>Ga0315912_10000001_pt1 | contig 1965271 bp, 1740 predicted proteins | sample VfabasoilMG_FD_204469 | JGI IMG/M metagenome (GOLD analysis project Ga0315912, IMG submission 204469) | Garden soil microbial communities collected in Santa Monica, California, United States - V. faba soil | ecosystem: Environmental > Terrestrial > Soil > Garden | place: USA: California...
CTGTTTGATCTGTTCCAGCATTAGCAACAACAGGAGCATTAACAGTAACAGTCATTGCATCAGAAGCAGAAGTACAAGGACCAGTGCCATCGGGATCAGGAGCATTCCATGTTAGAGTTATAGTTGTTCCGATTTCACCGGCAGCAGGTGTGTAGATTGCATTCGCAGTAGTTCTATTTGGATTAAATGTACCAGTGCCACCGGTCCAGTTTCCACCGCCTACTGCAGTAGCGCTAAGTGTAACAGAATTATTGCCACAAGTTATTTTATCAGTTCCGGCATTTGCAACAACAGGAGCATTAACAGTAACAGTCATTGCATCAGAAGCAGAAGTACAAGGTCCGGTTCCGTCAGGATCAGGAGCATTCCACGTAAGAGTTATTGTTGTTCCGATTTCACCAGCAGCCGGTGTATAGATTGCGTTTGCAGTAGTTCTATTTGGATTAAATGTACCAGTACCACCCGTCCAGTTTCCACCAGTAACTGTATTTGCACTTAATGAAACAGTAGCTGCACCACAAACTGTTTGATCAGTTCCTGCATTCGCAATGACAGCCGCATTAACAGTAATTGTCATTGCATCTGAAGCAGCAGTGCATGGTCCGGCGCCATCGGGATCCGGAACATTCCATGTAAGAGTTATTGTTGTGCCTGATTCTCCAGATCCAGGAGTATAGATTGCATTGGCAGTAGTTCTATTTGGATTAAATGTACCAGCACCGCCGGTCCAATTTCCTCCGGTAGCTACATTTGCCGAAAGAGTTGCGGGAGACGAGCCGCAAATAATTTGATCAGCGCCTGCGTTTGCTGTAACAGGTGCATTAATGGTAATTGTCATTGCATCTGAACCTAACGTACAAGGACCAGCACCATCAGGATCAGGTGCGTTCCAAATAAGAGTTATAGTTGAACCAACTTCACCGGCAGCAGGACTATAAATAGCATTAGCAGTATTTCTATTTGGAGTAAATGTACCAGCACCACCTGTCCAGAATGCTCCAGTAATTGGATTAGCTGCAAGTGTAACATTTCCAATTCCACAAATTGTTCTATCAGCACCTGCATTTGGATTTGCAGGTGAATTAATAAAGATGATCATTGCATCTAACACGGACGTACATGGTCCCGCGCCATCCGGATCTGGAACATTCCATGTTAAAGAGATGGTAGTTCCAATTTCAGATACTGCTGGAGTATAAATAGCATTTGCAGTATTCCTGTTTGGATTAAATGTTCCGGCACCACCTGTCCAATTTCCCCCATTTACTGCAGTAGCGCCAAGAGTAACAGGACTATTTCCGCATGTTATTTTATCTGTTCCTGCATTTGCAGTAACCGGAGTGTTGACAGTGATCGTCATTTGATCATTCGCAGCAGTACATGGTTGTGTTCCATCAGGATCAAGAACATTCCATGTTAAAGTAATTGTTGTGCCGATCTCTGATGCGGAAGGAGTATAAATTGCTGTGTTACTATTTCTATGAGGTGTAAATGTGCCTGTGCCACCGATCCAATTTCCTCCGGGATTATTATTGGCTGATAACTGCACTCCGGTTGATCCGCAAACGATCTGATCAGGACCGGCATTTGAAGTAACAGGAGTATTGATCCTTAAATTCATGAAATCGGAAGCACCTCCACAAGGTCCAACGCCATCCGGATCAGGTACGTTCCATGTTAAAGTAATTGTAGTTCCAATTTCTCCTGGTGCAGGAGTATAAATTGCATTCGCAGCATTTCTGTTTGGAACAAATGTGCCTGCTCCACCAGTCCATGCTGCACCGGCAGCAGGTGTTGCAGCAAGTGTAGCCGAACTATTTCCGCAGATAGTTTGATTGAAGCCAGCAAATGCTACAGCAGGTGAATTTATTATTAGTTGGATGTTATCAGATGAAGCAGTACATGGTCCGGCACCATCAAGATCTGGTATATTCCATGTGAGTGTAACAGTTGTTCCAAATTCAGAAGCAGCAGCAGTATAAGTAGCATTTGCAGTAGTTCTATTTGGGAAAAATGTTCCGGCACCACCTGTCCAGTTTCCACCACTTGCTGCATTTGCTATTAGAGAAGTAGTTGAGTTTCCGCAAACAGTTTGATCAGGGCCTGCATTAGCAATGATCGCAGATGTTATGGTTAATAACATTACATCTGATCCTGCAGTACATGGGCCTGTTCCATCTGGATCCGGAACACTCCATGTTAATGTTACAGTTGTACCGATCTCACCAGCAGCAGGGGTATAAGTTGCATTTGCAGTAGTTCTGTTTGGATTAAATGCACCTGTGCCACCAACCCAATTACCTCCACTTGCGACATTTGCTGCTAACGTTACTGTAGAACTTCCACAAATAGTTTGATCAGGACCGGCATTTGCATTAGACGAGCTTGATACTGTAATTGTCATTGCATCCAAAGAAGATGAACAAGGACCTGTTCCATCTGGGTCTGGTATATTCCATGTTAATGTGACTGTAGTACCCACCTCAGATAATGCAGGTGTATAAGTTGCGTTAGCTGTATTTCTATTTGGATTAAATGCGCCTGCACCACCACTCCAGTTACCGCCAGTAGCGGAGTTTGCTGCAAGAGTTATTGTTGTTGTGTTACATGTTACCTGGTCAGGTCCGGCATTAGCAGTTATTGATGTGCTTATAGTAATAGTCATTACATCCGAAGATGAAGAACAAGGTCCGGCACCATCCGGGTCTGGCAAATTCCAATTTAATGTAACAGTTGTTCCGATCTCGGAAGCAGCAGGTGTATAAGTTGCATTCGCAGTTGAACGATTAGGTGTAAATATTCCATTTCCACCTGTCCAGTTACCGCCGGTAGAAGCAATTGCACTTAATGAAACAGCAATGGAACCGCAGGCCGTTTTATCAGGACCAGCATTAGCAATCGCAGAATTATTAATTGTAATTGTCATTCCATCAGTTGTTGCTGTACAAGGTCCGGCACCATCCGGATCAGGAACATTCCATGTAAGTGTAACAGTCGTTCCTATTTCACCGGTAGCAGGAGTATAAGTTGCATTTGCAGTATTTCTATCTGGAATAAATGTTCCGGTTCCACCTGCCCAATTTCCTCCGGTTGCAACATTTGCAGAAAGACTTACAATACTTGCACCACAAACAATTTGATCAGCTCCTGCATTTGCGGTTCGAGGATTACTAACAGTAACAGTCATTGCATCTGATGTAGCAACACAAGGTCCGCTGCCATCAGGATCGGGAGTATTCCATGTCAATGTAACTGTTGTACCGATTTCTGATAATGCAGGAGTATAGATAGCATTAGCTGCACTTCTGTTTGGATTAAATGTACCAACCCCGCCTGTCCAGTTACCACCTGTGATAGCAATTGCAGAAAGAGTAACAGGAGCAATACCACAAACAGTTTTATCAGCACCGGCATTTGCTATTGTTGATGTACTTACTGTTATAGTCATTGCATCCGAAGATGAAGAACAAGGTCCTGCACCATCAGGATCTGGCAAATTCCAAATTAATGTAACTGTCGTTCCGATCTCAGAAGCAGCAGGTGTATAAGTTGCGGTAGCAGTATTTCTATCAGGAACAAATGTTCCTGTACCTCCTGCCCAGTTACCACCGGTTGCACTTGTAGCACCTAGTACTACTGCACTGCTTCCACAAACTATTTTATCGACACCGGCATTAGCTGTAACTGGTGTGCTTATTGTAATACTCATTGCATCTGTTGCAGCGGCGCAAGGCCCACCAACACCATCCGGATCTGGTATATTCCATGTAAGTATTACAGTTGTTCCAATTTCTCCTGCAGTTGGAGTATATGTTGCATTCGCTGCACTTCTATTCGGAGTAAATGTGCCAGCACCACCTGTCCAGTTTCCACCAGTTGAAACATTCGCGGCAAGCATAACAGCATTAGCTCCGCACACTGCCTGATCAACACCGGCATTTGCAACAACAGAAGTATTAATGATGATATTCATTGCATCTGTCGCTCCAGTGCAAGGCCCTGTACCATCGGGATCTGGTACATTCCATGTTAGGGTAACGGTCGTTCCAATTTCAGATATCGCAGGAGTATAAGTTGCGTTTGCAGTATTTCTATTTGGATTAAATGTACCATTGCCACCCGTCCAGTTACCACCAGTCGTTAAATTTGCTGAAAGAGTAATGGCTGCATTACTACAAACAGTTTGATCAGCTCCGGCATTAGCAGTTACCGAAGCACTAACTATTACCGACATTACATCATTTGTTGTTGTACATGGCCCAGCACCATCCGGGTCAGGAACATTCCATGTTAATAATACGGTTGTACCAATTTCTGAAACAGCTGGTGTATAAATTGCATTGGCTGCAGTTCTGCCTGGATTAAATGCACCATTTCCACCAATCCAATTTCCACCTGTTGCTGCATTAGCATTAAGTGTAACACCAGTTGCGCCACAAACAAATTTATCTGCACCTGCATTTGCAATTACTGTAGAGTTTACAGTTATTATCATATTATCCGAACTGGAAGCACAAGCTCCGTTGGCAGGAGTATTCCATGTCAATGTAATTGTTGTGCCGACTTCACTAATTGCAGGTATATAAATTGCATTAGCTGAATTTCTATTTGGATTAAATGTACCATTGCCACCCGTCCAGTTGCCACCTGAATTTCCACCTGCATTCAATTGAACCGGAACAATACCGCAAACTGTTTGATCAGGCCCTGCATCTGCAACAGTACTTGTAATAGTAATGATCATAGCATCAGAAGTAGCAGTACATGGTCCTAATCCATCAGGATCTGGCACATTCCAAGTCAGGGTCACACCAGATATTAATTCAGCAGCGGAAAGGGTATATGTTGCATTAGCAGCATTTATGTTTGGTGTAAACGTACCAGTACCGCCAGTCCAGTTCCCACCAGCAACAGCATTCGCCGTGAGTGAAACTGTCAGAGCACCGCATGTTACCTGGTCAGCACCAGCATCTGCTATTGCACCAACATGAGATTCTATTGTAGTAATATCTGATGCATCTGGACAAGGACCCGTGCCATCCGGGTCAGGAAGATTCCATCTTAAAATAACTATTGTTCCCACTTCTGATGCAGCTGGTGTGTACACTGCATTCGCGGCATTTCTATCAGGAACAAATGTTCCTAAACCTCCTGTCCAATTACCTCCATTAGAAACGTTAGCACCTAATGTTACTGGAGTTCTTCCACAAATAATAAAATCAGGTCCTGCAATTGCAATAGTTGCTGCATTTGATTTTACGGTCATTGCATCAGTAGATACGGAACAAGGTCCAGCACCATCAGGATCTGGTACATTCCATATTAGCGTAATTGTAGTTCCTATTTCGGATATAGCAGGAGTATAAGTTGCATTAGCAGTATTTCTATTTGGGGCAAACGTTCCAGCACCACCAGTCCAGTTACCTCCTGCTGCCGTATTGGCTGCTAATATTACAGATGTATTAGTACATGTAACAATATCTGCACCTGCATTCGCAATAACAGAGTTATTTACTGTAATTACCATTGCATCTGAAGTGGCTATGCATGGACCAGCACCATCTAAATCCGGGATATTCCAGATTAAAGTAACTGTAGTTCCGTTTTCAGATAAAGCAGGAGTATAAATAGCGTTAGCAGTATTTCTGTTTGGATTAAATGTGCCATTGCCTCCCGTCCAGTTACCTCCTGCTGCCGTGTTGGCGGCAAGTTGTATTGCAGTTGTTCCACAAGTAATTTGATCGGTTCCGGCATTTGGTGAAGTTGTATTTGATACAGTTATTGTCATTGCATCGGAAGATGAAGAGCATGGACCAGTACCATCCGGATCAGGTGCATTCCATGTTAAAGTAGTTGTAGTTCCTATTTCAGATAACGCCGGCGTGTATGTTGCATTAGCAGCAGATCTATTTGGAGAAAAAGTTCCATTTCCTCCGGTCCAGTTGCCTCCTGTAACTGTGTTACCACTTAAAGTAACAGGATTACTTCCGCATATCGATTGATCTGCGCCTGCATTTGCTATAGCTGGCGAAGAGAAAATAATTGTCATTCCATCAGTTGTTGCTGTACATGGTCCGGCACCATCAGGATCCGGAAGATTCCAGGTAAGAGTAACCGTAGTACCAATTTCTGATAATGCAGGTGTATAAATTGCATTTGCAAATATTCTGTCAGGATTGAATGTTCCACTTCCTCCGGTCCAGTTACCACCTGCTCCTGTATTTGCAGAAAGTGTTACTGATGTACTGCCACAAATAGATTGATCAGATCCTGCATTTGCAACAGCAGGATTAGAAACTGTTATGATCATAAAGTCACTGGAACCCGGGCAAGGTCCACTTGCATCCGGATCGGGTAAATTCCATGTAAGCGTAACATTGGTTCCGTATTCAGAGATCGCTGGTGTATAAACTGCGTTGTAAGCGTTTCTTCCTGGATTAAAAGTACCTGCGCCTCCTGTCCAATTACCACCTGCAGCAGCTGTTGCACTTAAAGCAATAGATGCATTTCCACAAGTTGACTTATCAGGACCTGCATTTGCTGATACCGGGTTATTGATCGTAATTGTCATTCCATCTGAGATAGCTGTACAGGGTCCGGTACCATCCGGATCTGGAACATTCCAAATTAATGTAATTGTATTTCCGATCTCCGAACCTGTCGGAGTATATGTTGCATTTGCTGTATTTCTATTCGGAGAAAATGTTCCGGCTCCACCGGTCCAGTTACCACCTGAAGCTGTGTTTGCAGACAATGAAACCGTAGTTGCTCCACATACAACAACATCGACACCAGCATTTGCTGTTGCGGGAGGATTAAGTGTTATTCCAACCTGGTCACTTGCGCCAGTACATGCTCCACCACCATCGGGATCAGGAACTACCCATGTAAGAATAACTGTTGATCCAACTTCACCAGCCACAGGAGTATAGGTTGCGTTTGCAGTATTTCTATTTGGAGAAAAAGTGCCAGCACCTCCAACCCAATTACCCCCTGCTATAACATTTGCAGCAAGTGAAACTGAGGGGGCACCACATACAATTTGATCAGGGCCTGCATTAGCCGAAGTGGGCCCACTGTATGTGATCGTCATTAGATCTGAACTTGCAGTACATGCACCACCTCCATCTGGGTCAGGAATATTCCATGTAAGATTTACAACTGTTCCCAATTCGGAAAGTGCAGGAGTATAAGTTGCATTCGCAGTATTTCTATTGGGATTAAATGTGCCAAGGCCACCAGTCCAGTTTCCACCTGCGACTATATTTGCTGCAAGTGTTGTTGTTTGCAGTCCACAGAATGATTGATCCGGACCTGCATTTGCAGCAACATTGGCGATAATTGTAATAGTCATATCATCAGAACTACCAACGCATGGTTCTGATGGACCATCAGGATCTGAAACAACCCATGTTAAAGTAACTGTAGTTCCGACTTCTGAAAAGAAGGGGGTAAAGATTGCATTCGGTACATTTCTGCTTGGAAAAAAAGAACCAATACCACCAAGCCACGAACCTGTAGGTGCTGTATTTGCCGCTAATGTTACCGGCGCAGTATTACAACTAATTTGATCAGGGCCTGCATTGGCAGTATAAGACGAGTTTACTTTTACAGTCATGTTGTCCGAAACACTCGGGCATGGACCAGCTCCATCAGGATCAGGTACAGTCCATGTAAGCGTTACAATTGTTCCTACTTCTGCTAAGGCTGGTGTATAAGTTGCATTCGCTGCACTTCTATTTGGATTAAATGTTCCTGCTCCTCCTGTCCAGCTTGCACCGCTGCTGGCAGTAGCATTAAGTTGTGCTGTGGTTGTTCCGCAAACAATTCTATCTGGTCCGGCATTAGATGTTGTGGGAGTTGATACAGTTACGGTCATGTTATCAGTAGAAGATGCACAGGCGCCCGGTGCACTCCATGTAAGAGTAATAGTTGTTCCTATTTCAGATACTGCAGGTGTATAGATCGCATTAAATGTATTTCGGTTTGGATTAAAAGTGCCGGCGCCTCCTGTCCAACTTGCACCTGCTATATTATTTCCTTCCAGTGTTACTGCAGTTGCACCACAAGTAGATTTATCAGGGCCTGCATTGGCAATGATCGGGGTCACTACACTGATCACAATATTTGTGTACAATAACGATCCACAATAAGAATCGCTCAGTGTTATAGCGATATTTTTTATTCCTGTTGTTGTATAAGCATGAGTAGCCACTATGTTTGGTTGAATGGTTGTTGGTGGAGTTCCATCTCCCCAATCATACGTAATAGTATAACCATCAGCTGCAGCATTTGCAATTGAAAAGGTTTCGTTCTGACATACAGTTGTTTTATTAGTAGAAAAAACCGGCGGCATAATAAGACCACGAAATTGTTCAAATTCATTTCCGAATGGATTGGAAAAATTTCCCAATGTATCTACATACATGAACTCACTAAAATAATTATTCACTAAAAATTTATTGGGGCCCATGTATAAAGCGCCATAAATTTCAAGTCCGGGGGGACCACTTGTAATACCAGTAAGAGTATAAGGTGAGGTCTTTTGGAATTTCTCGTAAACCACATTATTATCACCTGAAAAATGGAACATCAGGTCATTGTGCCTGTTATAGACAATTACTTCACCGACACCGCCATTTCCCAGAGTTGTAAGTAATGTTTTGCTTGCGTCATTTTTATTAATTGAATAGAATCGTTCGGGTGTTGCTGCATCATCATCAGTGACACCATATAGGTTACCATTACGATCAAATTGTATAGATGCAAAAAGATCTCCAAGAGGGCCCACGTTGATACAGGCTCCACTTGTCAGATCTACTTTTATAAGATAGCTAACACCTGGTATCGATGTAAAAGTAGCGGTTGCGTAAGTTTGATAAGTACAGGGATCAAATGCAAGACCACCAAATGAATTAATAGTAAACCCACTGATAAAAGGTTGCCGGGTAATAACTCTTGACCAGTTTTGAGCAGTGTCAAAACCATAGATCCTTGGAGTAAATGGATTCACTCCATAGACGATCGGGTGAGGAGGGTAACTTTGAGCAATGATCTTTTCACCTTGTAATACAGATAAGAATACAATGAGAAATGTAAAATATTTTATATATCTCAAGCGACGAATTCTCATAACAGGAAGCCTTCTCTTCAACAATAATGATTTAGCGATTTTAAATTTCAATAGTGGTACCAGCTAATGAAAAAATAAATCATTCCAGTTCCAATGATCTGACCAGGACTTTAGATTGTTGTGAAGTTCTTCTCTGAATGGTTCGGCCACGTGAAGCTGATCTGTTCATTCAGGCGGATAATGAAGTTTCGGACGTTGAAATTACATTTTAAATCTTCAATATAAAAGGTTAAGAAGCAAGTTTTTTTCAGATCGATCACCTGTTTCACCTCAGTTATTTCTTTAAGTCTCAACAATAAAAAAAGGCTGCCCATTCGGGCAGCCTTGGCTGTTATGTTTTAAAATTCTCTTATTGTTTTAATCCTACCAGTTTACCAGTTACCTGCTGGTTACCTACTCTCAACGTGTAGATCAACATACCGTTTGCCACATTCGGCCTGTAGTCAAATGTACGTGTCTCATTGGCGTCAAGGTAGCCTTTGAACAATGTCTGTACTTTCTGACCAGCGAGATTGTAAACATCAAGTATAGCCTGGCCCGCAATCGGAGACTCGACAACAAATCTTACCTGGTCTCTGTAAGGATTCGGGAAGGTTGTTACTTTCAGTTTTCCAATTGTTGCTGCCTCAGCACTTGCAGTTACTGTAATCCTTGGAGGTGCTATAGAATTAGAAGCTGGACAAGGACCAAGATCCCAACCTACAGCGATCTTACACTCGTCAAATACTTCGTTGATCGAACCAGCAGCACCACCGATCTCGCTCAATGATACTCCTCTTTCTGAACCAACTACACCGTCTTTATTTCCAATAGCATCATTTGCAAGGCTGAACAATCCGCCAACAGTCTTAGGATAACCTGCTGCCTGGATTGCATCGATCAATGCCTGGCTAAAGCTTCTGCTGGTGTATTCATTTTGAACACCGATCAACAAATGCGTTACAGGATCATATGTACATACCCTAGTCTTAGGCACATTTGAACCACAGCCGCCCAATGGATCAGCAGTGTAAAGTGTACCAGCTTTCAGTACGAACGAACCGAGATCCGATGGACTTGTAATACCTATGTTCAAACCCAAAGCGATAGTTTGAGCCAGTAGAACATTATGGATACGTCCGTTTTGTAACATGCTAGAAGGCAATGAAGAAATATTATTTGCCCCCGTTACCTCTTTAGCTGGACCACCACCAGGCAAGACTTCAATTATATCGGCTGCATCATTATCATCGATCTGCACATAATTCTGAATATTTGTTGGCATTGTTTGGCTAACTCCGATCCTGATATAACTTCCTGGCCAGTTACCAAGTGATTTATTGATCAACTGAGTTGTAGTAAATCCACCGTTCGTGCCATCACAGCTCAAGCCACCAGGATTACCAAAGTATCCCTGTGTATAAGTACATATTTGCTCATTACAGCTTACAACATCTATACTGATGCTTGACGAAGACGAACAACCCTGTGCATTAGTATATGTATACTTAACTGTATATGAACCCGGTGCAAGACCTGCAGGACAGAATTGACCATTGCTAACACCTGTACCACTGAAGGTACCACCTACTGGAAGTGCTGCCAGCGTTACGCATGGTACACCTTGATCATTACACTTCTGACTAACAGGAGTAATTGATACTTCAGGAACAGGATTTTCAATTACTTCACCCGGACCTGATCTTGAGTTACAATTAAGGGTTGACGGGAAGGTACCAACTACTGTATAATTACCTTCTCCTAATCCAAACCATGTAAGTGTACCACCAGTTCCATTTTTCGGCGCCTGCACATTGTTATCGCCATCATCTTTAAGTTGATATGATACGCCTACTTGTGAATTCAGCAATGAAACACTACCTGTAGTAGTTACATTAGGACAGAATGCACTTCCCACCACTTGTTTAACATCTGGTACAGGGGTTATTGTGAGAACTACATCATCTGTCGCTGTTCCGCAGGATGGCGTAGCATTACTTGTACCAGTGAGACGTAGCGTTACTGTTGATGCAACATTTACATTACCACTGAGCTGAACATTGGTAGTAAGTGAATTCGGGCTTACAATAAGTACCGTATATCCATTTGGATTTCCAACTACTGACCATGCAGGAGTATTAGGAGTAGTAAAGGCATTGACACTACCTGAAACACTGAAGACGTTTGTACCCAATACTAATGATTGATTCACCACAACAGCTGCACGACATTGTGCTGCCGGATCAGTACCCGCATTAACAGATGGGTTCTGATTTACGAACAATGTTCTGCTACATGTACTGGTACAGCTTTCAGCGCTGGTCACTCTTACAACATATGTACCTGCGGCTGTAAGGTTACAGATCTGTGCACCTGTATTTGTATATCCACCAGGTCCAGTCCATGAATATGAGCTACCACCTGTAGCACTAAAGCATGCTGAGCCACCAACACATATTGTGTTAGCACCTGTAACATCACATGGAGGAGGATTGTTAACTGTCAACGTTCTGCTGCATGTGCTAGTACATCCTTCGGCACTAGTCACTTTTACAACATATGTACCTGCAAGTGTAAGGTTACTGATGAGTGCACTGCCTGCAGTGTATCCACCAGGCCCAGTCCATGCGTATGTACCACCACCAGTAGCACTAAAGCTTGTTGATTGATAAGAACAGATCACATTATTACCAGTTATGTTACAGCTTGGGTTTGGATTTACAGTCAGTGTCCTGCTGCAAGTGCTAGTACAACCTCCGCCAGCTGTCACAGTAACATTATATGTACCTGCAAGTGTAAGGTTACAAATCTGTGCGCCTGTATTTGTATATCCACCAGGTCCTGACCATGCATATGAGCTACCGCCAGTCGCACTAAAGCATGTCGATGTGCCCTGGCATATTACATTAGTACCAGTTATATCACATACTGGATTTGTAATAACAAATAATTCTCTGCTGCAAGTGCTTGTACATCCTTCAGCGCTGGTCACTCTTACTACATATGTACCTGCGGCTGTAAGGTTACAGATCTGTGCACCAGAATTTGTATATCCACCAGGTCCGGTCCATGCATATGTACCACCACCAGTTGCACTAAAGCATGCTGAATTACCAACACATATTGTGTTATTGCCAGTTATATTACAGCTTGGATTTGGATTCACAGTCAGCGTTCTGCTGCATGTACTTGTACATCCTTCAGCACTGGTCACTCTTACAACATATGTACCTGCAAGTGTAAGGTTACAGATCTGTGCGCCTGAATTTGTATATCCACCAGGTCCAGTCCATGCGTATGTGCCACCACCTGTAGCACTAAAGCATGTTGATGTGCCCTGGCATATTGCGTTAGTACCAGTTATATTACAGCTTGGATTTGGATTCACAGTCAGCGTTCTGTTGCATGTACTAGTACATCCATCAGCGCTGGTGACTCTTACAACATATGTACCTGCAAGTGTAAGGTTACAGATCTGTGCGCCTGTATTTGTATATCCACCAGGTCCAGTCCATGCGTATGTGCCACCACCTGTAGCACTAAAGCATGTTGACGTGCCCTCGCATATTGCGTTAGTACCAGTTATATTACAGCTTGGATTTGGATTCACTGTCAACGTTCTGCTACATGTACTGGTACAGCTTTCAGCACTGGTCACTCTTACAACATATGTACCTGCAAGTGTAAGGTTACAGATCTGTGCGCCTGTATTTGTATATCCACCAGGCCCAGTCCATGCATATGAGGCACCACCAGTAGCACTAAAGCATGTTGATGTGCCCTGGCATATTGCGTTATTACCAGTTATATTACATGACGGAGTTTGATTTACTGTAAGGAATCTGCTGCAAGTTGTAGTACATCCTGTAGCATTTGATACAGTAACATTATATGTGCCATTTGCAGTTAAGTTACAAGCTACTGCGCCAGTTGTTGAGTAGCCACCAGGACCACTCCAATTGTATGTGAAGTCACCAGTACCACCAGATGCAGTAAAGCATGTAGATGTACCCTGACAGATTGTGTTGTTGCCAGTAATATTGCAAGAAGGAGAACCACCCAACGGACCATCTACAAAGTCATCTAATGAAGCTGTGATAGATTGTGATGATCTTGCTTCAAGCATAAATCTTGAAAAGCAAGCTGATCCAGCACCAAAGTTGGCGAGGTTTACATAACCTTCGAAAAATTCGTTGGTCTCATATGGACTATGAACAGTATTCCATCCGGCTGGAACAGGTGTTGTGCCACCATTATTTTCAGCTACGGCAGCTGCGGTTCCGACCAGCGTCATATTATTATCTGAATTTGGGTATGTACCAGTTCCGGGAGTCCACTCCAATACGGTAACAAGGGCATCTCTACCACCGCCTGTAAAGTCAGCAAGAACAAGGATATCACCTATGATAGGTGCTACATGTTTTGGCGGAGCGAAATTCTTTGTACCGTTTGCCTGGGTAACAGGTTGAGTACCGTTCTGGAAAAACCAGAAGCCAATTTGCGCATCACCGTTATTCGAACTTCTGTCACCGGCAAAAACCAGGAACGGGCCGCCTGCAACAGCAGCTCCAGTAGCGTCCTGTACAGTGCCTGCCGGCCTAATGGAAGCAGCAGCGTTTTGAAGATCGTTTTTGGCTTTGGTTTGACCAATTTCCCATCGCCAGTCAGCAGCGAAGAAAAAGTCTTTCGATCCTTGTGTGAATTGATTGTCAAGAACACCATTTCCAAATGGATCTTGTACATGTGTGATAAAAGCCTGATTCCATTCACCGGCGAATGAAGTGCTATTACCATCAATCTTGATGATTTGTGCAGAGGTATTCTGCACGAAGAAATTCAGGAGAAGCAGTGTCAAGGTAATCCTGACACACGTTCCTAAATTTCCGGATAAGGAAATAAGGGTAGCTGTCTTTTTCATACTCTAGTGTTTAGTTTTGATATAAAAAAAATATTTGAAAACGTATTATTCATTCAAATGCTTAAGAGCATCTAAATGATTGTTGCTAATCAGAAGATAGATTAGTCTTCGTGGGGTGATAGGAGTAGAGTTTTCAGACGTGAACGGTGGAAAGGAGCATTAAAAATTCTTATAATGATCCTCGGTGGAATTTAAATGGATATGGATGGAATTTTTACAAAATCTTGACTAAGGTAAATTCTTTATTTCAATTTCCAACTTTTTGTGCAAAAATTTTTGAAAATAAAACCATGAGTATCAGTCTCGTAAATATACGATAGCCCAAAAACTAGATGGATGTTGCCACATGTTTTTAAAAAAATAGCTGCTTTATTCTAATTGTCTTTATAAGAAATAAACGCATCAAACTCTTACTGATTAGGGGTTTGATCGATTGAAACTTGTTTGATCTCAAGCAAGATTAACGCAACATTATTAAATGTCAAATGATTTTATGAACTATGTTTTTTTTATTGCATGACTAATTTTATGACTAAAAAAATGGTATGCGAAAAATACTTTTTTTAATATCCGGGCTAATTTTTTCATCTGTTGTTGTAGCGCAGGAAAAGCCTGAAGGTCTTTTTATTAATTCAAAAGCGCCGGATTTCAGATCAATTGATCAATACGGAAAGGAAATAAGATTAAGAGATCTTTTAAAAGATAGTACGGTTGTTTTGTTTTTTTATCGTGGTTATTGGTGTCCCTATTGTAGCAAGCAATTAAAAAAACTAGAAGACTCTTTGCAATTAATAAAAGCCAGGGGAGCAAAGCTGATCGCTGTTACCCCGGAAAAAACGGAAAACATTTCAAAGACGATCGAAAAAACAAAAGCAAGCTATTCTTTATTGTATGATAAAGAAATGAAAATAATAAAAGCATATGGAGTAGCTTTCGAGATTGATGAAAAAACAGTTTCAAGATATAAAAATGCCGATATAGATCTTGCGACCATCAATGGACAAAAAGATAAATTTTATTTACCTGTACCTGCTGTATATATAATAGATAAGGAGGGTACTATATACTATCGTTATTTTGATGCAGATTATAAGAAGCAGCCAACAGTGAAGGAGATACTTGAAAATATAAAGTAAGAAATCCTATAGTTAATTCCTTAAGGCCTTTATTTTATTTAAACACTCTTCAGCTTTTGCATTGTTGCCGGCATTTCGATAAGTGATGGCAAGGTTTTCAAGAGCTTTTATATTGTTTGGATTTCTTTGCAGTAATTGCTCTGAAATGTTGATCGATCTTTCATAATCATTTAGCATACCGTAACAATTGGCAAGATTTATATAAGAATCTTCAAGGCCCGGATCAAGATTGACGGATTGCTGAAACTGGGCAGCGGCATTTTTATAATCTCCCCTGGAAGCATAAAAGTTTCCAAGATTGTAATAGTATTTACCGTCTTTAACCTGCGAAGTTGTATCTGCGCTTGTAGTCAATGGATTTATTTGTACATCTAATCCCGTGGACTTTTGCAGGTTTTCTTTTGCCTTTATTGCATTCTGATAAGTTGGATTCATCTTTATGGCCTGGTTATAATAATAAGAAGCAGCTGCATTATTTCCGGTGATCTGGTATATCGTTCCCAGGTTATAGTATGGAAACACCAAACCCGGTGAAGCCTCTATTGATTTGTTATAATAATAAATTGCTGAATCAGGCACAAGAAAAACTTCCTGGTAGATGGTCCCTATCTGGTTATAACATTCACTGTATTTAGGGTAAATCTGTACCGCTCTTTTAAATATACCCAACGATTTTGTTGCATATTCTCTTTTCTTAGTGGAGTCTTTTTCATTTATGGCTAATCTTAATATTTCAGTTCCATAATGACGCAAATTTTGCGTGCAGTTCTCACCCGATTTAATATCTGTGCTGAATAATGTTATCTCATCTTTCCATGCAAGATTTCTGGTGAATGTTTTTATGCTGTAAAAGATGACAACGCCAAATGTAACCAGGGAAAAGGCAACATGTGAAATAATAAAATTTTTCATACTGTTGATCTTTTCTGTAAAGCTGGTTTTGAGTAAAGCACTCAATGCACCCACAAGTGCAATAGAAAATCCAAGTGAAGGGAAAAACAAAAAACGTTCTGCAAAAATACCGCCTCTCAATAAGGTAAAAGCCATTAAAGGCGCCATACTTATATAAAGTATGATAAGACCAAGAATGATCGGTGATCTGCTTTTATAATATTTTATGATCGCAACTGCACCGGCGATGAATAGAATAATTCCGAGTATTGCAAATGGATCTGTAATACCTGCCGCAGGGATCTGGTTGTAAGAATAGTCATATCGTAAAGGATGTGGGAAAAATAAAAGTTTAAGGCCAAATAGAAATAAAAGAAAAGCCATTGGAAATCTTACACCACTTTCCCTGTAAGGATAATTGGTCAGATCATCCGGGAACATGCCGGCAGCATTTTCGAACAATAAATTTTTCTGTATAAAGAATAAAGCAATGACAAACAAATGAGGAATTGCTTTTTTTATCACTTCCATTATTGAATAACTACCCCGGAAGTATAAGATCGCCGGTAAAAATAATACTGATATTAACGCTGTTTCTTTTGATAGCAATGCAAGGTAAAAGAAGAACAAGCTGGTAAAAAGATGAATTACTTTTTTTGAATCAACATATTTTAATGCGAACCATAGCATTAAAATCGCATTCAAAAAACTTAGCAATTCATCCCGGCTTTTAATATTTGCCACAACTTCTGTATGGATAGGATGAGCAATGAAAAATAAACTTATTGCTAAAGGAAACAGGATATTCCTTGTATTAAATATGTTGCTTAGTAAAATAAAAAGCATATAAGCGGTAAAGGCAAATATCAATACATTCACAAAGTGGCTGATGTGGGCATTGCCATTGAAAAATTGTTGTTCGATCGCAAAAGTGATCAATGACAATGGACGATAATAGCCCAACTGAAGATTGCTGAAATGCCAAAAATCTGTTTTAAGCAGATCCGGTATACCTGCGAATCCTTTTTTCACGAATTGATTTTCCAATATAGCGGCAGAATCATCAAGTACATAGCCAAAATTTATAGTGTTGCTGTAAAGTAGAAACGCAACCAATCCAAGTACGATCCCCACTTTATGATTGATGGGAAATTTCTCCTGCTTTTTTAGAGCTTTAGCTATAACAGGATCATGCGGCTCTCTTTTTTTATATATTTTTTTCTTATCCTTTTTCATGCATCCACTGAACAATCTTGAGGAAACAAGTTATCCTTTTTCTTTATTGCGAGGTAATAAATTTCAGTGAAAGAATCAATCTTCAGCGGTCAATTTTTTTGATCATCATTGCTCCCACATTAACTTTCCGATTTTCCCATTGCCACCGGCAAGATAAACAGTGGTGCCAAGTCTTGCAAAACGGCATACATGAAATCCTTCTATACTTATTGAATAAAAATTTTTGCCACCATCAAATGAATAATCAACTCCATTCAATCCACATGTAACGATCGTTTCTCTATTTAAAAATTCAACGCAGCTTCTGTAACCGAAGGGAGGGGTTTTTGGCCTTTCCCATGTTTTTCCCCCGTTATTGGAATAAAAACAATTATTAGTCGTCAATGAATCTGCAGTAAAATCTCCGCCGACTATAATTAATTTGTTTGCCGTTCCTTTTTTGTAATTATCATATACCGCAACAGAATTTGTGCCCGCTGTTTCTTTTCCTTTTGTCATCGGTAGATTAAAAATTGTGTTGTTATAAAACAACCTGGAATTTTTGCCGCCACTTGCTATAACTACTGATCTATTATACAATAAGCGAATATTGGTGCCACTTGATGCAAAAAAAGCTTCACCGCTGTCTGCAACAAATCTTTTTTCTGCAGGTAATTCTTTCCATGATTCTCCGGCATCGGTTGTTTGTGCCATAAAAAATCTTCCGTCAACAGGGTCACCGATCACTATTCCATTTTTCGGATCCCTGAAATCCATCGCATCCAGGAACATTCCCTTGGCGTTGTTTTCGTAAACAACTTTCCAGGTTTCTCCTCCATCAATTGTTTTTAAGATATATGCCAGTTTGGTATTATCGCGATCCGGAATAGCCATAATAATAGCAATGTTTGCATCAAAAGCTTCAATATCCCTGAACTCATTTTTTTCAAATCCTTTTACTGTCATCCACTTCCAGTTTTTTCCCCCATTCGAACTTTTCCCAACCATCCCATTGCTACCGCTTACCCACACTACATTATCATTTACAACTGATAAACCACGAAGACTAGTTTTTGTTCCCGTATTCAATACTTCAACTTTTGGCAATGCTTTTCTTTGGGAATAAACCTTTGTTGTAAATGAAGCAAGCAATAGTAACAGTGAAAAGGAAAATATATTTCTATGGCTGATCATTGAATTTTGTTTTAAACAAGATAATAAAGTATTAACGCTTCTAATAAGTGAAGCGTTAATAAATCAAGTAAAAGGATCAGAAAGCTTTTTTCTCTGCAGATTTTAGTTTTGGAACTGTAAAATTATCCAAGGCGCTTTTTTCAGCGATCATCTTTTCAATGTCTTCTACTTTGCGTGGTGCAAATACCGAAAGCAGTTCATAACCATTCTGAGTGATCAATGCATCATCTTCGATGCGTACAGCAATGCCCCACCATTTTTTATCGCAATTACTATTTGGTGGAATATATATTCCTGGTTCAATAGTGATGACCATATCTTTCTTCAATGTTTGAGAGAAACCACGATCATGTACATCAAGCCCGATATGATGGGAGAGACCATGCGGATAATAAGTACCTACTTCATTTTTGTTTTTAATGATCCCTAAATTAAGCAGGCCATCTGCTATTACATCTCTTGCTGCTTTTGATGCTTCACCCCAAGACGCTCCATCTTTTAAAATTTTAAATGCAGCTTCCTGTGCTTCATAAACGAGATTATAGATCAGCTTTTGTTCTGGTGAAAATTTTCCATTGGCAGGAATAGTTCTTGTTACGTCAGCTGTATATCCATGATATTCGGCTCCAACATCCATCAACAGCATTTCATTACCGATCTTTGTTTTTGAATTTTCCATATAATGTAACACACAACCATTAGCTCCTGCACCCACAATAGAACCATAACCTACTTCTTCAGCTCCGTATTTTTTATGAATAAATTCATGCAGCCCCTGTATCTCTAATTCACTCATGCCCGGGTGAACAGCCTTCATGACTTCATTTTGACCACGACAAGAGATCTCAACTGCTTTGCGAATAAGATCCATTTCCTCAGGTGTTTTTATTTCGCGAAGCTTGCCCGTGAACTCACGATACAAACGAGTATCGTATCTCTTATCACTGCTGATATTATCCGGGACATTTGCTTTTTTCTTGAACTGCTCAATAAGGTCAGCAAGGTCTGCATTGTCGCGATTATCAGAACCTGCATCATCAGGGAACCTGTCAAAAATTATTTTATCAAATTTTGAAAAATCAATTTGTGCATTCTTGAACTCTTCGCCATTGAATGCATAAGCAAAACCAAGGTTTTCCCTGGCACCCTCTACTCCCTGTCTTCTCCCGGTCCATTGCTCAGCTCTTGGGTCCTTTTTCTGAACAAAAATTATTTCTTTATACGATGGACCATCAACCGCCTTTTGTTCTTCTTTAAAAATTAGTAATAATGAATGTGGCTCTTTGTAACCACTGAAATAATACATATCGGGATTCTGATGATATAAGTATTCAACATCATTACTGAATGTTCGGGTAGGATAGGCCATTACTACAAACACAGAATTATCCGGCATTAATTTTCGCAATGCATCGCGACGACCGGCATGAAATTCTTTGGTTAAATAATCTGTTGGAAGATTGTCTTGTGCATTCAATGAAAAAGATAACACGAATGCACAAATAATGGAGAACGATCTGTAGTGATGTTGTTTCATAAAAAAAGTGGTAATTGTTTTGAACTAAAATAGTTCTTTTCAATTACCACTCAATAGAAATTTTATGAATGGGGTTAAATAAGCTATTTCTTAATCATCATCGTCTTCTTCGGTGTAAGCATCCTCACTGCTTTTATAATAAATTTCCCACTCTTTCACAGCTGCGTCCGACAAACATTCAATGATGTCGAATAATGGATCTTTTTTCAATTTCCATTCTGTGTCAGTTGGATCTTCAAATTTCATAATAAATAAACAATGATCTGATTCCATTGCTACTTTGATCAGTGTGATCATTGAGTCTTCTTTTTCTTTCACCAGGTAATAACAACCTGCCTCCAGCAAATCATAAGTATACATAACGCCTCCGCTTTTTAATAAATTTAATGTTCTTCCTTTCCAATAAACAAGCTGGAATGGGTAAGTAGTTGCTTTAGAATTTAACGGGTAAACTGAACTGATGGGTTAGATTTTCAACAGGGTCAGCAGGTCAAATTTAGTGGTTTTGTTTTGAGACCGCCAAGCCCAACGAAGCAATTTTTTCCTTTTGACAAAAAATTAATTCCGGTCAGAAAACTGGGTTTTAACCCTCAAAAATTAAAGGCCTGAAAAACAGGCCTTTTTTGGTCAGTGTTTAAAATTGAGGTTCATCAGGCTTTATCAATACCCGGCTTTTTACGAGGCTATTGGCCAGGAGGACACCATAATAATGGGCTAAGTTTTCCCGGGATTGGGAATCAAAAGATCGTGTATGAGCCGAATAGATCAGCTTTCTTATTGTACGATCATAGAAATTACTTTCCCAAAATATTTTAGTATCGATTGCATAATATCCCTCGGTGTGAATGCGGTCATATACCCTGTTAAAATATTGCTCCGGAAAATCATTATAAGTTCCGTAAGGCGTATATACCATCTTATCCGGTACGTAATATCTTTCTTTTTCTTTATTAAGAAGAACGATAGTTAGAACAGCATCGAAACCTTTGCTGTTAAGTGCTTCAATTGCCTTTGCCGTATCATCTTTTATAAAAGTACCCTGTGGGTAAACTTCGCTTGCGGCAAATGCGCTGTATCCAAGATCATTCAGATCACCGGCAAGGTGATGCTCCATTTTTGACTGCAATTCCTGATCACTTTCTTTAAATACACCCAACACAAGTATTTTATTATATTTTTTTGGAGCTACATTCTTATCGGTCCACTTATAAGTTATTTTACTTGTTTGGCAGGAGAATAATAGGACTGCACTTAAAAGCCAAATTATCTTTTTCATAAAAAATATTTCTGTACTAAAATTAGTTTTCAGAAATATGTATTTACCTGAGAGGGATCATTAACAATAGAGACTTTTATCAATACTAAAAAGCCCCGCCGTGTGGCGGGGCTTTTTGCCGGTGATCAGATGCTATACATGCAAGTATGCCTGCATTCTTTTTTCTTTTTTGTTTCGGCCTTTTTTTCTGTTTTCATCTTCTTAGCTGACGCAGAAGAAGAGTCTAATGCCGCGAATGCAATTGCGGTTACACCGGATGCAAGAATGAGGGCAACAATTGTTTTTTTCATACCCTTTTATTTAGTTTAGAAAAGTTACTACAGTTTTTGTGCCGGGTAAATTATTTTTTTATGAATGGTAAGGAAATTTGTTCACATCGCCGGGTATTTAAGACCCCAAAAATTTACTTTATCAACAGGGGTTAGTAAATCTAAAATTAAGCAGCAAATACGGTTTTGTTATATTTGCCCGAATTGGAAAAGCTGAGCAGTGAACGGGACCATGAACGGAGCGTCGCAAGGGACGTTCAATTGAATTTCAAAAGCTGATAACCAAAAGAAAAACCTGTCTGCCGACAGGCAGGCTAAACCGTATCGTGTAAAATGGCAAAAGAAAAAGTAAAAGACACGTCTGATCTTTTCGAATACACCGAAGAGAGTATTAAATCCCTGGACTGGAAAGAACATATTCGACTGCGGCCGGGTATGTATATTGGTAAATTAGGTGATGGTTCATCGCCGGATGATGGCATTTATGTATTGGTAAAAGAGGTGATCGATAACTGCATTGATGAATATACAATGGGTTATGGAAAAACCGTGGATATAACCATCGAAGGCAAACAAGTGACCATTCGTGATTATGGCCGCGGTATTCCCCTTGGTAAAGTGGTGGATGTGGTAAGTAAAATTAATACGGGAGCAAAATATGACAGCAAGGTTTTTCAAAAATCTGTGGGATTGAACGGTGTGGGTACTAAAGCTGTGAATGCCTTAAGTAATTATTTTAAAGTAAAGGCCGTTCGTGATGGTAAAGAAAAAACGGCTGAGTTTGAAAAGGGATTTTTAATTAAAGAATATAAAGAAGCAAAGACAAGTGAAGAGAACGGAACGATCGTAACATTTATTCCTGATGATACAGTCTTTAAGAATTTTAAATTTCATCCAGAATTCTTAGAAAATCAAATTTGGAATTACTGTTTTCTGAATGCAGGATTGAAAATAGTTTTCAATGGTAAAAGTTTTGTGAGCAAGAATGGTTTGCTTGACTTACTCCAGCGCAAAACTAATGAAGATGAGATCCGTTATCCTATCATTCACTTAAAAGGCGATGACATTGAAGTTTCGATCTCGCATACGAATGAATATGGTGAAGATATCTACAGTTTTGTAAATGGTCAGCATACCACACAAGGCGGTACACACCAGCAGGCGTTTCGTGAGGCATACGTAAAAACCATCCGTGATTTTTATAAAAAAGATTATGATGCAGCTGATATAAGGACCGGGATCGTTGCTGCAATTTCTGTTCGTGTTGTTGAACCGGTTTTTGAAAGCCAGACAAAAACAAAACTTGGCTCGGTGAATGTTGCTGAAGGTGGTCCAAGCATGAGAAATTTTGTAGGCGATTTTTTTGCGAAGGAGCTTGATAATTTTTTGCATAAGAATCCAACGACTGCAGAAGAACTTAAGAAACGTATTGAACAAAGTGAAAGAGAAAGAAAAGAACTTTCCGGAATCAAGAAGCTGGCAAATGAAAGAGCGAAGAAAGCAAACCTCCATAATCGTAAGCTTCGTGATTGCAGGTATCATCTCAATGATGAACCGCCTAACAAAGGAAAAGAAGAGTTTGTGGCAAAGCTAAATGAGTCAACGATCTTTATTACAGAAGGTGATAGTGCCAGCGGATCAATTACCAAATCAAGGAATGTAGAAACACAGGCGGTATTTAGTCTGCGTGGTAAACCGTTGAACTGTTTCGGCCTTACAAAAAAAGTGGTGTATGAAAATGAGGAGTTTAACTTGCTGCAACATGCATTGAATATCGAAGAAGGATTAGAGGGACTACGTTATAATAATGTAGTGATCGCCACTGATGCTGATGTGGATGGCATGCATATCCGTCTGTTGCTAATGACATTCTTCCTACAATTTTTCCCCGACCTTGTGAAGCATGAAAAAGTTTATGTGCTGGAAACCCCATTGTTCCGTGTAAGAAATAAACAGGAAACAATTTATTGCTATAGCGAAGAAGAAAAACAGAAAGCAATAAAAAAACTTACTGGTAAGCCAGAGATCACACGATTCAAAGGTTTGGGTGAAATTAGCCCTGATGAATTTGCGATGTTCATAGGAGCTGATATGCGCAAACAATTGATGCGACTTGAGCATGGCGATCATATTCAGCAATTGCTGGAGTACTATATGGGTAAAAACACACCGGAAAGACAGGAATTTATTATTGAGAATTTGAAAATTGAAATGGACAAGGTGGGTGAAGCAGCAATTGAAGCTTGATTTTTATGTATCCAGCTTTTGTAATCCTATGAAACATCTGTTGCGTCGCACTCTTCAACGTTCAGTAATTCTATTCAACGAATATCATTGACTAAGCTAGACATAATACGAAAATCCAAATCACTTTTCATGAAGTGGAAACTTCATGGAATCGTTGAACCATTCACTGGATTTTTTTTGAATTTGTATCACATGAGCAAACTGAGCAAGTGGAGAAGTAAAACAAAAGTGAACGGATATAATGATTGGTACCAGGGGAATTGGGATTATAACAGGCGGTTAAAATTATACGAAGAAGTAAGTAAGACAGAAAAGCTAGAAACTTCTTCAATTGATTATTTTGAATTTGGTGTTTGCGGTGGTCATTCTTTTAAATGGTGGCTTCAGCATAATAAAAATGCAGGTTCAAAATTTTATGGCTTTGATACATTTGAAGGTTTGCCAGAGGATTTTGGTCCATTCGCAAAAGGTTCAATGGCTGTGGCTTTGGAATCATTAAACATCAATGATCCGAGAGCAAGTTTTTATAAGGGTCTTTTCCAGGATACATTAGTTCCTTTTTTAGAGCAATATAAAAGTGATAGAAAGAAATTAATTCATTTAGATGCAGATCTGTTTAGCGCTACTATATTTTCGTTATCCCAGTTATATCGTTTTCTAAATGATGGCGATATTCTTTTATTTGACGAATTTGCAGTGCCAAAACATGAGTTTATGGCATTTAAAATATTTACCGAAAGCTTTTATGTGAACTATGAGGTGATCGGTGCAGCAAATAATTATTTGTTTTTAGCAGTTAAAATTAAGAAGTGATGTTACATATAGTTTTTCAACATGCAGATGTCGACCTGCTGAAAGAAGCAATGAAGCTGGATGAGCCTTTACAAGGTGAAGTGATCGAGATAAAAGACGAATGGGGTGTAGGCCCTTTGAAAGATATCGATACTGAAGAGGGATGGCAGGCAAGAATTAATTGGTGGATCCAATTATTGGCAGGATCGCCTTATGAAAAAGTTGTCGGCACTTTTGATGATAGGGAAACAGTTAAAGCCATCAAAGAAAAATTGGATGCTGATGAGACATTGGAAGCATGGATATGGATGGGACAGAATCAGCATGATGTTACCGGATATTATTGGTTGATGCCGCAATTAAAATCATACCAGGGAAGGATCATGATCTTGTACCTGAACAATCTTCCATTTATAAATGAAAAAGGGCAATTGTTTTATCCATGGTCAGTACACGATATTCTTCCAAAAGAAGTAGTGAAAGCAAAAAAACTGGCAAGACCAATTACATTGAGCGAATTTGAAGTTGACCCGGATGAATGGAAAAAGCTGAGCGAGGAAAATGCAACAGTAAGAATTTTGGAAGGAGGGAAAAAGATCGTTGCTAAAGAAGAATCATTTTATGATAGCGAATTGCTAAAAAATATTACATCTGAATGGCAAAAAGCAACAAGAGTTTTATCGAATACATTACATCGTATGAAAATAAAAACCGGTGATGTGTTTATTATGTGGCGAATGAAACAATTGATCAATGGCGGCAAGATAGAAACAATGGGTAATGTGGAAGGCGGTTGGAAAGAGTTTGATGTACGTAAACCCGGCAGTAAAGAAGAAGATGCAAGTGTAGAAGCTGATACATTAAATAATCAATAACTGAAATTTAATATCCCGAATGGCAAAAGTTAAAGCTTCCAATATCCAAAATAACGAAGCCGGTCTTCCCGGTCAATACCGAACATGGTTTCTTGATTATGCTTCTTATGTAATTCTTGAAAGAGCAGTTCCTGCAATAGAAGATGGTTTAAAACCTGTTCAGCGCCGCATCCTTCATGCAATGAAAGAAATGGATGATGGCCGTTTCAATAAAGTGGCGAATGTTATTGGACAAACTATGCAGTATCATCCTCATGGTGATGCGAGTATTGGTGATGCGCTGGTGAATATTGGACAAAAAGATCTTTTAATAGAAACACAAGGTAACTGGGGTGATGTAAGAACGGGCGATGATGCGGCGGCACCAAGATATATAGAAGGTCGCCTGAGCAAGTTTGCATTAGAAGTTGCTTTTAATAATAAGACAACAGAATGGCAACTAAGCTATGATGGAAGGAAAAATGAGCCTGTTACTTTGCCAATGAAGTTTCCATTATTATTGGCACAGGGAGCAGATGGTATTGCCGTAGGTCTTGCAACAAAAATTCTTCCGCATAATTTCTGTGAGCTGATAGATGCGTCAATAAAATATTTGCGAGGGAAAAGATTTGAATTGTATCCAGATTTTCAAACAGGCGGACAAATAGACGTTGATGAATACAACCAGGGAAAACGTGGTGGCAAAGTAAAAGTAAGAGCACATATTGAAGAGCTTGATAAGAAAACCCTGGTAATTAAAAGTGTTCCTTACGGAGTTACTACCACGCAAATAATGGATTCAATTGTTAAGGCAAATGACCAGGGAAAGATCAAGATCAAAAAAGTAACGGATAATACTGCAGCTGAAGTAGAGATACAGGTTGATCTTGCTCCGGGCATTTCTCCTGACCTTACAATTGATGCGCTGTATAAATTCACAGATTGCGAAATATCTATTTCTCCCAATGCTTGCGTAATTGTTGATCAGAAGCCGCAGTTTCTTGGAGTAAGCGATCTGCTTAAACTTTCTACTGATAAAACAAAAGACCTTCTCGAACAGGAATTAAAAATAAAATTGGCTGAGCTACAGGAGAAATGGCATTATACTTCTCTTGAAAAAATATTCTTTGAAGAAAAGATCTATAAAGAGCTTGAGAAAAAACATGCCACATGGGATAAAGTGCTCGAAGCGATCGATGAAGCATTCAAGCCATTTAAAAAACAACTGAAGAGAGCGATTACAAGAGAAGATATTATCAAGCTTACTGAAAAGCCAGTAAGAAGGATCTATAAACTTGACATCGATGAATTGAATGAACAGATAAAGGGATTAGAAGCCGAAATCAAGCAAGTAAAACATGATATTGCTAATCTTGTTGATTATGCTGTTGCTTATTTTGAAAATCTTTTGAAGAAATACGGGAAGGACAGGGAAAGAAAGACAGAGATCAAAACGATCGAAGTTATCGAAGCGAAGAATGTTGCGATTGCCAATACACGTTTATACATGAATCGTGAAGATGGATTTATTGGAACAAGCTTACGTAAAGACGAATTTGTTGTTGAATGCAGCAACCTTGACGATATCATTGTATTTACTAAGGGTGGCATCATGAAAGTGGTAAAAGTGGGAGAGAAAACGTATATAGGTAAGGATATACTGCATGCAGCAGTCTTTCAGAAGAATGATGAACGCACCACTTATAACATGATCTATATGGATGGTACGAACGCAAGAAGTTTTGCCAAAAGATTTAATGTTACAGGTGTTACAAGAGATAAAGAATATTTTGTTGCGAAAGAAAGTGAAAAAAGTAAGGTTCATTATCTAAGCGTGAATCCAAATGGTGAAGCAGAAATTGTAAAGATCGTTTTGACACCGGGATCTAAAGCACATAAAAAAGAGCTTGAGTTCAATTTTGCCGAACTGGAGATAATGGGAAGAGGCAGTAAGGGGATAACAGTAACAAAATATCCAATAAAATCTGATGGCGTAAAACTGAAAGAAGCTGGTAAATCAACAATTGCTGGTAAAAAGTTTTGGTATGATGATCAATTCGGAAGATTGAATGCTGATGAAAAAGGCCAGTATCTTGGAACTTTCGATGCTGATGACAAGATACTTGTTGTTTATAATGATGGTAATTATGAAATAACGGACCAGGAGCTTACACAAAAACTGGATGCGGAAAAGGTATTGTTGATCGAAAAATTTGATCCTGAGAAAATTGTTACGGCTGTCTATGCAGATATGGATAAAAAGCAATACATGGCAAAACGTTTCAAAATCGAAACAACTACTTTAAAAAATAAATTCCTATTCATTAAAGAAGGTGAAGGCAACTACGTTGAGGCTGTTACAACTGATGCCGAACCAGTATTAGCAGTACAGCAGGGCAGGGGTGCACAAATCAGAAAGGGAAAAATGAAGTTGGAAAAAGTTGCAGAGATTTCTGGATGGAGAACGGTTGGAACAAGATTGTTAGACTATAGCAAAAGTGTAGAGATGGAATGGGTAAAACCAAAAGGCAGTAGTCAACCGGAATTATTTTAATGATGATTGATTTAGCTAGGCTTTCTTTTTCTTGATCCTTATCGTTGCGCTTTTTTCAAGATTACTTGTGAGCCTGACCTCATAGCGCTTTTTCCCATCATTTATAATCATTAAGGCTGTATTTGGAGGAATAGAACCAAGATTATCTGCAAACATTGTTATTTCATTAATCTCTTTTGTCGAATCCAGTGGAATATCAAAGTGAACTGATCTTGTTGTAAGTATTCGGTTAAAGGCGATCAGTTTATCATTTAAAAAAACCGAGATCGAATCACCATCAATTTCGCCATTATCATAAAAGTCAACTTTAATAGAATCTGACTCAACTGTCAACTCTTCTGCAACTACTTTTTGTCTTTCCTTATATTGATTACTCACAACATAATTAACCACGTTTCTTGGTTGAATTTTAACGGCAGCTATTGTATCTGCTTCGGAAGGCCTCCACACCTGGTAAGTCTCTTTTAATATTTTGATTGCCTGCTTAACCGAATCCTGTTTCAAAGAATCAGTATTCAATTTTAAAGTAAACAGTATTTCAGGACAAGTGTATTTATATTCAGGTTTGCTTAAAAATGAACCTTTCAATACAGAATTAACTTGCGATACTCTAAGTGTTGCTGCAAAATTCATTGCACAATCCACATCCCGGTTATAATAAGAACCGTAATAAGAAACAGGAACATCTGAAATGTAAACAAGTCTTGTTGTGGGATTATAAGTGCCGCGTATCGGTATGCTTCGGTAGGTATTTTTAAAAAAATAATTCAACACTCCCTTTACATTGTTGTTCTCCTGTTCCAGAATTAATTCAACAAGATAATTACTGTACGAATTTTTCAATTTTACATTCGCCGCTCCATACCAATAACCCCTTGGCGATTGAGAAAAAGCCTGGAGAGTGAATAATAAAGCAATTAAGAGAAACGGTTTTTTCATGGAACGGTAAATTATTCAAAAACTGTGCTTATGTATAACGCAGTTTTACCTGAAAAATTACTTGATGAATCGTTTCATTTCTCTCTCTACATCACGTTTTTTGATGGTTTCCCGTTTATCGTGGAGTTTTTTGCCTTTACCAAGCCCGATCTCTACTTTAATTAAATTCTTTTCATTAAAAAAAATACGGAGAGGGATCAACGTATATCCTTTTTCTTTGAGCTTTCCTTCTATTTTATTTATTTCTCTTTTTTGTAAAAGTAATTTCCTGTCTCTTATAGGATCATGATTATTCACAGTGCCATGAGAATATTCAGCAATGTGTAAACTTTTAAGCCATATCTCACCTTTATGAATGATGCAATAGCTGTCATTAAAACTTGCTTTGCCATCTCTTAATGATTTTACTTCTGTTCCAGTCAAAACAATACCTGCGACATATTTGTTGTCGAAAAAATATTCATGAAAGGCTGAGCGATTTTTAATTTCCATTTAATTGACCAGGCTGAATTGCTCCAGCCTTAAGGCCGGAGATAACAAATTTAATTCTTAAACATCCAGAGCACCTTCTTCATTTTATCTTTCAGTTCTTTTCTTGGAACGATAAAATCAAGAAAGCCATGTTCAAGGATGAATTCACTGCGTTGAAAGCCGGGAGGCAGATCTTTTTTAATTGTTTCTTTAATAACTCTCGGACCTGCAAAGCCGATCAATGCACCAGGTTCCGCAATGTTAAGATCACCTAACATACCAAAGGAAGCCGAGATACCTCCAAATGTTGGGTCAGTTAAAAAAGATATATAAGGAAGTTTTGCATCACTAAGTTGTGAAAGCTTGCCGCTTGTTTTTGCGAGCTGCATTAATGAAAAAGCACTTTCCATCATTCTTGCCCCGCCGCTTTTTGAAATGACCATATAAGGCAATTTGTGTTCAATGCAATAGTCAACTGCTCTTGAAAATTTTTCTCCCATCACACTGCCAAGACTTCCACCGATAAATTCAAAATCCATGCAGGCAACAACGATCTCAAAGCCCCCGATTTTTCCAACTGCTACACGCATTGAATCTTTAAGATCAGTTTTGCTCCAGATCTCTTCAAGTCGTTTTTTATAAGGTTTCAAGTCAGTGAATTCGAGATAATCTTTGCTGCGAATATTTTCAAAAAGTTCGGTGTATTGATTGTCGTCAAACAAGATGGAATAATATTCTTCGCTGCCTATGCGATGATGATAGCTGCATTTGGGACAAACAAAAAGATTTTCTTTCAGCTCATTTGATGTGCAGATAAAATTGCATTCAGGGCATTTGGTCCAGAGTCCTTCCGGTGTTTCCTTTTTTTCATGTGTACCTGTAAGTATCCCCTTTCTTATTCTTTTAAACCAGCTAGTCCTTGTCGATTCCTTTCCTTCTTCACCAGCCAGGTTGGAATCAAAATCTTCTACCTGTTTTGCCATGCAAAAAGTTTTGAGTGGTCACAAATATAGGGAATCTGAAATAGGAAGGATTAGCACCAAATGTTAACGAGTGTTATTGTGATCCCAGTCCCGCCTTCAGCGGGATTCCTTGATCGTCGTTCCTTGCGTCGCACTCTTGTACAGCATCAGATCTATTCGACTTTAGACCTAAAATAAAAATGCCTCTAAATATCAGAGGCATTTTTTGTCAGCATATTCAACGCAGCAGTAGAATCAGTTATTCGGACCACCTGCATCTACCCAACAAATAATAGAATTTTTTTGTGCTGTGGTAAGTGTTCCGGTTTTTGGCATTGTACCGTTGGCAACAGCTGTTTTGATCGTCAGTCGAGCAGCAAAAATTTGGTTGTAAGTCTGTAATGGACCTGGTCCATTTGCGCTTCCTGTACCATGACAGGTTGCATCTGTTGCGCAGGTTGTTGAAATAATTGGATTAACATTAGCTGCAAATGCACTTGCCACACCAGTACAATTAACGGTACCACCGCCACCGCCGCCTCCTCCACCACCACCGGGGTCGGGATCACCGCCACCACTTTTACTACAAGCGACAATTATAAGAAATGCTGCTAAACTAACCAGGATACTTTTTTTCATAAATATGTTTTTGCTGAGTGCTGGATTTTTTTACTGAATCGGCATTCAAGTCAGGAAAGTTGCCAGACAGGCCACGTTTTTTGGCACAATAATTAAAAACAAAACCCCTTTCGTTTTAAATGAAAGGGGTTATTTCAAAAAAATAATTTTTTATCAGGCGATAGTTATATCATTATCTAAATATACATCCTGAATCGCATTTAAAATGCCAACACCTTCTTTCATTGGTCGCTGAAATGCTTTGCGACCGCTGATCAATCCCATACCTCCGGCTCTTTTATTGATCACTGCTGTTGTTACTGCTTCGGCCATATCACTTGCACCGGAAGAAGCCCCACCAGAATTGATCAATCCTGCACGACCCATATAACAATTAGCGACCTGGTAACGACAAAGATCTATCGGATGGTCTGTTGTTAATTCAGAATAAATGCGGGAATCATTTTTGCCATAAGCAGATTCTTTTGTATTCAAAGCAAGATAACCACCATTATTCTCAGGAAGTTTTTGTTTGATAATATCAGCTTCTATTGTAACTCCTAAATGATTTGCTTGTCCTGTAAGATCTGCGGAAACATGAAAATCTTTTTCTTTTGTTTTGAATGCTGGGTTTCTTAAATAACACCAAAGAATAGTCGCCATTCCAAGTTCATGAGCCATTTCAAAAGCTTTTGCCACTTCCTGTATCTGTCTTGTTGATTCATCACTTCCAAAGTAGATAGTAGCACCAACTGCAGCTGCACCTAAATTCCAGCTAGCTTTTATTGATGCAAACATGATCTGGTCAAACTTGTTTGGATAAGTCAGGAATTCGTTATGATTAATTTTTACAATAAAAGGAATTTTATGAGCATATTTCCTCGATAAAAAACCTAAGCCACCGTAAGTGGTGGCAACTGCGTTGCATCCACCTTCAATTGCGAGCTTAATAATATTTTCAGGATCAAAATAGATCGGGTTTTTTGCAAATGAAGCGCCACCGCTATGTTCAATTCCCTGGTCAACTGGAAGAATAGAAAGGTAACCAGTATTTGATAACCTGCCGGTATTATACATTAGTTGAAGATTACGAAGTACCTGCGGGTTTCTATCACTCTTTATCCAAATGCGATCAACAAAGTCAGCTCCGGGCAAATGAATTTTTTCTTTTGAGATCGTTTTGCATTCATGGTTCAACAAGTATTCGGCTTTATCACCAAGAAGTTCAGTGATCTTATTTGCCGCATCAGTAAGCATACATATAAGTTTAGTAGTTAAATGATAAGTTAGGCTGTGCTAACAATTGTTCGGCAAAGGTAAGGGCAACTATATACAAGTTGGAACTAAAGCTATTTTGTTATGGCTTTTTTTGAGTAAGCTTTTTAGTGTCAATCGCAGTTTGGATATTAAGGATCAATTCTTTTATAGCTAAGGTTTTTGAAGTGACACCCTCTATTTTTATTAAACGACTATATTCTGCCGCCTGTCTTGACAACATATCAACGAGGTCTGGTAGATCTGATTGATGTAGTTCTTCAACCGTAGGAGCCGTTAGGAACATAAGACCAGTTGCACAAAAACCATGCGTCAATACCTTTTGGAATCGTGTAGTAATGATATTTTTTATTCACAAGGTTTTTTAATAATGGTTGAGAAAGTTTTTACCCAAAGAGGTCACTACTTAAATAACGATCACCTCTATCACAAGTAATAAAAACGATTACCCCGGATTCAATTTCATTTGCCAGCCGTATCGCAGCCGATGCTGCACCTCCACTGCTCATACCAGCGAATATACCTTCCACTTTTGCTAATTGACGAGCCATCGATGTTGCCTCTTTTTGTGATACATCCATCACACGATCGACCCTTTCAGGTTCAAAGATCTTTGGCAAATATTCTTTTGGCCATCTGCGAATACCCGGAATAGATGATTCTTCGGTTGGTTGACAACCGACAATTTGAATGGAAGTATTCTTTTCTTTAAAAAATCTTGAACAGCCCATGATCGTTCCAGTTGTTCCCATGGAACTTACAAAATGAGTGATGCGTTGATTAGTGTCTTTCCAGATCTCGGGGCCAGTTGTTTTATAATGCGCTTTATAATTATCCGGATTGGAAAATTGGTTTAAAATAAAATATTCACCTGTTGCTGCTTTTTCTTCTGCATAGTCACGACATATCTCAATGTTGTCAAGTAAAATAACTTTAGCACCAAAAGCTTCCATTGTTAAGGTTCTTTCCTTAGTAGAAGTTGAAGGCATCACTAATTCAATTTCGAGATCATATAATCTTGCGATCATTGCTAATGCAATGCCTGTGTTACCACTTGTTGCTTCTATTAATTTAGTTCCAGGTTTTATATCACCTCTTTCCAATGCAGAACGGATCATATTCAACGCAGGTCTGTCCTTTACACTGCCACCCGGGTTATCACCTTCGAGCTTTGCATACATCGTTACATTTGGATTGGGATTTAATTTTTTTATCTCCACCATTGGAGTATTGCCTACCAGGTCAATAATGCTTGCCATGTTCAGGATTTAATTTGTTCTACAACTTCAATATCAGGACGATGATAAACAGTTGAGCAGGAGGGGACACTTTTAGTAAGCCATACATTACCACCAATAATACTATTATGCCCTATAATTGTTTCTCCACCTAAGATCGTTGCGCCGGAATAAATGATAACATGATCTTCCACCGTAGGATGTCTTTTAACTGATGCCATCGATTTATCTACGCTTAAGGCACCAAGCGTTACACCCTGGTAAAGTTTCACATGATCGCCAATAACAGTAGTTTCCCCGATCACTATACCGGTACCATGATCAATAAAAAAGTATTCTCCGATATCGGCAGCCGGATGAATATCGATCCCTGTTTTTGAATGTGCATATTCAGTAATGATGCGGGGTAACAAAGGAATATTCATGTCAAATAAAGCATGTGCAATGCGATAAAAAGAAATTGCATAGAAGCCGGGATAAGCTCTTATGATCTCAAATCTTGTTCTTGCAGCAGGATCTCCCGCTAATAATGCTTCGATATCTGTATTTAAGATCCTGTATAGTTCTGGCAGGTTAGCGAAAAAACTATTTGCTTTTTCTTTATTACCATTACCGACACAACCACTGGTTGCATCCAACAAATTTGTCAATTCTGCTTTTAGGTCCGCAAATTTTAATTCTACTTCTTTTGGAGAAGAAAGATTGACATCGGATTTTTCGGGGAATAGAAGACAAATAAGATCATTCACCCAAGTTGCGATCTCTTCATTTGGCGGTACGGTTTCGGCTTCTTTTTGTTGTTGATAAATTAGTTTGTAAAAATCTTTTTCCATGCATTTAGTTTAATGGCGATACATGGAATAAAGTTATTGTTTTTACCGCACCAATTTGGTAGACTATTGTATTAATTGTTTCCTAAATAAGAAAAATCCCGGCAATATCGCCAGGATTCGGAAAATTTCTATAGTCGCTTAAGCATTCCTGTTAATACAGTTCAGGTCTTCAAATGCTACTTCTAATCGTTTTACAAAAGCTTCTTCACCTTTGCGTAGCCATACACGGGGGTCGTAATGTTTCTTATTAGGTTTATCTTCTCCTTCAGGATTACCTAACTGACCTTGCAGATAACCTTCATTCTTTTTATAGTTATTCAAAACTCCTTCCCAAAAAGCCCATTGCAGATCGGTATCAATATTCATTTTGATAGCCCCATAGCTGATCGCTTCACGGATCTGGTGTTGAGGCGAACCACTTCCACCATGAAATACAAAATACACTGGCTGAGGACCGGTCTTTAGTTGCTTTTCTATGTAATCTTGGCTGTTCTTTAAAATTACCGGACGCAATTCTACATTTCCGGGTTTATAAACGCCGTGCACATTACCAAAAGCAGCGGCAACAGTAAACATGTTGCCAACTTTACTTAATTCTTTAAAAGCATAAGCAACATCTTCTGGTTGAGTATAGAGTTTTGAATTCTCTACATCGCTGTTATCAACGCCATCTTCTTCACCACCCGTAACACCAAGTTCTATTTCAATACCCATCCCTAATGGTTTCATACGTTTGAAGAACTCAACAGAGGTATGAATATTTTCTTCGATCGGTTCTTCGCTCAGGTCTAGCATATGAGAACTAAAAAGGGGTTGTCCTTTTTCTTTAAAATATTGTTCGCCTGCATCGATCAATCCGCTCACCCATGGCAACCATTTTTTTGCTGCATGATCTGTATGCAATACAACAGGCACACCATAATATTTAGCCACATTATGAATATGCAATGCACCTGAAATACCACCTGAAATATTTCCCTGCAGTTTATCATTAGGCATTCCTTTGCCTGCAATGAACTGTGCACCGCCATTAGAGAATTGAATGATAACTGGAGAATTTACTTTTGCTGCAGTTTCAAGTGTTGCGTTGATGGTGTTTGTTCCAATTGTGTTTACAGCAGGCAATGCGAATTGGTTTTTCTTAGCATCGGTATAAAGTGCTTCTAATTCTTCGCCGAACAATACTCCGGCCCTGTACTTACTCATTTAATTTTTGTTTCGTGATAAAATTGCGGCAAGCAACTTTTAGGTGACGCAAGATAATTGTTTTATTCACGAACAAATGTTAGATGAAAGAAAGTAAAAAGTAAAAAGCTAAAATTCAAAACCTGATGATACTCTTTTTAACTTTTTAGTTTTGACTTTTGAATTATTTACCTAAGGCTTGTATCACATCATATTTAGTTACGATATGATAGTTACCAATTTCATCTTTACTTAATACAGCCCCATTTTCTTTGTTGATAAGTGTACTGAGTTTTTCTACAGGTGTATTAAACTCTACGAGAGGGTAGGGCCGCTCCATTACATTTTCAACTTTGGAATGTTTTATATCTGGATTTGAAAATATTTTTTGAAACAAACCATTCTCACTGATAGCGCCAATTGGTCCGCTGCCATTCATTACAGGAATGTTCTCGATGTCATATTTCTTCATCATTTCAACAGCATCTGCTACTGTTTGAGTTGGTTCGATCGTCACCAGTTTTTGCTTGCCGCTTCGACTATTGATAATGTCTTTGAAGGTTTTTACATCAAGAAAACCCCTTTCGATCATCCATTGATCATTATAGACTTTAGCAACATACCGACTGCCATGATCATGAAATATGCAGACAACAAGGTCATCTTTTTTCAAACGATTTTTTAATTGCATCAATCCTTGTATGCAACTGCCAGCACTATAACCGCAAAAGATCCCTTCTTCTTTTGCAAGACGACGAGCCATGATGGCGCCATCTTTATCGGTTACCTGTTCAAAATGATCGATAACTTTCATATCATAATTCTCAGGAACGAAATCTTCACCAAAACCTTCACTGATATAAGGATGAACTTCATTCATATCCACTTCACCTGTACGAAAATATTTTGTCAGTAAGGAGCCATACACATCAATTGCCCATACTTGTATGTCGGGATTTTTTTCTTTTAGAAACATAGCCGTGCCAGTTACTGTTCCGCCAGTTCCTGCAGTGCAAACAAGATGAGTGATCTTTCCATCAGTTTGTTTCCAGATCTCAGGACCAGTTGTTTCATAATGAGCTAAACGATTGGCAAGATTGTCGTATTGATTACAATGAAATGAATTAGGTATTTCTTTTGCCAATCTTCTTGCAACAGAATAATAACTTCTTGGATCGTCAGGCTCAACATTCGTGGGACAAACGATCACTTCAGCACCGACCGCTTTTAAAATATCCATCTTTTCTTTGCTCTGCTTATCCGTTGTGGTAAAAATGCATTTATAACCTTTCACAACTGCAGCAAGCGCCAAACCCATTCCAGTATTTCCGGATGTGCATTCTATAATTGTTCCACCCGGTTTCAGTTTACCTTCTTTTTCTGCCACTTCAATCATCTTTACGGCCATACGATCTTTTATCGAATTACCTGGATTAAAATAATCGACTTTCGCTGCCACAGTACATGGAAAATCTTTAGTGATCTTATTCAATTTTATAAGGGGAGTATTACCGATCGTTTCAAGGATGTTGTTTTTGATTTCCATGTTGATTATTAAGACAGCAAAGTTAATTTTTTAAGCCGAGTTAAACTATCATTCGTGAGTAAATAATAAAGCCCCTCCTGGAAACAGGAAGGGCATACCGGACATAGTGAACTAACATCACTATCAACTTTAACAAACTGGTTTTGGTGATAATTCTATTAAGCTATGGTCAGGCTTGCTTTTGTAACTTTTTTCTTTTGTTGGAAAGCACCCTGTCAAGTAACACAAGTCCAAGCACTACATTTATCATCATAAAGATGTTTACAAAAGTGTTGTTGAATATTTTGCTGTAATCAACTTGTGAAAGCCGTGAAAAGTCTATCGTGTATTTTGAATCTGTTGAGGTGCTCCAGTCAACCTGGGCAAATCCATAAATAAGAAAAATAAGCATCAGGGTAAAGAAAAATCCGGCAATGCCCCAGATGATCTTTTTATTAATATAATTTTTGGCGGCCGGTGCAATATGATATTGTGCGATCGTCTCCATTACATTTTTTGTAAAACGCATGGAAGGTTGTTCCAGCTCAGCGGCATTCATCATGCTATGAACGTCGAGCAATTCCTGGTATTTGTTTTTCCATTCAAGGTTACTTTGGAGCATTTTTTCAACTGAGGTTATTTCTTCTCTGGAAGAAATTCCATCAATATATGCCCACAGCCTTTGTTCAATATTTTGTTCCTGGTTCATACAACACAGTTTAATAAATATTTTTTACTTCTTCACTAAAGTTCTTTTCCATCTTTTCTTTTAATCTTGTCCTGGCCCGGTGCAATCTTACTTTTACCGTATTTGTTTCCAATCTTAATATCTTACTTATTTCTTCAAGATTTTGTTCTGCTTTATAAAACAAAGTGATTATCTCAGCATCATCAGGGCTTAGCATAGCAATAGCCTCGTTAACCATATTTACTCTCGACTTCTGTTCGATCAAATTTGCCCTGAAGCCCGAATCCTTGTTATCTGCCACTTCAAATACTCTTTCGTTATCCAGCGAATGCACATCCAATTTCTTTTTCCTTAAAAAAGTGATGCAAGTAGTGTTCGTGATCGTATAAAGCCAGGTGCTGAATTTTGATTCACCCCTGAAATCAGCCAATGACCGGTAGGCCTTTACAAACACATCCTGCGCCACTTCTTCAGCATCTTCGCGGCTTTTTATCATCCGTAAAGTGAGGGTAAAGACATAAGCCTGGTATCGATTTACCAGTTCAGCATAGGCATTCTGCTCACCCTTAAGCACCCTGCTTATGATCTCATTATCACCAAGTCCGGTTGACATTCAATAAATAAGACTACCCAAGATGATATTTGGTTACAATAAAGTTAGACCTAATTTTTGCGCTACTATAATATATATCCAAGGAAAGAAAGTTGCACCTGTAACCTGCCGGCAATGCGAGTAGTCAAAGAAGTGTAAGCAATTATTTAAAAGTTCTTTTTTAGGCTGTAACCTGGAAGCAAAGCATGTAGTCTAAAAGAACAGGAACAATTTACTAACTATAAAAAATATTTTATGCACGGCACAGAAATGATGGCAGCAATATTGATCCCGCTGACCTTTTGCGCACTGATTTTTGGGATCGTTTATCTCCATAAAAGGGAGAATCTGGCAATGATTGAAAAAGGATTGAATCCTAAGGACAGGATGTACAGACCGGTACCATACAGGAATTTAAAATGGGGTTTATTGCTAATCGGCGCCGGACTGGGCTTGTTTGTTGCCTTTTTATTGGATACTTATCTTCCAAGTTCAACAACCAAAGAAGTATGGGAAGGACGTACATATTATCACCACAATGATTCTTTTGCTGCTATTTATTTTGCCTTAATCGCAGTCGGTGGGGGATTGGGATTAGTCACTTCTTACAGAATTGAAAAGAAAGAAGTGTTGGATAAACAAACCGGCAATGGAGAATAAATAATTTACTTCCCCGAATTCAAAAGCTTAAGCAATCGGTAAATACTGGTTGCTTATTTTTTTTCTAAAACTGCGAGTGCTTTTTTTATGGCCGGATCATCGCCGTTTATTACTTCATAAAACCCTTTTGATCTCCATTTGAACCTTGCCAGCTGGGCCTTTATTCTTTTTTGTAAATAGTCTTTATCTGCGGGTGAAACTTCCTTAAGATCGATGCTGTCTTTTGCGGCATAAGCCACCAGCTCTTTCCAAATACCTTCAAGATCATTATAGTTCGCAGTAAATTCCTGTGGCGAGTTGTATTTATTTATTTCATCAAGATGATTGATGTAATAAGTGTACATAAATGTATTTAACGAGCCACTTAAATACAACTTGCTTACATTTCTGTGTAAGGTGCCGGTATCAAGACCTACAAAATATTTTGGAGTAATGCCCCCACCGCCATAAACTGTATCGCCACATTGAGTCTTATAAATTTTACCATTAACAATCTTGGCAGTATCAAGATGTGTGACCTCCCCATTTTCATAGCGATCCGAAATTTCTTCTAAATATTTTTCTTTCCCTTTTTCATAAGAACGCTGAATGCTTCTGCCTTTTGGAGTATAATATCTTGCAACTGTTAACCGAACAGCTCCTCCATCACTTAGTGTATATTGTTGCTGAACGAGACCCTTCCCAAATGTTCTGCGTCCAATAATAGTTGCACGGCACCAATCCTGCAATGCACCGGCAAGTACTTCACTGGCACTGGCGGAAAGTTCGTCAACTAATACAACAAGGCCGCCTTTTTCAAATAGTCCGGGTCGTCTGCATTTATAATCTATTCTTTCCACGTTGGCGCCTTGTGTATAAACAACGAGTTTCTCGTCGTCTAAAAATTCGTCTGCAATTTCGACTGCTTCATTCATCAATCCACCACCATTTCCACGCAGATCCAATACCAGGTTGTTAAGCTTATTTTTCTGCAATGTTTCCAGGGCATTCATGAATTCTTCATAAGCTGTTTCTGAAAACTTATTCAGTTTAATATAACCTGTATTCTGATCGAGCATGTAAGAAGCATCTATGGCAAAAATTGGTATAGTGCCTCTTGTTATTGATACCTCTTTCAACTCATTTTTTCTAAGCACTGTGATCTTTACAGGAGAGCCTCTTTCACCACGTATCTTCTTTTTTATGTCATCGGATAAAAGCGATTTGCCTGCTATCGTTTCATTATTTACTTTAATAAGCTTATCTCCAACCTGCAGGCCCGCTTTGTCGCTTGGACCATCGGCAATGACATGCACAATGTGAACGGTATCAGAAAAAATATTGAATTCAACGCCGATACCTTCAAAATTGCCGAGTAGCTCCTCATTTACCTCTTGCAAATGTGAAGGAGGAATATAAATGGAATGCGGATCCAGGTGACTCATCATCTCATCGATCGCATTTCCTTGTAATGAGTCAGTGTTCACAGGGTCAACGTAACGTTGCTTAACAAGGTCCAATATCTGTTGCAAAGAACTTTTTTTATCTGCTTTAAAAAATCCTGAACCCGAAGGAGTGCTTTCTCTCAGTTTAAAACCAAAAAACATTCCGCCTATCAGCACAATCGAAAAGATCAGGGGAAGCCATACTTGTAATTTTTTATTACCCATCGTTACTTGTTTCTTTGTATTTTGAACGCAAAATAGAGAAAAGTTTCTGGTTGCTGTTGCCGCGTATCAGTTTCCGGGTGCTTGTAAATAAGAGTTAGTAATATTTTAGGATTATTATTTCAAAACATGGTCATTTGTAGTAGAAACCTGATCAGTAACCAATGATAAAACTTGTTTGCGATAGCGGGGCCACGAAAGCAGAATGGTGCCTTATTAATAATGGAAAAAGAAAAACCATTTTTACAACTGGTATCAGCCCTTACTTTTTAAATACTGAGCAAATAAGAGATTTGTTATTAAAAGAGCTAAAACCAAAACTTAAAAACATTAAGGTTGGAGAGATTCATTATTATGGAACTGGCTGCGCCAACCCGGCTAATGCCCGGTTAGTTAAAAAAGCTTTACAGCTCGTTTTTCCAACTACAAAAAAAATTGAAGTAACACACGACCTGATGGCAGCAGCCCGATCGGTTTGTGGAAAGAAAAGGGGAGTTGTTGCCAATCTTGGTACAGGTTCTTTTTGTTGTTATTATGATGGAAAGAAGATCGTGAAGCAAATTCCGGGTATCGGGTACATTTTGGGAGATGAGGGCAGTGGCGCCTATCTTGGAAAAAAAGTCATTCAATATTATTTATACGAAACATTTGATGATGATCTCAGGGCAAGGTTTAATGCAAAATATATTACCAATCGGAGTGAGATACTTGAAAATGTATACAGAAAACCATTACCGAACCGTTATCTTGCATCATTTACTATTTTTCTCGCCGAAAACAGGGGGCATTATATGATCGATAATATTATCGAAGATGGGCTGAATGAATTTTTCTTCTATCATCTTTGTAAGTTTAGAGAATCGTGGGTAATGCCGATCCATTTCGTTGGCAGTGTTGCATTTGGTTTTAAGGATGTGTTGCAGCAACTTTGCAACACTTATGAATTCGAATTAGGTAAAGTGATAAAAAATCCAATGGAAGGATTGATTGCCTACCACAGTTAAGAGGAGTTTAATATGTCATTTGAAAGAATAACAGAGCAACCGAGTAATTACAGGCATTTAGATAAAATGTCAGTGACGGACCTTTTGGTAAACATAAATAATGAGGACAAAACAGTTCCTTTTGCAATTGAGAAAGCGATCCCGCAAATTGAAAAGTTGGTGGAAGCGGCCAGCGATAAAATGCTCAGCGGTGGAAGACTGTTTTATGTTGGAGCAGGAACGAGCGGCAGGCTTGGGGTGGTAGATGCAAGCGAATGCCCACCCACGTACGGTGTTCCTTATGGATTGGTGAATGCCATAATTGCCGGCGGTGATAAGGCGATCACTACTGCGGTTGAATATGCAGAAGATAATAAAGAAGAGGGATGGAATGATCTCGTTAAAAACAATATTTCAGATAAGGATTTTGTAATAGGCATTGCCGCAAGTGGCACCACGCCTTATGTATTAGGTGCGTTAGAAGCCAGTAAGGCTCGTGGCATACTTACTGGTAGTATTACGAATAACCCGGGATCACCATTGGCAAGGGTAGCTGATTACCCAGTTGAAATTGAAGTGGGCCCGGAGTTTGTTACTGGGAGCACAAGAATGAAAAGCGGAACTTCCCAGAAACTTGTTTTGAATATGATCTCCACCGCTATAATGATACAGCTTGGCCGGGTGGAAGACAATAAAATGGTCAACATGCAGCTAACCAACGAAAAGCTGGTTGACCGCGGAACTAAAATGCTGATGGAAAAACTAAAAATGAGCAGCTACGATAACGCCAAATCGCTTCTTCTTAAATATGGTAGCGTAAAAAAAGCTGTTGAAAATTCTTCAAAATAACGAGTGTTATTGGTTTTCTTTTTTATCTTGTAGACTTAACGGTTCAGTAGTGAAATCATCTCGATCACATATCGTTTCTTCTTCGGCAAATGAGATCTCATTTGCTATTACCACTACTACAACAACTACGATCCGCTAAGCGGATTGTAAATTACCATATCAAACAAAGGGCAATAAGCTGTATTTGACAAGAGTCACTTAAATAACTTTATAAAATCATTTCAATATAATTATATGCAGGTTTTAAAATTCGGGGGTACATCCGTAGCCAATGCTGAAAACATTTCCAAAGTAGTTTCGATCGTAAAGGAGTCAGTAAAAAAAAACAGGACTGTTGTAATCGTGTCCGCTTTAGGTGGTATAACAGATCTTTTGCTGAATTCAGCTGAATTAGCTGCTGCCGGGGATGAAACATACAAGGAAAAGTTACTGGTAATCGAGCAAAGACACCTGGAAGCAGTCAAGCAATTGATCCCGGTTGCACAGCAGAGTCAATTATTAAGTTTGGTAAAAAAGAGTTGTAATGAAATAGAAGATATCTGTAACGGTGTTTTTTTATTACGAGAACTAACTCCAAGAACCAAGGACAGGATCAGCAGTTATGGTGAATTACTTTCATCACAAATTATTGCTGCAAAATTCAATAGTGATGGAGTTGCTGCTGTATGGAAAGATTCCCGTGAATTGATCCTTACTAATTCATCTTTCACTGCAGCAGAAGTTAATTATGCTGAAACGAATCAAAAGATGAATGATTATTTTCAATCGCAATCATCTTCATTATTCATACTTCCTGGCTTTGTTGCTGCTGATAAAAATGGAGTAACGACTACGCTTGGTCGCGGCGGCTCTGACTTTACTGCCGCAATTGTTGCATCAGCGATCAAAGCAAATGTTCTCGAAATATGGACAGATGTAAGCGGTATGATGACAGCAGATCCGCGATTAACAAACAATGCCCGCATTATTCCGCATATTTCTTACCAGGAAGCAATGGAGCTTTCACATTTTGGCGCTAAAGTAATTTATCCGCCAACCATACAACCCGTAATGAGTTTGGGAATTCCTGTTTGGATCAAGAACACATTTGCTCCCGCGGACGAAGGGACACTGATCGAATCTGTTTCTACAAAGAATGGAAACATTGTAAGAGGGATTTCAAGTATCAATAATATTGTTTTGATCAGTTTGGAAGGAAGTGGTATGATCGGTATTCCAGGTTTTTCCAAAAGGTTGTTCGAGGCATTGAGTAATGAAAAAATAAATGTGATCCTGATCACACAAAGTTCTTCAGAACATTCTATTTGTGTCGGCATTGATGCTGCATCTGCGCAAAAGGCAAAGCATGTAGTTGATGCAGCTTTTATCAATGAAATCGCCTTGCAAAAAGTAGAACCCCTAAAAATTGAAGCCGATCTTTCAATTGTTGCCCTGGTAGGTGAGAATATGAAAAGTCATCCCGGTATCAGCGGTCGCATGTTCAGCGCCATGGGGCGAAACGGCGTGAACATCCGTGCAATTGCGCAAGGCTCTTCAGAAAAAAACATTTCTGCTGTAATTGCAACCAAGGACGTAAAGAAAGCTATCAATGTTTTACATGAAGAATTTTTTGAGACTACGTATAAGCAGGTCAATTTATTTATTGTAGGAACGGGAAATGTTGGTAAAAAATTATTTGGTCAATTGCAAAAACAACTTGAGTTTTTACAAAAGCAAATGAAGCTGGTAGTAAATGTTGTCGGTATTTGCAATAGTCGGAAAATGGTAATCAATGAGAATGGTATCAGCCTTTCACAATGGGAGCAAAAGTTATCTGACGCAAAAAATGCCGATATCCAGCAATTCATAAATGAGATCGTTGATCGTAATCTTCGTAACTCAATTTTTGTAGATATTACCGCCAGCGACCTTGTTGCTAGTATTTATGAGCAATTATTAAGAAAAAGCATTTCAGTCGTAGCTTGTAATAAGGTAGCCGCTTCTTCTGCTTATGATAACTATAAAAAACTAAAAGATATTGCAAGAGAATTCAATTGTCATTTTCTTTTTGAAACAAATGTGGGGGCGGGATTGCCAGTCATTGCTACTCTAAATGATCTGCTGAACAGTGGAGACAGGGTTCATCGTATTGAAGCTGTACTTAGCGGCACACTTAATTTTGTTTTTAATAATTATGATGGAAGCAGAAAGTTTGCTGAGGTTGTGAAGCAGGCACAGGACGAAGGTTATACGGAGCCTGATCCACGCCTTGATCTTAGTGGCACAGATGTAATGAGAAAGATCATGATCCTCGCAAGAGAAGCTGGTGAGAAAGTAGAAATGAATGAGATCGCTAATAATTCATTCATGCCCGAATCGTGTATGAAAGGAACGGTAGATGATTTTTATGCAGCCATGGCAAAAGAAGAAACACATTTTAAAAAGATATTTGAAAAAGCAAATGCGGCGGGGTGTAAATTAAAGTTTGTTGCTTCTTATAATGAAGGCAAAGCTTCTGTCGGTTTACAACATATCGATCCAAAGCATGATCTTTATCATTTGTATGGAAAAGATAATGTAGTATTGTTTTATACTGACAGGTATACAGAACAACCAATGGTGGTGAAAGGAGCAGGAGCAGGTGCTGAGGTTACTGCCAGTGGTGTGTTTGCGGATATTTTAAGAGCGGTAAAAATGTAAAATGAAAACAGTAGCAGTACATTCTCCCGGCACCGTTGCTAATCTCGTTTGCGGCTTTGATATCCTCGGGCTTGCCTTGAAGGAACCTTTTGATGTGATGAAAGTAAAATTGCTTGATGAACCCATTGTAATAATTCGTAATAAAGATGATTTCAATTTGCCAACAGAGGCGGAAAGAAATGTGGCAGGAGTTGTTCTGTTATCAGTGATGGAAAGAATGGAAAATAAAATTGGTTTTGAAATTGAAATTGAAAAACACATAAAACCTGGTAGCGGAATTGGAAGCAGTGCTGCAAGCGCCGCTGGTGCAGCAGTAGCAGCGAATCATTTGCTGGGGAATATTTTTTCAAATGATGAACTGGTTCAGTTTGCAATGAATGGAGAAAAGCTTGCATCGGGAGTGAAGCATGCTGATAACATTGCTCCCTGTATTCTTGGCGGTGTAAGCTTGATACGTTGCATTCATCCGCTCGATATTGTTTCTATTTCTTCACCCGATCTTTTTGTCACAGTTGTCCATCCGCAAATCGAAGTAAGAACATCTGATGCAAGACAAATTTTGCGCCAGCAGATATTATTGAAAGATGCAATACGTCAATGGGGAAATATTGCGGGGCTTGTTACTGGATTTTTAAAAAATGATCATGATCTTATTGGTCGTTCACTCGAAGATGTGATCATTGAACCTGTCCGTAGTATTTTAATTCCAGGTTTTGATGAAGTGAAAACTAAATGTAAAGAAGCGGGTGCATTGGGTGGCGGAATTTCTGGTTCAGGGCCATCTGTCTTTATGTTGAGTAAAGATGAATTAACAGCAAAAAATGTAGAATCAGTAATGAAGGATGTGTATAATAAAATTGGGATCGATCATAATACTTATGTTACTACTATTAATAAAAAAGGAGTGGAGGTAGTTGGATGAAATATTACAGTACGAACAAAGATTCAGCAAAAGCATCATTCAAAGAAGCGACAATTAAAGGACAAGCTCCGGATAAAGGGCTTTATTTTCCCGAGACAATTCAACAAGTAGATCAGGGGTTGATCGATGATATTGAAGATATTTCAAATGAAGAGATCGCTTTTCGTGTGATCAAGCCTTATGTCGGTACTGAAATAAATGATGATGATCTTTTTAAAATTGTAAGCGAAACCATAAGTTTCCGGATACCACTTGTAAAAGTTACCGACGATATCTTTTCTCTTGAACTTTTTCATGGCCCTACGCTTGCTTTTAAAGATATTGGTGCAAGATTCATGAGTCGTTGCCTCGGATATTTTCTAAAAAATGAAAATAAAAAAGTAACGGTACTTGTAGCTACGTCTGGTGACACGGGTGGAGCCGTAGCCAATGGCTTTTATAATGTTCCCGGTGTTGAGGTGATCATTCTTTATCCATCTGGCAAAGTGAGTCCTGTACAGGAAAAGCAATTAACGACCTTAGGAAAGAATATTCATGCATTAGAGATCTCAGGAAATTTTGATGACTGTCAGCAAATGGTGAAGCAGGCATTTGCTGATGAAGAAATAAACAAAAATAGATTTCTTACTTCTGCCAATTCAATAAATGTTGCCCGCTGGCTGCCTCAACAATTCTATTATTTTTTTGCATATAAGCAATGGGCAGATAAGGCCCATGCACCGGTCATTTCTGTTCCAAGCGGAAATTTTGGAAATATTTGTGCTGGAATCTTTGCAAAACAATCTGGTCTACCGATCCGCCATTTTATTGCAGCCTGTAATGCGAATGATGTAGTAACAAAATATCTTCAAAGCTCTAAATTCAAGCCTCAAACAGCAAAGCCGACACTTTCTAATGCAATGGATGTTGGCAATCCGAGTAATTTCGTTCGAATTCTTGAAGTTTTTCATCATCAATTTCCTGACCTTTCCAAAAATCTTTCATCCTTTAGTATCAGTGATGCGGAAACAATGGCGACAATTAAAGAAGTATATGAGCGGTCAAATTATTTGTTGGATCCTCACGGTGCTGTTGGCTATTTATCGCTTAAAAGATTTTTGCAAACACACTTCGGCAGAAAAGGTATCTTTCTTGAAACAGCGCATCCTGTAAAATTTCCCGATGCTGTAGAAAAAGCAACTGCAAAGAAAATTGAAATTCCTTCTTCTATTGCTTCGATCATGCAGCTGGAAAAGAAGAGTATAAAGATGAATGCGTCTTATGAATCATTTAAGAGTTTTCTATTGGATTAACTACAATTTTATCATTTATTTTTTCACAAAATTGTTTACTAAGTTTTAAACTTTTCTATTCTTAAACTTTATAGTGCTGATGTATCTTTGCATAGAAGAGTTTTGTGTATGCATGATATAGAACCTTATTATAATTGGCGGCATATTTATGTAAGCGAGGAAGATCAGCGTTCTCCTTTCTATGGCCAGACTCCTTCTGAATTTGAGTTTACCCGAACTGTGTACAATTATTATATACATCCGCAATGGGATGAATTTGGAAGTCGCACACTTTATATGAAAGTGCTGATAGCGGATTATGATGAGAAATATGCGATCATCGAGCTGATAGGTGAATGGAATGATGCAATTGAGAACGATATAATGACTCTTAAACGGGAGGTGATCGATGTTTTTGAACTAGAGGGTATCAAAAAGTTTATATTGATCGCTGAAAATGTGTTGAACTTTCACAGTGGCGATAAGGATTATTATGAAGAATGGTATGAGGAAACTTCAGATGAGCATGGGTGGATCGTAGTGCTGAACATGCCGGAAGCAACGCAGCATGATTTTAAAAAAGCAAGGCTGAACCGGTATCTTGAGCTAATGGAAATACCTGAGTGGCGCACTTATAAACCATTTCATTTGTTTAAAAAAATCGATGCTGTAGAGCAGAGTCGATTGCCCGGCTGAACGCATATATTAAAAGACCTTCGTTTAAACAAAAATGATTTTTTTATTATCAATACTTCGATACCTTAGCGAGGTATAATAGTTCTACTTAAACTACATAGATTTATGAACTGGTCTCAATTGTTCACTTCATCGATAGGCAAGAAGATAGTAATGGCGGTGACGGGTTTGTTTTTAATAACTTTTCTGGTAGTACACGTAGGGGTAAATGCCTGTATTTTCAAAGATGCATTTGATAGCACAGATAACGGTGACATGTTCAACCGTGCTGCTCAATTCATGGCAAGAAATGTCGTGATACGCATTATGGAGGTAGTGTTGTTTGCAGGATTTGTTATTCATATTATACAAGGACTTGCTGTTGAGTTTGAGAATCGGTCAAAGCGAAAAGTAGGTTACGAAGTAAATCTTGGCAATCGTGGCAGCAAATGGTATAGCCGTTCAATGGGTTTGCTGGGAACTATCCTTTTGCTTTTCTTACTTCTTCATTGGTGGCATTTCTGGATCCCGTCAAGATTTACTCATGCGGGCATTGAAGAACCCATCCTGTTATCAAATGGTTTTATCGGGCATGATATGTTTAACTTAATGAAAGTAACTTTTAGTGAGTGGTGGATCGTGATCGTTTATGTTCTTGGTTGTATTTCACTTGCATGGCACTTGATGCATGGATTTCAAAGTGCATTTAGAACAATTGGCCTGCACAATAAAAAATATTTGAAAATGGCAAACGCAGTTGGAATAGGCTTTTCAATTATTGTTCCGTTCGTGTTTGCATTGATGCCATTGGCCTTTAAGTTGGGATGGATAGGATAGTGAATGGCGAGTGGTTAATGGTGAATGAAGATATAAAAGTACAAGAGTGCGACGCAAGGGACGATGAGAGAGTTTCAAAAGTTGACAACATAAAATAATTAGCACATCAGCATATTAACTTATCAAATTGAACTATGCTAGACGCAAAAATTCCAGAAGGAGCTCCGTTAGATCAGAAATGGACTTATTACAAAGGTCATTGTAAACTGGTGAACCCCGCGAATAAACGCAAGATCGAAATAATTGTTGTTGGTACTGGTTTGGCTGGTGCATCAGCAGCTGCAGCATTAGGCGAGTTGGGCTACCAGGTTAAAGCATTTTGTTTCCAGGATTCACCACGTCGTGCACATAGTATCGCAGCACAGGGTGGTATCAATGCAGCAAAGAATTATCAAAATGATGGTGACAGTGTGTTCCGTTTATTTTACGATACAGTAAAAGGTGGCGACTATCGTGCAAGAGAAGCGAATGTGCATCGTCTTGCAGAAGTGAGTACAAATATTATCGATCAGTGCGTGGCACAAGGCGTGCCGTTTGCAAGAGAGTACGGTGGATTGCTGAGTAATCGTTCATTTGGTGGTACACAGGTGCAAAGAACTTTTTATGCAGCAGGGCAAACCGGTCAGCAATTATTGATCGGCGCATACCAGGCAATGGAAAGACAGGTTGCTTTAGGAAATGTAAAAATGTATAGTCGTCATGAGATGCTGGATGTTGTGATGATCGATGGAAAGGCAAGAGGAATTATTTGTCGCAATTTGGTGACAGGTAAATTAGAAAGATTCTTTGGTCACGCAGTGATGCTTTGCACCGGAGGTTATGGAAATGTTTTTTATCTCAGTACAAATGCAATGGGTTGTAATGTAACAGCTATATGGAAAGCACATAAAAAAGGTGCATGGTTTGGCAATCCTTGTTTTACACAAATCCATCCGACATGTATCCCGGTTACAGGCGATCATCAAAGTAAGTTGACATTGATGAGTGAGTCATTAAGAAATGACGGACGAATTTGGGTGCCAAAGAAACAAGGAGATAATCGTAAAGCAAATGAGATCCCTGAAGAAGAAAGAGATTATTATTTAGAGAGAAGATATCCTGCATTTGGAAATTTAGTGCCAAGAGATGTTGCATCGAGGGCCGCTAAAGAAAGATGTGATGCTGGTTATGGAGTAGGCACGTCAAAGCAAGCTGTTTATCTTGATTATGCTGATGCGATAGAACGATACGGTCATATTGAAGCAGGAAAACAAGGTTTGGAAAATGCAGATGAAGCAACTATTATAAAATTGGGTAAAGAGGTTGTGAAAGAGAAATATGGTAATCTCTTTGACATGTATGAAAAGATCACTGGAGAGAACCCATATGAAGTGCCAATGAGAATTTACCCGGCCGTTCATTATACAATGGGTGGTTTATGGGTAGATTATGAGTTGATGACAACCATTCCTGGTTTGTATTGTTTGGGTGAAGCAAATTTCTCTGATCATGGCGCTAATCGTTTAGGTGCATCAGCTTTGATGCAGGGATTAGCCGATGGTTATTTTGTTATTCCTTATACTGCTGGTAATTATTTATCAGCTGAGATAAGAACTAAAGCAATTTCAACTGATCATCCTGCATTTGTGGAAGCGGAAAAAGCAATTGCAGAACGCATTGACAAGTTAATGAATATTAAAGGCAAACAAACTGTTGAGAGTTTTCATAAGCGTTTGGGAAAGATCATGTGGGATAAATGTGGCATGGCAAGAAACGCTGAAGGATTGAAAAAAGCGATCAATGAGATACAACAATTGAAAAAGGAATTTTGGAGTGACTTGAGAATCCCTGGTGAGATAAATGAGATGAATCCAGAATTAGATAAAGCAGGTCGTGTTGCTGATTTCATTGAGTTGGGTGAACTGATGTGCATTGATGCATTGAATAGAAATGAAAGTTGTGGCGGTCATTTCCGTGAGGAAAGTCAAACTACGGAAGGGGAAGCAGACAGAAAAGACAATGAATTTTCTTATGTGTCAACATGGGAGTTCAAAGGCGATCACCAATGGGAATTGCATAAAGAAGATCTGAAATTCGAAGTAGCGAAACCATCTCAAAGGAGTTATAAATAAACGATAACAATTAGCAATTTAACATGGAACATAAGACCATTAATCTGAAATTGAAAGTCTGGAAGCAGAAGAACAATCAAACTCCAGGAAGATTTGAAACTTATGAAGCAAAGAACATTTCAACGGAAATGTCTTTCCTGGAGATGTTTGATGTGTTGAATGAAGAACTGATAAGAGAAGGCAAAGAACCAATCGCATTCGATCATGATTGCCGCGAAGGTATTTGTGGTACCTGCTCCATGTATATTAATGGACGTCCACATGGACCATGGCATGCAACAACTACTTGTCAACTACACATGAGAGCTTTCCAGGATGGTGAAACGATTGTAGTAGAACCATGGAGAGCAAATGCATTCCCTGTTATAAAAGATCTGATGGTTGACAGAACTGCTTTTGACAGGATCATACAAGCTGGTGGATTTATTTCTGTAAATACAGGTAATGCTGTTGATGCGAATGCACTTCCGATCGAGAAGGATAAAGCCGATGGATCTTTTGCGGCAGCAGCATGTATTGGATGTGGCGCTTGTGTAGCTGCCTGTAAAAATTCTTCTGCTATGCTTTTTGTATCTGCAAAAGTTACACACCTGGCTTTATTACCTCAAGGTGATCCTGAAAGAAGATCAAGAGCATTGAACATGGTAGCACAGATGGATAAAGAAGGTTTTGGTGGTTGCACCAATACAGGAGCTTGTGAAGCAGTATGCCCTAAAGAGATCTCGATTGACAATATTGCCCGTTTGAACAAAGAATATTTGGTAGCAGGATTGATCTCGGAGAAGTAAGGCCGTTCATAAGATTTTAGTCCCGCCTGTAGCGGGACTTTTTTATTTGATGCAGGTGTTCGTATATTCAGCATCCCGATAGTTATCGGGACTAAACTTGCTATTATGAATTTAAAAAGTCTTTTACCAGCAGCAGCATCGCTGCTTATTTTTTCATGTAACGATAATACTAAAGGAGTGAAAACAGAAGCATTTAAATGGCCCGAAGGAGTGGCTGCGCCAACAACTGAAAAGAAACCATACGAAATGGTAGCTCATGGCGATAAAAGAGTCGATAATTATTATTGGATGAATGATTATTTTAAGAAAGGTCCGGATAGTACAAAAGTTGTGGACTACCTGAAAGCAGAAAATGCCTATGTAGATACGATGATGTCAGGTGCAAAAGAATTCAGAAAACATTTATACGGTGAGTTAAAGGGAAGGATCAAAGAAAAAGATGAATCAGTGTCATATAAGGATAATGGTTATTGGTATTATACAAGGGTTGAAGAAGGTAAGAACTATGCAGTTTATTGCCGTAAGAAAGAAACACTGGATGCTCCTGAAGAAATAATTCATAATGCAAATGAGGTGGGTGAGGGAAAACCTTATTACAGCGTTGCGGGTCTTGAGATAAGTGATAATAATGAAATGGCAGCAATTGGTGAAGATGAAGTGAGTCGTCGTTTATACAAGCTAAGATTTAAAAACCTCAAAACAGGTGTGTATTCTCCCGAAACAATTCCCAATACAGAAGGTGGTTCTTATGCATGGGCAGCTGATAATAAAACTGTTTTCTATATCATAAAAGACCTGACAACTTTATTAGGCTTCCAGGTTTGGAGACATGAAGTGGGAACAGACCCAAAGAATGATGTAAAAGTTTATGAAGAGAAAGATAACCGTCATTATATAGGAGTAGGAAGAACAAAGTCAAAAAAATATGTGATCATTTCTTCTGAATTGAGTGAACAACAAAGTGAACATCGGTTTTTGGATGCATCTGATCCAAAAGGTGCGTTCAAGGTTTTTTACCCCCGTACAATGGGATTAGTTTATGACATCGATCATTACAATGATAAATTTTACATCCGCACTAATCTTGATGCCACCAATTTCCGTTTGATGGAATGCCCGCTTGATAAAACTTCAACGGAAAATTGGAAAGAAGTTATTCCAAACAGGAAAGATGTTTATCTCGCAGGATTTACTCTCTTCAAAGATCATATGGTCGTTTCTGAATTAAAAGAAGGATTGATGAATCTTCGCATTATAAATCAAAAAGATAAATCTGAACATTATCTGCTGTTTGATGAGCCAGCTTATCTTTCTTCAGTTGGTGTAAATGCTGATTTTAATACCAACACTCTTCGCTTCAATTATCAATCCATGGTGACACCTGCATCGGTCTATGATTATAATATGGATGCAAAGACAAAAGAATTGAAAAAGCAAAACGAAGTGGTGGGCGGATATGATAAATCTGATTATGTAACTGAAAGAGCATTTGCTACATCAAGAGATGGAAAAAGAGTTCCTATTTCAATTGTCTATAAAAAAGGAATGCAAAAAGATGGAAGTCATCCGTTGTTGCTATATGCTTACGGCTCTTATGGCTCTACTTCATATGCAACATTCAGTAGCAGCAGGCTTAGCTTGCTTGATCGCGGCTTTGTGTATGCGTTGGCACATATTCGTGGAGGTCAGGAAATGGGTCGTGAATGGTATGACGATGGTAAGATGATGCATAAGATAAACACCTTTAATGATTTTATTGATTGCGGCGAATTTCTTATTAAAGAAAAGTACACTTCCAAAGGACACTTGTATGCTATGGGCGGTAGTGCAGGGGGTTTGTTAATGGGTGCCATAACAAATATGCGACCTGATCTTTGGAATGGTGTCGTTGCACAGGTCCCTTATGTCGATGTGATCACAACAATGAGTGATCCTAGTATTCCTTTGACAACAGGAGAATATCTTGAATGGGGGAACCCTGCCAACAAGGAAGAATATTTTTACATGAAATCCTACTCGCCTTATGATAATGTGGCGGCAAAAGCTTATCCTAATATGTTGATCACAACCGGGCTTCATGATAGCCAGGTTCAATATTTTGAGCCAGCAAAATGGGTGGCTAAAATGAGAGAAATGAAGACAGATAAAAACATTATCCTGTTCAAAACAAATATGGAAGCGGGCCATGGCGGCGCTTCCGGAAGATTCAGAGCCCTCGAAGATGTGGCCCTGATCTATGCATTCCTATTTTCACTTGAAGGTATCACCAATTAAAAAATCACTATAGATTGATAATGAGTCCCGCTGCGGCGGGACTTTTGTTTAAATCAACGTAGGATAGCTGCCATAAAATGCTGAATTTTACGTTTAAGTAATGAAAAACCACCGCTTTTGAGCAAAAAACGGCTGATATTGATTTTCGCTACCCTTTTGTTTGCTGTACTGGAAAGCTTTGCCCAAATTCCCGTACAGGACAATAGGCCGTTATCTAATCTTCGCAAGAAAAAGATTCCAGTTGTTGCCGACACATTACGTGTCGATTCATTGAGTGTAATACCCAAAACTTTTTTAATTGAAGGCTTTAGTGATTCAGCTTATTCTTTTGATAATATTAATGCTCTCCTGAAATGGAAAGTGATGCCTTCAATAGATAGTGTTACGATCTTTTACAGGGTTTTCCCATATAAGCTTAATGCTGTTACGCAACGAATGAATTTCGATAGTGTCAGTTATAAGTTTTATGCCAAGCCATTTGAGTTTGGACTGAATGAACAGCAGATCGCAAGAGGGCTTTTTGATTTTGGAAATCTTCAATATAATGGAAGTTTTGGCCGCGGTGTATCTTTTGGTAACAGCCAGGATGCAGTGGTCAATTCAAATTTCAATCTTACGTTAAATGGTATGCTGGGAGATAGTATCGAGATCAATGCTGCCATCACAGATAATAATTTACCGATACAGCCTGACGGAACAACTCAACAGCTAAATGAATTTGACCAGGTTTTTCTGCAGTTTAAGAAAAGAACATGGGAATTAAATCTTGGTGATATCGACATCCGGCAGAATAAAACTTACTTCCTTAATTTTTATAAGCGATTGCAGGGAGTTTCTTTTGAAACGAATAATAACATTTCGAGAAATGACATATCAAGAACTTTTGTAAGCGGATCGATCGCTAAAGGTAAATTTACACGCAATATTTTTCAGGGGCTTGAAGGTAACCAGGGGCCTTACCGGCTCACTGGTGCTAATAATGAATTCTTCTTTATCATTCTTGCGGGTACAGAAAGAGTATTTATTGACGGGGAATTATTGCAACGTGGCGAGGACCAGGATTATGTGATCAATTATAATACGGCTGAAATCACTTTCACTCCGCGGCGTATGATCACTAAAGACAGTCGTATCCAAGTGGAGTTTGAGTATGCCGACCGAAATTATCTCAATGCCAATCTTTATGTATCGCAGGAGTTTGAGTTAAATAAAAGATTGAGAATATTTGTTGGAGCATTTAATAACAGCGATTCAAAAAATTCACAGATCAATCAAACACTTGATGATAAACAGAAAACATTTCTGACAAATCTTGGTGATAGCATTCAGAAAGCGTATTACCCCTCTGCCACTATAGACACGTTGTTTGACCCCGGTAAGATCTTGTATGAAAAGATCTATTACAATCCTGGTACTGGTGTTGATTCGTTTTACCAGTATTCAAGCGACCCATTCCTTGCAAAATATAGTCTCGCATTTAGCGACTTGGGAGAAGGACAGGGAAATTATGTTCCTGATTTTAATGGTGCCAATGGTAAAGTGTACAAATTTATTATGCCTATAGCTGGTGTAAAACAAGGAAGATATGAACCAGTGATCTTGCTTGTTACTCCAAAAAAACAACAGGTAATAAATTTGGGAACAGATTATAAGATCAGCGCTAATACTTTTTTGAAGACTGAGTTTGCTGCAAGTAATTATGACGTAAATACATTTTCAGGCAAAGACAATGGTGATGATGTAGGTGTAGCAGCAAAGGTTCAATTCGGCAATTCATCATTAATAAAATCCTCAGGTGCAAAGAAAACACAATTCGTAACAAATCTTGATTATGAGTTTGTACAGGGAAAATTCAAGCCGCTTGAAAGAATAAGAAACGTGGAATTCACAAGGGATTGGGGGTTAGGTTTGCAAACATTGCCTGAGGACGAGCATATCGTCAAAGCATCTGCACGATTACAGAATGTAAAAAATAATTCTCTTAGCTATCAGTTGATGAATTATCATAGAGGAGATGAATACAACGGTTTTCAGAATAGTATACAGCAGGTGCAGACCGTGGGTGGATGGCAATTTAATAACCAGCTTGCTTTTACGAGTTTTAAAGATCGATTTACCGAAGGAAGCTTTTTAAGACCAGTTATTGATATCAGCAAAGAATTAAAAAGATTAAAAGATTTTAGATTGGGATTCAGGTATACACTTGAGGATAATAAAACAAAAGATAAGACCACCGATACCTTGACTAATCAAAGTTTTTCTTTTGACACTTATTCTGCCTATTTGAAGTCATCAGAAAAAAAGAGTAATAAATATGGAATTACATTTTTTACACGTTCTGATAAATACCCTGTTGGTAAAAATTTTGTTCGTGGTGACAGAAGTATGAATATAAATCTGCAAACCGAATTATTATCAAATCAACATCACCAGTTTTTATTAAACACTACTTACAGAAGATTGAAAGTATTAAACAATGTTTCTAAAAATAAAGAAGATGAGACTGTGCTTGGGCGGGCTGAATATCTTATAAATGAATGGAAAGGTTTGTTGATCGGAAATGTCTTGTACGAATTGGGGACCGGGCAGGAGCAACAAAGAGATTTTTCTTACCTCGAAGTGCCGGCTGGACAAGGTCAGTTTGCCTGGATCGATTATAACAATGATCGTGTCCAGCAATTAAATGAATTCGAAGAAGCTTTGTTTCCAGACCAGGCTAAGTTTATCCGGATATTCACGCCAACTAATCGATTTGTAAAAGCAAATTATACAACTTTCAATTATAGCTTTCAATTAAATCCCAAAGCGGTATTAAATAAAAGCGATATAAGCGGGTTTCAAAAATTCATTGCACGTATTAATTATAAATCTTCATTACAAATATCTAAAAAATCAATAGCGAAAGGAGAGACCGAGTTCAATCCTTTTAAATATGAATTGGCGGATACAGCACTTATCACTTTGAGCACAATACTGCTGAATACATTTTCATTCAATCGTTTTAGCAGCAAATGGGGTTTTGATTTCAGTAACCTGCGTAATAGGGGTAAGATCCTGCTTACTTATGGATATGAAAGTCGTAAGCTGAATGACTGGACAATAAAAGCCAGGTGGAATCTTAGCCGCTCCATCACATTTGATGTAAGTGGCAAAAGAGGGCTGAATGGATTATACACGCCAAGTTTTGCTAATCGCAACTATGAATTAACAACTTATAATATCGAACCTCGACTTGTTTTTATCCAGGGAACAAAATTCAGGCTGGCCACCAGTTACGAGTTTGATAACAAAAAGAACAACCCACTATATGGCGGCGAGAAATCATCTTCAAACTCCGTTAATGTGGAAACAAAATACAATGTACTTCAGAACAGTTCAATAACAGGGAAGTTTACATTCAACAATATCGATTATAAATATCCTGCGAATACAACAGTAAGTTATATCATGCTTGACGGTTTGCTGCCTGGCAGCAATTATCTCTGGAGTATTGATCTTACAAAAAGATTGCTCAATAATCTTGAATTGAATTTTGCTTATGAAGGCCGTAAACCGGGAGATGCAAGAACTGTGCATATAGGGAGAGCATCGGTAAGAGCACTTTTCTAGAAAAGATTAATAGGATTTTGATGGATTAGAGGAAACATGAATATACTGATTAGAGATATGCAGTACAAGAGTGCGACGCAAGTAAAGTTTAATAGTAATTCAAAAGCTGGTTCACAATTATCCTAAGTAATCCAATCGAAATAATCATGTAAATCGTGGTTTTATACATTAAACCTGAAATGCATCACATCGCCGTCTTTCACGATATATTCTTTTCCTTCGATCCGTAGTTTGCCTACTTCACGACAAGCGGCTTCTGATTCATATTTTATAAAATCATCATAGCTAATCACCTCTGCTTTTATAAATCCTTTTTCAAAATCGGTATGAATAACACCGGCTGCTTGTGGAGCTTTCCATCCTTCATGTATCGTCCATGCTCTTACTTCCTGCACACCGGCAGTAAAGTAAGTATGCAGACCAAGCAATTTATAAGTAGCATGTATCAACCTGTCGAGTGCTGGTTCAGTCATTTTATATTCTTCCATGAACAACAAACGATCTGCAGGATCTTCCATTTCCTGTATTTGTGCCTCAATGGAATTATTCATGATGATCACTTCAGCATTTTCATTTTTCACAGCTTCTTTCAATGCTTCAGAAAATTTATTCCCTGTATGCATTGATGCTTCGTCTACGTTAGCAACATATAAGACTGGCTTATCAGTAAGTAAGAACAGGTCTGCAATAGCAACCTTTTCTTCTTTACTCAAATCCAATTCACGAATACTTTTCCCTTTCTCTAAAAAATCTTTGCAACGATTCAATACTTCTAATTCAGCTTTTAGTTTGGGATCAACGCGGGCCTGCTTTTCGGTTTTCTGAATTTTTCTTTCTACACCATCGAGATCTTTTAGTTGCAATTCAAGATCGATGATCTCTTTGTCGCCAACCGGATTAATAGCGCCTTCATCACGCAATACATTTTCATCTTCAAAGCAGCGGATCACATGAATGATGGCATCCACTTCGCGAATATTTCCTAAAAATTTATTGCCAAGGCCTTCGCCTTTACTTGCACCTTTCACCAAACCCGCAATATCAACGATCTCCAGTTGTGTCGGTACTATTTTGTTTGGCTTTACAAGCTCAGCTAATTTATTCAGTCGTTGATCAGGCACATCAACCAGTCCCACATTCGGATCGATCGTGCAAAAACGATAATTGCTTGCCTGTGCTTTGGCACTATTACTTACTGCATTAAATAAAGTTGATTTTCCCACATTTGGCAATCCAACAATTCCAGCTTGTAAACCCATGATTCGATTCAGATTTATATTGAATATTTAAAATCAGGTTGTCAATTAAAAGCCTGATTTTTTAAGGCCGCAAAGATAAGGTTCAACTGCTTAGCAGCGAAATGTGAAAAGACACATTTGGTTATTCACTAAAAATCTGCAATCTTCAATCCTAAATCATAATAAAGCATGGCGCTCAGCAGGATATGGACGGCATTTATCATCATCTCTATTTTGGTAGCAACTTTCAAATTCACATTTCAGCCAGGACAACAAAAAATATTCAGTCAGTTAGTAACTGGGAAAAATACAGACACTATTTCAACTCGTCTTCTAGATTCTGTAAGTGTACCGACAACTGTCATATCTCAACTTAAATATGAAAAGACTGCTGTATGGGATAAAGAAAGAGTAGTGAAAGAGGGAAGTGGTTATAAGGCATTTCGGTTATTACCATCAAATGGTATTATTGATACTTGCAAAGGAGCGGTTGAAATTTGTATTGGCCTTATCGGCATCATGGCTTTGTTCATGGGGTTTATGAGCATTGCTGAAAAGGCTGGTGGTATTCGTTTTTTATCAAGAGTTATCGGCCCTTTCTTTTCAAAAATATTTCCAGATATACCTAAGGGCCACCCATCGATGGGTCATATGGTAATGAATTTTTCTGCCAACTTACTTGGACTTGACAATGCGGCAACGCCATTTGGAATAAAAGCAATGGAAAGTTTACAAGAATTAAATCCTGATAAAAGCAGGGCGACAAATGCACAGGTGATGTTCATGTGTCTTCATGCGGCGGGCTTAACATTAATTCCTGTTGCTATCATTGCTGCAAGAGCTGCAGTAAAACCTCCTGCTGCAAATCCTACTGATATTTTTGTGCCTTGCATGATCGCAACTTTTGTTGCAACAATGGCGGCAATGTTCATTGTTTCATTTAAGCAAAAGATAAATATTCTGCAGCCAGTGATCCTTGCATGGGTTGGTGGCATTTCAATTATTATAGCTGCGTTGGTTTGGTATCTTACTTCATTAAGTACTGACCGTTTGCAAATGGTGTCAGGAATTTTAGGTAATGGAATATTATTACTTATTCTTTTTTTAATAATACTCGGGGGTGTCTACAAAAAGATAAACATATTTGAAGCTTTTATTGAAGGTGCAAAAGGTGGTTTTGAGACTGCGATTCGCATCATCCCATATCTTGTCGGTTTACTGGTTGCTATCAGCCTGCTGCGAAACAGCGGTGTATTCGAATTAATAATAGACGGAATGAAAAATCTTTTTTCAGCATTGGGTGCAGATACAAGATTTGTTGATGGATTGCCAACTGCATTAATTAAACCATTAACCGGTAGCGGCGCAAGAGGAATGATGATCGATACAATGAATGCTTATGGTGCTGACTCATTTCCCGGGAGGCTTGCTTGTGTTTTGCAAGGATCTTCAGATACTACTTTTTATGTGATAGCGGTTTACTTTGGAGCTATAGCTGTAAAAAATACAAGGTATACAGTAGGAGCTATGTTACTTGCTGATCTTGTTGGAATCATTACCTCTATATTTCTTGCTTATATGTTTTTTGGATGAATGAGAGTGAATGATCTGTATTATTCATAGATCGTAAATAGGTACATGCACAAATAAAAATTGCCCCGATATGTCGGGACAATTTTTATTTTGTTACTAGTCTGAGTTTATAGAAGTCGAATTACTATTTGAGGTACCCATAATATTCATCATCTGTTGCACAATCCCACCAAATAGGCATGCTCCAGATGTTCACATCAGTAGCATGAGGGTTTAAGGCAGTTGTATTTATCGAGTTGTATTGTATTTCATAAACCGGAGGTAAAGCCCAACGGCGCATCCAATATCTGACATCTGTTTTGGAAGTACCTGTTAATTGAGCTCCACCTGTAAATAATGGTCCCCTATCATACCCCGGATAAATTACGCCAAAGGCACCAACATTACCTGCACTAAAATTGAATCGGCGCATATCGTTCCAGTTTTCTATGCTACAGCCCATGGCAATATATTTTTGTAACATAATGTCTGACATTGTTAAAGCACCGGCACCTTGAGCAACTGCAGCACTTGCAAGATAAGTAGTGATGTCGCCTGAATTCATTGGCTTCATATCAGGATTTGTTGTACCATATGTACCTTGCCATTCAGTTAATTTAGCTTGCATCATATCCAAATGTGCTTGTATACCTGCCCTATATGCTGTGTAAGCATTAGCATTGTCGCCTTTTCTCAAATAAACTTCCGCTTTAATAAAACACATCTCATGGTAAGTTAAAATCTCATAATCGGAAACTGGATGGATCTGAAACGAACCTGTAGAACCAACTACTCCGGCATTATATGCGGTTGCATTAACATACCAGTTAACATCCGTTGCAGGTTGAGCAGGGTTACCTGAGGTAGCAAGTGCATTACTACGCATGTTTACATAAACAGTATCGCCGGCTACTATATAATTGGTACTATTTATATACATGGAACCTGCCGGATAGGTTACTGTTACATCATTTCCACTAACTGTAAAGTTTTTTCCATCTGCGGTTATGGCAGCAATAAAAGCGGTACGGTCTGTTGCGTTGGCAATAGTATATTTTATAGGCGTACCTGCAGCTGCAGTTGCATAGGTTGGCGTTATAATAGAAGTAGCACCTCCTTTTAATAACCGGGCTGCCGGACCATAAGAGTCAACACCTATTGAACGTTTCCAGGTATAAGATTGTACCTTACCACTGGCATCAAGTTTAACATTGGACATATAGGCAGGAACAATCTTGGTCATTCGGGGATCTGTTACCCCTGCACCTTTCATATTAGTCAACAAATTGTAATAATACTGTGAGATACGTTGATTGCTTCCAAAACCTGCATAATTCCAGTTCCCATTTGTTACAACAGGATCACCTATTAAATAATCAGTTACTGTGCTGTTGTTAAAGCTTGGCTCTACTATATTGTCGGCAATAGACTGAGGAGCTTGTGACAAACAGTATAAAATAGAATCCGCATTATATAAAGCTGATTTTTTTGAAAGTTTAAGCATATACCGGGCTTTTAACCCCCAGCATAATTTTATCCATTTGGCAACATTGCCTTTATTGATCAGATCACCAGAAGAAAGTGGAGGTGCTCCAGCTTCCTGTGTTTTACCGAACAAGCTGATAGCTTCATTCAATTTTGCCATACATCCGTTGAAAATGGTTTTACCATCGTCAGGCTTAGGACTTGGATTCCCTGTTGCTGCTTCTGTGTAAGGCATTTCACCATAAACATCCAGCATTTGCATAAAACCTAATGCATGGAATACATTAGCGGCAGCCATATAATGATAGGCACCTTGCTTTTCAGCGGTATTATACATATCAATCACATTGGAAGATACTGCAACGAACCATGTTTGATAAGGAGTGGTTGAATTTGCATTAGAACATTGCCATGATGTGCTAAATGTATTTTGAGCAGCAGCGATAGCATAAAAAATCCCCGCCTGGCATGAAGTACGAAAATTCGTGACTCCCGATGAATACATATAAAAGTGTTCGATCCATGGTAACCGGTTTTGAACTAATACGCTTTGATTATTCGGATTATTAGGATCTGTATTAATATCCAAATACTTTTTACACGAAGTTGAACCCAGTATGAGCAGGCAACCCAATGTTATATATTTAAAACTCTTCATAATTTATCTTTTAGTATTAATTAAAAAGTAATATTTATCCCGAATGTGAAACTTGTTACTGCAGGCACACCTAAATAATCAATACCTGTAGAACCCGAACCTCCTGTTCCTCCTGCTGCACTTACTTCAGGATCCATTCCTTTGTAGTTGGTCCATGTAAACAAATTGGTGCCTGTTGCCATCGCTGAGATCCCTTTGATAACTTTTTGATTTTTGAACAAACCAGTAAAATCATACGTTAATGATAAAGAACGCAGCTTCAGCCAATTTACCGATGTAATGAAATAATAGGAATTCGCTGCATAGTTTGCCCAATAACGCTGGATCATGGCCTTGCCGTCAACAGCTGTAGTGCCAATGGTATAGGTCTGATTTGCATTGTAGGTTTGTGTGAACTCAGCCCCTGTAACGCTATTGACCCCGGAAACGGTCACTGATTGCCGGTCATTCTCTAAGGTTAGTTTACTTATACCATTACTAAGCATTGCATACTCTGTACCGTTATACACGTCTCCACCTTTGCGGATATCAAGAAGAAACGATAATACAAACTTTTTGTAACGGAAAGTATTATTAAATCCAGCGATGAAATCTGGTTCACGATTTCCTACAACCGGGTTGTTGGCGTTAACCTTATATAATCCCGTTGTCGGATCTACCTGGTAGCGTCCGTTTGGTATTTCAACGCCTTTAGAATCTAGTTCACGCAAATAAGGACTACCAGTCATTCCGAGAAAATAGCCGCCGTTAGGAATTGATGCTGCTTTTACTGTTCCGAACTGAGCATCTGTTGGATAAAAATAAGCCACACCAGGAAGGAAAGTTCCCAATCTACCTTTATTATATGAGTAGTTCAGTGTTGCATCCCATCCAAAATCTTTTTTTGATATTACTTTTCCTGATAATGCTATTTCCATACCCTTGTTAATAACAGAGCCGGTATTGAGGGAGCTGAAAATAAACCCGCCGGATTGAGCTAAACGCGGTTGCGCAATTTGATTCTCTGTTTCGCTATTATAGTAGGTATAGTCTAAGCTGATACGACCATTAAAGAATCTGAATTCACCGCCAATCTCCCAGGAAGTTTGAATTTCTGGTTTTATAATGGGATTACCAGCAGCCCACTGATTACCTACAGCGGTATAACCACCAATGATATAAGGAGGGTTGACATAAGTATTCGTAGCATAAACGTTTGCATCTTTACCAACTTGCGCCCAGCTTGCTCTTATCTTACCAAAAGAAAGGATGTTACTTCTACCTATCAATTCTGTAAATACAAGAGAACCGCTCACAGAAGGATAAAAATAAGACCAGTTCTGTATAGGTAAAGTGGACGACCAGTCATTACGTCCTGTTACAGTAATGAATGCAATATTCTTATAAGATGCACCAACTTCTCCATAAGCACCTACCAGTCGTTTTTGCGTGGTCCCATCAGTAAAAAACTTATTTGCAGTATTGATATTATTGAAACTGATAGTACCAGCCGTAGTAAAATTGTATCCCCAATGATTTTGACCACTTGTTTTCGTGTCTTCAGAAGTAGTACCCAACATCAGGTGTGTATCAAAGCTTTTGAATTTTTTATGAAAATTACTCAATACGGTAGTAGTAAGGAAAGTGTAATCGAAGATGTCTTTGCTCAAACGTCCGTTCTGATACAATGGAGGTACGGCAGAACCCGGAGCAATATAAGTATAATCACTGGTCGTGTATTGGTCGTAACCCAAACGTGCCGTAACATCCCACCAGCTAGTTATTTTATAACCGGCACTTATTCCCCCGGTGATACGCCTGGTTTTTGATGTTAACTCATCCTGATTGACTATCCAATATGGATTATCAATATCGCTTTCCAAAGCAAGAGTTCCTGCGAATGGGCGATATTGTGTGCCGTCAGGGTTTATATATTTTTTCATATCGAGAGTTTGGGGAAAGGTGTATGTAGGTCCCATTGTTCCATTACCGCCGCCACCGTATAAGCCGGCAGTAGTTAACGTTCTGTCGATATCAGCAATAGAATATGCAACATTTGCATTCAATGTAAGGCGCCCATATTTTTGTTCGCCATTAAAACGAAACGTTGTTTTATCATAACCTGTTTGTGGAACGATACCTGTTTGTTTAAAGTTGGATCCTGATAAATAAAATGAGCCGTTGCTTGTACCACCAGATACATTTATGTTATTATCATAAATAACACCGTTTTGAAAAAACTCACCGATATTGTCATAGATAGGATCAGCTGATGTAAGTTTTGGTCCCCATGAAACATATGAATTCAGATCGCTGAACACACCGTTAGTAGCATAGGAACCTCTGCCAAATGTCGTTTGGGCTTCAGGTAATTTATTAGCCCATGATGTGCTTACTTTAGTATTGAAATTAACCACTACTGCACCTGCAGCACCTTTCTTGGTAGTAATAATAACAACACCATCAGCAGCACGTGATCCGTACAAGGCAGCAGCAGCGGCGCCTTTCAACACAGACAAAGTCTCTACATCTTCCGGGTTAACATCCATGATACGATTTGAGAAAGTTGTATTGCTGCGAGACATACCATCAGTGCCTGTATTACCAGGAACCGTAGTTGAGTTGTCGTATATAATTCCATCAATAACAAATAGCGGTTGGTTTTGCCTGCTCTCTGATGTCGAATTACCACCACGTATAGTTATTGATGCTCCGGCACCGGCTGAACCGCTGAATTGCGTAATGTTTACACCAGGAACTTTTCCTGCCAAAGAATTAATGACATTTGTATTTTTATTTTTCATCAATTCCTGTGCACTCAGGTCAGTGACCGCATACCCTAATGCCTTTCGTTCCTTTTTAATACCCAATGCAGTTACAACTACTTCTCCCATCTGGCCCTCACGACTTGCAAGTGTAATTTCCAAATTGTTGGAACTACCAACCGTTGTTTCATAAGTTGTGTAACCGACATAAGAAAATTGCAAAACCTGTCCGGAAGAAGCCGTAATTGAAAACCTACCATTAGCATCTGTCACTGTTCCTTTTGTAGTACCAACTACATTTACAGATACACGTTCCAGGGGCGAATTCCCAGTGGAAGATCGCACTGTACCTGTTATAGTTCGTTCCTGTGCCATCCCGAATAAAGGCAGAAACGTAACAAGTGACATCAATAACACAAGTGATGTAATTTTTTGTCTCATCATGTTTGTTTTTTAATTTAAGAAAACAGTTTCAAAAAAGTTTTAATAATAATTTTTATCGTGGATCAATAATATCTGAACACTTTGATCAACTTATTTATTTTATCAATAATAACAGGTTGCTCAACTACAACATTAATGTTGCTGCAACGACTAGTGTGATTGATTAAGAATATTTCAGCTCGATTTACTTTTACAGAAAGGATCATTAGTGCATATTTCGGTATAGTTTTCCTACATGCCGGGAGGCAAAAACATAAGACACATAATAAAGACATCATCAACGGGAATCCCATAAGCAGCACTTGAAAAATGAAGTTAAGAAAAAAAGTAAATCGTAAGTGATTATTTCCTGCATTTTACCGCACAAAAAAAACGCAATTCAAGCAAAGACAAAATAAAACCCGGAAATGCTGCAAGCATCCGGGTTTTACAAAGATTTGATAGCCGGCTCAAAGTTTATATTCAAGAAAAGTAACATTGCCATCCATTGATGTAACTATCACTTTGTTTTTTGCAACAGGAACAATACTCGTTATAAGCGCATTCGAAATCTTATACTTCCATAATATGGAACCGTCATTACGATTTACTGCAACTACAACACCTGAATTAGATGGAACATAAATAGTATTTTGAAATTCTACAATTGCTGTAGGCGCTATTTCATAATTTAAAGCAGTGTTGGATCTCCAGGTAATGTTCATATCAGGAGATGAAGTTGAAATGCCAATCAATTCTCCTTCCATAGTTTTTGAATAGATCAATGTGCTGTCTTTAGATAAGCCCATAGATTCTCTCACTCTATTAGCCGGGTCATTTTTTCTCCAGATCACATTTCCAGTTTCAGCGTCAAAAACTGTCATATAGCGATCGGGTGCAACAATAAAAACTTTTCCGCCTGTTGCAACAGGATAGCAGGCTGCCGGAGAAAACATACGATTGGGAGAACCATTATTCCATTTCCATGCTAATGATCCAGTCTCTGCATTCAATGCATAAAATTCTGTACCCCAGCTTCCGAAATAAATTTTATTATTATAAAACAGGGGGGTGGTTACTACAAATCCTTTTACGCCATCAAAATCCCATTTTAAATTTCCATTGTATAGGTCAATAGCTCTGAAATGTCCATCAGAAGAACCAATATAAACTGTTTTATTTTTGATAAGTGCATTTGCGACGATCGGTTTTTGTGTTTCAAATTTCCATATCAATTTACCAGTGGATGTATTCAAACAATAAATATTATTATCAGTAGATGCCGCTACAACAAGGTTGTCTTCTATTACAGGAGTTGAATAAATTTTCCCCCGGGTAGTATATGACCAGGCCTTTTTTCCAGTCTTTAAATTCAAAGCATAAATTGATCCATTTGAATTACTGGCTATAACAAAGTTTTTAATGATAGCAGCTCCGGAACCAATGTCGCTTTCATCTTTGAACTGCCATGTTGTTTTTACATTTTTATATTTCGAGTTAATTATATAAGAGGGCCTGAAATAATGAGTAGTATCGGATGTGAAATTGTGGTCGTTTAATTTAACCTGTGCCCATTGCTTTTGTTCATTTGTTAGAGGATTGCATTCTTCATAAGTAACCGTGCCATTTTTTATTGTAACGATATTATAACCACCCACCGGGTTTCTTGCACGCAGGTTTGATCTTCCCATAATGCCCGGAATACCTTCAAAATTTAATACACGGTTTGAATGCCCATGCCCACAAATTATCAATTGAATGTTTCTTTTTTTAAGGCGATCTATCACCTCGAACCAATTATTTAAAGATGTATCTATGGGATAATGATTCATATAAATAACAGGAACATTTTTATCTTTTAAATTGTTTAATTCAGATTCAAGCCATAAAATATTTTCCCGCGAAACCTGGCCAGGACTCATTCGCATATTAGGACCACATGCAGTTCCAAGAAATAAATATCCCCCATACATGAACTTAAAAGTTTCTGAACCAAATATTTTTTTAAAACTATTGGTACCACTTTCTGACCAGTTGGAGTCGTGGTTGCCGGGAACGATATACCAGGATTTGTTGAGACTGTCGAGTATTTGTTTTGCAAGACGAAATTCTGCATCAGAACCAAAATCAGTAATGTCGCCTGAGAGGATCACGAATTTTATGGATGAATCATTATTTATATTTTGAATAGTTCGTCTTAGATCTTCTTCGGCGTTATTACTTCCTATATGTGTATCTGAAATGTGTGCAAATTTAAATTGCGATTGGCCATACAAAAATGATAAAGCCATTGTAAACACTAATAAAAAAAATAGATTTTTTTTGATCATTCTTTTAATCGGGATTGTGATTGTTTAATATTAAAAGAGGCTGTCTCATGAATAGACAGCCTCTTAACAAATATAGTTTCAATAAAAAAGAATAAATAAGTTTTTACCAGTTCTTTGTCTGTGTAAGCTTATATCCTTTTTCTTCATATTGAATTATTTGAGATTGCCCCACTGGTGACAAATATGATTTATCAGTGAAAGCATTCCTGTTTGAAGCGTTTTCAACCATCCAAAAACCGATCATAGAACTACCATTCGAACCATTCCATGTTACAATAGTGCCATCTGCTTTTTTTACTCTTACTTTATTGATATTAGCTGTAGTTAAATAGCTGGGTATTTCAGCCTGAACATTTACCCATGGCCCAAGAAAATAATCCGGGTTGGTGCTAAAGTCCATATTGTTAAGTTTTTTCCATCTTTTCAGATCTAACAACCTGGTATGTTCAACTACAAATTCCATTCTTCTTTCACGACGGATCTCCCAGATCAGATCTGGTACATCAGCATCTTTTGTTGGATCAACAGGAACTGCGGCCAGTTGTAGAGGCGCAGTTTTTACTACTCCTTTTGCAATAGCTGCAGCATCTAATGGACGATTTCGGATCGCATTGATAGATTTATCCAGGTCACCCTGAGTAACTGCCGGGCCGCCCATATATTGTGCCAATACTGCTTTAGCTTCAATCCAATTCAATACAACTTCAGCCAATCTCATAACAGGAGCATCACTGGTATTGGTACTGCTTCCCCATGCAGGAGGATATGCTCTTCCTATATAGGTTATCGCTTCTCTTGAAGCAAACTTGTAACTATATAAAAGCGTCGCTGATGCAGAATTTACTTTGTCTATGAATGTAGCTTCGAAGCGAGGGTCCCTTGTTTTAATTAAATCAGCGACCGCAAATGAACTCGCATTAGGAACTGCTGAGTTTTGCCATGCTTTACCATCATTGGCTATAAAAGATTTAATTAATACAAGATTTGCATCCACACCTACTACTTCTGTTCCATTGTTATAAGACCCGATAGCATGCGTTACACTCAAAGCAGCATCATACGCTCTGTAAAGAAGAACTTCGGGATGCCCTGCAAGATTATCTGATGAAAAAATGGTTTTAAAATCGCGGCTAAAGTTGAATTTATTGCTGTTGATAACGATTGCCGCTGCGTCCACCGCAAATTCCAAGTACTTCTTTGCTCTTGCGGCATCCAGCCCATGATAATGCTGAAATGTTCCTTCAAACAACATTAGGCGGGAAATAAAGCCTGCAGCAATGTATCTGTTTAAATATTGTGTGCCATCATTTTCCCTGATGTTTTCCAGCACATATTTAAAATCATCATAAACTTTATCCATTACAATGCCCCGGTTATCTCTGTCTTTATATAAAGTGGCCAGGTCAGTATTCTCAACCACTTTGTCAAAATAGGGAACATCTCCAAATACACTGACTAGACGACTATATTCAAATCCTCTGAAAAATCTTGCAACAGCTGTCCAATGTTTGTATGCATCTGCACTGATGTTGGGCTTTGCCACATTTTCAAGGCGATCAATTAAGATATTTGATTTGCGTACCCATGCAAAGTTCCAGGTTGGACCGGCATATTGTGACATCCAGATCCCATCAACAGCTTCAGAAGTTGATCCTCTTGAAGTGGGAACACTGCTTTCAAAACTTGCCTGAACATTTTTACTTGTCAGATCATCGTTGAAAGTATAGCCTCTTACAGGTACATAATCTAAGCCAAATCCAGTACTAAATCCATTGAAATAATTAGGATAAAATGCATTTGCATAGAGACGAACATCGTCTTCATTTCTCCAAAAGGTGCCATCACTATCAATGATCCTGTCCAGTGGCGGCCGGTCCAATACGTCTTTTTTGCAAGACAATAAAAATAAACATGCTAGTAAGCTATAGAGATATTTTAAATGTTTCATATTTCTAATTTTTAAAAGTTCAATTGAAGACCAAATGATACACTCTTGAAAGCAGGAATACCAGTTGCTGTACGCCCCAGGTTATAACCAGTGGTATTCCACATGGAATAGCCATTGATACTTTCAGGATCAATTGGTAGGTCTCCTAAATTATCCCATGTAATAAAATTCTCTACACCTGCATATATTCTACATGAACTCATCCATGCCTTTTTAACTAAGGATTGCGGTAATGTGTAACCAACAGTAAGATTTTTCAAACGCAGATAAGCCATATTCAACAAGTATCTATCCTGGATCTGCATGTTATTAATAGTGCTGCTGCCAGCATTATTATATGCTGCGGGATAAAATGCACCTGTATTATCGGGAGTCCAGTAGTTACTTGCAATTGCTTCGGGCATTGCTCCATCAGAAGACTGGTATCCCGGAATTGCCAGAAATCCATCTCCCCATATCTTGCGGCTTCCCACTCCCTGGAAAAATATGCTAATATCAAAACCTTTGTAGTCGGCACCAATTCTGAATCCATACTCATAGCGAGGGTTGGAGTTTCCAATCACTTCAAGGTCTCCATGATCAGCTAATGTTCCTTTTCCATTGCTTATCTCACCATCTCCATTTAAATCTCTAAACTTCACATCGCCAGGTCCGAAACGGAAATTCGCAGTGTTTTGTAAAAATGGTTGGTAGATCGGCTTTTTTCCATCAGGGCCATTTTTTAATTTATATGCTTGCTTGCCGGCATGTAGAGCACTTTCATTTGCTGTAAGTGTAATTAATATAGGTTTACCGTTTGCATCCAGTTCAAAATCGCTCATTTGATACAATCTATCAGTGCGGTAACCCCATATTTCGCCAATGTTTTTACCATTATAGTTACCGGTAACCTGTGTGCCCGAGCCATAAGATGATAAAATGCTTTTTGCATCAGAAATGTTTCCTCTTAAATTAATTCCCAAACCGTTCCCGAATCTATAGTTATAATCAACGGTTAATTCCCAGCCTTTAGTAGATAACGATCCATAGTTACCTAATGGAGCACCGGCGCCAAATGTTAAAGGAATACCCTCCTGAGGCACGATCATATTCTCAGTGTTTCTTTCAAAAATGTCAAAAGTAATATTGAGCTTGTTTTTTAATAACCCAATATCAACTCCGATATTTTTAGTGACAATATCCTGCCACTTAATATTTGCATCGATAGCGGCTGGTGAACCAACAAAAAATACTCTTGCTCCATTGGCTCCTATCCATGTTGACTGACCATTGGGCATAATAGGCAGATACAAAGTGTTAGGCACACTTTGATCACCAATTGAACCCCACGATGCTCTTAATTTAAGAGAACTCAGTACAGGTTTTGTCCATTGCATAAAACTTTCTTCACTTGCTACCCAACCCGCAGAGAAAGAGGGATACCAGTTCCACCATAAATCTTCTGTGAACTTGGAAGAACCATCATAGCGTAAGTTTCCTTCAACGAGGTATTTATTTTTAAACGCATAATTTACACGACCGAAATAACCCAACTGAGCTTCCCATGATTTACCTCCGGAGGTTGTTTGTGTACCAGTACCAAAAGGATACTGCGGATTATTTATATCTAATAAATTAGTTATTTGGGATGTTTGAAATTCTGTAGTAGCAGTTACCCGGTTTACACCCAACATAAATTTAAATGCATTGTTTGGGTTTAAATTCCAGTTGTAAGTTGTAGTTGCATTTATTGTATTGCTGAAAAAGTTTGTAGCTGTCCTGGCAAAATGGTCCGGGTTGGCTCCCAAGCCAGTGTATGTTTGTTTTGTCAGATCAAAAGCTGCTATTGCACCTGGAGTAGTACTGGATACAACTTGCCCTTCACTGTTTACGTATATTCTGTTACCACTGGCATCGAACCGGGCTGTTGGCGCAACCCAGGAATCTCTCATTGTATATCTTGTACCGGGTCTTTTCCACGTTTCATCCTGGTTCGAAAATGTATAATCAAAATCCACTGTCCAATTCTTTGAAATATTAACAGTTGATCCAAGGCTAACATTTGAATAGTTCTGTAATATGTTAGCCGTGTTGGCTGCAGCTGCTTCACCTGCCGGGCTTCTAATGGGATCTCCGTTTTCATCATTGCCAAAAGGATATAACGAACTCCACCTATATAAGTAAAGCCAGGGATCTGCTGTTGTTGAATTGGTGATATATGCATACTCTTTGTTTCTTCTTGAGTATAACGCACCCGCACGAAGCGTAACATATTTATTAAGATCGCTGGATATTTTTAGAGAAGCATTGTAACGTGAAAATTTATCAACCTTTGCAGGCTTCATCATACCACTTTGATCTAACAAACCAAGACCCAGGTTATATGAAGTTTTGCCTTCTGTAAGACCTACAGATAAATTATGTTGTTGAGTAGGTGCCCATTCCTCAACCATTATGTCGTAAGGATTATAGGTTCTGACTCCCATTTTAGAACCATTTGAATTTACAAACCAGTCTCTTCCAAAAACAGTTGGATCATTTGACCCAATTGTACCTCCATATTTTTGTTTCCATTCTACTGCTTTAAGATAACTTGCTCTGTCTACCAGGTAAAATGCGCCTACAGGGGTAGTAGTACCTATTCTTTCTGCAGCATCTACTGTATACTTTAAGCCATTTACATCTGCCAGTTGGAGATCTTTCCAAACATTTTGAAATGAAAAATTGTTGGAATAACTTATTTGCGGTTTCCCACCTGCTGCACCTTTTTTAGTAGTGATCAAAATAACACCAAATGAGGCCTTGGAGCCGTAAATAGAAGAAGCCGCTGCATCTTTTAATATAGTAACAGAAGCGATATCATTAGGATTCACTATTTGTATACTGGGTATTTCAACGTTGTCCAATAATATTAAAGGTGAGCTACCTCCCTGTAATGAGCCCAATGCCCCCCTTATTTTAATAATTGGATCAGAACCAACTTCACCGCTGGGAATAACTACACTAAGACCTGTCGCAGTGCCCTGCAATCCTCTTCCCACATCTGGTATCGGCCGGCTTCCCAAAGTCTTCTTAACATCGATAGTAGAAACAGCCCCGGTTAGATTAATTTTTCTCTGCGTTGCGTAACCGACCACCACAACCTCCTGTTCTACTTTTTCACTTGACACCAACTGAATAGAATAACTATTGGAGCTATTCACTGTTTGCCGCAGTGACTGAAATCCTATTCCAGAAAATTCCAGTACTTCGCCTGTGCTTGCTATAATTGAAAAGGTACCTGAAGCATCCGTCATAGTACCTCTGTCGGTGCCTACTACTTTTACAGACACGCCTAAAAGTGCAGCATTATCATTAGCACCTTTTACAGTACCTGTAATGGTTCGTTGTTGCGCCATTGCTATGAATGGCATCAACATAACAAGCGGGATCAAAAACACGAGTGATGTAATTTTTTTTCTCATCATGTTTGGTTTTAATTTAATAAGCAGTTACAAAATTTTTTTCATTACGATTTAAGACCTGGTAAAACATAAGGCTTGAGGAAAGGATCATCAGATAAGATAAGGTTGGAACAAACTGTTTTCTCTTGTGCAAGAGTGGAAAGGGATGAAATAAATTAAGGACAGTTACTGAAAATCGTTTAAATAACAGCACAAGCAGTGGTTTGGAAAATGAAGTTAAGGAAAAAAATGAATCACAAAGCATAATTTCCGGCAATTTACCGCACAAAAAAAACGCATTCTGGCAAAAGACAAAATAAAACCCGAATCGCTCCAAGCGTCCGGGCTTCTAAATCATGTATGAAAAACCTACTCCGACACTGTTTGAGCCTGTGATTTGCCAAACGTAAACCGAATGCTGAATCCAACTGCTGCGGGTTCAAAGTTGATGTTATCAATAATATTCAGTTCCGGTTTCCAGTCGAGTGAGAGATTTATTGGAAGGTTTGCAAATTTGTAATCAAGACCAATGATGCCTTGTGCACCCATTAATGCACGGTCAGTATTTGTTTTATCGGAATCAAAACCAAGATAGGCGCCAGTTCCGTAAAACCATTTTAAGCCTTCCGTTGAAGGCATTGGGTTATGAACTTCGAATAAAGCGCCAATGGCGGCTGTTTTATCGAAAGTGAAGAGCCCTTCGATCGCAAGCTTTGGATTCATAAAATGTTTAAAGCTTACAGAATTGTTTATTGCTGGTCCATTGCTGCTAAGACGCAGGCCAAGCGCTGTTTTATAATCCTGGGCTTTTAACTGAGTTACAGAAAATAGAATTGCGACAATAGCGAATAAGAGTGATCTTTTCATGGCGGAATGTTTTTCTCTTGGTTTAACGAAAAGAATGCCAGATAAGTTTAAAGGAAATGCAAAAGTTGAATGAGTAGAGGACTTGAAGCCTATTCAAACAGTTCGTATTTGGTCTTGGGTCTTTCAGCATCACGCCATCTGAAATTTTGGAGATGCATTTCCTGGGGAGTTTTTTGTTTCATTGGCCAGATGGTTCCTTTCACTGCGGTTCGGAAAACAACACGCTGCATTTCTTTTTCTTTAAAATAAACATCCATCAATTCGGCATTTGATTGATTGATGCCGGTAAATGCGCTGTCTTCATCTTGTATATAATACACGCATTCTGCAGAGCCTCTTGCCCGGACGGAATCAATATCGCCATTGACAAAATATGCATCCATGCGGGTTGACTTTACCTGGTTGAAAATTTCAGGTTTAACAATGCTTGCTATAAAACTATTTTTAAATACCTGCATCTTGTCTGCTTTTTTGTTTTTTGTAAAAAGCAAAATGGTATCGCCTGTTACCTGGTTCTCGTTTGACCAAACAACAGGGTCATCATACAATCTAAATACAGAATCTTTAAAAGAATAAAACAAACTATCACAGACAGCCTGCAATGAATCAGAAAAAACTCTTACATGCCGGAAGGCTTCAAAATACCTGTTGGTGCTATCCTTTGTTTTTGTATCAATAATTTTTACTTCTTTTAAAGTATCTTTTTTTGCAACCGAATCTTTTGAGCCATATAGGTCGGTAAGTCTTGCAGAAAATAGAGTGTCTGCTGCAATGAAAATGGAATCCTGTTCCTGCTCCACGATCATAAGTGGTTTGGCAAATGCAAGAAATGATTCATTCTTTTTATTATAGAAGATTGTATCTGCAATCACCGTTGTTTTGTTTGCGGTATCAACGATTATCCCTCTGCCAAAGATCTGCGTGATGCCAAGGCTATCATCACTTTTAATTATTTGCCCTGTTACCTGCATGTTTTTATCTGTGATAATAGGGTTTTGTCCAAATTCGGCTTTCCCTGATTTCTTGTCGTAAAAACCTTCTCTCGTTTTAATAGTTCGTCCACTGCTGTCTTTGACAAATGTTTCTGCAATAAATCTTACGATCTCAGTTCCTGTATTATATAATAGCGAATCCGATTGCAGATCATAAGATGGATCTTTAAGCTTTACATTCTTTTTAAAATAAACATCTTTCAGATCTGCATAGTAAAAACCTTCTTCACTTGTTAAAACTGTTTCTTTGTTTACAACCTTGCCGCCATTTCTATAAATACCGACCTTGGTATTCACATCATATTCTAAAGTTGGAGTTGTAAGAACACCTTTGCCATCTGTTAATTTAACATTGCCGTCTAAATAAGCGATCTTTCTATCAGTAAGGTATCGCAGATGATCAGAATAGACATTTGCTGTATCTGAATCATTAATATGAACGTTTCCAAAAGCTTCAAACAGGTTAGTTCTTTTATTGATCACACAGCTGTCGCATTCGAATATCGAAGTGCCCTGGCGTAATCTTACATTGCCGGCGAGTATTTGAACTTCTGTAACAGAATCAACCTTCCGATATTCTAATTTTCTTACACCCGGAAGAATTTCTACTGTTCTTATAGTATCAGCGGGGGTAAATGTTTTTGTTGTTGGTAATTCCTGGCAATAAATAAATAAAGGACTTGTAAGCAGCGACAAGATGAATAAGAACCGAATGAATTTTGTCGGGATCATTTTTGATTGCCTTGCGGAATAGAATCCTTTTTCGCTGGCGAAGTTAATGGGCCTGTTTTATCTTTTCTGTTAAATATCAAATTGCCAGTGTATCGTTTTGGATTAACCCGGATATCATCAAAGAGTATTTCAAGACCAAGAAACAAATCATTTAACTGATTATAAAGTTTTGGGTCCTTCATTAATAATCCGAGTGTGCCTTCATTCGTATTGAATTTATTTAACACGGCTTTAAGTTCACTGACTGTTGCCTGTAATGTATCGATGGTGGGCTGTACTTCCAATGTAGAAAATTTATCGGCGGCTTTTTTTATACTACTTATCGTTGCAGTAATGCTGTCATTATTTTTCTTAAGATTACTCGTAATTGAATTTGCATTATCCAAAGTAGCCGCTAATGCGCCACTTTCTGCATTCAACAATTTATTCAGGTTTCCTGTTGTTTCTTTTAGATTGCGAATGATCTCACTGAGATTTCCTTTTGTGTCTTTATCAAATAACCTGTTAAGACCACCCAGGACTATTTTCAATGAATCGATCGCACCCCTAACACTTGTCAGAGTAGGCGTGATCTGCGCTTTTACATCTCCAAGAAAAGAGGTGGCAAGATCAGTTACTAATGTATCTCCATCTTTTAAATAATCCGTAGATTGACCTTGCGCAACATTTAAATAAGCAGAACCCAGGAGTTCAGATTCTATGGTCGCTTTTGAATCTCTCGGTATGTTCACATCACGTTTCATTGTGATCGTAACAATGATGCCTGAAAGATTTTTATCAAGCTCAGTATAATCATAAATGGTCCCAATAGGGAGACCTTTCATTTTCACTTCATTTGATTTTCTAAGGCTGCCCAGGTCGGAGAAAACGGCATATAAATGTGTTTCCTTATTGAAAATATTTTTGCCCTTCAAAAAATTAAAACCTACGATGAGTAGAGTGAGAGCTACAACGGTTAAAATCCCGACTTTGGTTTCGTTACTGATCTTCATTAATAATTGTTTTCACACCAAGTTTACAGAGTGCCAAATTAATAAAATAATTCAAGCTATTTAAATCTTTAAAATACAGGGTGAAACTAATGTGAGCAATTATTTTTTTATCACAGGTTTTGAAACACTCTTATTACGGGTAATACTTGCAGCATCAGACTGGTTAACTTTTGTATCAGGGCTTTTACCGCCGTTGCTCGCAGGTGCTTTTTCTTTCGACGCAATATAATTACCTAAAGCACTTGTGATGTTTTGTACAATTTCTTCCTGTCCCTTTTCGCTATCAAGATATACTTCTTCATCTTTATCGCTAATGAAACCCGTTTCGATCAATACACTTGGCATACCAGTAGCCTGCAACACCCAAATGCCTTTATCATTTCTTTGTTTTACACCACGACTAAATCTGCCTTCCTTTACAAATTCTGCTTCAATGAGGTTTGCAAAATGAAGAGAACTTTCAAAATATTTCTTTGTGTACAATAATTGAAAGGCTTTCATTACCGGGTCATTGATCTCAGGGATCGTAATGGTGCTATCAGTTTCTCCAAACTCATCATCAGGTGTTATTGTGCCGGATTTATCATCTGTTCTGTCAGCGGCCCATATAAAAGTTTCTGTTCCGTGAGCTGGATTAGGGGTATAATAGTATTTATATGTTTTAACCTTTCTTCTTTTTTTACCCTTACCAACCCATTTATACCCTGCGTCAACTCTATGCTTAATTTTAGGAGCAGAGTTTACGTGAACTGCAATAAAGAGATCGCCGCCAGATTGATTGGCAAATTCTGCACGATAGCGAAGAGCCTGGTTTTTATCTGGCTTATTTCCCGGAAGCACATCAGTAGTTCTCGTATAAAGGACTTTAACACCCGGATATTTTTCTTCAATGGCCTTACCAAGTTTCATTCCTATTGAAAGACATATTTTGGCTTCTGTAGTAAAGGCGCCTTTTGCACCCTGGTCTTTTCCGCCATGACCCGGATCGATAATGATCGTTTGAACCCCTTTCTTTTTAATTACTGGTGCATTTTTGAAAGCAAATCCAAAAGGAAGAACTGCGATAAAAATGAGGACGCTAATAATTCGCCTTGCCATGGTGGATATTAATTTTAACGGATTAGTTTTCAATCTTCACAAATCCTTTAACTATGAATGATTTATTTTTGTTTTCCAACGCTATGATGCGACTGCACAAATTTAGATCAAATTACCTTTTTGCCGGCCTGCTGACTGCAATCTTCTTTACACAAACGTGGAAAAGTACCGCTAATTATAGCAATCATCAAAATTTTTACATCGCATTAACAACCAATATAGATACAGTACCTCAAAACAATAAGGATACCGTTCCAAAAAGACCCCGGATAAATGCTGCCGACATCTCAAGAAAGGATACTTCATCAAAAATAAATGCAGTAACTGATACCTCAATTGTCAAGGTTGATACGTTTGACCTTAAACTCTCAAAAGATACACTTGATGCCCCGGTAGAATATCAAGCGGAAGATTCTGTTGTGATCCTTGTAAAAGATAAAAAGGTTATCCTTTATGGAAAAACGAAGATGCATTATAAGGATATCGATCTAACAGCTCCCAAAATGGAGCTTGACCAGGGAACCCAAATACTTACTGCAGTAAATAAGGTAGATAGTACCGGGGATGTCGTCGAACGAGCTCATTTTACGCAAGGCGAGACAAAATTTCAAAGTGACACGATCAGGTATAATTTCAAAACACAAAAAGGATTGACCAAACATACGTTCACCATGATGAACGAGATGGTTATGATAAGTGAAGATGCAAAACGTATTGGCGATGTTGTTTACTCAAGGAGAGGAACTCTCAGCACATGCAATCTTGATGATCCACATTTTGGCTTTCGCTATAATAAAATAAAAGTGGTTAATAACAAAGTTGCAATAACAGGACCAGTACATCCCGAATTTGAAGGCGTGCCGATCCCTATCTATTTACCTTTTGGTTTTTTCCCGATGAGTAAAGGAAGACACTCGGGGTTCCTTCCGCCAACTTTTACAGCAAATGAAGATTACGGTTTAGGACTTGAAGGAATGGGTTATTATAAAGTGCTGAGTCCTTATTGGGATGTTGCAGTTCGTACTAACCTGTATTCTTACGGTGGATGGACGCTGAATGTTATTCCGACATATCGGAAAAGATACAAATACCAGGGGCAAATGAATCTTAGCATTCAAAATACCAAATTAAATTTCAAAGGTGATCCTGATTATACAAAAAATAAAAGCTACCAGATCCAATGGAGTCATTCATCCGATAGTCGTGCAAGGCCGGGTACAAATTTTTCAGCAAATGTAAATGCCGGTTCCACAGAATTTAACCAATATGTGCCTAATAATGTGAACAAGAATTTTCAAAACCAAATGGGGTCCTCTATTACTTATTCAAAAACATTCAAGACATCAAACCTAACAGTCAGCGGAAATCATAATCAGAATAACAATCTTCATTTGATCAACCTGAACCTGCCAGACGTTTCTTATACTTTAAATACTTTTTATCCTTTTCAAAGAAAGGATCTAGTTGGTACACCAAAATGGTATGACAAATTAGGCGTTGGTTACAATGGAACAGCAAGAAGCCAGGTGTCATTTTATGATACAGCAGTTCGTGTAAAGAGCTTGCTCGACACTTTGCAATGGGGTGGTCAGCATAATTTCCCGCTAACACTTTCATTGCCTCCCATTTTTGGGGGCAATTTTTTAGTAACACCTGGAGTGTCCTATGCAAACAAATGGATAGGAGAAAAAGTAAGAAGATCATGGAACAGTACGTTGGATACACTTGAAACTACCGTTACCAAGGGATTTTATATGGATCACCAGGTTTCTTTTAATCTCGGTTTCAGTACTGCCTTATATGGCACTTTTAATTTCAAAGGACCCAACAACCTTGCGATCAGGCATGTGCTTCGTCCTACTATAAGTCTCAATTATTCTCCATCATTGTCAAAGGAACATTGGTATAAAACCCAGGTTGATACTACTGGCAGAGAATATTCATTCGCGGAATTTGAAAGGAGCCTTTTTGGGTACTATGGACCGGAAGATTTCGGCGGATTAAGTTTTGGCGTGGATAATAATCTTGAGATGAGAAAAAAATCAAAAAAAGATACCACGGTAGCTTCTAAAAAAATCCGTTTAATTGATGGATTTGGTTTTAATGGTGGCTATAATTTTATTGCTGATTCATTCAAGCTTAGCAGCATCAATTTATATCTCAGAAGCACTTTGTTTGACAAAATAAATATCACGGCAAGCACTATGTTGGATCCTTACCTGGTTGATTCAACGGGACGCAAAATAAATAAATACGCATGGCAGGGAGAAAAATTTTCATTAGGAAGATTTCCAAGTGCAAGTCTTAGTGCGACAACAGATTTCAAAAGCAAACCAAGAGATGAAAAAAAGGAGCAGGAAAGAAAAGATGCTGAGCAGCGACTACTCAACGATCCATTATTAATGACAGATGCCCAAAGTCAATTAGATTATATGCGTCGGAATCCGGCAGATTTTGTTGATTTTAATATTCCATGGAGCATAAGTCTTGGCCTTAGTGTTTTCTACAGTGAGCAATTCAACCCATTTTTAAATAGTTTTGAAAAAGAATTCAGTAGTAACATGACATTCAATGGCAGTTTTTCTTTGACACCAAAATGGAATTTTTCAATGAACGGTTATTATGATTTTGATACAAAGAACCTGCAAACATTTACAATGAGTATTGCGCGGGAGATGCATTGCTGGCAATTATCAATTAATGTAACACCAGTTGGTCCATATCGTTATTTTAGTTTTACTATAAGTCCAAAATCGGGAATGCTACAGGACCTGAAAGTAAACCGTACAAGATATTTTTACGGAAATTAATGCTGGCTACTTATATAGTAGTCTTTCATGATCGCAAATACATTTTCTTTTAAAGCAAGGAAAGAGTCTCCTTCATTTACAGCAACTGCAGGTAAAAAATGTATTTCCAATTTGTGTGGCCAGAAATAAAATGTTTTACCCATCGGCAAAACCTTTTTTGTATTTAGCATGATCGCAGGAATAATATCATGTCCTGTTTCTGTTGCTAACCTGAATGCGCCATCATGAAATTTTTTTAATGGATCGGGAGTTCTGTTTCTTGTGCCTTCAGGATAAATACTCATATGCATTCCTTTTGCAAGCACTTCTTTCATTTTTTCAAAACTTTGCCTGCGACTTGTTTCGTTTTTTCTATCAACCAACACAGAACCTTTCATATAAAAAAAGCCAAACAATGGAATTTTTGCAAAACTGTTTTTGGCGATAGTTTTATTCGGTCCGGGTATATACGGACATGAAAGTGGAACATCCATTAATGAATTATGATTGCACGTAACGATATATGTTTTGCCGGGAATAAAATTTTCCTTGCCTTTTATTTTTATAGGGCAACCAACAAGAGTTAGCCATACATTCATCCACAGTCTTGCAATTTTTATAAAAATATCCTGGCCTTTTGGTTCTGGTATCAGCCAGCAAAGCATTGAAGGAATAAAAATGATAAGAAAAGTAATAAGAAAAGTGATCAATGCCCATAAAGCAAAAAAACGGCCCAGTATTTCTTTTACAATTTTCATTCTGAATATTGGAAAGATGTGATCTCTTTAAAAATTGAATTTTTGATCTTTGGCCATTCATCTTTTAATATGCTGAAGAAAACGGAATCTCTTCTTCGGTTCAATGGCATTTGCATATGACTACGTAATATACCTTCTTCCTTTGCACCAATTTTTCTGAGTCCTTGTTTGGCTCTTTCATTGAGGTTATCGGTTTTTATTTCCACTCTTTCCCAGTTAAGCACATCGAAAGCATAACTAAGCATTGAAAATTTTGCATGAAAATTTATTCCTGTTCCCTGGTAATATTTACCAAGCCAGCTCCAGCCAATTTCAATTCGTTTGTCATAGTAAGAAATACTACCAAGACTGGTGCTGCCGCATACCTCATCGGTCGCTTTTTCTATTATTGTAAAAGGAATTCTTTTGCCTTCCTCTCTTTCTTTCAAAGTAGTTTCAACCCAGCGTTGCAACTCTGCGGGATTGTTCAATAAGAAAGTAAAATATTTCCAAAGTGATGGCTCATTCGCTATTCGTGCAAATGCTGTAATGTCCGAATGTTGCAATGGACGAAGTATGACTTTGTCTGTTTCCAGTTTTAGATTTTGAGAAATTATCATGCGGTAAAGTAAAAACTTAAAACTCAAAAGTAAAAACTAAGCAACGGGATAGGACGATTTATTTTTTTTGAGTTTTAAGTTTTGAATTTTGAATTATTTAAAGTCTCCAGTCAATTGGGTCAATACCATTTTTGATCAGCCATTCATTTGCTTTGGAAAAATGTTTACAACCAAAGAAGCCCGCATGTGCTGAGAGGGGCGATGGGTGTGCAGCTCGTAAGATCAAATGTTTGCTTTCATCGATCAACGCCCTTTTCTCCTGTGCAAATTTTCCCCATAATAAGAACACAACGTGTTTCTTTTCTTCAGATATCTTTTTGATCACTGTGTCTGTAAATGCTGCCCAGCCGATCTTTGAATGGCTCATGGGTTCACCGGCACGAACAGTAAGTGATGCGTTTAATAAAAACACTCCTTGCTCCGCCCATTTTGTGAGGTTGCCATGATTAGGAATTGGCACACCAACATCTTCATTCAATTCTTTGAAGATATTTATTAATGAAGGCGGCGGTGGTACACCATTTTGCACAGAAAAACATAAACCATGTGCCTGGCCAGCGCCATGATAAGGATCTTGTCCAAGAATAACCACTTTAACTCTATCGATCGGGGTTGTATCAAATGCATTGAAGATTTGTGAGCCTGGAGGATAAATGATCTTGTTTTGGGCTTTTTCCGTTTTTAAATGCAGTGCGACTTGTTGAAAATAAGGTTTATCGAATTCTGGTTTAAGAATTTCCTTCCAATGTGGTTCTATTTTTACATCCATTGATTAAATGCTTTGGCTCACAAACTTAAAAAACTTATTTTTGCGGCCCGACTTTAAAAATCGGATGGTCCGGTAGCTCAGCTGAATAGAGCAGCTGCCTTCTAAGCAGCAGGTCATTGGTTTGAATCCAATCCGGATCACAAGAGTCCCGTAAAAGCGGGACTTTTTCATTTATTTTTGAGGCTAATTCATTGCTATGCCGGGAACATTTAACTACGGAATTGATAAACTCACAATCGGAAGTGCCATCGCCCTTGCAAATGGAAAGCTAAAGGGTATAATTAATGCTGCAGCCTCTAAAAAAATTAATGAATCTCATGATCATGTAAACCAAATAGTAGAAAATAATAAAACTGTTTATGGTGTTAATACTGGCTTTGGCATTTTAGCAAATACAAAAATCTCAGAAGAAGACACTGCAACACTTCAATATAAAATTCTACAAAGTCATAGTGTAGGTGTGGGAGACCCTATCCCTGTTGAAGTTGCGAAACTCATGCTTATAACAAAAGTGCAATCATTGGCGCAGGGGTTTAGTGGTATTCAGTTTTCAACAATTGAACGAATAATATGGCATATTGATAATAATGTGATCCCGGTTGTGCCGGAGAAAGGAAGTGTAGGAGCAAGCGGCGACCTGGCGCCTTTATCTCATTTGTTTTTGCCTCTGATAGGTTTGGGTGAATGTTACTATAAAGGAGAAAGAAAAAACACTTCAGAAATATTTCAGAAAGAAAAGATCAAAGCAGTTTCGCTTGGACCAAAAGAAGGATTGGCGCTTATCAATGGCACTCAATTCATTTTATCATTTGCAGTAAAAGCAGTGCAACGAATGCACAATTGCCTGGAAGCTGCAGATATTATTGGTGCAATGAGCCTCGAAGCATTGACCGGAACAAAAGCGCCATTTGATGAACGTTTACACGATCTGCGTCCATTCAATGGAAATAAATTAGTGGCTCAACGACTTCGATTGTTGCTTAAAGATTCTGCTATTATGCAAAGTCATGTTGATTGCGGCCGGGTGCAAGATCCTTATAGTTTGCGTTGTATGCCACAGGTGCATGGCGCAAGTCGCAACGCATGGTTACACTTAAAAGAGTTAACCGAGGTAGAATTGAATGCTGTAACTGATAACCCAATTATTCTTGGGGCTGATGATACTATAAGTGGAGGAAATTTTCATGGACAACCGCTTGCTTTGCCATTGGATTATGCCTGCTTCGCCGCATCTGAATTAGGAAATATTTCTGACCGCCGTTGTTATTTATTACTTGAGGGTAAATGGGGATTGCCAATGCTACTAATGAAAGATGTGGGATTGAACAGCGGATTTATGATACCTCAATATACGACTGCTGCACTGGTAACAGAAAATAAAACATTATGCTTTCCATCAAGTGCTGATAGTATTCCAACCTCATTAGGACAAGAAGATCATGTTTCAATGGGAAGTATAAGCGGACGAAAAATAAATCGTGTTTTAGATAACTTAGAATTTATACTTGCTATTGAATTACTTTCTGCTTGCCAGGCGATCGAATTCCGCCGGCCATTGAAAAGTTCAGCGTTATTAGAATTTGCTCATGAATATGTTCGTAAACATGTCAGCTTTGCTTCTGAAGACCGGATCTTTGCTGATGACGTCAACAAGATCGCAGGTATGATCAAAGATTTTTCTTTTGTAGATAGAGTAAATGAATTTGCTGTTTCAAAAAATGTCGCATTGAACAATTCTTTTGAAACGTTTCAAGCATAATGACAAGACTCCGTGCAGTTGAGATTACATCTTAACAACACTCTCCAGCGCCAAATTGATCATTGGGGTTAACGCCTTCTCTCTCTCATCGGCTGATATCTTTTCGTGAGTTGGAATAATATCTGAAACAGTAAGAATAGTTGCTGCTGATTTTTTCAGATAGCGGGCATTAGCAAACAAAGCAAATGCTTCCATTTCCGCTGCAAGGCATTTATACTTTTTTACAATTGCAGGCTTATCTTTTTCTGCACGATAAAAAACATCACCGGAATGAATAGGTCCTGATTTTATTACAACGTTCAATTCTGTTGCAGTTTTATTAATAATATCAAACGCATCTCCCTGGTGGTTGAAATTATCTTTTTTATAACCAAAGGCACATTCAGCATAAGTAGATTCGCTACAGGCCGTTTCAGCATTGATAAGATCAAACAGTCTCATTTTTTTCGTATAAGCGCCACAAGTACCGATTCGAATGATGCAATCCGCTTCATATTCCGTAAATAACTCAAAAGAATAGATACCGATAGAAGGACAGCCCATTCCACTGGCGCCAACTGTTAACGGCCTGTCTTTGTATGTCCCGGTAAAAAAATAAATATTACGGGTGCTGCTCACCAGGTTTACATTCTGTAAAAAGTTATCGGCTATATATTTTGCTCGTAAAGGATCACCGGCCAATAATACTGTTTTAGCAATTTGTCCATTTTTTGCGCTGATATGTACACTCATGCAATGAAGATATTTATTTTATTGCGACTTTTGTGGTAATTATGAATGCAGAATGATGAATTTGGAACAAGTCATTCATAACTCATAATTCAAAATTCATAATTCAAAGCTTATGTCAACACTCACTCAAACACGTTACGACGCCATAAAATACAAAACCCCAACCGGCAATAAACTCACTTGTAAAGGCTGGATACAGGAAGCCGCATTAAGAATGTTGTTGAATAATCTTAATCCCGAGGTAGCCGAACGACCCGATGATCTTATTGTATATGGCGGAAGAGGAAAAGCTGCGAGAAATTTTGAAGCACTCGATAGTATCATTGGCTCATTAAAAGTTTTGGACAATGATGAATCATTGTTGATCCAATCTGGTAAGCCGGTTGGTATTTTAAAAACACATAAAGACTCACCAAGAGTATTGATAAGTAATAGTCAGCTTGTGCCTAACTGGGCCAATTGGCAACACTTCGATGAGCTTGAAAAGAAAGGATTGATGATGTATGGACAAATGACCGCTGGCAGTTGGATATATATCGGTAGCCAGGGAATTGTGCAGGGGACCTATGAGACCTATGCTGCGATCGCCAATAAACATTTCAACGGAACATTAAAAGGCACTCTCAATGTAACGGCAGGCCTTGGTGGAATGGGAGGGGCGCAGCCACTTGCAATTACAATGAATGAAGGGGTCGCATTAATTGCTGAGGTAGAACAGTGGCGTATTCAAAAAAGAATTGAAACTAAATATTGCGATATATGGTTTGAGAATATAGATGAGGCAATTGACCATGCATTAGAAGCAAAACAACAGGGGGAAGCAATTTCAATTGCTGTATTAACCAATGCTGTTTGTTTGTTGGAAAGATTGATTGAAAGAAATATTGTTCCTGATACGTTGACCGATCAAACTTCAGCACATGATCCATTGATCGGCTATATACCTCATACAATTAATAATACGCAGGCAACCATTATGCGGGAAGAAGATCCTGATAAATACCTGGAACTGGCTTATGCAAGTATGAGACGACATGTTGAACTTATGATCGAATTACAAGCTAGTGGTGCGATCACATTTGATTATGGAAATAATCTTCGTGCAAGAGCTAAAGAAGCCGGGTTGGAAAATGCATTTGATTATCCTGGTTTTGTTCCAGCTTATATACGGCCATTGTTCTGCGAAGGCAAAGGTCCTTTTCGTTGGGCAGCATTAAGTGGCGACCCGAATGATATCCTGATCACTGATAAGCTTATTGCAAACATGTTCCCAAATAATGAAGGATTGCAGCGGTGGTTACGACTCGCTAAAACAAGAATTGCATTCCAGGGATTGCCTGCACGTATTTGCTGGTTGGGACAAGGTGAAAGAGAACAGGCAGGACTTGCATTTAATGAATTAGTAAGAAGCGGCACAATCAGTGCCCCAATTGTTATTGGCCGTGATCATTTGGATACAGGAAGTGTTGCATCACCAAACAGGGAAACAGAAAGTATGCTTGATGGTAGTGATGCAGTTGCTGACTGGCCGATATTAAATGCATTGGTAAATACAGCTGGTGGTGCCAGTTGGGTTTCATTGCATCATGGCGGTGGAGTAGGAATGGGCTATAGCATTCATGCAGGAATGGTGATCGTTGCAGATGGCACTGATGATGCAGAACAAAGGTTAAAACGTGTATTACGTAATGACCCGGGCATGGGAGTAATAAGGCATGCGGATGCAGGTTATCAATTAGCAATAGATACAGCAAATAAAAATGGACTTGATCTTAAGAAGCGTTTATGATTCGGAATCAGTAAAGGATAATGTAAAAAACTTAACAACAATTAAAATGGAGACAACTACAACAACACAAGCGGACTTAATAGTGAAAATGTCATTAATGGCATGGGATGCGCAAAATAATTATCTTGATAAACTCATCAATTCGTTAACTGATGAACAATTGGCTAAAGAAATTGCACCGGGTAGAAATACAGGTGTGTATTTACTTGGGCATTTAATTGCGGTGAGTGATGGCCTTCTTCCTTTATTAGGTTTCGGCGATCGCTTATTTCCTGAAATGGAGGAAGTTTTTCTCAGGAATCCTGATAAGTCAGGATTTGGCTTTCCCTCCATAGCAGAATTAAAACAACGCCTAAAAGCTGTCAATGAAAAACTCAATGGCCATTTTCAATCAACTGATGTTGATGGGTGGCTTAGCAGGCATATGTCCGTCTCACCTGCAGATTTTGTAAAAGAACCACATCGCAATAAGCTGAACGTGTTATTAAATCGTACAGGTCATATGGCCAATCATATCGGGCAAATGAACTTGCTGAAAGAATCTTAAGTTTAATTAGTCAGGGTTCTCTGCTTTTTTTCAATGCAACGAATCTTCAATATCCGTTGTCAGTTACAAAAAATGATATGAGATCATTAGCTACTACATTAGTTGTCCTGGTACTTGGCATTTTTTTTTTGGCTGTAAAAAAGAGCTGAAAGGAGATGAATCTGACCTCTACGGTACCTGGGTAAAAGGTTCTAACCTCGGAGATACTGTTTGGTTCATGAAAAAGAATGGTCAAAATATTTTTCGGGTAGCTAATTCCTTTAATCCCCAAATGCCTAATTATTCTGAGAAAGAGTATAAATATAAAGATGGCAAGCTTAGTATAAAATCATTTTCTCCTTCCTCACAGGAATATTTTCCGATGAATAGTTTTACCTGGGTCGAGGCAGGTAAGGAATTTTCTATCACAAACAGCGAGCTATATCCCTTTCTGTCTTCAATTATAACTTTTAAGTATAAGAAACAGTAGTATAATCACTTTATCTAAAAGAATACAGACAGTCAGCGATGGGGCATGACGATACATCATGCTTATGCTGCCATTCGTCAAGCGATTTTAACTATCCCCGAAATAAAACAGAACTTAGTGCTATCATCAAAACACAAAGGAGGATATCATGAAAATGAATCGCATTGCACTCGGTCTGACTATTGTCAATATCATATTAGCAACAATTCTTTTGGCACAACTTCGTCCAGCCCGTGCACAACAATCACAGCAATCGAATAACACTATACTTAGGGGTCGTGGATTGGAAATAGTTGATAGTTCTGGAAAGATCAGGGCCAGTATCACTTTGCAACCACCTGTAGAAATGGGTGGTAAGAAATATGCTCAAACAATTCTATTTCGGTTGATCGATAGTAAAGGCAAGCCACTAATAAAAATTGGTGCAGGAAATGACGGCTCTTCGGGATTAATGGCTATAAATGGTAATGACGAAGGTGTGGTTATTCATGTACAGGAAACAGGGAGTTCAATTAAGCTAAACAACAAAGGGAAAGAAAAAATTATTACACCTTAAAAAGATCGTTATCTCCACTTAAATGCAAAATAGCTGCAGGGTTTTTCTGCCGCATTGATGACCTGGTGCATCTTTCCACTTTCGGCAATGAACATATCGCCGGCTGCTCCTTTGTAAACAGTTCCATCAATGTTCATTTCCATTTCACCATCGATCACTAAAATGATCTCCGTGTCCAAATGCTGATGTGCAGCATGACTTGGCCCCTTATGTTTCAGGTAAGTGATATGCATTTCATAATTCTCGCACATGGCAGTGGGGCGGTCAAAATATTTTTTTGTGCCCTTGTCATTTTTTTCTGTGTAAGTGATCGTGTCGGCATCGAGCAATAAAATACCGCCGGCTTTATTATTTCTTTCTATGTTCATCGGTTTCTTTGAACGGAACATGAATACATAATAGGTGAGAGGTCCGTCGCCTACATTTTCAAAAGTTTGCGATTCCAGTGGTGGTATCAATAAAACACTGCCTGCTCCCAGTACTGCTGTTTTATTGCCAATTGTTGTTTTTACTTTTCCTTCTTTTATAATGATCACTTCCTCTATATCTTTTTGTGTATGCGGCGGTCGAGGCACAGCTCCTTTCATTTGTGTGGTAGCATGCATCTCGAAATATTCAAACTCGGCAGTGGTGCCTTCTGCTATTTTCCGGCCTTCACGCTGTTCGTCTTTTTTCACTGGTAGTTTGTCCCAATTAAAAACACCCGAAGTGATCGGAAGCAATTGTTGTGCAGATACATTCATGGTAATTACCAATAAAAAAAATAAAGAAAAAATTTTCAGTTGACGCAATAAGCTCATTTTCTAAATATAGTTCATTTTTAAAACAATAAAATTTATCCACCTGCATTTATAACTTCAAAGTGATTTGTAATTTGAACGCCAATATTTTTACATCTAAAACCACATCTATCATGAACACAAATCTTGAAACAAGGATCCTCAAACTTGAGAAAACTGTTCGCTTTTACCAGATCGGCTTCACCTTTATTATGTTAGCAGGCCTTGCATTTGTCATTAGTTCTTTTGGCAATAAAAATAACCAGGTGCCTGAAAAGATAACGGCAAAAGCATTTGAAGTGGTAGATGGTAATGGAAAAGTATTAGTGAATCTTTCTCAATACAATGGAAATGGTGCAATGACCACTTACGATAAGGCAGGTAATTACCTTGTCGATATTGTGTCCAACACATCAGGTTTTGGCAACCTCAATATATATGACGGGAAAGGGAAGCCAACGATGCAACTTTACAATGTAAAAGGGGGCGGTGGTGCGATTTCCATCAAAAATAAAGATGGCAAAGACGCAGTTTTTCTCGGGTTAATGACATCCGGCTCTGGTCATTTGTCCTTGAACAATCAACTTGGGAGCCCGTTGATCTGGTTGGGTGAGACATCCCAAAAAAATTCCGATATTAAACTTTATAATTATAATGGAAAAATGACCGGACGTTTTTCATGCACTGATGTTAGTGATGGTAGCATTGAGCTATTTAATAACAACGGTATCCGAATGGCTCATTTAACCACTGATGTAAATGGCGCTGGCTCTGTTACTGTTTTCAATAATACTGGTACCAGGATCGGTAGAGTGCCACAATAGAATAGGGTTGCAAATTCACCGATCAAATATTACAGATCGTGTTTTATGCTATATGAATGGAAGCATTTTGTTTTGAGTTTGAGTTAACTTGGTTCTTACAACAGATGATCTTTAAAATTTATAGCCATGAACTCAAGTCACAAAATTGCTTTCCTTGCTATCCTTATCATCTTTTCATTCACCTCTTCTACAATTGCACAGAAAAATCAATTGTCAAAAATTGCGATCGGTCATTGGGAAGGGACCAGCTCATTAAATGGTCGTGATTTTCGGGTAGCATTTAATTTTTCAGAAACAAGATCCACTTATGATGTTCCTGAAATGGGAGTACTCTATGAAAAGATCCGGAATTGTGTGATCAATAAGAATGGAAAGTTCACGATCAATATAGATGGTGATCCCAATGTTGTACTAAAGGGAGTCATCAAGGATGATATAATGATCGGGGTGTCGGATGATGAATTGAAAATGAGTTTTTCTTTAAGGAAAATATCCGGCGAACCGGATATTTTAAATGAAGAAGAAGTAACATATAAAAGTGAGAATATTAGTTTATCGGGAACCCTGATTAAACCAAAATTAGCAGGACCTTACCCGGCTATAGTACTTGTCTCTGGCTCGGCAGGTGAGGGAAAGATGACAAGAGAAAGGACAAGACAGATGGGATATCTTTTCGCAAGGAACGGAATTGCAGCGTTGATCTATGATCGGAGAGGCAATGGAAATTCAGCGGGAGAAAAAGACAGGATCATCAGAATGGAATGGCTTGCAAAAGATGCAGCTGCAGGAGCTGCTTACCTTTCTTCCCGTAATGATATTGATAAAAGAAACATTGGGTTTTATGGTCTTAGTCAGGGTGGATGGGTCGCTCCTTATGCTTCGACTATTTTTGGCAACACGGCTTTTATTATCGTTGTTTCAGCACCTGGTATTTCACCCAACGAACAAAATAAATTTGCAAGCAGGAACATGGTATGGGGGTATGTAAACAAAAAGATCCAACAGGCAGGTGGTACTAAAGCTGAGTGGCAGGGTACTGAGTACAAGGAAACAGAAAAAGAAGAATCAGAAGAAAATAAAAATGAAGTGATCCCTGGTTTCTCTTCGTTTGATCCACTGCCTTATTGGGAAAAATGTACTATCCCTGTGCTTGCAATATATGGTGCAGATGATAAAATAATTCCGCCAGCTAAAAACCAGGAGATGATAGGAAAAGCATTAAAAAAAGCAGGTAACGATCAAAACGTCTTTAAAATATTTCCACAGGCTGATCACGAAATAAAAATAAAATTAAGTGAAGATCCTCCTGTAAGTTTTGTTGCTTCTGGATTCAATGAATTGATTAGTGAATGGATAAAGAAACATGTGCTGAAGTAACTCACAACTATTTTTACTGCATTATCCTGAGATGTTTCCGGCAAATTGGAACATGCAATGACTAAGGCCAGGCAGGAACATTTACTTATCTTTCAAAAAATTTTCATCAAAACAAACTACTTATGATCTCCGGTAAATGGGCAATAAGAATTGTAGCTGTTCTTACAATCATCGTATTCATCCCTGGTTTTAAATCTAATGCACAAAAATCTTCCGCGAATGATCTTTATGCACAGACCAGCGAGATGGCGGATATAATGATACAGTATGATGCTGATAAAGCAAGCATCCGTCGTTTTTATGCAACCAGTCCGCAGCAAGGGGGATTTGGTCAACAGCAACAAGGAGCAAATTATAATTCTCCAGAAAGAAGAAAACGTTTGTTGCAATTGATCGATGAGTATAATGACAAATTAAATAAACAATCTTTTGACAAATGGAATATAAATGGTAAGGTTGATTATATACTATTTAAACGTAGCCTCGACTCTGATCAATACGAATTGCAGGAAGAACAAAAAACCTATGATCAAATAGCGCAATATTTACCTTTTTCTGATAAGCTATATGCACTCCAAAAACCAAGACGTCGTGGCCTTGCAGTAAAAGGGGAAGATGTGGCCAGGGAATTGAATGATATCAATAAAGAAATAGCAAAGTCAGTAAGCAAATTAAAATCAATGGATAGTTTAGAAGCAAGGCAAGCAAACCTGGCTTCAGACGCTGCAAGGGGATTGCAGGGTTCATTGAGAGATTATTTTAATTTCTATAACGGTTACGATCCTATGTTCACTTGGTGGGTGCCGAAAACTTATGCTGAAACAGATAGCTTGCTGAATTTGTTTGCAACAGGAATAAGGAGAAAAGGAAAAGTAACTACTTCTCAAAAAGATGATGGCAGCGGCATTGTTGGAAACCCTATCGGCAATACCGAATTGATCCGCCAGTTAAAAATTGAATTCATTCCTTATACTCCTGAAGAGTTGGTTGATATTGCCAATAAAGAATTTGCCTGGTGCGATGCGGAATTGTTAAAAGCTTCACGTGATATGGGATTTGGTGATAATTGGAAAGAGGCATTGGAAAAAGTAAAGAAAACTTATGTGGCGCCGGGACAACAACCCGAAGCAATGTATGACCTGTATAAACAATCAGTGGATTTTTTAAAGAAGAATGACCTGCTGACATTACCGCCATTATCAGAAGAAGATTGGGGCATGTATATGATGAGCCCTGAAAGACAACGTGTAAGTCCTTTCTTTCTTGGTGGCACATCGTTGATCATTTCTTACCCTACAAACACGATGACATATGATGAAAAGATGATGAGCATGAGAGGGAACAATCCTAATTTCTCCCGTGCTACTGTTCATCACGAGTTATTGGCGGGTCACCACTTGCAGGGATATATGAATGATAGACATAAAACGTATCGCAATTTCGGTACTCCTTTCTGGCATGAAGGAAATGCACTGTACTGGGAACTGCTGTTGTGGGATATGAAGTTTCCCCGCACACCAGAAGAAAGAATAGGAATGTTGTTCTGGCGCATGCATCGTTGTGCAAGAATTATTTTTTCGCTCAACTATCATTTGGGTAAATGGACACCACAACAATGCATCGATTTTTTGGTTGACCGTGTGGGACATGAAAGAGCAAATGCAGAAGGAGAAGTTCGCCGCTCATTTACGGGTGGCTATGGCCCTTTATACCAGATGGCTTATATGATGGGCGGACTGCAATTCATGGCATTGAAAAGAGAATTGGTAGACACAAAAAAGATGACGCTCAAACAATACCATGATGCAATTTTAGCAGAGAATACGATGCCAATAGAAATGTTGCGGGCTATTCTAACCAATCAGCCAGTGACTAGAGATTATAAAACCAGCTGGAGGTTTTATAATAAATAGTATTGCCTGGTGTTTAACTGAGCTTTACCGGTTGTTTTGTTGCAGCAGCTTTATAGATCGCTTCTACAATTCTAATATCTCTTAACCCTTCTTCGCCGGGTACCAGCATTGGCTTATTATTCATGATCGCCAAAGCATCATCATCCATTTGTTTAGCTTGTTGCCATGGTGTAGCATAAGAAGTATTTATTTCACCAAGTGGGCTGCTTCCTTTTAATCCTGAATATTGTTGGAAAGGCGCCATTTTTATTTCACCTTTTTCACAAGTGATATTCATGAAGTTCACATTCTCTCCAAAAGTTGTTTTGATATTCGCTGTCACTCCACCGGGGAATTCAAGAGTAGCGATCATTGTTTCATCTAGTCCATTTTTATAGATCTCGGGTCTTGTAGTAGATGCTTGTGCCGATACAATTGATATTGGTTCCATGCCTGTTCCCAATCTTGCGCCCTGCACTGAATACACACCCATGTCATACGATACACCGCCACCCATTTCTTTTTTTTGTTTCCAGTGATCTGTGCGATTGTCCCTGTAACCTGCTGCGCATTCAAGTTTTTTTACATTGCCCAAGAGTCTTTGTTTTACAATGCGGCGATATTCATCTGTGTTAGGTTCATGTTGCAGTCTATAACCAATTGCCAGTGATCTTTTGTTTTTCTTGCATGCATCAACCATATCCTGGCATTCTTTTTCCGTGATGGCCATTGGTTTTTCGCACCAAACATGTTTGCCAGCGTTGGCTGCTCTTATTACATATTCTTTATGCATCGATGGTGGCAGCACAACATATACCACATCGATATCATCATTGTTTGCGATCTGGTCAAAGTTTTGGTAGTTATAAATATTCTTGTCTTTTAAATTATGTTTCGCTTTCCATGTCTCAGCTTTGGAAGGAGTGCCGGTCACTATCCCTGCGAGATAACAATGTTTTGTTTGTTGCAATGCGGGTGCCAGCAGGTCCGTACTATAATAACCAAGACCAACTAAGGCAACACCCAGTCTTTCTTTTTTAAAAAGACTTGCTGATCTTAAAATACCTGGAGATAAAATGAGGCCGCCTGTTCCAAGCGCTAATGTTTTAATAACGTCTCTGCGTGTTGTACTCATAACCGGGGATTTGTTCTAAAGTTAAAAAATATAGGGCGAAAACAGAGCCGGTCGACTTTGAGGTAGCATTTTAGGTTGTTTTTTAAACAACGGAGACACGAAGTCGTAGAGAATCACGGAGACAACCCCGCGTCGCTTAGTATCATTGTGTCTCCGCGTTTCAATTCTATTCAATTTGAAACATTGTCCAACATTGCAATACATTTGAATATTCAATCATCAAACATGTTCAACTTTTCATTTCAAAATTTCACTTTAGCTATTCTTTTATTATTTACTGTTTCAGTTGCGACTGCACAGAAAGTAAACGAACCAAAAACAACAGAAGAATGGACAAAGCCTTATCAGCCATTTCGCATTGCAGGCAACCTGTATTATGTAGGCACTTATGATCTTGGTTGCTATCTCATCACTACCCCTAAGGGAAATATATTGATCAATACAGGGCTGGCTGCATCAATAACACAAATAAAAAATAATATCGAAACGCTGGGTTTTAAGTATTCTGATACTAAAATATTGTTGACTACCCAGGTCCACTATGATCATGTAGGTGCAATGGCTGCTATTAAAAAAGAAACGGGAGCACAACTAATGGTTGATGAAAAAGATGCTGAAGTACTCACAACCGGTGGCGCTTCAGATTATGAATTGGGCAAATATGGAACTTCGTTCGAGCCTGTAAAAGCCGATCGCTTATTGCATAATAACGATACGATCAGGCTGGGAGATATGCAGCTTGTGTTATTGCATCATCCCGGCCATACAAAAGGTTCATGTAGTTATTTGCTTACAGTAAAAGATGATAAGCGATCATGGAAAGTGCTTATTGCCAATATGCCGACGATCGTTACAGACAAACCATTTCCGGCTATCAGCGCTTACCCGGCAATAGAAAAAGATTATGCATATACATTTGATGCTATGAAAAATATTTCGTTTGATATATGGGTGGCTTCACATGCAGGCCAGTTTAATTTGCACACAAAGCATAAGCCCGGCGATGCCTATGTTCCTTCTTCATTTGTTGATCAACAGGGTTACGATTCTGCATTGAACGATCTGAAAAAACAATATGACAAAAAGCTAAAGCAGTAAGAGGGGTAAATTGAACTAAGGAGTCACAAAGGCATTAAGTCACACAGAGATTGACTCCCTGCTACTCTGTGAACTCCGTGACCCCGTGGTTCAAAAACGAAACTGAGACACTATCCATCCTTCCACTTTGTTTTGTAAATTCGTTTCCTCACTTAATTGCCAACGATGTCAACCCGTAAAGAGTTTCTGCAAACATCATCAGCGCTTCTTTTAGGAACTGCATTTGCAAAAATTCCATTTGATATAAAGAAAGAAAAAATGCGCCTTGCATTTACAACGCTTGGTTGTCCCGACTGGAGTTTTGAAAAGATAACCGACTTCGCCGTGCAGCATGGTTATACCGGCATTGAAATAAGAGGACTAAAACGCCAGATCGATCTTACAAAATGCGATGAGTTAAATAAAGACAGAACCGCTTCATTGAAGATGATGAAGGATAAAAAACTTTCATTTGTTGATCTTGGCTCATCAAGCACCCTGCATTTTGGTGAAGGAGCAGAAAGAGAAAAGCAGATCGCTGATGGTAAAGCCTATATTGATCTTGCACAGCAATTGAATTGTCCGAATGTTCGTGTATATCCAAACCTGCTTCCAAAGGACAGGGACAAGGACGAGACAATGGAATTTATTGTAAAAGGATTATTGGAATTGGGCAGCTATGCAAAGGCAAGCGGTGTAATGGTGCTGATGGAAACGCATGGCGACCTGGTGTGGACACATGATCTTGAAAAGATCATGAAAGATGCCACACATCCAAATGTTGGATTGGTATGGGATCCCTGCAATATGTGGACGATAACAAAAGAACCACCGGCAGAAATGTACAGGATCCTGAAAAAATATATTCATCATACACATATTAAAGATGCAAAGCTGGTGGATGGCAAACCACAATACACAAGAACAGGACAGGGTGAAGTTCCCATATTTGAAGCAGTAGATGCTTTATTAAAAGGAGGATACAAGGGCTACTATAGTTTTGAATGGGAAAAACTTTGGCACCCTGAATTAGAAGACCCCGAAACTGCGCTGGCTGATTATCCGATTGCGATGAAAAAACATCTTGATCAATTTTGAATTTAAAATAATTATTGGCCCGGCTATTGGTGAAACTCCATTATCATGAGTTAACGATGATACTTCTTAGGCCATACGTAAAAACACGAATACCACGAAAGTGGTATTTTTTATGGGAAGTAAAGGAGTTAGTTTTAGTTCTCTAATCAGAACTTTACAAGCTGCCTTCAGTTTCTACTGAGGGCTTTTTGTTAGCACAATATTTGCATTGTAAAATGCGATATATAGTCAAAGCAGTCTAATAGCCTTATGATTAGCGGGAGCGGGTTTTACGACTTGCTCTCTTTTTTTAAATATTTCTTTTTATTCCACTTTTCTAAAATCAAGATCATGAAAGTCATAACTGAAATCAGTTAGTGGAGAAATGGCCCGCATCTTTAGGCCTGCAACTTTTCCTCCTTCATCCAAACTAAAATTTAGCCATGCATCTGCATCCATGCTCCGGTCTTTCCATTTTACCACAAAAGTGTTTCCCTTATAATGAAATATTTCACCCGTTAGTTTAGGAGATCGTTTGGAATCAAACCATGGTTTACCATTTTTAACAGAGATAACAACATCACCAAGCCATGCATCCCTGTATGTGCCGGTAATTAAATTAATGTCTGCTTTTTCTTTACCGGTTTTTTGTACATTCTCAATTTGCATCCATAAAGAATCGGTCAGGTGTTTGGCAGCTGTTATCTGCCCGCCTCGTTGCGCTGAATATTCTTTAACCCTGTCAGTGCCGGTAATACCATAATAACTATCTTTTATTTGGTTGGTTATGGCGCTAAAGGCACCCCCTTCCTGTTGGTTGGTTAAAACAATAATGCCAAGATTTAATTCAGGGATCATTGTTACTTGTGTAACCATTCCTTCAAGCCCGCCGGTATGCGTTACTTTTTTATACCCTTTCTCATCACTTAAAAAAAAGCCAAGACCGTAGGCTGCAAAATGTGTATTGTAAGGACCGGGGCCGCCAACCTGGATAATAGTTTGCGGCGAAGTGATCTCACGATATACACTTTCAGAAAATAATCTTTTTGAAAGTCCGTCGCCATATTTCCCCCTGTTGAGCCAGCACTGTACCCATTTGCACAGATCAGTGATATTTGAATTGATACCGCCGGCCGCATGTCCCACTTTCACTGAGCTTCGTGCAATCACCTGCACTTTTCCATTTACGGGTGCATGTCCATCTATCACATTGTTTTTATCTTTCAGCCTGTCAAAAGAGGTAGCAGTTTTGTTCATGCCAAGTGGTTGCAGTATGCGTTCGTCTATAAAATCATCATAGCTTTTACCAGCTACTCTTGTTACTACTTCACCTGCTACAATGTATAATAGGTTATCATAATCATACTTGGTGCGAAAACCCGAAACCTGTTTTAAAAAACGGAGATTGTAAATAATATCTTTCAATTCAAAATTGCTTGAGTCAGGGAAAAACATTAGATCACCTGCACCCAATCCAAGTCCGCTGCGATGTGTAATAAGATCCTTGATGGTAAACTCTTCCGTAACATAAGGACTGTATAATTTAAATTCAGGAATATATTCTCTCACTTTATCATCCCATTTTATTTTTCCTTCATCTACCAACATGCCCAATGCAGTACAGGTAAATGCTTTACTGTTAGATGCAATACCGAATAATGTATTTTCATCTGTTTTTTGCTGTGTATTCAACGAACGAACACCATAGCCTTTTGCATGGATCACTTTTCCATCATTAATTATTCCAACAGATATGCCCGGTACATCAAATGCCTTTAATGTACGTTCAACTACCTGGTCAATTTCATTTGAGGTAAGCGCCTGGCTGTATAAAGCAGTGCTGCAGAGAAAAAATAGCACGACGCCAAAAGATCTTTGCATATAAAAAGTTTTATTAAATATAAGAATTCGGCCACATTATACCCTTGGCTTGCTTGTCCCGATCACGAGCTAATTATGATTCTCTCGCTTTTCGGTATTGACTTATTGATTAAATTTGTTGTACACTGATCAGATCACATCATGAAATTACTTCTGTTGTTTTCTTTTGCATTGATCGCATACACTTCTCTGTGGGCGCAGGATTCAACACATGTCACAATCAAAGCAGGGCAAAGGGTTATTGATGTACTTAAGCATGATGATATATTTCAATATCCGGAGTTCAAGGATGGTATCGTGCTTTTAAAAGATGATACAAGAATAGTAGTGCCCCTGAACTATAACCGGGTTTTTGATGAAATGCTGTTTATCGACACTAATGGTGATACACTTGCACTGGGTGCTAAAAAGAATGTCAAATACATTATCATTGGCAAGGATATGTTTTATTACGAAGATGGATATATCAGGCTGACCATTGACCATGACTTTGTAAAATTGGCAGAGAAACAAATTTGGATAGTTGCTGATGTTCAAAAGATCGGTACCCATAACAGGCCTGCTACTACAGTTGCCATACAGTCTGTAACCCATTATACCGATGGAACTGATGCGGCAAAAAGTAAGGATCTTGTTTTAAATGAGAATATCATACTAAGGAAAGAAACTCATTTTTATTTTGGAAATGCATACGGTCGTTTCGTCCGCACAAGTAAAAAGAAATTATTGTCGCTTTTTCCTAAGGATGAATTAAAGATCGAGAACTATTTAAAAGAAAATAAGATCGATTTTGATAAAAAGGAGGATGTTGAAAAAATGGTGGAGTTTTTAAATAGTCTTTATTCATTACCTTAACTATTTTGCCATTTCGGATCCTTATACTGGTAGAGCTACAAATTTTCAACTTTTAATTCTCAACTCTTAACTTGCATCCATGCCCGATAAAAATACATACGATGCAATAATAGTTGGCTCTGGTATCAGTGGTGGCTGGGCTGCTAAAGAACTTTGTGAGAAAGGATTAAAAGTTTTGGTACTTGAACGTGGCCGCAATGTTGAGCATGCAAAAGATTATATAACTACATCGACACCGGTCTGGGAATTTAAACATCGTGGAAACCTGACACAGCAGGAAAAACAAAATAATTTTATACAAAGCCGGCATTTCTCCTATCGTGAGGATAACAAACATTTTTACATCAATGACCAGGAGAACCGCTATGATGAAACAAAACGCTTTGATTGGATAAGGGGTGACATTGTCGGTGGTCGATCGCTTTTATGGGGCCGGGCCTGTTACCGCTGGAGTGACCTTGATTTTGAATCCAACTTAAGGGATGGTCATGGAGTTGATTGGCCGATACGTTATAAAGATATTGCACCTTGGTATGACTATGTAGAATCCTTTATCGGTGTAAGTGGCAATAACGACGGCATTCCTCATTTGCCCGATGGAAATTTTCAGCCGCCATTTGAAATGAATGTGGTGGAAAAATTTTTCAAGCAACAGGTAGAATCAAAAATTAAAGATCGACATGTCATCATTGGCAGAACAGCCAATCTTACGCAACCGGTGAAGGGGAGGGGGCAATGCCTTGCAAGAAATCAATGTCATCGTGGTTGTCCATGGGGTGCTTACTTCAGTACCAATGCAAGTACAATGCCTGCTGCGTATGCTACCGGCAATCTTACAGTGAGGCCACATTCGCTGGTGAACAAAGTGATCTATGATGAACAAAAACAAAAAGCAACAGGTATCGAGATCATTGATACTGAAACAAAACAAACAGAAGAATTTTTTGCCCGCATTATTTTTCTCAATGCCTCAACAGTTGCTACTGCATTCATCCTGTTGAATTCAACATCAAATCGTTTTCCCATTGGATTAGGAAATAGCAGCGACCAGGTTGGACGCAACCTGATGGATCATCACAAAGGGTTGAGTTTTGTAGCTGATGTGGATGGTTTTGAAGACAAATATTATTCTGGTTTCAGGCCATTGCCTCTTTTTATTCCACGTTTTAGGAATATAAAAGATAGATCACCAGAATTTATTCGCGGATATCATATGGGAGGAAATGCATACAGGGTAACGACGCAGCCTGAAGGTATGATCGGCGCTGAATTAAAAGAATCCTTGAGTGTTCCGGGCCCATGGCAAATGAGCATGAATGCTTATGGTGAATGTCTTCCTTACCCGGACAACCGCATTACACTCGATAGAAATAAAAAAGATAATTGGGGCAGACCTGTTATCAACTTCGATTGTGAATTCAAGGACAATGAAAAAGCAATGCATGAGGACATGAAAGTTGCGGGACAGGAAATGTTGGAGGCGGCCGGATTTAAAAATATAAGAATAAGTGGAAGTATATCTTTTCCAGGCAATGCCAATCATGAAATGGGTACTGTACGCATGGGTCATGATCCTAAAACTTCGGTATTGAATAAATGGAACCAAATGCATGAAGTGCCGAATGTATTTGTTACGGATGGTTCTTGCATGGTTTCAAGTGCTTGCCAAAATCCCTCGATCAATTATATGGCGCTTACAGCAAGGGCATGTGATTATGCGGTGGGGGAGATGAAGAAGCAAAATATTTGAGATAGTATTTTTGAGCCAAGCCGCAGTGCTACTATTAAGCTTTTGTTGCGTCGCACTCTTATACTTTCGGTAATTCTATTCCGCACTTTTACCATACCCTTTTTGTGGTATGAAAAATCAATTGATATTTTCTATCTTGCTGTTAGGCCATTTTTGTTTTCGCCAAACGATTCAATTCAATAAAGTCTTTTATAATAATATGACTGTTGGTGATAATATCAACAGTGGTGTAAACTTATAAATTTGATAAGAGATACAGTTTTTATAGGACATGCTACTCATGAAGATGATGATAAAGCCCTTTGGCTCTAATATAAATTGAAAAATGAAGGATATAAAGTTGAATGTGATTTGTCATATTTATTAGGTGGTGAAAGTGATTATTGGGCTAGGCTTCAGAAAATCTTAGAGAATGAAACATGTAAATATATTTTGGTTCTCACAAATAATACATTTAAAAAAGATGGCATATTAGATGAATGGGAGCATTGTAAAACTATTGCTCGAAAAAATTCAATAAAAGATTTTATCATACCTGTTCGTTTTGATGATGTTAATTACGATGAAAGAATTGGTTTGAACAGGATGAATGTTATAGACTTTAATCATTCTTGGGCAGTTGGATTAAAAAGATTGTTAAGGAAACTTAGTTATGATGTTGTTCAAAGGAATGGTAGTAAACATTTATCTCTTAACTTATGGTATAGGAATAAGTTTTCTACTGAAACGCGGCTTTTAGAAAAACAAAATACCGATGGCAGCATCCGCAAAATGTGGAGCACTTTCTTTGTTGTTACCGAAAAGAAAAAAGGGAAAATAAGTGCTATCCGGAATATGGTGCCAGCTATCCCGTAAATATTTCAGTTATTTATAGTGTTCGCACAGTTCTCCTTTATCCCGTTTTTCAATTCAATATAAGAAGAGATCGGAGTCTCCACCAGGAGACTCCGATCTGCGTAAAAAAATTGCCCACGTTTTTATTGATGGCCGTTGCTTCCTATTACATAACCGTCAGACAAAGTTTTCAAAAAAGCCACGATTGCTAATTCTTCTTCATGGGTAAGGCCAAGATCACCGAGTTCATCTCTATTTACGTTTTGAGCAACTTCTGGCGCAGGCCAGGATAAAATATCGCGGGTATTATAAAAATGAACCACATCTTCCAACGATTTAAAAAATCCGTTGTGCGTATAAGCCTTTGTTACACCCGGTCCGGGTCTTTTATCCACGTTACGTAAGGTTGGTACTTTATGTTTGCCCCAATTCTCTGCGGCCATGCTCCTCCATACCGGATCGGGATGATGTTGAAGAAAACCGCCAAGGCCAGGATCGATCCATGAACTGCCCAAAGGATTGATCTGACTTCCATCATCCAGAAGAACGTTATTCATTCCATAAAAAGGATTACCTGGATTTTTTGGTACTCCTAAGTTGTCAAAAGTAAAATCAGTAAACAGCGGTTGGTTACCTTCACTTGGATGACATAGATTGCATTTTCCTTTTCCGTTAAAAAGTATCATACCCTGGTTTTCTAATTCAGTCAGACTAACCATGCCTTTAAGATAATAATCGAACTTTGATGTGAACTGGTTTACTTCTGCAGATCCTTCGTATGCTGCAATGGTAAGCCCAACCCTGTTATAGTTAGTTTCAATTTGATCGGCTGTTGCGAAACTAATTGGATCACCCCATACGCTGGTCCATAAAGAAATATACTTTGATGAGGCAATTTGCCTAAGCACTGATTCTTTAGAAGGGTGATTTTGTTCAACAGGATTTAAGAATGGTACTATTGCCTGCTCGGCAGCAGGATTTCCAAGATGTTCGCCTGTAGCTCTTCCATCCCAGAAATTTCCACCTTCAAATATTCCTTCATCATCATCAAAATGAAATACCGGGCTCAAAGTTGCATAAGCAGAGCTCGGAGGTTTTCTTCCTCCAAACCGCGTTGCAACTGCACCACGATAAATTCCTGAAATAAGATTTTGACCTGCATTCGGACCAGTAAATCCGTATTCGGGACTGTGACAAGTAGCACATGATTGATTATTAGGGATCGAAATATTATCGAAGAATATTTTTTTACCCAGAAGTTCCATGTTATTCAACGAGACGCCGCCGGCACCGCCCATTGCCGTGGCAATTGCCTCCGGATCATTGCGACTGATATTTTCAGTTTTACTGCAGGATTGTATAAGAAGAAATGAGGTAAGAAAAATACATAAGGCAGCTAACAACAGTATCTTTTTCATAACCGTATGTTTAAGTAGTGGGAGAATAGCATTTGTTGAATTAAAGAGCTACTCACAATTTAAAACAGTAACAAGGGAAAAATCTTGATAGCCCTCAATCGCAACAATGATTATTGCCCGGTTTTTGTTTACAGTTATGGGTTGTGTATGACGACTCGCCTATTGGTAGTGTTCTCATTTGTTTTCTATAAATAAAAAAGTACAATAATTCCTGGTATTCGTTACCCGCATGAGGCAGCACTGTTTAATTAGATTAGCTTATTGCCTTTTAATAGTCTATCTTTACCAGGTGACCATTTAATTAAGCTCACATTTAGTATAAGACCGCTCCAAATTTTTACTCTTTCACTTTAGTAATAGTTTATCCTTCTTTACTTTTTGTCTCTGGTTGTAGTCACAGGTATTTTATTTTTTATTTTAAATTATTTATTTATGAACATGTATGTTTCGAATTTAAGCTTTCACACAAATGAAGAAGCTTTAAGAGATTTGTTTACGCCTTTTGGTAATGTGACTTCAGCAAAAGTGATCAATGACAGGGAAACCGGAAGAAGCCGGGGTTTTGGTTTTGTTGAAATGGATGTGGTAGCAGAAGGACAGGCCGCAATAAAAGCGCTGAACAATAAAGAAATTGAGGGAAGAACTTTATCAGTTTCAGTAGCAAAAGAAAAAACATTCCACAACGACAACAAGAGATGGTAAGAAAATAATATCGAACTATGTCTTTTAATTAACTTATCTGCGGGATAACATCCCGCAGATTTTTTTTATCCAGACGTCAATACTGTTCTGATTTATTTCCCTATAAATGAAAATAAAAAGAGCTGTTTATGCAGCTCTTAAATTTTAAACTTACAATACGATCAGTTAAGCGTTGCTTCTTTTTTTCTTTCAGGCAAGCCAATTGCAGCCGCTTCGTTTACTTCATAACAAAAATTAGTTGCCAGGCCTTCTGACGCACTATCCAGGAATTTTTGAAGTTGATCAGCACTCCCGGCTTCCCAAACGCAAGTGCCTGTCTTACCATCCTGGGATGGAAAAACAGATAGAACGCTGGTACCGGCAGGTGTATTTCCGATTACAGACTGTGCTTTTGCCCAGAAAGATGCCGGATCAGTAATGTTGGTGTGTTGTGCTATTACTAACATAATATAAAATTTATATCCAATGCTGAACGATGCAGGATCGGACATGGTTAAAAAATAAATACTAAATAGAAGGATCAAAAAGAAAAGTCTTCATCTTATACCAGATCAGCTGAAAGTGTGGGAGTGATAAGTAAATGTAATCTTTTTCCTTCGTCAGCCACAAACTTAATTCTCGGCCGAAGGCAAAATGCGTAGTAAGTTGCGAGGATACAAACGACGCCAAAAATCATTTTCATTCCGACGGCTCATTCGATAAGCACTTAAAATTTTTTGCTTCATTTTAAAATGTTGTAAATTCATTTATGCCATTTGCAGAGCCAAGACCACATAGAAGACCGTTTCATGCTTTCACAAGATTTCTTCCATTGACTGTTAAAGCCAGGCGAAAAGGGGTAAACCTCGCCGTTACCAGCATCACAGTTTCAAACCAGGATACACAAGGAAAATTTGTAGAGGTAATTTCGAGGGGAGGAAGTGGAGATATTACACTGCTAATGTTCCAGGTGAACGGTGGCCAAACTTCACATCTTACTTTTCCTCATCCACTAATGGTTGGCGAGACCAGGAGATTAGTTGTACTCGACCTGGTGCCAACCGGGGCACTTTTTACCTGTACTGTTATCGGTTATGAATGGAAAGCTACTGATGATAACTCAGGCAATTAACTTTTTAATCTTCGGGAACATCCAATTCATTTATTTGATCCTTATAATCTGAAGGAAGCAAGATATTTTTAAGCAGCCAATCCATCTTCATCAGCCTGCTGACTTTGTACATTGGTACTACAGGAGTAAGTAAGGAGAGATCACTAAACTGCAACAATTCTTTTACTCTGCCAGGCACCACTAATTTTTGACCTTCGATCAACACTTTGAACCGCATGGCCCCAAGATGTTTTTTATATTGTTTAAACAGATCGGCTGTGTAGTTACTTTTTTGCAGATCGTTTAATAAATGTGATTCTCTTACAGGCAGCCATTCGATATAAGTTTTTGGCAGCTCTTTCAATCCCATTCTTGCACCTACACGATAAAAAACATTATGTACTTCTTCCTTTTCTTCATCACTTAGTTTTTTTTCGAGCAGCTCGTAAGATGCTATAGAATAATAGATCAGCATGAATAAGACATCACGGTATGCCCAATCAGGTATTGCATATCCGCGGTTTTGTTCAACGGCAGTGTGTATCTGCCTCATCGTATCAATTGCTTTATTAGCTTCATCAGATGAAGAGAAAACAATTCTTCTTGCATACCTGACAGTAGAGAATAGTCGGCCCAATGGATCTGCGGGTAAGCGGCCGGTAAAATAAAGCCAGTCTACAGCTTTATTAAGAGCAAATTCAGCAGCGGCGCCGGCAAAAATAAAAAGTACTGTGTCGCTCTTACCCCAAATTTTTCTAACGATCGAATTTCTTTCAACAAAGAATTGCATAAGGTCAAATTAGATCAACTAAGTTACGCATCATTGATGGTATGAAATTCCTCAAATATGAAACAGGATGGTTCAGGACTGTGAGCTTATTACTGGTTATTACATTAGTCAAACTCACAAATGATCGCTATGCCCCAAACCTCATTCATTTTATTTCTGGCTATTTTGTTTTTAAGCAGCTGCGACAAGCAAAAAGTAAAGACAGAAGAAGATCAAATAAAAGGAACATGGGTCAGGGAAGCCACGAATGGCGTCGGTCCGGGCAATACCATTGTTTTTTCTCAAAAGAATGGAAAGAGTATTATGAGTTTTGATTGTTCCGGTTCTCCCGGCCCTGGATGGCCTTCCAATGCTGAGACAGAATACAAATTTGAAAACGGAAGACTTTCTTATGTCAATTATTATGATACCAGTCTCGGATTCTATACAGTCACAAGCTTTCAGTGGATCACAGTAGGACAGGAGTTTGAAGTGAAGTTTCATGAAATACTTCTCTTTATGTCTGCAGATTATAAAGTACGATACAAAAAGTTATAGGATAGCTAACCAACTTCATTCAGAACCAATCATACTCAGGATATTTCAGATACCGGGCAGGTTGCGGTGGTAATCCGATCGGTTCAGCAGTTATTAGTGGATCATTGTCGTTGACTATTTTTTCTAACTCCTCTTCTTTTTGCAGTTTGTAATTATTCACAACTACTTTAAACAAAAGTGCAGGAGGTGCAACTTTGGTTAATTTCTTAGAAAACTTCTTTTTCTCTTCAATTACTTGCATCACGAATGATTTTGGATAAGGTCAATAGATCAAAACAGGGTCTTTCTAACTGCAATAATAGTGCGAGAAAATAAATAAAGTGGTCATAAATAGCTCAAACAACATTTATATAACATTCTAACAAAAGGTAGTTCGATAAAATAAAAAATTACAAACACATTAATACGTGGTTTTGTATTGGTTAAGTAACGGTATTAAAGAACTATTTTAGGAAGGATGGCCTTCTCTGCACATTCAATAGTTTTTCTTTACGGATGTGTATCTTTGACACCTATCTGGTAATATCCTTTTAAAAAGATGAAAAACCGGCGTGCCCTCAACTGATAATTTAATTAATTGTCACTATGAAAATGGGAATATATCGCCGGGTTAAAAAAGCAGCAAAGATCATTGGAATAACGATCGGATCAATCTTGCTGTTGATGTTCCTCCTCCCATATATTTTGCCGGGCACTATTTCCAAAGAGATCAAAAAACTTGTCAACCATTCTATTGACGGCAATGTAGAATTTTCCAAAGCACGACTTTCTTTTTTCAAACATTTTCCTTCACTGACACTTACCTTATACGATTTTAAATCAACCGGCTCTGCGCCTTACCAGGACGAAACATTATTATCAGCAAATGAAGTTGCTTTTGGTATCCGGATCATTCCATTGATAAAAGGAAATATTCATGTCAACGAATTTTTTATCACGGATGCAAACTTCAATGTGCATGTGAATGAAAAAGGCGAAGCAAACTATAATGTATACAGATCATCCGTTTCAAGCAGTAGCAATACTACTTCTGCACCTGATACAACAACTGCTTTGCAGATCGAAAAGATCGTGATAGAAAATAGCAGGTTGGTGTATAATGACCTGTCTTCAGCTATTCTCATCAATGCAAAGGGGTTGAATTATTCAGGCAAAGGTGATCTAAGCAAAGCTATTTTTGATCTCTCCAGTCACATAACGATCGACTCATTTGATCTTCATTATGACAAGGAACCATATATACAAAAGAAAAGGATCAACGCCGACCTTGTTACAAAAGTGAACACTAATTCACTTGCATTTGAGTTTGAAAAAAATAAACTGCGTATTAATCGTTTGCCGCTGGAAGTTACCGGCAGTTATGAATTCCTGAGCAGGGGATACAAAATGAATTTTGATGTCGCAAGTCCCGGGGCATCATTAGCAGATGTATTCACCGTTTTACCGACATCATACCAGGGCCGGCTGAAAAATACAAGAATAAAGGGTGACGCTGCAATTAATGCATCGCTGTCCGGAATATATATAGCAGGAACCGATTCAATGCCGAATTTTGATTTTTCTATGAAGATCCGTGAAGGATATATTGCTTATGAAAAAGCACCTGCGCCAGTTAGCAATTTGTATTTGGACTTTAGATCCGGAATGCCTGCATTGAATATAGATAGCTTATCAGTGAATGTTGATTCTGTTTTTTTTAATCTTGAGAAAGATCATTTCAGCTCAGTTTTAAAGATCAAAGGTTATGAAACGCCTTATATATTTACACGTACACAAATTGAATTGGACCTGGAAAAATTTGACAAGGCGCTTGGCTTGCTGGAGTATGATATGAAAGGCAAACTTACTCTGCAATTGAATGCTGATGGTCGTTATGCTGAAGGACAAAACCCTGATCGTGTACGTAGGGATATCGTGATCACAAGTGTTCCTGCTTTTAATTTGCGATCCAGTTTGCAAAATGGTTTTTTTCATTTTACCTCATTACCCGTACCCGTTCAGCAGATCAATTTCAATCTTAATGCCAGTTGTACGGATCATAACTATCGTAACACCAGTGCTACTTTAGAAAATATTGACATTAAGATCCTGGATAATTATATAAAAGGATTTGTTCGTTTGAAAAATGCTGATGATTTTCCTGTTGATGCAAACTTTGATGCAGTATTCCGGCTATCGGACATCCAAAAGTTTTACCCGCTTGATAGTATGGATCTAAATGGTAACATGGTAATGAATATAAGATCATCAGGAAATTATCAGCCTGCAAAAAAGATGTTTCCAAAAACAAAAGCGACTCTCAAATTGGAAAACGCTTCCTTAAAAACAAAATATTACCCGGCTCCAATTGAGAAAATTTCTGTGGATGCTACTTTGCAAAATAGTGATGGGACAATGCGTGATCTGAAAGTAGATGTGCAGCCAATTTCATTTGAATTTGAAGGGAAGCCATTTATGGTAAAAGCTAACCTGGAGAATTTTGATGATCTGAAATACGACATAAGATCACAAGGAGAAATTGATCTTGGAAGAATATATAAAGTATTTTCACAAGAAGGATGGGATGTAAAGGGAACGATCGAAACTGATCTTTCACTACAGGGGTCTCAGTCTGATGCTGTGGCCGGTCGCTATAACAGGCTTAATAACGAGGGAACGATAAACGTAAAAAGTCTTATTGTCTATTCCGATCTTTATCCGCTTCCTTTCATCATCGATCGTGGTATATTTCATATTAAGCAGGACCAGCTTAGGTTTGATCAGTTCAGAACAAAATATGGAAACTCTGTTATTGTCATGAGTGGTTTTTTGTCTGATATATTAAATTACGTTGATAGTAAGGGACCGCTTAAAGGGAATGTTCATTTGCAATCAGACTACTTGTTACTGGATGAATTGATGGTGTACAATACTGACAGCGTTTCTGTAAGACATGATTCATTAGAAGCAGGTAGTAGTGGAGTGATACTGGTACCAGCTGATCTTGATCTGAAATTTACAACTGATATAAGTGCACTTGATTATAATAAATTGCATATAAAATCAATAAAGGGTGAGGTGCTGATCAAAGATGCAGAGTTGAAAATAAATGAAACAAGTTTTAAGTTAGCTGATGCAGTAACTACTATGAATGGCAGTTATCGCAGCCTCTCTCCAGCAAGAGCATTTTTTACTTATCATATCAAAATCGATTCGTTTGACGTAAAGAAAATGTACAATCAAGTAGAATTGTTTCGTGAGCTTGCACCGGCTGCTTCAAAGGCAGAAGGTGTTGTTTCATTGGATTATGATCTTGAAGGAAAGCTGGATGGAGATATGTACCCGATCATGCCTTCATTAAAAGGAGGAGGTGATCTTTCACTGATGAAAGTAAAGATGAAAGGCTTCCGCTTGTTTTCAGCGATGAGTAAAGAAACGGGTAAAGAAGAAATAAATGATCCTGAATTAAAAAAGATCCATTTTAGAACTACTATAAAGAATAATGTGGTCACACTGGAGAAAACAAAGATCAAAGTAGCAGGCTTCCGGCTCAGGATGCAGGGACAAACAAGTTTTGATGGCAACATTAAATTTAATTGCCGTATAGGTTTGCCGCCTTTTGGCATTATTGGTATCCCGGTAAAAGCTACCGGAACGGGTGATAATCCAAAAATAAAAGTTGGGAAGACCGACAAATTGCCACTCAAAGAAGAAAAAGAAGAGATGGAGGATGTTGATCCTGAAATTATAAAACAATAGTAGAATTTGCAGTGATCAGCCCACGCTTCTGATAGCGAACTCCACAGCTATCAATACTCAAACTTCAATTTTTTTTGAACAGGCATAGGGGTAAATGCCTCGTCGGTTGTTATTATTAAAAAGTATTTTTGGGCGCAGCTTTATTAATAGACCAGCAATACCGGGAACAGGGAATGGAACTGGAGACCATCGGCACCTTATTGGCACAGAAGGACGAAGCGGCCTTTGAACAGGTTTTTAAAACTCATTTTAAACGCCTGCATGCTTACGCCTTTACCATACTAAAAGATGAGGTCGAAGCAGAAGAAATGGTACAGCAGGTTTTTTTTAAGATCTGGGAAAGAAATGAAAATCTCTCGCTGACCGGATCTGTTACCGCCTACTTATACCGGGCCGTTCATAATGAAAGTCTTAACTATATCAAGCATCAAAAAGTGAAGTCAGATCACAAGTTGCATATAGCGTACAGTATGAAAAACGAAGTGGAACATCCCGGAAAAAAAATATTAGCTAGCGAAATGGAAAAGAAGATCCATGAGGCGTTGAATGAATTGCCTGAGCAATGCCGCACTATTTTCCAGATGAGCCGCTTTGATGAATTGAAATATCGTGAAATAGCAGATAAGTTGGGGATCTCGGTAAAAACCGTGGAGAATCAAATGGGCAAGGCACTAAAATTGTTACGAGCAAAATTGGTTGACTTTTTAATATTGGTCTTTTTATTTATTCATTTTTAATACCACAAACCTGGAACAAAAATTTTACCATATTGATGATGACTTGCTGGTGAAACACCTGCTTGGTGAAGCATCTCCCGGAGAAGAACAGGCGGTGAGTGAATGGATGAATGAGAATTCAGCTAACAAAGAATATTATAACCAATTAAAAAAGATTTGGGATAGTAGTAAAGAATTGGCTGTTGAGTCCACTGTTGATGTTGATATGGCATGGGAAAGGTTTCAACACCGGGTTACAAAAAAAGAACCAGCGGTAAAAGCTATAAAAAATAAAGGATTTTCCCGGATGAAGGTTGCTGCCTCTATTATTTTAATAGCAGGTGTAGGTATCGCTACATATTTTATAGCAACTAGAGAAGCTGAACCAAAAGAAATATTTGCTCAGACACAACAAAATGTTTTGATCGATACATTATCTGACGGTTCTGTGGTTACACTGAATAAAAGATCAACAATTACTTACCCATCAAAATTCAAAGGAAGCAAAAGGGCTGTTGCTTTAAAAGGAGAAGCATTCTTTAATATCACACCGGATAAGAAAAAACCTTTTGTGATCTCAGTAAATGATGTACAGGTAACTGTGGTGGGAACATCTTTCAATGTAAAAAGTGAGAATGGCAATACAGAGGTTATTGTAGAAACTGGAATTGTACAGGTTGCAAAAGCTGGCAAAACTGTAGAGTTGGTAGCAGGCGAAAAAATAATGCTGTCTGCAAACGATAGTAGCGCCACAAAGGAACCAGTAACCGATAAACTGTACAATTATTATCGCAGTAAAGTGTTTGTTTGTGATAACACTCCTTTATGGAAACTGGTGCAGGTTATTAACGAAGCCTATGATGCTAAGATCAGCATAGGAAGAAAGGAATTATATAATATGCCTTTGACGGCTCCTTTTAATAATGAATCACTTGATAAAGTTCTTGAAATTATTCACCTCACATTAGATGTTACCGTTATCAAAAAAGACGACGGTCAGATCATTTTACAATAACAGATTACCATCCATGAAATTCACTTCAGTTTTTACTCTTATCATTGTTACTCTTATTATAAATTCTGCAACTTATGGCCAGGCCAATTTGCAAAAGAATATTTCTCTTGAAGTAAATAATCAGCGTCTTGATAATGTACTCGAGATATTAAGTAACAAAGGAGATTTTTACTTCTCTTATAATTCTAATATTATTAAAAAGGATAGCCTTGTGAGTTTCAGGGCAAGTAATAAAACAGTAAAGGAAATTTTGTCGATGTTGTTTAATACAACTTATGAGTTTAGAGAAAGTGGTAATTATATTATCATCCGCAAAGCGCCAATACGTATGACATTGGTGACATCCAAAGGTGTAGTGGAGGAAAAGATATATTCTGTAAGCGGTTATGTGTATGATGAACAATCGGGTGCTGCTATTAATGAAGCAAGTATATATGAGAAAACGATCCTTGCGTTGGCGACGACCAATACCGAAGGGTATTTTAAAATAAAACTAAAAAGCAGTAAGAATAACACTGCCGAGCTGACAGTGAGTAAAGAATTTTATGAAGACACTACAGTGAAGATCCAACCACGATTTGATCAACAAGTTTCTATAACTATGATGCCGGTTGAATTACCAGGAACTGACGTGGTGATATCACCTGAAGATTACCTGACGCCTGATTCATTGAAGGTAAATACAGATACAATTCCGACCAAACCACCTGCTGATTCCATTAAAGTGGAACAAGCTGGTATGGGAAAGATCCTGCTTTCAAATAAGCAAAAAACAATAAGTCTCAACTTAAAAAAATTCTTTACTACACGTCCTTTCCAGGTTTCAGTTGTTCCGGGATTAAGTACTCATGGTCAGTTATCTTCCCAGGTAGTCAATAATTTCTCATTGAACATATTCGGTGGATACAATGCCGGCACAAACGGTGTTGAAATTGGCGGTCTTTTTAATATGGATAAAAAAGAAGTAAAATATTTCCAGGCAGCTGGTTTATTTAATACTGTAGGTGGTACAGTAAGTGGTTTCCAGGTGGCGGGTATAAACAATTTTGTTCAGGATAACGTAGCCGGCTTCCAGGCGGCAGGTGTTAATAATTTTGTGACAGGAAAAATGAGTGGCTTCCAGGTTGGGGGAGTATATAATCACGTATCCGATAGTGTAAAAGGTGTACAGGTAGCTGGCGTTGGAAATTTTTCAAAGGAAAAAGTAAGTGGAGTGCAGATAGCAGGCGTGGCTAATATTAGCAATAGGGAACTAAATGGTGTGCAGATAGCGGGGGTAATAAACTATACAAAAAAATTGAAAGGGTTACAGATCGGGTTGATCAATATTGCAGACACATCAGCTGGTTATAGTATCGGTTTGATCAATATCATTATTAAAGGTTATCACAAGCTGAGTTTTACTACTAACGAGATCCAGAACTTTAGTGCAGCCTTTAAAACAGGAAATTCAAAATTGTACAGTATTCTGCAAGCTGGTCTTAATGCCAGTGATAGCAATAAGGTTTATTCTTTTGGTTATGGCCTTGGTAGTGAATTGAACTTAAATAAACGGAAAACAATATCGATCAATCCCGAAGCAAGTTGCTCATATCTCTATCTTGGTTCATGGGATTATACAAATCTGTTGAACAGGTTCAATCTAAACTTCAACGTAAAGCTTGGGAAATATGTTTCCTTATTTGCAGGACCGTCTTATTCAGTTTATATCACTGATCAGCATGTAAAGTTCGACGGTTATCGGTTCTCGATCCCTCCAGCAAAATATAACGCCACCAAATACAGTGATAAAGTAACCGGCTGGTTTGGTTGGAATGCCGGAATTAATTTCTTCTAAAAAAATGTTAACGGATAGGGGTAGGCTCTTCTTTAGTTGTTATACTATCAAAGAATTATTCAAAACCACTAAAGAAGAGAAAAATGAGATTTGTTTTAGGATTCGCCTTATCCTTATTAGTTATTTCGGCTCAGGCTCAGTATTCACAACAATTTCGCGGTACAGTCACTGACCAGGTGCTGCAACAACCGCTTGCCGGAGCAACGGTTACTATTAGTCCATTAGGTAAATCAGTCGTTACTGATGATGCCGGTGTTTTTCGGTTCACCAATATTCCCGTTGGATCATATCGTATCATTATTTCCTACACGGGCTTTAAAGAGGGAGTATTGGAGAATATTAATGTCAATTCAGGAAAGGAAACAGTTATCAATGTTTCGTTAGAAGCGATCATTCGCACTGAAGAAGCTGTAATTATAAAAGCTGGTAGCAAAAAGAATAAGCCATTGAATGATATGAGTGCTGTAAGCGCAAGAGCATTTACGGTAGAAGAAACTCAAAAATATGCGGCCGCTGTAAATGATCCTCTGCGCATGGCTACAGGTTTTGCCGGTGTGTTTGCGGCAGATGATGGTAACAACAGTATTGTTATTCGCGGTAATTCACCAACGGGTTTATTATGGAGAATGGAAGGAATGGATATTCCGAATCCAAATCACTTTAGCACTCCTGGTAACAGCGGCGGTGGCATTTCAATTTTAAGTTCACAGTTACTTTCAAATTCAGATTTTGTTACGGCTGCTTTTGCAGCGGAATATGGCAATGCACTAAGTGGTGTATTTGATCTTCATTTAAGAAAAGGCAACAATGAGAAAAGAGAATACACATTGCAGGCAGGAGTGCTTGGGTTAAATGCAGCAATGGAAGGACCATTCTCAAAAAAATACAAGGGTTCTTATCTTATAAATTATCGTTATTCAACGCTGCAATTGCTTTCTAAAACTGGTGTGATACCAGATGATGGGGCTACTAATTTCCAGGACCTGTCTTATAACTTTTATTTACCAACCAATAAGCTTGGCACATTTACAGTTTTTGGTTTTGGTGGACGGAGCGATCAAAAATTTAATGCAGATGAGGATTCGTTAAAATGGGAGAGTAAAAGCGACAGGTATTCTTATACTTATATCTCCAATACAGCTATGACGGGTATTACACATACTATATTGGCAGGTAATAAACTTAATATAAAATCAGGTATTGGAGTTTCCAGAACTAAAGTTGGATATGATGAGTATTATACTGAGGATGATTATTCATCAACAGCTACATACTTTGATAAGTACAAGACCGACAAATTAACTTTTAATTCAACACTCAATTATAAATTCAGCAATCGTTTGAATCTTCGTGCAGGTTTCATTGGCAACCAAATCAAGTACAATTTTTATAGACTTGCAAGTCCGCATGAAGGTGATCCATTGGAAGAAGATCTTAATTCTACAGGAAAAACATCTACACAACAGGCATTTGCACAGTGGCAATACAAACCATCAAATAACATTACGCTGAATGCTGGTATGCATTATTTCCGTCTTGATCATAATAATACGTCTTCTGTTGAGCCTCGTCTTTCTGCTAAATGGAATATTAATAACAAAAGCAGTGTTGCAGTGGGATATGGCCTGCACAGCCAGATGCAGACTTTGAGTGTATATTTTGCCGAACAAAAACTGGTGGATGGAACAGTGATAATGCCTAACAAGAACCTTGAATTGACAAAATCTCATCACTATGTCCTTTCATATAGTTACAGGTTAACAAAGAATTTACTGGCTAAAGCTGAATTATATTACCAGCAATTATTTGATGTGCCTGTTAGTGTTTTTGATAGCAGCGCATTGTCGGCGCTGAATATCATGAACGAGTATGTTGTTGAGCCGATGGAGAATTCGGGCAAAGGCAAGAACTATGGTATTGAAATTTCTTTGGAACGTTACTTAAAGGATAACTTCTATCTCACTTTAAATAATTCTTTCTATCAATCAAAGTACACAGCGAAAGATGGTGTGGAAAGAAACACTCGTTTCAATGGTAATTACCTTGTTACCTTGATCGCTGGTAAAGACTTTGTACATGAAAGAAAATCAAAGGTCTTTGGAGTTAACCTGAAAACGATTTATGGTGGCGGACTTCGCACTACACCAATTGATTTTGCAGCCTCTCAACAACAAGGATACACAGTGTTCCTCGAGAAACAAGCGTATAGTCTTCAGAATCCAGCTTATTTCCGTACTGATATCGGCATTAGCATGAAATGGAACAGGAAAAAACTTACCAGCACATTGTCCCTGGATATTCAAAATGTAACAAACAGACTAAACGTATATGGCCAGTGGTATGATGATGAAAAAAATAAGATAGTGACAAGTTATCAAACTGGTTTAATACCCGTTCTGAATTATAAAATAGAATTTTAAAACGTTAAAAACAGAAATCAAACAAAAATGAAAAAGTTATTTTTTATGTTAGCAGCAGCTGCAGCAGTGCTTGGATTTTCTTCCTGTAGAAAAGTAGTGGGAGAGGGAGATCTACAAACAGAAACCCGGAACGTCACAGATTTTTCAGGAGTGTCAGCAAGCATAGGTGGAAAGATCAATTATAAGATAGATCCTGTTTATAAAATAGAAGTGACAGCGCAAAGGAATATCCTTGACGTTATCCAGGTGACAAAGCAAAACGGTCACTTATTAATAAAAGTGAAAGATGGAGTTCGCATAAAATCAAATGAAGAGATCACAGTTAGTATAAGTGCGCCAATGGGAGACTATTTCCATTTGAGTGGTGAAGGAGATCTTATTATAAGCGGAAATCTCAATGAAAACGATCTTGACCTGAGTATAAGCGGTACAGGGAATGTTATAATTCCTTCTGCAACGATAGCTGATAATATAAAGGCAGCGATCAGCGGTTCAGGCGATATTAAAGTATTGGCAGGTTCAGCAAAAAAAGAGGATCTGCAGATCAGTGGCAGTGGAAGTTTATTTTTTGAAGGAGTAGCTTCGGAAAATGTCAAGACAAAGATCAGTGGCTCTGGTGATATCAAAGTAAACGCTTCACAGTCACTTGATGCAACAATTAGTGGGAGTGGTTCAGTTTATTATTATGGTCATCCGTTGATCAGCACTAATATTTCAGGTTCAGGGAGAGTAAGGCCGATATAATAAGTTATAAAGGAGGATTTTTTGAGTTGTAAGTGAATAAAGCTCCTTTGCTGAATAGCGAACTGAAACTTGAACGGAGCGTCGCAACGGAAGCTTAATAGTAGGATAAGACTCTCTACATAAAAAAAAGTGCAGGAGATAAAAATTTATCGCCTGCATTTATAATTTTAAACTTATCCTATGCTGGTAATTCAATTGTAAACTTCGCACCCTCACCTTCTTTGCTTTCTACACTCATTTGCCCGCCATGAGCTTTAGTGATATCATAGCTAAGTGATAGTCCAAGTCCTGTTCCTTCACCAGTTGGTTTAGTTGTGAAAAAAGGTTGAAATGCTTTAGCTGTTACTTTTTCTGACATGCCAGTACCATTATCCTTAACGGTGATGGTTACATAATTGCCATGTTTTTTTGTACTAACCAACACTGACGGATCAAAACTTCCATTGAGTTGTTTCTTTTTTTCATTCACAGCATAGAAAGCGTTGTTCAATAAATTCAAAAGCACACGGCTGATATCCTGTGGTATGACCTTTACTTGCGACAGTGTCTTATCAAGCTCTGTATCAATTCTTGTTTCAAATGTTTTATGATTACTGCGGAAGCCATGATAGCTTAATCCTATGCACTCATCTATCAGCGCATTGATATCGGTTGGTTCTTTTTCGCCGCTGCCATTGCCTGAATGCTGCAACATGTTTCTTATAATTGCTTCTGCTTTCTTTCCATGATGAGCGATCTTTTCCTGGTTTTGTAAAAGGTCATTCGCAAGACTTTGCAAGTATTCTTTTTGTTCATCCGTCAATGATAGCTTTCTTACTTCTTCTTTTAACTCATTACCGAGGTCCATATTTACTTCTGAAAAATTCTTTACAAAATTCAGTGGGTTTTGTATCTCGTGAGCTATACCGGCAGTGAGTTCTCCCAATGAAGCCATTTTTTCTTTATGGATGAGCTGTATTTGTGTTTGTTGTAATTCAGCCATTGCTTTCCTGATCTTGTCACGCTGATCTTCCAGTTCAATGTTTTGCTGTTGCAGCAATTGATTTGCTTTTTTCTTCTGCCGCCAGTTGCGAAACATGATAAAAGAAAACACAAAGAAGGCGATAGCTCCGGCCAGCCAGATATTGCGTTGTGCCTTTTGTATCTCTAATTTTCTATCCTTTAGTAAAAGGTCCTGTTCATTTTGTTTAGTGAGTAGCGTTTGTTTTTCAAGTTGCGACTGCTGTATTGTTTTTTCTTGTTCTGCAAGCGCCAACTTTTTTTCATTTTGTTCATTGGTCAATTGAAGTTCTGTCTGTGTTTGCAGGAACCGTAGCATTTGCACATCTTTCTCCTTTTGTGTGAGATCAAGTGATGCTTGTTTTAGTTTTAGCTCCTGTTGCTGTTGTTTGGAAAGAAGAGTTTGTTTTTCCAGTTGCTCAGCGATCAGTGCCTGTTGCAGTCGCATTGAATCTTCTTTTTTTGAAAACTCATACTGAAGACGTTGCTCAGAAAGTTGTTTTGCGGCGTCAGCATTTGTAAGACTGTCCCGATAGGTTATATACTGGCCATAGTTTTGAAGTGCGGATTCATAATTTTTATTGGCGGTATCAATTTGAGAGAGTAACCGGTACGATTTACTAATAATTTCTTTGTACCGAACTTGCTTAGCTAACTCCAATCCTTTTTCCAATGTTTTCCTGGCTTCATCATATCTTTTCAAGTCAAACAAAACACTTCCGCTTTCAAGGTAGGAGATGGTAGCTGATTCTTTGGCGCCTACTTCTTCAAACCGCTTTCTTGCTTCATCATAGCTTTTCAAAGCTTCAGTTTGATTGCCCATTAAACTATAGATGGTGCCAAGGTTGCCTTGGGCAGTAGCGATATCTTTTTTGTTGCCGGTCTGTTCGGATAACTTTAATGCTTCTTTAAAAGCATTGTGAGCATCTTCCGTATTACCAAGTTCTCTATAAGCATTGCCAAGATTAATATAAGCACCCGCTAATACCTCTTTAGCCGGCACACCTTCAGCAGCTTTTTTTGCGGCCTGGTAACTGTTCAATGCTTCTTTCCAGTTCTTCTGATCTTCATACATTAATCCAAGACCTGTGTGAACATTATAAAGACCTAGTTTATTTCCGAGCTTTTCAAAAATGCGCAGTGCTGCATAATTATCATTTACTGATTGTTTGACATTGCCATAATAATTATTCAACCTGGCACTGACCACGTAACAATTTGCAAGACCAGCCTCATTGCCGGCTTCGGTATAATATTTTAAAGCGAGATCCTTGTATTTTATTGCTTCTCCTTGTTCACTTTTCCTGATAAGAACAACAGCAGTTGTATAACATATCTTAGCTCGCAGATCTTTGAGTGGAGTTTGTTCCGCTACCTGCAAAGCTCTTCTTAAAAAGTTCAACGATTCATCATAATTACTACGTTGATGCACAAGACCGATGGCATATAATGTTTCAGCAAGGTCCACATTACGTTTTAATTGTTCATACAATTTCTGCGCAGCGTTGTAATTCATCAATGCGTCTGTTGATTTCCCTTTTGATGCATAAGCCTGGCCGGCAAAAAAGTAAGCATCAGCTTCGCCTCTTGTAAAGTTTATTTTCTTCGCAAGCTCCAAAGAAGATAAAGCCAGTTGTAAAGCTGTATCTATTTTCCCGATCAGTTTGAGTTCAAAGCTGAGCAGGTTTTGTGTCTTTACTCTCACTGTATCATGAGGATTAGCTTGTAATACCTGCACAAGTGAGTCGATCTTTAACTTTTCGAGTTTTTGTGCCCGCAATGATATTTGCAAACAGAGTACGGCGCTAATAATGATAATAAATTTCTTCATGGCCGATTAATGGTTTTGGAGCCCTAAAGTTAAACGAACAATAATGTGTGCCTTTCACATATTCATGTGAAAATTGATGAATGACGAACAGTTGTTTTGATTTGTATGCCAAGAAATTTGTTTTTCAATTACATTCGGTAAACAATTAAAGGCGTATGAAATATATTATTTGGATTTGCTTAATATTCATCCAGATACACACCAGCCGGGCACAGACTGTTTTAATTCATTCTCACAATGATTATGAGCAGGCTCAGCCATTGACTAACGCCCTACACAATAAAGTATATTCATTTGAAGCAGATGTATACCTGGTAAATGATACGCTGAAAGTGGTTCATGATAAAAAAAATTTGCCTGCAGCACCCAGTTTGTTGTCTTTGTACATCGAACCAATCGTTCGATTATTTGATTCTAATAAGGGTCGGATAAGTAGCGATAAGAATTATGCTCCTGTTTTAATGATCGATATAAAAGAAAATGGGGAGGCTGTATTAGCAGCATTGGTAAAAATATTATCTGCTTATCCTTCAGTTTTTGACAAAAAGATCAATCCGAAGGCAGTCCAAGTAGTGATCAGCGGTGATCGGGGCGATCGCTCAAAGTGGACCTCGTGGCCATCATTCATTTTATTTGATGGCAGAATTAACGAGCAATACACAAAAGAGCAATTGAAGAGAGTTGCTTTCATCAGCGATTCGTATCTCAATTATGCAAAACAGAAAGATAGTACCGATCATTTAATAGAACAGCTTTCGAAAAAAACTCATCAACTAAAAAAAATGCTTCGGCTTTGGGCCATACCTGATAATTCATCTTCATGGACTCATTTAAAAAAACTTGGTACTGATATTATTAATACAGACAAAGTAGAAGAATGCCGTAAATTCTTCGATGCAAAAAAATAATTTTAGGTAAGATCAAATTCCCAAACAGTTCGGTAGCTACCATATTTCTCAACGTAGGTAAGAAACGCATTATAAAAAACATCTGCCCCAATTGTTGCACTATCACCAATGACAAAGAGTTGTTCTTTTGCCCGGGTGATCGCGACATTCATACGACGATAATCTTTTAAAAATCCAATGTCATTATGATCATTGCTTCTTACCAAAGAAATGATGATAGTTTCTTTTTCCTGTCCCTGGAAGCTATCGATGGTGCTTATGCGTAATTGTTTTGATAGAATCTCTTTCGCCGCAGCTATTTGTCCTGAGTATGGAGATATAAAAGCTGTTTTTAATGGATCAAAGAATTCGGATTCCAAAAGTTTTTGAACGATGGCTAACTCACCTTTGTTTTCAAGACTGCTGTCATCAGTTCTATGTTCTTCATGATAACCGGAGCCAGCAGTATCGATAAATGTTACATGCGTACCTGTATTTTGTAAATGTGCAGGACTTAATAATTCGTTGTTATAAAAATAATTGCTGCTAAAACCTGCAATTACTTGTTTCATCCTGTATTGTGTATTTAGCAAGAAAACTTCATCAATATTTTTTATCGCTACTTCGAGTATCGAACGATTAAACCCAAGTCGTGCGGCTTCGAAGCTTAAAACAGTAGGAGGTAACTGCCAATGATCACCTGCCAGCACGATCTTTTCCGCTAATGGAAATATGCACCATGCTAATGGCTCAATACATTGACCTGCTTCATCTAAAACGAGTGAATGAAAATGAAGATGGTCAACTCCGGCATCATATATCCCTATTGGCGTTCCGGCGATCACATTTGCTTCTTCAAATAATTTTTCTTCATTATAAGCCTGCAGCTTCTTTATTTCAGTTCTAATATTTTTTACTTCTTTGAATAACAATTGACGTTGTTCTCTTTCAGCTTTGCCAAAACTTCGTTTGTATTTCAAAGCCATCTTCCGAAACTCTTCTGCTCTTTGTCTTAATTGTTTGATCTCTTTTTGTTGTTTGCTGTTGCTTAGTTTTCCTTCAGGAGTATGAGCAAAGATCATTTCATCTGCTTTGCTTGCATTACCTACCCTTAATAATTTCACGCCTTGTTGAAGCAAACCTTTAGCGATATTGTCTACTGCTGTATTGCTTGGGGCGGATACTAATACTTTTTCACCGTTATTGATCAATTGGATTATGGCTTCGATCAATGTAGTTGTTTTTCCTGTTCCCGGCGGACCATGAACGATAGTTATTTGCTCGTTTTGTGTAATTGCAGAAACAGCTTGCTGCTGGCTTTCATTTAATTTTTTATTATGAAAGTTAAGTGAGCTATTTTTTATTGTTGGAGAAGACGAGCTCTTATTATCATGTAATTGTTGAAATAACTTGAAAAGAGGTTTGTTATTTTCTAATTCAGTCAATACTTTTTTCATGATGCTGGTAGTACGTGTATCAGGAGCCAATTTGATTCCTACGCCATCATCTTCTATCCAATCAGGAAAATCGGGAGCGAACAAACGGAACTCACCATTCTTTCCATCCAAACTTATTAAAACACCTTTTACAGGTTCTTCGCCTGCAATGAAACATTCAATGGCCGCACCATCTTTAAACATATTTACTTCTGGAGGGAAACCAAGTTTAAAACTGATCTCTGGATAATCAGCATAACCAAAATTTTTTCGTGTGACAATGATCGGGTGCAATGCCAGTCCCTCCGCTTTCAATGCTTTTAATGTGTGTTGCTGATCAAGACTGTATCGCTGCACTTGTTCTTTCTCTTCTAACTCAACACAGCGTAATAATGTTTGAATATGCGGGTGCATACGGTGAAAATAAGCTGGAAGAAAAGAATAAAAAAATAAAGCATGACGGGGGAATCCTAAAAATTCAGATTTTAAATTTTAAATTGGTATTGCTAAACAAGGAAGATGAAAACAAGATCCTTATCATTCAAAGTTTCCTCCGCAATTGGTACTGTTTCAGCTGAATCAATTGTTCCTCAAAAAAGTAAATGTATCATGACAATTGCTCATGGTGCAGGTGCCGATATGCATCATTCTTTTATGGTCTCGCTGGCACAGTCGCTTTCAGAGGAAGGTATTGCAACAGTGCGTTTTAATTTCCCATTTACTGAGAATAAGAAAGGAAGACCTGACACTCCGTCTGTTGCCCATCAAACAATTGAAGCGGCAATTTTAAAAGCACAGAAATTATTTCCTAAGCTTCCACTTTTTGTTGCGGGAAAATCTTTTGGAGGAAGAATGACATCACAATACATGGCAGCCCATCCTAATGATGCGGTTAAGGGAATTATTTTTTATGGATTTCCATTGCATGCTCCCGGTAAGCCTTCTATAGAAAGGGCTGAACATTTAAAAGAGGTAAAAGCACCGATGCTTTTTATTCAAGGGTCAAAAGACGAATTTGCTACCGGGAAACTTATAGAATCAGTCACGTCAAAGCTTCCACTTGCTGAACTTATAAAGATAGAAAAGGCCAATCATGGTTTTAAAGCTGGCAAAGAAGACAACATAAAATTACTTGCAACTATTACAAAAAATTGGATCGGGAAAAAGATCGGCTGAGTAAAAGATAGTTTCTCAGACAGTTATCAATTCCTGCAAAGAACAAGGATCACCGTAACATTTTTTTCAATGTTGCGTCTAACTTGAAAACCACATGCAATGAGAAAGATCTTTCTGTTCTGCAGTATATCTGCTTTTTTAGCTATATCAGCCATAGGACAAGAGCCAAAAACCAAAGTATTATTGTTAGGCTGTTTTCATTTTGATAACCCCGGTTTAGACGTGGCAAAATTTGAAAACGCCAATATTCTTTCAGAGAAAAGACAAAAAGAAGTTTTGGAAGTAGTTGAAATTCTAAAACAATTTAAGCCTGATAAAATATTTGTAGAAGTTCCAACTGGCCTGCAGGGTAGGCTCGATAGTAATATTAATAAGTACAAAAGCGGGCAATTTACACTCAGGGGTACCGAAACTCATCAAATAGGTTATCGCCTTGCAAAGGAATTAGATCTACCAACATTATATGCTGTTGATTACCCTGATGCACAATTTCCTTTTGATAGTCTTGTAAAGTCGGCTTCCGAAGCGAAGCAATTTGACCTGCTTGGGTATATCAAAAGATCTATCGATAGTGTTCAAAATGATTTTAATGAATCGCTTAAAAAGAATACGATCAGGGAAATGTTGTTGAATCAAAATACCGATATGGCGGTGGAAATGCAGGTTGGATTGTATTTTGATTTTCTTGTTGCTGGTAAAGAGGGTAATCACGTAGGATCATACTTAACCAGCGAATGGTGGAGAAGGAATATGATCATTTATGAAAACATTTTAAAAAGATTAGATGGTAAAGAAAAAAAGATCCTGGTGATCTTTGGATCTGGTCACACGGCATTATTAAATGAAATGATGGGATACAATAAAAAACTTGAACTGGTTCCATTAAAATCCTTGTTTTAAGACACCTACAAGTCAAATCATTTCACCCTTTTTAATTCATTGTAACTTCGCCTGCAAATAATAAGTATGGAATTAGGCATTGGTATGTTTGGTGATCTGCATATAAATAAAAATGGAGAGACAGAACCTGCAGGACAAAGGCTGAAAGAGCTGATCGAAGAAATAAAATTAATGGATGAAGTTGGTCTTGACTTTTATGGAATAGGCGAACATCATCGTCCAGATTATGCAGTGTCGACACCTGAAATAATTTTAGCTGCGGCATCAACGGTTACAAAAAACATCAAGCTGGGAAGTGCAGTGTCAGTGTTAAGTTCATCGGATCCTGTGAAATTATATCAAAGTTTTGCCACGATCGATCTTATATCCGATGGAAGAGCAGAGGTAATGGCAGGCCGCGGCAGCTTTATCGAATCATTTCCATTGTTTGGCTATAGTCTTGATGATTATGATTCGCTATTTGAAGAAAAGCTGGAGTTGCTCCTGAAAATAAATAAAGAGAATCCTATTTCATGGAAGGGGAAATTCAGGCCGGAATTGAATAAGCAGCTTGTATTGCCTCGTGCAGTTAATAATGATCTTGCTATATGGGTCGCAGTGGGAGGTACACCTGAATCAGTATTGCGTGCAGGCAAACATGGATTACCAGTGATCTTTGCAATTATTGGCGGCAACCCGGTGCAATTCAAACCTTTGTTTGAATACTACAGGAAAGTGTACGAACATTTTGGACATGATATGAATAAATTCCAGGTCGGTGTACATATGCATGCTTTTTTCGGTGATGATAGTAAAAAAATCGCTGATGAATATTACCCGATCTATTCTGCACAAATGGATAGGGTAGGCCGGTCCCGCGGCTGGCCTCCCTACCAGCCACAACAATATGTAACTGGTAGAGGTAAGAATGGTCATTTAATTATTGGAGACGCCAATGAATCTGTCGATAAAATTTTGCATATGCATGAATTATTTGGCCTCACTCGTTTTTCAGCACATATGGATGTGGGCGGACCTTCACATAAATTAATGATGAGATCGATCGAGATCTATGGAACTAAGATCGTCCCGAAAATTCGGGAGGCGTTGAAAAAATAATGCTAGCAAAAAAGTTTATCGATTGATTTGTAAAGTTCGTTTTTAGAAAAAGGTTTTTCAAAAAATGCATCCGCTCCGTTTGCTAAAGCTACATCCCGTGCGGAAGCAAAGCCAGAGATCATAATGATCTTAATATCGGAATATTTTTTCTTGATATAGCTAATAAAATCAACACCAAATCCGTCCGGTAATTTATTATCAAGAATGACAACAGAGGGTTCTTCCTTTTGAAGATATTCATCTGCAGATAGAAGATTGTTTACATAATCCAGTTCTAAATTTTTTTTATCGAGTATGATATTTAGCAACAAGCCTATTTCACCTTCATCTTCTACTACAAGTACTTTTTTTGTTCTTTTGGTTTTGGATGCAGTTGTATTTGACATAAAATGCGTTTTTGGGTAAATGACTTTTAAAGTGGATAAAATGTATAGACTGTGCTTATGCAAAACGCTTGCCTGAATTTCTTTTTTGGTGGGCAATTATTTCCCCATCAAGATGAAAGAGGTCTTGAACTAGTTACTTCTTTAAGAAAATTACTAATGCCCCGATCAATGTAAGTACGATCACTACCTTTCGATAATGACGATCATTGATCCGTTTTACTATTTTAATTCCAATGAAAAAGCCCAGCGCCAATGCGGGAAGTAGTAGTAAGTCTGCCTGTAAACTGGATATAGTAATATTTTTCCAATACAAAACCTGGAAAGGAAGTTTAAATAAATTTATGACCAGGAATAACCATGATGCTGTACCAATAAAATCATTTTTATCTAAGCGCATCGCAAGAAAATAAAGGTTGGAAAAAGCACCAGCTAAATTTCCCAACATGGTAGTGATGCCTGCTGCTACACCTGTACTTGCCGCAAAGAGGGGATGAGAAGGAATATTTTCTGTCTTGATCAATTCCATTAACAACATGATAATAACAGTAAGGATAATAATGATTGCCATTACTTTTCTAAAGATATCCTCATTCAGATCTTTGCCTGCAAATACGCCTATTAAAATACCAGCAGCCATCCACGGCACTAGCTTCCAGAAATGTTTCCATTGTGCGTGCCGGTGATAATAGAGAACAGCAGCAATATCTGCTGCACATAACAATGGTAAAACGATACCTGTTGATACTTTGCTGCCGAATACTAATGCCATCAACGTTACATTTAGCATATCAATACCACGAAGCCCGGCTTTTGCAAGACCAAGAATAAATGCTCCTGTAAATACCAATAAAATATTTATGAAAGACCCATTTGAAAATATATCCATGACATATTGAAAGGATTTGAAGATACATAAAGTGTTTTATCCCCGATCTCTTCTTTTAACTTATCAAAGGTTATTGATGCTTATGAATGGACACCATTCATAACTTCTGGAATGGTTTTTTATAAGCGGTATCTTCTAAACTAAGTGGCAAGGTATTTTTGAAATGCCGTAGTTTTTTCAACATTAAAAAAAGTTTATGAAACAAGAAAATATACTGTTACGTCGTTACTTCTTTTTATTGCCAATAATCTTTGTTTTCATTTTGCCAGCAAAAGGTTTTTCCCAATCAAAAGATGAGAAAAAGATATTGGAAGTAATGAGGCTGGAAGAAAAATACTGGAGTAGCGGTGATATTGAGGGATATGTTAGCTTGTATGCCCCATCCGATTCCACTCGTATGATCTTAACAAAAGGGGCGGCTTACGGTAAGGACAGTATTCTTGCTTTTTATAAAAGATATTGGCCAAAAGAAAGAATGGGAACACTAGTGCTTGATGGAGAAAGGTTGGAAAAGCTTTCAAAAAAATATTATTATGTCACCGGCTATTTTCATGTGAGCTATCCGGATGGAAAGGTGATCAATGGACGGTATTCGGGATTAATGAAAAAGATAAAAGGGAAATGGTATTTATATACTGACCACTCCGGATAGGTGCAGGTGTAAGGTATATTCGTCTTTTTTTCATTTTTTAAATGAGGCGGAATATCAATTTATACTATTGACAAGGTTTGAAAAAAATTCATCATATTTCTTATTGATGATTTTTGCATCTTTGATCACTAGGTTTCGAATGCCTTGCTTGCTTTCATTATATGCTATAGTTGTTCCTAATATTCCTTTATCGGTAGCGATATAGTCAAACCATTGTTTAATTGCTGGTTTCCCTATCAGTGGTTTTTCAAGGTCAGGGGTCTTATAAACAATATATATAAAATCTTGTTCATGGGTTGCCTTATAATGGTCATACTCTTCGTAACACCAATTGGTTTTGCCATCAAACTCCTTAAAAACCTGTTGTTGAGCAAGCGTTACAAAAGCGATTGTTCTTTTGCAATAATCGAATACTTCATGCTTAATCTCGTCGCCATTGACCAGTTTGTCCCTATCAAAAAAATAATTGTGTGAACCCAGTTCATTAAGATATCTGACGATCATCTTAGCGACATAATTGACTTCGTTCCATTTCTTAAATTCTTCCGGAATTTGTTTGTTGATACCAAAATAATTTGTCAAAGTTTGTTCATAAGAGGAATTTATGTCTGGTAGTTCCCTGCTTGTATAAGAGCAGAAAAAGCTGATCTTTTTTTCGAGAAAGTTAATACCCTCATCAAACTTTACCTGTAGCTCTGCCGGCATGTTTTTGTAATCAAGCTCCATGAAGAACTTCTTAAAAGCGATATAAGATTCCGTTCCGCCAGCACCTTCGTCCGTAATATCTTTTAGTTTAGACAAAATACTTCTGACTTGTTCTGCAAATTGTCCGGCCGGATATTCTTTGATCTTTATATAGACTTCTGATAATTCACTCACCTGATCTTTATAATTTTTGAATTCAAGATTGTCATCGGGAGACAGGAAATCATTAATCGGAAATGTACTAGTTGGACCGCCATTTTTCATATTTGCGATCACATGACTTAAATACTGGCTTTTTAATTCAGTTAACAACATACTTATCAGTTTGTGTTTTCTTTTAGTTTTTTGTTGACGTCATTAATCTGTCTTTCAAGGTATTCAACCCGCGATTGAAGCTCTTTATTCTTGCTTTTAAGTACGGAAGACTCAACCCTTTTTTCCCTCATATTTTTTGCCGAATTAATCCGATTCAGGGTTTCATACAAAATGTTCATTCGTTCTTCTTCCTTTGGTAAAAGAGTTATCCCGTTCTTTTTTTTGGTTTTATAATCTTCAAGCTCAATTTCATATTTCTGCTCATCGGAGATCATGTCAGCGTAATCCAAGTAACTACTGTCCTTGTCTTCTACTTCAAAAACTTTCCTAAACATTTCTCCTGTTGTATAGCCGATAAAATCTCCTTTAGGCTGTTCGATCGTAAAACCTTTTGATTTTTCATGTCTCATTACTGCCACCTCACCTTCAAAACAACCTGCGACGATCAAAGGACTATGAGCAGTAATAATAAATTGGACATTAGGAAATTCTTTTCTCAGAATACTAATTATTTTTTGTTCCCAGCTGGGGTGAAGATGTGCATCGATCTCATCAATAAAGACAATTGCTTTCTCTTTAAAAACATCCTTACTTCCCGGTTTTAGTTCAGAAAGGAAACGATATATCATTAAGAAAATAGCAAGAACCGAAAACGTTCCCTGCGAAACCTGCTGCAAAGGAAAGAGCTCGTTATTGTCTTCAGACCTGACAAGAAATTTATAATCTCCTGTTGTCGTTATTATTTCTACTCGTTCGAAAGTGAAAAATGCTGAATCATTTTTTGTGCCGGCCAGTTCTGAGATCACTCTTTCAATAAGCAAGTAGGGATCTTTTTCAAAATTGGTTGAATTTTGCTGCGCAGTTACGTGAAGCCCTTTTTTTATTATTCGTGCAAATGATCTTGCATAAAGGAATTCGGTAGCACCATCTCTTTTCAGATCATCCGAAATAGAAGTATCATTGGTAATGCCTTGTTCAGATTTGTCGATAAACCTTGAATCTGGAATGGCCAATATTGGCACCCTTCCAATGGCGCCTGATATCCCTTCTTTACTGGCAAGGATCCTTCTTTGTTCTGTGTCTATCCTTTCCAGCGTACTGTTGATCTGTGCGGTCAGATTATTTATTTCTGTTTGTGATAACTTTTTGTTGTCTGCATCGTCAGCCAACTCCTTTTGGTAGCTATTTAGTTTTGAAATTAAGTCGTCAACAAGGATGGTATTGATAGCATGATCACTCTTTAGGTACAATTTTGCTTTTGCATCTGAAATAGCAGTGTCTGGTATCCATTCCCGTCTTTTTACATTGTCATCGTATAGCATAGCAATAATAAGTCCGAGTACATGGCTTTTGCCATATCCATTCTTTCCGAGTAGAATATTTACTTTATCTGTAAAATTCCATTTAAGATCTCCAAAAAAAGGGAGGCTTTTCAGATCAAGCCGGTCCAGTAGGATCTCTTTTTTAAGGTTGGAGCGATATTTTTTTTCATTATTCAGCTCAACAAAACGATCCAGCATTTGTTTGGCCCTTTCGGGGTCTTGCAATTCCGCTAATATTCTGGCTTTGACCTGATATAATTCTGGCCGGAGTTCTTCATTAGGATTACGATTTGTTATTTCATCCTGGAGTTCTATCGCTTTATTGATGAAGTCGAGTGCTCTCTCATAGGAGCCATGCCGGTATTCTACCTGGGCAGCTTTCTCCAGGTTATATACTGAAAGGTTTTGATTGAGCTCGTTTTTTATTTTCTGAGATTCATCATCCACTTGCTCGATCGACTCCAACCCTGTCTTTGTATTTTTCAATTCTGCTTCAATCCGCAGTTCCTCAGTGGCCTTTTTTCGTTCTTTTTTTAGCGTTTCTTCTTTCAACCTTTCCTTTTCAATCAGGAGTGTATGATAGAAATCATTTTTGTTAAACCTTCCAATTATTGTAAGCAAGGAAGGAAGAACAAGGAGTATTGACAATGCATAAGGAGCCGATGCAAGCAGAATTCCATTATTGATAAAACTTCGTTGAATGTCTATCTTTTGTGATGCCGAAAGCTCGTTATAGACCATATTATTTTTAAAACCCGGAAGAATGCTATCAATTAATGAAAGGCTGCTTTTGGCGTATATTTCTAAAGTGTCGGATGGCCTCAAAAAACTATCACGATCATATCTATTATACTTAACTGCGAAATCATTAAGTCTTTCAATTAGTATAGTATCGGCGGGCAATTCAAGTTCAATTTTTTTTGAATCCGCGAAAGTCACAAAACTATCGTTGTATGCGGAGATATTCTTTATCATACTACCATAGTTATAATAACTGAAAGACTTTTTCCCTTCCTGGAATAAAGAATCAATGGTGGACCTGTATGATTGTAAAGTTTGATAACTTTTTTCAATTTCCTTCTCCCGGTCTTTTCTTGCAGAATTGGTTTTTATAAGCATAAAACCATAGGCTGCGGGCACGGCGAGGATGAGAGTGTAGATAATGAAAAACGTTTTGGACGCAGAACTCCCGGTATTGATTAGCCTCTTTCCAAGTTGACGAAACAAAAGAAAACTGATCACAAAAAATACGAAAAATATTAAGACATTAGTAACACCAGTATTTCCGTATATAATTCTCGATATACTGGAAACACCGTAGCCAAAGAAAATCCCAATGAACACATTAATATAGCCTAAAACTCCGTATTGAAAAATATCGCTTGAAGGCAACCGATCAATAATTTCAGGGTCACCACCTGAACACCATTTTGCGATCACCCTCATAAATGTGTTTGTATAGGTACTGTCTTTAACCTGCCTTCTATGTATTCTTTCTGCCATGGGTCTATTACTATTTAAAGGGATATGATAAATCTTGTTTACAAGATCTGCTGTAGGCATATCGTGTAAATAAGGATAAGTTTTATTTTTTAGATACTAAATAACTCCGGCCGTCTTTAGTGATAATAAGCCATGCTTCTCATGGTATTCAATAGGGGATATAAAATTGTGAAGCTACATTCAGAGGCAGACCTAGTACAAATTACTAAGTCTTGAATAAATAATCAAATTCTCGTAAAAGTGGAACGCATGCTGTGGCGACAACAATTATTTTAATAAGGCATGGGTGATGCAAGTTATCAGTTCTTCAATATCTTAAACTCAACTCTTCGATTCATTTGTCTGCCTTCAGGGTTGTCACTTCCATCAGTATTTGAATTGGGCGCAACAGGCATGGTTTCACCATATCCATGCGAAATAACACGATGGGAATCGATGCCTTTTGATAGGATATATTCCATCACTGATCTTGCACGATTATCACTCAATTTGAAATTATATTCATCTAAACCTTTGCTGTCGGTATGTGCACTCATCTCAATTTCAATGGCTGGATTTTCTTGTAACAATTTTACTACACGATCAAGCTCTACAAATGATTCAGGTCTTAGGTCCCATTTATCAAAATCAAAAAATACATTGTTAAGTCTTACTACCTGTCCTATCTCGATAGGAACGAGATAAAGATCTTTGTGTATTTCTTTATAACCGACTTTTATTAATGAGTCAAGATTCAGGTTTTCTGATTGCGCAAAAAATTTATCAGCTGTTGCTCTTATCAAATAATTTTTATCATAGGGCAATACGATCTTGAAAGAGCCATCTATTGCACTTGATATTCCATTTCCTGCTTCTACGCCATCGGGTAGTGTTTCATATAACAGGGAAGCGCATAATGGCTGCTTTGTTTTAGCGTTATAAACATTGCCTGTTACCATTACTATTGGCTTTGGTCTTTCTTTTTCAAGCAACTTCACTTTTACAATATCTGATTCACCGTAGCCATTTTCACTGTTTGTTAAGTAAGCATATTCACCGCCTGCGTCCAATGTAAAGAATGCGTCCCATTCAGGAGTATTGATAGGACTACCTAAATTAACTGGATCACTCCATTTTTGCCAGGTATTATCAAGACGTTTGGTCATCCATATATCGTTATCGCCCAGACCTCCGGGACGGTCACTGCTGAAATAAAGAGTTTCGCCATCCGATGCTAAATAAGGAGTCATTTCATCATTATTAGGGAGATTGATCTTTTTACCAAGCGTTCTTGGCTCAGACCATGTTCCATCCGGCAGCAATAAGGAAACATAAATATCATTGAGAGGACTTCCTTTATCGGGTGTCATATAAAGCAAAAGTGTTTTTCCATCATGCCCCATTGTTGCTCCCGATCGCATACCCTTATCATATTTTGTATAATTTCTTATTCTTAGTGCTTCTGGTTTGCTCCAATATCCGTCTTCCTTTAACCAACACATGCTTACACCATTGCCAGCATAATCTCCATTCACGTAGGCTCCTCTTATTAATATCCTGTTGTTGTCAGGTGATATCCAGAATACAGAATTGTAATAGTAAGTATTAAGGGGGTAACCAAGATGTACTGCTTCGCTCCATACACCAGTGCTATCACGCATAGAAAACCAAATATCCTGTGAGTTTCGAACAGAATTATAGTTTGTATTATAGGGATCATTCTCACGAATAAAAAATAATAAGTTGCCGTCAGCCGATATGGTGGGTCTCAATTCGGAAAGATGTGTATTGATAAGAGCTCCCATATTCTCCACCTTAATAATAGTAGCTGCTGTAATGATATTTTCTTTTTGTTGTATAAGACGGGCAGTGTCATTTTGCATTGAATTGACGGCAAGTTGTGCTTGTGTAGAATGGAAATAAAGGCAAAATATAAAAAGGTAAATGGCTTTTTTCATAGGTTGGATTGTGAGATGAAAATAATAAAAGGGAAGGGGTTTTTGTAGGGGGAACTTACTTATGGTTTTTGCGAGTATTTTCGATAATTATTAAATAATATCATAAAAAAGGAGATCGAATATTTCGATCTCCTTGCGTGAAGAATATATTGTTTGTTTATTGCAAATTTCTCATCTCAATTAATAATATGCTTTGATCTCTACCCTGCGGTTTTTAGTTCGTCCTGCTGTAGTATTATTATCTGCCACAGGCATTGATGAACCAATCCCTTCAACTTCGATGCGATCTGCGCTTATGCCTTTGCTTACCAAATATGTTTTAACAGCAGCGGCACGACTTTCACTTAATTTATTATCTGCGTCTTTTTCAACATTATCAGTATGTCCTTCAATTTTAAGTTTAAGATCAGGATTATCTTTCATCACTTTAACTATCTTATTCAACGACGTAGTTGAAGTTGATGCAAGTTTTGAACTATTTGAGCTGAAATAAATACTTTGCCCTGCAGCCGCAAGTGCTTTGCTTACTTCTGCCGGCACTTCAGGTGTATCAGGACAACCATCATTTTTAGCTACACCAGGTACATCCGGACATTTGTCTACATCATCATTGATACCATCCTTATCTCTATCTGAAACCGGACAACCGTTATTACTTGCAGGTCCTGCTTCATTTGGACATTTGTCTTGTTCATCGTTAATTCCATCTTTATCAGTATCAGGAATAGGACATCCATTGTATTTAGCTAAACCAGCCTGGTTTGGACACTTATCTTCTTCATCATTAATGCCATCTTTATCGCTATCAGGAATCGGGCATCCATTGTATTTAGCGGTACCTCTTTCATTTGGACATTTGTCTGCTTCATCATTGATACCATCACCATCTGTATCAGGGATCGGGCAACCGTTATATCGCTCAAATCCTATTTCATTCGGGCATTTATCTTTTGCATCAATAATACCATCACCATCTGAATCGGCTTCTACTTTTTTACCAAATAATTTGAGCTTTAACCCAGCTTGTATATTTTGATTTCTATATTCTGTTCCATCGCCATGGATATTTATTGCATTCATGTTAGTCAAACCGTGCATGTATCGGCCGAAGAGAGTTACTCGTCCATGTGGAAATACTTCAAACCCTCCAGTTAGAGAAATGCTGGTCTTTTTAAAATCATCTTCCGAAACATTATTGGTAGTAACATCATCTTCAAAAGAAGAAAAGAAATCGAATTGCGGTCCTGCTGTAATTGCAAACTTGTCACTTGCATGAAGTTTTAATTGTAATGGTACTGATATATAGTGAGCTTCCCCATCACTTATTAATACTGGTGTTGTTTTATCAGTTTGATAGCTATATGAACTGAACATCACCTGTGGTTCAAAGGAAAATAGACGAGACAGGGGAACATTCAGCCATGCGCCTGCAGACCAGCCAGTTTCTGTATTGTAATCAACATTTGCCGTATTAGTGCCGCTAACCCTGAATTTGCTAAAATTTGCAGCTCCTAACACACCACCTGAGACAGTGTAATGTTCTTTAACAATGTTCTGCGATTGCATAATGCCAAACATGCAACAAGACAGAACGAATAGAAATACCTTTTTCATAAAGTAATTTTTAGATTTTTAAAAATGCTTCACATGAAATCCTCTCATACATGATCGTTTTCATATGTGTGATAAATTTTTTATAAAGTTTTATTTATATAAAATGGTGAATTCCAAAATTTATACCAATACAACATTATCTCTTTTAATGTTGCACTGATTTATCGTGGTTTTACTACTATATGCTCTGGTTACAACAAATGTCTATCCTTTAAAAAGTGTTGTGGTCTTTGATATTAGCAGAATAAAGGTTAAACAACTTACCTTCGTTGTCCCTCTTTATTTTTTTAATCAGTAAATAACTCTACATTAATTAAAATGAGTTGTTTTTGAAGATTGTTTTAATAGCAAATATTGGTTTAAGCAGTTTGGCACGTTTTTAAAACATTGATAATTAAAAAACGATTGTAATAGAGGAACAGATTTAATTTATGATGAAAGTCTTTTATTTTTTTATTTTGTTTTCTTTATTGCAACCATTCAAAATAGTTGCTCAATCCTCTGCAACAAAAGTTTTCAAAGAAGAAGAGGGGAAGTTTTTCCACCAACTCAATTCAATTTCCGTTGATTCTGTAATTGTGAATCAACTTTCCGGTCCAGTTAAGAAAGAAATTGATAATATTTATTCATTCATTATGTCTGATAGAAATTTGTCTGAAACTGAAAAGGAAAAGGCAATTCTAAGTCTTGGATATTTTATGAATGAGCTTGGTAAAAATATTACGCAACAAAGATCCGAGGTCTATGATGTTTTAAACGCAGTTCAATCTTATCAGGAAATTCTGGAAGCAGTACTTTATAAAAAAACATTTGAGAACGAACTAGCAGCTTTTCCGTCACGCAGAACTCAGGTACTTGCCACAACCTTTGCTCAATACAAAGAACATAGCTTGCTTGATGATGCGGCGGTTTATAAACGCATGGCATCTTCCCCGGGATTTATTCTAAGTTTTTTGGAGAATAAGCCATGGTTTCGCTATGCTGATTCATTGTTAGTTATCGCGGCTGTGAATGAACCACAGAAGATAGTGTTATATCTTAAAGATGGGAAACAAGGTTTGTCTGAAAGGATCCGCAACATGGATAATAAATACATGCAACAGCTCATATCTCTTGCGGCAGATAGGAATTCATCTGAACTATTGCCTTTCATAGCAGAGATAGCAGAAGGTAAATTCACGGCAGAAGAGATAATAGAAACAAGAAAAGATGTTGTCAAATATTTTCAGTTATTGGTGAATACATTAAAAGAATCAAAGGGAATTGATGATCCTTCTTTCATTTTTCAAAAATTACTTCGCAAAGGATTAAAAGAAAAGGCTCTTTATTTTTATGTGAACCAAGTCAACGAAATGCATAGTGCAGCTGAAGCAAAACGTTTTGCTTCAGTAAAAGGACTTAGACCTGAAGATCTTTATTATATCATTACAAGTTGTGGGGATGAATTATATACTTCAAGCTTCCTCGGTTTGTATAAAAGATTAATGGGGAATTTTAGTGCTCAATCCGCCGATTCAATATTCAACATTGTACAATATGATAATTTTCGCATATTCATGAGATTAGCTGCCAATTACAATGTATTGACGGATTTTTTAAGCCGGATGCCCGAAGAAAAAGCAGCAATGCTAATTCAACGTTTTATTTCGGGTATCGAAAGCGATACAAATTCAGGACTTGAAAAAGCGATGGACATTGGAGATTCATTTACCGGTCTTGATTCAGCTATTGTGCTCAGGGTTATGATCCAAAAAGAATTGCAAGCAAATTTGAATCGCTGTAAATCGGGTCAATTGTTTTTGGGTATCAGGTTATACAGTATTTTGATACAGGTTTTTGACCTCGTAAAACAAAGAAATTCATTGGATAAATTGTGGGCTACTCTTGGTAATTATGAAATCCTTGAAAGAAACAGGTTGTTAGATAAGAATGGAGAGATCGTGCAGGCTGTTTTATTTTATGGTGATGATGATGGGATCGCCTCATTCAATAGTTTTAATAAGCTGTTTGCGGATACTACTAAATGGAAAACTTCGAAAAATACAAATTGGATAACCATTCGTTCAGTTTCAGATCAGCCTATAGTTATCTATGCAAATCTTCCTTTGACTGAGAAAGAAGAATTGGATTTAAAAGCACAGGATTCTTTATTCATGTTTTTAAAGCAGGAATCCATTGAGCCGGTTGTCCTGGTTCACCGCGGTCATAGTTATCATGTTAATAAAACTTTGACGAGATTGATGCCATCGGTAAGGCTTGCCATATTAGGCTCATGTGGTGGTTCTAATAATGCCATTAGTATTGCGAATATCAATCCTGATGCACAGCTTATAGTTTCAAAAAAGACAGGGTCAAAATCTATTAATGATCCTGTCATTAGTATGATCAACGAAACTTTGCTTAATAAGGAAGATCTTTTATGGCCGCAGATATGGCAGAAATTGTCTGCGCAGTTTAGCAGTGATGAATCTACCCGAATCCTTTTTAATGAATATGTCCCGCCTGGTAAAAATGTAAGCCTTTTTGTTCTTAAGCTTTTTAATTTTTACAATAAAGCTGCTTGATACACGCTGATCTTTTATCATACATAAAAGCCATTCACCACATAATTCATTTGTATTGTCACTTCTGAGCTCACTTTGGGTTTTTCGGGGCTTTAAATAAAATATCTTTAGTAAAACAGGAGTATGATAATCACTAGAATTCTGCTGATCGTTCTTTTTTTACCTTGTCTTCGAAGTGGCCTGATCGCACAACAGACACAAACTAATGAATGGCCTGTTGCCACTCCGCGATCACAAGCAATGATCACTGACTCTTTAAAAGCATTTGATGATGCAATTGCCAGTGGAAGGTATGGGTATATAGATGGAATGGTCATCATAAGACATGGAAAGCTGGTTTACCAAAAGAATTATAAACATGACTATAGCAGAATATATAATGAAGAATCAAAGAAAAGAAGTGGGTTGAATGCCCTTGATCCGGGCGGACCATACAATTATTATAATTCATGGTGGCATCCTTACTATCGTCGCGGTGATCTTCACAGTTTACAGTCAGTTACAAAAACTATAACATCAGTTATTATTGGTGTAGCTACAACTCGCAAAGAATTCCCGGATATTTCAACAACCGTGCTCAGCTTTTTTGATACTACCCAGGTTAAAAATATTGATGATCGTAAAAGAAGAATGACCATCCGGCATCTGCTTACAATGACAGCTGGATTTGAATGGAACGAAAATATATCTTATAACGATCCGCGAAATGATTGTAGCCAAATGGAAGCAAGTGCTGATTGGATTCAATATGTAATAAATAAACCAATGGCTTTTGAGGCTGGACAAACTTTTAATTATAATAGCGGCGCCTCGGAATTGCTGGCCTATATTTTCAGAAAAGCAACTGGAAAAGATATTGAACAATATGCAGCGGAAAATCTTTTTACGCCGTTAGGCATTGATAATTATTTCTGGAAACGTATACCGAGCGGGCTTGTTGATACGGAAGGTGGTTTATACTTATCTGAAACCGATCTTGCAAAGATCTTTTATCTATTCTTAAAAGAGGGTAGATGGAATGATAAACAACTTGTATCAAAAGAATGGGTAAAAGCATCAATAACTCCGTCGATCTCGTTAGGTCAACGAACAAAATATGGATATAAATGGTGGCTGCACGAATATGATAGTGATAATTCGAAATATGCCTGGGCCGGATCCGGCTTCGGTGGTCAATTCCCAATTATTATTCCTGAATATGATATTGTTGCTGTTTTTACAGCATGGAATGTGATCGGTGGTAATCCATCATTGAGAGTTATGGAAGCCATAAATCGGTTGATAAATGCTGTTTTAGATAAAAAATAGGAGCATCTAGTTACATGATAGGCTTGATCTCAAACTTTTCCCCGGCTGCATTCACTCTCCAAAATTTTCCGTTATCAATAAGCATTGCTTCAGAATGACCTCCTGCATGATGTACGTCCGTATCATAAACTTTGCCATCGTACAATGATCTTATTTCGTTTGCAATCACCGTATGGCCGGTTGAAATTGTACGAACTCGATAAAGGTCGAGAGTGCTATCAATCTGGGAAACATTTGCTCTTGGCGCTTTATAATAATTCCTGTACCAGAATGGACCAAAATCACTGTATATGACATCTAGTCTATCATCATTATACTTATAAGTTGTATCGGTATAGAAAGGTCTTGTTATGTCATTAAGCTTTTTTAAAGATAAGCCCAGCATATTCATATAGCCAGAAATGCCGCCATGAGTAAAGAGTGTGCTGCCAATTTTTTCTACAACATTTTTAGTTGCCAGCCACCGGCCTATTTCTGCATCTGGTCCGAACAACTGCATATAAGGCTTATTCATTAATTGTGCATGTTGTTTGTAGCGTTCATGAACATAATCGGTTTCATTAGCCATGTTCATGATCTCGTGATTGCCTAAAATAAAATGGACGTAGCCTCCGGCAGCTTTTGCTTTTTCTTCCAAAGAATAAATAAGCCATAATACTTCTGTAACCATTGTGCCACGATCTACAAAATCGCCGACTAACACAAGATGGTCTTTGCCATAGGTCCAATTGAAATTTTCATCAATTACGCCGTTCCCCTGCAATAGTTTTCTAAACGCTTCAAAATTTCCTTCGATATCTGAGATCACCAGCATTTTTTTCACCCCGCTATACTCTGATTTTTCCTCACTGTGCTTCTGTTTTAATTGAACGGAAAATGTTTTGCCTGGTATATCGGTTTTTACTATAAGATTAATGCTACTCTGCATTGAAACAGGTATGCTTTCTGTTTTTACAGACTTTGTTCCTGAATTGTCTTCGATATAGTTTACAAAAACAGAATCATTGCGATATAATACATAAGGACCATCAATTGTTGTTAGTTCTGCTGATTGATTTTTTATGTCAATCTTTTCTTCTTGCTTTTGCCCAATGCAAATTGCAAACAATGTGGTAAATAATATAGCATGTGTTTTGATCATATCTTTTAGCTTTCGTCAGTGTGAGTTAATAATCAGACCTTTTTTCTCCAGGAAGGGTTGGATAAGAGAATAAATTAACAGAAAGTTTTTTATATAAAAAAGAAAGAAAAGCAACTTTTTCCCTCATAATTCTTTCCTTATTTTTAACCATAATTGTTTTTTATGAAAAAATACTTTTTTCCAGCTCTGATCTTCATTTGTTTTGGCCTTAATGCACAGGAGCCATACTGGCAGCAGCAACTACGATATACCATTTCTGCCGAGCTAAATGACAAGGAAAAAAGTATTATAGGCACGGAAACTATTGTTTATAAGAACAATTCTCTTTCCACCCTGGATTTTATTTGGTTTCATATTTGGCCAAATGCTTATAAAAATGAATCGACAGCACTTTTTCAACAAATAAAAAATGATTCATCGCGGTCTAAGAAATTAGAGAACCCGGGTCATGGATATATCGATAAGCTTTCTTTTACGGTTAATGGCAAACCAGCCAAGACAGAACCGCATTCAAATCCACAATACATCGATATTATAAAATTGATATTGGAAAAACCATTAGTTCCCGGAGACTCAATTACGATTGCTACACCTTTCTATGTTTTGATGCCGCATTATTTTTCCCGATCAGGATTCGATGAAAGTGAATTTATGGCTTGTCAATGGTACCCTAAGCCGGCAGTATATGATAAAAATGGATGGCATGAGATGCCTTATCTCGATATGGGAGAGTTTTATAGTGAATATGCAACATATAATGTAAGTATCACCGTGCCGTCGGATTACATTGTTGGTGCAACCGGGGTATTGCAAACAAATGCGGAGTTAGGTGCATATAAAAAGCTGGGTTTAGAAAATAATAAAGATAGAAAAGGGAAACCGGTTTTATATAAACCATCAACAGCACCTACTAAAACTTTAAAATATTATGCAGAACAAGTTCCTGATTTTGCATGGTTTGCTGATAAGGATTTTGTAGTTCAGTATGATACTGTGCAGCTATCGTCAGGAAAAGTAGTTGATGCATTCTCATATTATCATAACAAAAAGAATACGATCTGGGATAATAGTATTGATTACGTAAAGGATGCAGTACGCAAATACAGTGAATGGGTAGGAGAGTATGGTTACCCTGTCGTACAAGCAGTGGAAGGCCCTGCAAATAATTCAAGCGGCGGAATGGAATATCCAATGATAACACTTATTACTAGCCCAAGCGCAAAGAAAGAAGCATTGGATGGTGTAATAGCTCATGAGGTTGGACATAACTGGTTTATGTCAATGCTTGGCAGCAATGAAAGACTGCATACATGGATGGATGAGGGATTGAATACGTATGTTCAGTTCAGGTATGAAGCTGAAAAATACCGTTACAACTCAATTTTTGGAGATGAAGTGCCTGCAGATCTTAAGAAATTGCCCCCTGATCAATTTTTGGAAATTATATATGATGCCATCAGTAAAAGTCTTCCAATGAAATCAGCGATGGAGACTCCCGCCGATAAATTTGTGACCAGTGATGAATATGGATTAGTGTCGTATATAAAAACAGCACTATGGCTTTACATGCTGGAAGCATCTGTTGGAAAAGATAAGGTTGATGCCGCTTTGCAAAACTATTTTAAGAAATGGAAATTCAAACATCCTGAGCCATCAGATATGCAAGCCTCGTTTGAAGAAGCAATTGGCGCTAATCTTACAAAGTTTTTTGCGCTTACAAAAAAAGAAGGTGCGTTTGAATAGCATTAAACGAGAGGCTACGAAGTTTAATTTAGGGCATTAAAAAATTTACGGAAAAAATTAGTTCGCTCTTTAAGGCCAAGAATACCATTATTAACAATTAATGTTACCTTTTTAACGGTGCCTTCATCTGATCCACGATCACAAGTTGACCACACTTTATTTGCGCTAAAGAAAAAAGCAGCAGATTCAATTGGATATTTAGTCGCAACAAGGTCAGGTTGAGCAACACAATCTTCTCCAATAAATCTGCTAAATTCTGCATAATTGCTTTTCCCGGTTAATTGTATGTATCCTCTTCCTCTGTATTTAAATCCATCTCCTGATGCTTCATCCCCATTTCCATTCCTGTTGGCATATGCATTATTACCCAACGCAACAGGGTTTCTTTCCAATCTTTTTGCGAGATCATTTGGTATTTTGGGTTTTTGTTTTTCGGTGGGATTAACTGCATACCTTTTAGGCCAGACTTCTGCCATACGCTTTGCAGAATAACTCAGATCTTCTATTGTTACTGGTTTTGTGAATCCTCCTGATTCATGTGCTAATTGTGCGAGGAAATGTGATAATCGTAATGGTGTGTTGGCTCCAAATTTATCAACTACCAGGGGTAATTGACTGATCACTGAGTCCGGAATAACACCTTTTAATTTGGTAACGTCCATAATTGTAGATTTTAGTTGCTTGTAATATTATTAGCAGCTTTCTTCCGGGACGATCTCTGTGTTATTCATTAGTACTATTGAAAGATAAAGATTTTTTGATTTCATTATTGAAAACAATTTAATGATCTTGCTCCCAAATTTTTGGTATCTAACCCAATTTGAATATTAATCGAAATGAAAACTTCTACAATAAATGAATTGAAACAAGAACTGGTAAATACACCAGCTCAGGCACTTGTTGAACTTTGCCTTCGCCTGGCAAAATTCAAAAAAGAGAATAAAGAGTTGCTTACTTATTTGCTTTTTGAGGCTCACGATACTTCCGCTTATATCAAAGCTGTAAAGGAAGAAATGATATTACAGTTTTCCGATATTAATAAAAGCAATGTCTATTATGTAAAAAAGGCGTTGAGAAAAATACTTCGAACAGTTAAGAAATACATTCGCTACAGTGGTCTTGCTATCGTGGAAGTTGAGCTGCTTATTTATTTTTGTAACTCAATGAAGGAATTGGGTGTTTCGATAGAAAAGAACCAGGTTCTGCTCAATATTTATCAAAATCAACTTAAAAATATTCATAAGGCACTTAAAGGTCTTCATGAAGATCTTCAATATGATTATTTGAAAGCAATAGATCAACTATAATTAAACCTTTTTAACAATGACCAGGGAACAAATCATAGATCGGACAAAAAAATGGATCATTGAGGTAGTTATTGGTTGTAACCTGTGCCCATTTGCTGCCAATGTTGTAAAAAAGAATACAATATATTATAAGGTTGAAGAGAGTGTAGAAAGGGATACATGCCTGGATTCATTTATGAATGAAATGGAAAGACTGGATAATGATCCAACGATTGAAACAACACTTCTCATTTTCGCAAATTCATTTCAACGATTTGATGAATATCTTGACTTGCTCTCTCTTGCTGAAGATAGGCTGAAAAGGAATGGCTATGAAGGGATCTACCAGGTAGCAAGTTTTCATCCTTTATATATTTTTGCAAATTCTGCTGAGAATGATCCGGCCAATTATACAAACCGCTCAATTTATCCGATGCTTCATTTGTTGCGGGAGGGAAGTATCGATAAAGCGCTGGAAAACTATAATGATCCCGAAAGCATACCTGTTCGTAATATTAATTTCGCAAGGGAAAAAGGGTTGGCCTATATGAAAATGTTACGGGATGCTTTGTGAGGTGCAATTAAGTTTAATATTCACCTTTCATCAATTTCATTTCTTTGTTTTTATTATTCTTCTTTCCTTTATATAATAGCATTTTTAAAATATGTCAAATAACAGAAAAAAATTTATACAGCAATTAGGAGCTGGTTTATTAATGACAGGGTTGCCTGCTATTGCTTCAGCAGAAAATTTTTTTGACCCGGCAATTGATAACAGTGATTTTGAAAATGAAGGTGCTGCAGAGGATGAGAAATACTGGAAACACATTGCACATAAATACTATATCGTTTCAAAAGATTATATCAATCTTGAGAATGGATATTATGGCATACAACCAAAGCCAGTATTGCAAGCTTTTGAAAAAAATATATTATTGGCAAATAGGGAAGGAGCAAGGTTTGCAAGAAAAATTTATCCTGAGACAAGTTCCACAGTAAAAAAAGAGCTTGCAGCTTTTTTGCAGGTATCTCCAGAAGAGATAATAATTACACGAAATGCAACAGAAGCCTTGAATATAGCTATTCAAGGTTATCCATTCAAAGAAGGAGATGAAGTATTGATCAACCAACTCGATTATTTCAGCATGATAGAAGTGTTCAGGTTGCTGGAAAAAAGAGGAAAGATAAAAGTAAATGCTTTTGAGATGCCTTTATTGCCTTCCAGTGAAGATGAAATTGTTGAACTCTATCGGAAAATGATCACTGACAAAACAAGAGTTATTTTATTAACGCATGTTTCCAATATCAATGGCCTGATCGTGCCGGTGCAAAAGATCTCCACAATGGCAAAACAAAAAGGAATCGATACGATTACGGACTCTGCTCATGCACTCGGTCAGGTGCCTTTTAGTTTGCCAGCCTTGGGTTCTGATTTTGTTGGAATGAATTTGCATAAATGGATCGGGAACCCGATCGGCGCAGGAATATTATACATAAAGAAAGAGCGGATCAAAGAGATGAATGTATTGTTTGGCGATGTAAATACTGCAGAAGATAATATCAGCAAGTTGGCTCATTTTGGTACTACACCTTTTGCTGTTATAATGACAATCCCTGATAGTCTAGCTTTTAATAAATTGATGGACGTTAATAAGATCTCGAAAAGGTTACATTACCTGAAATCGATTTGGGTAAATGAATTGAAGCAGGTTGGTAAAGTTGAGATAGTGACTCCTGTTGAACTTTCCTGTGCTATTGCTTCATTCAGGATAAAAGACAAAAAAACCTCTGATGTTGCTGATATTCTTTTTAAAAACCATAATATTCTTACTGTTAGCCGGGCATTAGATAAGGATGGTTGCATCCGGGTAACCCCGGCAGCCTACACTTTGGCTGATGATATAAGAAAATTTGTATCCGCAATAAAAGCTATATGAACGGGTCATAATTTCCGCTTATGTAAACTGTTTGATTCTGTCATTTTTCATTGTTACTTTACTTTTATAAACTATACGTCATGAAAAAGCTACTCTTTCTTTTGCCAGCATTTATTGCTGTAAATTCCTTATCTGCCCAGGAAAAAGAAAAGGTCGAAAAGGCTTGCCTGAATTATATCGAAGGATTCTATGAAGGCGATACTGTCAAGCTTGTTGCTGCATTAAAACCATCGTTGTATAAGATCGGGTATTGGAAAAATAAAAATACCGGGGTTTATGATTTTGACGGGCAAATGACTTATCGTGATGCAATGGAATATGCAAAAGGAGTAATGGTTAAAAAGAATTTTGCAAAACCAGATGCGCCAAAAAAAGTAGAAGTACTTGATATAGGAAATTCAATTGCCTCAGCAAAAGTCACCGCATGGTGGGGGATAGATTATATCCTTCTTTCAAAACAAGGTGACAAATGGATAATTGAACAAGTATTGTGGGAAGGTCCGCCAGCAAAATAAAATTTGTGATCATTTGATCAATCTCATCCTGTAAGCATTCATTGCAGTGATCCCTAATTTTTTTAATAGGTGACTGTTTACTATTACTCCAACCGGCGCACCGATCACAGGTACTAGTTGTGCCATTTTCGCAAGATCAATATAGTCGCGGTATTCCTGCTGAAAACTTCTCCAGTCAAATTGGTTAATATCGGAAGGTAATGAATTACGTTTTGTTTCCCAATCTGTCATTTTGAGATAGACATTCTTTCTGTGCTGATCACTTGAAAATGCAAGCTCGAATATGTGAAGGATGTATACCCGCTCTTTATAATCATATACACTAAACCCGTATAGCGAAGCAATATCAAATAACAATTTTATTTTTATACCTATCAAAATAGGGAAGTCAGCAAGTCCTAACAAAAAACCGCCTGCACCAGTGATGCCACCTTCTATCGCCGCTGTGTTTCGATAACCTTCAATTTTTTTTCTTACTGCATCTTCACGATCTCTTAAGCTAACACCTACTAATACTTCCGAGGTTGTGTGTTTAGCGCCAAACAAAACACCACGTATCATTTGCTTGATGGTAACGGTAATGACATTGTGTACTTTTTCGGGGATCCAGCTATTGATCTTTGTTTGCAGCCCTTTGGAAAGTCTGCTAAATAAAGTAGGCTTTCGAAGCATTCTTTTTTGCCATGCTCTTAGTTCATTACTCACCGACTCATCGTAGGCATTCATTGTAACCTGATAATGTTTTATAAACCCTGTAAATAAACAGACAATTTTTTCAGATCATCTTCATTGGTAAGATCGATCTTATTTTCGCTTATCCATTTATCAATTTTTTCGCTTGAATCACCATATATCTTTAATAGGCCTTTTTTATTTGCACGAGCATAATGATTGAACCGATCACCAAAATAATAACTGATATGTTCTGTGAAAACGAGTCTCTCTTTAGCAACGAGATCTTTCATATGTTGACTGCCGTTGCCGGTATATTTGTTATACGTCTCAACTGCAAACCCAGGAGTTTCCATGGCGCCGAGTTTTTCCCTGTTTGTTAAGTCAAGTAATTTTTTTTTCGCTATTCTGACGGTGGGTGTACCACCAATCAGTTCCATCCATCCTTCATCAAAATAAAAAGTATCTTTTTCAAACGTGACACACTTTATGTTTTTCTCTTCAGCTAATGAAAGTGTATCACCACTTTTTGGATCGATGTATTGCATTTCGCCAAATACACTATTGTAGTTCAGTTTCACGTTGGCAGCAGTTCCATTTTTAAAAGCTACTTCACCAAATCTAAATTCAGCATATTTATAGATCTCAGTAATTGGGATCTCTTCAACAATTTTTTTACCGGGATTAACAGTAAATGATTTTCTGCTTTGGGCGGCCATGTAAATGCTATAAGAAAGTATAATAAGGAGGAACAAAGTTTTTTTCATAAATAGTTGGTTGAATTGCAAAAGATACATTTCATTTTTGGATTTAAAAAAGCCGATAGTCATTACCGGCTTTTAAGAACTAGTTTGCGATGATCTACAATGCTCTGTACTTAAACTTTTGACCACCAACGGATGCTTCATACATCAATCCTGCCTTTGTTTGTGAGAATATCATTACGCCATCTTTATATTTAATATTTGCGGCGGCACCTTTAGTAACTGCTACGGCAGACGCCTGCCCTGAAAATTCAATTTTATTTTCTTTGAACCGATTAAGATCTGCTTCGGTTTCAAAAAATATTACTTCACGATAAGCTTGTCCACCCCATTGAAAGCCAACAGAAATCTGGGTCATATTGGCCATACCGATCAAGGTTCCTCTTTGAAAGACCGCTCCATGACCGGCAGCGCCGCCAATACCGATGGCTCCTTTACCAACATTTGGAAAAATTACATAACCATAAGAGTTGTCAAACAAATTTTGCATTAGTCCATCTGCTTTAATAAACTCGGCTCTTGCATTTTTTGCATCAGTAACAATTTTATCATCTTTAACATCATTTTGAGCAAACAGATTATTGTTGATAGACAAGCCTGTTATTAAAAAAAAGACCGTAAGTACGAGAGATGATTTCAGGTGTTTCATGTTTAATGATTTTAATATTCAGGTATAAATATATTAATGTCGGCGTGTAATATCATAAAAAAATATGCCAGTCTGGACATCCTTCTTTATTTAACATATACACTGGCACAATTTTATATTAGCCAAAGTAAATAGTGGAGCATGAAATACTTATTCCTTTTAATTATTGCCTTTATAGCGTTTGAATGTAGTCCAAAACTTTCCCCAGATGCGGGTTGGGGACATCAGCAATGGGTAGTTGTGGAAATGAAAGGTGTTCCGGTACAACAGAGCGGCGGTCGCAGGGATGCACATATAGTTTTTGACGTTGTAATGAAGAAGTTTTCAGGAAATGGTGGTTGTAACCAGATAAATGGAAATTATAACCTTGAGAAGAGTGACATCAGGTTTACAGAAATATTAAGTACAAAGATGAGTTGTAGTGATATAGAATTTGAAAACACTTTCCTTTCTGTTTTAGGAAGTATCGACCGATACGCTGTAAATGGAAGTGACTTATTATTAAAAAAGAAAAGAGAGACCATGTTGGTGTTACGGCCAAAATAAATTTTAGTTTATTGATATACCCAAAGTACAATTGGTTTTTCCGCCTTACTGATAATGCGGGATATCTTATCAAAGAATTTATAAGAAACCATTACACATCCAAAACTATTGCAAAGCACTCTTGGATAAATTTCCTGGTCAGGAACACAATCATATCCGTGTATTACGACGGCTCTTTTGTAAGCATTGGAATTGCAGTCATCAAGTCCGTAAAGCCTGAACGATTTTCCATATTTACCTTTATAAAACTCACCTACTTTGTATTTTCCAAGCGAGCTGCATCCGCTACTGGTAACATTAGAAAACCTGGGTCGGGCAAGAAAAGTTTCATTACAACTCCCATGTGAGACAAGCCCTGTGTTAATGATCGAATTATTTTTTAGATCATAAATAAAAAACCTGTTACGTCCGCTTGGTAAACTCATGTCAACTAAAAAGCAATACTCGGTAGACAGATCATTTTGAATTGCATAATTATTTATCTTTTTGGTAAGAATATTCATTATCGTTGCATTCTCAGGAGATGCAACGGTTTCGTCTTTTTCTTCTATTTCCTCATCTTCGCCTTTTGTGACTGTTTTTTCGGTTTTTGTATTCCCCGCTACGGTAGTTTTTACTTTCGACTTTTTCTTTTTTGCTTTAACAACTTTGGTTTCTTTTTTTACAGCTATCGGTTTGTTTTCAAAACTGCTTTTTTCCATGTCACTGCATGATATAATGAGTACAGTAATTGCAGAAATGATCAGGATAACAATGTTTTTCACAAAGGAGAGTTTAAGAACAAGATAATAGAACGAACAGGAATAAAACAGGAAAGAACCCTTGTTAAAGATTTAAGGAGAAATTTATGATCATCTCAGGATTGGTACGAGAAATTATACTTATCGATATTCTTCCGCTCTCTTTTTGGCATAAAAATTATTCTTAATTAAGAAAAAATAATATGAAGAATAAACCACGGCCGATCTCAAAAAAAGAAGAAGTAAGGGACAACCCCGACAATAAAATTGACCAGGATTTTAAAGGATATCCTCATGGACAAGCAAAGGACGAGGTCATTAATCCACAAACTGAGGAGGAAAAGAAAATAGCCGATATGGATAATAAGGATGGTGAAAAGAGGATCTACAAAAAGAATAAAAGAGATTGATGTGTTTGGTATAAATACGATTTCATGATTGCCTGATCATTGCATAAACTTCTTTATCTTCATTATGTAAATGTGGATATATGAAAAGATCATTTGTGCTTTTTGCTTTTTTCCTGATCTATACTGCTGGAAGTTCACAAACGTTGAAGTTTGTAAGTTTTTCACAGGGCTCAGATTTTTCATCACTTGCATATATTACAAGCCAAAGAATTATTATAAAAGTTTCTCAGGATGGTCATGTGCTGGAATGGGGCAACGAGCAAGAACCTGGTCGTTTTTATTCAGAACCAGGAAAATTGCAATCATATATGGGACGAATAGAATATTATGAAAAGCAATTTGATTCAATACTCAATGGCAAAATAAAGAGTATTGGTGTTACCTCAATAACATATTACGGATCGACCGAGAATGTTGCATTGGTGGGAAAAGTAAAATCAATAGGGAATATTTTTTTTAATTACTATCTCGATTATGAAAATGAACTTGTAAGAGGAAAGATAAAATCGGCAGGACAAAAAAACATCAGTTATTATACTTCTTTTGACAATGAAGCATATCGTGGGAAAATAAAATCGATAGGCCCCACACAGATAACTTACTATTCTACTTTTGATGACAAGTCTATAAAAGGGAAACTAAAAAGTATTGGTTCATCTAATTATACCTGGTATACATCACTTGACAGGCAAGGTTACCAGGGAGGTAACAAGACAGGCTCGCAAACCCAAATGATAGAGGGAGTGACATATATTGTCTGGTAGTAATGGATTTAATTCTTCTTGGTCTTTTTTTCGTTACTCTTTTGAAATGCTTTTAAAGATTTTTGAACTTTCCCTATCAATTTGTGCAATCTTTTTTCATGCTTTTCCAATAACTTTTTTGTTACCAATGCTGTATTATCAAAATAGCGATTAGCTTCATGTAAATGAAAATTGAACTGGCCGGCTTCTTCATCCAGCCTTTGCAACAATTGCCATAAATTTTCTTTTTTCTTCATTGCTCCTGGAGAAATGAACAAATTTCAAGCCGGGTAAATACGAGATCGTAAACTTAAGAGAGGTTTATTAGTATTTACTTATCCTGTAAAGATTGCCGCCATCAGTAACAGCATATAACATCCCATTGAAATAAGCTACATCCCTGAATCTTTCTTTTTTATCACCCAGTAATCTTTCTTCACCAACTACTTTATTATTTTCGATAACAAGCCGGCAAATATGCATACTGCTAAGACCACCAATAAATAAATTATTTTTCCATTCGGGAATAGCATTGCCTTTATAAAATGTCATTCCGCCGGGTGAAAGAACTGGGTCCCAATAATAAACCGGTTGCTCCATTCCTTCTTTTTGCTGAATACCATCACCGACTTTACTACCTGAATATTCAAGCCCATAAGTAATGGTTGGCCAGCCATAATTTTTACCGGCTTTTATAATATTCAATTCATCGCCACCTCTTGGTCCAAATTCTGCTTCCCATACTTCGCCTGTCACGGGATGTATATCTAGACTTTGTGAATTGCGAATTCCATAAGCAAATATTTCAGGCATTGCATCCTTTTGGTTGATGAAAGGGTTGCCCGTCGCCGGCTTACCATCCTTTGTTATCTTAAAAATTTTTCCAAGACCAGAATTCAGCCATTGCGCCTGCTTTCTTCCTTCCGGGATAGACCGTTCACCTGTACTTACAAAAAGATTTCCATCTTTATCAAATACCAATCTTGAACCATAATGCATACTGCTTTTTAGTGCAGGAGTTGCACGAAAGATAACAACAGGGTTTTTAACTATTGATCCTGCTTCATCGAGTTCTCCTTTTGCAACGGCCATAAGATTACCGACACCATTTTTTTCTGAGAATGACCAGTAGATCATTTTATTTTTGCTAAAGTTTGGATCTAATGCCACATCCAGCATTCCTCCCTGGCCGGATGCGTCAACTTCAGGAAACCCAGTGATCTTTTTTACAAGAGTTCCATTTGCATCAAGTATTTGCATCGAACCTTTTTTTTCAGTTATCAACAATCGTCCATCAGGCATAGGAGTAACTGCCCATGGCAATCCTATTATCACTGCGATCTTTTCTGCTTTGTAAGCTGTTTTGGTTTTGACGCCTGCTATCCTTGTTTGCCCTGCTTTAGCAGGTTTATAATCCGAATTGGGATTTTGAGTTTCTACTGGTGGGTTTTGTGCTAAACATGCTACTGAATAGATACAAATTGCCGTAATGCTTAAAATAAATTTTGCTTTCATAATTAAGTTTTGATCTGGATTGTAAATTTAGTTATCCTGGTCGAAAATACAGGTCCATTCATAATTTAACTGTCCGTTGCTACAAAAGTTATATTTGCTAAAAATCAATATCATGCTGCGCATTTTGATGACCATATTCCTTATATCTATTTATATACCCGTGATAGCCCAAAATGATTCGCTAAAGCAAAAACCATTACGTGTGGTTGTTGTTGGTCTTGTACATGATCATGTAGGTTGGATACTTGGATACCAAAATAAAAGAGATATTGAAGTGGTCGGCATTGCAGAACCCAATCATTCACTGGCAGAGAAATACTCAAAGCGATATGGCTATAACATGAGTATTGTTTATAATACCATGGAAGAAGCGATTGAAAAAACTAAACCGGAAGCTGCACTTGCATTTAATAATATCTATGAGCACCTAAAAGTTGTTGAGTATTGTGCGCCTCGTGGTATTCATGTGATGGTAGAAAAGCCATTGGCAGTAAGCAATGAACATGCAACGAAAATGCTTGCACTGGCAAAAAAGCATAATATTCATTTGCTCACTAATTATGAAACGACATGGTATGGCACCAATGCAAAGGCTTATCAGATTATTAAGGAGGATAAATTGATAGGAGATATTCGAAAGATCGTTTTTCATACAGGTCATCCTGGCCCGGTTGAAATTGGATGTAGCCGGGAATTTCTGGAATGGCTTACTGATCCGGTATTAAATGGAGGAGGGCCTCTGACCGATTTTGGGTGTTATGGTGCTGATCTTGCAACGTGGTTTATGAATGGCGAGATACCGATAACAGTAACAGCAATAACGCAACAAATAAAACCAGAGCTATACCCAAAAGTAGAAGATGAGGCAACCATTATTCTTACTTATAAGAAAGCACAGGTGATCATACAAGCATCGTGGAATTGGCCCTATGGTCGCAAAGACATGTATGTTTATGGAAAAACCGGTTATGTTTTTTGCAAAGATGGAACTAACATGCAGGTAAAAGAAAATGAAAAAAAGGAATTGCAAAATATTACAGCTTTGCCTTTAAGCAGTGACCGCAATGACCCATTTGTATATTTTGCAAATGTGATTCGGGGAAATATTACAATGAAGAAATATGATCTCTCTTCCCTGGAAACCAATGATATTGTTGTAAAGATACTGGATGCTGCAAGGCAATCTTCCAAAACGGGTAAGACAATAACCTGGAATGAATACTATAAAAAGTAAAAACTCAAAAGTGTATAAACTATTATTTTGTTTTTGCTTATTAATATCGATCTCATCTCAGGCTCAAAAAGTAAAACCTGCTCCGGTAATTTTTGATAGTGATATGGGTCCCGACTATGATGATGTGGGGGCGATCACATTACTACATGCATTTGCGGACAGTGGGTTTATAAATATTCTTGCAACTATTGCGAGCACAAAGTATGAAGGAGTGGCCGCTGTGTTTAATGTATTAAATACTTATTTCAACAGGCCTGGTTTATTAATTGGAGTCCCAAAAGGCAAAGCATTGGGACTAAAAGATAACCAGCATTGGACAGATACCCTTCTGTTAAAATATCCACATACAATAAAAAAGAATGGTGACGTACTAAATGCAACAGAAGTTTATAGGAAAGCATTGGCTTCACAGCCAGATAAGTCTGTAACAATAATAACAGTTGGGTTTCTTACTAATCTTTCTGATTTGCTTCGATCACCTGCCGACAAGTATTCAAAGCTTACTGGTATTGAATTGGTAAAGAAAAAAGTAAAACAATTGGTTTGTATGGCGGGTAGTTTTCCTGCAGGCAATGAATTCAATGTTAGAATGGATGCAGCTTCTTCTAAATTTGTTTTTGAAAACTGGCCAACGACAATTTTATTTAGTGGTGTAGAGATCGGCTTTACAATAAAAACAGGATTGCCGCTGATAAACAACAATGCAATTCAGAATAGTCCCATAAAAGATGTGTACAGGATCTGTATCCCGAAGAGTCAGCAGGATAGTGCCGGAAGAATGAGCTGGGACCAGACCGCTGTACTGATCGGTGTGAAAGGATACAAGCCATGGTGGAATATTCAAAACGGCAAAATAAAGATTGCTGAGAATGGAAGTAATACATGGGAAAATGGATCTTTGCTTCACAATTATATTATAGAATCACAATCACCGGCTATTGTTCAGGATCTGATAAATGGTCTTATGATGCATCAGCCCATGAAAAAAATGTAAGTAAAATGAAGCCGAAAACGATCGAAGAATATATTAATAATGCACCAGCGGAAGAACAGGAGAGATTGTGGAAACTACATGAGTCCATCAAAGCTGCGGCACCCGGTGCAATAGAGAATTTAAAATGGCGCATGCCTGCCTATTCTTACCAAAAAATACTTGTCACGTTTGCTGTATTCAAAAACCATATTGGTTTTTATCCAATGCCATCTGCTATAAAAGCATTTGCCAAAGAGCTTTCAAAATATCAAACTGCAAAAGGATCAGTTCAGTTTCCGCATAATAAACCCTTGCCAATACCTTTGATCAAAAAGATAGTTAAGTTTCGTGTTAAAGAAAGTAAAGAGGGGACTATTAAATGGAAATCCTGACTATTTGATCTTTTTAAATTCAACATTTCTTGCTCTTCCAACTGATATTTTCAAGGCTGTGATCTTTTTCTTCTCTCTTTCAAAATATATAATGCCAACAGGAGATTCAAATCCGTCTTTATAAGTGGGGGATAGCTGAATTTCTGTTTTTGGTTTTTGAACAAGGACAAGCCTTCCGTTCTTTACCTGAACATAGAATTTTGCTTCTGCTTCGTCCGAGTAATATTCGCCTATGTACTCATTCAATGATTTTTCATCCAACTTTGCAGAATCAACGGCAATAAAATTGATGCTATCTTTTGCACCATTAATAAATAAAAAACCTTTTGAATTCAGTTCGACTCTGTTGTTACCAGTAATAAAAACATTTTCTGCGACGGGTGTTAATTGGCCCACCTGCGTTCCATACAATTTATCATTTTGTAAAAATATTCTTGCTCCGCCGCCAGTTCTTGGATTCTTATACCAACCAACATAGCTACTTAACTTTTCTTTTGAAACATTAAATGGAGGAGGCGCATCTCTTTTGCTATCTGGTGTTTTCACAGGAACAAATAGTTCCTCTATTGCTCTTGCGACATTAACTGGATCACCATCGAACTCGGAAGAATTGCTTAGCCATGCTATTGACAAGCCAAGTTCCGGGTAAGCAACCAGGTTAGATCGATAACTGGCAGTAGCACCGTCATGAGTATAGTATTTCCAACCTCTATAAGTCCCAACAATAAGACCAGCAGCATAATTATGCATTATTCCGCTATTTAATTGACTTGTGCTAAGTTGTTTTGCAAGTAATGATGGGGTTCCCAATTTTTCATTTAAGTAATAATTATTCCAGGTCAACAGATCTTCTGCGGTTGTGAGTAGGCCGCCATTACCATAAACATATTCGTTAGGCATATTTGTTTGATAAGTCGTTCCGCTTTTGGAATAAGCAATTGCCCTGTTTGGAACTACCTTTTTAAAATTATCCCTCCATTGTGTATGTTTCATTCCGGCAGGCTCAAAAATATTTTTGCGGGTAAAATCGGCCAGGCTCATTCCACTTACTCTTTGTGCAATAATTGCAAACAAATTATAGTTTGAATTACTATATAAGTACTCATCACCAGGTTTATAGTTCAATGTTTTTTGATTACTGATGACGTATAATGCATCATCGTTATCATATGTTTTAGTACTTCTTGGCCATCCTGCAATCGCCACTACAGCTCCCCAATCTTTTAGACCACTTTTATGTTGCATCATTTGACGTAATGTTATTTTATATCCATAATCCGGAATCTCAGGAATGTATTTCCTGACATCATCATCCAGTGATAGCTTGCCTTGCTGCTCCAATAGTAAAATGGCTGCGGCAGTAAATTGTTTTGACACAGAACCAGCTTCTGTAACTGATTCTGTAGTTAGAACCACATTATGTTCAAGATCTGACATACCCCAGGCTTTCGAAAAAATGACAGCCCCATTCCTGCTAATGGCCAATTCTGCACCGGGGCTGGTTGGCTTATATCTTTGAAATATCTTTTCAATTTGTAAAACAGTATCCTGCCAGGTTTGTGAGATGGCAGAGGAATAGATTGCAAAAAAACCGAGTGATAAAAAGATCTTTTTCATGTGCTATAGTTATAAATAAATGTACTGATATTCTGTAATCAAGGGCTTACCGGCCATGGTTATATTTGTTATGACTTGGGATTAAATTTATTAGTAGTACCTTTGGTCCAGCTACGTTGATTCTCCCGGTATGGTTGTTGAGGGTAGATTTATACCCCATTTTCCCAATATTCTTTTAAAGCCCCGCCCGTAACTAGTGTATTAAAGGACAAATTGTTTTATGAGGGGAGTTTTACTTTTTTTTATTTCTTTATTTGTTATATGCAATTTGCATGGGCAGGATTATTCTATAAAAGATATCGTATATGCAACTACGCTACCAGCAAAGAAACAGGATGGATTTTTAAGCAGGAATAAGTTTATACCTGGCGGAAGCAGAATGCAGGAAAATGGTATTGTAAATATTTATCACCTAAAACCTGAAAAGAGCAAAAGGAAAAAGGATACGTTGAATATTATAAGAACCCTCGAAACTTATCGAACAAAAACTAACTCTTCAATTACCTATATCACATCTGTAAAAAAGGAGTACATAGAAAACCAGAGAATATTAAAACAAGGAGGATTTTTTTGTGGCAATGAAAATGATTCTGCCGGGAGCCTCTTTCAAATGAAAAATATTACTGTGGTGACCAGCGTCATTTCGGAAAAAGATATGGATACACTTTATTCAATGGCTATTAACCAGCAGGAAATGCCTTTGATTGATTCCATTCAATTTGCAGAAGACCTGTTGCAGTTTTACTCACATGAATATTTGGTAAGTGTTTTCGGGCAATCAAATGTTATAAGGGATCTTTATTATTTTTCCGAAAAAGAAGTGGCAAAATGTACAGTGCTATTTCCAAAAACCAACAGGCAGGCGGTTTTTATTTGGGAAGACAATGACAATCTTTGTAAGCCAGCTTATCTCATTATTGGAGGGAACATGAATGCCGGGAATCTTTCAAATTATGATGGAGTTATTGGCGAAAATGTTTGGAACTCTAAAGACGGGATCTATTCTGGCATGAGCCTTAATAGCCTGGTCAGGTTGAATGGTAATAGTTTTAAATTTTATGGGAAAAATGCTGTGTCACCTTACATGGTCCTTCCTGAAAACACGGGAACAATAAATTTTAAATCAAACCGGGTCGTGTTAGGTTGTCTTAATCCCAGTGGGTCCCGTACATTAAGTAATGCAATGGTTAGTGCAGATGAAATTCTTTCTGATAACCTGGGTATTTATGTCTATATGATGTTGATCATGCCCAAGGATAACAAAAAATAATGCTTTAAGTTGGGAAAATTTTGCCCAACTTATTTTACACCAGTTTTTTAATGTTTATACTCCCGGAAAAAGATAATTGATCTTCAATGAATATGATTTGCACATTTGATAATTCCAAAAATTTATAGACTCACAGGCATTATTCTTGTTTTTATTCTTCATAGATAAAATCAATTGTTTAACCGTAATTTAAAATTATTGTCTATGAAAAAAATATTTTGCGCTGCAATTATCCTGGCAGCCGCTTATACAATGAGTGCACAAGAAGTGGTAATGTATAAAACAACCAGTGAATTTGATTATAGTGGCCAGGTGCCAGCATCCATTAAGGCTAATTTCGCAGCAAATAATCCTACAACCGCTACTATAACCTGGATGCCGATGACCAGCGATTGGTGGTATGCAACGTACAAAACTGATAATAACAGGATCGTTCGTGTATATTATAATACCCAGCCATGGTATATGATGAGAGGAGAAAGTTTTAAAGCTTCTTTACCAGTATTGAATACCTATGTGCCGGATGTTGTGATCACTAATGCGATCAATACCTATGGTAACAATTTATATAGTATTACAAGACGGTTATCAAATGGTAATGATGAAATGTACCATGTAACTATTATTAAGAATGGCACATCAGAAATTGCTTTGATGAATGCCCAGGGAGTTGTTTACACGGATATAAATCAGTCTTCACAGCACTAGGGATAGTGTAATAGCAAAATTCATAAATAAAAGACCCGGATTTCGGGTCTTTTTTAGTAAAGAAGAACTCTGAAGGCTGGCTTGGTTTTGGTTTGCCCTTTAAACAATAAAGTTTGTGCTCGAAAGTTATTTTATGCTTTTATATACACAACTCATTTATCTTTTTGTACTTGCAATTCCCGTCGCTTGTATATCATGGACGATCACTCATGAAGAGGTGTTTAAAGAAACAAGAGAATTCTGTGTATTGCATAGCAGGAAAAACAAGTTGTTCATGCTAAGAAAGTTTTTTTATATGCTTACTTGTGAATACTGCTTTAGTCATTATATTACAATTGTAGTATTGATCATTACTAAGTTTTATTTATTATATGCTGATTGGAGAGGCTATGTGATCGCTGGTTTTTCAATTGTATGGATAGCGAATATTTATATGAGTTTGTTTTACCTTTTGAGGCAAGGGATCAAAAAAGAAAAAGCGACCATTGAAGAAATTGAAGAGAATAATAAGCAACGAAATTGATTAAATTAGCGAGTAACAATAAATACAATGCAAATTTATATTGGACAAAAGGCTACAAGGAGCCTAACATTAACAGCTAACCATGTTAAAATGTTTGCTGAGTTGAGCGGTGATTATAACCCACTTCATTTTGATGAATCATTTGTTGTAAAAACAAAATTTAAAAAACTAGTGGTGCAAGGTGGTTTAACTACCGGCTTGCTTCATGCTCTTGTGGCAATGGATATGCCGGGCCCAGGCACTGTTTTCTTAAGTCAAAACTGGAAATTTACCGCACCAGTTTTTATTGGAGATACCATAACTGCTGAAGCTGAAGTAATAAGTAAGCATGAAACAAAACCTGTTACACAATTAAAAATAAAAGTAACAAGCCAGGATGGAGAAACTGTTTTAGAAGGAGAGGCATGGTGTTATACATTCTTGCCTAACAATTAAGATATCTTTCTTCTAAAATAGTTCAGCTCCAGTTTTAGGGAAAAGATTCCACAACTTTTGATTTTTTATCTTCTTACATAGAATGCTGGTACACGGGCACGATTTTGAATAGAATATTTTATTCTATCACCTCAATTTTATGTATGAAAAAAATGCAATCAAAGGACGAAAGGTCCACGAGTGATCTACCTGAATCAAAACGTGACCAGGAACTTTTAAAACCCGATGAAGCGATCCTCGATCTCCCAGAAGTGAAAGATATCCCCGGCCAGGAGCATGTAATGCCTTTACCTGCAGGTGAAATGGCAGACACTACAGCTTCATCTGTTGATGAGGAGGCAAATGGATTATTAGACACTGATGAAGATATTTTAACAGACAGAAATCTGAATGTGTCAAATTCTGAAAGAGATTTATTGCAGCGAAGCAGTGAATCAATGGTAACATTGGACGACGAACAATTAAATAGCGGGGGTCTTGATGATACCGATGATGAAGGAGAAATGCTTAATGAAAGATCTGATAGAAGTGGAAATGATCTTGATGTTCCCGGGAGCGAAGAGGATGATGTGAATGAAGAAATAGGTGAAGAGGATGAGGAAAACAACTCTTATAGTCTTCGTGATCCCGAAGATGAGTAATATTGGCGTTACTTTTTCATTTTAAAATGTTCGATCAACATTTTGGCGGTGTCATAACCACTTTGTAAGGCACTTTCTACAGTTCCCTGTGATTCGCTTTTACTTATTGCTTCTCCCGCAAAATAGATCATATTATCAACAGGCAGCGATAAAATTTTTATTGCTTGTTCAGAATGAAGGGTCTTGTAGCTGTATCCTCCTTTTATATAAGGTTGATTTAGCCAATTAATGATCTTGAAATTAACAAGTTCTTCCTTTAGGGTTTCAGATGGAATGTGAAAGATCAGCGACAATGATAACAAAGCTGTTTGCAATAAGGAAGCGTCCGATTCAAATATTTTGTTTGTTGCGTTCGGTCCGCCCAACCAGCCAGTGAGGAGGTTGCTTTCGGCTGGTAATTGCGTCCACCATGTTGGTATCTCTTCATCAGTTAATAGAAAACCAGTTTGCTCGTCTAAGTCTTTCCAAAAACACGTCTTAAATTCTAAAAGAAATTTTATAACTCCACCAAATCCTAATCCTTGTATAGCTACAGCATGATCGGTTAATTCGGGTTTGAATTGAATTGAGCCGGATTGTAATACACCTGCCGAAACTGTTATCATCAGTTTATTTGCCTGGAATTTTTTGTCATCAGTTGTATGCACAGTCACCTTTTCATTTTTGTATTCTATTTTGTTGACACAAGTATTGAAATGAATTTCTGTATTTAGTTTATTACAACAAGCAAGTAAATGATCAATAAGTTGAATATAACCACCTTTGATCCTGAATTGCTTTTTATCAATATTTTTCCATTCATCTTTCATAGAAAGCATGGATGCTTTGGAAATATCAGCAAGATCAAAACCTTCTGAAAATCGCTGCACTGCCTGGCGAAGATGTACGTAATCCGGGTTTGAAAAATTGTCATTCAAAAATTGAAGAACAGTAATATCTGTTTTTAATTTTCTAAGTTTCCGCATTAACTCATCCCAATGTTCATCATGTTCTTCGCTTTGCCGGCTTCCATTTTGAACGCCGATCATCTTCCCCTCGACCGCTTCATAAGAAAGGCCCGCTTCTTTTAGTAATTTAAATGTAAAAGGCAATTTGCCGTGAATAAATTCTGCGCCTGTTTCAACTGAATTTTTAAAACCTTCTTTGATCGTAGTGATCCGTCCTCCGGCAATTCCGGCAGCTTCTAATAAACAAACATGATAACCTGTTTCTGCAAGTTCTCTCATAGCTGATAAGCCTGCAGCTCCTGCACCAATGATAATAACGTCATATTTCATTACAATATTCCTTGTAATGCTAAATTTACTTTTTTCCTGAAAGTTTGCTTATTAAGAAAATTATCAGGCCAATGACCGCTGCTACTGCTAATATTCCTACCCATACACCGGCTTTAAAAATATCACCAACTAATTCGCAACTTGTTAGTGAGACCGAGATCAGCAGAAAGACTAAAAAATAAAATATACTTTTCATACAACTTGTTTAGTAAGAAAAATGTTGTGTCATCACCTCTCTCATTTTCAAAATGTGTACCACCATTAAATACCGGGAAGTGTACAGGATTGAAAATTAAAAGCAGCATTTTTTTCTACATTAATTCATTTTGATCATTTTAATGACAGGAACGAACGGAAAATTTCCGGCGAACTTTTTGTTCAATTCTATTGAATCTTACTTTATGAATTGGGTTGATTTAATTTTGATCTTAATAGGCTTGCTCGCAATTATCGCAGGGTGGTATCGTGGTTTTGTTATAAGTATGCTAAGCATGGTGGTATGGATCGGCAGCTTTATTAGTGCTTACCTGTTTTATCCTTATGTTGCCAGTTTTCTTGATAAATTATTTGATGCAGGACCTTGGTTATTGGCGATCTCTTTTTTGTTGACAGCTATTGTGGCCGGAGTACTTTTTAGCATGATTGCCGGATATATTTCACGAAGAGTTCCAATAGAAACTCATCGAAGCAGTATAAATAAATTTTTGGGTATTATTCCCGGAGCGATCATGGGTTATATATATGCTGTGATATTTTCTGCGATCTTTCTTTCTTTGCCAATCAGAGACGGAGTAACTGAAAAAGTTCGCGATAGTAACCTGGGAGTTCAATTGGCAATGCAGTCGGAATGGGCTAACAGGAAGTTAGCGCCAGTTTTTGATGAGGCGATCCGGCAAACGATCAACAGCTTAACTGTTCAACCAAATTCAGACGAAAAGGTCAATCTTACATTTAAGATCGATAATGCAACCCCAAAGCCAAATTATGAAGCAGAGATGTTGCAAATGATAAATAAAGAAAGGCAAGAGCACGGATTGAAACCTTTGCAGGCTGACCCTGAAATGTTAGTAGTAGCAAGGGCTCATTCGCAGGACATGTTTGCAAAAGGATATTTTGCTCATGATGATCTTGAAGGTAAAGATCCTTTTGACAGGATGAAAGCTGCACATATTCGTTTTGATGCTGCCGGTGAAAACCTTGCATTAGCTCAAACTGTAGAAATAGCACATGTAAATCTTATGAACTCTCCGGGGCATCGTGCAAATATTCTTAACCCTTCTTTTGGCCGGGTTGGCATAGGAATTTTGGATGGAGGATTCTATGGATTAATGATCAGCCAGGAATTCAGAGATTAACTTCTTTTAAAGAATTATTTATTTGGATCTCCCGGTTTGAAAGAAACATCACACACAATTCCTGTATAATACAGGCTTTCCATTCCTGACGTGCATATTAAGATCCTTGATACATATTGAGTCAATTTTGTGAATAGTTTTCGACATTTCTTCTACACACTGTATTACTGCATCATCAAAACTCTTATCAGAAGATGCAGTCACTTCAATGATTTTTAAAACTGACATAACATTTGATTTAACCACAGCATTGTTTGATCATCTGCCAGTACTTTTCTTTGAGCTTTTTCTTACTTTTTTATTATGAGTTCTATCGTCACCCTTTAATAGTTGTTCTTCGCCTTCACGACTATCAATGTCATCTTTGTTTTCGGGTCTGTGTTTATTGTTATTAAGACGAGTATTGCGATTCGGAGTTTGCTGTTTACCATTTTTCATAAATATCTTTTAATAATAGACATTCAAATTACATGCCCTTTGATAACAGGTGTAACATATAATGATGGCTTTGTTTTTGAGTCAACCATTTTAAAAGATAATACATGAGCAGTGGACAGATTGATACGTTATTTAAACAATATGAATTGGCTTTGGATAAGCTTGACTTGAAAACAATATCTGGTTATTGTGACGATAATTTTATTTCAGCAGGACCAAGCGGTTCAAGAGTCCTGAACAGGGAGGAGAATAAAAAAAGAGCAGATGAGATAATTAAATTATATAAGAAGGTTGGCTACAGATCAACAAAAATTATATCAAAAAGAATAATACCGATCTGCAATGAATATAGCATGGTCGTTGTGCGCTGGGGAATTACTTTTGAAAAAACAGGTAACAGGTTAATTGAATTTGACATAAGTTATATCGTTCAGGAAATAGATGATCCAAGGATCATTTTATTGATATCTCACCAGGATGAAGAAGCTGTTATGAAAAGAGTAGGATTAGAAACAGCGTAAAAAGCCATTATAGTTCCATGTTGCGACAGTGGATTTGTCTTCACAAAATAGTGGGGAAAAAATTCAACTCTTTTAACTATTGTCATGATTTGTATTTATAGATAACATGTTTTCCACAATTTTTACTTTGATATAAAGGATAAAGATTATTTAATACCTATCCTTTTGCATTTTAGCTAACAGGAACGATTTTGGCATAAATGTTTCATGGTTGGAACTAAATCTGAATCATCATGAATAAACTGCTTTTGCCAATAAAACTCAGTACTGTTACAGAAAACATGCTTTCTATCCAGGATTTCTTAAAGAATTCATACAATGAAAAAAAAGAATGGCTGGCAGAGAGCATAGCTTTTTTCAAAGATTTTGCACAAATGGAAGAAGAGTTCCGGCAAGAACTTATGAATAGAAATGAATATTGTATTTGCATTGAAGGAGAGATGCTTTCGGAAAAAGATATTCTTTCAAGACCAATGGAAGAAAATTATTAGTGTCAAGATGTGTTCTTCGTATATATAATATAAAAGCATCTAGTTTGATGCTTTTTTCTTTATCACTCCAAAATTCTGTATCCACCAATGCATGCCCTTAAATAATTCTTCCTTGCATGCTACATGTGTCCAGGCAGGATCGAGCAAATTATACCGATGTCCATAGCCGGGGATACCACTATCCACTAATAATTGAATTACGATATCACGGGCGGTAACTATTTTGGCAGAGTTGCCAGCTATATTTTCATTGCCAAAACTCATGGCTGGCGAAAAGCGAAGAATACGGTCCCATGGGTGAGAGCCATCAGTTCCGGTATGCATTAATTTCCAATCATGTTCATTTTGATCGGTCGCATGTTTTTTAGCAGCTTTATAAATACCGGTATCGGGTTTTAAAATTGATAATTTTTTTAATTTTTTCAGATCGTTGATAAGTGTTGTTAATGCTTTTACTTCTTCCTGGTTTCTATAATGCCAGATGGTATCGGTGGTTTCAACAGTCTTCCCATTAATAGTATTAGTAGTATAGGTTACACTGTAGTTCTTATATCCTTTGCCATATTTTTTTAATGTATTATTTGCATCATTCAGCATTGGTTGTAAATATTGAATATATGATTTTGGATCGCTTCTCACCCGGTTGATCTCATAGATCATTTCTTTTTCAGTTAAGGTCATATACATACAATTCTTCGCTGTATTTAAAGAATCAATGATCTGCGAATGGGAGATAGTAGTCAAAAATAGGAGAGTGCCTAAAATAAATGGTCGCATTAACTGGTGGTTTGACCCATAACGACATTTCAGAATAAAAATTTTAAGCAATTCTATTCATCAACGAAATTGATATGATTTTAACAACTTATAGTATCAATTTAAAAATTCCTGTTCAATGTATAACTGAAATCATGATCTCCGACTAGTAAATTCCCCTTTGCATCAGTAAAGATCAAAACACCCTCGTCCAGTTTTAAGAGATATATAAATGGATTCCCTTTTTCATCATTTAATTGATAAACAATTCGACCGTCTTTGCCAGTCGTTATTTTCCAATTGCCTCTTTTGCCGCCTTCTTCACGGCGATAAGGAGTTCCCAATATCCGGTAAGTACCCTGCTCATTATTTCCATTAGTGTAGAGAACGAGATACCATTTTAATTTATAACATAATTTTCCCGGCTCAATAATGTTTGGCACCCCACATGGTGTTCTTCCCTCGAATGCCATTGAATCTTTAAAAACAGTTTTCGTTGCTCTCAAATTAACCTGGTTTGTTGCTAATGGTGTCATACTATTCAAGGCATAACTCCATCCACCACCACCAATTAATAGAGTGTTGTTTTTGTTGACAATATGCAGCAGGTTGGCATTTAATTCAGCAAACTTTAGCACCTGGTTATCATGTTCCAGGATATAGCTATTGTTTTCTCTTTTTGCATTCCCGCTGAATGCAACTTTTTTTTCATCATAAAAGCCATTAGTGTTTGGTTTGCCAATTCCGTAGCTACATTCTAAGGAATATTTTTTATCTGTAAGAGATAATTTCCAACGAATGAAATCAATTGAATCTGTCATCGAAATACCAAGAAATGCTCTAACAATTGGCGCAGGCGGAGTGCTCGCTGTATAGTTTGTTTCTTTTGAAGTGGCACAAGAAACAAATAAAATCATTGATAAAAAAGTAGCGATAAGTTTCATAAAACTAAGTTTCTGCAAACTTCAGTTATCAAAAATAAATTTAAGCCAAAGCTACACCTCTGGCATCATTTCCTTGATGAAAAGATTTTAGAATTTCACCATGGCATATCCTTTAAGCTGGTAGGTTGTGATAGCCGTAAGTCCTGCACTGGCAACTTTGGTTCCGGCAACAAGTTTCTTAGTATCAATATTTCTTTTCTGCATTGTTTGACCGCATACATAAAACTCTACGCCTGCATCCATCAATTCCTTAAGCAATTGCAGGTTTGGGTTATCGCATTTAAATTTTTCCTTGTAAAGCTCATTGTCAAAAACTGCATAAGTAGCCATTTTGCGCAATACGACTACCATCTGAATATTTTCTTTTGGCACTCCTTCCGCAGCATGGAGATTGATCAGCGTAGCTAAAGCTTCAATGTATTCATTTAAAGAATCGGGCTTCGAACCATTCTCTGTAAGTTCAACGATCATTTTATATTTTATTGATGGATCAGGCTTGTGATCCGCATTTGGCAGTTGGAAGACCGTTCCATATGATTTAATGATAGGGTTAACTTTTGTTTGGCCATTAGTAAAGAAAAAAGGAGCAATAAATAAAAGTAACAGGGTTATCTTTTTCATAACTTAATTTTTATAAAAGAAAATTATGAAACAGGACAAAGAAATATATGCCGTTTAAATAATTCAGTGCAATATTATATAACCGGTAATTATTGAGTAAGCTTTATCAACCCAACATCGGTTATTTGTCCATCTATTACAAGGATGGCATCTCTTTCTGCATTCTTATAAGGTAACACTGCTTCAACTACCAATTTCCAACTACCGGGTTTTACATCCATTATAAAACTGCCGGGTGCAGGAATAATAGAAACTGTGTCTTTACCACTAACAGCCCATATTCTTCTTGCTCCTTCTGGCGGTTCGATCGGTCCCTGTATGCCTGATCTGTCATTTGAAAAAGTTGATATCAGGAGAACGGATACTATAAAGCCAATAAAATTTTTCATGAGAATTGTTTTTAAGATGAATAAAATCAGGCAGTACAACTTCCTGGTCATATAAAAAACAACTACCATGCCATCAGAAGGGCAAAATGAACCGGTATTTAGATGGAAATAGCCACTTTAATGGCCTGGTGTTTGTTCTTTTTTATTAAACGTTTTAACTATGGATCCTAAACAGCGGTTAGCTTTAATGGATAAGATCATTCGTGAGCTTGATGATCTTAAAAACTCCCAAACTTCTGTATTGAAAAAGATCACACAAATAGAAGCTGATAACATTAATCTGGATGTAGGTATACTCAGCGATGGATTGCCAGATCTGCATGAAGAAGTAGATCATGGCCTGCAAAAGGTTTCAGAGTTGCACGAACAGTTCGCAGAGTACAGGAACAAGTATGAAATGGATAATCAAAGATTTCTTGCTGAAACTCCATAGTCAATAAAATATTTCCTGGCTTAAAAATTACGATTATGTGGGAATTGTCGGAAGCAACCCACAAAACAGTCGCTTTTCCACCCTTTGTATCATTTATTTTCATTTCATCTTTATGTCAACAGATCGCTGATAAAACTATAAGAGAAGCATTAATTAAATTTATAAACCTAAAAATATATTTTATGGAAAAGATAAATTTCTCTATAGATATCAATGCTCCAAGAGAAAGAGTGTGGAATGTTCTATGGAACGATGATTCGTACAGAAAATGGACTAGCCCATTTGCTGAAGGATCATATGCAAAAACTGATAATTGGAAAGAAGGAAGTAAAGTTTTGTTTCTTTCACCCAGTGGTGAGGGTATGGTTAGTAAGGTTGCCTCAAATAAAAAGAATGAATTCATGTCATTTGAACATCTTGGTGTAGTAAAAGGAGGAGTAGAAGATACAGAAAGTGATAGTGTAAAAGCCTGGGCCGGTGCCAAAGAAAACTACAGACTATCTGATGTAAATGGAAATACAAAATTGATAGTGGATATGGACAGTACTGATGAATTCAAAGATTATTTTTTAAAAACATGGCCAGTGGCCCTGGAAAAGATAAAAGAGCTCTCAGAAAAAAATTAGATGTTTATTTAATTCAAAAAATCTATATATGCAAAAGATAACTCCCTTTCTCTGGTTTGACGGTAAAGCTGAAGAAGCTATGAAACTTTATACATCAGTTTTTAAAAACTCAAAGATCATAACCATTTCTTATTGGGAAAAAGGTAGCCCGTTTCCCGAAGGACAAGTAATGACTGGCGTGTTTGAATTAGATGGGCAACAATTTTATGCATTTGATGCAGGTCCGCAATTCAAATTTACAGAGGCGATATCCTTTTTTGTTGATTGCAAAACACAGGAAGAGATAGACCATTTTTGGAATAAACTTACCGCAAATGGTGGACAGGAAAGTATGTGCGGGTGGTTAAAAGATAAGTTTGGAATTTCCTGGCAGATTGTTCCTTCTGGTTTAACTAAAATGCTTGCAGATAAAGACAAGGCAAAAGCAGGAAGAGCAATGCAGGCAATGATGGGAATGAAAAAGCTTATTATTGCTGAGCTTGAAAAAGCATATAACGGATAATTGTTTTAAAATGAAGAAATAAACCCGTCTGTTATTTCAAAAACCGATAAGTCAGTTTTATTAAGAAAATATTCCGGGCTTGCTCAGCAAAAGCATTTAAGTATAAACTTTGAGCAATTGGCGAATTAACATCACCGAATGCATCTGGTGTATTTCCTCTTGACCAAACTACATAGAATTCAGAGCCCGGTTTATATTCCCAGCGTAATACAAGGTTTGATCTGAACTCAACAAAATTGAAAGTAGGATCATTAAAACTATAATCGGCAACTCCATCTCCGGTTTCGTCAATATAGTATGTCCCGTTATTATAACTTATTTCATTGGAGCCATAAGTATGAAACCTTTCATTATAAGCTTTAGCCAACGCATTTGTTACATAGCCAAAGTTGGTATAAACCGGGCGGGTGATGAAAGGTTGACCATAATACTGTATCGTTAGATCAGGAGTGATATTATAATTAAATCTCAAGACAAAGCGAAGCGTTTCCTGGTCTACTTCACTAACAATTGTCCTTATGGAGTTGTTATAATTTATATTACCTACAAATTGATCCTGCCTTCGCCAATAAGTAGAATAGCTTCCGGTTAAACTAATATTAAGAGAATTGATCGGTTGATAGATCAGGCTTAAGCTCAAGTCACTTCCCTTTATTGTGTTTTCAAATCCAAGGAAATAATTTACGTTGAGATTAGTTGAAAATTTTTTTCTGAAATCTGTTCTTACATAACCCCATTGTCCTATGCCAGCAGGACGACGTAATGATGAAGCGCCACGCAAAGCATTATTTGAAATATCATAATTATTCCAGGTGATCCCTGTTCCTGCCTGCCAGTTGTTTTTAAATGTTGCATGTGCATTCGAATTGAATGCACTGTAAAGAAACTGGCCGCTGTAATCCCACCTGAACCAATGGTTATAGTTGAGACTCGCATTCCGGAATATTGAAAAAGGTTGTTGCCATCTCAATCCGACCCATGTAAAATGATTGATTTCGTTTGATGTAAGTAAAAAACCAACATCATTTAATTCCAATTCAGGGGAACGGAGCGTAACTCCTGTTTCAAATCTTAATACCTCACCGTGCTTACCAGATTTGCCACCGCTTTTACCAAACCGAAAAGTACCACCCGTGCCTGTTAATGAGGTTCTGCTCGAATCAACTTCAACTTCAGGAGCATTGGGTCGCTGAAAAAGATGTTCGAAAGCTGTTTGTGTAATTAATATAGCTTCTTTTGTTCCATTTACATTACTGAAAATAACATTGCCCCTGAAATACCACGTTCGCTTTTTCCAGAAATGTAAAAAATCAAAACCACCTGAATATGCACTACGATGTAGCATGTCGCTTAATCCATGTTCCCTGTTTACGGCGGTAAAGATGCCACCCAAAACCGTGTTTCCTTTGTCTATATCTTTTTGCAATCGTGTCACAAAATAATTCGTGAGAGGTTCTACCATTTCATCCCTTTTCTGACCATTATTGTCAATGGTTGCCATTTCTCTTTCTGTAACACTTTCAAGGATCCCAATACTCACTCCTTTTTTTGTTTTACCGCTGAATTTAGTAGCGCCAAGAATAGTTGTGTTTAAAGGCATATCCACATATTCTCCATTTGTTGTACTTGGATAACCATGAGGTGAAGCACCGATACGTCGTGAATAAAATAAGAGATCAGCATCATAATCTCCTCCTGCTTGTGACCCTGTAAGCTGGTAATCAAAAATATTTCTGCTTTCAATAAAAAAAGGTCTTCGTTCTTCAAAGAAGTTTTGAAAACCATCGATGCGTACTTGTGATGGATCTGCTTCTACTTGCCCAAAATCCGGGTTGACAGTAAAGTCAAGTATAAGATCATTTGTTACAGCCACCTTACCATCTACCCCAACGGCTAATTTAGTATCAAGGCCTTTTGCAAATGGATTACCCTCTTCTTTTGTGTATTTGTCAGCCTGCGCAACCATATAAGGTGCAATCTCCACCTGCCTGTGCATAGGGATATCTTTCAATCCGTGCAATTCTCCAAAACCGCTAACCCATACCCCGGAGTTTTGAGGTATGTACTGCCAGGTTGAACGTTCTTCTTTACGAAACAATCGCCTCGTTACCTGGAATCCCCATACTTTTTCGGGCTCATTGCCATACCGTAGCTGGCTAAATGGAATTTTTACTTCGGCCGTCCATCCTTTATCATCCTTGTGAGTTTTTGCATACCAGATCGGGTTCCAGCTTTGATCCCAATTGTTGCCGTTTTCAGAAATAAATTCATCTCCACGTACTCCGGAAATAGATATGGTAAAAGAAAATGCAGTACGCTGGTCGTGGTAACTATCAATATTAATCTCTACGAAATCACCCGGAAATTCATCACGACGTCCCATGCGACTGATAATAGAATCTGGTGCAAGATCATGACAGCGGTAACCTATATAAAGAAATTTATCGTCGTAAAGAATTTTAAAATTAGTTTGTTGAGAGGGTGGTTTTCCTTCATTGGGCTGGTATTGAATAAAATCACCGCCCCATTCAGTTGCATTCCACGCCTCTTCCTCCGGAATTCCATCTAGCGTAATCGTACTAGTTACACGATGAGTTAAATATTTCTTTTTGGGGATTACAGAATCCACCTTCTGGCTTTTTGCAATAGCCGAGAGAAATAGACATAGAATAAGTAGCAGGTTGGTTTTTCTCATGGCTGCCAATAATACACCTTGTTATAGGAAGAGAAAATATAAAGTTTAACAACGGCAATATTTTCAAGATATGCGGCTATAGAATGTTAAATCATTATTTGGGCATAGGTGCTAACCAAATTAATTTTTATAGTAGTTTCAACCCCGAAAACATTTAATATGGCAAAAATTAGCTGGCCCGAGGCCATCAAACCACTGCTGAAAAAATATAAAAACACAAAACACCCATTAGAATATAAAAGCATTTATCAATTATTAGTTATGGTTGTTTTATCTGCACAGGACTCTGACAGGAATATTAATGCCATTGCGCCAAAATTATTTGAGGCATTTCCCGATATGAAAGCATTATCAAAAGCAACAGAAGAAACTTTATTTCCGTATATAAGTAAAGTGAGAAATTTTGGGAATAAAGCAAAATGGTTAATAGAGATCGGCAAAACTGTAAAGGACGATAAAAATATTCCTCTTACACATGAAAGCCTGACAGCATTAAAAGGCATCGGAAGTAAGTCAGCTAATGTTATTTTACGTGAGGCAGGTAAACCAGCAGAGGGTGTTATTGTTGACCTACATGTTGTACGTGTAGCGCCAAGACTTGGAATTGCAATAGGAGAGGATCCCAAAAAAATTGAAAAGCAGATCAAAGAAATTCTTCCGCAAAAAGATTGGGATGCAGGTATGGCAATTTCATTTCTTGGAAGAGAGATATGCCGGCCTCAGCCAAAATGCGAGATATGTTTGATGAATGCAGTTTGTGCTTATTATAAAGCCAACAAATAATTTTTCCTGAAATAGAAAAGTTTGAAAACAAAGAAATCATCATTGTGGTTTAAATTGCTGACAAAATAATTACTATGGCACAAAAGAAAATCATAACAGTATTTGGAGCAACAGGTGCGCAAGGTGGCGGATTGGTTCGGGCAATTCTTCATGATAAGCATAGCGAGTTTTCAGTTCGTGCTGTCACCCGTGATCCGGATTCAGAACATGCAACTACACTGGCATCAATGGGTGCAGAAGTTGTCGTCGCTGATATAGACAATGCTGAAGATGTACAGAAAGCAATGAATGGTGCTTATGGCGCTTTTTGCGTTACATTTTTCTGGGCACATTTTTCTCCTGAGAAAGAAATGGCACAGGCAAAAATCATGGCTGAAGCTGCAAAAGCTGCCGGGTTGAAACACGTGATATGGTCAACACTGGAGGATACACGCCATCATATTCCTCTTAGTGATAATAGAATGCCAACGCTGCAGGGAAAATATAAAGTGCCACATTTTGATGCTAAGGGAGAGTCTGATCAATATTTTATTGATGCTGGTGTTCCCACTACTTTTTTGCTTGCATCTTTCTATTGGGAAAACATGATCTATTTCGGTGCGGGACCAAAACGTGGCGAGGATGGAATATTAGCAATTACTTTTCCGATGGGCAATAAAAAGCTATCTGGTATTGGGTCTGCTGATATAGGTAAATGTGCTTATGGTATTTTTAAAAAGGGAGAATCTATGATTGGAAAAAGGATTGGTGTAGCTGGTGATGAGCCTACTTGTGCAGAAATGGCTGCATCGTTAACAAAAGTGTTGGGCGAAGAAGTAAGATATAATGAGGTGTCACCTGATCTATACAGAAGTTTTGGTTTTCCGGGAGCAGATGAATTAGGAAACATGTTCCAGTTCTATCATGATTTTGAAGAAGTGTGTGTTTCTACCCGGCATGTGCCTAATTCAAGAGCTTTAGACCCGGCTCTACAGGATTTTGATACCTGGCTTAAGCATAATGCAAAGAAGATTCCACTTCAATAAAGATTCAATTAGATAAAAATAAAAAGCCTCAATTAGTCATTGAGGCTTTTTATTTAAATGTTTATTTTTTAAAACAATCTTTCTTGTGGAGGTTTGATTCCCTGCAAGCGAATATAGATAGTTGTTTGTCCGCGGTGATGAGCCTGGTGTTCTATTGCCTTAAGTAACAAAGCAAATCTTGTTTCTTCATAACCGCCAAATGGTAATTTCTTTTTTTCTCCCCATTTGCTTATATCAGAGCTTTTAACTGCATTGATGCAATAGTCATAGCTGGTAGTTACATAATACATTACTGAATCTTTTGTTTGTGCTGAAGCGCTTTTTTCACGATCAGATCCAAAAGAAGGAGATTTTAGATCTGTAGCCAGTGACAGGAAAAATAAATTGGCTTGTGCAAGGTGTAACATTTGCTGTGCAAAGCTGCGAATACTATCGTGTGCTTTAAAAGAATATTTGTTAGCAGGCATCGTATTCAGGTAATCGATAGTATAAGCTTTTGACCTTTCCCATTCTTTTACCATTTGAGCTTTTATATCTTCAGCACTTAATGATTGTGCTTTAATAATTGCAGGAGTAATTAAAATAAAAAGCGACAGTATAAAAACTGTCATTAAAAGATCTTTTTTCATAAATAATTTTTTTGGAAAGGCAATTTAGTGAAAAAGATGATGGAACTTATTTTATTTGTAAAAGGACAAGTGAAGCCGACGTTTGATTACTTGACATTATCGTTATGCTTTTCCCTCCTTCGATCCACAAATAATGGCCGGCCTTCATGATACGGCGTTGTGTTGTTTCGTTTATTTTATAGTCGATGATAGTTTCTTTCTTGCTAACAAGCAAATAGCCATATGAGGAGGGAGGAATCGGCAGATTTCCACCAGGCCTGATCTCTGCTTCATAACCGTTTACCTGTTCCTTGTTGAATAATAATTTAAGTGATGGGTTTTGGAAAGGTGGGATCCTGAGATTTGCCCTTTTACTTGTCAATTCAATATCCATTACGTGAAACCAGCTTGTGTCTTCATTCCATACACGATGAAGTCGTGGGTTGGCAAGGCTATCATAAGTTATTTCACCCGAAAGGTTGGCGCCTCGTTGTGGTAGTCCACCTGAAAGTTGAGAGCCGACATTTGAGTTTGTAAGAACAATGAACACCGAAGGTGTGTTATGTAAATGATATAATGTCGTATCACCAGGAGCAAGATGCACATCCAATACTCGTATAAATTCATTTTCGAAAACATTGTGATGCCTTGGCTCATCTCTAACCTGTACCTGGGCATTAATAAAAATGGTACTGCTTATAGTTATAATTAACAATAGGTATTTCCTCATATTTTTAAAGATAGATTATTTGGAAAGAAAATAGATAAGTAGAATGATACTTCGATAAATTTGGCAAATAAAGTTTTAATATGATACACGTAAAAGGATTTGCTGCATCAAGCCCGACTTCGCCTTTGGAACAATACAATTTTGCAAGAAGAGATCTGCGGGAACACGACGTCTTAGTTGATATTTTATTTTCCGGTGTTTGTCATTCTGACCTTCACCAGGTAAGAGATGAATGGGGTGGGTCTATTTACCCAATGGTGCCTGGACATGAAATTGTTGGAAGAGTGATCAAAATAGGCAAGAAATCAAAAAAATTTAAGATTGGAGACTTAGCAGGAGTGGGAGTCATGGTTGATAGTTGCCGCAAGTGCAAACCTTGCAACCATTTTATGGAGCAATACTGTGAAGATGGAATGACAGGAACCTATAATAATTATGAAAGGGATAACGAAACTCTTGCACAAGGAGGATATAGTACACAGATCGTTTGTGATGAAAGATGGGTGTATCATATTTCAAAGAAACTCGATCTTCCGGGAGTGGCGCCTTTGCTATGTGCTGGCATCACCACTTATTCTCCTTTAAAGTATGCTAATATAAAACCTGGAGATAGAGTAGCGGTAGCTGGTCTTGGCGGACTTGGGCATATGGCAGTAAAATTCGCTGTGGCAATGGGTGCTGAAGTTACAATGCTTAGTACTTCACCATCAAAGGCAGAGGATGCAAAGCGACTCGGAGCACACCATTTTGCTTTAAGTACAGATCATACCGTAATGAAAAAACATCGTGATCATTTTGACGTAGTGGTGGATACTATTAGTGCTGACCATGATTATGAGATGTTTTTAAAATTACTTGGCCTTCACGGCAAGCTACTGGTTGTTGGTCTTCCAAAAGAAGAACCTCGTGTAAATCCATTTGAATTAGTAAAAAATCGCCGCAGCATTATTGGTTCTATGATCGGGGGAACAGTTGAAACACAGGAGATGCTTGATTTTTGTGCGGAAAAAAATATTGTGGCAGATATTGAAATAATATCAATGCAAAAGATCAATGAGGCGTATGAAAGACTTTTAAAGAATGATGTGAAGTATAGATTTGTAATTGATATGGAAAGCTTGAAATAGTTCAAACTATTTTTTTTGTGTTCCCAGCCATATTAATCCATCAATGATCATTTTATCCTGTATATCATTTCCAAATTGAAATGATAATTCCTTGTTTGTTCTATTATCATAGTCAATATCGTTGTGACCCATATTAACATAAAGCATTTTGTAATTCTTATTTGTCCAAACAACAGGATAATACCCGCTATGCCAGATCTCAGATTGTTTTGGACCATTGCCTAAAGGGAAACTACTGGAGTCTATCGATAAAAGAATTTTTATATCGGGATTTAAACGAATGTCTTTTTCCCAGCGGTACCATTCATTAGGAGATGAAGGAAAAGTTTTCGGCAAATTTTTTGTAACCGGGTGTGTGCTGTCTTCCACACGAAGAATAGCAGATGTAGGATGCCATGTATTGCTTTTGTATTGCCCCGCTCCTATAAAAGTGTTGTGATACCAACTCCAGTTCTGTGGAAAATCGGAATTCGTTAATGCAAAGCCCGCAAAATGAAAACCGATAAATGCACCGCCATTATCCATATATTTTTTAAACGCATCTCTTTGAGTTGTCCTTTCTGGTCTTGTATCAAGAAAGATCACCACCTGGTATTGAGAAAGAAATTCTTCATTGAGATTACTCCAATTGTTAGTGGAATCGTAAGAAAAATTATACAAGGCCCCCATTTGTGGAAACCATTTGTTTGCTTCATGTACAAAACTGATATGAGCAAGATCACTTTTAGCAGTATAGAAAGCAATTACTTTAAATAACGGAGGTTTAGTTTGCGCATTTATGATTACGGTAAAACAAAAGCAAATGCAGCAAAGCATGCCCCCGTGTAAATATTTCTTTATTAATTTCATTCGTATTTATTCAATCAACTATCTTATCAATGTACAGGTTCCATTTTGTTTATAAACAACATCATTGATGCCAATTCCTTCAGCCATCCAAACTACCACTTGTGTTGATTGTAGCTTTCCATTGATCTTTCCATCCCAACCTTTCGGATCATCTTTCAGATCAAATACTAATTGCCCCCACCGGTTATATACTCTGAAATATTTGAACTCTTTAATGCCTACCGGGATGGGTTTTAAATAATCATTCAGTCCATCCAGGTTTGGTGTGAATCCAGATGGAACATAAATTTTTACCTCTTTAAAAACTTTCACTAACTGCGTATCTACAGTAACACATCCTGCTGCAGTTTCTATTTGAATTGTATAAAGCTTATCCGTCGTTCCATTAAATGTTGGAACCAGGCTGCTGGTCGAACTTAAAAATGTTGGAGGATTCCATTCTACTCCAATTCCAAAATCCCTTGCTTTTAGCTGATGGGGATAATTAACAACAGCATATTCTGTGGGATAGTTAATGCCTGGTCTTGGAACTTCTATCACAACAGTCTTTTTTTCCGTTAAAGCAACACATCCTACGTTATTATAGAGTACAGCGCTGTAAGTGCCAGATTGATTTGCCCTATAACGAACTCTATGCTGATTATTTATGGGTAAACCATCCTTCAACCATTGAATACTGTCCTGGGGATTTACAAAAAACACTGTACTGTCACCACTGGTAATGCAATATGCCAATTTACCAAGGACTCTTAATGTAGTATCAATGATGGATGCCTTCACCACTACGGTGTCTTTGTCAGGGCAGCCTCCTCCTATGCTGCTGGTTGTAAGTACATATGTCGTTGTTATATTGGGTCCCGCTCGGGGATTAGCAATATTAGGGTTGGATAGACCGATAGGCGGATCCCAACTGTATTTCAGACCCGGTTTCGGATTAGCTCCAATCGGCACAGGATTACCATTACAGGAAAGAGTATCCTTTCCTGCAAATGATATGACCGTTAATGTATCTATTAACCTGGCATAAAGTGTATCAAGACAACCATAGCCATTATAGGGAACAACCTCAACTGCAATAACAGTCCCAACCGGCGGAGGTGGATTAAATATTATGCTTTGAGAGTTTCCAAGTGTTTGAGTGAAATTGCTATTAAACCATGTATAGTTTTGATAACCAAAAGGGGCAGTTACATTTATGAAAGCATCATCCGGACAGTATGTAGCTCCTACAAATTCGCTGCTGCATTCAGAATTCACATCTATATAAGCATATCCAAAGTGTCGTGTAAATGTGCAATCAGCAGTTTTAAAAAATAAGCGGATCTTTTTTCCTGCGTTATGATCAAGGTTGATACTTACTGCTGACCAATCTTTGCACCAGATATTTGTAGTGTCCTGTTGGTTAGTTGAAAGAAAAAAACCGGGAAGAATAGAGCCGTAAGGAATAAAGGTAAAAGATGAACAGTTGAGAACTACACCATCTGTAACATTGGTTACTTCAATTTCTAATCTTGGTTGTTGAAAAATTTCATGATTAGGATCCTGGAAAACGACGGCATAGTGGTAAATAAGCGAATAGATATCTTGTCCCGCAGGGATCGTGAATTCATAAGAAATCCCTTCTGCTTGCCCACCGCCTGTATTATTTCCAAGTTTTATCGAATGTCCACTACCATTTGGACAGCTAACAGGAAAATTACCAAAATAATCCAGCTCGCCAGTTCCGGATGAATACATGGTATGTTGATTGGGTACAGGCCCTCCTGATGGGGTAAGATTAATTGTATTAACCCCGCCTGCTGCTGATACATAACCTGTGTAGCATGTCCAATTAGCAAAAGTACCGGTTTCGAAATCAATATTTGTGGGACATGTTTGCGAAAAAGATCGTAAAGAGAATAAGGATATAAAAGTAAAAAACACGAAAAATTGTGCATTCAGGTAAGACAAAAAACTCTTCTTTGTACCAGTTTCGACGGGTATATGCACAATTTTTAAATTGAATACTAAAGATAAAACTTACTTAAGTAAATCGCCAGACTTTTCTAATAGGTTGCCAACAAAAAGCCTTTCTAATGACTTGGTCAGTAACGACTGGTTTAAAGGCCGTTGAAATATTCATAATCATCATTTCAGTAGCTGACATTATCCTCATCTTCGTAATTTCGCTTTCTAATAAATGTATATGAGATATTTTTCAAGCCTTATAATTTGCCTGTTATTTTTAAGTGCTGCTTTTGGTCAGAAAACTGACCCTAAGGTATCCACTCCCGATTCCACCAAAAAGATCCAGGTTGTGGAAACAGCTTGCGGAGAATGCCAGTTTAAACTTGAGGGTAAAGGATGTGACTTGGCCGTAAGAATTGATGGCAAATCCTATTTTGTTGATGGAACAGACATAGACTCTCATGGAGATGCACATGCAAAAGATGGTTTTTGCAATGCGGTGAGAAAAGCAGAAGCACAAGGCCAGTTGGTGAATAATCGTTTTAAAGTAACTTATTTTAAATTACTGAAGAGCGATGATAAGAAAGAGCCAACTACCAATCAAAAAAATTAGCATCTTATTAATGTGTAAACCTCCGTTTCATTTTTATACCTGTTCAAATTGAATAGAAAATTTATTCCGATTGTTTAATTCCTCATCTTAATCAAAGTTGCTTTTCATTAACTTCGCTCCCCAACGTTCAACCTATGCCTGAACATTCTCATCAATTAGCTGCAATTCTTTTTGCGGACATAGTGAATTATACCGCTATGATGCAGGAAGATGAAAACACAGCACTGGAAAAGATTACTCGTTTCCGGCATGTAATTGATATAATTGTTGAGGAACTGGAAGGAAAGATCATCCAGTATTATGGCGATGGTTGCCTCGTGCTGTTTAATAGTGCCACGGATGCTGTTGAATTTGCCAAACTTTTACAGACGGATTTTAATGAAGAACCAAAAGTGCCGGTACGCATCGGTATTCACATGGGTGATGTATTACTTCGAGATGGAAATGTTTTCGGAGATGTTGTAAATATTGCTTCCCGTATCCAGGCATTGTCACCTCCCGGTGGCATTTATGTTTCCGAAATGGTGTACAGAAATATTGCCAACAAAAAGGGGATGGATTCCGTTTTTATTAAAGAGGAATTTTTGAAGAACGTAAAAACACCAATCAGGATATATGAGGTGCTGACAGAATACAGCAAAACAGTTTACCATACCGGCCCGAATGATGAACAAGTCGCCATTGATGAGAATAGCATCGCAGTTTTGCCATTTGTAAACATGAGCAGTGATAAAGAACAGGAGTATTTCAGCGATGGGCTTACCGAAGATATCATTACCCAACTTTCAAAAATAAAATCTTTTAAGGTCATTTCACGTACTTCTGTAACACAGTATAAGAAGACGCCAAAATCGATCAGGGAAATAGGGAAGGAGCTTGGCGTTGCTACTATACTTGAAGGAAGTGTGCAACGATCCCTGAAGCAAGTTCGTATCACTGCCCAGCTTATTAATGCAGTTACTGACGAACATTTATGGTCAGAATCCTATGACCGGCCTGTTGATGATATTTTCACTATTCAACGAGAAGTTGCATTGGCGATCGCCTCCGTACTTAATACAACGCTTACAAAAAAAGAATCGCAGCAACTGGATTATGTACCGACAGTGAATTTGCAGGCTTATGATTTTTACATGAGGGGGAAATTTCTTATTGAAAAAAGAAATAAGACCGATCTCCTCGTTGCAAGAGAACTTTTTCAGCAGGCAGTAACAAAGGACAGAACATTTGCAGACGCATATTCAGGATTGGCAACTACATATTTGCTTTCTTCATTTCGTGGATATGAAGATCCAACAAGAATGCTGTGGCTGGCAAAGAAAAATATTGATACAGCTCTTGGTCTTGATCCTTCTTCCGGGGAAATACAAGCAACGCTTGGATATTGGTATCATCAAACATTTGACTGGCATGCAGCTGAAATAACTTATCGCCGTGCCATTGATTTGAATGCAAACCAGGCCAATGTTTATTTATGGTTGGGGATTTTATTGGAAGCTAAAGAAGAAAAGGAAGAAGCTTTGAAAATTTATGCACAAGGGACAGAATTGAATCCTATGTGGGATTACCTTGTTGAAAATAAAATTCGGGCACTTATAAATAACAACCAGGTTGAAGATGCGATCGAGCTGCAAAAAAAGTTAGTTGATAAGGCAGTTGATCCTGTTTTGCAAAAGATGTATTATGAAGATCTTTCACGCATATACTGGTATTTGAATAAAAAGGAAGAGGCAATCGCCGCTGCTGAAAGATCAGGAAATAAAGTGCTGAAAAAGTTTTATGTCGACGGTGACATTTCAGCCATGGAAAAAGAAGTTGACCAGGGTTATAATGAACTGAGGGAAAAAAGTGAATACATTTCTCAGGTATGGATGGGTATTGATTATGCAAGGGCAGGCTCAAGAGATAAAGCGCTGGATTGTTTTAATAATGCAATTGCTTTAAAAGAAACGGCAATTACATTTTTGTTGCTTCGCCATTTTGATTTCTTAAATATCAAATACCTGAGCATGGCGCTCATTACCAGAAAGATCAGGCAGATCATTAACTTCTAAGAAGATTTTCAATAGTATTTGATCTCTCTCTGTTTAACTTCTACCACTTTGCCATCTTGCATTTTTTTCTGACGGGTCCAATTCCCTTTTTTATCAAGATCATACGTATAAGTATATGTTGCTTCTACATTTGCATCTCCTTTGTATTCGGTTTCTTCTACAATATTATTCTTTTCATTGTATTTGTAAATAACTTTTCCAATTATAGCATTATCTGAAGTTACCCGAAGCCATTCCGTTTTATTCCCTTTATCATCATAGTTAAAAATATACTTGTATAAGAATGTCCCATTTCCACGATAAACGATCCTTTCTGTTTGTTGGCCTTTTTCATCATACTTATAATAATATTTGTAATTCATTATCATATTGCCCATAGGTCTAACATCTTCCTGTTCAATTTTATTTCCTTTTGAATCTGTTTTTATAGTTGAAACAACATCTGATTTGCCATCGCCTAAAAACGTTTCTTCTTTAACTAATATACCATTTGCATCATAAGAGTATTTGATAGTTGAATTTAATTTGCCGTCTGCTTTATAACTAGCCAATTCTGTCATGTTGCCATTTGCATCATATTTGAAAACATTTTTAGATGATATCTTTTTTGATCCTTCGTCAGACATTAATGATTCTGAAAGTACTTCCACTTTTCCTTTCACTCCTTTTACATTTAAATCCGATTTTTTTTGTTCAGCCACACTGAGATTTGTTGGGGTGTTGCTTACTGTTTCGTTTGTTGATGTCGAACTATTTGTGGTAACGTCATCTTTATCGGCGCTATCAGAACATGAAGAAAAAAATAGTGCTGCGAAAAACAGGAAAACATAAAGAGTTGACCATTTCATAAACGGTAAGGTTTTGTTTCGGGTTACAACATAATTTATTTGTCGAACAAATCCAATAAGTACTATTCCGCCGGGCCGGATATTTTTCGAAAAGCAATTAAAGAATACCAAAAATAGCCTTGCTTTTACTTTAATTGAAGCCTGAAATATTTCTTTGAAATATTAAAAATAGCTTGCCCGGTAACTTATCCAGTTTTGACTGAAAAGCTACCGGGTCAAGAAATTAAGACAAATAAAATTTTAAATAACGATCACACTATTGCTTCCGCCGAATTCATTGGGAACCTCTTTATCAGCTTCGGGATCGTTTAGCCACAAAGTTTCATTCACAAGATATTTGAACTCATGTGTAGAATCTTTCGGCAGGTTTACATCGGCGCTGAAGCTGCCATCTTTCTTTTTGCTCATGATCACAGCTTTTTTCCAATCACTGTTCAGACCAAGGATCTCAATTGAGTCAGCGGCATCGGCCGTAAAGGAAAATTTTACTTTACAATAATCTTTTGTTTTGTAATAGGTTTTTTGTACCATTTTCTTTCTTTTAAGTTTTAAATCTGTCTTAAACTACCGTTCATTAGCAAGGCACATCGTGAAAACGGACCAAAACGGGCTTTAATTGCTCTTAATACCGCAAAGTTAAGTATGTAACCTTTCCATGTTGTTCTATTTACGAGGCTCAAAGCGATTTGTGGATTACTTGTGAAGACAAAATAGATTTTTTCATTTCCATAATATTTACAACTTTATGAAATGAATATTCGTGTTGCAGATGTAAAAGATATATATCAGATACAGGTTATCAGAAATCTTGTAAAAGAAAATCGATTATCTGATCCTGCCCTCGTCCCGGATAGCGATGTAGAAGATTATATTACAAGGAGAGGAAAAGGCTGGGTTTGCGAGATCAATGATCAAATAGTTGGATTTGCTATTGCTGACCTGGTTGATAATAATATTTGGGCATTGTTCATTCATCCTGATTTCGAAAGAATAGGTATCGGAAAAAAATTGCAGGAAGAAATGCTGACCTGGTATTTCTCTCAAACAGATAGAACGGTTTGGTTAGGAACTTCGCCAAAGACAAGGGCAGAATTATTTTACCGAAAGGCCGGTTGGAAAGAAGTTGGGATACATGGCAAAGGTGAAATAAAATTTGAAATGACAAAAGATGAATGGACATCTTTGCAAAAATAATTTTAATAAATGCTTGTATTAAACTTCACTCCGTTTCCTGAAATAAAAACCGGAAGACTTCTTTTAAGGAAGCTTAAAAAAACTGATGCGAAAGAATTGTTTTTTCTGCGATCAGACGAAAATGTGTTGCGTTATTTAGGCAAAGAGCCCGCAAAAAAGATCAGTGAAGTGGAAGAGTTTATTGTTGCGGTAAATAAAAATGTCGACGGAAATGATTCGATACTCTGGGGTATTGCTTTTTTTGATAAGCCATCAACTATTATTGGAACAGTTTGTTTATGGAATTTTAAACCAGAAAATTATCGTGGCGAGATTGGTTATATACTTCATCCTGATCATTGGCGTAAGGGAATTATGAAAGAAGCTATCAATGCCGTTGTTGATTATGGTTTTTCTGTATTGCGAATGCATTCCATCGAAGCACTGCTTAGCCCCGAGAACATTGCATCCTCAGCAGTATTGGAAAGTACCGGTTTCATAAAAGAAGGCCATTTAAAAGAAAGTTTTTATTTTAATGGTAAGTTTAGTGATACAGCTATTTACTCCCGTTTAAAATAAATTGCAGCATGGTCTCATCACTTGGTGATTTTAAAAATCCATTTTTTATTGGTGTGGCAGGTTCCGGTATGAGCGCATTGGCTCAATACTTACAGGGCGTTGGTAAAAATGTATCGGGCAGCGATCGTTATTTCAAACAGGATGAATACAATGAAACAAAAGAGAAATTGGAAGCTGAAGGGATAAAATGTTTTTTGCAGGATGGGAGTGGAATCACAACTGAAACGGATCTTATAGTTGTAAGTACTGCTATTGAGGATACAGTCTTTGAAGTTCAAAGAGCAAAACAGTTAAATATACCCATCATTAAACGAAGTGAACTGCTTGCTTTAATTGCAGAAAGCAAAAAAACAATTGCCATTGGTGGTACTTCCGGAAAAAGTACAACAACTGCAATGCTGTTTGATATACTTGAATACGCAAAATTGAATCCGAGTATTATAAGCGGCGCTGGACTTACAAGTATCATCAAAGAAGGAAAGATCGGGAATGCAAAAGTTGGAAGCGGTGAATGGTTGGTGATAGAAGCCGATGAGAGTGATGGCTCGATCGTTTATTATAAACCGGAGATCGGGGTTTTGCTGAATGTTGATAAAGATCATAAAGAGATCGACACGCTGATGGATATTTTTACTGTTTTTAAAAAAAACAGTAAAAAGTTTGTTGTGAATCGATCTCATTCATTGGCAAAACAATTATCGCAGAATTTACAAAATGATTTCTCTATAGACGAAGAGATCAAAGCAGGTTTTGTCGCGAAAGATTTCAGACAAAATGGATTAAGTATTCAATTCACCATTCACGATTCACCATTCACGATCCAGGCTATCGGCAAACACAATATGGAAAACGCAACTGCAGCAATTGCCGTTGCTAATCAAATAAGAGTTAGCCTTGAAATATGTGCAGCCTCATTGAAGAATTATAAAGGAATTTACAGGCGCAGCCAGGTGTACGGAAAAAAACATGGTGTTTGGATGATCGATGATTATGCTCATAACCCGGTAAAATGCGCAGCAAGCATTAAAGCATGTCAGCCAATAACACCAAAAGTTATTGCATGGTTTCAACCTCATGGTTTTGCCCCGACAAAATTTTTAAGAAATGATTTTGTAGAAGAAATAGCAAATGCGTTAAGGCCGCAGGATGAAATATGGATGAGTGAGATCTTTTATGCAGGTGGTACGACTACAAAAGATATTTCTGCAAATGATCTGATAAATGACCTGAGATCAAAAGGAGTAAATGCTTTTTTTATTGAGAACAGGAATGATCTTGTTTCAACTGTTCGCCCTCATCTTACACATGACTGCGTATTATTACTAATGGGTGCAAGAGACCCTTCACTTGAAAATTTTGCAGCTTCCGTTTGGAAACAGTTGTAAACTTGGTTAGATTTAAAGAGCCAATTACCAAAACTTATTTTATGAGACGTTTGCTAACTGTTTCCCAATTACTATTTGTTTCTTTTTTGATCCTGAGTTTTTCCTCGTGTAGAAAAACAATTTCAAAAAATAATGATGATATAGTGAATGAAGTTGAAGTGTCATCATCATCGTCGCTTTCTGCAGCAAGCATCGGTGTTTGTGATTATGATCTTAATGAATCAACACTTACATCAGCTGGATGGACTAAAAGATTTGAAGAAAGTTTTTCTACTAATCTTAATCAATGGAATATATGGACAGGTGGCGCATATAATTATGAATTACAACACTACCGTGCTGCCAATCTTGTTATAAATAATGGAGTTCTATCAATAGTGGCGAAAAGAGAAAATGTTACGGGAGCGACATTGCCAACGAATCCCACGCCAAAATCTTTTGAATTTACTTCAGGAAGAATAGAATCAAAAGCAAATTTCTCAGCGTCCAATTCTACTCCAGAGGTCAGGATGATAGCAAGAATAAAATTACCTACAGGTTATGGTATGTGGCCGGCATTTTGGAGTTATGGTGATCCCTGGCCAACACAAGGCGAGATCGATATTATGGAAGCAAGAGGCAATGAGCCGTTCAAGTATCAAACTGCTTATTGGTTTGGTCGTCGCTCTGGCGTTAATAGTGCAAGCAATACAGAAGGGACTGTGATATCAGAATCAAGTCTCACCGATTGCTGGCATGTATATGAAGTTATCTGGCAAAAGAATAGTCTTACCTGGTTGCTCGATGGCCAGGTTGTTGTGACAAAAACTGGTGGATGGGTATCTGACTTCTTTAGAAAAACTCAACGGGTCACTCTAAACCTCGCTGTTGGTGGTGGTTTCTTTGGCAATCCTCCGTCGTCATCTATTGTTACAGGTACAATGCAAATTGATTGGGTAAAAGTGTTTACTTCCAATTAGATTTGCTGAATGGCTTCGACGCTTATCACTAATATCAAACAGTTGGTCAATGTAAGGGAAGAGTCAACACTTCTAAGGGGTAAAGAATTGTCGACGCTTCCTGTTATTGAGAATGCATATTTAATTATTCAGGATGGATTGATTGGTGAATATGGAGATATGTCAAATCTCAAACCTCAAACTTCAAACTTCAAACAAATAATTGATGCATCCGGACAGTTTATCCTTCCATGCTGGTGCGACTCACATACTCATTTAGTATTTGCTGCTTCAAGAGAACAAGAATTTGTAAATAAGATAAAAGGGATGAGTTATGCTGAAATAGCTGCAAAAGGTGGTGGCATCTTAAATTCAGCCGACAAACTAAATGCAATGAGCGAAGATGCACTCTTCTATCATGCATGGAAAAGGTTGGAAGAAGTGATGAATCTTGGAACAGGCGCAATTGAGATCAAAAGTGGCTATGGGTTATCTGTTGATGGCGAATTAAAAATGTTACGTGTTATCAAAAGATTGAAAGAAAGATCACCGATACCAATTCGTTCAACTTTTCTTGGGGCTCATACATATCCATTGCAATATAAAGAAGATCACCAGGGATATATTGACCTGATCATAAATGAAATACTCCCTGTGATAGCGAAAGAAGAATTGGCTGATTATATTGATGTATTTTGTGAGAAAGGTTTTTTTTCTCCGAAAGAAACAGAAACGATCTGCAAAGCTGGTATGAGTCATGGTTTGAAACCAAAGATCCATGCAAACCAGTTGAATTTATCAGGTGGAGTAGAAGTAGGAGTTAAGATCGGTGCAGTTTCTGTTGATCATTTGGAAACGATGAATGATTCAACTATCAATATTCTTGCAAACTCAAATACAATTGGCACATTGCTTCCGACAGCTGCTTTCTTTCTTCGCATGCCATTTCAGCCTGCAAGACAGATGATCGACGCGGGATGTGCTATTGCGCTTGCTTCTGATTTCAATCCTGGTTCTTCACCTTCCGGAAATATGAATTTGGTTGTTGCAATGAGTTGTATTGGTATGAAGATGTTACCTGAAGAAGCGATCAATGCAGCCACGATCAATGGTGCTTATGCTATGGAACTACAAGATGAAGCAGGAAGTATTACCGTTGGGAAAAAAGCCAATCTCATTTTTACAAAGCCTATCTCTTCACTAGCTTATATTCCCTATTCATTTGGGGAAAATCTAATTGATAAAGTAATGATCAATGGCGAGATCATTTAATAGACTTGTCTGCCGTTCGGCTGCCATCCGGCACTTTCTTAACCACTTGTCCTGTTGCGATCAATACTAATGAAAGTATAAGAATAGCAAACAAAACCAATGCGGCGTTGGAGAAAGCTTTTGCGTACCCATGCCTGTTTACATCCACGAAGATATAAGGATAGAATTTTGTAATCGCTCCCAGCAAAAGTGCATACAACATGTATACAACCGGGTAGATAAGCCAGGAAAAAGCATGCTTCCATTCCAGTCCTCTCGTTCGTATAAAGATCCAGAACAAAATAAAATATAAAGGAATTACGCTATGTAACAATTCATCTACGATCTTCTGCATGCCTTCTGGTTTCCATTGGGGACGTAGAATAGTATTGTAAACGATACCGACTATTGTGATATAAACGGTAAGCGCTGTAATGGTTGATGCTTTAGAGAAAAAAATACCGACTCGTGAGCTTTTCCCAAAAAAGATAAAAGCGAAACACAATGCGACAAGAATATTCGTATCAATAGTGAAATAACTAAAAAAGCGGAAGATCGTTTCGAGAACAGAAACTGTTCTGTTGGAAATGATCAGGTAAAGCTGAGTTATGATCGCAAACCATCCGATCATTGCGCCAATCAATGCAATAAGCCTTGTGGATCTTTTTTGCATAAATCATTTTTTCAGGTCATTCCATTTCTTTTTCAAAATGGTCATTTGTTGCTGTAATTCTTTCGCTGCATTTATCGTTTGTGTTGTTGGTAGCGTATCACTATCCTGCAATACATTAAAGACGGAAGCAAATCCTCCGTTCAATCTTCCAAAGCTCCAGTCATTACTACCTTGTGGTGTAGATTCTAATGCTGCAGCTTCTTTATCTTTTTTACTCAGCTCATCAGGGTTTGTTATTTTGTTTTTAAGCGAAGAACGATAAGAACGGATCTCATCAATGATCTTCATGCATTCTTTTCTTCCTTCATAACATTGTAATGAAAGATCATGTTGCAATTGAAGATTTGCGGTAGAAATTCGTATCCTGGGGTCCATTTTAACCGTTAAAATTTGCTCATGTATTTTGCCATCAATTGTTATTCGAACAATATAATCTCTGGGCATTACCCACGGAGCTGTTATATCCGGAGCTGTGTTCATATAGACTGCAGAAATAGGATAGGAAGGAGGGATATTTAAAGGCTGATATTTCAAATCCCATACAAAACGATGATGACCTGCTTTAGTAGAAAGTATTTGCTGTGGACGAATCCAATAATGCGGAATATTTACATTTCCAATTTTATATAATGTGTCATTACTTGTAATTGTTCTCAGTTTCGTAGCTTTCCCTTGAAGACTTACAGAAAATATCTCAAGAGTAATATTATTTGCCTCTTCATTTAGATAATAATCGATCATAGCACCATCGGGAGGATTATCGCCAGCAGATTCTTCTTGTGGCACAGGTGTATCTGTGTACGTGGTCCAACGTACACGATAAGTGTATTGTGGTTTGTATAAGATAGTTGCTGACGCAGAAATTTTTTCTGTCAACTGCCTGAGAGGAGTAATGTTGTCCAGTATCCAGAAACTTCTTCCATGAGTGCCAACAACAATATCATCGTCTTTGATCACAAGGTCACGAATAGAAGTGGCTGGCATATTCAATCGAAGGCTTTGCCAATTCTCTCCATCGTCAAAAGAAATATAAACTGCTCTTTCACTTCCTGCAAATAGCAGTCCTTTCCGATAAGGATCTTCCCTCACTACATTAATGGGGTCAGGCGGTAATCCATAAACAATATGTTTCCATGTTTTACCTCCGTCTATTGTTTTATAAATGTGCGGATTTATATCATCGCAACGAATACGATTCACAGCTGCATAGGCAGTGTTTGCATCAAAATGACTTGCTTCCATCAGTGAAACTTTACTCCATGAAGTAATTTCAGGTGGAGTAACATTCTTCCATGTTTTGCCGCCATCTTTAGTTACATGTATCAATCCATCATCGGTACCACACCAGATTGTATTGATGTCTTTATAAGAAGGAGCAATAGTATAAATCACTCCGCGGCGTGGCATTGTCTTCATATCATTTGTTGTATAAATGCCAACACTTTCTGGTATATCCCAATTTTCTCTTGAAAGATCTGGGCTGATCACTTGCCAGCTATTTCCGCCATTTGTTGTTTTGAATAAAACGTTGCCAGCATAATACAGTGTTTTTTTATCAATAGGGTTAAACAATACGGGTGCTGTTCTTATGAAACGATACTTACCACTACGCACGGCTTCTGGTGAAATATTTTGTGTTTGTCCTGTTCGCTTATCGTATCGTGTGATCTTGCCTCCATAAATAATATTTGGATCATTCGGATCAGCGGCTACATATCCATATTCTTCTACACCTACCGGGTGCCATTCACGGTAACTGATATTGCCATCATTGCCTCTTGATACAATTCCAACACTGCCACTTTCCTGCTGACCTCCATAAACATTATATGGAAAAGCATTGTCCGTACTTACATGATAGAATTGGGCAGTAGGCTGATTGTACCAGCTTGAAAAAGTTTGCCCGCCATTAACAGTAATGATAGCTCCCTGGTCGCTGGCCAATAAAATTATATCAGGATTATTTGGATTGATCCAGATACGATGATAATCATCTCCTCCAGGTGCACCACGAAATGCATTAAATGTTTTTCCTCCATCCACACTTTTCCATGTAACAATATTTGCGGAATAAACTATATCCGCATTTCTGGGATCAACTTTTACTTCTGCAAAGTCGCTGGCTCGCCCCCAGTACCTGTTGTCAGTTTGTATTCTTGTCCAGCTTTCACCGGCATCATCACTTCTGAAAATTCCACCTTCTCTTCCTGCATCTACAGTTGCGTACATTCTTTTTGAATCAGATGGTGCAATGCAAAAGCCTATTCTTCCCAAACCTTGTTCAGTTGTTGGTAAGCCTTTTGTTATTTTTTTCCATGTATCTCCACCATCAATGGATTTAAACAAACCACTTTCTTTTCCATTCCAGGCGCCATTTTCCCATGGTCCCTGTCTGCCCGCCCACATGTCTGCGAAAATTATGTTTGAATTATTTGGATCGATCGTTACTTGTATGGCTCCGGTGTTCTCGTCTTTGTATAAAACTTTTTTCCATGTTTCGCCGCCATCAGTTGTTCTATAAACGCCTCTCTCTTCATTAGGGCCATAAGGATGACCCAATGCCGCCATAAAAACTTTGTTCTCATTTTTAGGATCAATAGCCAGTCCGCCGATCTGTTGAACATCTTCCATTCCAAGATGCGTCCATGTTTTTCCTGCATCATTTGATCGGTACATACCGTTACCTACAGACAGATCGGGACGTTGTAGCCCTTCACCACTTCCCACATAAATAACATTTGGATTGGAAGGAGCAACGATCACATCACCAACAGAGCCAGTTGGCTGATCATCAAAAATGGGAAACCATGTTCTTCCATAATCAGTGGTTTTCCAAACACCGCCATTATTTACTCCTATATAAAAAACATTTGGTTGTTGCGGAACACCAACCGCACCCACAGTTCTTCCACCGCGATGTGGGCCAATGCACCGCCACTTCATGTCATTGAAATATTCTTTTGAAAACTGTTGTGAGAATGATTGGATAGAAAAAATAAAAGCAATAGTTAATGCAGTTAATTTTTGCATATGTGAAAGTTTGTATTGAAGGTAAGGAATTGAAAAGAATGATGATTATTTGAAAGCCTGATTGCTGAATGGCGGAGTTTCTGGAACTTTTACAATATTGAAACCAAAATTTACCGCCTTGTGGCAATTGTTACATGTATTGGTTAATAAAAGATAGCTGCTATTAAAAAGTGCAGGATCTTTCTTTTGTATGGCATCGTTCACAGCATCGAGTGCTGGTTTTAGCATAGTAACTTTTTTTGATTCTTCTCTTTCAGTTTGAAATGCTTTGATATCATCGATAGCTTCACCGATCTCATGCATTTCAAAATCGGCTAGTTCCCAGTTTTGTTCTTTGCCTGCAAACCAAAGCTTGGCATGATGCACCTGTATGCTGCTCATAAATTCTCCAAAGCCGGGTTTGTATGTTGTTGCTAATTTCTTTTCAAGACTATCGATGCGGGATTGAAGTTTCGAATTGTCGGCCTGTTGGTTACAAGCAATTAAAGAAGCTAGTATAAAAATTGAAAACAATGATCTCATTAAAACGAATTTTGATTAACCCCATTTGGGTTTTATAAAATAAAGTTGTGTCCCATCCGGATCGGCAAAATGGATAAATTTACCACCTTCTTCATCCCTGGTTTGAGTCTGGATATTCAATATACCCAGCAGATTTTTTGTTTCTTCAAAATCATCCGTTGTAAACCCAATTGAAGTATTACCTGAGTCTTTAAAAGTTTCAATGGATGGATGAAGGCCGATGGTAATGCCGGGAGCATTTAATTGTGCATAATGATTGCCCCAACGATTTTTAACTGCAAAGCCTATGGATTCGTAAAATGACACAGATCTATCCATGTCTTTTATCATAATGGTGACGTTGGAATCTTTTATTGTCATGATACATTGTTGAGAAATTATAAAAATGTTTTGCTCTCTTAAAGTTAAATAGAATTACCGGACGTTGAAGAGTGCGACGCAACAAAAGCTAAATCGGAGTTACTATTGCTCACTTCAACAATAATAACTCCGATCGTGGGGATTGCATCGGCCTCTTTCATAGGCCTCGCAAGTATTAAAATGCTTTTTGCTTGTTATCAGCAGGTGTATTCTTATCAGCATTCTTCACATATTTTTCAACCCATGCGTACTGCTCGTATAACAAATGAAGAATATTTTCTTTTGCAGCATAACCATGACTCTCATATGGCAACAGTAAGAACTTTACAGTACCGCCATGCCCTTTGATAGCATTGAACATTCTTTCGCTTTGTATAGGATAAGTGCCAGTGTTATTATCCAATTCTCCATGAACAAGCAGTATCGGTGTTTTTATTTTATCTGCACTCATAAATGGGCTCATGTCATTGTACAGATCCGGAGCCTGCCAATATGTACGGTCTTCATTTTGAAAACCAAATGGTGTAAGTGTACGATTGTAAGCCCCGCTGCGTGCAATGCCTGCTTTAAAAAGGTTTGTATGTGCAAGCAAATTCGCTGTCATAAATGCGCCATAACTATGACCGCCGACAGCAACACGATTTCTATCACCAACACCCATTTCATCTAATTTGTTGATCGCTGCTTCTGCATTCATTCTTAACTGGTCAATAAAATTATCGTTGGGTTTTTTGTCTTTATCTGTTGCAACGATCGGCATTTCGGCATTATTCAATATTGCATAACCTTGAGTGACATAACAAATAGGGGAGCCATAACCAATAAATGTAAAACGATGCTCGCTTCCACGGATCTGCGCTGCATCTGCTGCAGAATTGAACTCGGCAGGATAGGCCCACATGATCACTGGTAGCTTTCCATCTTTTTTAGGGTCATATCCTTTTGGTAAATACAAGTCGCCAGTTAGGTCAACACCATCTTCTCTTTTGTATTTTATTTTTTGTTTGCTAACTCCTTCCATTTGAGGATATGGATTTGTAAAACCTGTTATCTGCTTGTCAGCAATCTTTGCTTTCAGATTTTTTATCCAATAGTTAGGAATTTCTTTTTCACTTTCTTTTCTTGTCAATAATTCAAGTTTGTCAGGATTCAATACACGAACTACACTTTCAAAATAACCATCAGGGCAGCGCCAGATGATATCCAGTTTTTTTGTAGTAAGATCAAATGTTGCAAGAAAAGGAAGATCGCCGTTTGGTGATGCACCGGTTGTATTGTTCATCAAAAGTTTGTTGCCATTGTCAATTACTTTTATCACATCACTGCCAAATTGATTTTTTTCAGTAACCGGTGTACCGGGATTAGAATAATTGTCAGTAGTATTTCTTTCCATTATCTTTTCCAGCTGGCCAGTTGAAGGATCATAACGATTGGTTCTTGTGATTTGTTTGCCGGTAAGACCTTCATTTACGAGAGCAATGGTTGAGTTTCCCCAGCCAGTACCGCGATAACGCATTTGTGTTTTGAAAAGTTCTTTTGGCTGACCAGTAAATGGAGCACTCAGTGCAAACACTGCGTCGTGAAAATCTACTTTTGATTTTATTAATCCACTATCGAGCGGCATACACCAAACAGCAGTTGCTGCTTCATCATCCCTCCATTCAAAACCTCTTGCAACATTCTGCACATTATCATTGCCGCTGGGTGCAGTTTCTGCTGAAGGAAGATCAGCAAGCATTTTTATTTGTTTGCCATTCATATCTGTGATCACAACAGTAGAGGGAAAACCAAATGCTGGTACTAAATAAGAAAATGGTTTTTTAATCGTACGCAACATCATATATTTTTTATCAGGAGAAACAGAGATGTTTGTATAAATAGCAGGCGAGCCAATTTTTGTTTCTGTTCCATTTACATTTCTTACTAGTTGCGTAGTTCCATAGAATTCGTATAGCTGCTCGTCATAAGGATTTTTGATCATATCCTGGAAAGTGGGACGTGGTGATGCTTTACCATAGTTCTCCTGTGTTGTCGGTCCTTTCGGAACGGCGGATTTGGGTGGAGCAGCACTAAGTGGTTTAACAATGGTACGATACAGCAATGTGTTGTCGTCGATCCATTGATAACCTCCTGAAATTGTATTGAGAGGTTGTTTGTTAACTTTCATTGCTTTTTGAGTAGTTACGTCAATCACATAAAGATCAACATGTGTTGAAGTAGTATGTGTAAAAGCAATTTTTTTATCATTAGGACTCCAACTAATGTTGCCAGCCATCAATGGAGAAGGCAGGCCGTTTATTTTAAACTCTTTATTGGAGGAAAGATTTTTAAACCACAGGTCATTGATAAAAGTCTGGCGACTTGGCGCAAAATTATTTGGATTGATACGTAAACCTGCGATCCTTAATTCCGGCTGTGCCAGTTCTTCGATCGATGGGTAACTGTTGCTTTGGCTGAACAACATCCATTCGGCTTTGTCATCAAGACTTACATTTGGGGTTGGCTTTACCAACACAAGATCCATGATGTCTTTTGGCGGAATTTTATAACCATCTTGTGCAAATAGTTTTGCAGATGAAACAAGAAGCAGAAGGAATAACAACTTTCTCATGATTGTTTTATTTTAAAGATGATAATTTATAGTGGAGAAGAACTATTATTGATAAACCCGAACATAATCTATTTCCATTTTTTGTGGCCAGATATTTTCATCAACACCTTTTTGTCCGCCCCAGTTGCCGCCAACAGCAATATTCAATAACAAATACATTTTATTATCAAATGGCCATGCTTCGTAACCACTGTGTTCATTAGCAAATTTGAAAAATTCTTTGGCATCTATCGATACTTTGACGCTGTCTTTATCCCATTCCACTCCGTATACATGAAATTTTTCTGAACAATCTTCCACTTTTATAGTATCTGTTTTTTGAGTACCGATACTGTGATAGTATTTTTTGCAATGTACAGAGCCGTGAATATAACCCTGGTTATAGCCGACGTGTTCCATAATGTCAATTTCACCGTCATCAGGCCAGCGGAGTGGAGTTGTGCTGGCTAACATCCAAATGGCCGGCCATGTACCAAGTCCTTTTGGTAACCTTGCTCTTACTTCAATTTTACCGTATTGCCAATCGCCCTTGCCTTTGGTTACTAATCGTGCAGATGTGTAATTTTTTCCCTCCCATGCTTCTTTTCTTGCTTCAATTGTAAGATACCCTTTTTCAACTCTTGCATTTTCTATTCGTTGTTTTGTGTAAAATTGTAGTTCATTATTTCCCCAACCATGACCGCCGACATCATAATTCCATTTTGTAGAATCCGGTAATCCTGAATAACTGAAGTCGTCGCTCCATACTAATTTCCATTTTGAAACGGACCCTTTCTCGGCTGTACTGCAACAGATAAATGCAAATAATGACCAAATGAGAAAATTGAATGGTCTCATGTCGGCATGTGGTTTGCTCCGAAGTTACTGATAGAACAGTGCAGAACAACACCACCTGTAAAATTTTATTAGAGCATATCTTTTCACTATGTTATACAAAGAAGTATTTTTATCATAAATCATTCTTATATGAAGTTTCTAAGAAGTTTTTTTGCTATTGGTATAGTCTTTACTTTAAGTTATTGCACTAATAATACATCTGATAAATCTAAAGAAGAAGAAAAAAAGGGAAGTTCTTCAACTACAAGTCAACCGAACGGCGGCATTACACTTCCTGCTGGTTTTTCTGCAACTGTATTTGCGGATAATCTCGGTAAAGCACGGCATATTGCTGTAAATTCTAATGGAGATGTTTATACAAAAGTTGGTGATCTAAAGGATGGTCATGGTATTTTTCGTTTACGTGATACAAACAAAGATGGCGTTGCAGAAGATATAAGCGGTTTTGGAAATTATAAGGGCACTGGCATTGCAATCAAAAATGGTTATCTCTATGCAACTTCTAATGAAAAAATTTACCGGTATAAGTTGAGTACAAATAATGAAGTGGATGCTGCCAGTGAAGAGTTGATAGTAACTGACTTGTTAGATAAAGAGCAGCATTCTGCAAAACCGATAACACTTGATAATGCCGGAAATATTTATGTAAACATTGGCGCTCCTTCCAATGCCTGCCAGGAAAAAGACCGCACAGAAGGTTCAAAAGGACAAGATCCTTGTCCTATTTTAGAAAATGCCGGTGGTATATGGCAATTTAAAGTTGATAAGAAAGATCAAACCTATAAAGATGGAATACGATACATAACAGGAATTCGGAATGTTATGGCGCTTGATTGGAATGATGGAGCAAATGAATTATATGGTGTTCAACACGGTCGTGATGATCTAAATAAGTTATATCCTGATAAGTATACAGAGGAGGAAAGTGTCGAGTTGCCTGCAGAAGAAATGTTCTTAATGAAAAGGGGTTCTGATTTTGGATGGCCTTATTGTTACTATGATCAAAGACAAAAGAAAAAATTAGTTGGACCGGAATATGGTGGTGATAAAGTAAAAACCGATCGTTGCGATGGTAAAGGAAAACCGATCTACGCATTTCCCGGACATTGGGCTCCAAATGGATTAGTGTTTTATACAGGGTCTCAATTCCCGGAAAAATATCGTAATGGTGCATTCATTGCATTTCATGGTTCATGGAACAGGGCACCAAGACCGCAGGAAGGATATTTTGTAGTATTCCTTCCATTTAAAAATGGAATGCCGGCTGGTGATTATGAGATTTTTGCTGATGGATTTGCCGGTGAAACTAAAACGCCACAAGGTGCCACATTCAGGCCATGTGGTTTAGCACAAGGACCAGATGGTTCTATTTATATTTGTGATGATCAGAAAGGAAGGGTATGGAAGGTATCTTATAAACCGAACTAAAAAGATGAAATATTTACTGGGCGTTGTTCTATTGGCAATTTCTTTATTCACGATATCATGGAATCCTGTGAAAGGGCCGAAAGGAAAAAAGACTTACGATAGAGTGTGCAGTCCTTGTCATTCGGCAGATGCCAAAGGCATTCCATCGTTTAGTCCTGCATTATCCGGATCAAAAATTATATTGGGTCCTAGCAATAAACTAATCAGGGTAATGCTAAGAGGCTCTGAAGAATTAAAAACTTATCCAGGTCATAATAATAATAAAGGTGGGATGCCTTCACAAGCTGAACTAAAAGACCGAAGGATCGCCAATCTTTTAACTTATATAAGAAGCAATTTTGGAAATAAAGCCCCGGCAGTTACAGCCGACGAAGTGATGCGTGAAAGAGCAAAATTGTAGTGATTAATTTTTTTTATAAATAATTCCATCTTTAATTACCAGTTGTACTTTCCTGATATTTTTAATATCTGCTGAAGGATCGCCTTCTACAGCAATAATGTCTGCAAACAGATCTTTTTTAATTCTACCAATTTTATTTGCATAGCCAAACACATCTGCATTTACTGATGTAGCTGACTTTAATACATTGATCGGTTTCATTCCATAGTCAACCATCAATTCCATTTCTCTTGCATTGTCACCATGTACAAATACGCCAACATCACCTCCCATACAAATTGTGACACCAGTTTGTAAAGCCAATTGAAAACTTTTCTTCTTGTTAGTAATACTTTGAGGTTCGGGGTCAATTCCTTTTTTCCATCCGCGATACTGTTGAATCGCATCGCCGGCAGCAAGAGTGGGGCATAGAGCAACATTTTTTTCTTTCATTAATTTAAATACTTCTTCTGTTCCCCCATCGCCGTGTTCAATGGTTGATACTCCTCCCATGATGGCTCTTTTCATTCCTTCGGGAGTTGATGCATGTGCCACAACTTTTCTTCCTCCGCTTTGTGCTATCGCAGTTACCCATCCTATTGCTTCAGCAGAAAATGTTGGAAGTGTTTCTCCATTTGCACCCCAACGGTAGTCAGCGTAAATTTTGATAAGGTCGGCGCCTTTGCCAATTTGTGTTCTTACTTCATTCGTGAGGTCTTCAATACCGGCCACTTCAGCAGCTCCTTGCGGCAATTCAATATCAGGTGAGGAAGATTTTGGCCCATAAGTTCCTTTGGCGACAATAGCTCTTGTTGCTACTATCATTCGTGGGCCGGGAATCACACCTTTCTCAATTGCTTTCTTTAATCCGACATCATCATACATCGCACCTTCAGTTCCCAGGTCTCTTACGGTTGTAAAGCCTGCTATCAACGTTGCTTTTGCATGGTTCACCGCCCTTGCGGTTCTTTCAGCTCTTGATTCTTTTAATACCTGGTCATCCCAGCTTGTTTCATTGTAGGGATGAAGAAATAAATGTGAATGTCCTTCGATCAACCCTGGTAATAAAGTCATTCCTTTGAGCTCAATGACTTCTGTGCCGGCTGGCAATTTGAACATCATTGATCCGGCTTGTTCGATTTTATTATTTTTTATTAATACGACCCAGCCAGTTTGCATTACTTCCCCATCGAATACCCGGTCTGGTTTTAGTAAAATGTATTTGTCTGTTTGTTGAGAAAAAGAAAAGTTGACAAAAAACAAGCTGATGAGAGTAAGAAGTCTTTTCATAAATGCTCAGTATAGATATAGATGTACAAGAGTGCGACGCAAGTAAAGTTAAATAGTAGTAATGAAGCAGGGTTAATAATTATTTTAACCAAACATCATCAAACTCCGGCGCCTTTTTTTTAAATACTGATAAAGTAAAAGGACACAATGGGATTATTTTAATATTGTTTTTCCGGGCATAGTCAGCAGCGTTTTTTACAAGCTTCGAACCTACATTTTGTCCTTTTAGTTCTTCACTTACTTCGGTATGTTCAATGATCATTTTATCAGCAGATGGCATCGTGTAAACCATTTCAGCCAGTATCTTATGGTCTTTTTCAATATAGAACAACCCTTTTTTCCCGATTTTCTTATTCAGAATTTCCATTTAGCGTAATGATTTATCAAAGTTTGAAAAATATTTTTTTCTTGTAAAGAAAATAGCAAAGCAACCACTCAAGTGTGAATATACAAAACGAGGTGATGACCAGTTTTATATTTCCTGGTGTGTTAATAAATCCCATCAGCCCGTTGGTGACAGTGCCGACATAATTATTGAACCATCTTCCGAGGATCTCGAAAAAGAGATATATAAAGATGGAGTTCATTCCGACAATCGTAAAAAATTTTAGACGATTACGATGATCAAGCAGGTCGATCCACCAATAACTCACTGCCAGGAATAAAAGACACCAGCCCAATGAAGCAAGTGTAAATGAGCTGGTCGCAATTCTTTTAATAATGGGTGTAATACCGGCTATGTCAAGACCATAACCAATAACAAGGCATATAATAGCCCACACCAATAGCGGTTTTATTTTTTTTTGTTGCGATAAGATCAGTTTTCCTGCAAGTGCTCCAGCTATTGTATGCACCGCGGTAGGAATACAATTAATAGCCACCCAACCACCTTTGTTAGTTTTATTCATTAATAAAAGATCGACATAGTTGCCAAAATTGTGCTGGTCTGTAAATGGCTGATCAAAGCCGGGGACATTAATGAAGCGATAAAGTATTTCTGTCAATACAAGTAATCCTATGCAAACAAATATTTGTGCTGGAGCTGACCACCGAAAGATGAGAAATGCAACCAGGATCGTAAATGATAATTGTGTAAGCACATCCCATAATTCGAAGGCAAGTCCTTTGGGCTTTACTGCATAATCCAAAACGCCCCAGAAGAAAAGCCAGAAACAACGTTTAAGGGTTTTTCTAAATGATTGATGCCATGTCATCCCATTGCTTGCCTGCTTATGTAACGATAAAGCCAACGCTGTACCGGCAATGAACATAAAGCCGGGTTGGATCAGGTCCCAAAAGCGAAGCCCATTCCACGGATGATGTGAAAATTGTTCAAATATTTTTTGGATACCATAACCTTCTGAAGCATCATACAAATGATCATAAAGCGCCGTACTTTCCATTATCAGCAGCACCATGATCAAGCCACGCATAAAATCAACAGACAATAATCGCTGACCTGAAGATGTAGATGCAGCTTGTGAAGACATAGACAATGATATTTTTAAAAGATAGATGAAAAACTTGGAAAAATTCAAAAAAGCATACATATTTGCAATGCAATGAAACAAGCAAATCAATATTGGTGGTGGCATACAAACTCTTTCGGGGTGCTGTAAGTCATTACTGTATTGTATAAATTATATATGCCCCGAAATAGTTCGGGGTTTTTTTATTTTGATACCAGCATAAGGTAATTCCGGTTTAATCCGGTTGCGTCGCAATCCGTTCATCACCTATGCTACTATGAAACAAAACGAAAAGGCATTATGAAGAAAATAGAAATTCTAACCACCTGTAAAAAATTGCTTGCGGATGTATATACACCGGTAAGCATTTACCTGCGACTGCGTGATCGCTTCAGGGATACTGTACTGCTTGAAAGCACTGATCATCATGCAGCCGAAAACAGTTATTCATTTATTTGTGTCAATGCAATTGGTGGGATAGAGATCACTTCAACAAAAAATGTTGAGTTTAAGCTTCCGGCACAGAAGCCCGAAAGGATCGAAATAAAAAACATAATGGAAGTGCCGCAGATCATTTGGGATTTTGCAAACAGGTTTGATTGTGTAAAAATGGAAACTAAAGAAGTGAAATTTGCGCAGGGATTATTTGGTTACACGTCCTATGATGCCGTTCAGTTTTTTGATACAGTAAAATTAAAATCGCAAAATACAGTACCGCTTATTCCCCTGATGCGTTACAGGCTTTACCAGTATGTGATCGTGTTTAATCATTTTAAGGATGAATTGTATATCTGCGAAAACAATATTAAAGGAATTGAAAGTGAGATACAGGTGGTCGAATCTTTGATCCGAAGTAAGGATGTTCCTGTTTTTCCTTTTAAACGAAAAGGAGATGAGGGCTCGAATGTGACCGATGCGGAATATAAAACCATGGTTGAAAAAGGGATTTCAAGTTGTCATCGTGGCGATGTTTTTCAAATTGTATTAAGCAGGAGATTTCAGCAAGGCTTTACTGGTGATGAATTCAATGTTTATCGTTCATTACGAAGTATTAATCCATCGCCCTATTTATTTTTCTTTGATTATGGTGATTATAAGCTAATGGGTTCATCACCTGAGTCGCAGATCATCATTCAAAATGGCAAAGCAATTGTGCACCCAATTGCCGGTACTTTCAGAAGAACAGGTGATGACGATAAGGATCATCTTGCTGCCGAATTATTAAAAGGAGATAAGAAAGAAAATGCCGAACATGTCATGCTGGTTGATCTTGCACGGAACGATCTGAGTCGTGTGTGTGATGATGTCTCGGTTGCTCATTATAAAGACATACAATATTACAGTCATGTTATTCATATGGTGAGTGAAGTAACAGGCAAGGTAAGATCGGGCAGTAATCCATTTGAGTTACTTGCAAAAACATTTCCGGCAGGCACACTTAGTGGTGCGCCGAAGATAAAAGCAATCGAACTGATCGATAACTATGAACCAACCGCAAGAAATTATTATGGCGGAGCAATCGGTTTTATGGGTTTTGATGGAAGCTGCAATCATGCCATCATGATTCGTACATTTTTAAGTATGCAAAACACCTTGACATACCAAGCTGGTGCAGGTGTTGTAGCAGCGAGCAAGCCTGAAAGTGAATTGCAGGAAGTAAATAATAAGTTAGGTGCCTTGAAGAAAGCAATAGAGTTCGCAGAGCAATTATTTTAAATGTTGAATTATAAATGGAATGAGGATATTAGTTTTTGATAATTACGATTCTTTTACTTACAACCTGGTTCATTTGGTTGAAAAGATCATTCATGAAAAAGTGGAGGTGCATCGCAATGACCAAATACCAATAGAGAAAGTGAAGGAGTATGATAAAATAATTTTATCTCCCGGCCCGGGTATTCCTGAAGAGGCAGGATTGCTTTTGCCATTGATAAAAGAATATGCTTCATCAAAATCTATTCTTGGAGTTTGTTTGGGCCACCAGGCAATTGGAGAAGCATTTGGCGGAAAACTTATAAATCTTAGTTCGGTGTTTCATGGAGTAGCAACGCCTGTGAAAGTGAAAAGTGAAAAATTAAAAGTTAAAAGCTTTCTGTTTGAAGGACTCCCCGATGAACTTGAAGTAGGTCGTTACCATTCGTGGGTTGTGAGTAAAGAAAGTTTTCCGGAAATATTAGAAATAACTGCGGAAGATGAAAGTGGAATGATCATGGGATTACAACATAAAACTTATGATGTGCAGGGAGTACAATTTCACCCAGAAAGTGTGTTGACTCCAAAAGGAGAGGATATAATGAGAAATTGGTTAAAGAGATAATATGAAAAAGATTCTCCAATATTTATTTGAACACAAAACGCTTAGTCCCGAGCAGGCAAAAGACGTTTTGGTAAACATTGGCAAAGGTGTTTATAACGAGCATGAGATAACTGCGTTCATGACAGTTTACTTAATGCGCAGCATTACTATTGATGAGTTACAGGGATTTCGTGATGCATTGTTGGAGCTTTGTGTACCTGTTGATCTCAATGAGTTTAATACAATAGATATTGTTGGTACCGGGGGTGATGGAAAAAATACATTTAATATTTCCACACTTAGTTGTTTTATTGTTGCAGGCACAGGACAGAAGGTGGCTAAGCATGGGAACTATGGAGCTTCATCAATCAGCGGTGCTTCGAATGTAATGGAACAAATGGGCTATAAATTTAAAAATGATAATGATAGATTGAAGAAAGAATTGGAAGAATCTAATATTTGTTTTTTACATGCACCATTATTTCACCCTGCATTGAGAACTGTGGCGCCAATAAGAAAAAACCTTGCGATGAGAACTTTTTTCAATATGCTTGGGCCAATGGTAAATCCTTCTCATCCGAAATACCAGTTGGTTGGAGTGTTTAGCCTTGAGATGGCGAGAATATATAATTATCTACTGCAGCAAACAGGAAAATCATTTACAATAATTCACGGGCTTGATGGATATGATGAGATCTCTTTGACCAATGACACAAAAGTTATTACTAATGAAGGTGAAAAAGTAAAAACACCAGAACAACTTGGGAAAAGAATGGTGGAACCACATGACATACAAGGTGGCAACACAATAGAGGAAGCAGGGAAGATATTTTTAAAGATATTAAAGGGTGAAGGAACTTGGGCACAAAACGCAGTTGTTCTGGCCAATGCCGCAATGGCTTTATATTGTACTGGCAATTATAAAACATATGATGATGCGTTTAATGCGGCTATTGAAAGCCTGGAAAGCGGAAAAGCAAAAAAGAGCCTGGACAAATTAATCAGTTTGCAGTAATGAATATTCTTGATACGATAATCGAATATAAGAAGGAGGAAGTCAAAGATAAAAAGGCAAAAGTAAAAACTGCTGATCTTGAAAAACGAAAGTTATTTTCAAGACCAGTGTTACCATTAAAAGATTTTTTACTTGATAGATCAAGAACAGGAATTATTGCTGAATTTAAAAGAAGATCACCATCAAAAGGGATCATAAACCCGGATGTAGACGTTGTTGATGTGACAAAAGGTTATACGGAGAATGGAGCATCATGTTTATCCGTATTAACTGACGAACATTTTTTTGGCGGAACTGATGAGGATCTTATTAAAGCAAGAATAAATGAGATACCGATCTTGCGAAAGGATTTTATTATTGATGAATACCAGTTGATAGAGGCAAGATCCATTGGAGCTGATGTGATCTTACTGATCGCTGCTTGTTTGACTGTTGCAGAAGTTCGACGACTGGCATCTTTTGCAAGAGTACTTGGATTGGAAGTTTTATTGGAACTTCATGCCGAAGAAGAGCTTGATCATATTTGTGATGAGATAAATTTTATTGGGATTAATAACCGTAACTTAAAGACTTTTGATGTGGATATCGAAAGAAGTTTGCGAATGGCTGAACAAATACCCTTATCGAAGTTGAAAATTGCGGAAAGCGGGATCAGTAGCGTAAACGATATTCTACTTTTTAAACAACATAGCTTTGATGGTTTTCTTATTGGAGAAAATTTTATGAAAGCTATGAATCCAACGATTGCTTTTGCTGAGTTTGTAAAACAATTAAAAGCAAAAGCACATGAAGATTAAAGTTTGTGGAAACACATTGCCTCAACAGGTAAATGCCCTTGATGACCTGGGAATAACATTTGCCGGTTTTATTTTTTATCCAAAGTCGCCACGATATATGGCCCAAAAAATAACTCCGGAAAAAATACGGCAGATCAAGGGAAGAATTATTAAGGTGGGTGTATTTGTAAATCCAACCTATGAAGAGCTGATGAAAACAGTGGAAGATTATAGGTTGGATATGGTGCAATTACATGGTGATGAAAACCCGAAGTTCTGTGATAAGATCGCCGATTATATCTCGGTGATCAAAGCGTTTCGCTTGAGTGATAATGACAGCATCTTACATATGACGCAACAGTATGCAGAAGTGTGTGATTTTTTTATGTTTGATACACTTGGGGTTGGCTATGGTGGTACGGGTAAAAAATTTGACTGGACAATATTGCAACAATCTTTACCGCTCAAGCCGTATTTTTTAAGCGGTGGTATTGAACCAGGCGATGAAAAAAAACTGGAAGAATTCATTGGTACGACCGCAGGAGAAAAATTATTTGCGATCGATATAAATACAAAATTTGAAATTGGTCCGGGTGTAAAAGATGTAAATAGTATTAAAAAATTTGCCGAAAATTTGGGAACTAAAAAACCAACTAAATGAATATTAAAGTTTGTGGCATTACGCAGTTTAAGCAATTACAACAATTGGATGCATTGAATATTGATTATGCGGGATTGATCTTTTACAAAGATTCGCCAAGGTATATGGGTGATAAGATCACGGGGAAGCAAGTGAAAGATGCGGATTTTGATATAAAAAAAGTTGGAGTCTTTGTAAATCCTGGTTATTCAGAATTACTGGATGCTATCGATGAATATGGACTCGATATCGTGCAACTGCACGGCAATGAAACACCGGAGATGTGTGAAGAGCTAAGTGCAGAAGTGGAGCTAATAAAAGCATTTCGTATTGCTGGAGATGGATCAATTAATATAGACGAAATGGTGATGCCGTATGATGCAGTTTGCGACTACTATCTTTTTGATACAGCGGGTCTGAAAGAAAGTTTTGGGGGTACAGGTCAACAATTTGATTGGTCGATATTAAAAAAAGCTAAAATTGAGAAGCCATTTTTTCTAAGTGGCGGTATTGGCCCTGATGATGCACAGAAGATAAATTCATTTAAGCATCCTGATTTTTTTGCAATAGATGTGAACAGCAAGTTTGAAATGTCACCGGGATTAAAAGATATGGCGGCAATACTGAAATTCTTACAATCATTCAAATGATCACCTGTAAAAATTGTGGGAGGATTAACTCAGGAAAATATTGCAACAATTGCGGCCAGAAGCTGGTTGTGGAAAGGATCACATTTCATTATTTAGGGCATGAGATCGTTCATTTCTTTACTCATGCGGAGAAAGGTTTTTTATTTACCACCTGGAATATGGTATGGAGGCCTCAATTGGTAATAAGAAATTTTATTAATGGCAAAAGAAAGAATTATCAAAAACCATTTTCTTACTATCTGATCTGGATCACGGTCTATTCATTGCTCTTATATTTCCTGGAAAGGTATTTTGGTGAAAATAAAGTGGTAAGTTTTGAAAATTACTTTGGTCCGGGAGAGACCACGAAATTTGCGATCAGCCATTTGAATATTGTGCTGACATTCTTGTTACCTGTGCAGGCTGTGTACCTGTATGTTTTATGCATGCGAAGCAGGTATAATTATGTTGAGTCATTGATAGCCATATTATATATAATAGGCACGGTCATCTTTTTTCAACTTGTATATGCGATCATGGTATTGATATATTATCTATTCACAGGGAACCCGGTGAGTGTTTTGTGGTCGGATATTCTGAAGGTGGTTTATGTTTCGTGGGTATTGTTTGACATGGCAAAAATATTTTCGGTAAAAGTGAAGTATGTAAAGATCATAATTGCTCTTGTATTAATGATGGGAACATTTACATCATGGCGACTTTTTATATCACCTTTTTTTACAAACCTATTTTTTAACTATACATAAGATAAGGAGGGTGAATAGCTTATTATAGATGAGCGGAGTCCCGATGAATCGGAACAAGAAAAGTAAAAATAGTAGTACAAAAGCTAAGTATATAAAAATAAAATGTCAACTAAAGAAACATATCAGCAGCCAAATTCATTTGGCTATTACGGGAAATTCGGTGGTGCATATATTCCTGAGATGCTTCACCGGAATGTGGAAGAGCTTAAAACCCGTTATTTGGAGATCATGAATGAAATATCTTTTCAAAATGAGTTTCATGAATTGCTAAGAGATTATGCTGGCAGGCCAACACCTTTATATAATGCAAAAAGATTGAGCGATAAATACGGAACAACGATCTTTCTGAAGCGGGAAGATCTTTGTCACACCGGTGCCCATAAGATCAATAACACGATCGGGCAGATATTACTTGCACAGCGTTTGGGTAAAAAAAGGATCATTGCTGAAACAGGTGCCGGGCAGCATGGTGTAGCTACAGCAACAGTGTGTGCATTGAAAGGCGTTGAATGTATTGTGTATATGGGTGAAAAAGATATTGAGCGGCAGGCGCCGAATGTAGCGAGAATGAAAATGCTTGGGGCAAAAGTAGTGCCTGCAGCTTCCGGTAGCAAGACGTTAAAAGATGCAACCAATGAAGCGATCCGTGATTGGATAAATAATCCCAACGATACTCATTATATAATTGGCAGCGTTGTTGGTCCACATCCTTACCCGGATATGGTTGCGAAGTTTCAAAGTGTGATTAGTAGCGAAATGGGTAAACAACTTTTGGAAAAGACAGGTACTGAATTGCCGCAATGTGTTATTGCTTGCGTCGGTGGCGGCAGTAATGCGGCTGGAGCTTTTTATCATTTCCTGGATGAAACTTCTGTACAATTGGTAGCGGTGGAAGCAGCAGGTCATGGTATCAATAGCGGGTTGAGTGCCGCAACAACTCAATTAGGTAAACCCGGTGTTTTGCATGGGAGTAAAAGTCTTGTAATGCAAACAGAAGATGGCCAGGTTGTAGAGCCACATAGTATTTCTGCTGGATTGGATTATCCCGGCATCGGACCCTTGCATGCACATTTATTCGATAGAGGTCGTGCAAAATTTTTAAGTGCGACTGATGAAGAGGCTTTGGCTGCAGCTTTCGAGTTAGCAAAATTGGAGGGCATTATACCAGCACTGGAAAGTGCTCATGCATTGCATGCATTGAATGTTTTGAAGTTTAATAAAAAAGATATTGTAGTGGTTTGTTTAAGTGGGAGAGGAGATAAAGATCTGGCGACGTATATGAAAGTAATGGATTAATAATGTTTGTTTTAATGATAAACTTTTGAATGAAACGATTACAAGATTTATTTAAGCGAAAAAGCAATAAGATTTTAAATGTTTACTGTACTGCCGGATATCCTCAATTAAATTCAACGATTGAGGTTATAAAGGCATTGCAGAACAATGGCGCAGACATCATTGAACTCGGAATGCCTTACAGCGATCCGCTTGCTGACGGCCCCGTAATCCAGCAAAGCAGCAGCATTGCACTTGCAAATGGTATGACAATAAAAAAGCTTTTTGAGCAATTAAAAGAGCTAAGAAAGGATGTCGACATTCCTGTTGTATTGATGGGTTATATGAATCCTGTTTTGCAATACGGGTTTGAAAATTTCTGTGCTGATGCAGCCACAGTTGGCATTGATGGATTAATTCTTCCCGATCTGCCCGAGCATGAATTTGAGAATGAATATGGGCCTATCATAAAAAAGCATGGACTTGATTTTATTTTCCTGGTCACACCAGAAACAAGTGAGGAAAGAATAAAAAAGCTGGATAAATTAAGCAGTGGCTTTTTATATGCCGTTTCATCCTCCTCAACTACTGGTGCGGACAAAAACATGAACAGGGTTACGAGTTATTTACAGAAACTAAAAAAGCTGGGTCTAAAAAACCCAATTCTTGTGGGTTTTGGTATAAAAGATAGGGAAACCTTTAATGAAGCATGTGCAAATGCCAACGGGGCCATTATCGGCACCGCATATATAAAAGCTCTTGCAGAGCAGGGAACGATAGCCGACATTACACGTAAATTTTTAGAGTCTGTTAAGGTTTAAATACTACCTACCAGGAATTTTTTTTATTACTTTTACAGGCACAATCTTATTATGAGAACTATTTTGACTTTCATCTTTCTTGGCCTCTTGCATACCAGTCTTTTAGCAAATACACGCAAAGACACAAGTTTTACTCTTACTGGTAACATGGTCGGTTTTAAAGACAGTACTATTGTAAAACTCGAAGATCAGAATACGGGCCAGCTATTAGCTTCCGGCAAGATCATAAAAGGTAAATTTATTTTAAAAGGGAAGTTAGCTGAACCGACACTTTGCTGGTTAAAAATTGATGGCGACGAGGATCAATACATTTATGTTGAAAATAATTCTATTTCAATTACAGGGATAAAACCGATCAAGACAAATTATAAAGTAACCGGCTCTCAATCCCATGTTGATTTTTTGGATTTTCAAAAAACTTTTAATCCTATTATCGTTCGCCTGCAAACAATAGTTCCTGTTATTAATTCAACTCCCTATGGTCCGCAGCGTGATAGTATGATGCTTATCTATAACGGCATCCAGGATTCAATTCAAAAAAATATTGATACCTATGTCGACAAGCATAAGTCATCGTTTGTTTCTCCATTTATCTTATTTGTTACTACCCAGTTTTATGAAGATCCTGTTTTACTTGAAAAACGTTTTCTGCGTTTGGATCCCGAGGTAAGAAGTATACCAACCAGTATCAGCTTAAAAAATTATATCGATTATAATAAGGTTGGTGCAATTGGCACCGATGCACTTGATTTCACACAGCCTGATACTTCAGGTGCGCAGGTATCATTGTCTTCTTTCAAAGGAAAATATGTGCTGGTTGATTTCTGGGCCAGTTGGTGCGGCCCATGCAGAATGGAGAATCCAAATGTTGTTGCCAGTTTCAATAAGTTCAAATCAAAAAATTTTACAGTTCTTGGCGTTTCATTAGACCGCCCGGGACAGAAGGACAATTGGATGGCTGCAATACATAAGGACAATCTTACATGGACACATGTCAGCGATCTTCAATTTTGGAACAATGCAGCTGCACAGCTTTATCGTGTTCAGGGAATTCCGTTTAATCTCTTACTTGATCCACAAGGAAAAATAATAGGCCGGAACCTTCGTGGTGCCGACCTTGATACAAAACTTTGCGAAGTATTGGGATGTAGTACTAAAGATGGGTTTTAAGTTATAAATCTTAAGATTTTTTTTGTTACCAGCTTCATTGCTTCTATAAAACATCGTTGCGACGCTCCGTTCGTTTGCAATAATTCTATTCAACAATTTAGCTTAAAACTTAGAACCTGGAACTTATAACTTATCACCTTCCTCAGTTCACATCTTTTCCTGTTTTCAGTTTATCGATCATTGTTTGAATATTGGTCTTATTCTGAGCATCTGTAACTGCCATTGCCTTGTTTGCATAATCTAAGGCAGTTTTATAATCTCCATTGGCAGAATATCCACGCACCAGCCCAACCAAAGTAGTCATCTGGTTTGGGTTTTTATCAAAATTCATTTTAAAAATTTCCAATGCTTCTTTCGGTTTTTTCTGGGCAACCAATGAACGGCCATATCCATGTATCTCAAACATTGTTGCATTTGGTAACATTCTCTTCATCAGCGCTGATGCTTCATCTCCTCTTCCCAGTTTTTCCAGTATCTGAGCTTTTGTACTTGCGGCATTGAAACTTTTATCACCTCCAAATGATGTGCTGGTTGCCGAGTCAGCCCATAGCAATGCTTCATTAAGATTTACATTCCGCTGAAGACACCATTGTGCGGCCTGGTTCCAGCTTTCCCATAGAAATCCTTTTTCTGTTTGCAGTTCCCGGCGAAATGATGCCAACTGGGATTGTACGTAATCTACCTCCACTTTAAATGGGATCATTAATTTTTCCCATAATAAAGCAATAGTCGCACTGTTTTCTGTTTCATTCATGAATTCATATTTGAGCCACTCAACAGATTTGTCTAATGCAGCAGGCTTTACTTTAACCCTTAATGCGTCCTCTTTATCATTATAGAAGAAGCTTCCCCATGCAGTTGAATTCTTCGAGAATATCAATGTGCATTCAGTCGGGTCATAAGCAATAAAAAATCCATATCTGCCGGCAGCTAAAGATTGACCCTCTATTTTTACATCCGTAGAAAATTCCATTGTGGTATTTTCATTTGAACCGGCTCTCCATGGTGCTGCCTTTGAGCTTCCAAAACCTTGATCAGTATAACCAACAGGAACGAGCTGTCCCCAAATTTTTCCTTCCCGGGTTTTTACTCCTGGTCTATCATAATTGATGGTGACTTTTGTTAAACCAATTTGCTCACCCACGATCGCTTTTTTATTGCCACCACTCGGTAAGACAGTTAACGGGATCTGTGAAAAAGAGATCATGCTTATAAAAAGCAGTATTGACAGAATTGAAATAATTTTTTTCATAAACAATGTTTTGCTTCAACCAAATCTAAAAACTTAGACAATGTCAAATCTTTATTTTCTTCATTCGGAAAATAGAACTGATAAGAGATTATTTACACAACTTCAATGGTAATTATACTTCCACATTTGAGGGAAAAAACATTCTTGGGAATCAATCTTTTAAAGTTGATGAGACAAATTTTACCCACATTTTTCTTTACTATGGCACTGACTTTGAAATCATAGGGTATAATAAATCAATAATTTATGAAAAAGCTTTTTTTGGTTTTATTGATAGCGGTTGGCTTTGTTATTAGTAAACCAGTTACAGCACAGGTCAGCGTTAATATTAATATCGGTTCACAGCCAACCTGGGGGCCTGTAGGATATGATTATGTTGAATATTATTATCTACCAGATATTGAAACTTACTATTATGTGCCAAGACGCCAGTTTGTTTATTTGAGTAATGGTAATTGGATATTTGCGACTTCATTACCGACAAGATACAGATCTTATAATTTATATAGTGGTTACAAGGTTGTGATAAATGAACCAAGGCCTTATTTGCATTTTACAACGCATAAGGTTACCTATGCAAAATATAAAGGTAATAATGGAAGACAGGTTATAATTAAGAATAGTAATGATCCCAAATATTATGTAATAAAAGGCCATCCAAAGTATAATGGCGGTGGAAATAATGGAAATGGTAAAGGAAATGGTGGCGGCAAAGGAAAAGGTAAAAAAGGTTAGTTTTTTAGGGCATAACTTTCTTTTAGAATATCCCGGCAATCGGCCGGGATTCTTTTTAGATGATAGGGTTGTATTTTATTTTTTATCTGGTAATAAACCTTCTCCTTTTGTTAGCCAGCTAAAACCGAAAGCCAGCAGTGCTAAAGCTTCAAGCCAGAATATAGGTTTGTGGTCTCTAAATTGTTCATGGATTGCCGGGATAACAGAATAAAGAAGTATTAAGATTATAGATAGAAGAATGATGATACCGCAAATTCTATAAACAATATTTCTTTGTTTTTTTCTATTGGTTGGATGCCCTGAACTTTTAGTAAAAAGGAACAAGCAAAAAAATGAAAGCACTAGGAAAAGACAAGCAGCAGAACCAAAATGAATGAGATTGATCGTTTCGTTTCCTTTCAGCTCTAAAACCTTGCATTCTGAAAGAGGGTTGAAATTTGAACAAGGGAAAAAAGCTACACCTAATGAAAATAAACTTGCTAATCTTCCTGCCCAAAGATCTTTTGGGCCATAGCCTTTATAAGAGAACATAAATAATGAGACTGCACAAAGAGTTCCTGTCATATAATGTCCCATCTTAGTGTAATAATAATCACTTATAGAATCCTGTAGAATATCACAATTGGTTATAAACTTTACACCAAAGATTAATACCAAGGGTAAAAAGATACCCAGGATGCCAACAGATTTGCGAAGTGTTAAGTAATGGATGAGTAATGAATCAGGGCTCTGCTGTTTGTTGGTTTGGTCTTTCATAAGAATATTTTGGTTGATAGAAAGTGCTGACATAAAGTTATAAAACAAAAAATTAGTTGTCAACTCGCAATCAGCTTTTCCGTAACTTCCTTGTTAAAATCCGCACGGAATGCAAAGACTGTCAAGCTTTACATTTTTTATTTTAATTACTTCATTTCTTTCGGCACAGGAATTTGGTGGCAACCCTCCGTCAATAAAGTGGAAACAGATCAATACAGACACAGCTAGAATCATTTTTCCAGTAGGGCGTGATAGTACAGCGCAAAGAGTAGCATCGATTGTTCATTTTTTATCAGCAAAAAATAATTCGTTAGGGACCAGGATCAATAAAATTAATATTGTTCTTCAAAATCAATCGACGATCTCAAATGCATATGTTGGGTTGGGCCCTTATAGAAGCGAGTTCTATTTAACTCCTTCGTTTAATAATTTTGATCTTGGCACTATTCCATGGGCCGAGGATCTTGCATTTCATGAATACAGGCATGTACAACAATTCAGCAACTTCAGAGTTGGGTTAAGTAAGCTGATGTATTATTTGGCTGGCGAAGACGGTTTATCACTGGCTATTAATGCAGCAGTGCCTGATTGGTTTTATGAAGGAGATGCAGTGTATAATGAAACAGCGCATACTGAGCAGGGCAGGGGAAGGATACCCTTTTTTACAAATCAATACAAATCGCTCTGGTTAGATAATAAGCAATACCGTTGGATGAAATTGCGGAATGGTTCATTGAAGGACTTTGTTCCTACTCATTATCATCTCGGTTATTTGCTGGTAAATTATGGTTATGAAAAATACGGTGCTGATTTTTGGGGAAAGGTAACAAGGGATGCTGCATCTTTTAAAGACCTGTTTTATCCATTTCAAGCTGCGGTAAAGAGAAATGCACATATTGATTACAAAACTTTCAGAAAAGAAGCTTTTGATTATTATAAGCTTAATAGCGATATGGAGCTGAAGAGTGCGACGCAAGAAAAGCCTACTCAGGGTACTGAAGCCGGGGAACAAAAAATAACAACACCAACTTTAAACTTTGTTACTAACTATTTTTTTCCTTACAGCATTGAAAATAATTCATTGCTTTATTTGAAAAACAGTTATCGCAAGCGGTCTGCATTTGTGATAAAAGATAATGCTGGTGAACATGTGGTGAGATTCAGGGATATTTCGCTGGATGAACAATATAGTTATAAGAATGGAAGAGTTGTGTATTCAGCTTATAAGCCTGATGCCAGGTGGGGTTGGAGAAATTATGGAGAGATCCGGTTACTGGATGTTGAAAGCGGTAAACAACAAAGGGTCACCCGTAAAACAAAATATTTTGCTCCTGATATAAATAATGATGGAAGCAGGATCGTTGCGGTGAATTATGAAACGAACGGTAAATGTGAATTGCATATTCTTAATGCCAGTTCAGGTGAAATATTACAAAGAATAAATGCAAGCTCAATTGCTGTATTTACTGATCCGAAATTTATTGATGATAATTCGGTGATCAGTTGCATCCGATTCACGAATGGTCAAATGTCGATGGTTCGGGTCATTCTTGCTTCAGGTGCTATAGAATATTTGATCAACCCAACATGGGCTGTAATTGGTTTTCCGAATGTGCAGGGTGATAAAGTATATTTTACCGCTTCATTCAAGGGGAATGATGATCTTTTTATGCTTGACCTGGGAAGTCATGAACATAAGATGTTCCAGTTAACTAATTCCAGCACCGGTAATTATTTTGTAACGGCGTCTGATAACAAACTTGTTTTTTCCAATTTTACTGCAGATGGCTACCAGTTAAAAACAATAGGTTTAGACAGTGCGAATTCAAAAGAGGTCGATCAGTTTTTATTCAGGAAGTCAGGTGGCAGTTACAAAGTAGCGAATGAAAATAATTTTAAATCGATGCTGATCGATAGTGTGCAGACAAGAAACTTCCCGGTAAATAAATATAAAAAAGGAACAAAGCTTTTGAACTTTCATAGCTGGCGTCCATACTATGAGGATCCTATATTTACATATACCATTTATGGACAAAATGTTTTGAATACGCTGCAAACGGAACTTTATTATTCATATAACCAGAATGAAAACACAAATGCTGTTGGTTTTAATACAATTTATGGCGCATGGTTCCCTTATTTATCAGCGGGATTGGAATATACTTTTAAGAGAACAGATACATTGAATAGTATTGAACGTGAGTGGAATCAACTGGATGCCCGCATTGGTTTAAATATTCCATTAGACCTTTCCGGTGGCAGATATTTTAGAAATCTGAATTTTGGAAGTAATTATGTTTACCGCTTTGAAAATAACACCGGCCCAAATAAAGACCTGTTCGCTGAAAATAATTTTAGCTATCTCACACATTTCATTAATTATAGCCAGCAACTGCCAATGGCGAGGCAACATATATTCCCAAGGCTGGGTTTTAATATCACCTTGCAGTATCGTGATGCCATTTCGAAGTATGATAGCTACCAGCTTTTTGGTTCAGGTCATGTATATCTTCCGGGTTTTCTTTCTACGCACAGCATTGTTTTAGATGCGGCCTTTCAGCAACGGGATACTTTCAGAACATTATTCAGTAGTCGCTTTCCTTATTCCAGGGGATATAACGAAGCTTATTTATCAAGAATGTGGAAATTTGGAGCTAACTATCATTTTCCGCTATGGATTATGGATTGGGGTTTTGGAAATATTCTTTATATCCAGCGTATCCGGGCAAATGCGTTCTATGATCTTACAAGAGTGTATTCAAGAAATAAATTAATAACGGCTGATCAGCGAAGTGTTGGCGGAGAAATTTATTTTGATACCAGGTGGTGGAATCAATACCCGCTGACCTTTGGTTTCCGTGTCAGTAACAGGCTTGATGCTGACCTGGTAACCGGTAATAAAGGAACTTATTATGAATTCATTTTGCCAGTGAGTATAATTCCACATTAGCTATAAAGAAGCCAGCGACTCTTCAATTGCTTTGATCTTTGCTTCGGCATCGGCCTTTTTCTTTTTTTCAACTTCCACTACTTCCGGTTTTGCATTTTGAACAAAACGTTCATTGCTTAGTTTCTTTTCTACTGATAAAAGAAAGCCTTTTTGGTATTCGAGGTCTTTGATGAGTTGTTCTTTTTGTGCAGATGTGTCAAGTTCATTTTCTGTTTCTATAAAGAATTTATCTTTTTGAACAACTGTATTGATAGAGCCAGCAACTGAATCATTAACAAAACTTATTTGTGAAGCATTTACCTGTTTGCCTAGAATTGATTTGAAAGAATTATATGCAGATTGTTCTGTAGTTTGGATATGAAGCTTTATTTCTTCTTTTTGCTTCAATTGATTTTTTACACGAACATCACGCAATGCTGTAATAACTTGTTTTAGCAGGTTAGCTTGTATAAGAATAGCTGAATTCAAATCTCCGCTTTTAGATTCTTGTTTAATTGTCAGGTCATCTCCTTCTTTTCTGTTTTTTAATTCATGATAAACCTCCTCTGTAATAAAAGGCATAAACGGATGAAGCAATTGCATCAGTTCTTCAAAGAAATAAACTGTTTTTTCGTAAACATCTTTTTCAATTGGCTGTTCAAAACCGGGCTTTACCCATTCCAAATACCAGCTGCAGAAATCATCCCATATCAAAGAGTAAATTGTCTTTAACGCCTCACTTAATTTAAACTCTTTATAGGACTTTTCTATTTCTGTTTTCGCTTCATTCAGTCTATTCTCAAACCAATCAATAGCAAAATTGCCTTCAGCATTTTGAGCTTTGCTTTCAGCCTGTCTTCCTTCCCACATCTTTACCAGCTTGAGTGCATTCCAGATCTTATTATTAAAATTTCTTCCCTGGTCGCAACTGCTGTCATCAAATAAAAGATCATTGCCGGCAGGAGAGGAGATCATAATTCCAAAGCGTACTGCGTCGGCGCCAAAGCGATCGATCAAGTCAAGCAGATCAGGAGAATTGCCAAGACTCTTGCTCATTTTTCTTCCTTGTTTATCTCTTACCATTCCTGTGAAATAAACATCGCTGAATGGCTTCTCATCCATATATTCCATTCCGGCCATGATCATTCTTGCCACCCAAAAGAAAATAATATCCTGTCCAGTTACCAATACCGAAGTTGGATAATAATAATTGATGTCCTTATTATTGGGTTGGGTAATCCCATTAAACACTTCTATTGGCCATAACCAACTGCTAAACCAGGTATCGAGAACATCTTCATCCTGTCTTAGTTGACCTTCAATTTTTAAATTTTGACTTTTGAATTTTGCCTTAGCTTCTTCCTCATTTTCTGCAACAACAAATTTCCCTGATTCATCGTACCATGCAGGAATTCTCTGTCCCCACCAAAGCTGGCGACTGATACACCAGTCTTTTACATTCTCCAGCCAATATTTATAGGTAGCCAAAAATCTTTCTTCCGGGTGAATTTTTACATTACCGCTCAACACTGCATTCAACGCCTTTTCTGCAAGCGGTTTCATTTTTACAAACCACTGCGTTGAAATTCTCGGTTCAACAACTGCATTTGTTCTTTGTGAAAAGCCAAGCCTTGTTGTGTATTCTTCTTCTTTAATTAATAATCCATCAGCTTTTAATTTCTCGATCGCTTTTTTTCTTGCTTCAAACCTGTCAAGTCCAATAAATACTTGTGCTGCTTCACTCATTGTGCCATCAGCGTTTATTGTATCTATTGTTTCAAGATTATGCTTCAGACCAAGATTATAGTCATTGATATCATGCGCCGGCGTAATTTTTAATGCACCGGTTCCAAATTCTTTGTCAACATACTCATCAAAGATGACGGGTACTATGCGATCAACAAGCGGAACAATTACTTTCTTTCCTTTCAAATGAGCATAACGTTCATCATCCGGGTGTACACAGACTGCAGTATCGCCCATAATTGTTTCAGGGCGTTGTGTAGCAATTGAAACAAATTCTTTTGTTGGTTTGCCTGATGAATCAGCAACAAAATATTTTACATAGTAAAGTTTCCCCTGCAACTCCTTATATTCAACTTCTTCATCACTCAATGCCGTTTTTGCAGCTGGGTCCCAGTTGATCATTCTTGCACCACGATAAATAAGGCCCTTATTGTACAGATCAACAAAAACTTTTATTACGGCCTTGTAATAATGATCATCCATTGTGAAACTTACCCGGTCCCAATCAACACTGCATCCGAGTCGTTCGATCTGGTTATAAATGATACCACCATATTTCTCTTTCCATTCAAAAGCATATTTCAAAAATTCTTCACGGCCGATCTTATTTTTATCAATGCCTTTTTCTTTCAGCATCTGTACCACTTTTGCTTCAGTAGCGATAGATGCATGGTCGCTGCCCGGCACCCAACATGCATTATAGCCACTCATTCTTGCTTTGCGAACAAGAATATCCTGCACGGTTTCATTCAAGGTGTGACCCATGTGTAAAACGCCTGTAACATTGGGCGGAGGAATGACAACAGTAAATGGCTTCCTGTCATCAGGAGTTGAATTAAAATATCTTTTAGACTTCCAATGCGAGGTCCATTTATCTTCTATTGATCCCGGTTCAAAATTTTTCGATAATTCCATTGGTTCGATACTATTTTGTTTGTCAGCTTTTGTTCTATTATTAAACTTTTCTTGCGACGCTCCGTTCAAGGTTCTGTCCGCTACTGAGCTGAATAGATTTGTTGCAGTACAAGAGTGCGACGCAAGGGACGGTGAGGGATGCAATGCAGCTAAGTACATAAAAATCCTAACCGGCGGCAAATTTACCGTCTTTCGGGTAGATAATGAAACGTGAATGATAGCATTAAATCCGTGAAAAATTAATGTATAAAGCCATTTTTTACAGGGTGAAATTCTTACTTTGAAGCCTAAACTGTTTTTATGGAAAGGACGCTTTATTCGTGGCATAGCCCTTCGCTAAATAAGGATATGCCAATTGCTATTTATGGGCATTATGGGTTTGCATTGTTATTGGTCCCGACTGCCGCAGCAGATTACCTGGAGTATGAGCGGTTTCAATTGCTGGACCAGATAGCTCCTTTTATAGAAGCGGGTAAATTAAAAGTATATTCCGTTGACAGCATTAATAATGAAAGCTGGCTTAATAATAATATGAATCCACGGGATAAATCTATCCGTCACCAGCAATGGAACAGCTATATATTTAATGAGGTAGTTCCTTTTATCCGTACTAATTCAAGCCAGGATACAATGATATACACATGTGGTGCATCGTTTGGTGCGTTGCACAGTATGAATCTATTTTTGAAAAGACCTGATATTATCAACGGTGTAATTGCAATGAGTGGCGTGTATGACCTTACCGAATACACAAAAGGACATTATGATGATGATGTTTATTTCAATAGTCCGATGCATTACATGCCGAACTTAACTGATCATAATGTGCTTGAACAAATAAGAATGACACATCACCTGCATATTTTTTCTGGTAGTGGGGCTTATGAAGATCCATCAAGCAGTGGTCGTTTTGCAAGAATTCTTTATGATAAAGCGATCAACTACGAACTGGATATTTGGGGACAGGAGTGGCCGCATGACTGGAACACATGGCGAACAGTATTACCACATTATTTAGAGACCAGGTTTTAGCAATTAATCTTGTGGGATCAGTTTTTTTAAGTGCTGAAGGAATTCATTCCGGGGGATCATTCGTGCACCGAAACTTTCCAAATGTTCTGTGTAGACCTGGCAGTCTATCAACTCAACACCATCATTTTTTAAGTGCTCAATAAACTTTATAAAAGCATATTTACTTGCATTGCTTTGTTTGCTAAACATACTTTCCCCATAAAATATCTTTCCAATTCTTACTCCGTATAAACCTCCAACCAGTTCTCCATTTTTCCAGACTTCGGCGCTATGAGCTAAACCGAGCTTATGTAAAACCGTATAAGCTTTCTTTACTTCATTAGTGATCCATGTACCTGCCTGTCCTTTTCTTTTGATCGCTCTGCAGTTGCCAATTACCTGGTCAAAAACTTTATCAGTAGTAAAATTGAATGCATTTTCTTTTAGTAGCTTTTTCATGCTCTTGCTCACTTTCATTTCGTTAGGGAATAAAACAAAGCGAGGATCGGGGCACCACCAAAGAATATGTTTGCCTTCATACCATGGAAATATTCCTTTACTGTAGGCAACTAATAACCGATCAACTGAGAGGTCACCGCCAACAGCTAATAACCCATCAGGTTCTGCAAGATGAACAGGAGGGAAGGCAAATTCTTTTTCTAATACAAATAGAGGCATGAGATAATTCCAATTCTAGGGGATAAATTCCAAATACCAAATAAATGCTATTTACTGAAAATAAAAAAGGGTAAAACTTCGATGTTGGCTTTAATAAATCACTTTTTTTTGGAATGGGGAATTTTATTTTCGTGTTTCTACGAAAAAAATTTTATTCAACAACCATTTCAACTGTAGCACCAATGCCTCTGTCAGTGATCGCATCACATTTTGGTTTCAGTTCATCGTAACTTCCCTTTTTTACTGCATACTTTCCCTGGAAGTGTATAATGTAGGCACATTGTTCGGCTTGCTCATGACTATGACCACAGATCTCCATCAATGTATCGATCACCCACTCAAACGTATTTACCTCATCATTCCACACAATGAGGTTACAAGGTTCTTCCACGGCGGTGAGAACATCGGTTTCCTCTGATTGTTTGGTCCAGGTATCGTTTTGTATTGATGCCATGTGAGCAAATTTAAGAATAAAAATTTGCCACAGGTAATAGATAAAATTCTTTTTTTAAACAACTATGAGTGAGAAGGTAATTCTACTTTTTTCATAAATTTTTCAAGATTGGTAAGGGATCGCTGGAAAGATCTTTCCATTTTTTTCTTTTCAAATAAATTAAAAAGTGTGAGGAGTACAGGGTTCTTTTTCAGATAAATGTCCACGGTGAGACCTGTTTTGATGTCACTGATCTTTTGAAAAGTGCTGTAAATAGATGCTGTCTTTTTTTCATCAGTTTCGCTATACACTATATTTTCAGGACTAAATGAATATGAACTGGAATACATTATCTGTTGCCCCTTATCCAAAATACAACGATGCCGGGTGCCAAGTCTTGGCAGATCAGGATCGGTAACATCTTCAATTTCTTTTACCCCATCCATCCAAAGTTTTCGGGTATGAAAATCTACTACACCATGAAGTAATGCGATGATTTCTGCATCGTATTCCTTATAAAAACTAAGAACCTTGACTTTGTTTTTTATTTCATGCTGTGGAAGGGGTTCGTTTGGAATATCATTTTTAAGATGAGTTAGCTGTGTATATTGATATGGAATTGTTCCGCTTTCGGTTTGTTTTATTCCTTTGTTCCAGTTAAGCTTCCCGGTCTCATCACCGGGATTTTTATTACCTGCAAGACTATCGGTAACTAACCAATATTCATGTTGCTCAATATCGTTTTTCAAAAGCTGGTGTGCAACGATGATATCTTTTCCAATTAGCTTATTAAAATTTTTTACATTGTATCCAGTGAATTCTCCATAATGAGTGATCACTTTTAGTGTAAGCCCGATAGCACCTGCGCAAGCAGTACACTGGCAAAATCTTCGATGGTCATAGGCTCTAAGACGTTTATGAAATTCGCGGAACATTTTTTCAACCTGCTCATAAACGTCTTTCATTTCGGGACTATCACCATATTTATAGAAAAGGATTGCGTCGCCTTCAATTTCAGAAACCTCAAGACCCAGCTGATTTGCATTAATGATCACTTCAAGCAGTTCCTGGATGATGTGCTGACTGTGATCGATCTCCACTTCATTCACAAAACGAGTGAAGCCGCTTATATCGGGAATAAATATGAGGCCTCTGTTGTTCATCTTTGACAAATGATCGCTGCAAAAGCTATACTAATTTAACGAGAATGTAAAGGCAGCGGTTTTTAGTGTCCAATAATTTCTCCCAAATAATCGCTTTTATTTCCGTAAATTTAGGATACAAGGAAACTGGAGTTAGCTAATTAAAATGCCAGGCATTGAAAAACAAAAAACTACTTACTGCGCTTTTGATCTTTCTAATGATGCTTCCATCTCTATCATGTTTAAAATCCCTTGGAATTGGAAAGACTTGTTGGGATTGTGACGTGATCAGGGCCGATCGTTCCAGGTACTACCAGAAAGTCTGTAATGATGGTGAAATACCTCATTTTAGAGATAGTCAAGGTCCACTGAGCTCATATTGTACTAAGAGATAGAACGTTTAAATAAATTGTATGTTCAACTTTATAAAAAAGCCTCGCAATGCGAGGCTTTTGTGGGAGTTGACGGGATCGAACCGCCGACCCTCTGCTTGTAAGGCAGATGCTCTGAACCAGCTGAGCTAAACTCCCTTTTTTGGGACGGCAAAGATAGGGGTATCGCTTTTTTAGGAAAAATCTTTTTTCAATTTAATTCGGTGTCACTGCCGGCAATCTATAGAGTTGCCCATCGATCACAAATAATTCATCGATCTCGTAGGTCCAATATTTATGAAGGGGAGATTTTTTCAGGATCTTTTCAACTTCAGATTTTGATTCCGCATTTAAGGTTACCCACACTCTTTGCGATTCCATGCTTACAACGTATTGGTCGATCACATTTTTATTGATCAGCATATTGATGTATGTACGATGAGCAGGGATCAACGATGCAAACTCATCGTTCCAGTCAAAGTTTATGGTTACCTGGTAAGCTTTCATATTTAGGTTTCTGAAGTAAATGTAGGGAAGTTTGGTCATTCGGTTGGCCAACGTTAATAATTCCCTGAGTTTATATTTCGGCAAACAGTATTCATTCTTTCATCTACCAGGTTAATATTTAAGTTTATGATGTCTGCCTGGCGACTATCAGAATAAAGTTTGTCTAATTCTACTTTCGTTTTTTCTATTTGTTCCTGATCCAGGTTGGGAATGGAGGTTTTCAAAGAAGCCATCAACCCTTTCAATTCTTTATAATTTTCCTGGTAAGCATTCTCAAATTCCTTCTGCAATTTTTTTATTTGCGATGTCAATAGCTTTACAGAAGTAGGGGCATCCGGTGGATAAAGAAGCCTCTCATTATTAATACGAGCTGTATCCAACCACATTTGGAGCTTTTGTGGATCATAATATTTTTGAATAAGAAATTCTACCTGCAAATCTTTTAGCGATTGTTTTGTCAGGTTTGGCTTCAACATGCTGATACACTCAACGAGGAATTCCTTTAGGTCTTCTTTGGCTGCTTCAGATCTTTCCAGCAGGTCCTGTAACTCCTGGGCAAATTGCTCATTGATCGCATTCAGTTTTTCATATTGAATAAAATACTGCTGAATTTTGTTTACAAATTCATTTAGGTCTTGTTGAGTAATAGATTTTTCCATTACTACGAGGTTGCCTACCAATGATAAAACTGTGCTAAAGATGCCAAGAGCCGGTAAATATTTTTTTACTGATCCAATACCACTTTCTTCAGGATTACTCAGAAAATTCTCGATTACTTCTTTAAATTTTTTGGTATCAGTTTTCCTTGCTTTGGCCAAAAGAGGTTTTAATGCAGTCAGGATCTCACTCTTGAGGTTAAAACCAAGATCATTGTTAGCAGGGTTGTTCAGCGAAGTGATCTTATTGCGGTAAGTGTCTTTTTTCAATAAGCCATTAAAAGAATTGATCGAGTTATTGGCGCTTTCAATAAAGTATGCAATGGAAAGAACATTTTGCTTTTGCCCGTTCTTTGAAACAGGAGGCTGTGCATGCAGCGCCAGGCTACCGAGCAGTAATGCGGATGTTATATGGTGGCGATATAATAACATAACCGGCCATTTCCTATTTGATGCAGGAATGATTCGATTACATAAGTGTACAATATAGAAGGAAAGAAAGTAGAGTTATGCCAAGAGAATGTTAAGCTGAATGATCAGTAAAAAATATAACGTTACTCTCAAATTTAAATTGCTTACGAATATTTCCGTAACGAATAAAAGATGAAATAAAACAGAATGGTCTTAAATTTGACGCCCCGGGACGTTAGCTCAGTTGGTTCAGAGCGCTGCTTTGACAGAGCAGAGGTCACTGGTTCGAGCCCAGTACGTCCCACTTTACGATTGATCTTAACAAAGCCTGAATTGTCTATTTGTAAATGATCAGATATTCCACTCCACAATTTCATTCACCCATTCTTTCCTGAAAGGAGTAGTTATTTTAATATAGTTATCGGTGTAACCTTCCATCATGCCTTTGTTCTCATGCCCTTCAAATAAAACCTTTCTTGTTTGTCCGTGATGCTGTTCGGTGAAGTATTGCATCTTCATGTAAGAAAGATTGCGAAGAGTTTTATTCCTTTCATGACGGACAGTCATCGGCACAACTGGTTTTATACTTAATGCATGTGTATTATCTCTTTCAGAATAAGTAAAAACATGCAGATAAGAAATATCCAATGAATGCAGGAAATCGAAACTGTCATTAAAGTCTTCATCAGTTTCACCCGGAAAGCCTACGATCACATCAACGCCTATGCAGCAGTGCGGCATCAGGGTTTTGATCAGGGTGACACGTTCAGCATACAACTCTCTTTTATATCTTCTGCGCATTGATCCTAATGTCTTGTTGCTACCGCTTTGTAAAGGGATATGAAAATGCGGCATAAACTTGTCACTGTTGGCGACAAATTCTATTATTTCATTTGTGAGAAGATTAGGCTCAATAGAAGAGATCCGGTAGCGCTGGATGCCCTCAACTTTTTCCAGTGCCTGGATAAGTTGGAAAAAATTCTCTTCATATTTTAAATTGCCATCGGGCCCTTTACCAAAGTCTCCGAGATTGACCCCCGTTAAAACAACCTCCTTTACTCCATGAGAGGCGAGGTGCTCAACATTCGTTATAACGTTTTCAATCGAATCACTGCGGCTCTTTCCCCGAGCTTGGGGAATAGTACAGAAAGAACAATTGTAATCACACCCATCTTGTACTTTTAAAAAAGTCCTTGTACGATCGTTGATGGAAAAAGATGAATTAAATCCTGTAACCTCTTCAATATCACAACTACAGATCTTTGTAGAATCACCTTTTGAAAATTCTCGGATATGTTGAGCAAGATTGAATTTTTCAGCAGCACCTAACACCAAATTCACCCCCGGTATTTCAGAAATTTGCTTTGGTTTTAACTGTGCATAGCAGCCAGTGATCACAACAAGGCTTTCGGGAGCTTTGCGTTGAATCCTTCGAACGATCTGCCGGCACTCTTTGTCTGCATTATCGGTTACAGAACAAGTATTGATAACATACACATCTGCTTGGTCGTCAAACTCTTTTTTCTCAAAACCTTCGTTCTCCAGCATTCTTGAAAGAGTAGAGGTCTCAGAAAAATTAAGCTTGCAACCCAATGTATGAAATGCGACTGTTCTTGCTTCTGCCATACTACTTCGCTGACCTGTTATTTAGAAGCATTATTAATTAAGCTTCGTAGTACAGGTGGGGCGCAAAGATAGCCAAGTTTAAGGTTTTGAGTGTATTGATTATGATGCCGGCTTGAGTAATTCTATTTGGCCTTTGTTGCGTCGCACTCTTGTACTGTAACAACCATATTCAACACCCCCCCATATAGTGTTTAGCATTCGAAAAGTTCTCCTCCTCCTTCTAAGGAAGGGAATTCGATTCTTCTATAAAAGGAAATTTTAAGGGGTGGGTTCTCGAATAGAATTACTGAACGCACAAGAGTGCGACGCAATTGGGCTTAAGAGTAGTATTACAGCCGACTACATAAAATAAATTATACTTGCAGAATGAATGCACAGTTGAGAAAAGCGGTCCCGGTAATAATAGTTGCTGCACTTGCAGCGCTGGTATTTGTCATCAGGCAGTGTAAACAGGAAACCACTAAACCGAGTACAACTGTTACAAATAAGGAGAAAAAAGAGAGTAGCGGTACAGTTGACCGGGACAGGGGTTTTGATCGCCGCATTTCATACCTTGAATACAGCAACCATGCTAAGTGCAGAATGCAATGCAGAAAAATTTCACAGTCCGAAGTGGAAGAGATCATGCGTGATGGGAAAATAAATTACAACAAAAGCGATCTGCAAAATGCCAGGTGTCCCCGGTATGCAGTAGAAGGGGTTACTGCAGATAACCAAAGAATGAGGATCGTCTTTGCTCAATGTAACGAGAAAACAACCGTCGTTACTGTGATCGACCTCGACACTGAATGGACTTGTGATTGTCCCGGAGACGATAAGAAATATGACAATAAAAACTGATCAATGAATGCCCGGAATGTCATTATCTCATTAGTGCTGATACTGGTAATGCTTGTTTTTTTTATAATTAAATTTAGTCTTGAGCCAAAAAGGAAAATGACATTTAGACGAAACCCATCACGCATTAAGTATTCAGCATTTGCCCTTTGCCGGATGGATTGTTATATGATCAGTGCTAATACGGTGACTTTGATTATTCAAAAGGGACAGGTTCAGTTAATAAAAAAAGAAAATCCTTGTTCTACCTATAAAGTGAGCATGTTAACAAAACAAAACAAAAACTATTTTATTACAGTAGAACAATGCGGTACTACTACTAAAGTCCAGGATTGTTATGAGGCAAATGTAACAGCTGGCTGCAATTGCATCAACGATGAGGCGAGACCAGTTTCACTTTTAAAAATTATTTATTGATGCACTTTTTGCTTAAGCCTCTTCAGTGGATCTATTGTATTTATTCATTTGGTCTTTTCGTTTGTATTATGTTGTTGTTTTTTCCTTTTGTATTGCTGGCTGCTTTATTTGGGCTTGTGAAAGGCGGCAATATGATCTATCGGGTTTGTATGTTATGGGCAGATATTTGGTTTTTTCTAATTGGCATCTGGCATAAGAATATCTATGAGCAACGAATGGACACAGATCAGCAGTACATTTTTGTCGCCAATCATATTTCATACCTGGATGCGCCTATAATTGTTAAGGCCATTCGGCGACCGATCCGGGCACTCGGAAAAGCAGAAATGAGCAAAGTACCGGTGTTTGGCTTCATATACAAATTTGCTGTTGTACAGGTTGACCGTGGTAATGCCGATAACAGAGCAAAAAGTATTAGGAATATGAAATCGATCTTAAAAAAAGGTATTTCGATCTTCGTTTTTCCTGAGGGCACATTTAATTTAACGAATAATGCTTTGAAAGATTTTTATGATGGAGCGTTTCGCGTTGCATTAGAAACGAATACGCCGATTAAGCCTGTTTTGTATCTCGATGCTTACGATCGGATGAGCTATAAAAGTATTTTTTCTTTAAATCCCGGTAAAAATAGGGCGGTCTTTCTTGAAGAAATTTCGGTAGAAGGATTGACAGCAGCTGATCTTCCTGTGGTAAAACAGAAAGTCTATGACCTTATGGATAAAAAACTCCATGAATACCAAGCTTCATGGATAAAACCTTAAATGGTGAATCGTTTATAACTAAATTGCAGGTTTCATTGGCAATTGACAATTCACATGTTCGCAGAAATAATCATTCCTCTTGCTCTTCCTAAAAATTACACATGGTCGGTACCGGATCATTTGAAGGAACAGCTACATGCCGGTTGTCGTGTGGAAGTTAATCTTGGTAAGAATAAAAAATATGCCGGCATTGTCAAACGGATCCATAATGAGAAACCAGAATTTTTTGAGGCAAAAGATATTTTAAACGTGCTGGATATAGAGCCGGTTGTATTTGAAGAACAATTGAAGCTATGGGAATGGATAGCCTCTTACTATATGTGCAGCGAAGGGGAAGTAATGGCTGCAGCATTACCAGCTCATTTCAAATTAAGTAGTGAAACCATTCTTGTTTTTAATGATGAATATGGCGACGATTTTTCTGCTTTGGATCATGATGAATACTTGGTAGCAGAAGCATTATTGATAAAAAAAGAATTGAAGCTGACCGAAGTCCAACAAATACTGGATTCATCTCATGTTTACCCGGTTATCAATCAACTTATTCAAAAGAAAGTTTGTTTTGTTTGGGAAGCATTGAAACAAACCTATGCTCCCAAAAAGGAAGCCTATGTGTTATTAAATCCTGAGTATAGCAGCGATAAAAAGCTTTCTGATTTGTTGAATAATTGGACAAGAGCACCAAAACAAATGGAGCTCTTACTTAGCTACCTGCATTTAATAAAAACAGAAGGAGAGGTAACAAAGACAAACCTTTTAAAAAAATCAAATGCATCTGAAGCGCAATTAAAAGGATTGGTCGAAAAAGAAATTCTTAGATTGGAAAAAAGAATAATAGATCGTCTTCAGTTTTTGCCCAAGGATATAAAGATAGATTTTGAGCTAACAACACTTCAACAGGAAGTTCTTGAAAAAATACAAGGCTCATTTAACGAAAAGCAAGTTTGTCTACTGCATGGTGTAACCAGTAGTGGTAAAACTCTTATCTACATAAAACTCATTGAACAGATCATCCGCCAAGGTAAACAGGTTTTGTATATGTTGCCTGAGATCGCATTGACATCCCAGATCATTCGCCGTTTGCAAAAACATTTTGGGGGATATATCGGAATTTACCATTCTAAATTTTCTCAGAACGAACGGGTGGAAATTTGGAATAAGGTTAAGAATGGCGAACTAAAAGTTGTGTTAGGGGCCAGGTCTGCTGTTTTTCTTCCCTTCCAAAATCTCGGATTGATCATTTGTGATGAGGAGCATGATACATCATACAAACAACACGATCCTGCTCCGCGATATAATGGAAGGGATGGGGCAATTTATTTTGCTTCTTTATTTGGAGCAAAAACTTTATTGGGTAGTGCAACACCTTCGCTGGAAAGTTATCATAACGCATCAACGGGGAAGTACGGATTAACAGAGCTGCTGCAACGCTATGGAGATCTTCATTTGCCTCCGATTGAAATAATAGATACTAAAAAAGTTTTTCAGAAAGAAAAAGGCAAGGTTATGCTTTCTCCGCCACTTGTAGATTCGGTAAATGAAGTGCTGGCAAAACAAAAGCAGGTGATCCTTTTTCAAAATCGCCGCGGTTACACTCCTTACCAGGTTTGTAATATCTGTGGTTGGATTCCTCAATGCAAATATTGCGATGTATCGTTGACGTATCATAAATTTTCTAATAAGCTTATTTGTCATTATTGCGGCACTACTTATGTGCCATTGGTTACCTGCGCTGCATGTGGTAATCATAATTTCGTACAAAGAAATTTTGGAACAGAAAAAATTGAAGAGTTATTGCTGGAACAATTTCCCAATGCAAAGGTCGCAAGAATGGATATTGATACAGTTCGTGGTAAGAATGCACACGATATATTGATCCAGCAATTTGAGCAACAGCGTATCGATATCCTGGTGGGAACGCAAATGGTGGTTAAGGGATTGGATTTTGATAATGTTGACCTGGTTGGTATTCTTGATGCGGATGGTTTGTTAAGTTTTGCTGATTTCAGAGTGAATGAAAGAGCTTTTCAATTAATGGAGCAAGTAAGTGGGAGAGCAGGACGTAAAGAAGCAACAGGCAAAGTCGTGATCCAAACTATACAGCCGACTCACCCGATTTTGCATTTAGTGAAAGAACATGATTATAAAAGACTTTATACTGAGGAAATTGAAAAACGAAAACAATTTTTCTATCCGCCTTTTTCAAGACTGATCCATGTTACTTTCAAACATAAGATAAAAGAGGTAGTAGAGAAAGCAGCGCATTTTTTTGCAGATGGTTTAAAAGCAAAATATGGTCAATACTTAGTTGGTCCTGCTGAACCAGTCATCAATCGGATTCGTAACCAGCATTTGATGGAATTATTGATAAAACTTCCCCGGGACACAAAGACTATCTCCAATTGCAAAAAAGATATGCTGGAGCAGGTTGCTGTTCTGCATCAACATAAAAGTTTTAAAAGTGTAACGGTGGTAAATAATGTAGACATAGTCTAAAATCTGCTACCACGTATAAAAAACTAAGAAATAAATGAAAGCGATCGTAGCAGCGATCAACAGGATGTTCTTTGTCAGCAAAATTGCCTTTTTGATATATTCAGTTTTTTTTGGATGAAAAAGTGGGTAAGCTGTATAGCATTGCACATCATATAAAATGGCATGGTGCAGATCATTTCTCTCTTTGTCAGTTAGATGAAGCTTCGGGTAATTCCCGCTGGATAACCATGCATCAATTTGTTTCACCTCAGCGGGGCTGGCTGTACCGTGGACAAAACGCTCAAACTTGGTTTTTAAAATTTCCTGTTGCATAGTTATGATGGTTTAAAAGAATGTTTTTCTGAATCCCACTACAAGATTATTGGCGAGTACTTTCCATCCAAAAAGAAAATTATGAACGCTTGGAATCTTGTTTGCAGTTGCTTCTTTATCGATCGAATAAGATATTGCTTCAGATGCTTTTTTCTGTGATTGGGAAACTGGTCGATAAGCCGATCTAAGATTATCAAAAGAAAATTCGGCGTTGAGATATTCGTTCAATTCTGCATTTGAAGGCTCTTCAGAAATTCTTTTATAGAAATGATAGGTTATGCTTTTTCTGACCTTTCCACGCAAATAGTTCTGAAGTGAAAAATCTGCGGGAATAAAATGACGATCTTGCCATAATTCAATAAAAATGTTTCTTGTTATTTCGGCTGCAATTTCTTTTGAATTTGTTTTGCCGTAGGAGTACTGGTATAAAAAAAACCAATAACGGCTAATAAGATCTTCAAAAGCGGTGGAGTCATCAACACGGATAGCATCCAGCAGTTCCGTATCGGTTGCATAATTCTGGTTCATAGTCCCTCAGTTTAATGTATGGCAATCTGAAGGTCTTTCTTAGGATGGAATATCAATTTACTAATAATAATGATACCAACAATGAACGAACTGTACTTATTGATAAGTGGATTGTTTATTTCTTGTTGAAATAATTTTTTTGAAGCAATGGAGATCTTTTGATTTATCTTTTTTAAAAGCTTGAATAAGAATGGCTGATATAGGTGCTCCCGTTTAACGCCAGGAGAAGCGTTAAAGGCTGGAATTTGCCTTATCCCGGGCTTTAATTTATCATCAATTTTTTCAGATCAGGCCAGCGGTAGCCACCATCAAATGTTCCTTTTTCAGAATAAAGCCGTTCGCCACCCATTGCTTCATGAAATGCGCAAGATGGATTTTGAGGAACGCCAAAGAGGGTCATATCATTCACTTCTTTATCTAAAAATCGTTTTACAACTATTCCAAACATTTTTTTTCCTAGGCCAAGGCGCTGATAATCGCTGAGCAGGTATATCTTATTCAAGTCACCATGAAGTTTTTTGGAGTGTTCATCCTTGCTGATCTTGCCTTTTGCAAAGCCAACCAATTCGTTTTTCTTATTTACAACTAAAATGCAAAACCATGACCCGTCATTTTCTTCTGCAAATGCTTTTTGCCATTGATATTGTCTCAGTTGGATATTTGGTTTTTTCGAATGATAGGTTTGTGCCCAGGTTATGGCATGAAGTTTACCAAGTTCAGGAATATCATTCTCTGTTGCATCCCTGAATGTAAAAGATTCCAGCGTATCACCTCGTTCATGAAGCTTTCTCATATTTGTTTTCTTCGAAGATCTTCTAAGTCCATTTATAAAACGAATAATGTTGTTAATTGAATTCTTCATGAAAAATCATTTACTTAATTCTCTTATCCCAATATTCTCATGAACAAAAATTCCTTCTTCATTTTTCTTTGATAAAATGAGCATGACTCTTGCTACATCTTTTGCCTCTATTGCCTTGTATTTGGATGGAATAAGAAACGAAAGACTTGTCATTATTGTGTTACCAATATTTTCTCCAAGCCGATATTCTTTTCTCTCGCCTAATAAAAGTGAAGGTCGCATGATATGAACTATTCTTAAACCGATCTCTTTTACTGCTTCATCCGTTTCCCCTTTTAAGCGTTGATAAAAATTGCTGCTTTTGGAATTTGCGCCTGCAGAGGAGACGAGAATAAATTTTTCACAGCTGATCATTTTACAAAACCGGGCAAGCTTTACAGGAATTTCAAAATCAATTTTCCGATAAGCACCCTTGTCACCTTTTACTTTTTTTTGAGTTGTACCAATTGAGCAAAACAAAACATCACTGTTGCTTAAAGCCATAAGCAATGAATCGCTATCATTGAAATCAACGATCTTCTTTTTAAGTTTTGGATGAGTAATATCAATCGGCCTGCGAATAAGGATTTTTACTGTATCAAAATAGGAGTCGTTTAGCAACTCTTGCAGCAGATGACTGCCAATCAATCCTGTGGCACCAACAAGTGTAGCAGTCATGGTTACTTATTTATTTCATAAACAACATAACCCCATGGTTCTATCTTCCATTCTTTATCACTCAATGGCTCATTTGTTCCCATAAATACGTTATAGGGATTACCATGCAACTCTTTATCGCTAACCTTTATCGTCTGTTCTGTTTTGGAAAGATTAAGAATAACAAAAACTTTTTTATTGTCTTTTTCCCGAACATATGCATATACCGATGCAGGATCGCCGGCATTTATTTTTTTGTAAGAAGCGTCTACTGCTAATGCCGGGTTGTTCTTTCTAAGTTCAAGCAACGTTTTGTAAAACTTTTCCCGACCGTAATTCTTAAATGTTATTGTGTCTTTATAAAAAAAGCTTACGCTGTCAAGAAATGGTTCTTCCTGGCCGCTATAAACAAGCGGAAGGGTAGATGCCATTGTTTGTGTGAGGACAGCGAAAGGTGCATGCACTGCGCCGGGAAAAGTTTGATAGTCTGATTTATTCCAACTATTCTCGTCATGATTGCTTGTAAAATAAAGTGGGAGTGCTTCTTTCGGATAATCTGTATCATATTTATTCTTTACGCTATCTAATGCAAAAGCTGGTCTTCGGCCAGCAGCTACGTCTACCATTTTATGAAACATTTCCCAGGGATAATATGCATCGAACCCGCTTGTCATTAAATATGGTTTATCACCTTCTGCCAGAAAAAACATGTCAGGTTTTACTTGTTTTAATTGCGCAATGCTTCTTAGCCAAAATGGTGCTGGCACATTCCATGCAACATCAACCCGAAATCCATCAATATCACTTTCCGTTACCCAATATTTCATAGCAGTGACCATGCTATCTTGCATTTCTTCATTGTTATAATCAAGCTGTCGAGTATCATCCCAGTTAAACGGTATTGCAGGTTTTCCGGTACTATCTTTTACATAAAAATCGGGATGTGTTTTTAACCAGCTATGGTCTGCGCCAGTGTGATTAGGCACCCAATCGATCAGGACTTTCATCCCTTTATCATGAATTGTCTTTACCAGTTGTTTCCAATCATCCATTGTTCCATATTCAGGGTTGACTGCTTTGTAGTCTGATACAGCATAATAACTTCCAAGAATGCCTTTTCGATCTTTTTTACTAATGGGGCTCAATGGCATGAACCAAAGAGTTTGCACGCCCATTTCTTTCAACCTGTCAAGATGTTTTGCAAACGAATTGAATGTGCCTTCGGGTGTGTATTGGCGAACATTAACTTCATATATATTTCCCTGCATGATCCATGCAGGATGAGCAACGGGTTTTATTTCCGAAACAAGAACCGGTTTTGCTTCTTTCTCTTTACAGGAAAAAATGATAAGAGGTAGTAAAAAAAATAGTAATGATTTTTTCATGATCGCTATTTTATAAGATTTGATCTAAACAAGTTTGCGGAAAATTAGTTCTTTCAATGTTAATGAAAAAATACAGAAGTTTGCATTATGCAAATTCATGAAGCTTTTTCTTTATTGCCCTATAATACTTTTCGTATCGATGTTAAAGCTCGTTATTTTTCGACATTTTCAAATGTTGATGAATTGGCGGAGCTTTCAACTTTTAACTTTCAACCTTCAATTCAAAGAATTATTCTTGGCGGCGGCAGTAATATTTTATTTACCAAAGACTACGAGGGCCTTGTTTTAAAAAATGAAATTAAAGGGATAGAGGTACAGCACGAAGATGAAGGACATGTTTTTGTAAAAGCAGGAGCAGGAGAGAACTGGCATCAATTTGTTTTACATTGTATACGTCATAACTGGGCCGGCATTGAAAATCTTTCGTTGATCCCCGGAAATGTCGGTGCCGCACCTATACAAAATATCGGCGCTTACGGAGTAGAACTTGATAATGTGTTTTTGAGTTTAGAAGCTTTTCATTTGCAGGAAAAAAAGGTTTACACGTTTACAGCAATAGATTGTGAGTTTGGTTATCGTGATAGCAGTTTTAAAAGACGGCATAAAGATCAGTTCGCAATTTTATCTGTAACATTTCGATTTAGAAAGAAGCCGATCTATCATGTTAGTTACGGAGCTATTATTCAAGAGTTGGAAAAATTGGGAGTAAAAGATCTGAGCATAAATGCAGTTTCGCAGGCGGTAATAAATATTCGCAGTTCGAAGCTACCTGACCCCGAAAAAATTGCTAACTCAGGAAGCTTTTTTAAAAACCCTGTAATCTCTTCAATTAAGTATGAAGAGTTAAAGTTAAAATTTCCTGATATTATTGCTTATCCATTGCCAGATGGATCTGTAAAACTCGCAGCAGGCTGGATGATCGAACAATGCGGATGGAAAGGGTATCGTAAAGGCGATGCCGGTTGTCATGCCAAACAAGCTCTTGTTTTAGTTAATTACGGTAATGCGACAGGAAAAGAGATATATGACCTTAGCGAAGAAATATTACAAAGTGTAAATGAAAAATTCGAAGTTATCCTTGAAAGAGAGGTCAATATTATTTAATTAATTAAGCAACGTATTTTAAACTAACCTTGTCAAAAATCTGTCTACCATTAATAAATCTTATTCCGGGTTCAAAAAATGCTTTGTAATGCTCCCTCAGAGAAAATATATTACACTAATTTTTTTTGCTTTAGTTCAGGTGCAAACGATTGGCCAAAACAACACCAAAACAATTGTAGTAGAATTTGGCAAAAATGGGTTAGTGTTTAATCTTCTTTATGACCATTTATTTGATCAAAAAAAATGGGGATTTCATGTAGGTGGTGGTACCACTTTAATAAACACAAATTTTGAACTTCGTTCAGCAACTGCAGGATTGTTTAAACTGATTGGCAAAAAGCAAAATTTTTTGGAACTTGGTTTGGATGCCCAGTATCATTTTGCATATGAATATGCTAATGATGTTAAAGGTGTAACTCTTGTAGCCCCGGTATTCACGTATGAAGGTATTTATTGCTTTGCTGTAATAGGGTATAGGCATTTTACAGAAAGAAGATTATTCCGTATTGGATTCAGTCCAGGAGTTGTTGAACAAGAATTTATCCCCGGAGTATATATGGGGTATGGATTTATCTTAAACAGAAAAAAAACCTAAGTAAAATCTTCTCCATCATCTTCCTCATCACTTGTTTTTATACCGCCAAGATTCAGCATTGATCCCATCAGGTCTTTAAATTCAATTTTACCTTCTATTACTTTTTTACTGATCATTGAGTAGGACGAAAGACCATGTAAAACAAATTCCATCAATAGGGCTGTTTCTTTTTCGTTTGCACCTTTATAGAATTTCTTGACCATTGAGTGAAGTCCATCCACTTTGTATAACTGGACCAGTTTATCATCGTCCTTTGTATTAAAGAAAAGATTTACCTGGTTGCCTTTATCAAACCAATTAATGATTGAACGATAAGGGTTCTCATCTCTCGAGGGTTCTTCTACATTTTTTGGCCGCATTCTTTTTTTCAAGACTTCAGGGTTAGGAAAATAGTTTGAGAACTGCGAACGGATCCCTTTATCTAATAAATTCATCGCTACCTGGTAAGGACCTTCCTGTTCACCTTCATATACTAATTCAATTTTCCCTGTAATAGAAGGAATGATACCTGCAAGGTCACTTAACCAGACCTGTGTTTCTTTTTCATTATTGACAATGGCACGACGTTCAGCAGCACTGACAGCATTTTCAAATGCAGAGATCGTAAGTCTTGCACTCACACCGCTTTTCTTATCAACAAACTCGCTGGCTCGTGCTTCAAATGCTACTTGTTCTATTAATCTTTTTACAAGATCGCTGATCTTTATTTTTGCTTTTTGTTCTTCAGCTATCACTGCCTCTTGTTCTGTTATTTCAAGCGCAGTTTCTAAAGTTTTTGGATAATGCGTCAATATCTGGCTTTCGATACGATCTTTTAACGGAGTAACGATCGAACCACGATTTGTATAATCTTCAGGATTTGCAGTGAACACAAATAAAATATCAAGCGGTAACCTCAATTTAAATCCACGAATCTGTATATCGCCTTCTTCTAAAATATTGAATAATGCAACTTGTATCCTTGCCTGCAGGTCAGGCAATTCATTAATTACAAAAATACCGCGATTACTTTTTGGAATGATACCATAATGGATCACCCGCTCATCGGCAAAACTTAATTTAAGATTTGCTGCTTTTATCGGGTCAATATCACCGATGAGATCTGCAACACTTACATCAGGTGTTGCCAACTTTTCACCGTAACGATCGCTACGATGTATCCAATGGATAGGTGTTTCATCAGCATGCGCTGCTATTTGATCCAACGAATATTTTGATATAGGTTTTAATGGATCATCATTCAATTCGCTGCCGGCAATGCAAGGAATATATTCATCAAGCAATTCCGTCATCAGCCTTGCCATTCTTGTTTTTGCCTGTCCACGTAACCCGAGAAAAAGGATATTATGTTTACTCAGCAAAGCTCTTTCCACATCAGGTACCACGCTATCATCGTAGCCAAGAATACCCGGAAAAGTATTTTCCTTTCGTTTCAGTTTCAGAATAAGATTTTGCCGTAGCTCTTCTTTGATACTGCGGGACTGGTAGCCACTTTTCTTTAATTCTCCGAGGGTTTTTATATTTTGAATGTTCATAGTTATGTTGTCAGATTTTGCAATTCTATTTAACTTTTGTTGCGTCGCACACCTCAACGTTCTGTAATTCTATTCAGGGTTTTGATTTAATTTAATGCTATAAGTATCCTTATCAGATTTATCCGAAAAGTAAATGGTGTTTTCAATAAGCTCAGTTGATGGCGGATCAGTTGTACTTTGATTACGACTTCGTTCTTTACTTATTGTCCATTTAATAAATAACCCATGCAAGAGCATTGCCATACCTACAAACATAATTATCCATCCATTCCAAAGCCAGTTTTCTGGTGTTTCAGTCAAAGAACCTGGGACAAAAACCTTTTTGTCATATAGTAAAAGGAACAAGCCAAGAATAATTATTGCAACGCTTAAAAAGACATATATTTTAAAATTTCTTTTTTTCATTTCACCCTGTGTAAGATAGACGCTACTTTTAAATTTTACTCATCAATTTTTAAAAACTCTTTCTCTTTCTTATCAATATTAACCATTGTATACCTGGATATTTGATTTATTACCATTGCATCCAGTATGTCAATAGTGGCTTTATAGCTTGCCTCGTTGCTAGCCTTAATGACAACCACAAGTGAATCTTTAGAAAACATTTTCCAACCGTCTTTTATCATATCACTTGTTTTGTCAATGGAAACTGTTTTTCCTTCTTTAATAAAGTCCCCATAATAACCAAAGACTTTGTCGTCTTTAAGAAGAATAAGGGTTAGTTTGGATTTTATATCGGCAAATTTGTTTACTTCCTTTCCATCATCCTTTGGCATATATAATTCCATCTTCGTTGGCGAAGACAATGTCGCAGTAAACATAAAAAAACTTACAGCCGCAAGCCCTACTACAGCGATGATCAGTATTATTAGCAATCCTTTTTTCATACCAAACCGTTTTTGATGATTGATGAATTTGCTACTAATATTTTGCCTTAACAATTTAAATAGATTTTTTGAACCAGGGATTCCTTTTGTAAACAGGATTTAATAAACTGTTTTCCTCTTTCCACTTTCAAAATCCTTAAAAATAAAAGCCCCTAACTTATCAAGTGATGCAAAAAATGCTTTGCCATTATTTGTTTCTGTAAACTCATTTACAAAACGCTGCAGATACGGATCAGTGGCGATCATAAATGTCGTGATCGGTATTTTTATTTTTTTACATTGTGCTGCAAGGTTCAGGCAACGGCTAGTGATCTTTCTGTCCAGGCCAAAACTGTTTTTATAATAACGCTTGCCGATCTTCAAACAAGTAGGCTTGCCGTCAGTGATCATGAAAATTTGCTTGTTCGGATTTTTTCTTCTTCTTAAAATATCCATTGCCAATTCTAAACCAGCAACAGTGTTTGTATGATATGGGCCGACCTGCAAATAGGGGAGATCTTTTATTTCAACGGGCCATGCATCATTACCAAATACTACAATGTCCAATGTGTCTTTCGGGTATCTTGTAGTTATCAGCTCACTCAAAGCCATTGCAACTTTTTTTGCAGGTGTTATTCTGTCTTCACCATACAAGATCATTGAATGTGAAATATCGATCATCAATACAGTAGATGTTTGAGCTTTGAAATCAGTTTCACGAATACTAAGATCGTCTTCCTGCATGTTGAAACTGTCGATGCCATGATTGATCTGTGCATTGCGAATGCTTTCGGTAAAATCTATTTGTTCAAGCATGTCACCGAATCGAAATGGCCTTGATTCAGGATTTAATTCATCTCCTTGTCCGGGTTTGAAACTATGATGATCGCCTTGTTTTGTCTTCTTTAGCTTTCCAAATATTTCTTCCAGGCTTCTTTTACGGATGCCTTGTTCTGTTTTCGGAGTGATTTTTATTTCGCCAAGCTGGTTATCATCGGTTATGTATCCCTTGTCTTTAAGATCCTCAATAAAATCGCCCATGCCATACTCGTCGTCAGTTAATTCAAATTTTTTATCAAGTTCATTCATCCAGCTCAATGCTTCCGAAAGATCGCCATTCGTATAGGTGAGTAACTGCATGAACATATCAAGCAGTTGTTCAAACCGCGACTTTCCACCTTCATTGGGGTCAAACTTTTTAAAATGATGTCCAATCATTCTTTCACGATTTTCAATCTGAAGATAAAACCACTTAGCAAATTACAACTTTATTCAATCTTGGTTAAGGGGAAACAAAAAACCTCCCGATTTCGGAAGGTCTTTTGTTTTAGGTCTCAATTTGTTTTCGGAGAATCTGGTTTCCCTTTTCCTTTATTAGTATCAGGGTCCAACTTTAATAAAGGTGAATCGATCTTTTTATTTGTTGTATCTTTTAGAGCCGGATTGTTATCTGTATCTGATCTTTTTAAGTATTGCATCAGGTTAAACACTCTTGTCATCTCAAATGATAAACCAGATTGGCTTTTTGTAAGATTCGCAGCCAGGTAAGCATCAGCCTCGCGGGTTGGCTGGCCGCCTTGCTGCTGCTGCATCTGCGCATAGAATCTTTTCTGACTGTACTCTAATAATATCTTCTCAAGTTGTTCTTTAGACATGTCCCCAAGAGATGCAAAATATTCCATGTGCTGGTTAAAATCTTTGTTTAAAGCCTTGCTGATCTTTTCGGCTAGCTCAGTAGCGCCACATTCATAAGCCGCCTCCATTAGTGTCAGGCTTGACTGGTTATGTAATTCCACACGACTCGGTATACCATAAGGCACATTCGTGTCAGGTATAAGCTGATCTGCTTTTAATACCACAGCTTTTGCTTCTTCCTTTTTTCCTTTGGCAAAAAGTTCTTTTGCAAGGTCTGCAAATGATTGACGAATGGTATATAAATGCCTGCGATTCTCTTCATCAAAATACACACCTTTTACATCAGCATGCCCGTTTGTGAATTTTTTCATCAAGTTTTCATACATAGCCTTCGTATTCACAGTGCCGCCTGTTTTTATAGGTACTAATCTAAATGTAAGTCCATCGCTTCTTAAATACTCTGTTAAGCCCATGCCAACCTGCGTTGGTGATGTAAAATAGATCGGCCGTTTCCATTGATTTGTTGCAATTACATTCAGCACTATCAACTGGTCTCTTGTAAGTCCACGGTTCGGAAGTTCAAAATGCATTTCGGTTGCTACAGGGTCATCATCATTTAGAGTTCCATTTTTTCTTACCAATGTCGTATCAACAGGAACACTAAATCTCTTGATTGGAATTGTTCGTGGTTCAGCCTGGTTCCCAATTCCACTCATCACCTTATATAGATCATAATAATCATTTCCTGCCCTTTCGTTCGGTACATATTGGAGATACTGCAGTTTATCGCCAATTATTTTTTCGGGTCCCCAGATAACATCTACCGAATCACTTTGATTTATTTTATAGCGTAGCTGGTTAATGTACCAATCAATACCCAATAAGCTGGTATTGATGATGCGAATATCCGGTCTCACTTTTTCTACTTCCTGCGCATACCATAAAGGATAAGTATCATTGTCGCCATAACAGAAAAGGATTGCATTTGGTGCGCAGCTTTCTAAATAATTTCTTGCATCATCTCTTGCCAATGTTTTTTTACTTCTGTCATGGTCATCCCATTCCTGGTTTGCCATTAATACCGGGGCCAGTATACAGATCACTGCTGCCGCAATGTTTACAACTCTTTCATTTGCTCCTTTTGATGAAATGGCTTTCAGCAATGCAGGTAACCCAGCAGCCAGTATTGCATAGACAGCAGTTATCATCAATGAAGTTTTTATGACTGCTGGTCCGGGCAGGTACATCGTGCTGAAAATTGAGATCATAAAAGTCAGAACAGAACCATAGACTATTGTATTGAAAGAGTTCTGTTTTATTTCTTTTGTAAGTTTTACAAGTGCTGTTACAGCTAATCCTATCCAAACTGCAAAAGCATAAAAAGAACCCACAAACGCATAATCTCTTTCACGGGGTTGGTTGCCCGGCATATTCAGGTATAATCCAATGGCGATACCTGTGAAAAAGAATAGCAGGAAGTTTACGACCCAATCATTCTTTTTCTTTATAAAATGATATACACAACCAAGAATGCCAAGCAAAAAAGGAAGCATATATAATTTATTATTTGCTTTGTTCTCTTTTAAACTATCGGGCATTGTACTTTGATCACCCAGCATTTGTTTATCAATAAATGAAATACCTGTTTGCCAGTTACCATCTCTGCGATTGCCAAAGCCCTGTAAGTCGTTTTGCCTTCCTGAAAAATTCCACATGAAATATCTCCAATACATCAATCCCATCTGATAACTGAAAAAGAAATCGAAATTATCGCCGTAAGTAATCGGGGGATCGTATTTAATCCTGCCATCAGCATCCTGGTAAGGAGATTTCCCCAGCCAACTAATATAAAATTGTAAATGATCTTGTTGTTCCGATCCATCCCAGATCCTTGGAAAATACATTAGTTGGTTGTCATCATATTCGTATTCCTGTTCGCGGCCAAGTTCTACATATTTGTTGCCCAAAGCACCCCACTTCATTCTTCCTTCTTTAAACTTGTAATAGTTGCCTTCGATAGCAGGTAGTGATCCAAAATGAGGTCCCTTCCACAATGGTGCTGAACCATACTGCTCACGGGCAAAGTAAGAAGCAAGTGTCGCAGGGTTATCGACGTTACTCATATCGATACCCGGATTCGCCTTAGAACGAATAAGTGAAGTAACATAAGTGGAATAGCCAAGCATGACAAATATAAAACACCAAACAGCCAAGCGAAGCAGGGAATACCCATTTGTTTTAGCTAACCTTAATAAAAACCAAAGGCCCACAGCTAAGAGGATAAAAAAGAAAGCAAAGCCGCTAAAGAATGGAAGACCAAAATTGTTTACAAAAATTCGGTCAAATAAAGCAGATGTTCTTGGTATAATATAAATCATTCCTAAAAGGATAATTCCTGTCAACCCAATGCTAATAGCAAATGCAAGAAGCGATTTCTTAACTGTAGGCGTATACTTCTTGTAGAAGTAGATCATTGTAATGGCCGGTAGTGTTAATAGATTTAACAGGTGAACTGTAATTGAAAGACCCAGCATGAAGAAGATGAAAACTATCCAACGATCTGCCCTGTTCCTTTCGGTAACATCTTTTGCTAACTCATAAGCATGTTCCCATTTCAACATCGCCCAAACGATCAGAGCTGTAAAGAATGATGACAACGCATAAACCTCACCCTCAACTGCGCTGAACCAAAACGTATCGCTGAAAGTATAAGCCAATGCACCAACAACACCTGATGCCATGACTGTAAAAGTTTGTTGTGTAGTTAAATTCTCGCCATGGTTTACAAACATTTTACGGGCAAAATGAGTGATGGTCCAGAAAAGAAACAAAACGCAGAATCCACTGGCTACAGCACTCATCAGATTTACAGAACTGGCTGCATTTGCAGCATCACCTCCACTAAATACTATAATAAATAAACGGCCAAGCATGGTAAAAAGTGGTGAGCCTGGCGGGTGGGGAATTCCAATTTCGTTTGCACAAGCAATGAATTCGCCGCAATCCCAAAAGCTTGCAGTAGCCTCACGGGTTAGTGTGTAAGTAGCAGTAGCAATCAGCAATATTATCCATCCGGTAATATTGTTTACTTTCCTGAAATTCATAAAGATTTTGATTTTATTCCTTTTTTCCCGGCTTTCGGGTTGGAATGGGGGCAAAAATAGGGTTTCAACAGAAGATTTCGCCTTTCCGGCTGGCAAAACAATATTTAAAATATTTAAAGGGTTTAGTTGAAAATCGAGAGGTTATAAAAGGATGTCAGAGATCTCTTGCCATGAATCAGTTCTTCTATGTCGGCCCGCATTTTTTAGCTGATTATGGGGTTGTGTAAAAAGGATAGTTATTCCGTTAAAGAGATCAAGATTTTTAAAATGATCATCGATCATAATATCCGCATCTATTATTGTTTTGCTTCCGCAAAAAACTATTTGCTGCCAACTCAAAAAACTAAAATGCTCATTTAACCAATCTAATTTTTCCGGAAGACTTTGAGGAAATTCCATTGCAGCGGAAACAATGAAGAGCTCATAATTTTTATTAAGCTCAGCTACTATTTCCACGCTATCTTTTACCACTGGCGCTGTTCTGAAAAACCCTTTTGCATAAACATATTTATTTATATAAGGAAATGCTTTTCGTTCCTCAACGCCTATCACTTCTTCTATTGGTCTTCTTTTGCCAAAATCTTTTTCATCGTACTGAAAAAATTGTTCGTAAACATCAGCCAGCACACCATCCATATCAACTGCTAATCTTTCCATCTGTTATTCAAAATTTATTCTTACTGTTTGATAAAAAAGCTGGTTTTGCAAAATTTGTCTTGATTGCGAGCTTTTTTCTGAAAACCCTTTTAGCCCTAATAGACCGGCTGCATTTCCTTTGTTGATAGCGATCTCAAGATAGCCGGCGCTATTGAATAAAGCCAATTTTTCACCTTCGGGCACATCGGCATAAGTTTGACTGATGTGATCTATCACTTCATCTCTTTTAAAATTTATTTTGAAGCCCCGGCCTTTTCGCAGCTCTTCAAATTCATGACGAGTGATATTTACAATTACATTTTCAAAATTGTCGATAAAAATTATCTGGCCATCTATCCAATCGTCGCCAACAGCAGGTCTCAACGGGTTTTTTTCAATGTAAGCGATATCGGGCTGGCCAATATTTTTAATTGACTCACCATTTATCAGTTGATTAATTGTGTTACCAAAAATATCTGCACACAGAAGAGTGTTTTTCATTTTTCCATCTGGCCATGGTATTCCAATAACCATTTCGGGTTTTTCTTCAAGGATCATTGTAATCAACCCATTGTTTGCACAAAAAAGATATTGGTTATTGTGAAAGGCAAGTAAGAGATGGTCCTGGTTTTTGTCAAACAGGTTGACCAAAATAATATGATAGGTAAACTCAGGAAAATTTTTGATAGCATTTTTGCAGACGTAAGATGCCTGGGGGTAATTAAAAGGAGCGATGTTATGAGAAATATCAATCAACCGGAATTCCGGGTTGATACTGAGTAGTCTCGCTTTTATGGCCCCTGTAAGGTAATCGTGATTACCAATATCAGAAGTCAGGGTTAGTAATGGCATTTAACGATTGCAAATTTTAGATTGCAGATCCAGATTTAGGCTGCAAAAATAAGTTCGATAAACACGATATGTGAAATCATTTTTCCAATTTACCTTCTTTATAAAAAAACTTTCTTACCATTTTATCTGCCAGGTTAGGAAAAAATTTGTTTAAGAATACAGTCTGTTTTCCCTGGAAGGTCATCACCACAGTTCTTTTTCTTTTTTCAATTGCGGACAATATTCTTTTTGCACATTCTTCAGCTGTCATCATTTTGCCTTCATCCATTGGACTTTCGCCTTGTGCATGTCCTTCTTTATTAAGAGCTGCATTCCTGATATTGGAAGTAGTAAAGCCGGGGCAAACCCACATTACATTTACACCCGATTCAAGCAATTCTGTCCTGATCGCTTCCATCCAGCCTTGCAATGCATGCTTAGACGCAGAATAGCCGCTACGGCCCGGAAGCCCCCGATATCCGGCAATAGAAGAGACGCCAACCACAGTTCCTTTTCTTTCAATTAAAGAAGGTAAAGCATATTTTGTACAATACACTGCGCCAAAAAAATTAATTTCCATTACTTTTTTGATCACATCCACGGTTGCGTCTTTCAATTCTGCCCGCATTGATATCCCGGCGTTATTGATAAGCACATCGATACTACCATATGCTTTTTGTGTAAGTTCGATCAGCCTGCGACAATCATTTTCACTGCTAACGTCAGCCACCATCGTTTGGAGTTCGGCTGATGCAAATTCGGTTTGTAATTGATAAAGTTTATCATGATTTCTACCGCAGGTAGAGACCTTTGCACCTTCTTTTATCAATTGTTCGACCAGCGCTTTACCGATACCATCTGTACCGCCGGTAACGATAACAACTTTATCCTTAAAATAAGTGGACATCTTACTGCTTATAATTACAAACGTACTTTAAAATGCGGGGAATAAAAAAGCCTCCATCGAAAGGAGGCTTTGATAACAAGTGATCCCGCTGGGACTCGAACCCAGGGCCCCAACATTAAAAGTGTTGTGCTCTACCAGCTGAGCTACGAGATCAACATTAAAAGTCTCAAAAAGACCCTTAATTTTTGGGAGTGCAAAAATACAGTTCAAAGGCCTTTGAGCCAAAAGTTTTTAGATTCAGATTGAAAAAAGTTATTGGCAAAGATGTTGATAAGTTACTCTGTGGAATCATAAAACGCTTTAAAAGCAACCCTTTATCCTAAATTGCCGATACTTAACCATTAACCGAAATCAGTTGCCCTTCATGGACCAGGAAAAATCTTCCGCTGAAATAACCAATATTTTTCTCAAGACGCCTGAAATGTTTGTGATTAAAGGCCGGCAAAATGAATATGCCTCTTCTCCAATGCCGCCATTATATGCTGAGCTTAAAAAATTTGCCAACATAAAGGATGCTGCAACTTTTCAACTTCAGCTTCCGCTTGATAACATGGTAAAAAGAATTATTAAACGTTTGGGTGATATTTTTTTATCATTAATAGTAATTGTTGGCATTCTTAGCTGGTTGATCCCCGTAATGAGTTTGCTGATCAAGCTTGATTCAAAAGGTCCCGTATTCTTTTTACAAAAAAGAAATAAAAGAGATGGAAAGATCTTCACCTGTATAAAATTCAGGTCGATGATTGAAAATGAAGAAGCAGATATTTTGCAGGCTACTGCCAATGATGAAAGGATAACAAAATTTGGCAGATTTTTACGAAATCATTATCTCGATGAGCTTCCACAGTTTTTTAATGTGTTGATCGGCGATATGTCTTTTATAGGTCCGCGACCACATATGGTTAGTGACAATAATAAATATGAAGAATTAATTGAGTTTTACGATTATCGTCATAAAGTAAAACCGGGTATTACAGGACTGTCACAAGCCATGGGTTATGTTGGTGAAACAAGATACCTACAAGCAATGAGAGATCGTGTTCAGCTTGATATATTTTATGTTCGTCATTGGTCTATTCGTCTCGATTTAAAGATACTATGGTGTACCATTCAGAAAATGATAGGTTTTTAATTCCCTAAATTCTTCGCTAACTTATTCTCTTTTTAAAAAAAATAAATTAGGACTATCTTCCTGTTCTATCTTCTTAAATCGATTGAAAGAAAAGCTTAAATACATACTGCTGATCCTGACACCAGCTGAAAGGCGACAGTTTTGGTCGCAGGTGATATTGAATATCTTTATCAGTATTGCTGATGTTGCCGCATTGGCTCTTCTGCTCCTTGTAATTAATTTTTACATAAGCAATTCAGTAGATCGCCTGGGTTTTCTTCCTGCATGGATGCTTGATCCGGGATCTATTATTCTTATTGCATTTTTTTTTATTCTTTTTGGCATTAAAAATTTGTTTGGCATTTTAATTTCATCTGCGCAGTTTAAATTCATAGGCCGGGTGGCTGTACGTATTTCACAAAACAAATTGGCTAACTATCAACAAGGAAAATTTGAAGAATTTGTAAACGTTGACTCATCGACGCATGTTAGTAAGATCGCTTATCACCCATTTGATTTTTCTCAGCATGTGCTGGCAGGGATTCAGCAAATACTGATACAGTCAATTCTTATTTTGGTTACGGTTATTGCGATACTCCTTTACAACGCTAAGTTGTTCTTGTTTTTATTACTTATTCTTGTTCCTCCCGTTACATTCGTTTTTTTTTATATAAAAAAACGTTTGGCTTCAACAAAGAAGAGTATTTCACTAAGTAACGAGGAATCGCATAAATATTTATTCGATGCATTGAAAGGATATGTAGATGGAAATATTTACCAGCGTAAAGATTTTTTTCATCGCCGATTTAGCAAAGCAAGACAGATATTCAGCAGGCATTTATTTTATTCGCTATCTGTTCAAGCCATGCCAAACCGCATCATTGAAACTTTTGCTGTACTTGGATTATTTATTCTTATTGTTATAGCAAAATGGTCGGGTGTAAGAGATAGCTCTACACTTATTATGATAGGGGCTTTTATGGCAGCAGCTTACAAGATCATTCCCGGGATAGTAAAGATCATAAATGCAGCCGGGCAGATGAAAGCTTATGAGGTTTCAATTGCTGACCTGGAAACCGCCGTCAAAAAAGAGGTGACTGAATTGCAAGAGAATGGAGCCGATGTAATAAAAGCAATTCATTTAAAAGACCTGAGTTTTAGATACAATGATCATTGGGTGCTCAACAGTTTTTCTTTGTCAATCCAAAAAGGAGATTTTATTGGCATTACTGGTAGATCTGGCAAAGGAAAAACAACAATTTTGAATTTGTTATTGGGTTTTCTTGAACCAGCGAAAGGCGAAATTCTTATAAATGATCATCCTGTTTCTATTAAAGAGATAAAGAGTTTCTGGCCGCAGATTTCCTATGTTCGACAGCAATCTTTCCTTATTCATGATACCATTTTAAAAAATATTACTCTGCAGGAAGAAAGAGATGATCAGGAAAAACTGGGATCAGCTATAAATATTTCGGGGCTAAAGGAATTTATTAACCAATCTCCTGAGGGACTGGATAAAATGATCACAGAAAATGGAAAGAATATAAGTGGAGGACAGCAGCAACGTATATCCATCGCAAGAGCATTGTATAAAAATGCAGATGTCATATTACTGGATGAACCATTTAATGAGCTGGATGAGACATCAACAGTTTCTTTAGTTCGGCATTTTAGAGAAATGTCTTCCAATGGCAAAATCATTATTATGATCACACATGATAGCGCTTGTCTTTCTTATTGCAACAAAATAATTTCTTTGGATGAGGAGTGATAGAACAAAAACATTGGTAATTCTTACACCAGGCTTTGCGAAAGATGAATCGGATACTACTTGTCTGCCTATGCAGCAGACCTTCATACGAAGTTTAAATGAAAAATTCCCACAATTGAATATTGTCATTCTTGCATTTCAATATCCTTATATTAATAAAACATACCAATGGTTTGCTAACACTGTTATCAGTTTAAATGGCAGGAACCGTGGGGGATTTTTTAAATTATTTCTCAGGAGGAAATGTGATGCTGTATTGAAAAGAATTCATAAAAGTAATAAGATAGATGGGCTACTGAGCTTTTGGTATGGAGAGTGTGCAGTAGTTGGAAAAAGATTTGCTGATAAGCATAACATTAAACATTATTGCTGGATGTGGGGTCAGGATGCACGGGAGACAAACAAATATCCATCGTCTGTAGAACTCAAAGCTGATGAACTAATTGCTTTTTCTGATTTCCTTCAGAATGAATTTGAGAAAAATCATGGGATCAGACCGCTTCATGTTATAACGCCTGGAATAGATACAAAAATGGTTTCATTTAATAATGGTGGAAGAGATATTGATATAATAGCGGCTGGTTCACTCATCCCCCTAAAACAATATGATATTTTGATCCAGGTTGTTAGCGAAATAAAAAAGAAGATCCCAACTGTCAAAGCGCTATTAATTGGAGATGGCCCTGAAAAGAGTAAGCTGAAAAATCTTATTACATCATTGCGATTGGAATCAAACATTACACTGATCGGTGAATTACCTCATCCGGAAGTTCTGCAATGGATGCAAAGAGGAAAGGTGTTTCTGCATCCTTCATCTTATGAAGGCTTTGGTGTAGTTTGTATTGAAGCACTTTGTTCCGGCGCTGAAGTGATCAGTTTTGTAAAACCTATGGACACCGAGATTGAAAATTGGCATATTGTACCAAGCAAGGAAGAAATGATCAAAAAAGCAATAGGAATTATAAAGGAGCCTAAGACTGAATATAAGAGTGTAATTCCTTACACGATAAACCAATCAGTGCAAAAAATGTCACAACTATATTCATTTTAAAAAACAAAGTGCCAACTTGCCTGTTTTTATAAAAGGCATAATACTAAAAGGTTTTTGCTTCCATGCTTTAAAAAAACTGCTCAATGCTTGTTGCCACATTTTATACTTAATGCATTTTTCTCCAAAATTGATATGTGATCTAAAAAGGCAATCGCTAAGTATCTTTTTAGGCAGCTCTTTTTTATAAGACGAGATCAGTTCCAGGCCTTCAGAATGTCTTTTCACCCAATTGGAGTCGCTATCATTTGCCTCATGTAGCCGGCGAAAGAATAATGGCTCATAAAGAATAACAGCTTTGAAATGCCTGGCAAGTTCAAGTATGAATTCAACGTCTGAAAAAGGCTTTGTTTCTTTGAACATACCACTGGTTTGCAAACATTGTTTTCTAAGTATTAAAGAGGGCATCGTGGTCGCTACTTCCGATTTAAAATAAGAGATAAAAATATTCTCATATTTTATTCCTTCCTTTTTCTGATAAAAATATCCGATCGGTTGGTTGAGCTTTCTGAAATTATATCCTCCCGTAAGAGAAAAACCCGCTTCCGGATATTGGTGCAGTGCAATAATTTGTTTTTCAAGTTTGGTTTCTGCCCAAAGATCATCTGAGTCGATAAATGCAATTAAATCCCCCCTTGCTTTTTCTATGCCTATATTCTTGATCCTGCCGACTATCCCTATTCTTCCTGCTTTGTGAAATTGTATTCTTTCATCATTTACTTGTGATATTAATTCATTTGTATTATCATCGGAGCCGTCGTCAATAATTATCAATTCCCAGTTTTTATATGTTTGTTCCAGAATACTCTCAATAGTTTCCATAATAAGATCAGCCCGGTTATAAGTAGGTAAGATGATGCTTACTTTTGGAGTATTGTTTTTTTCAGACATGAATCGAAAATGTTATCTCAATGAATCAATAACCCTTGTTATTTTGTTTGCGATCGCTTCAAAAGAAAGTTCTTTTTTGAATTGTCTAAATGCTTTTTCACTTTCTATTTCAAGATCAATTTCATTTGTTTTTAATAAGACAGAAAGCAGGTCATTTGAATCTCCGGGTTTATAAAGAAATCCACAATTACCTGGCCCCGTCATTCGTCGAAATGAAATAATATCTGTGAGTACAGGAATACAACCACATGACATTGCTTCGCAAACTGATATACCACTTCCTTCATAATGTGAACCCGAAATAATGAAGTCGGCCGCATTATACCATGTCTGTAATTGCTGGTGTTCAATTTTTCCAATGAGAATTATCGCCTCTCTAATTTTGCTATCAGCATTGATCAAATTTCCTATTTCAGTCAAAAGTTCCTTAGTTTGGTAGATCATATATAATTTGGAACCGGGTCGGAGCGACAAATATTTTTTAAATGCTTTGATAACTGTAAGTGGGTCTTTGTTTTCATTTAACCTGCCAACCCATAGAAAAAGACGATTGCAATTAATAGATAAAGTTTTTTTTGCTGCTGTTTTGTTGTCAGGGTGAAAAATCGATGACGATTGTATCACTTCGTGAATTTTCTTGTCATTTTTAATTATTCCTTTCTTTATCCATTCTTTTCCAAATTCATCGGAAGCAAATAAATATGCATTAACTGATCTGTCGGCTATTTTTTGAATATAACCTTTGATCCCTGTGAATGGTTTTTCAGCACGGTGTAAAACGATAATTTTTACTTTTTTTCCCAGTGTTTTTCGTAATTGTATGATCTGAACAGGGAATATAAATCCATTTACAAATACTATATCAGGATTTAGGTCTTTGATATAGCTATGCAGGCGAAATGGGAGCCATAGTTTCTTCTTTTTAAAATTCAGAAAATGATAAGTCACATTATTCTGTACTAAGCGACCACTATAGTTTATCTGTTCAATGCTTTCTACTTCATATTTTTTGGCCAACTCCTCCAGCAGTCCAGTATAGAAGCTGATCCTGTTCAGCCATTCTCCCGGGTCTTTATACGAACTGGTATTTACATAGCTTGTGCTAACGATCTTCATTTGGCCTGATAGAATTTTATTTTTAGATTGTTCTATTTAAAAGTATGCAACTTCTTCAAAAGTTATTTAATAAGTTAAACGGTCTACATTATAAGCAGGAATATCTCTGTCTTGCTAAAGAATCTTTCCAGAATCCACTTCATTTGTATCTTATTCATAAAAACAAATTCATTAAAGACATCACAGAACATCACTTATTTATTGGATATAGCCCTCTTGTCTTTGCTTTCCCTTCATTCAATGAGATCAACCTGTCTCAGACCGATAGTATCACGATCATATTTACTGAGAAAGATGTTGACTCAAACGAAATTATTAGTGAAAAGGATGCTCTTGCAACAATTTATTTAAAAAAGCTCCAAAGGGAGTTTACAGCGAGCAATGCAATTCATTTATATGAAGGAATAAATGCCAGTCATCGTTTTCTCAGTTCTTTTCATCAATTCATTATTCAGCTTGGCAATGACCTTTACAATAAAAAACCTGGAAATGTATTCCTTGCAGGCAATTTATATAAACAAGTACAGCTTGCCTATGCTGTTCCCCGCAATATTTCGCTAATTTCTGTAAAGCAAAATGACCTTTTCAATCTTTTTCCCACCGATCTTCATGGGCAAATTGATGACAAACATTATATCATTTCATTGCGACATGGAGGTAAGGCAGGGCAACAAATTGAAACAATAAAAAAGATCCTTGTTTCTGAGGTTCAAGCAGAATTTTACAAAAAGGCTTATTCACTAGGAAAAAATCACATGCAGGAACTAAAAGGTAAAAATCAATTTTTGTTCAGCAATGAACTATCAAAAGTGCTACATCTGCCATTGCCACAATCTGCGACTTATTATCGGGAGCTGGAGCTACTTGATTCTCTCGATCATGGAATTCACAGATTTTTCCTTTTCAATATCATTGATCAGCACCGGCTGGGAAACAAGCCTATGACCCTGGCACATATACACAATGTGTATGCAACCTGGCGCTACAATAAAGGCTTATCAGGCAACTATTTATTACGTTAAAACGATTTAGAAGATCAGGAATTAATTTAGCTTTATAATACATGAGCAAGATCCTATTTTTTAATCCCCGCGCCGCAGAATCGAAGGCGAGAGTTCCGAATTCAATTCTTTCAATCGCTGCTTCCGTTGAGGGGAAATATGATTATGCGATAGTGGATGGGAATCTTGAAAACGATCCTTTGAAAGTTTTGCTTAACTATCTTAAAACAGGAGAATATGATGTTTTTGCATGTACGGTGATGCCAGGCCCGCAACTAAGGCAGGCCATACCATTTACAAAAGAGATCAGGAAAAAATATCCGCATGTAAAAATTGTATGGGGAGGTTACTTCGCATCCAATCATAGCCAGGTATCGATAAATTCAGGATACATTGATTATATAATTTATGGCCCCGGTGACGTTGCTTTTCCTATGTTAATGGAGGCGATCAAAGCAGATTCTTCGCTTAGGGATATTCCAAATTTAATTTTTAAAGAGAATGATTCTATTGTCAAAACAAAAAAGGATGAGCTGTATGACCAGGATCTTTTGCCTGCATTGCCCTATGAAAAATTAGAATCGTTTTACCCGATGAGAAGGTATATCGGCAAATCAGTGCTTGGTGCAAAAACTTTTGCTTATCACAGTAGTGTTGGATGCCCATTTAAATGTGCTTTTTGTGGTGTCGTTCCTATTTACAATGCGAGATGGAGGGGGCGTTCAGCGGAAAAAATATATGACGATATAAAATTTGTAAAAGAAAAATATGGCATTGACGCAGTTGAATTTTATGATAGTAATTTTTTTGTATCCGAAAAAAGGGTAGTTGATTTTTCTAATTTAATAAAAAAAGAAAATCTTGTTTGGTGGGGTGAAGGCAGAATTGATACTATCGATAAATACTCGGATGAAAGTTTAGCTCTTATGCGGGAAGCAGGTTGTGTAATGATCTTTCATGGAGCGGAAAGCGGTAATGATGAAATGCTAAAGAAAATGGACAAAGGAGGAACACAATCCGGACAGCAAATAAAACGCTTTGCTGCCCGCATGGCGAAGTTTGATATTATTCCCGAATATTCATTTGTTGTAGGAACTCCGGCAGACACGGAAGAAGAAGTGAACAAGCAAATTGATTTCGATATTCAATTTATACGGGAGATAAAAGAAATAAATCCAAAGACTGAGATCATTATTTATGTTTACAGCCCTGTACCTACAGAAGGATCACAATTATCGTATGATGTAATTAAAGCAGGTTTTCATTTCCCCCAAACCCTGGACGAATGGACAAATCCCCAATGGGAAAATTTTGATTTGCACAGAAATCCTCTTACTCCATGGCTAAAACCTTATATGATAAAAAAAATTAAGGATTTTGAAACGGTTTTGAATGGATATTACCCAACCGTTACAGATACAAAACTGACGCCTTTCCGAATAAAAACATTGAAACTGCTTTCTTCGCTTCGATATAAGAATAACTGGAATAAATTTCCTTATGAAATTAAGGCAATGCATCGGCTTTTTAAGTATCGTCGTCCCGAACTGGAGGGTTTTTGAAATATGAAAGCTCCATTAAAAAATATTGTTGCACATACTTATAAACCTTTCCTTGAAAAATATCTTTCTAAAAAAAGGATATATACTTATGGAAATATAAAACTCCAGATCCCGCCGGAGGTTTTTCATCCCGGTTTTTTTACAAGCACACAGTTTTTGCTTCAATACATTAAAAGATTAGGACTGGAAGGAAAGAATTTTTTGGAACCCGGCGCAGGTAATGGTCTTATTTCAATATATGCATCAAAACAAAGGGCAAATGTTACAGCATCGGATATCAACCCTGTTGCGGTGGAATATTTACGGATCAATAGCTCACAAAACAAAGCTCAGGTAAATATAGTTCTCTCTGATCTTTTTGGAAATGTGCCACTTCAACAGTTTGATATCATTGCAATCAACCCGCCTTATTATAAAAAGGATCCTCAGACGCTGCTCGATCATGCATGGTATTGTGGTGAAAATGGTGAGTTCTTTTTTAAGTTGTTTACTCAATTGCCTTCATATATACATCGTAGGTCTGAGGTACTAATGGTTCTGTGTGATAGCTGTGATATAGAGATGATCGGGAAAGCAGCAAAACAAAACGGTTTTGGATTAAGTTGTGTACAAACGAAGCAAAGTTTGATCGAAAAGAATTTCATTTACAAAATTGAAAGGAGCTAATGGCCGAAGAAGTTAGAGATATTGATTTCGCCCAGCGATACTTTTTGCTTCGTAAAAAGGAGGGAAGAATTTATTCGGATAAAGAAGTTGCAGTTCTTCCAGAAATAAATAGCGAACACAGTCATTATCAGGAATGGCATGTAAGAAAGGATTCAAGCAAGCGATTTGTAAACTATCTTATTAATAAAGAGAAAGATTTCGAAATTTTGGAGGTTGGTTGCGGTAATGGTTGGTTGTCTGCAAAGCTTTCTGCTATTCCACGATCAAGTATAACAGGGATTGATATAAACACAGAAGAATTGAACCAGGCAAAAAGGGTATTTAACCAAATCAATAACCTTGAATTTTTTAATTGTTCATTAGAAGATGAGATACTTAGTGCTCACAAGTTTGATATAATCGTATTTGCTGCTTCTGTACAATACTTTTTTTCATTGGAAAAAGCGATGAATGATTCATTAAAGCGATTGAAACCGGGAGGAGAGGTTCATGTGATCGACTCTCATTTTTATAGGCGAAATGAAATAGATGCAGCACGTTTAAGAACGAGTGAATATTACCGGGCTATTGGTTTCCCTGAAATGAGTCAACAATATTTTCATCATTCCCTGGAAGATATGAAGTCATTTGACTATGATATTTTGTTTGATCCTGGCTCGATCGTTAATAAATTAAAGAAAAATAAAAACCCTTTTTATTGGGTCTGTGTAAAGTATAATGCTTAACCAATCACTATATCACACATATAAGCGATACCGTACTTTGCAAACGGATAAAATAACTGCATTACCAATTGTGATATTGATGCCTCATAGTGCCTGCAATTGCCGTTGCGCAATGTGTGATATATGGAAAGACAATCATAACCTGAAGCAGCTGACAGAGGCTGATATAAAGAATCTGCTTGAAACATTCCGCAAGTTTGATACAAAGCAGGTGGTGATGTCTGGCGGAGAAGCTTTGTTGCATCCAAATTTTTTCCGATTCTGCGAAATACTAAAAAAAGAATCGATCAAAGTCACCTTGCTGTCTACGGGTCTCACTTTAAAAAAATATGCAGTACAATTAACCGAATGGGTTAATGATATTATTGTTTCATTGGATGGTAATGAGACAATTCACAACCGCATCCGGAACATCCCTGATGCTTTTAATAAATTAAAAGATGGAGTGAGTGCAGTCAGATCATTGAAGCAAAATTTTAAAATAACTGGTAGATCAGTAATTCATCGTCTGAATTTTGAGAGTTGGCCCTTGATCATTGACGCCGCAAAAGAAATTGGATTGGACCAGGTCAGTTTTTTGCCGGCAGATGTAAGTAGTCATGCTTTTAATCGCAAAGTATTGTGGAGCGAAGCAAGACAGCATGAGATCATGCCGGATAAGGAAGACCTGTATAAACTAAAAACCGTTATCGAAAAACTGGTGAATGACTATGCAGTTGATTTTGAATCAAGATTTATAGCAGAATCTCCTCGTAAAATTGAAATGATACATGATTACTATGCTGCATTTTACCGGTTAAACGATTTTCCCTATAAAAAATGTAATGCGCCATGGGTTTCAACTGTTATCGAGGCTGATGGCACTGTTCGCCCTTGTTTCTTTCATTCATCTTTGGGTAATATTCATGACAAACAACTCGACGAAATTTTGAATGATAGTGATGCGGTTGAATTCAGGAAAAATCTTGACACAGATAATAATGATATTTGCAAAAAATGTGTTTGTTATTTGAACCTGCCACCCAGGATGAGTCCTGTAACGGAAAACTAAAATAAAGATGAAAAGGATCTTGTTCTCTCATTCTTATTTTCTGCGGTTTGACCCCAAACAATGGGAAACAGGATTGCCGTATGCTCCATTAGGGACATTGTATGCGGCTTCATTAATGAGACAAGAGGGTTATGATGTGGCACTTCATGATGTGATGTTTGCAAAAAGTGCAGAAGAGATCATTCCGGCAATTGAAAAATTTCAACCTGACATTTTGGTTTTGTATGATGATGGGTTTAATTATCTCACCAAAATGTGTCTTACGAATATGCGGGAAGCTGCATTTAAAATGAGTAAGCTGGCAAAAGAGAGAGGCTGTACCGTTATCGTTTCGAGTTCGGATTCAACCGATCATTATGAAAAATACATCGACGAAGGCGCAGATTTCATTTTGCTAGGAGAGGCTGAAATGACTTTGCTTGAATTGGTAAATGGTTTACAGGAAAATAAGAAAGATATTTCTGCAATACCCGGCATAGCGTTTAAACAAAATGGTTGTGTAATAAAAACTGCAAGAAGAAATGTAATAAAGGATCTTGATAGTTTGCCTTTTCCTGCCTGGGATCTTGTCGATATAGAACCCTATCGTCGATCATGGTTGGATCACGCCGGTTATTTCTCTATGAATATGGGAACCACAAGAGGTTGCCCGTTTAAATGTAATTGGTGTGCAAAGCCGATCTATGGCAACCGTTATAATTCCCGGTCGCCACAGAATGTTGTGAAAGAATTAAAAATGCTCAAAGAAAAATTTCGATTTGATCATGTTTGGTTTTGTGATGACATCTTTGGGCTAAAACCCGGTTGGGTAAATGAGTTTGCTGATCTTGTAGAAAAAGAAGGGCTTCATTTCAAATTCAAGATACAGGCAAGAGCCGACTTGTTACTGCAGGGAAATTATATTCGTGACCTTGCAAGAGCTGGTTGCGATAATATCTGGATGGGAGCGGAGAGTGGTTCACAGAATATCTTAAATGCGATGGATAAAGGAACAACCGTTGAACAAATTCAGGAATCCACAAAGCTCATCCGCAAATATGGGATGAAACCATCTTTCTTTATACAATTTGGTTATATAGGCGAAACGAAGGAAGATATAAAGAAGACTATAAAAATGATAAATGAGCTACTGCCATATGAGATCGGGATATCTGTTTCATATCCCCTGCCTGGCACAGGATTTTATGAAAAAGTAAGATCCGGCATGAAAGAAAAAACTAACTGGACTGATTCTGATGAGCTGGCATTGATGTTTCGAAATACGTACCAACCGGCTTTTTATAAACAATTATATCGATACGTTCATAGAACTTATCGCATGCACCTGGCATTGGCAAATATGAAACAGCTTTTTTTGCATCCTGCAACAACCTCTTTGAGAAAGATTAAAAAAGCACTTTCTTATTTTTATTACCTCCCAGCTAGTGTTTTATCTAAAATAAAATTAAATGCTCTTGAAAAACCTGGTGTATCGTGAATGGATCTATACATAGTGCAAATGAGCAAGCGGCAGAGGAAGCTTTTACTAAGCAGTCCGCTATTTTTGATAATATTTATTCTTCTAACACCATTATTCAATACAAACGCCAAAGGGTTAGGGATCATTTGCAACAATTTTTAAAGCCTAATAGTAAAATCCTTGAATTGAATGCCGGTACGGGAGAGGATGCAATTTGGTTTTCCGAATATGGCCATAAAGTTCATGCTACCGATATTTCAAAAGGAATGCAGGACAAACTGGTAGAAAAAGTTCATCAAAGAGGATTTGAAGAGTATATTACTAACGAGATATGTTCATTTACTGAATTGGAACAGCTGAAAAATAAAGGCCCTTATGATCTTATCTTTTCAAACTTTGCCGGGTTAAATTGTACGGGCAAACTTGATAAGGTTCTTCACTCTTTTTCGCCATTACTTAAACCTAACGGCGTTATTACACTTGTAATTCTTCCCAAATTTTGCCTATGGGAAAGCTTGTTGTTTCTAAAAGGAGATTTCAAAACAGCTTTTCGCCGTTTCTTTAGCAGTAAAGGAGTGAAAGCGCATATCGAAGGGGAATATTTCACTTGCTGGTATTACGATCCTACTTATATTATTAAGAATATGAAAAACCAGCATAAAGTTTTATCAGTGGAAGGACTTTGTACGCTTGTACCTCCATCATATCTTGAAAATTTTCCAAAGAAGAGACCTTCATTATTCAGTTGGCTAAAAGAAAAGGAAAATATATGGAAAACCAGATGGCCCTGGAAAAGCATTGGTGATTACTATATTATTTCACTTCGAAAGAAATAGTAAAATAAATGTTTTATTTATCTGTGAGTGAAATTGAAACCGGTTCGTTTAAATTATTTTCCGCGGTCCTGTTAAGCTTGTTTAACTTTTTATATTTCATGTAAGCCTGGGCGGCTGTATTCTTTGCGATAATAAAACCGGGATATCCATCAAGAAACCCTTTTTTCAGGAAATAACTTTTAATAAATCTCCAAACAGGATTTATAAGGATCTTTACCCCTGATCTTTTTCTCATTTTATATAAAGACACAGCGGCGATACTACTGATCTCCTCATTTCTTTTTTCATATTCTTTAATGCTGCTAAAGCTGTAATGAAAAAGATCTCCTTCCAGGTGGTTTATTGTTGCCCTGCCAGGTAAAAGAATTTTATCATGAGGATTCATCCCTCCCCATGAAGCCATTCGTTTATCAAAGAGACGTATTTTTTTATCGGGATACCAAAGTCCATGCCTTATAAAGCGGTCACTAAAAAAATTGCAGCGATTCATCGTATATGCACTAAAAGTAAATTTTTCTTTTGCCAACAGGATTGAATTAATAAGCTCAACACTCAGGGTTTCGTCGGCGTCAATACTCAAAATGTAGTTATATGATGCAAATTGTAACGCTGCGTTTTTTTGCTCTTTATAGCCATGAAAAGTTTGTTGAAAAACGACAGCCCCGGCAGAGTGAGCAATAGACACAGTTTTATCTGTAGAGAACGAATCAAGGACAATGATCTCGTCTGCCACTGGTTTTACTGATTCGATGCAGCGGCCGAGTTTGCCTTCTTCGTTAAAGGTTATTATGACTACTGAAATTTTTTCCATCAGGTATTACGAATAGTAATCGTCAACTGGTTAAACTAAGTTGCTTTGTTCATAAATGATTTTCTATAGGCTAAAGTTCCCATTCCTTTTTCTTTTCTGCTAACTTCCTTTCGTATTTATCCATGAACCAATCATGAAAAAAGATCGGGTTTGGTTTTGAAAAATGCTTTCCCGTTTTTAGCCCCATTCTTTCACCTTTGGTGTTCAACCTCTGCTTATCTTCTTTCTTTTTCCATCGGCGACTGGTTAGCCCCATTAAATAATTATCCAGTGAATTACCCAATTTATTATTTAGAATCGATTCGGCAAGTTTTTTAAACCATGGAGAGGTTTTTTTTATGTCTTCCTTAACTGTTGGCAGCGCCTTGTTAGGAAAATAAATGAATGACCAGGTATTTGTCTTAAAAAAGTTCGTCATACTTCCATTCCCGGCGATCGGGATGATGGTGAAAAGCTCAGTTGCTGTATAAACATTTTTTTCTTCAATCAACAGATCTTCCTCATCGACAAAATAATTCATACAGTAATGTGCATTTCGATTTTTAAGGAAAGGATTTTTTTTATACAAGTGAAGAAGTGTCCTTGCGATCCAGAGACGATTGGCTTTGGTAATGATGAAATAATCAATATCGGCATTTTCATCGGCAAAATTTTTCGAAACGGAACCTGAAACGCCAACGGCTCTAACGTAAGGGAATTTGTAAAACAGGGTAGCAATTTTTTCAGCTTTTATTAATAAAGTTGCTGCTAACTCATTTCCTTTTTTCCTTCTTTTAGCAAGTGATACATCATTTTGTAATGAATAGAATTCCTGAAGTTGAAATATACGGTGTGACCGAAGTAGCTGGTTGAATGAGTCTTTAAATTCAAATTCGTCATAATAGCTGTCAAGAAAAGATCTTATTTCTTTTTCGGTAAGCGGGTAATTGAAAATGTCGAAATACACCAATACTTTTAATATGCTATTTTCAATTTTCACAATTAGTGTCTTTTTTTCACAACTTATTTTGGCTTTTTCCCAAACGCAAGAACAACGAGTAATGCAATAGCAAGGGATAATAAAAAAGACAGCTGCAAGATCCTGCTATAACTGGGGTAGTTGGTTTGATTCAACTTAAAAAATGGTTGAATTATCTCGATATTATCAATTGTTGCTAATGCCTGGTCGATGTTCAGTTGTTCACGGTAATAAGCTACTTCGGCCTGGTAAATACTTACCGGGTCGATAGGTTCACCAAGAATAATGCCTTGCCCGTTACTTCTTGGGATAATGCTGCTGTTAACGATTTTTTTCAGGCTATCAAGACTTTGCAGTTTATAATTAAGATTCGTTTTCATGGCCTCCAACGCTTTTATTTTTGCCTCTTTTCTTTTTATTGTATACTCATTGTTTTCAAGATAATTTACCAATGCCCATTGGATACTATCAAGATACTGAACTGAATTTAGAATAAGTGTGATCTTAAACAAAGAAAGAGTGGAATCCCTTTTCTCGATCAAAAAAGTATCACGCATTGTTGACAGATCGATGGATTGAATATCACCTGCTATTCCAGGACTGATCTTTAGTTGGTTTGATAAAACAGGTATATTTTTTTCACCTTTCAGATTATTAAGGTTTTCCAAAAGAATTGAACAATATTTTCCGGGTAAAATATTTGAAACAAAAATGCCCTGCGTCCGATAGGCGGGCTTTAAAACATAGCGAAGAGAATAGCCGGCAAGAGTAATAAGCAGAACAATCACTGCAAATAAAATTATGTTCGCAGTTAGCTTTCGGGTTGCATAATTCAGGGTATTTCCTATTTTTTTAAAAGCAGTGCCTACGGGTTTGAAAAAGTATAAAAGATCGATCTCAGCATTGTTTTGTTTCTGTTCACTCATAGTTGGTCCGATTTTAAATAGCCAAAAGCAAATATCGAATTAAAAAAAGAATACCATATAATTCCTTTGTTTACTTCCAATATAGATTCCGAAACTCCCGCTACTGTAAAAAGTAGCAGGAATAAGAAATAAGTTTTGCCAGAAAATTTTTTCTTATAATTCACTAATGGGTAAGCAATACAAGTTAAAAGAATTAATAGCCCGGGTAACCCATTTGCTAATGTAATTTGTAAATATTCATTATGTGCATTGTACTTGTTATATCGTGAGGCAAAATAAAATTTTCGGTTTTCGTATGCCTGTTGCAGCTTGCCTTGCACATCACCGGTTCCCACACCAATTAGGAAATGCTCTTTCAAAATATCTGCGCTGCATTTCCAGATAGCCATGCGTAGAGCTTTGCCACCCCAGCTTTTGGTCAGTGATGAATCCTGGTCGAGGATAATTGTTGTCTTTGCTGAAAGATCAAAAAGTTCATTCCATTGCTTTTTTATTAAAGGAATACTGAGGCCGGATATAATTAAGAGGAGAACCAGGAATGCAAGTAATAAAATTTTAATTAAAAGTTTTTGAGACATCCTAATTACGAAATATATGACAATAGCAAGCCAGCAAATAATATTAAGACGGATACTTAATAAAAAGATCATTAATGTTAGTAAAGTTATACAGGCATATACAAGCCCTTTTGAAATATTTGAATTCGATTCGAGTTTTTGAAAAGCAATAATGATCGCTAAAAGGCAGAACCATCCCATGTGTACTGGTCGTAAAGCATGAAATGGAGCTATGTGAGATCCTGTCAATTGTTGAATATCTTCTGTTCGTATATAGTGATAAAGGCCGAACACTAGCCCCGCTAAAGATCCAAGGCTCGTAGCGATCAAAAAATGAGTTGTGATCTTTTGAAGGATCGAAGGGTTAAGAACAGAAGTGGTACCAAATATCAGCGGAAAGAAAAAAATTGCAGATTGAGTTTTTAATGTTGCTATTCCTGCATTTGTATTATTGGTATAGATCATTCCTGCGACTCCAACTATATAAAGAGATAAAAACAAAAGCATAAGTTTTGTTTTACTGGAAGAAAGATCAAATTCTTTTTTTGAAAAAATAAGCCACCACGCTACGAAGAGTATGGATAAAATTGAATTAAGATAAGTGAGAAAAAGCATGGAATAAACAATGCCGATACAAAGCCATGTATAAACAGTAGCTTCGGTGCTTTTATCAATCTTATCCTTAAAACTGCCTGACATTAGTTTTTGAAAAGACTTTTTATATAATCACGACCAAGTAAAAAAAGAAAATAGGAATTGGTGTAGAGATATCGTGTAAATAGCCTGCGGGGTTGCTGAATGAGTCTGTAAAACCATTCAAGCGCCATATTCTGCATCCACTTTGGCGCCCTTTTTTCTATGCCAGCAAAAACAGGCAAGGCTCCTCCAATTCCCAATAAGACCGCATTTATTTTTGCAGAATTATCTGCCATCCATTTTTCCTGCTTAGGGCAACCCAATGCAACCATAACAATATTTGGATTTGACAGATTTATTTTGTCAATATCAGCTTTTATTTCATCCTCTGATAATTGCCTGAAGGGCGGTGAAATTGATCCGGAAAAAAATATATTGGGATAAACAGAGTTTATTTTCTCCTGTGCTGCTCTAATGTTATCAGGAGTTGACCCATAAATAAAAACCGAGAGTTTTTTTTCATTAGCTTTCTCCAAAATACGCGGAGTAAAATCCATGCCGCTGATCCGTTCCTGTTTTCGGTGATGAAGCAGCTTACAGGAAAATGCGATGGGTTTGCCATCTGCTAATACGAGGTCAGTATTATTTATTTTTTCAAGAAATTGCTTGTCCGAGTATGCTTCAATTGTCATATGAACATTCGCAAAGCATACATAATATGGCTTTCGCTTTATTGCATATTCAGTCACCTGTTCAAGGCTTTCGTTGAAGGTGAGATGATGAACGTTAAGGCTTATTATTTTCAATTTTTCAAACATTGGCAGCTATTGCAGCTTCATAAATTTTTAAAATAGCGTTATAGTGAATAGCTTCATGATATTTTTCGAGATAAGTTTGCCTTGCATTTTTATAGAACATGGAATGTTGTTCCGTCTCTTTAATAAATAGTTCTATTTTTTTGCAAAGATCATCAGCGTTGCCCGCTGTAAAATGTAACCCATTGAATCCATCAATAATAGATTCTGCCAGTGAACCTAATTTCGAGGCAATAACTGGTGTGCCTGTCGCAAAGGCCTCAATGATCGTCAACGGGGCGCCTTCAAACCAAATAGAAGGACAAATCAAAGCCTTGCATTTTTTCATGTATTCGTTTACTTGTTTTTTTTCCAGGTGGCCGGCAAATAGAATATTTGAATAAGAGCGGAATTCTTCCTGCAATAATTTTCTTTCAGGGCCATCACCAGCAATTATTATTTTATATGCGGGCAAACTTGCAAATGCCGTGGCTAATACATGAACTCCTTTTTCTTTTGCGATCCTGCCTGCAAATAAGAAAAAGTTTTCCCGTTCTGTGTTTCCTTCGCCAGGATCCGAGACAAAATTTGGTTTCGTTATCATCTTATGTTCTGGTATCTCAAGAGATGAATGAAGAAGTTTTGATCTGGAAAATTCGTTTAGTGTAATATATGCACTGACCTTGTTTTTCCATGTGTGCCGGAATTTATGAATGCCGGTCATGGCTATCACTAATGCAGATTCTGAAACTGAATTTCTATAGCATTTGTATTTAATTCCTGCAACAGGGATTTTTTTTTGCGTACAGAGCTCACATACTTCATTGTTTCGCATGAGTAAAGCATTGGCACAGATCAGGCGATAATTATGAAGTGTAAGGATCACTGGAACTTTATGACGTTTAGCTGCATAGATAACAGAAGGTGAAGCAACAAAGAACAAGTTATGAATATGAATAACGTCTGGCTTGAATTCAACAATGATCTTTGAAATCTCTTTTGCAGAGGAGAAATTGTAGATAGCACGAAAGCCTGCAATGATCTTTGAAAAGAAACTCCCGATAGATATATTGTCAAAAAAAACCGTCTTAACCTCATGACCTCTTTTAATTAAGGCTGATGATTCCAATTCAACTGCCACATCTTCACCACCATATTGTCTATATTTATTATGTATGAATAATATTCTCACAAGATCAATGATAATTTATTTTCCAAACATCTCCTGTTATAAATACAACGTGCCGTAAAGCCAAGCAAAAGCCAGTAAGCGGAGGCGAAAAGAGGAGATTCAAGAATAGGATTAAAAAAAGCCATAACGGTTATAGCAAAAAAACTCCAGAAGATCATTACCTGGTTATTCGAATAATAATAGGATTTAAAATAAAAATATTCTTTGAACACCGAACCATAAGCAATTACTATAAGCACAAGATAAATTATACCTAACCGGCCAAAAAGATAAATAAATGAATTGTGGGCACCCATTACATAAGGAAGTGTTGCCACTTTACGAAAATCTTCGACAGGATAATATTTAACAACTGGTGTGCCGAAGCCAAGCCCAAAAACATTTTCGGGAAAGTGATCTGTGATTACCTGCTTCCAGATAACCAATCGCCAGGTGACATTGGGATCAATGGATAAAAGCCGGTTAGATTGCATCACTTCTTTGATCGCTTTATTGTTCTTAATATTGAACTTGTTTTGTATCAGACCAAGATTTGGCTGGAGATAAATAAAAAGCAACGACATGGAAAGTAAAATTAAAATCACAGCCTGCCTGAAGAATTTGAACCCGGGGGAAATAAAAACAAGCAGGAGAAATAATCCTACCATAAATGCCGTACTGGTCTTATAGGTGAAACTATAAATGAAATTCATTATTACCAGTAACAATGGTAGCCAGCGATGCCTTGAATCTTTGAAGAGGGAAGGAAATAGTGTCGATACGCCATAGCGTTCATAAAAAGTAAGAGGTAGCGGTATAAAAAGAAAGATACCGACATAATAACGTAGGATGGATCTTATTCTCTCAAAAAAACCACTGAGATAAGACAAGCAGAAGAAGCCGATATAAAAAGAGAACATGGAATAAACAATAACTGAATTCCTGAAATAATAATACATAGAATCTTTGCGAATAAGGGAAGTAAACAAATGAACACCACACCATCCTAACAACAGGATCATACAAATACTAATAAGATCATTCCCTACCCTAAATCGTTTATAGGCAAGTAGCAGAAGCCCGGTTGCTGCAAGTAGTTCGTTTAAAAAAAATCTCTTTTCAAAAAACCAGGGAGTAATCGTATAGCAAATAGCCACCAGGAAAATAAAATAAGCTATGGATGATTTTTTGATCATGTTGTCTTGCTCCGCTAAATCGGAAACTTGTATTTTATCGTTGCTTGCATTTATAACTTTTCAGCAAGTATTATATTGGAAAAATATAATGAGTCGTTTTTTGGCATGAAGATCAACAAAAGCGATCCGATCACATTTATTGGCGCAATGAAAAGTAAAGACAAAATGTATCCCGTTTTTCCCCATTTTTTTAAGAGTTCAAAAAAGTAAAGTGCCCAGTTCTGAAAATTTACTCTTGCAAAGTTTCCGCATTTTTTTTGCTCCAGTATTTTAAAACCGTTATTTTCCATCAGATATTTAATGCCATTTGAACTGTATCGGGCATAGTCGTATGGCGTTTCATGTTCGTTCCAGCTAAAAGGAACAGTGATCAAAGCCTTTGCACCTGGTTTTAACACACGGTTTAACTCTTTTAATATTTCACCGGGATTAAAAATATGTTCAAGTACTTCTGCGCAAAAAAGAGAATCGAATGTTTCGTTTTCAAATGGCAAATGTTTACCGTCATAGTAAAAATCCACTTTGGAGTTTTTATGATCGTGTCCTGTGTTTTGCAGATCAACTCCAATATATTTTTCTACTGCAAAAAGATTTTCAAATGGTTTGCGGCCACAACCAAAATCGAGAAGCCTACCTTTTAATAATGGAATAAATTTTTTAATGTATTTAAAATAGGTTCGGCGGATAAAATAGAAAGGGTTTATAAAAAGACTAATAATAGAAGGCTGAAAGCTTTGATGTTTTAAGTAAGTAATTAACGAGCTGTCTTTCATTTTAAGAAAAGATCATTTTGTATAGACTACAATTACTGACTGACCACGAATATTTTGAAATTTAGTGAAAAACGGCGAAAGTATATGTGCAAGTAATGTTGCGCAACCATATAAAAGTTTACCTAAAAAACCGGGATCAATACTTTTAGCAGGATGCCCCCAAAATTTAAAGAGTTGCTTGGTTATAATTGTTTTCAGATAAAACAATTTGTGAAAAGATTGAAGTGGTTCATGAATAAGCGAATGGAGTTTGAGATCATATAATATTGCAATATTGCTAAGCGATCTGTCAGTCCACCTGGAAACATGATGCGGAGGCATATTTAAATAAAAATTTATTGCCTGGTTTATAAATGAATCTTCACTTGGGACCGCAATAACAAATTTCCCCCCGGGTTTAAGACACGCGATCGAATGCTTTATAAATTTTTCGGGGTTTTCAGCATGCTCAAGTACCTGGAAACAACATACTATGTCAAACTTTTCTTTATTTAATACTGCAAAATCTTCAATGGGTTGCTTTAAAATATATAATCCTTTGACGCTGGCTTTTTTGACCGCAGCGTCACTAAATTCAAGTCCTGTATATGTGTGACAATTGATGAAATTTCTGAAAGCCCCTTCTCCGCAACCTATTTCGAGAACCTCATCAGAAGTAGCGATATATTTAGCTGCTTCAACATATTCAGCTTTCGTTTCAAGATAATAATTGTTGTATTCCTGCAGTTCATCATAAAACCTGCTATCGCCAGATACTAAGGGGGAATAAAATTTCAAGTCGCAATCATTACAATGAAGAAGTAATAAACTTTCTGCTTTAAAGAATTTTTTGACATCAACACGAGCCCTGGTTTGATAAAGTCTTGCGATCTGATGGGTGTTTAGATGTTCAAGCATGGAAATATTTTTACCTCGACATAAGATACATTGCAGTTCACTCATGAAATTGGCGAATTAAATGGATTTTCTTTTTTCAGAATTGTCCTTAGCTTCTCGAATTGTAAAAATAGTTGTATAACAGTAAAAATTGCGAAAGAAATTATATATACCCATAAATGATCGCCGATAAAATATCTCATACTTAAGGGGATCACCAAAAAGAAAAGACAAAGTAAGACAAAGCTCATCCTTTGTAGAATGGATTTAATTGTTCCTGTTATTCTTAATAAACCGCACATCCAAACGAACTCTCCGATAAGAATACTGATCGCAATACCATATGTACTCTGAAATAAAAAAGCAAATATGATTGTAAGAAGAATAGTTATGATCCCAGCGATCACTGTTACAATAGTATAGGCTTTATCTTTTTTTAGCAGCATCGACCTGGTGGCCATGCTAAGAAATAGCGTATATATTAAACCGGCGCACCCCAGTAAAATAAAAAAAGGTTGTTGGTCAAGATATTGTTGGCCAAAGAAAAAAGTAATGAATGATTGGGGAAAAATTACAATTGATCCTAAAAATATAACACCGGCACTTGCTGATAGTTGATCGATCTTCAGACAGACATTTTCATCTCTCATTTCTTTGAAAAATGCCTGGTGTAGTATTCTAAGTATGCCTTTATATATTACATAAAATTTAAGACCAAGAAACGCTGTAACTATCACTGCCGATGTATAAAAGTATTGAGCAATTAATATGATTCCAATCCCGATAAAGTAAAGGCCAAGAGAAACAAGGCCTAATGAAAGCGTGGTAAAATACATTTTGAGATGGGCAATATTAAATCCGGGGAACAATGAAACTTTTAAAAAAGCAGCAATAAAAATATTTGTAGTAATAAATGCGAGTACAAGCCCAACAAAATACAATATGTAAAGCTGTATGCCAGATGTCATCAAAAGAATAAGGGTTAAAAAAGGAACAAATGCCCTTATGAATGCAATGAAAGATCCTTTTATAGGATAACCTCTTCCGTATAAAGCATAATCGCCACTGAGTGCAAGTAAAGGTGCCATAAGGAACACGAGGTAATATTGATCAATAAATGCAAGTAAGGCGAAGGCTGCAATAAAAAAACTAAGTGTAAAACGGGCTGATTGTGTATTAGAGTATTCAGTTTTCCAATCATCAGCAAGTGCAAGATTCCTCATGGCGGATGGCTGTAGTCCAAGGGCAATTACATTCATTATAAAAAGAACAAGAGAATCTATTTGACCGATAGCCTTTAATTGTTCCGGAGAACTATTTTTGGAAATATATTTTAAAGCAAAAACAACAAATAGCTGGCCGGCGCCGGTAATAAGACCTATTGTAAAAATTCTTTTAAGCATTCGCTGTGTGCCTGATCTTTTAACTAAGATAAAAGCAAATTCTTCATTTGTTGAGTTTTTAATTCAACAAATGAAATTGCATAAAAGAATAAAGTTATTGTCTTACGATGTGTTCTTCGGTATTTGTAAGATTTAATGGAATTCTGTGTTCATGTTCTATAAAATACATATCTATCTCCCCAACGTTTTTTGCACTGATCTTGCCTCTGTGTGTACAGTCGTAATAGTCTTTGATCAATTCATATGTTGCTGAAGAAATATTTACTTTACCGGGTTCGCCGTTGCTTTCCATACGGCTTGCAATATTTACTGTGCTCCCCCAAATATCATAAGCGTATTTCATTTTACCTACGACACCTGCCACAACAGGTCCAACATGTATGCCTATACGTAAATACCATGGTTCCAATCCTTTTTCAAGTCTCTCTTCATTATTTTTGGCTATGTATTCTTGTATTTCAAGACCGGCTTTTACAATTTTAAAAACATGCATATCATCCTCTAGAGGTATTCCTCCTGCACACATATATGAGTCTCCTATAGTTTTGATCTTTTCAAGATTATGCCTTTTAATGATCTCATCGAAGACAATAAAACAAGCATCCAATTCCGCCACAAGTTCGTCCGGCGACATGTGATCAGTTAATAGTGTAAATCCTCTAAAATCTGTAAACATGACAGATACACTCTTGTAATGTCGCGGTGTAGCACGACCTGTTAGCTGTAACTCCTTAGCCACTTCTTTGGGAAGCACATTTAAGAGCAAATGTTCAATTTCATTTTTCTGCTTGTCAACAAGTATATGTGTTCTTACTTTTTCTCGGTAGCTTCTGAAGATCAGGACAGCGATGATAAATGTCAGGACCAGGCCGATCATGAAGGCATTTTTTGCAAACTTTGCTCTCTTCGTTTGTACTATCTGCAGATCCTTGTCCTTTGTCAGCAGGTTGATCTCATTTTGTTTCTTTTGCAGGTCAAATTCAAATTGAAGACTTCCCAGTTTTTTATCTCTTTCTGTTGTGTAAAGTGTATCATTAATATTGCCAAGCATCTTCTGGTACTTATAGGCATTTTTATGATCATTGGTATTTGCATAGGAAATTGCCATGCCAGAGTAAATATCCTGCAGATCGGAAACCGCTTTTAGTTCTTCAGCAATGACCCTGGACTTATCATAATAACTCAATGCGGTTGTAAAATCATTTCGTTTTACATATAAGTTCGCAATGTCGCGCTGTGTTTGTTCGATATGCCGGGGACTATTAGCTTTTTGAGCAATGTCGAGGGCTTTATTGTGATAGCTTAATGCCTTGCTGAAGTCTCCTTGTTTAACATAAATTTTTCCAATACTGTTATAAGCAACAGAACTGTTTGCTGCATCGCCAAGTGCCTGGATAGATGTTTCTAAATAAGGTAATGCTTTGTCATATTGACCCAATTCTGAATAGATCTCTCCAATATTTTCTGAAATGATACCAAGCGCATCTTTATTGCCGATCGCTTCGCATAGAGGTAATGCGGAGATCAAATAGGTAAGCGCCTTTGCTTTATCGGCCGTATCTTTTTTGTTGAAATAAATACTTCCGATCGTATTAAGTGCAGAAAGAATTCTCAATTTGTCACCTGTCTTTTCTGAAAGCTTTAGTGATCTAAGTCCATACTCAAGACCTCTTGTATCATCACCCTGGTTCACATAAATGGCTGCAATATTATTTAACAGGTTAGCTATTCCTATATCATCTTTAAGCTCTTCAAACATCTTTAGTGATTGCTCCCAGTAATCTAATGTTTCCACATATTTTGCCTGGTAATAATAGCCCAAGCCCACATTTTTAAGAGCATAGGCGGCTCCTTTTTTAAAGCCAATTTTATCGGCTTCTTCTTTTGCCTTGAGCGCTACTTCTATGGCTTTATTTGGATCTGTCTTAAAAAGCCCCTTGCTTTCCTCCAGCATAGCGTTTACTCTTGCTGTATCACTGGTCGCTTCGGAACCTGGCTTTACCTCTTGTGAAAAAGAAATAATTGCAAAACCGATAAGCAATGCGATCAAACTCACTTTTTTATTTTTCATAAGCATACTTTTTCAGTTTACTAAATTTTTATTTTAAGGTTACCTAGCTACTATGAATTTTCTTACGATCACTTTATCTGCACTTTGTAACTGTATCACGTAAACACCGTTCTTAAATTTACTTACATCTATTTTTCTTGTGTACTGTTGACCCGCTTCGGCACGACCATTATTAAATTCTACTACTTTTCTTCCATCGATCGTAAAAACTTTTATTATTGAAACGCCACTTGCTGACGGAACAAAAGACAAGGTTAAATTATCCGTTGCCGGGTTTGGCATCATTTGGAATTCTTTTGCACTTACCTGTGCTTCTTCAAACAATAACGCCTGGGTAACAGGGCTGGCAGACGTTGGACCTGCAATCGTACAAGCAGTAAAATTATCGAAGTTGCTACTAGGGCCAGTGTAGCTGTTACCGCCGCCAACAAGGGTTGTAATGACCGGTATAGGTGTACCGGCACGATAAGCCCCGTTGGTTGATTGCACCAATCCCGGCGCAGCTATAGTAGTATAGCTAAACTGTGGCTGATATGCAGCAAGACCATAACCCCATTGATCGCTGAAATTCTTAGTGCAATAGAACATTCCCTTCACAACAGAACTCGTGTTGCCTCCGGATTTTGAAAATCCATTGCTTGAATTAATGATCTTTCCGGTAATGAAAATGTCGGAAGTACTTGCAAACCCAATGGGTACTTTTGTGATCCATATATTATTTGCTGCGTCAAAGCTTGTTACTGGTGCGGAAACGGTATTGTCAGCTATGATCTTGCCATCGGGTATTGGTGAATTGGTGACAACAGGGTTAGAGTTTACAAAATTAAATGTAACCGTGCCGCTCTTAAACAGAATGAAATCGCCGTTCGCATTAAGCTGACCGCTCACCTTTGTGGTCATACTAAGCCACATACTTGTTGCTGCGTTTGAAGTATTATTGATATTCTTAGCAGTTGAATGCGTTAACAAGCATGGGTTAGGACCGATATTTACAATACCTAATCCATAAGTAATATCAAAATTTGGATTTACTAATTTGCCGGGCACCAGGTAATTTTTTCCGACACCCAAACCTGTGATCATATTGATACCGAACATTGGCCCGAGCCAGTTATTTTGGTCTGCATCAACATCGTCTTCATCTATAATAACTCCTGTGTTATTGTTAGTGTTGCCTACGCCTGTGGTATTGCTGTTTACGAATTGAACTAATTCCTGATTGACAATTGGCTCAAGCCCGTTATTTACAATTGGTTCTAACCCATTATTTACAATTGGTTCCAATGTTTGATTTACAATTTGCACCAATTCGTTGTTCGGGAACAGTACAAGCGACTTGTTAGGAATTGGTTTTGGTTGATTATTCACGATCTGCACTAATTCATTATTCACGATCTGCGTCAATTCACTATTTATAAGATTTAAATTGACAAAGTTTACAAATGGCTCAAGTGTTCCATTTACCTGGTTGTTTTCTATATGCGCATTGACGATTTGTTCCAATTGATTATTTACCATTTGCACCAGCTCGTTATTCGGGAACAATACCAGTTGATTATTTCCTATTGGCACTTTTACTCCATTTACGATCTGCACTAATTCATTGTTTACGATCTGTACTAATTCCTGGTTGACAATTGGCTCAAGTGTATTGTTTACTACCTGTACAAGTTCTCCATTTACGATTTGTACTAATTCATTATTTACGATCTGTACAAGGTCAAAACTTGCATCGTTCACAAAAGGTTCAAGTGTTCCATTTACCTGGCCATTTTCAATATGCGCATTGACGATTTGTTCCAACTGATTATTTACCATTTGTACCAACTCGTTATTCGGGAACAATACCAGCTGGTTATTTCCTATTGGCACTTTTACTCCATTCACGATCTGCACTAATTCATTGTTTACGATCTGTACTAATTCCTGATTGACAATTGGCTCAAGTGTATTGTTTACAACTTGAACAAGTTCACCATTTACAATCTGCACCAATTCATTATTTACGATCTGTACCAGCTCATTATTTAATAGCAACACTTTTTCATTATTTGCCAATGTTACTGGTTGCAATTCTCCGTTCACGATTTGAACCAATTCGTTATTCACTAATAGTACCAATCCCTGGTTGACTAAAGGTTCAAGTGTATTATTTACATCTTTGACTTTTATTCCGTTTACCACCTGAGTTAACTCGCCATTGACCATCATAACAAGGGCATTGTTTACGAACTGCACCAGTTCATTATTTCCAAGAACTATCATCGTTCCATTTACAAATTGTACCAGTTCATTGTTTACAATTTGGACGAGCTCCTGGTTTACAATTGGCTCAAGTGCCCCGTTCACAAATTGCACAAGTTCTCCATTTACTATTTGTACTAATTCATTATTGAATATTGGTACTTTGGGTTGGTTATTAATAAAAAGTGTTTGTGCCAGCGTGCCGTTTACTATTGGCTCCAGTGTATTGTTTACTCGCACCTGGGCGATAGGTAATGCTGGCGGCCTGTTATTTAACGGAGTTCCGCCTAACAATGCTTTTTTATTAATGTTTGGATAGGCTTCATAAAAATTTGCCAAAGCCGGATTAATATTATAGTCTTTGATCGACTGAGCTGCTACGTCAACAATGTATTGGACATTGAATGTATTCGGATCAGTCAATGGGATCATTTCACCTGTAGCATCAAGCTGAAATTTTCTTGAATTATTGATAGCCCTGAAACTTGCCATCGTGTTCATATTCCTGAGCTTAGAAGTATCAAGACCTGAACTTGTAAAATCTTTAATAACAGCTAATGCATTATTTGGCAAAAAGGCTTCGTGAGCTGCTTTAAGATCGTTGATTATAGCTTGCGGATTTGGTACGTTGGTCTGATCAAAAACATAATTGAAAGTTACATTTCCGAGTGGTTGGCCATCAGTGATCGTCTTGGTTACAGGAATAACCTTCAATGGCATTTTTTCTATAGTAAGAGTGCTTTCGACAAACTTATAATTATACTTGAAAAAGAATTCCTGACCCGGCATGCTAAGCGGATTAAAAGATGGCGTGATTATATAGGTTCCGACATTCGGATTTTCTGGTGCGTTTGTTGTCAACAACATGTTTTGCAGACCTAGCTGAGTCAATGTAACCGCTGTGTCCTGTAGTCGCTTGCCATTAATAGTAATAAGCGTATCAAAAACAGTGGGGATCTGCTGGCCATATTTTAATGTTACAGGTAACGCTGTAATAATTACTTCGGCTTCTCCGAAAAATAAGCTGTTTGAAAATCCGCCATCGAGATGTTCTCCATTTACAACTACTGTATTTGGGTTAGGAGGATTATAAGCTCTTATTTCAGTTGGTCCTCCATTTGGATCAGGAACAGGCACTGTCACCCAAATTGTGTCCTTTGTTCCATTAATAGAATCTGGTTCCAGCTTTATGTCATTATACCATATTTCAGTATTCTCACTGAAGTTTTCACCAACAACTATTATCTGGAATGTTCCACTTGGAGAACTTGGAACACCTCCAGGTAATACAAGTCTTATATTATGGGGTCTCGGCTCAGCAAAAGTTCTCATTGCGGCATTAGCGTTGACCAAACCAAGTCCAGAAATAAAGTCAAATCCTGGTGTTTCCATATCAGTTGCTGTCGTCTGGAAAAGCGATTTAACCTGGTCAGGTGTTGTTGGCTGAGCTAAAAATCTTTGTCTTCCTTGTATTATCAAAGCGGCAGCGGCCGCAGCATGAGGTGCAGCAGCAGATGTGCCAAAGAAATTTGACCATCCATCTAATGCGTTATTTGGATAATCCTGGCCAAGTTTGACAGTTGTATTTACGCCGTCAGGTCCAACCAACTCAGGTTTTTGTCTTGGTGTCGATTCTCCCATCATTATTGTGCCACCTCTCGATGAAAATGATTCGATCTGTGGTTTTGTAATGCTACTTAATGCATCAGGCAATAAGGGATGACCGGGTTGGTGATTAAAGCGGGAAGCTCCAACAGCAATAGCTCCATTAGCATTCGCTTGTCCTACAATTGTTGGACCTCCGGTATGATATGTCTCCATGAAGCGAGGGTTACCACGGAGTACGGCATACATCATTCGAGGATTGGTAGGGTTCGAAGGAGTATTATTTACAATGAATATATTGTACTCCACAGAATCACCAGGTGGTATGGTGATCGGGATAAATTCAATAGGATCACCAACCAAATTGTCCCTGTTAAAACCTATTAGCCCGGAACCATCTTCCGTTCTTGTAAGAAAGATATCCAGGTCGACCTGTGTACCTGTAGTTTCACTTAAAGAATAAATATTATCCAGCCATTGAAAAACGAATGTATAATCACCCGGAGCAAGCTTAATTTTTTCAAACGGATCTGGAGCACCACTTGTACCGAAATTGTGGACAGTTCTTCCGCCGAATGTGTAACGATTAAAATCAGCCTGGTAAGACTTATTTCCAAAATTTCCTGCAGAAGAAAAATAAGTTACTCCACCGCCAGCTGCCGCTTTTACTTCGTCAACAGTCTTAGCTACTACACCATCCTTAAGGAATGGCTCAGTGGAATAAGTAATATCATCGACAATGATCTTGCATCCTGCATCTCTTAATTCTTTAATGCCTCTTGCCATATCGCCGGCAGTATGAAAGCCGGTACGGAAATATAATTCAGCACCTGGTGCTATATCATGTACTATTTGCAGCATTGCTCTTCCTTCATCTGATCCTGAAATAGCTGGGGTTACAGGAAGCACATGTATAGTAGCCGGGATATCCCTGTTGATTATATCAGCAGCGGCAGTATTGGTATTGAATGTCTGTGGTAAGAAGCTTGGAGGAACTGGCGGAGATGGCTGAAGTGGTAAGGTTGCGGTAGTACCGCTTGGAATTGATGAATAACTATCCGAAAGAACTCCTATTTTAATTCCATCTCCATAAAGAGAATAACCCAGACGCACAAGATTAGTGTACATGGTTACATCACCTGCAGATCTAAGTAAACCAACCCTGGAAGTATCTTCCACAATTACTTCATCTCCGCCACTGGAAAATAATATCGGCTTATAATAAGGTCTGCAAAAATTTATATCATCACCCATTAAATTCAGTTTGGGTAAACTATCAACATAAAATCTTCCGGTTATTGTTAATGGGCTCAAGCCGTTTGGAACCGTATCTTTCAATCCCGGTTTGCCAGGATTCAGTGACTCCAGCAATTTATTTATTACTGTACTTCTTTTTCCCGCATTGGCAATTATATCAATCTTCACATAGCCATTTACTATATCAAAAAAAGTATTATCCGTTATCTTATAATCAAAAATGGATTGCAGCTCCGAACCTATGATACTTTTCAGGCGTCCTGATACATTCACATCATCTGTAGCTACGCAGCCATTGGTTGCATTTTGAACAGTAAGTCTGTAAAGTCCCTGCGAGGCAACAGTAATTTGTGGTTGATTAGTATTCTGCGAGAAAATAACACCGCCGCTACCAGGGACAACCTGCCAACTGAAAGATACTCCGGGAATATTGGAGGTGCCGGTTAAAACAGCGTGGCCAATAAAATCAAGTGGTCTATCCGCACCTGCATTTGCTGCTAATCCTTCACATGGATCAAATGGTTCGTAAATAAAGTTTACACCGCTTTGCAGGGAAATTGATTTTGTACTATAAAGAGCCCCGGTAAAGCTGCTGGAACCTGTTCCCGCACCGCAGCTGATTCCTCCATTGGTTGCATAAATAGTACCCTGGCATTTGGACCCTCCGCCGGAAGAGCCATTAGCAATGATACAACTGTTGCCAGCAATTGAAGTGCCTGTTCCATCACCTTGCACCTCGATATAGATCCTTGACGCACTTGTGCCGGTCACGTTTGCAACACTTGCATTTAGTTTTCCAAAGTCCGCATTGTTTTTCACCAGAATATAATAAACTCCTGTTGTCTTTCCGTTGAAGTCAAAAATGAGTTTATTAGAGTTCCCTGTCCATTGGAAGGAATTAAAAACATATACTCCCGGGTTTTTCAGCGTGAGTGTTTTATTGCCTGAGAATATTATGTTTCCAGATCTTACTGTGTCAGCTGTATAAGTTAAAGTCGTATTACCTGTAACATTAGTTGTTGGTGGTGCAGAGAAGTTTTTAGGTGCAGGCATTGTTGGCAGAGCATCAACCTGGGGATTATTACCAATTACTGGATTACTTGGCGTGGGCCCGGAATAGGTTCCCAAAACATTAACTGTTCCTGTAACTGTTCCCCCTCCAACGGAAATATTTCCTTTTGAATCTATATTTCCGGTTAGTGCAAGACTGGAGCCAATAGATACCACATTCCCGGTTGATCCTGATGAATTGCCTGCAGCAATATTACCCTGGATAACATTACTGTTGGTGATAATTACCTTATCACCAGAAAGGATATGAGCTTTTATTGTTGCGTTTCCCGTGGTTTGTACTAGCTTAGATGCTCCCACCGTGCCTTTAAAACCAGAAGAGGAAACACCATTGATAGTTATCGATGAACCTATCAATGAAATACCTGTTCCATTTGGTTGTTTATCTGAGGAAAAAAGAACATACTTATACAGGTCCTGGGCTGTTAAATTCTCATGTGCTAAAGAAAATCCTAATAAAACGAAAAGGATTTTATACGTTAGTTTGATTCTCATAATAATAATATTTAAGTTTCATTCGGGCCCGGAGTTTACAGATTTTTTTTTTGTAAACAATGTCGCTCAATCAGGCAATCGTGCAGATTCCAAAGACAGATACAAACTTAAAACAGCGTTTCAAGTCGAATTTCCTTTCATTTAAAAATAGGCAGATTAAGATCTTTTCAAAGGGAGGAGTTGAGATACTAATCAGAAGTGATTTTTGTAGGGGCTGGAGTAGGATTAAATATACAAAGAAGGTTTGAAACAGGACAAATTTTTTGATACCACGAAAGTGGGAGTAAAACAAATAGTGGGCTGGTTGTCCAGACTTTATTAATTATTGTCGAAAACAGCGACTAAGGCCTTCATCATTTCATAATACTGTCCAGCCTTTCCGTGTTCGGTTTCACAATTAACGTATCGAATATTTTTTTTCCCGCAGTAAACACTTAAGGAACCATCCTCTGAACAGAATTTGTTGTCCTGGAGGATGGTATTATAGCCTTTGTCAGCAAGGGTTTCGTAAATAGCATTATCTGTTGTAAGAAAAAAATCATCAGTATCCTGTTGATCATTGATGTAGACTTTTTTGGAATCAGCTGATCGTTTGTTTCCGGGTGTATACTCCCTAACCGAAAAAAGATCAGGTGTATTGTTATGTAAGGCAATAATACATTTTGCTTCCCTGGGTATAAGTTGAGTGATCCTTTGACCCAATTTTTCAACTTCATCAACTGCCCGGTCAGAAATTCTTCCAAATTGCCCGAGGGATCTTTTTATGCCCACTTCAGAAAAAATTGTATTTGGATCGACTTTATAAAAATACCTGCCAAGTTTAAACCGAATATTTCTTTGCGCATTATTCTCAATTTTGATCAATATGCCACCATGCTCTTCCAAAATTCTTTTGGCTGCATCAACAGAAGTTATTTCATCATCATGAAGATTTATAAAAACAAGATCTTTTCTCTCCCCGTATTCCTGAATTTTTAAAGGAACAATATTGCCTGCAAGATCGTAGAAAATAGTTTTTTCTGTAACTGTAATGCCCGGCTCATTTAGTTCATAAGAAAAAGAAGCGAAGGAAAAGAAAATGGATATATATAACAAACGAAGCATAGGTGGCAAATGGGATATTAAAGGTAGGTAAACAGAAAGACAGGAAAATAGAACTTTTATACTAATTCTTCTTTCATTCGTTGCATTACATTCTTATCGATCATTTTTTGTGCCAGCACGATCATGTTTTTAAATGATTTTGCCTGTGAGATTCCATGACCGATAATTACAGGTTTGTTTACACCAAGAACTGGTGTACCACCATAGTTCTCGAAGTTGAACCGCTCAAAGTATTCGTGTTTTATGTTTTTGCTTTGAGCAATATCATAAAGCGATTCGGCAAGCTTTAAAATAATGTTACCGGTAAAACCTTCGCATACCATTACGTCAGCTTTTTCCATAAAGACATCACGGCCTTCCACATTGCCTATAAAATTGATGTGTTTGTTCTCTTTAAGCAGGGGGTAAGTAGCCTGGCAAAGAATATTTCCTTTGCCTTCTTCTTCGCCAACATTCATTAAGCCAACTTTAGGATTATCTATACCAAGTATGGTTTGTGCAAACACAGACCCCATTATGGCAAATTGATTTAACTGTTCTGGTTTGCAATCTGCGTTTAATCCAACATCAAGCAGCAATCCTGTGCTGCCATTTTCTTTTGGGATTATAGTAGAAATAGTTGGCCGCAGCACACCTTCCAGAGCTTTAATGCTGAACAAGGCACCAACAAGCATGGCACCGGTATTACCAGCACTGATGAATGCTTCAATTTTTTCTGTAGCTAAAAGATGAAATCCTATTGCAATGGAAGATTTCGGTTTTTCCTTTAATGCTTTGGTAGGATGTTCATGCATATCTATCACTTGTGAAGCATGAACGACTTTTACTATATTCTCAGGGACTTTGTATTCAGAAAGTAATGGTTTGAGTTTGGACTCATCACCAATAAGGACCAGCATCGTTTGGTGATCTTCCTGCTTCAAATATTCCAGCACACCTTTCACCGCTTCTAACGGTGCAAAATCGCCACCCATCATATCAAGGCCAATGGTCATAATGGTTGCAATGTAGAATTCATGATAGGAAATTCCAAAAAACAAATTCCAAATCCCACTATGAAATCATTCAAATGGAATTTGGAATCAGCAATTTTTTATTGACTACTTTTTAATAGGAGCTTTTTCGCTAACTACTTTGCCTTTATAATAAAGCTTTCCTTCACTTACGTGAGCACGATGTCTTACATGTGTTTCACCTGTAGTACCGTCGGTGCTTAAAGTAGTTTCTGTTGCTTTGTAGTGTGTCCTTCTTTTGGCACTTCTTTGCTGACTATGTCTGCGTTTGGGATTTGGCATAACTCAAATTTTATTGCTCTAAAAAATTAATTATTAATTGTCTTCTAAATTCTTAAATCTCTCCAATCCTTTCCAGATCGGGTTCTCTTTTTCTTCTTTATCTTCTTTTTCTTCGGGTTCCAGTTTTTTCAATACATCCATGGCAGATGGATTACAATGAGGTCCATCCATTTTTTCATAGCTGCATGATTTATGCATCGGGATGCTAAGGTTGATGAACTCATATATCCAGTTAGCAACATCAACATGGCTTTCTCCACGACTGATATAGTATACATCAGGATCTTCTTCCTGCTCATTTGCAAGTTCCGGATCTTCCACCATTTTAACGGTAATATTAAATTCATCCCACAACTGCAGCGGCAAATAATTATTACAGCGATCGCAAACTACTTCAAGAGTGCCGCCGATCTCAAACTTCAGCAACATAAAGCTGCTTTTTTTATCAAGGTGAAGTTTTACATCAGCTTTACAGTTACGGAAATCCTGTTGCTGGAACGGCTCAAAGAACTTATCTGCTATTTCATAAGTGTACTCATGAACTCCGGGTTTCAGCCCCACAAATGCTATCTCAAATTCCCGGCGATGGGCCATGACACAAATTTTTTCCTGGTTTTTTCGATTATCAGGACGGGGCGCAAAGGTAAAGGATAAATCCTTAAGAACTGATGTGATTTTGAATTATTTTTAGCCCGGCCAATATCAATAAACCCGAATTCTAATATTTTTAAAACGAACTGATTGCAGCATTTTCTCACCAGGCTTTTTGGAAGGATGATGAAAGCATGGAGTTGGATACTTCTCGTCCTCTTAGTTATCACCATCAAGTTCGCTTCTACGCAGCCACTTTGGGTAGAAGAGAACTATTCAAATGGCATCTATCCTTTTATTTCAAAGATCCAGCGAAGCATTTTTGGATGGATACCTTTCAGTGTCGGAGATCTGTTTTATGCGTTTCTTGTTTTGGTTGTCATTTTTAAAACAGTCCAGTTCATAAAATACATTTTCAAAAAGAAGGTCAACCGTCAATATTTATTAAACGGATTAAAGCAGGTCATCTTCTTTTTCCTTTTTGTTTATGTATTTTTTTATGGCCTTTGGGGCTTGAATTACAATAGAAAAGGGATTTCATACCAACTAAACCTTGAGATGAAAAAATATTCGGTTCAGGAGATCGATACTCTTACTGGTCTGATTCAGCAACGTTTGAATTTTTATGCTGACACAATAGATCTTAAGCAAAGAGATAGCTTTAACAGGAAAAAGGTTTTGTTCGAAAGAACAACAGATGCTTATCTCTATGCAGACAATTTATATCCTTTCCTTACATACGAACCTCAATCTTTAAAGCCGTCCCTTTTCAGCTACCTGGGAAATTATTTTGGATTTCAGGGTTATTATAATCCATTTTCGGGGGAGGGACAGGTAAATACAACTATACCTCGTTTTTTAGAACCATTTGTTAGTGCACATGAAGCTGCTCACCAGGTTGGATATGCAAAAGAGAACGAAGCAAATTTCGTTGCGTTTATCGCTTGCAGGTCTTATCCAAATCCTACTTTTCGGTATTCTATGTATTTCGATATGTATTTATATGCGGTTTCAGAATTGGGAAGAAAAGATACTTTACTCGCCAGGTCATACAACGAAAAATTAAATCCGCAGGTTAAAAAAGATATTGATGAGTACAGGAGTTTTCTAAGAAGATATAAAAATCCCGTTGAACCGATCACCAGCTGGATCTATGATGGATATTTACAAGCCAATGACCAGCCGGAAGGCAAAAAAACATATAACCAGGTAGTTGCTTTCCTGATTGCTTACTATAAAAAATTTGGTAAAGAAGCTCTTTAGTTGCTATTTCTTAAAAGTGAAAGAATCAACGATTGATTTTAATTCTGCTTTTACCTGCTCACTCGCCGAATCATAAACCTGTTCCATTACCAACATCGATTTATGTTCATCTTCATAAAAGAATAGTCTTATATGACCTTTAAAGGTTCCTAAGAACTTTCCCTTCAAGATTTTGCCTTTGCCTTTGTATTTCCCCCAGTCTGTAAAATCGGTGATCTCCGGGTTTTTTAACACAGACCCGGAAAGTGCTTTTATTTGCTCCGTCAACATTTCATCCGCATCCAAAACTGTATTAAATACAAAGAACATGATCATATTCTCATCGTCCGGTGCTTCGATACTGAATAGCCCATCAGGATCATAGTCGGGATCCTCTTTGTCTATTTTCCATTTTTCAGGATATTTTAATGAGAAGCTGTCACGGGCGATGGTTTTCATTGTTTGTGCATACAAGGCAGATGCTGATACAGTGAATAGTAACGAAAGAATAAGGATGAGTTTTTTCATATTGGCTAGAATTTGTTTTTCCACATCATGCTTTCAATTGGCTTATCAGGTTGGCCACTATACTTCGCATTTTTCTTTTGATTGTATTTTATTTCTGTTTCCCCTTCAACTATAAAATAGATCAGTTGGCCTATCGGCATTCCCTTATAAACTTTCACCGGTTGCTTCACAGAAATTTCCAATGTCCAGTGCCCGCAAAAACCAACATCGCCTTTACCAGCGGTGGCATGTATATCAATTCCCAAACGGCCAGTTGATGATTTACCTTCCAAAAAAGGAACATGTGCATGTGTTTCAGTATACTCTTCTGTTACCCCGAGATAAAATATATGCGGATAAAGGACAAATCCCTCTTCAGGTATTTCAAAATAATCGATCTGGTTATGTTTTTTTGCATCAAGAATATGCTCATTGTAGGTTGCCAGCCATTTTCCCAAATGCACATCATAGCTGTTACTGCCAAGACATTCCCTATCGTATGGAGTAATTTTAATTGTTCCTTTTTCTATTTCTTCAAGAATTCGCAGGTCAGAGAGGATCATTATTAATTTTTAATTATTAATTTTTAATTGTCAATTTGTGAGCAGCAAAATAATGCTGAAATTTCTACTAATGCCGATATTTTTTCAACAACAAATCAACGATACCACTAGGCTGGGCATTTGGAAAATAGAGGAAACTGAAGAATTCTTTAAATCCAATGTGCCACAGCATCGTGACGTTACCCATCCGCACAAAAGATTGCAGCATTTGGCAGGTCGTTTTTTGCTGCAATATCTTTATCCGGCCTTTCCTTATGAACTTATCCAGATCGCTGATACCCGCAAACCATTTTTGCCTGATGAGCAATATCATTTCTCAATTTCCCATTGTGGTGATTATGCTGCAGCCATTGTAAGCAAAGACAAAAGAGTGGGAATTGACATTGAGATCCCGACAGAAAAGATCTCAAGGATCATGTATAAATTTCTTAGCGCTAAAGAGCATGAGTTGTTTCATCTTATTCAACCTGATAAGGATCGTATTCCTTTTTCCACCTTGCTTTGGTCGGCTAAAGAATCAGTTTTTAAATGGTATGGTAATGGGGGAGTGGATTTCAGAAAAGAGATACAATTAAAAAAGCAACATGAAGAAAATGAAACTATTGACTGCCTGTTTTCAAAAAACAATGCTGAATTAAATATTCATTATCGCCAGTTTGGTCATTTGGTGCTGGCTTGGGTGGTAAGTTAAATTCTTTAATAAGGAAAGGTCTTACAGTAAAACTGCAAGACCTTCTATTCTTACCCAAGTGTAGAACTATTGTTTTACGGCTTTTAGTGTTTTAAGAATATTATTTCCTGATATCTTAATTAAATAAACTCCACTGCTTAGCTTTTCACCAAACTTTACATTAACCCCCGGTTGCAGATTCGTTTTTGTTTCAACTAATCTTCCTGAAGCATCATATACTTTTAAGTTGTATTTATTTTCCCCGTTCATAGATATAGTAAAATAATTTGTAGTTGGATTAGGGAACAGCTTTATTCCTTCATTAGGATGTTGTTCTATATTAACCTCTCCATTATTTACTATTGATCCTGTGCAACCACCTAAATAATCTCCATGAGCAATATGTGCAGGAACTGCATTTGCGTCAACACAGATATCAACCCACGCATTAGTGTTGCTGTTTGTATGATGACAGATCTTTACTTTCTGGTTATTCCCTGAAAAACATCTTACGTCTTCAGCAAAAATTGTTGCGCAATCATTCGCAGAACAGCCAGCAGCATCAGTTATAGTAAGACAAAGTTCAGCTGTGTCCATCAGGCAAATATTTACTGTTGAAGTATTGGTTCCGTTCATTGTTTCTCCCGGTAACAAAGTTCTATTGAGTGTCCAACTATAAGTATAGGGCCCGGTTCCATTTGTAACGACGGCTGTTTTTGTTGCACATTGCGATGGCATATAACCAAAAAGTAAATGTTCATCTGCTCCCGCAGATACTGTCATTGTGCAGGTGTTAGGACATGGCTGAAGTAATTCGAGCAAAAAGCCATCGCCAATAGGAGCAATGCTCCTCCAGTATGTCCCATCATTTTTTACTGCAGATAATGATTGCACACCAGCATTGATTGCTACGAATCCAGATATACCCGCCTGTACAGGGGTATAAATAGGATGAGCATTATAATCATTACCCCATGCCCAAATAGTTCCATCATTTTTTAATGCTGCTGACTCGACATTATTAGCTGTAATAGCAGTTACACCTGAAAGCCCGTCTACTTGCACAGCTGTACTGCCTTCGCCATTCGCACATTGGCCAAGTTGGCTGTCGCCCCATGCCCAAACGGTTCCGTCATTTTTTAAAGCAAGTGAATGAAATACTCCTGCTGCAACTGAAGTAATTCCATTAAGTGAGTTAACCTGTACAGGTATGTTGCTATCCGTTGTTGTTCCATTACCCAGTTGTCCCATTGCGTTCCATCCCCATGTCCAAACCGTACCGTCATTTTTTAATGCAATGGCATGAGCACCTACTGCTGCTATCGCAATAATATTGCTGAGTCCACTTACCTGTACTGGTACATTACTGTTTATACCACCTGGTGCAAAGCCCCATGCCCATACTGTACCATTATTTTTTAAAGCAAAAGAGTAAAACCCATAATCAATACCAACATACTGACCTCCACAAGTAATCGCAGTAATTCCTGAGAGTCCGATAACCTGCACAGGAATATTGCTTCCAGTGTAAGTACCATTGCCGAGCTGCCCACTCACATTACTTCCCCATGCCCACACTGTGCCATCATTTTTTAAAGCTAGTGAATGACTTATCCCTAAAGGGTAAGCAAAACCACCTCCGGTAGCAACAGCAATAATTCCTGTAAGTCCTGGTACAGGAATGGGGCAAGGACTGTATTCGTATGTGCCATTACCAAGCTGCCCATGATCATTGAATCCCCATGCTTTTACGGTTCCGTTGCTGCCTATTGAAAGAGAATGGATGTTTCCACCTCCTGCTATTAATTGCGACAATGCATTAACGTGAAATATGCAATTGATGATAAATAAAATTGCAGATGTCATTAACATCTTTTTCATAACAATTAGTTTAGTGGTGAATGAAAATGTTTTTAGAAAACAGTTTAATCTTTTACAAGACGAACAGAGTATCCCGTCCTTTTATCATAGTACCCTATTCCTCCGAGAAATCCGCTTCTATACATGTAGGTATTATACCATTCATTAGTTATAAAGGAGGCATTTTGAGGATTATTGACAGATGTAGTAGATGTCCACCAATCGGCGGAATATCCCAAATGTAAAAAAGAGGAGTTCGGATAATACCTGGATCCGGCTGGTAAAGACGTGAATCCACTGCTATTATCTGCGCCTTCATTTGGTGCAAGCCAATGTGCCAATCCAGCTTCTTTTGCTTTACCGCCAGCAATAGTTAAACCTCCTAAATAAGCAATCAGGTTTTGCCATTCATTATAGGAAGGCATATGCCACCCTGCCGGTGCAATATTGTTTGCATCTGCTGCAGCATACCAATTATATAGTCTTCCATAAGTGGAAACATTGGCAACGTCATTATTATAATCGCAATAAGCACCTGTGCTTAATGCAGCCCATGCAGCATTATCAGTCACATTTGGAATAGCTGTGCCGTTTCTGTAATGAGTGGTTTTTAGATTTTGAACGGTCCAAACTTGTGAACCGATAGTTATGGTGCTATAAACATTACCGTCAAAATCAGTAACGGTACCATAATTCTGAAGTGTTGTAAAAACTACCTGGTTGCCATAGATGGTATTAGTGCCTTTATAAATAGCATAAGCTCTTACATAATAAGTTGTATTGCCGGCTAACCCTGACAGAATTGAAACAAAATCACCGGGGCCGGAACCGGATGGAACTTTGTTATTAGATGTTCTTGGGTTAGGGCTTGTACTGTAACAAATACCTCTTTCCGTTACCTGGTTACCACCACCACTGGATGATACACTCCCTCCTGAAGTGCCCGTGGCTGAGGTAATAATGGTTGCGGCATTTGTAGTAACAATAGGCATGGAACTAGGCCCGGCTTTCTGGGCTGACGCTGTTGCGATCTCTTCATTTGGCTGAACAGGAGTTTCTGTTTTTTTGCATGCAGTAATTAAACTAATTAATGCAATAGTGGTGATCACTTTTCTCATAATAAAAAATTTGTGGCTTGCAGCTATTTCCGGTTGCTAGAAGAGGCAAGTCGGTTAATTATGTAATTGCAACGAAATTATTTTCCAGGAGGTGTTGAAGCAATACAGTCTTAACAGGCGGGATATCTATTTTAATAAGTGAAGCGATACAAATATAAGTGATGAGGAAGCTGACTTTAAATGGCATTTACTATACCTAATGTTCTATATGATATTGTAATGTTGGGATTTTGATGCGTTTGTATTAGTACAACATCACTTATTAAGTAGTCTATGCAGTTATTAAATGTGTCATTGTCGTCTTGCATCTTAAATTAATTTACTACCTTAATACAGGTCTATTCAGTTAAAGACCGGTTGATCGATCTACCCCCTGTAATACTCCTGTATTTTTCTTTCGCCCTATTTAACCTTACCTTTTTTTGCTATTCATCAATATGAAAAAAATTGTATTTGTACTTCTGCTGTTTTGTTTGTGCGGGGAAACTTTATTTTCTCAAACTTTTACACAAAAACAAATTGATTCATTAAATGCTGTCTTGAAAAATGCAAAGGAAGATACAACCAAAGTAATGGCCTTAGCAGGACTTTGCTGGAATTATAGTCATGCAGGGGAAAAACAAAAGGCAAAGGAAGCTGGTGAAGCGGCTATCCAATTAGCAGAAAAGATAAATTTCAAATCTGGCAAAGCATCCGCACTTAATAACCTGGCAAGCATGAATTGGGGTGATAATTCAGATTCAGCAAGAGAGAAATATAAAGAAGCTGCTAAGATCAATGAAGAAATTGGAAATAAACTGGAGCTTGGATTTAACCTGAACAATATCGGTAATACCTATTATGTCAAAGCAGACTATACTGAAGCTGTCAAATACTATAACCTGGCATTAAAAGCATATAAAGAGGCAAATAGCTACAAGTGGATTGCAAATACATACAATAATATAAGTTCAGCATTAGCTGAACGAGGGAATTATGAAGAAGGGTTGAAATACCTGTATGATGGATTGAAGCTGTTAAGGGAAGCCGGCGCTAAAGAATTAACCCCCATTTTTTATTTGAATATCGGCAACATTTACCTGACATTGAATAATTACCCTGAGGCTTTGAAAAATTTTCAAACCTATTTATCAGTGGGCAGAGAAATTGGAAATAAGTATAATGTCGCCGGTGGTCATGCGTCCATTGGGAGATTATATGCAAAACAAGGTAACTATACGGACGCAGTAAGATACTTGCAGATTGCACTCAACTTTTATATTGAAGTAAATAACCAGGCACTGGAGGCAGGAGTTTATTTGGAACTTGGTAAAATTTATCTTCATCAATCAAATTATGATGAAGCACTAAGAAAATTCAATAAAGCAATAGCTACGTATATAAAGATTGGTTCAACCTTTAATCTTGCCGATCCTTATATTAATATTGGCAACATCTTATCAAAGCAAGCTGCATTGTTAAAAGATAAGTCAGCGAGAAATAAAAAATATGATGAAGCAATAGGGTTTTTGAATAAGGGACTTTCGTTTGCAAAAGGTGCAAATTCAGCAGAGAATATTAAGAATGGATATTTTGAGTTGTCGGGTGTGTATAGGAAGTTGAATGATTATAAAAAGGCATTGGAGAATTATGATCTATATGTGCAGATAAAAGATTCTCTATTCAATAATGAAGTTACCCGCAAGCTTGAAAACCAAAGAACACAATACGAAGTAGAGAAATCAGTAGAAGAGGAAAAAATAAAAAATCAGGCGGCTTTGGCAGAACAAAAAGCTGAACTCAAAAGAAAAAATGAATTGCTTCTTGCGGGGTTCACCATACTTGCTATTATCACATTCTTGATTGTATTACTGATTCGCCAACGCAATCAGAAAAAAAGAGCTGTAGAAAAAGCTGAAACAGGTCATAAAATGGCAGAACTGGAATTGCAAAGCTTGAGAGCACAATTGAATCCTCATTTCATGTTCAATTCTTTAAATGCAATACAAGATCTTATATTGAAAGAAGATAATGACAGATCACATTTGTATTTATCAAGATTTGCAAAACTGCTACGCATGTTGCTTGATAATGCCAACCATCCTTTTGTTCCAATTAAACAAGAATTGGAATTTTTAGAATTGTATTTGTCTTTAGAAAATCTTCGAATACCGAATCTCCAGGTTACAATTGAAAAAGATCCGAAGATCAATATGGAAGAAAGGATGGTGCCGAACATGATGCTGCAACCGTACATTGAAAATGCCATCTGGCATGGCTTGTCAAATAAAAAGGGAGAGAGAAAGTTACAGGTAAGAATTCATGAAAATGGAACTGCAATTGAATTTGAAATTGAAGACAATGGTATTGGAAGAAAAAAAGCTGCTGAAATAAAAGCCCAATACAAGCAAGGGCATCATTCAAAAGGAATGGAATTATTGTCCAAGCGATTTGATCTTTTGTCAAGTGAGTATGGTGACACTATTCAAACAACTGTAACGGATCTGCAAAATAATGGTGATGCTGTTGGTACATTGGTGAAAATTGATGTGCCTTTTTCTTTATCTGATCAAGTCAACCGATTAATTAATGATACGAACCATCATAATTGACGATGAGCCATCTGCTATAAGTGTGCTTACAACAATTTTGCAAAAACACTGCAAAGGAGATATCGATCTGCTTGCAACAGCTAATGATCCTGTGGAAGGCAAAGCATTGATTGAGCAGTTACATCCGGATCTTGTTTTTATGGATGTTGAAATGCCGGGTATGACTGGTGTTGACCTGGTAAAAAGTTTGAAAACCCCTTCATTCAGAGTTGTGTTCGTTACTGCTTATGATGGATACGCATTGGAAGCCTTTCGTGTCAGCGCTGTTGATTATTTATTAAAGCCTATTGGATCTGAAGATGTGATAAAAGTTGTACAAAAAATAAAGAATGATGTGAGGAATGAATTGGGAAAATTAGCTCAGCAGATACAGAATCTTGACAAGCTCTTAAACAATCATTCCGATAATGGCGATCAGAAGATCGGTATTGCAATGTCAGATAAAATTGTTTTTATCAACTTCAGCAATATTCTTTATTGTGAAGCCAGTGGCCCATACACTCATGTTTATTTATCTGATGGACAAAAACTTGTTTCATCAAAAGCTCTTGGAGAATTTGAAGCACAGCTTAGTGCCAATAAATTTTTCCGTATCCATCATCATTATCTCATCAATTTAAATAAGGTAAAAGAATTTCAAAGACATGATGGGGGATATGTGATCATGGAAAATAATAAGGAATTGGAAGTATCGCAACGAAGGCGAAAAGATTTTCTGGATGCTATACAGGATTTTGTTGTTTAAGATTCTTCACCATTTTCTCCTTCTTCAAGCAAATTCAGATCAACAGAATTCATTCCTGCAATACCTTCAATAGAGCCACGAACATGAGCAGCATTCAACAAAACCTTTTCCAATTGCTTTTCTCTTGCTTTCCATAAACGTTCCATTGTGTCTCTTTCTTTTTGAATAGACATCTTCATGCTTGAAAACCCTTCACGTATCGCCTTCCATTGTTCTGCAAATTCTGAACTGGTGAGATAATCATACAGTAAATGCATTTTGTCTCCTTTATTCTCTACATTTTTTGAAGCATTGTACAATTTGATGATATGTGCTCTCAGCATAGCTGTAACCGCTGTTACTTCGCTGAATGAACATACCAGTACACCATCTCTTTCTCCAAACTGGTTCATGTCCTTAGGCATAGTTTTCGTCACGATCACTGCTATCTCAGCACCAAGTCCACGCATATCGGCTTTTAATTTTTCGATCCAATCATTGGCAAAACTTGTTGTTCGTTTACTTTCATAAATTATTTTACCACATTCCTGTCCATAATTGTTCCTTACAGTTTGAATACAATCTGCACCACGAACCCCTTTACCAACTTCCGATATGATATCAAAAGGGAATGTTGATCGCAACATTTCTTCCAAAGCCAGTTCTTGTACTTCACCTTGCAATTGCATACTTCCTTGCTCGGCTTTTCGTCTCATTTCTTCTGCCAATTTTTTCTGATCTTCCAATTGCTTCTCCATTTCTTTTAGACGCAATTGAAATTCTGTTTCTTTAGCTGTGATACGTTGTTCTTCTAGTTTTCTTATTTCTGCAGAAAGCTTTTCTCTTTCTTCCTGCAATTTTTTCTGAACTGATAATTCCAGTTCGGCCTCTTTATTTTTTAGTTCTTGTTCTTTCCTTAGAAACTCAACCTGCTGCTTCCTGGCTTCTTTTAATTTTTCTTCGTTGTCTTTGTTGTTCTGTTCAAGCTGACGCATTTGAACTTCAAAATCGGAAGATATCTTTTTACGTATTGCTTGTTCTGTATCCTGTTGAATTTTTTTTCTTTCTTCAGCTAATTGGTTATTAAATGCCTCTTCTTTTTTACGTTGCCATTCTTTCATTTCATCCCGCAATTCTTTTTTTACATCCTCTCGCAGGCTTTCATTCAACTCAAATTCATGACTACAATTAGGACATTTTATGGTTGTTGACATTCGCATCTATATTTTGCACAAATTAATGAAGGTTTACCTGAAAACTTGAACGGCACATAAAACAATGATCAAACTTTAATTTGGAATAATTATTGTCGCCACCTTTCCGTAACTTAACTATCCTTTAGGGCATTATGAGTTTGACTGAACTTCCTGATCATAAGACTGTATCCCTTGATTTTCTTTCCGGTGGTGGTAAGATGGGGGAACTGATCCGCAGTTTTGACTGGTGCAGCACGCCACTTGGCGATCCTCAGTATTGGCAAAACAGCTTGAAGACCTGTGTTCGTATCATGCTGACTTCTCCTCAACCCATGTTTGTATGGTGGGGCAAAGAACTGATAAATATTTATAATGATGCTTACCGGTTTGTTCTTGGCGAAAAACATCCAAAGGCATTGGGCTCTCCTGGTAATATCGTTTGGAAAGAGATATGGAATGAAGTTGGCGCAAGAGCAGATATAGTATTTAATAAAAATGAAGGAACTTTTGACGATGCATTGCTGCTGATCATGAACCGGCATGGCTTTGATGAGGAAACTTATTTTAAATTTTCATATAACCCGATTCCGGGAGATAATGGTGGAACGGAAGGCCTGTTTTGTGTTTGTACTGAAGAAACAGAACGCATTATAAACGAAAGGTCGTTAAAGACATTGCAGCAGTTGGATATACTTGCCCAAATGCAAACTGAGCAAGAAGTGTATGAACAGGGAACTAAGGCCCTGGAAATAAATAATAAAGATTTCCCATTTGCATTGATCTATAAAATAAATGAAGAAGGAACCAAAGCAACTCTTGTTGCTTCCGCAGGAGTTGAAAAACAGCATACAGAAATACAACAGGAAGTTGATTTTATGGAGCCTGGTATCAGGTCGAAAAATATTTCAATAGCAATAAAAGAAAACAGGATCGTTGAGTCAGTGAACAATGATCGGTGGAAAAATCTACCAAAAGGAGCCTGGGATGTAATGCCGGAAAAGTTTGTTCATATCCCTGTTAAAGCTGCTAATAGAAAATTTCCTTTTGCAATCCTTACTGTAGGGTTGAACCCGTTTCGCAAGTTTGATACAGGATATAAAAACTTTTTAGAACTCATTGCGGACAGAATATCATTGAGGGTAAATAATGTGATGGCTTATGAAGAAGAACGTAAAAGAATAAGGGCACTGCAAGAGCTCGATAGAACAAAAACTATTTTCTTTTCTAACATTAGCCATGAATTCAGGACACCGCTTACGCTGATGCTTGGTAATATTGAGGAAGCATTAAATGAACCAGATTCAGTTCCTAAAAACTATGAGCGGATGAATATGACGCACCGCAATGCAATGCGGTTGTTGAAACTTGTGAATACCCTGCTTGATTTCAGCCGAATTGAAAGCGGGAGACAAAAAGCATTTTATTCTCTCACGGATATTGTTTCTTTTACCAAGAACCTGGCAGCCAACTTTCGTTCGATCATCGAAAAGGCTGGATTGAAATTTATCGTACAGGCAGACAGCATTGTTCAACCGGTATATATTGATAAACAGATGTGGGAAAAAATTATTTTCAATCTCTTATCAAATGCTTTTAAATATACCCTCAATGGCAGTATAACAGTTCGGCTTTCTTCAGATAATGAGAACGCAATTCTTGATGTAGAAGATACGGGTGTTGGTATACCTCAAAAAGATCTGCCGCATATGTTCGAACGATTTCACCGGGTAGAAAATGTTGTTGGCAGAACTTATGAAGGCAGCGGCATTGGTTTGTCACTCATTAAAGAGATTGTGCATTTACATAGTGGAACTATTACTGTAAAAAGTAAAGAAGGGAAGGGCAGTACCTTTACTGTCAAGATCCCATTCGGAAAAGAGCATTTGTCTTCCGACCAAGCTTTTGAGACTCCACATGAATTGGAAAATATTATTTCTGATGTTTATATTGAAGAAGCAAGATCATTACTTGAAAGTGATAATGGTAATTTTAAACATTCCCTTTCAAATGAACATCACAAAGAAACATCGACTATTCTTGTTGCAGATGATAATGCTGATATGCGACAACATCTGCAATCATTGCTTGAAGTTTATTTCAAAGTAATAACAGCTGTAAACGGCATGGATGCGTTACATAAAATAAGATCTGAAAAACCCTCTCTCGTTGTTTCTGATATTATGATGCCGATCATGGATGGTATTCAATTATTAAAAGCAGTAAAAGAAGACGCACAATTAAATCACATTCCGGTTATTTTATTAACTGCCAGGGCAGGCGAAGAATCAAAACTGGAAGGATATCAAACAGGCGCTGATGATTACCTCGTAAAACCTTTTTCATCAAAAGAACTGATGGCACGAATTGCAGCGCAAATAAGAATTGCTAAGAAAAGAAATGCTGCTGAACAAAATATTTATAATCTTTTTGAAGCAGTACCTTTTGCAGTTGCAGTATTAAAAGGTGATGATCTCATTATAGATTATATCAATCAATATAACCTGGAAATATGGAAGCAAGACAAGAAAGATGTTCTTGGTAAACCATTGTTTGAAGCAAGACCCGATCTAAGAGCCGGTGCAGAAGCGATCCATCGTGAAATTTATCGTTCCGGTAAAAGATTTTCAGCCAGGGAGATTCCGATCGAAATTTCGGGTAATGAAAATACAGGAGCCAGGTATTTCGATGCAGTTATTGATCCGTTGTTTGATGAGAATGGAAAAGCTATAGGCCAGCTTGCAACAAGTATAGAAGTAACGGAGCAGGTATTAGCACGCAAGAAAATTGAAGAAAGTGAAGAAGTGAGTCGTTTGTTCATTGAATATGCTCCCGCCGCGATGGCCATGTTTGATAAAGAGATGCGATATGTTTCCGTAAGTCAACGATGGATGAAAGAATACGACCTTACAGGCAATATAATCGGCAAGAAACATTATGAACTCTTCCCGAATATTCTTGAAAGATGGAAAGAAGTGCATAGCAGAGGAATGAAGGGTGCAGTTGAAAGATCAGATGATGATTATTATGCAAAAGATGATGGTACCCCGGTATGGCTTAAGTGGGAAGTGCATCCATGGTACGACACGAGAGGCGAGATCGGAGGGATCATGATCTTTACTGAAAATATCACTGAACGTAAAATTGCTGAACAGGTGATTAAGGAAAGCGAAGAACGTTTCCGCACGATGGCTAACGAAGCACCGCTTTTTGTATGGGTGACTGATGAAAAACTACAAACTACTTATCTTAATAAAGCAGGTCTTGATTTTTTTGGTCTCGGTGAATCAATTAAAATGGCTGAGCTTTCATGGAAAAAATATATACATCCGGATGACCTTGAGAAAGTACTGAGTACAATGAATGAAGCAGCAAGAACCCATGAGTCCTATACATTGGAAATGCGATTAAAAAATGGATCAAACGGTGAGTATCATTGGTTCTTAGATAAAGGTGCGCCACGTTATAGCAATGATGCATTCATTGGTTTTATTGGAACCAGCCTCGATATCAATGCAAGAAAAGAGGTTGAAAAGGAGTTAGAGCAAAAAGTACAGGAACGCACAAGAGAACTTGCAGGACAAAATATTCTTTTGCAAAAACAAAATGATCTTGTTAGAAAAATATTTGATACTTCTGTTGATGCAATCGGAGTTTATGATACTGAAATGAGGATCATCACTCTTAACCAGGCATCCTTGGATATTTTCGGAGGCAATGCAGAAGAGGTTATTGGAAAAAAGTTGCTTGAATTTCTTCCGCAAATGGAAGGAACAAAAGGGCATCTTGATCTCCTTAAAGCTATTGGTGGTGAAACAATTCACAATAAAATTTATTATTCAGAAGTCTCTCATAGATATTATGAGAATTTTCTAATGCCACTCTGTGATGACCAGGAGAGAGTGTATGCGGTATTGGTAATAGCTCATGATAATACAGATCTGATAACATCAGCAGAAAAGCTAAAGGAAGCGCAACAAATTGCACAGATCGGGCATTGGGATTGGGAAATAGCATCCGGTAAGTTGACCTGGAGTGATAATATGTATAATATTTATGGTTTAAAAACTGAAGAAGGAATAAGCTATGAAAGATTTATCGCTCATGTATATCCGGATGACAGGGCCAATATGGAAGCCAACATAGAATATGCCTTGCAAACTAAGAATTTCAATGACTTCTTTCACAGGATCATCACCCCGGAAGGTATTGAAAAAATAATGCATGCACGGGGAGAGGTGATCACTGATAAAAAGGGAAAGATATTGCGAATAGTAGGTACAGGCCAGGATGTAACGAAACAAAAAATGGTAGAGAAAGAACTGATGGCGATCAACAAGAGCGTGGAAGAACGAAACCAATTCATTGAGCAACTGATCAATTCTTCTCTTGACCTGATAACGGTTATTGATAAAGAACTGCGGTTAATTACCCTCAATAAAAAAGCACAGGCGATATACAAAGCATATTACAAAGAAGACTTAATAGGAAAGAAGATCACAGAGATCGACCCACCTGTTAAGGGTACCGAATCTTATGAAGATATTCAACAGGCTTTTGCCGGGAAAGTCATTATAAAGGACAAGATCAAATCGACTCTTTCTGACAACTACTACGAACATAATTATGTTCCCTTGATAAATGCGAACGGCGAAGTATATGCCGTAATGATCATTAGTCACGACATTACCGAAACAATGAGACAGATGGAAGAGCTAAGAAAGCTTTATGAATCGGATGTGCAAAAGAATAATTTTATTGCGATGGCGAGTCATGAATTAAAAACGCCGATCACTTCGATAAAAGGTTATGTGCAATTATTATTAAATGCAGTTGAGAAGGAAAAAGAACAACATAAGCCATTGCCTCCATTATTAGTACGCTCTTCGCTTATCAGTGTTGATAAGCAGATCACAAGGTTGACAAGGCTGATATCGGAGTTGCTTGATCTTTCAAAGATCGAAACAGGAACACTTGAATTGAAAAAAGAAAAATTCAGTCTTAATGAACTGGCAATTGAAACTGTACAGGACGTTCTTTATACAAACACCAACTACGAGATAAACTTATTTCACGATTATCAGAGTTATGTACTTGGTGATAAAGACCGGGTGGGGCAGGTGATGATCAACTTTTTGACAAATGCAATTAAATATTCACCGAATTGCAATAAGATAGATGTAACGATACACCAGGCAAAGAACAAACGGGTCGCTTTTAGCGTAAGAGATTATGGCATTGGAATTGATAAAGAAGAACAAGAAAAAATATTTGAGCGTTTTTACCGTGCGAAAGGCAAACAAGAACAAACTTATCCTGGTTTTGGCATCGGTCTTTTTATAGCAAAAGAATTTGTAGAAAAGCATGGGGGACAAGTAATGGTAGAAAGCGAAAAGGGAAGCGGTTCAGTATTTACATTTACTTTACCGATATTTAAACAATGAAAGAAAAAGGATTGATAATGGTTTTGGATGATGATCCTGATATCTGCATCATGATAAAAATGGTGCTCGATTATTATGGATATGATGCAGTGGATTCAGACAATGAGGAGAAAGCAATAAGAATAATTTCATCAAACCATGTCGATCTTGTTATAATGGATATGCTTTTGTCAGGTGCTGATGGAACTGATATATGCCGGCGCTTAAAACAAAATGAAGAAACCTCATCAATCCCGATCTTAATGTTCTCTGCACATCCTACAGCAAAAGAATCATGTCTTGCTGCCGGGGCTGATGATTTTATTTCAAAGCCATTTGAGATGAATGATATGATGGATAAGGTCAATTTTTTTCTTGAGCGAAAAAAGATCAGCCAGGTTTAAATGTAGCCTTCAGGTTTTGGTTCCTCTTTACTCCAATAATATCTTGTAGTTAATAATTGCCCAATTACATCAAAAACTGTTTTTAGTATTAGAAATGTAAGAGCAGGGGTCCATCCTAAAAACTTCGGAAGTAAAATAGTGAGATGCATCGGCACAATACGCAGGTAGGGAATAAAAAACATCGTGCCTATATTTCCCTGCAGTTGCGAATATTTGATCTTGTTTTGCGTAAAATGAATGATCTGCTGTAGCAACACTCCGCATGCAGCCCATTTAAGGTAAGAGAAGTTTGTATCTGAAAGTTTGAAGTCAACCAATAAGAAAACAAAATAGACAAGGTGGAATATTCCATAATGAAAAAGAAAAAATATAGGAAGACAACCCTTCGCCTGCTTTACAGTAGCAGGCTTATTATTAAATGTCATATTACTGACGTCAACATTTTTTAGTGTGATCATGTCCAGGAAATTAAAAACACCGATCAGCACACTTTGGCACCAGTATAACCAAATGATGGAAGTATATTGGCGGGGATCATCTTTGTATTCATAAATAAAAAGAAGATTCAATACAATGAGTGACTACATAGCCGGGTCACGAAGTATTTTTTGGATCGGGGACATAAAATGTAAATAAAAGTAAAAAGGTTGAGCGACCACTCAACCTTTTTACTTATTCAATATTTTTTTTAATTAACGCTAATGGTATACTTGCTTAACATTCCGTAACGGGTTGTAAATTGATTATCTGTTGTACTGGCTGAAACAAAATAAGAACCCGGTGATAAACTAACCCCTGCATTAAGTATAAATGGATCATTGATAGTTGAAATCAATGTTCCCTGGCTATTATAAATTTTTAAAACAAGATCGAGATTGCCGCCGTCATTATTTGGGCCCACATTGGCAGGTACCAGTGAAATTGTCTTTGTTGTATTAGTATTCACAGAAAAGAAATCAATATCAGTGCTGCTATTGATAAGACCAGTTTTTGAGCTACTAAGAGCTGTTGCCCCAATTGTGCCATTAGGATATTCATCGGTTGTTAATCCAACTACAGCAGCAATTTTTGCAACATCATCCTGCATGGTGGTGGCGGAAAGAGAATTTGGCCCGTAATGCCAAAGAGATAAGTTTTCATTATAAGATGCACCCATTATTGGCGCCCAACCTATTTCACCTGAGCCCTGGCCCCAATTATATTCAGATGTCTTAACGCCATTTTGATCATATAATGACTGATGTCTTAAGCCAATCGTATGTCCTGCTTCATGTGAGCTTGCTTCGGCGATCATTTTCACATTATAACCAAGCAGAGAAGAGAAAACAAAACAAGGCGTATTGCTTCCCCATGTAAATGAATTAAGATATGATACTCCTCCGGCTTGCCCATACCATTCCCAGCTTTCTGTTATTACGACTCTCATTCTTTTAGCAGGATTAGCGGCATTATATACAGCTTCATCAGTAGTAACAGTTATATTAAAAGGTGTAAAATCGGTAATAACCCTTTGCAGAATAAGATTTATTTCATCTGCATTCATATTAGCAGGCGCACAGGTAAATGGACCATTTACATTCCACATTGTATTTGCCACATACTGGCCATTGAAGTCAAGCAGGATAACATTTGCCAATGTAGGTGTTGTTCCTCCTCCGCCACTAGTAGTACCACCTCCTCCACTTACAGGTTTTCCTTTGCTTATTTCCAAATTCATTGCAGGACGCTTAACCATATTAAATTCGGAAAGACCAAAGCTGCAGGTTTCTTTTTCGTCGTTGATAGGAGTGGATGGATGCTGTTGATCAATGCTCTTTGAGCAGGCTGCAAGCAATAGCAGGCAGGGGATGGCTAGGTTTTTCAAGTGGATACAAATTTGTTCCGAAGAGAACTCCTCCGGAGGTTTTAAGGATTTGGATATTGTAAGCTATAACGTAGGGATCCGGAATAAATTTTTAAAGAAGGAGGAATTTTGTGGAAAAGTTTAATTATTACCATAAACGTTGTAGTCGCCAACTTGTTGATTGAAATGAAGGGCACTGGTCAGTTTTGGTTTTGATTTTTGGCCTGGGTTTGTTTTTAGGGGCATTATTAAAACAATAACCTTCGGTTAACCAAAGACATTTATCAATTTAAAAAACTAAGGTATATTTGTCATTGGTTATCAATAAAGATCAATTTTGAATCATTGATCAGAGCAATCAAAAACAAATTCTTAACTAAAATCTCGTTTATGAAAAAGGCAGTTCTCTTTGCATTTTTACTTGTTACAGTATTTACGGCATCGGCACAACTCAGGCTTAATGGTTACGCCGCTTATACTTTCGATGATGGGTTTGATGTATATGGCGATGCAAATAATTATTATAGTGGTAAACTAAAAGGCGGATCTCAATTTGGTTTGGGTCTTCAATATGCATTTAACCCATATTCAGCAGCTGAAGTATTATGGATACACCGCAGCGCCACTGCTCCCGCTACTTTTAAATTCGGAGTTGGTAACAATGCAAGATCTGAAACTTTTGAAGTAAAACATGATTATATCATGTTAAGCGGTGATGGGCTTTATTCGAAAAGTGCAAAATTCGAAGGTAATGCCGGCTTCATGGCGGGTGTTCTAATAAGCAATGTAAATGCCCCATCAGTTAACAAAAGTGGTGACAGAACAAATTTTGCCTGGGGTGGAAGATTAGGAGGAACTGTATGGGCTTCACCAAAACTTGGAATAAAATTGCAGGCAATGCTATTGTCATCTTCAACTGCTACAGGAGGTGATACATATTGGGGTTATTGGGGACCAGTGTATCTTACTACGTATACTACACTTTGGCAATTTAGTCTTGGTGGAGGATTGGCTTTGAAGCTGGGTAAATAATTAAATGATCTTATTAAAAAAAGGCAATCATTATGATTGCCTTTTTTATTAGTGCCCGGGACTGGATTCGAACCAGCACAACCTTTCGGATGCTGCCACCTGAAGACAGTGCGTCTACCAATTTCGCCACCCGGGCATTATTATATAAGAGCTTTCAAAAATTCTTTCCCAATCCCTGATTTTAAATATTTTTCTTTTACTCGTGCAGAAATCCTATCAGCAAATTCTTCAGAATAAATAAGAGTAAAAGGAAGATACGCTTTTGTTGATCTGTTTTCCCCTTTATTATGTTCTTCTAAGCGCCTTTTAAGATCATTTGTCATTCCAACATAAATATATTTTCGACTTAAACTTCTAAGGGCATAAACAATTATCATCAGTAAATTTAAGAACTATTGCGTCTACCAATCCTGCCTGCCGGCAGGCAGGTTCGCCACCCGGGCGGGGTGCAAATATAGGAACTTTGCTTTTCGGGTCAGACTCACTTCAATGCTAAAAATTGAAATTTTTCAGTAGTTTTAAATCAATGAACCATTTCTATTCTCAATGAAACTTCAGCCAGGACTTATCTATCTTCTTTTTGCTTTACTTTTTATTTCTTCCTGTAAAAAAGAAGAAATATTTGAGATTGAATCTTCATCAAGTTTTATAAAATCATCAAAAGAAACTATAGGCATTGTCAGGGTATTTACCGGAAACGGTGAAGTAACCGATCAGTATATAGTTCAGCGGCATATTAATTTGAATTCTACAGCATTCAATAGTATAAGTAATAGTTTATTATCAGCTACAGGTAGAATGGATACAATTAAATTTACAGATTCAAAGAATGCAAAAGTTTACGATAACTATCGATACGCTGATTATGCTGTGACGCAACAAAAAAATGATATCATCCTTTCTGGAACGCAAGTCATCCATTCTGGGCATTATGGCGATCTGTTTACGAAGAGCCCTGCGTACCAGGTCTGTCAATACCTGCCACCGATCTATGCAGAATACCTGATCAGTTCCACGGCTGGCAATTATTATTTTGGATATGACACAAAAAACCAATTTGTTTTGAATAGCGAAAAAGGAGTATTGCAAGCTTCGTATATAATAATGATGGTAAATTATCCGGTCGCATATTCTTCCCGTAGCTATACAGTACAAAATAAACCGGATTTTAATTTTTATAAATCGTTAACCCCGGCTGATACAGTAGTATTACAACAGTTCGCTGTTAACTATAAAAAATATTAAAACGGTACAGTCGAAAATTGTTATGAAATTTCTATCAGCAAAGCCAAGTCCCATTATAACAAAAAGACGATCACTTTTTTTTGTTGTGCTTTTACTATTTTTCTTCTCCTGTAATAAGAATACTGATGTGCCAGGAGCGACGATCCCGGATCTAAAAAATGAAAAAGCTGATGTGGCAGTAAAATGGTCCGATCTAACATTATATACCATCAGGTTCTCCTCATTCAACACACCAACGTATACCTCAAGGTCGCTTGGCTATATCGGTCTTGCTATGTACGAAAGCATGGTTCGCGGGGATTCGTCCTATCGGTCAATGAGCGGACAGCTAAATGGATTGACACTTCCACTTCCATTGAGTGGGGAAAAGTATCACTGGGTTCTTGCTTTAAACTCGAGCCAGAGGTCAATACTTAAATTATTATACCCGGTGCCGCAAAATTCACATCGTTATATACACGATAAAATTGATTCTTTATATAATGCAATTTTTACGGAAAGATCAAAAGATATCAATAATGCTATAGTGGAACGTTCAGTAAAATGGGGGGAGGATATTGCGCTTGCTATTTACAATTGGTCGATAAGTGATGGCGGAGACAAAGGATATACCAGGAATTTTGATCCAACATATACTTTCCCTTCTGGTCCCTCGCATTGGGTGCCACCGCTGCGTGGACAAACAATAAGCCCGTATCCTCTTCATCCGCATTGGGGCAATAACCGCACATTTGTTATTGCCAACAGTACTATACCTGTTCCTGCTATTGTTCCTTATTCAACCGATCCATCATCGGATTACTTTAAATTATATAAAGAGGTTTATGATAAAGACAAGGTATTGACCCAGGAAGAAATGGAAATTGCTGCATGGTGGGCTGATGATCCTACAGAAACTTTTTCACCTCCAGGCCATTCTTATGCAATGGCTACGATCGCAATAAAAAAAATTGATGCGACCATAATGAAAGCTGCGGAGGCTTACGCAAAAACAGGAATGGCGGTAGGCGATGCATTTATTAATTGCTGGAAAGCTAAAGCTGTTTACTTCAATCAACGACCTTCAGGTTTTGTAAAAGCGAATATTAATCCTATCTGGGTTCAGTTTTGGCCGGAGCCACCTTTCCCGGCATTTCCATCAGGACATTCTACACAAATAAGCGCAGCTGCTGAGGTATTGACAAATGTTTTTGGCGATAATTTTTCATTTACTGATCGTTCTCATGAAGGCAACAGGCGAGGTGATGACATCAGGTTTTTAAGTTTAAAATATCCTGCCCGTAATTTCAATAGTTTTTGGCAGGCGGCTTTGGAATGTGGCTGGAGCAGGATCTTAGGCGGTATTCATACCCAGCAAGATAATCTGGTAGGTCAGCAGCAGGGTCGATCTGTTGGTCAAAATGTAAACTCATTACGCTGGAAGAACTAATCCTCTGTCCCGGCTCTATCAATTAAAATTTGTAACCACTAATATTACTACACACTCACATTAAAATCTCTCAATGCATCATTCAAACTTGTTTTCAGATCCGTACTTGGTTTGCGTTGACCAATGATCAATGCACAGCCAACACCAAACTCACCAGCAGGGAATTTTTTTGTATAACTGCCAGGAATCACAACACTTCTTGCAGGCACCCGACCTTTCATTTCTTTTGGTTCAGCTCCGCTTACATCAATGATCTTTGTTGATTGAGTTAAAACAACGTTTGCACCAAGCACAGCTTCTTTTTCTACAACTACACCTTCAACAACGATACATCTGCTTCCGATAAAACAACCGTCTTCAATGATAACTGGTGATGCCTGTAATGGCTCTAATACTCCACCAATGCCTACACCACCACTTAAATGAACTCCTTTACCTATTTGGGCACAGCTTCCAACTGTTGCCCATGTATCAACCATTGTTCCTTCATCTACATAAGCACCGATGTTTACATAGCTTGGCATCAGCACAACATTTTTTGCTAAGTATGCCCCGTAACGTGCTACTGCATGAGGAACTGCACGAACTCCGAGTTCTTTATAATTTTTTTTCAGCAACATCTTATCATAAAATTCAAACGGCTCAACATCCCATGTCTTCATTTGCTGAATACCGAAATACATTAGTATTGCCTGTTTTACCCATTCATTAACTACCCATCCTGTATCAGTAGGAGATGCAACACGCAATCTTCCTTTATCGATTTCTTCTATCACTGCTCTTATTGCATCGCTATATTTTTCATTTTTCAATAATTCACGGTTGCTCCATGCTTCCAGTATCAACTCTTTCATGTATCAATTTTTTTGGACTGCGAAAATAGGGAATGTTGTCGTGAAAGTTGAAAGGCCTTCGGGACAACAGTGTCTCCGTAGTTCAATTTGTTTTAAATTGAGATAGCTAAGAATTAGTTTAAACTCAACTATAAGATCATATGGTTTATGCATTTCGGCTCATGCCCGGAGAAGATCTCCGTAACGGCATTGATGCAATTGTGAAAGAAGAAAATATCAGTGCAGGTTGGATCAACACCTGTGTCGGTAGCCTCACCGACTATAATATTCGTTTTGCAAACCAGGAAGAGGGTAGCAGGGGCTCCGGTCATTTTGAGATCGTGAGTCTTACGGGTACAGTTTCTGTCAATGGTCATCACTTGCATATCAGCATTAGCGATAGTACTGGTAAAACAATCGGAGGACATTTGCTGGAAGGCTGTAAAATATATACCACTGCAGAAATTGTTATCGGTGCTGCTTCGAACTATGAATTCACAAGAGAAAAAGATGGAACCACTCAGTGGAGAGAATTGCAGGTAAAAGAAAAGTAGGTCTCTCTTTATGTCGACGCGAACCGGGCAAAAGCTTATTCAATTTTGAAAATGGTTGCTTGCCTGGCAATGATACTCCAGGAATTATCTTTAAACAACCAAACATGTGTGAATCGTCTATGAACTGTCTTGCCTGCATTCGGTTGTGTACCCTGGGGCTTAATTATTTCACCACCCATTACAATTGCGATATTATCATTGAATGTGATCTTCTCGATCATTCGTTCGAATGACAAATAACTCAGGCCGCCTGATCTGAAAATGGCCTTTGTGCCTTCTACAGTGCCGACAACATTTGCAGGTGTATTTACTACCATATTGAGTGACCAGATCTTTCCAAACAATGGGACTGAATCACTTTTTAAGACAGATTCTCGTTCAAGAGTTTCGAGTCTTCTTATCTCGGCTTCTCTTGGATCTTGCGCTAAAAGATTATCTGCAATACATATGAAGCAAACTAAAATGGTAAGATGATATAAAATTTGTTTCATGGTTTAAGGTTTTTAGTTAATTCGTTGAGCTATTACAATCTAAAATTACGCAACCCTCAAATCGTTTCCTGGCAATACATCAATATTTGACCCCGTGTTTTCGTAAAATGCTTTCGGTTCATCATGTTGGCGTGGACGCAACCTTTGCACAGTCCTTCTTCACGTTGGAGTGGACGTCAACGTCTGCTGAGTGCAGTTTTGTACTAAGCTGCATTGCTACTATCATCATCTGTTGCAAGTTTACTCTGAGCTTCTCGAATGACACACTTGTACGTACCATATTGTTGGCAGCAAACAAGTGATAGATCTGGATTACCTTGGTCATACTTTAATTAGAGCTGATTATTTTCTCATCATTAAAGTATTTTCTAACCAAATAATACAAACATCATGAATGGAATGCATCACCGCTCAGGGTATGCTTATGAAATTGGAGGTGATTCGTATAGCGCCAGCTGGCACTACGAATTGGCGCCAAAGTCCACGCTTGCCCAATTGTCACTCACCAGCTATTTTGAATTTGATGATGAAACTAAGGTCGACCTTGGCTTTACAAGCTGTCAGTTCATTGACAGCAATGGAGTTCAACGAACGGATTCTTTTCCTGATATCGATCTGATCGATGGAGTCGTTCATAAGTTTGGACGAAACAAATTGGTAAGAGTTGATTGGGAAATGAGAGTCCGTGACGTTCATGCGTCATGGTTACTTAATCTTTTTTATTGGGATCACGTTTCTTAAAATCATTCATCATGCAAGACTTTTCTAATGGAGGAGATGCTCCAAAAATCCAGGATGTTTTTGTGATCGCTTTTTACGATCCAAAAACCGGCAGGATCGCTCATACACACACCAGCGTTATATTCGAGGGCGGTCGGAAAATTTCTGAACAGGAGGCGAGAAAGATCGGGGAGTCACGTGCTGTTCAACGAGGTCATAAGGTAAAGCAATTAAGGGTTGCTGTATCCAATAATATTGAACACAGCATGGGACCACATGTGATCGATCTGAAAAAAAAGACATTTAAAAAGAAACCAATTCCTCGCAAGCTGCTGAACAAAATACGTTCAACTCAAAAGTGAGTTTCTCGCCATTTTGTCCGCTTGAGTTATGAACCTGTCTGCCATAGGCAGGTTATGAATGGGCTCGTCATTGCGAGCCATTGAAAGTGCGTTCCGTCATTGCGAGTCACTGAAAAATGCTTCGTCATTGCTAGCCACCAAAGGTGGCGAAGCAACCTGCCCTAATTCAACATTAAAAATTTATAATTTAAAATAATTTCTCCTCGGCTGCATTGCTACTATTAAACTTCCGTGGAGCCTGGACAGAGGAGCGAAGCGACGAAGTGTCGCACTCTTGAACATTCGGTAATTCTATTCTGCTTTTTTTGTTTTTGGTCGGGCGACCAACAATAACGGGAGTATTATCTTGAGCCAGTTATGCCCCACTTCAACTGTTTTATTGGGTCAGGTTCTTTTTTTCTCATGTCAACCCACATCATTTGCTTCAAAAAAAGAGGCAACTCTGGAATCTTTGTGCAATTTTCAAGTATTACTGGTATCACTGGACAAGAACGATTAACAAATTCAGTAAGGAAAGCTCTGATTTCCATATCCTGCCAGGGGCCAGTATTATTTTGGCCAACAAAAATTGCAGCAGCTTTTATGCTTTTTATGTTTTCTTCTAAAACCACTTGCCAAAGTTTGCCAGGTTGTATTTGTTCTTCGTCTAACCATATTTGTAATCCAAGTTTTTCAAGATTTCTGGCAATGCTTTGTATTAACGGTTTGTCTGCACTATTGTGACAAAGAAATACATCAAATCCGTTACTTTTATTTTTTGTGGCAGAAGTGGGATCAAATTCTAAAATATCTCTTCCCTTCCTTGAGTAATCTGAAACCAAGTCCAAAACTGAAGTAATATCAGACAATACTTTCTCTTCGAGCTTGTTTGGTGTTTTTTCAAGAAAGTCTTTCTTACAAGAATTACATAAATAGGCTGACCTCATTCCTACATCAATTTTCGTTTTGTCAAACCAAAAATCATTAATACAACCGATAGATTCATCATGAGTTTCCCCAATATGCATTTCGTCACACAATATCGAAGCGGTGAAAAAAATAAGACCGTTCGACTTGTTGATATCTGTCAATCTGTTCCAGTCTGAAAAACTAATAATATAGATGTTTGAGTCGGTTTCAAAGAAGTAATTGTTGTCGTATCTTTTATTTGTAAAAATTAAAATTAAAAAATAGTCATTTGCTTCTTTTTGAACATCATTGGGTAATTCATCATAAGATGAAGAATTCTTTATTCTTTCAGATTTGAAAGAAATAGAATTGTTCCCATATTCAAATTCGGCATAGTTGCATAAGGAATTTAGAATTGAGACAGCTTTAGTAAGATTTACCTCAAACTGTTTGTCACTATACAATTTAATTTTCATGCTGATAGTTTTAGAAATATTGAAGCCATACTCTAATTTATAATATAGTTGAATACTTAGCAAAATTGACTGGCCTGAGTCACAGACTCAGGCCAACATTTATTGTATTTTTTTATTTATAGAATTAAAATAAGAACACTACGGACACATGGGATCAATAACTAACACTCAATTTGAAAAAAGCTTCTCCCGCTTTGATGTCATTAAGCATCACCGTGATTCGATGTAAATCATTTAAATAGGTTAAAGGTGTATTCTTTTTTACTATTCGGATACTGCTATCTTTCGCAATATTATCAACGAGTTTTATTTTGACCGAATCATTATAAATTGCAAGATTCGACATAATTACTTCACGTAATTCTTTAAATTCAATATTTTTAGAATATTTTGAAGAAGATTCTCCCTCTCGTAATGGCCAATAATCTTTATGAATTGTTTCCCCAGTCAAAGTATTAAAAACAGTATTCCAGGATTTAGTATTTCCAAAACTAATGTTAGGAGTATATTTCGTAATCAACTTATCTCTCTTGTTTATCTCCTTAATTATAGAGTCTTTCCAAAAATTTGTGACTACATCATAATTGCCAGGTATGATTTTTCCTCTGCATTCTTCAAGTAAGATCCTTAGGCTGCTATTTTGCAGTATAGTAAATCTTAATGAGTCAGAAACTAAAGAATCTTTCCTCATATGAGAGATATTTTGTCTATTTGATATTTTTTGATTATCGGTTATAAAATAAATTAATAAAACGAATCCTATAGCAATAAGAATCCAAACAACAAGGTCTACAATACTTCTTATGTTGAATGACTTCAACGCCTTACTAAATTCAGCATTGATGTCTTCCGGATTCTCGCTTCTTTGTAATACGTCGCTATCCATCTTATAGGGTTTTATTTAATACTTCGTTAATTAATAAACAACAATCATTCTCACAATAACCGGCAACTCTGCTTTTTTCTATTATATCCCTTAATTCTTTTGCTTTGTGAAATTTTTTTCTAGACTTCTTAACTTGGATCCAAACGGGCCAACTCATTAATGCACCTAAAGTTGTTGCTATTGTGGGAATGGTTATTAGACTTCGAATTTCATCTATTTTGAGTTCAGTTTTAAAAAACCATAACAGATATACGATTGCAAAAAATGCAACAATCCAGATAGTTAAAGCAATTTTTTTTCTCAATAAATCCTTTTTGCAGGCAAGCACTATTTTATTAATGTTAAGATCAAGATCTTCACAAAAATTGAAGCTGGTTGTAAAAGACATGGTGGTGCAGTTAATTAAAAATAAACTATCAATTAAGTAAAGTCAATACCACAAAAGTGGTATCATCATTAAAAAAATCATATCCGGGGTCTCACAGCTTCATCTCTATTTTTTTCGAGTCTTATTGCGAAGACGACCCCGGGCGGACTTAAAACCTTAGAATACGTAAAATATCTACTTTATAAATGCTAAAATATCTGCTTTCAAATGTTTTAAACTAGTCAATTCACATTTGCTTGCAAGTCTAAAAGTGAAAGAGTCGACTGCCATAGAAGCAATTGAAAACAAATATTCAATCCTTACTTTTAATGACATCAATAAATACTTTCCTGTATCTATTTCAGAATTAGAGACGAGAACTCAAATTTATAGCCTAAATACAAACATCACGAAGGCTATACACTTGGTGTCTATAGTGTTCCTTTCTTCAAAACAATAAAGAACTTTGAGTCGTAATGCTTGGTTTATTTCTTCGGCACAAGCTTATTAAGATCAACATTTAGAGCCTCTGCAAGTTTCAGTAAAGTAGTTAATGACGGATTTGTCTGCCCTGCTTCCAATCTTGCAAGTGAGCTTGCCGATATATCAGCTTCAATTGCAAATTTGCGGGTGCTGAATCCTCTCTCAACACGAAGTTTTTTGAGATTCCTGCCGAAGTCCTTTAAAAGCTTATCGTCATTTGTACTCATTGGTCATGTAAGATGAACTAATTCTAAAAAAATAATGCTCCCAAGTATGGGAGCACTCGGAAAAATGATTACCTTGTATAATCTTTCAACGGAAACCTCTTTCTATGACACCACCTTATCAAACCATTCATTCATTCTTCGATGCCTACGGTCTCGTGCATGCCCGTTTGATTTTACAGGAGCTTATAAAAAAAGCAGACTCAGAAAAATCCTGGAACCGCAGTGCCTGCTGCGATGTACTCTTTTACACAGAAAAGATCATCGAACTAATAGAAGCAGTATTTCACATCGTCAATACATACGATCAACACGAAGACGTAACACTTGATAAAGAAGCAGGCGAGGAGATATGGCTGCTCAAAGATTACGGTAGCTGGTGTGGCTCCCATCGCAACGATACCCCTTGGGATTTCTTTCCCCGCCATCTAAGCAAAAAAGAGTTTTTAGATCCATACAAGGCACTCGAAAAATTTACCAGCTTCAGAAATATAGATCAATGGAAGCAAACCATAAAAGACTTGGCATATCATGCCTTATCAGAAGTTCCCTTAAACGAATTCGACGATTCCAAAAGCACTCTTCGAACATACATTCATCTCAATAAACTGATCGAAGCAACCCATCTCATAGAGATCCGCATGCGGCCCGCCACACCCAAACCCCATTGCAAACAGAAAAATAGTAAAGCCAAAAGCATTAAAGCCCGTCAGGAAGAGCTCATGTAAAATATAGTAAACACCCTTCAGCTATCGTCGATGCAGACAATAAGAATTGTTTAGCTGAGTTAACAGTAGCACTGAAGTTTAATCAAGGCTCCCGGCAATGGCCGTACATCATTGCCGGTGTGCTTTTCTTTCGTTCTTTCTTTTGCACAAGCAAAAGAAAGAACATGGATAATTGAACTCCTTTTATCGAAAGAGTTTCTCCTGTTATCAAACTTTTCAGTACGAGACAACCTAACGGTTACAGTATGGCAACTTCTACTCAAAGCCCACTCAAAGGCATGGATAAAGCGTTAAATATAGTAGTCTTACTGTACTCAAATTAAACGCTTGTATTTAGCTATTTTCTCTGAAAGATAATTCTCACTCCTCTGTTTTATTTTCAAAATTGTGGCTGCAAAATCAAGAAATTCAAGTGCATCACGTTCATGGCCTATATAATTGTCTTCTTTTAATAAATAAACGCCAAGCTTCAATAGTAAAGAAGCATTTTCTTCACGTTCTAGCTCGGTTATCCATGCTCTAGTGGACCAATGAAGTTTAATCCAGTTGGATTTCAAACTTGAATATTTTGCGGAGATCACAGATTTCACAACATGGCTCAGTTGCTTTACCGTATTTCTATCGGGCGGCCAACTATCATCCTCAGGTTCAGGGAAGAATTTATTTATATTCTTTAATACAAGTGATAACCAGAACGAAAGAGATACTTCGTCCATTTTTGCCAGTACAAGTGTCTTGACAAACGTATGATTACAAAAAGAGTCGTTCCCATAATCAAGTACAAAACATTTGCTTTTTAAATTTCTTATTGAAGAGCCAATTAGGCTTCTGATCTCTTTTTCGTTTATTGTGGCATAATTTTTACTGCTCTTGAAATCTTCAAATGCTTTGACCAGTAATTCGATTGATATAGGATAAAAGTGCCAGGTTTGTAACAATGAACTAAAACAAAGGATATCTGCAGCGATTGGATCTGTATCAACTAATTCAGCAAATCCTAATTCAAACCATTCTTTTGGCCCGTAAAGAATTTCACCTTCATGGAGATACCACATAAACTCCTTTACTCCACAAGCATGAAGACGTGTTTTCCAGTTGCTCATCTCAGCAAATAAGGGCGATTCTAGTTCTGCCTTTCGAGGGATGTTAACATAAGGATAAAGCAGTTTTAGCTGCTTTGCTCCCTGGGTAGCCCAAATGTGTTTGATTTTGTGAAGTGCAGAACAGTGGATTTTGTTTATATCTTTTTCTTCGCTTAGGTCTCCTTTACGTGCTGCACTCTTTCCGGCTAAGTATAGTAATATATCTCGGGTTTCCTTGTTTGCTTCGTTCCATCTTTCTTGCTGCAATAAGTTATGCAGTTCAGTATAATCGACCGCTGGTTCCGGTTCAAATTGCTCGGTTGTATCAAACTTCGGAAGATTAAGCTTGCCTTTTAAGTGAGGATGTTGATTTACAATTGTTCTAAAAAGGCTTATAATGCCACGGTCACTTAACTCAACCCACTGTTTTCCTCGCAAACGATAAGGAATATCACATTCATCTAATAGTATTGGTATGAGGAACACTTTTCCGTCAGGTATTTCATCTAGCACATCAAGAGCTATTTTAATTTCTTTTTGAAAAAATCCTCTTTTATCAACGGCCAATTTAGAAAGACAAACCAAAAAATATTCAGTTGATTCAATCGCCTTTCTAATCTCCATTTCCCAATCTTGACCTGGCAGAAGATCTTCCTCATCCAGCCAAGGGTTTAGCCCCGCATCATGTAGTTTATGATATAGCCATCTGACACGGGCTTTATCTTGTGAAGCGTGACAGAGAAATATACGAGGATTATTATTGTTGCTTGTCATTATAGTCAACAATGAATAGAAAAAATAGCCATCAAAGAAACAAAAAATTGACCCCTTTGTATTACCCTAAAATAGTTGCTTACACACTAATTTATGATATAAGCCGCTATTAAATTATAAAATCAATTAGAAAGTTGAATATAGTTCCTGCAGCACAAGAGTGCGACGCAACAGAAGCTCAGTAGTAGCAATGCAACCCGGTCAATAATTTACTTCGTCTTACTCACCACTCCACCTTTTCTACTATCAACAGTTACGGTGTATTTTCCACTTCCCTGTACGATCCATCGAACAGTAACAGCGCCAAGCCCCGGAATATTCCGGACCGGAACAGTAGCAGGATTTGTTTTTTGTTCGGTAGTTATGTTGAGGTCGGCATTGTCAACCACCATGCCTGCAAGAACAGTAGCGCCGGTCAGTGTAATATTATCGGGTCGTTCAATTTTAAATTTCAGGTCCTGGCTGCTATGCGTGGGCATCAATCTTCTGTTGGAGATAACAGCAGTCACTTCTTTTAATCCATCGCCAAGATCTTTTTCCATAATGGTATCAACATTCAGCTTCGGTGTTTGATAACAATGATAAATTGTGAATGACATATTCCGATGCGCATCACTCTCCAGTAAAAATCCGGGATGTGCACGGCCAAAATTCTTTTTAAAACCGCCGATCTCTATTTTCCCGTATTGCGGATGATCATATTCATGCCAGTCAACAAATGCATCTTTGAACAATGTATAACGATCAAAAAGAAATGAAGTGTTATCGTTAGGATCACGGGTCGCATCTTTATTATAAAAAAGATAAGGCGTCCATAATTCATTTGAATAAGTATAAATGCCCCGACCACCATAGAACCAATCAAGTTCACCGCCATAAGCAGAATAGAGGTCTTTATAAACCACGAGATAGCGATAACCGGGTATAAGTTCTTCACCTTTTTTTCCAATGACATCATAGACCTGCAGATCCTGTGCATTATAAGTTTGCAGATCATTTGGATCACCAGGGCCACGGAGTATCATTCCACCGGCATTATGGAAAGATTGTGCGGCTGCAATATTTGGATGCTTCATTACAAATTCCATTATTGCCCTGTTCTCTGGCAACGAAAAAGGATATTTATAAGCGCCGCCTTGTATATAATTTGGTTGCCATCCCCAACCCCAATCACGGTTTGGATCGTATTCAAATGTGTAACCATCTTCATTCACTTGACCATCGCCATCATTATCTTTTCCTTCAAGACCTAAAAATTCGTAGTCACCTTTTTCATCTGGGCCAACCTGCAACATGCGACGTGGTTCAGTTGGATCAACACGATAACGGCCATTTGGATTTTTCCGACGCATCAATAATATTTCTTTGTCGCCATCGAGATCATCATAGCCATCTTCATCTACCAGCCCGTCACGATCATTGTCAACAGGAATAACACCTGAGCGGGGAGAGCTGCCCGTATTTGGTTCATGAAAATAACTATCTCTTCCATCGGGATTGATAGTGGGAACGATATAAAAAACTTTATCAGCTAATAATTCCTGGACAAATTTTGTATCAGCAAATGATTCGGTAAGATACCACGCAGTATACAATGAAAATTCCGCTCCCTGCACTTCATTAGAGTGAATATTCCCATCAATGTACATTCCGGGCTTTTTATCGGGATCTCCTTTTTTAAAATCGGTGATGGTCAAACACCAGAGATCACGGCCTTTATATGATTTACCTATCGATTCAAGCTTTGCGAGATCAGGATAAGCTGCTGCGATCTTTTTACATATTTCGGTTATGGCTGCATGATCATTATAACGATTCCAGCTTATAACTACTTTAGGATTTACTGGTGAACCGGCTGCTTTGAATAATTGGGCAGGGGTTTGCGATTGTGATGAGAGTGCAAACAGAGTTAAGAGTGTAGAGCTAAGAGTTATGAGTTTTATATAGTGTTTCATACTTTGTTATTTTTTTGATTGGTTAAGAGTTGAGAGTTATGAGTTAAGAGTTTTATTTCAACTTTTAACTCTACACTCTTAACTATAAACTCACGTCAATAGTTTTAGTTCCGGTTGTAGGGCTGCCTGCTTCAATTGTTAGTTTACCGCTTCCTTTTATCAACCAGGTAATTTGTTGTGAGCTGTAACCTTCGAGGGAAGGAAGCGTTTGGATCTTTCTTCCACTGATCACAGATTGATTACTTGTTGTATTTACTTTTACATTAATGCGTTTTACCCAATAACTTCTTTCACCTAATTTGGAATGTGATGCTAATGCGCCTTTATTAATAATATCTATTGTTATTCTTGTAAGGCTTCCTACTTTTTCGGTTTTCACATTCATGATGTCTATCTCAGGTTGATAAGATGCCAACTTTACCAAAAAGTTTGAATGTTTCTTTACAAGATCAGCAACGAATTTGTAAGGAGGTGTATTCAATGCAAATGGATCAAAGCCTCCAACTTCTACTTTTTGATTGGGAAAATCAGGATGTGTCACTTGTTTCCATTCGGTAAATGCTGCAGGAAGATTTTGCTGGTTCATCCATCTTAAATAATGTGCCCCTGCATCATCAACAGTAAATGCTTTTTCTGATTTAGTAGTATCAGGTTTTGTTTTGGGAACAACCCAGCCAGGTGTACTAAAGCTATAGCGTCCATAATGAAAGTAAGCCCATGAATAAAGATCGCCACCGGCAGGAGAGGTCTTTGGTGCATCTTTCATCCCGATAGCTATCGGGATTACGGTCTTATTATAAAGATCAACCACCATGCTGTCAACTTTTACATCTGGTAATTGCCAGCCAGCGACAACAGCTTGCGATGCTGCCTGCTGATTAAATGCTAATGCTGATGTAAGATTGTTATTTGTTCCAAAACTGAGTACAGCGTATACGTTGAATCGTTCGTACAAATAATCAAGTAATGCTCTTGTTTCATTTTCTGAAACTGCAAATTCACCGGAGCCTTGTGTGAAGGACGGATGTTTGTAACTGAGATTCTTATTGAACCATACACCGCCTTCACCATCTTCATTGAACAAATTGTCTTTATCATTATCACTTCCTTCGCTGAGTAAAATATATTTTCCTTTTTCTCCTTTGCTCAGTTCAGCTTTTATCATTACTCTCGGATCATCAGGATGTGTTTTGTATTCGCCAGTCGGTGACTCTATTCGCATCCAGGTAATTTTTCCATTGCCATCAAGATCATCAAAGTCATCTTCATTTGATCTGCCATCCCTGTCATCATCTGTACTGGTGTTGTTGCCCTGTCTTTCATATTTCTTTGAAGCAAAGAATTGTTCCATTGCATCGGGACTCATGTTGGGGAAGATGTAAAAAGTTGTTTTGTTCAGCAAAGCTTTTATGCTGTCGCTGTTACTTCCCTGCAATAAATTTTCTGCAAAACCAATTGCCAGTTCTGTGCCTAATATATGATTGCCCTCAGCACCACCAACAATAACAATGGCTGGTTTTGTATCGGCATCACCACTGCCCAGCGTTAGTTGCCATACATCTTTACCGCCAGCAGTTTTTGTAAGTGATCTTAGTTTGGCCAGTTGCGGATAATTTTTTGTTAGTGCATTGAGCCGGTCGGTTTGTTGTGTGTAGTTGCTGTAATTCGTTTGTGCCATTACTAAAGAGGAGAGAAGCAGGGCACAAGAAAGACAAGCTTTCATCTGTTTTGTCATGCAGTAGTTTTTTGGTGGGCTAATATACGTAAACAATGAACTATACCCACAACTGCATAAAGATCAAAAGTGACACGGCTATTATTTTATTATTTCGTAGCACAATTCTACAATTCCGGTTTTATAGGCTGTCGTGTCTTTCAGATGTAATGGTTGTTCATGTCCTATGTGATCAAAAAACGGCAGCCCATCACCCAAAATAATTGGCAGAATGCTTACTCTTATTTCGTCGGCTAATTTTAGCCGGATAAAATCTTTGGTAAGTGCAGAACCGCCTACTACCCATACATTTTTATAATTTGGTTTTAGTCGCTCCTCTATAAGTTTGTTTAGTTCGCCTGAATAAAATTCAATGTTTTGTCTATCGTTTGGCAGGACCCGGTTAGTTAAAACAATTGTAGGCTTATCTCCATAGACCCAACCATAAGATTTTGAAAGTTCCAAAGCGAGTTCGTAAGTTTTTGCACCCATAACATAGCAATCTATTGTTTTAAGAAATTCCTCTGTATTTTGTTCAGTAACTCCCTTTTCGTAATAGTCGGACGTATCAAACCACGAAACACTATTGTCTTTTTTGGCAATAAACCCATCAAGACTTGAGACCATGTGTATTGTTACTTTAAATGAGGTCGTTGGCATTGATAAATACTTTATGATATCGACGCCTGCACCAATTGTTCAATATTAAATTTCCTCATGCTCATAAATGCCTGAGCCGCTTTGCCAGCTTTTGCAGGATCACTCATGATCTGGCTTAGTATCGTTGGTATGATCTGCCATGAAACACCAAACTTATCTTTCAACCAGCCACACATGCTTTCTTCACCGTTTTGAGTAAGCTTTTCCCAATAGTAATCTACTTCATCCTGGTTCTCGCAATGTATCGTTAATGACACACCTTCGGTAAAAGTAAAATTGTGTGAAGCGGCACTTTCCATCAACATAAATTTTTGTCCGTTCAATGCCATTTGTGCATGTTGTACTTTCCCTTCTTCATCTGGTTTTTGATCTTTACCATAACGAAGTATACCATCAACACTTGAATTTTTAAAAATAGAGGAGTAATGTTTTATTGCTTCATCTACACGGCCATATTGTTTGCCGGTAAACATGAAACATGGTGTTATCTTCTGTCCTACATCGCTTAGTTTGCCCAGAGCAATTTGCCAGGAGATGCCAAACTTATCATTGAGCCATCCATATTTTTCACTCCATGGATATTTATCCAGGCCCATTAATACTGTTCCTTCTTTGCTCAATGCATTCCATGCCCGATCCAGTTCCTGGGCATTCTCACAGATATAAAAAAATGAAATGGAAGGAGTGGGCTTATACATAGGACCGCCGTCAAGCAATGTGAAGTTTTGTCCTGCGACGTCGATCGCAGTTACAATGGGTGACTGTGCAACGATCTTTGCATTATCGAATGCTGTGCAATACAATTTGGCGGCATCTTTTGCCTGGCCATCAAACCAAAGACAGGGGGTGATCTTTTCTTTCATGTTTTAAAATTTATACAAACCTATAAAGCCAATCAGGCAAAAAATAGAACAAAAACGACACTATTCATTTTTGTTTTTTAAACCCGATTTTAAATAATCATTTGGTGTTATTTCGGTGAACTCTTTAAACGAACGGATAAAATGACTTTGGTCGGCAAACCCATTATCATAAGCAACATCGGTCAGCTTATCGAAATTCTTTTCTCTTAATTGGGTAAATGAAACCTGGAACTGGCAAAGCCTCCTGTATTGACTTGCTGTGATGCCGACATATTTTTTAAACATTCTTTGAAAGGTTCGCTCATTGATGCCCGATCTTTTCAATAGCTCCGACAAAATATCTTTCCCGGTATTGATCATCATTTCATCTGTTGCAAATTTTATGACCTCGCATTCTTTATGCTGTTGTTGTAATTGTTGAATTAATAAGTTGTCCAGCACTTCAATTTTTTTTGCCGTTGTTCCTGAATAGAACAATTGTGTCTTAAGCGCATTTGTTTTGTGTGGACTCCAGTTCCTAAGATCGAGAGGAGATCTTGCAACTTCAACAGCCGAAATATTGAACATGCTTGCCAATACAAATGGCCTAAAGAAGTAAATGATAACAGTTATGTTCTTGCTGGTATTCAAATATTCTTCCGGGATCAATTTCCCAAATAAGGTCAAGTGTAAAATATTTTCACTTCCAGCTTCATCTTTTTCTGTTTTGCAAACCAATGAGGAAACGCCGTTCGTAAGTATCGGTAATTTATCAGAACCTGGTTCAGAAAAACCTTCTAATATCAGAACCGTTCGCAAGTATTCTGATAATAAAGGATGAGATTTTTGGTACCAGTATTTCATTTATTTTTTTGATAATGCAGCAATATCTTTTACCTCTAAAATGCTTTTATCGTATCCTCTCAGCGTAACATTTGCCATCGCATCACCAACCTGTTTTAATGTGAGTACAGATTGAGGAGAGATTGTATTAATGATCGGCAATAGCCAGCCCATCCATTTATAAAGTGAAAGAGTGTTCTTTAAGCCCTGCGTTGGTTTCATTATGCCCGGTCTGAAATTATAAACTGCTTTAAAAGGAAGTTTTGTAAGGTCGCTTTCAGTTTTTCCTTTTACTCTTTGCCACATCTGCTTGCCATTTTCATTTGTGCCACGACCAGAAACATAGCAGAAGGTCATTCCTGGATTTAGCCTGCTCAATGTTTGTGCAAATCGCATGGTAAGATCATAAGTTACTTTGGTAAACTCCGGTTCTTTTACACCAACTGAACTCATACCTAAACAAAAGTAACAAGCATTATATCCTTTCAGCTGACCCTCTATATCTGAAAGATCATAAAGGTTTGCACGAACGATCTCTTTCAATTTAGAATGGGTGTGGCCACAAGGTTTTCTTCCAACAACTAACACTTCTTCTACTTCATCTCGCTGAAGACATTCATGCAGCACACCCTCGCCAACCATTCCTGATGCGCCGGTTACTATTGCTTTTATTTTCATAGATAAAATTTCCCGTTAAAGATATGACAACCTAACGGAGCGTCACCTGTTATAAGGATATTCATTTATCCAATGAAAACCGCGATTCATGAGTCTGAACCTTTTTTCATCATACCTTTTAAGTTTTAAAAACACTGAATCATCTTTCATTTTGCCATTTAATAATAAACAATCACCATCCTTTGTATAGCTAAAACCTGCCGCATTCGAGTTGTCTGTCGTAATATAAGCTGACACCGTCTTTAGAACAGTATCTATTTTAAAGGTGTAATTGAAGATCGAGTCATTCATCATTTTTATTTTTGCATAGTCCTTTGTTTGAATGATCACTTGTTTCCATCTTGTTGTGTCGGTAGTCAGCGGAGGTATGGTATCATTATTCCTTATAACTAATTCAGTATTATAAATGCCATATAGTGGCGGTTGTGATCGAAGATCACCATATTGTTTCATCTGGTCAAGACTTCCTTTTATTCCATAAAACAAAGCATTAGAGATAATGAGAATTTTTAAAACTATTATTCCAACACGAAACCATTTTTTTGTAAATACAGGTTGAGAATAATTGGAAATAATTCCTGGCTTATGTTGTACAAATAGCTGGTATATGTTTTTCATGTAAGGATAAGCAAGATAGAAGGCCATTACCATGATATTAAAAGAAAATAGTTTTACTGGTATATCATAGCATAGGTTTACGACGAATACATTTCCCATTACTATCAATGTCAGCAATGCTCCAAGCAAGGTGGTTTTTCTGAAAAATAAAAGCAAGCCGCAGATCACTTCACTCCAACCTACAAAAGCACTAAAGCCTTTTGATTGTCCCACATAGGTCCATGCAAGACCCATTGGGGATGAATCACCGTATGGCTGAACAAGTCTTGATAAATACGGATAAGGCATTTGCAGGTGGAATACTTTGGAGAATCCATAACTCAGCATAATAATTGCCAGGATGTAGCGTACTAAAACACAAAGCCAGTAGTAAGCCTTATTGTAGCTTTCTCTTTTTCTGTCTAAAATGCTCCAAATAATGCAGCCCAGTACAGACAACATTATTTGACTAAGCATTAAAACATAGTCATAGGTAGTATCACCGCTTCCATTTGTGAATATAGTGATCGGCTTTTCTAAATGTAGAAATGATTTTCCTACAACAGGAATGAGCCAATGCCAGAATTCGGTTACATAATTTAGCCCGTCATTATACCAGCCAAGGATATTCTCACTTATTTTATTTATTTCGTCTTTGAAAGGAATATTATCGAGTGGAAATGGGAATGTATACAAAATAAAGTAGCAGCAGAAAAAACGAAAGCTGATCTTTCGTGCTGTCGACCAGGCGGCTTCCATATGTAGTTAGTTTTGGTGAGATGGCCAGTACATTAAAGTATGATTTTTTTATCATCCATGCAGAGGTTTTTTATGAACGATGATTTTTGAATATGAAATGAAGCTATTCATAAAATATCTGCAAATTTGCAAGTCAGCAAATAGGAATATTAATGAATATCGGCTTCGATGCAAAAAGGGCATATCATAACGGAACAGGTTTAGGGCATTACAGTCGGACACTTATCCGTTCATTGTCAGAATACTTTCCTGAACATAATTATTTTCTTTTTAATCCCAGGTCATCAGACTTGTTTCATTTAAATGGAAAAAATCTTCATGAAGTGTTGCCGTCAGGCCTGTTGCATAAAACGTTATCATCAGTTTGGAGAAGTACGTGGATAAAAAGTGATCTCGAAAAAAATAACATTGATATTTATCATGGACTGAGCAACGAGATCCCGCTGGATATTGATACTACCGAAATAAAGTCGGTTGTTACTATCCATGATGTCATTTTCGAACGATTCCCTCATCAGTATTCTAAGATCGATGTTGAGATATATAAAAGGAAATTTAAATATGCCTGCGATCATGCAGATAAAGTAATTGCGATCAGTGAGCAGACAAAAAAAGATATAATGGAGTTTTATAAGACTCCGGAAGAAAAGATCAGTGTTTGTTACCAGAGTTGTAATCCTGCATTTGGGGAAAAAGTAAATGAAAAGGCAAAACAGGAGATAAAGAAAAAATATTCTCTGCCCGACCAGTATTTTCTTTATGTCGGTTCGATCATCGAAAGAAAGAACCTGCTTGGCATTTGTAAAGCAATTTATCTTTTGAGGAATGATCTGAACATTCCACTTGTGGTCATCGGTGATGGAACTAAATATAAACAACAGGTAAAAGATTTTATAAAACAGTACGGCTTGGAAAAGCAGATCATTTTTTTATCTGAAGACCCACTGGCAAAAGTTGCTTCTTCATTTCTAAAGGCGGAAGATTTTCCAGCGATCTATCAATCTGCCATTGCAATGATCTATCCATCTTTTTTTGAAGGATTTGGTATCCCTGTATTAGAGGCGTTGTGGAGTCGTTTACCGGTTATCACTTCAAATGTTTCTTGTTTGCCTGAAGCAGGAGGTGATGGAGCATACTATGTAGATCCAAACAGTTCTGAAGAAATTGCCGAAGGAATGAAAACGATCTTTGCTGATGGGTCATATACCGAAGCGTTGAAAGAAAAAGGCTGGCAGCATGCACAAAACTTTACACAACTAAAATGTGCTGCTGAAGTAATGAAAGTTTATCAGTTTGCTTTACGTTAATCAGGTTTTTTTTTCAACTCTTCCAGGATCGCTTTTATCTTTTTACTCTCCAATTTCTTTGAAGTTATAGTTTGGTAATATTCGTTTATTTTCTCTAACGCCATTTCTCTCGTTACATAAAAATCAGCACTGTAATTCTTATAGCGATCCATTAATTTTTCCGACATATTTTCAAGATATTTTATTGCCTCATTCGGTAATTCACTTCGAAATAAAGAAACAGCCATCTTATTAGCTTCGTTTAAAAACGGGATAGAATCGCCTTTATAAGTATCAAGATATTTCCTGCTCCATTTTTTTCCTGTTGCATTATCATTTTTGCCTACATAATATTGAGTTATCTTATAATAAAGATCAAGGTGAATGTCGTCCATTGAACTGTAACGATAGGGATCATTCTTTTTGCTTGTGACAGGCTTATAGTATTTAGACAGATAATTATAGGCATCTTTATAATCATCATATGAGCCAGGATAAGAAAGAAAAGCATAAGATGGTGTCAAGCGGTAGACAATAGCTTCCTGGTGGAATTGGCTAAAGTGTTTAAAAAGTTCAATTGGAGCTGTAAAGCAGATAGGCCTTGAGTGAAAATTATTGGCAATAATATCAAAAATGATAAAATCGTTGAGCATCAGGTACTGTGGCAATGACCATGTGATTTCGTTTCCCCTGATCATTTGTTTAAATGTTTTTTGATATTTCACCGAATCAACTCTTAATGTTACTGAATTTGCGGGAAAGGAAATGATACCATCACCTGATTGGGTTTGAAGTTTGTATTTCCCTGAAAGGATAATTGAAATGAATTCCTTTAGATCAAGATTGGGTTCGTCCTCCTGTGGAAAAAAAGTTTTATTATCGGTATTCCTGTAAAAATAATCGAATGAATTACTGCCAAATTCTTTATCAGTAGCTGAAAACAGAATGGTTTTATTCTGTTTTAATAAATTAAGATAAGGCGCAAAACCAAGCAAGGAATAATTGATTACACTTACATCTTTTCTGAAATTCTCAATTTCCTGTATATACCACAGCGGGTATGTATCATTGTCCCCGAAAGTGATCAGCACACTATTGGGAGGACAGGAATTTAAATAATTGTGACCAACTTTTCTTGTATTGCTGTCAACTTTGAGGGATTTTAAAAAATCCTTTGCTTCAGTTTCCCGATTGAATAATAAAAGATTGAAATAATAATGGATATGTTCGTTCAGCAATTTTATAGCAACAGAACCAAGCATTGTGTTATATAAAGGATTTTTATCAGCAATTTTTTTGTATGTATCAATGGATTTGAAAGAGTAATATTTTGTTTTTTCAACCCGCAAGTCTGACGGGTATTGCAGCCTCTCTAATTTATTCTGTAAAGAATCAGTTCCTGTATTATTTCCCCCGACCTGGTACCATGAAAACCTTCCTGCATAATTTGAGTAAGCCCTTGCCAATCCTTCAAGCAGGGTATCATTTGTAATATTTGCATTGCCGAATTCTTCTATCATATCCTTGTCCCAATCATTATAACCATAATATCTGCATCTTTCATAACAATAAGCATCAAAATCCCGCAATTTATCATTGATGATCCCTATAAAAGGCTCTTTGTAATTGTGGTTTTTAAAATTACTGAGTGATATGAATTTATTCGTCTCTGCGGACCATAAGAGATCGCTTGAGACACTCTTATTATTGAGAAGGTCATTTATTTCAACATACCATCCGGTTTTCTTTTTGGCAAAACTTAAAGTTTCATAGTCCTTTAACTCCTGGAAGTAATGAAAATAAAATTCTTCAAGTACTGTTTTATAGTTCGGAAAACTTGTTTGAGCATGTGCAGAGAGAACTAGCAGAAAAGCCAGGCAGAAAGTCAAAGGTTTTTTAATCATTTAGCAACGCTTGTTACTGAAAATTACAGTAAACTTCTTTCAATCCAAGTATTTTCATCTTCTTAATCTGGTTATTTTTACAATCAGCATCGGTTTGTAATTAAAGTTGAAATAGGATGAGCGATCTTGAATTTGATATTCGGAAAAGTATTGAAGTTTTAAAAAGCGGAGGGTTGATCCTTTATCCAACAGATACAGTGTGGGGTATTGGTTGCGACGCAACAAATGAAAAAGCAGTTGATAAAATATACAAACTAAAAAAGCGCAGTGATGAAAAAGCCATGATCGTTCTGGTAGCAGATGAAAGAGATATTATGCAATATGTGGCCGCCCCGGATATTTCCTTATTTGATTATTTAGATAAAACAACAAAGCCAACAACAGTGGTTTATGAGGGTGCATTGGGCTTTGCTGATAATATTGTTGCAAATGATGGCTCCATTGCTATTCGAATTTGTAAGGAAGAATTTTGCCGGCATCTTATAAAAAGATTTAAGAAACCGATCGTTTCTACTTCGGCAAATATTTCAGGATCACCTGCTCCCAAGATTTTTAAAGAAATAAGCGATGAAATAAAAGGCGGCGTTGATCATGTTGTTCAATATCGGCAGGATGATGAGAAAATTGCTGAACCTTCTTCACTTATTAAATGGAATGATGGTAATGTGACCATTCTTCGTCCATAGAGATTACATCAATTATCTTTGCCACGATCTATGGATATAAAATGCACAGAAAAGGAATTGTTTATTCTGAAGAAGATTGCCCATACTGCCGGGGAATTGGGAGTGGAAACTTATTTGATAGGTGGGTTTGTAAGAGATAAGATCATAGGACGTAAAACCAAGGACGCAGATATTGTTTGCGTAGGAGATGGGATCGCATTGGCGAAAGCAGTTGCAAAGCGATTCAAACCCGAACCAAAATTTAGTTACTTTAAAAATTTCGGTACTGCACATATTAGAGTTGATGATTTCGATCTTGAGTTTGTTGGAGCCCGTAAAGAAAGCTATCGTTATCATTCACGCAAACCTGAAGTTAGTTCCGGTACTTTAAAAGATGACCAGGACCGCCGTGATTTCACCATCAATGCACTGGCGATAAGTTTAAATGAAAAAAATTATGGAAAACTTATCGACCCTTTTGATGGAATAAAAGATATTAAGAAAGGAATAATAAGGACACCACTTGAGCCTTTACAAACGTTTAGTGATGATCCGCTTCGTATGATGCGTGCCATCAGGTTTGCTTCACAACTTGGTTTTACCATCGAAGAAAAAACTTTCCAGGCTATTAAAGATGGAGAGGATCGTATTTCAATTGTTTCGCAGGAGCGAATAGCAGATGAACTTATAAAGATCGTTGATAGCCCGGTGCCTTCAATTGGTTTTGATCTTTTGTATCAATCAGGCTTATTGCATATCATTTTTCCTCAAATGGTGGATCTTGCCGGTGCCGAATATAAAGACGGCATTGGTCACAAGGATAATTTTTATCATACATTGAAAGTGCTTGATAATATTTCTGAAAAGACGAATGATACCTGGCTTCGATGGGCGGCAGTCTTACATGATATTGCCAAACCAGTAACAAAAAGGTTCGAAGAGGGGCATGGCTGGACATTTCATGGCCACGAAGTTGTTGGCGGAAGAATGGTGCCAAAGATCTTTGCAAAGTTGAAACTACCTCTCAATGAAAAAATGAGGTTTGTTCGTAGAATGGTGGAGTTACATCTTCGTCCAATAAGTTTAACAAAAGAAAATATCACCGACTCTGCTATTCGCAGGTTATTGTTTGATGCTGGCGAGGATTTTGATGCATTGATGATGCTTTGCGAAGCTGACATTACTTCTAAAAATAAATGGAAAGTCAAGAAGTATATGGAGAACTTCCAGTTGGTTAGAAAGCGTTGCGAAGAAGTGGAAGAAAAAGATCGCATTCGAAGCTGGCAACCGCCGATCAATGGTGAGATGATCATGGAAATATTTGGACTAAAGCCATCAAAGCCGGTTGGCATTATAAAAGATGCGATAAAAGATGCTATACTTGATGGTGTAATTCCAAATAATTATGATGATGCTTACGAATTCATGCTCGCAAAGGCAAATGAATTAAATATAAAACCAATAAAATCCAGGTCTCGTTCCTGAAGATATCGCGACTTGATTCATAAATCGTATTTTTGATATATGGCAATATTGAAGTTCAGGATATATTTTGAAGATGATGACAGCATCTACCGGGATGTAGCTATTCGTCACACCCAATCTTTTTTTGAATTGCATGAAGCAATATTAAGGGCCTATGAGTTTGATAATAAACATAAGGCTACTTTTTTCCGCAGTAATGATCATTGGCAAAGAGGAAGAGAGATATCATTAGAAGTGTATGAAAAAGATTATAAAGCTGCGCCGTTATTAATGAAGGATACTACTGTGGGCAGTGAAATAAAAAACCCTGGTCAGAAGTTCATTTACAATTATGACTTCAATAAGAATTGGAGCTTCATGGTTGAATTGATAAATGTTTCCAAGGAAGAGAATGCAAAATTGAGTTACCCGGCTACTGTTCGTACTGAAGGTATTGCGCCAAGTCAATATGGTACAAAAGGGTTGCTTGGGGAAAAATTCGCCGATGTAGAAGAGAAATATGATCTCACACAAGGTGCCGAAGGTTTTGCGGAAAAAGATGAAGAGGGAGAAGATGCTGGCTTGGGTGAAGAAAGCGGGGCAGTTGATGAGGAAGAAGTATAAAATTATCAATGCTCAACAAACAATTTTCAATGTTCAATTAATTTTAAACTTCAAATTTGGACATTGAATCCCTTTCAAAAAACTGTTATTATTCTAGTCGGACCAACTGCCGTTGGTAAAACTTCAATTGCTATTTCAATAGCTAAACAATTCCAGACTGAAATTATTTCTGCAGATAGCCGTCAATGCTTTAAGGAATTGAAAATTGGTGTAGCCAGGCCCTCTGATGAAGAATTAAAAGAAGTCCCTCATCATTTTATTGCTTCCCATTCGATCACTGGAAATATTAATGCTGCATTCTTTGAAAAGTATGCCATACAAAAAGTAAATGACCTTTTTAAAAGTCATGATGTAGTTATGATGGTTGGCGGAACAGGCCTTTATATCAAAGCATTTTGCGAGGGATTAGATGATATTCCTTCAATTGATGAATCGATCAGGAATAAGATAATTGAGAATTATGAGAGTAATGGGTTAAGCTGGCTACAGGAAGAACTAAAGAAGAAGGACCCGGGATTTTATAAAGTGGGGGAAATTCAAAATCCTCAAAGAATGATGAGGGCTTTGGAAGTAATTCAGTCAACGGGGCAATCGATACTTAGTTATCGTAGTTATAAAAAAGTAACAAGAGATTTTAGGATCATTAAAATTGGATTAGAGCTTCCAAAAGAAGAACTACATTACAACATAAATTCAAGAGTAGATAAGATGATCAACGATGGTCTTATTGAGGAAGTAAAGTCGTTACTGGGTTATCGGGATGTTAATGCATTGCAGACAGTTGGATACTCAGAAATATTTGAGCATCTTGATGGTGAAATATCGTTGGAATCTGCTATCGAAAAAATAAAAAAGAATACGAGACAATATGCCAAACGTCAAATGACCTGGTTCAAAAAAGATAAAGAGATAAATTGGGCCGATGCAAAACAAAGAGACGAGATAACTGGCATGGCACAAAAATTGGTTAAGGAATAATGATAAACAGATAATAAATGAAAAGGGATTTTTTAACAAGGTCAATAGTAGCCGCTGCTATTTTTATTATTTATAGTTCTTGTAATAGCGAAGCGGAAACTAAGAAAGAAGAAACTATAAAACCTGTTTCACTCCGCTCTACTGATTATGATCTATTGAAACCATTAAAGAAATGTGCTCTTTCCGATAGTCTTATTGAAATATCCGGTATCACATTTTATCAAAACGAAAGACTCCTGGCAATAGAAGATCTTCATCCGCTCTTGTATGAGATAAAATTGGGCGAAGATACCGGCGTTATTATTAATAGGCTTGAATTCGAGCAAAGTGATAAAGAAAAATTTGATTTTGAAGATTTGGCAGCTATAGGTGATACTGTTTATGCATTATGGAGTCACGGTGCGATATTTAAAATAACAAAGAAGAAGAAGGGTTTTGTGTCTGAAAAAACAAAAACGGGACTTAAGAAAGAAAATAATACGGAAGGGCTTGCTTTTGATCCATCAACAGGAAATTTATTGGTTGCTTGTAAAGATGATGCAGGATTGGATGATGCAAAAAAATCTACAAGAGCAATTTATGAATTTGATACAAAAGCCGATTCGCTAAAGCCAGAGCCATTTATGCTGATCCACAAAAATGATTTCGAAAATGTGGCAGGAGAAAAGGTTGATTTTAATCCATCCGCTATTGCAGTTCATCCTGTCACACACGATATATTTGTTATTTCAACCAAGGATACAAAATGTATTGCACAGTTTTCTCATGATGGTAAATTGAAAGCATTTGATTACTTCGATAAAGAAATGCTACCACAACCGGAAGGAATTTGTTTTGATAAAAAAGGGAATTTATATGTCAGCACACAAGCAAGGCACGGCAGGCCGGCTTATATATATGAGTTTTCAGTGAAGCAATAATTCTTTTTCGAAGCAAACGCTGTTCTCGACATTTACATATTTGCCATAATTAGGAATACGTTTGTAGCCATTCTTCTCGTATACATGAATTGCATCTGGTTGCCTGTTACCGGTTTCAAGCACACATTTTTGATACGATAACTCCGCTGCCCAGCTTTCTAATTCAAGTAATATTTTAGTAGCGATCCCTTTGCCACGATAACCGGGTATAGTGTACATCCGTTTTACTTCCATCGCTGAAGAAGAAAACTCTCTTATGGCGCCACATGCTACAGGTATTTCATCATCGTAAGCAACAAGAGCATGTTTGATCGTATCAATTTTATTCAGGCTATTATAAAATGCGTGTTCTTCGCCATCAAGTTCGGCTAATAGCTCATCAAGTTGTCTGACTAGCAGAATAAAATCTTTATTATTTGAATCGGTTCTGATGATGCTGATCATGTCAATCTTTTTAAAATAGTTAATCCTTCTTCCCATTTGTAATGGCCGGAGGTTGCATTGATATGTCCTGCTTTACCAATATTAATAAATTCACTTCCCCAATTATCAGCAAAAAATTTTGCTCTTGCTAAAGAAACCCATGGATCATCTTCACTTGCTACTACGATCGTTTTGAAGTTGATCTTCTCTTTTGGAACCGGTGCAAATCCCTTTGCGGAAAAACCATATTGTTGTGCTTCTACATCACTCGGTGCAACCAATAATGCTGCTCTTATTTTTTTATTATACTGACTTGCCCAATGAGCAATTGTCGTACACCCTAAACTATGGCCGATCAAAACAACTGATGACGGATCATATTCTGAAATCGTGTTATCAATAACAGTGAGCCAATCGCTACAAACGGGAGCATCCCATTCTTCCTGATCGATCCTTTTATAATTTTCACCTAAGCTTTCAAAATATGTTTGCCAATGTTCTGGTCCCGAATTTCCAAGCCCGGGTACGATCAAATAATTTATCATTAAAATATTAATTTAAATTTTTCCTCTAACGTATTTTCTTGCTAACAATACGACGGGTATCCCAACACAAACAACTATAATCGCCGCCGCTATTGCAGCATTTTTAATTGCTTCTGAGCCGACGATCGGTTTTGGGTTTAATCGGGATATATATGGAAGAATTAGAAATCGCATGGTACCCCAAACAAATACTCCATATAAAATACCAATAGGTATTGGATATTTAACCAATGAAGGGATTTGTTTTGCTAAAAAGAAAAAGAAGAATGTAAAAGAGATGGCAATAATAAAATGGACCAGCAATCCGATAGCAGCCAGCATGGTTTCATTTGAGAAATTCTTTGGATCAACAGCGCCACTTGCCACATATTGTAAAACCTTTATTGGAGGAGTACTTGTTTTTAAATATGCTTGAATGCATGCAGCCGTAATGTCGAGTGCTCCTGCAATTAAACCTGCTGTTAATGCGCTGGCAAAAAATGATCTTCTCATAAGTAGTTTTGGTTTTATTTTGAGACAACACTTTTAAAATAAATGCTGCGGGACGCCTGATCTAGTTGATAGCTGATATGTCAATATAATCTCCACTATCGTGGCCAACAGCAACAAATATTTTTTTTCTGTGTTTCAAAAATAAATTCTTATCTAGTTTAGTCCTTACGATCTCATCAAAAGTAAAAGCACAATAAGCAACTGGTAATATCCAATCAAGGAACTGATAATTTTCTTTGTCTTTTTGTGCAATATTATCTATTTGCTGAAGTATGGGCGGTTGTGCATATCGGTTTTCAGGCAAATAAGATGGATCGCAAGCCCAATCAATGTCATCCTTATCATAATTATCTGCACCTGCAAAGTAAATGGTTGAAACTTCCTTGTTAGTATCATCAACAAGCTTTAAAATACCAATCCAGAATGCAAGAATATTTTTTGGTATAGGTTCACTTCTTACAATTTGATGGATCCAATCAGCAATGTCTTCTTGCTCCGATTCGAGATCTATTTGTCTTAGATCTGCCCAGTATGATCTTGGAAATGATTGTTCATGAAAATCAATAAGGTTATTCCATGCCTCCCTGGCGGGCACTTTAGAGGCAAGAATTCTAGCCAATTGGTCCCATGATTCATCGTGCTGAAATTCCATGTGTGTTATTTTGTTTGCTCAAGTCTTTTGTAAAAGACTTATTGCTCGTGTATCCTGAATATCCTTTTTACAAATGAAACGATCGTTGTAGCGATAATTGCTCCGCAAAAAGCGAGGAAGATATCCTTTTGCGCATCCCATATATCACCTTGAGTTCCTAAGTAAGCATCTCCCTGTGCTTTGAAAAATATATCTGCTACAGCCCATTCAATTAATTCATAGAAGGCGCTGACGGAGAGTGTAATTTCAATTGGTAATAACCAGGCTACCCACCTGGGATATTTTAACCATTTTAAAAACATTTCCCGCATAGGGTAGGCTAATAAAAACCCAAAGCTAAAATGTACAATGCGATCATAATGATTTCTCGACATTTGAAAAACATCTTTGAGCCAATAACCAAACGGATTTTCTGCATAAGTATACTTTGACCCATATACATGCAGGCATAGGTAAAAGCAAATAAGCAAATAACTAAGATCGCTGAACTGGTGTTTTTTATAGGTTAATACCAGGAAGGCTACAAAAATAAAAGACAATGTGTTTTCGAGTAACCAATTTGCGGTGTTAGTAGTGCCAATTAAAGAATTTGACCATACAAAAGCAAACACTACAATAAAGACTATTAACCAAATGTTCTTTCTAACTGGTATCCTGTCTTTGGATATTGCAACTGTGAAACTCATAAATGTATATGCTTGTATATGGTAAAATAAATATACGGAATAGGAAAGGCTTTAAAAATTATAAAAAAAGCCCGATCATAAACGATCGGGCTTCACTTTTATAGTTTTGGGCTTTTAGCCAAGCTTTTTCTTCAAATTACTATCAATCGCATCTAAAAATTCTTCAGTATATAAATAATGTTCACCGTGGTTTACTTTGTTTCCATGAACGCAAACGGCAAGGTCTTTTGTCATTTTTCCTTGCTCTACAGTTTCTATACAAACAGCTTCTAGTGCGTCAGCAAATTTTATCAATGCATCGTTGCCATCAAGTTTACCGCGGAATGCAAGTCCTCTTGTCCATGCAAAAATAGAGGCGATAGGATTTGTAGATGTTGGTCTGCCTTTCTGATGTTCACGATAATGACGGGTAACAGTTCCATGTGCGGCTTCAGCTTCCATTGTTTTCCCATCAGGAGTTACAAGTACAGATGTCATTAATCCCAAAGAGCCGAAACCTTGTGCGACCGTATCACTTTGCACATCTCCATCATAATTTTTACAGGCCCATACAAAATTGCCATTCCACTTCAAAGCACTTGCTACCATGTCATCTATCAGTCGGTGTTCATAAGTAATACCCGCTGCATCAAAACTTGCTTTGAATTCTTTTTGGTAGATCTCTTCAAAAATATCTTTGAAGCGACCGTCATATTTTTTAAGAATGGTATTTTTTGTTGACATGTATAGCGGCCATTTTTTACTCAGCGCCATATTAAAGCAGCTTCTTGCAAAGCCCTTAATGCTTTCATCTGTATTATACATCGTCAACGCTACGCCGTCGCCTTTGAAATTAAAAACTTCAAATGTCTGTGGTTCACCACCTCCTTCAGGTGTAAATGTCATCGTCAATTTTCCTTTGCCTTTGATCACTGTATCTGTTGCACGATACTGATCGCCGAATGCATGACGGCCTACAATGATCGGTGCCGTCCAGTTAGTAACTAATCTTGGAATATTTTTTATGACGATCGGCTCACGAAAAACAGTTCCGTCCAGAATATTGCGGATAGTTCCATTCGGGCTCTTCCACATTTGTTTTAGCTTAAATTCTTCTACTCTTGCTTCGTCGGGAGTGATGGTGGCGCATTTAATTCCAACTCCATACTGCTTGATCGCATTTGCGGCGTCAATTGTTACCTGGTCATTGGTCTGGTCGCGGTATTCAACACCGAGATCGTAATATTTAATATCAATATCAAGATAGGGAAGGATAAGTTTTTCTTTAATGAATTTCCAGATAATGCGTGTCATTTCATCGCCGTCGAGCTCTACTACAGGATTTGTAACTTTGATTTTGCTTGTCATTTGTAAAATTTTTTTAAAAGAATAAGATTGTGCTGGTGAAAAATCTGCTCCGATATATTATTTTTGGCGCAAACCTACAGGAAATGCCGCAATCACGCAAAGACTGAGCTCATTTCCGTTATCCCTATGACAATTCGGTGGCTCGAAAAACAATGATAAATCATAACTTGGTATCATGCTTGAGTACTTCCGTCAGTTTATAAATCGGCATATAGAACTCACCGAAGAAGAATTTCAACTACTTGCTTCAAAACTTCGTGTTGTTAATTTTGACAAGAAAACAAGACTGGTTGAGATAGGTGAAATAGCAACAACGATCTATTTTGTTTTTAAAGGGATCAGCCGGCGATTTTTTTATCGTGGAAAACAGGAGGTGATCACACATCTGATAAAGGAAGGAGGAATGATGGGTTCAGTAATTTCTTTTATTACAGGTGAACCGAGCCTTTATGTATTGGAAACGATCGAACCAGTTACGGCATATGCTCTTTCGAAAAAAGATCTTGATGAGCTTTTTGAAACTGATAAAAAATGGGAGAAATTTGGAAGAAAGATAATCACAGCTTTTTTTTTGCAAACAGAACGGCAGATACTCGATAATATCCGCTATACTACAAAAGAACGGTTTGTAAATTTTATGAAACAAAACCCGGACCTGGTATTACGAGTACCACAAAAACACCTTGCTTCTTACCTGGAAATTCAACCCGAAACATTTAGCCGTTTAAAACATTTAATGGTAAAAGAAAAATGAACAAGACTTTTGCAGATCTGGATCCTGTTTATTTAGACTATGCTCAAAAATATCTTGGTCGGTTCATGCCCATAACACGGGAAGAACTGGTAGAGCTTTTACAATATTGTGAAATAAGAAAATTTGATAAAAGGACCATTATTGTTCACGAGGGTGAGGTCGATAATTATCTAAACCTTGTTGTAAAAGGATTAATAAGAAAATATTTGCCAGTTAGAAAAGATGAGGTGATACTGCAACTAGCAACTGAAGGTCACGTAGTGCAGTCTGAAATCTCTTATTTGACAAGGACTCCTTCTAATGTGGTGCTTGAAACATTGGAACCTACAATGCTTCTTTCCATTACTTATGATAAAATGGAAGAGGCGCTGGACAGATTTCCAAAAGGAGAAAGGATGGGCCGCATGATACTTTATGGTATGTATATCAAAAAGGACCAGAACAGGTATAATCGCCTTTCAAAATCTACAAGAGAACGTTTTTTCGACTATATCGACCATCATCAGCATATGTTACAGCGGGTACCACAGAAATATCTTGCGTCCTACCTGCAGATCAAGCCAGAGACTTTTAGCCGCCTCAAGTCACTTTTGGCTAAAAGGCAAAAATGATCTTGTATTAAATTTTTAAAAAAAAGCCAGGTTTCGCTTGATTAGAATCAATTATTCTGTAAATTACGGGATAACCAGTTTATGAGCACCAGGAAGTCATTCCTCGATTTTTTGAATAAGTTCATTCCGCTCAGCAAGGAAGAGTATAATGAATTAATAGCTCCCTACCTGTTACAAAGGAATTTCGGAAAAAAAGCGATCATAACCCAGGCCGGTGATGTAGAGAATTATATCAATTTTATTGACAGTGGTCTTGCAAGAAAATATTATAAGAAGGATAATGAGGAGATCAATACACAAATTTCTTACGAAGGCCATATTATACATGCGCAGGAATCTTTTCATAGTCGCATGCCTTCCGAATATACAATTGAAACAATAGAACCTGTAGAACTCACTTCTATTACTTTCGAATATCTTGAAAAAATATATGCGTCATCTGAAAAAATGCAAAGGCTTGGGCGGCTTGTTATAACTGCTACTATGGTGTTAAAAGATAAATGGCAAAGCCAACTGGTAAAATTAACGCCACGAGAAAGGTTTATCAATTTTGTAACCAAGCATCCTGAATTAATGCAGCGGGTTCCGCAAAAATTTCTCGCTTCTTACCTCAATATTAAGCCCGAAACATTTAGCCGTTTTAAACACATGGTAAAGGATCATTCAAAGAAGATAGCATTTCATCACAACTAACTTTTTCTTTCCCATCGAAAGTCACATTTTTTTGCTCCCAGTGCGATCGTTCCATTTCTTACAAGCTTAAGACCGGCAAGATCAGAAGTCAGGGCATCTACTTCACACAGAATGGAAGCATACTTTTGATAATTGTGTTTATTAAAAAGCTTGCAAATACCACATTCAAGGATGTCAACGCCATAACCAAGTCCCAGTGTTTCTTTTTTATCAGTTATAATGGTAGCAATGAACCCATCAAGATTTGAGTTTTTACTTACTTTTTCATTAAACATTTTTAAAAAATAGGTTGCCAACCAGGTACTAACCAGTTTAGCGGGAAGTCTTTTTAAAAATTGTTGGAGTTTATTTTGGGGTTTGACATATTCAGTAACGATTTCAAGACAAATTTTTCTTATCATTTCAAAACTTTCACCTTGTTCGTCAAGAGTTTTTATGAGTGCTAAAAAGTAGGCACAAAAATCCAGTCGTTTGTCAATTGGATTTTTTGATGTTGCTGCAAAAGCCGTGTCAAGAGAAATTACTCTATAATGAGAATCAGCTTTATCAATTATTGAATCAGTTGTATCGTGAAAGTAATTCTTGACACCTGAGACAAAATATTTTCTATAGTTCGTCATCAGGCCTCTTTCTAGAGATTTACTACTAAAACAGGGATCGATAATTCGTGTCTTACTGCATCGGTTGTTGCTCCATAAATAAGATCTTTAAATCCTGTATGTCCATGTGCACCGATCACAAGCATATCAGCTCCTGATTCTTTTACAATGCGAACTATTTCCTTTGAGCGGTCTTTAAAACCGAGTCTACCTTCGGCTTCAAATCCACGAGCTATTAATTGCGAAACATAGTCATCTAGTTTTTCTTTGTCTTTTCTTGTTTCAAGATCATCACTTTCTTTTCCATAAATGCTTGCAGAAACACTTTCCACGACATGGATCAAAACAAAAGAGCCATTATTTTTTGCCTGTCCGATGGCATGCGCAATAAGTTTTGCATCGTTTGAGCTAAGATCGATCGCCACTGCAATTTTTTTGTAAGAGGGAACTGATACATCTTCAATAACTCCCGGCTGTGCATGAATTTCTTTTGTAATTGGCTTTTGTTTTCGTCTGCGTAGAGGATAAATAGTAGCAACTAAAAGAAGGCTGACAAAAAACAGCCCCGCAATTATGATCAGTGCTTTCCAAAAAAGACTTCCCGATGTTGCAAAAAAATCAGCAGCTTGTTCTACAACCATCCTGATATTTAAATAAACGAGAACAGCTGCAATGGCTGATGCAAGAACTATTATCAGAGGTTTGATCGCATACTTTCCCATTGCCTGTTTGTCGCTGGTAAAATGGATCAAAGGAATGATCGCAAACCCGAGCTGCAAGCTCAATATCACCTGGCTTAATACAAGCAAGCTATCAATATTCTCTTCACCATTTACTAAAATAACAATTACTGCAGGTATGATCGCAATAAGCCTTGTCATTAATCTTCTTACCCATGGAGCGATCCTTAACTGTAAATAACCTTCCATTACAATTTGGCCGGCAAGTGTTCCAGTAATTGTTGAACTCTGTCCGGATGCGATCAAGGCAACAGCAAAAAGTACAGAAGCGAATTTGGTACCCAGGAAAGAAGGTAACAATTCATGAGCCACTTTTATTTCAGCTACATCTGTTCTGCCTGTTTTAAAAAATGCTGTTGCAGCCAATACAAGTATTGCCGCGTTTACAAAAAAAGCCAGATTCAAGGCGATAGTACTATCAATGAAGTTTAGTTTCAACGCTTTTTTTATTCCTGCATCATCCCGTTTTATCTTTCTTGTTTGTACTAATGCAGAATGCAAATACAAATTATGCGGCATTACTGTGGCGCCGATGATCCCGATTGCAATGTATAAAGCTGTATCATTTGGAATAGAGGGAATAAAGCCGGTGGCAACCTCAGCCATATCCGGTTTCACCAAAATTATCTCAATAAGAAATGAAGCACCAATTACCGCAATAAGTGCAATGATAAATGCCTCCATTTTTCGTATGCCAAGACGCTGAAGAAATAAAAACAGAAATGTATCAAGCACTGTGATCAATACTCCCCAAATAAGTGGTAGGCCAGTTAGCAATTGCAAACCGATCGCCATACCAAGTATCTCAGCAAGATCAGTGGCCGCAATAGCGATCTCTGCAAGACCGTATAATGCATAATTAATGTAACGTGGATATGTTTCCCGGTTTGCCTGTGCTAAGTCTCTTCCTCTTACAATTCCCAATCTTGCTGATAAACTTTGTAATAATAAAGCCATCAGGTTACTCATCAACAAAACCCAGATCAGTTTATAACCAAACTGGCTACCACCCGCAAGATCAGTGGCCCAATTTCCCGGATCCATATAGCCAACGCTTACGAGGTATGCAGGGCCAAAAAAAGAAAGTATTCTTCTCCAACCCGGTCTTCTTGTACTGGTTGTATCTACTGATTGGTGAACTTCACTTAGTGAAGGATAACTGTGTACCGGATTATCCATTTTTTACAAAAATGTTTTTAGCCAGCTGATCGCTTATGGTCAGCAGTTTATTGTCCGATTTAATTTCCAAAGAATCGTCATAACTAAACTTCCTTTTTACAACGATCGAAGAACCGATATTAATTTTTTTCTCATTCAGGTGTTCAAGCAGCGACCCGGATCGATTGGCGATAAAACAAATCTTTGCTGGTCTGTTGATAGCCAATTCTGATAAATTTATTTGTTTGCCTGTATCCATCTTCCCGTTTATATCAGGGATCGGGTCGCCATGTGGATCAAATTTTGGGAAAGCAAGGTATTCGTCAAGTTTATCAATTAATTTTTTACTACTGACGTGTTCCAGTTGTTCGGCGACTTCATGCACTTCATCCCAACTGAATTTTAATTTTTCAGCTAAAAAATATTCCCACAGGCGGTGACGACGAATAATGCTTAATGCTACTTTCTTTCCTTCCGTTGTTAATCGAAAACCCTGGTAGGGCTGGTAGTTAACCAGCTTACGGGTCTTCAGCTTCTTCATCATGTCTGTTATTGAGGCCGGCTTTGCATGGAGTTTCTCTGCTAGCTCATTGGTGGTCACATTATCATCTTTAGTTTGCAAATGAAAGATAGTTTTCAAATAATTCTCCTCACTAGCCGAAAAGTTAAGCATGACTAAAAATAAATTTAGACAAACCTAAAAAAATATTACCAAAAATCCAAGAAATTTTCCTTTGTGACATAAAAACGGAAAGGTTTATATTCGATAACAATTTGAAGAATATGATCCGGTATCTTGCCTGTTTGCTTATTGCATTTTATTTTTTAACGGGATGCGGTAACAAGAAAAAGCCTTCACTTTCTGGTACTGATGAAGTGGTAGTCAGTGATTTTATTGAATCATTTGAATTAATTAAACCTCCATATGAAGTGAATGATACTTCGCTAAATAAAAAAGAAAAAGACTCACTGCTCATCGCCAATAAGATATTTACACAGTTTGTTCCAGATTCAGTGTTGACAAAAACTTTTGGTAAAAGTGCAAAGCCAAAAATTTACTTGGGAAAAAGGATCAACGAAAAGGAAGACAATTACCTGTTTGCGAAAGCAACCTCTGCTGATAAGAAAACAATGCTTGTATTATGTTTTGATAAAAAAAATAACTTCAAAGCATTTCTTCCATTGTTGATACAGGATGCAAACCCGGCTACACAGCAGATCAGTGGCATTAACAGGAAATTTGAGTTTTATCAATCTGTGTTACTGAAAAAACCTGATGGGTCAACGGCAGAAGGGAAAGATGTTTATATATACAGTAGCGATGCAGAACAATTTTTGTTCATAGCCAAAGATGCATTGGATGACAGGGTGAGGGAGGTGATCAATCCTATAGATACTTTGCAAAAGAAAAATAAATTCTCTGCAGATTATATAAAAGATAAAATGAATATTGTTTCTATCCGTGACGATAATAAAACGGGCAAACTAAATTTCTTTATTCATTTTGATCGCAACGATGGTGAATGTACCGGTGAACTAAAAGGTGTTGCAAATTTTACATCCGCAAACACAGCTGTGTATAAACAACCCGGCGATGCATGTTCTCTTCAATTCAATTTTTCATCTTCATCTGTTACTTTAAAAGAGCTGGAAGCTTGTGGGGCTCATCGGGGTGTTAAATGTTCATTCGATGGAAATTACCTCCGTAAAAAAGAAGCAAAACCAAAAACTTCTGCTAAGAAGCCTTCCAAATGATTGTTAGGGATGTTGTTTTCTGTGTTTAATTTTCCCCTGTATGTGAATAATTTAATAAACAGATTGAATGTTCGTACACTTTCTTATAGCTATTTCCCGTTATTTTGTGACCTGTGTAAAAACCACACAATATGAGTTTTAGACAATTTAAAGTTCCTTACCCTTTTGATGAAAGATATTCAAAAAAGGCAGCCTATTTTTCAATGGAGTTTGCTACACATCAGCCACTCAAAATTTATAGCGGAGGTCTTGGATTTTTGTCAGGTTCTCATTTGCGTAGCGCTTATGAGCTTAGGCAAAATATGATCGGCATTGGGATTTTATGGAAATACGGTTACTATGACCAGGCACGCAACCAGGATCAGACATTGCAAGTATCCTGGATGGAAAAACAATATAGTTTTCTTAAAGATACAGGCATCAAATTTCAGATCACCGTGCATGAGCATCCGGTGTGGGTAAAAGCATGGTATCTCGATCCCGAGATATTTAAAACGGCACCATTGTTTTTATTGAGTACTGATCTTCCGGAAAATGATTATGTATCTCAAACGATCACACATCGTTTATATGATGCTAATGTGGCAACCAAAGTGGCACAGTTTATTTTACTCGGAGTTGGTGGCGCTAAACTTATCGATGAATTGGGTTTTGAACCCGATGTATATCATTTGAACGAAGCACACGGCCTTTCAGCTGCATTTTATTTGTATAAAAAACATGAGCATGACTTGAAAGAAGTCAAGAAAAGACTTGTATTCACTACTCATACTCCGGAAGAAGCAGGTAATGAAAAGCATGATATCTATCTCTGTCATAAAATGAGTTATTTCTGCGGTCTGACAGTAGATGAAGTGAAGAAATTAACAGGCAATAATGAGGATATGTTCAATCACTCTCTTGTTGCATTACGTTTTGCAAGATTAGCAAATGGCGTTTCGCAATTACATGGAGTTGTATCACGGGAGATGTGGAAAAAATACAGCGATATATGCCCCATTATTTCAATCACCAATTCACAAAACTGGCGCTATTGGGCAGATAAGCAGTTATATAAATTCATGGAGGAAGGCAATGACTGGGCATTTGATGATAGAAAAAAACATTTAAAGAAAAGGGCATTTGAAATAGTTGCTGACCAAACAGGAAAGATCTTTGATCAGAATGTTTTTACAATTGTCTGGTCAAGAAGATTTGCCGGGTATAAAAGAGCTGGCTTGATAGCAACAGAAGAAGAGCAATTTGAAAAATTGTTGAACGATAAAAAATATCCTGTACAAATCATTTGGGCAGGTAAGCCTTACCCGGTTGATTATCCAGCGATCTCTGAATTCAATCATCTTGTTCATCTAAGTAAGAAATATAATAATGTTGCCGTCCTTATTGGTTATGAACTTGGTCTTTCAAAAAGGTTGAAGCAGGCTGGCGATGTTTGGTTAAATAACCCAAGAGTGCCAAGAGAAGCATCCGGAACAAGTGGAATGACCGCTGCAATGAACGGTTCTGTTAATTTTTCTACTGATGACGGATGGATACCGGAGTTTATAAATCATGGGCACAATGGTTTTGTAATTCCGAAAGCAGACTATGCAAACATGACGGTACAGGAGCAGGATGATTATGACCTGGATAAATTATACGAGATACTTCAAAAAGAAATTCTTCCATTGTACTACGAGAATTACGATACCTGGCGTATGGTAATAAAGAACGGGATGCGGGATGTTCGATTTCAGTTTGACAGTAACCGCATGGCACATGAGTATTACGAACTTCTATACAAATGACCGGTCATATATTTTTATTAACTTTATTACAGTAAGTAAATAAAAATGACCCCCACATGAGATCGATTGTGACTTTTATTGCTTTTTTGTTTTGCTGTAAGGGCATGCTCTCACAAGACAATAAAACATCGGCTTCTGCAAATTCCGCCAACCGGACAGTCTTAAGCGACTATTCAAAAAATGCCACATCTCAAGACCTTTTGGTCTATAATCCACCGGAGTCAGTAAGCGGCTCGCCTTTTCTTAGCAATGATTGGTATTATGCGAATATCAAGCTTGCTGACAACCGAACATTTGATAGTGTGTTGATCAAGCTAAACTTATTTGATAATAAGGTGCATTTTAAAGATGACCAGGGCCGGGAAAGAATGATCGGAGCGGATGTAACGCAAATAGAAATAAAGGATGTGTCATCAAAATGGAATAATACTTTGTTTGTGTCCGGATACGGAGAAAATAAGCAAGAATACTACCAGGTATTGACTGATGGAAAGAAAGCTGGATTACTTAAAAAGGTCAAGGTAGTTATTAAAGACACAAAAGATATTTATGGCATGATAACAAAGTCTTTTGAGATGCAAGACAGATTTTATATTTACTCCTCAGGCAAATTGTATAAGGATGGCAAAGATTGTTCGTCATTGATGGCTGCATTTGGAAATGAGGATAAAATAAAAACCTTCATGTCCGCCAACTCCCTTAAGTGTAACAAGGAAAATGATCTTTTAAAGCTCGTTGATCACTATAATTCTTATTGATCTGCTAATTCGAATTTTTTGAGTAGTTCATTAAATTCAATAGTGCCTGGAAAAAGTCCGGCTATCTTTTTTATCACTCCTTCAACCAATGCATCAGGGCAGGAAGCGCCACTTGTAATTAAAATTTTTACTGGTTTTTTGACGGGTAAAAAATTTGTAGTAAGTATCTCTTGTTTTGTATGAAAGTTATAATGCAGGATCTCTTTTAATGAAATGATCTTTTCTTCATTATTGATGAAATAAGTTGGCAATCTCTCTTCACACAATTCTACAAGATGAGAAGTGTTTGATGAATTGTAGCCACCAACCACAATAGCGAGATCGGCATCTGTTTTCAGCATTCCGGTTACAGCCTGCTGATTTTCCAGCGTAGCGTAACAAAGTGTATCCCTTGTATCAGCAAATCTTTCATCAATGTATTTTTCGGTCAATTTATATTTTTCGATCATAACCTGTTTCAGGAAATCTGCAATAGCCTGTGTGTCGCTGGCCAGCATGGTGGTTTGATTTACCACCCCGATTCGTTGCAGGTCTTTTGTTACACTGAAGTCCTCAGAATATTGTCCTTTGAATTCTTCATAAAAATGTGCAGGTGGTTTTTCACCGGTAATATATTTTCCAAGCTCTTTTGCTTGCTCCATATCTTTTACAACAACTGACGGTGCAAAAAATGCGGCGTGAGAAAAAGTGGCTCTTGTTTCTTCGTGTTTGGGCTTGCCATGAATAATTATTGTATAATTCTTCTTTGCGATCTGTTCACTTCGGTTCCAAACTTTTTCTACAAAAGGGCAAGTAGTATTATATTTTTCTGTTTGAATACCGAGCTTATCGAGCCTCTCTTCTAATTCAAGTGTCGTTCCAAATGCAGGGATAATAACAATATCATCTGCATTCAACTCATCAAATGAAATAAGTTGCTTGCCATAATTATCCTGCATAAATTGTATACCATGACTCTGCAGGTCTGCATTCACCTGCGGGTTGTGGATCATTTCACTCAATAGGAAAATTCTTTTGCCGGGATTTTCTTCAACAGTTCTGAATGCAATTTCAATTGCGTTTTCTACACCATAGCAAAAACCAAAATGACGGGCTAAATAGATCTGCAGCGGACCAAGATCAAGAAGGGTAGGAGTGAAATCCTTTTTCATCTTATCCCTTTCTTTCCTCTTTTTCTTAATGGCCGTGATGAGTGGGCTGCGATAGATAATAGGGACGTCGAAACTTTTCATATGGGCAAAGATACTTGGAATAAAGTAGGTGAATGATGAAACCAACTTATAAGATCGTTACAATTAAAATTTCGGGCTTTAATAAAGTGTGCTGATCATGGGGTTTAACATACAGTAAACATAGTGTAGGGTTTGTGCCTCCACTATTAACTCCAATAGAAAATGCAAAATCTGTAATAGGGGTCTGATGTTTTGACCCAATCTCTTTGGACATATGGGATTCGAACCCATTAAGGCTTGGTGCATAAAATTTACCTTTAATTGCAAGCTCCATGGTTGTTTTGCGATTATCGAAATAGACAACCATTTTATTTATGTCAATTTTCAAATTGTTGAATAATGATAGCTTTCCTTTTCCGGAAAACACTATAAAACTTTTATCCCTGATTATCTCAATTGATGTGCTATCAGAATCAACTATTTCCTTGCCCTGCATTAACTGAACGGCTACATTAAAGTGGCCAGGTTTCAATAGACTATCTGCCAACCTTACTGTCTTTGAAGTTTGTCCAATTGTCAAAAATGGAATTTGTATCAGCAGAAGAAAATAAAATGCTTTCATTTCGTCTTTACATGATTTATTCGATAAAAGTACAGGCTTTTTCGTCTATCAATTTGAGTCAATAAAATATTTGAAAAGCCCTTAATTTGCAGTCCGTTTATTCACCTAAATCCACAAGTATGAGACAACTGTTTCTTTTTTTAATTACAATTTTATCTATTCTCTCAGTACAAGCACAAGATGCATTAACTGTAAAGGATTATGAGAATGCAGAAAGTAAAATGGGTTACAACACCCAGAAATATGTTGACCGGGCTAATGTAGCTGCTAACTGGATGCCTGGTGATAAATTCTGGTACCGTGTGTTAACTCCTTCAGGAAGTGAATTTGTTTTAGTTGATGCGGCAAAAGGGACCCGGACTGTTGCATTTGATCATGAGAAGTTAGCCGCTGCGCTTTCTGCAGCTGCAAATAAAAAATATTCCGCTTCAATGTTGCCTTTCCAGGTTATTAATTATGCGGCTGATGGGAAGTCTATAACATTCCGTTCCGATGGTAAGCAATGGAAATATGATCTTCAAAATGCTACAATCGTAGCTGATACTACTAAGCTTTTAGAAAATGCACAACGTTCAGGAGGATTTGGTCGTGGTAACCGTGGCATTGAAGTTTTTTCTCCTGACAGATCTAAAGCCGCTTATATTAAAGATTATAATCTATGGGTGAGAGATACAAAAACAAATGAGCAAAAGCAATTGACAACTGATGGGATAAAAGATTTTGGATATGCAACCGATAATGCTGGTTGGACAAGCAGCGATGGAGCAATACTTCGCTGGTCACCTGACTCTAAGAAAATTGCAACATTTAAACAAGATCAGCGCAATGTTGGTGATATGTATCTTGCGAGCACAAATGTTGGTCACCCAACTTTAAGAGCATGGAAATATCCTTTACCAGGTGATAAAGAAATCCCAATGATCCATCGTTGTGTGATCAATGTTGATGATGCAAAAGTGATCATGTTCAATATTCCTCCGGATCCGCACAGAGCTTCTCTTAGTGATGATATTTCGAGTAGCGGAACATTTGATGATATAGACTGGAATCCTGATGGAACTGAAGTTGCTTTTCTTTCCACATCAAGAGATCATAAGCAGGAAAAATTCCGCATCGCAAATGCACAAACAGGAGAAGTTCGTGAAGTGTTTGAAGAAGTAGTGCCTACACAGTATGAATCTGGATGGGGCTCTATCAACTGGAGATATCTTCCAAAAACAAAAGAGATCATTTGGTTTTCTGAAAGAGATGATTGGGGACACTTTTATTTATATGATGCAGCAACAGGTAAGTTGAAAAATCAAATTACAAAAGGTAATTGGGTTGTAACAAGACTTGTCAAGGTTGATGAGAAGAACAGGCTTTTATATTTTATGGCCAGCGGTAATCAGGCTGAGAATCCTTATTTCAGTCAATTCTATAAGATCGGGTTTGATGGAAAAAATCTCACATTGCTTACTCCCGGTGCCGGCACACATACTGTAAGTTTTTCACCATCGGATAATTATTTCATTGATACTTATTCAAAACCAGATGTGCCGTCTGTTTCAGTATTACGTGATATGAACGGGAAACAGATCACCGAAATTGAAAAAACGGATGTATCAAGATTAAAAGCTGCAGGGTGGAAACCGCCAACACCTTTTACTGTAAAATCTGCTAATGGTAAAATGGATGTGTACGGTCTTATGTTCACACCAACTAATCTTGATCCAAACAGGAAGTACCCGGTTGTCGATTATATTTATCCTGGTCCGCAAGGTGGAAGTGTAGGTGGTTGGGGATTCAGTGCAGCAAGAGGCGATCACCAGGCATTGGCTGAATTAGGCTTTGTTGTTGTTCTTATTGAAGGCACCGGCAATCCTAATCGTTCAAAAAGTTTTCATGATGCGTATTGGCCCGATATGAGTACAAACACATTGCCCGACCAGGTTGCTGGCATCCGTCAATTATCGCAGCGCTATTCATATATTGATACAAGCAAAGTTGGTATATGGGGACATTCAGGCGGTGGCTTTGCAACTGCAGCAGCAATGTTCCGCTATCCTGATTTCTTCAAAGTTGGAATTTCTGAATCTGGTAATCATGATAACCGTAATTATGAAGATGATTGGGGCGAACGTTATATTGGATTGCTAACAAAAAACCCTGATGGCACCGACAACTATACTGCGCAGGCCAATCAGACATACGCAAAGAATTTAAAAGGAAAGTTGATGCTTGCACATGGCATGATGGATAATAATGTACCGCCATATAATACAATGCTGGTAGTTGAAGCATTGACAAAAGCAAATAAAGATTATGATCTTGTAATTTTTCCAAATGCAGGACATGGCTTTGGTGCAGATTCACCTTATATGATGCGTCGTCGCTGGGATTATTTTGTAAAAAATCTTTTAGGTAAAGAACCTCCTCCTAATTATAAATTGGAAACAAAGACAGATCCAAGAAACGGGGGACAGTTAGCGTTTTAAATTACTTGCGAGGCCGTCAGTCAAAATAAAAATAACATAATCAGTTCAACAGGCCGAAGCAATCTCATTATACCAGACCAATCTATAAGATTGGTCTTTTTTATGTAGTCAGCATTAGAATTGCTATTATGCTTTTCTTGCGTCGCACATTTGTGCTTTTGTAATTCTATTTAACAATAATGAATTAAAGATTATTTGGCGCCAGCCTTTCTAAGAATTTTTTCGATCTCACCATGTCCTTTTATCTTCGCCCATGACATTGGTGTTGCCCATTCAGCGCCAGCTTTATTAGGATTAGCTCCTTTTGAAAGCAAATAGTTAACCATTTCAACATGTCCCCATCTTGCAGCCATGCCTAAAGGGGTTGATTGATATTCTTCTTCCACCGGATCTATATCTGCGCCATATTTTAAAAGTAACTCAGCTTTTTTAATGTCCCCCTTCTGAGCCATATCATGTAACAGCGTAACATGATGCCAGCTCATTGTATTGGGGTTCATTCCTTTTTCCATCATATAGGTGGCTCCATCGAGTCTTTCAAAATAGTAAAACTGTCCCCATTTTATAATACGCGGCACTTTTGCTCCATAGCTCATTAAAAGATCGATCAGCTTTTGATTATTTTCTTTAACAGCAAATACTAGAATGCCTTCACCCCAGAAATAAGTTTCATCTTTTGCGAATTCCGGATGTTCCTTTAAGATCTTTTCAGTTTTATCGATGCTTCCTTTGTCTACTGCTTCCTGGAATTCCTGTTGCAATTCACTTCTTTTATAAAGTATTTCACCATTGTCGCCTTTGTATTTTTGTGTTGAAGGATCTTTTGCATATTGATCCAGCATCGATGCTATTTCATTATGCCCTCTTTCTTCAGCTATTGTTTGCAAAGAATCAGAGAATGGATATGTTTTGTATGCGGGATCATGGGCGCCGTTATCCAATAAATATCTTACCAGCTCAATATGACCTTCACGAACAGCAAAATGTATCGGAGGCGTATAGTTGTATTGGGCGTAGATCAATTCCGGACATTCACTAACCAAATGTTTTACTTCTTCTAAATTTCCATTGCGGCTGGCGACAAGTGTGTTCCAAACTCTTGTTGTTGTAGAAACAACTCCATTTGATAGCTTCATCGGCAAATTCAATTTCATTTCATGTGGCTGTATCATTCACTATTATTTATTTCTTTTCGTCTTCTAAATTAAATCGCATTTCTATCATATGCTTTTTAAAACCAATTTTTACATAAGCTTTAATTGCAGGAATATTATCATAATAAACTTCAAGGCGAAGCTCATAAATGTTTTGCGATGCTGCCCAATTTTTTAAAACATCAATAATTTTTTTATTAACTCCTTGTCCCCTGTATTCAGGAAGCACATACATAAATCCTAAGTAAGCATGATTTGTATGTTTTAAAAATGATTCTGATCTGTCAATGCGTGCATAACCAGATGCAATGATCTTGTTGTCTGCCTCAGCCACAACCACCTGGATATTCGGTGCTGCGAGCATAGCTTTCAAATCATAATAATTAACCGGGTCTGGCTTTACTGTTGGGTCAAATGGACGTTCTGTTTTTATAATTTCCTGCTCAAATTCTAAAAGTTGTCCAATGTCAATGGAGGATGCTTTTCTAATATGAATTCCTGTCATACACTAAAATTATAGCTTAAAGTGTAGAATTTTTTCCTCAATACATTATTCTTTTTGCGTTGGTATGGTTTCTTACAATAAGTATGCAACAGCATGTTCGAACGCTGTTCAATTATTTTTCTGAACGATTTTTTTATATAGTACAAGAAAAATACATTTAGAACTTATTCGATGATTTAATGATTTGTTTGTATGCACTCAATACAAAAAACCAGGACTGGGATCAATGGGCTTGATGAAGTAACGATGGGTGGAATCCCAACAGGCAGACCAACCCTTATTTGTGGTGGCCCAGGTTGTGGTAAAACACTTTTTTCAATTGAATTCATTGTTAATGGAGCCATTATGTATGATGAACCTGGTGTGTTTGTAACTTTTGAGGAGAAAACGGAAGAGCTTACGATGAATGTTGCATCCCTTGGTTTTGATCTTGACAAATTACAGAAAGAGAAAAAGATAAGGCTGGATTATGTGCGAATTGAAAGAAACGAAATAGAAGAAACAGGTGAATATGACCTTGATGGATTGTTTATAAGATTGGAACATGCCATTGATAGCATCGGTGCAAAAAGAGTTGTGCTTGATACGATCGAGAATTTATTTGCAGGACTTACAAACCAGGGAATTCTTCGTGCTGAACTTCGTCGTCTTTTTCTTTGGCTAAAGGAGAAAGGAGTGACAGCAATTATAACCGGCGAACAAGGGGATGGTAAGCTTACAAGGCATGGATTAGAAGAATATGTTTCTGATTGTGTGATCCTTTTAGATCACAGAGTGATCAACCAAGTATCTACCCGCCGGTTACGCATTGTGAAATACCGGGGCTCGGCACATGGAACTAATGAATTTCCTTTTTTAATTGATGAAGAAGGGATTTCGGTATTACCTGTAACCTCATTAAAACTTGACCGCAAAGTTTCATCTGAAAGAATAAGTTCCGGTTTGCCAACACTCGATGAAATGTTTGGCGGCAAAGGATATTATCGGGGCAGCAGCATTCTTTTTTCAGGGATGGCTGGTACAGGTAAAACGAGCATGGCTGCATATTTTGTAAATGAAGCCTGTAAAAGAGGTGAACGGGCAATATTCTTTGCGTTTGAAGAATCACCTGCGCAGATCATTCGTAATATGCGATCGATCGGGCTAAACCTTGAGCCACATGTAAAAAAGGGGTTATTACAATTTCATTCTTCCCGTCCGGCACTATACGGTCTTGAAATGCATCTTTCCAATATTTATAAAATAGTGAAGAAGTTCAAACCGACAACCGTTGTGCTCGATCCCATTACTAATCTTGTTTCTGTGGGATTGATCAATGAAGTGAACTCAATGTTGCTGCGACTTATTGATTTTTTACAGGGAGAAGGGATAACGGTATTGATGACTGCGTTAATGAGAGTAATGGACGAAAAAATGGACGAAGGCGTTTCTTCTTTGGTAGATGCATGGATATCGGTAAAAGAAATAGAGGGTAATGGTGAACGAAATAAGGTTTTATATGTTATGAAGGCCCGTGGATTGAAACATTCTAACCAGGTAAGAGAATTTGTGATCACAAATAAAGGATTGAAACTTGTAGAAATTTATTTAGGACCAGAAGGAGTGCTGCTTGGTTCGGAAAGAGAGGAACAAAAATTGCAGAAGTTCAAAGGCCAGGATTTGAAAGATCAGCAGGATCGAAAGGAAATGGCCCGCCGGAGACAGCAAAATTCATTGGCAAAACACACAAAACAAAAGACAGGTAAATAAAACAATGGTAAAAAAGCCACAAAAATGGGAATTGCGACTTTATGTTGCGGGCAAAACACCTAAGTCAGTAACCGCTTTGCAAAACCTTCAAAAATATTGTGAGACACATTTAAAGGGACAATATAGAATTGAAGTAATCGATCTATTGGTTCATCCAACATTGGCAGAAGGAGATCAAATATTCGCCATTCCAACATTGGTGAGAAAAGTACCGGAGCCAATACGTAAAATAATCGGCGATCTTTCAAATGAAGAAAAAGTGCTGGTAGGTTTGAATATCCGCCCTGCGAAACAATTAGCATCATGAAAAAAGAATTGATAGATGGGAATGGTAAATTAAAGATCAATGAAGATTTATTTGTTTTTCGCCTGTATGTAACAGGAGCTTCTCCAAATTCACTTCGTGCCATAGCTAATACAAAGAACCTTTGCGAGGAATATTTTAATGAAAACTATGAATTGGAAATAATTGATGTGCATCAGCAGCCATCTATTGCAAAAAAAGAGAACATTATTGCCTTACCCTTACTTATAAAAAAACATCCGTTACCAGAAAAACGATTGATCGGTGATATGTCTGATATGGACAGAGTGCTTAAAAGTATTGGAGTATCAAAAGTTGATTGATAAATGAAAGAAACAAAGACTTACGAAGAACTTTTGCAAGAATTGGAAGAACTTAATTTCCGGCTTAAAGAAGCTAATGAAACGATCCATGCTATCCGTACCGGGCAGATCGATGCATTGGTTGTGGAAACGGAAGACGGGCCGCAACTATTTACACTTAAAAGCGCAGACCATACATATCGTGTCTTCATTGAAAAAATGAAGGAAGGCGCAGCGACGCTTGACAGCAACGGCATCATATTGTATTGCAATTCGCAATTTGCCAATATGGTCAATATGCCTTTGGCCAAAGTGATCGGTTTGCCAATAATGAAGTTTGTACCAAACGAATACAAGGAGAGATTTATTAAAATCACGGAACAAGGATGGCAGTCAGACAGCAAAGGAGAGATCATTTTGAAAAACAAACATGCTGAACTGAATCCTTTTTTATTATCTGTAACAGCATTAGAATTGGATGAGGGCATAGAAGCGCTAAGTATTATTCTAACAGATCTTACTCAACAAAAGGAAAATGAAAAGCAACTGGAGTTAAAAAATAAACAGTTGGAAGAAGCAAGATTAGCCGCTTATAAATTGAATGAAGAACTGGAAGATATCGTTGAAGAAAGAACAAAAGATCTGTTGATGAGCCGTGAATATTTCAAATTCTTAGCGGATAATATACCCGTGATCATTTGGACAGCTGATACGGAAGGTAAACTTGATTATGTCAATCGACAGTGGGTTGAATATACGGGGTTTGATATAGAAGAATCCAAAAGCAAACAAACCGAGCTTATTCATCCAGATGATCTTGAAAAAGCTTCAATGGAATGGAGAAAAGCGTTAACGGAAAAAAGGAAATACGAAGGTGAATTTCGTTTAAAAAGAAACTCTGATGGGGCATATAGATGGTATTATGCGCAGGCAATACCTTTTAAAGATAATCAAGGCAATATAACAGCATGGATAGGCACAAACATTGATATTCATGATCAGAAAAAAGAACTTGAAAAGAAAGATGAATTTATCAGTGTCGCCAGTCATGAATTGAAAACTCCATTGACAAGTTTAAAAGGATATATTCAATTGATGGAGTTCCAGGAAAATTTATCTGAAGAGTCAAAGATATATGTTACGAAGGCGGCATCATCAATAAACAAACTACAGCATTTGATAGATGAATTATTAGATGCAAGTAAAATCAAAGCTGGCAAGCTTAGATTTAAAAAAGAAGATTTTAATCTAACTGAGCTTGTTGACCTGTGTATTGAAAACAGCACTTACATGTATCCTTCATATAAAATTGGAAAGGAGTTGCAAGATGATATTATAGTAAATGGAAATGCTGAACGCCTCGAACAAGTTTTAATGAATCTGATAAACAATGCAATTAAATATTCTCCTGGCAAAAAAGAGATCATTGTTCGTGCGGAGAAAAAGAATAATTCTGCAGTCGTTTCAGTTACAGATTTTGGAATTGGCATGGCAAAGACCGACCAGGAATTGATATTTGAAAGATTTTATAGAGCGAATGGTCATGAATCAACAATGCCCGGTCTTGGAATGGGTCTTTATATTTCTTCGGAGATCATAAAAGAACATAATGGTGAAATAAATGTAAGAAGCAAATTGAATAAAGGCTCAGAATTTATATTTTCATTGCCTTTGGTCAATGGAGAAGCCTGAACATAAAAGCCTTTAATTCAACAGCAAGACCTATCTTTAACGGCAATATTTTTAAACTTTCATCGTTACTATAACTCGAACTATTTTGGTTTAATTTTTGAAATCCAAATTCTATGAAGCAGGAACCCGTACCATCTGTACCTGAAAAGTCAAACACGTTTATAAAGAAGTCTCTCTTTGTTGCTGTTGCAACGGTTTTTCTCGCTTTAATATTTGCCTACTATCCTAATCTAAAAGCACCAGTTAGTACATCAGTTGTTGCGCCAATCAAAGACACAGTTGATGATAAAGTTGCTCCAAAACCTGTTGCACCGTCTCTTTCTTACCAGGAAAAAATGAACCATATCATCAATGGTGATTCGTCGGGTAGATGGAGAGCTGGAGATATTGAACCCCCGGCAGGAGCAATTCTTCCCTATAAAAGGATTATTGCTTTTTATGGCAACCTGTACTCAAAAAATATGGGGATTCTCGGAGAGCTTCCTAAAAAAGAGATGCTCGAAAAATTGCAAGCTGAGGCGAAAGCCTGGCAAGAGGCAGACACTTTAATGGAAGTACAACCAGCTCTTCATTATATTGCTGTTACAGCACAAAATTTACCGGGTAAAGCAAACAAATACAGGTTGAGAATGCCATTTCACCAGATAGATTCGGTTTTGAAAATGGCAGAACATATCAATGCAATAGTTTTTATTGATATACAGGTTGCTTTAAGTACATTGGAAGAAGAAGTGCCAGCGCTTGAAAAATATCTTAAACTTCCAAATGTTCATCTTGGCATCGATCCTGAATTTTCAATGAAAGGCGGACAAAAGCCTGGCTCTGTTATAGGAAGCTTTGATGCGGCTGATATAAATTATACAGTTGAGTATTTGCAAAAAATTGTAAAAGACAATAATCTGCCTCCAAAGATCCTGGTGGTACATCGTTTTACACAAGGCATGGTAAAGGATTATAAGAGCATCAAACCACTTCCGGAAGTGCAGATAGTGATGCACATGGATGGTTGGGGCTTTCCAGCGAAGAAGATCAATACTTATAAACAGTTTATATATAAAGAACCTGTTGATTATACAGGATTCAAACTGTTTTATAAAAACGATACTAAGAATAATGGTCGGCTGCTGACGCCACAGGAGCTTTTAAAATTGAAACCGCAGCCGGTTTACATACAGTACCAATAAAAAAACATCTTGATTAATCTTGTAAAGGTGCGGATCAAAGAATGTTTTTGATCCAGCCGCCATCAACTGCCAATGAAACACCTGTGATATAACCTGCTCTTTCGCTTGCTAAAAAAGTAACAGCGGCGGCAAATTCTTCCGGCGTTCCAAAACGTCCAAGTGGTATTTCTTTTTTTGCATTTGCAAAGGAAGGATTCTTTTCCGCTAATTTTTTCAACCTGTCTGTTTCTGTATAACCTGGCATTACGTTGTTCACAGTAATATTATAAATACCTAATTCATTGGAAAGCGTTTTCATCAAACCGGCGACGGATGCTCTTATAGAATTAGATAAGATCAAATTATTTACCGGTTGTTTTACGGCTTGTGATGTTATAGCAATGATACGTCCCCACTGTTGTTGTTTCATCCCTGGTAAAAATCCATTGATCAATTCAACAGCGCTTAAGAGCAAGCTCCTGTATGTATTGTCCCAATCGGTTTGTTTAAAATCCTCAAACTTTCCCGATGGCGGACCGCCTGTATTAGTAATTAAAATATCTATACAATCGTAAACTTGTAAAGAGCTTTTAATGATCTGCTCTCTTTCATCATCATTAGATAGATCGCCTGCAAGAGCCAATACTTTTGTACCGGTTATTTTTTCAATCTCTTGTTTGGTGCTTTCAAGATTCTCTTTGTCGCGCCCATTAATAATAAGTTTTGCACCTTCTTTTGCCATTTCAAGCGCAACAGCTTTCCCAAGCCCCTGGCTTGAAGCTGCAACAAATACCACTTTATTTTTTAGTCCTAGTTCCATTTTCTATTTTCTTAAATAGTCATCTGTTTTATCTAACCAATCCTGGCGGGGAGGAGCCCATGTATCTATTTCCTCTACATCACCGATCATCAATGCTTCATGTGGCAGGTTAGATGGAATAACAACAACATCGCCGGGATAAAGATCCATAGTTTGTTCTTTATTTTCCCCGAACCAAAAACGCATTTGTCCTGACACCACCTGCGTCACTTGTTCATGAACATGATGATGTAATGGGACTACAAAACCATCTTTGAATTTCATTTTAGCGATCATTAATTTTTCACCAGTAACAATTTTTCTTGCCATAGATGGATTTACATCTTCAGTTGGAACAGATTCCCAGTTTAATTTATTTATCATTTCAATACATTTTATTCTTTCAATCAATAGGGGCTATCCATAAGCGTCAATAATAAATAATAAAGATTATATATTATGACAATGCCTCCGATGATGCCTACGATTATTTTATATGCCTGGCGTTTTGTGAAAACAAACATCACCACAAATTGTGCAATGGACAAAGAAGTACTAAGTACCCTGATCATTTTGTATAACATTTTGTTTTCACTTAACTCCCCACCAAATATTAAGGTCCAAAAAAACCACATAAAAACATTTACCAGTATAAGTATTGCTATAACTAAATAGCCAAGATCAATATTCGATCTTTCTTGTGCCTGGTAGGTTCGATCAAAAATTGTATGATTAGGATCTGTTAATGTTGGGTTCAGGCTATTACCGCAGTATTTACAAAAATTGCTGTCGCTGTCATTTAATTTGCCACAGTTAGTACAGGTCATAGAAGATAATAGCAGTTTTTGTTTAATGCCAGTGAAACATAAATATACTTACTTTGACAATCGTCAGTGCAAATAAAAACCGTCCCAATTTATCGGAACGGTTTTCAAATTCTACTGTTTAATTATATTAATCAGTCAGATCAAGAGGGTAAGTATAGCTTCCTCTGAATCCGGGATAAAATCCTTCTAGCTTCACAGTACCTGCTGCGCTGTTAAGTATCTTGCCTAACTCATCTATCGATTTGATCGACCGTCCATTTACACTTGTGATCACGAAGCCTTCATCCATTTTTGTTTCACTCAATTTGCCGCCTTCTTTTATTTTCTTTACGACTACACCGCCACTTACATCGTATTCGTCTGCTTTCTTTGAATCAAGATTTGCGAGGTCTGCACCGATAATATCGCCTGCTGCAGTTGATACTTCTACGGCGCTAACTTTTGCTTTTAGCGTAACAGTTGTGTTATATTCTTTTCCGCTGCGCAAATATGATATCTGTACTTTATCATTCGGTCTGAAACTGGCAATTTGTGCACTCATTTCAATTCCGCTGGAAACAGAATTATTGTTCACTTTTGTAATGATATCACCTTTCTTAATGCCAGCTGCATAAGCGCCGCCGTCAGCAGGAACTGCTGATACATAAACCCCTTCATTTTCTTTGATGCCGAGCTCTTTCATTTGACTTTCACTAAGATTACTTGCGTATTGAATACCAAGATAACCTCTCTGTACATCGCCAAATTCAACAATGTCGTTAACGATCTTCTTCGCTAAGTTCACTGGTATGGCGAAAGAATACCCAGCATACGTACCGCTTGGAGCTAAGATAGCTGAGTTGATACCGATCAGTTTACCATCAGTTGATACTAACGCACCACCACTGTTTCCCTGGTTTACTGCTGCATCAGTTTGTATAAATGATTCAACTGGTGAAACATTAGTACCCCTGGTTTGTCTTTCATTTATACCAATAGTTCTTCCTTTTGCACTAACTATACCAGCAGTTACTGTTGTTTCGAGAGTAAGAGGATAACCAATAGCAAGCACCCATTGGCCCAGCTTTACTTCATCTGAATTACCATAAACAAGATAAGGGAAGCCTGTTCCATCAATCTTTAATACAGCAATATCGCTGCTTGGGTCTTTACCGATCAATCTTGCTTTATAAGTTTTTTTGTTGTGAAGTGTAACCATTATTTCGCCGGCTACACCACCATTTTGATCACTTACAACGTGGTTATTTGTAACGATGTAACCATCATCACTGATCAGCACGCCACTTCCTGAAGCTCTTTGTTCCGGTATCACTTGTGGTCCAAAATCAAAGAACTGATCGAACCAGTCATCAAGTCCGCCGCGACGATTACTACGCGGAAGCTCGTTACTAACTTTCTGAGCCGCTATTTTTGTTTTAATATGTACAACGGCTTGTACCGAAGTACTTGCAGCCTGTGTAAAATCTAAGTTAATTGGAGCATTCGCTGCATTACCATCAAAATATCCTGCATAATTGGCAGGCATCTTTGAGTCTGATTGAAGAGCAACAACCTCTTTATGCGCAAATTTTGAATAACCCCATACACTGGCAAGTGCAGACCCGCTGCTGATTGCCACAATTAAAAGCACTTGTTTAAATTTCATGGTGTTAATTATTTTTTCTTTTACTGTTTCAAATTATATGCCTATACAAAATAACGAAGTAGTTTCCTGAAAAAATGACCTTCGGTTCAGTTTAACAATTAATTTACCAGAGTCTTCGTACTTCAGGACTTAAAATTAATAACAATTATTGATTGGTGGTAATACAAAAATTCACAGTTTGGTAAGAAAGTTTAAGGTATCAATACCGTCGGCATGATCAGTTAAGGATGGTATTTGCGCCTGTCCAAATGGAATATATCCATGACCAACGGCGCATTGGAGATATTCCATAGTATTTAAACTTTTTGCTACTTCGTTTTTATCTGTGTAAAACTCGTAATTCAACTGGCTGATGGGAGAGAAAATGGATGGATTTTCAAATAAGATGATCGACTCATTTGTCATATAAAATTTGCCATTCAGGATATGCAACGCAAGGTTATAATCGTAATTGTTTTTGTATTTGTGATGCTCTTTCAAATTATCATATTTTTTGAAAGCGGAAAGTAATGGAATAAAATCGTATTCTTTTGGAACATATATCTTGGTTACGTTACGACAACCCATACCAAAATACATATATACATCATCTGCTAATTTCTCAAGCTCGATAGCTGTTTCAGTGCCATCAAGTACGGCAACTGATGTTCTGTTTCGGCGAATGATATGAGGATATTTTTTGAAATAGTATTCAAAATATCTTGCTGAATTGCTACTTCCTGTTGCTATGTATGCATGACAACCTTTCAGCATTTCCTGGAAAGATATTAGCTCATTGATTTCTTTATTCCACTCAATAAGCTTCTCTACAAGATGTTTGATCAATACATCATCTTTTGATGAAGCTTTAATGATTGCCCTCTTGCCCGAAATAAAAACAGAAAGAAGATCGTGGAAACCGACCAGTGGAATGTTGCCAGCCATAACAATGCCTATCGTTTTCGGATCAGTATTTCCAATTTTATATAAAGATGTCCAGCTTTCCAGCTTTTGTTTTTGTAGAAAGTTATTGACAATATTTTCCGCAGCTATATCAATAAATTCCGGAGTAAACCATGGATTTATCAAGCTGGCCTTATGTTTTGCTTTTTGCCAATCAGTAGTATTTGATAAAATATATTCTCCAAGTTGGGCCGCAATATCAATTCTCATTTGTAAATTCATTTCGACAATCTATATTTGTTGCACAAAAGTAATTCTCAACCGTTAATAAAAATTTTATGGCTATTAAGATCACAGAAGAATGTATAAACTGCGGCGCCTGCGAACCAGAATGCCCGAATAATGCAATTTATGAAGGAGGTGTTGAATGGGCACTTGCTGATGGAACCACTGTAAAAGGATCATACACTTTAATGGATGGTACTACAATGGACGCCGATCAGAAAAATGCTCCCATTGCTACTGACATTTATTATATAGTTCCTAATAAGTGTACCGAATGCCAGGGCTTTCATGAAGAGCCACAATGTGCGTCTGTTTGCCCGGTTGATTGCTGCGTGCCTGATGACATGTATAAGGAAACAGTTGACGAATTATTAGCTAAAAAAGAAAAACTTCACATTTAGGCTGGTGCTAATGATGTGGAAAAGATTTCAGCAGAATTGGTGAAATGTGCTTTTTAATCTATTAACTTTAGTTCACAATAAAAGCGGCGAGTGAGCTGCGAAATCAGGCGGGTGATATGTTCCGCTGTAAAAAGGTGAAGGGAGAACGTCCTTCACCTTTCTTATTTAAAACGATGTTATAATATTCTTTTTTCTGCTGTTTAGTTTTTATTACAGCAATTTTTCTTCAATATTTGTAATTGTAAATCACCTGGAACCACACATGAAAAAGAACATTGCCCTCGTTACCGGCGGATTTTCCGGAGAAGCAGCTATATCCTATAAATCAGCAACTACAATTGATAACAATCTCGACAGGGAAAAGTTCAATGTTTATAAGATCGATATCAATCCAAACGGATGGTTTTATGAAGACGTCGATGGTAAAAAGTCTGAGGTCAACAAGAACGACTTCTCGATCGAAACAAACAATGGAAAACTAAAGTTTGATGCAGTTTTTATCGGTATGCACGGCACACCAGGTGAAGATGGAAAACTACAAGGGTATTTTGATACTTTAAGGATACCTTATACAAGTTGTGATGCGGCTTCATCCGCAATTACGTTTAATAAAAGATATACGGTAGCTGTTGCAGCTATGGCTGGTATTCATGTTTCAAGATCCTTTCATTTATTCAAGCATACTCCATTTCAGTTGCAACAGATCGTTGATGGATTATCTTTCCCGGTATTTGTAAAACCAAATAATGGCGGCAGTAGTATCGGTATGAGTAAGATACACGAAGCCAAAGAATTGGAGGCTGCAATTCAAAAAGCATTTAAAGAAGATGACCAGGTTTTGGTAGAGCAAATGATCAAAGGAAGAGAGTTTACGATCGGTGTATTTAAAACAAAAGGAAATATTGTTCCCTTACCAATAACTGAGGTTATCAGTAAAAAGGATTTTTTTGATTACGAGGCTAAATACCAGGGAGCATCAACAGAAGTAACTCCTGCTGTACTAGCGGGTGTGGCCGCAGATAAAATAAGAGACACAGCAAAAAAGATCTATGCTGTGTTTAACTGCAGAGGGGTTGTAAGAATTGATTTCATTTTAGAGGAAAGCAGTGGGTATCCATACATGCTCGAAATAAATACAATACCGGGTCAAAGTGATGCAAGCATAGTGCCCCAGCAAGTAAAAGCGATGGGATGGAGTTTAAAAGAATTTTATACGAAATTGGTAGAAGAGTGTTTTAATCATTAATCTTGAAGTAAGAAATTTTGAGATCCCCCGTTTTAAAATTTTATATTAAATAAATCCAATGTTTCAATTTATTACGAAAAGACCGCTTTGGATGAACCTGCTGGCAGGATTTTTCTTAATGGTCTTATTATTATTTCTCCTCTCTATATTGCTGGGGCCATGTACCCGACATGGGAAAAATAAAATAGTTCCAAACGTTGTCGGTAAAACTTTTCAGGAAGCTGAGAAGATACTTAACAATAGCGGTTTTGATGTCGAAATACAAGATTCCATTTATATTGATACAATGACAAGAGGAGCTGTAATAAGACAAGTGCCGGACGGGGATGCAATAATTAAGATAAGTCGTACAGTTTATTTAACTATTAACCGGCATGTGCCACCCACCGTTGAAATGCCAAACCTGAAAGATTTTAGTTTTCGCAATGCTGAACTACAATTAAAAAATATGGGACTAAGGGTTGGTAATACAAGGTATGTTCATGACTTTGCAAAAAATACTGTACAGGAGCAAGAATATAATGGCAGTCCAATTGCACCAGGTACAAAAATTCAGCAGGGAAGTTCTATTGACCTTGTTTTAAGTGATGGATTGGGAGAAGCTGAATTCTCCGTGCCTAACTTAATTGGTATGACATTTGGCGCCGCAAAAACTTTTCTGGAGAGAAACGGTTTAAGTTTTCTTTCAATCAGGTTGGAAGAGGGTGTAACAGACTCTGCAAGCGCATATATAAATTGGCAGGATCCGCCACGTATCGGGGAAGATGGAAAACATGTGAAGATCCGTACAGGTCAAACCATGAGTGTACAACTAAGCTTAATACGTCCCGCAGTAGATACAACACTTCAAAAACCACCTGAACAACAATAAAATCTTTTTATGAATAACATAACTGCTGAAGAATTAAAAAAGCGCCTTGATGCCGGTGAAGAATTACATATCGTAGATGTAAGAGAGCCTCATGAGAGAATTGAATTTAATATCGGTGGGGTACATATTCCTTTGGGACAGATCCAATCCATGCAGATCGAAGACATCGAAGATCTGAAAGACAAAGAATTGATCCTTTATTGTCGCAGTGGTAATCGCAGCGGACAGGCTTGTATGTTTTTGGATGCCATGGGTTTTAAAAACACAAAGAACCTGGTGGGAGGTATGCTCAACTGGCAGGAAAAATTTGGGAAATGAGGATAATCAACCTGATGAAAATACTACATTGGGAGTATTTGCGTTAGAGTTTATTTATCAGAATTTGTAACCACCACAACCCCAAAAAAATGAAAAAATACCTAGCCATCGTTTTATTGTTATTCATCGCCTTTCAATCTTTTGCACAAAAGGACCCCGAAGATGTAAATGTTACTATAAGGAGTGGCGAGATAAATCTTGGAAAGAAAAATAATATAGCTGATAATTGGAACGTTCAGGATGGAATTGCTTACCTGGGTAAGGATGAAAGGGTAAGAGATGGATATAATAAAACACATACTTACGATAAGATGGGCTTAGTACTATTTGAAAGTATGGTTGATAAAAAACCATCCGGAAAAATATCTGAATTGCAAGTTCATTTTTCTTTACCTGAAGAACCAAATGAAGTAGCACCTAAAGCTGGTTTTACAGGCACATTAAAAATAGAGAAGCTCACCATTACATCTTATCTCACCTTTGAAACTGTAAAAAGTGAATTAAATGATTATGCTGAAACCGAGGCATATATTGAGCATAGCCATCGCCTGGCAAAAGACGGGCTCTATATTTATTTTCAATACGACAAAACTGATACTAAGTTGGTAAAAGTTAGCGTTGGCCAGGATAAGAGAAATAAGTAAGGTTACAAGTTTTAAGTTTCATTAAGAAATCATCTATAAGAAAAGCTGGTTTTCTGCGTTAGTCGCAAAACCAGCTTTTATGTTACTACTGCGCACTACTTTCAGAAGTGTTACCTTTTTTCTTTTAGCCTTTGTTGTCGAATGATACAATCTTAATCTCAGGATATGTTTATTGGACTTATTCTTTTGAGCAACCACCAGGATATCCAACTGTAATTACGAAAGTTGGATATTGAATTATAAAGTAGGATTTTAAAACTTCAAATTCACACCAACCATAAAATTCCTTCCTGCCATTGGAAAATAATAATTCTCTGTTGTTAAGCTACCTCCATAATAATAGCTGAAAGTATATCCGTTCGGTTCATACAATTTGTCGAAAATATTACTTGCTTGTAAAATGATGTTTAGTTCTTTCAGACAACCTTTGCTGATAGTATAGATAAACCTTGCGTCTTGTGTATAATACGCATCTAATTTCCTGCTTTCATTTTGAGTATTGTCTAAATATTGCTTGCCGACATATTTACTGATCAAACTGAGCTCAGCATTTTTTAAAGGAATAAAATTTATTGTAGCTCCTCCCACCATATTTGGTGAAAAAGCAATATTGGTTGATGAGTATTGATTTACCACTTGCCCTCCGTTGTCGTAATCATCAATGTACTCCGTAAAATCTTTCACTTTGTTATTGCTAAAAGAAAAATTCCCGGCCGCATTTAGCCATGAATTGATTTTTGCAGAAGCAACTAACTCCAGGCCGGCACGATAGCTCTTGGGAATATTTGTTCTTGTATAAGCCCCGACGTCATTAATTTTTCCTGTCAGCACTAATTGATCTTCATAATGCATGTAATAGCCGGTAAACCCTACATGGTACCAGTCAGTTCTTTTTTCAATGCCTAATTCAACATCATTTAGCTTTTCGGGTTTGGGTTGTTGATCTGCTCCTGCTTCGAAATCTTCACGATTCGGCTCTTTTTGTCCACGACTATATGATAAGTAACCTGACAATTCATTTTTTTGAAAACTTAATCCAAGTTTCGGATTAAAAAAATTGTAACTATTCTTAATAAAAAGTTCAGGATTGTCTCTAAAGCCATATAAATTATAATTCACGTGGCGATATTGGAGATCATAAAATACTGAAACGAACGAACCAATTTTTGTTTGTTGCTTAAAATAAACGGTTAGATCATTTTTCTTTGCATCAAGGTCATACCATCTGCCAGGTAAGCTCAATCCTTTTTCTGCCCAGATCACATCACCATAATGATTGCCATCATATCTATTCCATCCGCCACCAATAGTAAATTGAGACTTATCTCCTTTATAATGCAATGAAGAAATATTCCCATAAAAATCATTATCAAGCCAAAGCTGTCTTACAAGATCTGTGTTTGTGATTGTATCTGTTCCGTAGATAGGTCCTTCTAAACCATAATCAGTATAAACTTGGTCAGATTTATATTGTTCATAATACCCTTTGCCTTTTATGTAAAAGAATCCAGTTGAAAATTTTAAACGATTTGTCAGATCCTGGTTATAGAAAAGTTGATAGTGATCTTGTTTGTAATTATCAGTTTCATTATCGTATGGCTCGCCGGGTCGTTCCGTGCCAGCATAATTAATTGTGCGATTTGTTTCCAGGTCGACTTCACTTACTCCATACCATGCCTGGTATGTTTTTTCTTTTCCCGAAAACATATTGAACCGGAATGAATTCTTTTTGCCTATATAGGCAGTGGAAAAATAATATGACCGCAGGTCACTGTTTGCCCTGTCAATATATCCATCACTGCTAATCCTTGATAATCGAAAGTCAGTAGTAAAATGATCACTCACTAATCCGCTACCAACTTTTATTGTATTCTTCCATGTATTGAATGAACCATAATTATTATTTAATTCTACATAAGGTTTCAAATTAAGTTCATTGGTGCTGATATTTATGCTTGCCCCAAATGCACCGGCCCCGTTTGATGAAGTACCAACACCACGCTGAATTTGTATACTCCCAACTGAAGAAGAGATGTCTGGAAGATCTACAAAAAAGGTTCCCTGGCTTTCAGCATCATTAAACGGAACTCCATTCAGCGTTACATTGATCCTTGAAGCATCAGAACCCCGGATCCGAATGCCTGTGTATCCAACTCCGTTACCTGCATCAGAATTTACCACGACCGATGGAGCCTGATTCAAAATAAATGGTAGGTCCTGTCCGAGGTTCAGTTTCTCGATCTGCTTTTTGGTCAAATTGGTCTTTGTAAATGGAGAATTTTCTCCGGCCCTTGTTGCTTTAACCTCTACTGGCTCGAGCAATAAAAAACTGTCCCTTTTTGTACTGTCTTTGATTTGGCCAAATACCGTATTACAGAATATAATAGCGGTAATTAAAATGGCAATCCTCTTCATTTTTTAAGTTTAAAAGATTAAAAATGAGAGGGAATGCTGTTAACAGGAATGAAAGATGTTTAGCACCTTCCCTGCGCAGGCATTACCCTGACCAGGTTCAACGGGTTTTATCTCAGCTCACTGGCTTCGGCCATGTGGGCACCCCGGGAAACGCTGAAGTTCTGCGCAAAACTAAGGATAAAAATATTTCCATTGACCTGTAACCTTTCTACGCTTCCCTTCGTATAACCTACAAATCATTGTTTATGAAGAAAACCTTACTATTCTTACCACTGTTTTTCGGGCTTGTTGTCGCATCTTTTGGTCAAAAAACGATTAACGATAACAATGTTGAAAAAAGAACAGTTGGCGGTTTCCATGGGATCGATGTAGCTACAGGCATCGAACTTACTTTGACAAAAGGAACCACAGAGGATGTTGCAGTCAGTGCCTCAACAGTTGAATACAGAAATAAAATAATAACTGAAGTGGTAAACGGTATTCTCAGGATTCATTATGAAACAAAGACCGGGGCTATCAACAAAAAGAATGAGAATAAGCGTCTGAGGGCTTATGTTTCTTATAAATCACTTGACCTGCTCCATGTAACCACCGGGGCTGAAGTGAATATTGATGGAGTATTAGAAGCAACTTCATTTGAATTAAAAGCAAATACCGGCGGACTTGTAAAAGCAGAAATAAATATTGGTACTTTAACTGTTGACCAAAATACAGGTTCAAAAATTACGCTTTCAGGAAAAGTAGATAAGCTGGAAGCAGAAGGTGATACCGGAAGTAAATTCAACGGAGAAGACTTAACTACAAATACATGCTTTGTGAAAATGAGCACAGGAGCAGGAATATTTATATCAGTGGATAAAGAATTAAGTGTGAAAGCGGATACAGGGGGATATGTGAAATACAGGGGAAACGGCGGCATCCGCGATGTAAAAACTAATACAGGCGGCTATGTTTCCAGAATTTAAAAAATATAATCATGAAAAAACTAATTAGCTTATTTGTACTAACAGGATTGATTACAACCGCATTTGGACAAAAAACGATTAACGATGCAAATGCACAGAAAAGAAATGTATCAGGTTTTCATGCCATCGAACTTTCTGGCGGTATTGATCTTTATTTAAGCCAGGGAGAGGAAGCAGTTGCAGTCAGCGCTGCTAAAACAGAATATCGTGATAAGATCGTAACAGAAGTAAAAGACGGGGTTTTAAAAATTTGGTTTGACTGGAAGGGTAACAAATTTGATTGGGGAAATCATAAGATGAAAGCATATGTTTCAGCTAAAACCCTAGATAGGTTGGAAGGATCTGGTGGCTCGGATATCTCAATTGATGGGTCACTAAAAGTTCCAAAACTATCGATGGAAATATCAGGCGGATCAGATTTTGATGGTAAGGTAGAAACAGATGAATTAAACATACATGCAAGCGGAGGAAGTGATGTTTCTATTTCTGGTAAAGCAGCTACACTTTCAATAAGGGCTAGTGGTGGTAGTGATTTTGATGGTTATAACCTTACGTCGGATATGTGCAATGTGGAAGCAAGTGGTGGCAGTGATGTTCGCATTACAGTAAATAAGGAACTTTCTGCAGATGCAAGTGGAGGAAGTGATGTTTATTACAAAGGATCTGGCTTGATAAGGGATCTTAAAACAAGTGGAAGCAGCATAAAAAAAGTAAGTAAATAATTTCATAAAAAATAATGAACATGAAAAAGATACAAGTGATGTTGATGGCAATGCTGTTAAGTGCGATATTGTTTGCACAAAGAACAATTAATGATCCAAATGCAGAGCCAAGAAATCTGAGCGGGTTTCACGCCATCAAAATTTCCAATGCGTTCACAGTTTATATTTCGCAAGGAAATGAAGATGCTGTAGCTATCAGCGCTTCCAAGGCTGAATACAGGGAAAAGATCATTACGAAAGTGGAGAATGGTGTATTGATCGTCAAGTTTGATGATGACAAGAAATTCTGGAAGAACTGGAATGGTGACAAACAAAAATTGAAAGCATATATTTCGATCAAAAAAATTGACAGGTTAAATGTGAGCGGCGCTTGTGATGTTTTCTTTGAAGATGGTCTTTCTGCAGAAGAACTTTCCATTGATCTTTCAGGGGCCAGCGATATACATGGGAAAGTGGAGGCAAAAAAACTTACTATTGATCTTAGCGGTGCATCTGATATGACAATTTCCGGCAATGCGGCAGATGTAAAAGTAGAAGCAAGCGGCGCCAGCGATTTTAAAGGATATGATCTGATCACAAATTATTGTGATGCGAAAGCCTCAGGTGCATCTTCAGTAAATATTACCGTAAATAAAGAAATAAATGCAAATGCAAGCGGTGCAAGTGATGTACGTTTTAAAGGCGAAGGATTGATTCGTAATATAAAAACAAGCGGTGCAAGTAATGTCACTCGGAAGTCGTAAACATAAAGGGTAAAAAAAGGAAAGGCGTTTCGATTTTCGGAACGCTTTTCTTTTGGATGGTAAGTCGTCAACCCATACCTTTGCGCTCCACATCGCGAAGTAGAGCAGCGGTAGCTCGTCGGGCTCATAACCCGAAGGTCGGGAGTTCGATCCTCCCCTTCGCAACAGATAAAAGCCTCTATGAGAGGCTTTTACATTTTATAGTTTCAATGTTTTATTCATTGCAGGTGCAAACCTCCGGCAATAGAATTTGATTACCTCCTCAATTCTTCGCTATGGCTTGTGACTTGCTGTTATAAGCTATTCAATGAAAGTCGGTTTTGTAAATATATTTGGTAAACCTAATGCGGGCAAAAGCACTTTGCTGAATGCATTGATGGATGAGAAGCTGGCAATTGTTTCCTCCAAGGTACAAACGACAAGACATCGCATAAAAGGGATATTGACTGAAAAGGATTATCAAATCGTTTTTTCTGATACACCTGGTATCATTGAGCCGAAATACAGACTACATGAAAAAATGATGGATGCTGTAAAAAACTCTTTGGAAGATGCAGATGTGGCTTTGTTGATAGTAGATGTAAATGAAGATCTGAAAGAATGTGATGCAATCTTTAGCTCATTAAAATTGAAAGTACCGGCTATTGTTGTTATAAACAAAATTGACCGGGCAAGTCAGGAAAAGATAAAAGAAGCCGTGGATTTTTTTTCAGGCAGTCCTTATTATAAAAAGGTAATTACTATTTCTGCATCAAGCGGGATCAATAAAAAGAAGTTTTTAAAAGAAATACTTGAGTATTTACCCGAAGGAGAACCATTCTTTAGTGGCGATGAAATCTCGGATCTTCAAACCAGATTTTTTGCAGCTGAATTGATCCGTGAAAAGATCTTTGAATTATTTGGTGATGAGATCCCTTACCAGGCCACTGTTGTGGTGAATGAGTTTAGGGAGAAGACCACGTTGACGAAAATTGCTGCAGATATAATTGTACAGCGGGAAACTCAAAAGGCGATCATGCTGGGAGAGGGTGGAAAGATGATCAAGAAACTTGGAACAGAATCAAGAAAGTCGATCGAGGATTTTTTGCAACAAAAAGTTTTTTTGGAACTTTTTATAAAAGTGAGAGATAAGTGGCGTGATAATGATACCTGGCTAAAAGAGTACGGATATCATTAATCCTCTGTCTCCATAAAGGGAGGACTTAGGGTGAATAAATCTTATTCTTTTATCCGGTTTTAAATATGGTTCTGACAATTAATAGTAATTTTTCAGAAATAGGAATAGAAACAATATTTTATTAACATTAAATCTAAGTTCCCCTTTAGGGGACAGGGGTATGGGATTTACATTAGCAATAACAGGAAGGCCTAACGTTGGCAAAAGTACTTTTTTTAATCGTTTACTGGAGCAGCGTAAAGCTATCGTTGATGACATAAGCGGAGTAACAAGGGACCGCCAATATGGAATTACCGATTGGAACGGGAAAAGCTTTAATGTAATTGATACCGGTGGATTTGTCCCTGATAGTGATGATGTATTTGAAAGAGAGATAAGAAAACAAGTAACGATTGCCATTGAAGAGGCCAATGCGATCGTGTTTATGACTGATGCAGCGACAGGTATCACTCACCTTGATGATGCAATGGCCAGCATGCTCCGTAAAAGTTTAAAGCCGGTTTTTTTGGTAGTCAATAAAGTTGACAACAATGAAAGAATGCTGGCAGCTACAGAATTTTATAGTCTTGGATTTGATAAGATATTTTTTATTTCTTCAGTTAGCGGTAGTGGAACTGGTGAGTTGCTGGATGCAATTACAGAATTGATCCCGGCAGAAGATGCTGAAGCGGCTGAACTTGCTGAATCATTGCCAAAATTTGCGATCATCGGTCAACCAAATGTTGGTAAATCATCTTTGCTAAATTCATTGATAGGACAGGAGCGTACTATTGTAAGCGATATTGCAGGAACAACAAGAGATACGATCCATACTCATTATAAACTTTTTCAAAAAGATTTTGTACTCATAGATACAGCAGGGATCAGGCGGAAAGCAAAAGTGCACGAGGATCTTGAGTTTTATTCGGTGATCCGTGCTATTAAAGCAATGGATGAAGCTGATGTATGTCTTATATTGATCGATGCAGTGAAAGGTGTGTCGGCACAGGATGTAAGCATATTTAGTCTTGCTGCAAAGAAAGGAAAGGGTGTAGTCGTCTTGGTAAATAAATGGGACCTGGCAGAAAAAGAAACAAATACAGCGAGGGATTATGAATTGATGCTGAAACAAAAGCTTGCTCCCTTTACCGATGTTCCAATCTTATTTATATCTGCAAAAGAAAAAACAAGGATTTTTAAAGCAATCGAAGTTGCTTTGGAAGTTGCTGAAAGCAGGAAAGCTAAGATCCCAACTTCACAACTGAATGAGGTGATATTAAAAGCTATTGAATCTTATCATCCGCCAGTAGTAAGAGGACACCCGGTAAAGGTCAAATACGTAACCCAGTTACCGACTGCTGTTCCTTCATTTGCATTCTTTTGTAATTTTCCGGACGATATAAAGCAGCCTTACAAGAATTATCTCGAGAATAAGCTACGTGAGAATTTCAATCTTAAAGGTGTGCCTGTCAGGTTATTCTTTAGAAAAAAATAAAGTCGGTTTAATCTACATCTTCAGTAAGGAGTATAGTAAATCTACCAGTTAGTAAATTTCCATTCTTCTTTATTTCACTATCTGCATCCCAGATTTTAATTTAACATCTGGTTATCGGTATTTGAATTTTTATCTCCTCTATCCGGATCAACATTTCCCTTAGTCCTGACAATCCTCATAAAAGATCACTCTACATTCCTCCGGCGAACAATGAGTGTTACTGAAAAGATCGGTAAACGCTAAATCATTTTTATGAGAATAATTGTTGCGCTCCTGCTGCTTGCCTCAATTAGTTTACAGGCCCAGGAAAAATCTTCTGATAAATTAAAATGGAAGATCGATAGAAATAAAATTATTACAGGCGGTCTTGTTTTTGTTGGAGGCACGGCCAAAGGGTTCAACGAAACATTGCAATTCAATTATAAAATATTTGAGAAGACATTCCCGGGTGTAAATAAACAGTGGTTTGACCCGAAAGTCAGCTGGAGAAATAAATATGAGGGCGGCAATCCCGACAATGGGCCGAAATATTTTTTATCAACATCAGCATTTGTAATGTTCACTGATCAATACCACATGAATAATTTTATTCAGAAAACTGCGATCCTGACGGCGTTGGTAATAAAAATAGGAGAGGGCAAAAGGCCTTTCAAACATTATGTGTATGATCTTTTATATTACACGGCATGTTACCAGGCTGGATTTGCAGCAGCATATTATCCTTTTACAAGTCGCAATTATAAATGATCAGAGTTTAAATTTTTTGGCAAGTTCTTTTGTCTTGTCACGATACGTTTTCATTTCGGCAATCTTCTTCTTTATAAAACTATTTTCATCCAGCTTGCCGACCACCTCTTCCATCTGTTTACGATTATCATAAACCATTTTACGAAAAGGGTTATGATAATCTTTTGCTCTTGACTCAAAGATCCCTTTAACCATCCATTCACGGGTAGCAACTGCCTGCTTAATCAATTCTTTAAATGATTTTTTATCAAAGTCTGTTGATTTTAATTGAAGTATTTCAAGCAGGGAGGCAAAAGAGTGTTGCAGTTTTTGTTCAGGATAAATTTGAGAATTGATACCATAAAAAGAATGTACATCATCCCAGCTTTTTATTTTACCTGAATAAATATCCTTTTTAAATGTTGTAACAGAAGCTTGTGGAAATAACTGGCCGCCGATATTCAACCAATTGCTTCTTCTTGCCCTGAATGGTATTGCAGAATAAAATTTTTCCCAATCGGTTATTTTATTAATCCATGCATAGTGAAGTAATTGACTAACGCCATAATACACGATCAGTTCTTTAAAGATGGTATATGCTTGCTGAACTTTGGTAAGCTGCACTTTACGACCGGCATTTTCAAATTCATCGGCTAAAATTTCGAGTTCATCAATTACCGGGTCTTTTGTTTCAAGAAGGTTGGTTCCTATCGAAAGAAATCCATTTTCATCCTTTACTTTTTTATTTTGCTTTTTAGCAAATGCCTGACCAGTATATTTTTTTAATAAGTTGATGGAGTCGAATATCTCATTTATGCTATCGGGCGCCAGAAAATCATATTCTATGAATTGGGTTTTGTCTTTCCTTTGATCTCTTGTCTCATATTTTTCTTCGTTTCTTGCCAATGCGTACATGTTATACATGAACCAGTATGCAGGCATTACAACGAGTTTATCATTAGTTACATCGTTACTTACCAATGAAAATGGAACGGGAATATTCATTTCGGCAGGATAATCACCTTTTGCTATGATTGTAAAGGATGCAAATTTTGAATTATGCTTCAGGCTGACGCAAAGTCCCGGCCAGAAACCACGACCTGCAATTATTTCTCCATCAGCACCGCGACTATTATGATTGGAGCCGATCGTTGCTCCGGCTGCCATATTGCTTTGTCCTAAAACCAATGCAGCACATAAGAATGAATTGTTATGATGTTGTTCGTGTGCAGGAAAAATGAGTGAGTTCAATACTTCACAACAGGAAATGGTAGAATTATATCCGAGATAAGAGTTGATAAGCCTTGCTCCATATTTTAATTGTGAATGGTCTGAAAGGATAAAACGTACAGCTTTTACTCCATAAAAAATACGACAGCCAAAACCAATGATCCCGTTTACCAATTCGCATCCTTCACCGATTTGAGTTTTCCCTTCGGTTCCTGAGTTTATCGTGAGATTTTTTAATTTGTTAGCGCCTTTAATGTAGGCTTCACTTCCGATCCATGTATCTTTAATGATCCCACAATTTTTTATTACTGTGCCATCGCCGATCTTTCCATAGTAACCTCTTTTCTTATCAAAACGTTTTTCTGTGAACTGTTTAAATTTTTTCATCAATGCTTCATCATCACGATACCGGCTCCAAAGCCATGCATCACCAGGTAGCATCCCATTGAATGGCATAATGCTACGGCCGCCATTTTCATTACACACTTCGAGCCATATCCTCACATCTTCTTTTTCTCCTTCTCTTATAATCCCGTTCCCAAATTTTGAATGATTAGATGTTGCCAGCTCGTTGACATTGACGATCATCACTTCGTTGCCTGCAATATAATGGCTCATGTAGTTAACATTATTGATAACAACATTGTCACCAAAATCGCAACTTACTATTGTACTGTTATACAAGCCAACCTGTAAACGGATATCATGGTATTCTAAAAAAACATTTTCGAGCTTACCAATTCTAACCAAGCCAAAAAAACTGCAGTTCTTAATTAAGTTATGATCAAAAGGATCAGCTATGAGTACTTTGGTCCAGTCACTACAAGTATTACCATTCTTTTCCAACTTTAATATTTCAGAGCCACTGAGTGAACGGTACTTGATGCCACTCCTGTTTTGAATATTGCGGAGATAATATTCATCCTTTCCTTTTGGGATAAATTCTTTTGAAACGAAATTATATCCGAGAGAGCTGATTGGTTTTTTCTTTATGTCACTCATGTTATTGATTTCAGGTTAGGGTGCAGAATGTTGGTGAAAGAATTATTATAGTAAAAGAGTGCGACGCAACAGGAGCTAAATAGTAGTAACACTGCTGGCAACACAAATATCACTTACAAATAAAGAACTGTTCTTAAGGTAGGGATTTTACAATCTAAGTTCCCCTTTAGAGGAAAGGGGTTTCATTCTACTGTTACACTCTTTGCTAAATTTCTCGGCTTATCAACATCGTACCCTTTCATTACTCCAATATAATAAGCAAGTAACTGTAGCGGAATAACACTTAGCATCGGGGCAACAATTTCATCAGCAGCAGGCACAGGCATTACAGATTCTGAAAGTGAAGCAGAATAATCATCACCATCAGTGATGACAGAGATCACTCTCCCTTTCCTTGCTTTTATTTCCTGCATATTGCTCACTACTTTTTCATGGTAAGCGTCTTTGGTAGCGACGAATACAACGGGTAGTTGATCATCAACCAATGCAATAGGGCCATGTTTCATTTCTGCAGCCGGATAACCTTCAGCGTGTATGTAAGAGATCTCTTTTAGTTTTAAAGCACCTTCAAGTGCCACAGGAAAATTATAACCACGTCCGAGATAAAGAAAGTCTCTTGCATCTTTATATTTTTCTGCCAGATTTTTTACATTATCAGCCGAGTTCAACACTTCTTTTATTTTATCAGGAATGTTATGAAGCTCCTGTAGCAATTGCATATATCTATCTTTATCAATACTTCCTTTTTGTTTTGCGATCTTTAATGCCACCATTGTCAATACTGCAAGTTGTGCAGTGAAGGCTTTTGTACTTGCCACGCCAATCTCTGGTCCTGCATGTGTATATGCGCCTGCATGTGAAGTACGGGCAATGGATGAACCAACAACATTCACAATGCCAAAAATAAATGCACCTTGTTGTTTTGCTTTTTCGATAGCTACTAATGTATCTGCAGTTTCACCGCTTTGAGATATAGCAAGTATAACATCACCGGGGTGAATAACAGGATTACGATAACGGAATTCAGATGCATATTCAACTTCTACAGGAGTTCGGCACAACTCTTCAAAAATATATTCTGCAACAAGACCTGCATGCCAACTGGTACCACAGGCAATAATAATAATTCGATTTGCCTTTGTAAGCTTATCAATGTTATTCTCTACACCAGCCATCGTGATCGTCCCTTTTTCAGCATCCAATCTGCCCCGCAGGCAATCAAAAACTGTATCTGCCTGTTCATTTATTTCTTTCAGCATGAAATGATCATAACCTCCTTTTTCAATTGCAGCCAATTCAATATCCAGCTTCTGTACAAAAGGAGTTATTTTTTCATTACCAAGATTTTTTAGAATAAGTTGATCCGGCTTTACTATTGCCAATTCATAATCGTTTACATATACCACTTCTTTTGTGTATTCAAGCATGGGTGAAGCATCTGAGCCAAGAAAATGTTCGCCTTTGCCAATGCCAATGACTAATGGACTTCCTTTTCTTGCTGCAATGATCGTTTCAGGATCATCTTCATCGATTAATAAAATAACATAAGCACCAGTTACACGTTTCAGTGCTACGCGTAATGCTTCTTCAAGGCCACATTGGTTGTTCTTTTTTATTTCTTCAATGAAATTCAACAACACTTCTGTGTCGGTATCACTTTTAAAACTGTATCCTTTATTGGTAAGCTCCTGTTTTAATTGCGCATAATTTTCAATGATACCATTATGGATCATTGCCAGTTTGCCACTTGCTGAGGTGTGGGGATGAGCATTCCGATCACTTGGTTCTCCATGTGTGGCCCAACGGGTATGGCCAATACCAATATTAGCATGCAATTTTTCTCCGACGAGTGTGTCAGCAAGTTCTGCGACTTTACCTTTTTTCTTATAAACATGAAGACCGCTATTGAGCAATGCAACACCGGTGCTGTCGTAACCCCGATATTCGAGTCGCTGAAGTCCTTTGATGATGATGGGATAAGCCTCTCTTGGGCCAGTGTAGCCAACTATTCCGCACATAAGATTAGGTTAGAGTTTATCATTTATTGGATATATGCAAACGATTGAGCGGTTGCAAAACGAAATTGCACAAAAATGGCCAGATGGCAAAAAGCATGCAGGAAATAAAATGATCAGTCCTTCACTGGCTCTTTATAATAGTAATCCTTTTAAGAAAAGAAAAGCTGTAAAAAAATAAATAACAAGACCAGTTACATCAACAAGTGTGGCAACAAAAGGTGCTGATGAAACTGCAGGGTCGGCACCGAGTTTTTTCAAAAACAAAGGCAACATAGATCCACTTAATGTGCCCCAGAGAACAACTCCTATTAATGAAATTCCAACTACAAGACCGATCTCTACGTAATGTACTCCATATACATCGGGAAATATTTGAGACCAGAGTACGACACGGAGAAAACCAATTAGCCCCAATGCGGTTCCAAGAAGTATTCCTGAAATTATTTCTCTTTTTAAAACCCGCCACCAATCACTGATAGATATATCCCCAACAGCCATTGCCTGGATTATTAATGTAGATGCCTGCGAGCCACTATTACCACCGCTGGAAATAATTAATGGAACAAAAAGTGCAAGCACAACAGCTTTAGCGATCTCATCTTCAAAGTAACCCATAGCTGTTGCTGTAAGCATTTCACCAAGAAATAAGACGATCAGCCATACTATTCTTTTTTGAAATAATTTGAAGATAGGCACATCGAGATATGGTTGCTCCAATGCTTCGGTACCTCCCATTTTCTGCATGTCTTCACTAAATTCTTCTTCGGCCACCCAAAACATATCGTCAATTGTTACGATACCCAGCAGCTTATTACTTTGACTTACTACCGGAAGCGCCACACGATTTTCCATTTTAAATGCCTCACTCGCTTTTTCCTGGTCATCGTATGCATTTAAAGATGCTACCCGGTTGTCCATAAGGTCTGCAACTTTTTTGTGAGGTTGACTTAAAATAAAATCTCTAATACGGATATCGTCAAGCAATTCACCTTTTTCATTTATTACATAAATCACATTGATAGTTTCGCTGTCTTTACCATGTTTGCGGATTGTGGCAAAAACTTCCTCAACTGTATTGTGCGGATACACATACACATAGTCGGGTGTCATTAGTCGCCCAATACTGTCTTCCGGATAACCCAATAGTGAAAGCGTAGTTTTTCTTTCTTCTGGATCAAGCAACTTGATCAATTCACGAACAGCGTTGCTTGGCAGTTCTTCCAAAAAATCGGTTCGGTCATCAGGTGAAAGAATATTTAAAAGCTCAGCGGTTTTGTAAGGAGGCAATTCACGTATAATATGCTTTTGTGCTGCCAGATCAAGTATCTTAAAAACACTTGCGGCCCGGTGGATGCTCATGTGTGTGATTATATAAGCTTCCTGTTCAGGAAACTCATTGATCAGGTCAGCCACATCGCTTATGTTCTGATGATCCAAAAATTGCCGGGCAGCAGATTCATTGCCGCTTTCAAGCAGGTAATTAAAATGTTGTTTGATATTTCCGCCTAAGTAATCTGACATAAAAATCCGGGTGGCAAAATTAAGTTGTGAATCTGAAAACAGGATTTATATTTTTGTTTTCAAATGATATTCGAAGGACTGTATATCGAAAACAGCAATGGAAAAGGACGAGGTGTGTTTACTAAACAAACCATCCCTGCTAACACGATCATAGAAACTTCACCGGTTGTTGTTATGACAGCAGAAGAAAGAAAATTGCTGGATCAAACACTTCTTCATGATTATATTTTTGAATGGGGCAAGAATAATGAGCAATGCTGTATGGCGCTTGGCTATGTGCCTGTATACAATCATTCTTATACATCTAACTGCGAATATGAAATGGATTTTCAAAATGCGGTCATCCGAATAAAGACGATCAGGTCGATTGAAGCAGGTGAGGAGCTCTTTATAAATTATAACGGTGATTGGAATAATTCAAAACCACTTTGGTTTGAAGCAAAATAAAAACCCTTTCGTTAATACAAAAGGGTCGATATCTGGAAGTTTTGGTTATTATTTTTTTGCAAGAACCAATTGACCTCTGATCTCTCCGCCAGAATATGTTTTTGAATGTATGTTTATATAATACCTGTTAGCAAGCAGATCCTCTTCAATGATCTTTACACCATCCACTAACAAAGTGCCGGAATAGCTGCCTGCTTTTCTTCTCGGAAAATTGGCGAAAGTTTGAACCACAGGCGCAAGGACACCTGCTTCACCTAGCCCATGTACGTGAGCAGCAACTGCACTGTCTGACAGTCCACTAAAAGTCAAAGAATAGGTAAGCGTTTTTGTAAGCCTGTTATAATTTGTTTCAATAGAACCTGTGGCGGTAGTAGTTACAGGTGGAGTTTCCTGTGCTCCAGTCATCGTAATTGTACCATAATAAATATTGTCTTGTTCTACATCTGCAGTACTTGTACATGCAAACAATATGATCAGTAATGAACTTAATGAAATAGCAGTTAGTTTCGGAAGTCTCATACTTTGGTATTTGTGATAAAAGTAAGAAGTTTTTTCATTTGGCAAACAACCTTATAGTTTTTGGGAAAAGAAAGGCTTTAATGTGGAAAAACAGGATTCGCCTTCACTTTAAATTCATGATTTATTCACACAATCAGCCGAAATGAACGGGTTGGCCGTGGTTTATCGCCCCAATCATTTCAGTTTATTCTTGATTTCCTGCAATTTCAGCAGCGCCTCAACTGGTGTAAGGCGATTGATATCAATATCGGCTAACAGTTTTCTTATTTCATCAAATGTTTCGCTATGTGCATCAAAAATAGAAAGCTGCATTTGCGGGAGGGAAAGGTTCTTGATCTTTGTTTCCAACTTCTGAGTTCCGACTTCTAACTTCGAACTTTCCTCATCCACATGTTTACTTTCTAATTGTTTCAGAATATCATTTGCTCTTTCGATCAATGAGGGCGGCATGCCGGCCATTTTCGCTACATGAATTCCAAAACTATGAGTGCTCCCGCCTTTAGCCAGTTTTCTTAAGAAAATAATTTTGTTACCAACCTCTTTATTAGTGATATGATAATTCTTTATGCCGGAAAATTTTTCTTCCAATTCATTTAGCTCATGATAATGTGTTGCAAAAAGTGTTTTTGGTTTTTGCGGACAGTTGTGTAAATGTTCCGCAATGCTCCAGGCAATAGAAATGCCGTCATAGGTAGAGGTGCCACGGCCAATTTCATCAAGTAGTATCAGGCTTTGGTTAGTGACATTGTTAATAATACTGGCCGTTTCATTCATTTCAACCATGAATGTAGATTCACCACCACTTAAATTATCAGAAGCTCCAACTCGGGTAAAGATCTTATCGGTTAAAGAGATCAATGCTTCATCTGCCGATACAAAACTTCCTATATGCGCCATCAGTGTGATCAAAGCTGTTTGACGAAGCAAAGCAGATTTACCACTCATATTCGGACCAGTGAGAATAATGATCTGCTGATCCTTTTTATTTAGTTCAAGATCATTTGAAATATAAGCTTCACCGATCGGTAAATTTCTTTCGATCACCGGGTGACGGCCATTTTTAATGATCAGCTCATCGCCAATGTGAAGTGTAGGTTTTTTATAATGATGCTGAATTGTATTGCATGCAAAACAGGTGATGCAATCAAGAATAGCAACGATGTTCCCATTCGTTTGAACTGGTCCAAGATAATCCATCAGTTCGTTCAGCAATAATTCATATACTTCAAGCTCGATCTTTAAAATTTTTTCTTCGGCGCCTGTGATCTTTTCTTCATACTCTTTTAATTCAGGAGTGATATAGCGTTCTGCATTTGTTAATGTTTGTTTGCGTATCCAATCAGCAGGCACTTTGTTTTTATGTGAGTGAGTTACTTCCAGATAATATCCAAACACATTGGTAAAGCCGATCTTTAATGAAGAGATACCGGTTGCTTCGGCTTCTTTTTGTTGTAGCTCCGTCAAATAAGATTTGCCACTGTGTGCAATACGCCTTAATTCATCCAGTTCATTATTCACACCACTGTTGATCATCCCCCCTTTGATAGCAAGCGCAGGAGGATTATCAACTATTTCTTTAAAAATTTTATCAGCGATATAAACGCAAGGATTCAATGCGTCGCCTAATCTTTTTAAATATTCATTGTTTGCTGTTTCACAAGCTATTTTTATTTCAGCCACCTGCCTTAATCCCCGGGCCATTTGCAGAAGTTCTCTTGGATTGATCTTCTTTAAAGGAATTTTTGAAACCAATCTTTCAATATCACCACATAGTTTGATCGCATGAATGATCTTGTTTCTCAGATCCTGGTTCAGAATAAAGAACTCTACTAATTCAAGGCGTTCATTTATTTTCTGAATATCTTTTAAAGGAAAAACGATCCAGCGTTTCAATAATCTTGCTCCCATTGGAGAAACAGTGTTGTCCAACACATCAAGTAGAGTGTGACCTGCCTCCGAATTCCTAACTACCAATTCCAAATTCCTGATGGTAAACCGATCCATCCATAAAAAATCATCCCTATTGATGCGTTGCATATTTGTTATATGCTGCAGGTTGGGATGTTCGGTATCTTTCAGGTAATGCATAACTGCACCTGCTGCAATTATTCCTTTTTTCAGATTATCTACCCCAAATCCTTTTAGTGAAATGGTTTGAAAATGCTTTAATAATGTTTCTTCAGCATAGGCTTCTGAAAATATCCATTCATCAAGTGTGTATGAATAAATTTTAGCGCCAAAAAATTCTTTGAACTTTTTTTGCTGGTGTCGTTGAAAAACAACTTCGGCAGGTTTAAAACCCTGGAGTAGTTTATCTGCATATTCACGATCACCTTCAGCAATAAAAAACTCGCCGGTGCTGATGTCGAGAAAGGCAAGGCCATATTGATCGTTTTCAGCAAAATGAATCCCTGCCAAAAAATTATTTGAATGATGTTCTAATAATTTATCATTTACAGCAGTGCCCGGTGTTACCATTTCGGTTACACCTCTTTTAACAATTCCTTTTGCAAGTTTTGGATCTTCCAGCTGATCACAAATAGCAACACGATAACCTGCCTTCACCAGTTTATGCAAATAAGTATCCAGGGCATGATGGGGAAAACCCGCAAGATCAGATGACGCGGCAGCTCCATTATTTCTTTTTGTAAGCGTAATACCTAATACCTGCGAAGCAATGACCGCATCTTGTCCAAATGTTTCGTAAAAATCACCAACACGGAAAAGCAGGATCGCATCAGGGTATCTTTGTTTAATAGCCTTGTGCTGCTGCATCAGGGGGGTGTCTTCGGTCTTCGTCTTGGCCATGGGCGACAAAAATAAGGAACTGTTTATGTAAGTATAGTTTCTTCTGCATCATTAAATAAACTTAAATATGCAGAAGTTATTAACCGTATTTATCTTATTTATTACTTGTATTTTAAATGCCCAGGATACTGCAAGAGCAGATGCAGAAATTTCAAATGCCACCGTTTATTTTGGATATGGCGCTGAGCTTACGCTTCAATCGAAAGTAAGGTTAAGTAATAATACCAAGATCATCGTCATTAATAAGTTAGGAACAAATGTTGATCTGAATAGTTTGCAGATCAGTGTGCCCGAAGATGTGGCATTGTTATCACATAGTTTTTCGTTGTTTACTCCTCCGCAACCAGTTTTTGTAAAATCTCCTGTTGCCGCAGCAATGGAAGATAGCATTGAGAACCTGCAAACAGAAATTGGCAAACTGGAATCACAAATTGCGATAGAAAGGGAGATACTTGTCAAGACCGGAATAATGTTAGAAGCGACAGTTAATACAAAAGGAACACAAATAATCGGAACCGCTGATGTGCTTAAACTAGTAGATTATTATAATGCCAAGATCGAAAAGACAAATACCAATATTTATAATATACAACAGTCAAAAAACAAATTGAATAAAAAGATAGCGGAGATCAGGACGAGGATCGCCGCATTCAATCCTGTAAACTCTAATCGTGAAAAACCGTACGGACAATTATTCCTGCAGGTATTTTCAAAACGAAGCGGAGAGATCCCTGTTTCTATTTCTTACTATACACAAAACGCCGGATGGATACCTGTTTATGATATACGAGTGAATTCAAAAACAAATAAAGTAAAACTGGTATATAAGGCATCTTTAACCCAAACAAGTGGTGTCGATTGGAAGAATACAAAACTTACACTGAGTACAGGCACGCCAAATTTTGGTGTTGCTGCGCCTGTGCTGACACCATGGTTTTTGCAGTTCTATGTACCTGAGTTGTACAAAAGTTTAGAAGGCAGAGCCGCTGGTATCAATGCGCAACGAAATATGATACAATCAATGAATGATGATAAAAAGCTTGCTGAAGTGGTTGTTACTGGATATGGAGCGGAATTCAAACCGAGAGACCTGGATTCCAAACAAGAAATTGATCCAAGCACAATGAATATGTATACGACATTGAACGAAGGACAGCTAAATACAAATTATGAGATCGAACTTCCTTACAATATCGAAAGTGATGGCAAAATGAAAAGCATTGCTATAAAAGAAGAAGAGATTATATGCACCTTAAAGAACTATGCAGTGCCACGTATGGATAAAGAATCTTACCTGATGGCAGAGGTGGCCGATTGGCAAAATCTCGACTTGCTGCCTGGTGATGCAAATATTATAATGGACGATACCTATATTGGCAAATCATTGATCGACCCGAATAGTATTGCTGATACATTGAACTTGTCATTAGGCAGAGATAAAAGGGTAGTGGTAAAACGTTCGCTTGTAAAAGAACTCGGTAGCATTAAAACCAGCGGAAGCACAACAAAACAAAGCTTTACGTATGAACTGGTAGTAAAAAATAATAAGCAAACAGATATAAATCTTCTGCTAAAAGATCAATTTCCAAAGAGTAATATAAAAGAAGTAGAAGTTACACTGGAAGAAACAAGCGATGCTCTTATCAATTCTGAAACAGGCGTGATCACATGGAAACTGAATTTAAAACCTGGCGAGAGCAAAAAAGTAAGATTCAGTTTTTCTGTCAAATACCCAAAAGATAAAAAGATCGTTAATCTCAAATAGAGCTAAGTTTTTAAAAAATGAAGAGGAGGCAGATAAATCTCCTTTTCTCTTTTTCTCCTTTCTTCTCTTAGCTATAAATTTGCCAGATGCGAAAATTGAGCATGGAGGAATTGGGCCGTAAATCGGTGGATGAATTCAAGGAGGCAGGAAAGAACCCGATCATTGTTGTGCTGGAAAATATTCGTAGTGCATATAATGTTGGCTCCGTGTTCCGGACAGCAGATGCATTTTTAATTGAAGCGATCTATATTATTGGCTATTCAGCAAAGCCTCCGCATAAAGAAATAAAAAAAACTGCTTTGGGCGCAGAGGAAACAGTGGATTGGAAATATTTCAAAACTTCTGAAGAAGCAATTGCCCTATTAAAAGCCAAAAAGTATAAAGTGTATGCTGTAGAGCAGGCTGAAGGAAGTTATAAATTGCATTCGGCTGGTTTCAGGCAAAATGAAAAGATAGCCGTTGTTTTTGGTAATGAAGTGAGTGGTGTTGAGCAATCAACCATTCATCTATGTGAAGGGTGCATTGAAATACCGCAGTTAGGCATGAAACATTCATTGAATATTGCGACAGCTGCTGGTGTTGTATTGTGGGAATTGATCAGGAGTAAACTATCTCCACCAATAAAAGGAAGAACTGAACATTAACTACATGAGTACAGTAAAAAGTTATTTAAGCCTTATAAAATTCTCTCACACCATTTTTGCAATGCCATTTGCATTGATTGGATTTTTTTTAGGTGCATTTCATAAGGCTGTTATTATTTATGGCGTTGAACAATGGAATCTTAATAAGACTATTTATAAAGAAGAAACTAATGAGTTAATCGAATGGTTAAAGGATAAAGACACCCAGAAAGGGCTTATTTTATTACTCCTTGTAATTCTCTGCATGGTCTTTGCCCGAAGCGCTGCCATGGCTTTTAACCGTTATCTCGACAGAAGTTTTGATGCAAGGAACCCCAGAACAGCTATCAGAGAAATCCCGTCGGGCATATTGAAAGCAAATAGCGTTTTGCTTTTCACTATTGCCAATTGCCTATTGTTTATTGCCTGTACATTTTTCATTAATAGAATTTGTTTTTTTCTTTCGCCAGTTGCTTTGTTGGTAGTTTTGGGGTATAGCTACACAAAAAGATTTACTCCATTTTGTCATTTGATACTTGGACTTGGATTAAGTCTTGCGCCGATCGGAGCATATCTTGCAGTAACAGGTAGGTTTGATCTTTTACCAATTCTTTTTTCATTCACAGTTTTATTTTGGGTAAGCGGCTTTGATATTATCTATGCATTGCAAGATGAAGAATTTGATAAGTCTCAAAAGCTTTATTCAATTCCTGCATCATTGGGAAAAGTAAAAGCACTCCGAGTTTCTGAGTTATTGCATGTTTTAAGTGCAATTTGTGTTTTAGCTGCTGGGTGGTTAGGTAATTTCGGATGGTTGTATTGGATCGGAGCGGTAATTTTTATCGGCATGCTTGTTTACCAGCATTCAATCGTTAAACCAAATGATTTAAAAAGAGTGAACATCGCTTTTATGACAGCAAATGGAATTGCTTCGGTGGTGTTTGCGATATTTGTAATTGCTGATCTGTTTATTAATTTTTAATTCATAATTATTAAGTGCCAAGAATAATTTCAATAGATTATGGCGCAAAACGAACTGGGTTAGCAGTTACTGACCCTTTGCAGATCATTGCAACCGGCTTAACAACTGTTGAATCAAAACAACTGATCTCTTTTCTTAAAGATTATTTTGCAAAAGAAGCAGTTGAACTGATCATTATCGGTGAACCAAAGAATTGGGATGATACCGATACCCATGCAACTCCATTAGTTGAAAAATGCATAAAAGATCTGCAGAAGAACTTTCCAAATATTCCCATCAAAAAAGTGGATGAACGCTATACATCTAAAATGGCAAAAGACGCCATGCTGGAAATGGGGTTAAAAAAAGCACAGCGGCGTGATAAAAAATTGGTTGATGAAATAGCGGCCACGATCATGTTACAGGAATATCTTCGTCAATTTTAAGCCGGTAATTTAGGGTGAATAGCTGATCTAATAATCTTAAATTTGCAACCAAAATATTATACCCAAACCAAAAATCGAATGATCCTTCCAATTGTAGCCTACGGTACCCCGGTTTTAAGAAAAGTGGCTCATGATATTGACAAAGATTACCCCGGTCTTCCCAAATTGATCGAAGATATGTGGGAGACCCTGTATGCTAGTTCTGGCGTAGGTTTGGCGGCTCCTCAGATAAATAAAGATATCCGGCTTTTTGTGGTTGATTCTGAACAGATATTCCGGCAACTTGAAGAGGATAAAGAGAAGCATAGCTACCCTGACGCACCGGGAATAAAACAGGTTTTTATCAATGCTCATATAAAAGAACTTGATGGATTTGAGTGGAGTTATAATGAAGGTTGCCTGAGTATCCCAAAAGTTCGTGAGGATATAAAACGTCAGTCAGTAGTAACGATAGAATACCTTGATGAGAATTTTCAGCATCACATGCGAACATACCAGGGGCTTACAGCAAGAATTATTTTACATGAATATGATCATATCGAAGGCAAGCTTTTTATCGATCATATCAGTCCGCTGAAGAGAAAATTACTCAGGGGGAAACTGACTGATATATCAAAAGGAAAGATCAAAGTTGACTATAAAATGATGTTCCCTGTATAGATCTTTCCAAACAATTCACTCATGAGAATATTTCTTTTTCTATCTCTCTTGTTTTTTGTACAAACTGGTCTTTCACAAAACGAAGATTCAATTGATAATGCCCGGCTGTTGAAAATGATACAGCTTTCAGAAGTAGTGGTTAGAAATAACATGGATATAAATGCATTTATTCAGCGGGTAAAAAATGATACTACATTTTATAAAGCTTTCAGGAATCTGCGGGTATTATCCTTCACATCAATGAATGATATCCGGATGAAGAATAAGAAAGGAGAGGTGACAGCTTCTTTACAAGGTAAAACAAGGCAACATGTATCTAAGGGCTGTAGGACGATGGAAGTTTTAAATGAATTGGCCACAGGTGATTTTTATGACAAGGATCGCGGATACAATTACTATACTGCCGAGCTTTATGCCAGCCTATTCTTTACTAAAGATCAAATATGCGGAGAAACAAATATTGTTGCCGGCACGCAGCGAAATGTAAAATCTAAAAAGGGAATTGAAAAAAATAAAGAACAACTGAAGATGCTTTTTTTTGATCCAGGGAAAAAGATACCAGGCATTCCATTGATGGGCGATAAGACAGCCATCTTTGATAAAGACAATGCTGACAGGTATGATTTTTCATTGGATTATGTTGATTATAATGGGCAAAGTTGTTATCTCTTTACGATAAAAGCTAAAGGCTCAAGCGGAGTTGTGATCGATAATATGACAACATGGTTTGATAGTAAGTCAATGAACATCGTTGCCCGTAATTACGATCTTAGCTACGATGCGGGTGTGTATGATTTTAATGTACATATGGAAGTTCAGATGACACAATTTGGTGATCTCACAGTCCCCTCTACATTGCGTTATAACGGTGTATGGGATGTTGCATTTAAGAAAAGGGAGAGAGGGTTGTTTACAGCAACGCTTTCTGATTTTAGTCGTTAAACGAACTAACTATGGATTATTTCTATTAGCAACATAACCTCTCCACTTCTCAATAACTTGCTTCATATCATCAGGCAATTCAGTATCAAAAAACATTTCTTTTTTAGTAGTGGGATGAATGAATCCAAGCGTTTTTGCATGCAATGCTTGTCGCGGACAAATCTCAAAACAATTATCTACAAACTGTCTGTATTTTGCAAACACAGTTCCTTTTACAATTTTATCACCGCCGTAAGTATCATCATTAAACAAGGGGTGTCCAATATATTTCATGTGCACCCGTATCTGGTGTGTACGACCTGTTTCCAGCACACACTCAACTAATGTTACATAATTAAAACGTTCCAAAACCTTGTAGTGAGTGATCGCTTCTTTACCATGATCACCTTCAGGATAAGCTTCAAATAATTTTCTGAACCGGAGATTACGTCCAACATGGGCCACAATTGTTCCTTCTTCATTTTTTATATCGCCCCATGCAAGTGCGATATATTTTCTTTTTACCGAATGATCATAAAACTGTTTGGCAAGATTTGTCATCGCCTTACTATTCTTCGCCATCAGTAGCAAACCACTTGTATTTTTATCGATCCTGTGCACAAGCCCATACCGAGGCAAGGTTGATTCGGTAATAGAAGGATCTTTTTGTTGCAGGTACCAGGCTATCCCATTTAGTAAAGTACCATTATAGTTACCACTACCTGGATGCACTACCATTCCGGCAGCTTTATTTATCACGATCACATCATCATCTTCATAAAAAATATCAAGATCGATCTTCTCCGGCACTACTTCCGTCTCTTCAGGACTCATATCGCTGAACACAATTATTTCATCCAGCCCTTTAATTTTATAATTCTGCTTTACGGTTGATTTGTTTACGGTTACCATCCCTGCATTTATGGCCTGCTGAATTTTATTCCTTGTAGCTCCTTCTATCCGGTTCATTAAATATTTATCAATACGCAGTGGCTCTTGTCCTTTGTCGATCTTTATAACAAATCGTTCAAACAGTTCATCACTGGCGTTTTGCTGTTCTTCTTTTACCTGGTCCTCTTCTGACATATTTTTTTATTTAACAAGCTTTGGTTCCCTGGTTGATCGTCCTTTGCAAGTCTATCGTGAGCTTGTTGAAGGACTCCATTCAGCTTCAGTAACTCCGGTTTTGCTTGAGTGGAAATGCAAAAGTACATTTGCAGAATGGATAAACAGAAAGTTATATTCCGTGATCTTGGTAGAATGGAATATAAAGAGGCGTGGGATTACCAGGAGAAACTATTGCAGGAAAATGCGAAAAGGAAGTCGGCAGTCCATAGTCTACAGTCGACGGATGTCAACGATAATGATGACGCTGAACTCACAACTCACGACTCACAACTCACGACGGAGCATTACCTTCTTTTCGTCGAACATCCACCAGTCTATACATTGGGGAAAAGTGGCAATATTGAAAATGTTTTGATGAGTGAGGATCAGCTTGAGGAAAATGGCATTCAATTTTTCAGAACAAATCGTGGCGGTGACATTACTTTTCATGGCGATCAGCAGATCGTTGGTTATCCAATTCTTGATCTTGAAAAATTTTATACGGATATTGGTAAATATCTCCGCAACCTTGAAGAAGTGATCATAATAACACTTGCTGATTATGGATTAAAAGGCGCAAGATCGTCGGGTGAAACAGGTGTCTGGCTCGATCCTGATATTCCAGGAATGGAAAGAAAGATCTGCGCAATGGGTGTAAGGACCAGCCGATGGATCACGATGCATGGTTTTGCTTTTAATGTTAATACTGATCTTTCGTATTTTAAAAATATCATTCCCTGCGGTATTCAAAACAAACAAGTAACCTCGCTTGAAAAAGAATTAGGAAGAAAGATAGATTTTGAAGAAGCAAAAAAAAGTGTGAAGAAAAATTTTGAGAAAGTGTTTGAGGTAGAGCTTGTGAATGGTGAATAGTCAATTTGGATACTTTATTATTCACCATTCACTATTGACCATTGACGATCAGAAATCCTTCGGAATAAAAAACCTGTTCTTCTCCAGTAGTTTCCCATCCTCATACAATTCTGATTTGAACCAGCCCGAGTGATAAAAATTAGATTTTTCAAGCATGAGTGATGCTTCTTTGATATTTTTTAGTTCAAAAAGAAAAGTATCATCGTCTTCATAAAATTTGATAGAATATTTTTTTGAGCCAAAATCTAACAATGAAATCCTTACCAATCCATCTTTATTAGCAACAATCCGATATTGCGGAATTACCACATCGGGTTTATTTTTAGTTTTAATTGTGCCATTGATCTTCTGGGTTGTCGAGTCTGAATAAAGATCCTGTTTGCTGTTCTTATATCTTCTTAAAATGAGAAGTTCGTCTGTTGTAAGAGCACTGTCAGGAAGATTTTGACTAATGATCTTTTCAACTACTTTTAAATAATTACTGTCTTTTATTGCTTTGGAAGATGTATCAGAAAGCAAGGCTGTTCGAATGCTATCGTTAGTTGGTCTTTTTGATTTAGAAAAAATAAAATTGGCGCCATCAACCAAAATATAAAGCCTGTAAAACATTTTATCGTTGGGAGCCTTTGCGTCTAAATATCCGTTTTGCCTATTATTCGGGTCAGGAACCGTGATCAATGTTTTAAAATTGGAAAGACTATCTGTTGATCGTTGAATGCTTAATTGTTTTAATTGCGGATACTTGTTATTCCAACTGATAACGATCCGGTTATTCCCTTTATTTACAACGGAAAAAGCAGGTAAAGAGTCCTGGGCATAAGCAAATACAGAAGTAAAAATCAAGAGGGACAGGATGATTTTTCGCATGGATATAGAACGTTAAAACAAAAATTTTCTTTTGGTCTACATGGCAAAGATAGGTATGCAAACCTCAAAACTTAAAAGATTAACGAACCTTTTTGCAGTGAAGCATTTCCCTGTAACCCGCCACTATGGATCATTAGAATTTCGCTGCCTGGTGGAAATTGATCTTTTTTTATCAAATCGAATATGGCATAAGCCAATTTGCCTGTGTATACAAAATCAGTTGGGATATTTGTGAAAGTAAAAAACTCATTCATAAAATCGATCAAAGCTGCGTTGTGTTTTGCATAGCCCCCAAAATGATAATCGAGGATGAATTCAGCATTGGCTGGTTTATCTTCTTCTTTCCAGCCTTTTAGAACAACTATACCAAGAATAGTTTGAGGTGATGATACCGCCTGCTTTATACCATTGAACATAGTTCCCGTGCCAACAGCACATACTATATGAGTATAATTCTGCCCATTTGCATAGTTAAAAATTTCTGCGGCTCCTTTTTCGCCTTCTTTACCAGCTCCACCTCCGGGAATCATATAATGGCCCGGGAATTCTTTTTCTAACGATTCAAGAAATTCAGTGTTGTTTTTATGTCTGTATTTCTCTCTTGCAATAAATTTCAGATCCATTCCATAGTTTTCAGCTTCAAGCAAAGTAGCGGAAAGTTGTACTGGTTTTTCACCCCGGATTATGCCGACGCATTTTATTTTCTGGAAGTAACAGGCACAAGCTGTCGCTACAATATGATTTGACCATGCACCTCCGAATGTGACGATACCATTATAATTACCGGCATTAAAATTGTCGAGATGATACTTTAGTTTAAACCATTTATTTCCTGAAATGACCGGGTGTATTTTATCAAGACGCAAGACATCAAGCTGAACATTTTTATTTTGTAAAAAAGAATACGCTATAACGTCAGTTGTTATTTTTTTAAGATCCGGAAGTTCCATGTAATAAATATAAGCTGAGAAGGTAATTTATTTAATTTCGCAGGTCTTTAAAATTATATAATGAAATGAGGCATAAAAATTTTCGGCAAATTTATACGGTTTGTGAAGAAAATTTTTGTGACGAATTCCATGTGACCATTGAAAAGAAATAATAAAATTCACATGAAACCAACATTGGTGATATTGGCAGCCGGGATGGCTTCACGTTATGGAAGTATGAAACAAGTTGAAGGATTTGGTCCATCTGGTGAAACGATCATGGATTATTCAATCTATGATGCAATTCGTTCCGGTTTTGGAAAAGTGGTTTTTATTATTCGTAAAGAATTTGAAAAGAATTTTCGTGAGATAGTTGGAAAGGATATTGAAGGCAGAATTGAGGTTGAATATGTTTTCCAGGAATTAAATAAATATGCCGATGGTTTTGAAATTCCCAAAGAAAGAACCAAGCCATGGGGCACGGCGCATGCTGTCCTTTGTGCAGATGAAAAAGTAAAAGAACCATTCGCCGTCATCAATGCAGATGATTTTTACGGAAAAGACGGTTTTGTTAAGGCGGCTAATTTTCTTTCTAATGCTTGTAATGAGAAAACATTTTCGATCATAGGTTATGAGCTTTTAAAAACACTTTCAGAACATGGAACGGTGAACCGTGGCGTTTGTGAAGTGGATAATAAAGGCAATCTTGTCTCGGTTGTTGAACGATTAAATGTTTCAAGAGTTGGCGATAAAATTATTTGTAATGATGAACATTCGCCTAAAGAACTTCCATTGGATACACATGTATCTATGAACTTTTGGTGTTTTCATCCGTCTGTTTTCGATTATACAAAAAGAATATTCAAAGAATTCTTGTCACAAAATGCCTCCAATCCAAAAGCTGAATTCTTCATACCTATCGTAGCAGATAAATACATTAAAGATGGGGTAGGAGTAATAAAAGTAATTCCAACCTCTGCCAAATGGTTTGGGGTTACTTATAAAGAAGATGCGCCGATGGTAAGAGAAAGTTTGCGCAAGCTTGTTGATGCAGGTGAATATCCTGAGAACTTGTGGGCAAAATAAAAGCCGCAGCGTGGCTTTATCTATTCTTAATTGAATTTTTATCAGTTTACTTTCACCATAAACACATAATCTTCGATCTTTTTTACCTGCTGCGGACGTTCCATTCCTTTCAAAGAAGAATTTGAGGAAATTTTTACTCTCGAATAAGACGTATCTAGTTTTTTTAGTTCATTCAATACAGTGTAAATGTATTTTGATTGTATAGCAAACACCACACCTTCTGCAGCGGTCTGACGGGTGCTAAGTACACCGATCACTTCTCCATTTTGATTAAGAACCGGGCCTCCACTATTACCGGGATTAGCCGCAATTGCTATTTGACAACTTAAGGAATCTCCATTAAGACCAGTCTTTGCGCTTAAATAACCCTGGCCATACACCACTTCATCATTGCGAGGATAACCTAATGTATAAATTGGTTCAGCAAGATCGCTAGGCGTTTTGCTTATACCGTATGGGATATTTATAAGTGTTTTGAAAGAATCATCTTCGATCTTAAGAATGACAAGATCTTTTGCAAAATCAGTATAAACAACCCTTGCATTGAAATTATCACCTTTTTTATTTTGAACTATTACGGCCTTTTGGTTTCTTACCACATGTGCATTGGTGATAAGATATCCTTTGCCATCAACAAGAAAGCCTGTGCCATTGAAACGATAGGTGGGGGTTACAACACTTTTTTTCTCAGTTGTTTTATCAACATTATCGATCTTCTTGTCAAGTTCTCTATTTTTTTGTTGTAAATCGTCGACCTGTTTCACTAATTGAGTGACTTTAGGGTTTTCAATTTTTGGGGAAATAGACCAAACCAGCAAACTTACAGTAAGCGTAGTAATACCCGCAATCGACGCTGCAATCGTTGCTACACGCTTATACTTTCTCCACATGTAAACAACTTTTGCTTTTCCCTTAAGCTTATCAGAATTGATCAACCCTTTTTCAGCAAGATCAGTATGTACTTCATTTAAGGTGGATTTGAACTTGCGCAATTCACCAACTTCATTCATCTGGTGAATAAACAAAGTATGTTCAACTACCAACTGATCAACTTCAGGATTGGTTTTACGCAATTGTTCAAAGTGAACTCTTTCATCCGTTTTCATTTCACCGCGGATGTACCGTTCAACAGCATCGAGTAATTGAATGTCTTCCATCACTTACCATTTTTGTATTGGGCAAAGAATAATTTTTTCAGTCTCATAAGGCACTTGTATTTCTGGTTCTTGGCATTATCCGCATTCGTATATCCAAACTGACTTGCAATATCCTGCATGTTCCTCTTTTGAATATAAAATGCTTCAATAAGGCTCTTACAGGGTTCTCCTAAACTGCCGATGGCCTTTTCCATCATCGCAAATTCCTGGTCCTTTTTTTCGTATTCTTCTACATCCTCATCCACCGGCACAGTACCAATCGTACTTTCTATTTCGTTGGTGTACCGGTTATATTGCTGCAATCTTTTTAACCAAATCCGCCGGCATACCGAATAAACGTAAGTTTTTATCTGGCAATTCAACTCAAAACTTCCTGATCGTGCCTTTTCCAGCAACACGATCATCGCCTCCTGAAAAATATCTTTGGCCTCCTGGGCAGAGCCGTTGTTATTGATAACCAGGCTTTGAACCATATTAAAATTGTCCTTATAAATGGTCTCAACCGCCTTTTTATCCCCCAGTGCCAATCCTTTCAACAACTCTTTTTCTTTAGTTTCAGGGTTCACTCTGCTGATTTTAATACAATTATTTAGAATTAGTAACCCAAAGAAAACCAAAAAAATCTATTTCAGGGCGGGTTACCTTTTTCTTTCTTAGGTATAAATGCCGAATTCTATTTGTTTAAACAAAATCTAAAAAAACAGAAAACATGAAAAAGCTTTTTATCGTATTAGCGATCGCAGCGTTTGCTTCTTGTAATGACGAGAAGAAAGAAGAATCAACAACTGAAACTGTTGCTCCAGCTACAACTGAAACTGTTGCTCCAGCTACAACTGAAACTGTTGCTCCAGCTTCAACAGATGCTTCGACTACTACAGCGACTACAGCTCACTAAGATTTTCATATGGCAAGCAATCGTTAGAGGCCATCCCGATTCTTCGGGGTGGCTCTTTTTTTTACAAACACTTGTTCTCAAACACAATTATTTTCGATAAAAAACTTGCATCTTGAACATGAATAGTTATTTTTGGAATCTAATGACATTGATCACAAAAGCATATCGTTGGTTTTATTTTTATTATTTCTTTAGCCAGAAGCCGGGATTGCTTTTGTTGAAAGCTTATTGATTAAAAAAGAAAACAACATAAAGAGTCTCGGCAAAAAAGCCGGGACTTTTGTTTTAATATGAATACACGAGTCTCTATACAGGGCTATGAAGGCAGCTTTCACCAGGTAGCCGCTCAGCAATTCTTTGGAATGGAAACGGAAGTAATTCCATGTGCCACCTTTAAAGAGGTAATTAAAATTGCTTCAAACAAAAAAGAAAGCGATGGGGGCGTAATGGCCATTGAAAATTCGATTGCCGGTAGCATTCTTGCTAATTATAACCTTCTTCAGAAGTCCAATCTAAAAATTATTGGAGAGATCTATTTACAGATCAGGCAAAATTTGCTCGTCAATCCGGGAGTAAAACTGGAAGATATTCGGGAAGTGCATTCTCATACTATGGCATTACAGCAGTGCTATGATTTCCTGGATAAATATAAATGGAAACTGGTAGAAACTGAAGATACAGCCTTAAGTGCAAAACATGTTCATCAACATAAGAGTAAACATATTGCTGCTATCGCAAGTAAACTTGCTGCTGATCTATTTCAATTAGAAGTTTTGGCGCCAAACATTCAGACATTAAAGAATAATTATACAAGGTTTTTGGTTTTGCAAAGACAGGACGTTGCTCAACCAGTAAATGATGCAAACAAAGCGTCAGTGAATTTTCATACCGATCATTCAAGAGGTAGTTTGGCTAAGGTGCTGACAAAGATCGCTGATGGTGGAATTAATCTAAGCAAGCTGCAAAGCTTTCCAATTCCCGGCAGCGATTTTAAATACAGTTTTCATGCGGATATGGAGTTTGATACGCTTGGTCAATTTGAAAATGTGATCGATCAGATAAGACCGATAACTGCAGAAGTGAAGATATATGGAGTATATAAAAGGGGATTATGGAAATGAACCATGATTAGCAAGATTAAATGGATTAATTAGGAAATATGCAAACATCAAAAAGATTAGAAGGAATAGGAGAATATTACTTCTCACAGAAGCTGAGGGAGATCGATGAATTGAATAAGCAAGGAAAGAATATTATCAATCTTGGGATCGGCAGTCCTGATCAGCCGCCGCATCCGGAAGTGATAAAAGCTTTGCAAGATGAAAGTTTGAAGCCGAATGTTCATGGCTATCAGTCTTACAAAGGCTCTCCAATTTTAAGAAAGGCGATAAGTGATTGGTATAAGAAATGGTATAATGCTGATTTGAATCCTGATGCCGAAATTCTACCGCTGATCGGAAGTAAAGAAGGTATCATGCATATATGCATGACTTATTTAAATAAAGGTGATGAAGTGCTGGTACCGAATCCAGGTTATCCAACTTACAGAAGTGCTGTATTGCTTGCTGGCGGTAAATGCAAAGAGTATAAGCTGAGAGAAAAAAATAATTATGAACCAGATTTTGAAGCCATTTCTAAAAAAGGATTGAAGAAAGTGAAGCTGATGTTTGTGAACTATCCACAAATGCCGACCGGACAGCTGCCATCACGAGAGTTATTTGAAAAGCTAGTTGCATTTGGAAAAGACAATGATATTCTGATCATTCATGATAATCCATACAGTTTTATTCTTAATGAAAATCCAATGAGTCTATTGAGCATTGAAGAAGCAAAAGACTGTGTGATCGAATTGAACTCATTAAGTAAGTCACACAATATGGCTGGCTGGAGAGTTGGAATGCTTTGTGGCGCAAAAGAAAGAATCGATGAAGTATTGAGATTCAAAAGCAATATGGATAGCGGAATGTTTTTACCTGTTCAGTTAGCAGCAGCAAAAGCATTGACGCTTGGAAAAGATTGGCACGATGAAGTGAATAGGGTTTATAATGAAAGACGAGTGAAAGTATTTGAGTTATTAAAGTTGTTAGGTTGTAAATTTTCAAAAGAACAAGCTGGATTATTTGTGTGGGCGAAAATTCCTTCAAAGTATAAGAATGGATATGAATTAAGCGACGATGTATTGTATAACTCAAATGTATTTCTAACACCGGGAGGGATTTTTGGTGATGCAGGAGATAGATATGTGAGGGTGAGTTTATGTGCAACAGTAGAAAAGTTTGAAGAGTCGATCAATAGAATAAGAGCTAAATGAATTGCTTCGGCCTTTAGGCCGGAGATAAAAAACAAAAGAATAACTCTTTTAAAATGGAACGAAAAAGAATATCAATAATAGGAGTTGGTCTCATTGGTGGTTCATTAGCAATACAGCTAAATGAAAAAGGGCTTGCCAGCAGACTGATCGGCGTTGACTCCAATAGAGATCACCAAAAAAAAGCATTAGAACTTGGCTTAGTTGATGAGATCATGGATTTAGATGCGGCGATAGATAATTCTGATGTAGTGATCCTTGCAATTCCTGTTGATGCAATGGTAAAAATATTGCCACATATTTTAAATAAGATCAATAACCAGGTGTTGGTTGACATGGGCTCTACCAAATCTGAGATGATGGGAATTGCTGACAAACATACTAAGAGGGGAAGATATGTAGCCACTCACCCAATGTGGGGTACCGAATACAGCGGCCCACAGGCGGCGGTACACGGAGCGTTTGAAAATAAGGCTGTGATCATTTGTGATGCTGATGGAAGTGACGGAGATGCCGTTGAATGGACAAAGAATATGTATAAGAAAATCGGAATGCATTTATTAGAGATGAATGCTGTTGATCATGACCTGCATGCGGCTTATGTAAGTCATATTTCGCATATCACTTCGTTTGCTTTAGCCAATACTGTGTTGGAAAAAGAAAAAGAAGATGATGCCATTTTTGAACTGGCGTCAGCAGGTTTTGAGAGTACAGTGCGATTGGCAAAGAGCAATCCATCCATGTGGGTTCCGATATTTATGCAGAACAGGGAAAATGTATTGGATGTTTTGAATGAACATATTTCACAACTAAGAAAGTTTAAGAGTTGTTTGGAGAAAGAGAACTGGGAGTATTTGAAGGAACTTATCGAAGGGGCGAATAAGATCAAGAGAATAATTAAATGAAGTCATCCACAGGCTAAAGCCTGTGGCAATTCAAAGAAAGAATCTATGAATTGCTTCGGACTTTAGCCCGGGGTGCAAAAAGAAATTCCATAAAAGCTGAATAGCGAACAGAAAGTACTAGTGTGCGACCTGCCTACCGGCAGGCAGGCGCAACCAAGCCGAATAGGATTACAAATGATGACAACATAAAAATTAACTTTACAAACTATATTAACAATGCAAACAATCGAACGAACAATGAAAGAAGTAACACAGGCAGCATGGAGCAAGCGACCACTGATCATCAGCGGACCATGCAGCGCTGAAACTGAAGAGCAGGTATTGCAAACAGCGCAGCGACTTGCAGCTACCGGCAAAGTAGATATGCTGCGTGCAGGAATATGGAAGCCTCGTACCAAACCGGGCATGTTCGAAGGTATTGGCGCAAAAGGATTGCCATGGCTGCAGCAAGCAAAGAAGATCACAGGTCTTCCGACAACTGTGGAAGTGGCAACTGGTAAACAAGTACAAGACGCATTGACGTTTGATGTTGATGTGCTGTGGATCGGGGCAAGAACGACGGTTAATCCTTTCAGTGTGCAGGAAGTGGCCGATGCATTGCGTGGAGTTGATGTACCAGTGCTCATCAAGAACCCGATCAATCCAGATCTTGAATTATGGAGCGGCGCTGTGGAAAGAGTAGCTCGTGTAGGTGTAAAACAAATTGGGTTAATTCATCGTGGGTTTTCATCTTATGGCAATACTGAATACCGTAATGCACCGATGTGGCATTTGGCGATCGAGATGAAACGCCGCAATCCTGAGTTGCTTATCATTAATGATCCTTCACATATTTGTGGTCGCCGCGACATACTGATGGACGTTGCACAAAAAGCAATTGACCTTGACTTCGATGGATTGATGATCGAAAGTCATATTGACCCTGATAATGCATGGAGCGATGCGAAGCAGCAAGTGACGCCAGAGAAGTTAGCCGAAATGCTTGGTTCTATTAAATGGCGTTTTGAAACGGCTAATGAAAAAGATTTTGTAACCGCATTGGAAAAATTGCGTGAACAGATCAATCACCTTGATGATGAGTTGATACAGTTGCTTGGTCAGCGGATGAAGATCGCCGATAAGATCGGTGAGTACAAGAAGAATAATAACGTAACGATATTGCAAACGAATCGCTGGAACCAGATACTGGAGAAGGCGTACGCAAAAGGTGATGCCCTGGGCTTGAGCAAAGAATTTATCACCAAGTATTTTGATGCAGTGCATATGGAAAGTATCAATCATCAGAATAAGATCATGAATTCTTAATGTTTATGATGAATTTTAAATGTTGAATGATATTTGATTCCAGCATTTGTTTTTCATAGCATCGCCTGTTGCGTCGCAATCAGTTCATCGTTCGGTAATTCTATTTAGCATTGATGAAGAAACTAACATATAAATTTTCTAACAGCTCGGTTGACTACTACTTCGCAGGTGGTATTTCTCATTTAAAAGAGATTGTTGATAAGGACAATACCATTATCATCACAGATGAAAATGTTTATAATGCACATACCAAAAGATTTAAGAACTGGAATTGCATTGTATTAAAGCCCGGAGAAGAATACAAGACACAATCTACCGTTGATGAAATCGTAGATCAGCTGATCGAAATGGAAGCTGATAGAAAAACAACCTTAGTGGGAGTGGGGGGTGGAGTTATTACTGATCTCACTGGTTATGTTGCTTCAGTTTATATGCGGGGAATTTCATTTGGATTTATTCCTACATCGATCTTAGGAATGGTTGATGCTTCGATAGGTGGTAAGAATGGGATTGACGTTGGAGTTTATAAAAATATGGTTGGGATCATTCGTCAACCAAAGTTTATTCTGCATGATATGGTTTTCCTGAATTCACTTCCGCAAAATGAATGGGAAAATGGTTTTGCCGAGATCATTAAACATGCTGCAATAAAAGATGTGGCCATGTTCAAAGAACTTGAATCAAATACTTTAAAGAAGTATCAAAAAAGCCAGACAAGTATCTGCAAGATTGTTCAGCGAAATGCCATTATCAAAACCAAAGTGGTGCAGAATGATGAATTTGAAAAAGGAGAAAGGAGGTTGTTGAATTTTGGTCATACACTCGGACATGCTTTGGAAAATCAATATGAATTATCGCATGGCCAGGCAGTTTCAATAGGCATGACCTATGCATCTGTTATCTCTCAAAAGATTATTGGTTTCAAAGAACCGGAAAGAGTTGCAAGATTATTACTTCAATATGATCTTCCCACTTTTGCTGCGTTTGATAAACAAAAGGTATTTGAGGTATTGAAAATGGATAAGAAGAGAGAAAGGAAAGAAATGAATTACATAATGCTGGAAAAGATAGGAAAAGGAATTGTCAAGTCAATTCCATTAAAACAATTAGAAGAAATTATTCAGGAACTATGAAAGTAACTATACATCCATCCCAATTGAAAGGAACAATACAGGCACCAGCTTCCAAAAGCTCAATGCAAAGAGCCTGTGCTGCGGCATTATTATCCAAAGGAACAAGCATTATTAATAATCCTGGACGCAGTAATGATGATAAAGCTGCTTTGGATATTATTCAAAGGTTAGGAGCTAAGGCAGAAGTTGAGAGTTTAATGTTGAAAGTTGAAAGCGCTGGAATTAGGCCTATCGGCGATGAGATTAATTGTGGTGAGAGTGGATTAAGCATAAGAATGTTCACTCCGATCGTTGCATTAAGCGATGAAGAAATCATCATAAATGGTTCGGGTAGTTTGGTGACTAGGCCAATGGATTTCTTTGATGATATATTACCAGAGTTGGGCGTGAAAATAAAGAGCAATGATGGTAAGTTGCCGATGACAGTTCAAGGACCATTAGTCCCAGCTAATATTGAAGTTGATGGCTCACTGAGTTCGCAATTTCTTACAGGGTTGTTAATGGCTTATTCAGCTGCTGAAGCAAAAGATGTTTCTATCAAAGTAAAAAATCTGAAAAGCAAGCCTTATATCGCTTTAACCCTGGATGTGATGAAGCAATTCGGAATGAATGTTCCTGAGAATCGAAACTTTGAAGAATTTATCTTTCATAAACAAGGTCATAACTCACAACTCACAGCTCATAGCTACACTGTCGAAGGTGACTGGAGCGGCGGTGCATTTTTGCTTGTTGCAGGAGCCATTGCAGGTTCAATAACAGTAAAAGGTCTTGATCTTTCATCTACCCAGGCTGATCGTGCAATTGTTGATGCAATGATGAAATCAAGTGCAGCAATAATAATGGACACCAATGAAATTAAAATTCATCCAGGAGGTCTAACAGGGTTTGAATTTGATGCTACAGATTGTCCTGATCTTTTTCCGCCATTGGTCGCATTGGCTGCATATTGCGAAGGGCAGACAAAGATCAGGGGAGTAAGCCGTTTAAAACATAAGGAAAGTAATCGTGCTGTTACTTTGCAAGACGAATTTGATCTGATGGGAGTGAAGATAGATCTGGATGATGATATCATGATCATTCATGGCGGCGACATTATAAAAGGCGCCGATGTTAGTTCGCATCATGATCATAGAATAGCTATGGCTTGTGCTGTTGCAGCATTAGGTGCAAACAGTGAAACAGTGATCGAAGAAGCAATGGCTGTAAAAAAATCCTACCCGGCTTTTTATGGAGATTTGAAAAGCCTGGGTGCTAATGTATCTTTACCTTGAAGCACAATTAACTCTTAACTAATAACAAATAACTTGAACTCTTTCGGTCGCATATTTCGTATTTCTGTTTTTGGTGAATCACATGGTGACTGTGTGGGAATAACTATTGACGGTTGTCCTGCAGGATTATCATTATCACCAGAAGATCTGGCTGCTGATCTTGAAAGGAGAAAAGGCGGCAAGCAAAAAGGAACTACACCAAGGCAGGAAGAAGATTTTCCAATTTTTAAGAGCGGAATTTTTAATGGAAAGACAACCGGTTTCCCAATTACTATTCTTTTTGAAAATAAAAATATCCGTAGTGAAGATTATGCAAAGCAAAGAAGTATTCCAAGACCGGGCCATGCTGATTGGGTGGCACATCAAAAGTTTGGCGGCTTTGAAGATTATCGTGGTGGCGGACATTTTAGCGCAAGAATGACTGCAGGAATTGTTGCAGCAGGTGGTATTGCAAAAAAATTAATGGATGGAGTAGGCATACATGCCGAAGTTATAGAAATAGGAGGCGAGAATGACCTTGAAAGAGGTTTACAAAAAGCTATCGATGCAAAAGATTCTGTTGGTGGAATTGTTGAATGTAAAGTAAGCGGTTTGCCAGTCAGCCTAGGTGAACCATGGATAGATTCAGTTGAATCCGTGTTAGCGCATTTTCTTTTTGCTATTCCTGCTGTGAAAGGAGTTGAGTTCGGAGCTGGTTTTGCCGCAGCAAGAATGTTTGGTAGCGAACATAATGATGCGATCATGGAAATGAGTGGCAGAACAAAAACAAATCATGCGGGCGGAATAGTAGGAGGGATCACAAACGGAAATGAGCTTGTATTTCGTTTAGCAATAAAACCAACATCATCAACTCCAAAAGAGCAGGAAAGCCTGAACTGGGACACAGAACAAGTGGAAAAATTCTCAATTAAAGGTCGCCATGATCTCTGTGTTGCTCTTCGTGCACCTGTAATTGTTGAAGCAGTAACCGCAATAGTAATTTGCGATCTTATGATGCTGGAACAAAAAATTCCAAGGGTAATTTCTTAATCGGCTATGTATTTTTCATATGCCCGATCGCCCCAATAAGTAAAATATTTTCGTTTGTCAAACTGGGTATTTGACAGCAGGCTATAAACAAATCCATTCTTCTCCACCTGCACTGTATGATAGATCAATCCGTTTGGGTTCTCTTTTAAAATGATTCTAATCCTTCCATTCAGTGCTGAGTAATCAATAAAAACAGTATCGGCAATTGTTTTAAATGTATATGTTTCAGAAAGCTTCCTTTGCATCAATCGGCTTCTATACCATGTACCTCCGGTCGGACTTACCAACTGTTTGCCATTAAAGATTACAATGCTGTCGTTGTACGCAAGCACAAACAGCTGGTGATTTTTATTTTGTAACCAATCAACTAATTTCTTTGTATGTAAACTGTCCTCGTATCCATAATCACTATCGAGAAAAGCAATTCGTTCAATATTGTCGGGTATTTTTTCAACGATATCTAAATAACCGAAAACGAAACTACCGCCACCGCTATGACCATTTAAAATAATTTTCGGATCATATTCCTTGAAAATACCCGAAAGACTATCAACAATGTTTTTAATTTTCAGCTTTGAATTTTCAACCCTCCTTTTCCATGTCGGCCAGCTTTTTTGATCGGCCATTAAGTAAGCAACTATATAATTATTCTTTTTATCCAGCTTTCTCACAAATCTTGTTTGAGCAGCTATATGCTGTATATCGAAATGCCAGTCATCACCCGGTTTTAGTTTCCTTCCTTTGGTCCATTCGATGCTGTTGCCATTTGGTAAAGCAAACAAAACCAAAAATGTTCTTCCTCTTTTATTGAAGTGCAACGGTGCGTTAATGTTTATCGTCACACTGTCAAGCCCGTTTTTGATCCATAATTCCTGTTCAATAAAGCTCCCGGTTTCACTAAACCCTTTTAAAATTTGTGAGTTTGAGTGGGTTACACAACAAGCCAAAAAAATAACAAAGCAGATTATTTTATGACAAGAACGATTCATTACTTTGCCCAGTTTGGAAAAGGAAATTAGCGTAAAAATCTATGAATAGCCTTATTAAAATGTTTTTTATACCAGGTAATTATCTCAAGATCTTTTTCGCCGCTTTGACTTGCGGGTCTTTCTTTGTTGGATGTAAGGAGAAGAGGAAACCTGATGAGGTAGTGATCGTGGCTGCGCCTGAAAAGATGGATGACAAGGTCAAAAGCCTGATTGAAAACTTTATTGACTATTCTGCTTCAAAAAATGGAAAGATCGACGATTCAACGATCCTTTATCAGTTGCCTATACTTACTGACCTTTATAAACAAAAATTATTTACCCCGCAATGGAGCAGTTCTCAAAAATGGTTGACCCAAGGGGACTCTTTGTTATTATTTATTGAGAACGCAAAGCTTTACGGCCTTTTCCCTGCTGATTATCATTCACGTCAGTTAATGGCTTTAAAAAATTTGTTTGAAGCTGATAAGTTTAAAGACAAAGAAACACGGGATGCATCAAGTTGGGCAAGAGCTGATCTTATGCTTAGCGACGCTTTGATAAGTATTTTTCATGATATCAAGCTTGGAAGACTGCCTAATGATAGTATCACACTAAGAGAAGATTCTGTTTTGACAGAAGAATTTATTTCATCAAAATTCAATGCTGCGGCTTCAGGTCTTTCACTTAATGTGATCATTTCTACACTTGAACCCAAGCATAAAGGTTACCGTGAATTAAAAGAGGCGATCAGGAACTTCCTTGATAAAGCTGATTTTAACCCGATTGTGCCAATTAGGTTTCCTAATAAAAACCGTGAGGAGTTGAAAGCAGCTGTTGCTAAAAGACTTTTCGAAACGGGTTATATAGACTCAAGTTTTGCAGAGATCGATTCATTACGACTTGCATCGACCTTAAAAAAATTTCAAAAAGATAAAAAGCTTACAATTGATGGAAAGATCGGCGCACAAACGATTCGAATGTTGAATTTATCTGACCAGGAAAAATTTGATCGTATTGCCATTACAATAGATCGATATAAAATGCTACCGGACTCCATGCCTCAAAAATATATTTGGGTTAACATCCCTTCTTATTCATTGCGACTGATAAACGACGACACACTTGTGTTAAGCAGCAAGGTGGTAGTGGGTAAACCGATCACAAGAAGTCCCGTGCTTACGAGTGCAGTTTCTGAAATAATCACTTATCCTCAATGGAATATACCGGCAAGTATTGTAGAAAAAGAAATATTGCCCGGCATGAAAAAAGACACGGCATATCTGCGTAAAAAAGGGTATATGCTTTTAAACAGTAAGAATGAAGAGGTAAGTCCTGATTCTGTAGAATGGACAAAGTACAAAAAAACGATCCCTTACAAAGTAATACAGGGTAGTGGTGATGATAATGCGCTTGGTGTTTTGAAATTTAATTTTCCGAATAAGTATGCTGTTTATCTTCATGATACTAACCAACGGTCCTTTTTTAGTAATGACACAAGAGCATTAAGTCATGGATGTGTTCGTGTACAAGAATGGGAGAAAATGGCTTATTATATCATGAATAATGAAAATGACAGCACCATTAAGAAAAAGCCGAATCAAATAACTCTTGACTCAATGACCCATTGGCTGGTGATCAAGGAAAAACACAGCATTCCTTTGCGTAAAAAGATCCCTGTCTTTATCCGGTATTTTACTTGCGAAGCAAACAACGGACAAATCAGCTTTTTTGAAGATATTTATGACGAGGATAAGAAAATGATCGAACTACTTTTTGCTAACAAAAAGAATGGCGAATGAGGTTATTTCTCTTTATCTTTTTTTTAATTACCGGCAATTATTTATTTGCTGGCGACACGGTTGATGCCAAAGGAGCAAAGCCAAAGATACTCTATGGCACAGCAAGCTTTTATTCCAATAGCTTCAATGGAAAGAAAACTGCCAATGGCGAAATCTATTCTCACAAAAAAATGACTGCGGCATGCAATGTACTGCCCCTGGGTACATGGATAAAAGTTACCAATCTCAAAAATGGAAAGAGTGTAGTTGTAAAAACAAATGACAGGCTTCATTCAAAAATGAAAAGAGTTGTTGATCTAAGTCGTGAAGCGGCGGAAAAGCTTGGTTATGTAAAATCTGGTCTGACAAGAGTACGGGTCGAAGTGATCGGTAAGAAAAAACCTGAAAAATAGGTGGAAATCCAACTAATATTTAATTTCAGGATGTAGTGCAGAGCCTTTATTTTTGTTAAAACCCAAACTACCGCTTTATGAAGCAATTAATTGTTTCACTGCTTGCCACAATCATTCTAACACCCGCTGTATACAGCCAGGAAGAAGAAATCAGGTCTCACGAAATAGGCGTAAGCTTCAATCTTTACGACTTTAAAACTGCAGAATTAATTAGAACTACATCATTAAATGCAGTTATCAGGGATAAACAATTTGGGGGAATACAAAATATGTCTCCCGGGGTAGGACTTCATTATTTTAAGGGATTAAAAAAGCATATTGATTTCGCTGGTTCTATTGGAGGTTCTGTTTTAAATCAAACATTTAAAGGTCAGGTATATGATGGATTTGACAGACTCAACCTCCAGGTAGAAGCAACTGCATTGCTTAAAATGGTTTCTGATCAGTATGTACTTCAACCGCATTTGATCGCAGGTTTTGGGGGACAAAAATATAGTGTCTATTATGGAGCGTATATGCCCCTTGGTGTAGGAATGAACGTAAACTTCTTTAACGAAGGCAGGATGTTTATCAATGCTACTTATAGGGTGCCGATCACAACAGGTACAGCTAATTATCATTTTATGTATGCGTTCGGTGTTGCAGGTCGCATAACTAAAAAGAAAGAGCCTCAGATTATTCCGCCTCCGCCACCTCCGCCACCGCCAAAAGATAGCGATAATGATGGCATTATTGATGATAATGATAAATGCCCAACTGTACCAGGAGTTGCAAAATACCAGGGTTGTCCAGTTCCTGATACGGATAAAGATGGAATAAATGATGATAATGATAAGTGTCCAACTGTGGCAGGTCTTGCAAAATATGAAGGCTGTCCAGTTCCTGATACGGATAAAGATGGAATAAATGATGAAGATGATAAATGTCCAAGAGAGCCCGGAGTCGCAAGGTACCAGGGCTGTCCTGTACCAGATTCAGATAACGATCTTGTAAATGATGAAGAAGATAAATGTCCAAAAGTAGCCGGCCCAGTTGATAATTTTGGATGTCCTGTCATTGGAATAAGATTTTTTGAAGTAGTATTTAAAACAGGCAGTGCTGTATTACTTCCAAAAGCAAAACCAGTACTCGATACAGTTGTTGCATATTTGAAGAGAAATCCTGATGTTGAAGTAACGATTGATGGCCATACTGACAATACCGGTACTGATAAGGTCAATAACCCATTATCTGTAAAACGTGCAGAAGCAACCAAAAAATACCTGGTAAGCAAAGGAGTTAAGGGAGATAGAATGACGACAGCAGGATTCGGATCTACCCGACCTGTTGATGATAATAAAACAGCAGAAGGAAGACAAAAGAACCGCCGTATTGAAATTAAAATAAAAGGATAGGCAATACAGAAAATTCTTCTACTGAAACCAACTGCTCTGAGAAAAAAAGCGTTCTGATTTATCGGGACGCTTTTTTGTTGAAGTGAGTTTTAAAGTTCAGAGCTTAGTATCCATCTGTCACCTTTATTTATCAATCCATAAGGTGTCAATCATGGTCGCAGCATACTCCAATATATATTTTTTGTCAACCTTGACAATTTTGTGTGAAAAAGGATTAAAGCGTTGACTAAGCGAGTCTGCCCATGACATAGGTTCGAAAGGCGTCAGTTTGTATTCACATGAATTAATCCACTCAATTTTATACTTATGAATAATTCCGAATGGTTGAATCGTATATGTTGCAACAGTATCATTTCTTGTAATAAAAGTGGAAAGCTGATCGGTACCCAACCTGCCTCTTCCGTCGTCAAAAGTATAATATACGAATTGTCCCTTCTTGACAGAGGCACATTTGTAAACTGAAAGATGTTTTGTTTGACATCTACAAAGGATTAGACAGATCCCAAATAATGAGAGTCGACAGAATTGCACTTGAAGAATAAAGTTTAGAATAATGCAAACAACGTTTAAATATACGACACTCAAACTATAGCTTTTTAAATGAAGTAAACTGAAAATAAAAAGAGCCCCTGATAAATGGAGCTCCCTCTGACAAACAAGTTAGTATGATTGCGACTTAGATCTTAAATCCAACAGTGAGTAACACATTACCGCCATTTTCTTTCAGGTCAGCAAATGTATTGGCTCTTGGAGCATTAACACGGTACGGAAAGTTTACATCTTTATTTAAACGCTGTACATAAGTTAGATCAATGAACATTCCTTTGTTTCTATAACCAAGCCCACCGCTTATAAACATTTTTCTGCCTTTTAATTCATCATCTTTATATGGACTTGTATAATAAGCGAAGCCGGCACGGGCCATTATTGTTTTAAATTTCAATTCACCACCTAAACGGAAATTAAAAGTTCCTTTATATACTGCATCAATTGCTTCGTTGTATGGGGCATAATCAGCTTTGGTCTCGGTAGTCGTTTCTCCTTCATAAGGGGCATAACTCATCCATGAATAATTGGTGTATTCAATGTCGGCTGTTATAAACCCTTTTTGCCTTGTAATGTCTTCCACTTCTCTGAAAACATAAGAACCACTGATCATGATCTTTGTCGGGGAATTTAATTGATACTGTCTTTCGGTTTTATCACCAGCGCCTGTGATCGTAGCCATTCCAACACTATCATAGCCATGGCCGGCACCAAATAAATTTTCAAGATCTGCTGCAAAACCTGAACTTATTGTTTCTTTCAATGGCATCCAGGTAGGAGTGTGTACAGCCAGTCCCAGACGTATATATTCTTTTGGTCGATAGATCATACCTCCACGAAGATTAAATCCATATCCCTTTAGCGTAAAAGCTTCATCATAAGTAAGAAAACTGAAATCGTTGTTTGCGTTGCCTGTCGCATCAGATTCATGAAAATAAGTTCTTTTATCCTGGTTGATGATATTTATACCAAGGCTCAGTCCCCACATAAATTTTTTGCTAGCTTCTGTTCCCCATCCAAGATTTATTTCGGTAATGCCTCCACTTGATTCTACCCGGTTTGTCTGTTCTCTTACAGATGGATTTTCAGAACGGGCTATTACTTGCAGATTCCCATTCACCCTTGCGGTATCAACCAAATAGGTGTATAAGGCCATTTTAGTAGGAACAGAAATGTTAGAATTATATAATAAAGCCTGGTCAATAGTCAAGCCTGAAGCAGCAAACTCATCTGCTAAAGGTTCACCATAGCTGCTGTAATCATTTAGACCGTTATAATAAGTAGTGTAATTGAAATTAGCTTGTTGTGTAACGGTGATCCCAAAAGAATTTTTTGCTCTCTGTCCAAAACCACCAAATACAAAACCAGAAGTTCCAAGATCAAAATTGGTTTGACCTGTTCCGGTATTGTTTGTTCCCCTGAACATACTTTTGCTTTTTCCAAACTGAACACCAGGTGTAAAAAAAACATCTGAGGTTTTAAAAAATGCCAGACCTGCTGGGTTAACATGATTTGCAGTTGCATCACCACCGAGAGAAGCCATTGCCCCTCCGATCGCCTGGTTTCTTGCCGTACCCTTTAATTGAAACCATGATAATCGCAATGCATCTTCAGGTGTTTGTGAAAAAGATATGTAAGAGGAAAACAGTAAAACGATCGTGTAAATTTTTCCTTTCATATAAAAGAATATAAGAGTTTAGATAATATGAAGCAGGAAACATTCAAAAATGCTTCAACTATTTGCCTGCTTCATGTTAATGATTTAGTTACCACCTCTGCTTGGACGACTTGCACCGCCACCACCGCCACTGCTGCTCCCTGATGAAGAGCCACTGCTACTGCCACCGGATGAGCCAGAAGAACTAGGTGAATAACTTCTAGTTGGAGGTGAGTAGGAACTGTTACTACTATTTGTTGCGCCGCTAAAAATTTGTTTGAGTGTATTGCTGAAGCCGTTATTTGAATTGTTATAAACCGGCCTGCTTGTTCCTGGCTTGTAAGAATTCATTTTAAAGTTGCTATTAGCGTTAGTGTTATTGAAATTCGTATTAGTATAACTAAGCAAATTAAAATTCCTTGGTTTAGGAACATTTTGAGCCACGTTTATCATTCCCGGATGTCCTGTTTGTCCCGGATAATAAGCGATAACATTGTTGCGGCAATATGGGTTGTAATAATAGTTCCATGAAGTGTAGGGATTATAATAAGAACCATAATAGCGATTAGCATAAAAGCTATAACGATCATAGGAGTACCAATCATCGAGATAGGCCCATTGTGAACGATTATGAACTTTCATGCGGAGGTAGCGATCATCATAATACTCATCATCATACCTAGTATCCTCTTTTTCTTCTACACGTACATATTCATCTTGCGGACGTGTAGGGGAAAAATAAACATCATCGGGAGTTTGCCCTGTTTTGTAAGCCGTAGTACAACTGCTTAATGCAGCTGCGGTAATTGCCAAAAGTAAAATTTGACGTTTCATGGCAGGGAGTTTAAGTGGTTTATAAAATTGAAGTTACTACATTTGCGCCGGATTTCCGACACATATATTTGAGCATCAAATATTTTGCCGCTCGATGTAAAATTGCGAAATCCCTTGTTAATTAAAACGTAAGATTCAACGTTCGTTATTTTGAAGATGTTAAAAAATATTTATGAGTAAAGGGATCACAACAAGAGCTGAAGATTATTCTCAATGGTATAACGACCTCGTATTAAAAGGAGGACTGGCTGATTATTCAGCTGTCAGGGGATGTATGGTGATAAAACCCTACGGGTTTGCCCTATGGGAAAATATGAGAGATACTTTAGATAGAATGTTTAAAGATACTGGTCACCAAAACGCCTATTTTCCATTGTTTGTTCCAAAAAGTTTTTTGGAAAAAGAAGAAGGTCATGCCGAGGGGTTTGCAAAAGAATGTGCAGTTGTTACTCACTATCGCCTAAAGGCAAATCCTGATAAAAAAGGAACACTGATGGTTGATCCGGATTCAAAACTCGAAGAAGAACTTATTATTCGTCCAACAAGTGAAGCGATCATTTGGAATACTTATAAAGATTGGATTCAATCATATCGTGATCTTCCATTACTCATTAACCAATGGGCAAATGTGGTACGTTGGGAAATGAGAACAAGATTGTTTTTGCGTACTGCGGAATTTCTTTGGCAGGAGGGTCATACTGCTCATTCCACAGCTGATGATGCTATTGAAGAAACAAAAAGAATGTTGGAAGTGTATGCAACATTTGTTGAACAATTCATGGCGTTACCTGTAATAAGAGGTGTTAAATCGGCAAGCGAAAGATTTGCCGGTGCCATCGATACATATTGCATTGAAGGATTGATGCAGGATGGAAAGGCATTGCAATGTGGCACTTCACACTTCCTGGGACAAAATTTTGCAAAAGCATTTGATGTAAAATTTTTAAGCAAAGAGAATCAGCAGGAATATGTTTGGGCAACAAGCTGGGGAGTAAGTACAAGACTGATCGGCGCATTAGTTATGGCGCATAGTGACGACCAGGGTCTTGTATTGCCGCCAAAGATCGCACCGTTTCAGGTTGTAATTGTTCCGATCTATAAGGGAGAAGAATCAAAGCCTGTGATAGATGCTAAAGCAAATGAGATAATGAAAGAACTCAGAGCCGCAGGTATCCGTGTAAAGTATGATGACAATGATAACACAAGACCAGGATGGAAATTTGCAGAATATGAATTAAAAGGTGTACCGGTGCGACTTGCAATGGGGCTTCGTGATATGGAAAATAATGTTGTTGAATTGGCAAGAAGAGATACAAAAGAAAAGCAACCGATTTCTATTGAGGGGTTAAATGGTTACATTGTTAAATTGTTGGATGAGATCCAGCAAAATCTTTATAACAATGCTTTGAAATACCGTGAAGAACATATAACACCGGTTGACAGTTGGGATGAATTTGTAAAAACGCTTAATGAAAAAGGTGGCTTTGTTTCTGCCCATTGGGATGGTACTGGAGAAACAGAAGCTGAAATAAAAGAAAAAACAAAGGCAACTATTCGGTGTATTCCTTTGAGCAATCTTGCAGAAGAAGGAAGGTGTATACTAAGTGGAAAACCAAGTAAAGAAAGAGTTTTATTTGCTATTGCATATTAAAATTTGCTCATTATATTTATGCATTAAATACTAAAACCAAACTAACATCATGGAAAATTTAAACATGGCTCCTCCCGGACCAAAGGGCCCATTTAGTGAAAATTGGCTCGTTGAAGCAATATTAGTTACCTTACTTTGTTGTCTTCCTTTTGGCGTTGTCGGTATTATCTTCGCTGCGCAAGTTAATACCAAGCAACAAGCTGGTGATAACGAAGGTGCAGAAAAAGCAAGAAGAGATGCAGCGAAATGGACAAAGATTGGTTTTTGGGTAGGCATTGCAGGTATAGTTCTTTATTTACTATTCTGGCTGGTGTTTGGTGTAGCTATACTTGGCGGAGCAGCTTCAATGTCGAACTGATCACTAAATGAATAATAGATTTTTCCGAATATCTATTTTATTAATAGCAGCAGGCGCAGTCCTGCTGCTTTATTTTTTTGTAGAGCCTAAAGATGGAAATTTACCAAAATGTATTTTTCATGAATTAACAGGAATGTACTGCCCGGGTTGTGGAGTACAACGTTCATTTCATGCTTTATTGAATGGTAATATTTTGAGAGCTATTGATTATAACCTCTTATTCATAATGCTACTCCCTTTGATCATTTATTTTATCATGGCATTTGCATGGGGTAAAAAATATTCTCCATCATCTTTTATTTATAAACCAGTTTTTTCATATAGTGTAATTATCGTGGTCATTTCTTTTTGGGTATTAAGAAATATTCCTTATTCGCCGTTCTCATGGTTGGCTCCATAAAATATGAGACCTCCAATTGTTTATAATATAAATTTTGCATTGTATTTTCAATAAATAAAACACATGGAATTAGATCAAAACACTTCTTTATTTGGATTAGGAATTGACAACACTTCAAAAGGCCACCTATCAGAAGCAGCCCGTTGGGCCAGGTTTCTTGCTATTTGTGGATTTATAATGATTGGGCTTATGGTTATCTATGGGATCGCAATGTCGATCATGTTTTCAAGTATGATGAGCAGTATGAGCGAATATGATAATCCTTACAGAACAAGCAGTTTTGGTAATGGTCTTGGCATTGGTATGGCTGTCTTTTATATTATTTGTGCCGTATTGGCGTTCTTCCCATATTATTTTTTATTACGATTTGCTAATAAAATGAGAGCTGCGCTTTATTCTAATGACCAGGCCACATTGAACGATTCTTTCATGAACCTAAAAATACTTTATCGGTACATGGGCATCCTGACCATAATCAGTTTGGCGTTGATCTTTTTTGGATTACTGTCACTTATTTTGACGTCAGCAATGATATAATAAGCCAGGTTGAAGCAAACTTATTTTGTAGAAATATAATTGTAATCCATCAATACCTTTTCAAGAAAATCAAAAGGTGACATAGGGCTTTGTATCTTCAAATGATTTTTAATTTTATCAGCAGCGTTAGCGGCAAGTTGAAAATCTCCTTTTCGTGCCGCCACATCGAGAATGCTTTTTATTGTATTGATGTCACGATCAGTAAGTCTCATTACTTCAGGAAATTGAACCTTGTAGTCTTTGTGTGAAATATCAACAAAGACTGTTTCGTGTAAATAAGTTTTGATTCGTGTATCAACCACTACAGTTCCTGCGCCAAGATCGCCGAGCCGTTGGTTTGATTTTGAAACAGCAATTATAATAACAACAAAAACACCTGAAAAGCCAACAAAGAATAATTGGAAGATCACCCAGAAATTGGGAAATACAAAGCTGAAAACAAGCGGCCACTCAAAAAAACGGGTAGCCCAGCGAAGCAGGTATTGACTTACTGTCGGTTCACCACCTTGAAGACTCATGACCCGGATACCCAAAAGTTTCTTTCCAACAGATTGTCCATGCATGCTTAGTTCACAAACGAAAGCATAAAGCAACATGGGTATTGAAACCAATAAGATATCAAGTCCATACCGGTTGTTTTCGATCAGGAGAACCTCATCCAAAAATTTTTTCATTCCCCATGAATAAATAACGAGAACGACAAGATCAGCGAGGTATGCAAGTATCCTTTTGTGAAGGGCTGCCACTTCAAAATCAAGGGCAAGGTTAAAAGGAGTATTGATCTGAATTGCGGGCATACTTGAATCGCAAAATAGCAAAAAACCCTGGGATGAGGACCCCGTTGTGTAAAATAAAAAACAGGGAAATACAAGACATCTTTAAGAAATTACTTCTTAATATTGAAGAACTATTTTGTAGAATATGCGTGAAGCCTTATTCATTAAAAAGAATGCTCAAAAATGGCAGGAATATGAGCATTTCAAAACTGATGATCCAGATGAGATGGCAAACAGGTTCACCACACTTGTTGACGATTTGGCTTATGCTAAAACATTTTATCCGCATAGTAAAGTAACAAGGCTCATCAACGGGCTGGCGGTTTCCATTTATCAATCCATCTATCAGAATAAGAAAGAAAAATATTCCCGGCTAATAAGTTTTTGGAAGACAGAATTGCCGATGGTCATTCGGAGAAATCATAAAACATTTCTTTTCACTTTTATAGTCTTTGCAGTTTGTTGTACCATGGGTATTATATCATCAATGCGTGATTATGAATTTGTAAAAGGTGTTCTTGGCGAAGATTATGTGGCTATGACCGAAGATAATATAGCTAATGGCGATCCGTTTGGTGTTTATAAAAATACGGGAGAAGGTGGTTATTTCTCAACGTTTATGTGGTTTTTCTATCACAATGTCAAGATAGATTTCCTGATGTTTATTTTTGGTTTGTTCTCCCTTGGTGTTGTTACACTTCATTTGTTGTTCACAAACAGTGTCATGCTCGGCTGTTTTCAATATATGTTTTTTGCAAAAGGACTCGGTATAAAATCTGTTTTGGTTATTTGGGTGCATGGGACCTTAGAGATATCGGCAATGATCATTTCTTCGACCGCGGGTTTTATAATTGCCAAAAGCATTTTGTTCCCCGGCTCTTATTCACGACTCAGTTCTTTTAAAACCGGGATCAAAGATGCTGTTAAGATCATGATCATTTTTGTACCCATGACACTTGGAGCTGCTTTTCTTGAAAGTTATATAACTCACCTAATGTCTGAAACCTTTGACAAAGATGGAAAAGGCGGCATGCCGGTATGGGCAAGTCTTTTGATACTCGGTGGATCATTTAGTTTTGTTGTATGGTATTTTGTTATTTACCCGATCCTGGTGGAAAGAAAGTTGAGACGGTTGAACCCATCTGTATCTAAGTCTCTTATTATTTGAAAAATAAATTATCATATCATTTTCTTATTGTACTTGCTGGATTACTATTTTCTTTTAATATCCATGCACAAGTGAGTACAGATTCTACTGAAGCGACCATTGATGTAGTTGTGCCTAATGAGGATGATGAGTCAACTGCTGAAGAAGAGGTGACGACATATTATCCCGATACTTTAAAAAGAGAACCCCGTTATATTCTATTTGATAGTGTGCAGGCTGTGAATTCTGATAAAGGATTTTATTACAAAAGGTATATGGATAGCCTTTTACGAGCTACCCAAATGAAAGTACGGAAACCGCGGCGCAGTGTTAATCTTAGTGGATCTGATTTTTTTAGTTCAATATTTGGTATCATCTTTTGGATCGTTGCAATTGGTTTGTTTGTTTATATTGTTTACAGGTTATTCTTAAGCAACTCTTCTTTTCTTTCCCGAAACAGGAAAAATGTTGCATCTGATATAGAGGTAACGAAGGAAGAGGATACAAATGATCCTGATTCACTACTTCGCAATGCGATAAAAAGTGGTAACTACAGGCTTGCAGTACGGTACCTATATCTGCAATCATTAAAACGATTATCAGAAAAGAAATTTATTGAGATAAATTCTAATAAGACCAATTATGAATATGTGACGGAATTGAGGAAACATAAGTTTGCAAATGAGTTTGCATCGCTTACCCTGCAATATGAGTATGTATGGTATGGCGAATACCCGGTCGATGAAAGATTATTTGAGCAGATACAGTATGGTTTCTCACAGTTTAATAAAAATCATATAAGATAATTGAAAACGAGGCTAACATATAAATTTATTCTTGCGGGTTTAGTATCTCTTGTATTATTAAGCGGATGCTTTAAATCAAGCCAAGGGGTAAGGATTCCGAGATTGGATCCAAAATACGGGTATAAGGATAAGGAACCCATGGGTGGTTATGCGGCTTATCATTATATCAATTCACTTTTCAATTATGGCGTTACTGATGTAATAAATAAATCTTTTTCCAAGCTTCGCTATGAGATCAATTATGATAAATCGCTTTATATAATTGTAGCGAAATCAGTTTTCATTAGCAAGGACGACCTGGAAAGCATGATGAATTATGTGAGCAATGGTAATACCCTTTTTATAAGTGCGGAGTATATTGATGAAAAGCTTATTGACACACTAGGTGCAAAGATTTCGTTTGACTTTTCTATTTTCTTTGGACGGAATGAATATGAGATGGAAAAGAAAGATACCTGGCTCACATTGGCACATGAACCTGCAAAGGGTAAACAGAAGTATGGTTTCTATTTTGTTCCTTTTGATAACAGCGTGCTTTCTTACGACACTACCGTCACACAAGAATTAGGCTATAACGAATCGAATCGTTCTAATTTTATCGCGATCGATCATGGGCAGGGAAAATTCATTATTCATACTGCCCCCGCGGCTTTTAGTAATTATTTTTTATTAACCGGAAATAATAAAGAATATCTTGAAAAAACTTTTTCGTATTTCAAGCCTGAAACAAATTCTGTGTATTGGGATAATTATTACAGGCTGAGAAGAGGTTCTGATGAGGATTTTTCTATCGTCAATTTTTTTAAAAAGCATCCTCCTTTGTATTATGCGTTCCTGCTGACGCTTGCTGCGTTGCTGATCTTTATTGCTTTTGCGGGAAAGAGAAGGCAGCGGTTTGTGCCAGAAAGGATCCCCAATACAAATACTACAGTATCGTATACGGAAACGATCGGCCGACTCTATCTTCAGAAAAAAGATAACAGGAATATTGCCCTAAAAATGTTTACCTATTTTCTTGAATATGTAAGAAATAATTATTACCTGAACACGCAAAGCTTGAATAATGATTTTGCTGAAGCTTTGTCAAGAAAAAGCGGTGTACCTGAAACAAGAGTAAAATACTTATTACAATTGATGGATGATGCAGATCGTTCAATTAACATAAATGATATACGGTTATTGGAATTACACAACCTTTTACAAGAGTATTTTAAAAAATAAATCATGGAAGAAACAGTTTTTCAGCAAAGAACAGATCTTACAAAATTGAATGAAGCCGTTAACTCGATCAGGGATACGATCGGAAAAGTGATCGTTGGACAACATAAAATGGTTGACCTGATGATCGCCGGTCTGTTATCTGATGGACATATTTTGATAGAAGGTGTGCCAGGTGTTGCAAAAACATTAAGTGCAAAACTGCTTGCAAAGATCATCGATGTAAATTTTTCAAGAATACAATTTACGCCGGACCTGATGCCTTCAGATGTTTTGGGAACCTCTGTGTTTAATCCCGGGGAAGCAAGCTTTCAATTTAAAGCCGGACCTGTTTTCAGCAATATTGTTTTGATCGATGAAATAAATCGTGCCCCGGCAAAAACACAAGCCGCTTTGTTTGAAGTAATGGAAGAAAGACAAGTAACGATTGATGGCCATACTTACTATATGAAGCCTCCATTCCTTGTATTGGCTACACAAAACCCGGTGGAGCAGGAGGGAACTTATCGTTTGCCTGAAGCGCAACTCGATCGCTTTCTTTTTAAGATCGATATTGGCTATCCATCACTACAGGAAGAAGTAACTATACTTGAAAGACAACATCCTTTAAATCAAAAAGATCTCTTAAAAGATATACCAAAAGTATTGTCGGCCGCCGATATTGAAGCATACCGAAATACAATTATGCAAATAAATGTGGAAACAAAGCTGCTCGAGTTCATTGCTAAGATCGTGAACGAAACAAGAAATAATCCTTCGCTTTACTTAGGTGCATCACCAAGAGCCTCGCTTAATGTATTAAGAGCAGCTAAGTCGATGGGTGCTATCAAAGGCCGTGACTTTATCACACCTGAAGATATCATTGAAGTGACACCGCATGTATTGAGGCATCGCATTATTCTATCTCCTGAAAAAGAGATGGAAGGAATAACGGCAGATGAGCTGATCGAAAAAATAATTAAGTCAATTGAAATTCCACGCTAAGCATGCTGCTTTTTCTTTTGATACTTGCAGGTGGCGCATTATGGTTCATCGCCAATTATTGGCTAAAGACATTATTTTTTAATACCAGGTTTTTTTGGACCTGTGGTGTGATCGTTATTTTATTTCTTACTTCATTTTTCTACCCAATACTCTTTGAGCCAGCCAAAGTGATCTTTGCTGTTTTTTTATTATTGCTGATAACTGACGCTATGTTTCTTTTTGCTTTCAGGAGTAAGCCTGTTGCCAACAGGATCATAGCTGAACGGTTAAGTAATGGAGATAAAAATCCTGTTGTATTACAAGTAAGAAGTGCATATCCTTTTACAGTCAACATGCGGATAATTGATGAATTACCCGACCAGTTTCAATCAAGAAATAATTTTTTTGAAGCAACATTCAAAGCCGGGCAGGAAAAAAGATTTAATTTCTTTTTAAGACCCGTTGAAAGAGGAGAGTATCATTTCGGAAGCCTGATCATGTATGTAAGTTCATTGCTTGGGTTTATCAGCAGGAGATTTAATTCAGAAGCTAAGCAAATGGTTCCCGTGTATCCTTCATTTTTTCAAATGAGGAAATATGACCTGATAGCAAGAGATGCGCAAACAAATGAAGCTGGAACCAAGAAATTAAGAAAACTTGGGCTTAGTCTTGAATTTGAACATGTGAAAGAATATACGAGAGGCGATGATATACGAATTATAAATTGGAAGGCAACGGCAAGAAAAGGCGGCTTAATGGTCAATAATTATTTAGATGAAAGATCGCAGCAGGTTTTTTGCATTGTAGATAAAGGACGGTTGATGAAAATGCCTTTCGATAAACTTTCATTACTGGACTATGCCATCAATGCATCACTGGTAATGTGCAATGTAAGTTTACGCCGACATGATCGTTTTGGGTTGATCACGTTTGCTGAAAAGATCGGCACTATTCTTCCGGCTGATAAGAAAGCTACACAATTGCAAAATGTTTTGCAGATACTCTATAATCAGACAACAAGATTTTTAGAAAGTGATTTTGAGATGTTATATAAACAAGTAAGAGCAAATGTTCGTCACAGGAGTTTGCTGATATTGTTTACAAATTTCGAATCCTTTGGAGGAATGCAGCGCCAGTTGCCTTACTTACGCATGATCGCAAAACATCATTTATTGCTTATTGTATTTTTTGAGAATACTGAATTAAAGGACCTGTCAGCCAAAAAAGCAAAGGACATAGAAGGGGTTTATGTAAAAACAGTTGCTGAAAAATTTATGCACGAAAAGAAAATGATCGTGAAAGAACTTCAAAATCATGGTATACTTTCTATTCTTACAACACCTGAAAACCTTACAGTGAATACCGTGAATAAATATCTTGAATTAAAAGCAAGACAAGCGATATAGTACATTTGCTGAAATGAATAAGCCGTTAAATGTTTTTGAACAAGGACAAGTGTTATTAATTGATAAACCAATTGAATGGACTTCGTTCGATGTAGTAAGGAAGATCAGGAATTTGATCCGCATAAAAAAAGTTGGACATGCTGGCACCCTTGATCCGCTGGCGACGGGGTTATTGATCCTATGCACTGGTAAATTCACAAAAAGGATTAATGAATTCATGGCACAGGAAAAAGAATATACCGGGAGTTTTACTTTGGGTGCTGTCACACCTACTTATGACCTGGAAAGTGAACCAGTAAATTTTAAGGATACCAGTTTTATTACAGAAGAAAAAATTCTAAACACAACAAAACAATTTACAGGTGAAATAATGCAGGTACCGCCTGCCCATTCAGCTATAAAAATTGATGGCAAAAGAGTTTATGAATTGGCCCGGCAGGGAAAAGAAGTAAAGATAGAACCAAGAAAAATTGTGATCAGTGAATTTGAAATAGCGAAAATTGAAATGCCGGTTATTTTTTTTCGTGTAGTATGTTCAACCGGGACTTATATCAGGAGTCTTGCAAATGATTTTGGTGAAGCACTTGGATGTGGCGCTTACCTCAGCAGTTTGTGCAGAACAAGAATTGGCAATTCAAAACTTGAGCATGCAAAGACAATGACTGAATGGGAAAATGAGATAAAAAATATCAGAATGCAAATGGATAGTTGATGCCAATTTGTATAATACCACTCCATAGCTTGTATGCAAACCATTGATACTGGTCCTGGGATTTGTTTGGTTCAGGATTTGGATTCCTCACTTTTACTGCATAGTCTAGCCTCACTTTTAAAAAATCAAAATCCATCCTAAGACCAGTGCCCATACCAACTGCAAGATCTTTCAAAAATCTTCCGGCAGTTAGAGTTCCATCCGGAAAATCAGGATTCTTTCTTATGAACCAAACGTTGCCAATATCTGTAAAAAAGCAGCTGCTGAATTCATAGCCCCACAATTTTGCCAATGGAAAACGAAATTCAAGGTTTGTTTCAAATTGAAAATCGCCAAACCTGATAGGTACAGTATCTCTGAATTCCATAGAGGAACCGGGCCCCAGCAATCGTATACCCCATGCACGCATGCTATAGGGACCACCCGCAGTAAATTGTTTAAAGAAAGGCATTTGAGGATTCACCGGTCTTTCTCTTGTAGCCATTGCAAAACCCGCTCCTATATAACTTCGAAAAATAAAAGATCTCTTTCTGGGAAACTGCCAATTCTTGATGAATTCGGCATCAACTTTTACAAACTTGAAAAGGCTATCAAATGGTTTTATATCGATCTCACTTGCTAATAAGCCTGATTCTTCACCATTAACTCTTAGTATATGTGCAGAATTTCTCTTTCCACCCCTGATCGAATAGCCTGCTTGCGTAGACAACACCAATCCGTTTTCCGGAAAAACAGTTTTGAGTGAAGGGTTCTCATTTAAAAAATCGTCCAGGCTATCTTTTTTGTCTATATGTGCATATTCAATATTAGGAAGTCTTAAATAGGCAGTTTTATTTCGCCATTGAAAACTATAACCCCAGGCTGCATTCAAAGAAGTCAGCGTGAAAAAATCTCTTCGCTCAGTATTTGCGAATGCAATACTGAGATTCGTCCGGAAATTATCTCTGAATTTGGCAGGTATCCAGTTTGAATTGGGTATAGGTTTGGGGAAAACGATAGAATGGCTAAGGCTGGTTTGAATTGTTTTCACAAATTCTCCCTGTGTATTTAATTCGGTTGTATACCTGGCGGTAGTAGTAGATCTGTTGGCTGCCTTGCCAAAATTATAATTTGTCAGCTGCACATTTCCTCCAATACCAACAAGATTTTCTTCCAGGTTAATGCTATTGCTGCTATTGAAACTGCCCTCAATATTTGCTGTAAAGGAATATTTATTCCCGGGTGTAAGATATAGATCCACATCTACTGTATCGGTCTGACCTCTTGGGTTTTGTTCCACATTTACAACATGCCATGCACCTAAACTATTAAAACGGTTAATTGTTCTTACAAATCTTCTTTCATTGTAAAGATCACCTTTTCGAAAGTATACGTTTTGTGCAACAAATTTTTTCTTGAATAGATTTTTGTAAGACACGAAAGTGATACTGCTGTCAAAGACAAATCTCGTTGGAGTTTTCCCAACTGTATCAAGAATATTAAAATCAGGGTAGATCGTTGTATTTCCAACGAAATATTTTTTCAATTTATCAACATTATAGCCTGGTCTTAATCTTATTTCGATATCCGTTGTCGGAGAATCGCGTCTTCTTCTAAGTTCTTCGAGCATTTGTATATCAAATGGATCAACAGTTGGACGAAGTATCGCAAGATTTAAGGTATCCCAAACTCCCGAAAGTTCTTCAAAACTGAATTTAAGGTAACCGTTTTCACGATAGAGCTCAACTAGTCTACTCAACTCGTCAGAGATCAGTTGTTGCGCAAATGGATCTCCTGTTTTTAAAAGTGTTTTTGACTTCGAAGCATCAGTCAATGCTTGCAGGTTACTGTTATTAATTACATGGCTGATCGAATCGATCCTGAAAAGTTGGCTAGCCTGTACATAAAAATTCACGGTTGTTCGTAACTGGGTTGGCAGGTCGGCCAGTTTAACAACTGTCGTATCGGTATCGTAAGAGATAGAATTACGTAAATAACCATGCTTGTTCATTAAAGCTTTCATGAAAACAATGGAGCGTTCTGCAGCTGCACTGTCGAAGGAAGGCGGATTTTCCCGAATAGGCTTGTTAATTCCAAAGTATCCCTTTTTTAGGGAGATAAGCTTATAAGTTGTTTTGGCCTTCATGCTATCATCAAGCTGGGTCCTTAGCTGAGATGTCAAGGCTTCTTTTTGTTCTTTGGTTAAATTGCCGTCAAGCTTGATATTTGTTTCCCAAACAAAGGGTTTATCTACCGGATAATTTTTAGGAACCACTTTGCAGGAGGCCACAAAGAGAAGAAGTACCAATATAGCAATTGAAATGGTGATAGAATTTTGTGGCCTGGCTTCTAACATGTTAAAATAAAAGAAATTATGATTACTAAAAATCAGGTCAAATATATTCAAAGTTTAGGCCAGAAAAAATCAAGAGATGAGGCAAACTGCTTTCTTGCTGAAGGGCCCAAACTCGTGGGTGAATTATTAATGGCCGGAAATTGCAGGGTAGTTCAGTTGTATGCTTTAAAAGAATGGATCGATGCAAATCCAGGTGCAAGTAGGGATATAGAAATTACTGAAGTATCAACAGGTGAATTAGAAAAGATTTCACAATTAGCAACCCCAAACCAGGTAATAGGCGTAATTGAAAAAATGAAATGGAAGGATGAACTGAACGTTAAAGGGACAATATCATTGGTTTTAGACAACATACAGGACCCGGGAAATATGGGAACTATCATCAGGCTCGCTGATTGGTTTGGTATAAATACAATCTTTTGCAGCGTTGATTGTGCCGATGTCTATAATCCAAAAGTTGTGCAGGCTTCCATGGGAAGTATTAGCAGGGTTAGGGTAGAGTACATGGATATTTTGTCGTTATTAAAAAAGAATAAAGAGATGCGTATTTACGCTGCGGTTTTAAATGGCAGAGATATCACTAAAATGGAAAAACTCCATGAAGGAATAATTGTTATAGGTAACGAATCAAAGGGTATTAATGAAGAGATATTAAAAATTGCAAATGTTCAGATCACAATACCGGGAAAAGGTAAAGCAGAATCATTAAATGCTGGAGTTGCAGCCGGGATCATTTTATCTCATTTAGTGTAAAAGTTTTTACCTGAATTGGATCGCTTTTACAGGCTTTACTTTCTTAACAATATAAGTTGGGATCATAAGAATTAATAAACTAACCAGGAATGTTAGGGCACAAACAAGTAATACCTGCCACCAAATAATTTTTACTGCGGCTTCGCTCATATAATAAGCTTCTTCATTCAGTTTTATAAACCCGGTTGTTTTTTGCAGGTATAATAATCCAAGTCCCAGGATAGCGCCAAAGAAGATCCCAATAAGTGTAATAATAATTGAATGCCGCAAAAATATTTTTTGTACCATCCAGTCAGTTGCACCAAGAGCTTTTAATACGCCAACCATCCGAATCCGTTCAAGCACTAAAATGATAAGGCAGGTAATAAGATTTATAACGGCGACAAGGCCCATGAAGCCGATCAATACATTGCGGGTAAGATTTTGCAAATTCAGCCAGTCAAAGATGTTTGGATAAATGCTTCGTATTGGCTGTGTATCCCACGCTGCAGGAAATGCAGGCAGCGCATAAAGATCATCACTTGTTTTTTCCATTTTATTAAAATCATGAAGAAAAACCTCATAGCCTCCAATTTCATTTTCATTCCAATCATTAAGTCTTCTTATTAATTTAAGATCACCAATAGCAATTTGCTTATCATAATCATCGATACCTGTTTTATAGATACCAGTGATCTGAAGTTTATCTGGTCTTAATGTTCCATTTGGCCTGATAAAATATATCCGGATGCTATCGTTAAGTTCTACCTGCAGTTGCTTTGCTGTATAAGACGAAATAACAATTTCACGGGAATAGCTGCTGTCTTTAAAATTTATCCAGCGACCTTCTTTTAAAAATGGTTTCAGGAGATCAACCTCAAACTCCTTATTAAGACCTTTTAATAAGACACCTTCCATTGCATCGCCAGATTTTAATATAGAATAGCGGGTAGCATAAGGATGCATATTTTTTACACGACTATCGTTTTTGATAGCGGCCTCCACCATCGTATCTCTTTCAATCGGGACTTCTTCTGTGACCGGGCCACTTAATGCCTGTTTATATTGAACTCTTATATGGCCCGAAAAACTAAATACTTTATTGCTTACTGTTTCCTGGAAGCCATTGACAAGAGCCAATGTAATGATCATTACGGCCACACTGACTATAGTTGCACCAGTGGAAAGCCGGATAATAAACCGGGAAAAAGAATTTTGACGGTTAAATGCTATTCTATTTGCGATAAAGCCTGCAACGTTCAAGGTCTGAAATTTGTCTGTCAAAAATAATAGTAGAAAAAGATTTATCCTCTTTTTCATCATAATTTCACAATATTATCGATGAATTCAGGTTTAATCAGATAACCCAAAATGAAACAGGCCATTCTATACTTTCTTTTACTAATAACGTGGACGGCAAACAGCCAGGTGCCTGATCATATTTACAAACCCAATATTAGATCTGTAAAACTGCACAGAGTCAATAATCCTTATGGTTATCCTATAATCAAGCTGAATAGTCTTGAAGAACTGGATTTGTATTTTGATGATCTTGATGGGGACATTAAAAATTATTACTACACCTACCAGCTTTGTAATGCCGACTGGTCACCTACAGATCTTCGGCCGTTTGACTATATAAGAGGGTTTCAAACTACCCGTTTATCTGTTTATCGTAATTCTTCCATTGCATTTGTGAGATACACCAACTACTATACAAGATTGCCGGATAGAAATTGTGCCCCGACAAAGTCGGGTAATTATTTATTAAAGGTTTTTCTTGACAACGACACCACAAAACTTGTTTTTACAAAGCGGTTCCTGGTTGTCGACACAAAAGCATCTATAAGTGGGCAGATACTGCAACCATATAGCAGTAGTATTTTCAGAACTCATCAGAAACTCCAGGTTGGGGTCTCTCTACTTCCAACAATAAATGTCTTTAATCAACAGGATATAAAAGTTGTATTGTTACAAAACTATGCATGGCCAATGGCTTCTTATTTATTAAGGCCAAGTATTTATAGGGGTAATTATTTTGAATATAGTGACGAATCTCCCAATTCATTTCCTGCCGGCAAAGAATGGCGCTGGATCGATCTGCGAAGTATCCGGATCATGAGCGAACGAATGAAACGCTTAGATAAACAGCCGACACGAACCGACGTATATATTGTACCAGATAATGAAAGAAAGCAGCAAATCTATCATTACTACAAAGATGTAAATGGTTTTTTCAGCATTGAAAATACGGATAATGTAAACCCATTCTGGCAGGCAGATTATGTGTATACACATTTTTCATTTTTCCCACCTGGTAATGTTCAATATCCCGGACGTGATATCTATTTATTTGGAGAATTTACAAACTACGAGACAAATGAAAGTTCCAAAATGGAATTTAACATGGAAAAAGGAGCGTATGAAAAAACGCTTTTACTTAAACAGGGATTCTATGATTACTCATATGTTACTGTGCCGGTCGTAAAAAGAGATGGTGAACAGATCAGCTTTGAAAATACTGAAGGAAATTATACAAGCACAGAGAATGTCTATCTCGTGTTGGTTTATTATCGGCCATTTGGGGGCAGATATGATGAATTGATCGCTTTTACAACACTTAACTCATTACTTGCAAGACCATAGCCCTATTGTAATGATGAATGTTCAATTGTCAATAAGGAAATCTATATTAAATCATTGACCATTTACAATTAACCATACTCTTCTCACATTTTCTTCGCATCTTCCAAAAACTTAGCAAGTCCGATATCAGTAAGCGGATGTTTTAATAAACCAAGAATAGACTCAAGAGGACAAGTACAAACATCTGCGCCTGCTTGTGCACATTGTACTATATGATTTGGATTACGAATTGAAGCAGCCAATACTTCTGTCTTAAAACCTTGTATTGAATAGATTTGAACAATTTCCTGTATCAATTGAACGCCATTCCAACCGCTATCATCGATACGACCAATAAAAGGAGAGATATAAGCGGCTCCAGCCTTGGCTGCGAGAATTGCCTGGCCTGCAGAAAAACAAAGCGTACAATTTGTACGAATGCCGTTATCGGTAAACCATTTGATCGCTTTCACTCCATCTTTTATCATCGGTACTTTTACAACAATATTTTTATGTATAGCTGCTAGTTTTTTTCCTTCTTCAACTATTGCTTTAAATTCCGTAGAAATAACTTCAGCGCTAATATCACCATTTACCATTTCGCAAATGGTTTTGTAATGAGCCATTACAGCATCTGTGCCTTTTATTCCTTCTTTCGCCATCAGTGATGGGTTGGTTGTAACGCCATCAAGTATTCCTAATTCATTTGCTTCTTTAATTTGGGCAAGATTGGCTGTGTCAATAAAAAATTTCATAGTTAGTATATTTTAATATTCAATTTTAGTTGCTGTATTCTCAGCGGGCGGCGTATAGTTGTCAGAAAAAATGCTATCAGTAGGAGTCGATGAATGTTCTAAAAGCTCTTTTTCAAAATAACTGGTACGCTGTATCAAACGAATTGTAAGAATAATAGCCGGTATTGCTAAAATTTCACCTATAAAATCAACTTTTGTTGAGATCAAAAGTGAGTCAATGTCATCTTCTGCATTCCATCCGATCCGGGCGGATATATTGTTGTAAAAACTAGTTATAAGATGCAATGCCCACCACCAACCAACAATTGCAGCGGATCGAGGTTCGCCAAGCCTTTCTTTGAGTGCATATTGAGTTCCTCTCCAAATGTCCATCATTATCTGGTAAGGCCACCAAAGATTTATGATCGGCACAAACCAACTGCCTGCAGCCCATCCTTCAGTATATCGTGCGTTATGCCATGGCAGCATATGCAAGTTATAATAGGCCCTTCGAAACCACATAATAAAAAAAACGATCGAAAGGATAATGACGATAAGATGTGCGACATTAATTGCTAAAACGAGAGTATCACTGGCATTGATCATATCCAAGTCAATATCATCTGGATTAGCCTGAACATCATTTAACAGGAAATATCGCCAGGCCAATGCCCCCATATTAACAATAGTTGTACCCAGCATTATCCAGAAAATAGAAACTATCTGTTTGGCCCTTGCCGTATTATCTCTTAATACAACCATCAAAATGACTTTGGATAGGGGAGAATAAAAAAAGGCAGGCTCCTCACATCGCACCGCTACAACCATCTATCCTTGCTGCCTTCCGGCCCTGGGGAGGTTCAACAGGAGCTGGTCGTGTAAGACCTGCCGGCGCAAAGATAGGGGGATGAGATCAGTCTAAATACTTGAATTTCTAATGTTGAAAATTTTAATTTCCGCGTTTCGATTTACCGGTTTTTTGAGGTTTGTTTTTCAAAACCTCTTCAGTGGTAGGTAATATCTCATCATCTGGTTTTTTTTTGATCCAGATCGTTATTTCTTTCCACAAATTTGGATCAGATTTTAAAACTGCTTTAATAGTTAGTTTATCAACCGTAGGTTTATCAGGCAGGATCAATTCATTACCCTCAAACGTTCCATAGCTTGAGGTAAAGCTTATATCTTTTGCGGACAGTGGTTTCCACTTTCCGCCAGCAAGCTTTGCATCCACGTTTATATAATTATGTGTTCCCTTTTTAAGGCTATCTGTATAAAGGTGAAAATAGATACTATCTATTTTTTGAGCATTACTCAAAAAAGTGGAAGAAGCGAGAATCACAAAAAGTAAAATTTGCTTCATGGTCTTTATAAGTCGCAAAATTGATGCAAATAGTTGGACAGTGTTGTTAAAGTTTTAGTTAGCATTTATTTTTCGCCATTCACCCGGTGATACGTTTTTTATTTTTTTAAATATCCGGTTAAAATTAGAAAGGTTAGTGAATCCGCATTCATAACAAATGTCGGCGACCGTTCTGTCTTCGGTTAGCAATCTACAGGCATGATTGATCCTTATCTCATTCAGGAAATTTATATAGGTTTTCCTTGTTCTTGTTTTAAAATATTTGCAAAAAGCTTCGGGAGTAAGATTGGCTAATGTTGAAACTTCTTTTAGGGTAATAGGTCGCTGAAATTCTTTAAATGTAAACTCGATCACTTTATTAAGCCTGGTGCCATCGTATGTTTTAATGCTGCGCTGAAAAATCGGTTTTGATAATGGGAGAATTTCTTTTCTTGTAGTAAATGCTTTTAGAATTTCCAGGAAAATGATCAGCCTGTCAATTCCATTAACATTAGTTATTGAGATGATCTTTTCTCCGAGGTATTTTTTCTTCTTCCCGGTAATTCTAAAGCCGCCTGAACTATTTTTTAGAAAATGTCGAAGAACTTTCATTTCTTCTAATTGCCAAAAGTTTTCACTCAGCGTTGTTTCATCGAAAAATATCGTGACAGCAACTGCTCTTGATTTGTTTTTGAAAAACTTTTCTTCATTTCTGAATACATGGGGTTGATTGCCTCCAATTACAAATACGTCACCGGCATGAAAAGGCCCGACATAATCTCCGGCAATTAATGTCCCATTACTTTCTTTAATAACAGTTAACTGTATCTCGGGATGCTGATGAAGATGATTGTAAAGATGAGGCATATCATCAACCTGTACCCTGATTGCTTCTTCAGTATTCTTCGGGATCTGGAATGGGACGACTTTCATTGTACTAAATTAGTTCAAATTTGTGGACTGAAATTATAAATTGGTTAAAATAGTATCAGTTTGGGTTAATAGATGAACGCTGTTTTCTATACAGCATCAGTAGATTTGTACAAAACTTATTTATATGTCATTTGAATGGAAAGGAGTTTTTCCTGCACTGCTTACACCTTTTACCAAAGATGAAAAGCTTGATCTCGATATGTATGAAAAAAACCTGGCAGCACAAGTAGCAGCAGGTGTACATGGGATTATAATTGGTGGCTCGTTAGGAGAGGCCAGTACGATCACAGAAAAAGAAAAAGAAGAACTTGTTGAGTTCTCTGTTGAATATCTGAATGAAGATATTCCGGTTATAGTAAATATTGCCGAGAGTACAACAGCCGATGCTTTAAAGCAGGCGGCCAATGCAAAGAAATGGGGCGCTGATGGCATAATGTTATTACCTCCGATGAGATATAAAACTGATGACTGGGAGACGATCACTTATTTTAAAACTGTAGCCAGGTCAACAGATCTGCCGATCATGATCTATAACAATCCTCCTGATTATAAAATTGATTGCCGGCCAGATATGTTTGATGAATTAGTAGAATGTAAAAACATCACCGCGTTGAAAGAAAGCTCCCGTGATGTTACCAATCTTACAAGAATGAAGAATCGCTTTGGTGATCGGTTTGCAGTATTATGTGGTGTTGATACATTGGCTATGGAAGAACTTTGTCTTGGCGCAGATGGTTGGGTAGCCGGACTGGTAGATGCTTTTCCGAATGAGACAACAGCGATTTATAATTTGGTAAAGACTGGTAAAATAGAAGAAGCAACAAAAATTTATCGCTGGTTCATGCCATTGCTTGAGCTGGATATTCATCCAAAGCTTGTACAGTACATTAAACTTGCGGCCACACAAACTGGAATTGGAAGTGAATATGTAAGAGCGCCGCGATTAACATTGGTTGGAGAAGAAAGAGAACGAATTTTAAAGATCATTAATGAAGGGATCAGTAAAAGACCTGTTTTAAAAACTGATAAGAAGGGCGAATATGTTTAAAGATGCAACGACAAAGGAGATCAATGAGGTAATGGAACAGGCATGGATCGCTTTCCATATATATAGAAAAATGAGTCTGAAACAAAGGGCTGATTTTATGCGGGCCATTGCAATTGAATTGGACGCATGCGGAGATGAGTTGATCCAAACAGCAATGAGAGAAACGAATTTGCCTGAAGCGAGAATGAGAAATGAAAGGGCAAGAACTATTTTTCAATTGAACTCATATGCTGATGCATGTGAGAAAGGAGAGTGGCTGGAAGCAAGAATCGATACTGCTATTCCTGATAAGAACCCACCGAAGCCAGATATCAGGAAGATGCTTGTGCCTCTAGGACCTGTTGTTGTTTTCGGTTCTTCCAATTTCCCTTTTGCTTATTCTACCGCTGGTGGTGATACTGCTTGTGCATTTGCAGCTGGTTGTCCCGTTATCATAAAAGCACATCCTGCACATCCTCAAACATCAGAAACAGTTGCTACCGCAATTTTAAAAGCCGCTGATAAATGCAAAATGCCAAAAGGAATTTTTTCCCATATCCACGGAGTTTCTTTTGATGTTGGAAAAAGTTTAGTGACACATACTCATACTAAGGCGGTTGGATTTACGGGATCTTATATTGGAGGTAAACAATTATTCGATTGGGCTAATGAACGCAATGAGCCAATTCCTGTTTTTTCAGAAATGGGGAGCATCAATCCTGTTTTTCTTTTACCGGAGAAATTAAAATCATCTCCTGGGGATATCGCAAAAATGTATGCAGGTTCGATCACATTAGGAGTTGGACAGTTTTGCACAAATCCGGGTTTGATCATTGGGATTGATAGCGATGAGTTGAAAAAATTTGTAAAAGAGCTTGGTAATGTAATTCATGGTACAGCACCGGGAACAATGTTGCATCCTGGTATTGCAAAAGCATATAAAGAAAATAGAGGAAATGCTTTATCGCAAACCGATGTTGCACTTGTCGCAGAATCTGAAACCGCAGTTCAGGAAAATCAGGGAACGCCAACAATTGCCACGGCAAGCGGCAAGGCATTTTTAAACAATCCTGTTTTACATAAAGAAGTTTTTGGTCCATATTCATTGGTGATCGACTGCAATGACATGAATGAAATGATCGAAGTGGCTAAGCATCTCGAAGGTCAACTTACTTCAACATTGATGGCAACTGAAAATGATATTAGGAACAATGATGGTCTGGTTGAAGCTGTAAAAAACATTTGCGGTCGTTTTATTTTAAATGGAGTGCCGACAGGTGTTGAAGTTTGTTTAAGCATGCACCATGGAGGACCCTTCCCTGCAACAACTGATTCCAGATTTACCAGTGTCGGTGCAGATGGCATAAAAAGATTTGCAAGGCCGATCTGTTTTCAAAACTGGCCAAACGATCTTTTGCCTGATGAGTTGAAAGATGGAAATCCACTTGGAATATGGAGAACTGTTAATAACGAATTGAAAAAATAAGCTACGAGATTAAAAGCATAAATGTGAAAAAGAGATGATTTGAAAATTAGTCTTTGATTCTGTTTCTTCTTAGATCTCTTAGCCCAAAAATAAAATATGAAAAAACTTACACTGCTTCTGCTTCCTCTTTCTTTATTTGCCCAGACAAATCAACCAACAACCGGAAAGGAAAAACTTGCTGCCTTTGCAAAACAGCAACAAATGCTGGAGCAATCTCCCTATAAAGATCTTCTATGGCGTTTGACTGGTCCTGATAACAGGAGCGGCCGTAGTACCGATGTGGCTGGCATCACAGGGAACCCAAACATTTTATATGCGGCATTTGCAACGGGTGGTTTATGGAAATCAGAAGATGCAGGAAATACATGGAAACCAATTTTTGATAAAGAAGCAACTCAATCGATCGGCAATATCGCATTGGCACCATCTGATCCGAACATTTTATATGTAGGGACGGGTGAAGCAAATATTTTTCGTGCATCACTACCGGGGATTGGTATGTATAAATCTACTGATGCAGGAAAAACATTTAAGCATATTGGCCTGGAAAATACCGGAACAATTGCAAGAGTTGTTGTTCATCCAAAGAATCCAAACATTGTTTATGTAGCAGCAAGTGGTAATGAATGGACATATAATAAAGACCGCGGTGTTTATCAAACAACCGATGGTGGCAAAACATGGAAGAATATCCTGTTTGAAAGTGAGAAAAGCGGATGTATCGATATTGTAATGGATCCAAAAGATCCAAACACTTTGTATGCTTCATTCTGGAACCGTATTCGCAAAAGATGGAGTGATCCAATGCCAGAAGATGGCGATTATATTTATAAAACAACTGATGGTGGTAAGACATGGAAGAAGATAGTGAATGGATTACCTGATACAAAAAACACAGGACGTATTGGTCTTGCTCTTTCACATTCCAATCCAAATGTGTTGTATGCTTTTGTTGATGATCATAATATAAAAAGAGAACCAAGGGCCAATGAATTTGACAGCTATGAAAGAAAAGTGCAGAAGGTTGTTATTGGTGGTGCTATTTACAGGAGTAATGATAAAGGTGAAACATGGCAGAAGCAGGCAGAGATACATGATTTCTTTACACCATTTTCCGGTACATATGGTTGGGTATTCAGTCAAATAAGGGTTGATCCAAAAGATGAGAATGAAGTGTATGCATTTGGTGTTTCAAAAGGTATCAGTCGTGATGGTGGCAAGACATGGAAGATATGGGATGCGACAGATACAACAAGTGAATGGGTGCATGGTGACAATCATGCTATGTGGATCGATGAAAATGATCCTGACAGAATGCTCGTCGGTAATGATGGTGGAGTTAGTCTTACCTACAATGGTGGAGTGAAATGGGAAAACTTCTTTGATAAAATTCCCACCACACAATTTTATGTTATTACTTATGATATGAAATCTCCATTCAATGTTTTTGGTCCGGTACAGGATGAAGGAACAATGAGTGGAAATATCACAAATACATTTGGACAAAAACCTGACACATCACTTCGTCCATGGCGAATGGCTCCCGGTGGCGAAGGAACTATAGTGCAGGTTGATCCTAAAGAACCAAACATTGTTTATTCATCCAGTTATTATGGACGATTAATGCGGAGTGATATGAATAAGCCTGGTCGCCAGGCAGCAAAAAGATTTACACAATTTGATGTAGGAAGAATTGATTCATTAAGAGGAGAGTGGTTGGCTGGCACATTGATAAGCCGCTTTGACAATAAAACAATTTATCATGGCCTGCAACATTTATACAAAACTACTGATGCTGGTGAGACATGGAACATGATTAGCCCTGATCTTTCTTATAACAGTGAATCAGCAAAGGGGATCTATCCTTATCTCATCTATCACCAGGCGATCACTGCGATTGCAGAAGGCAATCAGCCTGGTTTCTTAGTTATCGGTACAGATGATGGTCGTGTGTGGTTTACGGCAAACGATGGTAGCAGTTGGATGGAGATCACAAATAATCTTCCAAAGAATAAACATGTAGCAAAGATCTTTACATCAACTGGTCCCGGTTCGCCAAATTTATATTTGGCACTAAATGACAGGAGACAGGATAACGCCACACCATATTTGTATAAACTCAGCAGCGATGGGAAATTTCAATGGCAATTGATCTCTTCTAATCTTCCTGCTTCACCCGCAAATACGATTATTGAAGATCCGGATATGAAAAATGTTTTATACTGCGGAACGGATATGGGGGTTTATATCAGTAAAGATGCAGGTAAATCATGGGTAACGATCAATGGTAACCTACCAGCTTCGCTGCCGGTAGATGATATGTTCATTCATCCAAGAGATAAAAAATTGGTGATTGGAACGTATGGAAGAGGTGTGTATGTGATTGACGATATTTCAAAGCTCCGATAAAGAGCCATGATTTACTTGATTAAAAAGATTAAGAGGAAATAATGACAAAACCAATAACAAAGAAATACCCTAATTCAGATTTAAAAAGATTTGGCGGTTGGACTTTTCATTGCATTGATGCACATACATGCGGTAACCCTGTTAGATTGGTTGCTGAAGGGGGGCCAGAATTGGAAGGAAACAATATGAGTGAGAAACGCCAGCATTTCTTAAGGGAATATGATTGGATAAGAAAAGGATTGATGTTTGAGCCAAGAGGGCATGACATGATGAGTGGAAGTATCCTTTATCCGCCTCATGATCCGCAAAATGATTTTGCTGTTTTGTTCATAGAAACAAGTGGATGTTTGCCAATGTGTGGACATGGTACCGTTGGAACGATCACAATTGCTATTGAAGAAGGACTTATTAAACCTAAAACTCCCGGAGTGATAAGAATGGAGGCGCCTGCAGGTCTTATAAATATTCAATATTCAACACTCAATAATAAATGCTCAAGTGTGAAGTTGACAAATGTTCCCGCATTTTTGGATAAGGAAGGAATAACGGCCGAATGTCCTGAATTGGGTGAGTTGGTAATCGATGTTTCTTATGGTGGAAATTTTTATGCAATCGTTGATGTGCAGAAAAATTTTAAAGGCCTCGAACATTATCCAGCAGATAAACTGATTGCATGGGCAAGAGAGTTAAGAAAGAATATCAATGCCAAATATGAATTTGTACATCCGGAAGATCCAACGATCAGTGGTTGCTCACATATTCTTTGGACAGGAGCAGTGCTTGATAAAACTTCCACTGCACGCAATGCTGTTTTTTATGGGGATAAGGCAATTGACCGTAGTCCATGTGGCACAGGTACCAGTGCAAGGATGGCGCAGTGGTATGCAAAAGGAAAATTGAAAAAAGGTGATGTCTTTGTTCATGAAAGCATAATTGGCAGTAAATTCAACGGTACGATTGAAGAGGAATTGACCGTAAATGGAAAACCAGCAATAAGACCCGGAATTGAAGGTTGGGCAAAGATATATGGATACAATACGATCTCGATAGATAAAGACGATGATCCTTATGCGTATGGGTTTCAGGTAGTGTGAAGCCCATCCCGACCTTCCCAAAGGAGCACACAGCCCAAGTTTGTCGACGAGAATGATAAAATTGGAATGGTTGATGTATGTCGAGTAAAGATTTGTGGCGATGTGGTAGAACAATATGTACATTAAAGTTATGAAGAACCGCGCCCTCTCTCTTGGAGAGGGAGATGGAGGGAGAGGCCGAATAGAATTGTTGTGGTACAAGTGAGTGACACAACAGAAGCTAAATAGTAATTCAAAAGCTGACTACATGAAAAAAACATATTTCGTAATTATTGCTGGCATCATCTCTGTAAAAAGTTTTTCGCAAACACATTTACAGAAGATAGAGCCAATAAGTTTTGCGGATGTAAATATCACAGACGAATTCTGGAAACCGAAGATCGATAAGGTGGCTACTAAAACTTTATCAGCTTGTATTTACCAAACAGAAGTGGCAACCCCGCGAATAAAAAATTTTGAAAGAGTTGCAAGGAAACAAGGTGAAAAGCATGAAGGAATTTTTTATGATGACAGTGATGTATTCAAGGCGCTGGAGGCAATGGCTTATTCATTGAAAACACATCCGAGTGCAGAGATGCAAAAGAAATGCGATGAATGGATAGATAAGATCGCAGCTGCACAACAACCCGATGGTTATCTGAATACGTGGTACACATTGAAAGGTTTGCAGGATCGCTACACGGATATGAGTATGCATGAAGATTATAATGCAGGCCATATGATCGAAGCTGGTGTGGCGTATTATAATGCGACCGGCAAAAGAAAATTATTAGATGTTTGTATTAAATGGGCTGATCATTTTGATGCATTGTTTGGCCCCGGTAAAAGAGATTGGGTGACTGGCCACCAGGAATTGGAACTGGCATTAGTGAAATTGTATAAAGTAACTAAGAATGAAAAATATTTGCACCTGGCTGATTGGCTATTAAGCGAACGTGGAAAGAAATTAGCAAAAGGTTATACATGGACAGATTGGAAAGACACGGCTTATGCCCAGGATGTATTGCCGGTAAAGCAACAAACACAGATCACAGGGCATGCTGTTCGTGCTATGTATATGTATACTGGCGCAGCAGATGTAGCGGCACAAACAGGTGATGAAGGATATATGAAAGCTATGAGAAATGTTTGGGAAGACGTTGTATATCGTAACATGTATATAACGGGCGGTATTGGTTCGGCTGGAAGCAATGAAGGTTTCAGTGTTGATTATGACCTGCCAAATGAACAAGCCTATTGCGAGACCTGTGCAAGTGTGGGAATGGTTTTCTGGAACCAGCGCATGAATTCACTAACAGGAGACGCAGAATATATTGATGTACTGGAAAGAAGTTTATATAATGGCGCATTGGACGGATTGAGTTTGAGTGGAGATCGGTTTTTTTATGGGAATCCTTTGGCAAGTCGTGGACAACATTACAGAAGAGAATGGTTTGGTACTGCTTGTTGCCCGGCAAATATTGCAAGATTGGTTGCGTCACTTGGAAATTATATTTATGCAAAGAGTGATGATGCGATCTATGTGAATTTGTTTGTAGGAAGTAATACAACGATTCCGTTGAAGAGTGGAAATGTAAATGTAAAAATGGAAACAAATTATCCCTGGGATGGGAAAGTGAAACTGAATATTGATCCTATAAAAAAGGGAAGATTTAAAGTGTATGTCAGAGTTCCAGGTTGGTATATTGACAATATAGTACCCGGTAAACTTTATGAAAGGAATTATGAAAATTGGAACAATAAGCCTGACTCCAATTCTAACTCTAAAGACCTTCTTCAGTATGTTGAGAACTTAAAAGACCAGGTTTCAAAAGAAGCAGGAGTTTTTAATATGACTGTTAATGGAATGCCAGTGAAAGCAAAATATGAGAATGGGTATTTGTCGATCGACAGAGAATGGAAAACCAGCGATGTGATAGAGGTGTATTTTAACATGACAACAATGACAGTTGAAGCAAGGCCAGAATTAAAACAAGATAGTAACAGGATCGCAATCCAGCGTGGCCCGATCGTTTATTGCATTGAAGGCGCAGATAATAATGGTAAGGCGTGGAATCTTGTTATTCCGAAAAACACTAAGTTTGAAACAATAGATTATAAAGTAGTAGATGAACAGGTGAAAGCATTAACCGCCGAGGTGCCAATTGTAACAGTCGGTGAAGACGGACTTTCTTTGAAAACAGAAAAGAAAAAAATAATTGCAATACCATATTATACATGGGCAAACAGGGGAAGAAATGAAATGCAGGTTTGGCTGCCTACGAAGATCACCAACATTAAATTGAATTATTAAAATCAAAACTTAAAAGTAAAAAATCAAAAATGAAAAAAGCATTTGTTTTTATCGTCATTAGTACTTTGATTTTTAGTTGTAAACTTATGAACAAAGAAGAAGAAAAAAAGCAACCTAAAAGCGAGATCGGGTTGCCATACACAAAGTTTTCAGTTATTGAAGATGGTTATGGAGAAGTGGAAGGAGAAAAGATAACGCAATATACATTGACCAATCCATCTGGTATGTCTGTAAAGATCATTAATTATGGAGCCACTGTTACTGATATCATGACTCCTGATAAGAACGGAAAGTTTGGTGATGTAGTTCTTGGGTATGATTCGTTAACGGGTTATTTACAAAAATCCAATCCTTATTTTGGTTGTATTGTTGGTCGTTATGCAAATCGGATCGCTAATGCAAAATTTATATTGGATGGAAAAGAATATACACTAGCGCCAAATAATGACGGGAATACACTACACGGAGGAAATAAAGGATTTGATAAAAGAGTTTGGAAAGCCAGCGATATTAATACGGATAGCGTATCGTCAATAAAGTTTACTTATGACAGCAAAGACATGGAAGAAGGTTATCCCGGGAACCTGCATGCTGAAGTTGTTTACACACTTACAAAAAATAATGAGTTAAAGATCGAATACACTGCGGCAACAGATAAGGCAACACCGGTGAATCTTACCAATCACTGCTATTTTAATTTATCAGCTGGTGCTGATTCTACAATTCTTGATCATGAATTAATGATAAATGCGACGCAGTATACACCGGTAAATGGTAAGTTGATACCAACAGGAAAAATTGATACGGTTGCCGGAAATGCAATGGATTTTACGTCATCAAAGAAGATCGGAAAAGATCTTGCAAAGGTTGATGGTGGCTATGATCATAATTGGGTTTTTCAAAAACCAGAGAACAGATTTGATATGGTGGCTTTATTATATCATGAACCGAGTGGAAGATATATGGAGGTTCGAACAACTGAACCGGGAATTCAATTTTATAGTGGAAACTTTTTGGACGGGACACTAAAGAATACAAGAGGAGGAGTAAAGTATACTAAACATGCCGGACTTTGTTTAGAAACGCAACATTTCCCTGATTCACCCAACCAGCCATCTTTCCCTAATACTATATTAAAACCAGGAGAAACATACCAACAAATAACTACTTATAAATTCTCAACTAAGAACCACGATTAGCATGATTATAAAAGAGATTATGAGGAAAAATGGAGGATGGCTACTAACTATCATCTGTCATCTATCATCTATCATCTCTTTCTCGCAAATAAACAAAGCTCCTGCTTATCCTCTCATTGTGCATGATCCTTATTTCAGTATCTGGAGTTTTAGTGATAAGCTGAATGAGAGCACAACAAAGCATTGGACAGGAAAGGATCATTCATTATTAGGGTTAATAAATGTAGACGGTGAGATATACAAATTCATGGGAGAGCCATCAGTGAAATACAGATCGATTTTACCATTGTCAGAAGAGAATCCTTATCGATGCAGATACATAGAAGAAAAACCTGGCGACGATTGGGCTTCACCTGGTTATGATGATACGAAGTGGCCGATAGGAATAGCTTTATTTGGTACTGCAGAACAAGAGCCAAAAACTCTCTGGACCAGCCGTGAAATATGGATAAGAAGACTATTTAACTGGCAATCCGACAATACGAATGATCTGATTCTTAGAATAAAATATGATGATAATGTTGCGATCTATCTTAATGGTGAAAAAATATTTACTGCAGGTTGTTGTTCTGCAAATAAAGAAATTGTATTGACAAAAGAAGTCAGGGGGAAATTGAAAAAGGAAAAGAATGTTTTAGCCATGTATTGCGAAAATACCGGTGGACAAGCTTATATTGATGCTGGTATTTACGAACGACTTCCGAAGCCTTCAATTCCACAAGCTGTGCAGAGATCTGTACAAGTAACAGCGACACAGACAAAATATGAATTCAATTGTAATGGTATCGATCTTTCAGTAAAATTTCTCTCACCGTTATTAATGAATGATCTTGACCTGTATTCAAGACCAATTAGCTTTATCACAGTTAGTGTAAAATCAAATGATGAAAAGCAACATGATGTAAGTTTGTTTTTTGATACATCGCCGGATATTGCAAAAAACAACACTTTGCAAAAAGTGGATGTGAGTTATTATAGAGGAACGACACCTCTCACTTTTCAAAAGACCGGTACAACAGATCAGCAAGTTTTAAAGAGAAAGGGCGACGATGTTAGAATAGACTGGGGATATTTTTATGTGGCTTTAAAAAATACAGATGGGGTTGAGTTGCCACAATATATGAGCCCCGTTATACAAAGAATGAAAGCGGATAAGCTCGATGTTTCTGAAAAATGCCGGTTGAAAATTGATTGTAAGAAGGTGAAAGCAAAACCATTTGAAAAAACTATTTTGCTTGCCTATGATGATTTTTACTCCATTCAATACTTCGGACAAAACCTGGAGGCCTGGTGGAAGAAAAATTTTGGTTCGGCAGAGCAAATGATAAGAAGGTCGTTAGATGAGTTTGAATCGATCGAAGAACGCTGTAATAATTTTGATAAGCAACTCTATGAAGATGCTGTGAAAGCAGGTGGTAAAACCTATGCTGACCTTTGTGTGCTTGCTTATCGCCAATCATTAGCAGCGCATAAATTGGTAAGAGGACCGAATGACGAAATACTGTTTCCTCAAAAAGAAAATTTCAGCAATGGTTCCATATGGACGGTTGATGTTACATATCCTTCAGCACCGCTGACACTGATCTATAATCCAAATCTGCTGAAAGGAATGGTGGAGCCATTGATGTATTATAGTGAAAGCGGTAAATGGACAAAACCATTTCCAGCACATGATCTTGGAACATATCCTATCGCAAATGGACAAACTTATGGTGAAGATATGCCGGTTGAAGAAGCAGGTAACATGATCATTCTTACGGCAGCTATTTGCAAGGCAGAAAATAAATTTGATTTCGCTAAAAAGCATTGGGATGTGTTAAGTAAGTGGGTTGAATTTTTAGTGAATGACGGATTTGATCCCGCTAATCAATTATGCACCGATGATTTTGCAGGTCATCTTGCCCGAAATGTGAACCTGTCAATGAAAGCAATTGTTGGCATTGCCGCTTATGCACAAATGGCGAAAGGGCTGGGAAAAAGAGGTGAAGCTGGCAAGTATCATAATATTGCTACTGAATATGCGGCAAAATGGATGGAAATGGCTGACGATGGGGATCATTACTCACTCACATTTGATAAGAAAGGAACATGGAGCCAGAAGTACAACTTAGTTTGGGATAAGCTTCTTGGATTAAATTTATTCCCTCAGTCTGTTTATGATAAAGAGATCAAATATTATCTCACAAAACAAAATGCGTTTGGGTTACCACTTGATAGCCGTAAAACGTATACAAAGAATGATTGGATCATTTGGACAGCAACAATGGCCAATGAGCCAAAAGATTTTGAAGCATTGATAAAACCTGTTTATAAATACGCCACCGAAACACCAACGAGAGTTCCATTATGTGACTGGCATGAAACAACTGATGGTAAACAGGTCGGTTTCCAGGCGAGGAGTGTGGTTGGAGGCTATTTTATTAAAATGCTTGAATACAAATGGAAAAATAAATAACATGAAGCGATTATTATTTTTATTCCTTTTTAATTTCTTTTTATTAGCCGGCTTTTCTCAACAAAAAATTTGGACAGCAAAACAGGCAAATGATTGGTATAGCAAACAAGGTTGGTTAGTCGGCGCTGATTTTTTACCCAGTACAGCGATCAATCAATTGGAAATGTGGCAGGCTGAAACCTATGATCATGCAACGATCGATAAAGAGTTAGGATGGGCCGCATCTATTGGGATGAATGTAATGAGAGTATACCTACATGATCTTGCATGGAAAACAGATCCTGCCGGCTTTAAAAAAAGAATGGATGATTTCCTCGCCATTTCAGCAAAACATAAGATCAAGATACTGTTTTGCATATTTGATGATTGCTGGAACCCCGATGCAAAAGTTGGAAGGCAGCCCGAACCAAGGCCAGGTGTACACAATAGCGGCTGGGTAAGAAGTCCTAATAAGGCAACTCATGACGATCAATCGCAATGGAAATATTTGGAGGAATATGTAAAAGATATTCTTACCACATTTAAAAACGATGAGAGGATTTTGATGTGGGATCTTTACAATGAACCAGCGAACAGTGGTTATGGTATGACCTCGATGCCACTGCTTAAAAAGGTATTTGAATGGGCGTGGGCTATACGTCCATCACAACCACTGACAGCAGGAGTGTGGTTCATGGATTATCCAGAGGTCAATAAATACCAGTTGGAAAATTCTGATGTCATCACTTATCACAATTATTCCGATACAGTTTCCATGAAGAAAGCTATTGATAGTTTACAGAAATGGAATCGCCCAGTTATTTGTACTGAGTACATGGCCAGGTCAAATAACAGCAGGTTTGAAACACATTTACCTATTTTAAAAAGATATAATGTTGGGGCTATCAATTGGGGCCTGGTCAGTGGCAGGAGTAATACAATTTTTCCATGGGGAAGCAAAGAGGGAAGCCCTGAACCCAACCCTTGGTTTCATGATATTTTCCGGAAGGATGGAACACCGTATAAAAAAGAGGAAATTGAACTGATAAAAAAACTTACTAATAGATGACGAGGAATCTTTTATCTGCTATTGCATTATTTGCATCGGTTTTCTGTTATGCACAATCTTATGTGCCTGAAAAGACAAATGCAAATGTGAAAGTGAATCCTATTGTACCAATAAAGGCGTATGCATTCAATTTAAAAGAAGTAAGGCTTCTTAACAGTCCATTTAAACATGCAATGGAAATGGACAGTGCATATTTGCTTTCATTGAAACCGGATCGTTTGTTACATCGGTTTCATCAATTTGCAGGGTTGCCTACGAAAGATTCTGTTTATCGGGGATGGGAAAGCGATGGACTATCTGGTCACACACTTGGTCATTATTTATCCGCTGCTTCAATGATGTATATAGCAACTGGTAATGTTGAATTTAAGAACCGGGTGAATTATATCGTTGATGAAGTAGCGAAATGCCAGCAGGCTAGAAAGACTGGATATGTTGGAGCGATTCCGAAAGAGGATTCAATCTTTGGTAAAGTTGCAAAAGGCGAGATCAAATCTTCGGGATTTGATCTGAACGGAGGATGGAGCCCCTGGTATACTGTACATAAAGTGATGGCTGGTTTATGTGATGCTTATTTGTATTGTGATAATAAGAAAGCGTTAGATGTGGTAGTTGGAATGGCTGATTGGACATACAATACGGTCAATCATCTCGATGATTCTACAAGATTAAAGATGTTGAATTGTGAATATGGCGGCATGAATGATGTGCTTGCAAATATTTATTCATTTACAGGAAATAAAAAATACCTGGATCTTTCATATAAATTCTATGATGAATTCATGATGGGTCAACTGGCAAAACGAATTGATCCATTGCCCGGAAAGCACTCTAACACCAATGTGCCAAAAGCGATCGGTAGCGCAAGACAATATGAATTGACCGGTAATGAAAGAGATAAAACGATCGCATTATACTTCTGGGAGTCGATGGTAAAGCATCATAGCTATGTGATCGGTGGGAACAGTAATTATGAGTATTGCGGCGGAAGAGATTCGTTAAGCGAGAGATTAAGTGATGCAACATGCGAGACATGCAACACTTACAACATGCTAAAGCTCACAAGGCATTTGTTCGCTTTGAATCCATCAGGAGAGTTAATGGATTATTATGAAAGAGCTTTATACAATCATATTCTTGCTTCACAAAGGCCGACCGATGGCATGATGACTTATTTTGTTCCGTTGCGAATGGGATCAAAAAAAGAATTCAGCCGGCCTTTTAATACGTTTACTTGTTGTGTTGGTAGTGGAATAGAGAATCATTCTAAGTACGCGGAACAGATCTACAGTCATGGTGAACATGGAGAGCTTTTTGTGAATTTGTTTATTCCATCAATTGTAAATTGGAAAGAACAGGGCATAGTACTTAGACAGGAAACAAATTTTCCTGAAGCCAACACCTCTAGCTTCGTTTTTTTAGGTGAAACAAGCAGGACTTTTACATTATTGGTCAGGAAACCATTTTGGTCAACAGGAAGAACAAGGTTCTTCATGAATGGGAAAGAAAATCAAAACATAAAGTCATACGACGATAAATTTGAATTTGACAGGATCGATGGTTATATACCATTAAGGGTTACAATGAAAAAGAATGATAAATTAGAAATGAGATTTTCGATGGGTCTTTATACAGAGGCGATGCCGGATAATCCAAATCGTATTGCATTTAAGTATGGTCCGCTTGTTTTAGCTGGTCTATTGGGTAAAGAAATGCCTGACCCTGTTTATGGAACTCCTGTTTTATTGACAGATAATAAGAACGTGAACGATTGGGTGAAGTCTGCATCACATCCTTTGGAATTTGACATGAAAGAAGTGGGAAAGCCTTTTGATGTAAAATTGATCCCGTTTTATAAAGCCTATGATCAATATTATAGTGTGTATTGGGATTATTTCACAAATGCAGATTGGGCGGCACGACAAGCAGAATATGAAGCAGAAAAAAGAAGAGCAAAAGAGATAGAAGAAAAGACAATTGATAATTTCAGGATCGGGGAGATGCAACCTGAAAGAGATCATAATTTAAAAGCAAGTGAAAGAAGTTATGTAAGTGATGCGATAGGAAGAAAAGGACGTGAAGCAAGAAGAGATAATTATTTTTCTTTTGAATTGAAAACGAACAATGCTACTGGTGGTAATTTGTTATTGACCTATATTGGCGACGATAAAGACAGGAAGTTTGATATATTGGTTGATGGTGTAAAGATCGCAACGGAAGAGTGGAAGGGTGGAAAGACAGGGAAGTTTTATGATATTGAATATAAAATTCCAGAAGACATGTTGAAGGGCAAGGAAAAGATCACTGTCAGGATAGAAGCAAATTATGGCAAAACTGCCGGAAGAATATTTGGAGCAAGATTAATTCATGCTAATAATGGAAATGATCCTAATCCGGGTCATGGAGAGTAGAATTGATGTTGTACAAGAGCCGATAGCAATCGGCTGCGACGCAACAAAAGTTTAATAGAATTATTAAAGCTGATTACATAAAAAATTATGAACGTAACAATTATTGGAGCCGGAGTTATCGGGTTGAATTGTGCATACTACTTACAAAATGCCGGGCACAAAGTAACTGTTATTGACCGAGGTGATATAACTGATGGCTGTTCATTTGGGAATATGGGATATGTATCTCCCTCTCATTTTATTCCATTGGCAACGCCAGGCATCGTAGCAAAAGGTGTTAAATGGATGATGAGTTCTTCTTCTCCATTTTATATCAAACCAAGATTGAATTTGGATCTTATGCGTTGGGGAATGACGTTTTGGAAAAGCGCTACTGCAAAAAAAATTGAAGAGAATGCCCCGCACATGAACAACCTTTTGCAATTGACCAGGCATTTGATGAATAATGTAAAGAATGAATTGCCTGAACCTTTTGATATGACTGAAAAAGGTTGTTGGATGCTATGGAAAAGTGAAAGGACTGCTGATCATGAAAAACATTTGGCTGACCAGGCAAATAGTTATGGATTGAAAACAATTATGTGTACGCCGCAGCAGGTACAGGAATATGAACCGCAGGTAGAAACAAATGTTGCTGGTGGTGTGCTTTATCTTGATGACTGCCATGTGAACCCGGGAAAATTTATGCGTTCGCTTTATTCTTACTTAAAAAGTAAGGGAGTGCAGTTTTGGTTGAACTCAGAAGTAAAAAGTTTTGAAACTACTAATGGAAAGATCACGGGTGTGATAACCGATAATGCTAAACTAGATTGTGAGGAATTGGTTTTGGCGAATGGTTCGTGGTTACAAAATGTTTCTAAGCTGCTTTCTATTTATACTCCATTGCAGCCAGGAAAAGGTTATAGTATGGTGTATGATGGCCTGGAAAAGAATTTACAGTATCCTTCTATATTGGTTGATGATCGTACTGCAACAACGCCAATTGGCAAATGGTTGAGGATTGGAGGTACAATGGAGCTTAGCGGACACAGCGATAATATTTTGCCCAAACGTGTAGCTGCTATTTACAATGCATTTAAGAAGTATTATCCCACAATGAATCTGCCACAGCCTGATATAAGTAAAGCATGGTTTGGCTATAGGCCTGTGAGCCCTGATGGAATGCCATATATAGGGAGACACAATAAATTTTCAAATCTTTCTTATGCCGGTGGACATGCAATGTTAGGTGTGACAGCTGCTGCGGGAACAGGTCGATTGATCGAAGAAATTATTTCCGGCAAAAAATCTTCTATTGAACTATCTGCTTTTGACCCTGCAAGATTCAGTTAGCACATTAGTACGTAACTTAGAGCTTATCTAAACCTATATTATGAAACATGTTTTGACAGTGATTGCAGGGTTTGTAATTACCCTATTAAGTTATACTACTAGTTTTGGACAACATCAATTAACAAAATTGTGGGAAACAGATTCAGTATTAAAAGTTCCTGAATCAGTTTTATTTGATGAGGCTAATAAAGTTTTATATGCATCAAATATCGATGGTACTGACCCGTGGGGAAGAGATGGAAAAGGATCTGTGGGTAAAGTTGGACTGGATGGAAAGGTAATTTCTGCAGAGTGGGTAACCGGTTTGAATTGTCCGAAAGGAATGGGTCTCTATAATGGTAAATTGTATGTGGCAGATTTTACCGATGTGGTGGTGATCGATATAAAGAGTGGCAAAATTGATAAAAGGATGGCCGTGAATGGTGCCGAAGGATTGAATGATGTAAGTATAAGCAAAACCGGCGTGGTATATGTTTCTGACTCAAAAGGGAAAAAAATTTATACTGTTAAAGATGGAGTATCGGAATTGTTCCTGGATAATTTAAAAGGGCCGAATGGAGTGCTGGCGCATGGGGATGATTTTTATTTGCTTGATGCCGGTGGAATGTATAAGCTGAATAAGGATAAAACCCTTACTAAGATCACTGATGGTATGGAAGGAGGTACAGACGGGATTGAAAATGTTGGCGGCAATGATTTCATTGTTTCTTGCTGGTCAGGTGTAGTGTGGTACATTAATGGTGATGGTACCAAACAACAGTTACTCGATTCGAGAACTGATAAAAAGAATTCGGCAGATATTGGAATGGATGCCAAAAACAAAATTGTTTATGTGCCAACGTTCTGGCGAAATACGATCGTTGCTTACAAGGTAAAGTAACGTTAATTTTACAGGCGTAATTTCAAGACAAACCAACTCTTTCTATTTTTGATACGCTTATGGATTGTAGCTCTATACGAATACCTTACCGGCAGACAGGATGCTTCAGTAAAACTGTAGTTGATTATATTGACCAGGAAACTTCATTGAAAGAATTCTTTAATTATCCACCAACATTACAGGGAATAAAGAAAGCGATCGGGGATAGAACGCAATTTAATTACAATCGTGATGTGCTGGTCCAGGAATTAAAAAAACAATACACATCTGTTGCGGTGTCGGATAAAACAAAGGCTAATATTGATTCATTAGCATCTGCAAACACCTTCACATTTACAACGGCGCACCAGAATAATATTTTTACCGGCCCGCTTTATTTTATTTATAAAATATTGCATACGATAAAGCTGGCAGAGTATTGTAAAACGAATCTACCAGAATACAGTTTTGTTCCTGTTTTTTATATTGGCAGTGAAGATGCTGATCTCGACGAGCTGAATCATGTATACGTTGGAGGTGAAAAACTCACATGGAATACAAAACAAACTGGCGCAGTTGGAAGAATGAAAGTAGACAAAGAGTTAACCAGGTTAATTGGACTAATAGAAGGCCAGCTATCAGTTTTGCCATTTGGAAACGAGATAACTGGTTTGATGAAAAGGTGCTATAAAGAAGGAGATACAATTCAGTCTTCAACTTTTAAAATAGTCAATGAGTTATTTGGTGAGTACGGTTTGGTTGTGTTATTGCCTGATAATACCGAGTTGAAGAAACAAATGATTCCGATCTTCAAGGATGATCTTTTGAATCAAACGGCATCAGGTATTGTAGAAAAAACTGCTGAAAGAGTAAGCAATGCAGGATATAAAGTACAGGCTAACCCGAGAGAGGTCAATTTGTTTTATTTAAAGGGTGATAGCCGGGAGAGAATCGAGAAAAAAAATGGTCAATATTCAATTCTCAATTCTCAATTAACTTTTACTGAAGAAGCCATTGTTAAAGAACTAGATGAACATGCTCAACGGTTCAGCCCAAATGTTATTCTTCGGGGACTTTACCAGGAAACGATCTTACCTAATCTTGCTTTTATTGGTGGCGGAGGGGAGACCGCTTATTGGTTACAATTAAAAGAGCTGTTCAATCATTATAAAGTGCCATTCCCAATGCTGGTTTTGCGTAATTCTTTTTTGATAGTTGAAAAGAAATGGCAGGAAAGGATCGCAAAACTTGGATTTACAATTGAAGATTTCTTTTTATCAAAAGAAGAATTGTTGAACAGGACTGTAATGAATGAAAGTAAGAACGAAGTAAAATTAAATGGTTCGCTGTCTAAGCTCGAACAGATGTATGAGGATTTTAAAAAGCAAGCATCTGCGGTTGATAGTAGTTTAGAAAAGCATGTAGAGGCATTAAAACTTCGTACTGTTCATCGTTTGCAGGAACTAGAAAAGAAAATGTTGCGGGCAGAGAAAAGAAAATTTACTGATCAACAGCGACAGATCAATACAATAAAAGAGAATTTGTTTCCCGGCAATGGTTTGCAGGAACGATATGATAACATGAGTTATTATTATGCAAATTGGGGAAAAGAATTCATCGATCTTCTTTATAAGCATTCATTAAACCTGGAGCAGGAATTCGTTATTCTGAATGAGAAGTAGTCTTATTAATACTCATTTTAAAAATCGTACTGCTTCCATCATCATTATCTGCCACTAATACGAGGTAAATTAATTTATCAGTTTCCATAATTATAGCTGCAGATTCTATTTTTTGGCCTTTAAAACGGGCATCAATATACTCAAGATCAATAAGCCTGTTTCGTTTAATCGTTTTCTCGTTTAATTTGGTTGAAAAGCTATTAACTATCCATAAATAGCTTTTGCCAATTGTACCATCTTCATAATTGCTACTTGTGTTCTCTGTCGAAACTGTTAGAATTAATTTGTCACTTTCTTTTGAATAACACACCCCTGAAATGCCTTTGAATGACGCTGTATCCTTTTGATCTTGAAAAGGGATGACTTTTATTTGATATCTGCTATCTTTTTTCAGAAGTTTTCCATCTGTGATGATAAGATGGTTGTGGGGATAGCCTTTGTTTCCCCTGTTTATAAGGATCAATTTCTCTTGTACAAAACAAGAGCCTTCAATGTTTATTTGTTCAATGCCTGATTCTTTAGCCTTTCGGTACAAGGGTTCGAGATCAATGCTATCATTTTCTTTTGTTTTCAAGTTATGTTTTAATCCAAGATTTCTATATGGCGGCAGGGAGCCTGAGCCAAATAAATAAAGATCGTCGCCATTTAATGCTGAGGATTCAATATCGGATTTAATATCTTTTGGAATTCGTTTGCCAGGATAGGGGAGAAGAGGAATAGAATCAATGACATTAAAAGCTGTATCAAGAATAAGTATATTGGTTGCATCGTCACCAACCAGGTATAATTTCCCGCCAATATATTCAATAGACGAACCGGAAGGGTAGTTGTCTAGTTTTTTTATTTTAACCGTATCGTCTATTTGAGTACAAGAAACGATAGCAAATGAAATGAAAATATAATAACAAGGTTTTCCAATTATCCTCATAATCCTATTAAATCATAAAAAAAATCGTGGTTCTAGTCGAACTTATTCTCCCAACCTTCTCTTTTTAATTTCTGAACTTTTTTGATCACATCAGTATTAAGAGAATTTTTATAAGTTGTTACCTTTTTTGAAACCTTTGCATCAAAAGTTCCAATGATCTCAGCTGCAAGTATGCCTGCATTTTTTGCGGCATTTAATGCAACAGTTGCTACCGGAACTCCATTTGGCATTTGTAAAATGGAAAGAACAGAATCCCAGCCGTCAATCGAATTGGATGATTTAATCGGAACTCCAACAACAGGCAATGAAGTTATAGATGCTACCATACCCGGAAGATGTGCGGCGCCGCCAGCACCGGCGATAATTACTTTCAATCCTCTTTTCTTTGCTTTTTGTGCATAGTCAACCATACGCAATGGCGTACGATGTGCTGATACAACAGTCACTTCATGTGGTATTCCAAATTCTTTGAGGAGATCCGAGGCAGCCTGCATAACAGTAAGATCGCTGTCGCTGCCCATAATTATTCCTATGAGTGGTTTCATGAAGCAAAGAAAGCTAAATTATCTTATAAGCTCACCTTTCAACCTCATAAGTTCTGTTTCAGCAAGCTTGGTGTTATAGCGAGCTGCGATCAACCTGTCATAAGCATCTGCAAGGCTAAACTGTGCATCTCTTAATTGGATGATGGTTGCTGAACCGAGCCGGAACAATTCTAGTTGGATGTTTACATTTTCTTTTGCTAATAAGATATTGTCCTCTTCAAGGTCAAGCATTTTTTTCTGAAGCTCATACTCTTTATAAAAATTAATGACATTCAGATTTAAAGTTGATTTCTGGCTTTCATAAATGAGTTGTTGATAACTAAGATCTAGTTTCGCTTGCTTTATGAGTCGATTGGTAGTACGATAATTTAAGATCGGAATAGTGGCAGAGAGTCCATAATTATATCCTCTGTTACGATTGTACAATGGCAAGGCCGTATTTAATGTAACATCATTATTGGTGCGATTGTAATTGTATGCTGAATTAAAAGATATAAGCGGGAACTGTTCTGCTTTTCGTGATTTTATGTTGAGCTCTGCCAAATCAATATTTTTTTTCTGGAGCTGCAGTGTTGGATTTGTCTGTTCAAAATTACTCTGGATCTGTGCCAGCGTTAGATTATCGTTGAATGGAATAGAATCGCTGACTTCATAATTTGTGCCAACAGCAGCATTCATTGTTTGATTCAGCCTTTCTTTTAATTCCTCAATTAAAGTAAGCTGGCGATACCGGGATGCAACCTGCGCATTTAAATCCACTTTACTCTGAAGGACATCCGGTTTTGCACCGACACCTATTTCAAGCCGACGCTGAGTGAGGTCGACACGGGTTTGACTGATGCTCATCTGCTCTTCAATTGCTTTCAATTGTTGCTTCTGGCGTACTATTATATAATAAGAATTGATGACCTGGGCCACAGTGTTTACAACCTGGTCTTTTATACCTAACTCACCAAGGCGAATAAGTTCCTTCGCCTGGTTGCGTGTTACAAACATTTTGCCACCATCAAACAACAACCAGTTTAGGGTGACGGAACCTGAGAGGTTATCTGTTTTTACATCACCTTCTCTTTTAGTACCATTGGAAAATTCCTGGTTCTGATGGTTATTGTTCCAAACATTTCCAACAGTAGCATTCAATCTTGGAGCAAACAACCAATTTCGATAAGAATAATCTAAAGCTGCTATAGCAGAATCATTTCGTGATAACTGGATATCGTAGTTATTCTTAAGAGCAAGGCCAATCGCATCTTCGAGTGTCAATAGCCTTTGCGCCTGCAATGAACCTATAAATAAAAAAAATGCTGAGCCCAGAACAGAACGTACAAGAGTGCGACGCAACATAAGTTTAATAGAATTGATTGGTTGGTTACCTAAATTAATCATGAGCTTCTTTCATTTCAGCAACTGCTAACTCTGTGTCAAGGTTGCTAACTTTTTTCTTTGAAGAAAGATAAGAATATATAGCCGGCACTACATATAATGTAAGTATCAGAGCAAAGAGCATACCACCGACGATAACAATACCAAGCGGAATACGACTTTTGCCTGCCGAACCAATAGCTAAAGCGATTGGTAAAGCACCCAGGGAAGTGGCAAGTGTCGTCATTAAGATAGGGCGAAGCCTTGCAACTGCAGCATCAATTACTGCTGGCATTTTCATTTCGCCACGTCTTCTTTTCTGGTTGGCAAACTCAACGATCAATATGCCGTTCTTGGTAACAAGACCAATGAGCATAATGACCCCGATCTGAGAAAAGATATTGAGTGTTTGTCCAAATAATTTCAGACTTAGTACAGCACCTGCTATTGCAAGGGGTACAGTGATCATAATAATAAATGGATCAACAAAACTTTCGAACTGCGCAGCAAGTACTAAGAATATTAATACAAGGGCGACAATAAATGCAAAGGATGTATTAGAAGAACTTTCTTTGAAATCGAGTGAAGCACCGCTGAGTGAGGTATTGAATGACTCATCTAAAACTTTTTTTCCGATACGTTCCATTTCTTGTATACCATCACCCAGGGCCATACCAGGGGCAAGTCCTGCAGAAATGGTAGCACTCTTAAAACGATTGTAATGAAAGATAGTTGGAGGGTTTGCTGTTTCTACCATCTTAACAATATTATCGAGCTGAATGAGATCCCCAACATTATTTCGAACATACAGTGTTTTGATGTCAATCGGTTCATCACGGTTATCTCTTTCTACCTGTCCGATCACCTGGTATTGTTTGCCATTCATGATAAAATAACCAAAACGACGACCACTTAATGCAAGCTGAAGTGTATTAGTAACATCGAGTACAGAAACACCCAGCTCATTTGCTTTTAGCCTGTCAATGGTGATCTGCAACTCAGGTTGATTGAATTTCAAATTCACATCGAAGCCCTGGAATACTTTGCTTTTGGAAACTTCATCAAGGAATAAGGGTACTTTTTCTTTAAGTTTATCAAAATTGAGATTCTGTAAAACAAATTGAACAGGGAAGCTGCCCCGGCTACCCATTCCCACTGAAATTGTTTGCTCCTGCAATGCAAATGCCCTTACCGTGCTATATGTTCGGAAAATCCGATTTGCCTGTTGTGCAATTTGATCTTGTGAACGTTTTCTTTCGCTTGCTTCCTTAAGTCCCATGCTGATAAATGAAGAGTTTGACCCACCACTTCCAAAACTTGGGGCAAACGATAAGGCAAATGATAATTCTGGTATTGAGTCCAATAATTGCTGATTGATATCATAAGTTACTCTATCGATATAATCGAAATCTGCTCCTTCAGGCCCTGTTAAGCTTGCACGTATGCGATTCCTGTCTTCCATAGGCGCCACTTCTGCCGGGAGGCTTTTCCCAATGAAATATATAATGCCAGCACAGCCAAGTACAAGAACCCATGCAAGCCAGCGTACCTTCATAAATCCATTCAGTGTGTATCGGTACATATTTTCCATTCCGGTATAGAATGGTTCAGTAAAACGATAAAACCAGGAATGCTTATGCGGATCTTTTTTAGCAAGGAAAATATTTAATACAGGAGTAAGAGAAAGTGAAACAAATGCTGAGATCAAAACAGCGCCGGCAACAACAATCCCGAACTCACGAAACAGCCTGCCGGTAAAGCCCTGCAAAAAAATGATTGGAAGAAATACAACTGCCAATGTGATGGATGTAGCAATGACGGCAAAGTAAATTTCTTTTGATCCTTCAGCAGCCGCCTTGTACTTGTTCATGCCTTGCTCCATTTTCTTAAAGATGTTTTCCGTCACCACAATACCGTCATCGACTACAAGACCTGTGGCCAGTACCACAGCCAAAAGTGTGAGCACATTGATGGAAAACCCCATCAGGTACATGATAAAGAAGGCGCCAATAAGTGAAACCGGAATATCTATCAAAGGACGAAATGCTAATGACCACTCACGGAAGAAAAGAAAGATGATGAATACTACCAATGAGATAGCAATGATCAGTGTTTCTTTTACTTCACTTACTGCTTTACGAACAAAGCCAGAACGATCATACCCGACATTAATATTAATATCAGCAGGCATATCCTTTTTTATCTGGTCCAGTCTTTTATATACTTCATCAGCGATCTCGATCTGGTTGCTCCCTGGTTGTGCAACGATCCTTACGCCAACAGAAGGAATATTGTTTACCCTTGATGCAAACTCATCATTGTCGCCGGAGAGAATAGCTTTACCTACGTCTTTGAAGCGAATTATACGGCCTTCTGATTCACGAATGATAAGGGCATTAAAATCATCTTCTGTTGTCAGTTTCCCGTATGTATTTACGATCAATTGAGTGGCGTTACCGCGGATCTTACCTCCGGGTAATTCAATGTTTTCCCTGTCAAGCGCAGAACGGATATCCTGTATCGTTAACTTATAAGCAGCCAATTTTGAAGGATCGATCCACATCCGCATTGAGTATTGGCCTCCAAACGCACCTGCTGAACTTACACCTGATATAGTTTGAAGGCGTTCCTGCACTACATTCTCGGCGAAATCTGATAATTCAAGCAGCGTTTTTTTCTGACTTTGAATAACGATGAACATAATAGGATCAGAGTCTGCATCTGATTTATTTACAGTAGGAGGGCCGTCAATATCTCTCGGAAGGTTACCTACAGCCTGGCTTACTTTATCTCTTACATCATTAGCCGCTTTTTCCAGATCAACGTTTAATTCAAATTCAACAGTTATATTACTGTTGCCCTGGGCACTGTTAGACGTAATTGTTTTTACTCCCTGAACTCCATTGATCGCTTTTTCGAGAGGTTCGGTGATCTGTTGCTCTATGATCTCCGCACTGGCACCAACATAGGAAGTTCGTACGCTGATGACTGCTGGGTCTATAGCGGGGTATTCTCTTACACCTAAAAAACTATATCCTATAGCTCCAAAAACAATGATCAGTATAGAACATACAATTGCTAATACTGGTCGCCTTAAACTGAGTTCTGATAAATTCATAGTTGTGAATTGTCAGTCGTGAGAATTAGTTCTCACCAACTATTTTTGAAATTTTCACATCGCTTCCCTGCTTAAGAAATAATAAACCGGTTACTATCAAACTATCGCCTGTTTTTAATCCTGTCAGCACCTGGATCTGTTGAGAATTACGTACACCTGTGGTAACATCTGTGGCAGCTGCTTTACCATTTTTAAAAAGATAAACAAGTTTTTTACGTCCGATTGGTACGACTGCAACGGTCGGGATCATCATCGCATTATCAACTTTGCCTAGTTCAATTTTTACTTTTGCAAATGCACCGGGTACTAAAACAGGATCTGCCGTTTTTACAATTGATCTTATTGAAAGGCTCCTGGTGTTTTCTTCAATATAAACCTCAGTTGCAGAAACGGTCGCATGAAATACTTTGTCCGAGCCATCTATTGTAAAGTCTATAGTTTGACCATGCTTGATCTCTGAGCTATATTTTTCAGGAATTGTAAAGTCAAGTTTCAGTTGGCTTACCTGGCTAACCGTGCAAAGGACATTTGATGGAGTTACATAAGCACCCGGGCTTATATTTTTAAAACCAATTTTTCCATTGAACGGAGCCCGGATCTCTGTCTTGCGGATGGATTCATTGATAATGTCAATGTCAGCATTAAGATTATGAACCTGTAAAAGACTTAGATCGTATTCCTGCTGACTGATGCCCTGTATCTTTAATAATTCGGCTAGCCTTTTTTCTGTTTGATCGGCAATTTTTAATTGTACTTCAAGTTTGCGTTTCTGTGCCTGCAGATCACCGTCATACAATTTTGCAAGTAACGTACCCTGTGACACAAAATTTCCTTCTTTCACGTTTAGTTGTACAAGTTTACCAGAAACCTCGGGACGAATTTCGGTTGATTCGTTTGCCAGCAAAGACCCTGGCACTTCAATATCGTCCACTAATAATTGAGTTTTTGTAAGAACCACATCAACAGGAACAGGTGGTTGCTTTCCCGATCCGCCCGACATATTAGGGGCAGGAACTTTTTTCTCTTTACATGAAAATAAAATCAGGGCTGTAATAACTACAGTAAGCTTGAAAAACGAGTTTGGTATGCTCACAACAATAATTAAATGTTAGGGCGATAAAGATAAAAGAATATCGGTTAGTTTAGATGCTGAATTTGTTGTAAGCCTTCGGAAAATCCACTGTTTATTTAAATACGGCTGAGTCAGCAGATAAATGGCAATCAGGTCTTTGCCTTCAAAATATGTTTCACTTTGTTCGATCTGTGAAGCAGGTCTTGTTTCTCTTTGCTTAATATGGTCACATGTCCCATCTTTCTTCCAGGCTTAGTTTGCTTTTTCCCATAAATATGAACAAAGGCATTATCAATCTTCATCACGTCTTCCAATCCTTCATATTTCACTTCGCCATTGCAGTTTTCGGCGCCGATAATATTCACCATTATAGAAGGAAGAATGGCATCGGTGTTTCCTAAAGGATAATTGAGCATTATCCGCCATAGCATATCAAACTGGCTGCTATAATGTGCTTCGATAGTATGGTGACCACTGTTATGAACCCTGGGAGCGGTTTCATTAACGTATACATCGCCTTTTTTGTCTACAAACATTTCTACAGCAAAGACGCCTGGTGATTTAAAATTGCGAACGACAGTAGAGGCAATGGCTTCAACTTTATAAAGAGTTTGGATGCTTATTTCTGCCGGGCAGAGCTGGTAGTCTAACAAATTAAGATTTGGATCGAAAAGCATTTCAACGGGGGGGTAAAGAGCTGTTTCTCCCTTCTCATTAACTGCTACCATTTGAGCTATCTCTTTATCAATAGAGATCATTTTTTCCAACACACTTGGGGCATTAAAGGCTTTTCCAAGATCCTCTTTGTTCTTTAATATTTGTACTCCACGACCATCATAGCCACCTTCACAAAGTTTGTGAACGGCCGGAAGAAAGCCAATATGGCCTTCCATTTCTGCAAGACTATTAGTTAAAACAAAATCTGCGGTAGGGATATTATGTTGATGATAATATTGCTTTTGAAAAATTTTATTCTTTATGATCCTGAGCACTGAAGGTTTAGGGTAAACTTTTACTCCTTCTGATTCTAGTTTTTCTAATGCTTCAACATTTACGTTCTCAATTTCTATCGTGATCGAATCAAGGCCTTTCCCAAAATTATAAACTGCATCAAAATCTTTTATATCGCCTTTGGTAAAATGATGGCAAAGATGAGCAGCCGGGCAGTCACTGTCGCTTTCCATGATAAAAGTTTCTACAGGATAGTTTGCTGCTGCCTGTAAGAGCATTCTTCCTAATTGACCACCGCCGAGGATACCGATTTTTCGCATGGCGCAAAGATAGGTGAAGGACCCCGAGCACTTAACAAGGGCAGTAAGCTAAGGTTTAAAAGTCTTACTCGCCATTTAATGGTTCTGAAATTGAATAATCCTTTATAACAAGTGCTTGATCCATTTTCTAATGGGTTCAAATAATAGACATTTATGACCAGGTTTTTTAATCCAGAGTTTGTGTGAGTTTGTTTATTATTTCATTTTGTCAATTGTTTTGGCTCATTGGTACAAAACCTAAACAATAAGGAAAGTTCTGAGTTTAATTTTACCCTCATAAAGCAAAATATCTTTCTCAAAATATATTTCTCATGTAAGCAGACAGTTTTGGTTATCGCCCCTTGTTTCTACAGGGGGCTTTTTATTGTTAAAGAAAATGAAAGAAAGTTTCTTATGAACCATTTGTCAATTGTTTTAGCCAGTTGGTACAAAGTCCGCACGATAGCGAGGCAGGCGAGTTTAAATTTACATCTGAACAAAAGCAAAAAATATTTTTAATAAATAGTTTTCTCATAAGCAGTTAGTTTTGGTTAAAACCTCCTGTTTCTACAGGAGGTTTTTTTTATGCATTAATAAATAAATACTCCAATAAATAGCTTTATCAAGACAAGGGCATAGCTTTGAAACTATATCAGGTAATTAAAAACCGAACATGAGAAAAATAATAATCGGAATTCTTATCTGCACCGGATTTGTTTCGGCAGCACAGAAAAATACATTCACGGTATCAGGAAAAATAAAAGGACTTGATACGAAGGAGATGAATATACTCATAGATGATAAATCAAATCCAGGTGGATACAAGCGGGATAAGATAACAGTAACTGATGGATCGTTTAGTTATACTGGTGAAGTAAGTGATGTTGCATACATGACTATATGGCCTAATGTTGAAAGAACAATTAAGAAAGTAAAGAGTGGGGGTTACTACCCAGCCAAGTCATCGCAGTTTCATTGTTTCGTATCGCCTGGCGCAAAGATCAAATTCAATGGAAAGATCACAGATTTTGTAGATGCTTATCCAGCAGGTGATAAGACCAACGAGGTTTTTGCAAAACTGTTAAAGGCGATCAACTCATTTCAAAATAAATCCGTTAATGCAACGATCAGGGTCACTGATAAATTGATCCCTGATTCAAGTGTAGTTAAAAAAACAGAAGACTCTATTTCCAATTGGGATAAGCAAGTGATAGAAATAAAAAAACAATTTCTTAAGAAGAACCCATCATCTGTGGCGGCTATCTGGTTATTGTCAGATATGATGATCCGGTCGCAGGTCAATAATACGGAAGCGGTTCATCTTTTTAAAGCCATGGATGAAACAAAGCTGGTAGCTGTTCCTTATTATAAAGATGTAGCTAAAAGAATAGATGGGATTTCTGCTACAGGAGCTGGTAAGCCTGTACCTGGGATTAACTCGACTAATACATTTGATGGCAACCGCTTTGACCTGGCTTCTCTAAAAGGTAAATATGTTGTGCTTGATTTTTGGGGTACATGGTGTGGCCCTTGTATTGCTGGTATGCCAAAGATGAAAGAGTATAGAGATAAGTATAAAGATAAAATGGAAATAGTAGGAGTTGCGTCGGAATCAGATAATGGTGAAAGATGGAAAAAATTTCTTGGTGATAAGCCGGAGTATCAATGGCCGCATGTATTGAGCAGGAAAAATGAGGAAGACTTTATTTTAAAGTTTAATGTAGCTGGTTTTCCAACCAAAATTATAGTTGACCCGAATGGGATCATCGTCGGGAGATATGTGGGAGAAGACGATGATATTTATAAAAAGCTGGATGAGGTATTGCTGACGACAGCAAAAAAAGAATAATGTGTTGGTAAAAGCAGATTCCGAAGCCATTATTTTGTTTTAGAAGGCTGGCGAATATGATTTAAATGATCTTTTGCTTTGGCGTACCATTCCCGGTTCTCTCTTTTTTCAACAGATGACAAACGGGGAAATTCATCTTTAATATTCAGCAAAAGATTTACTCCTTCTTCTTCCCTTTGTTGTGAAACCAGGAATTGAGCAAAATAGAATCTTGCTTCAAAGCATGAGAACTGAATGTTCATTTTTTGAAATTCTTTTTCGGCTTTTTCTTTCATATCGGCAGCAGCAAGTGCGATCGCATAGTAAACATGAACTCTTGAACGATTGAATTGGGGCCGATTGTAAAGTTTATTCGCTGTTTTAATTACATCATTATATCTTTTCACTTCGTAATAAGCAACTGTTAACTGAGCAAGTGCATATTCATTTTCTTCAAATACACCTGCCAGGCTGCTTTCGTAAAGTTCAATTGCTTTTTCATATTGGCGATTGCGGAGGTAAGCATCGGCCAATGAAACACGGTTCTGGAAAGTATCAGAGAAACGAAGATTATCTTCCAATTTTTTTATTGAGCTTGATGGACTGATCATTTCCCCAAAACCCGATTGAATATTTCTCATTTGGTTACGGGTAAGTATCTCTGAAAAGAAATAGATGAGGCATCCGACCAATGGAAGAAAAACAATTAACCAGATCCAGTTATTGGAAGTTTTATTCCTTAAGCAATGAATAACGCAGATGGCCTGTAAGATGACGGTGATAATATAAAATTGGCCACCGAAAAAAGGCATAGTAGTTTTGGTTAGGTGATTTTCAAAAATAAGGATTCATTTGGAAAAGGTTTGTTTTGATAGTTCAATTAATGAAGCCAATTTTTTAATTTTGTTCCATGCTTCCCGATTATCCTCATAAATTATTTATTGATAAACGCAATCACTTCGAACTGCTGATGGAGACACTGGCTATGCGAAGCCGTCTTGTTCAATAGAATTGTTGTCGCCGAAGTGTGCGACGCAAGGGACGATGAACTGAATTACAATTGATGACTTCAAAAAAAATACTATGGCTACTAAAACAGCTACAGATAAAAAGCAGAATATCCAAACAGATTTTCTTCCATTACAGGGAACAGATTACGTAGAATTCTATGTTGGCAATGCAAAACAAGCGGCCCATTATTACATGAGTGCTTTTGGTTTCCAGGCATTAGCTTATGCAGGCCCTGAAACTGGTATTAAGGATCGGGCCAGCTACGCAGTTCGTCAAAATAAATTAACTCTCTTACTTACTACTCCGCTCAGAGCTGAGAATGAAATGGCGGATCATATTTATAAGCATGGTGATGGTGTGAAAGCATTGGCGTTGCTTGTGGATAGTGCTGCGAAGTCATGGGAAGAAACAACAAAACGTGGGGCAAAATCATACATGCTTCCGCAAACAACAAAAGACAAAGATGGGGAAGTTGTGGTAAGTGGAATTCATGCGTATGGCGACACTGTGCATTTATTTATCGAAAGAAAGAATTATAATGGACCGTTCTTACCAGGATATCGTGAATGGAATAATCCTTATTACAATCCAACAGAAACCGGTTTGCAATATGTTGATCATTGTGTAGGAAATGTTGGCTGGAATCAGATGAATCCCTGGGTGAGTTTTTATGAGAATGTAATGGGTTTCAGAAATATTTTAACCTTTGATGATAAAGATATTTCCACCGAATACTCAGCCCTGATGAGTAAAGTAATGAGTAATGGAAATGGCTTTGTAAAATTTCCCATCAATGAACCGGCGGAGGGTAAAAAGAAAAGCCAGGTAGAGGAGTATCTTGAATTCTATAATGGAGAAGGTGTGCAGCATGTGGCAATGGCAACAAATGATATTGTTCAAACTGTAACTGAATTAAGAAACCGAGGTGTGGAATTCTTGAGAGTGCCTACAACATACTATGATGATCTTCTTGACAGGGTGGGGCATATTGATGAAGATCTTGAGCCCCTGAAAGAATTAGGTGTTCTTGTAGATCGTGATAATGAAGGATACCTGCTACAGATTTTTACCAAGCCTGTTGAAGACAGGCCGACTTTGTTTTTTGAGATCATCCAACGCAAAGGTGCAAAGAGCTTTGGCAAAGGAAACTTTAAAGCATTGTTTGAAGCTATAGAAAGGGAACAAGGCCAGAGAGGAAACCTTTAGTCTCTAATAGTTTGTAGTTGATAGTTATAATTGTTTGTTAGTAGCCAGCGGACGGTAATGGGAACCGTTCATATAACGAAGTATAATTTCCTGTGAAAAGGGGCAGTATTGCTTACCTCTCTTAGGTTTTTATGCTTATTTTTACAATTAGTTATAAACAAGTGAGTAATAAAGTTTTTGGTGTCAGCGTTTGTCAATTAATAAACCGTCAATGAAAAACCTCTTCTTCTGTATTTTGACCTGCTGTTTTGCCTTATCTGTTTCCGCACAGAATGGCGGTGGCGGAAATTCAGTTTCTGCCGTTTCATCCTTTATTGATCTTCAAAAAACATTGCAGCGTCCTTCCGATGCACTTAGTAAAAATGAAGCGGCGCTAAAGAAGCAATTTGAAGAGAAGAAGTTAGTTTGGCCTGCCAAGTATGTTTATATCCGGTCATTTAAATATGATAGTCAATTGGAGATCTGGGTAAAGAACGACAGGAAAGACCCTTATAAACTTTTTAAAACTTATAAAGTTTGTGCATTAGCAGGTACGCTTGGCCCGAAAAGAATGCAGGGTGATTACCAGGTACCTGAAGGATTTTATTATATCAATGAGTTTAATCCAAGAAGTAATTATCATTTATCATTGGGTCTTAATTATCCAAACATCTCTGATAAAATTTTAAGTGATGTTACAAATCCTGGTGGCGAAATTTATATTCATGGTAGTTGTGTTACTGTTGGTTGTATTCCTTTGACCGATCCTATGATCGAAGAAGTTTATATTATTACTGCACATGCAAAGGACCAGGGGCAGGATTTTATTCCAGTACATATTTTCCCGATTCGCTATAATGTAAAAAGAAGCATAGACTACCTTGGCAGGCTTACAAAAGATGATGAGCAGCTGAGAAACTTTGCTGATCATCTTGAAGATGCATTTAACTATTTTGAAAAGCATAAGCAAATTCCAATTGTAGCTGTATCTGATAAGGGAGAATATTTCGTGAATGATGCGCCAGATAAAAAATGGAATACAGTTGCCGAGACAAAACCGATTCCAAAAAGAAAAAATGTTCAGCATAAAACAAGAGAGATCACAGGCATGGTTGAAGCTGTTCATCAATGGCCAAAATACCCGGGTGGTGGAGAAGAATTTTTAAAATACCTGGATAAGCTTGGTAAAGAAATGAGAGAGTATTTACCAAAGGGTACGAGAAAAGCATTTGTACAATTAGAGTTTATTGTAGATAAAGATGGAGTGCCCGTAAATTTTAAAGTGATAAAGGGCGGCGTGAATGAAGATTTTAATGATGAGTTGATAACAAAACTGGAAACAACAATGGCGACATGGCAACCTGCCATGCTTAACGATAAAGCGGTACCAAAAAAAATGGTTCAGACAGTTACGATAGAAATACCTGAGCCAATGGAGATGTAATTAGGTTTTGAAAGCATATTTTATAAGTGGGTTAGGGGCTGATAAAAAAGCTTTCCAAAGAGTTATACTTCCTGCTGCGTACGAGCCAATCTTTCTCGATTGGATACCTCCTCAAAAAAATGAAACGCTTAGCAATTATGCACGACGTTTTTCTTCATTGATCAAAAATGATGATGCATTTATTTTGATCGGCCTTTCCTTTGGGGGCATGCTTGCAACGGAGATCGCCAGGCTCCGTAATCCTTTGAAGACGATCATCATTTCAAGCCTTGCTTCATCAAGTGAGTTGCCCTGGTATTTTAAAAGCGCAGGAAGAGTCGGTTTACATAAAGCTATTCCCATAAAGATTTTGAAAGCAGGATCCATTTTGAAAAATATGATGGGTGCAGCATCAAAAGAGGATAAGGCGATCATTATTAATTATGCAAAGTATTCCGATCCTGATCTTATCCGTTGGTCTCTTGATGCAATTGTTAATTGGGATCAGCCCGATCGATTGCCCGGTATTGTTCATTTACATGGATCAAGTGATAGAATGCTCCCTATGAAGTATACTCGTCCTGATTTTGTGATCAAAGGTGGCGGGCACCTGATGATCTTTAATAAGGCTGATGAAGTGAACAGGATATTGAGCCAAGTACTCAGTAATAATTAGCAAATTATAATTTGAAGTTTGCTTGTATTAATATGCCGGCATATAATGGGCAGATTTTGTGTCGTAATAAAAATCAAGGTTCTTGAATAGGAAAAAGCTCAGCGAAATATAGAAGATGTTTGCTTCTAACCCCTGGTATGGTTTTACCCCTGCGTTATCTCTAAAATCCTGGTTATGAAAATTACTCAGGTAATATTTGAATTTTAGATTAGCAGCTTTGGGGAACTGTACCCCGGCAAGAAACCCATGTTGAAATAATTCATTCCTGTCGCTAAACCATCCCGATATCTTATCTACTTTATCACCGCCCACATAGGTTTTTTCTTTGTAAGTAAATGCCAATTCAATTTCGTAGCCTCCGTAAAAGAAAGTTTTTTCAAGATCTCCAGCTTTAAAACCGAGAGGAAGCGCCAGGTTGTAAGTACGGAACTTTTTCTTATACTCAAGAGAATTGGAGGGGTCTATATAATCGTGAACTATATAACCAACATTCCTTACTGCTAAACCTGTAAAAAGACCGAAATTTTTATTCAGGTCCTGGTTAAGCATTACCTGCAAATTGAAAACCGGAGAAAACCGCATTGCAGTGCTTAAACTATTTCCATTTTGTTTAACATCCGCAAAAGAAAAAATAAGTTCCCCACCACTGGTTACATATGCTTTTGATTTGTTTTGTTTCGATTGACTGAAGCTCTGAAGTGTAAAAAGAATACTGAATACAGTCAGGTAGATAAATGTTTTCATGATCTATGCACTTTTAATTTATAGGTTATTGATTTTTGACGTTGTTATTTTTTATTAAAACCTGAAACCGATCTGTACCATATACCTGTAACCAAAGCTGGTTGTGTTTGCTGATCCGGTTCTTTCAAAACCTTCGCCATCCAGTGTCCAACCATAACCCGGAAATTTTTCAGTCAGCGCTTCATTTAATTTTTCAAAAAATTTCTCCCTGTCTGCCGCTGATAAGTTAGTACCAAGATTTGCTTTTAGACTATATGAAGCAACACCCGGTCCCAGGAAAACAAAATCCAATGCCCACCTGTCCCAAAGAACAAACTGGTAACCTACTTGAAAACCTAGAGTCGCAATGGTCATTTCTGTTTTTGACTGCACATCGAAGGGTGCTCCACCACTGGTGCTTTTTAGGTTCCATGTATGTTCTTTTTCAAACTTATTATACCCAAAATAAGGTCCGAGATAAACTCCATGTGGTGGATGGTATTTATTTTCCTGGACAAGATAGAAACGATAATCACCTGAAAAATGCATACCACTCTGGCCAGTTTCACCCTTTGCTCTCAGGGAATCATCGGCGATAATATGAAGCGATGGAAAATCCGTTAATCCTACATTAACAGAAAATGATTGATTTTTCTTGCCTACTACCCGTTCATAACCTACAATAATAGAGCGATCGCCAAATATTAATGGATTGGTGATGTTGAGTTTGATGATATTTTTAAATGGTCTTTCATCTTTCATTTTGCCAGCAGCCATTGATGTATCCTGTGCCACTATTTTTTGTTGAGCTACTGCAAAAAAAATGCAAGCAAGAACGACGAATACCCGTGTTGTTTTTTTCATAACTAATATTTAAGATTGAACTGATTTTTTCCAGTCGTGACAAATTGGAGTATAGGTGATGAAGTGTAACGCAGTTTTGCCAATACCTATTTAACATAGCCAAGATTTAATTGTGAGTTTACGATAGGGTGGATCTTACCAATAAAATCAAACGCTACTAATTCGAAACGCTAAGATATTTAACAAGCAATAGAGCAGACGAGCCTTGTTTCTAATTGACGTGGTGAATCTTATGCAAGTAAACAAAAATTAAAACGATAACCAAAACCGGCGGTCATGTTTTCTGAAATTCGTCAAACTTATTTCTTCGAAAATTCTGAATACATTGTTCCCTCTGGTATGTCGGTGGGACTTTCAAAGCAAAGAATATAGCCATCCGGGTCATTTATTTGAACAACCCACAAGTTATTTCCAACAGATGGTTCCTGTGGAGAAAGACCTTTTTGTAAAAATTCATTATACAATACCAGTGCATCCTGGCACATGAAACAAATTGAAACACCTTGTCCAGGCTTTTCTTTTGACAAAAATTCTTTACGATATTCTTGTAACATGAATGGAACACCATCTCGCTCCAGCCAACACCACTCGATCTTTCCTTCCGGCCTCCAGTCGATCTTTATTTCAAATCCTAATCCTTTTGTATAAAAATCAAGTGACCGATCGATATTCGTAACCATAAAGAATGGTACCGTTTGTTTTAAATTTGGTTTTAGATCACTCATTGCTGCTAAGTTATAAAAAAGCCCCCAGTAGAAACCGGCGGCGTTGTTGCTTTCACTTCAACTAGTAAAAAGTTAAATGGTCGTAAAACGATAAATTCTTTTTCTAATGAATACAGATGCAATGGGAGCAACAAGAATAATTTAGGAGATATATTTAAGGCCTTCTCGGATGAACTGTTAGAGGTATTTGAATAGCAACAAAAACTTGGCCATAATTTTAGTTCATTGCAACAATGATTGCACGGTTTCCCTGGTTCTTTGTTGAAGAAGCATTTTCTTTCCCGTTGTTAATTTCTCATAGATCTCTTTTGTGTAATGACGAACCGTTAACAAGGTCAGGCCTTTTGTTACATTGATATCAAAAAATTCAGCAGCTGCCATAGCAAGCTTTTCAATTTTATCCGCACGGTCATCTAATACACAGATCATACTGATCGCTGCGTTTTGAGTAAGGTTGGGCTTTATTTTTAACTTTTCAAAAAGATGAAACAGATCAGCGATCGGTTTTTCCTCCACAAAAGAAAAATCCCTTGAACTCAGTTCGATCATCACCTGGCTTTCTTTTACCACAATTATTGGTGGTAGATCTTTTAATAACTTGTTATGAATAACAGTACCACTTAATGCAGGATCCAAAAAACATTTTACATAAAGCGGGATATTTTTGTTTTGAAGTGGCTTTATAGTTTTTGGATGAATGACCTGTGCTCCGTAATAAGCCATTTCGATCACTTCATTATAGTTCAGTTCATGGATCTCAACTGCATCAGGAAATTGTTTGGGGTCCGCATTCATAACACTGGGCACATCTTTCCAGATCGTTTGAGATGCTGCATTTAAAAGATTAGCAAAAACAGCCGCTGTGTAATCACTGCCTTCTCTTCCAAGAGTGGTGCTTTCATTTTCATCGGTGGATCCAATAAAGCCTTGTGTTAATACAATGTTCATATCATTGAACAGTGGAATAATTGAATCTTGAATTTTTGAACCGGTGTATTCCCAGTCAATAGCTGCATCACGGAAATTATCATCTGTTCTGATAATATCTCTGACATCGATCCATTTGTTTTGAATTCCAATTTCATTTAAATAATTGCTGACGATAGAAGTGGAGAGCAGCTCACCAATGCAAACGACCTGGTCGTAATAATAATCGTAATCTTTTACTGGTTTATCATGTAATAGCCATTCAGCCTCGGTAAAAAAATTATTTAATTGTTCTTCACATGCAAGTGAATTTGTAACGAGTAAATATTTTGCAGTAGTAAGATGTTGTTGTTTTACCTGGTGGAATAATTGCAAAGCATCTTCCTTTCTTCCTTCAAAAAAAGCATTTACCACTTTTTCGAGTGCATTGGTTGTTTTACCCATGGCAGATATTACCACCAGGATCTTTTCATTGGGATATAATTTAAGGATATCACCGAGATTTTTTACTCTTTCTACGCTATTCACGGAAGCTCCGCCAAACTTGAAAACCTGCATTAGATTTTAGATTTACGATTTCGGATTTAGTTTGCAAAGATAATCTCACAGATGACACAGATTTTCACAGATAGTTCTATAAAATCTAAAACTTGCAATCAGAAATCTACAATCAGTTATTCCCTTATTTTTGTTAGTACTAATTTCTTTTATGATAATTAACAGGCAAGTACTCACTTTAGATGAATTTACAATTCAGCAATACCGTAATTACCCCGGTGCGACTGGTGAATTAAGTAGTTTATTACGTGATATTGGTCTTGCTGCAAAACGGGTTAATGTTGAAGTGAACAAGGCAGGATTGGTGGATATACTTGGTGATGCAGGTTCTGTAAATGTACAAGGCGAAGAAGTAAAAAAGCTTGATGTGTTTGCAAATGATCAGTTCACTGGTGTATTAAAACACGGGATCAGTTGCGCAGGTATTGCGAGTGAAGAATTGGATGATATCATCGTGTTTGATGATGAAGTTAGTAACAACTCGAAATATGTATGCATGTATGATCCGCTGGACGGAAGCGCTAACATTGATGTGAATGTTTCTATCGGAACCATCTTTGCCGTTTTTCGTCGCTTGTCTGCAAAAGGATCACCATGTGATAAGCAAGATTTTTTACAAAAAGGAACAAGCATGGTTGCAGCCGGTTATGTGATCTATGGTTCCAGTACAATGCTGGTGTATGCAACTAAAAGAGGAGTGAATGGATTTACATTAGATCCATCTATTGGTGAATTTACATTAAGCCATCCTGATATTAAATGCCCTGAAACAGGAAAGATATATTCGGTGAATCATGGAAATTTTTTCCAATATGATGAAGAGGTTAGGAAATACATCAATTGCTGCCAGAATAAAAATAAAGGCAACGGCGGCCCTTATACGCAACGTTATATTGGAAGCATGGTGGCGGATGTGCATCGAAATTTGATAAAAGGAGGAATTTTTATGTATCCCGGCACAACAGATAAACCAAAAGGAAAATTGAGGTTATTGTACGAGTGTAATCCTTTTGCTTTTATTGTTGAGATGGCTGGTGGCAAAGCAACCAATGGAAAGGGGAGAATACTGGATCTTCAGCCAACGGAATTGCATCAGCGAACTCCGCTGTTTATTGGAAGTAAGTTGATGATGGAAGAATTGGAGAGCTACCTGAACCATGATTAACAGCCTGCCTGCCGGCAGGCAGGGATTAAAAAGATCAATGAAGAAATATGGATATTTCAATTGAGATAATTGAATATAATGAAAAATATCATCAGGCATTTAGAGAATTGAATCTTGAATGGCTGGATAAATACTCTCTTACAGAGAGCCATGACCTGATGGTGCTGAATGACCCGAAAGGAACGATACTTGATCGCGGTGGTTTTATTTGGCTGGCAAAAGCAGGTGATGAAATAATTGGTTCGGCAGCGTTGATGAATGAAGGACATGGTATATTTGAATTGGCAAAAATGAGTGTAACGGAAGCATGGCGTGGAAAAGGCATCAGTAAATTGCTTATTGAAACTTGTTTAAAAAAAGCAAAAGAAACAGGAGCGAACAAACTTTTGCTTTATTCCAATCATCAATTGCAAACAGCGTTGAAGTTATACGAGAAGTATGGCTTTAAGCATGTGGAAGTTAAGGATGCTCCTTTCCTGACAGCTGATGTAAAAATGGAGCTTGAGTTATAGTTAAAGATTAATAGTTAAAAGTTAAATGGAAGTTTTGAAAATGGCAGAAACGATCATAAAAGTTAAGAACCTCGTAAAGAACTATGGAAATTTCCAGGCAGTAAAAGATATCAGTTTTGATGTACGGGAAGGAGAAATATTTGGTTTACTCGGGCCTAATGGAGCCGGTAAATCAACAACGCTGGAAATAATAGAAACGCTCAGAAAAAAAACAACTGGTGAGGTTTGGGTAAACGGGTTTGATCTTGACAAACAGCCGGATGAGATCAAGAAAATAATTGGCGTGCAATTGCAGACCAGTGGTTACTATCCAAATCTGAAATTGGTTGAGCTGATCACTTTATTCAATGGGCTTTATAATCGAAATGTTGACCCGATGAGTTTACTCGAAATGGTGAACTTAAAAGATAAAGCGAAATCAAAAGTGAAAGAGTTGAGTGGAGGACAAAAGCAACGATTTTCGGTGGCGACAACACTGATCAATGACCCTAAGATTGTTTTTTTGGATGAGCCAACAACCGGTCTTGATCCACAAGCGAGGAGAAACCTGTGGGACCTGGTAAAAAGAATCCGCGATAAAGGCACAACTGTTATCATTACGACACATTATATGGATGAGGCTGAAGTTCTTTGTGATCGTGTTGCTATTATTGATGCAGGCAAGATAATTGCAATGGAAACTCCTGATCGTTTGATCGATAATCTTGTATCGACAGGATTTGAAAGGCCGAAGGAGGTTAAGAAGGCGAATCTGGAGGATGTGTTTATTAATCTTACAGGCCATTCCCTAAGAGAGGAGTGATTTGGTAATTTGAAAATGTGATAATTTGGTGATGATTTGATTGATTTCATTACCAAATTGACAAATTACCAAATCTTCAAATCAAATAATTAAAATATGAGTACAACAGTTGAAAAGAATTTAAGTTACCCGATAGGACCGTATGACTCCAAGCCTTTTTCTATAAACCAAAAAGTGGAATGGATGGCTGATATTAAATTTTTACCTGATCAATTAGAAGCCGCAATATTGAACCTGGATGAAAAGCAGTTGCACACTCCTTACCGGGATGGTGGATGGACAGTGCAACAAGTTGTTCATCATGTTGCCGACAGTCATATGAATGCTTATATACGTTTTAAATTGGGTTTAACAGAAGACAATCCAACGATCAAACCTTATAATGAAAAGTTATGGGCCGAATTCAGCGATGTACAAAAATTACCGATCAATATTTCTTTAACATTATTGCATGCACTTCATCAGCGGTGGTATGAAACATTAAAGTATATCACCGATGATCAATGGAACAACCGCACCGTTTTTCATCCTGAACATAAAAAAACGTTGAGGCTTTGGTATCTATTGGGCATGTACTCGTGGCATGGCAAACACCATGTTGCACATATCACTTCACTTCGCGAAAGGATGGGCTGGAAGTAATTTGAAATTTAAGATTATGGCGAGACCTGATATGAATTGGAAAATTCTTTCTTCAGAATACCTTTTTAATGATTTATGGTTTAAAGTTCGCAGAGACATTTGTGAAGCACCTTCCGGCAAGATCATCAATCCGTATTATGTATATGAATTTCCTGAATGGGCAACGGCTTTTGCTTTAACAGAGGATAATAAGGTGGTATTGGTAAAACAATATCGTCATCCTATTGAAGAGGTTATCATTGAATTACCAGGCGGAGTTGTTGATGATACTGATAAAGATTTTCAAACCGCAGTCGCAAGAGAGCTTTTAGAGGAAACAGGTTACACTTTTTCTTTTTTTGAATCCCTCGGAAAGATCTCTGCTAATCCTTCTACTAATACAAACTGGATGCATATGTTTTTGGCAAAAGGGGGGAAGAAAGTCGCTGAACAGAAGCTTGATCATAATGAAGAGATCATTGTCGAATTATATTCGATCGATGAAGTAAAACAACTCCTTCGTGAAAATAAAATAGTGCAGGCAATGCATGTGACCTGCATTTTATATGCACTGGAAAAAATTGGGGAATTGTCCTATTAATTGGTTGTCTAAAACTAATGGCATGGTTTTTCATTCCCTTAAAGAATGAATGAAAAGATACCAGATCCCTTTGAAACAGGTTTTGAAAAAATAGTTGGAACTGCTTTAAGAATTTATGGACATCCCATCATGTTTATTTTAGCGTTCATACTTGTGATCTTTTTTCTTTTTCAAAGTCTCCTTCACTATAGCGGATTCCGCGATGTTGTCAGGGATATTATCCTGAGTATTTCTTTTCTTAGTTTTTTTTATTATTCAACGGGCAGTTAATAAAACGAATACAGCTACACAAATTAAAATTAATGAGTTGATCGCATCACACGACAAAGCAAGAAACGAACTTATAGCTATAGATCAAAAAACGGGGACTGAAATTGAGGAAATAAAGGAAATGCATAAGCCCGATTGATCTCTGTATAAACATTAGTGTTCAATTCAATTTACCCATTTAGTTTTTTTAAAACATACCATCGTCAAAATCACTTAACTGTAAGTGTAGTGATAAATCAACAGTTAATTATCTCACCCGGCCCGGACTTTGTTTTATATACAGAAACGAAAGGATATGCCCAAGCTAGAAGATTATATCAGGATGTTAAGACCAACCGAAGATGATAAAGCAATATTGATCTATGGAAGTACATATAAGCTTTGGCTCTTTGGAGATTATGTCGGCACGGCAATGTGGACCAGCGATGAGAAGTTAGGAGATATTTTTCAAAATAAGGTGATGGTAAATGGCAAGCTTTTGCAGTTTGTATATGTAGCTGATATGTATGAGCTCGTGGTTGATAACAGGAAGCAAAAGGCAACTAATTAAATAACTTAAAATAATTTTTTATGGCAATCATATTTTTTGCGTTAGCATTTGTGATTATAATTATCGCTTCATTCATGTTATGGAGCATAAGTTATAAAAACAAGAAAAATATTAACAGGTGGGAGAGCCCATAAGTCAAAGCTAAAATTTAAATTAGCTAAAAATAAGGTCGAAGCAAATCCTCAGATTTACTTCGACCTTTTATATATAGTAGTGATTTTTGAATCATATTCTCATCAGTCCACAAAGCACTCGTCATTGCGAGGCTTGGCAGCGGAAATGTTTGAATTAAAATGATTGTAACTGCCAAACCGAAGCAATCTCAATGTTGGGGTATCTTCTTGTTTAGATTGCTTCGGCCTGCTGAACTTAAGACGTAGTTTAATTTATTTGATGGCCTTGCAATGACGTGAAAGTCGGAGATCGTCTCCCAAAGTCGAAATGAATAGTGTGATTCTTTAATTAAGCTGGAAAATAACAATGAACAGAAGTCCCTTTTCCTTCTTCACTTTCGGCTTTAATAAAGCCTCCATGCATTTCCATGATCTTTTTACAAATAGCAAGACCGATCCCTGAGCCTTTGTGCTTATCATTTAACTGGGTAAAAAGTTCAAATGCCTGGTCTGCACTTTCCCGGTTAAAACCAGTTCCATTATCACAAACAGTAATGATCGTATAAGAAGAATTTTGAGTTTTGTCGCTTGAATCTCCAGGAGCGATCAGCGAATAATTTATATTGATGACCGGATCCGAATGAGGATTTCTGAATTTAATGGAGTTATCAATAATGTTTGTCATTAATTTAAAAAACAATCCCGGATCAGCTGATAACCCTGGTAATTGAGCAATGTTAATAGACGCATTTGCATCTTCTAATTTCTTTTGCAGCTTTTCTTTAACCTCCATCAGTATACTTGCAGGTCTTATTAATTCTTTTTTTATTCCAACATCATAGAACTCGAGATAATTATTGATATCATTTGTAAGCAACTTCATCTTTTGAACGGCTGCCTGTGCCCGTCTTATGTTTGCCCGGCTGGAATTGGATAAGTTGCGGGCATCAGTCGTTACGATCGTTTCCAAATTAATATAAACATGCCGCAGCGTTTCACTGTAATTATTGGCTGCTATGCTATTGAAATGTCTCAATTCCGAATTCAGAACATTCAGGTCCTTATTCATTGCAGACAATGACATGTTCAATTCCCTGATCTTTTCTTCTGACTCCTGTCGTTCAGTAATATCGACATCAACACCCAGCATTTTCTCGACTTGCCCATTTTCATTTTTGAATGGCGCTGCTTTTATCTTTAAGGCTTTTATAACTCCATCACCATTATTTATTTCCATCACTTCTTCGAAAGGTTCAAAACTCACTTCAATAGCATTCACGATCTTTTTTGCTGTAGCGAGATCTTTTTTTATAGAATGCTCTGTATATACTGATGGCCTTACCGGCTTATCTTTATCTAGGTCAAATAACCGGTACATACCATCGCTCCATATAAATTCCTTTGTGTTGACATTGTATTCCCAGCTTCCCATATTGGCCAGGTCCTCGGCCTGTTGTAAAATATTATGTTGCTTTTTTAATTCAGCTGTTCGTTCTGCAATCTTTTTTTCGGCTGTCTTTTCGGTTTGTTTATCATAAAAAATGGCGATCAATCCATCCGAATAAGGTGATACCGATAAATGAACCCAGTGACCGGTTACCGGGTCAATAACATCTTTGGCGATGTTTATTTTTTCGTCCTTCGCTTTTTGTAATATTTTATAAAAATCACTTTCTTTAAATTGCGGCAATAGAGCCAAAAGCTTTTCACCAACAGGGCTGAACTCTTCTAATTCCCAGAAATGAATTGCATGCTCATTTATCCTGTTAAAGACAAAATGATCATCAAGCTCAAAGAAACTTTCTTTCATTGATTCCAGGATGACCTCAGCGCTTTTTTGTTCCGTCACATCGCGGACGATGCTCATGATCTTTTTTTCACCCGGCGGATATAACGACAGGGACATGTGATGACTCAAAAATCTTGTTCTTCCTTTTTCTGTTATCAGCCTGTATTCTGCCAAAGCAGGATCGCCAGTTTGCAACAATTGCTCTTCTGCCTGTAATAATTTATGAACATCTGCCGGGTGTATATAGCTCCTCCATCGTTCAACGGTAAGAAATTCTGTGAAAGGCTCCTTTTCCAGCAGTGAATAGATCGTATGGGATGCGATGATTCTGTTTACCCCGGCTTTTGCCCACATATAGCCGAAGGCTGACAACTCCATCAGGCTATTGTGTCCATGCTTGTGTTGCATGATATTTTTTAACTCCAGGAAGCTATTGCGCATACAGTTGGTGTGTTTGTCAAATGTGATGCTATTACAAAGCTTAATTAGAAATTCAAGAACTGTTCCAAAGCAGCGTCCGATCCGTACAAATTATCAGCAATCAACAAAGCCGGTCAACAAATGGCGGGAATCAAAGGTAGACAATGCAATAAGCTTTTGGATAATTGTTCTTCATCTTTTGGTCATATCCTGTACTACTACCAGTATAAGGTTTTTCTTTGCTTCGGGTTTGTCCATTCTCATGGCATTGAACATAAGCGTTTTTTGTCCTATACGGGGAATAACTTTTGTCACCTCGCAATTGTCAAAAGTCTTGTGCTTTTCAACTATTTCAAATAGTTTCTCTTTTAGTTCCGGGATATTCCATTGCCCGTCTTCCACTTCAAAAAAATAATGTCCTTCAGTCCGGTCTATATTGGTTTTGAACATGTCATAGAACGCAGTATTCGCCATTGTAATTCTCATGTCGGATGTCAGTACGATGATCGGTTCATTCATTGTTTCGATGATCGCTTTGTTGAAATCACTTGCCTCTCTCAGCTCATTGTTTCTTAACATAAGCTCCTCATTGATGGTGATCAGCTCTTCATTGGTGCTTTGTAATTCTTCCTTGCTTGTTTCCAGCTCTTCATTGATGCTTTGCAATTCTTCGTTGGAGGATAAAATTTCTTCATTGGCGCTTTGCAATTCTTCACGGGTGGCCTCGAATTCTTCACTCATTGTTTTCATGTATTCTCTTGCTTCCGTCAGCTGCTGTTCCAGTTTTGTGATACGCTCATCTCTTGAATCCTTTCCTTTATGCTCCGGGGTTTTATGAACAACCGCACCTTCTTCTTTGAAAAGAACCAGGTAATAAATATCTTTTCCCGCTGTTTTCACAGGCACTACTTCGATCGTTACTTCTTTGCTGGTGCCGTTTTGCGAGAGGCTCACTTTTTCTTTTTTGATCGGAATATTTTCTTTTTTTGCCTTGTTGAACAATCCTTTTAATTCAAACACCAATTCATCTTTTACCATTTTCAGCAGATTCAAACTTGCCTTGCCCGATGATGGTTGCAAATAATTGGAAGTAGGTCCATGAAAACGCAAGATCTGGAGATCCTTATTGATCACTACGCTAGCCGGTACATAGCGGGAAAGCAGGAGCCTGTCGGTTTCTTTTTCAATATCGATCTCTGTAGGAACTTCCAGCTTGTATTTCCCCATCGGCAACATCATGGATGCAGATGGACGCAATGAAAAATCAAAAATGTTATGACCAGGGGCCACATCTTTTTTTGTATATAATTTCAGATCCTTATCTATTTGTGTAAACAGGTCCGTTGAATTTCCAACCGATTCCGATTTTCCCAGCAACATATAGCCTGTCGGCTTTAAAGAATAATGAAATGCCTGGAGGATCTTTCTCTGCGGATTCGTTTCAATATAGATCAGCACATTCTGGCAGGAGATCACATCCATGTGACCGAAGGGCGGATCCTTTAATAGGTTATGCGTCGAAAATATGCATACATCACGGATCGGTTTTATGATCTGGTAACGTCCATCTGTTTTTTTAAAATAGCGATCTAAAAGTGAGTCCGTAACATTATGCAGGGAGCCTTTATTATAAATACCCGAACGGGCCCGGCTGATGGCGGTCTCATTCAGATCGGTACCAAATATCTGTATCGGTGTGCTCAGTGATTTTTGTTTTAAGAATTCAAAAAGAGTGATGGCTAACGAATAGGCTTCTTCACCATTGGCACATGCCGGCACCCAGATACGCACAACCTCGTTGTCTTTCCTGTTTTTGAATACAGCGGGAAATATTTTCTTTGAAAGCGCCTTGTACACTTTGGGATCCCTGAAAAAACTGGTGACATTGATCAGGAGATCTTTATAAAGTAGTTCAAGCTCATGGCCATTTTCTTTCAAATATTTAATGTATGCCGGAAGATCATGGAATTTATTTAACACCATACGACGCATGATGCGCCGGTGCACAGTTGTCTGCTTATAATAGCTAAAATCAACTCCTTTTTTACTATGCAGCATCACCTGTATCTTCTTTAGATCTTCTTCACTGGCTTCAACCAGTTCATTCATGGTAAGAAGACCATTCGGTGTTCTCGCTATGGTGGTCAATTCTTTGGCAATGCGGTCGCAGGGCATTACAAAATCTGTATAGCCGGAGTCGGTAGCAGATTTTGGCATTCCGGGAAAAGTAGCGGTTTCATCCTGCGCAAAGGTGAGGCCGCCATAAGCTTTCACCGATTCTATGCCGACGGTGCCATCAGTACCGCTGCCGGAAAGAATGATGGCAATGGCTTTTGTTTGATAAACAGGAGCCAATGCATTCAGGAAAAAATCTATAGCATGATATACGGAGTTTGTTTTAACTCTTTCTGATAATGTGAGTACATGGTCAACGATGCTAATAAATGTATTTGGCGCAATAACATAAACATGATCCGGTTCGATGTGCATTCCATGCTCTACAGCCTTAACAGGCATATTCGTTTTTTTTGAAAGCAGTTCAGGCAAGATGCTCTCATGCTTTGGAGAAAGATGTTGAATGATGACGTAGGCCATGCCCAGGTCAGCAGGAATATTTTCAAGCAGATTGCTTACTGCCTGCAAGCCACCGGATGAGGCGCCAATACCTACAACGGGAAATAATTCCCTGATTTCCTTCGAAGTTGAGATGTGCTTTTGATCGGTTCGTGCTTTTGGTGGAGAGGTCTTTTTTGCCACGACATACTGTTTGATGAGTTAAGGTACTAAATAAATAAAGGGATAAGTGTTGCGAATGTAGGTTTTAAATGAAAACAACTTATTGAATACTAAAAACACGATTTTCAAACGACGTTTGTTGACTTGCGATAAGTTTTTCTCACTTAGATTGTCAACCTGAATGCCTGTCAGTGATCTCTTTGATAAGTTTTTGAATTTGTTCAATGCTTTTCCGGTGCTTAAGATATTTCTTACTTCTAAAATGTCCATTTCCCTGCAATTCATTGAGCTTTGCATGGTGTGACACGAGCAAGGTTAAAAGCTCGCCAAGATCCATTGAAATGTATTTAGCCACCTCGAGAGGGTTAAAATTAAATTGCAACAAATACCATGCGATGAATTGATTGTTATAATAATGTTTGGACTCAAAAAAAAAATCAACATTTATTTACAAATTCAGAAAACATCCTACATTCGCTGTACCAATTGAGTTCAACCGTCCAATTGAGTTCTACATACTTCTTCCCGTAGTAACTTTTCCAAATCTTTTTATTTAAGCAGGTTAATTTCAAGGCGATCATTTTGTCAAATGATCATCATGATTTGGTTTTCTCAATGCGGGAAATTTTTTCTAAACCAAACCAGGCAAAATCAACTGACTTATTGAGACATTATAACATTACGGACTTAAAAATGAAACAATGAGATTACAAAAACTGGTCGAATTAAATCAAAAAAAACCTACAGTGTTTATGGATGAAAAGTCGGACATGCTGAAAGACAAAGAGAAAACGATCATTGCAATGGTTCATGAAATAAGAAATCCTGTGACAGCAATAAAGCTTGCCAGTCAATTGATGCAGGAAGCTTTTGAACGGAATGAACCTGAGGCGCTGGTGATGCAATCATATATGATGATCATTGCGAATAATGTTAAGAGGATAGAAGATCATTTGAAAGAAGTGCTGACGTACAGACAAAAACAAGCATCGTTGATGCCGGTAAATGTTTGCGATAGCATCGATAAAGCATTATGTGAGGCGAAAGACAGGCTTTATTTAAGCAACATAAGCGTAAATAAGAACTATAAAGGCAGTCATTGGGTGTATGGCAATGAAGAGAAATTAATGACTGCCTTTTTAAATATTATTGTCAATGCGATCGAAGCCATGAAAAAAGGGAAAGGTAAACTCTGGATCAGTGTGTACGAGATCAACAATACTATTCGAGTCGTAATTAAAGATAATGGAACAGGTATGTCAGCATCAACAGCTAAAAAAATATTTGATCCATTATTCAGTACAAAAGATGGGATAGGCATCGGGCTGGCACATGTAAAAGAAATTATGAATGATCACAAAGCGCAGATCATTGCAGATAGTTTGCCTAGTGTAGGCACATCAATTAGTATTCTGTTTAATAGCATACCTAAAGAAGAAGAGCCGGTAAGGTCAGGAAGAGCAAGCGGGCCTGTGCCGGACAACCATTAGCCATTAAACTTTCCATGATGACAGCCCCATCCAGAGGTGCGAGAAAGAGTCCCACTGAAGCAGGACTCTTTTGTTTTTTACGAAATGACATTGACCTCGCCAACTAAAAATACACTTCCACAAACAAGAATAAGATCATCCTTATGTGCTTTGTCAGTTGCTGTTCTTATTGCGGTATTCACATCGGGGTAGCTATCACCCTGAAGGTGTTGATCGCTGCCTTTTGACTTTAGAATATCTGCCCGCAATGCTCTTGGTATTTGTGCTTGTGTAAAATAATAATGAGCAGAGTGGGGGAAAAGTGATAACACTTTTTCCACTTCTTTATCTTTTACCAGGCCAATGATGATATGTAATTCATGATAAGTTGTCAACTCAAGTTGTTGCATTATCTGTTTTATTCCGTCTTCATTGTGCCCGACATCCAAAACAATTGTTGGGTGTTCATGAATGATCTCCCAGCGACCATGTAAGCCAGTTAGTTTTTTTGTTTTTTGTAAACCTTCCCGAATATCTTTTTCTTCAATGTCATAATTCAATTCTTTTAAAACAGAGCAAGCCTCCAATACTGTCAGCAAGTTTTTGCTTTGATAAATTCCCGGCAGGTCTAGATGATATTTCCTATGATCTGTTTTATTCGATTCTGCTACTTCAACAATTAGTTCATGGTTTTGCCATTCCCAACTTGTTACACTCCAGTTTTTCCTGGCGTAATGGATCGGTGCTCCTTTTTCTGCTGCAACTTTTACAAATACTTCTTTTGTCGCTTGCAAAGTTTCTCCAATGATCACAGGTATGTTTTGTTTAATGATACCTGCTTTTTCAAATGCGATCTTTTCCAATGAGTCGCCAAGTATATTCATGTGGTCCCAGCCGATATTGGTAATAACAGAAAGTTCAGGTGTAATAATGTTGGTGCTGTCAAATCGTCCCCCTAGACCAACTTCAATAACAGCAACGTCAACTTTCTGTTCGGCAAAATAATCAAAAGCCATTGCTACGGTTATTTCAAAAAAGCTTGGTTCGATCTCTTCGATCAACGGTTTTATTTTTTCTGTAAAGTCGATCACAAATTTTTCACTGATCTCAGCTCCATTTATTTTTACTCTTTCTCTGAAGTCTTTTAAATGTGGCGAAGTGTACAATCCAGCTTTATATCCTGCAGTTTGCAAAATTGCAGCAAGCATATGACTTACTGAACCTTTGCCATTGGTACCGGCAACATGAATGCTTTTGAATTTATGCTGAGGTTCTCCTAAATGATTACAAAGTGTGATAGTATTCGTAAGATCTTTTTTAAAAGCAGCGGCACCGATCCGGCTAAACATAGGCAGTCGGGAAAAAAGATATTCTATCGTTTGCGCATAGGTCATTAACTACTGCTTTTTAAGAGTTGCAATTTTTATTATTGCAATAATAACTGCAATTACACAAATTATTGTACTGATACTTATCATTTCGTCAGCCATTGGCCAGTGCCTTAACTTGAATAACACCCCAATGAGTTGCATAATAACTCCTAAAAGGAAAATGATCAGTGCCCATTTAAAATCATATAATTTCATGCAATAGTTTTTATGATAGATAGATAGAGATGGAAGTTCTCATCGTCAAAGCAAACAAAATAAACTTTATCTATAAAATCATTTTGTTTCAAGAAATCAGCGACAGTGCCTACGGCAATTTCTGCCGCTTCCTTTTTTGGATAGCCATAAATACCTGTACTAATATTTGGAAATGCTATTGAGGATAAATTGTTTTCAATGGCAAGCTTCAAACTATTCTGATAACAATTAGCAAGTAATACTGCTTCATTCTTTTTGTCACCATTCCAGATTGGCCCAACAGTATGGATCACAAATTTTGCAGGTAAGTTTCCAGCAGTAGTTATCACTGCTTCACCTGTTTTACAACTTCCTTGTTTTGCAATGATCTTTCTGCATTCTTCCAATATTGCCGGACCTCCGATACGATGAATAGCACCATCAACACCTCCACCACCCATCAAACTTGAGTTTGCAGCGTTTACAATAGCATCCGCTTTTATTTTGGTGATATCGTCTTTTATTAATTCTATTTTCCCGGACATATAAGCAAAAATAAAAATGCCACCTTGTAAAACAAGATGGCACTCGCACATTAATCTCAAGGCTTATCCACCAGTGCGAATATTAAATTCATATACTACAACCGACTCTTCACCGGATCTATTAAAACGATTTCTTCTTAACCAATCCCTGATAATATCTTTCGCTTGTCCATCACTCATCAACGAACCTCTTACAGTTCTTACGAGTGTACCTACACCATCAGGAGAAACTTTTATTTCGGCTTCTACTTTACCAGATATGTTTTCACCAGCATCTAATTTGCCAGAAGTAACAATGTTTCTGCTTCCACTCACTCTTCTTGGGCCATTTCCTGTACCAAGACCAGTTCCATTACCACCACCTGTGCCTCCGCCGGTTCCACCACCATTACCAGGCCCAGTACCTACACCATTTCCATTACCATTACCACCAGCAATATCATATTTATCTGCAGTGCCACCGCCAGTTCCTGTGCCTGAAAGTGTTTTACCAGCTACTGCTTTTGGTTTCGGAGGTGCAGGTGTTTCAACTATCGGTTTAGGATTCGTTTTTACAATCGAAGCATTTTGATTTACAACTTTTGCCTCAGGTTTGGTGGCTACAGTTTTATTAACAGCCGGGGCTTCCGGATCTTTATCATCAGTCCTCAATTCTTTAGTTTCATCAGGAATGCCTGGAGGTACAGATGCTTTTGCAATACCTCTGTCCTGGTCGGCTTGTACTTTATTACCGCCGCCACCTCCGCCGCCAAATTTTACGTCTGGTGGAAAATCTTCCAACTGAATTTCTACAAGTGTTTCAGGAGGAGGGATCTCGAGTTTTGGCAGAGGCCATTTCCAAAGCATAAAAGCCAAAAGCATGGCAAATGCCACGCCAGCAGTGATCATCATAGCCTGTCGGTTCTTTTGCCTTTCAAAACTTTGCATCATAGCGGTATAATAATTCATACAAAATTAACCAGGTGTGTTTTGCGGTTCAAGTGATTGTTGTTCACACCTGTTGATTAAACGATGCAAAGCATGTGCAACTTGCCTGCAGGTCGTTATTTTAATTGTTAATTTTTTGTTTATCCACAATATGGGAGTCGCAGTTAGAAAGCTTACTATAGTTCGTTGCGAAAAGTGATCCCGATAACTATCGGGAGGCAAACGTGAAATTGTTGGTAATTATTCTCAGGTCACAGATCTGAGGTTTCATGACATCATAAAAATCTTTTATAAAGCCAGAAGGGCATCCATCTCATCAATTTTGCTATTAACCACCATCGTTTGCTTACATACAATTTTCTTTTTTTCTTTTTTAGCCCGTTGATAATTTGTTTTGCTGCTTTTTCCACCGGCACGATCCAAAACATTTTATCTCCTCCATGTGCCATAGCGGTATTTACAAAACCCGGCTCTATTGCAGTAACTGTGATTTTCTTTTTTATTCTCTCAGCTTTTATAGACAGCCCTTCATAATACGTAGTTTGAAATGCTTTTGCTGCAGCATATGCCGGAGCCCAACTATTGCCCCTGTTTGCAGCAATAGAAGAAATAACAGCTAAATGTCCTTCTCCCTGTTCAATAAAAAAATTGAAACTCCAATTGGATATTTCAATAAAACCATTGACGTGTGTATCGACGACTGGTTTGTCAATTCTCCATTCTAATTTTTTACTTGGTTCACCAACGCCTGAACTGTAAACAAGAATATCCACTCCGCCAGTCTTTTGTATAAGTCTTTTAAGTCTTTCAATGTTTTCATTTCCTGTTACATCAAAACATTCGGTTTTTATTTTACCAGGAAACATATTCTCAATTTCATCAAGCAATTCTTTTCTTCTGCCGGTTATGCCAACAATATTTCCTGCTGCCGCATACAGCTCTGCCATCTTTCTTCCAATGCCGGAAGTAGCACCAATTATGATGATCTTTTTTATTTTATCTTCCGCACTCATTTATTTTTTATCAATCTTATCGAAGCGGGCAGTCCCACCAATGCGCCAAGTCCTAATATTGCAAAAGTGTTTTCACCGCCAAAAAATCCTGTAGAATGGAATATTCTATCAATAACATAAAGGCTGATGGTAGTAATTACAAAACCGATGGAATTGTAAATAGTAAGAGCTGTACCTTTTAATTCATCGGGTGCATAATAAGCAACCAGGGTTGAGAACTGGGGTGAATCAGGAACAACTGTCAATCCCCAAATTAATAACAGTATAATAAAAAGTAAAAAAGGAAAAGAAAAACTGAAGGGTGACAGAAAACAACACATGCCCGAAATAAGTAAACACCAAATGGCTATTTTGGCACTGCCAATTTTTTCAGAAATAAATCCTCCTGCAACACTTCCTACGGCACCAATTGAAATTGCAAGAAAACTTAAAAAAGGAATGTTTAGTTGCAGATCGTTTTTTTTAGCATATAATTCGATCATTAGAGGAAGAAAACCCCAAAACGAGTATACCTCCCACATATGACCAAAATAACCAAATGCAGCTTGTCTCCATTTTTTTGAACTGAATATTTTTCCAAATGCATCCCATCTGAAACCACCTGATCTTTTTCTATATGGCCCGTCACCTACAAATAGCATCATAACTCCGCCAGCAATTGCAACAGCTGATGTGATATATAAAACAGATCTCCATGGCAGATCAAAATCACGGTTCTTTAATAAATGAGGAAACGCTGTTCCAAGCACCAATGCTCCTAATAAAAATCCTAAGGCTTTGCCCAAACCTTTTTCATACCAATCGGCCGCTATCTTCATCCCGACAGGATAAATTCCGGCAATGAAAAAACCTGTAAGAAAGCGAAATAGAAAAAGATTTGTTCCATCTGTTACAAGCCAAACCACTGCCGAGTTGGTCAATGCCCCAAACAACGAACTGATGAAAAATAGCTTTACAGGTGAAAAGCGATCGGCTAACGAAAAGAATGCAAATACCAATGTGCCTGCAATAAATCCAAGCATGACCGCAGATGTTACAAGGCTTACTGCATATTGACTTAAGTGTAATGATTCTTTTAATTCAGGCAATACGGCATTGCCAACAAACCATAACGATGTTCCTGCAAATTGAGAGATAACTAAAAGAGGCAGTATATGTTTTGGCATTGATGACAAAAGAATGATACTTGGTAGCTGTAAATATAGTATGAGTAACGGGCTGAAAGATAAAAAATAATTGTTGAGACTTTTTACCTCATTAACCTTGTTGTTGGCACATTCATAATTCAATCTTGTTGGCAGCATTTTTGAACCGCAATTCAAAATATATTTTTTAATTAAATCAACAATTATGAAAACCCGTATCAATTACTGTAAAACTTTTTTTACACTGCTGGCTACAAGCCTGGTCACTTGTTCTCTTCTTGTAGCATGCGACAAAAATGATGACGATGTCAATGATAATGACAACATGTATACATTATCGGGTAGCGCAGCAGGGTCAAAAGAAATACCAACTAATGCTACAACAGGTACGGCTACTTTATCAGGTTCATACAATAAAGCAACAAATGCCTTTACATATACGATTACCTGGGCAGGATTAACTGGTAATGTTTCTGTAGCGCATTTTCATGCACCAGCTACTGCGACTGAAACTGCGAGCCCAATGTTGGATATTACTATTGGAACCAATGGCACAAGTGGTACCGTATCATCTACTGCAACAGTTACCGATGCGTTTGAGAATGCATTGTTGGATGGTAAAATTTATTATAACCTGCACACTGTGGCTTATCCTAATGGCGAAATTCGTAGCCAGGTGACAGCATCACCACAATAAGATATTAAGTTATCATAAATTACCAGCGATATATTGCTGGTAATTTTTTTATCTTTTTTTTAAATGAAGATTGGCGATCACTAAACCAAATACAACCAGAATGAAACTAATAATATGAATAGGAGTAATTTTTTCACCAAGAAAAAAAACTGCTTCGATACTGCTGAATACAGGAATTAAATTGCCAAACAACGCTGTTCTTCCTGTGCCAAGCGCTGCAATGGCCTTGTTCCAGATATAAAAACAAATAACAGATGTGCCCAGGCCGAGATAAAGAATGGTTGAGAAATTTGCAACGTTGATCTCGATTCCTCCATACTTATTAAGTTCCATTAAATAAAATGGTAGAAGAACTATTGTACCCACCAGGAAAACTGTAAAAAGAAAATTGACGGGATGTGTTCCTCCCGGTTTCTTTTTTACTGTCGTATTATAGATGGCAAAAGAAAGAGCTGCTGCAAGTATCCACCAATCGCCTTTGGTAAATCTAAAAGCTAAAAGATTTTCGATATGACCTTTGCTAAGCAATAAAAGAATTCCTGAAACGCAAACGATCATCCCGGCAATTCTTAATGGCGGAATTTTTTCTTTTAAAAATATTCTTGAAAGGATAACAGACATGATGGGAGAGGAACAGGTGCCCAGTATCACCATGTTGATTGCAGTGGAATAATGTCCTGCCACATATACAAATGTGTTGAACATGCTAACTCCTGTCACAGCAGCAAGAAAAAAGAACCAAAATCTTTTTTTAATGATCATGAACTCAGGAATAAAATATTTCCATGCAAATGGTATTAGTATAATGGTTGCAGTGAGCCAGCGATAGAAAGCAAGTGTGACAGGTTGAATTGTTTTGATAACTCCTCTTGCAATAATAAAATTACCTGACCAGATAAGAGTGGCAAGAACTGCGAGACCGATCCCAATAAAAACCTGGCGTTGATGATGTGTGCTGTCCATTAAGCATGCGAAGATAAAGGAGAGGCAATAGTACGGCAGATTAATTTGAGGCAATATGATTAGTCCCGGCCTAAAGGCCGGGGTAATGAAATATAATTTTCAACAAAACTTAATGCGCAAAATCAAGCTCAAAGTTTCCTTTGATACGTTCAATCGAAGGATTGAAGTAACCAAATTTCAAATCGGGAAATTCTTCGCCGATCAATTCCATTAGTTGTTTTACCCCCAGGCATTCGCCACTATCTGTCACGCCAATTTTTCCAAGGTACCAGTCGGGATCAATATTGAAATTTCTCCACTGGATCATCTTTAATCCAGTTTCTTTAATAAGCTTTCTTAATGCTTCGTATTCGGCAACTGAATCTGTCATGCCCGGGAAAACAAAATAGTTGATGGATGTCCAGCCACCATAACTATTCATAACTTTCAGGCTTTCTACAATATCATCAAAATCGTAATTGTTGGGACGATAATAAGGCATGTAAATTTCTCTTCGTGCCGAGTTGGTACTTACCCGGATTGAATTTAATCCTGCTTCACATAAAACTTTTACAGCTTTTGGATCAGAGCCATTCGTGTTGATATTGATGCTGCCCTTTTTTGTATGCTTTCTTATTTCAATAATGGAATCACGAATTGTTTCCCACATCAACAAAGGCTCGCCTTCGCAACCTTGTCCAAAACTTATCAATGGATATGGGGCTGTTTCAAGATGAGGAACTGTGAACTCAACGATCTCTTCGGCCATTGGCTTAAAGTTCAATCTTTCTTGTGTTGATACGATCGGTTCTTCATCCGGTTGTAAAGAGATACAACCAACACAATTTGCATTGCAAGCAGGCGAAACAGGAACTGGACATTCCCAGCGACTTAATGAAAAATTTCTTGCTGCCGGACAATGATAGGTGAGAGCACAATTATTCATCAAATGATTTACAAGACGATTGTGCGGATATGCTTTTAATAAATGTGCAGCACCATCATTTACTTTTTGCTGATCATAACTTGCACATTCCTGGCGAATATCTTTTTCTATTCTTATTGCTGGTACATAAAACTTGTTATCATGCCAACCAACTGCTGTGTAACAAAATAATGGAAGTACCGGTGCATCTTTTTCCGACTCGTAAGCAGCTAAATAAAAACCCGTATGAGCAGGTGGAATGAATGCGGCAACGGCCCAGCCCTTTTCACATAAACGCATTTCACCTGTCTTTACATCAATGCCGATTCCTCTTCTTCCAGGCAGTTCATAAAGAGATCCGCCATCGGGTAATTCTATCCATTCATCTTCCGGAATTGGGATGGCGTCCCAACCTGTTCTGCCAACTGAGTACAGTGATGTGTCTTCGAAAATGTTTCCTTTTCCGTTGGAATAAAGAATATATGGAGAATGTTGAAAGTTCAAGTTATGAGTTATGAGTTATGAGTTATGAGTTATGAGTTATGAGTTATGAGTTATGAGTTATGAGTTATGAGTTATGAGTTATGAGTTATGAGTTATGACAGCATTAATCAAGCGTCAAAGTTCGCTATTTATTTAGTTGTTGTTTGCAAAAATCATTGAATTCTTTTTCATTAATGTCCTCATCGGAATTCAGGATAAGTTGCTGGAAAAGTTTATTGTTCTTAAAATCTATTGTGAGAAGACCATCTTTCAATATTACATTATTCACTTCGTTCCAATCCACTGTTTTTTCCACAATATAAGGAACCGCAATTCTTTTATCAGTCACATCTACTACCAGTTTTTTATGAGCAATAAAATCAAGTAAAATAAACAGGAATAACATTATCGTTATCCACCAAAATCCTTCTTTATACCATACAACTGCACAAACACCAAAGATTGACCGGTGCCAGAAATCAGGCAAAGGTTTTTTAGAGATCCATTCAATCACTGTAAAAAAAGTATAGATGGCTGTAATTAGTATTGCAAAAAGAAGTGCAAAGTTCGCGGCAATTCTTGTTTCACTATTCATTAAAAGAAATGCAAAACCAAGTAAATTGAATAATACCAGCAACTGGCTGATAAGCCTGTATTTTTTTGTTTTTTCGTTTTTAAGGATGAATGAATATTTCTTCATTGCTGAATAGAATTACTGAAGTACAAGAGTGCGACGAAACTGAGCTTAATAGTAGTAATTAAGTTGGGATCAAAAAATATTAAGAATTACAAGCCAGCAACAAATTACAAAGCTTAAAAAGTATTCTTGCACTTACATTACTGTCCCAATCATTATCTCCAACACCTGTTTCATTCAGATCAAAACCAATGATCTTCTTGCCGCTTTTTACAAGCTTATTAAAAATGTAAAATATTTGTTCTGATTCCATACCGCCCGGTACTGGCGTACCAGTATTTGGACAAAGCTTTGGATCAAGACCATCCACATCAAAACTGATATAAACTTTTTCGGGAAGCTTTGCTACAATTTCATCTGCTACATATTGCCATGTTTGGCCCTCATATAATCTTTCCTTCAATTCCCTGTCGAAATAAGTGATGACTTTATAATTACTGTTGAAAATATATTCCCATTCTGCTTCACTGTAATCACGAACACCAACCTGAATCAATCTTTCTATCTCCGGAATTTCATTCAGTGCATTGTACATGATACTGGCATGTGAATACACGAAGCCCATATATGCCTTGCGCAGGTCACAATGCGCATCTATTTGCAATACTCCAAAGTTGCCATGTTTTTCAGCGATGGCTTTCATAAAGCCAAGCGGCACGCTATGATCACCACCCAGTAATCCAACAAGCTTATTTCTGTCAAGCAGAGACTTTGTCTGATCATACACCCATTTATTCAAAAACAAACTTCCTTCATTTACATCTTTCAGGGTTTTTGTCATGAACTGATTAGCTTCAACTGCATCACCTTTTGAAATATAATCAATGAATAGTTCAGCTTCTTTGCGTAAATAATCACTTTTAAGTAACACTTTCCGGTCGATGCCCTTCATAAAAAAACCTTGCTTCCAACCTTCAGGCACATCGGGATCATAAAGATCTACTTGCAGACTTGCCATAAAAACATGCTCGGGAGCTCGGGCTGTGCCGGCACCATAACTTACAGTAACCTCCCAGGGTATAGGTAAGATCACAAGTTTTGCTTCATCTTCAGTAAAGGGCAATCCAAAAATATTGTTATAAGGATTGCTGACATTATTAGGATCAAATTTTGACAGGTCGGTCATGACGGGGTTTCAAAAGGCGTGCAAGGTAGTTAAAAAAAATAATGGACAATAGACAATTTGCAATGGCAATTGGCTGCACTATTTTTTGCCTTTTGCAAATTGCCCGTTGCTTATTATCAGTCGTTAAACTGATCCTTATCAAAGAAAACCCTGACAGTCCGACGACTTTTTGGTCTATCTTTGCGGTGCAAAATCGGATCATGAAAAAAACACATATTATTTTACTAGTTCTCATTATTGGCGCAATAGCCGCATTGATCAGTTTGATGCCAAAGGGTGGCGCAAAGCTCGGTGGCGATTTGTGGAGCAGCTATGAGACTATTGCAAGTGCAAAAGAAAAAGACGGCAAATTTGTACATGTAGTAGCAAAGCTTGATAAAACCCAGCCTATCGATTACGATGCAATTAAAAACCCTAATTATTTAAGTTTTACTGCAATTGATACTACGGGAGGAAAAGTGAAAGTAGTTTACAACAATGCAAAGCCCGATAATCTTGAGCATAGTGAACGCCTGGTGATGAAAGGAAAAATGAATGGTGAAGTTTTTGAATGCAATGAGATATTGATGAAATGTCCATCCAAATACACAGATGATCCAAATCGAATCCAGGAAAGTTTGCACAAAAACACTAATTAATTTCAATGGACTACATTGGTGAACACCTGTTGCCCGGTCAGATCGGTCATTTATTAGTTATCCTTTCTTTTGTCGCTTCTATTGTCGCTACAGTTGGTTATTTTATTTCTGCCAGGGCCACAAATCCAACAGATGAGGCAAGCTGGAAAAAACTTGCACGAGCTGCTTTCTTTGTTGATGTGATCTCTGTGCTTGGAATATTTGTTATTCTTTTCTCACTTATCTATAATCATCGTTACGAGTACCAATATGTTTATAAGAATTCAGGAAATGATCTTGAGCCAAAGTATATCTTAAGTTCACTTTGGAGTGCATCTGAAGGAAGTTTCATTTTATGGACCTTATGGCATGCAATTCTTGGTATAGTTCTAATATTTACTTCAAAAAAATGGGAAGCACCTGTGATGTCGATACTTTCATTTGCACAGGTTTGTCTTGCCACCATGATGCTTGGCATTTATTTCTTTGGAACAAAGATCGGCAGTAGTCCTTTTGCGCTTTTTCGCGAACAGATGCCTGATTTGCCGGTTTTCCAGTTTGCAGACTATGCAACGAGAATAAAAGATGGTAATGGGTTGAACATGCTTTTACAGAATTACTGGATGGTAATTCATCCACCAGTTTTGTTTCTTGGATTTGCAAGCACGGTTATTCCATTTGCATTTGCAATGGGTGGATTGATAACAAAGAAATATGGTGATTGGGTAAAACCTGCATTGCCCTGGGCATTATTTTCCGGCTGCGTACTTGGGGTTGGAATAATGATGGGAGGGGCATGGGCCTATGAATCGTTGAGCTTTGGTGGTTATTGGGCCTGGGATCCTGTTGAAAATGCATCACTTGTTCCATGGTTAACTTTAGTTGCTGGTATTCATACATTACTTATTTATAAAAGCACCGGCCGTTCATTACAAACATCTTTTTTTCTTATTGCTCTTACATTCATTCTTATTCTTTATTCTACATTCTTAACCCGCAGTGGCATTTTAGGTGAAACATCTGTACACTCATTTGCTGATCTTGGAATGAATGCTCAATTGTATCTGTTCCTTTATGTATTTTTTTGGGTGCCTGCTATTTTATCATTGAATGGGTTGAATAAAAAGCTAATTGCATCAGGTATTGCTATTTTGTTTATTCCTTTAGCAGGGTTTGTTCATCCGGTTTTTGCGCTTATTTCTCCTATTGCAGCATTGGTATTGTTCCTTTTAAATATGAATAAGCTGGTTCCTGCAGTTAAAAAAGAAGAAGCGGCTTCATCAAGAGAGTTTTGGATGTTTATTGGTTCATTGGTTATTTTATTTTCAGCAATTATTATAACGGTCCAAACTTCTTTACCGGTTTACAATAAGATTTTTAATAAAACAGTAGCGCCACCCCAAGACATTGAATTTTCGTACAATCGTATCCAGATATTTATTGCGATCATCATTGGCTTACTAACTGCAATTGGTCAATATTTAAAATATAAAGAGACAAGCTCAAATTATTTTATCAAAAAAATTGGATTGCCTTTTATTGCCAGTGCAGTTGCAAGCGGATTAATCCTTGCATTTGGTAATATCAATTACGATAAGTACGGATTAGGCTATCTTATTTTTGTTTGGACCGCCATAGCTTGCAGCATTTTTGCGATCATTGCTAATTTCTCATATATCTGGATCGGTATAAGAGGAAAATTGAATTTAAGCGGTCCATCCATTGCGCATTTTGGTTTTGGAATGATGTTACTTGGAATTCTTATCTCTTCATCAAAAAAGGAAATCCTTTCATATAATACAAGTGGAATTTTTGTACCATTAGGTGAAGGAAGCAAAGAGTTGCCCGGAGAAAACATGACACTTATCAAAGGACAGAAAATGGATATGGGAAGATTCTGGGTTACTTATGCAAGCGATTCTATTCATCCCCAAAAATCACAATGGTATTTCAAGATTAACTTTGAAGAAAAGGACAGTAAAGAAAAATTCACAATTACTCCAAACGCTTTTGTAAACTATAAAGGCAACGAAGGATTGATGGCCAATCCCGGCTCAAAACATTATTGGGATCATGATGTGTTTGGTTATATCACTACCATGACCGATCAATCAAAAAACGAGGATACATCAACATTCCATCCAAGGTCAATGAAGATCGGGGATACTGCTCGATATGGGAAAAAAGGATTTATGGTACTTGAAGATGTGAGATCTGTTGACAGCCTGCCTGTAGATATTTTTGGTACAGATGGAAAGTTATATGAAGCAAGGCTGAGAATATATCCCGACACGACCAAGCTTACTGAAGTTGATTTTTCAACGCCAAGGCTTGCTATAGCAAAAGGCAATTCTCTCAATGTTCCTGACACGATCAGATCTGGAACTATGATCAAGCTGAACAAATCTGATGGTAAGCAAATAGAGATCGGAGTAAGAGTGCCAAATACAGTTACTCAATATCTTACTTTAAAGGCTCTTAAGTTCCCCTTTATCAATCTTCTTTGGCTCGGCACTATTATCATGGCCATTGGCTTTATAATAAGCATGGTTAGAAGGATACGAATTAGCAAGTCCCAGGCTTGAAGACCAATCTTTTAACATTCCAAGACAGCGTTTAGCTTAGAAACCTTGTCATATTTTTGTACATTAGTTACATGAAAATGCATTGCAAACTGATATCGCTTTTAATAGTGGCAATATTTTTTGCTGCTGGCAATGCTTTTTCCCAAAATGATACCTTGATTGGTCCACCTGAACAAGCTCCGCCGATCGATAAGAAAAAATGGGGACCAAATGATACGATCATCACAAGTGCTATTTATTATCAACATGAATGGATGCCGTATAAGGAATTGGAGATGGCCTGGGTTTCGAACATGAGTGAAAGGAAGCTTGCTAAATATATCGAGGAATGGACCCGTCTTCGAAATGCAGTCTATGTTACATATCCTTATGCCCGTACCGCTGGTTATTTAATGAACGACATCAATGCAAAGATGTCCAATATGAAATCCAAGAAAGAAAGGAAAGCTTATTTAAAAACAAGAGAAAAAGAATTAAAAGATCAGTTTGCTGATCCGCTCTCTAATCTTTCTGTTTACCAGGGAAAAATCTTAATGAAACTTATTAATCGGCAAACAGGGAATAACTGTTATGAAATAGTAAAAGAATATCGTGGCGGCGTAACAGCAAGGGTTTATCAAACTGTTGCTTTCTTTTTTGGAAGCAGCTTGAAACAAGAATGGGACATGAACGATAAAGTTGATCGCCAGATCGAAAACATCGTTAAAGAAATTGATGGCACCTGGTATAATAATCCTTACAAACCGGGAATAAGATAATTTAAGTTTTATTTGAACTTTCATTAATGCATACACATAGGTGTATGTTTTTTATTTTCTACATTTGAGAATATGAAATTAGATCTACTTGCAATTGGCGTTCATCCAGATGATGTAGAACTTGGGTGTTCCGGAACTATTATCAATGAAATAAAAAATGGAAAGAAAGTTGGAATACTTGACCTGACGCAGGGAGAACTTGGATCCCGCGGTACTATTGAAACAAGGTATGAAGAAGCTGCAAAAGCTGCTATGATTATGGGTGTGCATGTAAGAGAAAATTTAAAGATGCGTGACGGCTTTTTTACGAACGATGAAGAACATCAGCGGAAATTAATTGTTGCATTAAGAAAACACCAACCTGAAGTTGTTATTACGAATTCTTTAAATGACCGGCACCCTGACCATGGTCGTGCCGCCAAATTAACAACCGATAGTTGTTTCCTTTCGGGGCTTGTAAAAGTGGAGACAAAGGACGAACAGGGAACCCAACAAGAACCATGGCGGCCCAAATATGTTTTTCATTATATACAGGACCGTTATCACGAGCCCGATTTTGTTATTGATATTTCAGACGTATTTGAACAAAGAATGGAAGCTGTAAAAGCATATACAACTCAGTTTTATAATCCGGATAATGAAGATGATGGGCCTCAAACCTACATTTCTACTTCAGCATTTCTTGATAGTATAATTGCAAGAGCAAGGGTAATAGGAAAGAAGATCGGCGTCCAATATGGTGAAGGTTTTAATACTGAAAAGAGCCTGGGGATAAAAAGCCTGGATTCCCTTGTAAAAATTGAAACATAAACCGTTAATTTATTTGAGGGTGAATAACTTATCAAAAATTTATCCTCTTACTTCACTAAACAAACATACTTTTGCGTTTCTTAAATAAGGCATAGATTATGGCATCCCCAAAATTTCACAGCATCTCACATTCATTTTATTCGGAACTCAAAAGCAGGGTTAGCGGATACTTTGAAGAAGTGCGAAAATCTCCTACAGGAAATTACCAGCTTTTCACAAAAGCTATAATCCTTGTAATAGCATTTGCGCTGGTATATACCCACCTTGTTTTTTTCACACCATCGGTTGTATGGGCATTGCTGGAATGCATCTTATTGGGAGGTATCGTGGCTGCAATTGGTTTTAATGTAATGCATGATGGGGCACATGGTAGTTTTAGTAAATATAAATGGCTGAATTCAGTGGCTGCATTTTCTCTAAATGTACTTGGTGGTAGCAGCTTTATGTGGAATATAAAACATAATATCATTCATCATTCATATACCAATGTGGAAGGTGTTGATGACGATATTGAGATACAACCATGGATGAGGATGAGCGAATCGCAAAAAAAATATTGGGCGCATAAATACCAGCATTGGTATTTCTGGTTTTTTTATAGCCTGCTTTATCTAAGCTGGATGTTTATATCGGATTACATGAAATATTTTAAAGGGAGAATTGGAAAAATACCTCTTAAGAAAATGAATCTTTCTGATCACCTTGTTTTCTGGGGTTTTAAGCTTTTTCACCTGTTACTTTTCATGGGTATCCCTGTTTTCATGCTTGGTTTTATGGACTGGCTGATCGGCTTTTTAGTATTTACAACATTCGCTGGTTTTGTATTAAGTATCGTGTTTCAGCTTGCACATACGGTAGAACACACACATTTTGTAGTGCCTGATGCAGATACCAACAAAATAGAAGAGGAGTGGGCTATCCACCAGGTGAAGACTACTGCAAACTTTGCCACAAAAAATAAAATTGTCACTTGGCTTGTCGGCGGATTGAACTTCCAGATCGAACATCATCTTTTTCCGAAGATCTCACACATACATTATCCTGCTATCAGTAAAATAGTGCAACAAGTCTGCAGAGAACATGGTATTGGGTATATTGAATATCCTAAAGTTCGCTACGCAATTGCTTCTCATGTAAGTTTTCTTAAGCATATGGGTAGACTGGGCACGATCCTCCCAATAATGTTTCTGTAAAAGTCAACGAAATAATAACGAACGTTTCTTTTTATTGAGACCGCATCTCCTTTATCTTTGCGGCCAAATTTGACTTTACATGCATTTCCAGTTTACAGAAGAACAATTGATGATTCAAAAAGCCGCCAGAGATTTTGCAGAAAACGAATGTAAGCCCGGTGTAATTGAAAGGGATGAGAAACAAACTTTCCCTAAAGAGCAAGTAATGAAACTAGCCGATCTCGGCTTTTTAGGCATGATGGTTCCTCCTGAATATGGCGGAGCTGGCATGGATACAGTCAGCTATGTACTGGCCATGGAAGAAATAAGCAAATGGGATGCGAGCACAAGTGTAGTAATGAGTGTTAATAATAGCCTTGTTTGCTATGGCCTGGAGAAATTTGGCACAAAAGAGCAAAAGGAAAAATATCTAACGCCGTTGGCTCAAGGCAAAAAAAATGGCGAGTTATACATCGGTGCATTTATGCTTAGTGAGCCAGAAGCAGGCAGTGATGCAACATCACAAAGAACAACTGCGGAAGACAAGGGCGATCATTATCTATTGAATGGTACAAAGAACTGGATCACGAATGGTGGTACAGCGTCTGCATATTTAGTAATGGCGCAAGCAGATGTGAAAAAAGGTTCAAGGGGTATTAATACTCTAATTGTAGAAAAAAATTGGCCAGGAGTAGTTGTAGCAGCTAAAGAAAATAAATTGGGAATACGAGGAAGCGATACGCATACAGTTATGTTCAATGATGTGAAAGTTCCAAAAGAAAACAGGATAGGAGAAGAAGGGTTTGGTTTCAAATTCGCAATGCAAACACTGGCCGGTGGACGAATTGGTATTGCATCACAGGCATTAGGAATTGCGAGTGGTGCTTATGAATTATCAAAAGCTTATTCAAAAACCAGAAAGGCCTTTGGTACAGAGATTATGAATCACCAGGCAATTGCTTTTAAGCTGGCAGATATGGCTACCAGGATTGATGCAGCTCGGTTGCTTTGTCTGAAAGCAGCATGGGAAAAGGACAATAATTTAGATTATGCAGTGAGCAGCAGCATGGCAAAAGTATATGCTTCCGAGACTGCAATGTGGACGTCAGTAGAGGCTGTACAGATCCACGGCGGTTATGGTTTCGTAAAAGAATATCATGTGGAACGATTAATGCGTGATGCTAAGATCACACAGATCTATGAAGGTACGAGTGAGGTGCAGCGGATCGTGATCAGCAGAAGCATTTTAAAATAATGAGCTAATTAGCAGATGTGCCAATCCCCACAAGCCGGGATAAGTTGTGCAAATGAAAGAAAATTGTTTATGTAATATGTCCCGCATTTGCGGGACTTTTAATTTTGTAATATGGCAGTGAATAAAGAAGCATATCATCAAATAAACGAGGAACTAAGATTGTCGAAAATTTCACTTGTTGCAGTTTCCAAAACAAAGCCTGTTGAGGATATTCTTGAATTGTACAATTTAGGTCATCGGGATTTTGGGGAGAACTATGTGCAGGAGTTAGATGAAAAGGCTCAGCAACTTCCCAATGATATTCGCTGGCATTTTATAGGTCATTTGCAAACGAATAAAGTGAAATTTGTTACTCCGTTCATCTATCTAATACATGGGGTTGATAGTTTAAGATTATTGAAAGAAATAAATAAGCAGGCAGAAAAAAATAAACGTGTTATTGATTGTTTGTTACAGGTCCATATTGCACAGGAAGAAACAAAGTTTGGATTTGATGAAGCTGAACTTTTAAATCTGGAATTAAAACAATTTTTAAATGTGCGGATAAAAGGCTTAATGGGAATGGCAAGCCTGACCGGTGATATCACTAAAATAAGAATTGAATTCAGATCCCTAAAGATCCTTTTTGAAAAACTAAAACTTCAAAATCCGGAACTTTCAATTCTTTCCATGGGTATGAGTGCTGATTATAAGATTGCGATAGAAGAGGGATGTAATATGGTTCGCATTGGTAGTTTGCTATTTGGCGAACGTAATTATCAATAATATTTTATACTCCTTTAGCCCTGCTAAGCACTTTATTTTTCCACGCCCAGAATAATCCGAATACAAAGCCGCTTGTAAAAAATCCAAGGGTAAATAGAGCGGCCTCACTACTGCCATAAAGATCTCTCATGTTTTTCCATATCAAAAAATAGACAGGCAGATTCGCCAGCAAAGCAAAAATGATTGGGAAGAAAATGAATTGTTTGTCATTCACGATCTTTTTATTGACTATTCTTAAAGTAACGAGGTAGATCAACAGGAAAAGGACAAGAAACCCGGCAAACGTCAGCATCGCAAAGCTAGTGACATCAATAAGGCTGAATTCATCATAAGAAAAAAATGCTGCAATAAGGATGGCGAGCATTCCGGATAACCACGATAAAAGAAATGATAAGAAATAAAGCATACAACTATTTTATATAGCAACGTGATGAAGGTTCTGTTTTCTTTTCTTCAGGATGACTTTTGCTGCTACAAACAACAATGCAATTGCTGCTATTGTAAAAAAAGTGACAAGTAAATGTGGGTTTATTGTAATACTATCTACAATTTTATTGCCAGCTAACTCTTCTTTTGTGATCTTTCTTGCTCTTACTTCATTGTTTACTGAATTTTCCAGCACCCACAAATTGCCATTGTTATCAAAGATGCCGCTGCAAACAGTCCAGAGTGATTTGCTGGTGAGAATCGTCTCAGGACTTCCGTCCGAACCAATACGAAATACTTTTTTTGAATCCAGCATTGCGATATAAACGTTATCCGCCGCATCTGTCCATATTCCATAGCTATCGTAATTTCGTCCCATCATTGAGAAGTCAGTTGATTTGCTTCCAATGTTTTCGGCCAGTGTTTCCAATTTCCCATTCGGTAGTAATCTATGTAGTTTGTTGCTTTCAGTAAAATACAATGAACCATTTTTTGTTGCTTTCAACCATCCAATAAAACCGAATTTTCCTTCAGCTATTTTCACTACTTCACCAGTCTTTGTTTTCTTCATGATCCTTGATGTGGTAAATCTTTCAACCCAATACATATTTCCCAAAGAGTCTCTTGTAAAACTATAGTTGCTTAAAAAACCCTCTGTTGGTTCGATCTCTTTTAACAGTTCACCATTCTTTTTTAAACACCAGGCGTAATGCCCCCAGGTGTTTTTGGTTTCGCCGTTGTACCAAAGATGTTCGCCATATAAGTTATCTTGTTCATCAATATACAACTCATGTGTGTGCACACCGGTTACTACCACAGATCTACTACCATCTAAAGATATCTTCCATACTTGCTTCAGATCTGTATAAAAGATATTTCCATTACTATCTTTTACTATCCCAATTCCCGGATGAGCAGCAATTGTAAATGAAAGCATGAACAGAAAAATAAAGATTGAAAGTTTTCTCATGGCTATACTCTATTTTTTAGGATAATCAGGAATATTTTTTCCGAGATAAATATTGCGTTCGGCTTTGAGCATATTGCCCACATCTTTCACTTTTATTATCCCACTACCTCCGCGATCCTCACAATTTTTTCGTTCTTTGGCTGTGAGTATTGGGTCGTCATCAAAAAGATATTCATCTATCCAGTATTCATTCTTATCAGGCTCTTTAATTGTAATATGAATATGCTCAGGATTTTGTCCACCGGGATAGGCAGCCGGTCTTAATGTAAAAAATTTATATTCACCTTTTTCATTTGTCTTCATCCAGCCTCTTATATATCCATGACGTTTTCCCCAACCTGTTTCGTCACCTTTTTTGGGATAAATACCTGTTTGGTCGGTATGATATACATATACAATAACATTTGGTGCCGGTGTGCCGTCGGCTTTATAAACTACTCCATTTATTGCAAGTCTTTTTCCCTTTTCATTCCAGTCAGGCAGCCAACAGAGCTCTTTTAAGGAGTCAAATGGGATCGGTGATTCATGAATAGCCTCACAACCTTCACAACTTCCACCAACATGGGTTTTATACGTGGTTGCTTTATTGGTGCTATTTTGTGTGCATCCAATAATTGAGGTAAGGATCGCTGCGATAAAAAGGAATGATCTCATAAAAAATGTTTTACAACCCAAAGGTCATATGAACAACGGCTCTGTATAAAATTCTTTACATATCTGGTAAACAACACTTGATGAAATGTTTGAATGCATTTCGTCAGGAATAAGCCGCAACTGGTGTAAACTTTATTACCGAAGGGAAATCGTAATTTTATTTTGCCTTATGCACAATGCAGCTTTTTTTATACGGTACAAATTGAACCATGTTTTTTTCTGGTTGTTCATTTTTGGGATATGGTTCATGCTTCGATACGAGGGTTATGATACGACTGCTATCGCTTTCAAAGTAACATTTGTCAAGCTTGTTGACCTGGTATTAATGGTCTATATAACCAATTACCTGCTTATTCCATATTTTTTATACAAAAAGAAGTACGGTATTTTTATTTTGCTTTTTCTCGTGATGATCTTAATAAGCAGTGTTGTCAAAATGTATGTAGTAGGCCAACTTACAAATGATCCATCTATTTTTTCTACAAGTGGTAACCTTAAAGGCCGGATCTATGATAATGTTATACCTCATTTTTTCCTGGTAATAGCCAGTGCATCATTTAAGCTTGTGGTTGACCAGATCAACCTGCAAAAAAAGATGGCAGAGCTTGCAAAAGATAAAGCTGAGGCCGAATTAAATTTTTTAAAATCACAGATCAACCCTCATTTTCTTTTTAATTCATTGAATTCGGTCTATTTCCTGATCGATAAAAGTAATACCGAAGCGAGGCAAGCTTTACATAAGTTTTCCGATATGCTTCGTTACCAGCTCTACGAAGCAAATGGTGAGAAGATCCCGATCGAAAAGGAGATCGATTATCTACAGGATTATGTTCATTTACAACAGTTGAGAAAAGATGAGAATTATAAAGTGCAATTCAATTACTCGCAGGAGGTAAAAAATTTTTCAATAGAACCACTCTTGCTTATACCTTTTGTTGAAAATGCTTTTAAGCATATTTCGCATAAAACAAAGGGCGATAATTTTGTAAAGCTGGACATGACACGAAGCAATGGTTATTTCGAATTCAGTGTAGAAAATTCTTGTGAAAAAGGAATTTATACAACAGAGCAACATGGAGGGATCGGAATGAATAATGTGAAAAGAAGATTGGAACTACTCTACCCGGATGCTCACCAGCTTACTATAGCGGATGATGCTGAAAGGTTCAAAGTAAATCTAAAACTAAAAATTTAAAATTATGTTAACCGGAATGTTATTAAGAAAAAAGGGGGAAATTAAAATATTGACAGCGGTGTTAATTGCTTCTTCATTATTATTGATCGGTGGTATTTTAATCCTTATAAAATGATCAACTGCCTTATTATAGATGATGAGCCACTTGCCAGGAAAGGATTAAGAGAGTATATATCTGATGTCGATTTTCTTCATCTTGCCGGTGAGTACGACAATCCATTGAAAGCAACTGATATGATCAGCAGGGGAGAAGTACAGCTTCTTTTCCTCGACATTCAAATGCCAAAGATCACAGGGCTTGATTTTATGAAAACATTGCAAAAGCCTGTTCCTGTTATTTTCACTACTGCTTTTCCTCAGTATGCTTTGGATGGATTTGAATTGAATGCGCTGGATTATTTAGTCAAGCCAATTTCTTTTGATCGGTTCTTAAAGGCTGCTCTTAAAGCAAAAGAATATTATGAAGTAAGACAAAAGAATGAGGCAGATAAAACTGTTGCTCCTGAGTCTAACGACTATTTTTTTATCAAAGCGGATAATAAGCTCGTAAAGGTTTCTTTCAATGATATTTTATTTATTGAGGCTCTGCAGAATTATGTTGTCGTACATACATTGGAAAAAAAAATGATCACATACCTCACATTTAAATCAGTTGAAGAATATCTGCCGGCTACGCAATTTATTAAAGTACATAAATCTTTTATAGTATCATCTACAAAAATAGATAGTATCGAGGGCAATGATATTCGTATTGGTCAGCATCATATACCTATCAGCCGGAACTTAAAAGATGAAGTGATGGACAAATTATTGAAGGGAAAGTTTCTCAAAAGATAACCTGTGCATATCTAAAATTTTATAGCCGCAGAAAGTTTGGTAACTTATAGGGAATAAAACCAACAGGTATGAAAAAACATATCGTTTCCCACATCGCCATCTATATACTTGCCGTCGTTATGATCATCTTTGGTATCTACCATTTTAAAAACCCAAAGGCCATGATGGAATATGTTCCTGTAGATCTTCCTAACCCAGTTTTGTGGGTCAAGGTCGTAGGGGCAGCATTTATCCTTGCGGCTGTTTCATTCATTTTTAATAAGTATGTAAAGATCACAGCCTATTTACTGGCGCTGATGCTTTTTATCTTTGCTTTTTTTGTTCATGGAGAAATTTACATGAATGCCGGTTCAGATGAAGTGAAAGTCGATGCGCTGATCAATATCTTAAAGGATACAGCATTGGGTGCATTCGCTTTGCATATTGCCGGGAGTGCAGATAGCCATGGTATAAAGTTTTAAGCAAAATATTTCTGGTTTTTTAACAAGATGGCCTTTCCAACAGTGGCCGGAATGTGTATTTTTACAACTAATCATACTTATGAAATATTTAGCATACTTATTCTTCCTCTTGCCAGCATTTGTAAATGCACAGGATTGTACTTTGAAAAATGAAAAGGACAGGTTTAACCAGGATCCAAGATTAACAACAGGTTTTATTACACTTGGCGCCGGCAATGATAAATTCTTGCTTTCTATATCAGCAGATAAAAAAGAAGTGGACTATTTTTTTGCATTGGATAAGTCAACCATGTGTTTTAATGATTATTCAAGAGTGATCGTAGCTTTTGATACCAAACAAAAAGGGAATTATAAAAATGGAGGCACAACAAACTGTAAAGGATATTTTCATTTTATTTTCCCTAACCAGGAAAACCTGAATGTTAATCTTACCAATCTTTCTCAAAAGAAAATTGCAACGATACAATTTACTGACACCGGTAATAATAAAAAGATCATTACCGTTCGCCCGGAAGACCAGGAGACGATCATGAAGCTTACCACTTGTGTACTTGCTGAGCTGGAAAAATTACGTATTGATACTTGGAAGCCTAAACAATAATTGTCATTTATATAATCTTATTGCAGCGGCGATCTCAAAAACTGCTTAATCGTTTGTGTATTTGAGTTTGATTATCCAATGATCAAATATGATCAAACATCCAAATGATCATTTGTTTTAACTGTATGCTTCATATTTATATTATCGGTAATTTACAGGAGATAAGAAAAGTGCATGAAGAAATATTTAATAAGTTTCTCTATGGTTGTACTTGCTGCCTGCAACTCTGAAGAAAACTCCGAAAGTAAAGCTGATATAGTTGCCAAATTTATTGATGGAACATTTGGGTATGATCTTAATTTCCTCAGGCAATATCATAAAGATATAGTTGTGCTTGGTGATAGTGCAGAAGCTCAAATAATCATTTCCCCTGCATACCAGGGACGAGTAATGACGAGTACTACAGAAGGTAATAAGGGAATTAGTTTCGGATGGGTGAATCATAAACTTATTGCGTCAGGAAAAACTGCCGAGCATATTAATGCATTTGGTGGCGAAGAACGGTTTTGGCTTGGCCCTGAAGGCGGTCAGTTCTCTATTTATTTCAAAAAAGGCGTGGAGTTCAAATTTGATAATTGGTTTGTACCAAAGGAGATCGATACAGAGCCATTTGAATTGGTTTCAACGACAAGGACTGATGCCAGGTTTAAAAAAGAAATGCATCTTGAAAATTATTCAGGTAATAAATTCGATCTCGTTGTTGATCGTACTATTCGTTTGCTGGATAAAGCTTCAATTAATGCTTTATTGGGAGTAGCTGTTCCCGAAAATGTGCAGTCAGTCGCATTTGAATCAGGCAATAGCATTACAAATATTGGGACCACAGCCTGGGATAAAAAGACAGGCATGCTTTCGATCTGGATCTTAAGCATGTTGAATGCATCATCACAGACTACAGTAGCAGTTCCCTATAAGCAAGGTGATTCATTGATGCTCGGTAAAATTGTTACTGATGATTATTTTGGAAAAGTGCCCCCTGACAGGTTAAAAATTGATAGTGGATTGATCTTATTTAAAGCAGATGCATTGCTTCGTAGTAAGATAGGAGTTTCGCCGAAAAGAGCTTTGCCATTTGTTGCAAGTTATGATGCTGTAAATAGTGTACTGACCATTGCACAATTTACATTATCTGGCACTACTGACTATGTAAACTCATTATGGAAACTACAAGACGATCCCTTTTCAGGGGATGCCGTGAATGCATATAATGATGGAGAAATTGCCGGGGAACAAATGGGAAAATTTTATGAGATCGAAAGTTCATCACCTGCTGCAGCGCTGGAGCCAGGCGGATCAATACAACATATTCATCGGACGATACATTTAAAAGGACATAAGGAAGACCTGAATAGAATTTCAATGAAAATTTTAGGGAAACCAGTTGATGCTATAAAATTATAAGCGTTATTATTCTTGCTCCACAAAATGCCAGCAGACCCCTGCGATATCAATAATGTTTACTTCTTTCCCATAAGGTTGCATGGAAGCTTCGCCGATCCTGATGCCAAATTTTTCTGGTAATTTTTTCTCAATCACATCTTTTCTGAATTCGTCTACACTGGTTACGCCGACAGTGATCATAAAATTTTCAGCGAAGTCCCTATTATCGAATTTCTGTAAAATGAACATGCATCCGTCTTTTTCAAAACCAACATAATCTCCTGCATCCCACCTGGTATTAAATCCCAATTGCCGGAAAAATTCTTTTGAGCCTGCAAAATCTTTTCCTGACGGAACAAAGGGCTGTAATGAAAGAAATTTCATAAAATGTATTTCACTAAAGTTATAAAATAATATATTGGTGTAAATAATCTTGTAATCCAGTAATGACATCGCATCGAAAATATAATGATGTAAATTTCTTCCTTGTAGCAATTGCATTTATCAGCGCATTTAATTATTATCTCACCTGGTCTAATATTAAATTCAATTGGTTTCTTGTTTATACTTATGCGATCGATACTATACAGGGATGGCTGGCATGGTGGGCAGTTCGAAGCATTATTATTTATTTAGATAAAAGAATGCCTTATGGTAGTCAACCATTAAAAAGAATTCTTGTTCAACTGGTTCTTACAACCGCAGCTGGAATGGCGATCATAATTTTATTGACGGAATTGGTGAGTTGGATCGCCCGGGGCAAGCCGGCAGTTCCGAATTTTTATTTCTTTGATATTTTCATAATTGTCATCTGGTTTTTTGTTATAAATGGAATTTATATTGGCATGCATTATTATAGTGAATGGAGGGAATCAGAACGGCAGAGACAGGAAGAAAAAAAAATGAGAACAGGCGGATTTACCGTAAAACATGGTAATCAAAACCTTTTATTTCCTTTTGATGACATACTTGGATTTTATGCAGAAGGTGGGTATACTATTTTGCTTACCAAAGAGAACAAAAAATATTTTCCGGATCGGTCACTTGATAAGATCGAAACGACCCTGCCTGAAGAGCTATTTTTCCGTCTAAACAGGCAATACATACTTCATCGCAAAGTATTGACTGGGTTTAAAAGAACAGGAAATGGTAAGATTGATGTACTGGTCAGTGCCCAGGAAAATCTTCCCTCCTCTATTGCCGTCAGCCGTACAAAGGCAGTTAGTTTTAAAAATTGGTTCGGAATTGAATAAATCAAGTTTTTTGATGCATTTCATACCCGGTTTTGCTACACTTCAACCCAGGCCGGTAAGAATTGGTGATTTTAGTGAAACATTTCAAGGTAAATTTTGATACATCCTGTCTTAATACCGTGGTTTATATTTGGAATAGGGCTTGTCTCGGTTGTTGTTTTGTAAAAAAAATAAACATGAAAAAGTTATTGATCTCTTGTCTTTCCATTGTGTCTTCACTTTCTTTTTTTGGGCAAACAGTAAAAAATTGCAGTCCCGATGTGGCTATTAATGCTGGTTTTTCAAAAGCACCAGCATTGGACTCTATTTTAAAATACTATACCACAAACATGCTTCCTGGTGCGTCACTCGCAGTTTATTCTGAAAAGGAAGGTTGGTGGGCCGGGGCACAGGGATATGCGGACCTGGAAAAGAAGTTGCCCATGACCAATTGTCATTTGCAATACCTACAGAGTGTTTCTAAGAGCTATATGGCTGTTGAAATATTGCAAATAAAAGAGCAAGGTAAAATTGATCTTGACGCACCCATGACAAAATACCTGCCAGCTAAGTATAGCAAGTATATTAAAAATGCCGACGCTGTAACTATAAGAATGCTACTAAACCATACCTCCGGAATACCTGAGTATAATGAAGCCCCGTCGTTCGTTTCAAATGTTATTCTTCATCCATTACAAAACTTTTCTTCAGAAGATTGTTTAAAAGGAATTAATGGAATGGAATTTCAATTTGCACCAGGTTCAAAATATAAATACACGAATACAAATTATTTGCTGCTTTCATTGATCGGGGATGCTATAACCGGTGATCATGCAGGCTATATCAAACAACATATTTTTAAACCTCTTGGATTGAATAATAGTTATTACGGTAAAGACGTAAATTATTTAAAAGGATTATCACTGCCGCAATCGTATTGGGATGTTTTTAATAACGGGATAGCTATCAATGCTACACCATTTCAGCAGATGACAGTTGTTTGTTCAAAAGGAGATGATGGAATTGTCTCTACTACTACTGATGCGGTAAAATATTTAAAAGGATTAATGGAAGGAAAATTATTAAATGAAGCATCTATGAAAGAACTAATGGAATTCGTAAAAGATGATAAAGGTCATAAGCGATATGGTATGGGAATAACATATTTTGATTTAGGCGGTCTTCCTGCTTACGGTCATGGCGGTGGCGGGATTGGTGGAGGTTGTGGATTGATATACGTTCCTTCACATAAGGTCTATCTTTTCATGGCAACGAATACTGGCTGCTTTATTGATAGTAAGCTTTCTGCAAAAGCGGGGGAGATGAGAGATGCGATCCTAATGTCTTTGCTGCAATAATAGGAAAGTCTGTTTACTCTGTTCTTTGTTGTCTTTCATATTCCAAAGAAACACCTGCATCTACAGCAAAGCAACCTGAAACAATAGTGAGCTTATTCCCGGAAATTTCATAAAAAGTTTTCGTGGTTGTCATATTGTTATCAAAAACTATCCGGCTGGTATATTTTCCAGCCGGAATATTTAAGCAAGTGGATTCACTAGCTGTCAGGTCTTCTATAACCTGGAACTCGCCACTGTTTGTTATTGTACCATTATCTATTCTTTCATATTTATTGCGTGTAAAACTTATTATATGACCGTTACCGGGAAGATAGTCGGATGATATCATGGACCTTGCACTTCTTAATTCCCAAACACCTTCCAGCCCTACTGAGCTATCATTACTTTCTTTTTTACAACTGGTATTAACAAGTAGGATGACCAGGAAAAGTAGCAAAGAATATCTTTTCATCATTGGGTTTTAAACATGACAACGCTTTTACGAAGACCGTTGCAGGTTCGGCATTTTATTTTAAGCTATTAAGATCGAGTTCAAAAAGACAGCAATTTGGTTCGGTGTGATAATGAGCCGGTAGATTTGAAGTATCTGTCAATATAAATATGCCCAGAAATTGAAAACCGGCAGATGTGTAATGCCTGATCAGGCTAATATTATTTCCCAACGTATCTAATCGTACAAACCGTTTGGCTTTATTCATTGCATATTCTTTTGCCCAACTAACAATTTTATCAATATATCTGTTTCCACGAAAATCCGGATGGGTAGCAATCCGATGAATATAAATAGCATCGCTCTTTTCTTTTTCTTCCCAAATTTCCTTGTCTGAGAAAGTTATGGCCCAGTTGCAGGCTATAGTATCATTAACAACCAATTTCCACTGTCGTTGTTCTTCTATTTCTCTTTCAATAAATTCTTTTTTAAAAATTGGCCACACCACCATTCCTTTTTGCGTTTGCAGATCTCTTGCGGATTGATAGAGAGCTAAGATTCTGCTGCTATCAGCCAACGTACAATTTTCGATCTTTTCATTCATTCTGTACTGATGTTTTATAATGTAAATATCCAAATGTTTTTGTTGTCAATAAACCCGAAACTTGCTGTATTTCTTTTAACCATTTCACATCTTCATTAACCTTAAATAACATTGGCATTAACGATTCCTTATCTGTTTTTTGGCACGATGGCATCTGCTTTGAATAATAGTAAGCAACCGGAAAAAATAAATTGGTTTTGCAAGCTTCCGGTAGCGATGCAAGACAAAACAATAAAACAATTAATATGAAAAAGATCTTTACAATGTGTTTGGGTTTAGTACTCACGGCTGCAGTTTTTGCGGCAGACCGGAGACCTGATGTAACCATCATCTCGATGAAGAAATATGAGATCGTTGTCGACGGTAAAACATATTTCAGTAATAGCGGGAGACTGGATATTGATAACCTGCATAATGGCCGTCATTCAATACAGGTGTATGAAATGAACAACCGTAGCTTTTCAATCTTTAAAAGAAAGCAGTTGGTTGCAAGCCAGTCATTCCAGCTTAGAAATAATGATGTCAAAATCACCATCGATCGTTTCGGTCGTCTTATGATCACAGAAGATAAGTTCGGACGTAATGATAGATACGGAAAAGATGATAAAGGTTGGAACGATCATGATAGGAGAGATGATCGTGGCAAGAGATTCTAATTAACGAAGAAAACCTAAATTATAGTTGCCCTGATTTATTCCGGGCAACTTTATTTTGAAAGCTATTTATCTAAAAACTCTTTGATCATTGTTGCAGTTGTTTCAGGCATTTTACTTTCCTTTTCGACAGAGCAAATTTCTCCAATAAAGGAACCATGTGTCCCAGGTAATATCATTAACTGGGCATGGGGAATGATTTGCGACATTTTCACCGTATGCTCTTTTGTTACTACATCTTTATCGCCAACTATGATAAGTGAAGGATTTTTTATGGAAGCTAAATCATCATCTTTCCAATCTTTAAAATTTAGCATTCGCTCCTTGTCTTTGTTAAACATTGTTTGCAATCCTTGCTGATCATTTTTGATCTGTAAGTAATAAGTTTTTAAAAGAGCCGGCATGTTTTCTAAAGTTGCTTGTTGCATTCCTTCGAAAAAGCCCGTTATCATTCCTTCTCTTTTATAAAAAGATGATATGATCACCAATTTATCTGCAAGCTCTGGATGTCTGATTGCAACTTGCATAGTTGTATTACCGCCATTGCTAAAACCGAGAATATGTGCTTTGTTTATTTTAAGATAGTTAAGTAACCCGGCAACATCATCAGCATCTTGTTCGAACGATTCTGGATTATTCCTGTCATTGGTATGGCCATGAGCCTGTAATTCTACAGCGATGACTTTATAATGCTGGGCAAGCAAAGGGAGAATATTGCTGAAAGAAGTTTGTATGGTTGAGCCGCCACCATGAATTAAAACAAGAGGAATGCCTTCTCCATGAATCTCGTAATACATGTTAAGATCATTTATCGGGGCATAACCGCTGTCCTTTTTTACCTCTTTAATATCATTTTTCATAGATATTGATTCATGGTTTGAATTTGTACAACTAAATATGATGAATAGTGATAGGCTTGTTAATATGATCTTCATCACCTGTTTTATGCAAATGTAGTCATAGCGAAGAGCTTATTCTTAATTAAAAAGAGGTCTTGTGTTAAACAAGACCTCTGAAGTTTTATAACAGATTTTTCCTGGATTCTTTAACAGTTATAATAAAATTTTTTGTTTGGAAAATAATAGGATCAAAAGAATAAAAATAGAAAAAATTGTGCCGACGGGAAGATACCAAAGTGTCAAAATGCAGGTTATAATTCCCAACATATAAGTCCAGCTTTGATTTGTCCATAGACTATACAGCCAGAATAACCATAATAACCCAAGTACAATGAACAGAGGGCCAAGTTTAAAAACGTCAACCTTTAATTTATAAAAAAGCTCGGCCCAGGGTCCTGGCTTTTCAGGTCCAATATATTTGCCTTTTATCATCACGTAAATGCCATCAAGCAGCATATAAGCACCATTCAAAAAGCCGAATATTGTGATCAATATTTTCATTCTTTAATATCTTGCCTGTGTTACTCTTCGCAAAACAAAATTGTAAGGAGAAAATTAAAGTTCGATAAATTTATTTAATTGGATCAACGCCATCTGCTTTTATTCTCTGAATTATTTTGGCACCTACTTTTTTACCTAACTCAAGGGCCACTTCATTATCAGTACGAAAATGAATGCCAGCCTGGAAACGGGATTCGGCGGCGTCTTTAGCTTTCTGCCTGAAGATATCTTTATCTTCCGGAAAAAAGTATGAATAGATTTCAGCAGTGACACTTGAAAGGGCAGCGTGTCCTGAAGGATAGCCGGGAAATGGAGGAGTTACTAATATTGCAGGACGAAATGTTGTATCATATTGATTGGGACGGATACCCCAATATGCATATTTCGCATCCCAACATGCAACAAATCCATCATAGCTGGCGACGCTTACCGTAGCAATGATTTGAGCTGCACGTGGCGGATTAAGATGAAGGTTGGTTTCAAATATCTTTTTGGTTAAATAATCTGAGAACCATGATTGATTAGCCCAGTAAAAAGCATTCGATAACGAACGAAAAGTTTGTTTATAATTTTTCAATTCTGACATGTCTTTAGCAAAATCCGGAGGAGGACCCGGACGAAATTCGCTACCACTTGCAAGCACTACCGTTTTATTTTGTCCCGCTGATGGAAACATTGCATATCGACCTCTCCATAATCCTGGTTTGTCAGGAACCTTTCCATCCCATTGTGCAGTTGATATATAATCTTTCGTATGTTCAATTTCTTTTTCAGCAATTTTTTTTCCTAGCTCAAAACCCGCACGGGTATCACTTGGAAACGCAACTCCTGCTGCAATCCTTGATTCCATCAATTGTTGAGCAAGCTTCTTTACAGAATCAGCCATAGCTGGATAAAATTTAGAGAAGATTGAAACAGCTACGCCAGCAGCAACAGAATATTCACAAGGGTATGAAGGACTTTCTGGCTTGACGCTATAAACATTTATTTTTTTATCAGCATTGAAAGGACGTGGACGCTTATATGCATATTTTGTATCCCAGGCGGCGATGGTTGCATCATAGGTAGCTGTTCCGAGTAACAGATTTGCCAATGCTCCATATCTGCCGGTGTCGACAGTCCATAATTTGTTCATCATTTCCTGCCAACGATAACCGGGAGTACCTGCATTCCAAAAATTGATCTGTTGCTTTGTTGTTGCATCCATGTTTTTTTGGCGTGCAATTACTTCTGCAATTTCGTTTTTATAAGATGATGGTGCCGGTAAACGATAGTCTTTACCTGAACTAATAAACCATGTTTTCCAATTTCCTGCTCCAGGTTCAATTTGTGCATCCAGTTGTACAACTGCTAAAAGAATAGCGATGATAATTGAGTACTTTTTCATTTTATTGATGATTTTGTACAAGAATATTTATTTGAAGAGATCATTTGATCGGGTTATCAATAAACAGCAGGTTATGGTAAACAAAAAGCAGTTTTCTGAAACTTATCTTTTACAGATCTGGGGATTTTAAGAAATAAGTCGAATAAAGAAGATGTTTTTCTTTTTGATCTTTCATGTTTGAAATTGATCTTCATTGACGATTTTTTGTAATTGGTTTACCAGGGAAGTACTTCTATGGGCTATAAAATGAAGTGAGAAAGATTTACCGATATTTACTTCAAATAATTTCAGAAGCATGTCAAACAGTTGGAAAAGACTAGTCTTTTATTTATGGGTTGGGCTTGTTTATTTAGTTCTATGGCTATTAAGCGGCATGTCAAAATATACAGATAACTTTCTCCCGTTTCTTTTTAACAATATCTGGAGAGCTGTATATGTTGTTATCGTTAATTTCTTCTTCTTTGAGTACACATATCCTTTTGTTCTTCGAAAGAGAAAGTATATTATTTATAATATTTTCCTGGCTCTTGCCTGTTTGTGGTTTTATATGATGTTATGGTCTTTTGGATTATATGGCTGGCGAATGCTGGGAAAAACACTCCATGTTTATAATACAATTTTATTAAAATATGATTCAAGAGAAGAAGAGATCCAAAGCCAAATGGCATTTAGTGTTGGTTCGGTTTTCTTTTTTGCAATTGCAAGACATATTTATATGTATGTAAAACTAAAGCAAACCACGCAACAGCTGCTGATCGAGAAAAAAGTTGCTGAATTAAATTATCTTAAGTCACAAACTAATCCTCACTTTTTATTTAACACATTAAATAATATTTATTCACTGTCGAGGGATAAGTCTGACCTTGCGCCAGAATCGATCTTACGACTGTCAAAGATCTTACGCTTTATACTTTATGAAACGGGTGGAGAATACATAGCGATAGAACAGGAGATAAAGATCATCAATGACTATATTGCTTTAGAAAAATTAAGATACGACGAGTCCCTGCGGATCAATTTTAATTATGACATCGAGAACATGAAACAGGCAATGCCGCCATTATTGCTTATACCTTTGGTGGAAAACGCTTTCAAGCATGGTGTTTCCGAAACAAGAGGATTACCTTTTGTTGATATTCATCTTTCGGTCAATAACCGGCAACTAACTTTTATTGTAAAAAATTCTACTGATGACGGAGCCGGAGGAAGGAACGTGAAAGAAAATATCGGGCTTTCAAATCTTAGACGACAATTGGAATTGCTTTATAAGAACTATGATCTTACAGTTCAGCAAAATGGGACTGTGTTTATCGCAACTTTAAAAGTCAATCTTGCAAGCCATGTCTAAATTAAAATGCATTATAATTGAGGACGAGCCTTTGGCAACAAAGGTCTTGGCAGATTATATTTCACAAGTTCCATTTCTTGAGTTGCGGGGCGCTTTTAAAGATGCCATACTTGCTACCGATTATTTACGGGAGCATGATGTAGACCTTATTTTTTTAGATATCCATCTTCCGAAGTTAAAAGGGATGGCTTTTTTGAAAACACTAACAGATCCACCGGCGATAATTATTACAACGGCTTATCATCAATATGCAGTGGAGGGATTTGATTTGAATGTATCAGACTATTTGCTTAAGCCATTTGAATTTGAACGCTTCTTGGTGGCGGTAAATAAGGTAAAAATAACAGAACCAGGAAAAGCAAATGAAGCAGAGGAGAAAAAAGATTTTATATTCCTGAATGTTCAAAAAAAGAAAGTGAAAATTCTTTTTTCAGAAATTGTTTATATCGAAAGCCAACGGGAATACATTAAGATCATTACTACAAAAAAAGAATTCATTTCAAAAATGAGTACCCATGAAATTGAATCGCTTTTGCCTGCAAATCTTTTCAAACGTATTCACCGGTCGTTTATAGTTTCGGTAAGCAAGATAGGATCATATACCGCCGAGGCTGTTGAAGTAGATGGAATATCAATTCCTATTGGAAGGGGTTATAAAGATGTTGTCGAAAACCTATGATATGGTCTTGTTTTTTACGAGGTCTATTAATCTGTTACAAACATCAATGCTAAAGTTGCGAATCCTGATAAAATTATTGATGCATACATTTTCCAATCGTCAATTGAGTAAGCCTGCCTGAGCTTTGGCCGGCACAGTACATATAGAGTTCCGATCAAAATGAGCATTGATATAATTATTGATGATATCGTCGGTCTTTGAAATAAATTATCAAGAGCAGTGAAACCGGAAGGTTCCCAAAAAAATGACCGGATCATTGAAGCAATGGTCAACACTGTTGTAAAAGTGATGAATGCAACTAATAATATCCATCCAGCTTTTTTTCTTTTCCAGAAAAGAAATGTTGAAATCGGTAAGAGCACCAGGGGAAGAAGATAAAAGGCACTGTCTAAGGGAAATTCTATGATCCCTTTTATATAAAAAAGAGTTGTTTTGAAACCGGTGATCAGTTGGTAAAGGAAAAGGATGGCAAACGACAGCACAATTATTCGAATGTTTTTTTCTACCGATGAAATTCCTGTTTGAAACGGGTTAAGGTTGTTGACGACTGCTTGGCCGGTGCTTTTTATCTTTTTCTCGACAGCCTTTATCTTTTCCTGTTGTTGTATTTTTTGCTTTTGTTTTTCAAATAGTTCTTGTCGGGCTTCTTTGACTTCCTGCGAAGAAAGATTTCTGTGTGAGAATTCCTTTTTTGCCGCTTTTATTGCTTCTTCCTGGTAACCGGTTGGTTTGTCAAGTATACTTAACAGCTCAGCATTGCTGATCGTCTTGTAGTATTCACCAAAGTTATCTGTTACTCCCACTTCTTATAATTCATTTCATCAAGATATAAAATAATACTAAACAAAATGCCCCGTTTATCGGGGCAATAGATTGCTTTGAATTGCTGGTGGTGCAATTCCCGGCTCATTAATTCACAGGGCAAAAAAATTATTTACCCCAAGTGATGATGCTCAAAACAATGATCACAGCAAAAATGGTTGCCGTAACCAGGTTTCCCTGAACATCCACATTGTGAAGAAGGGAGTTAAGTTTTTTCATAACCTGAATTTTAGTTTTCAAAATTGGTTTTAGATCAGGTTTTCAAGAGGGGCGGAGGTAGTATGTACCTGGTGGGGTACAATTCTAAGGAGTACGAGGATTAAAAACAGAGCGAATTAATTCTTACCTATTCAAAACAATGATGTGCCATTCATTATTGTTTTGAAACGCAGGGATATTTTATAAATCGTATAACTCCTAATAAATAAACCGAAAGTTTAACATCAGGGAGATAGAGTTTTTTGCAAAAAATTGTAATTAGGGGAAGTCGTCGGCCTAATGAATAGTGATATCGTCTCTAAATGTATAGCCTATCCCCGCGTTTTGGATAATAAGTTTTATTGTTTCATAATAATCAGTAGCCGTAAGATTGTATACAGTAGCACTAACTTGTTTAATGGAAACTGTAACCCCTTCGAAATTTATCTCGACATTTTTTAAGGGCTTCTCTTCGCTATTTAGTTCAATTGATTCCTGGTATTTTAAATCAGGAAAATTGCTCTTTATATGGTCAATTAGCGAATGAACCTCGGTTTCATTTATATCTTTTGATAAAGAAGTGATGATCCGGTCGTTTGAATTTTTGAACTGAATGGTCTCTATAAGAATGGAATCATTCTCTGCCCATTTTTGTTTATCAGCCTCATCAAACCTTGTATTGATCTGTACAAGCTTTGTTCCAAGCTTTTCATGCTCATCTTTAAAGTTTTCAGTATTGTAAGGTGTGTTCAGCCTAATGCCCCATAACATCAATGATGGAGATATCTTTCTTGGCCTTAGAATAGAGTCCGAAAAAGTATTGCTTTGTAAAACTGTCAGGTATTCGCCAATTACAAATAGAAATTTTTTGCCACCGATGGTATCGGTATATATTTCAAGAGTGTCTTTTTTACAACAGAGTCTTTTTTCATTTTCATAGTATCGATCATAAAAAATAATAACTGAATCATTGATTATTGGAGCATTATTTTGATATGTAAAGTAGTCATCAAGTGATTGAAATCTTAGTGAATCTGGAAAAGGAAAATTTGTTAACCCCGAATAATAAGCCGTGTCTGGGGAATTAAAATTGATCACTTCGGCCCATAATTGTCTTTCTTTTTCAACAGGGTTTTGCTTACATGCTATAAAAAGAGAAGTAACATAAAAGATCATCAATGTCGCCCATATTAAATTCTTTTGCCTCAAAACCTCTAAATTAAGAAAACAAAATTATTGAATTATATAGTTAGGTAACTGATTTGATTTAAGTTTACTTAAAATTTCTATACATGAATGCACAAGAAAAGATCAAAGAAGCGGTTACTCGTAGTACGAAAGCACTTTCACTTAAACCTTCGTTAGGGTTGAGTACAGGGATATCAAAAGCAAAGATCACGAATGGTCTTTGTTGTGAGATCACTGAAGGAAATTATAAACTAATTGCAGATATGCCGGAGTCAATTGGTGGCAGTGCAACCGGGCCAACACCGGGTGTTTATGGTCGTGCAGCATTTGGTGGCTGTCTTGCTATTGCGTATATGCTGAGGGCTTCAGCAATGAATATAAAGATTGATTCGCTGCAGGTGGATGTACAGGCAGATTATGATGATGGAGCTTTATTCGGAACATCATCCGCTCCTCCGGGTTATTTGGAAGTACGTTATAAAGTAACTGTGGAAAGTGATGCCCCGGAAGATAAGATTCTTGAAATGCTTGACGCTGCCGATAAACACAGTCCATATCTTGACGTTTTTGCACGGCAACAGAAATGTACTCGTGATGTTCAGATCATTTCATCAAAAATTCCTTCTTAATGGAACCTTCATTGCAACGTCGTGTACAACGTTATGGGTGGGACAAAGCTGCCGGTTATTATGAAGCGTTTTGGCAAAAACAATTATTCCCGGCACAAAAAAAATTATTAGAGTTTGCTAACATAAAAAAAGGTGATAGGATCATTGATATTGCCTGTGGTACCGGCCTGGTAAGTTTCCCTGCGGTTGAACTAACCGGGAAAGACGGATTTGTAATGGCAAATGATATTTCTGATAAAATGGTTGAGACAGGAGTTGCTATTGCAAAAGAAAGAAAGCTTTATAATATAGATTTTCTTCGCATGGATGCAGAAGAACTGCAAGTGGAAGATGCTTCTTATGACATTGCATTATGTGCTTTGGGTCTAATGTATTTTCCTGATCCGTTAAAAGCATTTAAGGAGATGCATCGCTCATTAAGACCTGGCGGACATGCGGTGGTTGCAGTATGGGGCAGGAGAAAAAACTGTGGCTGGGCCGAGGTCTTTGAGATCGTTGACAAGAGAGTGTCCTCAGAGGTTTGCCCTATGTTTTTTAACCTTGGCAATGAAGGAGTATTAGAAAAATACATGAATGCAGGAGGGTTTAAAGACATAACAATAGAAAGAATCAACACAATCCTGGACTATAGTTCTGATGAAGATGCATATGGTGCGGCATTCCTTGGAGGACCGGTTGCATTAGCTTATAACAAATTTTCAGAAGATGTAAAGAAAGAGGCATGCAAGGAATATATCGAATCCATCAAATCATTTAAAGAAGGGAATGGCTATCATGTTCCTGGTGAATTCGTAGTGGCAATTGGGTATAAATGAAAAACATTTTCACTCCCGACAGCTATTGGGATCAATTTTCAATTCTCTTAAGTATTTCTTTGTTGAATTTATCGGCTTCTTCTTCTAATGGTTCATGTCCTGATTCTTCGAACCAGATAATTTCCTTTTTTGGTGCTTTTAACGTAGCGGCAAATTCTTCTGTTACGATTGACGGAAGACTCCAGTCATGCCTGCCAATAATAAAATAAACAGGAACATTTAATTCGGTGATATTGGTAAGATTGGTTTTAAACACTTCATTGCCAAGACGTGAACAAGAATACATGAATCCTTTTATCCAATCGTAGTTTTTATAATCTTCAAATTTTGTTTCAGCAATTTTTATTTGACTCTCTGATTCTTTTTTATAAATGGCGCCGCCGTATTCAGTCAGCATTTCATATTTTTTGAAAAAGCATTCCAGTGTGTTTTTACATAACGTTGTATCTTTTTTTTCGAGCTGCAACACAAGCTTGAGCATTTTTTGATCTTTCTTTAATTCAGCTTGTTCTCTTATCCATTCACGGGAAAGATCAATGCTTCTTTGAATATCTATTACCTGTGAGATCGCAAAATAGGCAGCATAATCTTCTGGATATTTTTTGGCAAGTTCAAGCCCGATAACAGATCCCCATGAAAAACCAGCTAAATAGATCTTCTCTTTTTTGAATCTTTTTTTTAATATTAGTGTGAGCTCGTGAGCATCATTTATTATTTGTTCCTTGCTTAGATTGACTGGCTCAGGATTGTGCATATAAGACTTACCGCATCCTGATTGTTCCCATGACACAAGTATCGCTGATCTTGTAAGGTCTGCATTAAAATATCTTAGGTGAGGAGTTTGAGGCCAGCCAGGACCTCCATGAATAAACAATATTACAGGATCTTTATCTGATATGGCCGTGATCTCGACATATTGCTCTTCGCCACCGAGTTTAATAAAAGATCTTTCATTTATGCCCGTCCTTTTATTTTCTGAGTTATTGGCTTCATGATCTGTCTTAGCCTGGTCATTACATGCCAAAGCAAAAAGAAGAATAAAACAAAAGGATAGTTGCTTCATGCTGTTCAATCTAAATAGTCGGGGTTTCAATTTATGATATAAAATCTTATAAAAGCACAGCCGTGAATTATATTTGACACTAAATAATAGCCACCTTATGGAAGAATTATTTCCTTCAATGCTGGAAAATCTTACCACGGCTTCGGAAAAGATTGATAACTATTTAGCCAATAGTTTTAATGGTATTCCCAGCCCGTTAACTGAAGAACAAAAAGACGAATATGTAGATACCCTGTCCTGGTTGCGCAATGGTTTAATGCAATTGAACGGGTATTTACGGATTGAATACGAATTTGATCAGGGTTTGACAGGCGATATTGAGGATTATTCAAAACTTTTGCAGGGATATCGGTCACAGTTGGAAGAGTATGTTGGTTACCAGTTGCAACGGGGTACTGCTTTCCCGGATGATCCTTTCGCAAAAAGCCAGGCTCAATTTCTTGAAGAAATAATGAATGGGATCCTGGCGCAATGTAATACGCTTAACAGGCTGCTTGTATCGGTTTAATATTTATTAACCGAAAAAGTTGTATTTAAAAGCGCTACTGTATGTTTGGTTTTATCTTCCTGCTCACCATTGTATCTTTTGATCTCGTCAATGATCCTGGCTGAAAAAGGATTATCTTTTGAGGCTTTTATATCTTCAACTAATCGCCTTTCAGCTCCCAATAAAGCCAGCGTATCGCTTACCAACTTTATAAATTCTCTTTTTAAAAATTCCTGTGACTTTTCCATGATTGAGCGAAATTCAATTTTTAGGCCAAAAATTACACTCTAAACATTTTTTACCCGGAAGTAACAAGAGTGTCCATAAATTTCCACTTCCAGTCCAATGATCGTTGTCAACAAGTACGGTTATCCGATCTTCAAAGAAGAAGGCAAGGTAGAAGTAAGACCCATCCAAAAGATCGAGATGTAGAATTTACTTTGCTTTCTTTAATAAGATAACAGCAAATACAGCAACCCACAACATATAAGCTCCCATGTTGATCCGCTCCCAAATACCGATAAAAGGTGTAGGAGTACCAGTACTGATACCTTTACTTTCTATTGATGTCAGGATGCCGAATATAATGAATACAAGAATTGTTGCTATTGAATAGATTCGGAAGTTTCCTCCAAATGCTGCAGCGGCATAACCGATCATCAGCAACATGCAAAGCAAATGAATAAAAGTCCAAACAATATGTAAAATATCTGATAGCGTTCCTCCGCCTGCTGCTATTATTTGCCGTTGATTCATGGGAGGCCAGAATGCACCTATGATGGCATCAAGAATAACTACGATAGCTACGAAACGAAGTTTTTTATTGTCACCAGCAGAAGACCAGACACCAAAGCCAAAAACGATTGTAAGAATTGAGAACGGAATACATAGCATAACCCATAGCGACCTTGTCGGAGCATCGATAGCCGACAATTCGCTTACAGTTTGTGATGCTATACTATAACCTGCATACTGCAACGGTACTATGATATTTATTGCAACATACCAGGCAATAGAAATAATACCGCAATAAAGCAGGATCTTTTGCAAGGCATTAGTTGCGCTTGCTTCTTTTTTTGATCGTAATAAAATGCCTTCCATTGTTGAACTTTTAATTCAACAAAAGTTCAGACATAATATCTGCTTAAAAAATGACGGGTGTTGGAAGATTAACTGATTGTACTCAATATTTTTGTTTAATCTTGATGTGCGGGGAATATTATTGCACCAATCTGTAACTTAAGATGAGAATAATAATAACCAGGATCCCTGTGTATATCCGCTTATTGTATTTAGCCAACCAATTGGGTAAATAAATGTCAAAATTCTCTTTAGTTGAAGATGAATAATTCCTGGCGATCAGTGTGAGTGGACAACTCATTTTAAATATCAGCAATACAATTCCTTCAATTAAAAAAAAGCCAAGCCCGATCCAAATCCATATATCTATTTTGTTAACGAGAACTGCATACAGAAGATAAAATATCACAACATTGAAAAAGCACCAGATAATTGTATGAATGATTTTTACTAATGTGAGTTTTGCAAATGCAGTCATTTTTTGTAGTATAGGTAAATATTTTTTGAATGCTACGTTCTTTTCAAATTATCTGCTGTAAGAAAAGCAACGCCTACTATCAGCCAAAATAAACTCAGTAACCAGTTACTGGTTTTAAAAGCCTCCAACGTTGCCACACCAAAAAATAAAATGAATACGACTGCACCCTGACCAAGCTTGATCTTTTTCATATTGAGATTTTAGTTTCCTAAAGGTGAATATTAGCAGGAGGATAAAAAATGATATTGGTCAAGACTAGTCCTGTTTTTAAATAGGTTCTATCCTTTGTTGGAGATTGCCAGGCTGACGAACCTGGTCGTGTGCGACTACAGAATGTAATTAATTCAATCCCCCTAGCGTTAAATTACTTGCCAAATCTTCCTTTGATTAAACAGAGTTGGTTTTTACTTTGTAGCCATGGATCCGATACCTATAAATTTTAAACACAATGGGGTAACCTATAAAGATTGTTACTTCACCAAAATTAACCGGGGCGATGAGAATTCATTCTGGCATCTTTACGATAATGATAATTATTACCTGGGTAAGCTTCGTTTTACTGATCAATGGACCTTTGATGCAGATAAGAGAAAAACGGGGATCGATCAATTAGCTGAATTCTTTGGTGAGTTTGTAGAAAAGGCAAACCGCAATAATGCCGCATAGCCACGTCATTGCCGATTGATTAATAAAATGTCCCAGGTCTGCAACCCAGGACATTCATTAATTGTAGACAAGTACTTTTATTTGGCCGGAGCAACAGAACCTAGTACTCCACTAACATCAAAATATTCATCCGCGTTTATAACCTTTGCATCTTTATTAAAATCGAAAGCCCCATAGAATTTAAATGAAGTGTGTTTTCCTGATTTATGAACGCCTGTCCAATTGCCATAGTATCTTACACTTCCGTCTGGTTGCTGTGTGGCAGAATCTACACCCGGTAAAAAAATTGGATTTAAAAGTTTCAAACTGTCCCAATCCGCAAAAAAACCAGATAAAATATCTTTCCAATGTTGTTTAGTAGCAACTGTATCGCCATACATCGGTGATGAAAAAACAACACTGTCGGCAATGGCATTTGACCATCCTTCCATATCTTCTTTTTCAAGAGCTGCTATACCTGATTGAAGTGCAGCTAGATTCTTTTCATAAGTAGCTTTCATATCGGCTGCTTTGGTGTCAGTTGTTGCTAATTCGGCGGTTTTCGAATCATCATTACATGAGGTAATAAAAAGTAATACGATAAAATAAGAAACGAATTTTCTCATAAATTTTTTTTTAGTGGTTTGTAAAAAATCCAGAAGGTATAGATGGGGTTTAAAGAGAGACAGGATAAAGGAAAGGTAGATGAAATTTTAGTTTGCCCAAAATGATTTTTTAAAAGCTTATTCGTAAATTTTTTGTTCGCTAATGAAAGATGCAACGAGTGCATAGAGAAAAAGAACCTTATCTTACAAAAAAAAATTATATGCATAGATCAGCCATTCAAATTTTCTTATTTGCTTTCCTGTTTGTTCAGCTCTCTGCCAATAGCCAGTCATATTATAACGGTGAAATAAAAATGCAGCATCTTCTTTTATCCAGGCACTGGACCCAATGCAAAAAAGATCAGCGTTACTGCAATTTGGTGATACGGCACGAATTCAATGGAATAATCTACCCATCGGATTACGTGCAAGAGCAGGTCTTAGCATTGGCAATATGACGGAAGAACAAAGACGCTTGGTTCACCGCATCCTGTCAGCAACATTGAGTTCGCAGGGATATTTAAAAGCTACAGGGGTCATACATCTTGATAATTTACTTAACCTGCAAACGGATTCAAATTTTGCCCGCAAACGTATCAATGACCAGGTAAAGAAGATGATGACTGATCTTAAGTTTGGTCACTCAAATTATTTTTTTGCGATTTTTGGAACACCATCAGATACCAATTGGGGTTATAAACTGGAAGGGCACCATCTTTCTATCCACATTAATTTTACTGGCGACAAGATATCGGTCACGCCATGGTTCATCGGTACTGATCCTGCAGAAATGGATATCACCGAATATGCAGGATGGCGGGTATTGGGGCAAGAAGAAGATCTTGGTTTACGATTGATAAAAATGCTTTCGCCTTCACAGCAAAAAATAGCAACCATGAGTTCTGATGTGCCTCGTGATATAATTACTGGAGCTGAATCAGGGAAACGCTTAGTTGATAATTGGGGGATCAAAGCAAATGAATTGGATAAAAAACAAAAAGAAGTTTTGCTTACCATTATTCGTGAATATGTTTTTAATATGGAATACGAAAAAGCAATGACCGAATATGATAAAATAATAAAAGCAGGAGTTGATAATATATATTTTGGATGGATTGGGCCTTATGAAGAATTTAAAGATCATTACTTCATTCTAAATGGACCGACCTTTTTAATTGAATTTGACAATGCCGGTGGACCGAGGCGGGACGGGAACCATATTCATACCATCTGGCGGGAGAAAGGAAATGAATATGGTGAAGATGTTTTAAAGAAACATTATATGCAAGAGAAGCATTAATGATCTGCTGTCGCAGTGATGCTAGCAACTGCATAGGGCTATAAATTGTTATCTCATTAACCGCCGATTAACATAGAACGAGCTTTGTTGGTACGTTTTGTGTCCATGCCTAAGAAAAATTGTTATGAAAAAGATCATTTCAATACTGGTGTTCTTTATGACAGTAGCAGCAGTATCAACAAAAGCGCAGGAAACAAAAACTAAACCTGTAACTACTCCAACGGATAAAGTTCATAATGTAACTCATCCGAATCAAAAAGTTTCACATGGTACAAAAACCAAGAGCAAAACGGCTACAGGTAAAAAGACAACAACAGAAGTGAAAACAAGCAAACAAGAAGCAGCTGTACCTAAAAAGAAAACAAAGACAAAATAGCTGAAGGTAGGAATGAAAAGAAAAGCTGCAAAGCCGTTCCGGTTTACCGGGGCGGTTTGATTATTAATTCTTTGATTTTAACTTCATCTTCTTTGTTTTTGTAAATTCAGGTATGGAAGTTCATCATCATGCACATACTGAGCGAAAAAGATGGAAGCATTATGTGTGGGAATTCTTCATGTTGTTCTTAGCGGTGTTTTGTGGTTTCCTGGCCGAGAACCAGCGTGAACATTTTGTAGAGCATAACCGGGAAAAACAATTCATGCGATCTCTTATCGAAGATCTTGAAACAGATACTGTCGAATTGTTGAGAGCCCTGAACAAAGCCAATTCTGTTGCGAACTATGTCGATTCGACTGTAATGTTCTTACGTGATTTTAAGCCTCAACAAAAAGTTCCCTCCCATCTTGATGAATTGGTAGAAAAGGCAGGGCAAAGACAAGTGTTGATATATACTGACCGGACTGCCACTCAATTAAAAACAGGCAGTATGCGTTTGATCCGAAATAGAAAGGTCAGCAACCTGATAATACGTTATTGGAAACAAATAGAAGAATCAAATATATCTCTTGACCGATATATTATTTACAGAAATGCAAGTAGGGAATTACTTTTTAAACTATGGGTGATTCGATCAGTGTATGAAGCTGGGGCAGGCACTACACATGTCCAGGAATTTGAAGTGATCGATACTGATATAAAAAAATGGAAGGAGTTCACAAATTTACTTTCAATCGGTGGTCTTATTTCAAGAAATGCTCATTCCCACAACTTAAAGCAACAATTGGATACGGCCAATGAATTGATCGCCCTGATCAGAAAAGAATATCATTTGAATTAAATACTTTAAAACCCTTTCAATCCAACTTCAACATTAGTGTACTTTTTTTACCACTTCTTTTGGATCCCGATGTATTTCGCCTGTAAGATAAAGTTCTACTGAGTCTCTCTTTGCATTTGACCGAACCATGAGTGTCCTTTGATATTGGCCTGTAACTCCTGCAGGATCGAATGTAATGTGTATCACCGAAGAGTCTCCCGGTGCAATAGGTTTTCCTGGCATTGTTCCCTGTACGCAATGACAGTTGCCTTTCAATTCGATAATGTCAAGAGGAATATTACCAGTATTTGAAAATTTGAAATCGGCAGTGATGTTTTTCTTGCCATCTGCAATACCCAGATCGATCTTTTCACTTTGAAACCTGATCTCTGCAATGAGCGGTTTTGGAGGTTCTTTTTTTGAAGCACTTGATTGGCCACAGCTTAAATTACCGAGTAAAACAAATAAAACAATGGATAAGTACATTCTCCTCATTTCTTAGAAATTGTACTTGAAAAATAATGTATAATTGGTAAGGAGAAAAATCCTTTTGTATAAGGTGTTCCGTACGCCGGTTTTTGTGCGATTGAAAAATAAGTTTGCCCAGTGGGAGAAAACGGTACTGGCTCCGCTTTCTTTATAAAATGAGATTATGGACCAATAAAGTCAAGATATTGGTAAACGATTTTTTCTATAAGAATTTTTGATAACGATTTTTTCTCCACGGAATGTGAAAAGATCACAGCCAGATACTTCTACTTTAGTGCCATCTTTTTTTGTTCCTGTAAATATCCATTCTGAAACCGCTCGTTCGCCGGAAATGAAATGTTGTGTATTGCCCCAATGTGCATCAGGATAGTTTTTGAAGACATCTTCAAACGCTTTTTTTACGGCTTCCTTTCCAATAAATTTTTCACCATCAACGTCAGGGCCCGCTGAAGCTTCAAACACACAATCGTTTGCCATGTAAGACAAGATCTTTTCAACATCATGAGAATTAAAAGCATTTACAAATCCATCCAGAATTGCAATGGTTGGCTTGTTTTCTTTTGCAGCTTTTGGAGTTGTTGTTTGTGCCATGAGTTTGTGAGCAATTAAAAGGATGATTAAGAATGAAATTGTTTTTTTCATCTTATAAAATTGTAAATAAAAGGTAACACAATTTTCTATGCTGACCATTGCTGGACGGCAGCTTTATCTTCAAATGCCTTAAAACCGTATCCAATTTTTCATTTATGAACCATTACATTTAAATCACTGCAATGCTTTAACCTCTGTCAATATTATTTTCACCGCAGTATTGCCAATATTTTCCACATAATGTTTTCCTACATAATTCATCCATGCAACGCTTCCCGTTGAATCATCTGCATTAATGATCTCGCCATTTTCAAGATGCACTTTCAATTTACCTCCTGATACCACGTAGGACGACTTGGCCGGATGTGTGTGCCATTGATCTTTTTCTCCAGGATTAACAGTGTATTCTAAAATTCTTACATGCTCATTTTCGAAAAGTAGTTTAAAGTTCGCCGGTGAAGCTGTGAGAGCATCTATATTTAATTGTTCAACTTTTTTAGGAGCTGTTTTTTCTTGTGGGTTATTATTTGACTGCGATGTTTTATTTTCCTGCTTACAGGAATAAGTTAGGCCAGTTAAGACAATTAGGAAAAATAAATTTTTCATGTTGGTTCGAGTTATGCTCTAATTTATGCCATAAAAGCTAATGGATAAATTTTTCGCTTTGTATATTCACCTAATATTATTGAACGAATGCCAGTCAACAAATTAAGCTCCGGACAAATAAAAGTTGCTGCCACCGGGTTTATCACTTTGTTTTCCATTGTGGGTATCATGTTTTATGGGCTTCCCTTCTTTTATGATTTCTGGGTAAAAGATTATGGTTGGTCAAGAGCTACCGTTACATCAGGTAATGCTTTTGCTAAAGTTGCAGTTGGCCTGTTAGGTTTTTTTGCAGGATGGTTCATTGACCGTTTTGGTCCGCGAAGATTAATGCTTGCAGGAATTTTAATGGGAGGCATTGCCCTGGTTGGTTTAAGTACTGTATCTGCACTCTGGCAATTTTATTTGTTCTATACATTCAATGCATTGGCGTATATGTGTGCGGGACCATTGCCAAACCAGGTGTTGACTGCACGATGGTTCAACAAGACAAGAGGGAAGGCGATGGGTTTTGCTTATCTCGGTATAGGTATTGGTGGTATGCTGGTTCCGCAAATAGCAAAATGGCTCAACTTACAGTTTGGCTGGCACCAGGCGTTGATGCTTTTAGGAATATTCACAGTTGTCATTTCTTTTCCAATGGCGTGGATTGTAAAAGAAAACCCAGAAGAACGGTCAATAGAAACTATCAAACAAGAACCATCTATCCCTCTTTATAAAATAGTAAAGGGATGGCCGTTTTATCTACTGCTGATCGGAAGTATGTGTTCCATCGGCGCTGTAGCCGGAACTAATCAAAACCTTAAACTGTTTTTTAGTCTTGATCTGAAATATTCACAGGGTCAGTCCGCTAATATCATGTCATTAGTTCTTTTTGCTAGTATTATTGGTCGTGTGCTGATGGGATGGTTGGCGGATAAGTTTCCAAAGAAATATGTGATGATCCTGATCTATACACTTGTTGCCGTATCCATACCACTTCTTTATTTTGCTTCTTCACCCGGGATCATTTATCTATTTGCTTTTATTTTCGGAATGGGCCTGGGGGGAGATTATATGATCATCCCATTAATGGCTGCCGAACTTTTTGGAGTAAGAATAATGGGACGGGTAATGGGCCTTGTATTAACAGCAGATGGTTTAGCGGAGGCGTTTTCTCCCATGCTAGTAGCAAAGCTTCGTGATATTAGTGGAAGCTATGCTAATGGATTCGCGGTACTGATAATACTTGCCGTCATCGGTATCATTGCAGTGGCAATGCTTCCAAAAAATCATAACGAAAAAACTTAACTTACTTTGAATAATATTATTGATTTAGTATGATTCGTATTAACCAAGACTTAAAACCAGTTGATCTAAAGGAGAAACTCAAGAAATTCTGGGAACTTTCTGCTAAAAAAATAAAGCTGATCGAAAAGGAGTATGATGAAAGCAAGGGGTCACCTGTATTCACTATAGAGGGCAAATATTCGACAAGAGGATGGACCGAATGGACGCAGGGATTTCAATACGGCTCTTCCATTCTTCAATATGATGCAACAGGAGAAAAATCTTTCTTAGAGACCGCCAGGAAAAAAACAGTGGAAAAAATGGCGCCGCATGTCAGCCATATTGGTGTACATGATCATGGATTTAATAATGTAAGCACCTATGGTAATTTGCTTCGGTTAATGAAAGAAAATAAGACGCCTTTCAATGAATGGGAAAAAAATTTCTACGAAATAGCATTGAAAATTTCCGGTGCAGTGCAAGCCAGTAGATGGACGGTAATAAAAAATGGAGGATTCATTCATTCTTTCAATGGCCCGCATTCGTTATTTGTAGATACGATCCGTTCCTGTCGTGCATTGGTAGTTAGTCATTGCCTTGGTCATGTTTTCCAGGGAGAAGGCGATGTGAAAATAGATCTGATGGATCGTGTTACTCAACATTTGAAAGCGACGGCATCTTATTCAGTATTCTATGGTAAAGGTCGTGATAGTTATGATGTGTGGGGTCGAACTGCTCATGAAAGTGTGTTTAATGCGAAAGATGGAAACTTCCGCTGTCCTAATTCGCAACAAGGATATTCTGGCTTTACAACATGGACAAGAGGACTTGCCTGGGCCATGTGTGGGTTTGCCGAAGAGCTGGAATGGTTTGACACAGTAAGTGAAACGAATCTTGAAAACTTTGGCGGAAAAAATAATTTAGAATCAATGATGTTGAAAGCCGCAAAAGCAACCTGTGATTTTTATATAGAAAATTCCTGCACTGATGGAATTCCTTATTGGGACACCGGTGCGCCTGGACTTTCTAAAATGGGTGATTATTTAAATAAAGCTGCTGATCCATTTAATGCTTATGAGCCGGTTGATAGTTCAGCGGCAGCGATCGGTGCACAAGGTTTATTGCGATTAGGAAAATATCTGCAGCAAAAAGGAGACAATAAAAACGGAGATCGTTACTGGCAGGCTGGGCTTTCTGTGATCAACACTTTACTGGATGAACCTTATTTGAGCACAAATGATTCTCACCAGGGAATGTTATTACATTCGATCTATCACAGGCCCAATGGATGGGATCATATTTCTGCCGGCAGCAAAATTCCAAATGGTGAATCAAGTATGTGGGGTGATTATCATATTCGTGAGGTTTGTCTTTATCTTCAGCGTATTATTAATAATGAGAAATATTATACATTCTTCAACTGCATTTAATGAGTGCTAAAAAGCTAACTGATCTTTCACAGTTGTGTATTCATACCATCACGACCAGGCCATGGAGCATTGAAGAAGCGGCAAAAAATTATGCTGCGGAAGGTGTAAAAGGAATAACTGTTTGGAGAGATGCATTGATAAATCGAAATATCAAACAAACCGGTCAACTATTGCGTGATCATGGATTGAGCATCGCTTCACTTTGCCGCGGTGGATTTTTTCCAGCTAAAGAAAAAGAAAAAAGAAAACTGGCAATAGACGATAATTTAAAAGCTATTGAAGAAGCAGCTGAATTAGGGGCACCATTGATTGTTCTTGTTTGCGGTGCTGATCCAACTCAACCACTCGAAGATTCAAGAAAACAAATATCTGAAGGCATTGAAACAATTCTTCCTCAAGCAGCGGCTGCCGGAATTAAACTGGCTATTGAACCATTACATCCAATGTATGCAGATACACGTTCTGCAATTAATACATTGGAACAGGCAAATGATATGGCAGAACAAATAAATTCACCGTTTGTTGGCGTGGCAGTAGATGTATACCATCTTTGGTGGGATCCTTATTTGGAAGCGGAGATAAAACGTTGTGGAGAAAATGATCACTTATTCGCTTTTCATATCTGCGATTGGAATTCTCCCACAGTTGATATGTTGAATGATCGTGGCTTAATGGGAGATGGAGGTATCCCGGTTAATAAAATAAGATCATGGGTGGAAGCAACAGGATTCAATGGCTTTTATGAAGTTGAAATTTTTTCCAATAAATACTGGCAACAAGATCAATCACAATTTTTGAAAAAAATAATAAAAGCGTATAAAGAGAATTCTTGATCAATGAAAAGATTGAACCACAGAGACACAAAGGCACAAAGGTGCACGGAGATTATCTCTGTGTTTCTCCGTGAACTCCGTGCCTCTGCGGTTCAAAAAAATTAACTAATAAATGAAGCAACACAACATAGGGATCATCATGAATGGTGTAACAGGACGTATGGGAACAAACCAGCACCTGTTACGGTCCATAGCTGCGATCATCAAGCAAGGAGGTGTAAAGATCAGCGAAGAAGAAACGATCATGCCCGATCCGATACTTGTTGGACGAAATAGGAGTAAGCTGGAAAAACTTTGTGAATTATCAGGGGTAAAAAGAATGACGACCGATCTTGATGAGGCATTCTCTGATAAAAACAACATCATTTATTTCGATTCACAGGTAACAGGAAGAAGAGCAGAGGCTGTTAAACAAGCCGTGAAAGCAGGTAAACATATTTATTGTGAAAAACCTATAGCAACAGATACCAAGACTGCTATGGAACTTTATAAATTATGTAAGGATGCCGGTTTAAAGAATGGTGTAGTGCAGGATAAGCTATGGCTCCCCGGTATTGTAAAATTGAAACAGCTTATTAAAGAAGGCTTCTTTGGAAAGATACTTTCCGTGAGAGGTGAATTTGGATATTGGGTATTTGAAGGCGATACAGTTCCCGCACAACGTCCCTCATGGAATTATCGGAAAGAAGATGATGGTGGTATCATTGTAGATATGCTTTGTCATTGGCGTTATGTGCTTGATAATGTATTTGGAAAAGTAAAGTCTGTTTCCTGTTTGGGTGCCACGCATATTCCCAAACGATGGGATGAACAGGGAAACGCCTATGCGTGTACTGCTGATGATGCAGCGTATGCAACATTTCAATTGGAAGATGGCATCATTGCCCATTTCAATTCTTCGTGGACGGTGAGAGTGAGGCGTGATGATCTTCTTACATTGCAGGTTGATGGAACCAAGGGTTCGGCCGTGGCAGGTTTGCGTGAATGTTATATACAGGATTACCAGCATACGCCAAGACCTGTTTGGAATCCTGATATACCGCAGCCCATAAATTTTTTTGATGGCTGGACTAAATATGCGGAGCAGGAAAACTATGACAATGCTTTCAAGGTGCAATGGGAATTGTTTCTGAAGCATGTGGTGAAAGATGAACCTTTCCCATGGGATCTTCGTGATGGTGCTAAAGGTGTGCAGTTGGCGGAGAAAGGAATAGAAAGCTGGAGCAAACGTTGTTGGGTTGATATTCCCGAACTTTAAAAAAATAAATTTTATGAAGCCAGCTTTGGTACTACTATCGTCACCTGTTGTGTCACTCACTTGTACTTTCTGTTCTCTATTCAACTTTTTATTTCACGCAAAGACGCTAAGTTTAAATACAAAAGACGCAAAGAATTCTCAAATTAAAGGTTCGCTTTGCGAATCCTTTGCGCCTTTGCGTGAAGCCTTAAAATAAATGATCATTATGAAAAGAGTAGCATTAATAACAGGAGGAAGTCGTGGCATTGGATTTGGAATTGCAAAACATCTTGCTCAAAACGGGTTTGATCTTGCAGTAAATGGAGTAAGAGAAGAAAAAGAAGTTGCAGATGCTTTGCAGGAATTGCGCAATGCAGGAGCTGAAGTTTTATATTGCCAGGGTGATGTATCATTAACAGCTGACCGGAAAAAAATAATTGAACAGGTTAAAAATCATTTTGGCAAACTCCATGTGCTTGTAAACAATGCAGGTGTTGCGCCAAAAGAAAGAAAAGACATACTTGAAACAAGTGAAGAAAGTTTCGACAGGTTGATTGCTACCAATCTTAAAAGCACTTATTTTCTTTCACAGCATATTGCCAACTGGATGATCGAACAGAAAAAAGCAGACAGTTCATTTACATCCTGTATCATCAATATATCTTCCGTGTCTGCCACAGCAGTTAATATCAATCGTGGAGAATATTGCGTATCCAAAGCAGGTATCAGTATGGTAACACAATTATTTGCTGTCCGCTTAGGTGAGTTTGATATTCCCGTTTATGAAGTTCGTCCCGGAGTGATCTATACTGATATGACGGCTGCAGTAAAAGAAAAATATGATAAGCTGATCGGTGAAGGCTTAACTGTTCAGAAACGTTGGGGCCATCCTGATGATGTCGGAAAAGCAGTAAGTGCATTGGCGCTTGGAAATTTTCCCTACTCAACAGGCCAGGTGATCATGATAGATGGCGGGCTTACTTTGTCACGGTTTTAATTGATTTGAATTTTAATAGTGATCTGTTAATATCGGCAGTTGCATTGCAAATGACGCAAATGAGAAAACAATTGAAGATGTCACAAATCTCTAAGCAAATTTTTTAAAATTTCTGCTGTCTTATCATTTGCCGTCAACATTGCCTCCCTGAATAGCTGACTTAATATCGGCTTCATAGTTTGTTCAATCACTGTATTGATTTGAATAGCCGCAGTGCCTGGTGTTTGAATCGTAAGCACATAATTTTCCAACGAAGCTACATTTACAGGTTGTGGTTGTTTCTGCAAAGTGACATGAGTAGGCTGAGGCCCATTTTGCTTTGTCCATCTAATAGCATTTGGATTTACTAAAGTCCAAGGCACTTTTCTCTCAATAGTTTTTTGCAATAGCTCAGTAAGAGTCTGTTGAATTAGTTGTTTGTTATCCATTTGATTTCAATTATTCATTATTAGTTCATTTTCTAAAACACCTTGCAACTCGTTTAAATGACCTACTAAAGTAGAAATAAGTGGCCGAATCTGATTATAAATAACCTTATTGTCCACCTCAATATCAAGCAAGTTAAATTGTATTAAGACTTCAGAACTACTTGTTTCTATTTGCTGCAGCAAGGGTTGATGTGCTTGGCCTATGTCTTCTCTATATAGGCCGATGATATTTCTCACTTTGCCGTTAATGTCCATCAATTTGTTGTTGGAATCTTCATAATTAGTGTTACCTCGGATTTGACACAGTCTTATTGTATCAGCAATTGCTAGCATAATTGACTGCTTTTTTACCGTTTTTCCAGCCTTGATTGCTGCTTCCTTTGCTGCTGTTGCTGCAACTTTTGCTTGCGCTGCTTCTCTAAAAGCTTTGCCTGCTTCTCTATATGCTAGCCATCCAACAATTAATGCAAGAGTTCCGATTATTATTTCAATCCAAAAATTTGGATGAGTCCAAAATCCTGCCTCAAGTAAGGTGGTGGAGTCCATCCTTGCAATATAAATATTTTACGCTTTTGTTGGAGTCGAAAGTCAGATTTCTTCTGACTTCTTCCCAGACGAGTCTCCTCCGTATAGCGAGGCATTTCAATCGTTGGAAAACTCTTCCCAGACGAGTCTCCTCCGCATAGCGAGGAATTTAAATCGTAGGAAAACTAAGAGGGACTCGTCGTCTACTCGGCGACGAGTCCCTCCCTGATTTCTTTTAAGCGATACTTTTATATAGTTTGGGAGGTGATTCGTCTGGGAAGAAAATAATTTACGTCCGCCCGGGGTCTTGCCAACAAGAAATTGCAAAAATGAAAAATGATGTTGGCAGACCCCGGCGCAAGGTTCACACAGTTGTTGGCGTTCGATATTCAGATTTCCTCTGACTTAGTTCACAGCACCAACAACGGTGTGATTGAACTTTCTTTTATTGAATGAAACTACGAACAGCAGGTAACAAAATGTTTATGATTGCTCCATCCATCACTTGCAAAGCTTCTTTATCAATTTAATACGTGACCGTTAGCAACAGTATTTTATATTTATAAAAATACCCTGCTATGGGTATATTATTAAAGTATAGTTATGAATAAAAAGATTACTGCTTTATCTGTTTGTTTTCTTGTCATCTGCATTACCTGCGCTTCACAACAGGACCAGGAAAATCCGCTTTTGAAAAAAATACAGCCTTATTTCGGATTGTATGAGCAAGCTGATAAAAAGGCCGGCTTTATGTTTGGAATGCTTGAGCAATACCCTGTATTGTTTTTTCCCGATGGGAGTATCAGAGGTGTGTTTGATACATTGGGTAAATATGTGGTTGGAAATTCAATTGGCAGAAAAGACACTATCGAAGGCAGTTTGCGATGGGAGATAAAAAAGAAAGAAGCTCAAATGATCTTTCAGCGAAATGACGGTAGTGAGATCGTTGCAAACAGGGTGAATTTAAAAGAAAAAGAAGTTTCTTTTAAAGCAAGAAAACTCGATTTTATTGAAAGAGATAAGGATTATAAGAAAGAATTCAAATTATATGGCACATTAATTCTTCCCCAGGGCAATGGCCCGTTTCCAGCCGTTGTTTTTGCACATGGATCCGGACAGGAATCCCGTGATGCCAGCAGGGGGCTTGCATCATTGTTTGCTTATAATGGTATTGCTTGTCTCATTTTTGATAAAAGAGGTGTTGGCAGATCTGAAGGCGAGCATTGGGCGGCTTCCTTTAGTGATTATGCTAACGATCTGCTTGCGGCTGTTCAGTTGATAAAAACATTTCCTGAAATAAATAGAGACAGGATAGGATTGTATGGACATAGCCAGGGAGGTTGGACGGTTCCGCTTGCAATAAGCAAATCACCATCTGATATTTCATTTGCAATACTCAGTGCAGCCAATTGTGTATCCCCGCTAGACCAGCATATGTATAACGGAAGAAGAGTGTTGAGATTAAGAGGAATTGATACTGCTATTATTTCTGAAGTGGAAATTTTTAGAAGAGCAAAATATGCAGCATCATTAGGAGTTATCAGTAAAGACAAATATTACCAGGAGATACTGCCTGCTGCGCAGCAAAGGGATTGGCTTAGTAAACAAAAATTAACAAATGAAGAGCTGGGTGTTGACCAGTTCTTTGAGCATAACTGTTACTATGATCCTCTTCCGGCATTATCAAAAGTGAAATGTCCCGTGTTTGTGATCTATGCACAAAAAGATAATTTCACCAATTCGGCTTTAAACTACAGGCTGATGCAGGAAGAGTTTCAAAAAAATGGGAATACGAGTGTTACTTATAAAATGTTTGAAAATGCAAACCATTCAATGCTCTACTCAACTACATGGAAAATGGATAGCCGTGAAATGCCTGACTTGAAAAAATTTGCTGACGGGTATCTTGATTCATTGTTGGTTTGGCTAAAAGAAACGGTCAAATAAAAAGTATGGTAAAGACTTATCGATAAATTTTCTCGTTTACGTCTGCCCGGGGTCTTGCCAGGAAGACATTGCAAATAAAAAAATGATATTACGTCATTGTTGGTGTTCGATATTCAGATTTCTTCTGACTTAGTTCACATCACCAACAACACAAATTATTTGGAATGGTTTATAGACAAGGTCGGCGAATGGAAAAATTCATGAGCTTGCCGGCAACATATTTCGAATAGCACTGATCTTCCATTTTTTCTTTTCAGCAACTACCAGGAAAGTGCTCCACATTTTCCTTATCGTACCATCTGTATTTTTTATTTCGTACCTACAATCCACAATAGCGATGGTAGAATTGATCATCCTTGTATTTTCAATCGTTAGGGTCCTGGTTCCAGGAGTGGTGGCAGAACTTTTAAGCATGCCTTGTATCGCAGCGCCAATTCCATTTCGCCACTCTCCATTTGATACAAGTTGGTCAACATCGTTTGTAAGAATATTTTTTAATAAGGCTGTATCACTTTTTTCCCTGGCTTCCGAATACTGATCGATCAAAGAAGCGATAGCTTTTTGTTGAATATCATTTGGTTTACTTTGCTGGCTAAATAAAAATGAAACACTTGTTACACTCAAAAGAAGAAGGGAGAAAATATTTTTCATATTAAGAATTTTAGAAGGTGACCGACAACACTAAATCGTGACTCGCAATAAAGGTCTGAAGTTCTTTTAAATCAAAGCTCTTCCAAAAGTTTATTTACAATAGTTCGGCTCATCTCTGTAGCCGCCGCATTATATCTTGTAAGAAATTCTGAAGTAGCACCTTTCCACGACTGGAAAAAACCCATTGGTTTGTTTTTATCAATATTTGCAACACTTATTTTACCAGACTTAGTTGCAACCCCGTTTTGTAATGTCCTGTATGAAACGATAATTTCTTTTCGCTGAGGTTCTACATAGAATTTATCCCACTGAATAATTAATAGCACCACATGACCTTTATCTACAATGGCAAACGTGTGGGGAATTTGTTCTATTGTTAGCTCAAGTTGTTGCCCATTCAATTTTTGTTTCAGCTTGCCAGCCTGCTGATAGATCCCTTTCCTGATATAATCGACGCCTATTGCAGGGTTCAGTGTACAAGTATGCCGGTAATCATATTTCCAGTAAACGAGCAGGAATAAATTTTTATTGGTTTTGACCGTATGGGATAATTCATTTGGGTCGGAAGGGATAGATGAGTTTACAATAATAGTGCTGTCCTTTCTTTTATCTGCTTTCGGTACTTTATTATTGAATTGGCTTGCAATATGAGCATCCATCTTTTGAGCAATGTGACAACTGGTAAGAGAAGAAAGCAAAATGAAAAGAGCGACGAAGGGAATAACAATTTGTTTTGACATAAGCAGGATGGTGTGGTGATGAAATAATTTTTTATATCAGGACAAAATAGGATAAAAAATTGATGCCGGGAAGCTTCACCAGAAATTGTGAATGGTGAATGAGTTTGAAATTCAGTAAGGCGACTAAACCCATATCTTAGCAGGATGGAGTTAAACCAAATTATAGAATGTGTTCCCAATTTTAGCGAAGGGCGGAATATGAATATCATTAAGCAGATCACAGATGAAATAGAAGCAGTGGAAGGAGTGAGGCTGTTGAATGTCGATCCGGGCAAAGCAACAAATCGTACGGTAGTAACTTTTGTTGGTAATCCCAAAGCTGTAATAGAAGCAGCATTCAGAGCAATTAAAAAAGCAGGTGAGTTAATTGATATGAGTAAACACAAAGGTGAGCATCCACGTATGGGTGCTACCGATGTATGTCCTCTTATACCAATTGCAAATATCTCAATGGAAGAAACGGCTGCTTATGCACAGCAACTGGCAAAACGTGTGGGAGAAGAACTGAAATTACCTGTGTACTTATATGAATTTGCGCAGCCGGATAAAAGCCGCAGCAATCTTTCTTTTATTCGTGCCGGTGAGTATGAAGGTTTCTTTAAAAAGATAAATGATCTCAAACCTGATTTTGGCCCGACAGTATTTGATGCCAAACGTGGCGCTACCGTGATCGGTGCAAGAGATTTTTTGGTGGCTTATAATGTTAATCTCAACACCACATCAACGAGAAGAGCGAATGCGATTGCTTTTGATGTTCGTGAAGCGGGAAGAAATGTAGAAGAGAATGGAGTGAAAGTAAATAAACCCGGGTCACTGAGATCTGTAAAAGCTATTGGGTGGTATATTGAAGAATATGGTATCGCCCAGATCAGTATCAATCTTACCAATATCAATATTACACCGGTACATATTGCTTTTGATGAAGTGTGTAAGAAGGCAGAGGCAAGAGGGATACGGGTTACCGGTAGCGAATTAGTAGGATTGATCCCATTAAAAGCAATGTTGGATGCGGGTAAATATTTTTTACGTAAGCAGCAACGTTCGGTTGGTGTGTCGGAAAAAGAATTGATAAGAATTGCAGTGCTGTCAATGGGTCTTGATGAACTTTCGCCTTTTAAACCTGAAGAAAAAATAATTGAATATATGTTGAAAGATAAAAACAATAATCGCCTGGTAAGTATGCAGCTAAATGATTTTGCAGATGAAACAGCCAGTGAATCTCCTGCACCGGGTGGCGGATCGATCGCTGCTTATATTGGCTCGCTTGGTATTTCATTAGGAACAATGGTGGCGAACTTATCATCTCATAAAAAAGGTTGGGATGATCGCTGGGAAGAATTCAGTAACTGGGCAGAGAAAGGACAACAGTATAAAGATGAATTAATGCAGTTGGTAGATGCAGATACAAGAGCATTCAACGGCATCATGACAGCAATGGGTTTACCAAAAGGAACTGATGAAGAAAAGGCGATCCGCATTAAAGCCATCATGGACGCAACAAGAGTGGCAATTGAAGTTCCGTATCAGGTGATGAAACTTTCTTATCAGAGTATGGAAGTAATAAAAGCAATGGCCGGGATTGGTAATCCTAACAGTGTATCTGATGCAGGTGTTGGTGCTCTTTGTGCACGCAGTGCAATAATGGGTGCATTTATGAATGTCCGCATCAATGCGGCGGGTTATGATGATAAAATATTTATAACCGAAGTGCTGGCGCAGGGAAGGGAGATAGAGGATAAGGCGAAAAAATTAGAGGTTGAGATATTGGATATTGTGAATAGTAAGATTGGCGTATAAGAGATAACCACGGAGGTACAAGGGCACAAAGTAGCACCGTGAATCTTAGTGTCGCTGTGCCTCCGTGTTTCAAAAAGCAATAGCTTTAGAGACTGAAACCAGTAAATATGGAAAAGCAAAGCATACAAGAGGCGACTGAGCAGGCAAAGAAGCAGAGCTCAATGCATCACTTAAAAACCTATAGCAAACAAGATGTTTTGTCGCTGACAAAGATCAGGCGGTTTGAAACAAAGCTTGGCGAAAGATTGCAGGTGATACAGGATACAAGTGACATCGCTGCGTCATTAGCAGCATCCAATGCAAAATATGTTTTGTTTGGCGTGCCAGAAGATCTTGGCGCAAAAGGAAACCTGGGTATTGGCGGAACAGATACTTTATGGATCCCGTTCTTGCAATCATTTTTAAATATACAGAGCAATGATTTTTTTGATGGAGCAGAACTGTTGTTGCTTGGCCATTTTGATTTCGGCGATATTCAATACCTCATCGATACTACCGCAAGAACCAATGATGAAAAAATAGAAGCTTATCGTCATGCGGTGAATGCGGTGGATAATGAAGTGGAGCAATTGGCAAAGATGATCACAGAAGCAAAAAAGATCCCGCTAGTTGTCGGCGGGGGGCATAATAATTCTTATCCATTAATAAAAGGAACGGCTAAAGGCTGGCACAAAGCCGGCGTTATTCCATTGGCACAAATTAATTGCATCAATCTTGATGCTCATGCTGACTATCGTCCAATGGAAGGAAGGCACAGTGGCAATGCATTCCGTTATGCAGAAGAGGATGGTTACATGCAGAAATATTGTATTGTTGGTTTACACGAAAACTATTTGCCTCAGAATTGCTGGATAGATATTGTGAACAATCCTTTTATTGATATTCTTACTTACGAAGACATTTTTGTGCATGAGAAAAGAAATTTCATGCAGGCTATTGCACATGCAACAGATTTTACTGAAGACACTTTATGCGGAATAGATGTTGATATTGATTGCATCGAACATACATTAAGCAGTGCTATGACACCGGTTGGTATTTTACCGAATCATGCACGACAGTATATTTCATTTGCAGCAGCGCATAGTAAACCTGCTTATCTCCATATTTGTGAAGGCGCCACAAGATTAAGTGATGGAAGATTCGATTCAACAAGCGGTAAGCTTGTTAGTTACCTGGTAAGTGATTTTATAAAGGGTATGAATCCGCAACAATAAATTGATCAAATAAAAAAGCCTGTTTTTAGAAACAGGCTTTTCCATGTTTAGCTGTGTTGAGGTATCTTCAGTTTCCATCCGGGTTCAATATGATCAGGGTCTTTCACTTTTTCTTTATTTGCTTCATATATCTCTTTCCATTGTACACCAAACTTTTTACCGATCTTGGAAAGGCTATCACCTTTTACTACAGTATATTCCTGTGATCCGGTACTGCTTTGCCGCACACTGATATTCATTACGAGATCGCCGGCACGATAATCAGGATCGATCTTATTATAAACGTCCCACAATTTTTTCTTTACATCTTCTGATGGTGCAACTCCATCAATATAAAGCACACGGTCTTGCTCCCTTACCTGTAAGTTTGTTACGCCAGATGAATTGGCAGCATTTATAAGCTCCGTATATTTTTCTTTAAGCGCCATGGTAACCTCCTTTATGATTTAATAGTTAATTTATTGTCAACCTTCTTTGGCTTTAAAGAATTCAGCGCCACCATTAATTGTTGAAGATCGGTTCTCTTGATCTCCCCGGTAAGTGTGATCACCCCATCTTGTACAGTAGCATTTACGCCGGGGTAGGCTTTCACTGTACTTTCTACGCTTACCTTAAGCGGATCGTCAGCTGTTATTTGAACGGAAGGTGCAGGAGGCGCCACCGTTAAATTATTGACAACCGACTTTACACCATTGATTCCACGAGCTGCGGTTTCTGCAGCAGACTTTTCATTATCGTTTGCTACCTGGCCCGAAAGAGTAACAACTCCTTTGTCAACACTCGAAGACACTCCCGAAAGTTGAGTGTTTGCAGCGATCGCATTATCAACTGCTGTTTTAACATCGGCGTCACTGGTTTTTTGTTTACAGGATGTTATGGACGCAAATAAAAGAAATGCCGTCAACGGAATTACAAACATCCTGATGATCCTTTTGCTCATAGTTAATTGTTTTAAAATGAAAAAAACCTCGGTGAAGGGGAGATGCTTGTATAAAGTTTTAGGGTAAAAGAATTAATAGAGATAAGTTTCTCTATTTAAAACCGTGCCATGAGTGTAGTAATAAAAGAAGAATCCTTTTATCTGGATAAATAAATTTTCTGGAAAAATTTTGTAAGATCAATAAACAGGTGCTGCAATTTTTATATCGGCTTTTGCAAACGCGGTTTTGTATCTGCTCATTGCTTTAGAAGCTTCAGCCGTTTTCTTTTGTGCTACATAAGATTTATATAATCCATATAAGGCCCAGCCATTTTCATTATTGTTCAAAAGATCTTTTTTGAAAACCATTTCTGCGTTAGCTCCATCACCTTTGAACAAATAAGCATTTCCCAAATAATGTTTAGGATTCAATAACCAGTCTCTAGGTTCATTGTATACCATGGTGGCTTCAGTGGAGTCGGCCAATTTATAATATTTGACTGCACCATCATAAAGTTTTTTGTCTTCATGAATAATGCCAAGCAATAAGAAATGAGCGACATCAGCACCGACCGAGGGTGCAGAAAACGGACTCATTGGAATAGTAAGCGAGCTATCTTTCATAAATTCACGCATAGCATCCAACTCTTTTGACGCTGCATCCCGTTCATTTTTTCTTGAGAAGGCAATACCACGTGCAAAATGATAAAGCACATTGGCATAAGGATGCGACTTGTTAGGTTCTGGTTCTTTCAATATATCATCCCATTTTCCAAAACGAATTTGATTTAATACCGGAGTCATGTAAATGTATTGTACGAGATTTCCGAGCGGTGCTGGTAAAGAAAGATAATCAACAGCTATGCTTTCTCTTGTTTCCAGTGAAGCTGCTTTCGCAATTTTATAATTACCTGCAAGCATGGCATTGTTTGCTTTCATGTGCAGGTTATGAATGATGTATAAAAAATCATTGCTGGTAACCGGTGCATACAGCGGAATTGACCTTTTATAACTGTTAACCGCATTCACATTTACATCAACGCCTTTATTATAATAGCCTGTACGTAAATAAATATGTGATGGCATATGCACCACATGTGAAAGACCGGGATTTGTTTTACCTAAACGATTGGCACTTGGTAATGCTTTGGCTGCATAAGGAGATGGCTCCATCACGTGGATATAATAATGATTGGCGCCGGGATGATTTGGAGATTTTGCCATTACTTTTTCTAATACTTCTCTTATCAAAGGAGTCCATGGCTTTGGAGTGCCATCAATACTCCATAGATCCCAGGGATGTTGCAGCATCATGGCATCAGCATACAACACAGCAACGTCTGCATCATCAGGAAATTTTTCATAAACTTCTTTCATTGCATTTACATATACCTGGTTCAATTCTTTTCTGTCTTCAGTGGAATCACCAGTATATCTTGAACGTTGTGCTCTAATTAGTGCTTCTTCTTTCTCAGTACAGTTTCCACACGACTCTATTGCTCTGCCTGCCGCTAGGTATGCTTCATAAGAAGCGGTGTATCCATAATCATTTATATTAGGTCCATAAGCTAATGCCTGTGCCCAATAAAGCATGGCAGAACGATTATCAAACTTTGTGGCTTTCTTAAATGAAGCCATAGATTCAATAATATGAAAACTGTAATACATATTCATACCCTGGTTAAAGTAGAATTGGGCACTATCACTTTTAGTAGAGATCTTCCATTTATGAATGCCTGCACCGGGAATAGGAGGGATGCTTGCTTCTTCCAGCCAGCCTTTTAGTTTTTCCCAGTCAGGCCCGCAACGAATTGCATTTTTCTTTTTGAACTCAACTATGTTCTGAGCGACTGGCTTTTGCTTTTTATCAAGTCTGAAAGCAAACAATAAAAAGGCAGCGATGAATGCAGTTGCGATGAATACAGTTGCTTTCATGATAGAAAGTTTTGCAATAAAAAATGACCTGCAAAAGGTACAATTTTTTTTATCCAAAAATGAGATCTTAGTCTTTCCTTGATTCCAATTCAACTATTTTTTCAAACACCTGCTCGTATTGTTTGTTCAGTTGATCAAGTTCGGCTGCTGCTTTATTGTAAGCTGTTTCTGCTTGCAGGAACTTTTGTTTATCCGAATAAGTACCAGGATCAGTGAGTGCTGCTTCTAATTCATTTTTTTGTTTCGTTAACAGCGCAACTTTTTCTTCTAACTGCTGAAAGATCCTTTGTTGCTTCTGTAATTCCTTTTTATGTTCCTTATTGATTGGAGTGGAGGGTTGAGGCTTGTTGTTTGATACCTGAGGCTTAGGCTCTTCTTTTTTAATTGGTTTTTCTTTCTCTAAGCTTTTAGCCTTCAACTCTGAACTTTTAACTTCTGCCTTTGCCATCCTTTCTTTCCATGCTACATATTCTTCGTATCCACCTTTAAATTCTTTTATTTCGTGATCTATGATCTCCCAGATCTTATTGGCTGTTTTAGAAACGAAATACCTGTCGTGACTCACCAATACAAAAGTTCCTTCATATTTATTCAATGCCTCAACCAGCAATTCACAACTATGCATATCAAGGTGATTGGTCGGTTCATCCAACAGCAGGAAATTAGCTTTGCTTATAATAGTTTTTGCCAAAGCCACTCTTGCTTTCTCCCCTCCACTTAAAACTTTTATTTTCTTTTCTACATCATCGCCGCTAAAAAGAAAACAGCCAAGCAGTGTTCTTAATTCCAGTTCTGTTTTTTGACTACCAGCCAGCATCATTTCTTCGATCACCGTATGATTTATATTCAACGCTTCTAACTGGTGCTGCGCATAAAAACTTTCTTCAATATTGTGTCCCCATCTTCTATTGCCTTCAAATTTTTCAATCCCTGCAATGATGCGCAGCAATGTAGATTTACCTTTCCCATTCGCACCGATCAATGCGATCTTATCGCCACGTTCTATTTCTGCAGAAGAATTTTTTACGATCAGGTTTTCACCAAATGCTTTTGTAATATGATTCAATTCAATCAGCACTTTTCCGGGTGTTTTATCAAGACGGAAATTGATCTTTATATTGGGTCTTTCTAATTCGGGTTCTTCAATACGTTCAAGCTTGTCTAATTTTTTAATAAGACTTTGCGCCATTGCTGCTTTACTAGCTTTTGCACGGAAACGCTCTACCAATCTTTCATTCTGTCGTATATAATCCTGTTGATTATCGTAAGCTTTTTGTTGAAGTTCCATTCTTGTCGCCTTTTCCTGCTCATAAAAATCATAGTTACCTGTGTAAATATGAATCTGCTGTTGATATAGCTCTACGATTTTTGTCACCATCCTGTTCAGAAAATATTTATCGTGGCTTACAATAACAACGGAACCGGGGTAATTTGATAAATATTTTTCCAGCCACTCAATGGAGGGAAGGTCCAGGTGATTGGTAGGTTCATCCAATAATAATAGATCAGGTTGTTGGAGGATCATCTTGGCTAACAATACTCTCATTCTCCATCCGCCACTGAATTCTTTGTATGGTCTTTTAAGATCATTATTGGCAAAACCAAGACCCTGTAATATTTCTTCAGTTTTATGATGAATGTTGTAGCCACCGAGTGTTTCTAATTCATGAAGTTTGTCAGTGTAATCATGCAAAGTTTTTTCATCACCGGTTTTTTCTAATTCTTTACCCAATTCTTCTATTTCTTTTTCTAATTGCTGTACTCTTTCAAATGCTGATAAAGCGACATCAAGAATAGAATCATTGGTATCAAAACTCAACAGATCCTGGTGAAGATAACCAATGGAAGTGCTTTTACTTTTTTCTATGGTTCCGGAGGATGGTGAATATTCGCCAGTTAATAATTTAAGGATTGTTGATTTGCCTGTGCCATTATAACCGATAAGGCCGATCCTTTCGCCAGGTTGTATATGCCAGGTTGCATCCCGCATCAGGGCACGGGAACCGAATTCAAAAGTCACATTTGTAAGTCCTGCGAGCATAGTCGTCAATGGTGAATGGTCAATGGTGACATCCACGTTTTTAACAAGTCTGCAAAAATAATTGATTACTCCTTACGGTCGTCTACAATTATCTTTGCATAAATTTTTCCTAATGAAAAGAGTCGTACTCGCTATTATAGGTATAATTCTCGCAATTATTGTTGTTGTTGGCTGGAAATTTATTTTCCCTAAAAAAAGAACAGATGATGGGCCGAAACCCGTGGGATTAACAGTAAGCAAACATAGCAGTGGCTTCAATGAATCCATGAGCATGGCAATGAATTCCTATTATGCCCTTACAGAATCTTTTGTTAATTGGGATACCACAAAGATCAATGCATCTTTAACTGAACTTAAAACTTCGATCGACAGCCTTCGCATACAGGAAATGGAGAAAGATTCCGCCATTTATCCCACAGTTCAAACACAATGGGAATCGATCAAAGCTGAGATCATAGGTATGCAGGCTGATACGGGGCTTTATGAGAAAAAAGAAGATCTCAATATGTTATCGCAACAAATGTTTGATCTGTTGCGTATCGTAAAATTTGATGCAGCAAAGGTTTATTACCATGAATGCCCGATGGCTTTGAATAATTATGAATCATCTGCATTTTGGTTAAGTACGCAGGGTGAAAACAAAACTCGCCGTAATCCATATCTCGGTCTGCACGACCCGAAATATGGAAAAGCAATGCTCGCTTGCGGCGCAACGAGAGATTCAATAAATTTTGCAGCAGCCGGAAATTAACAGTTTGTGAAAGGAATTATGTTTAAGAAAGCAGTCGTTGTTTTATTGGCATTTATTCCTTTGCTCGTTTCTGCGCAAAACAAACAGGGTGCAGCATCCGGAAAAATTACCCTCAACGGTTATGTTCGTGATAGTCTTTCCGGTGAATTGATCATCGGCGCCACTATTACTGTCATTGGACAGGCAAAAGGAGTAGCAACGAATCAATATGGGTTCTATTCCATTACCCTTGATTCGGGAACTTATCATCTCAGTGTCACTCATGTTTCTTATGTACAAAAAGTAATTGAATTTGCTTTCGATAGTGATAAGTCATTCAATTTTGACCTGGTCCCGAGGTCTTCAGTCAATACAGAAGTTGTTGTTTATGCGAATCGTCGTCGTGATGCGAATGTGAAGAATGCAGAAATGGGAAGGATCGATCTTTCGATCAATCGCATCAAGAATGTTCCAGCCTTTATGGGTGAAGTGGATATTTTAAAAGTGATCCAGCTATTGCCAGGCGTAAGAAATGCAGGTGAAGGGAATGCCGGGTTTTATGTTCGTGGTGGAGGGCCTGATCAAAACCTTATTATGCTGGATGACGCTGTTGTATATAACACAGGACACCTTTTTGGTTTCTTTTCCATTTTTAATTCTGATGCGATCAAAAACACTTCGTTGATAAAAGGAGGTATGCCTGCTCAGTACGGTGGTCGTCTTTCTTCTGTATTGGATGTTGCCATGAAAGATGGAAATATAAATCAGTTCCAGGGAGAAGGAGGGATAGGATTAATTGCATCGAGACTTTCATTACAGGGGCCGATCGTAAAAAACAGATCTTCATTCATGGTTTCTGCAAGAAGAACCTATATCGATGCGATCACGAAACCATTTATCAAGGAGACAAGTGATTTTCATGGTTCGGGTTATTATTTCTATGATCTGAATGCAAAAGTGAATTATAAGTTCTCTGAAAAAGATCGTTTATACCTGAGCGGGTATTTCGGAAGAGATGTTTTTGATTTTAATAATGCAAAACGTTCGTTTCGTTCCAATATCCCGTGGGGAAATAGTACGGCGACTTTAAGATGGAATCATGTGTTCAATAAGCGATTATTTGCCAACACAACTGCCGTTTACAATAATTACAAATTCAAATTTGAAGCGGCGCAAAATAATTTCGAACTTTCTCTTGCATCAGGTATCCGTGATCTCAACCTCAAAACTGATTTTGATTATTATCCTTTGCCGCAGCATAAGATAAAGTTTGGCGGTTTATACACTTATCACAAATTCATTCCTAATATTCTTACAGGTAGACAGGATTCAGTGATCTTTCAACCTAACAATGAAACTGAGAAATATGCAAATGAGTTAGCTTTCTATGTACAAGACGATTGGGAAGTCAGTGATAAAATAAAGATCAATTACGGTGTTCGCTGGAGCTCTTTCACACAAATAGGTCCTTATACAAAATATGTAAGGGATGTTGATGGTAATAAACTTGATAGCACTGTATATAATAGTTTTGAGCCTGTAAAAACTTATGGCGGTTTTGAGCCCCGTGTTACTATTCGTTATGCAATAAATGACGAGACATCTATTAAGGCAGCTGTTAATCGAAACTATCAGTATATACATCTTGTAAGTAATGCAGGCAGTACATTACCCACTGATCTCTGGGTGCCGAGTACTTATATTGTAAAGCCACAAATTAGTTGGCAATACACTGCAGGATTGTTTAAGAATTTTGCAGAAAACAAATATGAGACATCGGTCGAGATCTATTATAAGCAAATGAAAAACCAGGTTGAATACTCTGAAGGTTATACGCCATCATTAAAAGATCCGGAAGAGGAATTTGTTTTTGGCGACGGATGGAGTTATGGCGCCGAGTTTTTCATTAATAAGACAAGAGGCAAATTAAATGGATGGATCGGGTATACTCTTTCATGGACCTATCGAAAATTCCCCGACTTAAATGATGGCGAAAAATTTCCTGCACGGTATGACCGTCGTCATGATATGAGCGTCGTCGCTAACTATGAACCGGGAAAAAAATGGAGGTTCGGAGCTGTGTTTGTTTATGGAACCGGGGCAGCTACCACAATGCCCGAACGATTTTATATAGTCGAAGGTGTGTTGACACAGGAGTTTAGTAAAGTGAATCAATACCGTCTCGATCCTTATCATCGTCTTGATCTGTCTGCAACTTATACTCCCGTTCCAAAAAAGAAAAGGAAAGTGCAGAGCAGTTGGGTATTTAGTATTTACAATGTTTATTGTCGCTACAATCCATATTTTATTTACTTCGACCAGACCGGCAGTCCTTATAATGGCACATTGAAAGTAGAAGCAAGACAGGTTTCTCTTTTTCCGATACTGCCTGCTGTTACATGGAATTTTAAATTTTAGGTAGTCAGCTGCAATACTACTATCATCGTCCCTTGTTTCCAATTGCTGCTTCGCCAAGCAATTGCTCACTTGTACATTCGGTAATTCTATTCAGCATTAAACATCTATTTCCCTCTTGTAATCATGATCTTCATAAAATCTTTCATCAAAAGTATGTTTTGACGATTTGCCATATCTTAAGATCACATAAGCCATATAGATCACGAGAAAAGGAGAGAGGATGAACATTGCAATGATCGCTTCTTCAGGGATACCTATATGTGGTGATAGCTGAAAGAAAATTAAATACAAGGTGGCTACGGTTATAATTATTGCCGGTCTTTTCATACCATTATTTTTAAAACATCGAAAGGCCTTTCTAACAATAATGTTGCAATTAATCTGCCAAATAATAGATCCATGTAATGACATTAAATTTGATTAGCTTGAAATTGAAATCTCGGTTATGAACCAAAATTCACCGATACCTGTAAAGAGTAGAATGCCAATACTCATATTTATAGCAAGTTTGCTGGTTCCTTTATTTTGGTTGGTGGGCCAGTTGATCAATGTGTATAAAACTGCCGTGCTTGGGGCAATATTCGAGATCCTTTGGCTTCCCATGATCTTACTTTTATTTGCTCTTCCAGTGTTGTCGGCTATATACTGGAGCAGAACAAAATTCAATTTTCGGTCACTCTATTTTTATTCTCTTATTATTTTAGTTATTAGTATTGTATTACTAACTACAAGTAAATAGTATCAATACAACTTAATCGTTTGTTTTACTCGCAGATAACCGGCAACTTTGCGACAACTAATTTTATAATGCTTGCTATATGATCAGGATAGGCTTAATACGAGAAGGGAAAATTCCCGCCGATAACAGGGTGGCACTAACTCCGGCTCAATGTAAATGGATCCATAAGAACAGCTCAGATGTAGAGATCATTGCCCAAAGCTCCACCGTCCGTTGTTTTACAGATCGTGAATTTGAAAACGCCGGCGTGCAGGTAAAAGATGATATAAATGAATGTGATATTTTAATGGGTATAAAAGAAATACCTGTTGAACAATTGCTTCCTGGAAAAACTTACCTGTTTTTTTCTCATACAAAAAAGAAGCAGCCGCAAAATCAAAAAATGATGCAGGCTATTCTTGAAAAAAAAATCACTTTGATCGATTATGAATGCCTTGAACATGAAGATGGACAACGCATCATTGGTTTTGGTTTTTTTGCCGGTGTAGTTGGCGCCCATAATGGCATGATGGCTTATGGGAACAGGACAGGTTTATATAAGATCGATCGTGTTTATAAACAAAGAAGTTTCCGTGAATTGATCCATACTTATTTTGGTATGCGATTGCCAAATGTAAAGATCGCAGTTACGGGTTCAGGAAGGGTAGCACATGGTATTCTTGAGATAATGAATCTGATGGGTATACATGAAGTAGAGCCAGATGACTATTTAGTAAGAAGATTTGCTTATCCTGTTTATACGCAATTAAAAGGTGCTGATTTGTACACACGAAAAGATGATGGTAAATACAAGAGATTGGAATTTCATGAACACCCGGAATTGTATCGTTGCAATTTTTTACCTTATGCCGAACAAACCGATATTTTATTGAACGGGGTCTATTGGGATAAAAATGTTCCAAAGCTTTTTGAAAAGGAAAATATATTAGCCGATACATTTATTATTAGAACCATTGCGGATATTACAGATGACAGGGAAGGTTCTGTGCCAATTAATCTTGGTGACCAGACGATCGAGAACCCGGTTTATGGAGTTGACAGAACCACTCTACAAAAAACCGAACCATATCTGCCGAATTCAATTGATATAATGGCCGTAGGAAATCTGCCAAACGAACTTCCAAGAGATGCATCACGATACTTTGGTGAACAGTTGATAAAACATGTACTTGAGAACCTGGTAGGTGAAGGCTCGCCGATCATCGAAAGGGCAACAATGGTTAAAGATGGAAAACTTACTTCGCATTACGAATATTTAAAGGAGTATGCTTCGGGAAAATAGGATTATTATAGATGCAGGTAATAATCTTTTAATAAGTTAATAAAATCTGTTGTGTATTGTTGCTGGTCATCCCAGATCGACAGTTCATCAAACTCAGTTTCCTTTTCGTCTCCATTTATACTCCCTTTAATAAAGATCCGAAAGTAGTCATGCTTAACTGACTGGCGAACAAAGATCATTTTTGAGACATGCAACTGGTGATTCTTTAAAAGCTTTTTTATTTCCTCATTTCTTTTGTAGGGTAAGAGCAAAAAGAAATTACCAGTTGGCTCCATGTAATTCTTTATTAGTTCTAATAATTCTTTTAATGTCAGTTCAGCACTGTGGTGTGCAAGATTTCTTGTATCTGACGCCGACCTTATTTCATTTTCATAAAAAGGGGGATTGCTGATAATAACATCAAAGTCTTTGCAAAATGTTTCTATCATTTTTTTTGCATCACCAGGCATCACAAAGATCCTTTTTCCCCATGCAGATGAATCTGCATTTTCCTGGGCTTGCTTTGCAGCACCTGTGTCTATTTCCACGCAATCAATTTCCGCGGTAGTTTTTTGTGCCAGCATCAACGCCAATAAACCAGTGCCCGTTCCAATATCAAGTACACTTTCAACTTTCAACTTTTCATTTTTAACTTCTTGTGCCACCCATGCACCAAACAAACAAGCATCCGTCGTCACTTTCATTGCACACTTATCCTGTTGAATAGTGAATTGTTTAAATTGGAAATAAGTGTTAGACAAAAAATTTATTATTAAATTTAAAATGTCAAATTTCAAATCTTCACCATTTAGCTCTTGCAGAAGCACTAACAGTAAGATCGCTGAATTGTCCTTCCATATATTTATAGTAAGCAGTAATGGCGATCATGCCGGCATTATCCGTGCAATATTGAAAAGCAGGTATAAATGTATTCCAATGTAATTTCTTACCAGTTTCTTCAAATGCTTTTCGTAAACCACTGTTGGCTGATACACCTCCGGCGATACAAATATCTTTAATGCCAGTTTCGATCGAGGCTTTTTTAAGTTTGTTGAGCAGAATAGAAACAATTCTTTGTTGTATTGATGCACAGAGATCTGCAAGATTTTCTTTTATAAATTCTTCTCTTTCTTTTTCTGTGGCTAAAAATTCTTCTTTGTAAACATGGCTCTTTCCCGCATTCTGTAAAAAATAAAGAATAGATGTTTTTAATCCGCTGAAACTAAAATCAAGTCCGGGGATTTGTGGTTCGGGGAATTTAAACCGATCAGCATCACCATCTTTTGCATATTTGTCGATCAACGGACCACCTGGATAGGGAAGCCCCAGCAACTTTGCAGATTTATCAAATGCTTCGCCGGCTGCGTCATCAATTGTTTCTCCGATCACTTTCATCTTAGTTGGTGATTCACATAAAACAATTTGTGTATGTCCGCCACTTACGGTTAAGCATAAAAAAGGAAAATCAGGTTTAGGATCATCAATAAGATTTGCCAATACATGCGCCTGCATATGATGAACAGCGACCAAAGGTTTATTTAAAGATAAAGCCAGGGATTTTGCAAATTGTGTTCCTATCAATAATGAACCGATCAATCCTGGCGACTGAGTAAAGGCAATTGCATCGATTTCGTCGATCCTGCAACTTGCTTCTTTCATTGCTGCATCAACAACAGGAATGATATTCTGAATATGTGCTCTGCTTGCTAATTCAGGCACTACACCTCCATATTGTTCATGTACTTTTTGAGCGGCAATAATGTTGGATAGGATCTTTCCATCATGGCAAATGGCTGCTGATGTTTCATCACATGAAGATTCTATTGCAAGAATGAAAGACATGATCTGATAATTTGAAGATATGCCGATTAGCTGATGTGCCGATTATTTACTTCTAATGGCCACTACCGGATTTAACCTGGCGGCTATTACCGCAGGTATTATACCTGCAAGTACTCCAACGACAAAGCAAATACTGATTGCGGTAACCAGGTTTGAAGTAGAAATATATACAGGGAAATTAAATGCACCAGATAAAATTTTCGTAAGCCCTAATACAAGTAATAAACCAATTAGTCCGCCAATAAGACAAAGGAATGCGGCTTCAAGCAAGAATTCAATAAGTATGATATGGCTTTTTGCACCGATTGCTTTTTTCAAGCCGATCTGGCTGGTACGTTCTTTTACACTTACAAACATGATATTCGCTACACCAAACAAACCTACTATAAGACTGATGCCTCCTATGATCATTCCACCCATATTAATTCCGGAAAAAGCCTGTTCAAATGCTTTGCTCCATTCGTTCACATCATTCAACGAAAAATTATCTTCTTGTGCCGGGCTTAATTTATTGATAGCCCTCATGGCGCCTTTCAAATCATCTTTCAAAACATCAATTTTTAAATTATCGAGACCCTGTACAAGTATCAGCGGTTGTGCATTTCGCTCATCCATTACGGTGCGGCCAAAACGATAAGGTGTGATCACAGCTTTATCCAGTTGCCACCCCCCAAGCATTTGGTTGCCTTGTTTTTTAATAACACCCACAACGATCACTTTCTTTCCTTTTGTTGTAAGCGCTTTACCAATCGCTCTTTCAGGATTTACAAAAAGCTGCTCAGCTATTTCATTGCCAATAACAGCGGAATTACTGCCTTGTTGAAATTCTGACGTAGATATATACCTTCCAAAATGAATATCGACAGGTTGAATATTATTGAAATCCTCACTAAAGCCGTAAACGAGTATATCTTTCAGAGTGCTGCCTTCAAATTCAAGATCAGCATTACGTTGTATTTTAAATGCAGCATACTTAGCACTGGGAGTTCTTTGCATTATTTGCTCAATCTGCTCATACTTTGGAGATGGTCGCTTAATAAATTTCCACCATGGATATTGTCCATCGCCGCCCGAGCTATAATCCCATTTGTCAAGATAAATAGTGTTGGTACCAAAAGATTTTATCTCGTTCTGAATATTATGCTCAAGACTTCCGAGAGTTGCCATTACGCCGATAATGCAGAAGATGCCGATAGTAATGCCAAATAGTGAGAGAAATGTGCGGAGCTTGTTCTTCCACAACTCCATTAATGCCATTTTGAGGCTGCTAAAAACGATCTCGATTGTCCGGCCCATTTACAAATGTAGTCAGAACTGGGATTTTCTGGATTTTTTTTGATTAGTGGGAGATAAGGAGGATGATTAGATAACCGGCTTAAGTGCTCCGATTGAAAGTCCCTTGCGACGCTCCTTTCAGGGTTCGGAATTCTATTTGGGTTTTTTCTTTTTGCTTTTTGGTACAGGTTCTTCCTTAACCTCCGTGAGTTTTAACTCTCTTACTTTGACCGGTTCACCAGTAGTTACACCACCATTCCATATCAACTCAATCTCTTTCTCCATACCGGCATAGTTTATTAATTCCTGGCAAGCCTTTATATAGTTAGTAGTGTCGTCCGGGCAACTTACTGATTGAACGATATTATATTTCTGTAATGTATTCGATTCAAGGATGAAGCTACTTGCATCAGTAGGAACATCTTCACACCAATTATCAAACGGCAATTTCCAATACCCGGACTCGTTGATTTGCTTAACCAAAGAAGTAAAGCTTTTTTTAGTAATAGGAATTATTTTTAATGAGTACTGAAATTTCTTTTTGGCTGAAATCGATTTATCTAAAAGGGACTGGTAATAGTTTGGATCAAGTAATTCAGGATAAGCTGATGAAAGTGAATCCAAGTATGCTTTTTTCCATGTTTTATAACTTGTATCATTCAAGGGAAAAAATCTTTCCAATATATCAAAGTGAAATCGTTCTTGTTGAGAGAGTTTTAAAGTATCATGCCAGCCTGGAGACCCTTTTATTAACTTTTTTACAATTATTTGTTCTGGCTTAAGTGTAATTATGGCTACTGTTGACATATCAAAATAAATCAAACGGAAAGTTGGTTTATCTCCGGGGCCAAGACTTAAATTATATTCATCAAATTCTTGTAGAAAGGGATAAAAATTTGCAGTTTCGAAAGAGTCTTTCGTTGATTTAATATTTTTCAATGGATAACAATAAAAAGTTGTGTCTTTAGCATCAACATATTTCGGATATGGATATCCACCTTTTGGATAAACAATTTCGTCATCATTGCAGGAAATGATTGCAGATAGAGAAATAAAAAAGATCAGGGCAAAAGTTTTGGACAATAAAGAATTCATTTTGTGGTTGTCTATTCAAGTTACAAAAAAGCTGAATAGAATTACTGAAATGCAAGTGTGCGACGCAACAAAAGCTCAATAGTAGCAATACAGTTTAAATCATAAAAATCCCTCTCAAACCGTTACCTTTGCGCCTCTTTATGAAATATCAGAACGAAATAAATAAACGCAGAACATTTGCGATCATTAGTCACCCGGATGCTGGTAAAACGACATTGACTGAAAAGCTATTGTTATTTGGCGGTGCCATACAGGTGGCTGGTGCGGTGAAGAGCAACAAGATCAAAAAATTTGCTACCAGTGACTTTATGGAGATCGAAAGACAACGCGGAATCTCTGTCGCTACCTCGGTAATGACCTTTGATTACAATGGTATTCTTATCAACCTTCTTGATACTCCCGGTCACAAAGATTTTGCGGAAGATACTTATCGTACATTAACTGCAGTAGACAGTGTTATTCTTGTAGTAGATAGTGTGAATGGAGTAGAAGAGCAAACCCGTAAGCTGATGGAAGTTTGCCGTATGCGGGATACACCCGTTATTGTTTTTATCAACAAAATGGATCGTGACGGAAAGAATCGTTTTGATCTGCTGGAAGAAATTGAAAAAGAATTATCGATCCACTTGCATCCTATGACATGGCCGATCAACAGTGGTAAAGAATTTAAAGGTGTTTATAACCTTCATGATAAAAGCCTGCGTTTGTTCACTGCTAACACAAAAGGCAGTGATGATGACCTGATTTCTGTAAAAGATCTGAACGATGCAATTGTAGATGAGAAAATAGGAGAGAAGGATGCCGCTACTCTTCGTGAGGACGTTGAATTGGTAGATGGAGTTCATGGCTTATTGAATGTACAAGATTATTTAGCAGCTAAAGTAGCACCTGTATTTTTTGGCAGCGCTATAAACAATTTTGGGGTAAAGGAATTGCTGGAAACTTTTGTACGTATTGCTCCATTACCGCAATGTCGTCCAACTTCAGCAAGAGTGGTTTGCCCGGAAGAAGAAAAACTGAGCGGATTTGTTTTTAAGATACATGCAAACCTTGATCCTAAGCACAGAGACAGGATCGCATTTATGAGGATCTGCAGCGGCAAATTTGAACGCAACAAATATTATCATCACGTTCGACTGGACAAAAATGTTCGTTTCAGCAACCCTTATTCTTTTATGGCACGGGAAAAAAGTATTGTAGAAGACGCATTTCCCGGTGATGTCGTAGGATTGTTTGATACAGGAAATTTTAAAATTGGTGATACGCTTACAGAAGGTGAGAATTTTTATTTCACGGGAATTCCGACATTCTCGCCTGAGATATTCAAAGAAGTGGTGAACAAGGATCCTATGAAAACAAAACAACTGGAAAAAGGATTGTTGCAATTGACGGATGAAGGTGTTGCACAATTGTTCACCCAACACGGAGGAAATAAAAAGATCATTGGTTGTGTTGGTGAACTTCAATTTGAGGTAATTCAATATCGTTTGTTACAGGAGTATGGAGCGTCTGTGCAGTTCAATACACTTCCTTTTTATAAAGCATGTTGGATCACTAGTGAAGATCCTAAAAAGCTGGAAGAGTTTACGAGATTTAAAGGCGCCAATACCGGGGTAGATAAAGACGGACATCTTGTTTATCTTGCACAAAGCGAATGGTTCCTGAATACAGAAAGAACCAATAATCCTGCGATCGATTTTCATTTCTCGAGTGAGGTGCATAAGAATTAAACCCTTAAATCCCCTAAAGCAGACTTTGGACAGTTTCCAAATGAATAAACAACATATCATATTTGAAACAGAGAGGTTAATTGTTCAGCATTATGATCTTGAATCTGATGCTGAGAATTTCTTTTTGCTCAACAGCGATGAAGATGTGATGCGTTATATCCGTGCTACAAAATCAAAGGAAGAGTGTAATGCTTTTTTGAAGAAAATAGTTGAATCGTATAAGGTCAATCCATTGATTGGCCGCTGGGCAGCAAATGAAAAAGCAACGGGTAAGTTTGTCGGTTCATTTGCTATCATTCCTATTGAAGATTCAGAAGATATACAATTGGGATATGCATTTCTGAAAGAAAACTGGGGAAAAGGATTCGCTTCAGAATTAACTAAAGCAGGTCTTGATTATTATTTTAAAAATACTGATGCTGATCACATTTATGCTATTGCCGAAAAGGCCAATACTGCATCACATAAAGTATTATTGAAAAACTCTTTTGTGCACGATGGAACAAAGAATGAAGAAGGCAAAGTGTTATTAAAGTTTATTTACCGAAAACCTGTTTAATATTTCGCTACAACACCTGTGTAGTTATGAGGTGTTATTTTTTTCAATTCCTTTTTTACTGAATTATTAATTTTTAAGTTATCGATAAAATGATGAATTGATTTTTTATCGATGTATGCATTGCCTCTTGTCAGATCTTTTAATGCTTCGTAAGGATTGGGATAATTCTCTCTTCTAAGAATAGTTTGTACCGCTTCTGCTACTACTGCCCAATTATCTTCCAATTGCTGGTGTATCATGCCATCATTCAGGATAAGCTTACCAAGACCTTTTTCGACTGAACGAAATGCGATCAAGGTATGTGCAAACGGAACACCGATATTTCTTAATACAGTTGAATCCGTCAGGTCTCTTTGCAATCTTGAAACAGGAAGTTTTGCAGATAAATGTTCGAAGATGGCGTTACCGATGCCAAAATTCCCTTCTGCGTTCTCAAAATCGATCGGGTTTACTTTGTGAGGCATTGCAGAAGAACCTACTTCATTTTTCTTTGTCCTTTGTTTAAAATAATCCATTGAGATATATGTCCAGACATCACGGCAGAAATCAATAAAAATATTATTGATTCTTTTCATACAATCAAAATGTGCAGCCAGGTTATCGTAATGTTCGATCTGTGTGGTGTATTGCATACGGGTAAGTCCCAATGTCCTTTCAACAAATTCATTGCCGAGCTTAACCCAATCCATTTTTGGAAATGCAACATAGTGTGCATTGAAATTGCCAGTAGCACCGCCAAACTTTGCACTAAAAGGAATATTGATAAGCTGTTCTACCTGGTTCTCTATTCGTTCAGTAAAAACCATGAACTCCTTTCCTAACCTTGTTGGTGAAGCAGGTTGTCCATGTGTATGTGCAAGCATTGGGATGTCCTTCCATTCCTTAGCCAGTAATTTTAATTGCGTATTCAGATTTAGTAAGGAAGGCAGGTATTCATATTCCACCGCATGTTTCCAAAAAAGTGGGATAGCTGTATTGTTTATGTCTTGTGATGTCAATCCAAAATGTATCCACTCTTTTTCATCTTTAGCGCCACCTTTTTCTAATACATTTTTTAAAAAATATTCGACTGCCTTAACATCATGATTTGTGGTGTATTCGATCTGTTTTATTTCCTGTGCGTCTTCGGGCCCAAATTCTTCAGCGATTTTGCGAAGTTGTTTTTCGGCTTTTCCAGATAGTTTGAAAAACTTTTTATCAGCGAGAAAAAGAAAATATTCAATTTCAACCAGTACACGGTATTTTATCAGTGCATATTCTGAGAAATATTCGTCTAAATGCTGTACTTGTTTGCGATAACGACCATCAATTGGAGAGATAGCTGACAAATTAGTTAGTTCCATACTTATTACATGTTTCTTGTTTCGGGTTTCTTCTATCTTTGCTGCGCAAAAATAACTCAATTGGATAAGATTAAGGTTGGAATAGTAAGTTATCTAAATACAAGACCATTAATTTACGGATTAAAGCTGGAACCTATTGCTTCACAGATCGAATTGATCGAGGATAACCCGGCACGATTAGCTGAAATGCTAAAAAACGATGAGATAGATCTTGGCTTGATCCCTGTTGCTGCAATTCATGATCTAAAGGAATCACATCTTTCAAGCGATTATTGCATAGGCACTGAAGGGGAAGCTGCGTCTGTGTGTTTATTCAGCGAAGTACCACTGGACCAAATAAAAAAAGTTTACCTGGATTATCAAAGCCGGACTTCTGTTGAGCTTCTTAAATGGATAATGCATGAATACTGGGGCATTCATCCTGAAATAATAAATGCAACTAATGAAGATTATAGAAAAGAAATAAAAGATACGACCGCAGGACTTGTGATCGGTGACCGTGCATTTGAACAAAGGAAGCTTTCCACTTTCTTTTATGACCTGGGTGCGGAATGGAAAAAAATAACCGGTCAGCCATTTGTTTTTGCAGCATGGATCAGTAATAAAAAACTACCTGAGGAGTTTATAAAAATGTTTAATGAAGCAAATGCTTTAGGTTTAAATCATATTAACGAGATCGTGGCTTCTCATTCTTTTGATCTTTACGATCTGAAGAAATACTATACACTTCACTTGAATTATTTACTGGATGAAAGAAAGAAGAAAGCGATGGAATATTTTTTACAGGTGATAAGTGAGGCGCATTTGGAGTTATAATCTTATCCAATTTTTAGGGATGAGGTCTTCTGTGTCTTGTGGGCCTTTATTAAACCATTTTTCGGGGGCTATTACAATTTTGCTCGGATTGTTATTCAGCCAGGCACCCCACCAGCTAAAACTACTATTGGCAATTATATTGTGGTTGCATTGACTCATGAGATAAAGATCTTCGAAATGACTTTGCGTGATGTTACCCGAAACAAATGTGGATCCGGGTATTGACAAGTTTTCCTTTACCCAGTTAATATCGTCGGAGAAAAAATAGAAGGTTGGGTGAGAGATTTTAGATTTGATTAATTCAATAGCTGATTTATAATAATCCAGGTTAAGTACTCCATGATAATCTTTTGTGGGGAGATCTTTACTAAAATCACCTCTCCGGATATGAACAGAAACTGAATTCATATTTTTTAAAGAGATTGAAAACTCTTGTAGATCTTTTACAATGTCATTTTTAAAAGTAAAATCAGCTTTGATCACATCGCTTGCGGGTAAAAAATATTTTTCACTTTGAAAATATCCTTTCAGATAAACATTTTTGCCAAGGCCTAACACCTTTTCATCAAAACAAAACCCTTTTTCCCGGTAATAACTTCTTCTTTTTAAGGGAGAAAAATATTGAAATGCTTTTTCAAAGTTGTGTGCAGGAAGCAGGTTTTCTATTTCCTGTTTTGTTGCAAATTTAATGTCGGCATTAAAACATAATAGATCGAAGCTCCTGAGTTTGGTTTTCTCAAATGATGAAACATCCAGCTTTATTAAGGTCTTATTCAAATGAGCAATGGTTCTTGCCGTTGCATATTGAAACATTTGGTTGCCCAGTCCTCCATTTATTTGACTAATGATCATTCAAATACATGTATGGTGTGAATATAAAAATAAAAGCCTATTTGATAATAGGCTTTTTATATAAATAGAATAATGTCTTTAAAGACAAGTAATGGCCGTTCTTACCAGGTTACCAGAATTGTCAATGGTAACTCTCCAGCATTGACCGTTAGGGGATTTCATAATGATCCCGCTACCGATCTGTTCAATATTAACATCGCCGTTGAAAACATGAAGTTTTGATTTGGGAATGTTTGATGTAAATCCCGTTGAGCCTACACCTACATTATTTGTTGTAGGATTAATACTAAGACTCCACCCTGTTGAAATGTGATTAAAAATTCCGAAAGTGCCGGGAGGGGCATCTGTATTCGAACTTCCCGTTAAAATCAATGAATATTGCTGGTTAAGATTATTAAATATGCCGATACCATTGTGCCATGTGTCGTTTGTACGCAGGTGTAATGTAGCGTTTCCCAAATTATTTGTATTGACAGATTGAATAGTAAGACCAACATACTGGTGAGGTGTTGTGCCAATACCTACATGTCCGGCATTATAGTAGATGCCATTTGTATGAGATAACCATGGATTTGTAGCGGTATTTGTTATAGTATTTCCGGTTATGTTAATACCGGTACCTGCCTGGTAATTTCCTGTAATTGTATTTCCATTGGTTATATTGATCGTATTATTTCCAGCAAGTAGCCTTGTCTTTTCAGAATACAGAGCATAAGGCACACTTAGCAATTGAGTAGTGCCCTGTAATTGATAATTCGAACCGCCCGCTGGAGCAATTTCCACTTTTAAAAACTTATCTGTGCCTGATGCCCAATTGATGCTTGCAAAAGTGGAGGTAACAGGAGTGCCTTTCCCAATTGCAAGAGCGAAAAGACCATAACTATTTGTTACTACCGTGTGTGTCTCTGAATAAAGGGTGGCACCAGTAATGCTCACATCAAGTATGGAAAACCTTACGCCAATATTTTGAGTTGGAATGATCACTCCATCTGCTGTTCTTGCCACAGCCTGGTAGTTCAAACCTTGTGGCGCCTGCGCATTTATAAATATGCATAGCAATAAAACAGTAGTTACTGTAAATAGTTTTTTCATGTAGTGGCTTTTATAATTGTTTAAGAACTTTTAATACTTTATAATTATCGTTACATCCCGGGAAAAGCTGAATAAAGTAAACCGCAGCCGGGAATTTTGTAAGATCGATAACATTATTATAAAACCTGCCTTCCTTCACCAGTTTTCCATCTGCTGCAAATACTTTATAATTAGTGATCCAATCATATCTTCCAACAAGCCGCACAATATTCCTGGTAGGGTTTTCAAAGCTTATCAATTTTTCATCAAGAAAATCGCAGGGTGGTGGCACCTTTTTAATGTTTGGCTGTAACAGCCCCTGGGTTACATTGTTTGTGCTTCCGGCAATTGTTGTTATACTGATCTCGCCAATTGAATATTCAAAATAATAGGAGTTGTCCTTTAGTGTATTGCCAGTTGAATTAACAAGAGTCTGGTTGTACGCTGTAACTGAACCAAGAATAAATAAGACACACAATACACAGCAGGCAGGTTTTGGCCTAAACATATCCGACAGATTTTTTTTGAGATGATTTTTTGGGAAAATTACACACAGTATCAAAAACAAATTAAAAAAAAAACACGGATTTACAATACCCAAAAAACAAATAATCCTTTTTTAACAAGCACAAGATGTGGTGATACGTGGCAAAAGGTTTTCCGAATTCGCAGCAAGTCCTTTAGGTGCAGGACGGACGATATTGTATCTTGTAGTCACTTTTTTCTGGCAAATACATGAACACCATAACATAATAACTCAGAGGAGCCTTTATCCTTTTTTGAAAGCTTTTCAAGCATTAGAAGGTTCAGGTGAATTATAATTTTTTGAAAAAAGTTTATTTTTTTACCTGTATATTTTAATGCAATAGAATTAATTCTACGATTTTCCTGGGCTACATATTCAAAAAAATTTCCATTCAGTTGAAGATCGGTTATCTCAAAATTGTTATCGGGTAAATGTTTTTCATAAAAAAACTTGCTGAGTCCTGAAGCAAAATGGTAAGGAGCAAAATGGGTAAGACTAGTAAAGGGAGCAGTAATAAGTAAATAACCACCTGGTTTCATCAACCGTCCAAACTCCTTAATGGCTCCCAAAGGATCGGGAATGTGTTCCAACACTTCTGTACACATAATGGCATCAACAGAATGATCTGGCAATGGTATGGAAAGAATATCAGAAACAATATCAAGTTTTGAGTTATCCCATTTACCAGTTTGTAAACCAACTTCGCCAGTGCCCTCGTATTCTCCAAAGTCCTGGGCAATGTATTTCAGGTGACTACAAAATTTTTTAAACTGTGATTCTCCGGCGCCGGCATCAAGTATGGTCAGCCCTTCTGGGATCTTTTTCAGAGTTTGCTCGATCCATTTTACTCTTGCTGCCTCGTTTGTTGTACCTACTGTGAACATCTAATTATATGATGGGGTTAAACAAATAATATCATTCTTTGTTCTTTTTTTCAGAAAGTATTTTTGAACATATCAAGTTATTTTTTGAACCAGAAACAGCCACAGCCATACTCCTGGTTTTTTACAAGGGCAGGGTCTGCATTTGAAATGATCCCTCCAGTATCAGGGATCAAAGAAAATTCTTTTAATGTAAGTGGAGAAAAATATTCTATGATCTGTTCGTAACTATAAATGCGATGGGCATTGAATTCAATTCTTGATCTTCCGACCGGCGTTACAAAAAGCAGGTCGCCGCCAGGTTGCAACACTCTTATTAATTCATTGATCGATTTAATATCGCCCTGGGGATCTATCTCTTCACCATATCGTCCCAGTCCAATATGCTCGATCGTATGCATGCAGGATAAAGAAGGAATTGAATTATCAGAAAAACTTAATTTTTTCAGATCTGCAAATCCTGATTCAAGATTATTCAGTTTCAGATCGGCAGGTCGGTAGTCATAAAATTTTACAGGAACAAATGCCGACACGATAGTGCTAAAACTTAAAATTGAAGAAATGTCGATATGATATGCTGGCTTTGTTTGCGTAAGAACTCTTGCTGCCCATGCAGGATGATAAGTATAATGATGATCAAATAGAGTTTTAGTGATCTTATCTTTCAGGCAAGGATAAATATCTTTTGTGTATACGGAAAATCGCTGGTCATTCCTTTTTTTAAACTTCGATAGTTCGCCCAGGTATTGAAAAAACCGAATGATTTTTTTGGGGAACCTGATGAAAATATCTTTAGTGACCTGGACAAAATAATTTTTTAAGTACATATTGAGAAATTGAAAACCTGATTTATCGCAAAGTAAAGCAAACCAGATTAATTATCTATTTCCCTGTACTTTTGCGACCTGAAAACAGACTCCTGATGACTCCTGATATTTCTGTTATTATTTGTACTTATAATCGTGAACAATACCTGCCCGCGGCAATGAGGAGTCTTGCAGAGCAGGATTTTGATAAAGCTTGTTTTGAAACAATTGTTGTAAATAATAATAGCACCGATAATACCGAAAAAGTTTGTAAAGAATTTATTGCGGATCATCCTGAATGCCAGATGTATTATTATAATGAAACTGAACAAGGTTCCTCACCTGCACGCAATAAAGGATCGAGACATGCTAAAGGAAACCTTTTCATTTTTATGGATGATGATGCTATTGCTGAGAAAGATTTTCTAAAGAATGCATGGAAATTTCATTTGGCCAATCCGAATATTCATGGATTTGGCGGTAGAATCATTGCCCGCTATATACCTGCTGAACCCAAATGGATGTCACACTATGTTTCCGCATTAGTAGGAAATTTTGATTATGCTCAAACCGTTACCGAATTCAAACCGAATAAATACCCTTTGGAATCAAACATGGCAGTTACTAAACAAGCGTTTGATGAGATTGGCGGGTTTGATGTTGCCTTACCCGGTGTAAAGGGAACTCTAAGGATCGGCAGTGAAGGAAAAGATCTTTACTTCAGACTGAAAGAAAAGGGACATAGGGTTTTTTATGTACCTGGTATGGTTGTGCATCATGTGGTTGAAGTGAGTAAGCTGAATTACGAATATTTGTACCGGGTTGCATCGGGGATAGGCAGAGGTGAAAGACAAAGAGTTTCATCAAAAGGCAAAAGCAAGTTTTATAGCAAACTCATAGAATATATATTTAAACTCGCGGCATCACTGTTGATCGGTTTATTTTATGTGGTCACTTTCAGGCCTGCAAAGGCGTGGCCGGTTATACAATTTAGAATTGATGCGATTAAAGGATTCACCGGGCACTAACTTTTTTATTTTAGCAAGTTTCTATAAGCAGCATTAAATTGTTCGATCCCGAAATTATCTGTAGCATGCAGGGTATTGGTTTCTGAAATTTTTTTCCATTGTTCATAATGATTTTTCAACCATAGAATTTTTTCACATCCTTCAATAATGATTCCTTGTTCATCATCGACTGAACTGAATAAAAATCCATTCTCATTATTTTTTACATGAAAAGGAATATCACCCACAGGTGTTGCTATAATAGCACAGCCATTGGCCATTGCCTCCATAATTACCATAGGAAATCCTTCCGTAGTTGATGTAATAAGCAGCAAATGGGCACGAGAATAAATAGAATTGATCTTTTCATTGTCGTTAATATTTCCATGAAATTTTATATAAGGAAAATCCGAGGCACTGATCAATGATGACATATCACCGAGCATTTCAAACCGGACATCTTTTTCATTGCTTAATTGCTTTGCTATGCTTGTGATCAAATGGATCCTTTTTTCCGGCCCGGGTCTGCCAACGTACAAAATCTTAAAAGGAGAAAAAGGCCTTTCAGATCTTACCAGTTCAGGAAAAGGAATGGCATTTGAAATATAGATAATTCTATCAGCGATCTCTATAGGAATTTGGAAACGCTTATATAATTCTTTATGATCTTCAATCCGCTGGCGGCTGATCATTACTGTTTTTTTAATGAAGGGAATGAATGGTATACGGATATAAGAAAAAGTATTTAATGAATGTATAAGTTCAATTTGATCCATCCGGCTATTTATCCAGGGACTGATCTTGTAAGCAAAATTGCATTGACCATTAAACACAACCGGCTGCCTTTTTTGAGAATTTACATAACCAGTAATGATCCCACGGTATATAAGGTTCAAAAAATACAGCCACTTATTGTCGGTAAATTTTGAAATATCTTTTATTTCACAGCTGCTGTTTTTAAAATCTTCCAAAAAGCGATCATCTGCTGATCTCCTGGTAAAATAAATCATACAATCAACACCGCCTGTTGCTTGTACTATTTGTGCATGTACTTTTTCAGCGCCGCCTGTATGATAAAAAGGGAAAAAAAAGAATATGCGATACTCTTTTTTTAATGGATAAATTTTTGCGATCGATCTCCCAATAAGTATAAAAGGAAAGATGAAAACATTCTCAATTGCCCTCTTTATAAGAAATAATTTGTACACTATTATCTAAAGATTTTTTTTATTGCTTTTCCAGTTCCTTTAATAAGATCAATGAATGTGCTTGCGATGACACGTAGTATGAATCCATTCATCCTGCCGGTAAAAATCTCTTTTGCAAGAAAGATCCTTTTCATCTTTAAATGTTTGAAAAAGAAATTTGTTTTTTTCAGGTACAAGTTTGTTATAGATTCATCATGAATACGGTAAAGTAATAGCGGTTCATTGATTTTATCAATAACATGTCCACGACTAAGCAAACGAAGCCAAAGATCATAATCTTCAATATTTACCTGGCGCGGATCGTATTTTAATTTTTTCAAAATAGCAGCCCTGATCATAATTGAAGGATGGGCAATACAGTTTTCAAACGGCATTTTAGTGCGAATAAAATTAGGACTGATCGCTTTTCTATCCAAGGGCCAGTTTCCTTTATCATTTCCCGCCGTATCTATAAAACTAATGGTTGATGCCACCATAGTAGTTTCCGAATGCTTGTCAAGATATTCCATTTGTTTTGCCAATCTTGATGGCATACAAATATCATCTGCATCCATACGTGCCATATACTTTCCCCTCGCAATTTCAATTCCCTTGTTAAGGGAAAAGATCAAGCCGCTATTGGTTTCATTTTTTAAATAGACAATTCTTGGATCGGCAAATGCAAGTATAGCGAACTCGGTTTTATCTGAACTTCCATCATTAATAATGATAAGTTCAAAGTCTGAAAGAGTTTGCTGCAGCACACTTTGAATGGCTTTGCCAATAAATTTTTCGCAGTTATATGCAGGAAGAATGACACTGACTGCGGGAGCATTCATGGTAGCAAAATAATCATAAAATCGTCAGGCATCAAACACGATTAGCAAGAGAGGTTTGGCTCCGGTTTCGCCATTCCATAAAGATCCCAATTGCCAATATCAATAATAATACAATTGAGAAAACAGATGTAATGCTCTTTCCTTTATAATACCCTTGCGGTTTGAATTCAAATTTGATGTCATGCTTGCCTGCGGGTACTGCAAGACCCCGTAAAACATAATTCACTTTTACGATCGGCGCTTCTTTTTCATCAATATATGCTTTCCAACCAGCTTTATAATATACTTCGCTGAAGACAGCAAATTGATTTGCGGCAGCATTAAAAGAATAGGTTACTACATCGTTATCGTTTTTTACCAACGATATGGTTGCAGTGCTATCTGCGACTGGCTCAAATGGAATAGATGATTTAAAAGTATCTTGTACGATCGCAGTATCTTTTGGGTTAAAATTCCCCAAAGCATTCATCTCAGCTCCGGCATCTTTTACGTACTGGATATTTTTTACAAGCCAGCAATTGCCTAATGCACTATCGTTTTTCCTGTAAGACTCCGTACGTTGATACCTGTCTTTGCGAATAAAATATTTTACGTTCAGCATATTCAAAACATTTTTGTTTGGTTGCTGCCTTGCGAATTTGTTTTCATAAACATCCTGTACCAAACTGAGTTTTGCTGCATGGTAGCCCCCGAATGCATTGTAATAATAAGAAGTGAGGCCATCCATGAATGCATTTCCTGATTCATTGAATACACGATAGAACGATTTGTCGGCTAATATTTCATTATCGGCTTGTGTCTTTGTAAAGAACACTTCGTTATCCTGTTTTTCCTGGAAGCTATCATAGTTAAGATATTTTACATCTATTGTAAGAACGTCAATTAAAGCGAGAATTGTTACGCCTATTATCATTACCATATCACTTATAGTTCTCCTGATTGATAAGAAAACTAATAATAAAGCAACCGCCACAAAACCAAGTGCCCTTAGAATATCACCCATCATTAAACCCTTACGATCCTGAACCAGACCGTCAAAAAAACTACCAAATACTTGCAGTGCCTGACCACCACCGGAGCTCTTGACTCTTGTCATGAATTCGCTATCTGCCGAGCTCATGAAATCTGACATGAAATAGATCAGGAAAAGCAATACAAAAGTGGCGGCTATTCCGATCAATCCTTTTTTAAATGACGGCAAAAGAGTTTTTTTGTCAGCAGTTGTTGCGATTTTATTCAAACAAAGTACAGCAAGCATTGGTAGCAATAACTGTGAAACTACAAGAATAATAGAAGGAGCTCTGAACTTGTTGTACATAGGCAAATGCTTATACAAAAAGCCATTCAAAGCGTCGAAATAGCTTCCCCATGACATCATGATAGTTACACCGATTGCAGTTAATATCCACCATTTATGCTTTCCGTCAAGAATAAACATTCCAAGAATTGCCAGGAAACAAATAATTGCTCCTACATAGGGAGGGCCAGATGTTCCGATGTCAGTATTCTTGACCATACCTCCCCAATAATAACTGAGTAAATGTTCGGATTGAAGAATGTCAAATCCTTGTTGGGCAATCTCACCACCGTTAGCGCTTAGTTTTTGAATTGCTTTTGAGTCTTCTTGTTTGATCACCTCAAAATCACTATTGCCCCCATACATTCTTGGAATCATCATTACAAATGGTTCGGCAATATTCATACTATAGCTCAGCGCATAATCTTTAGTAAGGCCTCCTTTTACATTTTCTTTATTAGTTGTTGAATCAGCTAAAGCAACTCTTCCGCCACGAATAGTTTCTTTTTGATATTCATAAGTTGAAAAGAGACTTACAGCGTTTGTAAGAACACCAGTTAAGCCAGCAACAATTGTAAATACCATTACCATCCCGATATGCCGCCATTCTTTATTTTTTATCCAACGTACTAAATAAAAAATGGTCATAATGGATACTGTAAGAAATAAATAGTATGCGATTTGCGGATGGTTATGCATTATAAGGATTGCCGTGAATAATGCCGTAAGTCCTGCGCCCAACCAATACTTTTTTTCATAGATCAAAATAAGAGAAGCAAGCACTGCAGGCATGTATGCAATTGAAAGCATTTTTGTTTCATGACCCACTGATATAATGATCGGGTTATAAGTAGCATAGGCAAATGCCAGCCCCCCCAGGATTCCAGTTATTGTTCTTACACCAAGAACAACACACAAGAAATAAAAGCAAATACTCGCAAGGAAAAAGAAGCTGACCGGTGTTGGTAAACCAAGTGATATGATCTTGTGTGCTATCCAGGGAATCTTATTGTTTGATGTATACCCAATTTGAAAAGTAGGCATACCACCAAACATACTGTTGGTCCAAAGTGGATAAACGCCATCATGTGTTTTTGCATATTCAACAGATTGCTGAACAGTCCCCTTCCATTGCGTAATATCTGATTGGGCAACAACTTTACCTTCCAATGCAGGTTTGCAATAAACAAATGCTACAACAAGAAAGATCAACACTGCTATTCCGTGTGGGATCAGTTGCTTAAACCAGGAACTCTTCATAATGTAAAGGGGTTGTTATGGCTGGCAAAATAATGCTATTTTACACGAAAAATCGGATGCGCTGGCTTTTATTTTTGTCAAAACTGGCTTTCATTTGCAATCTACTTTTCATTCCTGCCTTCATCTTACAAATTAAAAACTTCATTGGCGATATCGATCTTTCATCTTATATCATCATTATCGGGTTTGTATTTGCAATATTGTTTAACCCCATCACCAATCTTTGCTACCTGGTTTTATTTTTCATCGATAAAAAAAGACTTTCTATTGTGCCTGTATGGCTCATCGTCATTAATATTTTATTTTTATTCTTCCAGGTAATTTTTCTTTTGCTAATGAATATTCATAATTACGAAACATGATACATAATATTCTGAAGGATAAATCCACAAGGCTATTCATCATTTTAGCCGGATTTTTAATTGCCAATGCAATGGTGGCTGAGTTTATGGGTGTAAAGATCTTTTCATTGGAAGAATTATTTGGATGGGCACCAGCGAATATTCGGCTATTCGGCGATTCATATTCTTTCAATCTTACATGCGGTGTATTGCTTTGGCCTGTTGTGTTTGTAATGACTGACATTATTAATGAATATTATGGTAGAAAAGGAGTGAGATTTATAAGCTGGCTTGCAGTTATTTTGATCAGTTATGGTTTTTTAATGCTATTTGGTGCTATGAAAACACCTCCAAATAGTTGGTGGATCACCAGCAAACAATCTGCCGGAATAGAAAATATGAGTAATGCATACAATGGAATTTTCGGGCAAGGCCTGGGAATCATTCTTGCATCGATGACCGCATTTCTTATTGGGCAGTTAATGGATGTTTTTGTATTCCGGGCAATTAAAAAAAGAACCGGGGAAAAACATATTTGGTTAAGAGCTACCGGATCGACACTGATCTCTCAATTCATTGATAGTTTTGTTGTGTTGATCATTGCATTTTATTTCTATCCAAAATGGGTTCCTAACCAGGGATCGGCATGGCCGGTAAACCAGGTGATCGCAATCGGGATCGTAAATTATATCTATAAATTCTGCGTTGCGATTTTATTGACCCCCGTAATTTATTTTGTTCATCATCGCATTGAAAAATATTTAGGGCATGACCTTTCGAGAAAAATGAAACGAGCTGCGATGGGGCAGGAGGATAGTTTAGCAGATATACCTGTTGGCGGGTAATTAAATTTTATTCTTGATCATTCTTGCAACGATCTTGTCGATCGGTAGTGTTACAATTTCATCAGAGAAATCTTCCCAATTTATTAAACGAAAAGTTTCTGTTTCACCTGTATTATTGTATATCTCCATTTGTTTTTCATCAAAATCAAATGGTATGTTGCGCAGAGGTACTCTTAATTCTTCTAATTGCTTTGCAAAATAGTAGATGGAGATTATTTGATCATCAGGTCTGAATGCAGACATCTGGAAATAATCGGTTGTATAAATATGATCACCAATTTCTGCCTGGATACCTAATTCTTCTTTTAATTCTCTTTTCAGACAATCTCTTGTTCCTTCACCAAATTCCAATCCACCACCAGGAAACTTTGTATACAAGCCACCTCGTATATACTCATCGGCAACTAATATTTGCTTCTTATCATTAATAAGAATGCCATAAACACGAAGATTGAAACGATGCATCTGGAAAAATTAAGGTGAAGTCGGAGAGGAATTATTATTAAAGCTCGATACTTCCGTTGAATACTCTTTCAGCAGGACCGCAAAGCCAGATATTTCTGAATTTACCATCTTCTATGCGATCAAATTCTACATTTAGCCAACCACCCAGTGTTTTTACTTCTACTTCATTAAAGCCATTTTCATTATGATAAAAAACCAATGCAGCTGCTGTAACTCCAGTGCCACAACTGAGAGTCTCGTTTTCCACGCCACGTTCATAGGTTCTTACGAAAATTTTATCCGGTTCATCGAGCTGCTCCACAAAATTTACATTGATGCCTTCTTTCTCAAATTCACGGCTATTACGGATCTCACGGCCTTTCTTAACAACATCATAGCCGGCAACATGCGGTATCATTTTAACATAGTGAGGCGAACCTGTGTTGACAAGAAAATCGCTATGATAGTTCGTGATCGTATCAACATCGTTCATTTTTAAGTAGACAATCCCATTTGCATCGATCCTGGCTTCATGCTCGCCATCAGTTGCAATGAATTTATAAAGCTCTCTTTGAATGCCGATGCTTTCGGCAAATTTCACAAGGCAACGACCGCCATTGCCACACATTGTACCCTTACGGCCATCAGAATTATAATAGACCATTTCAAAGTCATAGCCGGTCTTATCATTTAACAACATCAGGCCGTCTGCCCCAATCCCGTAACGGCGGTCACAAAGATCTTTTACCATTTCCTCTGTAAGCTGCAAGTCATGGCCATTGCGATTATCAATGATCACAAAATCATTTCCTGTCCCCTGGTATTTAAAAAAATCTGTCTTCATTTCTATTTCTTATACATTTTGAGAAACAATTTCTAAAACTTTAACAATCAGGTTTTCAACGGCGGCTTTTCCGTCCTTTGAAAACTCCTTTCTAACTCTATTTGCAATAACGGCATTTAAGGAAAGACAGTTGTGCCCAAGGAGCCTGCTGAGTCCATAAATAGCCGATGTTTCCATTTCAAAGTTAGTGATCCTATGCTGACCAAAACGAAATTGAGTGAGCTTGTCAATCAGTTCCGGATTCCTTATTCCGAGACGAAGCACTCTGCCTTGCGGACCATAAAAACCAGGACAAGTCACTGTTATCCCCTGGTAAAAATCTTTTACAAAATGTTTGATCAAAGATGCACTAGCGCTGGCAATATAGGGATAGCCGATCTGACTATGCATCTGTGTGCTCGTAACAAAAGAATGGAGCAATTGCTTTTCCTCATCATTTTGCTCAAGGCGGTAATAATTTAATAAGTTATCTATTCCAAGCCCATGAGTAGAAGCTATGAAATTATCAACGGGAATTTCAGGTTGTAAAGCTCCCGAGGTACCGATTCGAATAAGATTTAAAGAAGAGAGGGTCGGCTTGATCTCTCTTGTTACCAGATCAATATTAACTAAAGCGTCCAATTCGTTAATGGCAATATCAATATTATCTGTACCAATACCAGTAGAAAGAACAGTTAATTTTTTTTTACCAATATGTCCTGTATGGGTGATAAATTCCCGGTATTCGCCTCTGTATTCAATTTTGTCAAAATGTTTGCTCACTTCTTTTACCCGATCCGGGTCGCCAACTAGAAAAATAGTGCCCCCAATCTCATGGGGTAGAAGGTTCAAATGATAGATAGCTCCTCTTGCATTCAATATCATTTCCGATTCAGCGATCCGTGGCATGTGTTGGATTATAATCTTTTAATTAAACGACTTATATTTGCTGCGTTTCAGATTCAAATCTAATTTGTAAAATCTGAAATCGGAAATAAATAGGGTCCTGTGGCCGAGTGGCTAGGCTGAGCTCTGCAAAAGCTCCTACAGCGGTTCGAATCCGCTCGGGACCTCTGAAAAAGGTTGTTATTAATGACAACCTTTTTTGATTTATTGCAATTAAAAGGGCCACTACTTTGGTAGCAGCCCGGTGTTCACATAGCAAGCAGTAATCTAAAGCCAAAAAGAAGCAGACATCCCGGCTGGTATTCTTTTCCAGCCTTTTGGGATCGTTTTTTTATAAATATTTTTTCCTGAGAATTTTAAAATATTACCGGGCTCAAAATGCAGATAGCCAATACCCGGGATCTCTACTTCAAAACCCAGGATCAGCATTTCTTTTATTGAACTTATAAAACAGCTAAGGTCGGAAGCCGTGATATTGCTTTCTACCTTCATGTTTTTTGAAATAAAATTTACCAGTTCTGAATCGGTTGTTTGATTTTGATCAGCAGAAAAATTGATCCATTTGGAATGACCATTTTCTGCCCCTGCCGGATTTTCTCCAACCACTTCAAATTTTCCAATTTGCGGAAGCTGTAAATAATTATTTTTTTCGAGGAATGCACGAAAATGCTGCGCAATTTTCATATAGCAGTTGTTTACTAATCAGAAAAAAATAAAAGGAAATTGGAGAGTTTTTAGGCCACGGAGAATTTAGAATAAGGAGGCGGTACGGGAAAAATAGTCCGAGAGGTTTTTCGAAAGGGAAGCAAGGTTAAGGATAATTTATCAGAAAATCAACCCTTAATGAAAGTTTTTTAAAAAATTAATTGAGTTCGATTATTGTCCTACCTCTCGTACCGTATAACCGTTGAAGCGAGTCTTTCTTTTTTGTAGTGTCTGCGGGGATAGCAGGTAATAAAAAATATAGATTAAATAAGACCGAATCTTTGGTATCCATTTTTACATCGATAAGATTTTCTCTTAGATAATTGTAACGTGAGAAGGCCCTTTGCCTTGCTGCTTTTTCTATTACAAAGCGATAAAGGCCCGAGCTGTCCACAGGCTTTTTTATTATCGTTGCAGTATCCTTCGGCTTCGGTAATGAGTCAGGAACAGCAGGGGTAATGATTGGTTTCGTCTCCTCCCTTTCTACAATGGGTTCTTTTTTAGTTTTTGTTTTTGTGTATACAAGATATCCACCAAAGACAGCTAGCGAAAGTCCTATAATTGCGATCAGCCATGTCACTACTTTTTTTGATGCAGGGGTCTTTGGTTTTTTAGGTGAAAACATTTCTTCATAATCAGTAAAGGAATTCTCCGTTGTTGAAGTCTTGTCACGGCCATCCGCTGTATTTTCCTTGTTTTTCTCTTGCGAGATATTACTTTGGACAAATTCAATAACACCGAATTTGTTTTTTGAAAGTGTACCAATGCCTTCAAATAAATACGGTTTTCCGATATTCAGGAATTGCCGGGCAAGTTCAAGATTTGAATCAAGATCGCCGGAAACCAGGCTTTTCATTTTACCAGTGTTCTCCGCAATAAAACTTACTAATTCGGCATCCTCCCGAACTGAAGCGTCGTGATGAAAAATTATTCCGCCCGAATCATCGAGTGTAAATCTTCCCAGGCCTGCGAGATTTAGTTGCTTGGTGGTAAAAAGAAATTGGGCTAATAGTGGCGATATTTTCAAGGTATTTGATTTTAACAGGATACAAGATAATTATTTTACAGCGCTATGTCAAGTTGCCCGATGAGCTTTGTAATTTTGCTCATGTTTTCAAAAGAAGAAGAGGATTTCATTAAATACTGGGAAGAGAACCGTAACAAGCAAAAAAGATTTTTCAAACAGATAGCGATCGGGCTGCCATTTGGTGTATTGTTTGCGCTAGCTATGTTTCTAAATTTTGCCTCTGGTTGGGATAAAAGAGTTGAGTCTATCACAAAAACTTATCCTTCACTCAAATCTTTAATTCTTGTTTTAATAATAGCCATATTGGCGATCGTGGTCTTTATTTCGGTATTTTCAGTAAAAGTGAAATGGGAGAAGCATGAACAGAAATACCGTGAACTATTAAGTCGTTCGAAGTCTGAATCTAAATCTCAACTTTAATCTTACATCTTGTCACACGAAGCCATATCAGTCTTTGATATTTTAAAAATAGGAGTGGGGCCATCCAGCTCTCATACTTTGGGACCCTGGCGTGCTGCGCAAAAATTTGTGCAAAGCATAGCGGACAGAAATTTATTACAAGAGGTTATTAGCGTTCGTGTGTTGCTGTATGGTTCGTTAGCAAAAACCGGAAAAGGTCATGGCACTGATATAGCAATTCAATTAGGTCTTTGTGGTGAAGATCCTGTTACGTTCGATGTACAGTCAATAGATAGCCGGATCGCCGATATTGCCGCAATGAAGGAAATAGTATTGGGTGGTTTACATGAAGTACAATTTGATCCAAGAGAAGATATAGAATTTTTATTCAGTGAATCATTACCTTTTCATCCGAATGCCGTCACTTTTTTAGCTGATTGTAAAAATGGGGAAGCTATTTCTGAAACTTATTATAGTGTCGGTGGTGGTTTTGTAGTAAAAGAAGCAGAAAAAAGATCTGCAGTCAATGATATACAGTTACCGTTTCCAATTAATAATTCTAATGACCTTTTGCACTGGTGCATGAAAACAGGAATGTCAATTAATGAAGTGGTGATGGAAAATGAACATGCATGGCGACCAGAAAAAGAAACTCGTGAAGGAATTTTAAACATTTGGAGAGTAATGAGCGAATGTATTTATCGCGGTTGTCATACTGAAGGGATATTACCGGGTGGTTTAAATGTAAAGCGTCGTGCAGCTGAGCTGAATAAGAAATTATTGGGTGGTAAAAAATATAATGACTATCAAAGCTGGATCGCAACGATAAGAGCCGGGGGCAATTCATTCAAATATACTCTTGATTGGGTCAGTTGCTTTGCGTTAGCTGTAAATGAAGAGAATGCTTCATTTGGCAGAGTGGTTACAGCACCAACGAACGGAGCAGCAGGGGTTATACCAGCCGTGTTGCAATATTATATTGTATTTGGCGAAGGTAATAACGATGATAAGATCATTCGTTTCTTATTAACCGCAGCTGAGATTGGAAGCATATTTAAAAAAGGAGCAACACTCTCTGCTGCGATGGGTGGTTGCCAGGCAGAGATCGGAGTATCATCTGCAATGGCCGCAGCAGCTTTAGCAGAATGCATGGGTGGAACACAGAAACAAGCATTGATGGCTTCTGAAATTGCAATGGAGCATCATCTTGGACTTACATGTGATCCAATTGCCGGATTAGTACAGGTTCCGTGTATTGAAAGAAACACGATGGGAGCAATAAAAGCGATCACTGCTTCACAACTTGCATTACAAGGCTCGCCGGATTATGCAAAAGTTTCTTTAGATGCTGTGATTAAAACAATGTGGGATACCGCAAAGGACATGAATACAAAGTATAAAGAAACGGCAGACGGAGGATTGGCAGTGAATGTTCCTATTAGTTTACCTGAATGTTAAAAGATAACAGTGAATAGATGGATAGTTATTATCTGTTATCTTTTTAGCTATTAGTTGCTAGGCTGCCATCTTCTGACATTCTTCAGCGCACATTTTACAAAATCTTGCACATTCCTGGCAATGATCAGTTTGATGCCTGATACATTCTTCATGACATTGCCAGCAGATGTCTGAACAAATTTGACAAATTTGTTTTGCCATTTCACTTCCCAGGCTCATCAATTGTGCGGATGCATAACAAATAGTTGCACATTCCATATCCAGTTGAATGCATCTCGCCATCATCTTTATGTCTTTTTCCTGTGTACACGAACTTGCACAATGATCACAAGAAGAAGCACATTGAAGGCATGCCTTAATACAGGATTCATATTTGGGATAATTATAAGTTTGTTTCATCTATATGGTTTTAAGACTTGCAGCAAAAGTTAAACCATATAATTAGTGATTTTAAAAGATTATTCAAATTGAGTAAGAGTTCTAAAAACCCCATCAATAGCTAAAGACATTTTGGAAATATTCAATGTTGCCAGTTTATCTGTTTGTTCATGATAGTTATGATTTCTGAAGAAAGCTGTATTGGTAATCATAACAGCACTATAACCGAATTCCCAATAATTCGCATGATCGGAGAGACTTATACCTCCAAAAAAAGAAGGCGCCCTGAATGCTTTTGCCGGAATTGAATTATTCTTAAACGATAGTTTTTTGAATTGCTTTGCAAACGATCCACAAAATGATTTTTGAACAACAGTAATGTAATCGCCTTTGTTGCCATATATCCATTTCATAAAGCCAATTGGATAAGCCTGGGAATTTTGATCGTCCGAATAATAGCCGATCATTTCAATACTTATCATTCCTTTGACCTTAACTTTTGCATCATGGAGAGAATTTGCATGAATATAGCTTCCCATGTCTTTAGTATTAAAATAGGGAGGTTCTTCTAGCGTATATGCAACCAGGTCAACCCTGTACTTAAGACTTGTATCTTTTAAAAGATTCGCCAGTTCAAGAATTCCTGCAACTCCGCTGGCATTATCATCAGCTCCTTCCTGGTCGCCACAAACATCATAGTGTGCACCTACAATAATTCTTTCTCCATCTTCAGGACCAAAGGAAGCTATTACATTTTTGTAATCCTTTTCATCAACCTTATAGGTTTGAAAAGAAACCCGGGCGGTGCTTTTTAAAAATTCCTGCCGGATCCGTTCAGCAATTGTATCAAGTACGTCGATATTTTGATAGCTGCGGGACATGGACGTATTAGTAATTAATTCCAAACTTTTTCTCACATGAGAAGTGTCCGCTAGCCGGGGGAGATCTTTAGCACCAGAAGTTGCCGGGTAATTCTGGAAAACGAAAACTAAGATCAAGATCAATATTACCAGGAAAAAGTAAGTTATAATTTTTTTCACGGTCATGGTTTATCGCAATTATGGACTTTCAAAAATATTATTCTATGTGTATTTCTTTGGTTTCATCATCTTTTGTTTCTGTTAATTTAAGATCCCTCGTATTTTTTTGAACGGTGATAGCCGAAAACATGCTTAACACAAAAGCCATTGCATAAAAACCTTTTTCACTTTTCATAAGTTCAGCATTCCAAAGCCCAACTGTGAGTAGAATGATCGATAAAATGGTAGCAAACCAGGCGAGGCCATAATATAAATTGGTTACCGGGATACCTTCTAGCTGATCCCTTACCGCTTTTTGTACGGAGATTGCTGCAAATAGTCCAAACATTAAAACTGTAAAGTAGTAACCTTTTTCATTTAACTCCATTTCTGCGTTCCATAACCCAATAATAAAGGCTGAAATACCAATGATCAAAGCAACCCATGATGCACCGATAAATGCTGCTGAGGGTTGTTGTGGTTGTTTTTGTTCCATTGTAATTGGTTTTGTGGAGCAAATCTATCAGGCAATTAAGGCTTTGCTTTTGACATTTGTCAAAAATGAAAGTTTGGAATGTTAAAGCCGGCTTCTTATCCTGCTCAACGTTTCTTGGCTGATACCAAGATAGGAGGCGATCATTCCAAGGGGAACTCTTTCGAGAATATGGGGTGATCGATGAATAAGATTCTCATATAATTCTGCTGCGGTTTTGAATTGTGTATTTACAAATCGTTCTTCCAATCGTATATAATATTTTTCGTATGCAATTCTTACCAGTCTTTCGATCTCATGATATTGATTGAATAAGCTTGTTAGTTTTTCTTTTGAGATCGACCATAAAACACTTCCTTCCAATAACTGAATGTTTTCTACAGCAGGTTGCCCGGTAATAAAACTGTTAGAAGAAGTTACAAAGTCGTTTTCAAAACTAAACCAATGAGTGATCTCTTTTCCATCCAACAAATAGTAGCCTCTTATTGAGCCTTGTTCTAAAAAATATAAATGCCTGCAAACTTTTCCTTCAGTAACTAAGAATTCATGTTTTGGTAAAACAAGTTTTTCAAAAGAAGAATGTATTGCTTGCGCTGCATCGGAACTCAGGGGAGAATAAGATTTGATATTGCTGATGAGCTGTTCCAATGACCTGATCGTTGATTTAGTTTTTTAATTCTTCCATCATTAATGAGTTATTATGTTTCATTTGGGTAGATGGAATTCCAATATTCGACATACTTATTTTTTATTTCTTCTTCTGATAAACCTGTATCATAGATCGGCGAGAAAATGGCAAGAACCCTGTCGACTTTTACCAATACAATATTATTGATCTTATATTTAGAAGCGGCATTGCCATAAAAGGAAATTACTTTATTAAAAATTTCTCCTTCAGAAAAAACTTTGGCTGTTCCTTTAAATCGATAACCTTTCCTGGTGAATACATCTACAACATTGATTTCAATAGAAGGATTTTGTAATAGATTTTGAACAGTTCCGGGAGAATGAATATCCGCAAATGCTAAATACACTTCATCCCAGACGATCGTTGTCCCTTTAGGAGAAAGGTTGGGAGTTCCATCAGGGCAAACCGTAGCAATGAATCCAAGTTTTGCTTTGCTAACAAAATCTTTTATTTCCTCAGTCAATAGTCCCATTGCTAGGCAGGATTAAACAACTTCTCCTCAATAAATGGTTGTTGCTTCAGACGAATTCCTGTTGCTTTAAAAATTGCATTGGCAACAGCGCCACCGGTAGGAGGTAAGGCAGGCTCGCCCAATCCTGTTGGATCAATTCCATTATCTATAAAGTGAGCATCTATCTCAGGAATTTCTTTCATCCGTATTAATCTGAATTGATGGAAATTGTTTTGTTCAGGTACTCCATCCTTAAAACTTATTTTACCAAACATTGCATGGCCATAACCATCTACAATAGCCCCCATCACTTGTTGTAATGCGCCACTTTTATTAATTACTTCGCCACAATCAGAAACTGCAAATATTTTTTTAACGATAGGCTTACCATCTTTCATTTGTACTTCTGCTACCTGTGCTACATAACTATTATGAGAGAAATAAACACTGAAGCCTTGCGACACATCTTTCTTTTTACCCCAACCAGATCTCTCAGCTACGGTCTTGATCACTGTTTCCATCCTGTCGATATTATAATTGAAAGTGCCAACAGGTTTTGTTCTTGCTCTCTGTAAAAGATCAAGACGGAATTGTACCGGATCTTTCCCTGCAGCTAATGCTACTTCATCAATAAAGCTTTGTTCAGCATAGGCCAGGAAATTTGTTATAGGAGCCCGCCAGGCGTAAGTCGTTATTGGCGATTGATGATTGACTGAATCGATCAATAAATTATCAACTGCGCCAGATGGAAAATTATTTTCTCTTACTGAATTAGCAGCATTGATACCTGCACCACGTAATTTATAACCTATTAAATTTCCTGATGAATCTAATGCGGCTTCAAACCGATACCGAACTGCGGGACGATAACTTCCACCCATCATATCATCTTCTCTTGTCCAGATGAGTTTTACGGGCTTCTTAATTATGCTTGATAGTTCCGCCGCTTCCAATACATAATCATTTTGTAACCTTCTTCCGAAGCCACCACCTAATCTTGTTATTGTTAATGTTATTTTGTCCTCTGGAATACTCAACAATTTTGAAACTGCTGTTCTTGCATTTCCCGGAGTTTGAGTAGCACCGATAAGTTCAATTCCATCAGCACGAACATCGGCAAAGAAATTCATAGGCTCCAAAGGACTATGTGCAAGAAATGGACATTGGAATTCTTCTGTGATAACTTTTGCAGCATTTTTAAAAGCTGTTTCTACATCGCCGTCTTTTCTTCTTACCTGGGCCTGATCAGATTTCAGCATTGAAGCAAAAAGATTATTATGATCAATAGTGCTTTCTATGTTGCCCTCTTTTTCATACTCAACTTTTAAAACTTTTCTTGCTTTCATCACTTCCCATGTTGATCTTCCAACAACAGCAACATTATTTTTAAAAGTAACGACATCGATGATGCCCGGCATTGCCTTCGCAGCTTTATCATCTACTGATTTGATCTTTGTTCCAAATGCTCTCGGTCTTTGGATCATAGCAAATACCATCCCTTCCCGGTAAAAGTCCAAACCAAAAATTCCCTTACCCGTAACTATGTTTTTATTCTCAACATTTCTTACAGCCGTTCCGATTATTTTAAAATCCTTTCTATTCTTTAAAGGAACGTCTTTGGGGACAGTAATGTTTGAAGCTTCTTCAGCAAGTTCACCATAACTTAATTTATTACCAGACTTAGAATGAATAACAAAACTTTTTTCAGTGATGCATTCACTTGCATCAACATTCCACTTTTTAGCAGCAGCTGCTACCAATAAATACCTGGCAGTCGCACCGGCATTTCTTAATCTTTTCCATGAATGCGGAATAGCGCCGCTTCCGCCGGTTGATTGCCTGTCAAATTTTTTATCCAATGGAGGTTGCACTGCTTTTACCTTATTCCAGTCGGCATCAAGTTCCTCTGCAACTATCATTGGAAAAGATGTCATCACATTTTGCCCTAATTCCGGATTAGGAGAAAAAATTGTGATCGTACCGTCCGTGGCTATTGATAAATAATTAAGAAAGCTGAGATCACCCGGAACGGTTGCGTTATTTATAATTATCGGTGCAGCTTCGCTTCCAAACCAGCTAAATCCAAGAACAAGGCCGCCACCAGTTAAAGAAGTTATTTTTAAAAAATCTCTTCTGTTTGTTTTATTAAGAGTTGACATAGATTAAAGTTTTTTACTTGCTGTTTGGATAGCTTCACGAATGCGATGATAAGCGCCGCAGCGACAAAGATTGCCATGCATTGCGTCTTCAATTTGTTGTTGTGTGGGTTTGGGATTTCGTTTGAGCAATGCGGCTGCTGTCATTATCTGGCCAGCCTGGCAATATCCACATTGAGGAACATCCACTTCATCCCACGCTAATTGGACAGGGTGATCGCCATTTTTTGATAGTCCTTCAATTGTGGTAACCTTCATTGCTTTTACTGCAGAGACAGGCAATGTGCAAGACCTTACCGGGTTGCCATCAATATGAACAGTGCAGGCGCCGCACTGCGCAATACCGCAGCCATATTTGGTTCCTACCAATCCAAGATGATCTCTTAGTACCCACAATAATGGGGTATCAGCAGCAACATCGGCTTTGTGTTCTTTGCCATTGATCTGAAGTGTAAAAACAGGCATTTGCGTTTGATTTTGTGGCTTGAAGTTACGAAAAGGAAAATTTGAAACGAATCGAGTTTTACAAACGGTGATAGTTCGATTTTTCTTTATCGTTGACTCCTGGGTAACTCAAATTCATGTTTAGGTCTTTGTTTACGATCAGAAAATTCAATGATCCTATACTCATCAGTCAAGGCCGATATTTCATCAATGATTGTTTTGTCAAGCAGAGCCGGAATTTCACCTTGATATTTATCGGCCATATAATAAATATATTCCTGGATGGTCATTTGTCCATTTGCGGCAATAAAAATATACTGGGGCCAGGGATCGAATGTAAGCACACGGGGATTGTAGGGATCGATAACTGTTATCATTTCTTTATTAAGCCAATCCCACTCAGCTATTCTGATAAAATAAAGATCTTTTTTACTGAAATTTTTTAATCTCTCAAAGACAGGATAGTTCTTTTTCCTTTTAAAAAAATTAAGCATCAAAAATCTTTTAAAGTCTTCAATGTTATACCAAATATAAATTCATTTTGAGAATAAATTTCCACACGTATTTACTCTGTATGGACAAATGATGTTTGTCCAAATTTTTTTCCACAAACATTTAACTTTTATCTGCTTTTATTCAGCGAATTCTATTAAAGTATGTTGTGGCATAATTCTTTATAAGAATATTTAAAAGAAACTATGAACCCGCCTTCGAAAAAAAACACCGATCTCATTTGCTTCTCTCATTTACGTTGGAATTTCGTTTATCAACGTCCTCAGCATTTAATGAGTCGCTTTGCTAAAGAACGCAGAGTGTTTTTTTTTGAAGAACCAGTATACGATGCTCCTTCACAGTATAATGAAATTTTCGATGATCCTAAAACGGGGATCTGTGTTGTAACACCCCATATTACAAGTGATACAACAGATGTAAATAAAGCCTTACACCATTTGCTTGATATGTTCATGGTATCTATGAAGATCAAAACTTATGTGACCTGGTATTACACTCCTTTATCATTGGCTTTTAGCGATCATTTAAAACCGGCATTACTTGTGTATGACTGTATGGATGAGCTTTCATCTTTCAAGTTTGCTTCTCCCGAATTAAAAACATGGGAGAAGAAACTTTTTGCAAAAGCCGATATTGTTTTTACTGGTGGCATGCATTTGTACGAGGCGAAAAAGCAATTTCATTCAAATATTTTTGGCATTCCCAGTGGGATAGATGTTGATCATTTCATACAAGCAAGAAAATTCATAAAAGATCCGGTGGACCAGGCGTTGATCCCACATCCACGTATTGGATTTTATGGTGTTGTTGATGAAAGATTCAATATTGAACTGTTAAGATCGGTAGCGGAGCAACGTCCCGATTGGCATTTTATAGTTATTGGACCAATCGCCAAGATCGATCCGGCTATATTGCCTACAAATAAGAACATTCATTTTATCGGGATGCGGGATTATAAAGAATTACCTGTTTATCTCGCAGGTTGGGATGTTGCTATGATGCCCTTTGAATTAAATGAAGCCACAAAGTATATAAGTCCAACAAAAACGCCAGAGTTTCTTGCAGCAGGTAAGCCGGTTGTATCAACTTCCGTTCATGATGTTGTTCATCCATATGCTGATAAAAAAGTGGTGAGTATTGCAGATACTCCAAATGAATTTATTTCAGCGATCGATCAATATTTGAATACCGAAAGAAGCAAAAGCTGGCAAAAGGATGTTGATGCATTACTGCAAACTATGTCGTGGGATGATATATGGAAACGAATGAATGATCTTATGAATAAAACTATTAACACTAAATCTATTAATCATGAAAATAAATCACAGGCCTATGTTTGACTATTTAGTTGTAGGAGCAGGGTTCGCCGGCGCTGTCATTGCAGAGCGATTAGCGAGCCAGGCGGGAAAAAAAGTTTTAATTATTGATAAACGAAATCATATTGGAGGGAATACTTACGATTATTATAATAACGATGGAATACTTGTACACTTATACGGCCCGCATATTTTTCACACAAATTGTAAAGAGATATACAATTATCTTGGAAAATTTACAACATGGCGTCCTTATGAACACCGTGTTTTAGCAAGTGTTGACGGAATGCTTGTCCCTATACCAATAAATCTTAATACAATTAATAAATTATATGGTACTCAATTATGCGCTTCTGAAGTTGAAAAATTTTTAGCTGAAAAAGCTGAGAAAAGGGAGAGGATAATAACTTCTGAAGATGTAGTGATAAGTAAGGTTGGGAAAGAGTTGTATGAAAAATTTTTCAAAGGATATACAAAAAAGCAATGGGGCTTGGATCCTAGCGAACTTGATGCTTCTGTTGCAGCAAGAATACCAACTCGTACAAACAGGGATGATCGATATTTTACTGATACATACCAGGCAATGCCTTTACATGGATATACAAAGATGTTTGAAAAAATGCTTTCTCATCCAAGGATAAAAGTAATGCTCAATACAGATTATAAAGAAATAGAAGAAATGGTTCCTTATAAGGAAATGATCTATACCGGCCCGGTCGATTATTATTTTGATTATTGTTATGGCAAATTACCTTATCGTTCCCTTGAATTCAAATTTGAAACCGTAGAAACAGAGTGCTTTCAACCAACAGGCACCGTAAACTATCCTAACGAGCATCCTTATACACGAGTAACTGAGTTTAAATATCTGACAGGACAGAAGCACCCAAAAACAACAATGGTCTATGAATACCCTAAAGACGAAGGAGATCCATATTATCCTGTGCCACGTCCCGAAAATGCTGAGTTGTATAAAAAATACCAGGCCTTAGCCGATGAATTGACAAATGTGCATTTTGTAGGAAGGCTTGCTACTTATAAGTATTATAATATGGACCAGGTGGTGGCACAATCCCTAACCCTTTTCAAAAAAATCAGTGGTTTGAAAGAATATGAAAATGGAACACAGATCAATGGACATAAACGACCCGTCTTGCAATCCTGAAGTTTGGGGAGGCATTGAATGTACGATCAATAGAGTGCAGGATGTTTTTCGTGACCAGCTTAAATATTCGGGACATTACTCGAGGACAGGAGATATTGAAAGGTTTGCAGAACTCGGTATTAAAAAATTAAGGTATCCATTGTTATGGGAGTCTCATCAACCTGCAACAAGTATGCCTATTGATTGGAGCTGGACGGAAGAGCAACTTAATACTATACGGGAAAAAAATATTGAACCTATTGCTGGATTAGTGCACCATGGAAGCGGACCTGCATTTACTGATCTTACCGATGTTGATTTTCCTAATAAACTCGCATCCTATGCTAAAGCTGTTGCTAAAAAATTTCCCTGGATCGAATATTATACTCCCGTAAATGAACCATTAACTACAGCAAGGTTCAGCGGACTTTACGGTTTTTGGTATCCTCATGTTAAAAATGAATTGACTTTTTTTAAAATGCTCATCAACCAGCTAAAAGGAGTTGTATTGAGCATGCAAGCGATCAGGAAAATAAATTCCAAAGCTAAACTGGTACAAACGGAAGATCTTTCTAAAACTCATAGTACAAGTTTACTTTCTTACCAGGCAGATTTTGAAAATGAAAGACGCTGGCTTACATATGATCTCTTGTGTGGCAAAGTAAATCAGCAACATTTTTTTTGGAATTATCTTATTTCTTTGGGAGTAGAGTGTAGAGACTTAGAATTTTTCTTATCAAACCCATGTCCACCAGATATTGTTGGTTTCAACTATTATGTAACCTCTGAACGATACTTGGATGAGGAGATTGATAAGTATCATTCTTCAACACATGGCGGCAATTACAAACACAAGTATGCAGATGTGGAGGCAGTAAGAATTAAAAAGCTTTGCGGTTTAAAAATTCTTTTAAAAGAAGCCTGGGAACGATATAAAATTCCTATAGCAATTACGGAAAATCATCTAAGCTGTACACGGGAAGAACAGATGCGATGGCTTAAAGAAAACTGGGAAGATTGCTGCACGTTGAAAGAACAAGGAGTGAACATTGTGGCTATTACAGTTTGGTCATTGCTTGGGGCTTTTGATTGGAACAGTCTACTTACATGTGAGAATAGTTATTATGAATCTGGCGCCTTTGATATTGGGGACAATAAAATTCGTAAAACTGCTCTTGGTAAAATGGTACAATCGATCGCCAGCTCAGGAGAATATCATCATCCACTACTCAGTATTAAAGGATGGTGGAATAAAAACAGGAATATGGATCAACTGATGAATTCAAAGAAAGAGAACAAACTTTTGATCATCGGAAGAAATGGAACATTGGGAAATGCCTTTATGAAAATATGCGATCATCGCTCTATTCCTTATATCGCATTAAGCAGAAACGATCTTGATATTTCAAATGAACGTCAAGTGAGGTCTGTAATCGATGAATATAGACCATGGGGAGTTATAAACACTGCCGGGTATGTAAAAGTAGATGATGCCGAGACAAATTATAACGAATGTTTTTCTATTAATACGATAGCTCCTGGCATATTGGCTAATACATGTAATATCAGAGGTATCCGTTTTATGACATTTTCATCTGACCTTGTATTTGATGGCAGTAAGAAAACGCCCTACCACGAAACTGATATTGCGAAACCTTTAAATATTTATGGTGTAAGCAAAGTAAATGGCGAACAGATCGTACTGAAAGCAAACCCAACCTCGTTGATCATTCGAACGAGTGCATTTTTCGGGCCATGGGATCGCTATAATTTCGTGTATACTATTTTAGATTCTCTTAAAAATGAAAGGTCGTATTCGGTGGTAAAAGATGTGATCGTATCGCCAACCTATGTGCCCGATCTCGCAAATACTTCAATGGATCTTTTTATTGATGAAGAAAAAGGCATTTGGCACCTGAGTAATGATGGAATGCTGAGTTGGGCCGAATTTGCCTGCGCAATTGCCGATCGGGCTGGCTATAGTAAAAACAACTTCCTTTTTAGAAATTTAGAAGAAATGGGATGGAAAGCGAAACGACCTTTATACAGTGCATTGAAAAGTGATAAAGGAATAAAGTTACCGGTGTTGGATAACGCTTTGGAACGATTTTTCGAACATAAAACCGTTTAAAGTATAAGTTTATAAGATATGCCGGGAAATAAATTCATGTTCGCTACAGGAATTGAAAATAGTTATCCAACTATTCAATTACCAAATGGATCTTCCAAGCGGGTTGATGAAATGGAAAAAGGACATCATTATACATACTGGAAAAAAGATTTTGAATTAGTAAAAGAAATAGGAATTGAATTTTTGCGATACGGCCCTCCTTATTATAAAACACACTTGGCACCAGGTAAATATGATTGGTCCTTTGCTGACGAAACTTTTAATTATTTAAAAGAATTGCATATAACTCCAATCGTGGATCTTTGTCATTTCGGAGTACCTGATTGGATCGGTAATTTTCAAAATCCCGATTTCCCGCAATATTTTGCAGAATACTCAAGAGCATTTGCAGAAAGGTTTCCTGACTTACAATTATATACACCGGTTAATGAGATTTTCATCGCGGCCATGTTTTCGGCCCAATATGGTTGGTGGAATGAAAGATTGAGATCAGATAAAGCTTTTGTTACAGCATTAAAGCATTTATGTAAAGCGAATGTAATGGCTATGCATGCAATTTTGCAAGTTCAGCCTGACGCAACCTTTATTCAAAGTGAATCTTCAGAATATTTTCATGCAATGGATCCATTGGCAGTGCCCCTGGCTCGTTTTCTGAATCAAAAAAGATTTCTTTCTCTTGATCTTACATATGGGTATCCGCTGAATGTTACAATGTATGAATACCTGAGAGCAAATGGAATGACGACCGATGAATATTACTGGTTCACACACAACCAGGTGAAAGCAAAATGCATAATGGGAAATGATTATTATGTAACGAATGAACATTTAGTTTTTCCAAATGGACATACACAGGCGGCAGGAGAGATATTTGGATACTATGTGATCACTAACCAGTATTTCAGAAGGTATAAGCTGCCAATTATGCACACTGAAACCAATATTAAAATGCCTGCATCAAAAGAATGGTTGCTGAAACAATGGGCTAACGTTCATCGCTTAAAGCATGATGGCATTCCAATAATTGGATTTACCTGGTATAGCTTATGTCACCAGGTTGATTGGGATTCGGCCTTACGCAACGATGCTGGGGTTGTCAATGAATTAGGACTCTTTGACCTTGACAGAAAAATAATGCCTGTAGGCGAGGCCTATAAAACTTTAATTGAGAACTGGAAGGAAGTATTGAATACCGAAAGCTTTGGGCTTGTGTTTGACAATTGGTGATCAGCGAACGAACTCGATATCTTCTTTAATTATATCCGCAGTAAACAACGAAAACAGTTCAGATGCTTTCTCTTTTGATTCTTTAATTTCATCCGAAGGCTTTTCTTTAAATGGAAGAATAGCATCAATTTTCAATTTCCTCAGCACTTTGACCAACTTGGATCTTTTTATTTTCCTTTTCATTGTCATTTTATCAGCGATAATTATGCCTAAAACAATGTTAACGAAATTTGTTGATCATTTGTTCATTATAAAAATCTATGACTAAGAAATTACGAAGTGAAAGAAAAAATATGATACATTTTGTTGTTGAAACGGACAAATGAAAATGTGTGGAGTGATTTACACAAACAACTGATATAAATTAATTAAGTGCTGACTTATTGTCAATATCATCAACATTTACTTCAGAATAATCTTTGATCACATTATAAAGGGTTCCTCTTTCAACAGGACGACGCTTTACTTGTTTTATCAATGCAACTAATTCTCCGGTCGTCATGGAAGGGTTTTGTTCCTCAGCGCCTGCCATGCTGTAGATTTTTGTTGTGTCATCAATAGTTCCATCAATATCATTTACACCAAATGATAAACTAAGTTGAGCGTTTTGACGGCCAAGCATTGGCCAATATGCTTTCAGGTGCGGGAAGTTGTCCATATAAATACGAGCAACAGCATACATCTTCATATCTTCTACGATGCTGCTTTCATTTACACTACTCATATCATTATCCTTGTTACGAAACTTAAGTGGTATAAATGTATTGAAGCCCCCTGTTTTGTCTTGCAAATTTCTTAGACGACTCATATGATCTATACGATGCGAATAGTTTTCAATATGACCATAAAGCATTGTTGCATTACTATGCATCCCAAGCTTGTGTGCAGCTTCATGGATATTTAGCCAGCCTTCTGAGTTTACTTTATCTGCACAAATTTTTTCTCTTATTTCTTCATCAAAGATCTCAGCGCCACCTCCGGGTAATGAATCAAGACCAGCATTTTTTAAATAACTCAACCCTTCTTCATTTGTCATTTTTGCTTTGCGAAACATATAGTCGAGTTCAACAGCTGTAAACCCTTTTATATGTAAAGATGGCCTGTGCTTTTTTATTTGTCTTAATACGTCTGCAAAGAACTCAAGATTCATTTTCGGATGCACGCCACCAACAATGTGAACTTCGGTCACGGGTTGTCCATCATATTTTTTTACTATATGAAGCATTTGCTCCGCAGAAAGTTCCCAGCCTTCTTCGCGGTGAGCATATAGTCGGCTATAGCTACAGAAATTACAGGTAAAAATGCAGACGTTGGTGGGTTCAATATGAAAATTGCGGTTGAAGTAAGTAATGTCTCCGTGTTTTCTTTCTCTTATGTGATTTGCTAATGATCCAAGGAATGGGAGAGAGCCATTTTGAAAAAGCATTAATCCTTCTTCATCTGTTATTCTCTCATTAGCATAGATCTTTTTTTGTATATCGAGTAATTCTTTGGGCAGACTAAAATTTGATTCTGCAATAGTAGATAGCATGAGGATTAATTTAAAACCCAAATTTAACGTATAAAAAAATAACCCCGGTGTATCATCCGGGGTTATCGTTATAATGCTATGTGATCGTTTTTAATACTTCACAACCTGGACACTTACATTGCGATTACTATCTTCATATCCAAGGTTGACTGTATAAGTTCCTGCTGCTCTGCCACCAAGATCCACCTGGAAGAATTTATCTGCCCCGCTTGGGAATTTTTTACTATACACTAACTGGCCTACCGAATTGTAAACATTTACATATCTCAAGTTTGTTGGAATCTGGTAATGCCATATTCCAAATGAACTTCTGAATGGATTCGGAAGGATCATGTAACCATCGTTTTTCAATTTTGATGGCAACACCTGTGTTCTGATGTTTACATCATCCAGGTAGAAATTGTTTTCCATATTACCGCTAAATCGGAACATAAGCTGGAATAAAGGCTCATTTCCACCAAGCCATTGACCAAGGTTCACCGAATCTCTTCTCCATTGTGAAGCTAAAGGAATAAAGTTCGACATTGAAACCTGGAAGTTAGGATCATTTACTGTTTGCAGTTCTTCTCCATATTTTTTATAAACAGTAGTGAACGTATTACCACAATCTTTAGAAAGCAATACAGTCAATGTATCCAATCTTGAACCGGTTGTACCGGGCAATGTTTTTGTAATATGTGCCAGGTTGAATGTTAAGAAAACGGAATCTATTCCTGAATAGCTATAGTTAGGCAAAGCAAGGTCATCATAGCGGTCAATAGATGTGTTTACGAAATCATTAAAGTATGCAGAACCCGGGTTCTTTCTTCCAATTGTTCCATTCCTTGTCCAGGTTATATCTGCATTCGGATTTATGATCGACCAGTTTGTTGGCGGGAATGTATTGCTTGTAAACTCTTCGCTAACAGTTCCGGGTAATGAGAATATCTGGCTTACGTTGTATGGTTTCGCTAAAGCGTCATTGCTTGGATCTTCATCAGTGACATTGTTAGGCAATGTTGTAAACACATTAATTGAGTGATTGCCTACCGCACCCAAATTAGCGGTTGGTAATGTCACTACTGCCGTTTGATTTCGTGCAAGATTCCCTGTCCAATTAAATGTGGTAACAGGACCAGTTGCATCTACTTGAAAATTGATCCTAACCGAAGTAAGATTTATTTTACCATAATTCTTAATAACAACAACAGGTGCCTCAGAGCTTGTACAAATTCTGTTAGCTGGTTTATTTACTGCAATAACACCAGCGTCGTTATTGAAAAATACTTTTTTATCAATGTTGATATCATCAAGGTGCATATTATTGCCAAATTGGTTAATAGCCCTGAACTGTACTATGACATTTCCTGAAGGGATGAAACTGCTAAGGTCAACTGACTTTCGTATCCATTCATTCACATTCGTTGGAAAATATCCTCCACCTCCAAAGGTTGGTGCGGCTCCATCCGGGGCAACAAAGGCTGTATCGTTTCTAGCATTATAAACAACCTGGAATGTCTGACCACAATCTGATGATACCATTACCTGGAATTGATCAAATGGGAAACCGGGGAAACCTCTGTATGCGGCCCAGTAGCTAACCCACAATGAATCTGCAGTGCCAATAGCAAATGGTGGAGTTCTTAGATCATCAATACTTCCTGCAGCAGGATAGTTGAAATGATCAACAAAAGCTTTAGCAGTACCTGTATGTGCAACGCCAGTTGTAGTTCTTTGCCATGTAATGCCATTATCAGGATTATTTCTTATCCATCCTGTTGGTGGGAAAGTTGCACCTTCAAATCCTTCAACCAACGGCAATGGTGTTCCTGCGCCACGGGTTCCGTTTACCGTAAAACAATCATTGGCAGGGCCAGAATCAGCAACTCCATTTGGCAACGATGTGCATATTTGAATTGCATTAGCTCCCAATACCAATGGAACTGCGTTCAATGGAACTGAAACCGTATTAAAAGATGTAATGCTTCCAATCCAGTTAAATGTTTGAACTGGTGTTCCATTTCTTGTTACAGTTATTGTGGCGGAAGTAAGTGTGTTTGAACCAAAGTTTCTTAACGTAACGGTAAGTGGAATTGTAGGATCACATGTAACAAAGCCAGTAGCTGGCGTAACAGTTCCGAAGATGCCCGCATCGTTAGGTGTTAATGTAAGTGGCACGCAGCCGTTTGAAGTAGTTAATCCGATCCTTGTAGGGTCACTAAGAGCAGTTTGCATTCTTACTCCTTGCAAAATAGAGAACATCGTTAAACATGGATCGTCAGAATAATCCATAAAATTCTGATAGTTTATACCTGCACCACTAGGTGTACATGCATCAAATATGTTCCCGGTATTGCAACCTGATGATTCTGCATCTTGCAAAGGAGTATCAGACACACCATCATCAGTGGTGCAACCAGACTGATCGCCCCATATATGTCTTAAATTAAAAAAATGCCCTGACTCATGAGACAAGGTTCTTCCTTTTGCAGAAAAAGGATACAGCGTTGTTCCTGTTGGATTGATACTACTAAAACTTCTGTAATTAATAACAGCGCCATGTTCAATAAAAGGAAAACCAGCTCCCGGGAATGTCGCATAACCCAATATAATTTGACCAGGAGGAGAAGTTATTCCACTTACCCATATATTAAAATATTTATTGGGGTCCCATGCATCGAGGCCACCATCGGCTGTATATTTTATGTTATCACCCAAATCTACTTCAGCAAGAGTCGAAGAATTTCTTCTTTCAATACCATTTGTAGCAAGATTTGTTGGAGTTCTTTGAGCGAGGCAAAATCTTATTTCTGAATGCCCCCTGATAGGATAAAAACCAGTAGCATTTGTACTATCTGGATTTAACCCTGAATAATCTGCATTTAAAATATTGATCTGATCTTGAACAGCTGCATCTGTAACAATAGTGGCGTCAGGTAAAACAATATGAACTACGACCGGTATTGTAACTATTGCCTGAACTCTTTGAGTGCGGTTATTAGAAGCAATTCTTGCTATTTGTTCCTGGAATTTTCTTTCAAGATCTGCCTGGCTCGCTTCAAATTGTGCTCTTGATCCTGGAATTTTTGAAAAAACATCTTCCAGGAAGTTCATTGTACCACAAGCCTTGGGATTCGGGACATTTTGGATCTTTTGTTGTGCATAGGAGTTTTCAAAACTAAAAACACAAAAAATAAGTAATGCTAGAAAAGTAAAATTTTTCAAAGCAGTATTGTTTTGGGTTAAGAATAGAGTTTTATACTATGAAATATAGTTACAAGTTTACAGAATTATACCCAAAAAAGAAAAATTTGTTTTTCCCTTGTAGATGCAAATAATCAAGCTGTTAAAACAATTTGGACAGGTTGTTTTGGATAGACATTAAGATGATTAAATGTGCTGTACGACATCAAAAAAAATATGATGAAATGACCCTCAAAGATGACAAGATTTATTATGACAAACCTGAAATTATTATCTTCCACTAATTATTCGTCTTTAAACGTTAATGAATGAATATTAAATTACGGTTGACCATAATGAGTTTTTTCCAATTCTTTGTATGGGGTGCATGGCTTTTGTCAATAGGAACATATTGTGTAAATGCAAAAGGTTGGGGGTTCGAAGAGTTTGGGAAGATATTTTCAACGATGGCTCTTGCTTCTATTGTGATGCCGGCACTAACAGGCATAATTGCTGACAAGTGGATAAATGCAGAGAGGTTGTATGGAGTTTTACACATTCTTTACGGGTTAGTTTTATTTTATGTTCCCAAGGTTGATGATCCCAATACGTTGTTTTATATTATTCTTGTAGCAATGGCATTTTATATGCCGACAATTTCATTATCAAATGCAGTGTCGTATACGATACTAAAAAGTCAGAACTATGATGTAATAAAAGTGTTTCCACCTATCCGCGTCTTCGGTACAATAGGATTTATTGTAGCTATGTGGACAACAGATCTTACAGGTAGCAATGAAACCTCAACTCAATTTTTAATAGGAGCAATTGCAGCGATCTTTCTCGGTATTTACTCTTTTACTTTACCCAAATGTCCTCCTCCAAGATTGATATCGAAGGACGCAGGTATTATTGAACAATTGGGATTAAAAGCATTTAGACTTTTTGCGAATTATAAAATGGCGCTGTTCTTTATTTTTTCTTTGCTTCTTGGTGCTGCTCTTCAGCTAACCAACATGTATGGAGATGCCTTTTTAAATGGCTTCAAAAGTGTGCCTGAATATGCTGATTCTTTTGTTGTCAAATTCTCTTTGATCATTTTATCGATCTCACAAATGTCTGAAACCTTATTTATCCTGACGATCCCATTTTTCCTGAAGAAGTTTGGTATTAAGAAGGTGATGTTGTTTTCAATGCTTGCCTGGGTTTTTCGTTTTGGATTGTTTGCCTTTGGTGATCCTTCTTTATTAGGTACTTTATCAATAATCGTATCATGCATCATCTATGGAATGGCATTTGATTTCTTTAATATCTCTGGTTCACTTTTTGTTGAAACCAATACCGATTCCAGTATCAGATCTAGTGCACAAGGCTTATTTATGATGATGACAAATGGCATTGGTGCCTGGTTGGGAAGTATTATTAGTAGTTCCGTGATCGCAAAATATTTTACGTTTCCAGGCAATAAGACAGATTGGAACGGCGCATGGCTCTCATTTGCAGCTTACGCATTGATTGTTGCTATTTTGTTTTTGATCTTTTTTAGACACAAACATGATCCAAATAAACTTATAGCAGTTCAGCACTAAATAAAATTGATTCTACTAGTAGCAAAATAAAACCCCGTCTCATATTGAAACGGGGTTTATTTTATATTTTAATCGAATTAGATATGTGACTCTATCTTTTTTACAAAATTTCCTTTTGGTTGTGCACCTACCAATTTATCTACTACCTGTCCATTTTTGAAAAACAGGATAGCAGGAATAGAAGTGATGCCATAATTCATGCTCACGTTAGGGTTTATATCCACATTCACTTTACCTACATTTATTTTGCCATCATATTCTTTTGCGAGGGACTCAATTACCGGCCCGATTGCACGGCATGGACCACACCATTCAGCCCAAAAATCAACTACTGTTAATTTATCTGCACTTAAAACTTCATTCTGGAAGTTGCCATCTGTAAATTCTTTTGCCATATTATTTTCCTTTTTATTTTTTTAGTGGGGGTCAAAAATACAACCAAATTTCTTTCTGCGAAGTTATGACAGAATAATGTGACTAACTTGTCACAAATCAGCTTAACATAGGTCAATTCGTGTTATTTAGCCAGTCTTTTATTTGTCTTAACACTTATAGAAAATCTACTTAATGAGTCATTACCTGCACATCTAAATCGGGATTACTATCAAGAAAATCCACCATTTCATCGTTCATTTCAAAGCCATTATCCATTGTAACTAAACTTATTTTTAGATTTTCTTTTGGCTCGGTGAGATTGAGTTTTAAAGCTGATCTGCCTGGAAACTTTTTCACGTTTTCTTCAAAAAAGCCAATAAGATTTGTAGAAATATCTTTTGGGTGAACTTCTATCGTCAACTGTTTTGTAAGATTTCGTTTAATGGTTTCGACCATTGTAATTCCATTTATTTTGAATTCGTATTCCGGTGTATTAAATCGTTGTTTGAAAAAGCCTGTGATAAATAACGATGATCCTTGTGTTAAGAATGGAATGAATTTTACATAGTCATCACCCCAAAGCACAAGTTCTGTTTTACCAGAATAATCTTCGATAGTGAATGAGCCATATTTATTTCCTTTTCTTGAAATTTTGTGATCTGCATTTGTCACAAGCCCAACGAGCCTGAACATTCTGCCAATATTAGATTGAAGCCCGACTGCCTCTTTGAATTCATTGAATTCAGCAACAGAAGTAATACCATAATGTTTTAATTCAAACCTGTAATGATCCAAAGGGTGACCACTTAAAAACATTCCTGTTACTTCTTTTTCATGATCCAGCTGAACGATCAGTGGCCATGTATCACATTGCGGAAGAGTAGGAGTTTTTATTTCAACTGCTAATGGAAGGTCTCCAAACAATGTATCTTTAGATGACATATTATTTTGCTGAAAAACCTGTCCAAAACGAATGATCTTTTCAAGACCTGTTGTTTTATCCTCTGGTATAGAATGAAAAAATTGAGCACGATGATGTTCAGGAAAACAATCAAAAGCTCCTGCATAGGCAAGGCTTTCCAATGTTTTTTTATTTACGGCACGTTGGTTAACTCTTTTAATAAAATCAAAAATATTTTTAAATGAACCACTCGTTTCTCTTTCTGCAATAATATTTTCAACTGCAGCTTCACCACAGCCTTTTAATCCACCTAATCCAAAACGAATTTCACCTTTTTGATTTACTGCAAATCCCTTTTTGGATTCGTTGATCTCCGGACCAAGAACTTTTATTCCCATCCTTTTACATTCTTCCATAAAGAACGTGATTTTTTCAATTGCTCCTGCATGATTCAATACAGCAGCCATGTATTCGGCAGGGTAGTGGCTTTTTAAAAAAGCTGTTTGATAGGCAACGTATGCATAGCAGGTAGAGTGGGACTTGTTGAACGCATATTGAGCAAATGCTTCCCAGTCTGTCCAGATCTTTTCTAAAGTATATTCACCAAATCCTTTCTTCTTTGCATTCTCAATGAACTGGCCTTTCATTTTATTCAAGACAGAGATCAGTTTTTTACCCATTGCTTTTCGCAATACATCTGCATCGCCTTTACTAAAGTCGGCTAATTTTTGTGCCAGCAACATTACCTGTTCCTGGTAAACGGTGATTCCATAAGTTTCCTTCAGATATTCTTCCATTTCAGGAAGATCATAAGAGATAGCTTCACGTCCGTGTTTACGTTCGATGAAATTAGGTATGTAAGCGAGAGGGCCCGGACGATACAAGGCATTCATGGCAATCAGATCATCGAACCTGTCAGGCTTTAATTCACGCAAATACTTTTGCATACCGGGACTTTCAAACTGGAACGTACCAATTGTATCACCATGCTGGTAAAGCTTGAAAGTCTTTTCATCATTCAATGGAATTTTATCAATATCGATATCGACCCCGTGATTTTGTTTGATGAGTTCAAGTGCATCTTTAATAATGGTGAGTGTTTTTAAACCAAGAAAGTCCATCTTGATGACACCTGCGTCCTCGATGATATTGCCTTCTATCTGTGTAACCCATAGATCAGAATCTTTTGCAGTAGCAACTGGAATTAGTTCTGTAAGATCTTTAGGTGCAATGATGATGCCTGCGGCATGAATACCTGTGTTGCGAACAGAACCTTCGAGAATTTCTGCCTGGTGCAACACATCACTCTGCATTCCTTTGCTATTATATATCTCCCGTAATTTTTTTATTACTTCAATATCATCTGGACCAACACCGTCTTTCTCCATCAAAGATTTTTCACCATCTTTTTGCGTAAGAGGTGCATGTAATACTCTTTTTAGTTCTATGCCGGGTCTTTCCGGTATCATTTTCGCCAATGCATTTGAATCTGGTAGTGGGAGATCCATTACTCTTGCAACATCTTTGATACTCATCTTTGCTGCCATCGTACCATAAGTAATGATCTGCGCTACCTGGTTCTTTCCATATTTTTTTATAACATAATCAATTACTTTTTGCCGACCCACATCATCAAAATCAGTATCGATATCTGGCATTGATTTACGATCGGGGTTTAAAAATCTTTCAAAAAGTAAATTGTATTTGATAGGATCGATATTGGTAATGCCAATACAGTATGCCACCACACTTCCCGCCGCAGAACCTCTGCCCGGACCAACCAATACATCCATTTCTCTTCCTGCTTTAATAAAATCGCTTACAATTAAAAAGTAACCGGCAAACCCCATTGTTTTAATAGTAAACAATTCGAATTCGATCCTTTCTTTTATATCATCTGTTAATTCCGAATAACGAGCCTTTGCTCCTTCGTAAGTAATATGTTTTAAATATTCCCACTGATTCAATGAATCAGGGCTTACTTCGCCTTTATCCAGCTTTTCCGCTTTTTTATGGGTTTTAAATTTTTCAGGGATTGGGAAAGCAGGAAGTAAAATGTCTTTTTTAAGATTAAGAACAGAAACTTTATCTACAATTTCATTGGTGTTATCGATCGCCTGAGGAAGGTCAAAAAATTTTTCTGACATCTCTTCTGTCTTCTTGAAATAAAACTGGTCATTGGGAAATGCAAATCGCTTATCCTTTACCATGATGTCATCATCAGTGAACTCCCTTAAAGCAGGGGTTGCTAATTTTTCACCTGTATTGATACAAAGCAAAATATCATGTGCCGTAAAATCAGTTTGATCCACATAGTGTGAATCGTTGCTGGCAATGATCTTTACATTGTATTTATGGGCAAATTTTACCAGCACCTCATTTACCATATCCTGTTCTTTCATGCCGTGACGTTGCAATTCCACATAATAATCTTCTCCAAAAAGATCAAGCCACCATTTAAATTCCTTTTCTGCCTCAGCTTCTGACTTTCTTAGGATTGCTTGGGGAACTAATGCGCCCAGGCAACAAGTAGTAGCGATCAATCCTTCATGATGTTTTAGAATTAATTCTTTGTCAATACGTGGATACTTGCTATACATGCCCTCAATAAAACCAAGCGATGTAAGTTTTACCAGGTTTTTATAACCGATCTCATTTTTGGCAAGCAATATCTGGTGGTGACGTGGATCTTTGTCTTCTTTTGAAAATATTTTCCTGTGACGATCTGCGGTGATATAAAATTCACAGCCAACGATGGGTTTTACTTTTAAGCTTCCATCTTCGTTCTTGTGCTTATGTGCTTCTGCAACAAATTCAAAAACGCCAAACATATTTCCGTGATCGGAAATAGCCAGCGCCGGCATATTATCGTCAATTGCTTTTTTATATAGCTTTTGAATAGATGCAGCGCCATCCAGTAAAGAAAACTGTGTGTGTACATGTAAGTGTGAAAATTTCATTCTCAGTGCTCCTTAAATTTAATGATCGGCATCAACGCATTTATTGTTCTTGTTTTCAACCGTTATCTGCAAATAACAATTTTTCAATGCAAATTTCGTTTAAATAATATCCACAAGCTCGGGAAAGATTTTTATTTTTGTTAACTAGTGATGGCGGGATATTAGCGTATAAGCCTTCTCATTTTATTTTTGAATCCAATTCATGCTAAAACAGGCAACTCTTTACTCAATATTGATTGTTTCGCTGGCAAGTTGTGCCAGTTTGAAAACAGCCTTTACAGGTAACAAAACGCCTGAAAATAATTCCACAGCCGTTAAAAAAGAGACAAAATTTTTAGACCAGATCGATGTGCCTGTTGAATCTTCAAAAGGGGCAAAAGATAAAGAAGTATCACAGCCTGTCGCTAAAAAAGAAACGACAACCACCCGCAATAGTTCGCATAGGGAAAGTGATGCTGAAAACTTATCTGTTTTACAAGTGAAATATGCTGTATTGCTTAATACGCCTGCCGAAGAAGTTAGGAATACAAAGATGTTTGAGTTCATCGATGATTGGTATGGTACGCCATATCGCCTGGGCGGTACAACAAAAAAAGGAGTTGATTGCTCTGCATTTACTCAATTTCTTTTTGCTGGTGTATATGGTTTAAGTATTCCAAGAACTGCCAGGGAGCAATATAATTTAACTAACCGCATATCAAGAACAGAGTTAAAAGAAGGCGATCTCATTTTCTTTAATACCCGTGGAGGTATTTCTCATGTTGGCGTTTATCTTCAAAACAACAAATTTGTTCATGCTTCTACAAGCGGCGGTGTAATGATCAGCGATATTTTTGACGAATATTGGACAAGGAAATTTGTAGGAGTCGGAAGGTTAAAAGACCGCGAATCAGTTGTCAGCACAAAGTAATTCTCTACCCCTTTATTTTCTTCTTCAGATTTTCTAAAACAATTTTTAGATCAGGTGTGAGGTTGAGCCACCAGGCTCCGGCAAAAAATAATCCAATAAAAAGTAAGCTTCTTATTGCAAGCCATTCAATCCCTGTTTTATCGTTTAAAAGCAAATAGCAGATACCATAGCAGGCGAATGCTAATAAAATCGCAAACAAAGATTTTATGGTAAAGGGCTGCATATTGAATTTCCGAAGCAAAAACAAGTAACGAATAAAATTATAAATAGTAAATGAAATAAGATTAGCAACTGCGGGTCCGATCAAACCTAGCTTCATCGTCAGCATCCAATTCAATGGCAGCATTATCCCAAGTAATATCACCCCGGTAATAAAATCAAAACGCCAAAAGGTAGATGTTCCAATGATCTGTCCACTGACGCCTGTGCCCATATCAACTATCCGCATCAAACCCATAAAAATAAATACATCAAACGCCAGTTTAAAATCAGCCTGCAGTTTAAAAGAATCAATCGCATCAGTATAATTTAATGCAACAAGGCAAAACATAGCTGCAGAAAAAACGAGCTGATTGATGGAAGATCGTTTATAAATGCGATTGATCTTTTCGTAATCTTTATCCTTCCATGCCTGGGAGAGATGAGCAACTGAAGCTGCAACAATACTTCTTTGCGGGGCTTGTATCAGGCTTGTAAGATATTGAGCAAAAGTAAAAAGTCCCACCATGCCTGCTCCATCCGGAAAAACGCCTGCGATAATTATCGTATCAGCAACTGCGGCGAGATTATAAATGAGTGTACCTCCCCAAACAAACCCGCAAAGCACCAGGATCTTTTTGAATAGCCTCCTGGTTACTTTGCTTACAGAAAAGTTAAGCCTGATCTTCCCCACACTATATAAATAAGTAAATAGAATAATAGCAATGAATAAATAGAGGAACGAGTATATTTTTATGAAGAGATCAAAATTTTCAACGACACTCAAGCTTACAAGTACAAAAAGAATTGTAACAAAAACACGAAACTGGACCTCTTTCAAATAGTTAGAAAGAACGGATTTGTGATTGTGCCAGGCAAAGACTTCGAGAACTGAAAAAAGAGTCAACCCGAGACCAAATGGAAAAAGCCAATAGTAATATTGCACGATCTGTGGTGAATTGTCAAATGCTCTTCCCACTATATTCTTCATAAATAATCCTGCAATTGATAAAAGAGCAAAGCCAATTAGACTTACAAGTAGTGCCCACGCTGCCTGATCATTTTTATTTTTTGGTAAATGATCTTTGTAATAAGGAAAGAACTTATTGACATAAGAGGGCATTCCCAATGAAGCAATTGACATCATGATAGAGCCAATTGCCATGAATACTCCTGTAAGTCCATATTCTTCTTTGGTAAATGGGCCATCTTCTCTTGTAAACAAATAGGTATTTAAAGCGCCGAAAGCAAATCCAACATAGATCAGTATCGAGGAAATAATACTTTGCCGGCGGATAATGCTCATGCAGTAAAGATAGGGTGTGAATTGTGAATCGTCAATGGTGAATGGATAGCTAACAATAAGTGCTCAACAAATTATGGTGTGATCACTCAACCTTTTTTACAGTTATATAAAAATTGCGATCGATCTTCAACCCATCTTTTAAAATGCTTTCAGTCACTGCAACAGTTTTCCACTCTGTGGTAGCTTTTAGCCAATCATCTATCCCGTCAAGTTTTACAGGCATATTGAATCCATCTACACAATTTGTCCAACGATAGTACATGTTGTCACCAGTAAATTTATATTCAAGTACAGGGATCTTTGTCGTTCTCAAATATTGATCAAAGATCTTTGAAAGGTCTTTTCCAGATTGTTTTGACATATAACTTTCAATATCCTGTGTGGTTACAAGCTTATGATAGAAAGTTGAATTCAGTCCGCGAAGAATGGTTCTGAATTTTTCATCATCATTAATCACATGACGAATGGTGTGGAGCATGTTACCGCCTTTGTAATACATATCTCCACTACCACCTTTATTTACTCCATAGGTTCCAATGATCGGTCTGTCATTTGCAATTAGCTTTCTTGTGCCTATGCAATAGTCGCTTCCAGCTTCTTTACCATAATAGTATTCGGTAAACAATGTTTCTGAATAATTCGTAAATCCTTCATGCACCCACATGTCGGCAATGTCAATTGTTGTTATATTATTTGCAAACCATTCATGCCCGCTTTCATGAACAATGATGAAATCCCATTTCAATCCCCAACCGGCAGCAGAAGCGGAAAGATCTCTGCCACGGTAACCATTTTTAAACCCGTTCCCATAAGCCACAGCACTTTGATGTTCCATGCCAAGATGAGGCGCTTCAATTAATTTATAACCATCTTCATAAAAAGGATAGGGACCAAACCAATATTCAAAAGCCTTCAACATCATCGGCACTTGCTTGAATTGTTCCTTTGCTTTTTCCAAATTGTAATCAAGCACCCAATAACTGCAATCTAATTTACCTTTCTCACCTTCGAATGTTTCTGTCCAGTTAACGTATTTGCCGATATAAGGAACAAGATTGTAGCTGTTGATCGGGTTATTAACCGCCCAAACTTCTTGCCTGATCCCATTTGAACTACCATCTGTAAAGAGCTTTCCGTTTGAAACAGCTACCAAAGTATCGGGAACTTTCATTGTTACTGTTGCCCCGAAATCAGGTTCATCACCCTGGTAATCTTTACAAGGATACCATACACTTGCTCCTAATCCCTGGCATGCAACACTCATCCATGGTCTGCCTTTTTCATCTTTGGTAAATATCCAACCACCATCCCATGGGGCTCTTTTAGCAACTCTTGGATTCCCGTGGTAATAAACCAATATCTTATAATTCTGATCCATGCCACGGTTTGTTGAAATATTGAATTTTGTTTTTCCAAGATCGATCCAGCAAACATTTCCTTCACGAGTAGTTGGCATTTTTTTCAAGTCTAAGAAAACACTATCAATGATCAGTGGTTGTTGCAGATCTATCTGCATCAGGTTTGTCTTATTCGCTTTTGTTGCGCTGAAAGTAATTTCACATCGACCGACTATTGATTTTGTATCAAAGTCTGGTATAACATAAATTTTATAAACAAGCACATTCCACCAATCTCTTCCCGGGCCATTGCTACCACGAAGTGTGTCCTGGTGTGTAAATTGAGCGTTAACTGAATTAATAATTAATAATGAAAAATTAAAAATTAATATTGCTCTGAAAATCTTATTCATTATCGAAAATTTGAATTGTAAATTTAGTCGTTCAGGAATTAATGAAACTTAAAAATATATACCTGTTATTTCTTGTGCCTTATTCTTTAAGCCTTGTTACTTGTGGTAGCAAAGAACAGAATTCGAAAAAAATATTCCATTATAATGAATCTACTGGCATTGCTTCTCTTGATCCTGCTTTTTCAAAAAACCAATCCACTATGTGGCCGGTGCATCAATTATTCAATACATTGATTGAAAGCGATGGTGACACAAAAACAAGAGGCTCACTGGCAAAAAGCTGGGATATTTCTCACGACAGGCTGGAATATATTTTTCATTTAAGAACAGACGTATTCTTTCATAATAACGATGCATTTGAAAACAAAAAGGGACGGAAAATGATCGCATCAGATGTAGAATACAGCTTCAGAAGAATTCTTGATACTAAAATTGCTAGTCCCGGGTTCTATATTTTCAATAATGTAGTTGATAGTATTGATGGTTTTACAACAATTGATGATTCTACATTCAGGTTAAAGCTAATAAAGCCTTATGCACCTATTTTGCAAATTCTGAAGATGACATATTGTTCGGTTGTGCCAAAAGAAGTTGTTGAAAAGTTTGGTTCTGATTTCCGAAGTCATCCTTGTGGTACGGGGCCATTTGAGTTTGTTGCCTGGGAAGAAGGACTTGCATTAATTTTAAAAAAGAATGAGAATTACTTTGAAAAAGATTCTGCAGGTAACCGGCTTCCTTATTTAGATGGTATTAAGATCACATTCAATGAAAGCAAGGCAACAGAATTCCTCTTGTTCAGGCAGAAACAATTAGATTTTTTAAATGATATAGATGCTTCATTTAAAGACGAGATACTTACGCTAAAAGGAGAATTAAGGAGTAACTGGAAAGATAAAGTTGTATTGCAAATTCATCCTTACCTCAATACTGAATACTTTGGTTTTTTGGTTGATACTACAAACGAAATAATAAAGAATTCGCCAACACGCTTAAAAAAATTGAGGCAAGCGATGAACTATGCTATCGACCGGAGAAAAATGATATTGTATTTGCGAAATTCTTTGAGTTCTCCAGCCGAATCAGGATTTGTTCCGGAAGGAATGCCTTCGTTTGATACGTTAGTAATAGGATATAAGTATGATCCCGTAAAGGCAAAACAGTTATTGCAAGAAGCCGGATTTACAAATGGAACAAAACCGCCAACCATTAAACTCTACACAATTCCAATATATGGAGAGATCGGGAGCTATCTCGCAAAACAATTTGAAGAAGCAGGAATTCCAGTAACCATTGAAGTTGTTTTAAGATCTTTTTTATTTGAGCTTACATCAAATTCAAAAGCTCCTTTTTTCAGAGGGAGTTGGATCGCTGATTATGCGGATGCCTTCAATTATCTCTCGTGTTTTTATTCTAAAAATCCAGCTCCGCCAAACTATACACGTTATAAAAATGCTGAGTTTGATAAAGTATTTGAACAAGCGGTGGCAGAGCCAAATGATTCTTTGCGTTATATTTTATATCGGAAAGCGGATCAATTATTGATCAATGATGCACCAATAATTCCTTTATGGTATGATCGGGTAATAAGATTAGTCCAACCAAACATCACGGGATTTGAACCCAATAATCTTAATTGGCTTGAATTACGTAAAACAAAAAAAGAGACCTAAAAAATGTTGAATGAGAATCAATATATAAGCGTTTTTCATAGGAGAATTACTATATAAATCATTCATCGATTGCTTGCATAACCCCGATCTTATTACTATGTTTACTCTTTACTTTTACGCAGTATCCTTACCGATCAACCAGTCCAAATTCCTTGAACAACCGCAAATGGCTGGATAGTTTTTTTTGATCTGAATCCTTTTAAAAACGTACTATGAAAGCAATTTCTACACAAATTGTATTAGTGAGAGTAATAGTTTTTATCCTGATCTCACTTTATTTCTTACTCGTTTTTTAGTTGGATCTTCATTAACAAAAAGTAATCTCAGAGGGATTAAAAGAGTTTTAAACTTTTTCTATAAATAAAGTTCTTATTCGTCGATCTATATCCGTTTTTATCCGTACCTGCTAAATCCATATCTGTGAAGACATTTTAATTAGCCTTATCCAATTCTGGAAAACCAGCTCCGTTATTCTCTGATTACCAGTTTCCAGAAAAACCATTCATAGTTTTTTTAACTAAAACCAAATTTCATGAAGTGAATGGTACCCAAAACAAAAAGGCGGGAGAAATTCCCGCCTTTTGCTTTTAATGTTTCTTCAATTTATTTTTAAAAACTTTTTCAAATTTTTCCAGTTTAGGCTGAATGACTATTGAACAATAAGGATTCGAATTTTTGTTAAGCTCGTAGTACTCCTGGTGATAATTTTCAGCTTTATAGAATTTAGTGAATGGTTCAAGGGTCGTCACGATCGGGTTATCATAGGCGCCAGCCTTGTCTAATTCGGTTTTATACTTTTCTGCTTTTTGTTTTTGCTCATCATCATGGTAGAAGATCACACTACGATATTGGGTACCTACATCTGCTCCCTGGCGATTCAAAGTCGTTGGGTCATGAACTTGCCAAAAAACTTCCAGTAATTCATCAAAGCTGATCTTTAAGGTGTCATATACAATTTGTACGCATTCTGCATGGCCCGTTTCGCCGGTACAAACGTCTTTATAACTTGGATTGGCTACATGTCCGCCAGCATATCCGGATGTAACTGAAATAACACCCTCGAGTTGTTCAAAAACAGCTTCGGTACACCAGAAACAACCAGTGCCAAAAGTGGCAGTATCTGTTTTGCCTATTAAAGTCGGGTCAGTTTTTTCAGATGCTTTAGTAGTATTCATTTTTAAATTTTGAGTATTGTTTTGTGCACATGAAATTAATGCGGCGGCGCCGGTAAAAGCTGCCAGCCAAAAAGTTTTCATAAAAATTTTTATTTTATTTATTTGCCCCATTTTTATAATTCAATGCAATTTACGATGATTTCGAATGGCCGGTTTGCCGGAAGAATGACGTGGCAAATAGCTTTCTGAGTTTCTTAACAAATCAGGGGAAGTTGAGCAGAATTATTGAAAGCAAAACGGAGCGTCGCAACAGACGCTTAATAGAATTACTTTTGGTGGCTAAAAAATTATTTTAACGATCAAATGAAACTTTTCCCGGAATCGGCTCACTTACAACTGGAATTTGACAAGGTAAAAACATTGTTGGCTGAACATTGCAGGAGTGAATATGCAATTGAGAAAGCAAACCAGTTAAGAATTCATACACGAATTGAATTTATAGAAACTGAATTGCGGCAGAGCTATGAATACAAACAGCTCTTGCAAAACAGTATCTACTTCCCAAATGACCCTGTATTTAATTTATCAAAAGAATTAAAGTTGCTTTCTATTCCCGGTGCAGTGCTTTCTGGCGATGAATTGATAGAAATAAGAAAGCTCGCCGAATTGATGAAAAACATTTTTCGATGGTTTGATGCTGACAGAAGAAATGTATACAATGGTCTTGTGAGAATTATTGGCAATACTTATTATGAAAAAGTGATCGCTGAAATGATCGATGATGTGATCGATGAAAGCGGTCAGGTGAAAGATAATGCGTCAGATGAATTACGAAGTATCCGGATGAATTTATATCGCAAACGAAGCGAATTGAGAAAAGCTTTTGACCGGATCATTTCAAAATTAAATAAGCAAGGCTACCTGGCAGATATTGAAGAAAGCTTTTTGAATGGTAGAAGAGTTTTGGCTGTGTTTGCAGAACAAAAAAGAACGGTAAAAGGAATTTTACATGGTGAAAGTGAAAGCAGGCGTACATCATTTATAGAACCCGAAGAGACGATCGAGCTAAACAATGAGATTTATTCCCTGGAAAATGATGAGAAAAGTGAAGTATATCGGTTACTTCGTGAATTAACTGCCCGCCTTTCTGTGTATTCTTCATTATTATCAACATATCATTCTATTTCGGGTGAATATGATTTTATTCGGGCAAAAGCAAAGCTTGCACTTGATGTAAATGGTGAGTTCCCGGTTGTAGAGGACAAAGCTATTGTGTATTTAGAAAAAGCGTTTCATCCTTTGTTGTACTTGTATAATAAAAAGGCAAATAAGCCAACGATCCCTGTATCGGTGTCACTGGATGAAAAAAACAGGATACTTGTTATAAGCGGACCGAACGCAGGTGGCAAAACAGTGACATTAAAAACCGTCGGTCTTTTACAAATGATGATCCAAAGCGGATTGCTTGTGCCTGTACTGTCTTCATCAAAGTTTGGAGTCTTTAAGCAATTACTTATTCATATTGGCGATACCCAGAGCCTTGAATTCGAATTGAGCACATACAGCAGTCATTTGAAGAACATGAAATATTTTATGGAGATGGCGAATGGCAAAACGCTTTTCTTCATAGACGAATTGGGAAGTGGAAGTGATCCAAACCTTGGCGGTGCATTTGCTGAAGTTATACTGGAAGAATTAGTAAGAAAGCATTCTTATGGGATCGTGACAACTCATTACCTGAACTTAAAAGTAATGGCAAGCAAAACTCCTGGTATTCTAAATGGAGCAATGGCTTTTGATGAAAAAAACCTGATGCCGCTTTATAAGCTGAATATTGGAAAGCCGGGAAGTTCTTACACGTTTGCAATTGCTGAAAGAATAGGATTGAACAAAAACCTTATTGATCGTGCAAAAAAAATGGTAGATGAAGATCATTTTAGGTTGGATAAATTATTGAACAGAACGGAACAGGATCTGCATAATCTTGAAAAGAAAGAAAAAGAACTTCATCAGCTGATGCAGGAGAATGAGAAGTTGAAAAATGAAATGAAGCATACTATGGATCGTGAAAAGCATGATCAGCAAGTAGAACTTTTGAAGCACCAGAATAAAGTCTCCGAAGAAAAACTCGCTTACCTGAAAGAAATGGAAAGAAAGCTAAAGCAAATGGTGATCGATTGGCGCAAAGAAGAAGATAAAAGTAAAGTGATCAAAAACATCAGTGCACTTTTATTTAATAAAAATGAAAAAAGAGCTACTGGTAAAATGCAAAAGCAAATTGAATCAAAGTTTGTCGAGCTGTCCGGCGAAATAAAAGTGGGGGAGAAAGTAAAGATGAAAAAAAATCACCAGGTTGGACAGGTGATCGAAATGAGAGGAAAGAAAGCTGTTGTAAAAATTGGTTCACTTCCGATCCATGTTGATATAAAAGATCTCGTATTAGTAAGATCAAAACAAGAAGAAGGAGGTAAAAAATAAAAATCCCGCCGGAGGCGGGACTAACTTGTGTTTTTAGTTGTATACAAATTTAAAGACCAGAATGTATATAATTTTCCAGATGGCTGATAGTTTCTTTTTGCTGCAATATAGTTTCTTTTACCACATCACTCATACTTACTATGCCTGCCAAAAGATTATTTTCAAAAACAGGCAGGTAACGAATGTTTTTATCAGACATCAACTGCATGCAATGTTCTACGGTATCTGATGGGGTTACAGCAGGCAAATTTGTGGTCATGATCTCAGAGACCTTGGTATCAACAGAACTTTTGTGCTTTAGGGCAATTTTCCTTGAATAATCTCTTTCGGTTATGATACCAAGATATTCGCCCCCATCCATTACAAGCACTGAGCCGATATTCTTTTCAGCCATAATGTTTAGCGCCTCGATCACTTTCGTGTCCGGCGCCACGGCCACAGCTGAAGCCCCTTTTCGGCCAAGGATGTCAGAAACTTTTCGCATAGTTGGTAGTTTTAAGTAGCGTAAGTTACTGAAAAAAGACCACCGGGTTTCAACTAATTATATACACAGTTTATACGAAACATTATCTTTATTACTCAAGCTATCCAAATTTAGTATGGCGAAAAAATTACCTACTATAAAAGAAATTGCAAAGCGGCTGAATGTATCAGTTTCTACCGTTTCAAGAGCATTGCACGATCATCCAAGTATTGGATTAAGAACAAGAATGCAGGTGCAGCAAGTAGCCAAAGAGATCAACTACGAACCTAACCAGGCGGCTATTTTTTTCAAACAGGGAAAGACTTTTACAATGGGAGTGATTCTTCCCAATCTACAGGAACAATATTTTTCTATAGCTATTGATGGTATCGAAAGAAAAGCGATTGAGAATAATTATAACGTATTGATCAGTCAAAGTCATGATGATCCAAAAAAAGAAAAACAAATTGTCGAAACAATGCGACGTAACAGGGTAGATGGCATCATAGTTTCAGTTTCAAAAAATTCCGGCGATTATAAACACTTCCAGGAATTAGAACAATTCAATATACCCGTGGTCTTTTTTGATCGTGCCCCGGCGATGCCAGGTGCTATTTCCGTTACTTGTAGTTTAAAAAAAAGTACGATCGAAATGGTTGATCTTTTTGTAGAAAAAGGAATAAAAAGAATTGGATTTGTAAATGGCCCGGGAGCCATAGCACTTACACAGGAAAGAGCCGAAGGCTATAAAGAAGGGTTGTTGAAAAATAATTTGAAGGAAGAAAAAGAATTAATTGTACAAACTGATCTTACAATTGCCGGCACTGGAAAAGCTATTGGCAAATTACTGGCATTAAAAAAACCTCCCGGTGCTGTGATCGCTTTTAATGATTATGTAGCGATGGATGCGATCCGGTATGCAAGAAAAGAAGGTCTCCAGGTAAATAAAGACATATACTTCGGCAGCTATGCAAATCTTCCGATCATCCATTATCTTAATGATCCGCCAATCGCATCTGTAGAACAATTCCCATTTGAGCAAGCAGAAAAAGCAACAGATATTTTATTGCAATTGATCAACAGGAAAGAAAATAGTTCTGAAAGCTTACCACAAAAAATTGTTTTGGAAGGGGAACTTATTATGCATGAAGTTTGACCCGATCATCTGCGACAGTCAATTTTCTTGTCGATGACTCCCTGATCTGTAATTCAGGGGTCAAAATTCTTTTTTCAAATTCTTTTATCGGTCTTTTGCTTTCAATAAGTTGCAGTAATAGTTCAGTAGCGTCTTTTCCCATTTCAAATGCAGGCTGCCTTACAACAGTAAGAGGTGGATCTATTAATTCTGCAATATCGGTATTGGAAAATCCAACCACAGATACATCATCAGGTATTTTCAATCCTCTTCTTTTCAATGTTTTTAAGCATCCAGTAGTAAGCTTATCGCTGGTGGCAAAAATGGCATCAGGTTTATTTCGTTGTGTAAATAATTTATTAACGGCATCTTCAATTTCTTCAAACATCATTCCACCATAAAAACAATGCTGTATATAATCTTCGTTTACTTTTTGGCCATTTGCTACCAATGCCTCTTTGTAACCGGCAACACGTTCGTGGGTGATCGATAAAAATTCGGAGTTAGTAAGAGCGGCAATGCGTTTATGCCCGTTTCTGATCAAATGTTCAGTGGCATCATAGGCTCCTCTGAAATTATCAACGATCACTTTATGAGTATTGATATCTTCGGTTATCCTGTCAAATAAAACAATTGGGAACCCTTTAGCATGTAAAGCCTTCAGGTGACTAAGGTCATTTGTTTCAGTAGAAAGGGAAATGAGCAGGCCATCGACGGAACGGGAAGCCAGGTATTGCAGATCGATCACCTCTCTATCATATGATTCCCTGCTTTGTGAAATAATAACGTTATAGCCTTTATCGTATGCAATGGATTCAATTCCATTAATAACCTGCGAAAAAAAGTTATTAGCTATTTCACAAACAACCACACCAATCGAACGACTTCTTCTTTCTTTTAAACTCAAGGCGATTGGGTTGGGCCGATAATTCAATTTTTCAGCACAGTCAAGTACAAGTTGCTTTGTTTCGGGACTAATTTCATGGCTATCTCTCAATGCACGGGAAACGGTGGAAGTTGAAATGCCAAGAGCCCTCGCAATATCTTTAATAGTTACGGCTTCAAATTTCATGTTGCAGCAGAAATTACTTTTTAAAGATACATCTTTCAGGCCGAGTGGCAGCCTCATTCAATATCCTTACGATTTAATATAAACAAAGAGAAAAAAGAAGAGCAATGCTTGCAGCATTCATTAATTTAATTTGCTCTTTTGGGTATTAAGATAAGGGTTCAATTTTCGTCATCGTTGTCGGGAACGTTTGCGTAAATAAACCCCTAACTCATTGATTAGAATATGGTAAATACTGATTAGCATTGGTGTTGAATTACAAAAAGAAGGGACCATTTCTCACGGTTAAATAAACAATCACGAACGTTTTCATTTCAAAAAACAATAAAAAGAGCCATATGAAGTATCTTCTATTATTTTTCTTTCTATCTCTTTCACTTGTCACATTTGCGCAGGATAGGGTGATCAGAGGTAAGGTAACTGGTGATTCCAGTGTGCCACTGCAGGGGGTAAGCGTTGTTCCAAAAGGAGCTAAAACAGGCGTTCAAACCGATAGAGACGGTAATTTTTCAATCTCTGTTCCCGGAACAGGTGATGTTACACTTAATTTTAGTTACGCAGGTCATAAGCCTACAAGTATTACTACAGATGGAAAATCTCCGGTTACTATTCAACTTGAAAAAAATGTAGCAGCGCTTGATGAGGTTGTTGTAATAGGTTATCAAACCGTGCGCAAAAAAGATGTATTAGCATCCGTTTCTTCTATTGGTGCAAAAGATCTAAAAGATAATACTCTAGTGTCTGCTGCAGAAGCAATAAATGGTCGGCTAGCCGGTGTAACCGCAACGACTTCCGAAGGATCACCAGATGCTGCCATCCGGGTAAGGGTTCGTGGAGGAATCTCAATTACGCAGAACAATGATCCTTTATATATTGTCGACGGAGTACAGGTTGAAAATGCACTTAATGTAATTTCACCGGGTGACATCCAAAATATAGACGTTTTAAAAGATGCAGCTGCTACCGCAATATATGGAGCAAGAGGAGCTAATGGCGTTTTTGTAATTACAACTAAAGCCGGTCGTCCGGGACGTACCATAGTTACTTATGATGGATTTGTTGGAGTAAGAGAATTAGCAGACAAGCTTGAAGTTATGAGTCCTTACAATTATGTCGTCTATCAGTGGGAAAGAACAAGGCCGAATAGTACTGACTCTACAAATTTTGCCAGGAGTTTTGGTACAACATGGGATACATTGAATGTTTATAAAAACACACCACCAATCGATTGGCAGGAAGAGATCATGGGACATACGGGAATCACTACCAGGCAAAATGTTGGAGTTTCTGGAGGTAATAATAAAACGACTTTCAATTTTGGCTATACATATAACCATGAAGATCCTATTGTGATCAATTCAAATTATAACCGCCATATCTTAAATGGAAGGGCTGATTATAAAATTACTGACAAGATAAAAGTTGGCGTTGGTGGTCGTTATACTTATCAGAATGTGATAGGAGCAGGTGTATCGAGTGAGACCAGTACGTCTTATGCCCGCTTACGCAATGCTGTGAAGTATCGCCCTTTCTTTGCTGATACATTAGCAATTGATGACCCTGATCCGCTGGTTGTAAATCCGGGCAATGGAGTGGCGCTTGTAAACCCAATTGCGCTTGCAAATGCAGAGTATCGTAAAAAAGTAACGAGTGCTTATAATCTCAATGCAAATGTTTCTTATCAAATTACAAAGCAACTGAACTTCCGTTCTACTTTCGGTTACGACGTGAATGATTTTACTGACAAACAATATTTTGATTCAATAACTTCATTTTCTGTTAACTCAGGAGGAGGAAATCCAATTATACGTGCCGACACTCTTTACAGAAAAGTAATTAATAACTCTAACGTATTTACTTATTCTGTTAAAGACTTTAAAGGCCAGCATGACTTTGATGTTCTTTTGGGTGAAGAAACATATCAGTCAACTGCAGATTCACGCAGCGGACAGTTTGGGAATATTCCAAAATACACTTCACACGAAGATGCATTTAATAACCCGGGCCTTGGAACTACATGGACGGGTTTTCCTATATACGTGAAAACGAAGTATACCAGTCTTTCATTTTTCGGACGTATTAATTATGCGTTCCGCGACAAATATCTTTTATCACTTAATGTACGTTATGACGGCGCTTCGAAATTTGCAGAAGATAAAAGATGGGGAACATTTCCTGGTGGTTCGATCGCATGGCGTGTAAAGAGTGAAAAATTCATGCAGAATGTGAAGTTCATCAATGATCTGAAGCTAAGATTTGGCTATGGTAAGATAGGTAACAATCGGATTGATGACTATCTCTATTTAACTACTTTCAACTATGGAACCTCGTTTTACGGTTTGAATAATGCGCAGGTAAATGCTTATACAGAGAATAGCCTGGCGAATCCGGATCTTCAATGGGAAAGCCTGGTGAACAAGAATTTCGGTATTGATATGTCTTTACTCAATAGTCGCATAAACTTAAGCTTTGATGTATATAATAATACTTCTGACAAATTATTATTGAGAGCTAAGATCGCTCCTACGTATGGATTTACTGATCAGCTACAGAATGTGGGAGCTACCAGTAATAAAGGCTGGGAATTACAATTGAATGCGGTAGTTATGAGAAAGCCAAATAATGGATTTACATGGAATGCCAATTTCAATATTTCTCATAACAAAAATGTTGTTGAAGAATTATCTAAAGGACAGACAGAGTTTGCCGGCGGACCAGCATGGGGAATTTCAGGTCAACCAAATGATTATTTAGTAAGGATCGGAAGTCCCGTTGGCGCTATGTACGGTTGGGTAACAGATGGTTTTTATAAACCATCAGATTTTGACTACAATACAACAACCACTCAGTATACTTTGAAATCAGGTGTTACTGAAATGAAAGTATCAGGTGCATATGTTGTGCCTGGTGCTATTCGTTTTAAGGATATAAGTGGACCGGCTGGCAAACCAGATGGAGTAGTTGATGATTTTGATAAAACTATTATTGGTAATCCAACTCCAAAATATTCCGGCGGTTTAGCACAAAACTTTACATACAAAAATTGGGATGCCAGTGTGTTTGTCAACTTCTCTTATGGAAATGATATTTATAATGCTAACAAGATCGAATTTACAAGTGCTTACAACGTTACATCGAACCTGTTAAATATTATGAGCGACCGTTGGAGAACGGTTGATGCTAACGGAAAAGTGATCGAAAGTTTTCAACTTGTAGGTGGTAAGCTTTATGCATTCGGCGCTGCGCCTGATGTATTGGCTCAGGCAAATGCAAATGCCAAATTATGGATGCCGGGTGGGCTTACTAATTTTGGTTCCGGTGGCGGAAACTTCAGCTACTATCCACATTCATGGGCAATTGAAGATGGTTCATTTATACGGTTGAATAATGTGACCGTAGGATATACTTTAAAACCAAAGATCAAAGCAATTACCAAGCTTCGTTTTTATCTGTCCGGAAACAACCTGGCAATAATTACAGATTATTCTGGTTATGATCCCGAGGTTAGTGTAAGAAGTAGTGGTTTGACGCCTGGTCTTGATTATTCTGCTTATCCGAAAAGTCGCTCATATATATTCGGTGTGCAGGCAACATTTTAATAACACAATCAATTCAATAATATGAATAAGAAATCTTTTAAACGCCTTACAGTTGTTTCAATAGTCTGCCTGACATTCATGGGCGAAGGCTGCAAAAAATATTTGGATCAGCAACCTATAACAGCTGTAGGACCAGATGTTGTTTTCAATAGTGTAGACAATGCGAGATCTGCATTGGTAGGTGTATATGCCCAGTTAACCGGCGATTTTGCTTATGGCCTTAGAGTGAGTTTGTATTTTCCAATTGGTACTGATGAGATGCAGGGGCCCACTGGTGCAGCAGATGGTTCGAGAAGAGATTTTCCTCTCTATGCCACTACGCCGACAAATAATAATATGTTCCAGCCCTATACGCAATTATTTAAAGGAATTCAGTACGCTAACCTTTGTATTGCCAATATTCCCGAAATGGATCTATATAATAATGGATCGGAGCAGGAGAAAAAACAATTACAGCGTATGTATGGAGAAGCATTGACCCTGAGAGCCCAGTTTTATTCTGAAGCTATCCGTAATTGGGGAGATCTGCCTGCACATTTTGAACCGGCTGAAGTATTGGCATTGAAAGATCCCTTCCCGCCTAGAGTTGATAAAGATGGGCTGTTAGAACATTTACTTGATGACTTGAAAAATGCAGAAGAATTAGTTCCATGGAAAAATGAAATTGCATCGATCGGTGATCCGGCTGATGAAAGAATTACCAAAGGAGCGGTAAAGGCTTTAAGGGCAAGAATTGCTTTGGCAAGAGGTGGTTATTCTTTAAGACAAGATGGTACTATCAAAAGAGGTTCTAATTACCAGACTTATTACCAGATAGCAAAAGATGAAACAAGCAGCATTATAAGTTCAAACCAGCATAATTTAAATCCGAGTTACAAAGATCTTTGGAAAGGCCAGGTAGGGTCACGTGCCGTAGTTGATCCACATGGTGAATTGATGTTCCAGGCAACAGGCATTGGCCGTACAAGCGCTGCAGATACAAAAATGGGTTATTATAATGGCCCAACTGTGGTAGATCCTGCAACGCAAGCAGCGGCTACCGGCAATAGTGGAGTTCTTGTATTACCCACTTATTTCTATCTTTTTGATTCGTTAGATACACGTAGAGATGTAACCTGTGCAGCGTATAGCGATACATTGAATGCTGACGGAGTAACTTTTTATAAGCGTGGCGTGCCCATCACTGGCATATTTGATGGTAAATACCGCAGGAGCTGGATCAATCCTCCATTACCAAAAGGAACTTATCTAAATAATTACTCAACTACAAAATGGCAGATCATTCGTTATTCTGATGTTCTATTGATGTATGCCGAAGCAGAGAATGAGTTGAGTGGACCAACAACCGCTGCTTATAATGCTATTAATATGGTAAGAAGACGTGGTTTTGGTAAACCAATTAATGCAGCAGATCCATCTGTTGACTTATCTGGTTTGAGTAAGGATGATTTCTTTAAAGCTCTTGTAAGAGAAAGATCACTTGAGTTAGGTGGAGAGGGGGTAAGGAAGTTTGATCTGATTCGTTGGAACCTGTTAGCTGCTGCTATTACTGAAACAAAAGCAAATCTTACAAAAATGGGAGCTTCTACTGCTATGACGCCTCCAACTTATATGGCACCACCACCTTCTTATGTTTTTGTGCCAGCTAATTTGCCAGCCGCATTGCTTTTCAGAGGCAGGACATCATCAGATGATTTAAGTATTAATGGTGGACTGATCATAAATTCCCTTTATAAAGCTGCGCCGTCCGGCACACCTGCAGGAACGGTAAGAATGAACTGGGTAACCAATGCTATAAGTGTAGGTACAGGTACGGCAGTCACCTTAAATCATTACGCTAATAATTTTGTAACGCTGAGATCAGAGTTGATGCCAATACCTCAGGACGCAATTACTGCATACGGAGGTTTCGCTTCAAAAATGCCACAGAACCCGAATTATTAAATTGTATAGAAGGATTATTAATTATCGATCCAGGCTGCTGCATATGCAGCAGCCTTATTTTTTAAGTTACATTATGAAGTTGTTACAGCGATATTTTTTATTAATAGTTACTGTTTCATTTGTTCAGTGTTCAGCACAAAAGAATGCTGCAAATAATAGTGAATCAATTCCAATTGCTTTTCCTGGCGCTGAAGGTTATGGTAAGTATACAACCGGCGGAAGAGGAGGCAAAGTTCTTATTGTAACCAATCTCAATGATGATGGTGAGGGAAGTTTTAGAAAAGCTGCAACTACAAACGGGCCAAGGATAATTGTATTTGCTATTTCCGGTACTATTCATTTGAACTCTTCTATTTCGATAAAAGCGAATGCAACGATCGCTGGACAGTCTGCCCCCGGAGATGGGATCTGTATTGCAGATAAATCAGTACAGCTTGGGGGTGATAATATTATTGTACGTTATATGCGTTTTCGTCTTGGTGATAAATGGCAGCGACAAGCTGGGCAAGTTGATGGTAGTGGAGGAGAAGATGCATTTGGCGGCGGCGGAAAAAAACATATTATCATTGATCATTGTACATTTAGTTGGAGTAATGATGAGTGTTTTTCTGTTTATAATGGCGATAGTTCAACATTTCAATGGAATATTATTTCAGAGCCATTGAATTATTCGTATCATTTTGAAACTGGAGATAAAGATTGGGAACATCATGGATTTGGCGGTATATGGGGTGGAAGACATTTGTCTGCACATCACAATTTATTTGCGCACTGTAATAACCGCAATCCACGATTTAATGGTAACAGGCAGGGTATACAGGAATTTGTCGACTATGTCAACAATGTTATTTACAACTGGGGTGGTAATAATATCTATGCTGGCGAAGGAGGTAGCTATAATATTATAAACAACTATTTTAAATATGGGCCTTCTACCAGTAAGAGTGTACGTTACAGGATAGTGAATCCCGGTAAAACAGAAAGTATCGGGTTTGGCAAATGGTATGTAAATGGAAATTTCGTTGATGAAGCAAATGACGTTTCAAAAAACAACTGGCTTGGTATACACATGGGTAATGGGGGCACACCTGACGATAAAAAAAATGCCGTTGTCGATAAGCCCTTTTCTGCTGAGGTGACAAATATTGAAACTGCAGAGAAAGCTTATGAATCAGTTTTAAAATTTGCAGGTGCAAGTTTTAGAAGAGATACACTTGATGAAAGAATCATTAATGATGTAAAAAACAGAACAGGTAATCTTATTGATGTGCAAGGCGGTTATCCTGATCATTCACCATTTGAATTAACGGTGAATGCATGGCCAAATTTAAGATCGATACCTGCTTCGGTGGATAATGATAGGGATGGGATACCTGACGATTGGGAAAAGAAAAATGGATTGAACCCGAATGATGCATCCGATGCCGCAAAAGTTTCGTCTCATAAATTTTATACGAACATTGAATTGTACCTTAATAGTATAATTAAATGAGAATACTATTTGCTACACTGTTCCTGTTTTTAATGGCATTTGCAATGCCGGAGAAAAAGAAGATTACTATTTGGCTTTGCGGCGATAGTACCATGAGCATAAAAGAAAAGAAGGCATACCCCGAAACAGGTTGGGGAATGCCTTTCGTATATTTCTGGGATTCAACAGTGGTTGTTGAGAATCTCGCTAAGAATGGACGCAGCACAAGTTCATTCAGAAATGAAGGCTTATGGAAAAAACTATTAGATGGCGCAGGAGAAGGTGATTATGTTTTTATTCAATTTGGTCATAACGACGAAGTGCCCACAAAAAAAACTTACACTACTGAACCAGAATTTAAAAACAATCTTAAGCAGTATGTTGCGGAAGCAAGAAATAGGAAAGCCATACCAATTTTATTAACCCCAATGGCTAGAAGAAGTTTTGATTCGCTTTCTGGAAAGATCAAAGGCACTCACGATGTGTATTCGCAAATTGTAAGAGATGTTGCAAAGGAAGAGAAGGTTATTTTATTTGACATGGATAAAATAACGCAACAATTGTATCTAAGGTTTGGTGTCGATAATTCTAAATTGTTATTTCTTCAATTGAAACCAGGAGAGCATCCAAATTATCCCGATGGTAAAGAAGATAACACACATTTTAATGAATTGGGTGCACGACTTCTTGCGCAATTGGTGCTAGATGAAATAAGAAAACAGGTTCCTGGGCTTGTCGACAGAATTATTAAGCCTATAGTAATAAAATGATGAAAAAATTTTGGTTTGTCATATCGTTTTCATTGATCGCTTTATCAGGCATTTCGCAATCTACAAAAGGTATTACAGGTAAGCCAGATACTTCTTACTCTATAAATAGTGCATATGCACGAACGATCAAATCGAATCCCGAAGCGAAGATGGTTGAGGAGCTTTATTCACCGAATATAGTTGAAGAAAAGAATATCAATTACTGTTCGGCAGATGATCGCAAGCTTTTGTTGGATGTATTTTATCCAAAACAAAGATCCAGTAACAAAAGAATTGCTGTTATCATTGTTCATGGTGGCGGTTGGAGAACTGGTAACAAAACTCTTCATTATGCAATGGCCCAACGGCTCGCTGCATTAGGATATGTTTGCTTTACGCCGGAATACCGGCTTTCAACCGAAGCCTTGTATCCTGCAGGTGTGTATGATATTAAATCAACGATCCGTTGGGTTAGAAAAAATGCTGCAAAATATAATATTGATGAAAATAAGATCGCTGTCGCTGGTCATTCTGCAGGCGGCGAACTCGCTGCAATGATGGGAGCTACAAATGGTATTGCTTCATTTGAAGGAGATGGATGTAATAAGAATGTATCAAGTAAAGTAAATGCGGTTGTTGATATAGATGGATTATTGGCTTTTATTCATCCTGAATCCGGCGAAGGCGATGATAGTAAGCGAACTTCGGCCGCTACCAATTGGTTTGGTTATTCAAAAATTGAGAACCCGGAATTATGGAAACAAGGTTCACCCCTAACTCATGTAGGACAAAATGCAGCACCCATCTTATTTTTAAATAGTAATGTAGCACGGATGCATGCAGGAAGAGAAGATTTTATTAGTGTGCTAAATCGCTATCATATTTATTCAGAAGTAAAAACATTTGATGCGCCTCATTCATTTATTTTATTTAATCCCTGGTTTGATTCATCAATTGTTTATATAGATAAATTCTTAAATAAAGTTTTTTCCAGAGATGTGGGCAAAAAACCTCGCATCCTTATCAGCACAGACATCGGCGGCACTGATCCAGACGATAATCAATCAATGACTCATTTCCTGATGTACAGTTATTTGTTCAATACAGAAGGGCTTGTTTCATCTCCTTCATATGGCAAGGAAAATAAAAGTAAATTGCTGCGAATGATTGATTTGTATGAAAAGGACCTTCCCTTGATCGCGGGGACAAAGAGTTTTTTGATGGAGTACTACAGGGTGCAAAAACAGTATCAAAGTGGCGCAATGATTCGTTACTGGATTGGGCAAAATATTGGCAATGGCTTCAATAAAACTTAAATAAGGACTTTGAAAAAAGCATACATAACATTTTTGGTACTTGTAGCTGCTTTGTTTTCTGCAAACGGGCAAACTGCCAACCCGCAACAGTATAAATATGTATTCACCGTTGCAAAGGATGGTACAGGTGATTATTATAATATACAGGACGCAATTGACGCAATGAGAGTTTATCCTTTGGCGCCAATTACATTATATATAAAGAATGGTATTTATAATGAAAAGATAGAATTGCCTGCAAACAATACTGATGTTACTTTCATTGGTGAAAATGTTGATAGTACTATCATTACATGGAATGATTATTCGGGAAAAGGCAAACACACAACGTTTACTTCTTATACGGCAAAAATTTCTGGTAATCGTTTCAGAGCTGAGAATATAACATTCGCCAATACTGCCGGACCTGTTGGACAGGCATTGGCATTATATGTTGATGCTGATAAAGCTGTTTTTAAGAATTGTAAATTTCTTGGCAACCAGGACACAATCTTTACAAGTGGAGAACAATCCAAACAATTTTTTACTGACTGTTATATTGAAGGAACAACAGATTTTATTTTTGGCCCATCCACTGCCGTTTTTCAAAATTGTAACATAAGGGCAAAGACAAATTCTTTTATTACTGCTGCGAGTACTACCATCGGAAAACAATTTGGTTACGTTTTTATTGATTGTAAAATAACTGCAGATTCCGGGGTAAATAAACTCTATTTGGGAAGACCATGGAGAGCTAATGCAAAAACTGTTTTCATTCGTTGTGAATTGCCTAAGGCAATTACACCCGAGGGTTGGAATAATTGGAGCAATCCTGAAAATGAAAAGACAGTTTTTTATGCTGAATATAAAAGTAAGGGAGAGGGAGCGGTGCCTGGCCAAAGAGTGAAATGGTCAAAGCAATTAACAGATGAGCAAGCCCGGCCATATACACCCGATAATATTTTTTCATCTTCTAAATTATCGGGTCCGGAAAATAATTTTTGGTTTAATAACGAGTTACCAAGATTGTTTGATAACAAAGTATTCTCTCTAAAAAACTCAACAGTAGTCCCATTGTATAAAAATGGAGTTCCCAACAATAAACCTGTTGCAGACAAAGAATATTTTACTGTGAGGGATAATGTAACAAGATTCGCTAAAGTCAGTAACCCAACATTAACTGTATTCAAACCAGAAAAGCCCAATGGCAAAGCGGTCATCATCTGCCCTGGAGGCAGCTATGCAATTCTTGCTTTTGATAAGGAAGGAACAAGGGTCGCAGAAGAATTCAATAAATGGGGTGTTACTGCTTTTGTTTTAAAGTACCGCTTGCCTGATGATACGATTAATGTTGATAGAAGTTTGGCTCCGTTGCAAGACGCACAGCAAGCGATACGAATTATAAGAAACAATGCAAAAGAGTTTGGGGTCGATAGAAACAAGATCGGTATCATGGGTTTTTCTGCAGGTGGACATTTGGCCTCTACAACTGCCACACATTTTAATATGAAAGCCGACGCGGCAAATGACGATACTGTATCTGTACGTCCTGATTTTGCTATTTTAATTTATCCTGTTATAAGTTTTGACAGCACCTTTGGTCATAAAGGTTCTAGGAATAATTTAGTTGGTGCAAATGCCTCAAAAGAAAAAATTGATCTTTATTCAAACGAATTGCAGGTTACAGCAAACACTCCACCAACATTTTTAATACATGCAGCAGATGATGCAACAGTTCCTGTTGAAAACAGCATCCGCTTTTACCAGGCATGTGTAAAGAATAAAGTTCCGGCAGAAATGCATGTTTATCCAAAAGGAGGTCATGGCTTTGGGATGTATAACAAGACAACTGATGACAGTTGGGTGGAAAGATTGAGGAATTGGCTAAATTCAATTAAATAAAAATTTATGAAACCGATCAATACGGCATTATGTTCTTTCGGAATGAGTGGCTGGGTATTTCATGCACCTTTTCTTTCTGTAAACCCACATTTTAAATTTTATGGTGTTTGGGAGCGAACAAAGAATCTTGCACAGGAGAAATATCCCGGTGTAAAAACTTTCAGAACAATGGAAGATATGTTGGCAGATGAAAATATTGAATTGGTAATTGTAAACACACCAAGTGTTACACATTTTGAATTGTCGATGCAAGTGATCAATGCCGGCAAGCATTTGATAATTGAAAAACCTTTTACAGCAACAGCTTTACAGGCAGAAGAATTAATTGCTGCTGCAAAAAAGAAAAATGTTAAGCTTTCTGTGTACCAGAACCGGAGGTATGATAGTGATTATCGGACTGTAAAAAAAATATTGGATGAAGGCTTGCTGGGAAAGATCATAGATGCAGAAATTCATTATGACCGCTACACGCCAGAGTTGAGTTATAAAATACATAAGGAAACGCCAACGCCTGCAGTTGGATGTGTATATGATCTGGGCTCACATTTAATTGACCAGGCATTACAATTATTTGGAATGCCGGTTGCTTTATCGGCAGATATTGCTATCAATCGGCCGGGTTCAAAAGTGGATGATTACTTTGATATAAAATTGTTTTATCCTTCACACAGGATGAGTTTAAAATCGAGTTATTATGTAAGGGAACCATTACCGGGCTATATTTTTCATGGTACACATGGCTCTTTTATTAAACATAAAACTGATGTACAGGAAACAGATCTGCAGGCACACAAAAAGCCTGGCGGACCTGATTGGGGAAAGGAACCCGAATCGCAAAATGGTTTTTTGCATACAGAGAAAGATGGAAAGATCATAAAAGAATATATCCCGTCGCTGCGTGGAAACTATGGAGATTATTATGATGGTATGTACAATGCAATAAGGAACAATACACCTGTGCCTGTAACTCCTGAAAGTGCAATGGATGTGATAAAAGTTATTGAAGCAGCTTATATAAGTAATGCGGAAAGAAAAGTAATTGAATTATGAAAGTGATCGCTTCTTTGCTACTTATATTATCTGCTGCCAAATCATTGGCGCAACAAAACGATCTGAAATTATGGTATAGTAAACCAGCCTCTAACTGGAATGAAGCTTTACCAATTGGAAACGGAAGATTAGCTGCAATGGTTTTTGGTGATCCAGCCAATGAACATTTTCAACTTAACGAGGAAACAATTTGGGCAGGCAGTCCACATAACAACATTAATGAAGAAATGAAGAGTGTTGTACCTGAATTACGAAAACTCTTGTTTGAAAAAAAATATGCAGAGGCCCAAAAACTTTCGCTGGAGAAAATGAAGACTACTCAGAACGGAATGCCGTATCAGTCTGCTGCCGATCTTTTTATTGAGTTTCCAGGTCATGAAAATGCAGTTAATTACAAAAGAGAACTTGATATCAGCAAGGCAGTTACATCTACATCATATAAAGTAAATGGTATTACTTATAAACGTGAAGCATTTGCTTCTTTTACTAATAATGTGATCATGGTCAGACTCAAAGCAGATAAAGCCGGATCGCTTTCATTCATTGTCAAATTGACTTCTCCACAAAAATTGCATACAACCAATATTAAAAAAGACACTTTAGAATTAAATGGCAAGGCAAGTGATTGGGAAGGAGTAGAGGGTAAAGTACAATTTTCAGTAAAAACGATAATAAAGACGGAGGGAGCAAGTGCTACTACCAGTCTAAAAGATTCTATAATAAAAATTAATAATGCAACGACTGCTACGATCTATATCTCTATTGCAACCAATTTCAAAGATTATAAAACATTGAATGTTGATGCCTCTGCAAAGGCTGGCGATATTTTATTGAGATCTTTAAAACATCCTTATGAAAAAGTAGTAGCAGACCATATTGCTTTTTATAAAAAACAATTTGACAGGGTACAATTTAGTTTAGGAGAAAATGGTTCAGAGAAATTGCCAACAAACGAACGACTCGAAAAATTTAATTCTACAAATGACCTGCAATTCGTTTCACTTTACTTTCAGTTCGGCCGTTATTTATTGATCTCATCTTCACAGCGAGGTAATCAACCAGCAAATTTGCAAGGTAAATGGAATAATAAATTAAGTCCTCCCTGGGATTCGAAATACACGATCAATATCAATACTGAAATGAACTATTGGCCTTCTGAGGTCACTTCTTTACCTGAGTTATCGGAGCCGCTTTTTAAAATGATTAAAGAACTTGCCGTTACGGGAAGAGAATCGGCACAAAAAATTTATAATGCAAGAGGCTGGGTGGTTCATCATAATACGGATATCTGGCGGATTACCGGACCAGTCGATGGAGGCTTTTATGGCATTTGGCCTATGGGAGGTGCATGGTTGTGCCGTCATATCTGGGAACATTATTTATATACAGGCGATAAATTTTTTTTAAGTGAATACTATCCTGTACTTAAGTCGGCTGCGGAGTTTTATGTAGATGCCTTGATCGAAGGACCAGAAAATAAATGGTTGGTGATGTCTCCATCAATGAGTCCGGAGAATGCTTACATGCAATACCCGATCGATAGTGTAAGAAAACAAAATGTTTCAATCACAGCAGGCGCCACAATGGATAATCAGATTTTGTTTGAATTATTCTCATCGATCATTTCGGCATCAAAAATTTTGAATCGGGATAAACTTTTTGCAGATACGGTTAGGTCGAAAAAAGATCGTTTACCACCAATGCAAGTTGGTAAATATGGACAACTCCAGGAATGGATAAATGATTGGGATAACCCAAATGATCAGCATAGGCATATTTCACATTTATATGGATTGTATCCATCTTATCAAATTACAATTACTCAATCACCGGCAATTTTTGCTGCAGCAAGAAACACATTGATTTCAAGGGGAGATGTATCTACAGGTTGGAGTATGGGCTGGAAAGTGAATTTTTGGGCGAGGATGTTGGATGGCGATCATGCTTATAAATTAATAAAGGATCAGTTGACGCCTTCTGTTCAGCCAGATGGTAAAGAAACCGGCGGTACTTATGCAAATCTATTTGATGCACATCCGCCTTTTCAAATTGACGGAAATTTTGGTTGTACTGCAGGTATTGCTGAAATGTTATTGCAAAGTCATGATGGTGTAATAGAATTATTACCTGCTTTACCCAATCAATGGATAAAAGGAAGTGTAATGGGATTAAAAGCCAGAGGTGGTTTTACCATTGATATGGAATGGAAAGATGGAAAGTTATTTAAGGCAACAATATATTCATCTTTTGGTGGCAATTGCAGATTAAGATTAAAAACAAAACAAAACGTGCCAGATTTGAAAGCAGCCGCTGGTGAAAATAAAAATCCATTTTACAAAATAGAAGTGATCAAACAACCAATTGTAAAAGTGGATGTTTCCACTGTTCAGGTTAAAGAAAAATTTGAATACGATCTGTCAACAGAAAAAGGAAAGAAGTACGAGTTAATATTTAAATAATGAGAACCCTTTTATTCATATTTATAATTTCTTTCAATTCATTGAATGCTCAACAGTCGCTTTCCAAAGTTTGGGTGGCAGATAATGGAGATGGTACTTATAAAAACCCTGTTATTAACGCTGATTATAGTGATCCGGATGCAATAAGAGTAGGAGATGATTATTACATAATATCATCAAGCTTTACTCATATCCCCGGTTTGCCCATACTTCATTCAAAAGATCTCGTGAACTGGAGAATCGTTGGTCATGCATTAAAAAAACAACCACCTTATGACGTGTACGATAAGGTACAACATGGAGCAGGTGTTTGGGCGCCTTCGATCAGGCATCATAACAATGAATTTTATATCTACTATCCTGATCCTGATTATGGCATTTATTTAGTGAAATCTAAATCTATCAATGGCCCATGGAGTGAACCATTATTGATCGAGGCTGGCAAAGGGCTGATCGATCCATGCCCTTTATGGGATGCTGATGGAAAAACTTATCTCGTTCATGCTTATGCCGGCAGTCGTGCAGGATTTAAATCGATCATTGTTGTGAAGGAAATGAATAAAGAAGGAACAAAGATCATTGGTGATGCAGTGATGGTGTATGATGGTCATGATCTTGACCCAACAATCGAAGGCCCGAAGTTTTACAAACGAAATGGCTACTACTACATATTTGCTCCGGCTGGTGGCGTGAGTACGGGATGGCAATTAGTTTTAAGAAGTAAAAATGTGTATGGCCCTTATGAAAGAAAAGTTGTGATGGATCAGGGTTCAACAAATATCAACGGGCCGCACCAGGGAGCTTGGGTGACAACACAAACAGGAGAAGACTGGTTTCTTCATTTCCAGGATAAAGATGCTTATGGAAGAGTTGTTCACCTGCAACCAATGAAATGGATAAATGATTGGCCGGTCATTGGTATAGATAAAGATGGTGATGGGAAAGGTGAACCAGTTCTTAATTATAAAAAACCCAATGTTGGAAAGCAATTTCCACGGTCTACAGTTCAGGATAGTGATGAGTTTAATGAAACTAAATTTGGTTTACAATGGCAATGGCAGGCAAACCCGCCATCGGCCGGAGGATGGGCATTTCCAACACCTAATGGTTCTTTGAGAATGTTTTCAGTTTATCAGCCCGATTCAATTAATAATGTTTGGAAGCTTCCGAATATTATTGGACAAAAGTTACCGGCTGAAGAATTTTCCGTAACAGTTAAAGTGAACATCAACTTAAGACATGAAAAAGAAAGTTTCGGACTTATTATTCTTGGAACTGACCTTACTTTTTTGTGTGTTGAGAAAACAAACAATGGCTTATTCATTTATAGATCCTTAAATAATAATGCAGATAAAGGAGAATTGGGAGTCGGGATAGATTTTCCTGATGCAAAGATTGGCCGAACTCTTTTTCTGCGTGTTAAAGTAAACAAACGGGCTATATGTCAAATGTATTTTAGCGAAAATGGAAATGACTTTACTGAAGCCGGGCCAACATTTACAGCAAAGCCTGGCCGTTGGGTAGGAGCTAAGATCGGTTTCTTTTGTACAAGAAGAAATATTACAAATGATGCAGGCTTTGTAGATATAGATTGGATACGAATCGAACCAAATAATAATAAATAAAACGATCGCTATATGGAACGCAGAGATTTTTTAGTAAACACGGCTGCTGCGGGTGCAGCAATCATGTTGCCTTCTTTAGAAACTTTAGCAAGCCCGACAACTGCCAAATTGAAAATTGTACAGGCAGGGACTGGTCATAGGGGAAGTGGCTTCTGGGGTAAAAACCTTATTGATGCATTCAAGGATACGATTGATTATGTTGGAGTATATGATCTTAATTCCGGACGTTCGGAGTATGCTAAAAATCTATATGGCGGTAATTGCAAACAGTATTTGGATTTTGATAAAATGCTAGATGAGAACAAACCGGATTATGTGATCGTGACGACTGTAGATGCGACTCATCATGAGTACATCGTAAGAGCATTGAATAAAGGTTACAATGTAATAACTGAAAAGCCTTTGACAACAGACGAGTCGAAACTCAAGCAGATACTCGATGCAGAAAAATCTTCAGGTAAAAAAGTGATCGTTGCATTTAACTATCGGCATAGTTCTCATAATACGAAATTGAAAGAAGTACTTGCTTCGCAAAAAGTAGGCAAGATAACTTCAGTTGATTTTCATTGGTATCTTAATGTTTATCATGGTGCAGATTATTTCCGTCGCTGGCATAGCATTATGGCAAGAGGCGGTTCTTTATGGGTGCATAAAGCAACCCACCATTTTGACCTGCTCAACTGGTGGCTGAATAGTGAGCCTGTAGAAGTTACAGCTTATGGTACGCTGGACCATTATGGAAAAAATAATTCATTTCGCGGTACAAAATGTCGTGGTTGCGAGCACCAACCTAATTGCAAGTTTTATTGGGATATTAATAAAGATAAAAGACTTGTTGATCTGTATGTAAAAAATGAACAGCATGATGGTTACTTAAGAGATGGCTGTGTCTGGCGAAATGAAATAGATATATATGATAAAATGAGTGCACAGATCATTTATGCAAATGGAGTCACGGCAAACTATTCTCTCACTACTTACTCTCCCTACGAAGGTTGGAAGATCGCATTTAATGGAATGAAAGGGCGAATCGAAACTTGGGAAGATATTCCTTACCTGGAAAAAATGGCTACTGACCAGGCCAATCGTCATTCTACTGAAATGAGTAATGATGACAAGGCTGCTAAGAATGATTTCCGACAGATCATGGTGATGGATAACTTTTCTAAGGACTATGAAATGATCAATGTGCCAAAAATAGCTGGTGGTCACGGTGGCGGTGACCAGGTGATGCAAAGAAGAATATTTGTTGATAAGAACGATAATCCTCATCACATCATGGCCGATACAAGAGATGGCGCCATGAGCATACTGATCGGAATAGCTGCAAGAAAAAGTATTAAAGAAAGACGTCCTGTTAAGATCAGTGAGCTTGCAGACCTGGTACCAATGGCAAACAGATTTTAAAAAATATAAACTATGAGTAAAAAATTATTTATTGCTACGATCACTTTTATCTTTTTTTATACATTTTCTTTTGGTCAGACAAAAGATGAGAAAGCAGTAGCTGATGCAGTTGAACAATTGCGCAATGCAATGGTTAATGGAGATAAGACAGTATTAGAAAAACTCACATCAGAAAAATTAAGTTATGGGCATAGTGGTGGTCACATTGACGATCACAAAGAATTTGTTGGAAAACTTGCAAGTGGCGCATCAGATTTTGTAACGATCGAGCTTAGCGAGCAGACCATCAGCATAAGTGATAAAGTGGCAATCGTCCGCCATACATTAAATGCAAAAACAAATGACGGTGGGAAGCCAGGAGAAGCTCATCTAAAAGTTTTATTGATCTGGCAAAAGGAAAAAGGCGGTTGGAAATTGCTCGCAAGACAAGCTATTAAGGTTACTCAATAACCGGGATGGTACAGGATAGCTTCGCATCTTTTAAGGACTGTATTTTCCGGAAGCGTTCCCGGCATCGTTTGCGTAAATAAATCACCCTGAAAACCCTGATTAACAGCGAATAATAAAGTAGAATTGTAATTCGATTGAATCTTAATAAAGCCTTGTATTGTCATATGAAAAAGGTTCTCCTATTGAAGTTGTTTACGATCGCTTTTCTTTTTGCATTTGCACAAAAAGAAAAACTCCCTGTTATTAAATCTGCCGTTTTCAAAAAAGATACAATTAATATTAAGAAACATGGAGCAGTTGCAGATGGTAATACTTTAAATACAAAAAGTATCAATGGGGCAATTGATGCATTAAATAAAAAAGGCGGAGGAGTTGTATTAATACCGGCAGGTTTATGGTTGACCGGGCCAATAGTGTTAAAAAATAATATCAATCTTCATTTAGCTGCCGGCGCTACATTATTGTTTACAGCTGACAAAAATGAATATCCACTTGTTGAAGCGAATTGGGAAGGATTGCCGCAAATGCGTAATCAATCGCCGATCTCTGCTACCAATGCAACTAATATTGGCATAACTGGCAAAGGAATAATTGATGGTAATGGCGATGTTTGGAGAGCTGTAAAATCAGATAAGCTTACCGAAACTCAATGGAAAAAGAAAGTAGCTTCGGGTGGAGTTGTAAGTGATGATAAGAAAACATGGTACCCTTCAGAGAGTTTTTTGAAAGGAAGCAAGATGCCCGCCAACCCGGGAATGATTGCACCAGACCGTGATGCTGCATATTATGCAAGCATCAAAGATTTTCTTCGTCCTAATCTTGTACTACTTACTAATTGTAAATATATCTTACTCGAAGGAGTGACTTTTCAAAATTCACCTGCATGGTGTCTTCATCCGCTCATGTGCGAGAACTTAACCCTAAGAAATGTTTTCGTGAAAAATCCATGGTATGCCCAGAATGGTGATGGCATCGATGCAGAGAGCTGTAAAAATGTGTTGATCGAAAATACTGTCTTTGATGTTGGTGATGATGCGTTGTGCATGAAAAGCGGTCGGGATGCAGATGGGAGAAAAAGAGGAATGCCAACAGAAAATGTTATAATCCGTAATTGCACTGTATATGCAGCACACGGTGGATTTGTGATCGGTAGTGAAATGAGCGGTGGTGCCAGGAATATTTATGTAAACAACTGCACTTTTATTGGAACTGATATTGGTCTCCGTTTTAAAACAACAAGAGGTCGTGGTGGAGTTGTGGAGAATATTTTCATTAACGATATTTACATGAAAGATATTCCTGCTGAAGCCATTTTGTTTGATATGTATTATATGGCAAAAGATCCTGTTGTATTAGCTGGCGAAAAAAGAGAATTACCCAAAGTTGAATTTAAACCTGTTGATGAAACAACTCCACAGTTTCGCAATTTTCATATCAGTAATGTGTATTGCAATGGCGCGGAAAAAGGAATTTTTGTAAGAGGTCTTCCCGAAATGCATGTAAAAGATATAGTACTTGAAAATATGGTACTAAAGTCAAAAAAAGGGATTGATGTGCAGGAAGCAACAAACATTACATTTAGAAATATCAAGATAATTAGTGATGAAACTGACCCCGTGATCGATATTGTACAAAGCGATAAGCTTTTATTTGATAATATTCATTATAAGGATGGAACGGAATTATTATTCCGTATTAGTGGAGAAAGGAGTAATTCGATAAACATTAAAAACACAGATGCATCGAAAGCAAAGGAAAAAGTTGTGTACGAATTAGGCGCATCTGAAAAAGCAGTTACAATTAAATGAGAAAGCTGTTAGCAGTACTAATTTTCTTTAGTGTGCAAAAACTAATTGCACAGGAAAAACCATTTTCACAACAAATGGCCCAAACCGTAATGAATGGCTGGAAAGATTCAGTGCCAATTGGGGGAACAACAAAGTGGTCTTATGATATGGGTGTTATATTAAAAGGTTTTGAGGGTATCTGGCAACAGACAGGTGATAAAAAGTACTTTAATTATATCCAGCAGAAGATGGATTATTTTGTTCAGAATGATGGAAGTATTAAAGGGTATGAAAAAGAGGAGTTTAATATTGATCATGTAAATAATGGTAAGCTGGTTCTATTACTATATAGAGTGACGCAGAAAGAAAAATATCTCAAGGCTGCTCAGTTGCTGAGAGACCAATTGCGCCACCATCCAAGAACTAAAGAAGGAGGTTTTTGGCATAAGAAAATTTATCCTTACCAGATGTGGCTTGATGGTTTATATATGGGCGAACCATTCTATGCTGAGTATGCTATGCTGATGCATGAGGATACTGCTTTTAATGATATCGCCAATCAATTTATCTGGATGGAAAAACATGCAAGAGATGCAAAAACTGGTTTGCTTTACCATGCATGGGATGAAAGTAAAGAACAGAAATGGGCGAATAAACAAACTGGAACATCACCGCTTTTTTGGGCAAGAGCGATGGGTTGGTATTCGGATGCATTGGTTGATGTCCTTGATTATTTCCCTTCTAATCATCCAAAACGGCAGGCTTTGATCAGTATTTTAAACAGGTTAGTAAATGCCATAGAAAAACAACAAGACAAAGAAACTGGCTTATGGTATGATATAATGAATTATGACGGACCGGGTAAAGAAAAAAACTATTTTGAAACATCTGCTTCTTCACAGTTTGTATATGCGATCGCTAAAGGTGTAAGGAAAGGGTATTTACCCGCTGCAAAAATTGAAATTGCTAAAAGAGCTTATAATGGACTTACAAGTAAATATCTTTTAATAGAACATAACCAGGCGAATTTATACGGCACGGTAAAAGTTTCTGGTCTGGGTGGTAATCCTTACCGTGATGGAAGCTTTGAATATTATATGAGTGAACCTGTAACAGTTAATGATCCAAAAGGGATAGGAGCATTTATATTAGCAAGCAATGAAATGGAAATGTTGCCTACTCTTTCTACAGGAAAAGGACAAACAATTTTACTCGATCGGTATTTTAATAGTGAAAAGAAAAAAGATGCTGGTGGTAAAGATGGGTATTGGCATTATGTGTGGGAGGAAAGAAGTAACTCTGGTTTCAGTACACTGGGAAATATTTTTGAAAGATATGGTGCAAAACTTTCTTCACTTGATGTTACTCCAACTGCTGCTAATTTAAAGAAGGCTTCAGTTTATATTATAGTTGATCCGGACCACAAAAAAGATAACCCAACCCCAAAATATATTTCATCGGAAAATAAAAAAGTAATAACAGATTGGGTGAAGGCTGGTGGCGTTTTAGTTTTAATGGCAAATGACAGCGCTAATTGTGAATTGCAAAAATTTAATCAATTAGCCAATGCTTTTGGAGTAACATTTACGGATAAAAGTATTAACATGGTTAAGAATGATGTGTTTGAGCAAGGTCTTGTTCTGCCAGGTGATAATAATCCAATATTTAAGACAACAAAAAAAATGTACCTGAAGGAGGTAAGTGCCCTGGCAATTAAATCTCCGGCGAATGCTAATGCAATAAAAGATGGTGATGTGATTATTGCAACAGCCAAAGTTGGAAAAGGGATGGTTTTTGCTGTTGGTGATCCCTGGCTTTATAATGAGTATGTGGATGGAAGAAAATTGACGGCTGAATATGAAAACTATAAAGCTGCAGAAGACCTTGTGAGCTGGTTACTGAAACAGTGATGAAATGAAAAAAGTTCTTTTCATATTGGTATCTGCTGTGCAAATTCTCAGTGTATCTTCCCAAAAGAAAATAATAGTTGATGCAAATGGGGGAGGTGATTTTAAAACGATCCAGGAAGCAATAAATAGCCTGCCAGTTTCATCAAATTCCTTAAGAACAATTCAGATCAGGAAGGGAATTTATAAAGAGAAACTGTTCATCGAAAAATCAAACATTGTTTTTGAAGGCGAGGACAAAGAAAAAACGATCATCACTGAAGCAATTGCAAGAGATGAATGGCGATGCGATCATAAAGATGATTGGGGTGTTGCAACGATGAATGTAAGAGCAAATGACATTACGTTGAGGAACCTTACTGTAGTCAACAGTTTTGGATTTGATTTTAAAGAGGAAAAAATAATTGACTGCATGCTGGATACAGCTAATAAACAAAAAAAGATCAGTAAGTACGGACATCAGATGGCATTACGGGCAATGAATTGTACAAGATTAAAAGCTGTAAACTGTCATTTTAAGTCTTTAGCTGGTGATACAGTTAGTCCTTGGGAAACCGGGAATGGCATGTGGTACTTTAAAGATTGTGTAATGGAAGGAGGTGTTGATTTTTATTGTCCTCGTGGTTGGGCCTGGGCGGAGAATTGTGAGTTTATAACGCATGGTGGTACAGCTGCTATCTGGCACGATGGCTCCGCAAACAAAGATTCAAAAACTGTGTTAGTGAATTGCAGCTTTAAAGGCTATGATGGATTTATGTTGGGCCGTTATCACCGGGATGCCCAGTTTTATTTGTTGAATTGTGTATTTGCGGACAACATGAAGGATTCAGCGATTTATCGTGTGCAAACAGATAATATGATACAGTGGGGGCACAGAGTGTATTATTATAATTGCCACCGAAAAGCGGGAGATTATAAATGGTTTGCTGATAATATAAATAAGGAATTGGCAAATAAAATAAATGTGGAATGGGTTTTTGGTGAAAGATGGAAGCTTGTTGAATAGAATTGTTATCGTACAAGAGTGCGACGCAAAAGAAGCAAAATATTTATTTATTGCCGGGTAAAATATTGAATTGTTATATATGCAATTGTCAAAAAATAATATTGGAAAAATTGCCAAAGATCCGGGGTTGGATGTGCCGGATAAAAAAAATTTTGACTTGCCTGAAAAGGTTTTGCAATTTGGGACAGGGGTTTTGCTAAGGGCATTGCCTGATTATTTTATTGATAAAGCAAATAAGAAAGGTCTTTTTAATGGAAGGGTTGTGATCGTGAAATCGACTGACAGTGATAGTAGCGCTTTTGATATACAAGATGGTTTGTACACGGTATGTGTTCGTGGAGTTGAAAATGGAAAAACGGTTGAAGAGAATATTATTAATTCATCAGTAAGTCGTGTACTGGGTGCAAAAACAGAATGGCCCTTGATCCTGAAATGCGCCTACAATCCTGAAATGAAGATCATCATTTCAAACACAACCGAAGTGGGGATCCAGTTGGTGGCTGATAATATTAATAACGAACCGCCTGTTTCTTTTCCTGGTAAACTACTTACTTTTTTATTTGAAAGGTTCAAAGCTTTTAATGGTAGTGAAGAAAGCGGGATGGTGATCGTGCCTACAGAATTAATAACTGACAATGGAGCCAAGTTAGAAAGTATTGTATTAGAGCTAGCTCATCAGAACAATCTTGATTTTAAGTTTATAGAATGGCTGGAAAATCACAATACATTTTGTAATTCACTGGTAGATCGCATAGTGCCGGGAAAACCCAATGGCGCTGAAACAAAAAAGATTGAAACTGAGTTGGGATATGAAGACGAATTATTAACAATGAGTGAAGTATTTCGGCTTTGGGCAATTGAAGGTGATGAGAAAATAAAAGAGATATTATGCTTTTCCAAATCTGATGAAGGGGTGGTCATTACTCCTGACATCACTTTATTTAAAGAACTAAAATTACGGTTACTGAACGGAACTCATTCTTTCAATTGCGGCCTGGCATTTCTGAGTGGTTTTAATATTACAAGAGAGGCAATGAATGATCCGATCTATGGAAAGTTTACAAAAGCGCTGATGCATACTGAAATTGCACCCGCCATTCCGTATACGATCGATGAAAAAACTAAAGAAGATTTTGCCAACCGGGTCTTTGAAAGATTCTGTAATCCTTTTATTGAGCATCAGTGGCAAAGTATCACGGTTCAGGTTACTTCTAAAATGAAGATGAGGAATATTCCTCTGTTGCAAAGACATTATGAATTAAATGATACTGTACCACTTCATATGGCAGCAGGGTTTGCTGGCTTTTTATTATATATGAAGTCGATCAAAAAAGAGGATGGAAAGTATTTTGGAATAAGAAATGAAAAACTGTATGAGATAAAAGACGACTCTGCAGAATATTTCTACCAGGTTTGGGAGAATAATATCCCTGATAAAGTAGCTGAAATTGTCATGCAAAACGAAGAACTTTGGGAGACCGACCTAACAAAACTTCCGGGCTTTTTGCAATCCATTCAAGAATATCTTAAAGAGTTTTTGTCAAATGGGGTTTTAAAGACGATAGCCAGGATCGAAACAAAAAAGGTGGTTGTTTAAATAAAAATGAAGCATAGAGTTTTAAAAGTAAATCCGAAAGATAATGTGATCGTTGCTTTGGCTGATCTTGCGAAAGGAGATACTATTTCTTTTGAAGGAGAAGAATATGTGTTGCAGGAAAATATCAATGCTAAACACAAATTTTTTACGAAAGACCTGAATGCTGGAGATGAAATAATAATGTATGGTGTGTTAGTGGGCAAGGCTCAAAATTCTATCCATCGTGGAGGATTGATGACCACGACCAACACAAAGCATGCTGCAGATCCATTTTATTATCGGCCTTCTCATTATGAATGGCATGCTCCGGATGTTTCAAAATTCAACGGAAGAACTTTCAATGGTTATTACAGGAGTGATGGCAGGGTAGGGACTGCCAATTACTGGCTGTTTATTCCAACTGTATTTTGCGAGAACCGCAATCTTGACGTGATAAGGGAGGCAATGCATAATGAACTCGGCTATGCGGTTACTGATAAATATAAAAGCTATACTCACCAATTGATAGAAGCATACAAAGAAGGAAAAGATATTTCATCCGTAGATATTTTTTCAGCCCCACGGCATAAAAACGGGAACAGACCATTTAAAAACGTGGATGGGATAAAATTCTTAAATCACCAGGGAGGTTGTGGTGGAACAAGACAAGATGCTGGCATACTTGGTAAATTGTTGGCGTCTTATGCAGATCATCCAAATGTTGCAGGGGTCACTGTTTTAAGTTTAGGTTGTCAGAATTTGCAAGTGCAGGATTTTGTCAACGATTTAAAACAGCGCAATCCAAATTTTGATAAGCCACTTTATATTTTTGAGCAACAGCAATCTCAAAGTGAAGAACAACTGATCGCTGAAGCAATAAAGAAAACATTTGAAGGATTAATTGAAATAAATAAGATCGAACGCAAGCCTGCTCCACTTGACAAATTATGCATCGGTGTAAAGTGTGGCGGCAGTGACGGCTTTAGTGGTATTTCCGCAAACCCTGCCGTTGGTTATGCTTCTGATCTTGTTGTTGCATTAGGAGGAAAAATTCTTTTAGCAGAATTTCCTGAATTATGCGGTGCTGAGCAAGATCTGATCGATAGAACAACTAACGAAACAGCTGCAAAAAAATTTATTCATTTAATGACCGCCTACAATGATGAAGCACATAAAGTTGGTTCGGGATTTCATATGAACCCTTCTCCCGGAAATATTAAAGATGGGTTGATAACAGATGCGATAAAAAGCAATGGTGCAGCAAAGAAAGGTGGAACATCACCTGTTGTGGATGTATTAGATTATACAGAGCCAGCAACAAAACCGGGGTTGAATTTGGTTTGCACTCCCGGTAACGATGTGGAAGCTACAACTGGTAAAGCTGCAAGCGGAGCAACTTTGATCTTATTTACAACTGGTTTAGGAACACCGACAGGGAATCCTGTTTGTCCAACTATTAAAGTAAGTACGAATAGCAGGCTTACGAAAAGGATGAATGATATTATAGATATTGATTGCGGACCAATCGTTGAAGGAGAAAAAACCATTCAGCAAATGGGAGAAGAAATATTGGAGTATTGCATTAAAGCCGCAAGTGGAGAAGTAATTCCTAAAGCTGTTCAACTAAATCAAGACGACTTCATACCATGGAAGCGTGGTGTATCATTATAAACCAACATTAAACGATGAAAAATTTTTTGGACGAAAATTTTTTGCTGAACAGCAAGACGGCACAACAACTCTATCATGAGTTTGCTAAAGGCATGCCTATTATCGATTATCATAATCACCTGCCGCCTGATGAAATTGCCGTAGATAAAAATTTTGAGAACATTACTAAAATATGGCTCAATGGCGACCATTATAAATGGAGAGCTATGCGGTCAAACGGAGTGAGTGAGAAGTTTATCACAGGTAATGCTCCTGATTTTGATAAGTTCGTTGCATGGGCTGAAACAGTGCCTTACACATTGAGAAATCCATTATATCATTGGACGCATCTTGAATTGCAACGCTATTTTGGTATACATGATATATTGAATAGGGATACAGCAAAGAAAATATATGATGAGTCATCATCACAATTACAGGAAAAGGGTAAAAGTGTAAGAGGCTTGCTGGAAATGGCGAATGTAAAACTCATTTGTACAACTGACGATCCTGTTGATGACCTTGCCTATCACAAAAAAATAAGAGACTCGAACTGGCAGATAAAAGTATTACCAGCTTTTCGCCCGGATAAAGCGATGAATGTAGATGATGTAAATACGTTCAATAACTATCTTACTTTACTTGAAAAAGCATCTAATATTTCCATTAGTACTTATAATGATTATCTCGCTGCTTTGAAAAAGCGTCATGATTATTTTGTTGAAAACAATTGCAGTGTAAGTGATCATGGTCTTGAGGAGATATATGCCGAGGATTATACGCAAACAGAGATCGCTGGCATTTTTGCAAAGATCCGTTCAGGAGGAGCATTGAAGCAGGAAGAGAACAGGAAGTTCAAATCTGCTATGCTTGTCACTTTTGCTGAATGGGATTGCGAAAGAGGTTTTGTGCAGCAATATCATCTTGGGGCTTTGCGTAATAACAATTCCCGGATGTTACGACAACTGGGGCCTGATACTGGATGGGACAGCATCGGCGATTTTTCACAAGCAAGAGCATTGTCAAAATTCCTGAATCGGCTTGATACAAATAATAAGTTGGCAAAAACGGTTCTTTATAATCTTAATCCAGCCGATAATGAATTATTTGCAACGATGATCGGAAATTTCAATGATGGTTCTTCAGCGGGTAAAATACAATGGGGTAGTGGCTGGTGGTTCCTTGATCAAAAAGATGGAATGATAAAACAAATAAATGCACTCAGCAATATGGGATTGCTCAGTCGTTTTATTGGAATGCTGACTGATAGCCGCAGCTTTCTTTCATTTCCAAGACATGAGTATTTCAGAAGATTATTATGTAATTTATTTGGTGAAGAAATTGAAAACGGTGAACTTCCCAATGATATTGGTTGGGTCGGTAAAATAGTTCAGGATATTTGTTTTAATAATGCGAAAGAATATTTCGGATGGAAAAATATCGGTGAACCTGTACAAAAAACTGTAAAAGCTTAACCAGGATATAAATTTGAAAAAACTATAAACCAAAAGCAAAACGATGGCAAAGAAAGTAGTAACACTAGGAGAAATTATGTTGAGATTATCAACTCCCGATTTCAAAAGATTTGTACAGGCAGATACATTCGATATAACCTATGGAGGCGGTGAAGCCAATGTAGCAGCAGCGCTTTGCAACTATGGATTGAATGGAACATTTGTGACCAAAGTTCCTGATAATGCAATTGGGCAGGCGGCCATTAATCACCTTCGTCGCTATGGAGTGGATACACAATACATCGTTCGTGGTGGTGAAAGACTTGGTATCTATTTTTTGGAAACAGGTGCGTCGATGAGAGCGTCACAAGTTATTTATGACAGAGCCGGTGCATCTATTGCAGATGTAAAAATTGAAGAGTTTGATTGGGATAAAATTTTTAATGGTGCCGATTGGTTTCATACTACAGGAATTACTCCTGCATTGAGTGATAAAGCGGCGGCTTTGGCAGAAGCAGCATTAAAAGCGGCAAAAGCAAAAGGTATTACAACAAGTATCGATCTTAACTATCGCAAAAAACTTTGGAGCAAAGAGAAAGCAAGAGAAGTAATGAGCAAACTGTGCCAGTTTGTAGATGTATGTATCGGCAATGAAGAAGATGCTGACACCACACTTGGCTTCAAAGCAGCACATACCGACGTGACAAAAGGCGAGTTGAATCTCGATGGTTATAAAGATGTATTCAAGCAGATGAAAGATAAATTCGGATTCAAATTCATTGCTTCCTCTCTTCGTGAAAGTTACAGCGCCAGTGATAATGGTTGGAGTGCATTGGTTTATGATGGTAAAGATTTTCATCACACCAAAAAATATAATGTCCGTATAGTTGATCGTGTCGGTAGTGGTGATTCATTTGCCAGTGGCCTGATCTATGGATTAGTTACAGGTATGTCAATGCCTGATGCCGCAGAGTTTGGTGTGGCAGCAAGCGCATTGAAGCATACGATACCAGGTGATCTAAACCATGCAACACTGGGTGATGTTAAGGATTTGATGAAAGGTGATGGTAGTGGAAGGGTGCAACGCTAGGAAGTGCAGAATTTAGAGTTAAGAGTTTAAAGTAGGTATTTAAACCTGGTACTTAATACTTTTAACTCATAACTTTTAACTCTTAACTAAATCATTCATGATAGTAGATACCTTACAAAACGCTTCAAAGTATTATTCAGCTCACCCTTTGTTTGCAAAAGCATTTGAGTATATCAGTCAAACAGATTTGGCCAATGCTGCTGACGGCAAAGGTGATATTGCAGATGGGTTAAAATTTATTTTTAGCAATGCCGCAGGTAAAACAAAAGAAGCAAGTCTTTCAAAATTTGAATGTCATAATAAAAATATAGACATACAAGTTTGCATCAACGGATTGGAAACGATCGGCTGGAAACCAAGAGAAAAATGTGCAACTCCAAATGGTGATTACAATACTGAAAAAGATGTGCAGTTTTACAACGACACACCAGATACTTTTTTTCAGCTTACGAATGGACAGTTTGCTATTTTCTTTCCGGAAGATGTTCATGCACCAATGATCGGCGAGGGAGAAATAAAAAAGCTTGTAATTAAAGTGAAAATATAAATTGCCCGGGCATTTATACCCGGGATTAATTTTATAATAATATGAGTAAGACACAAAAAATAACAGATGCTATCGTAGCGCAGGGGATCCTTCCATTGTATTTCAACAGCAGCGAAGAAGTAAGTCTTGAAGTATTGAAAGCAATTTATCGTGCAGGCATCAGGGCCACAGAATATACTAATCGTGGTGATGCTGCATTGGCTAATTTTAAAAAGATGGTTGCTCTTCGTAATGCTGAAATGCCGGACTTATTGTTAGGTGTTGGTACGATCAAGAATATGCAGCATGCAAAAGATTATTTGGCTGCAGGTGCTGATTTTTTGGTAAGCCCTGGTTACGTACCTGACGTAGCAGCTTACTGCGTAGCTAACGATATTTTCTTTGGACCGGGTTGTATGACGCCGGGTGAGATCATTGCTGCTGAAAACGCCGGCATTAAGTTCATTAAAATATTTCCCGGAAATATTTTAGGCGTCGAGTTTTTGACAACTATCAAAGATATATTCCCTAAATTGTTGTTTATGCCGACAGGTGGTGTAGATACAACAAGAGAAAATATTGAAACATGGTTCAAGGCAGGTGTATGTGCAGTAGGAATGGGAAGTAAGTTGGTTAGTAAAAAATTAATGGAAGCAAAAGATTATGCCACTATTGAATCAGAGACAAAGAAAGTATTGGAACTAATTCAATCAATAAAACCTGCTAAATAGTAGCACAGGTGATGAAAGGATTGCGACGCAACGATGTATAACCGGAGTTACTACAGTTGGTATCATAAAAAAATACGATGCAACAAACCATAGGAAAATACAGGTGGACGATCTGCGCCTTACTCTTTTTCGCTACTACAGTTAACTATCTCGACAGGCAGGTTCTTAGTTTATTACAGAAAGATCTTTCAGAACTTTTTGGCTGGACAAATACAAATTACGCCAACATCACTGCGGTGTTCCAGTTTGGTTATGCTATCAGCTTATTGTTCGCCGGCAGGATCATTGACAAACTCGGAACAAAAAAAGGGTATGTATGGGCAATCATTATCTGGAGTATCGGCGCCATGATACATGCACTGGCAATTCCTATTGGTGAAGCATTTAATGCAGTACTTGGAATTTTTGGAATTACAGCGTTGAGTGTTTCGGTTGCTGGTTTCATGGTTTGCCGGGCTGTGCTTGCATTTGGCGAGGCTGGTAACTTTCCCGCCGCAATAAAAGCTACAGCGGAATATTTTCCTAAAAAAGAAAGATCATTAGCAACGGGGATATTTAATTCGGGAGCTAATATAGGTGCTGTGCTTGCACCTCTTACTGTTCCCTGGATAGGTAAACATTGGGGTTGGGAGACAGCATTTATATTGGTAGGTGCTGTAGGATTTCTTTGGCTATTTTTCTGGGTTGTTTTATATGATAAACCATCGGAACAAAAAAGATTATCTACTGCTGAATTAGAATATATCAATTCAGATAAAGAAGAGTCGGCAGTTTCTTCGGGTACAACAGAAAAAGTTTCATGGGTAAAATTGTTGCGTTATAATCAAACATGGTCATTTGCTGTCGGAAAATTTTTAACGGATGGAGTGTGGTGGTTCTTCCTGTTTTGGTTACCGGGCTATTTGACATCACAATACGGAATGAGTAGTACAGAAGTAGCCTTCCCTTTAGCAGTACTTTATACAATGACAATGATAGGTAGTGTTGGCGGAGGCTGGTTCCCGATGTATTATTTTAAAAAAGGATACTCACCATATGACGGCCGCATGAAAGCGATGCTTATGATCGCTTTGATCCCTTTGGTTGTATTACTGGCACAACCATTTGGAAGTTATAGTTATTGGGTGCCAGTTTTGCTGATCGGTATTGGTACATCTGCACATCAGGCATGGAGTGCTAATATTTTTACAACGGTTAGTGATATGTTCCCTAAAAAGGCGATCGGATCTGTTGTTGGCATTGGTGGAATGGCCGGTGGAATAGGGGGCGTGATCGTTTCAAAAGTTGGTGGTTGGTTATTCGATACCTATAAAGCAGCGGGTATTGCTGAATCATGGGTGGCTGCAAAGGCAAATGGTTTAGGTGACTATGTGGCACGAATACATTCTATGAAACTTGTAACAAAGTTTGGGGATGTTGTTAGTTTGGACAAGATCGATCTTAAAGGCTTATCAAAGGAAGTTGCAGAGCAGTTAAAAAATGTTGACGCTGCTTCTTTCGATAAATTATTGGAGATCCAAAAACCTTTAGTGCATAGTCAAATGACCACCTCGTATACAATTATGTTCGCATTTTGTGCTATTGCATATCTGATTGCATGGGCTATAATGAAATCTTTAGTACCTAAATACAAGGTGATTACTGATCTCTAACAAATCGAATTTGATCCCTTCTATTTCTTAACATTCCAATAGCCACTGAAAGGTTATCTTTGCGCCAATGAGAAGGATATGGCAACAAATGATCGCAGTCAAGCTGCTGGCAGTTTATGGACTGGCTATATGGCTGTTTTGTTGTCATGGTTATGATCTTCATTCTTCAAAGAAAGATCAGCAGGCGCAAGAAAAATTTCATGCTTTTACTTCCGGTAGTTTTGCTGGCGATGCGTTGCAACCCTCTATTTTCAGCAATGCAGGTTTTGGTAATGCTCATTCTTCCAGTAAAAATTCTTTCAATGAGCTTACAGCGCTGCTAAGGTTTACGGAGCAGTTGGTTTCAAGCTCATTTATTCAAAACACTTTTCTTTCTATAAAAACCAGGATCAGTCCGGGTAAGACTGATATCATATTTCCATTCCATAATTTCTGGTAATCCCATTTTGGCATTTACAAGGTTTAGTTTTTAATGCAGATCTGCAAAGCAGTGCCTGTTATCATTATTTCATTTATTAAAATCAAACAAAATGGATTCAGAAAGAATCATCCCGGGATCGATCATTGTATTAATAGTGATCATCCCAATCATACTATTAAAGTTGAGGACTTATTTACGAAAGAAAAAGATAGTAGGCTCATTGAAAAAGCTTGCTCAAAGCAATGACACAAGCATTGTCAAATATGATCAATGGAATAACTCAGCCATCGGCTTGAGCAAAAATGGAACACATTTATTTTTTGTAAGTATTAATAAGCAGGAAGAAAAAGAACAGGCAATAAAACTTTCCGCATATAATAAATGCAGTTTGATCAATGATAAAGCCGGGGCTGCTTTTAAGGAAGGAAACTATAAAGTGACAAACTCCGTTGATCTTGTATTGACAGGAAAAAGCGGAGAGTTAGAACTCATAAATTTTTACGATCCTGAAAGAGATGGGTCACTTCTTACTGGTGAGCTTGAGTTGGCTGATAGATGGTGTAAGATCATTAATGAATGTACAGCACAGCGGGTTTGGTTATACCCCGAAACGCAAAACGATAATCGAAAGAAGGCTTAATTACTCATCAGAAAATTGTTGTTCATGCAAAATGAAAAAGATATAGAGATTCTTCAAAATCGCTATAGCGTCGCAAAAAAAAACCGGGAGAAGGTAATAACAGTTAAAACTCAGATACGGGATACATTGCTTATTGGCGCTGGTATTATTTCGGCGTCATTTGGTTTTAAAGGTTTTTTACTTACTAATAAATTCATCGACGGAGGTGCCACTGGTATATCGTTGCTAACAGCCGGACTTACTAAGATCCCTTTACAATATCTGATCGTAGCAATAAACATCCCATTCATCTTCCTGGCTTTTCGTATGATCGGAAGACAGTTTGCAATTAAGACTTGTTTGGCTATAACAGGCCTGGCTATTTGTCTTGCTACAATTACATTCCCGAATGTTACCGATGATAACCTGCTGGTAGCAATATTTGGAGGATTTTTTCTTGGTGCTGGTATTGGTCTCGCCATTAGAGGAGGTGCAGTGATCGACGGTACCGAAGTATTAGCGATCTTCTTAAGTCGTAAACTTGGCACCACGATCGGCGATATCATTATCGTTATAAATGTGATCATATTTTCAACAGCCGCTTATTTGCTTTCAGTCGAGATCGCTTTGTATTCTATGATCACTTATTTGTCAGCGTCAAAAACACTTGATTTTGTAGTGGAGGGTATTGACGAATATGTTGGTGTCACCATTGTTGCCACTCAAAGTGAAAGGGTGAAGGAAATGATCATACAGGTAATGGGCAGGGGAGTTACAATTTATAAAGGAAGTAAGGGATTTGGAAAACGTGGTGAAACGCATGGGATCGATATTATTTATACTGTGATCACCCGTCTTGAAGTAAATAAGCTGAATACAGAAATTAAAAAGATCGAACCGGACGCATTTGTGATCATGAACCAGGTAAAAGACGTAAAGGGAGGTATGATCAAGAAGAGATCATTGAAACATTAGTGATGAATTCTTTTAATGATCGATTTCTCAAAAACGATTTTGCCAATAAGACTTGTGAACCTATTTTTGCGCCGGAGAGATGGCAGAGCGGTCTAATGCGGCGGTCTTGAAAACCGTTGACCCAAAAGGTCCGGGGGTTCGAATCCCTCTCTCTCCGCTGGAAGCAATATTCAAAGAAGTTCAAAGCCCGCAAATCGTTGATTTCCGGGCTTTATTTATTTTACTACCTCACCAAATTACTCCAATTCGCTCCAAAAAATCGTGAGTAATTCATGAGTCGAAGATTAACAAAAAAAAGACTCACGAAACATAAGGTAACGAATTGATAATTAAGATGTTCAATTTCTGAACCTATTGTCAGCAAGTAACTCAAATCCGAAATTTGTTAACCTCTAAAATGAGTTATTATGCTTGAAAAAAGTTTTAGCCTTCATTTCTATCTAAAGAAGCCAAAGAATTATTTGAAAGGCTCAATACCAATCTATTTGAGAATAACTGTAGATGGTATACCAAAAGAAGTCTCTATAAGCAGACAATGCGATCCTTCTCGTTGGAATGCAAATGCTGATCGCTGTAATGGAACAAAGGAAGATGCGAAATCATTAAACGCTTTTCTCGACATTTTGCAAACGAAAGTTTATGAAGTGAGAAGACAATTGCTAGAAAAAAATGAAACCATTACATCTGAAAAATTAAAAAACACTCTTAAGGGAATTAACGAATCCGCAAGAATGCTAATGAAAATTTTTCAACAACATAATGATGAGGTAAAAAGTTTGTTGGGCAAAGATTTTTCTCCTGGCACATTAGAAAGGTATAAGACTTCTTTTGATCATACAAAATCATTCATGGAATGGAAGTATGGTATTTCTGATATTGACATAAAAAAACTCGACTATGAATTTGTTTCGCAATATGAGTTTTGGTTAAAATCGATTCGTAATTGTAATCACAATACTTCAATAAAATATATTTCCAATTTCAGAAAAATTGTTAACCGTTGCATCAGAAACGGATGGCTTGATAAAGACCCTTTTGTTGGATTTAAAATGACCAAAAAAGAGGTTATTCCTGAATTCCTAACCCAACACGAGTTAGAAACTGTTATTGAGAAGAAATTTATCTCAACAAGATTAAATGAAATACGAGATGTGTTTATTTTTTGTTGTTACACTGGGCTTGCTTTTGCTGATGTCAAAAAATTAAAGACTTCTGAAATTGGTATAGGTATAGATGGAAGTAAATGGGTTTTCACCAATAGACAAAAAACTGAAACCTTATCCAGAATTCCGCTTTTACCGGTTGCAACTAATATACTTGAAAGGTATAAAGATCATCGTCGTTGCGTCAATTTAGAAAAAGTTTTGCCTGTCCTATGTAATCAGAAATACAATGAGTACTTGAAAGAAATCGCAAATATCTGTGGAATTAATAAAAAGATGACAACACACACTGCCCGACACACCTTTGCCACAACCGTAACCTTAAGTAATGGCGTTCCAATGGAATCTGTCAGTAAGATGTTAGGTCATAAAAATCTAAAAACAACACAGCACTATGCGAGAGTTCTTGATAACAAATTAAGTGAGGATATGACTATACTCAAAAACAAGATTCAAGCCGGAATTAAAAAACAATTAAAGGCAATCTAATTTATGAAGGGCAACAACAATACAAGGCAATTATATAATTCGATCAAAGAATTGATTGAAAATTCAAAATCAAATATTGTTCGCAATGTAAACACGACGATCATTTTGACCTATTTTGAAATTGGACGAATGATCATTGAAGATGAACAAAACGGAAAATCAAGAGCTGAATATGCTGAGAAGACCTTGAAGCAATTGAGTATTGATTTGACAAGGGATTTTGGAAAAGGGTTTTCACAGCGTAACCTGGAATATTTCAGAAAGTTTTACCTCAACTATTCTGATCGAATTTCGAAAACATCGTCTGCGAAAACTCTCCGACTTAAAGCTGCAAAAAAGTCTAAAAATGCAAGTGGGATTTCGCAGACACTGTCTGCGTTTTCTCAAAACTTTGCGCTTAGCTGGTCTCACTATGTGTTATTGGTTAGAATTGACAATAAAGAAGAACAGAGATTTTATGAAATTGAATCTGAAAAAAATAACTGGTCTGTAAGGGAGTTACAAAGGCAATTTAATTCCTCCCTTTATGAACGTCTTGCTTTAAGCAAGGATAAAAAAGCCATAAAGGACTTGTCTCGCAAAGGTCAAATCGTCGAGAAACCTTCCGATGCTCTCAAGCATCATACTGTTCTTGAGTTTCTGGATTTGAGAGAGGATGAGCGATACACAGAGTCTGACTTAGAAAATGCTATCATAAGTAAGATTGAACATTTTATGCTTGAACTGGGAAAAGGGTTTTTATTTGAGGGCAGGCAAAAGCGATTCACTTTCGATGGAGATAGTTTCTACGTTGACCTGGTTCTGTATAACCGTCTGTTGAAATGTTATGTCCTCATTGATTTGAAAATCGGCAGACTTACACATCAGGACATTGGACAAATGCAGATGTATGTGAATTACTATGACCGAAAAATAAAACTGTTCGAAGAAAATTCGACAGTTGGAATTGTGTTATGCAAGGAGGAAAATAAAACAGTTGTTGAATTTACTCTTGCAGAAGACAATAAAACAATTTTTGCGAAGGAATATAAGCTATATCTACCAAGTAAAGACGAGTTGAAGAAGCAATTGGAATAGATTGGCAGCGACCCGGCTCGTTGCATATCCAACAGTTCGTCACTATTTTGCAAGCGCATAATTATGCAGAAGGCCCGAATAAATAACCATAAATACCTAAAGCTTGGGTTTAAAAAAAGTCTGCATACTGCCAACAGTTTAGCATAAATTCTTTACCATTTGCTGGGAGCCGTTTTGCGTCAGTCCCAAATAACCATTTATATCCACTTACCTCTACATACTTATTCGCCACGACTAGATCGCTCATATCATTATAAATCTTAGTTATGACATTTTTTAGCGTCCGTGTATAGTTGCCAACAACAAATTGGTCATTCGGAACATTGTAAACCAGGCATTCGATGAAAAAGGAAGATGCTACTTCTTCCGTAATCTTACCCGAATCAATTAGGTTGTTTTTTATAACTTTTAAAATCCGGACAATTCTTTTATACATCCGGCCTGTTGATTCTGTTTTTATAACGCCATTCTGGTAGTGCTGTTTTGGGAAGCTGATAATTTTTGTCCCAGTATCGCTATAGAACTGAATCCCTTCTACCTCTGTAGTTGTTAAAGTAGCAAAGCGTTTATGTACAAAACAAGATACTACATCGCCTGTTATACGATATGAATTACCTAAAACTTCTATGCATTTGTCTTTTCGCTTTGCATCACTTCCAAATGCCGCAATTAGTGCTTTATGAACGTCATCTTTTAATTGATCAAATTGATAATCACCGGGCGTTCTATTGGCCTCATATACTTTTTTATCATTGTCATTCAACCGTTGTAAATCATGATAGAAATAACCATCATGTCTTACGACAATATCAACATCACTATCTTTTCTGACATTGGTGTTGTTCTCATACGACCCTTGAAGGAATATGCTAACCTCGTTTCCAAATTTATTTCTTATTGCCTCAGTAATTTGGCTAATGGCTCTTTTGCATTTTTCGTCTTCTGTAGTACTAACTGGCTTCGACCATCCAATTAATTGTTGCTCTGTAGTTGCCATATTCTTTGTCGGTTAATTTAGTCGATAATTTAAGATGCATTGGTTATGTCATGGGATGATGAAATTGTTTACTTGTAGATTTCCTTGCTTATAGCGGTGATATCTTTGATTATTTGGCTGGTTGGGATATTCATCAAGTGATCTCTTTGATTTAATAAATAGCATCGTTTATATTTTTTTCCACTTCCGCAAAAACACTTTTGATTTAATGAAAGACTTTTTCGGCCAATCATCTGTTGTAGGTATGTGAATGTTTGAATATTGTCTTCAAGTTGGATAATTTTTTTCCATCCCTCAAGGATTCCTTTATTCCCGTGTGAGAATTCTTCATTTGCATAATGGCCAGTTTTTACCCGATAAACGTGGTTGGCCAAAAATGGATGGGCAAACTCATTAAGCCATTTTACTAGCTTAATATCCCCTCCCAAATCATAATACATTTTCGCTTGTGTTGAAAGGCAACACACTCCACCTGAAATCATGTGCCAATCAATATGCCGTTCTATCTTGTTACTTGTTTCCATTAAAATTGGAAGACTGTCAGGATAATCATCAGGCATTACTATTGAAACCTCATAACTATCCCAATATCCATCTTCATCATCAATCACATCTATGACACCGTTAATTTTCCAAGTATTATTTTCTTGAATTAAATGTTGTAGTTTAGGATATCTCTCCTGCGCATCTAAAAAGTGCTTTTGAATTATTTCGATCCCCATGGTTGTGACGCTATTGCCGTTCTTTTTAATGCAGCTATACTTGGTGCTGCCTTACTTGCTGTTTCATCTTTATCTTCCCCATCTGGAAAGCGATTTCCCAAATGTTTTTGCCAAAGTTTACTGGCCTTTAGTTCGTTGTTTTCATTTATAGCAGCATCTGCATCATCTATGAAATTCTTCAAGGCCGTCATAAATTTATCCTTGCGGGTTTTGTCATAATCTTTAAATAGGTCGTCACCAGGGACAACGGGAACAATGCATTCGAATTTAAGATCAAGTGCGTTTTTTATTTCCTTCAATGTATCACGAAGAGTAATATCGTCCCTGTCAACAGTATAATTAATCTTTGCTTTCGCATTGGAGGCCAGAATCGTCATTGCTAATCCACTTGGCATTTTATTCCTGATATTATCACACCAACCTTTTTTATACTTCACGATTGTTACTAACTGACCATTTTTATCTTTTTGTTTGTGGAACCAATCAATCAATGCTTTTGGATCACTGTCTTCCCAGCCTGTATTTTTTACTGCCAATTGGTAGTCCTTGCTATCTACCTTGTAGTAAACGGGCTGATCTATTTCATAATCGTTCTCAAAAACGTTACGGATGCATTTTTTCCGATGCTCCGGATCGGTATCAGTATATCCAGCCACTGCATCCTTGACCCAGGTTTGAAGTGTGGTGGCACTGACATCCGGCTCCCGAAAGAAATAAACGCCGTCATCCAGATCGCATATATCATCCTTGGTACGAATTCCGGTTCTCATCTTGGGATCACCTGAACCTTGTATGTGAAACTTAGGTTCATACCCGGGATGATTCTTTTTGAAGTCTTCCCGTATTCTTTTTCTTAGTCCCCCTTTTGACCCAGACATTTTATCTTTTTTGGGTTGGGGAATTGATATTTCTTCATTGTAATCCTGAAACAATTTGTGACAATTAGCCATAAAAAAGATTTAATAGGTTACAAATTCAATAATTGATTGCATCTCCTTTTTCGAAAGTTCTCCTCCGATAGCTTCCAAGCGATCAAGGTCACTTTTTCCTGATGCATTCAAATCAATAGTATCTCCTCCAAACTCATGCTGTATGCGCAGGTATTGAAAACTTTCGCCAGATTGCTCTAATACCCGCCGGAGGAAATTGATATATTGTTCAGTTATTTGTGCCTGGCTATCCAATATGATGTCAAGTAATCTTGGCTTGGGAATGAACCAATAGAAAAAATTGTGAGGCATCCATCGCTTTTTTATAATATGCTTGCCTCGCCCTGTGCCAAGGGATAATAATTTGATTGAAGCAATGGGTTTATGTAATTTATCAGTTGCTTCGAGTATCCCAATTAAAGCTGGGTTGTTGGCAAATATTCCGCCATCGATCATATTAATTAATTGTCCTTTCCCAAATTCATTATTGTAGGAGAAACTGTGTGGAGGAAAATATACAGGAGCAGAAGCACTTGCCAGTGCAACTTCGTGGGCAGGCAGTTTGAAATCCCTGTTATACTCGGTATTGTGTTTAGTTTTTAAGACATTAATTTCACCTTCATTGCCATTAAATGAAGGGATACATACATTGGTCTTTAAATCGTTAATTAACGGTAGCTTGCCATCATTTGCAGCTGTAAATACTTCTTCTAACTTTCTCCTTAATTGTGTGCTACTATAGATGGAACTGACAAGCACCCTGCTTTTACTTGGAAGAATTTTTAAATACCACTTAGGAAAAATTATTTTGGCGTAGTTCCTATAAAAATCCATCAATTCACCGGCAGGGACACCAAGACTAATTCCGATTGCCAAAATTGCTCCTGTGGATGTGCCACAAATCAGATCAAAATGTTCGTAGAGATGATTTTTACCGGTCTTCTCAGTAAGCGTCATTTCTAATTCAGAAAGTAATTTTGCGGGGATAAGGCCACGGATTCCTCCTCCATCAATTGATAATATATTAAATGATTTTTTCAAAAAGGCAGTTATATTTTAGTTAGGAGTTATATTTTAATTTTAGGTATGTTTTGAATCATAATTTTTGTCCAAGTTTCGGGGTATTCCCTTTCTGCAAAGGCGGTTTTGTCAAAAACTTGCCACAGACTTTATTTTGAACGTAAAATTAGATTAAAAATGAATCTAAATGACATTTTTTTTAATCAGAGGCTAAAATAATCGACAACTTCGTCTAAATTAGCAGCTTACCATGCTGATAAATTTTACATTATCCAATTTTCTGTCCTTTGGATCAAGTACGACCGTATCATTTTTAGCTACACCAATCAAAATAGGTAAAGAGAATACATTTATGCCACCGAGCTTAGATTGGGATTATCGGCTACTTAGAAGCGTAGGCATTTTAGGATTTAATGCCGCAGGTAAGACAAATCTGCTCAGAACTCTTGCTGCCATGAAATATACAGTTCTTTACTCTGGCAGTTCATCTTCCAACCTTTTTCTTGCATCTATAGTTCCTTATTTGCTGAAAGAAGAAAATAACGAACCGACACATTTGGAAGTCAGTTTTTTTCTCAACAATAAAAAATACCGTTATGGTTTCAAAGTGCTTAACGGAGTTGTAGTGCAAGAATGGCTATTCTATGCCGAACCTAAAGTAAGAGAGAACAATTTATTTAACAGAGAAAGAAGAGCAGTAACGTTTAATAAAAATTGGAATAAAGAATCTGATAATTCCCTAGAAGCTCTTTTTAAAAGAGTTCAGGACCATACACTTTTTTTGTCAGTTTTAGGTGTGCTTAATGTTCAGCCGGCAGTAGATATACTCAAATGGTTTGAGCGAATTGTTGTGATTGAATCATTTGATGCCGATCGATTTATCGATTTTACGATTGAAAAATTAAATGATGCAATTTTCAGACATGTTTTCACGAGGCTTTTAGAAGAGGCTGAACTTGGGTTCAGTGCTGTACTTGATCAGAAAATTTCAATTGCAGAAAAAAAGGGATCTGTAGGAGGTGATTTTATAGATTTCATGCTAAATAATGAGTTGCTTCCTAAAAATCGATATGATGTGCGAACCATTCACCCAACATATACAAAAAAAGGAGAACTAAAGGGTACAATTCAATTTGATTTACGGAAACAGGAATCTGCTGGTACAAAAAAGTTTTTTGGACTTATCGGTTTATTTCTAGAAGCTATAGCCAATAAAAGAATATTACTATTCGACGAGTTGGATAGTCAATTTCATTTTGCACTGTATGAAACCCTTGTTAGATTTTTTAACGATCCTACTATTAATCCAAAGGGAGCACAATTATTATTTACTAGTCACAATACAACGCTTTTAAAAGGTGGGAAAATAAGGCGCGACCAGCTTTATAGCATTTCGAAGGATAAGGTTGGCTCCTCCATTTTGAACCGATTTCACGATAAGGGAAGCACATTGAGAACAGACGCATCTATTGAAAAAGAATATGAAGAACGTACTATAAAGAAAAACTTTAATCAAATGCCGACCCTTTTTTCTGGGTTATTGGATTTTCCAGAATAACTATTATTCTTCGGCAAAAAACACTTTAACCCTGAGTTTGCAAAAGCATTTAATATATTTTATAATGGAAGAAACCTCGGTTGACTATATCAAAAGTATTCTTACGGAAGTGTATGATCCTGGTGACTCGTCTTTTACTGGGGTCGGTTTAATTTTGTACAATGAGATTAACGGGCTACCAGTCAGCGGCCTTCGACAAACTGCTCTTGAAGGACTTGACCTTGCCTATCATGGCAAGGATAACATTATCAGCATAATAAAAAGACTAAATAATGCCCAGTCAAATTATCATGATGGGTTTCATTTGATGTCGAAGGAAGGCGTATTGACACATTTGTGCCAGTATTTTTCACCACCTATCACTAACGGTGTAATTGTCGATTATACAAAAGGGGGTAGATTTAGAGCGGCTCAATATGGGTCCTGCATTGAAAATGTATTAGCCGTGGGAGTAATTGGTCAAGATTACGGGCCATATATTTTTATTAAAGGAGTAACCTATCAATTGTGAACCATAGCCAACATTTTAAAAAGGTTATTAAAATATCTAGCTATGCTATTGCTGCGATTTTTATTTTGTGGTTTGTTGTATCACCAATTGACAGCAATAATCAAATTAAAATATTATGGAAAGCACTTTACAGTCGTTTTGCCCTAATAATCGTTGGCATAAGCTTGTTTTGGCTTCTTTACTATAATATATTTTGGAAATGGAGATGGACTTTTTTTCGAAAAATATTTTTTGATCAGCCAAATTTATCTGGTACATGGATGGGATATTTAAAGTCGGATTTTTTAGTTAATGGAAGCCCTTTATTGCCAATAAAGATTGTATTCTTTATTAGGCAAATAAATTTCTTCGATATAAGAATTACCTCTCAATCGGCTGAAAATGCATTCTTTTCTTTTGGAGAAATACTTCAATTTGATCCATCGAATAATATGATTCGACTACTTTATCAGTATTCACAGAAGAAAACATTGCCAGATTCTAAAGACGATCAACAAGGAGCGGCTGATCTTTTTTTGTATGAAGATTACCTTGCGGGTCATTATTGGACAATTGTAAAAACTAGTGGGTTTATCAGAGTTCATAAACTATCCGATGCAAATTATCGTTCCTTTGAAGAAGCAGATAGGGAATTAGGCAGTGCGACAATTTTGGATCAATGTTATAGTTTGGTGCAAGGAGGTAAAGGTATAAGCGCACAATAATTTCAAAGCCTTTCTAAAAGTTGCATCTGATCTGGATGTAAGTATTATTTAGTAATAATCAAATCTGATAACTCCGGCGTATCCAACATCCTTACCATTTCATTTTGAATAATATTTTGAATATCCTTTTTAATATGTAAATAGTTATCCAGGATTTCTCTCTGATTCACATTTGAAAGCACTGGCAAACTTTTATATTGTGCTTGTTCCTGAGCAAGAGTATCATGATCGTTTAAAATCTCCGCACAAAAAGTTTTCAGTTCAATCTTCTGATCAGGATTATCAGCAATCATACCAACGAATTCTCCGGATGAAAGTGATGATATTTTAGATTGGGGTATTGCTAACTCAAGTTGTTTCGACCGGCTAATGGAAGTATCACGGCTATTGATCGAAATACTTTCTCTGTCTTGCATGATCTTCCCAAAACGTTCTGATAGTTGCTTGGCGGTATCACCTGAGACCTGGCCACTGATCACATTGCCTACAATGTTTAAGATTACTTCGGCCTGTTCCTTTCCATAATGCATCTTTAATTGGCTTGAATCCTGAACTGCCAGCGTGGTTGCGACCTGGTTGGAACGAGCCGTTGCTACTAAGTTATCAATCCCATTAAAATAGATCGTTGGGAACTCATCAAAGATCAAACTGCTTTTGTGCAAATTCTTTTTATTCATCATCCGGGTCAAAGCAGTCACATAAAGAGAAACAACTGCACCATAGGTAGCTGATTTCTGCGGATTGTTTCCCATACAAACAATCTTCGGTTCATTGGGATTGTTTATGTCGAGTGTAAAATCGTTTCCTGAAAGCACATAATAAAGCTGTGGTGAGGCCAGTTTTGCCAGGCTGATCTTTGCACTCGCAATTTGACCTTCCAATTGTTCCATAGCCTCGTTAAGAAAAGCCGTTACAAAAGGATTGATCAAGACTTCAATTTGTGGATCTGTTCTTAATATTGAAAAGAGCTTGCTATATTCCACCTGGGCCAGTTCTATTACATGCGCCAACGTGCAATACTTTCCATTCTTATAGTTACATAAAAACCATATCAAAGCAGTAATAAAATTAATGGGCGACTCAACAAAAAAATCTCCCTGCTTTCTGATCCATTCTTTATTCAGTCCAATCATAATCGTTCTTGATGATTCTGCGGCGTCTGTTATGTCGGCCATCGTTGCCGGATGAATAGGATTGCAACGATTAAAAATCTGATCGAAATGAATGATATAAAATTTTGGTTGGACAGGATACAGATGACGGTATTTCAGGTATTGGTTGTAGGCGTGTTTGGTCAGGTCATCAAACTTGAAATCATAGACAAACATGCTGAATCCTTTTTGAATATGCTGCCTAATTATGTGTTGAATAATAAAATACGATTTACCACTTCCCGGTGATCCCATAACAAGTAATGCCCGGAATGGGTTAATAATATTGATCCAGCTTTTTCGAAAACGACCTTTCAGATTATATCTTGCTGGTAGATTTATCGAGTATTCGTTGTTCAATAATCTTTCTTCCTGTGGGAAGGTTTCGTTAAGAGAGTTGAATACATTATTATTCAGTTTAAGGTAAATTATCCTTGATAAAAGAGTGCCTCCTGTTAGCATCAAAACAAATCCTATTGCAGTAACACTTATATAAGAAATTGAAGCGGCGTTAATGTCTACTTCCAGCTTAAGTACAATGAAACTGATAAAATATAAAATCAACCCCGTTAACATGTATGCAAAGGCACTTTTCAAACCAAGCTTTTCATCCTTCCTCCCTCTTGCTCCAAACAGCGATATTACCAAAACAATAAGGGCTATCAGTTTTGACTTATGAAAATTGCTGAACAGTCCAGTGTTGTAAATATTTTGTAAGAGCCGATCTGTGATATCTGATCTTATTTCCCAATGTTTAAATGTCTCGTAACAGTAAAAATAAAAATGAAGCAATAGGATTGCAATGCTTATCATTCTCGTCAGATCAAGAATCTTTCTTAATCCCTGTTCATTCTCTCCGGTTTGCATATTTCTTTATTTAGGATTTGCGTTTTTTCTTCTTCGGTTTTCTAAGCTCATAAGGCAGGTAATTATATTCCTCTTTTGCTGTTATAAGTACATCCAGTAGTTTGGGTGAATCTTGCGTATGTTTTTGCTGCAGTTCTGAATCAGGAAACAATTCTTTTTTCTCTGACGTTATTTCGGATTGAATAGATTTATCCTGGTCAGGAGTTAATTGCTGGATGCCGCATTTTTCAAGAATGCCTTTTGCGCTATATTCCTTACCAATCTCGCTGCCATTAAAAACACATTTGGTGTTATGATCTATATAAGTCAGACCATAGATAATTCCATTATCATTTTGCCTGATTACAAGATTTATTTTTTCTTTTTGCAGTGCCTCTTTGAAAGCCAATAAACTTTTTGGAGGCTTTACCATGATCCAGTCAATAGAAGTCTTTAGATTCTTTCTATATTCCTTTTTTAGTAGTTCATTTTCTTCAAATTTCTTTTCCAGGTAGGAAAGCGTTGGCTTATTGTAAATGGAACTTGCTTTAATGGGTACTCCAATCTTGTTTCCTCTTTCATCCAGCACCCTGTAGACAAGTCCTCCCTTTTTGAAAATTATTCCTTCTTCCTTTCCACGGTCAGCAGTTAGATTGTATAGCTTTAAAACGGCATTTAATTCTGCAAGCGAAGCATATTTATATTTTGAAAGCACAGCATCAAGAACATTTACAATTCCTCTTTTCGTCGGCGATTTTCCGTAGTTGACTCTTTGTACATTCAATGGTTTTATTTCATCTGGTTGCTGTCTCTTTTGTTCTTCTGCTTTTATCAACTTATATGCGATCTCGATTTCTCTTCTTGCTTTAGTTGATTCGTTTCTTCCAAGATTATGCAGGGAAATTCTTCTACCATCCTTTTGAATATTTGTAGTAACGATATGTATGTGGGGATGCCCAGCATCAAGGTGTTGGTAAACTAAATAAGGCTGGTCTGCAAATCCTATTTTCTCCATATACACTGACGCAATTTCAGCCAGCTTGTCTTTTTCAATATTCTCATTCAATCCGAAGTTTAAAGAAATATGAACGGTGTTTGTCGAAGCTCTTTTATTAAGCGCTATTAATCCTTCAAACCTGTTCAGTTTCTCATAGAAATTTAGCTGCTCCGCCTCTTTCAAAAAATTATGTGCGTAGATGCACTTGGCAACTCCTTCTTTCATCTTTTGCTCGTTGTAATTGAGTGCTCTTTTAATGCTATTCGGTACTGTTATTTTTGCGACCATTGCTGATAAATTTGATTCACCTTTTCTTTGATTTCGTCCATTTTTTTCATAAAATTCTTTTTGCTCGATTCATTCAGTATTGCCCAGGCTTTTATTTCTGGAACATGGTCAAGTGTATGGAGTTTGTGAACAGCCTGGTTGAAGTTGTTTCCAATGGCATTGAGCTCCTTTTTCAACTGGATCATTTCTGCCAAAAATTCATCTGCTGATTTATTCCGATAAATGACATTTACCGGCTCTCTAAGAAGAACATCTCTTGCGTATTCACTAAGACTGCCTGAGGTAGTGTGGCTGAAAAACCTATTCAGTTTTTTTTCTTCATCTTCATTTAACCGAACAGTAAGCCATCCTTTACGAACTTGTTTTGTCTCTTTCATCACCATTTCATTTTCACAGTTGACCAAATGATCTTTTAACTCTCTGTCTCAATTACCCCGAAACGACTCCGGAGTGGAGGGCAAGATGCCCCAAACGTGCAACGTTTGTACATCTTGCCGGTTGCAGATTTAGCAACCTGGGAACTTTTATAAAAGTAGCATGTGTAAGAATCCAAAAAAATACCTGTTCAAATTCTGAAGGGGTGAATATGAGCTTTCCAAAATAGATTTGCTTTCGTAATTATTCTATTAAAATTAAAAATTGTGTTGTATGAGCAATGTGGCAAACAAAGAGAAATCAAAAATCTTTGAGACTGTTTTAAGCAGTCCGGGCATGAATGAAAAATGTAAGATTGTTTTGATGCTAAGCCGTCAAAATATTCTTTTGTTAACTCGTCTGATTGAAGCAGGGTTACTGACAGATGAGCAGGCTTTTGACGATGAAATAATCGCCGCATTACCGAAAGAATCTGTGGAAGAATTTAAAACAATTCATGAAGAAATTTTGAGAAAAAGTGATCTTACAGAATTTTATGAAAGACTAAAATTACTTTAGCTAAAACTTTATTATTTATTGACGCCAGTACTTCCTTTAGTGACTGGCGTTTCCTTATCTAATTGTCGTTAATGCAGCCCTCTTAACTCCGAAAAAGCTGTTTTAGTTTATCATCCAGTTCGAACGAATACAGGTGATAGGTATCAGAATATCCTATCCATCCGTGAAATAGCGCTTTGTCTAAAGCAAATTCTCTGTACTTATTCAGGAAATCGCTCTGCAGCCATATCGCAACACTTGTAGTATCTGCTATCTCATGGTGAACCTTCTTAACCCAAAAATGGGCAGTACCAATTTTCGCCTTTACGAATGGAAACTCGATCTCTTCAAATTCTCTTGGGATCACTGGCATACTTGTATTAAAAGTGCAGAAGTTATCGTATGATTTTATATGCAAAGTCACACCTATACCATTTTTCTGAAATAACTTAGGTTTATCGTAATTGAGATCAAAAATTTCCTCGTAAATATCATTGATCCATTTTGTGACTTTTGCAGAATCTGATTTGAATTCTGTCGCAAGTCTCTTAATAGTTATTTTACTTTCAACATCTTTATGAAAATTTATTTCAATTAGCCATTTTAGAAAATTTGAGAATGAACTTTGAGGCTGCTCATCCAATAGGGTTTTGCAATAAGTTGGTGAATTGCTAAGGCAATAGAATATTTCATGTGTGGATGGCGAGTGCAGGATTTTGGGTCGTTGTTTTAGCCGTGACATTTTTTATTATAAAATACAACAATCAGCCATTTCAATGAAAAAATATTTTATTAAAAATATTAAAGGAACTGACTGAATAAAAAAGGGGCTAAAGCAACCCCTCGTCTGCAAAACTGTAATAGCTATCAGAAGAAACAATTACATGATCAAGCACTTTTATATCATGAAACTGTGCAGCATATTTTATTTTGTTTGTTAGTTCTTCATCCGCTTTTGATGGTTTCAGACTGCCTGACGGATGATTGTGTGCAAGCATTATCGAAACAGCTCCTATTTTAAGTGCAACCGCAAGGATTAATCTTGGATCAGCAACAGTGCCTGTAATACCTCCGCTTGAAGCAGAGTAAATTTGCAAAACCCTGTTTGATCTGTTTAAAAAAAGCACTTTGAATTCTTCCAACAAATCAATTTTTCCATCATCCCAATAATGTAGTAATATTTCATAGGCATCGGATGAAGATTTAATCAATGGACGTTCTGAAACTTTACAATTTATTTTTCTTTTGTAAACAATGTCAATTTCTGATACATTATTCAATTCTTCCAGGCTTAATTTCTTTTCCATAATCTTAGTTTTTTGTAGTTAAAAAATTAATTATGGAACTCTTCCCGGCTTTGGGCGATCAAGGCAAAGAAGCAACGGAATAAATAGTATCTAAAACTTTATAGGAAAGCATTTCTTTATGCCGGAATTTCTTTGCCGCTTCAGAAGCCCAATAGCCGAACTTTGTGTAGGAATTAATGAAGGAAATATCTCTTGTAATAACATGATATTAGTATTCATTCCTTATTGGTGAATCCGGAAAGAAATCTTTTGGGCTGCATTCTAAAATTATTGCCAGTTCATTCAAATGTTTAACGTTATAATGCGATTCATAAGAATCGCTTTCTACTGTTCCTATAAAGCCTACGGACATCTTTAATCTTGCAGCCAATTTAGCTTGGGATATGCCTAATTCCATTCTTCTTTCACGCACCTTGTCCATTACATACAGATCAATATTTGACTTCATATTATTTTTGCTAAACGTCGTTCATTTTTGTAATTACCACAATCACCATTAGGTAAGTATTTCTAATTTTCCAGTCATTTTATCGGACAAACTCTTTTAATCAAATCATCAATTAAACCCCAAGCTGCCGCCCCATTTTTCAACATCTGTCGCCATGTGGGGCGGCAGCTTTTTTTGAAAAAAAAACAACGGCTTTTTCAGCCGTTGTCATTTCGTATTATAATCTTATCAGTTGAATGAAATTTTTCCCATTGCAAAGTCCTCACACAGATTAAACGCCTTCTGAGTTCTTTGCTGTGCTGTTCCTCCAAACAAAAGTGATTTTACTTTTGCCTCATCGGTTTTATAACTACGAATATTTTGAAAATATCCGGTAACGGAATTGTAAGCGCCAAACACACTTCCTTTGGTAGTTTCCGTTTGTTGTGTCGGACTGCTCATTGCATATTCATAAACCGAATCACACATATTTTTATAACAGGTGGAAAGTTCATCCATCATACCGGATTGGAGGTCTTTTAATACTTCTTTATTAGGAACCATTGCAAGCTGTATTAATTTCATTACTTGCTTATCGTCTATCCGGACTTTTGACCATTGATTAAAAGCGGTTTCCAGATATTCGGATAATTTATATGAAATACCCATCACTTTATGCGCCTGTTCCAGTCTTTCTTTTACATTGGAAGTATGACGGATTTTTATTGCATTGCTGCAATTCCTGAAGGCTGCATTCAATGTATTATTACAAACGATTCTTATCGGCGTAAAGGCTGCGGTAATACTGCCAAACCCGTCGTGTGAAGTAGTTAGAAATAAATATTGCTCAATCAGATCATCATTACCGACTTTGATATAGTCTGGCAGTTTTGCTGTAATAAAGATCCTCTCTCCTTTTCCCAATGCTCCGGCGGTTTCATATTGGATGCCATCGCCACCAACGATTGAATCAAAGAAAGTAAAAGCATCTTTATTTTGTACTATTTCATAATCCTTTCCAACTACCCCGAGAACATCACCTGTATCTTTTCTCATAGTTGCAAAATGGGTTTTAATAAGTTTTGTAAAATCCATTGGCTGACCATCGCTATTATAAGAAGTTGTATAAATATCTTCCTTTGATACTAGGTAATCCAGCCCAGCAAATTTTAATGCTTCGGTACTGCTTGGATAATCCTGGACTATCTGTCCCAACCCGTGCCAGGCTTTTTCTTTTACTGAAAAGAAACTGTGTTTTCCTGTTTGCTCGTTAAAATTGATATTGTGTGCCATAATTACTACCCAGCTTTAATTTATATCCCGCAGGCGGTACTGCTGCGGTTTTGTTAATAATTGTTTCAATAATCAGAACGGTAAATCTTCAATCGGTTCTTTAATTTCATTGGCAGCCGGAATAGATTCTTTAGAAGCTGCATTGCTTTTACCATGTAGCTTGATATTGTTCACATGAAATGTAAGGCTTGCCTTTGCCTCACCTTCGGCGTTTGTCCATGCGTTTACACCAATGCGGCCGGACAATTCAACCAATGTGCTTTTTGTGAGATGTTCTGCAATAGCCGGGTTAATCCAATAAGAGCAATTAACAAACGTGGTAATCTTTGTTACCATCTCGCTGCCTTTTGGTTTGTAACTGTCATTGATTGCAATAGAAAAGTTTACAACTTTTCTTTCGTCTTTTACGGTGCTAACATTTGCATCCGCTGTTAATCTTCCTACGAGTTCCATAACTGTAAATTTTAAAGTGAATAATTATTGTTTAAAAAAAAATCGAATCATTTGATCTGTCATCCAGCCGAAAAAAAATATTTTGCAAAAGAAAAAATGGAAAAAAAGAAAGCCTTGTACTCAGGCGGCTGCATGGAATAGCAAAAAGGAAACGGAATAAATAGTATCTGAAGAAGTAAAGGAGAGCAATTGTTTATGCCGTAGTCTTTTTGCACCTAATAACATCATTCATTGCAGCCGCATAACTTCGCTTTCGCATTTGCCCATTTTCTTGCAAAGCATCATTCATATAGAACCTGGGATGTGTTTTTCATATTTCTATCTTAATAAGTAATAATTCCTGCAAAAACATTTTCATCTATATTTACGAATATGGAACCTCGCTATCACACTCTCCGAACCATCTATGAAATTGTAAAAAATGATCCCGAGCCTCTTACTTATTTATGCAGACCAAGAGAACTTATTCTTAGGCAGTTTGAAGACTGGAGTATTATTCAACAGCATCTTGAATTACTGAAGGAAGAAGGATTACTAACAACAAAGCAGTTGGATACTCTTGTTATTTCCATTACTGCAAATGGTATCGAAAAATTAAAGGAGAAAGGAATTGCGGTATAGTCAAATTAAATTTCTGTATAGCCTCGTCTTCCATTCATTCAATCTAGTATTCTACTTGAAGCGGATGACTGAATGCAGCCGCCGATGGAATGCGCTGTAAGTCTTTTAAGGCTATGTGCTATTCCGATTTCGGTCTTCTATTCAAATCATACATAATAAAAATCGGAATGCCATAGCAGATCAATAATGGAACAAAGCATGGAAGCGGCAATGCTGCAATGAAGAAAGTAGCGGAAAGTGGAATACCAATATAGCCTTGCAGGTGTTCTATCCCGAAGCATGAGGATTGTACACCGTGAAATCTTAGGAAATGCTGAACAAAGTACAAGGCGAAAAATGGAGCGTCGCAAGGGACGATGCCATGAAAGACATACCTCGAAAAAACGAAATCTTATTCTATGCTAAGAAACGCCTAAAAGCCAAGTGGCAAAAGCTAAAAAACAAAAACAATTGCTTGGTTAATATATTAGCTGTCTAAAAAAACCATATTCTTGATCTACGATTACCCGCCTGTCCAACCCTAAGTTCATTTCTTCACATGCTGTTTCGGAAACCAATGAGCAAGAAAAACAAGCCGCTAAATTCAGATCGAATATCCCCTGTCCATCGGATTCCCAGCATAACGGATCTGATGAACAATCAACAGCTCGATTCAATCCTTTTTTTATGATGTCAAAAAGCTTTGGCGGTTCGCCTTGTGACACTAAGCCTCCCATGCTTCCTTCTGCCCCTTCCGCAGTATAAATCAATACACCGGACATTCTTTTATCTGGGTTACTGGAAATGTATAATCGCTCCTTAAGACTAGCTGTTGGGTATCCGCACGAAAATTCCAGTTCTCTCATAAGCATGTGAGAAAAAGAATGAATTAAGAAGTGTTTGATTCCGTTGTTGTAGATTCGTCTTTTTATTCCTGCGCCTTGACTGGTTAAATTAGGCTCGGAATCAAGAAATTTAGAAAACCTATGACTTAGGCTTTCATGATTATCTTCAAGCCATCTCTCAATTTGGCTTTCGTTGAATTGAAAAAAAAGTCCCTCACCTGAGGTTTCATTTGCAGGTAAAACATAAAGTTCCTTTGAATCAACTGAAAATATATCTTGGCCGGTTGTGGAGGCAATAGGCTCTCCGTTTACAATAACCCTTTCTTTTGATTTTACCCTTGTGAAATCTAATTGGACGTTCGTCACTTTCAATTCTTCAACCTGCTGAATTTTCGTAAAGAAATTCATTAAATCGTCATGAGCTTCAATGTCGTTAAATTTTAACCCCCTGTTTTTAGGCTCATCTGGAATGGTTGAATTGTTTGAAAAGCATTGGTACTCCTGCCACCTATAATGTTCGTGTAAGTCTATGTTTTCATTATCCTGAGAAGGATTCAAAAACGCGATCTCAACCTGTTTAAGAAACGCTTCATTATCATTATTAGGAATTTGAAAATCATTCTCTACAATCCAAAACTCTTTGTCCAATTTAGTCCAAAATGTTTCCTTTGAGATAGCTTTCGCTTTAAAATTCTTATACTTTTCTTCAAGTTTTTCAATAGCGATTATTAATAATTGCGACTTATTTTCCGCCAGGTGCATAGGTATAAATAAACTTGAGAAACCACTTGCATAATAAACATTATTCGCGGTAACTAAAGCCACTTTCATTGTTTCCCTTCCGTTACCTGCATCGCCTCTAACATGGCAGGGTTCAAAAGGTATCGCCCCTTCACCTTCCAATTCAATCTCCCAAGGCTTTTCTCCTCTACAAAATGGTTGGATGCTATTTATTCCCTCCAAGTTGATTTTTCGATTTTCATTATTAGCACCACTTCCCAATCCACAACTTAAACATTCAATGAAAACGCTGGCATATCCCTCGGATTTTGTTTTGTTTTCAGTCCATTTCAGTTTCGGATTTGAGCAGCAATTATCAATGGAGAGTAAATTTTCACCCTTATCCTTATCGTCTCTTACTCTCAACTCTTTCTCAGTTTTCCATCTTAAATATTTTGGCCAAGGTATGTCAGATAGATGCCCATTGGGGCAGATAAGAATTAAATTAGTTTGCTCTAATGTTCGATATTCCCGGATTTTAATAGGTGTTCCGTCTTCATTTTTGGAATTTATCTCCCATAAAAAATCATCTCCATCACGCGGAGGGGCAAACTGGTCTAATTTAAGAGATCCAGCATGCCTCCTGCATTCCTTTTCCCAAATTTCTAACCAAGAGTCAATTTTTTTCAATTCACCATGTTTATTTTTAAACCATTTTGGAAAGTGTGTCGCTTTAATCATAAAGTCACTTGAAGAGCCATTGTCACCACTTCTTTCGAGGGCTAATTTAATGGGGTGGTTCTTCCAATTAGGTGTATTAAAGGCTTCATTTAATGTCATGTGAGGAATTCCGACTAAACAAATAAGGTTATCTAATTCCTTTTCGCGTTTTAAAAACTTAACAAACCGTTTATCATCAATGAAATTTAATCCACGATTCAGAATCTCAATTTCTGAATTTCTGTATACAACATTGTCATCACTGTTATTTGTTCTTATTGAGCCCGTTTTGGCATTTACCCAATGTAAAAACTTCCACTTATTTATGTCAGAAATCAAAACGTAATATCCAAGCTTGGAAGTAATGATTGATCCGACACCTGATGTTGAAGAAAGCAATTTATACTTCCCGATTCCCTGATTGTATTGATTTTGTCTTAATATTTTCATCTTACTTTGGATTAATCTTTATGGCAGCTTCAGGTTCAATTACCCTCAGGGACATTGGAACTTGCCATTTTTCGCTATGGATATTCCCTTCGTATTCATCAATATTTACATACAACTGTTCTTGTTGCCTTGCTCCCTTATTAGATTTGTTATTGAACACAAAATCTTTACGTTCAACACTTACTTTATTAGCTTCCACTTTCCATTCTTCTAAAGCGGCATGTATCCATTGTTTGATTTGGACTAGATTTTCATCTTTTAAAAGATTACGGATCATAACATCTTTCTCAAATCCAAGACGGTCTTTCCTTTCTGCAAAATAAACAGTCAGATCATTCACTATTTGAATTAGCTCTGCTTCATTGATACTTGAAATTGCCGAAGCCGAATTTCTTTCAGTAAAGCGAGGGATTCTATGACGGATCATTGTCGCTAAATACAGACCTAAATATCTTTCAACAGCTTTCTGAGTAAAAGGAGTGATTGAAATAGGTTCAACATAACTATACATCTTTTCGTGAAATTCAATGAACTTTTCATAATGAGAAACGTCTCTTGCTCGGAATGGATGATGAACCGTCAACACCATACCATAAGAGTCCCTACCAACGCGACTGCTGGCTTGAATATACTCGGCTGTATTACGAGGCATTGAATTCATTATAATCGTGTTGAATCTGGAGACATCAATCCCAACGGAAATCATATTGGTCGCGACTACAAATTCAGGAGAGATGCTTCCCCTTGTTACTTCTCCGTTCTCATCTCGTGCAAATCTCATTTTTGCAGACCATTTTGATTCCACTTTTTTCAATTCGTTTTTCACTTCCTCTCCAGATAACCGACCTGTTAACTCCGCCTCATTAATGGGCCCGTAAGTGTATATAGCTTGCATCAGTTTTTGAGGACGAACAACCCTACTGAATACCCTTCTTATTTCTTTGAGAATATATGATTGTACCTGAGACTGTGTCTTTCCAACTTCTTTTACGCTATTGAAATAGGAAAGAATTGTGTGATAATAATCTATTGCTTTTTCAAAATCTTTGTAGGAATCAAAATCAATTGGATGGTTTGCCACAAGCTTTTGTAATTCAAAAACCGCCCTATGAGTCATTATTATAGCTGCAAGCCTCATTTGCATCCATATTTGCGTTTTGCCGGTAGGGATAATACCAATGTATCTTCTCTTTGATAAATACTCAAACGAGTTTTTACTTTTATCAGAGTATCTTCTCTTATAGAAAGCAAAAAAAGAATCATCGCATTCTACACCAGGCTTAGGAAATAAGTCAACCTTCCTGTCAAAAAGCGCCGCAATTTGAAGGCCCGTATTCCGTGTCGTCGCTGTCGAAGAAATTATTTTTGGCCGAGTACCATCCTCTCTCGTGCAAAGTTGATTAACCGCGGATTCAAACAAGGCAACGGCCGAGCCAAGCGGTCCAAGTAAAAGATGTAATTCATCTTGAATAATTAGATCAGGAGGTAAATATCCGCTTCGCGGTTTACCCGTTTCCCAATTGCCTCTACCGAAAATCCTCCTTGAATCACTATTCCGTCCCTGATCAGTTCCATTTACCTTATGCGCTAATTGCGCGAATTTGTCAACTGTACCGAATAATAACGTAGGCGGATGCTGATAAATAGTTTCATCAGATAGATTAACTGGAATTGGCCCCTGATCAGGTCTTTTCAGGGAAATTCTTCCAGTCCCAAAAGAGAAAGAACATTTTTTATTTGAGCATTTTAAATGCACCCTGTCTTTTAAAAAAATATCTGTCGCTTTTAAATCCTCCGCTGTTTCACCAATTATTTTTGATTTACACCAAGGACAATCAGTGAACGGTATCTTATTCTCAAGATTATCATTTAATTTTACATACTCCTTGATTAAATCTTCATTTGTATTTGGTATTGAGTTTTTTCCTACCCACAATCCAATGTTAATTGGTTCGTCACCCAAATTATAAACTTCTCCCCAACGTCTAATTAACTCTAAGGCCATGATCAAAAGGGTTGCCCTTTGGAATTGTTGTAAGGTTAAAAGTCGTAACGTATATCGCATTATTGCAGCGGTTCCGCCGCCCTTCCTTTCGTGTAATCTTCTGCGATTGATAATAGTCAACGCTATTAAGCCCAAATAGGCTTCTGTCTTTCCTCCGCCAGTTGGGAACCAAACTAGATCAACCCATCCATTTCTTCTTTCCCACTTTTTATCCTCTTTATCATGAAAAATCCCATCGAGATTAAGCAATATGAAAGCCAATTGAAATGCCCTCCAGGAAGCTGACTCTTTCAAGGGAGGAAAAAGTTTATCATCAGCTTTCTGGCTATAAAAATCAAAATTAAAAGTTTCAAAAGTAGCGTCCTCCATAACTGAACCCACTTCATCTCTTTTAGTTTTTACTGAATGCCACAGTTGCATGAACATAGCCGCATTCATTAAACGGAAAGATTCCAAGTTAGATTTATTGCTATCCCCAGAAAGAAAGGTTTGGATGTTTTTTTTCATCCTAAGAAAATCACCGTCACATTTATCCAATTCTTGCTTTGCAATACTGTCAGTTAATAGCCCTTTCTTATAATCTCCCCTTTTAATTTCGATCCACGTCCCATAGGCGCCAACAAAATCATTTATAGCAGAAATAATTTCGCTATCTGTGGCGTTCGAAAAAGACGACAACCATTTAAACTCTTGCGCTTTTGAGTTAACCAAAAAATGAACATCTTTAAATTCCTTCTCTTCCAATACCGCTGGTGAGCTTTTGCTTTTATTTCTCGGCACTGGATCAACATCTGGAGTATTGCAATATGGAACATATTCAGTCTCCACAGTTTTCGCATCCTTATCCCATTTAACGGAGCAACCATGACCGATACCGAAGTCTTTAAATTGTTCGTAAATAAAACCGGTTGTGGTATCCTCATCATAAAAGGCTTCTTCCTTTTTGAGTGAGAAACTATTATATGGAACAAGATGGTTGCTGGTACACGAAAGTTTCACTCCAAAGAAACACTTTTGATTAACCAATTCATTAAAAGTTGAATAATAGCGGTTATCCTCTTGTTTGGATTCATCAAATGGCGTACTTGTATTTTTTAATTGCACTTTGACAAATATCTTATTGTCAGCCTTTCTCGAATCCCTGCTCACTTGAATATTTAAAGACAAGGAAGCAAAATCATTTTCCTTGTTATCTATGATGTTCTTAAAAACGTCATTCAACCCTTGACTAATTTCAACCCCGTCCAATGATAAAATCCGTATGATTTCTGTATAATCTTTTCTAAAATAGAGATAGGATTTCTTCTTGGCATTTGCAGCAAAATCAATATTTTCAACTCTAATTATTCTCTCAATTAGTTCCGATTTCCAAAGGCCGTATCCCCCTGAATTAGCATCCAATAGGTTTCTGAAATGATCTGTAATACTTTCTGCAAGTTCAATTTCTTGCGTTATATCATACAAAGACTTTCTAAGATTTGGATCAACAACTGAATTTTTAAGTTCGTAGAATATAGTTGACTTCAGATTACTTAAATGACTATTTGCCTTTGTTAATCGAGGTAAAGCAGCAATAGATATTAATTTATCATAAAGAATTTCAGCGATCTGCTTTTGTATCGTTCGAATTCGAGTTTTCACAATTGTAACCTCTTCCGAAACGATTCTTTTAAGTATTATGAAAGTATTTTCATCAATCGAAATTATACTGAAGTCCGCCAATTCAAATTGGGTAATGAATTTTTCAATTTCAACTTTCGCAACTTCACACAGCAAGGCGTATTTCTTATTAAAATTTCCTTCCTTATCCTTTTTTAATTTTTTGTAATACCTCGCCTGCAATTTAATTTCAAGTGTTTTATCTTTGAGTACACTTTCATCCAGACAAAAGGTAAATCCCATCAGTTTTGGAAACATTTGATCAAGCTGAATGGTATCAGGCTCCTCAATGTCGGGAGTGCTCGAATCTTGGGAATCAGCTTCCTCCTCTTCATTTTCATTTGCAATAATTTCATTGTTGGCACTCTCTATGTTAGAACTCTCTTGCTGCTCAACTTCATCTGGGAACAACACACCTGTTCCATAAACAGCCGCGGGTACGATGTCAATTATTTCATTTGAATATTCAATAGGGAATAGCTTGGAGATGTCTGATTTTACAAGTACCTCATTCTCCAAATCTACAAACCTATATCCGTTTATCCCCGGCCCAATAGTTTGCTCACGAATAAACCGCTCCAACGAATCTCTCTTTTCTTTTATCATTGTTCTACAGTTTCAATTGTTTCCACTTCAAGTAATTTTATTTCAGGTTGAATCAGTTCAACCAATGTCACAAGATTATCAAGCAAATAATTTTCATTAATGCCGATTTCGTCCAGAGGATGCTTTTTCTTATAATGATCTAGTCTTCCTTCCAATATCTCCTTAGCTTTTGCATCCGCATCAAAACAAGTATCATTGAATAAATCTTTTAGAAGGGAATTCATTTGCCTGGTGCTCTGTCTTGTCGCTTGTTTAGAGGCATTTTTAAGCCGCTGCATAATTATGAAATATGTTTTTGGTATTCCTAAATATTCACAAATAGCAATGAAAACCTTTTTGCTTAGTGGGGTTATGGAATTGCTTTCAGGATTTGCCCATGTATGTTGAAAATGGGAAAAGGAAACTATATTAAGCCCTCTTGTCCTGAGGAAAGCGTCAAGCTCCGCATAAGATTCTCTTTCCCCTTTCTCACCCGATTTTTTCTGTAATAGTATTTTCCATAGCCTTTCTGGTTCTTTGTCATTAATTTTGAATTGACTCCGAATAACTTCTAATTCTTCCTCTGAGTTATTTAGAGTATTTAATTTTTCATAGATGTTAATTTTCTCCTGAATTTCATCAAGGTGTTGAATATTGAGTGATTCTTCGGCGAGATCAATACTCATTAAATCTTCAATACGCTCAATCCTGTATGTGTGCTGTCTCCCGTAATTAAGAATAAATAAGTCAGACCTTGTGAAAGTTCTGGAACCTCTTATCCTTTTAAACTTTACTTTCACTACCGTTCGACTTTCGGAAGCGGCGTATTCATTCTCTAAATCCCAATCTGTCGTGTCCGATTTAGAAGGTTTTAAGGAAATTATTTCTTTCTCCAGTTTTGAAAAATCGAAACGTTCCTGTCTTAACTCGTGGGCTAAGTATTTGCATCTTTCTCTTTGTAGATTGTACGAGGCCCATTCATAATGCGCTTTAAAAAAGACCGATAAAAAAACCGCATTAACCCTTGATGAATTATAAAAAATGCTTTCCAAAATATTTGGGTAGAAATAATACTGAAATCTCCCTTGATCTCTGTATGCCAAAATCAAAATTGGCTTATCCGAATAAACATCAATGCTATCCCAAGAAAGCAATTTATTTCTTCTTGAAAGCTGCAATACATCAATTATTCTGTTTCTAATGAAAACATTCTTAAGAATGTTTTCTGGGAGTACAATTATAGAATCATCCTGGACAAATTTCCTGACTTCAATAGCCAAATTGCTTTTGATAACCAACTCCAAAGCATTCGAAAGGGCATCGCGGATCGTCTTTATGTCTTCGGCTGACCATTCCAGGAGAGCTTTCTTTGAATCACTTGAAAGAAAATTAGATTGCTTAACTGGAGAAAAAATATCGTCCAAAATGTATTGCTTTATTTCCTTATCAAGCGTAAGGGAATAAATATTCAGCATCTTAATGGATCTTAACTCATACAAATCCCTAATGCCAGCTTCCAACTCAAACAATTCCCAAAAAGTCGAATTACTGTCTCCACAAAAATTCACACTTATTAAATTGTCCGGTTTATTATTTAATAGATGAGCACTTTCATCTCTTGTTATGGTATAAGTGCTATTTATCGGTATTTGGAAACGATCTTTGATTCGATTGATTGCGGTTTTTAACCTATTGATGTTCGATTCATCCTTATCAAAGGTCAAGATCAAAAGATTTTTAAAAGACGTCCCATTATCTGCATTCCACTCTTGCAATAAATTATATCTGTATTCGAGAAAATCTCCCTTCCTTTCACAATCAAAAAGAATAATGTTATCAAGCTTATCGACTAAATTTTCAAAGCCGTCCAACTGATTAATTCCACTTTCTGTATTAAGGATGATATATGAATTTACTTTTGAAAATTCAGGCAGACTGATCGCATAAGCCTTTGATTTGAATAATTCTGCCAAAGGCCTATGAGTTTTAGTCTGCAAGTTCATTATTGTTTTAGGAAATAAAGTGGCCTTATCGTTTAATGCCAGATAGAATTTCAGTTTACTTCGCAAATCTTTTCTTTGCTGCCTGATTTTATTTTCCTTTGCTTTACTTATATCTGATGGAAGAAATAAGTCTTGATTTACTTCATTGGAGATTCTTGCAATTTCATTTCGCAAATTTTCATTTATTGTTTCGCAATTGTCCTTCTCCAGTTCAAGTTGAAAGGCCCTGACAATTAAAAATTCTCCGATTAAATTTTTTACGTTATCCTCAAGATTCTCTTCAAAGTGAAGATGAAGTGCCTTTAAGCCAGTTGCGCTGTCAGTCTGCGATGAGAGCAAAATTTTATGAATGTATAGCAGCAAAGCCTTATAATGGTCTTTATTACTATTCTGAATTTCATCGAAAACGGTATCGAAAACAGCATCATTGCCTGAAATGAAGGCATCGATATGTTCATTGATATGCTGCGATACTTGGTTCACGGTTTTACAATATTAATTTCGAGATTGTAAATCGCTCGGGTGATGCCAACAAAAATTTCGTACTTATTCAATTCAGACGGTTCTGTAATTATCAGGTAAACATTTTTCTTTTCCAGACCCTTATACTTCAAGATGGAGGTATATCTAAGTTTGTTAGCAGTATCCGCAATATTGTTTTCGTTTAGTTCCTCAACATCTTTTATCGTTAATTCATAATTCATATCAGGTTGTCCTTTGAATGTTCCTTTCAAAAGCGAAGATTCTATTAAAACAATACAGTCCTCGCCGCGAAGAGAAGAAGTTTCACTGCGAATCGAACTCAGAACCTTTTGAACTAAATGGCGCTTAACGCTTTCAAGGGAGCTATGAACTATCAGAGGAATATTAGGATAGGTCACTGAAAAGTTATCGGCTGCTAAGACTTTTGGAGAATCCAAAAGCTCGCATGAGAGTTTTCTTATGTCAGGATTCTGCGCACTACGTTTAACCTCATTCAATTTAAAGTGCGAGAAATACTCCGCTAATAAATCAGCAAGTTCCATCACGTTCCTGCCGCTTGCCGAATAACTTTGATCAATATCATACAGGACTAAAGCATTACCGTTACTCAACCCATTACCGTTGTAGCCACAAAATTTATTAATGAATAAGTCCAATCCTCTATCAAGAATATCCTGTCCTTCGTCAATGACCACGAAGTCATATTGCTTTAAAGAATTCGCACTTTCCAATTTACTAATGGTTTGTTTAAACAAGTCGTAAAACTGGGATTCATTTAAACGGGTTATTTCTTCATATTTAAGATCAGGATTATGCTTTAACATGAATCTAAAAAAAGTGGTGACCTCAATTTCAACACTATTCGATCTGGTCTTCAGTAGATGCTTAGTAAAGTGCATCAGAAAATTATTCCAGCATAAATAAATCCCACTTTTCCCGAATTGCCTATCAATAAACGCTTTTGCAATCGTGGTCTTTCCACTACCAGGAGGACCTTCGATCATGATCCTGGAATTCTTGTAAAGCCCTTCAAGTATTTCGATGTTTTGAATGCCAAGCCAGTTTAGGGTGTCGATATTGGTGAATTTATTACGGTCACCAATGATCGGGCTTAATATTTTTTTAGCGGCCTCAAGTTGCTTTACGGATAAATCAGGATATGTTCTAAAATGCTTCTTGTGTTTGAGCTTTGTACACTTAAAGACATTTTTAATAAATATCTCCATTGAATTACTGTGATTCGCAGCCGTGCAATCAGTCCATAGGAGATTTTTATCTATAAGTTTCGATTCGAAAGGATAATTGACATGAGGGAAAGCAACGGCTTCGCAAAAGAAACAGCCTTTTATATTGTTGAGTATATTATCCTTTAAAGTATGCTTGTAACCTTCCACCTGTTTGAATGGGTTTTGCCGCATTTCGTCTTCGAAATGCTTTCCATAATAAAATTTATTATCTCTCGTGGAAATAAAGCCACCTTTTACCTCAAGTACCATGACACCTTCCTGCCCGAGAATAAGAAAATCTATTTGCACAGAAGTTTTCTTATAATAATTGAAACAATCGGAGTGCTCAGGGAGCTTTAAATCATGCCAAACGTCCCATTCTTCTTTGCTTGCTCCTAAATCCCTGTGAACTTGTCTATACACGTCAATTTCCCCCTGTAATGGCGAGCCATCTTCCTTTAGGATTATTTTCTCTAAAGCGTCAATTGGATTGAAGGGGTGAAATTTTACAGGCATTTATTAACTGTTTGCTATGGTAGCAATTTTATTTATAGCGTAAAGTGCAAATAGTTGCTTTAACGGCACAGTTTCCTTATCCTTAAATACAATCGTTTTATGTTGTTCGAACTTTTCGTTTTCTATTTTGAGTTCTTTAATGATCTCAGCAATTTTTTCAATTAATGTGGTTGGTTCTAAATAGGTTGCTTTCGGTTTTTGAACTTCATACATTTCCTGAAGTATTTTGCCTTTTGCAATTTTTTCTGAGAATCCATTGTTAATTACTTCAAGAAAGGATGATCCATGTAGCGCTTTTTCAATAGTTTTTTCAATCTTTTTATAAAAACCATCTGGCAGACTAAATGTTGGGAATCCCTCGCCATTACCATATTGTATTGAAGTTCTCCACTTGCGTGTATTCTTTCCATTCTTATCAATATCATAATTTGACAACGTAACTGTAATATTTCCATCTTTAAACGGATGTCGCCTAAATCTTGACCCACTATTTCTCTTTGGTGGGTTTTGAAAAATTTTTGGCGAATATGAATTCAGATTACCGATATTTTCCAAACGCGGTTCCGAACTTAGAAACAATTTTTCAAGCTCGACAAGTCCTAGCTCTTGTCGAACTTGTTTGGCAAATGCTCTTGCTACAGACGGGCATACGGCGTTACCAATGAGTCGCCATTTTGTTGTTTCGCCTCCAAGAAATTGAAAAGTGATTGGAAATCCCATAATGCAAGCTGCTTCCCGTACGGTTGGAGTTCTGAACTCGCCATTGCCTTTTCGACCATATTCCGATCGGTAAATTATTGCTTCTCTCGACGTGCCTATTTTTGTAGCTGTAATTGTTCGACTTGGTTTGTCCTCATTTTCTGGAAAGGACATTTTCCCCATGTAAGGGTGGTTAATTTTTAAGAACCTCGATTGTTTCCATTCACATTGAAAAAGGCCAGTATCATAAAAATGATCCGATATCCTATTTAGACAAAGTTCTATTTCCGGATAATTTGGATCAATGACTTTTCTAGTACTAAAATTGGAACAGGGACTGGGAAATGCTTTTTTGAAGTCTTTAAAAGATCGCCATGATTTCAATGTCTCACTTGCTTGTTCTGGATTTATATGGGTCGTTTTTGGAATTATGAGCTTCTTTTTGTTTATAATCTCACCTGCTATAACTCTTTCTCGACATTGAGCGCTGCCATAGTCAGCGGAATTAACTATGTGTTGATTTCCTTCTAGCTTTATTGCCACTTTGGTTCTTCCGATTTTATTCTTCGCAGCCCATTCTCCTAAACCTAGTTCTTCAAACGTGTATTCATTTCCTAGATGTTTTATTGAACTTGGGACATTTTCCATGAACCAAGCTTTTAGGTTTGAGCTTGGCTTCCATTTTTTTACAGCTACTATCTTCAAGAATATTTGGGTCAACGTTATACCAGAGGTCTTATCGGCCTTGCCAGAAATATTTGACGATGAAAAGGTCACGCAAGGCGGACTGCCAATAATAATCTCCGTATCTGGAAGAGATTCGATCTCTTCAATACTGTGTTGAAAATCGAGAATACTCTTTACAGGACAGGTTAACCCAAAGTTGTGATTAAAGGTCTTTATTGCTGGCTCCCAACGATCAATTCCCATCTTTATTTCAAATCCTTCTTGCCTAAATCCTTCAGAAAAACCACCAGCTCCACAAAAAAGATCTATTACAGTTAGTCGGTTCATTGAATATCCAATTATGAAAAATTTCCTTATGTGAAATTTATTTCGGTTGATTATTTAGATACAGGTTTAATTGATCAGCGCAAGCTCTTAGGTTGTCTCTTATTTCACATTCCCAAATAACTAATGCCTTCCATCCACTTCTTTTCAATAAAGAGATTTTTGATTTGTCTCGTTCGATATTCTTTTTAAATTTCTCAGTCCAAAAGCTTGAATTCGATTTAGGAATTGGCAGCTTGCATAGAGGACATCGATGCCAAAAACATCCATTAACAAAAACCGCGACTCGTTTACCAGGAAATGCTATGTCTGGTCGACCAGGCACTTTTTTCCAATGGAGTCTATAGCCTCGAATCCCCACTGACCAAATCGATCTCCTAAAAATTAATTCAGGTTTAGTGTTCTTTGACCTGTTGGCACTCATCACCCAAGACGTCGCAATTTTCGTCGGGATCGGTGCTCTACCATCTCGCATGAATCTTTTTGCTATTAATTTCTCTTTCATGTAGTCCGAAAAATGTTAATCCCTATTTTTCAATGAAAGAAATTTCAAAGTCCAAGTACCGAGAAAACTTTACGAGGTAATCTATTGTAATGGAAAATTTACCGGTCTCAACTTTAGAAATAGTTGAGCGGTGCACTTCCATAATTTCAGCGAGTTCATCCTGGCTATATCCTTTTTTTTCCCGGAATGCCCGGATACTCATGCCGATTGATTCCCTTTGCTCCTGTATATACTCGTCACTTGGTCTCGACTTCTTATTCATATAATTTTTACGTGCCTTTGAACTGCTACCTTATTCGGGCAATATGATAAGATATTTGGTTGGAACAGGCAATTCCCAGCCATCAGGATAGGATACTGTGGTTAGGTTGCCTCCCAATTCTTTAACTATTCCAACCTGATCAACGCCTCCCAAAACCAATTGTTGATATTGTTTTATTGCCTTTTCATTGCTACTGGTTTCAGCTTTGAAAATTTCAATTTTGTCATTGTCAAAAGTTACCTTGTCACCTACTTTGATTGACTGCTTTGCGTTATAGGTTTTCATAATTATTATGCAGTTTGTATAGCGTTGCCCCCGCTTTTAGATTTAAATCGCAATAGTGCAATATATTGAACATTGCTTAATTTTTATAAGATTAGTTGGTCACTTCTGATACAGATTGTTATTTGTTCTCGTCACATTCCATTCCTTTCCATTTTTGTTGATATGCAATACTTGTAGCAACAACCTTCTTTCAAGAATGGGAACAGCTTTTGCATTCAATTTTATATTATTCTTCATAAGCCCGAAAAATGGTCAGAGCTAATTATATAGACAAGGCGTTAATTGTAAACATCTTAGCCAAATCCTTCGACGACAATAAAAGCGTCAAATACATTGTAAAACAGGATGAGAAAAGGGCCATGAGAATGAGAAGGCTTATGGAATATTCCTTTGATGTCTGCTATTTATTTGGAGATATTTTTTTGACTGATGATAGAAAGGGATGTGCATTGATCGTAATGCCGGATAAGAAAAAGACAACTTTTAAATCAATCATGCTGGACGCAAAACTGGCCCTTTCGGTAATCGGTCTCTCTAACATTAAAAGGGCAATGAACCGGGAATCGAGGATCAATAAACTTCATCCCAAAGAATCTTTCTATTATTTATGGTTTATTGGTGTAGATCCTTCTGAACAAAACAACGGAATTGGAACAAAACTTCTGAACGATGTGATCAATGAAGCGAAATCGAAACACAGGCCTATTTATCTTGAAACATCTACATTAAAAAATATTCCGTGGTATGAAAAATTTGGTTTTACTGTTTATGATAAGCTTGATTTTGGTTATGAATTATTCTGTATGAAGAACGACGAAATGATTAAAGGGAAATAGTTATGCTCGTACCAGGAACACAAATGCATTATGTTACTTTCGGCTTTATCTGTATCGAAATAGTAATTCTTTTTTATTTGATCATTCATTGGCTGGCAAGACGTGATGATAAGGCAAGCTATCTAAATATCATTCTGATCATCTTACTCATCACCTACAATGTTACTGGCGGCCTTCTGCCTGATTCAAATATGCCAGGTTCATTTTTTGTGCAAATGTGCATTGCGTATGGTACCGGATTTATTACACCTTGCTATTTTCCGTATTTCATCTACAAAGGTTTCGGGTTGGACAAAATGCGATTCCATGCATATAGAGGGGTCTTCTATTTTCTGATAGCTCCATATTTGTTTTTTGTTATAGTGTTTGCCATTTCCAATTTGGACAAGGCTCAGAACATTTTAATTATACCTGTTTTGTATGCCCTTTGGGTTCTGCTTTCTCTTTACCGGTCTATTCGATTTAAGTATAAGGGTGATTTCAGCAGCAGGCATTCCAAAGAAGAAATTGCCATTCTTTTCCTGAGCATAACACCTTGGTTGGGGTTGCCATTCATAACCTATTTCAACCTGAGCCAACCCGTAGAAGCTTTTACAACCAACACGGGTTTCCTTCTCCTTTTGGCGCTTCATTTAAAACGGAACGTGCAGCAACTAAGAGAAGAGCATCAGAGATTGATAGAATCTGAACTTCGTTTATCGAACTGGAATGAAAAGTTGCAGGAGGAAGTAAATAAAAGAACGAAAGAATTAGAAAAGGTCACGAGTGAGGAACGGTTAGCGAAAAATTGTAAATCGTACCGTCTTACCAATCGTGAAATAGAAATTGTCAGGTTTATCTGGAAAGGTAATACTCATAAGCAAATTGCGGAATCACTGTTTATTTCCGAAAGAACAGTGGCGAAACATGTTCAGAATGTATTTGAAAAAGCACACGTATCAAACCGGGTAGAATTGTTGCATAAGCTGGGCTTATAAAATGAGTATCTGGTTCTCATTTATCAAAAAATAGTCATTTCTGCGTAGAAAAATAGTATGCTTTGCGTATATGATAACCTCTTTATAGGCTTAAATTTTGTATTGCGTTAGGTGCAACTCTACAACGCTTCGTGGTATGGAATCACTTCTCCATTTTCTAAACAGCATCTATCCAATGTCGGATGGTTTGGTGCTTCATCTATCGCAAATATTAAAAACAAAGGAATTAAAAAAAAGAGATTACCTGCTGAAAGCCGGACACATTTGCCGCATTATCTGTTTCATCAAGATAGGTCTTATGCGGTGTTTTTATATAAAAGGTGACAACGAGGTCTGTTCCTGGTTCATGAAGGAAGGTGATGTGATCGTTTCTATCGAAAGCTATTTTGAGCAGAAAGAAAGTTATGAGTCCATACAGGCGCTGGAAGATTGTACACTCTATTATATAGAGTATACAGAACTTCAGAATATTTATCGTCAATTTCCTGAATTCAATTTTATTGGCCGCGTATTGACTGAAAAATATTACAAGCTATGGGCGCTGCAATTATATGGCCTTCGTATGCAACCTGCGGCTGACAGGTATAAGTGGTTGCTGCAAAATTATCCCGAGCTTATATTAAGGGTTCATGCAAAATATCTCGCATCGTGGTTAGGTATTACAGAAGTGATGCTCAGTAAGATCAAAGCCAGGAAATAATTTCTTATAATATTTTAATTCGAAACGCTTTGTTGTAAATATATTTTTATAACCTCAAAATTAATAATCCATGAGACACTTAACCTTCATTACACTCACCCTGCTGCTAATTGTATCCTGCAAAAAAGAAATCAATTATAACAAACATGATTTCTCAGGATATGTTGAAAATGTGAAAGCTGCGCTCAAAGACAGTCTTTCTGCAAATGATTATGCATCTCTTGATTTTAAAAGGGCTGTTCTATCAAAAGTGGATAGCGTACAACTCTATTTATTGCGCATCCCGTTGAAAGGAAAAGAAATCAAAAATGATTTTGTGATGGTAAAGACTAATGCTGATGGCAAAGTAGAAAGAGGAAAAATTATTCATATGGAAGGTGCTGACACGGCGTTTGGAAATAGCAGGATAAAATCTTTTTATGGAAATATTACAATCAGTTCTTTATCGAGGAACAGCCAATTGAATTCGGCTATTAATAATGGATACATTCTGGCATTTCATCCTCAAATGAATGTACGAACAGCTACTGAAACACCTGTATACCCCGCTATAATAGTTTTACCTGAGGTAATTGTGTATAGTTATATTAACAGTAGTAGCGGAATTTCTATCTCAGATTGGTGCCTTCTTCAAAGTTTATTTTATGGCGGTGGCGGCGGAACGAGTGGATATTACAGTTCACTTGATGGAGGCGGTGGCGGTGGCGGTGGTGGTGGTAGCTACGGCGGAGGAGGTTATGGAGGTGGTTACGATGGCTCAGGCGATGGAACAGCAGGTTACGGTCTTCCTGTAGTTGTAGATGACATGGTAGAAATTGAAGCAGAATATATTTATAATTTACCCGGAGTAGATTTATCTAAAATGTTTAAATGTTTTGATAATGTGCCATCCGCCGGAGCTACTTATACGATCAAATTATGTGCGGATCTTCCTTCAAACAGTAATCCGAATGCATCTGCTAATTTTTCAGCGGCAAGCGGAGGTCATACCTTTCTGACTATAATAAAATCAAATGGCGGCACAAGCGTTACACAATCTTTTGGCTTTTACCCTTCATCCTCGCCATCGTGGTTTGATCCTTTTGCACCTGTAACCTCAACGATAAAAGATAACGGAGCACAGGAAATAAATGCAAGCATCGAAATGAATATCACAGAAAGCCAGTTTAATAGGGTAAAGCAAAATGCGACCAGCTGGTCAACTAAAAATTATGAATTAGCGGATTATAATTGTAGTAATTATGCAGTTGATATATTCAATTCCGTAAGGAATAATCCGCTCGTAATACCGGGATATCAAATAATTTTGCCTGGGAATACCAACCCATGGGCGCCAAGTAATCCGATTACCGTAACTATCAACAAATCGCCGCAAATGCTGTTCGGGAAATTACAAGAGATGAAGAATAATAATGATCCGGAGGCAACAAAAATTGCAGTTGATCAATCGCATAATTACATGGCGCCTATTTCAAAAGGAGAATGTAATTAAATTTGAGAGTTATGAGAACAGTTATCATACTTGTTGTAGTAATTGTGGTCGCTGCCAATGCAATTTCGCTGGCAAGAAATATCAACTGCAATTATTCCAATTATAATGGAAGCTTCACATTCGAAGAAATGAATTTTAACGCAAGAAATTTTGAAATGTGTGAGCGAAAGTTCTCGGAATTTAAAAAGCAAAATAATACGGATACAGCATTATACAGGCTGTGCAGGAAAAATATTTTTCAATTCTGGAATTGGGGTAATTATATGTTGAGGAAAAAATTTAATCTTCCCTATATGTCGTGGCAGGAAATAGCATCGAGGCGGGGCATGCTTACTGCCAGGTCGGGGTTCCAGGATTTCTAATAGAGTTTATTGAATTATTGTTTTTGTGAAGTTTGAAAATTGTGGTGTATGATAAACAATATAAGCTGGCAAGGCTACTGGACAACGCTTGCCCTGATTTCAGCAGGTTATTACCTGGTTATCTATCTTCTTTATTACAGAAGTGATTTTAAGGTATGGATTGACCGAGAGCCATATAATTCCGACGGGATTGTATCGGCTTCTGAATCCATCATTCAACCTCCAATAGAAAAAGATGCAGAACGATTGATTGATTCGTGTATGGACGAGCTCAATGCTTTTTTTGAAGAATCAAGACGAAAAAAAGTAATGAAAGAGGAGTTAATCTATTCATTGCAACTTCTTTTAAAGAAATATCCTTCACTTAAGGATTCTGAATATAAAGAATCGCTGAGTAATCTTATTGCGACACAGTGCGAGGATACTTGTTTGGTTCGGTTAAATGCAGATGAGGTGTATCATGTGTGGTTGGGTTAGTGAAGGTGTTCTCTCCCGGCCTTGCCCCGTAAGGCGAGGTCCGGGAAGGGAACATTGAAACAATTTTTATTAACTGTGAAAATGAATTTGTGTATGAAAACAAAAAAAAGATTTTTCAAACTTTTTACAAAACAACAAAGGATCCGTATTGCTTATCTCACTATTGCACTGTTGTCAGAATTGATAGCTATTGGACAGGATGGGAATGCCGGTATCAATGAAGCCAATACTAAAGTGAGAAGTTATTTTACTGCAGGCACTAATCTGATGTATGCTGTTGGTGCTATACTTGGATTGATCGGTGCAGTAAAAGTTTACCAAAAGTGGAATGCTGGCGATCATGATACCGGAAAGACCGCCGCCGCCTGGTTTGGTTCCTGTGTCTTTCTTGTAGTAGTAACAACAGTGATAAGATCATTCTTTGGTATTTAAAACCTCACCCTCTTATCCTCTCCTAAAGGAGAGGGACGGTGCGGCAGAATAAATTCAAACTTTTAGTTCTACCACATCAGCCGTAAAATAAAATTGAACCGCATTCATGGCAAATAGTATATATAAAATCAATAAGGGGATCAACAAGCCCATAGAGTTCCGTGGCTTGAAGGCACAGTACATATGGTATCTGGGTGGTGGGCTTGTTATCCTTCTTATCCTCTTTGCTATTCTCTATGTAATTGGTATCAATACTTTTTTCTGTGTAGGTATTATTGTAATTCTTGGCACTGGTTTATTCATGCAAGTTTATACGCTAAGCGGTAAATATGGTGAGCATGGAATGATGAAGAAACTTGCGAAACGTGGCGTACCCGATACCGTTAGATCTTACTCAAGAAAAGTTTTCTGTAAAAACATGAAGTAATGGAAAGAGTGTTGGAAAATATATTGCCTATAATGGATGTCGAGCATGATCTGATCCTGTCAAAACAAGGTGATGTTACCATTGCCTTTATGTGCGAACTACCGGAAATCTTCACTCTGTCCAATGATGAATATGAAGCATTCCATCAGGCCTGGATCAAAGCAATTAAGATATTGCCTAAGCAAACTGTCTTTCATAAGCAAGATTGGTTTTTGGATAGTAAGCATAAAGCTGACTTCCTGAATGGCAATGATAGTTTTTTGTCAAGAAGCAGTGAAAGATTTTTTAATGAAAGACCTTACCTGGATCATACATGCTATGTTTTTCTTACTAAGAAACCGGCAGGGAGAAAACTATCCAATTCTTTTTTCTCAAATCTTTTAAGAAAAACAATCGTTCCTGAAGAAACATTAAAGCCTCAACTCGTACAGGATTTTCTGGATAGTGCTGGTCAGTTTAAAAGAATTTTGGAAGACAGTGGCTTTGTAAAACTCAAAAGACTAAAGAATGATGAGTTGACAAGCAATCAAAAAAAAGCCGGGATAATAGAAAAGTACCTAAGACTTTCAGAGGCTAACCTTATGTGTGATATTGAATTTAAAGATGGAATTCAGGTTGGCGATAAGCATGTTCAGTTATTTACTCTGTCAAATGCAGAGGACTTGCCTTCTCTATGTGGCTCAAGAATTAATTATGACAAGTATTCGACGGATAAAACCAAATTCTCTGTTGGCTTTGCATCCACGCTTGGGCAATTGCTTTCATGCAATCATATTTATAATCAATACGTGTTCATCGAGGATGCGCAGGCAACAATTAAGAGATTAGAGAGTAAGCGTCTTCGTTTACAAAGCTTGTCGGCTTATTCAAGAGAAAATTCAATAGGCCGGGATGCCACCAATGATTTTTTGAATGAGGCAATTGGCGATCAAAGGTTACCTGTAAAGGCTCACTTCAATGTAATGATATGGACAGAAAATAAAAGCGACCTAAAAGATCTGAAAAATCTTGTTTCTTCAGGACTTGCACAAATGGATGCAGTAGCAAAAATAGAAACAGCAGGTGCTCCGCAGATTTATTGGGCCGGCATCCCCGGTAATGAATCTGATTTTCCTATGAACGATAGCTTCGACACATTTGCGGAACAAGCCTGCTGTTTTTTCAATCTTGAAACTAATTATCGCTCATCTATCTCGCCAACCGGAATCAGGCTTGGGGATCGTTTAACCGGAAAACCAGTTCATGTTGATATATCAGATGAACCAATGCAAAGAGGTATTTGCACAAACCGCAACAAATTTATTCTCGGTCCTTCTGGAAGCGGAAAATCCTTTTTCACCAATCACATGGTTCGATCATATTATGAACAAGGCACTCATGTCGTTCTTGTGGATGTAGGCCATTCCTATAAAGGGCTGTGTGATCTGGTGAAAGGGTATTATTTCACATATAGTGAAACAAAGCCAATAAGATTTAATCCATTCTTTATTGGGGAAGGCGACAAACTCGACACAGAAAAAAAAGAAAGTATAAAAACGTTGTTGCTTGCTCTTTGGAAAAAAGATAATGAGAGCTTCAACCGGAGTGAATATGTTGCATTAAGCAATGCACTGCAGCTTTATTATGAGTATTTAGTAATTAACCCTGCTATTTTCCCATGTTTTAATTCATTCTACGACTTTCTGCAAAAAGATTTTGTTGAAGTATTGCAAAAGGACAATGTAAAAGAAAAGGATTTTGATGTTACCAACCTCCTTTATGTTCTGCGACCCTATTATAAAGGTGGTGAGTTTGATTACCTGTTAAACGCAACTGAAAACCTTGAACTGTTAAACGAACGATTCATAGTATTTGAATTAGACAATATCAAAGATCATCCGATACTTTTCCCGGTTGTAACGATTATAATAATGGAAGTATTTATTTCCAAAATGCGGAAGCTAAAAGGTATTCGCAAAATGATCCTTATTGAAGAAGCATGGAAAGCTATTGCAAAAGAAGGGATGGCAGAGTATATCAAGTATTTATTCAAGACAGTAAGAAAATTTTTCGGTGAGGCGATTGTAGTTACCCAGGAAATAGAAGACATTATTTCATCACCGGTTGTGAAGCAAGCAATCATCAATAACAGTGATTGCAAAATATTACTGGATCAGTCCAAATACCAAAACAAGTTTGAACAGGTACAGGAATTGCTGGGTTTAACGGAAAAGGAAAAAGCTTTAATACTTTCCATCAATAAGGCGAATGATCCTTCAAGAAGATTTAAGGAAGTATTTATTTCACTCGGAGGAATGATATCGAAGGTTTACAGAACAGAAGTTTCGCTGGAAGAATACCTGGCTTATACTACAGAAGAATCAGAAAAAGTGAAATTGCAAAATCATGCTGCAAAGTGGAATGGGGATATGCAGAAAGGGATTGCAGCAATGGCTGAAGAACTCAGAAATCAATCAAGAGCTTAAAATATCAAATCATGAAAACACTAATCTCCATTTGCAGCATTCTTTGCCTTTTGTTTATTACTTGTAAAGGAATAAGTAAAGATGATGTAAAGGTTTTCATCCCTGGTACTTATGTTCGCTTTTCGGAACATGAATTTGGAAAAGAGTATGATACATTAGTTATTTCTGAATTAAAAGATCAATATAAGATTACACGAAAATGGAAATACGAGCGGATACTAGATAGTGTGGCACAGGAACCAGAGTATAAACAGGCAATAACTACAGCCAATTATGAGAGTGAGCATAAGCTGTTGCATGAAAATGAAACAGGCAATACTCTTTCTTTTGACCCGGGAGAAAAAGTTCTTTTTATTGGGCCGACAAAATATCAAAAACTAAAATAAATCTTTTATGAAAAAGCTACTTGCCGTTGTGTTATTCGTATTGTGTTTTGTGGTTTCGCCGGTGCAAAATGCAAATGCCCAGATACCTATAATGGAGATCATAAAGCAAGCGATTACTAAAGTGATCGTGGCCGTGGATCTCAAAATCCAGCGATTGCAGAATAAAACTATCTGGCTGCAGAATGCACAAAAGGTTTTGGAGAATAAGATGTCAGAATTGAAACTGACAGAAATAAGTGATTGGGTAGAAAAGCAAAGAGCTCAGTATGCAAATTACTTTGACGAGCTATGGCGAATAAAAACCGCATTAGCATATTACCAGAGGATAAAAGATATTATAGAAAAACAGTTACAGTTAGTGAACGAATACAAAGGAGCCTGGGCATTATTTAAACAAGACAAAAATTTCACGGCAGATGAAATGGATTACATGCAAGAAGTTTATAATGGCATGATGGATGAAAGCATAAAGAATCTTGATCAACTTTCCCTTGTGATAAATGCTTTTGTAACTCAAATGAGTGACGCCAATAGAATGGAGATCATTAATGAGGTTGACCATAATCTGGATGAAAATCTTAATGATATGCGGGAGTTCAATAATCAGAACAAAATGATCAGTTTACAGCGGGCTTCTGAAAAGGGAGATATTGAAACTGTAAAAAAATTATACGGCTTATGAAAATATATAGCCTGATACTATCATTGGTTTTCTCAATCCTGGCAAATGCGCAAACGCTCGCAGAGTGGACACAACAAAAGAAAACGCAGATCCAATATTTGCTGGATCAGATTGCGGCTAACAAGGTTTCTATTGATTATCTTGAAAAAGGATATGAGATCGCAAGAACTGGATTGAATACTATTCAAAATATTAAGAAAGGTGACTTTAACCTGCATCGTGATTTCTTTGGTTCACTTGAAATTGTAAATCCAAAGATTAAGACTTACACACGAGTTGCTGATATTATAGCGTACCAGGTTCGCATTGTCAAAAATATCAGCAGAACGATTAAAAATCTTAAGGAAAGCGGGCAGTTCAATACCGATGAACTTGATTACAGTAAAGCAGTATTTGAAAACTTGTTGGACGAATGTGTAAAGAATGTGGATGAGCTCTATTTAGTCGTCACTTCGGATGAATTGCAAATGAGCGATGATGAAAGAATAAAACGTATTGATCAGCTTTACACAGATATGCAGGATAAATATTCTTTCTGTCAATCATTCAGCGAAGGATGTTCGGTTCTTGCAATACAGAGACTAAGTGAACAGATTGAAATTCTTATGAGTAAAAAATTAAATGGTATGCCCCCAACCCCTAAAGGGGAGTAAAAAAAGTTTTATGAGAAAGACAGCGATAATATTATTGACAATGTTAATGTGTCATGTTTCTTTTTCACAGTCTCAGGAAGCGCAGCAGTTGCTTTTGAATTGGGAAAAGCTAACGCAATTAAAGAAGATACTAAAGGATATGTACACAGGCTACAAGATTGTTCATAAAGGTTATACAACGATCAAAGATATTTCACAAGGCGATTTCACTTTGCATAAAGATTTCCTTGACGGCTTATTAGAGGTTAGCCCAGCTGTAAAGAAATATAAAAGGATAGCAGACATTATCAGTTATCAGTTACGGATCGTCAAAGGGTATAAAACCGCTTTCGATCAATTTAAGCTGAGCAAATATTTCACAACAGAAGAAATTGAATACCTCGGGAAAGTTTATACTAACCTGCTAAAGGAAAGTCTGAAATGTCTTGATGAACTGGGTATGGTAATTACGGCTGGCAAATTAAGAATGAGTGATGATGAAAGATTGCAAGCCATAGACAGAATTTATATAACGATAGTTGGACAGTTTTCTTTTTTACAGGATTTTAATAACAGCACGGCAGTTTTGTCGGTTCAGAGAGAAAAAGACCAGCAAGACATAGAGATTTCCAGGAAGCTTCATGATATAAGAGAGTAACAGGTTTTTTTGATAGCAAAAATGTGAGTATGAAATTGTGTGTAAGGATTGCTATAATAGCAACGGTTATCTTATTGTTCCCTCATTTGGGTTTTGCGCAGACAGGTTTTGCAGGAAGGATTCGCAGCCTTCATGAAGTCCTTGAGCAGCTTTATGATGATATGATGCCTTTGTGCAGCCGGTTGATCGGAGTCGGCCGGGGTATCGCCGGTTTTGCTGCCACCTGGTATATCGCTTCGAGAATTTGGCGTCATATTGCCAACGCTGAGCCAATTGATTTTTATCCTTTGTTCCGACCTTTTGTGCTCGGATTTGCTGTACTCATTTTCCCGTCTGTTATAGCCATGATCAATGGTGTAATGAAACCAACAGTTACAGGAACCAGGGCTATGGTAATTGATTCTGATGCCGCAGTTGCACAATTATTAAGGATGAAAGAAGAAGCAATTAAGAAAACAGCTTACTGGCAGATGTATGTAGGAACAACTGGATCAGGCGACAGGGATAAATGGTATAAGTATAATTATGGTGATAAAGGCGAAGGATGGTTGGAAACTATTGGTAATGACATCAAATTTGCTTCCGCCAAATTCTCTTACAATTTACGCAATTCTATTAAGCAATGGATGAGTGAAGTACTCAAAGTTTTATTTGAGGCTGCAGCTCTTTGTATAAATACTATACGAACTTTTTATCTTATTGTTCTTGCCATCTTAGGTCCACTTGTTTTTGGTCTTGCTGTCTTTGACGGTTTTCAACATACATTGACAGTTTGGCTTGCCCGCTATCTCAATATTTTTCTCTGGCTTCCTGTCGCTAATATTTTCGGTGGCATCATGGGCAAGATCCAGGAAAACATGCTTGCAGAAGATCTTCAACAAATAGCTACTAACGGAGATACTTTCTTCAGCACAACAGATACAGCCTACCTGATTTTTATGATCATTGGTATCATTGGCTATTTCACTGTTCCCTCAGTTGCAAATTATATCGTTCATGCAGGCGGAGGCAATACGTTGTTATATAAAGTAACCAATATGATGAGCACTTCTGGCCGCACAGTAATTCAGGGTGGCGCTTCAATGACAAGAGATGTATTGGGAGACGGATACAACAAGGTTGCCAGCAGCATGGCAAACTATGGCGCATCGGGAGGTTATTTCAACGATAATAAAAATAATTCAGGCAATTACATGAAAGATAAACTCTCCGGAAATAAATCATAAATCATGTTCAGTAAAACAAAGAAGATAGATACGGCCTTCCGGCATATAAAAATGTTTTCGATTGTGCTCGTTCTTGGGTGTATTTCGCTTGCTGCATATGCGCTATATACAAGCAATAAAACATTTTCAGAGTCACAACAAAGGATTTTCATTTTAGCAAATGGCAAAGCATTAGAGGCTTACGCAGCGGATCGAAAAGATAATGTCCCGGTTGAAGCAAGAGATCATGTAAAAATGTTTCATCATTATTTTTTTACACTTGATCCGGATGATAAAGTAATACAATCAAATATCACCAAAGCATTGTACCTGGCAGATGCATCAGCAAAACAGCAATATGATAATCTGAAAGAAAACAGTTACTATACCAATATTATTTCAGGCAATATTAGCCAGGAGATACAATCGGACAGTATCACAATCAATACTAATTCATATCCTTACTATTTCCAGTACAAAGGCCAACAGAAAATCATCAGGCCATCTACGATTGTTACACGCAGCTTAATTACAGAAGGTTATTTAAGAAATGTTTCCCGATCAGATAATAATTCACATGGGTTTTTAATTGAGCGATGGAAAACACTGGAAAATAAAGACATTAAAACTGAAAATCGTTGAGATGTTATTCGGAAAAAGAAATAGAAAAGCTAATGAGCATCCATTGAAGGATAAAGCGGCACGAGGAATTGCGAAGTTTTTATTGAGAATGCAAACAAAATTTTCAGAAATCATGAACGCAAATACAAAAAACATCCCGGTAAAGAGGTTAAAAATATTTTTAATCGCTTTCTGTTTGTTTGGTGGCGGATTCAGTATCTACTTAATAGCAGAAGCAATCTTCAAAGAAGATAAGCAGCAACCCCTAATAAAAATTGACAAGGTAAATGTTCCCAAATATTATGATCAAAGAGGTAGCGATGAATTAAAAACTGAACAATATGTGGATGAAGAAACAATCAGAAGCATTCAATCCTTTGAAAGATATATGGACAATCTTAAGCAAACTGAATCAGGTCGGAAACTGCATGACAGTATTTTGATGATAAGACCCGGATTAATGGACAGTATAAGGATGCTCAAAGAAATTTATAATTCACAAATAAAATGAGGTGTATGAAAAACGTGCAAAGATCGCAGGCATTCCTGCGGAAAAGAAAAATGATGATGGTATTACCGTTGTTAGTTGTCCCATTTCTTACAATGGCCTTTTGGGCGTTGGGTGGTGGCAATGCCGCAACTAATGAAAAAAAACAAACGAAGTTGCAGGGCCTGAATCTACAGTTACCTAATGCGAACCTAAAGGATGATAAATTGGCTGACAAAATGAGCTTTTATGACCAGGCTGATAAGGACTCAATGAAACTGGCAGAACAGATGCGTAATGACCCTTACTACCGGCACCAGGACAGCATGCAAAATGTCTATTTAAAGGAATTGGAGCAGGTTACTCAAAGTTCAGCGGAAAAGTTTAATCAATCTCCGGTTTTACAGAATAGAGGATTAAAGATTTCTCCTTATGATGAAACCAGGAGTCCAGCAGAAGAAAGAGTTATGAAAAAGCTGGCGGAATTAAATAATACACTTAATCAACCTGACCAAAATATTTCAGACGATGATATGATGGGCCGGAATAAGAGTATGACGAATTTGGGTTTTGGAAATGACGTTGACAAGTTGGAAAATATGATGCAGACTTTGAACAAAAGTAACGGCGACGATCCTGAGATAAAGCAGTTAGACGGAACACTGGAAAAGATATTGGACATCCAACATCCCGAAAGAGTAAAGGACAGGATCAAGGAAAAATCTTTGAAGAATAAAGAGGTCGTATTTCCAATAACAAAAAGACCTAAAGAGGAAAACATCAGTTTGTTGGACACCGGCAAGAAAAATCCGGATAAAGAATCTGCATTTTTTGGATTGTTTGATGAATCATCTCTCGATGAAAACAATGCCATTGAAGCTGCTGTACACGAGAATCAAATATTGGTAAATGGAGCGGTTGTAAAACTTCGTTTATTGAATGATGTATATATCAATGGGTCTTTAATTCCCAAAGGAAATTTTGTATTTGGCATCGCATCATTGAATTCTGAGCGGCTCGAAGTTGAAATTAATTCCATTCGCTACAATCAATCCTTATATCCTGTAAAACTTTCAGTATACGATATAGACGGCCTTCCCGGCATCTACATACCTGGCGCAATTACCCGCGATGTGGCTAAACAATCTGCAGACAACAGTTTGCAGTTTATGGAGCTTTCTACGATGGATCCATCTTTTAAAGCTCAAGCTGCAACTGCGGGTATTGGCGCCGCCAAAACCCTGCTTAGCAAAAAGGTGAAACAGGTAAAAGTAATGGTGAAAGCAGGTTATAAGGTGCTACTAAAGGATAAGAATATTCAACAATAATTTTTTTAATCTAAAACAAAATTTATGAAACAATTTGTGTGTTTGGTCTGTGGGTGCTTTCTAGTCGTTTTGGGATTCGCACAACCAGTTTCTTTAAGTATTTCCAAAGATAAAACGACCAGCTTAATATTTCCTTTTTCGATTCGTCATGTGGACAGGGGAACAAAAGATGTTTTGGTACAACCAGTGAAAGAAGCTGATAATATTTTATTGGTGAAAGCGGCAACAGAAAACTTTGCGGAAACCAATTTAAGTATTGTAACAAATGATGGCAGTGTTTATTCATTCGTTGTAAATTTTGATAACAGACCGCCGGTTTGGGTTTATCACTTACCAGCAAATAATAAAGAAACACTGGCGACTTACGCCAAAGGTATTTTAGACAATTCCAGAACCATGCACGGTATAAAAGACGAAAGCTGGGATATGTCTGCGACTGTTACAGGAATTTATATTAAAGATGATGTTATTTATTACCAGATGCAGTTTGAAAATGAAAGTCCAATCGATTACGATATTGATCTGTTGCGATTTTATATCAGGGATAAAAAGAAAGGCAAACGGACTGCGATCCAGGAAACTGAACTAAAGCCGTTATATATAGCAGGAAACACTTCCCAGGTCAAAGCAAACAGCCATAACATAATCGTCGTCTCACTGGAGAAATTCACCATTCCGGATGCCAAATACCTGGCTATTCAAATAATGGAAAAGAATGGCGGAAGGCATTTACTGATGAAGGTGAACAATAAAAAGATCATTAAAGCAATTAGCCTGCCTGATCTGCGATGAAACCTGACCATGTTATATCATCTGAGGTATTAGAAATTGTCCAGTTAGCAATAAATCGTAATGAGAACTGGATGGCATACAACAACTCGCTTTACTTTATAGATAAGCATGACGTGCACTTTTTCAAAGAAAAAACTACCGCTGAAGAGTTTGCAGCTGATAATATTAGTGATTATGACCATTTCAATATCATCAAGGTTCAATCTATTGCCGATGTACTAAGGCAAATTCCATACGGCGAAGTACTAAATAAACAATTAAATAATTTATCAAGTAAAACTTTATCAATCATGAATGAAAAAAATTTTGAGTATTTGAAAGACAATATCAAATACATGGGTTTTGGCGAAAAGCAAAATGATTCGCTTGAACAGCATTTAAAGGAAGGAAAAGAATCATTCCAATTAAGATTTAATACAGAGGTCAATAAAAAACCCTTTGAAGCTGTATTGCAGTTCCGTAAATCTGACAATTCGGACATGTATTTCTTCAATAGCTATCAGGCATCATTGAAAAGAAGTAACAACGAAAAAGTAGATCAAACGTTTTATCTGACCAAGGGCAAAGGCGTTACTGCGAAAGAAGCGTATAATCTTTTAGAGGGCCGGGCCGTCTTTAAAGAACTTAGTAATAAAGCCGGCGAACCGTATAAGGCATGGATACAACTTGATTTCGACAATAAGGATAAGAACAATAATAATGAAGTAAAGCAGTATCACGAGAACTACGGTTATGATTTAAAAGCTGCAGTAGGAAAATTTTCTGTAGCAGAAATGGATGGCGGTGAAAAAGAAAAGTCTTTGATGCATTCACTTCAGAAAGGGAATATACAATCTGTGACTATTGGACTAAATGGAGAATCTCAGAAAATGTTTATTGAAGCTAATCCGCAGTACAAAACCGTTAACATTTTTAACAACAAAATGCAGCGGCTCAATCAGGAACAGCGCCTCGGCATATTGGAAAAGCAGTCTGTGAAAGAATTGAAGGAAGAAAAAGTAATCACGGAAGATAAAAGCCAGGACATAAAACAAGACACTAAAAAATCAGCAAAGCAAAAGCCCGCTGATGACCTGGATAAGCCAAAAAAAAAGAACTCCCGTAAAAAGGGGCTTTCCATGTAAAGAGAGCTGAACGATTTATTTTTTTGTAATAAGAAATGTGAGTTATGTCGATTGAGATAGTTACAAAAGAAGATCTACACGCATTCAGGATGCAATTGTTGAACGATATTCGACAACTCCTAATTCCGCAAGAAGCAAAGCTGATCAAGCCCTGGCTAAAAAACGCCGAAGTAAAAAAGCTATTGGGAATTTCTTCGAATACCATTCAACGATTACGGATTGCCGGTAAACTCCGCTCATCTAAAGTGGGCGGAGTTCATTATTACCGTTATGAGGATATTGAAAAATTATTGAATAGCGACGCAGCTTAAATGAAAGAGTTATGGAACAAGTAAAAGAGCTGACAAGTTTTTATTCGGCTATAAAGAGTGATCCCAGGATTGGAACGACGCATATCAGTTTATATATGGCGTTGTTTCAATTCTATAATCTGAATAAATTATCAAATCCAATTCTAATTACCAGGACAGCGGTAATGGAAGTGGCAAAGATCAGCGGATTGGCGACTTATCATAAGTGTATGAAGGATTTGGTTGAGTTTGGGTATATACAGTATCAGCCGTCTTATAACCCAGCTATTAGTAGCCAGGTGTATTTGTTGAAAATATAAATACCTTACAATCTGGCAATTTTTCAGCAGAAATCGTAAGCTGAAAAAAGTCGTATTTAAGCATTTGCTTAAATAACAATTTCCGCCTATCTTCGCCTCATGAATAATAATGAAACCTGTATTAGATTATTTGCAGACCATGAGCAAATAAAAAATTGTAAAGAAAAACTAAAGACGGCTCAGAGGTCATTCGTAAGTCTTTCAAATATTCTTGCTCTAGCAGGTAATGAAGTGAGATTGAAAATCCTTTACTTACTTGAAGAAGAAAAAGAATTATGCCCCTGCGACCTTGCCGATATTTTGAGCATGACCATTCCTGCGGTATCACAGCATCTTAGAAAATTAAAAGATGGAAATATTGTAGAAGCAAGAAAAGAGGGGCAAACAATTTATTATTCTCTTACACAAGAAAACTTAAAGATATTACGACCTTTCTTTAAGCACATCAATCAACAAACTCAAAAACTGGAAACGGTATGATAAGTTTAAAGTCGACAGGAACATTCACCAGTGCAGGTGTTTTGTCTGCTATTGCAGCTTCCCTTTGTTGTATTACACCTGTTATCGCCTTGCTTGCCGGTAGTAGCAGCATTGCTGCAAATTTTTCATGGATAGAGCCTGCAAGACCTTATATGATCGGTTTATCTGTTGCGGTCCTTGGCCTGGCCTGGTATTTAAAATTGAAACCTGCTAAAACAAATGATATGGATTGCAATTGCGAAACAACAAAGAAGGCTTCCTTCTTTCAGTCAAAGACATTTTTAGGTATCGTTACCTTGTTTGCTATCCTGATGATGGCTTTCCCGCTGTATGCAAAAATATTTTACCCGTCACCAAAAACAAATTCAATTACCCTTGCCGCAGTTGACAACAAACAACAGGTAAAGTTTTCCATACAAGGCATGACCTGTGAGGCTTGTGAAGAACATGTAAACAATGAACTCGCTAAAGTAAACGGAGTACTTGCTTATAAAACTTCTTATGCTTCCCGAAGCAGCTTGGTCAGTTTTGATAACTCAAAAGTTGATGTAAAGACAATTGAAGCCGCCATCAATAAAACAGGTTACAAAGTAAAAAGTTATGATCTAATGAGTGCATCAGATAAAGCCGTTTCATTTTATGAAGCTCCCTTGGTTTGTCACGCTGCGCCTTCAATTGGCTGTGGTAGTAAAGCAAAGTTCATGTTAGTTGACCTTGAAAAACATACTGAGGCAGTTGAAGGTGCATGGTTAAATAAAAAAGGAACAGTAGTAGCAGTACAATGGAATGCAAAAACCGATGATAGCAAAAAAGATGAGATCATTGAAACAGTTAGCGATGCTCATAGTATTGAGCTTGCCGCTTTAACTTCAACGGAAGCAAAAAGTTTTGCAAAAACATTTCCTAACAACAGCGAATGGTTCAAGAGCAAAGAAGTTGATAAACTAAGTGAGGAAGAAGCCCAGATCATTGCAAAGAATACTATTGATGGTTATAAAAAGGAAGGATTGGTAAAACTATCTTTTGAAAAGCAATTTCAGGCAGACATTGCAAAGATCTATGAGGAATTGTTTCTCTCTATTTTATCTTACAAAGACTTGACTACTGAAGCATATAACAAGGTAGAAGAAAAGATACAGCTAGCAGGAGAAAAATATGTAGGTAAAGGTAAGATGCCCAAACCTGAGCTCTGTATATCTGACGAGAAATGCGAAAAAGAAAAATGCGAAAAAGGCAGCGGAAAATCTTGCTGCGACAAAGGTGAATAAACATGGAAAAAACGGTAATACTACAATCAACAATCACTTGTCCTGAATGCGGCTTTCGGAAAGAAGAAATAATGCCAACAGATGCTTGTCAATATTTCTATAGATGTACGAGTTGTGAAACGGTGCTAAAGCCAAAGCCAGGTGATTGTTGTGTGTTTTGCAGCTATGGAACTGTTGCCTGCCCACCAATACAAATGAATAAATCCTGTTGTGCATAGCCTTATAACACTTCAAATTATTCTGATCAAACCTACAAAGGGCGTAGATTTTGGATTACAAAAAGGCTCTGGTAATAATTATGAAACAATTCAAAAACAGAGATCTGATGACCAGGATTTATTGTTTAAGTTTCCAGTTAACGTAAAAGGCGAAAGGGATAAAGACCCTCTTCCAAAATTTTCTGGACATTTTGTTCATGGTCCCGCTACTTCTAAATTTATTTATATTGATATAGGAACTTGTGCAGGACAAACAAATACTTGCTGGTCAAGAAGACTTAAAATCCCTTTGACTGGAATTACCTGGGAGGATATAGATAAATTAATTGCTCACCCCGATCTTATTTTAGAAACAATTGTTCCAGGCACCGGACGAGATGGTGGACCCAATTGCGCAACAGTAAAACCATTTGATGGTTGGCATACTAAGTAATCACAATTTATACCATGAGAAGTGAAGAAGAAGTAATAACTCTAATCTTGAATATAGCTAATGCTGATGACAGAATTAGAGCTGTTTTACTTAATGGTTCAAGAGCAGACCCAAAAGCTGTAAAAGATATTTTTCAGGATTTCGATATTGTTTACATAGTTAAAGAAATTGATGACTTTTTACAAGAACATTCATGGATAGATGTTTTTGGTGAAAGATTGATCTTACAACTACCCGATGAAATGACAATTGGGGAAAAAGACAATCACTCTTTTCATTACCTAATGAGATTTAAGGATGGAAACAGAATTGATTTAACACTCTTTCCATTTGACAAATTCGAATCCCGATATAAACAGGATAGCCTGACAATTCTACTATTGGATAAAGATAATCTCTTTGAAAAACTGCCGCTGTCAAGCGACATTGACTATCTTATTAAACGACCTACTGAAAAGGAGTTTACTGACTGTTGCAATGAATTTTGGTGGGTAAGCACACATGTTGCAAAAGGACTTTGTAGAAAAGAAATTACTTATGCAAAAGAAATTTTTGAAATTCCTGTTCGGGCAATGTTTCTAAAAATTATTGAATGGTATATTGGAATACAGACAGAGTTTACTGTATCATTCGGAAAAGGAGGACGAAATATGAAACATCACATTTCCTCTGATCTTTACAATAGAATTCTCTCTACTTATCCAGACAGTAACATTAACAATATCTGGAACTCTTTATTTGTGATGATAGAGATTTTCAGAAGTCTTGCAGGTACAATTGAACAGATAATGAACTTTAAGTACAATAAAGACGAAGAACAGAACGTGATAGATTATTTGAAAAGGATTTATGCAACGACAATGGAAAAATAATCTGTCATTAACAAAGTATTTGTGCCCGTGTTCTAAACATTGGATTTGAATACTAATCATTCCTAAAAATGGAAATATCGAAACAAAGTGTATTGTACTACATAATGTAATTTTGAACATGCATCTTTACATAAAAAATATGGTCTGCAATCGTTGTATTATGGTTGTGAAGCAGGAATTTGAGAAAGCTGGATTAAAGCCCGCAGAAGTGAAGATGGGGGAAGTCGAACTAAACAATCTGCCTTCCGAAAATGAGCTTCTAAAAATTAATTCCCGATTACAAGAATTAGGATTTGAAATACTCGATAATCAGAAACAAAAAATGATTGAAAGAATAAAAAACCTGTTGATCGATAAAATTCAATCCGGTGAGATCGAAGAACATTTTATTCTCTCAAATTTTCTGAGCAAAAAACTAAATAAAGAATACTCACAGCTCAGTCGTTTATTTTCAGAAGTTGAAGGTATGACGATTGAGCAATTCTTTATTCAACAAAAAATTGAAAAGGTAAAGGAATGGATCGCTTATGATGAGCTAACTTTAAGTGAAATTGCCGGGAGACTCGGATATAGCAGTGTAGCCCATTTATCTGCTCAATTTAAAAAAGTAACCGGGTTAACACCAAGTCATGTTAAGAAACATGGAACTAATAATCGCAAATCACTCGATAATATATAAACCATGAAACCGCTTTCCTTAATTCTCAGTTCATTATTTTTTCTTTCAGCTTGCACGGATGAAAAACCTGATGTAGCAAGTACAATTATTGGTGAAGGTCAAATGCCGAATATCGCAAGAGATAAATCCGGCAATATTCATCTTGTTTTCGGAAAGGGAGATAGTATTCTGTATTGTTATTCTTCTGATAAAGGAAAGACATTTTCCACTTCTTCTGTGATCTCAGTTATTCCAAAGCTGGCTGCTTCGCATATGAGAGGCCCACAAATTGCAGCGACGGCAAAAGGGCTATCGGTTACAGTATGTAATAATCCTGGCGATATTTTTTCATTTACTAAAAATAAATCTGGTGAATGGGATCAAACGGGAAGAGTAAATGATATAGATACGGTTGCTAAAGAGAATTTAATGGCTTTATCAGCCGACGGTGATAATGCTTTTGCTATATGGCTTGATCTTCGGGATGGTCATAATAAAATATTTGGGGCTAAATCAAATGATGGAGGGAATACGTGGTCAAAGAATTTCCTGATCTATGCCTCACCTGATACGACGGTATGTGAATGTTGTAAACCTTCGGTACAAGTAAAAGGAGATAATGTTTATGTAATGTTCCGCAACTGGCTAAACGGGAACAGGGATTTGTATTTGATTCAATCATCTGATAATGGAAATACATTTGGGCAAGCGCAAAAATTGGGCAATGGTAGCTGGGCATTGAAGGGTTGCCCAATGGATGGTGGAGGAATTGCAATTAACAATATCGGAAATCCCGAAACGGTTTGGAATCGAAAAGGTGTAATATATGCCTGTGAGCCTGGCAAAGAAGAAAAAGAGTTAGGAAAGGGCAAAAATTGCACAATCGAATCTGTAAATGGTAAAAATGTTTATGCCTGGGTAGAAGATGGTGAAATAATTATATTAAAACCACGCGGCATGAAAAAGAATTTAGGCAAAGGACATCTCCCAGTAATAAAAGCGATCAATAACGAGCATATCCTCTGCGTGTGGGAAAACGATAAACAGATACATACATCCATCGTGGAATTGTAGCGCAAAGTTCTATAAATGATTTCCATAATTGTGTAACAGCTATCGCCTGTAACTAAAATAACTTTGTGTCAGAAATTAGAATAAATGACACATACATATAATGTCAGCGGAATGACATGTGGCGGTTGCCAGGCAAAAGTTCAGAGCCTTTTATCAAAAGTCAAAGGCGTGAAAAATGTTATGATTGATCTTGCCAAAGGTCAGGTAGCGATTAACATGGATAAGCACATATCAACCCCCGAATTAGCAGAAGCATTAAAGGAATATCCGAAATATCAGATCAGTGAATCAAATCATAATTATCATAATACAACTGCTGATTCCAGTGACGAGGAAATAAAATCATGGATCGAGATCTACAAACCGATATTATTGATCTTTGGCTATATAGTTGGTGTGACAGTCTTAACTGAAGTCGTGAGCGGAACATTTATATGGCATAGATGGATGGGACACTTCATGGCAGGATTCTTTTTGATATTCTCTTTTTTCAAACTACTTAATCTGAAAGGTTTTGCTGAGAGTTACAGTATGTATGATATTGTGGCGAAGAAATGGAAAGGCTGGGGTTATATCTATGCGTTTACCGAGCTGATTTTAGGAATTGCATTTCTAACAAGGTTTAATCCTCTAATTACAAATGCGGTAACTTTTATAGTGATGAGTGTTAGTATAGTTGGAGTTTTGCAAAGTGTATTTAATAAAAGAAAGATCAAATGTGCTTGCCTGGGCGATGTGTTTAATTTACCAATGAGTACCATTACAATTATAGAGGATGCTCTAATGATTGGAATGAGTGCTGTAATGCTGTTAACTTTGTACTAATGACCTTTGCAAAATCAATAGAAAGTTTCTTTTGGAAAATTTTCAAAACACTCTTTGTGAGAAAAAAGGATTGCTGTAAATGAATTTTGTGAGATCCAGATCGAGGAAAAAATTGCCGGGGCAGTATGATTTTCAGGTTTTTATCATACAGTATTTGCTTTTAGGCTATAAGGCTTGAATTTTGCTACAAAATCAATAATCTATAAAAGAATTACAAGATTGTATAAACTTTAAGTTAGGTTGCTTAGTAATTTTGGTAAGGCGAATATGATTCATCAGCAGAAATATAAGGTCAAAGCAATATTTCTTCTATCTGTTTTTTCTTTAAATACAGTAGTGGGTTTTGCCTGTTCAGTCGGCGCAGATATGGGTTTTAATTCTAAACCTCATCATGGTGAAGAATCAACTGAGGCTGTTGTTCATATTCATCCTGATGGTAAGGAGCATATACATTACGAGAAAAAGAATAGCCAGGACCATAAGAAAACACAGCATCACGATCAGGCGAATAATCATCATAAGTCTAAAGAGGGAAAAGATAATTGTTGCAATGACCAGGTGTTGAAATTTGAGCAACTCGATAAATCCGTTCCCTATTCTTTAAAAATAATTCATCCAACTTTTTTAATAGTTTTCATTGATGCTTTTTACAATGTTGCTCTTCCTACCTCAGACATTGTTAAAAACATTAAACAGTTTGTCCGAAGTTACCATCCGCCTATATCAAGTATTCGCATAGCAATTCAGTCTTTCCAGATTTGATTTAATGTTTTATTGAATCAACGTGGCAATGCCATGTCTTAATTATCATTTAAAACATTAAATCACTTAACATGAAAAAAATAATTTTTGCAGCAGTAGCTTTCTTTGCGGCAGTATTTGTTCAAAAAGGAATTGCCCAGGATAGTACAGAACAACGTCAGTTCTCTCAACTACTCACTCAATATTACCAGCTCAAAGATGCCTTAGTCGCAGGAAATGGAAATAATGCTTCCACTAAAGCACAGGAGTTTATAAAAACGGCAAATAGTATAGACTATAAACTCATTTCCGAAGACAATATCAATGCATTGCTAAAAGATGCTACACCTATTTCAGAAACTAAGGATATTAACAAGCAACGTGAGCATTTTGCTAATCTTTCAAATAATATGGCAACATTGGCCAAGACTGTATGGCTCACAGGCGATCCCATTTACAAGCAATATTGTCCAATGAAAAAGGCAAACTGGCTTAGTAGTGAAAAAGCAATCAAAAATCCTTACTACGGTAATGCTATGCTCACCTGTGGCAAAGTTGTAGAGACAATAAATCAATAATCATAACTGAGAGTGAAGCCCTGGGGATAAATTCCGGGTTACTCATATTATTAAACATTAAAATCAATTAAGATGAAAACATATTTTTCAATATTACTTATGTCAGTTTCTATGGCCTTTGTAGCCTGCAGTAACAATAATTCTAAAGAAACCAGCACGACTAATTCAGAAACTGCATCCGAATCTCCAAAAAGCAATAATGATGTACAAAAAAATACAGGGACGATAAATGATGTTATTACCCACTATCTCCATTTGAAGAATGCTCTTACTAAAGATAACGGAAGCGAAGGCGCAGCAGCTGCAAAAGAAATAAATGAGGCCCTTGTAAAAGTTGATGAATCAAGTTTAACTCCTGAACAAAAGAAAATATATACCGATTTGAAGGATGATATAAAAGAACACGCAGAACATATTGGGTCAAATGGGTCGAACATAGAACATCAAAGGGAACATTTCGATCTTTTGAGCAATGATATGATTGATCTTGTTAAAGCCACTGGAAGTTCTCAAACATTATACAAAGACTTTTGTCCAATGTATAACAACAAAAAAGGTGCTTCATGGCTTAGCGAAACAAAAGAGATCAAAAATCCATACTATGGTAAAGAAATGCCAAAGTGCGGCGTAGTAAAAGAAGAGATTAAGGCAAAAGGATGAGGCGACTAAAAATAATATTGTTAGGTCTGTTGATTGTGTTAGTTCTTATACAGTTTATTCAGCCTGCTCATAATAAGAGTAGCGAAATATTATCAACACATCTAACAAAAACAACCAACGTTCCTGGAAATGTTCAAAGCATTTTAAAGACCGCTTGTTATGATTGTCACAGTAACAATACAGATTATCCCTGGTATTCACGTATTCAGCCTTTTGGATGGATACTGGCAAGACATATTAGAAACGGGAAGGCAGAACTTAATTTCAATCAGTTTGGTTCGTACTCGTTGAGAAGACAAATAAGCAAACTGAACGGAATTGGAAATAGTGTGAAGGATGGAACAATGCCTTTGAACTCTTATACAATGATCCATAAAAGTGCCCGGCTTTCAAAAGAAGATAAAACATTACTTATTGATTGGGCTGTAAGAACAAAAGACAGTTTAAGCTCGAACAAATAAAAAAGAAGAAAATGAAAAAGATATTTCTCGTCGCTTTAATGATCACTGCATATTTTTTTGCTGACGCTCAGACCAAAGTCATTTATACTTGCCCCATGCATCCTCAGATACAAAAAGACAAGGCTGGTAAATGTCCTATATGTGGAATGACCCTTGTGAAAAAAACGATGAAAGTCACTCCCCCTAAAGCTGTTCCTAAAAAACAGGAGGATATGAATATGCCGACGAAAGATACCTCTCAAAAAATGGACATGAAAGACATGAAAAAGGATAGCACACAGGGTATGAAAATGGATAGTATGCAAGACATGAATATGGATAACTTGGATATGGCAAAAGCCAACTTAGTACCAATGAAATTTATTACCAATAATAATCCGCCCCGAACAGTGGTTTACCATTTATATATACGGGATACTATTGTAAACTTCGGTAAAAAACAAAAACGGGCTATTGCTGTGAATGGTCAAATACCTATGCCGACACTTACATTCACTCAAGGCGATACGGCAGAGATATGGGTACATAATGAATTAAATGAAGAAACTTCTTTGCATTGGCATGGTTTGTTTTTACCAAACAAAATGGATGGTGTTCCGTTTTTAACTCAAATGCCTATCAAACCCCACTCAACTTATTTATATAAATATCCTATCGTTCAGCATGGCACCCATTGGTATCATAGCCATAGCAAATTACAGGAACAAATAGGAATGTACGGTGCGTTTATCATGAACAAACGAAAAGAATGGGACATACCTACCATTCCGGTTATGTTAAGCGAATGGACAGATATAAAACCGGAAGAAGTTCATCGAAGCCTTAGGAGCGCAACAGACTGGTTTGCCATTAAAAAAGGATCTACTCAAAGTTTTGCGGAAGCTATTAAGAAAGGTCATTTCAAAACTAAGATCACCAACGAATGGAAACGAATGAACGCTATGGATGTGAGTGACGTGTATTATGACAACTTCTTAATCAACGGGAAAAATCAAAATGAACAGCCTCAATTTAAAGCTGGGGATAAAGTAAGACTCAGGATAGCCAATGGCGGTGCATCAGATTATTTTTGGCTTTCTTACTCGGGCGGCAAAATAATTGTAGTGGCTACTGATGGCAATGATGTAGAGCCTATAGAAGTAGATCGGTTAATAATTGCTGTATCGGAAACCTATGATGTTGTAGTAACCATTCCGGAGAATAAGAGTTATGAATTCCTGGTAACACCTGAGGACCGCACTAAATCAGCATCGTTATGGTTGGGCAGCGGTGAAAAAGTATTTGCCGCCAGACTTCCGAAGTTAAAATATTTCGAGGGCATGAAAATGATGAATGATATGATGGATATGAAAGGAAATATGATCGAAATGGAAGGGATGGAAATGAGTCACCAGGTAATGGACATGAATACCGTAATGTATCCGGAAATAACCGGGCCTGAAAATACAAAGGATGCTATGAAAGCTGGCAATATGCAAAACATGAAAATGAATGGGAAGGAAATGCAGATGGACCATTCTGGTCACAACATGGCTAACATGGATATGAATAACGGAGATATTGTAACGCTTAATTATGGAATGCTGCGAGCCCCTGAAAAAACTGTCTTGCCGGATGGCCCGTGGCGGACATTAAACTTTAGTTTAACTGGCAATATGAACCGCTATGTATGGAGCCTTGATAATAAAGTCGTTTCTGAAAGCGATAAGATTTTAATTAAGAAAGGGGAAAATTTAAGAATAATCCTTTTCAATAACAGTATGATGAGACATCCGATGCATTTACATGGGCACGATTTCAGGCTATTAAATGGTCAGGGTGATTATGCTATTATGAAAAATATCATAGACATTATGCCAATGGAAAGAGATACAATCGAATTCAATGCATCTGAGGCGGGCGGGGACTGGTTCTTCCATTGTCATATTTTATATCACATGATGAGTGGAATGGGCAAAGTTTTCAGTTATGACAATCCGCTTGTTGACAAAACAGATATTAAAAGTGAAAAGGTAGCCAGGCGTGGTTTGAATTCCGATGACCGGCATTTTCACTCGATGGGAAGACTTGGTATTGAAACTAATGGTAGTGATGGTGAGTTTATGCTTGCACAGACACGTTGGAAAGTTAGTACGCTTTGGCATTTAGGATATCACGACATGCATGGTTATGAAAGCGAAACAATGCTTGGGCGGTATTTCGGCAGAATGCAGTGGTGGTTCCCATATGTCGGTTTTGATTATCACTACAAAGAGGAAGGAGGTCCCAAAAATATTTTTGGCAGCGAAGAAAAGAATTTGTTTGGCCAGGTGAGTAATAAAAATAATCGAAGCACAGTAGTTGCAGGTATTGCTTATACATTGCCAACACTTACGATTGCAGACTTTAGAGTTGATGGTGATGGAAAATTACGGTTTCAATTATCAAGGGAGGATATCTCCATCAGCCCGAGATTGCGTTTTAACTGGATGATAAATACTGACAAAGAATACATGGCTGGGTTCAGGTATATAGTTTCAAAATATTTTTCTTTATCTACCCATTATGACAGTGATATGGGCCTTGGTGCAGGCGTTACTATAACATATTAGCATTTCAAACAATTATTCCTAATTATAAATCAGGAATTATGAATCATGAACACCACAAAAGCTCGTCAGAGACACATAGCATGCCCAGCAAACAGTATAAAAAACTCTTTGTAATGGCGTTGCTCTCTTTTATCTGTATGTATATACTCATGTATTCAATGGTAGATATTTTTTCAAACGTAATCCCCAATGTAAACCAATTCTTCATGGCAGGACTCATGACCATGCCAATGATCATACTTGAGCTAGCGATAATGAGTAGTATGTACATGAAGAAGAAATTGAATGTAGTAATCCTTGCCGTAAGCTTTATTGCATTAATTGGTTTCTTTTTAGGCATCAGGTATCAGGCATCTGTAGGCGATAAGCAATTTCTAAAATCCATGATTCCGCACCATGCGGCCGCAATTTTGATGGCCGGAAAAGCAAACATAAAAGACCCTGAAATAAAAAAACTGACTGAACAGATTATTTCAAGCCAACAGGCAGAAATTGAACAAATGAAAGCTAAGTTGAAAGAATTGAAAAAGTAATATTTATTTCTTAACCATAAAAACCAGGATTATGAGTCATGAACAAAATCAAGGATTAATTGACACATTGGCAAAATGTGCCGCAGAATGTAATCATTGTGCATCAGCATGTCTTGATGAAAAGGATGTAAAAATGTTAGCTCGCTGTATTAAGCTCGATATTGATTGCGCTGAAATATGCAGCTTGGCGGCATCATTCGTATCAAGAGGATCAGAACATGCAGAACATCTATTGCATGAATGTGCAGAAATATGTAATGAGTGTGCTAAAGAATGCGAAAAGCATAGTCACATGGATCATTGCAAAAAATGTGCAGAGGTTTGCAGAGCTTGCGCTGAGGCTTGTCACTCAGGAGTAGCAGCATGAGTGGATAAGGGTGCGGGAAAGTTCCTGCATCCTTATTTAAAAAACGATTTATTTATCATTTAAATTTAAAAAATATGAACTCCAAAATCAAATTATTAGTTATAGCAATTATGGTTGTAAGCTTTTTTGCAAGTTGTAATAATGATACAACTACAACAAGTGAGAATAAAAAAGACAATTCTACTTCTGAAACTTCCATTGCAGCAAAGGATACTATGAATAACATGGACAATAAGAGTATGGCTAATAATCTTATGACTTCAATGAATTCTATGATGGATAAAATGAAGAATATGAAAATGACTGGCGATTTTGATATTGACTTTGCCAATATGATGATTGAGCATCATCAGACTGCTATTGATATGAGTGAACAGGAAGTCAGTTCAGGCAAGGATGATAAAATAAAAAGTATGGCTCAAAACATCATTACTTCACAAAAGGAAGAAATAATCAAACTCCGTGATTTTGTAAAAACTTACAAGGCTTCCGGAATGAAACATGGTGAAGGAGAATTGCAAAAATCAATGTCGGACATGGAGAGCAAGATGAAGAACATGCAAACAATCGGCGATATGGATAAAGATTTTGCTATGATGATGATTGAGCATCATGAAAGCGCAGTATCAATGTCGAAAAAACAACTAACTAATGGAATGAGCGAGAAGCTGAAACAAATGGCCCGCAAAATGATTACAGACCAGAATAAAGAGATCAAGGAGTTTAAAGCCTGGTTAGATAGTAAAAAATAGAATAATAATTTAAACCAGACTTAATTAATAATCGCTTTTGGAGGTATAAAGGATATAGACGAGAATTAAAGCACCAATTATTGAAAGAATAATTGGTTTAGACCTTTTGTAGCTTCTTGTTTTATAAATATCGTACAAGATGCTAAAGAGAACAATGGCAAGACCAATAAAAAGTAGTATTCTGAACATAGAAAAATTGATATGTACATTACTGTTGCAGCTAAAATCATACCCAGTAAAACTTATTGATCAATAAGAATCAAATTCTGGCTATGCTCTTAATGATTTAAGTCATAGATTCTTGTGACCTGTATCAGAAAAATATCAAGCAAACTGTAACATCTTTGACATATATAAAACATTTTAGTTATAGTTTTGTATTATAACATGAAGAAATTTGTTGTAGCCATATTAGCCATTCTATATTTAGGTACTTCGGTAAGTGCCACAATTCATCTTCATTATTGCATGGGTAAGCTTGTCGATTGGAGCTTGTGGCATAATGATAGTTCAAAATGCGGCACTTGCGGAATGGAAAAAGGTCACAAGACAACTGATGACGGTTGCTGCAAAGATGAATACAAATACGTAAAGAATACGACCGATCAAAAAACCACAGAGTACACAATTCAGACACTTCAAGTTTTAGCAACTTCCACATCATCTTTTTATAATAATGAACTTGATCATTTTCATAATACATCTCAAAATTGCCCTACCAACCACGCACCTCCTATAAATAATGATGTAGGAATTCTTATCCGCAACTGCGTTTTCCGTCTTTAAGGTTTGTAAGTCCATTGAAGCCGGGCAATAATACATTGCCGGGCTATAAGCATTTGTATTACATTTTTAATATTCAAATTATTTATATGAAAAAGTTTATGATGCTGTTGATAGCAGCTTTATCTATCAGTACTGTTTCTGTGTTTGCCCAGGAGAAAGCAGGCAAAAAAGATACAACTCAACATTCGGTTTTGTATTCCTGCACCATGCATCCAAATGTAACAAGCGATAAACCAGGTCAGTGTCCAGAATGCGGTATGGATTTATCTCTTTCCAAAAAAGAAGATATGAAAAAACAGGTAACTAAAACTTATACCTGCCCTGTCCATTTGGATGTTGTCAAGCATGACCCCGGTAAATGTCCACAGTGCGGAAGAAAACTTAATCTTTCCCCCAAAGAGCAGATGAAAGCAGAAGTAGTGAAGTTATATACATGCCCTATGCATCCGGAAGTAGCGCTTGATAAAGAAGGTAAATGCCCAAAATGCGGAATGGTTTTAAAGGAGAAGAAGACTGATAATTCAAGCCATAAAAATTAATTTTTCTTGTAACACAATTGATAGTTACATAAAGCTAAAAACATGGTCCGTATATTAATTCAGCTGGCCCTCCGCAACAGACTTATCGTCCTGCTTTTTGCAGGTGGCCTGTTTGTGTGGGGCCTTTATTCCATTCGGCAAAATCCCATTGATGCAATTCCAGATTTGTCAGAAAACCAGGTGATCGTTTTTACTGAATGGATGGGCCGCAGCCCTCAAGTGATAGAAGACCAGGTAACATATCCATTGGTAAGTAATCTGCAGGGTATTCCGAAAATCAAAAACATTCGAGGCACTTCTATGTTCGGGATGAGTTTTGTATATGTGATTTTTGAAGACAATGTAGACATCTATTGGGCAAGAACAAGAGTGTTGGAAAGATTGAATTATGCACAACGTTTATTGCCACAAGAAATAACTCCAACGTTGGGACCTGATGGCACAGGTGTAGGCCATATTTTCTGGTATCATTTGAATGCACCTAAAATGGATTTGGGTGAACAAAGGGCCTTGCAGGATTGGTATATAAAGTTTGCACTACAAACAGTGCCTGGTGTCGCTGAAGTGGCATCGTTTGGAGGATTTGAAAAACAATATCAATTAGTAGTTGACCCGGTAAAGTTACAGTTCTATAACATTTCTCTGATGGACGTGATGAATAAAGTAAAAGCAAATAACAATGATGTTGGCGGAAGAAAGTTTGAAATGGCGGATATGGCTTATATCATTCGTGGTTTGGGCTATATCAAGAACAAAGATGATGTGGAGAATATTGCTTTGGGGAACTATAGTGGAATACCAGTACGTGTAAAAGATATTGGTAGTGTTCAAATGGGGGGTGACTTACGTCTTGGCATTTTTGATATGGATGGAAAAGGAGAAGTGGTAGGAGGAATTGTTGTAATGCGCTACAATGAAAATGCTGACAATGTAATTGAATCTGTAAAAAAGAAAATGAAAGAAGTGGAAAAAGGATTGCCGGAGGGAGTTACTTTTAAAACCTCGTATGACAGGAGTACTTTAATTCAGGAAGCAATTGAATCAGTAAAAGGAACATTGATTGAAGAAATGATTGCTGTATCTCTTGTCGTTCTCATTTTTCTTTTTCACTGGCGAAGCGCTGTAATTATTCTTATCCAATTACCTATTTCCGTTGCTGCGGGTTTTATTTTCCTGGAAATGTTTGGCATCTCGTCTAACATCATGTCATTAACTGGTATTGCACTGGCAATCGGTGTAGTGGTGGATGATGGTATTGTTATGGTGGAAAATGCTTACCGGCATATCAGCGAAGCACAAATAAACAAAACAAACACACCTGATAAAGTATAATTATGGCAAATTGGTTTAAACGAAATAAGGATCCTTTAACGGAAGAAGAACGAATGGAGATTATTGAAAAATCTTCCAAACAGGTAGGGCCTGGGGTGTTTTATTCAACCATCATCGTTATTACTTCGTTTCTTCCGGTATTCCTTTTAACAGGCATGGAAGGAAAACTTTTTAGTCCTCTCGCATGGACAAAAACATTTATTCTTCTGATTGATGCATTCCTGGCAATCACTTTGACACCTGTTTTGATCTCCTTTTTTCTGAAAGGAAGAAAGTTGAAGCCTGAAAGTGCAAATCCAATAACAAGAACACTGGAAAGAATATATACACCTATTTTGAAATGGTGTTTAAAATGGCGAAAAACAATTATCGGTATCAACATTATTGCATTGGCTGTCGGTGTGATTATGATGACACGTCTCGGTTCTGAGTTTATGCCCCCATTAGATGAGGGTTCGTTATTATTCATGCCGGTTACTCTGCCAGATGTTTCTAATTCCGAGGCAAAAAGATTATTACAGGTGCAGGATAGATTGATTCGTTCTGTTCCAGAGGTTGCTCATGTGCTTGGTAAAGCTGGCAGAGCAAATACAGCAACCGACAATTCACCCATCAGCATGATTGAAACCATTGTTTTATTAAAGCCAAAAAAAGAATGGCGCAAAGGAATGAATAAGGACGATATTATTAATGAACTGAATTCAAAACTACAAATACCTGGCGTCACTAATGGATGGACACAGCCAATTATTAATCGCATCAACATGCTTTCTACAGGTGTTCGTACTGATGTGGGTTTGAAAGTGTACGGACAAAATTTGGATACTATCTATGCTTTTGCTCAAACTCTTAAAAAACAGTTAGAAGGAATTGATGGGATCAAAGATTTATATGTTGAACCAATCACCGGCGGAAAATATATTGATATTTTGATTAAGCGGGATGAGATCGGAAGATATGGATTAAGTGTAGATGATGTAAACACTGTTATTGAAAGCGCATTGGGTGGAATGAAACTTACCACCACTATTGAAGGACGTCAACGCTTTTCAGTGAATGCACGGTATGGCCAGGATTTTCGCAACAATCTCGAAGCATTAAAAAGACTACAGGTCCAGACGATGAGTTTTGGTCCAATTCCATTGGAAGCAGTTGCAAATATTAAACTAAATGATGGCCCGCCGATGATCAATTCTGAAAACGCAATGTTGCGTGGTACAGTATTGTTTAATGTGAGAGAAAGAGATTTGGGCAGTACTGTTAAAGAAGCGCAGCAGAAACTAAACCAGATGATTAGCAAATTGCCTAAAGGATATTTTCTTGAATGGAGTGGACAATGGGAAAACCAGATACGAGCTAATCAGACATTAAAAATGATAATGCCAATAGTGTTGATCATTATTTTTTTGGTTTTGTATTTCACTTATCATTCATTCAAAGAATCACTAATTACAATGATTACCGTTCCATTTGCATTGATAGGCGGAGTGTTTATGGTTTATTTCTACGGTGTGAATTTATCAGTAGCTGTTGCAGTTGGGTTCATTGCTTTGTTTGGTATGGCTATCGAAACGGCAATGCTTATGACGATCTATCTAAATGAAGCCATGCAGAATATGGTGGCTAGGTATGGGAATACAAAAACAACATTGACGCCTGCAATCATCCGTGAATTTGTTATACAGGGTGCAGCAAAAAGGCTTCGTCCAAAATTGATGACCGTATCTGTTGGTTTGTTTGGTTTGATTCCGATCCTATGGGCAACTGGTGTAGGAAGTGATATTATGAGACCAATCACCATTCCATTGATTGGAGGAACCATCACATCTACGATTTATGTTTTACTTATCACTCCGGTGATATTTGAAATAATAAAGGAACGAGAACTAAAACGTAAAGGCAAAATTGAATTAATCGATGCAAAAGAATAAATTTTTTCCGATGCTGTTTGCACTTACCGTTGCTTTTAGCAGTAAGTCTCAAACAATGAAACTGGATGCTATCATTGATAGTATCACAGTTTCGCACCCGGTTGTAAAAATGTATGAGAACGAGATCCGCTCGATGGATGAAGCAGCGAAGGGCGCAAAGAACTGGATGCCGCCAGAGTTTAGCACAGGTCTCTGGATGACGCCTTATAATCCAAACATGTGGAAGAAAGGTCCTTCTGGAGAGCCGGGCATGGGACAGTACATGATTGGCGGGCAGCAAATGTTCCCTGGTAGGGGTAAGAAAAATGCGGAAGCTGCATACATGGAGGCTATGTCATCAGTAGAAAAAGAAAAAAAGAATGCGTCATTAAACGAATTAGCTAACGATGCCAAACAATATTATTATGAATGGCTGATCATAAAAAAGAAACTGACTATTCTTGACCAGAATGAAAAACTGCTCGACTTTATGATTAAGAATGCAGAGATAAGATACAAGAATGGTTTGGAGAAAATCAGCGCTTATTACAAAGCAAAAGCTGCATTAGGCAATTTGCAAAATATGCGGTTAATGTTTGAAAATGATGTCAGGGAAAAACGTATCCGGATTAATACACTCATGAACCGAAATCCAATGATGGAATTTGATATTGATACAGCGTTCCAGTTAAGTGATTTCTCAAATACGATATTTGACAGTACTCTTTTTTACGGCAGCCGTAGTGATTTAAAAGCTGTGGATAAAGAAATCAATCTTACTTGGCTGAAGCAGGAAACAGAAAGAAAAAATCTTAGGCCGCAATTCGGTGTCCGTTATGAGCACATGTTTGGGTTCGGTGGACTTCCGATGCAATATTCACTAATGGGGATGCTAAAAGTTCCAATCGCAAGTTCAACAAGAATGAACAAGGCTAATATAGAAAGTCTGAAATGGAAAGCAACCGCACTGCAATCGCAAAAAGAGATGATGGTAAACGAATATAGTGGAATGGCTTATGGGATGAGAAATGAATTGGAATTGAAGAAAAAACAATTAAAATTATACGCCGACAATATCATACCAGCACTAAGAAACAATTACAAAACAATGCAACTCGGTTATGAGCAAAATACCGAAGAATTGTTTATGCTCTTTGATGCCTGGGAAACACTTAACATGACACAATTGGAATATATCGAATTGTTGAACCAGGCTCTCAAAATGCAGGTAGCAATAGACAGATTAATAGAAAAGAAATGAAAAGATTAATACTTATATCAATGTTGATTCTACTTATTGCCGCAATTGGTTGCAAGAGTAAAGAAAAAAATATACATGCACAACATACAACTGAAATGGCAGCGGAGATCTATACATGTCCTATGCACCCTGAAATCATCAGAGATAAACCCGGCACCTGTCCTATCTGCGGAATGGATTTGGTAAAAAAAGAAATAGATAGCAAAATGATAACCGAAGTTGATTTAGAATCATTGTTAAAGCCAACCAATGAGTTTGTTGTTTCAACCATCCCGGTTACTAACATTCAGAAAAGAGAAGAGCAGATAGAAATTAAAGCTTTGGGTAATATTGGTTATGATACCAGACAGGTGGGCAGCATATCGGCAAGGATTTCTGGTCGCATTGAAAAGCTCTATGTAAAATACCGTTACCAGCGAATCAGTAAAGGACAACACATTCTCGACATTTACAGCCCGGAGCTTCTTACTGCACAGCAAAATCTTTTATTTCTTTTAAAGAATGATGCAGGCAACAATACGATGATACAAGCATCAAAAGAAAAATTGTTATTGCTGGGAATGAGTAACCAGCAATTGCAAAACGTTATACAATCGGGTCAGCCATCGCTTGCTATTGCTGTCTACAGTAATTACAGCGGTCATATTCATGAAGCTGCTGATAAAAGCGCCATGAATAATCAACCTGCCTTGATGAAAGACATTTCACTCATCACCGAAGAGCTTTCACTTAAAGAAGGTATGTATTTGCAAAAAGGACAATCCATTTTTACTGTTTACAATCCTGATCTGGCATGGATCATCCTTAATATTTATGGAGAGAACCAGTCCTTAATTAAAGTTGGCAATGCTGTTAGCGTAGTTCCTGAAACAGCGCCCACAAAAGATTTCAGTGCGACAATAGATTTTATAGAACCCTTTTATAGGAAGGAAAGTAAGACACTCACGGCAAGGGCTTATTTCAACAACAGCACTTTAAAAATTCCTATCGGTAGCCAGGTAAGAGCGACCATTTATGGAAATACCCTTGATGCATATTGGTTGCCAAAAGAAGCGGTTCTCTCATTGGGCATAGACAAAGTAGTGTTTGCAAAGAGCGACGGGGGATTCAAAGCGCATAAAATCAATACAGGCATTATGCACGTAAATCATGTCCAGGTATTGAATGGATTGAATGAAACGGACTCTGTTGCATTGAACGCACAGTATTTAATGGACAGTGAAAGTTTTATTAAAATAAAAAACTGATCATGCGATATAATATAATTATAGCAACAGCTTTTTTGTTCTTTACATCTTGCAAAAGCAAAAAAGAAATAACTCCAAACTCTGACACTTATTACACCTGTTCTATGGATCCGCAGGTGGTGGAAGACAAACCGGGTAAATGTCCTATCTGCCATATGGAGCTTACACAAGTGAAGAAAAGTAACGGAGAAAATAAAGATGAAATTCAGTTAAGTGAACAACAGGTTCAGCTTGGCAATATTAAAACCGACACCATCCGTAACGGTACTATCGGGGACCAGTTAGTGCTAACCGGTACTTTAAACTTTGACCAGGTGAAAGCAAATGCCATCAGTTCAAGAGTGATGGGCCGGATAGAAAAGCTGTATTTTAAAAATATTGGTGATTATGTAAGGAAGGATGCAGCCTTATATGATTTGTATAGCGAAGAGCTGAACAATGCCAAACAGGAATATCTGTTGGTACTGGAACAAAAGAATGCATTTGTAAATGAAACAGCGATAGACTTTAACCAATTGTTGCAAAGTGCAAAAAATAAGTTGTTGCTATGGGGCATGACCGAAATACAGATACAGCAGCTGGCAAATAATAAAAAGGCAACAGCTATTACAACATTTTACAGTACTACCGGAGGATATATTACTCAACTGGACATAAGCGAAGGGGATTATGTGATGGAGGGTGGAACTGTTATTAAGTTGGTAGACTTATCAACGCTTTGGGCTGAGGCGCAGGTGTACACTTCCCAGTTGGCTGAGATTGATAAAAACAGTTTAGCCACCGTACAGCTTCCAGATTTTGATGGAATGGAAATAAGAGGAAGAATTGAATTTGTAAATCCTGAAATCAACCCTGATACAAGGATCAATCTGATTCGTGTAAGTATTCCAAACAATGACAATCGACTGAAACCGGGCATGCCTGCTTACGTAAAATTGAAAAGCCCACAAAGAAAATCTTTAACCCTTCCGATTAATGCAGTGATAAGAGATGGAAAAGGTGCAACAGTTTGGGTTAAGACTGGACTTCATTCATTTAAAAATAAGATGGTTGAAGTTGGTTTGGAAAGCGAAGACAGGATCGAAATAAAATCAGGATTGAGTGCCGGTGATGTGGTAGTGGTTTCCGGAGCCTATTTATTACAGAGTGAATATATTTTTAAGAAAGGAGCTAACCCGATGGAAGGAATGAAAATGTAACTCCGAAACAATCAGTTTCAGAATGGCTCAAATCGTAATTCAACCTTAAAAAAAACATTCAAAATGAACTAATGACAAACAGTATTGTAAATAATCTTAGAAGGAAAACAAATTGGTATGTAATTACAGGAGGTCCGAGCTCTGGTAAAACTACCACAGTCAACTTACTTAAAGAAAGAGGATACATAACAACCTTTGAACATGCCCGACATTACCTCGATACACAGCGACTGAAAGGAAGAACTATAGAGGATGTTAGAAAACAGCAGAGAGAATTTCAATTGGGAGTATTAGATATGCAAATTGAACAGGAGAATCAAATTTCCCCTGATGTGCAAGTCTTTCTTGACCGTGCAATTCCTGATGGCCTTGCTTACTATCGTTTTTTAAATCTTCCGGAAGAAGAAAAATTAACAGAGGCATTGCGAACTGTTTCCTATAAAAAAGTTTTCATTCTCGATTGCCTTCCATTGGTGAAAGATTATGCCCGAACCGAAGATAAGGAGGCTCAGAAAAAAATCCATGCATTGCTTGTTGAGGTTTACGAATCCTTGGGATTTCCAATCGTTCAGGTTCCTGTGCTTCCACCGGAGGAACGAATTGATTTCATTCTAAAAAATCTTTAGTTATGAAAATAAAAACAAAAAGCATTATCATTCATTCCACATCGGAAGAAGTTTTTGCTTACATGGACAATATCAGTAATGCCGGAATGCACATGACTAAAAATTCAATGCCCATGATGGGTAGCAAATTAAAGTTGAAGCAACTTTCAGAAAATGCAACCGGGATCAATTCGAAATTTCGGTGGTATGGAAAGATGATGGGCTTCACCATGGACTTCACCGTAGTTGTCACCAAATGGATAAAAGGGAAAGAAAAGGTTTGGGAAACAGTTGGCGAAGCAAAAATGATTATACTTAAATGGTATCAAATGCATCTCATCCTTGTCCCCGAAGGAAAAGATACGAAAACAGAATTGAGTATTGCTTATACAAAACCAAAAAATGTGATTTTCAGATTTGTCGCTTTATTCTTAGCACCATTGTATGCAAACTGGTGTTTGAATAATATGCTGAATGATACTAAGAAGGAACTTGAGAAAAATTCTAAGCAAAATTAATTTTAACATTATACAGTTTAAGCCATACTCAGCAATTATACTTTCATCAGCAGGTTTACTCCTTGCTGGTATGGGTCTGTACTTTATTTTTCTTCGACCTCCCTTACTGCCTGAAGACCTGCGTTACGTGGGAACAACTATATCAACCATTCATGATAATACTCCTGGTTTATCTGGCTGGTTGCAAAAGGTTTTTTGGGTAATGGGAGGTTACATTTTCACAACAGGATTACTGGCTATTTTTATTTCATTCACATCTTTTCGCAAACGCCTGCCTGGAGCATTTGGTATCATTGCCCTCTCAGGAATAAGTTCAATAGGTTTAATGACAGTTGTCAATTTTATAATTGGTTCAGATTTTAAGTGGCTTTTGTTATCTTTTACCAGCCTCTGGGCATTTGCGTTAATTCTTTACCGGCTTCACAAATAAAAAAAAGAAATGGAACATCAGCATCAACAAAAATATACCTGCCCCATGCATCCTGAAATTGTACAGGATAAACCCGGCAAATGTCCTAAATGCGGAATGAACTTAGTACCTGTAAAAGACGAAGCAGCCAAATCTATGTCACATGCGCATCATGACATGAACCCACCAATTGGTCATGAAGGTCATGATCATCACGCCATGATGATTGTTGATTTCAAGAACCGTTTTTGGATCTCATTAATTCTTACTGTGCCAATTTTACTGTTGTCGGAAATGATACAGCATTGGCTGAGGTTTGACTTAAGATTTGCCGGAGATAAATATGTGCTACTGATCTTATCAAGTTTTATTTTCTTTTATGGCGGCTGGCCTTTTTTAAAAGGAATAACTGAAGAATTAAAAGCGAAATCTCCGGGAATGATGACGTTGATTGCTTTGGCTATTACGGTCGCTTATGTTTTCAGTGTAGCAATAATATTCGGTTTTCCAGGCATGGATTTTTTCTGGGAATTAGCAACACTGATTGATATCATGCTCCTAGGTCACTGGCTGGAAATGAAATCAGTGCTCGGCGCTTCTAAAGCATTGCAATTGCTTGTAAGCATGATGCCGGCTGAGGCACACAAAGTTCATGGCGACCATGTGATGGATGTTAAATTGGAAGATCTGCAGAGCAATGATATAGTACTTATCAAACCGGGTGAAAAAGTTCCAGCTGATGGAATAGTTACAGAAGGTGAAAGTTATTTAAATGAAAGTATGCTGACGGGTGAGAGTATCCCAGTAAAGAAAGAGAAAAATGATAAAGTAATTGGTGGCTCTATCAATGGGAATGGATCACTAAAGGTAAAAGTATTACATACAGGTAAGGATAGCTACCTGAACAAAGTGATCAAATTAGTTGAGGAAGCGCAAAGAACAAAATCAAAAACACAACATCTTGCAGATCGAGCAGCAAAATGGCTTACCTATATTGCTCTTTTTGTAGGTATATCAACCCTGGTAGTCTGGTTATTGTTAGGAAGTGAAACTAATTATGCTGTCGAAAGGATGGTAACCGTGATGGTGATATCCTGTCCACACGCATTGGGTCTGGCAATTCCTTTAGTGGTTGCAATTTCAACCGCTGTTTCTGCACAAAATGGTTTATTGATCCGTAACCGGACTGCTTTTGAAAATTCAAGAAAAATTACCACTATAGTATTTGACAAAACAGGAACATTGACAAAAGGTGAATTTGGTGTAACAAGAATTGAAACGATTGGTGATATTAATAAAAAAGATTTGCTTCAATATGCTGCTTCATTGGAACAATCATCAGAGCATCCTATTGCAGTCGGCATAATACAAAAAGCAAAAGAAGAGAAGCTGGAAATTTTCAAAGTAGAAAACTTTAATGCCATAACCGGGAAAGGTGTTGAAGCAAATGTGAATGGCAAAAATATAAAGGTGGTTAGTCCGGGATATCTGAAAGAGAAAAATATCTCAATTCCGGCAAATAGTACTCCCAGCGAAGCAGAAACTATTGTTTTTGTGTTGCTTGACAACCAGCTTGCAGGTTATGTTGCGTTAGCAGACGAAATTCGTCCCGAATCAAAGCCCGCTATTCAGTCATTTAAAAAGAATGGAATCAAGGTCATGATGGCCACAGGCGATAATGAGAAAGTTGCTAAAGCTGTTGCTGATGAATTAGGTCTGGACGGTTATTATTCAGAAGTGTTGCCGCATCAGAAAGTTGAAATCGTAAAAGAACTTCAAAATAAAAATGAATTTGTAGCTATGACTGGAGACGGCGTAAATGATGCTCCGGCATTAGCACAAGCAGATGTAGGCATTGCCGTTGGCTCAGGCACTGATGTTGCTGCCGAAACTGCTGATATTATTTTAGTAAACAGTAATCCAAAAGATATTTTGAATTTAATCTTGTTTGGAAAAGCTACTTATAAAAAAATGGTGCAGAATCTTATCTGGGCCACTGGATATAATGCAATTGCAATTCCGTTGGCTGCAGGTGTTTTGTATTCTTCGGGATTTGTATTAGATCCTGCTATCGGGGCCATTTTTATGAGTTTAAGTACTATTATTGTGGCCATAAATGCACAATTACTAAAACGCCAAATTAATTCTAAAAAGAATATTTCAGAATGAATATACTTCCAAAACTTGGTTTATTCTTTTTATTAGGAGTGATTGCTTGCAAGGATGCAGAAAAGCACAAACTTGATTCCGTTGAATCTTTACAAACCACAATTGATACAGTTAGATTGATCAGCCTGAATGAACAGCCGGTAGACATAAAGAAATATAAGGGTAAGACCGTATTCATCAATTTTTGGGCTACATGGTGTAAACCTTGCCTTGAAGAAATGCCATCTATTAAGAAGGCAAAAGAAATTTTGAAGAATGAGAATATAGAATTTTTATTTGCATCAACTGAAACTACTGGTGAAATAGAAGTATTCAACAAGGAACATGATTATGGATTCAATTTTGTGAAAGCGGATAATATGGAAGAATTAAACATTATAGGTCTTCCAACAACTCTTATTTTTAATCCGGATGGGAAACTTGTTTTCTCAGAAATGGGGTATCGTAAATGGGATGACAAAACAAATATTGATTTAATTCTAAAAATTGCTAAACAATAATGGAAAAACTTTGGTTTGCTTTATTGGTGACAGGAATGATAATATCTTGCTCAAACGATAAGAATGACAATCCAGTTATTGGAACTGAAAAGGTAATGATGCTTACTTCACCAACATCCGATTCCTGTGCTGAACCATATTTGTTTACAGATAAAAATGAAAATGTTTATTTGTCGTGGATTGAAAAGCGAGGGAAAGAAAGTACCCTGAAATTTTCTGCACTTGCAAATGATAAATGGTCAGATCCCATAACAATTGCTTCCGGAAAAAACTGGTTTGTAAACTGGGCTGATTATCCAGTGATCGCATCAGATAGTAATAACTTTTTTGCTCATTTTTTAGAAAAGAGTGACACAGCAAAATTCACTTATGATGTAAAACTGATATCGTCGAATGATAGTGGAAGGACATGGAGTCATGCGGTTACCCTACACGATGATAATAAAAAAGCAGAGCATGGATTTGTATCCATCCTCCCTTACAATGAGCAGTTTTTTGTTTGCTGGCTTGATGGAAGAAAAACTGCGAGTGAGGAAAGCCACGGCGATCATGATGGTCATCATGGCGAAATGACATTGCGGGCAGCATTAGTAGATAAAAAAGGGAATAAAATAAATGAATGGGAACTTGATGGAAGAGTTTGTGATTGTTGCCAGACAAGTGCCGCTATCACAAGTGATGGCCCCGTTGTTGTATACCGAGATCGGTCAGATAATGAAGTGAGGGATATGTCAATTGTTCGTTATGCAAACGGAGAATGGAGTACGCCTGAAACGATTCACGCTGATAATTGGCAGATTAAAGCCTGCCCCGTGAATGGACCCCGTGCTGATGCAATAAATAATAATCTTGCCATCGCATGGTTTTCTATGACTGATAAAAAAGGACAAGTCAATGTAATTTTTTCAAATGATGGCGGAGTAACCTTTAAGGAACCAATACGCATTGATGAAGGCAAGCCAATTGGAAGAGTAGATATTGTGATGCTGGATTCTGTGACTGCTGCGGTTAGCTGGATGGAAGGTTCTTCAATTAAAGCTGTCAAAGTTTATTCTGACGGGAAAAAGGATTCACCGATTTTGATCGCCTCTTCTTCTGAGGCAAGATCAAGTGGGTTTCCGCAGATGGCAAAATCTGGTAACACGCTGATTTTTGCCTGGACTGATGACAAAGAGAAAACAATTAGAATTGCAAGACAAGAGACTGGAGGTATAAAATAAAATAGCAAAGGAAATGAAGTTGTCTAAATTGGTTTAGTTAGACAAATAAGACTTTCAAAATGTTAAGGGATATAAATTATATCAGAACAATAAATTTTCCGAATGCAGACTTGATACAATTAAGGATCCATTGGGGGAATTAAAAAACCGGAGCACGGGGTATATTTATGTGTTAGAAGTAATGGTAAGACGCCAGACTAAATATATAGACAATTAAACTTAAAGCGATGAAGACTATCAATCAACTAATGCAGGAAATAATTCAAATAACAACAGAAATAGAGACTAAATATCCTGAACTATACAATTTTCTGAATGAAACTCCTTTAGACATTTGTGACACACCTGAAAAGACAATTTGCACGACTGACCTCGAACAATACCTGATAACTCTCAAGGAACAACTCAAACATCATATTGAAACTCATACAAAGTCTACTAAATAGTTTGGCTTTTTTATGCAAAAAACTACATTCAAAATATCAAAAATGGATCTTTGTTAAGGGTCGCTATATTTAGTGTCTTGTGCCCCATTTATAATCAGAAATTTCGTACTGTCTCAGTTTGAAATATTTGATGGAAACGCAAATTAAAAAGCCCGTATTAAGCGGGCTTCATAAATTTTCATATTTCAGGGCTTTATGGTTTACATTTCTATTTCTGTGTTGATGAATTCCTTAACCCCCTTTTCACCAGTTATTTCTAACCATGCAGTGGATTTGTCGCTTGATATAGTGAGGTTGAATGAGAAGAAATCACAACATTCTTTTTCTGTTTTTATAAACTCATTAAGTTTAGCAATAACATCATCAGAGCCAGAAAATTTATAGGCATAACCGTTTTTCAATTCTTTTTTCCTTTTCATTATACTTTTTAGATCAGCTATAACAGTAGCTTTTCTTTCACTAAACTCAGGGGTAGTTAGCTTGCATTTAAATGTTGTTTCCTTTTTACAGCAAGCATCTGTACAATCCTTTTCTTGGGCATTAACTGTGATTCCCATTATCATTAAAATTGGCAACAATTTAAGGTGTTTCATTTTTTTATTTTAGTTGCTAAATTTACAAATAAATTTAAGTTAGTTTCAAAACTACTGGGCTGAATTTTATTCCGAATCATTCCCTCTGAGTATCGTATACTTTTACCTATTCTCCAAAAAATTATTGAACATGCATGAACTTAAAAAGAATAGCCTATTAATAACTTAGGACAATGCTTCCGAAATTAGTAAAAACATCGGTGATTTTCTATTTTTGCAACCAAAGTGACATTTTAAAGCCTGATTTTATAACAATTTGTAACATATCCCGTTATTTTTGCAATGATGAAATTTTTCTTCTTCATATTCAGTTTTTTTGTGCTTTATCTCTCATGCATCCATTGTAAAGACAGCATGGAATGTAATGTAGGCACAGAAGCAAAAATTTCGTTTCCCGCCGATCAACAGCAACATAATGATTCAAAAGAAGCCTGCACACCTTTCTGTAATTGTTCATGCTGTCCAGCTTCTGCTTTTTATTCCCCTTTATCAAAGATTGAAGTTTCAAAAGTTAATTTTCAATCAGAGAAATTTCCACAATTTGATTTTGCTTTTACAAGCAATGTATCTTATTCAATCTGGCAACCGCCCAAGCTGTTTTCATAATTCTTCTTTTTTTCATTGAAACAGCCTGAAACATCAGGTAATATTTTATTATTCCCTTTTATAATTATGGTTTATGGCTAAATCACGGCCATCACGACGCAACAAAAAACATCAAATACCATCGTATGGTAAAATCAAAAACCCTGTAAAGCCTAAATGGATGCAGATCACAAAGATTATTACATTCATTCTGCTTTCAATTTTATTGGTGCTGGCAATGGTGAGCATGGCTATTAAATACTACAGGCACATTTCAAAACACTAAAAACTATGTTTGAAAAAATCATAAAATTCTCTATAAAAAATAAGATGGCCGTTGGAGCTATGACGGCACTCTTGGTTATTTGGGGAGTTTACTCTTTAAGCAAATTACCGATTGATGCTGTTCCGGACATAACCAATAACCAGGTACAGGTGATTACCCTTGCACCCACATTAGGCGCTCAAGAGGTTGAACAGATCATTACAGCACCTATTGAATTATCAATGGCCAATGTTCCTGACGTAATTGAAAAAAGGTCTATTTCCCGGTCTGGTATTTCTGTTATTACAATAGTATTTAAGGATAAGGTGGACGTTTACTGGGCAAGAGCCCAGATAAATGAAAGATTGAAAGAAGCCGAAGCTAAAATTCCACAGGGTGTCGGAGAGCCTTCCTTAGCTCCCATCACAACGGGTCTTGGGGAGATTTATCAATATGTCCTGCATACCAAACCGGGTTATGAAAAGAAATATTCTGCTATGGATCTGCGTACCATGCAGGATTGGATCATTAAAACTCAATTAGCTGGCACACCCGGAGTGGCGGAAGTGAGTGGGTGGGGTGGTTATGTAAAACAATATGAAATCGCTGTTGATAATGAGAAATTAAATTCTCTGAACCTAACCGTTGTTGACATATTTGAAGCACTTGAGAAAAACAATGAAAATACCGGCGGCTCTTATATTGAGCAACGAAACAATACTTATTTCATCAGAGGCTTAGGGCAGGTAAAAACGCTTACAGACATCGAGAAGATAGTTGTCAAGAATATCAACAATATTCCCATTTTGATCAGAGATGTTGCTACAGTGCAATTTGGAAATGCAACACGGTATGGTGCAGTTACCCGAAATGGACAGGGAGAAGTTGTTGCTGGCATTACCTTAATGTTAAAGGGAGAAAATTTTAACCAGGTAATTAAGAATGTAAAAGAACGGATGATTCAAATCCAAAAGTCATTACCCGAAGGTGTGATCATTGAGCCATTTATTGATAGAACAGAATTAGTTGGAAGGGCTATCGGCACTGTAAAAAAGAATTTGATTGAAGGTGCTTTAATTGTAGTATTTATTTTGGTGTTGCTTTTAGGAAATCTGCGAGCCGGGCTTATTGTAGCATCAGTAATTCCTTTGTCCATGCTCTTTGCTTTTTCATTAATGAAATTGTTCGGAGTATCTGGAAACCTCATGAGTTTGGGTGCTATTGATTTTGGATTGATCGTGGACGGGGCTGTAATCATCGTTGAAAGTGTAGTCCACCGGATATTCATGAGTAAGCATCATCACCAGGGAATTCCTAAGTTATCCCAGCAACAAATGGATAGTGAAGTGTTTGAAAGTTCAAAGCGTATGATGAATTCGGCTGCCTTTGGACAAATTATAATCCTGATTGTTTACTTACCCTTGTTATCTCTTATAGGCATTGAAGGAAAAATGTTTAAACCCATGGCACAAACGGTCGCATTTGCCATATTGGGTGCATTTGTTCTTTCACTTACTTATGTTCCAATGATGAGTTCATTATTTCTTAGTAAGAATACAACGCACAAGCGTAACATATCAGACAGGATAATGGATTTTCTGAAGCGCATTTATACACCTATGCTTGCTTCCGTATTAAAGTTTAAGAAGCTAACAGTTACTATAGCGGTTTTACTCTTTGCCATATCAATTTGGATTTTTAGCAAAATGGGCGGAGAATTCATCCCTAATCTTGAGGAAGGCGACCTGACTGTAGAAATAAGTATGGCACAGGGAACATCTTTAACGCAGGTTGTAGAAACATTTGGCAAGGCCGAAAAAATATTAAAGGAAAACTTTCCCGAAGTAAAACAAGTCGTTACAAGAATAGGAAGCTCTGAAATTCCAACAGACCCTATGCCAATAGAAAGAGGTGATATGATGGTAGCCATGAAACCCAAAGAAGAATGGAAAACCGCCAAAACAAGAGAAGAGATGATGGAAAAGATGGAAGATGCATTATCAGTGCTGCCTGGTGTAAATATGGAAATAACACAGCCCATGCAAATGAGGTTTAATGAACTTATGACCGGGATAAGACAGGATGTTGCTATTAAGATCTATGGAGACGATCTGGACATATTAACTCAACAGGCAAATAAAGCGGCCAAATTAATTACGGCAATAAAAGGAGTAGGCGAACCTTTTGTAGAAAAAGTAACAGGCTTGCCACAAGTGATCGTGGAATATGATCGTGATAAAATGGCACAATACGGTTTAAATATTAGCGACGTGAATATGATATTGAAAACGGCATTTGCAGGCAACGTTTCCGGAGTTGTATTTGAAGGAGAAAAAAGGTTTGACATGGTTGTAAGGTTACAGAGAGATCTGAGAGAAAATATTATAAACATTGAGAATCTCTATATTCCGCTTCCTTCCGGAAGTAGAGTTCCTTTGGATCAGGTTGCAAAAGTTGAATTTAAAGATGCTCCTGCACAAGTTTCAAGAGAAGATGGCAAAAGAAGAATTTATGTTGGCTTTAATGTTCGTGGACGTGATGTTGAAAGAACAGTTACCGATATTCAACAGGTGCTGGATCAAAAATTGAAATTGCCAACTGGTTATTATGTTACGTATGGTGGGCAATTCCAGAATTTGAAGGAAGCCAAACAGCGATTGTCAATAGCTGTGCCTGTGGCGATGTTTTTAATCCTTTTACTGTTGTATATCACTTTCAGATCTTTTTCCCAGATGCTTCTCATTTTTACTGCAGTTCCCTTAGCAACCATTGGAGGTGTTTTTGCTTTACTGATCAGGGGAATGCCATTCAGCATCTCAGCAGGTGTTGGTTTTATTGCGCTTTTTGGTGTCGCAGTATTGAATGGTATTGTACTGATTGGATACTTTAATCAGTTAAAACAAGAAGGTATGACTGACATATATCAGCGTGTAATCGAAGGAACGAGAGTGAGATTAAGACCGGTAATTATGACTGCCTCTGTAGCATCCTTAGGGTTCTTACCGATGGCATTATCAACTGGCGCAGGAGCCGAAGTTCAAAAGCCTTTGGCAACAGTCGTTATTGGGGGCTTAATAACAGCTACCGTACTTACTCTATTTGTATTGCCAGCCTTATATATGTTGTTTTCGGGTAAAATAAAATTCAAAAGAAAAAGCATGAAAACCATTCCTACGGCTTCGGCAATTCTGATTGCAATCGTGTTTAGCATGGCGCCTTCAAATAAAACAAGGGCGCAAACTGTTGCAAAGTCACTTGAAGAAACTATCAATATTGCTTTGCAAAACAATTACCAGATTAAGTCTTCTTCGTTAAGTATTACGCAAAATCAGCTTTTGCAAAAAACGGCTAAAGATATTCAGAAAACCAATTTCGTTTTTACACAAGATCCTTCAAGTGGCGGAAATGTTGACAATAGCATTGGTGTTACTCAGACAATTGCATTGCCCGGAAAATACAAGGCCCAAAGCAATGCTTTGCTTCAACAAACGATTTTGTCTGAAAAATCGCTGGAAATTGCGAAATATGAATTGATAAGGGATGTTAAGCTCGCTTATTATGATTTGGCTTATATAGAAGAAAAATTAAAATTGCTGAATTACCAGGATAGTGTATATCGAAATTTCAATGCCAGGGCACAGGTTCGTTATACGACTGGTGAAACTTCAAACCTTGAAAGGCTTACAGCCGAAACAAAATTCGGGGAGATCCAATTGCAAAAAAGGCAAACACAAACCGACATGGTCATAAAACAATTGGCACTGCAAAAGTTATTGAATATTTCGGATACCATTATGCCGATGGTCTCAGAGTATTACCAGTTGGCAAAAACATTTTCCTTAGATACCGCTGGTCTAAATAGTCATCCCATTGTTAATTATTACAATCAAAGGATTGAAGTTGCTAAAGCAGAGACTGATGCAGAAAAGAAAAAAAGGTCTCCCGATCTTAATCTGGGTTATTTCCACCAATTGGTAATAAAAGATTTTGATCCAGCCAAGTTGAATAGAACCTATACGCCTGGAACAAGGATCGGTGGTTTTCAATTAGGAGTCGCCGTTCCTATTTTTTCAAAGGCCCAAAAATCTAGAGTAGAATCATTAAAGGTGCAAACAGAAATTGCTCAAACTGACGCCAACCACGTAGTGGCGAATTTGAATAATTCATATTACCAATTAATAAACGAGTACTTGAAACTTCAGCAGGCTGTCGACTATTACCGGTCTGTTGGAACCACACAAGCGAAGGAGTTATTGCGCATCTCCCTCTTTTCGTATGAAAAGGGAGAGATCGGTTACATTGAATTTGTACAGAACATGACGCAGGCAATATCAACACAGTTAAACTATATAGAAACAGTTCGTGAATATAACGAGGTAATAATTCAATTAAACTCATTAAAGGGCAAATAAAATGATAACAAGTAACAAAATTAAATTTACTGGCATGCTGAGTTCAAAAATTCTGGCAATATTTTCTTCTGTAGTTCTTATCGTTTCCTGCAACTCAGCGGACAAAACAGAAATCGAAAAAGCAACAACAACGACGACCAACGAAAAGCATGTGCAAGCGTCAGAAAATGACGAACATTCAGAGGCTGTTGAACTGACAGAAGAACAAATAAAAGCTGTTGGTATAGAGATTGGAAAGATTGAACAAAAGAATCTTAGTAGTGTAATAAAAGCAAGCGGTCAGCTTGAAGTTCCCCCTCAGAACAAAGCAGACGTTACATCTCTGATAGGCGGAGTGATTAAAAGAATTTTTGTTCTGGAAGGTAACTCTGTAAAAAAAGGACAAACTGTTGCTATGATTGAAAACCCCGAATTCATTAAGCTACAACAGGAATATCTTACTATTAAAAAAGGTCACAGCTATACAGTGCAGGAATTTGAAAGGCAAAAAGAGTTAAAAGAAAACAATGCGGGGACTGGAAAAATTTACCAACAAGCTGAAAGTAATTTGATGGCAGAAAGAGCACGGTTAACAGGCTTGGAAACCCAAATGAAGCAATTGGGAATAAATCCTGTATCTGTAGCAAGCGGCAATATTGCAACCCAACTTCCTATCATGGCTCCAATTGGAGGAGTCATAGGCCATATAAATGTCAATGCAGGAACTTATGTGGATGTTACAAAATCATTAATGGACATTATTGATAATTCCAATATTCATTGTGATTTGCTTGTTTTTGAAAAAGATTTGTTCAAGGTGAAAGCCGGACAGGAAGTGAATTTCATTTTGACCAACCAGGATAATCGCCAGATAACAGGTCGTGTTTATGGAATCAATCAATCATTTGAGAGTGAAAACAAAGCAGTAATTGTTCATGCCGTAATAAAAGAAGGTGCAAAACACAAATTAATTCCGGGAATGTATGTATCGGCCTTGATTAAAGTCGGTAATGAAAGTGTAACCGCAGTACCTGTTGATGCTGTAGTTAAATCAGAAGGGAAGGAATATATATTCATAGTAGATGAAGAACAAAAGGAGCATGACGCAGATAAAGGAATTAAAACAGAGGCTAATGAAAAAAAAGAAGCAGATAGCGATAAAAAAGAGGGATCAGAAACCGGAGAAAATAAACTGGCTTTTAAGATGGTGGAAGTGATTACTGGTGTATCTGAATTGGGATATATACAGATCACATTTGCTGATAAAGCACCAGAAAATGCCAGAGTGGTCACCAAAGGAGCGTTTTACATTTTATCAAAAACAAAAGGAGGAGAAGAAGAAGAAGAGCATTGATTAATATTCAAGATGAAAAGATAAATACTTATCCATCATGACAGAAATACAACTTTTTTTGAATGTTACTGTAGCAGAAAAAGCTTTTAACTGGTACAAACAAATTGCTAATGCATTAAATAGCTATGGTGCCATAGAGAGGGTAGATATAGTCAAGGCAGACAATGAAAGCTCAGCCCAAATAACTATTATTTATCAGATTCTAAAATCGTCTCTCGATAAGATTGAATCAATCGTAGTATCAAACCATGCGACTATAAATAAAATGAATATTCATTTATCGACTGAAATAAGTGGTACTTCAAATCCTTATGGTGCAAGTGCAATAGCAATGCCAATTGAAGATGAGTTAAAAACAATTAAAGGTGTCTTAGGTTCCAGTATTTCATCCAGTGGAGAAATAAAACTGGAAATTGATCCTCAAATAATAAATAAACAACTAGTGCTTGAACAAGTGGTAAAAACTATCTCTGCAATAAAAGGGGAAAATCGAAAGTAGTATGTATAGCATTATTATTGGCAGTGTATTGATCAGTGTGCTACATGCAGTGATACCTAATCACTGGTTGCCTGTACTCGCAATTGGGAGAAAGGAAGGTTGGAGCTTAGGTGAAACAACCCGTGTTACATTTATTGCAGGGATGGCTCATGTCATCAGTACAGTTATCATTGGTTTATTGCTTGGATTGATTGGCAGCGAGCTGACAGTGCATATAGAAGACTTTACCCGTATAATCGGCCCTTCTGTTTTAGTATTGATTGGCCTTTATTTTGTTCGTCAGCATTATACACATCATCATTTTCATTTGCAGAAAGAACAGATTGAAAAGAAAAGGAAAAAAAGTTCAATCATACTGGCATTGATTGTTGCCATGTTTCTTTCTCCCTGCATGGAAATTGAAGCGTATTTCTTATTGGCAGGAAGTAAAGGCTGGTATGTACTGGCTGCAATTGCTGCCATGTATTCCATCATCACAATAGCAGGTATGCTGATATGGATACGGATAGTATATAAAGGGTTATTGAAACTGAACTGGCATAAATGGGAACATAATGCAGGTATTATAACCGGTCTTGTATTAATCATTACAGGTATTATCTCATTCTTTATTAATTAAAAGTTATGGAACACAATCACGAAGAACATTCAAACGAAAAAGCCCCTGAAGGAGCAATTGTTAAAACTATGAATACAGCGAATAAACCGCATAGTGATGATGACGGGCATAAGCATGATGAAATTGGCGAAGAAAATAGAAGCGGCTGGAAGGAACATTGGGATTTATTACTGGCATTGTTGATCTTGATTGTATTGCTTGTATTGGAATACGGATTTAAAATAGAGCTGCCGAAAATTCCATCTTTGATAATAAATCTTATTGCTTACATGTTGGCAGGCCGTAAAGTACTAGGCCTCGCTTTTCGCAAATCAAGACGGGGCGATTTCTTTAATGAGTTTGTATTAATGAGTGTCGCTACTATTGGTGCATTTGTTATTGGTGAATACGAGGAAGGTGTTGCAGTAATGGCATTTTATCAGATTGGAGAATGGTTTCAGGATGCTGCGGTCAACAATGCGAAGAGAAGTATAAAGGCTTTGTTAGATATACGGCCGGATGAAGTAACGGTTATACGCAATAATGCACCTGTTGTTGCCGACCCCTCTATTATAGAATTAGGAGAAACCATACAAGTGAAACCGGGAGAAAAAGTTGCCTTAGATGGAGAATTGATTTCAGAAAATGCTTCCTTTAATACAGCTGCGTTAACAGGAGAAAGCAAACCCGATACAAAACATAAAGGCGAAATCATCTTAGCCGGAATGATTAATCTTAATACAGTAGCTGAAATAAAAGTAAAAGCACTTTTCAAAGACAGCAAGCTGAGTAAGATATTAGAAATGGTGCAGGATGCTACGGCAAGAAAATCACAAACACAATTATTTATTTCCCGTTTTGCAAAAGTTTATACACCTATTGTATTTTTCTTAGCCGTGGCAGTATGTTTTGTTCCCTATTTCTTTGTTGCTGATTATAATTTTCAAACATGGTTTTACCGTGCATTAGTTTTTCTTGTTATCAGTTGTCCCTGTGCATTGGTGGTATCAATTCCTTTGGGATATTTTGGTGGTATAGGTTTGGCATCAAGAAATGGCATTTTATTTAAAGGAGGTAATTTCCTGGATGTGATGACTAAGATAAATGTGATTGTAATGGATAAGACCGGCACAATGACGAAGGGAGTTTTTAAAGTACAAAAAGTAGTACCCAATAATATAGATGAAAAGGAATTGGTGAAATTAACCGCAGCCCTTGAAAAGAATTCTACACATCCTATTGCAAAAGCCGTTACGGAGTATGCAGGCGATATAACGAACAATATAAAAGTCGAAGGGGTAGAAGAAATCTCAGGTCATGGTTTGAAGGGTAAAGTTGATGGAAAAGAAATGCTTGCGGGTAATGTGAAGCTGTTGAAAAAATTCAATATTGATTATCCGGCAGAGATTGAAAAGATAGTTGATACAATTGTAGTAATAGCAATCAATAATCAATATACAGGTTATATCACAATAGCAGATGAAATAAAAGAAGATGCAGTACAGACTATTAAAGACATGCACAGCCTTAATATAAAAACGGTCATGCTTTCTGGCGACAAGCAATCAGTAGTAGATGATGTGGCAAAGTCAGTTGGCATTGATGAGGCATACGGCGATTTGCTACCCGAAGGAAAAGTAGAAAAAGTACAGCAGTTGAAGAATGAAGGCAAACATATTGCATTTGTTGGTGATGGTGTAAACGATGCTCCTGTTGTTGCCCTTGCTGATGCAGGTATAGCAATGGGTGGATTAGGAAGTGATGCCACTATTGAAACGGCTGATGTTGTTATTCAGAATGACCAGCCACATAAAATTGTATCTGCAATTAAAATTGGTAAAATAACAAGAAACATTGTTTGGCAGAATATCATTATGGCAATGACAGTAAAAATATTTGTACTGATTTTAGGAGCAGGTGGCATAGCCACTTTATGGGAAGCTGTAATTGCTGATGTGGGAGTTGCTTTACTGGCAATACTGAATGCCGTGAGGATACAAAACAGTAAAATGTAATCTTTGTATGTAAGATGATAAAGGAATGCACCCTCTTTTGCATTGCTAGAAGATTAATAATGTCCATAACGAATATGAATATTATGAAAACTATCCTTATTATCTATTTAATACTAAGTGGTAGCATTACCTATTCACAAGACAGGATCTTCTATAAAGCAACAGATGTAAATAGCCCTGCAATCTCCGGGCAAGGAATAAAGAAAATTCGGACACCCTGGGGCAATCACGGAAGATTTCTACTGCTGATTAAGAATGATGGAAGCAAAACAAAAATCAGGAAGAAAGAACTGTGGGGTTTTCAAAATACAAAATACAAGACACTCAGGTTTTACCAGGGAAACACCTATGAATTAGTTGATAGCTCTGATATTATTATTCTATATAAAACATATAGCCCGACACCGGTTTATTATTTTAGCAAGGATTTGGAAAGTAAAACATTTTTAGTTGGCAGAAAGAAAATGATAAAAATACTTGGTATTGATAGATTCATTCAGTTGTATAAAAAATCCCCTTTAATAAGAACATTAGCCTGATTGGTACGGGCTTTGAATGCAATACGAATAATATTAACAAACAAAACATTACATTATGTCATTCGATCAGTATCATGAACCCGCAAATGAATTGTCTCAAAAGACAAGAACATTTGCCCGTATGCTTACATCTTTAACAGAAGAAGCTGAAGCCATCGGTTGGTATGAGCAACGTATTTCATTGGAAAAAGATAAAGACGCAAAAAAGATCATGCAAAAGGCGCAGGAAGAAGAGTTCATCCATTTTGCAATGGATCTCGAATTCTTATTGCGTCAAAAGGAAAAATGGAAAGTGATCATGAAAAATGTTCTATTTAAGGAAGGTGATATCATTGAAAATGCGGAGAAGGCAGAAAAGAAAGCCGAACAACAATAGCGACGAATGCGGACGACCAAAACAGAATTATTGGCATATCATAGATAAATATTATGGTTCAATTCTTTGAAGTCAGTTAGAATAATTACGGGCAAATCGGGTAGATTCATCAATAATTCTTAACTTAATCCAATCATTAACCTCAAAACTTACAGCTATGAGAAAATTATTTGATTTGCGGGAATGTGGTGAAGAAGAACCAATGGATCCAGGTCCGGGTAGTTCGTCAGAAGATTGGTACGATTACTTCAAAGATTGGTCTGCTTGGTTAACTACCTGCATGAGAGATGCGCCAATACTTACACCGGAACCACCCGAGCCTCCAGATAACCCGCCGCCGTTTCCGCCTCCTTCTAATGATAACAGATTTGAAGATGCTAAAGGATATGTTTGGGTGAAGACAGTATCAGCAAAAGGAATAGACTTTAAACTTGACTTTTTTGACATCTCAACGAAATTAACATCCTTTTCAGTAAGCGATTCCGATAATATGATAATTGGTGTCAGAATTTCAATAGCCGAATATTCCATATTAACTCTTGGGCCTGAGGGCATCAAAATGGAAACAATAAAAAGGAATAAAGTAAGATGGGCGACATTATTAAAAATGATGAACAACCATACTAAACTTCCTAATACTGACTTAAATAAAATTTCCGCTGAATTTTGGGGCAAGCAGTCGCATGTCCATCAAAACTGATAATGCTAAATAAACAATTCAGAAATTCGCTATGGAGAAATTACTTTGCTGAAAATTAGAAGTAAATTCAGCACTTTGTTTAGAACATTTGTATTTTTGATACTAAGATTTGCGTTACTCGACGACAAAAAATATAGTGAGTAATTCATGAGTTAGTAAACTCAAACTTCTTCACAATATTGATTTCCAAATAATTTTGAGACAGGTTCGAATCCCTCTCTCTCCGCTTAAGACATTGATAGTCATAAATTAAGAGCACTCATCTCGATGCCAAAAGCGATCATGGTGAGTTTTTTTTTGAGCACAAATTTGAAACCTTCACCAGTTAAGTACTCAATTTTTTTTCAAGCAGTCATCTTTTTGTTCACCAAAAAAGAAAAGATGATTTTTTGAAAATTAGTTTCCGAATAAAGAAAAACAATCCAATCTTATAGTGTTTGTAAAAGAAGAATATTCAACAAGAGTCATATATTTCGATCTAGCATCAGTTGATGTATTAAAATGACCTCGTTCAACTAACACATGTATTTGTAATTTTATGCTTTTTTTAATTTCACTAAGAGGAAGTGGCTAATTCAACTTAATTAAGGTTAATGAAAATAAATGTCGGATAAATGGTAAGTAACATGAGTAAATGATCGCTTATCAAAGGACAAATGGGTTGGAGTAATCCATCATCTGGCGTTATTTTACTGTCTCAATTTCACTGATGAAAACATCTGCACGGTTAGCCACTATATTTATTTTTTTCTTCTTTTTATTTTTTAATGGTGTACAGGTCTACCTCATCTTACAACGCATTGCAGGTGCAAAAGCAAAGTTCAATGAGGCCTGCACGAATGCATTACTAACAACACTATTTGACTATAATAAAATAAAAGGAACTGATAAAATTGTAAGACCAAAAAATGCATTGATCACCTACTCGCTGGATGAGATGGCTGTAAACCGCGTCGACTCGCAAAACATAGCAGTGAGCTCTCCATCTTCCAGGCTTTATGCTACCAGGGTAAACCCGGCAACGGTTGAAGCACTAATAAACCAACCAAGATTAGTTTCGCTTGACCTGGCTTTGCTTGGCAATCTTTACGAAAAAGCATTGGATTCATTTAAAGTGCATTCGAAATATCGTCTTGATACGTTTCCTATACCCTTCAGCACAGAAAGCAGCAAGATAGCCATGCCAGAGAGGATCAAAAATGCATGGGTAATGAAAAGAACAAAAACATATCCTTACGCCACCAATGCCCAGCGCATATTTTTTTATCCCACCGCTTTGGTCTTTGCCGAACTTGAATACGACTACCAATTTTTTAAAAATGACCTGTTATGGCCAATGCTGGGATTTTTCTTCATCCTGCTCATTAGTAATACGGCACTTTTTTTTGTGTATAAAACCATCCGAAAACAAAAAAGGATCAATGAAGTAAAGACTGACTTCATCAACAATATGACCCATGAAATGAAAACACCAATTACTATTGCCTCAGCTGGGTTGGAAGCACTGGAGCATCATATATCACCAACCGAACGTACCGGCTTTTATTTGAATACAAGTAAAAAGCAACTGCACCTGCTAAATGATTTCGTGGAAAGGATACTGGATGCAGCTGTACAGGATATTCCGGATCTCATCTTGAAAAAAGAAAGAATAGACCTGCATACTCTTTTCGATGAGCTTGTACAAAGTCATTCTGTTTTACAGGGAAAGCAAGTTAGATTCTATTTAAACGAAGGACCAGTTTTTATTCAAGGTGATCGGCTGCACCTTGAAACCGCCTTTCATAACATTATAGATAATGCCATCAAATATTCCAATAGTTCTGTGGAAATTCATATTGAAATTGTCGAAAATAACAGGGACTGTACCATAAAGATCCGCGACAATGGAATGGGAATACAACCGCAATACATTAAAAACATATTTGAAAAATTTTTCCGTGTACCGCAGGGTGATGCACAGTCCATCAAGGGATTTGGGCTTGGCTTATACTATGTCAGCAGCATTATTAAAAAGCATTCCGGCAACATCACTGTGCAATCTAAATTGCAATCGGGAACTGAATTTATCATAACACTACCAAAAACGCATGATACCGATCTTATTGATAGAAGACCAGCTTGAGCTTTGTGAGATATTAAAAGATACGCTTGCCATTTATGGATTTGACGTAACATATGCTTTAAATGGCGATGAGGGTTATCGCTTATTTGCATCGCAGGATCCCAAACTTGTCATTGCTGATATAATGATGCCGGGCAGTGATGGATTCAGTGCGGTAAAACAGATCAGATCCGTTAACAAAGATGTTCCTATCATCATGCTCACAGCCAAACCGCTCACAGAAGATCTGGTAAAAGCATTTGATCTGGGTTGCAATGATTTTGTCCGTAAACCTTTCGTGATGGAAGAATTAATAGCAAGAATAAAATCCTTTGCCAAAGTATCGGGCAATGGTGGGCCAGCAGCTCATAATATTTACAGGTTGGGTAACTTTAGTCTGAACGCATCTACACAAGAACTGGCAAATGATTCGAACAGGTTTCAACTTTCCTATAAAGAAGTGGAATTGCTAAAAAGACTTTGCGAATCGAAATCAACTGTTGTTGACCGCCAGGAATTGTTGATGGAATTATGGGGCAGCGACAATATATTCAATAGCAAAACAATGAACGTGTATATAAACAGGTTGCGAAACTATTTGAATAGCGATAAGTCTGTGGAGATACTCACCATCAGGGGATTTGGATATAAGCTCATCGAACGGTAGCATTGATGGCTGCGGCTTCGCCTGGCATTGAAATAAAAAAAGCTGCTTTGCAGCAGCTTTTAAATGAGTAAACCATTATTAATTTCCTTCTTTCTTTTGCATACTCTTTCCCCAGTCCTCGTAAGCAGCATACATTGCTTTTACTTGTTCAGGTGTCAGAGGGATCTCACTGTATTTTTTCTCTTTAGCAGCTTTTATTTCCGCAAGTTTAGCAGTCCTCTCCGTTTCATTAAGGCCTTGTAAAGCTGCAGCAGCCCCCCGACGGGTTTCAAAATTGATCTCTATAACCTTTTCTGCCTGTTCAGCGGTCAGCCCGGCTTTCTCTACCAACATTGGAATTTGTTTTTCTTTTGCCTCTTTTAGCATATTTGCCCATTGTTCAGCAGATGGCTGCTGTGCAACTTGTTGCTGCGGAGGTTTAGGACCGCTTTGTGCATGTGTGGTAGTTGAGATCAATGCACCAAAGATCAAACTCAGAGATAATAACTTTTTCATAAATTATAATTTAGTTGAAGTTTGAAGTTATTCCACTTCAATATTAATGAGTATTAATTAATATTAACTCGTATAGGCGGCGTTTATACGATAAGAATATGTCGGAAAATTATATCACCGGCGAAACGAAGTCAACCTTGCTTGATCGCAAGTGTTGTTGACACTAACAAAATGTAGTATTGCTTGACGATTATCTTCTAGCTCCACGCGAAGCTAAAGAGTACTTTTTGGATTTCATCGGGAACATTCAATTAAATCCAAAAAAGTGAATAAAGGGTGAGTCTTTAAAATTATAGCCGAACACAATGGTGAAAATTAGAAAGTTAAGGTCAAGGTTCGATGCCTGCACACCGGAGTGGTTATAATAGAAAGTTGTGAAATGGTTTGTAGAATTCTTTCATCTTAAACTAAAATAATCTATTTTAAAAGCTGCCTATTAGCAATTTATAAGAAACCAGGTTCAACGAATATTGTGTTGTGGATAATTGTTGACACCGATCATTTAAAAATACAATGAGGTATAAATACTCAAAATGTTTTTGTATAAATTGCATTTTTATCTACCACTAACAAAACTATTCTACATGCTGAGATTGTGCGCCCTAATCGCCGCCTCATTCTGTACTTTATTTCTTACAGCCCAGGAAAATAATCCTCTCATCAATTCAGCTGAGTATATTAAAAAAGGGATTGAGCTTCACGACCAGGGCAAATACAAAGAAGCTATTGCTGCCTACAGCAAAATTGACAAGAGTGATACTAATTATTACCAGGCTGCCTACGAGATGGCTTATAGCCTGTCAGCAGATAGCCAGACGACAGAAGCGCTGAAAATGGTTCTTACGGGCTTGCAAAAACCTAATTCATACTGGCCGCAACTATATACATTATATGGGAACCTATTAGACGATCAAGGTCAGTCAGAAAAAGCACTTCGTGTTTATGATACTGGCATTGCATTGTACCCAGCCTTTACTTCGTTGCTTTTGAATAAAGGAACCACCTATTTGATCCTGAAAAAGTATAGTGAAGCGGAAGCAATTTTTAAAAAGTGTATTGTAGTAAATCCCTATGAAAGTAGTGCTCATTACAAATTAGGGATGAGTGCGATGGCACAAGGAAAAGTTATCGAAGCGTTTTTAAGTTATATTAATTATATGCTCATACAGCCAACAGGTAAATTTCAACAGGCGTGCATTAAAGAAATGAGCAATATTTGTAAGAGCACCGATAGCATACAACAATTGGTAAGCAGCAGAAATAATGATGACGAAATCCCATTTTCATTAGTTGAAAAAATTGTTTTGTCAAAGATCGCACTTGACAAAAACTATAAGCCATTGATCAAGCTTGATGATCCCATTACACGCCAGGTACAGGTAATGCTTGAAAAAATCGAGTATGATGAAAATTCAACCGATTTTTGGATGCAATATTATGTGCCACTCCTTACAAACATTTTTAAAGAAAAAAAGTTTGAGCCATTCATTTACCGTGTAATCAGCGGTGTTAATATCGAAACAATTCAATCTTATCTAAAAAAGAATAAAGATGAGCAACAGGAACTCGTGAATTATCTTGTTGCATATTATAATCAAATAAGGGATACAAGGGAACTGAATTATATAAAACGAATAAAACAGCCGACTCTTTATCATTATGAAGACGGGAAACTGTATGGCAAGGGCAAAACAAGTCCTGACGGAAAAAATTTTATCGGCAATTGGGAATTTTGTTACAGTACTGGCAATATCCGCAGCATTGGGAAATTCAATGATAATGGAGGTAAGGAGGGTGAATGGAAATATTATCATTACAATGGCTCATTAAGGGGTAAGCAATTTTATAAAAATGACATTCAGGAAGGAGAAGAATTTTTTTATTTTGATAATGGTGTTATTTCGTCAAAAGGAACAGTAAAAAATGACAAGGCCGATGGTGAAAGCTATACTTATTACCTTGTTGGTTCACCGAAAACATATCAAAATTTAAAAGACGGAAAACTTGAGGGAACCCGGAAAACTTTTTTTAGCAATGGGAATGTAAGTACAATTGAAACTTATAGATCTGACACACTTAACGGACCTTATAGCTCTTATTTTAATTCCGGTGCACTTGAATCGATTGCCACTTACAAAAATGGCGAGTTAGAAGGACCGTTTACATCTTATCATGAAAATAACAAACTGAGCATTGAAGGTCTGTATAAAGCAGGGAAACTTGAAGGTCCGCTAAAGCGATATCATTCAAATGGCAAATTAAAATCAAAAGAGAATTATGTGAAAGGGGAGCTTGAAGGTGAGTACACTGAATATTACAACAATGGAGTATTGTTTTACACAACTGTTTTGAAAAAAGGTAAACAAGATGCGCCTACCGAATATTTTGACAAGGACGGTAAAAAATTCTCGGTCTTTAACTTTGATAACAACATTCTGAAATCAGCAAGGTATTTTGACAAGTCAGGTAAGGAAATAGCTTTCTCAGAAAGAAAGGCAAAAAAATTGGACCTCACCAATTTTTCTCCCGAAGGGTTTAAAAAAGTACATGCCGTTTATAATGATAAGGGAGCAATAGAAGGGTTGGAAACAGGTTATTATACTTCAGGTAAAATAAGATCCGAAGCAAATTATGAAAACGGAATTCAAACAGGCCGCTCCACATTTTATTATGCAAATGGTAATAAAGAATCTGAATTAGATTATGCTGAAGGCGATAAGCATGGTTATGGAAAATTTTGGTACATGCATGGGCAAATACGTACAGAAGGCTGGTACCAGGAAGGCTCAACACAGGGAACCTGGATTGAATATGATGAACTAGGCGTATTAAAAGCAAAAACTACTTATCGTGATAACGACATGAATGGTTATCGTGAGGAATATTTTCCCAATGGTAAGATAAATAATATTGCACATTATACACTTGGATGGATCGAAGACTTTATCCAGTTTGATACAACAGGTAAAGAAATAAATCGCAATGAATTTAAATTTGGCAATGGTAAAATGAGAACGGTATTTATCAATGGTAAACTTGCAGGAGAAGGGGAATATAAGTATGGTGACCTGGACGGTCCTTATAAATTTTATTTCCCTGACGGTAGCGTAAGCACCACTCAATTTTATAAAAAAGGATTACTTGACAGTACTACACGCAGCTATTATTTTGGTGGGAAACTTGCTACTGAAGGGACTTATAAATTGGGCGATAGGATCGGTACATGGAAACATTATTTGGAAAATGGCAAACTGGAATATACAGAAGAGTATGTTGATGGTCAGCTCCATGGTAAAAAGATATACTATTTTGAAAATGGAAAGATCGATACAGAAACTGACTACTCTGAAGGTGATCGCCACGGCTGGCTAAAAAAATATGATGAAACTGGCGCTGTTGTTTACAACTTGAAATTTCATTTTGATGTACCCGTTGCTTATACATATATGGACAAAACCGGTAAATTGATACCGGAAATTGAAATACCTGGCGGCAATGGCAAAGTGAAAACATATTTTCAGGATGGAAAAGTGTCTGCCGAATTTGAATACATTGACGGTCTATTGAATGGCGCAAACATGGTATATCATTCAAATGGAAAGATCAGGAAGCAATCCCTGGAAGATTATAATCAATCGCAAGGTTCTTATAAATATTTTCATTCAAATGGCCAGGTAGAGCATGATTACAATTTTCTCCATGATAATCTTCATGGCAGGGCTATAGTATACAATGAAAAAGGAACACCTACGCTGGAAGGTTATTATTATAATGGATCACCCCACGGCATATTTAAAACTTATGACGATACAGGAAAGCTAAAAGATACAAGGATTTATTATTATGGCGATCTTATTGAAATAAAAAAATGAAAACAGCAATAACCGTTTTATTGACATGCTTTTCTTGTGCCATTACGGCGCAGTCAGTTGATGAAATAAAAAATAGTTTTCCCGGCGAGCAGGCTGTATACAAAAAGCATGCTGTTCATTATACCTTCAAACTGAAAGATGGTGAACCTTATGCAGAAAGCAACGAAATACAGGAGATGCTTTTCCTGTCAAAAAATGCTGTTTACCTCAGTCGTTTTGGATTCTATCAAAGTAGCTTTAATACGATTGAGAATTATGAAGCTTACACAGTAACCCCTGAAGGGAAAAAAATTGCAGTAAAGGATTTTAAGACCACACATAATCGTTCCCGCAGCGTTTTTTACGATGATATAAAAGAGACTTCATTTGATTTTCCTTCTGTTACTACCGGAAGTATTGGTCACCTTGAATACAAATCCGTTCATAAAAATTTGAAATTGCTTACTCCTCATTATTTTTCTCATGGCATCCCAATGGTAAACGGCGAATTAAAACTCACTTTCCCGAAAGAAATGACAATTAAATACCAGGTAATGGGAAATCAAAAAGAAAAGGTGGAGTTTTCTTCTGAAACCAGTAAAAAGGAAACAACATATACATTCCGTGTTAATAACCTTGAGAAGGACCAGGATTATGCAGATGCTCCCGACAATTCATACTATGCCCTGCATATTATTTTTTATATAGAGAGCATCGTTGAAAAAGGAAAGACGATAAAATGGCTTGGCACCACTGATGACCTTTACCAATTTTACCACGGCTTTATTAATGATATTAATAAAGAAATAAGCCCTGAATTAAAAAAGATAACTGATTCAGTGATCCAAAATGCATCAACTAATGAGGCAAAAGCACGAAAAATATACAAATGGGTACAACAGAATATAAAATATGTTGCTTTTGAAAATGGAATGGAAGGTTTTATTCCGCGAGACGCCAGTCTTGTTTGCAGCCGTCGCTATGGGGATTGTAAGGATATGGCCAGCATACTAACCAAAATGATTCAATATGCAGGTGTGCCGGCATATTTTGTTTGGATAGGTACAAGAAACTTGCCTTATGAATATACAACTGTAGCGTTGCCTATTGTGGACAATCACATGATAAGTGCTGTAAAGTTGGACACAGGTTATGTTTTTCTTGATGGTACAGATTCACATTGCGTTTTCGGTATCCCATCTGGGCATATACAGGGGAAACAGGCATTGATAGGGTTGAACGAAAAAGAGTATAAGATAATCAAGGTACCCGTGATGGAAAAAGAAAAAAATATTTATACGGATACTACATTTATAAAACTTACAGATAAAGGCATACAGGGAAGCATTCGAATTAGCATGTCTGGTTACTTTGCAATGGACCTATACAGCATCATGAATCAAACCGATGACAAATCAAAAGAAAAGTTCATTAATAGCTTTCTTAGCCGTGGATCCAATAAATTCAAAGTTGATAAATTTGAGATAATTAATACTGAAAACCCAAATAAATACGAAATCAGAAGCGAATTTCAACTCGAAGGGTTTGATAAAAAAATTGCCGACGATTGGTTTTTAAATCTTAATCTTCATAAATTATTTGAACACCAGGAAATCGATTACCCTCGCAGAAAATTACCTGTTGAATTCAATTACAAATATGAAAGACAATATGTAACGATTCTTGAAATCCCAAAAGAATATGAGCTTTCTTACCTGCCACAAGGAAAAAGTTATAAAAATGAAGTGTGGGGTTTTGATCTTTCTTATGAAGCAAAGAAACAACAGGTGATACTAACACAACATTTTGAGAACAATGATCTGTTACTACCTGCTGAAAAATTCCAGGCATGGAATAAGGTTTTGGAAAACCTCCTTCCAGCTTATAAAGAAACTATAAGTCTTTCAAAAAAATAAAAACGAATCAAGATCATGATAAAAAAGCTAATTACAATTTGTAGTCTCTTTCTTTTTTTATCTGCCGGGGCTCAAAATAATGGTTTAATACTTGAAAAATGGGAGGCTTCCCCTTTGTTACATCAAATTGACAGTAAATATGCCGGAGAATCAGCAGTTATATTGCTGGACAAAAGACGAGTGGAATACATTGATGAAAAAGAAGAGTTAATAATGTACCGAACCCTGCATAAGATCATTCATATCAATAATGATAATGGGATTGAGACATTCAATCGTGTGTATCTTCCTGTCAATGAAAATAAAGATATTGTAAGCATTAAAGCAAGGACTGTTTTACCCGGGGGAAAGATCATAGAAATAAGTTCAGAAAATATAAAAGATATAAAAGACGAAGATGAGCAGATGTATAAAATATTTGCTATGGAAGGCCTGGTAAAAGGGTGCGAAGTTGAATTTTACTATACATATAAAAGGAACACTGGTCATTTTGGGAGAGAAAATATACAGGGATCTTTCCCAATTCTGGAAGCCACTGTGGAAATAGTTTCTCCTGCAAGACTTATTTATGACTTGCGTACATATAATACCATGACAAAAGCTAAAGATACAGTGATCAATGATAAAAGGTTTGTCGCATTTTCAGCAAAGGGCATTCCAGGTGTTGAAGAAGAAAAATACAGCGCTTATGAAGCAAATCTATTGCGCTGTGAATACAAATTATCATACAACTTAGCCCGCAGTAAAAATGAAAAACTTTTTACGTGGGATGAACTTGCTAAAAGAGCTTATAGTCTTTATTCGACCTGCACAGAAAAAGAATTGAAAAAAGTTGATGACTTTGTTGATGATTTGAAGTTAAAAAAACTTGGCTCCGATCTTGAAAAAATAATAGCAACAGAAAACTACCTGAAAAAAAATTTCGCTGTACGCGATGATATTGGTGGGGATGATGCAGAGAATTTGGAAAAGATTATCAAAACTAAACTGACAAGCTTTAACGGCATTGTAAGATTATACGGGGCAATATTTCGCAACATCGGGATCAGCCATGAATTTGTAATGGCCAGTGACAGGCAAAAATTAACTATCGAAAGGAATTTTGAGAACTGGAATAATTGCGACAAGCTGGTCATATTTTTCCCAACTTTAAAAAAATATTTGGCGCCAACAGAAATTGAATTTCGTTTTCCCTGGATAAATCCTAATTGGGGAAATACAAATGCCATTTATTGCAAAACCACTACCATCAGCAATTTTACCACTGCATTTGCAGAAGTAAAAAGTATCCCATTGGAAGATTATTTATTAAGCACTATCAATACAGATGCAGAAATAAAGATGAATAATGATGCTGATACATTGCTTATAGATATTAAACAGAGTTATTCTGGATATGCAGCTTCAACATATAAATCGTTGTTTACATTTTCAACTCCGGAGAATCAGCGCTTAGTGATAAAAGAGATGATCAAGTTTGGTACCAAGTCAGAAAATGTGATTTCTTCAAAATTAGAAAATCAGGAGTTTGAAAATTATCATGAGAACAAACCATTTATTTTAGCTGCCACTGTAAAAGCAAGCGAACTTGTAGAAAGAGCAGGCAATAAAATAATCGTAAAGATTGGTGATATCATTGGCCCGCAAGTAGAAATGTACCAGGATAAGCCAAGGCAGTTTCCAATGGATATTGGTTTTCCTCATATTCTTGAAAGAAAAATAAAATTTACTATTCCACCTGGCTATATTGTTAAAAACCCGAATGACCTGAATATTGATCATACTTATCAGGAAAATGGACAACTAACAATGGGTTTCGTTTCTTCATATATCGTCGAGGGAAATGTTCTTACAATTACAATAATAGAAGAATACAGGAAGACAAATTATCCTCTTTCACAATATGAAGAGTTCAGGAAAATAATTAATGCAGCTGCAGATTTTAATAAAGTGGCATTGGTTCTTGAGAAAAAATAAAACAAAACCATTCCTTCATCGTAAGTGACTTAAAATTCTGGAGCAATGCTGTTGCAAAGCAGTATAAGATATCTCATGTTCCGCAAAATTATTTGTTAGATCCCCAGGGTGTGATCATCGGAAAAGCCTTAGTGAAGATGATCTGGATGAGGTGCTTGAAAAAGAGCTGGCTAAATCCAAATAGAATAAAATACAGTTTCCTCCGAAAAATAAACTCCCTGTAAAACAGGGAGTTTTTGCTTTATATGTGATTTTTGGTTGAACTAAAATTTATCCCACCATAACCTTGTTTCTACCAGATCCCCACCGATAGCAGCAGCGGCCTGGTCATAGTTTGCTCCATTTACATTTTGTTCATTAACTGGATAAGGATACCTGAGTGGAATATCAGATAATGCCAAAGCGCCTGGTATCCTCTATTTTTTTTCTTCAGTTGGGGATTGCTCTTTCTGTGTTTTTTTTGCAATCGCTTTATCTGATAGAATATTACTCAAAGCAACTTTTACTTTATTTTTAAAGCCAGATACTACCATGCTTGTACCACTCATTAAGGCATCATAACCATCTTGTGCTACTTTCTTTGCATCTGATAAATTACTTTCTTTTGCAATTTTAGATTGTTGCATATCAGCTTTGTTGAAAAAGTCAGTGTCTGTGGCTCCCGGAAGTAACGCTGTTACTGTAATGCCTTTATCTTTTACTTCAGTTGCTATTGCTTGTGTAAAAGATTGTACAAATGCTTTTGTGCCATGATAAACTGAATTCAATGGTCCTGGCGCTTTACTGGCTACTGAAGAAACATTTAATATTCTTCCTTTTCCTTTTTTTAGCATATCCTGCAAAAAAAGTTTTGTAAGAACTACAAGAGATGAGATGTTAAGCTGGATGATCGAAAGTTCTCTATAAATATTTGTCTCTGAAAATTCGCCATACTGCCCTTGTCCTGCGTTATTTACTAATATGTCTACATCATAACCTTTCTCACATATTTCATTATAAAGGTCGAATGGACTTTGCCTGTCAAAAAGATCCTTTGAAATAATAAGAACATCTATTCCCAGTTCTAACAACTCATTTCTTGTAATTGTAAGGTCTGCTTCATCACGGGAAACAAGAATAAGGTTGTGACCTTTATTTGCAAATATCTTTGCCAGTTCATGGCCAATGCCACTTGTTCCACCTGTGATGAGCGTATAAGTTTTATTTGTTTCCATGTTTTAACTTCAGCAAGAAACGTGCAATAATTTATTGCTCTTCTTCAGCTTCTACTGTTTCCTTTCCCTCGTCACTATCTTCCTCTTCGGCTTCCTCTTCTTCCTGGGTTTCTTTTTCGGCCGCCTGGTTCACATTCCATTCGGCTATTTCCGTTAATTTTTCATCGGCTTGTTTTTCATCCTGAAGTGTTTGATGTAAAATTTCTGCGGCGTCATTCATTCCCAAGGTCTTTGCAAGTTGAACCAAAGTGCCGTAAGTCGCTATTTCATAATGTTCAACTTTTTGAGCTGCCATAATAATTCCTGCATCCCTGGTCATTGTATTAGCTTCTGTTTCTTCCACTATTGAATCGGCTTCCTTTGTCAAACCTTCCATTGCATCACATTTTTTTGCTTGTGCTTTTTTTCCACATATTTCAAATACTTGTTCGAGTCTTGATACATGTTCCTCGGTTTGGGCAAGATGTTCCTCAATTGCAGATTTTAACTCATCTGTTGTTGCTTTCTTTTTCATTTTAGGTAATGCTTTGGTCAGATGTTTTTCTGCCCAATAAATATCTTTTAATGAGTCAGTGAAAAGTTTCTCAAGTTGAGAGATGCCACTCGCAGGCTCGTTCCCGGTTTTTGAAGATTTGTTATTTGAAGGTCTTGCTTGTTTCCCATTTGGCGACCTTGTTGAAGCAGTTTTTGTAATTCTTGCTCTTCTTGATCTTGCGGAGGTTCTTGTTTTTGTAGTTGGCATAAAATAAAGTTTAGATTGATTGTTTAGAAATGAAACAAAAAATGTACAAACCTTATGCCATGGGAATTATATTGGAACCTTACTTGTCACAATGAAAGATCTAACCTATTTATTATTTCAAGTTGGTACAATATTTATTAATTCAATATTATGACATTAAGACTATATAAAAGGAAAAGGTCATTTAAGAATACTCCTGAACCTGTTGGAGGAAAAGCTTCCAGTAGTGGTTTACGTTTTGTTGTACAAAAGCACGATGCTACCAGGTTACATTATGATTTTCGCCTGGAAATGGAAGGTGTGTTGAAAAGCTGGGCCGTGCCAAAAGGTCCGTCGCTTAATCCAGAGGACAAACGTTTAGCCATGATGGTGGAAGATCATCCTTATGATTACAGGACTTTTGAAGGAATTATTCCCGAAGGGAATTATGGAGCAGGTACAGTGATCGTTTGGGATGAAGGGACCTACGAATCATTAGAGGGCGGGAGCAAAAAAGAGCAGGAGAAAATATTACTTCAACAAATAAAGAAAGGTTCACTCAAATTTAAAATGAATGGCAGCAAACTGAAAGGTGAGTTTGCGCTGGTAAAATTGAAGAACGCCGAAAATAATGCATGGCTTTTGATAAAACATCGGGATAAATATGCGAAGCAAAGTGATATAACCAAAAAAGATAAGTCTGTTATTTCAGGTAAAACGCTTGCGAGTGTTGAAAAGACAAGTAAGAATATCTGGGGTAGCTCGCCAAAGAAAAAAACTGCATCTAAAAGATCCCGCAAGCAACGGGTTGAAAAAAAAAAAAGAACCTGACGGAAGGTAAAAAAACTCCATTTCCAAAGACAATAAGACCAATGCTGGCGACTTTAGTTGATCAACCCTTTGATGAACCAGGTTGGCAATATGAAATTAAATGGGATGGATACCGGGCCGTTGCCCTCATCAATAAAGGAAAAGTGGATCTTATTTCAAGAAATAATAAGTCCTTCAATGAAAAATTTTACCCCGTTGTGGATACACTTAGAAAATGGAACATCAATGCGGTGATCGACGGAGAAGTGGTGGTATTAAATGATAAAGGAGTTTCAAATTTTGGTTCACTACAGAATTGGCGAAGTGAAGCCGATGGTGCATTGTTTTATTATGTATTTGATATAATATGGTTAGATGGTTACAATCTGAAAGAACTTTCTTTAACCAGGCGTAGAGAAATATTAAAGGATATTTTGCCAAATGAAAATTTGATCAGGCTAAGTGAGAACTTTGAAACAACAGCGACAGAATTTTTAGCCACCGCATCTAAAATGGGAATGGAGGGCATCATGGCGAAAAAAGAGGATAGCATCTATATCGAAGGTGACAGGACACGAGAGTGGTTAAAAATAAAATCAAATAAAAGACATGAAGTTGTGATCGGTGGATTTACAAAGAATGAGGGTTCAGGAAAAACGTTTAGCGCATTGTTGGTAGGTGTTTTTGATAATGGAAGATTGAATTATATGGGAAAAATAGGAACCGGTTTTAATGATAAGATGCAAAAGGAAATGATGACTAAAATGAAAAAGCTGGTGACGACGAAAGTTCCTTTTAGCGAAAAACCAGATGTAAATAAACCTTCACGTTTCAGGTCTAATCCTCCAAAAGCAAAAGTAACATGGCTAAAACCACAGTTGGTTTGCGAAGTCAGTTATACCGAAATAACAAACGATGGAGTGATGCGCCATCCATCTTTTGAAGGATTGCGAATCGATAAAAAAGCTAAGGATGTAAAGAAAGAAAAATCTATTCCGGCTAAAGAAGTGAGAAAAAGATCCAATCGTTCATAATTCGGCAAATAAGAAATATTTTAGTGCATTATGGATTCCATCACCCATATAGCCCTAGGTGCATGCATGGGCGAAGCATTTCTTGATCGTAAGCTTGGAAAAAAGGCAATGATATGGGGTGCATTGGCGCAAAGTGTTCCCGATATTGATTTTGTAGCTTCTTTCTGGATGAATACATCAAGCAATCTATTAGCACATCGGGGTTTTACCCATTCTTTTTTATTTGTTATTATCATCTCGGTATTTCTTGCCTTACTTGCAGAACGATGGCATCGTCCACACAATATTAGCTTTAAAAGATGGTTACTGTTTTTTGGAGGAGTTATTTTCATTCATGTTTTTATCGATGCATTTAATAATTATGGGGTAGGGTGGTTCGAGCCGTTTAGTCATCAAAGAATTTCTTTTAATACGATCTATGTTGCCGATCCATTATTCTCGATATGGACCGCACTTGCAATAGTCTTATTGATCGTTTCCAAACATAGTTGGAAGCAAAGAAAGAAATGGTGGCGGATGGGATTAATAATGAGCGGAGTTTATCTTTTGTATTGTACATTCAATAAGGTCAATATAAATAACGATGTAAAAGATATTCTAAAGAAACAAAATATCCAGTACACAAGATATTTTACAACTCCAACTGCTTTTCAAAACTGGCTGTGGTATGTGGTTGCTGGAAATGATTCCGGTTACCATGTTGGTTTTCGATCCGTATTTGACAGTAAAAAGGAGATAGATTTTACTTATTTTCCACGAAATGAATTTTTACTTGATTCTGTAGACGATAAAGAAGCATTGCAAAAGCTTAAGCGATTCTCACAAGAGTTTTATACAGCGGAAAAATGGGGTGATACTCTTGTGTTCAATGACCTGCGTTTTGGTCAAATAATGGGCTGGCAAAATCCGAAGGGCAAATTTGTTTTTCATTATTTCTTAAAAGATAGTCTTGACAACGATCTTGTTGTTCAGCGTGGCCGTTTGGAAGGATGGGATAAAGATGGGGCTATTAATTCTTTGGTAAAACGTATTAAAGGAAACTGATCTTTACTCTTCCTGTTTGAAATAAAAAGTAAAAAGTGTTGTTATCCAGTTCACCAACATATAACTTATCTTTTGCCAAAGTTTTCTAAAAATATTTGTGGATGAAGCGTAATTCTCTTTCGTAACTTGCTTACAATCTTTTGAAATAATATCATCCATCACTTCCTGGATATAGCTGCCAAACTCTTTGCTTTTAATATCAAGATTCAATTCAAGGCTTGCATAAGCGCTGATGTTATTTACATTGAAGGAGCCGATCGTTACTACCTCATGATCTGCTACACTCATTTTTGCATGCAAAACAGTTCTTTCGAATTCATATATTTCGATATTTTTTTTCAATAGCCAATCATATAAATACCTCTCGGCATTTTTTGAAAGCAATACATCAGATTTCCCAGCAAGGATCACCTTTACTTTTACACCTCTTGCTGCAGCACGACTTAAGAGCCTTCGATAAGTTCTCCCGGGTAAAAAATAACTGCATAGCACGGTAATATTTTCATTTGCTCCTGCAAAAAGCAAACGGTAACTATTATAAACTTCACTTTTCCTTTTTACCCAGTCATTTTGGCGAACTCTTATCATCTGCCTTTCTTCTTTACCTATCGAATCACAAAACTCTTCAATATCCTTTTTATGTATCCTGTCCTTCAATTTTCTTCTTTTGCGCCACATCTCATTACAAATAAGATGAAGTTGGTAAGAAACTTCTCCTTCAGCATATAGCGCCACATCATACCATGCCTGCTCACCAGGTATATCATTGTAGCGATCTCCGATATTCAAACCACCCACCAATGAATAAATGCCATCAACTACAAAAACTTTTTGATGAAGACGCCGGCCAAAATAAAAATGCTGGCTCTTTAAAAGAGGTTGAAAGAATTTAAAATGTACGCCGGCTTTTTCCAGGTCGTGACTGAATTCACCTTTTAGTTTTTGTGAAGCATATCCATCAACATGCAGGTAAACAGATACACCTCTTTTCGCTGCAACTTTTAAAGCCTCAGCCACTTTACGCCCCGTATCATCATTCTCGTAAATATAAGTTTGAAGGTGTATGGTGAGATTTGCTTTGTCAATGAGTTTCAAAAGCAATGAAAAATAATCTTCGCCGCTATGCACAAGACTTATCCTGTTTCGTGAAGTATACTGCTCTGCCATGAACTGCAATCAATTTCTGTTATCGAATCTACAACATCCCATCTCAATTTAGTATGATAAAGAATGTGCCAGAAACTGATCAAAAAACCCAAGTCTCAGTAATTTTTTGCTATGGCTATTTAACCACCTCCCAATAAGCCTTCTTCGGTTTTAACTGCGCATCAAAGAGAAGAGGATAGTCCTTTCTTCCACGTACAGGAAAATTATCAAGCCAGCTACCACGATCTGAGATGTTCCAGAAAGTAACTGACGTGAGATTTTTTTTATACTTTTTAAATAGCTCAAAACAATATTTATAAACTTCGATCTGTTTCAATTCTTTTTCAGCACTGAAAACGGTGTCATAGTCTGAAGCCTTTCTTTCTCTTGCATTATGTTCTTTTGGATAAACTGAAATATCGAGTTCGGTTACCTGCAATGGTAAGCCAACAGCAGAAAAATCTTTTAACGTTTGTTCAAGCTGTTCTTTTGACGGCTCATTAACAGCCCAATGTCCCTGCAACCCGATGCCATGAATAGGAATACCTTTTGCCTGCAAATCTTTCACCATTTTTATAATTTTTTGTCTTTTCGTGGCGTTGATCTCATTATAGTCATTATAAAATAATAAGGCTTTTGGATCGGCTTCGTGTGCATATTGAAATGCCTTTGCCACAAACTCTTCACCACATATCTGGTACCATAGAGAGGGTCTGAAGTATTCATCTTCCTTGTCACTGATAACTTCGTTAACAACATCCCATGCATAGATAACATCTTTATATCTTGTAACTACGGCAGTAATATGATCTTTTAAACGTTTTAATAAAACTTCTTTTGTTACCTGTGCATTTGTTGATGAATCAAAGAATAACCAGCGGGGTGTTTGATTATGCCAGCACAACGTATGCCCACGAAGTTTCATACCATTTCTTTTTGCAAACGCAGCGATGGAATCACCGCCGGCCCAATTATATTGATTTTCGAAAGGATGAATTGGCCCCATCTTCATTGCATTCTCGGGTGTCATGCTGTTGAACTCTTTCAAGATGAGTTGCGCTTCATCAGTTTTTAAAGCTCGGGGAGAGACGGCTACACCGATAGTAAAATCTTTTTTAAAATAGTCTTTTAATCCTTTATACTGGGCTTTTGTATCAATAACAAAACTTAAGCAGCAGGCGATAATTACAATTTTATATTTCATAGACTTAATTATTTAATGTTTACTTTTTTACCAGTTCTCATTGCTTCGTAAACAGCCGCAATGATCTTTACATCCCGTCTACCCAATTCACCGGGTACGATAGACGATTGTTTATTCTTTATCGACATAGCAATACCATCCATCTGCTTTGCCTGTTGATTAACGTTGGGGAAATTCATATCGCCTTCTGATGTTTTTCCTTTCAGTCCACCATAATTATAAGCAGGTGATAATTCAAATGTTCCTTTTTCAGCTTCTGCTTTCAAGAAATTTAGTCCATGGCCATAGCTTGCTCCACCTTCAGCAATGATCCCGCCCGGCATATCAAATTGCCATTTTAACGATTGTTCTACTTCGTTAAATTTATCAGCAATGGTTTTTGGACCTTCTTGTGCAGTTACAGATATTGGTTCAAGACCTGTTGTATAAATAATACCCTGCACACAATAAATACCTACATCCTGCATAGGGCCGCCCCCGGCAAGAGCTTTCTTTAATCTCCATTGTGTAGGATCGCCGATTGGAAAACCAAATCCAGCAGTTATCTTTTTAATATTGCCATATACCTTCTTAGTTCCTAACCTTACCATTTCAAGATTGTAAGGCTCAAAATGTAAACGATATCCAATAGATAACGATCTGCCTGCATCTTTACAAGCCTTGATCATTTTATCACAATCTTCAACAGACAATGCCATTGGTTTTTCGCAAATAACATGTTTACCAGCTTTTGCTGCTCGAATGGTATATTCTGCATGCATACTATTTGGCAGCACTACATAAACAATGTCAATGTCGGGATTGTCTTTTATTGAATCGAAGTTTTCATAATTGTAAACATTCTTATCAGGGATATTATATTTTTCTTTCCAGGTGGGAATTTTAGAAGGAGTGCCTGTAACAATCCCGGCCAGATAACAATTTTCTGTTTGGAGCAGGGCAGGAGCCAGCTGACCTCCTGCATAGCCTCCGAGACCAACAAGGGCAATTCCAAGTTTGCCGGCTTTTTTATTCTCAGACATTGACTGTGTATTTGTTTTTTTATCATCCATGCACCTGATAAGTGGAACGCTTAGTCCCACAAGCCCCATGTTGTAAATAAATTTCCTTCTTGATTCATTATGGTGAGACATAACGATCGATTTTAGTTTAGAGAATAGTTAATATGAATAAAGTTTCACATGTTGAATACTAAAGTCATTGCCGGGAATTCTTACATGCCTTCCCTGGTGATCCTGATCACCATTCATTCGCCGACCCGGTCTCCATATCCCATTTTCAAACTTTCCTTCGTCTATACTTATAAAACCTGCTTTTTTATTTTTTGTTTTAGGTATAAATGTCATTACGATACCTGTTCCTGCTACATAAAATTCACCAGGTGCGATGGAAATAATAAGTCCGCCAGCCAAAGGCCATATAGAGTCCCTTGCTCCTGCTGACCATCCCATTTTATATTCATGATGAACTGTAAAAAGATAATCGCCAATAGCAATACCTTTTTGTATAGAATCTTTTTCAATTAGAAATCCTTTGACCGCATCAGCAGCTTGATATTTCGTAATCAAAGGAGTTAGCTGGTCTAAAATATTATATGCTTTACCGATCGGTTCTTTTTCCGGGTGTTCTGTTGACTCAATTGAAAAAGGAGCAAAAGCAAGACAATTATAATTTCCAAATGCAAAAAATGCTTTTGCATCAATTCCTTTTTCAAATCGATGTTCAGGGATAAATAAAGGATCGCCAGCTCTTGTATAAAGATCGCACCAGTGTTTAAAATCAGGATTGTAAAAATCCGGCGCTAAAAAATCAATAGCAGGAGCGGCGGCTTTCCATATATCCATTACATGTGGCAATGGTCCGGCACTTGGATATTCACCTGGCTTACGGCCAGGACGATTCAATGCTGCATTTACATACATTGGTAAATTATAAACTGCTTTCCCGGCTTTAGCTAATTCATTTGCAAAAGCTGCATAGTACCATGCCATAAAAATTTCATCGGTAGAAAGACCTTTTCCAAACACATCTTCCCACGCGCCGGAAGTTTTAGATCCATTTGCTTTCCAAATTGATTTGATCTCCGGCAACAACTCGTTATTATTTTTTACGAGGTAGTTTATTAATTCAACAGGCACTGAAGCGTTAAACGCTTTATTCGCCGCTTCATCATAGGTCCTCGCATCAGGAAGCATTCCTATTTCATTTTCTACCTGTATCGTTATAACTGTTTGTTGCTTGCTATCTATTTCTTTTATATGTTGCATCAACTTCGCAAACGCTTTCTTATCTGCTTCCAGATTATTTTGATTGAATGGAGTTATTATTTCATGTGGACTTCCTGTTTTATCCAGTATTCTCGGAAATCTTGTTGTATTTGTTTTAACCCATGCAGGCGCATAACATGACATACTGTTCTTCCAGGCACCAAACCATAACAACACCAGCTTGATTTTATACAAGCGGGCATTTTTAATTAAACTATCAATCAAGGAAAAATCAAACTTACCCTCAGTAGGTTCCATCAATTCCCAATAGACGGGTGCGATCACGGTATTCAAATTCATCGACTTCAGCTTTGGCCAAATTGGTCGCATGTATTCATTGCTTGATGCACTTGAATTTCCTAATTCGCCACCCAGTACAAGAAATGGTTTATTATTTACCAGTAACTGAACATGATCCCCATTCTTTACCAGCTTTGGGATCTGTGCAGTCATTTCAAAAAAACAACAGCAAAGCAGTACTATGATAAATTGTGTTCGCTTCATTATTGAGTTTGCTTTGTATTTATATACTCTGCTACTTCCACCATCGGTGCTACCCAAATATCTTTCTGATTTTGCTTGATATATTTTAAAATATCACGATGAGCCTGTAGTGAAACATTCAATGCATTTCCCCCACCTACTCCATGAAAAAGTATAACGAGCAGTGAGTTTGTTTGTATGGCCTTATCAACCCATTCTTTCATTTGTTCAAAACTGTGATTGTTGACCATGTAACAATCAACATTGTACAGGTCGATCTCGTTTATCTTATGCATCTCATCCCGTACAGCTCTTGCTGCTACAAAATCATTTTTCATTGTATTGATAAAACTTGAATCCCCGACCTTCATATCTCCACAGGTAAATGCAAATGTCCTTTTTGTTTTTCCATCAATGGCCTGCAAGAAAAGGTTAGTCATTCTTGTTTCATCCACCATGCGTTTCACTGTATAATAGTTCATGTCATATTCTTTTGGCAGCCATTCTCTACCTTGACCACCGATGCATGGATGATACAATGTATGGTTACCCAGCTCATGCCCCTTGGTAGCAAGCTTTTTCCAATCATTTAGACGAGTCTGCATGGATTGAGAAAATGCAGTTACATAGAAAGTGGCTTTTAACTTAAGCGAATCAAGGACTGTAATAGCATTATCCAAATGTTGATTAATGGCATCATCATAAGTTAATACAACTGCACACTTCTTTCCATTCCACGGTTTATCTTGCTGGGAATAACTTACAAATGATGAGAGTACAAGAATGAAGAGGGCTATCTTTTTCATATGACCTTAAGTTTTATTTCATTTAACAAGATGTTTGTTTTTTATGATCATTCAAAACTTATCCAATCCACTTCAACTTGTTTATTACTTTCTTTTAGGGATACAAATAAATGTTGAATTCCTGTTTTTGATCCTTGTGCAGGAGCTTTAATTGTTTTCCATTGACTGCTTGCCGGAATTGTTATTTCTGCAATAACAGGCCCTTTATCATTGCCTGATCTTATTTGCAGTGTTCCGCCTGTTTCAGAAATGGCTTTTACATTAATTGTCTTAAACTTCTTCTTTCCAAAATCAACACTATTATATTGTATCCATGCATTTTCTTTTGTAAAAATTGTTTTCCATCCCAGGAACCTGTTTGTAGTATCAATAAAATTTATCGAAACACCCTCGCTGCTTTTACTGCTATAACGATCGAGCTGAATTTCTCTCGAAGCATCTGATAAACCAACACCTCTTAATGTAGGAATTACTTTTTTTATCGTGCCGTCCGAATTAAAGAATAAGCTGTCAATTCTAACTGATCTTGCTTTGTCAAAATTTGGCGAATAATCCCTGTCGTGATAAAACAAATACCATTGGTCTTTAAAATTTATAAGTGAATGATGATTTGTCCAACAACCGCTTTGTGATTCATCCATGATCACCCCTGTAATTTTAAAAGGACCAAGAGGATTGTCACCAATAGCGTATTCAAGTCTTTCAATTTTATTTTCTACATGCGGATATGTCAAATAATAAAGTCCGTTTCTTTCAAACAAATAAGGACCTTCTTTTAATCCTTTAGTTGGAAGTTCGCCAAGCGTCTTTACTTCCGACGCAAGCTCAAGCATATTTTCTTTCAATTTTGCTCCATATATATTTCCTGCAGACCAATAGAGATAAGCCTGTCCATCTTTATCAATAAAAACATTGGGGTCAATGCCACGAACTCCTTTGATAGGAGTTGATTCGGGAACATAAGGGCCTTCTGGTTTATCAGCAACTGCCACACCTATTGTAAATCCTCTGCCGTATGTTATTGTATCCTGCGCAGCAGTTGGGAAATAGAAATAATATTTTCCATTTCTAAATATGCAATCGGGTGCCCACATACTATAACTATTGGGCCTTACCCATGGCACTTTGTTTTGGTGAACGATCATACCATGATCTGTCCAATCGGTAAGGTTAGCAGATGAAAACACATGATAATCTTCCATGCAAAACCAGCCAACTCGTCCTTTGCCCTCTGTCGCCAAAATATCATGGGATGGGAAAACATACACCTTGTCACCAAATACTCTTGCTGTAGGATCAGCAGAATATTGGTTTCTTATAAAAGGGTTTTGAGCTGATGCTGTAGCAACTAAGAAATAAGTCAGTACGATCAGCAATGATATTTTATAATTTAAATTCTTCATTTGTCATATTTTTTATTCTGGTTTTATTCTGAACCAATCAAAATCAACAAAACCACCTGTGGTTTTTGTTGAATAATTAAATAAACCAAACCGATAACCCATGAAATGGGGTAGGGTATAAGTCATTTTAAGCTGAGTGCCGATAGGTATCCACTTTTTACCATCAAGACTATAAAAAAAATCAGCCATATCTTTTTTATTTGTAAAATCACATTTTGCTTTGAAATAGAGCATGTCTTGACTTAATGGAATTTCTGTAACCTCGACTGGTGTACCGCTACCGGCATTGATCACCACAATCAATTTGCTATTGCCATTTACTTTAACACCTACTGCACCATAATTTTTTTGTAAAAGACATAAGCCTGCAAAATCGCCGTCTTTCATTTTTGATACATTTAAAGAAGTGCTACCGGAACATACTGGCCCAAAAGTTCGCTGTGTAAGCATGTTCCTTGCCAATAAAATTGACGTATCAATTCTTCCCGTAGTTAGACGTAAATAACCTTTTCTTGCTGTAATTGACCATAGCTTGTTATCAGGATTATGATTCCACTGCCAAACTAATGGCAATCGAGGTTCGCCGCTTTTGCGATCAAACTCATCTGATGCAACAATATTTGGTATTAAACCTTTGATTGCTGGCAGATCAAGTGTTTCAGGTGCTTTTCCATTAACTCCCAACATCGGCCAGCCATCTTCCCATTTTACAGGAACCAAATAAGGTATGCGGCCAACAGCTCCATAATCACGGAACAAATAAGAATACCAGGTTCCATTAGGCATATCGATCAATCCACCCTGGGCTACACCAAGATCCTGCAATCCAATACGTCCTTCATAAGGCCCCGTAATTTTATCAGCACGATGAATAACGACTGTACGCATACCGCCTCTTGGCCATGTAATATTGAACAAATAGTATTTACCATTTACCTTAAACAGTTGTGAGCCCTCGCCTAAATTACTTGCCGCAATACTGTCTGTTGGCTGTGTAGCGTTTTCAACTACTACCTGGTTAACTCCACCTTCTTTAATTCCTGACAGATCTGCATTTAATTCAACCAGAGTTAATTTCCTGTTGCCATAAAGCATATATGTTTTTCCATCGTCATCAAAGAATAACGAATGATCATGCAGGCTTGGACGAAATGAAATTGCTTTCCATGAGCCTTTCTCAATGTTCTTTGTTGTATAGATATGTGTCTTGCCACTTGTCGCAGCAAAAGTGGAGACATAATATGTTCCGTTATGATAACGAATAGAACTTGCCCATGAACCTCTTCCGTATGTGCTTTTACCGTTTGTAAGATTCATATCATCATTGCTCACCAGTGTATCATAACAATAACTTACCAGCTTCCAGTTAACAAGATCTTTTGAGGACATGATTGGTAGGCCAGGGCTCATGTGCATGGTAGTGCTGCTCATATAATAAGTATCGCCAACACGGATCATCGATGCATCTGGGACATCAGCAAAGATGACTGGATTGTGTGCTTTATTTGCTGCATCCGTTATTGAATCCATGTACAAACGATACTGTGAATTGGTTAATGCCATCCAATACATCATATATCTTGAATCATGGACTTTGAAGAAAGGCTCAAATGTTACGCTGATCGGGTTCGCCATTTTGATCAATGAAGCTGAAAACATTAATGGCTTTCCGGGTATTGGTTTTAGTTTACTGGCAATACTTGAAATGTTGTCTTCAATAATAATAGGTGCTTTGTCTACTGGCAGTCTCTTTCCGCTTGCAATATGTCCCCAGCGACTATCATCAGCGACCAAACCTTTCAGGTCCTCAGTTCCTGTTTTTGCCCCGAGTAAAATCGGCCCATGCATTATTGCGATATAATGAGAAACATTAGGTAGATGTTCCAATGAATTATGCATAGGCAGGATCACTTTGACAACGTCACCTTTTGTCCATTTTCTTTTAACAGCGATGTATAAAGATGGGGCAGATGTAAATGAAAAAGGGTTCCCGTTAATGAAGACTTTTAGTGCTCCTTCTTTAACCCATGATGGATACCGGATCATCAGTGTAAAATCAGAATTGCCTTCTGAAATAGTGAATTTAGTCTGTTCTTCAAAAGGAAATTGAGTTTCCTGTTTGATCTTTATTTCTTTTTCCTTCCAATTCAACTCAGAAGCAATAAAAAGATTTAAATATAAAGAGTCGTGTTGGTGTGTATATATAACCTCGTTGTACTTGCTATGATTTTCCATACCACTTCCTACGCAACACCACATTCCTTCATTAGGAGAGGAGTAAACCCTGTAATGTTGCGGGCGGGCAGGTGTGAAATATACATAACCGCCATGAACGGGATGTTGAGTTGATAAGATGTGATTGTACAATGTTCTTTCGTAGTAGTCAATGTATTTTGCTGAAGGCTCTTTTCTGAATAGATCTTCGGTAAGCTTAAGCATATTATACGAGTTGCAGGATTCAGGGCCTTCAACATCATTGATAAAATCACTGCAGGCGGCAACACTCGGGAAAAATTCTCGTCTGCTATTACCACCAAAAGCCAATGAACGGTTTGTGGTAACCGTTTGCCAGAAAAAGTTTCCTGCTTTTGAAAACTTATCATCATTGCTCACTTCGCCAATTCTTGCAAAGCCAATTGCTTTTGGAACCTGGGTGTTTGCATGTTTGTTATCAAGGTTGTCTTTTTCAACGGCCATTGCATCCAATAACATTTTATGGGAAAATCTTTTTGCTGCTGTTAAGTATTTTTCGTTTTTGGTTATTTGATAGGCATCTGCAAATATCTCATTCATGCCTCCATGCTCTACATCAAGCATCGATTGCATTTGTTCATCACTCAATGCTGATGTAATATCTATCGCCCAATCACAGAATTTCAAAAAAATAGTTTTTGCATCTTGATTGTCAGCATATAGCCATGCATCTCTTAAACCAGTAAACATTTTATGTACATTATACCAGGGAACCCACGCTGAACGGTATGCTTTAAGATCACCAATTTTCAAAGTTGACCATATCTCTTTACTATTTGGTACAGCGCCTGCATATCCAATTCCCCAAGAAGGATTATTTTTTGAGTTTGCATCCTGGCAAGCCTTCAGTTCAGCGATCATGTAGTCCATTCGCTTTTTGCACTCTGAGTTTTTTGTTGCTGCATAATTCATTGCTAGTGCAGATAAATAATGTCCTCCAACATGTCCATCTAATCCATCCCAATTCTTATATATTGAATCTCTGGGCTGCAATCCTGCTTGTTTTCGATAGCCAGCTAATAATCGGTCAACATTATACTTTAAAATAGTTTGAATATTAAGATCACGGGCATGTTTGAATGTACCTTCTAATAGTTTTACATCACTTAAAGGAAATTCATTCGGGTACAATTTATCCTGTGCATAGATATTGCACCATGTCAAACAGCAAACATTCAATATTGTAAAAACTAATTTTATCATTCTCTGTATCTGACCTCTTAATTCGTTTTCCTTTCATATTTCAAAAACTTACTTGCCCACGGAATAAAGAATTTATAATTCGGCGCATCGGTATGGCCTCCATCATGCTGTCGCCATGCCAGGTCACCATTTAGCATATCAGTTAGCATCGGAGGCATCTTCTCTTTCATATAATCATTTGAAACACCAATGTCTTTTACGCCTAACAATTTATAAACTGATCCTGCTGCAACAGTTGACATATAGCTACCAGTTTGATCAAGCCATTTTGCATCACCTTTTTCAGGAATACCATAGCTAACAAATACAAGACGTGGTGCACAAAGAGCAATCAATTCATGTGAGTCAACTGGCAAATCACAACCTGTCTTTTTACCAAACGATGATTCTTCAGTGCCATATTTTAAATAATTACCAGCCATCCAATGATACTCTCCACTGCCTGTAAGACTTTCAACTGCCTCACCAAATACACGACGATGAAGAGTAGTGCCACCTTTACCAGAAGAACCGATCAGTCCTACAGCAAAGCGAGGTTCAAATGCTGTTGTAACCAATGCCGCCTTTCCATAACGCGATACACCTTCGATGCCAACTTTTTTTCCATCAACCAATGTATCAGTTTCTAAATAATCCAATCCTCTTGCAGCTCCCCATGCCCATGCACGCAATGAACCCCAATCATCTGGTTTGCGTGGTTGGCCTTTATTACATAAGCCAATAATTCCTCTTGTAAGACCTGCACCGTTATCTGCTTGTATGCTGTTCGTTTCTATTGTTACATAACCCCAACCTGCTGCCAGTAATCTTTCCTGTGGCGTAAGTTCCTCGTCAGGTTTTGCCGGCGCAAAAAAGTTAGGAGGTGGAAGTCTTGTGATCGGTTGATAGGCTGGATATTTATCAAAGATCGCTTTCAAACTCGGATCTGTTTTTATCATCAGCTCTTTATAAGCTGCATTTATTTTTTCCATTTCATCAAGTGCAGGTTGTGCAGGAGCGGGAAATGAAGGACGTCCACTAAACATCATTAATACTGGAACTGGACCTTTCACATTTGTCGGTACTACGAGCATCATATTGATATCAACATTGATCAATGGATATTCACTATTATCAACATGGCCGACGAGCATTTTAGCAATTACAGGAATACGATTTACAACTTCTCGGTCAACCACTTTTACGGTCCATGTTACTTTTGGAATGTTTTTAGGCAGACGACCATACACTTCTTTTTCAAAACCTTCAATTATTTCCGGGCGACGTTCGTTCCACCACATATCTGCAGCGGTAACTTTCTTACCACTATTTGTTGTCAATATATCCGGTAGTTGCGGACATGGATTGGCAATTGATTCATCATAATTAGCATGGTTTGGAGCTGACTCATTTCCACTTGGGCCAGGCCTTAATTTTTTTATTCCGAGCTGCTGCATCATGTTGGCATGATCCTGTTGCACAGTAAAAGTTGTAAGCTTTGGATACTTACTACTATCAATAGTCGTGACCTGGGCTGTCAAAACTTTTGCAAGGATCAGTAATACAAAACAAGTTGTGAGTTTTTTCATTCTATGATTTTAATTGTAATTATTTGTCTGTCCTGAATGGCGATGCCGGCAAACCTTCTTTATTAAATAAATTCGGATTCACGGGATCATCAGCCCATGCATAGCGTACATACATTGGATTTGAAATAGCATCACTCCATACGATGATCTTATCGCCTTCTATCTTTGCTTTGGCCCATACGAATTTTTTATCTGCACCTGCAATGGCAAATTCGCTCAACTCTTCACCATCGTTTGTAATTAATCCACTTCCAATATTTGTAAAACTCAGTGTGATCTTGTTTCCATTAATTGATGACGATTGATAAACAGGACCAGAATAAAGAACATCTTCATTGTATGCCAGCTTTAATGCTGCTAATGCCAATCTTTCTCCAACATCTTTTTTATTGTCAGGATGAATATCATTCCATTCACCAAGGTCAATCGCAACTGCCATTGCAGTATTAGGAACAGATAAAGATTTTAATTGAGATTCACGCAGCATTGCCCAATTACTTTCTGATGGCAAATAATTATAATCCATAAAACCCGGGAGCTGTACATATAAAAACGGAAGCTCGCCTTGTTTCCATTTATTTCTCCAATCTATAATTTGTGCCGGTTGCAGTTTTGCATATTCTTCAGCTCTACCGGTATTAGCCTCGCCCTGGTACCAAAGAAATCCTTTTACAGTATAATTGACCAGTGGTGCAATCATTGCATTGTATAATGCTGATGGTTGATTCTGTGCATTGACAGGAGGAGTAAACGTAACTCCTGCAGGTGGCGGAGATGGAGGTGGATTAACCTGGCCCACTTTATATTGCCATGTTCCTTTCAGATCAACTGTATCGTTGCCAGCAAAAATGCAATAAGGTTTATCTGGAACAAACCCACCTTTACCTGCATTGTTTGTAACACGGACAACAAAAATATTTTTACCGGCTTTTAAAATGTCTGCCGCCACATTATATCTTCTCTGAGGATACATATAAGTTGTATTGCCAACTCTTTTTCCGTTTATATAAAGCTCATCCGCATCTACTATTCTTCCAAGAAAAACCCTGGCTGGCTTACTGATCATTGATGCGGGTATATCAATTTCTTTTCTATACCAAACAATACCGTTTAAGTCTTTAATTCCCTGGTCTTCCCAATAACCCGGAATGTTTATGGGTTTCCACCCTTTTGGAATGTAAGTATGTTCATACCATTTTATGGCTTCTATCATTCCTTTGTCGGTTACTTGTGTTCTGTTATTCTGGTTGCCGCCAAATGCCTTTCTTGCAAGCCCGTTTACATATGCAGTGTCTTTATTTTTTTGAATGGTTGCCTGCATGGTTGAAAAATCCTTTAACCCTTCTTCGCTTGTCCATGCTTCAATAGGAGTGCCTCCAACACTTGCATTTATTAAACCGATCGGTATATGATATTTTTCATAGATCTTTTTTGCAAAGAAGTAGGCAACAGCTGAGAAAGGTCTCACATCATCACCAATAGCAGATTTCCAGTAACCTGTTGGAAGATCATCTTGCGGACCTTGTAAATTCGTAAGTGTTGGTATCCAAAAATGTCTTATTTGAGAATTGTTTGCTTCAGCAATGTCTTTTGCATAGGTCACATCATGAATATTCATTTGATGCACCATATTTGATTGACCACTGCAAATCCACACATCACCGATCAATATTTCTTTTAAACTGATTTTGTTGTTACCAGTAATATCCATTACAAATGGGCCACCGGCTTTCATCGGTTGTAGTTGGATCAGCCATTTGCCATCAGTGCCAGTCGTTGTTTTATAACTCTTGCCATTAAACTTTATACTGATCTTTTCATTTTTTGAAGCCCAGCCCCAAATGTTCACCTTAGCATCTCTTTGTAATATCATGCTATCCCTTACAAGTCGTGGGAGTTTTATCTGCGCATTTAAAGATGCTTGTATTACTGCTACAAATAACAGCAATAAGGAAAATGTTTTTTTACTCATCATTATTTCAATTGGGTATTACTTACAAAAGCAATGCGTTTGCTATCCGGTGACCATGATGGTACATTGATCGTTCCCTGCCCGCCATATACATAAGCAATATTTTTAGGGACACCACCACTTGCCGGCATCAGCCGCAAATAAATCTTTTGATACCAGGGATGTTCTGATGGACCAATCTCTTTGGGATAGGATAGAAACACGATCCATTTCCCATCAGGTGAAAAATGCGGGAACCAATCATTGTATTCATCAAATGTTACCTGTTCCTGGTTGCTGCCATCTGGTTTCATTCGCCATAGTTTCATGGTGCCTGTTCTTACAGAATTAAAATAGATCCATTTACCATCAGGAGAATATTCGGGAGAATCATCCAATGTTGGTGTATTGGTGAGTTGTATCTCTTTTTTTGAAGCAATATCGATCGCCCAAATATCATATTGACCTTTACGTTGACCCGTAAATATTAATCGTTTTGCATCTGTTGACCAGCTGTGTAAATAGGAATGTCCTGAATCAGCAGAAGTAATCTGAATTGGTTTATCAGTTCCGGTAATTGGTAAAGTAAACAATGTCGAGATCCTTTTTTCTCCAACATGATTGCTTATAGCCATCTGCTTTCCGTCAAATGAAATGACATGATCATTATTATTTTGATTTGCAAAACCTGTATTTAGTTTTTCGGGAGTATTATTTTGCAAATTGAATTTATAAAGCAATCCTTCGGAATTATAAATAAGATACTTGCCATCTGTTGTCCAGTTCGGTGCCTGGATCGAATTAGGGACACTGTATAAAATCTTCCGGTGACCAGTTTGTACATCCATTACTTCTAAATGGCTGCCGATATAATCACGATAAGGCCTGAAATCTTTTGCAGCAGGAATGATAATACGAACGTTACTGAAGACAGCCTGTTCAACGACATTTTCATTATGTGAGCAAATAAAAATCCCTGCATATACTTCTTCATTTAATAAAAGTTCTTTGGAAACAACTTTATAATTCTCACCGGGAGTAGCTGCAGAAAAAGTGAATGTATTTCCAATACGTTGCAATTCGATATTTACTCCGCCATTGGTTGGCATAACGATCTGGACAGTTTGAGCTGTATCTGCATGACGGGATTGTAGAGAAGTTAATCCATCACCATGAACACAAGCATCCACATAAGGAGAATTAGGAGTTAGTTGATTTCTTGCAATAACACCGATCTTACGATGCGGATCGACGCCTTTGCCGATAAAGCGAACAGTAGCGCTGATCATAAAGTCACCTTTGATCTTTTTCCAGAGAAAACGAAATTGGTCATCATTTCCCCACATATTCTTTCCACCACAGCTCATGGTGTATTCCTGTGTTTCTGCATTGTAAGTAGCCGTTCCTTTTTTTACTGGATTGCCGACATCTTCGTTGCCATCAAACATTCCCGTTTTTTGTGAGAAAACAAATGATCCTGCAATTAAGCAGTAAAGAAGTAGTGTGGTCTTTTTCATGCAAGCAATATTTGGTATGTTAATCTCTCCATTGAAAGGCAAAGTATTCACATTGCTCCCTGCCGATATTATGCAAAGCATGTGGCACATTTGCTGAAAGAAAATACAGGTCACCTGTCGCTCCTTTGTATAACTTTCCATCAATATACATTTCTACATTTCCTCTTAATATTATAATGATCTCTTCCTGTATATGTGTATGTGGCGCATGACTGACTGAATCTGCATTCAATGCTGTCGTGTGCATTTCAAATTGTTTCAATTGAGATGTGCCACGATTAAAAAAATCTCTTCGATAGCCTTTACCTGTGTTTGAAGTTTTAAGACTATCCCAATTGAGCATAAAAGAGCCGCCGGCTTGTTTGCCCCGTTCTATATCCGGTCTTTTGCCTTTGTATTTTAAAATAAAATAAGTTGCCTGTGTGCTACCAGCATTTTCAATTCCATGTTCATCACCGGGCATTGCAAATGCAATACTGCCGGCACCGACTATCTTACTTGTGCCATTGATAGTGATCTTTACTTTTCCTTCTTTTACAATTATCAATTCTTCCTGGTCAGCATGTGTATGAGGTGGGTGAGGAGCTTTACCTGCTTCAAGTGTTGAAGTATGTACTTCAAGATTTTCTAATGCCAGAGTCTTCCCATCTAATACTTGTCTCCTTACTCTCGTATCTTCTTTGATTGGCTCAAGCTTATTCCAATAATAAACAGCAGACAATAATGAATCATTCTTCTGCGCCATTGTCGTGAATGCGATCAGAATAAAAGAGAAGAAGAATATTTTTTTCATCATTTTTTCTTTAAAGCGGCTTCCAATGCTTTAGTTGTGGTATAATATTTTGCCAGCATATTGGGCACTTCCCAAGCAGGCATATCCTTATTTTTTAAATACTCAAGAAAATTACTGGTTACTCTTGCAAAATGTGATTCGTGTCCTTCTGCTAACTTCTCAGGCAATTTAACACTCCATCCTTTAGCAGTCTTGTATAATTCAACGCCGGGGAATTTTGTACTTATCTTTTTGAATTGTTCTTCAACTGTTGCTTGAAAAGCGGCATCATTCTTTATTGGCTCAATGTATAAAACCGGTTTGAAATTTTCTTCCTTGCCCTGCCTGATCACCAAACTTGCTTTTGTGCCCCGCATTATCGAATAATGTGTATCGCCACCGGCTTCGTTGGTGTAGTTCCATTGAACTACAACTTTTGCATGAGCATCCTTGATCTTATAATCAATCTCTCCATTGCTATAGATCGCCAATATTGTATCATTTACGACATTCTTTTTCAGGTAGCCAGGAATCGAATCAAGTTTTGTAATGATCTTGAATTTAGATTCCATCATATTTGTTGGCCATCGCTGCGCATTTACTATTGAGATATCTTTTGCATAGTCGAGTGTTTGGTTAGGAAAACACTCCCATTGTGCAAGGTCAACCAAATGGGTTGTCACATCAACTATACCGTTTCCTTGTTGCGATTCATCAAAAAACCATGCCGGCCTTGTGAGCACATTCCCGGAAATGTATTTATAAAAGCAATGATCACTGATCATCTCTACTGCCGGCTTTTGTTGTGTTCCTTTTTCGAGTTGGCCAAATATCTCAGGTATCATGGATATCTCACGCTGAAGGATCGTGTTGATCTCAAATCGTTCGGTCATGATATCATATAACAAAAGACCTTTTTCCTTCGCTACATCAAAAGCTTTCTTCAATAATTCAAAATCCTCCGGGGTAATTGCCATTGGCTTATCAGCAAGCACATTGAAACCGGCTTCAAGAGCTTTTAAAATGTATTCAGTCTTTTTTTCATTATTACCAGACAGCACAACAACATTCCCTTTTTTATCAGCGATCATCTTTTCAAAGAAGTCAGGACCGGTATAAACTTCTTCTTTCCATTGTGTCGGCGACTCTGCTCTTGAATTATATCCATTGACCCTGTCTAAATGAAGTTTCAGATCATTGCCTTCCGGCGCATATACATAAACAACCGGATCTATATCATCATACATTGTCTTTTGGACGAGTGCAGCATGAAAATGTCCCGGATCGAGAGTTACTAGCTTAACCGGTTTGTCTGTTTTATTTTCTGTCTCAGGTTCTGATTTTTTATTGTCGGACTGGCAACCCATCATTATTATCGTTACTAAAAAAAGAAACTGTGTTTGAATTCTTTTCATTTTGTTCATAAGAATTAATGTTGTACAAGTGTGCGACGCAACAAAAGCTAAATAGAATTATAAAGGCTGGCTACATAAAAATTATGCAGCTGTTTCGTATCCTTTTCTTTGTTTGCGGCTCAACATTGCATTTGCTTCATTATCGTTTTTGAATTTCTCTGTCTTTGGATCCCAATACAATTTTCTTTTCAACTTCATTGAAATATGATGCAGCAAACATGCAGAGCATGCACGATGTGCTTCTTCAACAGGCGCAATAGTTGCTTTATTATCTCTTATCGCCTCGAGCCAGTTGCCATGATGTTCTTTACTTACTGTGAAATGAAATTCTTTTTCACCGATCACTGAAGTAAGCATATTCGGATCGCTTGCATCTATTTTCTTTGCTCTTTCACCAGGTTTGGTAGGATCACTGCCAGTTACATTGTAATCACCTCTTGAAACAAATACCCAGCCATTCGTCCCTTCAAATTTTATCCCATTCTGAAATTCATTGCTGACGATCATCGTAACACCATTTGCATACTTTGCACCGGTTTTAAAAATTCCATGTACATCCCATAACCCACCAGTTGCAAATTCAACTTTGTCACACCAAATTTCAACAGGGCCGCTTCTTTCCATTCCCATTCCCCAATGTGCACTATCAATATGATGTGCTCCCCAACCAGTGATCATACCCGCACCAAACTGCTCACAACGTAACCAACCCGGCCTGTCATAACCAACCTGCGGATGTACACGATCAACCGTATAATAAACATCTGGAGTTGATGCCAACCACATATCGTAGTTCAGATTTTTTGGAACAGGCATTTCATCTTTCTTGCCACCGGGAGGATCACCAGGCAAACCAACATAAACGGTTTTTAAATCACCGATACGTCCGTTACGAACCAGTTCTGCAGCATAGCGAAACTGTTCACTGCTTCTCTGCTGACTTCCTATCTGGAACTTTACGCCACTCTTTGTTACCACATCAGCGATCACTCTTCCTTCAGCGATCGTCAGTGATGCAGGTTTTTGCATATAAATATGTTTTTTAGCACGGGCAGCAGCAGCACCGATCATCGCATGTGTATGATCCGGTGTACTGATCAATACTGCATCGATATCTTTATTCTGCAACAACTCATGATAGTCCGTGTACATCTTTACACCGTCAAATGGCTTACCATCACGTTTAGTGTAATAATCATTTGTCAGTTTCTGTCCTTCTGCAGCCCTGTTCGAATCAAGATCACAAACAGCCATTAACTGTGCATAATCATATTGCCACACACCGGGCATATCATGAATACGTCCGATACGACCCGTACCAATTGCTGCCACATTGATACGATTGCTTGGTGCATTTCTTCCAAACACACTTGATGGAACTATTGAAGGGATTGCGAGCAATGCTGATGCTTTCAGCGTATTGCCTAAGAACTCACGACGGGATTGATTTCTCTTTTTCATCGGTTTACATTTTTATGATGAATGTTTTATTGTTTCCAACTTTTGAATTTCTATTTGACTTATGTTGCGTCGCACACTTGTACATTCTGTAATTCTATTCAACTTCTTTCGTCAAACGTGAAAAGATTTTACCTTAAATCTCACGTTTCACCTTTCACGTCTCACGTCATTTCACTTCCTTCGCATACGCCTGCCATGCCTTTTCTGCTTTCTCTGCATCAAATTTTCCATTGAACACAACCATCCTGTATTTTAAAGTATACGTTTTGCCCGGCTCCAATAACCAATCCTTATCCTTGGTAGGAGCGAAGCTGGCAAATACATCTCCACGTCCTCCGTTTTGTTTTTTATCCCATATCCTCATTGGCTCGGGATGATTGAAGTTGGATGGGTGCGACAACATCACAATTCCTCCTTCGTCATTACCTGGCAAAGATCCATACACAACTAACCATCTTCCTTTTGTATTATCTGTATTATCTCTTGTTTTCCCTTCCGAGGTCAGCATTTCGGAATTATTCTTATCCCAGTATTCAGTTGCCCGCCAGCCAAACCCTGCATAGCGATATGCTACGATCAGTAGTGGGCTTTGGGAAGCGCATTGCATTTTTGATTCAATATCGACCACATAAACGTTTCCATTATCTACAGGATTATATACTCTTACAGTTTGCCATTCATTCAGCGCTACCTTTTCTGTTTTATCTTTCTTGAATACTACATGTTCCTGGAGTGCCGTGTACTCAGCATATTTTGCATTGCTTGTTTGAGAAGTAAATTTTACAAACCTGACCGTCCCTTGTTTTCCTCTTATATTCCAAAAATCAACTGTGTCGCCTTCAAAGACAGTATGTGTCCATGCATTCCAGATGCCATAATGATGATAATGATCTGTGGGCTGAATCCTTGTTAGCACTTGTCCGTGCGGTGTATAGAGAGGATGAATAAACCCACTACGCTTATAACTTGTGTCAATTCCAGCAGGAGGATAGACTGTTTTGAATTGGTAGGTCAGTAATGTTTGATTACCCGATGAGATCGTCAATACACTATCAATTTTTAATTTGACAGCCGATGCTTTTGTCATTGTCTTTTGAGCAGAACTAAAGCTTGCTGTTACAAAAGCAACTCCAAACAACAATAATGTTTTTAATTTTCTATTCATTTTAATTCAAGTACCACCACGCTGAATGGCGGAATGTTTAAGTTTAATTTTGAACCACTGAGCTTAGCTCCATTATAATTCGTCGGAACAATTTTATTGGGATTCTCAAAGCTGTTATAGTTCTGCATTTTATCAGACGTTAAAATCCTTCCTGTAACTGAAGTATAGCTTGCGCCATTGATATTTATAGAAACGGATTGAGTTTTATTAGCATCTACATTTACTAAAGAAACATGCGTTACTCCATTTTTATCTTTTGATGCAGAGGCCCAGATCGCATCTAAAGTATCTTTTCCAAAAATGTATTTATTGGTTTTCACTTCAACAGGCAGCATTGTTGCATCCTGGTGAACATTGTACATTTCCATTACATGATAAGTGGGAGTGAGGATGATCTTTTCTTCTTTTGTCAGGATCACGGCTTGCAAAACATTAATGATCTGAGCAAGATTAGCCATCTTTACCCTGTCACAATGATTATTAAAGATGTTCAGTGTAGCTCCAGCGATCATTGCATCTCTCATTGTATTTTGTTGGAATAAAAATGCACCATTTGTGCCTGGTTCCACATCATACCAGCCACCCCATTCATCAACAGCTAAATGTTTTTTCTTTTGAGGATCATATTTATCCATTATTTCACTATGCTTCCTTACCAGTTCTTCCATTTGCAAAGCCCTTTTCATGGTAGTGAAATATTCTTCTTCGGAAAAATTAGTTGCAGATCCTTTTTTGCTCCAGTTGATCACCGAATAATGATGAAGACCCAATGCATCGTACATTCCGGCCGGTAATTCTTTCATCAATACTTCTGTCCAGTGATAATCTGCATCGGAAGCACCTGAAGCAATACGATAAAGCCTGTCACTATTATTCCAATTGGTCATGAAGGTGGCATACTGACGATAAACATTTGCATAATATTCTACTTTCATATTGCCACCGCAACCCCAGGCTTCATTTCCCAATCCCCAGAATTTTACATGCCATGGATTTGGCCTTCCATTCTTTTGCCTATAATCAGTCATTGGGCTGCTTCCATTTGGATGAGTAGTATATTTTACCCAATCAGAAAGTTCCTGTGGTGTACCGCTTCCAACATTTCCACTCAAGTATGGTTCCGCACCCAACATTTCACACATATTTAAAAATTCATTTGTGCCAAAGCTGTTATCCTCTTTTACATTTCCCCACCACACATTCAGCATTGACGGTCTTTCTCTTTTAGGCCCCACGCCATCTTTCCAATGATAAGTATCGGCAAAACAACCTCCCGGCCAGCGCAACACTGGTACTTTCAATTTTTTTAAAGCCTCGATCACATCTAACCGAACTCCATCTTTGTGTGGGATCGTTTTATTGGTATCGCCAACATAGAAACCACCATAGATGCAATGCCCGAGATGTTCAGCAAAGTGTCCGTAAATATTTTTATTGATGATCTCTTTTCCTTTATCTGCATTCAATATAATTTCATTTTGTGAATAACAACTCAAAGCGGTTGTAATGCAAACAAACAACGATAATGGTTTAAAATTTTTTGCCATACAGTTAGTTAATTAATAGTTAGACTCCCTTTTATAACGTTACTTGTCGTTTTATTTTTTACATCAGGCTGTCCGCCGCCAATGCTGATAACTATTTTCCCTTTTGGTGTTATCGTCTTTCCATCTTCACCAACTAATGATAGTTGGTCTGGTGTAAGCGTAAATGATATAGATTTAGTTTCGCCTGCTTTTAAAGAAATTCTTTGAAAACCTTTAAGTGCTTTTAACGGCACTTTCCACTGAGCTCCGACGTGCGATATATACAATTGTACTACTTCTTCACCATCCATTTTTCCTGTATTTTTTACCATTACACTCACAGTTACATTTTCATTAACAGCCGCAGAATTAGGTACTTTAAGAAAATCGTATTTAAAAGTTGTATAGCTCAATCCATAACCAAAAGGATATAATGCTTCACCTTTGAAATACCGATAGGTTCTTCCGTTCATTGAGTAGTCGCTAAATCCTGGTAAATCGTTGTCACTTTTATAAAAAGTAACTGGTAATCTTCCGGCCGGGTTATAATCGCCAAATAATACATCCGCAATTGCAGTGCCAGCACTTTGACCACCATACCATCCATTGACGATCGCAGGGATATTTTCATTTTCCCATGGAATAGCAATAGCACTACCGGTCATCATTATAAATACAACCGGTTTGCCAGTTGATTTTAATGTTTTCATCAACTCTGTTTGCACAGCTGGTAATAAAATTGAAGTCCTATCGCCTCCATTAAAACCCGGTGCATTAACTGGCATTTCTTCACCTTCCAATTGGGGTGAGATACCTCCGGCAAAAATGATCACATCAGCATCCTTCACTTTATTAGCAACAGCTGCAAAATCTGTTCTTTTGAAATTACCTGCCCGAAGCGCAACGTTTGCTTTTCCTTCTCCCTGCCAATATTCAAGCACTAATTTATAAACAGTATCTTTTTTTATTGGAAGCTTGTACGTTCTTGCACCCCAGCGGTTGCGCTGCCATGCATTGATAACTGTTCTGTCATTTACAATAAAACGATAACCATCATCTGCTTCCACTTCAAATGTGATGAAACCATCTTTTGTAGCTGTATAATTAGAAGTATACCGCACAGAAAAATTATTTGCTTTTATTCCTTCTACAACATTTTGACCTTCCTGCCAGAAATTATCGATCTTGTTTTCATTCCTCGTTAAAACAGAAGTTCCCTGCAATTCACGATTATTAAAATATTCAACCTGAAACCCTTTATTGCCAGCCCAACTATATTGATTGCTTACATCTTCATAAGCAAGCATGGTATCGTTAATAAAATTGATCGCAGGCTCATAAATTATTTCAACATTGTTCCCAAGTTTTTCTTTTAATCCATCAAGCAATGAAACAACTTTTGAAGGAACACCATTGTAATTTCCCAACACTGAAATGCGATTGTCAGCATTTGGACCAAGAACGGCGATCTTCTTAATTGTTTTCTTTAATGGCAATGTATTATTCTCGTTTTTCAATAAAACAATACTTTGTTGTGCCATCTTCAATGCATGAGCTTTATGTTCAGGTGCTTCCAATGCTGATGCTGGCGTTTGCATATACTTGACCATTGCCGGTGGATCAAACATTCCCAAACGATAACGGATCATAAATAATCTTCTTAATGATACGTCAATCTGTTCTTCCTTGATCAACCCACTCTTTACTCCATTTAATAAAGTATAATAAACAGAAGTGCCACATTCGATATCTGTTCCATGCATTACACCATCAACGGCAGCGGTCACTGAATCTTTATGTGTCTTATGGTATTTAAAGAAATCATCTATTGCCCAACAATCACTCGTTACATAGCCTGTAAAATTCCATTGTTTGCGAAGAATATCATTCATCAACAAATCATTTGCACAACAAGGCTGCGTATTTACAGCATTATAAGCACACATCACACCCGCAACATTTGCTTTTGTCACTAATTCCCGGAATGCTGGTAAATAAGTATCCCACAAGTCATAAGTTGAAGGATTGAAATTATCAACATGGCGTGATGGTTCTGGCCCGCTATGCACTGCAAAATGTTTAGCACATGCAGCTGCTTTCAGGTACTTCGGATCATCACCTTGCAAGCCATGTACAAACGCTCTTGCCATCATCGCTGTCAAAAAGGGGTCTTCACCATAAGTTTCCTGTCCACGTCCCCAGCGTGGATCACGAAAAATATTGATGTTTGGTGTCCAGTAAGTCAACCCTAAATATCTTTCTCTTGTTCTTCCTTGTTCAATGGCTTTATTATAAATGGCTCTTCCTTCCAATGCGGAATAGTCGCCCATTTTGAATAAAGAAACACTATCCCATGTTGCAGCCATACCGATCGCCTGCGGATATGATGTAACACGAAATGGCGTTCTTGCTACCCCATGCAATGTTTCATTCCACCAATCGTATGCGAGTATTCCTAATCTTGGAATAGCAGGTGTTGCATTCAACATCTGTTTTACTTTTTCCTCCAGCGTTAATCTGCTAACCACATCATTTACTCTCTGCTCCATTGGTAAAGTAGGATCCCACATTGGGAAACTTTTATAGTCCTGCGCATAAAGAGTTACTGAAAAAAATAAAATGGTAATTGAGAAAGCTTTTTTCATTGACTTTTATTTTTGTGCTGTCAGTGTTTGTATGGAACCATCATCATTAAATTTCAATTCAGTCACTTTTACATTCCTTAAATGTGTTTTGCCACTTAACTGCGTATCATGATAGAATAGCCACCATTTTCCATTTGCTTCAATTACTGAATGATGGTTTGTCCAACCTTCAACAGGATTTAATAATACACCCTGGTATGTAAATGGGCCGTAAGGATTGTTACCAGTTGCATAACATAAATAATGGGTGTCACCAGTTGAATAAGTGAAATAATATTTGCCATTCTTTTTGAATACCCATGTTCCTTCAAAAAACCTTTTATCATTATCTTTTTCACCAAGCTCTTTTCCATCTTGTCCAAGCAGTTTGATTTCTTTCACTGTTTCAGCAAAGCTTTTCATATCGGCATTAAGCTTTGCCATTCTGGGTAAGACGGCGGCATCTCCAGCCACCCGATTTTTAGCAGCGGAGTCATATTTATTGTTATTCCATCTTTGCAGCTGACCACCCCAAATACCACCGAAGTACATATAAAATTTTCCATCATCATCTTTGAACACACATGGGTCTATACTGTAGCTATTTTTAATTGGTTCAGCTTCGGCAGTGAACGGACCTTCTGGTTTATCGCTTACTGCAACTCCAATCTGGAATACGTCCTGTTTATTTTTTACAGGGAAATACAAATAATATTTTCCATTGGCAAAAGCGGCATCGGGAGCCCACATTTGTCTTCCTGCCCATGGAACATTCTTGATATCCAATGCAACGCCATGATCAGTAACTGTTCCACCAACCGCATCCATAGATAGAACATGATAATCTCTCATATCAAAATGACTTCCGAGATCATCTTCTTTTGTCCCTGTTGCTGTATCATGTGATGGATAAATATAAATACGGCCATTAAATACATGAGCTGATGGATCAGCCGTATAAATATGCGACACGAGTGGTTGTGAAAGATATTCTTTCTTTTGCTCGACTTTCGTTTCTGTTGTTGGTTCCGTTTTTGGTTCGTCAGCTCCGCTATTACAACTTATAAAAATTGTTGAAGTAACTGCAATTGATAGAAATGGTTGGGATTTCATTTTATATATTTTAAAATTTTTGATTATCAGCCTTTGTTTCAGGCGGACCCAGGTAACTTGGTTCCACTCCTCCAAAATCCACTACTATTTTTTGTAATACGACACCCGAATTCACCATCCAGTATTTCACAGTATGTTTCCCTGGTTTTGAAATAATATGATCGCTTGTTTTAATAATAATATTTTCACTCACCCATTTGTTCCATATACCGGTTCCCGTATTTCTGTCTTCTTTATTGATGCTGATAATCTGCGGCGTTTCTTCGTCAATTGATATAGCATATTGTAAACCTTCATCTGTGTTATAGTAGTTCAAAGTGGGAGAGAAATAAGCATTCAACTTAAGTCCGCCAATACTATAAGTATAAAAATCGTACTCAACATGAGGGGAATTGCTTCCGGGCTTCTGAGTGCTTGCCGTTACTGGAAAAGAAGTAATACCGTCGCCGGTTCTTCCAATATCAGGGATAACCTTCCATTGAACTTTATTTGTGTTTATCAGCCTGCTGGAATGAGCAGCTTCAATAGAGACATAGTTTTGTTCTTCATAAAAAACATTTCCTTTATGATTATTGGAAATACTATCTCTTGCAGAGTTAAGCTCAAGAACTGGTTCTGGTATTGTGGATTCTACAGAATCTTTAGGCACATATTTTATATCAGGCATCCTTTGACGTAATGGCTGTTGCCAATAAGTATAACCGATATGTGTTTGGCTCATCATTTGGTTCCATTTACCATTATTTATTTGATGGTAATCCAACGTGATCAACGAATCTTTTTTATATAAAAACTTGACATTGTTGGCGTATTGATCGGCTACTGCATCTTTCTTTTTATACGCTTCTTTATTTTGTGCAACATTATAATATAAAAGGTTCAAATTTGAATAAGCTCTAATAGGATGTAATACCAATTGAAAATAAGCGTACTTGTATTCAAGCGGCAGTTCATTATTGATGTGTTCAGCTTTTGTTAAAAGATCATACCACTCGTGTGCCACAACATTAGCCTCGTCGTAACTAGTAAGATGGAATGTGTTTGCATCAAGAAGCTCTGGCTTTCTTCTTGAAGAATACTGTGAGTATTTACAAATAACTTCACCGATAGCTTTTGCATATTTCTCTCCAAATTGATCAGCAGACCATTTTGTATAATAGTTTCTCAAATTATCTTCATTCCAATCAGAAGGATCCCATGCATAATCCAGGAAGAATGAAATAGGAAACTCCATTGGCTTTATATCACCAACATTTACGATCCAGATCTGTTTTACCCCATACTCATAAGCCATATGCATTTGCTCCCATACTCTTGAAATGTTATTCGTGTTTATCCATTTATAGTTTCTTGGGCCTCCAACATAGTCGAAATGATAATAAATTCCATAGCCGCCTTTTCTTGGTTTTTCATCTAGTTTTGGCAGCTTGCGAATGTTTCCCCAGTTGTCATCACACAACAATAAGGTGACATCATCAGGAACTCTCATTCCTTTATCATAATAGTCCTGCACTTCTTTATAAAGAGCCCATAGTTGCGGTGTTTCACTCGCCGGTTTGCCTGTAACTTGTTCAATTATTTGTCGCTGATCATTTACGATCCGTTCTAATAAACCTGTAGCAGTTTCCCTGCTCATTGGTGCATCGCCATCACCACGCATGCCGACGCTAACGATTTTTTCATTCCATGCTCTTTGCATGCCGCCTTTCCAGTATTCTTTTAACCCGGCTTCTGTACTATCGTAATTCCATTTTCTTCCGTTCCCAAAATATTTCCATTCTTCATGTGCACGCATCAGGGGTTCATGATGAGAAGTACCTATAACAATTCCATATTCGTCTGCTGACTTTATATTAAATGAATCATCATAATAAAATGCATTTCCCCACATAGCAGGCCAGAGATAATTCCCTTTCAGACGAAGAATCAATTCAAAAACTTTCTCATAGAACTGGTGATTGAATCCTCCGAATTTTTCTTTTGTCCATCCGGAAAGGGCCGGAGCTTCATCGTTTATAAATATGCCACGGTATTTTACTTTGGGTGCGTCGTTGAAAGAAATGTTAGCGTTGATAAATATTTCTGATTTTCTTTTTACGGGGACATCTGCCCACCAATACCAGGGTGAAACACCAATTTGTTTTGAAACTTCAAATACACCATACGCAGTTCCTCGTCTATCGCTGCCAGCAATGACTAAGCTATTACGCAATGATTGTATTGTATAAGCTTCCCATTTTTTGGTGATGGTATTTGTATTGATCTTTTTTTGTTTGATCAATTGTGAAATGCCTGCCGACTTCTGTATGGAACCAATGATAATAGCTGATGAGGATGGAAGTTTGTTGGTTATCGGAATTTTTCTACCGGTAACCATTTCGATATCCTGTTGTAATAGTTCTGCGGATTTTTTTACGAGGGGAAAATCATTTGCATCAACATAGATCATTGCATTTGACAGGGAAAATGAATTGGGCTGTTTTGTTTCTGATATAAATTGTGCAAGGATGTTTATACATCCAATTAAACAAAAAGATATGGACAGAAAGAGTTTTTTCATTTGTTAAATCGTGATTCAGTTGTTAGTAAACAACATCAACATATCCTGAAACAACAGGTAATTGATTTGCGAATTTTATTACATAATAATATGTTCCGGATTGTACCTTTTTATTATTTATTGTTCCATCCCAGGGTTTGGAATAGCCAACCGAGGAAAAGATCAGTTGTCCATATCGAGTAAAAATATTTACAGAGCAATCGCTATGTTCTTTTAATCCTTGTATTTCCCAGCGATCATGTATTCCATCACCATTGGGTGAAAATATATTGGGCGGTTGCGCTATTGTTATAATAATATTTACAGGTTTTACTACTGAGCAAGACCCAATATTTGTTGCTTTGATATAGTAAGTGCCGGTTAATTTAATGGCAGTTGGATCAGCTAATGGTATTGTTGTCGAAGGATCTTTCCAATAGGTGAACGAAAGCCCCTGCAAATTACCAGAGAGAATTGGGGATCCTGTGATATTTGCTTTCATTGGATATTTTAAAACTGGCGGATCGGTCACCATGAAATTTGGCAGATCACTTACAAGAACGTTTACGGGTTTCACACCCATGCAACCATTATTGGCAATAGCTCTTATATAATAAATGCCAGAGGTTGATATTGATCCCGGAATAGGTATAAAATTCGTTTGCGATAGATCGGTATAATATGAATATGTTAACCCGGGATCGCTTCCTGCAGTGATCCATGATGCTGTAAGATCGCCAACTGATGGAAGACAAAACTTTGCCGAGTCAATTACGTTGAATGTAAACGGCTTGTTAGAGGATTTGATGGTAGTGTAAACTGTATCTGCGCAGGTTAATGAGGAGGCTTGATAGGGTTTTAATACAACAGCGTAAACGGTTCCCGGTAATGGTAACGGAGTTAGTGATAATGTAGTTCCAGTTCCAAGTACAGTACTTAATGTTTCATTATACCATGTGTACTCTTTGTAACCAAGTGGCGCAGTAAGGAGATTAGATGTACTATTAATGCATTGTAAATTTCCCGTGATGGCTGAACTGCAATTATTATCACTTACATCAACATATGCATAACCAAAGTGACCGCCTTGAGTACAATCATTGGTTGTAAATTCAAGTCTGATCGTTTTACCAGCATACCCTGTAAGTTTTATCGTTGCAGAGGACCATGGCTTATAGTAAATATTTTTATCGGGAGTTGTACCTGCCGTGGCATTTGGGGGAAGGCTTGCAAAAACATCTGATCTTATAAAACCGGGAATATCTGCTGCTGCAAGTATATCGAAAGAAGAACAATCTATATATTGATCAGCTGCGACATCATACACTTTAGCACTGAACCTGGGCTGATGTGTTGGTATATGACTGGGATCCTGGAATACAACCGCATAGTTATAAACAATACTGTAATCATTGTTGCCTGGTGGAACGATAAACGTATAACTAATTCTTTCTACTTCTGATCCCGGTTGATTGTTTCCTAATTTGAGAGAATGTGAACCGCCATTCGGACATGTAACGGGAAAGTGACCATAATAATCCAGGCCTTGAGGATTTGTCTTTTGTGTGATATAATGTCGTATGTCTAAAATGCCAGTATCAGTTATAGTGATATCTCCATTATATGAAATCTCTCCATATGTACACATCCACCCGTCAAAGATTCCCTTCTCAAACCCGATATTATTTGGACATTGTGCCAGCATCTGCATACTATTATATAATAAAGTGCAAGCTGTCATTAATAATAATTTATATGATACTTCTTTTATTACTTGAAATGAAATCCTTTTCTTCATTGGCAATACAATCGAAATTGAAAATCCGGATGATCTGAAATGAGTTCAAATATTGATCAATCAAGGATATTGAAGTACAACGGAGCGTCGCAACAGAAGATCAATCGAAGCGATGCAGCCGGTAAAAAAAATTAAAACCCAATACTATTACCTCCATCAATTGGCAACACAACTCCGGTAACATATTTTGCTCCTTCACTTGCGAGGTATAAAGCAGCCGCGCCAATATCTTCTGGTTGTCCCATATGACCCATCGGTGTACGATTAAATACTTTTCCTTTTCTTTCCGGATCACTATCCAAAGCTTTTGCGGTCATTTCGGAATAAATAAACCCAGGTGCAATTGCATTAACGCGGATCCCTTTTGGACCAAGTTCCACAGCCATTGCTCTTGTTACTCCATCAATAGCTGTTTTACTGGCACTATAGGCAATTACTTTTGGTAATCCATACTGTGCCGCCATTGAACTAATGTTGATGATGCAACCTGCTTTTCTCTCGATCATATTTCTTAGAACCTCACGGCTCATAACAAATACAGCTGTTAAATTGGTCGTTATTACTTTTTGAAAATCCTCGTCAGTTACTTCTGTGATCTCCTTTTTCATATTGATACCAGCATTGTTTACCAATATATCTATTTGTCCAAACTGACTTAGCACATCTTTTACAAAACCAGGTACTGATGAAAGATCACTTACATCACAAGCCATGGTATGGCATAAACTGCCGAGCTGTTCTTTTGCTTTGTTTAGTTTTTCCTTATCTCTTCCAACAATGATCGTTTCAATTCCATTTTCAGTAAATTTTTTTGCAATAGCTAATCCAAGACCAGAACCTCCGCCCGTCACTATAGCCACTCTTTTGTTGTGCGTTGTCATACTAATTTGTTTATTAATTTCCGGGAGCATACTGAATTCGTATACTCTTATAATAATCTAATGTTTGATCTGGTTTTTCATATTGAGCAGGTATTGTCATTTTGCTGAATGTTTGAAAATAAAGTAAACATGCATTCCGCCACCAGATCGCATCTTTCACCTGGATGTTCAATAATTGTTTTACATGATCAAATCTTTCAGCATCGATGTATTTTGCTAATTTATTCCATTGTTGTTGTATTGCCCTCATTGAATCAACAGCTGTATAATATTTATAACACAATTCATTCCACAAGGTTCTGCCTGATCTCATTTTATGACCCCATGCTACATGATGGAACCATAACAAATAATCTTCGGGACAACTATTGACATCTTTAAATTGATTTTGCACTTCCACAGCATATTGGCCAAGTGCATTTGATCCTGTTACTGTCCTGTCAAAGCCAATTCCAATTGAATCTGCTTTATGATAATATACCGGGTTCCAATCGGGTCGTCCTAATGTATTTCCCCAAGGCATTGGGCCATAGTGATGACCATTGTACATGATATGAGTCAGACCAAGTGGTGTCATATAATTGACCAATACTTCACGTGACTGAAGCATTATTTTTTTTACAGGTAAAACAAAAGATGGGTCATTAGAAAATGTTTGCCTGATCCATTCATCGGCTATCTTTTCAGACGAAAGATCAGGATCCCAACTTAGTCTTCCCAAAGCATACCAATTTGCCTGGGCAAAAGGATGACCACACCAGTTTATATCATTGCCTACATTACTTACACCTGCCATTCCATTTCGTGAAAAATTATTAAGTGAACCATCAATAATTTTTGCAACAGTTGAACCTTTTCCCTTTGAATAAGTATCGGCATTTAAAGCTTCTTTGAATAGGGGTGCTTCATAAACCAAATGTGTCCCCTGTCCTAAATATTCCTGTGTTAATTGGAATTCCATCATCAAAGGAGTATGGTCTATTGCACCAAAAAGAGGAGAGAAGGGTTCTCTTGGTTGAAAATCTATCGGACCATTTTTTACTTGTACCAAAACATTTTCTCTAAACTTTCCATCAAGCGGTTTAAATTCCTCATAAGCTTGTTTGAATCTATCATTAGAAGATGAGCTGTAAACAAAAGCCCTCCATATTATTGTTCCGCTGAATGGAGTAACTGCATCAGCAAGCATATTAGCTCCGTCTGCATGTGTTCTTTTATAGTCCTGTGGACCCGGCTGTCCTTCTGAATTTGCTTTAACAAGAAAGCCTCCGAAATCAGGGATCAATTGATAGATCTCTCTTACTTTTTGTTTCCACCAGTTTTGTACTGAATCATTCAAAGGGTCTGCGGTACTCACTCTGCCAATTTCAATTGGAGCACTAAATCTTGCTGTTAAAAATACTTTTATTCCATAAAGGCGAAAAACGTCTGCAAGTGCTTTTACTTTCTCTAAATAAGGTTTGGTAAGAATTACGGCGTTTGCATTTACATTGGTCAGCGACACTGCATTTATTCCAATCGATGCGTTTGCTCTTGCATAATCAATATAGCGTTTATCAATATGATCTGGTAATGTATGCCAGTTCCAAATAGAAAATCCTGCATATCCTCTTTCCACCGTTCTGTTGAGATTATCCCAATGATTGAGCATTCGTAATTTTAGTTTAGGGACGGAAATAATATTAAGGTTCGTGATCGACTGTTGAGTTTGCATCAATCTTAAAAAATGAAATACACCATATAGTAATCCAATGTCTGTGTTTGCAGTAATAAATATTACATTTTTTAGATTCGTTGCATCTGTTGTTATTGCAAATCCTTCATTCCCTAATTCATCATAATTAATTCCTGGGCTTTCATATATGCCAGCGGGTTTCTTATGAGCAATAATTGAGTTTGGTTTGATAGCCTGAGCAAGTAAAATTTTTTTATCTAATAATCCTTGCAAGCCGTTAAGTAATTCTTGCCTTGCAATATTCATTGTAGGCGAATCGCCAACTACCACAACAGAAGTAATCAAACTTTTGTATTTAGCCAATATTGTAGCATTGTCAATCTTTTTATACCGGAGCCACAAATCATAACCATCTTCTGCATTAACAAAAGTGAAAATAAAAATCAATATAAAAAGAAACACCGCCCTCATATAACATTAATAATGCTTTTCTTTTTTAATGAAGATTTCCTGATAACAAGATCGGAACGGATCACTATAGTTTGGGTGTGATTAATATTTGATATTCCTTTTAGGTGGTTGATCAAATTACGTGCTGCGATCTCTCCCATATCAATTCCAGGATAATCGATCGTTGTTAGTTGAGGTTCTACAATTTTTCCTATAGCATCATTATTAAAACCCACAACTGCGATATCATCCGGTATATTGATACCATGTTCCTTTAATGTTTGCATGCAAACAGCCGCAGAGAAGTCGTTGGTGATAAACGCTCCATCGGGGAGAGGCTTCATTTTTAGAATTTCAAGTGCTGCTTCGATCCCACATTGTTCACTAAGATCCTTGATCAATACATAGTTTTCGTTGAAGGGTATATTATTATCAAATAATGCATCGGTATATCCTTTGTGTCGTTGAGCATATACATTTCGTTTCAAACTTGCAGTAACAAGCACAATTCTTTTACATCCCTGATCAATAAGATGTTTTGTTGCCTGGTAACCGCATTTATAATTATCAATGATAACCTTTGTGCTTTCACTATTTTCCTCTACCCGGTCAAAAAACACTATTGGGATGGATCTGTCTTTAAATGATTGATAATGATCGAGACCTTGTGTGTCAAATGCCAGCGATGCAATAAGCCCGTCAACTCTTTTATGAAAAAGGTTCAGGGCATTAGCAGATTCTTTTTCATAGCTTTCGGAGGAGTGTGCAATAATAAGGTCATAACCTGCTTCTGTCGTTACTTTTTCAATACCTGCGAGAACCGATGTAATGAAGTTGCTGTTCAATTCGTGTACAATGACACCGATCGTATTTGTTTTCTGTTTTCGAAGGTTACTTGCAAACGTATTATGCCGATAACCTAATTCTTTTGCAACATCTTGTATCTTTCGTTTAGTGTTCTTATTAATAGCGGGATGGTTCTTCAAAGCCCTACTGACAGTAGCCGAGGACAGGTCTAGCTTCTGTGCAATGTCATAGATCGTAACTTCTTTTTTTGGCTTCATGTTGCAATCGGTTGCATAAAAGTCGCAAAAAAAATCAATAAAAAAGAATTATGAAGATTTGTTTTTTAATGAGGATTCACGAACAATAAGGTCTGCCCGTAAGACAATGGAGTTTGTTGTTTTTGTACTGCTTAATCCCCTAAGATGATTGATCAGATTCATAACAGCAACTTCTCCGATATGATAACCGGAGTAATTTATGGTAGTTAAATTTGGTTCTATAACCTTACTAATAGGGTCGTTATTAAAACCAGCAAAAGCAATATCTGCAGGTATCCTGATACCGGCTGCTTTCAGGGAGATCATACAATGTACAGCAGCAGTATCATTCGCACTGAAAACCCCATCTGGCTTTTTGTTTGTTCTTAATTTTAGAATGTGTTTTGCCGCTTCCGCACCAGCATCTTCGGAAAGGTTGCTTATATAAATAAGATTTTCATCAAATGGTACTTTATGATCCTGGAGAGCTTTTTTGTAACCTCGTAACCTTTCAGAATAAACATCTCTTAACATGTTTCCTCCCAAATGCATAATTCTCTTACAACCCTGTTCCAGTAAGTGTTTGGTGAGATCATAAGCGGCTCTAAAATTATCAATTACTATGCTTACACTTTCACTATGGGGATACGTTCTATCAAAAAAAACAACTGGTATTCCTTTGGTAAAAAAAGGTTGAAGATGAGAAATGTTTTCTGTATCATAAGCTAATGAGATCAATAACCCATCTACTCTTTTATTAAACATGGTATGCGCATTAGCTTTTTCCTTTTCTCTTTTTTCCAATGATTGAGTAATGATCAGGTTATAGTTCTCACGACTCGCAGCGTCTTCCATTCCTGCCAATACAGATGACATAAAATTACTGTTGAGACGGGGAACTATGACACCAATCGTATTCGTTCTGTTGCTACGTAAGCTACTTGCAAATGTGTTTGACCTATAACCTAATTCTTTGGCTGCATCAGCTATCTTTTTTCTTGTATTCTTATTAATTGCAGGATGATTTTTCAACCCTCTGCTGACAGTAGTTGCTGAAATATTCAAGTGTTTGGCAATATCATAGATCGTTATTTCTTTTTGACCGTGCATGGTGGAAATCGTGTTTACAAATAAAGCACCTTTTTTTGAAAAAAAAATTGCAATCGGTTGCAATTATTAAAAAAACTCCTATATTCGTTATATGAAGGCGTAGTTCTGCTTACTACATCATTCAAAAAAATTATTTACGACTGGCTGCTGTATGAAAAAAATTGGAATCTATTTTCAAGTTTTCTTCTCTTTTACTGCATTAGATGCAGTCTCCAAAAATTTTTCTTTAGCAGTTATTTTTCCAAATAGAACTAGGCTCATTTATTCTTTCAATATAGACTCGAATTCATTTACTAAAACTAAATTCTCAAGTAATCAACTGCAAACACAAACATTATGAAAAAATCTGCTATTTTGAAAAATGCATTGCAGCGACTTAACAAGAGGCTTATAATGATGGCAACAGTTATGGCATCATCATTTCTGCTGATCTCTGCAACCACTTTTGCACAAAATATCACCGTCAAGGGAAAAGTGACTAAAGATGACGGGCAACCTGTAGCAGGTGCCTCGGTTACTGTCAAAGGGACTGGGAATGGTACGGCAACGAATGACGCCGGTGAGTTTACTATTTCAGCTCCACAAAATGGAACATTGGTTTTCTCAGCAGTAGATTTTGCTGAAAGAGAGGTTAAAATAAATAACCAGGCCACGCTAAATGTTACTTTAACTGCAGTTGATAAAAGTTTGAGCGAGGTAATTGTTACTGGTTATGGAATTACTCAGCGTAAGAAAGATATTACCGGATCGGTAGTATCAGTAAATGAAAAAACATTAGACGAAGTTCCTGCAATAAATATTGCCATGGCATTACAGGGCCGGGCTGCCGGGGTTGATATAGCAAGAACAGGTGTCAGACCAGGTTCTGGTGCACAGATCAGGATCAGGGGTAACAGAAGTTTAACAGGTAGCAATGACCCATTACTAGTTGTTGATGGATTCCCATATGCAGGAAGTATTAATGATCTGAACGTTGATGATATTGCAAATATTGATATCCTTAAAGATGCATCAGCAACGGCGATCTATGGTTCGCAAGGTTCAAATGGAGTAATTATTATTACAACAAAAAAAGGTAGGGTAGGTAAACCTGTTGTTGGCTACAATGTTTCTTTGGGATGGAGTGAAGTAATGGAAGAGTTTCCAATGTTTAGTGGAGAAGAATTTTATGCATTTAAATCTGAAGCAAGATATGGCGCTCCAAATGGTACTGCCCCGGCTGTGTTCACACAAGCCGAATTGGATGGCAAAGCTGCCGGTACAAATACTGATTGGCAAAGCACACTTTACAGAAAAGGATTTGTTCAAAGCCATGATCTGAATTTATCTGGTGGAACAGATCAGACACAATATGGTCTTGGCATAAGTTACTTAAACCAGGAAGGTGTGATTCCATTAGTGAATTTTGAACGGTTTGCTTTAAGAGCAACGATTGAACAAAAGATAGGTAAAAGAGTAAAGATAGGACTGAATACAATGAATACAGTGAGTTATACTAATGGTGATGGTGTAAACCCAATGTTTAACACATTGTCTTTAAGTCCGCTTGTGAATATTTACAATCCTGATGGTTCAATAAATCTTCAACCAATGGTTGGTCACCAGGATGTGGGTGTAAGATTAAACCCTCTTACATTGACAAATGAAGATGCTGTCTTTGACAGGAGAAGAAGATTAAGAACTTATAATACATTTTATGGTGAAGTACAAATTATCAATGGCTTGAAATATCGTTTCAATGCGATGGTGGATTTCCGCCAGGAAAATTATGGACAATATCGTGCTGCTAATACGATTCTTACAGGGGTTTCAAATACTCCATATCTTTCTAACACAGCTTCTGTAAGTGATGGTGAAGCATGGAATTATAATATGTACCATCAGCTTATGTATGATAAAAAAATTGCTGAAAAACACAGAATAAGTGTAACTGGTATGTTTGAAGTACAGGAAGCAGAATCAAGAAATACACAGTTTAGCGGTACTGGAATTCCTGCAGATTATGTTCAAAACACAAATGCAGCTCAATATGCAAGTGTAATAACAGCAGGCGTCAATGGAAACAATTATTCAAGATCAGGATTGATCTCCTATATGGCAAGAGCCAATTATACTTTTAATGAGAAATATAATATAACAGCTACTTTTCGTCGTGATGCTTCTTCCCGTTTATCAGAAGGAAATAAATGGACAAATTACCCGGCATTTGCGGCAAGTTGGAATGCAAGCGAAGAAGGATTTTTAAAAGGCGTTTCGTGGATATCTAATTTAAGATTAAGAGCTGGATGGGGTAAGTCAGCTAACCAGGCTGTTGCTCCTTACGCAACATTAGGAAACCTTGCAAGCAACAACTACAATTTTGGTGGCACCACTGTAACTGGCTTTTACGTAAGTGTATTACCAAACCCGGAATTGAAATGGGAGACAACTACAACAACCAACTTTGGTGTAGACTTTGGTTTCTTTAAAAACAGGCTTACTGGTTCTATAGATATTTATAAGGCTGAGACCGAAAACATCCTTGTTCGCAAATCACTTCCATTAAGTAATGGAGCAGATGCCATTATTACAAATGCGGCATCAACAAAAGGTCATGGTGTAGAAGTCGTGTTAACTGGTGTTGCTGTAGATACAAAGAGTGGTTTCAAATGGGTGCTTGATGCAAACTGGAGCTTTAACCGTGAAGAGATCACGGCTTTGGAAGAGCCAGGGAAAACACAGGATATAGGAAATGGCTGGTTTGTTGGCCAACCTCTTACTGTAATTTATGATTTCAAGAAAATAGGTATTTGGCAAACAAAAGATGCAGCGCTTATTGCTCAATATGGCGCTCCGCAAGCTGTAGGTCGTATAAGAGTTGAAGACAGGAACAATGACATGAAAATAGACGCAAATGATATGCAGGTTGTTGGAACCTTTCAACCAAAATGGGTTGCTGGCCTTACAAACAGGTTCACTTATAAAAGTTTTGACTTATCAGTTGTAGCATTTGCAAGATGGGGTGCTACAGCAGTTGCTACATATTTCCAATCAAATAATGGGGGTACTGGTGGTTATGCTTTCTTCGGACAAGCAAGAGGAAATCAGTGGAAGGTTGATTACTGGACAGCAAATAATCCGACAAATGCATTCCCTCATCCTGAAGGACAAGCTCTCAATGATAATTATGCATCAACATTAGGATACTATGATGCAACATTTATCAAGGTGAGAAGTATCAATCTTGGATACCAAATACCAGCTAAGTTTTTATCAAAAGCCGGGATATCATCTTGCAGAATTTTTGCAACTGTTACTAATCCTTTTATTGTTTATTCACCAATGGTTCGTGATGGTTTAGCGGTGGATCCTGAAGGAACAGGTACTGGCAACACAGGTAACCCTGCTGTATTAACACCACAAGGTGCCAGCAGCAATGCTGCGCCGGGCAGAGCGATCACTCTTCATATAACAACACCGCCAACAAGAGAATTTTTGTTTGGTCTTAATGTGAAATTCTAAAATTTATAAATCACCTAATATGAAAAATTTCTTTAAAATATCATTGTTTGCCTTGCTCAGCTCAGTGCTGATGATAACAAGTTGCAGCAAAGTTTTAGAAGAAACGAACAGGTCTAATATCCTGCCCGATTATTTTGGAACACCAGGTGGACTTGATGCAGCAATAATCGGAGCATATTCCAACATACGCAACTGGTATTGCCAGGAAGGCATGTGTTATAATACCATGCTTGGAACAGATGAACATCTAACTGGATTTGGAACTGGTAGCCCTCAATTTGCTACTTATACAATACAAACTGGTGATGGAAATGTTCAATCTATCTGGGATTGGTCATATCGTTCAATTAATAGTTGTAATGGTGTATTAGAAAATCTTCCCAATGTAGCTTTATCAGCTGCAGAGAAGACAAGATTATCCGGGGAAGCAAAATTTCTTCGCGGATATTTTTATTTTCTACTCGTGCAAACATTTGGTGATGTGACGTTGTCAACCACTTTTGCGACCAGCCCTTCTACTGCTGCTAAACGTGACCCGATCGCAGCAGTGTATGATCAAATAGTAAAAGATCTGAACGAGGCTATCACTGAATTACCAGCCAAAGCAAATCCAACACCTGGTAGAGCTGCGAAAGGTCTTGCAAAGTTTTTATTAGCGAAAGTTCTTTTAACAAGAGGATGGTCTTCCGCTGCAAAACCTACAGATTTTACTGATGCATATAACCAGGCTAATGACCTGATCACTAACAAAGCATTATATGGCAATGGAAGCAATAGCCTGGACCTTGAGCAGAATTTTGCGGATGTTTTTAAAGAAGGTAATGAATATGGTAAAGAAATACTTTGGGTTGTTGACAGGAATAATGATCCTAAAGGATCAGAAACCACTGGTTTCGGAACTGGTAACCCCGGTGGAAAATTCAATGGTTCTTTGTTTTATCAAAGACCGAACTATCCGATCTTCAACACAAATGTTAATGCAGGTATTACCGGTGCACCTGCTGTGAGTCAAAATCCTGTAGATAGGGACATACAATATGGTCGTCCGTTTGGTCGTGTTCGTCCTTCTAATTATACATTAAACACAGCATTTGCAGAAAGAAGTAATGATTCACGTTATGACAATACTTTCCAAACTTTTTGGTTGTTCAACAGGCCTGGTCCTCTTTCTGCCCAAACCCCAGTTACAATTAAAGTCACAAGAGGAACAAATCCAGGTGATCCTTCAAGTCCATTAGTTGAGTATACCTGGGTGAAAGGCGTAGATACAGCTATTAAATTATGGGGTAGCAATACAATTTCTGAAACTGATAGAAGAGCTTCAAAGTCTGTATTGGTATTGCCAAATCAATATGATGTAAATTTCTTCCCTCCAATGAAGAAACATGATGATGTTACAAGATTGCATACAAACGATGCATCAGACAGGCCATTTATCTTTGTGCGTTTTGCAGAAGTATATTTGATCGCAGCTGAAGCGGCGTTTAAAGCTGGTAACACGACTAACGCTGCAAATATGATCAATGTATTGCGTACTCGTGCAGCCTACAGGCCAACGAACACAGCTGGTCAAAATGCAGCTGCGGCACTTGCCAATCAAGTTACCGCTGGAAATATTACAATTGACTTTATAATGGACGAACGTACAAGAGAATTATATGGCGAGTGGATGAGATGGTATGATCTTGTTCGTACAAAAACATTGCAATCAAGATTGGCGGCCTATAATCCGATCGCAGCATTTAATCCAACAAGAGATTATTTGAGACCGATTCCACAAAGCCAGATAAATCTTGTTACCACCGGGCCTAAGTATCCGCAAAACCCCGGTTATTAAAATTTTTAGTTTTCTTTTCATTTACATACAAGCCGGGGATGAGTTCTTTCTTGTTCCCGGCTTTACATTTGTATTCTCCAGACAATGAAATTGATTGTTGCTTTTATATTGATATCTGTAATTTTCTGCGGTTGTAAAGCTGAAAATAAAACACAACAACCAACAGGCCCTGATAATATCGTTTATAAATGGGGAAAGATCTCTTTGGAGGCCACTGCTAATAATACAGACATCTTCCGACCCAGGCCCACAGTCACCTCCCGAATGTTGGCATTGGTTTGGACATCGGTTTATGATGCATGGTCAAGATTCGATTCAACTGCAGAACCGGTTTATTTAAGAAATGTAGCAAGGATAACTGCAGAGAAAAGGAATTTAAAAAATAAAGAGACTGCGGTAAGTTATGCTGCATTCAGAGCATTGATAGAATATTACTCACATGATTCCGTGATGTTGACAAGTAAAATGAAAGAATTTGGATTTGATCCGTCAAACAATTCTTTAGATCCAACTACGCCTGAAGGGATAGGAAATCTTGCTGCAAAGTCTGTTTTTGAAACAAGACTTAACGATGGTTCAAACCAGGATGGCTCGATGAGCGATTCCGGTATTCCTTATGCAGACTACTCTAGTTATAGTCCTGCGAATTCTGCTGATACATTAAATGATCTTGCAAGATGGCAGCCAAAATATTTTTCCGATGGAAAAGGTGGAAAATTTGCTCCATCTTGTTTAACTCCTTATTGGCACAAAACAAAAACATTGTTGATCGATTCAGCAAATGAATTCAGATCGCCACCACCGCCACCTATTGGATCAGAACAATTAAAAGACGAAGTAAAAGAAGTGATCGAGCTGCAGGCTAATTTGACCAATGAACAAAAAGCCCTTGTAGAATTTATGCGAGATGGCCCAAAATCAGTTCAACAGGCAGGCCATTGGATGATCTTTGCACAAAATGTATCAGTACGAGATAAACACACACTGGATGATGATGTTAAAATGTATTTTTTAGTAACTGCGGCTGCAATGGATGCTTTCATTGCATGCTGGGATACAAAGATGACTTACGATTTTGCAAGACCTTTTGCATTGATCCATTCAATGTATAAAGGGAAAAAAATAAAAGGATGGGCTGGTCCTGGTAAAGGAATGATAGAAATGAATGGCGAGGAGTGGAGACCTTATTCACCTGAAACATTTGTATGCCCTCCTTTTCCGAGTTATATCTCAGGACACAGTTCTGTTAGCGGTGCTTGTTCAGAGATATTGAAATTATTTACCGGTAGCGATTTTTTTGGTGAAGAAGTGAAAAGGATACCCGGCGAATTGACTGAACCTGATAATTTAGGCCAGGAAGTAACATTAAAATTTCCCACTTTTAGCGAAACAGCAAATATGGCTGGCCTCTCCAGGGTACTTGGAGGTTATCATATACCATGTGAAAACACAGAGGGTTTGAAACTTGGCAGAAATGTAGCGGCGGTAGTTTGGAAAAAATATCTTGGGTATATTCATGGTGATAAACAACTTGCCAAACTTTAAACATTGATCAATGTTTCGTACAACTCATGTATATATCATCTTTTTTTCGTTTTTTATTTTTCTTATCGCTTGTAATAGTGATAACTCTACAGTAGCATCTGCAACGGACCCCGTATTCAAAAAGATATCCTCTGCTCAAAGTGGAATTACATTTAATAATGTTGTTGAAGAAAACTATCAAAAGAATTTCTTTGATAAGTTTGCTTATGTATACAATGGCGGTGGCGTAGGTATTGGTGATTTTAATAACGATGGGTTACAGGATGTTTATTTTACCGGCAATGATGTATTAAATAAACTATATATCAACCAGGGTGGATTTAAATTCAAAGATGTAACTGCAACTGCTGGTGTTGATGGCGGTAAAGGCTGGGACAATGGAGTTACAATTGTAGATATTAATAATGATGGCTGGCAGGATATTTATGTGTGCAAAGGTGGCTTTGGTGAAACAGAAACTGAAACAACAAACCTGCTTTATGTAAATCAGCACGACCTGACATTTAAAGAACAAGCAAAGGGATATGGACTTGATGAAAAAGGCTATTCTATACACGCTGCATTCTTTGATATGGATAATGACAATGATCTCGATGTCTACATTACCAATCGTCCAGATTCATTCTTTCTTGGCTTGTCAAAAATGGTAGCCGGCAAAAGAAATCCTCCTGATATAGCAAGAGATAAATTATACCGTAACGATAATGGAAAATTTACAGAGATAGGTAAAAAAGCAGGCATCACTAATAACTATGGTTATGCATTATCAGTTGTAACTGCCGATCTGAACAATGATGGTTATGATGATATTTATGTTGCGAATGATTATGCGGATAATGATTACATGTATATCAACCAGAAGAATGGAACCTTTAAAGATGAAATAAAAACAGGCACCAATCATATCTCTCTTTTTTCCATGGGAACTGATATCGCTGACATTAATAATGATGGCTTTGAGGATATAATGGTAACAGAGATGTTGCCGGAGAATTATAAGCGATCAAAAGTTTCAATGCCCCGAATGGATGTACAGGGTTTCTGGGCCATCGTTGATAGCGGCTTTCAAAAACAATACATGCACAATGCGCTGCATTTAAATAATGGCAATGGATTTTTTAGTGATATATCGCAGTTGGCCGGTGTACAAAAAACGGAATGGAGCTGGAGCACATTGATCAGCGATTTCGATAATGATGGCAACCGCGACATTTTTGTGGCCAATGGTTATCGTCGTGATGTTTTTGATGGTGACATTGATCAAAAGTTGCGTCAACACATGCAGGCCAGCGGATATGCGAATACTGAAGAATATTTTAATAAAGGATTCAAAGAATTCATTGAATTGTACCAGCCCATTAAAGTGAGGAATTATTTATTTAAAAACAAAGGCAATCTGAAATTCGAAAATGTGTCACAGCCCTGGGGATTTGAAGACAGCACATTCTCGAATGGGGCTGCAATAGCTGATTTTGACAACGACGGTGATCTTGATCTTGTTATCAACAATCTTGACGATGAAGCATCGTTGTATGAGAATGTTACAAACAATAAGAATAATTACATAAAGATAAAATTGATCGGCCCTGAAAAAAACCCTGATGGCATTGGGGCAAAGATCTCTTTGTATTACAATGGTAAGATACAGCAGGCATTTCAGCAGAAAACAGTTCGTGGTTATCTTTCTTCAAATGAACCTGCCGTTCATTTTGGGTTAGGTAAAACAAATTCGATAGATAGTGTAATTGTTATATGGCCAGATGGAAAAGAAAGCAGGTTAACAACAGTTACGGCTAACCAGGAAGCAAAAGCTGATTATAAAACTGCAATAGCAGGTTATCAGCATACTGCTTATAATACTTCTTTTGCTGAGATAACCAATCAATCTTTATCAGAACCTTTTTTACACAAAGAAAATAAGGTTGATGAATATGGCGACCAGGTGTTGTTACCGCATGAGTTTTCACACAGTGGTCCTTTTATTGCAACTGGTGATGTAAATGGAGATGGCGAAGAAGATTTTTATATTGGTGGCGCAAAGGACCAGGCTGGTGTTTTATATACTCAGAAAGATGGAAAGTTTATCAAACAAAATGTTGCTGCCTTTGAAGCAGATAAAAAATATGAAGATATGGGCTGCGCATTATTTGATATAGATAATGATGGCGATCTGGACCTATATGTCGTAAGTGGCGGAAGTGAATTTGAAAATGCTTCACCAATGTACGTCGACAGGTTATATATAAATGATGGAAAAGGATACTTCACAAAACAACCGTCGCCTGTCACCGTAAGCAGTGGTTCCTGTATAGTGCCTTTTGATGTTGATGGAGATGGTGATCTTGATATTTTCCGCGGGTCAGAATTGTTGCCACACTTGTATCCTCAACCTGACGAAAGCTATTTGCTGATAAATGAGAAGGGAACACTTGTCAACAAGACAATTAATATAGCTCCCGATTTCATTAAATTAGGAATGGTAAAAACCGCCATAGCCGCAGATCTTAATGGCGATAAAAAACCTGAGTTGATCATTGCAGGTGAATGGATGCCAATAAAAGTGTTTGAATATGTAAATGGGAAAATGGTAGATAGGTCAGCGGCTTATGGATTTGAATACACCGAAGGATGGTGGAATAAAATAATTGCAGACGATCTAGATGGTGACGGTGACATGGATCTTATAGCCGGAAACCTCGGAGAGAATTATAAATTTTCTGCAAGTAAGGAAAAGCCATTTGAAGTGTTTGCAAAAGACTTTGATAACAATGGAACCAATGATATTTTCCTGGCAAAACATTTGAATAATATTATGGTGCCTATCCGCGGTCGTGAATGTACATCTCAGCAATGCCCGATGATCGCACAAAAATTCCCTACTTTTTTATCTTTTGCTGAAAGTGATCTGAAAGGGATCCTTGGAGAGGATATCGAAAATGCTTATCACAAACAGGCTTATCTTTTTTCTTCGGTGATCTTTATTAATGACAAAGGAAAGTTCACCATGCAGAAATTACCTGTTGAAGCACAGCTTTCAACTGTAAATGGAATACTGGTAAATGATTTTGATGGAGATGGGAAAAAAGACATACTAGTTGCAGGAAATAAATTCGATGTGGAAGTGGAGACAACACCGGCAGATGCATCAGTTGGTGTCTTTTTAAAAGGGGACAATAAGGGTAACTTCACGAGCCAGAAACCAAACGAAAGCGGTTTTTTTGCACCATATAATGTGAAAGATATAAAGACAATAAAAACAAAAACAGGCATGGAAGTATTGGTGAGCTCGAATAATGATCTCTTAAGAGTTTTTGATAATAAAAAGAATAACCTGTTCGCAGGAAACAATAAAAATTAAACGATAAAATATTTTTTTTCAATACTGCTTATCATCTTCTTGTCTGAATGTGGAAAAGCAGACAAGAAAAACAGGCTAGCCAAAGCTTCGAGTCCTTATTTGCAGGCACATTCAGACAATCCTGTTGATTGGTATGAATGGAGTGATGACGCAATTGCCATTGCAAAAAAAGAAAACAAGCCTTTACTCATCAGTATTGGTTATGCAGCTTGCCATTGGTGTCATGAAATGGAAAAAGAATCATTCATGGATACAGCAGTAGCAAGAGTAATGAATGAGAATTTTATTTGTATAAAAGTAGATCGGGAAGAAAGGCCAGATGTTGACAATGTTTATATGAATGCATGCCAACTGATATCAGGAAATGCAGGTTGGCCGCTCAACGCTTTTGCATTGCCAGATGGTAAGCCGTTTTTTGCCGGCACTTATTATAGCAAAAGCAGCTGGTTGAATTTATTAAAGGAAATATCAAAAGCTTACAAAGAAAAACATGACATTGTTATAAAACAAGCTGAAGGTTTAACTAAAGGAATTGCAGATGAACAATTTTCTTTGATCAAGCCTGAAAATACAAATGCGATCATTTCGAATACCGGGTATGAAAATTTATTTGACAGTATTTATACAAAACAGGATACAGTAAACGGAGGCTTGAAAGGCTCGCTAAAATTTCCAATGCCTGCAGTAACAGAGTTCCTGTTACAATATTATTATTTCACAAAAAATAAGCAGGCGCTGGATGCAGCTACAAACACACTCGATCGCATGGCCCTGGGTGGCATCTATGATCAAGTAGGTGGTGGCTTTGCCCGTTATTCAACAGATAACAAATGGCATATTCCTCATTTTGAAAAAATGCTCTATGATAATGGTCAGCTCATAAGTTTATATGCACATGCTTACCAGCTTACGCAAAACGAATTTTATAAAACAATACTAACAGAAACAATATTATTTGCAGAAAAAGAATTGAGATCACCAAGTGGTGCTTTTTTTAGTTCTCTAAATGCAGATACAGATGATGGGGAAGGAGAGTTTTATGCATGGAAAGAAGGTGATTTTATGAAAGCGGCAAATACGAATCAGCTTGTTGCAGAATATTTTAATGTAACCTCGACCGGCAACTGGACAAAAGGAAGAAATATTTTGTCTTCAAAATATACTCCGGCACAATTTGCAGAACTTAAAAATAAAAACATTCAGGAATTCACTGGTCAATTGAATGCTGCAAAACCTAGTTTGCTGAAAGAAAGAAATAAAAGAAAAAAGCCATCTGTTGATACAAAAGTTTTAACCGCATGGAATAGTATAATGCTTAAAGGATTTATTGATGCATATACGGCAACGGGTGAGGAAAGTTATTTGACAAAGGCTTTGGCTATCGCAAAATTTATTGAGAAGAATATGGCTGAATGGGATGGAGGTCTTAAAAGAAATTTTAAAGATGGAAAAGTATCAATAGATGCTTTTCTTGATGATTATGCATGGACTGCTTTAGCATTTATCAAACTCTACCAGTCAAGTTTTGATGTACATTGGCTCATACTTGCAAAGGTATTTACTGATTATGCGATCGAGAATTTTTATAATAAGGATACAGGGCTATTTTATTATACAGAATCAAAAGGGACTAGTCTTGTTGTAAGAAATGCCGAAACTGACGATGATGCCATTCCATCTTCTAATTCTATAATGGCGAATGTGCTTTATTCACTTGGCGTCATTTATGATGATAGTACATACAGTGAAATTTCCAAACGAATGGTAATATCTGTGTCGGGCAAACTAAATACTTTTCCGACTTATCATGCCCAATGGTGCAGTCTTGCAGGTCTTTTTGCAAATGGTACTTATGAAGTTGTTTTAATGGGAAAAGATGCGATAGCAAAGAATAAAGAGCTGCAAAAAAAATATTTACCTGATTGCGTTTTAATGGGAGCGACAGATAAAGAGAATCTGCCATTATTGGAAAGCAAACTGGCCGAGAATAAGACATTGATATACGTTTGTACAAATAAAGTGTGTAAACGACCAGTGGAAGATGTGGCAAGTGCATTAAAACAATTAAATTAAGCAAGCTGAAAGCAACGAATAAGATATTATTATTATTTATAACCGCAATCGCATTTGCTTCTTGTGGTAAAGATCCGGGCAATTCACCGTCGCCACCGGTACCTCCTGCGCCAACAGATACAACAACCTTGAAGCAGATGGCATCATTTCCGGTCGGCGTTGCTATTAGCTATGAACTGATGAAGAACAATTCATCTTATTCCTCACTTGTTAAAAAAGAATTTGACCGGGTAACTTTTGAATACCAAATGAAACACGGCGCCAATGTAAAAAATGATGGCAGCTATGATTTTTCCAGGTCAGATGAACTCATTGGTATAATTCAAACAGCAGGAATGGATGTATATGGGCATACATTGGTTTGGCATCAAAACAACAATGGAACTTATTTGAGATCACTGACAAATACATCGGGATCAAACCTTGTACTCAATCCGGGGTTTGAAAATGATTTCACCAATTGGTTCACACAGGTATCATCTACTGCGCCTACGGCAGGAAATATTTCAATCGTAACAACAGGTGCTCAAAACGGAGCAAAAGCAGCAAGAATAAATGTTACTACGCCTGGCCCTAATGCATATAGTGTACAAATTGTTTCGGATAACTTTTCTGTTTCCAGCGGAACAACTTACACTTTAAAATACTGGGCGAAAGCTGTAACAGCAGGACAATCATTAAGAGTAGTTGCGCAGGGAACTTCTTATTATGAACAGTTGAACCAATCACTTACAACGACCTGGACAGAATACTCATTTCCTTTTACACCAACTGAAACTTCCGTTTCTATAAAATTCCATTTTCCGAATACCGGCGATTTCTTTATTGATAATTTAAGTGTACTTGCGCCTGCATCAGGCTATAATCCAACGTTGGTCAATTCAGCTATGCAAAACTGGATAACTGCAATGGTAAGTCGTAATGCTGGTAAAATAAAAGCATGGGATGTGGTGAATGAAGCATTTGAAGAAAATGGAAGTATCAGAACGGGCACAAGTTCCAATGACCTGTTTTATTGGGCGCCTGTACTGGGTCGTGCTTATATTGGCAATGCATTTCGCTATGCGAATACTGCAGATCCAAATGCTTTCTTATTTTTAAATGATTATAATCTTGAATGGAGTTCACAAAAGTTAGATTCATTTGTATCGATGGTGAATGAATTAAAAGCTCAGTCAATTCCTATTCATGGTGTAGCAACGCAAATGCATATAAATATTAATATATCAAACAACGCCATTGACAATATGTTCATAAAACTGGCATCAACAGGATTGAAGGTGCATGTATCAGAATTGGATATTCGTATCAATCCAAATAATACTTCCCCTTTTAGTGCGACAGACGATCTGTTAAATCAACAGGCGCAGAAATATAAATACGTAGCTGAATCATATTATAATAATGTCCCTGCGTCGCAGCGATATGGTATTACAGTGTGGAACCTGACAGATGCAGATAGTTGGATCGTTACAAGCCTGGGCAGAACAGATTTTCCAACATTATTTAATAGTGGTTACCAGAAAAAACCGGCATACACATTTTTTAAACAAGGATTAAAATAAATTTTTACCATTAAAACCATGGCAATGTTTTCATTGCTGTTAAAACTCAACTAACATGGCAGTTACAACGAAACAAACCGAATTTTTTAAAAAAATTAGCACCATCAAATTTGAAGGGATTGAGTCAGACAATCCATTCGCCTATCGGTGGTATGATGAAAATAAAAAGGTCGCCGGCAAATCAATGAAAGATCATTTACGGTTTGCCTGTGCATACTGGCACAGCTTTAACGGGAGCGGAGCAGATCCATTTGGTGAGCCTACTCATTTATTTTCATGGAATGAAAAATCAGATGCAGTTGAAAGAGCAAAGGATAAAGCCGATGCAGCATTTGAATTTATCACTAAACTCGGCTTACCTTATTACTGTTTTCATGATGTAGATGTAGTTGATTATACCAATGATGTAAAAGAAAATGACAGAAGGTTAAAAGCGATCACGGAATATTTAAGTGAGAAACAAGCCGAAACAGGAGTAAAACTTCTTTGGGGCACAGCCAATCTTTTTTCAAACAGGAGATATATGAATGGAGCTGCAACCAATCCTGACTTTCATGTTTTATCTCATGCGGCTGCGCAGGTGAAAGCAGCGCTTGATGCAACAATAGCATTGGGAGGAGAGAATTATGTATTCTGGGGTGGAAGAGAAGGCTATATGAGTTTGTTGAATACAAATATGAAAAGGGAGAAAGAGCATATGGCTAAATTTTTACATGCTGCTAAAGACTATGCAAGAAAGAATGGATTTAAAGGAACCTTTTTTATTGAACCAAAACCATGTGAGCCGAGCAAGCATCAATACGATTACGATTGTGAAACTGTAATTGGTTTCCTGCGTCAATATGACCTGTTGAGTGATTTTAAATTAAATGTTGAAGTAAATCATGCTACATTGGCTGGTCATACTTTCACACATGAATTGCAGGCGGCGGCTGATGCGGGGTTATTAGGAAGCATCGATGCGAACCGCGGCGATTATCAAAATGGTTGGGATACTGATCAATTCCCTAACGATATTAATGAATTGACAGAAGCCATGATGATTATCTTGCAGGCTGGTGGCTTCAAAGGCGGTGGAATAAATTTCGATGCAAAGATCCGTCGCAACTCCACCGATCCTGAAGACCTGTTTCATGCACATATCGGCGGCATTGATACATTTGCAAGAGCATTGATAACTGCAGATAATGTTTTAAACAGATCAGATTATAATAAACTCAGGAAAGAAAGATATGCTACATTCGATAGCGGTAAAGGAAAAGAGTTTGAAGAAGGAAAGCTATCTTTAGAAGACCTCAGAACCTTTGCTATTGAAAATGGTGAGCCTGCTATGAAAAGCGGCAGGCAGGAATATCTTGAAAATATCGTCAACAAATTTATTTAAAGTATAAAAACCAAACAACTGATATGAATAGTTACCTAACGGGTCTTGATTGGGCCATTATTGCATTATACTTCGCTGTTATTGCAGGAATATCCTGGTGGGCTGTAAAAAAGAAAGATAAAACATCCGCCGATGATTATTTTTTGGCCGGTCGTCACTTAGGTTGGTTTGTTGTTGGCGCCTCCATATTCGCTTCTAATATTGGTTCTGAACATTTGGTTGGTTTAGCTGGCTCCGGAGCAACGGATGGTGTTGCATTGGCTCACTATGAATTACATGCCTGGTGTTTATTGGTATTGGGTTGGGTGATGGGTCCTTTCTTTATGCGATCCAAAGTGTTTACCATGCCTGAGTTTTTGGAAAAAAGATTTACTCCAAAAGCAAGAACAGTTCTATCACTTATTTCATTGTTTGCATACATTCTTACTAAAATTGCGGTTGGCATTTTTGCAGGTGGTGTTGTTTTTCGTGCACTATTGCCGGATGTGAACTTCATGGGAATGGACTCATTTTGGATCGGTTCGATCTCACTAATTATTCTTACCGGTATCTATACAATTATCGGAGGATTAAGAGCAGTTGTTTATACTGAAACACTTCAAACATTTGTAAAAATTATCGGAGCTCTCCTGGTGACCTACTTTGGTTTGCAAGCACTGGGTGGATGGGATAAATTGAGAGAAATATGTGGCAGCGAAATGTTCAATTTATGGAAACCTATTGTGCCGGATGGAGTAGAAGGTACATGGGCTCCTGTAAAAGAGGCAGGAAGACAAGCATGGTATTTTAATGATAAATATCCTTGGCCGGCTATGCTGTTCTGTGCCCCGATCATTGGTTTGTGGTATTGGTGTACTGATCAGTACATCGTGCAGCGTATCTTGGGAGCAAAGAATGATAAAGAAGCTAGAAGAGGTAGCATCTTCGCTGGCTTTTTGAAACTTACCCCTGTTTTTCTATTCATCATTCCCGGTATGATCTGTTTTGCATTGGCAAAAAGTGGGATCAACGCTGATATACAACAGCGTTTGATGAGTACAGATGGAACTGTGAACCGCGAAGCTGCACAAGGTGCATTTGCAATGTTAGTGACTCATGTACTTCCTGTTGGCGTACGAGGAATCGTGGTTGCAGGATTGTTGGCAGCATTGATGAGTGCATTAGCCGGTGTTTTTAATGCGTCTTCATCCTTGTTCACGATGGATTTTTATTCAAAGCTTAGACCAAAAGCAACACAAGCACAATTGGTACGTGTAGGTCGTGTAGCCACGGTTGTAATGGTAGTTATAGGATTACTTTGGATACCTGTTATACAAGGAGCAAAAGGTTTGTATGATTATTTGCAGGGAATACAAGCTTATTTAGCGCCACCAATATTTGTTGTTTTCTTTTTTGGAGTATTTATGAAACGGGTAAATGGTCCGGGCTGTTTGGCAACACTGATCACAGGATTTATAATGGGATTGATCAGACTTATTATAGATACACCTGTAAAACTAGGAGGCGCCCCTTATGAAGAAGGTTCATTTCTTTGGATCATCAACAATACTTTCTTTCAATACTATAGTCTTTTAATTACTATCGTTTGCATTATTGTATTCCTGGTCGTAAGCTATGCAACAAAGCCACCTGACTATGCAAAGATCAGCGGACTTACATTTTCTACGCTAACACAGGAAGATAGAATAGAAAATCGGGCAAGCTGGAATTGGAAAGATGTATTCCTCTCTGTATTGATGATCGCGGCCATCATTGCAATTTATATGTATTTTACAGGCTGACCAGAACGAACAATTATGTTAATGCATCAGACAATGCGATGGTTCGGGCCTAATGACCCCGTAAACCTTTGGGATATTCGTCAGGCTGGTTGCGAAGGTGTCGTTACTGCACTTCATCAAATACCTGTGGGAGATATTTGGACTCTTGAAGAAATTGAAAAGCGAAAAGTAGTGATCGAAGAGGCTGGTATGACCTGGACCGTTATCGAAAGTCTTCCTGTAAGTGATGATATAAAAAGACAAAGTGGTAATTATCTTAAGCATATTGAAAATTACAAACAAAGCATTCGCAACGTAGCAGCATGTGGTTTGAAAGTGATCACATATAACTTCATGCCTGTTCTTGACTGGTTACGTACCGACACACAATATGAACTACCTGATAAAAGCACAGCATTATATTTCAACCGGGCAAATTATTTGGTATTCGATCTATACATACTAAAAAGACCCGGCGCTGAAAGAGATTATTCTGCTGATGAACTTGCAAAAGCAAAAAAAAGAAATGAAGAACTCTCTGAAGAACAAAAGAAAAAACTGTATACAAACATGATGCTTGGTTTACCAGGCAGCGACGATTCGTTTACTCCGGAATTGGTTTTGACAGAATTGAAAAAATATGAAGGCATTTCACCGGCAAGATTGCAACAACACTTGTTTTATTTTTTAAAAGAAGTGGTTCCTGTTGCAGAAGAATGTGGTGTAAAGATGGCCATACATCCTGATGATCCTCCATATCCTGTTTTGGGTTTGCCAAGAATAATGAGTACAGAAAATAATGCGGCTGAAATGCTGGAAGCAGTTCCCTCACCAGCAAATGGTTTATGCTTTTGTACAGGTTCATTTGGTGCAAGGCCTGATAATGATATTCCTAAAATGTTGAAGCGATTTGGCGATCATGTACATTTTCTTCACTTAAGAAACACGAAACGTGATAGCGAGGGGAATTTTTATGAGGCTGATCATCTCGCCGGTGATACAAATATGTTTGCAGTCATAAAGGAGGTTTTAGAAATTCAGAAAAGAAGGAACATCTCTATTCCCATGCGACCGGATCACGGACACCAGATGTTAGATGATCTTAAAAAGAAAACTTACCCTGGTTACTCTGCTATTGGAAGATTAAAAGGTCTTGCCGAATTAAGAGGTTTGGAATATGGATTGCACCAGGCATTAATGGACAAGCCTTAAAAACAAGTCCTCCTTGATCCGAAGGCTTTTACAAAAGACACCGTCCAAAATTCCGGCTGACCAATTTGTTAGTATTTTTTACTTTGAGTTAGCTTAGATTACTTAACTTTCGAGCTCCAAAAACCAAAATTTGCTTATGAGAAAACTCTACCCCGTTTTCATAGCGGTCCTTTTATTTATTTCTTGCGGGACAGCTTACTTTTTTTTACAAAAAGACGAATATTCTCACAGGGCTCCCTTCATTGTTGCAACCAGCGAAGAGGAACATGAAAAATCTATGAAAGGTGAGGAAGAATATGAAAAAGAAGAGGAAAAAGATGGTTATGATGGCCCGGCAGCCCGTGATCAACAAGAATTTGATTGGCAGGTTGATCCTACATTAGGTTATGTCCCTTATGATCGTCTGAATGCAGCATTAGCTTACACACACTATTTAAAAGATTCTGTAATTAACAGTCGTGCGGGCAGCAGAACTCAATCTATCATGCTTTGGCAGGAGCGGGGTCCAATTTATGACTCAGTTGGTCCAAGTAATGGAAATACCCGCGGCAATGATCTTTATACATCCGGAAGGATGGCTGCAGTGCTGATCGATACCTTAAATGATCCAACAGGTAATACGGCCATCATTGGCGGCGTCTCCGGTGGTGTATGGAAAACGACAAACTTTCTTTCCAACTTTCCTAACTGGAAAAATGTAAACGATTATTTCGATAACATGGCAATATCTTCTATTTGCCAGGACCCAACCAATCCCAGCGTAATGTATTTTTCTACTGGAGAAGCCACCAGTAACGCCGATGCACATTTTGGATTTGGTGTTTGGAAATCTACAGATAAGGGTGACACATGGCAACAACTGCCTTCTTCTGTAAGTTTTATCCGCAATTTTAAAATTATTTGTGACCCTGCAGGTAACGTTTACCTCGCTTCAAGAACCACTGCAACACCAGTATTGAACACTGTAGGTCTTGCACGTTCGACAGACGGCGGAGCTACCTGGACAAATATTACACCTACTGCCCAAGGTACTGCAACTGCAAGTGCAACCTGTACTGATATTGAATATACAAGTACGGGAAAACTAGTTGGCACATTTGGTTATGCTACAGGTGGTACTACTGTGGTTAGAGTATATACTACTAATATTCCTGCTACAGTAACACAAGCAACAGGATGGACTGCTGCAACAGGTCTTCGTTTATCAGGCTTAGCAGTTGGTCGTTATGAGTTGGCAGCATTGGGAGATGTTGTTTACGCAGTAGCTGTAAACGCTGCTGCTAATTCTGACAGTTGTTATAAATCAACTGATGGCGGTGCTAATTGGGTAAAACAGAATACAACGCTAATGCCAACAGGCATACTAAGCGGGCAAGGTTGGTATAATGCAACACTTGCTATAAATCCTGACAATTCAAATGAGCTCATGTGTGGTGGATTGGATGCATATCGTTCTACGAATGGCGGTGCAACCTGGACAAGAACTACTTTCTGGGTTACTACTATTCCTTATGTTCATGCCGATCACCATTACATACATTGGTGGAAAAGAGGTAACCAAAGCCAAATAGTGATCGGATGTGATGGTGGTATTTTCTATTCAACAGACGGTGGCGTGGTTTGGGTTGATAAGAATAGAAATCTTGGACTAAAACAATTTTATGGTGCAGATATACACCCCGCAGCCGGCTCACCTTACTTACTTGCAGGCGCCCAGGACAATGGAACGCATCAATTGAAAAACCCGGGTAACAGTTATTCTATAGAAGTAACTGGTGGTGATGGAATGCATGTATGGGTAAATCAGCAAGACCCAAATATTCAAATGGCAAGCTATGTGTATAATCAGTACAGGCGTAGCTTAAATGGAGGAGCATCGTGGAGCAATAACAACATTAGTTCTTCGGCTGGAATGTTTACCAATCCTTATGCAATTGACGATGCACAAAATACTCTGTACGCTTGTCATAACGCAAATACCTTATTAAGATGGCCGAATCTAAATACTGCTACAGCATCAAATACTGTTACAATTGCTGCATTGAACGGTGCACAGATAGGTTCTCTGAAAGTTTCCCCTTATACAGCCAATAGATTATTTCTAGGTTCGAACGGTGCACGGGTAATAAGGGTTGATAATGCAAATGCAGTTACGCCGACAGCAACAAATATTACTGGTGCTGGATTTCCCGCAACTGGCTTTGTTCGTTGCGTAAATGTTGGTTCATCTGATAATAACATTGTAGCTACATTTTCAAATTTTGGAGTAGCACAGGTTTGGGTAACAACTGATGGAGGAACAAACTGGACAAATATTGATGGTAACCTGCCAGATATGCCGGTTTGGTGGGCATTGTATGATCCATATAATAATAACAAACTATACATAGGAACTGAAACCGGGCTTTGGGCTACCGATCAGATAAATGGATCAAGTACAGTATGGGTTCCCGATCCGGGTTTACCAACAACACGTATTGCAATGCTCAGAATGAGGACAAGCGATAATACTGTTGTTGCTTCCACTTATGGAAGAGGTTTGTTTACAGCAAGGATACCACCACCAACTCCTGAAATCAGTTTTGTTCTTCCTTCATCTGGTGTAGTAGAGAAATCCACAGGCACAGTTGGATGCCGAAATTACACAGATTATATAGTTAATACAGGTATTGTAAATAATCCAACAGGTGATGCAACTGTTACTTATTCTGTTGCTGCAGGCAACACAGCAGTTCGCGGAGTTGATTTTGATTTTACAACAAATGGAAATTTCACCACTCCATCAACAACTCATGTATTTGCAAGTGGCACATTAGGATTAAAACCAGTTACGGTTCGCATCTATGATGACACCGAGGTTGAACCATCGGAGACTTTTACTTTAACATATACAATTTCCGGTACAACGAATGCAGTTTCTGGACCTGTGAATTCTCATACAGTTACAATTTTTGATAATGACAGAACGCCAATCCCATTCGGTACAGGAGACTATACAGTGGGAAACTATACGGTTGATATGTCAAGCCTGAATACTCCATTTGATGCAACAAAATTAAAACACAGGTTACAGGTGATCTATACGGCATCTGAATTACAGGCAGCAGGTGTAAGGATCAGTGCTGCGATAAACTCTATTAAACTTAAAGTAAAAACAAAGAATACAACACAGCCTTTCAAAGCCTTCTCAATACAAATTGCAAATACTTATAAAGCAAATCTTGCTGCAGGGTTTATTACAGGCATTCCATTTAGCCAGGTTTATTCTGGCGATTATTCAACCGTAGCCGGAGACAATACATTTAATTTCTCTACGCCATTTACCTGGGATGGCACTTCAAATGTGGTTATACAATTCTGTTTTGATAATACTGGTGGGGTTGCAGAGGGGGTTACTGATGTTGTAGAAGGAAAAGCGGCTGCATTTGGCACCGGCATTAGAGTATCGGTTTATTCTAATCATACAACATCAACTAATGCCGGATGTGCTCTTGCTGCAGCATTTCTTGATGACAACCGTGTGAATACAACTTTTGTAGCCACATTTGGAGATGCAGTAGCAACAGCGCTGAACAGCGAAAAAACGGAAAGCCTGGGTTCTAAGAATGACCTGTTCTATTATACAACCAGTGGTCAGATCATGGCGAGAGTATTGAATTTATCAGATCATAATTATGGATGTACACAAGTGATCATTGACAGAGCAGGAACTGGAGTTAAACAATTCTGGAATACCAACACAGGAAATTACCTGATGGATAAGACATTCCGTATTTTACCAACCACTAACAACGCAACTGGCAGGTATGAAGTAACATTCTATTTCACAAAAGCAGAAAAAGAAGGCTGGGAGGCTGCAACAGGTAAACCATGGGATAGTATTCAGATCATTAAGCTGCCATCAAGAATAAGTAATGTAACACCTGCAAATGCACAACCTGATGGACCAGGAACGATAAAAGTCATCGATGCAGTAAAAAGAACATTTGGTTCAGGCTATTATACTTTGTCCGGAATATTTGAAACAGGTTTTTCTGGCTATGGCTTTGGTGTTGCAGGAAGAATGAATACTCTTCTTGTTCTTAGCGGCCAGATCGCAGGGCCTAACATCAATCTTACCTGGACGACATCTGCTGAGATAAACAGCAGTGTCTTTGACGTTGAGAAGTCATATGATGGTGTTACGTTCCATCGCATAGGTACATTACAAGCTGCAGGAAATAAACTTTCGTCAAGCACTTACAATCATACTGATCCTGAAAACGTGCAGTATAATTATTATAGAATTAAGATGATGCATTCGGATGGATATGTTTTATACAGTAATACGATCTTTATTAAGAAAGATGATGCGCCACAGTATTTATTTATAAATCCAAATCCATTTACAAGTTATATCACCGTAAGGTTAGCTCGACCATCAGTAAACTCGGCTGTAACATTCTCATTCTTTGATATGAAAGGTGCATTAGTGAAACGTTATCTTGGTCCAAGCAATACTTCGAGTTTCACGATCAATACAGATGATCTTCTTTCAAGCGCAGTCTATGTATTGAAAGTAAATTATGATGGAGGCCAAATTGTGAAACGAGTGTTGAAAAAATAAACTTAGCAGGAGGTTGCTCAAAACAACCTCCTGTTTTACTTAAAAAACCCTGAAGTTTTGAATCTTTAACTCAGCAAATCAGTAACCATGATAAAAAAAATATTTACCCTTTTATCTTTTATTGTTTTATTGTTTTTGAAAACTAATGCGCAGCCGCCCAACTACGGCTTCCAGGCAGCTAGCGGCACGTATACATCGTTAGTGGGGGGCACACCTGTAACACTTACTTACAATGCAGCTGCAAATTATGATGACGGAATAGCAACCCCTGCTAATGCCATCCCTATTGGTTTTACCTTTAATTATAATGGAACAAACTATACTACGATCAGGCCTTGTGCAAACGGATGGGCAACATTCAGTTCAACTGCATTAGCGAATAATACAGATACATGGACGAATAATTTAGCAACCGGTCCTGCAGCAAACCAACGTCCCTTTATTGCCCCTTTGTGGGACGACAATGACATGGGAGCAATTGGCGCAGTATCTTATCAACTATCAGGCACAAGTCCTAACCAGGTACTTACAATTGAATGGACCAATGCAAAATGGGATTTTAATGCTCCATTAGGTGTTATTTCATTCCAGGTTAAGCTTTACGAAACCACCAACATCATTGAATTCATATATAAGCAGGAGGCTGGTTCCATTACTCCAAATGGAGGTGGTGCTTCGATTGGTATTACTGCCACTTCGACTGGTAGCAATACTTTTTTGTCGCTAAGTGACGCAACTGATAATCCCTCGGTAAGCTCAACGGTAGAAACAACTACTATTCTTACAAAGCCTGCGACAGGACAGATCTATCGCTGGATTCCTTATTGTAGCGCTTCAGCAACAAATACTACTGGTGAAAAGATATCCAATTTCACTTACAATACAATTAACAATAACTCAAGTTCAACGGCTGGTTTTGAAAACTTTTCAAGCACTTCAACAACAGTCTATCTATTTCCAAATTCAACTCTCCCGTTCTCAGCAACGATTTCTTCATTTGTTCCCACTGATGAAGTAAAAATATTTATTGATTTTAACCATAATGGCGATTTTACAGATGCTGGTGAAACTGTATTCACGTCAACAGGCCCCCTTGCCTCAGGTACTGTCACCGGCAATATTGTTATCCCTGCAACATCTTCATCGGTTCTTTCCGGGAGAACGAAATTACGAATAAGACTACATGACACTGGTAATGGTCCCAATGCTACATCATGCGGAACATCCACAACTGGGCAAGTAGAAGATTATACTGTAGATATCCAAAATTGTGTAACAGCAAATATTACATCGCAACCTCAGAATGTTTTCATTTGTAATAACAGTAGTGGTTCAATAACGATCGGCGTAACCGGAACAAATCTTACTTACCAATGGCAAGTAAGTACCAATGGTGGCAGTTCATTCACTGATCTTACAAATAACAGTACGTATTCCGGAGTTACTTCAAAAACATTGAATATTACCGGCGCTACTTTGTCAATGAGTAATTATCAATACAGGGTGGTGATGAACGGAACATGTACACAAGCCAATACTGCATCTGCTGCAGCTACAATTACTGTAAATACACCGGCTGCAATAACAACAAATCCTGTTGATAAAAGTGGTTGTGTTGGTACAAGTGTAAGCTTTACATCAGCTGCATCAGGAAGTTCTCCAACATATCAATGGCAGGTAAGTACAGATGGCGGATTTAATTATACTGATCTGAGCGGAGCAACTTCTGCCACACTTACTTTAAACAATCTATCTATGGCTTTAAATGGTAATCGGTATCGCTCAGTTGCCACTGTCGCTTCTTGTGGTTCGGTTATTTCAACACAAGCAATTTTAACCGTATTTGCTTTGCCCGTAGTAACTGCTTCTGTAGCTCCTGTTGACCAGGTAAAACCGGGCACTACAACTCTTGTAACTGCTGGTAGTGTGCCAAGCCCTGTAAGTTATGTATGGAGATTTAACAATACAGTTATTCCAGGTGCAAATACTCGTTCAGTTGTTGCAGATGTAAATGGAATAGGAAAATATAATGTAACGGTAACAGATATCAATGGCTGTTCCAACACATCTCCTGATGTGACTGTAAAAGCGTTAGACGCTGATTGGTTATTTATTTATCCCAACCCAACTAGTGGACAGTTTACAGTAAGGCTTTATAGTTATTGGGATTTTGGAACCAAAGTGGTTAAAATTTTTAATAGCGCAGGAGTGCTGGTAGAGGAAAAATCATTTATATCAAACAGTAACTATTATGCTATGCATTTCGACCTGAGTAAGCAGGCTAATGGAGTTTATTTTGTGCATTTATTTGATAAGTATACCCACACTGAAGCTGTAGGAAAATTGTTTATACATCACTAAAACAAGAGTGAAATATGTTAGAGCCTGACTTGTCAGGCTCTCTTCTTTTATAAACATTTACTTCATCGTAACAAACTATTCAGATTTACATCAGGTCAGAAACTTATTTTTGTAGTTGAATGAAACAACTTAAGGCCCTTAATAAATATTTCTGGAAATACAGGGTAAGGCTTGGTATCGGCGCATTATTCATTATTATTTCAAACTACTTTGCTGTACTGGTGCCACAGATCACCAGGTTCATAATTGATCATGTTCAAAAAAGCATAGATGCAACTCAGGATATCATTAATCCAGTTGCCACAAATCCTGACCATGAATATGATCTTCTTGTACTGAAATTTATCAAGTGGGTTGAGAAAAATTTTTCCCAGGATTCCGACCTGTCTAAAATCGTTATTCTTTGTGGTGTCACTATTTTATTGCTAGCATTGCTTCGTGGATTTTTTATGTTCCTGATGAGGCAAACGATCATTGTAATGAGCCGTCATATTGAATACGATCAGAAAAATGAAGTGTTTCAGCATTACCAGCAACTTGATACTTCATTCTACAAAACTCATAGTACTGGCGACCTGATGAGCCGGATGGCAGAAGATGTAGCAAGGGTAAGGATGTTTACCGGCCCTGCCATTATGTATCTTATCAATCTTGTAGCGCTGATCTCGCTTAGCTTATTTTATATGCTGAAAAAAGATGTGGAACTCACTGTATACGTACTTGCTCCATTACCAATACTTGCCATTACTATTTACTATGTAAACAGTATCATCAACAAAAAGAGTGAGCGGATACAAGCCTTGCTTGCAAACCTTACAACAAATGCGCAGGAATCTTATTCAGGCATACGTGTAATCAAATCATTTGTGCAGGAAAAGGCAATGCTCAATTTTTTCGATAAGAACAGTGAAGAGTATAAAAAAAATGCGATCAGTCTTTCTAAGGTAGAGTCTCTTTATTTTCCTTCTATGGCATTGCTGATCGGCTTGAGTACACTGCTCACGATCATGATCGGCGGATATTATTATATAAACGAGCCAGGAAGAATGTCGTTAGGAACTATTACTGAATTTGTCATTTATATAAATATGCTGACATTTCCCGTAAGTGCTATTGGATGGACTGCAAGTATGATCCAGCGGGCTGCAGCTTCTCAAAAAAGGTTAAATGAATTTCTAGATACTCAGCCTGCCATTTATGATCAGCAGGCTGCCAAAAAAATCAGCATTGAAGGCAATATTGATTTTAATAACGTAGACTTTACTTATTCCCATACAGGCATTGAAGCATTAAAGAATTTCAATTTGTCAATTAAAAAAGGAGAGAAGATTGCTATCATTGGAAGAACAGGCAGCGGAAAATCTACTGTTGCGCAATTGTTGCTCAGAATGTATGATACAACAAATGGAACGATTGAACTTGAAAATACCGATATCAGGGAAATTGATCTTGCATCTTTGCGTGAGCAGATCTCTTATGTACCCCAGGACGTTTTTCTTTTTAGTGATTCGGTTGCTAATAACATTTCATTTGGAATGAAAGATGGCAATAGAATTCAGGTAGAGAAAGCAGCCATGGAAGCAAGTGTTCATAAGGACATTTTGCGATTCGGAGAGAAATATGAAACAATGATCGGAGAAAGGGGAGTTACCTTAAGTGGTGGACAAAAACAGAGAATTTCAATAGCCCGGGCTCTGATCAAAGATCATCGGCTAGTGATCTTTGATGATTGTCTCAGTGCTGTTGATGCCAAGACTGAAAACGAGATCATTGGCAACCTTTACAAATATCTTGAAAACAGGACGGCGATCATTATCACCCATCGGATCTTCTCTCTCTTCCACTTTGATAAGATAGTAGTAATTGAAGACGGTCAAATAGTTGAGCAGGGCACACATGAAGAACTATTGAGCATGAACGGATTCTATACTGAATTGTATAACCGGCAACAGAAACAAGACTCCCAGGTCAATTAATAGCCCCAAAAAACAAAAGGAAACAAAATCCTCACAAATTTGGCTGTTTCAAAAACATAATTATATTTGTGACTTCCTAAGAATGTGATTATTAATCAGTAAAACACTACTAACTGTGGCGTACGAGAATAACAACGAAAACAAAATGGAAAGCATTTACAGCAAGCGTATTCGTGCTGGTAAACGCAGGACTTATTTCTTCGATGTAAGGACAACCCGCGGTAACGATTATTATCTTACCATTACAGAAAGCCGTAAGCGATTTAATGACAATGGTTATGATCGTCACAAGATCTTTCTTTATAAAGAAGACTTCAATAAGTTTATCAAGGCTCTTGGCGAAGCGGTTGATTATGTAAAAACAGAATTAATGCCCGACTTCGACTTTGATGCTTTCAATCATGATAATGTGCCTGCCGAAAATTTCGAAGGTGAGGCTCCAGAAGCGACTGTAAATAATGAAAAAACAGAAGCTGAATCAGCTCCTACACCATCCGATAATGGTACACACGAGGATGTAGATAAATGGTAAAAAGCTTCTTAAGTACTTATACTAAGAAAAGCCCTCAAGTATATTGAGGGCTTTTTTATTGTTGCAATTTTTATATTTTGATTCCGTTTTATTACAAGCCTTACAGGTTTTTGTACCACTAAATCCAATTCTCTATGAAAAAAAGATCTACACTCGTAGTGCTGGTTGCCCTGCTTTCTATTTTCTCTTATTTTACCTGGGAGCACTATTCCGAAAAAAAACATGAAGGAAACAAAAGCGAATATGAGGAAAGAGAGGGAGAAGATGAGGAACAGGAAAGAGAAATGGAAGAAATGGAACGTAAACTTGAAAGACAGGACGGCGTCGATATGGCTATGGCCTATGAACTTGAAATAACAAAAGACCCTGCGCTTAACATAGCTCCAAGAGAAAGATTAATTTCTGCTGATACATATCGTAAACAAAAACTTTCAGCGCTATCTGGCAGCCGAACAACTACAGCTGTTTCGGGAATTAACTGGAGTGAAAGAGGTCCCAATAATGTTGGCGGTAGAACCAGGGCAATTATGTACGATTTAAACGATGCCGGTAATGGTTATAAAAAAGTTTTTGCTGGCAGTGTTGGTGGAGGTTTATGGGTTACAAATGATATAACTGTGGGTACTCCAACGTGGACAAGGATTGATGATTTTATGGGAAATCTTGCCATTTCAACACTTGCACAAGACCCTTCAAATACACAAAATATTTATGCGGGAACAGGTGAGGGATGGCAAAACCTCGATGCCATACGTGGCTTAGGTATCTGGAAATCTTCAAACGGAGGAACATCCTGGTCACAACTATCCTCTACTAATAATTCTTCATTTTATTACATTCAAAAAGTCGTTGTAACCAGTTCTGGTGTTGTGCTTGCTGCAACAAAAGCCGGTGGAGTTCAGCGATCGACAGATGGTGGCTCTTCGTGGAGCAAGGTTCTTGGTGCAGGCGTTGGAGGTGGTAGTGATGATAGAATTGCAGATCTAGATATTGCGGCTAATGGAAATATTTATGCTGCAGGAGGAATTTTTACATCTGATGGTATTTACAGATCAACAGATAATGGCGTTAATTGGACGAAAATCTATACTTCTGCCGCTGACGAAAGGAGAATTGAGTTAGCATGTGCGCCTTCCAATTCGAATATTGTTTATGCACTTATACACGACAGTGATGGATCAGACGATGTGGCAGGAAATAATGATGACAACAGTATCAAAAAGATAATGTCAACAACAAATGCAACTGTAGCCACACCTACATGGACAACATTGACAACACCAACATGGTGCGACCAGGGAGTAACTGATCCAGACTTCACGAGAGGACAGGCATGGTATGATTTGATTGCAGCTGTAGATCCATCTAATGCAAATACAGTTTATATCGGTGGAGTTGACCTCATGAAAACAACTGATGCAGGAACAACATGGTCACAGATAAGCAGGTGGTCATCTTTCGGCGGTTGTGCTGGTACAGATATTCATGCAGATAATCATGCCATTGTTTTTAAACCCGGATCAACGACTGAATTCTTAGCCGGCAATGACGGAGGTCTTTACCGGACCACAGATGCCGGTGCAAGTTTTACTTCAAGAGTTACCGGATATAATGTAACCCAATATTATGCATGTGCCATTCACCCCACATTGACAAATTATTTTCTTGCAGGAGCACAGGATAATGGATCACAAAAATTCTCATCTGCGGGTATAAATGCTACAACCAATGCATCGGGTGGTGATGGTGGTTTTTGTCACATTGACCAGGATAATGGTAATCTGCAGATCACCTCTTACGTCTACAATAACTACTATGTATCAACAAATGGAGGTGCAAGTTTTGCATCCCGGTCTTTTGCCAATACCGGGCAATTTATAAACCCAACTGACTATGATGATAATGGCAATATTTTATATGGTGGTGCTACGGCTGGAAATTTTTTTAGGTGGAATAATGCTGGTACTGGCGGCTCAAGTACAAATACCGTAAGCGTAACCAATTTTTCCACAGCAACTGTTCGAAGTGTTACCGTTTCGCCTGTAACAGTTAATAGGGTTTATTTTGGCTTGAGTAATGGTTCGGTTGTAATGGTTAATAATGCAAATACAGGAACATCATCGACCGGAACTATAATTAAGGCCGGAACGGGAAGTGTATCCTGTATTGCTATCGATCCTTCAAATGAAGATCACATTCTTGTTACTTATAGCAATTATGGGGTTACGAGTATCTACGAATCGTTAAATGCAACACAGGCTTCACCAACATGGACTGCAGTGGAGGGAAACCTTCCCGACATGCCCGTACGCTGGGCAATGTTCGATCCAAGAAGTTCAGACTGGGCATTGATTGCAACTGAACTTGGCGTTTGGTCAACTGATAATCTAAATGGTGCTTCAACAGATTGGGATCCTACAAATTCTGGTCTTGCTAACGTCAGAGTTGATATGCTTCAGTATCGCAGTAATGATAGAACGATTGCAGCTGCCACACATGGTCGTGGATTATTTACCGCCCTTGTACCGGACGTAACAACACCAGACATAAGCTTTGTATCATCATCAGCCTCAGCCAACGAGCTTACAACGGCAACAAATGGCTGCCGTTCTTATGCTGATTACACAATTAACATGCAAATTGCAAATGCGCCAACAGGTGATGCCAATGTAACAATAGCTATACAAGGAGGCGCTACCGCTACGCAGGGTATAGATTATGAATTTACAACAAACGGAGATTTTGTATCCCAAAGCAATACACTGGTGTTTACAAACGGATCAACAGCCACTAAAACAATTAGCATACGTATCTATGATGACGTGGAAATAGAGCCATCCCAGTCATTCACTTTAACTTATTCAATATCCGGTACTACAAATGCACAGGCTGGTTCATCCAACCAAACATATACTTTTACAATAAATGATAATGATTCTTCACCAACTGCCGCATACAGCTCAAGTTTTACAGTAGCAACATATGATATTAACTCAATTGCAACATCACCATTTCAAAGCGGAACCCGAAAAGCAAGGATGCAGTATTTAATAACCGCTTCTGAATTATCCGCTGCTGATCTGGTTGGCAATAGACAGATAACAGCGCTTGACTGGTATATTATTACAAAAAATTCTGCTATTCCATTTACAGGTTTCACGATCTCACTCGCACATACTACCGCTACCGATCTTAACTCAGGGTTTATATCCCCAACATTTACGCAAGTATACTCTACAGACTATACTGTGCCAGGTACTGGTTGGCAAACGATCACATTCTCCGCACCATTTACCTGGGATGGTACAAGCAATTTGGTGATACAAACATGTTTTGACAATGGCAATGGAGCATCAACGACAAGTAATGATATTTTGCAGGGCTCGGCTGCTCCGCTTGGTACGGGGACTAGAGCAACAGCTTTCAATACTGCCACTGGTGGTGCGACTCCTGGTTGCTCATTAGGAACAAGTTTTGTAAGTGATAGCCGCCCGCAATTCAGATTTACACAAGCAATTCCTCAAACTCCTGTTGAATCTGTATTGAGTTCAACAAAATCGGTTTACCTGGGTCCATTTGCCGATGTTTATTTATATTCTACCTCAGATAATGAATTGATAGGGCGAATTCAAAATTTAACCTCGCATGATTATGGATGTACAAGTATTCTAATCGATCGTGCCGGAACCGGAAGCTCACAATTCTGGAATACTAATGCTCCAAACTATCTGATGAATAAAACTTTCAGGGTAATTCCAACTAATAACAATGCATCTGGTCAATACACGATCACATTTTATCTGCAATCAGCAGAAGTAACAGGATGGCAAACTGCCACAGGCCAAACATGGGCAAATATTCAGCTGATAAAATTACCAGGTCAAATCAGTAACGTAACACCTTCGACACCTGAACCGGATGGAGTAGGGACAATACAAGTGGTATCACCTTTATTAGGTACACTGGGAACACACTATACCTTGTCTTACACATTTAATAATGGTTTTTCTGGTTTTGGTGCAGGTATCCCGGGTACGCAAGGCACATTGCCAATTACATTATTAAGCTTTACAGGCAAACTTCAAGGAGAAAATGTAAGGCTGAACTGGTCAACAGCAACCGAGCAAAATAGCAAAGGATTTGAAATAGAAAAATCGCTTGACGGTATCAATTTCAAAAAGATCGGCTTTGTTGCAAGTGCGGGAAACAGCAATTCAACAAGAAGCTATAGCTTTATCGACCCACAACGTGCAGTAGAATTTAATTACTATCGTCTGAAATTAGTTGATATCGATAATACATTTGATTATAGTGATATTGTGTTGGTTAAAAATGCTTTTGGGAAACAGGATGTTTATCTTGCCGGTAATCCTGTAACAAATAACATCAACATCCAGTTTGCAAAAACTCCTAACAGCAAAGTTGCTGTAAGCATTTATGATATGAAGGGTCGTAAGGTGTATAATGCCACCTATAACAATTACACTCAAACCTCCATACAAATAAATGTTACGGATAAACTATTAACTCATGGCGTATATTCAGTAAGAGTTGAAACAGGCGGCAATATCTATAATTTGAAAGCGATCAAGTAAACCGAAGCTGATTTTTATATAAACCAAGCCCCTTCAATGAAGGGGCTTCTATTTGCATTTATTTTTTTGGAATGATCTCATTTGGAGGTAATAAACCAGGAGGCATGCCCATTATTTTTGTTCCTCTATCAAATACAGGCATATTGAATTGTGACATATCCGGTACAAGACAAAACATATGATCCTGTGGTAATCTATATATTTTTGTGCCATTTGGCTGAGTGTAAACCAGTACACCTATGTTCTGCTTCTTGCTAAGTTTTTGCATTAACTCAATGGTTTCTGACATGTTTTTATCCAGCGGTAAAATAAAAGTACCGTTAGGATCAGACCAGGTTATTTTTCCCATGACCTTATCAAGCGGTCGAAATTTTTGTGGACCTTTTTTTAAAGGATCTTTTGAGAGATTATTTTCCCTGTACTTTTTAAAATCATAAGGTACCTGTGCAGATGCTTTTATAAAAAATAAAACAGGCAATAAGAAGAGTAATCTTTTCATAGCAGGCTTATTTCCTGTTAAGTTAAATCATTCTTCATTTCCTTAAAAATATTTATCAGATTATTAGTAGAAGAATCATGTGATGAAATTCTTTCATCATCTTTTAATTCTGGTAAAATTTTATTTGCTAATTGTTTTCCAAGCTCAACACCCCACTGATCAAAGCTGAAAATATTCCAGATAATTCCCTGCACAAAGATCTTGTGTTCATACAAAGCGATCAATTGTCCTAATGTGAACGGAGTTATCTTTTTTATCAAAAAAGAATTCGTTGGTTTATTGCCAGCAAAAACTTTGTAGGGTAGGAGCTTTGAAATTGCTTCGTTGTTCAGCCCGGCCTTTTCTAATTCAAGTTCTGCTTCCTGCTCCGTTTTTCCATTCATCAATGCTTCTGTTTGCGCAAAAAAATTGCTCATGAGTTTTTGATGATGGTCACCAATTGGGTTATGACTTTGGGCTATTCCGATAAAATCACAAGGGATCAAAGGAGTTCCCTGGTGGATCAGTTGATAAAATGCATGCTGTCCATTCGTACCCGGTTCGCCCCAAATGATCGGGCCGGTTGAATATTCAACTTGTTCACCATTTCTATCTATTGACTTCCCATTACTTTCCATATTTCCTTGCTGAAAATAGGCGGCAAACCGATGCAAGTATTGATCGTAAGGAAGTATTGCTTCGCTTTTAGCGCCGAAAAAATTAGTGTACCATATTCCAACCAATGCCATTATCACCGGAATGTTTTTCTCAAACGAGGTATTTTTAAAATGCTGATCGCTGTCATAAGCACCAGCCAGTAGTTCTTCAAAATTTTTATACCCAATAGTTAATGCGATCGATAAACCAATAGCACTCCAAAGAGAATATCTTCCACCAACCCAATCCCAAAACCGAAACATATTTCTTTTGTTGATACCAAATTTTACAACCTCAGGTTCATTTGTACTTAAAGCTGCAAAATGTTTGGCAATATGTTTTTCATCAATAGCATGTTCAAGAAACCATTCTCTTGCTGTGAACGAATTCGTCATTGTTTCCTGCGTGGTAAATGTTTTTGATGCTATAAGAAAAAGTGTTCTTTCTGGCTTAACTCTTTTTAAAACTTCAGCTATATGTGTGCCATCAATATTTGAAACAAAAAATGTTTGAATATCTTCTAGCCAGTAAGGCTTCAATGCTTCAGTTACCATTAATGGGCCAAGATCACTTCCGCCAATCCCAATATTGACAATATATTTTATTCTTTTACCAGTATATCCTCTCCATCTTCCATCATGTACCCGGTTACAGAAATTTTTCATTTGCTTTAAAACTTTTCTTACTTCAGGCATTACATCAACTCCTTCAGTAAATACGGGTTCTTTTGAAAGATTTCTTAATGCTGTATGAAGAACAGCTCGTCCTTCTGTTTCATTTATTTTTTCGCCATTGAACATAGCATCAATGCCGTCTTTTAGTCTGCATTCATTTGAGAGTTGAAGTAGTAATTCAATTGTTCTATCATCAATAATGTTCTTAGAGTAATCAAAAACAATATCACGGTTGGAAATTGAATATTTTGAGAACCGGTCAGTATCCTGCTTAAATAGTTCTCGCATATGAACATTTTTCATTTCTGAATAATGTTCCTGTAATGATCTCCACGAAGCAGTATTTATTGGATTGACTTTAGGTAACATATTATCTTAAATAGCTTTTAAAATTTCAATAGTTTTATCGACCATTTCCTTAGTAATATCAATATGAATCACAAATCTTATACGATTTGGACCTGTTGCATAACAAAGAATCTCTTTCTGCTTTAGTTTTTGAACTAGTTCGGCTGCAGGCGTAGAATCTATTGTATCAAAAATGATAATGTTAGTTTCAATTGGTAACACAGATTTAGTGCTTGATGCTTTAGCGACAGCATCACCGATTACTTTTGCATGCTCATGATCCTGTTTTAATCTCTCAATATTATTTCTTAAAGCATAAATACCAGCTGCCGCCAAAATCCCTCCTTGCCTCATTCCGCCACCAAATACTTTTCTTATTCTTCGACCTTTTTTTATAAAATCTTTTTTACCGATCAACACACTACCTACGGGGCAGCCCAGACCTTTACTAAGGCAAATAGAAATGCTGTCAAAGGTTTCACCATATTGTTTTGGAGTTTCATTTTTTGCAACTAATGCATTCCATAATCTTGCACCATCAAGGTGAAATGCAAGTTCATTTTCACGGCAAACTTGCTTAATTTTTTTTATTTCTTTGAAATCATAACAACTACCGCCACCGCGGTTACTTGTATTTTCAAGACATACTAAACTAGTATTAGCTTTATGATTATCATCCTCGTTAATTGCTGCTTTTACCTGGTCAGAGTTTATTCTCCCTCTATCACCATACAATAGTTTCACAGATGCACCAGAATTAAAAGCAATGCCGCCACCTTCATATTGATAAATATGTGCACTTTCGTCGCAGATCACTTCATCACCAGGCTGTGTGTGGCATTTGATCCCAATTTGATTTGTCATAGTTCCGGAAGGGCAGAAGAGGCCCGCTTCCATTCCAAACATATCAGCGGACAATTGTTCCAATTCATTTATTGAAGGATCCTCACCGAAAACGTCATCACCAACTTTTGCAGTCATCATTGCCTCGAGCATCGCTTTTGTTGGTTTGGTTACTGTATCGGATCGGAGATCAATGATCATCGGTAAAATTTGCTGCAATATAAAACACGCAGCCGGTGAAACCGAAACTCCTCTTTTAAACCATGATTTTCTCATTTTGCCGATTCTTTACTTCAGTTTGCCGACAGGACATTGCCTCCCGTTGCGCATTATTCTATCTTCATTTCATAATTGATAACTAGTTATTAAACCCTTTATCTAACTATAAAACCATTAATCATGAAAAAAAGGATAAGTGTAACCCCATTTTAAGGCCTGCGTCATATAGATGTCATGGGAACCGGCCACTTATCAATAAATATGGCCGTTTATTTTAAAACAATGTACTTGGCATTAACAAGTACCTATCTTTGAATTGTAATTATTAAAAACGAGTACTGAATACATTAAACCATTTAAAATGAGAAACTTATTGACTTTGTTAATTGCCATTTTAACCTTATCCTTTGGTGCACAGGCACAAAAGGGCTCCGGAAGAGTAACCGGACAAGTAATAGATGGTAATACTAAAACCATAGAATCTGCTACGATCTCCTTATTAAGAGCAAAAGATTCGTCTGTCGCCAAGATCAGTGTAGCATCTAAAGATGGAAAATATCAATTTGAAGATGTGGCGGAAGGAAAATACATGGTTTCAATTTCGGCTGTAGGTCATTCAAAAGGTTTTTCTGAGACTTTTGAGATTACAGCTGCTAATTCGAATGTTATTCTTAAAACAATAGAATTAGTTCCCGTTGCCAAAAGTCTCACAGGAGTAACTGTTACTTCCCAAAAGCCATTAATTGAACAAAAGATAGATAGAACAATTGTCAACGTTGAAGCTGCCGTTACCAACGTAGGTACCACAGCTCTTGAAGTATTGGAAAAATCTCCAGGTGTATCAATCGATAAAGATGGAAACATTAGTTTAAAAGGAAAGCAAGGTGTACAAATATATATTGATGGCCGCCCTACTTACTTATCCGGAACTGATCTTGCAAATTACCTGCGTAATTTGAATAGTAGTCAACTTGATCAAATCGAGATAATGACCAATCCGCCTGCAAAATATGATGCCGCAGGAAATGCCGGTATTATTAATATTAAAACAAAGAAGACAAAACAATTCGGATACAGTGGAAGTTTTACATCTACATGGAGCCAGGGTCGCTATCCAAAAGTAGGAGAGTCCTTTAATTTAAATTACAGGAAGAATAAATTAAATCTCTTTACTAACCTTGGATATAGCAATCGCAAAAATTTCCAGGACCTGGATATTCAGCGGACATTTATAGAGAACACAACTAAAGAGATCAAATCTTATTTCGAACAGGAATCAAGAATAAAAGAACATAGTAAATCATATAATGCGAAAGTTGGCTTCGATTATTTTCTGAATAAGAAAACAAGTTTTGGCGCTGTTGTTACTGGTTACTTCAATCCAGGTGTATTCACGAACCAGAGCGACATCATGATCTACGATCCAAGCCTGGTCTTGAAAAGTAATACTATAGCAAATACAAGTAATGACAGAGAATGGAAAAATTTTAGTACAAATTTCAACTTCCGTCATGCGATTGATTCAGCTGGCCAGGAAATTACTGCAGATGTTGACTATCTCACTTACAAAAGTACAAATGAGCAGTATTTGATAAATGCATATTATGATCCAAATGGCAGCCCAACTCATAAGCCTGATACATTGTTGGGCAATCTTCCACAAGACATCCATATTTTAACAGCGAAAGCTGATTACACTCTTCCTTTGAAGAAAGGTGCAAAATTTGAAGCAGGTCTTAAAACAAGCTTTGTTGAAACAGACAACAATGCTCTTTATGACAGCGTGAATTATGCAGTGAGAGTTCCCGATCTTGGCCGTTCAAATCATTTTATCTATAATGAAAATGTAAATGCTGCCTATGTAAATTATAGCAGGCCTTTTACAAAGAAATGGTTTGGTCAACTTGGTTTAAGACTTGAGAATACAAATGCGAAGGGTAACCAGGTTACAACAGCAGAAAAGTTTGATCGCCATTATACTCAATTGTTCCCCACAGTTTTTATCCAGTATAAAGCGAGTGATAAAAATAGTTTTGTGTTGAATTATGGACGCCGTATTAACAGGCCGAATTACCAGGATCTGAATCCATTTATTCTTTTCCTTGATAAATATACTTTTGAACAAGGTAATCCTAATCTTCAACCGCAGTTTGCTCATAATATAGAATTAACGCACAGCTATAAAGGATTTTTAAGTACAACATTGAACTATACAAATACAACAGATATAATCAACAATGTACTTGAGCAAAATACTGACAGGAATGAAACATATGTAAAGAAAGATAATATAGCAAAGCAACGTCAATATGGAATTGCAGTAAGTGCAAATGGACAAATAAAAAAATGGTGGAGCAGTAATCTCTGGATAAATGTTTATAACAACCGCTTTAAAGGCACTATCAATGGAGATTATGTGGACATAGGTGCCACTACTGGCCAGGCAAATCTTTCAAACCAGTTCAAATTTAGCAAAACATGGAACGGAGAGCTAAGTGGCTATTTTAATACAGGCGGTGTTGATGGTGTGTTCAAAATACAAAGCTTTGGAATGGTGAACGTGGGCTTAAGCAAACAAATATTCAAAGGGAAAGGCACTTTAAGACTGACCGGACGTGATATTTTCCGTACGCAGAAAATAAAAGGGGAAATTAAGTATAGCACAATCGATGCGTCGTTCCAACAACGTCGTGACTCAAGACAAGTGGCACTTGGTTTTACCTATCGTTTTGCAAAAGGAAAGGTTGGTAATACACCAAAAAGAAAAACCGGCGGTGCTAACGATGAAAGTAACCGTGTAAAAACTGGTGGTGAGAATTAATAAAGATTAATCATTAGATCGAGTATAGCCTTGAAAATTTCATAAGCAGTCAGTTTTGTTTTCTCAATACAGAACCCGTTTTCCAAAACGGGTTCTGTATTTTTAACAGATTTTCACATTTGTGTTCTATTAAACTGGAATCTTACCGCTTGTGTATAGGTAAATAGTATTTGCCCTTCAACACTTGAACTACGAATCTTATCATATTTCATTTCTTAATAGAATTTATTCTCTGCAATTTTATACGGTAGCCATTTATCAACTAAAGTATAGCCACATTTATGAGAAAGATTTTTACCCTTTTGACTTGTATTCTTTTATCTGCAATAGTCTTTTCACAAACTAAGCTTGGAAAAATAACGGGAGTTATTACTGATGAAACTCAAAAGCCGATACAATCAGCTTCTGTTTCATTACTGCGTGCAAAAGATTCATCTTTGGTAAAAACTGCGATTACAAACAAAGAAGGGAAGTACGAATTTGAAACTATTAGTGAAGGCAAATTCCTATTGGCTGTTTCTTCAATTGGTTTTCAGAAAAAATTTGGGCCGTCATTAGAGATCACAGCTGCAAAATCTTCTTTTAATGCTGAAACCATAAGTCTTTCGGCAGAAACTAAATCAATGCAGGAAGTAACGGTGACTGCAAAAAAACCTTTCATTGAAACCAAGATCGATAAAACTGTAGTGAATGTAGATGCCTCGCCAACCAGTGCTGGATCAAATGCACTTGATATATTAGAAAAATCTCCAGGCATTACGGTAGATAATGATGGCGCAATTAGCCTTCGCGGTAAACAAGGAGTAATTGTACTGATGGATGGAAAACAAACCTATTTATCAGCAACAGACCTGGCCAACCTGTTGCGTAATATGCCTGCTTCAGCTCTTGATCAGATAGAGATCATGACTAACCCTTCAGCGAAGTATGATGCATCTGGTAATTCTGGTATCATTAATATCAAAACAAAAAAAGGAAAGAATAACGGTTTTAATGGAAGTGTAATGCTTGGTGCAACTACAAGTTTCTTCAAACCTGAAGAAGCATTTTACATGATCCCTAAAACTCAAAACAGTTTCAATTTCAACTGGAGGAAAAACAAATTCAATTTCTTTGGTAATTATAACCCAAATGTTTTTCGGGGGATGAATCGATTAAGTCTTGACAGCAGATTCATGGATGATAATCATAATACCACTGGTTATAATTTAACTGAAACCCGTTTCAAGTTCGGCAATATCAATCATACATTAAAATTAGGGTTGGATTGGTATGCTGATAAAAAGAACGTTTTCGGAATTGTTTTAAGTGGGTTTACGTTCAAGGGACATCCAACTCCAATTTCTACGGCAGACTTGTATGATGCAAACATGAATTTGGAAAGCAGGCTGATTTCTTCTACTGACAATGATCTTAAATTTCAGAATGCAACAGTTAATCTTAATTGGAAACATACATTTGATACATCCGGAAAGGAACTAACTGCAGATTTTGATTACGTGGTTTATAGCAATGTATCTGACATGGTACTAACAACAGATTTTTATAATAGTACATTGCAAAAAACTTCTACATCACATTTAAAGGGACATTTACCATCGGATATTAATATTTACACTTTAAAAAGTGATTATACACAACCACTGAAAGGTGGTGGAAGATTTGACGCAGGTGTAAAATTCAGCTATGTAAAAAATGATAACCTTGTTAACTATGAACGATGGGTCAATAATGATTGGGAAACAGATCATATACGTTCCAATCATTTTATTTATGATGAAACAATAGCTGCAGCGTATGTCAATTTCAGCAGAGAAATAAAAAAATGGACGTTCCAGACTGGGCTAAGACTTGAAAGCTCTATTTCGCATGGGAACCAGGTGATCACAAATCAAACTTTTACAAGAGACACAACAAATCTGTTCCCAACTGTATTTATTCAATATAAACTAGATAAGAAAAATACATTAGCAATTGCTTATGGTCGTCGTATTCAAAGGCCGAACTACCAGGACCTGAATCCATTTATTTATTTTCTTGATACATTATCCTATAGGCAAGGGAATATTTACCTGAGGCCGCAATACACTCATAATATTGATGTGACTCATAGTTTCAAAGGCAAGTTTATAACAACATTTAATTACAATAATACTGATGATGTAATTTCTCAAATAGTAAAGCCAGAGCCTAATAGCAAAATAAGATATCTTACTGTTGACAATGTCGCCAGGTATACAAACATTGGTGTTTCTGTAACAGCTCCGGTCACATTTGCGAAATGGTGGAACACGAATTTCTTTACCAATGTTTTTAATAACCATTACAAAGGCGTTTACGATACACTTGATATCGATATGGCCTACACCTCCTTTACAGTTAATGTAACAAATAATTTTACTTTCAAAAAAGGTTGGACTGCTGAACTAAGTGGATTTTATCGTCACAAAGCTCTTAATGGTCTTACCCAAATGGAAGCTATTTACCAAATGAGCTTAGGAGTTCAAAAGCAAATAATGAAAGGCAAGGGTACACTCCGGTTTAACTTCCGTGATCCATTTGCATGGCAAAAATTTGAAGGTAGAAATACTTATGGATTAATTGATGGTGGTTTTATTGCCCGTCCGGATACAAGACAGTTAACAGGAACCTTTACTTGGCGCTTTGGAAAAACGACTCAGCAAAATCAACCTAGACGTAGAAATAGTAGCTCGCAGGATGAACAAAATAGGGTAGGCCAAGGCGGCAACTAAAAATAATTTCAGTTTTCTCATGTGTGTGTGAAACCTCTCTTTTCTAAGAGGGGTTTTCTTTTTTAATAAGTTTATTTTTAAACTCAGCTTAAAATCTTCAATTTTATAAATCTAAAATTAAATTATGCCTTCATTTGACATTGTTTCAAAAGTAGATGCACAAGCATTGGATAATGCAGTTAATGTAACATCAAAAGAAATAATCAACAGGTTTGACTTCAAGGGAAGTCATGTGGTGATTGATCTAAATAAGAAAGATTTTAAGATCAATATTGAGACGGAAGATGAAATGAAGATGCGCCAGCTATGTGATGTACTTATTAGTCGTGCACATAAGCAAGGGATAGATCCATTGGCTTTTGATATGAGCAAGGAAGGAACCCAAAGCGGCAAGACTTGGAAAAAAGAGGTTCCAGTTAGGAATGGACTTCCTCAGGAAGATGCAAAAAAGATAGTAAAGCTTATAAAAGATTCGGGAATGAAGGTACAGGCATCAATAAATGATGACCTGGTCAGAGTAACCGGAAAAAAAATTGATGACCTTCAATCCATCATCCAACTATGCAAAACCTCCAATCTGAAATTGCCACTTCAATTTGTCAATATGCGTGATTAATTCGTTTATAAACTGTTCATAACTACGAAGAATTTGTGTATATCTCAAATTCTATTTGTGCAAAACAAGTGGGTATCAAACAGGCAAAAAATTTGGAAAGTAACTTATTGTAGGGCATCTTAGCATTATAAGATTGAATGAGCCGTCAAAAGCGAGTTTGATCTGAGGTCCGGAAAGTCCGTCAAAAGATTCGAAGGATCTGCGATCAGAGGAATCCGTCAAAAGAAGAATTTGATCGCTGAGGTGGAAGGGTCCGTCAAAAGACTCAGAAACTTCACGGAAAGCGTTGGGTTAGTAAGACGTTCAGGAGCTTCGGCAAATGAACGGAAGAAAAATCCGGCGCTTTTCTATTTTTTAGACCTTCTGTTGGTGGTTAGCTTCGGTTACGTTACTTTTGCACCTGAATTTTTTATTTTAGTACGGCCAAATCCGTACAGCCTTTAAATCAAACATTTATGAAACAGGATATTCATCCAAAGAGTTATCGCCTAGTTGTATTTAAGGACATGAGTAATGGTCACAGCTTCTTAAGCCGCTCTACAGCTGCTTCAAAAGAAACCGTAAAATGGGAAGATGGAAACGAGTATCCCCTGGTTAAATTGGAGATATCTAATACATCTCATCCGTTTTTTACAGGTAAGAATATGCTGGTTGATACAGCAGGGCGTATTGATAAATTCAAACGGAAATACGAAAAGAAAAAATAAATTCTTAAATTAGAATATTATTAAGTTTTTGTTTTTCATGGCTATACTTTAGTCCCGGAGATTCTTCTTCGGGGCTTTTATTTTTTTAAAATCTTTAGCTTTACCGGATGCCTGTTAAAATCATTTTTACTGAAGAATTTTGCCAGCCTGAAAATTTATATCCTTTTACACTCACAAGGCAGATTCAGGACATACGAGTAGGCATTCTAACTATCAGGGAAAAATGGGAGAGAATTCTTGGGGTAGCATCGTATGATCGTTGGGAGGATGATTATAAAGATGTTGAGCGATCAATTCGTCTGGAAAAGATTAGTGAAGAGGATACTTGCTTTATGATTCATGGAAATGTTCTTCCTTCGGTCAAGCTGATAAAAGCATTAAAGAAACTGAAGAATGGAGAATTTATTTCTGCAAATGGAAACACCGGCGTTATTTTCAGATTTTCTAAAAAAGAGATACAGGAGCCCAATAAAATAAAAGTGTCGAAAGCGATAACTATTCGCGAGGAAATAAAAAGTATCGAATTCCCCTGGAACATTTTTCAATTAAACGATCATGCTATTCGGGAAGACTTTAACTTATTAACTGAAAAAAGAAGATCACAGAAGATCTCAAAGACAAATAAGGTTTTTAAAAGCGGAAATATTTTTATTGAAAAAGGTGCGGTTGTTGAGAATTGTTTTTTAAACGCTTCTGACGGCCCAATTTATATTGGCAAAAATTCGCTGATTATGGACGGATCTGCGATCCGTGGCCCTTTTGGGTGTGGTGAAAGTGCAGTGATTAAAATGAATTCGAAAATTTATGGAGCTACTACTATTGGACCGTATTGCACAGCTGGCGGCGAGATCAAGAATTCTGTTTTCTTTGCCTATTCCAATAAAGCACATGACGGTTATATTGGCGATTCAGTAATTGGAGAGTGGTGCAATCTTGGCGCTGGGACAAGCAATTCAAATGTTAAGAACAACGCCAGTATTGTAAAAGTATGGACACCAAAAGGAGAAATGAATGCGGGACAAAAATGTGGCGTGTTTATGGGTGACTATTCGAAAACTTCTATAAATACTTCTATAAATACCGGAACTGTTATGGGAGTATGTGCCAATATTTTTGAAACCGGGCTTACTCCAAAATATATTCCCAGTTTTTCCTGGGGCAGCGATGGACTTCGGCGATATGAATTACTGAAAGCCTTAGCGGATATAGATAATTGGAAAAAATTAAAAGGCGAAGCTATTACTGATAATGAAAAAACAATTCTTACCTATATCTTTAAAAACTACTAAAACCAAATCATGCGTACACAAATTGCAGCGGCTAACTGGAAGATGAATTTGACCTTTCAGCAAGGAGAAAAACTTTTAGATGATATACTGGCAGCAGAAATTAAATTGAAAGATCACCAAAAAACCATTTTCGCAGTTCCTTATCCTTACCTGACAATGACCAGGAGTGAAGTGACCGAAGAAAAGAATTATTATGCTGCTGCACAAAATTGTTATCATAAAAAATCCGGGGCGTACACAGGTGAAATATCTGTTGAGATGCTTCACTCCTTACAGATCACTTATTGCGTAGTTGGACATAGTGAAAGAAGAGAATACTTTTCTGAAACAAACACAATGCTTGCTGATAAGGTAAATCTTTGTTTGGAAAATTTTATTACCCCTATTTTTTGTTGCGGCGAAGCCTTGGCAATTCGTGAAGCAGGAACTCAAAATGAATTTGTTGCACAACAGTTAAGAGAGTCTCTGTTTCATTTGACAGCTGAGCAATTAAAAACGATTGTGATCGCTTACGAACCGATTTGGGCGATCGGTACAAGAAAAACCGCAACAACTGCCCAAGCACAAGAAATGCATGCACATTTACGTTCTATTCTTGCAAGCCAATACGGCGAGACAATTGCAGACCAGGTTCCCATTCTTTACGGAGGCAGTGTAAAAGCAACTAATGCAAAAGAATTATTCAATTGCCCTGATGTGGATGGGGGATTGGTTGGCGGCGCCTCGCTTGTTGCAGCTGATTTTATCGAGATCATCCTTTCACTGAAATAAAAATATATTCCTGCTCAATATTATATTGTCATCAGCCGAAAAAAACAGCTGCTGCTTGGTATGCTGAATATTCGTGTTATTGTAAATAATAGAGAGATATATCCTTTATTAACTGATGAGCCGGTTATAATTGAAGTTTATGACAATCATCCCAAAGTCGTTGTTACGGATGGGTTCCATTTTACAAAGCCAATTAACCTGGATTACAAAGAACCAAGCTATTACCATTTTAAAGTAGTCTGTTCGATCGATGACCTGCAATTGCTGGGGAATGTCTTTGTGTTAATTGTATTTTATCTCCTTGGTTTTTATACCGGAAGTTTCGCTTTAAAAGCTCTTAGCTTTCTGCCGATTTTCTATTTATTGTTTGCCTACTATATAGACAAGAAATCATTTATTCAAATAAGACAGGATAAATTAGTGCGCAATGATAAAAGGTGATAGCAATTCAACTTTTTCACGATGAATAAATAAGACATTGATAGTCTGATTTATTTCTCCTTGATTTAAATGTTCTAGTTTGCAATTTTCAAAAATTAAAAAACCTTCAAAATTGTATTCCTTTAAATAATTTGAAATATCGGATGTTTTTAAATTGAACAAGGAAAGAGTCGCAGGATTCATTTCAATAATCAGTATTGGCTTTCGCTCTTTTATTATTTCCTTCATTCCCCTTAATGCGGCCAATTCGCTGCCTTCAATATCAAGTTTTATTATATTTATTTTAGATAAACCAGATGTTTTAAACCAATCGCCCAGTGTCACAACTTTCACTTTCTCTTTATTGCCTGAATAATTCTCAGGCTGTTGAAATGACGACATACCTAAATTATTCGCTGCAGAAACAAATAACTCCTTTTCTTCATTTATTTCTCCAACCGCTATGTTAACAGTCGTTATGTTTTCCATATTATTTAATGCGACATTATTATTCAATTCTTGATAGAGGCCTGTTACCGGTTCAAAAGCGATAATCTTGGCAGATGGAAAATTACTAGCAACAAACAAAGAAAAGTAACCAATGTTTGCTCCAATATCAATGAATACATCATTTGGCTTAACTATCCTTTTTAATAAATCAGCCAATTCCTTTTCATAATAACCATACCAAAAAAGTTGCTGCTGGATATGTTCTGTTGGGTTTAATAACATATAAAATCTTCTATTAAGTCTTTTCTTATATGTTTTATTTGCGATGCCTAAAGAGGTTGCCGCCTTAAGAAAATACTTTAACCCTCTATGAGGAAAAGAAAAATTCCGGGTATAAACATTCAATAATTTATAAAACATAGCAGCCTGATCTATTATTTTAGTTAAAATTATATTTTATTTGCATAAACTAAGATTGTGCAGCTTCTACTAAGAGGATTTATTTTTAGAGTGATCTTTACTTGCATTGGTTTTTTGATCAGCTTGCTCATTGCAAAACTTGCTGGCGCAAGCCAGTTTGGAACTCTTTCATTGATCATTGTAAATGCTGCCTTCATACATATAATTACAGGATTAGGAACAGATGCAGCGATCGTCTGGCATGGTGTTGCCGGCAAAAATTATAGCCGCAATAAAATTTTCTCTTTCACAGTCATAACTGCCGGTATTCAGCTTTTATTTTTTTATATCATTGCAATACTGGGCTATATTTTTTTAGGACATACACTTCTCGGAGGCAGTTATGATCTCAGGATCTTTTTTGCAGAAATTGTTTATTTCACCGGCCTGGTGTTAATGGATAAATTTCTTTCGCTTTACTATTCTCAACACGAAGCAAAACTTTGTAACAAAATCCTTTCAATTGTTTCAGGATTATCATTAATTGTAGTATTGATCATTTGGGCAATGGAACCAGTATTGATCGTTGAGTTTCCTATCTGGATCTATAGTCTTTTTATTTTCATCCCAGCCTTTGTATTAGCTTTCTCCTTCATAGTAAAATTTAACCCCGAATTCAATAATATTTCACAAGAGGAAATGAGATCATTTTCTTCCTTCTCCTTAATTGTATTGATCACTAACATTATTCAATTCATTGCCTTTCGTGCAGACTATTGGCTGATCAGTATTTTTTATGATCATGTTTCAGTTGGAGTGTACGCCCAGGCTTCAAAATTTGCACAACTATTATGGATTGTCCCCGGAGTATTGGCGGGGCTAATTGTTCCGGCCTTGAAAAATGATGCTGAAAAATTATCCGACTCGAAATTTATTTCACTGTGCAGGCTCTCTCTTTATATTCATCTTGGGTTGGCAGTTTTGATGATCATTGCAGCACTTATCATTTATTCTTTTTTTCTACCCTCAATATATTTTGATGGGTTCCTTTCTTTATTAATAATGACACCCGGTTATTTGATCTTTACCGTCACTACAATACTTGCTGCCTATTTTTCTGCGAACAGGTTACTGAAAATAAACCTGGTCGGTTCTGTACTTTGTTGCATACTTATGGTCGTATTGGATCTGTTGTTAATACCGTCTTTAAATTATAAAGGAGCAGCCATTGCCAATTTCATCGCATATTCAATAACTACGGCTTATTTCATTTACAGTTCAATCTCTGTTACCAATTCATCATTCAAAGATTTTTTTGCACTTAAAAGAGCTGATTTTGATCTATTTTCAGGAAAGATTTTGATAACAGATAACCAGGCTTCATGAAGCATATTCTTTATTTGCCAAGTTGGTTTCCCAGTCGCAAGGATCCCTATCCGGGAGATTTTATAAAGAGACATGCTGAAGCCGCATCATTATACAATCGTATAACAATTTTTTATACTGCCATAGACAAGACTATTGATCAACCCGAACTTGTTGAGGAAAAGATAAATGATAATCTTACTATCTGTATCTATTACTATCCATTAGTAAAAGGATTTTTTTCGCCGGTAATTAATGGAACAAAAAGATTTTCGGCTTTGAGAAAAATGTATAATAAAACTTTTGCTGCTTCAGCTCCGGATATTGTACATGTTCATGTTGCGTATCCAGCCGGACTATTTGCTTTGTATCTCAAAAAAACGAAAGGAGTAGAATATATCATTTCTGAGCATGACGGTATTTATATGCCCGGCTATGATAATTATCATGTTCCCGGCCAATTTGAAAAGAAAATGGTCCCGGTAATTTATAAGAATGCAAAAAAAGTACATGCTGTTTCCAAAAGCCTGGCAGACGCTTTAGTCAAATTGAAGCTTACAGATTCGAACCCAATCGTAATTCCAAATGTTGTAAATATTGATGTATTTAAATATCGCGAGAAGGAGAGAGGTGATGGTTTTAGTTTTATACATGTTTCCTCCCTCATAAATCAAAAAAATCCCGAAGGAATGCTTGAAGCATTTTCATTCGTGAAAAAGAAAAGGAATGATTTTAATTTAAGGATCATCGGGCCAGAAAAAGAAAAGTTCAAAAAAATGGCCAACGATCTTTTTCTTGAAAAGGAAGTTGTTTTCACTGGTGAAATATCATATCCCGATGTTGCAAAAGCTATCAGCAACTCGGCTGCAATGGTTCATTTTACCCGTTATGAAACTTTTGGCTGCGTGATAGCTGAATCACTTTGTTGTGGTGTACCGGTTATTGTTAGCAACCTCGATGTAACAAGAGAATTAGTAACAGACGGTGTGAGTGGTTTATTGGTTAAGGAAAGCGATGCTAAAGATCTTGCAGATAAGATCCTTTATTTTATGGAAACGGGATTTAAAATAAATTCAAAACAAGTTGCAGAAGAAAATCAACAAAAATTCAATTATACCAGGATAGGGAAGATGTTTGATGATTTGTACAAAACTTTCTAGCGCTGATCATTTTTTTCCAACAATATTAAATCCGAATGTATCAGTTGTAGTTACTCTCACTTCGTTAAAGTTCCTTTTGGCAAACCAGGTAGCCGCTTCTTCCGGCGTATGTTCCCAGCGAAATTCCGGAGAAAACCAATCCATAATAGCGATCATCATTTCTCTGGCATTTTGTTTATTTCCTTTGATCTTCTTTACCACATAGCTTGCAGGAAAAAGGGTAAGCAGATATAAATAATACTGAACTTTAATTGGCAGCTTTGAGGTATGGTCTCTTAAAAAATTAAAAGTATTATGAACAACATTTTTTCTTGGATGATAAAGCCATACACTCAGCTTGCCATTTTTCTTTACACAAGGTTCTATTTTTGAAAAAGTCAATTCACTATTATTTGTGCATATCAAAACTCCGCTGCTGTGAACAATATCAAATTCTTCAAACTGTAGCGGAGGGTATTGCACATCGCCTTGAAGAAAAAAAGCATTTTCTTCTTTATTGTTTGCAAATGCTCTTTCCACACTTCTGCTTAGATCTACTCCAACAATTACCGCTCCGCAACGGGCAATATATTGATTCAGCTGTCCATTACCGCAACCTGCATCGAAGATCATTTTCCCTTTTAATGTACCTTTTGTTTCATCTGTTTCTTTAAGAAATCTATCCAGTAAATCTTCATCTTTTAATTCCCATGTCTTATCTTCTTCATAATTAAAAAGGCCCCACTCCAATTCAAAGCTCTCTTTGGTCTTTTTATTTTTCTTAATGACCTTTTGAATAATCTCTGGATAATTCTTAAGTAAGCTTTCCTTTCGATTTTCATAATCGGAAAGATTTGTCTTTAAAAAATCTTCAAAATCCAAAAAAGATTCTATTAGCAGACGAGGAACACCGTCGATAATCGGATAAAACCAATCTTTATCAGCAAATAAGATCCCTTCATGAATAATTTCCTTTTCTCCGTTGCTGAACATTTTTGTTTTTACTGAGATCTTATGCAATCTGAGTTCGGAACGTGTAACAGGACATAGCAGAAGTGATAAATATTTTTCAAGCATATTTCAATAACCTCAACCTTTAAGCTTATTAACAAGATCAACATATTCCTGCATTGCTGTTTCTTTTGTTTTTCCTTTCAAGGAAACCCATGCCTCATGTTTGGCTTTGTTTACAAAATCAAATGGATTTGATGGCGGTTCTGCGTTGTTATCGCCAGTAGTAGCTTGTTTGTATAAAGAATATAATTGAAGCAAAATTTCATTAGAAGGTTTTTCACTAAGATTCTTACTATTCGCAGTTGCTTCTTCAAATTGTTTTTGCAAGTCCATTATTAATAATTTATAGCGAAAATATGTGATTTATTACAATGAAAAGATATTCAGTCAAGACTGAATAATGAGCTAATTTTAAAAAAAAGTCATGAAAAGGATACTTATCGCAACGATGATCTTATCTCATGGTTTTATAGTTTTTAGCCAGGATAACAAGATCACAAAAGAAATAAACGAACAAGTGTGGAAGGTTTTCATTAAGTCATTTGGAAACGGTGATGAAGAACTATTTAAATCGGTACATAGCAAGGATATAGTGAGAGTACTCCAGGATGACGGCGAGATTTTTGGATACGATCACTATTTTAAAAAAGTACCAGACAGTATTAAAGCAAAATGGGCTAATTGGAAAAAGAACATTGAGCTTCGATTCACTCAACGTATCTCTAGCCAGGATAAAGCTTTTGAAGTAGGTTATTATAAAACTACCAGTATCAACTCACAAACCGGCGAACAAAGAAAAAGTTTTGGCCGCTTTCACGTATTGTTACGAAAAGAAAATGGAACCTGGAAGATCGTTATGGATGCAGACACGGGGGAGGGTGCCTCAGAGGAAAATTTCAATAAAGCCAATCCCTTATAATTGTTTCAAATTACTGTTGAAATCAATTTATTTTTTGCTAAAAACTCCGAACTTTATAACAAACCTAAGATATGCGTAGCGTAAACGACCTGTTGAAAAGCAAGCCAGTTGTTTTCAACAATATTGATGCAGATACTCTTGTTATTGATGCTTTACAAATGCTGAACTCTGTCAACCTCAGTTACCTCGTTGTGATGAAAAATGATGAGTTCAAAGGCATCTTTTGTGAAAGAGATTATAGCCGTAATGTTATATTGAAAGGTCGTTCAAGCGCCACTACAACAGTAAAAGAAGTAATGACCACAGATCTGCCGATGGTTGATCTGTCCGATACGGTAGAGCATTGCATGAACCTGATGATCTCTCATAAAGCCCGTTATATACTTGCCTATGACGACCAGCAATTTGTAGGTGTTATTACCATTCATGATCTTCTGCGCCAGGTGATCTCAAATAAAGAAGCTGTATTTGATAATTCAATGGCTGAGCAACTCCTGAGTTACGATGAAGGGAGAAAAATTTATTAATGGGTTACGAGATCCTGAATATTTTTTTCTTTGTTTTCCACACGGTTTTCATGTTATTTAATTGTTTTGGATGGGCCTGGAAAAAAACCCGTCGATGGAATCTTTTTACTCTTTTACTTACTGCAACATCATGGTTCATAGTTGGTATCTGGTATGGATGGGGTTATTGTTTTTGTACGGACTGGCACTGGGATGTAAGAGAAAAAATGGGTTTGCACGACCAGTCAACATCGTATGTTCATTTCCTGCTACTAAAGCTTACTGGCATTAATTTTCAAAAAGATCTGGTAAATAAAGTAACACTCATTGTATTTTTTGTTTCTCTCGCACTAAGTATTTGGCTGAACATCTCTGATTACAAAAAAAGAAAAACCGTCACGCCAAAGGCATGACGGCAATGAGATAATACAAAACTATGCTCCGATAGCTTCAGCTACTATAGGTTCACTATTCTTTTCTTTTTTCTTTTTTTGTTTTGAAAACAGGTCATTCGCCAGCAGCTTACTTGCTCTCTTTATTGCTGCCTTGAATTTTTTCTCTTTGTAATCATCCTGGAGCTCAAGAAGGCCTGATTCCAATTTTACAGAGATCAGTTTGCGAAATTCTTTTTTAGAACGTGTACCAGCGTTATCCATAACATTATCCATAATGAAGATTTGAATAGATAAGTTAAGAAAATCATGCCAACTAGCCGTTAAGATATCCCTTATTTTTCTTCTATTGATTCCACTCTTTTCAGGCGTTTTATAAAAAGTGAAACTACAATACATACAGCTCCAGCACTGAACCAGAGCCACTTAAAGCCAAAGTGTCCGACCAATTGGGCACCTGCAAATGGACCAAGTGTTTGTGCTGCTGACCATGCCATTGTATATAACGCGGCATATTGCCCTCTGTTGGTTGGTTGGGATCGGCCTATCCAAAAACTATTCATAAAAGGCATGGCAAAAATTTCCCCAAAAGTTATAACCACAATCATCCCAAAAGCCAGCATTGGCCCCATACCTGGAATATTGAGCGTAAGGAATGCAATGCCTACCATTAATATTCCTATGAAAATATAGTCCAGGTTTCTTCGTCGGCCCTCCAATTTATAAACAAGCACCATTTCAACAACTGCTATTATAAGTCCATTTATTGCCAATAAAAAACCAATGAGCGGCTCTGAAAAATCTAATTCGATAGAAAAATAAAGTGAAACGTTAGTAAACAATTGAAAGAAACAACTGGCAAAGAAAACGGTCAATAAAATAAACACAAGGTATGTTTTGTCCTTGTAGGGAGATAACGATCTTGGAGCTCCATGACTATGTTCTGTCGCAGGAATAAACTTAACAGGTTTTAAGAATATCCAAATAAGAAGAGAAGCTACAATGTTTGTAATGCCATCAACATAAAAAAGCAAACTGTAATCTATGTTTGCCACAACACCTCCAACTGCGCTGCCAATTGTCCAACCAAGATTAATTGCGAGCCTGTTCAATGCATAGGATCTTGTTCTATTCTCAGGCTTACTGTAAAAAGCAATAGCAGTGGAATTAGCCGGCCGAAAAGCTTCATTAATAAATGCAAGCAGGTAGGTGAAAAGACAGATCAGCCAATAAGTTTTCATGACCGATAAAACGAAGAACATGACTCCACCTCCGAATAGCGTTATTATTTGAACCGGGTAAAAACCTATCTTATCCGTAAGCTTGCCGCCAAAAAAAGCACCACTAAATGCTCCAAAACCAAAAAAAGCAAATACAAATCCAGCTTTGGAAACACTATAACCCATCGAAACAAGATAAAGCGTCAGAAAGGGAACCACCATTGTACCGCTACGATTGATCAACATTACAATTGAAAGCAGCCAGGTAGAGCGGGATAAGCCTGTATAAGCTTTTTTATATGTTGCGAAAACAGGTGTTAGCATAGTAAGAACTGTAAATGTACCGCTGGAATAAATTTATAATTATCAGAATGGGAAAGATTTTTTGATTAAGAATTTTTCAATATTTTTAAAACCTAAAAAAACCTAAGAATGAAAAAGATCTATGTATTCGCAGGCATGGCAGTTCTGGCATTGGGCTTGACTTATTGCTCGTCTTCAAAGAAAGCCGCTAAGAAAGCGGAAGCCGAAAAAGCTGCTATTCCCAAAACAACTTATACAGCAAACGTATCAACTGTCATTGCGGGCAATTGTGCTCCTTGCCATATTCCATCAAAAGGCGGGAATAAAAAACCGTACGATAATTATGCAAACGTAAAAGCTGATATCGACGATATTATCAAACGTATTGAGCTAAACCCAACAGACAGAGGTTTTATGCCGTTTAAGAAAACAGAAAAGCTCCCAGCTGACGTGATTGCAGTTTTCAAGAAATTTAAAGAAGATGGTGCGTTAGAAAACTAATCTTTCTTGTTCCAAGAGTAAAAGGTCTTCAACCGAAGACCTTTTCTTTTATATGAATTCTCACAGAGATCAAATGGTCATTTCTTCATAAGCTTACCCGTTGCAAACACTTTTCCCTTGTTATTTGTAAGCCGGTAAATATAAATTCCTGCACCCGGTTTATTGAAGTGGATATTGTTTACTGAGTTGTTGAGGTTGCTGGCCATAACTTTTCTGCCGGAGACATCGAACAGTTCAAATTTTGAATTGATATCTCTCTTTTCAAGAGTAATTACAATATTATTCACAAATGGGTTAGGATAAACTTTTACCTGGGAAATGGTTTCAGAAAAAATGGTTGGTTTGCTTGTTATTATCTCAGTCGTGTCAAGTAATATCAGTTCTTCTAACGATAATATTTCACAATCAATTCTGCATTCTACTTGAGGTGGGGGTGGCGGTATTTCAAAAACTGTATCAATTTCTATTTTAATAGTACTGTCTGCAAATTGGTAGGCTTCACTTTCATCGACTTTCTCAATACAATTACACACTAATGCAGTTTCTACGATAACAATCTCTTTTTGAAGATTAACCAGCCTCAATTCATTTTGTCCCCATGAATCTGTTTCAGAGTTTACCACAACAAAAATGGTTTCGTCTTTATTCATCGTAGGTTGATGGTTACGCATTTGAAAATTTAATTCATCAGGGACTTCTTCGATTGTTTTAAAATTATCTGCTAGTGAGTTTCTTGTGAACCTGGCTATTTTTTGATAAACTTTTCTATCCTGATCTTTCTCATCTGTTTTTACGTCATAACTGGTATAAAATGAGAGTCCATCTTTACTGAACTGACCCGGATCAAGGTCAGCCTTACCGGGTGCCACCAATCGATTTACTTCTACAAATTTTCCAGCTGCATTTTTACGGTAATGCACTCCAATATCTTTCTGTGAAATATCGAGAATCACTATCAACTCATTTTCATCTGACGATATAGAAGGTGCAAACTTCCGTCCCTCAGCAAGCCCTTTAACCATAACCGGGGTCTCAAATTCATCATTTAGCGACTTGCGTTTTGCCGTATAAACCTCTCCTTCTTTTGACGCATAGATGGTCAACTCGTCTGCCGTAAAGGTTGCTGCATAAAAACCATCAGTCAGGCTTTTACTCAAGGGCTTGGGTTCATTGAAATTTTCCTGGATAGAAGCCCTGCTACAGAAATAGAGCATACCAAAACCGCCTTTACGATCTGTTGTAAAGTAAAGCCGCAGGCCGTCATCCGATAAATAGGGATATGCTTCACAGTTAGCAGGTGTGTTTATACTTAAAGCGAAACCTTTTTCAAGCTCTGGGATAATTTTAGTGAGTGATTGGGATCTTGAATTAATGGAAAGAAATAAGAAAAGACTGGTTAGCAGCCCGACAGCGAGTGATGAAGAATTTTTCATAACCCAGGTTTTAGTTAATGGTGAGATGCAGCGATCCACAAGATTTCATAATATTACAAGAAGTAATTCTAAAGAAAATTTAAAATGCTGTAAACAGAGACGCTAAAAATGCTTTTCAAGCACTGCCATTTCGAGCGGTTGTGTAGGTATTCCAAATCGTTCGTCGACCGGGAAGGGTAGTACCGTGGCAGTTTTCTGATAACCGTATCTTTCGTACCAGGCGATCAATTCCTTGCGAACTGTTATGACAGTCATGAAAATTGAAGAACAGCTCTGCTCCTTAGCGTAATTATCAGCAGCAATCAATAATTTTTTTCCAATACCTTTTCCTTGTGCTGATGGAGCTACTGAGAACATACCAAGGTAAAGCCTGTTATCCTTTTTACTAAGAAGAACACATCCCTCAATTTCGCCTTCTTCATTTAAGTACTTGAGAAAAACAGCCCCGGGCTTTTTTAGAAGATTTGACACCGTTGTTTCATCTGTTCTTTTATTTCCAATAAAAAGATCAGCTTCTGAGGTCCAGCCTTGTTTTGAATTCTCGCCCCGATAGGCGCTGTCCATTAACGCAACTAAGGAGCTAATATCTTTTTCATCCGCAATCAAGATGGGCATTGAATAAAGATATTACTTAATCATTTATCAGAAATTCTTAGCGGTATTGGCTCCTTTTTGAACTCTCGCTACTCTCTGGCCATAGTCATTCAGAACGTAGGTAAGGTAAAGAGTTCTTGTTCCATAGCCTCCTGAAGTTATTTTTGGGTATAAATAATAATACTCGAGTCTTAAGCGAGTAGCTTTCCAGATATAATTATCCTTATAATAGTTGGTAGCAACAGTGCTGTCAAACTTTACTTTTTCATTACTGCTAAAATCTTTTGTGGGTTGGCCAAAACCATTCTTACATGCATCAATAAGTTTTTCATAATATTCCGGAGAAACATTTACAATGATCTTTGCCAAAGTGTCTTTTAGATAATATAATTCGATCGATTTAACGGGTATATCACCGATCGTTTCTTTGGTATAATCAATGACAATCTTATCGGCGCCGTCAGTGTCTTTATGTTTTACCCCCAAACCCAAAACGAATTTTGAGCTTAGTTTATATTTCTTAAAGCCATTATTCTCTTCAAGGCTTTTCAGGCTTTGGGCCTGCAGGTTTGATATTATTACCAATCCTACCAGCAGACAGGAGATACTGGAAATGCTTATTTTCATAATGAAGGGCTTTTGAGGTTTTCTATTAAAAGCAAAAATCATGCAAACCCCTTTTAAAAGGGAAATTCTGATCAAGGCAACGTAGATGTACCTCGCAACATTTTCTAATAATCTGAATATTCTGTTGGGTACAAAAAACTAATATCGATATGCGAAACATTATGCTGGTATTCCGGCATTCCGGAAAGTTTCTTCCAATAGGGATCATCAACAAATTTTTTCCAATTGGCATCCCTAGTTGGCTTGTTCTCATGACATGTCATATACATCAGGTTAGGCATTTTACCACCGGCGACAACCTCACCATAAAAACTAGCATTAAAGTTCAGTCGTTTAAATAATCCCACTTCATCACCTTCATTAAACATTTGTACTTTATTTTTAAAAATTTTCTCTGTGGCGCTTTCATAGCTCCTTAGCTCATAAATTCTGTCTCTCCTTACGCCATTTAATTTTGGTAATTGCAGTTCCGGCGCCAGTGAAAATGCATGTAGAAGGATCGTTTCCATCCTGGAATAGGGAGCTGCTGTATAAACTGCATTAAGATATTCTGAACCGGCTGCCAGGTAGTCTTTGTCCTTAGTTAGTTTCGATTGGATCTTCATTACATCTTCCACTGATTTAATTGGTACCAATACATACAGGGTTTTATCAGTGATCGTATCATTTGAATGGTTTTTGAAAACACCAATGTTTTTAAAGTTTATTTTATGTAAAGCCGGCAACAAAGCATTTTGCAAATAGGTATCAAGCATTTTTTCCTGCGCTGCGTCGCGGAAATGATATACCGTGAGCTGATAAAATTCTCTTTCTTTTTTAGCAGATGATACCCATGATTGAAATATCAGTCCCCCAAATAAAACCATTAAAACAAGGCTTGAAGCTTTGACTTTTCTCATTTCAATTAATTTTTCTAAAATTAACAATTTCAACATTGTGTTGAAGTAACAAAAAAGGGACTTATAAAGTCCCTTTCGTTAAATCGGTTTCTTAGGATTAATATCGGCCATCTTTTTTATCCATTCCACGGCCTATCACATAACCACCACCGCCACCGATGACGCCACCTATAACAGCACCGGCCACACGATTCTTTTTATTGATCACTGCCCCAAGTACTGCACCGGCGCCGGCTCCAATTGCTGTACCCTTTGCAGCTTTACTCCAGCCTTTTTTTGCTTTAGCCGGGCTTTGTGTTTCAGATACCATTTTTGGACTTTGATAACTTACGTTACGTTTTGCCGTTGTCGTTCCTGTCGTTTTTTTAGGTGCAACATAGTTTGCTGTTTGTGCCTGATCCGATGCTTTTAATTCTTTCCATGCCTCGAACTGTGCCAGCTCTGCAGCATCTGCTTTTTTCTTTTGTGCATGATTGCTTAACCCTACCGTTGCTACAGATACTACTGCAGCTACGGCAATAAATAGTAAAACTTGTTTCATAACTGAGTTGTTTAAGATGATTAATTTGTTTCTCATTGTCGGTCTATACATTAGAAAAAAGATGCCAGAAATTTTGAAGTTGTTAAAGAAACTGGGTCATAGATTTTAAATCTCACTTTATTAAGTGCTTATAGTCTTGGTCTTTTAACAATGATAAATTCAATGCATTTGAAAAAAATAACCTGCGTTATGCACGCAGGTTATAAGAAATAGTTGATGCATGAAATTTAATTCGCCACAATAGCACGAAGACGTTCTATATCTTGTATTCCTTCGTACCGGATCGAAATTTCTTTGTTAAAACCTGCTTTCTTGACAGTTGCAAAACCATCGATCCTGATCTTTGCTTGTTTCTTTTTAAATATTTCGCGGTGATTTTTCACAGCACTTATATTATCCATTTTAATAAAAGCAGGAATTATAAAATCTTCATGTTTGCGTACTACGACTTTATCTTGTAATCCAAATCGACCAAAAAACATATCGTCAATATAAATGTCGCCACTTGCATTTGATAACTGGACGCCAAAGTTGTTCGGATTGTAATAAACAAAATCAAGACCTGCCGTTGTTTGTAACAGACCTACATCCATGATCCTTATATCACGGATCTCACGATATTCAGGTTCTTTAATGTTTCCCGTTTTGCAGGATACAAAAAAAAGGGCCACTGGAGCCAAAATGAGTATTAGTCTTTTCATAACGTTTGAGTTTAATTTTAAGGAATATAAAACGTTACTATAATCAAACTATCAGGCCATTTTGCGTTAAACTTCTGTGAAGCATGACTCTTAACAGGATTTTATTATTTTACACCTAATTCATGAACACCACTTTAAAGAAACTAATTGTGATATTGCCGGTAATGGTCGTAAGCTTCCTTTATCTGCGTGTACTGTATCATGAAAGTTATAGTGGTGCAAGTTTCAAACGAGTAACGGGATTGGTTTTAAGTGTACTGTTATTATATGCATGGATAATCTTTGTAACTATAAGAAGGAAACAGGAAAACTTTTTACAGTTAACCGTGCAAGCAAGTTTTTTCGTTTACGTTTTTGCTGTTCTTCAGCTTACTGGTTATTTTATTCTTTTTAAAGAGATCTCTTCACATGGATGGTGGGATAAGATGAACCACCGCATCGAAGCTCATGACCGGGTGAACCTGGTACCTTTCAAAACAATTGATATCTATCAAACATTGGACAAACAGAATCTCGGAAATTTCGTGATGTTGTTACCGTTGGGAATTTATCTTCCTTTGATCTACAGGAGACTTAGAAAACTATATCATTTTTTAATAGTGCTACTGATCTGTTTTCTTGTATCAGTAGGAATTGAACTTCTTCAGCTAGCCACAAGTTATCGTAGCACCGATGTTGATGATGTGATCTTAAATACAATAGGAGGCGGAGTTGGTTTTTTGATCTATCAATTGATAAGAGCTATTGTGACTCCAAAAAACAAGAAAGCCTTCAGCTGATTCTGACTCAGTATTTTTTTCCCCTTTTTAGAGGTTTAACCATAAGATATTTTGTCTATAGTTGACGAAAACATTTACTATAGATCAAAATTTCAATGGCATCTTTTTTGTCAACTTGTTATTACAGCCATTGATGTTGTGATATTAAAAGATAACTAATCTAACTAATCATTATACGTCATAAAAATTTTAATAACTACTAAAACCTTCTAAGTATGAAAAAGATCATTAGCAGATCATGGGTAAGATTAACTACAGTTCTTTTATCAAATGTTCTCAGTATAATCGCATTTGCACAGGATAAAGGAGTTGATATAGATATCAATGTAAAAAAAGAATCAGCATGGTATCAAAATCCTATAGTATGGGTAATAGGAGGTGCAGTATTTATATTATTATTAGTAGCCTTATTAAGAGGCGGAGAGAAAAAAAGCGCCTAATAGCGTTGAGGTGGATATATCGAAAGCCGGAAATTTATCCGGCTTTCCCTTTTTGTATTTACAGAAATGGGGTGTTAATACCACAGTAGGTCTAAGCGTTCGCAATTCAAACCCAGTATTGTTTTGATTGGTATAGACTTTGATTTTTATAAGTGTTGCTTTTAAACTTTAATTAAAACACATGCATTATGAAAACGATCTTTCTTTTCCTCGCAAGTTGTTTAACCACTATATCGGTATTTGCACAAACTGTCAGTACAGTAACTATCAATGTGCGGGGAAATAATAATGAGGCCCTAATAATAGATAGTAAGGAGTATATCGTATACAACGATTACAATTCAAATACAAATACACCTATTGTTGTTTCTAATCTTCAATCAGGTCAACATACATTGCAAATAAAACGTGCTGATGAAGTCAATCCTTCATCGACAATATTTACCACAAGAAATGGCTATGACCTTCAAATTATAATTAGTGCAAACGGAAGCGTACAATTAAAAGAGACCAAATGGAGGGTAGGAAACAATGATGATCGTAATATAGAAGCAATGAGTAGTGCAGATTTTAATAATTTGTACAGTAGTATTCGCAATCAATGGCGATCTGCCAGCAGAATGACAATGCTTAGCGAGGCTTTCGCAAATACTAACTATTATTTCACAACGGCCCAGGCAAGGCAATTGATCCTATTAGCAAATAGCCAAAGTAATCGATTTACATTAGCGAAAGCATCATATCGGGGCATAACTGACCCAACCAATTTTTCGCAATTGTATGATGTGCTTAATAGCCAATCACACAGGGATCAATTAACACAATATGTGAGTACGTATAATGCCGGTAGTTCCTCAACTGCCATGACGGCGGCAAAGTTCAACACAATTTATAAAACTGCAAACCGTCAGTCAACATTGAATTCTAAGGTGTCTTATATTTATAACACATTTGTTAACACCAATAATTATTTCACAGTCTCACAAGCAAAACAATTAATACAAATAGTACCTGATGAGACTAATCGTCTTTATTTAGCCAAAATATCATATAGAAGTATAGTTGACCGAACCAATTTTTCACAAATGAGTGCATTGTTAAATACGCAGGGAAGCAGGAGTGAGCTGAACAATTTTGTAAGTACCTACAATGATGGCAATCTTGTTTATACAAGAGTTGCGATGAAAGATGCAGATTTCAATACTCTTTACCGTGATATTCAAAATCGATTTGGTATTGGTGCAAAAATGTCAGCATTATCGAATGCTTTCACAAATGAGAATTATTATTTCACTACTGCACAAACGAGACAATTGATCCAATTAGTAAGTTCGGAAAGTAACAGGCTTGAACTTGCAAAAGAATCATACGATAATATTGTTGACCAGGCTAATTTCAATCAACTCTATGATATTTTTTCTACCAGTTCAAGAAATGAGCTGGAGGTATACGTAAGAAATCACCAGGAAAACCCGGTTTATACTCAACCTGTTTATACAAAAACTCCTATGTCAAATTCGAGCTATACATCATTATACAATGAGGTAAGGAACACGTATGGGATAGGAGCTAAGATGTCAAGATTGACGGATATTTTTGCTACCGAGACTTATAATTTCACAGTTGTACAAGCTAAACAGTTAATACAATTAGTAAGTGCAGAAAGCAATAGGTTAGAATTAGCAAAGTCAGCTTATGGAAATATTACCGATCCTGAAAACTTTAACCAGATGTATGAGCTGCTGTCAAGCCAAAATAGTAAGAATGAATTATCAAACTACGTAAATACATATTCTTATAACAGGTAGGGAAACTTCTGACTAAAAGCCCGGTCTTTTCTCATGTTGTCATTTAAAGGAAAGGCTGGGTTTTTAGTCCCTAAATAGTGATCACAAAATTCTTTTGTTGTTTTAGCTCTTTGAAACCAAGATGTTCGTAAAACAAATGTGCTTCGGTCCTTTTTACATTGCAATGCAAGCCAATTTTGTCATTTCCTTTCTCTTTTGCCCATTGTTTCACTTTATCTATCAATAATTTTCCGATACCCATTCCGCGATGATGTTCATGTATAACTAATCCATTTATTTCGCAATGCGGCATTACTTCGATCATTATAGCTTGTGCAGCGCCGATCCACCCAACAATTCTATTTTCATACTCGGCAACAAAAGCGGTGTGATCCTTACTGCTCAACACTCTTTCGATATTTTGTAAAGTTTGTTCGATGGATAGGGGATATCCAAGTTGTTTTGAAAGTGTATTAACTGATTCGGCATCCTCTGCAGTCATTTCTCTGATGATAATTTCCATGGCGTTGATTTATTCTTTACGAATCGACTTAACGGCTTCAATAAATTCCCATATCGTATCGGTTGTCTTATCGATCAGTCCTGGTTCTAAATACTCGTAAATATCTATTGCTTCGCCGGCATGTGCTTCTGCAATTGCATCCAGCAATTCAGGCATGGTCATTTCCTTAAGCCTGGCGATTATATAAAATTGTTCCATAGCTCAAATGTAGTTTCTTTATAACTCAAAGTTTAAAACTTAATATTCATTAGTAAAACTAAATTGTAGCTTTATTATAAATTTAATTGTATGAACCAGCCAGTATTGATTTTTGTTGGCATTACTGCAGTTTTATTCATTCTCCTGCTAATACTCCGCAACCGAAAAGACAAAAAGGAAGTGATCGATCAAATGAAAAAAGATTACCCAAGATCAAAAGATCCGGAAGGAAGTGCTGACGTTGATAATGATTCACAAATGCATTAATTCTTTCCTGAATCAACATTATTGTGGAAACAATTCCCCTCTGAAAAGCACGTTAATATAACTTCCATATTTAAAAAATTTGGCCTGATTCTTATCTATGTTGTAATGGTAATTATTTTTTAATAAAAAAATTTATCATGAAACAGATAAGTCTTAGTTGGGGATACAAATTTTTCCTCGCAATTGCTTTTACTTGCATACAGGTAGCTCTTTGGGCTCAGCAAAATGATCAAACTACTACTACAAGAAAAACCACTGAAACTACCACTACACAATGGTATACTGCTCCATGGGTATGGGTTGTTGGTGGCGCTGTATTTATTATTTTACTTGTCGCTCTTATGCGTGGCAATTCGAGTACCAGCGAAACAAGGACAACAGTGATAAAAGACAATATATAAAAACAAGAACTCACTTCGGTCGCGGGCAGATTATTTCAAATGTTATAATCTGCCCATGTTTTATTATGTTTTAATTGTTGATTATTGTTGATCTCAAAAAATGCCCGAATAAATTAATAGTATCTTTATTCAATGAAATGGGTCATTGAATGATTATATGCCAAAATTGTGGAGTTGAAGGTGATCAAAAATATTGTCCGGGCTGTGGGCAAGTACTTGCCATGGAACGTATCAGTATGCATTCTTTGTTTGATGAGGCAGCACATACTTTCTGGCATTTTGAGAAAGGGTTTTTATATACGCTGAAAGAACTCGCCATTAATCCCGGTACAACACAACGAAGATATCTATCAGGAATTCGTCTCCGCTATCAAAAACCATTTTCATTTTTTGCAATTTCCGTGACCGTCTGTGCACTTGCTTTATATTTTATTTATAAAAATGCGCCAAATCAATCAGACCAGTATTTTTACAAACATTACTTTTTCATGGTGCAAGCGGCAATGCTTCCTTTTTTTGCACTCATTACATATTTACTTTTTAAAGATCGAAAGCTCTACTACGCCGAGGCGCTTGTGATGAATGTTTATTTGCTGGGATTTACGTCTGTCTGTATCGTTCCTATCAATGCTCTTTCATTTTTTCTGCCCAATTTGGTCATCTCAATATTAGAAGTGATCCTTTTAATAACTTACAATATTTGGACAAATATGAATTTTTTTAAAGGCAAAGCAGTTTGGTGGATTATTTTAAAAAGTATTCTAGGTATAATTGCCAGTTACCTTTTATTCAATATTACGTCAAGATTAGTAATGCAATGGCTAATGTAATCCTGGAAACATCTTTTCCATATTTTAAAGTCAAATTTCCATAAACTAATTACCCAGGTGTTTGACCGGGGCAAATAAAAATTTAATCTAATAGCCGATCATTTGATGCCTTTCGCTGTTTTTTCCATTTCCTTTTTCTTCTGCTCAATTAACTCCCTGTATTTATTTTGTTGTTCAGGAGTTAAGAATTCAAAAAGTTTTGCTTCCTTTTCTTTCTTCAAAGCCATTTTTCTCTCTTTCTGAACTTCCTTGCTGATTGTAGCATCTTGCGCAACAGCGGTCATTTTATCGCTGTATTCCTTGTTAAGAGGATCAAATTTTGCCACCTGGTCACTGGTAAGTTTCAGATCCTCTTTTACCTTCTTATCCCATTATTCCTGGTTTTTCTTATAATCTTTCTGTTCAAGCTGAGCCATAGCCGCAGTGCTCACAAATGCAAACGCCATCATTAAAAAAAGCACTTTTTTCATACTGCTAGAATTTTTAAGTGAATAATAAAAAATAGGAGTGATAACAGATGCCGAAAAAATAATGCCAGCGACAAAATTGGTGGAAAACTTTAAAATACTACACATTGCTTAGAGATCAATGGAGGAACCTTAGTTTAAGGCTGGTACTATTTTTTATTATGATTCATTAAAAAATAAATGAAATATATTCTTTGTTTTCTGTTATTTGCCAAATTAGTAGCATGCAATGATACGGGTTCATCCACAAGTACACAATCTTCAGAAAATGGGAATGTAACACCTTCTAATTCCCGGGAACAGTTCACCGACATTTCAGGTTGCTATATGAAAATAACAGGTCGTGATACAGCCATACTAATGCTTGAACAAAAGGGAAATGCTTTTACTGGAAAAATGCTTTATGATAATTTTGAAAAGGACGGAAGCAGGGGAACGATAAAAGGAAAAGAAGATAAAGAGATCATTAAGCTTTGGTACGACTTCAATTCAGAGGGGATGCATTCAGTAATGGAAGTATACTTTAAAAAAGAAAACGGAAAACTATTGCGTGGAATAGGGGATATGGATGCAAAAACAGATACGGCTTATTTTATCTCGGGCATAAACTATTCAGATAAGGAAACATTCAATAAAATAGATTGTAATTTGATCGATTGGAAACTAAAATTCTAACAAGTAAACCCAGTTATTTTAAAGTAGCAATTACAGAAGAGATAGTACTATCAAAAAACGTATAAATTACCAAGGAGAAAAAGTGTGCTCAAACGGATTTTTTAGCTATGTGTTGGCATGATATTTAAACCTTCTATGCGGAAATTAAATCCATACTTGATGAAAAACATAATGCCAACGCTTGTTGTTGTAAGCCTGCTTTCATTAATTGCTTTTATTTCTTGCAGTAAGGAAAACAAACTTCTTGAGCGGAATACCAAATTACTAATTGAAAACAAATGGGTCTTTGAAAGATATGGGCTTGATGAAAATAATAATGGAACAATAGAAGAAACGGAGAATAACATGCTTCCATGCGAGGCTGATGATACGTATGCTTTTTTTGCTAATGGAAATGGTTTTTATGAAGGAGGGCCTATTCCATGCAGCAACGGAGAAACTACCATTATTAATTTTAACTGGAGATTCGAAAACCATTGTACTGAACTGGCAGTTTTTGCTTCTCCTGAAAAAATAAATCAGCTTGATGAGAACATTCTTGAGGTTTATTATATGGATGTAAATTCAATTGGCCAGGCTGTGAAATACATACGACGATTTAAACATTGATGTTGCAATGTTGTAAGAAGAAAGCCCTGGAAGAAGATCATTGCGGAAGTATCTCAGCCAACCTGTAACCCCATATCAGTATCAGCAAAAGGAAAATAAAAGAAACTATCACGACTATCATCCAGTTTCTTCGGACATAATATCTACGTGAATGATGCACAATGATCATCCTCAAATTTTGTGCTAAGAGTTCTATGCAACAAATGCTACATCACTTATTCTTCCTGCTCATTTTTTAATATTGCCTTTGCCGTAGCATCAAAGTGATTACAAAGAGTTGATAAGTGTGCCTCGTTCTCATAAATGATCAACTTTGCATTTAGTAATTGTCCCACCATTTTTCTGACAAGCTCAACAGGCATATTCCTATCAGCACCACCATGAAAAAATGTGACCGGAAATTTTATTTCTGAGAGATCGAGATCAAATTTTTTAAGATATAGTCGTAAGTCCATTGTAACGCCTCTTTTATTTAAGATCGCTTCGTCCACTGTTTTTGACAAAACTTCAGCCCTGTCTTTTTGGATCAGCGCTTCATAATCGGGAGCAGGCATCATCTTTTTTGCTTTTGCCATCGCTTTTTCCCTTGACTCTTTAGGATTGCTTTTCATTGTCCCCAAAAGGAATGGAAGTAAAAAAGGCAATCTTGCAGCTACTGTCCAAAACAGGTTGAATGGGAATTTCAGATTCTTTTTTGCTTCAGGTAAATTCATTTGCCATCCACCTGATACTACTACTGCTGTTAAAAGTCGATCTGGTATCATAGCGGCGCAAGCAGTTACATAACCGCCGCCACCTGAATTCCCAAAAACTGAAAATTTATTTAATAGCAAATGATCCGCCAACGCTACAACATCCTTTGGCCAATCTTTAAAACTGCGATCTTGCTGAAGTCCAGATTGCGCAATGCCTGGCCTGTTTGGTGCGATGATCCTCATTCCATATTTTGTAAATACATCATCGCCTATCAGCAATGCCTCCATGCAGGAAGAAGGAGCACCGTGAAAATAAAAAACAGGATGTCCGTTTCTTTTTCCAAATTCAAGGTAACTTAATTTACGACCGTCGGGAAGAGTGATAAATTGGTATTCTATCATAGTGATTGAATGATGATGTTATTATTTTATTGAAGAGCCGATCTTTTGTTATGCCTGGTCCGCCACCATTTTTTCAGCAAATGACCTTTCCACAGATAAAATCCAGACAACACTATTACAGGGAAAAAGAAAAACCTGACCATCATCGAGGCTTCGGGTATTTGAGCAACCGGTCCATAGATATATCCAATTACAGGAATACTTAAAATGATATGTATCCAGCGAATGATCTTTCTTTCGGTTGAAGCTTTCATAGTAAAAAGTTTTACCAACAAAAATTTTATGCTGCAATTTCATAGCTGTTTTACATCCTGAGAAGCATACTTAGGTAAGGAGTCGATGAAAAAAGGTGAACGGTGGGTAATTGTCGGTGAAAAATTCTGATTACATCGAACTGATTGCTTGCCTTTTATAAAAGTTTTAATCAGGTTAACCATTTCTTGCACAGTGTTTGCAAATGAAGATGCAAAATCGATGACCTATGTTTTATAAAACTATTTACAAGTCTGTATTATTTGAGCAGCTCACAGAACAAACCCGGCAATTCATTAAAGTCTTACTTAGAGGTGAAAAATATCCTGGTGAATATAAAAATTGTAAAAACACATTAGAAATGACACAGAAACAATTATTGTTGGAAGAAAAAAGATCAAACTATAATATTTCCATTAGTGCTCCTGGCAAACTGTCGATCAATATAAATAAGACCTAGATTCAACGACGAACGCAGAGTTTTGTTTGTTGGTATGCTTTGCACAAGGCTACACGACATAACAACAAAGTCGTAAATTAAATTATAACTTGAAGAATATCTTACTTTCCTCTTTTACAAATACTTCTTCAATAAATCTAAGTACTGGAATGTATAGCTCAATCATGCTTTGAATCTCTGAAAATATTTGATCACTTGTAGTGTATGATGGATCCATTAGTCGAGTTGTCTTTCTATTGTCATTTTGAACTTGTTTACTTCTAAAATCTATTTCGTTTACAGCATAATTATGGGTAAAAGAATTTCGTCGGAAACGATTAGGCTTAGTCATGTCTCCAAACTCCACAAGAACAGTATATAAACTCGGGTTAATTGGTTTTATTCCTTCACGAACTTTATGATTAAATTTATTTCGTTCTCCTTCGCCGATATTCACTAAGAAAAACTTATTGAGTGTTTTATAAATTATATCTAGTGATGAGAAATAATGATAATAGAAGCATTCTGAATAGAAGTCAAAAAGAAATTTATTTATTTCATCACTTTCAGTCTTGAATCCTTCGAAATAGTATGTTCCGTCCCTTTTTTTGTCAATTTTCCAATCCTTATCAGGAATTCCTTTATTCAAAGAAAAGGAAATCTGAAAATATGAAAACCTCAAATCGTTTAACTTGTTTAAGAGTCTTATAAGCCATGAGGTAAAGTCGTTATGTACAATAAACAAATCCATCGACTTCATAATATGATCACTTTTGAAATCGTAGGCAATTGTTACTTCTCTAATTTTTGGGTATGCTGCAACTATTAAATCAGTATCCTTATCTCCAGCATATTTGAAATTATCAAAATGAATAGTCATGTTTTTTGATTAAAAATGAAATTTAAATAGAATTACTGAACCCTAAACGGAGCGTCGCAAAGGAAGCCCAATCAAGGCTCAAATGCTGGCTACATAATCCCTTCTCTCTCGCCGCTTTTCGTTACCTTCGCCACCTCGAAAAATAGAGGTAAATCATACATGAAGAACATCCGTAATTTTTGCATTATCGCACATATTGACCATGGCAAATCCACCCTGGCTGACCGTCTATTGCAAAGCACAGGCACCATCAGCGACCGTGATATGATGGACCAGGTGCTGGATGATATGGACCTGGAAAGAGAGAAGGGGATCACCATTAAAAGCCATGCGATACAGATCAATTATAAGCATACAGATAAGCAGGAATACATCCTGAACCTGATAGATACTCCCGGGCATGTGGACTTTAGTTATGAAGTGAGCCGGGCCTTGGCTGCCTGCGAAGGGTGCCTCCTTTTAGTAGATGCTACACAGGGAATCCAGGCACAGACTATCAGTAATTTATATCTCGCTATTGAAAATGACCTTGAGATCATTCCTATCATCAATAAGATCGATATGGATGGGGCGATGGTGGATGAAGTGAAGGACCAGATCATTGATCTTGTGGGTTGTAAGGCTGAGTCTATTTTATTAGCAAGTGCAAGAACCGGGTTGGGTGTTCCTGAGATCCTTGATGCTATCGTAAATCGAATTCCAGCGCCTCAAGGTGATCCTGAAGCACCACTACAGGCCCTGATCTTTGATAGTGTTTTCAATTCTTTTCGCGGCATTATTGTTTATTACCGCATACTGAATGGATCGATCAAAAAAGGTGATACAGTTAAGTTCGTTTCAACCGACCAGGAATATGAAGCTGATGAAGTGGGTATTTTGAAATTGAAGATGACCGAAAGGCCTGAAGTGAAATGTGGTGATGTTGGATACATCATTACGGGTATCAAAGTAGCGAAAGAAGTAAAAGTGGGAGATACGATAACGCTGGCTTCAAATCCTAATCCCCAAATGGTACAGGGTTTTGAAGATGTGAAGCCGATGGTATTTGCCGGCATATTTCCAGTAGACACAGATGACTTTGAAGAGTTGCGTGATTGTATGGATAAACTGCAGCTCAATGATGCTTCGCTTACTTACGAATTAGAAACATCACAGGCACTTGGCTTTGGTTTCCGCTGCGGGTTTCTTGGACTGCTTCACATGGAGATCATACAGGAAAGACTGGAAAGAGAATTCAATCAAACTGTGATCACAACGGTTCCCAACGTTGGCTTTACTGCATACACTACCAATGGAGAAAAAGTTACGGTAAATAACCCGACTGAATTTCCTGATCCTGTCAAAACTGAACGTATTGAAGAACCTTATATCAAAGCACAGATAATTACAAAGCCAGAATACATTGGCAATATCATGACGCTTTGTTTGGGTAAACGTGGTATTCTTATCAACCAGCATTATCTAACTCAAACAAGAGTTGAATTGATATTTGAAATGCCATTGACAGAGATCGTTTTTGATTTCTATGATAAATTGAAATCTCAAACCCGCGGTTATGCATCGTTCGATTATCATCCTATCGGTTATCGTGAAAGTGATATTGTAAAAATGGATATTTTGTTGAATGGCGATAAGGTGGATGCATTGAGTGCATTGATACATCGCAGCCGTTCGCAGGATTTTGGAAGAAAGCTTTGTGAAAAATTAAAAGAGTTGGTTCCCCGCCAGCAATTCCAAATTGCGATACAAGCAGCTATTGGGGCTAAAGTAATTGCCAGGGAAAACATTTCAGCCATGAGAAAAGATGTTACAGCTAAATGTTATGGTGGTGACGTAAGTCGTAAACGTAAACTTTTAGAAAAACAAAAAGAAGGAAAGAAACGTATGCGTCAAATAGGAACTGTAGAAGTACCGCAGGAGGCGTTTCTTGCTGTGTTGAAATTGGATGATTAAATATTATTTCTCCTCCATACTTTGAAAGGTTACAGGCCATTTGATCTTTTCAATAGTACATTTTAACCCCGGGCATTTTGAAAAACACCTCATAAAGTTATTTACATATTGCCTTGCTACCCTTAATGCTTCTTCATCGCATCCATAACCAATTCCTTTAATCACTTTTGGATTTGAGAGAATACAAGTACTATCTCTATCGAATTCAATAATAACAGTCCCTGATATTTTATTTTCCTGGGCGGCCTTAGGATAGTTAATTGTGTATTTGTATTTACAGATGCAGCTATCCTGCATCTGGGCTTCAATTTTGGTAGCTGCTATAAGAAAAATAACTATAAAAAAATATTTCACAGAGATAAGACTCAGATCATAAAGAATTCCATATAATTATGACTATGTATTCCTTTTTTGTTTATTTATCTTGCATCATGCCTCTTAAAAAAGGAATTCATTTTTATTTAGTGCTTGGTTTGTTTGCTGTCTATTTAATAAATGGATTGATAGCTATTCCTAAAAATTCCGTCACCTATGATGAAATGGATCACTGGAGTTATGGAAAAAGGATATTAATGCGAAAGACTGACAAAGTTTTTCAATATGATGATGCCAGCGCTATGCCGATCTCAGGAGTAAATGCAATACCAAGAGCATTTCAACAATTAAAAAACCCGGAGCTTTTAAAAACTGATGGCGGCTTTAGTGATATCATGAATGGCCGTTATGTTACATTGATCGTTTGTCTTCTCACAGGTTTTTTTATTTATACATGGTCAAAGCAATTGTTTGGTAAGAAGGGAGGTTTGCTCTCTTTATTCTTATTTGTTTTTTGTCCCAACCTGAATGGCCATGGAATTCTTTTAACTACCGATGCCTATACAGCATTGTTTACAGTATCCACTGCCTATTTTTATTGGAAATTCATCAAGAAGTCAGGATGGAAATATTTTCTTGCATTCAGTATCAGTCTTGGATCAGCACAGATCGTCAAGTATTCGATGATCCATTTGTATATCATCCTTGCGATCGTTTCAATACTGGTTTTAATAAAAAGAAAAACGATCCTCTCAGGTTTCAAAAGAAATCTTGCCCGGTTAGTTGTTTTAAAACTCATTCTCATTTTTGTTATCAATCTTGGATTCTTATTCAATAAGCCGGGGAAAAGTTTGAATGATCTTGAGTTATCAAGCAAGGCATTTACAAAACTTAAGAACTCTTTTATTGGATCAATCCCATTACCTGTACCACAGCCTTATGTACAAGGCCTGGATTGGACAACCAACATGAATGAACTTGGTGCAGGGGATCCAAATGTTTCCGACGCTAATTATTTATTGGGTGAAAAGAGAATGGGTACGGGTTTCTGGTATTACTATTTAGTTGTATTTGTTTTTAAAACTCCATTGACAGCTTTGTTACTCTTGACTGGAGCAATTATCTTTTTATTTGTCAGAAAAAAGAAGGAAGGGCATCCAAGTACTATGCTTTTCTTACTCGGGTTAATATTTTATTTTTTATTGCAACTGGGGATTCAAAACAATGTGCAGATCGGGATAAGGCACGCATTAATGGTTTATCCATTGCTTTATGTCTTATGTGGGTTTATTGTCAATACATCTTTATTTCAAAAGCGGGAAAAACTATTGAGCACTTCGATACTTGTATATTCTCTTGCCACTTATTATTATTTTTTCCCAAACCTTATTTCCTATTCAAATGAACTGATCCCGATAAAAAAAGATGCATATAAAGTGGTGGCTGATTCTAATTTGGATTTTGGACAAGGTTGGTATGCACTAGAGAAATACCTGGAAGCACATCCTGATGTTCATTTAATAGGCACTAAGCCAGAAGAAGGTAAATTTGTAATTGGTGTAAACTATTATCTCGATTTGAAGGGTAAACATGATTTTCCGTGGGTATATGATTTAAAACCTGCAGCAGAGGTCGATCATTGTTTTCTTTTATTTTATATAACAGCGGCTGACATAAAGTGAAAATTTGACTGACAATAACTCCATATTTGTGATCATCCCTTGCTACAATGAGGCGAAAGTTGTAAGAAAAACCGTTACAGAAGTTCTCAATAAAGGATATAGTGTTGTTGTGGTTGATGATTGCTCAAAAGATGGTTCCAAAAAACAATTAGTGGGACTACCAATCTACTATTTACGTCATCGTGTTAACATGGGACAAGGAGCTGCATTGCAAACGGGGTTCGATCTCGCAAAAAGAAAAGGGGCAAAATATTTTGTGACCTTTGATGCCGATGGTCAACATGATAGTGATGACATACAAGGGATGGTTGAATTTTTAGAAAAGAAAAATGCTGATATCGTTTTTGGCTCACGGTTTTTACCTGGAGCAAAAACAAATGTATCCCGGTCCCGAAGTTTTGCATTGAATATGGGCCGGTATATTAATTTTCTCGTTTCTGGTATTATGTTGACAGATTCGTTCAATGGACTTAGAATACTTTCACAAAAAGCTGTTGAAAATATCAAGTTAACGGAAAATAGGATGGCACATCCGGCAGAGTTAATGATGATGATAGCAGCTAAGAAATTAAAGCATGTTGAATATCCTGTTTCCATTCATTACAGTGAATATTCGAGGAGTAAGGGTTTAAAAAATAAAGATGGAATAAAAATTCTTTTTGAGATCTTTCTAAATAAAATTTTCCGCTGATGAATATTACTATTATACAAATTATACTTACGATATGTATTGCATTGATCGCAATTTATATGTACATACGATTACGCAGTGGATTATTTGATGTAATACTTATCAGTCTTTTTCTTGCAGTGGGTATATTCTTTGTGCTTTTCCCGGAAACTACTAACGACATTGCACATTTTGTAGGGGTAAGTAAGGGAGCCAATCTCTTATTGTATTCGGCTATCCTGTTCTTATTTTTCCTGATCCTTAAACTTTATTCAAGATTAAGAAGAGTAGAGCAAAAATTTACTGAGCTGGTAAGAAATAAAAGCATTGAGGAGGCGGAAGAGTTAGATAAAAAAAATTAATTACCACCGCCGGGTTTCTTTGTTTTATTAGTGTCTGATTTCTGCTTTAGTTTTTCTTCGTTCTTATTTCCTTTATAATCTAAGATCGGGTCACCAACAGGTGCCTGTCCATCTTCCAGTTTATAGTTGAATACTTTATTCACATGAACCCATTGTCCGTTCTGCCACTTAAATCCTTCATAATCTCCGTCAGGAACATACGTCCATGGAAAATCGGGCTCTTCTGTTTCAGATATCAAATGATCGAATAAGATCAACTTGAGATCTGGTTCGTAATTCACATAGGTCGTTGCATCCTTTTTATATTCTATGCTAAACCGGGATTGTGTTGGCTTGACCACACTGTCTTCTTTAAAACTAAATCCACCGCCAAACACCGGGTTCTTCTTCTCATCAAATGTTAATACATCGATCCATTTCTTTTTACTTCGTAACCCTTCATGATCGATCCCTAAAAGTGTATAATAACTTTTTCCCTGGTATTGCGTTTTTATAATATTGTAGTAAACAGCACCGATCCAGCTTGTGTCTCTGCAAACGGCGGTGTACACATTATCAGTCCATTCAGATTTATCAAGTAATCGAAATCCTTTTAATGATCCATCAGGCGTTCTCATTTGAATAAATCCCCGCTGCCATCCGGAATAGTCGTCAATTTCCACATACCAGGTAAATATTCTGAAACTGCTGTCTGGCGCATATAATTTTGAAATGCCAAAGACGGAATCAAACGGATAATAAAATGAGTTCTTAACCTGTAATGCCCTGATAAATGTGGGTACAAAGTCTCTGTAAGCGAGCAAACGCCCAACTTCCAATGTGTCTGTGATCATAAACTGGGCTATCTGCTGCAGTGAATCTTCCTTTACTTGTAAGATCTTCTTATCCGCCTTTGAAATGACTTGTGATGATGCCTCTTTAAAAGAAAAAAGCAAAATAATAACAGCTAAAAAGGAGAAACTTGATTTTTTCACAGAATTCAACATTGGCATTTGAATACGAAGTTACATTGCTTTTACCAGATGGTAAATAACGTGAAAAGGTTCGGTCTATTTTATAACTTTTTATAAGGCTTTTGCAAAATCGTAAAGACTGTTGAACCTTAGCTCAATATTAGGGTGGGGAAAGGGAGTTTCAGGATGTGTTGATGCAATATATACCGAGTACATGCCCGCATTTTTTCCAAAAAGCATATCGCTTGGCTTGTTCCCGGCAATAATTGATCTATCAAGATCAATTTCGGGAAAATCTCTTTTGGCGCTAAAAGCCATTCCCGGATTAGGTTTTCGATAAATAGCTTTTGAATCAACAGCAGTGCAATAGTAAATGCCGTCGATCCTTCCACCAGCATCTTCTATTTCCCGCTGCATATTTTGATGAATATCCAGAAGGTCATCTTCGGTCATCAAACATTTGCCAATTCCCCGTTGATTACTGACAACGATTATAATTCCAAACTTCTTTGCAAAAACCTTCATTGCATCTTTTGCACCTTCATAGAATTTAAATTCCTGCCAGTTGCGTATATAATCATCTTTCTTCTCATGGTTAATAACACCATCACGGTCAAGAAACAGTGTCCATTCTCTATCAATTTGCTTTAAGTCCAGGGGAGATTGTTTTAATTCATGTTGCACACGAAAATAATCCTCAGAAATTCCGATATCGATGAAATATTCATTCTGAACCGAGCCATATATTCTTCTTGTCTCAAAATATTTTTCCAGGTAATCTTTTTCAAATGAAAACTTTTCGGGCAATTCTTCTGCAAGGAATTGCTCTGTATTCAATAGATAGATGCCTCCATTTATTAAACCGCTTTTATAAAATTTCTTTTCTTCAAAACTTTTTATGGAATCATCGTCATTCAATTCTACCACTCCATAACGATCAAAGTCTTCCATTGGTTTTAGCAGCAATGTGCAATCAGAATTATATTTCAGATGCGAATCAAAAGCCTTTTCAAGATCAACCTTAAACATAGTATCGCCATTTACAACCAATACCGCCTGTTCAGAAGTTTTATAACAACAAGCCAGGATAGCTCCACCAGTTCCCAATGGTTCTTTTTCGACCACGCATTGAAAATCGAGTGTAGAAAAATCAGTTTGTAAATATGCTTCGATCACTTCGTATTTATAGCCAAGTGAAAAAATGAACTTCTCAATTCCCTGGCTACGTAAATAATTAATTACATAAAAAAGAAAGGGTCGCCCATTTACTGGCGCCATACATTTTGGAAGATCGGGAAGTGCTTCACGCAGCCTTGTACCAAACCCACCTGCCAATATGATAGCTTCCTTAATTGGCATTATGTATCTTTTGAAATTTTTGAAACCTTTTTAAGAATTCACGATCTTCTTTTTCATCAAATAAATGTCGCTGATCTTCAAATAAGGTGTTGAAAGATGACCAAAGAACCTGATTCTTTTTCCAAAATTCAGGGTCTGAGTTTAAAACGTTGTTTAAAAGATCCCCTTTATAATAATGACCTTCTGCTAAAATGTTTTCTTTTAATCTTTCTAATGCAATTGGTATAAGATATTCCAAGTTGCAGTTTTGTCCGATCGAAATTCTCAAATCTTCTATTGTATAATCCTTTAATGGTTTTTTTCGTAATGAATGGATGGTTGTGACAAGATAGGAGGGATACCCCGGTTCTTCCCATACATTGTTTTCAAGCTGTTCCAAATTCTTACTTAGATCTGTTTGCTTTTTCACGCAAAATATTTTTCTTCTACCAGCTGACAAATGATATGTCCTACCATGATATGGCTTTCCTGGACTCGTGGAGTATCAGTTGAAGGTATATTGATCAAATGGTCACAAAGAGGTTTCATTTTTCCACCTGTCTCACCAGTAAACCCAATTGTGATCATCTTTTTTTGTTTCGCTGTTTCAAATGCATTGATAATATTTTTTGAATTACCAGAGGTAGACAAACCGATCAATATATCGCCTTCTTCACCAATTCCATCGATCAGCCTGGAGTAGATGTCATCAAAACTATAATCATTTGCAACAGCTGTTAAATAAGAGGTATTGCAGTGTAATGCTTCAGCAGGCAATGCCTTCCTGTTTTTATAAAATCTGCCAGAAAACTCAGCGGCTAAATGTTGAGCATCCGCAGCACTTCCGCCGTTTCCACAGAAATAAACTCGTTTGCCATTTTTAAAAGCAGTAACAACTACGTCAACTGTATCGCAGATCGTCTTTAACAAAGCTTCATCAGCCAACAACTTTTGCTTTGTTTCAATAGACGAGTTGATAATTTCCTTGATCTTCTTCATCAATTCTTAATTATTAATTTTTAATTCTCAATTTATCAAATTGTCCACGTTGTCAATCCATGTTCTACAAACTGATAGTTTCTTGATCTGCCACCAAATTTCTCTAAACTTTTCATTACAGCATATTTTGTATTTCCGGGGCAATAAAAGATCATAAAACCGCCACCTCCGGCGCCGGATATTTTTCCGCCAGATGCACCAGAAGCCTTGGCTGTTTCATAAATTTCTTCCATTAATGAATTACTGATGCCTTCTGCCATTCTTCTTTTTTGCTGAAAGCCATAATCAAGTATCTCACCGATCTCTTTCAGTCTGCCTGTAAGCAATGCTTCTTTCATCATCAAAGCCTGTTGCTTCAATTGATGCATGGCTTCTATAGAGCTTTCTTTTTTATTCGTTACATTCTTTGCCTGCTGCTCAATTATTTTTCCGGAATCGCGACTTGTGTCAGTATAGTACAGTAATAAGTTATTTTCTAATTCAAATAAATACTGCTGTTTTATTCGCAATGGATTTACTACTACTTTATCTTCTGCAAAAAACTCCATGTAGTTCACACCACCAAATGTCGCCGCATATTGATCTTGTTTACCACCAGCAAACTTCAGATCTTTTCTTTCGATATCATAAGCATAATGAGCCATATCGTATTCACCCAGCGGCAGTCGTAACATTTCTGCAAACACTCCGATCAATGCAACTACAAGTGTAGAAGAAGTGCCAAGCCCTGAGCCCGCAGGCGCATCCACATAGGCTGAAAGCTTGAAGCCTCCCTGCAATCCATGATCTTTTTGTATCCGGTTATAGACTCCTTTCATCAGGTCGAGCTTGCCTGTTATCGGTAGTTCATTTGACCAATCAAACTCTTGTTCTTCATTTCGGTCCGTTGCTGTCAATATGATCTTATTATCGGTTAGTGGCTCTAATGTTGCATGTGCATACAAAGAAATAGTAGCATTCAAAATAGCGCCACCATACAGATCACTATAAGGACTTACATCTGTGCCGCCGCCGGCCAATCCAATTCGTAAAGGTGCTTTACTGCGATAGATCATGAGGGTTGTAAAAAATAATTATGGAGTCAACTCTATTACTACTTTCAGCTTCTGTTGTGTCACTCACTTGTACGTTCTGTAATTCCTTCGGCAAGTTTTGTAACAGCATTTACAAGGTTGCTCCAGCTATATTTTTGTTTTTCTGTGCGAAGATGCGGAATAAAATAATTCTCTCCTAATTGATAAAAACGAAGAATAGCATCAGCTATTGATCTGGGAGTTGGTTCTGCAACAAGACCAACTTTTTCATGCGGAACTAACGAAGCCAGGCCACCAACATTTGTAACTACCATTGGTTTTTCAAAATGATAGGCGAGGGGAGTAACGCCACTTTGCGTTGCATTACGATATGGTTGTATCACAGCATCAGCAGCACATAAATAATTGCGAACTTCAGAATCAGGAATAAAATCTGTTTTTAAAATAAGCTGATCTTTTATTTTCAATTGATCGATGAGGTCAAGATAGATTCTTTTGTCCTCATAATATTCCCCGGCAATCATTAGCTTTATTCCAGCCTTTTTAATTCTCTCATCAGCCATTGCATGGAGAAGAATATCAAGCCCCTTATATTGCCTTATAAAGCCAAAGAACAAAATGATCTTTTCATCAATTGACAAACCAAGGTTTTTTCTTGCATCATCTTTTGTTAAAGTGCTTCCGAAATTATCATATAAGGGATGCTGCACGATCTTTCCCGGTTTTGCTTTCTGAAACAAGCGAAGATCTGCCATCACTTTTTCACTCATGGTGATAAACGCATCACAGCTTTTCAAAAAATAGCTTGTGAATGTGGTGTCACCAGGTCGATGTTCGTGCGGTATTACATTATCGGCAATGCAAATGATCTTAGTGTGGTTATTCTTTTTTACTCTTCTTAATATTGTCCCAAGTGCAGGCCCCATCAATGGGATCCAGAAACGAACGACAATAATATCTGGCCTTTCGTTTTTTAATTTATTACCAACACTTAACCAATTTAACGGGTTGATCGAATTTATAAGTGACCGGATCACCAGGTCTTCAGGTGCAGGTTCATTTGTGTATTGTGATTTTCCAGGAAAGAAAATGCGAGGATATTGTAAAGAAAAAGAACAGATCGAGCATTCATGACCTGCCTCTATAAATTCCTTTGCAAGCCGTTGATTAAACGTAGCTAATCCTCCCCGCAACGGATGGCCGGGTCCTATGATGATGACCTTACTCATTAAACCCCAACCTTCTTTTCAATGAGGTAAGAATTTCTGTTTGGTGCATTCCTTGAAATAAGTTCACCTAAAAATCCAGCGAGGAAAAGTTGAACCCCAAGTATTGTTGTAGTAAGTGCAATATAAAAGCCAGGCTTGTCCGTCAATGTAAAATCTGACTCAACAAACTTGCGAATAATGAGGTATAAGGCAATGCCAATACCAATAACAAAGAAGATCGAACCCCATAATCCAAAAAAATGCATTGGTCTTTTTGAAAACCTTCCAACAAAAGAAATTGAAAGCAGGTCAAGTGGGCCGTTAATAAATCTGCTCAAACCAAATTTTGATATCCCATATTTCCTTGCACGATGCTCCACTACTTTTTCACCGATTTTCTTATACCCTGACCATTTTGCAATTACTGGAATATAACGATGCATCTCCCCATACACTTCTATGCCCTTAACCACTTTCTTTTTATAAGCTTTTAATCCGCAATTGAAATCATGCAGCTTAATGCCAGACATAGCTCTTGTCATGGCATTATAAAACTTAGAAGGAATATTTTTAGTAATAGCATTATCGTAGCGCTTCTTTTTCCATCCGCTTACAATATCATAACCATCATCAACGATCATACGACGCAGTTCAGGTATTTCATCAGGACTATCCTGCAGATCTGCATCCATTGTTATCACTACATCGCCTTCGGCTGCACGAAAACCTTCATTCAATCCTGCCGACTTACCATAATTACGTTGAAACTTGATCCCTTTGATATTAGGGTTCTTGGAACGTAGCTCTTCAATTACATTCCATGAATTATCAGTGCTTCCATCGTCAACAAAAATGATCTCATAGGAAAAATTATTTTCTTTCATTACACGGGCAATCCATTCGCTAAGTTCCGGCAGCGATTCATCTTCGTCTTTAAGTGGTATGACAAGGGAAATATCCATTATATGCCGCCTTGTTGTGTCATTGGGTTAATAGGTTTTTTCTTCGCAACTGCAGCACCTATGAGTGAAGCTATAGCCCCGATAATAAGGTTGCCAAAAATTAAGAAGATAACCATAAAGATCATGAAATTATCTTTGACAAAACTCATCGCTTTCTCAATTTGATCCGGGTCCATTCCTTTTTTTTCCATTTGAGCTTCCTGCATTTCAAAAATTTTCTGTTTCATTTCGGGAAAAAGCACTGTCATTGAAAGAATCGTGTATGCCAAAAGAATTATTGTAAGGAGTGCAGTAATTTTAAATCCATGCATGAATACATTTCCAAAGGTTACATATCCGTTCTTTTGATTAGCATAATGAACACAGGCAAAAATTATTGCCAGGAAAAAAATCGCATTCACCAGCCAGCCAAACCATGGCTTAAATGAAAGCTCAGTGTAATAGCCAACTATGCTTACAACAATCACAAATAAGGATATTATAAGTCCTTTAAGTTGGGCCGACATAACTTTTTGTTCTTCCATAATTGTTGGTTTTAGAGGTTCAAATGTACTTGGTCTTTATTAATTATCCCGATTACTTTACCGGTGAGTTTTTTTCCGATAAAAGGGGAATTCTTTGATTTGGATAAAATATTATTCCTTTCATAAACCCATTCGGCTTCGGGGTTAAATAGAGTTAAACATGCTTTCTCGTTCTCTCTTATAATTGCTGTATCTAACCTCAATAATTTTCTTGGATTGATAGACAAAAGTTCAACAACTTTTTCTTCTTTTAGTTTTGGCATGCTTGTTTTTAAAACGGCATAAGCAGTTTCCAAACCTGTCATTCCATTTTTTGCATATTCAAATTCCGTTTCTTTACTATCTGCCTCATGGGGTAAGTGATGAGAAGCAATGCAATCAACAATACCTTCTTCAATTGCTTTTTTGATCGCATCTCTGTCTTCAGCAGTTCGAAGCGGCGGATTTACTTTAAGATTGCTATTATATTCTTTCAGGTCTTCATCGGTAAAATATAAATGATAGGGCGTAACTGAACAGCTAATGTTTGTGCCGCCTTTTTTACCACGATCAATATATTCAAGTGATTTTTTTGAAGATACCCCTGTAAAATGGAGTTTTGATTCAGCATATCTTGCCAGTTTAATATCTCTTGCTACGATTAACTCTTCAGCCATGGCAGGTTTTCCTGGTAAACCTATTTGTGTTGAAACAATTCCTTCGTGCATCAATCCATGTGCATTGATGCTTTTATCATCCGGCAATTGAATAATGATACCATCGAATGCTTTTACATATTGCAAAGCTTTTACAAGCAACCCAGCTGATTGAATACAATTGATACCATCACCAAAGGCAATTGCACCGCTTGTTTTCATATCATACATTTCGGCCAATTCTTTTCCTTCAGTATTTTTTGTCACTGCACCAATAGGATGAACATTAACAGCAGATGATCTTGATTTCTGCACGATATATTCCACCTGGCTTTTCGCATCGATGGCAGGCTTTGTATTAGGGATCACAAGTACATCTGTAAATCCGCCGGCTGCGGCAGCCAAACATCCGGATTCAATTGTTTCCTTATACTCATAACCGGGATCTGCAAAATTTACAAACATATCAACCCAGCCCGGAGAAATGCTAAGCCCTTTAATTGAGATCTCTTTATCAGCTTTATTTGATAAATTCTTACCTATCTTTTTGATAATTCCATTTTCAATAAAAATATCAAGGGATTGAGAATTGAAAGGAGAATTGGGATCAATAACCCGTGCATTCTTAATGAGTAGATTCATTAAGCGGCGAAGATAAAGGTTGTTTTCGGTACTGAAAAATAACGTCAAAAGCTTAGCTTTGCAGCCCATTCAATTTTGAATTGGCGGGTGGTAGTCTTGCCTCTGGGGAGACCTTGTAAGTTATTTAAACATCCAATAGTTCAAAAAATTTCGGGTGGTGGCGCAGCCCGGTAGCGCACTTGTATGGGGTGCAAGTGGTCGCTGGTTCGAATCCAGTCCACCCGACTGAGTAAAGTTTGAAACCCGCTTTTATAGCGGGTTTCATCATTTTATGATCAAAAATGTAGCAGATAGTGTAGCAAAAAATTAATCCATCTATTTGATAAAGTAAAATTTTATTCTCCTTATCAGATCTTTGTGCTATCATCTTTTCTGGCCAAATTGCTTCGGCTTGTTCCATTTCATAAAGACGACTGAATTGTTGAAGAGTCATTTTTGTAATGCAAAACACAAAGGTCCCGACTTTCATCGGGACCTTTGTCATAGTTCTTTGAATGGAAAAGTTTTCCTTCAATACAAGTTAAGGAAAATATCATTTCAATGGTGCCAGTTGTTTTCATTTGATCTTATGATTTGATCCAAGATGCAAGGCTGGGAATAATTCTACCACTTTCTGTTAATTTGTATATCTAATTTCTTGACCGCCGAATCTAACTGTTTACTTTTATAAAACTTGAAACAATTCCACAAAACTGCTTTCTTATTTTTGTAATCATCGATTTCACTCGGTTCGAACGATTTTACAGCTACGCTTGATAAGCTATCGATTTTTTCGTAAGCCAAAGAAGTGTAACTCGCCAAATCAGAATAAATGCCTAGACTAACATCATTGATAAAATAGGCTGTATCTCCAGATGCGAATTGAAAACATTTACAGTATGCGTATTCTTTTAATAGCTGCCTGCTTTCATTAAGCTTTGAACTACTAGAGCAGGAGATAAAAAGGATCGCATTAGCTATAATAACAAGAAAGATTTTCATAAAAAGCATTTTACTGGGGTAATTTCCAAATATAAACATCACTGGCTTTGGTGAAGTAATTTTTCCCACCAATACAGTCTGCTCCGCCCCATAATGTTGCATGACCCGATGCCCCAAAACTTTTCCTGTCAATAGGCTTCATTATGTATATCCCTCTGTTTTGGATTCCTCCAAGAAAATCTGGAAACTTTGTGCCTTGTGGAGCACCGTCTGCCGCTGTTTTATGAATATCCGGAGCGCCAAATGTTTTATTAAGCCAGTTGAAAAGATGTTCAACATAATAAAAATAGTTTTTCCCATCAGCACCTTGCCATGTTTGGCCAGGAATTGCTGGAATATTTATTCCGGAATACAAGAGGGCTCTCGAAACTCTTAGGCAACAAGCGTTGTTTGCGAGACCTTGATTATATTTGGTTAGAACCTGTCCACCAATCATCGCACAAACGTCTGAAGAGGGAAGATCATCGGTTGCAGTTGCATTTTTAGGATAGTTGTTATACATGTTTAACCAAGCTGGCCGAGTTTGTTGGATATATACTGTGTTAGGGTCACTCACATTTGGATCCCACCAAATCATGCTAGGATCATTATTCTCGACAAAAGGATCTATTTCAACATTAGATTGGTTTTCCCACCAAAGCCAGGGATAACCCCAACTCATACCCGGATAATTCTCGGTAGTATAAGTTACTCCATCAAGAACTACAAAAGTGGGATATGGAGTCCAGCCTGGAGAGCAAGCTATAGGAGTACCTGTTGATAAATTCATGCAGCTAGTAGTCGTTCCCCAACCGCCGCTGCTGCCACCACCGCTGCTTCCTGACCAACCACTTCCGGTCCAACTGGTACCTCCATCACCCCAGTTAAAAGTATTACAGGTTGAATTATAATAGCAATCCTCAGTAATTCTTGCTGGGATGTCACCAGAAGGAGGTGGTGCCGGAGGAGCTGGTGGACATATTTCGTTAAGGGTGCAAATAGTCATTGTATATTCATCCGTGATTCTGTTTGTCCTGCCTGCCGTTAATCGCAACGCCATTTACTTCCTTCAAAGAAACTGTAAATGAATCGGTGGGCGTGTTGAATAATCTTTCATCTTCAATCAAGAATTTGGTATGTCCAAAAATATCGTATTGAAATAATGCAAAAAACTGAAATATATTTCTCGCATTCCATGTATTGCTTGAAGTAGAATCAAAACCAAAACTTGCATAGTTGTTTGCATACAATATCCGAAAGACTGTATCAGAAGGTTTTAGCTTCACCGCTAAAACTGAATTAACAATAATTGCGCTGTCTTGTGCAAAAGGGATATAGACTAAGGTAGTGCTGTCCGCTCCTGATGTACTACGACTATTAACATTGCCTGTATTTGTGCCTGAGCCCACCATTTTAGCTTTATTCCAAATAGGCCATCCGGCTCTTTGAGTAAGTCCTTTAAGAACGGATGCTCATTTTCCTGTTTCCTGATACTTTGTGCAATTGCTTTTAGTTTTGGATCGGCTGTTTCTGGAAGATTAAAGAATCTTTCTATGCTTGTCGCTTTCTCTGGTTGTGTTGTAATAAAATCAGATTTACGGCATGAAACATAAAATAACAGGCCTAAGGCCAGAAGCCAATAAAAAGGTTTTTGTTTTCTCATAATGTGGTTTTGAGGGTATTTTTTGAAATTCGAAACGGGTTCAGACAATAACTTAAATAAAGAGGAGTGAAAGTAAATTCTAATGCCTTAAATGGAAATACCCAATTAATGGTATCTCTGTTTTATTCTTTCTTTTTCAATCATCTCTTGAAGGTCTTTTTTATGCTCGTTTTATAAATTAAAATGCCTCACCTAATCCAAAAAACAAACCATACGCTCCATATTTTCCTTTTGCAAAATCAACACACAATGTCGTTTTATTTTCCTTTTGAAAAAGTATACGTAGCCCAACACCACCGCCGGGTTCCCAAACCTGGAATACTTTCCGATCAATATCATCAGAAGCAGATTGAAAATTCAGAAAACAAACTCCGCTTATCAATTTATTTCTTGTGATCGGAAAACGCCATTCGGTTTCAAAATACGCATAAGATGGTCCTTTAAAACGTGAGAACGTATAACCCCTTCCACTACGGCCCTCGGTGTCAGCACCTGTGGATGGCAATGCGAGGTATGGAAGTTCACCACTTAATTTATAAGATGCCCAATGCCACAAGGCAATAACATGCTCAGGATGTTTTTTACTGATAGACCAGTATTTACGGAAATCGTATTGTAACTGGACAGCATTTTTGGTACTACCCAGCCATTCCTGGTTAAATTGAAAACTAAGATCAGCATAAAAGCCACCATATGGTCGAATAGGATGTTCTCTTGTGTTGTATTGCATGGCTATTATAAATCCATTTGCAGAATATCTATTTGGATCAAACCCATGACTTAAGCTGTAACGCTGATGTGGCGTATTAAAAGTTGAAGTTTGCTTTTCATCTTGTATGTTTTTGAAGATATCAAATTTCAACCCACCGCCTGCATACAAGTACTTTGCAATTTTCTTATAGGCTTTTTCAGCAAGACGGGTAAAATTGTATCTCACTGGAAAGGCACTATCTGCATTTTTATTTGAATACGCATTCAATGTAAATCCTTTCGTTATATACTGCGGTTTGCCTGTTCCTAGCCCATAATCAACAAGGCCATATTTTGAGAACTGTAAAGTGCCTTGCAGGTTCCATTTATTTTCCGGCAAAAAAACATTGTGCTTAAACTGGATCGTTACCATTCCTTTGGTACTGTACGAACCATACATAGAAAGTGTAGAGTAGTCTGTATTTGATGGATCACCAAATTGTCTTCCGCCGGTTACACTTGCACCCATTATAAATCCAAAACTTGGATTGTAGCTAAATGAAGGCAGTATGGAGATGCTGGTCCTCTTCGGTTTTGTATTAGTTGATTCTTTTATTCCGAAAATACTCCTTAGTACATCATAAGCATCTACCTGGTCTTTAAGATCGTTCTTAACTACTAGCGAATCTTGTCCATTCATTATTACTCCCATCAACATCAAAGGCATCAGAAAAAATATTTTCTTAGGATCCAGGCTTTGCATTAATGAATATAATTTATTTATTGTTTAGAGATCTACAATCCATAGTATTATTAACTTGCAATTCATTTCGGGCAGTAGCGCAGCCCGGTAGCGCATCCCGACGAGTCGGGAGGGTCGCTGGTTCGAATCCAGTCTGCCCGACTGATATTAAAATAAAGATCTTTATTTAATGTATTATGTCTACATCATAGAGTCAAAAATGTCCGGCAAATGGTATTATGGTTATACAGAAAGACCTCAAGAAAGATTAAAAGAACATAATGGAAACCACCATCATTATACGGCTAATAAGGGCCCATGGTTTATAATATTTCTCAAAGGTTTTGAAAAACAGACAGAGGCTATACTTTTTGAACGAAAGCTAAAGGCATTAAGAAATAAAGAATTTATTAAAAGAGAACACAAAGAATTTTTTACTATACAATAGCGCATCCCGACAGGTCGGGAGGGTCGCTGGTTCGAATCCAGTCTGCCCGACTTATAACCCGATCCAGGATCAAGTCATCAATTTGATGACTTTTCTTTTAAGTTTGCTTAAGTATGATGAATACGATCATAATAGACGATCCTTTTAAATTAGAAAATGGCAAAACACTGCCAGGCTTAACTATTGCCTATGATAGTTATGGTAATTTGAATGAGGCAAAGGATAATGTTGTTTGGGTTTGCCATGCACTTACAGCAAGCAGCGATGTTTTTAGATGGTGGCCCGGTTTGGTTGGAGAAGATTGTGTGATCAACCCCAAAGATCATTTTATCATTTGTATAAATATTCTTGGCGGTTGCTATGGAAGCAGTGGCCCTTTAACTATTGATCCATCGACTCAACAGCCTTATTACAGTAGCTTTCCTTCGGTTACGATCAGAGATATGATCAATTCATTTATCCTTGTTCGCAAAATACTTGGTATTGAAAAAATAAAATTACTAATGGGTGGAAGCATGGGCGGATACCAGGTGCTTGAATGGTGTTTAATGGAGCCTGATGTAATTCAAAGCAGCTTTGTGATCACTTCATCCGCATCCGAAAGTGCATGGGGAATGGCAGTGCATACTGCACAGCGGTTGGCAATAGAAGCAGATGCTACATGGAAAGATAATTCCCCAGAGGCCGGAAAAGACGGAGTGAAAGCGGCAAGGGCTATCGGAATTTTGACATACAGGAATTACAAGATATTTCATGACAAACAAACTGACCCGGACATTTCCAAGACAGATAACTATAAAGCTTCATCTTATATTATTCACCAGGGAAACAAATTAGCAGAAAGGTTTAATGCGCAGAGTTATTGGCTACTGAGTAAGTCAATGGATAGCCACAACATTGCCCGGGGAAGATTTAAAACGTTGGAAGAAGCTTTGAATCAAATAAAGTCGCCTATGCTGGTGATCGGTATTAATAGTGATATTCTTTGCCCCATTGCTGAACAAAACTTCATCGCTGAACATGTTCCTAACTCAACTTTGCATATTATTTCTTCAGATTATGGCCATGATGGCTTTTTAGTAGAAGCAGAAACTATTTCAAGACATTTATTTGAATGGATGGAGAAATATGGTTTATAAACTCAAACGATTTCAAAAGCTTGTAAAATATCATTTAAAATATCCTCACGATGCTCGAGCCCAGCTGAAATTCTTATTAACCCCGGTGTGATCGCAACTGCTTGTCTTTCTTCTTCTGTAAGTTTTGCATGTGTTGTGCTTGCAGGATGTGTAGCAATGCTCCTTGTATCACCAAGATTTGCGGTCATTGTGATCAACTTCAAACTATCTAAAAATTTTCTTCCTGCACCAAGACCTCCTTTTAGTTCGAAACAAAATAATCCACCTCCACTCAGCATTTGTTTTTTTGCAGTCTCAAATTGTGGATGCGAGGAAAAAAAAGGGTATTTGATTGATTTGATCTTTGCATGACCTTGCAGTTGTTCGGCTATCCACATTGCATTTGAAGCATGTCTTTCCATTCTTACTTCAAGTGTTTCTAAACTTTTACTAAGTATCCACGCATTAAATGGAGATAGGGCAGGGCCTGTGTTCCTGCAAAACAAATAGATCTCTTTTATCCATTCTTTTTTACCTACAATAATGCCCCCTAAAACTCTTCCTTGTCCATCGAGCCATTTTGTAGCACTGTGCACCACCAGGTCGGCACCCAATGAAATAGGCAATTGCCCGTATGGAGTAGCAAAACAATTGTCAACGTTTAAAATTATATTATGTTTGTGTGCAAGATCAGCTAATGCTTTTATGTCAAGTATCTCCAACCCGGGATTTGTGGGACTTTCGACATAGATCATCCTTGTATTCGGCCTGATACTCTTTTTCCACTCGTCAATACTAGCCGAAGCATCAACATAACTATATTCAATGCCATATTTGAAAAGATATTTTGTAATGATATTATGGGTGCTGCCAAATAATGCACGACAGGAAAGCAAATGATCGCCACTTTTTAACAAAGCCATAAAAGAACCAAACACGGCACTCATGCCAGATGCAGTTGCATAACCAGCTTCGGCACCCTCTAACGCAACCACTTTATCAGTAAACTCCTTGACATTAGGATTACTAAAACGACTGTAAATATTATCATCAGTTTCATCAGCAAATGCCGCACGCATTTCTTCAGATGTATCAAAACAAAAACTGCTTGTAAGAAATAGTGGCGTTGTGTGTTCCATTTCATTTGTCTGGTTCACCCGTGTTCGTATAGCCTTGGTACTTGAATGCATATTGGCGATTGCTTTTAAAATTTCAAAGTTAAGTAACGATGCTCAAGCATGTTTCTTTATTTTTACTTGTATTACAAAATTCAAAGTGTAATAGTATATAATGACACCAGAGCGTCGTGAGAAAATACAAGCAGTTCTAAGCAAACGACAGAACGATATAACGATCGTTTTGGAGAATGTTTTTGATCCACATAATATATCTGCGGTAATGAGAACTTGTGATGCTGTGGGTGTACAGGATCTATATGTGTTGAATACAACAATACCCAGGCATAAAAAATGGGGAGCTAAAAGTTCCTCCAGCGCCGCAAAGTGGCTAACCATTCATCAATTTGACAACGCCGAACAATGTTTTTCTGAACTAAGAAAGAAATATTCAAAAATTTTAACGACACATTTAAGCAGTGATGCACTAAACTTGTATGAAATAGATCTTACGCAACCTGTAGCTCTTGTTTTCGGAAATGAACATAGTGGTGTCTCGGAAGAAATAAGACAATTGGCCGATGGAAATTTTATTATCCCACAGTCGGGCATCATAAGATCATTAAATATAAGTGTTGCTTGTGCCGTAACTTTATATGAAGGCTACAGGCAAAAGATGTTGGCTGGACATTATCATAAAGCAAAACTAAATAGTGATGTTTTAAAAGAGTTAATGGACAAGTGGGGATATGAGAATGAAGAAAATATTCAATAATCAATATTCAATGTTCAATTTTCAATCCTGGAGATTACTGTTCGTATTTGTTTTATTCTTTTCATGCAAAGGAGAGGTAACATCTCAATCCATTCCCAAATGGAAGATAACCGACCTGGAAGAATACATTGCAAAAAGTAACACACCAGTTATTGTAAACTTTTGGGCCACTTACTGTGCTCCGTGCATCAAAGAGATACCTTATTTCCAGGAAGTAGTTAAACAATATGAAAGTAAGGGAGTGAAACTTTTATTAGTGAGCCTTGATTTCAGAGAATCTTTTCCTGATAAGATCAGCAGCTTCGCCGATAAAAGAAAATTTACATCACCGATCGTATGGCTTGATGAAACGAATGCAGACTATTTCTGTCCAAAAGTGGATAGCAAATGGTCGGGAGTAATGCCGGCAACATTATTTATCAATAACAAAAAGGGTCATCGAAGCTTTTTTGAAGAAGAGATGTCAAAAGAGAAATTTGAAACTGAGATCAGGAAGATATTGAACGATCAATAGCTTTCGGGTACTTCATCAGCCTCATCCTCGTGCAGTTTATTAAGCTTATATAGAAACATGCTCCACGCCGCAATAGCCAACAGTGCTAGAATAATACCCATAAAACTACCATAATAGAAACTGCGGGCAAGCAGATAGCCTGCAGCTACGAAAAAAGAAAGAACCAGAGTTTTGTTGATGATTGTCCTTGAGTTCATAAGCGGGGGTTTTATCCCGAGCAGGTCGGGAAGTTAACGAATCGTGTGTGTAAGGGAGCGGATTTCCTGCTTAGATTCAGTTTCTAAAATAATCCACACAGAAAATAAAAAAAAATCCCCCGACCAGATCGGGGGACAGTAAAAATAATTTTAAAGACTTACCCTTTTCTTTTGATCTGGCAGCCCATTGAACGGGATTCTTTTACTGAAACATCTTTGCCAGAAGTCATTTCATCCATCGCTGTTTTAAGGTGTTTGCGGCTTACACTTGAGGCATCGCCGGGGTTATCATCAATAGCACCATGATAAACATGTTTTCCTTCTGCATTAAATAAAAAGACCTCGGGTGTCCGGTTGGCGCCAAATTCATCAGCCAATACATTATCGGCATCCACTGCATAATACCATTTGTAGCCTTGTTGTGCTGCATATTCCTTCATTTCAGAATAAGAATCTGCATCATCACGGCTGCCTTCGTTAGAATTAAGAAGGATAACACCGATATCTTTTGAAAGGGCATAGTTGGCTATTTCAACAGTTCTTGACTGATTTTTTACAACCCAGGGACAGGTGTTACAACTAAACATTACCAACAACCCATTCTTCTTTTTAGCATCTTTTAGTGACACCTCTTTACCTGAAATATCCTTCAGCTTCAGCTCAGCCTTTGGAATGCTGGCACCTATTGGCAACACCTCACTAACTGTGGTGAATGCAAATGATAAAGTAGCAATTGCGGTAAAAGCAAGAAGTATTTTTTTCATGATTTAAAGCTTAAGAGTATAAAGTTGCAACTTTTTCTGAAATATTGTTAACCGTCCGACACAGAATTTTTCCTTTGGTCAGCCAGCTTTTTCAACGAAGAAATACTAACATTCAATTCAAATCCTATCAATAGTACCAGGGAATTAAAAAAGATCAGCAACATCAGGATCAGAATGGTACCAATAGAGCCGTATAACTTATTATAATTACCGAAATTGGCTACATAATAGGAAAAACCCATTGTGTAAACGATCATCATGAATGTAGCAAGAATGGAGCCGGGATTAATGAGCTTCCATTTTTTATGCACTGCCGGAGCATACCGGTAAATAAAAGATATTGTGAGAAAAAATAAAAGTATGATCACTATCCAACGTAGACTCAAAATAATACTTCTGACTGTAGGATCCTCGATACCCAACCAGGTAAGTACGTTTTCGCGGGATACCAAAACAACGATAGACACCAATATAATAAGAAATAAAATAAGTGTAAGCTTGATTGCTACCCAACGATCATGTACTGCATTACGTTGTGAAAAACCTATATAATTCATTTTATTAAATGATCTCATAATACCGATCATTGCATTTGACGAGAAATATAATGCAAGTAGAAAACCAAAAGATAGCAGCCCGCCTTGCTGATTCGAAGCAAAATCTTTTAAAAAATTTATGACCGGTCCATTTATTTCTTCTTTAGGAATTACCTCGCGAATTAGTTCATATAACTGTTCAAATTGATCCTGGATCGGCAAGTAGGGTATAAGTGTGAAAATAAAGATACAAGCAGGAGGTATCGCCATTAATAGATTAAAAGCAATAGAAGAAGCTCTTTCATTAAGGCTTGTCTTTTGTATTTGAATAAAAAAGAACCGAATAACATCAAATAAAGGAATACCATTAAAGCCCGGGAGGACAATTTTTTTGCTTTTTCGGATAACAAATTTTACCGGAAAAGATGTAATGAATCTCCGCCTTATCTGCGTAAGCAAATGCATTTGCTGTTAGTGGTTTGCTTTTCTGATCGAATCCTGCCTGTCCTGGGCCTCAGCGAATTTCTTTGCAAATTTTAAATGATCAGCATAGTCACTTGTGTAAATATGCGTACCTGAAAAATCACTGTTGGCAACAAAATAAAGATAATCTGTTTGTGGTGCATTTAGAACGATGTCGATCGTTTCTGGCTGCGGTGTACATATTGGTCCAGGCGGCAATCCCCTGTGCTCATAAGTATTATATGGAGATTCTACTTTGAGATGTTTGTAATAAAGTCTTGAAAGTGCAAAATCTCTCAATGCATACTTCACGGTAGGACATGATTCCATTTCCATGTTTTTGTGCAACCTGTTCAAGTATACACTTGATATTTTTTCTTTTTCACTTTTAAGATTTACTTCTTCATCAACTATAGATGCAAGTGTCGACACTTCAATAGGGGATAGCTGGAGTAAGCTGGCTTTCTTTTTTCTTTCATCATTCCAAAATTTTTTCCAATGATCGTATAGCTTTTGGTAAACCATTTCAGGATCGCTATTCCAGTAAAAAGAATAAGTATCGGGCATCACAGTAGCTAAAACTGTATTGCTATCGACACCAAATGCTTTTAATGAATCATTGTTTGTAAGAAATTGAAAAGCAGCTGTTGAATCGAATTCAAATTGCTGGCCAAGTTTACGGGCAAAATCTTCTTTCAACCTGAGCTTGGTGATCACAAGCTTTACCGGTGTCTGCCGCCCATTCTTAAGCATACGCACCAATTCAAACAAGCTCATACTTTTCTTGATCTCGTATTTACCTGCCTTTACAGAATTAAATTTCATAACTGCCGCGGTCCAGTCGAACCAGCGGTCGGATGAAATTATTTTTTTGGAAACAAGCTCATCTTTTACCTGGCCAAACGTTTGACCAGTTTTTATGTATAGAAATTTATCGTCAGGAGAAGTTACAGAAGGCCCAAAAACTTTCCAGGCTGCAAAGAGAACCAGGACCAGGATAAGTATCAATGCGAATCGAAAGGTCTTTTTCATAGTTGTTCCTAATTAGCTGAACAGAATTACTGGACTTAAAAGGAGCGTCGCAACAATGTCAAATAGTATTCCAAAAGCCGGCTAACAAAATAAATAAAAAACCCCGTCTTTAAGACAGGGTCCAGGAATATCTTTTACTAAAATTAATTAGTGGATTTCTGTGCTGTAGTGGTCGGATTTGTCTGTGGCTGTTGCTGATTCGGGTTCGCATTTAAACCACTTGAATTTACCGGCGGCGTTGTGTTGACAGGTGTGGTGCTAACCTTTTGTGATGTACCGGAACCAGATGAAGAACTGCCGGAAATAAACACTGTAGAAATAAGGCATAAAACGCCTATAACGCCTGCAAAGATCCATGTACCTTTTTCGAGTACGTCGGTTGTTTGTTTTACACCCATGAACTGGTTGCTAAAGCCAGCTATATTGCCGGCAAGACCGCCTCCTTTGGGGTTTTGAACTAATACAATTAAACCAAGAATCACACTGGCAAGTATCACAAGAATTACAAAAACTGTTGTCATATCAGGTTCTCTTTAATTTTTCAATAAGGACTGCAAAATAACTGCTTTTAGAGGGATTGAGCAAACTTAGTTTCTCATAGATCTTAATTGCTTTTTGAGGCTGACCCTGCTTGATCCAAACCTCAGCCATAGCCTCTGTATCTACATTTTCATCCGCCAGAGAATGGGTAGCTAACTGAACTACTTTTTCTTCAGATTTGCTATCAGTGTTCATAACAGCAATTTCCTGCGGCGGCATCTGCCTGATCGTTTTCAGCCATTCGGTAAAACTTTTTAATTGCTGACCCAGACGATCCTTAGGTTTTTCTTCCACTATATTTTTAATGCCTTGCGATGCGAAATAATCAACCGTATAATATGGTTCGAAAACAAGTGGCTGGTCTTTTAGCTCCGCTTTTTCCACAACTGTAAGCGTTGGGGTAGGAGTTGTAATTATTTGCTCTTCCTGCTTTGAAGCATTAACAAATTCATGTCGCGGCTGTTCTAAAACTAATTCGTCATTATTGGGCTCATTATCGACTTCGGTTTCTATGATCTTTTCTTCAATAACTATTTTTTCCTGTGGCGGGTTACTATTCAAAAGATGATCGAGCCAAAGTGGGTTATTTACATGAAGCGAAGTTCTTGTCAATTGTTTTTCATAATCGGGTTGATCGGTTTGTTTTTGTTTTGCCGCCAGCAAAAGTTGAGCCGAAGAAAAATAAGGATACTGCTTAGCAAGATGTTCGATCTCTTCAATACTACATTGGTCTAAACTGTTTTTTTTAAATAAAGAGAAAGCCAGCTTATTTATCAATTCATGCATAATGCCAGGGATAAAATTACCAATCCGAAAAAAGTTTATTGAATATCTCGTCTGTAAGGTTACGGATAATTTCGTTATTCAATTCTTGTTCGGCTTGTGTTAAAGTTTTTGATGCTGAAAAATCAAAACTGCGGCTTGCGGAAATTTTTCTTGGCTCCTGACCTGGTGTTTTTCTATTAAGCAAAGTCAGATCAACGGAAACAGTCAGTCGATTGGTTGAAACCTGTTGATTAGAAATACCAGAAGTTGAAACGTCATATTGAGAAATAAAACCTGAGATGTCGAAATCAGCATTATCTCCATTTACCTGCGTAAGTTTTGTTTGACTTACAATTTTCTGGCGAAGCTTCTCTGTTAATTGCGGGCTCAGTTGTGGGTTTTTATAACGGGCATTATTTTCTATAAACTGAACTCTTACAGTTTTAATTTCTGGTGGAATGCTTGCCCCGTTGAATGAATAACCCACCTTGCATCCCATGAGCAACGACATCACAAAAAGAACAAGAAAAAAAAATTTTGTAATGGAAAAGCTATTTAGCCTCGTGCCTTGTATTTTTTGTCTGACTAACATTTTATTCTTCGATATTATATTCTTTTAATTTCCTGTAGAGGGTTCTTTCACTTATACCAAGATCAAGAGCGGCATCCTTCCTTTTACCACGATGTTTTTTTAATGCTTTTATGATAAGTTCTTTTTCCTTGTCCATTATATTCAGACTTTCTTCAACCTCTGTATGCTCCTGTATATCACCATTCATTATTACTGGCTGCGACTGCTGTACAGATGGCTGAACAAGTACGGGCTGCATCACTTCATGCCCTTTTAATTCTTTTAGTTCATTTATCAGTGCCGGGTTTTGAATCGCATTGGGGTTTTGCAATACTTCAAAAAACATTTTCTTAAGCTCTGTTACATCCTTCTTCATATCAAAGAAAAGCTTGTAAAGAATTTCCCTTTCGTTTGCAAAACTTTCAGCACCGCCACCATTGGTGTGTGCCAATACCGGTAAACGATTTGCTGAATATGGTTGTAAGAACCTGCCCAATTCTTTTGAACTGATCTGTTTATCCTGTGAAAGAACTGAAACCTGGTCTGCAATATTCTTCAATTCTCTCACATTGCCCGGCCATGGATAGTTAATTAACAGGTTTTTTGCGTCCTCATCTAATTGTACAGGAGCCGTTTTATATTTTTCTGCAAAGTCAACTGCAAACTTTCTAAAAAGTAGCGTGATGTCTTCTTTACGATCGTGCAATGCGGGTACACGAATTGGAACAGTATTGAGCCGGTAGTAAAGATCTTCCCTGAATTTTCCATTGTGTACATGTTCTAAAAGATCCTTGTTGGTCGCAGCAATTACTCTCACGTCTGTTTTATGCACTTTAGAAGAACCTACACGAATGTATTCGCCTGTTTCCAATACTCTTAATAAACGGGCTTGTGTACCTAATGGCAGCTCACCAATTTCATCCAGGAAAATAGTGCCTCCGTTTACCGTTTCAAAATATCCTTTACGTGAATCAACCGCACCCGTAAACGAACCCTTTTCGTGACCGAATAATTCTGAATCGATAGTTCCCTCTGGAATAGCGCCACAGTTTACCGCTATAAAAGGATTATGTTTTCTTGCACTTAGTGCATGAATTATTTGGGAAAAAACTTCTTTACCCACACCGCTTTCTCCCATTATAAGTACGGTGAGATCGGTATTGGCAACCTGCGCTGCTACCTGCAATGCGTAGTTGAGAGCAGGGGAGTTACCAATTATTCCAAAACGATTTTTTAAACTTTGAATTTCCATTTAGTTAATGATTTTTCCGAGTAACGTTGCCTGTGTACAATCATGCACATGCACCGTTACATAATCTCCTTTCTTCAGCTTGCGATCTTCTTTTGGAAATATGATCACTTTGTTCTGTGAACTTCTTCCCATCCAGTCCTGGTCGCTTCTTTTACTTTCTCCTTCAATTAATACAGCAAATGTTTTTCCAATATCCTTTTTATTGCTTGCATGCGACAATTTGCCCTGAACATCTACGATTTCCTGCAATCGTCTTTTTTTCACATCTAAAGGCACATCGTCTTTATATCTTCTTTCTGCAAGCGTTCCAGGTCTTTCGCTATAAAAGAACATATAGCTCATATCATATCGGCTATATTCCATGATGTCTAAAGTTTCTTTATGATCAGCTTCTTCTTCAGTACAAAAACCGGAAATGATATCCGAGGATATTCCACAGTCGGGCATTATTTGCCTGATGCGATCAACCTTTGCCTTATACCATTCTTTTGTATAAGTTCGATTCATTAACTGCAATATCCTTGTGCTTCCACTTTGCACGGGTAAATGAATGTATTTGCAGATGTTTTCATACTTCGCCATTGTATGCAATACATCATCAGTAATATCTTTTGGATGTGAAGTAGAAAAACGAACTCTTAATAATGGGGAAATAAGCGCAACCTTCTCAAGTAAGTTGGCGAAAGTGACCAATTCATCTTTTGATTCATCAATGAAATAATAACTATCCACATTCTGTCCCAACAAAGTCACTTCTCTAAATCCTCTTTCAAAAAGATCTTTGCATTCATTTACTATTGAAATGGCATCACGACTTCTCTCTCTACCTCTTGTAAATGGAACAACACAGAAGCTACACATATTGTTGCAGCCACGCATAATGCTTACAAACGCAGTTACACCATTGCTATCAAGCCGTACCGGAGAAATATCCGCATATGTTTCTTCTCGACTCAATAAAACATTAACCGCTTTTTGTCCGCTTTCTGCTTCTGCAATTAATCCAGGCAATGTTCGATAAGCATCTGGCCCAACAACAAGGTCAACCAGCTTTTCTTCTTCCAGCAATTTTGATTTCAATCTTTCGGCCATACAGCCGAGCATGCCGATCAGCATTCCTGGTTTTGCTGATTTAATTTTCTTAAACTCACTTAATCTCTTTCTGACTGTTTGTTCGGCTTTCTCACGAATAGAGCAACTGTTTAATAAAACCAGGTCTGCCTCTTCAAAATTGCGAGTAGCGCCAAAACCTTCTTTATTTAAAATAGAAGCCACGATCTCGCTGTCAGAAAAATTCATCTGGCAACCATAACTTTCTATATAGAATAGCTTTTTATACTGGTTAGTATCGCTATTGAAAGGAGCAAAGGCCTCGCCCTGCCTTGTTTCGTCCTGCACTTTATCGGATATATAATCAAGCATTAAAATCTAAAATTGGACTGCAAATTTAGGCAAATAAGACCAGTTTGTGACAGGATGGCATGAAAAAAGGAAACTAACTACCAAATAGGAACTAGATAGGCTTCTTTTGAGCGGAAGACGGGACTCGAACCCGCTACCTACAGCTTGGGAAGCTGTCGCTCTACCAGGTGAGCTACTTCCGCTTTTGTGTTTCTAATTTACACGTTTACGGTTATTTTCTTTGACAGCCAGCTATCCTTTATTGGAATTATCCATTTATTCTCCAACTCTTCTTTCGTCTGAACAATATTATTAAAATATAAAGTGTGGCTATCAATAAACCTGTTGTCAAAAGCGTATTGTAATTGTGAAAGCGGCAACAATTGAACTTTTTCTTTTACAACAAAAGCCAGCGTAGTTCTGTCAAACATATTTACGCCGAACTTTTGTTCTATATCTTTTATCAATCGAACCGAGCTATCGGTACTGCAACCGCTGACACCTGTTGCTCTTTCATCAGCCATTAAAATAATGAACTGTCCAAAGAATAAATGGCCGGCTCCTTTTACAGGCACGCCATGTGATAGCCAATTTGAAGTAAAATCATTTAGCATCTCTTCAATAGCCAAAGCCTCGCTTAAAGAAAAAAGTCGACTGCTTTGATATATCCACACACGACTGTCTGAGGAAAAATCTTTATCAAGAAGATGTTTATATTCAATATTCATATTGCAAAATTAAGCTAAACTCGCTGCAACCAATTCTGCAATATCAAGCACTTTTACTGACTCTTCTTTTTCTGCCAGCTTTACTCCATCTGTCAACATTGTGTTGCAAAATGGACATGCCGCTGCAATAATATTTGCACCTGTACCAATTGCTTCATTAGTCCGTTCACTGTTTATTCTTATTGTTCCTTTTTCTTCTTCTTTAAACATTTGTGCACCGCCTGCCCCACAACAAAGACCGTTTGCTTTGCAACGTTTCATTTCTATCAATTCTGTGTCAAATGCTTCCAAAACTTTTCTCGGTGCCTCATAAATATTATTTGCCCTGCCGAGATAACAACTATCGTGATAGGTAATTTTCTTTCCTTTAAAAACTCCGCCGTCTTTTAGTTTTATTTTTCCTTCATCGATTAGTTGTTGTAAAAAAACAGAGTGATGAATGACCTCGTAGTTGCCACCCAATGCCGGATACTCATTCTTTAAAATATTAAAGCAATGCGGACAAGCCGTAACAATCTTTTTTATTCCATAATTATTCAAGGTTTGAATATTTTGGTAAGCCATCATTTGAAACATGAATTCATTACCAGCTCTGCGGGCAGGATCGCCATTACACATTTCTTCTTTTCCAAGAATGGCATAGTTGATCCCGATTTTATCAAGTATTGTTACAAAAGCTTTCGTGATCTTTTGTGCCCGTTGATCAAAGCTGCCGGCACAACCCACCCAAAATAAAACTTCTGGTTGTTTACCTTCTGCAAATAGTTCAGCAACTACAGGAACTTTCATAAATTATTATAACAAAAGTTTAAATGAATTAGTAAACAAAGATGATATAAATAAACAGGTCACCAATTTTCTGAAAAGCAATTTGATTTTAAAAATAGCCTGAAAATACCGGTTCACAAAAAGCAGATACTGCCTTGCAAACTTTATTTTTGCCAGCTACAGTAGCATGAAAAAATTCTTTTCAAAGATCACCAATTGGGAGCTATGGCCCTTCGCTGTATTGTATTTTCCTATCGGTTTTGTATGGGCCTGGTATTGCCTTCGTGCAAGATCCATTTGGTTTTTTAGTCCTTCCAATCCTACGCTAACTTTTGGTGGATTTGAAGGCGAGAGCAAGAAAGAAATGTATGATCAGCTTCCTCCATCTTCATTTCCAAAAACAATCTATATCCTTCACGATCTCAACTTTGATGATGTAAAAAAACAGATAGCAGAGAATGGATTTAATTATCCTTTCATCGTAAAGCCAGACGTAGGTATGAAAGGGATTCTCTTCAGAAAAATTGACAACGATGATCAGTTAAAAAAATATCATGAGAAAATTCCGGTAGAATATATTGTACAGGAACTGGTCGATCTGCCCATTGAACTAAGTGTCTTTTATTATCGTCATCCAACACAACAAAAAGGAACTATCAGTGGTTTGATTCAAAAAGAATTGCTGGAAGTTTATGGTGATGGCAAATCAACTCTGTGGGAGTTGATCTTACAACACCCCCGCGCCAAATACCGCCTTGAAGAAATGAAACACCGGCATGAACATCGACTCGACAGGGTATTAAAGAAGGATCAGCACTTTTATCTTTCTTATGCCGGTAATCATAACAGGGGTGCAAGATTTATCGATCTGCACCACCTTGCTGATGAAAAACTGCATAAGGTCTTTGATGATATCAGCCATTACACCGATAAATTTTATTATGGTCGTTATGATGTGAAATGTGTGACTCTTGATGAGCTGAAAGAAGGCAAGAATTATTCGATCCTCGAATTCAATGGTTGTGGCGCAGAGCCCAATCATATTTATGATGCAGGTCTTAGTGTGTGGCAGGCATACAAGGAAATTCTTAAGCATTGGAAAGTGCTGTTTGAAATAAGTAAATACAATCACGAACATGGCACCCCATATTGGCCTTTTAAAAAAGGCCGTGATTTTTTAAAGCAGGCCCGCCGTCATTTCAAATTGTTGGAGAAATTTGACTAAAGGTCAAATAGCAATTTAAACGTTATGATTTGTTAAACTTAAATTTTTAGCTTTAAAAGCAACGGTTTTTGACAAAAAAACGTTCTAATGTTACGTAAGAATAAATGTATTCTATGCTTAAAAAAGTTTTAACCGTATTAGCCGTATTCTGTGTTATTACCACATTTGGTCAGAATTATACCCCTACAGACGCAGGCTCTAAAGTTCGATTTGTAATAAAGAATTTCGGCATCAATACTGGCGGGACATTTGACGGACTTGCAGGCGCCATTACATTTGACCTTTCAAATCTTTCCAGTGCCAGTTTTAATGTAAGCGTTGAAGCAAAGACGGTGGATACCGATATGGAAGGAAGAGATAATCACCTGAGAAAAGCAGAATACTTTGATGTAGAAAAATATCCAAAGATCAGTTTCAGGTCCACGAAGATCACCAATACAAATAAAGATGGCTATCTCTATATGTTTGGAGTTATTACCATAAAAAATGTCTCAAAAGAAATTAGTTTTCCATTTAAGCAAACAAGTAAAGATGGTGGAATTCTTTTTGAAGGAGAATTTAAATTGAACCGCCTTGACTTTGGCGTAGGGGGCAAAAGTTTTTCAATGGCCGACGAGCTTAATGTTGAGCTTTCAGTCTTTGCAAAGAAGAATTAGATCGATCATCTTTATGGCTACCTGGTTCACTTGCTCATTTATATATCTTACCTGTTAGTTTGTACATTCGCAAGGTGCGATTAGCAAGAATCTTTTTTATTGGCATGCTTATTAGTTTCCTTGGTTCATTACCATTGGGAACGCTAAATATTGCTGCTATGCAAATAAGCATTAGCAATGGAGCATCACAAGCTTTGCAATTTTCATTAGGTTCGTTATTTGCCGAAATGATCTATGTACGCCTGTCGTTAGTAGCAATGGATTGGGTTCGCAAGCGGCAATTTTTTTTTAAACTCCTGGAATGGATAACCCTGTTGATTGTATTAATACTTGCCGCATCCAGTTTTTATGCAGCAATGAATCCTTCAGTTAAAGAAAATGTGGTGCTTAGCAGTTCGCTTCCAAAAATCCTGCTTGGATTTACTATGAGTGCAGTAAGCCCGGCACAGATCCCTTTTTGGTTTGGATGGAGTACAGTTTTGCTAACAAAAAAAATTCTGTTGCCTCAAAACTCGCATTATAATTTTTATATTGTTGGTATTGGATCAGGAACGCTGATCGGAAATTGTGTGTTTATTTTTGGCGGTCGTCTCATTGCCGATAAATTGCAAAACAGCGAGCATATCATCAATTGGGTGATCGGTGCCATCTTTCTAGTGACGGCTATTATTCAAATTTGGAAAATGACTAAGAAAAAAACAACAGCTCATAAACTTGAACATCCCGAAGAAGTAACTCATGGCTTAGATAAGAAGATCGAAAACAAACCGGTAAATGAATGATCATAGAAAATTCTTAAACATGTAAGTCAGCTTTTCAATGAAGAAATTTTTAAAAAAAATTGGTAATTGGGAATTATGGCCGTTTGATCTTATCTATGCACCAGTTGGCATTGTGTGGTTGTATTATAGTCTTAAAGCAAAATCGCTATATTTTTTTACACCCTCTAACCCTACGTTGATCTTTGGGGGATTCGAGGCTGGTAGTAAAATGGAAATGTATCGTCAGTTGCCCGATGGCTCTTACCCAAAAACTGTTTTAATAACACCCTCACATAAGATCGATGATATAAAAAAGGAGATCAGCTCAATTGGTATAAATTATCCCTTTGTTGCAAAACCTGATGAAGGAATGCAGGGAGTTCTATTTCGTGTGATCGAATCAGAGGAGGAATTGATCAAATATCACAGCATTGCTGGCATCAACTATATCATTCAAACTTTTATTGATCTGCCAATGGAGTTCAGTGTCTTTTATATCCGTTATCCGGGTGAAACAAAAGGAAAAGTAACAGGCTTCATTTTAAAAGATTATTTGCATGTAACTGGTGATGGTAAAAAAACACTTGAACAGTTGGTAAATGAACATCCTAAAGCAATGCATCGTTTAACAGAAATGAAAAAGAAGCATGAAACAAATTGGTTAAGTATTCCAAAGGATGGAGAAAAATACTTCCTTAGTGTTGCCGGAAATCATAACCGGGGTGCAAGGTTCATTAACCTTCATAAAGAAATTGATCAACGTATTCATGATGTTTTTGACCGCCTGAACAATGCATCAAAAACTTTTTTTTATGGACGTTATGATCTTAAGTGCACATCGATCGAAGACCTGAAAGAAGGGAAAAATATTATGATCCTTGAATATAATGGAGCAGGAGCTGAGCCAAATCATATTTACGATTGTGGAATGAGTTATGGCAAGGCATTAAATGTGATCGCTTCTCATTGGCGTGACCTGTATCGTATCGGTAAAATAAATAATAAAAATGGCGTGCCATATTGGAGTTTCCGAAAAGCAAGCCAGTTTAGGCAACAGTTAAAAAAAGATTTTAAAGAATTACAAAAAAGAGATCTGGAATTGGGTATATAAAAGCATCCCTGTATTGTATGATCGAAATAATCAAAGTTTTTCTTGTTGGAGCTTTAATAAGTTTTCTTGGACAATTGCCGCTGGGAAATATGAACCTGACTGCAACTCAATTAAGCGTACAGGAGAACGTCAGGAATGCCTGGAAGTATGGATTAGGAATTGTTTTAGTAGAAATAATTTATTTACGGCTTGCATTAACAGGAATGGATTGGGTTGTTGAACACAAAGTGTTATTCACGATCATGGGATGGGTCACTGTTATCGTATTTGTAGGATTAGGTGTACTGGCATTTGTAATGGCAAGAAAGCAAAGTGGTGAAAAGAAAGGATTATTGCTCAACAATAACATGAACCGTTTCTTGTTGGGAATTGTTGTAAGTGGAATAAATCCTGCTCAAATACCTTTTTGGTTCTTATGGAGCACACAATTATTGAATAGCAAATTATTGTTACCAACAACAGAACAGTTCAATGTATTTACAGCAGGAGCTGGGATTGGTTCTTTAGCAGGACTTGCCGTTTATATTCATGGGGGCAAATGGATAATCACCCGCTTAAAGACGAGTAACAAAGGCTTGAATATTTTTATGGGAATTGTTTTTGTCTTTGCAGGACTTTTCCAACTATATAATATGCTTTTTAAAAAGAATCCATAAACTTGTAAACAAAAAAACTATTTATGGCTATTAAAGATGCTTTTATCGCTGAATTGAAACAGGAATCATCAATGACAAAAAAAATGCTGGAAAGAATTCCTTTTGATAAAAAAGATTGGAAACCTCATGAAAAGTCTATGACACTTGGAAGGCTGGCGACCCATGTTGCAGAAAACACACATTGGGCATCAGATATACGGCATATTGATGATTTTGATTTCCTGAAGAATTATAATTTTAATCCAGCTACTGCCTCAACGACAGAAGAACTGTTGAATATCTTCCAAACTAATCTCGACGAAGCAATTGCAGATCTTTCATCTATGAATGATGATGATTTTTCTAAAAACTGGACGGTAAGAAGAGGTGAACAGGTCATGTTCAGCATTCCAAAGAAAGTGGCAATCCGTGGCTGGGCGTTTAATCATATGATCCACCATCGAGGTCAGTTATCGGTTTATTTGCGGTTGCTTGATGTACCGGTTCCTGGCATGTATGGTCCAAGTGCAGATGAAAAAATGTAATATTAGCATCACAAAAGAAATTATGGCCACCCAACAACTCAACCGAACTCTTGGATTAAGACTTGTAATTGTATTTGTCATTGCCAACATACTTGGTTCGGGAGTATATAAGAAAGTAGCGCCAATGGCTGATGCTTTACATTCTTCCGGTTGGGTATTGATAGCATGGTTGATCGGCGGCATCATCAGTTTGTTTGGTGCATTAAGTTATGCGGAGGTAGCTGGCTTATTAGCTGATACCGGCGGCGACTATGCCTATTATCAAAAGATCTATAATAAATTTTTTGCATTCCAGTTTGGATGGTCTACATTCACTATTCTTCAAACTGCTGCTATTTCATCATTAGCATATGTATTTGCAGAATCATTGAACAGCATTGTCCACTTACCACCCATGTTATCTTCGCTAAGTGATTTCAATATTTGGGGTGTTTTTTATCCGTTTAGAAATTTTAATGTAAAGTTTGCAGCCATTGTATTAATACTCTTACTTACCTGGATCAATACAAAAGGATTAAGAACTGGCGCATGGCTGGGAACAGGAATTCTTTTATTAGTATTTGCAGGTCTATTTACTATTATATTTTTTGGTCTTACAAGTAGTAAAGCAAATATCGGTATGGCGTTTAACATGGAAACTACAAACAACAGACCTGTTACTTTCAGCGCTATGTTTACTGCAATGCTTGGTGCATTCTGGGCTTACCAGGGCTGGGCATCTGTTGGATTTATTGGCGGTGAAGCAAAAGATGCAAACAAGAATATTCCCCGCGGTATTGCAATTGGTGTTTTTATTGTAATTGGATTGTATTTGCTCGTAAATACTGCTTACCTGTCTTTATTACCAATAGAAAATCTTGAACAAGTGACTGCATCCGGTAATAAGATCGCGGCGATTGAAGCTGTAAAAATATTTTGGGGCAGAAGTGGTGAACTGTTTATTGCTATCCTGATCTTAATTACAACACTTGGTTGTAATCATGCGACGGTCATTACAAGCTGCCGTGTATATTATGCAATGGCAAAAGAAGGATTGTTCTTTAAAAAAGCTGGTGAACTAAATAAATATTCCGTTCCCGGTAATTCTCTTTTAATGCAATGTGTATGGGCTTGTATACTCGTTTTATCAGGCACATTTGATCAGCTTACCAACATGATCATTTTTGCCGTGTTTATTTTTTATGGAGCAACTGCACTTGGTGTTTTTATATTAAGAAGAAAAATGCCTGATGCACCAAGACCTTACAAAGTTTGGGGCTATCCAATAGTACCGGCAATTGTGATATTGATTTCAGCAGCGCTATTTATTAATACAATTGTGACACAACCAAGAGAAGCGAGGATCGGTCTAATTTTAATGTTAAGTGGTGTGCCAGCGTGGTATTTGTTCAATTGGGCAAATTCAAAAGTCAAAATTTAAAAGTAAAAAAATAAGAGTACGAGAATCACATGACCCTATAAGTCTTTTAACTTTTGATTTTTTACTTTTTACTTCGTCAGAATCGATAGCCCGCAGAAAGTCCCGGAATGATACGGCCTCCTTCATCCTGGTCTCTTGTATTATATTCTTTGGTTACTTTTATTTGATAACCATAACCAATTGATGGTGTCGTGAAAAAATGATCCCCGAAAAGGAAATGATAACCGGCTTCGCCAATTGGAGTGAACATTAAACTTCCCAGGTTTGTCTTTCCATCAAAGTTTTCAAATGCAAACAATACCCTTAAACCAATAAAAGGATTGCTGCCACTGGTATTGCTTCCAAAGCTATTTCTGAATCCGGCCCACAAACCATAGCCTTTAAATCCCCCATATGAATCCCTTGCTGAAAAATGATAAGTGATTCCAACGCTGAAGCTGGTTTTATTATTAAAGTTTTCATAACGAAGCCCGGCAATATTACTCTTATATCCCTTACCAATGGGCATCATATATTCTCCGCCGAGTTCCCAGGGATTTTGTGCTGAACAGGTTAAGGTTAAGATTGAGATTAAGACCAGGAGGAAGAGGTTTTTCATGATTTTAAAACGCTTCCACTGACGAATTATTTTCCATGTATAACACTAATGAGCACTAATTGTTTCCACCTCAGGAATACCTGATAAATGGAGATCGATATGTTTATGATGGGCTTTAGTTTTAAACTCATTGATTATTTCTGTTACATCGTAATCAATATAAACACTATGTGAGCCTTCAATATGAACCACAGAATAGTTCGGAATGTTTTCCAATTCGTCTTTAATTCTCTTCTTATTAATAAAACTTACATTGATCGCGAGGTTAAAATAATAGTGTTTGATATGTCCTTCTGTTTTTGTTTCCAGTGAATAGCCAGCCCTGTATGTATTCTTAAAAATGAAATAGCAGGAATAAGCAATGCCAACACCAACGCCAATAAGCAGATCAGTAAATAACATGGCAACAATAGTTACAATAAATGGCAGAAACTGTTCCCGCCCCAATTTATAAACCGCGACGATCATACGTGGCTTTGCAAGATTATAACCAGTTCTTATTAAGATAACAGCCAACACACAATATGGGATCATGTTCAGCATAGATGCAGCGAAAAACACAAGCACAAGTAACCAGATACCGTGAAAAATCGCAGAAAGCTTTGTTCTTGCATCAGCCTCAGCATTGGCGGAACTTCTAACAATAACAGCAGTGATTGGCAATCCGCCAAGGATCCCGCTAAAGATGTTTCCTGTTCCCTGGGCGATCAATTCGCGGTTTTGAGGAGTAATGCGGTTATAAAGATCGATTTTGTCAATGGCTTCAACGCTTAACAAGGTTTCGAGTGTAGCAACTATGCAGATGATAACCGCATTCTTTATAATATCGGTATTATTTAAAATAGAACGATAGTCAGAAAGTTTTATATCCGAAAATAAATTTGATGGAAGATTGACAAATTGCTGAGGTTTCAAAGCTAATGTTGGAATAAATTGTTGAAATAAAAAAGCAAGTAAGGTTCCGAAAACAACAACAAGAAATGAAGCAGGAATAAATGGAACTTTCTTTGCTATTGTTCTTTTCCAAATTATAAGCAATGCAAGTGAAGCAATACCAATAACAATTGCTCCTTTTGATGTATGTTGGTAAATATTCTTTACATGACTGAAAGCATTCTTGAATGTAATGACATTGAACAACTCTTTGGTCCAGAAAGAAGCTTCATCATATCCCAACAACAATGGAATTTGTTTTGCAATAAGGATAATACCGATCGCCGCCAACATCCCTTTGATGACAGCCGAAGGAATAAAATGTGTAAAGCCGCCAAGTTTAAAAACACCCAACAAAAGTTGAATGACGCCGGCGACAGCTACCGAAAGAAAAAATATTTGAAGACTGCCAAGTTCTGTGATAGCGCCTGCTGAAATAGCCGTAAGACCTGCAGCTGGTCCGCTGACACTTAAATGTGATTTACTGATCAGGCCAATAACAATACCACCAATAATACCTGAAATCAGCCCTGAATACAAAGGGGTACCAGATGCTAAAGAAATGCCAAGACAAAGAGGAAGAGCAACAAAGAAGACGGTGATGCTTGCTTTAAGATCATGCTTGAGGAAAGACAAAAAATAAAATCGTGCTTGCCGTTTTGTAAGTTCCATTGCTTGCGATTATGTTCAAAGAGTTGCAGGTCGCAATGTAATTATTTTAATATTAACGAAGAATGATTTTGAACAAGTAGCCTTAGCTAAACAGGATCATTGACCGTTGAGGAATGTCGCTCTTCATTTAGCGATGTGGAACGCTAAACAAATGTTGAGCAATGAACAGAAGTTTAAACGGAGCGTCGCAACGACTGCTAAATAGAACTACAAAAGCTGGCTACAAAAAATAGATGGTCTACTTTAAATATTTATCAAACCAATCTACAAATTGACTGAATTCGGGTTGCATATCATCAGGATTATGCCGACCACCTTTCTTGATGATGAAATTATTTGTAACGCCTGCCTGCTTAAGTTTCGCAATAAATGTTTGTGATTGTTGTACAGGCACAGTCATGTCCGCATCGCCATGAATGATGAATACCGGTGGATCATCTGGTGAAACTGCATAGATAGGAGAGATCTCTTTGCCGATCTTATTTCTCGCAGCTGTATCAGTAACCGGATCATAAGTGAGTGTTGTATTGTTCCAAACCCTGAAATCAAAAGCGCCATAAACTCTTAGCTGTGCTTGTAATGCTCTTTGATTGATCGTAGCAGCTCCGGGAAAGCCCCAATTAAAAAAATCAGTTGGAGGAAATAAAACAGCAGCAGCTTGTACTCTTGATGAAACCCGGTCAACAGGATCGTTGGCATTCTCATTTATATTTTCATCGGCTGTTGCAATAACCAATGAAAGATGACCGCCAGCTGAAGCTCCTTCAATTCCTATATGATCAGGGTCGATGCCTAATTGTTTTGCATTATAACGTATATATCGTACGGCTCTTTTCAGATCTTCCACCTGGTCAGGAATGGCATACCGGGGCTGCGATCCAAGCACAACCATAAAAACAGTATATCCTTTGTCAAGATATCCTCTCTTATAATAAACTCCTCGTTCAACCATTGTGAAATTAGAGAACCAACTGCCTGCCATCACACTGATGATCGCTTTACCGTTTGATCTAACTTTTGGTTTTAGCTGTGTCATTAATAATCCCATTCCATCTTTTCTTCCATAAACAATTTCTTCCTGCGAATATGTATTTGTTTCAGCTTGTTTTTGAACAGCAGTAAGTATTGGCTTCCAGCGTTTATCTGATCTTAATGCTGCAAGTTCTTTAGCATTCTCAATACTTTTATAATCGTTCTGCGTAATTCTTTCATTTTTTGAAAAATCAGCAAGAACATTAAAAGCACTGTCTGGTGAGTTGGCCATCACCCATGAAGAAGCAGCAGAGATATACCTGTTTGAGCCAGATACTGATCCCTGAAGTTTTATTCCTTCATTATAAGCAACAGCCGCATTTTTAAAGTCCTTTTGCGCATAAAGCGAATCTGCTTTCCTATAAAACTGGTTTGGATTCTGTGCAATTGAACAAAATGTTGTCAATAGACAGGAATAGAAAAAGATTGTTTTTTTCATAAGAATTCTTTTAACCTCAAATCTCCTGAGTCCATTTATCTCTTTCATCAGGTGAGAATTTCCAGGGAGCAAAATTATTTTCAACATTACTGAACATGGCGTTCCATTCTTGTGGTGCATTACTTTCTTCCATCACCAATGAACGACGCAGTTCGAGAATGATCTCAAGAGGAGAGATGGAAACAGGGCATTCTTCCACACATGCATTACAAGTGGTGCATGCACGAAGCTCTTCGACAGTTATATAATCATGTAGCAATTTCTTACTATCATCTTTATATACTTTATTTACGTTTATATTTTTACCAACTTCTTCAAGTCTATCTCTTGTATCCATAATGATCTTTCTTGGAGATAAAGCCTTACCTGTTTGTGTAGCGGGGCATGCAGCAGAGCAACGTCCACATTCAGTACAACTATAAGCGTCCATTAAATTTCTCCAGCTAAGATCAAAAACATCTTTAGCACCAAAGCTTGCAGGCGGCGCTGCATCAGTTGGAGCAAGCTCCGGTTGCATTGCGTACAAAACTTCTTTTTGTACAGCCGGCATATTTTTCATTTCACCTTTGGGTTCCAGCCTTGCATAATATGCATTTGGAAAAGCAAGGATAATGTGCAGGTGTTTTGAATAAGGCAGGTAATTTAAAAAAGCGAAAATGCCAATGATATGCAACCACCATGCTGATCGTTCGATAGAAATTAAAGTTGACGATGATATATTAGTTAATGATGATGAAAAGACACCGCTGAAAAGAAAGCTCCCCGTATCATGATAATGTTCATTGCCCTGTAATTGTAAGGCTCTGTCACTTGAATTTAACAGCAAGAATAAAGTCATCAATACGATCTCTGTGATCAAAATATTATTGGCGTCGCTTCTTGGCCAACCGTTAAGATCTTTACTGATAAATCTTTTTAGCCAGATGATATTTCTGCGAATAAGAAAAATTGCACAGGCTGCAATTACCAAAACGGCAAGCACTTCAAATGAATTGATAAGAAAAGTGTAAAAACCTCCAAGTGGTTTTGCAAATAAACGATGGGTTCCTAATATTCCATCCAACACTATTTCCAGCACTTCAATATTGATAATGATAAATCCTGCGTAAACAAAAAAATGCAGGATCGCCACCAGCGGGTTTTTAAACATTTTCTTTTGACCAAATGCCAATAGCAATACATTTTTCCATCGCTGGTCTTTGTTATCGCTGAAATCCTCATCACGACCGAGCTTGATATTTCTACTGATCTCTTTTACCTTTTTTGTAAAGAGCCAAATAGCAACGATAGAAAGAAGGACAAATAGGATCTGCTGAAGGATTTGCATGATCAATCAATTACATTTGCTAAATTAAGCGTTTAAAGGTTTAAGGGTTTAAAGGTTTAAGAGTTTATTTATGAAAGATCAGAGAAAATATATACTATCAAAAGAAGTTGCAGAGAAAAAGCTGCGTCGCATGGCGTTTGAAATATTAGAGAATAATATTGATGAAAAAGAGGTAATTCTTGCAGGTATAAGGGAAAGTGGGAGGGTGGTGGCAAAAGTCATTCAAAAAATGCTGGGAGAAATATCTTCCATCAAAACAGATATTATTTCCATATCTCTTGATAAAAAAGAACCATCCGATGTTTCTTTGAGCAAATCAATTGACTTTAATGGGAAAGTCATCATCTTAATAGATGATGTAAGCAACAGTGGTAAAACATTGCTTTATGCATTGAAACCTTTTATGTCTTTTCAACCAAAAAAAATTCAAACATTGGTATTAGTTGAAAGAACACATACCAGCTTTCCTGTACGACCTGATTATGTTGGCTTGTCAATTGCTACAACTTTACAGGAACATATTTTCGTAGAGGTAAATGGAGAAGAAATAGAAGGAGCTTATCTAAAATAGAACCAAAATTCACAAGATTTTTCGGGGTTATAAGGAAAGATGGATGTTTCTTCAAATTAGCAAGCTCCTAAGTTTCTTCGTCATCCTTGTTCTTTAAAATCCTATTAATCCCGGTTCAAAAGTGTATCGCATGCACTTTAAACTTTCCATTTGAGAATTCGAGACTCGGTGTTGGGAATTTGAAAGCATCTAAAACATCCAGCAAAACTTTCACACCCTTTTTCTTTGTTTTTATTTTACTGAAGTTGATATCGGGAGCAAGAAACCATTGCCTGTATCTTTCTATATCAGTTCTGTTGACGGGTTGACCTGTATCTTCATCGATCCATACGTTTTGAAATCCTCCGAACATTCCATCTGCACCATAGCCAATGGCTACATTCAGCCATTTAGGAATATTTGTTCGTGGTAAGAATGATCTTAGGTTAGCGCTGAGCCAATAAGTTTGTCCATTATAATCTTTCAACATTCTTTCAATATGACTGCTTCCAAACAGGTCATCGGATCTTTCATTAAGCATTGGGTCAGAATAATTCTTGTAGTGAAATGAGAATTTAAATTGAATACGTTGTTCTTCCCACCCAAGCTGCTGACTAATGAATAATCCAGAACCAAGAATGTTTGCGGCCATATCACTCCAGCTCCATCCCCATTTGGCAGAATGTGCATCAAGAAATTCAATAACGGTGAGGTAAACAGTACCGCTTAAGCCGCCGATCCAGGTTGCTTTTTTATTGGAAAGTCCTGCCCACCTCCACATAGCTGTGGATGCACGACCAGTATTGTATGCAGCCCAACCATGCCCCACCTTATCCATCTGCAACCATTCTTTGCTATCGTCGAACGTATGAAAAGAAGTTTTGGGATAATCCTTATACCATGTATTACTAAAAATGATCAATGAAGCGCCATACCCAACTACATTAATGCCACCTACGATCCATTGTCTCTTTTTTTTCTCCTGAGGTGTAAGGTAATAATATGGTGCAAGGCCAATATTATCTGAAGGTTTTTTGAGTGTGTCCGCACCCTTTTTAAATATACTATCAGTTTTTAATGAATCAGTCTGTGAAAAGCTTATAACAGGGTGAAAAAAGAAAACTGCAAGTATGCTGAATAGTCTTGATACAGCACAAGAGTGCGACGCAAGGGACGATAGGTTTTGCACAGGTGCTGGCTTCATTAAACAAAAATACGTTTCCTATTGCTTTTCGGTTTCAATTGATAAAATTCTATAACTTTCATCCCGATAGCAATCGGGACTAAAATATAAAACTACTCAATTATGGAAGCAGTGATCAAGGAAAGATCGACTAATTGGTTAAATGGAAATTTTGACACCGCAACGAAAGAAGCGATCAAAAAAATGCAGGCGGAAAATCCAAAAGAGCTTGCTGAATCATTTTATCGCAATCTTGAATTCGGAACCGGTGGTTTGCGAGGAATAATGGGAGTAGGTACAAACCGAATGAATAAATATACGGTGGGAATGGCAACGCAGGGGTTTGCAAACTATCTGAATCAAACTTACCCTGGGGGGCCGGTTCGTGTGGCTATTGCTCATGATTGCAGAAACAACAGCCGCTTTTTCGCTGAAACAACTGCCAATGTTTTTGCTGCTAATGGTATTAAAGTTTTTTTGTTTGAAGCATTGCGTCCAACGCCTGAGCTTTCATTTGCTATTCGTCATCTTGGCTGCCAGGGTGGTGTTGTTTGTACTGCATCACATAATCCAAAAGAGTATAATGGATATAAAGCTTATTGGAATGATGGCGGACAATTAGTACCACCTCATGATAAAAACGTAATTAAAGAAGTGGAGAAGATCGCATCCGTGGATGATGTGAAATGGAATGGAGGCGAAGCAAACATCACGATCATCGGAAAGGAAATGGATGAAGAATATATTGAAATGGTGAAGAGTTTAAGTATCTATCCCGAAGTGATAGAAAAGCAACACGATCTTAAAATTGTTTATACTCCTATACACGGTACAGGAATTACAATGGTGCCACAAGTGTTGAAACGCTTTGGATTCACCAATGTTCATATTGTAGAAGAACAAAGTAATATCAGTGGCGATTTCCCAACTGTTGTTTATCCTAATCCCGAAGAAAGCGAAGCGATGGGTATTGGCATGAAGAAAGCTAAAGAATTGGATGCTGATATTTTATTGGGTACTGATCCTGACAGTGACCGTGTGGGAATTGGCGTAAAAGATCATAATGGAAATTGGGTATTGGTAAATGGTAATCAAACAGCAGTGCTTGCTTTTAATTATATGATAGAAGCCAGAAAAGCAAAGGGGCTTGCTAAGCCAAATGATATGGTAGTAAAAACAATTGTAACTACGGACCTGATCGATGAAATTGCTAAGGGAAATAATATTACCTGCTATAATGTGCTTACTGGTTTTAAATGGATAGCAGAATTAATAAGGGAAAAAGAAGGAAAGGAAAATTATGTAGTAGGGGGTGAAGAAAGTTATGGTTTAATGATCGGTGATAAAATAAGGGATAAGGATGCTATAAGCGCTGTTGCATTGTTATGTGAGATGGCGGCTTATGAAAAAAATAAAGGAAGAAGTTTGTATGATAAGTTGATAGACCTCTATATTCAATACAGTTTTTATAAGGAGCATCTTATTTCAATTACTAAAAAAGGAATGGATGGCCAGCAGCAAATAGCTGATATGATGGCAGGGTTCAGAAATAATCCGCCCAAAGTTTTGGCCGGCTCTGAGGTGGTCCAGCTATTGGATTATGAATTAAAGAAAGGAAAGAATTTAAAAACAGGAGAGGAGTGGCAGATCAAACTCCCTAAATCAAATGTGTTGCAATTTATATTGGCCGATGGCAGCAAAATCAGCGCAAGACCAAGCGGTACCGAGCCCAAAATAAAATTTTACTTTAGTGTAAAAACCAAACTAAAAACGGCAGCCGACTTTGATAAAACGAATGCGGGGTTAGATGAAAAGATAAAAGCGATCATCAAGGATATGAATCTTTAGAATTGTTTTTTTATTTTTACAATATTATATTCCGTTGCCCTATTATTGTAAAACTTAAATCCACTATCATGCAAGAAAAACAACGTTTAATTACGGTTGTAATCGTTGTAGTAGTTTATCATCTGGTTGATCAGTTCTTCTTCAGAAGCCACCGCGGCCTGACAGTTTCATCAGTTGCTATATCCATAGTTTTGGGCATGGTCGTTTATCTTGCCTTAATCTATTTCTTTGGCAAAAAGCACTTGAATTAAGAATGAATGTAAACAACCTGTTCAGACCCACATACTCCATTGCAGCGCTTCGAATGATGATGGGCATTGTTTTTATTCTTCATGCAGGTGTAAGAGTCTATAACAACACACTTCCGGGTTTTGGTGATTTCCTGGAAGGCAAAGGATTCCCTTTTGGTTTTTATTTAGCATGGGCTGTTACCGTATTTGAATTAGTGGGCGGTATATTAATGTTCTTCCGCTTTTTGGTAAGAATATTCTGCTTTGGTGAAATGATCATTCTTATTACAGGTATCATAACGGTACACAGCGAGAATGGATGGTTTGTCGTGGGACGTTCCCAAAATGGAGTTGAATACAGCATTGTGCTGATCACGATACTCACTGCAATATTCATTGCAGAAAGAAAAGCATCCAGGAATATTTCTCCTCTCTTATAATTTATTTATTGTCGGGCAATGCAAATGCTACATAAGCATCACCTGATCTGGTTTTTAATTTTCCTCCACCGCAAGCGATCACTAAAAATTGCTTCCCGTTCATTTCATAAACTGATGGTGTAGCAAAACCTGGCGCAGGTAATTCATATTCCCATAATAATTTCCCGGTACGTTTGTTATAAGCTCTAATCATTCCATCTCTTGAAGCTGCTATAAATAATAAACCACCAGCGGTTACTACTGATCCGCCATAGTTTTCAGTCCCGGTTGGGGGAACTCCTTTTTCTTTTAATTCAGGATATTCTCCAAGAGTTGTCTTCCAAACATGTTCGCCGGTATTTAAATTAATGGCAGTAATGGTTCCCCATGGTGGTGAGATCGCAGGATAATCTTCAGGGCTTAAGAATTTATTATAACCTGTCATTGCATAAGGGACATTTCTATAAGCATCATGAGGCTGAGGCGGTCGTACAAAGTCTCTCTTGTCTTCTTTAAGATCAGCTAAATAAGAAATAATAGCTTCTTTTTCTTCATTGGTTATATAATTAAATGAAGGCATCCTTCTTCTTCCGGTTGACAATAACTCTTTTAGTTGCGTAGAATTGTATTTAGACTTAATATTAACGAGGTCAGGAAAATCACCACTACTTTTTCGATCAGCACCATGACAATTCATACAGTATTTATTATACAATCTTACGCCAGCCTCATAATAATTTTCGTTGGCCGCAGGTTTCGATTCAACATCACGCATTGTTACAAGCCAGCCCATTTCATTTGCATTCACATAAAGCAATCCTGTTGTGGGATCATAAGAAGGGCCGCCCCATTCTGCGCCACCATCAAAGCCCGGAAGTTCAACGTGTGGTTTCTTTCCGGGTGGAATGAACATTTTACCATAACGATATCCTTCTATATCTTTTTTCAATTTAGCTATTGAGGAATCTGGTAAATATGGATTGATATCATTGCTGGAAAAACTTTGCCTCACAAATGGCCTAATAAAAGTGGGCATTGGCTGTGTCGGCCAAACTTTTTCTCCTATCAATTCAGAAGTTGTATCAACAGGAATTTCATTTATTGGATATATTGGTTTTCCTGTTTCTCTCTCAAATAACCAAACCATTCCATGCTTTGTTGTTTGCGCCACTGCATCTATCTTTTTTCCATCCTTTTCAATTGTTACCAATACTGGCGGTGCAGGCAGATCCCAATCCCAAAGATCATGATGTATAAATTGAAAATGCCATTTACGTATTCCTGTTTCAGCATCCAATGCAAGCAAACAGTTGGCAAATAGATTTTGTCCTTTTCTTTTTCCGCCATAAAAATCATAAGAAGCAGAACCGGTTGGGGCAAACAATATTCCTCTTTCTTCATCAAGTGTAAATCCACTCCAGCTATTTGCTCCACCAATATGTTTATAAGCTTCTGAGTCTTCCCAGGTTTCATAACCAATTTCACCGGGTTGTGGAATTGTATGAAATATCCAGCTCAGGTTACCTGTTCTTACATCATAAGCCCTGATATGCCCCGGAGCTGCAGCAGCACCTTCATCAACTCTTGAGCCAAGTATATACAGGCCTTTATAAATTATACCCGGCGATGTTGCTGTTACAAAAAGATCACCAACTTCACGAACAAGATCATTATGAAGATCAATCAACCCGCTATCACCAAAACTTTTTATCAGTTGACCATTTGTTGCATCAATACAATGAAGATAAGAACTGGCGACATAAAAAATTCTTTTATCATATTTCTCATCGGTCCAGTAAGTAACTCCGCGAATATTATTTAAGCCAAAATTCACACGCCTCTTATTCATGGTCAATGAATCAGGTTCAAATTCCCAGACCTTTTTTCCTGTTCCCGCATGTAAAGCAAAAAGCTTGAGAGTGGGAGAAGTCATATAAATTATAGAGTCCACAATAATAGGGTTGCATTGTATCTGTGAGTGTCCTGCAGTATCTGCATCACCTGTATTGAAAACCCAGGCGGGCACCAATTGAGCAACATTATTCGTATCGATTTGTGTTAAAGAAGAAAAATGAAGATTGTCTTTACTTCCTCCGTAGTTGTTCCATGTGTTATATTTCTTTTCTGTTTGTGAACACGAAGCAATTAAAAAAAGAATTGGAAGACCGAAACTGAATTTCATTAAATAATATTTGACATTTTATTTAGTGCCTTGTATCATCCATGCTTGTAGTGGGACACGAACTGATGCTCCATATTTTTCTTTCAGCTCATGTTGCACATGGGCCGTTATAGTATTTACCAATGACGGATCTTTTTCAATAATGGCAAGATAAATAGGATTTCCTTCTACAATTCCGATTGCGAGATCTGCTGAAGATGGGCTATATCCTTCTTTTTTCACCAATTCAACTTTTACATTTTTGAAACCAGCATTAACTGTAAGATCATGTAGTTCCTTTTCGTCATGCATTGAAAATGGAACACTATAGAATTTTGGCGGATCGTCTTCAAAATAACTTTCAATAATTTTTCTTCCTTCATATATCCCCGGAACATTTTCAGTTCTATCCCATGTGCTGAAAATTAATTTGCCGCCGGGTCTTAATACACGGTAAGCTTCATTTAGTCCTCTAAGCCGGTCAGGAAAAAACATTACGCCAAACTGTATCACCACAAGGTCAAATGAACTGTCTTCAAACGGAAGTTCCATTGCATCGGCGGCCATCCATTTAATATTCCTATCAGGAGCTTTTTCTTTTGCGACACTGATCATATCAGGACTCAGATCAGTTGCTGTAAGTGTATCATATTTTACAGAAGATGTAAGATGTTTTGTTACTCTGCCTGTACCACAGGCTATTTCCAGAATGTCATTATACTTTTTGCTCTGTAATCTTGAAACAAGATCAAGAGCATAGGGTTCAAACAAAAATGGGCCAAGATAATTTTCATAATTAGCCGGAATGTTTCCGGCAAATGCTGCAATTTTCTGCATGTATATTTCTTATTTATATTCCCGGTCTGAAGACCGGGCAATTCATTAATCAAGAACTTTTTCCGTGATCTTGCCGCTTTTTTTATTTTTTAAAATAATTTTCTTCGCTCCATAATGAGTCATCTCTTCTTTCACTAAATAATTTTCAGCATCATAATCTGTTAAATGACTTTCCTTGGTTACACCTGTTCTTCCTCTCCAAATATCAAGCTTAACAGGTTCCCATTGCTTTGTTTTTGCCGAACGATAAGCTGCATCAAGAATACAATTCACTACATAACCATCATAAAAAGTTTCCTTTGGCGCTCTTTTATTTTCCATGGCATTGAACATATCCATGAACATGTGATTATAACCAAGCTCATTTAATTCATCACCAACCGGAAATAACCAACCTGTATTACTTTCGGCTTTTTCAGAAACATAATCAGCGCCTTTCCCTGTTGTGAACATTTCAAAACCTGTCCTTAAAAAACTATTAATCCAAATTGTTCCTTCAGTCCCCATCACTTCGTCGCGAAGATCCAAACCACCACGGAAAGTCCAGCTTACTTCAAATTGGCCAATAGCTCCGTTTTCATATTTCACTAAACCAATGGCATGATCTTCCGCATCGATCGGTTTTACCTGTGTATCGGCCCAACACATTACTTCAACTGGTTTTATATCTTTTCCAATATAACTCCTCGTAATTTCTACACAATGGCAACCAAGATCGAGAATACAACCGCCACCGGCTTGTTCAAGATCCCAAAACCAATCACTATGCGGCCCGGGATGTGTTTCTCTTGATTTGGCCCAAAGAATTCTTCCTAATGCACCATTCTTTACACTATCAAATGCTTTTAAAAATTTTGGAGTATAAACAAGATCTTCCAAATAACCATTAAAGATGCCAGCTTTCTCAACGGCTTCCAGCATTCGCTTTGCTTCCGTTGCATTTCTTCCCAATGGTTTTGTGGTAATAACTGCCTTTTTATGTTTACAGCAAAGCATTACAGCTTCTTCATGTAAATTATTTGGTAAAGAAATACAAACAACATCCACATTGGGATGAGCAATTGATTCTTCCATATTCAAGGTCCAGTGTTCGCAATTATAATCCTTAGCAAATTTCTGTGCTGATTCTTCGCGGCGTGAATAAACACTTACCACTTTATCTTTACTGCGATAGCCTTGTAGCGCATCAGCATAAAACCTGCCGATAAATCCGGAACCAAGCATGGCGATTCTTTTCATATTCTTATTGTTTTGTTTTTAATTCTAAATACAAGATCACTGATCGTTGGCAGTAATTTTGTGTATAAAAATGGGCCAAAAAGGTACGAATGAAAAGCGATGTTGAAAAAATTTTCAAAGCCACTATCTTCACATTTTTATGAGACCAACTGAAGATACTTACAGACACAAAGGACTGCGGAAAAAATTAACAGACGGTATTCGCAACAAAGGGATAAGTGATGAAAGAATATTGGAAGCTATTAATAGAATTCCCCGCCATTTTTTTCTTGACTCAGCATTTGATGATGTTGCTTATGAGGACAGGGCATTTCCAATAGGAGAGGGTCAAACTATTTCACAACCCTATACAGTAGCTTATCAAACTTTATTGTTGCAAGTAAAACCGTTTGAGAAAGTTTTGGAGATAGGAACAGGAAGTGTTTACCAGGCATGTGTTTTAGCAGAATTAGGTGTACAGGTTTATACGATTGAACGGCAGAAAAAACTATTTGACGTCAATAAAGAATTTTCATACTTAAAAAAATATCCGAACATCAAATTTTTTTATGGCGATGGATATGAAGGATTACCAACCTTTGCTCCTTTTGATAAAATATTAATAACAGCGGCCGCTCCTGAAATCCCTCCAAAGCTTATTCAGCAATTAAAACCTGGCGGAATGATGGTGTTACCGCTTGGTGCCGGCGATGTACAACAAATGAAACGTGTGACCAAACTTGCAAATGAGGCCATTAAAGAAGAAGTGTTTGACAATTTTTCTTTTGTGCCAATGGTAGAAGGAAAGAAGTAGACGGCAAAGCTCGATCCCTTATCTTTTTAATGTTTTGGTAAACCCAATATTCAACCCAGTACTTGAAATAGGCATATTAGCAGTTCCAATATTCTTTATGGGAAGCTTGAAATAAGGTTCGATCCGAATATTTCCCGTATTACCAATCTTGTGAGAATATCCCATACTAAAATTCACAACACCAAACCAGTCTTTTGTTCCATTTTTATAGCTGAGATAATTATGACCGCCAGGTTGATTGTTTTGTGTGTATTCATAGTCATAGTTCTCTAGTTTCATAAAATAAGAAGAGACGCCAGTTGTGGCAAAAAAGCTATGATCTTTTGATTTGAGACTATACTTTATATTGACGGGCCATTCTTGAAGGCGGCTCTTACCATTCACAGCAGTGATCTTTATACCATTTGTTGGTGTGTATCCAGGCGGGTTGAAATAAGTTCCATTATCATAAACCCTTTTTGTGTCCCAAAGAAAACCAGATTCGATGCTCCATTTTTCATTCAATGCATATCCAAGGATGAACCCGGTTGTTGCACCTGCCTTTGCAGGCTGAAAGTCTACTGAGCTAATGTCAGACCCGATCATAATGCCCGCATAGAATCCTTTTTCATTATTTCTCTGCTTGTTCGTATTCAATGGCTGTGTTAAAGAAAACTTCTGTTTGTTACGATTTGGAGTGATATGAAGATCATGGTGGATCGAATTAAAATTAGCAAGATCGACCGCTGAATTTTCTCTTGAACCAGCAACTGTGTTTGTAGGCTGATCGAATTGATCATTCGTTATGTAGTTCTTAGATTGATCTGTAATTTTTTCTACTATTTGCGGCGTATTAAATCTATTATTGCTCACCTCTTTCAAGGCAATGGCTGAAGATATAGTTTTAGAAATATTATCCGTAGTTTCTTCATTTGGTTCATTAATGAGCACAATATTTTCTTTATTTGACTGAGAATTTTTTGCTAAGGCATCTTCATTAAATTTAATGGTTTGTTGAGAAGGGGTTAAATTTTTAATAGCTATTTGAGAATTTTTTTTCTCAGATAAAAAGAATAAAAAAGAAGTGGTCATAATAAAAAGACCAATGGTCATCAATAAAAGACCTTTGTCACTGAATACCCACCAGGCAAAGCGACGCCTTTCTTCTTTTTGCGGCATCTTTTTATCCAGGATAGTATGCATATCATTCCATAGAAGGTCGACATCTGCAGCAGGTAACTGCTCAAGCTTCCTTTCTATAATGTTGTTTTGAGGATGACGCTTATTCATGCTCTTTCTTTTTCTTTTAATAAATTGATCAAATGTTTCCTGGCTTCACTTAAATGCCATCTGCTTGTTCCTTCGCTTATGTTCAATAATTCTCCAATTTCTTTGTGGTTATATCCCTCCGTTACATATAGATTAAACACCACCCTGGTGGTTGCAGACAAATGTTGCAGCATAAACTGTATTTGCTGAGCTGACATTCGTTGCAGTACTTCAGCTTCAGTAGCCAGGTCATGTTCTGCTTTCCATTCTACTGATATATTCTTTTTATTTTGTCTGCGTAAAAAATCTATCGCCGTTCTGATCATGATCGTTCTCATCCATGTATAGATGGATGATTTACCTGCATCATAACTTTCTATTTGCTGGAAAACTTTTAGAAATCCGTCTTGTAAGATCTCAACGGCATCTTCTTCATTTTTTGCGTAAGATTTGCAAAGTACCATCAACGATGAACAATACTGCTTATATAGCAGCTCTTGCACCCGTCGGTCATTGAGGATGCAACCTTTAACAAGGTCTTGTTCAGATAGGGTACTTTTCGAGAATGGCATTTGAAAATAATTATCATGTGGCTTTAAGGAATTGGAGTGTTATAGCTCAAAAGTGAAGGTTAAAAATAATACGGCGAATTTGAAAATACAATAGTGTTTAAAATACATTAGCAAATAGATCGTTCCGAAATCATTTGAAACTGTTTATACAAACTAAAAGAACTATTCATTTCTGCTAAACAATTATTTCCATCCCGCAGCAGCCCTTTCCGGGCTGGCTGCAGTATGAAAAAAGTTTACATAGAGGGGCGTAAAGTAGCCATAGGATTTACAATGACTTAAATTTTCATAGACATCTTTATATCGGTTATAGGAAATTTACCATGAATCAGGTTTTTGATAGGATATTTTTGAGTATTCATGGATGGTTTAGGTAAATACATATACGCAGTTTGCGCATCATGCGTTGGAAAACAAAGAAAGTTTTTTTTATAAATTTTAAGAATACCTGTTTGAGTATAACTACTATTAAAAAAGTAATTGAATTCTAAAATTCGACCTCGTTGCGCTTGCATCTTCCATACATAAGATTTATTTTTGTAATTCCAACCTTGAAAAGCCGCGATTCATTTTCTCTGTAAAAATCAGTTCGTAACCTAAAAAAACTAAAGATGTACTTCAACCGTACTGTGAAACGATTTGCAATTTTATTATTGCTCTTTGTGGGTATCTTTTCATGCAAGAAGACGCCTAAGGAAATTCCTCCTGATCCTGGACCAGAAGAAACTCCCAGCGTTTACGAATCAATATTTAATGTTCCTGCTATTTCTTTCTGCGGATCTTCATTAACATCAAATTTGAAAATTCAGGATGGTACAGATATCGGCACAGTAACCGTTGGTCATGATGCTTATTATTTATACTTAACTTATAACCTTAATGGTAATTGGTATATCGGGGATGCACATTCATATGCAGGACGAGAATCTTCTATTCCCAAAAATTTAGATGGGAATCCTGTTTATGCACAATTCCCTGGTAAGCAAAAATTAAATTATTGTGACCAGAGACAAACGTTCACATTCCGGGTACTTTTATCTGCTCTTAATTCCGATAATAATGCACAGTGCTCAACGAATGAGCAGTACTATATTGCGATGCATGCTTCAATTAAAAAAATTAATAATGCAAATGAATGCACGGCAGGACAAGAGCAATCAGCCTGGGGTGCTCCATTCTTAATTAATCCAGGTAATGCAAATGAATGGGCAACGGCATTTTATTATTGTAAGCAGGATTGCACTATCCCTACAGCCTCATGGTGTGCATACTCTCAAGGTTTTTGGTTCAAAAATCCCAACCCTCAATCATCATGGTGTCAAACTGTAAAATTTGGAACCCTTGAAATAAATGAACAGCAAGGTGATGATCTTTGGCCTTCGCAAAATAATTGGATAAAAAGAGCATTATTCCAGGCGTCTGCACTGCAACTTAACATGCGTTGCGTTAATAATAATAATCCGATACCAACATCAATAGCGGGTGATTACAACAGACTTGAAACATTCCTTTCAACATTAACACTAGCTGATATACAAAATGGAACATATCCTTCGACTTCAGATACAACTGGAGTTCGTGGGGCAAGCGGCAATATCGGAAGATGGATCTGTAATAATCATTGCACGAACTATCCAGATCCTACAGCTTGTACAGGATTTTAATAAATTAATTCTATAATTAAATAAGCTCTGCATATTGCAGAGCTTATTTTTTACATGAATAGGTGCATTCTATTGTAACCACTGTAGTCAGTTGACAGTAGCATCAATCATCGTTTATTTTAACCGTCAAAAATTTTATACCAATTATTATCAGCCATACCAACCATAATGTACTACCAATAAACCCAGCCAAATCCCATACAGGAAAACTTGGAATAACAGTTTTGAATAATTCAGCTTGTGCAAGGATATAAATTGCTGAAGAAATATATCCAAGGTAAATAAGCCATTTTGGAAATAACTGAAGCCTGTTGAAAGCTATACACATCATGACCGTCCATATTATTGTAAATAATTGTCCAAGATGTTCGCCTAATAAAACACCACCAAATTGATGCATGGTTTGAAACGCTGCTTTGTTTGCTTCTTTTGTTTCCTCGCTTATAGCAGTTACAAAATTGTTGGCCAACACAGGTACTACAAATGTCCATCTTAGTAACCCGACCATTTGTACTATAACAGAGATTATCCCCATTGTTGTTGACCAGCGAACAAATCCAATTTTGTTTTCCAGTTTTTGCCCTATCATTATATAAGCGGGAATAAATGGTAAGCCCAGTATTGCAAAACAAAACCATGTAAAGATCAGCGATGAACCACCCTCATGAAACTTTGTAAGTATGACACTTGTATCCTGTCTTAAAATGTCAGGATACTCAAAGATGATAGTTAGAATCGTATAAGGAATGAATACGCCAATTGCTCCCAGTATGAGCAGCAGTCCAATAGTTCGTTCGTTTCTCATTTGTTAGTTTTAATGGTGACATCAAACAAATTGTTCCAGTATTTCGATCCTCTTTTCAATAGGTGGATGTGTTGAAAACATATTGTCCCAGGAAGCAGATCTATGAGTTGATGGTTTAGGATTATCAATGAACAACTGTGCTATATCACGATTTTCTACTGCTTCAATATATGGATCACCAGAAATTTTTTTTAATGCACTGGCAAGTGCATAAGGTTTTCTTGTCATGTCAGCAGCTCCGGCATCGGCCAAATATTCTCTTTTTCTGCTAATACCAAACCTAAGTAACATTGAGATCAAATAAGCAATAGCTGTAACTATAATTGCAATAAGTATAATAGCACCGCCGCCTTTACTGTCTTTTTTGCCACGTCCTGCAAACCGTAGACTGCGAAAGGCTACTTCTGCAATAAATGCAAATATGCCAACAAAGATGATCGAGATAATTAAAACTCTTACATCACGATTTCGAATATGAGAAAGTTCATGTGCAATTACTCCCTCAAGTTCTTCATCATTTAGTTTTTCTATGATGCCTTTTGATAAAGTAACCGAATAACTCTTTTCATCAATTCCACTCGCAAAAGCATTTAGTGAGTCGTCATCAATAATATTTATTTTTGGCGTTTTCATGCCTTTCGAAATGCAAAGATTCTCAACAAGATTATAAACTCTTTTATTTTCTTTTCTCTCGAGTGGTTTTGCACCGGTCGCTAATCGAATTAATGCAGCATGACCAACCCAGGCGATCAAAAACCAAGCGCCTACGGATATAAGAATAAAAGGAACTGCTGTAAGAAACATTGTATTGTGATCGAAAGAGGTCGGATAACTATTACCGTTATATTCTGATGAATTATCTTTTGTTATGAAATAAATTATGATATAAAACATTCCCAACAGCAATGCCGGGAATGATATCAATAAAAGAAATGAGTTAAAATTATTTCTTTGGATCTGCCGCTGAAGTCCGATGTATTTCATTCGATCTGCTCCGATAACAATCGGATCTAAAATTTAATTGTCGGTGGTTCTTCCATTCTTGTTCTTGCTTCGGTACCAAGATCAAACATGATCTCACGTTTGAAGCCAAAGTTATTGGCAATAAGATTCGAAGGAAAGGTTTCCACTGCATTATTATACTCAGTGGTAGCTCCATTAAAGAATCTCCTTGACGCAGCCAGCTTATTTTCAATATCACTTAATTCTTCCTGTAGTTGCAAAAAATTTTGATTTGCTTTCAGATCAGGGTATGCTTCTACCTGCACCCGTAAGCCCTGCAATGCAGATGTCAACTGTTGTTCGGCCACAATTTTATCATCGATCGTTTTGGCAGCCATTGCCGCTGACCTGGCTTCTGTCACCTGGGTTAATACACCACGTTCATGCGAGGCATACCCTTTTACCGTTTCCACCAATTGTGGAACGAGATCATGTCGCTGGCGAAGTTGAACGTCTATATCTGCAAACGCATTTTGTCTCCTGTTGCGTAAACTAACAAGACGATTATAGAGGCTTATCATCCAGAAAACGATGATAAGTATGACTACAATGAGAATTATAAATGGCATATTTGTTTGTTTAGTATTAAAATTAATGAAAAAGCTGAGAGTTGAATAAGAGTTGGATCCATGCAGAAAAACTACCGGCCAATGATTCTTATCATACATCCTTAAAAATGACCGTTTTTTCTTACTTTCCCGAAATATTTATTACATATGCGAATTGGGCCTTTTCTTGTCTCTGCGATTATCACTACGGGTTTGATTTATGGACTCAATAAGAAGTGGGGAAGCATCCCACCGGTCGGTAAATTTTTGAGTCCGCAATTTGGTGTTTGGCAAAATGCCGAATCAGCTAACATGGATCTTACAAAAGAGCTGAAATTTCGGGGATTAAAAGATAAAGCAGAAGTGTATTTTGATGAAAGATTGGTGCCTCATGTATTTACTCAGAATGATGAAGATGCTTATTTTATACAGGGATACCTGCATGCGAAATTCAGGTTATGGCAAATGGAGTTCCAGGCAAGAGCTGCTGCAGGAAGGTTAAGTGAAGTATTGGGTGCAAGAAAGGATACAGCTATTTTGAATTTTGACCGCAACATGCGAAGACTTGGGATGGTATATGCCGCAAAAAGATCACTTGAAGAAACAGAAAAGAATCCTGAGTCAAAGGCAGCATGTGACGCATACACCGCTGGTGTGAATGCTTATATAGAAAATTTAAAAGAAAGCGAGCTGCCTTTGGAATACAAGTTGCTTGATTATAAACCTGAAAAATGGGATAATCTTAAGATCGCTTTATTCCTGAAATATATGAGTCTCGATCTGGCAGGGCCAGAGAACGATATGGAATTTTCAAATGCAAAAAGAGTTTTTGATTCAACTGATTTTGAAAAACTGTACCCGATTACGCAGGATTCACTTGATCCAATTGTTCCAAAAGGGACTGTTTTTCCTGAACCTTCAGTAAAAGTTGTTGCCCCTGCAAATGCTGATTCAATTTTTTCGGCCTGGAAAAACAGCACTGCAATAAATGAAATAAAACCTGATAAAGACAACGGAAGTAATAACTGGGCAGTTGCTGGTTCCAAAACTCAAAGTGGCGCACCAATACTTTGTAATGATCCGCACCTGGGTCTTAATATGCCGTCGCTATGGTACGAGATGCAACTGCATACTCCAAATTTCAATGCCTATGGCGCCTCTTTTCCCGGCGCACCATCGATCATTATCGGGTTCAATGACAGTTGCGCATGGGGTTTTACAAATGCGATGAGGGATGTAAGAGATTATTATGAAATAAAATTTAAAGACGACAGCAAACAGGAATATTGGTTCAATAACGAATGGAAAAGAGCCGAGTTGCATATTGATACCTTTAAAGTAGCAGGGCAAAAAGATTATTACGACACTGTTGCTTATACAATTTTTGGTCCTGTGATGTATGACAAATCTTATTCTGGTAAAAGAGCAACTAATGATAAATATTATGCAGTAAGGTGGAAAGCACATGATCCATCGAATGAATTGATGATCTTTTATAAACTGAATCGTGCAAAAAATCTTGATGACTATAAAGCTGCCTTACCGTATTTATCTTGTCCCGGTCAAAATTGTTTGTTTGCAGATAAACGTGGAGATATTGCTATCTGGCAACAAGCTATTTTCCCTGCTAAATGGAAGAGGCAAGGTGATTTCGTGATGCCGGGCACAGATAGTTCTTATATGTGGCAGGGTTACATACCAATGGAAGAAAATCCGCATGTAATAAATCCTGAAAGAGGATTTGTAAGTAGCGCCAATCAGTTGCCAACTGATACCACCTATCCTTATTATGTTGGAGGGCACCATGATATGTATCGTGGTTATATTATCAACCGCTATCTGCGCAACATGAATGGCATTACACCTGCTGATATGCAACGACTGCAAACCGAGAACTATAATATATTGGCAGAATTTGCATTGCCCGTACTTGTAAAAAATATTGATGAATCAAAATTGAACAGTGAGGAGAAAAAATATTTAGACCTGGTTAAACGCTGGAACAAAAGAAATGATCCACATGAAAAAGGAATTACTGTTTTTACTAATTGGTTTGATAGCGTGGAAGTAGAGATCTATGGTGATGAACTTTCCAAAGTTGAGAAGCCCTTTGTCTGGCCAGAACGATATACAATGATAGAAGCATTAATAAGAGATTCTGCTTATTCATTCATCGATAATATTAGTACCCCAAATAAAGAAACAAAAGTTGATGTAGTAATGGCCGGGTTTAAAAAAGCTGTTCCTGTTTTATCAAAAGCTGAAACAGAAGGAAAGCTCGAATGGTTTAAATACAAAGATGCAGGAGTGAGGCATCTGCTTTATTTGCCTGCCTTAAGCAGGTATCATCTTGTTGTTGGCGGTGGGGGCAATATTATAAATGCAACAAAAGATTTTCATGGTCCAAGCTGGAGAATGATCGTTCAATTGACAGATAAAATTGAAGCGTATGCTGTTTATCCCGGTGGACAAAGTGGTAATCCCGGTAGTCAGTATTATGATTCATTTGTTGATAAATGGGCGGCGGGTAAATATTATTCACTTTGGTTCATGCATGAGGGTGATAAATCGGATAAGAAGGCAAAATGGAAAATGACGATCGATAAACTTTGAAACTTTCAATATGAAATTTTTTAATTCTGTATTGTTGACTGCTCTATTAAGTTTTATTGCCGGTATCTATATTTCGTACTGGTGGTTTTTTGCTGTCATCGCTTTTTTAGTAGCAGCATTGATCCATCAAAAAGGTTTTAAAGCATTTTTAGCAGGCTTCATAGCGTTATTCATTCTTTGGTTCGTGCTGGCTTTTTGGATCGACATAACAAATGAAAGTGTGTTGTCTGTAAAAATTGCATCTATATTAGAAGTGGGATCAAAATGGATACTGATGATAGTAACCGCATGTATCGGCGGACTTGTGGCTGGCTTTGCAGCGCTTAGTGGCAGTTATCTCCGTTCAACAAGCACAAAAAAATAATTGATGACCAGGACTATGAAAATTGTTTTTCATCTTATACTACTTACTTTAATAACTGCAACTTCATTTTCTCAAACAGTTTCCGGAATTGTAAGAGATGATAAAGGCAACCCTTTACCAAATGCATCTGTTCTAATAAAAGATAAACAAGGCGGTACTTCCTGCAATGCCCAGGGACAATATTTCCTGCATCTTTCTCCCGGCACCTATACGCTTATTGCTCAGCATGTGGGTTATAAAAGGGATTTGAGAAACATTACCATCGCAGATAAAGACATTGAACAAAATTTTGAACTCAGTGTTGTTGATTTCACAATGGAAGAAGTTGTTGTTCGTTCAGGTGAAAACCCGGCGAATGAAATAATCAGAAATGCTATTCGTATGCGGCCTGTTTATCAAAAGCAACTGGATAAATTCATTTGCGAGGTTTATACAAAAGGACAAATGCGGCTTCGTGATTATCCCAAAAAAGTGCTGGGTCAAAAAATAGATTTTAACGATGGCGATACAAGCAAAAATAAGATCATCTATTTGTCAGAAACAATTTCTACATACTCTGTAGAAAAACCAAATCATAGAAAAATAGAAGTTCATTCGTCCAAGGTAAGCGGCCAAAGTGAAAGTTATGGATTGGCTGCGCCACAGTTTTATTCCATGTATGATAATAATGTACAGATAGGAACCAGTCTTAATCCCCGGGGTTTTATTTCACCCATTTCTGATAATGCAACTAATTATTATAAATACAAATATGTAGGCGCTTTTTTTGAAGATGGAAAGCAGATAAGCAAGATACTGGTAACACCTAAAAGAAAATACGAACCCCTTTTTTCAGGTTATATAAATATTGTAGAAAACGAATGGCGTATCCATTCATTGAAACTGGAGCTGAAAAAAGTAAATCAAATGGAATTCCTGGATTCTTTGATCCTGGAGCAATTGTATGCCCCTTACAATGATAGCTTGTGGGTTTTGCATAACCAGATCATTTATCCATATGTTAAAATTCTTGGAATAGATGTTCACGGAAGTTTTGTAAATGTTTACTCGAAATTCAATCCGGACCCTGATTTTAAAAGGAATTATTTTGATAACACTGTATTAAAGTACACTGATAGCTCGAACAGGAAAACTCCTACATATTGGGATGATACAAGGCCATTGAAACTGCTTGATGAAGAAACATTAGACTATCGGAAAAAAGATAGCATAGAACAATTAAGCAAAAACCCTGCTTACCTGGATTCGCTTGATCGAGCTGACAATAAAGTAAAAATAATGGGCCTCTTACTGACAGGTCAAACGATCACCAAGACAAAAAAGAATTCATCATATTATTTCCGGCCGATAACTGACCAGATAAATTACAATATCGTGGAAGGACTGACGCTGAATCTTTCGTGTACATACACAAAAAAACTTGATTCTACTGTTGGCAGAAGATCCATTCGCATAACGCCAAACGTACGATATGGATTTAGCAATGGCCATTTTAATGCATGGGTAAGTTCCTCCTACACCTTCGGAAAAAAATATGTTACTTCTATAAACCTTTCCGGGGGCAAAAGAGTTTTCCAGTTTAATAATGCAAGCCCGATAGGCTATAGGGGTAATACATTATCGGCTTTGCTCGGTGGAAAAAACCTGATGAAACTTTATGAGGCATGGTATCTCCGTGGATCATTTGTAAAAGGTATTGGTGAAGGCTTGACCTGGAGTGCAGGGTTTGAATATCAAAGTAGAAAACCACTGGAGAACACAACTGATTTTTCTTTTGTAAAAGATGAAAAGAAAGAATTTACTCCAAATTATCCGACAGAGCTTTCTAATGAGAATATAAAGCCGCACCAGGCGCTGGCCTTGAACTTTGGACTTACGTGGCAACCGGGTGCTAAGTATATTGAATTACCAGGTCAAAAGATCAATATCGGTTCTAAATGGCCCACTATGACACTGGGTTATACCCGCACATTTGATGAAGTTTTCGGAAGTGATGTGAATTATAGCAGGTGGCGTTTTTCAATTACTGATGTTGTTCGTTTTAAATTGGCAGGACAATTTAATTATAGAGTAGGCATGGGTGGCTTTATTCATAATGAAATAACCCAGATCCCGGATTACCAGCATTTCAATGGTAATATCTCACACATCGCTACTGAATATCTGAACAGCTTTCAATTGTTGCCGATCTATGAGTTCAGCAATATTTCTAAATTTTACGTGCTGGCTCATGTGGAGCATCACTTCAATGGATTTCTTACTAATAAAATACCCGGCTTTAGAAAATTAAACTGGTATTTAGTAAGTGGTCTTAACACATTCCATTATGAAAAGACGAATTATCTTGAATATTTCGTAGGGCTTGAGAACATTCTTAAAAACCTTCGTGTTGATTATTATTGGGCCCGGAAAGATGCCAAGAAGCTTGATAATAATTTCCGGGTTGGCTTCTCAAAAAAGTTTGGCGTTGGTCGTCGGACTAATGATGATTAAAGCGTCTGTAGCTATTTTTTGTCAGCTGTATTTTTTCTTTTGTTCAACGCTAATCGGTTCGTCAATAGTTTTATAGTTTCCGTCTTTGTCAGGTCTATGAATTTTGTAAGGCTCTCTATTTTTATTCTGCTCAGAACGTGTTTCATAAAACAAGGTCATGTCGCCATGCAAAAATGTGCCAGCGTATTTCAAAAGCTCTTCGTTAGCATTTAAAACACTAAATTTTACTTTGTCGTCATAGGGAAATTCGTACTCCATTGCATTGGCATTTGGTTCTATCTTTGTTTTAAGTCGCCACAATGCAGTAGAATTCCAATCCCATTCATAAAAATCCTCGCTGTCTCCTTCGCCTAAAACTATATTGTAATGATAAGGATAGTCAGTCGGGTAAGTCGTAGCGATAATTTTAATGTATTGTTTGTCCTTACGATAAATGATCGTGGTAAAATAATTCTCAATTTCTATTCTATGGCTTATAAAACCAAACGTCTCAACCGTCGGGCCAATAATTTCTAAAACATTTTCAGCAAACAAAGTCTGTTCGGGTGAAGGCTTGATTGTCTTTACAGTTTCACTCTTTAATTTTTTCTTGCGTTTAAAAAAGTCAAAAATTCCCATTGTACTTGAATGCGTTTATTTATCAATTAATCTTCGATGGTAATTTATTTGTCCTAAGTGATAAGTTAAATGCGTGGCCAAATGCACTAACAGGTATTCAGTAGATGTTTTTTCTGCGAAAACTAAAATTGGATATTCAATTTTTAAAGTAGATTCATTTAAGTTGTCAAGTGATCTATTTACAACCCGGATTGTATCGTCGATCTTGTTGAGTAATTCTTCCCGGGAAACATTTTTTAAAGAGAACTCCAATTCCCTGTTTCTTACATAATCGGTTTTGCCGATCTCTTTTCCAATATAGGTATTCAGATTGCCTACTAAATGCAGGCAAAGGTTTCCAGCCGAATTAGCAATATGCCCCTCTATCCGCCAAAGGTTTTCTTCTTTCTTATACAATTCGATCTCGTTTCGCAACTTATTCAGATCTCTCGAGAATATTGATCTTAGTGTCTCAATTAACATCTGGCTTATCCTTTAAATTGTCCTTCAAATACAGTTATCGCTTCGCCATAGATCAATACTCCGTCGGGGAGTAATTCTGTCGTCATCATACCTGTTCTCTGCGAAGATTGAAATGCTCGTAAAGTATTCTTATTGAGTTTTACCGCCCAATACTTTGTTAGAAATGTTTGTACCCAACCGGTTACAGGATCTTCATCTGTTCCAGCCCAGGGCCAGAAATATCGGTAATGAAAATCAAAATCATCATTATTAGCCCTGGCAGTAACTAAAACACCATTAATTCCACTGTAGGATTTGATCAATGCAAGAAAATCCGGTTGTAATTTAGCTAAAGCCTTTGCATCCTTTATTTCAATTAGTATGATCTTATTGTTTGGGCTAAACCGTGAGTCTAGTATTTTATCGATACCAAGGGCATCCAGCACCATTTTTGGCACTTCTATTTCCTGGGTATCATAAAGCGGAAACCGCATCACAATTTTTCCATTCTTTTTCTCGATCTTAAACTCAACGTTTTCGTAGTTCAGGAAACTGATCCATTGAAGGTTTGTCGTATCGAAAATTATTTTAGACGATGCTAAAGTGGCGTGTCCACACAAAGGAATTTCTTTTTTGGGAGTAAAGAACCGAATACTGTAAAGGTTGTCCGAAATATTTTTAATGAACGCAGTTTCTGAAAAGCCGATTTCGGTTGCAATGCTTTGCATTGTTTTATCGTCTAATTCATTTTCCGCTATACAAACCGCAGCAGGGTTCCCTTTAAATCTTTGATCGGTGAAAGCGTCTACAAAATATGTTTTCAATGCTACTTCTTTTACGTCATTGTTATTGTTTGTCCACTGTGTAATTCAGTTCAGTTACCCCGCAAGCAAATTGCCGGGTAGCAGGCAATAGTTTTAATTTGATTTGGTCTTTGATGTCTACAAACAAAGAAATGCCTTGCCCAAGAATAATTGGATTAACAAATAGCCAGTAGCCATCAATTAAGTTCAGTTGAATAAGTGAATGTGTTGCTGTCGGGCTACCAAAGACAGCGATATCCGGGCCTACCTGTTGTTTTATTTCATTTATTCTGCCCACAAGGTTGTCGCTAATAATTGTTGTGTTAGCTAAGCCTGCGTTTTTCAATGTTTTTGATAAAACAACTTTGTGGACTTTGCTATACCACTTTGAATGTTCTATGTCGTGCCTGCTGGCATTTGGCTTATCTCCCGCAGTAGGCCAGTAACTTTCCATCATTTGGTAAGTTACTCGTCCATATAATGCAGTGTCGCCTTCGCTTATCCTCTTACCGACATGATCAAAGATTTCCTGATCCACTTTGATCCAATCCATTTCTCCGTTCGGTCCTGCTACAAATCCATCAAGCGATATGTGCATAAATGAAATTATTTTTCTCATATGGTTCTATTTTTATGCTGTCTATACTTTGTTACTGTCTTTTTATAATGACCGCTAGCACATAAATTTATGCTGCTATAAACTGCCCTCCAAAAGAACACTTATTTTCCTGTTCCTGCTTTATATTTGCTGCGCTTTAGAATTTTGCCCAACCTGCAATTGGGGTTCTTAGCAATCAGGATTAAAATTCAAAAAGATGGCAGCATTACATAATCGTATCTCCCGAAAGGAGTTGAAAGAACGCATTAAGAACGATCCTACACCACGCATTACCATTTCGTTTTATTGCTATTTTAAAATTGAGGAACCTACTCAATTCAGAAATGATCTTTATCGCCATTTAAAAGAGTTGGGTGTGTTAGGAAGAATTTATGTCGCTTCTGAAGGCATCAATGCACAGATCAGTTTGCCATCTGCAAATCTTGAAACATTCAAGGCTTATCTCAATTCAATAGATCCGTTGAATGGTCTTCGTCTCAATATTGCGGTTGATGATGACGGGAAAAGTTTTTATGTATTGGATATAAAAGTCCGGAATAAAATTGTTGCTGATGGAATCAATGATCCTTCATTTGATATGGCGAATAAAGGCAATTATGTAAATGCAGAAGAATTCAATAAACTGACAACCGACCCTGCTACGATCGTGATCGACATGAGAAATCATTATGAGTTCGAGGTTGGTCATTTTGAAAATGCGATCGAAATACCATCAGATACTTTTCGGGAACAATTACCGATGGCTGTTGACATGATGAAGGATAACAAAGAAAAGAATATCATTATGTACTGTACTGGTGGTATTCGTTGTGAAAAAGCATCTGCCTATATGAAACACCAGGGGTTTAAAAATGTTTTCCATTTGGAAGGCGGTATCATCAACTATGTGAATGAAGCAAAAGAAAACGATCTTGCTATAAAATTTCATGGAAAGAATTTTGTGTTTGACCAAAGGTTGGGAGAGAGGGTGACCGAAGAGATCATTTCACAGTGTCATCAATGCGGCAACCCAGCAGACACTCATGTGAACTGTGTAAATGATGCCTGTCATCTTTTATTTATCCAATGCGACGAATGCAAAGAAAAGTATGAAGGAACATGTAGTAAAGAGTGCCAGGATTTTATTCACCTGCCTGAAGATGAACAGAAAAAATTAAGAAGCGGAATTGATAAGGGAAGGAATGTTTTTAATAAGGCGAAAGCGAGGTTACCTAAGCTAAAGAATAGCGGGTAACTGAAACGTCATTGGCGCCGTTACAATACAAAAAAGGTAGGATTAATTGTTTGAGGCTCAATGGCATTTTTTTTGAATTTTGTTTTATAACGGCATAAATTTATGTGTTACTTGCAATGCTATGACAGACCTCGACACATACGAACTTTGCAACATTGACCCAGAAGACATCTCTGATGTTTTGGTAAAAGTTGAGAAATCTTTTGGCTTTAAGTTTGGTGACACAGAACTTAAGGACACAAAAACATTTGGTGAGCTGTGCGACATGATAACAAGCAAGGTTCAGGGTGACAATTCAAATGACTGTACGACGCAACAAGCATTTACAAGTTGCGTAACGCTATTGCTGACACTTTACTAATTGACAAAAACGATATAACTCCAGACACAGACCTGCAAAAATTATTTCCAAAAAATACTCGGAGACAGTCGTTTAAAACCATTGACGGACATTTGGGCTTCAAGACTAAGATTTTAAGACCAAAACATTCAATCACAGGGACACTTGCAATCATATTTATAGTATCGCTTATTGGACTCTTTGCGTCATGGCAAGTAGGACTTATAGGTTTGACAGCATCAATAATTGCAATGACAATAGCCACGAAGTTTGGAAATGAATTTGATTTGCAAACTGTTGGACAGTTTGCAGACAAACTCTCAAGGGAGCATTACTTAAAATCAAGACGAATATCAACGACAGTAAATAAAATGGAGGTTGAACAAAAAATTAAAGACCTCTTTATTGCTGACTTAGGATTAGAAGAGCATCAACTGACAAGGCAAGCTTCATTTGTGTGACAGAGAAGCACTGCAAGTAACATTGGGTTTTATGCAAGTTGGGTATGACCAGCAAACATCAGGCAATTGCAAATCCAAGCTGTGGTTCGGGCTGACAAACAACTTTCAACTTTAGTTCTTAAATTCAACTTTATATTTTCAATCAGCAGCGGTTGTGGGCAGACGGAATACAAATTCCCAACCTGCATAAAGCCCTGCTCGTTGTGTGCAATTCATTCGGACAACTAAAACCACCGTTATGAAATTTCTTTTAGATAACAAAAGGACCAAAATGATGTTTCAGCTTATTGTATTAATCATTTTACTGTTTTTACCTGCTTCAACTATAGTTGCTCAAAATACTATCGCAAATTCCGACAAACTAAGACTGTTTGAAGGCGAATGGAAATTAAAAGACAATGTTTGGAAAAGCAAATCTAACTCTGTTTACAAAGAAGATGTAAATCCAAACAGGTCTTTTGTTGCAAAAGCGGTAAGTCCTGAAAATACAATTTTATGGGAAGAGGATTTTGATAATGGGGCTTGGGCAACCTTACTTTGGACTTACCATAAGGAAACAGGTCGTGTCAATCACATCTCAAACACAACGGATAACAATATTGGAATTGGTGTAGGCGAGTTTGACAAAAACAATGATCTGACAATAAAAATCGTTTATCCCAACGGTTGTACAAATTGTCATCGTATTTATTCTTTTCATTGGATCAACGACGGAGAATTTGATTTTAAGGCTACAATATATAAAGATGGTAAACCAACCGGCGACTTTTATGGATGCACGTTCGTTAGACAAATAGGTAATAGGAAAAATGAAAACAATGTAAAATTTGTGCAAATTGGAGTTAATGTATCCGACACAGCAAGATCGCTTGCCTTTTATACAAAAGTATTCGGGATGAAACGAGCAGGCGACTGGCACGCCTCAAAAGAAATGGCGACCGCGGCGGGAGTAAATAGTGGCCGGGCTTTTGATCTCATAAACCTTAGCCTGGATTGTGACGGATATGTGTTAAGCTATAAATTAAATCAAACAAAAGGCAATTTCGATACATCGTCTACCAATACATATCGCTATTATGGTTTTGAAAAACTCGGATTAGGATATCTAACTTTCAATGTAGAAAATGTTGACCCATTTATTGCGAGAATTAAAGAAAACAACATTCCGTTTAAATTAGTGACTCTTCCAAACGGAAACCGTGTCGTGCTTCTTCATGACCCCGACGGGGCATTCTTGGAAATTAATGGCAAATAAAAGTGAATGCCTGTAACTGCACACAACAGTGGTGACCGATGCACAACTACTTCCAAAAAAAATTGATTCTAATAAAAATGGTTCGTGTTGATTGCTGGATCAGCAGAAAATAATTTTCGGTTCTTGTATTTTATAACCATTCAGGAAGCGCCACAACATTAAAAAGTGATCGCAAAAGCTTTTTTCTGCCTTTGTTAATGCCATTATTGCTGCATTACGTTTTTTTTGCTCCCACTTCAATAATTTTTTCAAATTGTATGCAATGGCTGACATGAGTATGCACTTGCTGGCTTGTTCGATTCCCCTTGTATTCACTCGTCGCATAGCAAGATAGTTGACCAGTGTGCCTAATACCGGTTCTACTGTTGAGCTTCGCAGTTGTCTTATCTTTTCTCTGTTTGCATTTTGCATACGCTGATGCATGCGATCATAAAATGGTTTATCAATAGAATCATCTATCTTTTTAAAATCGCTTTTACCGATACATACGCTTCTGAGTGCACATTTACCACAATCTCTGCTGCTGCTGCTGCGATATATTTTCATCTTATATCCGAGAGAAGTAGTGATGAGTTTTTTAAATGGCAGATATTTTCCCTCAGAACATACATAACGGTCATTTTCCTTATCATAAGTAAATCCTTCTCTTGTTGGTTTGTACTGACCAAAGTTGGGGATGTAACCAGTGATATTATTTTCTTCCAATGCTTTTAAGGCTTCGCCGCTGCTGTAGCCTGCATCGGCAAATACTTCTTCAATTTGTATTCCTTCTTGTTTTAGATTTTCAATTGTATTATTTACTAATGAGGGTAAACACTGGCTGTCTCTTTTATCTGCCGTGTCCGTTTGTATTTGGGTGATGACATGATGAGCGGTATCTACACTTACCTGCGCTGTGTAGTTTAATTGTCTCGGCTTGCCTGGCTTTACACTTACTCTTGCATCAGGATCTGTTGTACTGTAATGTGTATGGTTGCTTACAAATTTTGCCCGTTGTTGCCTTTGGGTGCTTCCTTTTGGCATACCCTTGTAGGCTTTAGCTTTCCACTGGTGATGCAACTCTACTGCCTTATACCTTGTTGCACTCACTGTTTGATCCCGATAGCTATCGGGATCTTTATCATCACTCTGTTCCTCTTCATCTTTCAGTTCATCAGCATAGTCTTCAGTGTCATCCAGAATTTCTTTTTCCATTAATGAATCCATGCTTGCATTGGCTTTCACCGCTACACTGTCCATCACTTGTCTTCTTCCTGCCACCATGCCTTTATCAATACATTGCTTTAATACTTCTTTAAATAATTGCTTGAATAACTCTTCGCCGTATAATTGTCTTGTCCGGCTTAGTGTACTATGCCAGGGAAGCGGTTCGTCAATATCATACCCAATAAAAAATAACATATCCAATCGCATGCTGACCGCGTTGATGATCCGGCGATCACTCCCGAGGTTTTCTAGGTAACCGATCAACATCAGCTTAAAGAATACAACAGGGTCGATGCTTTGCTGACCTTCCTCTCCATAATATTGTTTAGTGGCTTTGTACAGCCATTGAAGATTCAATACATTTTTTAACCGGCGATAAAAATTATCGGCCGGTACACGGTCACTCAACTGAAATTGAGTGAATAGTTTTTCGCTGAATTTTTTCTTGCCTTGCATACTTTAAGTTACTTCCTGCTCAATAGCAAAAACAAATATGTTTATGAACAAGATGTGAGTTGTGCAACATGCACATTGGGTTTGGCGATATGACGGCTGACGCTACGCAGCATCAGTATTTGTTCACTTTTGTGCCGCATATCAAGCTTGCCGTAACGCTATTGAGCAGTAAGATAAAAATTGTACATTAGTTCATCATTCGGCTTTAGTTGTCGGCAGACAGAACACAGAAATTCGCGAGAACTCCAAGCCTGTTCCGTTAGCGACAAGCCTCTGAAAATACTTATCTAGCTACGAAAATAGACATGAAAAAAAAGACCTTGATTGTATTCCTGGCTATTCTGACAACAGAAATTTGGGGTCAGACAAGAGATATAAACTCAATTAATAAATTTAGTTATGTAAATAATGAGATAATTTCTTTATTTAAAGAATACCCACTTGTAGCCATTGGAGAGGGATTCCATAATAGCGCCTTAACTTCCGAATGGCTCGAAAGTCTTATCCACGAAAAATACTTTTCCAAAAATGTCAGAAATATTGTTGTTGAATTCGGAACGTCGAAGTATCAGTCGGTGATGGATGATTTTGTACTAAGAGGTAAGCAGGTGCCTGACTCCCTTTTAAAAAAGTGCTGGAGAAATACAACGCAAATGTATGTATGGGATAATCCGATATATGAAAATTTCTTCCGGGAGATTAAGAAGATAAATGCAGACTTACCAACTAAGCACAAGATACGTATCCTTTTGGCAGACCTTCCTTTTGAAAGAAGAACAGAAAGCACAGATGAACATGCTTTCCATATTATTAAAAATGAAGTGCTCAAGAAAAAGCAAACCGCACTTCTACTTTTTGGAGACTTGCATTTTATCAGAAGAGATGTATTTCTGAATTATTCTCTGACAACCGAAACTCCGGATAAACAAAGAACACTTGTGCAGTTGTTAGATTTGCACTATCCTGAAAAGGTGTTTAGTGTTTGGGGAAGTGTGAATACAAATGACCCAATGATTAAAAAGATTATTACTGATGATGAAATAAGCTACCCCAGCTTTCATATTACATCAAAATCTAAATTAGGTTTAATAGACTTCACAGCTTATTATCCTTGGGCTGATGAAAGAACAGATGCAAAGGGTAATCCAGTTGACTCTTCCCAATATGTGAGCTTGCCAATCAAAGAAATTGTAAATGGAATACTATTTCGAGGATTATGGGAAGACCAAATTGAAAGAATTGCTCCTCGTCCCGATGAAATATATGCGGACACGGCCTATATAAACGAATTAATTGCCCGGGCTAAAATTTCCGGAGAGTTGGGCAGACAAATAACATTTGAGTACTTTAAGCTTCGTTGGTCAACAGAATATGAGCCATTTCTTAAAGCATTAGAAATAATGGCCCCATCCCAGATAGACAATAACTTTCTGGGGATGAAAAATAAATATCCCGAATTTCAATGGATGTCAATTTTAAACAGAATGGGGTACCAATTCTTAAGGGATAAGAAAGAGAATAAAGCAATTGCAATTTTTGAATTGGCTACCAGAGAATTTCCAACAGTCGCTAATACCTTTGACAGTCTTGGAGATGGCTACATGGCTACCGGAAATAAAGAGAAAGCAATAACTAGCTATACAAAATCATTACAACTTAATCCCAATAACCAACGGACTAAAAATAAACTTAAGAAGTTAAATAATAATTGAAAGATAGCCAGCAGGCAAAACCGTGTTTATGCCATTGTGCTAATTGTCGATATCTTATAACTTTAACAGTACAGCGGCATAAACACAGTAATGTTGGTGATGGGGCCACCCACTAAATAAAAATGAGCGACCGATTCAGATTAATATTGGCATTGAAGATTCAAGGTTGAAACAAAGCTTCAGCGAAATGAGCAAAACAATAGCAATAATTTTTTTGGCGTTTGTAATATTACTATTCTGTTGTAATACTAAAAGCGCAAATGAAAACGACGCAGTTAAGGCAATTGAAAACACGCTTAACCAATGGACCTCCAAAAACTCACCCGTTGGGGCTGTTATCTTAATTATTCGTAACAATGAAGTATTAATGCACAAGGCATTTGGTTTTAGCAGCCTTGAGCGAAATATTCCAATGGATACCCTCAGCATATTTCGTATGGCATCTATGACAAAGCCGATATTAGGGACCGGCATTCTAAAGCTAAAGGAAGAGGGAAAGCTTACACTTTCTGATAAAATTTCAAAGTACATTCCAGCTTACAAAAACATTTCAGGTGATTCCATCACAATTGAACACCTGCTAAGACATCAAAGCGGTTATAACGGCAGGCAGATCTGGTCTGAGAATAGTCAAATGGCACAATATCCAAATCTGCAGGCAGCCATTGCAGTAATGGCAAAACACAAACCTCAACTCAAACTTGGTACGGAGGAATACAGCTCCTTAAATTCTGCACTACTTACAGAAGTGATGAATGTGGTAGCCGGTATGACTGCCGAAGAATATTTAAGAATAAAAATTCTTGAGCCATTAAAAATGAATGACACCTATTTGTTGGATGATACAACAGCCAACTGGTATAGCCGTGTTGCTTCTACTTACGAGTTTAACAAAGAAACCGGGCAGGCATCACTTTATTGGGATCCACAAAAAGATACTACCCTGGCTCCTTATTTTCGGGGAGGTGTGGGTACATTATCAACAGCTGCTGACTATGCAAAGTTTCTGATGATGTGGTTGAACAAAGGAGAATTAAATGGAATTAGGATACTCAACGAAGAAACCATTAAGCTGGCGCTTGACAACAAAGGAAAATACTTTGGGCTTCATTGGGCAATACCCACAGGACCAATGAGCGGAGATATGCCTGGTTTTTTTGGACACCGTGGCTGGTATGGAACATCCGCATCTGTTTACACAAAAGATAAAGCCATCATCATTCATCTAACTCAAACTTATAATCATCCAATGACTAAAGAGTTTCATGACTTGCTGGCCAAATCGGATTTATTTACACATGAAGGACCTTATGAAATTGATATGGAATTAATTTCGTTACCACAACCACCCTCTAGTATCCAATTGAAGAAATTTGTGGGTACATATACAACGACAACTCCTGACAGTTTAGTTTGGACTGCAACTATCATTGAAAAGAATAACCAATTATTTTCCTCCATAACCAGCACCGCTGATTCATGGACAGATGAACTTGTTTATCGGGAAAAAAATAAATTTTCACCTGGGTCGATGTATGGAAAAAAGATACGGGGAATTTACAAAGAAGTAACCTACCAGTTTAGTGAAGATGGATTCAATTTTGTTGTGTTAGATAATATCGAGTTTTCATTCAAAAAGAAATAGAAAATAATAAGCCCAGCCGCTAACATGGAAAAGGCTTTGCGTCAGCGGGGCTGACGAGGTCGAGTTTCAGCAGCAGTAACTCCGGTCAGCTGTATATCGGGCTCGACCCAATGCAACTCATCAATAGAATATGTTCTCAACTTTTTTATCTTTATTCAGCTTTTGTACCGAGCGGGACGAATATCCGTCCCGCCGAACGCAAAGCCCTGAACGTTGTTATCTCGGTTCCAAAATTTAAACCCTTTCAACCCTACAAATAAAACAACTTGCCACAGCGCTTCGTGCATGCAAATATTCAATATCAGCTCTTTCTTCAAAGATTTTTGGAATAATAATATCTACATCATCATCACCAACCAATTGTGTAAAGACCATCATCTGCTTCTTACTATATCCAATTAATGTCAAAGGAAAACTTTCTTTATCTGCTTTTATTTCGGGCGGGAAACGGTATATATCACTATAGGGTTCTACATCTTCTTTATGAATAAATAATGGCCCCGGTTGATTGAAAGCGTTATCAACTGCAAATGGACTATGAGATAGCAACAACCTCACATCTTCACCAACTTTAAAGGGTTTTAGTGAAACCCTGCAAGGTCCTTTGCCTGTCGCAACTTGTTCAAGCACTTCATGGCCAAAATCATCCTTATAATTTTCCTTGATCTTATTTGCATATTCCCGGCTCAGCGGAACAATTCTAAACTGTTTCATTTTGATTTGTTTGTTTATACAAAAATGAAACGTTTACAATTTGTGGTCAACCCGAAACTTGCTAACTACTGAAAAATATTAGAACCATTCACCCAGTTTCTTTAATTCAACATTACCACCACTGAAAATTATTCCAACTCTTTTACCGGTAAAAAAATGCTTGTTCTTTATTAATGCAGCCAGGGGCACTACTCCGCTAGGCTCCACAACCAATTTCATTCTTTCATAAACAAGTCGCATAGCAGCGATGATCTCTTCATCATTGACAGTCAAAATATCTTTTACGTATTGTTTAATGATCGGGAAAGTTTTATCACCAAGCGTAGTGAGTAGCCCATCAGCGATTGTTTTTACGAAAGGAGCTTTTTCGATCTGTCCGCTTTTTATTGAAAGAATAGCGTCAGCTGCACCTTCAGGTTCGCCGGCATAAACAGTTGTTCCTGGAGAAAAATGATGAACACTTAATAAAGTGCCACTTAATAATCCGCCGCCACCAACCGGGGCAAGAATAAAATCCAATGAAGGAATCTCTTCGATCAACTCTTTTGCACAAGTTGCCTGGCCTGTTATTACTTCGTAATTATCGTATGGATGAATAAATTCCACTCCCGTTCTATCAACTACATCCTTTAACATTGTTTCTCTTGCTTGTTGATTTGGCTCGCAAAAAAATATTTCAGCGCCGTAACCTTTTACCGCCTCTACTTTTACTTTAGGAGAATTGTTTGGCATTACTATATACGCTTTTGTATCAACTTCTCTTGCAGCAAAGGCAATTGCTTGCGCATGATTGCCTGATGAATGAGTTGCAATTCCCTTTCTTCTCTTTTCTGCAGGTAATGATAACACTGCATTCATGCCACCACGGATCTTGAATGCGCCGATCTTCTGAAAATTCTCACATTTGAAAAATAGTTCAGCTCCTGAGATCTGATCAAGAGTTTTTGAAGTAAGTACAGGTGTTTTATGAATAAATGGTTTTATCCTTTCGTGAGCTTCTTCAATCTGTTGCTTTGTTATTTCCATTCATTTCTTTTTGTCCCCGCCCTGAAGGGCGGGGCAATTCAGGACGGATAGATCCATTTTAAACAAACAGGTTTTGAAACCTTTATCCTTTTACCTGTATCAGTAAGCAAACCAGTTTGTTTATCTCTTTTAAAGATCACAATGTCATCAGAGTTTTGATTGGCTACTAAAAGAAAATTACCGGTTGGATCAAAATTAAAATTGCGAGGGGTTTGTCCAAGTGTCGATTGATGATCTACCCAAACAAGTTGTCCATCGCTTTGATTAATTTTAAAGATCCCGATGGTATTACTCTCACCACGATTTGAACAATATAAAAATTTGCCATCCGGAGAAACATGAATATCTGCACTGCCAACGGCGCCAGTGAAATCTCTTGGTAATCCTGAAATATTTTGCAATAAACTTAAATAGCCATTCTTTTCTATTTTATAAACAGATACCGAACCTGTAAGTTCTTCCATCAGGTAAGCATATTTGCCACTCGGATGAATATCTATATGTCGCGGGCCAGCGCCGGCTTCAGTAGCAACAAATGGAGGATCAAATTCTTTCAACTTGCCAGTCTTTGTATCCAGGTTATATAACATTACTTTATCCAATCCAAGATCCGGAACATATACTGTCTTATTGTTCTTGTTTATTACGGTTGCATGAACATGCGGTCCTTCCTGTCTTTCCGAATTCACACCGCTTCCCTGATGATGTATAGTTTGAACTGCCGAATCAAGACTTCCATTTGATCTTACAGGCAATACTGAAAGAGAGCCACTGCTATAATTTCCCACAACCACCCATTTACCTGTTTTATCTATTGAAACATAGCAGGGATGCTTGCCACCGGATTCCTCTTTATTTATAAACCCCAGTTTACCATTTTTTTTATCAAATGAAAATGCTGCAACATGACCTGTGACATGAAATCTTGTGCTGTCTGCATTCTCGTTTACTGCATACACATATTTTTGATTAGGTGAAATGGCGAGATAGGAGGGGTTTGAAGCCTTAACGGAACTTATAAAACTATTCTCACCTGTTTCAGTATTGAATTTATAAACATATATGCCATCGCTATTCACGGTGGAAGTATAGGTTCCAATTATCAAGAACTGTTCTTTTGATTTTTGAGCGGAAACGCTAACGCTAAAAGTAAGAGCAAGAAGAACTAATAATGATTTTATCATATCTGATTTTAAATTTTTAGTGAAGCAACATATTCAGCCAACGTTGTAGAAGGTTTGCCAAGATCATTCCATGTATTCTCACTTTCAAATTTCTCCGGGTATTTGTTCAGCGCCTCACAAATATGATAAGCATAATTCATTCGTTGATTAAAAATACCAAGATACTTTAAAGGTGTCAACGGAGCTCTCATGATCTTTATATCTGATTTTACATTTTGAATAAAAACCTTTGCAGCCTCATCAGATGTAAATGGCTCTAATCCTTGTACGGCATATTCCTGGTTAGCATCACCTGCTTTTTTTAATGCCCATGCTACCTGTACTCCATAATCTTTAGCGGCAATAAACCACATCGGCGCTTCTGATCTTCCGGCAAGCATTATTCTTTTTCCCTGCAACATCTGTTTATCCAAACATTCCATAAAAGTGGAAGGATAAAATATGCTATAGTTCAAACGAGAGTTTTTTATTGCCTCCACCGCTGCTTGCTTAATTTCAAATGCCCACCATTTGAATCCATTCATCCCCTGGTAATTTTTTATCAGCGAAGAAAGATAGACAATGCGTTTTACACCCGTTTTCTTTGCAGCTTCAATAATATTATTTATTCCTTCTCTTTCGGGTTGTGGCTCATTTTTCTTTGATGATTGTGCAACGGAAAGATTCAGGTAAACGATCTCCTGTCCGGCCATTCCTGCTTCTAATGATGCTATATCAAATACATCACCTTCAACAATAGTGGCTCTTGGAAAAAGTTTTTGCATCTTTTCAACATCTCTTGCTAATAACGTGATTTCAAATCCTGCTCTGAATAATTCAAGACCGACAGGTTTACCTAACATACCTGTTGCACCGATAAATAATATTTTTTGCATAAAGAGAAATTAAAAAAACAAAGGTATTCGCATTTAATAGTTTGTAGCAAAATATTGTTTTGTCCTGATCCATCTTATCAGCAAATACAACAACAACCCAATTGGCCCCAACATGAAAGTAAGGATGAGACAAGGGATTAAGATCAAATGTTGAATATTATATTTCTGCGCATTCTTTTTTATCCAAATACCCGTAAGAAGATCAAAGGCAAGATAGTGTACCCAACCTGCTGTGACAGCTGTTTTATCAGTAAATAATTCCATCACACCATTCAATGAACCAAATTTTTCAAAATCTCCGGGTGTGAATACCTGGAAAACAAGCCATGCATAAACAATAGCAAACAATGTGATGATGATGCCAATAAGAAATCTATCAAATCCACTCCAGAATGAGCTAATAATAATCAGGACTATCCAACCCACCATCGCAATTGTGCTGCAGGTTTGAAAGACAGAATCTGGTGACATAATAATAAAATTTAACTGGAAGAGTATTTATTCAGCGATGAAATAATTCTATTGGAAGTTTCGTCGTCACTTAATTTTTCAGGAACAAATTTTTTCCCGATCACTTTTTCATAAAGCTCTATGTATCGTTGTGAAATTGTATTCACCCATTCATCAGTCATTTCAGGAACTGTTTGTCCTTCTTTACCCATGAAATTATTAGCAATTAACCATTCCCTTACAAATTCTTTACTTAATTGTTTTTGTCGTTCGCCGGTATTTTGTCTTTCTTCAAAACCATCAGCATAAAAATAGCGGGAAGAATCAGGAGTATGAACTTCGTCCATTAAATAGATCTCTCCATTTAATTTTCCAAATTCATATTTTGTATCAGCTAATATTAATCCTCTTTTTGCGGCAATTGTTTTTCCTTTTTCAAAAAGTTGAAATGCGTATTGACTGAGCTGGGTCCATTCACCTTTTGTGGCTAACCCTTTTTCAATTATTTCATCTGGAGAAATATCTTCATCATGACCCGCATCAGCTTTTGTAGAAGGAGTAATAATAGGTTCAGGAAAAAGATCGTTTTCTTTCAAACCATCGGGCATTGTAGCGCCGCATAATATTCTTTTGCCGGAATTATAAGTCCTCCATGCATGTCCAACAAGATTGCCGCGAACTACCATTTCAATTTTAAATGGCTCGCATTTTTTTCCTATAGAAACATTTGGAGCAGGAATATCGACCAACCAATTTTTACAGATATCTTTTGTCTCGCCAAGCATGTATGCGGCGATCTGGTTTAGCACCTGGCCTTTGTATGGAATAGGGCGGGGTAGGATGACATCAAATGCTGAGATACGATCAGAAGCGATCATCACCAACCAGTCGTTACCGATAAAATAAACATCCCGTACTTTTCCTTTGTAAAAATTCTTTTGACCCGGAAAATTAAAATTAGCCATGGCCCGAAAGTAAACTGGTGCGAAAATTTGCCCAATTACCAGCTATTTAAGATTTCAACATTTTATCCTTAATGTCTAAAAATTAGATTTTTACATCCAAATTACTATTCTTACATTTCCGTATCAATTTTTGTAAAACCAAAATTATCTAATATGAGTAAAAGCCTGCGCTTTACGGCTGCTTGCCTGATTACTGCATTATTTTCTCTTCAAGCTTTGGCGCAAACCGTAACCATCAGCGGAACTATCCGCAATTCCACCTCAAAAGAAGGAGTACCTGCTGTCTCTGTTGTAATTAAAGGAACTTCTTCCGGCACTTATAGCAATGATAAAGGTGAATTTTCTATTTCTACTTCTGCGAAACTTCCTGTAACATTAGTGCTCACATCTGTTGGATTTGAATCTAAAGAAGTGGAAGTTAGCAACGCATCTACCGCTCTTGAAATTGATTTCGTTTCTGTCTCAACACTTGGACAGGAAGTTGTTGTGGCTGCCAACCGTACACCACAACGTATCATTGATGCTCCTGTAACTATTGAAAGGTTGAGCAGCTCTGCTCTTCGAAATGCTGCGGTTCCCAATTATTACGAAGCATTAGCTAATTTGAAAGGAGTAGATATGCATACTGCCAGTATAGGTTTTAGAACTGTTACTACCCGTGGTTTTGTTGCAAGTGGTAATAACAGGTTTAATCAATTGATAGATGGTATGGACAACCAGGCTCCCGGTTTGAATTTTTCCGTAGGAAATATTGTTGGTCTTACTGAACTCGATGTCGACAATATGGAACTTTTATCGGGTGCATCTTCTGCATTATATGGCTCCGGTGGTATGAATGGTACCTTGCTAATTAACAGCAAAAATCCATTTAAATACCAGGGATTAAGTTTTAATATAAAACAGGGAATCAATCATATTGATGGTAAACAACGGAAACCAGCGCCTTATTATGACTGGGGATTTCGATACGCAAAATCTTTCAAGGATAAATTTGCAGTAAAACTAACATGGCAAATTATTAGTGCGCAGGATTGGCAGGCTAACGACTACGATAATGTAGCCAGAACAAGTACAAATAGTAAGATCCAACCTGGCAACCGGACAACTGATCCAAATTATGATGGAGTAAATGTTTATGGTGATGAGACAAGCGCAAATATATTTCTTGTTTCCAATCTCCTTGAGCAAGGAGTTATTGCCGGAGTTAATGCGGCATCAGGAGGCGCTATTCCTAACATAAGAACAGCGTTGAATTCTCAAATTCCGCTTGGAGCTACTTTAGCTCAGAGACAGTCAGTGTATGCATTGTATCCTGCAGCATTACAGCCAACGCTTGCACAATATGATCCTATTTACTGGGGTCTTCGTAATAACAGGATGTCTCAAACTACCACCGTTTCAAGATCCGGATACAATGAAAATACATTGGTAGATTATAACTCAATGAATTTTAAATTTACAGCAGGATTGCATTATAAGATCACTCCGGGAATCGAAGCATCATGGAATACTTATTGGGGTACAGGAACTACAGTGTATACTGGTGCAGATCGGTATTCTCTTCGCAATTTTCAAATGGCCCAGCACAAACTTGAAGTACGGCATAAAAACTGGTTTGTTCGTGGCTATACCACCCAGGAAAATGCTGGTGAAGCTTACCAGGCAACAGCGCTTGGACGTTTGATGCAGGAAGCTTTTAAGCCAAGTATCAACACTTCGACTGGCGCCGGTTGGTATCCTGAGTATATTTCTGCATATTTTACTTATAAGAACACAGTTGCCGAAACCGGGCAAACACCAAGTGAGCTAAATGCTCATCAAACTGCAAGAAATTTTGCCAACACAGGAATGCCTTTACCAGGAACACAAGCTTTTGAAAACTCAAAATATACTATCAAGACAACACCAATAGGACAAGGTGGTGCCAAATTCCTTGATAAGTCTGATCTGTGGTCCGCCGAAGGCCAATTGAATATTTCTGATCAATTTAATTTCTCTGATAAGATAGAAATGATAGCTGGACTACAATGGAAACAATGGGTAATGAATTCACAAGGAACCATTTTTGCTGACAGCGCTGGTGCAATCAAGATCAGTGAAAAAGGCGGATACCTGCAATTAAGGAAGAAACTGTTTGATGATTTCCTCACACTGACAGGTGCTATCCGCTATGATAACCAAACAAATTTTGATGGACGCTGGACACCAAGAGTTACAGCCGTTATGCGTGTTGCAAAAGACAACAACATACGTTTATCTTTCCAAACAGCTTATCGCTTTCCAACCAACCAGGATCAATACATCGATCTGAATACTGGTTCGGTAATTTTAGTGGGTGCCTTACCTGAGTTTGTTACACGTTATGGTTTAAATACCGGTACTTATACTGCAGAGTCAGTTACCGCAGCCAGGGCAGCATTTAACCCGGCTTTACTAGTACCATCAACTTTCGGAAATGTAAATCCCGAAAGTGTTTCTTCTTATGAAATCGGTTACAAAGGACTTATCAGTAAAAGATTATTTGTTGATGCATACGTCTATCGTAGCGAGTACAAAAACTTTTTTGCCAGGGTAGCAGTTGTTAAAGCATCATCACCAACAAATGCACTTAATCCACTTGCTTCAACAAACTATGCTTATATCCAAAATAGTCCTGAAAAGGTAAAAGCAACTGGTTGGGGACTTGGATTTGAATACCAGCTAAACCGCGGATATATTGTTGGTGGTAATGTATTTTCTGATGAGTTAAAAGATCTGCCTGCAGGTTATGTAAGCTATTTTAACGCTCCTAAGTATCGTGTTAACTTAAGTCTAAGAAATGATAACGTTTGGAAAAATATAGGATTTAATGTTATCGCAAAATGGCAGGATGTAAATTATTACGAAGGCACTTTTGTAACAGGCACTTTGCCCGCATTTTGGTTTGTTGACGCACAAGCCAGTTACAAATTACCTAAAGCAAAAAGTGTAATACGCATCGGAGGTACTAACATACTTAATCACTACGCAAGAACTGGTTACGGTAGTCCTTATATTGGCGGACTATATTATGTTAGCTATGGATATAATCTATTCTAATTAAGAAAAACGATCATAAATAAAAAAGCCCTGCATTGGTGGGGCTTTTTATTTTAACCTTAACTAAGTTTCCAGCTTGATTCTCCGATCCGGATACCATTGTAATAAAGACTGAGCTTGTAAGTTCCTTTCTGAAAGCTTTCCGGCTCAAGTGAGAAAACTAATCTTTTTGCTTCTCCTTTAATGTATTCAAACCTGATCTTTTGTGTATATATCTTTCTCCCTTCTGTTTTTGTTTCAAAACTTCCTACATCCCAAACTTCAGCATTAATTGACTTACCAGAAGGATCAGTAACAACAGCGATGATCTCTGCATTGTGAAAACCAGAAATATTGTTTCGTACTGTAAATGACGAAGTGAACTTATATGCATTTTCCTGTTGCGTTGTTACAATCTCTTTCTGATCGGGCTGAACATTATAGGCAACAAATCTTATGTCAGCTACTGAAAAAACAGAATTATCATTATTCTTCTTTGGTTCTGGCTTATTATCATCTATATTTTTTTGAGAGACTTGCTGCTTGGAATTTTTATTATTATCAACTTGTGTAATGATCTCATTATGGCTATTCCGTTCGTCGGTCATTCTTTTGTTTTCAGATATAATGTCATTTTGCTTTATTATTAAGCTATCAATTTTTACCCGGACTTCAGCCAGGTCAGCTTGTATAATGTCTTTTCTTTTCAGAATATTATCTATGTCGAGACGAAGGTTATTTACTTCATCAAGCTTTGCGCCTAGTAATAAACTGTTAGTAGAATCAACTTGTAGTTTTTGGGTGCCAAGCTGGCTTATGGTATGCAAATAAAACTGCCGAAGAGAATCAGTAACTGCTTTTGCCACAGCACTTGTATCTTTTACAATTATCTCTTTAGGCTGGTTGGAGTACTTAGTCTTATCATATATATGATAAACCCAGGTTATAATAAGACCAGCAGCAAGAAGCGCTAAAAGGATGGATCTATTATCTCTCATTCGGGGGTCAAGCTACCTAATTATTGAAAACGCAAAACAGTGAAAGCCGTAATGTGGAAAAATGGCGTTTGGTGATGAATAGGATAAAAAAAAGTCCCCCGATTAAATCGGGGGACTGTAATGAATATTGGATCGACAACATTTATATATGATTAGCTAAATAATCCACCTTTTTTCAATGTTCTTACACCTTCGCCAATTTTAAATCCGTTATGATAAACCTGGATCTTGTAATCACCAGTTTGGAATTTGTCTTGCATCAAAGGAAGCTGAACATTCTGACGTTTGCCTTGCTCATAAGGAACTGTAAGCTTTGAAGTGAAAGTTTTATCACCTTCTTCTCTTGTTGTAAATGTTCCTCCAGTAGCTTCTGTAGATATAACTTTTCCGTCAGGCGCTGTTACCAAAATATACATATCAGCCGGGCCACTTTTTGCAATTCTATTCTCAACATCAAATGATACAACCAGTTTGTCAACTTTCTTAGCTGTAGTTGTTTCTTTTTCCTTACCGCCATTCTTTTCATTTACAGGAATAATTGCGATGTTGCTTGCGCTGAAAGTAGAACCTACATCAACTGTATTTTCTAATACTTTCTTTTCTTCCCGGGTAGTATTCAGGTTTGCAGTTAAAGTATCTTTTTCAGTAATTAACTGAGTTTTTTCAGCTGTCAAAGTCTGGTTCTCACCGGTTAACCTTGCATTCTCTGCTTGCAGAGACTCGATCTGGGTATTAAGCTCTTCGATCAAAGTTTTTGCTCTTGCAAGTTCTGATGATGTAGCATTCTTCTTTTTCAAAATGCTGTTGATCTCACCTTTTAATTTAGTGATCTCAGACTGCTTGCCAGTCAATTTACCGTTAAGGTCATTATTAGCAACGGTAACTGAATCATACTTATCAAGTGTGAACTTGTAAAGAGATTCCAGTGAATCACGCTGACTCATGTAATGAACACCTTCCTCAGTTTTTGAAAGGATTTCTTTGTCTGATCTGTTTATTTTCATTAGAAAATAAGCCCAAGAACCCAACAGGGCCACTGCAAGCAGACCAATAACGATGTTTTTTGAATTGCTGCTCCTTTGTGGTGTTGTCGTAGGCGTAGCAGATGGATAATTTGTGTTTGTCATTTTTATTTGAATTTTACGATTTCAAAATAAATTGGATTCGCTCAAAATAACTTGGATTATTTATTAACAGGATCACAATTTTGTGTCACACCTCATTAAAGAAAAACCATGCCAAAAAACAAAAAAATTCTGATACTTTATATCAACAAATATTCGTGATTTTTATTGTGAATCCTTGTAATTTAGCACCTTATGTCGCATGAAAAGATAATAGCAGAGTGGAAAAAAAAAGTTTTCAAGCCTTTTTACTGGTTAGAAGGCGAGGAGGAATACTTCATTGACAAGGTTGTGGATTACGCCGAGCATAACATCCTAGACGAAGCTGAAACAGGGTTTAATCTCACGGTCTTTTACGGCAAAGATGCGGCCTGGCCCGACGTAATTAATGCATGTCGTCGTTATCCCATGTTTTCCGAACGACAGGTAGTATTATTAAAGGAAGCCCAACAAATGAGGGACATTGAAAAGCTTGAATCTTATATAGAGAATCCGTTGAATTCAACAATTCTTGTGGTTTCATATAAAGAAAAGAAGATCGATGGTAGAACAAAATTTGCAAAACTGCTAAAAGACCGCGGTGTTTTGCTTTCCACTAAAAAGATCTACGAAAACCAACTTCCACAATGGACAGAAGAGATCGTTCATAATCATGGTTATGAGATCTCAAAAAAAGCCCTTATGTTATTGGTTGACCATATTGGTAATGACCTGAGCAGAATAGAAAATGAGATTGAAAAGATCCTGGTTAATCTTGGCAAAAGAAAAACCATCAATGAAGATGATATCGAAGAATTTATTGGCATTAGCAAAGAGTTTAATGTATTTGAATTCCAGCATGCGCTGGCTAATAAAGATCTTGCAGCCTGCATCCGTATTGTTCAATATTTTGAAGCCAATCCAAAAGCAGCACCCATTCAATTGATTTTTCCATCTCTCTATTCATTCTTCAGTAAATTATATATGATATATGGATCGAATAGCCGTGACGAAAAAGCGATCGCTGCTGCCATCGGTGTAAGCCCTTTTTTTGTAAAAGATTATTTACAGGCGGTAAAAGTTTACAGCTTTCCCCAGGTCGAAAAAGCCATTTTGTTATTACATCAGTATAATTTAAGATCAGTAGGAGTTTCAGATATTGGTACAGAAGACGCATCACTTTTAAAAGAGCTTGTATTTAAAATAATTTCAGCTTGACAACTTAATGCTGTTCAAAACACGTTTCTTTGCATTGATCAGTTAAAAAATTAAATATGAAAAAAATCAGTTGGATCGGCGTGCTGTTAATGCTTATAACTTTTTCAGGTTGTTTTGATACAGTGGAGGAGCTTACAATTAAAGAAAATGGCGGAGGCACATTTGTCAATATCCTGGATATGGGAAAAGTGTTGGAGCTTGCAAAAACTATGGGTGGCGGTAAAGATGAGATGAAAGAGTTCGAAAAAATGAAGCTTGATACAGTTGTCAATCTAAAAGATATTAAAGACAGTTTGAAAAGGTTAAATGATGCCGAGAAGAAAATAGTGTCAACAGGAACTTTAAGGGTTCAGGCGGATGGGACTGAGAGTAAAATGAATTTTACATTCACGTTTCCATTCTCTAATCCATCACAGATCGACCAGATACAAGGAGTCTTGAAAAAAGCAAAGGGAGATGTGCTCGATGATATAATGACAACGCTAATGGGTGAGGGAGGTAAAAAGAATGATATGATGATGGGAGATGAAGATAGCGATGACCAGGGTGACGAAATGGGCGCCAACCTGGATGGATATTATACCTCAGTATATGAAAAAGGCAAGATTATCCGCAAACTTAACAAAGAGAAATATGCCAATGTTAATGATGATAAATCATTGAAGTCCTTACAAGAAATGTCACAATTGGGTATTCCTATAAATATGAAAACGGTTATTAATCTTCCAAGACCCGCAATAAAAGCCGAAGGCAAAGGAGTTAAACTTTCAGAGGATAAGAAAAAGATAACAATGGAAGGAACGCTTGATGATTTTTTTGAAGACGGTTCTTATTTTGAATATAATATCGAGTATTAAATAAAAGCCCCGCTAGTTGCGGGGCTTCTTTATAATATCTGGAGGCTATTCACTTTATCCTGGTCAATCTGCTTCACTAATTCTTCCAGTGTATTAAATTTCACTTCTGCCCTTAAAAATTTCTTTACATACACTCTCATTATTTTTCCATAAATGTCTTTATCAAAATCAAAGACATTTACTTCAATCACTCTTTTTTTACCATCGACCGTTGGCCGAAAACCAATGCTCATCATTCCTTTGTATTGTGCATCTTCAATAGGAAAGGAATTCACTTCTGTTATTGACTCTTCAAATGACGATCCCTTTTTTATACTTATATACACTGCATATATCCCGTCGCCGGGTATTATTTTTTCCGGGTCATGCACTTTTAAATTTGCAGTAGGGTAGCCTAATTGTCTTCCTAATTTATTTCCATGTACAACCTCGCCTTCAAAAAAGAATGTATAACCTAGAAGTCTATTCGCCATTTCAATATCATTATGAAGGATCGCTTCGCGAATATTTGTTGAGCTGATAGCGATCTCATCGAGGATATGCTTGGGTATTTCTTTTATCTTAAATCCGAATTGAGGTGCCATTTTTTCCATCAGCTTATAATCACCCAATCTTTCCCTGCCAAAGCGATGATCGTAGCCAATGATAATTGTGTCTGGATGAAATTTTTCAAAAAGAAAATTCCGGATATAATCCTCGGCTGGTTGATTGGCAAAAGCGTCAGTAAAAGGGACAATGACAAGATGATCGATACCTAATCCAGATAACACTTCAATTTTTTCATCTAGTGTATTGATTAATCTTACTCCCAGTATTGTTGAAGAAATGATCTTCCTTGGATGAGGGTGAAATGTGATGATAACAGATTCGCCATTCATTTTTATGGCTTCCACCTTTAACTTATTTATGATCTGCCGGTGACCGACATGAACTCCATCAAAAGTTCCTATTGTAACTACTGCATTATTAAAAACCGGAAGATTATCAATATCCCTGTGTACTTGCATGAGTGCAAAATAAATGTTGAATGTTCAATTAGCAATATTCTTTGTTCAACTATTTTTGCGGCTTAATACGATTCATGAGTCTATATTCAAAAAGGGGAGTTTCAGCACAAAAAGAGGAAGTTCATGCTGCCACCAAAAGCCTTGATAAAGGGCTTTATCCAAAAGCATTTTGCAAAATTTATCCTGATGTTCTTTGTGGCGATGATCAATGGGTAAACGTTATGCATGCAGATGGGGCGGGCACAAAATCAATTCTTGCATATTTGTATTGGAAAGAAACTGGCGATACATCTGTTTGGAAAGGCATTGCACAAGATGCCATCGTAATGAATCTTGATGACCTTCTTTGTGTAGGCATTTATGATAATTTACTATTTTCCTCAACGATCGATAGAAATAAAAACGTCATTCCGGCTGAAGTGCTTGAAGCTGTAATAACCGGCACTCAGGAGTTTTTTGATAAGATGAAAAACTTTGGGGTCAATATCACTTACATGGGTGGCGAGACAGCTGATGTCGGCGATGTTGTAAGAACAATTGCAGTAAATGGTACAATGACCTCACGGTGGGCTAAATCAAAACTAATTACTAATGAAAAAATAAAACCCGGAAACGTGATTGTTGGCTTAGCTGGTTTTGGCAGATCCAACTATGAAGATGCGAATAACAGTGGTATTGCGAGCAATGGACTTACCAGCGCAAGACATGATATGCTTCATAAAAATTATGCAGAAAATTATCGTGAATCATTTGACAATTCGCTTGACGATTCGGTTGTCTATATAGGTCCGCACAGGTTAAGAGAAAATGTTCAATATTCTTTCCATAATATACAATTATCAGCAACAGTTGGAGAATTGTTATTAAGCCCCACAAGAACTTTTGCACCAATTTTAAAAGAGTTATTAGAAGATCATTTTGAAAAGATCAATGGGCTGATACATTGCAGCGGTGGCGGTCAAACAAAATGTCTGAAATATGTTCCCGATAATGTTCGGATCATAAAAGATAATTTATTTGAGCCTCCCGTTATTTTCAACTTGATACAGCAAGCCAGCAAATCTGATGATAAAGAAATGTACCAGGTCTTTAATATGGGCACAAGGCTGGAAATTTACACAAATGAAAAAGATACTGCAGCGATCATCAGCATTGCAAAAAAATTTGAAGTAGATGCTCAAATTATTGGAAGGGTAGAAGAAAGCGGGAAAAAAGGATTATTAATAAAAACATCAACTACCCTGATAGAATATTGATAATTTATTTTAGCCTACGTTTTTTTCTTTACCACAAAATAGACTGAGCCTATTTCCTTTCCTCTTTTTTTACTATTATTAATGTATAAGATGGCTTTCCCGGGGTTACTTACATTGATATGAAAATTGCCATCATCGCCCAGGGCTATTCTTCCTTGTGATAGAGACACTTCAATATCTTCCTTTTTTACTTTGGTGACATTTATTTTTATCTTATTGTCAGTACCAGTGTACAGAACATATTTTTCACTCATGACGATCTCTATATCTTCAGCTTCTATAACAAAAGTTACGGGCTGTTTCCTATAAGCTTTAACAGTCCTGTTATTTTGGCTTGCGGGTGTCCAGGAAGGTCCGCTTCTGATTATTCTAAGAACCTCTTGCTCCATACCATATCCAAAATTTGTAAGTGCTTTTACATCTGAAATTGTTCCGTTCTTATCAACAATAAATTGAACAATGACTGTATAAATACCGATCGGGGCGCCATTGTCAACGGGCACAACGGGGTTCAAATTTTTTTCCAAATATTTTCTCCATGCTGATTCGCCACCTGGAAATGTGGCCTCTATATCTACTCGTTCAAAAACTGCGCCTTCAACATCTATAGTATCCACTGGTGGGGGCGGAGGTGGATCGGTTTGGGAAAACAACGGGCTTGTAATAATTACCAAAATAAAAAATAAAAAGACCCTCATACAAAAACAGGCTATAGATTTTAGTATAGCCTGTTATAAATATAGGTCTTAAAAAATTAAAAGTTCATTTATTTGCCAGCCGTGGTTACAACTATCTCCTTAAGTAATCCTGGTTCGTTTGAATATTTTATTGATTTTGACATGTCGGGATTTCCATCACCAATGACAAATGTGACAGGCTGAGTTAAATAAGCAGATACTTTATAGCCATTTTGAATTGCCGGCATCCATTTAGGGCCTTTTTCTATCAGATCAACCACATGCTCTTCCATTCCAAGCCCATTCTTTGTTTTGGCTTTGACACTAGAAATCATTCCATCACTCTTTACAATAAACTGTACAACTACTGTAAATGTTCCAGATCTGCAATCATATTGTTTAGGTATCTCAGGATTCAAAAACTTTTCAAGATATTTTCTCCATTCTTTTTCACCTCCCGGAAAAGCTGGAGCAACTTCAACTTTCACAAAAACTTTATTGTCTACATCTGATGGTTCTTTTTCAGCTAATGCTATCTCTTTTACAACAGTTGGTTTTGTCTTGATCTCTATTACACCATTTTTTCCTTTTTCGCCATACTTCTTAATAGCGGTATCATCCTTTAAAATAGTCATGCTTTCTATATCACTAGCAGAAATGAGCTCATCGAGCTTTTTTAATTCAAGCCCGGTCATAATTTTACCATTGATCGCAATAAGTGGTTCAGGCTTTTGCGGTTTTGTAGTATCCTTCAAATGATCTTCTTTTACCCAAAACCCATTAGAGTTCTTTCTATCTACATAGCTGGCTTTGTAATATGCAGGAGTATACAGATCAACCTGGTAATAATGTTTGCCATAATTAACCGCATTCTTTTCTAATTTACTAGCATAATAAAGATCAAAATCAGCAGGCTTATATTTCGAAAGTTCACTATTGGCAATTCGCTTGCCATCTAACCATACGCCATACATTTTTGTATCCTGCCATGTTTTAAGATTTTCAGCAGTAGGAGATCTTTTGGCAGGAGGTCCTGGATTTTTGATCCAAACCATTGTATCGGGCCTAGGTTTATCATTATTCTTATTCTGATATACATAGCCTACTACTTTTTTCTCATCAGTGACTTTATTAGTATATATCTCAATCACACCATCCTGACCCTGCTCGCCATATTTAGCTATGCTGCCAGTATTTTTTAAAAGTTTTAGCTCAATTGACTTGCCGTTTCCGATAATAGTAGAGTCAATATTCTTAAGCCCCCGCTTTGGCTGGATAACGCCATCAATAACTAAAATGTAATTGTCAAAATTTTCTTTGGGTTTTATTGTATCTGTAGCAAAACCATTCAAACTTCTCTCAGAAACTTTGCCGGTTGACTTATTAGCAAAGGAAACAATCCCATGTAGAATAGCCCTTGCAATTTTTTCCTGGTTGCTATCATTCGAAATAAATGAAATATCTTTTGGATTATTGATATACCCACACTCAAGTAAAAGAGAAGGAGAATTAGATTTATCTAATACAAATATTCCTTTATCTGGTCTCTGTTTTACTATCCCACTTACTTTATAAACTTGTCTTAGCTCTTTCATTATGATTGAGGCCAATTCTAGGTCTTCACCATCGTCACCTTTTTTAGAAACATAAAAATCAAAGCCCGATCTGGCATTCTGTTCTTCAGCCGCAGTAGCTCCAATGTGAATTGCAATAAATGCATTTGGGTTCGCATTGTTTGTTAATTCAACCCTTTTTCTCAACCCATCATTTTTATTAGAAACTCCTCCGGGAAATTTCTCATCTTCTCTTGTCATGATCACATTTATATTATAATCATGAGCAAGTGCCTCTATTTTTTTTGATATCGCAAGGGTAAGCTGGGCTTCAGTGTATTTTCCATCTTTGGTTTTTACTCCTACATCGGTACCTCCGTGACCAGCATCCACTACCACGGTAATTGAATTCATTGCTTTTTCAAATTCATGTGGGTCTATGCCTTTGCTGTTTTTAATATTAAATGCGAATAGGAAAAGAATAACAGCTGCTATCGGTAAGGCCATTATTTTTCGCAGATACCGGTAACTGGGTTTTGTTGATGTAGTAATCATGGCTATACGTCTTTTTATCTGGTTATGGAAAAATGGATTTACAAGTTGATTGTTTGTGTTCAATACCTGCATAAGTAACAATTCAGCATATTGCCAATGCTTATTCTCTATTATAGCAAATTCATCTGCAAGAAATTCATGGATCGCTTTTAGTTCTCTTTTCATAAGATGAAAAAAAGGGTTTATCCAAAAAATCAGTGAAACCAGTTCCATAAATATTATATCCCAACTATGTTTTTGCTGAATATGAAACAATTCATGACGAAATATTTGTTCTCCTTTTTCAGTATGCATGTCGATCTTGCGGTTCCAAAATAGCCACTTGAAAAAGGAGAACGGCGTACCTGGCTCATCAGTATTTACAAACTTGATCTTGTCAAATGGTTCAATGGTATGGTTTTTAATCAGGAGCCTGATCTTATTGAAAGAAATCAGAATTCTTATAAATAAGATTGCACCTGCAATTGAATAAAATATATATAACAAGTCCATTAAAGAAAATTGTGAAGTAGTTTCAGTAGTAATTGCCACTGCATTCATTTCTGTTACAGCACCAGGAGAGGAGATGATCTGTAAGGTTTGTAACATAACTGACTCGTCAGTTTGCTGGGAAGTAAAATAGACAGGGATATTTAAAAAAGGAATAACGATGCTGACGATAACTGCCATCAATAAATAGAAACGGTTGTAACGATGAAATTTTTTGTTGCGTAAAGCAAAATGATAATAACCATAAAGCAGACCCGATGCTGCCATTACCTGGAGCAAATAAAAAAGAAGCTGGTTCATTTCTTTTGGTTTTGCTGTTTTTTAATTTGTGCCAACAAGCTTTCTAATTCTTCGATTGATATATTATTTTCTTTAACCATAAAGGATACAACATTGCTAAATGATCCTTCAAAGTATCCCTTCACTATCTGTTTCATGGTTCTCTTTGAGTATTCATCTTTACTTATCAATGCTGAATATTGGTGTTGACGACCCAATACGGTGATACTGACAAACTCTTTTTCAACAAGAATTTTAAGAAGAGTAGCTACTGTATTTTGATGCGGCTTTGGCGCAGGCATTGCGTCGATTATCTCTCTCAAAAATCCTTTGTCAAGCTTCCACAACACCTGCATTACCTGTTCCTCGGCCTTGGTTAAACCTTTCATGTTATAAAGTTTGGTGCATCGAAGCTATAACTAAAGTTTTAGTTTAACAACTAAATTTTTAGTTTTGGGAAAAAATTTTGAGTTTGTCTTGCTTGGTTTAACTTATTTTGCAGCAAATCCGTTTAGATGGCTGATAATATAATTGAGCTTAAGCATGTAAATATTTACCAGAGTGGAAGCCCGATCTTACAAGATGTAAACCTATCGGTGAGAAAAGGCGAATTTGTTTATCTCGTTGGAAAAACCGGCACCGGTAAATCCAGTTTGTTAAAAACAATGTATGGCGAATTACCACTGACTGAAGGAGAAGGCACAGTAAATGGATTCGATCTCCGAAAACTGGATTGGAAAAAAGTTCCTTACCTGCGTCGAACTCTTGGTGTTGTGTTCCAGGATTTCCAGTTATTGACGGATAGAAATGTAAATGAAAACCTGCGATTTGTTCTTACTGCAACAGGGTGGACTGATAAAAAACTGATGGACGAAAAAATATCAGATGTTTTAGATAAAGTAGGGTTGCGAGCCAAAGGTTTTAAAATGCCATTTGAGTTGAGTGGTGGTGAGCAACAAAGGGTAGATGTGGCAAGAGCTTTACTTAATTCCCCGAAATTAATATTAGCAGATGAGCCAACTGGTAATCTTGATCCTGAAACCTCTGACGAGATCATGAATCTTTTATTCCATATTGCAAAAGATTTTGGTACAACAGTAGTAATGGCAACGCATGATTATATTGTCGTACAAAAATTTCCGGCAAGAATGATACGTACAGAAAGAGGAAGAGTAATTGATAATGCTACCATATCAATTGAATAAGTTGCCGTGCATTTGCTTTATTATTAAAAATTTGACCTAATAATCTTTTCCTGAGATTTATCTCCTCTTCTCCAAATGAATGATGATAAAGTTGAGTTATGATTGATGCTATTGCATGGCTCGTGTTACCCATATGACAAGCATCTTCCAAACCCGAACCTTCTACTGCTTCATCGTTGACAACACAATGCCTGCCATTAAAAAGCGCATTGATCAGTTTAAGTTTTATTCCCGTTTTATTAAAAGATGGCAATACATGAATTTGAGCTTTTGAGATCAGGTCATTTAATTCTGCATCAGAAGGATTGCTCACAATACTTGCATTTTTATTTTTTTCAACTTTCCTGATCAAGCGTTTTGACGGATCTTTTCCCGTAATAATAAATGGAACTTTTGCCAATGAAAAAACCTTATCAAGTAACCACACAACAGCCTTTTCATTTTCTGACACTGATAAGTTGCCATGATATAGGCAATAAGTACCGATCCCCTCAACGCTATTTACCTGGGTATAGGGAACAAAAACCGGCAAATAGCTGATCATATTTTTGTCTAATTCTTCGCGATAAAAAATTGCATCGTTATTGGATACAGACACAATCGGCAATTCTACCGGCAGTTTTTTTTCATACTGCTTCAGAAATATACTTTCATTTAAAAAATATATCTTCTTAAAAAGATTCTTTTCACTTTGAAACAGTTGGCTGTAATAAAAGAACTCAACATTATGAAGTCTTAAAATAACTTTCCTTCCATCATCTAGCAGTTGCCGTAAAAAGGCAGTGCAATGAATTCCTTCCATTAAAATTGGATGATCATCTTTAAGCAGATTTTCGAGCAACGATCTATTTTCTCTCGATTTTACTATATAAGGCTTGGTGATAGAAATGCTTTTCCATTTTGATAACCTCTTATAATAATTCACTTCGTCACAATACTTATTCAATTCATCTTGCCGGCCTCTTCCATAATTAAAACAATGAAGTTTGATCTTAATACCTTCATCATACAACGCTTTGAGCTTATAAAAAAGATCGACCACGCCACCATAATCGGCAGGCCATGGCACATCGTGACAGATAATATGAAGCGTTTTATCGTTACTCATTAAATACTTCCTTGTAAAAATCAAGCAACTTATCTTTCTCTTTTTGCCAGTTCAATTCTTGTTTTGCTATTAAACAATTTTGCTTCAACTGGGAATAAAGCTCTTTGTTATGAAATAACTTTTTTACCGCATTCGATATTGTTTCTGGATCAAGGTCATCGATCAATTCCGCTAGTTTAAATTGGTCATTTATTCTTTTGTATTCAGGATAGTTCATTGTCACCTGCGGAATGGCTGCATGAATGTAATCAAAGAATTTGTTGGAAAGAGATAAGTATTGATTGAGTCCTGTTCTTTCAAACGGGTTGATAGCAATGTAAGCTTGAGCTGTTCTTTTTCTTAGTTCTTCAGGGGAAAGCATTCCAAAAAAGATCACTTTTTCCTGCAGATGATTCGAATTGACAACTGATCTCATTTCGTCCATAAAATTTCCATTTCCACAAACCCAAAGTTTAGCATGCACATTTTTCATTGCAAAAGCAAGCTTATCAAGTCCGCGACCTTTGTTCACCGCTCCCTGGTAAAGTATTACATCTTCAGATACTACTTGTTCAGTTGATTCGTTAAGTATTGGCATATTACGAATTACTTTATAATTAGCATTGTAATTCTTTTTAAATTCTTCTGCAAGGCTATCACAGACCGTGTAGCCGTTTTTAAATCTTGGTATCATTCTTTTTTCAATCTTATGCCAGAAGCGATAGATATTCGGACGATTCACAACTTCATCAAGTTGTGAAAAATATTCATGAGCATCGTAAACACGTTTAATTCCTTTCAATTTAGAAATATAGTAAACGGGCAGTATGGTGTCAAGATCAATGGCACAAATACAATCCATCTTTTTAAAAAGAAGAAAAAAGAAAAGCCGGATATTAAATTCGCTATAAAATAGCTTTCCTTTATTGAACCAGCATTTTATCCGTTTTTGTTTGTAATTAGTACTTGAAAGTGGAAGAGAGGTTTTTAATTTTCTTCCAATGAGCAACACATCATAACCAGCATCTGCGAGTGACCCGCAAATGCGCTGCATTCGCTGATCGTAGTTAAGATCATTTGTTACCGTAAATACTAATTGCTTCACGTCTCTCAAATATAAAAGAAAAAGTCCCGCTTCAGGCGGGACTTTGATATGTGTGAAAAGTTTTTTATTGCATTTGCATATCACTACCATTCATTCCTTCTCTTTCACCTTTCAGGTTTTTGCGTTTGAAAAGATTCGGATCGAACTTACCAAATCTCCAGTTGAAGTTCAGGCGAATAAGCTGTGGGTCACGACGACGGAATACATCTTGTGTGAAATATTGCGACTCTGAATGTGTGTAAGAACGACGGGTTCTGAAAACATCACTCACATTAAGTGAAATAGAAGCAGCTTTGTTCTTCATAAATTCATATTTAACACCCATGTCCGCATAGTAATTTGAACGAACATATCCCTGTGCAGATGATGAAGGGCCAAACATCATTCCCATACCACCACCACCGCCACCACTTCCTCCCGGAGGAAGTACAGTTTTGGAATTATATACTGCTGTTAACTGGAAAGAAAAATTCTTAGGGAGCTTGAAACTATTATTCAACTTTCCGAACCAGCTTGCAAATTGATCCTGCTCTGGTTGATTTGGATCATCGATATTGATCTTTGAGGTATACAGGTTCAGGTTAGAAGTAAGATCCCACCATTTTGTTATTTTGTTTTTCATCGTCAGCTCAAGACCTGTTACATAGCTTGAGTTTGCATTTATGAAAGTTGTGACTACTCGTTCTATGCTATCGATAACTTCTTTTTGTCCCTGGTAACTGGTGATCAGGTTGTCTGTGTGTTTATAATAAAGGGAAGCAAGGAAATTATCCTTATTCTTTTTAAATATCTTCTGGTAAGACAATTCAAATGAATTTGTAAACTCTGGTTCAAGGTCTGGATTACCTTTTCTATAGTTAAGAAAGTCAGACTTATCAACAAATGGCGACAACTGGAAGAAGTTCGGACGATTGATCCTCCTCGTATAATTAAGTTGCAATTCCTGTTCTTTTTTTAACTTTTGGCTTAAGAAAACACTTGGAAAAAAGCTAAGCGGAAAAGTATTGCTAAATGATTCATTTGTTTTTACCAGGTCACCATCATAACCTGAGCTTTCAACTCTAAGACCAACCTGGTATCCGAAAGATTTTATCTGGTTTGTATAAGTTGTATAAGCAGCCAAAACATGGTCCTGAGCTATATAATCGACATCTGAACTCGGCAGAAGTATCGGCTTTCCGGTAGCTGGATCAAAATAATAAAATGCAGTAGAGCTGTTTGCTTTATTAAAAGCTGCTCTAATACCCATTTCTATTTTTGATTTATCCTTAAGAGGGTTCACAAAATCAGTTTGAACTACCAAACTTTCACCCGTGCTGGAAGTGTTTTGTTGCTGATCAAATTCACGTGTCAGAACACCTGAAGGGTAATCATAATAATCCGTATTGATAAGACTCTCATTTATGTTCTTTCTTTTATTATACGTCGCGTCTGCTGTCCACTCTTTACCTGCTTTAGGAAAATTATGTTTGAAACTTAACTGTGCACCTCTGAATTTGAAATCACCTTCTGAATTTGTCAATCTTTCGAGGTAAGAAGTTTTCTTTACTGAATAAAAAGAGTCTACTAATAGCTTACTAATTGATTCCGGAGCGAAGCTACCATTACCAATATTCGTGTTGAAAGAAAGTGTATTCCTGTTATCAATAAAATAATCCATGCCAGCTCTGAAAAACTGGAAGTTACCTTCCATTTCACCTCTGTCATCCTGATGCATGAAAGTGTTTGGCTGATCAAGAATATTGTACCTATCAGTATAACCAGTGCTTATAGACTTACGTTGATTATAATTGGCGCTACCGAAAACATTTACTTTGTTTTGACGAAGACTAAAATCAGCTCCCAGGCCAATTTTTGCTCTTGAGTCAATGCTTGAACGAACGCTACCGTTGTAGCCAACTTTCTTATTTTTCTTTAGAACAATATTTAAGATACCAGAAGTACCTCCAGATGCATCATATTTTGCTGAAGGATTCGTGATGATCTCAACTGATTCGATTGCATCAGCAGGTATCTGCTCAAGTTGCATTGTTGTTGGACGACCATCAACAAAAATTTGAGGTGAGTTATTACGAAGTGTAACATTCCCATCCAGGTCAACTGAGAGAGATGGAACATTTTTCATAACATCAACTGCAGTGCCACCTGCTGCTATTACATCTTTCTCTACATTATATATTTTCTTGTCAATTCCTAATTGAAATTGAGGTTTAGAACCAACTACTGTCACATTACCTAATACTTGTGCATCTACTTCCATTTTTATGTTACCAAGATCTTTATCAATGGCATTTAACATAGCACTCATATCGCCACCACCCATTTTCATTTCAAAACCGGCGTTTTGTTCTATCGGTTTAAAACCAATAGCAGTAATTTTTAATTTAGATTGTCCAAAAAGAGGAATGTTTTCCAAAGTAAACTCACCGTTTGCTTTTGTAAGCATACCGGCGATTATTACATCTTTTCTTTTCTTGGTAGCTGTATCCATCCGACTTTGCACCAAAGTAACTGAAGCTGCTTCCACAGGTTTACCGCTTTGAGCTTCTACGATTTTTCCGTACATACGACCGCTCATTTGTTGTCCATTTCCGGCACCTCCGGGCCTCTGCGTCATTGGATTCTGAGCAAATAAACAAAAGCTGGTAAGGTTTAATAAAAAAATGAGAACTAACTTATTCATTTTGCGAGTTTTGAGATTAGACGTGCAAAGGTCTTTTAACCTTCTCTAAATGTCATTTTTATATGACAAAAGGCATAAAGGCTGTTATAAAAGGATATAGCCCGTGATGGTAACCTTAATTAACTATTTAGGCAAAAAATAGGTGATCAATACCTGTATAATACCGATAAAAAAGCCAATGACACCACCTAGAATTTCAACAAGCCTGAACTCTTTGCTCATTATCTGGTATAAAATGGCTTCCAGTTTGTCAGATGAAAATGCAGAGACTTTTTCGATCACAATTTTTTCCAGGTCCAGTTCATGTTGTAAATGACCAGCATAGCTTTTCATTAATTGCGGAAAAAGAATTTCCAATTCTTGCATAAAGGTCTTTTTCAACGATCTGATCGTTCTATCACCAATAAACAAACTCAAAAAAGGCATTTCATCACTCAATTTATTTCGCAGAAAGTTATCAACATGTGACTCGATCATGGGCATAAGTTTCTGCAAGTTTTCTCGGTCAGTTATTTTTTGCTGAATGTCTTCAAATGAGAGAAACTCTTCACTTATCATTTTGCCTAGTTTTTCAGCAAAGATTTTTTGACGTTTTGGAAAAATTCCATGAAAAGTAATTCCAAGTATACGTTTTGGTTCTTTTGGATGAAAAAGCATTTTTATGGCAACCCAGTTTGTGAACCAACCAATAAATGCTGATATCAAGGGAATAATGAAAAGTTGAATTAACATAGAGTAATTCATCAAGATGTTTGGACAAAGAAATAGAAACATGCACTCGGTTCAAAATCTCATTTTGGACACAAGTGCGAATTATTTATTTTTGCCGTCGCTTAAAAACGGTGGTCATAGCTCAGTTGGTTAGAGCATCAGATTGTGGTTCTGAGGGTCGTGGGTTCGAGCCCCATTGGCCACCCAAATAAAAAACCTTCTGTAAGCAGAAGGTTTTTTATTTTCATTCTATTCACCATTCATCAAAAAGCTCTGTTAAAAGGGATTGTACGTAAGAAAACCCATGTTTTTGCGTTATTTTTACGATGGTGATAAAGCCGATAAATTAAAATGATAAAGCTGATTAATTATATGACAAACTTCAAAAGATTACCAATCCTGATTATTATCCTGCTTATAGCAGGTGTGTTTTTTGCCGGCTCCGTGAAAAAAGAAGTTGATCCACCCGGTAAGTACGAAAAAATATTGCACAATGTTACTGATATGTTGAAGGAAGCTCACTACAGCCCTAAGCTTATTGATGACAGTTTTTCTAAAAAGATCTTTTACAAATACTTTGAAGTGATCGATCCAAATAAAAATATTTTCCTGAAAGAGGATATTGAAGCCCTTAGAAAATACGAGTTTAAGATCGATGACGAAATGAAAGGTGCCGATGTTGAATTTTTCAAAGCAGTCAGCCAGGTGTTCAATAAAAGAATGGAAGAGGCTGCTTTGATCTATAAAGACATTTTAAGCAAGCCTTTTAATTATTCAACTGATGAATACTACAATGGCGATCCGGAAAAAACAAAGTTTCCAGCAAATGAAGCAGAAAGAAAAGAGAACTGGAGAAAAACACTCAAATACCAATCCCTTGACAGGTATGTTGACCTTATCGAAACAAGAGAAAAAAATAAAACCAATGAAGGCTTCAAAGTAAAAAACAATGAAGAGTTAGAAATAGAAGCAAGGGAAAAAGTGGGTAAGACGATGGAAAGAACATTTGAAAGATATCGTTTCAAATTTTCTGATGATGATAAGTTCAATTTGTTTGTAAGCATTATTACAAATGCAATGGATCCACATACAGAATTTTTCCCGCCCGTAGATAAGAGATATTTTGATGAACAGATGAGTGGTCGTTTTTTTGGTATTGGCGCATCACTTGTATATGATGAAGGGAATATCAAGATAAATACATTGGTTGCAGGAAGCCCGGCCTGGAAAAGTGGAGAAGTACAGGTAGGGGATGTAATATTAAAAGTTGGCCAGGGTAAAGAAGAACCTACAGAGCTTACAGGTTTTGTAGTAGAAGATGCAGTAAAACTCATTCGTGGTAAGAAAGGAACTGATGTTAAGTTGACTTTGAAAAAGCAAGATGGTTCTGTAAAAGTGGTTACATTGGTTCGTGATGAGATCGTACAGGATGAATCATTTGCTAAAAGTGCCATCATCAACAACGGCAATTCAAAGCTAGGTTACATTTATCTTCCTGAGTTTTATGCAGACTTTGACAGGCCAAACGGTGCCCGTTGCTATATCGATGTTGCCAAAGAGATCATTAAGCTGAAAGAAGATAAAGTGGATGGTATCATCATGGACCTTCGTAATAATGGAGGGGGTTCACTTTATGATGTTGTACAAATGGTTGGCCTTTTCATTGACAAGGGTCCCGTGGTACAGGTAAAAGATCGTGATGGAAAACCGAATATTCTTGAAGATAAAAATCGTGAAGTACTATATGATGGCCCACTTACTGTAATGGTAAATGAGTTCAGTGCATCAGCTTCAGAGATTTTTGCTGCAGCTATACAGGATTATGGTCGCGGGGTGGTTATTGGCAGCACTACAACCTATGGCAAAGGAACCGTTCAACGTAACCTCGGTCTTGATCCCGAGTCTGGCTTTATGAATTCTAATTCAGACCTGGGAACTATTAAGTTGACTTTACAAAAATTTTATAGAGTAAATGGCGGATCAACCCAATTAAAAGGTGTTGCATCTGATATAGTATTACCAGATAATTATGAGTATTTAAAATTCCGCGAGAAAGATGATCCGGATGCTTTGCCATGGGATGAGATCAAAAATGCATCGATCAATAACTGGAGACCAGGTTATGAACTCGCTACAATTCAGAAATTAAGTGAATCAAGATTGCAAAACAATAAAGCATTCAGGCTAATAAAAGAAAATACAGAATGGCTTGCAAAACAAAATGACAGGGAATATCCGTTGAATTTTGAAAAATACCAGAAAGAACAAAAAGCGATCAGATCTACAGTTCGTCAAATTGAAGCCTTGAAAAAATTAGAAGGAGAGATGGATGTAAACTCGCTTCCTCAGGATGCAAACAGGTTTACCTACGATAAAGGCAAACAAGATCGTTTTGATCAGTGGATAAAGAATCTTCGTAAAGATATTTACATTGACCAGGCTGCAAGAGTAACAGCCGACATGGTACAGCAAAAGAATCTTGTTCAAGGTAAAGCTGATGAGGTCAAAAAACCTTTCTAATAAAAATGTTTGAAATGTATTAAGAGACCCCGACGATGTCGGGGTTCTTTTTTTACAAATATCTTTCTTTAATGATCTTGCAATGATGATTGACATGCCCTGCAAGAATATAGCCGATCCCCAAGACATAAGTAGAACTTTCGCTTGCGACTCCTGAAGATTCTAACTGATCTTTATCAAATGACGCAAACATAGCTTCGTTTGCTTTACGTAACGCTGCAAATTCCTCTACCATATCATTCCAGTTTCTCTTATCAGCTTTTGCTGTTTGCGCAAAGAGATTTTCATCAAAGCCGGGCAGAGGAGTATCGTCTTTTCTCGCAAAACGAAGTGCACGGTAAGAAAATACTCTTTCACCATCAAGCATGTGTTGCACCACTTCCTTTACCGTCCATTTGCCTTCTGCATATTGATGATCGTATTTTTCTTTTGGGATCGATTTCAAAAGCTCAAACAAATTTTTCGTACTACTTTTCAGGCCAGCAATTAGATCATCTTCTTTTACTGTGCTGATATATCCATGATAAAATTGAGGCACACGGGAAAGATCGGGACGAGGCATACTTAATTCTTTAAAGGTTTAAAAAGTTTTGGGGTTTAAAGGTAAACATGAATTGAATTATAAAAGCCAATTCATGAAATGCTGTCATCTTAATTTTTATATTCTAGTATCGTTCTTACTTCGTTAGCAATTATAACCAACCCATAAGTATCGGGTTCGTTAGCTTTATATTTCTTGTCGTCTACATAACGTAAAGGAGTAAAAAATTTATCTTCTTCTTCCGGGCCGGTATAACCTACAAGAAACACTTTATTCCTAAAAGCAAGATCGCCAATATTAGTCTTTAGAAGTGACGAGCCATCAAGAATAAAAAAATTTTCCAAGTTTCGTTTGTAAGCAATATCAACTCTTTTATTGGGTTTTATTTGTGAAACAAAATCAGGTTTCCAATATTTAATGATCTTTAGTGCCAATGATTCATGCAACTGTCCTTTGACTTCTTGCAATGGAATTGTTGTGGTTATTAAACCCATTCTTTCTTCATAGTGCAATATGCCCAAATCGGAAACAAGATCAGTAAATATTGAATCTGATCTGTTCCATGTGCCGTCCGGGTTAATGCTATACACCAAAATATCATTTTTGATTTTCTTTAATGCACCAATCAGGATCGAGTCTTCTGCAGCACTTTTGGGGTTTTTAAAAGCTACATCAATGGCTATTACCACAGGATTTAAACTATCAAGTTTCAATAAAACTTTTCCAATAAATGATCTATCTCCTTGTTCAATATTGACCAAAACAATATCAGGATCAATGCTGGCAGTTGCGACCGAAGGAGAACTGCATTTTGACAGGAATAAAAGAAAACATGAAAGGATAATCGAAAATCTGATCATAGAAAATGATGAGTATAAATATACGTAGCAAACTTTACTATAGCTTAAATAAAAAACCTCCGCAGTATTTGCGAAGGTTTTCAAGTTTATTTATCTTAAGATCAGAATGCTTTCATTTGATTTCCTGCTTGTCTTTCACCCTTTAATGTTGATGCCAGTTTAAGCGCTTCATAAGCATTTACTATACCACCAGTTTTTGAAATTTCTTTAAGTGTTGTCTCTTTATCACTGCCTGGCTCTATCACTTTTAATGAAGCTGGAGGAGTTACTGCAGATTTTTCAATACAATATTTCACCTGTTCTGCGCTTAGATTAGGATAGTACTGCAATATCAATGCTGCAATTCCAGCTACAACTGGTGAAGCCATACTTGTTCCTTGCTGATTTTCATAACCATTTTCAGGAACCGTTGAATATATTTTCATTCCAGGTGCAAATACATCAACCGATTTTCCATAGTTAGAAAAATAGGCTACAATGGAATTATATGGAACTCCGTCATGTATTTGTGGAATCGTCATATCGCTGCTGGCACCAACAGTTATCCAGTTTTTAGCTGATGTGCCATCCAAAAAATTATTATTGGGAAAATGTATCATTGAATCGGCATTAAAATTCTCATTGCCGGCAGCAGATATCAATAGAACGCCTTTACTTTCCGCATATTTCACAGCTTCATCAACCCATTTTTTATCAGGAGAAAAATATTTGCCGAAACTCATATTAATAACTTCAGCGCCATTGTCAACAGCATATCTTATTCCAAGTGCAACATCCTTATCATATTCATCACCATCCGGAACTACACGAACTGACATGATCTTTACATTATCAGCTACGCCATCCATTCCTTTCTTATTATTACGTTTTGCAGCAATGATCCCCGCAACGTGAGTGCCATGCATTGAGGAAAGATTATTGGGAACATATAAATTTCCATTACCATAATAACGGTCATTAATATCACTATAATTATCCTTTACTATATCCTCCCGGTATGCTGGAGGTGCCTTCTCTTTTGCATCAGCTTTATCTTGCTCAAGGTCCAGATACTCCTTAAAGCCATCCATAAACTCCTTGTTGGTAATATCCATCATATTATTTGCCTGCATAAGATCAAGCATCGCCATTTGGGACATTTTTATCTTTTCAGTTGGAGCAGCAAATTTTTCCAATTCCTTACCCGTATATACGGGTTTACGTAATGCTCCTTGCAGAACAGAATCGGCTTTTAAAAGATTAGTATATGCCTTGCGCATAAAAACAAGTTCAAGAGAACTCAAACTTTCACCTTTGAATAATTCTTCTTTTGCTTTAAGCCACATTTCATACAGGTAAAGATCATCCTTGCTTAAAGTTTGCTTATCTATTTGTTTACCATCAAATTTTGATTTGTAAGCATAGTAAACCCGATCTCTTTCAAGAGAAGTTTTGGTTACATTTTTACCATCTGCTCCTCCAAGAAAATTCCATCCATACATATCATCCACGTAGCCGTTTTTATCATCATCTTTTCCATTACCAGCTATTTCTATTGGGTTTCGCCAAAGAACCTCCTTAAGATCTTCCTGTGCCGTATCTATACCACCATCAAGAACTGCTACAATAACAGTCCTGCTTTTCTTTCCTTTTACAAACTCGTATGCTTTATCCAAACTGATGCCCCATGCACCACTGGTAGCAGGATCTTGCAAGTGCCATCCATTGGGTACAGCCTGCTTTACACTGTTTTGACCAAAGCTCGTAATTGTAAACAGTGTCAAAACCATCATGATCACAAAGCCTCTTGAAATTCTATTCATTTTTGTTTGATTTTAAATACAAATATTAATAAAGAAGTAAGAAATAGTTAAACCATCCATAGAATTTTGGTAAACCCTTACAAAGAGATGAGCTTTATATGACAATAAAAGAGCCAGAAAAAAACCTCCCGGTTGCATTGGGAGGTTTTTAACTCATTAATTATTTCTCAATTTTAGTTCTACCCTTCGGTTAAGTGCTCTTTCCTGTTCGGTTTTGCCATCATTTAACGGTTTAGTTGGCCCAAAACCCTGTGCCGTCAATTTTGAAGGGTCAACACCTTTTTTAATCAGGTAATTCTTCACTGTTTCTGCTCTTTGATTTGATAGTTTCATGTTTGCATTAAAATTACCGTCATTACTTGTATGGCCTTCAATGTCAAGCATAAGCTCTGGTTGTTTTATAAGTAATTCTGCAATGTCATCCAGCGCTTTTTCCGATTCAGACAACAGATCCGCTTTTCCAAACTTAAACTGGACCTTTCTTGCTGCATATTCAACTTTTTGGGTCATTTCTTTTTTGATCTCGGGACAACCATTGTTTTCCTTCAAACCCGGTTCACTTATACATTTATCTTCTTCATCATTTACTCCGTCACCATCAGTGTCTGGAATTGGACATCCATTGTAACGAGCAAGACCAGGAACCGTTGGACATTTATCATCTTCATCATTTATTGTATCCTTATCCGTATCTGGAATAGGACAGCCTTCATATTTCGCAATTCCTGCTACTGTCACACATTTATCCAATTCATCATTGATCCCATCTTTATCAGTATCCGGAATAGGGCAACCTTCATACTTGGCAAGACCCGATACAGTTATACATTTATCAGTTTTATCAGCAATACCATCCGCATCGGTATCAGGGCAACCTTGTGTAACAAGTGGGCCGGGGTCAGTAACACATGAATCTTCTTTGTCAGTTATGCCGTCTCCATCAGTATCTTTTGGTTTATCTTCTAATGAAACAGGTTTGCCAATAAAAATACCAAGCGTTATTCCATATACCTGGTTTTTAAAACTTCCATCATATGTAGAAGCAGTGTACATATCAGTAAGGCCTCGACTAAAGTTGCCTTCAATAAATAACCCTTTGAATTCAATACCAGCTGTTCCGTTAACACCAAGATCAAATGTTTTATATTTTCCCGGACCATCACCAACTGGTAAGTCATCATTCTCTACTGTTTCAAATTTGCCGGACTTCAGATAAGTTTCTTTCTTTTCAAATCCATTATAGAAGAATGATAAGTAGGGGCCGCCACCCAAAAAGAATTTTGCTTTTTGACCAATTGGAATTTTATAAACAAGATTCAATGGAATATCAATGTAGTTGATAAATTGTTTTGCATCTATGCTGAAGTAATTGTAAACAGCAGTATCATAATTGCTGTAGAATTTTCTTCCTTTGTTATAAAACAAAACTCCCGGTTGAGCATAAAATTTTGATTTAACACCAAGCTGCAGATCGGCAATAAAACCAAAATGTGCACCTGTACGGTTGCTATACCCGCTTTCAATTTCTGACCAGTTAGGCAAATCGTTGGTTTCAACAATTGTAGAGGAATGGGCGCCGCCAGCTAGGGCTATTCTTAATTGGGCATTTGAAATTTGCCAGGAAATAAGCAGTATTGCCGCGAGAAGTAATGATTTTTTCATCGGATGATTTTTCATAGATATTGACTGATATTCAACGTACAAAGGTTGAAAATATTTCATAGAAATCATATCTTTCTATGAATATGAAAGGTTTATGCTTAAATATCAAACTTTATACCCTGTGCCAGCGGAAGATTGTTGCTGAAATTGATGGTATTCGTCTGTCTACGCATATAATTTTTCCAGGCATCACTGCCACTTTCACGACCACCGCCGGTCTCTTTTTCACCCCCAAAAGCGCCACCGATCTCGGCTCCACTAGTTCCTATGTTAACATTGGCAATTCCACAATCACTTCCGGCTACTGAAAGGAATTGTTCAGCTTCGCGAAGGTTCAAAGTCATTATTGCGGATGATAGACCTTGTGGCACTCCATTTTGAATAGAAATTGCATCATCAACGATTTTATATTTTAGTAAGTAAAGAATAGGTGCAAAGGTTTCGTGCTGTACAATTTTATATTCAGGTTTTACTTCAGCAATACATGGTTTTACATAACAACCGCTTTCAAAACCATCGCCACTTAATACACCGCCTTCAACAATAAATTTTCCACCTTCTTTTTTACATTCTTCAATCGCCGTCTCATACATTTTCACTGCGTCTTTATCGATCAAAGGACCTACATGATTATTTTGATCAAGAGGGTTTCCGATGTTCAACTGAGAATAAGCGGCAACTAATTTTTGTTTTACATTTTCATATACATCGTCATGAATGATCAACCTTCTTGTTGTTGTACATCTTTGTCCTGCAGTACCAACAGCCCCAAACAATGCACCTCGTATCGCCATATCAATATCTGCATCCTTTGAAATAATAATCGCATTATTACCGCCTAATTCAAGCAATGCTCTTCCTAACCTTGCACCAACTGCTGCACCAACAGCTTTTCCCATTTTTGTAGAGCCTGTTGCTGATAGAAGAGGTATCCTTGGATCGTTTGACATCCATTCACCAACATCACGACCACCAATGATCAATGAAGAAACGCCTTCGGGCACATTATTTTTTGCAAACACTTCTGCGATTATATTTTGACAAGCAACCCCACATAGTGGAGTTTTCTCTGAAGGTTTCCAAATACAAACGTCACCGCAAACCAATGCAAGCATACTGTTCCAACTCCACACAGCAACCGGGAAATTAAATGCAGAAATAATTCCAACGATTCCCAGCGGATGCCATTGCTCATACATGCGATGACCGGGACGTTCACTATGCATGCTTAATCCATAAAGCTGTCTTGATAATCCAACAGCAAAATCGCAGATGTCGATCATTTCCTGCACTTCGCCATAGCCTTCCTGTAAACTTTTACCCATTTCATAGGAAACAAGTTTGCCTAATGGTTCTTTATATTTCCGTAATGCTTCACCTACTTGTCTTACAATTTCTCCTCTTTGCGGCGCAGGGGTCAATCGCCATTTTTTAAAAGCAGCTTCTGCTGTTTGGATTGTTTTTTCATAACTGTCTTTGTCGGCTGCAATAACAGAACCTATCAATTTGCCATCAACAGGAGAGAAGGATTGAATTTGCTTACCGTTTGAGGATAACCAATTTAAACCTGTACCAGCACCGTTATTATTTTCTTTTATGCCTAATGATTTTAGAAATTCCATAAGTTTTGTGAATTAAAGCAAAGTTCTGCTATTTATTCTAAAAGATTGCGCTGAAATAAAATGCCGGGCGAAAACCTGGCATCTATTGATCAATATGAAATAGTTAATACGTTACAGAAAAATATCCTTCTGTTAATTCAGTATTCAATGTAGGATTTAATAATGCTTCAGCATGAAAATTAAAATTCCCTCTTATACGTCTTGTTGTAGTGTTATGTGAGAGGATCGTAAGTGTGCCACTCATTGCACCTTGTGAATGATTAGGATCTGTGTCCGGATTATAAAGCCCGAGATAGGTTGCTCCGAAAAGATCGAATGTATAACTGCCTGGTGTAACATTAGCCGGCATAAATATACCAACCGACTTTGTAGCATCAACACTTGTTCCTGTAACTACGATTTGCGGATTTAATGGTGGTGCTGCCGGAGTTTTGCTTCCAAGAACTGTAGGTGGCACCCATAATGTACCAGCTATCTTTACTCTAAATGTATCTGTAGCAGCACCGGGCGGCAGGGTAGTGGTATATGGTAAATTGGTGAAACTTCCTTCTGTCAAAGTTTTTTGTGCGCCGTCCATTTGCCTGAACACTCTAAATGCAAATGTGCCGCTGATCCTTTTATTGGTAACATCAATTGATGTAATATTTACAAAGCCACCTGCATCACCGGGGTTTATTCCCTGGTTTGTTGTAAAGTTTACTGCATTTGCAAGATTGCTGTCAGTATAAGATGCGGCATTCATTGAATTATTATCGAGTGTATAATTATGAACACCTGAATCTGTTAATGTGATCGCCAAATATTTTCGGTCCGTACTTCTTCCTCCAATACTGATCAAACCTAGCATCCTGGAAGCACCTTCGACAGAGTTAGCCACCCATTGTGTGCCATCGATCTTTGCCTTTAAATTACCAGTTGCGGCGGGAGGATTATTATTCTGAATGATGCTCGGATCGACTTCTTTCTGGCAAGAGCCAAAAAGAAATACTGCAGATAATACAACCAGGCTATGCAATAAACTTTTCATCATACGGTATGTTTAGATTATAGTTAACGGATCTTTCGAGATTTTAGAATCGTAAAAATAAAAAAATAAATTATCAATACTGCTCATTTTCGTTAGGAAAAGATCTTCCTTTTACATCACCGATGTATTGCTGAACAGCTTTCGTTACTTGTTCATTTAAATTTAAATACTGGCGAAGAAATCTTGGTTTGAATTCAGTATTGATCCCAAGCATATCATGCATTACCAATACTTGCCCATCGCAATGCATGCCTGCGCCGATGCCAATTGTAGGTATGTGCAGACTTTCAGTTACCTCTTTGGCAAGTTCAGCAGGTATTTTTTCAAGAACAATAGCAAAACAGCCTGCTTTCTCCAACAATTTTGCATCTCTTCGCAGTTTATTGGCTTCATCAGCTTCTTTTGCACGAACAGTGTATGTTCCGAATTTATAAATTGATTGTGGTGTTAATCCTAAATGTCCCATTACCGGTATTCCCGCTGATACAATTCTTTTTACTGAATCGATCACTTCTTCACCACCTTCCAGTTTTACTGAATGAGCACCAGTTTCTTTCATAATACGGATGGCAGAAGCCAGTGCGATATCAGAATTAGATTGATAAGAGCCGAATGGAAGATCGACAACAACAAGGCAACGATTTACACCGCGAATAACTGAAGAAGCATGATAGATCATGTGATCAAGAGTAACGGGAAGCGTTGTCTCATGCCCTGCCATTACATTGGAAGCCGAATCACCAACAAGTATAATATCAATACCGGCATTATCTATAATTCTTGCAAAAGAAAAATCATATGCAGTAAGCATGCTGATCTTTTCTCCTGCAGTTTTCATTTTCTGCAAAGTGTTCGTTGTTACTTTCTTTACTTCTTTATTTACCGACATATTCTGTAGTTAAAATTCATCCTCCTAAAAGTATATCCATTTTTACTCCTAATCCAAAAAATCAAGTCAATCGTGGTTCTTTAACTTCTTCATAAAGCGTATGTATCAATCCATCCGCTAAACCGATCTTAGGAATATAGATCTCTTCAGTATCGGCCCAGCGCATTACGTTGATATAAATAAGAAGAGCAGGAACGATCACATCAGCACGGTCTTCACGTAAATGATAAAGAGTCATGCGTTGATTAACCGATAAATTGCTGAACTCTTTAAAATAATCCCTCAATAGGTCAAGCCCTAATGGCTTTCCTTCTTTTCGTTTTGAAAGAGAAAATATTTTATTGATGTTTCCGCCTGAACCAATTGCAGTCACATGATGATAGCCCTTTGTTTTTTCTTTGATGAATTCTTTCATCTCATCCCAAGTCGCTTCACTTACCTGGTTCTTCAGTAAACGGATAGTACCTATATTGAATGATTCTTTAAATACTAATTTACCATCCGTGAAAAATGTAAGTTCAGTACTACCACCACCAACATCTATATAGAGATAAGATTCTTCCTTGGTCATATTTTCGGCAATATGATTTTCATAGATCAATGAAGCTTCTTCTTGCCCTGAAATGATCTTTATTTCTATACCAGTCTCGGTTTTTACTTTACGAATAATATCGGCACCATTTGTAGCATCACGCATTGCTGAAGTAGCACAGGCTTTCACATGCTTCACTTCATAAACATCAAGAAGGAGCTTATAGCTCTTCATTGTTTTAATAATCTTTTCTACTTTATTCGAAGGAATTTCGCCTTTATCAAAAACTTCAAAGCCTAGTCGCAAAGGTGCTCGAACAAGCGCTGCTTTAATAAATTCGGGGTTGCCCTGTGGTCCTGTTATTACATCAGAAATAAGAAGTCGTGCTGCATTGCTTCCAATATCAATTGCTGCCAATCTCAACGTTTACGGGTGTTTGGGTTTTTTTGTAAAGATATTTATAGGTCTCAACCTGGCTTCGGATCTTTTTTTTACCTGTGTTAACATAATCGTTGCTTAACTCATTATTCAGTCTTCGTGCCTTTACATTATCATTTAATTGTATGTCGAGAATATCTTTTAACTCCTGTTTTATTTGATCATCATTAATGAGACAACTTGCTTCCACACGATGATCAAGATTCCGAACCATCCAGTCAGCCGAAGATATATAAACTTTCTCTTTGCCATTGTTATGAAATACCCACACCCGTGCATGTTCCAGGTATTCATCAACAATGCTAATAGCATTTACCGGTTTCAAATATTTTTTACTTTCAGAACGCATGCAAAAAATTCCACGAACAATCAAATTCAATTCAACACCAACTTTTGCCGCTTCATTCAGCTTCATGATAAGTGATTCATCAGAAAGCGAATTCATTTTAAGTGTCATTGCTGCCGGCTTTCCATTCTTTGCGTTCCTGATCTCTGTCTCAATATGACCAAAGATCTTTTGCCTAAGAATTTCAGGACTTGGAATTACAACCGAACAATCTTTCAAATATTGAGTGCCAAGTCTGGGATTCTCAAGAAAATTAAATATCCTGTTTATGTCATTCATTATTTCCTTGTTGCTGGTAAGCAAACAATGATCCGCATACACCCTTGCAGTACGTTCATTAAGATTGCCTGTACTTACAAAACCATATTGAACTGTTTTTTCATTCACTCTTTTTTTGATCAAACAGATCTTTGCATGAATTTTCATATCCGGGTCTCCGATCAAGACTCTTGCACCTTCCTCTTCCAAACGCTCTTTCCATTCAAGATTGGCTTCTTCATCAAATCTTGCTCTCAATTCGAGTAATACCGTTACTTGTTTTCCATTACGAACAGCATTCACCAACGCATTCATGATCTTTGATTGCGAAGCAAGCCTGTAACCTGTGACCTTTATCGTTGTTACGTCAGGATCAATAGCGGCTTCACGTAAAAGATCGATCAAAGGGCTAAATGAGTGATATGGGAAATGAAGCATTAGATCGGTCTTCATTATCACATCAGTCACCCGCTCACCTTCCTGCAATAAGGGATGATCAAAATGTCTCCGCCGTTGACCTTTTACTTTAAAAATATGTTCAGGAAATTCCATGAAGTCACGAAAATTATGAATGCGACCACCGGGAATAAGATTATCTCGTTTTGAAAGATTTAATCTCCGTATCAAATATTCCAACATACCCGGGTCCATTTCACGATCATATACAAACCGAACTGGTTTTCCTTTTTTCCGGTTCTTTAATGCTTTTTCTAATTTTTGAATAATGGAAGTATGGATATCATTATCGATATCGATCTCTGCGTCACGAGTAACTTTAAAAATGTAAGAGGAATACTGATCATAACCGAAAAAAGAAAATATCTCGGGTAGATTAAAACGAATGACATCTTCCAAAAGAATGATATGATGTTCATCCGGTCGAGGAGAAGGCAGCAATACAAAGCGATTTAACGCATTTGGAATTTCTATAAGTGCATATTTTCTTTTTAATGCACTTTCCTTTTTCCACATAACAACTGCAAGGTAAATTGATTTGTCACGAAGTGAAGGAAAATTCGGAATGCTTTCGATCATCAGCGGAATGATATTGGTGCTCACTTCATCTTCATAATACCGTGTTACAAATTCCTGTTGTTCCTTATTTAATTCATTTTCCTTGACAAGGAAGATTTTCTCGTTTTTTAATTCAGCAAAAATGTTTTCCCAGATGCGTGTAAATTCACTTTGTTGATTCAGTACCGTCATTTGAATATCATCCAGTATCTGCTGTGCATTATCTTCCAAATGCATTTTTGATTTTTCACCAACACTTACCATCCTGCGCAGCGTAGCTACACGTACGCGGAAAAATTCATCAAGGTTATTTGAAAAAATTCCAAGAAAACGGATCCTTTCTCTTAATGGAACCGTAGAATCAGCCGCTTCCTGTAACACTCTTCCATTAAATGACAGCCAGCTAACATCCCTGAAAATTGTTTTATTCTTTTTCTCCGAAGTCATAATTATCCTGATCTTATAGTGTAATTGATAAAATTAAGGAAGTGATCGGATGAAAAATATTAATTTTTAGATATAATATCGCCCTGGAAAATTGGTTCTGAATTTGAAGGAATAACTTTCTTTTTTTTATTGTATTTGGAGATCAATCCAAAACAGATCATACCTCCTAAAAGAATAATTGCTGTTTGCGCTGCCCACATCAATGTACCGGATGCAATGCCCGTTGTTTCGGGATCAAGACCATATAACCCCAATAGCTGGGCAATAAGAGCCGGATAAGCGCCAATACCTCCGGGTGTTAAAATGATACCAACCGTTCCAACAACTAATGCGGCAAGCCCACCCGACAAACCAAGATCTTGTGTTTCTCTTAGTGCATACAAACCCGCAGTAGAAGCCCACCAATACATTGTCCATATCAATACACTATGAAAAATAAACCAGCCTTTATGCTCAAGATTATTGATGCTTGAAAGACCATGCAAAATATTTTTAATTGATTTTTTTATACGGGCGATGATGTCTATATGACCAAACTTCTTTAGAACGATATAAAGTAGGATAAGAAATAAAATGAAGCCGCCTAATGCGATCATTAATTTTTGAGTTGAAAGATGCCCTGTTTTATCATAAAAAAATTCTTTTGCTAAACCCTCCATCATTTGTCCGAAAATGTCTCCTTGTACAATTAGTGCCGAAATAAAAACTATGATAAGACAAACCAGGTCGACAGCTCTTTCAATCAGGATCGTACCGATCAATTTATCGACTCTTAATTTTTCATAACGAGCCAACAAAGTACATTTAAAAACTTCACCTAACCTCGGTACTCCGGAATTTACTAAGTAACCGATCATGACAGCAGCAAATACATTAAAATTGGAAGGCTTGTAGCCAAGAGGTTCCATTAAAAGTTTCCATCGGATTGCACGACTGTAATGTGCGATCAATAAAAAAACGATCACTGGAAAAATGACCCATTTACGTCCACGAGCTACAGCATTCTTAATGTCTTCCCATTTATCATGAGTAAGATGCCTTACCGATAACCAAACAAAAAATCCCCCAAGTGCAATGAAGAAAAGGTATTTTAAAATGGAAAGGATTTTTGTTTTCATAAAACTGTCGTGTCTCTATAGTTTATTGCTTTCTTTTGGAAAAACGATCGAGGGTTTGAATTGTTTTGCTTTATCAAGATCCATCAAAGCATACGAAATGATCACCACGATATCACCCACCATTCCTTTTCTTGCTGCCGGTCCATTTAAACAACAAATACCGGAGCCTCTTTTTCCACGGATCACATATGTTTCTAACCTTTCGCCGTTATTTACATTCACAACTTGCACCTTTTCATTTTCAATAATATTCGCTGCTTCTATCAGGTCTTCGTCAATCGTAATACTACCTACATAATTCAGATTCGCTTCAGTGATCACTACCCTGTGTATCTTCGATTTTAATACTTCAATTTGCATACAAACAAAAATACATGATTGAGACTAAAGGAAAAGTTATGGATTGATGACCATGTTATCTATTAATCTGACATTATTAAGAAATGCAGCCGTGAGGGCAACAGCTTTTCCTTTTCCATTCCAGTTTTCAACTAACTCAAGTGTATCTGCATCTGCTATTTCAACATAATCGATCTTAAATTCTTTTTGCAGTAACATTTGTTTTGCTTCATCAATTATTCTTTTTGTATCCCCTGGTTTTAAATTTTCTTTTATAAACTGTAAGGCTGCAGAAATAGTTGCTGCTTTTCTTCTATCATCCGGAGCTAATCTTGTATTGCGGCTACTCATTGCCAATCCATCTTCTTCGCGAAGAGTGGGACAGATGTTTACTGTCAACTTATCTTTCAATCCAATTAGCTCTATTAGCTTTTTTATGACCATGCATTGCTGGTAATCTTTTTGCCCGAGATATAAATTATCTGGTAAAACGATCTCAAGTAGTCGGTGAACAACCTGGCAAACTCCCTGGAAATGACCGGGACGAAATTTTCCTTCAAAAACAGTTTCTAAAAAACCTAAGTCATAATATTTAAGGTGACCAGTTCCATTTGGATAGATGTCTTGAACCGAAGGAATGAAAAGGATATCGCAGCCTGCTTCTTCAAACATTAAAATATCCTTTTCCAGTGTGATAGGGTATTTTTTAAAATCCTCCGGATCGTTGAATTGGGTGGGATTCACAAAAATGCTGCAAACAACAATTTTGTTTTGTTTTTTAGCTTCATAAACCAGCGACAAATGACCCGCATGAAGGGCTCCCATTGTTGGAACAAACCCGATCTGATGTTTCTCCTTTCTCTTTTTTTCAAGAATGTCAGAAAGTGCTTCGGGCTTTTTAAAAATTCTCATATTTAATAGTCATCTTTTCGAAAATCAAGTTCGGAATAAAAGGATTACCTTTGCGGCCATCCCAAAAAATATCATTTTCCGGGACTTAAACAAACAGGCTCAACGATGACAGCAAAGAAAAGAATATTATTTATTGCCAACGAGATGTCTCCTTACCTGGAGCTTACAGAGTTTTCTGAAATTGTGAACAGGTTGGCCATAAAATCAAACGATTCAGGCTTTGAAGTTCGGTGTATTATGCCTCGCTTTGGCGTTATTAATGAACGTCGCCATCGCTTACACGAGGTAGTTCGTCTTTCTGGGATCAACGTGTCAGTTGATAACGACGATCTTCCATTACAGATCAAAGTTGCGTCTCTCCCAAATGCAAGGCTGCAGGTTTATTTCCTTGACAATGAGGATCTATTTAAAAGGAAATACATTTTTACCGACGAAAATGAAAAATGGTATGAGGACAATGATCTCCGTACTATTTTCTTTTGTAAGGGAGCACTTGAAACGGTAAAGAAATTTGGATGGCCTCCTGATATCATTCATTGCAGCGGATGGATGACTGGATTGATACCCGCATATTTAAAGACAGTTTATAAAAAAGAGCCGGTTTTCTCCCATAGCAAAGTTATTTTCACTATCGGACCAACTGTATTTAAAGAAAAAATGGGAGCACCGTTTTTAAAGAAAGCCCTGATTCATCCTTCTATTAAGGAAAAAGATCTTGAGCCTTTTAAAGAAACAAATAACACAGCAATGTACCGGGGTGGTGCCACTTACGCTGATGCGATCACTTTTGGTGCAGAAAAAGTTGAGAAAAAATTGTTGGATGAGTTCACTAAGATTCGTGGTAAAAAAACATTGATGTATAATGCCGAGTCTGATTTAACAGACTATTTACAATTGTATAACGACCTTGCGGGCAAATAAAAATCTAAAGATCAATACCCTGATTTATCCCAAAAAAAACTCTTGTGACAATTAGACCTATTCGCTTTATACTGTTTTGTTTATCCCTGATCATCATCATCTCTTCCTGTAAAAGAATAAATGAAGCTACCGACCTCGGCGGGAATGTTATTCCCGGTGCTGATGGTGTGAATACTTTCGATACTACATTAACAAGTCTTGAAACTTATAATAACATATATACAAACGACAACGATTCTGTAAAGGTTTTTAGATTTGATGACCAGATCATTGGCAATATTGTTGATGATCCCATATTTGGTAAAACAAATGCCAAATTGTTCCTTGAACTAAAGCCAGATGTTTACCCATGGACCTTTTCAGGTATCTATAAACCAGACAGCCTGACTGTGATGGATTCAGTTGTTCTTATACTTAGCTGGAGTGGTAGTTATGGTGATACTGTGCAAACTCAAAAGTTCAATGTTTACGAGATACATCCGTTTAGTGATTTCAGGATCGATACTTTTATGACGATACGTGATCCTGGGTTTCAGCGTTGGGCTCTTCTTGGTTCAAAAACTTTTAGTCCTCGAAATTTAAAAGATTCTGTAAAGGCCTACCAGGACACTACGGCCGGTCAACTTCGGATAAAATTGGACAACAGTTTTGGAAGAAGATTATTGGATTATGATACTACTACTGCCTATGGATCTGATAGCGCATTCAAAAAACATTTTAAGGGATTTGAAATAGCGGCCGAGGAGGGAATCGGTAATGGGCTAATGGCGTTTGGGATCAATAACAATGCAAATACAAAACTTGCTATCTATTATAAATACAGAAGTGGGGGCCAGGACATTCCCGCTGTCAGTTATTTTCGTTTTACAAACACATCAGCAAATCATAATTATGTAAATAGGTTTGACTTTAATGGCACAAGCTGGAAAAGTACAGCGAATGACCAGGTAGTAGATAGCCCTATTTACCTGATCAATACCCCAGGAACCTATGCAACTGTAAAAATTCCTGCATTGAGGAATATGAGTAACAGGGTTGTTAATAGGGCCGAGCTTATTGTTGAGCAACTTTATGATCCCTCAAATGTTACGTTCCAGGATCCGGATGCAATAATGCTTGATGTATATGATTCTACCCTGGGTGGTTATAAATTTGTTCCGTTTGATTTTTTACCCGATCCACAGTCAGGTATACCTAATGCGAATTTTGGGCTATACGGACAAAAATCGGTTGACGTAGCGGGTAATCCTATAAGGGTTTGGAAATTCAATATTACCCGTTATGTGCAAAACGTTCTAACTAAACAGGAACCTTTGCATAATTTCAGGCTATATATAACGCAAACTGCGACAGAAAGGATGAGAGAAGGAGCAATTAGCAATACTGGCGGGTACAGGTATATTAATGTACTTGTAAACCCGTTTCATGCTTTTGGAAGGGTTAAGGTAGGTGGTGGACAAAAAATGCGATTGCGAATTGTGTACACGAAAATTTAGTGGATAATATAAAAAGATTGAATTTGTCAGGGTGTTATCTTTGCACCCGTTAAGCCCCATGCTGAAGAGGGGCTTTTGAATTTCACTTAGGCTCAATAGCGAACCGAACGTACAAGAGTGCGACGCAACGGATGCTTAACAGACAGACAAAAGCCGGGCTAATAAAATAACCATACTTAACTCATATTCTAAATTCTAAATCGACATGCCTTACTTATTTACATCTGAAAGCGTATCCGAAGGACACCCGGATAAAGTAGCTGACCAGATCAGCGATGCATTAATTGACAATTTTCTTGCTTATGACCCACAAAGTAAAGTGGCTTGTGAAACACTGGTAACAACTGGTCAGGTTGTATTGGCCGGTGAAGTGAAGTCAACCAGCTATCTTGATGTGCAGGATATTGCCCGTGATGTGATCCGCAGTATTGGATACACAAAATCGGAGTATATGTTTGAAGCCAATAGTTGCGGAATTCTTTCTGCCATTCATGAGCAGAGTGCAGATATCAATCGTGGAGTTGATAGAAAGGTTGGTAAACTTTCATTTGATGCAAAAGCAGATGCGCAGGGCGCAGGCGACCAGGGAATGATGTTCGGTTATGCTACTAAAGAAACCGAGAACTATATGCCATTGGCTCTCGATCTTGCACATAAGATTTTACAGGAGCTTTCAAGAACTCGTCGTGCAGGTAAAGAATTAAAATACCTGCGTCCTGATGCTAAAAGTCAGGTAACGATCGAGTATGATGATAACAATAATCCAATTCGCATTGATACAATAGTTGTTTCTACCCAACATGATGATTTTGATACAGACAAAAAAATGCTGGATAAGATCCGTGAAGATGTAATCAATATAATCGTTCCAAGAGTTAAGAAACAATGTAAACCCTCTATTCAAAAATTATTCAATGATAAGATCACTTATCACATTAACCCAACTGGGAAATTCGTGATCGGTGGCCCCCATGGTGATACTGGATTAACTGGCCGTAAGATCATTGTTGATACGTATGGTGGTAAAGGTGCTCATGGCGGTGGTGCGTTTAGTGGTAAAGATCCAAGCAAGGTCGATCGTAGTGCTGCTTATGCTACTCGTCATATTGCAAAGAATTTAGTGGCTGCTGGTGTATGTGATGAAGTGTTGGTACAGGTTTCTTACGCAATTGGTGTTGCAAAGCCTTGCGGTTTATTTATCGATACCTATGGCACTTCTAAAGTTGATATGACTGATGGTGAGATAGCGAGGAAAGTAGAACAGATATTTGACATGCGTCCTTATGCAATTGAGCAGCGTTTGAAATTGCGTAATCCTATTTATGCAGAAACGGCTGCTTATGGTCATATGGGTCGTGAACCAAAAGTAGTGACCAAAGTTTTCAATAAGGGTAAAGACAACGAAAAGAAAATCCAAGTTGAATTATTTACCTGGGAAAAATTGGATATGGTAGATAAAGTGAAGAAAGCATTTGGTGTATAAGAATGATTAAAATAAATAAATGATCCGGAGGTCATTATGACTTCCGGATTTTTCATTTGACCGCTTAACCTATTTTTGAATGGTGAAAAGTTTCAGACAACAGCAACAAAGGCCTAAAAAGAGTTCATTAGTTATTGGTAGAAAAGCCGTGATCAATGCTTTACAAAACGGCATGCAACTCGATAAGATCTATCTTGATACAAAAGTGGTCGGTGATGAAATACTGCAAATAAAAAAACTTGCTTCGCAAAATGCAGTTCCACTTAGTTATGTTCCCGTGGCTAAACTAAATGGTTTTAATGTTACCAATCATGAAGGAGCTATTGCACAGATCGCAAAAGTTCAATACCAGGATCTGCAAGACACTATTTCCTTTATTACAGAAAATGGAGAGGTTCCTTTCTTTTTAATTCTTGATGGCATTACTGATATCAGGAATATCGGAGGAATTGCAAGAACTGCTTTTTGCACAGGAGTGCAGGCAGTAATAATTCCTGATAAAGGAGTGGGAGCATTAAATGAAGACGCTATTCTAACTTCTGCTGGTGCATTGGAAAAAATTACTATTTGCCGTGTGAATAGTTTAATGAAGGCAGTTGATGAACTTCATTTAAATGGCATCAAAGTATATGCAACTGAAATGAAAGCTGAAAAGAAATTCACTGATATTGATTTTACTGAACCATGCGCTATCGTAATGGGAAGTGAAGAAAAAGGAATTTATCCCGCATTATTAAAAATATGTGATGAGAAAATAAATATACCCATGGCTGGCGGATTTGAATCATTGAATGTTTCTGTTGCCACTGGTATTATATTGTATGAAGCGATGAAACAACGTATCGCTTAAATTCTATTCACTTGCTTTTTTTCTGCGATAAATCACATAAGTGATCAGCATAGCGACTGCTGCGCCAATAGCAGCTAACAGAATATCCTTGTGAGCATCCCATACATCTCCCTGCGTAGCGACATAGGTTTCGCCGGTTTCTTTTGTCGTCACTGCAGAAACGCCCCATTCGATCAGTTCAAACAAGGCCCCGAAAGAAAATGCGATCTCGATCGGTAACAGCCAACTGACCCGTTGCGACACTTTGAATTTCCCGATCAATAATTCTCTAAAGGGATAAGCCATAAATAAACCAAAGCTGAAGTGAACGATCCTGTCATAGGGATTTCGCCATAGTTCAAACGTATTTTGGAGCCAGGCACCTAGTGCATTTTGAGTATACGCATAAAATGCACCATAGAGATGTAGCAACACAAAGAGAAATATACAGAGATAGCTAAGGTCACTAAGTTGGTGCCACTTCCTTGAAAAAAATAAAATTGAAAGGCAAATCACCACCAACAGATTTTCAACGATCCAATCCTGTAGATCTATACAGTTGAACCATCCATAGATCCAATAGGTAAATAATAAAGCAGCGAGAACCCACAAAAATTTGTTAGCTACTGGCTGCATACGGTAAGTCGAGCTGGCTGTTGTAATATTCATACTGTATATTTTAAACATTTATCCTTTTTTGTTTGAGCCCTGATCCTGTCTGATCATTTTAGTTTTGTTATACGCTATTTTATAAAAGCTTCTATCATTGATCGCCATTTTTATCTCAATTGGAGATAAATAATATTTCGCTATATAATTTTTATAATGTGGTGATGCATTTGAATAGTTGATCGTGTAATCAGTCCCTTCGAACAAAGCATATCCCAGGTCATGATGTATTACCAGGTTATCAGTAAATCTTTCCATTCGGCGGCGATAAACTGGAAAAGCATATTTTATTCCTGTGAACAATATTCCCCCAGATGTTTTTTTACGGTAATGAGCAATGTGTCCAAGCTCATGTGCTATCCAGCCTACCAGGGAATTAAAGCTTAATTCGTTCCATTCAAGACCGTTTTTTGAGAGACCTGGTTTATGAACAATGACCTGGTATTCTCTTTTATTCCCGGATCTGAAAATTGATTTTAATTTAGGTCTTGAAACCATTGTTGAAATCGGAGAGCCAAATTTGAAAACTATGCTGATACTTTTTAGTTCAGGGTAATAGGAGAGTGCGGTCAAACATTCCAACTCGATCTCTTTTGGTATTGATTTATTTGTACCGAACTCTTTCCTCAATTCTGCAAGCTTCCCTGAATAATTCTCCCTTAATAAATAGCTGGCGAAAAAATCCTGTGAATGGCTTGAAATTGAAATGAGAAAACTAAAGCATACAAATGCAGGGTTTATTAAGAAGGTCTTTTTCATAAAAACAGTTTTTCTGTTTTAAAGAATTGAAACAACACTCATTTTTATCCGTGACAAACAATCTTTATCAGAAAGTTCCTTTATTCCTTTATTCGGCTCTCCCATCACTTTCAAAAACTTATAGTGTGACCGGACAGCATCGACAAGGCTAAGTTTGTTATAAGGAACACCAAATTCCCTTGACTTTTTTTCTATAAGGGCTGATATTTCGGGATATGTTGTGTGCGGAAGTTTCGGATAAAGATGATGAGCTGCATGAGAATTGAATCCACCAAGAAAAAAATTATAGATATTGCTGGTTGGGGCATAGTCAAGTGAAGTAGCTAATTGATGTGCATAATAATCTCCCGGCAAGTTCCCGTTCTCATCAGTTTGTGGAAATTGTGTTTCCATGCATAAATGAGTTGCAATAAGGACATGGATAAAGAACAGGGAAAGGCATACATGCATTATGATAAATGCCAATAATACATTTCCAATATCATATCCATACAAAATTGGAATTACAACTACCAAAGCAACGTAGACAATTTTCCAAAAAAACAATAAGACAAACTCCTTAACAGAATGTTTTTTATTCTGGAGGTTGGCAACTTTCTTTTTGAATAAGTAAAAAAGATCTTTGACGAGGAACCAATGCAAAGAATAAATACAATAAACAAAGATTCCATAGATATGCTGATACCGTTGATAGCTTTTTAATGGGTGTTGAGGTGATAACCTTAGAAAGGGGTTATCGTCAATATCCGCATCGCAACCATCAACATTGGGGAAAACATGATGCGAAGCATTGTGACGCATTTGCCATAAATAAGCATTTGTACCCTGTAAATTGAATGTGAGATGATACATCCAATAATTGAGCTTTTTATTTTTCGAAAAGGAGCCATGGCATGCATCATGAGATACATTAAAAGCCAGCAGAATGCCAGTAAGTCCAATTAGAACATAATTCAGTGTAAGACTTGCAAATGACGAATGGTCTATAAAATATAGACACGAATATGAACCTGTAAAAAGAATGATATAGAATATCGTCTTTAGATACAATGTCTTCCTGGCTTTTCTCAACAGATCATTTTTCTCCATCATTTCATCCACTTCTTTATCTAGTGATCGAAAAAATCGGGAAGAGGAGCCTGATTGAAACTTTATTTTTTCCATAGTTTTCGTTTGAAAATTTTGTTATTTAAAAAGATCAAATTCTAACCTTGATATGTTTTTATGAATATCTTTTTGAGTTTCCGGTTTCCCGTTATACGACCAGCTTACCAGGGAAAGATTTCCATAACTATCTAATGAAATTGAGTTTATATGAGTAAGTGTACCAGTTGCAGCATTATATTCATTCCACTTCCCAACATTTTCCCATGCAGGACGATAGCAAGCATCACGATACAATTTTCTTTTTGGAAACCCAGCGACAGAAGCGCTGTTATCATTAAAGATCCCCGGCTTGGTCATTACCCAACTTTCACTACCATAAATTTTTGCCTGTGGGAAAAATTTTCCAAATGCCATCATTAATGAATCACCATCCATACGGGTGGTATCTTTATAATCAATAGATGAGCGTTGATAAGTGGCGCCACCATAACAAGCACCGATCACCAATTTTGTGTCGCCGGTTGTATAAGGTGTTAGCGTACTAAATGAACTTGCGAAAGAGGAATCTTTTAGTTTCCTGGAATTCACTTCATCATGACCGATATAAAAAAGCGAATATCCTTTTTTATACGAACCATGCGAATCAAACCAGATCGTCCCGATGCTTGCATTATATATTTCAAGCCTGGTAATTATCTTACTACTTGCATGAGCAGCGTCTTCTGCAACAATAGCTACAAATTTTTTTGGCCTTAAAAAGCTTTTGACCTTGGTTCGTAATACATTAAAACGTGTAGCCGGATCAAGCTTTCCCTTCTTTCTTTTTGAAAGAATAAAGAAATTGAGCTTTTGCTTTTTCATGGTCATTGGGTTTGCATTCTCTTTTGCTGTATAGCTTACATCATTGTCCTGTGCAAATGAGGTAACTGAAAAACAACAAATGATTAATGTGGTGATGATGGTGGAAGGTTTCATAACTGTTGATTTAAGTTTCAGGAACAAACCTATCTCACCATTAAGCGGTTTACTAACGGATTTAAACAGGCAATAACTATACTTTAATGGTTGGTCGTTATTAGTTTAGAGAGGCAATACCCGGTTTGTGGTATTTCATTGGCTATAACAAAGCATTAAGAATTCATTATTGATTTTCCATAAACGAAATTTTGTTTTTACGGAAAATCAATTATTTTCATTTAACAATGGAAAACAACCAACTGCAACAGGAGTTTTTCAATTATCTTAAAAGTACTTTGCCGGCACATGTTTCCTTAGCTGATCAGCTTTGTGATCTGTTAGATATAAGTGCTGATAGTGCTTATCGACGCTTGCGTGGAGAAAAGCATCTTTCATTTGCAGAACTAAAAACGATTTGCGAAAACTATCATGTTTCACTTGACCAGGTCTTAAATCTCCAAAATGATACAGTCGCTTTTAGGGCGCCTGATCTTACAGCCAATTATCATTCTTTTGCTGATTACCTTACAAATATTATGATGGGGGTGAAATTCTTTCACCAATACAAAGAAAAAAAGATGATGTATTTGTGTAAGGATGCGCCGCTTTGGGACTTCTATATTTTTCCTGAGCTTGCTGCTTTTAAGACTTTTTTCTTCCTACGATCAGTACGAAACGAGCCGGAATATTTCCAGAAAAAATTTTCTATTAAAGAACTTCCGTTTGATGATTGTTATGCAATAGGACAGGAAACGCTAAAACTATTCAACGAAATCCCTTGCGAAGAGCTGTGGAATAATGAAAGCTGGAACAGCACGATCAACCAGGTCGCTTATTACCGTGAAGCAGGTATCTTCAAGTCAAATGATGACTGTGAAAAGGTGATCGATTCTATGTCGAGATCAATAGATCATTTAGAAAAGCAAGCAGCAGCAGGACAGAAATTCATGCCTGGAGATTCAGATCTCAGATACAGAGCTCCTATACAATTTTATATAAATGACCTGATCATTGGAAACAATACAATTTATGGAGAAGTTGATGGATCTAAAATTTCATGGGTAACTTATAGTGTTTTAAATATTCTTGTTACAAAAGAAAAACGATTCAATGAACATATTTTTTCCAATTTTAATACTTTAAAGAGCCGTTCTGCATTGATCAGTGGTACTAATGAAAGAGAAAGAGTAAAATTTTTTAATTCACTTCGTGAAAAGGTAAATGCATTAAGAAAATAACAAGATTTACCTTTGTTAAAATGAGCAATTCCGTAAAACTTATCGAATGTCCTCGTGATGCAATGCAGGGTTGGAAGAATTTTATTCTAACAGAAAAAAAGATTGAATATATCAATTCATTGCTCAAAGTAGGATTTGATACGATCGATTTTGGAAGCTTTGTTTCTGCAAAGGCAATTCCGCAAATGGCAGATACAAAGGATGTAATTGGGAATTTAGAATTGGGAGTTAGTAATTCAAAGTTGCTGGCTATTGTAGCAAATCTGCGTGGAGCTGAAGAAGCTTCTGTGTTTGATCAAATAACCTATCTTGGTTTTCCATTTTCTGTTTCTGAAACATTTCAACAAAGAAATACAAATTCATCAATTGAAGAATCCTTAGAAAGGGTAGAGGAGATACAGAACTTATGCATCAATAAAAACAAAAAGCTTGTTATTTATATCTCGATGGCATTTGGCAATCCTTATAATGATTTGTACGATGAGGATATTGTTTTTAATTGGGTTGAAAAGCTTGTGGAATTTGATATCGAAATAATTTCTTTAGCCGACACAGTTGGAATTGCTACTCCTGAGCAGGTTTACGATATGACAAGTTATCTTATTGAATCACTTCCTGACACAGAAATTGGCGTACATCTTCATTCGACATCTGAAAACTGGCAACAAAAACTTGAAGCGGCAGTAAAAGCTGGCAATAAAAGATTTGATGGTGCATTAAAAGGAATTGGTGGTTGTCCAATGGCAAATGATGATTTGGTAGGAAACATGAATACGGAATGGATGATCTCTTACTTTGAAAAAAATAATATTAAAACAGGTCTTGACAAAGATGCGTTAGCAGAAAGCCTGCGAATCGCAGGAGAAATTTTTATTTAAAAATGCAGTTTCAATTACCAATACAAATAAAATTACCTGAAAAACAGATCAATTATCGCGATAAGATATTATTGGTCGGCTCATGCTTTACTGAGCATATTGGCAATTCGTTGGATGAGTTGAAGTTTTCTATTATACAAAACCCAAATGGGATCTTATTTGATCCGCGAAGTGTCTGCAATTCTTTGGTTTCATACATAGAAAATAAGAAATATAGTAAAGAAGACTTGTTTCTTTTAAATGAGATCTGGAATAGCTGGGAATACCATTCGAGATTTTCCAATATTAATGCAGAAGATGCTCTGAAAGCTATTAACGAATCACAAGAGCAGGCTCATGATTTTTTGAAAAGTGCAAATTGGTTGATCATAACACTGGGCTCATCTTTTTCTTATAAACTAACTAATGAAGCTGATAAAGCAAGCTCATCAAAAGGGCAGGGGGTAGCAAACTGTCACAGAGCCCCATCTCAGTGGTTCAATAAACATTTATTAGCTATTGAAGAAACAACATCATTATTGGACAGTGCTTATCATCGCTTAAAAGATTTTAATCCTGACCTAAAAATTATTTTCACCATTAGTCCTGTGAGGCATATTCGTGATGGGGTAATAGAAAACAACAGGAGTAAAGCAAGATTGATTGAAGCTGTTCATCATATGGTAAACAAGCTTCCCGGATTATATTATTTCCCAGCTTATGAATTGGTGATCGATGTATTAAGAGATTATCGTTTCTATGATATTGATATGGTTCACCCCAATTATCCGGCAACTGATTTCGTAATGGAAAAATTCAGGCAAAGCTTTATTGATGAAGAGTCACAGGAATTAATGGAAGAAATCAGAAAGATTGTTATTGCAAGAAACCACAAAGCTTTTCAGCCAGCCACAAATGCACACAAAAGTTTTTTGAAAGCTCATCTTGAAAAAACGAAAGAATTGTCTTCTAAATATCCTTTTCTTAACTTTAATGAAGAATTAGAATATTTTAATTCATGATAAAAGAAACAAAAACCTTCACTCACATTTACTCCTGGATAGCGGCATTTGCTATGCCTTTTTTATTTTGTGTTATCTCAGCCGGTATCATTTTCCCAAATCAAACTGAACTATTTACTTATTGTATTCTTGGTATTAGTGTGATCGCAGGTATTGCTTTTGCCGAATTCGTTAGAAGAAAATATGGCTTCGACGTTTTCTTTTCTAAAGTTTTTGGAGAAGCCGATATTGATGAAAAGATCAGATTCAAATCATGATCTTATAAACGTTTTTCTGATAATATTTTTCTCCCGGTCTTAAAATGGTATTTGGAAAATGAGGGATATTAATAGCATTAGGATGCTTATGCGTCTCTAAACAAAAACCCGAAAAGGGTTTATAATTAATTTCATTTTTCGCGTTCTGTATGTTCAGGCCTTGCCCTGTATAGAATTGAACCGCTGGCTCAGTCGAAAGTATTTGTAATGTTATTCCAGATTGTTTAGATCTTGTTTCAGCAACTAAGCTCAGGTCATCGGTTTTATTATCAATTGCAAAGCACTGATCATATCCATTGTTAGGATCCCAATCTGTCCCGATCGGTTTAAAAATTGTAAAATCACATTGATTATTTGCAACAGCTATGAATTCACCATTGCAAACAAGTCCCTCGTCCTGTGCAAGAATATAAGAGGCGTTGATCTTTAACTCATGACCTTCAATTGTTCCTTTACCATTATTCAAATTAATATAACTGTGATGCGTGAGATTAACTGCAGTCGGTTTATCAGTTATCGAAATAAACTCATAACTCAATTCATTTTTATCGTTCAATTCAAAACGAAGCGTTGTTTCAAGATTTCCGGGAAAACCTTCTTCACCATCTTTACTTAGATAACTTAATTCAAGAGTAGATTCACCAACAGAAACAGCCTGCCATGTTTTTTTATCAAATCCATCTTTGCCACCATGCAAAATATCATTGCCCATATTCTGAGTGAGGTGATATTCCTTTTCGTCTAATACGAATTTTCCATTTTTGATCCTGTTTGCATACCGGCCACAAGCTGCCCCGAGATAAGCATAATTCTTTAAATAGTTTTCAGATAAATAATCTTCTACATTATCAAATCCCAAAACAATATCATTAAAAGAGCCATCGGTCAATTTTATTTTAAATGAAGTAATAATGGCACCGTAATTGGTTATAGTAACAGTGGTGTCATATTTATTTGTCAATGTAAACAAATAAATATCTTCACCCTGGTTATTTTTGAAGCAAAATTTTTTATCGACAGGCATAAAGATGGACAATGAATAAAGATGCAATAATAATAGAATTTTCTTCACAATTTGGAAAGACTCCTGATCATGTTTTCTTTTGCCCAGGTCGTGTTAATCTTATCGGCGAGCATATTGATTATAATGGTGGCAAAGTAATGCCTTGTGCGATATCATTGGGAACATGGCTTGCTGTTTCAAAAAACAATAATAAGCTGCTACGACTTAGCTCAATGAATTTTGCCGAGAAAGCAGATTTTCGATTGCAGAAATCTTATTCTAAAACAGGAAAAGAATGGTTCAATTATCCACTTGGAGTAATCAATGAAATAGTAGAAAAGGAAAATGACATTTCAGGATTAGACATGTTATTCTATGGCAACCTTCCAATCGGAGCTGGCCTATCATCCTCTGCTTCTATTGAAATGCTCACTTGTTTTGCATTGAATCAAATGTTCGGATTGAAGATCTCAAATAAAGAAATGGCACTATTGGGTAAAAAAGTAGAGAATGAATTTATTGGCGTTAATTCAGGCATCATGGATCAGTTTGCAGTGGTAATGGGTAAAAGAAATAAAGCAATTTTACTGGATTGCGATACGTTGGAATATGAATACCTGCCATTTGAAACTGGCAATTATAGTCTAGTAATAATTAACAGTAATAAGCAAAGAACACTCGCGGATTCAAAATATAATGAACGATTTGCAGAATGCGGTAAAGCTTTAAAGGCGCTCAAGAAAGAGTTAAACGTTACACATCTCTGCGACATTGACCTTAAAACTTTCGAGGATCATCGTCATCTTATAGACGATCCTTTATTGGATAAAAGAGCATTGCATGTGATCAGTGAAAATTTCAGAGTGGGCGAAGCAAAGGAAGCATTGAAAGCAAATGACCTCGCAACTTTTGGTAAACTGATGTATGCATCTCATCAATCATTAAAAGATTGGTATGAAGTAAGCGGAAAAGAATTGGATACTATCGTGGAATTTTGTAAAACTTATGATGACTGTATCGGTGCAAGAATGACCGGTGCAGGCTTCGGTGGTTGTGCAATTGCGTTGGTAAAAAAAGATAGAATACAAGATTTTTCTTCAAAGCTTGAAGAGTACTATACTAAAGAAATAGGCTATAAACCAGATGTATTTGCTTCGGATATCGGGGATGGAGTAGGAGAGTTAAAAAAAGAATTCAGTTAATGAATCCTATCGCCTCTCACTTCAAGATTATTGATAACGGCTGCCTCGTATTTGAGCCATTCGGCCCAGCGCTTTCTCACTTTCTCTTTGTCGACGTATGTTTCCGCCAGTTCAATGAACAATGTGTAATGCCCGGCTTCACTTTCCATAAACCGGCGGTAAAAGTTTCGGAGGTATTCATCATTTAGTCCTTCACTTAATCTTTTAAATCGTTCACAACTTCTTGCCTCTATCAAAGCCATGGTTAACAGCTGATCAAGCATTCTGTCATTTCGATTACCACCTTTTTTTTGAAATTCAATTAGTTTATTCACATATTCATCCTTCCGCTGGTTACCCAGTTTAAGATTCCGTTTCTCCAGTTCTTGCAGCACTAGCCGAAAATGACCCCATTCCTCGGTGACAATGGGAGAAAGCTCTTTAACCAGTTTTTCTCGTTCGCTGTATCGCTGGATCAGGGAGATGCAGGATGTCGCGGCCTTTTGTTCACAATAGGCATGATCAGTCAAAATTTCTTCCATGGACTTCCTGGCAAGGTCAACCCAACGGGGGTCTGTAGGCAGTTGAAGGCCAAGTATATTCCGCGTGTCTTCTGATAATTGTTCTTCAAACATCTGTGGAAAAATTAGAGTGCTCAAAGCTAAATCAAAAATGGGTGATTTCTTTGTTTATAAGACTGATAACCTTACCTTTGCCGCCACAAATAATCGGATGTAAAATCGGATGAAATTAAAAAATTAAACAGATGCCATTAACAAAAGAAAAAAAGTCGACCGTCATCGCACAATATGGCGGAAAAGAATCAAACACAGGATCAATTGAAGGTCAGATCGCTTTATTAACAGAGCGTATGAACCAGATATCTTCTCATCTGCAAACAAACAAAAAGGATTTTTCAACTCACCGCGGCCTGATGCAATTGGTTGGTAAGCGTAAGCGTTTGCTGAACTATCTTCAGAAACATGACCTTACAGGTTATCGCCAGCTGATTGAAAAACTCGGTATCAGAAAATAATTCGGCTCTTAATCCCGCTTGAGGCGGGACTTTTAGTTTCTGAGAGTTCGCATTTCTCTTCTCATTTGCTTTTCAATTTTGCTGAATAGCGATAAGAACGTACAAGAGTGCGACGCAACAGAAGCTAAATAGAGTAATAAGCCGGGTACATAAATTGCTCACATGGGTTTGCTGGTAAATAACTACAACCACAAACCAAAAACTATTAGAAATGCTACAACAACCTATTCGCAAAACTTTTGATATAGGTGGTGGCCGTATGGTCACTATCGAAACAGGACGACTTGCCCGCCAGGCTGACGGCGCTGTAACTGTAAGCATAGGAAAATCTATGTTACTCGCAACAGTAGTTGCAAACAAAGATCCCAGAGAAGGACAGGACTTTTTTCCATTATCAGTAGACTACCAGGAGAAATTTGCATCTGCAGGTCGTATACCGGGTTCATTTTTTAAAAGAGAAGCAAAACTTAACGACTATGAAGTGCTGACCTCAAGACTTGTGGACAGGGCTTTGCGTCCATTATTTCCTGACGACTATTTCTGCGATGTACAAGTATTAATAACTCTCATTTCAAGTGATGAACAAATTTTGCCTGATGCAATGGCTTGTTTAGCCGCATCAGCTGCATTGGCTGTATCGGATATTCCTATTAAAGAAATTATATCTGAAGTACGTGTTGCAAGAGTAAACGGAGAATTTATTGTTAATCCGAGCCGTGCTGAATTAGAAAATTCCGACCTGGAATTTATAATTGCCGCTACTGAAAAGAACCTGATGATGGTAGAAGGCGAAGCACAGGAATGTAGTGAAGCCGACCTTATAAAAGCTTTGGAAGTAGCTCATGATGCGATCAGGATCCAGATCAAAGCGCAGGAAGAACTGCGTGATATGGTTGGTGTGAAAGGTAAAAGAGAATACAAAAAACCTGAGCACAACGAAGAACTGCGTGAGAAAGTAAATGCTTTTGCAAAACAAAAAGTTTACGAGATCTCAAAAAGCAAACTAAGCAAGCATGAACGCAGTGATAAGTTTTCAGCAGTGAAGGATGAATTGATGGAGCATATCAAAGCTGGTTTGAATCTTCCCGAAGGCGAGGAAATGCCTTCATTGACAAAAAAACAAGTTAGTACTTACTATGGCGATCTGCAGTATTACGTAGTTCGTGATATGATCCTTGATGAGAAAGTCCGTTTGGATGGTCGGGGTCTTGAAGATATTCGTGCATTAGATATGGAAGTAGATGTATTGCCATCTCCACACGGCGCTGCATTATTTACAAGAGGTGAAACGCAATCTCTTACTACTGTTACTTTAGGGACACCATTAGATGAATTATTGGTTGAAAGTGCTGCTAAATCTACTGACTCAAAATTCTTTTTGCATTATAATTTTCCTCCATTTTCAACTGGTGAGGTTAAAATGATGAGGGGACCGGGTAGAAGAGAAGTAGGGCATGGAAACTTGGCTCAGCGTTCGTTAAAACAAATGATGCCAACCGAGAATTTTGCTTATACAGTTCGTCTTGTAAGTGATATTCTCGAATCAAATGGATCTTCTTCAATGGCGACAGTTTGCGCTGGTTCATTAGCCCTGATGGATTCAGGAATCCCTTTTCCAAAACATGTAAGTGGAATTGCAATGGGATTAATTACTAAAGAAGACAAATATGCTATCCTGAGTGATATTTTAGGTGATGAGGATCATTTGGGTGATATGGATTTTAAAGTAACTGGTACCCGTGATGGTATTTGTGGTGTACAAATGGATATAAAGGTTGACGGTTTGAAAATGGAAGTAATGGCGCAGGCATTGGAACAGGCAAAGCGTGGAAGGTTGCATATCCTCAATGCGATGTACAATTGCATTCCTGAAGCAAGAAGCGAAGTGAAACCACATTCTCCAAGAATGGTGAAAATGTTTATCGACAGAGAATTTATTGGAGCTGTGATCGGGCCTGGTGGTAAAGTGATACAGGAAATGCAAAGAGTTACCGGAACTACTATCAATATTGAAGAGATCAACAATATGGGTGAGGTAAGCATTTTTGGAACGAATAAAGAAGGCGTAGAAAAGGCAGAGGCTTGGGTAAAAGGAATTGTCGCCGTACCTGTTGTTGGCGACGTATATGAAGCAACAGTCAAATCGATAATGCCTTTTGGAGCCTTTGTTGAATTTTTACCGGGCAAACAAGGCTTGGTTCATATCAGTGAAGTAAGCTGGAAACGTCTTGAAACCCTTGACGGTGTATTAAATGAAGGTGACCAGATAAAAGTGAAATTAATTGGCACTGATCCAAAATCAGGCAAATTCAAATTATCAAGAAAAGTATTGATACCAAAACCTGAGAGGCAAGATAAACCCGCAGGAAACTAATAATCACCCCGGCTAAACACCGGGGTTTTTTATTTTTGCATTGAAATGGATTATATAAAAATCACATTTGCTGATCTGCAACCAGAGCAAAGAGAAATTTTGATCGCTCAGCTTGCTGATGCCGGTTATGAGGGCTTCGAAGAAAAAGATTCAAGCCTGGATGCTTTTATAAATAGCAAAAGCTTTGATAAGTCAATAATAAATGAGATCTCTTTTAAATATCAAACTCCTTATACAAAAGAAAAGATTGCCGAAACAAACTGGAACCAGGTTTGGGAATCAAATTTCGAACCTGTGATCGTAAACGAATATGTAGCGATCCGTGCAGACTTTCATAATCCAATTACCAATACACAGTTTGAAATTGTTATTACTCCAAAAATGAGTTTTGGTACCGGGCATCATGCTACTACCTTTATGATGATCGATTTGATGAAAGAGATCGATTTCAATAAAAGATCTGTTCTTGATTTTGGAACCGGCACAGGCATACTTGCTATACTTGCAGAAAAAAAAGGTGCAAAAAGAATTGTGGCGATTGACAATGATGATTGGAGCATTGCAAATGCCGATGAGAACTTTAAAAAGAATAATTCTAATAAAATAATTTTAAGAAAAGCTTCGGATGCAACTGCTGAAATGAAATTTGATATTATTCTCGCCAACATTAATAAAAACGTCATTATTGAAAACCTGTCGTTATTAGCAGACCAATTAAATAAGGATGGCCAGATTTTACTAAGTGGATTACTTGAGAGTGATAAGGAGGAAATACTAGGCCTAGGTACTCAGTTAAACTTAGAATTCACTAAAGAATTGATCAGAAACAACTGGATTGCCCTCAAACTTCACAATTAAAAGGTGCTTAATTCGTGTATTAATTTAATGTTATCTTACCCTATCTTTGTATTCCAACTTTAACAAAGGCTCCATGAACGAATTTCTGTTGATCGTTCTCGCATATCTTATTGGAAGTATCCCCTCATCGGTCTGGGTTAGTAAATACTTTTTTGGTATTGACATCCGCGACTATGGCAGTGGTAATGCCGGTGCAACCAACACATTCAGAACACTTGGCCCAAATTGGGGTTCATTTGTTATGGTGGCAGATATGCTTAAAGGGATCATTGCAGTTAAGCTCGTATACCTGATTCCTTACTATTTGGATCATGAATCACAAATGACCAACCTCCAGATCGGGTTGGGGCTGGCAGCAGTGGTGGGTCATATATTTCCCATTTGGGCTGAGTTCAGAGGCGGTAAAGGAGTGGCAACAGTTTTTGGAATGGTACTGGGAATTCAACCATTAGTAGCCGTTTGCTGTGTTGGTGTGTTTTTATTGGTTTTATATGTGACAAGATTCGTTTCGCTTAGTTCCATTCTTGCCAGCATTGCTTTCCCGATATTTATACTCGTAATTTTCAATGAACCCGAAGATCTTTATAGAATTTTTGCAATAGCTGTTGCCCTGATGGTTCTTATAACCCATCAGAAAAATATTGGGCGAATTCTTCAGGGAAATGAAAGCAAAGTTCCCATCCTTAAGCACAGAGATCGCCGCAAGGAAAGGCGTCGTGCAAATAGAAATAAGTTTTAAACATTAAATTTGTTTTTGCCCCTCTTATTTATACCTACTTTGGTATAATCATTGAATTATTGACAAAAAAGAAAGACATGATAAGATTAATTACAACATTATTTCTTGCCAGTGCTGTGGCTGTAGCTTGTAGTAAGAATGCAATTACTGGCAGAAGCCAATTAAAATTGTTACCTGAATCAGAATTGCAAAGTATGGCTACCAGCCAATACCAGACATTTTTAAGCCAGCATCCACCCATTAGTAGCAGCACGAATAGAGATGCAGAAATGGTGAGAAGAGTAGGCCAACGTATTACTAAAGCCGTTACCGATTATGCTGCATCAGTTGGAAAAAGCAGTATGCTTGATGGTTATAGCTGGGAATATAATCTTGTTAATGATAATGCGATAAATGCATGGTGTATGCCGGGTGGAAAAATTGTAGTGTATACTGGATTGCTGCCTGTTTCTCAAAACGAGGCTGCACTTGCAGTTGTTATGGGACATGAAGTTTCCCATGCTATTTTTCAACATGGAAATGAGAGAATGAGCCAGGAGATGGGTGCGCAAGCAGTAGGTACTGGCTTAGCAGTGGCTCTATCAAATAAACCAGCAGAAACACAACAGCTTTTTCTGGCAGCATTTGGAGTCGGTGCCCAGGCAGGACTTCTTTTGCCATATTCCCGTAAGCATGAGTTGGAAGCAGATAGATACGGATTATGGTGGGCGGCGATGGCTGGCTACAATCCGCAAGAAGCGATTTCTCTTTGGCAGCGAATGGAAAAAGCTTCTCAAGGGGCCGGAAAGCCACCTGAGTTTTTAAGCACCCATCCAAGTGAAGGCACACGGATTGAACAAATTCAAAAATATTTGCCAGAAGCCATGAAATATTATAAACCAGTGGCTAGTACAAGATAAGAAGTGTTATATAAAAATTGATTTAAATCCAGAATTCCGGCTAAATCAGTGATTAGCCGGAATTTCTTTTAAAGTAAAGGCAGAGGAAAAGGTATATTTCGTACATTTGTGCCCCGCTAATTTGTGTACTGAAGCCGGTCAACGAACCGGGCGGTTTCGGAAAACCCAAAAAACACCAATTTTAGGTATGTCTCAAACGCTTCTCGAAAAGCTTCAGCTAGCAGACGAAAAGAATCTTTTGATTCAAGGTTTACCTTCTTCAATTGAAAAGCAGTTCAGCAAACTTTCTTTCGCAAAGAACGTTACGCCGCTTTTAAAGAGCCGCAAAATTGACTTTGCCTTAGTATTTGCCGTGAACGAAAATCAGCTTAACAGCATTTTGCAAGAGGTAATGCCTGCATTAAAAAATGATTCTAAATTCTGGGTGGCCTCTCCTAAATCCAGCTCTAAGATCGTAACTGATCTGAACCGTGAATGCAGTTGGCAAAAACTGATTGCAGGCGGTTACGAATGCCTTGACCAGGTAGCATTAGACCATGTTTGGAGTGCTACACGTTATTGCAAAGGTGAGTTGGTAGAAGAAATCAGGATGAGCCGCAGAGAAATGGTCGCAGTAGAAGCTTAAAAAAAATTTATTGGCAATGAAAGATAACCATGATATTTTCATGGTTATTTTTTTATGTCTTATTTAAATATAGAAATAAAAGCCAGGTGTGCTGAACCATCATTTGTCAGAAATTATCTTTTAAATAACGGCGCAGATTTTAAAGGTCTGGATGAACAAACAGATACATATTTCAATGTGACAGATGGCCGGTTGAAATTAAGGGAAGGAAACATTGAAAATAACCTCATTTTTTATAAAAGAAATAACCAGGCAGGTCCAAAGAGTTCACATTTTAAACTTGTAAAAATTGAGGATGCTAAAGGGCTGAAAGATGTCTTGGAAAGATCATGTGGTATAAAAATGATCGTGAAAAAGCAACGAGAGATCTATTATATTGGCAATGTAAAATTTCATATTGACAATTTGCCCGGGCTCGGTTCATTTGTAGAAATTGAAGCTGGAAATATTTTAGCTAATAAAACCGAATCCGAATTACTGGATCAATGTAATTTTTATTTGAAAGAATTCGTTATAAAAGAAGAAGAGTTGATTGCAGAATCTTATAGTGATATGATGATGAAGATGACTACTACTGCTATTTGATGATAACTGCGCCAAGCTTTCCGGAAATTTCTCTTTCCATTTGTTTCAGGTGCTCGTGTGTTTGAGTAAGGTCACGATATTCTTCAGGAGTATGTTTCTTTTCAAGATCAAGCTGGTTTTCCAACAGCATTCGTTTTATCTTTCTTAATTTAAGATAACTAAGTGCCGACTCAACTTCGATATGAGTTCGATCTTCATCCATTTTAAGAAAGGTCATTAGTTCATTCTCATTTCCCGGGCTTATTGAACGAAGAAAATCCTCATAATTCTGTTCGAAAAGTTTTGTTTGGTATCCTGTCGAACTACTGAATTCTTTCTTCCAACGATCACTTTCTTCGTAAGGGAAATTAAGTAATGATACAGTAAAAGAACTGATAGAAGGGTCGCTACTATATACAAAAAGGTTTTTATCAATTTTGGCACGGTCATTTTCGAGGTTCTTCTTATACTCATTGATCAACTTTAATACTTCTGCACTATCGAATAAGCCTTCGTCAAGGATTTCCTCAAGCATATGACTTGCAATTGTCTCATCATTCCATTTCTTATTGCCATGTTCAAGTAGAACCCTCGCAAATTCTTTTTCCTGCAATTCATCTTTAAACAAAAGATTGAAGGTTGTGTCGTCATAATCAGTTACTGCAGCCTTTCTTGCATTTTCTTCATGCAATTTGGCCTCTTCAAATGGTAAAGATTTTTCCTGTGTGCTTATTTTATTACGGATAAACTTATTGACCAATGCATGCAAGCCACCTTCGTCAATTTTTAAGATCTCCGAACATTGTTTGATATAATCCTGTTGCTTTGTAAAATCTTCTGCCTTGTTGATCTTTGAAATTGTTTCAGCAATGCTATTTACAACTTCAGATTTTTTTGTAGTATCATTTCCTGCATCTTTTAATGCCACTTCAAGCTGAAAGAGTATGAAATCCTTCTTATTATTCCTTACAAATTCATTGAAGGCAGAAGCACCAACTTTATTTACATAACTATCCGGGTCTTCCTTATCAGGTATTAAAACCAGCTTTACATTCAACCCTTCTTCCAGTGCAAGGTCAAGTCCTCGAAGGGCTGCTTTTACTCCGGCAGTATCACCATCATAAATTATCGTCAGGTTGTTTGTATACTTTCTGATTAATCTTAGTTGATCCTGCGTGAGAGAAGTACCACCTGATGCAACTACATTTTCGATCCCCGATTGGTGCAATGAAATAACATCTGTATAGCCTTCTACAAGCAAGCATTCATCAGATTTATCGATTGCCTGTCTTGCAAAATAAGAACCATAAAGTATTTTGCTTTTTACATAGATCTCATTTTCGGGAGTATTAATATACTTTGGCGCTTTGTCATTGGTCTTTAATATTCTTGCACCAAATCCTAATACTTTACCGCTATGATTATGCACCGGGAAAACTATCCGGCCCCGATAATTATCCATCAACTGATCGTTACGATTTACAACAAGACCAGTTTTTATCAACAACTCAGAATTATATTGAGCAGCAATTGCAGCTTTTGTAAAACTATCTCTTGCTTCAGGATTATAACCAAGCTGAAATTTTTTGATGATCTCTTCTCTGAAACCTCTTTCCTTTAAATAACTAAGACCAACATCCCGGCCATCTTCGGTTTCAAATAATGTTTTACTAAAAAACTGTTGAGCAAAATTATTGATGATATAAAGGCTGTCAGCCACCTGCATTTGCTGACGTTGTTCATCAGATGCAAATGTTTCTTCTATTTCAATTCCATACCTGTTTGCAAGCCAGCGAAGCGAATCCACATAACTATACTTTTCATGTTCCATCAAAAAGCTAATGGTGTTTCCGCTTTTACCACAACCAAAACATTTATATATTTCTTTTGATTGAGAAACAGTGAAAGAAGGAGTCCTTTCATTATGAAAAGGGCAGAGGCCAAGATAATTGGTCCCTCGTTTCTTTAATTTCACAAAACCCCCGATCACATCAATAATATCGATGCGGCTTAGAATCTGTTGTATGGTATTTTGCGAGATCAAGAGCTGCTAATTTCGGTATAAAACACAAACGAAAATAAGTAGACGGGTCTTTCTTCAATAATTCTTTTTTTGATTTTTAAACCCCAATAATTTTTCTTGGTCATTGCACAGGAAAAAGCCTGCTTATGAGAAAAAATCTCGCCTTACTTCTATCAATCTGCATTTTATTTTCAGCCTGCACACCGTATGAACGTATTCCAGAAAGCACTGAAGGATACGTACCGATTTATAGCCAGGATGTTTCAACTCTAAAAACAATAAAAGCTGAACCGGCCCGTGTTACCATAAATGGTGGCAAGATCTATACAGTTGGCAACCTGCTTTTCCAAGTTGAACAAGATTCAGGAATACATGTTATTAATTATGCAAACCCGTCAAGTCCACAAAAACTTGGTTTCATCCGATCATTTATGTGCAAAGAACTTGCAGTTAGGAATGGATTTATTTACAGCAATAACCTCAGTGACCTGGTAGTTATTGACATCAATAATATTTCGGATGTAAAAGAAGTAGGTCGTACACCAGATGTATTTCCAGACCTTAGTTTGCAATATCCTCCAAAAGCATCAAATCAATTTCAACGATTATATTTTGAGTGTCCCGATCCTAAAAAAGGCGTTGTCGTTGGCTGGAAAAAACAAACTATTAATAACCCTAAATGCTGGAGATAATGAAAATACTTTATCAATTCATAGCCCTGGTTCTATTATCTGCATTAATAAGTTGTACTAAGGAATCAGCCGGAGTAAATGGAGCTGCATCAATCGGCGCTGGAGGATCAACTGCAAGGTTTACCATCGCCGGCAATTATTTATATGTAGTAGATAATTTATCTGTCAAAGCATTTGACATTTCAACCAACAATTCCCCGGTTTATAAATCAAAAACAGAAGTCGGGATAAATATTGAAACTATTTTTCCTTACCAGGACAAACTTTTCATTGGCTCGTCTTCCACTATGTATATCTTTTCATTAGCAGATCCGTCAAGACCAACATTGCTTGGCAAAGCAGAATATACAATTCGAATGTCGTGCGACCCCGTTGTGGCAAGAGACAGTGTTGCATATGCAACTTTGCGGGCCAACAGTAGTTGCGGCGGTGGGCAAAGTGCCCTGGTTGTTTATAATATTAAAAATCTTTCTTCGCCGCAACTAATGAGAACAGTTTCGTTATTTGGTCCTTATGGATTGGGAATAAAATCGAATGCCCTCTATGTTTGCGAAGGATATGGCGGAATTCAGATCTATAATACTACAAATGCATATAATCCCGTGTTTGTGTCTACTATCAATATTACTAGTACCGCTTTTTACGATGTAATTCCTTATGGTAACATTCTTATTGCACAGGTAAATGATGGCTTCATCTTATATGATATTGGTACAAATCCACTTCAGCCCACATTTCTTTCAAGAATTTCGAATTAAACTCTATGGTCCGTATCATTTGTATCTTTTTCGCTCTTTCGATATGTTGTAATTGTTTTTCTCAGATTGAAAAGGATAATTTTTATTCAGGGCCTGGAATCACTCTTCGCACAAACCCCTTTACACTTGTTGAACATGATGCGGGGATCATGCTGGGTGTAAATTATAGATGGACCAAAAGATGGTCAGTAACTGCCGATCCAACCTTTGTGTTTTATACCATCCAGGTTTCTACAAATGGATTACCGACCGACAGACCACTTGGCATAAGATTAAAAACTGATATCCGCTATCATATTGAAAATGTTTTTATCTCACCTGAATTAGTTTTTGGTTATATCAATACAAGAAAGACAGCGGAATTTGGTATGAACTGCGTGGGCCAAAACTGCGCTTATTACATGATCGACGAATACAATGAGATAAAAAAGGAAATAGGAGCGGCTATAAAAATGGGATTGATCGGACCGATAAAAAAAAGAAATGAAAACTGGAAACTTGAACTTTATCTCGGTATTGGAGTATCTTATTTCGACATTAAAGAAGAGGGAATCCCGACAGGCGGATCATTTATTAGTTTACCGACCTACAGAGATAATTTTGGCAACACTATTAGCGAAGATGATGCTAACATTATGGTACCATTTGGTTTGAAGATCTCATTACGGATCAAGTGACATTGATTATTAAGAGCGAATCGTTTATAAATATTAACGTCTTAACTACTCTTGAATTCTATTTTATGACTTCGCTCCAAGAGCAGGGCATGGGGAAAATCCTTTAGCATTTGTTTAAAAATAATCTTGACTTTCTAAACAAACTGGCTTAAATTTATATAGATACACACATACTCCGCCCGGGATATTAAGGACGGTTGCTTTTTTTCACCTTTAAATTTAAATCCCATGGTTACAGTTGACATCTCACAGCTCTCCGGGGAATGCAGTACCTGGAGAGAATCACTGCGTTCCTCCCGCGATGAATTAAACAGTCTCAAAAAACAACTTCAACACACAGCGGGTCAAAATCTTTCGAAAGACCAATTACACGACGTAGAACATTATCACAACCAGTTTCACATCCAACTTATCAATGTTCATGACCTGAAACAATCTATCAAAGCTCATGATCGTCGTGTACAATTTGAGACCACCGCTAATAGCGGTCAATTAACAGAAGATACAATAGCAGAACACGAAAGACTTTTTGAAGAATTCCAATCTCTCGACAGCACTATTAAAAATCTACGTGAAGAATTTGGAGATTTCGTTCATCGAACGTCATAAGTAATTATAGTAAGGCTCTATTCAGTTAAAAATTAACTGCCATCTTATTCGTCATCCTGTTAATACAGGTCATAGATTTATCACCCGTCTCCGTGATACTCCACCTCTGAAGGACCGTTTTATAAACAACTTAAAACTTTTGCCATGCCTGAATTTGATACCTCACACGTAAAAAATATTGTCTTGCTCGGCCATGCCGGCTCGGGTAAGACCACATTAGCGGAATGCATGCTCTACGAAGCGGGAATAATTACCCGCCGCGGCAGCATAGCCGAACGAAACACTACCGGAGATTACCACGAACTTGAACAAGAACGTGGTAATTCTATTTTTAGCAAGCTCATGCACACAAAATGGAGGGGCTACAAGATCAATATTATAGATACGCCAGGTTATGATGACTTTGTTGGTGAAGTTATCTCTGCATTACGAGTGGCAGATACAGGAGTGATGTTACTGAACTCTGTAATGGGAGTTGAAGTTGGCACTGATATCATCTGGGAATACACAGAGAAGTTTAAAACTCCAATGATATTCGCCGTAAGTAAACTGGATGATGATAATGCCGATTATGATCGGACAGTTCGGGAAGCAAAATCGCATTTTGGAAGTAAGGTTGTAGTAGTGCAATACCCGTTGCAAACAGGCGCCGGTTTTCATGAAATAATTGATGTGCTGCGAATGACAATGTATAAGTTTAAGGATACCGGCGGCAAACCAGAAAAACTTCCAATCCCAGATAGCGAAAAGGCGAGAGCAGAAGAGCTTCATAAAGAATTGATAGAAGCAGTGGCTAGCAATGATGAAAGCCTTATGGAAAAATATTTTGATAAAGGTGAATTGGATGAAGATGAAATGAAGATCGGAATGAAAAAGGCAATGATCAATCATGACTTGTTCCCATTGTTCTGCCTATCAGGTGAAAGAAATATGGGAAGTGGAAGATTGATGGGCTTTATTGATAATGTTTGTCCAAGCGCTAACGAAATGCCGGCACAAACAACAAAAGCAGGAGAGAAGCTTGCTTGCGAAGCAAATGGACCGGCTTGTATTTTCATTTATAAAACAATAAGCGAACCCCATGTCGGTGAATTGTCTTATTTCAAAGTTTATTCTGGCTCTGTAAAGAGCGGAATGGAATTAGAAAATGAAACAACTAATGTTACTGAAAAGATCACACAGCTGTTTTTAGTTGAAGGGAATAAAAGAACTCCAATACAAGAGTTAACTGCCGGTGATATCGGCGCTACATTGAAATTGAAAAACACGCATACAAACAACACACTGCATGCAAGAGGCAAAAATTACGAATTACACCAAATAGAGTTCCCGTCTCCGAACATGACCGTTGCTATAGAACCTACAAAAAAGGGCGAAGAAGAAAAACTTTCCCAGGCATTGCACCAATTAAGAGAAGAAGATCCGACATTGATCGTTGAAGTTTCTCCCGAATTAAAACAAACATTGATCCATTGCCAGGGTGATATGCATCTCGCTGTTGCCAAGTGGAAGATCGAACATGCACACAAAGTAGAAGTGAAATTTGTAAAACCAAGAATTGCTTATCGCGAAACGATCCGGAAAATGGCTGACGCAAACTATCGTCATAAAAAGCAAAGTGGCGGTGCCGGACAGTTTGGAGAAGTATATATGAGGATCGAACCATGGCATGAAGGTCTTGCTGAGCCAAAAGATCTTAACGTTCGTGGTCGTGATACGTATGATCTTGATTGGGGTGGTAAACTTGTATTTTACAACTGCATTGTTGGTGGTGCTATTGATGCAAGATTCTTACCATCGATCTTAAAAGGTGTAATGGAAAAAATGCATAATGGCCCTCTCACAGGTTCTTATGCTCGTGATATACGAGTTTGTGTATATGATGGAAAAATGCATCCTGTTGATAGCAATGATATCTCATTTAAGATAGCAGGGCTGCAGGCTTTCAGACAAGCATTCCAGCAGGCTGATCCGCAAATATTGGAGCCTATTTATAAAGTTGAAGTGCTTTGTCCTGATGATCTGACTGGCGCTGTAATGGGTGATCTGCAAAGCCGTCGTGCAATTGTAGAAGGAATAGACAGTGAAGGACATTTCCAGAAAGTAATTGCAAGAGTTCCCTTAGCTGAGATGGATGGCTATTCATCATCACTTCGGTCGATAACACAGGGAAGAGCAAAATTCAAAAGCGGATTTTTAGAATATTCTCCTGTGCCGTTCGAGATACAAAGAAGATTGATAGATGAGCATGCAAAACATGCAAAGGAAGAATATGCATAAATAGTTTTTATGCTCGATAATAAAGGTGATCTCAATTCGGGATCACCTTTTCTTTTTCTCATTTTAAATTTGTGGTGGTTTTGAAGAATCATTGACATTACTTTTATTCCGGTGATAATTATATTCTGCGTCATGTATCGCCATATCTCTTTCTTCTTTTATTTTTTGTATCTCATTTTTCTTTTCTGAATGTGAAAGAGCTTTATCATGCCGGGCAGAATGGATCTTGTCCTGGTAATCTGCTTTTATATCCGCTACCTCTCTTTCCAATTTTGTAGGTCTTGAATAGAAAGGTACACCATAATAATATGGATAGTAAAATGGCGGATAGTATGAGTAGTATGGATAACCCAATCCAATGCCAATAGAAGTATGAACTCTTGAGTGATAATAAGGATGTCCGTAATATTTCTGGGCTGCCGCATTTGTTCTTACAACAAATGCAAGGCAAAAAATTAATATCGTTTTCATAACTCGGTTTTTTTTGTTCACTTATTAGACGATTCCCGGTACTGATTTATTAAAATAAAATAGCCAAATAACCTTCGAATAACAGTTGTTAAAAGTCAAAGAATTTGTGGCTGGGCCAAATTGAGCATTCCCACTGTTTACAAATAATGCACAACTTTATTTTTTTCAAACCTAAATTTTTCTCAGTTTCAGTTGCAAAACCTCTATAAGTATTGGTGGGTTCTATGCTAAACTTCTCGTTTGTTATTCTGAGTGGTTAATATTAATTTTATCAGTCTACAATTTGGTCCCTATCTAAGCAGAGAACCGGGCCCTTAGATTGTTTTCTGAGCTATATTCTATGTCTTAACCACCAATCAAAATCTTGCTAGTAGTAGCGATGGTTAAGAATTTTATTTATGGGTATTATCATAATAGTTTATTGTTAAATGGCAAACACCCCAAATGATGATATTGTCAAAAAGCTATACCCGGTAATTAAAGAACAGACAGAAGGACTGCCTGATCAGAAATACTGGGAATTCGTGGCTGCTATGGCAGAATCAGGTACCTACATGGATACCCGTGAGATCGCTAATAAAATAATTCAGTCTTTTCCCTGGCCCATTGGTGTTGAAATAAGAAGATTTTTTTCTGGAGATAAAAAGGAATTAAATAAGGAACGGCTTGAGCAAGCATTGAAGGTCGGGGAAAAAACAGTCCAGTTTATTGCTCTCATCCTCCTATCTCAACTTTGGGAAGAAGCCAAGACAAAAAAAATAAACATAACTCCCGATTTCAATGCGCAGTTCCTGGGGCTTGAAAAACCTTCATTTGGTATTTGGGCCGGATTGATACGATCTATTCACACCATATTTGAAAAGGAGAGTATTATTCCATTTACTGATCATTTTACCAGCAAGTGTTTTTCAAATAAAAATTTCCTCAAGCAAGTGGACAAACTCGTTACTATCAGGAATAATGCAGCACATAATTTTTCACAAGGTGATACAATAGAAGTGGAAGCAGCATTGACAGAGCTTCTTTGCAATGTTGCTTTTCTTGTGAGGTTTAAGCTTGTTGCAGTTTCTGAAATAGAAGTGTATAAATCCCGTCTTTCAAAAGGAAATTTCAGACACTCATTGCGGCTTTTGAACAGCCCTCACGAGGATTTTTCAAGCGAGGATAAAACCTATGATTCTTTTTTTGAAAGTCATGCTGTTTTACTGTTCAAGGATTTTAAAGCGCCACAGCTACATCTGAATCTTTCACCATTTATAATTGATACAAGTACTTATTTAAAGAATCAGCGTGTAGAAGGCCTGAAGCATGGCATTTATGTTTACAATGGAATGCGCAACGAAAATTTCATTTATTATTTCACCAATGGCTACGAATCATCGCCGATGAACGGTTTGCCGTTATTCAGTGAAATAGAGAACGAATTCAAGGACCTGAAAAAAGCTTTGGAATATGAAAAGCCCGTTTAAATTTTTAGACGCTTATTCCAAAGACGATAAGGATATCTTCTTTGGAAGAGAAAAAGAAGTAGAAGAGATCTATGAACGACTCTTTAAAGGAAATTTAATATTGATCTACGGAGCTTCGGGTACAGGAAAAACCAGTATTCTTAATTGTGGCATCGCAAACAGGTTCCAGGATTCAGACTGGTTTCCTGTCAATATCAGGCGAAGAAATAATCTTCTTGAATCGGTGCGAAAAGAAATCGATAAGCTTGCATTGACTCCGATACCGGCTGACAAAAGTCTTTCTGATGCCTTTCATTCACTCTACCTGGATTTCTTCAAACCTGTCTATGTAATATTTGACCAATTTGAAGAACTTTTTATTTCCGGCAATCCTGAAGAACAAAAATTATTTCTTGAATTCCTGACAGATCTTTTAGGTCGGGGATATAATATAAAAGTTATTATTACTATCCGTGAAGAATATCTTGCTTATTTCAGTGAATTTGAAGAAAAGATCCCAAACTTTTTTGATAACCGCTATCGTGTAGAGCATATGACCCCAACTAAAGCCGAAGAGGTTATTGTCAAGTCGTGCAGGAATTTTAATATCGAGATCAAAGAACCAAAAAAAGTTTCAAGAGAGATAATAAAAAACATTAGCGCTGAAGATGCCTATCGTGTTGAGCTGACGTACCTGCAGGTTTACCTCGACAGGTTATTCCATCAATATGTGGAGAATCGCCAGCCACCTGTGATATTTGCAAAAGAATTGATCGATGATGTCGGAGATATAAAAGATGTGCTATCCGTATTTCTCGAAGAGCAAATTGCAAAAGTGGAAGAGCCCGAAGTAGCCTGGACGATCTTAAAAGCATTTATTACTTCTGGTGGCACAAAAAAAACAACTTCCCTGGAAAGCATTAAAAAATATCTAGAAGAGAACAATAAAATGATAAGCCAGGAAAAGATCGAAACATATCTCCAGCAATTCTTTACACTAAAAATAATCAAGTATATAGATGAATAGCGGAATGTTTGAAATAACGCATGATAGCCTGGCAGCCAAGATCTGGGAAAAAGTATCAGCCGAAGAAAAGACGCTGATGGAAGTGAGAAATTTTATTTCAAATAGTGCAGCGATATATAGATCGAGAAAAGTGTTGTTGACCAAGCAGGACCTTGCCTATATAGCGCCGTATGAAAGTAAGCTTACCCTTGATGAAGATACCAAATGGTTTATCGGTCGTTCTAAAAGATTTTATAGAAATCAAAAAATAAGTACAATTGGAATTCTTGCACTGATCATAACTGCATTGGTTATCGGGATAATAATAGTAAGTAATGCAAATAAAAAAGCGATAACTGAAAAGAACAGAGCAGAGCTGGCACAACTTAACGCTGAGAAAGAGAAAGAAAATGCTTTAAAAGAAAAGACAAGGGCAGAAGGAGCTGAAGAAATTGCGGTGAAAGAAAGAGAAAATGCTTTAAAAGAAAAAACAAGAGCAGAAGGAGCCGAAGAGAAAGCCCTAAGGGAAAGCGAGAATACTTTGAGGGAAAAAGAAAGAGCTATAGAAGCTGAGAAAAAAGCGCTAAGGGAAAAAGATACTGCTTTACAAGCAAAACGTAAAGCTGATACCCTGGCCAAAAATTTAACTGAGCAAAAAGTTGAGATTCAAAAAACACTGGAAAACACAAAGCAGCTATCTGAAAATCCAACGCTTGCATTGAAACAAGCGATCACATTGTATGATAATATAGATACAGCAAATAAAGATCTAAGGCTCCAGCTGAAAAAAAATGCATTTGAAGCATACAACCAGGTTTTTTATGTTGCTGAAAAAAGAACTCTGACGCAAATCAGTGATATTGCCATTTCATACGATGGTAAAAGCGTATTAATTGCCGATGGAACTATTATACCTAAAGTATGGAACGAGGATTTTAATCCTAAAAACAATTTGACTGGCCACTTAGATCTAATAACAAGTGTTGCGGCATCTCCCAACGGGCCTCATTTTATAACCATTGAAAAATACCGGGAAGCAATTTTCTGGGGAAATGATTTCAAATATGTCGATACTGCTATTTTCAAAGACGATATCAAAACTGTCAAATATATTAATGAAGGAAAAGAAGTACTCATTGGATTTAAGAATGGTAAAATGGCCATAACTGATCTGAGAGGTAAAATTTTGTATAATATTTTCGAGAGCGGAGTAATAGGTCTCGAGGAAATGGAGGTGACCAAACAACCAGGCTATAACTTTTTTACAAGAAGCAGTGATGATAAAATTCGTCGGTGGACAAAAAAAGAAAATTCCAATATTTTTGAAAGCAAAGTGGTTTTTGAAAATAACAGGTCAATTCGGGAGATCACTGCAATGGCGATCTCTCCTGGTGCTGATAAACTTTTACTTGCAACAGAAAAAGGTATTTATTCTGCCGACTCGTTGAAAAACAAAAACATATATTTTCAATTTGAAATATTTTTTCCAGCTATAACAAATATTGTTTTTAAGACCGATCATAAGGTCATTATTTCAACAGCAAAGGGCCTGGTGTTTATTTATGACCTGGAAAGTAAAGAATATAACCGCTTGCAAGGGTATGAACAATTATCAAGCATCAAACATGTTTTAACAATTCCTAATAGCAATCGCTTTATTACGATCGGTGACGACAGGCGATTGCTAGTTTGGGATGATTATGCTAATAAATCTTTTCTTTATCGGTCACAGGAGTATAATTCGGAAAAAATAAATGATACATTATCTTTTGATAAAAAAATAAATAAATGGATATTTAAAGGGATACCAGGAGACATGGTATATTTTAAAAAATCGCAGGATACGATAATCAGACCATACTCTGGAGGAATACTCAAAAAAATTGAATGGATAAAGCCTGATAAAAAAAATGATCCCATTTCTATCACCTCCGAGCCGGTAGCAAAATATGGGCTGGTTTATAATGAGTCGGCCCTGATAAGACAAAACAATATACTTCTTAGTATCATTAACATCGACAAATTAACTGAAGGAGATAATAAAAAACTAAGTAGTAAGTTGTCTATTTCATCAATTGCTATATCAGAATGTGGCAAGTTTATACTGATAAAATGTATACAAGCAAGTGGTAAATACACGTATTATTATATCTATCCGACTTTTAACGGACTTAAATATTTAGTAAAAGAAAAAAATCTTTTAAACTTAAGATAATGAGAAAGGGATATCTCTTAACAATACTGCCTCTCCTTATTTTAATAAGTGAAATAAAAGGTCAAAAGATCGATAATTGCGAAGAACAATTAAGAACAGTAGAAAAGGCCTTTTATGCATTTACAAATGATAGCATAAGAGTAAACTCGTATTTTTTGAATGCTACCAATGCAGCCGAACGAATTTTAAGATCTTGTTCTATTGATGAAAAGACGAGAAGTAAAATAAGAACACAAAAAAATATACTTGATCTGTATACATGGTGCCTGAAAAGCTTTAATGATTTTTTTTATACGACACAACTCACGCAGCCGTTAAAAATAAAGTTCTTCGAGTCGAAAGTCGATTCTCTAAAAAGCATTCGGGATGTTTCTCTTCAACCATATATAAATTACGTACTTGGTATTTATCACTTAAGGGTAGCAAGAGATTATCCATTAGCTACTATCTCGTTTAGGAAAGCTCTTGCGGAACGCAAAGAATGGGTGGCGGCAATAAATGAACTTGCATGGACCTATATGCTTAGCAGTAAAAAGGATTCAGCACGGATATTGATCGATCGCTGCATTCAACTGGAACCTGGTTATGCACGGGGATATATTACACTGGGATATGCTTATGCGTATGCAAAGAATATTACGGTGGCATTCGAATATTTTCGTAAGGCATTGTCAATTGATAAAAATTCGGCAAGCGCCTATTTTGCTATGGGATGGTGGTCAACAGCCTTGCCAATCGATTCTTCAGAATATTATTATGAAAGATCGATGAAAGCTGATCCCGGGTTCCTGTCTGCCACCTATTCGTTGGGTTATAAAAAATATGATCGACGACAGTATGATCTTGCGGAAAAATATTTCAGGATCTGTCTTGAAATAAACCGTTACCTGCCCGATGCCTACTTCATGATAGCTGATTTATATCGCATCAAATCAGATACCGTGAATATGAGAAGGCAATATGACTCTACAATTCTTCTTGATTCATCTTATCTCTACATTCTGGGTAACATGGATTACAATAAAGGCAATAATGAAAGCAATTATGAAAAAGCGAAAAGTTATTATGAAAAAGCTATTATGACCTTTAAAAAAGGTTTGTTGTATAAAAATGATAAATGGACCAATTATAACCTTGGCCTGAGTTTTTATGGACTATACGAGTACGATTCATGTATCAAGTACTTTAGGAAAAGTGTAGAAATCGACTCAATGTGGGCGGAACCGCATGCCTGGTTGGGCTTTGTATACAATATTCAATCTAATACTCAAGAAGCGATCGAACACCTGGAAAAAGCTTTCAAACTTCATTTTGCCTGGGCAACTCAAAGATATTTTCCATTAATAGTTTCAGAAAAACTCGAAAAAAACACCAAAAAAGATACCCTTGAGGCATTTAACATCCTGAAAGACGGAACCAGGGAGGGCTGTGTCAATTGCGCCAATCTAAAAAATGCCCTGATGTTTGAGCATGGCTTTGACAATGTAGAAAAAGATTATGAAGAAGCAAGAGAATGGTACCGGGTTACTTTGGCAAAAGACACTTTCAACTATTATGGAAAGATAGTAATATCAGCCATCACTCAACTTTATGAAAGTCATAAAATACAAACGGAGAATGTTGACACTTTGCTAAAATATCGCCATTATTGCCGCGTCGCTCTGAATAATGCGACGACTGACAAAAAAAGATTTACAGAATATCGGAAAATAACAGGTATTGATGAACTTTTATTAAAAGATACTTTACCTATCGATTCAATAAAAGTGATCGCAAGTGATTTTAATGACTTTGGCTGGTTCGCTTTGTTGAACCAGGAGTTTACGACGAGCAAAAGAGCAATTGAAAAAGGGCTTGAATTAGATTCAACCAATCTTTATCTCCAAGGCAACCTGCCACATACCCTGCTTTTTAACAACGAAACTGAAAAGGCCAAACAAATGTATTTTGTACTAAAAGACAAAGCCTTTCATAAGGATTCACCATATAAAACTTTTAAGGATGCATTTCTGGCCGACTTCAAAGATTTTAAAAACGTAAATTTTTCAGCCGGCGACATTGAGAAGATAAACATGATCGAAAAAATCTTAAACAAATAATAATGTCATTCCCATCAATTCAGCATACGGGTATTTATTTCAGCGGATATTTTACTTATGATCTTGATCTGACAAATCAAAAAAAATTCGAATCCCATTTCGAATACAGTAACTTCTTTGAGTCAAATAAGAATTATTTATCTCAGAAATATTATAACAATTGGCTAGCCACCTTATATCCGGATCCTACTGCCTTACAAAATAGGGGATTGGCAGGTTTCAAAAGCAATCATCTTGTTTACAGGGATAATTCAAATGAAAAATTTACAGTAAAAACAACAGCCAAAGAAATTTCATTTACAATTGGTAAAATAGAAATCTTCCTTTTTAGAGAAGGACTTGCTATCTTTTCTATCAATGTTATCTTACCAGGAGAATTTCAAAATTTCAATGACATTTCTTCACTTACTGCCGCCTTAAGAAATACAGTGGCTAACGACAAAGCCCCGGTAAAGAATGTACTTGCTGAAGTGATAGAAGAAAAAATTACTCCATTTTTTTCAAACGATCCTACTTCGTGGAGACAGTATAATCCACATCTGAAATTATTTCTGAATATTGATGTTAAAGAAGATTTTCCTGATAAAGATGAATGGAATAACCTGTTAACGGAATTGGCGATGAACGTGCCGCCGGGCACTATAAGCTCTAAAGGCTTATATGCACCGTCAGAAAAATATTCAAAACAATTATTTGAAAATAATGTAATAGATGTTTTCAATAACTGGAAAGCGATATGTTTATTAGATTCTCTTGTTCGTATATCAATAAATTTAAAAGAGGCGGACAGGTATAATTTGTGGGAAACAGATTATTACAATATTTATGTGTTCACCTCTTTTATCCGCTTTTACCTCTACCTGACAAATAAAAGGCTGTCCCAGTTCTCTCATAATATCAGGGAATCGGCTAAGTTAAGAAATGAGTTTGTCAGCTTTATGAATGATTTTGATCTCTCACAGATATCTTATAAGTTTTTACCAAATATCATCTATAAAAAACTTCTGTACTCAATGGAAATTAAAGATGAGCTCCAAAGGATGGAACAAAAATTAAGATCAATTGATACTGCCGTTCGGGAAAGTCAAAGCCGGAAAACAGAGTCATTTCTTAAAGTAATTGCTTTCTTTCCGATGTTAACAATTATTTTAAGTACAGTGAACCTGATCAAAATGCAAATAGGCCCGGAAAAAGATATTGTTATAGGTACAGTACGAATGATATCTATTATAGTAACGTCGATCGTAATTCTGATCGTTTTATATATTTACCTAAGACAAAAAAAAAAATAGTGGGACCATCGCCTTCGTTGAATTTACCCCCAGGCGATATTGATTAAATGAATGACCTCATAAAATAAGGAATGTCAAAACCTGTCATCTGTATCGGCGCTGCTTTTGTTGATGAGCTCTTTCACATGAAAGAGGAAATGATCCCTGCATCGACCGTTCCTGCATCAGTAGCCAAAACCGTAGGTGGTGTAAGCAGGAATATTGCTCATCAGTTAGCATTACTTGGTGTGGAAGTACAACTGATTAGTGTTTTTGGAAATGATAGTGATGGCGATTGGCTGAAACAATCATGTACAAGGGTTGGTGTTAAACTCGATGCATCTATAACCGTGGAAGGTCTTTCAGGAAAATATACCGGTATTTTAAATCTTGACGGTTCTTTATTTACTGCGTTCTTAACAAATGCCGCTACAGTACTCATAACTCCTGAACATTTGGAAAAGCATAGATCACTATTACAAACTGCTTCTTACTTATTAGCAGATGCAAATGTTTCGGTAGCCACCGGTGAATGGTTACTTGCTTTTAGCAATGAAACAGGAATTCCGTTTATACTTGAACCAGTCTCGGTCCCCCCGATCCGGAAATTCAAAGAGGCTAATCTTAAAGGTCTTCATCTTATAACACCAAATGAAGACGAATTACCAGCTCTTTGTTCTGAAAAATCATTTATGACACAACTACAAGTAGAAGAGTTGTTAAATAAAGGAGTTGAAAATATCTGGCTGCATAATGGCAAGCACGGTTCTGCCATGTATAGCAAAGAAAGATCAATAACGCTTCAGGCTCCTGAAATAGAAATAGTCGATTGCACTGGTGCAGGTGATGGCTCACTCACAGGTTTTATTTTAGGTAAAACATTGGGCAAAGATGATCTTGATTGCATGCGATTAGCTCATACATTATCGGCAGAGATCCTCCAAGTGAATGGTGCGATCGCCACTCATTTAAACAAACAAAAACTGTTAAGTCTTGTTTCAAAATATTATCCTTCCTGATGCATCAATTCTTAGAAATACACCCTGAAGTAAACAAAGCGCTTAATGAAGGCAGACCAGTAGTGGCATTAGAATCAACGATCATTTCTCATGGAATGCCTTACCCACAAAATATCAGGACTGCTCTTGATGTTGAATCTATCGTTTGGGAAAATGGAGCAACACCCGCTACTATAGCAATCTTCAATGGTAAATGTTATGTGGGATTAACAAAAGGACAACTGGAATATTTTGCTTCCGCGAAAGATGTTTGGAAAGTCAGTCTTCGGGATATGCCTTATGTTATAAGCAAAGATCTATATGGGGCCACCACTGTTGCTGCAACAATGCGTATTGCGTCAATGGCTGGTATTAAAATTTTTGTTACGGGTGGAATTGGAGGAGTGCATAGAGATGCAAATGAAACAATGGATATATCCGCCGATCTTACTGAAATGAATCAAACTTCAGTTGCCATTGTTTCTGCAGGAATAAAATCAATTCTTGATATTGGATCAACATTGGAATATTTAGAAACAAAAGGAATTCCTGTTGTAACGATCGGGCAAGATGAATTTCCAAGCTTTTACTCAAGCAAAAGTGGACTCAATTCTCCATTAAGATTGGATAGTGTCGATGAGATAGCAGCAATGATAAATACAAAGTGGCAATTAGGGTTAAATGGAGCAGTATTAATTGCTAACCCTGTTTCTTTAACCCAGGAAATATCTTCCGATGAAATGGAAAACTATATTCAGCAAGCATTGAGTGCTGCCAAAGGAAAAAATATCAGAGGTAAAAATGTAACTCCTTTCTTGTTGAAATATATTGCTGATCATACAAAAGGGGAAAGCCTGGAAGCGAATATTGCTTTAATAAAAAATAATGCTCGGGTGGGAGCGGAGTTAGCAGTTGCTTATTCAAAACTTCATTAAACTCTTACTGCTGTTACCAGTGGCTGAGGTTCGTGAACACTTACAGAAACAGCTTTTCCATCCTGTACTTTAAAAATAATCTTTACTGAAGCTGCGCCTGCGGGTGAAAAAATATTATCGTCAGTTTTGTTCAGCTTACGTGGAGAAGAGCCCTTCCTCGCAATTTGCAAAAACCCTAAGCGATGTGTATCGACAACAAATATTTCTCCATCGCCACCACCAAAACGGTATTCACCTAAAAATTTTTTCTTTTCATCATCAGCTACGTCTAAATTCTTAGGTTTCATATCTGCGTTGCCTAAACTTTCCAGATAACTGATCACTTTATTTACATTGCCTGCATCAGTTGAAGAGATTTCTTTATTCTCCAACCTGTTCTTTGCATGCTGCAACAAAGTGATTCCATGCGGTCCTGTGTGAGATTGAATACCGGGAACTGTTTCAATGATCTCCTGTACACTCTTAAACATACCAAGCATTGTGTAAGTGAAGATATCAGGTCTTGCACCATTACTAATTAAAAACTCAGCAATGTCACGACGACCAACATGCGATGCTGCACCGAGGGCAGTTTCCCAATCACCAAAGCCCCAATCCCATGCGGCACCGGCTAATTCCGGACGGGCATTTACCAACTCTTTTACTTTCTCAAAATTTCCATGTGAAGCGCCAACAATACCGCTTACCATTTCATCATTCATGCTTGGATAACGATAGAAAAAAGAATCGGTATTGGTAGTAGTTTCATTCTTTGTGATCATTCCCGCAGATGATTGTCCAAATGCAGTAATACCAATTAAACCAAAAGCAGAGCTTTTAATGAACATGCGGCGTTGTTGAAGGATGCCTTTCATGATTATTTGTTTGCTACTAATTTACCCATTTGCTGCACGTACCTCCAACCTATTTAATGTAGCCGGTATTATTTAGTTACTTAAGGCAAGAAAGAATCTTATTTGCATTTTAAGAAAGGGCAAAATTCAATTGGATACTCCAAATTTTATTTCTTCAAAGCTCATATTCCCGGTTTCATCAGTTGCAAAAAATTTCGCTACCAGGTTGCCGGTAATTCCTGGCGGAGGTGTATACTTTTCAATTATCTCAATTGACTTTCCATTTACTGTATATTCCTTTTTGAAACCATGACCATCGTTTATTTCTAACCATACTATTGAAAGATTTTGTGTATCGCTTATCAAAACTTTCATACACAGGGGATAACCAACCGGGATTGTCGGACTGTCTGTTGGATAGACTATTTTTATTATTGGTTTTACATTATCAACTTCATGAACTTCTTCTTTTGTGCACGCAATAAATAAAAATAAAACAGTAAAAAAGAGACACTTTTTCATGAACAAAGATTTTACCTACTGAAAAAGTTTTAATTCAATTTGTAGCCTTATAAAGAATATCCAATTGAGAAATATTTCCTTGTCCATCTACACCATATAATCGAATAATTTGATCACCAGCAAAATTGGCAGGAACATAAAACTTAACGTTCATTTCGAATTCATCCGTCTTTGGTTCAAACTGTCCACTATAAGGATTGTTGCCACAAACTCCTGCGGCTCTTAACGCTTCCCATGAAGCTACATAGACGATATCACGATCGGAGAAAACTGCTTTTATTTCTAGTACATCTCCCGGCTTGAGCGTTGGAGTTGCTTTTGGCGAAATGACCTTTATAATTGGTGGATCATTGGGATCACAGTTTCTATCATCTCTGACTGAGGTTTTGACACAATCTGAAAAAATTAAAAGAACAGCTGCAACTGTAAAATATATCTTTCTCATAGCTGTTTATTTTCCAGAAGTTACGAAAAAAAATCAGGGCCAGGTTAAAAAGTTTAACCCAGCCCTGCACTAGTTAATATTGTTTCAACTAAAGATCACACACCAAGTGTCCAACCCTGCCTGTATTCTCTCCTTACAAACTGGTTAGCTTCATCAAAGTTGGTGATCTTCATATTCTTTGCATCCCACAATAATTTTTTCCGGCCAAGCCATTTGTCATTCCAGCCTTTGCCATTTGGATTCTTCATTAAGAAGCTGCGGATTGCAAGGTTACCGATCAAAATACTTTCTGTAAATGGTCCCGCATATTCAAATGGCGAGCTTGTTTGTGCTTTGCCATAACCAGCGATACAAGCATTCACCCATTGCAGGTAATGCCCTTCAGGAACTCTTTTAATTGTTTCCTTTGGCAGCTTAGCTTCTTTCATCAATTTAGTTGGCAGCAATCTTGGGTTTTGACCGTAGCAATCCATCAACAACTTTCCTTTTGTACCAACAAATAAAACTCCACCATCCCAGTTACCAAACATTTCTTCAGGTAAAAGCTCATCTGGTCTTTGTGGTAACAAACCTCCATCATGCCAAGACACTTTTAAGTTCCCCTTTCCATCTGTTCTTGGATAATTCAAATGAATGATAGATGATGCAGGGCATGCATCTGCATTTTGTGAGTCATCCCACATTTTAGTCCAGATGGTTGCGATACTTGCTTCCACTGAATCAGGATAAAGAACTGGAAGAATGCGATAAATAGGGTCCATAATATGACAAGCCATATCACCCAATGCGCCTGTACCGTATGCCCACCAACCACGCCAGTTAAATGGAAGATATGCCGGATTGAAATCTATTTTTGGTGCGGTACCCAACCAAAGGTCCCAATCAAGCTCTTTTGGTATTTCATGTTGACCAGTTGGAGTAGGAATACCCTGTGGCCACACAGGTCTGTTTGTCCATGCATGTGCTGTATGTACGTCACCGATCAACCCTGAATCATAGATCTCTTTCGCTCTTCTTACACCATCAAATGAACCTCCGTGGTTACCCATTTGTGTAACTACTTTATATCTTTTAGCAGCTTCAGTCAGCATTCTTGCTTCATATATATCATGTGTCAACGGTTTTTGTGTATACACATGTTTGCCTAATTGCATCGCAGCAATAGTTGCTACAGCATGTGTATGATCCGGAGTTGATATAGATACTGCGTCAATATTGTTCTTTTCCTTCTCCAGCATAACCCTGAAATCCTTGTAGTAAGGAGCGTTGGGGAAATTTTTTATTGAGGTAGCAGCTTCTCTGTCATCAACATCACAAAGCGCCACGATACTAACATTAGGACTCTTTGCAAACTCGGTCAGATCGCTTTTACCTTTACCACCAACACCGATACCTGCAATTCGAAGCTTATCACTTGGTGCAATAAATCCACGACCGATAACATGGCGGGGAACAATGAAGAAGCCAGCACCTGCAACAGCACTGTTTCTTAAAAATTTTCTTCTTGATTTGTTATTCATATGGAAGAAGTTAAAAATGAAAAATTAGGGTTGTTTATAAAGTCGTCTTTAGGGAATTTAGGCTTTTTTATCAAAGCTTACGCATTCTTTTAGTTCTTTTTCTGTATAAGAAAGTCCATATTGTTTTAGTACATCATCGGGAACACCATTCCATTGGGTAGGAGTGTTGCCAACATATCCGATATCCTTTACACCAATTTGTGAAGTATAAAAACCAGTGGCTACCATATCCCTCATTTTATTAAAAAAAGAAACTCCCTGTGCCATCTCAGGCTTGGCTTTTGCAGGATAAGCGATTTGATCGATCAATTCTATCTGTTGTTGTTGTGTGCAATCTTTGAATGCATTGTTATATTTATTCATGCATTGCACATCCAGCCACCGCAAACCCCCACGCAATGGGGTTTGATGATGAGGCATATCTTTTACAATGAACTCGATGAACTCAGGAACTTTTGCATCGGTTGCGCTGCCACTTACTTCATCTTTCGGTATAATAATATCAGATAGCACTGCTATAGTTGCCATTTCATGATCGGTAAAAAATTTATCCATAGCCAAAATCCTTTTCTCATTTTCTACTTCGGCAGGATTACGATCAAGATCAAACTTTGGGTCTGCTGCAGCAACTGTTTTTTTATCATCGGGATTGCAGCCGGCAACAACAGCTGGTACGGCCACCGCACCTGTAACAATTAATTTCAGCGATTCTCTTCTTTTCATATTTTGAGTTTATCGTTTGCTAAATAGTGAACAGGACGATGAAAGGATTGCGACGCAACAAAAGTCCAATCGAAGTGAAACAGCTGGTATCAAAACTTTCATCATATCTTTTAAAATCTTTTAATCCTGGTTCTATAAATTATTTTTTTTCATCTCATCGATAATATGCTCGCTTGCTCTCATACTCAATGCCAGGATCGTCCATGTAATATTTTTATCTGCCTGTGATGTAAATGCGCCGCCATCAACCACAAAAAGATTTTTGCAATCATGCGCCTGGTTCCAGCTATTCAATGCTGAATTCTTTGCATTTCCTCCCATTCTTACTGTTCCTGCTTCATGGATAATTTCTCCAGGTTTCGCCAATCCATATTGATTTTTTTCATCATCATTTGCACCCCATGTAATTACTGCACCCATATTATGCATGATCTCTTTGAAAGTTTCTTTCATGTGTTTTGCCTGGTTCACTTCATAATCACTCCATTTTACATTGAATCTTAAAACAGGGATCCCATATTTATCAACAACATTCGGATCGATCTCACAATAATTATCTTCTCTTGGTATCGCTTCACCACGGCCGGCCATTCCAACACTTGCTCCATAGAAATAACGATAATCCTCTTTCAACGATTTACCATAACCACCAGCTTCTTTTTGTACGCCATTCACTAAATACTTCCCATTGAAATTTTCAATGCCGCCCATAAATCCATAAGCAGGTTGTCCCATACCACCCCAATACTCAATATGATAACCCCGTGGAAAATCTAGTTTCTTATTATCTAACCACCATGGTGAATAAACATGTAAACCGCCAACACCATCTTCATTATATCTTTTTCGGCCAAACAGGGTAGGTAAGTAGCCACCTAGTGCTGCGCCAGTTGAATCATGCAAATATTTTCCAACTACTCCGCTTGAGTTTGCAAGTCCATTTTGATGTCTTGCCGACTTTGAATTCAATAAAAGTCTTGAAGACTCACAGGCCCCAGCCGCAACGATAACCACGCGACCAGTAACCTGGTATTCCTGCATGTCTTCTTTATTAATATAAGAAACACCAGTAGCGAGACCCTCATTATTTGTCAATACTTCTCTTGCCATTGCATTGGCAACAACATCAACATTACCTGTAGCGATTGCCGGGTAAATAAGAACATTTGTAGAAGAAAAATCTGCTTTTGCTATACTGCAATTGCGATTGCATTGTGCACAAAAGAAACAGGCGTTCCTATCAGTTGTACTTTTTATTTTCTGTGTAAGAATTGAAAGCCTTGACGGGATCACTCTCACCTGGGCTTGTTCAGCTGCCCTTTTAATAAAAAGTTCATGTAAACGAGGTTTAGGCGGAGGTAAGAAAATTCCATCAGGATCATTTTCCAAACCTTCATTTGTTCCAAATATCCCGATCAATTCATCAATTCTGTCATAATATGGTTTGATATCATCATAAGTGATGGGCCAGTCATCGCCGAGCCCATCAATACTTTTTCTTTTAAAATCTTTGGGACCGAAGCGAAGAGAGATCCTTCCCCAGTGATTGGTCCTGCCACCAAGCATTCTTGCTCGCCACCATGCCCAATCAGTACCCGGTGCTTTTGTAAATGGCTCCCCGTCTATTTCCCAACCGTAATAGCTTGCATCAAAATCCCCAAAGGGCCGAAGCTTTGTGGATGCACCCCGACGAGGGCTATCCCAGGGATTTTTTAATTGGGTTACATTTTTTTGTGGATCGTACATATAACCCGCTTCAAGCAGGCAGACCTTTAATCCTGCATTTGCTAAGATATAAGCAGCCATTCCACCACCGGCGCCTGAACCCACAATTACCGCATCATATTTCTTTGGTTGCTTCTTTACCTGGAAATCTCCCATTTGCAATCGTTTTAATTGGCCGTCAATTTACACGATAAAATAGCATGTTGCATATTTTTCATAAAATTTCTCCGCACATTTGTTAGCAGTATATTCGTTTGTCAAACTCCTCGTCTTACAATGAAGAAAGCGGTTATGATCCTTTTCGGGTTAATAAATTTTATTTTTTCCAGATCACAGAGCATTTATGATACATATCCTGTTTATAAAGGAAATGATCTTGGATTAACTTACTCAAAAACTCAATCTACATTTCGTATTTGGGCACCGACTGCCGAAAAAGCACAAATATTATTTTATGATACTGGTGTTGGTGGCGAAAAAATCGGATTATATGCAATGACCAAAAATACCAATGGGGTATGGAGTGTAGAAGTCAAAGGAAATCAGTTGGGAAGTTTTTACGCTTTTCGTATTGAAATAAATGGCAAGTGGAGCGATGAGGTACCTGACCCTTATGCAAAAGCAGTTGGTGTAAATGGCAAAAGGGCAATGGTTGTTGATCTTAAAGAAACTAACCCGATTGGCTGGGAAAAAGATAAGAGCCCCATGTTTAAAAGTAAAACTGATGCAATACTCTATGAGCTACAAATAAGAGATGCCAGTATTGCCGATAATTCAGGAATCAAAAACAAAGGGAAATATTTGGGATTAACTGAAACAGGGACTAAAAATCCTGATGGTCTTTCAACAGGGCTTGATCATATAAAAGAACTTGGGGTGACGCATGTTCATTTATTACCCTGTTTTGATTTTTATTCTTTGGACGAGAGCAAGCCTGATAAATCACAATACAATTGGGGTTATGATCCGCTGAATTATAACGTACCTGATGGCTCTTTTTCCACTAATCCATACGATGGAGTGACGAGGATAAAAGAGTTCAAGAAAATGGTACAAGCATTTCATCAAAATGGGTTAAGAGTAATAATGGATGTTGTGTACAATCACACAAGACTAACAGAAGATTCTTATTTTAATCAACTAGTACCGGGATATTATTACAGGCAAACAATAGATGGCAAATTTTCCAATGCAACGGCTTGTGGAAATGAAACGGCCAGTGAAAGGTATATGATGCGAAAATTTATGTTGGAATCTGTTTTGTATTGGGTAAAAGAATATCATATCGATGGTTTCCGCTTTGATCTGATGGGAGTACATGATATTGAAACCATGAATTTGATCTCAAAAGAACTTCATAAAATAAAACCGGATATTTTATTATATGGTGAAGGATGGACTGCCGGTTCATCGCCTTTGCCAGATTCATTGAGAGCTATAAAAAAATATGCATACAAATTAGATCGCATCGCAGTTTTCAGCGATGATATAAGAGACGGAATAAAAGGGAGTGTATTTGAACATAAGGACAAAGGTTTTGCCAGCGGAAAACCTGGAATGGAAGAAACCATAAAATTTGGGATCGTTGCTTCCTGCAAACATCCCCAGGTTGATTATACGAAAGTGAATTATTCCAAAGCCCCGTATTCGTCACAACCTTGGAATACGATCACTTATTGTGAATGTCACGATAATCATGTGCTTTGGGATAAACTGGCCATTTCTGCAAAAGATGCAACAGAAGCGGAAAGAATACAAATGGATAAAATTGCTATATCAATTGTATTAACCTCGCAGGGGATTTCCTTTTTACATGCAGGCACAGAATTTTTAAGAACTAAGAAAGGAGTGGAGAATAGTTTTGAATCACCTGATAGCATTAATGCAATTGATTGGAGTTGGAAAACAAAAAATGAAGAAGTATTTAATTATGTGAAAGCATTGATCAAAATGCGAAAAGAACATCCGGCGTTTAGAATGAATAGCGCTAAAAGTATTAGAGATAATGTCAAATTTTATCAAAATCTTCCTCCAGGTGTTGTTGGATATGAGATAAACGGAAGCGCATTAAACGATAGCTGGAAAAAGGTCCTTGTTTTATTTAATGGTACAAATACTGAAAAAGAAATTACCCTCAGAGAAACAAAGTGGAAGCAAGTTATCAAGAACAATTTTTTTCCACCGAAATTAATTGGAGAAGTAAATAGTATTTTGATGAACCCTTTCAGCTGCTCCATCTATTACCAGGAATAAAAAAATTATTTCTTTGGTGATCGATCAACACTCTTACCTATCAAATAACCTACTACCGCTCCAACAACAGCACCACCAAGAGCCCAAACAAAATCTCCTTGTGTAGCAAAATATAAAATTGCCAGGCCTGCTATTGCGCCGCCAACTGCAAATACCGAGCTTGCCTTTGACCTGGCCTTTGATTCACCTGTACTGCCAGCAGTCCTGTTTTGAAATTGCTTCAGATGATCTTTGTGTCCTTTACGATGGTGAGGTCTTGCCATAAATTCCTATTTTCTGTAAGTTAATAATTGTAAATGAAAAAAATATTGAGTAAAGCGTACGAAATCCATTTGAAATTCTTATCAGCCGCTGGTAATTTCATTAGTATTTGCTAAAATAGATTTATTATTTTTCCCGATTATTATCATCACTCATGACAAAACAACTGATCCTGATTATCCTTTTCGGTATTACCATTCATTCGTACTCACAAGACGCCGGTGTATTTAAACCTGACTCTTTAAAAAAAGAATTGACTGCCGTACAAATAACCACTACCATCAAAGTCGATGGGTTATTAAATGAAGAAGAATGGAAATTTACAAAGCCTTCTCCCAGATTTGTACAGATAGAGCCTCAACAAGGATTACCTGCCAATTTTGAGACGGAAGTAAAAGTTCTATACAATCGTCAATATCTATATGTTGGTTTTATCTGTCATGATTCGGTGGGTAAGAAAGCGATCCGAGCTACTGACTTCAGACGTGATTTTGGCATTCGCAGTCATGATCATGTTGCCTTGTCATTTGATGGTTTTAATGATTCAAGAAATGCAATGGCATTAATGGCAAATGCCTATGGTGTACAAAGAGACCTGCTTGTATTTGATGATATTTTAATGGATGTAGATTGGGATGGGCTTTGGAAAGTAAGAACAACAAGAAACGATTCTGGCTGGGTAGCAGAAATAGCGATCCCCTGGCAAACGCTTCGTTATCCAAAAACAAAAGATTCAATACAGCAATGGGGATTCAATGTTTATCGTACAAGAAGAATGAGTAATGAAATAAGCTCCTTCTCAGGTTATCCAAGAAACTTCAGTTTTACAAGAATGGACTATGCAGGGCTTCTAAAAAATCTGCAACCACCACCGCCAAGACCAAATATCAGGATACAACCGTATGTGCTTGGGTCTTATGACAAGTATAAAAATTTTCCAGCATCAACCGAACCTGAAAAAAATAATTTCCGAGCAGGTGGAGATATTAAATGGGCCATCAATCCAAACTCCATTCTTGATGTAACGATAAACACTGATTTTGCACAAGCGGATGCAGACAGGCAGGTAAATAATGTAACAAGGTTTTCTGTTTTCTTTCCTGAACGAAGACAATTCTTTTTAGAGAACGCATCCTTATTTGGAGTGGGAGTGAGGCCGAATGACGATGGCTCGGGTGGAGCAATGCGTATTCAGCCTTTCTTTAGCAGGAGAATTGGTTTGGATGATTTTGGAAACCCGATCCCAATTGACGCAGGTGGAAGATTCGTTTATCGCTCATTAAAAAGAAATGCAGGTGTAATGGCAATGCGTCAACGAGAATCGTCCACAACACCGGCTACAAATTTTTTTGTTGGACGCTTCTCTGAAAATTTTGGAAAACAAAACAGGATAGGAGGATTATTGACCTATAAAAATAATTCGGATGGCAACAATGCAGTTGGAGCTATAGATGGTTTTTTCAGAATGGGGGAATCGCATTCACTCAATACTATGCTGATCTATTCCAATAGCAATGATAAAACTTCCGGCATTTCAAATAAAAGCGGTTTTGCAGGTTATGCGCAATACTATTTCACAAATAACCAATGGAAAATATGGTGGACACAATCAGTAGTAACAAAAGATTTCAATCCTGAATTAGGCTTTGTTTCACGCAGTGATGTGATCGGTACCACGCCAGGTATTTTCTGGTATTACCGTGGGAAACTCTTACCATTCAAAAAGAAGATCCGTGCATTTGAACCTGGAGTATTCCCTGAATTTTATCACCAGGCATCAACTGGTAAATTGATAGAAAGACAGCTTACTGTGAATCCGATCTGGTTTAATTTTCAGAATGGTGGATACTTTGGTTATATCATCACTCCAACTTATCAATTACTAACCGAACCATTTGTGCCATTAGGAATAACTATTCCTGAAGGAAAGTATAATTATCTAAGACATACATTTTATTTCAGTACTGATCAATCAAGAGTGATCAGCAGTAATATAAATTTTGAAACTGGCTCTTATTACAATGGTAACCTGACAGCAGGAACAATCACACTAAATCTTGCGCCAATACCTAATTTCTTTTTACAAGGACAATATAATCGCAATCATTTTAAAGAAGTAGGCGACCCTGCTACTGATAAAACAGTTGATCTTTATAGCATTTCCGGAAGACTTGCATTAAATCCAAGATTGCAGCTTATTGGTTTTTATCAAAAAAACTCAGAAAACAATTTGAGCAATTATAATATTCGTCTTTCGTGGGAATACCAACCGCTGTCATATGTTTATCTTGTATATAACCGTCGTGGGTTTGATAATACGCAGCAAAAAAGGCAGACAGAAGATCATGCGATCATTAAAATAAGCTACCTGCGCCAACTATAAAAAAAGCCCCGCTAATAGAGCGGGGCTTACTATTTTTAATAAATTTATTTTAATAACGTCTGTCTCTTGGTCCGGGTCTTCTATCTCTGTCACCACCGCCACCACCACGATAGCCACCACCGCCACCGCTACCACCACGATAACCACCGCCACTACCGCTACCGCCGCGATATCCGCCTCCGCCGCCCTGTGAGCCACCACCTCCTGGCTTATCTTCAGCCTGTTTAACGATCAACGGTTTTTTACCAAGGGAAATATCATTGAGGCTTTCGATCGCATCTTTTGCTTCAACTTCATTTGGCATATCAACAAATCCAAAACCCTTACTCTTGCCGGTATCTCTATCCATTGCGACTTTGGCAGAGACTACTTTGCCAAATTTTTCAAATATCTCTTCAAGTTCAGCATCATCAAGGTCATAGGGAAGTCCGGCGACAAAGATTTTCATGCTACTATTATTTTTTGTAAATGTAATAAACTATACTGTAAAATTAGAATGATGTTTAATTGATCATTGAGGAGCTTTCGCATCCACAACCTCTATTTCAAAAACCAAAATACTATTCGGTGGGATTTTCGCCGCTCTTGTACGGATTGAGTAAGCCAAATTTGACGGAATTATGATTTTTATTTTCCCGCCAACCTTACAAAGTGGAACACCAATCTGCCAGCCTTTGATCAATCTGTTTAATGGAAAAGTTGCAGGTTTATCTTTCGTTTGGTCAAAAATCGAATTATCATTAAATAAATAGCCTTTATAAAAAGCAACGACTGTATCAGTAACTGATACCAGTTTGCCATTACCTTCTTTCATTATATGGAAATATACGTCGTCCTTAAAATTCGATTCGATATTTGATGTATCACCCATATGCACTCTTTCAAAAAGAATACCTGACCTAATTGTCCGTCTGTCAATTTCCAATTGTTCCAAGCTGTCAACATGTGATAAAAGATTAACCACTGGTAGCACAGCATTACCCTGCAACATATTTTTCCAGGAACCATTTTGCCGCTGGCACCAGACCTCATTAATGTTTAGCTGTAGAGAATTGTTTTTATTTTGAGAACGAAAGGTAGCAGGTTGTTTCAACGTATTCCATTGACCGGAAATTTTACAAGTACCTATTAGTTTCCACTTTTTTTCTTGTGGCAAAAAGATATAACCAGAATACAAAGCGAAATTTCCTGCTGAATCACTGGCAGTAGCGATCAGCAGTCTGTACTTTTCATTTTCTAACCAATTGTGCTTCCAGCTTAGTTCGCCTTTCTCAGATTTAACCTCAAGACCATTAGCCATAATAGCTGCTGATGATGGAAATTCAAATACAACCTCTCTTTCTTTTTTATCTGATTCCAAAGAAAGTTTTACAACATCAGTTTTGATCCCTGCAAACAATTCTTTTTTTGCTGTAACCGGGCCAACTGAAATCTCAGCCAAAAATGAAACAGCTTTTACACTGTCAGGTAATGAATAGGATGTGACCGAATCTTTATTGTTAGCTAAAGAATGCAGCTCAATAAAAAGTAAAAATGTAAAAGCTAAGATTCGTTTCATATTTCAAGTTTTTTAAATGCGCTGCCGATACTTTCGATTATGTCCCCGGCTATCATTGCTTCTTTCGAAAATTCATTAGCAGCAATATCACCCGCTAAGCCATGAAGATACACCGCCAATATCGAAGCTTCTTCAGAACTATATCCATGCGCAAGTAGTCCAGTGATCATTCCTGTGAGTACATCACCGCTCCCTGCAGTAGCCATTCCGGAATTGCCAGTACTATTGAAATATCCTTTTTCAGAAGCTGTTGCTATAAATGTATGGTGTCCCTTCAATACAATTGAACAGTTTAGCAATTTGGCATTGTGCAACGCTTTTTCAATTCTTTCAAAATCATTTTCAGATCCTCCGAATAATCTTTCAAACTCTTTGGGATGAGGAGTAAGAATGGAGCCAGGTGGGAGAGAAGGCAAATTCTTATCCATCGATAAACCATTTAATGCATCTGCATCGATCACCATTGGTTTTTTATAAATAGAAGTTAACTCTTTCACAGCAGCTCTTGTTTCAGATGCTGTTCCCAGGCCTGGTCCAATTCCAATTGCATCATACTTTAAAATATCATCGTCAATTTTTGTAATGATAGATGAATTTGCATCTGTCATTACCATCGCTTCAGAGGTTGTTGTTTGCAAAACCTCATAACCACATTTTGGGATAAAACAAGTAAGTAAGCCAACACCACTTCTCAAACAAGCTTTTGCTGATAAAACCGCAGCACCAATCTTTCCATAACTTCCTGCTATTATCATTGCATGACCAAAATTCCCTTTGTGTGCAAACCTGTTTCTCGGTTTAAAAATTGAACGAACAATAGATTTATCAATTAGTTCAAGATCAGAATCAAGAGAGGTAAGAAATTCTGGCAACAATCCAATATCAAGTAAGATCACTTCACCAATAGATGCAGCATTTTCTGCCACAAGAAAAGCCAGTTTATAACATTGAAAGCTTAAAGTGTAATTTGCTTTGACAATTTTATTTCCTTTAGAGGTCTGATCAACTGACATGCCGCTTGGAATGTCAATCGCAATTACTGCACATCCGCTATTATTAATATGATCAACAAGCTTGGCCGTGATTCCCTCCAAAGGCCTTGTCAACCCCGAACCAAACAATGCATCGATAACAACAGTGTCTTTTGCTAATGCATGAAAATTATTTTCATCCTGTATATAATGAATATCAGCAGAAGGATATTGATGAAGCCTCGCAAGATTAGTTTGAAAATCCTCAGTTCCTTTATGTCCAAATTCAAGAATATAAACTGCAACCTTGCATCCACGGTTTGCAAGCATTCTTGCAATTGCAAGTCCATCTCCGCCATTATTTCCTTTACCACAAAAAACTGCGAATGAATGAACGAGCCAGCCATTATCATCGAGCCATTCAAAACATTTTGTAGCGGCTCTTTCCATCAGGTCAACGGAAGCAATGGGCTCATGCGCTATGGTATACTGATCCCATGATCGTATTTGATCTGGCTTTAAAATTTTCATTTCCTGAAATTCCTGCTTAAAGTTGAGGAAGAATTTTGAAAAAGAAATGACTAGCGTCTTCTTTTAGAAGATTTTGCTTTTGGAGTGTAAGTTTCTTCTTTCCTGGAATTTTCACCCAGAGAATTTTCAGCAGGCTCGGTTTCATCATTTTGATCCTGGCCCGGAACATAATTGCCAAATAGGTTGTATGCTGTTCTTGCGGCATAATAAATATTGCGGTTGTATTTATTGCCGATCAAGATCATCGTTGCATTTTCATCAGGAAATCTTACAAACACTGCATTTGTTCCATGCCAGCGTCCATTGTGATAAATGAGTTTCTTCCCGGTTGGAAAGATCATCATGCGCCAGCCCAGGCCATAATTATGAACAGATCTCCTTTCATTGCTTAAAGGTGCAAAAGCAGAATCCAGTGTTTCCTTTTTGAATAATTGCCCATTATTCAATGCCTGGTCCCATTTCAACAGATCATGAGTGGTTGTATAAACGTTTTTATCTCCATAAGTACAATCAAAAGGATCGTTTTCCCAAAATCTGCCGGTCCATTCAAAACTTGGCGTTGGCTTTAATGTATCCTGGTTAGCATATACAAACGTATTTGTCATGTTCAAAGGATCAAAAATAGTTTCCTTCAAATAGGCAGGAAAAGACTTACCTGTTACTTTTTCAACGATCATAGCAAGCAACACATAATTCGTATTACTATAGCTGAATCGTTTTCCAGACTTATATTCAAGTCCTGGTTGAATTGTGTAAAGCGAATTCAACACATCCTGGTTACTGTAACAAGTATCGTTCTTTTTCAGAAGTGATAAATAATTAAGATAATTTGGAAGGCCGCTTCTATGGCTTAGCAACATCTTGATTGTAACATCATGATATGGAAAGTCCGGAAAGTACTTACCAAGCGTATCATCAAGCTGTAACTTTCCTTCTTCCATCAAATGCATAACCGCCATTGACGTGAAAGTTTTACTTACGCTGGCAATATGCATTGGGGTATTTTCAGTAAGAGTATCCTTCGTCCTCATGTCAGCAAACCCCATCGCTTTTTCAAAAACAACTACTCCATTCTTTGCAATTAAAAGTTGCCCGCTAAACCCTCTTTTCAACAACAAACTATCAAAATGATTTTTGGCAACATTATAGTAATACCTGAATTCCTGCTTTGGCAATTCTTTCGGAGTCGGAGGATAATATGCCAATGAGTCTTCCTGTACAGTTTTATTCTTGCTGGAGTAATTACAAGCTAATAGAACTACAATTAACAGTGGGTAAAGAAGATTTTTCAATTAGAATACAGTTTGGACAAAAATAATAGCACAACTCGTGCCTAATAAACGCTACTTTTCCCCATTTGTTGCAAATTGTTAATAGTTACGACTCTATATTTGCAGAAATGGAAGCACAAAAAACTAGTTATCCGAAAGAAAAAATAAGGATTCTTTTCTTAGAAAACATTAGTGATGCTGCGGTGAAAAATTTCCGGGGACATGAGTACTCTAACGTAGAAAAAATCACAAAGGCATTATCTGAAGATGAACTCATCAAAGAAATAAAAGATGTACATATTCTCGGCATCAGATCAAAAACTCAAATAACAAAGAATGTGCTGGATGCCGCAAAAAAATTGCAGGCAATTGGTTGTTTTTGCATTGGCGTTAACCAGGTAGATCTGAAAACTGCTACCAAAAATGGGGTTGTTGTCTTTAATGCTCCTTATTCAAATACAAGATCGGTGGCTGAATTGGTTATTGGCTTATCCATCATGCTCATTCGCCGCATACCCGATAAAAATACGGCCGCACATGATGGTATTTGGATGAAAGATGCAAAGAACAGTTTTGAGTTGAGGGGAAAAACATTGGGAATAATAGGTTACGGAAATATCGGTAGCCAGGTAAGTGTGCTGGCAGAGGCAATGGGAATGAAAGTGATCTTTTATGATGTGGAAACAAAATTACCGCTTGGCAACGCCGAAGATGCAAAATCGTTGAAGGAACTGCTAACCCGCTCAGATATTGTAACGCTACATGTTCCTGAAACTTCACAAACAAAAAATCTTATTAATAAACCGAATCTTAAATACTTTAAGAAAGGAGCTATACTAATAAACTATGCAAGGGGAGAAGTAGTGGACCTCGATGCCTTGCGTAAAGCGATCCTCGATGGCGCAATTGGTGGCGCTGCAGTAGATGTATTTCCTGTAGAGCCGGAAAAAAATGGTGACAGGTTCCAGACTCCATTACAAGATCTGCCTAATGTAATTCTTACGCCACATATTGGTGGCTCTACCGAAGAGGCGCAGGAAAATATTGGCGAAGATGTAAGCGGTAAACTATTTAATTTTCTTGAAAAGGGTATCACGTTTGGCTCACATACTGTACCAGCACTTGCATTGCCGCCACAAGAAGGCTCGCATCGCATTTTGCATATTCATAATAATGTGCCTGGTGTTCTATCTGAGATCAACACAACGCTTTCAAAAAATAATATCAACATTCTCGGACAATATTTAAAGACCAATGATGAGATCGGTTATGTTGTTCTTGATGTTGACAGGCAGATATCTTCAAAAGCATTGCAATTGCTTAAAGAAGTAAAGCAAACCATCAAGGTTAGAATGTTATATTAATACCAGCTTCAGTTTTTCATGGCATCGACACTTGCGACGCTCCATTCAAGGTCCCGTTTTCATAGCAACAATTATTTAATTTTAAATTTTCAATAAATATTGAAAATTGTGTAAATTTGGGGTGTAAAAGACAGTCAGATGAAAATAATAATCGTAGGCGGTGGATTTGGAGGATTGAAACTTGCACGAAAACTCAGCAATAAAAAAGGTGTTGAAATACTACTCATCGATAAATTCAACTATCATCAATTTCAGCCTTTATTTTACCAGGTAGCTACAGCAGGATTGGATGCCAGCAATATTTCTTTTCCTTTAAGAAAGGCTTTCCAGAACAGTAAAAACATTCGTATCCGCATTACAGATCTGCAACAAATAATTGCTTCGGAAAATAAGATCATAACCGGGACAGGAGAAGAGCAGTATGATATTTTGGTACTTGCCACCGGTGCAGACACAAATTTTTTTGGCAACCAGCAATTGGAGCAACATTCCTTTCCAATGAAATCCACTGTCGAGGCCTTGCAGCTTCGATATAAACTCGTTCAAAATTTTGAAGATGCATTGGTCACAAAGAATGAAGAGGAATTGCAACGTTTAATGAATATAGTCGTAGTCGGAGGCGGACCAACCGGCGTGGAGATCTCAGGAGCATTGGCAGAAATGAAAAAATATGTCTTGCCTAAAGATTATCCCGAGCTTGATTTCTCCAAAATGAATATTTATTTGTTGGAGGGAACTGATAAAACGCTTGGCCATATGAGTGAGGTCTCTTCCGATCGTTCAAAAAAATATTTGGAAAAACTAGGAGTGAAGGTGATGACGGGTTCTCATGTTAAGGATTATGACGGAAAAAATGTATTGCTGCAAGATGGTAAAACCATTTCATCAAGTACAGTTCTATGGGCTGCCGGTGTTAAAGGTAATATTCCAGGTGGGGTTGATAAATCTCTTATAGCCAGGGGAAACAGGATCAAGGTTAGTAGATTAAATAGGGTCATTGGCTCTCAAAATATATATGCGATAGGCGACCTTGCTTACATGGAAACACCGAAATATCCAAACGGACACCCACAAGTTGCAACGGTTGCCATTCAACAGGCAAAACTGCTTGCAGGAAACTTAATGAAGTTAAGAGATGGTAAACCAGATCTGAAAGAATATGAATATAAGGACAAGGGATCAATGGCAACTGTAGGAAGGAATCTTGCTGTAGTTGATATTCCGAAACCAAGATTGCATTTTGGCGGCTGGTTTGCCTGGATGATCTGGATGAGCCTGCACCTGATGCTGATATTGGGCGTAAAGAATAGGTTCTTTGTCTTTATAAACTGGCTATATAATTACTTTACATACGATCAAAGCCTTCGTTTGATCTTTAAAGAATTTAAGAAGCCAAAGACATGAAAAAATTAAAGGCTATACTAAACTATCTACCTTTTTTACTATTGACAATTGGGATAATGTTGGTCTGGCTGGCGCCAATTTTAATTGTGTTGGGTATTTTCTTTTTCTTCTGGAGATGGGATTAGTTCAAAAAACCTATTTAAGATTGATATTTAAAGAATTTAAGAAGACAAATAAATGAGTCAGCGGAAATTTCTTACTGCAGAATGGCGAAAGCTAATAATGGCTAATTACGAAGTTGATCCCTCCATTTTAAAGAAATATGTGCCTGCTGGAACGCAATTGGATAGTTTGGAAAATAAATATTATATAAGTCTTGTTGGGTTTATGTTTTTAAACACAAAAGTGTTAGGCTTAAAGATCCCATTTCATACAAATTTTCCCGAGGTAAATCTCAGGTTCTATGTAAAATATAAATCAGGTGAAGAATGGAAAAGAGGTGTTGTTTTTATAAATGAATTTGTTCCAAAGGCTGCCATTACTTTTGTTGCCAATACTCTCTATAAAGAACGATATGTCACTTATCAAATGAAGCATCGCTGGGATATTGGCGACGAGCTCATGATCGGATATTATTGGAAAAAGAAAAACAAATGGCATGTTTTGGAAGCAACCGCAAATGCTAATGCATCCTTATTCCAAGCAGGAAGCAAGGAAGAATTTATCACAGAACACTATTGGGGTAATTCATCCATTGATCAAAATAAAACAGGAGAGTACAGGCTTGAACATCCAAAATGGGATCTGTACCCGGTACAACAATATACTATTGATTGCAATTTTGCAGAGTTATATGGCAACGATTTTGCATTCCTAAATGACAGACAACCTGCCTCTGTTTTTCTTGCAGAAGGATCAGCTATTTCCGTTTATTCTAAGAAAATTCTTTAAGCAATTTCTTTGCTCTTGCTTTAAATGCTGGAGTTTCATATTCCCATCTTTCATCAATGACAAGCTTGATCTCGTTAATGATCTCAGGATATAGTTTGACAAGCTTCTGCAATACAGTTATAGAAAAAGCCTTTATAGCAACGGCTTCGGTTGGAGAGGAGATATAGCGGAAACAAAGATCCATTACCTGTCCATGAAATCTTTTGGGAATATCAATATGTTGTAAAAAGCGCATCACATTTCTTTTTACTGAATCATGTGCTCCCGGCTTTTCAGCTGCTTTTAAAGAACTTGCAAAATGCTTTTTTATAAATTCCGGGTGAGCTTCTACACAATAGGAAATGGGCCAGGCAGCTCTTTGCACCACACGATATTCATCTTTCAAAAACAAATTGAATAATTCATCGAATCTTTTTTGATCGTCGCCAACCCATTTCACGATCCGCATACAGGTGGCTTTGGAATGTTCTTTTAATATCGTTTCTCTTAATTTCACTAATTTGAGTGAGCTTAAAATTAAAAATAAGTACATGAAAAAAGCGAGTTTCATTTTATTATCGACTTTGTTTTCCGCCTGCATATTTAGCCAGTCAAAAACAATACAGGAGAGACTGGGTTATCCAAAAGACGCAAAGCTTGTGATCATTCATGCTGACGATCTTGGAGTTTCTCATTCAGAAAATGCCGCTTCAATAATAGCTCTGCAAAAAGGAAGTGTGAGTTCAGCTAGTATCATGGTGCCATGTCCATGGTTTCCTGAAATTGCTGCATACGCACAATCAAATCCATCCGCTGATCTTGGTTTGCATCTAACATTAACAAGTGAATGGAAATATTATAAATGGGGACCGGTAACTGCTAAAGAAAAGGTGCCGGGTCTTATAAACAAGAATGGATTTCTTTATTCATCTGTTGATAGTGTATATCAAAATGCCAGCGCAGCAGAAATAGAAACAGAAATTCGTAACCAGGTAGTTCGTGCAAAGCAATTTGGCATAGATCCAACGCACCTGGATGCTCACATGGGAACAGCACTGCAGCGTTATGACTATTTTAGAGCGTATTTAAAAGTGGGGCATGAGTTTAAGATTCCTGTTTTTATTCCTAAACAACTAGAACTTCCATTAAAAGTCAAATTTGATACGATACTGAATGATAAAGACGTTTTAGTAGATAATATTCTTTCTGCTTCGCCGCAGGATTTTAAAAATGGTTTTGCGAATTTCTATACCAATGGAATAAAGAATTTAAAACCCGGGCTTACATACCTTATTATACATACCGCTTACGATAATGATGAAATGCGTGCCGTTACGATCGATCACCCGGATTGGGGTGCTGCATGGCGCCAGGAAGATTTTAATTTCTTTACAAGCCCGGAATGTAAACAGGCCTTAAAAGACAATAATATTTACGTAATAACCTGGAAAGAGATCAGGGATAAGATCGTGAGGAAATAAGTTATTTGGACTTTGGTTTTGATTTTTTGGATTTAACGGAAGGAGTTTTGCCAAAAGCTATGTACAGTGATTCCATTATTTCAGGCTTTAGCTCGGCCGTGGTCTTGAATATTTCGTGATCGACCAATTCAGCGTCTTCTCCAAAAAGTTTTTTGTTGAGCACCCTATTTGTTGCTTGTTGTAATGCTAAGATTTCAACAAGTAATTCAAACATCATTTGAAGATTATACTTCGGATCAAATTTTATATGATCCAGGTTTTTATTTTGTTCAGTATCCATCATTATAAATTTACAATTCCTAAATGCTTTAAAAGAAAATAATAACCACGATGTGTGAATAACGACTCAAATTTATGATTTTTTCTTATAATGTATATTATGTTAAATAGAATAGTTTCCGTATATTGCAGAATGGATGCATTGATTGCTTTTTGTATATTCAAGAAACCAAAAACCTACTATTATGAGTTTTAAAAGCCAATTAGATGAAGTTTACAATGACGTTGTAAAGAGATTAGAGAACTTTCGCAGCTCCCACCCTAAAGCGTCACTACATGGAATAACTGAATACTTTAAAGAATTAGGAGAAACAATGAAAGTTTTTGCTGAAAAAGTTTCACACTCCGCAAAGGAGCTAATTGAAAAATATCCTGACAAAAAAGAAGAGATCATCAATTACGTAAAAGAACTGAAGAATAAATTGATCTCCACTTTCAAACCAAAATAGAGAGAAAAGATCATTAAAAAACCACCTTTCGGTGGTTTCACTATCTTAATTAGCTTCTGATTTCTTCCGGTACTCATCCGATTTTACCTTATCTCCTTTTACATCGTAAGCGGTAGAAAGATAACCGGCAACAACTTTATAATTTCCTTTTTCTCCAGCTTTTAATGTTGGTTTTGCAGAATAAAGATCAAATGCAGTCTGCGCATAAGTAATCAATTGGTCAGCAGACTCAGTCATCTTTAATTTCAGGTCATCCCTCTTTTTCTTATCTGCAGGTGTAGTTCCTTTTATTGCCTGCATCTCATCCTGGTAATCATAAAGTACATTGTAAAAATGGCGTGACATCAGTACATATGCTTCAGGATAATCTTTTTTAGCTGCCATTGTTTGCTTTAATACGCTTTCTATTTTTCCCTGTGTTTCTTTATAGTCCACAGGTTTTGCATCGCCTGCATAAGCATAATTGAACAATTCAACCGCATAGTTATAAGACATCAGGTATTTGTCAGGATATTTTGGCATTAGCTCGGCATATTTTGCAAACAGTGCTTTTTTATCCTTTGCATCCACTTCATCCATCTCGATCTGGTACCAACGATCATCAGCCGGGTAAAGCTCACGACCTAAGGCCAGGTATTTATCTTTGTTCGCTTTGTCATTCTTCTTTTGATAATATTCAACAAGTAATTGATAAATATCTACATTGTCCTTTCCTGCAATTTTCTGATCAGCTATCTTTTTATAATAAACAACTGCTTCATCATCCTTCTTCGCCCTATAAGCACTCAGGGCTATATTTTGAACTAAAGTAGTATCGAAAACAGGGAACTTAAAACCATTATACTCAAGCCCTCTTCCACCAATATATTCTTCAACCATCAATGCATTTTTAAAGTTTGTAAAGGCTTCGCCGAATTTTGCAACAGATTCAGCATCCTTTTTTTCCTTTGAAAGCTCATCACCTTGCCCAAATGTTTGCACGCCGAGGTCAAAATAGCCGTTATAAATATCAAATAATCTTACATGCTGTTCCAGCGTAGCTCTTACAGCTTTTGCATCCATTTCATAGTACTTTTTAAAAGCATTAAAAGCATCCATGCGGGGATCTGGTGCAAGGCTTTTATATTTATCACTTTTGGCGATCTCGTTATACACAAGACCTTTAAACCACCAACCATCAGATTTAGCTGCATTTTTTTCTTTGGAAAGAAAAGCATCAACCGAATTTTTTGCTTTATCCAACTCTCCTTTTCCAAGTTGGGCTTCTATATCTTCAATTGACTGGGCAAACAAACCGCTGCTACTTAAAACAATAAGCAAGCTTAAAAGAAATCTTTGCATGATTTTATTTTTGTTTTTTATTAAATCAGTCCCGATAGCTATCGGGATTAATTGCAGATGAAATTAATTATTCAGTGGTTGCATTTTCAGGGCTATCAGCTGGCCCAAAGTTATTCTCATTTCCATTACTATTGTCGCCATTTTCAGCGCCATTTCCATTCTCAGCATTTTCCTGGTCCTCGATCTTAGTGATCGCAGCTATCTCGTCACCCTCATCTAATCTTATCAGTTTTACTCCCTGTGTTGCACGACCCTGTTCACTGATATCGGCCACTCTCATTCGTATAGTAACACCGCTCTTACAAGTGATAACCAGGTCTTCCTTCTCAGCTACTTCCAGCATGCCGACCAATTTACCTGTTTTTGGCGTTACATTGATCGTCTTCACTCCTTTTCCTCCACGGTTTGTAAAACGATACTCATCAACTGCAGTTCGTTTTCCATAACCTTTTTCGCTTACAACCAATACTGTTTTAGATTCACCTGCGTTGGGATTTACACAAATCATACCAACAACTTCGTCATCATTATCCTCTACTTCAATACCAGCAACACCAATGGCTCCGCGACCTGTTGCTCTTGCTTTTGCTTCTGAAAAACGAATAGCCCTTCCGCTTTTTACAGCCATCATTATTTCAGAATTCCCATCCGTCATCTTTGCTTCAAGCAATTCATCACCTGCTAATATCGTGATCGCATTTACGCCAGACTGCCTTGGGCGACTAAAATCTTCCAATGCAGTTTTCTTGATAATTCCTTTTTTAGTACAAAGAACAATATTGTGTGAATTAACAAACGTTTCATCTTTCAGATCCTTCACATCAATGATAGCTCTTACTTTATCATCAGGTGGTATTTGTATCAAATTCTGAATAGCTCTTCCTTTACCAGTCTTTTCTCCTTCCGGAATTTCATACACGTTCAGCCAATAACATCTTCCCTGTTCTGTAAAGAAAAGCATGGTATGGTGTGTAGATGCCACGAAAATATGTTCGATCCAATCTTCTTCTCTTGTTCTTCCACCCATTACGCCCCTGCCTCCTCTGCGCTGTGCACGGTATTCAGAAGCAGAAGTTCTTTTTATATAACCTAAATGAGAAATGGTAATAACAACATCTTCTTCTTTAATAAGGTCCTTGATCTTTACTTCATCATCTAAATAAGTGATCTCGGTTTTACGGGCATCACCAAATCTTTCTTTAACTTCTAAAAGTTCTTTCTTGATCAGATCATATCTCAACCCTTCGTTTGCAAGCAACTCTTTTAATTCGCCGATCAGTTTCATCAATTCATCAAACTCCTGCTTTATCTTATCTCTTTCCATTCCTGTCAGGCGTTGCAATCTTAATTCAAGAATTGCTTTTGCCTGTATCTCATCCAGTCCCCATCCTGCATTGATCAAATTATCCTTTGCAATATCAGGCGTTGCAGAGCTTCTTATTAATCTTATCACTTCATCCAGGTGATCTAAAGCAATAAGATATCCTTGCAAAATATGAGCTTTCTTTTCAGCTTCATTCAATTCATATTTGGCACGACGAACAACCACTTCATGTCTGAATTCAATGAACTCAGAGATCATATCTTTTAATGTCAGCGTTCTTGGTCTTCCTTTTACCAGCGCTACATTGTTAATGCCGTATGAAGTTTGTAACTCTGTGTATTTATAAAGCTGGTTGATGACAACATTGGCAATTGCGTCACGCTTCAGATCAACTACAATACGGGTGCCTTCTTTTTCATTCGATTCATTGTTTACATGGGCAATGCCTTCGATCACTTTTTCATTTACCAACTCACCTATCCTTTCAGTTAATGCATCACGGCTTACCTGGTAAGGTGTTTCTGTAACAATGATCTGCTCACGGCCGCTTGCTTTTGTATCAACATACATTTTTCCGCGAACCACTACCCTTCCTCTTCCCAAATGCATAGCAGCCTTCACTCCTTCCATACCATAAATAATTCCGCCGGTTGGAAAATCGGGAGCTTTTACATGCTGCATCAATTCATCAATAGTGATGTTGCGGTTATCAATATAGGCGATACAACCATCAATTGATTCAGCCAAATTATGCGGAAGCATATTGGTGGCCATCCCCACTGCAATACCACTTGAGCCATTTACCAATAACTGAGGAATACGTGTGGGAAGAACCGTCGGCTCTTTCTCAGTATCATCAAAATTCAATTGAAAGTTTACAGTGTCTTTGTCAAGATCGTTCAGCATGCTTTCAGTAAGCCGTTGCAATCTTGCTTCTGTATATCGCATGGCCGCAGGTCCATCACCATCCTGCGTACCAAAATTTCCTTGTTTGTCAATTAGCGCATAACGCATATTCCAATCCTGCGCCATACGAACCATCGCATCATATACGGCTGTATCACCATGCGGATGATATTTACCCAACACCTCTCCTACGATACGGGCTGATTTTTTAAACGGCCTGTTATAATGCAAACCAAGTTCATTCATTGCATAAAGAATGCGGCGATGAACCGGCTTCAAGCCATCTCTTACATCTGGTAAAGCACGGCCAACTATCACCGACATGGAATAGTCGATGTAAGCTGTTTTCATTTGCTCCTCAATATTTACCGGAATGATGCGATCGTTATCCTGCGTTTCTTGCGGCTGTAAGCTATCGTCCATTTGTTGTTCCTAAGATTTATTTTACCGGCTTTTGTAACTCCGATTGGTCGTTTCTTGCAAGTTTATCCTGAGCTTGCCGAAGGACTCCGTTCAGGTTCCAAAGCCTTGATTTATCAATGATCAAACCTTCTTTATAAAGGCTTGCAAATGTACCGGAAACGGCTATGAATTCCTGATAAAAAACCCTGTTTTTTGGGGCTATTTTTTCCACTTAGGTGGATGATTTTCCTTATTGTAAAAATTTTTTTTTATAACAACACTTTTACACAGCCCGGCACAGAATTTTCGTTTGTATTTATAACAATTTTGGACGGTATGGATACTTACCTCTTGCTCCGCAGCAACAAGCAAAGCGGCCCCTACAGCTTACAACAACTAGTAAATTTTGGCCTTAAACCTTATGACCTGGTATGGATAGAAGGGAAAAGTGCCGCCTGGCGCTATCCCAGCGAAGTTGAAGGATTGAAAACCTATGCTCCCGCTACCGAGGAACAGCCGTTTGACAGGTTTTACAAAAAGCCTGAAGAAAAACAGCAGGAAAAACGAGTTGACAAACAAATACAGCCCCAACAGGAAGAACCTTATATTTTTCCGAATGAAAAAGCTCAACCTGAGCCAATAGAAAATAAAACAACAACCACTTCAAAAAAGGTATTTGTTTCAATGCCCGAAAATCATGTTGTAAAAAAACAAACACAACCTGTAGCAAAGGCCCCGGCCCGCATTGAAGACAAACCAGTGGTTATTGAATCAAGCCCGGTTGAGAACAAACCAGTTTATACCAGGAATGAAAGCATTGCACAGGAACAAGTATTACCAAAGAAAGAACCAATAGTGAAAGCAGATCTCGTTCCCTTTAAAGAGGAACCCACTTTGGATGAAAAATATTCAGAGTCATTAGATGACATTAAAAGAAGATACACGGAAACATATTTGAGTCGTAAGAAAAGATCAAGATGGACATCAACTCATACATCTGTCTTACAGGTTTTTGGCGGTGCCATATTCTTTTGTTTCATCGTGGTAGTTGTCTATAGAAATTTTGCTGGTGATGATACCACCCAATCAAAAACTACAAAGATCCAACCTGATAAAAGAAATATAAACACAGGAACAACTACAACTCAAAACACATCAACTATAATTCCCCCGGTTGTAGCCGGAACAAATACGACTTCAGCTAAAAAAACACAAACAAAAAAGCAAGACACAAATATTCCTACTGAAAGCTTGGTTATAAACTCACCACAACAAAAAAATGAGGAGGTGATAAGTCAAATTGAAGCTCCCATCGTTGAAAAGAAAGCAGTAATGCCAAAGGCAACAGAACAAAAAAACGAAGAGGTAAAACCAAAAACTCGTCCCGTTAACATAAATAAATTAGTATATGTAAAAGCCAATAATTATAAACAACGGGCTTTCGGAGGTGTGATGAATCTTGAGTTGACCGTAAACAATGATTCAAAATTTGAATTAGATAAAGTGATCGTAGAGCTTCAATATTTAAAACCAAGTGAACAACCAATAAAAACGGAAAAAATTATCTTCGGCTCGATTGAACCAAATGGTTCGAAAACTTTGAAGATCCCGGATTACCTGAGAGGAGTTAAAGTAGCATATAGGGTAATGGAAATTGAATCTGCACAATACGAAAGATCCACAGTGGGTTTATAGTTTGCTTACGATATAAATAATTGAATTAATTTGCCGGACAGATCTTCCTCTCATGAAAAATATTTTATTGTTTGGAGCTGGCAAATCAGCGACGATCCTTATAGACTATCTTCTTGCTAATGCAGAAAAAGAAACGTGGCAATTAACAGTAGTTGATGCCGACATCAATCTTGCTCAATCCAAGATCGGTCTTTCATCTTTTGGGAAAGCAGTTTCATTTGATATTAATGATGAAACTGATAGAAAAAAATATATAACCGAAAGTGATATCGTTATCTCCCTTCTCCCCCCCGCATTGCACACCGTGGTTGCAAAAACATGTATTGAATTAAATAAAAACTTGCTAACAGCATCTTATATCGACGACGATATTAGAAATCTAAGATATGACATCGAAGATCGAAAATTGATTTTTCTCTGCGAGATGGGTCTTGATCCGGGAATCGATCACATGAGTGCTATGAAGATATTTGATAAGATACATGATGAGGGTGGAAATGTGGTTTCGTTTAAATCGCATTGTGGTGGTCTAGTGGCTCCGGAAAGTGATGATAATCCCTGGCACTATAAAATAAGCTGGAACCCAAGGAATATTTTACTCGCTGGGAAAAGTGGCGCCCATTATCGTGAAAATGGCGAAGAAAAGAAATTGAAATATGAAGAACTTTTTACAGCCGATAGAATTGTTGAAATACCTGGATTAGGTTTTTTATGCTGGTATCCAAATCGTGATTCCCTGAGCTATGCTCCACTCTATGGTTTAGAAAATACAAAGACTCTTGTAAGAACAACACTTCGTCATCCTGATTTTATGTATGGATGGAAAAATGTGATCGATCTAAAACTTACAGATGAAACTCTGCAATATGAAACCACCGGGAAGCCACTGATGAACTTTTTTAAAGAGCACATGGATAAGAATGGCTTTAGTGATTGGTTGCAAAAAAAATTATCGGAGAGATTTGACCAAACAAAAGATCTTTTAGAAAAATTGATGGAATTAGTAGAGGCTGAAAAAGAAGCTGAAGAAAGTGGCGGCGATGTTGATAAAGATTTTCTTATTGTGGGTAAGGATGGCAACCTGCAAAACATGGATCTTGATAAGATCAAAAACGACGCAGCAGAAATAGTGGCTAGTAAAATGCATGAAGCCAATCTTACGCTCAAGCAACTTTTTTTCCTGGGAATGGATGATCATGAAACGATGATCAACAAAGGTTTTTGCAGCGCTGCCGATGTAATGCAATTAGCATTAGAAAGGAAACTTGCTTTGCAACCTGATGATAAGGACATGATCGTAATGCTTCATGAAGTAGAATACGAAGTTGCAAGTAAGAAGTCAGAGGTCAAAAGTTCACTTGTTGTAAAAGGTGAAAATAATTTAAGAACTGCAATGGCAAAAACTGTTGGCTTGCCATTGGGCATTGCAGCTAAATTTATTTTAAATGGAACGATCGGACTTACAGGTTTGCATATACCGACAAAAAAAGAAATTTATGAACCTGTACTAAAAGAACTGGAAGAATATGGAATAAAATTCACCGAAGAAAATAAATAGTTGCCATGACTTATAAAGTAACAGCCGAGGATGCTTTGAAACAACTGCTTGAACAAAGCGAATTCCCATTTACTGTTATGATGAAACATGGCACGATGACCATCGAATATTTTGCACCACAGGAAGTCGATACGCAGACCCCGCATAAGCAAGACGAATTATATGTGATCATTAAAGGCCACGCAAATTTTTATCGTGGCGGTGAAAAAACATCTTGTAAAAAAAATGACATTCTATTTGTTCCTGCAGGTATGGAACACCGGTTTGAAAATTTTTCGGATGACTTTGCTACCTGGGTTATTTTTTATGGAGCTGATGGCGGAGAATAATCCTGGGTAACAATAGGATTACTTAGAAATCTATTTTTATAAGCAACTATCTGCGTCCAATAAATGATCCAGCAAACGATGCCCGCAAGACTTGCTATACCACCTAACAAGGGTATACAACCGCAAAGGCTAAGTATACAAAATGTTAACCCCATATCATAAGTAGGACGGCGTGTCATATCGTTTGCAAAAACTGGATCGGCTATTCCCAGGAATGAGTTCACGGTCCTGTCATTAATTTCATTACGTATAGAATCAGATATTCGTGCAACGACAATAAACTGCCATACGAGATTGAAAAGAGGAATTAGTTGCAGCCATACTTCTCCCGGTTGCATGCGGCGGTTTTGTGGTTTAATAGCTTTAAGTGTGTTTTGTTGTGATATCAAAAAAAATATTAAAGCAACTATGTAACCTATAACAATAAGAATCACAATAAGGCCCAGCGCCAGGCTGGTCGGATCATCTTCTTCAAACATTACTTAGATAAATTTTGCGAAAGATAATATCCAGAAGGCGAAAAACAAATTATTGCTACAGATATTAATGACCATCCTCCAACAGGTTAATTAATTCCTGCACTCCTTCTGTTGCCGGCTTTTCAATTGTAATAATATTTGTGATCTCAGAAGTATAAGGAATCTTTTTATCGATAATATATTTAGGGATATGTCTTGCAGCATAGTTCACTAACCCAGCTGCAGGATAAACAACCAGCGAGGTACCTACCACAACAAAAATATCCGAGTTTCTTACAATTGGAATAGCTTCATCGATCATTGGAACAGGTTCTTCGAACCAAACAATATGCGGCCGAAGCTGCTGTCCATCTTCAGCTTTATCTCCTATTTTAATATCGGTTCTTATTTCATAAATGAGTTTAAGATCTCTTTCACTTCGCATCTTAAAAATTTCTCCATGCAGGTGCAAAACATTTGTTGATCCGGCTCTTTCATGCAAGTCATCTATATTTTGTGTAACGATCGTTACATCAAAATGCTTTTCTAATTCTGCTAAACCATAATGAGCAGCATTCGGTTGTGCGTCCAGTACATTCTTTCTTCGGTAATTGTAAAAATCTAAAACAAGTTGCGGATCTCTTCTCCATGCACGAGGTGTTGCGACATCTTCAATATTGTAGCCTTCCCATAGTCCGTCGCTATCACGAAAAGTTTTTAACCCGCTTTCAGCACTGACACCTGCACCACTCAAAACAACCAATTTCTTTTTACTCATGCATCAAATGTACATAACCATTACTTATCTTTTTGCAAGTGATGTAACAGATTCAACAAGGCGAATAAACTCTGATCGGTATCCATGTGCATCTGTTCCCTTTGCTCCTGTCGCAAGTGACGCGACTTGAGAAAAGCTTGCTGATTGCTTATATTCTGAATCTCTTAATAACAACCCAAATTCAGCAACGGATGCAGAAAAACGAAAATTATCAGAAGTATTTGAAAGAGGCAAATGTGAATCGATCACTGCATGTTGAATAAGTTTGCTAACATCCCCTATCGGCTCTTTATATCTCAATTTTATTGTCATTATTTCAGGATTGTCTGCAAATTCTCCAAGATTGATTTGGTATTTTAATGGATCCACTTTTTTAATGAAGCTGTCTTTTACACCCTCGGGAATTATTTCATAAAGAGCGGTCACTGTATGCCCTGAACCAAGTTCTCCTGCATCTTTTTTATCGTCATTAAAATCTTCCGAAGCTAACATCCTGTTTTCATACCCGATCAACCGATAAGCCTGCACCTTTGAAGGATTGAATTCAATTTGAATTTTTACATCTTTGGCAATAGTGAATAATGTGCTGCCGAATTCATTTACTAAAACCTTTTTGGCCTCATTGATATTATCAATGTAAGAATGATTTCCATTTCCTTTATCTGCCAGCTGCTGCATTTTATTATCCTTGTAATTCCCCATTCCATAACCAAGCACGGAAAGAAACACACCGGCATTTCTTTCTTTCTCTATTAAGCGAATCAGCTCATCATCACTTGAAATACCTACATTAAAATCTCCATCTGTGGCAAGAATTATGCGATTATTACCATCCTTGATAAAATTTTCCCTCGCAACTTTATATGCTAATTGAATTCCCTCCCCTCCTGCAGTTGAACCACCAGCCTGAAGATCATCTATTGATTCTTTGATCTTTGTTTTGTTGCTTCCACCAGTTGATGGCAACACAAGACCGGCATTGCCGGCATAAACAACGATCGCTACTTTATCTTTCTCACGCAATTGATCCACGAGCATGTTTAATGAAGTTTGTACAAGGGGCAGTTTGTTTGGTTCATTCATTGAACCCGAAACATCAATAAGGAAAACGATGTTGGATGGTGGAAGATCCTCAACGGGAATTTCTTTCCCTTGCAAACCGATATGCACCAATCTATGCTGTGTATTCCAGGGACAAGCAGATATCTCAGTATTAACAGTAAATGGTTCTCCATTTACTGGTTTTTGATAAGCGTAATCGAAGTAATTTATCATTTCCTCGATACGTACAGCGCCAGGTGGCGGCATCGAACCGCCTTCAATATAACGGCGTATATTACTATATGATGCCTCATCTACATCAATAGAAAAAGTGGAAAGAGGATTTTGGGTTGCTGCAAGGAATTTGTTTTCGACAATGTTGTCATAATCCTCTGTATTAAATACTTTGTTTGCTTCACCGGGCTTTACTACTAAATCTTCACTTTTGTCGCTCTGCTGCGTAATAGTTGTAGACTCTAAAGCTTCATTATCTGGCACAATGGTAATTGACTGGTAATCGGCTTTAGCTTTCTCTTTGGATTGTGCAGTAGCCATTTCGGAAAGCTTCATCTCCTGTACTTGTTGTTTACTATCGGAGCTAATTGAATTTTCAGATCTTTTTGTTCCCTGGTCACATGCAATGATCAGGAATGGCAGCAACAATGTTGCCGACAGTTGGCGAATTATTTTCATGGCTATAATTTTTTGTTTAATTAATTAGATGCTGTGAGTAACTGTTTTCATAAGTAGATCACCATTATGTTGCTTTTATTTTTGCCGTTCTTGTTCTCCGATAAAATATATAAACACTAAAAACAGCTAACAACAAAGGCCATAGCGAAACTAAAATGATAGATAATTCTTGTATCCAGCTCCACCCGTCTTTAAATGCTTTAGCGAATTTTGTACTAAATGATGGTTTTGCAGGGTCAATTATTGTTGGGTTAAGTATTTGTTGAAATGTAAGATTAATTGTACTGTATAATGATGAATGACTGAGGTATTCAATTCTTCCCGAAGCAGCTTCGATGTCTTCCTGTATGCCATTTATTTCAGATTGCACATTCAATATCTCCTCCATATTTTTCGCTTGCTTCAATAGGTCAAGATAACGAAGTCGAACTTGTTTCTTTGATTCCAGTCTCGATCTCGTATCAACAAACTCAGTTGTTACATCTTCTGATGTGATCTTCTTTTCATTGAGCTTTTCAGCATCATTTACCAAAAGCTGAACAGCATTATCAAATTGGTCGACAGGCACTTTAATGGTTAATGTGTTTTCGACCTTATATTCTGTTTCCGACTGTTGTTCCTGTGCTATATAACCGCCAACTTGTTTCACTTTATCACGAAAGCCGGCATTATACTTTCTAAAGTCTTTGATCTCAAGATTAAGTGAAGCCGTTTTAACTATTTTTTTATCCCAATCCTGGTTCTTTGCTGGCGTCTGTTGTTGGATTTTATTTGATTGATCATTTTGAGGAGGTTCAGGCTTCTTATCCTGTTCATTTAGTATTTCTGGTGAAAGACCTTCATCTTTCGCGACGGTCTTCTGATCTTCCAATTTAAATTCAGGTCTTTTTAAACTTGCTAATTCATCATTTTTCTCCCGGCAGGCGAAGGAAATAAAAAGCAGTATCGCTGAAAAAGCAATAGAAATTTTTTTCATGGCTGTTACTTTTAATTTTAATAGATGCTGAAATATTGTTTTTACATAAACAATATTTTAAAGAATAAAGAATGTGATGATTTATTCTGGCAACAAGAAAAAAGTAACCCTATGGATTCAAAAAAGAAATGCAAAATGAAATTGAAGAAGATCAGGCAGACCTTAAATGATATGCTTTCGGTTTGGTAAATGCCCTCAGTCCGGTATGTGAAAGAGTAGAACCAAAGCCGGAATGTTTTCTTCCGCTCCAGGGAACTGCAGCGCTTACCCTGTCGCAGCAATTCCAGTAACCGGTGCCGGCATTAACCTGTTGCAAAATATTTTCAGCCCGTTCTTTACTATTGCTATAAACTGATGCGGTTAATCCATATTCTGTATCCTGCATAAATTGAATAGCTTCTTTGTCATCTTTTACTTTCATGATGCCAATAACAGGTCCAAAGGATTCATCACGCATCAAGCTCATTTCATGAGAGACATTAACAACAACAGTAGGTTCAAAATAAAAACCCTTACCATTTTTTCTTTTTCCTCCTGTTAAAATTATTGCGCCTTTTTGAATGGCATCTTTTACCTGGTTCTCCAAAACTGAAACTTGTTCTTTACGACTAAGAGGTCCTATATAGACCCCATCTTCAATTGGCAATCCCGTTTTCCAGGACTTCACTTCTTTTACAAATTCATCTACGTATTGATCGTAAACTTTCTCATGCACATAAATTCTTTCTACAGCACAACAACTTTGACCATTATTATAAAATGCTCCATCGGCGGTTGCTGCAGCTACATTTTTTATATCTGCAATATCATCCGTCACGTATAAAGGATCTTTCCCTCCCATTTCACATTGACAAGGAACCATTTTCGACGCAACTTTTTCATAGATGAGTTTACCTGTTTTATATGAGCCTGTAAAAAAATATCCATCAAAAGGAAGTTGCAATAATTGCTCCCCAGTTTCTTTCCCTCCAATAGCTATATGAAAAACATTTTCTGGAACACCTGATTTTTTTAATAACTTCTCAATTTCAAGTCCGGTCAAAGTAGAATACTCAGATGGTTTATACATCATGGCATTCCCGGCGAGCAATGCGGGAACAAAAACATTTACACCAACTAAGAAAGGATAATTCCAGGCTGATATATTGCAAACAACACCCAGTGCTTCATAAGAAATTTTTTCTTCAAGTCCCTTTTCTGAAACCATTATTTCATCAGACAAATATTTCTCTGAATTTTCGGTAAGCCATTTTATTCTTGCTCTTGCACCATTTACTTCGTTCCGGGATTGTTGCAAGGGTTTTCCAACTTCAGAAGTTAATGTAGCAGCGAGTTGTTCAATATTTTTTTCGAGTAAAGAGGAAAATCGTTGCAGCACTTCTACTCTTTTAGCAAGAGAAATACGCTGCCATTTGTGTTGGGTATTTTGCAGTAGCTCAAATTTCTCCGCCAACGATCCCTTTGTATCTTCTTTTATTTCAGAAATTACTTCCTCAGTTGCAGGATTAATGATCCGCATGACGTTATTTTTATTTATTGTTTCTAACAGCTGCTAAAAACTGTTGCTTAATGTTTTCAGAAAAGGGATTTTCCTCTTTATTTTTTATTCGTTCCGGATGCCATTGTACACAAAGCATAAAAGCTTTTCCCGATTTATTTTCGAATTCAAGTCCTTCAATGATCATTTCATCATCATCATCATCGTAAGCATTTACTGCCAGGTTATTTCCTATTGCATTCGGATCAATAGCCTGGTGATGAGCACTATTAACCCTGCCCTTTTGAGAATTTGCTATTTCAGACAGTAAAGTACCTTCTTCTGCAACAATGCTATGTTCCTTATCCGAGGCTTCTTTTTTATGCCGTTCATTCCCATTATCGAGATCTTGTATCAATTTACCACCCTCCAAAACATTTACCAACTGCATCCCCCTGCAGATTCCAAGCACTGGTAATTTATTTTCCTGAGAATAACGATAGATCTTTTCTTCAAACACATCCCTGTCCGGATGGAAGTTAACAGGACTGTTATTGTACACCGGCTTGCCTTTGTAAAAATCCGGATGAACATCAACGCCACCCGTCAGAATAAATGCATGGCATTTGTAAATGTCCTCTGTATTATTTTTTTTAAAAGAGAGTTCAACCAATTCGAGGTCATCCTGCATATCTTCCTTTGTGATCCAGTTCCAATAATTATAGAAAGAAGTTTCTGTGTAACTGATACCGATCTTTTTTTTCATAATGCTTTACTATACAAATTTCTGAAATCTTCACGACTCACCGGTTTTGGATTATTTGGATGAGCAAAATCAGCAATGGCAAGATCTGCTAATGTTTCAATATGTTCACTTTTAACACCAATATCTTTAAGATGGTGCGGAATATTGATCTTTGAATTCAACTCAAATAAATATTTTACAACAGCATCACCGGTTTCATCTTTTAAATCCAGTCTTCTTGCTATATTACTGAACTTATCTTCAAAGCCTGCAATATTAAATTCCATTCCGTAAGGAATATTTACAGCATTTGCCAATCCATGATGCGTATCCAGCAAAGAAGAAAGCGGATGTGCCAATGAATGAACAACACCCAAACCTTTCTGGAATGCCACTGCACCCATTAATGATGCAATAAGCATTTTACTTCGGCTATTTGCATCGGGTTTATTAACTGCCCTCTCCAGCGATTGACTTATCAGCGAAATTCCTTCAAGAGCTATTCCTTCACACAACGGATGAGGCATTTTTGCCAAATAAGCTTCCATATTATGCGTTAATGCATCCATTCCCGTCGCCGCAGTAATATGTGGAGGCAGATCCATCGTTAATTGTGGATCAGCAAAAACGATCTTAGCAAGCAATTTTGGTGAAAAAAGAATTTTCTTCTGGTGTGTTTCATCATCTGCAATAATTGCGCTGCGTCCAACTTCACTGCCAGTGCCTGCAGTAGTTGGTATCGTAATAAAATGCGGAACATCATTGGTAACATAAATGTCTCCGCCAATGAGATCATCGTATTTAAAAAGGTCTTCACGATGATTTATTCTTAATACAATCGCTCTTGCCACATCAAGTGCAGCCCCACCCCCGATACCAATGATCGAATCTCTGTTTGTATTATCAAAAACACCGGTTCCTTTATAAACATCAGATTTTACAGGATTCTTATGAATGTCATGAAATACTTCAGTTGAAATATTTTTCTTCTTTATATCACCAACTAATTCCTTGAAAAAACTTAATTGCGCAACATTTGGATCAGTTACGATCAATGGCTTTTTCAAATTGTTTTTGATCAGGTAATCACCTAATTCCTTACTTGATCCAATTCCAAAGCGAATAATAGTAGGAAAATTGTATTGATAAACTTTGTCGAACGTCATAGTCTTAAATTATTTCAAAATATCTTTTCAACTCCCAGTCGGTGATCGTCTTTGATGCGGTATCCGGTACTTCTTTTTCGTACTGGCGCCATTCCCATTCCCGCGTCAATGCAAAATGGTCAACAAATTTTTCACCAAATAATTCTTTTGCTAAAATAGAATCCCTCATTTTTTTTGTCGCTATATCAAGATTGGCGGGCAACACCCCGTGTCTCAAGTCCTGGTATCCATTTCCGGTTGTAGGCATTTGCTCCAGTTCTAGTTTATGTTTTATACCATATAAGCCAGAAGCCAGGCAAGCAGCCATTGCGAGATAAGGATTCACATCCGATCCAACTACCCTTGTTTCCAACCTTGCAGATTTTTTGCTTCCATTTAAAATTCTTAGTGCTACTGTCCGGTTATCAATACCCCATGATAGTGTTGTTGGCGCCCAGGCTCCTTCTACCAGCCGTTTAAAACTATTGATAGTTGGTGCATACATAGGGAGCACATGCGGTAAGCAATATAATTGGCCTGCCACATAACTTTTCATCAAAGCACTCATCTTAAAGTCATCTGTTTTGTCATAAAAAAGATTTTTTTCGCTTTTATTATCCCACAAGCTTTGATGCACATGTCCGCTGCAGCCAGGCAAGTTCTCATTCCATTTTGCCATAAACGTAGCAATGATGTTATGTTTGTACGCAATTTCTTTTACAGCTGTCTTAAACAAAGTTGCACGGTCTGCGGCTTCCATGATCTGCGTATATAATAAAGCTGCTTCGTAAACACCAGGACCTGTTTCGGTATGCAATCCCTCTACTGGCACATCAAATTTTTTCAGCAGGTCAAAAAGATCACTCATAAAATCATTTCTGAAAGTGCTACGTAAAATTGAATATCCAAACATACCCGGCGAAAGAGCTGTCATATTCCGAAACCCTTTTTGGTGAAGGCTAAAAGGAGTTTCTGAAAAATTGAACCATTCAAACTCCTGGGAGAAATAAGGAATGTATCCTGCTCCAAGACATTCATCCTTTATTTTATTAAGCAATTGCCGTGGGCACACATAGAGTGGTTCGTTTTCTTCAGTGATAAAGTCGGCAAGAAAAAAGGGAAGATCGTTTTCCCATGGAATTTTTCGGAATGTATTGATGTCGATCTTTGCAGGCGCATCGGGATAGCCGGTATGCCATCCGGTGAATTTTACATTGTCATAAGCCGCATCATTCATATCCCATCCGAACACTACATCGCAAAACCCAATCCGACCATCCTGTATGGAAAGAAATTTTTCTGTTGAAATATATTTTCCTCTTAGTATTCCATCAATATCAGTAATAGCGATTTTCACTTTACCTGAAGGATGCTGTTTTACATATTGAAGAATTTCTTTGGTAGTCATATAAAGTTTATCGTGGTTGTTTTTCCCGGAATATTTTAAATACAACAAAACAACTACCTATCAATAAAAAATAAACCAAAGCCAGCTTCAAATTATAGATCACCATTGCTATTAATGAAACAACGGCAATGATCAAGGCAATGGCAGGGAACGCCGGATACATCGGTACCTTGAACGGTCTTTCAAGATCCGGCTCTTTTTTTCTCAACTGAAATAAAGCTACCATTGACACGATATATAAAGTTAAAGCACCAAAAACTGATATTGTAATTATCTCTGCAGTTTTGCCTGTGAGCAAAGCTATAATACCGATGCCCATATTGATCAGAAGAGCATTCGCAGGTGTTTGAAAACGGGAATGGATCTTTCCAATAAATGCGGGAGCCATTTGTACTCTTCCAAATTCAAAACTTGATCTTCCGGCTGCTAAAATGATTCCATGAAAAGAAGCGATCAACCCAAATAATCCAACCGTGATCAGCAAATGATAAAGTATATTATTTCCCCCTACAATTTTATTTAATGCCAATGGCAAGGGAGAATCAGAAGTTGAGCCGTCTGGTTTATAAACTATATTTTCCCATCCTGCTACTCCAACGGAACTGATAAAAGTAAGAATGCATAAAATAACTAGTGTGGCGATCGCGGATCCGAATCCGACCAACATAGTTCGTTGGGGATTTATTGCTTCCTCGGCAACATTTGCCACTCCTTCTATGGCAAGAAAAAACCAGATAGCAAATGGAATGGCGGAAAAGACTCCCTGCCATCCATGAGGAAATGCATTCTGTTGTAAATTTTTTATTTCAAGATGAGGCAACGTGATGCCACTGAACAATAATAATTCGGCTACAGCAAGAATAGTAATTGTCAATTCGAAAGTTGCAGCAGCTTTTACTCCATAAATATTTAAACCTGTAAAAAGCAGGTAAGCGAAAATTGCAATTACTAAAACAGGCAGTTGAGGAAAAAATAAATTAAAGTATGCACCAATGGCAAATGCAATAGCTGGCGGAGCAAAAATAAATTCAATGTTTTGCGCCATGCCTGCAATAAAACCAAGATCACGACCTAATGCACGGTCAGCATAATTAAATGCACCACCCGCTTTTGGAATAGCACAAGCAAGTTCAGTATAGCTAAAAGTGAATGTGATATACATTACAATTATGAAAATTGTAGCAATTGCAAGACCAAGCGTTCCCCCTTTTTCCAAGCCAAGATTCCAGCCGAAATACATTCCGGAAATAACATAGCCAACACCTAACCCCCAGAGCATGGTAGATGAAAGTGTTCTCTTTAATTGAGTATTGGATGACAAAGAGGAAGGATTTGTCTCCGAATATCTTAAATATTAGTGAATGAATGAAGTAGTTTGTAAGTTATTTATAGGTTACTTCTCTCCTGCGAGTTCCATAATAACATCATGTTCTTTATCAGTGACAGGTTGTACAGAAAGACGACCAATACGAACCAGGGCCATATTTGCAAGACGCTTATCTTTCTTTATTGTCTCAAGTGGAACAGACTTCTTTAATTTTTTATGCACTTTCAGATCAACAGCAACCCAACGATCATCGTCTGTTGTTGGATCCTGGTAAGCTTCCTTTACAACTTTTGCAATGCCAACTATGTCTAATCCTTCATTGCTATGATAAAAGAAAACCTCATCACCTTTTTTCATAGCATTCAAATGCCCACGAGCCGCATAATTTCTTACTCCGTTCCAAACGGTTTGTTTCTCTTCAGTAAATTTTTCCCAACTGTATGTGTCGGGTTCTGATTTTACAAGCCAGTAAGCCATAAATTCAAAATTTAAAAGTAAAACTAAGAAGCAATTTACTTTTTATGAAAAGGTATTTTTTTACTTTTAACTTTTGAGTTTTTACTTTTCATTCTACCATCCGCTCGCCAATACATCTGCAATATGCATCGTTTGCAGGTCATATCCTTTATTCTTTATGTACCCATCTAAATGCATAAGACAGGAAAGATCTGTTGAGATCAGGTATTTTGCTTTTGTCAATAAAGCATTTTCAACTTTCTGCTCGCCCATCGCAATTGAGATCGGCTCAAACTTTACAGCAAATGTGCCGCCAAAACCGCAGCAGGTTTCTACATCATTCATTTCATGAAGGTCTAGTCCCTTTACATGCGATAAAAGTTTTCGCGGTTCTTCTTTGATCCGGCATTCCCTTAATCCTGCGCAGCTATCATGATAAGTTGCTTTACCATTTAATACTGCACCTACATGTTCAACCTGTAGAACTTTCACCATGAACTCCGAAAACTCAAATACTCTTTTATTCAATTCCTTTACCTGGTTGTGTACTGAAGAATTATCAAGCAATTTGGAATAATAATTCCTTACAAAACCTCCACAGCTTGCACTTGGGGTAACGATGTAATCAGAACCTTCAAAATCTTTTACAAATTTTATACATACTGATCTTGCCTGATCCCAAAAGCCTGCATTGAATGCCGGCTGTCCGCAACAGGTTTGCTTCGTATTGTAGGTAACAGTACATCCCACCTTCTCCAGCACTTTTACCATATTAAATCCCGTTTGAGGATATAGCTGGTCAACAAAACATGGTATGAATAATTGTACATTCATTAAAGTAATTGGCTTTTTACTTTCCTAAATTTATCATCTTAATAGCTGTGATTGCTGCTTCTTCCCCTTTGTGCCCATGCTTTCCTCCTACTCTTTCTTTTGCCTGTAATTCATTATCTACTGTCAATACTCCAAAAATAGTAGGAACAGGTAACGAAAGATTCAATTGCAATACGCCATCAGTCACCGCCTTGCATACATAATCAAAATGTGGTGTATCGCCCCGGATGACACAACCCAATGCAATAAATGCATCAGGTCTTTTTTTCTTACCTGCTTTTTCCCAATAAGTTCTTATTGCAAAAGGAATTTCAAATGCACCCGGTACAGTGATCGTAATTATTTTTTTTACTTTATATACTTCCAACTTCTCCCTGCATCCCTTTTCCAATTCATCTACTATAGCTGAATTCCATTCCGTTTTAACTAAAACAATACAGGCATTCTTTTTAGGAATGCCTGTATCTGTTTTTAAAAGTTTACTGTTAGTAACTTCAGCCATTAACTATTTAATTATAAATATTATGCATCGCAAGATACTTATCTGACTCATTAGAAGCTTGCGTATTAGGAAATCTCTCCTGTATCTCTTTAAACAACTCAATCGCTTCCTTTGTCTTTCCGCTTTTATCAGCTAAAGTTGCGGCGAACAGAAGAGCTTCTGCTGAATTATGTAAATCTTCAGGAAAATGATTTGAAGACTTTTTATAGTACTCGATCGCATCATCATTTTTTCCAAGTTCTGAATATGCATCACCCAACAACTTGTAAGCTCTTGCCTGGTATAGCTTATCGGAAGTTGAATAGTCTTTCAGTTGCTTTACGGCATTGTTAAAATCGCCAGTTCTTAAATAGCAATCACCGGCATACAAACGGGCAAGGTTGCCGGCATCTGTGCCACCATATTCTTTGATCACTTTTACAAAGCCCCAATTGATACCATCACCGTTCAATGCTTTTTGCAAACTATCCATGCGATAGTATTCTTCTGCTTTAAACATTGCATCAACAGCTTTCTCTGTATTGGGTTTTACAATAAAATTTTTATAGGCATACCAACCACCTATTCCCACCACAAGAATAGCAAGAACAACCGTAATTTGTTTTTGATAACGAGTCCAGAAATCCTGTGCCTTTGCAATTATTTGTTCATTTTCGTGAGCCATCACATTTTTCTCCGCCATTTTTTTAAAACTTGAAATTTAGAAATTATGAATTGGAATATTAATCAACTATGAAAGGATAATTTTTATCCATGTAAACATCTTTCAATACTTCACTGTCATCAGGCCATGGACTTTCTTCGGCAAATTTTACAGATTCAGCAACGATGCCATCTATTCTCTCATCGATCGCTTTCAGATCTTCCTCTTTTGCAAATCCACTTGAAAGAATTGTTGACCGCACCTGTGCAATAGGGTCCTGGTCTTTATATTCATCCACTTCTTCTTTGGTACGATATTTCTGAGGATCACTTATCGAATGGCCCTTGTAACGATAGGTTTTCATTTCAAGCAAAGTCGGTCCACCCTTCTCTCTTGCTCTTTTCACCGCACGGCTTACAGCCTCATGTACAGCTTCAGTGCTCATGCCATTTACAGTATCAGCCGGCATTTCGTAGCCATCAGCCAGTTTATAAATATCAATTACATTACTTGTGCGTTCTACCGAAGTACCCATCGCATAATTGTTATTCTCGCAAATAAAAATTACAGGCAACTTCCATAACATGGCCAGGTTGAATGTTTCATGTAAAATTCCCTGGCGGGCAGCGCCATCTCCAAAAAAGCAAAGGATCACATTGTCGGTGCCACGATATTGTTCAGCAAATGCAAGCCCGGCTCCTGTTCCGATCTGCGCTCCTACAATTCCATGTCCACCCCAAAAACCAATCTCTTTGCCAAAGAAGTGCATACTTCCGCCTTTGCCTTTCGCACAGCCAGTTGCTTTACCATATAACTCGGCCATACAACTATTCAGATCCACGCCTTTTGCAATAGCCAAACCATGATCACGATAAGCAGTAATAAATCCATCTTCCGGACGAGTGGCCGTCATACATCCTCCAGCAATTGCTTCCTGGCCAGCATAAGAATGAAAGAATCCGCGGATCTTACCTTCCATTTTATATTTCTCTTCTGCCATCAGCTCAAACTGACGGATAAGCTGCATCAGCTCATACCAATAGAGATATGTGTCTTTTGAAAATTTCGTAGCCACAGGCTTCAAAGTTGGGGTTGTTTCTGCCATAAAATTAGCGGGGGCAAAAATAAGGCAAACTTGTCAAATTATAGAAGCAGTTTTTGAAGACTGGCATGTTGATTTTTCTATGGTTTCCAGCTTTGTAGCCCTGATTTGGCGTCCCCTTGCGTCGCACTCTTGTACTGTATCAAGTCATTCGGCATTCAGTTCTGACGTCTCACGACTTAAACTTAATATTGCACCACTTGTTACAGCTCCATTCCATATCAATCACACAGTTCAAAAATTACAGTACTCGTTCATTTCAATTCACTGAACGAATAGTTGGTATCTGCGGCAACAATGGTGTTGGTAAAACCAATCTCCTGGACGCTATCCATTATCTCTGTTTTACCAAAAGCTATTTTACAAGAGATATTTTAAATATTCAGAACGGGCAACAGGGGTTTAGGGTTGATGGTGAATTAGAACTAAATGATAAGAAGGAAAAAGCTGTTTGCATACTGAGGGAAACTGGTAAGAAAGAATTTTCAGTGAATGATGGCAACTATGAAAAATTTTCCGAACATATTGGTCGCTATCCATGTGTTATCATTGCACCTGACGATATCCAGATCATCACAGATGGAAGCGAGGAAAGAAGAAGATTTCTTGATGCACTTCTGTCACAGATCGACAAAAATTACCTGCAGCATTTAATTAATTACAATAAGATCTTATTACAACGGAATTCCTTATTGAAAAGCTTTTATGAGACAGGCAATAAGAACCTTTCGTTACTTGATGTTTTGGATGAGCAATTGATAAAACCAGGAGAATATATTTTTGAAAACCGAAAACAGTTTCTCATTTCTTTTTTACCGGGTGTAAAAAAACTTTATACTGAAATAGCAAAGCAAGAAGAAGAAACAGAGCTGCATTATCAAAGCGAATTGAATCAATGCACATTCACAGAATTGTTGCATTTGAACAGGCAACGTGATATGTCGGCACAAAGAACCACCGGCGGCATTCATCGGGATGATCTTATATTTAATCTCAATGGTCAGCTTTTTAAAAACATTGCTTCACAAGGTCAGCGAAAAAGCCTGCTCTTTGCACTAAAGCTGGCAGAAATGGATGTGCTAAAAGAAAATAAAGGGTTTGCTCCTATCCTTTTACTGGATGATGTGTTTGAAAAATTAGATGAAGACCGGATCGCCAACTTACTTCTCCGTGTATGCATTGAAAACAATGGACAGGTTTTTATTACCGACACTAACCAGGAAAGACTTTCACAACATTTAGATGTCTTATCTATATCTTATCAATCAATAGTATTGAAGGTTGAAAGCTGAAGGTTGAAGGTTTGATCTTGACATAACTTTCAACTTTCAATTTTTAACTTTTAACTTTGCTCTATGGGCGAATATTCAATCGGTGATGCTATTGAAAAATTCCTGGAACAAAGCCGTATCAAAGGGTCTATCCAGGCTTTGCAGATTGGGGATGTATGGGAAGAAATCATGGGTAAAACCATTGCCCGGTATACCGAAGATATAAAGATCATCAATGATACTCTTTTTATCACAACTCATGTAGCTCCATTGAAACAGGAACTGATCTTCCAGAAGGAAAAAATAAAGCTTCGTGTGAACGAAGCTTTGAAAAAAAATGTGATAAAGGAAATAATTATTAAGTAAGTACCCCATACCGAATGTCTCTTCCAACCACAGCGTCAAAAATTTCCATCCTGTTATTCACAGCTTCTTCCAATATATCCTCTGAAGACACAATACCACGGAAAGCATGGATTTCAAAAACGGGTAAATAACGAACATGATGTTGACGCATCAATTGCATACATCTTTCAACTGTATCTTCCGTAGTAGCGGCGGGTAATCCCCTATTCATTATATCACTCACCTTCGTCTTAGTAAGCTGCCTGTTATTGATGACGGCTTTGCTCGTAATGTCATGCTCTGTAAGAAGACCAAAATAGTTTCCATCTTCCATTACGATCAGGTAATCTACATTTTCATGACACATGCGGCTAAGCGCTGTATCTGCGGAAGAACCGGGAGATACTGTATGAAAATGCAGTTCCTTTTTGGCAAGAATCGATGTTATTTTTTCCATACGCTTCGGTTTAATAGGTTAAGTAATCTTTATGACTACAGATTCATAGCCCTAATCAATTTACAATAAATTCCTGGGAAAAAAGTCTGATGTTTGTCAATGTGCAAAAAATATTCCAACTATTATTTGCGAACCACCACCTCTAAAATGAAGGTAGAGTAAAACAGATGTAACTAAATTGTAAAGTTTATGAAATAAAAAAATTACTGAACCCTGACTCTTGGGTCCACAACACCATACAGAATATCAGCGAGTATATTAATGATAATAAAGAATGTGGCTGAGATAAGGACAGAACCCATTACAACGGGAAAGTCAAGCTTCTCCAGCGCATCAACAGTTACCTTGCCAATACCTTTCCATCCGAAAATATATTCTACAAAAAAAGCACCCGCAAGTAATTCGGCAAACCAACCGGTAACAGCTGTTATAACAGGGTTTAGCGCATTTCTTAATGCATGTTTCCAGATCACCTTCATTTTGCCCAAACCTTTTGCGTAAGCGGTACGAATATAATCCTGGTTCAAAACATCCAGCATGGCGCTTCTGGTAAGTTGGGTAATAATCGCCAGCGGTCGAATTCCTAGAGTAAAAGCCGGTAGAATAAGATTATGAAGGGTCCATTTTCTTTCGCCAGTTATTTCATCCACGTCAAACCAATTTCCATTGATATGCAAACCGGTCCAGTCTGACAATAAGAACCCAAAAATGTAGGCAATGATTATTCCCATAAAAAATGAAGGCGCCGATATGCCGACAATGCTTGCAAAAACCGAAGATGTATCCACCCATGTCCCTTTTTTAACCGCTGCCAATACCCCCAATGGTATCCCAATTACAACCGCAATTAACATAGCGGCAAAAGCGAGGATAAGTGTACCAGGCAAAGCTTCCGCTAACACACTCCCAACTTCCTTTTTTGTTTGATATGATTTTCGGAGATACGGAACTTTTATTCCGATCTTCCTTTCCCCTCCAATAAAGACTCCCTTTAATTTTTTTTCTTGAATGTCTTTTGAAGAATGAATAGAAATTGGAGAAACATCGTTTACATAATAAAAAAATTGTTTCCATTTTGGTTGATCAAGATAAAGTTCCTTTCGAATGTTTGCTTGTGTTGCAGCGTCACCCGTCTGTCCCATTATGAGCCGTGAAGGATCGCCAAAACCCTGGAAAAGAAAAAAGACAAGAATTACAACACCTGCTAAAACCAGCAGGCCGTAAAGAAGTTTCTTGGTGACAAAGCTTAACAAGATTTTTGATTTCTGTTTTCTTATTCTTATCTAAGCTATTCCTTTCTTAAAGCCTCCAACGCTTCATCAAGATTTGCGTAGCTCCATTTGCCGGCTACGGTACCTTGTTTTGTATAATATAAAGTTGGATTAGACCTTGCAGCTGTTCTGATGGCTGTAAAATCGCAGCTAAGCACAGTAATATCTTTAAAGCCCATTTGAGTGAAAATAGCAATAGCCGAATCCCGATTTGTCGTTACAAAATAAAATGGTATTCCTTTTTTAGTTGCTTCTGTATAAACAGCATGCAGATCATCTTTCCATGCCGGATCTTTCCCGGGTAAAACTGTATTAAACAGTAACAAAGAATGAGGATGTGATAAGATGACTTCTGTTGAATCATTGATGAGAGTATTGCCCGAAGAATCGACACTATTGGCACTTGTTAAAGAAAATCCTTTGATAGGGGGCTCGTTATTTTTTCCTTTTCTCACCAACTTATCATAACGGCTAACGAATTTGTAAAGCGAATCACTAAAATCAGCCGGGAATTTATCAGCAGTGAATTCTACCTTCTGGCCTTGTTTCTCGTAAACAAATGTCATTACAATGCTATCAGGGACAGCATTGGCCGGCACTTTCATTTTTTCTGGAATGCTATTTCCTCTTTTAAAAGGAAGGCAATCAACCGGTGGTAAATATCTCAATGCATACCACTGCAAACCAAAACTGAAGATCGTGACTAAAAGCAGTAAACCTGTATTCAATCGCGGGGCAAAAAGAGGTTTGATATGCTTTCTCGCAAATAGAATAATAAGAATTAAGGCTGAAAGCAAAATATCCTTGTAAAATGAATATTCAGGAGTAATTTTTATACAATCGCCAAAACATCCACAGTTGGTAGGTCTACCTGTTTTGTAGGTATAGCCCGTAAGAATTGTAAAAAATATCATTAACAACAATAACAACCAGCTAAACAATTTCATTCGCCAGCCGAAAAGCAACGCAGCTCCCGCAATTATCTCAAACGCATTCATTGTTATAGATAAAAACAATGTATGATCATTAAGAAAATGAAATAAGCTCATCAAGGCATCTTTCAGAAAAAAAGTACTTGTAGTAAGATCAGCATTCCACACTTCGAAATACTCCTCCATTTTGTAAGCAGTACCAAGCGGATCGTTTGCTTTTACCAAACCAGAGAAAATAAAAATCACTCCGACAAAAATTCTGATAATATTGACAGTTATTTTCATTTCGAGTTTTTACTTTTTTATCTATTACTCACTCATTAATATTAATGCAAACACGGCATAATTCACAATATCAAGATAATTGGCATCTATACCTTCACTGATAATTGTTTTTCCTTCATTGATCAAAATTTGACGGATACGCTGCAACTTCATCAAAATAAGATCTACAAAACTTTCCTGGCTCATACTGCGCCATGCCTCACCATAATCATGATTTTTATCCTGCATTAATCTTTTTGCAATGCTGACTTTTTCGTCAAACATCGGCGATATTCTTTCAACTGGCATTTCTTCCGGATCATTTTCTGTCAGGTCCAGTTGAAAAAGGCCGATCACTGCATAATTGATAATTCCTTTGAATTCTGCTGAAATATCATCTGCTACTTTTTGCTTGCCTGTTTCCTGGATGGTACGAATACGCTGTGCTTTAATAAATATTTGGTCAACGATCGAGATCGTCCGCAGCACCCGCCATGCTGTTCCGTAATCCATTGCTTTGCGTAAAAAAATTTCTTTACAGGAACGGATCGCTTCGTCGTATTGCTTATCGGTGTTCATATTGTGAATGGTCAATGGTGAATGATGAATAAGAAATTAAAAATTTTGCTAATTGCCTATTGACAATTGACCATTCACCATTCACTACTATCTTTAGCGCCAAAAATAGCGAACAAAAATCGAATGTTTACACTGAATTGTAAAGGAAGGTTGCTGGTGATTGACAAACCAATTGTGATGGGTATCATTAATGTGACGCCAGATTCATTTTTTGGTGGCAGCCGGTTCAATGGTGTTGATGAAATTATAGCAAAGGCAGAAAAAATGTTGGATGATGGCGCTGATATTATCGACATTGGCGGACAAAGTACCAGGCCGGGAAGTGAATTAATTTCTGCTGACGTGGAAATAGAAAGAATTGTTCCCGCTATTAAAGCAATTGCAAAAAAATTCCCCGAAGCATTTATTTCTGTTGATACTTTTTATTCAAAGGTTGCAACAGCGGCGATTAATGCCGGGGCATCGATCATTAATGATATAAGCGCCGGTAGCATGGATAATAAAATGGTAGAAACGGTTTCTGACTTAAAAGTGCCCTATGTGCTTATGCATATGAAAGGCACTCCTCAAAATATGCAGCAAAACACCTTTTATGAAAATGTGACCCGGGAAGTGCTTGATTTTTTTATTACAAAAACAGGTGAATTAAAAAAAGCAGGCATCATTGACATGATCATCGATCCCGGTTTTGGCTTCGCAAAAACGATCGATCAAAATTTTGAGTTACTAAAAAATCTTTCTGTTTTTAACATGCTTGATAAAGTCATTATGCTCGGAATCTCAAGGAAGTCCACCATCTATAAAACACTGGGAGTAAGTGTAGATGAGGCATTGAACGGAACATCTGTTTTAAATACTATTGGATTAATGAACGGGGCTTCTATCCTTAGGGTTCACGATGTAAAAGAGGCTAAGGAAGCAGTTAATTTATTTGCTGCCACTTACAAATAAAAAACCTCTTTCCAATAATTGAAAAGAGGTCTAATTAATATTATCCCATTTATTATTTTGCTGGTGGAATAGCTTTCGCTGCAAGGGAATCAGCTACTTTCTTAATAGCATTACCTTGTTCCTCTGTATCACTCACGCCTAATACTTCAACATCAAACACAAGCGCAGCATAAGGGCCTCCAGGTCCAGCCTGTGGTCCATAAGCAAGCGTTCCCGGAACATATAAAACACCTTTGCCGCCCTGGTTAAATAATGCAAGGCCATCATGCCATCCTTGTATCACCGCTCCTGGCCCCAATTGGAAAACATATACACCACGATCAAACTCCTGGCCATCGACTAAACCTGTACCAAGATATTTTACAGTTAAAAATTTTCCGATAGCTGCCGGTGTTCCAGTACCTTTTTCTTTAATTAAAACATAAGTTCCTCTTGGAGCTCTTACAGGGTTTATTTTATTTTTTGCAAAGTAATCCTGTAATTCCTTCTCTTCTTTTATCTTTTGTTTTGCATCGGCTTCATCTTGTTCTTTTTGCTGACGTGGCCTGTCTTTATCCATCTCTGCCTTGTAATCCAATCTTGCAATACTATCATTCCTGAAAATTTGCAGCACTTTAATATATGCCTTGATCTGGTCGCCTTTTTTTGCAAAAGGAATTTGTTGTCCCATTCCTTTTTTTAACAATGTATCTACACTTTGAGTTGAAACGATGCTGTCCCCTACTTTTGCCTGCTTGAATACTTCAAAAGGAGAATAAGATCCAATTACGTCCTGTGATAAAATAAAGAACTGGGGCATTTTTCCATGGGTATCATATAAAACCGAATCGTTGATCTTATAAATAACATTGAATTTTAAAACATCATTAAAATTAGCCGCAGAATCCTTGCTGTTGCCGGGGAATATCTTATAAACTACTCCACTTTTTGTTTTTTTGTAATCAGCACTGCACGACAGGATAGCTAATGACAACACTGCCGATACGATCATCGTAATTTTTGGTTTCATTTTTATTTTATTATTGAAGTAAATGTAGGTTCTCTTTCATAGCAATATGGAAATTCTTTACTGTTTCATCAAGTGACAAAGAGCTACGTCCCCCAGATGCATTATAGTGTCCACCTCCTTCAAAATATTTTCGGGCAAAAGTATTGCAATCAAAATCTCCTTTGCTCCGGAAACTCCATTTTCGCTCTTCATCCCTGTCAATCACTATTGCAACAAGTTTGATACCCTTTATACTTTGCGGATAATTTACGAGTCCTTCGGTGTCGCCGGTTTTCACCTGGTACCTTATGAGGTCAGATTTTGGGATAACAAGCAATACAGTGTTGTATTCGTAAAAAACTTCCATCCTGTTGGTCAACACATGCCCAATAAACCGCATCCTGTTCTCCAAAAAATTATCAAAAAGCTCATTATGGACATGCATGTGTTCAAGACCCCTTTCTTTCAGGTCGGCAACAAGTTTATGTACAGCGGCAGTTGTGGATGAAAACCGAAATGAACCTGTATCTGCAACAACACCTGCATAAATGCAATCGATCATTTCTTTTGTAAACTTATCGCTATGACCAGAAGCATATATAAAATCGTAGATCATTTCACAGGTACTCGATTTACCTGTGTCACTTATCCCCCATTCAAAGCTTTTTTCGTCCGGCTGCTGGTGATGATCGATCAATACTCTCGGGCAAGTAACCTGTTCTAATTTTGCCGTCATGTTTTTTGTGCGGTAAATAGCATTGAAGTCAAGACAAAATATCCATTCAGCCTGGTCAATTACCTTTTCAGCTTTTTCTTTACACATGTCATAATCTATCACTTCATTAGAGCCCGGCATCCAGTTAAGCCATGCGGCCCAGTTAGTCGGTGAAATGATCGTGACTGTATGCCCAAATTGTTTTAAAAAATGTAAAAGGGCAAGTGATGAGCCCATAGCATCAGCGTCGGGTTTCTGATGAGGAACTATCACTGTTCTTTTAGCCTGATGTAATAATGGGAAAATATCCTCTATGGGTTTCATAAACGGCTGCGAAGGTAGGCAAATGTGATGATGTGTCAATATGCTAATGCGCTAATGATGAACAGTCAGGAATTAATTTATCATCCCATTGTCAAATTGGCTAATTGGCAAATAGGACATACTTTTGCGGCGCAAAAAACAAAGTATATATGAGCAATCGAACATTGACAATGATCAAACCCGACGCTATGAAAAAGGGCTATGCCGGTGGTATTCTTGATATGATGATCAAAGGCGGCTTTCGTGTAGTAGCATTGAAACAACTGAAATTGACGCCTGAGAAAGCTGGTGAATTTTATGCAGTACATAAGGCAAGACCTTTCTATGGTGAACTGGTTGAATTCATGAGCAGTGGTCCTATTATCGCGGCAATTTTGGAAAAGGAAAATGCAGTAGTTGATTTCAGAAAACTGATCGGCGCAACAGATCCTGCAAAAGCAGATGAAGGAACTATTCGTAAAAAATATGCATCATCGGTTGGTGAAAACGCAGTGCATGGAAGCGACAGCGATGAGAATGCAAAGATCGAAGGCGATTTTTTCTTTTCAGCACTTGAAAGATTTTGATACGGATTATTATTTTAAAAAACCGCCTTGTAAAAGCAGGGCGGTTTTTTTTATTTATAGATTGAATGAGTATATTAGACCTGCTACCAAATACTACACCTATGTCATCTACTAAAACTACTACGTTCTTCTTTTGTTTTTTTATTTCTTTAGTTTCTTATTCCCAAACGGATTTTCCTGCTTTCGGTTCATTCAGCGATGAGGAAATAAAAATGAAGCAATGTTCTTTCGACCCCGAAGCGGAGGCCATTATCCTTCTTGATAAAGCGATCGTCAATTATGATGATGACTATCATATGATAACAGATCGAAGGGTCAGGATCAAAATTTTAAATGAAAAAGGATTGGACCGTGCTAATATTATGATCCCTTTTTACCATAAAGATGAGTTTGAATCGATCACCAGGGTGCAAGCTTATACTTACAATTTTGACGAACCCGGCAGAAGCTCAACTTTAACTGTTGATAAAAAATCAATTTTTACTGAAAAGCAAAATAATTATTACTCGTTGGTAAAATTTGCTATGCCTGGTGTGAAACCCGGAAGCATTATAGAATACCATTATGTTAGCATCATGAAACATTATGGAGGCCTGGACGAATGGAAATTTCAATCTGATCTGCCTACCTTAAAGAGCAGCTACCTGTTACAGGTCATCCCTCGTGCAGAGTTTGCTTATACCGTTCAAAAGAAACCGTCGTTAAGAATTTATGTAAATAATATGCAAGGTGAAGGAAAAGTTTACTTTGAAATGAACGATGTGCCGGCATTAAGAATAGAACCTTATATGGATGCTCAACGTGATTATATACAAAAAGTGATCTTTCAATTATCAGGTTTTGCCAGCGTCTATGGAAGTAAACTATCTATAAATACAACATGGAAATCACTTGCTTTAGAACTGATGACCGATAAGCAATATGGCGCCCAGCTGGACAAAGATCTTAAGATCGATGAAATAAAAGCTCTTACCCTGCTTGAAAATTCTGCGCAAGGCAGAGTGAAAGCTATCTATGAATTCGTAAAGAAAAATGTTATATGGAATGGTTATGACGGAAAGTTTGCACCTGATGGATTAAAAGCCGTATGGGATAGAAAAAAAGGCAGTGCAGGAGAAATTAATTTATTACTGGTAAACCTGTTGAAGTCGGCAGATGTCGAAGCATATCCTGTCTTAGCTGCAGAAAGGGATTTCGGGAAAATTGATTCCACATATCCTTATATCGACCGCTTTAACAAGACCATTGCATTTGCAGTGGCAGATGGTAAACAATACTTGCTAGATGCCACCCAAGAAAATTGTCCGGCAGATCTTACTCCTTTTCCAATCCTTGGAACAACTGCATTCCTTGTAGATAAAAAGATATATAACCTGATCAAAATATCTCCGGGCAAAAAGTATAATAAAAACATGATCACTATCAGGGGCGAAATGGATAGCAAAGGCCTGGTAGTTGCAGAAGCGAATGTAAAAAGCTTTGATTATGCAAGACAAGTTCGATTAGATGCAGTAAAAAGAGACAGGAGAAAATTCATTAATGAAAGATTTGAAAAACCTTATGAAGGGTTATCGATCGATAGCTTTTTGATAATGACACCCACAAATGATTCGGTGCCGCTGGAACAGATCATCCGGTATAAACAGCAACTGAATGAAAGCGGTGGTTTTATTTTTTTAAATTCAAACCTGTTTACCGGCCTGGAAAAAAATCCTTTCACATCTTCGGTTCGCTTTACCAATGTGAATTTTGGCTTCCCTTACGATATTACAGTTGACGAAAAAATTAAATTGCCGGCCGGGATCAAGATTGAACTACCGGAAGATAAAATAATTCTATCTGATGATAATAAGATACAGGCGTCACGCCAGGTAAGCTTTGAAAATGGTGACTTGAAAATAGTGATCAGGTTTATACAAACAACTACACTGGTTAGAGCAGATGCATACAATGCTATGAAAGAGTATTATAAAAAGATGATAAACATGCTGAATGAACCGATCGTACTGAAACTTACGAATTGAAAAATTATTATAAGCTTTCTGTCATATACCGCAGATAACGTGCATCAAAAGATCTTATTTTATGAAATTAAGAGTAATAAGAGAAATTATAACAAGAATACCCAGCAGTGATGTTATGAATAAATAATCCGCAATAGTTTCAAGTCGTCTTGCAATAATATCATTTGAGCTTCGAATTGAGAAAAAGGAAAAAACACAAGAAATAGTCAGCAAAATTGCAATGACAGAAGTAAGTTCATCAACGATGCTTTTTTCTGCTTTGTCAGTAAGATGCAGCGAGGTAATAACAAAAAGGCAAAATCCTAAAAGGTTTGCTGAAGTATTTAAGATATGTTGCGAGGTAGTATTTGACATTGTACCAGCATCAATGAGATCATCTATTCTATATCACCCTTTCCATTTTCATCTTATATTTTACAGGTTTTACTGTATAGCCTGCTTTGCGTAATAATTTTATGACACCCTGGTCCCCGGCAAGATGCCCCGCTCCTACAGCGATCATCAAACTTTTTTCAGGCATTATTGTTTTTAATTTCTGTACCCAATTACGATTGCGGTTATAGATCAAAATGTCTTCATAGTTGCCAAGCCCGCCGTCATCTTCTTTCACATATTCACCAAGCTTTTCTATATCCTGCGCCTTATAAGCTTCGATCATTTCTTCAAATTGTTTATCAGCTTGCGATTTTGTTCCTCCATCATTGATATATTTTAGCAATTGTTCTGCCTGTAACTTATAGGGTATACTGTCAAATATTGAAGCCTGGTAACTCATAGTCTCAAGTCCTTCGATCCTTTTTTTATTTTTCTTGGCTTCTTCCATTATAAGTTGTTCCATAGCAACTGATTCTTCGCAACCAATTCCTGATTCCAGCAATAGTGATGAAGCAAGCATTGGTTTATAAGTTTCCAGTTTTGAAAAAGGCAGCAATCCCCCTTTGCTTTCCATATACTCTTTTACCTTTTCATAATCCTCTTTGCTCAACAGATCGGCAAGTGTAGTGTCATTCCGCATTTTAAAATCTTTCAACGCTGAAAACATCTCCATCAGGTTGTCCATATCTACTTCAAAATATACCCTGTCTGATCTTTGAATAGCCGAGATCAAACTATCACCAAGCGAGGCATCATCTTTACAAATCATATGGATGGTGCCATAGAGATAGGAAGGTTTGGTCAAGCCATTTCCACTGATCTCCCAAAGTAAAGATCTTTCTAAGGGCTTTTCGTTGTTTTGTGCATCTGCGTTTGCAGTAATTATACTTAATGCAAAAAGCGGAAGCAAGTATTTAATAAATGTTTTCATGAGCTATTTATACTTTTAATGTTTGAGTTGATTCAGACACCACAGCCTCTTCTCCATACATTTGATCTTTAAATTTCAGAGACGGCGAAGGAATAAAGTTACCGATACCAAGATCATTCCATTTAGCATCCACTGCCATTATGGTAGCATCATCTGCCACAATGATATTTGGCCAGTCCCGGTTGAAATCATCAAGCTCTTTAGTTTTACGGGTGCCATCAAATCCGATGCAAGCTGTATAGGAATTTTGAGCTGTGAGTTGTAAGTTATGAGATCGTTGCCTACTAATATGAAAATCTCTTTTGGGATCAAGATTATTGCAAAAACGCCACAAAGCTGTTGGAAGGTCATTTGCATCTACAGTATGTTCAACATAAAGTATCATTTTCACTCCTGCTATTTCTTTTAATGAACAAATTCGTTCATGCAATTCTTTTATGTGTCCCCTCCTGTTCTTCTGAACGGAAATGATCAAACATGGTACTTCTTTTTTCAATAACGATGTGTTCACTGCCTTTATTTCTGAAAATTTTTCTATAAAGAACCTTCCATTGAGCTCATGGCTCACGGCTCGAAGCTCATAGCTTTCATCAATTTCCTCTTCATGCTTTGTAGTGCCATCGATACACATCTTTCCACCAAAACCCAATTTGCTGCAACTATGATCGAGCACATCCATCGGTCCTTGTGAAAAATAAATATCGGTTGCAGGGTTTATGTTCTTAAAAACATATTTTGCCAGTTCTTCATAATTCTGAATTTTTATCGCCCCATCAACAAGAACCAGTATTTTATTAAACATCATTTGCCCTGCCCCCCACATTGCATTCATTACTTTTTGTCCCTGCCCTGCATAATCCTTTTTAATTTTTGCAATAACGAGATTATGAAATACTCCTTCTACCGGCATATCCATATCTGCTATTTCAGGGATCAATGTCATTTTGATAGGCGCTAAAAATATCCTTTCAGTTGCTTTTCCCAGCCATGCATCTTCCTGTGGCGGTATACCAACTATCGTTGCGGGATAAACTGGATTCTTTTTATACGTAATTGCCGTGATATGAAACCGTGGATACCAATCTGGTAAAGAATAATAACCAGTATGATCACCAAATGGACCTTCCCATATCATTTCATCACCTGGTTCTACATAACCTTCAATTATAAAATCTGCGTCTGAAGGCACTTCAATTTCCGGTTGTGTAATGCATTTTACCAGTTCCACTTTTTTCTTTCTTAAAAAACCTGCGAGCATATATTCATCCACATTCTCAGGCAATGGCGCAGTGGCTGAATAAGCATATACAGGATCACCACCCAGTGCAACTGCCACCGGCATTCGCTTATTTAGTTTTTTATATTCATTAAAATGTTTGGCGGAAACTTTATGCTTATGCCAATGCATGCCAGTAAGAGTTGGTTCATACACTTGCATTCTATACATACCTACATTCCGGATCCCCGTGTTTGGATCTTTTGTATGAATGACTGGCAATGTAACAAACGGACCTCCATCCTTTGGCCAGCAGGTAATAACAGGAAGTTTAGTAATATCAGGTTCATGCATCACTATTTCCTGGCATTCTCCTTTTCCGCTTTTTACTGTTGGCATCCAGGAAGCAAACTGGCTTAGCTTCGGAAGCATTTTTAATTTATCAATGATGCTTTCTTTTGGAGCGGATAATAACTTAAATAAATTCTCGATCTCTTTCGCAACATCATCTAAGTGCTGAACGCCTAAAGCAAGACACATTCTTCTTCCACTTCCGTAAGCATTCATCAGCACGGGAAAATCATACCCGGAGTTTTCAAATAACAATGCTTTACCGCCGCCCGGTTGCTTACTCATGCGGTCTGTTATTTCTGCCATTTCTAATTTAGGATCTACGAATGTTTTAATGCGAATTAACTCACCTGAATTTTCTAAAGTGTCAATAAAGTGTTGAAGATTTCTATATGCCATTCATTGCAAAGTTAGCCGCCACTTGCTAAATCTAAGCAATATGTTTGAACCAGTTTCTTACCATTTTCCAAAGAAATTTGTAATATCGAAATAGATAGATTTTTCCTCACCCTCTTTAGTCTGAATTTGAATGATATCATAGTGTTTTTTGCCTTCATTACTCAACGATTGTTTGATCACCTTATGACCCGGATATTGTTCTCTTAACCATTTATATTCTGCTGCAACCCCTTCCATTTCGTTCTTTGCTTTTATTACAATTGCCTTCTCATAATTTGATCCATCTTTCTGCTCAGATGATTTAACAGGTGTACCAGAAACATCAGATGATGTTGCCGAAGTAGCAGATGAACTAGTTTGACTTTTTTTGGTTGAAGAACATGATGCAAATAAGATAATGATCAGAAGTGGAAGTAGCTTTTTCATAACTGTGGTTTGTTCTTGAAAGTTAAACAATCACAATTATTATCAGAAAAGTTCCCTGTGATTTATTTGTTACAACGGAACGGTTGGGCATCCGAACTTCCCCTTTTTACCAAAACGATTGCCACCACCGCTCCCAAATGAAGGACGGAATGATATATTAAGCCCGGTGAAATAATAAATATCTTTTTGAGTTGATCCACCACGCTGAGTATTTTTTGCAGGAAAATTTGGGTCCCCGCCTGGAACTTCATCGCCGCGATAAGAAAGTTGAACAGCAATAGGGCCATTTGTTAAAAGCAATTCATTATAGTCAGGATAACTTGTGCTCACATCATCAAGATAATCTGTAAAGATCTTACGAAAACCAAACTCAAACCCAATCCTTAAATTTTCAGTAATAGCAAATTTTACTCCTCCGCCAAAAGGAATTACCGGTTGCAATAGTTGATAAGTTTTTTTACCTGAATTTGTATACTGCCCTTCTGTACTTAATGGGCGAAGGTGATATAATATTCCGGTAGTATCATGTGTGTAAGGATCGAAATGGAAAAGTCCAAAACCTGCAAATACATAAGGAGTAAATCTCTTTTCATAAAGACTAAAAAAATGGTACTCTCCGCCAATACTGAATTCAGAGATCTTTGATTCAAATCTTAAGTTTCTTACCCTTAGTTCTGCTTTTTCACTCAAAGCATCATCGCCATTTACTCTTGCAAAAATGTAAGAGCCGCGAAGAAGCAACTGGTCATTAATTTCGTAATAAGCAATGACGCCTATATGTCCGTTGGTTAATTTTTTGGGGTAGATCTTATCTAATAGGTCGCCATTATAATTTGCCAAACCTCCGGCCACACCAACATGCACTCGTTGCGCAGGGAGAAAAAAAACATTCAATAAAAAAAGAATAAACAGGAAAACTGTTTTCATGAGCCTGATTTGCGTTCGTTCTGCAAAAATAAGGCCTGAAAAGCCTACTTAGCTATAATATACTATCCCCTATTCACAATGGGCTAATGTTTACATTTTTGGGGCACCTGGTATTGTGGAGTGCAGAAGAATTTCCCGAATGGCTTTTAAATAAGTTGGCAAATGCAGAAAACCTGATCTCGAAATTTATACCAAAGAAATAATACCAATCCATTTCAGATGGCGTGCCTCTTTGCTCGCCATGATTGGGATAAGGCAATCCACCCGTCAACTCATCACCACGATAAGCCATTTCAACTGCTTTGGCTCCTTTTGCCTGTAACAAAACATTGCGATCAACATATATGCTGCTAACATCATCAAGGTAGTCAGTAAAAGTTTTTCTTTGAGTGAACTCAGCTCCGATATTTATGTTGTCATTAATTGCATAACGGGCACCCACACCAAAGCCAACTGCGATTTGAGTAAGCTTATAGGTTTTTTGTTTTGGGAATTGAGAAAGACCCTGTCCTTCTGTGCTTAATGGTTGTAAGAAAACCTTATTACCGCTATTATCATAAGCCCATGGATTAAAATGAAAAAGCGATACAGTTCCATAGACATAAGGTGTAAAATGAGTTGTTGAAAGATCAAGCAACGATGTTTCCAGGCTAAGTGATGCCTCTTTAATAGTTGTTTTAAAGCTAAGATTGCGTGGTTTTAGATAATCACGATTATAGTGATCTGCTGCATCAATATGCCCAATAGTAAAACCTCCTTTTAGAGATATCCACCTGTTTAAAGACTGCCGGATCGATACTCCTGTTGTTGCCTTTGAGTGAGCAAATGTGAAACTATTGGGGTTTAAGTCACCCTGGTAATTCATTTTACCAAGAAACAAGCCAATATAAGTTCCTTTGCTTCCTTCTTGTGAAAAGGAATGAATGCTGAAGAATGATAGATAAAAAATGACAGCCAGCAGGCTTTTGGCACTGTTTTTCATAGAAAGGGATTGGATTTAGGGCAAAAAACTATACGCTAGTATTATAACGATTTTGCACGCCTTAAATTATTTAGGCGTTGAAAATTTATCGCCGTTTGAACTCCTTATTTATGGAAATTATTTTACCAGGAATCTCATAGATGAATTGTTATCTATGAGAAGTATTATAACTGCTTTCATTTCGCTAACTCTTTTAATAAAAACCGAAGCTCAGCAAAAGCTTACTATTCCCGAGTTTAAAAATCTTAATCCAAGTGATAAATATCCTACAAATACCGTTCTTTCATCTTATGCAAACCAATTTGATATTGTAATCTCATTAAAATGCTATAGCGCTTGGGGACCCGATTATCATATAAAAATGCTTGCACGTCATCAATATGCTTGGTATAAAATTGAGATCAACATCGATGAACGAAGTTTTGATCCATATACTGTTTGCTATTCAACCTCCAGGCTCAACGATTCAATTGGAAATATCTTATGGGACACTATAAAACAGAATCATCTTTTTGACATGAACGATGAAAGAGTAATATCTTTTAGTTGTGCAGCAAAGGTGGACACAATAGTCACTAAAGAAGGCAAGATATTGGAAGTTCTTGAGCCGTTTGATCTTGGTTGCGACATGCCCGAATATGAATTTGAAATTATCACAAAAGATGATTATAAGAAATTATATTTCTATTCCCCCCAAGAGTATTTAAATAGATGCAAAACATTTCCCGAACCAAAATGGTTTGTAAACTGCATTTCTATTTTTGAAAAACATCTTGGAAAGTGATTCCAAGTCCCGACTGATTAGAATAACTCACCTTTCCATTCTCATAACTAATACCGGTTGCAATGTCCTCAGACAATAACAATGGCCCATCCATATCAACATGATCAAGCAAAGGAAGTAAATGTGCAATTGCCGCAGTGCCAATCGTAGTTTCGTTCATACAGCCGATCATCACCTGCATGTTTAGTTCTCTTGCTTTTTTTATCATTCTTCTTGCAGGAGTGATGCCGCTGCATTTTGTCAATTTAATATTGATGCCATGAAAAAAGCCATGACATTTCTCCACTTCATTTTCTAACGCACAACTTTCATCAGCAAATAATGGTAATGGAGACTTTTCATAAAGAATTTTCATCCCTTCCCAGTTATCTCTTGCCAATGGTTGTTCGATCAGCTCCACTCCTAATTCTTTTAACAAAGGAATTTTTATTAAAGCCTCTTCAGTGGTCCATCCTGCATTTGCGTCAACACGAAGAACAGCATCTGTATTTTGTCTTAATGCTTTTACCATTTCAATATCGTTCTCCGTTCCTACTTTTACTTTATAGATCGGCCATGGTTTGGCTTTCATCTTCTCAACCATCTTATCGATGGTATCAATTCCAATTGTATAATCAGTGATCGGGTTTTTGGAAATGTCTAAATCCCAAAGTTGGTAAAGTGGTTTTCTTTTCATCTTACCATAAAGATCCCAGGCAGCAATATCCAGTGCGCAAACAAGAAATGGATTATTCGGCACCAGGTGATGCAGGTAATGCCAGTAACGTTCAGGCTCTGTAAATGCAAATTTTTCTACAAAAGGTTTTTTCTTTTCCAGTTCGTCGATCATTTGTTCAACGGTGATATCATAGTATTTTATTGATGGAGCTTCACCATACCCTTTGATACCGAAATGTTCCAGCTCAACGATTAAAGTTGGTTGATGCGTTTTTGTACCTCGGGAAATTGTAAACGGGTAACGAAAAGGAAGATCGAATTTGTAGTAATTCACTTTCATGCACAAATATAGGATGGGAAACTTATCGTTTATCTTCCGCTGCTTTGAATATAATCGCCGAGCTCTTCGTTAAACTCAGTTTCATTAATAAGATCTTCAAGCAACAAATGCATTCTGTACTTCCACTCATTATTCGGATCAGCCGGAACATTTATTCTTTCTTCATTTGGATCTTCCCTGCGCAATTTTTCGCTCATCCCAAGAATGTCCTGCAATTGAAAAATACTCCACATTGCAGGAGAATATAAATGCTGAATAATGATAGCACGATTCACCCATGGTTCGCAATAAACAGGCGGATCACCATAATGCCCAAGCACATGATGATAAAATGAAGTTATTCTCGCCCTGTCTTCTTGCCACCAACCACGAATTGTACTCATATCATGCGTTGATGGAGTAATGACAGATAAATACGGAGCTTCATTTGGGTTGAAAAATTCTGCTCCCGATTTCTTCGGCATACGTTGAATTTCTAAACTCAGGATGCCTAATTGTTGCATTACATCCGGTACACAATGTGGTACCATTCCAAGATCTTCACCACAGATAAGCATGTTAGTGGCCCGTTTCAGATAAGGAAGCTTGTGCATGGCTTCTTTCATCCAAAAATCATCCTGTCGTTTGAAAAAATAATTATCGTAGAGATCGTATAATTTTCTTTTTTGTTCATTATCCAGAGATTGAAAAGAGATCGTTTTATCAATGCCTATCCTGAAATGGAATTTCTTAGCTTCTGTTCCCGGCTCTTCAAACAAAATGACATTTGAAATAAGATTGAATAATCCGGTTTTTAATAGTTCATAGTCCTTATGTTCTTCAAGAGAAACCATATAGGCTTCTACTTTATTTTGCGTATCAAACTCCGGTTTCAGGTCGTATAACCCGTTTTCCTTTTTTATAAGAAAGTCTTTTTTGATCTTCCCTGAATAGTTTCCAAATATTTCATCAAGCACCGAATCGTTGATAAATGGCTTGCAAAATCGATCACGATCAAACCACATGCCTCTTTCACCAAACTCATTTACATGAACAGGTATGGAAGGAACAAAATGTCCCATAATACCTTCTACTGCATCAATGGGAATGCTCCATATTCTAAAGAATCCAAGAATATGATCAATTCTGAATGCATCGAAGTAATTACTCATCTGCTCAAATCGCTTTCGCCACCATTCAAAATGATCTTCCTGCATTTTTTTCCAGTTGTAAGTTGGGAAACCCCAATTCTGCCCTTTCACAGCAAAATCATCGGGCGGTGCCCCCGCCTGGAAATCCAAATTATATAATTCCGGATCGACCCATGTATCACATCCATATCGATAAACACCAATGGGAATATCTCCTTTGAATACAATTCCTTTTTTATGACAATAATCTACAGCTTCTTTCAATTGCTTATGCAAATGAAATTGCACGAAATAATGAAATGAGATATCCTTATATGTAGAAGAATTTTTTGCCGAAAGTTTTTCAATTGCTTTTTTATTGTAAACAGAAAGATCCTCCCATTTACTGAAATCAGATGTTTGATATTTATCACGCAAATAGCAAAAAGCTGCATACGGCATCAGCCAGTATTTATTTGCATGAAAGAATTCCTTATACTCTTCGTCGCTAAAAAATTCACTTGAAGTATCACTAAAAATATCATTCAACACTTCCAGTTTTGTTTTTACCACCTCAACATAATCCACATAAGGCAACTTATTAAACGCAAGTTGCTTTTCCGCCAATGCTTTTATTTTAGCGGCATTCGATTTACCTGCAACTTTTTCAAGATTGATATAAATTGGATGCAATGCAAATGCTGAAATAGCTGCATAAGGATATGAATCGGACCAGGTGTGATTAGCAATAGTATCATTTACCGGTAATATCTGTATCAGGCGTAAGCCCGTTGTCCTGGCCCAATCAGCGAGCAGTTTCAGATCAGTGAACTCTCCGACTCCAAAACTTTTTTTACTGCGCAAGCTAAAAACAGGAATTGCCACGCCGGCACCTTTCCATATATTGTTAGGTAAATTGATAAATCCATCATGAAGAACAGTTATTTTCTTTTTCTCTGGTTCCGCAAATACGATCCTGTTATTCCCTTCTTCAAAATGAGTGAAGAGTTTTTCTTTTTTATTATAAATACCATATTTATATGCCAACGGAAACATTTCCTCAGACAGATCCATTTTACAACTCCACCAGTTTCCTTCTTTATTTAATAAAACTGGTTTTACCATCTGCCATTCACCCATTGCTTTTGCATTACCGCCAATACAAATACATTCATTGATTTTAAGCAACGGGGCTTTTATTTTAAATATATGAGTGAACTTCTCTTTTGACTTTGTCGAAGATTTTGTGGCAGGTCTTTTTAATAAGATATCAGCAAATGGGGCCGAGTAAAAAGCATTCTCATACTCACCAGCATGATTCCATGTGTCGATCAACTGTACTTCCTTTACGCCACGTTTTGGAACATCTATCAGTCGATCTGTGCCAAATTCAGGAACGATCTCACCATCTTCATGGCAAAGTATATACTTATAATGAAATGATGAAACCTCTTCTTTCTCGATCTTGATATCTGCTGCCCAAAACTCATCATTCAAATAGCGCATTGGAATAGCGCCTTTGATCAGGTCTGTGCCCAACTCCCCATTATCGCTAATCCATAATGATTGGCCAAAAGAGGTCTTGAAACGTAAGTAAAATTGTATTCTCATAAATTAGTCGGGTAGCCAGATAACCAATGGCTAAGACTTGTAATAAGGGCTTAATAAAGCAATTCTAAACTGCTGTGTCCTTTCGACACATTGGACGAAAGTAATGAAAAACTTCTTTTATTAAAAAAGCGATTTTTGAGTGGGCCCCACACTCATCTTAAACTCACAATTGCCAAGTTATGATCTTATTTAAATCTGCTATGCCGGATATCTTCGGTTGAACTATAAATGTTGTTATGGAAAAAATATCACACAATGTTTATAAAGAAACATTCAAAATCTTAGCTCTAAAATTTGAAATTAGCTTTGCCCCCTTATCTTTGCGACAACAAATTTTTAACGAATGGAGCAACAAAAGAATTCTACAGGACTTTGGTGGTTATTATTCATTGCCTCAACAGCCGGCCTTGGCTATGCTATTTATAGTCATTGGGAATGGCTGACATTGATCCTGCCTTTCGTTGCCACATCTTTCGTTAAGGCATTAAGAATAATGTAAGATCTTATTTTCACCTTTTACAGAGAAGCTAATTGCTTATAAAAAAAACCCGGTTTATGCCGGGTTTTTGAATTTTCATCAGTTAAGATTCCACCTGCGCATCATGGCACTGGCAGACTTTGCTTGTCTTTGCCTGTTCCACATTTCCTGCACAGTAAATGTTTTCTTTTGCTGATCTTCGATCCCGATAGCTATCGGGAGTGTTTTCGCCACTGTTTCTTTCACTTCATTGAACAACTGATCTTTTGTTTTTTCATCTAATTGTTCACGTACGGGCATAACAATGCTCTTCATAAAAACTCTCCTTTTTTTAATCTGTCGTTTAACAATCGTCTGAGCCAGGGAAGTAATAAAACCAGGGAAATTTAAATAGGACTGGTTAGGTTACGTCTTTGTAGTAGTTATTAACTCTTGCTCAGTTTTGCGCTGCAAAGATACGAATGAAACGCTTATCATGCAAATGAATGAAGAAGTAATTTGATAAATGATTGTTAGATATGATCATTATTTTTTCAAATACAAATGATTAACGAGTAAGAAAGTCTTTTTAAAAAATTCATTGGGAAAATGGGTTACCTCAATGCTTGTTGCATTTAGTAATTTTCTTTAACAAAAGAAATGAAGATCGAGCATACATATTATGTTTATTCCCTAAAATGCGCATATCAACGTAACAAATAATATTGAAAAGATTGTTGGAACAGCAAGAGAAAACCAATGGAAAGGATGATCACGGAAAAAGAAGCAAGCTCTGAACGGGGTTTCGACAAGGACTGACAGCTTCAACAATTAATGATACCTATGCAACCTGATTTACAAACAAAGGCAGTCCACTCTCCCATTCATCGTCAATATAAAGTTCGAATGAATAGCGGCCTGGCTTTTCAAATTTTATCTGGCTCAGATTGAATACAAGATTAATTGTTGTGTATTGTCCATTAGCCGGGGCCGGGATATTCATCTGCCCTTCTATTGACTGCAATAACTCTTTTCCATTCCCATCAATAAATCGTAACCGCATTCCATGTTCACCAGTTTCTTTTTCTGAAAAACGCAAGCGGCACGCAACTGAAAAACCCGGTTGCACAACCGGTAACTGTTTTGAATTAATACCATCAAAAGTTCCTACAACAGTTAGCTTACCATTATTATCCTGTGCAAAATCGCAGAGGGTGAATATTTCGATTTCCATAGGGCGAAGCTAAGGATTAAATTAAGGACATTTGATTTCTTGCCAGGTGAAATAAATACAGGAAGTATTTTATATTAAAACAAAAGTAATAGCTTTATATCCAACATAGATCCTATCTATCCTCCCTTAGAACATTTTTTTCTCCATACCTGGCCGTGCCTTTGAAATTTTATTCAATAATTATTTTTAAACCCAAAAATGAATTGCACATGAAAAAATTATTATTTGCTTTTTCAGCAGTTATTTTAAGTTGTTTTGTAACCTGCACCAATAATGCAGCTCATGAAGAACACAGTGAAAAAGCTGCAAAGAACCTCGAAAACATCAAGGCTGTAATCGCCATGTTTCCAACAGGCGACTTTAGTAAAGCTGGTGATTATATCGCAGCTGATGGTGTTGACCATGCTGGTCCAACGGGAGATGTAAAAGGACTGGACAACCTGAAGGCGATGTTTGCCCAAATGATGAGCACAGTGACTGATTCAAAAAACGAGGTGGTTAAAGGACTTTCAGATGATGATTATTCTATGGTATGGGTAAAACAAAGCTGGACACAAAAAACCGATGATCCTATGATGGGAATGAAAGCAGGACAACATGGCGAGATGCAAGCGATCGAGGTTTGCAAGCACGGTGCAGATGGAAAGATCACTGAACATTGGAGTTTTGTATCAATGGCTGACATGATGAAAATGATGCCAAAGATGCCAACAGACACATCCGGAAAGAAATAAAACATTGAGTGCCCATTAAAAAAGCAGAATAACTTCAATAGTTGTTCTGCTTTTTTTGGCATGCTATACATTGGCCAGACAACACACAACCAAGGTAAATCATACAACTATTTTTTTCTCTGAGAATTGACGCAAAAATTCTTTGCCTTTTTGAGTGAATGAATACTGTCCTGTTTTTTGAGTAACAATATCGTTACCTTCAAAAAAAGCCACATGGGCAGAATTAATATCCGAATTGCTTAATGATCCACGGCGATTTTGAATTGCATACATTAAACGATCGAATGCACTTGATAATTCTTGTTGTTTTAAAACTTTATCAACCAAGTTACCAACATTCTCTTGTAAGGTTAATTTCTCTTGTAAATCGGAGTAACGAGAGTTCTTGCTTTTCAAGTTATCATTTTCATTTCTGAGGTTTGTAATTTGAGACTCAAAGTTTTTTCTTTCTGACTGAAAGCTTTTAAAAGAACTTTCTATATTCAATATTCTATTTTGAGCTGTTTGTAAATCATCTTCTAAATCAGTCTTTTTAGAAATTAAATTTTGGATTTCGGTTTGTTGTTGCTTTATGTTTTGATTTTTTTCAGAAATCATTTGACTATCTGATTCTATTTGATTTCTAAATTGATCAATCAATTTATTCTTTTCATTGATTTCGTTTGCATATTGTTTTATATTATTTTCTTGACTTAGAATCAAAGCATCCTTGTTTTCAATTAGCTTGTGAAAAGAATTTGACTGCTCCTTGATTTCTTTTCTTAGTTGAAGTGATTGTTCTATTGTTAAAACCTGCCTCATTTCAATTTTGTTTTTCTGACTAATTCTCCATTGTCGAAATCGAAGAAATAACCAATAAGCTCCATTTGCTACAAATGGAACAATAGCTAAAATGATTATAGTTGAAAGAAGTGGCGCCCATATTATATGCCATTGATCGGAATAATTATTCAGTATATACTCCACTTTATTATACTGCACATTTGATCCTTCTTTTAAAGGAAGTTTATCCTCACTAGTAAAAAATAAAAAAACGATTATTTGCCAATTCCAAATAAACCATGAAATAATAATTGCTCCCCAAAAAGGGCTAGAGACTCTTTCACTCACTACCGAGTTTATTGATTTTTTAAATTCAGAAAACATAAGCATTTCATTTTAGTTAAAATAAAACCGCAGCCTTTTCAAGCTACGGTTTTCCATTATTATTCATCTAATCAGCTTAATCCAAGTTTACTTCACCTCCTCAAACGGCACATCCTGTACATTCTCTGCATTTCCATTTCCACTTTGTTGTTGTCCCCCACTTGCATCAGCACCTGGTTGTTGTGCACCACCTTGCTGTTGCTGTGTGTTATAAATATCCTGGCTTGCTGCTGTCCATGCATTATTCAACTCAGTACTTGCTAATTCAATAGCGGCAAGGTCCTGTGCTTTATGTGCCTCTCTTAATTTGTTTGCTGCTGTTTCAATAACTGTCTTTTTATCGGCAGGTATCTTATCTCCGTACTCCTTTAACTGTTTTTCAGTTTGGAACACAAGACTATCAGCTGTATTCAGTTTTTCGATCTTTTCTTTTTCTGCTTTATCCGCAGCCTCGTTCATTCTTGCATCATTCTTCATCTTCTCTATCTCTTCTTTTGTCAACCCACTACCTGCTTCAATACGGATCTTTTGTTCTTTGCCTGTTCCTTTATCTTTTGCAGTTACATGCAAAATACCATTGGCATCAATATCAAATGTCACTTCAATTTGAGGAACACCTCGTGGCGCCATTGGAAGATTATCGAGATTGAAAACACCCAATGTCTTATTATCCTTTGCCATTGATCTTTCACCTTGTACTACGTGTATCTGTACACCCGGTTGATTATCGCTGGCAGTTGAAAATACTTCTGACTTTTTAGTAGGAATTGTAGTGTTGCTTGGTATCAGGTGAGTCATTACACCACCGAGAGTTTCAATACCGAGTGAAAGCGGAGTAACGTCAAGCAACAATACATCTTTTACTTCACCGCTTAATACAGCACCTTGTATCGCTGCACCTACTGCCACCACTTCATCAGGGTTCACGCCTTTGTGTGGTTTTTTACCAAAGAATTTTTCTACGATCTCCTGCACCTTCGGCATACGTGTACTACCACCCACCAGTATCACTTCATTGATCTCGGATGTCTTCATGCCTGCATCTTTCAATGCCTGCTCACATGGCTTCAAACAACGCTGGAATAAACTATCAGCCAGTTGCTCAAATTTTGCACGGCTCAGCTTTTTTACTAAGTGCTTAGGCACTCCGTCAACCGCTGTGATATAGGGAAGGTTCACCTCTGTTTCAGAAGAAGAACTCAATTCAACCTTTGCTTTTTCAGAAGCTTCTTTCAAACGCTGCAACGCCATTGGGTCTTTGCGAAGATCGATAGCCTCATCTTTTTTAAATTCATCAGCCAGCCAATCCATGATCACTTTATCGAAGTCATCACCACCAAGGTGTGTATCACCATTGGTTGATTTTACTTCAAATACTCCCTCACCCATTTCAAGGATAGAGATATCGAACGTACCACCACCAAGGTCAAATACAGCCACTTTATGATCATGCTTGTCTTTGTCCAGACCATAAGCAAGCGCAGCCGCTGTTGGCTCGTTCACGATACGGCGAACATTCAGACCAGCAATTTCACCAGCTTCTTTTGTAGCCTGGCGCTGTGCATCATTGAAATAAGCAGGCACAGTGATCACCGCTTCGGTAACCTCCTGGCCAAGATAATCTTCGGCGGTTTTCTTCATTTTTTGAAGCACCATAGCCGAGATCTCCTGTGGGGTATAAAGTCTGCCATCTATGTCAATACGAACAGTATTATTGTCACCTTTTACTACTTTATAGCTCCAGTGAGTTATCTCTTCGGTCACCTCATCATGGCGACGACCCATAAAACGCTTCACACTGGTAATGGTGTTATGCGGATTAGTGATGGCCTGGCGTTTTGCCGGGTCACCTACTTTTCTTTCACCATTTTTCAGAAAAGCCACTACAGACGGCGTTGTGCGACGTCCTTCATCATTGGCAATAACAACCGGCTCATTACCTTCCATTACGGCAACGCAGCTATTTGTAGTTCCAAGGTCAATCCCTATTATTTTTCCCATTGTATATTGATTTATTATTCAACCCCTGATAATCAATGATAGTGCCATCAAATCAGTGTGTGCAAAATTGGCAGACTCCTATGAAGTCAAAATTCAAAACTAAAAAGTGAAAAGTCTACCCTTTTTTGAATTTATTGGGTACCAGCTTTAGAACCTCCGATTAAGCTTTCTTGCGTCGCAGCCGATAGCTATCGGCTCTTGTACGTTCTTATTTCTATTCAGCTTTGATCTCACACAAAGAGCTTGGCGTCTTTTGTATTTTTCTTTGCGCCTTTGCGAGAAATCCATTCTCACCTAACTTCAAACCTCAAACCATAAACTTCAAACTAAAGATTGGAATGGATCTGGATCATACTCGGAATTATTTTATGCGTTGTAGGTATCGCCGGTAGTTTGCTACCACTATTACCCGGCCCACCTATCGCTTATGTTGGAATTCTTCTACAACTTTTTCGTCATCCTGATCCCTTTGATGCAAAGACCTACTGGATCTTCGGCGGAGTAACAGTTCTTACTCTTGTGCTGGATTATCTCATTCCAATTTGGGGCACTAAAAAATTCGGAGGTACCAAATACGGAGCATGGGGTTGCACAATTGGATTCATTGCAGCTTTTTGGTTAGGTCCATTGGGGATTATTATCGGCCCATTTGCCGGGGCATTTATTGGTGAAATGATTGGAGGACAGGAAGCTCACAGATCTTTTAAAGCAGCAGTTGGTTCATTTGTTGGTTTTCTTGTTGGTTCATTTATGAAAATCGTTGTTTGTTTCTTTATGCTTTACTGGATCATCACTAGCATATAAGCTCATTCAAATAAAAAGTAAAGTCCGACACAGATCAAAATAGCAGCTAAAGATGTAAATCCATATAAGCCTAAATAATAAAGCTCTGGTAACGGATTTAGAATAGCAAGCACACATCCGATAAAACCGAGAACGGCCCCGATTGAAGCACATATAAAACCCCTTTCTCTTCGTAGAGCATATCGTTGCTTATTGTATTCTTTTAAGTGCAGTGATATTGTTTCGGGGTCAAGTCCTTTAGCCTGCAACAGTTCTTCGACTTTTTGCATAGATAATTTATCGCTTACCCATTCCTGTATCTCTGCCTGATCAATGGTAGAAGTTACTTGCATATCATAAAACTGAATTTTAAGATAGAAAAATTTCACAATAATCAGTAACCTGTGATTTATTTTCGATTAGCAAGATTCAATAAATAGTCCTTCGACCTGAAAAACTATATTTGGAAAAATCTTTTTTATGGCAACATCCATTTCTGATAAACTAAAGATAAAAGCCGGTGATACATTGCTAACATTGAATGAATCTTCGGAGTTTCAAAAAGGATTAAAAGGTTTACCGAAGGGTGTAAAAGTCGTTGAATCAGGAAAAGATTATAACCAGGTGCATTGGTTCGTACTCAATCGTGCACAACTGGAAAAAGAAATGAGCAAAGTGATGAAGCTAGTAAAACCAGGAGTAATTGTTTGGGTTTATTATCCAAAAGGTTCTTCGAAGATCCAAACAGATCTGACAAGAGATAAAGGTTGGGATTGTTTGTTAGCGGAAGGTGATAAACTCACGTGGATAAGTTTGATCTCGTTCAATGATAGATGGAGTGTCTTTGGATTCCGTGCAAAAACAGATGCTGATAGAAAAAAAGAAGCCAAGCCACAGGAAAGAGAAATTTTTAAATGGGTTGATCCGCAAACTAAAGAAGTGAAGTTGCCGGATGATATTGCTACGGCTTTAAAGAAAAATAAAAAAGCAGTGGAATTTTTCAATACACTTTCATTTACCAATAAAAAAGAATACCTGGAATGGATAGTAACTGCTAAACGTGAAGAAACAAGAAAAGAAAGAGTCGACGGCACGATCGAAAGACTGGTTAAACAATGGAAAAATCCCAGGAATATTTAGCCTAACTTTATAACTGAATGCAACTAACCAACGATACATACCTGCGTATAGTTAATGCCAAAATGTATATTGACGAGAACTATCATGAGCCGATCGATCTTGAAGTGGTATCAAAAAAGGCCTTAATCTCTAAATTTCATTTCCATCGTTTATTCAGGAAAGTTTACCGGCAAACTCCTCATCAATACATCACCAAAAAAAGAATTGACAAGGCAAAAGACCTGCTTGCTGAAAATAAACCTGTAACAGAAGTTTGTAATGAAGTTGGTTTTGAAAGTATCGGCTCCTTTAGTATTTTATTTAAAAAAGAAATTGGCTTTGCTCCTACCTATTATCGCAATATGGCCTGGCTGAAAAAACAACAGGCAAAAGAACAGCCAAAAAAATTCATCCCTCATTGTTTTATTGATTCGTATAAGCTGGATAAATAGCATTTATCAAAAGCAAGATTCAATAAGACACTCCCATCCTCTCGTCCTTATCTTTACTTTCTAAATAAAAAATTATGCAACTAATAACTTATGTAACCTTCGGAGGCAATTGCGAAGATGCGATCAACTTTTATAAAGATGCCCTTGGAGCTGAAGTTTTAATGATCAATCGCATGGGCGAAGGTCCAATGGAAGTTCCTGAACATGTAAAAGGTAAAATAATGCATGCACGTCTCCAGATCGGAGAAAATGTCTTGTACATGTCCGACACATTTGATCCCTCTTCTATAGTTCAGGGAAATAATGTTAGTTTGTCGTTGCAACCAGAAAGCATCGATAAAACAGAAGATCTTTTCAATAAACTTTCAGTAGGTGGTACTGTTAAAATGCCATTGCAGGATACATTTTGGGGAGCAAGGTTCGGTATGTTCATAGATAAATTTGGTATTCACTGGATGCTGAATTGTGAATTGAAAAAAGAACCCGCATTGAACTAATCTTAAAATTTAAATTATGATCACCAAACTTTCACACACGTCATTCTTCGTGACTGACCAGGATAAAGCGTATGATTTTTATGTGAACAAACTAGGCTTTAAAGTAAATACCGACGTAAAAATGGAAAATGGGTTTCGCTGGCTTACAGTGAATCCTCCCGACCAACCCGATCTTGAGATCATTCTTTTTCCTGCTAATGGTGAAAATGGTTTTGATGAAGATGTGAACACAGCGCTAAAGCTTTTACTTGATAAAGGAGTAATGGGTGCTGGCGCTATGTATACTTCTGACTGCCGCGCCACTTATGAAGAATTAAAAGCAAAAGGAGTTCAATTCAAATCAGAACCCAAGGAGCAATTCTATGGCATTGAAGCGATCATCACTGATGGCTGTGGAAATTGGTTTAGCATGACCCAACCAAAAGAAGGATTTTAAAACCCGACAAGGGTAGATTAGTACAAAATCGCTAACTATCCTTGTTCGAAGAGAATCTATTTTTCTTTTCGACCTTGTTAAGACAAATAACTTTTGCTGTCATCGATTCCTGCAGTTGAATAAATATGACTAATGCTATCACAGTTTTGGCTTTAGAGATAAAATTATTAATTGATCATTAATGTAGTCCTGAATTGTTCTCCTTTTCTATTAACAGCAATCAAAGCATACACGCCTGCTCGCATTCCTTCAAGATTTAATTCTGATTGCTGGCTTGTTACGATCACTATTTGTTGTTTCACTATCCTTCCCGTGCCATCAACCAATTTTATAAATAGTTCTTCTCCATCTTTTGCATCAAGCATCAAGGTTGCTTTGTCCTTTGCAGGATTCGGGAATGTTGAAATACTTCTAGCACCTTTCCCAAAAATGACTCTGCGTATTGATGAATAAGCTGCTCTCCCACTTATATCAACCATTTTTAGCCTGTAAAAGTTTGATCCATTAACAGGATCTGCATGTATATGATCATAGCTATAACCGGAAGAAGTATTTCCGTTTGAAGATATTTTACCAATTCCTGTAAAATGTTTTCCATCAGCAGAGTGCTCAACAACAAAATAATTATTATTATTTTCAGAAAAAGTATTCCACTTTAATAATATGGTTTCATCATCCTGTTTTGTAGCAGTAAAATTTCCAAGTTTTACATCGAGCACAACACAGGGAATAATTTTAGTAGGCATCTGTACTGCGTTCAGGTATAATCTGATCCCGTTTATTTCCTGTTCGTTTACAAGGTCAGCTGAAGTACAGGTGTGGCAATCATAAGTATAAAATTCGTGGTTGCCGTGATAAAACACCAGGCTACCAAGATCAGATGTCATTTTACATGCTGCAGCTGCGTAATGATCGGTTCCATTAGCAGTAGGTCTGCTTCGAACAACGGAATAAAAATTATTCCTGGTTGCGGAATTATAACGCCATACCTGCAATGCGCCTCTTGTTCTCGGACGATATGATCCCTGGAATTGTGAATATGCCAGGTCTACATTATCATAAAACACATTGTTGTTGTGCCCCCCACCAGTTCCCTTTGTTATTGTTCCTGTTGTTGATTGATATCGTCGCAGGTTTTCAAAAGTTTCAATACCCTCACAAGCTGCGAGCATGTTACCGCCAGCCATTACAAAATTGTAAATAGAATCGGAATCAAAAGCCGCAAGATCATTAGAAACTGAATGTGGAACAGTAACGATCGTATAACAACCGGAGATCAAACCAGAAGCATTGGCCAAACAATCATAATTAACTGTAGGCGTTGAAGCGATTTCCAAAAAATTCCTGTGAATATCACATGAATCATGCAGCAATGCAATTCTTGGAGGTGTGTTCAATGTATACCTCACATCAACATTTGCATCAGCAGTAAGCCTGTAAACTTTTACTTTACTACTGTCAGGCAATGAATAATTGAACCATTGGACCAGGTAATCTGCTCCTACAGTATCAGAAGGAAAAACAAGAAAAGGTCCTGCTCTGAAATTTAGCGATTGCGGCGGAACATAACTTGGATAAAGTCTTTCGGCAGTTCCGGTAAAATCAATGCCATCTTTTGCTTTACCTGTATTTATTACCCAATTCACATATATGCCTGCATTCCTAAGAAGAGTTACAAGCCCGTAAGCTTTCAAATTGAAAAGATAAGTACCGCTCGAAGCATTGATCAAACTGGTTGCCTGGTTAGCATTATCCATTGCGATCACAAGCGTACCTGCAGGAGCCGTTTGTAAATTTGGTGAAGCTCCCGGGATATCCTGAGCTGCTAATTCAAATTCGACTCCGATAAGGAGGATCGGTGCAAGGATGATCCTTCGCACTTTGCTGTCAATAGTTCTCATGTTATCAGGTTTAACGAATAAGGATTCCATGAGAGATTGAACTCTAAAAAAAGGATATCAGTGGGGATAGTTGGATAAGGTTAGGTGGGAATGAATGGTGATACAATTTACACAAGATTTTAACTTAAGACAATCGTAGAATTACTGGTTTGTTAAAAAAATTATTCGATGTTTTCACTCATTTAAGATCATTATTTTTATGTCATGTTCAATTCCTGGAAAACAACTCTTCTTTATTATTGCTTATTATTTGTGGTACTGCAGTCATGTTCAAAAAAGATCATTCCCGACAAACCTTTTCTTTCAAAGACTAATTTCAAAATGGATTCATTACCTGAGTCCGAAGTGAATATTCCCATACAGGTAAACATAAAACCTTTTTACCAGCTTGCTGAAAAAAATGTAGACACGATCTTTACTTCTCCTAATTGGCCAAACGATTGGGTCACGATTGACTGTGCTAACAGGTATAAATACCAATTTAGAAGAGGAACGTTGCAAATTTCAGCTGCCGGTAGCTCAATGAGTTTAGGATTTACCGGCTATTATAAAATTATCGGGTCAACAAGAGTTTGCCTTGGTAATACAGTTGTTACTCCCTGGACACCACCCTGCCGTTGTGGTTTTGATGAGGGTGAAAGAAGAGTGAATGTGAGTTTTATGAATACTGTAAAGATCTTAAGTGATTATAAGATCAATCTTACTATTAACAGGCAGGAACCGGTGCCGATCGACAAGTGTACTGTTTGCGTTTTCGATGTTGATATTACCAACCAGGTAATGAAAGGATTGAAAGACGAACTTGATCTTGCAAAAAAAGCTATCGAAGATTCTTTTGGAGTGGTGGATTTGAAACCACAAGTGCAGCAGCTATGGAATAAGATGGATATATCCTATAATCTTTATGGTTTAGGTTGGTTAAAGATCAACCCGCAAAAGATCAGGCTTGCAAGATTATTTGTACAAAATGATTCACTGAATATTTTTCTTGGTATGACAGCAAAGCCGGTTATAAGTTTTGAAAAAACTGCTGATGTAATGACCCTTGCTCCCAATATGGATAATTCAGTTTCAAAACCCGGCTTCAATATTTTTCTTGATGCTATTTTAAATTATGATTCGCTGAGTAATATTTTAAATACACAATTGAAAGGAAAAAAATTCGATCTTACAAAAGGGAAAACTTTTATCGTAGAAGATTGCCGCATCTATGGAATGGGGAATGAAAAACTAATTATCAAAATGGGATTTTCCGGAAGTAATAAAGGCATCGCTTATTTCACCGGCAAGCCTTTTTATGATGCAGATAAAAAAATGATAGAAGTAAGAGATATTGATTTTGATGTAAAAACAAAGAATCTTTTATTGAAATCGGCAGATTGGCTTTTTAATAAACGGATCACCAATGAAATTGCCCGTGTATCACGATTTGATATGTCAACATATATTGACACTGCAAAAACGTTGGTAAATAGACAACTAAATTCTGAATGGAGGAAAGGTGTAAAAAGTAATGGTTCGATCAATGACTTGAAAATTTCGGGATTTTATCCATTAACCGAGCACTTCATTATTCGAAGTAATGCAAGCGGTAACCTGGCGATCAAAGTAGATGCAATGAGTTTTAACCTACAGTGATCAGCTTACTCTGAATGCAAATTTCTTTTGTGAAAAATAACTAAATGCCACTACAAAAAATGTAGTTGCGATCTTTGCAGGCAATGGCCACCAGCCAAACACTTCAACAAATAATTTCAGGAAGCCATAATTAAGTAGAAAGCAGACAAACACCACTGACAAGTATTTTGTCATTTGTATCCTTTTTCTTGTTGTTGCTGACTCTGGGAACACAACATACCGCATCAGGAAAAAACCTGTGACAAAAGTGATAGGGAATGAAAATAAGAACGCTGCAATATGCGGGCTGATGGCAAACGACCCGATATGAACGATCTCTTCATGTAAAACATAATGGAAGATCAATGTAAAAAGAAAAATGTCAAATACCGTATTGCTTCCACCACAAGCTGCATAACGAAAGGTTTGCCTGTCCATCACTTTGGAAAAGGGCGGATAAAAAAAATCAATAACGGCGATGATCTTATCCTTAAGGTTATAAACTGCATCTTTCATGAACGGTCAAAGATACAGGTTGCAATTTGCAGATGCAACCCGCCGGGAAACTACTATTTTTGCAACCATTAAAATAACAATCGGATAACAATTAATAACTCAGATGAATATAGCAGAGCAAATAAGACTGGCTTCAAAAAAAACACTGGAAGAGCTTTATAGTCTGACCATTGATGAAAACATTATACAGATCAATGAGACAAAACCGGAATTTGAAGGTGATTATACATTGGTTCTTTTTTCTTTTATTAAGCAATTAAAAAAATCCCCGGAACAATTAGGTAAAGAGATCGGCGATCATCTTGTAAGTAAGAATCCTGATCTTTTTTCTGCATACAATGTGATAAAGGGTTTTCTAAATCTAACTGTAAAAAATAATTACTGGCTCGGGCTTTTAGAAAAGAGTTATACTAATAAAAATTTTGGCAAAAAAGATTCGACTGGCAAGAGAGTAATGGTTGAATATTCTTCTCCTAATACAAATAAGCCGCTACATCTCGGTCATCTAAGGAATAATTTTTTAGGATGGAGTGTTGCGGAAATTCTAAAAGCCAGTGGGGCTCATGTAACCAAAACATGCATTGTAAATGACCGGGGCATTCATATTTGTAAAAGCATGATCGCCTGGCAGCTTTTTGGAAATGACGAAACACCACAAAGTACGGGAATAAAAGGTGATCATTTCGTCGGCAATTACTACGTGAAGTATAACGATGAATATAAAAGACAGGTTGATGAATTAATGGCAAAGGGAATAAGTAAGGATGAAGCAGAAAAAGAAGCACCAATATTAAAAGCTGCTCAACAAATGTTATTGGATTGGGAAAAAGGTAAACCAAATGTAATTGAGCTATGGAAAAAAATGAACGGTTGGGTATATGACGGATTTGATATCACTTATAAACGATTAGGCACTGATTTCGATAAAATGTATTATGAAAGCAATACTTATTTGCTTGGAAAAAATATAGTTTCGGAAGGACTGGAAAAAGGTGTTTTTGTAAAAAAGGATGACGGAAGTGTATGGATCGATCTGACAGCAGATGGGCTTGATGAAAAAATAGTACAGAGAAGAGATGGTACTTCTGTTTATATAACCCAGGATATAGGCTTAGTTGAACAGAAATACAATGAATACAAACCGGGTGAAAGTATTTATGTGGTCGGTGATGAACAGAATTATCATTTCAAAGTTTTAAAATTAATTTCAGAGAAAATGAAAATTCCGGGTGCAGAAGGAATTTATCATTTAAGCTATGGAATGGTCGAATTGCCTACAGGGAGAATGAAAAGCCGTGAAGGGACTGTAGTAGATGCAGATGATATGGTTGATGAGATGGTTGCAATTGCTGGCAAGCATACAGAAGAATTGGGCAAGGTCAAAGATTTTTCAGAGGAGGAGCTAAAAGAACTATATGATACACTTGGAATAGGTGCATTGAAGTTTTTCCTTCTTCGTGTTGACCCAAAGAAGAAAATGATCTTTAACCCCGAAGAGTCGATCGACTTTCATGGATTTACCGGGCCATTTGTTCAATATACACATGCAAGGATTAAGTCAATTTTAAGAAAAGAGAAAGCTGTCAGCGTTAAACAGTCAACAGTCGATGACCTTTTAAAATTAGAAAAAGGACTTATTGTAAAGCTAGAACAATATTTAACTATTGTCGAACAAGCAGCGATGGAACATAATCCATCTGTAATTGCGATCTATGCTTTTGAGTTGGCAAAAGCATTTAATACATTTTATACCGAACATTCTGTTATGAATGCTGAGTCAGATGAAAAAAAACAATTAAGATTAAAACTTTCTGAAATGACAGCTAATGTGATCGCTTCTGCAATGGGATTATTAGGAATAAGAGTGCCGGAACGAATGTAGCATCCTCAATCTCCTCCGCCCCCACAACCACCGCTGCAACTGCTACAGCTTCCGCTATCGCCTGATGAGTCGCCTCCCCAATCGCCTCCTGCACCTGCTCCACCAAAATCTCCCCCATCAAAACCGCTGAATTCATGATCGAAATTTCCATCATAATGTAAAAACAATGGTTCATCAGAAGAAAAATCCGGACCCACACTACCGTCGTAACTTTTTTTCTTAGATCGGGTTTCAGCGATTCTTTCTTTATCAAACTTTGGCGTTCCCCATATATTTTCAGGGGGTTCCATTCCAAATTCCTTCCTGTATAAATCTAATGTTTCGAGATATTGTATCGTAAACAATTCTGTTTGGTCATTAGTTGTTACCAATTCTGGCTGGTGATCGAATTGATAATGGATCACTTCGTTGCAGAACTCACGATAAGCTTTACTAAATAAAAGATGTTCATGCCAGATAAGATCAATGTACTTTGATGGAGTTACAATAAAATCGCTGATAACTCCCAGGTAAACAAATTTTTTATACTCTTCAATCGCTCTAAAAGTAAATGCTCTTGGAAGACGATGTTTCTTCATGATCTTATTAGCAAAGGCTCTGACAGAAGCATTTTTCCCTCCCAATAATTCAATTATATCTTCAAGAGTTGATTTTGGAACGAGATCATTGAACTTGTAGTTTCTAATTCTTTCCCACAATTCCCTTTTGCTCATTTTAGTTTTGGTTAGTGTATTGCTCATATTTTCTATTTATGTATTGAAGTTAGATATTTCGCATAAAAAAAACCGGCAAGCATTATTGATACTTGCCGGTTTCAAATATTAAGTAATTGTTACATTCCTGGCATTGATTTCTTCTGCTTATAAACAGCAAGACCCGGATCCATTTCAATTGCTTTATCACAAAGTGCCACACCTTTTTCCTTCTCTCCTTTTTTCTGATAGCTCATGCCGATCATATAAAGTGACTGAGCATTTGTTTTGTCGTACATAAGAACTTTATCCCAATAATCGATCGCTTCCTGGAATTTGCCAGAATAATAATATGCTTCGGCAACCATATTAAGAATATTGAGGTCGCTTGGTTTCTTTACAAGAATATCTTTTAAGATCGTCATAGCCTCATCAAGCTTACCGACATTTAAATAGGCTACTCCAAGATTTTCCATGTAGTCATTATCCTTTTTATACCCTTTTTCGCCTGCAAGAAGAATATATTTCAATGCTTCCTTATCAGAATTCATGGCATAGTGAATAAGACCTAGTTCATAGATCCAGTTATTTTTATCAGGAGCAATGATAATAGCCTTTTCAAAATAAGGAACAGAAAGTTTATAATTCATCATGTCAGCATAGCTACGTGCAATCAGGTAAGGAACCTCTGCATTTTTTGGATCTTCTTTTTCTGCAGCCTGCAAATATTTAATTGCCTCTCCGTAATCATCTTTATCGTAATAGATTTTTCCTAGAAAGTAACCAACTTTCTCATTAGGATCAGCTTTCTTTAATTTATCCGCATATAGGATCGCATCGTCAAATCTCTTTGTATTAAAAGAAAGATTAAGTAGTTGTTTGTATAAAGTCGCCGAGTTATCTCCCATTTGCTCCTGCTTCTGATACATTTCCCTTGCCTGGGCATATTTGTTCAGGCTCATTAAAACATCAGCAAGCTCCATAACGATTGCTTTATCATTAGGATTATACTTGTATGCCTTATCAAGGTTTTTCCAAACCTCGAGTTTGCGACCAGCTTGTTTTTCTGCTAAAGCTTTTTGATAGAAAAAATTGGCGCTGTCGGCGGCCTGTGAGTAAGTTGCGAGGGCAACTCCAAAGCTCAAGATGGTAAGTAAAATAGATCTCATAGGGTTAATATTAGGATTTTAAAAAACGGTCTTCCTAGTAAAAGTAATTTCTTAAGTTGATAAATCATAGCCTTTAACCTTCAATATTTTAGCGTGCAAGACACTCAAAGTAAATTATTTCAAAATAATGGCGGCTAACGGCGGCAGATTCAGTGTTAACTTATAGAGTTTTTGATCCTTATCAACAAGTTCGGATCTTATATCAGGATTAAAAACGTTTCCTGTACCCCAATATTTTGTTGCGTCGGAGTTGAATATTTCCTTAGTAAATGCCTTGTCGTGGACGTAAATCTCCCAGTTATCTCTAACGACTGGTGTTAGATTAAGGACAACGAGTAAATCGTCTGTCTTTTTTTTCCCTTTCCGTTTGTAGCAAATAACTGACTCCGACCGATGGTTCAGATCAACCCACTCAAATCCGTCAATGTTAAACTGATTTTGATGTAACGCTGGTTCCGTAACCAATACTTTGTTCAAATCGGCCACACAATCTTTCAGTAGCCGATGACAGTCGTGTTGCAACAAAACCCAATCCAATTCTGATTTATAATTCCATTCACTCGTTTGTCCAAACTCATCTCCCATAAATAAAAGTTTTCCACCGGGGTGAGTCCACATATATGAATAAAGCAACCGAAGGTTCGCAAATTTTTGCCATTCGTCGCCAGGCATTTTATATAACATTGGACTTTTTCCGTGCACGATCTCATCATGACTCAGCGGCAACATAAAATTTTCGTCATAGAAATACATCATACTAAAAGAAAACTTATTCTGGTGATGTGGACGATGAATAGGATCCATCTTAAAATAATCAAGGGTATCATGCATCCAGCCCATCATCCATTTCATTCCAAAGCCAAGACCTCCATCCCATGTTGGTTTTGAAACTCCGGGCCAATCAGTTGCTTCTTCAGCTATTGTTTGAACATCGGGGAAATCACGAAAAATAGTTTCATTCAGATCTTTTATAAAAGCAATTGCTTCTAAATTTCCATCACCACCAAATTCATTTGGCTCCCACTGTCCATGTTTTCTGGAATAATTCAGTTTCAACATTGATGAAACAGCATCCACTCTTATTCCATCAATATGAAACATCTCAAACCAAAATCTTGCACTGCTTATTAAAAATGATTTTACTTCTCCTCTTTTGTAATTGAAAATATAACTGTTCCAGTCAGGATGAAATCCTTTACGCATATCTGCATATTCATAAGTATGCGTGCCATCAAACATGAACAAGCCATGAGCATCATAAGGAAAATGTGAAGGCACCCAATCGAGAACGACGCCGACCCCTTCTTTGTGGAACGCATCGATCATTCTCATTAGTCCCTGCGGATCCCCAAATCTCGAGGTAGCGGCAAAAAAACCTGTGCATTGATAACCCCAACTTCCATCAAACGGATGCTCCATTACAGGCATCAGCTCAACGTGAGTGAAGCCCATTTCTTTCACATACGGAACTAATCTTTCTGTTATCTGATCGTAAGTGTTATAAGACTCTTCATCATTTTTATCAGGTCGTTGCCAACTGGCAAGATGGACTTCATACACACTCCACGCAGCATCTAATGAATTATGCTTATTTCTTTTCTTCATCCAATCCTTATCCTGCCATTCATAATACATATCCCATGAAATGGATGCTGTGTTCGGTCGCTTCTCCCAAAAATTTGCAAACGGATCACCTTTATCAACTGCTCTTTTCCTATAACCGATAATATGATATTTATAAACTTCTCCTAATTTGAAACCGGGAATGAATCCTTCCCACACTCCGCTCTTATCCCAGCGAGGATATAATTCATGAGTGTGATTTGCCCAATCATTAAAATTCCCTTTTACAGAAACAGAGCTTGCATTCGGGGCCCAAACGCAGAAATAAACACCCCACACATCATTGACCTGGATGGAATGGGAACCAAATTTTTTATATAAAGTATAATGTGTCCCGTTTTGAAAATTTGTTATGTCTTCATCCGTCAGTATCGAATAGTTCCAGACAATTTTGGATGTATCGACGAAATTTTCCTCTTCATATTTTTTCTTCTTTGCCAAAGGAGATTACTTTTTAATTAGCGTCTTATTCCATTTATGGATTTTTTACCCTTTTGCGTCATACGATTTTTTGTTTCAGGGTTTCCGCTTATGGAATATACAACCCTTTAACGTAAAATTAGAAGCTATTTCTATTAGAATTCAACAAGATGCATGAATTTAGCGCCTTGTTTAGTCCACCCTCTGAAAGCACCCATTGATAACTTAACCTAAACCTCTGTTATGGCCACGAGAAAACTCATTGCTTCACTGCTATTTTTATTTGTAGCCTGTTCGGCATTTTCACAATCACAGACTATAAAAGGAACCTTAAAGGACACCTCAGAAAACAGGACCCTGATAAATACAGTCATTTCTGTTTTAAGTAAAAAAGATTCTGTACTCGTAAAATTTGCCCGGGCCGATAAAGATGGCAATTTTAAGATTCAAGGTCTTAAAGAAGGAAGCTACATCCTCATGATCACGCATCCTTATATGGGTGATTATTTTGAAAACATAGAAGTAAAAGGAAATACACCTACTGATCTCGGTAATGTTCATCTTACCCCAAAAAGCAAATTGCTTTCAGAAGTAATTGTAAAGAGTGGCTCCCCTATCAAAATAAAAGGAGATACTCTTGTCTATACTGCCGATAGTTTTAAAGTAAGGCCCGGCGCTAATGTGGAAGAACTATTACGACGATTGCCTGGTATCACCGTTGATAAAAGTGGCCAGATAACAGCAATGGGTGAACGGGTAACAAAAGTTTTGGTAGATGGAGAAGAATTTTTTGGTACAGACCCGGGTATTGCAACAAAAAATATTCGAGCAGATGCTGTACAGGAAGTGCAGGTGTTTGATAAAAAAAGTGATCAGGCAGCTTTTACAGGAATCGACGATGGGGTAAAAGATAAAACCATCAATCTTAAGATGAAAAAGATGGCTGGCTATTTTGGTAAAGTAGAATTAGGTGGTGGGTTGCCGGACAAGTATGATAATTCTGCCATGGCAAACTTTTTTAAAAATAAAAGAAAGGTTGCAGGTTATGGAATAATGAGTAATACAGGCCAGACAAATCTTGACTGGCAGGATGCGCAAAATTATGGTGGCGCTGCAGACAATATGATGAGCGGAGTAAGCGATGATGGAGGAATGTACATCATGTTTGGAGGTGGTGGTGATGATAATTATAGTGGTGGCAGAAATGGAATACCGCAGAACTGGAACGCAGGCTTTCACTACAGCGATAAATATAATAATTCAAAGACCAGCTTTAACACTGGCTATAAATTCTCAAAGGTTATTGCACCAGGGACAACAAAGACTTTTTCGCAAACCTTTTTACCCAATAGCGATCCGTGGAGCAACAATACCGTCTCTGATAATCGTACTTCAACAAACAAGCATGCAGTTAATATGACAATGGAGTTCAATATTGACTCTAACAATTCTTTGAAATGGACTTCCCGGTATAACAATAATTCCAGCCTTGCAGATGTAAAATATTATTCTGAAATGCTGGACGAGGATAATAATTTTCTCAATAATAGCACAAGAAAAAGCAAAACTGAAACAGATAGGAATAATGTAGTATCAAATCTTCTTTATCGTCATAAGTTCAAAAAACTATCAAGAACTCTTTCTATCAATACAGATTTCAACTGGAACCGTTCACAATCAAATGGTCTTTTATATTCTTTGAACAATTATTATACGAATGGGATCCTTTTTGATCGTGATACAACAGACCAGGTAAATATAACTGACAATAATAATAATACAATTAGCACCAAGGTCTCTTATACCGAACCTTTGAGAAAAGATTTCTATATGGAAGTCACTTATGGCTTCACTTATAATAATAGCAAAAGTGATCGTCAAACGAATATAAAAAGCATTAATGGCAAATACGAGGAGATGGTTGATTCATTAAGCAATTTCTTTATATTCAATCGTACTCAAAATACGCCTGGTCTTAGCTTCAGACTTAATAAGAAAAAATACAGTTTAACATTTGGCGCTTCTGTTGATTTTAACAATTTTGAGAAGAAAGACCTTACAAGAGATACAATTGTCCATTACAATTTCGTCAACTTTATCCCCAGAGCAAATTATACTTATAAATTCAAGCCAAATGAAAGTCTACGCATAAATTATAATGGTTCTACTTCTGCGCCTTCGCTGGAACAATTACAGCCTACCCGTGTAAATACAGATCCACTGAATGTCTATATAGGTAATCCCGGTCTTAAACCTTCTTTCAGACATAATTTCAATATTGGATATAATTTCTATAATGTATTGAAGGAAAAAAGCTTATTCACTAATTTTAATTTTGGACTTACTGATAATGCTTTTGTACAAGCGAGCCTTGTTGACAGCACTGGTAAGAGAACCTATTTTACTGTCAATGCGGATGGCAATTACAATATGGGCCTTTATTCAAGTTATGGTTTTAAAATAAAAGGTTTCAGTTGGAGAAATGGCATTGGCCCTCGTTTCAATATCAACCGAAATGTTGAATATATCAATGGCGTAAAAAATATAAACAACACAAAAACCATCGGTATTGAACTTTCAACCAATACTTATAAGCCGGAAAAACATAACGTATGGTTTTCAACCAACTTTAATTGGAATGATTCAAAATCATCTGTAAACGCATCGGCTAATGCCAGCTACTGGTCAATAAATCTTAATGGAAGCGGAAGCTTAACGTTTGCAAAGAAATTTGAAGTTGGCTCAGATATATCGTTGCAGCTCCGCGAAAATGACCCTCGCTTCCCTGATGCAAACAGCTTTACTACATGGAATGGTTTTATCACTAAAAGGTTTTTCAAGGAAAACCAATTTGAGTTAAAATTCTCGGTAAATGATATTTTAAATCAGAATCGTGGCTATAACAGAAATTTCAGCAGCTATAGTTATACTGAAACCTATTATGAAACGCTTAAAAGATTCTGGCTTGTAACTGCTACATGGAATTTCTCAAAGAATGGTAAGCCAACAAAAATGTTTTAATTATTAAAAATCATTTAGAATGAAAAGGATATTTGCTTCACTGATAATTTTAACTGCTGTTACTGCTAATTCACAGCAATTCATCAATAGTGGAATGATCGAATATGAAGTAAGGGTGAACAATCATCGCATGTTTGGCGATGGCTTTTTCGGTGAAATGTTCAAGGATAAAATGCCTAATTTTTCAACCACTTATTATCACCTGACCTTTAATGATAATAAGACCATTTACAAATATGATCGACTGAATGAAAAAGACAAACTACCGTGGGGCACTAATAACGCAGAGGATAATATCTGGTTCAATGATTTTAATAGTAACACAAGAGTGAATCAAAAATTCGTTTTTGATCAAACCTATATTCTTGCTGATTCCTTAATGAAATTGGATTGGAAATTAGTGCCAAACGAAACCCGTGAGATCGCAGGTTTTATTTGCAGAAAAGCACAAGCAGTTATTTTTGATAGTGTTTATGTATTTGCTTTTTATACTGACGAAATAACTGTAAGCGGCGGGCCGATGGGTATTCATGGACTGCCAGGAATGATCCTGGGCATCACTATTCCAAGAATGTTTACCAGTTGGATCGCTACCAAATTGCAGGTGAATGGGGTAAATACGAGTATTATTGCTGCGCCAACAAAAGGGAAAAAGAAACCAGCAGCAGAACTAAAACAATCGGTAGAAAAAGTATCTAAAAATTGGGGAACATGGGGTCAGCAATCGATCTGGAATATTTTTATATAGCTATTTCTTCAATTCCATTACTAATAAATACTTTTCACCCAGTGTAAGTTTTGGTTCAAGGTTGAATGTAACACCGGTTGCTACATCATATGCCTTTGTAGCACCATTTATTTTCTCACCAAATCTTGAAAGATCAATTGTCACCGATTGATCATTAGTATTCATCACACACATTACTGTTTGTTTTGCATCATACCGAAAATAAACATACACACCATTCTGTGGTATAAACTGCATGGTCTTACCTGTTTTAAGAGCAGATGAGCTTTTTCTGAAATTTGCAAGTGTCTTTATATAATTAAATGCTTCATTTTCCTGTTGCGTTCTTCCCGAAGCTTCAAACTTGCTTACCGCATCACCAGGAAATCCGCCGGGAAAATCATATCTCACTTCCTGGTCAGTTGGATCCTTAAAATTTTTCATCAATATCTCATCGCCGTAATACATATGAGGAATACCCCTCATCGTTAACAACATTGCAAAACCCATTTTAAATTTCGCCAGGTCCTCACCAACAGTTGAAAAAAACCTGTTCATATCATGGTTATCGAGGAAGATGCAATTGTTTAGAGGTTCTTTGTAAGTAAAGTCTTCAGCTATTGTCAGGTATAGTTCGTTTATGCCTGATGTCCATCCCGCTTTTTGCGTCAGGGCATTATGCATTGCAAAACACAATGGAAAATCCAATGCCCCCATTGCATTATGTTTAAAAGGAAGATCCATTGTATTGCGAACGAAATAGGCATTTGAGACGACATCATGTCCCCAGGCTTCAACAAAAGTGGTTACAGTTGGAAACTCTTTGAGTAAAGCTGTATTCACATTGTTCAAAAATTTTTCATCACAATACTTATAAGTGTCAACACGAAAACCATCAAAGCCGAATTCTTCTGTTATCCAGATCGCATTTTGAATAAGATATGTTGCGACAAATGGATTTGCCAAATTAAGATCAGGCAAATGGCGAACAAACCATCCTTTCAACATAATATCGTTATCGATCTTTGATCTGTTTGGATCAAATACAGAAGCATCACGATGACTTGGTCCTGTAAAATCAGGCCATTGATTGATCCAGTCTTTTGACGGGGGATCAAGATTCATCCAATGATAAAGGCCAATATGGTTATAAACCGCATCATGAATAACTTTCAATCCTTTTTTATGGGCCGCATTGATCATTGACTTGTACGCTTCATTGCCACCATAGCGTTGATCGATCTTATAATGGTCCGTAAACCAATAACCATGAAAACCAGCAAGCTTAAAACTTACTTCTTCCATCTTGGGCATATCGTTTTCTACAAGAGGTGTGCACCAAATAGTTGTTACTCCAAGATCTTTTAAATAATCAAGATGATTTACAATTCCGCCAAGATCGCCACCATGCCTGGCATATTTATCATTGCGATCAGCAGTTTTATCTCTGTAGAGTTCAGGAATTGCATCGTTGTTCGGATCACTATTTGAAAAACGATCAGGCATCAACAAGTAAATAAAATCTTCTGATGAAACTCCCTTTATTCTTGACTTTCCATTTTCCTTACTTCGGATCTTAAGTTGATATTCTATGTTTTTAAAAGTCATTCCCGGTGCTTTCAAATTAAATATCACAGTTCCCGGTTTTGTTATCGGAGAAATGTTCAGGTCTATTTGTAAGTAGCCTTTGCTTTCAAATGACGTAATTTTCTTAACAGTTATGCCTGGATAATTTGTAGTAACAATTTTAACATGACCAATACCTTCTTTTCTTAATAACAAACTTAGCGAAGGATTTTTCATTCCCACCCACCAATGAGTCGGATAAACCTCCTGTGATAATAAGGATAGTTGAATAAAAAATATCAGGGAAAAGAGAATAAGCTTTTTCATAATGAAATTATTTATCCTTAATTCGTAAAGTAAGAAGCGCTGCAAGGATCATCGAACATCCTCCCAGCACAATAGCATATATAGCGTGGTTTCCAAATAAATGTTTTGTAAATATCCCTAACAACGTAGCGGCCAATATTTGGGGGATCACAATAAAGAAATTGAATATACCCATATACACTCCCATCTTGTGTGCGGGTAGTGATTGTGTGAGCATTGAATACGGCATCGCTAAAATACTCGACCATGCAAACCCGATCCCTGCCATACTTATGATCAACAAGTTCTCATCTTTAAATAAATAGAAAGAGATCAATCCCAGACCGCCACAGATCAAAGCGATCAAATGCGTAACCGGTCTTGAAAACTTAGCAGCTAAAATTGGAAGAAGAAAAGCAAATAATGCGGCAAAGCCATTATAATATGCAAATAAAACCCCTACCCAGTTTCCTAACTTATTATATTCAATAGATGAAGTATCTGTAGTATTATAAAGATGCTGAGCAAGTGCCGGAGTAGAATATATCCACATGGAAAATAATGCAAACCATGAAAAGAACTGAACAACTGCAAGCTTTTTCATGGTGTCAGGCAAATGGCCAAGATCATCCAACACTTCGACAAGCCCATTATCGTTTCCGCTTTTATGAAATATTCCCGCCAGCAATTGAAAAAGACCATAAGCAGCTATACCACCAGTAAGCACATATAATTCCTTTTCAAGTTTATTTATAGCACTGACGTTATAGAAATATAGGATCGCTGATAAAATAGCTCCCGCTATAAACCATATCAATCCCCGGTTAATAAAAACAGATGCTGGTGTCTTTATATTTTTTACATGAACATCAGCCTCACTAAATTCACCAAACTCTTTCATTTGTGCTGGCGAATACTCTTTGGTAGTAAAAACGGTCCATGCAATAGCTGCAATAAAAACAGCGGCCCCTATATAAAAAGAAATTTTAACGGTATCAGGTATACCTGAAGCAGCTTCATTGCTAACTTCAAATTTTTCTAATACAAATGGAAGTATCGATGAAATAACTGCCCCAATACCAATAAAAAAACTTTGTGCAGCAAAACCTGTTGTCAATTGTTTATTCGGCAGCATATCCCCTACAAATGCTCTGAATGGTTCCATTGATATATTGATCGATGCATCCAATAGCCATAAAAGCAACGCGGCCATCCACAATGCCCATGCATTGGGAAAAACAAACAATGCAAGTGAAGCGAGCAGAGCTCCAATCATAAAGTAAGGCCTGCGCCGGCCAAATTTCCCAAGCCATGTTTTATCGCTCATATGGCCTATAATAGGTTGTATTAATAAACCTGTCAACGGAGCTGCGATCCAAAGAATTGGTATCTCATCTATTTTCGCTCCAAGTGATTGAAATATCCTGCTGACATTCGCATTCTGTAATCCAAATGCAAATTGGATCCCTAAAAATCCAATGCTCATATTTATTATCTGCAGAAAAGTTCGGTTAGGTTTAGTACTGTTCGATTTCTTTTCAATTGAAAATGCAGAACCAGCCATAGCAATCAATCATTAGGTGAAGAATTATGCGGAAGATAGGAAGTTTATGTATTCAATACACATTTTGATTGCAAAAAAAGGGAACCGAAGTTCCCTTGTATAGAATTTTACTTTTATCAGCTGATCACAAAACCATTCGGAATAATGGCGCCTTTTTTCACTACTACTATTCCATCCTTCACCGTATAAAGCGAATGATCTTTATTTTCAAGATGATTGCCTCCATTGATCCTGACATCATCACCTATCCGAACGTTCTTATCAATGATCGCATTTTTTATATAACAACGATTACCGATGCCAAGAAGCGGAATACCTCTTTCCTTTGCATGATTAATTTCCACGATCGTTTCATAATAGTCACTACCCATCATATAAGTGTTCACAAGAGTGGTCCCATGTTCAACACGTGAACGAATACCTATAACCGAATGCTCAAGACGGCTTGCATGAATGATTGAGCCTTCTGCAACCAGGGTTTTCTCAAGTGTCGTGCCACTGATCTTTGCAGGCGGCAACATTCGACTACGAGTATAAATGACCCGGTCGCTATCGAACAAATTAAAATCGGGAATATCTTTTGTAAGATCAATGTTCGCTTCAAAGAATGAATAGATGTTCCCTATATCGGTCCAATAGCCTGTATATTGATAGCTGGCAACTTTATATTTCTTTATTGATTGCGGAATGATCTCTTTACCAAAGTCCGTTGCATCCTGGAATTCATTTTGCAAAAAGTCAAATAATAAATTGCGATTGAAAATGTAAATACCCATTGATGCGAGATAATTTCTTCCTTTTGTTTTCATTGCATCTCCGGTATCACTAACCCATTCAGGTAATAGTTCCTTTTTGGGTTTCTCAATAAAAGCATCTATCAATCCATCCTTCGATTTAAGAATTCCAAACTCAGGGGCTTCCCTCTCTGCGACAGGAATAGTGGCAACAGAAATATCAGCACCTAATGATTTATGATTATCGAGCATTTCAGCAAAATCCATTTGATACAATTGATCGCCGGATAAGATCAATATATAATCACTTTCGAATGGTTCAATATGTCTCAGGCCTTGCCTTACAGCGTCTGCAGTTCCCTGGAACCATGTTGGGTTATCGGGTGTTTGTTCTGCCGCAAGTATATCAACAAATGCTTTACTGAATGCACTAAAGTGATAGGTGTTTTTTATGTGCCTGTTAAGCGATGCTGAATTAAACTGTGTCAATACAAACATCCTTCCTATACCATTATTTAAACAATTAGATATTGGGATATCAACTAAACGATATTTACCAGCGATTGGTACTGCTGGTTTACTGCGACTTGCAGTTAATGGATATAAACGAGAGCCTGCACCACCTCCGAGTATAACACTAATAATTTCCCTGGAATGAGTAATGGTTCTGATCGCCATAAAAAATTATTTTAACGACTGATATAAAGATATGTATTGTTGGGCAGAAGATTCCCACGAATGATCGATCTTCATCATGTATTCGATCATCTCCTTCATCTGCGCTTTTTTATTATAGTAAAGATCAATTGCCCTGCCAACTGAATAGGTCACGTCCCAAACACTTGCTTCATTAAATCGAATTCCAAATCCAAGGGGATCTCCCATATCAACAACAGTGTCCTTTAACCCACCAATATTTCTTACGATTGGTACAGTGCCATATCTGAGTGCATACATTTGATTCAAGCCACATGGTTCTACACGACTTGGCATTAAAAGAAAATCAGCACCTGCATAGATCAAATGGCTTAAAGACTCGCTATAGCCAATATACGTACTGATATAACCGCTAAACTGATGTTTTACACTTTCCAATTGCCCTTCCACTGCAGGATCTCCGGAACCTAGAATTAAAAAACTACAATTGCCCTGGTGCTGATATACCGAGGAACTAATGGCGTCTGGTAAAAGATCGGCAGCCTTCTCTCCTACTAATCTCCCAATAAAAGTGAATAAAGGTTTTCCTTCGTCAAGGTTAAATTGTTTGCATATCTCCTTTTTATTTTTCTGTTTACCTTTTACGACGGTTTCTAGTGAATAATTTTTAGCGAGATACTCGTCAGTTGCGGGATCCCACACTTCGTTATCAATACCATTGAGTATACCACTGCATTTTCCTTTTTCGTATTCAAACAATTCTTCAAGTCCGTTGGCAGCATAACGCAACTCATCCATGTAACTTTGACTTACCGTTGTTACTTTCCATGCACAGCGAACGGCAGAGGCTAATGGATTGATCATTTTTTTCCAATCGAGCATACCCCATTTCCAGCTATCATAAGCAGGTATGTAATGGCTTTTATCCCAGCCCATCCAACCCTGGTATTGTCCATTATGAATAGTGAGCAAGGTAGGTGTGTTGGCTAAACGGCTAAAAGCATAAGAATACTTGATCATAAATGGAATTAACCCGGCATGATGATCATGCACATGGATCACATCCGGCAAATGCTGCCATTTGTTTAACCAATCACAAACTGCAATTTGAAATGCCGTGAATCTTTCTGAATCGTCATCGTATCCATATATCTTTTCACGATCTAGCAATCCATTTATATCAACCAGGTAAAGATCAAAGCCAAGCTTATTTGTTTTCTCTTTGATCACACTATAATGAAACCATCTTGGTCCCAAATATTGGCTTCCTTCATGTACAAGTTCCCAATCATTGTTATATAAAAATTTTGTGCGATACATTGGCATTATAACCTTTGCCACATGTCCAAGCTTTTGTTGGTATTTAGGAAGTGCACCTACTACATCGCCAAGACCACCAGCCTTGGCAACAGGATAACATTCAGCAGATACATGAATTATTTCCATAAAAATTACATGCCTGTTTTATACCCTTTTAAAGAATAGTAAAGTACATAAAGATAACAGGGTATTAAGAGCCAGTAACCCATTTGCTTTGAATCGAAAGTTTTTGACAATACACCATACAATGGTGGTAACACAGCGCCGCCGACAATCCCCATGATGAGCAATGCTGCCCCTATTTTTGTAAACCTTCCCAAACCATCAATAGCTAAAGGCCAGATCGCAGGCCACATTGCCGCATTTGAAAATCCAAGCAATGCGAAACAAACAACTGCCACCATTCCTTTGGAAAATATCGCTAATAAAACAAGAAGCATACTCAACGCCGCACTAAAGACCAACGCTTTTCTTTGTGATATAAATTTTGGAATGCATATAATTCCTGTTACATAGCCTAACAACAATCCATACCCGGTATATGATGCAAAGGTTGATGCTTTTTCTAATGGAAAACCAAGTGATTCGCCAAAGCCGGCAAAAGTATCATAACTGATCACTTCCGCACCAACATAAAAGAAAATTGCAACGGCACCGAGTACAAGATGCGGAAATTGAAAAACACTTGTCTTGCCTTTACGATGAAAAGTATCCGCCTCTTCTTCTTCATTTATTTCAGGTAAATGCAGAAAATAAATTATGACTGCAAGCACTGCAAGCACTATGGCAATAGTAATGTAAGGATTCACAACTCTCGATGCCAACAGATCTAGTTCGGCATTTTTTTCAGCAGCGCTTAGTGTCAGCAATTTTGATTTCAAAGCATCGACATCTTTTAAAACAATACCCCCTAATATAAATACAGCAAGTATGCCTGCTACTTTATTGCAAATTCCCATGATGCTTATCCGTTGAGCAGCACTTTCAAGAGGACCAAGCACTGTTACATAAGGATTGGAAGCTGTTTGTAATAAAGCAAGCCCTGTACCTATAATAAACAAGCCGGTCAAAAACAAAGAATAATTGCGTGATTCAGCTGCGGGGATAAAAAGCAACGCACCTGCTGCCATAACCAACAGACCTAATGACATTCCTTTTTTGAACCCTGTCCATTTCAAAATAATTGATGAAGGAATGGCCATGATAAAATAGGCCGCAAAAAAAGCCGTAGCTACAAGAAATGATTGTGTGTCGCTAAGCTCACAAGCGATCTTTAAATAGGGTATCAATTGGCTATTAGCCCACGTTACAAATCCGAAAATGAAGAACAGGGTGCCGATAATAACAAGTGGAAATACATAACTTTTTTGAACAGAAACATTGTTTGCCTGGGTTGTCATCAGTCTTAATTTTAAATAAACATACCTGAATTTTTTCAAATCTATATTTCATTAGCAACTTTTTTATATCAAAAAATAAAGAACAATCCGCTGGTAAAAAATTGCTTACTTTCATCGCGAAAAATAAAACGATTGCTATGAGTCATCAAACCAAATGGTCTCAATTTGGAACGCTTGTTACAGTATTCTTTTTCTGGGGATTTGTAGCAGCAAGTAACGATATACTTATACCTGTTTTCAAAGACAAACTGAATCTTTCACAGGTACAGTCACAAATGGTGTCGTTTGCATTTTATGTTGCATATACAATTGGCTCCCTTATCTATTTTGGAATTTCAAAAGCAATCGGTGGTGACCTCTTAAACAGGATCGGTTTTAGAAATGGGATCTCACTTGGTCTTATTATTTCTGCTTTAGGGACATTATTATTTTATCCTGCTGCTCAAACAGCATCATTTACTTTGATGATAACTGGCTTATTCATTGTGGGGCTTGGATTCTCATTACAGCAAACTGCCGCAAATCCTCTAGCGATCGTGATGGGTGATCCTAAGATCGGTGCCCAACGATTAAGTATGGCAGGTGGTATCAACAATCTTGGAACGACCATCGGTCCTTTATTGGTAAGTTTCGCAATTTTCGGGTCTGTTACAGGAAGTTCTTCGTCTACCGCAAGTATCGAAAGTGTAAAAACTCCCTACCTTATACTAGGGGCAGTCTTTCTGATTGCTGCTATTATTTTTCGTTTTTCATCTGTTCCCAATAAAATTGATCTTGATAAAGTTGCTGATGAGGAAGCAGATAACAAAGCACAAGTGTTGCACAGAAAAAGTGTGTTAAATTATCCTCAGCTTGTCCTGGGAATGATTGCCATTTTTGTGTATGTGGGTGTAGAAGTATCAACCGCATCTAATCTTCCTGCGTTTCTAAAACAAGACCTTGATATACCAACTGATAAAGTTGCTCCTTTTATCTCTTTATTCTGGGCTAGTCTTATGATCGGACGATGGACATCATCTGTTGGAGCTTTTGATATAAGCAAAGGAGCAAAACAAGTGCTTAAGTTTTTAATGCCTTATATCGCTTTTGGTGTTTTCATATTGGTAAATGTGATAGCACAGCATGATGTTAGTTATTTTTATTATTACCCTATCGTTATAGTAGCAATGATCGTTGGAGACATTTTAAGTAAAGGAAGCCCTGCAAGAATGTTGCTTATTTTTTCTGCAATGGGTATTGCGGCTTTAGTAATGGGGATGCTTGCAAGTGGGATGGTAAGTGCTTATGCATTTATGTGTGTTGGTTTGTTTTGCTCTACATTATGGCCATGTATTTTTACGCTGGCTATTGCTGGGCTTGGAAGACATACAAATGAAGGCGCAAGTTTTCTTATCATGATGATCATGGGTGGTGGTTTTATAAGTCTTTTGCAGGGTTATGTTGCAGACAATGTAACAGGCATTCAATGGTCTTATGTCGTAGGGGTAGCATGTTTTGCTTATCTCGCATTTTATGCAATAAGGGCAAAAAGTATTTTAAAATCTCAGGGCATCGATTATGACCATGTAACAACAAGTGGCGGACACTAATATTCTCATTTAACAGTTTTATAATAAGGCTTCCTAAAAATATTTTCAATGGCTACTAAAAAAGCTGCGCAGATCACTCCTGCTTCTGTTACTCCACTTGCGATCGGTATTGACATTGGCGGTACAGGTACTAAGTTCGGTATTGTGGATCGTGATGGTAATGTTTTATTCTCTGGTGAAATGTCGACAAAAAAACACAAGACCATCGACTCGTTCATTGATGAGCTGCATGATGTAGTTAGCGAAGTAATAAAGAAAGCAGGCGGTATCGGGAGAATGAAAGGTATTGGTGTTGGTGCCCCTAACGGGAATTATTACACAGGTACAATTGAATATGCACCGAATCTTCCGTGGGAAGGAATTATTCCATTGGCAAAACTGATCTCCAATAAATTTCAATTACCTGTTACCCTCACCAACGATGCAAATGCTGCCGCTATTGGAGAAATGATGTATGGCGCCGCAAAAGGAATGAAAGATTTTATAATGATAACTCTTGGCACAGGTGTGGGAAGTGGCATTGTGGCAAACGGACATCTGATCTATGGACATGATGGTTTTGCCGGTGAATTGGGACATACAATTGTAATTCCTGGTGGACGTATTCACGGTGGTACTGGAAAATTGGGTTCATTAGAGAGCTATGCATCTGCAACTGGAGTACGATTAACAGCCATTGAGTTTCTGGAAAAGAGTAAGAGGCCGAGCCTGTTGAAAAAAGTTTCGCCAGAAATGCTTGACTCAAAAGCTGTTTATGATGCGGCTATAGAAGGAGATGAATTAGCTAAAGAAATTTTTAACTACACCGGGAAAATATTAGGAATTGCTCTTGCCAATGCTGTAATGACGACAAGCCCTGAAGCAATCATCTTATTTGGCGGTCTTACAAAATCCGGGGAGTTCATTTTAAAACCTACACGTGATAGCATGGAAGAAAACCTGATCCAGGTATTCCAGGGAAAAGTAAAAATTCTGATCAGCCATTTGAAAGAAGCACATGCAGCAATTCTTGGTGCTAGTGCATTGGTTTGGGAAAAGGAGTAAATACATATTTATCAAAAATTCAAATAGTATTCCCGTTCATCAATATTATATTTTCTCATCGTCTCTAAATTCTACATTTAATTACAAATTAAATTTTATGCAAAAGCAACTGTTTGCATGCATCGTGCTTGCAATTATAATTTCCTGCAATTCTGAAAACGAAACAGCTACGCCGAAGCAAGACATCCTGTTTACAAATCTTGATACCACCGTAAAACCATCAGATGATTTTTTTGAGTATGCAAATGGTGGCTGGATCAAAAAGAATCCAATTCCTGCAGAACAATCGACCTGGGGTATTGGTAATCTTGTTTTCGAAGAAAATCTAAGACGTACAAGGGAAATAAGTGAAGAAGCAGCAAGATCAGGAGCTGCCAAAGGAAGCAATGATCAAAAGATCGGCGACTTCTGGAGCAGTGGAATGGATAGCGCAAAGATCGAATCAGATGGTTTAAAACATTTGCAACCATATCTTGATAAGATCAATGCAATTAATGATACAAAATCCTTAGTGGCAATTGTTGCTGAACTGAGAAAGTTAGGTTCTTATACCCTATTTTCAGACCTTATTGCGCAAGATGATAAGAATAGCGATGTAATGACCTATAAATTGTCGCAAGGCGGTATTGGCTTACCCGAAAGAGAGTATTATTTCAAAGATGATGCAGCTACAAAAAATATAAGAGATGAATATGTAAAATACATTGCTCAAATTCTCAAAATGGCAGGTGATGATAGTATCATTTCAAAAAAAGCAGCCACCGATATTTTAGTAATGGAAACAAAACTGGCACAAGCCAGTCGTAAGTTGGCCGACCTCCGCGATCCTTATGCGAATTATAATAAAATGGCAATTGCTGATCTTGGAAAAATGTCAACCATAATAGACTGGAATAATTTCCTGGCAATAGTTGGAGTAAAAAGCATTGACTCTGTTATTGTACGTCAACCAGAATTTTTTAAAGCTCTTGATGTAACACTTAAATCAACACCGATCGATGTTTGGAAAAAATATGTGAAGTTTAATTTAATTAGCGATTTCGGAGGTGCCCTACCAGATACATTCGGTAAAGCAGCTTTCAATTTCAATAAACTTTTTAGCGGGGCTAAAGAAAGAAGGCCAAGATGGAAACGTGTAATGCAAGCAGAAGAAAATGCGATGGGAGAATTGCTTGGGCAGCTCTATGTAAAAAAATATTTTAATGAAACAGCTAAACAACGCTATTCGGATCTTGTAGAAGCAATACGAGATGCTTTAAAAGAGAGAATTGAAAAACTCACATGGATGAGTGATAGCACCAAGCAAAAAGCTTATGCAAAACTTGCTGCTATTTCAAAGAAAGTTGGTTATCCTGATAAATGGAAGGATTATTCAGCAATGACGATTAGCAGGGATAGTTATTTGCAAAACATCATGAATGCAAATCTTTGGGAACATAATCGCCAGGCAGATAAGCTCGGAAAACCTGTTGACAAAAGCGAGTGGGACATGACACCTCAAACATGGAATGCTTACTATAACCCAAATAACAATGAAATTGTTTTACCTGCAGGTATCTTTACAGTTCCGGGTTTCAAAGATGAAGAATTAGATGATGCACTTGTTTATGGGTATGCAGCAGCCTCCACGATCGGGCATGAGATCACTCATGGTTTTGACGATGAAGGAAGACAATACGATGCAAAGGGAAATTTGGTAAGCTGGTGGACAATGAAAGATGAAGAAGAATTTAAAAAAAGAGCTGAGCTTATCATTAAGCAGTTTGATGCATATGAACCGCTACCGGGTTATCATATTAATGGCAGAGCAACTACTGGTGAAAATATTGCTGATCTTGGTGGCCTGCTTATCGGTCTTGATGCTTTTAAAAAGACAAAAACGTACAAAGAAGGTAAACTTATAAATGGCATGACCCCTGCGCAACGATATTTCCTTGGTTGGGCCCTAAGTTGGATGTTCGATATACGTGAGGAAACTTTAAGAAACCAGCTGCTCACCGATGTTCACTCTCCTGTTAAATACAGGGTAATTGGACCTGTTGTTGATGTTGATGAGTTTTATGAAGCATTCAATATTAAACCCGGTGATAAAATGTACCGGCCAGATAGTTTGAGAGCAAGGATATGGTAGACAAAAAATTATTCTGTAAAAGCGGAGAAAGATTATTCTCCGCTTTTATTTTTTCTTAATAATGAAAACTGCAGGCACCGCCCTTTGTCCTGTCGCATCTGATGGTTTGATCGTTTCTTTTCCATTTATAAGCATACAACTGCTTCCACCACCATCAAGGTTCAATGCTTCCCAGCAACCGAGGTCTTTTAATATTTGAGCTTCTTGTCCAAGTGTTGCTCCTTCCGCAATGCCTGGAAACCTTCCCTGCACTACAAGTATAATAAGCTTATTATCTTTTGTATAACCCATGGCAGTACGAGGATGCTTATCGTCAATGGCTTTACCGACAAACAACATTTCTTCTTCATTGCTGATGGCAATAGTTCCGTTTTGCAAAAGACCCGGACCACCCCCGACCGCTGTCTGCATAGGCCATGAATGAAAATTCTTTTTGTACCATTTTTTATCCTGTCGAATATATTTTTCCACTTTGTGACGCGGAAGCTCACAACAAATTACTAATGGATATCTTGCTCTTACAGGTTTTTGCGAAGCAAATGCAGATGCATTCACTGAATCAGTAGATATCCACGCTACATCTGCATTTGCTTTTTTTGTAATACCAATTGCGCTTCTGAAAGATTTAAGATAGTTAATAGAATCAGCGCCTTTCCCTTTGACAAATTCAGGATTGAATGCAACAGGTTTCCCATTCATGATCACAGCATTCAAACTCTTGTTTGTTTGGAAAGAAAAAAATGTTGTATTCACAACAAGCAGTGGCTGCTTATTCTTCTGATAAAATTGACTGGGGGTAAATCTTCTGTTCAAAGTTGTATCTGCATCAAACAAAAGTTTTTTGTCTTTAAGATCAGCAATTACATAATATGCAATATTAGGTTTGCCATCCAAACTATCTGTTGTTTTAAATATGTGAACTGAAGATGGCAAGGGCTGATACAATGAATCCACATTTGTCCATTTCAATTGTGCATTTGTAGAAACCGTGCAGCAAGTTACGAGTAACAAGCAGCCTATCTTGCTTTTCATATTAGCGTATTAAAGTTGATTCTCCTTTCAATTGATAAATTTTACCAGCAATATCCTCTGCTTTTAACATCCAAACATAGGTTCCGGTTTGCTGCTTCACGCCGTTGATAGTTCCATCCCACCCCTGGCTCAAACTTGTGGTTGAAAAAACTTCCTGTCCCCAACGATTATATATTTTGAAGTAATGAACTGTTTTGATTCCCACATACAAACCTCTTAAAAGATCATTTAGTCCATCACCGTTTGGTGTAAATCCTGTTGGCACATATACGGCTGAGCCTTTGAACACTTTAATATTTACTGAATCTTTTGCTTCACACCCTTGCGAAGTTGTAACTGTTACGACATATGTAATATCATTTTGCAAAACAGCAGTTGGATTCGGTATTTGAGGATTGCTAAGTCCGGTAGAAGGTGTCCACAAAACAGTAGGAACTCCGTTAAAATTTCCACTATAATTTACATGTAATGGAAAAGGAACATCTTTCAGAATGAGTGTATCATTTGAAGCAATTGCATGTACTTTTCCTACATTAACCACCTGGAATACATCTGCAGATTTACAACCATTATTTGCTGTCACATTTAATTGAACATTCATATTACCATCATTCGAAAAACTATGTATAGGATTTTGTAATGTACTTGTTGTGCCATCACCAAAATTCCAATTCCATTGTGTGATCGTTGTAGCATTATCTATTTGGGTTCCAAAAAAATTGATCGGATCATTTACACATCCATCTTGTGCACTCAAACTAACTACAGGTACAGGGTTACTCATAAAAGTCCTGGTAACAGTATCAGATTCACATCCAACATTTGTTTTCACAACAAGTTTTACGGTATGCAATCCCGGTGTAGATACGATCAGCGTTGGCTGCTGACCATTTCCGGCTGCATTCCCATCTAAAAACCATGACCACTGATTTATTGTACCGACAAGATTTGAGGATTGATCGATCAAGCGAACAGGTTTGCCCAAGCAGGTATCAAATATTTGAAAATCCGCAACTGGCTTTGTACCAACCGTAATATTTTTTTTCAATGTATCACTCACGCAACCGTCCAATCCTCTTATAACTTGTTTAACAGTATACATACCCGGTGCTAGATACAAATGAGGTGGTGGATTCTTTACATTGCTCGTCGTTCCATCACCAAAATCCCAATACCATGATTGTATGGGGGCAAAAGAAACTGAATTATCGGTAAAAGTTATTGGTGTACCAAAGCAAACTCCGTTTGCACCTGCATTTGTCGTAAACGCCGGATTTAAAGCGGTACAAAATTGTTGAAGATTATTTGCGCCGCCTGTGGCCGCCGTAAATCCCCAATAGACATTTGGGTCATTATTGAAAATATTACCGATCAGGTTTACCTGTGCTTCCACCCGAAGATGGTCATCAAAATATGCCTTTACCCATTGTGTGGCCGGATCCCATGTAATTCTTAAAACATGCCATTGACAATCTTCAATATTATCGGTGGTGGTGGAGGCTTGTACCGGTCCTGCAAGATCAGTACCATGAGCAATAACACCGTTTGCCTGTATGCCAATATGATCATAAGCAGGATCATTGAATTCGGCATTCTGCCATGTATCCACTGTAATTCCTATTGATGGCGTAATGCCAGCGAAACCCATGCCTCCTCCCGTACTTCCAATACTTGTGCTGATCGGCTGAAGCATAAAGACAATGCCGTCTGCGCCATTTACATCCTGGCAACCTAAGTATACATTGAATGAAAAATCGAAGGAGTTATTGAGATTTATTTTATTGCTGTTCCATACGCTTCCAGCCTGCGTAAATAAAGCAGGTGTAAGTGTGTAACAATTGCAACTATTCTGCGAAGCAGCGCCGTTGAGTATATATTGAGAAAAAGAAGATACAGGGAAAAATGATACTAAAAAGTATAGACCAATAATTGAAATCCTACTCCTTGTCTTCAAACATATCATGGGTCTTCAAAGATAATGCTTGCCACCCTCATCATGAAACCATTTACAGCTATCAGTTGTTTGTATTCTCTACGTAATTTTTCAGTCCTGTACCCATAATATAAGTCCATCCCTCCATAAAATTTTCTTTTGCAAAATCTTTATTATCAGTAACAGGAAATGTTTCCAATCCCTTATGAGTAAGTCTTACCCTTGTTTTATTTCCTTCCTCAAATAATTCAAAGGTCACAAATGAATTACCTTCATAACCATCATATCTCCAACTATAGGTAAGTTTTTTCTTTGGGATCACTTCCATAACCTTACAGAGATGTAAAAATTTCTCTCCCTGTTTTCCTTCTCCAATAAATTCAAATTCAAATCCCGGCTCTGCTTTAAACTCCGCCAGGTCAAAATACCATTTCTTCATCTCGTCTTTATCAGTAATGGCACTCCATACTTTTCCTATTGCAGCATTATAGGTTCTCTCTATGATTATCGGGTCGCTCATAAGATCATTTTTTAGATAACTCAATTAAATAATTTTCCATTCTTTCTGCGTTTTGTCTCATTCCTACATCTGCTTTAAACACCCTTATTACTTCCTCTAACTGTTCTGCAGATTCGAATAAGGAATGTATGTTTACCAGGGTCTGATCACCTTGTTCTTCAAATGTTACAGTCATCAGAAACTTTGGCCCTGTTACATGTTCTAAAACCAATTTTTTAAGCTTTATTACTTCTTTATAAATATGTTTATTCTTATAGTCTGTACCATCGGGCCCATGCATAACAAATTCCCAAACGCCGCCTGGTCTTACATCCATTTCAGAGATCGTATTAGTAAATCCTTCCGGTCCCCACCAATGCTTAATATGTTCAGGACTGGTCCACACTTTCCAAACAAGTTCTATTGGCGCATTGACTAATCTTTGAATTCCCATCTCTTTATTTGCGACGTCGATGATCTCTTCTTTTTGCATGTTTCGTGGTTTTAGTTGTTTTTATATTCTTTGTTTGCAATTCATCAAGATAATTTTCTAATGCATCCAGCTTCTGATTCCAGAACTTCTTATATTGTTCAATCCATACTGAAACTTCGTTCAGTTTTTTAAGGTTGGCCTCACAATGACGTTCCCTTCCTTTTTGATTAACAACAATCAGTCCGCATTCAGTAAGGATCTTAATATGTTTTGAAATGGCAGGCCGGCTGATATGAAACTTTTCTGCCACAGAATTTAAATTCAATGTTTCATGAGCGATCATATTAATGATCTCTCTTCTTGTAGGATCTGCTATAGCCTGGAAAACGTCTCTTCTCATTATAAATTTGCTTTCGTAACCGAATGGTTACGCAAACTTATATGAAACCATTTGGTTACACAAAATTTTTCTTTCCTTTTTTGAAATTGTGGAAATCTTAAAAAGTAAGTGCACCCTTTAATTTAAGACGCAGCAATGAAACCCTTGTGCAGAAACTATGCTTTCGATCTCAGGAACTGGTATCGACTCTCCTTTTACACGGAGTATTTTATCACAATCATGAAGATCAAAATTGATCATAAAGGTGGGGAAATGATAGTTGAGCAACACAATTATCTGTTGCGCTTGTGAGTGATCGTCAACATTGGTCTTGAAAATCTCAACCATGATACTTTATTTATCTATCATAGCGACGGATTCTTTTATTATTCTCTCTAATTCCTTTTGGGCATCTTTTATTTCCTTCGCAGAATTCAGATAAACAAGTCTCCTATCCTTGTAATCGCCCTGGAGCAGACCAGATTTGATCTTTACAATGTTTGGATGATGAAAAACCAGTATGAGTTTATCTTTTGCCTTAGTTGGTCCAAATGTGACAATATCTTCTTTATAATAATAGCTTGGTGCGTTCCATTTTATTCTTTCGCTCAACTTTGGCCCTGCTGCTTTAATGGTCTTACGAACAGCATTAATAGAAGTTTTAAATGATGGGTCAATATTACTCATCCACGCTTCCACCTGTTCCTGTTCGGTTGGTTTTACCGATCTAGCTTTTGCCATTATTCTTAAGTGATTTTTTCAAAGTTGCTCTTGCCTCATTTTCCTTTATCCTGTATTTTACCATTTTCTTTATTAATGTTAATGGCATCGGTTTATCCAGGGGAAACTTTATTGTTCCTTTTGACCCTTCGTAAGCAGACATTTCTTTTTTAAGTGACTCGGCTTTCCAGGGCGCCGGGTAAAGGCTGATATGATTTTTCCATGCAGCAAAGAATACCAGCATGCCATGATATTTATAACCCGGTATCTGGTAGCTGATCACCTCGTCTGCTTTTGTAGCAACTGATCTTATTGTCTTACGAATATCCTTGAGTGCCTTCTTCGCTTTCGGTTCTGCCAAAGAAATATATTCATCAACCGTTGAATATGTTTTCATTTTAGCCATAAGTATTTTATTTGCTTTCAGCTTTTAATTTCTTCTTCCAAAAAATATACGATAAAATTCCCGGCACGATCCACATTAGCATTCCCGACATGCGGGGGTCAACTACCCCTTTAGCAGCAGCTATACCTGAATATACAGCTCCGGCGAGATCAAAAAACAATCCTGCATAAGCCCATTCTTTAATTATTTTATTTAATCCAGGTATCAAAATGGCGACTGACCCAACAACTTTTGCTACGCCCAACATTTGAATAAAATATGCGGGGTAACCAAGTCCTTTAACAAAGATTTCCATTGTTGTTTCATCCAGCTTAATATTAGGAATAGCAGAAAAGATCATTAATCCCGCAAATATGATCGTGAATACCCAATAAAGTATGCTGATTGTTTTTGGCTTCATGTTGGTTTTATTTTCTATTAATTATTTCTTATCACAGTTTACCATCCAATTCACACCATACTTATCTGTAAAACTTCCAAAATATGCTCCCCAGAACATATCCTGCAAAGGCATCGAAACATTTCCGCCTACAGAAAGTATGTCAAATAATCTTTTTGCTTCTTCTCGTGTATCAGGCTCAAGATTGATATGGGCATTATTTCCCAAATTCACTTTGAATCCCATTTCTTCCGGGGCATCTGTGCCCATTAATACATGTCCGCCTGTTATCGGTAATTCAATATGCATCACAAGATCCATTACACTATTGGGCATTGGCGGCATTCCATCCTGCGGAGGAATATCTTTAAACCTTGCAACCGGTCCATTGAACTCAGTGCCAAAAACTGATCTGTAAAAATTAAATGCTTCTTCAGTATTACGCCCAAAATTTAAATAAGTGCTTACTCGTGCCATAAGATTGTCTTTAGATTGATTCAGTATATTTTTTAAAATTATCAAGTATTGCCTGCCATCCTGCTCTCTGCATATCCACTGGATTCGTGGTTTCAGCATCAAAGGTTTCAACAACTTTAGTTGTATTACCAGAAGGAGTAAAAGTTACATGAACTTTTCTACCATCACCCATCGTATACTCGATCAGCTCATTCTTTTTTACATTATCATATACTCCTCCGAAGTCAAAACCAAAACTTCCGTCTTTAGCTTCCATTCGTGTACTGAACGTACCACCTGTTCTAAGATCATTTTCCGCTTTTGGTGCATGCCAATCATCTGAAGCAGCACACCATTTTGTGATATGTTGTGGATCGCCCCAGCTCTTCCATACTTTTTCTACAGGTGCATTTACAGTTGCTTCAACTGTAACTTTTGTTGTTGTTGTTTCCATAACTATTAATTTTATTGTTTGCAATCGTTTTTTGAGGGTCATAAATTTAACCCTATTTGATATTAATTGATGATTAATTTTTTGAATAATTAAATATCCAGGTAATGCCGAACTTATCAGTAAGTGAGCCGAACACTGCTCCCCAAAACGACTGATGCAAAGGCTCATTCACATTTCCACCATTGGAAAGATTATTAAAAAATGAATTGATCTCTTCGTCACTGCTGCAGTTCACACAAAGTGAGATGAAATTTCCCTTTACCACATTATTACCCATCATATCAGAACCCATTAACACAAGGCTTTCTTTTGTCAGGCTGCTATGAAGGATCTTTGCCCCCATTTCAGATGGCATTCTTGCTGCCATCGGCGATTCCGAAATTTTTTGCATCACTAATTCGCCGCCAAGACATTCCTGGTAAAATGTCATTGCTTCCCTGCATTGACCATTGAAATTTAAATATGCATTTATAAAAGTCATGTCGTAATTTTTTAGATCATCTTAATTTGCTGTAACAAAACTATTGTCCGTTTTTGTAACGAATGCTGTGCAAATACGTCAATCCAAGGGGTTGTTTGCGACAACGAATCGGTTTACCTTTATAAAAACAAAAACAGATCATGAAAAATATCGCCATACTTGTGCCAGAAACAGCGGTAATAGAAGCAGTGGCAGATCCACGTTATATGTTCACAGCCGTAAACGAGTTTATAAAAAGCCAGGGCAAACCGGCTTTGTTCAATGTCCAATTAGTTGGTCTTACTAAAGAAGTGAAAGTTGCGGATGGAATATTTTCAGTTCATACAGATGCTACATTAAAAAATGCAAAAAAACCTGACCTGATCATTATTCCTGCTATCAGTGGAAATCTTGAATATGCGATTAAATTAAATAAAGATTTTCTTCCCTGGATCACTATTCAATATTAAAAATGGCGCTGAAGTAGCAAGTCTTTGTCTTGGCGCTTTTCTTCTTGCCTCAACAGGATTGCTGAACGGAAAAAATTGTTCAACACACTGGCTGTTTGCAAACGAATTTAGAAACATGTTTCCCGATGTAGAGCTTGTTGACAATAAAATTGTAACTGAACAAAATGGATTGTATACAAGTGGCGGTGCAAATTCTTACTGGAATTTATTGCTGCATCTTGTAGAAAAATATTCAAGCCGTGAACTGGCAATTCTCGCCTCCAAGTTTTTTGTACTTGATATTGATAGAAAAAGTCAATCACCTTTTACCATGTTCAAAGGACAAAAGATCCATGACGATGATGAAATAAAAAAGGCGCAGGAATTCATTGAAGATAACTTCATGGAAAAGATCACTGTTGATGAACTCAGTTCAAAGTTTGCAATTGGTCGACGCACTTTTGAAAGACGATTTAAGAAAGCCACGAATAATACGATCATTGAATACATCCAACGTGTAAAAATTGAATCTGCTAAAAAACAATTCGAAACCGGAAGGAAAACTGTTTCCGAAGTAATGTTTGAGGTTGGTTATGCGGATACAAAAGCTTTTCGGGATATATTTAAAAAAGTAACAGGCATGTCGCCACTTGATTACCGAAGCAAATACAATAAAGAAAGTTCACTCCTGAACTAATAGAGTCTCATTCCTCTTCATTTGACTCAAAAGGCTCGATCATATCCCAAAGATTGCCGTAAATATCTCTGAATACGGCTACGATCCCGTATTCTTCCCTTGATGGCTGTCTTACGATTTCAATTTTATTATCAAGTAAATTCTGGTAATCCCTTTCAAAGTTATCCGTATGAAGAAATAGAAACACTCTGCCACCAGTTTGATTCCCTATCCTGCTTTTTTGTTCTTCATTTGATGCTTTGGCCAACAACAAACAACATTCATTCGATCCCTTTGGCCTAACCAATACCCATCGTTTCGTTTCGCTAAGCTTTGTGTCTTCTACAAGAGTGAAATGCAATTTTCTTGTATAAAATTCTATTGCTTCGTTATAATCATTTACAACAATAGCGATATGAGCAAGTCTTTGTTTCATTAGTTATCAATTTCCTTGATCGCTGGCCGGGTGTCTTCTTTTCTTTTCTCATAATGAATATTAAATGCAGAAAGGTCAGGCCTATATTTTTGGTTTCGTTTTAATTCATAGTTGAAAATGCATTGTCCCAGCCTATACATAAAAGGATAACCGATATTATCATAGTCATATTTATTATCATTCATGATGCCATCACTATTAACATAGATAGTAGCCGTGAGCATAAATTCCACTTTGTTTTTGAAATCAGCTACATAAGAAACATCGGTAAGACAACCGTAGGCCCAACCAACCTTATTAAATACACGTATATAGTCGGGGATCTTATGGCTTGTGTCTCTAAAAAAGAATTTCACGTAACTATCATAATAAAGTCCTGTATCATATTTTGGATATTCAGTTTCAGAAGGATATTGTGAAAGATACCGATACAAGAAATCATAATCATCCTTTTCCAACTGAAAGCGGCGGTTTGAAGGAACGGAATTGGGAAACATAACAGATTGCAGTAGTTGTTGCAAATGATAAACGGTCACATTGTTTGCTGTAGTAAAATCAATAGGTTCATTGATCAAACTATCTTGCGCATTCATATAAGCCTTTCCCATTTTATTGATATGACTGAAGTCAAATGAATCGGTGTTATATGCTGCTTGTTGAAAAAAAATAAGCGAGCCACCTGGCCTGATAAAGCGAATTGGATTTGTATGCCTGTTCTCGTCAGCATTCATTCGCATAAACCTGCGGGTGATCCGCATGTCCGGATAACCCATTTCATGAAGACGTCGGTTCGTTGATTGTTGCCCCACAAACTCATACATCCTTGTGTAAGCATCATTATCGCTTACCAAAAATGCTTTCCTGATGAATTGTGCAATAGAAGGCAAGCCGTTCTCCGCTGTGCTGTCTTTGAATAAAACACTTTGTCGTGAATAAGCACTATCATATTGCATCGAAGTAAATTTATCGATGCCTTTATCTTTAAGTGAATTCAATTTTTCTAAGGATAGAAAAGCCAATGGCATTTTTACGGTAGAAGCCGGATTGAAATATTGAAGAGAATCATAATTGAAATAATAGTTCGTGAACGAAGGAACATTGTTCTTATCCCTATTGATCTGTGTATAAATGATCTGATAACGATATATATCCGGGTGCTGGATCACCGATGTAAACAAACTATCTTTATTAGCAGCGAAAAGATCTTTTAATAATTTATCTGATCTTGGCTGTGCGGTGCTTATTAAAGAACAAGCAAACAATAAAAAAGTAACCAGGTAATGGCGCATTGAGTGAAGATAAATCAAAACGCATTACGACTAAAAGAGTTATTTGCTTATTGTATAAGTAAGAAATACAAGTCCGTTTGAATAGATCTTGTGATCAGTAAGTGTCAACCATGTTCGTTCTTTTATTTCTTTGAATAAGGCTTTTCCGCTTCCGAGAACAACCGGATGCACGGCTAAAATAATTTCATCAACAAGATCAAGATTCATTAATGAAGAAATAAGTTCAGCACCACCAAAAAGCCATATATCCTTTCCTTTCTCTTTTTTTATTTTTTCTACTTCGCTTTTAATATCTCCATTTACCAATATCACTCCTTCTTTCACTTTTGAAAGTGTATTAGAAAAAACATACTCTTTCATTTTTGGAAAACCGGGTGGTATTTCAGCAGCCATAGCCAGCGCCAGCTCGTAACTCTTACGGCCCATAAAAGTTGCATCTACTCGTTTGAAAAAAGCTGACATCCCATAATCCTGGTCGGTAAAGCACCAATCAAATTCTCCGTTTGGTCCTTCTATATATCCGTCAAGACTGACCGCCAGCTGAAGTATGATCTTTCGCATAAATAAGATTTTAGAGGTTGATCAGATCTTTTGCCCGAACTGAAACAAATAGCCATTATTATCATAAATAGCAAACTCTCTCATTCCATATTCAAAGTTTTCGATACCATAGCAAACTTTGGTTTTTGTTTTCAGCTTTTCCCAAAGTTCATCAACATTATTTGTTTTAAAATAAATGGAGCCGGTAAAACAAGGTTTTTCAAAAAGCAACTCCGTCGGCGGAATTGCCAGCATGATCTCTGTGTTATATAATTGCAAAGAAGCCCAGCCCCAACCTGGCTCATACGCATTAATTGAAAAGTCAAGTGTCTGGACATAGAAATCAACTGTTTCCGTGATCTCCTTTGTGTAAAGCATTGGGATAAGTTTTTCTACTGCCATAGTTATTTATTTGGTCTGCCAACAAATGAGCCATTACCCGTTAAATGGGTTATTGCTCGTTGAATATTTTTAACAACTGTCTCTTCCGATTTTAAAAAATTTATATACCGCAAAATTTCTTTTTGTCTTGAAGGACTTAGCTTATCAAATGCAATTTTTGCTTCTCTGTTTTCTTTAAATGCTTTTTCAAGCTTTGGATGTACAGGAGTTGTTCTTGGTTTTGCATCAAAATCAATTTGTATACTGATCATATCACCTACATCTTTTCCAGCTGTTTTTCGCATTGTAGTATTTAAATACAATCTCCATTTTCCACTATACTTTACAAGATTCTGAATGAAATCCACTCTACCGATCTTTAACTTAACTGGTATTGCTCCTTTATTCTTTCCTGCTTTTTGGAAAATATATTTTAATAATGATGAAGGAAGCAAAACATAAGGATTGACACCGATGATCTGGATTTTTGCGGAGAAAGATTTCATTTGACAGCAATTTACTTAACTCCCAAAACTGTATAAAGCAAAAAATCCCGCCTCAGCAGGATTCACTATCATCTTACATCTATCAATTATTATCTACTTCTCTCCCATTCTCCACGACCCAACCCGGCGAATACATGCCGTTCGCTATGGTAAGATGAACGGACAAGCGGTCCGCTTTCCACATAATCCAATCCAAGATTATATCCTATCTCACGATATTCGGCAAACTCGTCAGGATGCACAAATCGATGAACAGGTAAATGTTTTTTTGTTGGTTGAAGATATTGTCCCAGAGTGATCACATCACATCCATTATCACGCAGGTCGGTCATGGTTTGTATCACTTCTTCTCTTGCTTCGCCAAGACCAAGCATGATGCCGCTCTTGGTTCTCATGCCGCCTTGTTTTAAAATTTTTATTACTTCCATGCTGCGCCAGTACTTGGCTTGTATGCGAACCTGTCTTGTTAATCTTTCAACGGTTTCGATATTATGAGAAACAACTTCAGGTGCCGCATCAATGATTCGTTGAATATTTTCTTTCTCGCCTTTAAAATCTGGAATAAGTGTTTCTAAAGTAGTATCAGGGTTTAAAGCTTTTACTGCTTTGATGGTATTGTACCAGATAATAGATCCTCCATCTTTTATTTCATCACGATCAACAGATGTAATTACAGCATGTTTCACTTTCATTAAATGAATGGCTTCGGCTACCCGTTGCGGTTCGTCCCAATCAACTGGTTCAGGACGGCCTGTGGCAACTGCACAGAAGCCGCAGCTTCTTGTACAGATATTTCCGAGTATCATGAAAGTAGCAGTACCGGCACCCCAGCATTCGCCCATGTTTGGACAGTTGCCGCTTTCGCAAATGGTATGGAGCTTATGTGTATCGACAAGGCTTCTAACATGTTTATATTCTTCGCCAATAGGAAGCTTTACACGAAGCCAATCTGGTTTCTTCTGGCGAGGTTCTGATATTATTGGAAGTTCGGTCATCTTTTTTTAAAACATTCGACACTCAATAACCAATGTTCAATATTCAATTACCGGGATCTCCTAAAACATTTAAAATTGAATATTGAGTGTTGTGTATTGAATATTCTTTTAGCAAAATAGTGATAAGAACGTTCAAGTGTGCGACGCAACGGAAGCTCAATACCTGCCTGCCGGCAGGCAGGGTAGCATTTCAGCTGGCTACACAATTAATCTGCAAATTTACATGGATTACTTCCGGCGACCAAACATGAAAGCTATATGGCCCTGGTAAAAGAATTGCTTATCTTTTTGATAAAGCATGATAGGAATATTGCCGGAATAATATTCGGCGCTTATGCCGATCTCGATCCCTGAAACAACTTCATTGTACTTGCCAAAATCATAACGAAGGCCTGTTTTTGCAAATACACCTGGCTTGAATTTCATTTCACCCCAGCCTTTGCCAAGCCCACCGCTCCCAAGGATAAAACCGTATTTGAACAGGGAATCTGTTTCGGGAGAATATTTAATCATTTTATTAACTCCATTGTCTTCGACCTGGATATAATAAGGACGTAATAAGCCCAATGATAAGCCACCTTTATAAACCCAACTTACTGCCACACCATTCTTATTTCCTTTTTGTCCCATTATACGGTGACCACCAAAGCCAAGCTGTATAGAATAAAAATTATTGATCTTGCCATATACGTAAGGATTGCCGAATGAAAACCCTCCGGTACCATTTGGCAGCTTATCTTCTTTAGGATTTTTTATCTCGTTAAACTCGATGCCATACACTATTCCATTTCTTTGTGTTTTCTTCTTGCCTTTTTCAAAGAAAGCGCCATAACCATTTGAACGGAGTTGCAGGCCCCAAATACTTTGTGAAGAATAAACGAGAATGCCTTCTTCTTCCTGGCGGCTCATTTCCGTTGCCTTCTTTTGCTTTTCCTGCTTACGTGTCTGCTTTTTGGTTTGTTTTTTAGGGATCTCCTGGGCCAATAAAGATGAACCCAATGAGAATAAGAAGGCAATGATGAATAGTTTCTTCACGGGAGAGATATTTATTCTTAGTCTGTTTATAACGTAAATTTAGGGCAAAAAAATATAATGACCTCAACAGTAGTTTATAATGGCGAGTTAAGAACCACCTGTACCCATCTGCGAAGCGGAAATAGTTTTGAAACCGATGCTCCAGTAGATAATAATGGTAAAGGAGAAAGATTCTCTCCAACCGACCTGATGGCAACTTCACTTGGAATTTGCATGATAACTGTGATGGGAATAAAAGCAAGGACAATGGGCTTTGATCTGACAGGTGTAAAAATCGATGTGTTGAAGATAATGAAGTCTGACCCACGTCGTGTCGGTAGTATTGAGTTAACTTTTCATATTCCCGATAGCCTTCTTAATGCCGATGAAAAGACAAAAACGATATTGAAAAATACCGGGCTCACTTGTCCTGTTGCGTTGAGTATACATCCGGATATTGATCAAAAAGTGGATTGGGGAAAATGGAGCTAGTTCAGAATACGTCGTTTCTTTAATTCGTAGTATTTCTTAGGAAGTATATAAATATATGAAAGCTCCTGAATGGTATAAATTCATGAAATAATACGGGTGAATTCGCCTTTGAAGTGTTATAACAGGGAATTACTTTTAAGCCTAAATTAAAACCTATGAAGACAAGAATAGTCTTATTCGTAATGGCCGTTATTTTGCTTTCATCTTGCTTGAGAGCACTTACTCCGGACCAGGCTGCTAATGGACATTATAAGAAATGCCACCCAATGAGATAATCAATCCTTCTTAAGGAGTGCATTTCCGATAGAACAATCCAGACATCTTTTTTTACTGCAGTACTCATTTTTTAACTCAATTAATGCCTGTGAATCATGGGCATTTTTGTTTTGCAGTCCAGACAGCTGAAATCCTTTTGTAATTGAATTGGACTCCGCTGTTGTTTCTTCGAGCCATTGCAGCGCCTTGTCCTTATATTTTTGTTCCTTATTTAAATGCCCGTAAGCAAACAGCACTGTACAAACTGTATTGATGAGTATATTATCAATCATGGCGGCACCAAGATTTTTCTTTTTAAACGAGGATGATTCATCAAAACGGTAATGATAATGCCAATAGTCGTTGGCTGTCACATCCAGCCATTTCTTAACATCTTTTACAGAAATTGTCTCTTTAATTTTAGAGAACAAATGTTCTGACTGATGAACGAGCATAGCCAACTGCCCAAGCCTGATCGTAGGAAAGTTTCCCGGCCGCATGCGAAGGAAGAAACAGGTATAGCTGTTTTCTTTGAGATCATATTTGCTCTTATAGAATTTATATTCCTTTTGTAACATGATGGGATAATCTTCCTTGAATTTTTCATTCAGCAAATTTGACTGTCCCATTAGTAAAGCCTCTAACTGGTGAATTTGATTTTTATGTTTGGCCAAAATATTTAAGGGTATGTTTCTTGCCATTGCTTCAAAAACATCAGCATTTATCTTAATTCCAAAATTTCTTGCCAGTAACCACCAAAATGTTTCTTCCCAATGATGATCATTCTGTTTAAGATAAGCTTCAACTACTGCAGATTTCCTTGTCAATCTTTCAGCAACCATTCTTCCTTTCCAGCTTTCAAATATGATCGGTTTTACTGATGCAATTGTTTTCTCACAAGGAATAAATCCCTGTGTATTCATTAATTCTTCATATCGCTGCAAAAGAATTTTAGAGATCCTGCTCTTTAAATTCAAAACCGGAATATTGTAATCCGGAAAATCATCTTCCCAAACTACATGGAGAATGACATTATCATAATTCTTATCAAGATGATGGTTGTGTTTTTTCCAATCAGAAGAAAGCAAATGCAGCTCAACATTTCCGGCCCAGGTTGTTTTACCGATCTTAATTTTTGCATCAGTGAAATCCGGGCCCTGGTTTGTGTTGTAGGTTCCAGGGGAAATAACTTGTATGTCTTCCCCTGAGGTAGACTGTAATTCGCTTTGATTGAAATATTGAAATTGCCAGATGAATTGGAGCAATCTTTCTGTCATTGCGCCAGTGAGCTTAGTATCCTCTTTTCTTTCTTCGGCAATCATTAGCCCGATTGTTAAATGGTTGAATGGTTAATTTGATTTATAAGGTACGCAAAACCATTTAACAATTTATCAATTTAGCTATTTAACTTTTGAAGCTCCCTCACCACTCTACTCACAGGCAATCCCATCACATTATAAAAATCTCCATTGATCGATTTGATACCTACCACACCGATCCATTCCTGTATTGCATAAGCGCCGGCCTTATCATAGGGTTTATATTTATCAACGTAAAATTCAATTTGCTCCAATGTGAGTTTGTGAAATTGCACTTCGGTAACATCAGCAAAAGAGATCTCTTCACTGCCCTTCCTGATCACCACACCAGTAATTACTTTATGCTTTTCACCGGAAAGAGCAAACAGTATACTCACCGCTTCTTCGCGGTGCACAGGTTTACCAATGATATTGTCACCAAGTACAACTATAGTATCAGCCGCAAGTATAACCTGGCCCGGGGAAACTAGTTTTTGTACAACTAATGCTTTTTGCTGTGCAATATAAACGGCGACTTCTTCTGGTTCTAATCCGGGAGGATAATCTTCAGAAGTTTCTTTGACCACTATTTCAAAAGGTATCTCGGCCCATTCTAATAATTGCTTTCGGCGTGGCGATTGTGATGCAAGAATTATCTTGTTCATAAATAGAAGTAAAAAAATATCATTGATAAAATGCCGGTGAGCATCACCAACTTGGTCCAATTACTTAAACGATGATAATCGTTTTGATCTTTTGCCTTGTATAAGTGAAGAAATATCAGTACAAATGGCCCGATGATAAAGACAATTGAGTATGCCATGGCCCCCCACCATTCAAATCTTGCAACATATACTTGTAAAATGACAAGTAAAGCAAGGATAACGATCAGCCATACTGCGATATAAACTTTTGCTGCGTTCACGCCCCATACAATTGGCATTGTCCGGCAACCGTATTTTTCATCACCCTGAAGATCTTCGATATCCTTAATTGCTTCGCGGATCAATGAACTGATAAAGGCAAAAGCTGCATAAAGAAATCCTATCCTGAGTATTTTGCTTCTTGCTTCTATAACTATCGTTTCACTCAAAATACCAGTTTCAGACTGACTGAGCACCAGTATTACCCACGCTGTTAATAAAGAAATAAGAATGTTTCCTGATAATAATTTTCGTTTGAGCGATACTGAATAGCCAAAAAGAAGAGCTACACATAAAACATTCCCAATGAGGATATACCAGTGATGCGTTCTCCATGCCACATAAGCACTCAATAAAACTCCAATACCGCTTAAAACAAAATGCCATGCCATAGCCCATCGTCGTGAAACGATCTTATCAACAACATTTGCGGTCGGCTTGTTTACCTGGTCAATATTTATATCAAAATAATCATTGATGATATAGCCAGCCGCAGCGATCAATACTGATGCTGCGGAAAGAAAAATAAAATCCAACCCATCGATTGCGGGTCGAATACCAATTGGCCAAAGTATCTTATCAAGAATGGTTACATGAAAAAGGACTTGTGTAAGAACGATAAAAAAGAGGTTAGGCAAGCGGATCATCTTTATAAAAGCCTTAACCAGGTTCATGCACTATAATTTTCAGGAAAGATAATGAGAGTAGATGACAGTTTACAGATGATAACTGATAGTTATGCAAATCTTCTCTGTAATTATCCTCTATTAATTATCATTTTCTATTCATTTCGATGTTACATCAGTTTCATATTTCCAATGGTCGTTCGTCTTTAAAACCTTTTCAATTACATCCCGAACACAACCCCATCCCCCGTTTATTGGTGAGATATACTTCGCTATGCTTTTCACTTCGTTTACTGCATCTGCAGGACAAGCAGAAAGGCCGACCTTTGCCATCAATGGAATATCAGGGAGATCATCGCCCATATAAAGAACTTCCTCCCATTTTATTTTTTTGTTTTTAAGAATATCTGATACAAACTTTGTCTTATCTCCGATACCGATATGAATTTCTTTAATACCCAGGTACTCCAATCTTTTCCTGGATTCTTCAGATACACCACCTGAAACAACAAACACGTTATAACCATTCTTCATTGCCATTTGCAAGCCAAAACCATCTTTCACATGCATTTGTCTTGCCTGCAAGCCATCACGTAATACAAGCAGCGTTCCATCCGTGAGTACCCCATCAATATCAAAAATAAATGTGGTGATCTTTTTAAATCCGGCAAGAATGTTCATAATGTGATAATTTGGTGATGTGCCGATGTGCCGATGAGAATATCATACTTCATTACCAAATCAACACATTGGCATATTGGCTAATCATTTCTGGTTATCTCTCCACTCATACACCCATGCACTCTGTATCATTTCGAGGTGGCCCTCTGTACTTTCTTCTCTTTTACCTTCAAAGTTTGGGATCTGCAATATCCATTCCAAAAGGTCAGTGAAGCGAATGCGATAAATTTTTCCTTCATTAAAATCATCGCCAAAACGTTCATATAATTTTTGAGCAATATCTTCATGATCGGCCCAATGTATCGGTGGTTCAAAATGAGTCATAGTATTGATGTGATGATTTGGTGATTTGCTAATGTGATAATGGTTAAAATGTTTTCATTACCAAATTAGCACATCGGCACATTTTCAAATTGGTTTTATTCTCCCAAAAATTGTGTCTGATCCGGTAAAGTTATTTCTATTTCACCATCGCCTGCTAATAAAAGCGATTGACATCCTAATCTTGAAGTCAATCTTGGATTCACGGCCCTGTCAATAAAATCTTCTTCTTTATCAGTTATTTCATCTATTGAATCCATCCCCTTTTCAATATATAAATGACAGGTGGTGCAGGCACAAACCCCGCCGCAATTATGGTGAAGCTCAATATCATTTTTAAGGCAGATCTCAAGTAAAGTCTGGTCAGGCTCAAGGTTTTCCAATGTGATTGGCGCAACTCCTTTCTCTTCAAAATTTATCTTCAGGTTATACATCGATTCTCGTTTGGGCTGCAAATGTAACTGTAAAAAGAAAACTGGCACTTACTTGTTTGGGAAAAGTCACAGAACCAAATAATAACTTATTAACCCTTGAATTCTTTTATGCTTGAAGTCAAAAACTCATACACCTTCTTCAGATCGGGATGTGAAGTAAGTATAGCAAGATGTTTCTGGATCGTCTCTTCGTCATTTCGAATTGCCGGCCCGGTTTGTGATTTTGATGGAGAAATATCTTTTATCCGGCCGGCCGTTTCTTCAATTAGAGGTAATAACTCATTAAAGTCGATCCCCTCTTTCTTACAATAACTTTCTGCCAGCGCATATAAATGATTTGTAAAATTATTTACAAACACTGCCGCTACATGCAGCTTTGATCTTGCATTATCGCTTGCCTGTGTTACATGTTCCGGGGAAATCGAATTCGCCAGGGTTTCCAGTTTCTTTTTTGTCATCTCATCACTGCCATCAAAAAAGATCGGTGTTTCAGGTAACGACTCATCTTCTTTATGTAAACTCTGTAGTGGATAAAAAACCCCGTAATGATCGGTAACGGTTTTTAGAATATCTTTTGATACCGATGCGGCTGTATGAGCAACTACTTTATTTGGAAGTTTTATATTATTGATCACATCATCAATTGCATCATCACTTACTGCAATGATATAAATATCTGCATTAGGTTTTGCGATGCTTGGATAATTGGAGCTTTCTGTATCCCATTCATAAGCAAGCTTACTGGCTGCAGAAGCATTCCTGCTTATCACCTGTAAAATGTTATGTCCTGCCGCTTTAAATTTTCTTCCTAAAACTGCTGCCACGTTTCCGGAACCAAGAATTACAATATCCATAAGTACATTTGTGTAATGACAAAGTTAGGGCAACAGATAGCGATCGGGTACTACCGTACAAAATTTAAAGTGCTATCTGCAATTTCAAATCGTAAGGCAGCAGAACTGGCATTGGATCTTTTTACAACTCCGCAATTCAGGTACAAGAAGCAATTCCCTGAGATTTTTAAAGAAGCTGAAAAATTATCATTCAAGCATTTTGGAGAGACCGTAACAGGTTATCGCTGGAACCGTGGCGGTCACAGGAAAGTATTGATCGTTCATGGCTTTAATTCTTCCGTTGCAAAATTCGATCGCTATATTAAACCGTTGATGAGAAAAGGATATGAAGTACTGGCCTTTGATGCGCCGGCGCATGGTTACAGCACGGGCAAAACGTTGAATGCTGTTGTCTTTAAAGAAATGATCGAATATATACATAAGGAATATGGACCAATAAGATCATATATGGCACATTCTTTTGGTGGGCTTGCCGTTTGCCTGGCATTGGAAGAGATCAAACACGATGAAGATTGTCATGTAGTATTGATCGCTCCGGCTACAGAATCAAAAACAGCGTTCGATACTTTCTTTTCATTTTTGAAATTGAATGAAGATGTTAGAAAGGAATTTCATGATCACATCTTCAGGTTAGCAGGCAAACCTTCCAGCTGGTATTCGATAAGCAGGGCTATAAAAAACCTGCAGGCAAAGATCCTTTGGTGCCATGATGAGGATGATACAATGACCCCTTGGGCAGATGCAAAAAGAGTGATGGACGAGAAACATTTTAATATTGAGTTCATTGTTACAAAAGGCCTGGGACATAAAAGGATCTACAGGGATAATAAAGTAAGCAAGGCGATCATTGAATTCTTATGATTTGCCCCGCCCTTCAGGGCGGGAATAAATAATAATTTCTTTTTATCTCTGGCCTGAAGGCCAGAGCAAGTCATTCGATAAATCCAAAAGGCCTGAATAGTCGTTTATTATGAAGATGAAAAACTTGATCATTACTTTCTGCGGTTTCCATCTAATCCTTATTTTCAGTTGTGCAAAAAAAGAAAGCTATCCCATTGAAACTAATCAAACGAAAATGACTTATTCATTGCTTGCTTTAGGAGATTCTTATACCATCGGAGAAAGTGTTCCCGGTACTGACAATTTTCCCAATAAAACTGTACAGCTATTAAAAGATTCAGGGTACAATTTTAAGGCAGCAGAAATTGTTGCTACAACCGGCTGGACAACCGATGAACTGCAAAACAATATCAACAACCGGACATTTAAACCACCTTATGATATTGTTACTTTATTAATTGGCGTAAACAATCAATATCGTGGCAGACCGGTTGATACTTACAAACCGGAATTTGAAAACCTATTAAAGCAGGCAATTCAATTTGCTGATGGCAAAGCTGCTCATGTGATCGTATTATCAATTCCTGATTGGGGAGTTACTCCTTTTGCATCTGGCCGTGACAGGGATCAAATCGCAAGAGAGATAGATGCTTATAATGCTGCCAATAAAACGATTTCAGAAAATTATAAAGTTCATTATATCGATATCACTCCATGGACAAGAGAAGCTGCACATGATCTCTCATTACTTGCAGGAGATGGTTTGCATCCATCAGCGAAAGAATATAAACGATGGTCAGAAAAGTTATCTACTGTTATAAAGAGCTCCCTTTAATATTATTTACAACCGTTATTATAAATTGAGAATATCTCACTTAAGTAAGCAGGGTTTTCTTTCATGGCTTTCTGGAGTTGATTGTATTTCTTATTTATCAGAGCATAGGCTTTTGGACAATCTTTCACAACTCCTTTGATATCGTCATAGGTCGTGAGTTTGATAAGTTCTGTGCCATCGCCTTTTTGAGCATAATACAGGCAACCCTCACCGTAATATGTACCGGGTCTCACAATACTGGTTTCAAGCCGAAAATTCTCACGATACAAATTGATCTTACCAGTAACAGATCGCTTCGCATAGCGGTTGTCGGTTCTTGCAGAATAAGTTCCATCAAAGAATCCCCGGGTATCTTTTATTCGATATTCGTTACTATCAATTTTTATCTTGGCTTTAGGATAACCACTTAAAATAATGGAAATACTCTTTCCATAAATTTTTGTTCCATCGTTCAATTCAACATATGGCCGGATACTGTCTTTGGAACCTGGCAGAGAACTGTCTTTAAACTTAAAATAATCAGCTACCAGTGAAGAATTAGACTCGAGATCTCCACAACGAAAGTGTACACTTTGCGCATTTCCTGAGGTTGACAAAAAGATCCCGATTATAAAAACCGAGCAGTGCCATGATTTGAAGATTCTCATATAGCTGTATTGGATTACTAAATTAATGTTGATGACTACAAAAGCCGTATAGAATAACTTCAGACCCTTAACTTTATCCTTTTAAAAATAATCTATTTAATCAGAAATGAAAACCATCCTTTTTATTTTTTGTATTGTAATCACGGTAGGTTCTTTTTCCCAGCAAGTGACAATCTCCAAAGACATCAAAAACGCAATGGATAGAATTGATACCAATACTATCCGCTCTCATATTGCATATTTAGCTGATGATAAATTAAAAGGTCGCCTGCCGGGTACCGAAGGTTATCAAATGGCAGTTGATTACGTAGTTGATCAATTCAAAAAAATTGGTGTGACTCCTGCAGGTGATGCTGGTGGCTTTACTCAAAAACTGATCATCCGGAAATCAACAGTGAACAATAGTTCTGCTGTAGCAATTCTGAAAGATAAAAGTGGCAATAACGATTCATTGACTTTTGTAAAAGATTTTATCCCTTCACCTCATCCAATGGATGCAAAGTCATCTGGAGAAGGTCAATTGGTATTTGTTGGTTATGGAATTGAAATTCCCGGTGGTTACTCTGATTACAAAGGCATCGATGTAAAAGGAAAAATAATTGTTGTTGTTAGCGGTGTTCCTGATGGATTACATTCAACCACATCTGCCCATTATTCAAATGCTGGTACCAAAGCAACGATCGCTTTTGAGAAAGGAGCTTTAGGTGTAATATCGGTGAACCCGATGGCTCGTCCATCAACTAATATGAATCCAACGATCCAGAATAATATTACTGTGAATCCTGAAAAGACAACTGCATTTGGCCGCGGCTTTACTGGTAATATGAAAATAGTTTTGAGCGGCACACCTGCTTTATTGAAAAGACTTTTTATGAATTCCGGTAAGAACATGGAACAGGTATTGGCAGTTATGAAAAAAGGAAAACCTTCATCATTTGATCTTGGTTACAGCTTGTCTGCATCTTATACAACTACTCATACTGATTTTGAAAGTTATAATGTGGTTGGACTTGTTCCGGGAACAGACCCCAAATTAAAAAGCGAATACGTGGTGCATACTGCACACCTCGATCATGTTGGAATTGGAAGACCAGTGAATAATGATTCAATTTATAATGGTGCTCACGATAATGCATCCGGTGTTGCTTCATTGCTTGAGATAGCCAGAGTGTATAAATCTTCAGGGGCAAAACCAAAACGTTCAGTACTGATCGTAATGGTTTGTGCAGAGGAAATGGGATTGCTTGGCTCCTCTTATTTTGCCGCCAATCCAACTGTCCCTAAATCATCAATAGTGGCTGATGTAAATACCGATATGCCGACCGTAATTGCGCCGTTACTTTCCGTTGTTCCATTGGGTGCCGAACATTCAAGCCTGATGAATAATGTAAAATTTGCTGCTAATTATTTGGGGCTTGGTGTTGAAGATGATCCTGAGCCAACTGAAAATCGTTTTGTAAGAAGTGATCAGTACAGTTTTGTAATGAATGGTATTCCCGCACTCCATATTAAATATGGTACAAAGACAAATGTTCCCGGTTTTGATCTCACTGCTTTTGTAAAAACATGGAGAGCCAAATACTATCACCAGTCTGCGGATCAAATAGAAGGCGGCATTTTTAATTTTACTGCGGCAAAAACTTATGTCCAGCTAAACTTTTTGATCAGTTATTCTGTTGCAATGACAACTGAAAAACCAAAATGGAATGATGGAGATGTGTTTGCAGCAAAAGGTTTTTGATTTTTTTATTATTGATTTAATTCATGTCATTTCCAAATGATTGTGTCCACAAGTTTGCTCACAATTTGACGTCTGATAAACAGGTAATTACAGAAAATTGAATTTTCTGCGTTATTATTGCACTCGTCCGGTGTCCAGCTACATATATAATATACGTGAATGGTGAATGGTCAATGGTGAATATTATGTCCTGAAAATTGACCATTCACCATTGACCATTGACGAGCAAGCTGAATAGCGAACAGAACGTACAAGGGAGCAATTGCGTGGCGAAGCAGCAATTGGAAGCAACAAAAGCCCGATAGTAGTACACAAGCTGATACCATAATTTTTTAAACCGAATATGGCGAAAAACCTGTTGATAGTTGAAAGCCCTGCGAAAGCAAAAACAATTGAAAAGATACTCGGGAAAGAATTCCAGGTAAAAAGTTGTTTTGGCCATATCCGCGACCTGCAAAAGGCCGGGATGGGGATCGACATGGAAAAAAATTACAAGCCCACCTATATTATTTCCCCCGAAAAAGAAAAGGTTGTCAAGGACTTAAAGAGTTTAGCGAATAAATCAGATGAAGTATGGCTGGCGACGGATGAGGACCGTGAAGGTGAAGCCATCAGCTGGCATTTATGTGAAGTGCTGGGTCTTGATCCGAAAAAAACAAAGCGGATCGTTTTTCATGAGATCACCAAGCCGGCGATACAAGCTGCAGTTGAAAATCCGCGGACAGTTGATATGAATTTGGTGATGGCACAACAGGCCCGTCGTGTGCTGGATAGAATTGTTGGATTTGAACTGAGCCCCGTTCTCTGGCGCAAGATCAGCATGAGGAATAACCTGAGTGCAGGTCGTGTGCAAAGTGTGGCTGTTCGATTGATCGCAGAAAGAGAAAGAGAGATCAATGCATTTGAGGCAATAAGTACATTTAAAGTTGAAGGTTTATTTACTGCAAAAGATGTAGGTGATAAACCGGTTACCTTTTCCGCAGAAGGTAAAAAACAAAACAGTGCTGAAGATGCTGAAGAGTTTTTGAAAAGTTGTATCGGCGCTACTTATACAGTTAGTGATATACAGGTAAGACCGGGAAAAAAATCTCCTGCTCCCCCATTCACGACTTCTACATTGCAACAGGAAGCATCCAGAAAACTCGGTTATGGTGTAAGCCGTACGATGATACTTGCTCAAAAGCTTTATGAAAGTGGTAAGATAACCTATATGCGTACGGATAGTGTGAACCTGAGTAATACTGCCCTGGGTGATCTTACAAATACTATTAAAGAGATGTATGGTGAGCAATATCACCAGTTCAGGAAATACAAGAACAAGAATGAATCCGCACAGGAGGCGCATGAAGCGATACGACCTACCTACATGAGTAATACAACCGTGGAAGATGCTGAGTGTAAAAAATTGTATGAGCTTATCTGGAAACGTACAATGGCCTGCCAGATGGCGGATGCAGAAACAGAAAAGACAACAGCAAAGATCAATATCTCTACTAATGGTGAAGAGCTGACCGCACAGGGTGAAGTGCTGAAATTTGATGGATTCTTAAAAGTATATCGTGAAGATCGTGATGATGATGACCTGGCTGAAGAAGAACAGGAAGGCATGTTGCCACCACTCACTGTGGGACAAAAATTACCATTGAATGAATTAAAAGCAACAGAAAGATTCAGTCGTGCAGCGCCGAGATATACAGAAGCTTCACTGGTAAAAAAATTAGAAGAGTTGGGAATCGGTCGCCCTTCCACGTATGCGCCAACTATTTCCACTATTCAAAAAAGAACATACGTAGAGAAAAGAGATAAAGAAGCTGTGCAAAGAGATTACCGTGTGCTGGTGCTGAAAAAAGATGCGGTAACAAAACTTACTGAAACTGAAAATACCGGTGCGGAAAAATCAAAGCTCTTCCCGACCGATCTTGGTTTGGTGGTGACAGATTTTCTCACGCAGTATTTTGATGATATAATGGATTACAGCTTTACGGCAAGGATCGAAGAAGAGTTTGATGAAGTAGCCGAAGGCAAAATGAAATGGCATAAGATGATCGATGATTTTTATTTGCCATTTAAAAAAGATGTAGATAAAACAATTGAAACAGCCGAAAGAGCAAGCGGCGAAAGAGAATTAGGCAATGACCCGATAACAGGTAAACCGGTGATCGCAAGAATGGGTCGCTATGGCCCGATGGTGCAGATGGGCGTACAGGATGAAGAAGAGAAACCTCATTTTGCGGCGTTGAAACGTGACCAGAGCATTGAAACAATAACGCTGGAAGATGCATTGGATCTTTTTAAACTTCCTCTTACCCTTGGTGAATATGAAGGCGAACAGGTATATGTGAATGTGGGCCGCTTTGGCCCTTATGTAAAATTTGGTGAAGCATTCATTTCTATTCCCCGCGGTGAAGATCCGCTGGAAATGGATCTTGAAAGAGCGATTGAACTGATAAAAGAAAAACAAAAAGCCGATGCACCGATCGCCATGTATGATGGTAAAGGAGTGACAAAAGGCAAAGGACGTTTTGGTCCTTACATTAAATGGAACGATATGTTCATTAATGTGCCGCGTCGTTATGATCATGATAACCTGAGCCAGGCAGATATCAATGAACTGGTAGAAGCAAAAATTAAGAAAGAAGCAAACCGCTATATACAACACTGGCCCGAAGAAAAGATCTCCATTGAAAATGCACGTTGGGGCCCGCTGATCAAGTTTGGTAAAAAGATAATAAGGCTGCCAAAGAAAGCAGATGATACAAAGTATAAGGCCGAAGACCTGAAAGACCTGCCATTGGATGAAGTAAAGAAAATGATAGAGGCGGCGATACCAAATGCATTTGGCAAAAAGAAAGCGGCGAAAAAAGAAAAGACTGAGAAAGCTCCTGCAACGAAGAAGGCTCCGGTTAAGAAGAAGGCTGCGACGAAGAAGAAGAAATAATTCCTTTTTTATTATGTTGCCAGCTGAGTTGCTACTATTGGGCGATAGTTGCGTCGCACTCTTGTGCGTTTGGTAATTAATTTCAACATTTTTCTATGTTGATGCTACAATTATAAATATTGAATATTATTGTCGAAATTGCAGAGTAGGATGGAAAAAGTTTAAATTGTTCAAGCTATGCAATCGATAAGCTATTTGGAAATCAATAACTATAAGTCAATAAACAAACTCGTCTTATCTGATTGTAGACGAATTAATGTTTTCATAGGGGAACCGAATGTTGGCAAATCAAATATATTAGAGGCCCTAGATTTATCATATTTGTCATGGATGCTTGGCAACAATGAGTCAAGATCAATAAATGATATAGAAACAGTAAATATAAAGGAGTATTTTAGGGTTAACAAAGTTGCAGATTTATTCCATCAAGGAGATCTCTCAAAATCTATTTTGATTAAACATCCTGGCTTTACATCAAATACCGAACTGAAATTTATACGTGGGCTAACCGATAACAAGACCAACCTAAATATAGAAAACATATTTGCATGGGATCCAGGGCATGGGGGCTACCCTACTTATTTTGACAACGACTTCAAGCCACTTGAAAATTCTCAATATTACAGTACTCCAGTAAAACCTTATAGATATAAAGAGAATATACAGTTTCATGATGTAGGAAATTATCTTGATCGGATGATGCCTCCTTTTGGAAATAATTTATTAGAAGTAATAAAATACAATTCGGATTTCGCAAAATTTATTGGAGGCTTAATAAAAGATTTCGACCTAGAACTAAATGTAGACACTTTAAATCACCAACTTCTCATCCAAAAAAGAATAAATCAAGGGGTGATATTTCCGATTTCATATCAAGCATTAGCAGATACTTTAAGAAGAATAATTTTTTATACAGCTGTAATTCGCTATAATAATGGCGCCGTAATTACACTTGAGGAACCAGATGCTCACGCCTTTCCAAAGTTCGTTAGCTTTTTAGCTGATGAAATCATAAGCAATCGTCAAAATCAGTTTTTCCTTGCAACTCATAATCCATATTTACTAAACAAATTAATAGAAGATACATCGACAAATGATTTGGCAATATTTATTTGCGGATATCATAAGGATAGTGGAACTGTATCACGTAAGCTTTCTCAGGAAGATTTGTCAGGCCTATTAGACTACGGTATAGATATTTTCTTTAACATTAACCATTATCTGGATGGTCCGGCTAAATATAATTCCTGAATGTTATGTTGATACAAAAGTTGCTGAGATTGTAGGAAGGGATCGATACAATCATCAACATGGTCGTGGGAATGTCGCGAGTCTGCTAAAAAATAAATTATCCAATACGATAGCTATAGGGATTGTTGACGAGGACCAGAATAAAGGACCCATGCCAAAATATTTTTTAGAATTCAATACTATTAGAGAAGAGAATGGCTTGCTTCTCAGATCAAATCATAGAAATCATCATCTGATAGTTATTTGTCCTGAAATAGAAAATTGGTTATTGGAGAATGCAAAGCATGTTAAAATTGACTTAGCAAATTTTAACCTCCCTAATAAGCTTCACGAATTAAAAAGAATAACTAAAGCTCCTAACATTGATACCAATCTTGAATTCTATCGGTTCATAAAGGAGTTGTTAAAAAAAGAAGCTCCTGGAATGATAACATTAAAAAATTGGATTGAGGCATTCACTCAAAATAGTTTACCCAATAAATGATTGAAATGGCTTAGCTTCTTATAGTCCTGCTTTTGCAGAATTTATGGTATATTGAATGAAATGACTTCTTATGAGGTTAATAATCCCTGTCCTTCTACTACCATTCTATTGTCTTTCTCAAACTTGTGTTGTTTTAAAAACAACCAAGGATGCCATATATGTTGGTGCAGACAGTAGAAGTACACGTTTAAATATACGTACGAACTCTATAGATTCAATCCCAGTTATCAATTGTAAAATTCATGTTGTTGGCAAATACAATTTTGTAACTATCGGTCGATTTTCCGACATAGCAAGCCTTTTGGCAGATTCTGTTTGTAGAAACAATTCCGGAGGATTTCAAAAAGTTATGTTGGCGTATAATAGATTATTTATTGAAAGATGTTCTTTTTTATTAAACACCTATCAGAACAATTACCCTAATTATTTCAAGATATTACTTTCAGACACTATAATGAGCCAAATAATTTTCTTTGGATTTGAAGAGGATTCGATTACAATTGGCCACTTGAAATATTGGTTAAACCAAAAACCCGATAGAACCATAAGCATGAATTCTCAACTTGTGCCATCGTCGGGCGGCATTGTTGCAGGCGAAATAAATTCAGTAAAAGGGCTCATAAATATGAAAGAAACGTGGAGTAAGGGAATTGTAGCAGGGATTGACAAAATAATCAAATTGGCGGCTAAGGCTGAACCTAAGACCATCGCAGAACCAATAGATATTATTAAAGTCACACGAACTGGCACAGTTTGGATTCGAAGGAAACCGATGTGTGTAGATTAATCCAATTTCCGTCCGCCCGGGGTCTTGCCCGAAAGAATTTCAAGAAAACTTTCGCCTATTTTTGAGTTACCTGCCATTTAGGGACGACCACCAAACAGGCAACTCTAACACGAATGAGACAAGTATAAAATTGGAATTACAACGAAAATAGAAAATATGAAAACTAAAGCAACCTTTATTAAACTTAGAATTTTACTGATTTTTCTGTTTTCTAACTTTACTACCAGTCTTTTTTCTCAAGAAACAACCAAGCCATTGACTGATGCTGAAATCATGCGTAATGTGTCAAAAATGGATATTGAGGGAAAAGAGTACGAAAATGTTAAAATAACTCTGAAATCCATATCACCAGATTATTACTTTTCAGATAAGCACAAAGTGAAAGTCACTATTGTAGATATGGACGGCAAGGAAGTTTGGAAAAAAACTCTGAAGAATGTTTTTCTCTATGTTTTTTCTGACGGACAAATACAAGTGGGAAAACCCAATTTCAACAAGATTCTTATAACGAAGAATGGTTCAGGGTCTTTCAACGGGAAGATAAGGGAAAGTGAAGGTGTATATTAGATTTCGAAATTTTCCCCTCTGTCCCCTGTTCTCCTTAATGTTCATTAAAATAAAAACTTTTCATCGTTGGCCTGAGTTTGTAACTCATGCTCAGTCAATTTCATTTTTACCCGGAGTCCTTTGTAAAAAGACCCGAACGGATGAAGCTTGTAATCCTTGCGGATATTAGTAGCTTTAAGTACAAACCACCACGATGAAAAAATATCTTATCGGCTTGTTGGTATCAATGATCCCGCTAATCGCCCTGCCACAAATGGCGGGAAAAATAAAGTGGAAAGATGCAAAAGGATCAAGCTACACCTATATTGGTGAGATAAAAGATGGAATGCCCCATGGAAAAGGATTTGCTAAATCAGATTCAGATGGGATAAAGATCCTGGGACGTTTTAATGAAGGAGTAATGAATGGCCGTGCAACCGTTCTATACCCAAATGGAAAAGTACGAACAGGTTATTGGAGTGAAGGGCATTTCACCGGGATGGGTGTTTCTGTTGATGCAAATAATGATCTTTTTTATGGACATTTTATTGATGGCGAATTGCGTGGGCAGTTCACAGGTGTTTATAATTCAAATGCCATAAAATTTGTTGACCAGGCTGTGTATGGCGGGTATATGGGCAAGGTCATTGAAGTGGAAGAACAGGGCACTATCATAAATAATAATATGTACCATGGTATATGGAAAGAAGGTGAAGGTTGGGCCTATAATGTGGTAGACAAAAAAATGTACCAGGCGAAATGGGAAAATGGTAATCCCAAAGTGCTTACAAATGGAAATTACAAATGCTTTATGAGCAACCCGGGTTTTGGAAGTAATGTCACTCCTGATTATATCTATATATGGTCGGAACTTACGTCAGCGGGTCAATTGCAGGATACATGTTTTCTTCTTGACCGCAATAAACACAACCGCTATTTCGGTTATTTTGAGCATAACGAATTTAAAAGCGGGGTGGAAATAATTGGTGATACCACCCGCATCATTGGAAATTTTGATAATAGCGGGATGCAGGGAATTTGTGTGGTCAACCGGAAAAGTATTGGGTTGATGTATGGGAATTATAAAGATGACAAATTAGATGGTGATGGAGTACTTGTTGACCTAAGACGTAAGCTGATAATGGATGGGATATTTTCAAATAACAACCTTGGCAGTGATATGATGATACTGAACCTGGATGAAAGTCTTACACTCGGAAGTTATGTGGATGGTCAGCTGCAAGGCGAAGCCTTGATCATAAACGCAGATGGATCTTATAAAAGGCAGGTTTTTGAGAAGGGAAAAGTAGTGAAGACTCTTGCGGGAAATTGATGGAATGACAAAGACATTTTTATATTTCCTTCTACCCGGAGTCTTGCCCCAGGACTTTTATCCTTAAAACTGTCGTGTATATTTATGGGTTGGTGGAAGCACAGACAAAAACATTCAAACCGTTTTTGCCCTTGTTGGTAGTTTTTTGCCCTTGTTGGTAGTTTAGCTCATAACACGCCATCGTTGGTATGAGGCGTGGGCCTGTGCCAGGCTACCAACGAAACAGCCCAATAATATCCAAATATCAATTTGGATTAACTTCAATAAATGGCTGATTACATAACTGAATACTGCCATTTCTTTTTTGCCCTTGTTGGTGGCATAGCTCATAGCACGCCATCGTTGGTATGAGGCGTAGGCCCGTGCCAGGCTACCAACGAAACAGCCCAATAAGATCCAAATATCAATTTGGATTAACTTCAATAAATGGCTGATTACATAACTGAATACTGCCATTTCTTTACAGCCACTAATCTGGAATGGAAAAATCTTTTATGCCCTTGTTGGTAGCATAACTCACAGCACGCCATCGTTGGTATGAGGCGTAGGCCTGTGCGAGGCTACCAACGAAATAACTCAATGAAAATCAAAAATCCAATTTGGATTATCTTCAACGAATGGCTGAGCATATAACTGAATAATGCCATTTTTTATGCCCTTGTTGGTAGCACAACTCATAATACGCCATCGTTGGTATGAGGCGTAGGCCTGTGCGAGGCTACCAACGAAATAACTCAATGAAAATCAAAAATCCAATTTGGATTATCTTCAACGAATGGCTGAGCATATAACTGAATACTGCCATTTTTTTACAGCCACCAATCTGGAATGGAAAAATCTGCTGATACGGGATAAATACAAAGACATAGTTATAGAAGCCACGAGACATCTTGTAAAAAATAAAAGGGCGATCATTTATGGTTTTGTATTAATGAACAATCACATTCACCTGCTTTGGCAAATGAGAGCCGGGAGCAAGCGGGATGAAGTACAAAGAGATTTTCTAAAACATACGGCGCAGGAAATTAAAAATGATATGCTGGATAATCATAAAGATGAATTGCAGCAATACCTTGTCAAAGCGAAAGATAGAAAGTATCAATTTTGGGAAAGGAATGCATTATCGGTAGAAGTTTGGTCGGAAAAAGTGTTTTTACAAAAGTTGAAATACATTCATGCAAATCCTGTAAGAGCCGGCTTGTGTAACTATCCATTACAATATAAATATTCATCGGCCAGTTTTTATCATACAGGTACTGATAACTGGGGATTTCTTACTCATATCAGGGATTGATCTGGCTACGTATCGTTGGTAGCCAGGCACAAATCAACGCCTCATACCAACGATGGCGTAAATAATGACATCCTGGAAGCCTTCAGCATGTGTTTCCGGTAATCCGTGTCCTGCGTTTTTAAAAAGATACAGGTCTTTTTTTGGTGCTGTAATTTTATCATAGTATTCAGAGGTAATGGAAGAGTTGGTATTGTAATCTTTCCCGCCAGCAAAAAAATAAATAGGACACTTAACGGAAGGAAGACTTTCAAAAAGGTTAATATCACATGACCTTGCCCATGGTTCAAACCAGGTAGCGGCCCATGATCTCACGTAGGAAAGACTGACAAATTTTGATCCATCGTGTTTAAAGAGCCATTTACGATGATAGTATAGCTGATCAGCATTCTCAAACGGGATCTTGACAGTTGAAAGTTCCTTCTGCGCCTTCTCCCCCATTTCCTTCTTCAGCATTTCAAGAGAAATACTCTCGCATCTCCATTGATCGATCACAGGACTTACGGGTATATAAGCATGTAATAAATCAGGATATTTATCGGCAATATAAAAGCCCAACGCAGATCCCCATGAATATCCAATAAGATAAAGTTTAGACTGGTTGAAACGTTTTAGCAAACTATCGATCAGGTCATGTGTATCATTGTAACATAGCTGAAGCGTTACAGGTTGGTTTGTTTTATTCAATCGCAAAGTCTCACCAGTTTCTCTTTGATCCCAGTGCACTACAACAAAATGCTGTTGCAATTTGTTACTCATTCTATCGAACTTTTGCATCAGCGATCCGCCAGGACCGCCATGCAAAAAAAGAATTAATGGCTTAGCCCGGTCTTTCCCTTTTACACGGGTATATTGTTTGATGCCTCCAATATTAAAAATTATAGTTTCATCGACAGGCTGCTGCGCATATAGCGAATGACTGATAAGCAAAATGACGAGTAAAGAATATCTCATACAGTTCATTTAATTAAAAATAGATAAAACAGCTATACCATTTTTAAAAAGGACACAAAACCGTTGTTAATTCTTTCAGCCAGTCCGTGTGATGTCCGAAAAACTTTCATTCTTAAAACTGTGGTGTATATTTATAGTTATATGTAATTGATTCAAATGAGAAGCATCAACCTTATAATCATTCTATTCTTAATTTCTTGTAATAATAAAGACTCCGATAACACGACGATCAAACAACAGATCATTGATGTAACAGCCGACTACAATAAAGTTTGGGAGACATTGAATGTCGAAAAAATTGCTGAATTCCACTCAAATGAAAGCTTTTTATATTATTGGCATGGAGAATTAGCATCTAAGGACAATGATCATTTTAGAAAGCTGTTTCCCGAAATTCTAGCTACCGTCAAGGGTTGGGCGATAAAAACAACTTCGGAACCTTCGATCCAGGTAATAAATAAGAATGCAGCCATTATAAGTTTCACTCTCGAAGCAGAGTCGATCGGATTAGATGGCAAGACAACAAAAGAAACAGGGGCATTAACATATGTGTGGAATAAGATCAATGGCAAATGGAAAATTGTCCATATTCATGATTCACCAAAATAGCCCGGCAATATCGTCTCTGCTCCTCTTGGTATTCATTTAAAATAAAAGCTTTTCATCGTTGGCCTGGGTTTAAAACTCAGGTCAATGTTTTTCTTTTTAAGTATTCTATAGATTTGTGTTGGTGCAATGAACGACAGCAAAAATGTCTGACATTTTTCCACCAACAACGGCGCAATTGATTCTGAGCTGAAGACACATGAGAACAATAGTTTATATAGGAACAAGTCTTGATGGTTTTATCGCAAGAAAAGATGGAGACATTAATTGGTTGACACAATTTGCCGATGAGGAAGCTATTCACGCCTATGAAGAGTTCATGAATCGGGTTGATGCGATCGTTATTGGAAGGGGTACTTTTGAAAAAGTACTTACTTTTTCCTCCTGGCCTTATGAAAAAAAAGTATTTGTGTTAAGCAATAGCATTAAACAATTACCCCATACTTTAAGAGACAGAGTCACCCTTGTTTCAATGAAGCCGGACGAATTGTTAAGTTATCTTTCAAGTATGAGCTTCTCAAGTATTTATGTTGACGGTGGAAAAGTAATACAAGACTTTTTAAAAAAAGATATGATTGATGAAATGATTATTGCAAAAGTGCCGATACTTATAGGAAGTGGAATACCACTATTCAATTATATAGATACAGACATTCAATTTAAACATATAAGAACTGTGGTACAGTCGAATGGGCTTGTCAGAAGTTATTATAAAAGAAAAAGAAATGATCCCGACCACGACAACTAACAAATGTGGTTTTTGTGTTCCCTGTCTTCTTCTTAGGTCTCATTAAAGTAATAACTTTTCATCGTTGGCCTGGGTTTGAAACTCGAGCCAATGTTTTATACTTAATACTGTGGTGTATATTTATGTGTTGTGTGCAATTAGCTCTAACCTAAAACTACTTATAGAAATATCATGCGAAAGTTGCTTTATGTTTTATGGCTTTCCTTAGTAGTATTCTGCAGTTGCGAACTGGGTAACACTAATCCGGTACGGCAAAAAAAATATTGTGGCATCGAAATGTCGGAAAGAGAGGTCGTTGATATTATAAAAAGAGGGAAAGGTTATAATTATTCAGACAAGGACTGGGAGGTTCACAGTGAAATAGCTTATTTCGCCCAGGAAATAGGCGGTGATTCAGCAATTATCGAAGTATTTTTTATTCTTAGTACCCAAAACGAGCTAGGAATATATTTGTCTGGACCGAATAATCCGAAAATAATTGAAAAGATGATATGTGCAATTCTTACCAGGAAATACAAAAATCAAATTCAACCTAAAAGGTATATACTTTATTATGATGAAAATGCCGAAGGAAGACTTATAGCTAAAATTAAAAGTAATACTTAGCTGCCTTAGTTCTTCTTAGTGTTCATTAAAATAAAAACTTTTCATTGTTGGCCTGGTCAAATTTAGGCCAATGTTTTTTCCGTCCCATCTCTCCAGAGACTAAATTGATAACCGGCAGTCGTGTAACCGGTCACAATAATTAATTTTAGAGTACAAAGCATTACAATGATGAGAAATGATCTAATTGCTTTTATGGTTTTTGGTGATCCTGCTTCACCCAGGAATGCAGTGACAGAAGAAAAATATCGAAAGCTGGTAGCTCATTTTATTGAAAATGGTTTTGTAGTTGATCCCATCAACTATCATGATTCATTAGCGTTTAAATATGAAACTGAACTTTTAAAGTACCAGGCTATCCTCATTTGGGTTAACCCAATAGAACAAGGTGGCGACAGAAAAATATTAGATTCATTATTAACGAAGCTATCGGCAGGCGGCTGCTTTGTTACGGCGCATCCTGATACTATTTTGAAAATGGGAACTAAAGATGTATTGTACAAAACCCGAAACAGTGAATTCGGTGGCGATATAAAACTGTACAAGTCATTTAAGGATTTTAAAAAAGACTTTATTAATAACCCGATCGAAACGAGAATACTGAAACAATATCGTGGCAACGGCGGCAATGGTGTTTTTAAAGTTGAAATAAATGTTGACCACACAGAAGTGACAGTAACGCATGCTAACACTGGTATGACAGAGATTTTTTCATCTCTGGATGATTTTTTCAGATCGCTTGAACCCTATTTTTTATCTAACGATATGTTGATCGATCAGCCATGGAATTCCAATATTGTTAATGGCATGGTTCGGTGTTATTTGTGTAACAACAAAGTTGCAGGTTTTGGTTACCAGGAAATAAATGCGCTGTATCCTTCAAAGAAACCCAGCCAGCGGTTTTATTTCAGTGAAGATTGTGGTTTGTTCCGGGACCTGAGACAGCTAATGGAAAGCAAATGGATAAATGAGATACAAACGTGTACCGGCGTTGTAAAAGATAGATTGCCTGTGATATGGGATGCCGATTTTTTTATTAATGAGGTGAATCTTGCAAACACTTCTCAAAAATATACTTTATGTGAGATCAATGTAAGCTGCGTCTCCCCTTTCCCTGAAAGTTCGATACCTTTTATTGTTGCTGAAATAAAAAAGAGAACTGAATAAATACTTTCGTTGGGTTGACTTATTTTTCTTAGTGTTCCTTAAAATAAAAACTTTTCGTCGTTGGCCTGGATTTGAAACTCAGGCCAATGTTTTTTTGTCCACCGAAAGACTTTTATACTTAAAACTGTAGTGTATATTTATGTGTGGGTGGTAATACTAAGAATTCGCTAAACAAAACTAACATGACAATGATAGACAAAGACCTTCAGGATAATACAGCAAAGAAGAATTCGAAAAAGAATTTAAAAAACTCACTTCTTTCATTAGGATTTTTTATTTTTTCAGGACTGATATTTTTTATAGGTACTGACTCATTTTATCCTGGACACCGTGACGGAGTTAGTTGGGCACTAATAATTTTGTTTTATGGATTACTATTATTATCTGCAATTTTTGCTGTATTGACACTTGCAAATAGTTTTTCTACAATAAGGGCAACAAAGGATAGTAAGAATTATGTTGCAATAGGAATATGTATTCTTGTATTACTTGCTATTGCTAACGAAATATTTAAACGACTATAACTCTTCATCTGCCGGAGATCTGCCCGAAAAACTTTTATACTTAAACTGTGGCGTATATTTATTGTGTCGTTACAATTTATCCTCCAAGCATGGCATCTAATAAAAACTTTAAATTAAACGCAAATCAAATTGTAAAACTGATTGAGCCAATGGGTGGCTGCATTGCCACGGATAAAATTACTGTAACCGGAGAACTGGTCGATTATATGGTTCGTGCTGAGCCAAATAATGACATCGACAGTGGATGGCAATTTTTTTCAGGCACTGAAGATCAGGAATACATTGACAATCCAGACAACTCGGCAATTTATGATGTAAACACAATCGCAAATTATGACCGTGCGATAATCTCTTATTTAAATTTACCTATTGGAACACAACTTGAAAGAGTTCGAGGCACTGACATATTTCAAATAATTCCTGGCTAAAAGTTTTCGTCCGCCCCGTGTCGGGATTGATCATACTTCGAATCGTTGGTAGCTAAACACAAATCTGCGCCTCATACCAACGATGTCGTAAAAGCTTTAAAGAAAGAGAAGGCTGGAAAAGCATCCGCTGAAAAAAGGCGCCTATTAAGAAAAAAGCTGCGACGAAGAAGAAGAAATATTTTTTTTAGCCGGCCTGTTTACTACTATTAGGCAGTTGCGACGTTCCATTCAAAGTTCTGTTCACTGTTCAACAATAAATCAATAGAACATTGCTGCATAGCTTTTCGCAAATGATTGCCATGCTGCATTATCTCTTAGCTGCCATAATATCCCACCTATCAAAAAGACTATAAACACGACGAGGAATGGCTTGTAGTTCTTCTTTCTGTAAATATCAAAACCCAACAAGCATCCGACTATCGCAAGGTCAAGCACATCAGTTATTGTCAAAGCGTTTGGAAATTCTACACCACTACTTATAAGTCCACGGCCTACGCCTGGTCCTATAGCCAATAAACCGGTAGCGATCATATACCGCATGTGTGAATTAGAATCTTTTCTGTAAAACATTGCCAGTGCCCAAAAAATCGCAAATGACACGAGACCTCTTATATCCAACACCATCACGGCTAACATTTCTTGCTCCGGGGCACCGCTTGCAATACCCCGCCCATATCCTCCTTTGCCTACAAGAAATAGTGAAATAATAATGAGTGGCCCCAGCACATAAGATACTTTGCCTATGGTCCTGTGAAGTTGGGCTTTTCCCGCATTGATAAGCAGAGGCTGCACTATCAATAAAACCATCCATGTCATCAATAAAATTCCATGGACATGAATAGTAATAGTTTTGTCTATGAAATTCGGGAATTCACTGGTATAAGTTCGATAAAATCCCCATTGAATACCGATCATAATCAGGATGATGAAGATTGCGGTGTTGCGGTATACTTTCTGCATGGCTTGCTATTTAATGCTTGCTGAAGATAATCAAAATTAATAATCATAACAGAACCCGGAATAAAGTGTTAGCAATAAGGTTTGACTGCAGGCTCTTTAACATTTGCTTATACCCCAATCCTGAAATGCTGCTTTACTTTTATAATCATGCAAAAGCTAACGCTGATTGCTTTTTATATCCTTCTATTTTCTTCTCTTCATTCACAGGAAGATATTCTTCTATTTAAACAAGGACATAAGACAATCGATAAATTTTGGAAAGGAACATTTATTGCTTTCCAGTTGGAAAATAAAACATGGCAAAAAGGCGAGCTGGTGAGAATAAAAGATGATTCCTTTTATATAAGGCCAAGGATAATAAAGTATAGTCCATTTGGAACAGATACTTTGTATTACCCGGTAAAAGGATTTGTAGTATCTGATATTTATGCGATGCCCAAAAGAGGAGTGCTTATCGATTTTGTAAATGGCCAATTCCAGATATCAAGAACAGGCGGTCACCAGCATTTTTACTGGATCAAAAGTGGCTTTCTTTTCAAATTGGGCGGTGCAGGCTATGCACTATTGAGCATAGTGAACGGCATACCCGGAGGTGTTGCAATCGGGGCAGCACTATTTGCCGTAGGAATCGTGATGAAAAAAACTTATAAACTGACATATCGTTTAAATAGAAAGTATCACATGGAAGTTCTAAAACTTTCAGCGCAAAAGCCCGTCTGAATTGTAGTGATCAGTCCCAAACCTGATTGTCATTAATGATGTCCGTTCAATTTTCTATACATGTTATATGAATAAATACATGTAATAAGTATAATCAAACAAAATATCACAAATAAAATGACTATTGACAAATAAAAAGAAGTGAAAAGAGATATGATGGCGATCAGCAAGCCACCGCCAAACATTAGCTTACCACCTAACAAATGCGTTTTCTTCCAGTTCTCATCATTATTTAAAGTCCAGGGTAAACGAATACCAGCAAAATAATTCGGCTTTATATTATAGATATAATTACCAACAACAGCGATCAGTAACCCAACTCCTGCCAGGATAAACCGCGTAGTGAATTCTATATTTTGATGAACACTGCTATAGATCAGCAGGCAAAGAACCGCAGCAATAAATACACTTGCTGCAAACCCAATTCGATGCAGCCTGCTTTTATTTTCCGCTGCATATCTTTTTGGATCGATCCTGTAAACCTGGGGCAACAAAAGATAAAGCATCACATTGACCAGTGTTAATATTACTGTAACAGTGATGAGCTCATTCTTGCTACCATAACGATCCACTTCTCCTTTTAAGTTAGCATGTAACGGCACCGTATCGGGAATTGTATTCCAAATAATTGCCAGGTAAACGGCCGGGGTTATGATGAACAGCCAAATGATGCGCTTTAGAAACTTGTCCATAATTATTTCTTTTTTGATTTTATTTGAAGCAACCATTTCATGATCTCATCTACAACTGTAGTATTAAGAGAATAATATATAAACTGTCCTTCTTTTTCAGCGATCACCAATTTAGCTTGCTTCAACAGGTCTAAATGGTGAGAGATGCTGGGACCGGATATCTTGAACTGTTCTACTATCTCCCCTGCTGTCATATCCTTCTCTCTTAACAATTCAAGTATTTCACGTCTTGTTGGATCATTTAATGCTTTAAACACATTGTTCATACTCTTTAATTCAATATTTGTATATTTAGACAAATATCTAAATACTATATGGTATCACCAAATTTTTTTTAGCGATGGTTGAAAAAAATTAAGCGTCTGCTACTCAATAACATATCTTTATTGCCTTGTTATGATATAACAAAACCAGCAAAAAAATCAGAAATGATCACTTTAAATTATAATATCACGGAGCAAGAGTTTAAGGACTTTTATTATTTCACGGGATGGCTGGCGCCAGAAAAAAAAACTTACCGTTTTAAACATCACCTAAGTTCAACAATATCTTATCTCATTATTTTTGCGTTGATCTTTTACTTAAAAGGATTTATCTATTTCGATGCATTTACAACTATACTATTTTTAATTCCTCTTGTTGGGCTTTATTACTATACAAATTATAGAATGAGATCTTACTTCTACAGGTGGGGAAAAAAAGTGTACAATGATTCGGAAAATGAAAGTATTGAAATGGTGATCGGGGAATCAGGAATAGCGGCAAAGAGCAAAGATGCTGAAGCGCAGTATAAATGGTCCGCTTTTGTAAAAAAATACGAAACAGATACGGCATATTACCTGGTGATGTCTTCAAGTCTTGGATTGATAATACCTATACGGGTGTTTAACCTGGCGTCTCAAAAAGAAACTTTCGAAAAGATGTTATCTCAGTGCCTGCCTTTACATGTTGACTTGCCTATAGATGACAAATAGTTTTCAATGTAGTTGCGTTTTTATTTATGAGGCCAGTTCTGTCAATAGGTACCCACGAAATCAAAAAGAGCTTAAACACTATTTGTTATAAAAAAATACTATGCTTTCTGTTGGTCACCATCATTCTCGCCGGCCATAAAATCAAACATGTAATTACTATTTTCATCGGGCTGATCACTGCCGGTAATTTGAGCAAAGGCACTGTATATTGCCCCAATGCTTAATGGCAAACTAAACAACAGCCCAACACCACAGGGTAATGCACTTACAATAACAATTAAACCAATAAGAATGAATAAGCCCACAAGGCGTAACAAGTTGTGTGTAGTAACCCTGCGTGACAGTTCCATTGCAGGCCATGCATCCATTTTATATACCACTATAAAATGAATTTTAAAAGCCCAAACAACGCTTAGCATTAGCATAGCCAGCATAAACAAACAGAACAATAAGATGTTTTTGGGATCTAAGAAAATGCTTTGAAAAACTGCGGTAATTTCATCCTGGTTCTGATATGCACCACTTCCTTGCGCCAATTCCCAAAGATCCACCAGGTCCGGTATCAAACTAAAAAAACATAATAATCCAATTAATACCATTACAAATGACTGTATCAAAGTAGAGATCAACACAGGAGTAGCATAATTAAATCCTTTGAACATATCTCCAAAATCTGTCCAGCCGTAGCCTTTGGAAATTCGCCATGTTATAAATATGGCGCTGGCCGTAAAACAGGGACTCACAAAAAGATTGTTAATAAGGCCACCTATAAACGGTATAAATCCAATGCCCATGCTAATGATCACTGTAATTATACCTGCACCGATATAGTAACCCAAATACTTTGAAACAAGTCTCCAGCCGTCACCTATAGCCTGGCTTACATCAAATGTGCCTTTTGTTTCCCGCAGCTCTTGAATTGATTTCATTTGTTTGATTTAAAAGCAAAATAAAGAATTCAAAATAAAAATAAGCTGTTGATTTCTTCAGCAGTGACAAAAAGTTTAATTTATTTTCTCTTCATATTATTTCATATCTTTCTATTTCATTCTCTCCCACCCTTTGGATATTTTATTCTTAAACACTAAATCACCATATAATGAAACGCAGAAAATTTATCCAGGATTCATCGTTACTTGCTTTAAGTGTAGGCGTATTCGGGAAAATAAAATGGGATGGAGAAAAATATGTTGGCAGCGATCCAACGACAACAGATATACTTGGACCCTTTTATCGTCCGGGAGCCCCCTTCAAAACAAATCTCGTCCAACCAGGAACAAAAGGAGAAATGCTGGATTTCAGCGGAACCATTTTTGGTAAAGACGGCAAAGCATTAAAAAATGCATTGGTAGAAATATGGCATTGTGATGAAACGGGCACCTATGATAATACTTCAGACAATTTTGTTTATCGTGCTTCTGCAAAAACTTCCGCAGATGGAAAATATCATTTCACAAGCATTATGCCTGTTCCATATGCTGCAGGGCAAACTTTAATAAGACCTGCTCATATTCATATGCGCATTTCTGCAAGTGGTGTACAGGATCTTGTAACACAGATCTATTTTAAAGGTGATAAGCATATTGCTGAAGATATTTCCGCAAAGGATCCAAGTGCATTAAATCGTATCCTTGATATGACAAGGAATGCAAAGAATGAAATAGTGGTAAAGTTTGATATTTACCTGAAAGAAGAATATGTGCTTGAAGCCAGCGCTTTCAAAAAGATTGAAGGATTGTATGAAATGAGTGACAAATCAATGATCGAATTTTACAAAGACGGTGACCAGTTGTTTGCTAAAGTAAATGGCCAGATCATGGAAGCAATGGATTATAAAGGCGACAACAGTTTTGCCGGAGGAATTAATTATATTAAAGCAAAATTCGAATTGCTCAACAATGGTGTGGCAAAAGTGAAAGTTACCATTACGGAAGACAAGCCAACCGAAATTACGGGAACAAAACTTCTTAAGTATAGCTAAAGTTCCAATTTATAACCAGCCCGGTATTCTCTTTTTACAAATTGATTTGCCGGTTCAAAATTGGTGATCCTCATTTTCTCCCCATCCCAAAGCAATTGCTTACGACCATTAAATTGCCTGTTGTTTCCTTTCATTTCAAAATAATTATAACTCAATACAGCAAGATTACCCATTAATACAGTTTCTGCTAATGGACCAGCTTGTGAAAATGGAGAACTTGTATAAGCTCCGTAACCTTTTTTACATGCATCCGTCCATTGCTTTTGATGTCCTTCTGATCCGTTAGTAACAAATGGATATTTTGATGTCGGCAATGTTGTTGAAGCCATCAATTTAGTCGGAAGCAATGTTGGTTTTCTTCCAAACAATCCAGCCATTAATTTTCCTTTTGTGCCTTCAAATAAAATTCCCCCATCCCATTCGGCGAATTCTTCATCGGGTAAAAGCTCAGCCGGACGTTTAGGTTTGATGCCGCCATCATACCAGATCAATTCAACAGGAACGAGGTTACCACGTTTAGGAAATTGTAAATGAATTTTTGAAGAAGGAGGAAAACTTCCTTTGAAAAAACTCTCCTGGAAGAATCCGGTATAAACAGATGTCACGCTGCATTCAACAGAAATTGGATAACCTAATTTCAATGCACGATAAGGAACATCAATAAAATGGCAGCCCATATCTCCCAATGATCCTGTTCCAAAATCGGTCCATCCACGCCAGATCGCAGGTAAATAGGCCGGATTATAATCACGGAACGGTGCGGTACCTAACCATAGATCCCAATCTAATTCTTTTGGCACATCAAATTTACCTGTAGGTAAAGAAACACCCGAAGGCCACACCGGACGGTTCGTCCATACATGAACTGTATGCACATCGCCAAGCACACCTCCTTGTATCCATGTTTCTACAAGTCTTGTATCATCACCACTGCTGCCCTGGTTACCCATCTGTGTAACTACTTTATATTTTTTCTCGGCCTGCGTTAATGTTCTTGCTTCATAAATATCATGTGTCAATGGTTTTTCTACATATACATGCTTACCCAGCTGCATACATGGCAATGCATGAATTGCATGCATGTGATCAGGAGTTGTCACCATCACTGCATCGATATTTTTATGCTCTTTATCGAGCATCTCCCTGAAATTTTTATAATAAGGTGCACTCGGCCATTTCTTTCTTGCACTCACTGCCATACGATCGTCAACATCACAAAGAGCAACTATATTTTCTGCACCATTATTCCATGCATAAGGAAGATTTACTTCCGCCTTTCCTCCTACTCCTATTCCTGCAATATTTAATTTATCACTTGGTGCAATGAACCCTTTTCCCAAAACATGTCTTGGCACGATCATTATGCCTCCGACTACAACTGAAGCGTCACGCAAAAAATTGCGGCGGGAATATTTTCCAGCGATTTTCTTTTTCATTGGCAAATTTTTATCAAGGTACTCGAAAAAATATTGGCACCCTCTGTTTTCAACACATTTTGAAATCAGCAATTCATATACCTAACTTTACTTCATGAAAAATATTTTACTTATTGTGGTTGCAGGTTGGCTTGCTGCGTTCGCTTGTAAAAAAGATAGCATACCGGCAACAACGATCGCTGAAAAGAAATTCTATCGTTGGGATGAATTCAATATGGGTGTTGATCTTTCTTATGTAAATCAAATTGAAGATTATGGTGGCACTTACAGCGATTCTGGAAAAGTAAAAGATTGCTATAAGATCTTAAAAGATCATGGCGCCAATACAGTTCGTGTACGTCTATGGCATACTCCTACATGGATCGGTAATTTGAATAATGGTAAAATGTATTATGATCTTTATGGAGTTGAAAAAACAATTCGACGTGCAAAGGAAGCAGGGATGGCTGTAAGTCTTGATATTCATTATAGCGATCGCTGGGCCGACCCCGGAGCACAGGAAACACCTGCCGCATGGGCTGGTTTGCCGTTGAATACTTTAAAAGACTCTGTTTACAATTATACAATGGCCGTCTTAAATTATTATAAGAGTAAAAACCTTACACCTGAATTGGTGCAGGTTGGTAATGAAACAAACAATGGCATGTGCTGGCCAGTTGGCAAAATTGTAAATAACAATTTTGCTGCTTATGCTACACTTTTAAAAAGTGGCATCAAAGCAGTTCGTGATTTTTCTACTACATCAACCATTAAACCAAAAGTCATTATTCATGAAGCACAACTGCAATCTGCAGGTTGGTGGATGAATGGAATTACTAATGAAGGAGTAACTGATTATGATATCATTGGCTTATCTCATTATACAAAATGGTCATCGGTAAAAACAATGCAGGGAGTAACAGATACGATCCGCAAACTTGTAACCACTTACAACAAAACTGTAATGATAGTAGAAACAGGTTACCCATGGACAACAGGCAATGGAGATAGTTACAATAATATTTTTTCAGCGAATGATGCAGCACCAGGTTATACTATTTCAGCTGATGATCAGCTTCGTTATTTAAAGGATTTGACTCAGGCTATCATCAATGGAGGTGGCAAAGGAGTTCAGTATTGGGAACCTGCGTGGATCACATCAAGACTGAATGATAGTTGGGGCATTGGTTCAGGATGGGATAATGTGACCTTATTTGACTTTACAGGAAATGTTTTAAAAGGTGCAGATTACATGTGCACTCCTTATAAATTCTAAAAAATGGACCGAACCTATTGGGAAAAAATTGCGCCTGATTACAATGAAGAGATCTTTGATGTTTTGAAAAATGATAGTAAAGAAGTAATTGTTTCAGCTATAAAAAAAGTTGCATCAAAAAGTAAAACCGTTATCGATATTGGTTGCGCCATTGGCAAATGGCTACCTGTTCTCTCTCCCGTTTTCAAAAAAGTTTATGCCGTTGACATATCAGCAGAGAATCTTGAAATAGCTAAAAAGCTTTATCCTCAATTCACGAATGTGGAATATGGCCGTATAGATATGTCAAATCCAAAAGCAAAAATGCCTTTGTGCGATGTTGGCATTTGCATCAATGCGATCCTTACTGATTCATTGAAAAAAAGAAATGTGTTTTTTACCAACCTAAAAAGGTGTATTAAGCAAAACGGTTATTTGATCCTTGTCATTCCTTCCCTGGAATCTTCAATGCTAACTTCTATCATTCGCCAAAGATGGAATCCAGATAAAGATGCAAATGGTATGATCAACAAAAAAAAGAGTGATTTTCAATTAAAAAATATTTTACAGGGAAATGCAGAGATAGATAGAGTTCCTACAAAGCATTATCTCAAAGAAGAATTGCAATTACTTCTAAGGAACGAAAGTTTTATTGCAAAAGATTTTCAAAAAATAGAATATGAATGGGATACTGAGTTTCTCAAACCACCAAAATGGTTAACGGAGCCGAAGCCCTGGGATTGGATGGTTGTCGCAGTAAAAAAATAATGTCTATTCTACAAGGGCATAAACAGCAAAGCTTGCTAACCAGTGCTCACCGCCATATTCACCACTCACTATATTTGGTAAAGCATATGATAAATGTTTGACAGCAGATCGTTGAAGTATTTTCTTTCTTTGATCATTAACAGGTAAAACAGAAGCCAACCCTTTCATGCACCAGCTTCTACTAAAACAAAGTCCATCGAGATGAACGATCTGTAAGTCACTTCTGTCTGAAATAACAGGTAATATGGTCAAATGTTTTAATGATTGCAAAGGCAAAAAGCTATTAAACCAATTTATAAAATCTTTTGGCATCAAAACTCTTCGCATAAGATCTGCTTCTTCTAAACAAGGTGATAAAAAGTCTGAGCCATTGGGCTCCCAAAGTGAAGGAGCATTTTTATCTTTCAAAAAGATCTTATTTGCAGATGTGATTATTAATTTTTCAAACTCTACATTTTTTAATTTACGGGCATAATCAAGAGCCATTACCAACCCAAATGCAGTGTTCGGATGTACTCCGGTTCTGTTAGCATAGGTTTGTTTTGGAAGAAAGACAGTCCACAATTGAATTATTTTTTCTGTCAATGGCTGCAATGTTTTGTGCCATCGTTTACCATCCTCATCATTCCAATCTGATAGTTCTTCGTCCAACTTTAATATCCACGCCCAACCATAAGTTCTTTCCCACGATGCTGTAAGTGGAAGATCAAAATATCTCACTTCTTGTTTTATGTTTTCAACTGTGATATTTTTATTGATAGCTGAGCGGATATCATTAGCCTCTGGTAATGCAGGAAAAAGTTTCAATAACCTTATAAGCATCCAATGACCATGTACTGAAGAATGCCAGTCAAAACATCCGTAAAATGCAGGGTGCAGTTGTTGAGGTAACAATACATGATCCGTGTCGCTAACGGAAGTATGATTTGTTTTGTTTGGAAATTGCTGTGATATACACTTCAACGGCAAAGAGGCAAGATGTGATGCCCCACTCATGGTAAGCACAAAGCCTGAGCTGTCTTTTTTAACTTCAAATAGCTTTTCATTTTGGGCCTCAAGCACAATCGTCCAAAAAACAAAAACAAGTATAAATAAGCTTTTTTTCATTCTTCAAACATAAACTTTCCCACTGAGTTTGCGCCAATTACCAGTAAATACACGTCTTTCCCCACCTGTGGAAAATTTTAGCGGTTTTGCATCGTTATTAAAATAGACATTTACAAAACCCAATGTCACCAATGGAAACCACAAAAGAATTATCCGCACTTTTTACCCTCATCGACGACCCAGATGAAGAGGTCTTTGGCGCCGTATCAGAAAAAATAATTGACTACGGCAAAAACATTATACCAAGTCTTGAACATTTATGGGAAACAATTCCTGATGAAAATGTGCAACATCGCATTGAGTTGCTCATTCATCGCTTACATTATCGTGATCTTAGCGAAGATTTCAGGCAATGGAATGTTTCAGGTCATCATGATCTTATGCTTGGCGCTTTGCTTGTTTCTAAATTTCAATATCCTGATCTTGCGACCGCACCTGTATTGCAGGAAATAGAAAAGATCCGCCGTAACATCTGGCTTGAATTAAATAACTACCTCACTCCTCTTGAGCAAATAAATATTGTAACCAGCATCCTTTACAGTTATTATGGTCTGAAAGGAGGAGAAATAAATCACCAGGAAACAAATGAGTTTTTAATTCATAAAACACTGGAAGCAAAAAGAGGGAACCAGCTTAGCAATGGAATATTATATTTAGTACTCGCTGAATTGTTGGATATTCCGGTAAAAGCCGTTTCTATTCCGAAGCAATTTGTATTGGCTTATTTCAAACATGGATATAGTGATGAGAACCTGGAAAACCCACAAGAAAAAATAGAGTTTTATATCGACCCTACAAGCGGACAAGTATTTACTCATAAAGATGTAGCCAGTTATTTTAAAAGAATCTCTGTTGAGCCAACACCAGCATTTTTCAAACCACAAAACAATCGATCAGTAATAAAATATTTACTGGAAGAAAACAGTAAATGTTTTAGCGACGAGAAAGATCTTCATAAGCAAAAAGAATTACAGGATTTGGCTAACTTACTGGACTAAATAAAATTTATGTCCGTTATTTCCTGGAGTGATTTTGAAAAAGTTGAGATCCGTTGTGGTACAATAATCGATGTAAAAGATTTTCCAAAAGCAAGAAAACCATCCTACCAGCTCTGGATCGATTTTGGCGAGGTTATAGGTATCAAAAAATCTTCGGCACAGGTTACACAGTTTTATAAAAAAGAACATATTCTAAATAAACAAGTTATTGCTGTCGTCAACTTCCCTCCTAAACAAATTGCCGACTTCTTTAGTGAATGCCTTGTCCTTGGTGTTTATGATGAAAACAATCATGTAATTTTATTGCAACCCGAAAGGGCCGTTAAAAATGGACAACGCATCGGCTAACATACCTGATATTGTTTCGTATACTACCTATTATCATTCTCCTGTTGGTTTGCTTAAAATATCAGGAACGGAGAATTATATAAGCGAAGTTTCTTTTTTTGATAAAGCCCAAAGACCAGAAGGTAAAAAGAAAAACTTACCACCGTTAATGATACAATGCCTTGAACAATTGATACAATATTTCCAGGGAGAAAGAAGGGTTTTTGAATTACCGATCCATCAACCCGGCACGGCATTTCAACAAGAAGTTTGGAACGAACTAATGACAATCCCTTATGGAAAAACGATCAGCTACCTTGAGTTAGCAAGAAAAACGGGTGACACAAAAGCAACAAGAGCTGTAGCAAATGCAAATGGGAGAAATAATGTTGCCATCATTGTTCCCTGTCATCGTGTTATTGGCTCCAATCGTGAATTAGTTGGCTATGGTGGTGGATTATGGAGAAAGAAATGGTTGCTTGAATTGGAAGCAAAAGTGGCGCATGGAGTGCAGACTTTATTTTAAGGATTCAAGTTCTTTATTTCTCTTTTTTAATCGTTGCAAGATTTCTTTTTCAGGATCCCAATCATCTGATTCAGACTTTCCATGTCCCAGAGTAGTATGATCGATCAATTTCCCTCTTAAAAAATAAAAACCCCCAGACCAACCCTGGTATGCATTTGAGCCTAGAGAAGGGAAATACATTGTTTTAGCCTCATAGGCATAAATAAAAGAGCCACCGTTAAAATAGTATTTCTCTGAATATGCAATCGAATCAATTTTATAATCAATAATTATTCTTGAAAATTGCCTATTCTCATAATACTGCCAATTTTCAATAAACGATTTATTATTTAGCCTCTTTTGGATAGTAAATGTTTTGCTTTGGGTTTCGCTCATTTTATCAATTGTATCGACGATCTTGTCAATAGCTGAGCTATTAAATGTTTCTTTTTGACCGAAAGTTGAAAAAGGAATTAGGAAGATTATTAAAGCAATAATTTGCATTATTGATAAGTTTACTCTCTGCTCAAATCATCACTTGTAAATCCAAGCGGTAACAGCTGGCTGGCTTTTTCAAACACAAATATTTTTCCTTCAAGACCAGCAAGGATCAAACGAATTGGTTGTTTTACGCGGATCTCATATTCCTGCAAATATTGACGGCACATACCGCAAGGCGCTATAGGTTGTTTGCTATTTCCATTGCCGCTGTAATAGCTTACAGCCATTGCTTCAAGTGGGATCTCAGGATATAAAGTAGAAGCAGATGCAAGCAAAACTCTTTCTGCGCATAATCCAACAGGATAAGATGCATTTTCCTGGTTGGTTCCCGCAACAATTTCTCCATTTACCAATTTGGCTGCAGCGCCAACAAAAAAGTTCGAATAAGGAGCATAAGCCTGTTTGGTTACTTCACGAGCCTCTTTCAACAGCCAGGCATCTTCCTTTGTCAACTCACCAATGTCATCATACACTTTGTAACTGATCTCGATCTTATTTTCCTTCATACTGATAAGATAGTTTATTTTCCTAAAATAACAAATCCCGCCTTTGGCGGGATTTAAAATCATTTTACAAAACGGAACAACCTGTTCCATCTTGGCCCTTTATCCCAGCTGAACCAGATAAGCCAGGCCTTTCCAACAACCCTGTCTTCAGGAACAAAACCCCAAAAACGACTATCCTGTGAATTGTGCCGGTTATCTCCCATCATCCAGTAATAATCCATTTTAAAAGTATAACTGGTCACTTCCTGTCCATTTAAAAAGAATTTGCCATCCTTCATATAAAACTCATTATGCTCATACACACGAATAGCTCTTTCGTATAAAGAATAATTTTCAGCAGTTAAACTCAACGACACTCCTTTTTTGGGTATCCATAATCCATTGCCACCATAATTATCTACTGACCATCTATGCAAAGTATCATAAGGAAAGATCATTAATGGGTTTGGTTCAGTATCAAGCTCCGCGTTAATACTTTTTATCAATGATGATTTTTCCAATATGGCTTTTTCGGCAGTTGTTAAATTAATAACATACACGTATCTGTTTTGAGGACTATTGTCATGATAAAAATCTCCATCGTTCAATTTAATGCCGATATCTTCCAACCCTGTTTCATCAAGACTAACATTCTCTTTTACAACAACAATGTATTTAAGAGGTGAACTTGGTGGGGGGTCTTGCTTTATTCCATTTACATAAACATCGCTATTCACAACTTTTATTGTATCACCGGCAACGGCAATACAACGTTTAATATAATTATCCGTTTTATCAGCAGGATGAACTACCACAGGAAATTTTCCGGGGTTCCCTAAAATTTCTCCTGGTTCAGCTTTCCTTGTTATTCCACCAGCGTTATAGTAAGTTGGTTCTCCTGCCGCATCTTTACGCTTGATCTCATAATAAGGAACTGCCGATTCAAAACCATCAGCATGTATCACCGTATCGCCTCCGGGAAAATTAAACACTACGGCATCACCTCTTTTCACTGGTCTTTGCCACCAGCGTATATAAGGCAACTTAATTGCTTGTGTATAAGATTTACTTCCAATTCCCGGTATATAATTATGTATAAATGGAATTGACAATGGCGTATTCGGAACTCTCGGGCCATAACTGACCTTACTTACAAAAAGAAAATCATTTACAAGTAATGATTTTTCCATTGACCCTGTCGGAATAGTATATGCTTCGAAAATAAAAAGACGAATAAGTGTTGCGGCTACTATTGCAAATACTGCAGCATCGATCCATTCTCTTGCACCTGATTTCTTATGTTTCATGGCAGCCGCTGGGCCTATGAATTTTGTATCCTTGCTATTAGCTATATAAGGGAAATATAATGGAGCAAGTAAGGATGCACCTGTATGATGCAAAAAGGAAAACTTTCCAAAGATCTTAGCGAACTCAATAAATATTCCCATACTGATGAACCAACCGCCAACAGGGATCAATTGCCAGAAAACCCAATGCTTTGGCCGTTGAGCAAGCTCCTGCATCACCCATGTATTATAAAAAGGAACAAAGGCTTTCCATGTGGGTGCACCCGCCTTTTGAAATAACTTATAAAAACCAAACGCAGGGAGAAAAACGATCAGGGTACCAATCAGGTAGATAATGAAGATGTGCTGTAAAGGCATTCAGTGATTTTTTAATGCGGACAAAGATAATGTTTACCGTTTATTTCATTTAGAAGCTGTAATGATAGGCTGCTATCAGGGTTTATAAGCCTCACAAAGGAAATGTTAATGATAGAAATTTCTATTTAGGGACAACATATGATTTTACATCTTCGGCAGAAATAGTTTTTCCTGAAAGGATGACCAGTCTCTCCACTACATTTCGTAATTCGCGGATATTGCCAGTCCAGTTATACTCCTGCAATAATTTTAATGCTTCATCGTCAACGTTCTTCTTAGCAACCCCGTATTCAGAACAGATGTCAGAAAGAAAGCGATCGACCAATAAAGGAATATCATCTTTCCTTTCATTAAGCGATGGCACATGAATAAGAATAACACTCAAACGATGATAAAGGTCAAGACGAAAGCGTTTTTCTTCTACTTCTTTTAGCAGGTCTTTATTTGTTGCTGCAATTACCCTTACATCAACATTGATGTCTTTATCCGCACCAACACGGGTAATCTTTCCTTCCTGCAATGCACGCAAAACTTTTGCCTGCGCATTCAAGCTCATATCTCCTATCTCATCAAGAAATAAGGTGCCGCTATTTGCCTGCTCAAATTTTCCGATCCGTTGTTTTATTGCTGAAGTAAAAGATCCTTTTTCATGACCAAATAATTCACTTTCGATCAGTTCACTTGGAATAGCAGCACAATTCACCTCTACCAATTGTCCACTGGCACGACTGCTTTTTTCATGCACCCATCTTGCAACTAATTCCTTTCCCACTCCATTTTCACCGGTAATCAATATTCGTGCATCTGTAGGTGCCACCTTTTCTATTGTTTCTTTTATTTTTTTGATAGGATTAGATTCACCGATCATTTCCTGTACACGATTCACTTTTCGTTTCAGCACCTTTGTTTCAGTAACCAAAGAACTTCTGTCCATCGCATTACGGATGGTGATAAGCATCCTGTTCAGGTCTGGTGGTTTTGAGATATAATCAAATGCGCCTTTCTTAACGGCATCTACTGCAGTCTCTATATTACCATGACCTGAGATCATGATCACAGGAACATCGGCATTTGATTCAGTGGCTTTTTGTAAGAATTCTATACCATCAAGCTTTGGCATTTTAATATCACAAAGCACTACGTCGTAAGATCGTTCTTTGAATTTTTTCAGACCCTCTTCGCCATCTCCTGCTTCTTCAGTTTTATATCCTTCTGCGGAAAGAATTTCTGTTAAGGCCTTCCGAATTGCTTTTTCATCATCAATGATCAGTATATCAGCCATAGTGTAAGGTTGTTCAATTGGCGTGAAAATAGTTCAAATCAGGAACATCTTAAAATATCATTAACAGCTATAGAATATGGAATAAGGTGGTTGATGATTCTCACCAAAAACCACAACCATGCCAATATACATTCAATTGATCGCTGCCCTGCTGTTCACCATCAGTTCGTGTTCAAATACAGAAAACAATATTGAGGCAAGCTCAATCAACAAAGTAGCTGAAATCATAAATCCAGAAACAATTAGGGGAATTTCTTTACCCGAAGGATACAATTATGTGGACGATGGCGATACTGCTTATTCGAACTGGTTACTTGATCTGAAACTTAAAAAAAGCAAAACCGTTTATTTGTACAATGGTAAATTAAAATCAAACCAGGATGCACAATTTGTAGTATTAAATATTGACATTGGGAAGAAAGACCTTCTTCAATGTGCAGATGTAGTTATAAAACTGAGAGCCGACTATCTTTTTGAAAAACATTTGTATGATCAAATAAAATTCCTGGCCACTTCCGGAGACGAACTATCATTAGAAAATTGGTTAAGAGGGACCCGGTGGAAAGAAAAAGGTGGTAAACTAGTATCATACATTTTAGATAAAACCGGAAGCAATATTCAACAAGGTTATAACCAGTTTATGGAATTTGTTTTCTCTTATTGTGGCACTTACTCTCTATCAAAACAAATGAAGCCGAAAGATGATACCAGGTCAATTCATCCGGGCGATGTATTTGTTTACGGAGGATTCCCCGGTCATGCAGTTACACTGATGGCAGTAGCGCAAAACAAAGAGGGTAAAAAGGTCTTTCTTTTATCACAAGGTATATGCCAGCGCAGGATATTCATATTCTGAAAAATTATGCAAATACGGATCTAAGCCCATGGTATGATCTTGCTGAAATCTATCCTTTATATACACCGGAATGGGAATTTAAAACAGGGAGCCTAAGGCGATGGTAATCAATAATAGAGGCCGGGTAGAAACCCAGCCTCGTTGTAAAATCCAATATCCTATGAAAAACCGTGGCGAAGATGCATATAAAAAGTCAAATCGTTGCATATCACCGGAAATATTTTTTAAACATTCTTGTTGTGATAACTATAAATAAAAATCCTGCACTCTTTATTAGGAATGCAGGATCAATATAATTAGAATGATAAAATTATTTCTTCAAATACATCACCTCTTTTACAAGCTTTACTGTTCGTGAAATGTCTGGCAATGCAGCTGCAACAAGATTAGGTGCATAATGTAAAGGTGCATCTGCTGCAGTTATACGACGAATAGGTGCATCTAAATAATCGAACCCCTCTTTTTGAATTGTATAAGTTATTTCTGAGGATATAGATGCAAAGGGCCATTGCTCTTCTACTATCACTAAACGATTTGTTTTCTTCACCGATTCAAGTATCGTCATCCAATCCAAAGGACGAATAGTACGCAAGTCGATCACTTCTGCACTGATACCTTCTTTTTCCAATTCATCAGCAGCACCAAGTGCTACTTTCATCATTTTATTAAAAGAAACAATTGTTACATCACGTCCAACTTTTTTTACGTCCGCTTTGCCCAATTCTATATAATACTCCTCTTCCGGTATTTCACTTTTATCTCCATACATCACTTCACTTTCCATAAACATTACAGGGTCTTCTTCATAACGTATTGCCTGTTTCAATAAACCTTTCGCATCATAGCCATTACTCGGTGATACTACTTTAATACCAGGAATGTTTGCGTATAAAGCTTCGAAAGCAGTTGAGTGTTGAGCTCCCAGCTGACCTGCAGATCCGTTACCTCCCCTGAAAACGATCGGGCAACTTACCTGGCCGCCACTCATTGCCAGCATTTTGGAAGCAGTATTTAATATTTGATCTAAAGCCAGGACGGCAAAATTCCAGGTCATGAACTCCACAATTGGTCTTAGGCCATTTTGAGCAGCGCCAACACCGACTGCAGTGAACCCTAATTCAGAGATCGGGGTATCAATTACTCTTTTTGGACCGAATTCAGCCAACATACCCTGGCTAACTTTATAGGCGCCATTGTATTCTGCCACTTCCTCACCCATAAGAAATACTCTATCATCACGTCTCATTTCTTCCGTCATTGCTTCACGAAGTGCTTCACGAAATGCGATTGATCTTGCCATTAATAAACAATTTTGTCCCGATAATTATCGGGAGGCAAAAATAAGTATGCCCGCCAATATAACCTAAAGGGAATGTACCGCCTTAATAAAAGATTCCAGCTTATTGGGATCAAGTTTTCCCTCTGTTCTTACACCGCTGCAAATATCGACAGCAAAAGGTCGTACAGTCTCGATGGCCTGCCGAACATTATTTGCATGTAATCCACCGGCAAGGAATACAGGGATATCAACTGCTTTCACAATTTCCCTGCTTAGATCCCAGTTATGAACATTGCCTGTACCACCCAAAGTTTTTATCCTGGCTTTAGGATCACCACTATCAAGCAATAATGCATCGACATTTGGAGAAATTCGAACAGCTTCCGCTATACTTTCCTCGCCAGTAACATGAATGACCTGCACAATTTTTAAATGTGGCAATGCGGTTTTAATATCACGATAAGTTCCTGTTGTCAACTCATCAACGATCTGTACAGTATTTGTGTCCACTCTTTTTACATGATAGATAATTTCTTCAGATGATTGCTCACTTGTCAATAAAAAAGATGCTATTGGCGGATGAATTGTCCTTACTATTTCTGCTATCAGCCAATCGGGAATTGGACCCGGTCCGCTCGGCATTTTTCCAACAAGGCCAAGCGCATCAGCGCCATGGTCGATAGCCATCTTTGCTTCTAGTAGCGATGAAATGCAGCATATTTTTATTCTTGTTCTCATGTATCTTATAAAAATATGTAAAAACAACAAGTGAAGTTAAAAGTGATAGTGGAATAACTGTACATAATTTCCGTATCCTTACTTGCGAATTTACTATTGCATGAACTTGAGATGTCTTCTACTTTTACCACTTCAAACTTTATAAAACACCAATAAAAAATCCACTATGAAAGCATTTTTACTTTCCTGCATTTCATTTTTTACAATTTTAAATACAAATGCGCAATCAAAAGGGCCGGTATCGGGAGGGGGGTTTTCTAATGACCTGTTCCCTGGCTCCAACAAGTCATGGGTTAGCGTGGAAAGTGTCGATCTAAGTGATGATGTATATGCTGATTTTACTAATCTCGATGTAGTAGCAAACAGTTATACCGATTATTTACACGTCAATAAATTCATGCTTGATATACCTGTAGGTTCAGTGATCAATGGTATCGAGATCACGGTTGAACGTTCTGACCCGGATCAAAATACTGCAGAATACAGTGTAAGGATCCTAAAATATGACCTGGTGACCGGTGATGAAAAATCAAATGGTGATCCGTTCCCTGCAAGTGATAACTCCAAAACATATGGGAGCCCGACAGATCTTTGGGGTGAATTTTGGACAGACGATATGATCAACGACAATGGTTTCGGTATCGCTATTTCGGCACAGCGTATTGATGGTAATACAGGAAATACTGGTGGAAGAATTGATAATATCAGCGTGACAGTTTACTATACGCCCCCTACTACTCTTCCTGTCTCTCTGACAAATTTTTCTGCAAAGAAAAATAATAATTCAATTGCTATTAACTGGACAGCCGATGATGAATCTGGTATGAGCAATTATGAAGTTCAGCGTTCTTCTGATGGAAGGAGTTTCTCAACAATTCAATCGATACAAAGCAAGAATAGTGTAAACCAAACGAGTTATTCAGCTACTGATAACAAGCCGTTGAATGGTATTGGATACTATCGTTTGAAAATGGTTGAGATCGATGGTAGCGCCACTTATTCCAGGATTGTTACAGTTCAATTTGCCACTGGTAATGTTATTACGATCTATCCAACTTTATGGAAAAGAGGAACAACGTTGAACATTAGTAATCCAAATAATGAAAAGCTGACAGTATATTTCTTTAATTCCGCAGGTCAGCACATAGGCATTTCAACAACGATCAATTCGGCTTTACAAACAAGCATGTTAAATAATCAAAAAGGAATTATTTATTATAAGATCATTAATTCAGACGGGTTGTCACTCGGTACCGGAAATCTTGTAGTAAATTAAAATTATTAGGTTAAAGTTTTTTCATCAGCAACCAATCTTTCTGAAGATCGTTGCCAAGAAGAAAATCCTGTTCACCAAATTTTTCAAACCCCCACTTTGCGTAAAAAGCAATAGCCCGGGGGTTTTTCTCCCATACACCAAGCCAGATGATCTCTTTTTTTAATTCTTTGGCAATGAAGATACATTGACGCATTAATTGTTGACCAACGCCGGTACCTAAATAACTATTCACTGAATAAATCCTTGCAATCTCAAGCGAATCTTTGTTTTCAAATTCTGGGATTTTTTTTCCTTCCCTCATACGCACATAGCCCACAGGAATATCGCCATCAAATGCAAGCAAAAAAGTATTGCCGGGTTCTTGTACCTCTTTTATTAATTTATCCCTGGTGAACTGCTCATTCATGAATTTATCCATATTCTCCTTTGTATTTACATACCCAAAGGTTTCATGAAATGTTCTGCGACTAAGATCGGCAATCAGCTCTGCATCATCGCCTGTAGCGTACCGGATAAGGAATTCCTGCATAAATGCAAACTAAGGAAACAATGGATAAGTAATCAAAAAAACTATCCCGCATTGAGCGGGATAATTTTTCATCATGGAGTATATATGAAGAACTACTGGGTCAGTATAATTCTTTTTCTCCGGCCCAGAGTGATTGTGATAACCTCCCTATCATAGACGATTCTTTAGTGAGAGAGAAAGACAACAATAATGCCGTTTGAAAACAATGTTGAAAACTAAATGAAGTTCAGCCGTATAAGTAGTAATATAGCATTCGGATACATACAGTAATTATAGTCACAAAAGATGGTTTCGTAAAACTCCCTTTTCATTTTTTCAAAAAAATAAAAGCATAAAGCTTTTAAAAGCTGGAATTAATTTCTAGTTTAGCGTTTCGATAATCTTTCATAGATCCACCTCCTTGGAATTTCCGTACTCTTTCAACATCTATTGACTTACCAATTTCATGTAATTTGATTTGATTAAAATGGGCATTTTTTAGCCTGCTTAATTTCTATTTCTCCCCGATAATCTAGTGTATCAAAAAGAAGATTGAGCTTTTTAATAAGCTTGTGCAGAAGATTGCTGTGAAGTATCCCTTATTTGTTTGAAAAGCCAGGTTTTTGTATCCCGTATTTTATTTTATCTTAAATAAACCCTATATGAAGAGTATGCTTTACCCCGAAAGCTTTCCAAAACCCAGTTATGGAATAGCACAACTTAGTCTACCTGCGCTGAAAAATAATTTGCAAACTTTCCATCTGAAAGTATTATCGTTTTTTTTGGTGGCATTATTATATGCCATCTCCAGCTTTAGCCAGGGACCATGTCCTAACAGTAATTGTACTTCAGGTGATATTCGTATCACTAAAGTGGAGTTATTGCAAACAGACGGATCCCAGCTGCCCAATAGTTGTAGTGCGGGCAACTCTCTGCAGATCAAATTAAGAGTAACATTCGATGTAACTTCTGCTACCCGTTATGGATTTTTAGTGAATGCAGGTGTTTATATTAATAACAGTTTATCTGGTGTTATTGCAAATTGTGATCCCGCTACTTTTACGCAAGGATTACATACAATGGATGTGTTCCAGTATGTCAATGGCAATCCAATTATTTTGCCATGCGGGTCTACGATACAATTAAAAGATGTTTATACAGCATGGGATCAACAAGCTCCCAGTATAAGTCATCCTGGCATTTGTACCTATTTGAATCCTTCGACTGGCGCTGTTAGCGATTGCTCAACGATAGCGCCAAAGTGTAAATTTTATGGAGAGAACGAACCGATCGTAATCGTGGCGCCGCTAGTGGCCAGTTTCACTGCACAAGAAGGTTCTTGTACAAATCTAAAAAGAACATGGACGTTCACAAGTACTTCCATAGGAGGCACGGCGCCTTATACATATACATGGAATTTCGGAGATGGCACTTCAGTGACAACTACACAAAATCCCGTAACGCATGAGTATGCTTATGGCGTATCAGGCAATGTGAATGTCACACTAAGTGTTGAAGACGCAGCCTCACCAACACATCACACAAGTGTGACAGATCCACAAACAATATCAGTAACCAGCTGTTGTATTGCATCTACTGCACCGACAGGTGCTTCTGCTGCACAACCAGCAATATGCAGTGGCAGTACTAATATCAGTGTTATCGGCGGCTCATTGGGAACCGGTGCATCATGGAAATGGTATAAAGATGGATGCGGAACTGGAGCTTCAATAGGAACAGGTCCTTCAATATCTGTTAGCCCAACAGCGACGACGACTTATTATGTAAGAGCTGAAGGTGATTGTGGAACTACTTCATGTGCTTCTGTTACCGTAACTGTAAAAACACCTTCTACAAATCCAACAGGTGCAACTGCAACTACATCTCCAATATGTCTTGGCGCTAGCACAGATATTAGTGTTGTTGGAGGTTCATTGGGCACCGGTGCATCATGGAAATGGTATGCGGGAGGATGTGCAAATGGCGCTTCAATCGGAACTGGTGCATCAATACCTGTTAGCCCAACCGTAACAACAACTTATTATGTAAGAGCTGAAGGAGATTGCAACAACACATTATGTGCATCGGTAGTCGTAACCGTAAAACAACCTTCAACAGCTCCAACTGGTGCAACTGCAACAACATCTCCAATTTGTATTGGCAGCAGTACAAATATTACTGTTGTTGGAGGAACATTAGGCACTGGTGCGGTATGGAAATGGTATGCAGGAGGATGTGCAAGTGGCGCTTCAATTGGAACTGGTCCTTCAATACCTGTTAGTCCATCTGCAACAACTACTTATTATGTAAGAGCTGAAGGAGATTGTAACACTACAACATGTGTATCAGTGCAGGTTGTTGTTAATCCAACTTCGGTGGGAGGTACATTGGCAAGCGATAAAACAATCTGTGCCGGTTCAAATAGCGGTTCACTAAGTCTTACGGGAAATGTCGGCTCAATCGTACGCTGGGAGTCTTCAACAACAAGCGGAGTTGCGGGTTTCTCACCTATTGCTGCTACAGCAGGATTATCAAATTATACATCGGGTACATTAACCCAAGATATATGGCTTCGTGTGGTTGTAAAAAGTGGTGTATGTTCTGAAGCTACATCAAACGCAATTAAAATTACTGTACAACAACCGATCAATAATAATACAATTGCCGCTTCCCAAACTATTTGCTCAGGAAATGCTCCGGCTGGTTTGACAGGCTCTACACCAACTGGTGGTGATGGCAGCTATTCTTATCAATGGCAATCAAGAACAACAGGCGGCTGGTCAAATATATCTGGTGCTTCAAATAAAGATTATGCACCTGGTGCAACATCTGAAAATACTCAATTCAGAAGAATTGTGACAGCGGGCTCAGCTTGTTCAAATAATACCAGTGCAACAATTACGATTAGCATTAGTCCGGAGTCACAGATATATGCGGTCCAGGGAAGCAATTTCTGTCAGTCTGCACCAAATACAGGTACTGTTAAATTAATGAGCTCTTATCCTGGTGTTAGTTATCAATTGAAAAATGCAGCAGATAATAGCGATGTTCAAGCTCCGCAAATTGGAAATGGCGCAGCACTTACATGGTCAGGTCTTGCAGCTGGCAGCTATTATGTGTATGGAACAGGTCTTGCTCCAACATATTGCACAAGCCAAACTGCCATGGTGACCGTAAGGATGTTTGATTGTTCAGTTTTCTATACATTGACACAAGGTTATTATGGCGGAAAAAATGGTAAGAGCTGTATTGGAAGCAATCCTGTAAATACAATCAAATATTTACTCGGAAGTGTTGATCTTGTAACTGGTTCAACTAACTCAGTAACTGTTCCTGCAACTAATGAAGGTGCAACTAAACTGAATCAAACAATGCCCGGTGGTAATACACCTAATGCATTGCCTGTTGGTAATTGTACTATTACAGCCGGATGCTTTGTTTCACCAACCTACTTAACTCAACAGGGAAGAATTAATAATATACTGTTATCCCAAACCATAACGCTTGGCTTAAATGTAAGATGGAACAGTGGTGAGTTATTGCTGTTCCCAATTAAAAACGGATATCTTACAACACAGAAAATGAAAGGGTGTGGTGAAAATGCAGTATTGGTTGAAGTTTGTGAAAGCGGTACTATTTCCTCAATTCTGATGAATGCAAATGTGGTTAACTATCTTGGAGCAAATGCAACGGTCGCAGACCTGCTTCAGCTTGCCAATGATGTATTGGGTGGTACAAAAACACCGGGTGTAAATGGGGTACCGTCTTATGCTGACGTAAGTGATGCAGTGGATTGTATTAATAAGTCATTTGATGAGGGTCGTCGCTTCCTGAATTATTTTGATACTAAACAAACATGCGAAATGTTGTTCCCTACTCCTTCTTTACCTGCAGGAACAACTACAACGACATTGATCGTTTCAGCTAACAGGGAAAGCACAGAACCGGTGAAGGTCTCAGCATTTCCAAATCCATTCTCTGATAATATCAATTTCCAGATTGAAACAAAACAATCAGGACAAGGTGTATTGGAAGTGTATAATATGACAGGACAAAAAATAAAAACTGTTTTCAGTGGGTATCTGAATGCCGGCAAACAGCAATTCAGCATGAGTGTTCCTCCAGGTCAGAACATTGCTTTGTTCTATGTTTTCAGAATGGGCAACCAAAGGGCATCGGGTAAGTTATTACAGAAAAGCAAGTAATTAAAATAAAACCGGTTCGGATAAACGGTAAAGGTGGCCAAATGGCCACCTTTTATTTTGTACACAATTCGATATGATTTAAAGAGTTTACATTTCTACCCCCGGCGCAAGTATAAGCTGGAAGATCACCAACAATATGATCAATAGGATGACTGGCATCAAAAATATTTTTTTGTTTATACCATTATTGACAGGAACTAATGTTTTTACTCTCCAGCCATTGGCAAATACCATTGGAATGGAAAGCAACGTAACAAAGAACGGAGCTGAAGCCCTCTCCCATGGCATTATCCGGAATGGAATGATCAGGATGATACCGATAACAGAAGCAACAATAGCGATCCTGAATAAATAACCGGATCTCGATCTTGCTGTTTCAGTGATCACAGCGGAGGAAGCCAATTGTAAAAGATATTTTGAGAACAATGAACCGATCAATAACATTAATAGAATGCCACTAATAGAAATGATCAATCCTGTCGTTTGACTTAAACCAAGATAATTAAATGCTTGTCCTGTATCGGTATCGGGTGCCATAAAAGCAGTGATGAATTGCGGTATTGATTGAGCAAAACCCTGGAAACTCATCCAAAGAAAAAATAACTGCAACCAGTGAGTTGAATTTCTTATTGCTCTTACTATGATAAAACAGATGATCGCAGTGATAAATATTGCAACGGCGCCATAACCTTGTGCCAGGTCATCCATTGGATGCTCTCCATACCAGTTATGATTGTTGTGGTACAAAACAGCTTTCAAACCCAGCCATCTTTTACCTAAGGCAAGAAATAATTCCTGTATAAAGAAAATGATATTGAACGTAAGTGCATAAAGCACTGCGGAATTAAGAACGATCGCAGCCGAAGGGTAATTGATTATGCGTTTAGGCTCCCTTCTCGTTACCAGGAATCCATATATGCCCCAAACCAAAGGAATAAGTAAAAGTAAAAGAGGAAGTAAATGACCTGGATTACTCATAGCAGCAGTTTAAGCTAAGACTACTGCGGCAGATAAAAGGTTACAAGCTTGCCAATTATCATGTTATCTAACTTCAGACCTCAAACCTCAAACTTCAAATTATTTTTCCCTGCTCCACTCTTCATGTATCGGCTCACCTCTTGAGCTAAGTCCTTTGTGGGTCCATACATTATTACTGACGCTTCCATCAAAAGATAATGACGCACCAACTCTTGAACTGTCTCTCGAAAAGAATTCTATATTCTCTATGTACTTTCCATTTTTAAAAGTATAAGTGCCGCCACCGGTACCAAAGAATTCTTTTGTCTCTGTATTAATTGCCATCCATTGAAACCTGGCTGATGAAAGTATCTTCAATGTTTTTCTTGCAGACTTTTCTATTGGTTGTATGGAGCCATCTCTCAATCTGCCGGTGATGCGCCAGTTGCCCGCAAGTGCTTCCGTTCCATTATCGATCCTCTTCCATTCGCCAATTTCATTGCCAAGATTAAGCTTAAATGAATTTCCTGAAACAGTGATCTGATAATGCTTGTGCGCACCTACATTATCTTTTGACTCCGTATCAAATTCTATAGTAGCATGCATTTGTCCCCCTGATCCGGAATAGGTGCCTCCCCATGTACGAATGAATTTTTTATTTGCTTTATCAAAAACACTGCAGGAGAAATATCCATCCTGGAAAATAAAAACATATTCGGTTGTTCCGTTCATCGCATGCCAGGCGCCTGTCAGCGAGGTTTGCAATTTTAAAGAATTAAAACTCATGGCAGCGATCAATGAGATGATAGCGATAGCAGGTATAAACAATTTTTTCATACAGCAATTTAAACTATTCTAAAATAAAAAGCCTCCTGTAAGAAGGAGGCTATTATTTAGCTTTTACATATTTATTTGACCAGCGTTATCGACCCTACATCTGCTACCTCGCCAATCGTTACTGTGATATTATTTATAGTCTGATCAATATAACCATTGTTACCATCTATTAATAGTGACCATGGACCAGGAGGCACACCGCGGATCAGGAATTGACCGGTCAGAGGATCCGGAATTGCAGTTAAGATACCACCGAGACCATTCGATGCCTGTACAGTTGCATTTGCATCAAGGGGGCTCACAACTCCTTTGATCGCCCCGCTTGTTGCTTCAGTAAATGTGCGGATCACCGGTTTTAATATATGATCACCGGCCCCGTTAACAACAATAGAACGTAAACAATCAAAATCGATCCAGAGTTTATATTCAACTCCAGCAACAAGATCAGCATGAATATTGAATTTTAATCCCGACTCCTGTCCGGAGGGAACTTCTAAAGGTATATCCGAAGAAACACCATTAATAACAATTGAATTATTATCTCCAAGTTTCAATCTTAATTGAGATACTTTACCAGCAGGTAATTCAAAAGTTGATAAAAGAGTTTCCATACCATTTGTAAACTCAAGCAGATCATAAATAACAGGAGAAGTTGTCATTGGCATTATTGTCCAACCGCCTTCTCCAGCATCAGTAGATGCTTTTACTTCTATAGCGACGACTTCTATATTTACCGCATCATAATCTGCCGGTGCATCGGTAAGGTAAACGGTCAATCTTGATTTTTCAGCATCTTTTTTACAATAAGTTGAAGAAAAAACAAGCAACCCAAAAAATACTGTGCTCACTAACCAACGGATAGATTTCATAAAGTAGATTTTAATGGTTTACCAAAACAATAATAATGCCTTTATGCCAGTAGCGCCATAGCTTAACTACGATAAGCGAAGTTTTGGGTAGTAAAAAAGATATTTATTCGGATAATTACTTCGCGAAAATTCCTGATAAAAACTACATGAATTACAACTCCAAATAAAAGCTCCTCAATAACGGGGAGCTTCAAATGCTTATTGCTTATAATTATATATGAACTCTTAATTCTTAATGTGGGTCATTTCTTCTTCGCTAAAACTTTATCGATCGCTTCGTTGACATTATCCATCGAAAAAGGTTTCTCTAAAAAAACATCAGCGCCGTTTTCCAAAGCAATATCACGGGCTGTGACAAAACCAGAGATCATTATGATCTTTATTCCCGGATATTTTTTCTTGACATAAGTGATAAAGTCAACGCCAAATCCATCCGGAAGTTTGTTGTCAAGAATGATCGCTGAAGGTTTGTTCTTTTGCAGGTATTCATCAGCATCCAAGAGGTTATTTACATAATCCAGTTCAAGATCTCTGTCGGAGAGAATAAGATCAAGTGCAAGACACATCTCACCCTGATCTTCTACAACAAGCACTTTTTTTGCCTGTTTAGTTTTTGTCATAGTTGTTGTGTTAGACATAACAAGGATTTTAGGTTAAGGTAGTTTTCGAACAGGGAGGATTAACGGAGGATCAAACTATTGCAAATATCTTGCCTTCTCTTGAGTAAACGGGTAGGAGCTTGTAAAAAAGAATTTTTCTTCGCTATAATTCAACGAATCAATGACATTGTATAGTATATATACCTGTGTTTAATTACATTAAATTTTCATACAAAAAAGTGATAACATTAAAATGAACCAAGCTCATTTCACGCAGCGACGCAAAGGAGCAATTAGTCCATCTTGCAACTCTAATGATTCGCGGCGATCGCTGCGGGAAAACAAAAAAAAGCTCCCAAAGGGAAGCTTCAATTAATTAAAACAACGGCGAGGTCAACTATCAATCTTTATTTCCGCGTATGAGCCTTATAAAACGGTAATAAAAAAAGCTGGTAAATAAGACGAAAATGATCAACAGAATATACCTTGTTTTCATAGGCGTGGATTTACATCTAACCTATCTCCAAAATAGTGCCTTTATCGCCAGGATAAAAAGTTTAATTACGATAATCGCAGTTTTCAGCAGTAGAAAAACACGATCCCCAAAAATATATCACGCAAAGACGCTAAGGTTAAATCCAAGAGACGCAAAGAATTTCCATCTTCGCAAATTCTTTGCGTTTTCGAGTGAAAAATAAAAAAGCTTCTCAACAGAGAAGCTTCAATCAATCAGATCAACTATAAACTATAAATGATGAGTTATAAGTTTAATACAATCGATTCATTCTTTTCTTATAATTCATAATTTAAAATTCAACATTCAAAATAACCCTAAGAAACATTCTCTATCACCATGGCACTTGCCCCTCCTCCACCATTACAAATTCCAGCCGCACCATACTTCGCATTATTTGCTTTCAATACATTTATCAAAGTAACGATGATCCTTGCACCACTTGCCCCTAATGGATGACCAATAGAGACAGCACCTCCATGTACATTCACTCTTGAAGGATCAAGTTTCATACGTTTTGTATTTTCAATACCGACAACAGCAAACGCTTCATTCAATTCCCAATAAGAAATATCTTCCATCTTCAAGCCAGCTTTCTCTACTGCTTTTGGTACTGCAAGCGAAGGTGTAGTAGTGAACCACTCAGGGGCCTGTTCAGCATCTGCATAAGAAAGAATTTTTGCAATGGGTTTTAATCCCAGCTCTTCTGCTTTTTCTTTACTCATTAATACCAATGCAGCAGCCCCGTCATTCATAGTACTTGCATTTGCTGCAGTCACTGTTCCTCCTTTTTCAAATGCAGGATTCAAAGAAGGTATCTTATCAAACTTTACATTATAAGGTTCTTCATCTTTTATAAATACAACAGGATCGCCTTTACGTTGTGGTATCATCACCGGCTCTATCTCATTATTGAACTTGCCACTCTCCCATGCTGCCTGGCTGCGTTTATAACTTTCAATGGCAAATGCATCCTGCGCCTCGCGGCTGATACCACAATCTCTTGCACATAACTCTGCTGCATTGCCCATTGCTTTGCCATCATATACATCTGTCAATCCATCTTTGGCAAGTCCATCTACTGCCGTTACATCACCATATTTATTACCCCAGCGAAGTTTGGGATCATAGAATGGAACATTACTCATGCTCTCCATACCACCGGCAATAACAATACTTGCATCGCCCAATAATATTGATTGTGCTGCTTGAGCAATCGCTTTCATACCGCTGGCACAAACTTTATTGACTGTAGTACAATTCACTTCATTGGGTAAACCAGCAAACTTTGCCGCCTGTCTTGCAGGTGCCTGTCCAAGATTAGCCTGCAGCACACAACCCATCAATACATCTTGTATTTGTTCTGGTTTAACACCAGCTTTTTGCAATGCACCTTTAATAGCAACAGCGCCAAGCTGAGTAGCCGAAAGATCTTTCAATGCCCCGCCAAAACTTCCTATTGGTGTTCTTACTGCCGATATTATATAAACTTCTTTCATTTAGAATTCTTAATTATGAGTTATGAATTATGAATTGAGGCGCAAAGATAACAATTGTTAGCTTCGGAAAAGTTGAGGTTTGATATGATTGTGTAGCCATCTTTTGTACTACTATTAACTAATCTAATCTTGTAGTGTTTGGATTTTTCCAATATTCATCAAAAACCCCACACAGAAATGATCCTAATTCCTGAGATTCTATATAAAGATATTTTGCAGTATGAGAGCCCTCAGATCTAATATGAGATAAAATAATATATTTAGAGTCCCCAACTAAAAAATCATAGCTTGTTAAGGATGCGTCAGACGTTGTTAATTCTTTAAGTAAATAGTTCGACTGTTGTTTGGCGATACTAGCATCCGTTTCTGTTCTTTCTTTCCTTTGCGTTGTTGTCGTTAATAGTTCACGGTAATAGCATATATCTCTCTTAATAACTAATCTTTTTTTTGATAAATACTTATGACGTTCTTTATTTATAACATCATTCCCTACTTTAATATCAGGGCCCCACGTGGTATCTATGACAGTTTTTGATTTTGAGATGATTTCTGCGGCTTTTTGATACATTTCTATCGGTGAATGCAGTACCTCTATTTTTATACTTTTTCTAAACGCAGCAAATATATCTTCGCCCAACCAATTCAGCCTTTCATACTCTTCAATATGTTTCGAAATCGTTTCAACACATTCACCTATTTTTTTATCATCTCCTAAATCATATTTTATGCAGCGGATGTTTTTAATGTCGAAGGGTAGCTCTTCATTCGCTCTAATTAATAAAATAATTGGTCTTTGACAACTTTGAGCTATCGCCAATTCATAAAAGACATTAGGATTATGATAAGAAAGTACTGCAATACATAAATCTGTAGAAAAAATTAATTTGAACATATCATTGGTAATAAGTCCCGGCTTTTTGATGTGATCAGCTCTGACTGGCGAAATTTTAAATTTTTCTAAAGAGGGTTTTATTAGTTTCTCAAACACATTGTCAGCATGTCCTCTTTTTTCGGAGCCTTCCTCACCTATTGGGCTTATTACGAAGCAGAATTTCGACATGGTGGCAAATTTCCATTAAAATAGAAATTAATTGTCAAACCAAAAAAAAGTAACCAGTTGTTTTTACCCTGTTGTTTTTACCCTGTTGTTGGTATGCAGTCTTGCTTTGTGCTAAGCGTACCAACAACCTTGTTGTCAGTAATGTTCAATAAAATAAAAAATCTTCAATGGTTATCCTAAGTGTTGGGGAAAGGTGTAACAAAGGGTCAGCTTTGAAAAAGCTGTCTTGTTAGAGGCATGTTTACAGTGTATATTTATGTGTTAGCCACACGTGTTAAAGATTATTCAATGACATTGGGTAAAACTATTAAACGGGAATTGGAGGTTGCATTTTCAAAACATTCGCAACCTACCTGGTTCAGAATTTTTAAATATGTTTTATTAGCTAGTATCCTGTTCTTCTTCTGGGGGACCAAACTACTGTGGATCATCTTAGTCATTATGTTTGCTTTTGCCATGTTATTACATTTTTGGTATCGGTATAAAACACATGGCTGGACAAAAAGTTATGGCCTTTGGAAACATGATAAGGACAGAGCTTGATTGAAAAATGATCGCTTTAGTAGTATATTAATTTTTAACAGCCCCACTCATCAGCTGTACTGTAGTTGTTCGGCGTGGCGGGTTATCAAAGAAATCATATAATATTTCTTTGAACCATTGAGCCCGGTCACTGGAAACAAAATGAGTAGTACCTGGCAAAATACATAACAACGCACCGGGAATATTTTTGAATATTTCTATTGTATGTTCAAGGCGTATAGCATCCCTGTCGCCTGCCATAATGAGAACATCGCTTTTAATTTTTTGAAGATCACTTACAGGAATATGTGGTTGCTGCACCAATAATAAGAATTGCTTGTAATGGATGCTATCTGCTTTAGCTTGTTTTTCCATAACAGTCAATAAAGGAAACAGATCAGGTTCTATAGCCGTGGTGTCGGGACGAAGATTAGCCCCGCTTGCCAATAATTTTTTCACTTTACCAGGGTAATGAATGGCAAGCAACAATCCAACAATACCTCCATCGCTATGCCCCCAGATATAGACTGAATCAATACCGAGGTATTTTAAAACCTTATCTACATCATCCGCCATTTGTTCGTAAGTAAGATAACCTGTGGGGCAATCAGACTTTCCGTGACATCGGTTATCGAATGCGATCACTTTATATTTTTTTGAGAACTCTTCAATGAATGCTGCCCTGCCACGAATAGAACCGCCATTACCATGCAGCAATACCACCGGCTTGCCTTCACCATAAACTTCATAGTAAACTTTTACGCCGTTATTATCATAATACCTCCCAGCCTGCGTATTGTTTCCATAATTAACCGACTTATTTTCCTGCGCCATGCCTGCTATGGAAATGAAGGAGCAAAGTAGTATAATGATCAAATGCCTTTGTTTCATGATCTAATTGTTTGGTTTGTTAGAAAAGTCATTCTGTAAAAGATCCCTGTAAGTTATTTGGCTTTAACGAACGAGTTGAAAGTAAGTTACAGGTCACTAAATGTAGATAGCTCTTCCGTCCGCCCGGAGTCCGCCTAAGAAAAAGTTCTAATCACTATAGCAATGTAACTTCATTTAATAGTGGCCGTGAATGTTCCTTCCTGTCCGCCGATAGTTGCTGACCCTTGTATTTTACCTCCAGTTAATTTTCCCGAATAAGTTGCAAATGCTTTTAGCCTGGCCATAAAGAAGTTTTGGCCATCATAGATCCGCAACTGAAACTCGTCTTTTCCTCCGTTAGTATAAGTTCCGTCGTAGTTACCGGTCTTAGAATTGTATTTAAGCGTTGCAGTAAATGTTCCCCACTTGTCAGTATGCTCCGATAACTCGATCACCGAAGGCATTGAAACTTCATCAGAAGGTTTAGTATCTTTCTTTTCTGTTTCATCCGAAACCGTTTTTGTAACTGGGATATCGTCGCATTTTAACTCTATCATCCTGTTATGATGATAGCTTAACATGTACTTAGCGTCCTTCAGCTCTTTTTCCATATCGTCCGGTTTAACTTTTGCGTTAGCATCGATCTTCTTTGCTATTGCATCTCGGATCACACGTAGTGCCCGGATCGTATTAGTAGGTTGTGTGCCTATTAGATCGCCGTTATCATTGAAATCTTTTGGCACGATGTCCATCAGTGTTTCTTTCCCGGTATAATTTTTTTCAATATCATAGACCGGGTCCAGCATTTCTATCATATACTGTTCATCTGATGCTGTGCTTACAACAGGTTTGTTGGCACGGAATTTTTCCAGGTTCTTTATAGAAGAAATAACCTCGTTATAATCATTTCTTACCTGGTCTTTCTTTTTAGAGTCCGAGAGTTGCTTTTGTGTCGTTTCAAGATCTTTGATCTTTTTTTCAAGTCGTGTGATCGCTTCCTTATTGTTTTGACAAAGAGTTTGCTTGTGTTCATCGGATATCTGTGCAAGTAAACTATTCGGATAAATAAAGTAAACAAGGGCAAGGAACAGGTAAAGAATGAATGGTTTGTTTTTCATCTCCCCTCCTTTTTTATTTAAGGTAACAATAAATCCGGAAAACTGTTTGAAACACTAAAGTTTTGCACCGGCTAAAACAAATGATTTCAAAAACTCTTTTGCATAAGGAGAAACCCAAATATCACCATTACCAAGCGGATATGGAGCACTCAGCATATCGCTATTCGCCATTAACACGAAAAATATTTTTTTCGCTGGCACTCTTATGATCAGTGATGACATGCCGATCCAATATCCATAATGCCAGTCGAACTCTATTCCTTCCCTTTGCTGGATAAACCAACCCAATCCATAAGGAAGTGTTTTTCCATCATTGGCGATCATAGGTGAAAATACTTTTAGTTTCAGGTCATCGGTCAATAACTGGGTTCCATCGAATGCTGCAGCATATTTCAGCATATCATCTAAAGAAGAGATCATACCAGCTGCAGCACTGAAAGGTTTTGGATAGTCAACGGTTTGAGTTCCGTTGGAACCGTATCCTTGCGCTATATTTTGTTTTAATCTCGTCGTATCAAACCCATCCAATGCAGCCAGCTTCATATCGCTTGCAGCGGTATTTTGCAATCCGAGAGGTTGCATGATCCTTTCAGTAGCAAGTTGATGAAAGGTTTTACCGGTAGCAGATTGTATCACATTTGACAGTAACGCATACCGGTCACCATTATATTTATACTGACTACCGGGCACTCCTTCCGATGTATGGGTCAATAAATGTATTACACGGACAATACCACTTTCATTAAGATTGACACCATAATTTGCTACAGGAGCATTAAGATCGATCTTATTTTCTTTTACAAGTTGTATGATGACAGTTGAAGCAAAAGTTTTAGTAAGAGAAGCCAGGTGAAATATAGTAGCATTCGTAACTGGTTTTTGCTGAACAATATTTTCGTAACCATAACTTTTGGTCCATGTCACTTGTCCATCTTTTACAATGCCAGCTACCATACCGGGAATGTTTGATTTCTTCCGGAGATCATCCAGTCTTGTTTCAAATTCTGAAATAGTGGTTGCAGAAACAGGATCAGGGATTGATTCCTTTTTGCATGTTGTAAATCCTGTTGACAGCACTAAGACGCCAATGACAATTGGCAGGCTCTTCGTTAAAGAATGTTGCATAAAAACAATGAACATTTTATTACCAATTAAGGTAACATAGGTAAACGGAATGCAGTTATCGAAAGTTGCTCGAATGTGTGAGATTAACAAAATAACATAAAAAGGAAACTTTCAGAGCCTGTTGGTTGGGCACCAACAAATGCATTGACCTTCATTTCTGAATTGCGATGCCATCATTACCTCCACCCTGCTATTTCCGCATTTCACCGATTTGATGCAGGCAACTATTTAAATCCTTTTAAGTTCGCAGAACAAACTTGTATTCAATCAAACCAATTTTAAATGAAAGCGGTCATTTACACCGAATATGGAGGTTCTGAAAATTTATCTTTAAAAGAAATTGAAAAACCAATTCCAAAAGATGATGAAGTATTAGTGAAAGTTTATGCAGTTTCTATAAATGATTGGGATGATGGCCTCCTTCATGGCGATATCATCAATCGTATTCTGAATGGCCTTCGAAAACCTAAGCGACAAATACTGGGTTCTGATATTGCCGGAAAGATCGAGACAGTTGGTAAAAATGTTACAAAATTCAAGGCTGGTGATGAAGTGTTTGGTGACCTGAGTGGTCAATGGGGTGGCTTTGCAGAATATGTTTGTGCAAAGGAAAAGTCGTTAGCATTAAAATCATCCCAAATGAGTTTTGAGCAGGCAGCAGCAATACCGCAGGCGGGAATGCTAGCTGTGCAAGGATTAATTGATAAAGGAAATATTCAGCATGGGCAACAGATACTTCTTAACGGTGCAGGAGGTGGTGTTGGCACTTTTGCCATTCAGATCGCTAAATTGTATGGAGCAGAGATCACGACTGTCGATAGTGAATCGAAGCTTGATATGTTGCGTTCACTGGGTGCAGATCATGTTATTGATTATACCAAAGAAGATTTTACCAGGAATGGAAAAGAATATGACCTGGTGCTGGATGTAAAAACAAATCGCTCATTATATGATATTGCCCGTGCACTAAAGCTTAATGGGACCTATATCACAGTTGGTGGTTCTACAAGCAAACTTTTGCAGGCATTGGTTATTTCACACTGGATCAAAATGACGAAGAAGAAAAAGATCGGGATCGTTGCATTAAAAACAAACAAAGATCTTCTTTACATGAATGAACTTTTTGAAAGTGGTAAAGTTAAACCGGTAATAGACGCACATTACAAATTAGAAGATGTGCCCGAAGCAATGAAATATTATTCAACAGCTGCACACAAAGGCAAGATCGTTATTTCGATTAATCATGGCCAGTGATTAACAGAACCTTTGGGGATCAGTGCTAAGGATTTCATTTATGGCTTATATCAATTCCGCTTCAATAATAACAGCGAACATATTTAAATTATTTTTTTGACGATTGAAAACAAGTATCAAAAAGAAAGCTAGTTAAAGTTTGATTTTTTTACAGCAATAAAAATTTTTTTATTCTCATTCACTTCCTGGTTTCATCTTTGATAAAACATGATCGAAATAAAGATTTCATATTTCCTAATCATTAAGTTAATATTACTTCATTGTTAAATTCAAATTTCTTCTTACTTTACTAATTAATACTGTCTACTAATCCCTACCCCCTGTCTACTACTGTATCTTATTTTCTAACTGCCAAAACTCACGATTATGAGAAAGATCTTTTGCCTCTCTCTGTTAATGCTATTGCTATATGCCACCTCCCATTCCCAGGATAATGTTATTAGCGGGAAAGTTACAGGCACAGATAAAACACCGTTGCAAGGTGTTACTGTAGCTGTAGTAGGTACAAAAACCCAGGCGATCACAAATCCGGATGGAACTTACATCATCAATGCAGGCAATGCTACTGAGCTGACATTTACTTATGTCAATGCTAAGGCTATCACAGAAAAAATTAATGGACGAAAAGTAATTGACATACAAATGGCCACTGAAAGTGTTCAGCTCGGCGAGGTTGTTGTTGTCGGTTATGGCACGCAAAAAAAAGCAAACCTGACCGGCGCCGTTGACCAGGTGACATCCGAAGTTCTTGAAAACCGATCTATACCAAATCTTACACAGGGATTACAGGGAGTATTGCCAAACCTTAATATCAAGATGCTTGATGGAAAACCAAACCAGGCACCGCGATATAACATACGGGGAGCAACGTCTATCGGCCAGGGCGGAAATGCATTAGTTCTTATTGACGGTGTAGAAGGAGACCCTGCTGTAATTAATCCTAATGATATAGCCAGTGTTTCAATACTAAAAGACGCAGCTTCGGCTGCTATTTACGGAGCAAGAGGTGCATTTGGTGTTGTATTGATCACAACAAAAAATCCTTCAAAAGGTAAAACGAGTATAACATACACCGGAAACTATACAATAAAACAACCTACACAGGTACCAGACTTTGAAAATGATGCTTACATCTTTGCCAAGATGTTTGCCGAGTCATTTGTTGCATGGGAAAATACATTTCCGCAGGCAGTAAATAAGACTTTAAAATTTTCACAGGCTTACCTTACTGAATTAGAAAGAAGATCACACCTCACAGGTTTGCCGGACGTAGAAGTAGATCCAGTTACGGGTGAATATGTTTATTATGCAAGCACTGATTGGTACCAACAATTATATAAAAAATCAAATAGTGCAGCAGAACATAACCTTACAATATCCGGAGCCAGTGATAAAACAACTTTCCTGATGACCGGAAGGATCTATAACCAGGATGGACTATTCAGATACAACTCCGATGACTATAGGATGTTGAATTTTCGGGCCAAGGGATCTGTGCAGATGTATCCGTGGTTGAGGCTTGATAATAATACTGATTATTCAAATGTCAGGTATCATCAGCCACTCAATGTAGGAGAAGGTGGAGGCATATACAGAAATATTGCTGATGAAGGACATCCTTTAGCACCGCTTCTTAATCCTGATGGTACGCTAACCGCATCATCTGCTTATTCAGTCGGTGATTTTTATTATGGTAAGAATGCTATGGACCAGGAGAGAGAAATTTTCAGAACCAAGATCGGAATGGTAGCAGAGTTCCTGAAAAAAAGGTTAAGAATTAAAAGTGATTTCACTTTTCAAACTACTGAGACCGGCGAAAGGCGGAAACAGGTTCCCCTACCCTATAGTTCTAAGCCAGGTGTAATCGCTTACCTGGGAACTACAACAAATGATATTCGTGAGATAAGACAAAGAACACAATACATTGCAACGAATGTGTATGCAGAATATGAAGACCATATTAAAGATCATTATTTCAAAGCTTTGATCGGGTATAATTATGAACAATCCACTTTCAAAGGTTTAACAGCGCAACGAAACGGTTTGATTTTTGAAAATGCAAATGATATAAATCTTGCGTTGGGCACATCGATAGTAACCCAGGGTGGTTGGGAAGAATGGGCAATCCTTGGTGGGTTTGGAAGATTGAATTATTCTTTTAAAGACAAGTATTTGCTTGAAGTAAATGGTCGGTATGATGGCTCATCAAAATTTCCTGAAGACCAGCGATACGGTTTCTTTCCTTCAGTGTCTGCAGGATGGCGGGTTTCAAAAGAAAAGTTTTGGAATGTTGACCCGAAATTTATTTCTGATCTGAAGTTCCGCGGCTCTTATGGTTCATTAGGCAATGGTAACATTGGCTCCTATGTTTACCAGGAACAATTCACCATCTCTCAACTAGGTATTATATTAAATGGCATAAGACCACAATACACAAGCCGTCCACCGGTGCTTCCTTCTGGTCTTACCTGGGAAACTTCTACAACAACAAATATCGGGATGGATCTTGCCATGCTTTCAAATCGTCTGCGATTTGTTGGTGATGCTTATGTCCGCAAAACTACAGACATGTTTACGCTGGCAGTAACACCGCCAGCTGTGTTTGGAGCTACAGCACCAAGAGGAAACTATGCTGATCTTGAAACAAAAGGTTGGGAACTGACATTATCATGGAATGATAAATTCAATGTCGGTAATAAACCGTTCAGTTATGATCTGAGATTCACTCTTGCAGATAATAAAGCAACCATTACTAAATATAATAACCCCGAGAAAAGATTGAGCGATTATTACGAAGGACAAGTGATCGGTGAAATATGGGGTTATGAAACGCTGGGCTTCTTTACTTCTGCTGCGGATATTGCCAGTCATGCAAACCAATCCATGTTTTTATCTACTTCATCAGGACTTACTTTTCCAGGTGATATTAAATTAGCAGACCGTAATAAAGATGGTGTTGTTAATCCAGGTGCAGGTACAGTCAGTAATCCGGGTGACAGGTATATAATCGGCAACAGCTCTCCACGCTACATGTATGGAATGAATTTATCAGCTGATTGGAATGGCTTTTTCTTTTCTGCATTTTTCCAGGGAGTTGCTAAACAAGATTGGTTCCCCAGTGTTGAAGCTGGTGTATTCTGGGGTCAATACAACAGGCCTTATAATAAATTACCCAAATGGCATTTGGATAATCATTGGACTCCTCAAACCCCCGATGCATATTTACCAAGATATGTATCTCGTCTTGCAAACCGCCCCGGTGGCATCCTGACAAATGCTCAAAGTAAATATCTCCAGGATGTATCTTATATACGGCTTAAGAATATTCAAGTTGGTTATAATTTACCACAAAAGTGGATCTCAAAGATCCATTCTCTTGGTGCAAGGGTATACGTCTCTGCAGAAAATATCTGGACATGGTCATCACTATATAAACGCACAAGAGATATTGACCCTGAAAATGCTGTAGTATCTGACCAGGTATTTACTACCACTAATGCTGGTGATGGATACAACTACTCCATGATGAAAGGAGTCACTTTTGGTTTATCAATAACATTCTAATAGTATGAAACAAAATATAATTATGAAACAACAATATTTGTGGCTTTTTTTAATAGCCGCGTTAGTTATGAGTTGTAACAAACTTGAACAATTGCCAGAAGCAACTGCATCCAGGGATGCGGTATTCGGTAGCGAAAAAGGACTGGAGTTGTATGCAAATTCATTTTATCAACTCCTCCCAAATGCTAACAATGTACATACAGCAGATAATATGTCTGACTATGGTGCAAGAAGAGACGCTCCGCCTTTCCTGAGAGGAAATGCATATAGTCCCAGTGTTAGCGACAACACATCTGCATCGGCTTATAATTTAGTTGCACTCGGGCCTGATTGGGATTGGGATTGGAACCAATTAAGAAATGTAAATTATTTTCTTGAGCAGAATACCGATCCACGAGTTCCCGACGATGTAAGACGCCATTACAATGGTATAGCAAGATTCTTCAGAGCATTTTTTTATTTTGAAAAAGTAAAAAGATATGGAAATGTTCCGTGGGTCGGCAAAGCTCTTGAGATCGATGATCCGAAATTATTTGCAGGTCGTGATTCCCGTACATTGATCATTGATTCAATAATAGCCGATCTTGATTATGCAACTGCAAATATTAAAACAGTTACAGAAGCTTCAAGAAGTTTAATTACAAAATGGGTTGCTTATGCCTTTAAAGCAAGAGTATGCCTGTTTGAAGGAACATTCCGGAAATATCATACAAATCTGAATCTTGGAGGAACAGCCGCAGGACTACTTACACTGGCAGCAACAACTGCAAAGAAGATAATGGATGAATCAGGATTCAAATTGTATGAAGGCGCCGGCACTTCTCTATCTTATAGAAGAGTGTTTACTAACCCGGCTCCCGTTCCGGAAGAAGTAATGTTAGCAGCATTACAGGATCCGGCTCTGGGAATTTTGCATGCGGCTAACTGGTATTTGACAAGTGCCACTACCGGTGTGAGATTTAGTTTTACCCGCACTTTCATAAATACATATTTAAATATTGACGGAACGCCTTTTACAAATAATCCAAATTATCCAACAATGTTGTTTAAGGATGAAGTAAAAAATAGAGATAAAAGGCTGGAACAAACGATTCGTATGGGACCTTATAAAAGAATAAGTGGAACATCATTAGTGGCGGCTCCGCCAGTTTTCTCTTACACTTTTACAGGCTATATGCCAATTAAATGGTGCCTTGATGATGTTTATTATGATACAAGAGATCTTAATAATAATGCAGTATCGATCTTCCGTTATGCAGAAGTTCTATTGAATTATGCGGAAGCACAAGCAGAGTTGGGAGTCCTTACAGATGCAGATTGGGCAAAAACGATCGGTGCATTGCGTAAACGGGCAGGTATTACAACAGGGCTAACAACAAAGCCTGTTGCTGTAGATACTTATTTGCAAACAAAATATTTTCCTGCTATCTCAGATCCTGTGATTTTAGAAGTTCGCCGGGAAAGGGGAATTGAATTGGCGCTTGAAGGATTTCGTTTTTATGATCTCATGAGGTGGAAAAAAGGTGACCTGTTGACAATGACATGGAATGGAATGTATGTTCCTGCACTAAATGTTCCTATGGATCTCAATGAAGACGGGGTGAATGATGTTTTATTTTATCAGGGAACAGCTCCGGCAGCGATCCCGGGTGTTCTTTTCATCAATGTATCAGCAACAATCAATAATGTTCCCAATTCACAGCGATTGTCAAACGATACATTTGGGGAAGTGACATGGTTAACAACGATCACACGTACATGGGCAGAAAGAAATTACTACTACCCTATTCCACTGTCAGATATGACAGCGAATCCTAATCTTGTACAAAATACAGGTTGGTAAAAATCATTATATCTCACATAAAAAAAATCCATCTTTCACTAATTGAAAGATGGATTTTTATTTTCTTGTCGTCATTCAATTACCACTTAATGGAGCCAATACTGCTTTATTTGCCAGTATATAAACAGCCATGCCTGAAACATCAATAAGAAAATGATTTATTACACAACCACGCAAACTACGGGTCTTATAATAGCAAAACCATAATAAAGCTCCCACAAAAAAAGCTCCTGCAAAACCGATCCAGCCAGAGACGCCAACGCTTACAATGCCAAAGAGAAGAGGATGGCTTGCAGCAAATGTTAAAGACGAAAACAGGAAAGAATAAACCGGTACATCACTGATCTTACTTACTAATCCCCTCCAATAGATCTCTTCCATAAAAGGATTGATCAAACAAATTATTATGTTGAGCAACAACCAATGGTCCAGTTTCAACAACTTTATATTGGGAATAAAAATGAAAATGATGAGTAAAATAATAAAAGGAATAAACAGCAAGTTCCATTGCCAATTTTTTGAAGGCGAAAACATCTGCTTTATATCATCAAACGTTACAAGAAACGCCAAAGAAATAATTATCCAGGAAGCATAAAATATAGCTATATAGATCCAGGCTGCTTCTTTATTAACGCCTACATATTTTGCGAAAAAATATCCTATGAGCAATAATGGTAAAACTGAAAAAAGAATTTTTAATTTGAAAGATTTCATTTTATACAATGTAAATTCTGTCTTTTGTATCGACCATTTTAACATTACTCACATTTCATTCTTTGTATTCAAATCAACTTCTGCATAGAATCCAAGGTCTTTGTTTTTTAATAATTTGGTCCAGAAAATAATTTGTCCTGTGTGATAGGAATAGTGTTCGGTAACATGAAGAATAATGTGAATGCCCGAACAATAATATGCCTGTACTTTTCTTTTTTTCAGGATCTCTGGTAACGTTATATTCTTTATGATCGCTTTCGCTTCTTCTATTGTAGAAAAAAGTTTTTCCTTTAATTCTGATCTTGTATATCCGCCATCGGCCGCAAATTCTGTTTCTCTTTGCCTGTTGTCTCCACTGTTTCCAAGCGAAGAGATCACCCACTGCCGGATATTGCCACTTAAATGAAGCAGCAGATTGCCAACACTATTTGAATGTTCGTTGGGTCGCCGCCAGGTATCGGTTTCTTCAAGTTCATCGAGACAAGCTTTTAGTTTGACTGTGTTTTCATTAATATATTGTATCGCAGTATTGGTGAATTCCAATAAAAATTCCTCTGTCATTATTTTGAATTTACAACAAGTTAGAAGAGTATTTTGATTTCAAAAAAATTGTCCCGACGTGTCGGGACAATTTCATGATCAGTTAAGCTCACATTTAATCATGAGCTTTTACAGGTCCTTCAATTATTTCCGGCTTTTGTTGAAGTAAGTGAGCCATTTGTGCTTTTACAAATTCAGCTGCGATCCGTATTGAGTCATCTGCACCTGATTTATCTTTGAAAACACTTAATGATGCCCCTTCACCGGCTCCGGTGTCGAGCCAATAATAACGTACAAAACCTTTTGCTTTTTTTAGTAATGGCACAAAGTCTTCCTGGACAAGCTTGTCAATTTTTGCTCCGTCCTCAGGTTTGAAATGATAATGGCGAACGACTGCGTACATAATAACCTCCGTTTTTATTTGAACAATATTTTACTAAATCTAACCAGAATTAATAATTCAAAAAACAATTTCTCAGCATCATTGAACAAGAAAGGCGCTGCAGATAACAGCGCCTTTGCAAGTGATAGTTTTTCTTGATCTAGTTTGCTTTAATTAACCTGATCGTTTGTGTTTGCGTACCTTGCTTTATTTGCACAAGATATATTCCAGGACGATACAATGCTCCAAGTCTAAATGTTTGATCGGACTGTAATGAAGCTTTTGTTTCTATAACTCTACCCTGCACATCGTAGACTCTTAATTGAATATTGCTTTCCGCTTTACCGCTTATTTTGAGTTCAAAGTAGTTCGGCGATGGATTAGAAAGAACTCTTACTGATAATGCATCTTTTGCAAGCTGTTCGCCAACGATCTCACGATTCGTAATTGATCGAGTTTGATCAGCGCAACTACCCAACATATCACCATGGCCAAGATGGTCCGGAATGCCATCAGCACCTATTGCCAGGCTTCGTCCTTTATGGCAAACAACAAGTTGTTGTCCTTTGTTGCCGCCGACAATATTCATTACAGTCACGGTCTTCGATGCCATATTGCCTGGGCATCCATTCTGATCGGTTACAGTAACGGAGTAATTAGTGTTAGTTGTAGGGTTAACTGTGATTGAAGAATTGGTAGTATTGTTTGACCAATTATAAGAATACGGTGCAGTACCGCCACTAACATTAGCCTGAAGAGTTAATGATGCCGCAGGTGCATAAGCTGGATAAACAGTATTGGCAAGAGTACCCTGTGGAAGTGCCCATGCATCCGGAATCGTAACTGTTATACTCGGACATGGAAGCAAAAAACCACGGATCTCACCTCCGGGAAAAGCATTCGAGTGAATATTCAAATAAGATCTGCCTTGGGCTATGGCCGTTTTCAAGGCCACAAAAGCAGCTGCTGGCGTACCTCCATTTGCTGTAACATAAGCGGGGTTATAACTAGAAGCCAGTGTCATATCAAAAGTCTGATCGTAGGTTCCGGCTCTAACACCTGAAGGAAAACCAGTGAATGTAGGTGTTGTTGTTGCGACCCCCGCTGTGCTTGTTACTGATAAAGGAATGGCGGTCGGGGCATGAATGTGTGAAGCAGTTGTACCACTGGGTGCGCCGGCTGCAGTTGTCGCTACCAATCCGGAAAATGTGCATTGCACCCGCATTGTGTTACCGTTGATCGTAATAACCGCTTTGCCCGTGCCCGGTGAAGTATTTGAAGGAACTTCAATGGCGCCAGATAAGCTGGTATAATAGACTTGTCCCTGTGACAAGTTATATACACACAAAAAAAAGGCAGCAAGCAAAAGGCTTTTCGTACACTTTAATGACGAAAAAGTTGGATAAAACTGTGTCATAGTTGTTGTTTTATAATTGAAGTTTAAAAAGAATGTGAACACAGTTAAGATAAGGCACACAACGTACACAGGTTGTACATAAGAATGGACTGGTAATTCCCTTCCTTTAAAAGCGAAAATAAAATGCGAAGAGTTGCCTTAATACTTAGATTTCTTTAGTCCAGCCGGAATTTTGGCCCGAGTAAATCCACTATAAGAAAGCTGAAAGCAGTCCCGGGAATACAGCCGGTATGTCATACATTCATCACGATCTTTGGCCATACAGACCGGCACTTGCAACAAACAAGAAAAGTAAAATCAGACGCAAGGTTCCCGAAAAAATAAACCGTGGTACGAAATGCCTCTATGGCAAAGTATTTTGTTTACCTTCAAGGAAACCTAAAATCTTTTTTATGCCAAACAAAAAATCTTCACTTACATACCGCTGGATGGAGCAGGTATGGAATAACGGCCGCGAAGATGCAATTGATGAAATGATGGATCCGGATGCAATCGTACACGGAATTGAAGGCATCAATGAACCTGGTCCGCGAGGATTTAAAATTTTTCATCGCAGTTTTAAAGAACAATTTCCTGCAGTACATGTAGAAGTGGATGATGTATTTACCGAAGACGAATATGAAACTTCACGCTGTACTGTTGACGGCAGAACGGCAAGCGGACAGGATGTACATTTTACAGGAATGACTTGTGTAAGGATCCGCAACGGAAAAATAATAGAAGCCTGGAATAGTTTTGACTTCAAGACAATGTACGAGCAATTAGGATTCAAGATGGTTTCAGCTGCGGAACTAACAGCATAATTCAACAGATCAGCTTATATAGGGACAACGACCCGGTTAAAAGGTACTTACATATTTACACAGGTCAGCAACTGAAAGATTACCTCCGCAAAAGATCAACACTAAATTACTATCCTTTGTAAACTTATCTTTTAACCGTGATGCTGAACTAAGGGTACAGGAAGCTGCAGGTTCAGTTAAAACTTTCAACCGTTCAAGAATAAATTTTAATGACTGAACTGCTTCATCATCTGAAACAACAACCACCTCTTCCAAATTTTTTTGTGCCAATGCCAAAGTTTGCAAAGAAACAGATGGGGCACCTAATGTTTTTGCAATGGATGTTATAGCAGCAAGTTCAACAGGATGTCCGGCTTTCAATGCCTGAGACATTGCATCTGCACCAGCTGTTTCAACCCCAAAGATCTTTACAGCTGGTTTGATCGCTTTAACAGCTGAACATACTCCCCCTCCAAAACCTCCTCCACCAATACTAATGATAATATCAGTAGTCTGTGGAAGATCCTCGATGATCTCAAGGCCAAGTGTTCCTTGTCCTGCCATCACTAATGGATCATCAAATGGATGAATAAATACTCTGCCATCTGATTCATACGTTTTTATTTTTTTAAAAGCATCCTGTATCGTTGGTTGCAGATCAACTGTTGCTCCGTAATTACGTGTTGCTTCTAAGTAATTTTGTGGCGTTGTTTGTGGCATCAGTACAACAGCATCGACATTCAGAATGCTCGAAGCGTAAGCAACAGCCTGCGCATGATTGCCACCACTTATCGCGACCACCCCCCTTTTTCTTTCCTCTTCAGACAGACTCAGGAGTTTATTGAATGCGCCGCGAACTTTAAATGAACCTGTTTTTTGAAATAGTTCATATTTTACAAAAACATTTGTGCCCAAATATTTGCTAAGCGTTTCGCTATGTTCAAGGGTTGTTCGCTTAACGTATCCTTTTATTCGTTGCTGCGCTTGTTTGATAGCTGTAATATCCATAAGAGCTAAGCTACATGATAATTTCTTTTTAGACGAGTCTCCCAGTAATAGTTTCGTTTTTCGTCTTGTGAATTAATCTTACATTTAGTAATTGTCATAACCAACCAAAACTTATTTTATGAAGTTCTTGTTTGCATTTTTATTACTTGCATCAACAACTGCTTACAGCCAAACTCAGGAAGAAAATAAAAGCATACATGATATTGCTGCAATGGAACGCCTCGCCCATCAACGAATTGGCGGCAGGGAAGCAAGAACCATGGCTTCTGTAAACTTTGACGTAAAATATTACCGATGTGAATGGGAAGTAGATCCGGCAATACGTTATATCAAAGGAAAAGTAACCGTGTATTATGTTATTACTTCAGATGCTAATTCTATCTCACTCGACCTGATGAGTCCATTGGTTTGTGATAATGTAACACAACGTGGCGCATCACTAACAAAGTCGCAGGCGAACAATACACTTACTATTAATTTTCCTTCGGTTGTCAATGCCGGTACATTAGATTCAGTGAGCATTTTTTACCAGGGTGCTCCTCCCAATACCGGTATGGGTTCTTTTGAACTTTCCACTCACTCAGGTACACCTGTTATGTGGACCCTTAGCGAGCCGTATGGCGCCCGTGATTGGTGGCCTTGTAAAAATGGACTTGATGACAAAGCTGATTCAATAGATGTTTTAATTACAAATCCTATTGCCTACAAGGCAGCGAGCAATGGAATTTTGCAAAGTCAGACGTCCAGTTCAAACGGTACAAAAACTACAGCACATTGGAAGCATCGTTACCCGATCGCCACTTATCTTATATGTTTTGCTGTTACCAATTATTCCGTTTTTAATAATACCGTGCAGTTAACGAATGGTGTTTTACCAATGCAAACTTATTGTTACCCCGAAAGTCTAACCAGTTTCCAAAATGGCACGATCAATACATTAAATGCCATGCAACTTTTCGACGCTACGTTTGGCCCCTATCCTTTTATGAATGAGAAATACGGACATGTACAATTTGGCTGGGGCGGTGGCATGGAACACCAAACTTCGACTTTTGTTGTAAACATTAGTGAGAGCTTGTGTGCACATGAACTCGGTCATCAATGGTTTGGTGATAAGATCACTTGTGGCAGTTGGAAAGATATCTGGCTCAATGAAGGCTTTGCAACACACCTCGCAAGTATGTATATGGAAAATAAATATCCGGCCAATGTGTTGAGCACAAGACAAAGCGAAATAAATAATATCACTTCATTACCGGGTGGCTCGGTGGAAGTGGATGATACAACCAATGTGGACAGGATCTTCAATTCACGATTGAGTTATACTAAGGGCAGTCATTTATTATATATGTTGCGCTTTAAACTTGGTGATGCTGTTTTTTTTAATGCGCTGCGTAATTATCAAACAGATCCTGCAGTTGTCTATGGTTTTGCAAGAACGGCAGACCTGAAAAGAAATTTAGAACAAGCGAGCGGACAAGATCTTACTAATTTTTTCAATCAATGGTTTAGCGGGCAGGGTTATCCTACTTATAATGTACAATGGTCAAATGCTGGATCAGGTAACGTCTGGATAAAAATGAATCAGACCACATCTCATTCATCTGTTCCATTTTTTGAATTACCTGTGGCACTTAAATTCAGTAATGGATCACAAACTGCAACAGTAATTGTAAATAATACAAGCAATGGCGAAGAATTTATTAAGTCAATAGGATTTGTTGCAACCTCTGTTACTATTGACCCTGAATTGTGGCTGATCACAAAGAATAATACAGCCACGCAATTACCAACCTGCGGAACTGTTACAGGTTTAACAAGTTCATCTATTACAACTACAACTGCAACGATCACTTGGTCGGCAACAAGTGGTGCAAATAATTATACCGTAGATTATAAACTGGCTTCATCATCTACATGGATCAATGCGGCAACGAATACCACTTCACTTTCTGTAAACTTAGCTGGCTTAAGTCCTGCTTCAGTATATGATTGGAGGGTAAAACCAAATTGTACAGCTCCTACGGGCAACTATTCACAATCACAGTTTACTACCAGTGCCGTTGCTACATGTGGTACAGTTACTGGATTGAGTTCATCCAACATTACATCTTCCGGAGCAACTGTAAGCTGGTCTGCATTAAGCGGTGCAAATAATTATACAGTTGATTACAAACTTGCCTCTGCTGGAACATGGACGAATGCAGCTGCAGCTACTACTTCCCTATCAATAAACTTGAGTGGATTAACTGCCGCTTCATTATACGATTGGAGAGTAAGAGCTAATTGCACCGGTGCAACAGGTGCCTTTGCACAAGCACAGTTTACGACAGGTACTGCAGTAGCATGTCCCGGTCCTTATGATGTTTCTACAAATGGAACAACAAGCGGTGCAGCGCTTATTCCGTTGAATACAGATGTTAAAGGAAAGATCAGTCCTGCAAATGATGTAGACAATTACAAGTTTCATATTACAACAGGCGGTACGATCACTGTTACGTTGCAAACATTGCCTGCCAATTACAATCTTGATCTGTTAAATGCATCGGGAAAAAGAATTGGAAGATCCAATAATGGTAGTACTAACAATGAATCAATTGCGGCAACAGTGGCAACCGGTGATTATTATGCACAAGTGTACCCGTCTGGAAATGCCAATAATGCAAATTTGTGTTATACTTTAAAAATAACAACAGGTACAGCGAATAAAAATTTAAGTTCCCCTATTGTTACATTATATCCCAATCCTGCTAAAGGGGTTTTGAATATTTCCATAAATGGCTATGACAAAGAAAAGATCATTGAGGTAACTGATCTCAATGGCAAGCGGTTGATCTCAAAAACATTTATAAAAGATAACGGATCGTTAAACATCGCAACATTAACACCGGGATTGTACATGATCAGCATAAAAGCAAAGAATGGAACGTTATTAAGTCGAAATAAATTTGTAAAAGAATAGGCCGATGAAAATTATTTTATTATTTGGGATCAGCATTTTATGCTTATCAAGTTTATCTGCTCAAACAATTAAACTTGATAAGGGTAATCTTGTTGCAAACAAGGTATACATGTCAATAGAAAAAGTAAAAGGTAAAGAAGCAGTCAGGGTCGTTAAAGATTCAACAGTAAAAATTGCAGATGAAGCAACATTGGTAAAGATCAAAGGTGTTGAATTCAGTAATGGGACGATAGAAGTAAAAGTATTAAGCCGGTTGTTGAAGAATGCACCGGAATTTGCAAGAGGTTTTATTGGAGTTGCATTTCATATTGATGAGCAATACTCAAAGTTCGAAAGCATCTATCTACGTCCGACCAATGGTCGTGCAGAGGATCAGTTAAGACGAAATCATAGCGTTCAATATTTTTCTTACCCTGATTATAAATTTGACAGGTTAAGAAAAGAAGCTGAAGGAGTTTATGAATCCTATGCTGATATGGGACTTGGTGAATGGATAACAATGAGAATTGAAGTAAAAGGGAAACAAGCCAAACTGTTTCTTAACGGAAACAAACAGCCGACATTGATCGTAAATGACCTTAAACATGGCGAAAATCTTTCTGGCGCAATTGGTTTTTGGGTTGAAACCGGAACGGAAGGTTATTTCACTGATCTGAAAATTCATAAAGAATAGTCACAAATAATTTACGTAAGAATTACTCCAGCTCTATTTTTCCGACAGATCAATGTGATACCATTCAATTAAAGTTACAAGCATGCATATTTTGTAACTTCGATTGATAACCTTTTTCAATGAGAACTATCTTTTTGCTTGCAACATTTTCATTCCTGCTTACTGTTTCCTGTAAGAACTCAGGCAAACCTCAAACATTAGCAACTAACTCGCTGGAATTAAAAAGGGGCGATATTATTTCATGTGGACCGCAGGAAGGAGAGTTATTTGGCAGTGTCTCATTTAATGCTACAATACGACCAGTATTGCAAAAAGATTTTAATACGGCGATCGCATTGCTTCATTCATTTGAATACGATGAAGCTGAAAAAATGTTTGCAAAAGTGATTGACAAGGATGCGGGTTGCGCAATGGCATACTGGGGAGTTGCAATGAGCAATTTTCATCCGCTTTGGGTACCACCCTCTCCTTCTGAGTTAAAAAAAGGAATGCAGGCAGTTGTTATAGCCCGTTCAATAAAAAATATATCCAAAAGAGAAACAGATTATATTAAAGCGATCGGAAAGTTCTATGAGAATGCGAACGAGTTAGATCATCGCAGCCGGGTATTGAAGTTTGAAGCAGCAATGGAAGAGATTTATAAAACTTATCCTACTGATAAAGAGGCTGCTATTTTTTTTGCACTGGCATTGAATGCAGCTGCTGATCCCACTGACAAAACATATTCCCGTCAACGAAAGGCTTTTGAATTGTTGGAACCAATATTCAAACAAGAACCCTTACATCCTGGAATTGCACATTACATCATTCATAACATGGATTATCCCGAAACAGCCGGGCTTGCATTACTAGCTGCAAGAAAATATGCAAGTATTGCTCCTGCATCAGCACATGCACAACATATGCCTTCACATATTTTTACCCGTCTTGGTTTATGGGATGAGTGTGCAAAGTCAAATTTTGATGCAATGACCTCGGCACAATGCTATGCTGAACAAGCAAAGCTCAAAGGACATTGGGATGAAGAATTGCATGCTATCGATTATCTGGTTTATTCCTATTTACAGATCAATGATAATGCAAAGGCGAAATTTTATGTTGATTATTTAGCCTCGATCAAAGAAGTATCTCCTTCTAACTTTAAAACAGCTTATGCGTTCGCGGCAAGCCCTGCCCGCTACGCAATAGAAAGAAAAGACTGGAATAATGCAGCAGGTTTACAATTGCAGTCAGCAAATTTTTCGTGGAATGATTTTCCATGGCAAAAAGCGATCATTCATTTTGCAAGGGTTCTTGGAAATGTACATTTAAATAATATCAGTGCTGCAGAAAAAGAATTGGATACAATGAACATGTTGTATGCACAATTAAAAGAACAAAAGAACAAAGCCAATGAAGCTGCAGAGGTTATGGTGCAAATAAAAGCTGCAGAGGCGTGGATCAATTTTAAGAAAGGGAATAAAGAAACAGCCTTGCAACTTATGATCGAAGCAGCCGATGCAGAAGATGCAATGGAAAAACACCCTGTAACTCCCGGGGCTGTAATACCTGCGAGGGAATTATTGGGAGAAATGCTGTTGGAAATGGACCAACCAGTTTTAGCTGCTACTGCGTTTGAACAGGATCTTAAACTTCATGCTAACCGCCGCAATGGATTGGCAGGGCTAACCTTTGCCAATAAGATGATCAATAAAAAATAATGTTTAATAATTAACCACGCTGATATACTTAATGCCATTCTGAAGTGTACAATTGGAACAAAATGTTGGAGTGGATTTGCTGCGTGCAAGCGTAATTGTTTTTGTAAGTATATTATCCCAGTTGCAAACTTCATTACTTAGGTAACTGATCTGTTCCCGTACTGCCTGCAAAAAACTGATCGAATACAATCCACCTTGCGGCGTGTTCCATGATACTTCACCTTTTTGAGCAGCAGATGAAAGAACTGTACCATTGGTTCCTAAAAAAAGTTTTTTAAGTTTACTTATATCAGAATTGTTATCCACCTGGAAAGTAAGAAAATTATTTGCTGTTACTGACGATGCATTGATCTCGCTATTGCAACAATCACCAAGAATTATATTCAGCCTGGCCCCTTTATTTTTAAGGGTATTGTAAACATCGGCAAGATTCATGGAACTGTTTTCTGTAATAGGATCATAAGAGGAGGTTCGAAGATCCATTCGTGGCCAGTCACTGGTCTGGTCCTTCCAGCGGAAGCCATGCCCCCTGTATATGAATATCACAATATCATTGCTGCCTGGGGATACCGAATTTAACATGGAAAGCACTTTGTTTTTTGAAAAAGAAGTACCATCAACAATATATTCCTGGAATGAAACATTGAGTGCATTTGCTATCTGTCGGAATTCATTTCTCAAATTCGTTTCATCTGTTGTGCAACCCACACCAATCGAAGGATCAAGTGTGTTTGCAACGAGTAGCAGGTGAAGGCGGGAGGGTTTATTATTATTATTGTTGATCACAACATCCGGAGTTGTTAGTCCACACATCTTTTTCAGGGAGAGATAATCAGCCTCAGCGTTACCAAAATATCTGCGCAAGTATTCATCTGTAATATTTTTGGGATCCAGCCTGGTGTAAGAGTCAGCCAGTGTGTAATTATTTGGATTCAATTGTGAGTCATCTGTAACATATGGTTTGCTCCAGGTTTGGGAAGCATTGTCATAAAACCAGATCAAATAATCAGGCTTGTACTGGACATTTGTTTTATTTTCCGTGACAAAAACCGGGTTATAACCGGTGAGCATAGAAAACCATGTTCCCTGGTTATTAGTGCCATTCTTTGAGGTATAACTAACATTCACCACGTTGTAGACGTTGTTATAATAATAGGCGACCCGCATATAAGCATTGGTCTCATTAAAAAAAACAAGGAACCCCGAATACTGTGTTTTTTGCTTATCGGTAAATTTTATTTCAAATAATGATTGGGATGCCGCCGGGAAACCGGTCATCACCATAAATAATATGGCGATCAGTGAGTGGGTGGTTCGTTTCATAACTTATCAATTAAAGTTACAGGTGTAAAACTAATATGATTCTTAAACAAATAAAAATTATAAATCTGGTACCGATTACGTGCCGATCTCAAAAGGATAAAGTGCTAATAAAAAAGGATTTAAAAAACAGTAAACTGAAAATAATCTTACCTTACAGTGACTAATCATTAACCTTTGTGTTATGAACAGGTTTTCAAAATTCATCTTAACCATCGCCACAAATTCACTCATCGTTACTTTTGTTTCTCTTATTATTGGTAATTTAAGCAAAGAAGACAGCACAGCGCAAGCAATATCTTCTGGCATCACACTTTACGGCACGATCATCACCATTAATATTTTATTATTTCACCTGCTTATTGTATTTATTTCTTTTATTATAAAACTTATCAATCATAAAGATGATAACTAAATTTCACCGTTGACCCTATGGCAAGATCGACATACTGTGTTTATGTTGTTGAACTAAGAAAAAAGGTATTTACAGAAAACTGGAGGTTCAGGGCGGCCAATCCTCAATTCAATGGAGTATTAGAATGCTTGTATGTTGGAATGACAAGCAAAACACCGGCAGAAAGGTTAAAGCAACACAAGACCGGATACATAAACAAGAAAGGTCATAAACTATCGGCCTATATCGTTCAGAAATATGGATCATATTTACGGCCCAGTCTTTATGACCATATCAACTTGGAACCAATGACACGGGAACAAGCCTTATTGATGGAGAAAAAACTTGCATTGGATCTGAGAAGACAGGGATATGCAGTTTGGTTTAATTAAAATTGTAGCATGAAAAACATTTTATTTGTCATCCTGCTTTTTCTTTTCCTAAAAAGTTCCGGGCAAAATGCTGAAGAATTTGATGGCAAAAAATGGATAGCGCCTTATTTCCTGGATACTTTAAAAGGTTGGGATGTAGAACGTTTCCTTATACCTATTTCTTTCGCACCCTCTATTCCTTATAAGGGTGTTGAGGATATCAGGTTTTCTCCGGGCTGGTCAAAAAAAACAACCAGTGAATATTGGAGCTACGCTTTCTTGTGGTTTTTAGATGGTGCTCCAATATTTGATGCGAAAACAATTGAAAATAATTTAAAAATCTATTATACCGGGCTTATTAAGGTTAACAGAGACTCAAGTAAGATCGCCGATAAATTATTTCCTGTCACAAGTTCAATAAAGTCACGAAGTACAGAAAATGGAGATCTGAAAACATTTGAAGGCTCAGTATATATGCTGGATTATATGAGTTTGACACCGATCACTCTAAATTTTATAATTCATATAAGATCATGCCCGGGAAAAGATAAAACCTTTGTCTTTCATGAGATCTCACCCATGCCCTACTCTGATGATGTATGGAAAAGATTGCATCAACTTTGGATAGACTTTGGATGTGCCAGGTAGTAGATTTCACCGTTTATATATTCTTAGATGGCCTAAAAAGAATTCCTCAATAAATTTATAGTATCATTCATTCAACAATCTTTTTTATGAAACAACTCTTTATAGGCCTATTTATCACAGCAAGTATATCTGCTGCCAGCCAAAACAACACAGCCCCGACTTTAAAATCAATATTGCTGGAGCAATTAAAAACAACGCATAATATTAAGGATTGGTTCGTTCCACCGACTCTTGCCATAGAAGGTTTGACAGCACAACAGGCAAATTGGAAAGACAGTTCCGAAAATCATTCCATCGCACAATTAACCACACATCTTATTTTTTGGAATGAGCAATTACTTGCAAAATTCAAAAATGAAAAGCCTGATGCTTTTAGTGGAAATAATAAAGAAACCTTCAGTCCTGTAACTGATAAAACATGGCCGGAAACAGTGAAAAAACTTGATGCAGTATTAACTGAATGGGAAAAACTTGTTAACAATGCTGACGAGTCAAAATTAAAAGACTGGTATTCTCAAATTGCTCATATCGGTACTCATAATGCATATCATACCGGCCAAATTCTTTATATAAGAAAAATGAAAGGCTGGTGGAATGAAGAGAATGGTGTCAAGTAATCTAATATATATAACGATAAACAGGAAGCCGTTCCGAAAAATCGGAACGGCATTCATCTTCACTAACAAAAGCGGTGACCTAAATGTCACTCATGACTATCGAATTTTAATATCCTGGGTTTTGTACCATAAGTTTATTTGCCTGCATTTCAATTTCAGGAATTGGAATTACAAATCTGAAATTCCCTGCAGATAATGTTGCCCCGGTAGTTGTTGGTGCATCTGTTCCAATACGCTGCACCGGCAACCCTTTTCGCTTAAGGTCCCAAAACCGGTGTCCTTCAAAAGCAAGCTCTTTAAATCTTTCTAATATTATTGCATCGATCGCTTCTTGTTTGGAAGCAAATGTTACAGGCGCATAACCAGTAATTCTTGCCGCTCTCAGATCATTGATATCAGATTCAGCACTATTAGTACCTGTAAAGCTTCCTTGTTCCGCTCTTGCTTCTGCACGGATCAAATACATCTCTGCTGTTCTGAAAACTTTAGCATCAGCCACATTTTCTCCTGCACTGCCGTAGGCAGTTCCCGCATATTTTGTGATCAATCGATTTTGACGGTTAGCGGCAGTAAGTATCGGTTCAACTTTCATGTAAGAAGAAAACCGGATATCATTTACCTGGTCATAACTATCCCATAGTTTAGATGAAGGGATCCAAAATACGGTTCCAATATTAGATGCACTTGAAGATACATTACGATAAATAGAACCATGTTTTGTTTGTGTTGTCCCTTGCAGATATGGATTATTAGTTGGCGATCTTTTTAATCTGAACGCTAATTCATTGGTATTTGCATCTGTCCATATACCATTAAAAGAAGCTCGTGGTGAAAGTGGGATGGCGTTTATGTATTCAGTACTGAAAGTAATTGCATTTGCCCAATCTTTTTTATATAAAGCCATTCTTGCTTGCAGGCCAGTCGCGGCGAGCCTGGTCGCCCTGTTAATATCTGTAAGATTGTTGGGCAACAATGCTTTTGCTTCAGTTAAATCTGCTTCCAGTTTTTGAAAATAGGAAGACATCTTTTCTCTTGCAATAGGATCTAACGATGGAATAACCACATAAGGCATTGCAAGTGCATCGGGTTCATAATTTCCGGCGTAAAATCTATATAATTCAAAATGACAAAATGCTCTTAAAAAAAGTGCTTCTCCTCTAAGTCTTAATCTTAAAACATTGTCGCCGATCCTTGTGGAGTCTGCTGTAGGAAGGGCTATTAATACCCTGTTCACCCTGTCGATCATGGGATAGTATGATCCAATGGCTGTATAGTTGTCTCGTATCACTATATCGTTTGCAGCGTATTGCCATTCATGAGTAGTGATAGAATTGTAAAACTCTCCCGAAGTTTTTAGTTCATCAGACAATTCGCCATTCATAAGAATTCCCATTTCGATCTGCATCCCGGCATAAGCACCGATTATTGCACTTTCATTGTACTCCACCGTTTTCAATGCTTTGCTGGCGTCTATAAAATCAGTTTCCTGTATCTCCGTCAGCTTCTTGCAAGAAAAAAGTGTGATGAATAAAAACGCTGCGAAAAAATATTTATATGCGTACTTCATTACAATAAGTTTTAGTTTATTAATTCAACTATTAAAAATTAATATCAATACCTGCAACGATCATTTTTGGATTAGGATATTCATTCAAGCTGATATTATTGCTGTCCTCGGGATCTGGGCCACGCCATGGGCTCCAGAGCGCAACGTTCTGTCCTTGCACATAAAATCTTGCAGATTTCACAAGGCGGGTTCCACCAACCCTGATCTCTGGTATCTGGTAAGCAATCATCAAGTTTCTAAACCGAAGGAATTTTGCATCCTGCAGATCGGCAGAAGTAAAGTCACGATCATAAAGCGGACTTTGGAAATAAGCAACATCGCCGGGTTTCTGCCATTGCTCTGTAAACAATCTTCTTGATTGATTAACCGCGGAAGCATACGCAGGTGTTCCTCTTGTGATCCAGCTTTCAATATTATTATTTCTAACAACATCAAACTGGTAAGAGAAAAATGCTGAAACAGTGAGTGCATGAAAACGGAATTCAAGATTCAAACCACCAATATGCTTCGGCATAAATGTGCCGAAATTTGCAAACTTCCCAGCCTTGCTGATATCTGTTGTTGTTTTACCATCCTGTGTTTCATATACAGGTCTGCCGGTTTGAGGATCTGCACCTAAATAATGTTCATCATAATGAGATCCGTAAGGTAACCCTTCTTTAATTAAAAATGTACCAGTAACGTATTCATTAACTACACCAAGTTCCTCGATCTTATTTTCATTTATTGCATGGTTCCAAGTGAGAATAAGATCCATGTCTTGCTTTTTAATGATGTCCAAGCCTGCAACAAGTTCAATTCCTTTATTGGTCATTTCACCGGCATTAATCGTGGCAGTTGTAAAGCCACTTTCACGAGGCAGCGGTTGATTTACGAACAGATCGATAGTTTTGTTTTTATAAACATCAACACTCAATCTTGCACGGTTTCTCCAAAAACCAAGATCAACCCCAATATTTGTTTTCTGAATTGTTTCGATCTTCAGATTTGGATTACCTGAAGTAGTAGGTGCCTGGCCAGTGATCGTTGAACCTGCATAAGAATTTGTTCCATAGGCAGGAACTTGTGGACTTAAATAATTTGTTACAGTTGTGATCGTACTTGTATTTAAAGTTCCATAAGTACCAGTAGGTATACTACCTATGTTTGGTACTGATCCATAAGACAATCTAAGTTTCAGGTCAGTTAGCCAGTTCACATCTTTAATGAAATCTTCTGAAAAAGCATTCCATACAAAACCCAGTGACCATGTTGTTACTTCCTTATTCTCAGGATTCATGATCCTTGAAGTACCATCTCTTCTAATGCTACCATTGATGGTATACTTATTATTATATGAATATCGGCCTGTGCCAAAAAACGACCTGATACCATATCCTGATTTTGCACTTGATGATGTTTGAGGGTATGTAGTTTGTCCTGTTGCTACAGGAAGTGTACCTGCACCCTGGCCAGTTAAAGGAAGACGCGGATCTAAATTAAATAATGTAAAGCCCAATGCTTTTTGATATGCCCTGATCGCTTCAAAATATCCTCCCACTTCAACATCATGTATGCCGAATCTCTTTGCATAAACGAGACTGGAAGTATTTATGAACTGGCTTGTTATTCTGTAAGCTTCTATATCATATCCCTTTCCAAAAGTTTGTAAACTTCCGATATAAGAATCAGGTTTTATCCAGCGTTGATACCTGTCATCATTAACATCTACACCAAAAACATTTTTAAAAGTAAGATTTGGCGTGAACCGGTACATTATAGTAAGGCCACTGTTGATCTTGATCTGTGTTTGTGTCCATGTAGAATTTTGAGTGCCTTCTATAGCAGTGCCAATTGTTTTTTGACTCAAGCCGGTGCTGGCTCCAAAATTTGGCGTACCATCTGCCTTATAAGGATATTCATACGGCTTTGCTCTCCACGACATTTGAAAAGTATTTCTTGTACTGTTCCCATACCACTCTCCTTCTGATTGATCGATCTTTGACCAACCTCCTGCAGTATTGAATTGAACAGTTAATTTATCTGCAGTATGTTCTATGTTGAATCGAGCTGTATATCGTTTTAAATAGGCACGCATATCTGTACCTTCCTGGTCAAAATAACTTCCTGAAAGAAAGAAATTAGTTTTTTCCGCTCCACCATTTAGATTAAGTTCATGCAATTGCGAAAATCCCTGCCTGTAAAAAATATCCATTGTATTTGTATTGATATTTCTCATACTGTCAAGTATGTAATCATACCGGGCTTGTGATGCAGCAAAAGGATTACTTGCAGGTGAAGTAGCAGGTAAACCTGCATATGTGGGATTGCTTTTTCCATATGTCCATCCCGGCGTGCCTGTTGCCTTGATTCTTTCTTCATAGGCAATAATTTCACTGCCATTCATTATATCAAAGTTTGTAGCGGGTGGTTTCTGTGTAAATCCAAGTTGAGTACGATATTGAATATTTGTCGCACCTTTCTTTCCTTTTTTACTTGTGATAACGATAACACCAGTGCCAGCCCGTGAGCCATATAAAGCAGCTGCACTTGCATCTTTCAATATTGTAATAGATTCAAAATCGTTTGGATTAAGTGTTTGAAAAACTCCTGCAGCTAACGGAACACCATCAAGAACATACAATGGCTGAGCAAATGCAGCAGTTACTGATTGTACACCCCTGATCCAAACCTGTGCACTCGAACCGGGTTGCCCTGAGCCTGAATTTATCTGCAGACCTGCAGCTCTTCCTTGTAGCGCCTGGTCAAAAGATCCTACAGGTACAGTTTCAATGAGCTTTCCATCAATTTTAGATGCCGCACCTGTAAACTTGGTCTTTGATTCACGAGTGTACCCCGTTACAACTACTTCTGTCAAATTTTTATCTTCAGAAGAAAGTGTTACCTGCAAAGTAGATGAGGTTCCTAAATTCTGAGAAATTGAAGCATAGCCAACGGAACTAAAAGAAAGACTACGCACAGAAGAAGGAACTGTAATAGAAAATTCTCCAAGAGAGTTTGTAGAAGTTCCTGCATTACCAGCAGTGACGGTGGCTCCCACTATGGGGTTTCCTTTATCATCGGTTACTTTACCGGTGATCGTACGATTTTGTGCTGTTGCAAATAAGAAAAGGGGAAGCAATGCAATGAGTAAAATGATTTTTTTCATCAGCTGAAATTTTGGTTAAAGAATGAAATTGGGATGCTGAAAACGTAATTAGACGCTTGAAATGACAGCACTAGTTAGAAAAATGCTGTTGTATAGCTTGAGGAAAGAACCTGAAGCATGAAAAATCATCGTTAAACCCGTGTAACTAAAAACTGAAATTGCAAGCGAGGAGTCATTAGCATTTGATTTTGCTTCATAGTAATCAGTAGCTTTAGGCAACATTTACGTCGAGCACTTATTCAATTATACAATTGAATGAAATTGAATAGAAAAATATTGAGGCGTTCTTTTAAAATTACTTTATTGTCGTTTGTAGCTACTGTCCTCACAATTGTCGCTGTTCTTTTGTTTCCCCAAAAATTGTTTGCTTACAAAATGACATATAAAGAATTCACAGTTTGTTCAAATAGCAAAGTGGATTCGAGCATTAATTTCGTTCTTGACAATGCAATGGGCCTGGTAAAGAGATCGGAACTTTATGATTCCTTCTACCACTACAATATCATTCTTTGCCATAATACATTTTATAATAAAATTGACAACTTGTTGGGATCTGGAGCTACTGCAAGACCCAGGCTGCATAATGTGATCATTAAAGTCAGGATTGATCCGCAGAATAACAAGGCCTTCCCTACTTTTCCTGACTCATGTGAGGTCAATTTAACGATCTTAATTACTCATGAGATGATCCATTGCTTGCAAGCCAACAAATATGGAACCCGAAAAATCAATCCTTTTAATCACCCACCATTTTGGAAATTAGAAGGTTATTCTGAATACGTCTCAAAACAAACAAAGCTTTCGGGTAGTGATTACAACTTTCAAAAAGAAATAGACCGTTATATTAATTATAAAAATAGATCCACAGATGGATGGATCTTATCTGGCGAAGATGGATGCAGACATCCAGACTATTATTTCAAAGGGAGATTAATGGTCGAATATTTAATGAATGTAAGACACTTGTCATATGACCAAATATTTAGAGATACGATCTCAGAAAATGTTATTTATAATGATATGATAAAATGGAAAGACAGCACGACTAAAAATTAAGATTACATATATCTTAAATCTTGCTTCTATCTCAATTCAAAATCCCAGATCGGTTTTGCTCCGAGTAAATGCTCAACGAAATAATTCCACCGCTTTTTTGTAAAGTAATCATTAAAGACACCCGTATAACCATGATGCTGGCTTGGAAAAATAAGCATATCAAATTCTTTATTTGCTTTTACCAATGCTTCTGCTAATTTAAATGTTGCAGAAGGATTTACATTTTCATCAATACCGCCATGGGTGATCAGCAATTTCCCTTTCAGGTTGCCGGCCATAGTTATGTTTGATACAAGCTGGTATGTTGAATCAACTGGCCAGCCCATATACATTTCGGGCCACCAATCTTTTTCCATTCTGAAGTCATGATCAGCAGAACTTGCAACCGCTACTTTATAAAAATCAGGAAACTCAAGCACAGCATGTCCGGCGTCAAAACCTCCCGCTGAATGTCCGAAAATACCCACCCTGTCTGCATCGACCCATGAATATTTTTTTGCCAATTCTTTTATAGCAAGAACATGATCAAGAAGATTCTTCCCCATGTTTTTGTATGACACATTATGAAATTCTTTTGAACGACCAGCAGTACCCATACCATCGATGGTGACGACAATAAAACCAAGTTCGGCAAGCGGTTGGTTAGCCCGGTTGATCGCCGCAGCAAAACTTCTTGGGAACATATTTGTATGCGGGCCAGTGTATGATTGATCAATAACAGGATATTTCTTTTGTGGATCGAAATTGGAAGGTTTCCATATAGCACCGTAAATAGTAGTAACTCCATCCCTTGCTGTAGCAGTAAATGTTTCTGGAAACTTATACCCAAATGCAAGCAATCCTTCAATATCTGCCCTGGCAATTTCTTTTATGATCTTACCAGATGATGTTTCTCTCAATACAGTTCGTGTCGGTTGATCAGGGGCAGAAATATTATCAACAAAATATTTTCCATCAGGAGAAACTGTTACTTCATGATTTGCATTCTCAGGTGTAAGTAATGCAAAACCCTTTCCATCCATTCCAATCTTATACAAATGCTGGTAATAAGGGTTGCGGCCAGCCTCTTTTCCTGAAGCAACAAAAAAGACCGTTTTTGTTTCACCAATTAAATAATAGTTATTGATATAGTAAGCACCATTCGTTAAAGATGTAAGCGATTTTGTTTTTTGATCCAATGCATACAGTTGACGCCACCCATCTTTTTCAGACAAGATGATGATCTTACCAAATTTTTCAAGTATTTCTGAAGAATACCCATCGATATTTGTTTTACTTGTTTCCCGGTAAACCAGCTCATTTGTTTTTTTAGCAAGGTCCATTCGGTAAAGATCAGTTTGCTGGTAACCCCTTACCGTATTCTCACAATAGATGATGCCGGATTCATTGGACCATTCAAAAGATGCCTGGTTTACATTTCTGAATTCATTTAATACTTTTTCTTCGCCGGTTTCTATATTAAATACAATTGGTGTCATATAAACCATATCTGTATCACCCGGTGAACCGCGATAATAAGAAAGCAACTTTGGTTTGTATAATGTATCGACACTCCAATCAAGCAAATACATTTTTTGTCCTTTACGGAGATCACAGATAAAAGTTTGTATCCATTTTGAATCCGGCGACCAACTTACTCTAAAGTGTTTTGGCCGTTCACCATTCTCACCTTCGATTATCTCCCCCCAGCCATACCAACTGGCATATTCAAAATTTTTGAGGCCAGCCGTGCTTAATTGTTTTATTTCCCCCGTTGATGTTGATTTAATAAAGAGATTACAATTTTCTGAATAAGCGATCCATTTTCCGTCTGGCGACTTTGATTCCATAGAGTTTTGTAGTTCAGGTTGCGACAATTTATAAGTAATGAGGTCAAGCCTAAAACTCTTTCCACCTGTGTTAAATGCAATTGTGTTTTTATCAATATATCTCGCCGTATTAAAAGGAAGATTGTTTGCTTTTACCTGTGACTTTAATGAGTCTGCAAGCAACTTTGCGAGACGTTCATGATCGAATAAAGGTTCTGTTTCCAGTTTTTTCAGATCGATCTTATTGAACAGTTTGCCGTCTTTATTTTGGATTACGTATAAAAGACCAGAGTTATCATCAGCCCATGCCGGTTGAATGTTTACATTGAACATTTTTTTGCCATTAAGATTCTGCGGCAAAAAACTTACTGCTCTTGCATAATCGGCTTTTGTGATCGATTGTGAATTAGAAATAAAAGCAAAAGGGGTAAAGATGATATAACAAAGGATCTTCTTCATACAAACTAGTTTTGGAATCATAAATATACTTATTGATCAACTTGTTTTGTATCAAATTATATTACGAAAATCCTGGGGACTATTTTTCTTTAAAGTCGTCGTATCATATCAACAAAAATCTGTTTTCGTGTCCGAAAGCCGATTGATCTATAAAGCTCAATAGCGCTACTATTATTCGATAACACATGAAGAAACGGAATAAAAGAATTATCCAGTATGATCTTCATTACATGCAGCATCAATGCTTTTGCATAACCCATGCCCCGAAAATCAGGATGTGTGCATACAGCACTTACTTCCATATATGGCGTGGGATGCATGCGCTGTCCGGTCATTGCAGCCAGCCTATCTTCAATGAATATGCCGAAATAATTATTGAACCGGATGGTTTGCTGTAAAAAAGGACCAGGCCTTGTGAGTGTAGTTAATTCGATCATTTGAGGAATATGCTCTTCAGATAGAGGAACAATCAATTCACTATTCTTAGTTACAAATCCGGACACGGGATATTCATATACCATTTGAGTTACATCCATAGGCTGTAACAGCTTCCACTTACTTTCATCATGATCCATTTTATATAACGATGAAATTGCCACATTCCTGTTAACCGGAATAAACTCATATAATTTTTTAAGATTTGAATCATTGAATTCTTTCATCCCGGCAAAAGGAGCAATATCCGGAAAATAACAACCAACATCCCCATTAATAGTTGCAATATCATGGTTGCCAGTAGTAATTGCGTTCCAGATCATATTGTCGAGGATGTGATCCATTTGTCTTTTTTACATTTTCAATAAGAAAGATATCATGATCAATACTTCTTCATAACCTTAACCAGCATTTCAGTAATGATCTTGTATCCTTTATCGGATGGATGAAGACCGTCATAAGTTATATCAATAGCATCAACCGGGTATGGGTATTCATCTTTTGCAGGATCAAATGGAATATCGATATAACCAGGATATTGATAGTTTTTGTATTCACTAGTCTTCGGGTCTTTTAAACGTTTAAATTTTACCATGTGTTTTACATCCATACCTTTCTTATGATAAATATCTATCACCGGGAATCCCTCACTTTGTCCAATCTGTTTAACAGCATTGGCAACTTGTTCTAAGTTTTGACCATTTTTTACTTTGTAACTTCCGTAGGCATTATTTTTGGGGTCATTGATATAAACAAAATCACCACGTTGCATAGGAGTAATGAGAATGACCTTTGCAACCGGGTTGAGGCTGCGAAGCTTATCGATGATAATTCGAAATGAACCGTAAATAGTGCTACTACCAGTATTATTTTGATAATCTGTGAAGTTGCCCAATGGTGAGCCCCGCCACCAATCATTCGTACCAAGAAAAACAGAATATATATCTGCTTTTACCAATCCTAATTTTTCAATTTGCTCTGCGATGCGAACGGAAGTCCATCCATTATGTCCCTGGTTGATGAAGTGAATGTTGTGAAGTTTTTCAGTCACCATTGTCATATATCCCTTCGTGATCCGGTTACCTGTTTCATTTTGATGATCATTTAAATAAGTAATAGAATCACCAATGGCCACCCATGTTAATTCACTTTTAGTAAAAGAAATAAAAAGCAAAAAAACGGCGATAAGAATGCTTAGTCTTTTCATTACGCTTTATCTGATAATAATTATCTCTTTCGAAAATACACACTTGTTTTAATTCTTCATTCATCCCCGGCCTGGTATATAAAAAAACTTTGTTCGATTTTACACATTTGTATAATGATAAATCCCTAATTTGAAAATAAAAAGCGATGAATAAACCGATGTTTGCCTTGCTGCTTTCTTTTTTAACAATAGCTGCCAGCACTAATTCAATTTTTAAAAAAGAAATATATAAAGATGCTCCTATAGTTAATGCCTCAGTTAAAGCTCGTATAGATTCAACATTGAAAAGCTTTATCGATTCAAACAAAACAGTGGCTGTCTCTGCACTTGTCTTTGAAAAAGGAAAAGAAGTCTATTATAACGCATTGGGTTATGCTGACCGTGAAGCAAAAATTCCTATGGATCGCAATACTATTGTTCGCATCTTTTCAATGACCAAACCAATAACTGGTGTTGCGTTGATGACTTTATATGATAAAGGAAAATTTCAATTAGATGATCCACTTTCAAAATATGCACCCGAGTTTGCCAATATGAAAGTGTTTAAAGGCGTAGGGCCAAACGGTACTCCTATTCTTGAACCAGCCAAACGACCTATTACTATTCGTGATCTAACAAGGCATACTGCTGGATTCGCAAATGTTGATACTTCTGCACTTGGCAAAATGGCCAGAGCTGCCGATGCGATGAACCGCGAAAACACATTAACTGAAATGGCAAAAAGACTTGCTAGTTTACCATTACAATTCGATCCGGGCGAACAGTGGTCTTATGGACCGTCTGTAGATGTGCAGGCTTACCTGGTTGAAAAAATTTCGGGCAAGCCGTTTGATCAATATGTAAAAGAAACTATTCTTGATCCCTTACAAATGAACAATACCCGCTATGTGATCCCCGAGAATGATCTGAAGCGGTTTGCAGCTTTATACAATAGAAATGATAACGGAGTATTGAACAGGGCATCAGATGAACAAGCCAATTCATTTAATATAAGGAACTGGCCTTTAAAGCCGGGTGGATGGGGACTCACTTCTACATTGGATGATTACATGAAGTTTGCTCAAATGCTCGTAAATAAAGGTAAACTCGGAAATGTACAAATTCTAAAATCTAAAACCGTTGAATTAATGTCAACGAGTCATCTCTCTGATACTATCTCAAAACGAATGTGGCTACCTTCCAAAGGACAGGTTGGTTTTGGAATTGATTTCGCTGTCCGGACTTCACCACCTAAAACAAAAGATGAGAACAATGGAATTGTCGGCGAGTTCTTTTGGGATGGCGCTGCCAGTACTTTATTTTGGGTTGATCCTAAAAATGAATTAACGGCAGTTTTGTTCACCCAATTAATACCATTTGACAGGGTAAAACTTCATAAACGTTTTCGTGATGCCATTTATGGAGTATATGAACCGGGGTTAGCAAACAAATAAAACACCTGGAAAACTAATCCATAACAAAATATTGAATGAATAGCGATGCAAAATCGGAGACCAACAGATCTTTATTTAAACTTTTCTTAAATGGATCAGGTAATGGCAAAGGATAATGCGTAAGATAAAAAGGTCGACTCATGTCTTGGGAATTGGCAAGGATAATAAACGTAAGATTCTTCTGCGGGATCTTTATCAGCAATGTTGAATAACCATACCACCATCCCGTATGCCAAATAATTTTTAATCCTTTATAATCTTTCACAAACCAGCCAAGGCCATATTGTAATGTTTTTCCTTTGGGTGTGACATAAGGCGTAAAAATCTGTTCCCAGGTTTCAGGCTTTAAAAATTTTTTTTCATCAATAGCATTGGAATATTTAGCCAGGTCAGTAACACAGCTCATGATACCTGCTGCGGGGCTAAAGCTATACTTCATTTGTATTTGTGCTATACGTTTTCCTTGCCAGTTGTAAGGTGGTGCAACTTTTGTTAGAAATGAATCCTTATTATATCCTGTCAATTTAAAATTTATACTGTCATCCGTACTTGGCACAGTATTGCTCATGTGCAGTGGAGTAATGATATTTTTCATCACTAATTCTCCAAAGCTTTCCCCTGATGCTTTTTCGATCACCTTACCTAAACTTCCATACCAGTCACCATTGTACCTGAATGTATAGCCGGGTTTAAAACCATTAAGCCAGTTGCCGCTGGCAGTATGTGTTAAAAGATGTTTTACTTTGATTCGAGGATCACTCCCCCATCTTCCTCCCAAATTGATCCCATATTTTTCGATCGGATCATCAAGACTTAGCTTCCCTTGTTCTACCAATTGCATTAGAATTATGGAACCAAATGTTTTGGTGATTGATGCCAGGTGATAAACTGTATTTTCATCAGGTTTGGTCTGTTTTTTTATATCTGCAAAACCTAGCCCACCTCTTACTACCAGGTTTTTCTCATTAACGATACCAATAGCAAGTGAAGGAATATGATAGTGATTGCGTAACTCTTCAAGTTTCTTTTCAAAAGCTGTAATGTTTTCAGTGCTCCACACATTGTCGGTTGAAGTAACAGGTTTATGAGTATGGGAAAGTTTTGGCACAGAGCTACAGCTAATCAATATGCAGCAGGCAAGAATGATCAAAATTTTATTCATATGATAAGGTTAGCAAGAGTATTAAAGATATGCGAATAACATCTGTTCTTCAGCTTTCTCATGTTGTTTGTTTACGATATGCTGTTGTTTATAGACAACCGTAATTAGTGTATTAATTTATGAAATATTCTTGCGGTAGGATTTGCTTAAAAATATTAAATCAAACAAAAATTACAATTATGAAACATCTTATTCTTTCGGCTTCAGTTCTTTTAACAATATTGCTCTTTTGCAGTTGTTAAAGATCATTAGAGATATAACTGAGAGCAATTGCTCTTATGTGCATGCAGGGGATGTGTCTACATCCCTGCTTCTTATGGTGTATGAACAAATAAAAAACAAAATAAATGAGTAAGATCATACAATTCGGAGAAAATATTGAAGGATATAATATCCCTGTTTTAAATGAACGGGAAATAAGAGCTTCGGCAGGCATCCTGTTCTTAGCGACTTTCATTTCGCTGATGCTTATCATTTTTAAAAATAATTTTTTGCCGATCAAGTATGTATTAACTGTGTTCCTTTCTGATTTCATCATTCGTGTATTTATAAATCCTAAGTTTTCGCCTACATTAATAATAGGAAGGTTAATAGTAAGTAACCAGGTTCCTGAATATGTTGGCGCAAAACAGAAAAAGTTTGCATGGGTAATTGGCGTGATCCTGTCGGCCACCATGTTTATTTTTATGGTCATCATTAATTCCTATAGTCCAATTACAGGGATCATTTGTTTTGTCTGCCTCATATTCCTGTTTTTTGAGTCGGCATTCGGCATTTGTTTAGGTTGTAAATTTTATCCGTTATTTTTTAAAGAAAAAGCAGAACGATGCCCCGGTGAGATCTGTGATAAAAGATCAAAACAAGATATTCAGAAAATATCTTCCGCCCAGTTACTAGTTGTATTCTTTTTTGTTACACTGATCTTCGTCACCGCCTGGTTTTTTAATGATCAGTTTAGCAAACATCCTTATGACCTGTTTGGGATCTTTGCTTCTACGAAATCAAAGTAGATAGCTGTTCTCCCTTAGATTCTTTGCATGTTTAAACGCATTCCTTTAAAAATTCCCTCTGACCTTCGGTACTGTATTTTTTTACTTGTTTTAGTAGTAACTTTTCATAACTATGAACTACAAAGACATTTATCAATACAGCATCGATCAGAAAGAACAATTTTGGGCTGAGCAATCCCGCCTGCTTAAATGGTTCAAACAACCAACAAACATTTTAAGTAAAAATGAAAAAGGATTTTATCGCTGGTTTGCCGATGGAGTGATGAATACATGTTATCTCTGTCTCGATTTCCATGTTGAGCATGGAAGAGCCGACCAAACTGCTTTGATATATGATTCACCTGTTACCGATACAATAAAAAAATATTCCTATTCAGAATTGAAAACTGCGGTAGCAAAGTTTGCAGGCGGTTTACAAAAATTGGGTATTGCGAAAGGTGATACTGTTGTTATTTACATGCCTGTGATCCCTGAAGCTGTAATAGCTATGCTGGCCTGTGCAAGAATTGGCGCTATTCACTCCGTAGTATTTGGAGGTTTTGCCCCGGCTGAACTAAGTGTTCGCATTGATGATGCACAGCCAAAAGCCATCATCTCTGCTTCATATGGAATTGAAGTGAATAAACTGGTGCCATACAAATCACTTCTTGATGAAGCCATCAAACTATCACAGCATAAACCAGCTTATAAGATCTTTTTCCAGCGACAGCCTGGTTATGATTCATTGAATGGGAAAGATGAACTTGATTTTTCAGAAGTTTTGTCGAATGGCACTGAAGCTGCTTGTGTTCCTTTGTTGTCAACAGATCCTTTATACATTATTTATACATCCGGCACAACCGGAAAACCGAAGGGTGTTATAAGAGATAATGGCGGTTATGCCACCGCTCTTAAGTTTAGTATGAAGGCTTTCTATAATATTGATCCAGGCGATGTGTTTTGGGCAGCAAGCGATATTGGCTGGACAGTTGGGCATTCTTATTTGGTTTATGGTCCATTGCTTCATGGGTGCACAAGCATTATGTATGAGGGTAAGCCTGTAAAAACTCCTGATGCCGGCGCTTATTGGCGTGTAATAGCACAGCATAAAGTAAAAAGTTTATTCACTGCTCCCACTGCTATTCGTGCAATTAAGAAAGAAGATCCGGAAGGAAAACTTTTGAAACAATATGATCTTCGCCATTTTGATACATTGTTCCTCGCAGGCGAACGTTGCGATCCTCCTACTTATTATTGGATAAAAGATCTGCTGCAACGCCCTGTTATTGACCATTGGTGGCAAACAGAAAGCGGTTGGCCGATGCTGGGTATTATGATGGGTGTTGAGCATTTTCCTGCAAAGGCTGGTTCAGCAGGCTTACCTGTTTGCGGATATGATATAGAAATTTTTTCTGAAGATGGTGAGCAATTAGGAGCAAATATTGAAGGATCAGTAGTTGCAAAATTACCGATGCCTCCCGGCTGCTTACCAACTCTTTGGAAAAATGATGAACGATTCAAAAGAGGATATCTTGAACGTTATCCTGGTTATTATTTAACCGGTGACGGAGGTCACAAAGATGATGATGGATATTTCTACATCATGGGACGGATTGATGATGTGATCAATGTTGCAGGTCATCGGTTAAGCACAGGGCAAATGGAAGAAGTGGTAGCCACACATAGTTGTGTTGCCGAATGCGCTGTTGTTGGGATTGCAGATGATCTAAAAGGACAACGACCTGTTGCATTAGTGCTATTAAAAGATGGAACCAGTATTGAAGAACCAAAATTGGAAGAAGAACTAATTGGTTTCATAAGGGAAAGGATTGGAGCAGTCGCCTTTTTTAAAAATGCAGCGATCGTAAAACGCTTACCAAAGACACGATCTGGGAAAATTCTTCGTAAGATCATTTGCCATATCGCTGATGGCACCGAATATGCCATTCCTTCTACCATCGATGATCCCCTTATACTTAAAGAGATAGCTGAAAAATTAAAAGAACGAAAGATCGGCCTGGCTTTTCAGTAAATAGCATTTCGGAATAAAGAAGAAATACCCCGGGACGATAAAAAAAGCATAAAGTCATTTCTAATAGTAAAAATTGATTTAACTTCCATTCCCACTTTTAAAAATCAAAAACTATGGCTATAAGATTAAACGAAATCGCACCGGATTTCAAAGCAGAAACCACTCAAGGCCCGATCAGTTTTCATGAGTGGATCGGTGATGGATGGGCTGTTCTTTTTTCACATCCGAAAGATTTTACTCCAGTATGTACAACCGAACTTGGTTACATGGCAAAACTTGCACCTGAATTTGCAAAAAGAAATTGCAAGATAATTGGGTTAAGTGTTGACCCGGTAGAAAATCATGCTAAATGGGCGATAGACATCCAGGAAACACAGGGATTTGCTCCTAACTATCCAATGATCGGTGACCGTGATCTTGCTGTTGCAAAATTGTATGATATGTTGCCCGCTGAAGAACCAGGTACATCAGAAGGTAGAACTGCTGCAACAAATCAGACTGTCCGCACAGTTTTCGTTATTGGTCCTGATAAAAAAATAAAGTTGATGCTGACTTACCCAATGAGTACAGGACGCAACTTCAATGAGATATTGCGTGTATTAGATTCAATGCAGCTAACAGCAGCACACAAAGTAGCTACGCCTGTAAATTGGGAAAATGGAGATGATGTGATCATCGTACCAGCAGTATCTGATGAAGAAGCAAAACAAAAATTTCCAGATGGATGGAAAGCGCCAAAGCCTTATTTACGCATTGTGCCACAGCCAGGAAAAAAAGTTGAGCAGCCTGCTTAGTGCTCTAAGATAGATCATAAATAAAAGAGGGTCTTCAATAGAGACCCTCTTTTATTTTTTATATGCCTAGTTTATTTCGGCATTTCGAACATCTTCGGATCAACTTCTTTATTAAACTCAACAGTTTTCACAGTAATAGTTATCTCGAATCCCTGGTTTGCTACGGTCGTAAAAGGCATTACATATCCAAAGTCTGTTTTCTTATAATTTGAAAATATTGATGAAGTTGTCAGCTCTTCTCCATTCACCTTACTTGTCGACTCCCTTTTTATAATATAATAATTAGTGGGGTCAATGAAATAAATGACCTCGTCACCATTTTTCTTAATAAGTTTTAATTTATGAGTATTTACTCCTTCAATGGTCTCTTTTCCCATTAATTGAACATTACTACCTTTTTTCTGATACTCATAAAGCTCGCCTCCGATTTCCAATGCCCCTTGTGCGTCTTTTACCTGGTCATCTGGCAATGGCTGAGCATCATTCTGCCCTGCCAAAGGATTTATCATCCAACCACTCGTGGGTGTGATGCATTGAATGATCTCCTGCCCATTAAAATTTGCAACATTTTTAAAGCCCTTGCCTACAAGCAGTGTGGTCGTGCTTGTAAGATCTGAACCCATGACCGACATATCAGATTGAATGACCTGGCTTTTGATCTTGTCGATTATTGCTTTGCCACCAATCGCATTGATATGTTTGCTGACGATCTCATCAGCGGTTTGTGCAAACAAAAATGAACCCTGCAATACAAAAAGCAAAAGGAAAAAGGAACGAACTAGTTTCATGGTTTATTTTTAATTATTGATGGCTTCAAAAATAGCGGATTCTCCTGTCTATTTAAGTAGTTGTGTAAAACTCTCTCTTCTAGTTAAACCGCTGGTGTATTTTATTTATTTGAAACGATCTATTCCTTCTAAATTTAATAAACTAATAAAATGACCAGCCGGCGGATCCTCTCTCTATTTCTTTTATTTTCTTTTAATATATTGTTTGCGCAAAACCCCAGCCCAAGAGCATCGGGTCATCTTATTTATTTCAAACCAAACAAGTCATTGTTGTTATTGGATGGATATGAACCAGGTACTAATTCTTTATCCGGTAAATCAGAACTCTGGGAATGGAAGAATGGCAGCTGGAAAAAGATCGATTCTACAGATCAGCCTTTGCGGTCTTTAAGTGGAGCAACATATATAGATGATGCCGGACAAATATTTTTATATGGTGGTATTGGAAGTCGTGGGTACGATGATTCTTTAAGAGATGCTTATTTATACAATGGCAAACAATGGAAAAAAATTGTTGACAATTCTATTGGCACCCATGATCACCATGAGATCGCTTATGATGAAGCCAACAAAACGGTTGTTGTGTATGGCGGGCAAACTGGCCAAAGAGAATTTGACACTCGAACATGGATATTCAAAAACGATCATTGGCAATCGCTAAACATTTCTTCTCCCGGCCCAAGAGTGCATCATGCGATGGCTTATGATGCTGAAAGGAAAAAAATTGTTTTATTTGGTGGCTTTGGTGATAAAACGGATTATCACGATACATGGGAATTTGATGGAAAAGCCTGGAGCAAGATCGAAACAACCATAGATCCTGGTGCAAGAGGGCATCATTCAATGGTGTATGATCCCGTTTCAAAAAGAGTTTTATTATTTGGTGGTGATGCCGGAATGAGTGCCAAAGGCGATGTGTGGGCATGGGATGGAAAAACATGGAAACAATTATCAGATAATGGCCCACAAAGAATTTTACCAGCTATTTCATTTGATCCCGATAAAAACAAGCTATATGTCTTTGGTGGCAATGGCGGTGATAGTTTTCTTTTTATATACTCCGACTTATGGGAATGGGATGGAAAAAACTGGACCCGCCTTAATAAAGGCGAAGTTTACAAATTTGATATGCAAAAAAATATGTTTGTAAAAACAACAGAATAATTTCTTTTGTGGTCCATATACAAACCTTCAAAGATCATTTGCCCTTTTAGCACGTAAAACTTCTTTCTCTTTTCAGAATTATTCACAACGCTTGTGAATAATTTATCCTGTTGCATCTTATTATTTTAAGATTTCTTTTAACAGATGTCCACAATATTTCCGTTTTGCCGAAAACACCACAACATGAAACCACTGCATCTCCTCCCCGCTTTTCTCCTATTTACAACTCTTACTTACGGCCAAAAAACAGACACTCTCCGCATCTTTTACAGATCAGATGAGTACTCGATCTCAAAAGAAGACAAGCAACGGCTCGACAATTTCCTTAAGATGAATTGGGACAGGATCACCATCAACGGGTTCACCGATGAAACCGATAGCGAAGATTATAATCTTGTGTTATCAAAGAAAAGATCGCAACAGGTCTATCAATATTTCGTAGGCAGCAAAGTTGATCCTGGTATTATGTTCACAGGTTTTTTTGGTGAAGCATTGCCCGCAGCAGACAACAGCACAGATGATGGAAAAGCATTGAATCGAAGAACTGAGATCATCGGGTACCAGTTTGTCCGTATAACAGTAAAGCCCAAAGTGGATCCTATGATACCGGTTACTAAAACGCTGAACAATGGTTTTATTATTACCTATCGTCCCGGCAATATTCCTGATTGGATGAACAACAATTTTGAGGCAGGTTCGGGTATTGATTTCCAGCTGATCACCAACACAACTCAAATGCGGCAGAGTAACCTGTTTAATAATACTACAAATGGCGAGATCTTATCATCAGTAATGATCATTTGCGGGCAGAATCTTAACCCATGTAAGTTAGCGGCACCAATTGAAATAAAAGTGCCTATCCCCTATAAAACAAAATGCCCGATCGAAAAGGTAAAATTTTTTAACGCGGTAGCTGAAAAAGGTAAAATGATCTGGCAGGAGCAAACTAAACAACTTTTTCCGGAAGTGATAAATGGAAAACAATACATAAAAATAATGATGGATGATTTTTGCAATTGCATCAATTTTGATTTCAAGATCGACCCGGATTGTTTTGATACTGATAGTATAAAATTGCTATATGTTAATACCAAGATCAAAAATCTTACTACCGAACTTGTAGGATTGAATAGTGTATACATGCCCCGAAAGATAAATGATTCTACATTCAGCATACTTTATTTGAAAGATGAAATGAAGAATGCTCTCTTAAGCTTTTCACTTTATAATGGAAAAAAATGGATCAAAACATTCAGGCATCAGCGATTGGATGCATTAATATTTGATAATAACAACGGTCAATACCTCATACAGACCGATACAGCAAAGATCTATTTCCCGAAATTAAGGGTATACAATGTTGTATTAAAAGTGAATGATGATAAATACAAAGTGGCAGCTAACGGAAAGAAATTTGATTTTGTTTATCTCAACCGTCCAACTGAAAAAATATTAGTTGACTTTACTATTACAGAGTCCAATGGACAATCGTATAAGTTCACTGACCAGGCGATTGAATCGTTACCATTTGACCCTTCGAAGGGCTATAGGGTAATAAATAAAAAATATTATAAAATTCTCAAGCAATCCAGGGACGTTACTAAGAACTGAAAATTTCTATATATAGATTTCATAAGTAGCCGAATAGAAATGTTGCAGTACAAGAGTGCGACGCAAGAGAAGTTCAATAGCAGCATTTCAGCCTGGTTAATAAGCATAGAGCCATATTATGAGCCTTTCTTTATATAAGGAGTATAACGTTGCCATTCCCATGGAGTATACTTGTCCCCGACAGCAAACTCAAGTAATTCTTTAAAAATGCTTTCGCCATTATCGCTATTGGTGAGAATAACTATACCCAACTTCTTTTCCGGAAAAAGAATTGTGTAATGCTGGAACCCATCGCCATGACCTTCTTTAAACACGCCAAACCCATAGGGTGTTTGCAAATGCCCCCAGCCTAATGTATAACCAAGAAGAATAGCATCATTTGTCGCAACTGTATCTTTCCAGGGTTCTTTTGCCATTTGATACCTGGTACGCAGGCGCAATTGCTGCTTAAAAAGAGTGTTATAGCTTTCCGGCTTTAATATCTTTTTTTGAAGCACCGCTTCTGTAAATATTTTATAATCATCCGGCGTAGTTTCAAGTGTACTGGCAGCACGTGGCGCATTGTCCTTATCTTTTGGATAAGGCTTACCTGTTTTATCGTGACCAAAGCAATAGTCATTTTCAAAGACCAGTTGCCAGGTATAGGAAGAGTTTTTCATGTTCAGTGGTCCGAATAATTTTTCCTGCATCAGTTCATTCAGCAATTTGCCAGTGATCTGCTCGAGCACAAACTGCAAATAACAAAACCCTTCACCTGAATATTGATAGTAGGTTCCTGGTTCAAAATGCACATGTAATTTCTGGTCCGGCTCATCCCATCGCCAGTTGGCCAGCCCCGAAGAATGAGTGAGGCAATGTCTTGCCGTGATCTTTTTATACTGCGGTTCTTCTTTTAATGAGGTATAATCCTGGTTCCAGCTTTTACCTTTTCCATACTCATATACTGGCTTTGGAAGATAATTCTGCAATGGTGTGTCAAGTGAAATGATCTTTTCTTCCACCAATTTCATAACCAATACAGCAAAAACTGCTTTGCTAAATGATGCACCATAAAAATTGGTGCTTGTTTGTAAAAGAGATCCGGTTGTCGAATTTTTTAAGCCAACCACTTTGTGGTAAACGGCCTTGTTGTTATTAAAAATACTGATCGCCATTCCTGTTACTGATGCATCATTCATCAGCTGAACAATCTTATTATCCAATTCCTTTGCAGTGATCTTGCTGCCATCAAGCCGGATAATGGTTTGAGATAAACATACTGAGCTTACGGAGATAAAAACCAGGATGAAGATAATTTTTTGCATATTTGAAGATAGTCATTTCTATGCCCTACCCACCCCTGAGTTACAAATCGGTAAGCATACATAAAGATTTATCCTATAGCCAAATTAAAATTGGTTTAATGGCCTGTTCTTTGAAGAGGTATCAAACAAAGTTCTTCTCATGTCAAACATGATACCGACCACTTCTTTACAAAGAGTCATCTACTTTTTATTATTGGCCTTTCTTATTGTCGCAGCCTTATATTATGCCAAACCATTTTTAGTACCTATCTGTTTTGCAGGATTGTTGGCAATGCTTTTTGTGCCATTAAGCAGGTGGTTTGAAAAAAAGAAAATACCAAAAGTTTTATCCATTCTTTTTTGCATTCTTATTTTTCTAACTGTATTGGCTGGTATTATTTGGCTCATTAGTTGGCAGATCAGTGATCTCACGGCTGAGGCCGGTGATATTGAATCCAAAGTAAAAAGGATGATCAGGCAAGTAGAAAAAAGTATACAAAAAACTGTTGGCATTTCTCCAAAACAACAAGAAGAATTGATCGGAAACCAGGCTGGAAATGGTACCAGTATGATCACGGGCCTGGGCTCTGTTCTTTCAGGATTTGCAGTTGATTTCATTTTGATGCTCGTATATATTTTTCTCCTGATGTTCTTTCGTGAGCGGATCAGGACTTTCATACTTCAGCTTATATCGCCAGCACAAAAGAAAAATGCCGAGGCAACCATTGGAGATATTCAAAAAGTATCTCAGCAATATTTAACCGGCCTTGGTTTAATGATCACATGTTTATGGGTAATGTATGGTATCGGTTTCTCTATTGTGGGAGTAAAATATGCCTTGTTGTTTGCTGTAATTTGTGGTTTGTTGGAAATAGTTCCGTTTGTTGGTAACCTCACTGGAAACCTGTTGGCAGTATTAATGGTGATCATACAAGGTGGTGATACCGGGATGATATTTGGCGTAATCATTACCTACCTTATTGTTCAGTTCCTGCAAACCTATATTTTAGAACCGCTGGTGGTTGGTGCGGAAGTAAACATCAATCCTTTGTTCACGATTATTATACTTGTTATAGGCGAATTAATATGGGGAATTCCCGGAATGGTACTGGCCATTCCTTTATTAGGCATCATTAAGATCATCTGCGATCATGTGCCATCATTAAAACCCTATGGTTATTTGATCGGGAGCGATAAAAAAAGAAAAAGATCATTACTGCAAAAAAAGAAAACCTGACTGTAGAAATAGTTCCACTATGCTATAAAGATTTATTATCCATGAGCCGCCATTCATATAATGATCAAAGAAATAGCATCAATTTGTCGTAGCTTTAAGAGTAAAGTGAATAAGACATTGAAGAAGCTCGGGCTCATATTCATTATTCTTCTTTTAGCCTTTGCATCGAAAGCGCAACCACCCAACTGTGTCTTTACAAATTCTCAGTTTACAATTCACTTTGGCACTGGTAATGTAAGTGATATAAATGTTGATGCTCTTCCTTTTTACAGGCGTGTGAGTACTACGTGCCCAACGGATGGACACTATTCATTTGTTCCTTATACAAAGTCATGCTTTGGGGATGACTGGCATACACTTTCAGAAGATCATACACCCGGCGATGTTGGTGGAAATATGTTGCTGGTGAATGCTGCACCTAACGAAGGTGTATTTCTAACCGCTCTCGTTAGTAATTTAAAAAGTAATACCATCTATGAGCTTGGTCTGTGGTTGATGAATCTTTGCAAGCCTACCAGGAAATGTCCATTTCTATTATTGCCTAATTTAAATATCCGATTGGAAACACCAGAAGGAAAGATCATTGCAAGTATTGCCACAGGCGAGCTACCAAGGGTTGAAGAACCAAGATGGATACAACATCGGGCATATTTTACAACACCTGCTTCAACTACAACTTTGAAGCTTGTTATGACCAACACCAGGCCGAGTGGTTGTGGAAATGATTTTGCCCTCGACGATATCACATTTCGTGAATGTATAAAGCAAAAGACACAAGTGACTACAACACCAAAAACAACAGCGACTTCAAAACAATCGACATCTACAAAACCTCCACCTAAAAAAACCACTCCTCCACCCCAGGTAAAAGTTCAAACCGCACAAATAAGTAAACCGAAAACTGATACTGTTTCAAAAACAATTTCAGTTGCAAAGCAGCCTCAAAAAATAAGTACATCACCTCCTTTGATTTTAAAGACAAGGGAAAATACATTGGTAAAAAAATTTGAGACCGAAGCAGGTGAGATCAAAATTGAATTATATGATAATGGCGAAATAGACGGCGATACTGTTAGCGTCTATCACAATAATACACTAATACGATCGCACATGCGGCTATCTCAAAAACCAATAACCTTCAACATTGGTGTAAGCCCGTCTGAATCCCACCATGAGATAATTATGGTAGCTGAAAATCTTGGTTCTATTCCACCGAATACATCTATCATGATCATTACAACTGCAAGTAATCGTTATGAACTTATGATCTCCTCCAGCGAACAAAAAAATGCAAAAGTTGTTTTTGATCTGAAAAAATGAAGATGAATATATTATGGCAATAAAATCCGGGTACTGACCCGGACTTTATTGTTCTCTATGAAATTATAATGCTGTGGAAATGTCGAAAAAGCCTATTGTTTAATGATCTTACCCGAGGAGATCAAATGGCTTCCTTTGCTAACCTGCACTACATAGATCCCTCTTGTAAATTGTGCTGCTTCTGTAATGGTGATGTTGTTTATACCATTATTAACTGTAACATTTTTCGTCAACATTTGCTGACCAGTTACGTTAAGGATCCGTATGGCTATCGTTTCTCTTTCAGCAGCCCTGTAACTAATAATGAAATTATTGGTAAATGGATTAGGAGCTATATAAATGCTTCCTGGCTTATGGCTAAACCTTACCATTTTTGTTTGTGTAAATTTTTCAACGCCGCTTACTTCAACTGCCTTGATACGATAATAAGCAACAGCAGCCTGTTTATTCACTGTTATATCATTATACTCGTAGTCAGACTGTCCCTCTTTGTATTGCAGCGTTTTTATTGGAGAAAAATTTCTGCCATCATAACTACGCTGAATTTCAAAAACAGTTTCTTGTGTAAATTCTGCCGACCAGTTTAAGACCGGAACATTATTGAAAAGATCGACATCAAAGGAATTCCAGTTTATGGCCAGGGGAATTTCTAAAATTATTTCTATTGAACAACCATAAAAATAAGTCCGGTTGGAATCCGGCGCTCCCCATGTATTGTAAATTACATTAGGTCTTACTGTACCAGCCGCTTGATTATCGAATATTGTTGATGGAGAAGTTCTTGTGATGTCATTCATCTTTATTGTGTCTGTGGCCCCTAAAACGCCAATGGTACCACCAGTAATCGAAGTGTTTCCATAAAAATACATGAGAGCGGGGCCGGTTACTGCACCATTTGATTGTTTATAGCTTGCACCATGTATTACAGGAGGACTAGGAGGATTGGCTCCGGCAATACTTATATTGGTAATTCCGCCAGAGGTAATCTCGATCTCAGAATTCTTCGCCCAGATATAACTATAATTAGTAAAGGTTGAATTACTAATCTTTATTCCCCCCGAAGCTTGCATGCGACAATAATTTGTTATTGGCGTAGCACCAGATTTAACTTCCAAAACACCGTTTACAACAAAATTACCTTCATTTCTAAGAGCGCCGCCATTCGCCGTGTAATTTCCAGCTACAGTAAAATCCTTGTAATTAGTAAACGAAGAACCGCTTTTCATTTCAAAACTACTACTGGCATAAATTGTTTCATAGTTAATAAAAACATTGTTATCGTCAGCTAAAGTGCCACCATTGATACTTACAGGACCTGAAAAGTTAATAGTCCCACCAACATTATTTGTCCATACTTGATTTTTTCCCTTTGTACTCAAGTCCGCAAGGTTTACGACCCCACCCGCATAATTATCTAAACTGAAATCCGTATTTGTTGTTAATGATTGCGAATAGGTAAATGTTCCGTAATTTTTTATTTTGCAAACCACACCATTGGTAGGAGCAAGTGAAAGAGGGTTGAAGATCGCTCCACCTTCAACAATAATTGTTTTATTATTGGAATTAAGGCCGCTAACTGTACCAGTATAGTTGGCACCGGTAGCTATGAATAGAGTATCTCCTGGGCTAAGAGAATAAGGGGCATTTGACACTCCAGTAACAGTTATAATATTGGCATACGAGAAATTGCTTGCCAGGAATATGCAAACAGTTAGAAAGGACGATAAGGTTAACTTACGAAACATAGTCTTAGGGTAGGTCTCACTTTGGGGATATTGAACTATGCTCGTTTTTCTATAGGGAGAGGATATGCAAACTTAATACAGGAATCACGACTAACCAAATAGGAAAACTACGTATTACCCAGATGAATAAAGTATCACTGTCAGGGTTTCGGTCGCTGATAAAACCTTTTTAACGAGTGTCTGGGTCTCGATCTAAGGTTACTAACAGAAAGCTTCGGGTTATGCACGTGCAGGTTCCGGCGTTTTGAATTTTAATTTTATGCCATTAAATTAGTAGTGAATTTTCATAGGATAAGGTTTAATGGTTAATGTTTTTGATTAGAAAAGTCCCTGATATAGATCAGGGACTTTTCTATTTATATAGTGTTCTCCACTGTCTTAAGAAAACTATTTACCGAACAAAAATTTGTGTATAATAAACGACCCCTCGCCTGTTACTGGCTGTACCAATACCAATATATTTATAATCACCCAACATATTTTTTCGATGACCACTTGATCTCTTCCAAATATCAACAGCTTCCTTTCCACTGCTTGCACCGTAAGCAACATTTTCTGCTACATATCCATCACAAGGTTTTATTGTCTTTTTAATTTTAGATACACGAAGATCATACCCGTCATGTCCAAAAGCGCAACGACCGCGAGCCATATCTTCACTATGCCTGCGTGCAATTGTATTTAGCTCTTCCCTTATCTCAAGTGCTTTTAATCCCTTCGATTTTCTAAATTGATTAGTGTATTTAAGTGCTTCTCCAACCGGGTCAACCGATGCTCTTTCTGAGGTAAAAGACAATAAACAGAAGATTGAAAAAATAAAAAGAAAATTAGTTTTTAACACAGGTTAGAATTTGAATCATTTGTGTGCAATTATTATACCACCAGTGATCATAAATTCAGACAGGTTTGTTATTTCTTTCTCTATTAGTTACTACATAGCTTCCGTTCTGAATTACTTATTTTTGAAAATTAATGGAAACCAAAACCGCAACTATTGAAAATAAATTTACAGCATCAATTCTTCTTTGCAACAAATTGCCGGTGGTATTGCAGCAGGAATTGGAGGATTGATCGTTCAGCAAAAAACAAAGGAAAGTCCCTTGCAACATTATGACATACTCGGATACATGATCGTTGGAATAATTATATTCAACATTATACAGATACACCGTGTAAATAAATTGGTCAAAGCACAGAAGAATACAGATCAACGATGAAAAAATATTATTTGTCTTTTGTTGCTTCAATGCTTGTATTATGTTTTTCATTGCAGGCGCAATCAACAAAGAAAAAGATTTCTTTAAAAGACTCTGTTGACAATGCGTTTGATGTGAGTGATTATATTATTGATGCAAATGGTTTTATTCCTGTACCATATATTATAACTGAACCTGCACTAGGCGGATTTGGCGGAGCTCTTATTCCCGTTTTCATAAAAAAAAGACCACCCTATCTCGACTCAATAAAAGGTCGCCTTGAAATGACACCAGTTCAACCTGACATTACTGGTGGTCTCGGAGCTTATACGGCAAACAATTCATATTTATTAGCCGGTTTTCGTTCAGGTACTCTTATTAAAAGCAGGATCAAATACGTTATAGCTGCTGGCTACGGAAATATAAACTTATCGTTCTATAGAACCTTTGATCAATTAGGTGAAAAGGAATTAAAGTTCAATATTCAAACACTGCCTTTGTTCGTACAAGGAATAAAAAGGATCGGCTTTTCCCGTTGGTATGCAGGTGCAAAATATCTTTTCTTGAAAACCGAAGTAAAACATAAAGGTGACAAACTTTTGGACAGTCTTGCAAGATCATTTGAAACAAATAGCACCATCAGCCATCTTGGGGGCATTATAGAATTAGATAATCGTGATAATATCTTTACTCCCGATAATGGGCTGAAGTTACATTTCGATGTTATAAGGTCTGACGATTTTTTAGGAAGTGATTATGAATATTGGCGACTGAACTACTTTATGTATGCTTATAAACAACTTTTTAAAAAATTTGTAACAGGATTAAGATTAGATGCACAACAAGTTTTTGGAGAACCGCCATTTTATATGCTTCCTTTTATAAGTATGCGGGGTATCCCTGCTGTACGATACCAGGGTAAAGCAGAAGTTCTTTCAGAACTTGAAATGCGCTGGGACCTTGTAAAAAGATGGAGCCTTGTAACGTTTGGAGGCGCTGCTAAAGCTTTCGATGATTGGAACGATTTTAATGAGGCAGACTGGATAACGAGTTATGGAGCCGGTTTCAGGTATTTACTTGCAAGAAAATTCAAATTGCGTGTAGGTATTGATTTTGCACATGGACCTGGTGTGTGGGCTTATTATATTGTGTTTGGAAGCAATTGGGTGAAATAACACGGGTAACAAACCTTTTCATGAATAATACTACATTCTTTGCACCGATGATCTACTTGAAACAAGTGGCGCCTGCCATCGAGTTTTATAAAAATGCATTTGATGCAATTGTTTTGCGACAATGGAACAATGATGATGGCAGTGTGCATGTAGCTGAAATGACTATTAACGGATCATTATTTCATTTACATGAGGAGTCGACGAGGAAAAACGAATTAAGCCCTGAAACATTAAAAGGCACTTCTATTGCAATCGGATTATTTGTAGATGATCCTTATACAATAATGTCAAAAGCAGTGCAGGCCGGAGGTATTGAGATAGACCCCGTAAAAGATTATGATTACGGCTACAGGCAAGGTTGTGTTGCCGACCCTTTTGGACATCATTGGCTTATTGAAAAGAAGATCGAGTAACAAATTTTTCTTTTTTGACCAATAAATTCATCTGTTCTGCGTTTTTTAAAAACCCGTACCTGTGAAGCTAAAAATCATTCCTTATGAAAAAACCAACCAACAAGGGAAACGGGCCTGCTATTATCGCCACCCTGGAAGATCCTGATCTACTTCAAATATTAGTAGAACGATTAGCTGAATGCAATGTTGAAATTGGCTATTGCAGACAACAAGTGCAACCGGGCTGGAAAGCTATCGATACTTCTTCGATCGAAGTTCTTGCAAGTGTCGGCTTACATTTTTCCAATAAAAAAGACTGCACGAACACATCATCAGTGACGAGTTTCTTATTTACATGTATAAAAACAATTCAAGGAAAGTATGATCTTACCTGGTCCCATTCACTTTCCTGATCATAATTGATTAAAAAAGACCGCCCCGATTTGATCGGGGCAGCCTTTACATATTTACAGCTTTCATTTAATCATCCTTTTTCACCTTCTTTTCACCATCCTCTATTTTTGTTTTTGTATCGCCATCTTTGATCTTTACTTCATCGCCATCTACTTTCTTTTTATAATCACCATATTTTATTTTGTATTCATCATCAATATCATATTTGCCCTCACTTGTTTTTACCACATGGCCATTAACAACATCGCCTGTAGCACCATAAATGGTATCTTTTGTTTCTGTGTCTACATAGATATAAACAGGCTCATGGGTTTCAGTATTTATCATCCGTCCTGTTTTCTCATCTTTTTCCAGGTTTACATATTTTCCTGCTGTCAGATCATAATACCTGTCTCTTTTACAAGCGGTAAATAATAAAGTTGTTACGAGGCTTGCCAATAATAATTGTTTCATAGTGTTTTTTACTTAAGAAAACAATTATCAGACCAGCAAGATCTGTGTATAAAAAAGCAATCTAAAAGCCATCATTAATTTCTAATTGGGTATTTTTTTCCCTACGAATAAAAAACAATTGTTGAACCTTTAGGTTAGGAATAAAAAATGCCGCTCCAAATGAAACGGCATTGACCATAAAAATATCCTTGATTAATTAAGGTATAGATTTTTTATATAGCCCACTAAACCATTTTGGCCGTTGTCAGGACCAGCTGCGAAATACAGGTAATAACGATTCAAACCTGTAATAGGAGGAAATGTTATTCCCCACAATCCATCAATCTCTATTGCTTTTCCTTTAGCAGAAAGTGTCCCTAGAGAGTTTCCATTTTCATCAAATGCATTAATATGTCCATCGCCATTATTTCCAACCAGTATAACATTTGTTATTTGGGTTTGACTGAACTCTCCCCAAAAACCAGCAGGTGCTACTACAATTCCCCATGGAGCATTTAGTTTACCTTTTGATGCAAACCTTTTCAGCAATGCACCATTGGGATCGAATACATTAATATAGCCGTAGCCAGGCCCTTCTTCTCTATTTCCATCTGCTCCTTTTTTAGCATACGTGACATATATTTTACCATCACTTATGATCTGTACGTTAAAAGGTGAATAACCAGCCGGCAGATCAGGATCTACAAATGGTTTATTATTTACCTGGTTCCAGTTCTTATCAAAAACATCTATCCTGTTTTGTGCAAAGTTGGCGGCATATATAAAGAAATCGCTTCCGCTATTGGCTACTGCAACTCCCAAATAAGAAGCATTTGGTGAGTTATCAATTTTCTTTATAGCACTATTGCCGAGGTTCCAGCCTGAAATTATACCGTCTGAAGTAGCAAAAATGAAAGAAGCTGGATTATTATTAGCAAGTTTAAATTCATTTGAAAAATTATAAACATGCCCGGTTGGATGTGCTGTAGTTGTATTGAGTGCATGGGGAATGCTAACTGCACTTGCTACAGCTAAACCGTCGAAATTGTAAATGTTACCAACACCCTTCCCTTCTGATGATACCCATGCAGGTCCTGAAGGAGGAAATGTAATGCCCCAGGCATTCACAAGGTTCGCATCGATATACTTCGGTTTAAGATTGTTATTATTTGCAACAAGGTTTACCTGGACGAAGTTTTTTAATTCTTTTGGAGTAAAGTCGACGTCAATCCCAGGTTTTGCATTAGCCGAACCATTGTTCATGTTTTTTTGACAGCCAAATGCAATAAATAATACAACAGCAGCGAGTGCAAGGGTCCGTTTTGTTTTCATAAAATTTTGTTTAATGGTGACTAAATAATTTGTTTTCTTTCTTGATTACATAATAGGGTTTTACTTCTTCATCAATGATTTCAATTTTAAAACTAAAACAATGTGAAGTGTGAGGGATGACAGAGTTATTCACCGATGTGAATATGTCATTGTTCTCACATTTATTACAGTAATTAAACCTGGAGTCAGATTTTTTTTGATCGATATTTTGTTTACAAAACGAAAAAGTTTTAGTACGACAAATTCAAAGCCAAAATGTTCGTAAAAAAATTACCAGGATAATAAAAGCTGAAACCGCTATTTTAAATTGTTTAAAGGAAAATGATCAAAAATCTCGTAAACTGAAAACCATTATCCTCTTTAGGTAAGCTCATCTTCAGGGTTTTTAAAAAAACTGGCAGGATTTTTATTTTATTTTCTTATTAGTAGTTTAACTTTATTCTTCACGAATAATTTTTGTTTATGCGTTGGATAGGCGGAAGACAAAGCTCAAATGTAGATGACCGTCGGGGTGTCTCAGCAGGAGGCGTTGCTGCAGGTGGTGGCATCATCGGTATTATTGTTATGGTACTTTATTCACTACTAGGAGGTGGCGGCGGTGATGAAGGCTCGATACCTATTCAACTTCCGGGACAAACTCAGCAAATGACTCCCGAGGAAAAAGCCGCAGATGATGAAAGAGCAAAATTTGTAACTGTTGTGCTTGGCTACACCGAGGATGTTTGGAACCAACTAATATCACAATACCAGGAGCCAAGACTTGTTCTCTTTCATGACCGAGTAGAATCTGCTTGTGGTTTAGCAAGTTCAGCTTCGGGGCCATTTTATTGCCCAGGTGATCAACAAGTCTATATAGACCTTTCTTTTTACCAGGAGTTGGGACAACGATTTGGTGCGCCGGGAGATTTTGCAATGGCCTATGTAATAGCTCATGAAGTTGGACATCATATACAAAAGTTAATGGGCACTTCAGATAAGATGGCCAGGCTTCGTCAGCAAGTAAGCGGTGAAGAATACAATAAATATTCTGTGATGCTGGAATTGCAGGCAGACTTTTTAGCGGGAGTTTGGGCACATTACATGCAAAATAAAAAAACACAAGATCTGCAGGCCATTATTGAGCCGGGTGATATTGAAGAAGCGCTGAATGCAGCAAACGCCATTGGCGATGACAGGCTTCAAAAAGAATCGCAGGGTTATGTGGTTCCTGAATCATTTACACATGGCACATCGAAACAACGTATCTATTGGTTTAAAAAGGGATTTGATACGGGTGATATGAAACAGGGCGATACTTTCAATGACCCGTCATTGCAATAACAAAGAATGAATTACCAGGTCTACACTCCTTCTTCGGAACTTCAACCGTTTATTAAATGTTTTTGGTCGCTTGAAGATGAAAAGCAAGATGAACCTGTTAAACAAAAAGTATTGCCTGATGGGTGTATGGAAATGATCTTTCATTATGGAGATCATTATCTGCAATATTTCGAAGATGGATCAAGCATAATTCAACCAAAAAGTTTTGTATTTGGGCAAATAACAAAATACATTGAAATAGCCCCGATAGGTGTAAGCGGAATTATCTCAGCAAGATTCTTACCTGATGGAATAAGCCCTTTTGTAAATATGCCATTGACATCACTGGAAAATAAAGCTGTACCAATTACGGAACTATTTGGTGAAGATGGAGAAAAGCTCGAAGGGCAAATAATAAACGCAAATGATAACTATGAGCGAATTAAGCTTATTGAAACATTCTTGTTATCAAAACTCACTGAACAAAGAACAATAGATGCTATCACCAAATCCTGTGTTAATATAATTTTTCAATCACAAGGGCAAATCGGATCAGCTGAATTGGCAGATAAAATGAATATAAATCGAAGGAATATGGAAAGGAAATTTACTTCGGTGATCGGTATGAGTCCCAAACAGCTATCAAAAGTTGCAAGGCTACAAGCCACATTAAAAATGCTTGAACAAAAGAAGTTCGCTAGTCTCACTGAAATAGCTTATGAAAATGGATATTATGATCAGGCACATTTTATAAAAGACTTCAGGGAATTTACAGGTATGAGTCCAAAATCTTTTTTTGCTGATAGCCTGAAACTATCTTCACTTTTTAGTGGCACCGAATAACTGTCGCATTTTTACAATTTTTAAACTAGCTCCTGTCCTATTTTGCGGCATATTAAAATAAATTAAGATGAGACCGACTGTAAAAAACACTTTGACTTTATCCTCATTAGTTATTTGCATTTTTATCGGTGCTTGTAATGACAAACCCACTGAAGCTGAAAAACCAACAGAACCTGCAACAAGTGAACCCAAACAACTTGTATTTGACAAATTAGTTGGCTTATGGGAAAGTGGGGATGGAAAAAGTTTTGAGCAATGGACAAAGAATGACAATGGCACATATCAATCCCGTGGCTTTAGTGTAAAAGGTGCTGACACATCATGGAATGAACAGGCAGCTATTTATTCTGAAAATAAAAATTGGGTTTTTGAAAATACAGTGAAGGGCCAGAATAATGGTAAAGCGATAAAATTTACATCTACGATATTGACTGAAACAACCGTACAATTCAGTAATCCACAACATGATTTTCCAACAGACATCAATTATACTGTTCCAGATGCAAATACGGTAAATGCTTTTATAGTTGGACCTAATGCCAAAGGCGGAAAGGATACAATACCATTTAACTTCACCAGGATAAAGTAAATAGTACCCAAATTTTAAAAATCCGTTAATACTCTGCAGGAGTATATGCAAAGGCTTTTTTCTTCGTTAGCTTTCGGTAACAAAAGCCACCATGATAAAATATTTTTTGTCAGCATTTTTCTTTTTCACTTTCTTTATCCATTTGCAGGCGCAGCCTTCTGGTGAACAACATGCACTCATTCATTTAACCGACTCTGCTATATGTACCGAAGTAAAGGACCAGGCACATAGCCCCACATGCTGGGTATTTGGCACCAATTCCTTATTTGAAAGCGACATGATAAAAAAATATGATGTCAAGCTCGACCTCTCAGAAATGTTCATTGCCCGTTATGCATACGTTGACAAATTAAATCAATGGCTTGTATCAAATGGTAAAACTTATTTTGCAGGAGGTGGTCAATTTCATGATGTGATACGAGTAGTGAATAAATATGGAATGGTACCCGAAGATGCGTATCGGGGCATACCAACCAGAAGAGGAAGTCATGATCATACAAATTTAGATACAGCAATGAGCCGGCTTGGTCGTAAATTTTTGAAAGCAGGGAAAAAGCAACTAACCCCAACAGATCTTCAACAAGTGAATGATACGCTTGATAAATATTTAGGGAAAGTTCCTGCCACTTTCTGGTATCAAATGGAGCAATACACTCCGAAATCATTTGCACAAAAATTAATTCACTTTGAAAACGATTACATAGAACTTATGTCATTTGCAAACCTGCCTTTGTATAAAAAAGTTTTGCTTGATGATAAATTCAATTGGGCTGGTGATAGTTTATACAATATTCCACTTGCCGATATGCAGATGCTTGTCGATTCTGCATTAGCAAATGGCTGGTCCATTGGTTGGGAAGGTGATGTAACAGAACCGGGCATCGGTCCATTCACCGGATTTGCAGAATTGAATAATACACAACATAATTATGATGAAGAAAGATTGGAGAATTATAAAACCGAAGCAACCGAAAGAGATCACATGCTTCATCTTGTAGGCGTTGGCAAAGATGAATATAAAGGAAAATGGTATCACATGAAAAATTCCTGGGGAAACTGGGCTAATAACAAAGGCTACTTATTCATGTCAGAAGAGTATTTCAAATTAAAGACAGTAGTGGTAATGGTAAACAAAGAAGCTCTTCCTGAAATTCTTAAGAAAAAACTTAAACTCTAATTTGATAAAGCAACGATAAAAGAAAAGGCTGCCTTTGGGCAGCCTTTCACTTGAAACTTAAATAATATTATTGTTTTACAAATCTTGCCGACCTGGTTTCGTTGCCATCATTTACATGCACCATATAAAAACCAGCAGGAAGTTTCGAAATATTTAATTGTGTAAGCATATTACTAGTTCCCTGTTGCATTACTAATTTACCCATCAGGTTATATACTTTGATCACGGGTCTCTTGTCAACTCCTTCCACCCATACATTCAACTGATCACCTGCAGGGTTAGGGAACAGGTTAATTGTAAAGTTTTGATTCGAATTTTCTTTAGTGGCAGTAGATGTTCCGCCAGTTATAGTAGGAATGATCCTTGTTGCAGTAGCTGTTTGTACTTTCAACGTATAACAAGATCTTATATTATTTGCAGTACCCTTTGGAAATACTTTTGCATAATAAACACCAGCAGCAACACTTAGTGTGACCGATTCACTTTTCGAACCGCTATTTTGTGAAATACCAATTTGTCCTCCACTGCTATTTAATACAGCAAGCTCATAGTTTGCAGGTAATGTAGTTAAAAAAACAGTGAGTGTACCACCTCCACTGATCGTGAATTTATAATGGTCAATATCATTTTTTCGTTCAATAAGTCCTTTTACATCTGTATTCACATTTATTGAAGCAGCACCGCTGATAGTACCGTTTGTACTAACATCATAGGGGCCGGGACAAGTTGATGAAGGTGGAGGCGTTGATCCCGATGTTGTGAATTGTGTAGTGCTGTAGCCACTGACTTCTGTAAGACTGCAGTTTGCTACTACTCTCCACTCATATGCTGTGTTAGCAGACAAACCATATAAATTGTAAGATGTTGAATAGGTAGCGGAAGTTGCAACTAGCCATGTGCCGGAAGAAGATGGCTTATACTCGACAGAATAAGCGAACGCCCCATTCACAGGATTCCAACTCATGGTTGCTCCACTCGATGTAATATTAGATGTAGAAAGTCCGCCAGGAGCACTACATGAACCTGCTGCCCCTGTGGTAAACTGCGTTTGTGCATAGCCACTTGTACCAGAAGGACAATTAGATCTTACTCTCCAATCATATGAAGTATTTGCATCTAATCCAGATAAGGTCCATTGTAAACCGGATGTTCCAAATCCAAAAACTGTCCAGCTGGAAGAACTTGAAGGTTTATACTCGACATTATAACTTGTCGCCCCAATAACAGGAGCCCACGTAGCAGTACCAGCCGTAGCCGTAATGCCTGAAGTTGAAAGACCAGATGGCGCACTACATTGCGCACTAACACCATAAGTTGCGACTACTAAGAGCAGCAGAGTCAATAATTTCATAAGACTATTGAATTTTGTGCGGTTCAAAAATTTATAAGTGGTGCAATTTAGATGCACCATAGTTAAAAATCAAGCGCTAAACAACGAATATGATGCCAATAAAAATACCAAGTACATATTCTGATGGTTCTGATAGATTACAATCAATTTTTTACGTTGAGGATAACTTTTTATCTCCATAATAAAGAATTTAATACTTACCCAATCCTCTCATTTTGACTTTGTTATTACTAATTGATACCTCTTAAAAAAAATGTTTGATTAAAATCATTCAAGAAAAAATTCCATCATTAGTTATTAAATATTTATTCACATGTATGTACTGCTAAAAAGAAAAGGCTGCCGGCAAACAGCCTTTAGCTTTGTCTTAGGTGATATTATTGTTTAACAAACTTTGCTGACCTGATTTCTTTTCCATCATTCACATGTACTAAATAAAAACCTGCGGTAAGCTTTGATATGTTTATTTGATTAAGTGTATTATTACTTGTTTGCTTCATAACCAATTTTCCCATTAGATCATAAACTTTGATCTCCGCTTTGTTCTTAACACCTTCGATCCAAACGTTCAATTGATCTCCGGCAGGATTTGGGAACAGGTTAATAGTAAATTTTGGACTTACCGGAACATCGCTTGCAGTACCAGTTTGCACTTTTAAAGTATAACAAGAAGTAGCGTTACTTGCATTTCCTTTCGGTAATACTTTTGCATAGTAAGTACCTGCAGCAAGATTAGTGTTGATTATTTCACTCTGTGTACCGTTTTTTTGTGAGACGGCAAGTTGTGTACCACTATTATTTAATACGGCAAGGTCATAATTCGCCGGCAAGGTCGTTAATGACACAGTTACAGATCCGCCAAATGAAACAATGAATTTATAATGATCAATGTCACCTCTAGGTGAAAGAGTTCCTTTAACATCAGTATTCAGAGAAATTGTTGCTGCTCCTCCAATAGTTCCATTAGTACTTACATCTAAAGGTCCCGGACATGATGAAGTTATCGCAGATGTTGTGAATTGAGTTGAACTATAACTACTGACCGAACCTGAACAGTTCGCCTTTACTCTCCAATCATAAGTAGTAGAAGCAGACAAACCTGATAAGTTCAAAGATGTCGTAGTCGTTCCTGATGCTATATTGATCCATGTGCCTGATGAAGATGCTTTATAATCCACGTCATAACTATTGGCTCCACTAACAGAACTCCAGTTCGCAGTTGCATTACTTGTTGTAATATTTGATGTACTAAGACCAGTTGGCGCATTACATGATGGTAATGCGAGAGTCAAAAACTGTGTTTGAGAATAATTACTACTTCCAGATGAACAATTAGCCCTTACCCGCCAATCATATAATGTAGTTGCTGTTAATCCTCCTAGCCCAATTGCTAAGGACGAAGTGGCTGTTGCCGCATTGATCCATGTTGAAGATGTATTCAATTTATAATCTACATCATAACTAATAGCACCACTAACTGGTGGCCACGAAAGTGTTGCTCCGGATATTGAAATTCCTGATGTGGATAGACCATTAGGTGCAGAACATCCTGTTCCGCCTGCTTCTGATCTGAAGGCTGCCACAAGACAAGCCATCCTATAAAATGCATATGCTTCATCAGAAGCTTCGATGCTACCGATTGGTTTTCCTGCTGCATCTCCATTATAAGTGAGACCAGGATTTGACCACATATTGATCCTCGTACAATTGAATCCTGCAACAGTACAACGATCATTGTAAGCCATAATAGTTCTCCACCGTGAGGAAGCAGGACTTGATGTGCCTTGTGCAATAGCTACCTCGTTCACATACCCATGTTGATGTGCGCAGGGAGTTGTACTCCCATCAACATACCAATCATGGCGCAGGCCCATATTATGTCCACACTCATGTGCCATTGTGAAATTTCCAACCACACAGGAATACAACGAAACATTAAAGGCATTACCAGATGAATAAGAAGAAGGGTTTGTGTTAAGATAACCAATACCACAGCTGCTTGTTGGCGATCCTATGATGAGACTAACCAGGTCAGCGCCGTATTGATCACGCAATGCATGTACATTATCCATAAAGCCATCACCATTACCAGATAGTCTTGTAAGATCGGTGCTGAAATTACCAGACTCTGTATAACTAACTTTTGCTGTATGCACCAATCTGAATGTAACATTGTTTATTCCTGAGTTTGACATTGACACATTCATATTAGTAACAGCCTGCGTGATATTTGCAATTGTATTCGCTGCACCACCCCAACTATTCTCGGTTTGCTGTGTATAAACAACCATCATATCAATTGTTGAAGAGCCGGGACAAGGACTGCCATCACAAATACTTGTAACTGCTGCATTGGGTTGAGACTGGCCGCTTACTTCTATAAAGTCATTATGATTTTCCCGTTGAGTAAAAACAGATTCGTTTGATAAAGAGATTGCAAAAGTATTTGAAGCTACCTGGTCGATCATATACTTTCTTCCATCTTGAAGAGAGATCATTCCTGCTGTACGATCATTGTATTTGGAAAAAGTAATAAAGCCAGTCACAGCTCCTTCCAATCTTCCTTCATATGAAAAGGATCCCGAAGGATAATTGTACATCCTGGTGAATTTACTTTTTACGATCAGGTTGGATGTGATCGCAATAAAAAAATCTTGTTGTGATAAAAAATCAGGTTGAGTTACATAACGTGAGTTGATGTAATGTGACCTCATTTCACTTTTCAAACGAGATGCTTCCGGTAAATTTTGTTCCGGGATCGTTTTGTCAAAAAGCAGTTGTTGCGCACTAATGCCAGAGGCTGCTGTTACCAACAGCAACAAAATAATGAATCTCATAAGGAGTTAATTTGAGCGGTTCAAAAATTTAAGGGCGGCACAAGTTAGGGTTAGCAATGATTTAAGAAATTATTTGTGCAAAACTTCCCCGTAGATTAGAATCAATTTTTTAACTTACGTATAAACATTGATCTAATAAATAAATTTAGCCCTTATCTATTTCATATGAAAAAACTTTCTTTAGTAATCGTAGTTTTCCTACATGTAACCATTATTCATGCTTGCACTACTTTCTTTATAAATAAAAATGGCCAGATGATCTTTGGTCGTAATTATGATTGGGTCACAGATGCAGGCATGATCTGCACGAACTTAAAAGGTTTATTTAAAACTTCTTTGCAAACTGAAAGTGGAGAAACAATTAGTTGGGCATCACAGTATGGCAGCATTACATTTAATCAGTATGGAAAAGAATTCCCTACTGGCGGTATGAATGAAAAAGGGTTGGTAGTTGAATTAATGTGGCTTGATGAAACAAAATATCCATCTGCAGACAAAAGACCGGCGATAGGTGTTTTACAATGGATACAATACCAGCTTGACAATTGCACTACCATAGATGAAGTGATTGCAACAGATAAAAAGCTACGCATCTCTCCTACCGGCACTACTCCTTTACATTATTTGATCGCGGATGCAAATGGCCACGCAGCTACAATTGAATTTTTAAATGGGAAAATGGTTGTGCACAAAGGAAATGATCTTACTGTTCCTGTTCTTACAAATAATATATATGATGAATCAGTAAAAGCATATAAGAATTCAACCGCCAATGGCAATAATTCTTTAGAACGTTTTAGTGAGGCTTGCAGCATGATCCAAAAGTTGAACACAAGCAACATCACAAAGCCCTTAACTGATTATGCTTTTGATATTCTTGGAGAAGTTGCCCAGGGCGATTATACTAAATGGAGCATTGTGTACGATATAAAAAATAAAACTATCTATTTTAAAACAAATCGTTTTAAACAAGTAAAATCAGTAAGTTTTTCAGCATTTGATTTTAATTGTACTGCAACGTCAAAAGTGTGGGATATGAATCAAACAGCAAATGGCACTATTAATAACCTGTTTCAGAATTTTAACAGCGACATCAATAAAAGAATTGTGGAAACTGCTGCAAAAGAAAGTCAGAGCCAGGTTACAATCAGTCAAAAAAATATTGACCGATTATGGAAATACACTTCTGAGATCAAATGCAAATAGTTTATCTATCTGAATCTGTAGAGTATGCTCAATCCACTACTTTCCCCATTATAAAAAGGAATCAGGCTCAGATCTTTGGATATTTTCTTTTTATGAAAATGGGGCACTAATATCCCAGTTAAAGTTCCCTGTGTAATTCCTAAAAGTATATCAGATGGAAAATGAAATCCACCTCTATATCTAAAATAAGCGACCGTACCTGTTGCAGCTCCAGCTGCACTATAAAAAAGCCATTTTGCTTTTGACTCGCGATAATAATCCGCAAAAACTTTTGCCATAAAAAAACTGGAAGTTGCAACTAATGCCACATGCCCTGCATAAAAAGAATTTTTTGCTCCCCCTCTTGTCTTCCATGTCATTTCAGTCTCTTCGCTATAAGAATAAGGCCGGTATCGATTGGTAAAATATACAGAACCTGTATATAAGAAACCTGTTATTGACATTGCTTCCAGGTATAAAAAACAAAGTTTAAAAAGATCATTTCTTGTTTCTTTAAATGGAAGAAAAAGTGCAGGAAGCGCCATAGATCCATAAAATAAATAGTTGCTATTCGTACCCATTTTTTCGGAGTATGGACGAACAGCCCAACGATCAAACCGATTGATATCATTTACATTAAGGCTTAGCATTTTTTGAACGGTGGAACGTTCTTTACTGTAAATTTTGGTGAAAGCGTACCCCGACCATCCTCCACCAACTGCAAAAACAGGAATGTCTACAGAAGGTTTGAGTTTATAAACTTGTTGTTTTATTTCTACACTTTTAATAGAAACATTTGTATCTGTACGAGCAAGTGTATCAATGTTAGTTTTCAAACTATCATGTTGTGAAAATGAAAATAAGTGCAGACTTATTGCAACTACACACCACAAAATCTTTTTCATCATTCGCAGATTTACTGTTAAACATGCGAAGGGCATTTAATAAAGTAAAAAATCATGCCATTGGTTTGGTGTCTTAACAACCAACGAAAACAGAAATAAACCTGTAGACGAAAAATGCAATAAGAAAAAATTATTTACATGGATCACCAGCTACAATCCCACCCCCATCAAGTGGCATTCCACCGATGGTTTTTCCCCGCAAGGCTGCGGGTATGAATTCAGTCCTCCTGTTCTTCGCTTTGTCTCCAGGAGTATCATTGGAGGCAATCGGTTTTGTACTTCCAAAACCAACAGCTATTAATCGTTTGCAATCAATACCATTTTCAATAAGCCATTTACAAACAGCCAAAGCTCGTTTTTCAGTAAGAGCCTGGTTATCTCTTTCAATAGCGTCATTATCTGAGTGACCTTCCACACGAAGTGTTGTGACATAATCCTTTTGTATTAAAAAATCTTTCACACTCACTAATGCTTCTTTTCCTTCATCAGTAAGTTCTGCTGTACCAGTTTTAAATGTTACTGGTTTATCCAATACAAGTTTTCCATTTTCTAGTTTTGCTGTTTGTGAGAAAGATGAAAAAAAGAAAGTGAAAATTATTATGGTGAATAAGAATTTCATATCAAGAAAAATTGGTTTCGTATATAAATATAAAAAAGAAAATGCCGCTTGTGATACAAACGGCATTTAAAATAAGACCAATTCACTTGATTCATTAATTCAGATACATATTTTTAATATAACCCATCAATCCATGTTGTTCTGTACCAGGTCCAGCAGCGAAATATAAATAGGTACTGTTAAAGCTTGTAGATGGTGGAAAAGCGATGCCCCACAATCCATCAATCTCAATTGGTTTACCTTTTGACTGAAGACTTCCCATAGAATTCCCATTTTCATCAAATACATTTATTTGACCATTGCCAAAATTTCCCACTAATATCATATTCGTCAACTGGCTGCCCAATCCCCAAAAACCAGCAGGCGCCTTAACTATTCCCCAAGGGGCATCTAATTTTCCCTGTGATGCAAATCGTTTAACAAGTGAACCGTCAGGATTAAACACATTGATATAACCTTTACCGTTGCCAGTTTCCTCTTCACCTGTTTGAGAATTCTTTTTTGCATAGGTTACGTATATCATTCCATCGATCGTTTGAATATTAAATGGAGAATAACCGGAAGGAAGATTTGGGTCTGTAAATGGTCTGCTCACTGCCGCCCAATTTTTATCATAAACATCAATTCGGTTTTCGGAAAAATTCGCTGCATATAAATAGTTATTGCCAGCATAGGAAGCTATTGTAATACCAACATATGAGGCCCCGGGAGCATTGTCTGCCATCCTTGTTGCAGCATTACCAGTATTCCAGCCTGCAATAGAACCATCACCGGATGCAGAAATAAATAGTGCAGGATTCCCATTTGGAAGTTTAAAATCACTGGTTGTATTATATACATGACCTGTGGGACGGCTCACCCCACCATCTGAAGTGGCCGAGCCAGGAATAAAAGTAGGCACAGATACAATGTTTCCATCAAGCGTATAAACGCCACTTACACCACGACCTTCTGAATTTACTCTTATTACTCCATTAGAAGAGATCGCAAGTCCCCACCCATTTTTAAGATTCGCGTCGACGTTGGCAGCACCAACATCAGCATTATCTGCTACTAGTTTTTTGACGACAAAATCTTTAAACTCTTTAGGAGAGGTAGTACCTGAGTTGCCTCCACCATTTGGATTTCCATGGCCTCCTTCATTGATATTTTTCTGACAACCGAATAAAAACAAGAATAAAAAAATTGCAAAGGCAAATTGATGATAATGGCTTAATAACTTTTTCATAAAATTAAGTTTAGAATGGACAAAGGTTTTTTGTTCAGAGTTTTTAAAAAACTCTGTGAGGCTTTTTTTCTACAGGTACAATTAGGAATTTCGAAGGGTTCTTTGATATTATTTAGTGATCACCTTAAAATAACATCGAGCTGGTTACTATGCGGTATTGTGTGGAGCCGTTCTAATCCTTGCTAAACACATTTCTCTATCTCCCTTCGAACATATCAGGCGATTCTTGTTTACAATCTGTGCAACTAAAAAGATCCTTAGATAAATTGGTCACCAAATAATATGCCATTGATGTATAAAAAAAAATCCTGGTGTATTGAGTGTATATATTTTATATGTGAATGCATAAAAAAAGCCGTCTGCAAAAAAGCAAACGGCCAAGGAAGGGACTTGTCAAATCTTCAAATCGCCAAATCGCTACCTATTTCTTTATATAACCAAATAATCCATGTTCTTCATCGTCCGGACCAGCGGCAAAGTACAACCAGTTACGATTTATGGCTGTGGAGGTTGAAGGAGCAAAAGCTATGCCCCAAAGCCCTTCGATCACTATCGGCTGACCGTGTTGGCGAAGCTGGCCAAGAAAATTTCCATCTTCTGTATAAGAATTAATATGTCCATCACCAAAATTTCCTACTAGAAATACATTTGTATTATTGCTTCCCTCACCCCAAAAACCTGCCGGAGCTTTTGCAATACCCCAGGGAGCATTTAATTGTCCATTAGAAATAAATCTTTTTACTAAAGAACCATCAGGATTGAAAATATCTACATAGCCAAGTCCATCGCCTGCTTCTTCTTCACCTTCTACCGGATCTACTTTAGCATACAGAACATATAGCTTACCATCAATAGCCTGGATGTTAAATGGCGAATAGCCGGCTGGCAAATCCGGATCAACAAATGGTTTACTTAGTTCAACCCAATCTTTATCATAAACATTTATTTTACCTTGGGCAAAATTCGCTACATAGAGAAAATTATTACCTGCATCGTTGGCCAACGCTATTCCAAGAAATGCTGCATTTGGAAAAGCATCAACTTTTTTTATCGCAGTGGCACCGCCATTCCATCCTGAAACCCCTCCTTCCGCGGTTGCAAAAATGAAACGAGCAGGGTTACCATTAGGAAGTTTGAAATCCGTTGTTGGATTGAATACCTGTCCTGTAGGATGACTTGAAGGAAGTGGCCCTGCGGGAGGAATTGTAACTGGCGATATAGCAACCGCTGAACCATCACCATTTAATACAAGACTTTTTCCAGTCCCTTCAGCAGAAACCCATGCTGGCCCGGAAGCAGGAAAAGAAATCCCCCAACCATTCACCATATTTGGATCAATGCGAACAGGATCATACTCATCATTATCACCTACAAGATTTACCTGCACAAAATCTTTTAAATCTTTAGGAGGAATAGCTTTGGTCGCTATCTCTTCATTTGATGTTGTTGTTTTTTCTACATTTTTTTGGCAGCTAAAAGTTGTACTTAGCAATGCGAATGCAAGAGCCGGATAAGCAGCCCTGCTTAAGACGTTTCCCATAAATTTTTATTTAATGTTGAACAATAGATCCTTTTTTGGAAACATTAGTGTTTCCGAAAGGTTTTGTTGGCTATTCGAAGGGGTTGTATTTGTATCGGAGCTAACTCAGAGAAAGTTGCTACTGTCTTAATAAATAAAAAAATTCCGCTATGAAGCGGAATGAAAAGAAACCGGTTCAGAAACTTAACGAAATTATTTTTGAGTATTCCTGATGAAAAAGTAATACCCCAAAAAACTTATGGAGATACTGAAAGCCATAATCGCAAAAGAATGAAAACCCACGGGCTGAGTATAATTAACCCCAGTAAGACCAATACCAATACCTGCAAGTATCGAGAACCATCTTATATTGGCATTTCTATTCTCATGCTCTGATTTTGTTTCAAGAATTGACTGCGCCAATGCTTCTGAGATCCCTTTATCTACGATCTTATTTTTAAGCCGATGTTCGAAAATTCTCTTCATAACAATAATAATAAAGAACATGAACATTCCAACAACAAAGATCGCTGCGCATGCTTCGAAGAGATCCATATTGTATCGCATCCCCGGGTTTGCATCATAGCTCTGGGCATTGACCGCAAAATTCAATAAAAAGGCACTTGTAATTGTCAATATTTTTTTCATTCGTTTGATTTTTTTATTTGACGGGCTTTGTAAAAAAATGTTGCAATAATTAGTATAAATCGAGTATTCTCATTTCCTTTTGATATTTTTTATACATCTCAACAAACATCCATGATATTACTGTTATAGCCGATATTCCCATTAAATAAATAGAAATGCCGGAAACACCTTTGAACATACTATCCAAATAATTGCGGAAGAAATACAATACTCCACCAATGAGACCAGCACATATAAAAATAAAAATCCATGTAAGCAGTTTATCATTCGACGTCTTATGGTTGGCTATCGGGAGCTGGCTCAATACAGCTGCAGACAGATCAAAGTCAAATGACGGTTGAGACACCTGTGATATGCCTTGTATTAATAATTGATAAGTCTCAACTTTAGATTTACAAGAGGAGCAAACATGAACATGCTCTGCAACCTGTTTTTCAAAATTAGATTTATCAATAGCAAATTGCTGCACCTCATAGTCAGTAAGATGTTTTGTTACCATAGATCCTCCTTTTTATAATGAAGCAAAAGATCATTTTTTAATTCTCTTCTTGCTCTGAATAAATAACTTTTTACCGTGCCAGCAGGCAACCCTGTTATCTGTCCTATTTCATCATAGCTTAATTCTTCATTGTGATACAGACCTATCAGCGTTTTATAGACCGGCGGTAGTTTTTCAATTTTCGTTTTTATGATCTCTGAAATATCTTTCCCGATAACAAAAGTGTCTACCGGTTCATCAAAATTTCCCTGCGCGGTATTCATCATATCAAACAGATCGTTTGATGAATCGGCTTCTGTTTCAAATGTATTTTCTACTAATACCAATTTTTTCTTCCGTAAGTGATCTATGCAAGTGTTATAGCATATTTGACCTATCCAGGTTGAAAGCTTGGATTGAAATTTAAACCCACGTATTTTTTGATATGCTTTCAAATAAACATCCTGGGCCAGGTCTTTTCTATCACCATCATTTGTTATCATTTCAAATATGATCTTTGCCACGAGATTCTCTGTATTCTTAATAATAATTCCAAAAGCATTGGTCTCGCCTTTCAATACACGGTCCACAAGGTGGCGGTCTTCAGTATTTTGCCCGGTATTACTGTTCACTGGCCATTTGACGGGTTGGTTTCAGAAATGTTGCAATTTATTTAAAGAAATTTCTTTTTTCTTAAATCATTTCTCACTTTAGCTCATATAATTGATAGTAAAACAATGAGCCCGATCAAAGTATTTGGAAAGGCAATCGATAATAATACTCGTTGCGAGCATTATCATTCTCCTGCTGATATAATCGCTATTAAGTTCAAATGCTGCGGCAAATACTATCCATGTTATGATTGCCATGCGGAAACCGCTGGTCATACAGCTCAAACATGGAATAAAGAGGAATGGGATATAAAAGCTATTCTCTGCGGAAATTGTAAAACTGAATTGACAATTAATGAATATATGCTGTCAGAAAACCAATGCCCCGTTTGCAAAGCCCTGTTCAACCCTAATTGCAGCAAACACTATCATTTGTATTTCCAGTTTTAGCTGAATAGAATCCTGTTGTAAAAATGTGCGACGCTACGAAGCTGAATAGTAGCAATAAAGTTTAGCCCATAATTCACAATTCCTTTCACATTAATGCATCGTCATTTTTGGTAACTTCACAGCCCTTTAAATTATGGCTTATACACGTCAATTAGCTGCTATAATGTTTGCCGACATCGTCGGTTATACTGCGCTAATGGAGAAAGATGAATCATTGGCAATGAATTCCCGTGACAGATTAAAAAACAAACTGGAAGAAGTAGTCAATAATCATGGAGGCCGGTTGATCCAGTTCAATGGCGATGGAGCACTTGTCAGTTTTACAAGTACGCTGGAAAGCGTGAAAGCGGCCACTTCACTGCAATTGGAAATGCAAAACCCACCGCTTGTTCCTTTACGTATTGGCATACATACCGGCGATGTATTGGTGGATGGCAATAGCATTTATGGCGACGGTGTAAATATTGCGTCAAGAATGGAATCATTTGCTGTACCTGGTAGCGTTTTTATTTCAAGCAAAGCTTATGATGACATAAAAAATCAAAAAGAAGTTTCTGCAGTTTCCATGGGCAGGTACCTATTAAAGAATGTACAAGGTCAGATGGAAATATTCGCCGTCAGTAATGCAGGTTTGAAAATTCCGGATGCTGAAATTCTTGAAGGCAAAGGCGAAGCTGTCCGTCAAAAAAATATTCTTGTTTTACCATTTGTAAACATGAGCAATGATCCTGAACAGGAATATTTCAGTGATGGGTTGACAGAAGAACTTATTTCAAGTTTATCAAAACTGCACGACACAAAAGTGATCTCACGGACCACTTCCATGCAATATAAAAACACCACGAAGGATACAAAAACTATCGGCAAAGAAACTGGCGCAGATTTCATCATGGAAGGAAGTGTAAGAAAAGCAGGAAATAATTTACGGATCACTGCACAATTTATAGATGCATGTCGTGATGTTCATTTATGGGCACAAAGTTTTCGCGGCACACTTGATGATATTTTCGACATACAGGAAGATGTTTCTTCGAAGATTGTTGAAGCCTTACGATTGCAATTATCAAGCGAAGAAAAAACTACGCTACAAAAAAGATATACTGATAATACGGAAGCTTATCAATTGTATTTACAAGGAATGTTCTTCTGGAAAAAAAGAAATGAACAGGGTTTAACATTAGCCACTAAATATTTTGAAAAAGCTTTAGAGAAAGATCCGGATTATGCATTGGCCTGGGCAGGTATTGCAGATACTCTTAGCCTGATGGGTGAGTACACAAATATTTCCAGAAGAGTGCTTTATGAAAAACAAATGGAAGCAGTGCATAAAGCACTTAAGATCGATCCGCAGCTTGCAGAAGCCCATATTTCTCTTGCAATATCGCTTATGCTCAATGATTGGGATTGGGCCGGTGCTGAAAGAGAATTTAAATTAGGGTTACAACTAAATCCCAAAAATTCAACTGGTCATCATTGGTATGCCGAATTGCTCTTGTTTACCGGTCGACCGGAAGAAGCATTTAAAGAAATTGACATTGCTGTTGATCTTGATCCTGTATCCCAAGGAATATTAAAGGACAAAGGTATCTTCCAATATTATGTTGGGCAAAATGACGAAGCATTAAAAACGGCATTGACAACATTAGAGCTTGATCCAGGTTTTACTCCCGTTCACCGTCTTATTTCACTTGTCTATACTGCCAAAGGAATGTTTAACGATGCGATCAGGGAAAATAATAGATGGGGTCGTCTTACCGGCAACAAAATAAAAACTGATGTTGCCCTTGCTCATATCCTTGCCAGCTCAGGCAAAAAAGATGAAGCAAGAAAGATTATTGAAGATGCAGGAATTGAGAATATCCTGAGTTCAAATGATTATCGGGGTATTGCACTAGTTTACGCAGCTCTAGGGGAAAAAGAAGATGCATTTGAATGGCTTGAAAAAAGTTATAAGCATCATGAAGAATCATTATGCAGCATTAAGATCGATCCAAAATTTGACCTGCTTAGAAATGATGCTCGTTTTACAGATATACTAAAAAAGATCGGACTTTCATAGTACAATGACTATGCTCTAAACAATTAAAGTGTTAGAGAATATTTAGATAAGAAATTACCTATGATTTCATAATACAACACAGTCAATCAGACCAAAAATTGGAATCAGGTTTTTCCTTTTTCTCCCCTATCTTTGCCGGCCTCCATTTAAACCATGGGGCATTAAACTGTTTAAGAATCAACACTTATGGACAATTTGTTTTATCTCGTTCCCGTCATGGGTTTAATCGGTTTACTTTACACATTTATAAAGTTTAATTGGGTTTCAAAACAAGATGCGGGCACTGACCGCATGAAAGAGATCAGCACTTATATAGCAGAGGGTGCAATGGCTTTTCTAAAAGCTGAATGGAAGATCCTTACCTATTTTGTAATTATAGTTGGTTTATTGCTCGGCGTGATGAGCATGAGCAATACGCATAGTCACTGGAGCATTGCGTTGGCATTTGTACTCGGTGCTGTTTGTAGTGCTTTAGCTGGATACATAGGTATGAAAGCGGCAACTAAAGCCAATGTACGTACGGCACATGCTGCACGTACGAGTTTAAGTAAAGCATTGAATGTTTCTTTTACAGGTGGTGCTGTTATGGGTCTTGGTGTTGCAGGCCTTGCCGTATTAGGTCTCGGTGGCTTATATATTATTTTAAAAATGATTTTTGCGCCAGAGGCTGCTGCAAACAGTGATGAAATGTTGAAGACAATTGAGGTATTGACTGGTTTTTCATTAGGTGCTGAATCAATTGCATTATTTGCTCGTGTTGGTGGCGGTATTTATACAAAAGCTGCTGACGTGGGTGCTGACCTTGTTGGCAAAGTGGAAGCCGGCATACCTGAAGATGATCCACGTAATCCTGCAACCATTGCTGATAATGTCGGAGACAACGTAGGTGATGTGGCTGGCATGGGCGCCGACCTGTTCGGTTCTTATGTTGCTACAGTACTTGCAACAATGGTATTAGGTCAGGAAACGATTTCAACAGATAATTTTGGCGGATATGCTCCAATCCTTCTTCCAATGATGATCGCAGGTGCAGGTATTATCTTTTCTATCATCGGTACTTTCTTTGTTCGCATTAGTGAAACTGCTAGTGTAAACACAGCTAATGTTCAAAAAGCTTTGAACATGGGCAACTGGGGTTCTATCATATTAACGGCAATTGCATGCGTCGGTCTTGTATTATACATATTACCCGAAACTATGAGTCTTCGCGGTCATGAGTTTACAAGAAATGGGGTGTTAGGCGCTATTGGTGTTGGGCTGGCAGTAGGTACGTTGATGAGCATAATCACTGAATACTATACAGCCATGGGAAAACGTCCGGTGAACTCTATAATTAAACAAAGTGGAACAGGACATGCTACCAATGTAATTGGTGGATTGGCTATTGGTATGGAATCTACTTTCCTTCCAATACTTGTTTTGGCTGGTGGTATTTATGGTTCTTATGCATGTGCAGGCCTTTATGGTGTAGCTATTGCTGCTGCAGGTATGATGGCAACAACAGCGATGCAATTGGCTATTGATGCTTTTGGTCCAATCGCTGACAATGCTGGTGGTATTGCTGAAATGAGTGAACTGCCAAAAGATGTTCGTGAAAAAACAGACGTACTGGATGCAGTTGGTAATACAACTGCTGCTACTGGAAAAGGTTTTGCGATCGCTTCTGCAGCATTAACTGCATTGGCTTTATTTGCGGCCTTTGTTGGTGTTGCAAAGATCAGCGGTATTGATATTTATAAAGCCGATGTATTGGCTTCCCTTTTTGTTGGAGGAATGATCCCATTCATATTTTCATCATTAGCGATTCGAGCAGTAGGCCAGGCTGCAATGAGCATGGTGCAGGAAGTTCGCCGTCAATTCAAGAGCATACCAGGTATTATGGAAGGAACAGGAAAACCTGAATATGATAAATGCGTTGCAATTTCTACAGATGCTTCTATCAAAAAAATGATGATGCCTGGAGCTATTGCAATTCTTTCTCCTATCATTATCGGGTTCTTACTCGGACCAGAAGCATTAGGCGGTTTTCTTGCTGGTGCTACTGTTAGTGGTGTATTGATGGGAATGTTCCAGAACAATGCAGGTGGCGCATGGGACAATGCAAAGAAGAGTTTTGAAAAAGGAGTTGAGATCAATGGCGAGATGTATTACAAAAAATCAGAACCACATAAAGCATCTGTAACTGGTGATACAGTTGGTGACCCTTTTAAAGATACTTCTGGGCCTTCAATGAATATTTTGATTAAGTTAATGTCAATTGTATCTTTGGTCATTGCCCCTACTCTTGCACAAATAAGTAGTGCAAAGAAAGATGAGGCAACAGCAACCCAAAAAATTGAAAGATCTGAAACGGTAGTAACTAAAGTAAATACTGAAACAACCGTTCAGTACAAATAATTAAAGAGTCTAATCAGAACCATTACTTAAGTCCTGCTGTTTCTACAGCGGGACTTAGTTTTTTAATACTCATCGAAACATTCAAGTAACCTTTTAACCGCTCATCCGTCTTAATGTTAATCCATGTTAAAAAAAATTAAATTACGTCAAGAAATCATGTTCGTACGAAATAAGTCGTATATTCGGGTCACAAAAGATTAAAATCATGGCAACTACCCGTTATATTAAGCCCACTGAAAGCGAATTAGAAATCTTACAAGTTCTATGGAAAAAAGGTCTTGCTACTGTTCGTGATGTGCATGAAGAATTAGCTGCATTGAAAGACGCTGGTTATACAACCACTCTTAAGTTGATGCAGATAATGCATGAGAAAGGCTTAGTAAAAAGAGATGATAGTATGCGTACCCACGTGTACCAGGCGGCAGTGAGCAAAGAAAAAACGCAAAAACATTTATTAGGTAAAATGATCGATTCACTTTTTGGCGGCTCCCCTACTCAACTTGTGATACAAGCATTGGGAGAACATAAAGCCACTGAAGAAGAATTGAAGAAGATCCAGGAAATGCTGGATAATCTTAAAAACAAGTAACAAGATTTTTATTCATGAACCAGGTAAACTTTCTGCAATCATTAGGATGGTCATTGATCAGCAGCCTTTGGCAAATGGCTTTGCTTTGGGTGTTTTACCAATTTATTACACTTGTATTTCATAAAATGAGACCGGCGGCTAAAACATCTTTAGCCACTGCGTTAACTTTTACCGGATTTGCATGGTTTATATATACACTGGTTTCTTCTCTTGTATCACAAACAAATTCAATAACATTATTTTATAATACAGGAATAATAAGCGATACTGGCTGGAAATATTTTGCAGGAAAAATTTTACCATACGCATCCATTGCTTATCTCTTAATATTAATAGCTCCAGTTTGGCAGTTCATTCGCAATTATCGATTCGTACAAATGATACGAACTACTGGTATTAAAAAAATAGATGTTGCCTGGAGAATGTATGTGAAAAGAACTTCAGTTGCTATGGGCATTGCAAGAGATGTGAAGATATGGCTGTCAGAGTGGGTGACATCTCCTGTAACTATCGGCTATTTGAAGCCGATCATATTGATCCCTGTTGCAGCTGTCAATAATTTAACTCCTCACCAACTAGAGGCAGTTATCCTCCATGAATTGAGCCATATCTACAGGTATGATTATTTTGTAAATCTGATTTTAAGCTTTATTAAAACCATTTTATATTTCAATCCTTTTGTAAAACTATTGGTAAAGAGTATTGAAAAAGAAAGAGAGCATAGCTGCGATGAAATGGTTCTGCAATTCCAATACAAGCCGGGTGAGTATGCTTCTGCATTGTTAAGATTAGAGCAAAGCAAACATCGCCAAATGGTAATGGCCGCAGCAGGAAAAAATCATGACTTGTTGAATCGAATTGAATCTATTCTTGGCATGAGAAATAAAGGATGGAACCCTGTTAGACAATTTTCTATTGCTTTTCTTACTATGCTGGGAATTACCTTGCTTCATTTTTTTGTATCTGTAAATAAACAAGAGCATAAACAAAGCTTTTATGCACTTTCAAATGAATTGAGTCCTTATTACTTTTTAAATGGGGGAAAAGCTTCTTCAAATAACTTCATCGCAAAAATTAAAGGAGCTAATAATGTAAAGGAAAGATCAGCTAAGAAACTCGTTGAGGATATATTCAACGAAGAAAATACGATCGCAGAAGAACCAGCTGTGCCTCAGTTTGTAAATTATACAACCCCTATCACCCCTGAACTTGCACCTGAAGAAGAAGTAAAAGTGAAAGAAGCCGTAGATGCAACTAAGAAAATTTTAAAAGAAAGTGAGTGGAAAGCCTTTGAGAAAAATTATGCCGATGCCTTTAGCGCTGCAGAAAAAAACCAATTGAAATCAGAATATAAATTTGAGATCGCTGACAAGGTTAACTGGAACAAACTTGAAGATCAACTCCGTCTCTCCTACTCACAGATCAACTGGGAAGCGTTGAATCAAAAAATAAATACTTCGCTTTACGAAATAAAACTTGACAGCGTTCAAACGCAGCTTAATCTCAATTTGAAAGCTTTGATCAATGTTGAAAAAGTAATGAAAGAAAATAATGTCGATGCAATTCCAGATAGCGACATCACTTTACAGCTTGTTCAGCAAAATCAACAAAAAGCAAAGGATCAGTTAGAGAAACTTAAAGCGGCAAAAGTTAAGAAGATCGTTAGATTATAATCATTACCAGCAACGAGGGCACTTCTCACTGTATTTATTTCCAAGTAAGAAACCGATCATCAATTCATGAGTACCCCGACTTACGGTGTTTAAATTGGTTGTAGTAAAATCATAAGCATAACCAATATTGAATGTGTTGTTGACATTTAAACCTAACATTGCAGCATAACCATCCTGGTAACGATAGCTGCCTCCCACCCATAAAAGATCACGGTATTGAAGCTTAAGATTCAATTCGGGTTGAAAATCGTTTTTAGATGACCCACTGATATATTTCACCATTATCGAGGGAATCGCATTGATATCATCCGTAAGAAGAAACCGGTAACCTGCATTGAAAAAAACATGTGGGATCAGTTTCCCTGTTGTTTCAAATGCCGCATCATCTACAAACTGCAGCTTTTGAGGAATTACCTGCTGCGCAGCAAGGCCAATAAAATAATCCCGGGAATAAAGATATAAGCCGGCAGAAAGATCCGGTTTTACTTTAAATAACTCCCCGCTGATGGCAGAACCCGTTGCAGGATCAATTGGATCACCATTACCATTAAAATCATGCATTGTTCTGTCAATACTTACTTTGGAAATTCCTGCTGCAAACCCTGCCGAAAGATTTGTGGTCGGACTTAATCCAATATGATACGCATAAGAAAGCGTAGAAGTAAAACGGTTATAGCTACCAGTCTTATCATTTATAATTGCCAGCCCAATTCCATGATGTGGTTCCGCCGCAGTATAATTTTCCCAATAGTATTTCCCTCTTGGATTTTGACCAGGGATTTCATAAGACGTTGCAGATGTTCTGTAATCTTTTTTACCCAACGGTGCATGAATGGTGAGATAACCTGTTTTTGGCGCACCTGACAAACCTACCCATTGATCCCTTGCACTCATTTTTACATCAACATAATTTTCTATACCGGAAATAGCTGGATTAATGATGTACTGGTTCAATACATACTGCGTATAATGTGGCTTTTGCTGAGCCATTACTGCAAGAGTTGCAAAACTCAATCCTGCTATAAGTAAAATCTTTTTCATTTTATCTCACAATATCTACGTAGCCGGCTTGTTTTTGACGGCCATTTTTAGGATCAACAATATAATAATAAGTTCCAACGGGTACAGGTTTTCCTTTTATAGTGCCATCCCATGGTGTTGAATATCCTATCGAACGATAAACCAGCTGACCATACCTGTTATAAACTTCAACAGTACAACCAGGATATGTTTCCAAAAAGCTGATAACCCATTTATCATGTATACCATCTCCATTAGGGCTAAATATGTTTGGTATAGCAGGTTTCTTTAACACTTTTACAAATACCTGGTCACTTGTATTACATCCTTTATCTGAAGTAACTTTTAACGTATAAGTAATATCATCGACAGGCGACGCAAGCGGATCCGGCGCATTTGGGTTATTCAATCCCGCTGGTGGTGACCAGGAATAAGTCACAGGGAATCCAGCATTCATTGCGGGTGTCAGTTGCACAACGCCTCCTTCCAATACTACTTTATCAGGTCCTGCATTTGTATTAGGGGTTGGATTTACAGCTATTGTTTGTTCTATATAATTGCTGCAGCCATTTGTTCCGGTAAATGTATAACGTATCGTATGTGTACCTGCAGTAGCTGCAGTTGGATTGAAAAAACCAGATGAGTTTACTCCCGGACCAGAGAACACACCTGTTCCCGGCAATCCATTTGTAATGCTTGCTTGTGTTAATTGGAATGGAGCAGCATTAGTACATATTTCGCTTACGGGATCAAAGCGTAAACTTGGTGTCGCCAATAATGTGATCGTTTTTGTCAATACATTCAGACAATTGATACCTGAATAAGAGATCATTCTTACGGTAACTGTTTTTGTTGCCGGGCTTCCAAACTCAGGATAGGTATGAGTATATATTTTTCCTGGCGATGGGACATCATCAGTTGTTTTGATTGTAGGATCATTTGTCCAATCCCAGTATATCTCTGTTTTTACAATATTTCCAAAATCTACCGTTGAAGCATCTGCTATTGTCACAATTTTATTGCTGCAAAGTGCATTTGCATTTTGTACTGTAAAGTTTGCAACCGGGATAGAGCCATTCACTGTAAATGTTTGCGAGATCGTATCTGTACAACCATTATTTGATGTTACGATCAATGTAGCTGTATAATTTCCAACAACAGTGTAACGATGTGTTGGGTTTTGTGAAGTGGATGTATTCGGATTTCCTGCATTCGCATTCGGATCGCCAAAATTCCAGTTCCATGCAGCAATATTTCCAGTAGAAATTTTGCTTGTATCAATGAACGGTGCAGATGGGTCTGTTAAACATACTTCAGGTGCAATGAAGCCTGCTTTAGGAAGCACATTAATTGTAACTGGTTTTGAGATAACTGTGCTTATACAGCTCTTATTCGATTCTACCTGTAATGTTACATTATAAGTTCCCGGATTTGCATAATTATGAGTGAATGGAGCAGCATTACTTAGCGTAGCATTATTTCCATCACCAAAATTCCATGTCCATTTTACAAGATTGCCGGAGTTTGGTAAAGAAGCGTCAGTGAATGTAATATTTCTTGTTGCACAAGCGGGAGCAGACGCATTAAAGTTTGCAGTTGGCAACGCATTTACAATTACCGGTCTTGTTGCAATTGTAGAAGTACAACCAACAGCTGAAGTTATTCTAAGTGTAACGATATAAGTTCCCGGAGCCGAATAATTTTTAATAGGATTTTGTGCAGTTGATGTCGTAGCATCACCAAAATTCCACAACCATTGTGTAACTGTGCTATTCGGAGCCGCACTTTGATCAGTAAAGTTTACTGGTGCACCAATACAAACTTCAACAGGCGCATTAAATGCAGCCTGCGGTTGTGCATATATCGTATTCAAAACAGATGTCTTTATATCTGTACATCCATTATTCGATGTTACCATTAATGAAACAGTATAAGGACCTACTCCTGAATAAGTAGTTATTGCAGATTGTGTAGTTGCTGATTGGCTATTGCCAAAATTCCATAGATAATTTGTTATTGTTCCGCCTGTAACTGTCGATGTGCTGGTAAAGTTTGCAGTACCTGCAGGTAAGCAAACATTAGGTAAATTAAAATTTGCAACAGGTTTTGGGTTTACCACCAATGGATTGCTTGTTTGGTTCCTGCATCCTTTATCCGTTGTTACTGATAAAACCACGGTATTGTTTCCTGAAGCAGCGGGAATATAATTAATAACCGGATTATTACCGCCGGTTGGGGTTCCATTCACTGTCCAGTTATATTGCGTTATAGTTCCAGCATTAGCAACAGAAGTAGAAGTAAATTGAACAGTTTGTTGTTCACAAACAATAGCAGATGTAGTAAAACTAACTGTCGGCAATTGCAATACAGTAACATTCATTGGCATTGTATCAGAACGACAACCTGCTGCAGAATTGACATACAATTTCACAAGATATGTCCCGGTAGCGGAATATTGTTTTGTTGGATTTTGTAATGCTGATGTAGTGCCATCACCAAAATCCCAGAACCATTGGGTAACAGTGCTATTTGCCGCGGTGCTTTGATCTGTAAAATTAAATGTGCCTCCTAAACAGCTTTCCACACTGTCAACAGTAAATGCAGCATGTGGTTGTGCATAAATATTTGTAATTGTCCGAATGGTATCATCAACGCAACCATTGTTTGATGTAGCTGTCAATGTTACTGTAAAAGGACCGCCTGTTGTATAATTATGAACAGGGTTTGCAGCTGTTGATGTAGTAGCATCGCCGAAATTCCATAAATATGTTAGTAATGGTCCTGTGCCATCACTTATCGTTGATGCATTGACAAAAGTTGCTGTTCCCTGCGGCAAACAAACATTACCATTCAAATTAAATGAAGCAACTGGATTTGAACGGATCACCACCGGTTTTGTGAAAACAAGGCTTTGGCACCCGGTACTCGTTTCTACTTTCAAAGTTGCATTAAATGTACCCGGAGAATTATAGGTATGTAATTGAGCAGAACTATTTGCAGCAACAACAACGGGGCTGCCATCTCCAAAATCCCAAAACCATTTTACAATTGTTGATCCTCCACTAGCAGTGGATTGGTCACTAAATGTTATCGGCTTACCAACACAAGAAGGAAGATTAATATTGAAATTTGCAACTGGTAATTGTGTTAGAATAACATTTCTTGTAGCTACATCAGAAATACAACCAATATCAGTTATTACTGATAAGGTTGCAAAATATGATCCCGATGCCGCATAAGTGTGTGATGGGTTTTGTAATGAAGAAGTTCCCGCATCTCCAAAATTCCAGTTCCACTGAGTGATGGTTCTTCCGCCGGTATTAGAAGTATCGAAGAAATTAACCGGTGAAGTAACACACCCATTGGTATTAAAATAAAATCCGGCTGATGGCGGATTAAATACCTGCAGATCATAATCAATTTCCTGAACTCCCCCACATCCATCACTCGTAGGGTTATTGGCAATTACTTTGATCGGGTAAGTACCAATCGCAGAAATATTATACTGAGAAGGGAGGCTATAACGATAAACAGTTCGCCCATTCACAACCCACGAAGAATCAAAGGCGGGGCCATTTATCGTTACATCCGAAATACCTAATGCATTAAGGGCAGAACCAAATACCCATTGCAACTGTGTAGGTTGATAAGGTAAAACTATGCGAAAATAAAAAGGAGTGTTCTTGCAGGTCGCGGGGAAGTTTACAGTCGCATATTGATTGAGGATACTTACAAACTGGTAAAGGTCTTTTACATTAGCTCCCGCAGAGTAACCATAAGATTCGGCGTCAGCATAACCATACGCTAATGCATTAAATCCCGAATCGCTTGTGAGCTTATGATAACCTTGTGTAACATTTGGTAAATAGAGATAAGAATAAGTTGGATCACCCGGGTGTGTCACCCAGGATGAAACCGGGTTGCCGTCTAATCTAAATGATGAAACACCTGTTCCTCCGTTTCGCATGATCACATGCAGATGATGCTGCTGATTCGTAGCTACAAGATTTGAGCTCACCAAAGTTACATTACTAATGTTTTGTTCAACGGGATTTAGCATGATCATATCGGGATCATAAGGTGCAGGGTTACCACCTCCTGTTGGACATCCTTGAGTTGTAAAATATTGAGCTACGCTGACAGGTTCACTCGCCGTTATCACATTTGGAGTAGTGTTTGAAAATTGGTAATAATTATTGATAAATGATGCAGAAGGTATAAGGACTCCATTCAAATACACATTTGTTGTTGCTGTTTTCCTGATGATACGGAAATAATTTGTTGGACGATTATAGCTTGGCACGGTCAAATATTTAAGTCCCCATGAGCCTGTCGGATATAACTGTTGATAGAGATTATCAGAAGTTTGGGCAGGGCCTGAGCATCCAATTCCTATTTTACCACTACCTGAAAACACGGCAATTCTTTTACAGCCACCAGTGCTTGTTGCAACAGATTTTATTAATGAACCTGTGAGATCCACCCCCGTCAGTCCATTTAATGTCCCCATCACCTGGTAAATCTGTCCTTTATTTAAATTGACTGTGTATGTGGTGCCGCCCACCCATCCGTTTTTTGTGTTGGCGGCAGGAGTGATCTCTACAGCAGTGTTATCTTCAACCGCAATTATTGTAAAATAGGAATTTGAATTCGCTTCATTTGAAATTTGCGTAAAGTTGGCTGAATAATATTCTTTCCCTAAAACAGGTGTAGGTAAGCATACCGTTGCCCCGCTTACCGCACTACGAGTTATATAGGCATATACAACCGAGTTCTTATCTGTTAGCACCCGGATTGTACGTCCGGTAAATAATCCCTCATTATTAATAAAGCAAGATATAGGAACAATCGCTGTCACTACCTGTCCGGCTGTGATGGTGCCTGATTGAAGTGTAGACACACCATAAATTTCTACTGAATAACTTGTATTAACGTCTGATGTAATGTAGAGGGTCATTACAGGATTACCACCCCCAGACATCCCAACATGGTAGCTATAAGCAATCCAAAATTCTTTCCCTTTATTAGAAAAGTCCTGACTGAGTAATAAAGCAGGTAGGGCACAGCAAAGAATGCCGGTTAGCAGTTTCTTAAATAGTTTCATTTATCCAAAAGTCCTAAAGGTCCAGAAAGGGTTACAAGTTAATAAAAAGATGATAAGAAGTAAAGGCTATAAGTCTTTTCTTAAATGCCGTTCAAAACATCTTCATACAGACGATTTTCTAAGAGCTCTCCTTTCGCTATTTGGGCCATTTTTTATGGACCAGAAACATGGTTTTCTGGTGATCCATGAATTTATAGATCAGGTCCAAAAAACAGGTAATCTTACGAATCTATTTTTTACACACTTCGTCTTTTGGCCCACAAAAGGGCATGAGTTATTAATTGATTTAATTCTGACCAGGCATAAAGACATTAGCAAAAATTATAACCCTTCCCTTTAAATAAAATGAAAATGAAATTATCTCTCATTTATACCTGGTTATTAATTAATAAGATGGATGAACTTCACCAGGTTTTTATTAATTAAAAATCAGTAATATTTGTGACTTTAAATGTCTAAAATTCAGCATTTAAATTTTAAATAATTGTTTTTAAACCCGTGTTATCAACAGATTATTCACAATTTCATGAGCCATATTTATTTGTCAAAATAAAATAGTCCCAAAAATTAGAAATAGTAATCTATTTAGTAAAGAAAAAATAGCAAGATAGAGGCTTAGATATCACAAATACCCGCCTATTTGCAAAATCTATTTAGTGGATGAATTGGGTAACTAAAGCTGTGATTGATGAAGGGATGAGGAAAGGAAGCTGATGCAAGAAGAGTGAAAATATCTCCCAGTCAAGCTTCGATAAAATGATCCAGAGGCTTTAGGATTTTTCAAAATTTCGAACAAAAAAATACCCCCTGTTGAGCAGGAGGTAAATCAAATTTTTTATTGTTTAGCGACCGGTGGAGCATGAATATTTGGAGCCTTTGTAGGTCCCCCATCTTCGGGCTTTTTGCAAGTTTTCGGAAGTCGTTTATATGCATCTTCGGTGGCCGGAATATCATCGGCATCGTAGCCGCAATTTGCGATCGCCGTTTTTATTTCTTCAATATTTGTTCGATCGGTCAGGTACTTTACGGTTACATTTTTTTGGTGCCAGTTTACCAAAACATAAGTAACTCCATCGATCCTTTTTAGGTAGGTTTCGATACGGGTTTTACAATCATCACATCCAATAGTTGGAGTTTTGATCTTAGCTGTTTGCGACGCTTTTACCTGGGCCGAACTGGTCATTGCAAATCCACTGATCGCAAGCATGCCGAGGATTATTTTCTTCATCAAAATAGATTTAAGGCAAAATACTAAACTCCTTTCCACCCTGCGGGGTCATTTTGCCATTTTAACAAAATTTCCTGCTGATCAGACGATATAAGTTGCTTTTCGGCTGCAAGTTGAATAAGGGTTGGATAATCTGTAAGCGGATAATAAGCAACCGAGGCTTTTTGAAACATTTCTGTAGCGACAGGAAACCCATACGTAAATATGGAGACCATACCAGCAATATTCAGCCCTGCTTCCTTTAAAACATCTACAACCTGGAGGCTGCTTTTACCTGTAGAAACAAGATCTTCTATGACCACCACCTTTTGACCGGGCTTATAATGGCCCTCAATTTGATTTCCCAAGCCATGCTCCTTTGGTTTTGGACGAACATAAACATAAGGCAGTTTTAATTGGTCAGCGACCATAGCACCCCATGCAATTCCGGCAGTAGCTACCCCAGCCAAAAGCTCTGCGTCAGGAAATTTTTCAAAAACAACATTACAAAGCTCAGATTTTATATAATCCCTGATAAAAGGAAAGGAAAGTACTTTACGATTATCACAATAAATAGGGCTTTTCCAGCCACTGGCCCATGTAAAAGGGTTTTCAGGATTTAGTTTTACTGCGTTAACTTGAAGCAGCTTTTCTGCTACTACTTTAGCATCTGTCATGCGACGAAAGTAAAGAAAAGCTATGAGCCAAAAGCAACTGCTATGTTTATCAAGATCTATTTCGACGACAAGCCCTTGTTCTTATGCGATAATGTTGATGCCACCCTTCAGCCTTATATTCACCATGACGACGCTGTATTTATTGACGAACTAAATCTTCATACTGTCAAAACGATGATACACGAGATGCAGAGACCATCTATACATGCCGGCGTCTTTTTCCATAAGGATCTTAAAGAATTAAAAGATGCTTTCTTTAAAAAATTTATTTTGATAAAAGCGGGAGGTGGTTTTGTATTAAATGAAAACAACGAAGCTTTAATGATGTTTCGCAGGGGAAAATGGGACCTGCCCAAAGGGAAAATGGATAAAAAAGAAACTTTTGAAGAATGTGCAGTAAGAGAAACTGAGGAGGAAACGGGATTAAAAAATATAGAACTTATATCGCCGCTTATTACTACCTACCATACCTATCACGAGGGAAGCAGGTATGCATTAAAGGAAACAAAATGGTTTACGATGAAAGTAAGTGGTGAACAAAAGCTTATCCCGCAGGCATCAGAACAAATATCAAAACTGGAATGGGTTGGGATGAATGAACTTAAAAAATACTTGCAGAACTCCTTCCCTTCGGTAAAGGATGTACTGGAAGCGGGATTCTTATCCTGATGTTTTTTTCTTCATTATTGCAACAGTAAGCCGGCTGATACAAACTAATTTTCCTTCTTCATTTGTGATCCGAATATCCCAAACATGTGTAGATGAACCAAGATGTAAAGGCGAACAGACACCATAAACGAAGCCTTCTCTTGCACTGCGAATATGATTAGCGTTGATCTCAATGCCTACACAATAGAAGTTAGCAAAATCAATCACAAGATGTGAAGCCATGCTCCCAAGTGTTTCGGCTAAAACACATGATGCGCCGCCATGTAAGAGACCATATGGTTGCCTGGTACGATTATCAACCGGCATCTTCGCCTTTAAAAAATTCTCGCCAAGCTCCACCCATTCCACTCCTAAATATTCAAACATGGTGTCTTTAGAGATAGGCCTTATATCTTCTAACGCTATTTTCTTATCAAACCATATCATCATAGATCAATTTCAAGTAAGAAAATCTATAAAGTATTTGCTACTTCAGGAGGCAAAAAGTGTGAAGCATCCCCTCCATTTTTAATAATATCCCTTACAATTGTAGATGCTACTGAGGTATATTTAGGTTCGCCTGTAAGGAAAATTGTTTCGATCGATTTATCAAGTGTACGATTGGCATCTGCAATTGTTTTCTCATATTCAAAATCGCTTACATACCGAATTCCTCTTAGAATAAACCGTGCATCGATCTTTTTGCAAAAATTAACCGTCAAACCTTCATACATGGCCCCTTCTACTTTAGGCTCATTTTTAAAGATCTCCTTTACCCAGCCTACTCTTTTTTCAGGCGAAAACATAGGAGCTTTAGAGGTATTGATGCCAATGCCCACCACTATCTTGTCAAACAATGGCAGTGCCCTGGTGATGATATCTACATGACCAAGCGTAACAGGATCGAATGTGCCGGGGAATAAACAAATTCTTTGCATTGAAAATTTATTAGCGATGAAAAGCTAACAATTATTAATTAATAATTACTAATTATTGGTAGGATTTCTTCCCGAAAGCAAATACAACACAGCCATTCTTACCGCAACTCCATTCTCTACCTGTTGTAAAATTATTGATTGCTTGCTGTCTGCAACATCACTATCAAGTTCTACTCCCCTGTTTATCGGCCCGGGATGCATAACGACTATTTCTTTTTTCAAATTGTCAAGCAATTTTCTTTTCACACCATACGCAATATTGTATTCACGCAAGGAAGAAAATAAAACCTGGTTTTGCCTTTCCAATTGTATTCGTAAAACATTGGCAACATCACACCACTCTAATGTTTCTTTAATGTCGTAATTGACTTCCACACCAAATGATTCACGAATGTATTTTGGTATCAATGTCGGAGGTCCGCATACAGTTACCTTTGCTCCCATTTTATTTAACAGGTAAATATTACTCATTGCTACACGGCTATGCATAATATCACCAATAATAGCGACCCTCAATCCTTCAAGCTTTCCGAATTTTTCTTTCATTGAAAATGCATCCAGCAATCCTTGTGTGGGATGTTCATTTACACCATCACCGGCATTAATAATTGCAGCGGGAATATGTTTTGCTAAAAAATGCGGCGCACCGCTTGCACTGTGTCGCATTACCACCATATCCACTTTCATCGATAAAATATTCCTTACTGTATCAAGAAGTGTTTCTCCTTTTGCCGCAGAGGAACCCGATACGGCAAAATTGATGGTATCAGCGCTCAATCTTTTTTCTGCAAGCTCGAATGAGAATCTTGTTCTCGTTGAATTCTCATAAAAGAGATTAACGATCGTTACATCCCTAAGCGAAGGAACCTTTTTTACAGGTCTTTGCAAAACTTCTTTGAATTGCTCTGCCGTTTTTAAAATAAGGGAAATATCGTCTACTGTCAGGTCTTTGATACCAAGAAGGTGTCTGGTAGAGAGGCTCATTAAAAAGCGAAGATAGGGTATTCAGCTTTTTTTGATAAAAAAGTTTTGTGCATGAACCAGTCGAAGATAATAATTGGCTTTATAATGGAACACTCCTCGTTTTCCCATTTTGATCTGTTATATCGCACTTGCTAACTTTTGATGGTAGCAAAAAACATCGTGGGCTTTGCGACAAAAATGATGATCCATAATTAAATTCAATTTTTTGCTTCTTACCATCATTAAAAGTCAATATCGCAAATGCATCTCCGGGAGCTGCTTCAATAATTTTTGAGCTTTGCTTTTTCTTATAAACTTCTACTGGCCCAAGATTTTGGGTTACTGCTAATAACAGGCTGCCGTCTGCACCTTTTAATTTACTCAGCCCTTTTCCATCACCACTGATGAATATGCCGCTTTCTACTATTGATAATGGAGTAAACTGTCCATTTCCTTTTCCTTTAAGAACTAATCCATTCAACGCATCATAGCGTCCATTTCCGGGCTCTGTACTAAAATCATTTGTATTCATACAAATGTCAACGTTCCCATCTCCATCAAAATCTTCAGCGATCATTCCATTGATGATCGAGTATTGTGCAACAGCAGGCAACGGTTCAATTGTAAATTTCCCATTTCCATTGTTTCTGATAAATGAGCTTTTGAAATAATTAGCTTTAAAACTAATGGCACCTTTAAGTTGTTCCGGCGTAAACAGATCAGTTACTGTTGCTCTTGCAAAAGATTTATAGGACAAGAATCTCTTTTTAACAAACGGCATATGATCAACAACATCATCTCTTGTATGAGTGGGAAATTCTTTGAATTCACCATTAGTTGAATCCATCATGTATTTTGTCGGGATACATTCCATGATACCGTTCCCGTCAAAATCTTTTGCATAAACTGAAACCGCGTATTTTTCAGTTGCTTTATAAAAGGAATTTTCTCCAAGATTACCCACTACATAATCTATGTCACCATCGTTGTCGAAATCAGCTGAGGTAATACTATTGTACCAACCGATCTTATTACTGATCCCCGTTTCATTGGTAACATCTTTAAATTTCCCCTGCTCATTCTTAAAATACTTTACCGGCATCCACTCGCCTACGAGAATAAGATCTGGCCAACTATCATTATCAAAATCAGTAAACATCGCATCACAAGTAAGACCAATATTTTTTAAAGATGAAGCAACCGCATCAGTTACATCGATAAAAAGCACTTTCCCGTCTTTTGAATCATTCCTATAGATAAAACTGCTTACAGGCTTTGGATAATTGTGAGGGTCTACTCTACCTGCAATAAACAGGTCAAGATCTCCATCCTTATCATAGTCGCATGCTCTTACACAAAATTTGCTGCCAGTGTTTGCAGGCAATACTGATTCGGCTTCAGAAAATATTCCGTTCCCATTATTTAAATATAAAATGTCTGAATAACCAGTATCACCGGGATCATAAGCATATCCTCCTGCAGAAATATATAGATCAAGGTCATTGTCATTATCTGCATCGAAAAGAAGCAAGCTCCTGTCATCAGATCTTTTTAAAGGCGATTGATCCTGTCCCAATAAAGCATGGGTTGTAAACTGGCCATTGCTTTTTTGTATAAATATCATTGCACTATAACCGGGTGAACCTCCAACTATAAAATCATCAAGATGATCGCCATTGATATCTCCTGCAGTAATACCTGGGGAATATTGGGAAAACTTATGCGGCAATAATCTTTGAATATTAAAATCGATAAAATCTCTTTGCCGATGGATAAAATTGATCCCTGACTTATCAGTAATGTTAGTAAACCAGTTGTCCTGCGCCAAAGGAGAAATTGATCTTTGAAATGGAATTGCGTTTTTAATATCCACTTGTAAAGTTGTATTGATAGCTGGCTGAATGATAACTTGCTTTAAATTACCCGGCCAAATAATTTCAACAGAATCTGCTCCTGAGTTGGCTAACCCAAAATGGGTACCAGATGAAACAGATGATATATAACCACGATAGGGGTTATTTAAAAAAGTTTGAATAGAATCTTTTTGATGAACGATGACTTTAGCACCTATTCCATTAATGTTGCCGGCGGGGCCTTTGAATTTTATATCGATAAAATTTTTCTTCCCGATCTTGTTTACAACTCTATTCTCATAGACCATAGCTGGATCATCAATATTATTTATGATAACATCCAGATCCCCATCATTATCAAGATCAGCGTAGGCAGCTCCATTAGAAAAACTTGCTTCCTCTAATCCCCAGTCATTTGTTTTGTTTGTAAAAGTCAAATTGCCATTGTTCTTATACATGTAATTGTGAATCCGAACTGCAGGTATCTCATCCAGCATATCCTGTTTAGTGATCAGTCTTGAAGCATTACTCTTGAATACAATAAAATCATGATCGGTCACATCTTTCTTAAATCCGTTAGTGAACAAAATGTCTTTATTGCCATCATTATCGAAATCAGCAACCAATGGGGTCCAGCTCCAATCTGTTTCCGCAATGCCACAATAAAAACCAATGTCTGCAAATACCGGGTGTTTTATGCTGTCCATTTGCCCCATTGAAGGCCCCATGTTCAACTGGATCATATTCCTCACATATTGGTATTGATATCCGTAAGTATCACTATTCTGGTAGGTAAGATAGCTGTTAGGGCTTTGGAACATTTTCTTCCGATAATTATCTTCCGGCGACATATCCACTTCTATCACATCATCAAGTCCATCGTTATTTATATCAACTGCATCGCTTCCCATTGAATTGGCGGCAGTATGTTTAAAATAACTCATCGTCTGGTCAGTGAATGTTCCATCATGATTATTTATATATAAAACATTACTTGAGATATAATCATTAAGCACAAGTATATCCTGCCAGCCATCATTATTAATATCGAAAATATCAACGGCATGAGTGAAGCCCTCAATCAAAATACCAGCCTGGCGGGAAACATCCGTATAAAACGGATGTTTCAAAGAATCATTCCAATCGTTCCTATATAATCTGCCGGTACTTGAATGCTCACCATTCCTTTTAGGTTTTCTAAATGCGTTGGTGTATTCATCTTTCCCAATATGATTTACGCCTATATAAAGATCAAGATCGCCGTCGTTGTCATAATCAAAGAAATAGGCCATGGTGCTTTGTGTTGTATCAGCAAGGCCGTACTCATTCGCCATATCTTTAAAAACCGGGATGCCATCTTTATTCACTCCCTGGTTCACGTATAAAATATTGATTCTTTCCATTGGATTACGTTTGGCAGTCGCACATACATACATATCCATATTGCCATCATTATTTATATCAACAACAGCTACTCCCCTGCTCCAAATGCCTTTGCCATCAGTTTGTGACTCTTTGGTAATTTCCTGGAACTTCAGGCCACCCTTGTTTAAATAAAGCTTATTAGGCACCATATTGCCTGTAAAATAAAGATCCTGTAACCCATCGTTATTGAAGTCACCAACTCCCACTCCGCCACCGTTGTAGATATTAGCAAAATCAAAAATGTTTACAGTATCATCCTCAAATATTTTATTTGTAAAATCAATGCCCGTGTGCTCCTTTTTTAGCATGATAAACTTCCCAAGACTTTCGTCACTACAGCTAATAAATAAAAAAACACTTACACTAGGTATAATTAAATTGAATATGGCACTTTTTCTCATTAGTTCTTACTATTAAACTATTTTATATAATCTAAAGGGCCAAGATTTTGGCCCTTTAGATATTTAATTTATCACTATAAAAGGTCTTTATCCTTACTCTTCACATGTCACGCCAGCCCACCATCCATCAGTCGAAGGTGAATATGAACCATTAGGAGCAGTATGTGTTTCCACTTTTAAATAATATACCGTATTAGCAGCTGTTATGAAATAAAATTGAGCGTTGCCCGAATTACTGAAGGGAGGTCCAAAATAACCGGAATAACTAGCTGACCCAAGCCAACCCGTGCCCGCTACATAGTTATTATTTTGATCAACTATCACAAATCGATTGGGAATGTCAAGTGCTTGTACATCGACTGTAATTGTATCACCAGGACAAGTACAAGTAACGTCCACCAACTGTAAAGGATATGTATAATAAGTGTTAAGTGTAGTATAGGTGCCCCCAAAGCTACCTCCGCAATTGTCACAATCAGGAACACAACATTCCGGACATGGATATGCATCTCTGCATGTGCATGATACCCCTGCCCACCATCCATCAGTTGTTGGAGAATAAGAATAATTAGGAGGTGTGTGTGTTTCTACTTTTAAAAAATAAGTCTTATTAGCAGCTCTTGTAAAAGTGAATTGAGCGTTGCCCGAATTGCTGAAGGGAGGTCCAAAATAACCGGAATAACTTGCAGAGCCAAGCCAACCTGTACCAGCAACATAATTATTATTCTGATCTACTATTACAAATCTATTAGGAACATCGAGTGCTTGTACATCGACGGTAATTGTCGCACCCACACTATCGCAGGAAACATCCACTGCTTGCAACGGGTATGTATAATAGCTATTGATTACACTATAACCGCTACCGCTTCCATAACTACCTCCACAAGTCTGTGTATTGAGTCGCTGGACAGAAGTCGGCAATTCTTCTTTTGGATTATTTTCCTTCTTACTTACTTCTTTATTTTCGATCTTATTATCTTCAGAATTTTTGTTACATGAAATAACAATTAGAAAGACAAGAAAAAACAAGAATACAGGAAAAATAATCTTTTTCATAAAATAAAATTTAAGGATGATTTATGATGGTTTAATGAGGGCAGAATTTTTCAACTCTGCCCTTATTGATGATATACAGATTCGAAGCTTAAGGTTTAATAAACCCGTGACTCAAATCAATCTGTTGCTGTGGCACTGGATAATAATCCATGCCCGGAGATGCATATGTTGGTTTTGGTTTAAGAATAACCTGGTAGTTCATTGGGCTCTCATAATTATAGTAAGCATTTAGCTCTGTTGCAGCGATACCCCATCTTACAAGATCAAAGAAACGCCATCCTTCCATCCCCAATTCAAGAGCTCTTTCCAAACGCACTGCGGTACGGGCTTCTGCCTGTGTTGCAAATGCTACTGTATAAGGTGCTGTAAGAGGAGTTCCGGCGATAGTAGGATCGAAAACAACTTTCCGGCTGTTCGCTGCCCTTGTACGAACCCTGTTAATTAACGTAAATGCAGCAGCAAGTCCGTTGGTTTCTATTTCAGCTTCAGCAGCCATCAAGATAACATCTGAGAATCTGATAAGATTTAAATTCAAAGCAGTTCCGCCACCAACAAACCATATACTCGCATCATGTGTGCTGGCAACCTGTGATTGACGGATCATTGTTTTCTTTCCGGCATAAGGACCAGCGGACCTGTCTCTTGGCCATGTTGTAAGATATGTTCCCCAATCATGGAATGGAACCTGGTCACGACCAACTGTCCAATCCAAACGAACATCAACATTTCCTGTATAACGGGTAGCACCTGGCTCTCCATAAACATCCATAAGTTGCAAATTCTGTGGACTTGCAGCTGGTATTCCTGCGGCAGTAGTCTTAAATTGATTCACGAAATACTGAGTTGGGCAGAAAAATCCAGCGCCGCCACCACCTGTTGCAGATGGTGTATTTAAAAGATCACCCCAGTTACCATTTCTTGCACTGGCATTATCCAATGAAGAAGCCTGGAACGCTAAAACTGATTCTTTACTATTGTCAAATGCAAGATTAAAGTTGTCATCATAGTTAGCAAGCAGGTCAAACTTAACTCCCAACGGATTTACGCCGTTGTTTACTACATCATTTAAAACCGTTTTTGCAGTTGCAAAATCTTTAGTGAAAAGCAATATTTTTCCATAGATAGCACCGGCAACCCATTTGTTTATTCTACCTACTGCATCCTGGCTGGCTGGCAGATTATCCCATGCCCATTTTGCATCTTCAACGATCTTAGGGAAAATATCAGTTTGATTTGTAACACTTGGGATTGTTCCTGAAGCAAGGTCAAGGTCAATTTGCTCATCAAGATAACATGCTTTTCCAAAAATTATTCTTGCCTGGAAATGATACCATGCCCTTAAAGCACGGGCTTGTCCGGCGATATTTTTGCGTGATGCATCATTGATACTTGGGACCTTTGCTAATAACTCAAGTACAGTATTCGTTCTTTTTACGCCTTCGTAGATCGCTTTCCACCTGTCATTAATAGCAGCGTTGGTTGCAGTAATATCATGACGTTGAACAGGCGTCATATTAGGACCCTGGTCACCGGGATCGCTTCCTTTATTAGCTTCACCACCACCGATACCACCATAAAGGAAATTAGATCCCCCGGAGCCCCACTCGCCTCCAAGATTTAAAGCACCATCATGTCCATCAAGCATGGCATAAGCAGCTAATAAAAGCTTGTTTATCCCTTTTTCGCTTGATAAGGTTGCTTCATCCAAAACACCGTTTGGACTAACCTCAAGAAAACTCTTTTTGCAGGCAAAGAAGCTTGAAACAATTGCCACCGCCAGGGAGAGTTTTAAAATTTTATTTTTCATATTAAAATTTTTATAGCGTTTTTTCTGAATTTAATTTAGAAAGTAATGTTTGCTCCGATCAGGAATTGTTTAACAACCGGGTAAGAACCTACATCCACACTTGCTGCACGATCATCCGTACTCAATACATCAGGATTTAAACCGGAATACTTGGTTATAGTAAACAGGTTAGTTCCCTGGATGTAAATACGGGCCTTTGCAATTTTTGCTTTGCCCGAAACAGATGCCGGAAGTGTATAACCGATCATCAAATTTCTTAAGCGGAAATAATCGCCACTTTCTACATAATAAGAATTTACCTGGCCTGAAGTACTAAATCCACCTGATATTGAAGTCATTTCCTGCATTGGTGTCTTTGCATCTGGTCTGCTTCCGTCTGGCAACCAGCTTTCATATAATGCTCTCTTACTTCTTCCACCTGGGAAGCCGCTTGAGAAATCAGTCCACCATCTTGTAAAGTTAAAGATGTCTTTTCCTGCAACACCATAGAAGAATGCAGAAATATCAAAGGCTTTATATTCAGTTCCCAAATTGATACCATAAGAAAAATCAGGATTTGGATTGCCTATAATCGTACGGTCACTTGCATCGATCTTCTTATCGCCGTTCACATCTGCATACTTAAATCTGCCTTTTCCAGCGCCAGCCTGGTTCCATGCTGTTGCTTCAGCATCAGTCTGGAAAAGTCCGATCACTTTGTAACCAAAATATGTATTCACTGCTTCCCCAACAAAATTTCTTGTTGCATTTTGTCCTATACGGTTTTGTTCACCAAGTGGACTATTATAATCAAAGAACTCCTGGTCGCCGTTAATTGCTGTGATCGTGTTCTTATAAGTAGTAAATGTAAGCGTTGTATTCAACCTTATTTCTTTGCTAATATTTAACCTGTTATTGATCAAAAGATCAATACCCGTATTCTTCATACTACCTACGTTACGGAATGCAGGATTATTTACAGCAACACCACCGCCGATCGCCTGACCTGAAGGGTTGTATAAGAGGTCATTTGTTTCTTTCTGGTACCAGTCAAAAACGATCTCTGTTGAATTATTGAATAGCACAGCGTCAAATCCTATGTTCGTAGTAACGCTTTCTTCCCATTTGCCGAGTGGATTACCAACAAATGATAAATAAAATCCTTCCTGTGGATTGTTTTGAGTTCCTGTGATATCATACCATGAACTTTGACGATTGCTACCAAAACTTGTTACGGCATTAGAAGCGCCAACTGCTGCTTCATTACCCATTTTTCCCCAGCTGCCTCTTACTTTAAGATCATTTATAAAGGAAATACCTTTCATAAAGTTTTCTTCAGATAGTCTCCAGCCTAATGAGAATGCAGGGAATGTTGCTTGCTTATTTGGCTCAAGGAATTTAGAAGAACCATCTCTTCTTACTGTAGCAGAAAGCAAATACTTTCCATCGTAAGCATAATCAGCTTTCGCAAACTGTGAGAAAGTAGTTACCGGGGTAAATGTTTGGCTCCCACCTAAATTTTGAGTCAGACCATTTCCAAGATTGATGAATGGCTGGTAATTGTAACTATAAAAACCTGTAGAACCACCAATGATCTGGCGACCACCGCCCTTTTGTGCCTCAATACCGCCTAATGCAGCAATGGCATGTTTTCCAAAACTTGCTCTGTAAGAAAGCTGGTTTGTCCATATCCAGTTATTGTTCCTGATAAAGTTTTCTGTATACGTAGTATTCGCATTATTTTCTACGTGTTCGTATTCAATAAAGGGAAACGTATAAGTATTGGAAGTATTGATATTGCCACCAAAGCTGGTTCTTGCAGTAAAATGCTTAGCGAAGTCAAGTTCAGCATACACGTTTCCAAAAAGATTGACATTATTATTACGATTGCTTCTGTTACGTTCTAGTAGTGCAACCGGGTTTTTTGCATTACCCCAGGTACCTGTCGTTGGCCCGCTTCCTCCGGCGGTGCCAGCAAAATCTCCCTCCCTGATAGTATACACAGGAATAATTGATTTTGGACGATACGTCTGTGCTATGATTGCTCCCTCTGTATTATTGCCCGGTGTGTTAGCCTCCGTAAAAAATACCTGGATATTTTCACCAATACGTAAGAATGGCAATACGTTGAATTCACTATTTATCCTTGCAGAATAGCGTTTGTAAAAATTGGTTATTGTGATCGCTTCCTGGTCAAAATAATTTAAGCTTAAGAAAAACCGGCTGCTCTCATTAGCGCCGCTCATTGACAGGTTATGATTTTGGATAGGTGCATTACGAGTGATCTCGTCATACCAGTTGGTACCAGTCTTATTTGCAGGTACTATTATATAAGGACTATAGCCCGGATCACCCAACCTTCCATAATCAAGTTGATATTTGTTTGGATCTACGCCGGCATTTCCAGCCATAATAGGAACACCATTGTTTGCAGCTCCCGTATAAAATATATAATCAGGTATCACAGGTGTTGTTCCATTTCCAAAAACTGAGCCTGTAGTTGGGCTACCACCATTTTTGAGAGCGAGGAATAATAAATTTGCTTCCTCCTGTGAATTTAAAAGATCAAACCCTTTGCCTGGGTTTTGAGTACCATAGTACATATCATAAGCGACATTTACTCCTCTTCTCTTTCCTTTCTTAGTTGTTACAATGATAACACCATTTGTACCCCTCACACCGTAAATAGAAGCAGATGCAGCATCTTTCAATACCTGCATTGATTCAATGTCGTTTGGATTCAATCCGGAAATGCTTCCTGATTGTACCCCGTCAATTACATACAATGGGCTGTTGTTATTAAATGAACCAAGACCACGAATTCTAACTGTAGCACCAGCGCCTGGTATACCACTTTGTAAAACGGTAACACCTGATGCACGGCCCTGTAATTGGGAAGCCGCATCAAAAGTCGGTTGTGATTTCATTTGAGAAACATTCACTACTGAAACAGCACCGGTAATGTCTTTTTTTCGTTGTGTTGAATAACCTGTAACAACTACTTCATTCAATGTAGTTGTTTGAAGTTTCATTTTTACATCAACGTTGTCACCGGTAACGTTAACTTCTGAAACATCGTAGCCGATGAAAGAAAAGACCAGGACATTTGAATTCGCCGGAAGTGAAATAACATAACTACCATCGGCATTGGTAGTAGTTGCAACATTTGTGTTTTTAACCGCTACTGTAGCGCCAAAAACCGGTTTAGCATCAGGGCCTGTTACTGTACCCTTAACTGTTTTTTGAGAAACAGCAACTAAACTGAAAAAAGTTAGGAATAGCGTAAGGCAATACCTTGCCGGGGTGGCAAGTAGCCGGATTTTTCTTTTCATAATACAAGCAGTTTTTAAAATTTGGTTAGAAGGATAGAGCAATTTCAGAAAAAAATAACATATCCTTCGAAATTTTATCAACTTTTTTTTTGATAACCAAACAGTTGTTTGGAATTTTCCCCAAAAAGTTTAATCGCAACTGATCATATTTGCGTTGCTTTTCGAATAAAAAAAACATAGAAAAATCAGTAATATAAATTTGTTCCGACACCGAATTGAGAAGAAAAAACTTAATCGTTTACGAGACAAACTTCATCTTTGGCATCTTTAGTTTTCCAAAACACTTTTACTTTTTGTGATACGATAGCATCAATTGACTTACCAATATAATCAGGCTGAATTGGTAGTTGGCGGCTGAAGCGACGATCGATCAAAACACAGAGCTCAACTTTTTCCGGACGACCAAAATCAAGCAAAGCATCCAATGCAGCCCGGATCGTTCTTCCTGTATAAAGGACATCATCGATCAACACTACATTTTTCCCTTCAATTGAAAACGGAATATCTGTACGGTTGGCAATATGAAGCTCTTTGCGGATGTCATCGCGATAAAACGTGATATCAAGCTTACCATATTGAATTTTATCAGCAGGTGTTTCCTTTTTTATTTCATCAACAATTCTGTCTGATAAATAGATACCTCTTGGCTGAAGTCCAATTATAACGGTATTCGTAAGATCGACATGATTTTCCAGTACCTGGTGTGCCAGTCGTTTGATAGTGATCTCTAATTGAGGTTCTGTAAGAATTGATTTCAAGAAATGAATTTTAAACTGCTTTACAAAGAAAACGAAAAATGACTGCATTAAAAATAAAGGCTATCATTTAAAGACAGCCTTTATAAAAAAGTTTTTAAACCTCTTAATTACGACCGCCGCCGAAGCAAACACCAATTTTAATTCCCATATAATTGTTGCTGGAGCTTAAACCAGTTACATAGTCACCATCTGCATTATAACCTTCATACGTTGTTTTTGGTACTATATTATATTCAAGACCTACACGAAAATGACCTGCTTCAAATCCGGCTCTTACCAATTGACCGAATTTGGATCCACCGGAAATTTTGCCGTTTTGTGAATTCACTTCCATAGCTGCAACTGAATAAATCCCCGCACCGGCACCAGCGAACGGACGAAAGGCATAATTATTAGTAAAATAATAATCACCTGTAGCTAAATAAGAACCTGCTGCTTTTACTTTTGTGTCCATTACATTTCCGTCTTCATCATAACCACTGAACTGCGCAATAATAGCAGCTTCCATTCGTAAACCAACTGAAAGGTTTGGTATGACTGCATACTTTGGTTCAAGAGCGAATAAAATACCGCCTTTGGTACCTTCGCCGCCCGGGATGGCGTAACCAATGCTAAGATCAACCTTAAAAGGTTTTAATTGAACAGCTTCCTGATCCTGTCCCTTCGTTGATAAAGAAATGGCGGAAGAAAGAATAAGAATGGCTAGAACGCTTTTCATAGTACAGATTTTTTTATGAATAATTAGTTTGCTGCCAAAATATAATGGCACATCAACCAATCCAAATTTTTACACCCTGAAAAAAATCTCATTGTGCTACCACTCCGAAACTTTACTACTTCTCCTGCATAAAAGGGTAGTGATAATCCGTAGGGGGATTAAATGTCTCTTTAATCGTTCTTGCACTTAACCAACGATAAAGATTTAAGATGCTTCCTGCTTTGTCATTTGTACCGCTTGCTCTTGCTCCACCAAACGGTTGCTGTCCAACTACTGCACCTGTTGGCTTATCGTTAATATAAAAATTACCCGCAGCATTTCTAAGTTTATTTGTTGCCAATTCTATTGCTGCTTTATCTTTTGCAATAACAGAACCAGTCAATGCATATGGCGAAGTTGAGTTGACAAGATCCAACGTCCTTTCAAACTGGTTAGCATTATATATATATATAGTAAGTACGGGCCCGAATATCTCCTCGCACATCGTTACATATTTAGGGTCTTTTGCCTCAATGATAGTTGGCTGAACGAAATAGCCTTGTGTTTTATCGCACTTCCCTCCTGCTAATATTTCAGCCTTCTTATCTTTTTTTGCGTTATCAATATATCTTTTAATGTTATCAAAACTTTTTTCATCAATAACAGCATTAATAAAATTGGTGAAGTCTTCCGGGCTTCCCATTTTAAAACTTTTAACTCCTGCGATCAATTTCTTTTTTATTTCTTCGGCAATGTTGGATGGTATATATGCTCTTGATGCAGCTGAACATTTTTGTCCCTGGAATTCAAATGCACCGCGAAGCAATGCAGTAACCACCACATCAGGATCGGCAGTTTTATGCGCAATCACAAAATCTTTTCCTCCTGTCTCTCCTACAATTCTTGGATATGATCTATACTTTGCAGTATTCTTTCCGATCGTTTCCCACATATAATTGAACGTGCCTGTTGAACCCGTAAAATGTACTCCTGCAAAATCAGGATGATCAAAACAAACTTTACCAAGTGTAGGCCCACTTACATAAATTAAATTAATAACGCCATCAGGTAAGCCAGCTTCTTTTAGTATGCGCATGAACATTTGCGCAGAATATATTTGTGTATGCGCCGGTTTCCATACAACAACATTACCACACATTGCCGCACTAGTAGGAAGGTTACCACCAATTGCAGTGAAGTTGAAAGGTGTAATGGCTACAACAAATCCTTCCAATGGACGATACTCCATTCTATTATGCATGCCCGGGCTACTGATAGGTTGTTGCTTATAAATTTCACTTAAGAAATGAACATTGAAGCGAAGAAAATCTATTAGCTCACAAGCAGAATCTATTTCAGCCTGAAAAGCGTTTTTACTTTGACCAAGCATCGTTGTTCCATTTATATATGGGCGATACTTTGTCGCCATAAGATCGGCAGCTTTCAAAAAAATATTGGCCCTTGTTTCCCAATCCATATTTGCCCATGATTCTTTTGCTGCTAGTGCAGCATCAATGGCCTGGTTCACATGTTTTTCATCGCCTTCTGAGTAAACACCAAGAGTATGTGCAATTTCATGCGGAGGATGAAGCGTTCCTTTTTTATTTGTTCTCACTTCTTTACTTCCGATATACATCGGCACATCGATCTTCTCTTTTTTTAATTCCGCTAAAACTTCTTTCAATCTCTTTTTTTCTGATGAACCTGGACCGTAAGAAAGTACCGGCTCGTTAACTGGCATTGGATAACTGAAATAACCTAAGCTCATATGTTTAATTTGATGATTTGGAAATTTGGTAATGTGTTAATTAAGTTTTGATTTTGATGTTCCAATTATTTTTGATAAGACTTTAATAATTGAAGAACAATCGGTCAATAGTTCTTTACAATCAGGGAAACCTTGCGAGCTATCACAAAGTAATAGCCAATATTCAGTTTCATCTGCTTCCTTTGCTGCTATTTTCATTTTATGAATAAAATCGATCTTACTTTCGGCATTCTGGGCTTCTCTGACATTTGCACCGATACTAGTTCCTGCTTTCAATAACTGAGTCGCCATAACAAATTTTCTTTCCTTTTCAAGCAGTTCGACATACTTGATGATCTTTAATGCAAACTCAAAAGTCAGTTCAACAATTAAATTCTTTTCTTTATTTGCTTGCATAAATACAATTTGGAGATTTGGTAATTTGGAAATTCGCAAATTAAAAACTCAAAATTATATGTAAGGTTTTCAGGTCATCGTCAAATTTCCAAATCATCACATCATCAAATCATCACATCATCAAATCATCACATCACCAAATTAACCCGCATTCTCCTTCTCACTCATCAAATATGCTTTTATAAATCCATCCAATTCCCCATCCATCACGGGCTGCACATTCCCTACTTCATAATCGGTACGGTGATCTTTGATCATTTTATATGGATGAAAAACATAAGAACGTATTTGTGAACCCCACTCTATTTTTTTCTTTGAGGAGTTGGTTGCATCTTTTATCGCTTGTCTTTTGCGGAGCTCTTCTTCATACAAACGGCTTTTCAACATTTGCATTGCTAATTCCCTGTTTCCAAGCTGAGTTCTGTCTTGCTGACAAACCACAACTATACCAGTCGGTATATGTGTTAACTGAACTTTCGTTTCTACTTTATTTACATTCTGTCCGCCGGCGCCGCCACTGCGTGATGTTTCCATTTTTACATCAGCAGGTTTTATTTCGATGTTGATCGTATCATCAACCAATGGATAAACAAACACCGAAGCAAATGAAGTATGACGACGGGCATTACTATCAAATGGTGAAATGCGAACCAAACGATGTACACCGCTTTCTGCTTTTAAAAAGCCATACGCAAACGGCCCTTCAAATTCGTAAGTACAGGTTTTGATTCCTGCACCATCGCCCCACTGCCAATCCAACTCTTTTACTTTCCATCCCTGCTTCTCTCCATACATACGATACATACGTGCAAGTATCTCCGCCCAATCCTGGCTTTCTGTTCCACCTGCTCCCGAGTTTATTTGCAATACAGCAGGCAATTCATCTTCGGGTTCATTCAATGTTGCTTTGAATTCTGCATCATCAAGCATTGTTAATGCTTTATCATACGCAACTTTTGTTTCTTCTTCGGTTGCATCACCTGCTTTCCAAAAATCAAACAGTACAGCAAAATCTTCTACTGCTGCCTCTGTTTGTTTATACAGATCAACCCAGTATTCATTCACTTTTATTTCCTTCATGATGGAAGTCGCTCGGGAATTATCATTCCAAAAACCGGGACTTAATGAAAGTTGCTTATCGTTTTGGATCTTATCAAGACGGTTATCGACGTCAAAGAAACCTCCTTACCCCGGCAATGCGGGACCGCATATCATTCAATTTTTCGATTGTCATAGGGCGCAAAGGTAATTGATTTGGCGATTTGAAAATGAGTCGATTTGAAGATGGGTAATTATGTGCCAAGCTTTAGCTTTCTATTAAACTTTCGTTGCGTCGCACTCTTGTGCTGCATAATGTCTATTCAACTTTTTTTAATATACCAGCAGCACCCCCCGATTTAATCGGGGCGGTACGTTCTGTAATCCTATTCAGCTTGTTCTATTTCTTTTTGAATATTAATTAAATTTGGATGAAAAACTTGCGTAGAACTTCAAGTTGGAAGTCATTTTATCAGATACAACAAATTTTTAAATAATAATGAGCTTTTTTAAAAAACTTTTCGGAAGCAACAATAAACCAGCTGAAACATCAGAAAAAAAGAATCCAGAAAATACCCGACTAAATTATCTGCTTAACATTTGGGGCGAATATCACTCTGACGAAAACTATAAAGCAGTAATGGACGAAATATTAAACGGCAACTCCTATTTAATTCTGCCTTCTGCAAATGATAATCCTGGCAGTGGAAATTGGGAGACAGCAAAGGCACAAACAACTTTAAATTTGACATCAGTTTTTAACCTTGACGGATTAAAAGTTCTAGGGGTATTCAGTGACGAAAGGTCCTTGCTTGAATGGACTAAAAAAGAAACACAATACACAGCCATTCGAACACAAGACATGGTTGACTTTTGCAAAACAAATGATATTGACCGGATAGTAATTAATAGTGACCAGAAAAATATGTTTGTTCTTGAAAGAAATAGACAGAACATAAAGGCCACAACAATTGAGAAAGAAACAAAGGTTTTGGTTGGGACACCCATTAAGCCATTAAGCAAACACATACTTGATAAACTTACTTCCAATTTTAGAAAAGTTGACACTATTGAGGAAGCGTACCAATATGCTCAAAATATGAATGGTGAATCAAGTATAGTTTTAGGTATTAAGATGTCGGTTGTATCAGACAATTCGAAAGCAGCTTTGCACAATGCTTTGAATAATTCTTTAATCAACGAGCAACTTGACATTCCAATAGATGTGATGATTTTAGAAACTGAAAACTGGCTTAACACTGTTCGTAATATTCAAAACTCATTATTCTACAAACGATGAAAACAACTGCCAACAAAAGCCATGACCCAACTTGTAGAAAATATTACGCCTTTGTTGGTATGATGCGTTAGCATGAGTGTTGCCTACCAACAAACGAATAAGAAGATTTTTCAAAGCTCAATAGAATTCTTAGACGCTGAAGAGTGCGATGCAACTACAGCCTCATAGTAGCACCTCAGCCCGGCTCACAATAATTTTCTAACTTCATAGGCCATGAATCAACTCGTAGAAAATATCTCCGACACAGCAAGATGGGTTGCCATCTTCAGAGCTGAAGAAAGTGAAAGGGCTGATGCAGTATTTCATGATCCTTTTGCACGCAAACTTACCGGAGAAAAAGGTGAGCAAATTGCCAATGCCATCAAATTCAGCCGGGACAACAGTTGGTCATTTGTAGCAAGAACTTATCATTTTGATCAATTCATCATGCAGCATGTTGAACAAGGATATGATATGATCATTAACCTTGCTGCAGGTCTTGATGCAAGAGCCTATAGATTGCAATTACCAAAAACATTAAAATGGATAGATGTTGATCTTCCCGGCATGATCAATTATAAGAATGAAGTTCTTAAAAATGAAAAACCAAAATGTGAGTACAGAAGCATTGCCCTCGATCTTGCTGACAGAAAAGCAAGGCTAGAATTATTTCAGCAATTAAATAATGAATGTAAAAAAGCTTTTGTTGTTACTGAAGGTTTGATCATCTACCTGACGGCTGAACAAGCTGCAGAGCTTGCAACTGATCTTTCTTCACAACGTCATTTTCGCCGCTGGGTCTTTGATCTTACTTCTCCTGCTCTTTTGGAAATGATAAAAAAAGAAATGCAGCCTGCTTTAAAAGGAAGTGGTGCAGTATTTCAATTTGCTCCGGAAGAAGGTGAAGCATTTTTTGAAAAATATGGATGGAAACATATTGAATCAAGATCAAAACTTAAAACGGCGGCTAAACTAAACAGGCTTTATGATGAAATAAAACCTTTTGCTGATTTGCCGGAACCTCCGGGTCCACACCGTCCTTTTCCCTGGTCAGGCGATTGTCTTTTAGAAAATATACATGGCATTTAAATAAAAAGATATACAGGTCGCCAATTGGTTAATCAATTGTTATTCGAAAATAACTTTTGTGATAACCATAGTTTAAAACTATTTTTAAATACATTTCTGCAAAACCAGCATTTTCTAAGTATTAATATTTACATGATGATCCGTCAACACCAAGTTCTTTTGTCAACATTTACATTCATCATATGTTGTTTACAAGTGAATGCCCAAAAGAATTTTCAGCATGATACTTCTTACTATGAAACGTTCCCGCAAAAGACTACTGTCCGTCTTTATTTTTCGAAAAAATATGTTCATTTGAATTTTCCTTCAGGTGGCAGTGCTGAGGATCTTGAATACAAAGCAAACCCCAAACTAAATCTCGGGGCGGGTGTTACAATTAAAAATATTTCCATAAATCTTTTTAATGGATTTAGTTTTTTAAATCCAAATGCAGATGAAAAAGGAAAAACGACAGGATTCAATTTCCAGGTGCATCTGTATCCGCATAAATGGGCCATTGATCTTTTATATGTAGCGCCAAAAGGTTATCATATTGAGCCAAAAGGAAAGGCTGGTGCACCTGCAGATAAATACTATTATCGGGAAGATCTCAAAACAACTTTCTTTGGTATTTCTGCTTACCAGGTACCTAACAAAAAAAGATTTTCTTACCGTGCCGCACTATTGCAAACCGAGTGGCAGAAGAAGTCAGCCGGTTCCATTATATATGGCGGTGAAATTCATCATGGCACTATACAAGGTGATAGTGCAATAATACCGGCAGCAGTTAGTCACATCTATCCCCAGGCCGGGATCAATAAGATCAATCTTCTGAGTTTCGGACCAGGCGCTGGTTATGTTTACACGTTGGTTATTGCACAGCACTTTTTCATTACTGGCTCCATGGTGATCAACCTTGATGCCAATTTTGTAAGAGAAGAAGATGGTGTAAAAACAGAAAAAAATGTTTCGTTGAATCCTTCAGAGGTTTTTAAGGCAGCGGCTGGGTATAATGGAAGAAAATGGAATGTCAGTGCTAACTGGACAGGTAGCGCTTCATCGGTTCAGGGTTCTGCTACGCCAGAAAATTACATGTTCCCATCAGGGAATGTTCGTATAGTAGTTGCACATAAGTTTGACCGGCATAAAAAATCAAAGTAAATGAAAAAGAAAAAGGTTGACAACTCATGTCAACCTTTCTAATTTTTTTCTATTGAGTACTCAATATATTCCTACCAGCTCAACTTCGAAAATAAGAATAGAATTTGCAGGAATGATCACAGCACCAGAACTGTTCTTTATCTCCTGGCTGCCATAAGCAAGTGATGGGGGACAATACAATTTAATTTTTCCGCCTGGTTTGATGATTGGTATTCCTTTTTTCCATGATTCGATCAAATTGCTCAATCCAAAAGCTACAGGTGTTGTTGACTGGTCAAAAACAAATCCGTCGGTCCGCTGCCCTTTATATTTTACATTTACGGTAGAACAAATAGTTGGGGTTGAACCTGAACCTGCAGCATCAACAGTATAGTACATACCACTGCAATGTTTTGTAGCAGTAATGGAGGCGCCTGCCAGGTAACTTTCCAATTGGGTAACTTCAGCAGCAGGTGCACCAACCGCACATGCATCATACTTACACATATCATTTTCCTTAGAGCAGGAGGATACCAAGAACACTGTGGACAGAACAATTAAAATCCGCTTCATTAATTTTAAAATTTGGGCAAATATAGAGGATTGGGGCAAAAGAATTCGTTAACAAATTCAGAGCATTATTTGGTAAAATTTAATCTTGTTTCTGCCCTATCATGTGGATCACTTTTTCTAAAGCAGAATTAAACTCGGCGGGCTTTTCGATCATTGGATAATGGCCTGTGCCGTGTACATAAATAACCTCTGCAGAAGCCTTACAATATTTTTTTAAAGAATCAATATGTGTAGTATCACCGTCGCTATTTACGAGATAAAGTTTATATTGCAATTGTTCCATCATGTCTCTTTCTTTTTGGGAAACATCAACCAGCGAACGTAGTACTTTAACAGCAATATTGGGATCATTTGCTTTAAAATCATTAACTACTTTATTTACGATCATAGTATCAGCAGTTGGCGGAAAAAGATTCTGTTTTGTATAAACTTCTACCATTCCTGAAAAGCTGCTGTCCATCATCTTAAAAAAATAATCGATTTGTTTAGTTTCTTCATCTGTATTTTTCACACCCGGCTTTTTGAGATTATCGATCCCAACAATTCCAATAACTGAAGATGGGTATTTAGTATCCATCAATAACAATATGTCACCGGACATAGAGTGCCCGATCAGAATTACATTTTTTAATTTTTCAGCCTTGATGAATTCATTGATATCATCTGCATATTGATCAAATGTCCATTCTGTTCTATTTTTTCCAGACATACCAAACCCGGGCAGATCGAGAGTCACAACATTATATCTGCCGCAGAAATAATTTGTTTGTTCATTCCAATATTCTTTATTGATACACCAACCATGAACGAACAATAACGTTGTATCGCCATTGCCGCATTGATCATAAACTATATCAATGTTATTGACCTTAATGGTTGCATTTATTTTTCTGTCAGGAACATTATTACAGGAGATCAAAATGATCAGAAGAAATAAAATACTTATTGGCGTTTTCATTAATTGAAGTTATGAAAACTAATGAGTGAGAATAAATCCTTTGGCAGTAAAGGATATTTTATGAACTTTATATCCTTTTCTCACAACAAAACCAATGATATGAAACTTCAAACTCTTGTTTCTATTGGCAGTCTTGCCTTTATTACCTTCATAAGTTCATGTAATAGCAACGAAAAGGAAAATGATAAATCAGAAGCTAAAACTCCTAAACTAAAAGAAGAGACAGTTAGTTATAAAGTTGACACTCTCAACATGAGTAGCTATGTTGTATATGATGAAAACCTGGTGGGTAAACGTCCAGCAGTTTTAGTAGTGCATGAATGGTGGGGATTGAATGACTATACAAAACGTCGTGCAAAAATGTTGGCTGAACTGGGATACATTGCTATGGCTGTAGACATGTATGGCAACAATAGAAAAGGAAATAATCCTCAGGAAGCCGGCATACTTGCTGGTCCGTATTATGATAATATGGGCATGACAAAAAAAATCTTTGATGCAGGTTTAGAAGAATTCAAGAAAAATCCAATGGTGGATCAAAGCCAAATAGCCGCAATTGGTTATTGTTTTGGTGGAGGCTTACTGCTTAATCTTGCAAGAATGGGAGAACCTTTAAATGGCGTTGTTAGTTTTCATGGCGGGTTGGTTGGTGCACCTCCTGATAAGGATCTGACTAAAGTTGAAATACTCGTTTGCCATGGCGAAGCGGACCCATTTGTTCCAAATGAAGAAGCAGCTGCTTTCAAAAAACAAATGGACTCGATCGGCAAAGCTTATACTTTCAAATCTTACCCGGGGGCAACACATGCATTTACAAATCCTGATGCCACTGAACTGGGAAAAAAGTTTAATATCCCAATTGCTTATAATGGTCCTGCCGATACTGCGTCATGGAATGAGATGAAAATATTCTTTGGAAGGATCTTTCACTAAGAATAAGAATTAAAGAGATCTTTAAATTCATACAATCATCGAAGGAGTATATTTTATACTCCTTTTCTCATTCCTCTTTTTATCTCTTAGCATTTATTCCTTAACTTTCTTAATAACGAAAAACTACACATATGAGAAAGTCAATGTTCTTCATTTTTTTCATTTCCACTATTGCATCAGCGCAGCAACAGGAAAAATTTAATGGTCTCAATATGAATCTCGGAAACCTTTTCCGGTTGAGTGATGCAAAAACAAGATCAATAAGTCCTGAAAACTTAACAGGCGAACCCGGTAAAGGCGGAATGGCGACTTTAGAAAATGGCAGTGCAAAAAACGCAGCAAGAGACCTCGGACAAGGATGGAAAGTAAATCCATTTATCGTTATTAAAGCTGGGGAGACTTTTACAATGGCGGAGATCACTGGCCCGGGTGCCATTCAACATATTTGGATGACACCAACCGGTAATTGGCGTTTCTCAATTCTTCGTTTTTATTGGGATGATGAAACTGAACCATCGGTTGAAGTTCCGGTTGGAGATTTTTTCGGCGCTGGATGGGGCGGTTACTCTCATATGAATTCGCAAGCCGTAACAATCAATCCCGGCAGTGCATTTAATTGCTATTGGGTTATGCCTTTTAGAAAAAAGTGCAAGATCACGATGACAAATATTAATGTAGACAACATGACCTTGTATTACCAGGTTGATTATACATTGACCACAGTTCCTGATGATGCTGCCTATTTTCACGCACAATACAGAAGAAGTAACCAGGTAAAGGATGGCATTTGCACTCTCATTGATAATATTGAAGGCAAAGGACAATATGTGGGAACTTACCTTGCATGGGGTGTACATAATAATGGTTGGTGGGGCGAAGGCGAAATAAAGTTTTTTATGGATGGTGATACAAAATTCCCGACGATCAATGGCACAGGCACCGAAGATTATTTTTGCGGTTCTTATGATTTTGATACAAGAAAGAAAAACGCTGCCGGAGTTGATGTTGTTGATTACACAGAGTTTTCAACTGCTTATGCAGGTCTGCACCAGGTGATCGATGGTGATGGACATTATAATGTAATGCAACGTTTCGGGATGTACAGGTGGCATATAATGGACCCGATCCGTTTTGAAAAAAATTTAAAGGTGACGATACAGGACCTTGGCTGGATGAGTGGTGGCCGTTATCTTATTCAGCGGTCTGATATTAGTTCTGTCGTATTTTGGTATCAAACAGAGCCACATCATAGTTTTCCTAAACTTCCTTCAAAAAATGAATTAGAAATTAATTAAGTAGATTACAAAAAAAATTGCCATATGAATAACTCAAGAAGATCATTTATAAAAAAATCAGCATTTGCAGTAGCAGGCAGTTCTCTATTATCACGAATTTCTTTTGCCAATACAATTGGAGCGGACAATGAACTGGTGGGTATTCAACTTTATTCTGTAAGAGATGATATGGGTAAAGATCCACTAGGTACACTAAAACAATTGGCAGCAATGGGATATAAATATGTGGAGCATGCTAATTATAGGGATAGAAAATTTTATGGCTACTCTGCTACTGAATTCAAAAAGATACTGAATGATCTTGGCATCAAGATGCCAAGCGGACATACTGTCTTAGGGTCACAACATTGGGATACAACAAAAAAAGAATTTACTGACTTATGGAAATACACTGTTGAAGATGCTGCAACAATGGGACAGCAATATGTCATCACCCCATCACTTAATGAGTCATATAGAAAAGATAAAGATGGACTTCTTCGTTTTATGGAAGTGTTTAATAAAAGTGGTGAGCTTTGCAATAAATCAGGAATGAAATTCGGTTATCATAATCATGATTTTGAATTCAGCGAAAACCTTGGTGGCGAAATGCTGTATGATATAATGATGAAAAACACAGATCCAAAATTAGTGATACAGCAATTGGATATTGGTAATTTGTACAATGGTGGCGCTAATGCCGCGGAGATCGTAAAAAAGTATCCGGGACGTTTTTCATCGCTACATGTGAAAGATGAAATAAAAGCAACTGAAGGCAATGAAAAATATGAAAGCACTATTCTTGGTAAGGGCATTGTCAATGTAAAAGAAGTGATTGATATGGTAAGAAAGATTTCTAAAGGTGTTCATTACATTATCGAACAGGAATCATACCAGGGCAAAACGCCGCTTGAATGTGCTAAAGAGGATCTGGCGATAATGAAGAAGTGGGGTTATTGATTATTGAGGTCCTTGTTAGGTTATTTTCAGGCTAGTTGTTGTTTTATTTACAGAACCGGTCAAAATCAATTAGAGCCTGGCGATTTCCCAATTCAGATGCACGTTTCAGATGTGCACAACCTTCTGCTTTTTTTTGAGGGTCATTTGTTTTTTCTCCCAGATTGTATTCCTGGCTACCGAGATTATAATATCCTTGAGCATAACCAGGCGAAATTTGCAGGGCTATTTTGTAATCTTCTATAGCACTAACGAATTGTTCAATTAGTCCCTTCGTCATTCCTCTTTGAGTATAATACAAATATTGATTCTGACTTTTAGTTTGCGCCCCCACTTCTATGGCTTTAGTAAAATCATCGATGGCGGATTTGTAATCTTTTAAATTGTGTTTGGCTTGTCCTCTCATAAAGTAAACATTCGGGTTTTCTTTAAAATCAAAAATGAATTTGTTATAATCCTCAATAGCACCTTGATAATCGCCTATGTTAAATTTAGTTTCTCCTCTTGCTCCATAACTATTAACATAGTTGGGATTTAGAGAAATTGCACGATTTAAATACTGAATAGCTTTATCATATTCCTTCCTTTCTAAATGAATAGCTCCCATATTGTGCCATGCCAATGCATAATTAGAATCTATTTCCGAGGCCTTTTTAAAATTCGCATAAGCACTTTCTATATTTCCTTTTTCTCTCTGTTCAGCCAACCCCAGGTTGACATAACCGATAGAGCTTGGATTGTTCTTCACCGTGTCATTCCAAAGTGTATTGCTATCACGCCATATATTTACACGTCCGTAAGTGAATGTTGCCATGAAAAGAAGATAAGCCCCAAATGCGCCATAAATTATATACTTGTAATTTTTAAACTTACGAACCAGTGTTTCTAATAGCAAGCCAAATATCATAAACAATCCTATGTACGAAACGTACGTATAGCGATCTGCCATGATTGCATCTCCCACTGGAAATATTTGCAAAACCAAAAATATATTCACAACAAAAAATAAGAATCCGAATAAATATATTTTTTGAGAAGTTGTAAATGGATATTTTTTTACAATGAAATATATGAATGCACTAATGAGTAAAATAATCAGGCCCATGGAAAACCAATGATAGAAATTTATTTTTTCAGGATAGGGATATAAAACAGATAAGTTATGCGGGATAATTAATTGTATTAAGTAATTAACAAAGTTATGACTCGCCATTGCCAGCCTATCTATGAAAGACCACTGAGATGTTTGAAATGCGAAGTTATCCACTTGTTGAGCTTGGATAGCTTTTAATCCTAAAACTATTGCGAGTGCCAAGAAAGGGATCTTTTCCAGCATTAAACGCATAGAAAACTTTCTCGAATAATAAAAGTCCAGAAAAACAATAACAACCGCCAGAGGGACCGCCATCGCTTTGGAAAGAAGGGACAAAGCAAAAAATACCAGGGAAATGAGAAAATACAGCCAGCTACTTTTTTTCAGATATTGCAAGTAAGTTATTAGAGAAAGCAAAAAAAAGAAACAGTATAAAACGTCTTTTCTCTCGGATGCCCAGGCAACAGATTCTACATGCAAAGGATGAATACCAAAGAGCAAGGAAGTAATAAAGCTCAATACTAATTGACCTGTCAGCTTCCTTATAAAAATAAATACCAATAATACGTTGCAAAGATGAAAAAAGAGATTGGTATAAAGATAGGTTTGAGGATTAAGCTCCCCTTTTGAATAATTCCATGCATAAGAGAGCATTGTTACAGGATGATAATTTCCTTCGTAATCATTTTGCAAAAGCAGTTTTAAATGTTCTGAATCCAGTTTTCGGATGTCAGGGTTATTTACAATATACCTATCGTCGTCCCAGTTTGTTAACTTATTTTCATTCAGAGAAGAGTAAGAGAAAAAGGTAGCACCAATTGCTATCACAACAAATAATACCAGAATAAATAGATTGGAGCTTTTGCGGGGGGGGGGTAGAAACAATACTGACGCTTTTTTTCTTTGGCGGCTTATTTTTTTTCATATCATTTTATGTTGGCATCCTAGCGCCTTTTGTTTTAACCTTTGCTTCTTTGCGTGAAATCTATGCATCAATAGAATCGTACACAGTTACTTTTTTCCAAAGCGAAGAACATTCTTCCACAAACTTTAAATGTGTAGGATCAGTCTGATAACTGTCCTGGTCTGCAGCATTATCAAAAAACAAACACCAGCTTACATCATAAGAACTATCGATCACATCACGACGTGTAGCTGCCGGTTGACCGATATAAAAATTTTTGATGGTTTTTACTTTCGAAAGTTTTTTTAGTCCTTCTATTAATTTGGCTTTATCTTCTTTATTCCCTGAATTCTTTAACCAGAAATAAACATGATGTATGAACATGCCTTTTTTTTGAGCGAAGATAGCGTTTGACTTCAATAGCGATGCAAATGGTGCCATCAATGCCATTGTACCTAAAAAACCACGGCGAGACGATATTTTCATAAACCTTATTTTTTTCCGAACTTAATTGTTCTTTAGAAAATAAAAAAGTCTGAAGCGTTTAAGCATGAAAAGAAATACTACACTTATTATCGCAGCCAACCTGCTTGTGCTCCTGGGTATTTATTTGATCTATCTTGGAACAAAGGGGAAGATATTACCCCCAACCATTACCGGCATCGGATTTATCATCATTGCCATTGTCTTTTGGGGATTGAGATCTAGGTAAACGGCTGTTCATAAGCCCGGGTTATCACCACCTGTTTAAAATATTATTCACCTTTTGTACAATTTTCACATTTTAGGCGAATTTTTTGTCTTAAATTTTGATGGTGAAAATTCTTCTGGCATTTAGTTTTTTATTTACTGCGGCCACTTTTCAATCCGCTGCCCAGGATATCAGCGGTTATTGGAAGGGAACACTCAGCATGCGAGGATGTTTTCCTGAAAACAATATTGAACTCCAGATCAACGCAAAGGGTAATGTTCTTGCAGGTGATTCTTATCATTACCAGGATATTGATAACTATGTAAAGAAAAATTTCCGGGGCTCTTTCGACCGTGTATCAAAAAAACTTTTTCTCCAGGAAGGAACCGTGACAACTTATCATATTCCTCAACGATGTGTTATCTGTGTAAAGAATTTCGAGCTCATTTATTACCGCGAAGGAAACAAAGAAACATTGAAAGGTTACTGGACAGGTAATGTGCTGAACTCAACCCAGAGTTGTGATGGTGGCAATATTATTTTAACCCGCATAAGAGAATCTGCATTCAAGGAAATTCCCGAAATAAAAGTTGATACCGGAACAATTCGCCTCGATTTTTATGATAACGCTCAAATAGATGGTGACTCAATAACAGTACTGGTAGATAAACAAGTGGTGATGACTCATCAGCGTTTAGGTGCAAAACCTCTTACGACTTATGTAAAGATCGATCTGAACAATACATTTCATGAAATAGAAATGGTGGCAGAAAATCTTGGAAGCATTCCTCCTAATACAGCCGTTCTTATTATAACTGCAGGCAAGAACCGTCATTCATTGACCTTAAGTTCATCTGAGACTAAAAGTGCAAGAGTAAGGATCGTCTATGATGCAGAGAATTCGAAGATCGGGCAAACAATCGCTGCTGCATTGAATAAACAACCCGATGATTAACCATTGGAGTTAATCACATTCTATTCACACCTCTCCATTTACTGTTTTCTTATCGTTCAAAGCCGCTTGGTATTAAGTAGTTTTACAGCGATCAAAAAAATACTAACTCATGCGCAATATCCGTTTTAACCGCCGTCTTATCCTGGCTGTATGCTTGTGTGTATTTACAAATCTTTTATGGGCCCAAAGTAGCCTTAAGCTGAAATATAACAACTCCACTGTTTATACAGGCATTGAAGTAGGATCAAAAGGTGTGAAGATGAGCATGGTTGAGCTGGGGAAAAATGCTCAATCCAATGGTAGCTTTAATATCTTAAAAGATACCTCTGTCAATACAGATTTTATTTCTTTTACTGATCCGACATTTTCCGCTACGCTTGATGCGTTGTATGGATTATATACTACCGCACAAAAAGATTATAATATTCCAAACAAAAGAATTTTTACAGCTGTAAGCAGCGGTGTAAAAATGCAAGCAGAAAAAGATCAAAAAACGGAATGGATAAATAAGTTGATCAGTTCATTCCAGGAAAAAATAAACGACCAGTCAAAAGAAGTTGCCGTTATAGATGTAAAACAAGAAGCCCTCCTCTCACACCTTGGTATTGTTCCTGAATCAAGAAGATACTCCACTTTCCTTATTGATATTGGAAGTGGTAATACAAAAGGCGGTTATTTTCCCAATGGCAATACAAAAGATTTTTATTTGTTTCAATTGAATTGGGGAACCAAAAGCACTTCAAATGCTGCAGAGAAAAGATTGGAAGAGGATAAAAGCCTTGGCAATTATCAAAAACAATTGACCCGTGTATTATCTCAAGCTGAAAATTCAGATATCATATACGCAGTTAATTCCAGTGGGGCTTATCCATTGAGTGATTATATCGCATTTAGTGGTGGAGCTGCATGGGCCACTGCTAACCTTATGCATCCTGAATTGGTTGATAACGCTGTTATTTCTGTAACCTTTGACGAGGTAGTAAAGTTTTACGATAAGCTATATACCAATTTCTCTTCTTATTCACCGGAAAATCTTTCAAAGGCAGGAACTGACAATGCAGAAAAGGCAGCTATCATGAAAGCTGCAAAAACTGTTCATGGTGTGTTTGATCAAAAATCATTGATGGCTGGATCTGGATTGTTGTTAAAGATCATGAGGCAGTTCTCCTCTCTCTATGAAACAAAGCAGTTTTATCTGGTAAAGAACGGACAAGTAGGTTGGATATCTGCTTATGTAGATCAGAACCAAAAATAAAATCTCTCACAAGCTCAATACATGATCCACTCCCGCTGCGGAGTGGATTTTTACTGTATCAAACAAAGGAATATCGCAATCATTCTGCTTTATCAGTACAGGAATTTCTGTACACCCTTCAATGATTCCATCCGCTCCTTCCTTTTCTAACTTTGAAATGATCTCCAGGTATCGCTTTTTTGTTTCTTGTAAAAAAACATTTTTTCCGAACTCATTATAGATCGTCCAATTGATGAATTCAATATCATTTTGCTCTGGAATAATGGTTTCGATCCCATATTTAGCAAGAATGTCTGAATAAAAAGGAAGCTGCATTGTATAGCGGGTTCCAAGCAGCCCAACTTTCTTCAATCCCTTTTTGTGAATAACTTTTGCCACTGCTTCTGCTATATGTATCAAAGGAATTTTGATAGCTGCCTGCACTTCATCGGCTATTTTATGCATGGTGTTAACACCAAGAAGAAGACAACCAGCACCGCTTGCTTCAATAGTACGTGCTGCTTTGGACATAATTAATGACATACTCTTCCAGTCGTCAGCTTCCGTTAATTTTTTTATCTCTCCGAAGTTCACTGAATACATGATGATCTCTACAGTCTCGGTTCCACCAAGTCTTTCGTTGGCAAGTTCATTCAGATAGCGGTAATAATCCAGGGTAGATACATACGTAAGTCCACCGATAAGTCCAATAGGTTTCATACGATAAAATTAATAGTAAAACATTTACCCACCTGTTGATAAATTGTCCTCTTGTCTAAAAAAACTTAATCGTTAAATTTGTTAAATCTTAACCCCAAAACATTTACTTATGAAAAAAATCATTTGTTCTTTGTTGATGACTGCCGTGTTATTTTCTGTTAGCCCAATTCAAATATCTGCATCTTCATTACCCGGCAGCACTGAACCTGATCCTGCCACTGTAAAAGCTGCCTTGGCTGAGTTCAAAAGCCTTTCCAGGCAAGAAAAGAAGCAAAGAATAAAAGATGTAAAAAAGGAATTGAAAGTTTTCAAGAAAGAAAAGAAAGCAAATAAATCGGCCAATGTTGAAATGTGGCTGCTTATTGTATTGGCCATTTTACTTCCACCGCTGGCTGTTTATCTTCACCAGGGTGAGATAAATGGCAAATTCTGGTTGAGCATCTTACTTTGGTTTTGTTTTATCTTACCTGGAGTCATTTATGCATTGCTGGTTGTAACTGGCGCTGTTTAAAAATTAATCTATATAAAACGGAAAAGACCCCACAATGCCGGGGTCTTTCTATTATTGCTTACCATCTGAATTTATAAAATGATCACTCGCTGACTGCCGCCATTATTCCAGGTCAACAATGCTTTATTATCACACTGTCCACCAGTTGGAAAACCATAGTCAAGATAAAGTACTCTATCATTGATCTTGATCTTTAATTTACCATCACTGATCCAGGGACATGCAACTTTTTTCAACAGTGGCGATTCAGTATTTAATGTTATTGTTAACCCACCATTGAATTCAGTTTGTGAACGACCTGTGATTTCATACACATCATCACGAACTATTCTTGTATCCATTCCGCCTACCTGGGTTTTTACTTTTATTCCCTGATAGCTATAACCCCTGCCAGTAGGAAAAGTTACTTTACCACCTACTACCTGTACACTCCATTTATGAACAGGAGGATCACTAAGATTGCTTATAACCTTTGTTCCTTCCAAATGAACACGATTCACGTAATAATTTCTGAAAGTGATCGTAACAACAGAACCTGGTCTGCGCAAAGGAGCTGTAAGATGAACGATGATAGCACCAGAACGGAATTTACCATCGCGACCTAAACAGCCGTTACCAAAATCAATTGTAATAGTTTTAGGATAAGTTGAATCATTGGGTGTTACTGTGATCTCAGCACAATCTCCAATTGCTTCTCTTAACTCTGGAAATCTTGGTCCATAAAAACGACCATTGATACCAAATTCGCTGGCATTACCTTCTTCGTCTGCCGCAGTAGTAGCAACATCTTCTGCATCATCAAAACTTACTTCTGCTACTGAACTTTCTTCAGAATAAGCAGTTGCCTGTTCTTCGGTTACAGTTGTTGTGTTGTTGTTAGCTGAACTAAGATCTTTTTGACAAGAGAAAAGCATAGAGGCAAATAAGAATGCAAGTGCGGCTATGCTGATTCGGTTAATTGAGAATTTTTTCATTTTATTAGTTTTAAAGGGTTGTGGAAAATCAAACACGAAATATGAGAAGCTATACTTTTAAAAAAGTTTAAACGATAGTAAAAAAACTTCTATTTTCCGTTTTAATGAAGGAGATTTTCGGCTACATAACCATCTATTTTAAAAGTCTAAATAGAAAAGTATTTATTGCCTGCAGCCTGCTGACAGGTTTAATGATCTATCTGAATTTCCACTATCTCATTGATAATAAAATTGATCAATATGATTCAATTGGCATTCAATTTCTAATTCGATATTCGATCTTTTTAATTGCTTTTGCGATACCCTATTTGTTTTATTTTCTTTTAGAAGGAAAAAATTATTTTAAAAGCCCGTTAATCCTTTTGCTTATTTTCTTGTCGCCGGCTATTTTCTCCTGGAAAATGGTAATGAATACAGAACTCTACCTATCAGATGACCCCTATTGGAATTATTACTGGAACCTTGTCACTTACTGGCCAATACGATTAATAGTGATGAGTTTTATACTCTTTATTATATGGAAGATCTTTTATTCCGACGAAAGCTTTTTTGGTTTAACTATAAAACACTTTAATTGGAAGCCGTATATTTTCATGTTGTTGATCATGATCCCTTTAATTGCGGCAGCATCTACACAACCGGATTTTTTAAGCATGTACCCAAGACTTAAAGATGCTGATGCAGTTTTGAATGGCGTTAAAAACGAGTGGTTCTATCGCATACTTCACGAACTATCCTATGGTAGTGATTTTATTTCAGTTGAACTTTTCTTTCGCGGATTTCTTATACTTGCTTTTATAAAAGTTGTAGGTAAAGATGCGATCTTGCCGATGGCTTGTTTTTATTGTACCATACATTTTGGCAAACCACTTGGAGAATGTATCAGTTCTTATTTTGGGGGAGTGATCCTGGGCATCGTTGTTTATCATACAAGATCGATCATTGGCGGGCTAATCGTTCATCTTGGAATTGCCTGGCTGATGGAATTGGGCGGATATATTGGTAATAATTTTTTTAAATAGTCCATTCATCGTGTACAATACCCACTAAAAAGAATTTTCTGTTTCTTTCTTTAAATACTAAACGAAGACTTTTCCAATCCATGCCCTGGTAATCCTTTTCAAATCCTGAGAAATGACTTTCCGTGAAATTGCAATTCTTATAAACTGATAAAAGGTTGTTCAAAGAATTTCCAGTATTAATGAATTCATCCACTTCAAGTTTTTCAGGTTTTACAAAATCAACATCATAAACGAATCGCCGCATATAGTTATTAAGGGTCATCTTAATGGGATCGCCTGTACCATCGAATTCACCCCAGACGATCATTTCACTTTCGGCTTTATTTGACTGCACAATAAACGATGCCCTGGAAAATTTAAGATGCCGAACTGTGTCTATATGACCATACGGAGAAAATCTTATCCCTTCAACCGGGTGAATATAATTTGCAAATGCGGCATAATGCTTATTCTTTAGTGCGGTAAGAATATTCTGAGTCAGTTTCAATAATATTGAATCTTTCTTTCTTGCAAATTCAATACTATCCTGGATGGCATTAGCTTTTTGTAAAGAATCCTGTTTGACATTACTTAACGAGGTACTGTCATTTGTCGATCTTGTTGTCGTTTCAGTTTTAGGCTTATCCTTGCAACCAATAGTAAAAAATAAAATTGCAATAATTGCTATAAAGATCTTTTTCATATGAAAACAAAAACGCTGCAAACCTGTAAGCCGGATCCTGTTTCCCGATAAATCGGGACTGCTATCATTTATCTGTTCTGGCAATTACTCACCAGGATCGATCTGCCTACCCTGTATCTCGGACGAGCAGCCCTCAAACGATACTATACGTGGCATTTCAGCATGCAAGGTTTACCCGCAAATGATGTCACCACCAAAAGCCGTGGGCTCTTACCCCACATTTTCACCTTTGTCCCGACAAGTCGGGATAGTTATTTTCTGTGGCACTATCTGTTACTTCAACTTACTTTTCAGCATTGGTTGAAATACCCGGCTATTCACCGGTGCATTGCTCTGTACTGTCCGGACTTTCCTCCCCAACTGGAAGCGCTGGAGCGATAGCACGGTTTGCAGCGAATGACAAATTTACTTTTAAAATATGGATCAGTATTCAAAAAATATTTCTGTAGCGCCGTAGCCAAACCGGGGGTCGTATTGATTAACAAAAGTCTTTACTTCCTTTCGAAGCTTTAGCAATTCATGTATATCATCTCTTAATCTACCGCTTCCAACGCCGTGAATGACGATGAGTGATGGCTGCAAATGCGCAATGGCAAGATCATAGTATTTCTCAAAAGTTTTTAGCTGTATACCAAGTATCTGAAGATTACCAAGATGCTGCCAGCTATCAGTTAATTTTTCAATATGCAGATCGATAACTGAACGGGGAGGTTCAAGGTGTTCTTTAGCTTTTGATGCATCAAACACTTTATACTTTGCAGCAAGTGATCCTACATCAAATTTTTCATGAGTAATCTTATCAGGATACTTGTCAAATAAACGGTATGAAAAACTTGCTTCATTCTTACTCCTTATCTCTTCGATCTTATTAAAAAGTTGCTTTGGTTTAAGTTTTAATGAAGCAGTGCATATTTCTGCTTTTGACTTGTCGGGTTGCACTAGAGAAAACTCAAATTCAAAAAAAGGACTGTCGCTAAGATCCTCAAATGGAACATCGTGAATATAAAAATCAGAAAAAGGTTGAACTGTATTTTTTAACTCGAATTCCGGTTTACCAAAAAAAGCAAGCTTGTAATCAAAATTATAAGCTGTTCTTGTTCTGTTAAGCAAATGAACTTTTAATTCTTCCACAACATCATCACCAAATTCATCTGTATCTATAACGGGTAAAAAAGTTAACCACACGCCATCTTCTTCCCTATTCGCATTATTGTCCTTTTCCTTTTTTACATCATCGACATATTGCTTTTGTTTTTTTTGATTGCCATTCTTTTTCTCCATAAACCGTTTCAGGTAAGGAAAATCAACCTGGTCTTTATAAACTGGGAATTGAACACCTCCTGCATCTACCATCAGCATTTTATCATTGATGATGTCAACCACCTCAGCTTCTTCATTGGAATGAAGGATCAGGACTCTATCGCCTATTTGGAATTTCATAAAATTGCTCCGCAAAGTTACTAAAGTAAAAGAGTGCGACGCAACAAAAGCTTAATAGAAGTACTTAGCCGGCTAAATAATTATTGTTTAACTGCCAGTTTGCTTTTTCGATATCCGTAAAGAAAATAGATCAACAAACCAAAAGCCATCCATCCAAAGAATACCAGCCAGCTTTTCACTGGTATTTCAATAAGAAGATAACTACAGAACAAAACACCCATCACAGGAATGACAGAATATTTTTTTATTACTGTAAGAATACTCATGATCACCGTGAGCAGGATAAACAACAGGAATAGTATTTCCTGGTGATTTTCATTGGCAATATTGACAAAGGATGATTGCACTCTCTCCCTAAAAACGAATATAAAGATCACGGTAATGAGCGGAATAATGATCTGGCCATTAATATATGGCAATTGAAACTTACCGGGTTCTTTAGATATTTTGGGTAACAATAACACACCGCCAGCTACCAATACAAATGCAAATAAAGTTCCAATGCTTGTAAGGTCAGTTACAAGTATATCCTGTAAAAACAGGGAAGGAATACCAACCAGCAAACCAGTAACTATGGTAGCATAAGAAGGAGTTTGAAATTTAGGATGCACTTTTTGAAATTGTTTTGGCAATAATCCATCACGGCTCATACTCATCCATATGCGTGGTTGTCCTAGTTGAAAAACAAGCAACACACTGGTCGTGGCCACTACTGCACTTATTGAAATAATTGTTTCAAGCCATGGAGCTCTTTTTTCGAATACAAATGCAAGCGGATCGTTTACTCCTTTAAAGTTTGAATAATTTTCGACACCTGTAAGAACTAAAGCAATTAATAGATACAACCCAGTACAAATTAGCAATGCGTTGATCATAGCTTTTGGCATATCCCGCTGCGGATTTTTACATTCCTCTGCTGTGGTAGATATAGCATCAAACCCTATATACGCATAAAACACGGCAGATACTCCTTGTAATACACCTTCCATTCGATTTGGTAAAAAAGGTGTCCAGTTATTTGTGTCTACAAAAAATGCACCGGCAATAATTACAAATATTATCACGCCTACTTTAAACATCACCATCGCATTCGCAGTCTTTTTACTTTCTTTTATACCAACATAAGCCAGCCATGTTATCAAGCAAACAATAATAAATGCAGGCAGGTTGAAAAAAATATGTTTACCAGCCATAACGGGTGCGCTGTCCCATGCATCAATAGCAAACTGGTAACTCTTTATTTTTTCAGGGTCTGTAATGTTGCCCGCAGCTAATGCTTTTGTGGATTCTGTAAATGCGTTCTCAGCAGTAGTTGGATCGATCAGCATCCATTCCGGCAAATGAATATGAAATACATTTTCGAGAAGATTATTAAAATATCCACTCCATGATATAGCGACAACAATATTCCCGATCGCATATTCCAATATTAACGCCCAGCCGATTATCCAGGCAATCAATTCACCAAAAGTTACATACGAGTAAGTATAAGCACTACCGGCTACCGGTACACGACTAGCGAACTCTGCATAACACAAAGCTGAAAAACCACAAGCTACTGCCACAATAATAAAAAGCAATGTAATGCCGGGCCCGCCGTTGTAAGCAGCTTTGCCAATAGTCGAGAAAATTCCTGCGCCAATCACTGCGGCAATACCAAGAAATGTGAGGTCACGAACGCCTAACACTTTTTTTAAACCAGAAGCACCATGATCGCCTAGTCCAGATTCATACTCCTTCTTTATAACATCAATTGATTTACGACGAAACAGTGAATTTGCCATCAGCTATTGGTTTTGAAGCGTCAAAATAGGGAAAAATCGGTTACTGATGAAAATCAGGTGAAATGTTAACTGGCCTCATAATTGAAAGAACCGTGGTAATAGAGATTTGTGAAAAATAATTGATATGGAAACTACGGTTAAACACATATACGCACATCCACTGCATACATTCAAAGTATCTGCCTGGAAAAAGTTTATTAACTGGTGCGATAGCCAGGAAAAATATCGGTTTGGCTGGTTAGCAGCAGCACTTACACTTCATGGTTGTGTATTGACAATTATTACAATGTTCGCAGTCGTATTGGCCGGAAATCATTTTATCTTTTGGCCATTTGTGATTGGGGCTATGGGAATTACACTTATTGCGAATCTCGCTGCCATGCCAACTAAAATTACAATTCCTGTTTTCTTTTTTAGTGTGCTTGTTGACCTTGTAATTATAGCTAGTTGTATTGCTATAGGTTTTAATATTAACGGTACACAGATCTAATAATCTCTTTGGACCAGGAAAAGGGCCAATTCTTTAAGTGGCTCTTTTCTCTTTGACAAAACAGCAATATCTTCCAGGTGATTCATTGCTTCATCAAAGTATCTATTTTTTAACTGCAGCGCCCATTCGTCGGCTTTGCAATCCTTATACACTGCTACTACTCTTTCTACTTTATCGCCCGGGTTTGCTTTTATTAATTGCTCCAATTCTTTTTTATGAGAAGGCGATTCCATGGCATGAATAAGTAAAAATGTTTTTTTATTAGCAAGAATATCACCTCCAACTTGCTTTCCAGTTTTGCTCTTATCACCAAATGCATCGAGATAATCATCCTGCACCTGGAAAGCGATGCCTAATTTTCTTCCGAATTCGTATAAAAGATTTTGATTTCTTTCACCCCCACCACCAAGTAATGCACCAACTTTCAAACTCGCAGCCAATGCCACTGAAGTTTTAAGCTCGATCATCTTCAAATAATCGTCAATATTCACATCATGTTTTGATTCATAATCCATATCCATTTGCTGGCCCTCACAAACTTCGATAGCAGTTTTATTAAATAAGAACAGCACCTTACTTAAATGATTTGGAGAAATCTTATTCAGGTGTTCGTATGCTTTTACCATCATTACATCACCTGCTAATAAGGCGGTACTTTCATTATATTTTATATGAACAGTTTGTTTCCCTCTTCTCAAAGGAGCTTTGTCCATTATATCATCATGTATCAATGTAAAATTGTGGAATAGCTCGATCGCAGTTGCAGCATGCCATGCATCAGAAATGATCTCATCAAACAATTCATTACCCATCAGACACAGAACTGGCCTTATTCGCTTACCACCAAGTTTTAAAAAGTATTCATTCGGTTCGTATAATGAAGCTGGTTGCTCCGGGAAATGTTTTGTATCAAATTTCTCAGCAAATTGTTTTGATAATGTTTGGAATGATTGCATAAATGAATTTACTGTTTCTTCCGTTTTCTTTTTACTTTTTCCTTTTCAGTTTTCACATCCCTCAACCCGCTTGCTACCACCCATTCATAATCTAGTTGTCGTTTGGTAAGATTTGCTGCAATCACTTTTATCCAAACTTTATCTCCCATTCTAAAAGTTCTGCCTGACCTGGATCCAACAAGACAATAATCTGATTCAACATGCCTGAAGTCATCATACTCTGACAAACTTGCTATGCTAACAAGTCCCTCACATTTATGAGCAACTGTTTCCACCCAAAATCCGAAAGATGCAACACCACTGATTACACCTTCAAACTCATCACCCAAAAAATTCTGCATATACTCCACCTGCTTATACTTATTAGCTGCTCGTTCTGCCTCCATAGCTGCTCTTTCCTTGTCACTGCAATGCTTGCATTTCTCTTCGATCCTTTTATCAATGATAAAATTATTACTTAGTGCCTGTTCAAGGATACGATGCACCATTACATCAGGATACCGGCGAATGGGTGATGTGAAATGACAGTAATGTTCAAAACCTAAACCGTAATGTCCAACGTTTTCTGTTGTATATTTTGCCTTTGACATGGTCCTTATTCCTAATTGCTCCAATACATGCTGCTCGGGTTTACCATTTACCTCTTTCAACATCTGGTTAAATGATGATGCGATCGCATCGGGGCTTGAAATATCGAACTGGTGACCAAATTTTTTTGCGAAAGCAATAAAAGGCAACAGCTTTTCTTCATCCGGATCATCGTGTATGCGATATGGGAAAGGGATCGGTTTATTATTGATCTTTATTTTTCCCAGGTTTTCCGCCACGGTTCTATTAGCAAGTAGCATAAACTCTTCGATCAACTGATGAGCTTCTTTGCTTTCTTTTATCATGATACCGACAGGCTTATTGTTTTCATCAAGTTTAAACCTGACCTCCTGCGATGAAAAATTAATTGCTCCGTTTCTGAAACGTTCACTTCGCATTTGCTGCGCAAGTTCATTTAATACAAGAATTTCATCTCGGTAGAGACCGTCTTTTGTTTCAATAATTTCCTGCACTTCTTCATAAGTAAAACGGTGATCAGAATGAATGACCGTTTTCCCTAACCAATACTGTTTTATTTTTCCCCCCGGTGATATTTGAAATACAGAAGAGAATGTAAGTTTTTCCTCATGTGGTCTTAACGAACAAAGCACATTGGAAATTTCTTCCGGCAGCATTGGATTTACACGGTCAGGCAAATAAACTGAAGTTGCTTTTTCATAAGCTGCTTTATCCAATGATGTATCTGTTTCAAGATAGTGGCTGACGTCTGCGATATGAACACCAATCTCATAATTTCCATTTTTCAACACCCTGAATGAAATAGCATCATCAAAATCTTTTGCATCAACTGGGTCTATTGTAAACGTGAGGGTATCACGAAAATCTTTTCTTGACTTTATTTCTTTGTCAGGAATGACTTCAGGAATTCTTGCTGCTTCCTCCAGCGCATCATCAGGAAAACCTAATGGGAAACCATATTGCAATAAAATTTCTTTCATAGCAATATCATTTTCATTTTCCTTGTCAAGGATCTGCAACACTTCACCTTCTGGTCTTTTTTCCTGGTCTTCCCATTCCAACAATCTTACTACTACCCGATCACGGTCTTTAGCTCCATTGAATTTTGAAGAATGAATAAAAATATCAGGCATCTTCTTATTTCCATCAGCTACAAAAAATGCAAAGCCCTTATTCATTTGGAGTGTCCCTACAAATTCAGTTTGTTTTCGATTAACTATCTGGGTAATGACTCCCCGCTGTCTTTTATGTTTTTCTTTAGCATCTTTTACTTTCACTTTTACCGTGTCACCATGTAATGCTGTGCCTATGTCATCCGGCCGAATGAGGATATCAACTGGCATATTTGGAACAACAACAAACCCGGTTCCAGACCGGCTAATATCCAAAACGCCTGTCAATAACTGATCATGTGAATGTTTATGTTTGAGCTTATCCTTTTGTTTATCTTTTCTCTTCTTAGAATTTTTTCTTCCCATTTTATTTATTTAGATGTTCCCGATTGATATTGTATTAAAATCTTTTATATAGTTTTTTATTAATGATAAGAATTGCTCTTGTTCATTGAACAGGAAATGATGTTGCAGCGGAAGTATATAAAGGGGGACATTATTCAAATGCTCTCCGAATTTTGCTAACCGGACTGCGTCTTTTTCCGTAGTCAATATTATTTTTTTGGCTGAATCGATCTTATCAAATCGTTTTTTTATATCCTTCCAGTCATCGATGGTAAAAATATGATGATCAGGGTAATGAAGCATGTAATAAGCATCTGTATGTTCTTCTAACAGATCTTTTAAGGGCTGTGGGTTAGCGATACCTGTCACAAGTAACACGTCCGTATCGTGTGTTAAATCCAACTTCTGTTCATGCTTTAAAATATGATAAAGACTTCCATATTTATTTGCTGCAAAAAAGACATGCTGGTTGGACAATGGCTGTATCTCTTCAATTATTTCTTTTTTCTTTTGATCGTTAATCTCAGGATCGCATTTTGTCACTACGATCACTTCAGCTCTTTTATAACTTGATCTCAGGTCACGAAGATCACCGGTTGGCAAATAAAAATCACGGGTAAAAAGATTATTATAGTCTGTAAGCAAAACATTCATACCCGCTTTTATTGCACGATGCTGAAATGCATCATCAAGAATAATTGATCGTATACCAGGCCTATCGTGCAAAAGCTGTGAAATAGCATCTAATCTTTCTTCCCCAACCGCTACCGGCACATCAGGAAATTTTAGTTTGAATTGCATCGGCTCATCTCCAATTTCCAATGCATCTGATCTTTCATTTGCCAAAGCATAGCCTTTTGTTTTTCTTTTATATCCCCTGCTAAGTGTAGCCACACTAAAATCATCTTTCAAATTTCTTACCAAAAACTCAACCATTGGCGATTTGCCTGTCCCACCTACTGAAAGATTACCAACACAGATCAAGGGCATACCAAATGTCGCTGAGTCCAAAATTTTCAGATCGTAAAACTTGTTCCTGATAAAAATGATCAACCAATAAATGATGGCCAGTGGGAAAAGAAGAAAACGAAATGTTTTTACGAAAATGTTAGAATGCATAAACAGTGGTCGGCGTTACACAAAGGTTTAAAGGTACATCAAATTCATTGGTATCATCAATCTTACCGATCGGTTCAAAATAACTGAACCCGATTTTAAGACAATCATTGCGACATTGGGAAAGATAGCGATCATAGAAACCCTTGCCATAGCCCACCCGATACCCATTAGTATCAAATGACAGCAATGGCACAAAAACCATATCGATCCCGGCATGATTGACTGTCACGCCATCTTCAGGTTCATAAAGATCATACATGTTCTTTCTGAAACGGGTATCATCATTAGTTTGTATTGACTGCATGGTTTGGTCCTCAAAATTCGTTTTTGGATAACAAATGATCAGATCTGGATTTTGAAACTCAACGTAATCACTAAATAAATGTGTATTGGGTTCACGATTTTGCTCAATAGGCCAATAAGAAAGCAGGAATGTTATAAAAGGCAATTGTATAGTTTGTAATTGTATCAACAACAGATCATCCAGCTTAACTCTTTCCGTAAACGAAAGACTCAATCGTTTTTCCTTATATATTTTCCTCGCTTCTGCTTTAAGCATTCATCAAGATAATAAATTAGATGATAACTGATAACTGGATAGCTGATAGTTTTAAAACAACTATCAGCTGCTACCTGCTTTCGATAAAAATAGAGAAGATCGTAGTACCATAATTTCTTTCAGTAGTATAGAAAGGGAATTTCTTATAATCATTCCTTGGTGTATGCTCCAGCACAAACCATCCTTTTGAATTCAATAGTTGCTTTTCAAAGATCAGTTTTGGAAGATCATCAATACTACCAAGTGCATAAGGGGGGCCTGCAAAAATAAAATCAAACTTATCGGTACATTGATCAATGAATTTAAATACATCCATCTTCAGCACTTTAAAATTGGCAAGCTTTAATTCACCTGCCGTTTTTTTTATAAACCCATACATTTTCGGGTCTTTCTCAATTATTGTAAGGTCAATTGCGCCGCGACTCGCTAGTTCATAGCTAATGCTGCCTGTACCGCCAAAGAGGTCAAGTGTTTTTAATTCTTCAATATCAAGATTATTAGCAATTATATTGAAGAGCCCTTCCTTAGCCACATCGGTTGTAGGCCTTGTATGCGGCATATTTGCCGGTGGATTTATCCTTCGGCGACCGTGTTCCCCACCTATAATACGCATGCGGCCAATTTACTGATGGATGAAAAATAATGTTCAGGATGCAAGGCTAAAGTCTCTGTAAGTTTTATATCGGCAGACAGTGATTCAAATTCAAGATTTATGAAATATTTGTAAAGCTCTCTATAAACAGCTGAATCTTTTTCGATCAAACCTGCCAACGACAGCTTCACTGTTTGTTGTGATAAATTTAATTGCTGACAACACTTCAATAAATAATATAAAACATCCTCGGGTGACGAATATGAAAAAGTTTTTGCAAGCAATAACTTACTGCTTTTTAAAACCACGAGGGAAAACTCGTCGGTCTTAAAATCAATGATCATTGTTTCTTCGTTTTTTGAAGATCGATCTTTTAACAGCACAGAATAAATACTCCATGATTTTGCACTTAGAAATTTCCAGCTCACCGCAGAATGGAGATTAGAAGAAAGACGATAAATATTATAAAGATTCCAACCGGGTACATTCTCTGAAACAACCGTTGTATGAACACTCTTTCCGTAAGTTCCATCTAAATTCAATTGCCCGTCTTCATATTTATAGATGGCAGATGGTATTTGAATAGACTCATTCGAATCATACCCGATCGCGGTTTGATAATAACGGTTATTCAATAGCTCAATTCTTTCAAAAAAACCTTTATAATCTTCTTCCTCTTCAGTGGACGTGTAATAACCAAATTCAACTAATTCTTTAGATAAATAATTCATAACTGCAAAACTACAATGCCTGGCTCCCGCTATCATTAACAGGATAGAATTAGCAGGGTTATACTCAGTTTCCGGTTTAATATGAAAAGAAGGTTTCAGATAGTTGATTTTATTGCGTACAATGTTAGAACAAAAATCAGTCCGTATCAAAACTTAAAATGTAAAACTTATAACTCAATACGGCTTCTTATCTTGCAGCCCTTTACTCAATGGATAGCCTTCAAAATAGCCTGCAATTAAAGATCACCAACAAGCAGATAATTAAACTAACGCTGCCTATAAGCATTGCTATTCTTGTACCACAACTGAATTTTATCACTAATAATATTTTCCTGGGTCATTACTCGTCCACAGTGTTGGCAGTTGCAAGTATTACCGGGGTTTATTATTTGATCTTTGGGTCAATAGGTTTTGCAATGAACAACGGTCTTTTAGCCCTCATTAGTCGCAGAGCCGGTGAAAATAAAATAGACGAGATCGGTAAAATATTTAACCAGGGAATTTTCAATGCACTGCTGGTAGCTGCAATTGCCATTACCGTTTCTTATACAGTAACACCAACCCTTCTTCGGGCCATATTACATGAACCCGAAAAAGCGGAAATGGCTATCAGCTTTTTAAAAATACGTATCTGGGGTCTGCCGTTCTTATACATCTATCAAATGCGAAATGCTTTGCTGGTTGGTACTAACCAGAGCAAGTATATGATAATGGGAACAATTGCCGAAGCAGTTGCGAACGTTGTATTTGATTACACATTGATCTTTGGCAAATGGGGCTTACCAGAATTAGGCTTTAACGGAGCTGCCTATGCATCGATCATTGCTGAGTTTGTTGGCATGTTTGTTATTTATATTGTTATTCATCAAAAAGGAATTGCACAACGCTTTGCGCTTTTTAAAAATTTACGCTGGGATAAACAAAATGCATCGCTTATAACAGCCATGTCAGCTCCCCTGGTATTTCAGCATGCCATCAGCATAATGAGTTGGGAACTATTTTTTATTCTTATTGAAAGAAATCAAACCTCAGATACACCCCAAGCCCTTTCAAATGTAATGCGAAATGTATTTGGGATGTTTGGTTGCATGAGTTGGGCGTTTGCATCTACCAGCAATAGCATGGTAAGTAATATTATTGGCCAGGGAAAAAAAGACGAGGTTATTCATGTAATTCGAAAAATAGTAAAGCTGAGCTCAGGCATTGCGGTTGTTCTTTGCATCTTACTAAACCTTTTTCCGCAACTATTCCTTTCGATATACGGGCAAGGAGAAGAGTTCATCGAAGAAGGCATACCTGTCATCCGTGTCGTATCACTCGCCATGATCCTTATGTCTTTTTCAGTCGTGTGGCTACATGCAGTTACAGGAACAGGTAATACAAAAATTACTTTCTTCATAGAAGCCCTGGCCATCATTTTTTATTGCGCCTATGTATATATCATTATGGAAAAGCTCAAACTATCCATTACCTATGGCTGGATGAGCGAATGGCTTTACTGGATATGCATGTTCATTCCTGCTTTCTTCTATTTACGAAGTGGTCATTGGAAGAAGAAAATAATTTGATAGCCGGCTGTAGTGCTACTATCATCACCTCTTGTGTCACTCACTTGTACGTTCTGTAATTTTATTCAACACGAAGAGATCGATTTAATAAAGCCCCAAATCGTTTTGAAACATTTAGATTGTTTCGGCTTTCTCTGAATAGCAAGGGATCACTAACTTCGAGTTGTTGGTGAAAACACTAAGAATGGTGTAAATTTATTTTCCATGCGTAAACTATATAATATTTCATGGTTAATTTACACCTCTTATCTTGTTTCTTTAATCTTTCTATTTCTCTTTCTAAAAGCTTCTTCTTATACAAAAGATTATTATCCTTTGTCATTCATTCTAATTGTAGTTTTTCTTTTGGCAACTGTAGTAGCTTTGATAGGTTTAAAATTTATTTCATCAAAAAAACAATTGCTAAAAATGGGGATTCGATGGACTACCTTCCTCCTAGTATTGCTAAGTGTACTTTTTCAAGTGTACTTTTTTCCTGACTTCATTCGCTCCATGAATACAGACCCACTTGATATCTCGCTAATTATACTATGGAGTATTTTTATTGTCCTCGGTATATTGTTAGCAATCGGTCTATTAAAATATCCTACCATCTTCAGTTTCTTCCCAGATGAGTCCCTTCGGAACAGCAAGTGATTATAACTTTGGGTTGTTCGTGAAAACACAAACAACAACGACTTAAAAGAATTAATTTTGGCCACTTACAACCAATCAACATTTTTACAGTTAATGAAGGAGAAACTGCAGCAGTTAGAACAACAACTAGAAGGCGATCTTTTTTATGATATAACGATGCGTACCCTGTATGCTACAGATGCATCAGCTTATCGTGAAATGCCATTAGCAGTGGCTATTCCAAAGACAATTGAAGACATTAAGCTCCTGATCCGGTTTGCAAAAGAAGAAAAAACCTCATTAATCCCCAGAACTGCAGGTACTTCGCTGGCAGGACAGGTGGTGGGTAATGGCATTGTTGTAGATGTCTCAAAAAATTTTACACAGATATTAGAGTTTAATAAAGAAGAGAATTGGGTAAGGGTGCAGCCCGGTGTTATCCGTGATGAGCTAAATATGTTTTTGAAACCACATGGTTTATTCTTTGGACCCGAAACTTCAACAGCCAACAGAGCAATGATCGGCGGGATGGTTGGAAATAATTCTTGCGGTTCCAATTCTATTGTCTACAGAAGTACAAGAGAACATTTGCTGGAAGTAAAAGCATTGTTGAGTGATGGCAACGAAACAGAATTCAAATCAATAAACATTGATGAGTTCCATGCAAAATGTGAAGGCACTGGATTGGAAGCAGATATTTATAAGTCTGTCCGACGCATGTTGAGCAACTATGAAAACCAGGTTGAGATAAGAAAAGAATTTCCTAAAACATCAGTTGAAAGAAGAAACACAGGTTATGCAATAGATGTTCTACTGGAATCAGCACCATTCACTGCAGGCAAAGAAGATTTTAATTTTTGCAAGCTGATCGCTGGGTCTGAGGGTACACTTGCTTTTATTACTGAAATAAAATTAAAAGTTGTTCCACTTCCTCCAAAAGAAGTGGGGTTGCTTTGTGTGCATTTTAATTCTATTGATGAATCGCTAAGAGCAAATCTTATAGCCGTAAAATACAAACCAAGTGCAAGTGAATTAATAGACCACTATGTGCTTGAATGTACCAAAGAGAACAAAGAACAGATAAAGAACCGTTTTTTTGTACAGGGGGACCCGGGTGCAATATTGGTTATTGAATTTGCAAGAACTAGCCGCGAAGAAATAATTGCTATTGCCAAGCAAGTAGAAGCAGAAATGAGAGCCGCAGGATTGGGATATCATTTTCCATTGTTATTTGGCGAAGACTCAAAAAAGATATGGACACTGCGTAAGGCAGGTCTTGGGTTACTGGCCAATTTACCGGGTGATGAAAAGGCGGTGCCTGTAATTGAAGATACAGCCGTGGATGTGATCGACCTGCCAAATTATATCCGCGATTTCAATGATATCTTAAAAAAGTATGGCTTGTATTCTGTACACTATGCTCATGCCGGGTCGGGTGAATTACATTTGAGACCGATCATTAATTTGAAAACAAAAGAAGGAAATAAACTTTTCAGAACAATCGCAGAAGAGATAGCAACATTGGTAAAAAAATATAATGGCTCATTGAGCGGCGAACATGGCGATGGAAGATTGAGAGGCGAGTTCATTAAACAAATGGTGGGTGAAAAAAATTACCAGTTGCTGAAAGAAATAAAATACACATGGGACCCGAATAATATTTTCAATCCAAACAAGATCGTTGATACACCACCAATGGATACCATGCTGCGCTATGTACCCGGCCACCAGACACCGGCTTTCAAAACAGTTTTTCGTTTTCATAACCAGGACGTGCTGCAACATGCAGAACAATGTAATGGCAGCGGCGATTGTCGTAAGACACAATTATCTGGTGGAACTATGTGCCCATCCTTTATGGCGACACGCAATGAAAAAGATACAACAAGAGCTAGAGCAAATATCCTGAGAGAGTTCCTGACCAATTCAGATAAATTAAATCGATTTGATCATAAAGAAATTTATGATGTAATGGATCTTTGTCTTAGCTGTAAAGGTTGTAAATCTGAATGCCCAAGTAATGTGGATGTTGCCAAATTAAAAGCTGAATTTCTACAACATTATTACGATGCGAATGGTGTTCCCTTCCGTTCCAAATTAATTGCAAATTTTAGTGCTTCCGCAAAACTTGGTTCCATTGCTCCGGGTATCTATAATTTTTTTATGACTAATGGCGCTATCAGTAAAATAGTGAAGAAGATATCAGGGTTTGCTGTTAAACGAAGCATGCCAACTTTATATAAAACCACTTTAAAAAGCTGGTATAAGAAAAGTAAAAAGTCAGAAAGAAAGAGTCGCAAGGTTTATTTGTTTTGTGATGAGTTTACAAATTATAACGATACTGAGATAGGTATCAAAGCAATTCAATTACTGGAGAAACTCGGATATGAAGTGATCATTCCCGAACATATTGAAAGTGGCCGTGCATGGCTATCAAAAGGGCTGTTGAGAAAAGCAAAAGAAATAACAAATAAAAATATATCATTACTTCATGAGATCATTAATGCCGGTACACCCTTAATAGGCATCGAACCTTCAGCTATTCTGACTTTGCGTGATGAATATATTGACCTCGCTGATGATGCACAATTTGAAAAAGCAAAACAACTTGCCAATAATGTCTTTTTGATCGACGAGTTTATTGCCAATGAAGTTGAAAAAGGAAATATCAGTAAAGAGCAATTTACCAAAGAGCAAAGAATGATCAAGCTGCATGGGCATTGTCAGCAAAAAGCATTGTCCACCATAACACCTACAGTAAAAATTTTATCGTTACCAGAAAATTATAAAGTAGAAACGATACCATCTGGTTGTTGCGGTATGGCCGGCTCTTTCGGTTATGAAAAAGAACATTACGATCTTTCAATGAAGATCGGTGAGCTTGTCTTATTTCCTGCTGTTCGCAATCAAACTGATGAAGTAATTATTGCAGCACCGGGTACGAGTTGCCGCCATCAGGTAAAAGATGGTACTGGTAAAAAAGCATTGCACCCCCTAGAAATATTATGGAATGCATTAATCTAACGCCGCCGCATCACCAACATTTCCATACCAACTGTAACATGTTTTTTCATTGGCAAAAAACATGTGTAACGAACGTTATCGGTATCCTGCCAGGTAAGTACTTTCTCGTACTCAGTAAACCGCTGAACTGTATCGATCTTTATCAATTTGGCTGTTACAAATTCAACCTGGATGTCTCTCCCGGTCCTGCATCCGAGTACAGCAATGACGATCATTGCAACAATAATTGTTTTCATGACTAACTTTTTAAAGATGAATTGAGTTTGTGCAGGATGTCACAGATTTATCAATGGGGGCAGGTTCTAATTAAAAACTATTTCTTAAGATATATATCATTCCTGGTTTTTCATGATGGAAAGTGTTAAGCGGTGAAATAGATGTTTGTTTGTCGGCTGTTGGAACTCCGGTTAAGCTATGCTTGCGACGCTCCGTTCAGCCAATTACCCTGATTGACCTAAACGATTTACTTGTTATATAAAAACTATTACTTTTAAAGATGTCAACCACTTCCATAATATGGATCATCTACTCTTTCATGTGTATAATCATATATTTTTACTTTGCTTCTAAATATTGGTGGCTTAAGACTTCAACGAAAGAACCAGACGAAAAAAAACTTAAAAAGTATCGAAGCCTTTATTACGGATCTACTGCTGTTATTCTTGTTGGAAGTTTACTCTTGGCAATTATTGCCAAAATATTTCATTTAAATGGATAAATCATTTCAATTCACAAATTGCACCGAATAGATCATTGGCAAATAATTATTGATCGTCTGCCAGCTTTCTCCACGATCAGGAGAGAAAAATAAATTACCGGTTGTTGTACCAAATGCCAATGCATCACCAGAGTTTACCAGACAATGACGATATACTATATCAAAACATCCTTCCTGCGGCAAACCATTTCTTTGTTCCTTCCATGTCTTGCCGCCATCATCAGTGCGGCAAATAACTAATGCACCTTTGATAGCTGTACGAGTCATATCACTATTCGCCGGTGCCACCCATGCCTGGTTCGGGTTATCTTCAGCAACAGCAATCGCAAAGCCAAAACGAGCAGTTCCACCTTTTACTCCTACGTCTTCCCAATTCATTGCTGCGTCTGAAGATTTAAATATGCTGCAATGATTCTGTTGCCATAGCATATCAGGATTTGAATAAGCCGCAACGAGTATATGCGGATCATAGCCGGTCAATGCATTGGGATCTGGTAAAAAATCGGCCCACATTCCTTTGTTACGAATTTCCCATGTCTTGCCACTATCTGTTGTTTCAAAAACACCTGCGCAACTGATGCCGATATGTATCCTTTCTTCATTTCTTGGATCAACAACGATTGAATGAATACCCGGTTGATCACGGCCACCACCAAACCAGCCTTCTTTTCTTGTTGGATGATTCCATAAAGACTCGACTAATTGAAAGTTGCTTCCATTGTCCTCACTTAAAAACAAACCGCCGGGATCAGTGCCTAACCAAATACGTGAAGGAAATTTTTTACCTCCATTCGCCATTGCCCAGATATAACGTGTTGTTGCAGGCACACCATCTTTTATCTCTGAACCTTCAGGATATGCAGGCGCAGTCAACTCTTCCCATGTTTTTCCCCTGTCATTCGAACGATGGAGTTTTACACCCCAATGTCCATGATCGAGAGCGGCCCACCATGTGCCTGTTCTTTCGTCTGCATACGCAATAGAAACAGGTACACCTTCGAATGAAAGATTGCCTGACTTCCATTTGCCATTTTTAAATTCATAAGAAATGAATCCTTTGCGGGTTCCTAATAAAAGAGTCTTTTTCATATAGCTATGTTTTTATCCGCCAGATAATGCTTGCATGATATATATCTCACTGTTCGAAGAAAATGTATCGCTCAACTTATTCCGGTCGTTGATCATTTTGCCATCAATAAAAATATTGACATGACGACGAAGGCTGCCTCTTTCGTCAAGCACATAACTCTGAAGACCGGGATAATTAGTTTCTATTTCTTTGAAAATATCTGCCAGTGTTTTACCAGTTGCAGGCGTATCCTTCAGCTTAGGAAAAAATCTTTTTAATGCGTAAGTAAATTTTATCGTCGGCATTTATTGCAATTACGGACGACTAAGCTAAGAATATTTTGGAGGAAACTGAAGTCAATATACTTTTCTGTAGCTGGCAGCAACGCTTCCGTTTAAGCCGGCAATTGGAGCCTTCTTTTTTTCTATTCTTATTTCTACTTCCTTTATAACACTGTATTTAGCGTATATCTTTTCAGCAATGGACTGTGCGATTGTTTCCAATAGCTCGCGGGGCTGATCCATTTCTTCTTTTATAAAGGAAAACAAAGCAGCGTAGTTCACGGTTTCTTCAATAGAATTGAGCGTATGATCTTCAGCAGGAAATTTTGCCCACACATCAACTACAAATTCGCCGCCTACTTTTTTTTCTTCTTCATATAAACCATGAAAAGAATAAAACTGTAAGCCTCTTAACTCTATTGTGAACTCTCCCATGAACTCTTAAATCTTTAAACGATAAACCATTAAATCAATGAAGCCCTTTTGCTCCAAGCCATCTTTCTGCATCAAGAGCAGCCATACAGCCACTTCCCGCTGCTGTTACAGCCTGCCGATAAATTTTATCCTGTACATCCCCACTGGCAAAAACACCTTCAATATTTGTTTTTGAAGTACCCGGAATTGTTTTAATATAACCTGCCTCATCCATATCTATCCAACCTTTGAAAATTTCTGAATTCGGTTGGTGACCTATTGCCACAAAGAATCCGCTTACATTAATAGTTTGAGATTCACCAGTCTTGTTATTTTTAACTCTAACGCCACTTACATTTTTATCGCCCAACACTTCTTCTGTATCAGTGTCCCAGTATATCTTAATATTTTTTGTATTCAATACTCTTTCCTGCATCACTTTACTTGCCCGCATTTCATGGCGGCGAATAAACATGTGTACTGTTGTACATAGTTTACTTAGATATAAGGCCTCCTCAGCCGCAGTGTCACCTGCACCAACGATGGCCACTTCTTTATTGCGAAAGAAAAATCCATCACATACTGCACAAGCACTTACACCAAAACCATTTAATCGTTGTTCACTTTCCAAACCAAGCCATTTTGCAGATGCGCCGGTAGAAATGATAACAGCATTTGCTTCGATCCATTTTTCTTCATCGATCTCGACTTTATATGGATGAGTTGAAAAATCGACTTTAGTTGCGATGCCGTAACGAATATCAGCACCCATACGATGAGCTTGCTTTTCAAAATGCACCATCATTTCTGGTCCCTGAATACCCTCAGGATAACCGGGGTAATTTTCAACTTCTGTTGTTATTGTTAACTGCCCTCCTGGTTGAATTCCCTGGTATAAAACTGGTTTTAAATTGGCTCTCGCAGCATAGATCGCCGCAGTATAACCTGCAGGTCCTGATCCAATGATAAGACAATTCACTTTCTCGTTAGTAGTATCCATTCTTTAATCTCGTTTACAAAACACCCTCTCGTTGGAGAGGGATCATGTTTGAGTTGCAAAAGTAATTGTAATTGATGAATCATACAGTCAACTCATTGACTATGTGATTAACCTTTAATAACTCTATTTTGGGATAATGACGGTCCGGAATTGAGGGGCATAGCCTCCAAAATATCCCAAAGCTCCGTTGCTGACATTGCTTAAAACTTTCGTTGGTGAAGCGAAAGGATTGCCAATACTTCCGTAACTAAATTCCATTGTTCTCCAAAAATCAAAAGTAGCTTTGTCGATCTGGCAAAGCTTTAATGTAACTGTGTCGCCTTTTACAAATAATGTATAATCATCCGGTAAATCCTGTGTTCTATCAACACCTCTTTCTACTTCAATTTCGTAAGTAGTTCCATCAATGATCTGGTCGTCATAAACAGAATTAAATGCAGGATAAAATTGCTCCCTGTTCCTTTTTGTAAAATAACGGATATAATCTCCAAAACCTGCCTTGTCAGTGGCACGAACCATTAGTGCTACTTTATTAGTATCGTTACTTCCCGAAGCTTGTTTATAGAAAAGAGAATCTATTCTTCTAGTGATAGCAGGGATCTTTGTTGAGGCAGTATATTCTTTTCCTTCGGCAACAATGCGTAGTGAATAAGGAGTATTCGTTTGACCAACAAATGCTGTTGCCAGATTTGAAGAATCAATAGAATAAAAATAAAACGTATAGCCTGTTGGAAGTGGTACCGTGTACTCTTTCAATTTATGAGTAAGAGTTCCATTTGAAACAAACACATCAGCATTTCTTACAAAGCTATTTGCAAGAATATCCGGTGTTATCTGATCAAAAAAATTCATACTCTTACTTAAGATCACGATTGGAGGTTGGTTGGTTTCAACAGATGCGTCAACCACAATTTTTGGAGAGGATTCTTCAAGATCAAAGGTCACTGCCTTTTCACAGGAAATAAGTATAAGGCTAGCCAACAACAGGGAGAGAATATATTTCATAGACGGTTACAAAGTTAACCAACGAATGTTGACGAAGTGTTTTGAAATTGGTAATTACCTAAAACAAAACAGTCCCGCCGAAGCGAGACTGTTTAAGGTTAACCCATCTAGTTATTTATCCTAAATATGCTTTTAGTGCATTGCTGTAACGGGCTTTTTGCAAACGCTTAATGGCTCTTTCTTTGATCTGGCGAATACGTTCTTTGGTAAGATCATACTTCTGCCCGATCTGCTCGATAGTTACTCCATTTTCACCATCAAGACCGAAATAAGCATTTACAATTTCAGCTTCACGGGGAGAAAGAGATTTCAAAATGCGACGGATCTCATTACGAAGTGAGTCTTTCATCACATCGTCATCAGTATCATCGCTACCTTCCAGCAGATCACCCATGGCCACATCTTCTGCTTCGTGAACCGGAGCATCAAGACTTGTGTGACGAGTGTTGCTTTGGAAAATATTGTTGATCTCCGTTTCGCTCATTTCAAGGATCTCAGCAAGTTCTTCCGTGCTTGGCTCTCTTTCATGTTCTTGTTCGAAAGCCATGTAGGCTTTGTTAGCCTTGTTATAAGTGCCAATTTTGTTTTGAGGCAGGCGGACTAATCTGCCTTGCTCTGCCAACGCCTGGAGGATGGACTGGCGAATCCACCAAACAGCGTATGAGATGAATTTAAAACCCTTTGTTTCATCGAAACGCTGGGCTGCTTTTATCAAACCGAGGTTACCCTCGTTGATCAGATCGCTAAGAGAAAGCCCCTGGTGCTGGTACTGCTTAGCAACAGATACCACAAATCGAAGGTTGGCTTGCACCAATTTGTCTAATGCTCTTTGTGCGTCAACCGGATTACGATGAGCCATTTTAATGCGCTGGGCAAGTGTAGTCTCCTCTTCAGGAGTGATCATTGGGATCTTAGAAATCTCCTGAAGATACTTTTCAACTGCCTGACTGTCTCTGTTCGTGATCTGGGTGGCAATTTTAAGCTGCCTCATAATTGATGTATTACAAGTTTAAAAACGTAAGATAGAGTTGGTTTGTTCAAGGAAAGTTGCAAAGGGTAAGTTAATTACTACCGTCCAAGTGTATGTGCAAATTTACGTCACAACGGTGGTTTCTCATAGTCTTTGGGGAAAATTGTTTAATAAAAATATAACCGCAAACGTTTGATAAAAATCACAGCCGTCTAAAATCCGCTCTGAGAAAGACTTTCACCAATCATCAAATTTTATATTTTAAAAAGTTAATCGAAATCATTCGATGATAGTTTGAAAAATTATGTCGTAACAGTTGCATTTCTTTTACGTAAATAGAACCAAAGTACAATACCTGAAATAAATAGTAAAGTAGAGATCAATTCTGCCTGTGTAAAATGAAGTCCTAGTACATCCATCTTAGTGTTTACTCTTATTTTTTCGATAAAGAATCTTTCAACGCCATTTAATATTAAATACAAGGCAAATAAAGTACCCGGGATCTTCAGTCGCTTTCTAAATGACCATAAAATCAGGAACAAGAAAAAGCAAACAACTGTTTCGTAAAATGGAGTTGGAAAATGTGGTTCAGCAAGTTGGAAACAAAATTTATCAGTGCAGCCCGGAATTGGATTGTCCTGGTCCATCCTTGCAACATTATTTGGGTAGTGGTAAGCCCACATCCAATCTGGCAACCATCCAAATGGCTTGGGACTGTTATTGACTATTCCCCAATCACCATCACCAGATACCTGGCAACCAATCCGGCCAACTGAATAAGCAAGCATCAAACCCGGAGCAGCTGCATCATTCAAGTGCCAGAAACCGATCTTATGTTTTCTTGCATACCACCAAATAGCTAAAGCGGCGCAAATCAAACCACCGTAAAATGTAAGGCCTTCTGCAGAAAAAATTGTGCTTGGATCTTTGATGAACGAATCCCAATTTTCAAATGCATCAAAAACTTTTGCCCCAACCAACCCAAAAACCAATGCCAAAATAGTAAGCTCACCTACTCTATCCTGTGGCCAAATCCTTATCTTCCTCATTTCTGGCTTTTCCAGAACTTGTTTCTTCTTCTCCCACCATTTTAATCCTGCAAATAATAACCCGAGAATAATGCCTGCCGGCCAACTTCCTCTGTCTGAAAAAATGAATGCCTGTGGGTCATCAGTGACCGATTTATTCAATATAAAAAGGGCAAGAATTTTATATCCTAAAACAAAGCCGAGTAAAAAATTAAGAAGCAGATCTATAAATGAGGCTGGTTTCCCAACCATTACTTGTATCTCAGTTGGCTGCAATAGGCCCTGCTTGCTCTTTCTTTTTAATTCTGCAGTAAGAGTCACTGCAGCTAGAATGAAAGATATAGCAACAAAAAATCCGAATGAGTTTATAAACCTGAGTGGTTGCCATTCTACATGAAAGAGATCACGAAAAGCATAATAAAGATTAGGATACATTAGCTGTTGTTGGTTTATTCAAATAGGGGGCGAATATACAGTAAAGCTTTGAGCTTTGAGCCGCTAGCTATTAGCTGCAAAGAGCTTCCTATTCAAACTATGAATATCGATCAGAAATGTTACGCTAACAACTAATGGCTATTAGCTAAAGGCTTGTCTTTCCTGATTGCAATGCTGCTCAAATGCATTGATAAGATTATTGGCGATCATTTGCGCCGGACGACCTTCGATCTGGTGTCTTTCTATAAAATGAACCAATTGACCATCTTTAAATAATGCGATAGCTGGGGATGATGGAGGGTAAGGTAATAGATGTTCGCGAAGTTTTTTCACGGCTTCTATATCAAACCCGGCAAAGGTTGTTGTTAAATGATCCGGTTTTTTATCGCTATTTAAAACGGCCAGGATAACTCCCGGTCTTGCAGAACCCGCAGAACAACCGCAAACTGAATTTATCATCACAAGGGTAGTTCCCTGCTTAGAAAGCTGATTATCTACTTCACCTGCCGTTAATAATTCAGAAAAGCCATGCTCGGTGAGCTCTTCCTTCATTGGTATTACTATTTCTTCCGGATACATTTTTATTGATTTTTTATTTCTGCAAAAGTACTCAAAAACGAGTCCCGATTTTACCAGAAACAGAATGCTTGATAATCTGTCAGCAATTTTTTCTCATTTCGGAAATAATGTCTTTTAAAAGAGATGATTTAGCTCAAAGAGTCAGGAAAATATGCTTTCTGCTGGCATGGTATATGGTTTGAAAGAATAGAGGAAACTAAACTAAAAAACTATGACACATTCAAAATTTCACAATCGAAATTATAACCGGTCATTTGACAACATGGTTGACGAACTTTTCAGCGGTTTACCGGTCGTTCTTAATGATGGTTACAATTACCTGACAAAACAAGGTTATGTGCCGGTGAACATCCATGAGGTTGAACACGGCTACTCACTCGAAGTAGTAGCACCAGGTTTTGAAAAAACAGATTTTAAAGTAAATGTTGATGGCCATGTATTAACAATTTCTGCAGAAAGAAAGAGTGAAGAAAATCGTCAAACAGAAAAGCAAATTCGTAAAGAATACAGCTACAGGAGTTTTAAACGTTCTTTCACAATTGATGACAAAATTGATGCAACTTCTATAGAGGCTTCTTACGTCAATGGAGTGTTGAGATTAAACCTTCCTAAGAAGGCAGAAGTCAGAGAAGCAGCAAAAGATATTAAAATTAATTAAAGAGTTCTTACTAAATATTTCTCATAAGCAGTTGGTTTTGGTTTACACCCTGTCGTTTCTACGACGGGGTTTCTTTTATTCGCAACCCTGCCTTCTGCGAGTATCGATCAAATACTGAATTTTCCATCGTCCATTAATTTTTACCAGTTGAAATGAATTGACTCCACAATGACTGAAATTTCCGGCATAATAAAATTTATAAGGAGTCCAAACTGATGCCAATGCACCGTCAACTTTTACAGTTTCAAAAGTTATTCTTTCATCAAGTGAATCCTTTTTTGCGTTTCCAATACTGGTTGCAAAATCACTGATCTTTTCATTGCGAACAAAAACAACACCATCTGATCTGCGTTGCGCAATAGTTTGAAGTATTGCGCTGTCAGCAAATGCGTCTTTTAGCATGGCGACATCAACAGTTCTCATCGCTGTGAATAATTGATTTACCACCGCCCTAACCGAATCCTCCGCCTTCTGAGCCGTTACAAAATTTGAAATGAATACTGCTGCTGTTAATAATATCAAAATTCGTTTCATGTTAAATCATTTTAATTTTTTTTGGTCGTTGAATTGTGTATAAATGTAAAGCTACTCGGGAGTATATTTTTCAAATTTCTATAAGCGGTTAACAATTTTTTTTTTGAATTTTAAACCCAACGCCATGAAATCAGCAGGTGCCATTCAAGTCGTGATTATTCTTTTACTGGTAGCATCAGCGGCCAGTTGCGAAGTTGCCAAAGAGTATTCAACAAGAGTATTTAAACCAATAGTACCGCAAAAAGATTCGACTGTCACGTCATTAAAGTTTATGCAATTTGATAGTGAAAATGCATCTGATAGTATAGATCTGAAAGATTTTGCAAGTAAGGAGGTCATTGAAGCTGAGAAAACGGAGTTAGCAAAAGACACATTGAGCAAAACCGTAGCACCTGTTATTGAAAATAAAGAAGTAGTAAAAAGCCAACCAATTGATGCTTCGAAAAGAGGAGCAACAAGAAATAAAAGAGTCCGACAATAAGTTCTTTTAAAATACCAGGCCTTTTCATGCCTAACCATGAATTGCATGAATACGAATGTCCCTTTGAAATGTTGTAACCGTGCGTTTGGAAGGAAGGGCCTCTTTTTATTTATATCCAAGGATCTTTAACATGCTCTGCGCCGATTGTTGTTTGGCATATAACCAGTCAGTCAGCTTTCCATTTTTATCATAACCAACAATTACATGTTTTGGCGAAGGGATCAAACAGTGTTTTATTCCTCCATATCCGCTGATCTGGTCCTGGTAAGCACCGGTATGAAAGAAGCCAACATAAAGAGGTTCACCATTCATGATTTTTGGAAGAAACACTTCATTAATGTGTTCTTCGGAATCATAGTAATCATGGCTGTCGCAGGTTATTCCTCCAAGCACTACCCGATGATACTCCTGGTCCCATTTGTTTATCGGTAGCATTAAGAACTTTTCACCAATACCCCATGTATCAGGCAACGTAGTAATAAATGATGAATCGATCATGTACCAGGTTTCCCTGTCATTCTGTACTTTTTCGCCGATCACACTAAAAATATGGGCCATACTTTCTCCTACAGTGAAGCTGCCAAACTCTGTAAAAATATGCGGCATCGGCACCCGTGCTTTTTTACATGCAGTTTTAATATTTCGAACAATCTCATTGATCATAAAATCATACTTGTAGTCAAAACCTAGAGAGTGCTTAATAGGAAATCCGCCACCAATATTAATCGAGTCAAGCTCGGGGCATATCTTTTTTAATTGACAATAAAGGTTAATGATCTTATTTAATTCACTCCAATAGTAAATGTCATCTTTGATCCCTTTATTCAGGAAGATGTGCAACATCTTTAATTGAAACTTGCTTTCATAGCCTTCTATCCTGTCAACGTAAAACTCTAGTATATCTTTTGCTCTGATCCCAAGCCTTGATGTATAAAAAGGAAAAGTTGGTTCCTCTTCAGCAGCTACCCTTATTCCTAATTTAAAAGGTCCTTTTACACTCTTAGCATACTCTCGCAATTCATCCTTATTATCCAAAACAGGGATCACATTATTAAAACCGGAATTCAGTAAATTGGCTATTCGCCTTGTATAGTTCTTTTGTTTATATCCATTGCAGATTATATTTATATCTTTTGTAATCTTCTTCTTTTCGTAAAGCTTTTTTATGATCTCAATATCATATGCATAAGATGTTTCAAGATGGATGTCATGCTTAAGAGCTTCTTCTACCACAAAACTGAAATGCGAACTTTTGGTGCAATAGCAATAATTATATTTCCCTTCGTATTTGTGTTTCTTGATAGCAGCAGCAAATAATTGCTTCGCCTTTTTGATCTGCATTCCGATCTTCGGGAGATAGGTTAATTTCATTGGGGTACCATATTTGGCGATCAGCGCCTTCATGTCAAGCCCATTGAAATAAAAATTTCCATCTTCCACCTCCAATCCTTCCTGGGGAAAGTTGAAAGTTTGCTTTACAAGATCAAGGTAGGTGTTGTTCATTCAGAATAAACAGGTGGTCAGTGAAACAAATATTGTTAACGGGTACAAATGTATAGGATTGATAAATTTTCAAGCATATTTTTTTAACTATCGCCTGATGCCCTCAACGATCTTTCAGCATAGATCTTCGTAATAGTAATTAACAGAGGTTAAGTAGCAGTTAAACAGAATATCTCAAATATAATGATCGAACATACTGACGTCTTAATCTAAACTTTGATTTTTAAATTAAACTTAAAAGCTATGAAAAAGATTTTTTTGACAACTGCCGCTGTAGTTTTTACAGCCTTATTTTTATCTGTCAATGCCGGAGCCGCGGCTAAGGCGGATAAAGAATCCCACAAGCAATTACACAAGGAAAGAAAAGAGGTCAGGAAAGAAGAGAGGTTACATTCAGTAGATGTGGCCACTGAAGAACAATTCAAGTATGATTTTCCAAATGCATTAAATGTTACCTGGTTCAAGGGAGCTTTTGCTGAAGTTAGTTTTGATGATGGCGATGTACATAAGACGGCTTATTATGATACTAATCACCAAATGGTAGGTACAACTACAATTGTTGATTATATGGTTCTCCCCGAAAAGGCAAGACAATACATCGATCAGAAATATAATGAGTATACAATAGAAAAAGTGATTCTGTTTAAAGATAATGAAGCAAATGACAAAGACATGTCCTTATTCAGTATCCCCTTCCCGGATGAAGACAATTACTTCCCACTACTCAGCAAAGAATCAAAAAAGATCATTCTTAAAGTCTCAACAGATGGATCAGTCAGCTTTTTCAGAAATTATAAATAAGTGAATAAAAAAAGCCATCTTCATAATTAGTGAAGATGGCTTTTGGGAAATCGCTCCCTTAATTTATTTTACCTGAGCCACGAGGTTTTTAAAAGTTTCAGGATTGTTCATCGCCAGGTCTGCAAGAACCTTACGATCCAGCTCAATTCCTTTTTTCTGAAGTTTGTTGATGAACTCAGAATATGTGATGCCTTCTTCACGGCATGCTGCGTTGATACGGGCAATCCACAATTGACGATAATTTCTTTTCTTCAATTTGCGACCTACGAACATATAGGTCATCCCTTTTTCAACTACGTTCTTGGCAACTGTAAGAACGTTTTTCCTTTTGCCATAATAACCTTTGGCTTGTTTTAATATTTTTTTTCTGCGTGCCTTACTTGCTGCAGAGTTTACTGAACGAGGCATATCTGAATAATTTTAGAGTTAAAAGTTTAGATTGATTGCTTACTTCAAACGCAATAAACGTTTTACGAAATTCATGTTGGCTTTGTCAACAAGACCGTCATGACCAAGTGCTCTTTTACGTTTTTTTGATTTTTTAGTAAGAATGTGACGCTTAAAACTCTTCTGGTGAGTGATCTTTCCAGTGCCGGTCACTTTGAAGCGTTTTTTGGCGCTGGAGTTTGTTTTTACCTTAGGCATTTTAAATGCTTTTTAAATTAACCCTTGAGGTGTTTCGCCACAAGGCGAACTCTTGGTGAACCTCTTCAGGAATCAGTCCCAAAATCTTGAAGAACTATTGAGTTTGATTTCGGGGTCGCAAAGATAAGGCAGAATGCTGTTCTGACAAGGGTAAGATTGAAAAAAGTTAGGTCTATTCTATGCCCAGTTCTTTTCTCTGTTTCCTGGGAAGTTTGGCGCTTATCATGTCATAGCTCTGTCGCAGGTAGTTTTTTAGATCACTCTTATTAAGTTTCTTAGGATCAGTGCAAAGCACCCATTTTGCACGGGCCAAATATGGTGCCGGCTGAAACCCATCGGAACCTGCGAGTTCATCAAATTCAGAATCTACTACTTTAAAAGAAAATGTATGAGGAGGCTCAAGATTTGTAACGCAAAACATCTTTTCACCAACACAAAAGCAAAGATCATTTCCCCATTTTACTGATTCAGTTACTCCGGGAAAGGATAAACAGATTGAACGAAGTGTCTCAATATTCATTCAAATTATTATTTGGATTAATCTTCCTGGCCAAAGGCAAGTGCAAATACCGACACGGCCCAAATGAATTCACAATTCTTGTTCTTTTTAAGTTCGTCTGCAATTTTAATAGTAAAGTTTTTCTCCATTTCAGGTGTCTCAATATATTTTTCATACTTCTTATCTAGCTTGATCCCACAGCGGCCTGCTTCAGTATCTTCTGAATCCATACTCGTACCAAGAGCTTCTAGCTGCACAGCAAGTCTTGACTGCTTTGTCACATCAAGAGCATTCATCTCTTTGATAAATGCAGCTTTGATGTCGGTTTGCTTTGCTACCCGGATCATCAATTCACGAAACTCAGTGTCCATTGTATCTTTCAACTTCGTAAAGCAATCGCAATATTCTTTTGCTATCACCGGGTAATCCTGGCTCTTTGACTGGATCGCTATCCCTGTAAGCAATACAATGGCTATGAAAATCTTTTTCATTGGTAAGAATTTTAGTTACTTAAAAATTGATTACTTCTCTCCCTTTTTCTTCTGACTTTTCGGAGCAAACATCGCCAGCATTCTGCGTCCTTCCATCTTAGGCATGCTTTCCAACGTACCGGTCTCAGCAAGTCTTTCAGCAAACTTTAAAAGAAGCAGTTGCCCTCTTTCCTGGAATTGAATAGCACGACCCTTGAATTGCACATATGCTTTCACTTTGTTTCCTTCTTTCAAAAAATTCTCAGCATGCTTTGCTTTGAAATCAAAGTCATGATCATCTGTATTTGGAGTAAAACGAATTTCTTTTACTTCGGCCGTTTTGCTTTTGGCCTTCATTTCCTTTTCTTTCTTCTTCTTATCGTAGAGGAATTTATTATAATCAATGATCTTACATACCGGCGGATCAGCCGTTGGAGAAATTTCTACAAGATCAAGTTGTTGTTCCTGTGCCATACGCAATGCATCCTGCGTATTGTAAACACCTACTTCTACATTTTCGCCTACAAGTCTTACTTGCGGAACCTTAATAAAATTGTTGATACGATGCTCGGCTTCTTTACGGGGGACAAATCTTCCTCTAAAGCCACCTTTGTTAAAACCACCTGGTCGGTTGAAGCCACCGCCCTGGCCTGGAGGTCTGTTGAATCCACCGCCACCACCTGGCTTGAATCCACCTCCGCCACCTTGTTGTACTGCCATTTAAATTGTTTAGTTAATAATTGTTTTTATGTTATCAGCGACATCAACATTATTTAACTTACGTTGCGTCGCACTCTTGTACACTCTGTTCGTTATTCAGCTCTTCTTTCCTTCACTTCCAAACTGATCTCATTTAAGAACTCATCTACTCCTTTCACACCAGCATCTCCTTTTCCTTGTCTTCTTACTGCTACTTTATTTTCATTCATTTCTTTTTCACCAACCACAAGCATATAGGGAACCTTCATCAATTCTGTATCACGGATCTTCTTCCCTATTTTCTCATTACGGTCATCAACCTCCGCACGAATATCTGATTTTTTCAGTTTACCCGCTACACTCTTTGCATAATCCAAAAACTTATCACTGATAGGGAGCACTTTTACCTGCACCGGGGACAACCATACCGGCAATTTCCCTGCATAATGCTCAAGCAGGAAACCAATAAATCTTTCATGGGTTCCCAAAGGCGCCCGGTGAATGATGAGAGGTGTTTCTGTTTGGTTGTCAGGGGTAGTGTATTGTAATTTAAAACTACGACCCTGTGAAAAGTCAACCTGGTTAGTAGCCAGCGTAAATTCACGACCGATAACACTCCATATCTGTACGTCAATTTTTGGTCCGTAGAAAGCAGCTTCATCCTGCACTTCGACAAACGGTATTTTGGAATTAATAAGCACCTGTCTTACCATTTGTTCTGTTTGTATCCATAGCTCCGGCTCGTTCACATATTTCTTACCCAATTTATCAGCGCTGTGTAATGACAGACGCATCACATATTTATCGATCCCGAATATTTTAAAATACTTCAGGTACATTTCATTTACTGCTCTGAACTCTTCTTCAAATTGTTCTTTTGTACAATAAATATGTGCATCGTTCATGTGTAAGCAGCGAACTCTCATTAAGCCAAACAATTCGCCACTTTGTTCATATCTATAAACAGTTCCATATTCCGCAATACGATAAGGTAAATCACGGTAGCTTTTAGGCTCTGCCGCATATATCTTATGGTGGTGCGGGCAATTCATTGATTTCAGATAATACTTCTCTCCTTCCATTTCCATTGGAGGGTACATACTTTCAGCATAGTATGGCAAATGACCGCTGGTGATATACATGCTTTCTTTTGCAATATGCGGAGTCACTACTCTTTTATAACCTGCTTCATGTTCTGTTTCTTTAGCAAGTTTTTCAAGTTCCTCAATTATCACTGTACCATTTGGCATCCACATGATCAATCCCTGGCCAACATCATCATCCATAGTGTAAATGCCTAGTTCCTTCCCTAATTTTCTATGATCTCTCTTTTTTGCTTCTTCCAATAAAGCAAGATATTCATCCAACTCTTTTTGCGAAGGGAAGGTGACTCCATACAATCGTGTAAGCTGTTTATTCTTTTCGTCTCCTTTCCAGTAAGCACCGGCAATATTGGTAAGCTTAATTGCTTTTATTAATCCTGTATTCGGGATATGCGGTCCACGGCAGAGATCTGTAAAATTTCCCTGAGTATAAAAAGTTATTTCGCCGTCATTCAGATTTTGCAGCAAGTCGAGTTTGTATTCATCGCCTTTCTCAGTAAAATATTTTACAGCTTCCGCTTTCGGCATTTCCTTTCTTATATACGGGCTATTCTTTTTTGCAAGCTCATTCATCTTTTTCTCGATAGCCAAAAGATCTTCTTCATTCAGTTTTTTATCTCCAAGGTCCATGTCATAATAAAAACCATTCTCGACTGGCGGTCCTACCCAAAACTTTACTCCCGGAAACAATCCCTCCACAGCTTCTGCCATCAGGTGCGCAGACGAATGCCAAAAAGTATTTTTACCTTCTGCATCATTCCATGTATAAAGCTTTAATGCAGCATCATCATTGATCGGCCTGGATGCGTCCCATACTTGTCCATTAACACCGGCCGCTACCACCTTTCTTGCCAACCCTTCTGATATCGATTTTGCAATATCCATAGCAGTAGACCCAGCTTCAAACTGCCGAACTGCGCCATCAGGAAATGTAATATTGATCATTAAACGTTCTTTTTACGAGGTTGCAAATTTAGCGAAGTCCAACCAGAGTTTTTTTATTATCGCATCTTAAAGTATTAATCTTATATTGTAGATCATTTCACCTATTAAATTTTAGCTAACCGTGTCCTTTAACCACCCTGATGCATTTTACAGTCGCAACAACACAGCCAAAAATATCAGCGGCAAATATTCTCACCTCTATGTTGTAAAAGACAGAGGAGAAATAAGTGATTGGAAAGATGAAGTTGCCCATTGGTTTGCTCCCATCAATTTTTATGTGTACTTGTGGCAGCCAGTTCGATCAAGAAATTATTTTTTTACGAGACATTCATTTTTTAAAAAGGCATTTACACTGCCATATTTTGATCAGCTATGGAATAATATCTGTAAAGGCTCCTTTGCTTATAACACTTTTCTATTTCGAAAACCCGCCTTTAGCAAAAACTATAATAATACTTTTTTAGCAGACATTACTTGCCTGGCAATTCTTTTTGGAGATGAGTTCATCGATGGAGTCTGTACGGAAATTGGTAAACCACAGATTCAGCATTTATTGAAAGAAAATGGAAACAAGTTTTATTTAAATATCAATAAAAAAGAATCCGGATACCCGAAACTTGAATACAGTTTTGATCTTTATAAACTCATTCCAGAAACTATTTGGGAAATCAAAAATGAAAAATATGGGATCACTTACCATGAATTTTATGAGTTATTAAAAGACCTGCTGGACCTGATGAATGATCGGCTGAAAAAAATGAAACCTTTTATTGCTGAAGAAGCTGCCATTAAAATTAAGGATTGCTGTGACCTCTGCTTCGATACTTTCATACATGATGTAAAAGACACTCCAGTTCAGTTATATTACAAAGGCATGATTCCTCCAACGGTTTGGCATGAAAAAAAGAACAGGTCGATACAACTAAAGTTGCTGGAACTACGCTGCATTTTATTTGATAAAATCGTTAACGGCTTTGAAAAAAAATTCAACGGCTGGCTTGATATCATAAGCACCATGCAGGTTTATGACGACTTGCAGGATTGCCGGACAGATGAATCTTTCCAGGATAACCTGTTACTGGCATTTGCATCAGGAGGTTTTCCTGAAGAAATGGAGTGGTTTCATGAAAACAAAAAGAAATTTTTTGATGATGAACAATGGAGAATAATGGTCTCAATGCACATGCCCTGCTCCACTTATTTATGTACAAAATTTACAAAAAACCGGATGACCCAAAACATGAGCTGGGTGCAAAAAAAAATCTGCAATTACCTATGGAAAAATAATTGGTTCAACCCTGGTACAAATTTTGAAAAAAGAACCAAAACAAAAAATATTGAAAGGCTTACAGAAATATTAAATAACACTTTTCCAGTTTTCAAATTAACAAGTAGTGAAACAGAATGGAAATCTTATGCACTTGAGATCGCATTCCATGATAAACAACTAAGAAGATACATTTTGTCAAAGTCTGGTTGGCAAGAGCAGTATTTTCTTTACTTCAACTTCGTCCAGATGAGCAGCTTAGAAAAAACAAGAATAGTTAACAAGATGATAGCTTCAATTAATGCAGACCAGTCATGATCAGTTCATCGATCCTTTTCATTTTAGAATCTGTTCGTTTCTTAAGTCGTTCGAAGCTTTTGGGGTTGCTATAACTAAGAATCGCCAATTTTAGTTGACGATTTCTCCATTTGCGCAGCATCATTCTTCCATATACTTTATCAAGGCCAAATGTTAAAGTATGCAGGTGATGTAATCTCTTATTACTTTCAATAGCAGATTGATAAAGCGCATCAAACACTTTTGAGATCGACCTGTTATAGTTTTTATAATACGGCTTTAGTGTTTTGATCTCTTCTAATGAGAAATTATTTGTCATCACCTGCCAGATATCCCCATTAATATGTGCATTGGCACCCATCAATTTTAGCTGTAATTCAGATAAGCCTTTGGCATTAAAATAATTTTTCCATTCATTCGGAACAGGATCACCATTATAATTTGAATCAATTGCCCTGAAAAAATATTGAGCAAAGTTTTGCTCCAACCTCCTCATCAATATTTTTCCGTCCTCGGATAATGTTTCTATATATAAGTCGGCTGAAATTGCCGTTTTTAAATATAATTCGGCAAAATGTGATTCTTTACCGGTACTCTTACTTATGCTGTCCAGTTTTGCCAATATCCCTATCGATAGAAATTGGTGCTGCGAAAAACCCTTGGCAGTAATTAAAATACTAAGAATTAGTATGAACCTTGCAGGCATTGAATAAAATTAGATCGATTTCTCAAATATGAATTCAGGAGTAAATTAAATAATATTAACAATCCGTTTGTGTAAGTGGTTTACAGGAATAAACTTATTTGTTAGCTTTACACCGTGATAGTTAGGAATATGAAAAGATTTGTACTCACTGTTTTCACCTTTTTACCTGCTTTCTCTTTGTTTTCATTTGCCCAAAATTTAACTGGCATCTGGAGAGGATATTTTATTACGAATGAGGGTGAGCAATACCGTTTTGAAATTCAAATTGAACAAAAGAACAACTCCTTGTCAGGGGTCACTTATTCTTACCAGGATAAGCGTTTTTATGGCAAATGCACAATGACCGGTAATTTCTCAAATACTTCCGGAAATGCATTAATACAGGAAATAAAAACCATCGAAGTAAAAATGTCGCTTTCCAGCGTGGCATGTATTCAAAAATGTCTTCTCACTTATGCACAGTCAGGTAAAGAAGAATTCTTAGAAGGAGAGTTTGGCAGTATTTATGAAAAAACAGATTCAATTCGTGGTCTATATAGAGGCGACGATTGTGGGGGTGGTAAAATGATCTTAAGGAAAGTGCCTACATCTGACTTCTATGTTGAACCATTCCTAAGAAAAAAGAAATCGCCCGAGAAAAACGATCCTGCGATTGTAAAAACCAATCCGCCTGCAACCAATCCGCAGCAAAAAAATACTACAAGGCCACCCGTCACTAATTCAAGTAAAAACAATTCTACAAAAACAAATAATAACACCGTATTAGTAAAACCAAAAATCGATACGGTAAAAAAAGAGGTAGATCCAATTAAAACAGAAGACAAAAAAGATCTTACTATAAAGCCAAATGTAAAAACACAAGACCTATTAAGATCAAGGGAAAACAATCTTGTGCAAACCCTGCTAATAAATACAGAAGAGGTTATAGTGAAATTGTATGATAATGGTGAAATTGATGATGATACTATCTCTGTGTACCTCGACAAAAAAATAGCGCTTTCTAAAAAAAGGTTATCGGCTTCAGCATTAACCATTAATTTAAAAATGGATGAATCAAATCCTGATCATGAATTGATAATGGTAGCCGAAAACCTGGGTCGTATTCCTCCTAATACTTCGCTCATGATAGTAAGCGCTGGTGACCAACGTTATGAGGTAAGGATCACTTCTACCGAACAGAAAAATGCAATGGTGAGATTTAAATATGTAAAACCCGGCACCAAAATACCGCTCCCGTAAATCATTTAAATCAAATAAGGAATTTCATTTAAGTTTACCGGCAATGAGAGCCGCCTTTTCCCTCCTGCTTATTTTTTTTATTTCAGCTACTTTACCCGCACAAAATTTAAATGGTGTGTGGCGTGGCACTTTAACCCAGGGCCCTGGCGGTTGCTTTCGTGTTTATAATATTGAATTAAATATTAAAAATGAAAACGGGAAACTAAATGGTGTCTCTTATCATTACTCTGATGTAACAAATTATGTAAAAGAAGATTTTGGAGGCAGTTATAATTCTTCAAATAAAACCCTTGGTATTAATGAATTTAAGGTTTTGACATTTCATGTGCCGCCGGATTGCATTCCCTGCATTAAACAATATAATCTCGTCTACGAAAAACAAGACAATAAAGAGGTGCTAACAGGAGACTGGGGTGGTGTTACTATGAATAATTATGCAAGCTGCCCTCCGGGAAAGATCACATTATCAAGAGTAGCAGAATCCGATTTCGATCATATAAAGGAGATAAGAGTTGATACCGGCACAATACGTTTAGACTTTTATGACAATGCACAAGTAGATGGTGATATAATAACTGTTTTATTGAATAACAAACCCCTGGCTTCCAATCAAAAACTTACTTCAAGACCAATTACACTCGAAATAAAAGTGGATCTTAATAACCAGGAACAAGAGATCACCATGGTGGCAGAAAATCTTGGAGATATTCCACCAAATACAGCTTTGCTAATAATAACTGCAGGCAGTAAACGATACCAACTTTATCTTACTTCAACAGAAAAGAAGAATGCACAGGTCAGGTTTATTTACGAACATCCTCAAAAAAATAACCAGTAATTTTTGATCACTGGTTATGAGAATAAATTTTTATTGAGATCAGAATGCCCGGTTCTGTGTTTGTGCTTGTGGCATTGCTTTTCTTGGAATTTGCTGATCTCTTTCTGATGTATTATAAACAAATGCGGCAACAATAGTAGCAGCCTGCTTCAGATCCTCAGGCACAAGATGATCGTAAGTATCCATGTTTGTATGATGCGTTCTTGTATTGTATTCGATCTGGTCTTGTATAAATTGAAAGCCAGGAATTCCCACTGCATCAAAGGCAAGATGATCTGTGCCTCCTGTATTACTTATCGTAACAGTTCCTGCACCAAGGTCCTTAAATGGCTCTAACCATTTTGAAAAAATAGGACCAGCTTCTTTATTTCCCTGTAAATAAACTCCACGAATTTTACCAGTACCATTATCTAAATTATAATAAGCAGAAACTTTCGCATGATCAGCAGTCGGTATCATTTTCGCCGGATCAGCAAAATGATTTTTTACATAATTGCGGCTGCCGTGCAATCCTTCTTCTTCCCCACTCCATAAGGCAATACGAATTGTACGTCTTGGTTTGAATCCTACTGCCTTCAATATTCTTACAGCTTCCATCATTACAGAGCAACCTGCTGCATTATCTGTTGCACCAGTTGCCGCATGCCAGCTATCAAGATGACCACCCAGCATTACAAGCTGATCTTTCAATGATGGATCAGTACCAGGGATCTCTGCAATAACATTATATCCTTTTGTATCATCAGTATAAAATTTAGTTCTTACTTCAGCTTCGATCGTTACAGGATTACCTGATTCAATTAAACGTTGTATCCTCAGATAGTCATCAGAAGATAATACCACACTTGCAGGAACGATCGATGAATCTTTTTGATATTGACCACCGCTGCTCACGAAAATAGTACCATCATTACCATTTTGTGTCATCGTTAACACAAGAGCCGGCTTTTCCTTATTTATCATTTCTGTGATTCTTCTCTGCAATTGGAACTGGCTGAATTGTGGATTATTACCCTGGTTACGCTGACCGCCGCCACCCTGTCTGGGTTGCTGTGGTTCTGCGTTTGCCATTTTTTCCAGGGAAGTATCGGCAAAACGATTACCATCTGCAGTAAACGAAGGAGTAAGTTTTGCAGACGACCATGTCATTACTATCTTATCTTTTAATGTACCAATATATTTTGACAAAGCAGCGGAATCAGTTGCTTTGATCAATACAACTTCCTTTTTTATTGAACCTTTTCCGGGTGTGCTTCCTGTCCAGGCACGAGGCATTGCGATCAGCGGAACATAATATGGAGCAGTTATTGCTACGTAACATTTAGTTTGCTCCCAACCTTTACCAAACTCTCCCCACGGCTCAAGGTTAGCATTTGACAGACCCCATTCATTTAATTTATTTTTTGCCCAGTTAGCGGCTCGCATATAGCCAGGAGATGCAGTGAGTCTTGGACCACTTACATCAGTCAGGTACATCGCGATCTCCATTACTTTGGAATTTTCAAGACCTTCTTTACGGATCTTGTTCATCATATCCATGTCCAGCTTTTCTTCCTGCGCATTTATTAACTGCAGAGTAAAAACAAAAGAGAGGATAAATAGGAATGATTTTCTCATGTGTGTTTTTTTAAGACGTGAAAGGTAAGTGATTTTGAACTTTCGAAAAATCAAAATAGATAAGCGGGCTAATGGAAGATCATTTCGTCATCATGCGAACATAAATGGTGTATTCACCTCCTCGTTTCCATAAGGATTGCTCAGATTCTTTGTAAAAATTAACTCCTTGTTCATTTCCCACGAAAAAAAATGAAGGTGCAGAAGATTGAGTACACCCACAGCGCATAAGTTCAAAACCCACATATAATCGATTTGTAGGAGTTGCAATTGGTACCCAATTCAAGTCAAATTCAACCAAACCAAATTTTTCGGTTGCAGGGATAATGATCTCGTCTTTTAAAAGTTCGTTTTCAGGGAGACTTAACCCACTCACACCAACATCACGCAAATGCAGTTTTAACCAACAGGTATCATAGTTATGATTAACCCTTAACTGCACTTTCCCGAGCTGAATTTTATTTGTTGCCAGATCAAAGATATACCCGATCTCACCTCCCTCATTTTTTACTTTCCAATCACGGTAATATCCAAACCTGCGATAATCCCCTTTTAGTGATGCAAATACTTTCACCTGTTCTAATATTTCTTCTTTTCGTGTAAGTCTTACTTTATTATTTTTCAACAGGTCTTTTGCCGCTACTTTTTTAGGTGAATAGCCGGTTGCACTTACCAATATTGAATCATTAAGTCTTGCTTGTTTGCGAATAATAAATGAAAATTTACCAGAAGAATCCGTCATAATTCCTTCGCCTTTTTCTGATGTGACAGACGCAAACGAAACAGGCGTACCTGTTTCATCATCTTCGACAAGACCAGTTATTTTTTGCTGGGTAATGCCAGCAATCGATATTAATAAAAATGCAATGATCTGTATGTATCGTATCATGACTAAAGACAGTCAGCAGTTAAAAATTGAAACAGCAAATTTAATGCATTTATAAAAAAGAAAAACACTGGTTGATGGTAAGTAGAAAACTCTTTGTCTATGTTTTCAAGACAGCTTTAATACAATTATCCAATTTTTTATCAAATATTTCATAGGCCCTTGCACCATCATTTAAAGAAAATTGATGTGTGATGATCTTTTCTACCGGGTATCGTTGAATTACTTGCTCCCTCAATAATTTTTCAGCATAATAATGTGCCGGGCAACGACCGATCTTATAAACAAGGTTTTTATCGTACGCCTCGCCAGGTGAGAAAGAAAAATTTTTTGTTGTGTGAACACCAACAGATGAAATGGTTCCTCCCGGTCTTAATATTTCTATTGCCAGGCGAAGTGCTTCTGAGCTCCCTACTACTTCCATTACAGCATCCGCACCCCGACCGTTTGTTGCATTAAGAATAGCCAATCTCACATTAATTGACGATAGGTTTAATGGAGTAGCCCCAAATTCTTTTGCCATTTGCAATCTCTCATTCGAGTAATCAACTGCAAATAGATTTTCAGCGCCGAGGTCATTAGCAGCAAGTATTGTCATTAAACCAACAGGACCGCAACCAACAACTACATACGTTCCTTTATTATTGACTCCGGCATTCTCCGCACAGAAATAACCAGTTGAAAAAATATCGCCAAGTAATAACCCTTTCTCTTCACTCAGATCATTACTCAATGAAACCAGGGTAGTATCCGCCATTGGCACACGAATGTATTGTGCTTGTGCTCCATGTAATCCATGGCCACTTTGTATCCATCCAAAAAGGTTTCCTTTCTCGCAACGACAAGTCAAACCAATTAGACAATAAAAACATTCGCCGCATGAAGTAGTAAATGGGCTTAGCACCCTTGATCCTTTTTTAAATTTTTTGACAGCATTACCGGTTTCAACAATTGTCCCAACAAACTCATGTCCCATCACAGTTCCTTCATCAAGACCAGTTTCTCGTCCATGATAAACATGAAGATCAGAACCACAAATGCCAGCTAATGTGATCTGGACTATTGCATCTGTAGGGTTCAGTATTTTAGGTTCAGGAACTGTTTGATGAATGATCTTTTCAACGCCGCCGAATGTAAGTGCTTGCATACTGTGAAAATAAGAAACTGGGAAATTGATTTGGCGTAAACTTATAAAGTTTCCTACCTTAATTGCACGTTTCGAATCTATCCGTTAATTTAAGGTGACAAGCTATTTCAGACCGTGCTCGAGCCCGGTTTTTTTTTGTTCCTATGATTTCCTCTTCGTCGCTCATATAAAAAAATTAGCCACTCATCAATAAATTTTGTGGTTCAACGAAAAATATCGTAGATTACTTTTACAAAACCTAACGATTATGAAAAAAACTGTACTACTGCTTGTAATGATCTCCGTCATTACCGGGGCTTCCGCACAAAAAAGAAAAAGAGCAGAACAACCATTAACTGGTTATGCTATCACTGCCGTTGAAAAAGGCGGCAGAAGCTGGAAAGAAGTTCGCCTGGTAAACATTACCACAGGCGAAGAAATAAAATCTATCTATCAAAGTAGCCAAGAAATTGAAGCATTAAATGCCAGAACAGGAAGCCCAATAGTGAAAAAAGATTTGAATGTTGGTAAAGCTCCTGCCAAAAAAGTTGTGAACCTCGACCAGGAACTTGCTGTTGCGAACGGGAGTAATGTACGAGTAAGAACAGTTGTTATAAATAACCACGGCATTCAGTATGATAAGCCGTTTGCTACAAATTCTGCTGCTATGGCTTATGATAAAAAGCATGAGCGTCTTTATTATACACCGATGGGCATTAACCAGCTCCGGTATATTGATCTAAAATCAATGAAGATCTACTACTTTGAAAACGAATCATTTGGGACCGTTTCAGGACCCGGCGATGGTGCTAACCAAATTTGCCGGATGGCAATTGCATCCGATGGGAATGGTTATGCTTTGTCAAATGATGGCAATCATTTCATGCGTTTTACTACTGATAAAAATGCAGCGATCACTGATCTTGGAGCATTAACTGATGATGCAGCGAATGGCACTAATTCGATACACAGCCGCAAAGCTTTTGGAGGAGATATGATAGCAGATGCTTCAGGTAATTTATATGTATTAACAGCAAATAGAAATGTGTTTAAAGTTAATATTCAAAATAAAGTAGCTACCTATTTAGGAGCAATCAAAGGTTTACCTGATGGTTTTTCAACAAATGGCGCTATGGTTGAAGAAGGAAGTAAAGTAATTGTTGCAAGTTCTGAGTCTGCAATTGGTTATTTTAGATTTGATCTTACAACTATGCAGGCTGAAAAAGTTTCTACCAATGCATCCGTATTCAACGCATCTGACTTAGCTAATGAAAGATTGGCTTTTGCAAAAAATAAAAAGGAAAAGAAAAAAGCAGAAGAACTAGTACAACAACAAGCACCACAAGCAACAGAAGAAGCAACCAAAAAATCTCCTGCGCAGCAAGGAATTCTAAATGCCGGTATCTCAGTTTATCCTAACCCGGTAACAAATGGGCTTGTAAAAGTTTCTTTTGCTGGTCAACCTACGGGCAAATACAGTATAGACCTGATTGATATCTCAGGAAAGCTTATCCAAACAAAAGAAGTAAATATTAATTCCCGCATGCAAATTGAAGAAGTGAGAATACCAAGATCTGTTAGCGGAGGAAGTTATTTATTAAAAATAAATGGTGTAGGGAACAATGTTTCGTTTACAAATAAATTAGTTGTACAGTAAAGTTTGTTTTTCTGTTTTTGAAACCGTCTCGCCTAAGGCCAGACGGTTTTTTATTTTACAAAAACTTGTCCATTCGGAAAAGTTACTGTAACCTGTTTTGAGATCACTTGCTCACCGTTTATTGGAGGAATTGTGATATCTGCTGTGATAGATGCATGAAAAAGGATATTGCCCAGTTCTTTCATTTTTTCATCCGCTTCAATAAATTTATTTTCTGCTTCTTTCCAATACTCTTCATTGATCTGTATTTCTTTAAATGCTTTGTAAATTTTGTTTGCTTCCTCCAATGAAAAGCATTTTGTTTCACCACCCAAACTCACAAGCAATTTATTATACTCCTTCTCTGCCTCTGATTTTTTCTTATGATAATAGTTAGACTTTCGCTGATGCTCAATATAATTTTGGATAATTTTTTCTATTTCTGAAACTGTATTCATGATCATAAAACCACATTTATAATAAAACGATCTTTAAAATATTTTAGTGCTGGTAAGAACACGAAGAATAAGCAGCTGAAGTTATACGTCTGTCTTTATTGAAATAAAAAAGCAGTGAATAGTAAATATTCACTGCTTAAACTAAACACCAGAAATTGCATTTATTGTTTCAACAGCTTGATCTGCCTTGTTTCATTGCCTTGTCTAATTTCAGCAACATATAAGCCCGGTTTCAAATTGTTGCCGAACTTTAATGCCTGGCTGCCTGAAATATTAATTTTCGTCTCCATCACTCTTCCGGCGATATCAATGATCCTTACAGAAATCTTTTCTTTATTGTTGAATGTTTCAATATTCAGATTGAAGCTACTTGTACTCGGGTTTGGATATACCCGAACAAAAGTGATGTTTTCAGGATCTTGCTCATTCAGAGTGATTATATTTTTGCCCGAAGCTGATTCTTCTTCAGCTACCCTATGACCATGTCCATGCCCCTGGCTCCAATTCTGAAATACAAGCAGCCTTATATCTTTTGAAGACAAACTCTTTGGTACTAATACAGTTTTTTGCGCTGTTCCAGTATTTCCATATTGATCTGTACATGAAATTTTCACAGTATAGATCCTCCCATTACCATTACCTGCCCGTTCAGCCCGAAGTTTTAGATGATGGTCATTTAATATTTCCCAATCAGGGCCCGTATCACCATCACCCGTTCCATTCTCGGGTTCATTACTTGTAACTGTTATTTGACAGGTAATAGGCCCAGGACAATTATCAGTACTTGTATAATCAGCAGTTATCACCTTCATTTTATGATTAGGTGGCCATAATATTGACGGTGTTACTGCCAGATCATGGATCACTGGTGGCTCTACATCATTTACAGTAACAGTAAATGAACAGGTAGCTGTGTTACCTGAACCATCAGTAGCCATTGCGGTAACAGTCGTTGTACCTACCGGGAAGAAAGATCCTGAGGCCGGCTGAACTGTTATCGTTACAGTTGAAGTACAATTATCTGTTGCCGTAGCGGTATAAGTTGCCGTTGCCCCGCATTGACTTGGGGCATTTGGTAGCGTAATATTTGCAGGACAAGTAATAACCGGTGGTGTTACGTCCCTTACGGTTACTTTAAAAGAACAGGAATCATAGCCTGCACCATTAAGTGCTGTAGCTATTACCGTTGTTGTGCCAAGCGGAAATACTCGTGGCGAGGTAATAGCTGTATTCCCGATCCGGTAATAAATGATGGAGGCTGGTGTTCCTGCAACAGCTGTTGTTGCTGCGAATGTTACATTCGCCGTACAAACACCAGGATCAGTATTTGCGTTTATATCCGTAGGACAACTAATATCCGGTAGAACAAAGGATGCATCTTGTAAAAAAAGTTGAGCTCTTATTTCACCAGCGGGAAAATTGCTCGTATGAATATTAAAATAGATAAGACCCATTTTTAAACTATCCTCTTGCCCCTGTGTTAGTTTCACTGAATCGACAAAAGTTCCGCTAACTACTCCAGTAGGGAACGAGGGATTAACAGGAAAAAAGAACACTGGACCTTGAATACCGGGAGGTACAAAACCATGAAAGTGGGCTGCAGTTACATTTGATCCTAAGCCACTGAAAGTAATTGTATAAATTAAACTATCAGTAACATCATTGTAGGCTCCTACGAATGTTCCGGTCGCCGTTGAATTATTCGATGGTGTTTCCTGTGAACCGCTAAAATTAACATTGATGGGGTACTGTGTGGCTTTTGCGGATAATTGAAAAATGCAGCATAGTAAAATAATGGCAAGTTTCGGATTAAGGAAAGATCTTTTCATACCGTAAATATTTAAGTTAAGGATTACGGTTTCTCAAAAGGATATAAAAAAGAAAAGGTTCAATGGTATGGTACGAATTCCTTATGCTACTATTCAGAGGGGGCATTATATTGTTTGGATTAATCGATCTTAACCCAATTAAAATCAACGTTATTTAAGATTATCTTCTGGTAATTTCATAGGGAATAGTAACGGCTTAAGAAGTTGATCTAAAAGGCAATTTTTAGCCTTTAAAAACGTTAATTTATTGTTACAACAATTTGTACGCCAAAAATCCAATCTCATGAAAAAACTTGTACTTATTCTATGCCCCTTGCTGGCTTTCGCTTCGGTTTTTGCTCAGCGAGTTGATCTTGACCGCTTCAACTTTTCGGCATCTTATCGTGATTTTCCTGATGAGCCTTTGCCAACTGAATATAAAACCTATAATGTACGCATTGAGGCATCCCCTTCTTTAGGATTAGGCTATTCAGCAGCAAATCTTGAGAACATGATCAATATCGAAGGATTAAAAAAAGTAACTGGTACCGGCCATATCACTATCATCACTATTCTTGATGATATCGTTATTGAAAAAACAGAGACCAAAGAAAGAGTACAGACAACGAAAGACAAAAACAACGTGGAAATAACCAAATCGTTTTTTTCAACCGAAATGACCTATTCATTTAGTGCAAGAGCCACCGTTTATGATTACAGAGGGAATACTGTTGTCAGCAATTATATTTTGTTTGACAGAGAGAATAAAAGAACTTTTAAGACTCCTGAATTTTCAAATGCTGTGGATGCTGCCAATAATTTCAATAATAAAGCATTGGAAACAAAAGCTAATCTTGCCAAACAATTAGTAAATGGAGCGGTAAGCAATTTAAATAGCTATTTAAATACCAATTATGGCTATTCGATTCATAAAGTAAATGATATTTTCTGGGTATTGAATAATAAAAAGCATCCTGAATATGGCGAACATCAAAAAGCCTGGAATAATTTTAAAAATGCAATTGTGTTAATGAGTCCTGACGAACCACTTGATAAAGTGAAAGAAAAATTGAAACCAGTTATTGCTTATTATGACAAAGTAAAAACGATTTATACCGGTACAGATAAAGAAGCAAGAAAGCTGCGCTATGCCAGTTATTACAACCTTGCTAAAATATATTTATACCTTGATGATCCTACTTCGGCAATGCGTGAAGCGGATGCACTTGCCATGAATGATTTTGATGAAAGCGATGGAAGAAACTTAAGAGCAGTTGCCGAGAGCCTTGATGAACAATTAAAAAAGAATAATGCTTCAACAAGACATTTCCCGGTCGTCATATCAAGTTTTCAGCCACCCGTTAAGTAACCAATTCAAACTTTCATATATCATCAAAAGTCCGCTGTAACAGCGGACTTTTGTTTATTTCCACTTCAATCGCTTAACCCGGTCAATGTAGTTACTACTAAACTTTTCTTTGTATGGATGAGATGGGTCTTTATGAATTGAAGACATGAGTTCGATCGCCTGGTCGTAATCATTGTTCTTTAAAAAAGTCAACGCTAAATAATACTCGGCTGTATCTTTCAAAGTTGCCATTTTATCATTTTTTATATCAGCGATCACCACCTGGAAATTGCTGATGGCCTTTGAAAGATCATTTGTTTCGAGGTAAGACATCCCGGTTAGAAATATGTCTTTAACAGACAGCACTGAATTCTTATTGATCTTTATTACTTCGGCATATTTTTTTTCACAATAGGCTTTCTTAATTCCCACACTGTCATTTTCACTAAGAGATAATTCATAAGAAGTAAAATTTTCATTAAATAATCTGCCAGGTGACAACCGGTAAAACGTATAGATCTCAATACAAACAAATATGAGAAACAAACTGGCGATCGTTGCCACACCATAGCGAACAATACGTCTCACCTTACTCGTTCTCTGCCCTACTGTGCCGCCAGTATTCATTCCTTACTCGTTTTATACCCGAAGAAAGTAAATTTGCAGTTTAAAATTTATAATTTTTATTAACGGTATATTTCACCTAACAACAAATGAACTATTTTGAAATATTCGGGATCCCTGTTCAATTAAAAATTGAGAAAGCTGGTCTCCCTAAAAGATTTTTTGAACTCAGCAGAGAGTTTCATCCGGATTTTTATGCCAACGCAACTCCTTCAGAACAAAACAAGGCATTGGAAATAACAGCCAATTTGAATAAGGCTTTCAAGACATTTCAAAGCCCTGATGATACGATAAAATATGTTTTACAGCTAAAAGGATTGCTTGAAGAAGAGGAAAAGTATCAATTATCGCCAGGTTTCTTGATGGAAGTGTTAGAAATAAATGAAAAGTTGATGGATGCCGAAGATGATCCTGGATTAAAGTTAAGTTTGCAGTCGGCTATCAATAATTTACAATCTGAAATTTATGAATCTGTCAAAGAAATTATTGAACATTATAAGGACGGTATTACTACCGAAAAAGAGTTGTTGCAAGTAAAAGAGTACTACTACAAGAAAAAATATCTTCATCGCATTCAACAGCAATTAAACGGGAAGTTGTAATATTGCAGCCCCTTAGCCCAGATGGCGGAATTGGTAGACGCGTCAGACTCAAAATCTGGTGTCCGCAAGGATGTGCAGGTTCGATTCCTGTTCTGGGCACTAACCCCTTTTAAAAAGGGGTTTTTCATTTAACAAAAAATTCAAAAGGTCATTTACTTATCACCCTCTTTAGACCTCACCATGTTATAGTTCATTCTCTTCATTCCGCATTTACGATCGATCTCGATTAAATTATTTCAGCCTCTTTGTAATTTATAAGACAGGAGTCTCTTTGCCACCGCTATAATTTGCAAACAAAATTTTATTATGAAAAAATGGTTAATCACAGCGGCAATAATAGTTGTAGCGGGAATTGCCGGATGGTATTTCTTTTTAAAAGAACCTACATTTAACGCAACTGAAGGTTATTTGGTAAACCTTGATGATAAAGGTGTCATCATTGAAGGTTATGACCCTGTCGCTTATTTTACAGATAACAAACCCGTAAAAGGGAATGAACAATTCAAGCTCAAATATCATGGAGCTACTTATTGGTTTGCATCAGCTGATCATGAAAATCTTTTTAAGTCAAGTCCTGAAAAATATTTACCTCAATACGGTGCTTTTTGTGGCTACGCCGTAAGCATTGGTAAGCTTCGCCCTGTTGATCCAACTATTTACCAGATTGAAAATGGAAGGTTGATCTTGCAGCATACCCAGGAAGCATTTGATCTTTTTAACAAGGATCTTGCATCAAGTGTGATCAAGGCAGATAAAAATTGGCCGGGGCTTGAATCAACCCGTGTTGGTAAAAAAGTTGAGTTTGATAAACCTGCATCTCCCACAGCTTCTAAATAGTCCCATCTGAATTGACCCGAATCTGTAAGCAGCCTGACATTAGCAGGCTGTTTTCTTTTTAATAAAGGTTCAATTGTAAAATGAAAGACAGGCAATACTTCTATGCTGAATTTACTTTGTGTCATAAATTTTATGAAATGAAAAATTATTTTTTATTACAAGAAAAACCAGGGAACAAAACAACTCTTAGCAAAGCGTTGAACAATACAGCGACTGCTTTATTCATTCGGATGGCATTGTTATTTGTTGCTGCACTTATCCTCAGCATGACTACCAACGCCCAAAAGAATTTTAATAATGTAGATGCAAATGGAGTTATCCTGGATGGATATGACGCCGTTGCATTCTTTACAGACACCAAGCCTGTAAAAGGAGATGCGCAATTTCAATACAAATATGAAGATGCTATTTATTATTTCGTGTCACAAGAACATCTTGAGCTCTTTAAATCGAATCCTGATAAATACAAACCACAATTTGGTGCATGGTGTGCTTATGCTGTTTCGCTGGGTCGTATTGCACCTATTGATGTAAATACTTTTTCTATTGTTGGTGGAAGATTGTTCATTCAACATAACCAACGGGCAGTAAATGGCTGGAGCAAAGATGTGCAAGGGAATATCGTGAAAGCTGATAAATATTGGCCTTCAGTTTCTGCAAAGCATGGAAAACAAATTACAACTGATGAGGAGAAGGGCTTTTTAAACAATACCGATGGTGATGGTGTAAATCTGCAAGGATATGACGCAGTTGCCTATTTCAGAGAGATGAAAGCCGTAAAAGGCGATCCAAAATATTTCGCAAGATATAATGGCGCTACTTATTGGTTTTCTTCCGAGCAGAATGCGACCATGTTCAAAGATCATCCCGAAATGTTTGCACCCCAGTACGGCGCATTCTGTGGTTATGCAATGGCATTGAACAAGCTTCGCCCGATCGATCCAACAATTTTTGACATTGTTGATGGGAAATTGATCCTTCAACACTCGCAGGACGCCTATACACAATTTCATAAAGATGTTGCCGGAAATGTGAACAAAGCAAATAATAACTGGCCCGAGCAAATAAAAAAGCATGCTGGAAAGAAAATAAAATATGATAAACCGGCGAAAGCTGAGGATGCAGGAAGGTGAATGGCAGTGGTGACTGGTGAATTGTTGTGAAGCCATATTGACAATTGACAATTCACGATAACGCTGAATAAAATTACCGAAAGTACAAGTGAGTGACACAAGGGACGCTGATTAGAAATTCAAATGTTGATAAACAAAATATAAAAAAAATGAAACCAGGTAAAATAGCGGCAGTACTAAGTGTAACTGCAATGATGATCGGAGCTACATTGAATGCACAAGTAGCAACTACGAGCAATATAACATTAGAAGCTGCAAAGAAAGTTGTTGCTGAGGCGGTGAAATATGCAAAAGAGCATAATGCGCCGGGAGGTTCAATCGCGGTAGTTGACAATGGTGGTAATCTTGTTTACCTCGAAAGACTGGATGGCACATTCGCTGCTTCATCCGAAGTGTCGATCAAGAAAGCAAATACGGCAGCAATATTTAAAGCCCCGTCCGCAAAACTGGAGAATTCCATCAATGGTGGAAGGCAAGCATTAATAACAGTTGGCCATACATTTTTACAGGGTGGCATACCTATTATGTATAATGGACAAGTGATCGGTGCAATTGGTGTAAGTGGTGCTGCAAGTGCTCAGCAGGATGAAGAGATCGCTATTGCAGGAAGTAAAGCAAAAATTGATTAAGATGAAAGATCGTTTTGGATTATTCCTCACACTTGGAATTGTCATCGGCACTGCTGTTGGTATAGCCATTAAAAACATTCCGGCAGCAGCATCAATGGGAATGATCATTGGGTTGATCTCCGGTCTATTGACAAAAATTGTTTCAAAAAACTAAAACCATAATCATGGCCAGGATCTATGACATAATAAAAATATATGTGTTGATAATTGTAGCGATCGCTATCGCTGTTGTTGCGTCTGCGCAGGAAACAAGACAACTGGCAGTTGATAAACCACAAGCTATCGCCGATCTGAAAACAAGCAATGGCGCTGCATTGGTGAATGCAAAGTGGTTTATTCAGCCTGCGCATGTGCAAGACAAAGATTTTCGTTTGCCCGGTCCGCAATCAGGAGGCGGTGACGCCCTGCGTTTGTATCCAACTGGTGCAACGATCAAAACTCACTCATTGCATCCGCAGATCGGTGCCAATGATTTTGAAGATGGATTTACAGAGATCAAACCAACACAATTAGAAGAGCGGCAAGGAACAGGATTACTTTCTTTTGCCTGGTACAAAGTTGAATTGACGATACCCGAAGTGATCGGTAAATTAAATACATCTGGAGCAACTGCCGTGTTTGAAATCGTCGTTGACGATTATAGCGAGATATGGGTTAATGGAAAGCAAATGATTGGCTTTGGTCAGAGCGGAAATGGATTGATCTCTGGTTACAATACGAGAAATCGTGTAATACTCACTGACAATGCAAAAGCTGGTGATAAATTCACGATCCATGTATTAGGTGTCAATGGCCCGGTTGGAAAACTTCCTGATAATTATATATGGGTGAGAAACGCCGTTGTTGATTTTTACAATAATGGTTTACCGGGAAAAGCAGAGTGGAAAGATGTTGGAAAGATCTATTCTATCGATGAAAAACTGAATTCAATAATCAATCCAGGAACAACAGTTGAAAAAGTCGCTGATGGTTTCTCATTTACAGAAGGCCCAGTATGGCATCCGGATGGTTATTTGTTGTTTAGTGACCCAAATACAAATACGATCTATCGTTACAATCCAAAAAATCAGAATGTGACTGTGTACATAAGCCATAGTGGTTACACAGGTGCAGATATCGGAGATTACGGACAACCTGGTTCAAATGGCTTAGCGATCGATAAAGAAGGAAGATTGATAATCGATCAGCATGGAAACCGAAGAGTGATAAGAATTGAAAAGAAAGGCCCTGTAACTGTGCTCGCTGATAACATCGATGGTAAAAGATTTAATAGCCCAAATGATGTTGTTTTGAAGAGTGATGGAACGATCTATTTTACAGATCCGCCTTATGGCTTACCAAATTTTTTCAACGACAAAAGAAAAGAATTGGATTACCAGGGTGTGTTTATGATAAAGGATGGAAAGGTTTCTGTAGTTGCCAAAGATTGCGGCGGGCCTAATGGGTTAGCATTTTCACCAGATGAAAAATATTTCTATGTGACCAATTGGGATATAAGAGATATTCATCATACAAAAACTCTTTGGCGATATGAGGTGCAAGGCGATGGTACTTTAAAGAATGGAAAAGTATTCTACGATTTCAGCTTTACCGAAGATGATGAAGCTCTCGATGGAATGAAAGTAGATAAAGAAGGCAATTTATACGTATCAGCTCCCGGTGGATTATGGATACTAAGCGCTGAAGGAAAATTATTGGGCAAGATCGTAACACCTGAACGTCCTGCTAATATGGCCTGGGGTGATGATGGGAAAACACTGTATATGACGGCACATACAAGTCTTTACAAAATAAGAGTGAAAACAGGTGGAAAATTCAGCTGGAAATAAAAACAGGAAGATGAAGACAGTAATTGTAACAGGTGCCACCGGGAATCTCGGTCTTGCTATTGTAAGAAAATTTATCGAAGAAGATCATAAAGTAATTGGAACCATTCTGCCAAACGACGTGGTGTCGGCCAATTTTCCTACAGATAAGTTTGAAACGGCTGTAGTCGATCTTACGAGTGAAGATGATTCTGCAAAATTTGTAAATGATGTTGTCGCAAAACATGGCTCGGTTGATGTAGCAGTATTAACGGTCGGTGGTTTTGCAATCGGCACTGTTACCGAAACAAAAACAAGTGATCTTGCAATGCAATACAAGTTGAATTTTGAAACTGCCTATAATATTGCAAGACCGGTATTTGTTCAAATGCTAAAGCAAAACAAGGGCAGGATCTTTCTTGTTGGATCAAGACCTGGCTTGAACGCCATGAACAGCAAAGGAATGATAGCTTATGGCCTTGCAAAATCATTGATCTTTCGCCTGTCAGAATTAATGAACGATGAAGCAAAAGGGACAAATATTGTTACATCTGTTGTTGTGCCCAGTACTATTGATACGCCACAGAATCGTAAATCAATGCCTGGTAATGATCCGGATAAATGGGTAAAGCCCGAAGCAATAGCCGATGTGATCAGTTTTTATTGTTCGGATGCCGCCAAGGTCATAAGAGAACCTATTATCAAGGTGTATAATAATTCCTAGTCATGTCTTCAATATCAGAGCTGGCAGCTAAAATAATCACTGGATATAAAAAACATTCCCTTCCTTCAATATATACTGTTGGTATCAGCGGTATAGATGCATCGGGGAAAGGTTATACAACTAATATTTTACAGAAAGAGTTGGAACGAGCTGGATTCAGAGTTGCCAATATAAATATCGATCCCTGGCAAAATGCTATCCCCATCAGGCTGCAAAAAGAAAATCCGGCAGAAAATTTTTATAAAAATGCGTTCCGATGGAATGATTTTTTTTCGCAACTGATCATACCGCTGAAAAAGAATGGTCTTGTAAATCTTAAAACAACTCTTATTCGTTCGGATGCTGACGAGTGTTACTCCTATACATATGATCTGAATGCAATTGATATCATTTTACTTGAAGGGATATTTTTATTCAAGAAAGAACTATTGACCTTTTACGATTGCAAGATATGGATCGACTGTTCCTTTGAAACCGGATTGCAAAGGGCCATCAGCCGGAATGTTGAAAAGTTGAGTGAGGAACAACTCATTCATGATTACAATACTTACTATTATCCCGCCCAACGTTATCACTTTCAAAAAGACAACCCGGTGGGTGCAAGCGATATTGTTTATAATAATGACGAGTTATTGGGAACTGTTGGCCAATTGACAATTAGTAGAAAAGATCATTTAATAGCATAGCCAATGACATGTGGGCTATGAAGCTTGAAAGTTCCTTTAAGTTTTTTGTGTGCCAGGTTTACCTCAGCAAACCCGGCTTTTTCAATAATAGTCCATGTCTCCCTGTTACAATTGCAACCATCGGCAACTAATTTGTTCAACGGATTGAAAATATTTTGAGCAGTACGAAGACCTGTTTTTTGGTGAGCGGCTACATGTTCAATGAAAATTAGTTTTGCGGCGGGCTTTAAAACTCTTTTTAACTCAGCAATAGTTTTGGCAGCATCTTTCACAGAGCAAAGCACCAGCGTACAAATCAATGCATCTGCTGCGTTATCAGGTAGTGGAATATTTGAAGCATCGCCTGTTAATATCCTTGCATCAATTCCTGCTTTTTGTGCTTGCTGCTGCAATGTTTCATGAAAGGCCTCGTTTGGTTCAATCCCTATCCATTGAATGTTTGATGGAAAGTAATTAAAATTAACGCCGGTACCTGGCCCGATCTCAACAAGTAACCCTTTAAGATCCTGGAAAAGATCTCTCTTATATATACCATATAACTGATGGTTAAGGGCATCACCTTTTTTTAGCATCCAGGCAAAAAATCGTTTTCTTAATCCAGGTTTCATTGATACAATTTACTTAAAAGAGAGTGGCCTGTAAAGAACAAATTTTTCGATGACATGCCCCCGACAATTTGACCAAACATCTTTAAATAAATTTAGCCAAATTGAAAAAGCAGTTAACTATATCGATTTGTTTCATGTTGACTGTAACTGTGAATACCCAATCCTTAACAAATACTGGTTGCATCAAGAAGGTAATACCAAAATACATTCTTCCCTTTTCTTTTGGCGAAACTTACTTTCTGTTACAAGGCAATTGCGGCAAGCATACTCATTTTGGAAACGACGCATTTTCCTATGATTTCAGAATGCCGATCGGAACACCTGTGATTGCTATGCGATCCGGCAAAGTTGTAAATGTGCGAGAGCAATGCAGGGATGGCGCTAACACTAATGATTCACTTAATTTCATCATCATTCTTCATGATGATTCTACCGCTTCACGATATTTGCATATAACTCAAAATGGAGCATTGGTTGAAAAAGGACAATATGTAAATGCTGGCGACACGATCGCATTGAGTGGAAATTCAGGACTTAGTACGGAGCCGCATTTGCATGTTGATGTTACTGGTTATTGCACCAAAGCGCCATGCCAGACAATTCCTTTTTCATTTAAGAACTCGGTCGATAAAGTTTCTATCCAGGGCAGATCCTATAAAGCACTATGACTAAAAAGAAAAAGAAAAGAATAGTAAGGGTCATAATTCTGATCATAATAGTCGCATGGATGATCACATGCCAATTTACTATGCAGTTCAGAACTCCTGATAGTGAGCTCAAGAAAGCGTTTAAAGAAAACAATATAGATCTGTTTACAGGAACAAAAAAGATCGATGAACATGCTATTCATTTTGCAAAAACAGGAAATGATACGGCTTCAACTCTTTTTTTTATTCATGGCACTCCGGGAAGTCTTAGCAATTATGAAAGATATTTAGCAGACACTCAACTCAGCGACAATTTTCGGCTTATCTCTATCGATCGTCCTGGTTTTGGTTATAGCGATTTTGGAAATACGATGAACATGGAACACCAGGCAAACCTGATCTCATCGCTGATAGATTCACTCACCAACAACAAACCTCTTTATATCATTGGCCATTCGTTAGCCGGTCCTCTGGCAATTAAACTTGCTGCAATGAATCCATCAGTAGTCAATGGCGTTATTGTTTTAGCAGGATCAACCGACCCTTCACAGGAGCCGCCAAGATGGTGGCGGCCAATCGTCAAATATTCACCATTAAGATGGATGATTCCCACCTCATGGCGCTATTCAAACGAAGAACAATATTGGTTAAAAGATGATCTTATTATATTAAAAGAAGATTTTTCAAAAGTGGTCTGCCCCGTTTATATATTTCATGGAGACAAAGATGAACTCGTACCAATAGAGAATGCTGACTATACAAAAAGGATGCTGGTTAATTCAAAAAGTGTAAATACTAAAATATTCCCAGGTGGGGATCATTTTATGGTATGGAACAAGTATGATGAAATAAAAAGTCAGCTTTTGAAATTGAAAGATTAACCAAGTTGTTTTACCATATCATGATTATCTTTTTCATCATGCCAGAATGAAGCGATGAATTGATAACCGAGTTTTTTGTAAAACTTAATTGCTATCTCATTGCTTGCCTGCACTCCTCCCCAAAGAATGATATGTTTAATATTTCTGCTGGCGAGGTCCTTTTCAATGATGGCATTCATTAATGAACCAAGCCCAGAGCTTTGCCATTCATCAGCAACTGATGGCGCAAATGTTACTGATGTGCCGGACTCATAGGATTGACCCCTGCTGGCATACCGGTTTTTATCCCAATCGATCATTCCCTGTTTGACAAGCATATAAGCAACAATGCTCCCCCTTTCATCAACGGCGATATATTTGGATATTTCTGTACCACGATCCTGGCAAATTGAATTGAGCGTTTCCTTATCAAAAGGATGCGGACCGAATCTTGATTTGCTTTCTTTAGAAAAATGTCGGTCAAAATATTCAAATAGTTTGTCACCATCCATTTCGCTAAGCGACCTGATCTCAACTGATCTTCCATTTTTTAATACACTATTCATTATTAGTCGTACGGCCTTCTCTAATTATTGAAATAAGATCGTGCAGCACCTTTTCTATCGAATCTATCAAAGCAGCATCATTTAATTCCCCATTCGCATCAAATTTTGAACGGATGAAAGGAATAAGAAGTTTAGTATTATCATTCATCTTTGCAGAGAGGGCCGTTAATGTCTGCAACAATGAAGCATGGCATTTTTCTCCTGAACTTGATGCGGTGATCAGTGCGAGAGGCTTATCATACAACTCACCGGAGGATACTGTCCAGTCTAATGCATTTTTTAAACAACCCGGAACACCAAATGCATATTCGGGTGTGCAAATAAGAATGCCATCTACCTCCAGTAATTGTTGGCGCCATTCATGAACGGCTGGATAGTTTTCTTCTCCATCAAAATGTGGCAACCTGCCGATGTCATTATAAATAATAAACTCAACATCCTGTGGGATCATTGCAGCGATCTTATTAAGGAGCTTATGATTTGAAGAATCTTTTCTGAGACTTCCGGGTATTGCGATGATCTTAATTTTCATTTGATACAATTCGGGGCGCAAGCTATCATTTTTACATTGGGGTCTTTCAACTGTGCATAGGAAATGCGACTTATTTTTTCTTTAGCAGTGTAGAGAATTATCCAATCATCCTGTTGTACAACTTTTGCTTCAATACTTACCGGCTCGGCAACAACATCCTGGACTCCTTCATTCATTTTTTCTCCATTCGATCCAACGATCAGGTAATAATTGCTTTCACCTTTTTCATTTTGAACATGCAAAACAGGTGGAATGCCACCAAGTATACAACGGATTGCACAATCACGATGCACCTTCCCTTCGCCTGGTTTCATCACGCCGAAATAACATTTTGGATCGATGATCTCTCCTCTTATAATTTGAGTACCGAGGTCTTTTTTGAATAATTGGGTTGGTGATTCCGTTCCAATGTTTACAATTGGATTTTCATTCTTATCTATCTGCAACAGTGTTTTTCCATCACCATAGATCAACGTTCCCTTAAATGTTACTTCTTTACCATTCAATGAAACTCCTTTTTCTCTTTCCAGTTCCAAGATCGCTGTTTCAGCGCCGTGTTTACCATAACCTACAAGCGGAAGGGTCATCGATAAATTATTTGTATCAAACACTTTTAGCATTGGAACAGGAGTATTGTAATAAATACCTTTTACCTCAGTTGTTTTACCAAATTCAAAATTTGCTGTGGAGAATTTCTTCTGATTAGTTGAAAGTAAATAGCCGACAATTAATGCCATGGGAAAAAGCACAAGCAATATTTTTTTCACATGCTTTGCAAAACTTTTCGGCTCCTTTGCCATCCAACCTATGTAAAATTCATTGTTGTTCATTCTTACAATTCACTATTAACTTTTAACTAATAACCGCTCCACTTCTCTCACTTCCTTCCGGATACGGTTTTGGATTAACAAATACTTTCCCATCATTAACTCTCACATCAAATGTATTCACCTTCTCAGTAAATGGTGGCGGCGACTGCCCATTATGTGGCAGGTATTGGTATCCATGCCATGGACAAGTGATACAACCGTCCAATATTTTTCCCTCACCTAATGGCCCGCCCTGGTGCTTGCACACATTATGAATAGCGAATAATTTATTCTCTTGTTTGTAAACAGCGATCCTTTCTTTATCGATACAAAATATCTTAGCCCTCCCTTCTTCAAATTCATTTGAATTACAGACATACACAAATCCCTCAACTGCAGCATCAAATTTTTGATTGTCTTTCTTTACTTCTTTTGTTCCCGCTATTAAATGCAAACTGATCAACCAAACTGCACCAAGCGAAACAAGAATTACAAACACCGGATGTGTTTCATATTGTATCACTCCCAGCATTACATGCATTATGATCAATGCATAGGCTAAATACACAAACATGTGCAATGTCTTCCAAACTTTTGGTGAAAGATTATGCAACCAGAAATCATGACTGGTGATTGCCATCAGGAAGAAAATAACCAATGCAAAAAAACCAAGAGCCTGGAAAGGAAAACCAGCAATAGAATTAAAATTTGTATTGGAGGTGAACAAAGAAACAAAAGGGTTGACATTACCCAGCATATGAAACTGCATAATGCCGAACACCCCATGCACAGCGGCAATGCAAAACATTGTTACTCCTAAATGCCTACGGTTATATAATAATGGTAAAAATTTTTTATTGATCCTTGCCAATGGACCGATGCTAAGTATGATATGAAGCAAGAGAACAGCAAGGGTTGAAGTCGAACGGATAAGAACTGTTTCAAAAGTATAATCAGGATTAATGAATGCAGTGAGTATAATAAACGTCATTAGATAAAGCACACAAAATCCAAATATGAACCAGTCATATAGTTTTTTTTGCCTGTTCCAGCCGACTGCTGCATATCCAATACTCATACCGGTAGATAAATTTTAAAAATTAGTGAAATTTTTTTCTCCGAAAGGAGCTTTATTGACAAGGATGCTGTCAATTACATTTTTCCTTATAAAATCATATAACAGGAACTTTGCCTTATACCCATACCATTTTCTCGTATTCCAATCTGTAAACCTTTTGTCTAAGCTAAAAAGGTGTGAACCTTTCGAATCAACTCGTCCAAGCAATAATTGTTTGTCAAGCTCTTTTTCGCCTGGCGTAATAATTTGATAGATCAGCAGAGAGGGAGTTGTCAGGTCTTTCTTCTGTCTGAACTCCAGGTACAGGTTAGAACTTTGTTGGAGCGAATCGCTTAGTAACCTGAATGAAAAACCTGGAAGCTCTCCTTTCTCAACAACTATAACTCCCTTGTTTGTTGGAAGTTCCTGCAATAGCTCCTGCGTTACTTTCTTAGGTACAGACATATAAGCAGCAATGATCCCTACAGGCAGCAATACAGCCCATAGAATCCAGATTTGTAAATGTCGTTTGCGAAGAGACCTAATCATTGCTGTTCTATAAACTTTAAAGTTTTTCTCTGTGCCCTCTGTGTTGCATTCCTTTGTGATCTCTGTGGTTTTGACTTTACCACAGAGATCACGGAGTTTTTCACAGAGGACATAGAGATTATTTCTTTTTCATCCATTTTTTCAATAACAAAGGCCAAAAAACAATTACTCCGGGTATAATAATTATCTTAAATCCAATAGTTCCACCATGTGCAGTTTCATCGACCTTCGTCAATCCTCTCAATAGAAATGGGATAACAAATACAACACCTATCAACAAATAGATCATAACAATTATCAGCATTATTTGAATCATAAACTCATTCTTAATTCATAATTTAAAATTCAACATTCAAAATAATCTATCACTCAAGGATCAGCAAGCTATTAAACCCAGCAAATCCATCCGGCTCACGATAAGGATTGTCAACATCTTCCATCCACATCTTATCATCAATAAAAAACTTATAACTGTACCGACCGGCTGGCAACATCGGTATCTCGATCTTCCATAAACCATTTCTTCCCGGTTCCAACAACAACACATCAGGAGCCCATTGATTAAAACTTCCGGCCAGTGTTATTTGTGATGCACAATCACTCTGCATATAAAACTCTATCGAATCCTTCTTTACAAATGGCGATGCATTTGATTTTATCAATGCTTCTCTTTTCAACACTTTCAGCAAAGCTTTGCGTGGACGGATCAAACCAAAGCCCTGTCGCTCTGCCGGGAAACCATCCAGACGTTTTGCCGTACTAAAAAGAACTTCACGTATCGCCTGCACCGTCAAATCCGGATTTGCTTCGATCATCTGTGCTATCAATGAACAAACGATCGGCGCCGCAAATGATGTTCCGTCCACATGCATGTAATGCGGCGAAATATATTTACAGGTTTGTATACGCTGGATGATCGCTTCACGAATAAAAGTTACATCATTTGATGCATACACAGCAAAATCAAGATCCATAGCTGTACTCATCTTTCTCACAGCCTTCACCAGTTTGTCATCACTCGTATTTATTAGATCATACAATGCTGTTGCTTCACGTTGTTCCTTTGTTCCCGGTAGTATCGGAGCAGCGATCCATATTGCATGTGCACATAATTCAGGTTTCATCAATCCATCTATAGTAAGACCATAAGCTGAATGGTACAATCCTGCTACATCGGTCAGATCATTTGAATCATCAATACCGCCAACAGCAATTACATGTGGGGAGTTGGCCGGAGGTTTTATCGTTCCATGCTCATCATTACCTACTGCTGCTACAACTACAATTCCTTCTTCTATCAACTGCTCCGCCAATTGATCCACTTCACTTTGTTTATAGGAAACAGCCGCATCATCCCCCAGGCTCATGTTCACAATGCGAATTCCATATTTTTTATGATTTGCGATCACCCATTGCAATGCTTTTACAATATTTTCTGTTGTGATATGCCCTTCATTATTCATTACTTTCAATAGAACAAGGTCGGCATCATTGGCGATCCCTTTATATAAGCCATTACTCAAATTACCGTCACCTGCACATACGACAGAGGTCATCGTACCATGCCATTGACTTGAAGTTTGACGCCGTGTAGTTGAACTGGCAATGTCAACCATCTTTTTTATCCTGTTCCTATGTGCAGTAAGATCAGGATGCAGATAAAAACCGCTATCAATAAAACAAATGGTAACACCTTTACCGGTAAACCTTGCATCAGCATCTACCCGTAAGGGCACGGGCAGAATAATAAAATCATCAGCACTCTTTACAGGAAAATAAGGGCCGACCTCGGGCAATAGCCGTTGCTGCATCACTAGCTCCGTATGATAATAATCCACGCAACGGCTGCATACGCCATCAGGTTCGGTCCAATCGGGGTTATGATCTTTGATCTTTTGCAACACTATTTTCTCATTATCGATATGATAACGGTACAATAATTTATCAACCTTGTCGCCACAAAGCGGGCAGATTATACTTTCATGCTGGATCATTATTAGCAAAGGGAATAAAAATAGTCCGACGACACTGTCATTTGGATGACGAACAGGTTAATTATTCAACGGCCTTTAGATTATGATCTGGAATAAATAGTAATAATGTAACAGGTTCGGCGAAAAATCCTCTTAGATTTGTTCCTGCTGCCATTCAACTGTTTTTTATGGATACTTTTCCCGAAACCAAAACGAACTGGAGCTTCGCTAAGAAATTTTTCTTCCGCTTTTTCTGCTGTTATTTTTTTATCTATTGCTTTCCATTCCCTATCGATGCATTTCAAGTTCTTGATCCTGTTGCAAAGCCTTATTATAGTCTTCTTGACCGAGTGATCATTTTTGTGGGTGATAAATGGTTTCATCTTCATGCACAAGTCGCTTTTCCAACATTTGATAAAGTGGATGATAGTTTTTACGGCCTTGTCTTTATATACCTTAACCTGATAATTTCATTGATTGCTGATATAATATGGAGCTCGTTTGACAGAAAAAGAAAGAACCATGAAAAACTTTTCAACTGGTTGAAACTTTATTTACGTTTTTTCCTGGCTGCTTATCTTTTCGGGTATGGTTTTGTAAAGGTATTTCCCTCGCAATTCCAGGCTATTACTGCTTCCCGGCTTACAATGTCGGTTGGCGATCAAAGTCCAATGTTACTCGCATGGAATTTTATGGGCTATTCAACTACCATGATGAAATTAAATGGTTGGGCTGAAGTAATTGCAGGGCTTTTATTGTTATTCAGGCGAACAACTACATTGGGAGCCATTTTATCTACTGCTATTTTCAGTTTCGTGGTGACCATGGATTTTTGTTTTAATGTACCGGTTCGTCTTCTCGCAAGTCATCTCCTTTTGATATCCATATTTCTTACATTGAACGACGGTAAGCGATTATTGAATGTCTTTGTTTTGAATAAACCCGCTGAACCCACAATACATACGCCTCTTATTACTCATCCTTTATGGCGAAAAATATTTTCAGGGATATTGATCGGACTTGCCTTTTGTTTGCTTTATTCCACAATTGTAAAAGGAGTTAAAGCAGAAAAAGAGTATGGTCAATTGGCGCCACATGGGCCATTATATGGAGTTTATACTACAGATCATTTTATAAAAAATGGGGATACACTTTCTTTTTCAGTTAAAGATACTGTTCAATGGAAGCAGTTAGTAATAGATGGAGGAGCATGGAACCAATCGGGGGTTATCAGATTTATTAATGACAGCAAAGAACGTTATCAAATCATGATCGATACTGTGAAGCGAAACCTTACTATCCAATCTGCAACGGATACTACTATAAAATATGCATTCAATTATTTCATTCCTGATCCAGGTCATATTCAACTCAATGGCTTATGGAAAAAAGATAGCATCGAGGTTTTGCTGACAAAAACCGATCTCAACAAGTTCATACTTCATCGGGAAAAATTTGAATGGATAAATGAGTAGCTGGCTTCCATCTACTGCTAACTTTACTATCGATTGTCGCCACAAAGAGGACTTAGAATATTTTCAAGCGGAGTCATTATTCCAATCAATGTAGAAGCCGTGATGCGTGTCTTCACGCATCACCGTGATACTCGTTCCGATGCGTGGAGGCATTGCGATAGCAATGCGGGCATCGGGGCGTCTTGTTTTTATGGACACTAGCCAAGGCGAAGGCTCGGAATGATAATAATCCACGCAGCGGCTGCATACACCATCATTCACTGACCATTCCGGATTATGCTTTTTGATCTTTTGCAGCACTACTTTTTCATTATCGATATGATAACGGTAGAGTAATTTATCAATCTTGTCGCCGCAAAGGGGGAAACTTATATTTTCAAGCTGAGACATTACGGCAAAGGAAAAAAAGATTGAGCGGTAACACTGTCATTTAGATGACTAAGGAACTGAATATTTGGAAAGTTTCGAAGAAAGTAGGAGAATGATCTTGATGAATTAAAATTAATTTCCTGCTCCCGAAAAAATTCCTCAACTTGATAGTGCATCAATAACACTGCTATGGCTTTTATTAAAGTTTGCTCGCTTGACGAATTACCAAATGGTTCGCAAAAAATTGTACAGGTAGGTGCACACAAGGTGGCACTTTTTCATTTCAACAATGAGATATCGGCGATCGCCAATGCATGTTTGCATAAAGCCGGTCCATTAGGGTTGGGTTTGGTAGAAAATAAATATGATGGATTGTATGTGACCTGTCCCTGGCATGGATGGGAGTACAATATAAGAACAGGTGGTGCGCCGCCGGGATATGAAGATCAGCAGGCAGTATATGAAGTAAAAACTGAAGGCAATGATGTGCTGTTAAGTGAACAACCGGTGAAAAAAGCACATCGTGCCATGCATGATCTGACAATGATCGAAGACCTGGTAAAACTCGATTATCAAACAACACCGCAATCAAAAAATATTTTAGGTATTTCGACAACCAACATAAATGAAGCGTTGCCACGATACAGTACATCGGAAGCGGCGCTGGAGCTGGCATTGGATTATGCAAAGGAACATCATGGCGCAACGACAAAAATGATCAAGCTTCGTGATCTTGGCTTTCGTGCCTGTGAAGGTTATTACTCTCAACACATGAATGCATGTACATGGCCCTGCAGCATTACGGAGATGGAGCCAAAGGACGGAATGACGCCTGTGTATCGTGATATGATCCTCTGGGCGGATATTGTTTTAGTAGCAACCCCGATCCGCTGGGGTAATCCATCATCGCTTTATTTTAAAATGGCAGAACGATTGAATTGTGTGCAGAATCAAATTACGATCAAGGATAAAGTGCTTGTAAAAAATAAAGTGGCTTCTTTTATTATTACAGGCGGGCAGGATAATATTCAACAAGTGGCGGGACAGATGATGGTCTTCTTTACGGACCTTGGGTTTACCTTTCCGCCATTTAGTTTTTTGGGATGGAGCCGTGGATGGACAGCTGAGGACATGGATAAGAATGTGATGCAATTCAAGCGTAGTGAATACATACAACGTACAGCAAAGGAAATGGTGGACAATTGTATTGAAACGCTTACACAGATCAAACACATACACGCAGAGAATATGAAAGCACCAAAGCCGCATAAAGGAGATTCATTAACCGCTGATATGGTGAACCCGGATATGAATGTGTGAGAACTTGTCTTAAGTGAGACTTTACCCTGCCGCTGGTGTAATAATCATAGAATTATTGCGAATAAGATTGTGCTATTAGTTTAAGGAATGTATCTTTAGTGAAATGAAGGCAAGGTCATACATATTCAGTTGCTTTTTTGTGATCACACTGGCAGCCCTACATATTCAGCCTTTATTTATCAATTATGAAATTAAAAGTGAGCAGGTAGCGAAAAGCACTTGTCATAAGCAAAAGTCGTGTCAAAAAAAGAAAGATCCTTTAAAAGAAAAGAAAGACTGCACCAACCAGGGTTGCAATCCGTTTGTGCCCTGTTCAGTAGGTATGTGCTGCTACGTAGTTGAAAATTTCTTTACTCCTTCAGGGATTTTAATATACAAGAAACAAAAGCTAACAGTAATTGATGACAATACGCTGTCAAAAGGTTTATCTGAATGCTGGCACCCTCCCGAATCAGTTTCCTGATATCTAAGTAATCTTATTTTATAACTTTTAATTCTTAAAAATGAAAAATATATTTTTAAGCTTACTGACTATTGCCTTGATGAGCACAGCAACCCTCGCAGCTACTGACGGAGGTAAAAAGAAAGACAGGAAAAAGGCAAAGACAGAATGCAGTAAGGACAAGTCATGTGATGTCAAGAATTGCGATCCGAAGAATTGTGATCCCAAAAATTGTGATCCCAAGAATTGCGATCCAAAAACTTGTCAATATCCAACTTGTCCAAAAGACAAGCAATGTTCAGCTGCTACTGCTCCAGTAGAAAGCAAACAATAAATGTTTAATAAACATTTAAGCCACTCCTTTTGGAGTGGCTTTTTTTATGATTACCGTCATCTAACCGACATCGAATAATTAGTGCATGGTTTCTCTTTGCAATTGAAAAATTCTATCATGACCAATCATTATGACATTATCATCATCGGCACCGGCAGCGGTGGCAGTACAATTGCTTACAAACTTGCTCCAACCGGCAAAAGAATCTTAATCCTCGAACGTGGTGGTTTTATTCCAAAAGAAAAAGAGAATTGGGACCCGCATGAAGTGGTGACCAATGGCCGCTATCGTCCAAAAGAAGATTGGTATGATAAAGATGATAAGCCATTCAAACCTTTTATTCATTATAATGTTGGCGGCAACAGTAAGGTCTATGGCGCTGCCCTGTTTCGTTTTCGTGAATCAGATTTTGAAGAAGTGAAACATTATGGTGGAGTATCACCTGAATGGCCATTGAAATATGAAGTATATGAAAATTATTATGAACAAGCAGAAAATTTGTACAGTGTACATGGTAAACGTGGTGTTGATCCAACTGAGCCTGTTGCCTATGCTCAGTATCCTTTGCCACCATTGGCTTATGAACCATTGATCAAAGACCTTGAAATAAAAATGAAGCAATTGGGTCTTCGTCCTTTTCCATTACCGATGGGTGTAAAGTTGCCACAGGATTATACCAGTGTTGAAGCACCTGTTATGTTAGAAAATTTTGATGGTTATCCTGATCCGACAGATAGCAAGGCTGATGGACAAGTAATGTGTTTGCGTCCTGCATTAAAGAATAAGAATGTAACGTTGATGTCTCATGCTTATGTTGAGAAGTTGATCACTGAAGAAACGGGTGAGAGAGTTGTTGCAGCAGTCGCGATCATTAACGGAGAAAAAATAAAATTCAGCGCAGATACATTTATTGTTGCATGTGGTGCCGTAAATAGCGCAGCTTTGTTTTTACGCAGTGCAAATGAAATGCATCCAACGGGACTTGCCAATTCGAGTGACCAGGTGGGAAGGAACCTGATGTTGCATCACAATGGTTGCCTCGTTGCTTTTACCAAAAAGAAAAATGATTGTGTATTCCAAAAGAGTTTGGGGATCGCAGATTATTATCATCATGCTGATGATAGTGAGTTTCCATTGGGAGAAATTCAATTGATGGGTCGCAATGATCCGGATACGATCAACTGGATGGGAGAAACTTTATATCCCGGCAAATCCTATGCTGAGCTAAAAGAAAAGAGCATTGATTTCTGGTTAACGGCGGAAGATCTCCCCTCTCCTGATAACCGGGTCACACTTCGGAATGACGGAACTATCAAAGTGAGTTATACAAGAACAAACTACAAGGCATTTGAAAAATTAAAAGATAAGCTGAAAGAAATTTTTGTAAAACTGGGTGAACTCGATACCGATTACAAAGATGTGAAATGGGGAGGTTATGATCTTGATGTAAGTGGAATGAGTCATCAGAATGGAACATTGAGATTTGGTACTGATCCAAAAACCTCAGTACTTGATATCAATTGCAAGACGCATGACCTGGAAAATGTATATGTAGCAGATGCAAGCTTCTTCCCAAGCTGTGGAGCTTTTAATCCAGCATTGACTATAGCTGCCAATGCTTTGAGAGTTGGAGATCACCTGATCAATAATGTTTTTAAATCTGCAATGATTGTTGAAAATGAGACTGCCATAGTTTAAAACCAACATGGAAGAAATAGCAAAAATTGTAACGATCTATATCAGTCACGGGCTTGAAATAGTAGCAGCTGCTGTTATTGCAGTGGCCTTGATAAGATTGATCATCGAATATTTTCAAACTGTAGTAAAAACAAAGAATGGTTTATCTGCCATGCAAGCCAGAGTACAATTCGGAAGCGCTGTTGCTGTTTCGTTGGAGTTATTACTCGGCGCTGATGTGCTTGCTACCGCTGTTGCTCCCACATGGGATGAAATTGGAAAGCTTGCAGCAATAGCAACAATTCGTACTGTCTTGAACTTCTTTTTAGAGAAAGAGTTAAAGCATTCTAAATCTCCGGCTTAACGTCTTCCATGCGACAGGCACCTTTCCCATCATTTATTTTCTTTGTATCATGAGAGCAATGCCCATACAAGTATTTACCGGTTCAAAAGGTATGACACAGGTGAAAGCTGCTTTCAAAACGAATTGGAAACATTATTTGCAGGAAGCATTGGGGTTAGGCATTTTCATGATCTCTGCATGTTTCTTTAGTGCCATGTTGTTTTCGGAAAAAAGCTCCTGGTACATTTCAAATGCAATGCTGAAAAATGTATTAATGGGTATTGCCATGGGAACTACTGCCCTTTTTATCTTTTATTCTCCTTTGACAGCGCTAAGCGGTTCACAGATCAATCCAGCGGTCACACTCACTTTTTTAAGATTGGGTAAAATGTGCCGGTATGATGCAATATTCTTTATCATTTTTCAAATCCTGGGAGGAACAATTGCCGTTTATTTAATGCAAACACTAATGGGAAGCATTCTAATTGATGCTCCTGTTAATTCTGCTGCTACTGTTCCGGGAAGATTGGGAATTGGTTGGGCAGTGATCACCGAACTCTTTATTGCATTTATTACAATGACGATGGTGTTGTTTGTTTCGAATAGTGATCGGCTGAAGAAGTACACGAGAATATTTGCCGGATGCCTGGTGTGTACCTGGGTGATCGTTGCTGGTCCGATATCCGGGTTTGGTATGAACCCCGCCCGATCCCTTGCCAGTGCTTTGCCGGCTAATGTGTGGACTGCGTTTTGGATTTACCTGATCGCTCCTCTTGCCGGAATGTTGTCAGCTGCAGAATTTTATTTGATTGTTGGACGCAATAGGATAAACAACCGCCTGCAAAGAAAAAATGAATTATTAGAACCATTAGAGTTTTTATTATGAGAAAGATAATTTTTTATAGCTGGCAAATGATCAAGGCGCTCCTGGTCTCTTCATTTGCGCTGGCGCAAGTAACAAAAGTTGAATCCATCGGGATCACGGTGAAAGACATGGACCGATCATTACAATTTTATACCGAAGTACTTGGCTTTAAAAAAATAAGCGATCATGAATATACAGGTGACAGTTACGAAAAGTTACAAGGAGTATTTGGTTTGAATATTCGCATTGCACGTTTACAATTGGGAGATGAATTTATTGAGCTTTCAGATTATTTAACAACTGGTGGTCGCAGTATTCCTGAAGATGCTAAAAGCAATGATCTTTTTTTTCAGCATATAGCCGTAGTGGTAAGTGATATGGAAAAAGCTTTTCAGCAGGTGAAGAAATATAATGTTGAATTTGTGTCCACGTCCCCGCAAACCTTACCAAAGTCTATACCTGCTGCTGAGGGTATCCAAGCGTTTTATTTTCATGATCCTGACGATCATAATCTTGAACTCATATTTTTTCCAAAAGGAAAAGGACAAGAAAAATGGCAACATAACAATGGGAAAATATTTCTCGGCATCGATCATACTGCGATCGGCGTAAGCAGCACGGATAATAGCCATAGATTTTATAGTACTCTTCTTGGGATCGAAAGAAAAGGTGATAGCTGGAATAAAGGAATGGAGCAAGAACACCTGAACAATATTGAAGGGGCATCACTACACATAACGGGCTATCGTGCTGCTGCTGGTCCTGGGATTGAGTTCTTACAATATATAAATCCTGGTCCAGGCAGAAACTATCCGGCAGATTCCAGAGCAGATGATATCTGGCATTGGCAAACAACATTGATCGTTGATGATGCAACAACTATCTATAACAGATTAATGAATGCAGGAAATAGGTTCGTTTCAAAAGAATTGGTTCATCAAAACACAGATGGTGTACATACAAGATGCTTTATTGTCCGTGATCCTGATGGACATGCGATGTTGATCAAGGAATATGTAAAACGACCATAAATCAAAAATATATGTTAGTCGTAATAGTAGTAATTGTAATAGTGTTTGCATATGCGGCATGGGAAGTTTTTTCTAAAGTAAAATTCAAGAAACCATCAGGTCGTTAAGAGGTATGGAGAACGAATTATTAGTAAACCCTGTCGCATTATTAAAATAAATTAATTCTATGTTGAAAAAGATCGGCCTGACCCTGCTCGTATTTGTAATCGCATTAATGAATACAAATGCACAAGGTTGTAGTGATGCTGGCGTTTGCACATTACATTCAATAAAGAACAACGCAGAAGGACATGAATCAAAGGATGGAAAGAAAAATGATATCCTGATCGGATTTGTCTATGGGATTGGAGAAAGATCAACGAATAACTATACAGGTTATCTCGAATATACTTATGGTATTAATAACAGGACTTCCGTAACAGGAAAACTTGGCTATTCACTGGTCAATGGCGAACTGGCTAATACAAATGGATTAACAGATCTGTTCCTGTCCGTTAATCATGCTTTTGATATAAAAAGAAAATGGCAGAAATCTTTTGTCGTCGGCTTAAAACTTCCTTTCGACAAAGCGGATATTGTCGAGAATGGAATTCACCTGCCTATGCCTTATCAAACAAGCCTTGGGACCACGGATCTTGTACTCGCTATTAACTTTAACCGTAAAAGCTTCGGAGCAACGCTTGCATATCAACAACCACTTAGGTCGATCAATGAGAATAAATTCCTGCCAGGTGATTATCCGACAGAACCACTGGTGCAATATTACTGGCCAACAAATGAGTTTGAAAGAAAAGCTGATGTAGTTGCCAGGGTATCTTATAGTTTCAAAGCCAATGATCGATTTTCCATCCGGCCAAGCTTGCTGGGTATTTATCATGTTGCAAACGACAGTTATGTAGACGATGCAAAGAACAGAAGGCCGCTTTATAATTCGCTTGGTCTTACATTGAATGGAAATGTCTTTGTTGATTATCACCTGAAAAATGGAAATGGCTTTGAGCTTTCATTGGGCACGCCATTTATTGTAAGAGATCAGCGGCCCGATGGTTTAACGAGATCTTTTGTAGCCTCACTCGAATATCAGTTTAGCTTTTAAAAAATATAAGAATGAAGATCAAATTATTATTGATACTGTTGATGGCACTATTGGTTGTTCAAGCAAACAGCCAATCTATTTCCTTATCTGATTCCACGATCACTTTCAAAGATCAGGAAGGTAAAATACTTACCAAAGAAGAAGTAAAAGAATACATGAAAGGGGTCTTCTCCATTCACCAGGTAATAAATGAAGGAAAGAAAATAATAACCATTATTCCCTCAGGCAACGATGAAAAAGCTTTACAGCAGGCTAAAATAGATGCATTCAGAAATAGTTTGATAAATAAATCCCTGAAGTCTTTCCACCTGACTGACATGAACAATAAAAAATGGGACTCAAAAGAATTAAAAGGAAAAATTATAGTCATCAACTTTTGGTTCACTGCCTGCAAACCCTGCATAGCAGAAATGATCTACCTGAATAAACTTGTACAGGAAAACAACGATAGCTCAGTGGTCTTCATTGCACCTGCACCTGAAATCGAGACACAAATAAAAAAATTCTTAAAGAAATATGATTTTTACTATAACATCATTCCTGCATCGGCTGATTTTATCACAGCTATGGATATTCAAAATTTTCCAACTCATCTTGTTGTAGACAAAGAAGGGATCATTCGCCAGGTATTCATCGGTTATGCAGATGATATAAAAGAAAAGCTACAGGCAGAGATAAACAAACTGTAGAGCAGATCTGTAAATGAAGAAACCCACATTTACAAAATTTGAACACCCTGGATCAATTTTAAAAAATGAAACCCATACAAATTCAACAACAAAAAGAAACACTACGCATTGAGACCTTTAGTGACGGCGTATTTTGTATTGCAGTTACCTTATTGTCAATTGAGATCGGGGTAGAAGTTCATGGTGATACTACCAATAAGCAATTAACTCATGCATTGCTTGCTAAATGGCCAATCTACCTGGCATATGTGATAAGTTTTGTAAATGTGTTACTGGCCTGGATAGGACATCACAGTTTGTTCAAGATGTTGCAGAGATCCGATAATTCTGTTATGATCACAAACGGGCTTTTGCTGATGTTGGTTGCACTAGTTCCCTTCCCTACCAAAACACTCGGTGAGTTCTTGTTGACGGGAGGCTTTAAAACTGCTGCCATTTTTTATACTGGTTATTTCGTCCTCATCAGTGTTGCGTTTCGGGTGCTATGGTTTGCAGTTACCCGCAAAACTGGAGTGTTGATGGATGAGGTAACTGAAAAACAAATATTACAGACTACAAGGAATGAAAACATTGGTCTTATCTGTAACACACTAGTTTTTGGAGTGGCCTTTATCAATCCATGGCTGGCATTGTCTCTAAGCTTTGCGATGTGGGTTTATTGGATCTTGCTTGCGTAGAAAGACACCCATGCAAAATTTAATTTTTTTCAGCCAATGATAATTCCTCCGATCTTGTTTTTGAATACTCCTCATCATGCAGGCCATAATCTTTAATTACCCGCAACAATTCTGCCACGCCCCATGCCTGTGCTACACAACCTCTTGGATGATGCGGCGCATCTGCATCAAATATTTCTGAAACCGACCCAATGCATGCTTCACTCAAATGATATTTGAAATTGTCTATAATGGTTTTAGCCTTTGTCTTATCACCTTTAATTTTAACCAAAGCATCAACATAAGCTCCCAGTAACCAGCTCCAGACGGTCCCTTCATGATAAGATGAATCACGATGCCACTGATCGCCACCATAACGAGGAACATAGTGAATGTCTTCGGATGGCAAACTCTTAAAGCCAACCGGCGTATATAATTTATCTTCGACGACTTGCAATATCGCATTTGCTTTTTCACCTTCGATCAATACAAATGGCAGGCTGATGGCAAATAACTGGTTAGGACGAAGCGTTGCATCAGGTGTCCCTTTTTCATCTATAACATCATATAAGTATCTCTCTTTCTCGTACCAAAACAGTTCATCAAAACTTTCTTTTGCTTTTGTCGCACTGAATTCAACAAGCTCTGCATCCTTTATTTCTTTGTTTAATCGAAGTAGTTGGGAAAATATTTTCAACACATTATACCAGAGTGCCTGTATCTCCACCGGCTTGCCCATTCGAGGGGTTACTACCCAATTTCCGATTCTTGCATCCATCCAGGTAAGTTGTTGTCCAACTTCACCAGCATTCAACAAACCATCATCACCCACATGAATATTGTATCGGGTTCCTTTGAAATGCCAATCGATAATATCTTTTAACACCGGAAGAATTTCATTCAGTACAAATTCTTTATCATCTGTTGCCTGCAGGTATTTATATATGGCAATAAAATACCAAAGCGTTCCATCCACATTATTATATTCCGGTGGTTCCTTTTCCTGGAAACGATTAGGTAACATGCCCATGCTAACACTTTGCGCAAATGCAGCAATTATCTTTTTAGCATCCTCATATCTTCCTGTGCTAAGGGTAAGTCCCGGCAAGCTTATCATTGTGTCTCTGCCCCAATCGGTGAACCAATGATAACCGGCAATAACTGTTTTGAGCTCTTCGTTTCTTTTTACTATGAACTGATCGGCAGCTAAAACCAGTTGCTTTAATGTTTCATCTTCCGACTGGCCTTTTAGTAATTTTTTTCTTCGCTTAAATTCCTGGCTAATTAGACCTACAGCATTCCTCCCTTCCGGATTTTCCGTAGAGACGATGATATTCAATTCATCGCCTTCTTTTAATTGAACTGAGAATATTCCATGATTGAACAAGTCTTCCGTGTAATCTAACCCGCGGTATTGCTCAACATTGTATTTGAAATTATAGAACCATTTTGGTGAGTGCTGATAGCTTGAACCGGGAACAGAAATATAAACATCATTGATCCCATCGGGCTGATTGTGAAAGATCCCTTTGTTGAAATCAACATTCCAATGTATACGGGATGAAGCATGACCAAGTTCATGATAGCCTCTTGCAGCCATTAGTGGCAGCAGTTCTAATGTAAATTGCGTATCTGCTTTTTGTACCACATACCGAACTACAACTGTATTCTCATCATGGATCATGCAAATTGTTTTATTCAATTTTATCATCCCCGGGCTAAAGCCCGGAGCAAGTGATACTTCATAACTCCATTCAGGAAAAATATCTTTAATAAAACTTTGCAGGAATTGATTCCCATTCGGATGAAGAATATCTCCATCATACACATTGCAACTTAATTCGTGCCTGCTATCTCCGACAAATATCGCTTCATCCAATTTTGATAGTAATACCATTCTGTCTGTTGGCGGGTTAATAGCTGCTACAAATAATCCATGATACCTTCTTGTATGTGCACCAACAATTGATGAGCTACTCCAACCTCCAAGACCATTTGTTTCCAAGTATTCACATTCCGAAGCCTGTTTGAAGTTTTGCAGGAATGGTTTGTCTTTTCTTAATGGCATGCTGCATTAATTTGAGTTTGAAAGTCGGTTTATCAATTTTAAGTCGCCACCATTTCTTTCGGACTAATTGTCTTTTCTATTTTCAGACTTTTGTCGGCATTAACCCGATTGATCAATTCAGCTACCACGCCTGTCCACCCGGTTTGATGGGATGCACCGACACCTCTTGCAGTATCACCATGAAAATATTCATAGAACAAAACAAGATCTTTAAAATGGTCATCGCGATAAATTTCATACCCATCATTCACCGGTCGGTGGCCGGCTTCATCTTTACAAAAGATTGAAATAAGTCTTTTTGAAATTTCAATCGCCACCTCTCCATACGTTACCCAATTACCGCTGCCGGTTGGGAATTCAACTTTAGAATCATTTTTATAATAATCGCAATATGTCTGAAGCGCATTCACCAATAAATAGTTCATTGGCATCCATACGGGACCACGCCAATTGCTATTTCCACCGAAGAGACCACTGGTACCTTCACCAGGCTGATAATCGAGACCAAAGTCCTGGCCATTGATATTGACACTATATCCATGTTCATGGATCTTTGAAATGCTACGGATCCCACCACTACTCAAAAATTCGTTTTCATCAAGTAAAGCCTTTAATAATTTTTCTAACCTTTCTTTTGGCACCAGTGACAATAAAATGTCATCATGTTCTTTTAGCTCTTCAATGACAAGATATTGATTGTTCTTTTCACGATATTTTTGAAACCATTTCAGACGGTTATAAAAATCCGGGACCTTAGCAAGCAGATCTTTCTTAAGCACAAATGCTGCAAATAATGCTGATAGCCCGACAAGGCTACGAACCTTCAAAGGAATATATCTTCCATCAGGCATTGCGAGTACATCATAGAAAAATCCTTCTTCGTCGTCCCAGCTTCCTGTCCAGTTCTCTCCGATTCGGTTGAGTGATTCGGCTATATAAACAAAATGTTCAAAGAATTTTGTTGTTACATCTTCATAGGCCGGGTTATATTGAGAAATCTCTAATGCCATTTCCAGCATGTTCAAGCAATACATCGCCATCCAACTTGTACCATCCGCCTGCTCCAGCACACCGTCACCCGGTATCATATTGCTGCGATCAAATACACCAATATTGTCAAGACCAAGAAACCCTCCTTCAAATACATTGTTTCCTTTGCTATCCTTTCTGTTTACCCACCAGGTAAAATTGATGAGCAACTTCTGAAACACTCTTTCCAAAAATTCAATATCGGGCTTCCCGGTTTTCGCTTTATCAATTTTATAAACTTGCAAACAACTCCATGCATGTACAGGAGGGTTCACATCACCAAAAGCCCATTCGTATGCGGGCAACTGTCCGTTCGGATGCATATACCATTCACGTAGAAACAAAATGAGCTGGCTTTTTGCAAAACCAGGATCAACCAAACTAAGAGGTACACAATGAAAAGCAAGATCCCAAGCTGCATACCATGGATATTCCCATTTATCAGGCATTGAAATTATATCTTCATTATTCAACGATTGCCACTGATGATTGCGCCCTCTTTTACGGGACTCAGGTGGTGCGGGTTGACCTGGATCTCCATTCAACCATCGAGGAATGTCTATATTAAAATATTGTTTACTCCAAAGCATGCCGGCAAAGGCTTGCCGTTGAATGTTGACATGGTCTTTATCCTTTGCTGTTGTGATGCCTTTGTAAAATTCATTTGCTTCATTGATGCGCTGTTCAAATAATTCATCAAATGAAATATCAAACGGACCTTTATCAATATAGTGTTTGCTCAACCGAAGCTTAACAACGACAGATGAACCACCGCTAATGTTATACTCATACATAGGCGCCATCTTACTACCTTCTTTTTTTTCCACTAGCGAATCGTAACTGAGTTGTTGCACTGCGGTATGAAATGCGTCCTTTACAAAAGGTGATGGATTAGGAACTCCGTATAAACGTTCTGTGTTCGTTTCATTTTCTGTAAATAAGGTACGGATTGGCTTCTCGAAATAAAAGTGATAATCACCTTCCCAGTAATGATCTGCCTTGGCTTCACCATAACCTTCACCACCATCCTTTAAAAATATTCTTGGCTTTTCATGCATTAAACCAAAACTCCAAAGGTTTCGAAACCACAAAGTGGGCAGTAAAGCAATAAAAGCTTCCCCGGCGCCACGATTATGGATCGTTACACGTATCAAAATATCTTCGGGATCATTCTTTGCATACTCCGTAATTACATCAAAATATTTATTGTCGCCGAATAAACCAGTGTCCAATAACTCATATTCTTTTTCAAAGCGGCTACGATTGCGGTTTGTATGAACAAGATCTGCATATGGATATTCCGCTTGGGGATACTTATACAAATGTTTCATATAAGAATGCGTCGGCGTTGCATCCAGATAATAATATAACTCTTTCACATCTTCACCATGATTACCCTCATTTCCTGTCAACCCGAATAACCTTTCTTTTAAGATTGGATCTCTTCCATTCCACATAGCCATGGCAAAGCAAATATGCTGTTGATCATCGCTAATCCCTGCAATGCCATCTTCACCCCAACGATAAACCTTTGACCGTGCATGGTCATGTGGGAAATATTCCCAGGCAGTACCTCCCTCGCTATAATCTTCCCGCACGGTTCCCCATTGACGTTCGCTCAGGTATGATCCCCATTTTTTCCAACGAGGATCATTCAATCTTTTTTGTTCTGCGTTCATGTAAGAATAGTTAAGAGTTATAAGTTAATAGCTAAGAGTTATAACATATATATTCATAGCTCTTAACCGTAAGTTGAATGATCTATCCATTGTCTTCAAATCCGGGATAAAGGGTCATCCCTCCATCGACAAATAGCGTGGTTCCATTGATGTAATCAGCATCATCGCTTGCAAGGAATACTGCCGCCTTTCCAATATCTTCAACTTGTCCAATTCTTTTTTCAGGGATCAATTTTAGCAGGCTTTGTAAATGTTCAGCGGTATCCCATGCGTCTTTGTTGATCGGAGTTGCAATAGCACCGGGAGCAATTGAATTGATGCGGATCTTGTGAGGTGCATATTCCTGCGCTATTGTTTTCATCATTAACATAACACCACCCTTGCTGGCGGCATAATTTGCATGTCCTGCCCAGGGAATTACTTCATGTACACTGCTCATACAAATGATCTTGCCGGCTGCTTTTGATTTTCCATTCACTCCTCTTCTTAAAAATTCTTTGATAGCTTCTCTTGCGCAAAGGAATTGCCCTGTTAGGTTTACACCGATGACAAAATTCCATTGATCCAAAGTCATTTCTGTAAACCTCGCATCTTTTTGCAAGCCCGCATTATTAACAAGTATATCGACTGTTCCAAATTGAGCAACCACATCTTTGAACATTTTTATTACATCATCTTCTTTGCTCACATCACATTTATAAGAAATAGCCATGCCTCCATTACTATTGATATCATTGACTACAGCCTCAGCCATTTCTTTGGCGCCGGGAACTGGATAATTAACAACAACTGTTGCTCCAGCTTTCGCCATTTCTTTGGCGCAACCAGCCCCGATGCCACTACTGGAACCTGTGATGATCGCTACCTGTCCTTCTAATTTTCTTTTTTCCATAATTAATTTTATTTAATAGATCATTGTTGAAAATATTTTCGAGTATTTGTTTGCAGCATTTTCGTTTTTGATGTCATTCAATCCATGTTGAATCAATTTGATCTCAAAATCAGCAACCGCATTTTTATAATTCTCGAATGCTTCTTCGCCGGAATCAAAAGGATTTAATGAGCGGTAAGAATCATTCTCAGTTCTCCCATCCTTGCACATATAATAAAAGTGGTCTGCACTTTGTAGTGAACCCCACCACTCTTTTGCTCCGGGAATGGTGGAATTCATTACCATGTTTTCAAGACTATATATTTTGCGAAGCGTATTATTCTGCATCATATTTTCCGACCATACGCAGCTCACCATTTCTTTATTTTCCCATGAAATGGTTTGAGGAACATCGTATATATCTTTCGGATAACAATTTTCCAAGGCCTCAGAAGGAGTGACAAACTTCCAATCTTTATTTGCCAAAGTTGCTCCGGGAAGATGTTTTAGGAACTCAAATACACCGCTATCTTCCCTTTTATGTATCCCGAATGTTTCATAATCGAAGAATAAATTGACGTTGCAGGCCTCATCAGTCAGATTGTACAACCAGCCAGCATATTTTTCTGCCGTCAATGGTTGCTCATTCCATGTGGGATCATCAAACCGAAAAGCTATATCATCACTCAATCTCACGTTTCTTAATAGCAAACCAAAGTCTCCGTTGTCCGGCGCCGCATATGTTTGATTAGGTGTACGGCCTTTCAAAATTCTTTCTATGCCTTCACACAAAATTCCTTTGTATCCTATCTCAGCTATAAATTTTGCCAGATCATTATTATAGACAAGTTCAGTATTGCGAAAAACAATTGGATCTAAACCAAACATCAATTTTATCAGGTCATGATGTTTCTTAACCTGTCGTTTGAATTCATTTTTTGAATGTAGCCAACTTAAAGAATGATAATATGTTTCAGAAAAGATCTCAACACAACCTGTATCAGCAAGTTGTTTGAATGATCTTATAACATCGGGTCTATGCTTCTGTAATAATTCTAATGCGGTACCGCTAAAAGAAAAAGCGAGTTTGAAGTTTCCTTTATTTTCTTTTATCAATGCATGGATGATTTTATTTGCTGGCAAATAACACTTATCAGCCATTTTATCAACGGCCTCTTTACAAGCTTGCTCATCAAACCATTTATCATAAATACCAACTTCACCTGCAATGAATTTCTTCAGGCGATAAGGTATGTGCACTTTAAATCCTAAACTTACAGATGGCATGGTTGTCAGTTTTGAGTGATCTTGGTTTTCGGAAAGAACGGCCGCTGCACATCACAGGGCCGTTCTTTATTTTACTAAGCAAAACCAACTGCTACATGAAAAAACTTTCTTCAAAATTAGATCAGATCACGAGGGAGGATTGTCAAAGGGATTACAAATGATGTTATTTATCGGTTAATCAATTCCAGGCAACGGGATTGTTCAATTCAATATGTTTCCTGTTGTAACAAAGCATTCCTGAACTTCTCAATTCATTCAATAACATATTTACACTTTGTCTTGATGTTGCAATAAAACCGGCGATGTCACTATGCGTTAGATAATTGTTCAGGACTATCTTATCACCCATATGACTACCATCAGTACGGGCCCAGTTCTTAATGAAACGGATCAACCGATCTTTTGTATCGAGAAAAACTAATTCAGCATGACGGCTCTCCAATCGCTGCAATTTTGCATTTACTTTTTTCACAAAACCTAAGGCCATGATCGGGTTGTCTTCTAAAATTCTTTTGAAATCGCTGACATGAAATGAAACAATGATCGTATTTGCAGTGAGTGCTTCTGCGGCTTCATATTTATTCAACTGGCCTTCCAAGCTCAGATCACCAAAAGTATCCGGCTCAACAAGTATGTCTTTTATCAATTCGCTTTCAGCAGCACTGTTATCCGTGATCTTCACTTTTCCTTTTACCAGGAAGTGAATTTTTGTGTAACCAGCTTCACCATAGCTGATCATTTCACCGCGATAAACGGTTTTCAATTTTGCCATCAAGGCAGCATCTTTTAATTTCTGCTCAGTCAATGAAGACATTAAAGGATGGTTTCTCAGGTAGATGTATTTCATGTCGTCTGTCATAACTTTAGTTTTAAAAAGTTTATAGAGGTTGTTTTAGTTTAATGATAAAGCGTTTTCGATTTTGGTGATCACTACATTTTTTGGGACCAGGCCGGAAACATGATCAACGATCCTGCCTTGTTTAAAAAAGAGTATGGTTGGGATCTCCATTACGCCATATTCTTTATCGATCCCACTTTCTTTTTCTACATCGATCGTAAAAAAATTCACCATACCTGTATATGATCTTGATAGCTCTTCATAGATCGGGGATATAATTTGGCAAGCGCCGCTCCATTCTATTTTGAATTTCACTAGTGATAATCCCTGGCTTTCCATCACTTCCTTTTTAAATTCCTGCTTTGTTATTTTCTTGCTCATAGGTTGTTTTTAAAAATTTCCGGGTATATGTTTTCAACTGGCGTGCCAGAAATTTTATGGGAACAAATATTCCCTTGAAACCCTTTACTGGAGCTAATTTCAGGAAGCACTATTTTTACGTATGATTTCGTAGATAGACCGTCATAGTCACGAAATATTGGGAATTTCCCAAAGCGATGGGAATGGGAATTTGCTTTTTGGAAATAAAAAATCCCCTTGCGGGGATCTTAACTATGGAAACCGTCAACTAAAGATCAATTATACTTTTTATACTTAATATCCAACCAGTTTGCATCAGCCTTTTTAATATACCCTTGCTGATCTTTATTCCATGTATCTCTTACATCAGTATTATAATTCAAATACAATTTTCCATCAACAATTGTCCATGCATCAGGATTTGTTTTTGCTTTGTAACCTCTTGAACAACCAAAAGCACAGTAGCCACCATATTGCGGTTCATATTTTCCAGGGTTTGTTTTGAATAGCTCCGCATTTTCTTTAGTTGCGAAATGCCAACTTGCACCTTTGTATGATACATTAAAGTCTGTGGTACCCTTTACAGGTTTACCTTCTTTAAAGTAGGCAACAACATCATAACCATTAATTGCAGCATTGTCTTTCACATAGATCTCATCTTGCTGTGCAAACAGATTTACAGTAATAACCAGGCTTAATCCTAATAAAATTCTTTTCATAATCTTTTTGATGTAAAGCTATTCGTCAGAAAAGCTGAGTGATGTCGGTGGTTTTACAGCTGACATATTTTAACAGGCTATTTCATAAAAATCTGCCCGCTCCAAGTCTGGTAATAATCTTTTCACGTATATATTTCGGCTTCTGTCTTTTAGCAGACACTCGGCTTTTGATGCTACTAATAGTTTTGTTGGGTAATCAAAAATTAAATGGCCAGATATTTTTTGTTATTAGGTGTATTTGCATTGAGCGTTTCTATATCATTTTCGCAAGATGTAGAAGCAATAAGAAAGAAACACTTTAACCTAAGTAAAAGTGGGCTTGCTCTTGACGGCTATGATCCGGTTTCCTATTTTAAAAGCAATAAAGCGATAGAAGGCAAAAAAGAATTTGCGGTCAATCATCAGGGAGCGGTTTATTATTTTTCATCTGCAGAAAATAAGGAGACTTTTTTCAAAAATCCATCTGCTTATGAACCTCAATATGGTGGCTGGTGTGCCTATGCAATGGGAAAGAATGGCGAGAAGGTGAATGTTGATCCCGAAACATTCAAGGTCATTAATGGAAAACTTTATCTTTTTTATAATCGCTTTTTCAATAACACATTAACAAGTTGGAATAAAGATGAGGCTAATTTAAAAACAAAGGCCGATGCTAATTGGCAAAAAACATTTAAATAATGAGTATACAGCTATCAATAGCATCTATAGCTCCATGGGTTTTAAGAATTATTGCGGCAGTTATTATGTTGCAGACCTTGTATTTTAAATTCACTGGTGCAGAAGAGTCTGTCTATATATTTTCTCAATTGGGAATGGAACCATGGGGAAGAATTGGAACAGGCATCCTGGAATTAATAGCATCGTTACTTATCCTATATCCCAGGACTACATTCGTTGGTTCAGTGTTGGCCATTGGGTTAATGTCGGGAGCTATTGTTGCTCATTTGACTAAACTTGGGATTTCCGTGAAAAATGACGGCGGCCAGTTATTCATTTACGCTTTGATAGTTTTAGTGTCGTCTGTTATCCTTGCTTTCATTTATAGAAGTGAAGGGATTATTCTTATCAAAAAAATATTTTAACGTGTATAAGTTCATTCTTTCAATATCCATTGTGACCATATTTGCTTCATGTATTAAAGAAAACACTCCCGGAATTCCTGTGAATAACCCGGTAGATACTTCAATGGCTGTTTCTCTTTTTAATGGTACATTTAATAATGGACCTTATGGCACAGTTTCAGGAAGAGCGGGGCTTTATTTACAAAATGGTCAGCCCATTCTTGCCCTTGAAAACTTTAATAGTTCTAATGGCCCGGATCTGCATGTTTATATTTCAAAGGAAGTACAGCTTGTAACCTATATTGATTTGGGAAAGCTGCAATCAGTAACAGGTAATCAGCAATATCCACTAACAGAAAATATTAATTTTTCTGAATATAAATATGCACTGATCCATTGCCAGCGATTTAATCATTTGTTTGGAAGTGCTGAATTAAAATAAAATCAAAAACCATGATACTGACTCAACCAATTCAACATGTATTTGTTCAGTTAAGTGAAACCCTTAACCAACTGACCCGGGCCGAATATACAAGATCAAGTAATGTCTTAATGAATGCGACCATTGGGCAGCATGTAAGACATATCATTGAATTGTTTCAGTGTCTCGATAAAGGTTATGGTCCTGGACTGGTGAATTATGAGAAAAGAAAAAGGGATTATAAAATTGAGACTGATAAAGACCTGGCGGTTTCCTTGCTTAAAGATATTTACAAGAATATTGAAAAGCCGAATAAGGAGATCATTTTGGAAGCAGAGGACTATGGTGACACACTTGAAACAGTATCAATCCCGACAAACTATTACCGGGAGATCACTTATAATCTCGAACATACTATTCATCACATGGCATTAATAAGAGTAGGTGTGAATGAAGTCTCAAAAATTGAATTGCCTAATGAATTTGGGGTTGCTTATTCAACAATCAAATACCGTCAACAATGTGCACAGTAAGCTTTATACCTATAAAAGATAAATTTATTATCACTTCCAACCGCGATGAGAAAACGACAAGAAAAAACGCTATTCGTCCTGAAATCTTTGTTTATAATGGACACAAATTATTTTTTCCAAAAGATGGTGATGCGGGCGGCACATGGATAGCAATGAAAGAGAATGGAGATGCGGCGGTTCTGTTGAACGGTGCTTTTATTTGCCATGCTGTCGAACCACCTTATAGATTAAGTCGCGGGATTATTTTGTTAGATATCATTTCAACGGAAAGGCCTTCTTTAACTTTTACAAAAATCAACTTACAGGATATAGAACCATTTACATTGGTTTTGCTGGAGAGTAGTTGTTTGTATGAATTCAGATGGGATGGAGCAGAAAAGTATTGCAGGCAATTAAGTAGTAACCGGGCTTATATTTGGTCATCTGCAACATTGTATGATGGATTTGTTGTAAAAAGAAGAGAACAATGGTTTGCGTCCTTTTTGAATAGCCATCTTACGCCTACACAACAGGATATTATTAATTTTCATAGATTCACTGGCGACGGCGATAAAGAGAACGATCTATTAATGACAAGAGATGGGATGTACAGTACTGTTAGTATTACAAGTATTTTGCTAACAAAAGACAGGGGAAGCATGCAGTATTTTGACATTAAAAAAGCAACTAACAGTGAGATCAATATAGCTCTGTTAGATGCATCGTCAATAACAAAATGAAAAGGATATTTTACAAACCTTTTTTTATAAAATTGTTCAATTGGGAGTATTGGCCTTTTAACGTAGTATATGGGCCACTTTTCCCCTACTGGTTTTTTCTTTGCTTAAAGGCAAGATCTTTTTTCTTTTTTAATACCTCAAATCCATCGATCAAGAATGGCGGTTTTCTTATGGAATCAAAGAAAGAAATATATGACCTGATCCCATTTGAATATTACCCGCCAACACTTTTTTTTAAAGCAGTAACACAATCAAATGAAATTATTGAGATGATCCATCAACGAAATTTAAAGTTTCCGCTGGTTGGCAAACCCGATATTGGTATGAAAGGCATGATGGTAAAAAAACTGGAAAATGAAAACGATGTGATCTCTTATGCATCGAATTCAAAAGTTGATTTCCTGATCCAGGAATTCATTCCTTATGAGAATGAGGTTGGCATTTTTTATTATCGGTATCCAAATGAAACGAAAGGAAATATTACCGGAATTGTAAAAAAGGAATTTTTATCAGTAAAAGGTGATGGTTTTGCTACAGTTGAACAGCTTCTGTTAAAAAATAAAAGAGCCGTTTTACAGCTTCCTGCATTACGGATAAAGGAAAAAGATAAAATGAATTTGGTTTTGAAAAAAGAAGAAGAATTGATCATAGTCCCTTATGGAAATCATGTTCGTGGAGCAAAATTTTTAGATGACAGCAATTTGATCGACAAAGAGCTCACAGATACTATTGATGGAATATGTAAACGGGTCAATGGTTTTTACTTTGGAAGACTGGATATTCGTTATAACACTTGGGAAGAGCTAAAGCAAGGAAAGAACTTTTCTATTATTGAATTAAATGGCTCCGGCAGCGAGCCAACTCATATTTATGATCCTAAGCACTCAATTTTCTGGGCATGGAAGGAGATCACCAAGCATTGGAAGATCTTATACAGGGTAAGTAAATTAAATCACAAGTTGGAAAAAACGCCTTATATGACTACCCGGATGGGATTAGATATGTTCAAACAAAATAGTGAATATGTAAAGTTGCTTAACAGCTAAATTTTTACTTCTCTCTTTTAATACCGAGTTTTTTCATCCTGGCTTCAAGCGTTGTAGGATTTAATCCCAAAATTTTTGCAGCCCCTTTTTCGCCGCTTACTTTCCATCCTGTCTTATTAAGAGTATCGAGAATATGATTTCTTTCTAAGTCTTCTAACTTGCTTGCAGCCGGCTTTCCATTGACAGAAACTTTTTCTGTCGGGATCCAGTCGCCATATTCTAATGTACCTTCTGTACTTAATATCATAGCCCGTTCAATAATGTTCTCCAACTCCCGAATGTTACCTGGCCAGTCATAAGCCATCAATCCATCCATCACCTTATTTGGAATGTTTGTGATCTTTCTCCCGATCTTGCCTTCATGCTTATGACAAAAATGTTTTACCAATAATGGAATGTCGTCTTTTCTATCACGAAGTGGAGGGCAAACGACTGGAAAAACATTCAGTCTGTAGAAAAGATCTTCCCGAAATTCTTTTTTCTCAATTGCCATTTGAAGGTTTCTATTGGTGGCAGCGATCACTCTTGTATTTACTTTTATGGTATGTGGATTTCCCAATCTTTCAAATTCGCCTTCTTGTAATACCCGTAAAAGTTTTGCTTGTAATTCAACAGGAAGCTCACCAATTTCATCAAGGAAAATAGTTCCCCCATTAGCTAGCTCAAAACGACCGATCTTCTTTTCCAATGCCCCGGTGAATGCTCCTTTTTCATGTCCGAATAATTCGCTTTCAATCAGGTTCGCAGGCAGTGTTGCACAATTTACTTTTACCAGTGGTTTTTTACTTCGATTGCTGATATTGTGAATTGCTCTTGCTATCAGTTCTTTTCCGGTCCCTGATTCGCCAAGTATCAATACCGTTGCATCGGTAGCTGCAACTTGTTCAATTTGTCTTAATACTTTTTGGAAATTATTGCTCTTGCTTATGATCTCTTCAAAGTTGTAAGTAAGTTTTATTTCTTCCTGCAAATATTGATTTTGGGCCTGCAATCTTTGTTTTTCCTGTTGAAGCAAAACTTGTTCAGAAATGTCAATGAACATTGTTCTTGTAAACTGTCCACTTGGATCCGGCTTTGAATACCATTGTATCCAGAGAGGATTACCATTATCTTTTCTGCGAAGTTCCAACACAACGCCACTTGTATCTGTACCGCGACCGATCGATTCAAAAGCTTCTTTTAGCCGGCGTTGCGCATCCGGTGTATCAGGTACGAGAGATGCGCCGAATGTATAAGGAACTTCTTCAGGTTTTACACCCAATATCCTTAGTGCAGCACGATTTGCTTTGATGAATTTTGAATCTAACCCCTCATTTACATAAGCAATAGGCGCTTCATCAAAAAGATCCCGATAACGTTCTTCACTTTCCCTTAATTTAATTTGTAACTGAACATTCGCATCTTCTAATGTCTTTTTTAATTTTTGTTCAGCCTTTATCCGGTCAATTTCAGAACCTGCCCTTGCAGCAAATATTTTAAGAATTGAGGTTTGGTTTTGGCTTTCAGTCATTGGTTTATCATCCAATGCAGCAATGTGACCAAGTATTTCGCCAGTCGAGGGGCTGTAAATCGGGACGGCGACATAAGATTGCAGTCCTTTTTCTTTTGGAAACACTTTTTCTAACTCGGTGGCACAGAAATAATCTTTGCCCTGCATTACAATTTGACAAGGAGTTCCCTTAAGATCATATTCAACATTTTCGATAGGATTAGCATGTTCAACAAATGCAATGGTTCTCACTCTCGTTTTTTCTTCATCGGCACATTCTGTTACTAAAGAATATTTTACTCCGAGAGTTAATGTTATAAATTTTGAAAGTTCGCGGAAATAATCATACCCAACAAATCCGGATGTTGCTTCTGAAACAGTTCGCAACAACTCTTCCTCCATCTTTCTCTGACGAACATCTCTTACTATGCTGCATGTATATTCCTTTTCATCATAAACAAGAAAATTCTGAGTTATCTCAACGGCTATAACGGATCCATCCTTTCTTTTGAACTGTGCATCGAATACAACTTTCTTTTTTTCTCTTAAACGGTCCCATACTTCCTTCCAGTTAGGTTTCTGTACACTTGCATTTACATCAAAGACATGCAGTTTCAATAATTCTTCTCTTGTATATCCCGACATATCTGCCGCAACATCATTCACCTGCCAAATATTTCCATCCTGGCTCACCCAGAATACAGCTTCTTTCAAATGATTTAGGGTAAATACATAAAAGTCATTTTCTTTCATCTGCTCCATCAACTCACGGTTACGATGATTCAGCTCAGCTTCAGTTTTCATTCGTAATAATTCAGCGCCGATGCGTGATGCAAAGATTTTTAAAACAGCAGTTTGATTTTTTTCTTCACCAATGGGTTTTGTATTTGTGGCAGCGATATGTCCAAGCACATCGCCATTCACAGGATTTAATATGGGTGCGCCAACATAGGCTTCCAATCCATTTGCTCCAGCAAAAAGATCCTGGGCGCCTTTCGGTAAAAAATATGGTTGGCCTGTCATCATCATGCTGCAACCAGAGTCAGCAGTATTATATTCGATATTATCAAGAATCTTTTCTCCTTTTACAAAGGCAACAGTGCGAAGTCGGCTTTTATCCTCATTTGCACATTCGGCAATGAAGCAATATTCCATGTCAAGAATCTCAGCAACTTTCATAGTTAATTCAAGAAGGAAATCTTTACCAGTAAGATCATATGTGGATTCGGAGACTTTGCGTAATAATTCTTCCGCCAGCTTATTATTTGAAGCAGCTACAGACATCGGCTAAAGTTACTGAATTGACTACTAAAGTAAAATCATGTAATGTTTAACACTGTAAACCACCTGACTTTTAATTAAACTCAGTTTAGATCTGTATCAAATCTGAGAATAGCCAATAAATCCATGCAAATTTGGTTCGAACTCCGACGAGCAAAGGGCACAGATTTAGACTTTTGGCAATCTTTATTAAGATTGCCATTTTTATTTTCTGATAAAATTCTTACCAGCCTGTGCCGATGAATGTTCTAAACATTCACAAATGAAATATTATGCAAAATGCGAAGAGAAATGCCGGAAATGCTAGCCTCTGAAGACAAACATCAAATAGAATTTTTATAACCTATTTCCATGAAATGAAACACCTTCTAATACACCTTCGGATAGATCTTTTTGTGCGAAATAAATATTTTTTGAATTTCGGAGTGAACCCATTTCAGGACTATGATTCGCCACAACAATTCCTTTTACACGTCCTTTAAGCATGTCTATATCATTGCCGCTATTGCCGGCCGTTATAAACTTTTCAACCGGTGTTTTCCATTTATTGCTGAGAAATCGTATTGCATTGCCTTTGCTTGCACGAAAAGGAAGTATGTCAAGAAAACGATTTTCTGTTAATAATAATTTAGCTCTTAGCTTATATTCATTGAGCAATTTATGAATCGAATTGAGATCTTCTTCTGTAAAATCTTTGGCCACATAATAGCTGAGCTTAAATTCACGTTGCGCTGCATTTTCCTGCAACCTGAGTTTTGGAAAATCAACTAAAAGCTTTTCGATCTCATCCCGTTTCCATAAATATGATATATGACCTTCCCAGCCTTTGTCTGCCTCATAATCGGGGGCATAAAAAATTTCTGAACCGGCACTGCAAATAAGGACATCCGGTTGTGGAAGATCATAATCTTTTATTGCTTTTTTTACCAATTCTAAATTTCTGCCACTGGCCAGGCCGAAACCAAGATCATCGTCATTGTTATCGATCCATTGTTTTAATTCAGCAAGCCCGGTTGTTTTTTGTCCATCAACGAGAGTACCATCAATATCTGAGATCAGGAAATATTTTACAAACGACAATTTTTTACCATAGGCAATATCGCCAATTACTCCTTCTAATTCGTTTTTCTCCTCCGTTGCTTTTTCAACCAAAGAAGCATAAAGTTGGGAATGATTCTGCCAGGAATAAGTTTTGTCTGTACATATGATACCATTCTCAGAATAACGCTGCCATAAACTTTGATCAGCAATAATTTTTTTTATAGCGTATGAAATTGCACCTGGATGCTCAACATTTAGCACTAGTCCATTTTGACAATGATGAATGATCTCTTTTGGGCCGCCTTTTGAAGACGCAATAACTGGTAGTCCGCAGGCTGCTGCTTCAAGAACAGTTAATCCAAAATTCTCTCCGGGAGTTGCATTTACAAAAACACCTTTCTTACGTGCCGCAATTCTGTATATCTCCGGAACTTCCTGTTGCGGATCATTCTTTTTTGGAATCGCCATTTTTCCATACAGATCATATTTATCCATTAATAACAAAAGATTCGTGAGAATCTCCTGCTCTTCTTCCGCCATTTTAGAAATATCTTTTCTTACACCTGCGAATATGGCGAGATTAGCCATTGTTTGTAATTCTTTGTCCTCGCCAAAAGCCTGTATAATTGTTTCAAAATTTTTTCTTTTATCAGCTCTTCCAATAGAAACGATCAGCGGTTTTGAAGGATTGAATAAAAACCTTTCTATTTCCGCATTTACACGATTGACCGCCTGCTCCTGCTCAAGTGAAATTTTAAATGATGGCATACTCAACCTGTAATACGGATAAAAAGCTGAGCTGTTAAAACCAGGTGGCACTACTACAAATCTTCCATCGTTTACCCCATCATACATTTTGTACTGCGATTCGATTTCATGATGAGTGCTTGCAATAACATAGTCTGCACTTCTCAAAATGGATTCTTCAATAGCAATACGATGATCGATCTTGAATGTATTATTCAACTTTTCCTCTGAATAGCCCTGATTTAAAAGCATCTTCTTTTTATTTCTTCCCAGTGAATGGCCTGTTGCAAAAAAAGGAATACCGTAGACCTTCGCAAGCTGTTGTGCTATATAATTTCCATCTGCATAATGACCATGTACCACATCCGGATAATCGTCTTCTTCTTCTATAAATCGAATTGCCTTATCAATAAATTCATCAAGATGATCCCAAAGATTTTCTTTTCTCCTGTATGCAGATCCTCCGCAACTTATCCTGATGATCCTTGCTTTTTCATTTACGACCTCTACAGGTTCAGCATAAGATGATGCTACACGTTTATCAGAAATTTTTCTCGTAAAAAGATCGACCTTGCGGATCTGTTTGTTTTCTGAAAGTGATTGAAGTAGCTCAAGTACGTATTTTACTTGTCCGCCCGTATCCTTGTCTTTTCCGATCTCAGGACTTGAATTCCTGATGAGACCATGCGGGCTAAACAGTTGTACATAATAACCAGTCATGAAACAAATTTACTTTATACTTTCTTCGATCAATGTTAGAATATCATTAGAGAGTATTGGAAAAAAATTAAAAATGTTGAAAACCTATGACTTAAGCAGTTCAGCATTCTTTTTAAATTGAAATATTTTTGCATTTAAATAAAACGAAATGTATTCAGGGGCAGGATTTAGCGATTGGGAAATTGGAGATATCACTATTCATATTCATAATGGCGAGTATCATCTGTTTCATTTAATTATACCTAATCATGATTATATAGCTCATGCAGTTTCAAAAGATGGACTGGCATGGCGAAGAACAAAAAATGCAATTTTTGTCGGTGATCCTGACGAATGGGATGATGATATGCTTTGGACAATGCATGTATTCTCAAAAGACGAAAAATTTTACATGTATTACACCGGGTTGCAGCGTGTTGATAAAGGCATCAATTCCAAAATTGGGCTGGCAAGATCAGATGATCTTTTACATTGGGAAAAAGTGAAAGGAAAACATTTACCTATCGAGATCAGGAAAGGCTTTTATGAATGTCTTGATGATAATCCAAGAGGCTGGTTAAGTTTTCGTGATCCTTTTTATTTTGAATATGATGGCAACTGTTATATACTTTTTTCCGGGAGAAAGAATTTCGGACCTATTTCCCGTAGGGGTTGTGTGGGATTATTGAAATTAGAAAATGATGATTATGTTTTACAAGAATCACTCATTTATCCTGGAGTGTATGATGATGTAGAATGTCCCTGCATTTTTGAACTCGATGGACGATTTTACATTATCGGCTCCATACGGGAAGATGTAAAAATTCGTTATTGGGTAAGCGATAAATTTAATGGGCTTTATAAAACATTTCATTCTGATTTTTTGCTTCCGGAAGGCAATTATGCAGCAAGAACAGTGTGGGACGGAAAACATCTATTGCTCTATAATTTCTTTTTTACGCATGGTGCTATTAATTCATTACGTGTACTGCCACCGCCAAAAGAACTTACAACTGATCTGTATGGCCGGTTGGTGTTAAAGAGTTTTTACAGGTGGGAACAAATGGTAACAAGCCAGATTTTTCAAAAAGATTTCGGGACGCCTGTACGATTATTAAAAAATGCCACTTCAAGTTTTCAAAATGAAAATGGTCAATGGATCTGCAGCTCAGAAAGTGGCTACGAAATATTTTATTTTGATCAGCCATCGGATAACTTTATCTGGGAAGGAAAGATCAGTAACAATGGATTGGGCAAATTCGGCTTTGTTGCGCATATCGACCAGGAGAGCAATGGTTACTTTATTTCAATCGACCTGATAGAAGGACTTATTCAAATTCGTTCGTGGGGATACAATCCCGAAAATAACAGGCAAAATTTCATTTTCAGTAATCTTCAGTCAAATGTTTGTGCTGTTCCTCCATCAGGTATGGTACATTTTAAACTGATATGTTATGGAAATTATATTGAATTGTCGATAGATGGCGAGGTGAAACTGACACTAATGGATTATACCTGGAGCGGACCTGGCATCGGGATGTTCACGACAGCATCATCAATAATTCTTGAAGATTCAGTTATTAAAACATTGCCTCATGTTGTAAACGAATATGCAAGCCAGGAAGTGGCACAAAAAAATATGTAGCATCGGGTGTTCATGTTCTGACTTGCATTCCCAAGTCTAATTAGTTTCTAATCTCATATTAACCTCCGTTTAGGTTTCTCAATTTATTATTGCGATTGAGCAATTGCTAATTTAAATAATCGCAAAATGGATTCATTCTGGGAAAAGACACTTTGGGGAAATATGATCAAAGATTGGACTATTGCAATCGGGATAATTGTATTGTCGATTTTGCTTTTGCATATTGTCAAAAGAATCGTACTTACCCAGTTGAAAAAATGGTCTAGACGAACTAATACAACAATTGATGATTTTTTAGTAATCTCAATTGAAAGATCTGTATTACCATTCTTTTATTTGCTTTCAGTGTATGTTGGTTTGTCATATTTAGCGTTTGGTGTAAAGACTCAAAACATTTTAAAGATCGCAATATTAATAGCTACTACTTTTTTTGCCATCAGGCTAATCACTTCAGTTATTAGGTATATGGTTGAAAATTTTACCCGCTCACAACAGGACGCTGAAATAAAAAGAAAACAAGCAAGAGGAATTGTTGTTATTGTTAATATCATAATTTGGATAATTGGTATCGTTTTTCTAATTGATAACTTAGGTTACGATATTACAACACTCGTTGCCGGTTTGGGCATTGGAGGGATCGCAATTGCTCTTGCTGCGCAAGCCGTGCTCGGTGATCTCTTCAGCTACTTTGTGATCTTCTTTGACAAACCTTTCGAGATCGGAGATTTCATAATCATCGGAGATAAAATGGGAACGGTTGAATATATAGGAATTAAAACCACCCGGATAAGAGCTTTAAGTGGTGAGCAGCTTATTGTTTCAAACACTGACCTTACAAATTCGAGGGTGCAGAATTATAAAAGAATGGAAACAAGAAGAGTTGTTTTTTCAATTGGCGTACTTTATGAAACTCCTTCCGAAAAACTGAAGAAGATTCCATCAATAGTTAAAGAAATAATTGAATCGCAGGCAGAGCTTAAGTTTGACCGGGTGCATTTTTCCTCGTTTGGAAATTTCAGCCTGAATTTTGAGATAGTATATTTTGTTTCCAGCGCCGACTATAATTTATATATGGACAAACAACAAGCTATCAACCTTTCGATTTTTAAAGAGTTTGAAAAAGAAAAAATTGAGTTTGCTTACCCAACACAAAAAATCTATGTTGGTCAATCCAGCGACGAAAAAATTAATGCTAAAAAGGAACGGTTTAATACTGTGAATTGAATAATAAATAATGATTTAAAGAACAGCATTGTTGCCAGCTCTTCCTAATTCAAGATTGGTTGCCGAAGGAACTGTGATTGTAAAGGTGGTTCCTTCATTCACTGTCGAACGAACTGTAATAGTTCCTTTATGCAATTTTATGATCCTGTCGGCCATTGACAACCCAAGACCAAAGCCCCGACCTTCCGTGGCCTTGTTAGCACGATAAAACGGTTGAAAGATATTTTCAATTTCATCCGCTGGAATGCCAATTCCTTTATCCCCGATCTCGATTTGAATATCGTTTTCTCCGGTATTTAAACTCACTAATGCTTCATGGTTATCTGAGTACTTGCAGGCATTTATAGCAATATTTTTTATCGCTGTCAAAAACAGATCTTCGTTTCCAAAGACTAATAATTTTTCTTCTTCCTCCGGCATATTATCAAAATTCAGGATCACAACAAATTCACTATTTAGTTTCGCTAGCTCTGAAGGAAGGCGCATCAATATTTCATCAACACGTACAAGATCAATATCAAGACCACCTTTATTGCCTGAGGCCCTGGCAAACTCCAAAAGTGTTTGAGTCAATTTCCCCATGTGCCGTACATCATGATAAACTGATCTTATGACTTTTTGATATTCTTCAGTCGATCTTGCCTTTTCAAGAATTACTTCCAATTGGCTTGAAATTGAAGTTAAAGGCGTTGATAATTCATGTGAAGCATTAGCAATAAACCGTCTTTGCAATTCAAAACTTTCCTGGAGTTTATTAAGTAACTGGTTAAATGTATCAGCGAGATAATGCCATTCGTCCTTCACATCACCTGTAGAAACCCTTCTTGTAAAATTCTGAACAGATATGTCAGAAACATCATCTGCAATTTTTTTTATTGGTCGCAATAATCTTTGCGAGAAAATAAAACCAATGATCAATGCGGATATGATACCTACCACAAAACTTACCAGTAAAATGGTTTTAAGACGTGCAAGATTCATCCTGCCATCAGCATCATTAGCCGCCGATATAATGAAGACGTTTGTATTATTGTCTTCATATTTATATCCAATGGCCTCTTTAGTCCCCCGCTTAAAATAAATTTCATCGCTATTCTCCCGTAGATTATCAAGCTCATCATTGTCAACCTCAATTCTATCGCCTGCTATGTCGCTGTAGCGATAAATTTCATATTCATTCGAATCATACACCTGGATAACTTTTTCTCTAAGGGATACTGCAGTTAAAGAATCAAATTGTCGTATCAGGTTTGGATCAAAAATTTCACGGTTTGCAAGCAGCCTGCCGATCGTAATGGCCCTGTTTGTCAGTCTTGTTTTCATTGTGTTTCGCCTTTCTTTCACCGAAATGTAGTAGATAGAGCCACACACAATGCTCATAATGATGAACACAAAAAGCACAAACAAAAGAGTAATACGAAAACGTACAGGCATTTGAATTAATTTTCTTTAAGAATATATCCCATACCAACCTGCGTTTGAATAAGTTTATGCTCAAATTTCTTGTCCACTTTATTTCTCAGATAGCTAATATAGACATCAATAACATTTGTATTTCTTTCGAAGTCGATATCCCAAACACTCATAGCAAGATCAGCACGGGATACAACCTTGTTTTTGTTTCGCAACAAAAATTCAAGCAGCTGAAATTCCTTTGCCGTTAAATTTATTTTAACGCCTGCCCGCTTCACCTCTTTACTTTCTAAATTCATTTCAAGATCATCGGCATGCAGGATATTTCCCATTGGTACGTGCTGAAACATAGTTCTTTTGAGCAATACCCTGATCTTTAAAAGCAGCTCTTTAAATTCAAATGGTTTTACAATGTAATCATCTGCACCTGCATCGTAGCCTTCTACTTTATCATCAAGTGTTGGCAATGAGGTAACCATAATGATAGGAATACTCGGATTTTCCCTTCTTATCATTTTACACAGCTCAAAGCCGTTGATACCTGGTAAATTGATATCAAGAATAATAAGATTGAATTTGTATGATCTGAAAATCTTGTACCCGATGCTTCCATCATAAGCAACATCGACATGATAACCTTTTTCTTCGAGTCCAAATTTTAAGGCATCGGCTATTTTTCGCTCATCTTCGACTATTAAAATTCTTCTTTCATCCATTGCTAATATATTAATACTCAAACTAAGGTAAATATTTACTGCTTCTAAAGACGTCTTTAATGACATTCTAATGTGAGTTTAATTCTGGCTTAAGCTTACAGCACTATTTTACATGCTGAATAACAGAGTTATGTTTAAAACAATCTTATTGCCAGTGGATTTTGAGTTCAACACAGAAATGGCTGTGAAGAAGGCGCTTGAATTGTCGGACCCAGGGCACACGGTCATACATCTTTTTCATGTTCAAAGACCGTCAATGCCCTGGAGTTCGATGTGGAGAAATGATATTTTCGATCGTGATGGAGAAGATGGACTTCCGTATAAGCTGTTACATTGGAAGACATTGATTGAAGAGAATTACCCTGATGTGAAAGTAAGTGCAGATTTAGCTTATTCCCTGAATATCGAAAAAGCAATAATTGAAAAAGCAAGGGAAATAAAAGCAGACATCATTGTGATTGGAAAACATTCGTCTCATAAATGGCTCACTTTTATGAATACTGTTTTTCCGAATCATATTGCGAAAGCCACCGGTTATCCGGTTCTTACTTTCAAGCCTGGTTCTATATATACCAGGATAAGATCAATTGTTGTCCCCGTGGGTCCTGAAATTCCTCAAAAAAAGATAGACCTGATATTGGCACTGAAACAAAAATTCAGGATCACAATTCACTTAGTCACTGTGATAAGTAAAAAACAAAATGCTAATAAATTTTCAGGGTATTCATTACTGGAAACCTATCGGTGTCTGAAAGAAATTGCCCAGTGCCCGCTTGATTACGAAGTGCTGCATGGAGAAAATTTGGCACATTCTGCTTTTGAATATGCAAAAAACATTAAGGCGGACATGTTGTTGGTAGAACCAGAATCAGAAACAAAGTTATCATCATTTCCAAGTAAACATATAATTGATGAAATTAAGCCTAATTCAAAATTGCAAATACTGGCAATTCAATCATAGCTAAAAAAATAACATGAAAAAAACACTTTTTATACCTGTCTTATTAATAGCTTTTTCGGCTTTTGCCCAAAATATCGACAATGCAGAAGATCTGCTGTATTATAAAAAAATGGAAAGTGCAGAAAATGTATTGCAACAGATCTTAAAGAATGATCCCGGCAACGCCGAAGCATGGTATCTTTTGTCTGAGGCGAAAGATTCGGATAACACCGCAGATCTTAAAGCGAGTTTACAAAATGCACCTGAGAATGTAAAAAACGATCCGTATTTCCTTATAGCGACGGGTAAAGCACTTTTAGATGAATCAAAAAACATAGAAGCAGAGAAATATTTTCAGCAGGCCCTGGAAAAAACAAAATATAAAAACCCCGGAATTCTATTGGCGGTTGCAAAAGCAAAAATTGCAGCTGAAAACAGTGACGCCAACCAGGCAATTGATCTGCTCTATAAAGCAATTAAAAAAGACAAGCGAAATCCAGAGCTATATACGGAATTGGGAAAAGCATATCGAAAATTAAACAATGGTACTGAAGCATTCAAAGCATTCAAACAAGCTGTTGAGATCGATAAAAATTATGCGGAAGCGTACTATTTAACCGGAATGATATTTCGAACACAAAACAATGCTGATGTATACCTGGAATATTTTACTAAAGCGATTCAGGCAGATCCCAAATATGCGCCTGCATATTATCAGTTATATTTTCATTATTATTTTCGTAATGTAAATACGGCGAAAGACTACCTTGAAAAATATATTGCCTTATCTGATCATAAAATTGAGAATGATTATGACTATACAGACATTCTCTATCTTACTAAAAACTACAAACAGGCAATCGATCTGGCTAAAAAAATTATTGAAACCGATAAAGATAAAACACCAGCCCGGATCTATAAATTGATAGCCTATAGTTACCAGGAAACAAACGATCATCAAAAATCATTCGATTATATTCATCAATATTTCAGCGAGGCGCCGGATAGCATTCTGATCGCAAAAGATTTTATACTGCTTGCCGATCTTTATAACGAGAAACAAAAAACAGATTCAGCGATCTTCTTTTATACAGTAGGTACAGAACTTGAAAGAGATACAGCTTCACTTGTCAGGTATTACAAGACATTGGCCGATCTTACCAAACAGCAAAAAAATTATGAAACCAGAGCAATGTGGCTTGGCAAATACTATAAAGCAAATAAAAAATCCACCAATATTGATCTGTTTAATTGGGGGCTTGCCTGGTATCAAAGTGGTAATTATGAAAAAGCTGATTCTGTCTTTGCATTTTATGTTGAAAAATATCCGCAACAGGATTTTGGTTATTATTGGAGGGCTAGAAGTAATGCTCTAATAGATACTTCAGGAGAAAAAGGGTTAGCAGTTCCACATTATTTGAAGGTTGTTGAAATAGGTGAGTTAGATTCTACAGGCAAGTCAAATAAACATTTGATCGAGGCTTACGGTTACCTGGCGGGTTATGAAGCAAATCAAAATAAGGCTTTTGATAAATCCATAGCTTATTTTGAAAAATTATTAAAGCTCGATCCCGATAATGAGCAAGCGAATAAATATTTAAAAATTCTAAAAGAGCGACTCACAAAGAAAGAACCGCTCACTGATTCATAGCTGGCTTCTGGTTTTAGCGGTGATCAGCAAAGAGGCACTTTTCCCATGATGAGGTGCCTCTTTCAATTCCATTAAGATCAGAGTATATCTTGTTTTTCGGAGAACTGTCCCTCCTCAATTACCTCTTCATTTCCTTTCTTATAAAAAATCATCCCTACAGCCATGATTACGCTTGAACAAAGAATTATAAAAAAAAGAATCCCCTGATTGAATGATGTGAGTGTAAGCCCGGCCGGAATTTTATAGAAAAGCACAATAGTTATTAATCCACGGGGAATAAAAACAACCTCAGGAAAAATATTTGTATGGAGGAAAAAGCGTAAATACAGAAATCTTACAAGCAACAAAGCCAGGACGACAAGGCTGCCAACAAAAAGCACTTCAGTTTCGTTCAGAAAGTTTAATTGAATCGAAAATCCAAAAAGTAAAAAGAAAAATGTTCTTACCAGGAACGACGATTCGGCCGTAATAGAATGCAGCAGATGACGTAATGAGTCAACCTGAGTCTGTGGGAAATAATGCGAAAGCTTACTTACAGGGATCTTGTCCCAATTATTTATCATCAAGCCAAAAACAAGTATGATTATTAAGGAAGGCAAATGAAATATCTTGCCACCTGCATATACAAGAATAAGTAAGGAAAATATCAAAAAGAATTTAATGTTCAATTTAGTTTTAGCTAACACAAGAAACAGAATAAATGAAAGAATCAGAGAAAGAACTATTGCTACTATAATGTTAGCGGCAAATACTCCGGCTGATTTCCAGGTCATCACTTCATTTGCAATAAAATAATTAAATATCATAATACCCAGGATATCCGAAAACGAAGCTTCATAAATCAAAAATTCCTTTTTGGCACTTGATAAAGGGTGGAGACTTGGAATGACTATTGAACTGCTCATGATGGAAAGAGGTATAGCATAAACGATACATTTTATCACAGGTTCGTGCAGCCAGTAATACAATATCGTACTTAACAGAACACAAGAAATAATAAGAATTATTAATGCCGAAAAGAAAGAGTTGCGGATCAATTTTAATTTGTTTCTCCCCAGTTTCAGATCAAGACCTGCCTCAAATACGATCATGATAAGCCCAATCACGCCGATTATTTCAACAAGTTTTGTCGGGAAGACAATTGAGAAGCCTGAGACATCAGCAAGATATCGAAGGCCAATACCAGCAAATAATAAAAGCAGCACGGACGGGATCCGTATATAACGACTAATTATCGAAAATAGGTACGACAATACGACAAGACTGCAAATAATAATCAGGTAGTGATCAGAGTTTAGCCCATTCATAGATTGAAGTTATTGAACAATATTCTTTATATGCTACTTCTAACTACAGTATTTCCTGAGTTTTCTTAAGAGAATTCTAATGGACTTTAATATCCTTTTAATGTCGTCTTAATCCCGTCTTAATTCGCAGGTAATACTTTTACACTTATATGAGTATGAGGTTTTCCAAAATTTTGGTTCTGGTCGATTATTCCAAAGCTTCTTTACATGCAGCCGAGGAAGCTGCATTGATTGCATCAAAATTTGATAGTGAACTCCAATTATTGCACGTATCTGTCCCTACTACTTCTTCTGCCCTGATTACACCAGGGATTCCATTTTTTGATGCACCTGAAAAGGGGGAAGAAGAATATTACTCAAAAATTGAAAAATTAGAGAACCTAAAGCAAGACCTTGGTAAACGCTATAAAGTAACCATAAACTATTTTGAAAGTCGTGGAGAATTTATCGATTCGGTAAAACATCATGTCAAGGTATACGCTGTGGACTTAGTTGTTTTAGGCGCAAAAAAAAGAACTTGGTTCAAAGAATTTTTCAGAGCAAGTAAAGCAAGAACAGTGATCAAATCTGTTGATTGCGAAGTTTTGTGTGTTCATTCAGGGTTTCAAACTACATTAAAAAGGATCGTGCTGCCTGTAGGTAAATCGATCCCAAAGAAAAAGATCGGGATTGCTTATGAGCTTGCAAAAAAATTCTCCGCGAGAATATATTTAATTGCGTTAAATGAACCTGAAAGGAAATTAAATGGGGAGAGCACAAAAACACTTATTGCTTCATATCGATATCTCAGAGATCTGATCAATATTCCTATAGAGTGCAGAACTGTTGAAGGAAAAAATGTGGCGGATGCTGCTATTCATTACGCTGAAATAGTTGGCGCTGATTTGATCCTTATAGATGAAGGTTCAGAATCGGACTTAAGATCTATGTGGAATGGAAATATTGTGAACCATTCATTGGTGCCTGTTTTGAGTGTTCCATCGACCAATGGGAGATCAAATGTTAAGTATCGGGCTTAGCAAGGCAATTTTTTTCATTTGTGCTAGTTTTCAGGCAATGTCAATCCTGATTATCTTATGTGCAGTGGATATGAATGATGGACATTTGCAAAAAGGGTCGTTGGCTAGGCGGCCCTTTTATTTTATATATTATATTTAAGATTTTAATGGTGCACAGAATTTAAAAAATTTGCTTTATTTTTTTGGCGGTAATTCTGCAAAACAGCGATGAAATTATCAACTCAAATCTTATTGGCATTTTTTCTGGTGTTATTGCTCTCAATGTTTGACACGGGTTCAAATTATTTGTTATCGCTTAAAGTGGAGAAGAACAGTGATTTCTTAAACAGGTCGCATGAGGTCATCCGCAGGTCCTCTGATTTACATAAAACAATGATCGACATGCAGAGTTCATTCCGGGGCTATTTGCTAACCGATGACGATAGTTTTCTCGATGCGTACAACAAGGGGTTGGCCGTTATTCCAAAACAGTTTCCTGAATTGAAAAAATTGATCGTTTCCAATTCGACCCAGATAAAATTAATTGATACAATTGGGGCTCTTCATCATAGGTGGGTGCATTATGCAGCGAGCTTGATTGAAGCCAGAAAGCATTCACATTCCGAAGATTCGATTCAAGTTTATAAATTCCTTTTTGAAAATCAGCTTAGGAAGCAATTAGGGAAAAAAATAAATGATGACATAGCAAAAACATTTTCTGAATTTGATAAAATTGAGTATGATAAACGAACACTTCATAGCGATAATTTGTCTGCGTCTATTCAAAATACACATACTTATTCGATTATTTTTTTCATATTAACAATTGTCATCGGTGTAGCCACTGCCTCTTATGTGGTATATAGAATATCCAAACGGATCAGGACAATGGTTTCGCTGGCTGAAAATATATCTGAAGAACGGTTTACCACAATAAAAGATAACTACAATGATGAATTAACAAGCTTATCATTGTCCTTAAACAAAATGTCTGAAAGTTTGCAGCATAATATCAACGAACTAAAAAACAGAAATGTTGAATTAGATAAGTTTGCTTATGCTGTTTCTCATGATTTGAAAGCTCCGCTCAGGGGCATACATAATGTTATCAATTGGACAGAAGAGGATTTAAGCGAGCAACTCTCACCCCAATTGAAAAAGCACCTTGACATTATTCGAGATAGAGCTAAACGAATGGAAGATCTGATAAACGGTTTGCTTGATTATGCACGCATCAGGAAAAAAAATCCTCCGGAAATTACCAATGTGAGAGAAATCGTTGATCAACTTGTGGAAACTATTGTTCCAAGAGATTTTATAGTCGATGTGCATGATTTGCCTATTATCTATACCGATAGATTGAAATTGGAACAAGTATTCTCAAATCTCATTAGTAATTCAGTAAAATACACTTCTGAAAGAAATGGGCATATCATAATTAAATGCAAGGAACATGCAGATCATTATGAGTTTTCTGTCAAAGACAATGGTATAGGAATTGATCCTGAGTATCATTCCAGGATTTTTGAAATGTTCCAAACGCTGAGGGAAAAAGATGAAAAAGAAAGTACAGGCATTGGTTTGGCACTTATAAAAAGAATACTTGACGATCAAAATTGTACAATCAGGGTAGAATCAACATTAGGCAATGGATCAGAATTTATTTTTACCTGGCCACGAAATATAAATTAAATGAAAAAGAATACAATATTATTAGTTGATGATGATGAACTTGATGTAATAAGTTTTGAGCGTACACTTAAAAAATTAAACCTTGAATACGAGTTGTATGTTGCTCACAACGGAAAGGAAGCGTTTACCTTATTGAATGATTCGAAATTGTCTTTAGAACCCGATGTTATTATTCTTGACCTTAATATGCCAAAGATGAATGGTATTGAATTTTTAAGATTATTGCGAGGAGAAGAAAGGTTAAAGGACATAAAAGTTTTCATTATGACCACTTCATCAGAATTTGCAGATCGAACTATCACAGAAGAGTTAGGCATTTCAGGTTATATCATAAAACCATTGAGCTACACCGACAATACAAAAAAAAATGATTCAATGGATTCATTTATTCAATTTCATCTTAGACAAATATTAAGTAAACAGTGATCAATGAAAGCGCAATTTTAAATTTATTGACTGAATTATTTACATGGAAGCAATCATTATAGTCATTTTTATTATCGGTTATTTGGCCATCGCATTTGAGCACCCATTAAAGATCAACAAAGCGGCCTCTGCGTTACTGACCGGTGTTGTTTGCTGGGCAATTTTTGCGTTATTAGGAAACGAGAGAGAATTTATATCAGCGGAACTTGGCCACCATCTTTCTGAAATAGCCGGAATACTATTTTTCTTACTGGGGGCAATGGTTATTGTTGAGCTGATTGATGCACATGATGGCTTTGAGATCATCACACAACGTATTCACACAACAAGTAAAAAGAAATTAGTTTGGATCGTTGGTCTTCTTGCTTTCTTTCTCTCAGCAGTTCTCGATAATCTTACCACAGCAATTGTAATGGTCACTTTGCTTCGAAAATTGATACCTTCTCATAAAGACCGATTAATATTTGCCTCTTTGGTTGTCATTTCTGCGAATGCAGGAGGTGCATGGAGTCCAATTGGAGATGTGACCACGACTATGCTATGGATAGGCAACCAGGTTAGCGCCGGAAATATTATTATTAAAACGATAATCCCTTCTTTAGTTTGTTTTCTTGTACCTGCTTTTATCATTGGAGTTAAAATGGATGGAGCTATTGAGAAGGTTGTTCACGAGGAAGAAAAATTGAATACAACGCCTGGTCAACGGAAATGGGTATTTATCATCGGTGTCGCTTGTTTATTATTTGTCCCAATTTTTAAAACCATAACTCACTTACCTCCTTATATGGGCATCGTGTTTGGGCTAGGCTTAATGTGGGTGCTTACAGAAATTATCCATAGTGATAAGGATGATCGGGAAAAAGGATTGTTTTCTGTCAATCATGCTATAAGAAAAATAGATACACCAAGCATATTATTTTTTCTCGGAATTCTTTTAGCAGTTTCATGCCTGCAATCAACCGGCATTCTTAGGTCTGTTGCCACTGCTTTGGACAATTCAATTGGCAACATGAACGTCATTACGATCATTATCGGTTTTCTCTCCGCAATTGTCGATAATGTTCCATTGGTGGCTGCAACGCAAGGCATGTACACTTTAGAACAATATCCCACAGATCATTATTTTTGGGAATTTCTTGCGTATTGTGCCGGCACAGGTGGTAGCATTTTAATTATCGGCTCTGCTTCAGGTGTTGCGGCTATGGGTATTGAAAAAATTCAATTTGGTTGGTACTTAAGGAATATTGCATGGATTGCTATCATTGGATACCTCGCCGGAGCCGCTACGTTTGTTTTGCAACATTATCTCTTAGGCTGATTCATAAATCCATTAAAACTTATTAAAATTCACAGGTAATGGTTAAGAAATTTATAAGATTAAAACTTTTCCTTAAAAAGATTTTTGACAGAATCAACAATGATAGGCTAAAAACAAACTTGCTGCAGGCATTACCATTTTGGATAGCCTCAATAGTAACCGGACTTATTGCTGTATCCTATACGAAATTATTTGAACTGGCACAGAAAGCTAATGAATACTTAGTAAATCTGCACGAATGGTTGCTGATTATCATCACTCCGATTTGCTTTTTAATTGCCTGGTGGATAGTAAAAAGATTTTCTCCATTCGCCAGGGGAAGTGGTATACCCCAAGTAATGGCTGCAATAGAATATGCAAATCCAAAAGACAATCATAAGATAAGTTTAATGCTTAGTTTAAAGATCATCTTTTATAAAGTCGTTTCGAGCCTCATTTTTGTTTTTGGAGGCGGTGCAATTGGGAGGGAAGGACCAACTATACAAATAGCAGGATCTGTTTTTCGGCAGATCAATCAATGGCTGCCATCATGGTGGCCAAAAATATCCAAGAAAAATATGATCATTACTGGTGCAGCTGCTGGGTTAGCAGCAGCTTTTAATACGCCGTTAGGGGGTATTGTATTCGCAGTGGAAGAACTCAGTAAAACTCATATCAACTATTTTAAGACAGCTGTATTTACGGCGGTGATCATAGCTGGTCTTACTGCGCAGGCAATACTTGGCCCGTATTTATATCTTGGTTATCCAATTGTCAATAATCTTTCAGGATATATTTTTTTCTATGTTGCGATAGTAGCTGTAGTAACGGGCTTGCTTGGAAGCAGCATGGCAAAAATGATTTTGTATATATTAAGATGGAAATCCAAATTTAAGTTCAGCTATCAACATGTTCTATTTGTTACAGGAAGTGCAACAATTGTTGTGATCCTGGCAATGGCCTTTGATCCGGGTATTTTGGGTTCCGGAAAAAATTTAATGCAGTCAATCTTATTTGGAAATGAAAAGTACATTTCATGGAACTTAGTTGTAATGCGTATTATCGGCCCAATAATATCATTTACAACGGGAGCCGCTGGTGGCATTTTTGCACCGTCATTAAGTGCAGGGGCAAGCGTAGGATCATTATTCGCAGGGTGGTTTCATTTATCAGTTACTGATACAAATCTCATAGTATTAGCTGGAATGGTTGGATTTTTAACAGGGGTTACACGAACACCATTTACATCTGCAATTCTTGTTCTTGAAATGACCGACAGGCACAGTGTAATATTTCATTTGATGCTTGCAGGCATGCTGGCAAGCTTAGTGTCTCTGATAATAGATCGGCACTCAATTTATGAACACCTTAAAGTCAATTATATGAAGGAAATTGAAATCAGACAAAAAGAATTTAAGAATACATGAAATGGTCTGCAGAGTAAATACTTCTAAGTATTATAGATGGCAAGCATTATTAAAAACAATTGGACTTTGTTTATTCTCTATTCTTATTGAAGCTCTTTCAGCAAAAAAAAAGAGGGAATTATGGTTTGAGCAATTAAAAAGATCAAAGTATTCATTCTCGTTACAAGCATGGTATTTTACGGGGCAGTTTACTATATTATTTTCGGAATCATTGCTTACAGTCAATTTTCAACTAATCTAAATTTGCGAACTGATTATAGCCAAAACTCATATTGTGAAACAAATCCATAGTCTAACTTTTTTATGTCCAAATTAAAAATACAGTTTATGCAGAAATGTTAGTTATCGTTTAAATTCAGATTTGATTAAATAATTAAATCGGGAGATCAGGAGAGCTTGATGATCCAAAATAATGATGAAATTCAGAAAACTATCATGAAGGTTCCGGTGGAGCTTATTCTACAACGAGTTGGATCCCTCATTTCAAAAAATCAATCTAATAGCTCAAAATATCATTTAAATGTAGCAAAATCAAGTTCGAATTCTGGCTAGAAAAGGGCACTAAAGCGATCTTGAAAGATCACTTTTTTATTTCCCAATAGAATCTTTAATAGTAGCGGGATTTCAGCACAACAATATTTATTTGTTTATCCTGAATATCCGTAACGAATCATTATTAACAGCAGCCAGGACCAGCTTTTTGCCGTTCGACGTCTCAATCAAAGACATATCTTTAACATCTCCCCTCAATATGAAACCGCTTTGAACTGGTGGAACAGGAATGAATTGTTTTTTATCATTACCTTTTAGGAAACATCCATAAGAAGCATCGTACCGCCCTGTCATCACCTCTGTTTGATACTCATTACCTGCAAGTAGCAGATCTTTAAATCCATCGTTGTCGAAATCATCACAGATCATTGCATTTACCGGCGCAAATTGTGCTTCTATCGGCAAAGGATGTTTACTAAATTTTCCATTGCCGGTATTTTCAAAATAGCAGCTTCTTGTTTCGTCGCAATGAAACTGAAGCATACCACTTTTTGATTTCCCTTTGAAAATATCATCAACAGTGGCATAAGCATAATTCTGATTGAACAAAAATTGCTTTTTTATAGCAGGCACCTGTCCGGCAAGCGCCATTCTGCTAATACCAGGATACAATCTTTTATTACCACTATTATCTTTTATGTAATAAAAAAATACAGGATCAATACTTCCATTGCCATCTATATCGGATGCGAACAATTGCATTGGTTCCGCAGAGCTGACATGATATTCACAGTTCAACCCTAAATTTCCTGCTATTATATCCATGTCACCGTCATTGTCATAATCTGCAGCGATAAGACTCCGCCACATTCCATTATTTGACGTTAATCCTGTTTGGTCAGTTATTTCTTTTAAACTTCCATTGCTATTTTTAAAAAACCGAAGTGGCATCCACTCACCTGCTATGATAAGGTCGAGTTGTTTATCATTATCAAAATCTGTCCATACTGCAGAAGTTATCATTCCCGGATTTTTTAAAGCAGGATTGATCTTTTCAGTAATATCTGAAAAAACTCCCTTGTTATTTTGTAAAACAAAACTCCGGGGAGAAACAGGATATTTTTTAGAAACCCTTCCGCCAATGAACAGATCCATATCGCCATCGCCATCATAGTCCCCTGCACTTACATATCCTGCAATTGTCTTTATAGAACCCGGTATCGCATTTTTCTGTAAATAGAAGTTCCCTTTGCCATCATTAAAATATAGACGTGGCTTGTAATACTCAGCACTTTCTTCATATTGAACATCGCCATTTGTAATAAGCAGATCATTATCTCCATCGTTGTCTGCATCAAACAAGATACCATCCATGTCTTCTTCCATTTTGATGCTATCTGTAAGATCTTTTGAAATAAAGGAAGAGTTTGTTTGTTGTGTAAATATCTTTCCTGAATAATTAAATCCGTCACCGATAAAGAAATCAGTTCGGCCATCCCTATTAATATCGCCTGTGGCTATGTAAGGTCCCAACTGAGAAAATTTCTGTGGCAGTAACCGTTGAACCGCAAAATCATTAAATATATTTTCATGGTGTTTAAATGGGATATTAATTGAAGATGTGATATCTGTAAAAAGTGAACTATTCTGAAAAGGTTTGCTTTGTAAATAATCCCCGGCATCTTTAGAGTAAAGAATAATTACTCTATCAGCGGAAATATTAGTGATGATTTGTTTTTTATTGTTTGGCCAGATAACAATGAGAGAATCCACATGATCATATTTTCCCAAACCAAAAAGCAATTGCTGATCTATCGATGAAAAATAGCCGCGAACAGGATATTGTTCCTGCATCTGTACGCTGCCATTATTATAAATAAAAATCTTTGCTCCAAATCCCTTTCTGTTTAAACTGTCGCCTGCAAGTTGAATCGCTAAATAATGGCTGTTATCGATTGGCTTTTCCTTTTGAACAGCATTATTAATAAAAATATAAGCTTCTTTATTAATATTGTTCACAATAATATCAAGATCACCATCATTATCAATATCGGCATAAGCTGCTCCGTTTGACATGGAAGGTTCATCAATACCAGCAGACTTTGCTGAATCGGTAAAAGTTAGATCATGGTTATTTATGTATAAATAATTAGACAATTCTACATGTTTAAGAGAAGCCAGTTTTTTTTTGATCAGATCCTGCTGTTCTTCTTTTGATTGGCTGTTATTAAAAATCTCATTACTGAATTCAAGAAAATCCGCATTGATAAAATCTCTACCGATCCCATTAGTAACATGCATGTCTTTCCATCCATCATTATTAAAATCTGCCAGCAATACACTCCAACTCCAATCTGTTGCCTGAATTCCGGCCAATTGACCAATCTCGCTAAAGAAAGGAATGTTCGTATAGTTTACTGAATAATTACCGTTATTCAGTTGCAGCATATTTCTCATGAATTCGGGTTCATATTTCATCTCCCTCTCCGCCTGGTAACGTTCATAGCTCATTAAAGAAAATGAAGTTTTCTTTCTTTCATTGGTTTCAGGCAGCATATCCAATGTGACAATGTCAGCCAGTCCATCATTATTTATATCAGCAGCGTCAGAACCCATGCTTGAATAGCTCTGGTGCAGCAATGATTGGTTAATACTATTGGTGAATGTACCGTTATGGTTATTAAGCCACAACTCGTCATTAGATACAAAATCATTTGCCATATAGATATCCGGCCACCCGTCACTATTAAAATCGCTGACTGATAATCCTAAACCATATCCGTCTTCTTTAATGCCAGCCTGCTGTGTTACATCAGAAAAAAAAGGATGGCCGGCTCCTGATGAATCGCCATCATTACGATATAACTTATCGTTTGCTGGAGAAAAACCGCTAAGATCACGGGGATAAATGGTATTAGTATTCCGATCACTCAACAAATAATTAGCAAGATACATATCAAGGTCGCCATCTTTATCGTAATCAAAGAAAACAGCCTGTGTAGAATAACCGATATCCGCTAATCCATATCTATCAGCTTGCTCTTTAAAAGTTAGATCATGCTGGTTGATAAATAAAAGATTTTTTGCCCTATGCATCAGGTCTTTTCCAAATACACAAACATATATATCATCATATCCGTCACTGTTAACATCGGCTATACATACGCCTGTTGCCCAGACATTGGTGCTTATGCCTGCTTTTTCAGTTATATCTTCAAACTTATCATTACTCTTATTAATATAAAGTCTTGAACTTACCTGGTTGCCGGAAAAAAAAATATCTTTTAAGCCGTCGTTATTAAAATCTCCGATCCCCACACCCCCACCCATGTATCCAAATTCATTGATAAAAGAATAAGAAGAATCATTATCACGAATATCATTACTAAAATGAATACCGGATTCACTTGACTGCAATTGTGTAAACAAAGCTTTTTTTTGTTTATTGCCACATGAAGCAAAAAAAAAGATGACAGCAAAAAAAGTAAAAGAACTCCAATAAATAAATTGCTTTTTCATCTGGAATAAATTATACTTTGAACAATTGCACTGACATAAAATTATCAATCTGCAGCCTGATTATGTCAATAACAAATTTGACAAAAAAATAGAGGCTATACATTAGCCTCTATTCAGAAATTTTTTATCAGTTTTATCTTACCAATGGATTTGCAGAAGTTTCACTAGCTGGTATTGGAAATAAACTAACTTGGCCAGGTACAGGATCCGTCGTAAGAGTAGGATAATATCCTTTCTTTCTCCAACGTAATATATCAATACTAGCAACTTCTTCCGCACAAAGTTCCACAGCTCTTTCATGCATCACCGCTTTCAAAGCATCATTCTTTGTAGTTAATGTAACTGCAGGCATGGCTACACCGGCACGGCCGCGTACTTGATTGATATAAACTGCTGCTTGTGCAGGTGTTCCTACTTCAGCTTCGCATTCGGCCAACATGAGCAACACATCAGCATAACGATACACACGCTGATTAACACCACCCGGATGGAAACCAGACCGTACGTATTCATAAATATTATACTTGCGGAAAAATCTCTTTTTTACGACTCCTCCTTTTGTGCTTGTGGCTATGTTCATCATCGCAGGAGTAAGGGTTACCGGCGGAGGTAAGTTATCGATATTATCAACTGCACCTGGGGCAGTGAGAATTTGATTACTCTCCTCATAAAAAGTCATAGCATATCTCGGATCACCTGCCTCGAATTCGTTCAAAAGACGGTTAGAAGGAATTACGTTTCCCCAGGTAATTCCATACTCCTGGTTGCGTACACCACTCATCGGGCTTGTAGAACCTTCACCAACATAACCCCAATTGAAATTATTATCACCTTTGTCAACAAATACCACTTCAAAAATAGACTCTGCATTAAATTCATGACCAGCGGTAATGAGTTGCCCACCGTCACTCTTAATATCACCATCAAAATTCCATAAAAAATTCACTAATGAATATTGGCCATACACCTGGAGTAAAGCAGTTTTCGCTGCCGCGTAATCACCTTTTTGCATTTGAACTTTTCCAAGTAAAGTATTGGCTGCTCCTTTTGTTGCCCTTCCACGGTCTGCAGTGCTATAATTTGCCGGCAACTTTGCAACAGCATCGGTAACATCACTTATGATAAGATTATAAATATCAGCAGCAGGTGTTTTTCCTTTAAATTCGGTTGATGAAGTAATTGGCTCTGTATAAACAGGAACATCGCCCCATTGAGATACCAATTCAAAATATGCCCATGCCCTTAAAAATTTAGCTTCTCCAACCAAGCGATCCCTGAGTGTTGTGTTGTCAGAAATTCCGGGCGCCTTGGAAAGAACAAGGTTTGCCCTGTTGATCATTTGATAACAAGCAGTCCATACACTTGTCATTACTGCATTGGATGGGGCAGGTGAGGCTTGCGTCAGCAATTCTGCCCTTGGAGCTTCTAATTGAGATCCGCCGGATGCGCATTCGCCACCACGCATATCATGCGTAAAGAACCATTCCCGGCCAACAAGATTTGCTGAACGCAAAGTTGAATAGATGGCATTTACGCCATTCTGCAATTCAAGCGCTGTTTTAAAATAGCTTTCAGTTGTTGGATTATTTTCATCCAAAACATCCAGCTTATCGGTACAAGCAATCATACTGGAAAGACCCAGAAAAGCTGCAATTACAATTTTATATATATTCAATTTCATATTTCAAGATTTTAAAATTGATTAGATTTTTAATGTTAAAACCCAGCCTGGATTCCTATTTGGAAAGACTTCGGCTGAGGATAACTAAAATAGTCAATACCATTGGTCAATGAATTATTTGGCGTTCTGTTTCCGACTTCAGGATCATAACCGGTATAGTTTGTAAATGTCAGGATGTTTTGTGCAGAAACATATACACGGAAATTTTTTACAACTCCATGTGTTAATGATTGCAAAGAACTACCAGCAACATTATAACCAAGAGAGATATTTTTCAAACGCAAATATGAGCCATCTTCAAGAAAACGGTCAGATGGACGGGCATTTTGATTTGGATCAGATGAAATTGCTCGTGGAATATTTGTATTTTTATTAGTAGGTGTCCAGGCATTTAAAACTTGTGTGCCAGCGTTGAAAAACCGAACCATTCCTTCTGTAATAACACGACCGGCGTTAAAAATTTCATTGCCCTGCACTCCCTGAAAGAACACCGAAAATTCGAAATTTTTATAGTTGACTCCTCCTGTAAAAGCGTAAGATACTTTTGGAATATAACTGCCCAAAAACACACGATCAGCTAAATCAATCTTACCATCTTTATTCTGATCTTTGAATGCAATGTCGCCAGGAGCTGTACCAGATGTTTGAAAGGCGTGGCTTGCCACTTGTGTTGCATCCTGGAAAATTCCTTCTACCTGCCATCCATAGTAAGATTGAACAGATTGGCCTACGGCAGTATTAGTAATATTGTACGTACCAAAATCCTGGTCTCCTCCTCTTTCAATATTCGTAACGCCATCAGCTAATCTTGTTACTTCATTAGTTACAAAACTACAATTGGCGCTAGCATTCCATTTAAAATCTCCCTCCCTGTCGTTGTATCCCAATTGAAGTTCAAAACCAGAATTCTCCATAGAGGCAACATTTTGATTAACCTGGCTATTAAGAAATCCCATTGTTGGAGGAAGAGGAACAGCTAAGATCAAGTTATCGGTTTTACGCTGATAATATTCAGCAGTTAACGTGATCTTGTTTTTTAGCAATCCCAGGTCTACACCAAAATTTAATTGTTTTGTTTTTTCCCACTCTAGATCTTGGTTTCCTAAACTTTGAATAGAAGATGCAGGTCCGCCGGTAATACTATTATCAAAAGGATAAGAAGAGCTATTACCGCTTACACCCACTTGCCATGGAGTTGATCCTAAAACTGTTCCGTTTAGACCGGTAACACCATAACCTGCACGTACTTTTAATTCAGATATTTTTTCGATACCCTTCATGAAATCTTCCTGGTCAATTCTCCATCCAACAGAAGCTGAAGGGAAGTTAGCCCATTTCTTACCGGGCGCCCAAACAGAAAGACCATCACGGCGAATAGCAGCACTTAGCAAATACTTACCTTTAAAATCATAACCGACCCTGCCCACATATGAAATGATTGCGTTTTTGAAAATAAGAGTTTGCGCAGATATGTTAGTGGCGTTGTTTAATGTCTTTAGATCATTAGAAGGCTGATTCCCGCTTGCATTTTCCTGTTTAATATTTTGCTCCTGTAACTCATAAACAGCAATTGCATTTATATGATGATCACCAAATGTCCGGTCGAATGTAAGTTGTTCAGTAAATAATCTTACAGTAGAAATGTTGCGGTTATTAGTGATGGTAGCCTGTGTAGCGCTTGATCCCGCTATAGCACCTTTGTCATTGAAAATAGGTTGAAAACGATAGGTCAGGCCATTGGCATAATCCATCCCAAAAGTTGATCTGAATTTCAACCATTTTGTAAAATTCACTTCCAGGAAGGCCGTTCCAAGCACCTTTACCATGGATCTGTTAGCAGGGTTTTTTAATTCTGCATCTTCCACCGGATTTGTTGGGTCGCCGCCATCCTTTGTTGCATCTACCCCTCTATATCCACCAATCGAAGTAGGATCATACACAGGCATATGTGGCATCATTCTGACCACATTTACCAAATTAGTTCTTGAACCAGTTTCATTTGCATCAAAATCCTGGTCGCCGGAGGCTACATATAAATTCTCACCGAAAGTGAATATTTTACTAATCACATGATCCGAATTGATCCGGAAATTATAACGACGGAGAGCAGTTGAAGGAGTAGTTCCTTCCTGATCTAAAAATCCCGCTGAGGCATAAAAGCGTGATATTTCGTTTCCACCACTCATTCCGATATGGGTTTGGGTCATGTTCCCCTTCTTAAAATATTCATCCTGCCAGTTAGTATTTGTTTGGCCATAGGTTTGGGAGGTTCCGGAATAAATAGGCTCATTGATAGAAGGTGGTAAAAGTCTTGGCACCTGACTACCTCTGTAAGCGATTGCATATTGTTTAAATTGTTCAGTGTTTAGCAGGTCAAGTCTCTCGGTTACCTCCGAGCTTCCATAATATGAATCAAGTGTTATATTGAACTTATTAGCTCTTCTGCCTTTCTTTGTTGTGATCATAATTACGCCGCTTGTAGCTCTGGACCCATAAATAGCAGCTGCAGAAGCATCTTTCAAAACGTCAACGGTCTCTATATCTCTTGTATCAATGCTTGACAGATTACCAGTTGGAAAACCATCTACTACATACAATGGGTCTGAAGCAAAGCTGATAGAACTTATACCCCTGATACGAACTATTGCATCAGTACCCGGGCTTCCGTTATTTGTAACTGTAACACCCGGAACCCGACCTTGTAATGCCTGGGCAACACTAACAACAGGATATTCATTTAAGATTTTATTATTCACACTCGATACTGCTCCCGTAACATTTGTTCGTCGTTGAGTTCCATAACCCACAACAACAACTTCATTTTGGGTAATGTCTTTTTCTTTCATGGTAACATCCACAGTATTGCCTGTAATGGTAACCTCGTTTACTTCATATTCTACATATGTAATAATAAGAACATCACGATTCGCTGGAACTGCAATTGAAAATGCTCCTTGGTCATTCGTTGTAGTTCCCACACTTGTTCCTTTTACAACAACGGAAGCACCCACAACCGGCTTTTTATCTGGCCCGGTAACTGTGCCAGTAATCGTTCTTTGAGCAAAAATGTTACAAACTAATAACAGGAAAAATGCAGGAAGGATAGCATGTCTTGTCAATGTGACAAGTCGTTTTTTTGGTTTCATAAACAAGCAGTTTTAAAAATGGTTTGAAGGATTCAAGCAAACAAATTGGAATTCTTATACCGAATATAAGACAAATTTAAATTAATGCAACCGATTACATACTTTTTTTTATTCAAACGACTGTTTGGTAATATAACTTACTGTAAACTTGATGAAAAAACATTGCAACCGATTGCATATTTTTAATGCAATAATTACAAAATATGGTTCTATGGGGAATTAAAATGCACGATGGAAAGTGGTTGCTTTAGTCATTTCATAACATCTTATCCTTTACAAACTTCCCCATCCAGTATGCTTTTATCTTTTGAGAAAGTATTGAGTCGATGGACTGCTTGTAAAATCAGGTTGTATTGATAACTCTATAAGAAAACATGCACAAGCATTGCTTTATTCATGAGCTAAGTATTGAATAAAATGTTTATTAAACTACAAAGTATTGATCATTCTATGATGAGCTATAAACAACAGTGAATTTGAGCCATTGATTCCAATTTCATCAGATTGTTTTTATGCGAACTTTATTTAAAAATTTCTTGTAGTGTGGTTGATAAATATTGTTTGCAGTTCATCCAGGTATGGCCACCTGACACGATATAACTTTTTACTTTAATTTTCTTATCGTCAAACATGGCAATATTCTTCTTCACACTTTCAAATAAAAAATCTTCGGTGCCCACACTAATGGTAAACAATTTTAACTGGCTATTGATCTTATTTACATCGGGCGACCAATTGCTAAAGTTTTTCTGAAATTCCTCTGTTGCCGTAAAAGGAGCATAAGAACATACATAGGAAAATTTATCAGGGTTGGTCAGTCCAATATTAAGAGTTTGTCCGCCACCAACAGAGAAGCCGGCGATAGCACGTCCATCATTATTTTTTAAAACAGGGTAATTGGATTCTATAAAAGGAATAATATCATTTATCACATCTTTGGTAAAATCAGCCATTGGAGACGGTCTTACATTACCATATGGCATGACGATGATCATTGGCACTGCTTTTTTTTGAGCAATAAGATTATCTGCAATAAAATTTGCCTTGCCTACTTTGGTCCATGTTTCTTCGGTATCTGACCCGCCATGAATGAGATATAAAACGGGATACTTAATTGCAGCATTCACATTGAAGCCCGGCGGTGTATATACTAAAAGTTGACGTGTTATATTTAATGTTGAAGATTGATATAAGCGATAACTGATTTTTCCATGAGATACATTTTGCAATGAATGAACAAGGGGCGTATTGCCCGGAACATCAACGATGCTCCGTTTAAATCTTTCGTTAGCGAAAATATATGTGTTATTCGGGTCGGCAGTCAACACACTATCTACCCAAAAACTATATGGATAAATATCAGGCTTTACAGGTCCTACCGTAACGCTCCATACACCCGAGGTGTCTTTAGTCAGCTGTTGAGGTGCAGATAACATCTCTCCACTAACCGAAACTTTTTGGGCCGTTCGTGAATAATAACGAAATGTTATAGTATTATCCGGATGTACATCAGGGGAACTGATTGAAGGTGGTCGTTGACCATTGGTCATGCCTGCAACGAATAATAACAGCAGTATGTTTATAATATGTTTCATTTATTTTAAAATTTGGTGCACGAAAATTTATTTAAAAAGTAATTGAGCAGTTTCAGCAAGGAACACTTTTGTATTCATCCACGTATGGCCCCCTCCGGTGATAAGGCTTTTATAGTTTATTTTTTTTGAACTGAGATAATTTAAAAACTCAGCAGTGTCGGCATATAAAAAATCTTCATTTCCCACACTTATCCAAAAAAGTTTTAGTTCCTTATTGGTCTTGCCCGAATCAGATACGATAGATTGAAAACTATTTTCCATTTCTTTTGGAGGTAGATAAGCACTATAGCAGCATATCCAGGAAAATTTATCCATATTCCAGAAAGCAGTTCGTAAAGTTTGTCCGCCACCCCGGGAAAAACCACCTATAGCACGATTATTTTTATTGGCAATTGTGCGGTAGTTCTTGTCAACGTAAGGAATGACATTTTTCGTTAAGTCATCTGCAAAGCTTTTCATCCTGTTCATTGCATCAGCACTTTCTCTACCTATGGGATCGGCGGGTTTAGGATCACCGTTTTGTTCTGCAACTCTTGCAGCAATATTGCCATAAGGCATCACAATGATCATCGGCACAGCTTTTCCTTCTGCAATCAGGTTATCTAAAATCAGATTTGTTTTTCCAACTTTAAACCATGTTTCTTCTGTATCTGTAGTTCCACTGATCAAATAAAAAACCGGGTATTTTTTGGATGGATTCTTCTCATAACCCGGAGGTGTATAAATTACCATTGAACCAGTAGTGCCTTCCGTTGAAGGATAATATTCATAAGTCACGGTGCCATGCGGCACATTGCGAATAACATGCAATAATGGAGTAAACCCGGGAACATTTACAAGGCTGGCTTTAAATCGTTCATTGGGAAAATAATCTTTATTGGCTGGATCCATTACTGTTACTCCGTCTACATTAAAACTATACGGATAAATATCAGGACGGATCGGACCTACTGTTACACTCCATATACCAATTGAATCTTTCGTCATTGATACCTGGTTAGCACCAAACTGGCTACCTCCTAATTTTACTTCCTTTGCTGAAGGTGCCAGGTAGCGAAAAGTTACTTTTTTATCCGGAAGAACCTCCGGTGATATCACGATCGGTCCACGCGGTGGCTGGCTTTTTGCGAAGTAACATATGCAAAGCATGATAATAGTGCACAATAAATGCGTAGTTGTTTTTTTATAGTTTCTCATATCTTAAACGTACTTGTTGTAAAATCATAAATAACTTAAACCATTCGAATCGGTTGTTTTGACTTCTCCTCAAATTTCAACCATTACTTTAACAACGGCCTTCTCTGGATTTAGCCAGGTTTCAAATTCTTCAATCACTTTATCGAATTGCACCCGATGAGTGATAAAGGCCATCGGGTTTATACTGGCATTTTTTATGCAAGCGATCACTTGTTCAAAATCTTTTCTTGTTGCATTGCGACTGCTCATTAATGTGGCTTCTCTTTTATGAAATTCAGGATGGCTAAAGGAAATATTTCCTTTTTGCAGACCGATCAATACATACCTTGCACCATGTCCCATTAGTTGGAATGCATTATTGATGGCATTTAAATTTCCTGTTGCATCAATCACAACGGTTGGCATATCGCCACCGGTTATTTGCATCAGTTGTTCCTTTACTTTACCATCCTTAGCATTGATCACAAAATCTATTTTCAAATTTTTCTTACAAAACTCAAGTCGTTGTTCATTGACATCTGTGATAATTGTTTTTCCTCCGGCTATTCGAGCAAATTCGGTTGCAGCTAAACCAATAGGCCCTGCACCAATAACAAGAACAAACTCACCGGGTCGAATTGCAGCACGGCCCACCCCATGGGCTGCAACAGCGAAAGGTTCTACCAATGCAAGTTCATCAACAGACAATCCTTCTCCATGCAACAAAGATGTTGAAGGCACAGAAAGATATTCTACCATTCCACCATCTTTATGAACACCGCACACTTGCAGGGTTACACAGCAATTTGGTTTTTCGTTTCTGCATGCTATACAATGACCACAATTGAAATAGGGTATAAATGAAACTGTTTCTCCTTGTTTAAAACCAGGGGCGTTATCAAATTCAATTAATTCTCCTGCCAATTCATGTCCTAATATCCGCGGATAATTGAAAAAAGGTTGTGTTCCTTCGAATGCATGCAGATCAGTTCCACAGATACCAATACGTTTGATATTGATGATTGCATGGTCTTTCTTCAGTTGTGGTCTTTCACTATTGTTGTACCCAAGCACTCCAGGATTTTTGCACACAAGTGTTTTCATTTGCATCATTTAAAAACTACTTGGGAAAAGTTATACAGATTATTTCTCCATACTGGCCATGTATGTCCACCCGGATACTCATTGTAGGTGTATTTAATTCCTAATTCATCAAATTTTGAAAGCATGGTCTTACAGTTATTGTAAGCAATATCTTCTTTTCCTCCCATGGCTATCCAAAGTGATCTTAAATTTTTATTGATCACAGATTGGTTGGCTTTGATAAAACTATATTGAGCATCTGCAGTTTTATTTTGCATCGGCAATATCCACCCCGAACTGAAAACACCGAGATATGAAAACATGTTTGTGTTATTAAACCCTGTGTAAAGAGTGTGCAAACCGCCAAAGGATAAACCTGCCAATGCACGACTACCGGGATCTTTCAAGGTCCGGTAGTTCTTATCAACAAAAGGAATGATGCCCTGTTTCAATTCTCTTTCAAACATTCGCAAAGAATTTTCAATGCCATCTGCACTAAAACCGCCGGTACCAATGTTTGCATCTGGCATTACGATAATCATGGGTTTCGCTTTCCCTTCAGCAATAAGATTGTCAAGTATTAAATCAGTTTTTCCTTGTATTGCCCATCCTCTTTCATCTTCTCCACCACCATGTAAAATATAAAGTACAGGATATTTTTCAGACAGATTATCATCATAAGAGGGCGGCGTATAAATAAAAAATCTTCTCCACGTATTGTTTATAGGCGAGAAATATAGTTTGATGCGGATGTCACCATGAGGCACATCCTTCACTGCATAAAAACCTTCTCCCGGGAAAGGGATTTCAATTCCGCTTGCATTCCTGCTCATGCCATAGAATGTTTCACTTGATGGATCGGCAACAGCAACACCATCGATAAGCAAACTATAATAATGAAAACCCTCACTGACCGGTTCAGTGGTCAATGTCCAATATCCACCGGTGTCTTTAACCATGTCATACTTCTTAGCCAGATCAATTTGCATTTTTTGTGCATCGGGTGCTTTTATGCGAAACATCACCCGGCTATCCGGTAATACCTGCGGATATTTTGAAGACCTGACATTAGTGGATGCTGGTGTTCCTAAAACAGTGTAATTAGAAAAGGACGAGACATTGACACGCTTAAATAGAAATTGGGAGAACATATACAAGCCATTTTTCCATACTTTGAAATCATGGCCACCGGGCTCGATGTAATAAATGTGGAGAACATTTTTTTGAAAGAGATAATCATGTGTCCGCTTACTGAAAGTGATCAGGCCATCAGCATCACCGCAGGAGATCCAGAGCAGTTTTAATTTCTTGTTTGCTTCATCGGGGTTGGGAACTAATTGTTCTGGTCTCTTTGTATTTGGAGCAGATGAGAATCCACCGACCCAGGCAAACTTGTCGAGATTTCCTAATCCAAAATTCAGTGATTGTCCGCCACCCATTGAAAGGCCGGCAACAGCTCGGCTCTCAGAATTGCTGACAACCGGAAAAGTTTTTTCTATATAAGGAATCAGATCGTTGAGTAAGTCCTTTTCAAACGTTGAGAAGGCTTGTACTTTAGCGCTGTCAAAAATATTTCCTACTGCACGATCATCTTTCATGGCTCTTCCATTCGGCATTACAACTATCATCGGTTCAATCTTATTTTCTGCATAAAGGTTATCAAGAATTACTTCCGGATGCCCTCCTTTCAACCATTCCTTTTCATCACCACCAATACCATGGAGTAAATAAAGTACAGGATATTTTTTTTTCTTTGAATAGTCAGGTGGTGTATAGATCAAAGCTCTTCTAGTTGTGCCAACAGTTTTTGATGGATAGAGTATAGTATCAATTTTCCCATGAGGAATATTTTCACGAATCAGGTCAAAATCTTTTGGAGCTTCTTTAACTGTCGGTTGTGCATTTGCGAATACACAGAAAATTGAATAAACAAAGATTAGGAAAAACTGTTGCTTCATATCGGATGTTTTATGCTTACCAGATGATCGTATTATTTTTTATGATTACTACTTCTTAAAATTATTTAAGTTGAAATAATTAATTCATACAATGGATTGAAATAACCCAGTTACTTAACAAATTAACCTGATATCTGATAAAAGTTTAGCCAACGCTTATCAGCAAGTCAATGCAGCATAACTGATCAATCTTTGAACAACATGGGTGCCATTTGATACAAGCTGCGACGCCATGATTGAAACTCATGCGCTGTACCGGGAGAAACATAAGTAGTAACGTTATAGCCCACTGCTTTTAAATCAGCTTCTACTTTAGGCAGGCCATTAGCACCATTTGTTTCTTTGCTACCATAGCTGATAAAGATGTGTTTTGGCTTAGTTTTTCCCTGCAATTCAGTCGGGTTGTAGTTTCCACCACTTAATAACCCCCAGTAACCAAATACATCAGGTTTAGCTAATGTTATAGTATGGGTTTCAAATCCTCCCATAGAAAGTCCTGCCATTGCACGATTATTTCTGTTAGCTATAGTACGGAAATGTGCATCAACATAAGGTATTAATTCATCAAGCAAAACAGTTTGAAAAGCACCGACACCTGTTGGCTCGCCTGAAGTAACACCGATAGTTACAACACCGGGTGCACCCATACCTCCACCTGCAGGAGGAGTACGACGATTTATACTATCTCCCGGAGGAGGACGACGTCCTATCGGCATACCGGTATTAGTCATCCCGTAAGTCATTACCACAATAAAAGGTTTTATTCTGCCTTCCGCGATCATATTATCCATGATCAGGTTAGTCTTGCCCTGAACACCCCATGAAGTTTCATTTTCACCCCAACCATGTTGCAGGTATAGTACAGGGTATTTGGTCTTACCTTTTTCGTAACCCGGAGGCGTGTAAACAACTGCCACCTTTTGTAAGTTCGTACTTTTTGAAGGAAAGATGATTTGCTGCATGTTCCCATGAGGAACATTTTTAAGCGCATAAAAATCCTGATCTTTTGCAGGAACCTCGACGCCGCTTTCCCATCGTTGAGAGCCATAGTAGAACCCAGTTCCGGGATCATTAAAAGTGGCGCCATCCACGTTGACACGATAATAGTGAAATCCTTCATCCATCGGTCCGGCGGTAGTGCCAATAAAATAACCACTATCGGCTTTCGTAAGTTTTGTTCCTCCTTGTCCCCCAAGGCCAAGACTTACCCGAACACTATCAGCATTGGGCGCATAAATCCTAAACCTTACGTATCCCTGGGAGTTAACTTGTGGATATGCCTGGAATGGCTGGTTAAAACTAGAAGGTTTAAAATCTTCTAAAGGCGCAGTTTGTGCTTGCATCTGTGAATAACAAATTGCACTAATTAATGTAGTTGCTAAAATGATAGCTGAAGATTTTAGATTCATTTGATTTTATTTTTTTTAAAATTAAAAAAGACTAGTAAGGCCAAACCTATTTTAATCGAATTACCACCACACTTTTGGCCGGAAGATCAATTGATAATTTATTGCCCTGCAATTTTGCACCATTAAAAGTTTTAATAATGACTTTATTTGGTTGATCAAAACTATTGTAGTCATTCACTTTCTCAGAAGTCAGTATGCTGCCCGTGACCGATTTCAAATTGTCATCAACTGTAGTTTGAATTGAGATCGCTTTGTTCGCATCAATGTTAACTAGAGAAATATGCACAGCGCCTGTTGAATCTTTCGAGGCTGAAATATTCAATGCAGGAATCTTTTGATCACCATTTACATAGTCAGGACTTTGGAATTGAATCGGGATCAGCTTTGCATCCTGATGCACTTTATACAGATCAAAAACATGATATGTAGGCGTGAGTAGCATTTGAGCTCCCTTTGTTAGTATCAGGGCTTGCAACACATTTACAGTTTGAGCAAGATTGGCGAGGCGTACACGATCCGCATGATTATTAAAAATATTCAGTGTAGTTCCAGCTACAATCGCATCACGCAAACTGTTTTGCTGAAAAAGGAAAGCGGGGTTAGTACCCGGCTCAACATCCGTCCAGATTCCCCATTCGTCAACTGCCAACGCCACTCTTTTTGCACTATCATATTTATCCATGATAGCACAATGACGCGTCACGAATTCTTCCATGCGTAAACAATTTTTCATAGTGCTGAAATATTGTGCTTCATCAAAGTTTGTTGCAGAACCTTTCCGCCCCCAATTACCGGTAGGAACCGTGTAATAATGAAGACCAGTTCCCCACATCAGGTTAAGTGGAATTTTTTTCATTAGCGTCTCCGTCCATTCATAATCGCCGGAGTTCGCCCCACTAGCCACTTTACGTAGTCTTGCATTCGGATAGTTCTTAGCATAGGAAGCATATTGCCTGTATACATTAGCATAATATTCTGCAGTCATGCGACCACCACAACCCCAGGTCTCGTTACCAACGCCCCAAAACTTTACGTTGTAAGGTTTAGGATGACCATTTTTCTTACGTTCATTTGCCATTGGACTTTCACCGTCAAAATTCAAATACTCCACCCACTTATTCATTTCTTCAACACTGCCACTGCCGACATTCGCTGAAATATATGGCTCGCAACCAAGAAGCGAGCAGAGCTCCAGGAATTCTTCTGTACCAAAACTATTGTCTTCCACTACACCACCCCAGTTGGTGTTTACCATTTTCGGACGCAGATTGCGGGGCCCAACTCCATCACGCCAGTGGTATTCATCCGCAAAACATCCGCCGGGCCAGCGAAGATTAGGAATTTGTATTTTTTTTAAAGCATCAACAATATCTAAACGAATACGGTCTTTTTTTGGGACATTGATCGAGTCACCCACCCAGAAGCCATCATAAATGCAACGGCCCAGGTGTTCGGAGAAATGGCCATAAATATTTCTGTCGATAGTTGTTTTTGCCGAAGCTGTATTGAATGTCAGTTGAACCTGTGCGAAAATCTCATTCTGAATGAAAGTGAAGACAAACAAATAAAGTAAAACAGTTATGCGCATGATTGATTTATTTTTTATTTGAATTTCGTTGGCTATCTGCATTTATTTACTTTTATTTTCTATATCAAAGCGATGCTGATCTTAATGTAAATCTCTTGTCACTTTTCCATCCGAGCCTCCATTCAAAATATCCCAATCAGCCCCGAGGTGAGCTTGTTGTACATGATTAAGATACAATTTAACATAGCCACGATCCGCTACTGGCTTTGGTGCTACCCATTCTTTTCGTCGCTTATCTAATTCTTGCTCGCTTACATCCAGATGTAATATTCTTTTTCCAACATCCAGTTTAATTATATCACCATCTTTCACCAATGCCAATGTGCCACCAATTGCCGCTTCAGGAGATACGTGAAGAACAACTGTGCCTGCGGCAGTGCCGCTCATTCTTCCATCGGAAATCCGAACCATATCTTTTACTCCTTTTCGCAACAGTTTTTCAGGAAGGTCCACGTTGCCCACTTCAGGCATACCAGCATATCCAACGGGCCCAACATTTTTTAAAACGATCACCGAGTTTTCGTCAATGTCAAGTTCAGGATCATCTATCCTTGCATGGTAATCTTCTATTGTTTCAAAAACAACAGCAGGCCCACAGTGCTTCATTAATTGTTTTGTTGCAGCAGATGGTTTAATAACAGCTCCCTTCTCGCAAAGATTTCCTTTTAGCACCGCTATACCTGCACACTCTTGCAGGGGACTGTCGACCGTTGCAATCACATCCTTATTATAACAAACGGGTGCATTATTGTTTTCCCCGAGAGACCTTCCATTTATGGTAAGGGCATTATTGTGTAAATATTTTTTTAACTCCTTAATTACAACAGGAAGTCCTCCTGCATAAAAGAAATCTTCCATTAAATACTTACCTGAGGGTTTTAAATTCACCAACAAAGGAATGTTGCTACCCAATCGATCGAAATCTTCAAGCTTTAATTCAACACCAATTCTTCCTGCGATCGCTAAAAGATGAATGATGAAATTAGTTGAACCGCCCACTGCAGCATTTACAATGATTGAATTCTCGAATGCTTCTCTCGTCAGGATCTTAGAAAGCTTCATATGTTCTTTCACCATTTCAACAATCCTGCGTCCCGATAATTGAGCCATCACTTTTTTTCTGGAATCAACGGCAGGTATTGCAGCAGCACCCGGTAAAGTAAGTCCAAGTGCCTCGACCATACAAGCCATAGTAGAAGCAGTACCCATCGTCATACAATGGCCTGCACTTCTCGCCACTCCAATTTCAGCTTCCAGGATATCTTCCGCAGAATAATTTTCAACTAACATTTTTTCTTTCACCATCCAGTTGAATGAGCCTGAGCCCAGGCATTCTCCTTTAAATCTTCCGTTGAGCATTGGTCCACCCGGTACAACAATTGTCGGCAGGTCAACACTGCAAGCACCCATCAGTGTTGAAGGAGTCGTTTTATCGCATCCTGTTAGCAATACTACTCCATCTAATGGGTTAGCACGGATGGTTTCTTCAGTATCCATTGCAGCCAGGTTTCTAAACAGCATCGTTGTTGGCCGCATAATAGTTTCACCAAGAGAAGTAACAGGGAATTCCAGCGGAAACCCACCTGCTTCGACAACACCACGTTTAACTATATCAGCAAAATCACGGAGGTGACCATTGCATGGTGTCAATTCACTCCATGTGTTACAAATGCCAATGACCGGTTTGCCAGTGAAATAATCATTTGGATAACCCTGGTTACGCAACCACGAACGATGTACAAAACCCATCTTTTCATCTTTTGAAAACCAATCTGCGCTACGCAGACCATTGCCGTTTGTTGAAAAATTATCCTCCATAGTTTCGTTCATTGAGCTCGGCTTATTATTACTAAATTTTCGTTTTTAACTTGTCTGATTTCACAATTTATCATATAGGAAAAAATTACAGCCAGCATTCAGACCAATTGAATACCTTACTACTTTGATGAAGTAAATCATTTTAAAAAACCCCATGTAGAAACACAGGGTTGACTGCTTATATTGAAAAAATATTCTTGCTATATATCTTTTGTACACACTTATTTTTTATCCCAAAATACCCGTTGATAGATAAAATCACCACCCATTGCTGTCTTAGCAGCATTGTAGTTCGCTGCATTTGCAGACGATTCCACATCTGGGTACGACAATCTCCTGACAAAATCTTCACCGCCACCAAGATTGCCAGGGACAGGGTTCTTAGTTAAAGCGGGAAAGCCAGTTCTTCTAAAGTTGGCAAATGCTTCAGTGCCGTTTCTAATACATACGATCCAATATTGCGTATTGATCAACTTAATTGCATCTGTTGCGTTGTAGGCAATTAAAGGATGAGCCAGGTAACCTGCTTTATCTGAAGCAGAAATAGGAGTGGTTCCGGGATAAAGTGTATACGTATCCATATCTGCGATGATCCCATTTTCATAATATGTTTTTGCTTGCGCATCACCACCAGGAATCCAACCTCTCTTAGCTGCTTCAGCAAGCAATAAGGATGTTTGGGCATATGTCACCCAAAATTCTGGAACATTCGGAGCAGCCACTGTCCATATATTCACTTGTGAATAGTTAAGTCCCGCTCCCCTTGTACCTCTTGGCACCGCTGTATTTTCTACTCCTATGGGAACTCCAAATTGATTGGCTAATACTGTATCAGGATTGGGTGTACCCGCAACATTCCCCGGATTCGGGAAACTTGCCACAATGAATTTACCGCGGGGATCCATTGTGGATTTGAGTTGATTTACAAACGGCTCGGCAACATAGTTAAAATGGGAGAAGTTTCGCAATGCATTATTGTCACCCTGAATATAAAGTGTTCCATCATATTTAACGTGAGCATTATCTGCATTGGAAGCCATTACTCCCCCTGCAAATGCCTCAGTTACGATTGCCTGGGCTTTTGCAGGATCCAGTTTAGAATAACGCATCCCCAATCTTAACATTAATGAATTACCTAATTTTTTCCACTTCGCCACCTGGTCTGTAGCATTTCCTGTTTTGGTAGAGGGTTGAGCCTTTGTCCCATAAAAAAGATCCTCGGGAACAAAGTCAGCGCTGGCGCTTAATGCAGCAATTGCTTCCTTTAGTTCTTTGTAGAGGTCAGCGTAAATAGTTGCATCATCGTCATATTTCGGATAAAAAATAACATCTGAAACAGCTTTTCCTGCTTCGGAGTACGGAACATCTCCATAAGCATCCACCATTCCCATAAATACCTGGGCTTTCCATATTCGTAGCATGCTCCTTAAATTAACACGGGTTGTAGTTGGACCTAAAACCGTTAAAGCCTGTATCAAATTTTTGATGTTCGAGTTGTATTCTCCCCACTTGGGGGTGCTATTACCATCAATATCCGCATTGAAACTAAAGCCCAGAGTGGCTCCTTGATTATAAGGGGTCACAAATTGCTGGACAATTGTATGTTCTGCAGTCCAGGTTCCTATATGCGTTCGTTGCGCCCCTGCAAATAAGAGAGCCGGATCAACGGCGTTTATCGCATAAGGATTTGTGTTTATCTCTACAAAATCTTTATCGCACCCTGCAAATAATAATACGGTACTTACAAAGAGTAGTCGTTTAAATATTTTTATCATATCGTTAGAATTTGACGTTTAAAGTAAGATTGTAATTACGTGTGGTTGGCAATGATGAGTTCTCATAACCAGCCCTGATATCACCGGAGGATTGTATTGCTTCAGGATCAAGACCCGGCAAGTCCTTATAAATGATCGCCGCATTCCGGCAGGAGGCTGTCAATGATAGACCTTTTACGAACTTCAGAAAATCTACCTCTTTAATAAGCGTATTAAAATTATATGACAGGGAAATATTTCTAAGTTTGATGAAATCAGACTTAAAGGTAAAAGGAGCTCCAATTTGATTGTTTCTGTAATCTGCCCAGTAATTCTGGAGACCACCATTTGCCGCAGTAAGCAAAACAGTATTGGGTGCTCCTGCATTGGGCAAGCCTGCATCATAGACACCCGGAATCAGTATTCCGTTTTCACGACCTTCCAATGACAATTTTGAATGTCCTTGTCTTGTCATATTCAAAAGCGTTGATGTTAATACAGTCGCTCCAAACTTATAGTCGATAAATACATTGAACGAAAAGTTTTTAAAGGTCACGTTGTTATTCCAGCCACCGGTAAACTTGGGGATTGAACTACCCACAGGATGAAATCCATTGCCTACAGGTCCACTTGTTACATCGTTGACAAAACGGCCATTAGTGCCTACAACAATTTCTCCCTTTGCATTCGTTTTAGGGCCTTTTACATATAATTGGTTCATCGCAAGCCCTTCGGTATATCTTAGTTCTCCAAGAAACTCGTTTCCATTTGCCGGAGCTGTGGTACCATTAAAGTATATTAGTAAAAGAGTTCCGCTTGGATTACCCACATTGAGGACTTCTGTTTTAAGATAGGAGTTGTTCCATGAAGTGGTCCAGCTAAAATCGTTGGTTTGTATAGCTTTTAGTTCAATAAGTGTTTCCAAACCACTGTTCTTTAATGAAGCCTCGTTCGCTTTTATAGTGTTATATCCTGAAGCAGTGGAAATATTAACATTAAGTATCTGGTCCGTTGTTACTTTATCAAATGCTGCAATATCCAGGAGCAACCTGTTCTTGAACAACTTAAGTTCAAGTCCTATTTCTTTTTCCGTTACAGTAAATGGCTCCAAAAATGGATTAGGAGCAGTTGTGCCACTGACACTGGCGAGGGTCTGACCATTAAATTGATTTTGATTGATACCATAAGTTAGTACACCATCATAAGGATTTACACCAGCAATACTACCAACCTCTGCCCATGATGCTCTTAGCTTACCATATGAAAGCCAGTTCATATTCGGCAATAACTGTGAAAAGATGAAGCTACCGGATACGGAGGGATAGAACTTATTATTATTTTCAGGATTCAAAACGGAGAACCAGTCATTTCGACCAGTAAGGTTCAGGTATAACATTTTATTCCATCCAACTTCCGCCCAACCATAGAGTGAATTGATACGGCTTTTGCTATAAGCCACGCCCTGATTTTTGACCGTACCGTTCGGAATAGTATAAACATCTGCGACTGTAAAATTGGAGGAACTCTGGTTCAGATTTCTGAACTCTGATCTCTGTGTATTTCCACCAAAGCTGGCGTCAACAGAAAATTTGCCAAACTCTTTGCTGCCTCCAAACAGGAAGTCAGCATTTATATCGGTAGTAGTAGTTTGATTTATATTATAGCTACCTCTGTATGTTCCATCACTATTTGTGAGCACTTCGGCTCCGGTGCCGTTCAGTGTATAGTTCTCCTGGAGATTAGTACCACGGTCATAGTTGAACCTTCCTTGTGCATAAAGCCATTTAAATATATCATATCGTAAAGTAGCGGTTCCCAAAAGACGATTCCTGTCTTCTTTGTATTTCAGACCTTTTTGCAAAGGGTAGAATGGATTGTTAACAGTACCCAAAAATCCGTTGGTCTTATATTCAGCGCCTACAGCATTAATTGCATGTTCTCTGTAGGCCTCAATCGGTGTGGAAATAGGCATCCTGGTAAAAAAGTTTACGGCGCCGTCACCTTGTGAACCTATTTGAGGTGGATTAATATAATCCTCATCTGCGTAGTTGACGTTCAGTTGCAGTTTGAATTTCTTAGTGATGTCATGATTGATCCCCACATTGAAGATCGTCCTTTTATATTCATTGCTTGGTACAATACCCTTAGCATCTGTAGTTGAGATAGAAGCTCGGAAACTTCCGTTTGCATTACCGCCTGATAAGCCCAGCGTATTGGTAAAATTTGTACCTGATTGCAAAAAGTCAAAAAGCTGGTTCGGGTAAGCAGAGTAGGGTCTCATTACTCCATCAAAATTGATGGTGGGCTGATTATCTAATTTAGCTCCCCAACCAAATTGGCCACCACCCTGAACAGCTCCCGCAGTTGTAAATTTTACACCATTTTGACCTTGGCCATATTCAGTCTGAGTGATTTCATCCATAAAATTCAAAGCATCCATAGTAGTATAACTGGAAGTAAAATCAACTCCAATTCCCTGGTTCTTTTGACCTGATTTAGTTGTAATGATGATCGCACCTGCCGCAGCCCTCGAACCATAAAGAGCAGCCGCAGTAGAACCTTTCAACACGACCATACTTTCAATATCATCAGGGTTAATGTTATTCAAATTATCTCCGCGGTCACGTTGCTGACCATTTCCTTCAGCGTTCCTGGTACCCTGATCCATAGGAAGGCCATTAATTACTATTAGAGGTGAGTTAGTAGCTCCCGCAAAACCAACCTGGCCACGTAAACGTATCTGGTTACTGGAACCTGCACCAGCAGCGGGAGGTGTTATATTCAGGCCTGCAACCTTACCTTCCAGTGACTCACCTAGGTTAAGCGTCCTTTGTTTGACAAGTTCATCCGTATTAAGAGATGTTACGGAGTATCCTAATTTTCTTGATTCTTTTTTGACACCTAATGTGGTCACGATAACTTCACTAAGACTTTTATCAGTCGATATCAATACTACATTTAATGATGTCCTTCCATTGAGAGATACTTCCTGACCCGTAAAACCAATAGAGGTGAATACCAGTATTGAATTGGATGAAGCATTAATGGAAAAACGACCAGTGGAGTCTGTTGCCGTAGCTATTTGACTACCTTTTACTGCGACAGTAGCAGATGGGAGTCTTTTTCCATTGTCATCGCTGACAGTTCCAGTAACTGTCTGACCGTAAGAAAATGAAGTAAATAACAAAGCAAGAAACAAAAAAATAAAATGTTGATTGGCTAACCTATTTGTTAGCAGGCATTTTTTTCTCATAATAGCAAGAAGTTTGTAATTTAAAAGCAGTTGTTAAGAATACAAAGTATTCGAAGTTGATAACAATAACTTCCAAATAATTACAGCGTAAAATATTTAACAAAAAAAATCTTATTGCGAATAGCTGTTAAATGCAATGCGAATCGGTAATAAGAACAAAAGATCTTATTAAAGGAAAACAGTATAATTAAATAAACAATTAATTGAATTATCTGTGTGCTATATCAAAACTTTTCTACACCTTTTACATTCATTTTTACAGAAGCTACCCTATCTGGAATGGTGATAAATAAAATCTTATTGTTTTTGCCAGCAAAAACATTATTAGTACCACCCCCTGCAGGAATTGTCAAAATTTTATTACCGGTCTTCGGATCATAGGCATTTACTCCCACTCCGCCGCTTACATAGATATTTCCTAATTCATCCAATGACATGCCGTCGCAGAAATTCAAATTGCTTACAACCGTCTGCATATTGGAGAGAGTCCCATCCGCGTTGATATCAAAAGACCAGATCTTTCCGGTACCATTATAAGTCCAATTATTTACATATAGCTTTTTACCATCTGGAGTTCCTGTAACACCATTAGGCCAGATATCAGCATTCCATCCGCCCATTGTTGTTACTCTTACTAATGTATTACTACCAGCAGCAAGATAATAAACATGACCGCCTTTGCCAGTTGCCGCTTGCTCAGAGTGTGTAGGTTCCCAGGGTTGTTTGCGGGGATCAGATGCGCTCCAATAATCTCTTGGAAATATTGGGTCAGTAATGTACATGCCCCCGGTAACAGGATTGATCCAAACATCATTGGGCCCATTTAAAAGTTTACCGTTGTAATTATTGACCAGGACTTCATGGCTACCATCCATATGTATTTTCCATATTTCTCCATGCATATCTGCACAAGCAATGAGATCTCCGTTCTTGTCGAATGCCATTCCATTGGATCGTCCGGTACCTTCAATGAATGTGGTTATATTACCAGTAGCAGCATCCCATTTGTAAATTTTATCATCGGGCTGATCAGTAAAATAAACATTCCCATGCCGATCTACTGCAGGACCTTCGGTAAATTTGAAACCCTTTTGAATTGTATCTAATTCTCCATGTTGACTGGATGAGATCAAACCGGCAGGATCAAAAAAACTGGATCCACCGGGCCGCTGTGTATTGACCTTCGACTGAATAACCTCCGCCTGGCTTGAATCCTTAATAGCTTTTTGACAAGCAATGAATACAAAAGCACATAGTGCACCAAAGAAAAGAAAGAGTCTTTTTTTCATCATAAAAAATTTAAAAATTTAAAAACAAGTACAGGTTATTACGAGGGCAAGAATTTTTGAGTTTTCTACAAGGTGCTCATTTGTATGTAAAAGATGGCTTCATCAATGAACGAGCCTTTAAACCGATTATAAAAATATTTTAACTTACTTCACAACAACTTCCAATAAAATCCGGCGAAGAATATTGTACAAGCTCGAACTGTTTTATTAGTAATATCGCTTCAGAAAATGCCGAAACTAACGATTGCATGAATCAATATCTTTTTAAAAGAGACTGTAAAGAACTTAATCCATTCCCTCACATTATTGAATTTGCGTCAAAAAAAAATAGTGTGATACAGTTTGATTCATTCAAGAAACATGTATCCGAATTTCTTTGCTTTTATTATGTGATCGATGGCCGCTTTGATTGGATGATTGATGATAGGCATTATATTCTTTATCCTGGTGATCTTGCGGTTATCTTGCCTGGGCAGAAATTTGGTGGTAAAAAAGACTTGCTTGACATAGGAACGGTTTTATGGATGCAACTTAATTTAAAACAATTGGAGAGAAATGGGAGGATTACGATGGGAAAATGGAGCCGACTCTCTAATGATGAATGCAGAACAATCGGAAGGATCTTATTACAAAATAATTGTCCGGTACTTTCTGAAGTAAAAGAAGTTGGCGACTTGTTTCAAGATATGCAAAGCGAAGTTATTAACCAGGAAATCGGTTATATCACTTCTGTCAATCAACTTTTAGATCGGCTGTTTATTTTAACAGTAAGACAATTAACACACCAGAATAATTCGCGAAGAGATTTTCCTCAAACATTTATGAAACTCGAACAATCACTTCGCGAAAATCTATCGCATCAATGGACACTGGAAGAGATGGCAGCATTGGTTGGATTAGGAACGACTGCTTTTTCTGAAAAAGTAAAAAACTATACTGGTTTTTCCCCGCTAAATTATTTGATCAACATCCGGATTTCAGAAGCGATCAAATTATTGAAACGTCCGGATGTGCATGTTACTGACATAGCACTGGATGTAGGATTTTATTCATCACAACATTTTGCAACCACTTTCAAAAAATTAACTGGTAATACTCCCAGCGATTTTAGAAAGAAAAATATACCTGAATCTGATTAAATTTTTTTAATATGGAATGTATTATTACCATTGAAATAGGCACAGGATCTATCAGAGTTACTGCTTTTGATATGAAAGGGGAACTGATAGGTTCTTCAAAAGGTTCTTATCCTACTTTTCATGCAAGACCCGATTTCAGTGAGCAGGATCCTGAACAGATCTTCATCACCATGCTGTATATACTGAAGAATTTTTTGAATGAAAAAATTCATTCAAAAAATTACCAGGTTGTAAGCATCTGTTTTAATTCAGCCATGCACAGTGTATTGCCTATTGATAAAAACGGCGTACCACTCGGCAATGCAATGGTGTGGTCAGATAACCGTGCAAAGAAGGAAGCCCAAGAATTGAAAAGCTCTGAACTTGGCAAATCATTGTACAAAACAACGGGCACACCAATACATGCAATGTCTCCACTTAATAAGATCACATGGTTAAAGAACAACGATAAAGATCGCTTTGCAGCGACAAAGAAGTTTTTGTCTATTAAAACCTACATCCTTCAACAACTCACCGGTGAATATGTGGTTGATTATAGCGTGGCTTCCGCAACTGGGATGATGAATATCTATTCTTTGCAATGGGAAGACGATGCCCTGAAACTTGCCGGCATAAAAAATGAAAACCTGGCGGATATTGTTCCGGTAGTTTATTCACTCAAAAATCTGAAAAAGGAATATCAAACTTCATTGGGCTTACATGATAAAGTGAAACTGATCGTCGGTTCAAGTGATGGTTGCATGGCTACATTAGGCGCCGGTGTTTGGGGCGATGGAAAAGCAACTGTTACAATTGAAGAAAGCGGCGCCGTAAGAGTTGTGGGTAAAGAAGTGCTCCAGGATGAAAAGCAACGCATATTTAATTATATACTTAGTGAAGGCAATTATGTTTCAGGTGGCCCAACTAACAATGCAGGTTCTGCTTTTGAATGGTACGTAAAGCAATTTGGTGATTTTGAAAAAGCATTTGACCTTGAAGATTCCATGGAAAACCTGATCAGGGAAGCTGCTAAAGTTCCTGATGGTTCACAGGGATTGATTTTTCTACCATACCTGCAAGGTGAAAGAGCCCCTATATGGAATGCAAATGCACGAGGAGTTTATTTTGGATTGAACATCAGACATGAGCAACGACATTTTCTTCGTGCTACCATTGAAGGAATCATGTACGGATTCTACAGCATTGGAAAAACCCTGGAAGAACATCGTTCATTCAAAAGCCTTTCCGCTAACGGAACATTTGCTTCCTATCCTCTTTGGACACAGCTAATGGCTGATGTTTTCAACAAACCTGTTCATATCAAACAAAGTTCGGGGTCTGACAGTGTTGCTTGTGGTGGTTTTTTAGTGAGTGTAACCGAATTAGGTATGTATAAAAATTTAGAGGAAGCAGCCCAAAAAGTAAAACTGATAGATGGCTTTTATCCACAACAACAAAATCATGATATCCATCGGAAACAGTTTGAAATTTTTGAACGTTTGAGCACAAAGCTCTTTGATGAATTTGAAGCCATTGCTGATTTGCACAATTAAAAAAGTAACTGCTAATTATTCGTTATGGGTAAAGAACGCCAAAAGATGATGTTACTGAAAAAGAAAACAATGTTGAGCAAAAAGAAGCAGCAGAAACAAACGTCATATAAACATTCTTCATACTAAAACTAATAGTTATGTTCATTCAAAAACGCTTATTATTTTTTCTCCTGCTATTTGTAGCAGCGAATCAAATACAAGCACAATCTGTGCAGATATCAAAAGAAGAACTTATTGCATTAACTCCTGAATGGAAAGGAGAACGTTTTCCTGATGGTCGTCCTAAAGTACCGGATGATATCATTAAACGAATGAAAGCTGTTAGCGTGGAAGAAGCCTGGGCTACCATGAGCAATGCAGGTTACAGGTACCAGATCGCTGAAGATTGGCAAGTGATCAATCCAGATAGTGTGCTTGTTGGCCGTGCAGTAACCGCAACCTTTATGCCTGGTCGTCCCGATGTTTGGAAAGCCATTGATTCAATGGGAAAAAAAGAAGGAAGAAGGGCGCAGAATGTTTGGGCAGTAGAAATTTTACAAAAAGGAGATGTTTATGTAGCCGACCAATTTGGTGCAAAAAGAAACGGTCCTACTATTGGTGATAATGTTGGTAATGCTATTTACGCAAGAACAGGAAATGGAATTGTATATGATGGTGCATTAAGAGATCTTGAAGGATTGAAAGAAATTGGAAGCTTCACTTCTTTTTACACAAGCTATGATCCTTCGTATCATAATCCGGGAGCAGGGAATAACAGAGATCTTACAACTATGATCGTCGGGATCAATCATCCTACTCGTATTCGAACTGTAACAGTAATGCCCGGTGATGTTGTATTAGGAAAGTTGGGCGTAGTTGTATTTATTCCTCCACATCTGGCAGAAAGAGTGGTAGTCACTTCCGAGATAGTGCGGTTAAGAGATATGTTTGGTCATCAGCGATTGAGAGAAGGTAAATACACCGCTGGACAAATTGACACCCGATGGTCTGACGAAATAGAAAAAGACTTTTCAAAATGGCTCAATGATCATATGGATAAATTACCAGTTCCCAAGGAGACGATACAAAATTATTTGAAGGATAGAACATGGTGAGCTGTCTGACAGGCTTAAGAGATTTCAAAAGTTTATTGCATTTCAGAAACAAAAATCTCTAAAACTTATTGAACTACTGATCTTTTAAAATTATAAATTCTATAACAATGACAAATTCACGCAGATCATTTATAACCAAAGCAGCCCTTGCTGCATCTATGGCTCCTTTTGCATCTTTATCGAACAGTTATGGGCAGGGTCTTGAACAAGCGATGGACAGAACATCCAAATATTCGTCACCTTCTGATTTAAAAATAACTGATGTTAAATGTGCTTACTCAGGCGGTGGTTTGTTTGTAAAAATTTCTACGAACCAGGATATTGTAGGTTGGGGCGAGGGCGTAGATGCTGTTGGCGGGACATATCATTTAGTTCAACGCCTCGGAAGAAGTTTGGTTGGAAGAAGTCCTTTAAATCCTAATGCCATTTTTACTCAATTCCGCTCAAATCCATTTGGAGGACCGCAAGGAGGTATGTTTGTAGCTGTGCAAAGTGCTTTTGATTGTGCCTTGTGGGATTTATGCGGAAAAGCCTTAGGTGTTCCCATTTACCAATTAATGGGAGGTAAGTATCGTGATAAAGTAAGAGTGTATTGCGATACACAGTTATACTCCGTCAGTAATCCAAAGCCAGAGGAGTTTGCAAGAGTTGCAAGAATTGCAATCGACAAAGGATATACTGCTGTAAAATTTGATTTGGATGAAGCAAACGATCCCAATAGGTATGACAGAGTGAACTGGACTGCCAGCAATGCTGAAATAGAAAGAATGTATAATTCCATGGCTGCTGTACGAAAAGAAATCGGTCCTCATCTTGATATTTGTTGTGACATGCATGCGCGGTATGATGCACCTACCGGAAGAAAAGTGGCAAAGGTGATGGAGCCGCTTAACCTTATGTGGTTGGAAGAACCTGTTCCTGCCGACAATATTGATCAATACAAATTCATTACACAAGAAACAAGTACACCAATTTGTGGTGGAGAAAACTTTTATCTTACTTATGGTTTTGCCCGTTTGTTATCTGAAGGAGCAGTCGATCTGATTATGCCTGACCTTCAGAAATGCGGAGGTCTTGGTGAAGGACTTCGCATAGCAAACATGGCTAACGCTTATTTTACGCCGTTTTCACCGCACATGGTTGGTTCATTCCTCGGTTGCATGGCGAGTGCTCACGTTTGCGCAGCTGTTCCTAATTTCCATATCCTGGAATGGCAAAGCCAGTTCGATACAGTACCCAAGTGGAAAGAAATTGTTAAGTATGACGGCATCGATAAACCTTTTATCGAGAAAGGATTTTTAACTGTATTAAATAAACCAGGAATCGGTGTAGAGATCAACGAAGAAGGTTTGAAAAAATATGCAACGCCAAACGTTCCTTTCTTTGCTTAGTAGCAAACAACACACAATTAGATAGAAAGATTTTGTTTGCACAATTTAATTTTTTAATGAATACCTGGTAAGGTCATAAATTCAAAACGCAACATTGATCATCTCAACAAATCTTCTAACATGAAACCAACTATTTTGTTTCTGCTTGCAATTACGGTAGTAAATGCTTTTTCTCAATCGTTGAGTAAACGTATTATACACAACGATCCGGCTAAGTATAGGGAACTTAATGCCGTGCATGCCGGCGCCGGCCGAATGAAGTTTACAGGACTTATCGGAAGCCAGACTATTGCTACCAATTTTCTTTACCTGCATGCAGGAGAAATTCCCGACAAAGCCGGTATCGGCCAGCATTTTCATCACACTATTGAAGAGATGTATGTGGTACTTGATGGTGAAGCTGAATTTACCGTAAACGGTCAGACTTCTAAAATAAAAGGTCCTGCTCTCGTTCCCTGCAAAATGGGTAATGCTCATGGCATTTACAATTCAAGCGGCAAAACTCTCAAATGGTTGAATTTTGCGGTAAGCACGATCAAAGGCCGCGGCGATAATTTTGATTTGAACGATGACCGGGTGGGTGCAAAATTGGATCCTATTCCGCAATTTGTTTCAAGCCAGTTAAAAAAAGAATCGCTAAAACCTAACAGTAATGCGTACACGGGAAATGGTATTCTTTACCGTCGCATATTTGGCCCTGATATTTTTTCTACTGCATGGGATCATGTTGATCATGTGATCATTCCTCCAGGCAGTAATGCAAAAAGGAAATTGGAAGCAATTGAAGAAGTTTATTATGTTATTAAAGGTTCGGGGATGATATCGGTTGCTGATTCTTCTTTTCCTATAAATGCAGATGATGCTTTTTATGGTTCATTGGGTGAAACAATGACAATTTCTAAAATTGGTAGTGAAGGCCTGGAATTGTTGGTAATTGGCATTGCTCCTTCAAAGCAAAAAGATCCGGCACGTTTGAATGCACCTGCAAAACCAAAAGCTATTGCATTGCAAATGGATTTTGTTGTTCCAAAAGAAAATGCGGAGGCTTTTGAAAAAATGTACACTTCCATTTACGTGCCTGCCATGATTGTACAACAAGGTTATCTTGAATCAAAGTTGCTTCGTCTTTTTCCTGATAACGTTGAAAAAGAAATCCAGGGCGAACCAACGACTTATAATTACCAGATCCAGATTTCCTTTGATACAGAAGAAAATCGCAGAAAGTGGGTGGCAAGTGAACAACACAAGATCGCCTGGCCTGCGGCTTCTGGTCTTGCTAAAGAATTTAAGTGGAGAGGTTATGATGTGATGGGTGATGATAACCGGCGATAAACATTTTCCATTCATTAATAAGCAGATCATGAGAATTAAAATCTGTTCGATTGCTGCTTTCGTTTTTTGTATAAACATTTGCGCTGTCAACGCACAGGATCTTCCACCAACAACATCACTTTTATATCCTGGTGTTGATGGCAAACTGGTTTATTTAGCAGATAGTGTTGGTAATAAGATCCCTGATTTTTCAAACGCAGGATATAAAGGTGGTGGCATCCCGATTCCACATGTGCAAATCAAAGCAATCGTATGGCCAATCCCAGGCGATAATTCAGAACGTTTGCAAAGAGTAATTGATAGCATTTCATCTTTGCCTCCTGATGCATCAGGTTTCAGAGGAACAATTCTATTGAAAATGGGTCAATACGATCTTGAAAAACCTCTTTATATAAAAGCGTCCGGCATAGTATTACGTGGTGAAGGCATGAGTGATATTGGCACCATCTTAATTGGTAAATCACCAAAAGAAAAGCCACCACAAGGTGCTGGTCAGGGTCGCAGGCCAGCATTAATAAATATTGTAGGTGATCTAGGAGTAAAACAACAGGAAGAGACAAAGCAAATCATTACTGATAATTATGTTCCCGTAGGTGCAACGAGTTTCAATGTAGCATCTGCAAAAGCTTTTAAAAAAAATGACAAAGTAATAGTAAAACGTATCGGCAACCAGGCATGGATAAAAGAATTGGGTGAAGACAGCGCAACAGTGGGAAGAAACCGCTGGCAATCTTTTAATATCAACTATGACAGAACGATCGTAGATGTAAAAGGAAACACGATCACAATTGATGCGCCTATCTTTTGCGCTATTGAAACCCGTTGGGGCGGAGGGGAACTGATCAAATACAACGATGAACGAATTGAACAAATAGGTATCGAAAATCTGAGAGGTATATCAGAGTATGATCCATCAGTGCGTCAAAAAAATTATGGCAACATGGACCGTGATAAATTAGATCCAAAATATCAATACCAGGGAGAAGAATATTTTTCTGATGAAAATCATTATTTCAATTTCATCAATATCAGTAATGCAAAAAATGTTTGGGTAAGAAATATAACTGCCCTTCATTTTGGTAATAGCGTGGTGCAAAGCAATGCTGGCACAAAATGGATCACTGTACAGGATTGTGAATCATGGGAGCCTGTTTCCATCCGCATGGGTGCAAGACGTTTCACTTACCACATGAATGGACAATTCTGTTTGGTGCAAAGATGCTTTTCACAGAAAGGACGACATTCATTTGTATTGCAGGGACATGAATCAAGCGGGAATGTTTTTCTTGATTGCAAAGCTGTCAATCCATATTCAACCAGTGAGCCGCATAATCATTGGGTAAATGGCGTGTTGTATGATAACGTCAAAGCTCCACTAACTGCACGATACTGGGATTACATCATTGGCTGGGCTGGTGCCAATATTGTTTTCTGGAATTGCGAAGGAGATTTCCTGATTCAAAAACCACCCACAGCGCAAAACTATTCTTTCGGCCATATTGGTATTAATGCAGTCATCTTCAATGCAGGCCTGCAGGATCTGACAAAACCAAATGGTTTTGTTGAATCAATGGACATGCATGTAACGCCCCGGAGTTTATACCTTACCCAATTAAAAGAAAGATTGGGAGAACAAGCTGTAAGAAATATTTCGAAGAATGCAGGGGAATATTGAATTTGAACAATAAACTATCCAAACATGAAAGCAAAGCTTATCATCCTGCTACTCGCATTAAGTTTTTCTTATACCGGTTTTTTATTTGCACAAACGATCTCAAAGGAAGAATTGGTTTTTCTCACTTCAGAATGGAAAGGAGAACGCTTTGCAGATGGTAGACCAAAAATTTCAGATAGCTTGCTGCAACGGGCAAAGCATATTATGATTGATGATGCCTGGACTGTTTTGAGAAATGAAGGTTATCTAAACCAATTTGAAGGCGGATGGAAAACAGTGAACGATACATTAATGACAGGACGTGCAGTTACTGCTATGTATATGCCAAGCCGCCCGGATATAGAAAAAAATATTAAAGAACGAGGTGCCAGGCAGGGAAGAAAGGGCAATACTAATTCATGGCCCATAGATATTCTTACCAAAGGTGATTTGTATGTGGCAGATGCGTTTGGAAAAATTGGTGGTGGTCCTATCATGGGTGCCACATTGGCCAATTCAATTTATAGCAAATCAGGTAACGGTGTTGTGTTTGACGGTGCATCAAGGGATCTGCAGGAAATAAAAAACATCAAAGGATTTAATGCTTTCGTTCGTGATTTTCATCCATCATTTACAGAAGAAATGGTGTTGATGGGTCTTAATGCTCCCATTCGTATAGGTAATGCAATTGTACTTCCCGGCGACCTCGTCATTGCAACAAAAGAAGGAGTTCTTTTTATACCTGCGCACATGGCCGAGCAGGTGGTTAGTACCGCAGAATTTGTTATGCGCAAAGATCAATTTGGTTTTGAAATGGTACGCAACGGTAAGTACAGCACCGGCGAAATTGATAGCCAATGGAACGATGAAATAAAAACGGAATTTTTGAAATGGCTGGAAAAGCACCCTGAGTTAGGAAAGATGACTCGTGTAGAATTAGACAAGATAATGAGTAAAAGAACATGGTAGAATCAGCATGTTTTGATTGTTAGCATTGATATCATTTTAATTGTGTTTTAAGCTTTTCAGTATGAAAAAATATTTTCTGCTTTGTTTCTTCCTGGTCATTCATTCATATACCTCAAAGTTGTTGGCCATCGTCCGGCTTCCACCAATTATAAGTAGCAACATGGTCTTGCAACAAAACTCGCCAGCTGGGGAAACTGAGCCTAACAATAGATCTAGTGTATCTTAAAATTCCATTTAGAATTATCACTATTAAAATCAAATTCTGCAAGTGTTGGTGTGCTATCTCCCGAAGATACCATTACTAATTTCTTGTTTGAATTGGGAACTATCTTAGGCATGATTCTATAAGTTCCATCAGTCAATTGGTCAATTCGCCATAATTGTTCCGCTGAGCCTGTAAATACCGGAACAGTTATCACTTCACCATCAGCAGTTGCTGCTAATGCTCTTTCTGTTCCTGCAATTACTATTTTATAATAAGGGCCACCGAGATATCCTGTAGTATCAGGTGCATCTGCAACCGTCCATTTCTGATGTGGACGAAACATATAGTCACCAATACGTGCAGCAATGTTGCCTGTTGGCCAGTTTTTAATTACATCTGCTAATTCCTGGGGAGGTACAGGTTTCACCGGTTCATTGTTCGCCTGACCGCCAAAACCACCCTGTGCCCTGGCCATTCTTGTAAGATCAACAGCCAGCTCCAAAGCATATCCTCTTCTCACTGATTCAATTTCATAAGTTCCTTCTCTAAATTTTTCTCCTGCCACGGGCCATCCATCTTTCCAGAGTAGCGGAAGGATACCCAATACACTTCTACCACCCTGCTCCAGATCGGCTTCATAATGAAGCGACATTTTTTCAACTCCAGTCTCAAGTTTTATATGTCCAAAATGTCCAGGACCTATCAATCCTCCGCGGGTAGCAACTACCATTTTGCCGCCACCTTCCAACATGCTTCTTCCTACGTTATCGAGATAAGGACCCGTTATTTTTTTTGAACGTCCTACCACAACATTATAAGTAGAATTTGCTCCATCGCAACAACTGCCGTGAGTGGCAAGTAAGTAATACCAACCTTCACGATATACCAGATCTGAAGCTTCACAAGTAATGGCTACATCAACGGGTTTATTTCCTGCAACACGTTTTCCTGTTTTTGGATCCAATTCCACAAGGCGAGTGAATCCAAAGTAAGTACCATATGTTAACCAAAGACGTCCAGTGGTAGGATCTAATAGAACACCGGGATCGATGGCGTCATTTTCTTCATAACCATCAGATGTAGCAACTACAACTGGTTCAGAATATTTAAAATCGGGAGACTTTGGATCAAGTGTTTTGTTCCACATGGTGAGAATGGCTCCTTTATGGTTGCTTCCACCCCCGGTTGCTCCATATATTACCAAATAGCGGTCACCAATTTTGATTGCATCAGGTGCAGCGCCACCGCCCGGTCTTACGCCACCACCATACCATGTCCAACCGTCTTCAGATATTAATCCCCCACCCCCTGTACCGAATGTATAATATTTTCCATCACATTCAACGATGGTTGATGGATCATGTATAAATGGCCTTCCTGTCTGTGCTATTATTGTCTGTGTGATCAATACCGCTAACAATGCAGTTATATTCATTCTCTTCATAATAAATGATTTCAAAATAATTAATGCTTAAATAGAGTTACAAATCTTATTGATAACTAATGCTGAGATTTTTTACTGGTAGTCCTTTTTCATCTAAAAAACGAATACAGAAGTTAGCCATACCCGGTCCATTAATTACTGCTCCACGGATTATATTCCTTCCTTTTTTAAGGGTTAAGAGAGAAGAAGTAACATTATCTGCAATCATATCTCTATCACCAGAAAGCATAAGCGTTTCCTGGCCATTCAACCACCACATGCTGGCAGAATTACATCCGGCACTCATTCTAACATTTTTTATTTCTTCCGGGCTATCAATGACAGTGACCAACCAAACCAATATGCCATACCGCGGCTTGTCGATCGCATATGTAAAATTGTATAAATTAAAATTGAATGTCTTGCTGTCCAAAGCATACCATTTCAATTCCTGGTTTCCAACCTTTACTGTTTCGCCGTTTTTAGGAACGACTGTGTAATCGTTGGAAAAATTATCGGTGGAGAATGTTGTTCTTAGGTAGCTGTCGGTGAGTATACTATTTCTTTGAATGTCTTTCTTAATAGGTTCCAGCACCATCCAACGTTGAATGAATCCCTTTTCATTCGTTGTTTTTTTTATACCAGAAGCTGGCGTAAAGTTTCTTGTAAGCGTATGTGTAGTATCGCTGTTTATAGGAATCGGGGGCAGTGTCGGTCTTTGTTGTTGATTCGGATTCTGAGCTGATACAGTACTAAAACACGAATGGGATACTACCAAAAAAATATAAACTATACCCGGTAACAAGGATGTGCATTTTCTGTTCATAGCAGATTTCTTTTTATGTACAATGTTATTGACCTTTCTTCAGGATTTATCCTTTGCTTATAAATAGTTGACAAAGCCTTCCATGTTTGTACGGATCTTGTACACCTTGCTGTAGCTAACAATATAAAGTGTTTTCATATCGCTATCACCAAAGCAAAGACTTACCGGGAATGAAGGCAGGTTGATCATCCCAACAAATTCTCCCTTATTGTTAAAGATTTGTACTCCATAATAAGTGGCAACATAAATATTACCTTGCTTATCAATAGCCATTCCATCAGCACTACTAGACCTTCCTTTCCTGTCCAATACATTTTCTGTGAGAAATAATTTTGCAAACTTGCGTCCGTTGCTGATAGTTCCATCTTCATTTACATCATAAGCCCAAATAAAATTATCCTTTTCACTTTTGACAGGATACCACGATTCATCATCATAGCAGTTATTAATGTAAAGCGTTTTGCCATCAGGTGAAAGTAAAATACCATTAGGCATTGCAAATTCATTGGGCTGAGTAAGCCTGCTTACTTTCCCTTCAGGTGAAACATAATACACCGCACGGCCAGGTTGATTTTTTTTGGGCTCCATTGTAAACTGCGGATCGGTAAAATAAAATCCTCCTTTTGCATCGGTGATTACATCGTTTGGACCATCGATAAGTTTTCCGTCGTATTTGTCTGCAACAACTTTTACCACTTCTCCTTTTGTTGTCATCTCCACTATTCTGTGTCCCATCATATCGCAAACAAGCAGGTGACCGCTTTTATACGGATATAATCCGTTTGTTTGCATCTTGCCTTCGGAAATATTCCGGTAGCTGCCATTTGGATCCAATTCAACTGTTGAACTTTTCTTAGGATCAGCATTAAAGTTTTGATCGAAATACATGTTGGAGAAATAAACTTTTCCATTCATCCATTTAGGACCCTCGGTAAAATTCAATTCCGGTTTTGATTTTTTGCCATCAACAACTAATTCCAACTTCGCATTTTCAGGAATGATTGCACGATAAGCTGCCATACTTGCCTTTTCTTTTCCCAAATAATCTGCACGGGCAGGCCAGAAAATATCTAATGCATCACAACCGAGATCGCCGATCTCAGCTCCATGCACCATATTTGAAGGAATGCGAACAACATTATTTGCTTTCATACCTTGCTTGCCATCCAAAAGAATTTCATCGCAGCCACCGCGTAGCACAAACATCATCTGCTCTTCAGGATGTATATGATGCGGAAAAGTTGAACCAGGATCCATTGAAATAAAACTCAATTGTGTATTCTTTCCTGAAATCAATCTTGAATGAGCCCCTTCAGCAAGTTTGGTCAGTTGAATATTGTACAGATCATAAATTTTATTCGGAACTATATTGGGGGTTTGTAGTTGTACGACATCCATTACTTGTGATGGAAGATCTTTCACACCGGCTTTTTGAAGATAGTCGAGCCTCAATGGACTGTAGGCTTCCAAAAGTTTGGCGCCTGACGCCCCTGCAGTCATGGAATTTTTGCTTCCTTTTTCAAGATAAACAAAATCAATTTTTGGCGTACCGCTATGCCTTCCATCAGGGCTTTCTCTTTTTTTGGAGACCATGGTGACTGATGTTCCGTTTATCACCTGATCAATGGAACCTTCCAGGACAAAAACAAATCTGTCTGACGGTAAAGTTTCTTCAGGAATGTTCACATTTGGTTCTAGCTGAAGAATGCTGATCATTGTACCATTTCCCCAGAACAATTTTGCCTTTACACCTGGGTATAATAGGACACTATCTAAATTATCAAGACTTTTTACCTTAGCCGGTTCAAGATTGGATTCAATACTTGTTTTTGGAAGTTCCGGAAGTCTTCTTTCCGTCAGTTTATACTTAGCGATAAGTTCTTTGTTTGTTTTCTCCCATTCTGATCCTGCGCCGGAAGTACAGGAGCAATGCATTAAACCAACTAAACTGGCCGCTAAAAAGCATTCGCAAATAATTTTTCTTATTGGTGATGATCTCATGACTGCATTTCTTTTGTATCGAAATGAAAAATAATAATTTCATTTTAGCTAACTGTACAGGATTTATCGGTGAATTTTATTGAACATTATTTGATATAGCATATCTTATTTTTAATTCATATTGCTTGTTTATTCAATCAAAATTTATTGAAAAATGAAAATCTTATTCACCTTATTATTCCTCGCAGGAGGTTTAATTGCTTCTTCGCAAAACACTCTTGATGGTAATTGGAAAGGGACCCGGGAAACACCGAATGGTCCATTTGAAGTGAATTACACGTTTAAAGTGGATGGGGACAAACTCACGGGCACCTGGAAAACGCAGTTTGGTGAAACCAAGCTGGAGAATGGAAAAGTTGATGGCAAAAAATTTTCTTACACCATTACTTTTAATGATACGACCATCAACAGTACCGGTGAAATAATTAATGAAAATGAGCTTTTAATTAAGAATGACAGAGGTGAAATGAAACTTACCAGGGTGAAATAAGTTGTTGGATTTCGCTAAGTGCCCCAATTCATTTTCGTGTTCTTTTCAAAAAGTATGCATCATCATCATTTGCTTTAAGGAACAACTTACACCGCATATCTTTTACAATGCGGTTGACGGGACTTATTGCGATTTTATCTAAAATTTTAAACAGGTGCACCCTGTATTTAATACAATTGTTTACACAAACACTTGCTAATGCCGAAAAGTTTACCTCTTAAAACTATCTGTATCACTATCGCACTTTTGTCTTTGTTCAGCTTTGCCGCCTTCAATCCTTACATGAGGAGTGATAATCATACTACCTGGGATCAGTATGGCGGTGGTCCCGATCAATCGAAATATTTTGAAGGCTCACAAATCACAAAGGAAAATGTGAACAATTTGAAAGTCGCCTGGATTTATCCAACAATGGATTCAGCATTTAATTTTTTTAGTCCCATTGTTGTAGACACTATTATGTATGTCATGGCGAAGAACTCTTCACTTGTGGCAATAAATGCTGAAACAGGAAAAGAGATCTGGATACATGCCAACTTGCAGGGATTAACACGCCGGGGAATTAATTATTGGGAAAGCAAAGACAGAAAAAACAGGCGATTACTTTTTACTCTTAATAATACTTTGCAAGCGATAGATGCTCTTACCGGAAAATCGATTATGAGTTTTGGCACTAATGGTTATGTTGATATGCGAAAAGGCCTTGGCCGTGAGCCAACGTCCATTCGAAGAATGCAGTCGATGATGCCGGGTATTGTATTTGGAGATCTGATCATAATGGGTTCAGCGCCCGGTGAAGGTTATTTTTCTGCCCCTGGAGATATCAGGGCTTACAATGTAGTTACCGGTAAATTGTCCTGGACATTCCACACCGTTCCCCGGCCAGGCGAATTTGGTTACAGCACCTGGCCAAAAAATGCTTACAAGTATGTTGGTGGTGTAAATGTCTGGAGCGAAATGTCGGTTGATGAAAAAAGAGGAATTGTTTATTTACCCATTGGCTCGCCTACTTATGATTTTTATGGCGCCGACCGTTTAGGGAGCAACCTGTTTGGAAATTGCCTTGTAGCATTGAATGCCCGTACAGGTAAACGTCTCTGGCATTTTCAAACTGTTCATCATGATCTGTGGGATTATGATCTTGCTTCAGCGCCGCAATTAATCACTCTCAATCGTGATGGCAAACAGATAGATGCTGTTGCGATCGCTACCAAGCATGGACTTATGTTTGTGTTCGATCGTGTAACAGGTAAACCAATTTTTCCTATTGAAGAAAAACCTTTTCCTGCGAGTAAAATGCCCGGCGAAAAATCATGGCCCACACAACCAATTCCAACATTAGTACCACATTTTACACGGCATGAGGTAACTAAGGAAATGTTGAATCCCTTTTTACCTGAAGAAGAAAAACAAAAATGGTATAAAAGAATTGCTGCTGCAAAATCAGGCTTGTATGTCCCGCCTTCAGATAAATATGAAACCATTATGTTACCCGGGGCATTAGGTGGAGTGAATTTTGGCAATACTGCTTCGGATCCTGGTAAGGGCATGGTATATATTTTAACGCAGGAATATGCATCGGTGTATAAATTGGAAAGAGTAAAGTCGCCCCGCGAACTGATGTCGAAAGATGAATTGACCAAAGCAAAAACACTTATTAATACATCCTGCCGTTCTTGTCATGGTGATAAGTTAACGGGCAGTGGAATTGCGCCTAATATTGTCAATTCAGGACAGCGTATGTCTTTTGATGAATTCAAAACGCTGATAACCGTTGGCCGTGGCCAAATGCCCGGGTTTGTTCATATAGATGATCAAAGTGCAGCGATAATGTTTCGTTACCTGGGTGGCAACCCAACAAGGTTTGGTTTTGGTAACAGAGGAAATCAGCCAACCAGAATACCTGACGGACCTGTTGTGGCATCAGGTGGAGCACCGATTAAACCGGATGTAAAACCTAAACAACCTATGGGTGATTATCCTCAGGGTGTACCGCATCCAGTCAACCGTTACACAACTGATTACGGTACAGCATGGCCAAATTTATTAAACCCGCCTTGGGCGAGGGTAATTGCTTACGATCTTAATACAGGAACAATAAAATGGGAACAACCGCTTGGCGAAGATTCGGTTGCTTCCAGCAAGGGTGATAAAACAACCGGTGCTGTCAATGGCTCACAACGAAAAGGGATTGTCGTAACATCTACTGGTGTATTGTTCTGTACTGGTAAGGGAGGAAAATTATATGCTTATGATGCAGACAATGGCAATCTGCTATGGGATACCACGCTGAGCTTTGAAACAAATGCACAGCCAATGATGTACGAATTAAATGGAAGGCAATACCTGGTTGTAAATGCCACAAATTTTTTTACAAAAGATAGTTATGATCATTCGAAAAAGCCGGGAGCCTTACCAAGAGCTTATGTTGTGTTTGCTCTTCCTGAAGCAAAATGATAAACTATACAATCAAAAAAATATAAGAATCCATGGGGAATGAATAGAGATATTGTTCGACTGTGCAAGATGACTTATTGAGGAACAGGTTCATAGTGCTGCACAGCTTCCCTGGTAAATTCTCCATTTACTTTTCTCGTAATTCGAAGAGCATTTTCATCTTTCAATGCATCAGGCAAAAATTCCTGTGGACAATCCTGGTAACATACCGGACGTAAAAAACGCTTGATGGCTTCCGTACCTACAGACGTAAAATGAGAATAGGTTGTTGCAGGAAAAGGTCCGCCGTGCATCATAGCATGGCAAACTTCAACACCGGTGGGAACACCATTATAAATAACTCTTCCAACTCGTGCTATCAACGTATCAATACAGCTTTGAAAATGATTTAAATCATCTGCAGTTCCGATAACTGTTGCTGTCAATTGTCCATGTAATGATTGCAATGCGTTTTTCAATTCGTTTTCATTTTCACAAACTACAACAACAGATGTAGGACCAAACACTTCATTTTGTAATGAATTCTCTTTAGTAAAATTGTTTCCCGTTGTTCTTGCAAGCAATGCACTTCCATTATAATTTTCTCTGCCGTCAGCACCTTCCCAAACTGCCTCAACTCCTTTTATCGATAACAATTGCTGCCGCTCTTTATAATAGGCACCGCAGATGGTTTGGTTCAACATGGTTGCAGGAAGCACTTGCTGTAATGCCGTTGCCAGTTTTTGAATAAACGTTTCCGTATTCTCATCTTTTACCACAAATAACAATCCGGGGTTGGTGCAAAACTGGCCAACGCCAAGTGTAACGGATGCGCTGAGTTGTGATGCTATTCCATCAACGTTATGCGCAATTTTATTTGGAAGAATCAAAACAGGATTGATACTGCTCATTTCTGCATATACAGGAATAGGCTCTTCTCTTTCATTAATTGCTGCTTTAAGCAATGCCATACCTCCACGGAAAGAACCAGTAAAGCCAACCGCTTTTATTTGTGGATGTTTTACCAATTGTTGTCCAAGCAAACTTCCTTCTCCAATCAAAGAAGAAAATACACCGTCAGGCATGTTGCATTTTTGAGCAGCGGTGATAATGGCGCCGGCTACCAGTTCATTTGTTCCAAGATGTGAGCTATGCGCTTTTATAATTACAGGACAACCTGCAGCTAGTGCCGAAGCGGTATCGCCCCCTGCAGTTGAAAATGCCAAAGGAAAATTGCTTGCAGCAAAGACAGCAACAGGACCGATTGGATGCATCATTCTCCGTATATCAGAACGAGGCAATGGTTTGCGATCCGGCAACGCAGTGTCAATAATGGCTTCAACAAAGGACCCTTCACGCAGAAGCGACGCAAATAATTTTAATTGACCAACGGTTCTTCCACGTTCACCTGTGATTCGTGCCTCAGGTAACCCGCTTTCCAAATGTGCTCTCTCTACTAATTCATCTAATTTCATGATCTCATCCGCAATGGAATCTAAAAAATCTGCCCTTGCTTCAAAAGATGTTCTTTTATAAATTTCAAAAGCGGAAGTTGCTTTCGAAATAGCTTCATTAATTTCCCGTTCTGTTGCGACAGAAAATTCGCCAGGTAAATTGTTTTTCAATATGGCGCTAAAAGCGAACAATTTTTTTTCGCCTTCAGCTTTCCGTTCGAATCCGATAAAATTATGTCCTGATATCATGGTCTGAGGTTTTCAAGTAAACAAAGTCGTGTGATCATTCTCCGTCAAAAAAAATTTCAGTGGACTGGATTTTCAAAATCCCTTGCGGGACCATTCTAAATTGGCTGATTGCAAAGTATTCAATTCTGCAAACATAAAGCTTCCAATAAAAGTCACTGAAAAATTTTTAACATGAAACTAAAGCTTTGTCGCTAATTTGGCTGAATCAAAGCGAAGAAGCTGTTGATAGTAATTTATAAGAAGTCATCATTCAAGCGATATGCTTTGCTTGCAAAAATTTGCACGACAACTGATAGTATTTTTTTGAGAACCTTTCATCATGCAGATTTTCTTTTTAATTGGCCGGGCGAGTAACCATGATGTTTTTTAAAAGTTTCAATGAAGCTGCTAACCTTTTCATAATTCAGAATAGCTGCAGCCTCGTTTACAGACAATGGCTTTTCCAACATCAACCTTTTAGCATGTTCCATTTTTATTTCCAGGTAATGCTTATACAGGCTTTTATTAAAGACAGTTTTGAAATATCTTTTAAGAGTTGACTCGCTTAAACCAACCCTTTTTGCAATATTGTCTACACCAGGAAAAATACCCTCAACGATTTCCGTCAGCATCTTTTCAGCGAGAATAATTTTGTCGTAATAAAGCACGTTACTTTCCAGTACCTCCTGGGTGGAATTGGAAGATATCTTTTTAAAAAATTCCGCTATCAACAAAAGAACTTCTGCTTTTATATGAAGATGAGATTTCAACTCAGCCCCTGCCGCTGTATATATATCTGAAATGAGGCGATATTCTGACGGAGAACAGGATTCGAGCAACATGGTGGGTGCAGGCCTTTTATTTAGCTCTTTGATGAATTCACTAATCGTTGTATCGGAATCCACAAATGCCTCCTTTAACCAACGATACGTAACAGCAATATCGATCGCATGCAAGCCTGTTCCCTTTTCGATCTCAAAATTCATTTCAATATCACCGGAAAAAAAAACAATATTCATACCATGTGGCAGGTGCATTTGTTTTGGAAAGATCCCGTTGCTTAACGCCAGTGTATCGGTCACCAGCAGGTAGCCAATGTGAAAATATTTTTCGTTTTCAATATAACTGAACGGAGTTTTATTAAATGTTATGGAACTTATGATGTCAAAATCCCATACACGCATTACAAGGCCATTTTCAATTTTCAATTTCCTGATAAAACCGGTACCATATGAAGGAGGGATTTGAATCAGACCTTTATCTACGGAAGTACCAAAGAGATTTGCTAACCGTGAAATGGTTTCATCGGTATCTATTTCTCCAAATTCGAAATGTAGCTTGCTCACAGGCGGTATTATTGGTTATTGCTACTAATCAATAGATTTAACCAAAAACGGATCATCGGTGGAACTCATATTCAATGTACAACAAATCCTTTCATATTTATTCAATCAGAAAGTATTTTTCCTGAAAATCTTTTTGAACTTATAAAGGTATTTTTTGAATCTGCGACGGAAATACCCTGTTATATTTCCGATTACTTTTGAAGTAGAAAGCAAGTAAACATTGCAAAACTGTTTAGTTGTTTTCCGGATGGTTTAAAAATTCCGACACTATGAAAACAAAGGGAATCAATACCTGAAAAATTTCAACAAGATCAATACGCAATGACCGATCGACTTTTTGATCCTGTTATTGATCGTCTCCCCTCATTGTTTTCAGACAAACATGCGGTTAAAAAAAGAAACAGAAATACTGTTAGTGACATTTTATTGCCTATAACGAACAAAACCCTTACTCATGAAAACGAAAAAACTTTACACTACAATTTTCCTGGCTTTTGTGGTAACATTATTACAAACAGTGGATGCACAACAACCTGGTTCCGGACTTCCGGAAGGAATTTCAACGAATTGGTATGAAACTGCGCTCAATACCCTTACTATAAATGAGTACCGATTTACCAGGACAACCAAAACAAAAGAATACAGGACGGTAAACCCAATTAATCATCTGGGCTTTACTATAAGCCCGGATGGTTATTCTGTTTTTGATCCATATAAAAAAGAAAAAGATAATTGGAACATTACTTTTAATGTGGCGGGAGCAAGCCGTAACGGGAATTTTAGTTTACCTACTCACGATTATATAGCTATCGAAAGATCCTCCGAGTTAACTTTTCAATCTGACGTTCTTGATATAGAATATGTGAACAATAAAAAAGGTCTTCGGCAAAATTTTATTGTAAAGCAACGTCCCGAAGGAACAAGAAAGCTAACTATTCAAATGTTATGGAAGTCAGAACTTGCAGTTACAGCACATACAAACAAGATTGTCTTTCATACACGGGGAAATCAAAGCGATTTAAAACTTGTTTATGATGAACTCAGCGTATGGGATGCTCATGGAACAATCCTGCAAGCTGAATTTCAGGTAGAACAAGAAACGAACAAAATAAATATTGTAGTTGACGATGCTAATGCGACCTATCCTATTACTATTGATCCGTTGAATCGCACAGCAGAATGGTCGAGTTCGGCTGATGGTTTATTGCCGGGGTTGTTAACAAATCTTCAGTTACAGGTGCAAACCTTATATGGACATACCGTTGCAGGATTAGGCGATGTAAATGGCGATGGTTTTGATGATGTAGCAATTGGCGCTCCTGGCATGGCTGACGTTGTAGCAGGGTCAGGTACTTTGCTGGGCGTTGGTGCAGTATTTATTTATTTAGGATCTCCATCAGGATTACCATCAACTCCAAGTAAAGTGTTACAACCTACTACTGCTGTAGAAGGCGCCTTGTTTGGATTTAGTATCGATGCCGGAGATGTGACTGGTGATGGGAAGAATGACATCATTATTGGTGCGCCGATGGACAGGTATCAGACAACAGCACAGGGATTATTAGGGCCAACAACCGTGAATGTAAATGCCGGCAAAGTCTATCTATACAGGAGCGAAGATCTTTTTAGCGCAGCTAACCCAAGTCCATTTTTGCAAATACGTTTACAAGGAACGAGTTTCTTTTCGACAGGTATTGCCGGACTCTTGCAAAGCAATGTGAATGCTTACCCTCTTTTTGGATTTTCATTAGCAGTTACCAAAGATCTTAATGGTGATAACAAACAGGATATTGTGATTGGTTCACCTGCATATCTTGGCACCCAGCTTTTATCAGTTCAGAATGGTGCTGCATTTGTTTATTATTCAAATGATCTTGCAACCACTGCACCAGTACAATTAGAAGTACCCACACCTACTTTGCTGGGTCTTCCATTGTTACCATTAGCCAATACAACCGGCTTATTATATGGTTTTAGTGTTGATTGTGTTGGTGATTACAACAATGATTTCTATCCTGATCTTGTAGTGGGTGCGCCAGCTGGTATTGATCTGTCATTACTTGGAGGAATTTTTTCGGGACAGTTTCTTGGTGGAAGCGCCTATGTTTATTATGGTAATGGTTCCGGAATAACTTCCCCGATCGGTGCGAGACTCCAGGCGGACCCATCCGGTTTATTAAGCAATGCTGCGAACCTTTTTGGATACGATGTAAAAGGAACAAAAAATTCAAATGATCAACGTAGTGGTAATATTCTTATTGGCGCCCCGGCTGGAAGCGTTCTCAGTAATGTAGCAAGCGGTCTTCGTCTAAAAGCAGGGCAGGTTCATGTGTTCGTGAAAAAAACATTTAGTCCTCCATCACCAGTACTTGCTGACCAGGTAATTTCATCTCCACGTTCTTCTTCGGTTTTGAGTATTCTCGCAGGTCAGACAATCAATGTATCGATGATGTATGGTGCAAGTATTGACAACATGCTTGATGTTAATTGTGATGGTAATGGCGATATCATTATAGGTGAGCCTCTTTCAACGGCAGTGCCTTTGATCGGCGCAAATGTAATTGGAGGTTCAGCATATATCTATCTTGGAAACGGTGGTGGGACCTATGATCCCGTTCCTTATTGGGACCTTACAACAGAGGTTTCTCCATTACTCGGCGTTAACACAACCGCGATGGTTGGTTATAGCGTTGCCGGGGCTAAACATATCTATGGTAATTCGGAAAGCGTCCGGTCAATTGTAGGAGCTCCATCCAATACCCTTGATTACGGGATCGGGTTGTTAGATCTTGGAAATACGCTGGGCACCACATTTGATTTTGCGTTTGATAATAATGGAATCGGCAAATCTTATTCATTCTCTTATTCCAATTGCAACTTCACATTGCCTGTTGAATTGATTGAATTCACAGGAAAAGCAATTAATAAAACTTCATTGTTGAAATGGGTATCTGTTGAAGAAGTGAACCTGGATGTATATGAGTTGCAAAGAAGTAAAGACGGTATAAATTTTTCAGCTATCGCAATTGCTTTTTCAAAAGGCAGCCAGAGGAATGAATATGAGTATACTGATCTTCATCCTTTCGATGGTTCGAACTACTATCGTCTTAAAATGATAGATAAGGATGGAACCTATACTTATTCAAAGATCGTGACAGTTCGTTTTGGAGGATCAAAAGCTTACAGCATTACTATTGCCCCAAATCCGGTGACAACAAACATCAATTTACAAATGAATGATCTCCCGGCAGGTGTTTACCGGATCGAAGTAACCAATGCGATAGGCCAATCGCAATTGAAAAGAAAAATAAACGTGGAGCAGCCGAATCAAAATGAAACAATAGCACGTTCCCAAACAATGATCCAGGGAATCTATTATTTAAGTATTTATAATGAGAAAAATAATAAAATAAAAAGTATGAGTTTTTTCGTTAGCAATTAAATGTCCAGCTCTAGCCTTATCGTGTGCCTGGCCTGTCAATTGACAGGCCTTTTTACTTTTTATACTCAAGATGCAGTTGTTATAAAGAATAACAGCATGTCTACTTTCTAAATTTATTTTTCAAATACATCTATAAAATAGTATTATCGAAAAAATACTATAAAAATATTTTACTGAACGTTAAGAGGTATTTTTTGAATTCCGCAAAGGTATTTTCATAAAATTATTTTTCTTCTTCGATGTTTTTTTCATTTATGCGATCCAAATAATAAAATTATTCGTATGAAATGTAATATCGAGTTCAAAGAAAAATTTATTAATGAATCTCATTTATTTCAAATATCAATGTTTAACAACTTTGGCAAAAGATTTGCTATCTATTAAACATCCTGTCGATGTTGAGTTTTCTGACGTGCATTCAAAGCAACAGTTGGTTTCACTAAGAGCTATTTTATCATTGCTACTTATCTATCTGGAAAAAGAAATAAAATTTTTATGATGCTCATTGCAAGAGAGCCGAAAAATTTGAACTGATCCGGGTATTAATGAAGTAAACAAATAAATAGATTTGAGCTGACTTATTTTTTCAAGCTCCGGATTGAAGTTCCTTCATCCACTATTCAGTTAAAAACCTGGTGTGATCGAGTAACAGAAGAATAGAATTCTTCTGCCAGGAGTCCCTTTGGAATTCCCTATAGAAATCATTAACTCATAGTTACTATGTAGCCACTTTTTGTAATACTATAAACCTTTTATTATGAAGTTTTATTTACTCGCAGCGAGTATAGTGATACTGCTATGCCATGCAAATGCTCAACTACAAAATTCAAATCTTTCTTCAACAGATTCCAAAAAAGTTATTGATCAAAATTGGTTGCAGCAGACTGAAAAAATTATTTCAGAAACTGAATATGATTTTAAGATATCGAATGACCAGGCTTTCCGGTTTTATGCAGCAAATAAAAAACAAAAGATCGGCTTCACATTTACGAGTACCGGCTATTCAGCATCACCAATAATTTTTCCAGGAAACGTGAATTTAAAAAACTGGCAGGCAAAATTTGATTTCATAAAATTAGCAAGACAGGGTAATAAACTATTGCCGAATAATAAATATTCGATATCACATGAAAAGTCCAATCTGCAGTTTAAATTCCCTGGCCTTTCAATTGAATATATTAATAATGACAGTGGCTTGAGGCAAAACTTTATTGTTACTGAAAAACTGAATGGACAAGGTCAACTTGAATTGTTGTTGAATATAAAAGGAGACTTATCCGCTTCAGTAATTAATAATGAATTAGTTCTTCGGGATAAGAATGAAACAATACAACTTTATTATAAGGATCTGAATGTTTGGGATGCAAATCATCAGCTGTTGACAGCAACAATGGAATTGCGTGATGCAAACACCTTAGCCATTGTTGTTGATGATAAGACCGCTCAATATCCAATTACGATCGACCCCCTAAATCAAACTCCCGACTGGACCACCAGCGCTGATGGAATATTGCCTGGTTTGATAGGGCAGCTTGCAATAGATGCGGCCTATGGATTTTCAGTAGCCGGTTTAGGTGATATCAATGGAGATGGTTACGACGACGTAGCAGTAGGTGCTCCCACTATGGTTGATCTTATTTCAGGAACCGGAAATTTAGCAGCAGTTGGGGCTGTCTTTGTTTACTATGGAAGCTCTTCAGGATTATCAACTACGCCTGGTGCAAAGTTGCAACCTACTACGGTTGTAGCTGGTGCTTTGTTTGGCTATAGTATAGCGGGAGGAGATATAAATGGAGATGGAAGAAATGATATTCTCGTTGGGGCTCCAATGGATAATGTAACAATTTCATTGGGAGGAAACAGTACTGCAAGCGGCAGAGTCGGTAAAGCATATGTTTTTAATGGAACTACTTTAAACACAAATACAACTCCCCTACTTACGATCCAGCTAAGCGGAAGTGGCATAATCAGCAATGTTAATATTTCTGTGAATGCTTTGTTTGGGTTTTCTGTAGCAGTTACAGAAGACCTGAACGCAGATGGAAAGAAAGATATTATAATTGGTGCTCCAACTTATGCAGGTATCAAAACAGTTTTATTGCAATCAGTATTGGATGTAAAATCTGGCGGTGCTTTTGTTTTTCTTACTAAATCAGGTAATAATACATTGACCCAGGTGAAACTTGAGCCAATCAAACAGGATCTGCTTGGTCTTGGATTGATAACCGATAATATCAATGGTTTATTATTTGGTTATGCTGTTGATGGTACTGGTGATTATAATGGTGATGGAAGGGCTGATGTGGTGGCTACTGCACCTGCTGGTATTAATGCCGGATCAATAAGCGGATTATTAAATGGAAAACTGTTGCAAGGAAGTGCAGAGGTTTATTATGGTACAGCCACAGGTGTAAATACAAATCCCGGTGCTGTATTAACAGCAACATCGGGTGGATTGCTAACAAATTTATTTGGATCAATTGCCAACATTGCAAATCTATTCGGTGAATCTGTAAAAGGCGTGAGAGGACCCACAGGTATTCGAAACGGTAATATACTTGTTGGCGCCCCTTTAGGCAATGATATTATAAATGTACTGGGGCTAGATCTAAAGACCGGGACTGTCAGTGTATTTAAAAAGAAAGGATCTTCTCCCTCGGGCTATGTTGCTCCCGACCAGGTGTTGAGCTCTCCCCGAAATAGTAATAATATTCTGCAGATCATCCAGGCAAATCTTTTATTTGGTTATTCTCTTGATAATATAAATGATATCAACTGTGATGGTTTTGCCGATATCATTGTTGGTGAGCCAATTTCATCAGGTGTGCAATTGCTTAATGCAAATGTGGCTGGTGGTGCCGCTTACGTTTACTATGGAAATGCGAGTGGAGGCTATCAGACAACTCCTGCATGGACACTAACTGCATATGAAGATGCTTTTCTCGGCATCAATGCAACATCACTGATCGGTTATAGCGTTGCTGGTGCGGGAAGAGTAAAAGGATCGCCCTATAACTATTGCATATTGGTTGGATCGCCATCACGAACTCTTGATTTTGGAAATGGATTATTGAATCTTGGCAGCACCCTTGGAACTTTATTTAGTCTCGTTGCAGGCAACAATGGTGTGGGTAAGGCTTTTCTTTTCGATATAAAGACCTGTGACCATCAACCTGTAGCTGTCAATGATGTTATTTCAACAAATGAAGACACACCGGTAAGTGCTACTGCGGCAACCAATGATAGCCCAAGCCTTGATGGAGGAAATACATGGTCATTAGTGGGTACGAACGGTGGAGCATTACACGGAACAGTCACTATGAATGCCGATGGATCTTATACTTATACACCAGCACCTAATTATAATGGCAATGATGTATTTACTTATCAACTATGTGATGCTGACAATGATTGCTCAACTGCTACTGTAACTGTTACGATCAATTCAATTGATGATATGCCGACGGCTGTAAACGATGTAGCTTCTACAAATGAAGACACTCCTGTTAGCGGTAATGTATCAACCAACGATACACCAAGCGGAGATGGTGGCAACACATGGTCACTGGTTGGTACAAATGGCGGAGCTGCACATGGAACTGTCACAATGAATCCTGATGGTACTTATACATATACTCCTGCTGTAAATTATAATGGCAGTGATGTATTTACTTATAAATTATGTGATGCTGATAATGACTGTTCAACGGCAACAGTATCCATTACAATTGCACCAGTCGATGATCTGCCAACTGCAGTAAACGACGTGGTTTCAACAAATGAAGACACACCTGTAAGCAGTAATGCAGCAACTAATGATACCCCAAGCGGAGATGGTGGCAATACATGGTCATTAGTCGGAACAAATGGCGGAGCTGCACATGGAACTGTCACAATGAATCCTGATGGCACATATACATATACTCCTGCAGCAAACTATAATGGCGGTGATGTATTTACTTATAAATTATGTGATGCCGATAATGATTGTTCAACGGCAACAGTAACCGTTACGATCAACTCCGTTGACGATGCGCCAATAGCAGTAAATGATATTGCTACCACCAATGAAGACACTCCTGTTAGTGGAAACGTATCCACCAATGATACACCAAGCGGTGATTGTGAAAACACATGGTCATTGGTAGGGGCAAATGGCGGTGCATTACACGGAACAGTTACAATGAATGCCAATGGCACTTATACATACACACCAACTGCAAACTATAATGGCAGTGATCAATTCACATATAAAGTTTGCGATTGTGATGGTGATTGTTCGACAGCAATGGTCACAATTACTATTACTCCTGTTGATGACATGCCAACAGCAGTGAATGATGTGAATTCAACTAATGAGGACACACCAGTCAGTGGTAACGCAGCATCAAATGATACACCAAGTGGTGATGGTGGTAATACATGGACATTGGTTGGTACAAATGGTGGCGCGGTACATGGCACAGTAACCATGAATACAAATGGCACTTACACTTATACACCAGCTGCAAATTATAATGGCAGTGATGTGTTTAGTTACAAGCTCTGCGATGCGGATGGAGATTGTTCAACAGCAACGGTCACTATTACTATTAATCCTGTTGATGATATGCCAACCGCAGTGAATGATGTTGCTTCTACAAGTGAAGACACACCGGTTAGTGGCAATGCCGCATCTAATGACACACCAAGTGGTGATGGTGGTAATACATGGACATTGGTTGGTACAAACGGAGGCGCTGCACATGGTACAGTAACTATGAATCCGAATGGCACTTACACATACACGCCTGCTGTCAATTATAATGGAACTGATGTGTTTACTTATAAACTTTGCGATGGAGATAATGATTGTTCAACAGCAACGGTCACAATTACGATCAACCCAATTGATGATGCACCAACAGCAGTAAACGATATTGCTTCCACAAATGAAGACACACCAGTAAGTGGTAATGCGGCTTCTAATGATACTCCAAGCGGTGATGGCGGCAATACATGGTCATTAGTAGGTACAAATGGTGGCGCAGCACATGGTACTGTAACAATGAATACGAATGGCACTTACACCTACACACCTGCGGCCAATTATAATGGAACGGATGTGTTTACTTATAAACTTTGCGATGGAGATAATGATTGTTCAACAGCAACTGTGACAATTACGATCAATCCTGTTGATGATGCCCCAACAGCAGTAAATGATATAGCTTCTACTAATGAAGATACTCCTGTGAGTGGTAATGTATCAACGAACGATACGCCAAGCGGTGATTGTGCAAATACATGGACATTGGTTGGAGCTAATGGCGGTGCTGCACATGGTACAGTAACTATGAATGCAAATGGCACCTATACTTATACACCTTTTGCAAATTATAACGGCAATGATCAGTTCACATACCATGTCTGTGATTGTGACGGAGATTGTTCCTCAGCCACAGTATCTGTAACAGTTATTCCAATTGATGATATGCCAACAGCCGTAAATGATGTAAATACAACAGCACAAAATACACCAGTAAATGGTAATTCAGCCAGCAATGATACTCCAAGTGGCGATGGAGGTAATGTTTGGTCATTGGTTGGAACCAATGGTGGTGCAGCTCATGGTACAGTAACTATGAATGCAAATGGCACCTATACTTATACACCTGCAGCAGGCTATAGTGGAAGTGATGTGTTTACTTACAAGCTTTGTGATACAGATGGAGATTGCTCAACAGCGACTGTTACAATTACTATTGTTTCAGCATGTGCATCTGATCAAACACCTCCGTCTATTACATGTCCATCAAATAAAACAGTTATAGTGGGATCAAATTGCAGCGGAAGCTTACCAGACTATCGCAGCCAGGCAACTGTAAGTGATAATTGCACAGCAGCAGCTAACATTACGATCAGCCAGTCGCCAGCTCCTGGTACAATATTAAATGGAACAGGAACAACAACAGTTATTTTAACTGCAACTGATGCGAATGGCAATACTGCGAACTGCTCATTTATTGTGACAAGAGTCGATCAAACAGCCCCTTCTATTACATGCCCATCAAATAAAACACTACCACTGGGAGCAAATTGCAGCGCAGCCTTACCAGATTATCGCAGCCAGGCAACTGTAAGCGATAATTGCGGAGCAACAGTTTCTCAATCACCAGCTGCAGGCACTGTGGTAACCGGTACAGGAACAACAACGGTTGTGTTAACTGCAAGCGATGCAAGCGGAAATACAGCAAGCTGTTCATTCACTGTAACAAGAGTCGATCAAACACCACCCACCTTAACTTGCCAGCAGGACAAATCGATCGGTTGCAATGCCAGCTTAACATTCGACGCTCCAACTGCAACTGATAATTGCGGACAAGCTACGGTTACCGTTGTTTCTACAACAAACACCAATACTGGAACTGCTACTGTCTATACAAGAACCTGGCAGGCAGTGGATGGTTCCGGGAATACTTCTACCTGCAGTCAAAATGTAACACAGGTGTCATGTACTGCTCATATATACCCGACATCAACAACATGTAATTCATATTTGGGTGGAACACAACCATTGGCACAATTGTGTTATTCTGCAAAAGGAGGTAAGGTTTCTAATATTACTCCTGGAGTGTTCTTCTATTTCGCAACAATTACGGCTCCTTCATCAAGCTTCTGTATCGATGTGGTTCAAACAACATCATGTGCAAGCTTCAATTTGTTTGCAATACAGCAGGGCAATCAAATAACATTGTTCAATAATAGTTGTAACAATGCAGCAAGCGGGACACAAACTTCAAATGGACAAGGAAGGATCTGTATTAGTAATGCGACACCGGGAGCTCAATATGTATTATCAGTTAAGTATGATTCTAAATCAGTACAGGGATCAGCATTTAGCGGTAGTGCTCCTGTATGTCAATACAATTTTGAAAGCAGGATCAATGGAGCTATCGTAAGCGGTTCACAAGGAAGTATCAACCTGACCCCAAATTGCAATAGCGGCACTATTACAAAACAATCTGAAGTACCGACAAAGGAAAATACGAGCATGGAAGCTAGTGTAAGCTTGTTCCCTAATCCTGCATCAGAATATGTTACTGTGCAGTTCACTGCGTCACATACAGCGAGGTCAAGTGTTGAAATGTATGACGTCAGCGGAAAACTTGTAGTCAACATCTATAATGGAGAAATAGAACAAGGAAGACCATATCAAAAAAGAGTTGATATCAAAGGGCTTTCAGCCGGTGTTTACATTATACGATTCAGGAATGGTGAATTTATAGAAACAAAGAAACTGGTCATCGCCAAATAATAGTTCTCTTGCAATAAGAAGAAGGCTGTCTTAAAAAAAATTATAAAGACAGCCTTTTCTTTTTGAGATTGAACCTGATCCTGAAACAGAACTTTTTTGGCAGTTGTATTATAGATATCATTTTCATTTTATTGCGCCTCTTATAATCTTTCAAATCCTTCTCTTTCAACAAACTTTAATTTTCTGAAAAGCAAGTATTAAAAATAATTTTATGTTTTACATAAATTTATTTGTTTTTTACGAAAAATAATTTACATTTGATATAAATTAGGGTTATGGGTAATAAAAAACTGATCTCTTTCTTAGGTGCCCTGGTCAATATAATATGGTGGGTTTCCCTGCCAGTATTTTCACTTCTCTTCTTAGTAGTATTATACAAATTCATCTTTGATGGAAATGCAAATTGGGACGTAGCATTGAACATACCGCCAAACGATTTTGATTTTAGCATCACGCCGAATAAACCATCTTATCGGTTTATTGCGATCACAGAAATACAAGGAAAATTGTTATTCAACGTTACGCTAACTCCTTTACTCATATTCGTAGCGCTTGTAGTTATATTATCAACATTTGGTTTGGTCCTCGGCATCCTTTATAATCTTAGAAAGATATTCCGTTCGTTGCGTAGTGGTGAACCTTTTGCCTATGAGAATTTTGCCCGTCTAAGAAAAGTAGGATTTTTTGTTTTATCATTTGCTATAGTTGACCTGGGAAAAAGTCTTTTTAACCGTTACCTACTTCAGCAACATTTCCTGGATCATGGAAAATATTATAGCGCCAAATTATCATTTGGCATTGATGTTATACTAATTGGCCTGGTTATTTTGGTTGTTGCCGAAATATTCAGACATGGATACAAATTAAAAGCCGAAAACGAATCCTTTATCTAATGGCAATCATTATAAATCTTGACGTGGAAATGGCGAAGAATAAGATCTCGCTAACCGAACTTTCTGAAAAGGTCGGGATATCACTCACCAATCTATCCTTATTAAAAACCGGGAAAGTAAAAGGAATACGATTCGATACTCTTGAAAGTTTATGCAGGATCCTGAAATGCCGGCCGGGCGACATTCTAAACATTTCAGATGAATAGAGAAAAGTTCTAAACAAATTTATTTACAAAAAAATTTCTTCTTATGTCAACGATCAATCGACATGGCATTGTCATGCCATTAAAGCAAGCTTTATTAGCTGTATGTGCACTCATTTCCATCCAGTCCCGTGCTTCAGATATTTCGGGAGGCGAATGGGTTGGCGGATCCGACCTTTTTGAAAGCCCGGCATTCATGCAACTCGATATCACGATGAATGACCAACAGAAAGGTGTTATCAATATTCCTCAATGGAAAGTAATGAAAAGAACATTGCAGAGTCTAAAGATCAAAGACGATAGCATTTACTTTGAGATCGCTTCAACAACGGGAATTCCATTCATTGCCGCCGGAAGTATTGACAATGGTGTTATCAAAGGTGTGATCTCAAGAGGTGATAAGAAAGGAAAATTTCATCTCATCTTAATTAAGAAAGTTGATCCAACTATTTTAAGCAAGTATGTTGGATGTTACAATATTCCCGACCCAAAAAATAAAGATGCATTTCTCCCTCATTTAATTTCCTATAGTGCAACAGGACATTTAAGATTTATAAATCTTGCTGACGGATCAACAACCCTGTTGTTACCCTTTACAAATAATAAATTCTTTTTTGTCGGATCGATCATGACAAACCCGGTTCCTTCCAATACTATTTCGTTTATTGAAGATGAAAAAGAAAACACAAGAAAATTATCAGTTCACATTGAAGGCCTTCCCGAGCAATATGGAACAAAAGTTTCTACTTATAAAGTTGAAGAAGTGCAGGCTTTGTCAAATGACTATACACTTGCTGCCACTTTATTGTTACCAAATACCAAAAAGAAAAACCCGGTTGTTATTATTGTACCCGGCTCACAAGGAATGAACAGGGATGATAATACACCTTATGAGGAAATAAATACTTTTATTAATAATGGTATTGGCTTACTGATCTATGATAAACCTGGAACGGGACAATCAAGTGGTGATTGGCAAAAATGTTCGTTTGAGCAACTTGCTGATGATGTTCTCGCATTTGTGAAAATATTAAAGTCAAGAAAAGATATTGATGCATCAAAAATAGGAGCATGGGGTTTTAGCCAGGGAGCTACGATCGCTCCGCTCGCTGCCTCAAGATCAAAAGATATTTCATTTTTAATCATGCAATCTGGCGGTGGAATTACTCCGGCCGAAGCGGAAATAAATCAGCAAGTAGCGAGAATGCAGGTCCAGAAATTTTCTGATACATTAATAAACAAGGCTATTGCATTTATGAAATTACAATTCAAAGCTGTTAATGATAGTCAGCAATGGGATAGCCTGCAGGCCCTGATACCTTTAGTAAAAGACAAATCCTGGTTCAGGTATGCATTTGGAAGTGCACCGAAGGATCATTGGTTGTGGAAATGGTGGCAGCCTGTTGTTGATTTTGATCCTGCTCTTAGTCTTCAAAAAATAAAAATTCCCGTACTGGTTATTTTTGGAACTGCTGATCCATTAATTCCAAAGGATTCTCTAAATAGTATGATATCACGGATAACAGATGGATTGAATAAAGCCGGTAATAATTCAGTAACCGTTGCAAAATTTGAGGGTGCGAACCATGAGATATTTGTAAAGACTGAAAAAAATAGTTCTGTGCTTGCTCCGGGATATGATGAAACCTTAAGAAATTTTATTTTGAAGATCAAATAACCAAACGCACAGAAGTAGAAATTTTGGCAATCATGATTATGGTTGCCATTTTTTTTACTAAGCCATAGTACTACTTCGTTTTTTTTGACATGATCCTTGACTGACCGAGAAATTAAACCAACTAAAAACATTAATAATACGTATACACATAACTCCCTACCGTTCCAGGTAAACTTCCACCCATCGTTACTAAAAGTGCTGAAGGATAATTAGGATGTGAAGAGGAATCTGTGATCTGTATATCCATACCCACTACACCACTGCCAGCCATACTGCCATCGGGATAAAAAGCAGAGAAGTGAAAACGTGTTGGAATAGACTTGTTAATGAAGTCAAGATAATAAGGGATCGTGTTGGAATTCCAAACTGTGGGATGTAAACTATTCCCGAATATTTCTTTTCGTACCGGTGAATAGATCATTGAAAAAATGCTACCACTGATATTTAGTTTAGCCAATGGATTTATATAAGAGCTGAAAGAAAAATTTTCAGACTTACCGAAAGTATAAACAGCATTTAAAAATTGTGAATTTGTTCTCTGTACAACTCCGTTCACTCCATCAATAACTACCGTATCCTTTCTTACTAACAAATTCCCGTTACTTGCATCTAAACTTCCAAACCATTCTGTTACCACAGTAGAATTATTCGGATAGGTATATGATCTTACCAATGGTTTATGTTCAGGTAAATTAGTTATGTTATTATAGACCAGGTCAACGCTTGAATCTTTTATGGGCAAGCCGGTCATATTATAAGTTATCCATGAAGTATCATAATAATGAATGCCACCCGGCTGACTATTGAGTGGTACAGGACGAATTATCTGGGAAGGATAATTATTATTACCTGAATAAAAAAAGCGGGTTGAAAAGCTCTCAGTTACATTGTTAGCATAATAATGTTTAATGCCTATTTGTGTAACTCTTTTCTGTGCATCATAATAAAAAAAGAATTTCCTTGACATAATGGTTCCAAAACTCTCTTCAAGTGTCTTCACATAAGAAATAATTTCCGGACCTGGCGGCGCAGGCGGCGTAGGAATAGTATCAAGGCCAGACCTGTCAGGTGTACATCCCGTTTGAGGAGCTGAGCCAACAAATAAAATGGCAATTATCGAAAGCAGGCTAAGGATATATGTGATCGTTTTCATAGCGGTGGCAAAGGTAATGATCTGTAGTTATTAAACGGCATAGTTCATGAAAGCGGTTCAGGTTTTGGAGAAGAAGCTGCTTTTGATTTATCATCCGGTAATGGAATGAATTCTTTGTTATCATTTGGCGGAAGAATAATACGACCCTGTTTCCAATCTTCCTTAGCCTGTTCAATTCGTTCTTTGCGTGATGAAACAAAATTCCACCAGATAAAACGTTCACCAAGTGGTTCACCACCTAACAACATAAGTGTTGTATGTTCTTTTGCTATAATTAGCGGATCGGTAGCTTTATTGAATACGAGCATTTGTCCCTGTTTATAAACATTACCTGCTACTTCAACACTTCCTTTTGCAATATAAAAACCACGTTCAGAATGTTCTTTAGGCAATCCAAATCTTGCACCTTGCTGTAATACTACATGTAAATAAAATAAAGGAGAGTTTGTTCTTACATTATTATTTAATCCATACGCATTGCCGGCAATGAGTCGCATCCAAACATCCTTTTCTGAAAATACCGGGAGCTGATCGGGAGTATAATTATTAAATGATGGCGCAGCTTCTTCATCTTTTTCAGGAAGTGCCACCCAGGTTTGCATCATTTCTAATTCACCACCAGCTAATGATGCAGGATCTTCAAATCTTTCAGAATGTGCAATGCCTCTTCCTGCGGTCATCCAATTCACCTCACCCGGACGAATGATCTGCTCCACACCAAGACTATCACGATGTGTTACCTGTCCACCAAAAAGATAACTCACTGTTGAAAGACCAATATGCGGATGTGGCAATACATCAAGTGACGAAGGTTGCGCAGGCACATCGACAATTGGCCCCGCATGATCCATAAAAATAAAAGGACCAACCATTCTGCGAAGGCGGAATGGCAGAATACGTTTGACCTTAACAGATTTGCTAATAGCTGCTTCACGGGCTTCAATTACAATATCGATCATAGTATGCGATTAATTTGTAACTCAAATTTCTAACTTTTTTATGTACCACGCTTATTTAACAAACATTTTCATTCGTCAACAAAATGTTTATAGAGCAGTGTCATACTTTTAAAAATGCTTCTTCGGCCAATACAACTTGCTTTGTTATCTTTTACTGTTTCCTCCGGAATTTTTGGACAGACTATTGTTAATGGCAAAGTATATGAAGCGAAAACTGATTCAGTAATAAAAGGAGTAAATGTCGTTAACCTGAACACAAAGCAATTTTCCCGCTCAGATATTAACGGTAGCTATTCAATTACAGCAGCAGAAGGTGAACAGCTTGTTTTTTCGATCGTTGGATATAGACCTGATACTATAAAGGTGGAATATTCTATGTTGCTAGCTCAGCATGATGTGACATTGTTTCGAGAAGTGATCTCATTAAAGAATGTAACCGTTACCAGCAGCTACGCAGCCGATTCACTAGCGAGACGAAATTATTATAGTAATGCGTACAATCTGCCGGGCATGACGGGTCGGAACACACCACAATATGGATTTGGAGTCTCTTTAAGCCCATTCAGTTATTTCTCCCACCAGGCAAAACAAAAAAGACAATTAAAAAAGAAGTTGATCAAAGAAGAGCAGGAATATTATGTTGACCGTGCTTTTCCAAAACCCTGGGTAGCAGCGGTAACAGGTTTACGTGATGACTCATTAACACGGTTTATGGTTCTTTATCGCCCCAGTTATTCATTTTGCAGAAAAAGCAGTAAGGAACAAATGCTGATCTATGTAAGTGAAAAATTAAAAGAGTTTAAAAAACCAAAAGGAGCTTAATTCTGTTCAGCAGTAAGGGCTTTTATTACGGAATGTCATTATGAAATATCAGGCCGATTAGTTTATTGTTTCTGAAAAACATTGTAGTTTGATGACCAAAACTATCTGCTGCAAGAATATCTCTGTTCAATTTTGTTGTTTTATCGTACAAAATATCCCCTACAAAATCCCACTCATATTTTTCTATTCCATCATCAGCTGATATTTTGTCTGGCTCACCATAAACTTTTATTGCTTTCTCTTTACTATCGCCAAGTTTGAATTTTTTATTTGTAACAAAGTAAGACTTGCCAATTTTAGTTGCCGATTCAAGAAATCCTTTAAAATATTTTTGTTTCAATTTATCCGGTGCTAATTCACCATTATCTGTAAGCAATTCCATTCTTTTAATTATACCTGTTGGAATATCATTATTTAAAAAATGGTAAGTAACCATTCGATGATAATCCGTATAGAGAACAAATACTAAGGCCTGGCTTAAGGTGTCATTCGTGAACCAGGCACCTTCAACATCGGTGAGCTCGCCGCTTTTTCTTGAATGTGCACCAGACCCTAACATTTCATTTGTCACTGGATAATCATCAACAATAAATTTCGGGATCGAGTCATTGCTTGCCGCCGGTGCTATTGAAAGTTTATTTTCAGATACATTGATGGAAAAAAAGCAAACAATCAAAGCAATAATGTGTATTATTGAAAGGGCTTTCATTGTGACTTAAAGATAGACCAAGTTTAATGCAGCTGATAAGGTGCGAATAGGATTAATAAATACTTTAACTTATCCGGGGTCTTGCCAGAAGCAACTCCATGAAAACATTCCTATTCACATTTTGGTATTTCAGCCCAGTGCCATATATAAAAGAAAAGGAGCCGATAAACATTTAATTGTTTACGGCTCCGGGTATATATTGAGTGACTAATTTCTCCAGAATGCTTTAGATCTTATTATACTCATACCGGTGTTTATAAAAACTTAAATTCGATGCAGGATGCTTTTCAAAAAGATTCCCTGCAATGAGGAGTAAATTACTCAACATCCTTTGTCTTTGACCCCTGTCAGCTGCGACGGGCTCATTAAAGGTTTCGTCGTCGGTAACAGGATTTTCACTGTACCGGAGTATCATATCATCGAGTGTCAAATTCGGTTGCATAAGAATAAGGGTTAATGATGATAATAACTGGTAATTAAAACATCATGCCAATTTTTAATTTTGGTATGCAGGCATGTGAATAACTCAGTTGATAAACCTTTTTATTTTCCTAATCCCTTTTTTCGCATCAATGCTTCCAAAAAATAATAATCAGCATAGATAATAAGCACATCAACCTCGCTGTTTGCTGGCTTATGACCAGTACTATGTAAAAGAAGAAATCCTTTGTGAGTGTCAATAGCAGAACGATAATGTTTGACAAGACTATTTAAGATCTTATCAGCAAGATCCTTGTATTGTTTTTTATTAGCGGAATATTCTTTGAGTTCATACAATGCCGAAGCCATAATAGCTGCAGCAGAAGCGTCTCTCGGCTCTTTCGTAATATCAGGCACATCAAAATCCCAATAAGGAATTTTATCTGCAGGTAATCGGGGGTGGTTCATCAGGAACGATGCAATATTCTCTGCAAGCTTTAAATAGGCCGGATCTTTTGTTTCCCGATAACACATCGTAAATCCATACAATGCCCATGCATGCCCTCTTGCCCATGCTGAAGCATTTGAATATCCCTGCAATGTTGTTCCGCCAATAACCTTTCCGGTTAAAGTATCATAATCCATCACATGAAAACAACTGAAATCATTTCGAAAATGATTTTTCACAGTTGTGTTTGCATGAGTGACGGCGATCTTATAATAAGAACTATCACCTGTGAATCTGGTTGCAGCGAAAAGCAATTCAAGGTTCATCATATTATCTATGATCACGGGATATTGCCATGTTCCAAAATCCCAGGAACGAATACAACCAACTTTTGGATTAAATCTTGTCACCAGCGTTGATGCTCCCTGTATGATCTTCTTTTTATACTCTTCATTATTAGTAAGCCTATAACCATTTCCATAACTGTTATAAACTTTAAACCCTACGTCATGAGAATTTGCATTCTTTGTTTCCTTTTCCATCAACGCAGTAAATTTTTCTGCTCTTAACCTCCACTCCTGCTTTCCCGTCTTCTCATACATGAACCAAAGTATTCCCGGCCAGAACCCACTTGTCCAATCATTTGAAGAAACAAATTTGATCGTATCATTCTCAAAGGAACGGGGGAAAATCTTTTTTTCATTTTTGTTTGCAACTACATTATTATAAAAAAAAGAAACTTGTTTTTCAGCATCCTTAAAAACCTTTTTTGAATTCTGCGCTAAAAGGATATTTGAAAAAAACAATATTGTTAAAATAAATTTTTCTTTAGACAATCTTTTCATCATTAATAGTTGGTAAAAGATTAAATTCCTTCATTATGAAAAGGAAGCGTTAACTGTTATGTCGCTGCTTCGCTTTTCATTAATGAAGTTTCTGCTATTGAAATTGTACTGCTGCTAGTTGATCGTAACAGGTCTCCTGTATGCCGTAGAGAAAATATCTACATCAAACTGGCTGGTAATATTATCCAGTATTTGTATTTCAAACTTTCTTGCACCCGGCGCAGGATTGTTCAGCAGTTTGATATAAACAGTGTCCATCGCTTGTACTGCTTTCGGAAATATGATCGAATAAGTAGTATCTGTTGATGGTATCACAGTTCCATTCTTATCAACGATATTAAAATCAACTCCACGTTGAGCTGCCGGACTTATGCCTCCTGTTACCACTGCATACTTCGCCACCGCATCATATTCCCTGACATAAGTAGAATAAAACTGTACAGGAAATTTCAGTAATGCTGTTTGCGATCTTGATACTGTAACTGCTGTATTATTATTCGGAACGAATAAGGCATAATAATGATGCTGCAATTCATCCAATCCTTTTGGGTAATCTTTTTTCTCGCATGCCGCAAGAATGCAAACACTGGTAAAAGCAAATAATAAATATGTTAGAAGTTTCATTTTTATAAATTTTAATTATTGCCAATTTGGATTTTGAACTACACTGCCACCGCTTGTCGTGATCTCATGCACCGGCACAGGATACAGGTAATCTCTATCAGAACGAAAATGTCTTGAGCTTGCAGGTTCTGTAATCAATACCTGGTCAGTATTCAGATTTAAGCTATTTCCATTTGTACCTACCCACTCTGCGGCTATGAACTTTGCACCCAAAAGATCATTCGGCATCAATGTTTCTGCAAGTTTCCATCTTATGAGGTCGTCATACCTGAAACCTTCCAGTGCCAGCTCAACCGTTCTTTCACGTCTTATTTCATCACGCATATTTAAATTGTTAGTAGTTACAAATGCATTGGTAAGTTTTGGAGCAAAACCAACTCTTGTACGCAACGCATTTACAGAAAGATTCAGATCTGCATCGCTGATGTTTCCATTCAATTCATACTTCGCTTCAGCATAGATCAATAACACTTCTGCATAACGGATAAGAATTCTATCAGTAGTTGCAGCGTTATTGATCTGTTGATCGGCTACACTAAATCCTTTTTTGGGAGCATAAGCAGTCCTTGATCCTAACGAAGTTTTAGGAACCCATGGACCCTGGTAAGCAACATCACCTGATCTGAAGAAAGTAAATGCAACCCGTGGATCCCTGTTATCAAGAATTGTGTTATAGCTTGGCTCACTTCCTTCATTTACAAAAAATGTAGAACGTGTTACTGATGGAGTATTGTCAACATTCCATGCAGGCAAACCGTCACTATATAAATATTGGCGAAGCAAATTCCTTGTTGGCGCCATTCTTCCATTCTCAAGATCCCTCGAGTTATTATGAGCCAGTATAACATTTGCATTACTGATCCCATAAATTTTTACAAGAATGTTCTCGGTGTTTGCTGCGCCTTCACCTGTTTGCGTAAACAAGTTGCCATAGTTTGCATATAAGACATGTCCTTCAGCCATTACACTTTGCGCAGCAGCTATAGCAGCTGTCAGGTGGTTTTGCCAATTCACACCTGTCATATTATGATACTTTGCTCTTGTACCCTCGTAAAGACCAACTCTTGCTTTCAATGCCCATGCAGCACTTCTTGTTGCTCTTCCATATTGAGCAGTTGGCAGATCAGCTCTTTTTGGTAGCCATGTAGAAGCATAATCAAGATCATCATAAATAGCCTGAACAACTTCTGCCCTTGGAGTACGTCCCATGTACAATTCCGGTGAGTTAACATCCAATGTTTTTAATACAAGAGGAACATCGCCATATATCTTTAATAATTTGAAGTATGCATAGGCTCTGAAAAATCTTGCTTCAGCTATATAACGATTTTTTATAGCATCACTCACTTTTGCCCTTGGCGCTTTTTCTACAATATTATTTGCTGTAAAAATTTCATCATAGCGATCGTTCCAATCACCACTTGTGTTTGGTATCGACCTGTTGCCGGTGCTGATCTCATTTGGGCCACCCTGATTCACTGCATCGTCAGCACGATTATCAATCCAGTCACCATCTAATTCCTGGTAGAGGCGATTGGCTGCATTGACAAGATCATTCTCAGTGTTCCAGAAATCCGCATCACTGAATTCCGTTTCAGGAAAGCGATCGATCTTTTTTGAACAAGCAGTAAATACCAGCGCTGCAAAAAGAAAGTATATATGTATTTGTTTTATCTTTTTCATTTTTAATTTGATTAGAGTGAAACATTGATACCAAAAGCAACTGTGCGATAAAATGGATAAGCAGTGGCGCTTACGTTATTTCCAACTTCAGGATCAAAAACTTTCAACACCTTAGTTGATTCCCATAAATCCTGTCCGGAAACATATACTTTGATCTCCCTGATATTTTTATTCTTTATCGGTAATGTATATCCGATCTGCACATTCTTTAACCTGATATAACTTCCATTCTGCGCCCATTTATCAGATGGTCTGAAATTATGTGCACTTGTCTGGTACATTCTTGGAAAAAATCCATTCGGAGTACTTGGTGTCCAATGATCCATGTGAATACTCCATGGCATATCAGCTGTACCGAGTATTGGTGATAATGTTTCTTCGGCGATCAAAAATTTCCTTTGCATAGCTCCCTGGAAGAAAATTGAGAAATCAAATCCTTTCCAATCAGCTCCAAGATCAAAACCATAAGTATATCGTGCATTTGTAGTACCGAGGTAAACAAGATCACCTGGTTTTTGTGGTGTTCCGTCTCCACCAGTGATCACTCCGTTACCATCCAGATCAAGATATTTTATATCACCTGCTGCTACATTTGAAAAGAAAGGGTAACTAACTTTTGCTTTGTAAGCATTGGCCTCATCCTGTGTTTGAAAATAACCGCCAGTCTTATAACCCCATACTGTATTCAATGCATAACCTTCCATGATCGGCACAACACCACCAGAGCCAATTGAGTTCTTGCCATCATATTTCACTACCTTATTTTGATTGTCAGAAATATTGAATCCAATATTATAATTCAAATGATCGATCTTATCACGCCATTTTATATCAAGTTCTGTTCCCCAGCTTTTTAATTCACCAACATTTACAAAACCTACATTCACTCCAATAATATTTGGAACGTCCAATGTTGCCAGCATGTCTTTATTTCTCTTGATATAGTAATCTGCTGTAATGGTAAGCCTGTTGCGCATCAACCCAAGATCAATACCGATATTGGACTGCTGTATTGTTTCCCAGGTCACATCGGGTGATGCCAATGTGTTTTGATAGAAATAAGTTGTACGTACTCCATTAAAGGTTATGTTATTTCCACTTGTTAGAAGCGGGATAAAATCATACAAACCGATCGCTGCACTATTACCTAATTGACCCCATGATGCTCTCAACTTAAGATGATTGATAAATTTTACAGAGTTCATAAAATCTTCATCACTCACTTTCCATGCTGCAGAGAAAGACGGGAATAATTGCCAACGGTTTTCCGGAGCCAAACGTGAACTTCCATCATAACGATAAGAGGCTTCAAATAAATATTTGTCTTTGAAACTATAGTTTAATCTTCCAAATGCGGAACCAAGTGCCCAGGTTTGTATCACGTCACGACTTGTCTTTGTAAGTGGATCGGCAAAATTGAAGCTGAAGAAATCATTCGTGATCATGTTTTGTGCGGAAGCCGTAAATTCATCTTTGCGATATTCTTCATAAGAACCACCCTGCATTAACGTGAAAGCATGCTGCTTAACCTTAAAATTATACGTTAAGAATCCTTGCACGTTATTTTGATAAGCCCTGTTCTTTGTTTGTGTATATGAATTTGGTTGATTAACACTAAATCTTATTGTATTTGTAGTACGGCCATACCAGATAAGTGTTCTGCTCTTATTCTCCATTTCATAATAATTCTGGTTGCGCCAACCAATCACATCAAGCGTTAATCCTTTAACGAGATTCTTTACCTGGAAATTTAATTTGCCTGTAAAAGTTTCATAATTGCGTTCTTCCTTTCCGGCATTTTTTTCAATATCTACTGCATTCACCTGTAGATCGCCATTATAAGGTTGCCCTGTTATATCTTCTGCAGGAGTATACAAATTCTGTCTTGTACGACTGCGATAAAGCCTGTTGATGATCTGTTCAGTGCCGTAAGAATTTTCATTTGTAAAAGAACCAATATACCCGGCAGTTACTTTTACACTTATATATTTGTTAAGCTCTCCATTCAGATTTACTTTCAGATTATAACGTGTGTTATCATCCGGGCCAAATCGCAACACACCATCTCTTTTATAATAACTTCCGAATATTTGATAATTCAATTTTTGTTCACCGCCACCTATCGAGATAGAATGATTTTGCTGGTGATTGACCTCATCCATTCCTTCTTTTACCCAATTATTATTTCCATAATATTCCCAACGATCAGCAGTAGGATTTGGGCGATATGAAAAATTTGGATTACGCAACCATTCATATTGCTCATCATTATATTCTCTTGCTCCTGTTGCATTAAAACGGGCTTCATCTATCAATAGCTGCTCATCCCATGAATTAAGTCTTTCGGGTTGTCTTGCAGTAACATTGATCCCATAATAACTGGTGATATTGATTCTTGTTTTTCCCGGAGATCCTTGTTTTGTTGTGATAAGAACAACACCAGATGCAGCTCTTGCACCATAAATAGCCGAAGCAGATGCATCTTTCAAAACAGAAATTGTCTGTACATCATTTGGATCGATCAGATTCATATCCTGTTCAACACCATCAACAAGAACAAGTGGTGTTGCAGTATTGGCACTTGTAAATCCGCGGATCCTTATTCCATAACCTTCACTACCAGGTTTACCACTCCCCCTGATCACAGTTAATCCTGGCGAAACACCTTGCAATGCACTGGTTAAATTTGCTACGGGTCTGTTCTCCAATTCTTTTCCACTTATTTGTGCCACTGCTCCACTAAGGTTTACTTTTCTTTGCGTACCGTAACCAACAACAACCACATTCTCCAAAGCCTGGGCATTTTCTGCAAGACTTACATTGATCGATGCTCTTTCATCAACAACTTCTTCTTTGCTAAGAAAACTTGCAGAAGAAAATACCAACGTTGATCCTGGCAAAGCAAGGATCGAGAATTTTCCTTTGTTATCGGTTGTCGTTGCGGCCTCGCCGCCTTTTACGGAAACTGTTACTCCTAATAAAGGAACTCCTTTGGAGTCACTCACTACTCCTTCCACTCTTTTCGATTGAGCAAAAAGCGGAGAGCTGATCAAACTAAAAATAAAAAGCAGTGAAAACAAGAATGACCACTTATTAAAAAGTAATCTCCTGGTGCGATGAACAATTTGTTCTTTCATATAGCAGTTAATTTGTTGGGTTAAAATTTTCATTTTCTTATATAGATCTTTTAATTATCGCTTATTGTCAATAAAATCTTCCCGCATTGGGCTAAAAACATCTATTAACACACCGGCTTCTAAACAAACAGCACCATGCATAACATTAGGCGGAACATAAAAAGCATCACCAGCTTCCAATGTTTTCTTATAGCCGTTAATTTCAATTTCAAATAGTCCACTCTCCACATGACTTATTTGTGAATTACTATGTTGATGAACTACGCCAATACCGCCTTTATCAAATTGCACTTTTACCATCATTACGTTGTCATCATAAGCCATGACCTTTCGCCTTACTCCTTTGTCGATCTCTTCCCATGGGACAAAACCGTCCTCTATGAAGATATTTTTCACTTCATTTGAATGCATAGAATCTGTATTATGGTTTACTTTAGAATTTTGCCATCATATAGAACTGTAAACGGTCCGGTCCATTTAAGTCCTTTTGCAGTATGATTTGTATTAGCATCAAAATTTTTATTACTCTGCGCTATCGTAATTTTTTTTTTATCGATCACTATTTCTGCTATCGTATAATCATCATTATTTTCCAATAGTTTTATATCGTTTACTGATGAATATGAATTTGCTGCACTTTCTGATACAGGATCAAAGCTTCCATGTATCTCAATAACATTTAAGAACAACTCCTTCTCACCATTTTTCCGAATGACAAAAGCTGGTTCACGTCTTAAATTGAAATTTGGATCATTGGCACCAGAACGGGTTAAATAGATCGAAGCATTTCCTTCTATTAATGAAGAGATAGAATAAAATGTTTTGTTGTTTAAAAATGTGAATTGCGCAATAGTATCCTTTACTGAGGCTTCAGCTTCTTTCCATATAAACTGGTAGCCATTCTTCTTACCTAATGTTTCCTGTGTTTTGATAGCAGCCTCATATTTGAAAGAAGTACTTATCAGCTGGCCATTATATTGAAATGGAAGATCGAACTGAGTTTGTTTTGATGCAATACCACTGAATAGATCTGCGATTATTTTTTTACCACCAGGCAATTCTAACATGTAAAGAGTTCTTCTTAAAGTTGCTCCTTTATAAGCATTCTTATCTTCTGCCGCCACCACTTGTACATTTGGATCATTAATGCTGCTAAATAATTTATCTCCATGATATTTTCCGCTTTCACTTTCACTACCATTAAAATGACTGGTTTCGTCAAGCACTAATGTGTTATGTGCAATAGTTTGAGATGCGTATGATTTAGATTCCGGCAAATATCGGCCCCCATATTTTTGCTCAACACTAATAAACCTCGCAGCACCATAGTCAGTTAATATCTCATTTCCCTTATCATACAGGTTTATATTCAACTTATCAAAATGCCCATGAGAAAGCCCATGAGAAGTATATTTATAAATCAACGTGGTCAATTCTTTTCCCTTTCCATTTCTTAATAAGCTAACACCACCTTCATCTCCTTTTACACCATCAACATACTCGATGGTTTTATAAGGATAGTATTGTGAAAGATTTTTTGCAGCAGCCAGCGAAGCAGCAATCGAAGCGCCGCCTTTATTTAATAATACACGATCTTGTTTTTTTGCAACAACTAATAATCCGTCATCTTTTCCGTAAGCCTCCCATGCAATATCAAGTGCCGTTACTATTTCATTACTTGTATAATCTTTTTCTTTTAGTGCGTCATTAAGTGGAAAGAATGCACCATCCAGGTTTGTAAGCTGCAAACCTGATAATAATGCTTTCAATAAAATTTTATCCCGGTATTGAAAAATTTTCAGATCAGGCCTTGCATTCTTTAATGCATTTGCAAAGAGAACATAGGGAACAATTGCATAGCGAACATAATACGGTCCTTCAGTATAGTAACCATCCGGCGAGAATAACCCATCCATCTGGGACATAAAACCACCCTTTCCATCTTTATTCGAACCATACAAAGCCATCTCCACATATTCTTTATTATTTGTAGCAATGCCAACAATACCAACACCGGCACAAGCCCACACGCCATGATTATGTACCCAGTTGAACCAATTATTAGGAACACCTTTTATCAAATAATCAATTTCAGGCTTTAAAGCACCTTCTTCTATTGTTTTTCTCTCAGCAGGTGTAAGCGAATTATAAATGAGATCATAAGCCATTCCTGCGTATACAAGCCAGTTCGCATCATTCAATGCCTGCCAGAATAAATGACCTGCAAGACTGCCTACTGCTTCCGGATGTTTGGATAAAGAAGGGTTCAGCTTTGCATATTTCAAAAACAATTGTTTTACTAATGCCGCATACTTATTGTCACCCGTAATGTTATAAAGTATTCCGCTGTTAAACATCAGCGTATAATTTGCTTTATGTTTTTCGTGAGTATAACCACCGGCAGGATCTTTAGGAAACGGAACATCTACATCTTTATTGACCCAGCTATCCACTTCTTTCTTCAGATCGTTATAAGATCTCTGAAGGATCGGGTATTTTGTAATGTCCTTTGCTACCTGTAAAGCATCATTTTTTGTAAAAAAAGTAATAGGATGTTGTGCTGTAATAAATACGGGTAGTAATAGTAAGAATATTGTTTTTAGCAGCATCATTGTAATAAGCAGTCGTAGACAGTGAATTCCTGTTTGTAATATTAAGCCGATTTTCCACCTCACCTGAAAAGTAGTGGCTGTAATATTTATAAATAATTATATATTTTATTAGACAATCATAAATATTTGGAAGACATTATTAAACATCCTCTAAATATTTTGTACCGATAACGTTTCCGGCAACGCTACCGGTATTTCCGTAATGAAGTTTAATTTAGCTTTACTCAATTTTTAAAAATGGATAAGCCAGCAACGATCAAAGACATTGCAAGGAAATTAAACATCTCTATTTCTACAGTTTCCCGTGCCATTCGTAATGCATCTGATATAAGTGCCGACACAAAAAGAGCAGTGATGGCGTTAGCAGATGAATTGAATTATCAGCCGAATTTATTGGCGCTAAGTCTTAAAAGAAAACAAACACATACAATTGGTGTACTCGTTCCTAATCTTGATTATGTTTTATCAACAATGGTGAAGGGTATCGATGAAGTTGCTCTCGAAGCTGGTTACACCGTTATGGTTTGCCAAAGCAACGAATCTTTTGGAAGAGAGATCGTGAATACAAAAAGATTACTTGACAGCCTTGTTGACGGTTTTATCATCTCTGTGTCAAGTGAAACAAAAGTGTTTGATCATTTGAAAAAGATACAGGATAAAAAAATGCCTATGGTTGTGTTCGATCGGGTTACTCCATTTTTAAAAGCTCCCGGTGTAAGAATTGATAATGAAGATGGAGGTTTCCAGGGAACTGAGCATTTGATACAACAAGGCTATAAGCGCATTGCAATATTAGCCGGGCCAAGAAATCTCGATATAAGTAATCAGCGTCTGAATGGCTACCTCAAAGCCTTTAAAAAATATAAAGTGACCCCTGACGAAAACCTGATCATTTTTTGCGATTTCGATCAGCACTATGCTTATATCGCCACAAAAGAATTACTGACCATGAAGAAAAGACCCGATGCAATTTTCACCATCAGTGACCGAATGGCCATTGGGGCTATGCTCGCAATAAAAGAAAAAGGATTGAAAATGCCCCATGACATCGGGCTTGTTGGTTTTAATAATGAACCTGTCACAAGTTTGGTAACCCCACAAATCTCCAGTGTAGAACAACCATGCTTTGAGATGGGGAAACTCGCAGCGAAACTTTTCATTGAAACCTTACACCAGGAAAACGACATGAGTGATGTGGATGAAGTATTAAAACCCAGATTGATCATCCGTGAGTCATCCCAACGACTTTCTGTAAAAAATGGCCGAACAAAATAAACTCATGATACGATCGCTTATATTGAACTGTCTTATTGTTTTTTCTTTACTATCAAATGCAAATACAATAGTCGTAAAGAATATTGATGAGCTCAATGATGCCAATAAAAAGGCGCTGCCCGGGGATATTATCATTTTGCAGAATGGGAATTGGAATGAAGTAACTATAGTATTGAATTGCATCGGCACTAAAGAAAAGCCGATAACAGTTAAAGCGCAAACTGCCGGAAAAGTATTGATAACCGGCAATTCAAAATTAAAATTAGGGGGGAAGTTCATTATAGTTGATGGATTATATTTCAGTAATGGGTTTGCAGGCAAGGAAAATGTGATCTCGTTCCGTATTGACAATAAACAACTCGCAAATAATTGCCGGGTAACAAACACCGCGATCAACAATTTCAATAACCCAAAAAGAATGGATGAAAATAACTGGGTGGGCTTTTATGGAAAGAACAATCGCATTGATCATTGCAGTTTTATCAATAAAAAGAATATGGGCGTTTTGATGGCAGTATTGCTCGATGATGAAAGAAGCCGTGAGAACTTTCATTCAGTAGATCATAATTATTTCGGCTGGCGGCTACCACTTGCATCCAATGGCGGGGAGATTATACGTGTAGGGTTGTCACAGCATTGTCAATACAACTCAAATACAATTATCAGTAATAATTTCTTTGAGTATTGTGATGGTGAAGCCGAGATCATTTCAATAAAATCTTGTGCTAATGAGGTGAAAGAAAACATTTTTAAAGAATGCCAGGGGTCGGTAGTATTAAGACATGGCGATAATAATCTTGTTGCTGGAAACTACTTCTTAGGTAATGACAAACTACAAAGTGGAGGTGTTCGTGTTATAAACAAAGGACAAAAAGTTATTGACAACATCTTTTATAAATGTCGTGGTACTGATTTCCGCTCTCCACTCGTCATCATGAATGGCGTACCTAATTCCCCACCAACCCGCTATGTGCAGGTTACAAATGCCCAAATAACAGGGAATACTTTTTATGAATGTTCACCATTATCATTTTGTGAAGGGAGTGATACAGAAAGATCACTTCCCCCGCAAGATGTATCATTTGAAAAGAATACATTTTATAACACAAGAGACAGCACTATTTATACAGCATATGACGATATAACAGGTATCAACTTCGGAAATAACAAAGTCAGCACCAATATATCCCAGGAATTGGCAAAAGGATTTGAAAAAACGATCATACGCAAACAGAATATTCTAACTGAAAAAGAAATTGCTAAAAGTTGTGGCGCTCCCTGGTTCAAGAAGGACATGTTACCTGGCAATAAAAAAACATTGATCGTTAATTGTTCAACAGCAGAAGCGATCTACAAACAACTTGAAAACAAAGACCCGGTAATTATTCGACTTAGCGGAATGCAATATTCTTTTCCCAAACCAATATTGATCTCAAAAAGCGTTTGGTTTATAAGCAACAAATCCCCGTTACAATTTACTAGTGCCGTGATGCCAGCTCTTTTTATCATTAGTGGTAATGGTAATTTAACACTCAATGATCTTGTTATTAGTGGAGAGAAGGTCATGGCAACTCATTTTATCGAAAGTGATAGTGCAGGCCTGAGCGATCACTACAGCCTTTCGATCCATAATTCGATCATTAAAGATCTTGGAACGACAAAAGGGTGTATTGATATTTTTCACGCAAACAGATCCATGGTGGCTGATAGTATTATCATAAGAAACTCACAATTCATAAATAACGCTTGCGACTTTGTTAATATGGCTGATGAAAAAGAAGACAAAGGATATTATAATGCAGAAAAAATAATTATCGGGCATAATAAATTTCTGGATCATTCAGGATCGTTACTAAATATTTATCGCGGAGGAAGCGATGAAAGTACACTTGGCCCTGACCTGGTCTTTAGCCATAATAAAATTGAAAATTGCCAATCACAAGGAAAGAATGATCCTTTGATCTCATTGACAGGTGTACAGGTAACAGAAATTTTCTCTAATCAATTTACCAACTGCAATACGGGGACCAGTTTGATCTTATATAAAGACATTGTCAGAGCCAACCATATTTTTGAGAGAAATATTTTACAAAACTCAGGGAAACCTGAAACAAACAAATTTGTAGTTGAAAAACAAAATATAACCAGGTAGATAAAAGAGAAGCACCTACAGACGTAGATGCTTTCTTACTGCTTGCTTGCTTGTCGAAGCTGGAGATCTTGCTTGACAAAAATTTAATGACACTCCACTAAGTCCTTTGCTTTAGGTTATTAGCATTCAGGATCTTTAGATCAAGCGTCTCTGTTATTTTCTTATTGTTTACATAAGGATTAAGTCTAATAGTAATATCATCTTTGTTTAAAGAAGGCATTGTATAAATAAACCTGATCACGCCTTTTGCTTTCGGAGCAATTTTTCCGGGATTATTGAATTTCAAATTCCCTTCTTTATTACTCCCTGCAATAAAATCCAGCGTCATCTCTTTATTTGTCCCATTTGCATAATGCAACTCCATCTCCCTCGTCTCCCCTGGTTTCAGATATCCGAATGCCATTACTTTCAATCTTAAAAAAAGACCGCTGCCAAAATTGTAAGGATAATCATCTTCGAGAGGATGTTCGGCAGCGGTTATTGAACCTTCCACCCAAATGCGGTTATAATCCTGTCCGTTATTACTAAACACAATGATCTCTTTGGAAAAGAATCCTGATTTGTATTCAGGATTGAATGTAATTGTCACCTTTCCCTTCTCTCCTGGTTTTACAGGCTCTTTCGAAACCACATTACCAATACAACCACAACCACTATTGATCTCGTCAATAACAACCGGCGCTTTTCCGTTGTTCTTAAAAACGAATGTGTGAGTTATCTTCCCATTTTTTTCAAGAATGGTTCCAAAATTATATACCTTCTCTTCAAACGTGATCGCTGAAGAAGGATTTTGTGAATGTAACGCAGTCGTAAACGCGACAACTACTGCTACACAAACAAACATATATTTCAGGATCAGCTTCATATTTTAAAAATTCATTTACTAAACTCAATTGGCATAAACATCAAGTTCAGTAATTCTAAAATTCTGTGTGTTTGTTGATGTTGAATAATAATTTACAAGCCTGATATATTTCGCCGAAATAGCTTTATAAAACAGGATATAGTTATAGCTTGATGCGTATGTGAGGTTTGCTCTTAACGGAGATCCGATCATATCCCAATTGATACCATCCTCACTCAGATATACATCGATCTGTGTGGGGATAAGAGTTGCTGAGGTTGTAGTATACAAACGAATACCAGTAACATTCCGAACAGATTGAATATTTATATCAACCTGTACAGGAGATGCAGACCATCTTGAGTATGTTGTAGTAGAAGCATCTAAAATGCTGCCGGTACCACCTACACTTGTTGGAGGGCTATTGAATAAAGTGGTCCAGGATGTACGTGGTGTTATCAAAGTTCCCTGTGCCTCTGCTGCAGTAGCAAGATATTTTATCCTGCGTTGTTCTACATTTACAACAATGTAGGTTACCAAAGTTTCTTTATTACTTGTTAATGCACCAGCCGCATTTGACACGGTGCTTAGTTTAATAGGAACCATATAGGCTTTTCCAGTCAATAGGTTAAGTTTTGTTACATCAACGGCTATACTAATAGAATCAAAAGACATAGTAGCACCCTGGGCGATATGAGCAACCAAACCAATAGTGTTTAAGAACCCGGTTGGAAAGGCGGCATAATTTGTATTATGCGATTCATTGTATTCCATGAGAAAAGCATTGTCTACCTCTGCTCCAATTTCTACACTTTGTGATACTCCTGCTGTTGCAAATACAGGAAACTTTATCGTTGAAGGTATGTTTGATGACAGGTTCGCCAATCCACTTCCAGCAACATCCGGGATATTGACAACACTATAATTGAGAGAATTCTTTGGTGCATTTCCCGGGCTTTCATTATTTGTAAAAAATTTTATTGTTGGATCGCCTTTCACATCAAAAGATTCAGTTTTAGTACACGATACAAAAACAGCGATCACCAACATGATTTTTATAAAAATTTTATTCTTTAGCATATTTCTGATGTTTAGTATGAGATCACAATTATTGGCTGCATTTATTTACAAGATCATTGGTCCATGTAACATATTGTGATTTGTTTGCCTGCACCAGCGTACCATTCCCTGCATTATCCCAATATACCTTTGTCCAATCCATATTATATTTAGCACCTTCCTTTGATGAGTTATAAAACATAGAGCCGGTGCCTTCATTAAATTTCCAATATGCTAACAGACCCGCGGCATTGGGATCAGCACCGCAGAGATTAAGCTTTATTTCTCCCGGAGTTAAAGCACGGCTCCATACACGACACTCCGCTATACGACCATTGAAGTATTGTCTTGTATCATATCCGCCCCAGTTTTGTCCAAGATTCAGCCGCGAAAATTCCATAACCATTGAACCAGATAATTCCGCTGCTTTATTTCCATCAACATACATGATGCCTTTATTACCGTCGTATACTACTGATATAGTATACCACTGCATTGGATTAAACCCGTAAGCAAATGCACCGCCAAGTGCGCCGATCAATTGCAATGAGTTATTCGGATTGCCCAACTCACCATAACGCAAACCAATCGTAGTACTTTCTGCCAGGTTGGTCCAGCTTATAAGAGTTTGTATAGGTTGTGGATTTGTATTGCCATCGCCACCTCGAAATGCATATACAAGATTTTTTATTTCAACTGTGAAATTTGGAAGCAAGACAGGATTTTGTGTATCGAACAATGCAGATGCATTGAAGCGACCTCTTGTACCAGGAGTACCGGTAGTACCTGAGGTTGCGTTGTTCATAGAAAGTGCAGGAAAAGTAATGACCCTTGCAATCCTTAGAAAAATTGTTCTTGAAGATTCCAACACAGTCATTTTACCACCAACAACATTTTTTATAGTTAAGGGTATCAGGTATGAGCGTCCGTCGATCAGAGGAACAGTTGAAATTACTTTTACGGAAACAGGAGTAGATGCTGACCCACCGGCTTTAATGACAGTTGATAAGTTCGTTATCTCAATTGCTGAAGGTGGTACAGAATAGTAAGTAGTCCTGTTCTCTGTATTATATCTGGCCACGGCAGCTGAATCAAATTCAAACTCAACATTCATATCTTCTGTTGCTTTGTATGTTGATGTTGCAGTTACCGAAAACTGCGAAGGAGTATTTTCAACAGAAAATTTTACGATCGGCGATACTTCTGTACCTGTGACAAGAATAACCGGATCGCCAAATTCCGCTTTTTTGCAAGACAATACAAGGAGAGATGATAAGATCAATCCTAAATATATTTTTGCTTTCATGTTCATAATTTTTTAGTTAGTTTTTAGCAATTAACGAGCTGCAGGATTTGCTATTTGAATGCAACGCCTGAAATTGTAATAAGGAACTCCTGTTTTTGAATAATAATCCCTGTCAAAATAAAATGCACCAAAGCCTGCTTTTTTTCCTTGTGTAGGATTCCATCTTGCCATCCCTTCCAACGAATACATCCTTGAGCCATCTGTTGTATATAAATTTCCATTTGCTTCAGTAAATGGAGTTCCTCCATTCTCCGAAAAATCACCAAAGTTTTCAGTAACAATGAACTTACCAGGTGGAACGGCTGATTGTACTGAGTTATAATAACTCTGCAAATTTGCCGCGGTCTGAATACCGCCTGTTCCCTGCGAATAAGCCTGGCGAATAAAATAATTTGCATATGGGCCAGTTTCTACAGGAGGTGCCTGACTATAAAAATCGATGATCAATAATTTTTCCGGCTTCGATCCCTTTGGGCCAAAGAACTGGCCGATGTACTGTACAAGCTTTGTAAAATTTGCTCCTTGCAACCAGTCTCCTGCTGGTTCATAGTCAAGATCAACGCCATCTATGTCTGCATCAAGAACCTGATCTACTAAATGCTGTGCATATACTGCAATCCCTGTATCATTTTTATGTTGACTCAAATCGTATTGAGTGCCATCTTTCAAAGTGATCACATGATCCATTCTTGTAATAGTAGGTGCTACGAAACGTGTACCTTTTTTCTCACGAACAAAACGCATATCGGAATAAGCAACTGGTGCATAACCACTCTTGCTACTATCATTACCCGGAATACCCATCCACAGGGAAACAATATCAATGCTGTCCGGCAACCCCATTATACGTTCTCCCCATGAAGCAGGATCTTTATAACCGCCAGCACCTGCAATTGGCGCATAAGCAGCATACCAGCCAAAAGATAATATATGACTTGTTTTCTTGTATGCTCTAAGATTTGCATAATACTGATCATCATAAGTATAGGGCTTTTGAATTTCCAAAGCCTCTTGTTTATTACAACCAACAACAAAAAGAATTGTTAGTGGTAAGATCAAAAATGATATCAATTTTATTCTCATGACAATAAAAATTTATTTCTACTTAATTATTTTTTATCCCACCAAAGTTTAGTGCCTCCTCCATCAGGTCCACCCAATAGAGAAATACCGCTTTGTACTCCAGTTTTATTGTTATTATATTCAGATTGAGGATATGGAATACGACGTACCTGGATAGCAGTGTTAACTGTTCCATTACTATTATTAACTACTACAGGGAAAAGTTTGGGATAACCAGTACGGCGAAACTCAGCCCATCCTTCTGGCCCATCAGGGTACATTGCGATCCATTTTTGTGTAATGATCCTCTCTAAGTTCGTTTCGAAATTATCAGCAGCATTCCATGCAATTTTAATAGTGCTTGGCGCAGCAATGTTATTGCCCGATTGCCCACTGTTATCAACAAAGGCAGCCGGAATTAATGTACTATTAGCATAATAAGTAGCAGCATCCGAAGCCTGGAGACCATTCTCAATAAATGAAGCAGTGATACCTTGATTATACAAATCCTGCGCAGTGCCACCCATATTCCATCCGCGAAGTGCTCCTTCAGCACGAAGGAAATAAGATTCTGCTGAAGTCATCCACACAATTGGAGTAGTGCTTGTATTCATGTTAAGATTTGAGATCTTAGTTCCTGTATACGGAGTCCATGTAGTGGTGATGATTCCCTGACGGACTCCATGATAGTTACCATCATCTGCCTTAGTAAAATAATTAGCTCTGCGAGGATCAGCATAACCATTCATATACGAATCCATCGACGCACTCATCCGGCATTCACCTGCATTAAATGAATAAGCTATTTCCTGCAATGGGTGATAATAGGTCAAACTAGTTGAACGTTGCAATGCAGCTCTTTCATTTAGAGTATTAATAACTCCATACGGATGTGCAACTGACTTCTCTGCTTCAGTTTGAGCCAAACCAGCATTTGCATAAGCTATGCGTATTGCTAAACGTAGTCGCAATGTGTTTGCAAATTTTATCCAGCTAACCACGTTACCGCTATATATATAGTCATAATTTTTAAGTAAGGTGGCGCTGGGATTTCCCTGGTTATAAAGAGTCAAGACATTAATGGCATTATCAAGCTCATCGAAGAATTTAGTATACACATCCTGTAATGAACTGTAATTGTTTTGTAAAGTACCGCTACCAAAATTATTGTACGGAATTGGTCCGTATGCATCAGCAACTCTGTGCATTGCTTGCACTTTTAATATGGTAGCTAACGCTGTTACTTCAGTTAGACCTTGTGCATCCGCTGATTTTTTTATTGATTGCCATGCAGGCATTACTGATGAGAACCCGGAAGTAAAAGTTTTTTCGATCCATCCTGAAATAAAATAGTAGGAACCATTATGTACTCCCCCATACCATGTGCCAGTTGGAGCAATATATCCTGAAAAAGGATCACTGGTAAGACCTTGTGCAACCTGGTAATCACTGGTAAGATTACTTCCATCTTTAAACAACACAGTATTGCGTTGCATCTGCGAAAAGAATGCTCCCGTCTTCAAATTATCAGTCGCCATCATATCCTCATCAGCTTCGTGCTGATTTGTATTCATGTTATCGAACTTGCGGGTGCAGGCAGTGGTTAAAAGAATTGTCAGTACACTGAGTAGTGTAAGACCTTTCCAAAAATTTATTTTACCTGTTATCATAACTATTGCTAAGATTAGATTATCAAAAATTAAGTTTTACAGAAAATCCCATTGAGCGAAGGCTTGGCATCATAAAGTAATCTATACCCTGGAAATATGTTTGCGTATTAGATGTTAGTTCCGCATCAAATGGAGCCTTGCTATAGAATAAGATCAGGTTACGGCCAACAAAAGAAACATTTGCACTCTTCACAAACTTCACCCATCTTTTTACTGGAAGATCATATCCTAATGATAACTCACCTAAACGTATATTGGTTGCGCTGTAACAATACATTGATGCAATACCTCCTGAAGCACCTGCTCCCACTACTGAGTAATATTCTTTTGCAGGAATTGGCCGGCCATTTACGATCGCACCACCATTGTCTCTTGCATCTGCAGATGCTTGTGAAATACCGAATGCATCCATTATTGCTTGTGTGTTTGATACAACGATACCGCCAACACGGCCATTAATTAAAAAATTCAAATTGACACCTTTCCATTTAAGACTATTGCCCCATCCAAAATTGTATTTAGGATTGTTATTACCTGCATAGATAAATTTATTTGGTTCTGCTACTACTGTTTGAGAACCCGGATCAACGTAAATCGCTCCATGCTCATCAACTTTAAGTGTGTTTACATAAATATCTCCCATTGATCCGCCTTCTTTAAGCACCATTTTATAACTACCAGTTCCTGACATATCGAGCTCTTTTAAAGAGACGATCTCTCCTGTAACAGGGTTTGTCCAGCCCGGAAGCAGTTCAATGATCTTATTTCTGTTCAATGTATAAGTTCCATAAGTAGACCAACTAACATCACCAAACTTGTGTGTATACCTTGCAGATATTTCCAATCCTTTATTGTCAACACGACCTGCATTCACAATTACACTTGCAAATCCTGAAGCAGAAGATAATGTTGGTTCAAAAAATTGATTATATGTGCGGGAAGAATAAACTGTCGCATCTAACCGGAGTGAATTTTTAAAAAATGCAGCATTCAAACCTATCTCCCATGATTTAGTAAGTTCAGGCTTGAGCTCAGGATTTGGCATTCTTGTTTGCGTCACCGGGAAACCACCAGCAAGTCCATAAGTAGGGTTTGTCAGGAATACATTTGGTTCATTACCTACCTCTGAATAAGATGTACGGATCTTAAGAAAAGATAAATAGTCTGATTTAATTTTAAAGATGTCAGTAATAACTCCTGAAAGACCAACTGATGGATAAAAGAACGATGAGCCACCAGATTCAGCCAACGTTGAAGCCCAATCATTACGAGCAGTCACATCGAGATAAGCCATGTTCTTGTACCCCAATTGAGCATTCCCAAAAACTGATTGTTTTTGTCTCTGATAGCCCGATTGTGAGACATCTGAAGTCGCGGTAATTACATTGGAATACGTGTAAAGATTAGCAACGCCCTGCAGCTTTCCTCCATATAAATATTGATCATAAACGATGTCTTCAATAGCAGCACCAATGTTTGCAGTTAAGCTGTAGTCCTTGTTAAATGATCTGTTGATACTAACAAGGCCTTCGCCATAGATCTGACGATTGTTCAATGTATTTAGAGAGTAATAACCATTGTCTGAAGCAAACAAAGTGTTAGTGGATGCAGCAAATTTTTTCTCGCTCTTATCATTGCCTTTATCAATTTTCGCCCTTCCTGATACGCTTATCCAGTCTTTAATATTATATTTAAGAGACACTGTTCCCATGTAACGTTCTTTCTTATTTTCAAAAATGTCACGTTGGGTAACCCAATATGGATTTTGCATCATCAACCCGTTATCACCATAAGGCCAGAACTGGGTCATTAAATTTCTTGATGCATTGTATCTTTCAAAGGACTTTACTTTATTAAAATCATCACCAGCAGGAAACAGATAAACAGCGACCAGTGGATTAAAGTATTGTCCTTGCGTAATCATATTTTGTTCATCAACCATGCCCGTCATAAAGCTTACATCAAGATTCATCCTCTCATCCAGAAATGAAGATGTATTTCTAACAGTAAAATTGTTACGGGTAAAATCATTATTAGGAATAATGCCTTTAGAAATAGTATTACCAAGCGATACATAGGTTTGACTTCTCTCAGATCCTGTCGAGAAATTAACTGATGTCGTAGAATTTACTCCCGTTTCAAAAAAATCTTCTGGCTTATATGATGATGGTGTTACTAACTTATCGCCCCAGCTATAATAACTGCCAACAGCAGACTGGCCATAGGTGTGTTGGAAGGTCGGTAAAAGCAGCGGACTCGAAAATGTTGTCGTGTTAGATACACTTACATCAGTTTTATTTTTCTGACCTTTTTTAGTTGTTATTACTATAACCCCGTTCGCAGCAGCACTTCCATACAGGGCAGCAGCCGAAGGTCCACTAAGTATCGAAAGACTTTCTATATCATCAGGATTAATGTTTGCAACAAAATCACCAGTCTGTCCGGCACCTGAAAAAATATCTTCTGCCTGTCCACGAATATTATTTGGCATTGGAATTCCATCGATAACATACAACGCATTGTTATTACCATTGATAGATTTGATACCACGCATCACTACACGTGTAGAGCTCCCATTTCCTGCAGAAGAACTGTTAATAGTCGCACCGGCAATCTTACCAGCAAGACTGTTTACAAAATTGCCATTATTAACATTGCTTATATCTTCTCCTTTTATTTCCTGAACATTATAAGTAAGTGTTCTTACTCTTTTAGGGATACCAAGCGCTGTAACCACAACTTTCTCCATTTCACCTACAACTTTTTGGAGAGTGACCTCAATACTTGTTTTGTCGCCTACAGCAACTTCTGTAGTTGCAAATCCCACGTAAGAGATAATTAGAGTCTGAGCTGGCAAAACATCGATAGTAAAGCGGCCTTCTTTATCTGTTACAACAGAAGTGCGGGTTCCTTTTATGTTTACAGTAGCTCCTTCCAATACACCACCTTCGGAACTCTTTACTATTCCTCTCACTTCTACGTACAGAGGCGCTGTTGGAATAATTGCTGTTTCATTTTTACCTGTCGGTGTCGCACTATTATTTTTTACAGTAATGAAAATTGTGCGATTGTGAATTTCATATCCAACAGGTTGGTTTTGTAAAACCGTTGAAAGAAAATCATTCAGTGGCATATCTTTTACTGAAACAGAAAGTGGGCTGATATCTTTCAACAGTTCTTTATTAGCAAAAACAGAATAACCTGTTTGCGTTTCTATCGCTTTAAATACTTTAGTAATGGCTACATTTTTTCCAGAGAATGTTATTGTCTGTGAAAATGTTCCGGCCTGTGCATGGAGAAGGCCAGCAATTATGAATAATACGGTTAGCTTCATAACTATCAGCGTTTTGGTTAATAACCGAAACGTTTGAGGTGATTCCTTTACCTGTCTGCAATGAATTTTCGCTGCAGAATGGGGACAAGAGATCACAGCGTTCTGGTTACAAAGAGCAGTTTTTAGCATACTTTTGCAATGGTTTGTTTTTAATAAATCAATGTCTGCCGACTTGAATTTTATCAACTCAAACCATCACCGCCCGGACCTCACTCCGTGGCGGTTTATTTTGAGTTGACTATTTCTATTTATTTCAAATCTTGTTTTCTTATATGTTATGGTAACACCACTAATTTTCTTCCTTCCTCTATTCTAAAATGTACATTTGATTTTTCCAATCCTCTTAACACTGCAGCAAGACTCAGATCCCTTCCCATTTTTCCATAAAACTCCAACCTCGGAATATTTTTTTCATAAACGACATCTATATCATACCAACGTTCCAACTGCCGCATAACTTCTTGAAGTGTTGCATCCTGGAAATTGAATACGCCATCCTTCCAGGCCATTACTTTTTCTACATCAACATCCGACACCAATTTTATTTTTTCACTTCCTGCTACTCTTGCTTGCTGACCCGGCTTTAACACTAATTTTCCTGAACTATTTTTAACCAACACAGATCCTTCAAGTAATGTGGTGTTGATACTTTCTTCGTTATTGTACGAGTTGATATTGAAATGAGTGCCCAACACTTCGATCTCTGTTTCTTCATTAACTTTTACTTTGAATGGCCTGTTTGGATCTTTTGCTACTTCGAAATAAGCTTCCCCGGTGACTTCTACTTTTCTTTCGTTACCGGTAAATGCAATTGGATATCGAATAGAAGAGGCCGCATTCAACCAAACCTTTGAACCATCAGGAAGCAGCAATTGAAATTGTCTTCCCTTAGGAGTTGTCATTGTGTTGAATCCAACAAGAACATCGGATGATTTGCCTGTTTTATAAACCAACTGTCCGTTTTGTAACAGCACTTTGGTTCCGTTTTGTGTGGTCACTATTCCATTTCCTAAACTATCGAGTAACATTTTACTACCATCAACCAATGTTAGAATAGCACCTTCCTTTCCTGGTTCAATATCAGTAGTTGTCTTTTTTGTAATAACTGGCTTAACTGAATCGTCCTTCCTGTTGCTTGTTAAAAAAATTAATCCTGTACCTAACAGAATAATTATTGCTGCAGCATAACGAAGCCATTTCTTGCGGAATATAGATATGACATCAGCTGGCTGCTTTTTATTTTGCGCTAATATTAATGGCAACCTTGCTTCTAATTTTGCAAGAATTTCGGGAGAAAGCTCATTTTGATCAACGGTATGCTTCAATTGATCTAAGATCATCCCGGCAGCTTGAGGATCGGGATGTTCACTACCAAGCCATTGAATCAACGATTTTACATCGTCTGGAGAAAGTTGTCCATCCAGTAAACGGTTGAACAAGGCAGTGTTTTGGTTTATTTTTTCTGGCACCTTATAAGTTTGTCTTTATAAGTAACGGCGCTGAAAACAAAATGGGGGGATAGAGAGAGAAAAATTTTAGAAACTTCCCAGGCAAAATAATAGTAAGAAGAGCAATTCGTGGGGAGAATCAAACTTGCTATATATATAATTACGTATTGATTTGTTAGCTAATGCCAGGTATTCTTTAACCGTAAACGGAGAAATGCCCATATTTTCAGCAGCTTTTTTATAACTATATCCCTCCTGCTTTACCAACTTGTATGCTTTCTTTTGTTGTACAGGCAAATGCTCAATGGCATTGTTTATTATGGCAAAAGATTGCTGCTGTTGCAACAGATCTTCAGCATTTTTATATTCTGCCTTTTCTTCTACCCAGGCACGGAACTTCTGCAGGAGAATTGCATCGCTTTTCATTTTGCGGAAAAAATCATGAACAAGATTTTGTGCGATCCGGTACATATACCCGGTAAAATCTTCTTTGATCCCCTTAAACTCTCTTTTTTCCCAGATCCTCGTAAACAATTCCTGGACAAGTTCTTCTGCGACAACCGGGTCATGAACCATGCGCTTTATATTAATAAAAAGCTTTGGGCTATAATAGCGATATAATAAGATGAAAGCATCTTCGCTACCTGATTGCATCTCGCTGATCAGCTGGGGTTCGTTATGCATCGTTTCAATAAGCAAGCTAGTATTATCAGAGTTATGAGACGATAAAAATAGACAAAACCTGCCAACTCCTTAGGCCATTCATCTAATTTTTAAGATGTCGCGAACGGCAGATCTTTTCCAAACTTCTGAATGTTCTTGATAAAAGCCGCAACTTTCATATCAATCTTTATCACTCTTTGCTTTTCTACCATCAACAATTCCCCGTTATTTGTATCCGGTGAATTGGGAAAAAATACTATGACTTCTTCTCATGTCTGTGATCAGTAACCCGGGACGTTTGCCTTTATCTGTATTTACCCATAACGGTATCCGTGTATCATCCTTTGATTATTAGTTCACTACTCTGCCACTGCGATCTAACTAATAGCGGCTTTTTTTGTTGCCTTACAACTCCCATCCAATTGTAAAAGCGAATACATAGTCAGTTTCTTTCCCTTTAACTGCAGGTTTGTTATCATAGTTTAATGTCAATCCCAGTTTAATATAAAAATCCAATGGGAGATCATATTTAGTGTCAATTTTAAAATCGGTACGAAAGCGACCAGACTCTGTCAGGCTTGGATATAAATATAATGAGCTAAGTAAATTCAGATCGCCGACATCGAACATATTTAATTCTGTTCCAGCATACGCTTCAAGGCTGTTTCGTGTAGGTGTTCCATTCGTAAAGCTTTCATTGTTGAAAGAAAGTCCTCCTCCTGCTCCCCAGTAAGCTTTGTTGGTATGTATAATAAATTTACCAGCTCCTAATTTGCCGGTCGTACGTAATCTCAATGCTTGTTCGGTGTTCGACAAAAAACTCGGGGCCATCAAAATATACCAATCTCTTTGCAGAAAATATTTATAAGTGATCCCCGCATCCAATCTTTTAGTGTCCTTCACACTATCCTGCGAAGACCTTGTTGTATTAAAATAAGCATCCAGTTGCCATTTATCAGCCATGTATCCAATGTTGCTGTTAACATTTAATTGATGAAGATTGTTAGCTTTGCTTATACTTAACCCAACATCAACAGAAGCGTTAAGACGGCTCCAGAAATCTGACTTGAGTTCTTTTAGAAATACGATATCATCCAAACTTGCTTCAGTCTTTACTCCCAGCACATCGGTTATCGTTATTTTTTCATTCCCCAATGATTGAACAGCGCCGTTGATCCTTCGCCCATCTTTCAACGTTATCAGGAAATGACTTTTTGAATAGATCTCTTTGATACCCGACCATTCAATTGTAAAATCATTTTTCGAATAATCAGTTTCGATCGTAAGCACACCGTTATCTAATGACTTTACCTCTCCTACTATTTTATCGCCGGTTTTTAAGATCAATGAATCCTTTTGTCCAAAACAGACATTCGTGATGATTAATGATATAACAACATACAATAACTGGTGAATTAACTTTAGTTGCTTTTGAAACATCTTGCTTACAGTTTAGATATAAATGAAAAAAAAGTTTCATAGGAACAAATTTTAATCTCAAGGCTTACTTGCCATTGATAGCTATTTCGGAAACACAAAAGTCAATACTGCCCTCAACCCCCAATCTGACATACTATTCTCTGGTCCGCCTAATGGAATTCTTGGTCCCACTGATAATGATACTATTTGGGTTCCAAATTTTGTTATACCAGAAACGATCGGGTTGAAATAAACACTTGTAGTATTTGTTTCCCAGTTAAAAGTCATTTCTGAATTCAGCGTAACGCTGGCGCCGCTTTTCCAGCTCCTGGAAAAAAATGGTTGAAAGAACATTTGGTTAACATCACTACGATTTTTATCACCTGCAAAGGACCATAATTGATTCACTAAAAAACCATACGTCAAACCCTGGTGCTGTCTTAATACAAGAGCTGTTGGGCCGACCGCCCATTTACGTGTACTTAAAAAATCATCGGTGCCAATTGGAATTAAAAATGCAGGACCAGCTCCCCATATCCATCCGTTCTTTGGTTGTGCCGGAGAAAACCATGCAGAAATTGTTGCATCACTTAGTCCAAATTCACTGCTATGATCACCAGTGATGTCTCTTTGATCAACTATAGGAATAATATATCGTGTAATCAGATTAAGGTTCTTGCTAAGTTGAATTGGAACAACCGGTTGAACGTTGAGAGTGTATTTTGATCCATTATAGGGACCAATGCCATAATCCAAATTACTTTGAAGAGGCACACTGATCATAGCAGCAACAGGATTCGATAGCTTATCAGCTAACTCCTGTGCACTTGCACCAGGTTTTTCCTGTGACATTGCTTTCACAGACGCAATAATTAATATGGCTAAATAAAAAAAGATGATCAGTATCTTCCCGACAGTTGAAATTTGTTGCCTTTCCTTTTCGGTGGTTTGCGTTGCCATAATATTCTTTTTAAAAAATTAAACAATTGCCTGTTCTCCTTTTTTATTTTCTACATCAAAATGTTTTTTTTTGACGATCCTTCGTTCCACACCTCCATTTTTTCAAACAATACTATACACAGGCCATAAAAAAGGAACAGCGCTTCAATTCACCTTTATCATTTGGATGTTAATTCTCTTTCTTAACAGCCTGCCATATTCTATCCCAATCGGGATTAAGTACGATCTCAGTCCTCCTGTTCTTCGCTTTTCCTTCAGTAGTGGTGTTGCTTGCAATTGGATGGAACTTGCTTCTTCCGGCTGCGATGACCCGCCCCGGATCTACACTATTTTCTTTCGTGAGAACACGGACAACTCCATTTGCTCTTTCAGTACTTAATGACCAATTATCAGCAACACCTTTGATACTTGTGGTATCAGTGTTACCAACAACGATCACATCTAATTTTGGATAATCATTTAAAACAGATGCAAGGCTGGCCAATGCTTTTTTTCCATAAGGTTTTAATGTAGCACTGCCAACTTTATAAAGAAGATTATCCTGCATATCTACATAGATCACTCCATCCTTTGAGTAGACGTCAAGGCCTTTGTCCTGGAAATCTGCAAGCGCAGTTTCCAACCTGTTTTCGAGCTTCTCAAAATTCTCAGACAACTCATTCAATACTGCCTGCATTTCTGCCAATTCTTCTTCATTTTCCTGGCATTCTTTTTTGTAACTGTTGAATTGAGTGGTCATTGTTTGGTTTTGCGCCGTCAGATCTGAGACTTGCTTTTTCAGGTTGCTAACATCAGAGTTCAACTTGCTGTTTTGAGAGCTTAGCTGACTGTTCTGCGATTGCAGATCGGCGATCTGTGAATTTGCTGCTTCTAATTTTTTACTTGAACCGCAGGAACTGATAATACCTGCAACTAAAAGAAAACATACTGTTGTGAGTTTTGCTGTCATAAGATTAAGTTTTAAATGATTAATGTTTTTTGGTTAAATAACATTTCAATCGTCTTTCTCTAAAAAGAATAAGTGTTTAATGCTAATAAGTTTCTTTCATTTTTTAATGCTGTTCAATCGCAGGAGGCATCCATGTTCCATTGATAATTTCATCTTTGCCCCAATAGGCACGGATATATAATGAGAAATCGCCATTCGGTGCAGGTACCCAATTACTTTCCTTATCCGCCCCTGGCGATTTTGATCCTACATAAAGCGTTAGTGACCCATCCGCATTTTCTTTCATGCTTTTATTTTTTGTGCCCAGCGAATAACGGTTTAACGGATTTGGATGAAAGAAATGTTCGGCATTATAAAGTGTCATACTCCAGAAACCATTTACCGGGGGCGTCTCGCCTTTTGCAAAAGTTACTTTATAATTTTTGCTGCCATTAAGCTTTCCGCTTTTACTGTCAAAGTCGGTATAGAAATATTGTGTTTCATTAGGTGCATTGTCGAAGATATTGGAACATGCCGATCCGGTACGATTGTAGTAATCCAATCCCCAGGCCGCATTATTCTGAGAACGGTTCCAACCATTGCCGGCAGGCTTACCATTATATTTCCATTGAAGAAAATCTTTGAGAAGATTTTTGTCCAATGCCACGACTTCATCTACCATTATCTTTTTTATTGCAGGATCTTTTGCTGCCACCTGCAACAATGCATTGAATTGACCATAAAGCGCTTCCTCTCCTGGTAATGGCGAAACATTTTTCAATACGTCAGGTAACACATCAAAGAATTTTTCAGGAACTACCCATTTTGTTTCACCACTCTGTGTTGCTGCACCTTTAATATCCGGCGTTGCTTTCCAATCTTTCGTTTTCATTTTCCCATCAAAATCTGTAGCTGGATAAATGATGACCTGGTTAAGCACTGATTGTATTGCTTTACGATCTTCGTCCGTGTCATCCATAAATACTCTTGGAATAGCAGTCACTAGTTCTGTTTTACTCTTGAGTACTTCTGTGATACCGGCGGGTATATCGCCTTTCCAGTTAGGGCCATGCAGAAAATAAAACCCAGGTTTGGTGCTATACATTTTTCCCAGTGACCCCACCTTTTCGGTCCTGGCATCATACAATGCATACACCCAGAAACGATCACCAAAATCAGGAACCTGTATCACTACTGGTTGCTTATCCAGTTCAAAGAAACCGTAACCATAAGCTACATCCTGGTTTGGGCATGCAACACTGCGTTGTTGGGGCTTAATATAATCTGTAAGCATTTCTATATGGCCTATTGGAGCAACAGGAAGCACACCATTCAATCGCCCTTGTTCAGGAATTTGTCTGAAAGCATTTCGACGGTTAAACGAATTCACCAGGGGATAACCCCAGATATATGCTAAGCGTGCCATTGATCTTACATACTCAGGATGAAAGTTTACATCAGCGCTTGCCTGGCTTAAACTATGAACAGCAGATGTTTCATTTTGTTCAGTTGTAGATTTTTCAGCAACTGTTGAAGAAGACTCGGGTTGATTTTCTGTTGACTGATTCTGATTGCAGGATATAAAACTTGAAATGATTCCTACAATCAAGAATGTTTTTGGTTTCATATTTATCTTTTAATATTTGAAAAAAATTATTTCTCTCCTTCTTCTATTTGCGCTACTTCATATTTATCCTTGCCATCCACTTTTACCGGTTGATAATAAGTTTCACCAACTTTAACATAAGTCTGATCGCCGATCTTTACTTCTTCGCCTCCTTCGGGTAATCCATCCACTACAGCTCCTGCTGGCGGTGGCACTACTTTATATTGTGTTCCCGATTTTTCATAATATGTTCCACCATAATAATAGTTCGTAGTATTATTCACCACTACCGTTTGCGTGCCGCTTGGAACGGTGGTCACCGTGCCTCCTACGGGTGCCGACACTACAGTATAACCCCCGCTGCTCTGCGAATACCATACTCCCTGGTCATAGTGATATTTTTGATTTTCTATCGAAACAATAATAGCTGTAGTCGCGAGCGTTGCTACAAAAAATCCCCATGGATGCCATACAGGTCCCCAATAAAATGGGCGAAAAGGATGATAAACGTAAGGATGATAACAATAGTAACGCCTGCCGCCCCATGCATAAGGTGGCCTGTGGTATGTATTGATATTATTTCTCCTGACGACTGTGTTCCGGTTGATATTAACATCACGGCTTCTATCTACATTTACGTTGACTGTATTGCCGCTGATATTAGTATTCCCGCTGTTACGATTACCACTGTTAATATTGGTATTCCTGTTGTTGCTATTATTCGTACGATTGCCGACATTGTTATTACCACCCCTGTTATTGCTACCAATATCACGATTGTTGTTTCCACCCGAACGGATTTCACGATCGGGAGATTTCCTGGTGCCACCGTTGATAGAACGATTATTATTTGCAGCCTGGTTTCTTTGTCCTCCACCAGCACGGTTTGAAGCACCGTGACGCATATTTTGTGCAGTTGTATCCACGCTGCAAACAGACGCAGCTATCCAGATAAAAAATAAAATTCTGAATGGATTGGTTATTGCTTTCATATAATGATTTTTTGGAGTTTATTTTTGGCTTGCTGACATGATCCTTACCTGAACTGAACCTGGTGGCGGTTCAAAATCAAACATTGCTGAGGGCAAATTCGGATTGACCTTCCAATCAGAAAATGTGGCTTCCAATTGAGGGTTACCCTCTTTTGTCTTATACCGGATCGCATATTTGAGCGGAAGATTATACGCATCAGAACTGATCCATATCTGGATGGTCATTTCGTTATTAGATGAAAGAATATGAAAACATTCCTGCCCGTTTATTATACTTCGGCCAAGAAATTTCAATACATCTGAATGTTCAAGCAGATCATCAGTAAATGCAGGATAAAAGAAATCCGCCGCCGGGAATTCTATTCTATAAGCCTGGTTGATACTATCGATCATTCTTATTGTGGTGGCAGGCGCAGGAATAATCCCGTAATTATGCTCTTCCCGAAAATAATAAGCTAATTGTTCTCCATTGTACCACATCTGCCGGTGACCTTTATCGCCAACACCATTTATCATCAGCTTGTCAGGGCCGGACATAAACACATTAAAATCGGCAAACTGTTTTACAAGTCCTGATTCTGTACTGGTAATATCTTTTGCTGTTTGCAGTGTAAAGCTGCAAGATTCCAGATCGCCGATAATATCCGTCATCCGGTCAACAATGATCACTGCAAGAGAATCAATTGTTTTTGTTTGGGCTGTCATTCCAAGGCAGATCAGCAATGCAGACAGCCCTGTGATTATTCGTTTCATGGTTTAAGGTTTTTTGGTTTTAATTTATGACTTGAATGATCTTTATTTTACAAATATTTCCTTCCAGTCATTCTTCATACTTACTACATGCCATTTATATTTTGATGCGGCATTCAGCGACGCATTCGTTTTTTCCTGGTAATAAAATTCTCTTGTTGAATCATCATGATTAATGATCATTTGAAAAGAAGCATAAGAACTGCCCTGGGAATAAGTAAGCATTGCAATATCGCCTTCACCTCCTTCATTGCCACAGGCAAAAACAGGACGCTGACCGATATGCAACTGAATGTTGGCTGGCTTAGCAGCTTTATCATTGAATGAACCTAAAGCCGGTTTTCGGAAAACGGCCCGGTTGCTGTCAGTAAATACATATTGAAAAGAGGTGCCTATAACCTGGTCTTTGGGTATACCATAGAATTGCTGTGATATGCTACGTACAAATTCAATAGTGCCTCCTGTGCAGATAAAAGTTTTAAAACCGCTTGCACGTAAAAAATTCAGTAATTCTATCTGCGGCTGGTAAGTGATCTGTTTGACAGGCACATTCCATTTGGGATAAGTTGAAGTGGCAAAAAATTCTTTTACTGCAGCATCAAATTCATCTTCTGTTGTGCCGGTATGTGTAGCGGCCAAAAGTTGTATCAATGCTTTTTCACCTCCCCTGGCAAAATATTCTTTATCATTTTCCATTACTGCTTTATACAGTTGCTGCTTCGCTAACGCAGGATTCTTTTCCACTTTCTTTTTTACAATATAAAAAGCAAAAAGCTCCTGTACATAAGGACGTTCTGCCCATAATGTCCCATCGTTATCAAAAGTGGCAATACGATCTGCTACAGGTATAAAATCAGCGCTACCTTCTTTGGTTATTGTTGTTACATAATCAATGATGGATTTTTTAACCGCTCCATCATTCCATGACGGGAGTGGATCGGAATTGGAAGATATTTTTTTATCCGCCTCTTGTTCTGTTACAGTTTTATTTTCTTTATCCGATGTACAACCAAAGCTGCAAGAGATCATTAAAGCGGTTACTAAAAGGTATTTCATTGACATCATTTTTTTAAACATTTGTGAGCAAGAACTTTCAATCAGCTCCTCCATCAACATTATCAAATGTCTCACGCTGCTTGGGTGAAATATTCCATTTAAATGAAAAGACGGGTCCATAATAGACATCGAACTGTGTACCATTGGTACGCAATTGCATCTGTGCAATAAAACCAATGAGAAAATGAAAATTTGGGGTGATACCGGCACTGTAATAAACCTGTTCTCTGAAAATGTCAAAATTGTTCGGTGCATAATCTTCTGAAGCGAACTTGAGCATTAGCTCAGAGTAATACGAAATATTTGGCGACAGGAACCATGGATTTTTGGCGCCCTGCCTGATGAAGTGGTTCACCCCAAATCTTGCCCTGATCCTTGGTACTGTTTGATGATTTCCATTTTTATCATCAAAAAATTTTGTTTCAAACCGAACTTGTTGAAACATGCTTCCTTTTGGGAGGTTTTGCGAGAAGCTTCCCATAACGATCAGGCGTTGTTCCACTGTTTCATAATTACCTGCCGGTTTCACCTCGTATTTTTTATTGTGAGAATAACCAAGCCATAGTTTCATATTCTTAAATCCTGAATACTCGAGCCATGGTCTTATTACAAAGCGTTGTCCATAAGCAAAAGGATTTTTGATATTATAAGAACCCTGGGTTACAAACTGCACATCAACCTGGCCTGACAGATGCCATTTATTATACAATGGAAACGCAACATCAATTTCTTCAATAGAAGCCGGGATAAATCCAAACGTATATGGCGGAGGTGTTGCCTGGGCACATAAATCAATTCTGAAAGTTGAAATAAATATGATGATCAAAATTTTTTTTATCATTTCCCGTAAGCTTTATTTATTACCAAATGATCGAAGGGAGGAATTAAAATAGTTTATCAAGGGGTAATAGATGATAATCAAAGGGGGGGGTAATTAGCAGGGATGGATTAATTATTATGAATCACATTTCGACCTTATTCGTTAGCCGAAATAGAAATCTTTAAAAAAGAGGATTAATAAGTGTTGACTCCTTATTGATGGAAAGGATGGATGTGATCCGTTTTATATTTCTAGTGAGTGATCTTTCTTTTTATGATGCTTCTAAAAAGAAAATTGAATTCACTAAAAGTAAAGTGCAGTGTCTCAGGTTTAATGGTTTCATTGGTTTTCGTTTTTTTTAATATTAACGATTGAAGGTTTAATGAATGGTACATAATATCTATCATGTACCATTCGATTTATTTTTTTCGAAAAGACGAATCATAAAATTTTCAATTCGATGCCAGTATCCGTCGCTTTGCTTCAGCCTCCAGTGCTGCGATCTGTTCTTTTCCTGTTGTAACCGTTACAAAGGCAATGGTTCCTCCCTTAAACTCTCCCGGAGAACTGTAAAGCTTACTTACAGGGTCTCCACTATCATATCCAACACATAATCCATCTCCTACCAATGTAAATTTTCCAACCTGTGCTGTCATAGATCCTGTAGCAACTTCTTTATCGTTTACAAATAATTTCGTTGTTCCTATTGATTCGCCATGTGCACCAGCTTTTTCCTTGTTGAATTCTACACCAAAAGTGTATTTGCCGGGTTTAAGTGCAGCAGATACCAATTGCTGTTGTGTAATGCCAAGGAAATTATAGACGTAATACAATTTGTGATCTTTAATAAACAGGCTATGGCCACCGAACCGTGAACCATGAGCAAAGATCACTCCCGAAGCATTTGCATCTGTAATATCAACCTCTGATTTGATCTTATACGATTTACCTCTTATGTTAACAGCAACTGCTTCAGGTACTGAACTTGTAAACGGATAATAGGTATAACTGTCCCTGGCATTTTCTTCTGTCGGACGTTCGGTATTTAAGATCTCAGCTGCAGTACGATCATCCAATGGAAAAGCAGAATTTTTCTTTGCTTCCTCTTCGTATAATTTTTTTAATGCTTCCAGCTTTTCAGGATTTTCTTTAGCAAGATCATGAGATTCTGAACGATCAACATCTACGTGATACAATTCCCATTTATCCTGATCGAACTTACTTTTACCGGATAATGGCGCATGCACTGCAACCGCTTTCCAACCATCCTGCCAAATGGCCCTTGTACCTAACATGGTATAATACTGCACATGCTTCTGCGTCGGATCATCGGGCTTCGCATCAAAAGAGTACTTCATAGAAACACCCGATAAAGGGATTTGCTTTACTCCCTTGTAAACCTCCGGCATTTTCAAACCGCATATCTCAAAAATGGTAGGCACTATATCAACTGCATGATGATACTGGTTACGTATCTCACCACGGGCTTTTATACCTTTTGGCCATGAGATCACCAATGGACAAGCAGTACCGCCGGAATAATTTGAGTAACGTTTGAACATTTTGAACGGAGTAGATAAAGCAACCGCCCAACCAGTAGGATAATGCTCATAAGTATTTGGTCCACCCAATTCATCGAGCAATTTCATATTCTCTGCTAACTCATCAGGATAACCATTGAAGAATTTATTTTCATTTACAGAACCGCTCGGGCTTCCTTCACCTGAAGCTCCATTATCAGCACAGTACATAATGATCGTATTCTCATACTGACCCGTAACTTTAAGATGATCTATAATTCTTCCGATCTGCACATCTGTATATTCTGAAAAAGCTGCATATACTTCGCATAAACGTGAGAATAATTTCTTTTCATCTGCGCTTAGAGATTCCCATGGACGTACAGCATCTGCGGGGTTCGCCTGGTCTGCAGGCATAGGGTTAAAATCAGTTAGTTTAGTATCCTTTGGTAATATTCCTCTTTCGATCATTCTTGGCATTAGCCATTTCCTATATGCATCATAACCGTCATCAAACATGCCTTTGTATTTTGCTATATAATCTTTGGGAGCCTGGTGTGGTGCATGATTTGCTCCCGGGCAATACCACATAAACCAGGGCTTTGACGGGTTTGCAGATTTTTGATCACTGATCATTTTAATTGCCTGGTCTGCTAGATCTTTTGAAAGATGATAACCTTTTTCCGGACCATAAGGTTGTTCAATAGGGTGATTATCTTCTGTAAGGTCAGGATAAAACTGGTTGGTTTCTCCTCCTATAAAACCATAAAAACGATCATATCCCTGTTGTAAGGGCCATTGACTTTTGTTTGCTCCTAAAGCGAGATCTGTTTCAGGAACATTGTGATCTTTACCTAACCAAAATGTACTCCATCCATTGTCATTCAGTATCTGCGCCATTGTAACTGTTTGTTTAGGCAACAAGCAGCTATAACCAGGAAATCCATTGGCACCTTCTGTAATTGATCCCATACCATTGAGATTATGATTGCGACCAGTATTAAAACAAGAACGTGTTGGCGAACAAAGAGCAACAGTATGCCATTGAGTATACGTCAACCCATCGGCAGCAAGTTTATCCATAGTGGGCATATTAATTCTCCCACCATAAGGCGACCATGCACCCAGACCAGTATCATCATAAAGAATGATGAGGATATTTGGTGATCCTTCCGGTGCTTTTTTGCGAATGTATGGTGTCCAGTCTGCCTCGGAATTTCTTACATCCACCTCCACCTTTCCTTTAAACTCAGGTGAGCCGGATGATGTAGTTGCCGTTGTAGTTTGCTCACTTCCTGCCTGGTTACAAGAAAGAAAAAAGAAGTTCAGTAATAAACAGCTAACTGCGATCGTCAGCGATTTCAATTTGTGATAGGTGTTGGTTTTCATGATCTAAAATGATTAAATGATTAGAAAAAAGTTGAATGTTTTTTGAATGTAACAGAAATGTGAGAAAAAAGTTTAACACTTTGACAATTGCCTGGTAGAATACAATAAAGCTCCCACAAAAGTTGTAGTAAATTGAATTCTCATAGCTCGCTTTTTGGTTAATGGGTAAAGGTGTAATCAGTCTATTTCGACAAGGCCTATACGCAGTTCTAAAGGTATTTCTTCTATTTGAAATAAAATCACCCACATTAAAGAATTTTCGAACACATAACATGAAGTGACTTACAGGCCTTAAAGAGTGGCCTTTCGATCTAAAAAGGCCAGTCCTGCTTATCGAAAAGCGGGTCAATAGATGTGAAGTCACCACTGATTCCGTTACAAATCCTGTGTGCTTATCACGATAGTCTCTGTAACCCGGACTGGCTTTTATATTCCAAAGGAAAGGCTGGTATACTAAAATCGGTCTGTCATACATTGAATAGATAAGAAGCATTGCAGAGACTTTGAATTTGTAACGGAATTTCAAAGTGTAATTTCCATTCACCAAAACCCCTTTTCCAAATTTGAAGGCTGAGTATGTGCCAATAGTTTATAATTCTTGGCAGGATCATTAGCGAGTAAAGAAAAAATGATCAATTTTTTGAAGAACTAAGCTTGATAAAATCAGAAGGTGTTTGACCGGCATGTTTTTTAAATGCCATTGTAAAAGAATTCCTGTTACGAAACCCGCATTGTTCTGAAAGGGCCTCCAGCGTAAGCAATCTTGCTTCCCCATTTTCAATCAGGGTCTTTGCATGATCAACACGATAACCATTTATAAAATCATTGAAATTAGTTCGAAAAACCTGGTTAATGACTGCTGACAAAATGTAAGGTTGCATATTCATTTCTGCCGCGAGGTTTGATGAAGTATATCCTTTTTTTAAATATGTATGGTTTAATGAAAAATGCTCGACCAATCTCTCTCCAAGGTTGTTTAACTTCTTGGCTGATAAATAAGTATCATGGCTAACATTTTCAGAAACCGTTTTTAAGTGCATTACATCAATCTTTTCAGTTCCATGTCCTGTGATGGCAGCATGATCTTGTGTTATAGTTGGCACTTCACTTCCATTTCCTTCCTTATCATTATTAAATTTTCTTATCACAACTCCTTTCAGCCCATATAAAATTGATGGCTGCAGTATAAGAGCCAGGATTGTCATACTGACACTGACTGCTAACAATACATGAATTAGGAAATACACGTTTTGCTGATCACCGAAAAATGCATTTACATAATAAGGCAGAAAGAGCAGAACCTGTGAACCACAAAAGATCTTTGCCCATAACATTATGTTCTTATTTTCTGTTACCAGGCTTTGGCCATCTTTTATTTTTCCTGCGTGTAATATCATTCTCACCTGCCATGCCCAGTATACGAGAGTAAGTGCGATTCGTAGTGGCACATAAATAAATCCAATGCCTAGCCATCCTTGTGAAAATTGGATGACTGAAGTATTTATACCTCTCGAGTCAATCTCTAGCTGTTGCAGTTTATATTCTGCAGACTGGAAATAGAAAGGGATAAAATCAATAATGAATATTGAAGCGGGTAAAAAATGTATGAGATCGAACAGCCTGAATCTTTTTTGCTGCATCAGTGACCTTATATAAAAAAAAGATAATGGCATTAGCAAAAATGCAGCAATGTACCCTGTACGATAGGTATGATACCACGGAAACACCATTATCAATCGTGACTGAAGCAAGAATCCGGTTAGCAGCCCATAACTAGCTACGATATAATACACCGCCAGCCACCTGTTATTTACCATTTTGTTTTTTGAGAAAACAAGCAATACAAGTCCCGCTACCACGCATAGCACAATAGCTATAAGAAAAATAAATGAGGATGAATTAAGAATTGGCTGCATTAAAAGAATTTAACGTGATGTCTTTTGCACAACATCTTTCACACAACGAAATCCAATGTGATTAGTCGCAGAACGATATTCACCTTTACCTCTTGTGCCAACCATATAACGAGTGCAATATTGATCGGTACACAAAAAAGAACCGCCTCTCTGAACTTTTTTCTTTTGTCCCGGTTCAGCAGGATCAAATGAATCAGCTGGCCCTTTTGGATTATCAGAAACTTTGGAGTTGTTTAATGTTTGATAATAATCTGGCCTGTACCAATCACTGCACCATTCCCAAACATTTCCTGAGATATCATATAATCCGTAAGTATTAGCAGGAAATTGTTTAACTGGCGCAATACCTGTGAAGCCATCAGACCCATCATCAAATTGAGGAAATTTTCCCTGATAAATATTTGCCATCCATTTACCGTCTGGTTTAAATTGATTACCCCATGCATACAACTCTCCGGCTTTGCCGCCTCTTGCCGCAAATTCCCATTCCGCTTCTGTTGGCAATCTTTTACCGGCCCACTTTGCATAAGCTTCCGCATCTTCCCATGAGATATGAACAACAGGATAATCATCCTTATCGTTAATATTGCTATTGGGGCCAAGCGGATGTTTCCAATCTGCACCAGCTACATAATTCCACCATTGCAAATAGCTATTAAGATTAGAAACATTTGCAGGCCTAAATACAACTGAGCCGACGATCAGTTCTTCTTCAGATGCATTAGGAAACTCTTCTTTTGTTGGCTTTTTTTCTGCAACTGTTACATATCCTGTTGCCTTTACAAATTGAGCGAACTGTTTATTGGTAACTTCAGTTGCATCCATGAAAAAACTATTTACAAGAACACGATGAACAGGTCTTGCATCATTCATAGCTTCCCTGCCTCCATCCTGCATTCCAACAGGATTCACACCACCCATGCTGAATTCCCCTCCTGGTATTAAAACCATATTATCAGGAACAGGTCCATTATAATGAGAATTGTTTGGAATGGTTTCTTTGAATTCATTACCGCCTCCTTGCGCATACAATGTACTATCATGAACAGTCAATCCATTTGAACAGGAGATCGCATTACTTAGCTTAGCAGTAAATACATCAGTAGCTTCCTTTTCTGCACTGTCTTTACAAGATGCGAAAATGAATAGGTATAAAGCTGTAGCCAGCTTGAATTGAATAAGGTTGGTTGATATTATCTTCTTCATTCGTCTTCAAATATAAACAACCCTTAACAACAATAAACGCAGGATCAGTTAAAAAGCGGAAAGACTAGCTGTGTGATTCAAGTATTACAGGAATATCGATAGCCCGCAGCTCTATTTTAATATCCGCCCCATTTTCACCGGAGTATTTGCCGTCAAACCTGATCTCATTTTTCCCATTGATCAATAAGGGTAATGCATTACTTAACTTAATTGTGTTGATCAGTTGCCATTGACTATTATAAAGTTTAATCGATTGGCCATCACAATATAATATCTGCTTCTGTTTGAGACTTACTGGAATATTTAAAGCATCCTGCTGATTGATACCAATAGAAAGATCATCAAAGGAGACATCAGCATCAGTTTCCTTTTTCGACGGCATCGTTATAATAAATGCTACAGGTTGTGAATTCGCAGGATTGTCGAATGTAAAAGATGAAAACGCAGGTTCTCCCGGTTGTTTTGTTTTTTGTTCATGAACATAATAGGCATTGTAAACCCGGGACAATTCAAGTGCATTATTGGTAACCTGTAAACGAAATTCATTTTTTGTATCCTGCATTTCTTTTTGAAGTGACAACGAAAAAAGACTTCGCTGGCGGGCATACTCCCAATTTTTTATCGCTCCTAAAATTTCATCTTTACGTCCATTTTTTTTCAACGCTTCAATGCTAGTTGATAAGCCAAAGCCTGCATCAAAGCCGGCGCCGCGAGCCAGCATCCATTCAATATCTTCCAATGATGTTTCAGGCTTCAAACTAAACCATCCAAGCATGGATGGCATCAGGTTGCGGCGATAGAATTGTTGATTCTTTAACCGAAGTTGTAATTGACTTTCCCTGAAACCAGCATACCACGGTTCGCCCCAATTCATTCTTGTATAGATATGCCAGAAATAATGCCCCGGGTTACTGGCATCATTGATCACCTTTCCTTGTAGTTCCGGTTTTAAATTATCAAACCATGTTTTGGTAAATAATTGTTTGCCATAATCACCCATACCTTCACTCCAACAACCTTCTAATCCATCAAAAGATATTTGCATCAGGTCCGCTTCATTAAACAATCGGGCAATTGTCTTCGATATCTCCTGGTCCAATTCATGGTTGCCTAAAAAAACCTGGTAAGGGTGATCCATTAGTTTGCCAATACTATCACTGGCCGCATGTTTAGTAACTTTTGTATTAAAAGCACCGCGCTGGCAATTCAATAATTTCCATGGAGCAGAACTGGAAACAGAACCATAACGAATGATCTCATTTCCTATCACCGCTGCTTTTAATGTATTATTCTCAAACTGGTTAAAGAAACCCGGGTCTTTAATAGAAATCTCTTTTGCGGTTTCATCAATATTTTCTGTCAGTGTGGAATATCCAACTTTTGCTAATCTTTTATCTGGCACAGGAGTTACATAAGGATCATTGGTAGTTATGAAATTTGAAAGTGTATGAACACCTATTTTAATATTCTGTGCTTTTGCTTTTTCAACACAGGCTTTTAAACTATTCCAGTTGTTTGGAAACTCTTTGCTATTAAGTTTAAAATGTCCCCATGTTTCAAATGGACCCTCATGATACAGATAATTCAAACCAGCCTGTTTGGTTAAAGCCATTGCTTCATCAAGGTTGCTTTCACGAAAACTCATTATCAAATATGACTCAGTTGATCTCTTTGTTTGTTTACCCCATACTCCATCAATTAATGGATGAGGTAAATTTTCTTTTAATTCAATTGCGGAGATCGTTGATAATGCATCAGCAGTTGCTACACCAAATATTGCCAGCTTACTTCCTACTACACCATCATCTTTTGTATATGCTGGCGCCAGGTATCTTGGATGACTCCAGTTATCAATGATCCGATCTTTATTCCTGTTCCGGCAATAAGCCTGCAAAGAACTTCCATAGGGCATATATCTCGCCACATCACCACGGAATAATTGTTTGTTCATATCATCTTTCAGCACATCAACTTTATTTCCACCGGCAAACACATCATAAGAAGGTTGAATATCACTCTCTGCTGTTGGGTAACCACCCAATGTTTTTATGTTCAATGCCTGGATACCGATGGCAAAATCTTTATTGCGCACCACACCAACTACCTCACCAATTGTATCACTAATTATTGTTGGATAAGGTCCCCATAAAACCAATTCAACATCTGCAGCATTTGTAAGTTGAGTTAATTCAAAACTAATATAATCATCATTTTGATCCGTTTTTATTATAGCTGAATTATTACCTGGATAATTAAGCACTACCTCGGAGGAGCTTCTCCTCCATTCCAGCTTCGTAGGATCAATGATAGTTCCGTTTCGTTTTATACTTAACAGAAATGCATTTTCGCCTCTTGGCAAATAATTCTTATTTAAAGATCGGGCAGTCAACTCTGTTAACTTCCCAGCCTGATCAAAGCTTATTCTAAATTGTTTTGTTTGAAAAGAAACCTGGGCTTGTAAAAAGACGGTGAAGAAAACTATAAACCCAAAAACAAACCATTTCTTTAGCATTGTTAATTAATTTATTTCAACAGGATCTTTGTATTGCTCTTTTACTTCTTTCAGCTTTTTCATCATCATATCCTCCACTTTTTTGTATGCCGGCTGACCATACACATTATTCATTTCCTTTTTATCTTTTTCAAGATCATACAATTCCCAATCATTATTCTCATAAAAATAAATGAGCTTATACCTGTCAGTTCTTACACCAATATGTTTAGCCACTTTGTGCTCCTGGTTCTCATAAAAATGATAATACAATGCATCATGCAGGTTTCCTTTTTGTTTTCCTTTCAAAACAGGAACAATGCTTTTTCCCTGCATATCGGAAGGGATTGGCAAACCTGCCATATCAAGAATAGTTTCTGCATAATCAAGATTCTGCACCATACTGTTTGTAACAGACTTCTTCGTTACGCCCGGCCAGCTAATGATCAAAGGTGTCTTGAACGATTCTTCATACATCCAACGTTTATCAAACCAACCATGTTCACCTAAATAAAATCCCTGGTCAGATGTATATATTATAATAGTATTCTTATCCAATCCGTTTGCTTTTAAGTATTCCATCAGTCTGCCAACATTATCATCTACACTTTGCACACAACGCAAATAATCTTTCATGTATTGTTGATATTTCCATATGGCAAGATCTTTCCCGCTTAGATGTGCTTTATTAAATTGTTCACTGACCGGGTTATAGGCATCATCCCATTTTTTCCGTTGTTCCGGTGTGAGGCGACCGAGATAACCCTGCAATGACGGACCGGGTCCTGTCTTTTTCTCAAGTGCGGAATCAACCGGCACCTTCAGGTCGGATCCAAAATGCATGTGTGTAGCAATTTCCATTTCCTGTTGGCCGGCAGCTTTTGTTCTTGTTTTATAATCATCAAAATAATTTGATGGAACCGGGAAAGTAGTGTTGTCAAACAAATGATAATATTTTTCTTCAGGCATCCAGTTCCTATGCGGAGCCTTTTGCTGATAGACGAGGAAGAATGGTTTGTTCTTATCTCTTTGATCAAGCCAGTTGATAGTAAGATCAGTTGTAATGTTTGTAACATAACCATTTATTCTTTTACGAACACCCATTTCAATGAAGTCTGGATTATAATATTCTCCCTGTCCTGGAACAATATTCCAATAGTCAAAACCCTGCGGATCAGAAATGAGATGCCATTTACCAATCACGGCAGTTGTATAGCCATTATCATGTAAAAGTTTGGCAACTGTTTGCTGGCTCCCATCAAATGTGCTGTGATTATCTTTAAAACCATTGATATGACTATGCTTGCCGGTTAACATCACTGCACGACTTGGACCGCAAATAGAGTTTGTAACAAAAGCTCTTTTGAATAACATCCCATTTGCAGCAAGCTTATCAATATTCGGAGTATTGTTCAAGCCATATCCATAAGCGCTGATGGCCTGGTAAGCATGATCATCACTCATGATATAAATAATATTGGGACGATTTGCTTGTTGTGCTGATGTTTGAAAAGCGGCGTACAAAATACCCGCTATCATTAGTAACTTTTTCATTGCCCTACAGTTTTTCATTAATTAAAATTTATAACCCGTAAAATTCACTTTTGCGGCAGGTCTAACTTCTGTCCCTGCTGTTTTGGTCAGATCATCACCTAATTCCTTTCTGTACTTATCAGCGATTGTCATTAATTGCTGAACAATCTCAGGATGTTGTTCCTTTACATCCAGCGTTTCTCCCGGATCTGTACGCAGATCATACAAAGCTAGTCTAACGCTATCACTTGCATACATGCCGGGCCATCCATCGTTGGCGATGGCAGTTGCTTTTTTATAGGTTTGAGAAACACACGGGAAGGTTAATTTCCATTGACCTTTTCTTATACATTTCAAATTATTTCTGTCATAATAATAAACAAGTTCGTCTCTTGGGTTGGCATCTTTGACTTGTTTTAGTAATGACGTGATATCAACACCATCAATTTTCTTAACAGGCTGCTTTGCTTTGCATACATTGACAATCGTTGGAAGAATATCCATACTTGCTGCCATATTATTACAAATAGAACCAGCGGCGATCTGTCCGGGCCAACTAATAATAAATGGCACCCTTACTCCACCTTCCCATGCACTGCCTTTACCTTCGCGGAAACCGCCTGTATTGCCTGCGTGATTTCCGTAAGTTAACCATGGGCCATTGTCACTTGTAAAAATGACAATAGTATTTTTTGTAAGGCCATTTGCTTCAAGTGTTTTCATGATCTCTCCTACGGACCAATCAAGTTCCTCCATTACATCGCCATACAAACCTGCGCCACTTTTATTTTTGAATTTATCTGAAACAGCTAAAGGAACATGTGGTAAATTATGAGCTAAGTATAAAAAGAATGGATTGTATTTATTTTTCTTTATAAAACTCACAGCTCTTTCGGTATACATGGTTGTAAGTTGTGCAGCATCATCCAAAGTTGTCAATGACTTTGTTCTTTCATTTCCTTCGATCAATTTCAATGTGGGCCATTTTCCTCTACCTGTTGAAGTATCTAAAGGTTTGCCATCATAATTCACAGGCCAGTAATCATGCGAATAAGGCAATCCAATGAATTCATCAAATCCATAATTGAGTGGAAGAAAAGGAACCTGTTGCCCAAGGTGCCATTTACCGATCATGCCTGTTTTATAACCACCATCTTTTAAAAGTTTTGCTATGGTTTCTTCTTCTGGATTTAATGCAATTCTATTATCAGGGCTGAAAGCACCATTGATGCCGATCCTGTTCGGATAACACCCGGTGAGAAATGCTGACCTTGATGCGCTGCAGGTCGCTTGTGCAGCATAGAAATTAGTGAACCGCATTCCACTTGCCGCCAGCTTATTAATGTTTGGAGTATGATATGGAAATCCACCATAACATTCAAGATCACCATAGCCCATATCATCGGTTAATATAAGAATGACATTGGGTGTAGCCGCTTTTTCTGGTGGAAGTTGTTTAAAGCCTGAAAGGCTAACAACCAGCATTGAATAAGTGAGGGATCGTAACCAAAGATTTTTTTTCATCTTAAACATTTTAAATTACAAGGCATTACCTCTTCTCTATTTTCACTTTTACCCAAACTGGTAAATGATCAGAAGCTACCGGTTCGTTTTCGACAACTGTCTTTATTACTTTAAAAGAATGATTGGCTTGTTTACGAACCATGATGAAATCAATACATTTTACTGGTTTATCAGCCGGAAAAGTTAATTGAGTTGTATCATTTAAGAATTGCCAGTTTTTTGTCAATGCATTTATCGCTGATGAACCGGGAGTATCATTGAGATCAGCAGCAAAGAAAACTGGTTTCTTATATGTCGATGTAAGCTGATCAACTATTCCTATTGATGTAAGCCGGTCAGGTTCTGTCAATGAGAAATGAGAACAGGCAAGTGCATAATCTTTCATTTCTACCACAAGAACACTTCGCTGTTCTTCTTTACCCGGTAAAGCCATGCTTTCTATCTTCAATGGCTTTTGTTTTGAAAGAATTCCAATTCCGTATTTGCCGCCCTGGAAATCAATCGATGCATGAAAGGCTGGAATCATGCCAGTTAATCTTGCTAACTCATTCAATACACTAATACCTTTACTCCTCGTAGTTGCGCTGTCCAATTCCTGTAATGCAACTATGTCCGCATTAGTTTTCTTAATAACATCGGCCACTCTTTGATAATTAACTGTGTTATCAAGCCCACGACAATTACGAACATTGTATGAAAGAATAGTAATTATTTCATCATTTGATGCCTTTGTTTGCTTTGTCGTTTTACAACAAAAGTTAATACCAACACCTATAATGAGAAATATTATTTTAGATATATGTTTCATTTCAAACGAAAGCTAATGTTGAAAGTATTGTTTTCAAATGTTGGATGATCCATATCACCTTTTGATGGTTCTTCGATAGAAGCTGCCGCAAATAAAGCAATGGGCTGACTATTTTTATCTGTTACCACAAAAGGACGTTCAAGATGTGCAAGCTCTATCTTTTTTTCATTCTTCATTTTTATTTCTCTCAACGAGATCAATGGGTGTTTAGCCGCCTGCCAATGTAAACCATCTATTGAAGTGATCAATGCCAGTGCACCAAATTGCGGAATCAGTTTTTTACTGTGCGAATAATATTTCACTGCCGCGTAAAATCTTTTCCTTTTTTTATCATACCACATGCATGGATCTTCGCAAGCCATATCGGCGGATGTAAAAACTTCTCTAATCATTTTAAATGGACCATCGGGTTTATCACTTGTTGCCATCCAGAATGTCATAGTGCCTACATTAGGTTTGCGAGATTTATACATCATATAATATTTTCCATTCGGACATTGTGTCACCGTCGGGTTAGTAGCTACCTCAAACGTATTGATATTATCGGGCAGCATCAAAGGTGTCAACGGTTTTTCATATTTTCCATTCAGAAGGTCACTAATGCTTTTTGCTTTTATCACTCCGATCTTTTGTGTGCAATTATATTTTAACCAATGCTTCCAATCCTTACTCATATTTGATTCATCCTGGAATTGTAATGATGAATCAAATGAATTGCTTATATAGTACAGGTAATAGTAGTTGTCGAATTTCCTTATTTGCGGATTATGCATGGTAAACCTGTCCCAACGTTTTGGATCTCCATCGCCCTTTAATATAGTTGATACATATTTATAGGGACCATTTAGTTTGTCAGATATTGCATAAGCGATTTCAGAATACTTACACCAGCCTTTAAACCCGTTGAAAATATAATTCAAGCTATCATCATCCAAACTTCTTTTACCATGCATCCATCGAGAATAAAACATGTGATACTTTCCGTCATCTCCTTTGATCACACTGCTGCACCATGTATAATGATCTTTTGAGCAAAAAATATTCGAAGAATCCACCTCGTTAATCATTTGCTGAAGATCCAGGTCATCCTGCGCATAAACACAAAATGATGATCTGCATATCAAAACAACCAGAAGAACTGAAGTATTTAGAAAAGTTCTGAACATCGTACTATCAAAAATAAATTATCTTATAAAAAAGAGAGACGGTAGAAACCGTCTCCCGTAATAGTCATATACTGCTTGTATATAAACAGATTTTTACCAACCTGGATTCTGGGTCAGTTTCGGATTTAATGTGATCTCGTTGGTAGGAATATTGTCGAGATAATCTCTTCCTATATTAAAATTATACCCGTTAGTCATTGATGTTTTGAATGGATCAACAAGTCCTTGCGCATTTGTTGGTACTACAAGTCCAGCTGCATATTCAGAAGCTAAGTATGGGAAACCAAGAGGACGCTTGTTTTTAAACAAGCTGTGTGCACGCCACCTGCGCCAATCATCGAATCGGAAACCTTCCATTGCTAATTCAACGGCTCTTTCACGTCTTATTTCATAAAGCTCATCGCTCAGATTGTATCCAAAATCTGCATACTTGCTGCGATTAGGATCTGCTTGGGCAACAAAATTCGGCATACCTGCACGGGCACGGAGTTTATCAATCGATGCAGCATAATCAACAGCCTGTCCCAACTCAGCTTTTGCTTCAGCATAATTCAATAATGCCTCTGCATAACGGAAAACAACAGCACCCGTTTCGCAAGCTGTACTGAAACCAAGTGCTCCACCTGCAGTAGGATCTTTTGGATCTACACCTTTGCTCATTTGGAAACCCGTGTAATTTTTGTTTTCGCCTGATTTATCCAATGCTGCTTTTGCAAATAATACTTTACCTGCAGAATTATCCCACATGGTTTGCCCGGGTATCCAGATAACCTGTGTGAGACGTGGATCACAATCCGTACCTATTTTAGTAAGATATGCGGATCCTTTTGTGGTTGCATTAAGTGCATCGTAATCATAAGGAGTTCCATCTTTTTTCAAATAATTCAAAACAAGCTCACGGGTAGCACTCAAACCATTTGTTCCCGATGTAATGAACTGTTGAAAGTTGTGTGAGAATGTGCTTTGCGTCTTATCAAATTTGCACCACAGAGTAACCTCAGTATTTGAACTAAGATTTGTTGAGCTGAATAATGAATTATAATCAGAAGCAGGCTTACCAGTATTGGTGATACCAACTTTGTACTTACCAGGAGTCATCAACTCGGTAGCAGCATCTACAGCAGCCTGGAAATATTTATTTGGATTTGCGCCAGCGGTTGCAAATGAAGTTCCGGCATGGTACTTCTGCCATGAACCTTCAAACAATGCAACTCTTGATTTGAAAATAAGTGCTGCTTCTTTGCTAAGACGATTATTGCCACCAGAAACATCTTTCAATAAACTAAGTTTTGCGATAGCCTGGTCAAGATGCCACAAGATCGAATCAACCACTTGTGTTCTTGGTGTACGCGGATCGTATAAATGTGGATCATCTACAAGCATTGAGTTGGTATACCAGGGCACATCACCAAAAGCACGAACCTTATCAAAATAAAACCATGCTTTAAAGAAATGAGCTTCGCCTACATATTGTGCAATGTTTGCAGCTGGCTCTTGTACTCTCTGGTAATTTTCAAAGAATATATTAACTGCACGAATGCTTGACCAGTTCCAGCCACCTCCTGATGCAGTTGCCGTCCTGGTACCATTCATCCTGTTAACCGGAATATTCTGGATCTGGTGATCAGAACCTGAGTAGGCATCCATACCAATGTTTCCATGATATCCAGATTGGTTCCTGAATGTGGGAAACGCAGTATAGAATTGCAGAACATATGCATTCAGATCGCTGGAGGTTTTCCAATACTGATCATTTGATATTTGATCAACCGGGGGAACATCCAGGTTCTTGGTGCATGAAGCCAGGCAAATGGCTGCAATACTTATATAAAATAATTTTTTCATGATAATTATAAATTGACTAATTAAAATTTAAGGTTAACTCCGAATGTGAAAGCTTCTTGCGGGAAATAAGATTTACCGCCACCACGTAAACCAATATTCGCATTCTCAGGATCGAAATGAGAAGGAAGATCAGAAATGGTCACAAGATTTTCACCCGAAACATAAACATACACACCACGCATTTTTATTTTTTGCATCAGGTGATTTGGTAAAGAGTATCCCAATTGCACATTTTTAAGTCTTGCATAGGAAGCATTCTGCAGGTAACGTGTTTGCGTAGCCTGGTTCTTAGCATTCATGTTCGCATCCAGGTATGGTCTTGCGAAATATGAATTTGTATTTTTTCCAAGACCAGCATATTTTGTTCCATCAACATCTCTGAAATAATCGAGGTGGTCTTTGAAAATTGAACTTTGTATTTGTGTAACAAATCCCCAGAAGAAATTATCATTTAACATCAGGTCACGTTTACCAACTCCTTGCCAGAACATCGAGAAATCAAATCCTTTCCATTCAGCACGAACGGTAGCGCCAAACTGGTAACGTGGAGTAGCATTACCTATCACTCTTCTGTCACCAGGATTATCTACTGTATTATTCCCAAAATTTACAACACCGTCTTTATTCAAGTCAGCATACTGCATATCACCAATTTTCCAGGTTTGACCTGAAATGGATTTTTGAATATTACCACTATTGATAGCATCTGCTGTGGCTTGGTCAAGTATTAATCCTGCAGAAGTGTATCCCCAAATCTCACCAGCCCTTTGTCCTTCATAAGTTGTTGTAAGGATCTTTGTCGGGTTGTTATATTTTGTAATTGTAGTTTGATAATCGAACACCTGTCCAACAACTGAATATTTGAAATCCTTTCCGATCTTATCATTCCATCCAAGAGAAATCTCCCATCCATTGGTCTTTGTTTCCATATTGTTTGCCTGCGGTAAAGTACCCACACCGATAACGGCAGGTACAGCTACTGAAGGTCCTAATTGATCAAAACTCAATCGCTGATAAATTTCACCTGTAAAAGTCAGACGGTTTTTCAAGAGGCCTAAATCAACACCGAGGTTTTTAGTGTTTGATGTTTCCCAGGTCACATCAGGATTTATGAGGTTTGGTGCAGTTGTATAGCTTGGTCTTGAACCATTCAGTATCCAGCCAAGATTTGCATTCACACCTAACAAAGAAATATCCTGGTAAGGCGCTGCAGACAACTGGTTACCCAATGAACCATAAGATGCACGAACTTTGAAAGCGTTCACCACTGGTTTTATACTTTGCCAAAAGTTTTCATTTGAAATATTCCAACCAGCAGATACTGACGGGAAGAAGCCCCATTTTTTACCTTCTGCAAACTTGTATGTTCCGTCATAACGGCCATTAACCTCCAAAAGATACCTATCATCATAGCTATAATTGATACGACCAAATACTCCTTCTGTTGCATACTCGTTGAGATTATCAGTTGCAGTGATAGTACCAGTTGACGTATTCAAAGCAGGTACTTCAGGAGTGATCATACTTGTCTTGCTCGCAGTAAGTGAAGAAAGACTTGATTTCTCCGATTGATATCCTGCCATCGCACTAAGATTATGAGATTTACCAAGCTTGAACTTGTAAGTAGAATATGCATTCACTGACTGGTAGAAAGTGATGGCTTGTGTTTTACCAATAGAAGAAGGTGAAGTACTTCCGGAAACAACAGGTTGACCAGCCACGTTATCTTCATATACAGTAAAATTCTTTGAAGTGAACTGGTTCGAATTAAGATTGAAAGTATAATCCGCATTGATCGTCCATCCTTTCAACGGTGTTATTTCTGTTGCAAATCGCTGAACCATGTCATTGATCGTCGTGTTCTCATTTCCTGCATCTTTTGTCCAGGGTATTTTAGATTGAACAGAGTAAATGCCATATTTAGATTTCATATACTGCGAAGGAAATGTTCTTGCCACCTGGTGAAACAACAAGTCATAGTTGCCCTGGTTATCATAAGCAGGTGTATTGCGTGAAGAGTTATAGTAACGGGTATTTGAAGAAACTTTCATCCATGAGTTCAGGTTCGCTTCAAACTTTGCGTTTACATTATAACGTTTATAATTATCCGTTCCTACTTGCAATACTCCCCCATCATTTACAAAACCGCCCGATAAAAAGAAGGTCACGCCTTTGTTACCGCCGCTCAATGAAAGATTATGCTGGTAGCGTTGACCGTCACCATAAAACACATTGAACCAATCATAATTTGCATTGCTTTCAAAAGTGTTGGCCCATAATGCGGGGTTAGCAGCAGCCGGAACAGTTTCCGGAGTGTTATTGGGGTCCTGTTGATAAGCCAGTATCCTGTCAATTGTAGCATTTGTAAAAAGCGGTGTGATACCAGAATTGATCGCAGCCTCATTCAACGCAAGTGCCGTCGTGTAAGAGTTTAGATGATGCGGCATATTGATCGGCTTGATCTTAGAATAGTTACCAGAATATTCAATATTAAGTTTATTGTTAGTAGAACCGGATTTTGTTGTGATCAATACAACACCATATGGTGCTCTTGCACCATAAATGGCTGCAGCAGCAGCATCTTTAAGAACGGATACTGATTCAATATCATTTGGATTAAGCCCATTGATATTAGAAGTGTAAATTCCATCAACAAGGATCAGTGGTGAGCCCTGACCTCTTATTTGTAAGTTAAGAGCAGCACCAGGTTCAAATCCATAACTACCTGCAGAGAAGTTCATACCCGGTACTTTACCTTGTAATGCCTGTGATACTGTTGCTGTTGGTCTGTTTACCAATTCTGTTCCTTTTACAACAGAAATGGATCCTGTTAGATTAACTTTCTTTTGAGTACCATAGCCCACAACAACTACATCAGATAGTTCTTTAACATCATTAGCCAGGACAATTGAAATAGCTTTTCCCGGTTCTGCAACTGTTTCCTGTGTTTGAAAACCCACACCAGTAAAAACCAGTGTAGCAGTAGTTGATTTTGCAGTGATCTTAAACTCACCACTTGCATTTGTTGTGGTGATGTTGGTGGTGCCTTTTTCGGTAACGGTGATATTTGGCAAAAATGCACCCTTGTCATCTTTCACAAATCCCCTGATCTCCACAGATCCCTGTCCAAAGGTCAGTGCCGAAATAAACATCGCCATTGAAGCAAGCAATAGTCTAATCTTCATGTTTGAATTTTTATTAATTAGCAATTCAATTTTCTGTATTTGGATGACCATGATCAATTCAAAAAACAGTTATCCAATTTTGCGCTAAAGTATTTTAATGGCATGCTGCCTTAGGGGAGATTGTACCAAATGTTAAAAGCGAAGGACGAAAACGTATAACGCTGGATTTTTCTTTATACCAACTTTAAACTTCAATGAATTAATTCTACAATCACACTTTTTATTAATTAGATGGGAGCCCTTTGGGCTCCCATCTAAATTTTTTATCGGCGTTCTTGCTTTTATCCGGGCTATTACTTTTTTGTCAGAGAAACTTCCTGCAACGCTTTATCAATATATCTTTTTAATTCCTCTTTTGCCTCTGGTAACGGGCAGCGTATCTCGATCCAATTGCCTTGCTTGTTTATCAGCAAAAATCTTGGGATAGACATGATCTGATATTTTCTTCCAAATGCTTTTCCAAAATCGTCGAGGAGCTGCACGCCAACTAAATTTTCCTTTTGAATGGTCTTTAGCCATTTCTGTTTGTCTTTAATTTTATCTGTAGAGATCCCTACAAAAACAACGTCCTTATTATCCCTGTACTCCTCTTCAATTGCTTTGAGATAAGGGAACTGTCCCCTGCATGGTCCACACCAGGTAGCCCATACATCAATAAGAATCACTTTGCCTTTGAAGTCTTTCATTGATACCATTCGTCCGCTTGTATCTGGTAATGAAAAATCATAGGATGATTTTCCTATAAAAGCTGTATCCCCAATAAAGCTTTCATAAACCTGCTGGTATTTCTTCTTTACCTCTGGGGGAAATGTATATTTTTCGAAGGGCTGGTAAATTACTCTGAATTCGCTGAGGTTATTCACCTCGTTTGTTTCCATTTGATCTTTTAAGAAAAATGCTTTCACTGTATCATTTGCGATCCCATCCATCATGATCTTCATCTTATCTTCTCTCCACATTTTATTTCTTTCCACTTCAGGCATGAATGTCAAATTCAGTCTTTGATAATGGTTAATATAGCTCATCGCCTCACCTATCTCCAGGATCTTTGCATCATTAAATTTTGTCGGTTGAATGAAGTACTGGTATGAAGATGGTAATTCATTAATTGTTTTAGTACCAGAAACCCTTTGCTTGTAGGTTCTTCTTTTTGCCAGGATGGACAATAAATTCATTGGCGCAAATTCATTATCTACATCAATTGCTAAATCAAATAAATGATTGAATCGTTCATTTGAAAGCTTGTTGCTGATCTTAAAATCAGCGATCGTAGGTTGCATTTTTTGATGAGTTGCAATATATTTTTCGAGGTCAATACTGTCAGATTGAAGCAGACCGATATTGTATCCATAATCAGTGATCGGCAGTGAAAACTTTTGCCATTTTTCCATCAACCTGTTTTCTTCTGAACCATTGATAAGGTCATACACACCGGTAAAGGGGTTTATATTTAATTCTAACTCATCCGCTGGTTTCAAATAAACACGACAACGAAAGCGGGCAGAAGAGACATAGTAAAAACCTTCTTCTTTCACCGGGATCGCTAACTGAAACCTTTTATTTGTTTTGGTTGTATTGGAACTGGTAACAGAAACCAATTCACCATTTTCCACTTTCTGAAGACTAATTGCTCCAGCTCCTAAACTTGAACTCACCAGGTTACCACTTACAAAACTTACTGTAGGAAAATTTGTGTTGTTCTTTATTTCTACTCCCTTCCTTGTAGTGTCTAAATGAGAAGGGATGATCTTCATTGAAAGATTTTGACCAGGTTTCAATGTCAACGAAAATTTGAACCGTTTTTCTACCTCCAGTCTTCTGTGTCCCTGTTTCATCACCGTAATCATTAAAGCATAGGCCGTTCCTTTCTCAACAGGAATTGCAAAAGCAAATTCAGGACTGGCGGCAAAAATTTTATAGTCCGACAGCATTTCTGTTTTTTTATTTGCAGTTTTATAAACTATCAATTCTACGTTTGCTTTTTCAGCAACGGTCCCTGTTATAAGCGTAGTTTGTGCTTTTGCAGAAACGACATATACAACGAGGAATACTATTAGTAGAATTATCCGCACAAATTTCATTGACTAGCCATTTTTAAAAGTTTGCTCGATCAGTTTTTTAAATGCAGGATCCGAAGGCCGCGGTGCATCAACAGTTACAATCTTACCTTCCTTATCAAATATCATCAGCCGCGGAATTCCTGCTACTTTATAATACTTACCGATGGATTCATCGTAGTTGGCGATCAGTTCAATATTTTTCCATCCTTTTCTTGCAACAAACTTTTTCCAGATTTCCTTCTTTTCCAACCCATCATGAGACACCCCTATAAAAACAATATCATCTCTATACTTAAATTCTTCTTCGATCTTTTGAAAGAAAGGTTTTTCTGCTAAACAAGGGGCACACCACATGGCCCATATATCCAACACAACAATTTTTCCTTTGAAGTCTGAAAGCGAAACCGTTTGTTCCTTTGTATCTGTTAATGAAAAATTATAGGCTGGTGTACCTTTTGCATAGATAGTCAGTTCATCTTTTTTTGTTTCATATACCAATGACAGTTCAGGAGAAACAAAAAGTCTTTTAAAAGGTTGTACTTCTGCCTGGAATTGATCATAACTGACCACTTGTTGTATACGTTTTAAAACATAGGCGGTTCGCAAGGAGTCATTACATAATAAGTTTGTTTTTTCTGCGAATAGGGTCGCTAATGCTTTTGTTCTGTCACCGTATTCTTGAAAAAGATGATATGTCAAATGATAGTTCAGCAACTGCAGTCCATGTTCTGAATGCAACAATCCCGGATCACAAAAATTTTCTTCGATCAATGAATTGTAAAACGGTTGACGTGTTGCAACAGTATCATATTCTGCATTCATTCGTTCGCCGTAATTGAACCAGGCAGCTATTTTTGCATATTTTAATTCTGCATCGATCTTAGAAGTGAACAACTGGTTAAAATACTTGTTAGAAGAAATATTTTTCTTTTTTAATTCCTGGGCTTTCTTTACAAAATTGCTATAGCCAGCAATATATTGTTCACGTTTGCTCCGGTTTGCACCAAGCTTGCAATAATTATTAAACAAGTTTGTCCATTTTTGCAGGAGTAATGTTTCACCATTCGGCTTTACGATCCTGCAACTATCAAAATCCAATCCCAGTTTGGTCGAATAAGCTTCCACTAATTTGTTTTCTCCCGGTTTCAGGTAGATAACATAATTATAAGCTGATCCTTTGCCACCTGTCTTGCCAAGAAAAAAAATTCCTTCTTTTTCCAGGGGAAAACTAAACACACAGCTGTCGTTCTCTTTCGGCCACCTAAATTCTAGTCTGGTTGCTTCACCATTTTGCACTTTGTATAAGGACACAGAACTGCCCGTATTATTATGCACTTTAACGGTGACAGTAGTTTGCTTTGGTTCAACAGCATTGGCTGTTGTCGTTATCTGAGTTAACAACAGCTGCAACACTAAACATTTAACTACAAACCGAATCATAATAATTAATATAGTTTTTCTACTCCTGCTTTTATTTGTTCAGCGACATATACCAAATGGTCCTTTGTTTCTTTATCTGTTGTCAGCTGAATAGCTTTCAGTATTTCCAGCCTGAGATTATTTAAATGGAAACTGAGATAAGAACCGATATCAGATGTTGGCGTAATGGGCATATTCTCTTCAGGTATTCCAAAAAGTACTCCCATTATATGGCTATTTTCTTTGGTCTCTTTAATTGCCGCCAACATGTTCTGGATATAATTCTTTTGCAGATTCCGGCGGTAGATATCGATAGACTTACCAGTTTTCAGTTCACTCCATACACCAGCTTTTACGTCGCTCAAATATTCAGCTAAAGTGTAAGTGCCTTCTTTTCCGAATCGTTGCTCCGTCATTAACAACGTATTCATTACACGATCACTTAGTATTTGATCCATTACTATATTCTGAGCAGATGCTACACCCCACAACCGTGAAGGGTTGTTCACCTTATTCAGTATCTCTTCATCCAATAACCACTGTGGCGTGGTAAATACTTCTTTTTGCAAAAAAGCCACAGCTTCTTTTTGCTTTTCTTTTGGGGTACGAGTATATACATCACCTGCTTGATCCACCGACTTTATTGTTTCGTAAACACTGGATATGTTTTTCGCTACGTGAACCGAATATCTTAAATACTGGTTGAGTACCTGGCGATAAACGTTCAGCATGTTCGTATAAAGATCATTGTCCTCTTTTGTCCATTCTGGAAGATGTGCCATTACGTATTTGAGATTTTTGATGCCATATTCACTTGCCTTTATACTATTATCACCAAGATCTTCTGTCTGACAGCGGGCATCAAAATTGAATCCCTCACCACCGAACCATAAACGGGGATTTGCTTTCAGGCTATCAACGATCCATTGACTGACAATTTTTTTATCCTTCAGGTCATCTTCTTCACCTAAATAAGTATAACCCCATTTAATAGCCCATTTATCATAATCATTAATGCGGGGCATGATACCTGCTTCACCAATGCTATCTTCAGGTTGTGCTACATAATTGAAGCGGGCATAGTCCATGATAGAGTTAGTATGACCATGTTCTTCAACCCATTTTTTGTCGCGAAGTTTTTCAACTGGTGTACAGCTACTGCTGCCCATGTTGTGGCGCAAGCCAAGAGTATGACCCACTTCATGAGAAGAAACAAAACGTATGAGTGTACCCATCAATTCGTCACTAAACTTCATTGTACGGGCACGTGGATCGTTCGGTGCTGCTTGTATCATATACCAATCATGCAGCAGGCTCATTACATTATGATACCAGCCTAAATAACTCTGTAAAATTTCACCACTTCTTGGATCATGTATATTGGGACCATAAGCGTTCGCTACTTCAGAAGGGAAATAACGAATGACCTTGTACCTTGCATCTTCTAAACTCATTGTAGTATCGTTTTCCGGCCACTCTTTACCAATGATCGCATTTTTAAATCCAGCTGCTTTAAAAGCTTCATTCCAATCGTTAACACCCGCAATAATATATGGACGCCATTGTTTTGGTGTTGCAGGATCTACATAATAAACAATAGGATTTTTAGGTTCTACTAATTCTCCTCTTTTATAACGTTCAATATCTTCAGGCTTTGGTTCCAAGCGGTAGCGTACGATAAATACTTTAGGATCCATTTTCTGCTGAGTATCCGACAACTCATAATAGCCGTCAGCAAAATAACCAACTCTAGGATCAAAGCGACGAGGAGTCATCGGTTTCTCCGGCATCAACAAAATCGAAGTAGAGATTTCAAGTGTAATAGCGCCGCCGAGCTTTGCAGCTTCGAGGGGACTGGCTGCAGGACGACCCGCCACAGGTTTAGCAGCGACGGTTGATGCATTATATGTCCGCAACATCTTTATCTCGACATTGATCGGATAAGAAGCAAAGTTTTTAACAAAACTTCTATCTGCTGCCATGGACGTCAACAGCAGTCCGTTCTTCACTTCCGGGTTGATCGCTGTGAAAATGTTTTCCTTTTGGAGGAAATCAGTCACATCGATCACCGATGTTTTTCCATCAGCGCCACGGGCTTTTACATCAAACAACAATGCTGCTGTATTAAGATTGGAATTTTTAACCGCTTTAGAGATCACATTAGCGGTATCCGATTGAGTGATCGATGTTATTCTCGATATACCAATTTTATTATTTCTTTCTTTATCGAAAATTATGGTCATGTTATTCATGATCTCTCCACCAAACTTGGGACTGCCGCCCGGCACTTTTACCAGCCAGGTAGTTAATAACAATTCACGGCCCAATAGTGAATCAGGTATCTCGAAATAATATTTATCATTATTCTGGTGGATCGTGAATAATCCTTTTTTAGTGATGGTTTTACTGGTGATGATCTCACCATATTTTGTCGTGTTTTTTACTGAGTCTGTTTTTGCAGCTGTCGATGTTTGTTGTCCGATCACCGATGCGGATAAAACAGTTGATAATATTACCAGGAAACTGAGTTTCATTTATTTAATTTTTTTCAATACCGAAAAGATGTATCTGGCTAAATGTTTAATCTTTATTGTCCAACAATTTTTTCAATTTACCCTGCACGTATTGTAAATGAGCCAATGTCATTGGATCTTTTGTACGAGCTTCGGCAGCTTTACACTGTTGCATCACTGCACTCATGTGGGCACGCAATACCGCCGGAATATCCGTTGTCGTAAGATCCGGGCTTGCTGACCCTGGTTGAGGAACAGTTGTTGCATCTTTTTGTACCTGCTTTATGTTTTCAAGCCATGATTTTTGTATTGTTCTCCTGTTAGCATTTATCATCGGCTGACTGCTCTTCAATTCACTCCACAATCCACTTTCAAGATCAGTAAACAGTTCATCTATTGTATACACTTTTTCTTTGGGATAACGCATTGCTTCAATGGTCATGCGATACAAGCGACCGGAATTTAGTATGTAATACATTGCATTTTCCTGGAGCCTTTGCAATTTTTCTCTTTTGGCTGGTTTGCTGAATTTGTTCAGCACAGTTGGATCTACTAACCATTCTGGTTGTTGAAAAACTTCTTTATTTAAAAAGGCTACTGCCTGTTTTTGCATTTCTTTTGGAACAGGTGTATATACATCACCAGGCTGCTCAACTGTTTTAAGATTCTCCTGCACGCCGCCAACCTGGGAATATACATGTCGTGTAAGCATTCCCCACCAATCGATCACATTATCATACATTCTATATGCATTATCATACATATCCATATCTTCTTTCGTCCATTTAAGCAGGTTGGTCATCACAGTTTTCAGATTGTTCAATCCGTATTCGCTTGCTTTCACTGCGTTATTACTCAGGTCTTCGGTTTGAGCAGCAGGAATTACCGGATCATTTGGAGTCGGTATTGGTCCAGAGCTTGCACTGTTCTCTCCACCAAACTTTAACCTTGGGTTCTCTTGTGCTTTACTGATCCAGCCTAATACTTCTCTTTTTTCTTTGTCAAAATCATTTATACCGGTATAGGTGTAACCATACTTGATAGCCCATTTATCATAATCACTTATTTGCGGGATCAATCCTTTTGGAGAAATATTATCAGAAGGCTGCGCTACGTAATTATAATGGATCGCATCCATAATAGAAGCAGAGAATCCATTTGCTTCTACCCAATTTTTATCGCGAAGTTTTTCTACCGGGATAGTGCTGCTTGCCGCCATATTACTTCTTAATCCGAGAGAAATACCTACCTGCCGGCTGATATCGGCACGAATAAGTGCACCCATTAATTCATCACTAAACTTCATGCTTCTTGCATGAGGGTCAACCGCTGATGCTTGTACAAAATACCATTCATGCAGTGATGTTATTTTACTGTGCGACCACGCAATAAAAGTTTGCAAAATTTCACCACTGCGTGGATCACTTATGCGGGGAGAATATGAAAAAGCTGCACCTGAAGGATAATAACGGATCACCTTGCAACGGGCATCTTCAAGACTCATTGTACTATCATTCTCCGGCCATTCTTTACCGATAATTGCATTTTTAAAACCAGCAGCTTTAAAAGCTTCATTCCAATCGTTGATACCGGCAATGATATATTGTCTCCATTGTTTCGGAGTTGCAGGGTCTACATAATAAACGATCGGATCTTTAGGTTCAACCAACTCTCCTCTTTTGTAACGTTCAATATCTTCTGTTTTTGGTTCGAGACGCTGACGTATTATAAAATTCTTTTCTTCCACTTTTTGTTGGTTATCGGAAAACACTTTGTAATTCTCAACTGCGTAACCTACACGTGGATCAGCATGACGGGCCTGCATTTTTTGTTTAGGCAATAACATTACAGAATTGCTTAATTCCATAGTAACACTTGCAGCAGGTCCAACTGGTGCCGCAGCCACTTCAGTGCCACCACCTTCTGTTGGATTTGGTCTCGCTGCTCCTAAACCAAATGTTTTTGTTGTCCTGATTTCTATATTTTGCTGGAAAGCATTTACTGATAAAATAAATGAACGATCAGCAGCAGCATTGCTTACCATCATTGCTTTTTTAGCTTCCGGACTAAATCCTGTTACGTTATTGTCTTTCAGAAATAAATCTGTCACATCTACTACAGAACTGTTATTATTCTTACCACAACTCTTTACATCCAACACCATGATGATAGGATCAATGGTAGCATTACGAACCGCTTTTGCAATAACCTGGTTTGAATCAGCTACTGCCACATTAGTAACAGCACGAACATAAAGTTTATTTTCATCTGCTTTTTCAAATGAAACGATTATACCATTCACCAATTCTCCGCCATAAAGCGGACTGCCTGTAGGAACTTTTACCAAACGTGTCGTAAACAAAATATCTCTTTGTAAAACAGAATCGGGAATTTCGAAATAATATTTCTCATCTATTTTATGTACAGTAAATAGGCCTTGCTTGCTGATGGCTTTAGCAGTGATCACTTCATTATAAGGTCTTATTTTGGATGGTGCGGGCCTGGTTGAAGCCGAATCCTGTCCAAAAACAAAGCCGGAGGTCATCAACATCCCGGCAGCAATCAAAACGTTCTTCAATTTCATACAATTAATTTTTATAGAAATCGGGTATTTTAACTTCCCGCATTAAAACTACCCTCGAAAACCCCGGATTTCTGGGGCATTGTACCAATTGGCAAAAGCATTTGACAAAAAACTCTCCCGGATTGATGATTTTTAGGAGGATAGGCTCTCAGAAATGGCTATCAATTAAGAACGCCTGTTTGTGTTTGCAAACAGGCGTGGGAAATTGGATCTCCGTTATAAGGTTTAAAAGCCTAAGCCTTTTTTGAATGTGATATCAGTTATTTTATCAAACCCTGTATATACGTTAGCTGCCGGACTTGTGATGGTACCAGTTGCTGAGAGATTGAAGAAATAAACTTTATGACCACCGCCACTGCTTGTTTCATCAGTTGCTACTACCAAGACTTTGCTCTCTGTAGTTGGTACAGCTGCATAGCCTGATTTGAAAACTTTCATTGCTTTGATAACAGTTCCTGTTGGGAAACTATAACCGATGGTCGCCGTAGATGTAGCCAGGTTTGCCACCGTGCATATATAAATGTTATTGTTATTTACATAATAGAATTTTCCCGGGGCGGTCAAAAATGTGGGGCATGCAAACATCATAGCTGTATTAATGCCGGGCACATTTGTATTAGAAAGAAAATAACGGCCAGTAGTAAAATTATTGCTGTAAGCCAATGCTGCATTGAATTGATAAAGCCAAGTAGAATCACCATCTGTATTTCTGAAAAAACAATTGTACGTCGTTGAACTTGACATTGGCTGTGAATTCTCAGCATGAAGCAGGTTGCGTCCAATATTATTCAGATCAAAACCAGAACCGGTAGTTGGATGTAATGCAGCTGCACCACCCACATAAGGAACAAAATGACTGTTGGCAATATCGGGACGCCCTGTTGGGATCAGTGTTCCTGTTTCCATGTTATATAACAAGAAACATTTATTGACCTGGTCATATAAAGTATAATACTGTTCACTACCCGAATTATTTATTACAAATGGACTCAATGTCCATGTTCCGAGCACTGGTGCACCAAATTTTATAGGAGGGGTCTGTATGGAACTTGCATTTACCCTGCGGTAATAAATTTGGTTATTGTTCATAAGGTATTCGTATTGACCACCACTTACTTGACCATTCAATTGGAAATTATAACTTGAAGGAGGAACTAAAAACCAACTGGTATGCACACTTGAATCAGCAAAATCAGTTGACTTTACCTGTAAACCTCCATTTGGATAGAAGAAAGAAACTTTCTGGATCCGCAAACTGGGGCTGTAATTAATCACATTCACCTTATTAGTTCCAACGGGAAGTTTATTTCCATTATTAGCCAAAGAATAAACATTCGAATAAATATTTCCTCTCAGAACACCGTCACGGCTTGTGATAACTGAAATATCAGAACCGGAAGTTTGTTCTTGCAATACCACCCATCCTTCACCACCCCATGGAGAAGTATCAACATTTAATTGGTAAAATTTATAAAAAGAAACACCAGTGGTTTTATCGGTTACTCTTATAACAAGTCTATAAAGATTAGGAGCAAGAATGATCTTGGTTCTTAACTGTTGCGTATTTCCTACAACATATTGTGCCGGGTTGCCAATGCTTGATGCACTTTGAGTGATCATCCATTCATAAGAAAGATCATTCGATGGATTTGTTTGCGAAAGAAGAATATTCACTTTCAAACTATCATTCTGTTTAACCACAATTGAGTCGTTCGTTACAACAACAGCAGGATCAACGTTAGCCATATCAGTTGTAATGGTAATAGTATTTGCAGGATCATAGTCATAATTTCCGAGGTCCTTCTTACAGGCATTAAGTGCTGCAATGATAAGCACAGGAATTACTACAAATAGAGAAAGTCTTTTCATCTGAATAATCATTTATTTTTTACCAGGTCATTTTAAATTTAATAATTAGCCGGTCCAACCTGTATCACATTATTACCTGCATCCGGATCTCTTAATGTTGCTCCAATACCAACAGGTGTTGAATAATTACCAGGATAATTTGTCCTTATATAATTTTTTACGATCTGTAAATATTGAATATAACTAGCCGGCGGTCCAAACCTGCTGTATGGAAACTCGGATATTGTTGTATCACTTACAGGATCATACAATGCAGTCAATATAACCTTATACTTCGCTTTTGTCCATGTACCAAAGTTTGTAGAATAACCCGCCCACTGACTACCTGCAAATTCTCCCCAGGTTGGTGGCTTTTGCATATAACCTACTTTAACTTTTAAGGAGGTCTTTGATGAAATTCCTGACTGGAAACTTTCATTTGCTTTTAGCTGTAGAATAAAAGTAGCAGTGATACTATCCATATCACCTGTTCTGTTTATAACAACAGGTATAACAGTGGAAACCTGCCCAGCCGGTATTTTATAAGGTGGTAATAATTTGTAATGAACTCCTTCAATTGCATTCACATCAGCTCCAGCACCTTTCTCAATAATTATTGTTCTGTCAGTATTCGCTGCATTACCCAATACATTAACTGGTATTTTAAGTGTATCTGTTAACCGGTTTGGGTATTTGGCAAATGTGTAAGATAAGCTATCAGAAGATAAGTTGAAATAAACACCGTCTGGTTCTGCAAATATTGTCGGCACATCTTCTTTACATCCCGCAAAAGGAAGAATGAATGCAAATAAGATGATATAGATAATTCCTTTTTTCATATAAGTGTATCTAAAATAATTTTAGTGATTATATTCTTTTTCTTTGTCAGGGATCGGGAACACATACACATCAGCAGGTATTATTGCTGGTGTTGATGTTACTTGTTTCAGATCCTTATTTAATCTTTTATAATAAAACCATGTTTGTCCTTCCTGGACAAATTCTTTTTGATACTCTCTCATGATCTCTGTTGATAAGCTATCAGTGTTGCTGATACCGGCAGCATTCAATGCACCCAGGCCACGGGCCTGCCTAACTTTATTTAGTAATGCAGCACCACCAGCTATATCGTTTTTCTTTGTGGCGCATTCAGCAGTGATATAATACATTTCTGAAACACGGATCACCGGAACAATATTTTGTAGTTCGTATGGGAGATTATTATCCTGGAAATATTTTGAAGGCACATTGGTTGCAGTCTGGTTATTGTCAAACCATGAATTATAACGGTAGTCACTGGCATTGCCACTACCTGTTGTGTAAACAGTGTTTTTTCCAGCTGGTAATAAACGCAATGGAGTTCCACTCGATTTGTCGAACAGGTCGGTATTGTAGTTTTTGATATTGGCTGAATAAACTGAAAAGAGATGCTCTTGTGAAAAAGTTCTGTCCCTGATAATATTTGTTGCCGCTGCAACATTTGAAGTGATCAATGGGAATTTATTACTGCCGATCACAGCTTTTGCATATTTATCAGCATTATCGTTATCTCCTTTATACAAATAGACCCTTGCGAGTAAACCCTGTACAGCCCAATAATTCAAATGATTTTGTGTATAAGAAGTAAAAGGATCATTCACTGCTTTCAAGACTGTAGTTGTATCGGTAGCAGCAAGCATATCTTTTGCAATTAAAAGATCAGTGATACATGAATCAAGTGCTGATTGCAAACTAATAAACGGTGTTGATTTAATAGCGAATTGGGTTACATAAGGAATTGCTTTCTCAGTTGCTCCAATTACCGGCGATTTACCAAACAAGCGGGCAAGATCGAAATGAAATAATGCTCTTAAAGCAATAGTTTCTCCCTTGATACGATTATAGCTGTCGCCATTGAAAACATCTTTCTTGCTGTCGATCTCCTTAAGAATATTATTCAGGTTGGCAATATTATTATATAATCCTCCCCAGATGCCATCTATCTCTTGTCTTACTTGTGCATCTAAATAAACATAATAGGCTGTATTATTATAAAATGCGCCGCCGGCTCCTGCATTGGCTGTTGTTGCATTATCATAGTTCCATGCCATCGTTGACAACATACCCATTGAAAGATCGGTCGTATATACACCATAATTGCCACCATTTGTTGGTTTATCCATGGCAAGATAAACGCCGATCAACGCATCTTTGAATCCCTGCTCATCTTTAAAAAGTGTTGACTGCGGCACTTTATCCTTTGGCGGAACATCCAGGAATTTTTGACATCCTGATATCAATACCGCAAACAGTGCAAACATGAATACCAAATGGCTGCTTGTTAAACTTGTTTTATTATACCGATTGTGATTCATAAATTCTTTTTAAAAAGTGGTTGATATTCCAAAATTGAAACTCCGGGAAAAAGGATAAGAAGTTCCTCTTTCTGTTTTTATTGTTGCTATTCGAAATACATTCGCCTGCGTAATAAATATTTTAGGCGTTGACAATCTCATTTTTCTTACCCATTCAAGGTTTGAAGGGAAAGTATAACCAACCGTTATACTTGATGCATCGAGGTAGTTGTTATCCTGCACAAACCGTGATGTTGCGTTTGTTAACTGTAAACCATTAGTGCCATTTGCCACCAATGATTTGTAAGAAACTATATCACCTGGTTTCTTCCATCTTTCTTTCAGCACTCTTTCATCGGCATTGGTAAGAAGCAGGTTCACATTTTCGATCTTGTCAACCAATGTTTGATTATACATCTGGCCGCCATACTGGAAACTTAAATTGAAATTGAACGTAAATCCTTTATAATTGAAATTAGAACCGATCATACCTTTCAATTTTGCGGTTGCATCGCCAACAGGCATTTTATCATTTGGGTCCCAGGTAAATGTTTTGCTACCATCCAGCTTCACAAATACTTCCTTGCCTGTTGCAGGATCTATTCCTAAGGATTTTACCGCCCATATTCTTGACATGGATTGCCCTACTTCATATCTTGGCAATGGAGAGGTTTGTTTAATTGTGGAAGTATTATTGTTTGCTTTGTTCAATGCATCGATAGCAGGCGATAATTTGGTAATAGTATTCTCATAATGTCCTGCATTAAACATTACAGTCCAGAAAATATTCTTTTTACGATCCTGAATAATTGGAGACGAAACAGAAAATTCATAACCAACATTTTTTGTAGCTCCCAGGTTATCCTGGTAGGTTACAAAACCCGTAGATGGTGCTACATCCAATGGTAAAATAAGGTTGTCCGTGTTCTCAGTATAGTAATCGAAACCGATGTTCAATTTACCATTGAATAAACCCGCAACCACACCAAGGTTATTCTTAATTGTTTGCTGCCATTTCAAATCAGGATTTGCATAACCCATTACACTTGCACCTAGTTGGAGCCTGTAATTATTTAAGAGATTATATTGAAAACTTGGTTGCGTCATGTGAGCCGCAAAATTCTGGTTGCCTGTTACGCCGGTTGTGAGCCTGATACGCAATTGTTGAATGACTGAATTTTTATTAAAGAATTTTTCTTTGTCTATATTCCATGCAACACCTCCGGCATAGAAAGGAGCAAGCCTGTTATTAGAACCAAACTGTGAAGAACCACTTGCATTAAATGTTACTTCTGCTGTATAGCGATCAGCATAATTGTAGCTAACGCTTGCATAGGTTGATAAGCTGCGTGTGGTATTTTTTACTGAATTAGGTTTTGTACTTGATCCGTAGCCATTCGCCATTCCTAACTGATCCAAATAGTCATTAGGAATTCCTGACACACGAATAGTAGTTGAATTGCTGTTGGTTTCCTGTGCTTGTGCGCCAACTGATGACATGATCGTGTGTTTTCCAAACTTCTTATTGTAATCAACACTTATACGGCCATCTATCGCTGTATTTTTTCCACGGGTTTGAGAATATGAACCGAGATCAGAAAAACCTGCAACCAATGCATTCACAAAAATTGTGTGGTCAGCAGGAAGAAACTGCTCAGCGCCGGGAAGATTATTTGTAAAGCTGATAGCAGCTCTTGTACGAAGATTAGGAGTTATTGTCCACTCGAAATTGGTATTATTAGTAAATGAAGTATAAAAGTTGTAATCCTTTACAGCCAGTTGCGAATTATATGCTGCATTTGTAAAAACGCCACCGGGTGCGGGCACAGCTATCCCTAAGGCAACATTGTTAGGTTCAAATATTTTCACAATATTACCTGCAGAATCAGTTGGTTTGAAAAAAGGAAACTGGCTTGCATATTGGCTATAGCTACCCCACGGAGTATTATTTGCACGGGCATAACCAACACTTGTATTATTCGAAAATCGAAGACTCTTAGTAACGTATGATAAATTATAATTCAGCCCGAAGCGATCCCGACCAGAACCTTTCATCACTCCATTACCATTACTATAATTTAAACTAAGCTGGTAACGAACTGATCTTGCACCGCCGCTAATATTTAAGCTATGGTTGGTGCTAATTCCGGTGCGTACAGGTTGTGAGAGCCAATAAGTGTTTACACCACTCTGCGCCTGGTATAAACGATAATCATACCATTGTTTTAATGCAACATCATTGAAATGATTATTGGCATCTGAATATACACCTGCAATACGCTGCGCTTCCAGCAAACCATTTGCGTCCAGTAAATGGTAAGAGGTCAGGTCAGCTGCTTCAATATTCACATTGAGTGCATAGCTAATCTGTGTTCTTCCTGCAACAGGTTGTTTAGTTTCTACAACAATAACTCCGTTTGCTGCTTTGGAACCATAAGCTGTAGTAGCCGCTGCATCTTTTAACACTGTTATGCTGGCGATCCTGTTGATGTCCATGTCATAGATGATCTGTAATGTGGACTGAAATCCATCAAGAATGATCAAAGGTTGATTAGGGTTCAGCAAATAGCTTGACATCATATCACCATTTGATACAGGAGTTGCATTAGCGTTTGCTGAACCTTGTGTAGATACCGGTAAATTGTTTTGTCCTCTCACCTGTATAAGAGGCAATTGGTTCGGATCACTACCCAATGCATTATTTTCTTCTATACGAACTGATGGCTCGAGTACAGCTAAAGCTTGTAATACGTTTGAAGGATTTACATTTTTTAACTGCTCGCCTGTAAATGATTTGGAAGCGCCGGTGAAATTACCTGTCGGTCTTTTGTATAAACCATTATTCACAACAACTTCACCAAGTACATTGGATGAAGGAGTCATTTTCACTGGAACATCGGTTTGAGCTGCTTTTAATTTTATTTCAGTTGCATTATGTCCCACATAAGAAATTCGCAGTGTTGCACCCATTGGTACATTTTTTAATTCGAATGTTCCATCCTTTTTAGTAGTTGTAAAGATCTTTGTGCCCACAATAGAAACAGTAGCGCCACCTAATACTTCATCTGCATCACTTTTCACAGTACCTTTTACTACCGGGATCGCTTTTTCCTGGGCATAAAGCAAGGAATTGGTTGTAAAGAATAACAAGAATAGCATAATTGACTTGATAACGATCGCAATTCGATGCTTATCTTGTATCTTATTTTTGAAATGGTTCATAATTTATAGCGCTTCTTTTTTCAATTCTTTCTTTAAACAATAGTTTTATTCTGGTTTGATAAATACATAAGATGCATTTGCAACCACCGGAACTTTAGTAAATGGTAATGATGCGAAAGGAAGGTTCTTTCTCTTATAGAAATAAAACATCTGTCCTTCGCTTAAAAATTCTTTTTGATATTCTTTTCTTATTTCAATATTCAAGCTGTCAATTTTTAAAGCAGCCAGTGTATACTTGGGTAATCCGCGATGTACTCTTACTGAGTCAAGTAGATCAGTTGCCTTGAGTGAATCAAGCGCAGCAGTGGCACACTCTGCAGCGATATAATACATTTCCGAAACCCTGATGAGCGGAAGCACATTGGCATTATTAGTACTTGTTGAATAACTTTTTCTTGGTGAAATAGTATTACCAATAGCTACTCCTGTTGTTGGGTCCACAAAAGCACGGCGGAAGTCACTTGTTGCGCCACCATTATTTACATACAATGCTGTCTGGTTTTGAGTGGTAAAACCCAGGGGTGGAGTTGTATTCAGCACCGATTTATAATACTGCAATGAGATATTAAAACTGCTGAACAGCGAGAATAAATGTTCTTTAGAAAACATCCAGTCACTGTTAACTGCAGTGATCATAGGAAATTTATTACTGTTGATCACAGCAAGAGCCTGTGTTTGCGCTTTTGCGAGATCTCCTTTGTATAAATAGATCCGAGCCAGCAAACCCTGAGCAGCCCAACTTGTAAACTTTGAAGTAGCCAGATCTGCATCGCTTAATAATGATTTAGCAACTAACAGATCAGCTATACATGAATCCATAACAGCGCCAGTTGAAGATGCAGCAATTGCATAAGGACTTATTTTTGTTACATAAGGAATGCCCGGTGAATTTAAACCCGCAGCAGCCGGAGAAGCGGCAAACATTCTTAACAGGTCAAAATGTATAAATGCACGAAGACCTAAAGCCTCACCTTTAATTGTATTATAATTGGTACCTGTGAAAACACTTTGCTTGCTTTCAACATTTACAAGAAGATTATTCAGATTTCCTATACACTGGTAAAGACTATCCCAAATATTTTTGAACGTTGTTTTTACAGCTGCATCATTGAAATTATACCTGGCGCCTTCGTAATATAAATTTCCAATCGCAGTAGAAATGGTAGTATCATAACTTCTTCCCAATACTGACATTAATCCAAAAGTCATGTCCCTACCGTAAAGACTTCTGCTACCCATTTGCAAGTAAACCCCGTTCAACACTTCTCTGAAACCCTGTTCATTTGAATAGACAGTATTTTGATCTACCTGTAATGGCGCATCAACATCAAGCCACTTTTTGCAGCCAGTTAATCCAAGCACTAACAGCGCAGCAAACATGAAATAAATTTTAAACCTCTTTTTTAACATATCAATTCTTTTATAGCGTTAGAAACCTGCTGTTACATTAAATGTGAACATTCGCTGGAACGGATAATAGATACCTCTTTCATAATTTCCATTTCCGGAATGGAAAACATTATTTGCAATAAAGCCAACCCTTAAATTCTTTGCCTTTATTTTTTCGCTGAACTTTTGTGAGAAAGAGTAATCCAGCGAGATGGCAGAACAGTTGATAAAATCATTGTCCTCAATAAATCTTGTAGTTACATACGTTGGTGAACTGATCATACCATTTATGGACAATGGCTTGTACAATGCATTATCTCCTGGTTGTTTCCACCTGTTATTAGCAGCACGACTATCAACATTGTAAGTCAGGTCTGCGTTCTCGAGCCTGTCAGCCAATGTTTGGTTATAAACTTCTGCGCCGATTTGGTAATTAAAATAAACACCTGCTGAAATATTTTTTACAGATAGCGTTGTTCCGAATGAGCCCAACCAGTCCGGGCATAGATTGCCTGCGTCTATTTTATATGAAGCTTCCCATGTATCGTTGGCTGTAAAAAATTTTTCCTGCCCGGTTGCCGGATCTATACCTTTTGATTTAACTACCCAAATCGCACTAAGAGAATGATCATATACATAACGAGGTTGCGGTCTTGTTTGATCTGCTAAATCATTCTTCTTGTTTAGCTCATATAAATAAGGTGCCATTTTAGTTATGTAATCTTCATTATGAATTCCATTAAAGCGAACTGACCAATTGATGCCCTTTTTAGTGTTACGGATAATTGTATAGTTCAAATCGAATTCGAGTCCCAGATTCTCTATTCCGCCAAGATTATCATAGTAAGTATAATTCAAAAATCCAGTTGACGAAGGCGAAACTACCGGAAGAACAATATCTTTTGTTTCATTTCTATACGCATCCACGCGAACCATTAATCTTCTGTCAAACAACACAGCATCTACTCCAATATTTTGCTTTTGTACTTCCGGTGCTTTCAGATCATGATTTGCAAAACCAGTTAAGAAAGCTCCAAGGCCGATGCCTCTTGTTCCTGCATTACTTCCACCTTGTATATATTGCCTGTCAGTATAATAGTTGTAATTTGTTTTACCTAAATACGATTGGAAGAATTGATTGCCTGTTTTTCCTATACTTCCCCGAAGACGCAATTCGTTTATTAGTTTGCTTGCATGGAAGAACTTTTCATTATGCAGGTTCCAGCTGGCTCCTACTGACCAGTGTAGCGCTACACGGTTATTTTTTCCAAATTGAGAAGATGCGTCTGCATTATCTGTTATTTCTAACTGGTACCTGTTATCATAGCTGTAAGTGAAATTGCCGTATGCAGAAGCTAATCTTGTTACAATCTTACCAGTAGTTGGTCTTTGATTTGAATATGCATTGCCAAAAGCAAGGTCAGACAATTTATCACTTGTAAACCCGATCAACTCAATTCCAGTAGACTCGCTTTTTGTTTCCATTGCAGAAATTCCTGCCGAACCATAGAACTGGTGAAGCTTTACCTTTTTATCATAATGAAGATTCAGTGCTCCTTCCCAACTTAAAAAATCACTCGTTGTTTGATTATACTGACCTCTCCTGAAAAATTCATTAGGAGAATAATCAGCATAAACAGTATGAGTTGGCGGAAGGAATAAATTTTGTTCATCTGATTGTTTGCTTACTCCAAACCTTGCATGGAGTTTAAAACCCTGACCGATCAACCAGTTGATTGCAGTCAGGTTGCTCAGCCTGGAATAAGCAGCTTCATCAGTAGTTGAGATCACTCCATTATAAGCCGGATTATAAAAACGGACCGTATTTCCCTGGTAGTTGTATTGTTCAAGTATGCGAGTCATTCCACCAGTTACTGAATCATAAGGATTCCAGTAAGCATTTTGTTTTGCATACTCGCTCAAACTACCATAAGGCGAATTTGACGCATTTGATCTTGTATACGTCAGGTAATTATTGATTGAAACATTCTTTATTCTCGTACTGATATATCCGCCGAAATTTGCATTTTTCCTACTTGAACCTTTCATGGTACCTTCTATATCGTTGTAAGAAAAATCCAATCCATAGTTTATATCATCATCACCACCATCAAGCGATAAATAATGTTTTTGACCGATGCCGGTTTGTGTTGGAATATCCAACCAGTTTGTATTAAGTCCTTTATTTACCTGGTTGAGACGACTCTGGTACAAAGACTGATTGCTATTATAAAAACCAGCAGCTTGTTCAAGCTGAAGTTTCTCTGAAGCACCCATCAATTGATAAGAAGAAATATCAGGTGCAGTGATCTGCATTTGACCTGAATAAGTAATATTCAAATTTCCTTTCTGTGGAAGTTTAGTTTGTATCAATAAAACGCCGGTACCACCTCTCACTCCATACTGTGCTGTTGCTGCGGCATCTTTCAATATTGTGATCTTATCAATGCGATTGATATCTATATCAAGTGCTGTTTGAAGTGCAACCTGGATTCCATTCAATAAAACAACTGGCTGATTGGGGTTAGCAATATTGTTTGCTACAAAATCACCAACTGAAGGATTAACCTGTGCACCCGTTACTGGAGCACCGGAATTGTTTGCAATTGTAGCAGAAGCCGGGAAATTATAAGTACCCCTGATCTTTACAGAAGGTGTAACATTCGGATCATTGCCATTATTATTATCACTGGTAACAATAAAAGAAGGATCATAATATTTCAATGCTTCGACAAAACTTAACGGATTCACTTTCCTCAAGTCATTGCCGGAAATTATCGTAGCTGCTCCGGAAAAATGATCAATCGGTCTTTCGTATAAGCCATTTTTATAATTCTGAGTTGAAGATTGAACATCTCTTTTTTGCAAACGAACCGTTACCTCAGCTTTTACCTTTTTTGATGAGGCCAGGTACCCAGCCTTGCTTATCAAAAGATTACTTCCTGTCTGCAAACTGTCAAACTCCAGGTAACCATTTTTATCAGTGTAGCCTTTTTTCAAACCCGCACTAACATAAACACTATCCAGTGCTGAACCATCCACCAAGTCTTTAACTGTGATCTTTACTTTTCCAATGTTCTTTTTAGGAATGCTATCAGTTGGTTTTTGCTGAAAGAAGCCATTTGCAAAACCGTTGCTACAGAAGCAAAGAATAAATGCGCAAGTCAGCGCAAACGAGGTGACCAAACGTTGCATGAAAAAATTTATTGGTTTTGATTGAGTCATTTCTCTTTCAGTTTTATTTCATTTGGTTTCTATGTCTCAGATTAAGAGTATTACGTTCATCCTGAGGTCTACGCTCTGCTTGTTATCCAATATCCAACATAGAATTCCGGACGTTAAGGTAGGATGCTTTGGAAGGGTGTAATTGGAGTATTAAACAAAATTCGGCTTTCAGTTGACCAAACCCTCAATCTGGTAGATGAAATTTTCATCGTACGGAAGTCAAAATTCATCCTTTAAAAACGCTTGTAAGTCCAATAGCCCGAAATGATATTCAATAATTTATCAGATTGCAGGAAGAGTATTTCCTATTAATTGTACATTGTGACCCAGGTTGATTTAAATACCGATCTATTGTTAGCACCACCTTTTAGAAAAAGCGGTCCATTTGTATTTTTTATCCATTGGTTGGCATGGCTCGCTTTGCATTTTCTTGCTTTCCTTCCAACACTTGTCAATATGACGATCACTGATTGGGAAGCTTTCTCTTTTAACCACTTACTTCTTCCTACTTTAAGCTATTTACTATTTTACATAATTGCCTTTTATATTATTCCCAGGCTGGCCTCACTCCCAAAGAGGTGGTTTTGGATAGTTGCCGTTTCCATGTTGTTAGCCATTGCATTTACTTACCTGAAATTTCGTCTTCAAACATCGTTTAACCAATATCTATTTGATAAAACCCCTATGGGAAAATTTCCTCACCGGCCTTCGACTGAATCACTTGGCTTATTTAGCTACCGGTTCAGAACTTACCTAAACACCAATATATTAACCAATGTCTCAGTTGTTGTAGTAGCCTTTGCTTACAGGCTTTTATTACTTTGGTTTCAACAAGAAAAGATCAGAAAAGATCTCGAAAATCAAAAACTAAAGGCAGAGTTATCTTTTTTGAAGATGCAGGTGAATCCGCATTTCTTGTTTAATGCACTGAATAATATTTATTCCTTGTCAGTAATGGAAAAAAGTAAAAAGACCGGCGATAGTATAATGAAGCTGTCAGAATTGATGCGCTATGTGTTGTATGAAAAAGAAGATGCGGAAAATAAGGTGAGCCTCGATAAAGAGATCCGGCACATAAACAGTTATATCGATCTTGAAAAGCTCAGGCATCCCGGGGATGTTTATATTAATTTTTCAATTGAAGGCGAAACAGATGGTAAAAGGATCGCTCCACTGTTATTATTCCCTCTCATCGAAAATGCTTGCAAACACGGTATTCTTACAGACCCTCAAAAACCGGTGAACATACATCTGCATGTAAACAATAAACATTTGAATTTTTCTCTTGAAAATTTCAATAATGGCTATTTAAAGGATGACGCAGGTGGCATTGGTCTTCCCAATGTAAAAAAGCGACTTGACCTGATCTATGGCGACAAGTATTCACTGAATGTAAATAAAACCGAAGGCAAATTTTTGGTGAATTTAAAGTTACCTTTATGAGCGAACAAACCGCTCTGTCTATGTTAAAATGCATGGTGATCGATGATGAGCCATTAGCAATCGAATTGCTGAAGGATCATATCAGCAAAGTTCCTTTTTTGCAATTGGAGAATACTTATAATAATCCAATGGAAGCACTGGTCCAGTTCAATTCAAATCCTGCTGATCTTATTTTTCTTGATATTCAAATGCCACAGCTGAATGGTATCCAGTTCATGCAATTATTACAAAACCGTGCCCAAGTGATCATTTCATCGGCTTACAATGAATATGCTATTGATGGTTTTGAACATAATGTTACCGATTACTTGCTGAAGCCAATTGCATTTGAACGTTTTTACAGGGCCGTAGAAAAAGCATATAATCTAAAAAATCCCTCACAGAAACTAAATAAGTCACAAGAAATGCATCCCGCTACCGGCGGATATATTTTTGTAAAGGTTGAAACCAAAATGGTAAGGGTGGAACTCGATGATATTCTCTTTATAGAGGGATTAAAAAACTATGTTTCTATTTATACCAAAACGCAACGTATTGTCACTCTGCAGGTGATGAAACAACTGGAAGAAGTTTTACCACCTAACCGTTTTGTACGGGTTCATAAGTCTTTTATAGTGGCATTAGATAAGATCAATTCGATCGAGCGGCAAGAGATACACATCAAGGATCGCATCATTCCTATTGGCAACACTTACCAGGAGCATTTTTTAAAATTGCTGGAAGCAAAAAAGGCTTGAGTTTTATTATCAGACTTGATTTTAAAATTATTATTTATAGCTGATCAAATAGCTACGTGCCAACTTTCCCCATTCTTTAATGTCTTCATCTCTCCAACTACCACCTGATGAAGCAGATCTTTCAAGCACGGAACAGGTTTCATTTTTATCAGATACTGACCATCCGATCCAGCTTAATTTATTTTGATTCATCCAGTCTACAAATGCTTTCCATTCGCTGTTATCTAATGGCCCATTGCCCGATGCCTCCATCCCTGCACATTCTGAAATAAAAATTGGTAAGCCATTTTTGATTGCCTCGTCTACACGATCACGCAGCCATTTCTTATGTGTGCCTGCATAGAAGTGCATAGTATACATTAAATTATCAAATCCTTTTATTGGATCTGCAGCAGCAATATGCAGATCCTGGCTCCAATGAGGTGAACCAACTAAAATAATATTATCAGGATCATTTGCCCGGATGGCTTTTATCACTGCTTCAGAATATGATTTTACTTCAGCCCATGTTTCCCGATCAGGCTCATTGTATATCTCATAGATCACATGAGGGTTTGCTGCATATTTTTTTGACATTGATGAAAAAAACTCAACCGCTTCTTTTTCGTGAATATTATGATCATGCCAGTCAATAATTACATATATATTCTCTTTTATACATGCATCCACAACATTTGTTATTAATTCCAGTGACCGGCTACTGTTTTTTAAATAACCACTATCAGGTTCAATTCCCATCGCAGCACGGAGTACAGTGCAATTCCATTTAGTAGCTAATTCATGCACCGCATCGGCATTATAAAACCGGGGCCACCAATTATGCCAGCCAAAACTCATTCCATGCAAGGCTATATTATTTCCTTTTACATCAACCAAAGCAGTTCCCTTTACTTTTAATTGGCCATGAAGTTTGACCACTTGTGAATTAGAGTCAAAAAAGAAAATTATTAAGAACAGGATGCTAAAAAAGGTTCTCATTATTTATAAATGTTTTTAAGATCATTTTCAAAAAAGGTATAAGGATCATTATAGAATTTAATAAAATCCGGTTCACTTACATGTCCGGGAAATGGAGCATAGTAATGCGTGGGGCTTTTTGTATCGTTTCTCCAAACTAATACATAAGCCAGTTTTAATTTTTCTTTCTTTAAAGACTTTAATAATGTCTCCGTCCACCATGTTGCATTTGGAATAGACTCCAAACCAGTTTCTGTAAATGCTGCCAGTTTACCTGCTTTTACTGCATAGTCAGAAACTATCTTTAATTTCTTAATACCTGCATCAAGATCATATCTTCCATCTCTTCCCCAATCTCCATAATTATCTATTCCAACCATATCAACCCATTGATCGCTGGGATATCTTTCGAGATATTGAGCTTCCGTCAAAAATCTGTTATCAGGTGAAAAAGCATAAATGAAATTGTGAACATGTAATGAATCCCGTAAATAAGAAACAGTGAACCGCCATAAAGTTTTGAATTCATCAATGGTGCAATGAGATCTTCCCCACCAAAACCAATCTCCATCGAATTCATGATAAGGACGAAAGATCATTGGCACAAGCTTGCCATCCTTTCCCTTTGTTGAATTTGCGACGCTGGCAACTGTACGAAGAATATTTTTATAAGCTTCATGATGTGAACCACCGGGTATAATAAGTTTTACCGCAGGTTTTGAAACAGTATCAACCCAGTAAAATCCGCCACCTGAAGCAGGGTTATTAAAATGCCAGGAAACGGTAACAACGCCTCCCCGATCATATGTATCTGCAATTGTTTTTTTTAATTCTTCTTTCGTTTTTTGAATTTCATTGTCAGGCCTTCCACTTAAGCCTAAAAAATCAACACCAATAACTGCGGGGTGAGAACCTGTTACTGATTTTACATCACTCCTGTTTTCATCTCCATACCATCCGTGACCGTATTCTGTTGCATGTTGATGTCCAAAAAGGATATGTTTTTCAGAGAGCACTTTAAGATTTTTAGCTAAAGCCTTTGTTTCTTTTGTTGCATTGGCATCAATTAATACAGGAGCTTTTTGTGCAAAACTGTTTTTTGAGAAAAAGAATAGAATGAAGATTATGAAATAGTATCGGTGCATAATTTTATTTCTTTTCGATAACAAGATACACAGCTCCTTTTGCTGGTACGCTTACAACAATTCCATCGGCTGCAGGTGTTTTATAAGGATTGATAGTTTTATATGTTGATGGCCCCCCGGATGCAAAAGCTGATGAATTACCATTTACAATGACCTTTCTTGAAAACTCACCATTATCAGTACTACCATTCAATGTATAGTAATAGAAACTACTTCCCTTTATAAAATTATTCACTGTCACCTGTACAATGGCGGTCGAAGAAGATTTGTTTATTAATGTCACAGCAGTTTCCCCGGAAGTAAATGATGATGCATAACTCACAATAGAAGATGCAGTGGATGAAGAAGAAACCAACCGGTCGCCCAGCATCTTTTGAAAAAAATACATGTAATAATAAACAGGGCGAGGGCTCCATTTTGGCACACCATCCGGTTCATCACCTATATTAAACATACCATGATCATTACCATTATCCCATCCATTTGCAAGATCCCATCTTGCAGTCATTCCAATTTTATTTTTTAAAGCTTCGCCTATTACCATTACAGCATGGAGCCCATTTACATTGCTTACTGATTGTTTCGAACCAACAGAAAATATATTGTATTCTCCCAAAATGACTGGCTTATGTGCAATGCCGCCGTTTGTCAGCGATTGCTTTACATAATTCATCATTGTTTGTGTTACACTTTCCGGAGTAGCTAGTATTACATCTGCAGTTGCATTTGTTTGATAAGGCGTATAGTAATTATGAACAATATAAAAATCAGGAGATACACCTGCACCTGTAAACAGCCCGGTATTCCAATTGGTCGCAGTAGGTGTCCACCAGCTTTGTGGAGCTGATTCATTCATAACTGCTCCGATATAAATTGTTTTACCAATTTCCTGTGCTGCTTTCCGCATACTGTCTGCAAATATTTTAAAATGCTGACCATATAATAATCCTGATAAATATTCAGGTTGCCCATCCTGGTTGTTAGCAATATTTATTCTATAACCTGCTTCCCAATCACCAAAATTTTCATTTCCTACTTCCCAATACTTGGTTCGACCATTATCATACCTTACCCAATCTGCTGCGAGGTGTGCTGCTTTTGCGGCAGGATTAATGCTCGTACCATAGCGAGCATACCCATAATTCACCGTGATCATTCCTTTATTATTTGTTTGCTGCAACATATTATAATAATTATCTACAGAACATGTCCAGCTTGCTGTGTTTGTGCCAAACCAATATCCTGCTGCAGCAGAACCACCATTTGCCTGTATAAGATTTGCTGGCGCATCAGCAGGCGGTGTATTTACCGGTGAATTCCAAAAGAAAATGTCACTCAAACTTCCACCGGGGAAACGTACAATATGCGGATGCAAAGTTGTCAAATGATCTATCAAAGAAGTTTCAGTAACCATTTGCGTCATCCAAATATTTGCATTATTACCGGCGATCGATCTTGGAATTTTTGTTATCACATTACTTCTATCAATAGTTACAGTAGAAGTTACACCTGTTGGCAAAGCTGCTGAGTTGGAAGTAGAAGGAATAGTAAAATTCTTGGGTTCCCAATCGTCCATAAAAAAGCCGATCGTCGGAGCCAATGTTGGATCAACCTGTGGTGCAACAGTTGTCGTGTCTATTGGATTGGGAATTGGCGCAGGAGTGTTTTTCTTACTGCAATAAGAAAATGATATGACGATCAAAAACAATGAAACAGTAATGTAATATCCGATCCTTATCATCCTTTTTATTGTAATGTGATTTTATAAAAAGCCCCTGCCATGCATACAACTTGTGCTAACAGGGGCTGATAACCATTACTTATTTTAAAACTGATCAATATAAACCCAGGTCATCAATATAGATCGTAAAGTCACTTCCAGCCGTATACTTCTTTATGTATAAATGTGTCAGTGTAGTGACCGCAGATATCTGGTTTAAAGGAATCGTAAAATCGATCCATTGACCTTCGATCAATGTTACTGTCTTACCATCCACTTCGTTAAATCCAATGTTCACATTTTTACCATTACTGCCGACACCTCCATAAATAGATACTTTCAAAGATGTATAACCGGCTAATGAAATATTTGAACCTCCCAATTGTAATGGAACACCCCAATCACCAACATAATTGATCGCACATGATTTGGTACCAGACCTTACAGGTGATGTATTATTCAGATCTTTTGTTCCGCCCCATCCACCACCGATCCAACCACCAGGACCCGTCCATACAGTAGTTACAGCATCATCGTAAATAATTTTCGGAGGTACTGAAGAACCAACGATTGAGAGATCATTGGAGGACTTAACATTCAAAGTAGAATTTAATACAAAAAAAGTAACCTTACCTGTAAGTGAACCAGTGGGAACTGTAACAACAATTTGAGTGGGCGACTGGCTTACAAAAGAAGTAACAGCAGATGTTACTCCAACAAAAGAAATACTCGCAACAACATCAAGGTTAGTACCAGTGACAGTGAGATTAGCATTTGGAGCAACAGGGTTTGGTGTCATATCGGTGATTGCTGGCAATACAACATCCAGGTCATTGGTTGAAACAGTTTGAACTCCTGATGCAGCAACTAATGTTATTTTTCCTTTTGTTGTTGAGGCAGGAACTTTTACTACTATTTGTGTAGCTGACTGACTTACAAAAGCTGTTACAGGTGCTGTAACCCCATTAAACAAAATTTGTCTTGTCAAATCAAGATTTGTTCCGGTAATAGTCAGATTAGTTTGATGTTTTATTGGATTAGGAGAAAAGGATGTAGTAACCGGCAATGTTACTTTTAATGTATCGCGGGTTTGCACAAAATTTGAATCTGTACCAGTGTAATGAAGAATCAACGGACCGGTTTCTGCATCGTCAGGAATTTTTACTACTAACTGTGTTTGTGTTTTACTGACAAAAGTTGCCACAGTTTTGTCCCTTGTAAACGTAACCCTGTCAACCCAATTAAGATAAGTTCCTGTTATGGTAACGTTTTCGCCCGGGCGAGCCTGTGCAGTAATTGAAGTAACCGTCGTTAATACATTTAAATTAAACTGAGTTTTTGAAACAATGTCACCTTCTGGTGTTTTCAATGTTACATATCCCTTCTCTGCCGCCTGCGGCACAAGCAAACGAATATTGTCTGATGTTTGCTTTTTAAAGTCAGCTTGATTTACCGTTGCATTCGTTCCGGTAAATTGAATAGCAGTGACCTTATTAAGATTAGTGCCGATAAACTGAATTGTGTCACCATGCTTTGCACCGGTAGGGCCAAAGCTCAATAACTGTATTTTATCCGTAGTAACCTCATCATCATCTTTATCACATGATGTCACTATGCCGACTGATAATATGAGCAACATCAGTACAAGCAATCTGTAGGAAAATAGTTTTGTCATATAGCAGTTTATAAACTTTTTAAAAAAATTATTGTGGTAATACTTTTGGTACAACCCTTAAATTATCAAAACACATATCCGCATCCAGGTCACCAGGCGCATGTCCTAAGAGCAGGCGGCACCAATAACCAGAAGCACTTACAGTAGGTCTTACTCTATAGGTTGCAAATATTTCCTCCAATGGAATTACAACGGTTTGCCATTTTCCTTTTGTATCATATGGAGGATTCCATTTGTATGCATCGTTGTCTTCGGCTGTCAATGCCATATTAAATTTTACAACGTTTGCATTATATGGCTTAACTGTGTTTACTTCAAATTTGAAATAATAATCTTCTGGTTTTAAAATTGCCGCATCCGGAATATTTTTACTGTGAACAGGCATTGCGGTTGCAGGACCTCCTGCTAATTCATTCCAGCTCCATGAACCAATTTGGTTTTTGAAACGAATATAATTTCCACTGATCTTTGGAGGATCATTGGGTCCAGGGTTGCTTACAACGTAATTAGCATTCCACCAACCTTCATAGGGGTCACTGTTGATAAAAGAATTTCTTGTGTCTCTGAACCAAAAATTAGATTTGGTTTCGCCAAAATTTGTTTTTACAATAATTCGTCCCGGTTGTGCGCCAGCTGGCACTCTAACCTGGAGCTCCTGGGCAGTAACAGCAACAATAGTTCCTGTGAGTCCACCCGTAAAAGTTACGGTAAGTGGTTCATAAAAGAAATCACCACGAATTATTGCTACATCTCCATCATTAACGAATTCGCTTACCATATTGGCGATGTAGGGTTCACTTATTTGTACAACAAAATCATGGTATAAAACAAACCCGTTTTTGAAAACGATCTTCATTTTATTAGTAACAGTAGCTGGAATTGGATTTGGCACAGATACCAGGATCGATGTATTGGTAATATAAGTAGGTGTCAATCTTGCTTGCCGGTCATTGAACCAAATTTCAACTGCATCCTGCAAGTTTTTACCGACAATTGCAATAAGTTGCCCCTGGCCAGCTCCAACCAACAATGAATCTGATGATTGAGGCCTGGTAATTCTTACATAGTCCACTGAAGGCGTGCCAGAGTCGTCATTATTTTTATCGCAGGAAATAAAAATACTTGCAACACCTATTAGCGCTACGAATACAAGTAAGATTTTATTTATTGCTTTCATTGAATTTCAATTTATTTATTTGAATAATTTTTTTATTTGTTTATGGATATTCAACAGGAGGCTTTTGCAGATTAGGCGCCTGGCTTAACTCAACATTCGGTATTGGTAAAAGAAAATTGCCTTCATTAGCATTGATCGTTCTTTCTGTAAACCACGATGTTTTTGTAAAAGTCCATTCGGTTGGGTTAGGCATTACATCCGGTCTTGTAAAAAATAAACCTCTGTCCTGTGAATTCAGGATTGAGAATGCTTTTGAAGGATTCCAATAATGCAGACTAACGATATCATACCATGACATTCCTTCCATTGCAAACTCTTTAAATCTTTCTGAAAGAAGCATATCAAGAGTAAGTGGACCACTGCCATTGGGGCCTGCAACAACGTATGCCGGTAGTCCTGCTCTTGTATGCACTTTATTGAAATATTCAATTGCAGTTGCATCTGATGTAGAAGTAGTATTTCCCATTGCTGCTTCTGTATATACTAAATACATTTCCGCAAGTCTCATCATATAAGTATCATTGGGATAATGCTGCTGCGTTGCTACACCGGCCAGGTCTATGGGAGATCCGATCACATATTTTTTTACATTTAAAAAATTATTGTCAGTACCGGTGAAAGGAAAGATCAATTTAGTTCTGTCAGTAACTTTTGTGATCTCAGGATAATAGGCACCGGGCAACATAAAAGTGGCATATAAGCGCTGATCTACAGTCCTTCCTTTTAAAGTTCCATTAGTTTGTGCAGCAAATCCTTCATATTGTGATACCAGCCACCATGTAGCACCTTTATCACCACCCCATCCACCGAATGCGATATCAGGACTGTAGGCAAGATATTCCGGCATGCTATTATTTGTTCCCCAAACATTCGGTCCGGAAAAAACCCATTGTAACTCGAATAAAGACTCTTTATTATTATCGTAAGGATATTTGAAAAGATCAGGATAACTAGTCAATAAACTTCTACCGCTGTTATTGATCACTCTTTGTGCAAAGTATTTAGCACTATCTAAAAACTGTTGCTTCTTAACTCCACCTGTTGATTCGACGCCAGCTCTTGTTAAATAAAAACGGGCTAACATTGCTTCGGCAGACCATAAAGTAAGGCGGCCTTCTTGTATTGGTGTTTCCGGCAGATCTGCAGCGGCTGCACGCATTTCTCTTGTAATAAAACGCCATACACTGGTAACAGTATTTCTTGTAATTGAAGTATCAAAAAGATGATCAAAATTATTTTCAATAACTGGAACAGGTCCCCAGTTCATTACTAAAAAACGATATGCCAATGCCCTCATAAATCTTGCTTCGGCAATTGCGATTTTTTTAGTTCTTGGGGTTACCGCTTCACCTCCATACCTATTTATGTTATAGATAAAAAGATTCGATTGAGCAACCACATTAAAGAATGCTCTCCATGAAGCTCCATTCTCTCCATTATCTCCGGTAGTGTTAAACAACACATTACCTCTGTCATTCCATGCTGAGTAAGCTGTACCGCCTCTGAAATCGCCAAGGTTGTACATGGCTTTATCATTATAATCAAACCATACCTGGCTATACAATAAACTTGTAGCGGCTAATACCTGGTCATCGGTTTTATAAAAGTTGGCATCAACCACAGAGCTTAATGGTGGTTTCTCAAGAAAATCTTTTTTGCAAGCAGCTATTATCATAATAGCAACCATCAAACAAGTCAAATATTTTATGCTATTTAGCTTCTTCATATTACTACGTTTAGAAGTTTACATTTAAAGTTGCTGAATACATTGGCGTCAACGGATAACGTCCGAAATCAATACCGATCGCCTGGTTTTGTGCACTCGAGCCTTGTCCAACATAAGCCCCTATTTCAGGGTCATAGCCGGTATAGTGTGTAAGTGTAAATACATTTTGTGCACTTATCGTTGCTTTAAACCCTTTGATCACTTTTGCATGACTTAAATATTTTGCGGGAACATTGTAGGACAGAGAAACATTTTTCAATCTTAGGTAAGAACCGTCTTCTACAAACCTTGTTGATATTTTTGAATGATTATTTTCATTTGCAATAGTATTGCTGGTTATGCGGGGAACATCTGTTCCTGCATTCGTAATGATAGTTTTACCGTTGGCATCTGTTGTAAGCTTTGCATAATCCATTCCCTTTAATAAAAGGTTACGACTTAAATAAATATTATTAGGATTGCTGTTAACCGCAGCTATATGGTTATAAATATCATTACCAGTAGCTCCTGTGAAAAGAATACCTAATTCAAATCCTTTATAATAAAAAGTATTGCTAAAGCCAAGCACTAATTTCGGCCACGGGTTACCAATATTCGTAATGTCTTTCACGTCGATCTTTTTATCACCATTAATATCCTTGTACTTTACATCCCCAACCCAAATACCAGTATTTGGATCAGTTGGTCTCCTGTTTCCATTGTTATCTACCGGTACTGCGCTATTATTGATCTCTTCAACTGATTGGAACAACCCTTCTGCGATGTATCCTCTGAATAACCAGGGCGCAGAACCTATTGCAGCTCGTTGTGTCCAATTATTCATCCACCATGACACTCTTTCTATAAATGCATTTTCTGAATTCAGAGAAGTAACCTTGGTATCGAAATGAGATAGATTAAAATTTGATTCCCATCTAAAATCTTTGTTGCTTATGTTTGTTGAATTGATCGTGAAACCCCAACCTTTTGTTTCTAAAGAACCAGCATTCACTAATGGAGCCCCTACTGAACCAGGACTACCATTAGTTCCCATATACCAGGGCAAGCTTGCACCCAGAATCAGGTTATCGGTCTTTTTCACATAATAATCTGCTTCTATATTGAACCGGTTGTTCAGGAAGCCAATGTTTATACCAATGTTATTTGTCTTAGTTTCTTCCCAACCGAGTTTAGAGTTTGTAAAAGTTGATGGTAAGAAACCAGTTCCCCATGGTGTAGCACCAGTATTCAATGGAGCATAAATTCCAGATCCCGTTCCCTGGTTACCAGTAAGACCTATCTCATATCTCAGTTTTAATTCACTTATAAAATCAACATCAAAAAACTTTTCTTTACTTACTCTCCATGCAAATGAAGCAGAAGGAAAATTTCCCCACCTGTTATCAGCACCAAAATAAGGAGAGCCATCTCTTCTGAAAGTTGCTGTTAATAGATAGCGGTTATCATAATTATAATTAAGTCTTCCAAGGTAAGATTCCATAGACCATGGATAAGTTCCACCACCATTAGTAGCAGAAGTAGGATTACCTGCGTTTACATCGAATATGTCATTTGTAAGAAACCCAGTTCTTCCTGCAGACAAAGCTTTCCACTCTGACTCCTGGGCTTCATGAGTTGCCATGATAGTGAAATTGTGTTTATCGATCTGTCTTGTATATTCCAACTGTTGGTTCCAGTTCCAATACCAACTATTATACGTTCCGCTTTGTAATGAAGCAATCGTATTATAATGCCATTGATCAATATTATATGTTGGCGTATAATAGGTAGATAGTCCATCACCCATACTGCCATTCAGTGAAGTTCTGAACACCAACCCTTTTGTTATCGTAATGCCCAGGTTTATACCTCCCATAAATTGTCTTCTTTTAGCAGTATTCGTTATAAGATTTGCTATTGCGATAGGATTTATCGGGGCATATTGATTGGCTCCATTTATGGGATCACTTCCACCCCATGAACCATCTAAGTTTGTAACCGGGATCTGCGGAGTTAATGTTAACGCACTTGCAATAAGAGGGCTTTGTGCATCGCCATAATTTGTTGTGGTCAGTCTTTCATTTGTTTGGTTAGCGCTAAGATTGATACCAATAGTTGCCCAATCTCTAGGCTTGTTGTCAAGATTTAACCGGAAACCATACCTGTTAAATCCAGAACCTGCTGCTACACCTTCCTGTTTCAAATATTCACCAGACATATAATAAGTAGTGTTATTGCTGCCACCACTGAGATTCAGCTGATGTTTATGCATTGATGCATTATTAAACAATTCATCCTGCCAATCGGTTCCTTCACCTAATAACGTAGGATCTAAAAACTCAGGGGGAGTAGTACCACCAGCGAGAGCATGAAACTCATTTACCATTTGCGCATACTGCTTCAAATTCATTACATCCAGATGCTTTGGAGGAGTTTGGAGATTATACTGATAAACATAATTTATTTTAAAATCACCTGCTTTACCACGTTTTGTCGTAACTAGTATTACACCATTGCTGGCACGGGAACCATAAATTGCTGTCGCGGAAGGACCTTGCAGAATTTGTATATCTTCTATATCAGAAGGATTCAAACCAGATAATGGATTAGAAGAACTTGAAGAACCAAACGAAACATCTTCGCTCACTTGCATCTGAACTCCATCAATTACATAAAGTGGTTGCGTACGACCCAATGAACTAACTCCACGAATGTTTACAGAAATACCACCACCAGGTTGTCCGGAGTTTTGTGTAACATAAACACCTGCTGCACGACCTTGAAGAGCTTGCTCAATAGTAGTGTTCACCGTCTTTTCAATATCTTTTGATGTAACAGTTGATTGGGCACTTGTGAGGTTTGCCCTTGTTGATTTCCCATAACCAACAACAACAACATCAGTAAGCGCAGCGGTTTGTTGTACCAAGCGAACTGATATTGCGGTCTTATTACCAACTGCTATTTCTTGTTTATCAAACCCTACAAATGAAATAACCAGAACTGATTTGTCACTGGCAACAGTAATTGAGAAGCTACCATCTTCTTTTGCCACTACAGAATTGGTAGTATTTTTTTCAGTGATAGTCGCTCCCGGCATTGGCTCGCCTTTATCATTAATTACTTTGCCGGTTATATTAATTGGAGGTAGTGGAGCAACTACAGTCTCTGTTTTGGGAACAGTCTCTGCTTCTTTCTCTTTTACCACTATCATCTTATTGAAGATCGTGTAAGTAAGCGGTTGATTTTGAAAACAAGCCTCCAATGCTTGTTCAATAGATACATTATTGATATTAACCGTAACCGTGTTCGCTTTCTTCAACTGCGCTTTGGTATACACGAAAGTATAATCAGACTGTTTTTTTATCTCCTTAAATACCTTATCAAGCGGAGAGTTGGTTTCATTAAGACTTACATTTTGGGAATACCCATTTGCACTGGCATTGAGGCAAATTGCAAGCAGAAAAATTGTGGTTAGTTTCATAATCATAAACATTTTGATCGTCCCTCGCCTCGGTAACCACTGAGGGACGCAGCAAGCAATAAATTGCATAATTTTGTTTTGATTTTAGGTTAAACAATAAATATCTATATCGCTCTGGTATTTGTTAGCCTAATTGGACCGTTCTGCCTCGTCCGCGGAACGGTTTTGTTTAGCTAACAATCATTTCTCCAACTCAACTTGTCATAAATCCATTTAAAAACTTTGATGCTTTACGGCATCACAATTATTTTTCTTCCCTGAATATCAAATTTTACCTTACCTGTAAGCTCCAATGCTTTTAATGCATCTGATAATTTTATATTACGTCTCATTTCAGCGATGAAAAGATCATCCGACTTTCCTTTGTATTCAATTTCCACATCATACCAGCGAGATAGCTGCCTCATCACAGTTTCAATTTCAGCATTCTCAAAATCAAACATTCCATTTTTCCATGCTACTACTCTTTCCACATCAACATTGTTTACTATTTTAATTTCCCCATCCCTTCCGAATTGCGATTGCTGACCCGGCTTTAGCATACTAGTATTTGTTCCGTGAACAAATCTTACTAAACCTTCTAACAAAGTAGTTTTTACATTGTCTTCGTCATTATATGCATTAATATTAAAATGAGTTCCTAATACTTGTACTTCTGCTCCATTTACGGCTACGATAAAAGGCATGTTAGGGTTCTTTGCAATTTCAAAATATGCTTCACCCGTAATTTCTACACGCCTTTCTTTTCCGTCAAATGATGTTGGAAAATGTATAGAAGAAGTTGAATTGAGCCATACAAGGCTACCATCCGGTAATTCTAATTGGTATTGTCCGCCATTTGGAGTAGAAATTGTATTATATACGATCTCCCTGGAATTTTTGGTAAGATCGTAAGACAGTTTTCCATCAAGCTTAATAATTTTCGAGTTCCCTTGTTGCACAAGCGTACCATTCTTTGCGTCATCCAGTATAATATTCGACCCATCCGCTAAGGTTAAAATAGCTTTATCACTACCAGGCGACACATCATCCTTAAATCGTTGTTGATTCGTAGTTGCTTTTACTGTTTCCTTTGATGTAATTCTATTAAATAATAGAAACCCGCTTAACAGTATCATTCCGATAAGAGAGGCAGCGATTGCAATCCTGCGAATAGGTATGCGCCTTATAGATCTTGATTCAGCTCTGATCTTGTGATGAATAGCTTCTAATAATTTGGCAGAAGCTTCTGAGCTAATTCCTTTAGAATTTTCAAGATCGTCAGAAAAATGCTTTTGCATAAGTTGTATTAATTCTGTGCCATCTGAATTTTCCAGGTAAGCCAATAGCCATTGCATTTCATTTGGCATCAACCCGGATGCCGCCAATAATTTCCTGAGTTTGTCTTTTTGCTCGTCCAATGGTTTTCTATAAATACGCAATGTACCTCAAAAAGGGGGGGATGATTTAAATCTTTTTTTGTCGAGACAGCGTACTTTGACACCTGCGGAAGGTCAAAAGATATTTGTGAAAACTAAAAAGTAAATAATTATTCCTGTTTGCCTGGGGTGCTCTACAAGGTATTTTTTTATACTTACTAAGGCTTCGGATAAATATTCCTTCACAGTATATTTAGATATATGTAATTCTTCTGCAGCTTTTTTATAAGTTCTTCCTTGTACTTTACATAGTTCAAGAACTTTTCGTTTTTGTGGAGAGAGCTTATCCATTGCCTCTTCAATAGCACATAATTGTTCTTCTTTCAAGTCGGCATTTATAATAATAGATTGTTCATCTCTGAAAATGCTTAAGCTCTTTTGGGCGAGAGCATGCTTTAGTTTCCGTTTTAACTGATCAACAGTTTTATGATGACTTGTTACAAAAAGCCAGCCTGCAATATCTTGCTCGGGATCGATCGTATGTCGTTTTCCCCATAATGCTACAAATACATCCTGAACGATATCTTCAGCGATTGATGGATCTTTAATAAGTCTTAAAGCGTTAGTATAAACAGCAGCATGATACTCCCAATAGAGTATATTAAATGCGTCAATGTCATCATTACGCAATCGTAAGGCAAGATCGTGTGACTTTTGAGTCTTCAAAACAAGCAGTTATCCAGTTAAGCAGAAAATGGCATACCGAAAATAACAATAAGGATCGAATTTTTTGCTAACAAGCAATTTTATTTGAAATAATGTTTCACCAAAAATCCTAACCATTGTTCGGTGTTTTTCGATTACCAAATATGGGTATTGGGGGTCAAAAGAAATGATGAAAAGTTTCTAAATATATTTGCTAAATAACCTGTTGCATGAATATTGAATTTAATCGTAATGAAGATTCCATGAAAATGCTGCTTAGCGAAATGCGTCAGCGTTTACAAAAAATATATGAAGGAGGTGGTAAAAAAGCTATTGAAAAACAAAAGGAAAAAAACAAACTCACTCCGCGGCAGCGAATAGAATACGTAACTGATAACGATAAACCTTTTATTGAGATCGGCGCTTTTGCCGGTTACAAAATGTATGATGAACAAGGTGGTTGTCCTGCCGGTGGCACTGTGGCGGGTGTTGGTTATGTTAGTGGCCGGCAATGTGTGATCGTTGCAAATGATCAAACGGTAAAAGCAGGTGCATGGTTCCCAATTACGGGTAAAAAGAATCTCCGTATGCAAGAGATCTCAATGGAAAATCATTTACCCATAATTTATCTCGTTGACAGCGCTGGTGTTTTTCTTCCAATGCAGGATGAAATTTTTCCCGACAAAGAACATTTTGGAAGAATATTCTACAACAATGCAAGAATGAGTGCCATGGGCATAACTCAAATTGCTGCAGTAATGGGACCATGTGTTGCAGGTGGTGCTTATTTGCCGATCATGAGTGATGAAACATTAATGGTTGAGGGAAATGGTTCGATCTTTTTGGCAGGACCTTACTTGGTAAAAGCTGCAATTGGCGAAGAAATAGACACAGAAACATTAGGTGGTGCAAATACACATACTGAAATATCTGGAATTGCAGATTATAAATTCAAAACAGAACAGGAATGCATGGATCATATTAAACGCATGATCTCAATGCTCGGTGGAAAAGATAAAGCGGGGTTTGACAGGATTAAATCTGAAGATCCCAAAAAAGATCCGAATGAACTATACGGCCTCATGCCATTTGATGGAAAGCCATATGATATTGTTGATTTAATTGAAAGAATTGTCGACAATTCTGAGTTCGAACAATTCAAAGAAGATTATGGTAAAACGATTGTTTGCGGTTATGGAAGAATTGATGGATGGGCAGTAGGCATTGTTGCCAATCAACGTAAGATCGTTAAAACGAAAAAAGGCGAAATGCAATTAGGTGGAGTTATTTATAACGATAGCGCCGATAAAGCTGCGAGATTTATTCTCAATTGTAATCAAAAAAAGATACCACTAGTTTTTTTACAGGATGTAACCGGTTTTATGGTTGGCAGTCGCAGTGAGCATGCTGGTATCATTAAAGACGGTGCTAAGATGGTAAATGCAGTTGCCAATTCAGTCGTTCCAAAGATCACGATCATAATCGGAAATTCTTATGGTGCTGGTAATTATGCAATGTGTGGTAAAGCTTATGGCCCACGATTTATTTATGGATGGCCAACCGCAAAGATCGCAGTAATGGGTGGCGACCAGGCTGCAAAAACGCTTCTTCAAATTCAAGTGAATGCTATGAAATCCAAAGGACAGGAAGTGAAACCTGAAGAAGAACAAAAGTTATTATCTGAAATAATAAATCGTTACGATCTGCAAACAACTCCTTACTATGCAGCAGCACGTTTATGGATCGATGATATAATTGACCCGATACAAACAAGGACAGTTATCTCAGAAGCTATCTCTGCATCCAATAATAATCCTGATTTTCCCTCTATAAAATTGGGTGTTTTCCAAGTCTGATTTAGTCAGAGTTGTAGAAAAAAAATGTTTTTTTTGAAAATAAAATTTGACTATTTTCACTCCCATAATCAACACTAACTGAACGCTTATGAAGAAATCTATATTCTTTGGATTCTTATTGGCAACTCTTTCTATCCTTACCTTATTACAATCTTGTAAAGACGACAGTTATCTTCTAACTCCCCCACCAGTTCCCGATCAGTCATTTGTTGAAGAATTCGATACGGCACAAAGTGCATATAGCAGAGGATGGCGTTTTATAAACCGGAGTGATGTTATCGGTCGCCGTAACTGGCAAAATCCGGATGCGAATTCAGGCATACCTTTTATATCATGGTCGGGCACCGGTAATGGTTATCTCTGGGCCGACTATCAATCTACAGCATCTGCAGCAGGTACTATCAGCAACTGGGCGGTGTCACCAGAATTGACCATGCAGAATGGTGATAAAATTATTTTTTACACACGTACACAATTATATTTCTTTAATAACGATTCAACTGATTTTGTAAATCGGATGCAGGTAAGATTGAATAAAACAACGTCATTGAATTGTGGTAACGGAACTGATCCCGGCGATTTCACTGTTCCTCTTCTCGACATCAATCCATTCTATTACGAATTTCTTAAAAACGCTTTTAATAATCCTGCTAACCCACTTTATCAACAAGCAAGACAAGCCTATCCTCATGTATGGACGAGATTTGAAGCTACAGTTATCGGTCTTGATGGACCAACAAAAGGAAGATTTGCATTCCGCTATTTTACTGAAGAAGCTGGAAGCAATGGTCGTGGCTCTTCAATCGGCATTGATGCTGTTTCATATGTCAGTAAACATTAATCTTTAATACCCAGACTCATTTAGTACTAACCATAAAAAAACTCAAATGATCAAAAGAAATTTACCTCTCATTGGTTTCGTACTTACAATATTTTCTTCAGTTCTTATTATTTCATGTAGCGAAGAAAAAGTAGAGGCAAAATCTGCACAGCCTGCCAGTCTTTCTTATCATGAAGAGTTTGATTCAATGCAACGTGTGATAGATATGGGTTGGAAAGGTGTAAACCTTAGCGATCCTGTAGGAGGCAACTCATGGCAACAAGGTTCTTATGTTGCAGATAATGTAAAAGGTGGCCCATTCTTTTCACGTATTGCTGCACATTCTTACAAATCAAGTGCAAACGAACTTGCATTTGTTCCTTATACATGTGGTGCCGGATTATCTTTTATCAATTGCTGGCTAATAACTCCGGAACTTTCTATGAAAAATGGTGATGTTATTTCTTTCTGGACAACAACCGGCAATCCTGTTAATTTCCCTGATCGTATGCAAGTCTGGTTAAATCCTACCAACAACAGTACAAATGTTGGCAGAACAGCAAATGAGACTGGTGATTTTACTGTAAAACTTTTAGATATTAATCCAACTCTCTCTTTCAATCCATATCCTGATGGTTATCCAACTACCTGGACAAAGTTTGAAATAACTATCTCGGGTTTACCTAATGGAACTATTGCTCAAAAACATCGTGTAGGATTCAGGTACTATGTAAAGAATGGCGGTCCAAGCGGTTCTGTATCTGATGAGATCGGTATTGATGATTTTGATTTTATCAGCCATTAAGCAAATAATAAATTCTTTTTATAGAGATCCAACTTTGGTTTTTCAAGGTTGGATTTTTTAATTTTATCACTTCTATGAAAAAGAACTTTCTCCTCTTATTACTTGCTTCTATGGCATTTGCATGCACTGATAATGGAGATAATAAAACTGCAAAAAAAACTGCTCCTTTAACAGATTCATTACTAAAAAACCGCTGGGCGGCGATCAATAAAGTGAAGGATAGTATACGAGAAGGAGATCTTGTTCTAAGATGCGGGAATGATTTTATCAGCGAATCTTTAAGCGATTTCAGTCAAACAGAGAAGCTTTACTCGCATAGCGGTGTTGCAATTATGGATAATGGAACGATGTATATTTATAGCAATATGGCTGGCGATATAAACCCGGATGAAATAATGCGCCGTGATATTGTCGATTCGTTTATAACACCTTTTCACAACATTGCCGTTGGAATATATCGGTATGACATTACGCTTGCAGAACTTGAAAAATTAAAAGACATTATACATGCACATTATATTAATAAACTGCAATTTGATATGAATTTTGACCTCTCAACAGACGATAAAATGTATTGTGCAGAAATGATCGCCAAATCAGTTGAGCAGGCAACAGGATCAAGGATCTCATTTTCCAAAAGTTTAATAACTCCTGCTTTGAAAGAAAAATATTTAAAAAAATTATTAGAAAAGAAAATAATTCCTTCTGCAAATGTGGCGGATCAAAGAGAATACCTGGCGCTTGACAACCTCTATATAAATCCACACTGCCGGGAAATAACAAAAATAATTTTCGGCAAACCGCAGATGCCAACTAAATTCCCTACACCAGAAAATTATCAGCATTGAGCAAAACCAATGTAATTATTTATACTGATGGCGCAAGCCGTGGCAATCCCGGACCAGGTGGTTATGGAACGATCCTGCTAGCTGGTAACATTAAAAAAGAATTATCTCAAGGATACAAAAGAACCACCAACAATAGAATGGAATTGATGGCTGTAATAGCTGGACTGGAAGCGTTGAAAAAAGATGGCTTAAAAGTGGTTGTTTATTCCGATAGCAAGTACGTAGTTGATTCGGTTGAAAAAGGTTGGTTGAATACATGGATTGCTACCGATTTTAAAGGTGGTAAAAAAAATAAAGACCTGTGGCTTCGATTCTATCATCTTTCAAAAAAACAATTCCTTCGTTTTGTTTGGGTAAAAGGGCATGCAGATAACCCTTACAATAATCGTTGTGATGAATTAGCAACGGCGGCAGCAGATGGATCTGATCTGCTTATCGATGAAGAATATGAAAACGAAAAAAACTCCAAATAAAAATCCTTTCTATAGTTAACAGAAAGGATAGTAATATGAAAGTTTGGGTGATTAAGCCGCTGAAGTTCTCAACACTGGTCTTTTCAGTAGGTAATAAGCGCCGAATAGTATTATACTAAAGAATAAATCACCAAGAACAAAGTTTGCGCTGAATCCTTTGATAACACCATAATCCCTGTAAAATGCAAGAGCATCTGCATAGCACTGTATCATTCCATCAAAGGTTATAGGCCTTCCAAAACCACCACCTTGTATCCAAACTAGGAAATTCGAAACAATGAAATACAGAACAGAACCGCCAATTGAAAACCCTAATACATTTAATATGGTCATCCTTTTCATAAGGAATCCGAAACATGTGAGACCAGCAATCAGAAAATAGTTTTCAATCATACCAGAATAAAACCCTTTGATCTGAGACAGGCCATTTACATATAAAACCTGGTAAAGTAAATCAGACAAGAACATTGAAATTAAAGGCAATAGAATAGCCCATCTTTTATCTTTAATTGCTGCACCTGCAAATATTGCCATCGCCATTTGGGGAGCAAAGCCAGCAACAGGTCTTCCATCCCATACCCTGTAAAGTGATGATACAATAATGAGCAATGCAAAAGCTAAAAAAGTTGACTTATTCAATTTCATATTATAACAAGTTAGTTTGCAAAAATAAAAGATTTGTTTCAATAGCGGTCTTTAATTATTCACGATTGTGAACAGTTTTTTCTCAGGGTTTTGTAATTTACTACATGGCCCAACACAATGACCTAGGTAAAGAAGGCGAAGTCCTGGCACTTGAATTTCTGCGAAAAAATGATTTTGAGATACTTCATTGTAACTGGCGATACTCCAGGTATGAGGTCGATATAATTGCAAAAAAACAGTCCCTATTACATATTATAGAAGTAAAGAGCCGGCATTATTTCCCAGGAGCATTTCCCGAAGAAAGTGTTTCGAAAAAGAAATTTAATTTTTTGAAAAAAGCTGCTGAAGAATTTCTTTACCTCCACCCGGAATACAAACACATCCAATTTAATGTACTTAGTATTACACTTTTTAAGGATAAAGAGCCCGAGTTTTTTTTGATCGAAGATGTATTTTTATAACTTACGAATTCCATCTTTCACCATTTCTTCCATCTTTTCAACCATCCTGAATGTTGCTGGGCATTCATCAAGGTTTTGCTGATGAACATGGAGATAATCAATAAATCTCTTTTTGGCCAGGTGAGGAAAGCCTGAACAATCTGCTGGCCTTACTTCATACACATTACACATATTAGTTTCCAGGTCGAGGAATTGGCAAGGCGTGGTTTTATTGATCCAATTTCCGGTACCCCTTTCCTTTTTAAGCCACCTGCTTTTCATTTCATCTACGCTTATTTTCAAATAAGAAGCTATCTTTTTAATATCAGCATTAGTATATGTAGGTGTCATTGTTTTACAGCAATTGGCACAGGACAAACAATCGACATCCTTCCAAACATCGCTGCCTGCTTTCATAGCAATACTTTGCAGGTTTCGCGGCGGATTCCTTTTTACCTGGTTTAAAAATCTAAAAAGAGGCTTTAAATGGTAAGTATCTTTAATTTCACTCATATGATCAATGGTATGATTAGAACCCCGCAAGATATAAGAAAAACTTTTTCAAACAGAATGGCTTGCTATTTTTGTTACACAAAATCAAATACAATGAGAATTCTTTTTCTGATCTTAATGTCTGCACTACTTTTTTCCTGCGGTAACAATTCCGGAACTGCAGCAAAAATGTTTTGCGATACCGCCTGTCAAAAGGATACAATTAAATTTATAAAGCAAGAGCATAAGCTCAAACCTTATATTTATATCAGTGCTGCTAACTGTATGCCTGACTCCGTGATCTGGAGTTACAGCGGCCTTGGCACCAACCGCAAGCTTTCATTTGATGATTTTGGAGGACACAAATTCAAGCTGAACACATCATTTATGACCTGCTATTTTAATGACACCAGCTATGCCTGGCTTTTATTTAATGATTGCAGCAATGGCCGTGGTTATTTTGCCAAGATCCCTTTTAGTAAAAGTCAAAACATTCAAAGAAAAGGGAGTGCTTTGAATAAATTTGATCCGAAATATGCCGTAGCCGATGGCTTGGTAGCTTATACAGACAGGGGAAATATTTTTGTTGAAGATATGGCCACAGGTAAAAAAGCAATGATGACATTTGGCAGTATGCTCGCCGATCTCGATTATGATGCTATGCATGAGTTTATTGATTCAGTAAACATAACCCCCACTCATGTGTGGGCAAAAATTTTGAGAGGGAAGAACCTGGAAGTCGTTGAAAAAGATATTTCACTTAAATGATGTGGGAATTAGAATTTAAAAATTGAATCTTTATACCAATTCCTAACTCACAATTACTAATTCCTTGAACATGTGGGATCCCTACAAAAAAGGATTTAAAGCTTACCTGCAACTCGAAAGATCTCTTTCAGATAATTCAGTGGAAGCTTATATGCGTGACATCGAGAAGCTAACCGAATATCTTCAACATTCAGGCACATTAAAAAACCCATCTGAACTTAAATTAACCAACCTCCAGCATTTCATTAAATGGATCGGTGAATTAGGAATGTCGCCAACTTCGCAGGCAAGAATCATTTCAGGTATAAAGGCTTTTTATAAATATTGTCTCATCGAACATATAAGTAAGAATAACCCTACCACTCTTCTTGAAACGCCAAAACTTAAAAAAACATTACCGGACACTTTAAGCTTTGATGAGATTGAAAGCATAATTGGGCAAATAGATCTTAGCAAACCTGAAGGAGGGCGCAATAAAGCTATGCTCGAAATGCTTTATAGTTGCGGGCTACGTGTAAGTGAATTGGTGAATCTTAAGATATCACAATTATATTTTGATGTGGGCTTTATAAGAGTGCTCGGTAAAGGCGACAAAGAAAGATTGGTACCTGTAGGTAGCAGTGCAGTCAAATATGTAAAGATCTACTTGAAAAATATTCGGGTGCATACATCCGTAAAACCAGGTAATGAGGACATTGTTTTTCTCAATCGCCGGGGAAGTAAATTATCAAGAATAATGGTTTTTCTTATCATAAAAGATCTTGCAAAAAAAGCTGGGATAAAAAAAACAATATCACCACACACATTTCGACACAGCTTTGCCACACATTTGGTAGAAGGTGGCGCCAATCTTCGTGCTGTGCAGGAAATGCTGGGGCATGAAAACATTACAACCACACAGATCTATACACACCTGGATCGGGAATTTTTGAGAAAGACCCTGGAGCAGTTTCATCCCGCGTTTAAGTGATTTTAATTTTTGGGAGCCAGCTATAGTATTTCTTTTCATCTTTTGTTGCCTTCGAATCTTCCAGTGGAAGATTCGAACTCTTCGGCGCTTAGTAATTCTATTGACCAAAAAAATACCCCCGAAGATTCGAGGGCTTTTGTGTTATGGCAAAGAAAAGATTACAAGGTCCTGAAATTGAAATTAAAAAAGGTAACCTTTTTTTGCAAGTAAGTTTTACGAAGTAGAATTACTTTTTATTAATTATTGATCTTATGAAAACATTTTTCAATTATTCTTTTTTGGCTTCCTGCACTTTATCCTTGTTACCATCACTTCGCCGGCCAGCATATATTCCATTTGAATTAATACGATCTTATAATTATTGTCAATGTTTTTTGAGTCAAGCTTCATTTCTTTTGATACCATCCCAACACTAGAAAATACTAAAGTCACCGAAGACTTTTCCATAAAAGACTCTATGACAAAATCGCCATTAAGATCGGCAAATACTCCACGATTTGTTCCTTTAATAACTACCGCAGCGCCTGAAATAGGAAGACCCTGCTCATCAACTACACGGCCTTTAATTTTGGTTTGTCTTGCAGCAAAAGCAATGTTTCCATTTTCATCCTTCGAAGTATTTTTTGAATCAACTAAAACCGTATCCCCGAGAATTCTTGGCTCGCCCTGTGCCTTTGCTCTGCATGATAACAGAAACGCTGGAACAAATAATTGTAGAAAATATTTTAACCATGGCATTCTTTTTCCAGGAATGGTCAAGCTTCTATCTATTTGATCACTAAAAAACCTTCCACAAACCGAACCAGTAGATGGCTTTTTAAAAAATGCGACGAGTTGTGCATCACTCATGCCTGTAAAATCAATAACAGCCTTTTGACAGGAATCACAAAAACGTCCTTGTTGAAAAAGCGTCATTTTATCCCAGTTCTCATGACAAGGCTTAGGAATCTGTAGTTGAATTTTTTTTGACATGATATTTGGTTTCGGTTTTAATAAGGAGCCCTGTCAACACAGAGCTCCGTGTTTTATGACTGTTAAGAGAGTTAGTTTCTTGAAACAGGTTTTGAATCTGCTTCTTCTTCCGTCTCATCTTCAGTTGATGCGATCAATCCTGCCCTGGAAACAAGTTTGATAAATTCTTTTCTATAACCTTCTTTATCCTCTCCCTTTGCTTTTTTAGCAAGACTGATAACTTGTGTAAAGCTTGCTTCTGATCTGTAAGTTGAATTGCGAAGCAACAAGCCAAATTCAGCAACTGCAGCGGCAAACCTGAAGTTATCGCTTGTATTTTCCAGCTTTATATCATTATCTATTACGGGATGTTCGATAAGGCTGCTTATATCACCATCTGGTTTTTTATAGCGAAGTTTTATGTTTATGATCTCGTCATTCTTTGCAGTTTGAGTGCTTGATTTTTTTTCTTTTTGGTAACGAAGCTCATCCACCTTTTCTAAAAATTTTGTTTTTACTCCCACGGGTATCACCTCATACAATGCTGTAACAGTATGGCCACTTCCCAATTCGCCTGCATCTTTTTTATCATCATTAAAATCCTCTTTTGCAAGCATCCTGTTCTCATATCCGATCAACCTGTATCCCTGGACCTTTTCCGGATTGAATTCAATCTGAAGCTTTACATCTTTTGCAATGGTGAACAGTGTACCGCCGAACTCATTTACCAATACTTTTTTGGCTTCGCCTAATCCATCAATATACGCATGATTACCATTTCCTTTATCGGCGAGCTTCTGCATCTTATTATCCTTATAATTTCCCATACCATAGCCAAGTACTGTAAGAAAAACTCCACTCTTTCTTTCTTGTTCTATTAATCTTTCAAGATCATCGTCGCTGCTTACACCTACATTGAAATCTCCGTCTGTGCATAAAATAACACGGTTATTCCCGCCTTTTACAAAATTTTCTTTAGCAGTTTTATAAGCAAGCTTTATTCCTTCTCCACCGGCAGTGGACCCACCTGCCTCCAATTCATCAATCGCATTTTTGATCTTTATTTTTTCAACTCCGCTTGTTGGAGCAAGTACTAATCCTGCCCTTCCTGCATACACTACCATTGATACTTTATCCTGCTCCCTCAATTGATCGACCAATAATTTCATTGATGACTTTACAAGCGGAAGTTTATTCTCCATTTGCATAGAACCAGATACATCAATTAAAAAAACAATATTTGACGAGGGAAGTGTTTCAACAGGAATTTTTCTTCCCTGTAAACCTACCAATACAAGACGGTGATCTTTATTCCATGGACATGCTGACATTTCAGTATGCACTTCAAAAGGATGATCATTTTTGGGGCCTTCATAATCATACCTGAAATAGTTGATCATTTCCTCAATACGAACTGCGCCTGCAGGCGGTAATTGATTTGACTCGATAAAACGGCGAACATTACTGTATGAAGCCGCATCCACATCAATAGAAAAAGTGGAAAGCGGGTTATCATCGACCTTTAAAAAACGGTTTTCAATTATCGCATCATAATCTTCCGTATTAAAATCCGCGTCAACCGAATCTGCCCGCATCCATCCATTTACTATAGATGAATTTGTTGCTTTTGGTTTTTGCGTTACCTGAACCCCGGCTGCTTTGCCACTTAACGGTGCATAATAGGTCCCCGATGGTATTGTAGATAGCTGACTTGAACTGATCCCTTGTGTACTATATGATAATTCCCTCTTTCTTTTTTTGACACCAACTGCTGTTACCACAACTTCCGAGAGATTTGAACTGGATGCAACTAATGCCACTGAAACAGTAGATCTTTCCCTCGTCAATTTTATTTCCTTATCATCAAATCCAACCGAGCTGATAATTATAGTAGCGTTCTCACGGGAAACCTTTAAGCTAAATTTTCCTTTGTCATCCGTTGTCGTTCCATTTTTTGTACCCTTTTCAATTACTGATGCAGAGGGGATCGCATTTCCTTTATCGTCAGTAACAACTCCGCTAACTGTAAAATTTGTTTTTGGTGTAAAGGCTGCCACTGAAATAAGTAATGGCGCCAGCAGTATGAATAGTCTTTTCATAAACCAGTTTTTTATCTTGATGCTGGTATTTTCACAATTACATAAGAATGGACAAACATTTTATTATTAATTTTAATTATTGGCCTTTTTAAAAAATATATCATCTGTCAATCAAAGTGATGCTGAGCTGGCTTTAACTTACCGGCAATCAGGAGATCTGAAAACATTGGGAGAGCTATACCAGCGATACATGGAACTGGTGTATGGGGTTTGCCTCAAATACTTAAAAGAGCCTGAGCTGGCCCAGGATGCTGTAATGCAGATATTTGAAGAGTTGGTATTAAAATTGAAAAAACATGAGGTGGAAAACTTTCGGGGCTGGTTGCACCAGGTAGCAAAGAATCATTGCCTGATGCAACTAAGAACGCCAAGAAACTTAAAAACAGTAGAACTTTCGCCATTACTTATGCAAAATGAAGAAGATGTGCATCTGAATGGCGTGATGGAAAAAGAGGAAAATTTCCAGAAACTGGAAAAATGTATTGCCTCTCTTGCTGATGAACAAAGAACGATGATAAAACTATTTTATCTTGAAGGAAAATGTTATAACGAGATCGTTGAAATTACAGGACTGGAATGGAACCATGTACGTAGTTCAATTCAAAATGGAAGGCGAAACCTGAAATTGTGCATGGAAAAATTGGAACCAGTAAAAAAAGAAATATAGAACTTTGAATAGAAAGTGGCCGAAGAAAAAAACATAATAAACTATACAGCGGCCGATATTGAAAAATATTGGAAGGGCAAGTTAAGCGCCGCAGAAATGCATGCGCTGGAAAAGGCTGCTATGGACGATCCGTTTCTTGCTGATGCGTTGGAAGGCTATAAAAATGTCAATTTAGAAGGATTAGATAAATTAAAAGAGAGACTTGATAAAAGAGTTGGAGCCGTTGTTCCAATTTTACATTTAAAACGTAAAAGATTTACATGGGTCAGAGCCGCTGCTGCCATCATTATTATCGTTGGAGTTGGTTTATTAGTTCAGCAATTAGTTTTTAATAATCGCAACGAGAATTCCATTGCCATTTTAGAAGATAAGCAAAGGCAACCAGAAACTGCTGCAAACAACAATTCAACAAACACTGATGACTCTCTAAAATTTAAAGATGTATCTACCAATCCTGATTCAGTGACGAACAAACAAGAACAAAAAACTTCTGTAGATGCAAATTCTGGTAACCATGTTTATTCAAAAATAGATACGATAAAGAATGCCTGGAGTTCAAATACTGAACTACAAAAAAAAGAGTCTGAAAAAGTAACAACTCTCAATTCGCAAGCAGTTGCAAGCGCAGAAAAAAAAGACGAGCCTGTAAATTCTCAAGTTGATTATGGCAGATCTTTAAATGATAGTACTAAAGCATTGACAGATAAAAAGGTTGCTAATGCACCTATTGCAGTTGAAAAACCAAAAGCCAACCAGGCATTCTATGATAATAAATCAGGCTTTGATATAGCTCCAAATAATAAATATAATTACAGGGTTGTAGATGCTCAGAATAATCCTGTACCATTTGCCAATGTATTGAACACTCGTGACAATGTCGGCACATACACAGATGTAAGAGGCAACTTCAATCTTGTTTCAAGCGACAGCGTATTAAATATCCAGATCAGATCGCTGGGCTATAATTCAATGAATTATAAAATTGTTCCATCTGATCTTCAATCTGGCCTTGTTCTAAAAGAAGATGAAAGAAAAGAAACAGTTGCTCAAAATAGAAAAGTTGTAAGTAGTATTTCAAGAAAAGACAGTGCAGAAATCGAAGAGCCCGAAGTTGGTTGGGGAAACTATAATACGTATGTGGCCAACAATATTCAAATTCCCGATAATGTTCGTCCTAAAAATACCCTTAACGATGTTGTGCTTAGTTTTGACATTGACAAAACAGGTCAACCCATAAATATTAAAGTGACAAGATCATCACAATGCAAAGAATGTGATCAGGAAGCGATCCGTCTTTTGAAAGAAGGCCCTAAGTGGAAAAGAAAAGGAAAGAAGAAGGCCACAGTCTCTATCACTGTAGATCAAAAATGAGATGAAAACTGAAACTGACGGTTATTAAGAACTATCATCTATTCCCCTACCTTTGTCGTCCAAAACAACTTGTTATTATGAAAAGACTATTCATCTTAGCTGTCGCTTCATTTATAATTATTTCAACTGACGCACAGCAGTTAAACACTCCTCAACCTAGCCCAACGGCTAACATTAAGCAAAATTTTGCCTTATCAAACATCGAGATCTCGTATTCACGACCAGGTGTAAAAGGCCGCAAAGTATTTGGAGACCTGGTCCCTTTCGGAAAAGTTTGGAGAACTGGCGCCAACAATGCAACGACGATCACATTTGGTGAAGAAGTAACAATCGGTGGCAAAAAAGTCCCTGCTGGTAAATATGGTTTACTTACTATACCAGGCGAAACTGAATGGACATTTATTATTACAAAACAAACTGATGTTACCAGCCCTGCCGACTACAAACAAGAACAGGATGTTGTAAGAGTTTCCGCAAAACCAGATAAAACGCCTTTTACAATTGAAACCATGATGATCAGTATTGATGATATAAAAAGCAATAGCTGCGTTATTGGTCTTGGCTGGGAAACTACCTGGGTAAGTTTTGCGATTACGTCCGACGTTGAAAGTAAAGTAATGGCGCAGATCAAGAACTCAATGGAAAATGATAATAAGCCTTATTTTAATGCAGCGCTTTATTACATTGACAATGGAAAAGACCTGAATAAAGCTGTTGAATGGCTGGATAAAGCTTATGCTCAAAATCCTGAAGCATTTTGGGTGTTATATCAAAAAGCCCGTGCACAAAAAATGCTTGGTAAAAAAGCTGATGCTCTTGCTACGTCTAACAAATCAATTGAGATAGCAAAAAAAGCAAAGAATGATGATTATGTTGCTTTGAATGAAAAGTTGCAGAAAGAAATGAAATAATATTATTCTCCCAAAAAAATAGTTTGATCCCGCTTTATAGCGGGATCTTTCTTTTTGCCATCATTGGTTGTAATAAAAGAGCAAAAAGGACAACCCCGAAAGCTCCGATCGGATTTAACCATAGAAAACTCAAACCGATCAATTTTAATTTAGCAGGAATGTAAATTGCAAAGATCATTAGCTGCGTTAATAGCGTTGCATAAAAAACTGCCGGGCCGCTTGTGATCTTCTTAAAAAATAAGGCAACTAGGAAAACACCAAGAACAGGTCCATAAAAAATAGAGCCGAGCTCATTTACTGTTTCAATAAGACTATTCCCCAAATTGTATGAATACATGGCAACGATCATACAAAAAATACCCCATAGCAGCGTATACCATTTAGACATCCGGTACTCTTCCTCATTCGTTACTTCTTTTTTTGAAAACCGCCGGTGAAAATCTACCATAGTGCTGGATGCAAGAGAATTGATTGCCGCGGCAATACTACCCCAGGATGCTAAAAAGATTATGGCGATCAGCAAACCGACCATTCCTTTGGGGAGATTATCAACAACGAAACGAAGAAAAATATAATTGGTATCGCTTGTATCTCCTTCAATTTTTTCCGTTTGCATCCACGATCTTACTTTTTTGCGAATACTGTCAGATTGATGTTGAAGTTGGCTCAACTCCACAGCTTTACTATTCTTTTCTTCTTTAGTTTCCGCATTTGCAAAAAGAGCAACAGTAGATTTTTTTTGTTCAGAAAGATCATTGTATGTTTTTTGGGCAACGAACAATGAATCCTTATGTGATGTATTTTCTAATTTATTTACCTGGGATTGATTAAAAAATAATGGGGCATTATTGAATTGATAAAAAGTAAAAACCAAAGCGCCTATTAACAGGATCGCAAATTGCATAGGAACTTTTACAAGACCATTCATCAACAAACCCATACGGCTTTCTGTAAGCGATTTCGCCGTAAGGTAACGGCCCACCTGGCTCTGATCAGTTCCAAAATAAGCCAGGGCAAGAAAGAATCCTCCAATAATTCCACTCCATAAATTGTATTTGTCTCCCCAATCAAAACCATTTCCTTTTTCAAAACCAGTAGTAATAACATTTAATCTTCCGAGCTTGCCACTCACTTGCAATGAATCAATAAAACCAACACCTTCGGGCAGCATGTGCACAACCATGTATGCTGCTAAAAACATTCCCGCAAAAATGATTATGAGCTGTAGTTGTTGTGTGTATGCAACTGCCTTTGCTCCACCACTGAGCGTATAAATTATCAGCAATCCCCCCATAAATAAATTGGTCCAGTAAATATTCCAGCCTAACAAAGAAGAAAGAATTATTGATGGTGCAAATACACTGATGCCTGTTGATACACCTCTTTGCAATAAAAATAAAAACGAGGTAAGCGTTCTTGTTTTTCCATCAAACCTGTTTTCAAGAAACTCGTAAGCCGTATAGACTTTTAATTTTCTAAAGATCGGAACGAAGAAAATACAGATGACCACCATTGCGATCGGTAAGCCAAAATAATATTGAACAAACCTCATTCCATCTGTATACGCCTGGCCGGGAGCAGAAAGAAAAGTAACAGCGCTTGCCTGCGTACCCATAATACTTAGCAATACTAATCCCCATGACAGGCTCCTGTTAGCAAGAATATATCCATCAAGATTATGAGTAGTACGGCTTTTGTATAAACCATAAGCAATTACCCCGATCAATGTAATGGCAAGTATTATCCAATCAAATTGGCTCATGAAAAGGCTTTGGTAAAAAGACTAAACAAGATGATAAGCAGTATAAGAAAAGCAATGATAAAAAAATACCATTGTCCCCATGATTTGAGTAAAGGTATTTTGTCATTACTGTCCTGCATGCCCGAATTATTTATTTGAATTATTTCCTTCTTATCAAACCTGAAAGTAAAAGCCCTAAGGCCAGCCCGATCAATAATCCAAGTGTCACTCTTTTTATAATAAATCCAAGAGCAAGTCCAATTACGATCGTCAATATCACAGCCATTGTTCTTCGGGCGTCATCTCCCTGCTTAGCCATTAAAATGCTTTTTTCCTGTTTAATGCAATGAGATTTGCCAGTAGTCTGTATGCACCTGGCACACCAGCTGGCAATTCCCTGAAAAACACAAGTCCTGTATATGTAAAATATCCACGGCCATATTTTGCAATTAATAAACTTCCATCATCAGGTTTTTCTCCCGGATCATTCATTGCAAGTATCTTTTCAAATTTCCCCGCAGTGTCGATCGCATCATAAATACTTCTTTCCTGTATCCATCCTTTAAAATCATCCTGGTTTATTTTATTTGGGAAATTGAGCGCAGCATGATCAGGTTTCAAAAAAGTAACCTGTGCATTTTCATCGGTGACCCTGTTTCTTGAAATCGTGAAATCATAAGGGCCAATTTTTGATCTTACATTACTTATAAAATTGCTGGTGTTGTATTGTACAATAAGATTGCCACCATTCTCTACATATTTCATCAGTTTGTCATAGTAATTTCCAAGCCAGTCTAAAGTATTATAAGCTCTTACTCCAACAATGATCGCATCGAATTTATCCAATGGATTCTTTGCAATTTCTTTTAGATTAAGGCGATTTACTTCAAAACCCATTTGTTCTAAAGCCTCTGGCACTTTATCTCCAGCTCCGACTATATACCCGATCTTTTTTCCATATGTTTCAACATTCACAACTTTCAATGAGACATCCGCATCATGGAAATAATTAATAGCTGGAATATGATCATACTTCACTTCATGCCTGTCGCTTTTAATTAAATTATTCCCCAATGTATCAGTAACGGCAAATAATACATTTTCAGAAGACTTAATATCCTTGCCATTATATTCATATCCCAAATTCTGATTCTTTGAATTAACCCTGATCCGTTGATTATTGAATGAAAAATTTCCTAATGGCTTCATATCGCTTTCAGAAAAAGCAACCAGCTTGCCATCAAAACCTTTCTTTAATCCCTTTAAAGAAATGCTGCCGGCTGTTTTATCATTTCCATTCATTAATATCTTCAGATCTTCAGATGGAGTAATAAGAACAGGAGGAACAACCACGAGTGGCCAGTATATTTCTCCTCTTACCGGGTCAGTATATTTATATTTTACGTTTCTTGAAAAAATAATATCCTCACCTTCAATATTCATTTTAACAGCAAGAGTATAGCTCGGCTGTACATCGGGGATACCAATCTTTGTTTGATCATTTACATTAAAGTAACCGGTTTCCATTTTAGCTTCTAACCAATAAGGTTGAGTGATGGGCTTGGTAGCGGGGACATAAATTGTTTTAGCAAAATTTAAATTCCTGTTTCTTGCCAGGGGTTGACCCATTAAAGAATCGAATCCATCAACAGTAAAACCTTTGATCGTTGCATTTACACCCAGCCTGTTGTTAAATTGAAAATTGAATCGAATTGAATCAGTTTGCACGGCAAATTGCTCCGATGTAAAAACATCGATCCATAAACCACTGCATTGCTCGATCAATTGTTTTGTTTCATCCAGTTTTTTATTTCTCCAATACCCGGCAGGCATTGCATTAAGTGACTTGTATAATTGAACGAGTGCCTTCACTGAAATTTCAGGATGCAAAAAATCAAATGATGAGGAAATATCGTTTACCATTTTTTCAATCGCCTCACCTCCATTTACTTTTTTCCAGGTGATATCAACTCCATCCATCAGGTCATTTTTGGGCTGATCACCTTTTGTTGCTGTAAAAAATTGTATTGATTCTCCCCTTCCGGCTGGCACACCAAATCCCTGGCTTTTATGTTGGCTGCGACTCTCTGCTGCTATTTCTCCATAACTTTTTCCGAGCAATGGGTTGTAACCTCCAACGTCTAGTTTATACTGACTATCACTTTGCGTATTGTTGCCACCAAAATTGAATGTGTTCCAGAGAACCCTTTTCACCTGCCATGGCTGAACATATTTTAATTGATCAACAAAACGAGTAGGATCAGCTGCAGCAGCGAATGCTTCGTTGGCTAAAATAGCAGAAGCTGTGTGATGTCCATGCCCACCCTCACCAGTTGTTGGAAATCTTGTAATGATTATATCAGGTTGAAACTTTCTAATCACCCACACAACATCACTTAAAATTTTTTCCTTATCCCATTTTGTAAATGTCTCCTCAGGGTTTTTTGAAAACCCAAAGTCAAATGCTCTTGTAAAAAACTGTTCACCCCCATCAATTCGTCTTGCAGCTAATAACTCCTGGGTTCTTATTAATCCAAGATCAATGCCTTGCTCATCACCTATCAGGTTTTGACCTCCATCACCTCTTGTCATAGACAAATACCCTGTCCGGTATAGCTTATCTTTTGAAAGATAAGTGATCAAGCCTGTGTTCTCATCATCAGGATGAGCCGCTACATATAAAACTGATCCCAACACATTTAGCTTGCGAATTGCAAGATAAATATCAGCAGATGTCCATGATTTTGGTGCTTGAGCAAAGAGACTTATAGACAGGATGGCGCTAACAATGAAACCGTAAATTTTCTTCATCCGGCAAATTTATTCAGCGAATATAAGTCTTGTTTACAAAGTGGTTATGCCAGTAGTACAAAAAATCCCGCCTCAGGCGGGATTAGTTTTTTATTAACTCAATTTTTTACAGTTAATTCTTCTTTTCGTTATCATTTCCGTTATTCACTTTCTTCCCGAGTTGCTCCAGTATTTGTAACCCGAGCAAACCGCTGATGCCTCCATTACCATTGTCTCCTCCACCGATCAACACATCAGGCATGATCTTTACATTTTGGGAAGCGATCGATTCCATCACTTTTAATTGGGTAAAATTATTGCCCCCCATGGCTTCAACTGAAAGCTTATACGATTCCGCATTTGATTTACCAATAGCAAGGATCTTTTCAGCTTCAGCATTACCAGTCAAAGTGATCTGCTCTGCATTTGCTTTTGCAAGCAATTCGATCTTTTCAGATTCAGCTTTTGCAAGCAATCTTACTTTTTCTGCTTCACCTGTCGCCATTAACTTCATACGGTCACCTTCGGCGTTTGCCTGCAAACGAACACTGTTTGCATCACCGGTGGCTTTTTTTACCGAAGCATCGGCTATGCGTTCAGCGATCAAGACACCCTGATCAGCCTTTACAATCTCTTTTTGCATTTCCGCAACAGCAGTTTCTTTTTCTAATGCCTGTCTTGTTTCCTGTGCTTTCTTTTGAGTATCGTAAGTTATCTTTTGTTCTTCAGCGAGCTTACGATCGGTCAATGTCTTCATCAGGCTCTCAGGAGGAACAATGTCACCGATAAGTGTATCCACTCCAAATACGTTATATTGTTCAAGCACTTTTCCAATATGATCTTTTGCAGATTGCTGTCTTTCTTTACGGGTTCCAAGGAATGCGATCACATCACTATCCTGTGCACTGTTACGGAAATAGTTACCGATCGTTGGCTCCAATACCTGGCTTACAAGATTATTCATGTTACCAAACCGGGCAATAACTTTCGGGGCTTCGGTTGTTGGTATATGAATGATCTGTGAAACGTCGAGATTGAATGGGAAACCGTCTTTACTACGAACAGTGATCGTTGAAAGATTTTTATCCAACTGGTGGCTTTCACTTCTCGCACTTGCCCAGTTAAGAACAAGGTTAGTTGTTGGCACCATTTCCACTTTCATGATATATGGATTGATGGGATACTTACCGGGACCTAATGGCTCATTCCAAACACCTTTGTACCCACGAGCAACTATATTTCCATGTTTGAATTCAACACCACTAAGGTCTTTTCCTTCTTCACCAACATAAGAAATAACAACACCTACATGACCGATCGGTATCTCTGTCATTTTCACCATTTCCATTTTTACAAACCATGGATTCAGGAAGTAAGAACCTGCAAGTATTACCTGCTCCTGCAAACCTTTGTATCCACCGCTCTCAAGAAATTTATCAGCGTCCTGAAACTTGGTATGATCATCAATGATCCTACCGGCTATTTGACCTTCTTCCAAAGGTTTTCCTTCAAGAGTCGTTACTACCCCAACTGCATTATCAGGAATGCTGATAAGATCAGTTACTTCAATATCAAATAACAAAGTATTGATACGATATGAACCAGGGGCAATAATATCTGTTTGTCGGCCTTTACGACCTCCTGATTTTAAAAATGCTTCTGCATTTTGATAAGTATCACATTCAACTTTTCGAGCAAGGATGCGACCTGTTTCCAGTTCTGCACCGTCCTTTGCCATTACCAACCCGATCTTTCCTGTTGGAATAATAATAAATGGCTGAAAGGTTATGGAGTATTGCCAGATCCATTTCCAGAAATATACGCCTGGCGGTAATGTTTGTGCCTGGAAACCCGCTTCACCATCAGTTGCTATAATGTGACCTTCAGGTAGCTCTTGTTTACCAAACAACACGAATTTTTTAGTTACCAATCCGATCCTGTCTTCTGGTACTATCACTAAACCGAAAAAGACACGAAGGATGAATTTGTAAAAAAGTAAAATAAATAAAGGGATACCTATTATGAGGGCCCATTTGATCAATTCTTGTTTTTCCATGATGACTTAATAATTAATAGTTGAAAATATTGTTTATATAAAAATGATACACTTGTTTCAAGGGTATGATGCACACAACTTGTCAACAACAGCAGTTGCTGAGTTATGTCAATATTTGCCTGTAAGAAGGGAACGCTACGAATAGCGTGTTGCTATTTAAAGTTTCCGGGTGGAGAAGAGTTATAGATCGTAAACCGGATCAAAGATTCAATAGAGCTAAAGTTGTCAGTATGGTAGTTGGTGTTCATGGTTTTTGATTGATGCAATAAAGGTAGCTGGCAGTTGCATCGGTTTTAAAAATATCGTAGAAATTCAAAACCGGTTTTGACAGCAATCAAAATTGGAAGTCAAAAAACCGGTTTTTATAAAAGATGAGATGTTTTCCCTTATATTATGAAATCGTTTACTGTCCTACCATAAATACTGCATTGCAAAACATAAGTTTGCCATTTTCCCAAAAATTGCGAAACATTAAATTGTCTGCGAGGTAAACGATCTTGCCACCACCCATATCCTGTACACCAAACACCAATGCATCATTCAGTTTATCTCTTAATGCAGAACCAACAAAGCCAGAAACCTGGCTGTCTTTTCTAAGTACGCCTACATTCCATCCGCCGGATTTAATGAATTCATATACCGCATCATCTTGTTTTAACGTATAATAAAAATTTGGATAGCCAAATGCCAGGGGATGAGTATTATCAAGCTGTACTTTAAAAATTGAGCCAGGAATGTTTGAAGTAATAGATTCCCTTTCTCTTTCTTCATAAACCTGCAAAGCAGCATAAGGATCTTTTTTATCTGAAGCATCATCCGATTTCTTTGATTTAATGGACCAATCGGTTCTTGCTAATTGTGCAACAGCTCCTTCCAGTGCAACCAATCTTCCACCTTTATTTATCCAATCTTTTAGCTGATCAGCAGAAGTCTTTTCAGTTAGAAAACGATAATTACCTGAAGGCATAATAATAACATCATATTCGCTCCAGTTAATTCTTGGGAAATCATTTGCATTGACTAGTGTAATCGGATAGTCGATTGATTGCTCAAAGAAATTCCATATTTCACCTGCTCCACCTGAACCAACACCATCGCCGGTTAATAAAGCAATTCGAGGTGCATTCATGAAATGTATTTTACTACTGCCAAAATCAAATCCTTTATCTACAAAGCCGGTTGTAATTGAGCTTATCTTTACATTATTTGCGTTACATGTTTGATTGATTATAGAAGAAAGTGAGCTACCGAATTTTTCATTTCCTTTTTTAATTATGATCAGCGATCCCCGGTCGAATTTCTGATCACCAATTTCAAATGGAGCTTCTGAAAAACGAACTTTTACACCTTGTTTCATTAAACTGGCCAATGCTTTTACACTTTGCAAACCTTGCCACCTGATCACATATCCATATGCATCACTTACATTATTTGTGATGGCTGCCGTACTTGCTCCTGCCGAAGACTGAAGTTTAGTTTTAGAAGCAAAGGTTTTTAATCCGTAAACATAAGGCAATGACCATGCAGTAATATCATAAGTATTTGAATCAACGAGTTTACTTTTAGGCTCAAATATTACTTTTATAAAAGCTGATTTTGGTTGTTGCGATTGGATCATAAGATCTCCCGATTCAATTGTGAACATTTCGTCCTTAGAGGAAAAATAATTGTAGCCATTAAATGTCCCCCGCGAACTTCCACTCGCAAATTCATATTGAATCCCATTTTTATCAAGCAAAGCCGTTAAAGTATTAATTCTTTGTCTGTCGGCATCGCTATTCTTTAGAAGGTAAGTTTTGTATTCCCCTATGCCGTTACTAACTGCATCATTAAAATATTTTCTAAATTCTTTTACTAGTTTGAAAGCATTAAGAGATGATACCTCGATCGTACTTAATCCCGTTGTATAATGATGTGTCGCCCGATCAAGCAAGGTCAACGTATCTCCTTCGTCAGTTAATGCGCCTAAACCGCCTGCAGGTCCACCTCCTTGTTCATATGTCATGCCTATTGCACCATTATATATTGGATAAGTATCACCATAGCTTGGATAAAAAAGGTCAAACACTTCTTTTGTAAAATATAACCAGCCATTAGCATCGAAATATTTTGCATGATTTTTTCCTATCTGTACCTGGAAATCCCTTTGCCATTGGGTGATCACTTCATGAAATGGTTGGGCAGCGGGGGCAAAATAATAGGGGTTGTTAATTCCTTGTTCATGAAAATCAACATGCACGTAGGGCAACCATTGATTATACATTTTCATTCGTTGCTGGCTTTCTATTTGTGTTTGCCATCCCCAATCACGGTTCAGATCAAAATTGTAATGATTGGTTCTGCCACCGGGCCACGGCTCACGATGTTCTCTTGCATTCAAAGATGGATTCATATTTTTTCCAACGATCGAATTGAACCAGTTCACATATCTGTCTCTTCCATCGGGATTAATACAGGGATCTATTATGACAACTGTATTTTTTAACCATTCTTTTGTCTTTGTATTTGCGGGATCAACCAATGCCCATATTGTCATCATCGCTGCTTCAGATGATGATGTTTCATTACCATGTACATTATAACTTAACCAAACAAGAGCCGGCGCACCTTCTTCAATCGGAGCTGCTCTGTCTTTAGAAATATTTGCAAGACGAAGATTATTTAATCTTATTTGCTCAAGCTTGCTGATATTATCTGCAGAAGAAATAAAAGATAACAATAGAGGTCTGCCTTCATTGGTTTGCCCATATTGTTCAAGCTTCACGTTTGCTGAAGCATTTGCTGCAACATCCTGAAAGTAACTAACAATCTTCCAATGTGGTGTATACCGAGTACCAATTTTATAACCTAAAAATTCATCCGGGGATTTTAATTGCCCATTTACAGAAACAAAAAATAAAATAGCAACTCCAAACAAAAGCTTTTTGTACATGAATTATAATTTTTAAAGGAGCAATTTATGAATAAAGACATTAGCAAATAAAAAGTCTCCTGTAAAAACAGGAGACTTTAAGTCTTTTTATTTCAGAACTTACTGCTGCACTTCCATCATCGGAACAGTTGGTGCAGCCTTTGCCGAATTTTCTTTCGTTTTAAATTTAAGATTATGAAGCTCGAATATCAATGATGTATAATAATAGCCGCCGTTAAAACCAAACTGGGTGGCATTGCGGCTATATACAAAACGACCGTCAGAAGTATTCGTGAAATGCTGCAGTTTATCAGGATAAGTATTGCCGATATTATTTGCGCCAACAGTGATATTTACAAAGTTCTTTAGTTTATAGCTCATGCTTGCATCCGTAACACCTTTTGCACTAAAGAATTCATCCAATGCTGGATTGTCCGGATCTCTTGTAGCAACTTTTCCAAAACGAGTGCTACGAACGTTAAATGTGACTTTAGATATCCGATAATTAAAATTGATCGAGATTTTATGTCTTGGTTGTGCTTCCTCAATGCGTCCCCTTTCATCACGACCAAATAAACGAGCCTGCAACCTTGGATCGGTTATGGTACTCACATTGGCATCACCTTGTACGGATGTTTTATTAAAATTAGCTGCACCGGTTATTGCAAACTGTCCCTTACCAAACTTATCTGCAAAAGATACCACAGCATCTATCCCTTGTGTTCTTGTATCAATGGCATTTGTAAAAAATATTACAGAGCTTACATCATTCAATTCAGGATATTGATCCAGTATCTGATCTACAGGAGGCGCTTCAGGAGCATTGAATCTGCGAAATGAAGAACTTAGTACAATCCTGTTATCAATATCGATAAGATAGCCATCAACTGTTATGCTTAATTTGTTATTTGCAAGTTTGCTCGTTAATCCAACGCTGTAATTGGTAGAGGTTTCAGCATCGAGACTTGGAATTCCGAATGCTTGAGCCACCAAACTATTATTACGAAATGTTCCTTGTTGAAATGGTTGCAATCCAGAAGTTGTTTGAATAAATACAGTACTGATCGCACTAAAAAACCGTTGATGAATAGATGGCGCCCTGAAACCATTACTAAACGCTCCACGAATTGCAAGTTGGCTGAATAATTGGTAACGAAAAGCAAATTTGCCTGCAAAGCTGGAACCATAATCAGAATAATGTTCGTAACGACCAGCACCATTCAAAAGAAGCTTATCATTAATATCAGTCTCAATATCTACATAACCACCAAACACAGTTCTTCTTTCATCCACAGCATTTGCTGGTTGAAAACCAGGAAAAACCTGTGCACCTCCAACTTTACCTGATGAAGGATCATAGTTAAGATAGGATGCTTCTTCACCGACCTCTATCGAATAATTATCACTCCGAAACTCAGCACCTGCCGCAAAATTGAATGATTTCAAACCCATGTTTGGGCCAAAGTCCCTTGAGATATTTGCGTTGGTTGTGTATTGACTGAACAAAAGCTTACCTGCATAAAATTCTGTAGGAGCTGTTTCTTTTAAAGCATATTGTGATGCGTTGTTTGAATTGGTTACATCAAAACGAAAAGAATTACCGCCGATAACCTGGCTAACGTCCCAATTCCAATTTCCAGCGATCTTTCCTTCAAAACCCACATTAAGATATTTATCCCTGATAATTGAATTGATCTCTGGAAGAAATCCATTTGGATAAAGTTCAGTGATCACTTGTGTAGTTTGTTTTGGATAACGATAAAAGCCGGCAGCTTTTCCATCACGATAATTATATCCGGCTGATAAAAGAAATTGCAGGTCTTTTTTAAAAGGATAACCCATATTTGCGAACAGACCACAATTACTAACTTCTGAGTTACCGATATGCATATTATTTTTCCTGCTAAATCCATTTTGAGCAATTAACTGTTCATCGAGGGCAACATTAGTTGTATAAACTGTACCTGTATAATCGCCGGCACGATTTGTCGGATCTCTGTGACGGAAATCGCCTGATATATTAAAGTATCCACCTTTTTTACCCAAGTTCGTGCCTTGATTTAATCCGATTTGTCGCACAGCTCCATCACCTTCATATTGTTGTCCAAAATGGGTATATAGTGTTGTACCAGTACTGCTTTTCTTTGTGACGATATTTATCACACCACCGATCGCATCAGAACCATATTGAGATGATGCTCCATCACGAAGTACCTCTACTCTATCAATTGCAGATGCAGGAATAGAATTAAGATCTGTACCAACGGAGCCGCGACCCATAGTTCCATTTACATTTAATAATGCAGTATTATATCTTCTTTTTCCATCCACTAAAACCAAGGCCTGGTCAGGACCAAGTCCTCGAAGAGTTGCAGGATCGATATGGTCAGTGCCATCTGCAACAGTTTGCCTGCTTGAATTATAAGAAGGAGCAACAAAGTTTATCATTTGTGTTGGCTCAACCTGGCCTGTCAAGTTTAATTCCCGATTTGATATAACATCAACCGGTACGGGTGTCTGGGTTCTCGATCTTGAAATGGAAGAACGTGAACCTACAACGACCACTCTGTTGAGGTCACCTGAATTTTGCATATCAAAAATATTTTCTGAAACGGCTCCGGCAGCTACAGTAACTTGTTTTCGTTGTGTAACAACACCAACATAACTTACAACTAATGTGTAAGTACCAGGGGAAACTTTTAGCTCAAAGTTCCCGCTTGCATCGGATACAGTTCCTTTTTTTGTACCGTCAATGATAACTGAAGCCCCCGCCATTGGTAACCCATTTGCATCTCTAACAGATCCACGTAATACTGAAGTTTGTGCTAAAACACTTTTTGTAATGAAAAAACAAATCAACAGAAATCCAAAACTTTTAAAAGCAAGTCTAAGTTTGATCATATGCAGTAATTGTCGGGTTAAAAATGCAGGATAATTGGATAAAAACGGATTTCAGTGAATATTATTGAGAGTAAATTAAAGATAAAGATTTTAGGATAAAAAACCCGGAACTTTTACCTTGTGCAAAGAAAGTCATCACCAATGAAAAAAATATTTTTCTTATTATTTATTCCTGTATTGTTTGAGTTCTCATGTTCAACAACAAAGAAAGCGACCACACATATTGATCAGTATAAATATGAAGGTCAGAAAAAAATTACTTGCGAAAACGGTGCTGTTGTCTCTGCACATCCGCTGGCAAGTAAAGTTGGATTAGCAGTTTTAAAAATGGGGGGCAATGCTGTCGATGCAGCCATTGCAACGCAATTGGCACTTGCAGTCGTTTATCCAAATGCCGGCAATCTTGGTGGTGGTGGGTTTATGGTAGCAAGATTAAAAGATGGAAAACTAGTTGCAATTGATTATAGAGAAAAAGCACCAGGCAATGCACATCGTGATATGTATCTTAACCCAGCCGGTGAACCACAATTGGAGTTAAGTCAGAATGGTCATCTATCGTCTGGAGTTCCCGGTACGGTGTCTGGTCTATTTGAATCAAGTAAATATGCAAAGCTTTCTTTTGATAAATTAATTCAACCAGCAATTGATCTGGCAGAAAAAGGATTTACAATCACGGAAAGAGATGCACGGTCTTTTAATGGATTAAAAGATGAATTTATAAAATATAACACTCAAACACCAGTATTTGTAAAAGATGGTGAATGGAAAGGCGGGGATACACTTTTTCAAAAAGATCTTGCAGAAACTTTAAAACGAATCAAGAAAGATGGGGCAAAAGGATTTTATGAAGGGGAAACCGCAAGACTGATCGTTGAAGAAATGAAAAGAGGAAAAGGGATCATCACACTAGATGATTTGAAGAATTATAAAGCAGCATCCAGGGCTCCACATGTTTTTGATTATAAAGGATACAAAATTGTCGGGATGCCAATGCCAAGTAGTGGCGGTGTTTTATTAAATCAAATGTTGAAGATGATCGAAGACAAACCAATCGCTTCTTATGGATTTCATTCACCCGAAGCTGTACAGTTAATGGTTGAAGCAGAAAGAAGAGCTTATGCCGACAGGGCACAATTCATGGGTGATGCAGATTTTTATAAGGTACCTGTTTCAAAACTCACCAGTGAAAAGTATTTAAAAGAAAGAATGGTTGATTTTGTTCCCGGCAAAGCAAGTAACAGCGAACAAGTAAAGCCCGGAGAAATTCCTGCAGCTGAAAGTGAAGAGACAACACATTTGAGTGTAATAGACAAAGATGGAAACGCCGTTGCAGTTACAACGACACTCAATAATTCTTATGGAAGTAAAACAGTCGTTGGCGGAGCAGGATTTATTTTAAACGATGAAATGGATGACTTCAGCGTAAAACCGGGAGTTCCGAATATGTATGGTGCTATCGGTGGCGAAGCAAACGCTATTAAACCGGGCAAACGAATGCTAAGCTCAATGACACCCACTATTGTTTTGAAAGATGATATGCCTTATTTAGTTGTAGGCACACCAGGCGGAACCACCATTTGCACTTCCGTTTTTCAAACTATTGTCAACATTATTGATTTCAACATGAGTACAGAAGACGCTGTATGGAAACCAAAATTTCATCACCAATGGTTACCCGATAAAGTTGATCTTGAAAAAGGTTTTCCTGACAATACAAGAAAAGCATTGGAAGCAATGGGATATAAGATCACTGAAAGAGGCGGCATTGGAAGAACTGAAGTGATCAAAGTTTTGCCTAATAAAAAAATTGAAGTTGTTGCCGATAATCGAGGTGATGATTCTGCAGAAGGATGGTGATGTAATTATTCATTAAGAATTAAAAAAATAATAATGAGTTTAGGAAAAGAATATTTATCAACTGTTATCAAGCGACTTAAATACTATAAAGAGCTTGGTGAAAAAACTTTTGAGCAATTAGAAGAGAAGGATCTTCATTACCTACCAACATCTGAATCAAATAGCATTGCGATCATTGTTCAGCACCTAGCAGGGAACATGCTCAGCCGTTTCACCAATTTTTTAACGGAAGATGGAGAAAAAGAATGGCGGCAACGTGATGATGAATTTGAAGTTCATAATTACTCAAAACAACAAGTGATCGATCTTTGGAACAAGGGTTGGCAATGTTGTTTTGATGCATTGGAATTATTAACCGATAATGACCTTCTCACTATAATTTACATACGTAAAGAACCACTTACTGTTGTTGATGCTATCAACCGGCAATTGGCACACTATCCTTACCACATTGGCCAGATCATTTATATCGGCAGAATGATAAAGGATAAGGAATGGAAAAACCTTTCGATACCTAAAGGGCAATCGCAACAGTATAATGCAGGTAACCAGGTAAAAGATCCCGCAAAAAAGTATTGATGGATTAGATGTTTAACTGCTATTCAGGAGATTAAAGAATCTTATGTGTTTTTTATCCATTCTATTTGACTGGCCAGATTTAATTTCTATTTTTACGACCCTTTAGGTCCAGCCTGTCACCATTACTTTCGGGCAAAATCCTTTCTGAAAACCGGCTTTAATCTTAAATCAGTAAAAACCCTGAACATGAAACTTTTGTTTCCAGCTTTGATTTTATTACCTTCTCTTTCGGCTAACAGCCAGGTAGAATATGGCGTATTTGCAGGCCCCCAGATAACAGGTGTACATTATACGATAAATAGTAAAAAGCAGGAAAGCTCATCGAAGATTGGAGTAAACGCAGGTTTCCAAATGAAAGTTCCATTTGAAGGTCGCTTGAGTTTTGCTCCATCTATCATGTACAATCTTCGTGGTTATAAAGTAAAACTTAATAGCCCTGCTTTTCCACCCGATTCTTCAGCAATTGATAACAATACTTCGTTTCATACCATTGAACTTGCATTTTTGCTACAACATGATTTCAAATTGGAGCCCGGACACTTTTTTATTCGCTTTGGCCCATCGCTTGACTTTGCTCTTTTCGGTAATGAAACGTACAATACAAACATAAATACTACGGTAGATAAACCTATGAAATTTGACTTTGATGCTTACGGTCATTATCTCGCTTCTGCAATTTTACAATTTGGTTTTGAAGCAAAAAATGGTTGGTTTACTTATGGCTATTATAACTACAGCCTTACTACAATGAATAATTATGACGGTGGTCCTCGCATTGGGAATAGGGCAGCTGGCATATCCATTGGCAAGTATTTCAAACAAAACAAGGCTGTCATCAATACCCAGAACAAGTAATAATCCCACATTTAACATTTGCCTCTCACCATTTACTTAGCCTCTTTCTGACCTTTGGTACTTAATTTGCCTTACGGGGGACTATTGGTTATTTTTACATTCTAAAGACCTGCTTCTGAAGACCTTCAAGAAAATACTGAAATGGGTTGTGTTCATCCTGTTATTCATCATTATAGCGGGTACCGTCTTTATTAATACAGATTGGGGTCAAAATATAATCGCCAGGGCTGTCACAAACCGCCTATCGCGGGATCTTAAAAGCAAGATCAGTATTAAGCATGTGAGCTTTTCCCTTTTCAACAAGATGAATCTTGAAGGAGTAATGGTCGAAGATCAGTTAAACGACACATTACTTTCTGCTGGCAAATTGCAGGTACGAGTCACTGATTGGTTTTTCTTCAAAAACAAGATAGTTCTTCATTATATAGAATTAGGCGATGCCGTAATTCACTTGAATCGCAATGACTCTGTTTGGAATTATCAATATCTCGTTGATTATTTTTCAGGAGGCAGTTCATCAGGAGGAAATAAAAAAGGAGTTGAACTCGATTTCAAAAAGATCAAGTTTAATAATGTAACGTTCCTGAAGAAAGATGCATGGCGTGGTGAAGACATGCAATTTCGTTTGACCTCAATGGATCTTGATGCGGATGAAATAAACTTTGCCAATAAAAAGATCGAAATAAACTCTCTTGATTTTTCTGATCCTGTTTTTTTAATTAAGAATTATGCTGGCAAAAAGCCAAAATCAATAAAGATCATAAACGAAAATGAAGAGGTTGCCAATGAAGAAAAAATTGATTCTTTATTAAAATGGAATCCCGACAGCTGGTCTATTCATATTGGTAAAATAAATATCAATAACGGTGATTTTAAGAATATAAAAGAGATCAGCGGCTCCTACAATGCTTTTTTTGACGGAAGAAATATTGATTTCGCATCGATCAATGCCAGTTTCAAAAATGTAGTCTTTGAAAAAGATACATTAACCACCTCGTTAGAACTTAGTACAAAAGAAAGAAGCGGCTTTGAAGTAAAATCAATGGTAGCCGATGCCAAGCTTACTCCTCACGAAATGTCATTTGATAAACTGGACATTAAAACTAATAACAGCGTTATTCGGGATTATTTCAGTATGAAGTTTGAAGACTTTAGTGACATGAGCGACTTCATTACCAAAATAAGAATGCAGGCCCGTTTTGAAAACGCTGAGATCGATAGTGACGATATTGCTTTTTTTGCGCCTGCTGCAAAAACATGGGACAAGAAAATTAAAATAAGTGGTCTTGCAAGGGGTACTGTTGATGATCTTTTTGCAAATGAAATGACGATACAAGCAGGCAATAATACCTATCTGAATGGTGATATAAGTTTGACCGGACTGCCTGACATCAATAAGACGTTCATTGATTTTAAAGCAAATAGTTTCCGCACAACTTATAGCGACGCTACCACTTTTTTGCCAGGTATCAGGAAGATAACCTCACCACGTTTGCAAAGCATTTCCTATATCGATTTTAATGGAAGCTTTACCGGTTTCGTTAAAGACTTTGTTACGTATGGAACTATTCGCACTAATCTTGGCACTATTACAAGTGACCTGAACATGAAATTGCCTGACGGCAAAGAACCTTTTTATTCAGGAAATATTGCTTCCCAAAATTTTGACCTTGGTGTATTTGTTAATAACCCGGAAATCGGAACTATTTCATTTACGGGCCAGGTAAAAGGCCGTGGATTTAAATGGAATACTATTTCTGCTGATATGGATGGCGATATTAATCATCTTGTTTACAAAGACTATCATTACGAGAATATAAAAGCAAAAGGGACGCTGAGTAAAAAAATATTCAACGGTGATTTTTCAATAAAAGACACGAACGCAGTTGCGTCACTCCATGGTATTGTTGACCTGAGTGGCAAGATCCCACGGTTTAATTTTTTAGCTGATGTAGATACGTTGAACCTAAAACCTTTGAACATATTAAAAGATGATCTTTCATTTGCCGGTAAACTTGATTTCAATTTTACAGGTGATAATATTGATAACTTTCTTGGGAATGCCAGCATCCGCAATGCAACTGTAACAAAAGATGGCAGATCAATTCCGCTTGATTCGCTTGTAATAAATTCAGAATTTATTGATGGTGCAAAACACCTCACTGTTCAGTCACCAGAAGTAGAAGGGAATATCACCGGCGATTTTTCATTAATAGATCTTCCGGAGGCATTTAAACTTTTTTTGAATAAATATTACCCGGCCTATATTAAAGAGCCAAGAAAGATCAATGACCAGGCATTCACTTTCAATATAAAAACAAATTATGTTTCAGACCTGTTGAATCTCTTTGATACAACATTACAGGGATTCAATAACGCAGAGATCAGTGGTCGTCTTGATACAAGGCAAAATCAACTCGAATTGAATACCTATGTTCCTGCCTTAGCTTATAAGCAATATGAGTTTCAGAATATAGATATTAAAGGCAGGGGAACACTTCAAAATCTTGCACTTACTACTACCATCGACCATTTAAAAGTAAGCGACAGTCTTAGTTTTCCGTTTACACAGATCGATCTGCTGGCAAGAAATGATTCAACGAATGTGAAGTTTGTCACTGAAAGTAATAATAAAAATATATCTGGAGGATCGGTAAATGCATTGGTAAGGACGTTTGATGATGGCTTCTCCGTAAAATTTGATACAACAAACTTTGTATTGAACGGGAAACGATGGGCCATAGAAGAAAATGGTGAATTGGAAATGCGATCAAACAAAGTATCCCATGGCGAGATCGTATTGAAAGAAAGTAACCAGGAGATAAGGGTAAGGACGGTTCCTTCTGATATGGGAGATTGGAATGACATCAAAGTCGGTTTAAAGAATTTTAATATCGGCGATATAACAAGCTTTCTTGTAAAGACAAATAAAATTGAGGGTCTTGTTTCCGGCGATATCACCGTTGAAGATCCAGCTAAAGTTTTTAATATAACATCAGATCTTCAAACAGAGCAGTTGCGGATTGATAATGATAGCATTGGTCAAATAAAAGCTCATGTATTTTATAATAATAAAACAGGCAACCTAGTAGCAAATGGTAAAACAGTAAACCCCGATCAGAAGCTTGATTTCGATCTAAACCTTTTCCTGAAAGACCTTGCAACAAATGGAGAAGATGTGATCAATATTAAACCTGAAAGATATCCAGTAAAGATCGCCGAACGTTTTATTGGTACTTTATTTACCAACCTGGACGGATATGCGACGGGACCATTAAAGATCATTGGTATTGGATCTGATGCAAAGTACGTAGGTAAAATGAAACTTGAGGATGCCGGGTTGAAAGTGAAATTTACACAATGCTATTATAAAATAAATGATGCAGAAATAACATTCAAAGAAAATGAACTTGATCTTGGCCGCCTTACGCTAATTGATACGGTTACACATAATACTGCAACATTAACTAGTGGAGTACTAAAACATAATGGATGGCGGAATATGCTTTACAACATAAATGCAAAAGTTGATAACGAGCCAATGCTTTTATTAAATACAACAAGAAAAGACAACAGTAGTTTCTATGGTTATGCATTAGGTACCGGGTCGTTTTCATTGACCGGCCCGCAATCAAACATGCAAATAAAGATCGTTGGCAAAGCATCTGAAAAAGACAGTTCTTATATTACGATACCAAATACAACCGGAAAAGAAAGCGGCATTGCCGATTTTCTTATCGAAAGAAAATATGGAAGGGAAATAACTGACTCTTCTTTTACTACCAATGAAACAGACCTTACTTATGATGTTGATATAACAGGAAATCCGAAAGTGAATGTAAAAGTGGTAATAGATGAATTAACGAATGATGAAATTAGTGGTCGGGGGGAAGGTAATTTAAGGATCATTTCAGGTACATCTACAAAAATGACCATGCGTGGACGATTTGATATTAATGACGGCGTGTACAACTTCAGCTTTCAATCATTCTTTAAAAAACCTTTTGAATTAAATAGAAATGCGAATAATTATATTGAATGGACCGGAGACCCTTATCACCCGATCGTAAATATTGAAGCAGTTTATAAAACTAAAGAAAAGGTTGATTTTACACCTTTATTTGATAATAATGTTCCTGGAATCAATATCTCTTCTTTTAGGGATTTTGTATATGTTGTTGCAAAAATGAGAGGAGATCTTTTCAAGCCGGACATCACATTTGCCCTAGATTTCCCAACTGAGAGTCTTGCCAAATCCGATCCAACAGTTTCATTTACTATCGACGAGATCTTAAAAAATGAAAATGAGCTAAACAAACAAGTTGCGTTCCTTGTAGTATTCAACAGCTTTGCACCTTCAAGTTCGAATTCATCATTAGGATTGTCATATGGAACAGACCTGGTCGTAAATAGTATTTCAGATTTTCTTTCAGGACAGATCAATAAAGTGCTTAATAATATTTTATCTAATAAGCTTAAAATACCGGGTTTATATGTAAACTTTTCAGGTTCACTTTATGATCCAAATCCTATTGGTGAGCCGGGAACAGGTTTGAATTACGATAGAACTAACCTGAACCTATCCGTAGGTAAAACAATATTTAACAATCGTGTCATTCTAACTTTTGAGGGTAATTATGATGTGCCTCTCGCATCAACTACCACACAAATAAACAGCGATCTGCTTAGCAATTTCACTACTGAATTTCTTATAAATAAAAGCGGTTCTATTCGTGCCACAATTTTTTATAGAGAGAATGTTGACTTATTAACTGGCAACGCTACCAGCGTTGGTAAATCCAGGAAATATGGAACCAGCTTAACATATCGAAAAGAATTCAACAGGCTGGGAGATATTTTCAGACGTAAAAAGAAATTTACACCTGCTCCTACGGCAGACTCTTCAATAAAAGAAGGCAACTAATTGATAAATCTCAGAAGCAAATTCCAACTTTTAAACTTTTCTAATTGGAATTCAGGAGTTTTTGATTTGGAATTTCTATTTGTCATCATCATCCATGATCTCATGTCCAAGCTTATCTCTTTTTGTCAAAAGATATTTTTCATTATGTGGATTAGATGATACTTCAATAGGAATATTTTCAACGATCTCTAGCCCGTAGCCCATAAGACCTACCCTTTTCTTTGGATTATTGCTGATCAGTTTCAATTTGGTAATACCGAGATGACGCAATATTTGTGCACCGATCCCATAATCTCTTTGATCCATTTGAAACCCAAGATGAAGATTTGCTTCTACAGTATCCAATCCTTCTTCCTGCAATCGGTATGCTTTTAATTTATTCAATAACCCGATGCCACGTCCTTCCTGGTTCATGTAAAGAATGGCTCCTTTCCCTTCTTTCTCCACCATCTTCATTGCTGCATGAAGTTGTTCACCACAATCACAACGAAGAGAACCAAGAATATCACCAGTAAAACATGAAGAATGTACTCTTACCATCACCGGTTCATCTTTTTGCCATTCGCCTTTCACAAGTGCGAGGTGTTCATTGCTGCTATGCTTTTCTTTAAAAGCAACCAATTTGAAGTCGCCATATTTTGTAGGCATATCAACCTTTACCACTTCATCGATCAGTGAATCTCTTTTTATCCTGTATTCAATAAGATCTTTTATAGAAACGATCTTGAAATCAAATTTTTTTGCCACCTCAAGTAATTGCGGAAGACGAGCCATCGTACCGTCGTCATTCATTATTTCAACCAACACACCAGAAGGCTCAAAACCTGCGAGGCGTGAAAGATCAATGGCCGCTTCTGTATGTCCGGCTCGTCTCAATACCCCACCTTTTTTTGCACGTAAAGGAAAAATATGTCCCGGTTTTCCTAAATCAGAAGACTTTGTTTCAGTATCTATCAAAGCATGAATGGTTTTTGACCGATCATGTGCAGATATACCGGTAGAACATCCATGACCCAACAGATCAACAGAAACTGTAAATGCAGTTTCATGAAGTGCCGTGTTATTGTTTACCATCAATTCAAGTCCTAATTCGTCACAACGATCTTCAACCAGTGCGGCACAGATCAGGCCCCGACCGTGTTTACTCATAAAGTTTATTACTTCCGGGCTTGCATGTCGGGCAGCAATAATAAAATCTCCCTCATTTTCCCTGTCTTCATCATCGACAACGATCACAATTCTGCCAGCCTTTATATCTTCAATGGCACTCTCAATGCTATCCAGCATACATTATTAAGTTTTGGCAAAATTACACACAAAACGGTGGAAGGAAAGTGGAAAATATTCCGATACCAGGAGCAGCGTTTGTGCCTTATAATCCGTTTCTTTAAAAGATCATACACGAACAATAATTTGTTAATATTTGGCTATATTTAACCGGGAGGAATTCCCTTTCTTTGCACCAATAAACTAATACTTATGCTTAAGAGAATGTTGCTTTCACTTGCAATAGTGTTTATTGCAGTCACTTATTCCCAGGCCCAGGTTACCACCAGTAGCATTACAGGTAACGTTATTGATGCGGCTACAAAAGAACCTCTTACAGGTGCCAGCATTGTTGCCACCCTTACTACTTCAGGTACAAAATATACTACCTTGACTTCCAAAAGCGGGGAGTTCACGATCCATGATATGAAGGTTGGCGGTCCATATGTTGTCGTTGTTTCTTTTGTGGGCTTTGAGTCGGTGACATTTGATGACGTTCAGTTAAAATTGGCAGAGCCATTTTTATTAGAAGTTAGTTTAAATAAAAAAACCGGCACATTAGAAAATGTGATCGTTAGCACAACTAAAAGAAACCCAATATTAAATTCAAGCAGAACAGGAGCAATGACCAACATTGGCGTTCAAGCGATACAAAACCTGCCTAGTATCAACAGAAGTGTAAATGATTTTACACGTCTTACGCCCCAGGCAAATGGGACTTCGATCGGTGGTGGAAATTACAGGCAAAACAATTTTACTGTCGACGGTGCTGATTTCAATAACTCCTTTGGAATTGGTATAAACCTGCCTGCAAACGGTTCACCAATTTCCATTGACGCACTTGATGAGATCTCTGTAAATGTGACTCCATATGATGTCCGTCAATCAGGTTTTATTGGAAGTGCTATTAATGCAGTTACCCGTTCCGGAACAAACCAATTCCAGGGATCGGTTTATCATTATTTCAGAGATGAGGATAACCAGGGAAATAAAGTAAATCAAACTGTATTTACAAAACCTGCATTTGAATTTAAACAATTTGGCGGTCGCATAGGTGGCCCGATCATTAAAAACAAATTATTTTTCTTCATCAATTACGAAACAGATAACCAGCCAAAACAAATTCAATCAAGGTTTGCCTCTACACCTGCTCTGCCATATGGGCCAACAAATCCAAATGTAGCCAGGCCAACTGCAACCGAACTTGACGATATCAGCAATTATCTGAAGACAAATTTCGGTTACGAAACAGGGCCTTACGACAATTATTCTACTGAGATCGAAAGGAAAAAATTTGTTGCCCGTATCGACTGGAATATTAATTCAAAGCATAAGTTCAATATGCGCTATAGCCAGGTAGAAGGAGGGGAACCGAATCCTCCAAGCACTTCCACAACAGGTACTGGTAATTCATTTGCTACAGGCGCAGGGCGTACGGATATCAATGCACTTTGGTTCAGCAATTCACAATATCTGCAGGGAGCGAACTTTTATTCATTCGCAGCCGAGTTGAATTCAAAATTTGGTAAAGCTTCAAATACATTGCGTGCTACTTACACTTATCAAAATGACTCTCGTGAGACACCAAGCTCACAGTTCCCTTTTGTAGATATTTTAAAAGACGGCTCTCCTTTTACTTCTTTCGGCTATGAGTCGTTCAGCTATGGTAACTTGAGAAAAGTAAAGATGTATTCGGTTGTTGATAATCTTACCTGGAGAACAGGAATACATAACTGGACGGTGGGCGGACAAGTAGACTGGAGCGAAACGATCAACGGTTTTCAGCGTTTTGGGTTAGGTTATTTCCGTTTTAATTCATGGGATGATTTTAAAAATGGAGTAAAACCAACAGACTATGCACTTACTTATTCTTTGGAAAAAGATTTTGCACAGGCATTCCCTACTTTCCAGTTCATGCAATACTCAGCTTACGGTCAGGATGAAATTGCGATCAATAAAAAATTCAAACTTACTCTTGGTTTAAGACTTGACCTCCCAACTTATCCTGATGTACCGGAAGTAAAAACTCATCCTCTTGTTGGAGCCCTCAGTTTTGATGACGGGTTACAAATTAATACAGGAAACTTGCCTAAAAACAGCCTGATGTTCTCACCACGTGTTGGATTTAACTATGACATTTATGGAAATCGTTCTTTACAGATCCGTGGAGGTACTGGGATCTTTACCGGCAAGGTTCCATTTGTATGGATAGTTAGCCAGGTTGGTGATGCAGGTATGTTACAAGTTACGCAATCTTGGAATACACCTTCAACTGTACCTGGACCTTTCAATCCTAATCCGGCTGCGTACAGACCAGCAACAGTGCCAGTCGCAGGTTCAGTTATACCAAGTGCGATTTCTGCATTTGATGAAGAGTTTCAATTCCCTCAAACATGGAAAACAAGTCTTGCTATCGACACAAAACTTCCATGGAATATGATCTTTACATTGGAAGGTATTGTGAACAAGGATCTAAAAGCAACCTATTTTAAGAATGTGAACCTCGTTGATCCACAGCCTTTAAATACTGCTGGATATCCGGACAAGGATAGGATGATGTATCCCACAGTTGCTTCAGGAACCAACTACCAGCAATTTATTAATCGTTTAACGTCGGCCGGACAAGCTAGTCCAACAGCCACCGGCCAATTTAATGCTGTATATGTAACAAATGACAAACGTGGCATTTACGCTTCACTCACTGCAAAGATTGACAAACAATTCAGAAATGGATTTGGCGCTTCAATTGCATACATCAAAACTTTTGCAAATAACCTGTTTGATGGTGGTGGTGACCAACCTTTATCTGCATGGCAAGGGACACCTACCTATAATTCCCCTAATACACCTACATTAAGTTATGCAGGTTTCACAGTTCCTGATCGCTTTGTTGCTTCTTTCACATATAGAAAAGAATATTTTAAGCATTTTGCAACTACTATTTCAATGATGTATCAAGGCGCAATCGATTACAGGTTCTCTTACCTATATGGTGCTGATTTCAACCGTGATGGTTTCAATGGTAATGATCTTATCTATATTCCAAAAGACCCATCTGAGATCACATTTACATCATTTACCTATCCCAATGGTGTTACTTATACGCCTGCTGAACAAAGTGCATTGTTCTTCAAATATATTGACCAGGACAAATATCTGAGAGCTCACAAAGGACAATATGCAGAGCGTAACGGCGCACAGGCTCCATGGAGAAACCAGGTTGATGTTAAGCTTATCCAGGATATCTTTATGAATGTTGGCAAAAGCAAGAATACGATCCAGCTAACTCTTGATATTTTCAACTTTGGCAATTTGATCAATTCAAACTGGGGTAAAGCAAAAACTGTTAATGCTGCATCAGTACTGGTTCCAACAAATCAGACTGCACTTGTACCTGGTGGTTCAGTTAAGCCAACTTTCCGTCTCGCTACGGATAGAAACAACCCGGTTATTGACACTTTCAGAGATAACGTAAGTATTACATCCACTTACTTTATGCAAATGGGTCTGAGATATATTTTCAACCAGTAATAAAATACTTACTTTACCAGATAAAAAAACCTCTTGCTAAGAACAAGAGGTTTTTTATTTAAATAAATTCAGCTATCATTGATTTCCCCATCCCCATTTTAGAAAAGCAGGCATAGCCCTGCCCCATGTTCTCACATCATGCTTTCCATCTTCATAATTTATATAGTGGATGTCTGTTTCATTTTTATACCCTTTTTTTTCCAACTCCTCAATTAAACCAAGTGTATCATCAATTGAATCGATAACCCCGTTATTATTCCTATCCATCTTTTCATCGAGTGACCCTGTGGTAAAATAAAATTTTAATCCTGGCTTATAGTTTCCTTCTCTAATGAGCTTGTGCATGATTCGGTCCGTGTCTTCATTATACCCATTATGCAGGTCCTTTAATCTCCACCATAGTGAACCAGAGAAAACCGCAGCTTTGGAAAAATATTCTGGATATTGCCACACAGTATCAAGAGCAGAAAGCCCTCCTAAAGAAAAACCTGCATATGCTTTTTCTTTAAAATTATTATCCCAGTTCTCAATTATATAAGGGACCAATTCGTTAAAGACAAATTGCTGATGCAACCGGGCCTTTGCTCCTCTGCCTTTATAATCTTGCAACGTCGCAGTTCCATATTCCATTCGTCGTTCTGCGCTACAATGAATACCAGCACAAAAAATTGGCTTAATTTCTTTTTGTTCATAAAGTTCAGCCAGCATTTGATCAAAATGGAATTTAGGAAGATCCTGGCCATCATTAATTATTAAAAGACTAGCTGGTTCATTTTCCGTGATGGACAACGGAAGATAAAGATCAACAAGGACATCTCTGTCAAGGTAGGTAGAACTAAGAACTATGTTTTGTACGGGAACAGAAACTTGCTTCAAACGCTGCATTTGCGCAAAATTAGGGGTTGTGGGTTAAAGATTTCGGGCTTTGTTTTTGAAACAAACTTCCTTCTTTTTTGTTTTTCTTCACTTTAAAAAATACATTTGGTTACTTACCAACCTATAAACCATTATTTAATACCAAACCATTTTTTATGAAGAAGATCGGCGTGTTACATGGAAAAGAAAGAAGTTTTCCAATGGCCTTTGTTGAAAGGATCAATAGCAAAAACATTTCAGGGATCGTCGCAGAATCAGTTCGTATCGATAAAGCAATTCAAGGCGAACCAACAGGCTACGCAGTCATCATTGATCGCATCTCACAAGACGTTCCTTTTTACCGAACATGGTTAAAAAATGAAGCCTTAACAGGGACTGCTGTTATTAATAATCCATTTTGGTGGAGCGCCGATGATAAATACTTTAATAATTGTCTTATGACAAAAGTAGGTGTACCCATTCCTAAAACTGCGATCATTCCTTCAAGAGATCATCCGGATGATACCTCTGAAGAATCATTCAGCAATCTTGCTTATCCATTGGATTGGGAATCGATATTCAAGTATACTGGCTTCCCTGCGTATATGAAACCATTTGCAGGCGGTGGTTGGAAACATGTTTATAAATTAAATAGCAAAGAAGATTTTTTTGAAAAACATAGCGAAACTGGTCAGCTGGTAATGTTGCTACAGGAAGAAATTGTATTTACAGAATATTACCGCTGCTATTGTATCGGTCGAAAGCATGTCCGTATCATGCCTTATGAGCCCCGCAACCCTCATCATCTTCGTTATGTAGCCAGCTTTACTCCATCGCCTGAACGATTAAAGCAAATGGAAGAAATTGTATTACGAATTTGCAATTATCTTGGCTATGATTTTAATACGGTGGAATTAGCAATAAGAGACGGCGTTCCTTATGCAATAGATTTTTGCAATCCTGCTCCGGATGCTGAGCGTACCAGCGTAGGTGAAGAAAATTTTGCATGGGTAGTAGAAACAGCCGCTAACTATGCAATTGAAAGAGCAATGGAACAGAAGAACGGTCAGGATAATTTAACATGGGGTGAGTATGTAAAACGCGGGGCTAATAAAACTTCGTTGGTCTAAAAATTTTCAACCAATTAATAATTATTAATTAATAATTATTAATTATTCAAACTATGGCAACACTCAACTATAAAACTTTCACTCTTGGCGTAGAAGAAGAATACATGGTGCTTGATCCCGAAACAAGGGAATTAAAAAGTCATGAACAAAAAATAGTGCATGAAGGTCAAAAAGTGATAAAGGATAAAGTAAAAGCGGAAATGCACCAGGCGGTGGTAGAGGTAGGAACGGATATTTGCGCTGATGCAGATGAAGCGTGGCATGACGTGGCTGCATTGAGAAAAACAATTTCAGAGATCGCCGGTGGACTTGGTTTTGCTATGGGCGCAGCGGGTACACATCCGTTCAGTCATTGGGAAAGCCAATTGATAACAGACCATATACGCTATAATGAATTAGTAAATGAGCTACAGGAAGCCGCCCGCAGTAATTTAATTTTCGGGTTGCATGTGCATGTGGGAATGGAAAACCGTGAGATGGCAAATCATATTGCCAATAGTACAAGATATTTTTTGCCACATATATATGCATTGAGTACCAACTCTCCTTTTTGGGAAGGAAGACTCACAGGTTATAAATCTTTCAGGACAAAAGTCTTTGATAAATTTCCCCGAACAGGTATTCCCGAAGCATTTGATAGTATTGAAGCCTATGAAAACTATGTGAAGCTTTTGGTAAAAACAAACTGCATTGATAATGCCAAAAAAATATGGTGGGATCTGAGGGTTCATCCCTTTTTCAATACTGTTGAATTTCGCATCTGTGATATTCCGCTTACTGTGGATGAAACAATAACATTGGCTACTCTCTTCCAGGCAGTGTGTGCAAGGATCTATCTTTTGCGGAGTAAGAATCTGAATTTTATTCAATACTCCCGTGCATTGCTCAATGAAAATAAATGGAGAGCCAGCCGTTATGGTATTGATGGCAGGCTTATCGACTTTGGAAAAGAAGAAGAAGTGAACACCCGTGCTCTTTTATATGAGTTGCTTGACTTTATTGATCCGGTCATTGATCACCTGGGCAGCCGGCATCGCCTTGCTTATATCCATAAGATCCTGGAAAACGGCACAGGTGCCGACAGGCAATTAAAAGTTTTTGAAGAAACAAAAAACCTGGTAAGTGTTGTCGATTATATCAGGCAGCAATTCCTGGCAGGTATTTAAAATTTTAAAACTTTAATCAGTGAATATGTTTTCAATAAAAACTTCTTTACTAGTTATATTGATTTGCTTTTGCGCAGCAGCCTGTGATCAATCTGAAGATACACAAACAACCACAACAAACATCACTGTGACAAATACAACAGAAAGTTCTGTAGGTACAACCGCGAATATCACCTCCTCTGATAATATCCAGGATATTTGGGTACTCGATAGCATAAACAATATAGTACCCGACTCAAGTTATTTTGCACGTGGCACTCCGTATTTCGATTTCAATATTGATAAAAAAACTATTTCAGGACATACCGGCTGCAATGGCTTAAATGGAAAATTAAAAGTAGATTCTAGCATGTTCGTTGTCGATAGCCTGGATGTTGCAAAAGAAGAATGCAAGGATAAAGGTTTCGAAAAAAAACTTCTTAAAGCTTTTAATAAAGGCGTTGGTTATACTATTTCAAATGGGAAATTGTATATGAATATAGAACCCGGAACTGTTTATGTCTTTCGAAGGATCAGGCGTTGATCATAGAACTTTCATTCTACCCCCTGAAAAATAGTTGTATTTAATTTAATCCCTAACTTTAAGGGAACTGCTTACTATGGCACAACAGTCAAGACATAACAAAAAGCCGTTTGACCGTCGTCGTTTTATTGGCCATGGTATTAAGCTCACATTACTGGCTGGCATACTTTCTCCACTGGAACAATCCTGTAATACCAAATCAAAGGGTCCAAAAAATACAACAGACAGATCAACGACAAAAAATAATAACAATAGCAAACGCCATAAATGGAATGCTGAACGGCTTGTAATAAACACCAAAACAAATGTGATCCATTTGCCCACCGCTTCGTTTTATGTTTACTATGATGAAATAAAAAATTTAAAAAATGTAACCATTAATAATTGGGAAGACCAGGTGAGAGGCGAACCAAAATTTAATAAAAATAAGTCGGGTAATATTCTTGAGATACTGTCTTTGCAAAAACTTAAAAATGGCATTAATGATAACTCGCTCAATAGCGCAGTTTATACATTGTCGATCGCCTTTACTAAAGAGTGTGAAAACGCAAAAGGCATTAATTTAAACACGACGAATTATCGTCTTCATGAATTGATGCTGCAATTAATTGCATTGAATACTTATATCCCGTATAAATGGAAAACTTTTAATGATATGGTAAGCAAGCCGCAAAAAATCGGTAGGCGGCAAAAGTGGATGGCGGATGAAGCTAGTTTTAATGAACGTGTAAAATATATTCAGGATCACGAAGCGAATTATAAAGATCGGCTCAGTAAAAGAGCATCGAAATATAATTTAACATAGTGTGCCGACGATTGCAGATTTGCATATTAGGCAAAGAGGTGTAACTCCTCTGTCGGCCCATGGAAACCACTCTGAAAGGAGTGGTTTTCTTATTTAATAGACTTTAAATTTCATTGATATAACTCCATTTTATCCAGTGATAGAAGCTGTTAACATAAAGTCCCGCTTTCTTTCTTTTCTTTCTGCACCTGCAAGACGAGCACTTGAAAAGGAAGGGATCACCACACTTTTAAAGCTTTCAAAGTATTCCGAAAAAGAACTTTTACAATTGCATGGCATGGGACCTGGTTCTATTCCTAAACTTCGGAGTGTATTGAAAGAACAAGGACTCTCTTTTAGAAAAAGATAAATATTTCTATATCTTCATTATTTGGAAGTCAAAATTTTAAAATGAAAACCATAAGTATTATTTGTATTTCATTCTTGATCACAACAGCTTCATGCAATTGGGCAAAGGATAAAGGAAAAGAAGCTGCTAATAAAACGGGTGAAGCGGTTGCTAAAACAGGTTCTGAGATTGTTGATGGGGTTGTTAAAGGGATCGAGGAAACATTTTCTAATGAGATAATACTCTCCGACGAGTTAAAATCAAATGGACTAAAAACGGGAAAGATCACAGTTACAAGTACAGATAGCGCAACCGATAATGTAATTTCGGCATACCTGATCTTTGAAAAAGATTTTAATCAACAGATATCAATTAAGGTTTTTGATGATCATGGACTTGAATATGGAAGAACCAGTCAATTGGTCAGTGCAAAAGCAGGCGTGGCAAAATATGTTGATTTTATTTTTGATAAAAGAACCAACATCGACGGAAAAGGAAAATTCAGCTTTGAATAATTATTCTTCATCTTCCCCATTTTACCTCTACTGATGAGCCCTATAGATGTTACCAGGATAAAATTCCAACCAGTTACAGTTACATTTTTTGAAATGCGTAAGCCGAAAGAATTTCCTGTGTTATTAAGTGAAACTCGCTTTGAATTATTGGCAAAACCTGTTTCAGTTGAAGAATATAGAAAATACTATTACGGTGTAGGAGAAAAACATTTTTGGCTTGACAGGATGGTGATGCCGGATGAAGAACTTTTTGAAAAGATAAATGCAAACAATGTCGATATTTTTCTTTTTTATGTAAATAATGAAGTGGCGGGATACATTGAATTTGTAAAAGAAGAAGAATATATAGAGATCCTTTATTTCGGATTAATGCCCCGTTTTATTGGTAAAGGTTATGGAAAATATTTTCTGCAATGGGTAATTGCAAAAGCATGGGAATATCAACCAGAATGGATCCAACTGAACACTTGTACACTTGATCACTTGAATGCCTTAGGGACTTATAAAAGAGCAGGCTTTACAGAAGTGAAAACAGAAATACACCAAAGAAGAATTCTTACTTGATAATTATTACTTAGTTTCTTGAACCTTTGAAGAAAGGGTTATGTTCGGATGTTTGTTCGGAGCATTTACCGCACTCAATACACTAAATTTTAATGAAACATTCTGTTTTCTTTCAATTGTTTTTACTTCAATGGTCGTTTTCTCACCAGTCTTCAATGTAACTATCTCATTATTGTTGTGAAAAGTATAACCCGTTTGATTCTGTAATATGATATCAACACTTGAAAGGTTTTCGATCTCAAATCCAAGTACATCGTATTTACCTATATATTTTACAGAGGTTACTTTCAACGAGCTTTCGATCAATGGAACAAGAAATTCATCACGACCGACCAGCAAATTTTTATAAACAGCAACTGTGCGTCGATTCAACAGTGCATCTTTTATACTTGCTTCATTCCTTTCTTTTGCAAAAACCAGCGTTAAAGGCCTATGACCGCCATCAGCCACTTTAAAATCCCAGTCGATAAGCTTATGAATATCACTGTTACCAATGATCGTTAAGTTATTATCCAACGCTATCTGCAATGCTTCGTCTGAATACATTTGATCACTGACCACTTCTATTCCATCCAGTAATTTTTCTTTTATCAACATGCGATGTACATCAGTCATTGCAGCCATTCCATCTCTTTTTTGTGGCGTCCATGCCGGGTGATTCCAGAAAATAAAAGCGCCTTGTTTTTTTGCTTCACGAAAAACAGCAATAGAATCATCAAGCAGTAACTTGTTAGGATCATTGATGAAAACTGCGTTGCAATGACCGACGGGCATTTTTCTTGTGATCTCGGAACCTTTTACAATTACCAGGTCATGATTTTTTGCTTCATCAATAGCAATATTATAAGAACGATTTCGGTCAGGATGTGGGATATCGGCTTTATGTGGCTGGTATTCGAGATGCTCGGTCAATGAAATTGCATCAAGTCCATCCATCAATGCTTCTGCCACACGAATGTCCGGCCACACACTTCCATCTGAAAATACTGTATGCTGGTGAAAATCGCATTTCAATGTTTTATATCCAGCTATGTCTGGGAATTTGATCTTGCGACCTATGACATGGCTATGTTCTTGCGAGAAACCTGCAACAGATAATATAAAAAATATAAAGATTATACCACTTCGCATCACAATTAGTTTTGGGCAAATTAAACAAATGCAACTAATCTGTTATTTTTTTCTTCTACTGTCTGTCGTTTTTAAAACCGGCAACAATTTTGATTAGTAAACACCTAAAAAATGAAAAGAAAACCTTCTTTAATTTTCTGTATCCTGATGGACCTTGTTGGTTATGCATCTTATGCTATACCAGGACTTGCTGAGTTTACCGATATTCTATGGGCGCCAATATCTTCCGTCATCTTTATGGCAACTTTTGGCGGAGTAAAAGGAGTATTAGGAGGATTTGGAAACTTTTTAGAAGAAATATTACCGGGTACAGACTTTATACCCAGCTTTACAATAATGTGGTTTATTCAAAACATGCAAAGAAAAAACAGTACAACAACCATCGAAACCAAAACCTCTATTTAAAAGACCCGGTGTCTACATCTCTAATAAAATCGATCACACCATCAAAGAAAACCTTTTGATCATCGTACATAGCAAGATGACTTCCGTTTGGACAAAGTAAGTAACGGCCATTTTGCACCAACTTACTTTGTTCTTCCATTGCTTTCGGGTCCATCGTGTCATGCGTTGCGCCGATCATCAATGTTGGAATTTTTATTTCTTTTAATCGTGCTTTTATATCCCAGCTTGCAAGGTTGCCGCCAATACCAAATTCCGATGGGCCCTGCATCTGAACATAAATTGACTTATTATAATCTCTTAAAGAACGCATCAATGGGTCAGGCCAGTCCGTCAAACGACAAATGTGCTGTGAATAAAAATTCGGAAATAACAATTCGTCATATCTCGGGTTATTAAAATCTTTTTTTGCTTCAATAGCTTTTATTTCAGCCAGCACTTTCGGATCCATTTGCTTGGCTAAAACTTCCTGCGCATATCTCCCATATTCAGGACAGCTCGCCATCATATTAGCTACGATCAAACTTTTCATGTTATACTGATACTTCAATGCATATTGCATTCCAAGAATACCACCCCATGAATTTCCAAGTATATAAAAATTAGTTGAATCAGCGTCGATCGCCTGGCGAACCTGTTCAACTTCTTCTACAAATCGATCAAGAACCCATAAACTTGTATCTGCCGGCTTATCTGAATTACCACAACCAAGTTGATCATATTCATAAAATTCAAATCCTTCTTTTGGAAAAAAACTCTCAAATACTTCCATATACTGGTGCGTAAAGGCAGGACCTCCATGTAACAGCAAAACTTTTATTCTTGGATTATTTCCAAATCGTTTGGTCCAAACTTTAAATTCTCCCGAAGGAGTTTTTACAGGGATCATTTTTATACCAGCCATTTGTACGCCGGTATCTCCATAATTGAAATATTCATAAAGATGTATATCAGCGCCACTAGGACTGTTTGTGTTTGCTGTATAGTTTGTTTTCTGATCGCAGGAAAAAATGATCGCCGACAATGCGATAAAAACGAAGAGCTTTCTCATATGCTGATTATTTTGAATTGAAAAGGTAATGATTTTATGTAATTTACTTCATCAAACTTACTATTATGAGATTGCTACTACTATCATTGTTACTTCCTTTTGCAACTATTGCCCAAACCAAGAATGATACGATCTCCCTGGTACAAAAAACTGCGGCGCTCTATGATCTTGAATTCAGCAATGCAGAAGCGGATTCATTGATCGATAACCTGAATGGTTATACTCAAACGATCAAAGGCATGCATAAAACTTTACCCACGAACGACATCCCTTTTCCTTTTGCGTTTAATCCTGTTCCTTATGGAATGAATAAGCAGAAAATGAACCAGGTGGTTTCTCTACCTTTTGTCGCCAATATACGCTTGCCGAAAAATAAAAATGACCTTGCTTTTTATTCTCTCCCCCAGTTAGCAGGTTTAATAAGATCAAAACAAATAACATCAGTTGAGCTTACAAAATTCTTTATCGATCGATTAAAAAAATGGGGCGATACATTAGAATGTGTTATCAATCTTACAGAAGATACAGCAATGGCCCAGGCAAGACGTGCAGATGAAGAGATCAAAGCTGGAAAATATCGTGGGCTTCTTCATGGAATTCCTTATGGATTAAAAGATCTGTTTGCAGTAAAAGGATATAAAACTACATGGGGAAGTACGCCATACAAAGATCAATATGTAGATGAAGATTCTTATGTATATAAAAGATTAAGAAATGCAGGAGCGGTGCTTTGCGCCAAACTTTCTTTGGGTGCTTTGGCATTCAACAATAAATGGTTTGGCGGCGAAACAAAAAATCCATGGAACTTAAAACAAGGATCAAGTGGTTCGTCGGCTGGTTCAGCTGCCTCGGTTGTTGCCGGATTATTACCATTTACAATTGGTACAGAAACATTGGGCTCCATCGTTTCTCCATCTACAAGATGTGGCGCAACGGGATTGCGACCAACGTTCGGTACAATAAGTCGCTCCGGCGCAATGGTACTCTGCTGGAGTTTAGATAAAGCAGGACCAATATGCCGCAGTGCTGAGGATTGTGCGATCGTTTTTAATTACATACATGGAACTGACGGCAAAGATTATGGTTCAGTTGATTCAAAATTCAATTATGATGGTGTGGTTGATTTTAAAAAATTAAGAGTTGCCTATGCAGAAAATTATTTTAAACGATTAGCTGCAGATGCACCTGAAAGAAAAGTACTGGATGTTTACCGATCATTAGGTGCAGATATTAAAGCAGTGGAATTTCCTGATTCGTCTGCATTTCCAACAAATTATATTGGTATTATTTTAAATGCAGAAAGTGCTGCAGCATTTGATGAGTTGACAAGAACAAACCGTGATGACCTGATCGAAAGACAGGACAAAGGCTTTTGGCCAAATAGTTTTCGTGCTGCAAGGTTGATCCCTGCTGTTGAATACATCAATGCGAATCGTTATCGTAATAATCTTTGCAAAACGATCAATGAATTCATGAAAGATTATGATGTAGTGATCGTTCCGAGTTTTGCAGGAAGACAATTATCGATAACAAATCTTACAGGGCACCCTATAGTTGTGATGCCAATGGGTTTTAATCAAAATGGATCACCATTAAGTATAACTCTTATTGGTAATTTATATGATGAAGCGACTATCCTTGCTACGGCAAAAGCTTACCAGGATAAAACTGATTTTAACAAGAAGCATCCAGAGAAGTTTCTGCAGTAACCTTATTTCTGCTGTGAATCGTAAAACGGGAATCGTGAATAAATTTCTCACGACTGACGACTCACGATAAGCTGAATAGATTTGATTTCGTACAAGAGTGCGACCTGCCTACCGGCAGGCAGGCGCAACCAAAGCTTAATACAAAATACTTAAGCCGGGTCAATAAAATCAGCAAACATTAACAAGGATAGCTGCTTTCTTTAGAACTCAAATACGTCATATATCCACATTTGTTAGTAATTGAAAAACAGGCTATAGAAACCCCTATTAAAAATTCATTATGTTTGTCCCCATGGTTAATGATTCGAAGAAGATACGAGTAGCGATCCTCGACCTTTATGAAGGAAAAGCCAACCAGGGCATGCGTTGCATCCGTGAGATCCTGAAGAATTATAGTGAAGTTCATAATGTTGACCTGGTGTGGGACGAGTTTGATGTACGACAGAGAATGGAAGTGCCGGATATGAGTTATGATATTTTTATTTCAAGTGGCGGCCCCGGTTCGCCATTAGAAAGCCGGTATAGCGAATGGGATGAAACCTATTTTCGTTGGGTTGACGAGGTAGAACGATGGAATAACAACCCCGCTAATGAGCAAAAGAAATATGTGTTGTTCATCTGTCATTCATTTCAATTAGCATGTCGTCATTTTAATGTTGGAATAGTTTGCAAACGTCGCTCCACTGCGTTTGGAGTTTTTCCTGTTCACATGCTTAATGGTGCAAGCGAGGAACCCGTATTTGCTGGTTTGAAAGATCCTTTTTACAGTGTTGACAGCCGCGATTACCAGGTTATTCAGCCTAATCATAAAGTGATAGCAGAAATGGGTGCAAAAATTCTTTGCATTGAAAAGAACCGTCCACATGTGCCGTATGAACGAGCTATCATGGCTATTCGCTTTAATGATTATATGATCGGCACACAGTTTCATCCCGAAGCTGATGCAGTGGGCATGAGCATGTACTTACAAACTGAAGAAAAGAAAAAGACAGTGATCGAAGAACATGGCGAAGAAAAATTGGTAAGCATGCTAAAGCATCTGAATGATCCGGATAAGATCATGTGGACCTACTCACACGTACTTCCAAATTTCTTAACTCAATGTATTGAGCAACTTCAACCGGAATTAGTTTGATGTTTGAGGTTGTTTATCGGCAGTAGTAATTCTATTTATCGTCCCTTTGTGTCACTCACTTGTGCTTTCAGTAATTCTATTTAGCTTTTCGTGAGTCGTGAATCGTCAGTCATGAGGAAAACAATCTCACGATTCACGGCTCACGTTTCAAGCATTGTCCTTAACTTCCATTTATAAACCCGATGACATGGTTCCTGCAATTAGAAAAGAATTCAATAAAAATTTCACCAAAGAAAAATATGAGGCGTTTCTTAAAGATCTGCATGCAGTGCATGAAGGAGCCATTGAATTCAGAGTAGCAGAAACGCCGGTATTTGTTCCAAAAGATTTTACAAAAAAAATGCTGGATGCCTGTGAAAGTATCGTTGATATAATCGCTGATCCAAAATTCAAAGAGCTTACAAAAAACGCAATACCAAAACATTTACAAGTACCGGGAGAAAATCATCATTCTCATTTTATAGCTTTTGATTTTGGCATTTGCATAAATGATGCTGGCGAATATGAACCACAGTTGATAGAAATGCAGGGCTTCCCCACTCTATTTGCCTATGAAGTTTTACTGGATGAAGTTTTCAGAAAACACTTTCCTGTACCAGCAAATTATAGCAGCTTCCTCGGCAACTATGAAGAAAGTTCCTATTTGAAACTATTGAAGGAAATTATTGTTGGTAATGAAGAACCAGAAAATGTTATACTGCTCGAAGTATTTCCTCACAAACAAAAAACAAGGATTGATTTTTATTGTACACAAGACTATTTGGGTATCAAACCGGTTTGTCTTACAGAATTAATACTGGAAGGCAGAAAATTGTATTATCTAAATTACGGAAAGAAAACAGAAATAAAAAGAATTTTCAACCGTGTGATCTTTGACGATCTGCAGCAGCAATCTGCAGAAGTGCAGGCGCAAGGAAATATTTTATTTGAAAACCTCGATGTTGAATGGGTACCGCATCCTAATTGGTTTTACAGGATAAGCAAATACACATTGCCTTTTATTCATCATCCTTATGTTCCAAAAACCTATTTCTTAAATGAAATAAAACAAATGCCTGCCGATCTTGAGAATTATGTTTTAAAACCATTGTTCTCTTTTGCAGGACAAGGTGTAGTGATTGATCTAACACCTGCAGATATTGACAAAGTAAAAGACCCTGAGAATTGGATACTGCAACGAAAAGTAAAATATGCCGATGTGATTGAGACACCTGATATACCAGCAAAGGCAGAAATAAGAATTTTTTATTTCTGGAAAGATGGAGAAGCAAGACCGGTTGCAACAAATAATCTTGCCAGGTTAAGCAAAGGAAAAATGATCGGAGTAAGGTATAACAAGGATAAGGAATGGGTGGGCGGTAGTTTTTGTTTGTTTGAGAAACAGGATTAAACGATTTTTAAATGGATTAGGAGGAAATAAAAATGGATTCAATTAAAAACATAAAACCAAAAGAACTTGCTCCGGGTATAGCTGGCTATTATGCGCATGGAGAAAAACATACACTCGGTTTGGTTGAACTTAAAAAAGGAAGTATAGTGCCCTTGCACTCTCATCCACATGAACAAATAACTTTTATTCTCGAAGGTCAATTGGATATGAACATCGGCGGAAAAGATTATACATTAACTGAAGGTACATATCATATTATCCATTCAAATGTCCCCCACTCTGCTACTGCCGTTACCGATTGTAAACTGATCGACACTTTTAGTCCGGTAAGAGAAGAATATAAAAGCTGATTGTAAACCCTTTTCCTATGGACAAAGAACAACTTGATAGCCTTACCAAATCATTTTTCAACATTTTCGACAATAAAGATCGAAAGCAGGTAAACCTTGATGCAATTAGAAATATGTGTATACCTGAAATTATTATTATTAAAAAAACTGGCTTGAGCCAGACAGTTTATTCTTTGGATTCATTTATTGAGCCTCGTATTAAGATATTATCTGATGGAACTCTTAGAAACTTTGAAGAATCAGAAACAGAAGAAACGACACAAATTGTCGGACACATTGCACAACGTCAAAGTAAATATCAAAAATCAGGTTATTTGAACAACAGTTACTTTACCGAGACCGGGATCAAATTGTTTCAGTTTATTAAGACAGAGATGGGATGGAAAATTAGTTCGTTGGTATGGGAAGATGACGAGAAACCTGCAGCACATACTACTCCTTAAAATTCTTTTTCAATTCCATTAGTTTTGCCTGAAAAGGATTTAGTGGCTCTTGTTTTTTAGAAATATTTTTATTGCCTCCTCTACTTTCGGTCTTACGGATTTCCGGTCTTCCAGACCCTTCCTCTTTCAATGACAATGAAATTCTCTTTCTTGCAACATCCACCTCTAATACAGTTGCCATAACTTTTTGTCCAAGCTTTACTGCTTCATTCGGATCGGTAATATAACTGTTGGCTAAGTGTGAGATGTGAACAAGCCCATCTTGTTTAACACCTACATCTATAAAAGCTCCGAAGTTTGTAATGTTTGTAATGATACCTGGTACTTTCATCCCCGGTTTCAGATCATCCATTGAATTTACTCCTTCTGCAAACCTGAATTCTTCGATCGGCGAACGAGGATCACGACCCGGCTTTTCCAATTCTTTTAAGATATCTTCAATGGTGAATTGCCCAATTGTTTCTGTAATAAAATCCTTTGCCTTCATTTGTTTTCTGATCTCTATATTTTGTATCAACTCAGCAACTGTACTGCGGGCTTTAGTCGCCATTGCTTCAACAACGCTATAGCTCTCGGGATGTACGGCAGAATTATCAAGAGGATTGGATGCGTTGGCAATACGAAGAAAGCCTGCACACTGTTCAAATGCTTTTGGCCCAAGCATAGAGACCCTTTTTAATTCTTCTCTTGATTTAAAACCTCCGTTCTTAGTTCTGTATTCAACTATATTCTTTGCAACAGTTCCACTCAATCCTGATACATACATCAATAAATGTTTGCTGGCCGTATTTACATCTACACCAACATAGTTCACACAACTCTCTACCACTTTATCCAATGATTCTTTCAGCCTGGTTTGGTTCACATCATGTTGATACTGGCCAACACCAATACTCTTTGCATCGATCTTTACCAATTCACTTAGCGGATCCAATAAACGCCGGCCAATGCTTATAGCGCCGCGAACTGTGACATCTTCATCAGGAAATTCTTCTCTTGCTACTTCACTGGCAGAATAAATAGATGCGCCGCTTTCATTTACCATAAAGACAGAAACAGTTTTTGCAAAATCAATTCCTCTTACCAATTGCTCGGTTTCTTTGCTGGCAGTTCCATTTCCATAACCAATGGCTTCAATATTGTATGTCGCGACCAATTTCTTTATTGTTTGCACAGCACCAAAATGATCATTCTGCGGAGCATGCGGGTAAATTGTCACATACTTTAAAAATGTTCCATGTTCATCAAGGCAAACAACTTTACATCCGGTACGAAATCCCGGGTCGATCGCAAGTACACGTTTATGTCCAAGTGGTGACGCCAACAATAGCTGCCGCAGATTTTCTGCAAACACACGAATAGCATCTTCATCGGCCTTCAACTTGCTAGCCATACGAAATTCTGTTTCAATTGATGGTTGCAATAATCTATTGTAAGAATCTTCAATTGCAATTTCAACTTGTTTAGATGCAGTGCCGGATGACTGGATAAAAATTCTTTTAAGCTCATCATGTGCCATTATCTTATCAATATTGATGGTCATGATCAGAAATCCTTCTTTCTCTCCTCTTCTCATGGCTAGTATGCGATGCGACGGACATTGCGACAATGGCTCTCTAAATTCAAAATAATCTCTATACTTCTGTGCTTCCTCGTCCTCTTTTTTAGTTGTAAGAACTCTTGAAGCAACAACAGCATCTTCAGCATATAATTTTCTTACCAAGTTTCTTGCCTGCTCATTTTCCGATATCCATTCGGCAATAATATCTCTTGCTCCCTGCAAAGCGGCCTGTGTGTCCTTCACAGTTTCGGTTATAAATTTCAAAGCTTCTTGTTCCAGATCTTCATTGCCCTGTGCAAAAAGAAGTTTTGCCAATGGCTCGAGTCCGTGCTCTATGGCAACTGTTGCTTTTGTTTTTCTTTTTGGTTTATAAGGCAAATAAATATCTTCCAGCTCAGTCGCATTTATACAATTAGCTATACGTTCTTTTAATTCGGTAGCTAATTTTCCGGCTTCTTCAATAGTTTTCAGGATCGTCTGTTTTCGTTTCTCTAATTCGTTATAATAATTTATTTTTTCAATTACGCTACCAACGGCAACTTCATCCAGGTTACCAGTCGCTTCTTTCCTGTATCGTGAAATAAAAGGGATCGTGGCACCCCCTGAGTGTAGTTCATAGATACTGTTGATCTGCCTGAGAGAAAGATTTAATTCAGCAGCTATATGTTTTGAATACTTAATGTCCATAGAGTTTTTTTAAGGGCAGCAAATGTATAATCGCAATACAACCCAAAAAAAATTGTTTGTTCAATACTATTTTGTTATAAAACAGCAAACGGATAGTTTTGTACTTATCATTACCACACAACGAAACTAATGAGAAAACTATACCTGCTGCAAGTTTTGCTTTCAATAACTGTTTTAAGTTATTCACAGGGAGATAATGAGATCCAGGTCTACGCCTCTCCTACTATCCAAAATAAATGGACAATATTCGAGTTGCATACCAATTATACTTTTAAAGGAAGTGAATATCTCGCAGATCAAAAGGATGCAAAATGGTTTAATACCACGTTGGAAATAACTCATGGCTTTGGAAAAAATTTTGAGATCGGCTTCTATACTTTTGCAGGAGTTGATCCACGCCGTGGATATGCTTATCTCGGAAATCAAATAAGACCGAGAGTAACAGTTCCCCTGGAATGGAAATGGCCAATAGGCGCCAGCTTATCTGCAGAGTTTGGATTCTTCAGGCCCGATGATACAACAGATTTTTTCTGGCAGGGTGAGATTCGACCGATCATAGATAAAACAGCAGGCAACTGGTATTTTTCTTTTAATCCTAATATTGATTTTGCTGTGAGTGGTGATGATAAAGGCATTGGGTTTTCTCCACAATTCAAAACAGTGTATACCATTAAACAAAAAGTTGGTCTAGGTTTTGAATATTATGGGAACCTCGGAGAATTCAATGATTTTCTCCCCGGAAAAATGCAGGAACATTTATTAGGGCCAATTGTTGATCTCTATATTCACCCGATGTGGGAAGTGCAAACCGGTTTTCTTTTTGGTCTCACCGAAAATTCAAATCAACAAATTTTCAAGTTATTGCTTGGCCGAAGGATCGGAAAATAATTTTTAGAAATAAGTTGATATTCCAAGCTGGAATCCTGCCAGCTTTGATGGGGGGTTACCAAGAATATCCCGTTGCCAATTGTAACGATAATTAAACCTTATCACCGTTTGGGCTCCTGGTCTCCAGCTAATCGCAGGCACAATTGAAAAAACATCATCGGCAATATTTCCGCCGGTTGATTTAAATGTTCCTTTATTCCAGTCAACATATTCAACCCTCAAAGCTGCATTCAATACTGCATCCTGGAAACCAAACATTGGTTTTTTAATTATCGGTTGCACAAGGTCGATATATCCTCCTTGTTGCTTTTCGCCATATTGTTCTGTATAAGTATCCGGCACATTCACATGCACCCAGGTCCATTCAGCATTAATAGCGGTTTTAATTTTCGGAAGTGTTGTATTGAAGTCCAACGCAAATACATCAACTCTTCTTTTTAGATCAAGCGTCAATCCGTCATCCTGGTATTTATTGTAAACACCACCCATATAGGATGTCCCCAGTTCACCAATCTTATTATTTCTTACAGCAATCTTTCCCGTAAACAATGGGCTTCCATTAAAACTTTCTTCAAAACGTTCAGGATCTTCTTTAGTAGCTGGTAAAAATGTTTTATTCTCAGCATTGTTTATAATAAAATCATTGAAGCCGTTGGTCAAATATGCTTCATAGGCAAATGCCCAATCTTTATTGAACTTTTTTCCATAAAGACCGAAACCTGCATTGCTAAAAGTAGCGGGCAGCATTTGTGTAGCTGCAATGGGCCGGTCAACAAATTCCCATTTAGGTCCATCATGATTTTGATTAAAAGCGCCAATTGGATTTAATACAATACCACCACGAAGATTCAGGAGCGGATTAAATTCAAAATCAACAGAAGCAAACTCAAGACTGATCTCTTTAGCACCATCTTCAAATTCTATCTCACTCAAAAATTTTATGCGATTACTGATCGATGAAGAAACAAATAAACTCATTCTTCTCATCTGGAATTGATGACCTTCCGAAATACCATTTTCCTGTAAGTACTGGTAATTTGCTTCCACATATCCTCCAAGGGCAACAGGCAATTTACCCAATTGTAAAAAAGGCCTGTTATACAACGCATCCATGTTCATTTTGTTCACCGATGTATCTTTTGGTATGCGCTTTAGCAATGAAGGATCGATCTGGGTAAAAGCAGTTTCCGCAAAGAAGCATATAATAAGTATCAATAAATATTTTCTATTCATATTGCTCTCATGTCAATAAAAAGTTGATTGTTTGAAACAGTTACAGGGAAACTTCTTAACGATCTGTCAGCAGGACCGGTCTTCACTTGTCCTTTATTATCAAACTCGCTTCCGTGTGCTGAGCATTGAAGTCGATCGCCTGATGCCTGCAGCTCGGTTCCCTGGTGTGTACATCGCATCCACAATGCAGAATATTCATTGTCATTGAATCGATAAATACAAACAGGATATTGCAAAGCATCATTGCGAACAATAATAAATGGATGATGAACTGTCTTCCCTTTTTGCTTTGCCAGGAATTCATTTGCATCCACAAGCAAACCATCTTTTCCTAATGTACCAGTAATATACCGGGTGGCAGAACAAGAAGAGATCATAACTCCCATTACAGTCGCAGATAAACAGGCTGTACAACTATTCTTTATAAATTCTCTTCTGTCCATGTCTAAAGTGATTCCAGGAATTTGATAAGCTTTGCTTTGTCAGTGGCTGAAAGCTGCTGAAAACTATTTTTACTTTGCTCTGCCTCGCCTCCATGCATTAAGATCCCTTGCTCGATGCTTGTTGCTCTTCCATCATGCATTAAAAAATATTGACCTCCCTGTGAATTTTTAGATAATCCTAAACCCCACAATGCAGGAGTTCTCCATTCTGCTGGCAATGCTGTTCCTTCTGTATAACCATCATTTAAACCTGGTCCCATATCATGCAAAAGCATATCAGTGTAAGGAAAAAAAGTCTTATTTGACAAAGGAGCAATTAAAGAAGACCCGGTTTGCAGTTGTGGAATATGACATTTGCCGCAGGACATATTTAAGAATACCTGCTTACCCGCCACTACATCCGGGTCATTTTGATTTCTTTGGATCGGTGCTTTTAAAGTTTGTAAATAAAAAACAACATCTAATGCAGTTTGATTGGTTACTTCGGGATCAACTTCGAGCCCGGTGTAAGTGCTGTAATGTTCGTAAGTTGAATTCACGCCCATATCCTGGTTGTATGCATTTACAGTTTGCTGAAGAAGATCATATACTGCTGCTTTCTTTCCAAAGCGTCCAATATATTTTCCATTACGTTCAATAGTTCCGGGACGGTAAATACAATATGAAGGAACATTTATCCAGTTTGGTCTGCCTGAAATACCATCACCATTTGCATCATTTGGATCTGACAGTGACAATAAAGTTGCATCAGTCACTGCTTCCAAAAAACCTAAACCAGTATTTGCAGGCGGAGTAAATTTCGAAAATGAAGTACCAGCAGGAATCTCTTCAGGCATAAAACCGGGAATTGCCCTGTTTTGTAATTGTGGTCCGCCGCGATTCATGAATTGGTTTCCGAATGTATCAACTTGGCCAAAACGAGTCAGTGTGGTAAATGGATGCCCTTTTCCATCGCCAGCATGACAAGTACCACATGAAGAAGCAACGAATAAAGGGCCCAATCCTGTTTGAGAGGAAAAAACTTCATCATTAAAAGCAACATCACCGCGTAGGAATATGGCTCTTTGTTCATTCGTTAAACCTTCCACCGGCCCATCAAGAATAGCATCATTGTCGGGGGTTTTAGGCAATAATTTCTGACACCCGATTCCTGCAAGGATCAATGCACAAAATAAAAAGATAGCTTTTGCTTTTTTCATACCGGATGACAAAGATAAAGGTATTCCAAAACAAATTTATTTGGTATCCCAAATTTTTATTTTCTGGTTATCCTGTTTATTTTTGTCCAATGGCGCACTTCTCTCACCATTCTGAGGAAAATTACCTGAAAACGCTTTTTAAGCTGGAAAGCCGCAAGGATAAAAAGGTAAACAATACCGCTTTAGCACAATCTCTTAACCTGAATCCAGCAACTGTATTGGAAATGGTACGTAAGCTTGCTGATCGAAAATTAGTTCAACTGAAACCTGACAAATCAATTCAGCTAACTGAGAAAGGAAAGAACAAGGCTCTACTCACCATTCGAAAGCACAGGCTTTGGGAAGTTTTTCTTGTTGAAAAAATGAATTATAAATGGAACGAAGTCCATGAACTTGCTGAACAACTCGAACATATTGAATCAACTGATCTTGTTGACAGGCTGGACAATTTCCTTGGAAATCCTTCTTTTGATCCTCATGGTGATCCGATACCAGATAAGAACGGGAAAATCAAAAACAATGTTTCTATTCCTCTTTCCAATTGTACTGCAGGGAAGAACTATATTGTTATAAATCTTGTTGACACCAGTGACTCATTTTTAGATTATCTCGGAAAGCTTAATATAAAGCCGGACGTAAAGTTCAAATTGTTGGAACAAAACGAATATGATAATTCTTTTATGATCCTGCTGAATAAAAAAGATATACAACTAAGCGAAAAGGCTGCAAGAAATATTTTAGTTCGACCTTGCTGATTTGCTGTAACTTCAGGAATAGCATAAATTACTTTCAGCAATCTTTTTAATTACATTCAAAACTATTTACATGAAAAAGTTGCTCTCTCTTACAATAGGATCATTTCTCTTATTTGTATCATTCACATCTCATGCACAAACCAAGACCGGTGCAGATTTTTTTGCTGGTAAATGGAAAGTATCGATTCCTGGCACTCCTTATGGCGACCTGGTAAGAATTTATGTACTTGAAAAAAAAGGCAATGAGCTCACTGGCATAGTACAGGACTCTACTGGTACGGAAATAACAAAATGCTCTAAAGTAGAAGTAAAAGATAATGAAGTAACCCTCTATTATAGTGCACTGGGTAATGATATCAGCATTACCTTAATAAAGAAAGATGATGACCATGTGACAGGCAATGTAATGAATACTTTTACGGCGACCGGTGAAAGGATTAAATAAGTTTATTAAAGCAAAAAAGTCTACTGCACTTTAAACGCTACTTTCTTTTCACTTGTATTACCATCATGATCCAGGTAAACTAAAACACTTAACACAAGATCTGTTGGCTTATCAACACTAGTTGCCCATTTACTATTGATCGTGAGAGTATCATTATGCTGGTGGCCATGATAAAAGAATAAAGCAGTAGTATCACTCCTTTTTGTTATACGCAGATCATAACCGTGCATAGCTTTAGAAGCGATAGCGATCGCATTAATATTTAAACTGTCTCCATAATGTGCAACGGTATTTGGCACCGGGCTAACAATGGTTATGGTTGATGAAGAAATAACCTCCTCAATATCCCCGCTGTGTTTTGCACAAGAAAATAATACGAGCATTGGAATAGATAATAGGATCATGAAAAACTTCTTTTTCATAAATGTTGTTTAAAGTGTGATCAATAGATGAGCAGCAACTCGTGGTTTTACAATTATGCTTCCTTCGGCAAGGTTTTGATTTGCGGCAAACTGGTAATTGATGCCACCTGATATTTTTCCGGTATTAATATCCAAACCACCGCCTGCATATAGCACTTGTCCGCCTGAATTATGTTGTAAAACATGATCAGCCGCATCTTTCATTTGAATTTCACTGATCAGTTGTGCATAAGGTGACAATGAAAAGTTTTTAAAATTTTTCTGATATACCGCTGTCATCCCATTAACAAAAACATCACCATAACGATAGTCATCTTTGTTCTGAGTATTGTATTTATAAGAACTCACAACGTTGAACATCCAATTGCGCCACCCTAAATGATATGATGCTTTCACTAAATAATCGATACTGCCAGTGCCTGCCTGGAAATTTTGACTTTCCGTCTCTTCGCCCTTTAAGGGTGTATATTTTCCTGTTGGCATTTTGATCCCGACACCCGCCATTATCGTATGACGGATCTTTGAATTATTTTTATCCAACAAGCGATAATCAGCCAGGAGCGTAAGATCACCAATACCAGAAATGTTTTTTTGACCATCAAGATTCTGCATTTTATTTACCTGCCATGGAACCAACAATTCAACCTGCAATTTTTTAAAAGGGCTATACTGGGCTGACATAAGAAGTGAATTGTAATACTCATGTCCCGCACTACCATCGTCCGCATAGGTAATGTAATGGCGATGTATCCAGCTGAAACCTATATAATTCCTGGAAAGATGAGGAAAAAGAAAGGGATTGTAATTGCCAACCCCACAACCGCAAATATCGCAGGCCTTTGCAGAAGAAAATGTTGTAATAAGAATTACAACAAGAATAAATTTTCGCATCTGTATGAATTTCAGACACGAAGGTCTCTTTTGCAATTTTCCCTACTGATGCGTTGTATCATGAGCTGGGCTGATTTTTATCAGTCCCTCGGTAGTAGAACGATTAGATCATTAATGCATATGGCGAATCCCTCTTTTCACAAAAATGTAATTAACCGGAAAAGCCGCGATAAAACCTGCTATCAATCCAAACACCATTCCAATCCAGAAAATGCTATCACTAAGATGAGCATCCATTACCCCCGGTGTATAAACTTGTACAATTACTTCAAATGCCTCCATCACCACAATGCTTAATCCTTCTGCGATCAAAACTTGCTTAAGTGCTTTCTTGAATGAATATCCTGCTCTTAGCAGCGGCATCATACCAAAAGCAAAGCCTAATATAAACCCCAGGATTATTGCAACAACAGTAGTAACAAGATTATTTAAGTGAAGCCATGTACCGATTACCATCCCTAATACCTCACCAAGACCGCAACCAATAAGACAATGTACTGTCGCACTGAAAGCCAAACCAAAATGGTTTTCTTTATTTGCAGTCTCGTCTTTTTTTGTATGTGAATGGCGGCTATGATCCATAATTAGTGTTTGTGTAGTGAAGGTCTGTTTTCACAATCTTAGTGTCAATTTCTACTGATAAAAAAGACAGAAGATGTGCCAGGTATGTGGCAACTTTTATTACTATTTTGAAACCCGCCTTTACTTACCTTTTTTTCTTAACGCATCCAGGAAAATATACTCATAGCTAAGCATCCAGCTATTTTTCATATTGCGATAGATATCGCTTTTCAGCTGGAAGCGATAACCAACATTTAATTTACTTGTACTCTTGAAGATCAATTGAAGCGATGGCGCAAGATCCAAATAATATTTCTCATAGTCCCAGTCAAGATTTTGGCCGCCTAACAATTCCGCATATATATTCAGATTTGTCTGGTTATAATCTTTATAGACTCTTGGCAGAAGAAGATAACCTGTAGATAAAGAATAATTCAAACTTTGAAAAGCATATTCCTGTGGCTTGTTATTCCTTGCTTCATCAAGCACTTCAACAATACTTGCTGTACCTGATACAGCAAACTTATTCCATAGTTGTGTTGCTATGATCCCTGCCTGCACTCCACTATGATCACCCATTAAATTTAATTCATTATGCTGAAGATGATTCCGGCTATAAGCAGCAGTAGCAAATGCTGCCATGCGAAAATGTTTATGCACATCGTCATTTGAAAGGAAACGGTACTTGGCATATACACGGGCAGATTCATAATAAAAGAAGGGCTCATACATATTGGAAAAAGTAAGACCCGCATGCACCATCCATTTTTTACTGAGGCCAAACATCGCTTCAGGACTATATCGTTGCCCGACCCTGTCTCCATGCACTCCTTTTCCATACATGGCACTTAATTTAGCACTCATGGATTTTGCGGGCATATTTGATGCTGGTTCTGTATATGGAAAAAGTTCCTGGGCGAATGTATTTAATGACGATAATAGCAGGAATGCGAGTAAAAAATTTTTCATACTAATTGTTATAATCCAAGCAGCTCCTTAATTTTCTTTTCAAGGTCATCTTTTTCAGGATTGATAGCCACTACATCGCCATTTTTATTAATTAGAAATGATGCAGGTATTGCATCCACCTGCCATTTCATTGCAGCCATTGAATCCCATCCACCCTTATCAAATCCCTGCATCCATGTGATCTTATCTTTTGTTACAGCCTTTTTCCAATCACTCTTTTCATCATCAAGTGAAACGCTTAGTATTTCAAAACCTTTGTTTTTATACTTGCTGTAAAATTTCACTAGCTGTTTATTTCCATGACGACAAGGTCCGCACCAACTGGCCCAAAAATCAAGCAGGAACACTTTACCTTTCATTGAAGAAAGTTTGATCGAATCCCCTTTCATATCGACAACTGTAAAATCGAGTCGATTATCTGTTATATTGGGGATCGGCCCCTGGGCATTTACTGCAAACGCAGAAAAAGCCAGGACAAAACTTAAAATAAGAAAGTGTAGGTTTTTCATTTCATAATTATTAATGAAGCTTCTCCCTACTAAAAGCAGGGAGAAGCTTTTGATTAAATGATAACATGGTAGACCCTTTCTTCAGAATGCATACCATCCCTTACACAACAATTGCTGGTTTTACCTGTTTTCATGCAATCCATTTTTGTAGCAGCGCTGTACTTCTTATAATCCTTTGCTGAAAGGAAATCCTTATCAACAATGGTCAACGTCTGTTCTCCGCTCAGCATTTTATTCCCGCTGTTTACAAAATGAAAGTTCTTGCCATCAAGTTGCAGGTGTTTGTCTTTTTGAACACTCACATCAGAAAAACTACCTGTCACCTTAAGAGAGGCAACAGAAAAACCTGCATCTTCCACGGCTTTCTTCAACGCATCAAAATCAGCATTATTGTTTTCCTTAAAGAGGATCGTGTATTCCTGCTTTTTGATATCCACTTTTACTTCCTGTACAAAAGGGACCTTCTCCAATGCCACTTTTACTGCCTTTGAACACATGGAGCAGGTAAGTCCGCTTGCCTGTAATGTAGCTTTTGAGAATTGCGCCTGTAATGAAACTGTAACAAAAGCAACGATCACAAATGCTATTATCTTTTTCATACCAGAATTTTAAAAAATTAATGTTTATGATCTGCTTCTTTTTTACAACAGCCTTTGTCTGCACAAACGGTCATATCACATTTGCCATCTTTGCAACAACCTGCATCTTTGCAAGCCTGCATTTCGCATTTACCATCTTTACAGCAATCCATACCTGAACAACCTTCTTTGCTGCATTTTTCAGTATCGCAACAAGCTTTTGCAGGATTTGATTCTATTCTATCGTATTTGCAGCAAGAATGAAGTTTATCGTATGCTTCAGTAGTAGCTTTTACACCTACATTATCATAACCTGCCTCAGCAATACTTTTTTGAATTTTTGCAAGATTGGAAGAAGTGGAATTGTATTTAACTGTAATGACCTTTGTGTCTTTATTCCAATCAGCGTAAGTGGCACCAGCGGCTTTTGCAGCTTTTTCAATTTTAGTTTCACACATGCCACAATTACCGGAAACCTGGAATGTCTCAGTCTTTGTTTTTTGAGAGAAAGAATTTGTTGCAATTGCGCAACAAACAAGAAGGGTTGAAAATATTTTAAGCGTTTTCATGATCTTAATTTTAGAATTTTTATTTGATTAATTTTTATTACAAATATTTTGCTATTTCAATAAATAGCTGAATAGAGAAATGAACGTACAAGTGTGCGACGCAACAATGTTACATAGTAGCACTTATGCCTGGTTCATAAAAATTAATCTCAAATTCTGAAAACGCAATTTTGTAAGTAGGTGTCCTGCTTACTTAATGGGGGTGAATGTGTATGTAAGTAAAGTTGATCAGTTGATTTATTTGTGAAGAGCTCATTCAAAGCCGGGAATGTTGGAACAATTGCATCTGGTAAAGAGAATTTGAAACTGAAACCAGAAGTTTGCTGATCATCCTGTATCTTAAATATCTTCACTTCATCTTTGCAGCATTCATTGCCTTCTGATTTGTGCATTCCGCATACTCCGCAATAGTCAGATTTATTGGCGCCGAGTTGTACGGAATCAAAAGTATCCATGCAGTAGTGAAAATTAATTACTACACCTGTGCTAAAGGCAACATATAAAACGAGTAATATGGATGCAATAGATTTCTTCATTCCAAGAGCAACAAAGATATAATGCCTTTTCCTGAAAATTCTATGACTTTAAAAAGAAATTTACGAACGGTAATAATTTGTGAATCAATTAAGAAAAGTCCAATAAATGCTCAAACGGAAATTTAAGCCGGGGTAAGGCTGGTCAGGAGCCGCGAAATTATTGTGCCTGAAACCGAAACCATTCTCAGTAGTTATAGTATTCAGGTTCTCTGCCCTGACGAAGGCCCTGAAATTACGTATGCGAAAATGGATATATGCCGCAATATCCGGACGGTTGTTGATGCGAACGCTGTCCTGGTAAAAGAATTTCCCGGTGGCTGGTGAATATCCATCTGCATTGTAAGGAGTATGATATTTTACCTCAAAGCCTGTTGCAATATTAAGTTTCTTAAATCCTAATGTTCCTTCATAACCGATCCGATTGCGTGTAAAGATCATTGGCAAATTCAAATCAACATTCCCTGCCTTTTGCTGAAAGTAAACATCGGCATGCCATCTCCAACGCTGACCGATCCTGAATACTTTCGCAGCTGCTATCTGTAAAACATTAAACAATGCATTTTCCTGGTTTGCTTTGTAATATTCTGTATAATACGTATAGTTAGTAACGAGATAATAATTACCAGAGATCTCAACGGCTGGTTTTGCCAAATAAAATGATGCGTTGAATTGTGTAATATTTTCTTTATTGAAATCTTTAGGAGTATCAAAATAAAAACTGCTAAGGCTATCAAAGCAAAACGAAGGGGTCCGGTTTACATTTCGAAAACTAAGATCTATATAATCTCCTTTTCGTGACACTATCCTTTTCAGGTTTGCAATAACTTCATAATCACCAAAATTCATCCCAGCCAAATAAAGTTTACCTGCAATCGTTATATCCCATTTCTTGTCACGGGTCATGTTCCGGTAATCTCCCTGTGCTATAAGGTTGTAAAACGAACCAGTAAATTTATTTGTCGTTGCTTTCAGGTTTTGAAGAACAATACCAAGCTTAAGAAATTGCAACTGATTTTTCGCATCGGGAAAGGTGTAGATCGAAAACTCATTATTTAGCTCTTTCCACCTGTCGAGAAGTATCAATGAACTATCATGTATTACATAATTATATGCTGTGTCATAATAGAATGAAGAAGGAAAGTAACCTGTTTCAGGATTTGGAGTGTCCATGAATTTCAGCTTATAAGTACTATACCTAAGAACATGTTCAAACCTGATCCTTGGATAAAATAAAGGTATGATGGTTGAATCGCCGACTATTGAATCTTTTTGGCCAAGATCATACTGTTGCTTCACCATCATGTTGACATCTGAATAACGATTTCCTGTGTATAATGTTGAACTGAAAAAATTTGTTCCGAACTCTGCATCACCCCCAATTTTGGTTGGGATATTGAATCGATCGTTATAGATTGGATCATTCAAATAATCCTTGTCATGTCTCAAACCACCATTCTCATCAGATTGCAACGCATTGGCAAGAAACACTACATAGTTATTATACCGCTTGTTTGTTGACTGGTACCAGGTAGTAACGAGATAATTGTTGTGATTCGTTCTCTGGTTTTTAAAAAAACCGGGAGCATTTATTAGACGATAATTAAGTAATACATTAAAGTTCGGCTTTACATTTTGTGTATGTGTGATCTCAATTACCTGTTCCATTCTGCCACCGAGCAGGTATGCCAATTCAGTATATGGCCTTGTGGTGTTAAAAAAACGGATCGTTTCCAGGTTCCAGTGATATGCATCGAATGCATGCATGCCATGATCCCAGCCGCTACGCATATTGGGGTCGAAGAATATTGAACGAGTGGCGGTACCGAGATTTCCTAAAAACAAATGATGCGAAGGAATTGGAAAACGAACGTTGAAATCATTTATCGTAGAATCGAGTTTGTTGCGTTGAACAGAAAAAGGCAATTGGTAATATATAGTGATCGAATCTTCGTATTTATCGCGATGTTGAAGGCTATCGGAACCTCCTCCTGAAAATGCACCTGAAAACCGTCCACCTACCTGCCCGGGCAAATTATTTATTCCTCTTCCAATGGGGCTTGTCCGTTGAGAAAAGATGGTTCCTGAAAAAAACAGTAATAAAATGAAGTATGTATATCTTAATGCCAGTGTTAAAAATTAAACGGTGAAATTACTTCCACAAAAATAAAACCGGGAATATCAAAAGTTAAAGTACTGCAATCAAATCTTTAAAAATAGCAGCTAGTTTTGGCTCAGCAGCTTTTGCAAAATGTAAAACCTCTTCATGAGTGATCTTTGTATGATCCTCCCTGATGCCGAGGTCTGTGATCACACTCATAGCAAAAACAGGAATATTCATGTGATTGGCAACAATACATTCCTGGACAGTACTCATTCCTACTGCGTCGCCTCCTATTATATGGATCATTTTATATTCGGCAGGAGTTTCATAAGTAGGTCCTGTTACACAGAAATAGACTCCTTCCCTGACTTCAATTTGCAAATTAGCCGCTGCAGTTTTCGCCTTTTCGATCAATTCTTTTTTATAAGGTTCGCTCATATCGGGAAAACGTGGTCCAAGCTCATCTATATTTTTCCCGATAAGCGGGTTTCGCATGTCAATACCGATATGATCGTTAATGATCATTATATCTCCTACGTTAAATGATGGATTGACACCGCCTGCCGCATTTGAAAGCAATAATGTTTTAATACCTAACAATCCAAGGACGCGGATAGGAAAAACGACTTCTTCAGGAGTATAGCCTTCATAATAATGAAAACGGCCTCCCATACAAACCACTTTCTTACCAGATAGATTTCCAAAGATCAACTTGCCTTTATGACCTTCCACAGTTGATACGGGAAAATTTGGTATATCGCTATAATCAATTTCTTTTTCGATCTCTATTTCTTCTGTAAAATTCCCAAGACCGCTGCCCAGCACAACTCCAACCTCAGGTTGATGTTTATATTTTTTCTTTAAGAACTCAACTGCTTCGTTCAGTTGTTTCATTGCTTTTTTGCCCATAGAAAAGGATAAGGCGGCAAATATAGATTTTTTGGCGTTGAAGTTTGGTATAAATGCTATTACACCTGCTTAATAATTATAGCGATAAAAATCACAAAACTCTTCATCACATAAAAGCCTTTTAAGAACAGGATCATTTAAAACATCGGTATAATCCATCCATTTTTTACCGACTTTTATTTTTCGGTGCACTAAACGAATGCCTTGGCTATAATCTACCCACCAGTAGATATGACCGGTGTATAATGGCTGAATTGGATTGCCATCCAGTTTATGCCAACCATAAATAGCTACACGATCTGGTTTGGGATCTCTTGAAATTTTTCCACTGATGATAACGTCTTTTTGAATGCCTGCTATCAATCCCTTTCTTCCTTTTCGTTGTCCTTCGATTATTAAGTGATGGTGCCACATGGTTGGTGTGCTGTCACGAAATGCATACATGGGAACTGGTTCTAATTTTACTTTAGCAGCCTTATAGATATCATCCACCATTTTTCTTGTTGGTAAAAAACAATTAAAGCTGTCCGCAATTTTTTGTGCTGCCAAGGGAGTGATATTGATCCTTGCCCAATTATCATCAGTACCAATGCTGAGATAGTCCGGAGAAACAAAATATTCTGCATTAATTATTTTGCCTGTTGCTGAATCAGTAATTGAGACTTTTACTCTTTCAAACTTTTTAAGAAACGATGGAATATTACCATCAAGAATTTCTTTTACTGCAAACGAATCTCTTTCCTTCCATTTCATGGCGAACGCCTGATGATAAAAATCGTTGCCAGTAAATGGAGATGTTCGTTGAGGAGCATCGATCTTTTTTGTAGTTTGACAAGAAAGAATAAATAAAGCAAAAACGAAGATGACTCCTCTCATGAATGAAAGATAATAAAAAGCTCGATAGCGAACAGGACCTTGAATGGTGCGAGGCAACAAAAGTCTAGTCGGAGCTACTAAAGCTGTATCCAAACTATCATCTGTCATCTTTAAACTATCCTCTCTCTTCGCTATCTTCGCCAAAATTTTTTCTTTATATGAACCTCCACGAATTCCAGGCTAAAGAACTTTTAAAGAAATACAATGTACCCGTGCAGGAAGGTATTGCATGTGGCACTGTGCATGAAGCTGAAGAAGCATACCGTCAAATAAAAACTCAATTCGGAAGTCCGTTTGCAGTTGTAAAAGCACAAATACATGCAGGTGGACGTGGTAAAGGAAAAATAAAAGAGAATGGAACAAATGGTGTAAAAGTTGGAAAAGGGCTTGACGAAGTGGTGGATTATGCACAAAAGATTTTAGGTGGAACATTAGTCACTTTACAAACCGGGCCTGCAGGTAAAGTAGTTCATAAAATTTTGGTGGCACAGGATATGTATTTCGATGGACCAAGTGAAAGAAAAGAGTTTTACTTATCCGTTTTGCTTGACCGAAGTAAAGGACAGAATGTGATTATGTATAGCACTGAAGGAGGAATGAATATTGAAGAGGTAGCGCATAATACACCAGAAAAAATTTTTAAAGAATGGGTTCACCCAGCTGGTGGCTTACAACCATTCCAGGCAAGAAAGATCGCTTTCAATTTAGGATTAAGTGGTGAAGCTTTTAAGAACTGTGTAAAGTTCGTTATTAATTTATACAATGCTTATGTGGGACTGGATTGTTCAATGCTCGAGATAAATCCATTGTTCAAAGCAGCCGATGACAAGATCGTTGCGGTTGATTGTAAAATGAATTTGGATGAAAATGCTTTGATGCGTCATCCAGATCTTTCAGCATTGCGTGATGTAAGTGAAGAAGACCCGACAGAAGTAGAAGCTGGTAAATACAATTTGAATTTTGTAAAGCTTGATGGCAATGTTGGATGCATGGTAAATGGTGCAGGGCTTGCGATGGCGACCATGGATATGATCAAGCTCAGTGGCGGCGAACCTGCAAACTTTTTGGATGTTGGCGGTACAGCAAATGCACAAACGGTTGAAGCCGGTTTTAAAATAATTTTAAAAGATCCTGCTGTTAAAGCAATCCTGATAAACATCTTTGGCGGTATCGTTCGTTGTGATCGTGTTGCACAAGGCGTAATTGATGCATATAAAAATATGGGCAACATTAAAGTGCCGATCATTGTTCGTTTGCAGGGAACAAATGCTGAAGAAGCGAAAAAGTTGATTGATGAAAGTGGCTTAAAGGTACAATCAGCTATTTTATTGAGTGAGGCGGCTGAACTGGTAAAGAAAGCTGTTGCTTAAATGATAGTTGATAGATGAGAAATGATAATGAATCCTGCTTTTGCAGGATTTTTTATTAACTATAAATTTGTCTTTCGACTAATTTTGTTTTATGGCTGAAGACCTATTGATCATAAAAGGAAATAAGGAAGAGCAATATGAATCATTGCTTCCGCAAATAAAAGGGTTACTTGAAGGTGAAGAAGACCTTATTGCCAATCTTGCAAACGTTGTTGCCGCATTAAAAGAACAATTCAATTGGTTGTGGGTTGGTTTTTATTTAGTAAAAAAAGACGAACTGGTGTTAGGACCATTCCAGGGACCAGTTGCCTGCACAAGAATAAAAAAAGGAAAAGGAGTTTGTGGTGCAAGCTGGGCCAAAGCAGAAACATTAATTGTTCCAGATGTAGAAAAATTTCCCGGTCATATTGTATGTAGTAGCTTTTCCAGGTCTGAGATCGTTGTACCTGTCATTAGAAATAATAATGTAGTGGCTGTACTTGATGTAGATAGCATTGAGCTAAATCAATTTGACAATACAGATAAAGTATATCTCGAACAGATCGTTGATTTAATTACGATCAATATTTAACCTGCCATTTAGTAACATTAAAGCCACTAAATCGTTATTAACAATATTGAAAAAATAATTGTCAATTGACAGTCATTTATTCTGTATTTTCGCCCGTTCTTAGATTCACCTTTGGGCCTGATTAAAGCGAACCGACTTAATGAAGCAACTTAGTAACTTACTTGATCCAGTTTACCAGAAGCCTGATTCTTATACCCGTTATGAAAGGTTTTGGTTTAAGTACATCAACGATAAAAGAGATCTTCCTTTTATCCATTTACTTACATGGATACATCTTTCTGTTATTCCGTTAGGAGTTCTTTTGTTTTTCCCGATCCTCCCAAACGCTTGGTGGTGGGCTGTATATGCAGTTTGGTTTTTTATTGGCCACATCAGGCTGCGTGGACCTTTTGGATTAATGCTTCATAATATCACGCATCGCCGTCTTTTTAAAAAGAAATTCGATTGGCTGAATAAGTATGTGATCTGGTTTGTATGCCCATTCTTTGGTCATACACCTGAGACCTATTTTGTTCATCATGTGGGAATGCACCATGAAGAAAATAATATGGATGATGATACAAGTACCACACTTCCCTATCAGCGTGACTCAGTAAGAGATTTCTTTAAATATTATCTCAATTTTATTTTTCTTGGCTTTAAAGAGACATTCATGTATCTCTTTAATAAGAAAAAGAAAAAATATTACATGCGCCTCACTTATGGTGAAGGAGCATTTTTTGCCCTTTGTATAGTGATGTGTTTTATAAACCTGCAGGCAGCATTATGGGTATTGATCATCCCATTTCTTCTTTCAAGATTAGTGATGATGCTTGGAAACTGGACACAACATGCTTTTGTTGATCCTAATGATCCGGAGAACATGTATCGCAATTGCTATACTTGCATCAATACATCTTACAATAAAAAATGCTGGAATGATGGCTATCACCTGATGCACCACATGCGCCCAGGTGCACATTACACTGAAATGCCTGCATTATTTGTAAAAGAAAAAGATAATCTCGCAAAAGAGAAGTCCCTTGTATTTGACGGCATTCATTATTTGCATTTATTCTTTTACCTGATGACAAAGCGATATGATAAGATCGCAGACAACCTTGTTAATATCAATAACAGTTTTTCATCAAGAGAAGAAGCCATTAGTATATTAAAGCAGCGTACTGCCAAATTCTACAATCGCAAGGCTGCCTGATATTTTCTATTTTAGCGGCATGATCACGATCAGAGGTCTTCGGAAAGAAGATAATCCTGCATTGGCAAAAGTTGTACGAGATACATTGGCAGAGTTTGGCGCCAATCATCCAAACACTGTTTACTACGATCCCACAACCGATTCGCTGTTTGAAGTATTTCAAACTCCGCGATCGAAATATTTTTTGGCAGAGATCGATAATACAATTGTGGGCGGAGGCGGCATCTACCCTACCGATGGCCTACCGGAAGATACATGCGAACTTGTAAAAATGTATTTATTACCAGAAGCCCGTGGTCATGGATTGGGAAGAACCTTAATTGAAAAATGTATTGAAGCCGCAGCCAAAAATGGTTATCAAAAAATTTACCTGGAAACGATGCCTGAGTTAAAGCAAGCTCTAAATGTTTATGAGAAGTTCGGGTTTCATTATTTAACCGGTCCAATGGGAAATAGCGGGCATACTGGTTGCAGTTTGTGGATGCTGAAGGAGCTTTAGCTTTTATATGGAAAATTTTCTTTGCAGCATCTCCTTTTCATGAAATATGTTTTCCTTTTTTATTTTATTTCTTTCTTTTGTTATACCTCTTCGCTAAAAGAAAAGAAAGCGATTGCTTCATCAATACCATCATCGCAAACAAGAATGTTTGATTGTGATTACCCAAATTTCAAAACGAGAAGCAAGGATCTTTATAAAAAATATAAAGACTACCCTGATCCAATTAAACAGCAAACGCTGATCACTAATATTCGTGATTCATTATTTACTTGCTGGCTTGGTACCCCATGGGATTTTTATGGAACAACAGAAGAACCAAATAAAGGAAAAATTGCATGTGGCTATTTTGTCACAACCATATTGAGAGATATCGGCGTTCCTGTAAACCGGATCAAACATGCACAATGTGCAAGTGAAGAAATGATAAAAGCCGTTTGTATCAAGAATACCATACACCGATACTCCAATGCAACGATTTCTTCATTTATTGAAAAAATAAAATTGAATGGCATCGGCCTGTATATTGTCGGACTTGATTATCACACGGGATTTATTTTAAATGATGGAGAAGAAGTATATTTTGTTCATGCAAACTATGCAGGCCAAAAAGAAGTGATGAAAGAGATCGCTATTGAATCAACAGTTCTTAGTTCATCTAATTATAAAGTTATTGGCAAAGCGTTTTAAGCAATGACCTGTTCTACCTCATAGACAGGGCTGAATAAATAGATCTTACCGGTTCTTACTTCTTCACATTTAAATCTTTTTCTCTGCTTCTCTCCTCTCTTAAAGATCTTTCCATCATCAATTTTAAATAAAGCATCTAAAGGAATTTCTTCCACAAGCTTAAACCCGTTTTTATTTGTATCATACTTTCTCAGCACTCTTATCAGGTCGTCTTCAGCACAACTGCTTGCTGCAGGATTTTTAAGTGAGGATAATAATTCTGTTTCAATATCTGCAGGGAAAATTTTATTCTCAACAAATTGTTTCAACAAAGCACCATAGACCGTTTTCCATTCATTACCATGGGCCATTACACGATTGCCATGTTTTTCAAAGGTCAGCAAGTGTGCTATCTCATGTAAAAGAGTAATAAGAAAAGAGTATTTATTCAAACTTCCATTCACGCTGATCCGGTGATTACTGAAATGTGTTCGATGCCTGTAGTCACCCAAAACACTTTTTCGATGTTGTGTAACTGTCAGGTGAATTTTATAGAATCGCAGGTATTCCTCCACTGCATTATATGTTCCCGGAGGCAAAAATGAATTGAGTTGTGTTAGCGGAGCTTCCTGTTTAGGCATTGGTTTTTTGCTTATTCACTTTCATCAGTCCCGATACTTCAATAAACGTGTAAATAACATATAATCCCATACAGAAAAAAAGTGCCGGCTTATTAACTTCTTTTTTGTTCATCATTATATAGACAAAAGCAACGCCAGCCAAAATAAAAAGTTTGATCATCACACTTCCATATACCCACCGAAAAAATGCATGATTGTTTTTTGTTGTAAGTCCTTTTACAGCCATCCAGTAAGAAAGAAGGCTGATGCCAAAGACAATTATATTACCAAACATAAGCACTGAATAATCAAAGCCCCAGCCTTTCAGTGTTTTCATCATAGTAAGGAATCCAGAATTAAGAACAAGGAATAAAATGACTGCAGGAAGAAAGTTTCTCATAGCTTGATTATTCATGAAAAATTGGTTTTGGTAAAAAATAAAACCGCCTGGCCTAAGCGAGACGGTGCGAAGTTAAAGGACTGAATCAAATAAATCATTTGGCCATAGCAGCAACTTCATTGGAAGCCATATCCACGACATTAGCACCCATGTGACATTGACCATTGAATGTTGCACTTGGTTCAACCTGCAGTTTACCAGCATAAATATTTCCATTGACAACACATTCACCACGCAACTGAAGCAACTCTTTCACTTTTATTGTTCCGGATGTTTTTCCAACTATATCTGCATTGTTCCCAAAAATATCGCCTTCTACGACACCGCTGCTGCCAATTACAATTTTAGCATTGCTGTTAATGTTGCCAATGATCGTCCCGTCAATTCTAAGATCGCTATTACTGCTTATATCACCTTTGATCGTTGTGCCGGCACTGATCAATGTGGTGCCGTTTCCGCCGCCATTACCATTCGGTTTTTCTGTAGTCATAACTGTTGGGGTTGGTTTTTTAGTATTAAACATAGGTTTCGAAATTTAATTGCCAATGATCTCTTCTTTGGGCACATTGATAAGTGTTGTATCAAGATTTGTGGTCACATCACCTCTCAACACTTTTTGTAAACCCTCACGGTATTGCTCCTGGAATTTCAGTTCCCTCTCAAGTGAATCTGTTCTGTATTTCATCTGCCTTAGTTCCCTGTCAGCCCGATAATCCGCTCCAGACCCTGGAATATAGTATCTCAATGGTGTAAAAACGATCAGGGCAACTGTAAGGCCTACTAAAACCACAAAAATTGTGCAAAGCATCACATAAACGCTAAGCCTCGATAATTTAAACGTAACAACCTCCTCGTAAGTATCATCGTTCATAACTACCAGTCGGTAGCGGTTGCGGAGCCGTTTTAGCGTGGATTCGGGGGATATTTTCAAATCAGGAGTTTTAAAAGCCAATAAAATTAAGAAAAGCTTCGTGAAAGCCGGAAATTACGCATAAAAAACTTGCGTACTTTTGAAATAAATAATTTGATTTTCAGTTATTAAGACTTTAGATTGCGCGGCAATGCACCTGCAAAGAAAGATTTTTTCGAACCTCATTTTACTTATTCTGTGTTTCACCTTTTTTCAGGCTCATGCACAGCAGGGATTCTCTTTTGATATAAAAAAGCCCGAACAGTTTGATGACCGGGTTTTGGCTTCGGAAAAATCCGACCAAAAAAAATTCGGTCTTGGAAAGCGATTTACTCACAACACCTTTACTCATTACAATTACTTTTTTAACGCCAACAACAAACTGAATGAAGTCCTGGATATAGCCAAAGCAGCACATTACGATGAGTTCACTGAACTTCTTTCTTTTTACAATTATAGCCTTGATGAAACTGCTGCCAATGCAGAGCAACTGGATTCTATTCTGTATAAGACTACAACCGGGATCGTATTACATGATCTTAGAAATGACTGGATCGATAACATGTATTTGTTGCAAGGGGCCGCTTATTATCTCCGCAAGCAGTTTGATTCTGCTTATCTCACATTTCAGTTTATCAACTATGCTTGGGCTAAAAAAGAAAAGGATGGATATTACCAGACCATCGGCAGCAAGTTTGATGGCAATAATGCATTTTCAATTTCTACGAAAGAAAAAAACAGCTTACCCAGAAAAGTATTTTCTGAGCCGCCCAGCCGTAATGATGCTTTTATTTGGCAAATAAGGACATTGATCGCAATGGAAGAATATGGTGAAGCTGCCAGCCTTATTATAACTCTTAAAAATGATCCTGCATTTCCAAAACGATTACAGCCTGACCTGGAAGAAGTGCAGGCATTATGGTTTTATAATGGAAATGTATATGACAGCGCTGCCTTCCACCTTGAAAGAGCATTGGATAATGCCACCAACAAAAAAGAAAGAGCAAGATGGGAATTTTTGATCGCTCAGTTATATCAGCTCAGTGGCAAGCCAGGCCTGGCAAGAAAGTATTATGATAAAGTGATCGGGCACACCATTGATCCTGTAATGGATATCTACGCCAGGCTTAATTCCATTCGTATAGATACAACCGGCGGTGAAAATTATATTGATAAGAACGTTGCAGAGTTGACGAAGATGGCAAAGCGTGACAGGTATATCGACTACCGCGATGTGATCTATTACACCATTGCACAAATAGAAATGGAAAGAGGTAACATGGACCAGGCGTTGATCAATCTTAAAAAAAGCACAGAGAACAGCAGTGTTGACAACCTTTCGCTAAAGAATAAGGCTTTTTTGCAAATGGCCGATATTGCTTTTGAGCAAAGAAAATATAAACAGGCCAAGAGTTTATATGATAGCGTGGACATAAATGATGTGACATTGAAAAATCCAAATGACATTGCTCTTAGAAAACAAATACTAATAAAGCTAATTACTCAACTCGATATTGTAGAAAGACAGGATAGTTTGCAAAAAATAGCGGCGATGCCGGAAGAAGAACGAAAAGATTTTATAAAAAAACTGGTTCGTCAAATAAGAAAAGAAAAAGGATTAAAAGAAGATGCCGCAGCATCTCCAACCATTTTAGTTCCGATCGGTGGGCAAAAAGGTGATCAAGACGATCTTTTTACCAACAGCTCAAAAGGCGACTGGTATTTTTATAATGCGACATTAAAAACAAAAGGAGCAAGTGAATTCAAAGCGAAATGGGGGAACCGGGCAAATGTTGATAACTGGAGGCGTGCGGCTGGCATGAGTTTTCAACCTGTAGTTACTAAACCCGTATCAAGCCAGTTTGGTAATAATACCGATAAACCAGAAACAGTAATACCCACAGGTGAAGTAACATTTGAATCATTATATGACAATCTTCCGCTTACTGAAAAGCAAATGAAAGTATCAAACGATTCATTAAGTGAAGCTCTTTATGTACTTGGTAAATCTCTTGCAAATGACCTGGAAGACTGTGCTTCTGCCATAAAAGTGAATGAAGAAATAGTAAATCGTTTTCCAACATTCAATAAAATGGATGAGGTCTTATTTACTCTTTATTATTGCTATAATAAATCAGGTGAAGCCTCAAAAGCTGCCCAGGTAAAAAAGCAAATGGAGCAGAAATTTGCAGGCAATCGTTTAACTACAATTGTAACTACAGGCAAAGATCCTGGAAGCAAATTGAATCCAGCCGCCACAAAAGCATATGAAGATATTTATAACCTGTTTATTGAAGGTGACTTTAAAAAAGCTGTAGCAGATAAAGTGGTTGCTGATAGTATGTACGGCGCAAGCTATTGGACACCGCAATTGATGTATATCGAAGCCGTTTATTACATCAAACAAAAAAATGATGCGAAAGCCACTGAAATATTAAGCTCAATAATTGCTCAGAATCCTAATACGCCAATTGGATCAAAAGCTGCAACCATGATCAATGTGCTGGGCCGAAGAAAAGCAATTGAAGACGAATTGAATGGTTTGAACGTAAAAAGGGTAGAAGAAGAAAAACGCATTCCTGTTGATACAACAACAAAAATAAAAGTAGATACTGTTGCCTATACTCCGTTACCACAAAAAGAGCAACCAAAAGCAGAAGTAAAAGTTACAGATCAGAAACCTGTGGTGAAGACGGTAGATACAGCAGCGACAAAGCCAATTATTTCGGCCTATACATTTAAACCTGATGATAAATATTTTGCTGCAGTCTTACTTACTAAAGTTGACATGGTTTGGGTAAATGAGACAAAAAATGCTTTTAATATTTATAACAGGGGCAAATATTATAACAAGCAATTTGAATATACTGTTACACCTATCAACGCCGACTACAAAATTTTATTAATTGGAAATTTTGATAATGCACAAGCCGCTGCCGAGTATGTTCAGACCGTAAAACCTGTAAGCAACTCCCAAATTGTACCATGGCTGGCTGCGGATAAATACAGTTTTACAGTTATTTCTGCCGCCAATCTTGAGATATTAAAGACACAGCAGGATATTGGGCTTTACAAACAATTTATCGAGAAAAATCTACCTGGTAAATTTTAAGGATTCCTTTTTATCAAAGCCCACCTATTTTATTAGCTTTGAAATACATTGTGGTACTTTATTTGAAGCAATTTCATCTTCACACTGAAACCATACATCATGAAAAGGAGCGTAAAGATCTTCTGGCAATTATTCTTCGGCGGATTTATTGCTTTTGTTTTACTTGTATTACTTGCAAGCTGGGGAGTATTCGGTCCAATGCCGTCTTTAAAAAAATTGGAAAACCCCAGCATATTGCAGGCAACCGAAGTATTTGCAGATGATGGAACGCTGATGGGAAAATATTACCTGCAAAAAGGCAACCGCAGTAATGTTGAGTACAAAGACATTTCAAAATATGTGGTGGATGCTCTTGTGTCAACAGAAGATGAGAGATTCTATAATCACTCAGGTATTGATTTTAAATCCACGCTCCGTGCTATAATGTTGCTTGGCCGTGAAGGTGGTGGCAGTACTCTTACTCAACAATTAGCAAAAGCATTGCTTGATCATGAAAGAAAAAGCAAAGCAATACGTGTTATACAAAAATTAAAGGAATGGATCATTGCCGTAAAACTCGAAAGGAATTTTACAAAAGAAGAGATCATTGCGCTATATCTGAATGCCGTTCCATTTGGAAATAATGTATATGGCATTCGCAATGCAAGTCTCACTTTCTTTCAAAAAGAACCTGATAGATTAAAAGTAGAAGAAGCTGCGGTACTAGTAGGTATGCTAAAAGGGAACAGCCTTTTTAACCCTCAGCGAAATTATAAAGCCGCATTTGACAGAAGAAACGTTGTGCTTCGCCAAATGGTGAAAAATAATACTCTCACTGAAATAGAGTTCAATAAATTAAAGACCCAACCGATTGAAACCAATTTTAAAAAACTGGATGAGAATAACGGTTATGCTCCTTATTTCCGTGAAATATTAAGGGAGGATCTGAAAACAATTTTAAAAGGAATCAAAAAACCTGATGGAGATACCTACGATATCTATGAGGATGGTTTGAAAGTTTATACCACTATCAATCCCCGTATGCAGGAATATGCAGAAGAGGCAATTGCCGAATGGATGCCCACCATGCAAAAATTTTTAAATACCACCGCCACTATAAAGAACGGAACAGTTTGGAAAGAGTATGAAAATGTGATACAGGCCGCCATGAAAAACAGTGATCGTTGGGCCAATATGAAAGATGATGGATTTAGTGATGAGGAGATCAAACGTGCCTTCAATAAGAAAGTACCAATGAAAATCTTTGCATGGAATGCAAAACGTGAAAAAGATACTATAATGAGCCCTTATGATTCAATTAAATATCACAAACAGGTTATGCAGGCATCTTTTATGGCAATGGATCCTGTAACCGGTGAAATAAAAGCATGGGTTGGTGGTGTAGATTTTAAAACTTTTAAATACGATCATGTTAATATAAAGACGAAGAGGCAGGTTGGCTCTTCTATAAAACCATTTTTATATGCACAAGCAATGGAAGAACGTGGATTTTCTCCCGAAACACCGGTAGAAGATGTGCAGCAGGATTTCGGTGGCAACCGACTTGTTCCTGCTACCACTAAATCTTGTACGGGTCGTACTATGACGATGGCATCTGCATTAGCATTTTCAAAAAACTGTGCCAGCGCATATATAATGAAGCAAGTCACACCAAAGGCTTTTGAAGATTTTGTTAGTCGTATCGGTATTCCAACGGATATTGGCCCCCACCCCGCAAATGCACTTGGCGCATGTGATCTTTCTTTATATGAAATGCTTTGGGGTTATACAGTTTTTGCCGGCCGTGGATTTTCAACAAAACCCTGGTATATCAGCCGTATTGAAGACAGGAATGGCAATGTGATAGTAAGATTTGATTATAGCGTGAATCGTAAAGAAGCAATAAATGATGTGACAGCTTACAAAATGGTTCGTATGATGCAGGGCACTGTTGATATTGGTACTGCTGCAGGGTTAAGAAGTCGTTTAGGTGCTGCAGAAATGGGCGGCAAAACAGGAACTACCAATGATAATAGCGATGGATGGTTCATGGGATACACACCACAATTACTTGCAGGAGTATGGGTAGGTTGTGATGATCGTTTTATTCGTTTGAATAAAAATGATACCCGCGGTTATGGCGGTACAGCAGCAAGACCTATCTGGGAAGCATTTTATAAAAAAGTTTACGCTGACAAAAAATTAGGTATTGACAGAGATGCAAGGTTCTCTAAGCCGGATGACCTGGAATTAGAAATGAACAGTGCAGATCCTTTGAACTTGCTCGATTCTATACCACCACCTGCTGCGGAAGGTGAAGACCAGGGTGTAGGCAAAGAATCAGATTTTGAAATAATTAAAACAAGAGAATATATTGGCCCTGAAAGTAGACCGGTAACAGATGATGATAAAGGGAAAAATCAAAAAAAGGATACTAGTACTACCCAAGCGGTGAAAATTGGTGAGCCTCAGCCAGAGGAAAAAAAGAAGAAAGGTATCTTCAATAAGATTTTTGGAAAGAAGGATAAGAAAGGATGACCAGTTTTTTACATTAAACCGATTTACTTCTTATTTCCAATCTTTGATCCAGTCTTTTAAACCTAAGTAAACCTGGTATGCCACCTTATATCTGAATTTCGGATCGAGGATCATCTTTTCATCTTCTTTATTACTAAGAAAAGCAACTTCAACCAGGCAACTTGGATAGTCAGTTGGTTGTATTGGTTGAAAGTTAAAGCTTCCTATATTTCCAAACTCCTCAAGGTTTTTTATCTGCATTAATCTTTTTAAAATGCTTTGCGAAAATGAACGATAGCCAATATGTTTATAATAAGTAGAAACGCCTCTCACATAGTCTCTCCCTGAAGAATTCAAATGAAAAGAAATAAAAACATCAGGATTATTTTGTTGCGCCCATAGTACACGGTCCTTATTCTCGATGGTAGTATCGGTTTCTCTTACCATTATTACTTTTATTTTTTGCTTTTTTAAGATCTTCTCGAGTTCTTTTGCAAATAGAATTGTGTAATTTTTTTCAAGAATGCCTGATGTGGTACCGCTTGCTCCGAGATTTGTTCCTCCATGCCCTGCATCAATTGCAATCGTCATGTTGCGAATGCCGGCAGGCAATCTTCTTATTTTTAATAGTAACGATTTACCGTTATACCCGATACTGTATCCATAGTGCTGTTGTTTCACCAGCCCAATTGTTATCTGCAGAACATCGCTTTCAACTTGCTCATACCAAATATTCTTTACAGCTTTGGCCGATGTTAGTTGTGTTATCCAATTAGTATTGCTTTGTACATTGTACAATTCAATTTTTATCCTTGAAGGATTAATTTCCATCCAGCTCTTATAAGGGACTCTGCCGCTAAGTGAAAAACTAACTGAATCAAATTCATCGCCCCCTTTCACCCGCCAGCTTTCACATAATGCAGTTGACAAAACAGTGTCATAAAATGGTTGGGTATAAGATTTTTCTATAAATGCATAGTGCAATGATGAAAGCTGAACTTTATATAAGTTCTTTACCGTATCAATAACTTTCATCACGACAGATGTATCGATATAGCCCATTTTAGCGCTTCCTAACCTGTCTTCCCCGCTACTATAAGCAAGTTGCGGTAATTTTCCAGCTGTCATAATGTATGACGGAATAGAATCCTGTGCAAAAAAAGACTTTTGTAAAATGAAAAGCGAGAGAATAGCACAAACAAATCTTCTGTAAATCATAATTGAAGATAACAGAATTTATTTTTCAAAGCACTTCTTTCATCAAGCATTTCAGTATTTAAACTACTATCTTCTATTCTTATCTTATCTTTCCTAAAACAAAACCACCATGGTGCTATTAGGACTTTCTATTGCCCCGGGGCTTGCGATCTGTCTTTATATTTTTCTTAAAGACATTTACAATAAAGAACCCAAAAGGTTATTGCTATTTAGTTTCTTCCTGGGAATTCTTTCTATAATACCACCCTACTTTATTGAAACATTTGCGATCCCCTACTTTAATACCAGCATACCATCACTTGCTACATTAGCTTTTTGCGTGGTTGCATTAAGTGAAGAGTTAAGCAAATTCCTGGTTGTTCGTTATTTCTGCTATCCACAAAAAAGATTTGATGAACCTCTTGATGGGATCGTGTACAGCGTAATGGTAAGCATGGGTTTTGCCACCATTGAAAATATAAATTATGTTTTCACACATGGATATAGTACAGCATTTGTTAGAATGTTCCTGAGTGTTCCTGCACACGCCACATTTGGAGTAGTTATGGGGTATTTTATTGGTAAAGCAAAATTTGATAGCGCCAATAGTTTCAGGCATCTATTTACCGGCTTACTGATCGCAATTCTCTTTCATGGCACATTTGATTTCTTTATTTTCCTGCAGGCAAATGAAGCGATCAATGCTTATGTATCTGATGGATTATTGTTTGCCGGAGCGATAGTTTCGTTTGTCATAGCAATTCTTCTCAGCAGGAAACATATCAGGCTGCACCAGCAATTATCAAAGCGAATGTTTAAACAGGATCAGCATGTTTGAAATAAGAAAAGCAACAACTGACGATATCGCATTGATACGTGAACTTACATTTCGTGTTTGGCCACAAACCTATGCAAGCATTCTTTCACAGGAACAAATAGACTATATGCTTGAAATGATGTACAGCGAATCTTCATTAAAAAAACAAATGACTGAAGATAGCTGTCAATTTATCGTTGTTTATGAGGATGGAAACCCGGTTGGTTTTGCTTCTTATAATGAAGAAGAACCTCACAAATGGAAATTAAACAAGATCTATGTTCTCCAAAATCAACAAGGAAAAGGAACCGGGAAATATGTGATCAATTATATCATTGAAGAGCTAAAAAAGCAAAATGCAAACTCTCTCTTTTTACAAGTGAACCGTTACAACAATGCAAAAGTTTTCTATGAAAAACTTGGGTTTACTGAAATAGACTTCATCAACCTGGATATCGGCAATGGTTATTTTATGAATGACTATATTATGGAGAAGAAATTATAAGCATGGTTGCTATCTTATTCACCATTGACCACTCACCCTTCACTAGTTACATTTCAAATATTTTCTTGGATTAACGGGTTCTTCAGACTGAAACATAAGTAATTCCAGCATATCACCCGGCTTGTATGTGCCAATAATATCTCCAGCTTTTAATTTGGCGCCTTTTCTCACTTTTGGTGATAGCACACCAGCATACCAGAAAGAATAGTTTTTGAACTGTAATACCACATCGTACTTGGTATCTTCTGTTCTTGCTACCAGAACTACCGATGCTTCATGTACAGCCAGAACATTTGTATCAATTTTACTTGTAATCATCACTCCGTATTCAGATGAATTTTGATAGTCTTTGTCACTTGCTCTAATAATCCTGGGCGCACCATTCTTAAGAGGACATGATAACCGTAAGCTATCGCTTTGAGCAAATCCAAGTACAACTGTAAAAGAAAAGAATAAAAAAAGGGTGATTCGTTTTAAAGCCATGCTAAATTAATTTTTGTGGAAGCTTAGTTTCTTTATCATTTCATCGCTTAATGGCTCCGAATAAACACCAAAAGCATTTACCAATACACCTTTTAAACCATTGCGGGATTCTATTGCATATACAACTGCTTCATCGCCGGGATCACTATTCCCTTCGAAACGATGAAACTCGGTTATCTCAAATTCTTTTGGATTGAAATTTTGTCCCTCGCATTCAACGAGACTTCCCTTAAGATTAAAATCTAATGTGTATCCTCTTTGTTTCAGACCGTTCACTGCTTCTGTAACTGTATCGTATGCTGCCATCTCAATAATTTTGATAAGGTTAAGACCTATATTTTATTCTTTTTTTTCTTCTGCTACTTTACATTCAAGAAATTCGCGGGGATCCATTGGCTCTTCAAATTTGAACATCCTGAATTCCATTTCTTGTCCAAAAGTATAATTGCCTAATACCTGACCGGCCTTTATTTGTTGGTTTACGTTCACCAATGCTTTCGAAATTCCATAATACCAGAAAAACCAATCTTTATAAAAGATCACAATTTCATAGCGTCCATCTTCTGTCGGGTTAATGCTCGCAACTTTTCCATCAATACAACTGCGGATCGCTGTATCTGTCCTGCTTATCATTATCACTTTCTTATCTGGTGGATCCCAACTAAAAGCCTCTTTTGGTTCACGGCCCATTCCATTCTCAAATGGGCACAAAAGTCTTTTATCAAACTTTTGTTCACCCTTGCCTTTATCTTTTTGTCCAAAAACTGAACCTAGGACGAATATCAATCCAGTAAGCAGTAAAATTTTTCTTTTCATGATTAATTCCGGATTAAGGGTTACAGACGGCCTGACAGTTATATCCGTTGGCAGTTTGTTTAATTATTCCACAAGTTAATTCTAATTAGGGCTGAAACAAAGTTTTACAGAACTTGTTACCCGGGTGAAATTATACCAAAACATGAGTTTCTTTGACTGCACCCATTACAAAAACACTCTGCACATTTCCTATATTTTCCAATTCTGATAGACGATTGACATGAAAATCATAATAGGCATTCATATCCTCCACCATGATCTTTAGCATAAAATCAAACTCGCCGGAAATACTATAACACTCCAACACCTCACTCATTTCATTTATAGCTTTCACAAATTTTGAACCTGCTGTTTTATTGTGTTGTTTAAGTGAAACATACCCGATCACCATTAAACGCTTATTAAGTTTTGCAGGATCAATGATCGTTACATATTGCTTGATCACTCCGGCTTCTTCCATCCACTTAATCCGTTCAAAAACAGGTGTTGTACTCAAATTCACCTTCTCCGAAATTTCTTTTACAGTGATCCTTGCATTATGTTGTAATAGCTTCAGAATTGCAAGATCTTTCTGATCGAGTGCAACCTGAGTAGTAGATTCTTCTTTTTTGATTGCTTTTGCCATAACTAAATAGATATTTATTCTACAATAAACGAAATTTTAATCATTTTATTCCATTTTTTTATAAGAAGTCAGCCGTTTTGCCTATTTCTCTACCTTTGTTGCTGATCGAATTTTATAACTCATAATTCTTAATTAAAAACCATGTCAGCAACAACAATTTCACACATCGACTTTAAGTTGCCCAATAAAGTGAAAGACATTTCACTTGCAGAATGGGGTAGAAAAGAAATTCGCCTGGCCGAAGCAGAAATGCCCGGTCTTATGGCAATACGAAAAGAATACGGACCCACTCAGCCACTCAAAGGTGCTCGCATCGCAGGATGTTTGCACATGACCATTCAAACTGCAGTGCTTATTGAAACACTCATTGAATTAGGTGCTGAAGTAAAATGGAGCTCCTGTAATATTTTCTCTACACAAGATCATGCAGCTGCAGCTATCGCGGCAGCAGGTATTGGTGTATTTGCATGGAAAGGACAAACTTTGGAAGAAGCTGATTGGTGTATTGAGCAAACTCTTTTCTTTGGCAACGCCGACCGTCCTTTGAATATGATCCTTGATGATGGTGGTGATCTTACTAATATAGTTTTGGATAAATACCCTGAACTGATCCAGCATTTAAAAGGTATCAGTGAAGAAACAACTACAGGTGTTCATCGCCTTTATGAAAGAGTTCAGAAAGGAACATTGCCTGTTCCTGCGATAAACGTGAATGATTCAGTTACTAAAAGCAAGTTTGATAATAAATACGGTTGTAAAGAAAGTTTAGTTGATGCCATTCGTCGTGCAACTGATGTAATGATGGCTGGCAAAGTAGCAGTTGTTGGTGGTTATGGTGATGTTGGTAAAGGTTCAGCTGCATCTTTAAAAGGAGCTGGTTGCCGTGTTATTGTTACTGAGATCGATCCGATCTGTGCATTACAAGCAGCAATGGATGGTTTTGAAGTAAAGAAAATGGCTGATGCAGTAAAAGAAGCAGATATCATTGTAACTGCTTCTGGTTGTCGTGATCTTATCACTGAAAAACATTTCCGTAGCATGAAGGACAAAGCGATCGTTTGCAACATCGGTCACTTTGATATTGAAATTGATGTAGCATGGTTAAATAATAATTTTGGTCATACAAAAGATACTGTTAAACCACAGGTAGATGTTTACACAGTTGATGGAAAAGACATCATACTTCTTGCAGAAGGCCGTTTGGTAAATCTTGGCTGCGCTACCGGTCATCCAAGTTTTGTAATGAGTAATTCATTTACGAACCAAACATTAGCGCAGATAGAACTTTGGAACAATCATAAGAACTATGAGAATAAAGTGTATGTTCTTCCAAAACATTTAGATGAAAAAGTAGCAAGACTTCATCTTTCAAAGATTGGAGTTGAGCTGGATGAACTCAGCACTGAGCAAGCAGATTATCTCGGTATTCCAAAGAGCGGACCATTCAAGCCTGAGCATTACAGGTATTAATTCGCAAAACACAAAGTGAAATAAAAAAAGCCTCGAATTGTTCGGGGCTTTTTTTATAACAATTCCAGCCTTAGTATTTCATGGCATCGTCCGTTGCGTCGCAATCACTTCATCGTTCCGTTTCCATGGCACCAATTCCTTTCATATCTATTTAAGAAATAGCTTATCTTTCTTACCCTAAAATTTCCAACAAAAAATTTTATTATGAAACAACTGCTAACAATGATCGCAGTTTTTGTGATCACTTCATTATTTATGGCTTGTAGTAATACGGCAAATGAATCTGAAAGTAATTCTGCATCGAGATCAAAAGAATCAAAATCTTCTTTTGATCTCGATGCTGTAAGAAAGACCATTGATTCCACAAACACGGTATTTTTCGATATGCTTGCAAAAGGAGATTCAGTTGGCCTTTCATCTATGTATACTTCTGACGGTAAATTAATGCCTCCAAATTTTCCCGCTGCTACAGGAAGGGCTCAAATCCAATCTGCATTCTCTGGTTTGCTTGCTGCATTGGGTTCTGTTCAGGTTACTCCAACGATCACCGGTATTTGGGGAACCGAGGACCTAGTGATTGAAGAAGGTACTTTTGTTATGAAAAAAGACGGAAAGGAAATAGATAAAGGGAAATATTTTGGTCTTTGGAAAATGGAAGATGGTAAATGGAAACTGTTTAGAGATATGTTTAGCTCTGATAATCCTCCACCACCTTCACACTGATCTTTTAAAAATATTTTACGTAAAAGCCTTGTTTTAAGCAAGGCTTTTCAATTTTCGTTTTGTGCAGAACTAATTTGTTTTCGAAATCATTTGGAATAGTTGTTGTACGATCTAACGGTTCATCCATTTCAATTATCAAAAACAAGATCGTATGTCAAACCTTGCACTATGGGTCACTCTTGAAGCAAAAAAAGGTAAAGAAGCTGAAGTGGAAACTTTTTTAAGAGAGGCATTGGCAGTCGTAAACAATGAACATGGGACTATTAGCTGGTATGCGTTAAAACTTGGTCCAACATCATACGGGATCTTCGATACGTTTAGTACAAATAAGGAACGGGAAGCACATTTAGCAGGTGAAGTAGCAAATAAGCTCAAGGAAAGAGCCGCTGATCTCTTTTCAAAACCGCCGACGATTGAGCGAATCGATATCCTGGCTTCCAAATTGCCTGAACTGGAACAATACTAACGCTAATAAACTTTTTGATCAAACCCGATCCCGGAGCTTTTATTTTAAATGTTAAAGTAAGGGCCCCGGGGTTTTCTTTTTTGTAAAACACTTGGATCTCTCATCGTAACAAATGACCATTCGCATTTAAGAACCTTAATAAATTTTTTGCGGATGAATTTCCACATTTTGGAACAATAGCATAAAATTTGCTCATAAAATGTCTAACAAATAGAGATATGCCAATACAATTCGTGAGAAACATCCAGTTCTCCAAGCTGATAAAGGCTGAGGGACGCCTAAGAGAGTTCAATTTCAGAAAAACAGGTACCGGCAGTGACGAAAAGTGCTCGGTTGATACTGTGGATGACCGTGGCAATCGTATCATTTTTTCCATGTTAAGGGAAGGTGGCGCATGGAAACTTAGTTCGACACTTCTTCCTAAATGGATATGCCAGTACGAAGTTCAGCTCAATGAGGCTATTGAAGAAGAAATAAGCCAACACTAGCCCATGCACCGGTAAATATTATTTTTGCCGGGTGGTTCAGTTTACTACTACTATAAAACAATTTGATAAGCAGGGAGAAAAAACCGGCTGGACCTATATTGAAGTTCCGTCAGATATCGCACAAAAATTAGTTCCCGGAAACAAAAAAGGATTTCGTGTAAAAGGGAAATTGGACAATTTCTCGATTAAAGGTATTGCCTTGCTGCCAATGGGTGGCGGCAATTTTATTCTTACTCTAAACGCTGATCTGAGAAGAGGGATTCATAAAAAGAAAGGTGCAATGCTAAATGTAAAGCTGCAGGTAGATCCCGAAGGATATAAGCTGAATGATGATTTTATGGCTTGCCTGAATGATGATCCTCTGGCAAGAAAATTTTTTGATACGTTATCAGGTTCACATCGAAATTATTTCAGCAAATGGATCGATTCTGCAAAAACGGATCCCACAAAGGTCAAGCGAATCACAATGGCAGTAAATGCTCTTTCAAAAAAATGGGGCTACCCCGAAATGATGAGAAATCATAAAAAAGATTTGTGATTAGTTACTCATTCCTTCTGAATCTTACCCTGATCTTTTCAAGCTCATCATCCTTTAATGAGGTTGTCTTTTTTAAAACGCTTATAAAATAATCCACTTCAGGTTTTGAGGCTGGGCAACCTACGTTCTGAAGTTTTTCAACGCCATTTAGAGTTTCAGTCATTCTGGAGTCAAATAAGAATTTTTCGTCTTTATCAAAAATTAACCAGAAAGGAATGCCTTCATCTTTACCATTATATTTTGTGATCATTTCCAATGCACCCGGATTTTCTAAGTTCTCCTTTCCTTTCGATTCAAAGAGCACAAGGTGCCTTATCACAAAATTGTCATCGAAAAATTTTTTCACTGAAGGATCATTCAATGAAGTGTCCATTTTATGGCACCATCCACACCAGGATGCATGAAACATTATAAACACCTTTTTATTTTGCTTTTTAGCTGAAGTAAAAGCCTCTTTCATTACTTCTTCAGCAGATGAAGGTGCTTTTTGGGGAAATACCGATGTTATAGAAATGAACAATAAGACAGGCATTAAGAAAAAACTTTTCATAGAATTATTTTGTAAAGGCAAATTACCCAATACATCAATAACAGCAAGTTAAAATAGGATCCACTTTTCCACGAATTTGTAGATTTGCTTATGACCAAGCTATCAGTTAACATCAACAAGTTTGCAACCCTGAGAAATTCACGTGGTGGAAATAATCCCGATGTAGTAAAAGCAGCGATCGATGTCCAACGCTTCGGAGGCGATGGTGTTACTGTTCATCCCCGCCCCGACGAAAGACATATTCGTTACAAAGATGTTAGAGAAATAAAAAAGATCATTACAACTGAATTCAATATTGAAGGTAATTGTACAGAACAAAAATTTGTTGATCTCGTTTTGGAAACAAAACCTGACCAGGTAACATTAGTTCCTGACACACTTGGACAATTAACTTCTGATCATGGATGGGACACCATAAAAAATAAAGATTATCTAAAGGACATTATTTCTGTTTTTAAAAAAGCGGGAATTCGTGTCTCGATCTTCGTTGATCCTGATATAAAAATGATTGAAGGTGCCGCACAAACGGGTACAGATAGAATTGAAATTTATACTGAAGGATATGCAGTGCAATTTGCAAAAGGCAATAAGCAATCTGCGATCGAGCCTTATGTCGCTGCTGCAAAAAAAGCAAAAGAACTTGGGCTGGGTTTAAATGCAGGTCACGACCTGGATCTTACAAATCTTAAATTCCTTAAAGAAAATATTCCCTGGCTGGATGAAGTAAGTATAGGGCATGCGCTTGTTTGTGATGCGATTTATCTTGGTTTTGAAAATGCAATTCAACTTTATAAAAGGCAATTAAGAACATAGAAACTTGAAGAGCAAGTACTAATACCATGTCGGAAGTATGAATTGTATGTTTAAAATTCAGTCCTAAAAACGCCTTTAAAACCTTACCTTTGCCGCGTTTTAGATAACAACCAACTATCAAAATATGGCAGATATTTTTGAACGTTTACTAAAAAATTACGGCCCCATCGGACAACACCGCAAGCAGGCGCATGGTTATTTTGCTTTTCCAAAATTAGAGGGTGAAATAAGCAGCAGAATGAAATTCCGCGGAAAAGATGTGATTGTTTGGAGTTTGAATAATTACCTCGGTCTGGCCAACCACCCAGAAGTACGTAAAGCAGACGCAGATGCTGCTGCAAAATATGGACTGGCCCTCCCCATGGGTGCCCGCATGATGAGCGGGAACAGCAATCTCCATGAGCAATTGGAAGCTGAATTAGCAGCGTTTGTAATGAAGGAAGATTGTGCTTTGTTGAATTATGGCTACCAGGGAATGGTGAGTTTGATCGATGTTTTATGCAGCCGTCATGATGTGATCGTTTACGACGCTGAAAGCCATGCTTGTATTATCGATGGCCTCAGGCTTCATCCGGGGCATCGTTATGTTTTTAAGCACAATGATGTAGATGATTGTGAAAAGCAATTACAAAGAGCAACTGCATTAATAGAGAAACAAGGCACTGGTGGAATACTTGTGATTACTGAAGGTGTTTTTGGTATGGCCGGCGACCAGGGAAAATTAAAAGAGATCTGTGATCTGAAAAAGAAATATGAATTCCGCTTACTTGTTGATGATGCACATGGCTTCGGAACATTAGGTAAAACAGGTGCTGGTGCAGGTGAAGAACAGGACTGCCAGGATGATATAGATCTTTACTTTTCAACCTTTGCAAAATCAATGGCATCTATCGGAGCTTTCATAGCAGGACCGAGAGATATCATTGATTATATCCGCTATAATATTCGCAGCCAGATATTCGCCAAAAGTTTACCAATGCCATTAGTAGTTGGTAATTTGAAAAGACTGGAGCTATTAAAAACACATCCAGAGTTTAAAGAAAAACTATGGAGCAATGCACAAAAGCTCCAGGATGGTTTAAAACAAAGAGGATTTGATATAGGAAAAACTGATTCTCCAGTAACACCAGTGTATATGAAAGGAGGTGTAGAAGAAGCAACAGCTATGGTAATGGACCTGCGGGAGAATTATGGCATCTTCGCTTCAATTGTTGTATATCCTGTAATCCCGAAAGGACATATAATCTATCGCCTTATACCTTCTGCTGCGCATACAGATGCTGATATAGAAGCAACTTTAAAAGCATTTGAAGAAACAAAGAAAAAATTAGATGCAGGTGCTTATAAAGTCGATTCAGTTCCTGATATGACGGAATATAGCGGAAAGAGATTTGAATACATGTTAGATAAACCAAAGAACAAGTAAGATCAACTTTAATAAACTCGAAAGGCATTGCGTTGCAATGCCTTTTTTATTTGAATATAGAACTTTCTAAATGTAGAACCCCCGATGGAAATCGGGGGCCCCTAATCAAAAACCATTAACCATTAAACCTTATCCTATGAAAATTCGTGGCTAATCTCGGTAATAAAAATTTAATATTGCAAGTTTTAAAGATGTATTTTGGACATTTTGGAGTTGAAACGTGAAAAGTTGACCTTCGTCAACGAGATCAAAAAGTGTTTGTAGAATTAATTCATAGGTCAAACTTTTTATAGTGTATCGACAAAAAAGATTTTAAAAAAAATGAACAAGGTAGTTGTTACAGTTACAGGTGCCAGCGGATCTATTTATGCAAGATTATTACTAGTAAAATTACTTGCGATGAAAGATCAGTATGATGAATTGGCGATGGTGATGACCGAAAATGCAAAACAAGTTTGGGAAACTGAAACTGGAAATGATGAGTATAAAAATTTATCTGTAAAAAATTATTCAACTACTGACTTTACAGCACCGTTCGCATCTGGCTCGGGTAAATTCAATACTATGATCGTCATTCCCTGCTCAATGGGAACACTGGGTCGTATAGCGACTGGCGTTTCAAATGATTTGATAACAAGAGCAGCCGACGTCGTTTTAAAAGAAAGAAGAAAATTAATATGTGTTGTTCGTGAAGCACCATACAGCTTAATTCATATCCGTAATATGGAGACTATAACACTTGCCGGAGGAATTATTTGCCCTGCTACACCTTCTTTTTATAGTCTGCCAAAAACAATTGATGAAGTAGCCGCTACAGTGGTTGATCGTGTGTTAGATCTGGCAGGATTTAACATTAAAACTTTTCGTTGGGGAAAATGATAAATGATCAGCGATTATCTACGATCTCAACACCAGGATATTTTTTTGCATCAAAAACAAACTGGCTGTCATCTATTGCACCATTTGGAGTAAATGCATTTACAATAATAGAATGTTTGGTCTGATCTTTTTCTATCACTTTAGTTGTGTTAATCGTTTTATTGGCTTTATCAACATATAAATACACCTTATGATAAGTTTTCGTCTTATCAGTGGGAGTTAATTCGATTTCCTGGAGAGTTTTTGATCCTTGCTTCTTTTCACCATTGAGCTTATACAAAAAATCTTTGTCATAAAAGTTGGTAAACATTTTCTGAGGCGTTAATCCGCTGCTATTATTATCAAATTTTGTAATGGTCACTTCATTTGAAGCTTTATCATAATTCCACACATTCACTCCATCACAAAATATTTCTTGTCCCACAATAGATACTTTGTATTTATTGCCTTTGATCCAAACTGTACCATTTTTTGATGAAAGGGCTTTACCTGCCGCGTTTTCTGTTTTAAAAGTAAATGTTGATTTAACGGTTTTATAAGTTTTAAACTTAGCACTTACACCATCAAGAATTTTCTTCGCATCAGGATCATTTGTAGCCTGCGCATTTGTTTTAACCGTGACAACTCCAATTAATAAAATCAATATTGCGTAAAATCTTTTCATGACGACTTGTTTATTGACTAATACCATACCAATTTAGGCAGGTCGCAAATATAGGCCAAATACCTCTTAGAGGATGCCAACCAGCATCATGTGGTTGCTTGGAAAGATTTTTTTAACAGTTAAATTAAATTGCCCAGGTGTTGATTTAGATCAGCCTCTGTCTTGATCAATACGTCACGGGCTTTGCTTCCCTGGTTAGGCCCCACCACTCCGGCGGCCTCTAATTGATCCATTAAACGGCCGGCACGATTGTATCCTAATTTCATTCTTCTTTGTAAAAGAGAGGTAGAACCAACCTGGTTTTGAACAATAAGACGTGCAGCATCTTCAAAGAGGGCATCTTTATCATTCACATCAAAATCCTTTGATTCCATTTCTTTTTCATCAACATATTCCGGCAAAAGAAATGCTTGTGGATAGCCTCTTTGTCCTTCAATATGACTTACCACTTTATCAACTTCCGGAGTATCAACAAAAGCACATTGTAATCTTGTAACTTCTCCATGATGAGAAACCAGCATATCCCCTTTTCCTATTAATTGTTCAGCGCCTCCTGTATCAAGAATGGTTCGTGAGTCAATTTTGGAAGAAACTTTAAATGCTATTCTTGAAGGGAAGTTTGCTTTAATTGTACCTGTAATAATATTTACCGAAGGGCGTTGCGTTGCAATGATCAAATGAATTCCAACGGCACGAGCCAACTGTGCTAACCTTGCGATCGGCATTTCTATTTCTTTTCCTGCTGTCATTATAAGATCTGCAAATTCGTCTATCACCAATACTATAAAAGGAAGGAACTGGTGGCCCTTTAACGGATTCAATCTTCTTTTTACAAACTTCTCATTGTACTCTTTAATATTTCTTGCTCCAGCTTCTTTTAATAAGTCATAACGATTATCCATTTCGATACAAAGTGCATTCAATGTGTGAACCACTTTTTTGGTATCGGTGATGATCGCTTCTTCTTCGCCGGGAAGTTTTGCAAGAAAATGATTTTCTATAACACGGTAAAGGCTTAATTCAACTTTCTTGGGGTCGATCAATACAAACTTTAATTGCGATGGATGTTTTTTGTATAATAGAGAAACAAGAATCGCATTTACTCCCACTGATTTACCCTGGCCTGTAGCACCGGCCATCAGCAAGTGTGGCATACTTGTTAGATCAACAATGAAATTATCATTGTCAATTTTTTTACCCAATGCTATCGGCAGGCTATAATTATTGTGCTGGAATTTTTCTGAACCTAACAATGTTTTCATGCTCACAATACTCTTTCTCACGTTTGGCACTTCAATACCGATCGTTCCTTTACCAGGAATCGGTGCAATGATACGAATACCCAATGCAGCAAGACTTAATGCAATATCATCTTCCAGGTTTTTTATCCTTGAAATACGAATACCGGCTGCCGGAACTATTTCATATAAAGTAACTGTTGGTCCAACGGTTGCCATTATCTTTTGGATCTCGATATCATAATTGCGAAGTGTGGCAATGATCTGGTTCTTGTTATTTTCCAGTTCATTTGCATCCTGGACGATCTTTTCACTGCCGTGTGTTTCTAAAAGATCCAGCGTAGGATAACGATAATCTCTTAGATCGAGTGTAGGCTCATAAGGTGGAAGCTCCTCATAACCTTTTTCTTTTTCTGTTCCGTTATTCTCTTCTTCCACTGGTTCATTTGAGAATTCCTTTATTTCAAGAGCAATGTTCGCTTCTTTTTCTTTTGCTGTTTTCCTTGCAGGCTTTATTTCTTCTTTTGGTAAAATAGTTTGAATAGAGGTTTCAACCGGAGGTATTGGTAATGGCTTCTCTTTTACTGCTTCAATAACCGGTGCAATAGGTTCTTCTTTTTTTTCTATCAATTTAAATTCAGGTTGATCATTATGGGTGTTTACTGGTGAAAGCACCAGCGTCTCGCCATTTGTTTTTAAACTGTTCCCATTCGACCCTTTATCTGCATAAATATCATTTATCGTTTTGCCAACAACAGGCACAGGAACTACTCCTTCTTCTACACCATCCGTTTGTGGTGCCCCTTCTTCAACCACCTTACGTTTAGGTATATTAAATGCAGGGTTAAATTGCCAGATGACATACGATACTGCAATAACAAGCAACAATGCACCGGTACCAACAGCGCCAAGAATTTTTTTCATCCAGTCAACGATCATATTCCCCACGGCGCCACCAAATGCAAATTGACTAGTACTGAACAATCCAAATACAAAAGCCATACAGACAGATAACACCAGCATGCCAATCGTTACATATCGGACATTTTTCCAGACTGACCATACCTTCCGTCTGAAAAGAAGATTAACACCAACAACAAAGAAAAAAGTGCAAATGAGTAATGAGGCAACACCAAATCCATTATCAATAAAAAAATAGGATATAAAAGCTCCTAATACCCCTAGCAGATTTTGAATATTTGCTTTAGGATCAAATAATGAAAGCCCGTTTTTTATCTCGCTCTGATCATTTTGCCATGTAAAAAAATATGAAATGAATGAGATCAGCAGGAAGAAAGAAAAGAAAAGAAATACAAACCCAACGATCTTCCAGGTTCTTTCATCCCTGGCAATTTCTTTCAGGTTTATCTTTTCCTCTTTTTCGGGTGTCAGTTTTTCAGACTTGGTTTTTCCGGTTCTCTCCACAGGATTCTTAGTGGATTTGCCTTTCAGCTTATTGGCCATATGAACAAAGATAATAAGAAGCCCCCTACAATGAATAGTTCATGTTTTCAACATCTCCACAATTTTATTGTAAAACTTACCGTCTGTATGCTTTGTAAGCAAATTGAAAAAATCTGGCATCTGAAAAAGGCATTGATTATATTTGGCCTGCACTGCTAACAGAATGAGATTTCAACCAAAACCAGCCTTTAAATTCATCCATTTATCAAAGATCTGTTTCTTTGTCTTCATTTTTTTAATAACAGCATCTAAGGCCTTTAGCCAGCATACCGATACTTTAATATCGCTTAATAATACTTCCGAAAGATATTCTTTGAAAGGAATCCCTGCAGGCTTTGTACCAAGGAATTTTAACATTGAAGCTGGATATAATGAAAACATACTATCCCTGGAACCTTTGAAAGGTACTCATGTTAAAGCTTCGAATGTTGCAAAAAAGCTTCTGGCTCGTTTTTCAGTTGCGAATAACACAGACTTACCAGACAGTCTGTATTTTTTTCCCGATCTATTTTTTGAAAACGTCATTCTTTATAAACTAGAAAATAGTAAGGCCAGTCCTTTGCCGGTGATTGCCCCTCCTATTCCTGACAGTACCTCCTATAGGTTATTTACCGTTTTACCACATGATACTGTTACCATTCTTGTCGAGGCTTACCCTTTAAGAACGTATACAGGTGGGTTCTTTCCGAATATTTTTAGGAAAAAACATACTGAAGCGTTCACAACAAAACTGCAAATGGAAAATGCTGATATAAAGCTTTTCACTTACGTATTTTGTGGCTTGCTATTAATGATGGTTCTTTTTTCTCTTTCAACTTTTTTACAGGCGAGAAACAGGGAATTCGTACACTATGCTGCGTATGCCTTTTTTCTTGGTATGATGCTTTTTACTAAACAATTTTATTATAATCGATCCAATGAAAGAACCTTTTTCTTTGAGTCATACATGGATTTTATACTCCAGGGCATCGGCATTTGTTTTTTTATGGCATTTATGATAAGGTTCCTGGAAACAAGAAAAAATTTTCCATTTCTTCATAAACTTTACGTTGGTGGTATCGTCTTTTTATCAGCAGTTCTGTTTCTGTATACATACATTCATTATAGTTCTATTGATTATTACTGGGAGAACCTACTCGAAAATTTTATTACCAAGAATGTATTGGTAATAATGATCTTAGCGTTCCTGGTTTATGCACTAAAAAACTGGCAATACAAACTCCTGCGCTATTTATTTTGGGGTAATCTTCTTTTCCTGCTCTTTTCTCTTTTGTCATTGATATCAATATTAGGAAGTCGTAAGTTACAATTACCTGGTATTTTAAATAATTCATTGATACTTTATGAGGTTGGTCTTTTTATCGAGCTTGTTTTTTTCCTGATGGGGCTTTCATATAAAAACAGGACACAACTGATAGAACAAACTACAGAAAGGGAACGATTAAAAATGGAAAATGAAAGAAAAGAACTCGAAAAACAAGTAGCCGTTATGCAGGCTCACCAGGAAGAAAGAGAAAGAATATCTGCAGACATTCATGATGAGCTCGGTTCCGGAATGACAACCATTCGCCTGATGAGTGAGATCGCTAAAAATAAAATGAAGGAAAACATACCTGTTGAGATCGAAAAAATATCCAACTCTGCCAATGAAGTGCTGAATAAAATGAATGCCATTGTCTGGAGTATGAATAGCAGTAACGATTCGCTTGACAGCCTGATCTCTTATATAAGGGCTTATGCTATTGAATTTTTTGATGGCACGACAATAAAATGTAAAGTGAACATGCCAGCGACTATTCCATTCCATGAAATTAGTGGCGACAAAAGAAGAAATGTTTTTTTATGTGTAAAAGAAACCTTGAATAATGTGCTGAAGCATTCAAAAGCCAGTCGATTAAAAATTGATATCGAAGCAAATCATCATCTTAAAATAAAGATCGCAGATAACGGAGTAGGAATTGAGCAGGAAAAAATTCGCCGCTTTGGCAATGGCCTTAAAAATATCGCAAGACGAATGAAGGGAATTGGAGGAAACTATACCATATCTAATAATAATGGTACCGAAACAATACTTGAACTGCCCTTATGATCTTTCACTTTTCCTCATTGCTGCAATAAATAAGAACACCCAGCCAACTATAAAAGCGATGCCTCCAAATGGTGTAATGATACCTGCTTTGTCAAGAGAGGTTGTTTCTGCAGCTCTACCAGCAGTAAGCAAATACAAGGAACCTGAAAAAAGAATTATACCAACAATAAATAAAGTACCTGCTATTTGTGAAAACCTTTGAGAACATTTTTCATATAGCAACCCGGTTAACAATAAAGCAAGAGCATGATACATTTGATATTGAACACCAATTTGAAATGTTTGCACGGTTTCAGCTGCAACTATTTCTTTTAAGCCATGTGCACCGAAAGCTCCAAGTGCCACAGCAATCGCACCCAGTAATGCACCTGTGGTAACAAATCTTTTATGCATGAAATAATTTTTCAACGATCTTTTCTATACTTTTTTCATTTTCCTCCACTACCATATCGGCCTGTTCATAATAGATCTTTCTATCAGAAAATTTTTTGATGATAAAACTTTTTAGTTGAGCATCATCGAGATTTTTTATCAAAGGACGATGGGCTTTTTCTTTTATCAATCTTTCATGAAGAAGGTCAATTGGGGTGTTTATCCAGACCGCAGTACCACTTTTATTCATGAATTCAATATTATTAAAATAACAAGGCGTGCCCCCACCCGTGGCCATTATAAATGAATCATGACTTTCTGAAATGATATGAAGTGTATCTTTTTCAAGTAACCGAAAATACTCCTCTCCTTCTTCTGCAAAGATCTGACTGATCTTCTTTCCTTCATTTGATTCTATCTGTTCATCAAGATCAAAAAAAGGAAGCCTGAGCTTTTCACTCAATTTTCTGCCCCAGTATGTTTTACCAGAGCCCATAAATCCTATGAGGAAAATTTTCATTTTTTAAACGTGCATTACTTAAACGCATTCAACCCTGTCACATCCATCCCTGTTATCAACAAATGAATATCGTGAGTACCTTCGTAAGTGATCACACTTTCTAAATTCATCATATGTCGCATCACAGGATATTCGCCAGTGATCCCCATACCACCAAGTATCTGCCTTGCATCACGACAAATATTTGTTGCCACTTCACAAGAATTTCTTTTTGCCATACTTACTTGTTGCGGAGTTGCACGACCTTCACTCATCAAAACTCCCAATCGCCAATTCAACAGTTGTGCTTTTGTTATTTCAGTGATCATCTCTGCCAATTTCTTTTGCTGTAATTGAAATCCACCGATCGGCTTGCCGAATTGTTCTCTTTCTAATGAATATCGTAGCGCCGTATCATAGCAATCCATTGCAGCACCGATCACACCCCATGCAATCCCATAACGAGCTTTTGTCAAACAACCCAATGGCCCTTTTAAGCCTTTTACATTCGGAAAAATATTTTCTTTTGGCACTTTTACATTATCAAAAACTAATTCGCCTGTAGCGGAGGCCCGCAAACTCCATTTGCCATGAGTTGTTGGCGTTGTAAACCCTTTCATTCCTTTTTCAACAATCAATCCATGAATTTCGCCAGCTTCATTTTTTGCCCACACAACTGCTACCTGGGAAAATGGCGCATTACTGATCCACATTTTTGCGCCATTTAATATTACATGATCACCAGCATCTTTAAAATTTGTAAGCATGCTACTCGGATCACTTCCATGATTTGGCTCTGTCAATCCAAAACAACCAAGCCATTCACCACTTGCTAGTTTTGGTAAATATTTTTTTCGCTGGGCCTCACTTCCATAAGCATAAATAGGAAACATGACCAATGAGCCTTGCACGGAAGCAGTAGAACGAACACCGCTATCACCACGTTCCAGTTCCTGCATCATCAATCCATAAGAAATATAATCGAGTCCGCCCCCACCATATTCAACAGGAATTGTTGGCCCAAAACAACCAAGATCGCCTAATTGTTTTACGATCTGCTGTGGAAACTCTGCCCGTTGCGCATAGTCTTCTATAATTGGAGAAATTTCTTTCTTCACATAATTTCTTACCGACTCACGAATTAATTTTTGTTCTTCAGTCAGCAATTCATCTAACAAGTAATAATCCGGGCTTTGAAAAACATCAGTACGGGCAGCCATTCTATTGCAGATTTTAGATTTAAGATTTCAGATTTAAAATAGGCGGCACAAAGTTAAGGGATTGAAGAATGAGTATGCTCCCAGCTTTCTCTTTACTATTAAGCTGCTGTTGCGTCGCACTCTTGTACCTATAGAACACAATTCAGCATATTTTGAAAACACAAATTCATATCTTGAGAAAAATATTTATATGAGATTTATTGTATTCCTTCTATGTATAACTTGTATTGCATTTTCCTGCAGTAATCACCAACAAACACCTTCAGTTTCAAAAACTGAGCCCGTGAAATACGACCTGGCAAATGACACTTCGGTTTATTCAGGAGAAATGAAACGATATTGGTTGGTATTATTAAAGAAAGGCCCGCATAGAGACCAGGACAGTTTATCAAAAGCCAAGATACAGGAAGCTCATCTTGCAAATATTAATCGTCTTGCTAAAGAAGGAAAAATAATAATGGCTGGACCGATCGGCGCTGCAAGTGATATTCAGGGCATTTTTCTTATGAACTGTAAAGATTCAAGTGAAGTAGAAAGTTTTGTAAATACAGACACAGCAGTTATAACCGGAAGGTTAGTGATGCAGTATTATCCCTGGTGGAGTGAAAAAGGAAAATATATTTTTAAATAAAAAACAGCTCCCTTTTGGAAGAGCTGTTTCATGGTCAAATCAATTCAAATTTTTTTTCGGTGGGCTTTGATCTGTATCTCTGTTCATTTCTTCAAGATCAACTGGTCTTTCTGAATTATCTCCCAATAAATATTTGGAAAAATGATCGGCTGTTTTCCAGAACCAATATTCATTCATATCACCAAAACCATGGCGCTGAGTTGGTAGTATGAGCATCTCAAATCTTTTATTTGCCTTGATCAAAGCATTTACAACACGAATAGTATTTACAGGAGAAACGTTATTGTCTATTTCGCCATGAATAAGCAGTAAATGTCCTTTTAAATTTTTTGCCAGGTCCTGGTTTTTTTCAATGGCATACACAAAAGTTGTATCACCTTTCTCACCTATTTCTTCTTTTACTCCATTATGTTTCTCACTCCACCAACGATTATACACTGAATTATCATGATTACCTGCATTACTAACCGCGGCTTTAAAGAAATCAGGATAAACAAGTATTGCTGCAGTACTCATAAAGCCACCGCCACTATGACCATGAATGCCTACACGGTCAATATCAATAAATGAATAACGGTTTGCCAATTGTTCAGCTGCAGTTTTTTTATCTGCTAACCCATAATCACGTAGATCACCATAACCATAATTATGATACCATTTACTTCTTCCCGGATGCCCGCCACGATTACCAACAGTAATAACGACAAATCCAAGCTGTGCTAAACGATCGATCCTGTCCATTCCTCTTCCCCATGCTTTATTTACTGATTCTGTTTGGGGACCGGGGTAAACATATTCGATCAATGGATACTTTTTGTTAGGATCAAAATCAAACGGCTTATACATCACTCCATAAAGATCAGTAATGCCATCATCTGCCTTTACTTTAAATATTTCCGGGAATTTATAACCAGCCGCCATCAGGCTACTAAAATCGGCAGTTTCCAATTTCATGATGGTCTTTCCGCTATTATCTATTAAGACCGATTCAGGAATTGTATTTACCCGGGAGTAGTTGTTGACAAAATACAATTCATCATCATCCATATTAAATGAGTGATCGAAATTTCCTTCATTAATCAATTTCAAGCCCGTGCCATCAAAATTGATCCTGTATAAATGCAGGTAATATGGATCTTCCTTGCCACTTTGCTCACCTGTTTTTTTATCGGCTGCTGTCATTTCTCTTCCATTTGCAGAGAAATAAAGCATTCGTCTTTTTTCATCGATGCCAACAATATTCTCGCAATGAAATGTCCCTGATGTTATCTGATTTTTTAGCTTACCATTCTCATCATATAGATAAAAATGCGCCCAACCATCTCTTTCGCTCCATTCAATGATCTCTTTACCATCATTCACTAAACCCGGTGTCCTAATTTCAACGTATGTATTCAATCTTTCTTCGATCACGGGAGTTAATATTCCTGTTGCTATTTCGACCCGACAAATGTCAATTCTCTTTAGATCACGGCTTGTACGACTAAGGAAAAACTGGTTGTTATTTCCTAACCATAAATTCGGTGCAAAATCGTCGTCCCTGTTCTTTCTTAAACCAGGTTTACGGAAAAGATCAACAGTTTGATCTTTAAATAAACTGACAGGAAGCTTTCTTGATTTTTTTGTAGCGGCATCAAATAACAATACCTCCTCTATCGGCGCTTCTTTTTCACCGGGCATCCAGTATTTATATGTTTCAAGTGTTGGCCTTGGATCAGCAATGCTATTGATCACCCATAGATCTTTTACTTTTCTTTCATCAGTTCTGTTCAAGACGAAATACTTTGAATCCGGAGACCAGAGCACAGCAACCGGCTTTCTATCTTTTTTATTTTTTTCAATGTCAATATTTGTTTCCCCCTGCGTTCTCAAATGATAGCTATAAAATTCAACACCATCAGTTGTTATTGCATTTTCAACAACAGTGGAATCTTTGTCATTTATCTGGGCTTTTTTATAATTCGCAAAATCCATCCAGTAAAGATTATTGTTCCTTCCAAAAAGAACTATTGAGCTATCAGGAGCAACATTTGCCCACTGTGCTTTTCGTAGTGGCCTCTTAAATTCAGTGAGATTCACGATCGCTCCTGTATTAAGATTGTATTCAAAATAAAATACTTTCTTTTCTCTTTTCGGAGGACCCGCCTTCTTTGCTGTATCTTTTATAATTACATCGATAGAACTTTTTACCTGGAAACGGATCATCGTTTCATCGTTGATAAATTGCAAGCTGTCTAACTCAAGATGCTGCCCATCAATTGGATCTTTGATTATTGATGTAAGCTGCGCAGCAAGTTTATCGTTATCAAACAAAAATTTTTTTTCTGCTTTTGCAGGATCAACGATATACCATTTTCGGCCTTCAGTTGTCTGATAAGAATACCAAAAACGAGTTGATCTTTTCAACCAATGTGGATCGACATTTGTTGAAAAAACCATCTTATCGAGTCTTGCCGGGGAAAATTTCGCAGCCAGCTGATAATTTGCTTTTGGCTCATTGCCGTTTTGTCCGGCGGACACAATAAATAATGAAACTAATAAGGAAAAGAGGATTGATTTTCGCATATTCTGTTGTTTGGTGGAATTAAAAAGTGGCTTAAGATAAGTAGTTTTTCATCTCAAACTGGTATTGTTGACCAATTTATCCCTGGGGAAGTAAAAAGAGAAAATATATTTTAAATAAAAGGTCAATTCAATACCTGGAGTATCTCATTTTCCTTGAGAATTTCATAATGGTCTATTGGCTCAAGGATGCAACCAAAAATAAACTCGCTGAATCGGGGTTTGAATTTAAGATTTGTCATGCCGATCGGCTTGGGTGCATCAATTCCAATAATTTTCCATCTAAGACCCGACATGCTCTCTAAAACTGTTCCGATCCTGGGCGTTGTTTTATCTGTAAAATCCATTATTGTTATCAAGCCTCTGGATGTATTAAATATTTCATACACACATCCGAGGTTAAAAGTATTTTTTTCAGGCAAAAAGCTATTCATTTCATCCTGGTACATTTTGGCAATAGTTCTTGCTTCTTCAGCAAAGTCTTCTTTGTCACTTGCATAAATTATCGCACGACTTGCATTCAATAACAAGCCACAATCTCTTATCATTGCTTTTTCTGAGATATCTTTCAAACTACCTCCTTGTGCACCTACACCAGGAACAAGATAAAAATGATGTGGAGTTAATTTTCTAATCTCAATAAACTCATCTGCCTGTGTAGCGCCAACAACAAACATCAAATTTTCAATTGAGCCCCAGGTTGAAACTGTTTTCAAAACTCTTTCGTAAAGAAACTCATCGGTACCATGCCTCGTATCTTCACGGGCCATTTTTCTAAATTCAAAATCATTTGCACCTTTATTTGAAGTCAAACCCAGCACGATTGCCCATTTACCGTCATGCTTTAAAAAAGGCTTTACGCTATCTTCTCCCATATAAGGTGCAACCGTTATCGAATCAAATGGTAATGTTTCGAAAAATGCTTTTGCATATTGATCAGATGTGTTTCCAATATCACCACGCTTCGCATCAGCAATTTTAAAATGATCATCGCCAATATATCGAACGGTTTTTTCCATCGCCTCCCACCCTTTCACTCCCAATGCTTCATAAAATGCTGTGTTGATCTTATAGGCAACACAGAGATCTTTAGTTGCATCAATGATCGCTTTATTAAAGGCAAAAACAGGATCAGGTTCAGCTAAAAGATGCTCCGGAATCTTTGCAAGGTCAGTATCCAGTCCTACGCAGAGATAAGAACGCTTTTTAAAGATGTGCTCAACGAGTTGCTGACGAGTCATGCAGCGAAGATAAGAACATGATTAACTTCATTAAAATGATCGATGGGGAAACTTATAAGAATGCTAATCAATTAATTTTTTTAAGGTATCAGTAAACCTCCACACCTCTTCGAAACTATTATACAAAGGCACCGGCGCAAGCCGGATCACATTTGGCTCACGCCAATCTGTAAAAATGCCTTGTTTCATCAATCCATTATAAATTTTTTTTCCATTTTCGAGCATCAGCATAGAGACCTGACAACCTCTATCTTTCTCGTTTCGCGGAGTGATGAATTCAATTATTTTTTTATTTGATGAATTATTTATTTCGTCAAGCAAATACCATAAATAAGCAGTCAGTGACTTTTGTTTGGCTAAAATTTTATCCCAACCCGCCTCATCAAAAATTTTTAATGCGGCAAGGTGTGCTGCATATAAGAACATTGCCGGTGTACTTAATTGCCAGCCCTCAGCTCCTGGCATTGCTTTAAATCCTTTTTCCATTTTAAATCTTGTGGATTTATCATACCCCCACCAACCGGCAAACCGCGGCAAATTTTCACTGTGATGTTTTTCATGAATGAATGCACCACCGATCGCCCCAGGCCCGGAATTCAAATATTTATAACTACACCAGCAAGCAAAATCAACATCCCAATCATGCATTTGCAATTCAACATTGCCTGCAGCGTGTGCCAGGTCAAAACCAACTTTAGCACCAACAGATCTTGCCGTCCTAGTTATTTTTTCAAGTTCAAAAAATTGACCTGTGTAATAATTGATACCGCCAAATAACACTAATGCAGTTTCGTTTCCATTCTCTTCAATTGTTGAAATAATATCTTCTGTTCTTAAAATATATTCACCTTCCCGTGGTGCCACTTCAATGATCGCAGTTGAAGGATCAAATCCTTTATTTCTTACGTGTGTTTCAAAAGCATACTGATCGCTTGGAAAAGCTTTTGCCTCACAAATTATTTTATACCGTTTTTTGCTGGGCTGATAAAAACTCACCAGCATTAAATGAAGATTCAAAGTAAGCTGATTCATCACTACCACTTCATGCGGCAAAGCGCCAACGATCTTTGATAGCTGCCCGGTCAGCTTATCGTGATAATCCATCCATGGCTCATCAGCATGAAAAAAAGATTCAACACCCAATGATGCCCAGTCGGAAAGGATTTGCTGAATATGTTCGTTTGCAGACTTTGGTTGCAATCCAAGTGAGTTTCCTAAAAAGTAAATCTGCTCTTCACCATTGTTTTTAGGAATAATAAATTTATCTCTGAAGTTTTTTAATGGATCTGCAGCATCAAGTTGTTGTGCAAAGTGTAAGCCATGCTCAAATTTCATAATACCAACCTTTATTTAATTAAATCAGGATAGTCAGTAATAATTCCATCAACACCCATTTTTTTCAATTTTTTAAGTTGCTTTTGATCATTCACAGTCCATGGTATTATTTTCATTCCTTTATCATGGCATTGTTTTACCAATTTCTCATCTATTAGTGTGTAGTTAGGACTATAATACTCTGGCGTATATCCAAGTTTATTCAATTGACCGTCAAAATCATTTTCGTCAGAGTCTTCGATAAGTATCGATGTTTTTATTGATGGGTATTTTTCATGTAAATATTTTAATGTCCTGAGATCAAACGATTGAATGATCACATTCTTTTCCATTTGTTTTTCTTTGATCACTGCCATCAATAACTCTACAAATTCTTCAGGTTTCGGATGAAATCTTCCATCGCCGGCAGGAAGACATTTTGTTTCAATATTAAAATAGGGAGGCGTGCGACTGCGGAATTTCATATATTTCGTTATACTATCAAACAGGTCTGCTAACAATGGCTTAATAGCTTTTAACTTTTGTTGTTGAGGGAATCGTGGATGCGGCTTCATTCCCACATCATATTTTATAACTTCATCATAATTCATTTGGTAAATATTATACTGCATCGCCTCGGCTGGCTTTATAAATGATCCATCAGGCTTTGTTGTGATCTCGTCTTCAAACCATGGCTCATGCGACACGAGCACTTTATTATCTTTTGTGATCACTACATCCATTTCTAAAGTAGTAACACCAAGATCAAGAGCCTTTATCATAGCCGGGATCGTGTTCTCAGGCATTAACCCGCGGCAGCCACGATGACCCTGGACATCAAATACAGGCTTTTGAAATTCTCTTTTATTCATAGAATTCATAAAGAATAAAAGGATAAATAGTGATGTGAAATATCTCATTTACCAAATAATTGTTGTTGTCTTTTTTTCATTTCCCCGGCAATAAATTTACCATCGTTCCCCTGTTCATTGAGCTTATTCATAATATTGTGAAAGCTCTTTTCATCACGGTTCTGGCTTAATTTAAAAACATTCTCTATCGACACTACTTCTACTTCAAATGCTACGATCGCTTTCAGTAAAGGCTCTTTATACGATGACGAAAGATTGTCAAATACCGTTGTAGAAGCTGTATTATTATTTTCGTAATGAAGTGTCAGTCTCTTCAGTATAGCTACCAGGTCGTCGTTATCGCCAAACCGTATTTTCCCTTTTACATGTACACTCATGTAATTCCATGTGCTGGCCTGATGAGGGTTATCGTACCAGGTTGCGCTTACATAAACATGTGGCCCCGTAAACACTGCAAGCACATTCGAATTTTTTTCAAATGCTTTATGATGATCATTATTTCTCATGATATGACCGGTGAGAAATAATTTCCCATCCTTCTCATCTATAAATACCGGCACTTGTGTAGCAACAGGTTTATTTTCTCCATCGACCCCCGATAAAAAAACAAAGGGATGTTCCCTCATGAATTGCAACACCACTTGCTCATCGCCTTCTTTAAAATATGGAAGATTATACATGCAACGAATTTAGTATTTACCGTTCATTATTACTATTATCATTAAAAACCCTATCTTTTGAATCCAAAACTTAACTAATGAGATCGATCGCCACTTTTTTACTACTTATCCTTTCAATTGTAAGCACTGCACAAAATACCGACACAGTAAGACATAATGTTGTAAGACTTGGCAAAGTTGTCGGAAAACATCTTAGCTGGAAAAAAGGAAGCAACGATCATTACTATTATTTTGAATTTAATGATCGTGGACGTGGACCTGCAGTAACCTCTTACAGCAAAACAGATAACAAAGGCAATATCATATTGCAGGAAATTACAGGTGTTGATTATTTCAAAACTAAGGTGGAAGAAAAATTCGAAGTAAAAAGTGGTAAAGCCTTTTGGAAAAATAAATTTGAAAACGAAACGGTTCCTTACAAAGGCGAATTGTATTCTAACATTAATGGTAATCCAGGTGAGATAGAACTCAGCTTGAAAATCCTAAAGGCTTCTGCATCAAAAAAAATAAACATCCTTCCTTCCGGCACCCTCAATTTTTCAGTCGCCAAAGAAGAAACAGTGAAAGATGATAAGAATAATAGCCTCTCTGTTCAATTAATTGGATTTTCGGGATTGGGAGGCCCTCCATTTTATGCGTGGTTTACAAAAGATGGTAACTACTTTGGTAGCCTCAGCGATTGGACATCGATAATCCAGCAGGGATTTGAGAAAAACATCGAGCCCCTTTTATCAATTCAAAAAAAGATCGAAGAAAAGTTCTTCACCGATCTTTCCAATACAATAACAGAAAGAAACAGTAGCGGTATAGCTATAAAGAATGTAACTGTTTTTAATGCCGCAGAAGGGAGCACATTTATTAATGGCACTGTGCTTATAAAAGATAACATGATCGAGAAAGTAGGTAATTCAAGTACAAAAATTCCAACTGGCTATAAGGTGATCGATGGTACAAATAAATTTTTAATGCCAGGTCTTTGGGAAATGCATGGTCATTTTTCTATGAGTGATGGCCCTTTAATGATGGCACAAGGTGTAACTAACCTGAGAGATATGGGAAATGGTGATGAACTATGGAACGTGAAAAGAAGAATTGAAATGGACACTATTCTTGGACCAGAGATCAATATCGTATCAGGATTTATTGATAAGGCTGGAGAATTTGCGGCGCCTACCGGGTCGCTGATCAATTCCTTAGAAGAAGGATTAAAATATATAGACGAGTATCATAAAAAAGGTTGCCAGCAAATAAAATTATATAGTTCTATTAATCCTGAATGGGTAAAACCATTAGCCGCTAAAGCTCATGGTTACGGCATGAGAGTTTGTGGACATATTCCTGCATTCATGACAGCATCACAGGCAATTGATGCTGGCTATGATGAGATCACACATTTGAATATGCTGATGCTTAATTTTTTTGGCGATACTGTGGATACGAGAAACATGACCCGGTTCAAATTGGTTGGCAAAAAGGGAAATACCATCGATGTAAACAGTGACGTTGTGAAAAATTTCATTCAGAAAATGAAAGATAAAAATATCACTATAGATCCAACGATCACCGTATTTGAAGGTATGTTCGTAGATATGCCGGGAAAAGCTGCGAAAGCTTATCAGCCGATCATGCAATACTTACCATCTGAGGTAAAAAGAAGAGCAATGGCCGGCGGCTTTGTTGACGATGAATCTTTAGCTCCACAATACAGCAAGTCGTATGATGTAATGAAAAAATTCCTAAAGGCTTTATATGATAATGGCATTACCATACTTGCAGGCACAGATGGTGGCATTGTGCAGCATGAGCTGGAAGTTTATAGTGAATGTGGCATCCCTAATTATGATGTTTTAAGAATGGCGACCTATTTCCCTGCAAAAGAATATGGGTTGTTGGAGAAATATGGAACAATTGCTCCAGGGAAAATTGCAAACCTTATTTTAATTGACGGCGATCCAAAGAAAAATATAAAAGACATTCGTAAAATCTATCTCACGATCAAAGAAGGAAAGATTTATTCTCCGAAAAGGATCTATGCTGCTTATGGATGGAAATACTATTATTGATTGACCATTTCCAATGGTGTGGTTTTTGGCAATTGTGCATTTCGCATTGCAATACTTCTTACAGTGATGGCAGCAAAATCTTCAAAAGCTTTTTTTGTTATCTCATCATTGCTCATCATGATCGGCACGCCCTGGTCACCTCCTTCACGTATGCTTTGCACTAATGGTATCTGTCCAAGAAATGGAAGATCATATTCTTCAGCCAATCGTTTACCTCCTTCCTTACCAAATATGTAATACTTATTGTTTGGCAATTCGGCTGGGATGAAGTAGCTCATATTTTCCACCAATCCAATAATAGGAACATTCACTTGTGCCTGCCCAAACATAGCGATCCCTTTTTTTGCATCTGCTAATGCCACATCCTGGGGCGTTGTAACAATTACAACTCCTGTCACCGGTACAGTTTGCACCAATGTCAAATGTATATCACCTGTACCCGGCGGCATATCAACAACCAGATAATCTAATTCATCCCAAAAAACGTCGGTCACAAATTGGCGAATGGCACTGCTTGCCATTGGGCCACGCCATACAACTGCATTCTTCTCATCAACCAGTAACCCAATACTCATTAATTTAATTCCAAAACGTTCCAATGGCACTATCATTCCTTTATCATTACCTACATCCATCATCATTGGTCTTTCACCACGAACACCAAACATGATCGGAACACTTGGTCCATAAATATCCGCGTCCATCAAACCAACCTTTGCGCCACCTTGTGATAATGCAAGAGCAAGATTTGTCGCCACGGTAGACTTACCTACACCTCCTTTTCCACTTATTACTGCAATGATATTTTTTACTTTAGGTAATACAGAGCCGGCATCGGTTCTTTTAGTAGTCGTATTAGATGTGAAATTTACTTTTACGTTAGCATTTTTATTGACCAGGATCTTTATTGCGTTCACGCATGCATTGCCGATCATATCCTTTAGCGGGCATGCGGGGGTGGTAAGCACAACTGTAAACGAAACATCATCTCCGCTGATCTCTATATCCTTAACCATATTTAACGTTACGAGGTCTTTTCCGAGGTCAGGTTCCTGCACATTACTCAGCGCTTCAAGAATTTTTTCAGTGGTCATTTAAAGTATTTGTTAAAAGTATTTAGAAGCTGCAAAGTTAGCCATTATATAGCCGAATTAGTTTTACGAAATCAGCAACTTGTCGTTATTTTTGGCGCGGTGAAGAAAATTGTACAATACCTCATTTTACTGCTGTTTTTTATTCCTTCAGCATCCAAAGCGCAGTTTGAAAACGTTCGGGATTCCGTTGTTCAACTCTATGGTGTAGTAATGACAGCAGACAGTCTTGTTGGTATTCCTGCAGTAAGTATAATGATAAAAGGCCAGAATCGCGGAACAATCACAAATAATGAAGGCGTTTTTTCCATTGTTGTACTTAAAGGCGATGTTGTAGAGTTTACCCACGTAAGTTATAAATCTAAAATTGTTACTATCCCCAAAAACCTGGAAGGCAATCAATACAGCGTGGTACAATTGATGATCGCCGATACAATTTATCTTCCCGCAACAATTATACGGCCCAGGCCTACTGCCGCACAGTTTGCCCGTGATTTTGCCAATACACAGATCCCTGATGATGATTACGAAACTGCGAGAAAAAACACATCAGTTGCAAAACGACGAGCATTGATGCAAAGCACACAGGCTGATGGCCGTGAAGCTTCGAACATACAATTGAGAAATGTTGCTAATAAAGCTTATTACGCCGGTGGAATCCCTCCACAAAATATTTTTAACCCCGCTGCATGGATGGAATTTATAGAAGCATGGAAGCGGGGAGATTTTAAGAAGAAAAAGAATACTGGCTATTAGGACAACCTCCAGAGAAAATTTACTTCTAAAAAAATTATATACCCAGCTGAAGAACCTTTATCAGCTTTGGTTGCGTCGCACTCTTGTACTATAATAATTCTACTCAGCTTTTAGAAATTTTTCTTCTATCTATAAAATTTTTACTTTTAATAAAATCAGCTATATGAAAAATATTTCAGTTGTTGGAGCCGGCACAATGGGCAATGGTATTGCTCATGTATTTGCACAAAATGGTTTCAAAGTTTCAATTGCTGATGTTTCACTGGCGCAACTAGATAAAGCTGTAAGTAATATCAGTAAAAATTTTGACCGGCAAATTGCAAAAGGTGCGGCTACGGAAGAACAGAAAAAGAATGCATTGGCCAATATTTCAGTATTTAGCAATATAGCTGCCGGAGTAAAAGACGCAGACCTTGTTGTAGAAGCCGCAACAGAGAACACAGAACTTAAACTAAAGATCTTTGAAGAACTGGACCGTGACGCACCAAAAAATGCAATACTAGCAAGCAATACATCCTCCATCTCAATAACAAAAATTGCAAATAGTACGGGCAGGGCCGACAAAGTGATCGGCATGCATTTTATGAATCCTGTCCCGGTAATGAAATTAGTAGAAGTGATCAATGGCTATTCAACAAGCAAAGAAACAACAAATACAATAGTTGAGTTAAGCAAACAACTTGGCAAAACACCATGTGTTGTGAATGATTATCCTGGTTTTATTGCCAATCGTATTTTAATGCCAATGATCAACGAAGCAATATATAGTTTATATGAAGGTGTTGCAGGTGTGGAAGAAATAGATACGGTAATGAAACTTGGAATGGCGCACCCGATGGGACCATTACAACTAGCAGATTTTATTGGCCTCGATGTTTGTCTTTCTATATTAAATGTATTACATGATGGCTTTGGAAATCCCAAATATGCGCCATGTCCTTTGTTGATAAATATGGTAACAGCAGGAAAACTTGGTGTGAAAAGCGGAGAAGGGTTTTATGTTTACACTGCAGGTAATAAAGATTTAGTCGTGAGTCTAAGATTTAAATAAAACTCTTTGGTTCAGTTTATCGAGGCATCCAATTTGTGGTATCACAGCATGCACGATCAACTTATACAGCAACCAAACATGAACAAAACAGAAAAACTTCAGCAACTGCACCAGCAAATGATAAAGGAAATACAGGATTATGCCATCATCCTTATGGACATTGATGGTACGATTCTGACATGGAACAAAGGTGCAGAATCAATAAAGGGGTATATAGAACATGAAATTTTGGGGCAAAATTTTCGCATTTTTTATCTGCCAAGGGACAGAGATGAAAAGCTTCCTGAAAAATTAATTGACCTTGCGATCAGAGAAGGTCGGGCAAGACATATTGGAAGAAGAGTAAGAAAAGACGGTACAACCTTTTGGGGAAGTATTCTAATTACTGCTTTACATGATGAAGCGGGTGAAGTTATTGGCTTTACCAAGCTGACAAAAGAATTAGGTGAAAATGAAATTGATTGATATGTAAAGAGCACCTATTGTGTATAAATTCACTCATCACTGTTTTTCATTTATAAAATAGGCTTTTAGTTAACTTCGGTTTCCAATCATATTAGATTTGGTAAATCATGTTATTCCGCTTTTTCCTGGTAAATCTATTTTTGTTTATAAACTTATTGTTATCAGCGCAAGATATCTCAGGAGTATGGGTTGGCAATTATAAACCAGCTTTGGTTTCTACTAATCCGGAAAAATTAGTTGTTGAAATTTTTGTCTACAACGATTCAATAATAACAGGCGCCTCTCATCTATATTACAAACACGATCAATATGAACATTATAAGATCTATGGAAAATATAGAAAGAAAGAATCCTTCATCTACTTTTCTGAAGACAGTACGATCGCTGTTAAGCTTGGATTTATGGAAGAGAATTGCCTTGGAAATTATAAAATGACATTGACATCAACTGGCAAACTGCTTCAGATGACGGGAAAATGGGAAGACAATTCAAAAGCATTATTTCGTTGCTCAGCTACTGGTGTATGGCTTGAAAAAAAAATTGACGAGAAAATCCAAGAAACTAATTCGCAACCAATAGACAAGAAACTGGAAAGGAGATCAGATATTCAAAGTCTTGTGGAGATCAGCAACGCAGAGAAAGATTCCATCCTTATTGAATTATATGATAACGGGATCGTGGACAATGATTCCGCATCCATTTACCTCGATGACTCTTTACTCATAAATAAACAATTTGTTTCAAGCAAACCTATTTCATTTTACATTTCTCTCGATAAACAAAGACCATTAAGCAAATTGAAACTGGTAGCAGAGAATCTGGGTTCAATACCGCCATGCACTGTTTTGATGATCGTCAAAACAAAGAAAAAAAGATATGAAGTGAATTTATCAAGTAATTTTAGTTCGAATGGTGTTGTTGAATTTTTTCTAAAAGAATAGTAATGGGAACCATAAGAGGCAAATCCATTGTTCTGCTTAAGCATGACAACAAATTTCTTTTTACTGTTTGCTCTGAAGAAACAACAAATAAGATTTTTTATATCCCCGTAGGCGGTGGTGTTGAATTCGGCGAGCATTCAAGTGAGACTGCCAAAAGAGAAGTATTAGAAGAAATAGACCAGGAAATCGAGAATATTGAACTATTGGATATCATCGAAAATATTTTCACTTATAATGACATAGCCGAACATGAGATCGTATTTATTTATACTGCTGATCTCAAGAATAAAGATGCCTATCATTCTCTTAAAGCGAATAAGAACGACAAAGGCGAATCAATAAAACTTACATGGGCCAGTATAGAGGAGATAAAAAATAAGAGCATAAATGTTTATCCTTTTCGATTACTGGATCTGCTTGAAAAGATGAATAAATAAAAATCTCCCGATGACTATCGGGAGATCACAAATCACGGAACCCTGCCTGCGGCAGGGCAGGCATTATAACCAAGTTCTTAATTATTGTCTTGGGGGGCCACCACGACGAAGTGTAGGCTCTACCTGCTCTTTCCAAATCTTGAATTTTTCATCTCCAAGAATGGTTTTAAGCTTGGCGTCCAAAGCTTCTGTCAAAGGTTTCATTTTTTCCTGCATTGCTGCACGCATAGCATCCCTATCGCCATTGGCACTTGCCATTGCCTCTTCACGAACCTTGTCCTGTGCCTTATAATAATCCAAATAAGCTGCATCCATTTCCTTCATTTTTGCTTCATCCAGCTTAAATGCGCTGTCAGCTTTTGTGTGAACTCTCTTCACTCTTTCCTCCGGGCTTGGCATCTGGAAATTGCCTCCCCCTTGTGCAAATGAGGATGCGGTGCCAGCTAGCATAACAACCGCTAATGCAATGATCGTTTTTTTCATTTGTCTGTTTTTATTAATTTATAAATGATGGGTCCAAAAAGCTATTTGTTTTCTTTTTTCTCGGATGGAGGTCTGCGTGGTGGCCCGCCGTTATTGATAATTCTTTTTACGATCTGTTTGATGAATGTATCCATCTTGGGCTTTTGCTCTTCGTTACACAATGCTTTAATGGATTGGAAGTAATGAAATGTGCTAACATCAAGTGCCATTTGCTTTTCGCCGATCTGTGAAGCATATGTATTTAAAACAGAATCACCGACTCCTTGTTGATATATAAGTGAGAAAAAATCTTCTTTTGATTTTGTTACCGCCTTAAATAAAGGCTTCATATTCCTGAACTGTTGTGAACGCAATGAATCATAAAGAACAGCTTGTTCATCATTTAATCCCACTTCGTCTTTCACTTTCTTTATTGCCAGGTCATGCATTTCTTTATCTGTAGGCTTATGTGGTTTTTCTGGTTTATTTAAAACGAAATAATACAGCAGCCCGAGATTAGCGATCAACAAAACACCTATGACCAATAGAAGTATTTTATGATTTCTTAAATAGCTCATTCGTTACTCATGTTTTCGTAATCATAATTGTTCACTGAAGCCACCACATTATATTCATTTGCCAATTCAGAAACTGTAGAAATATCTCCTGTAAGAGCTACTTCATTTGAACCAGAGCCCCCCCAAAGGGCCCAGCCATTTACAGCCATCACTAATAATACGATCGCAATAGCTATTACCGGTCTGCTGATAAAAGAAAAAGTCCTTTCCTCCCATCGGCCTGAATTCTTTTTCATTCGGGCTTGGATCCGGGTAAAAAGAAAAGGATTCGCTTCGGCCCTTTTTACACCATCGAGGCATTGCAAGGTTTGCTCGATCTCCTGCTGTATTTTTTCTTTTGATGTCATTTTACTGCTAATTTGACGGTTTAATATATTGATTCCTTCTACCTGTAATGTTTATTATAATAATCTTCCAATTGCTTCCTAAGGTTTTGATTTGCACGGCTCATCAGCGATTCTACGGCTGATACCGTAGTATTTAACACTTCGCTTACGTCACGATAACTAAGCCCTTCCAGCTTATGCAGCGTATACGCCGTTTTCTGATTTTCCGGTAGCTCATCGATCGCTTTAAAAAGAACTGTAGCCCTTTCTTTATTATCCAGGCTTACTCCCGGATGGTTAAAATCAGGGATCGACTCCTTTTCATCACCTGATCCACTCAACGATTGCAAAAAGCCAAATCTCTTTTTTCTCTTTTTGCTCCGCAAATGGTCCAGTGCCGTAGTTGTTGCTATCCGATAAAGCCAAGTCGAAAGCTTTGAATCCCCTTTAAAAGTGCCGATCTTTTCATACACTTTTATAAAAACATCCTGTGCCAAATCTTCCGCTTCTGTTTCATTCTGCACTATGCCCAGGATCGTATTATAAACCATATCCTTCCATTGCTCCACAATAGTCTTGAATGCAGCTTCATCTCCTTGTTTCAGTTGTTCTATTAGTTCCGTTTCGTTGATCAAAGCAGGTCATGGTTTTCGGTTTTCAATTTAGGGAACTAATTTCTTCTGAAAAAATCGCCGCCGCCCTGGTTAAAATTTGGTCTTGCTGGCGCTTTTCCAAAATTTTTCAGATTATATGTAAATGTCACCATGAAATATTGTTCCACCACTTTTGTAAATACATCCTCAAAATAAGTTTCAGTGACATTCCGTGTTATACTTTGGTTCTGGTCAAGCAGGTCGAACACAGAAACCCTTATCTCACCTTTTTGACCTTTCAATATTTTTTTGGCTATTGCCATATTCCACAACCAATAGCTTTGATTATATCCATCGCTTAAACCTGAATATAATTGATTGGTAAGATCAGTATTGAACAACCAACCTTTTTTACTAAGAAGATTAAGTCTTACTGAAGTTGAGTGAGAAAAATATTTGTTATCCTGTTCCGGCTGCAGTGTATTCTTTGCATTATTAAAGCTTCCATTATAAGAAACGGTATAATCAACATATTGGCTGATGTTACTTGCCAGCACAATTCCGGCATTATAGTTATAAGAATTGGTAACACCAGTTTCGTTATTAATAAGACCCGGGGTTCTGTTCAATACAAATCCTGTATTTAAGCTCATGTTTGTTTTCATGAATTTTAATGGCTGCGCATAAGTGACAAACACATTTAAATTCCGCTGACCATCAAGATTCACTGGCTTGGTTAACTGCGATCCTTTGTATAACGTAACTGAAGGTGTCAATACAGAATCTTTTTTTGCAGTATAAGTCGCAGTAGCAACATAATTATCTGTCAGTGATCCAAAAAAGTTTACAAACAAGCTATGACTTTTTTTAGTATCAGTATACTGGTAACGGCCACCTATTCTATGTGCATAGGATTGATCAAGTTCAGGATTACCTGTTGAGAGCAACAATGGGTTCGAATTATTAATAACATCTTGCAATTGACTCACAGAAGGAGGATTTGTATTTGCTCTGTAAAATATCCTGATATTCTCTTTCTTTGAAAGTGGCAGATTGACCTGGACATTGGGAAGAATATTTGTAAATGTTCTGTCTACATGTGTAGCATAAGGAAATTCCTGGTCGCTTTTGAGATTAGCTGATTGAAAGTCGATCCCAAAAGAGATCTGCTTATTACGGTCACCTTTTCTAAAACTGATACCACCCTTTTGAGTCATGTAAGGATTTTTAAATACACTGGATAAACTTGTATCAAGCTCTGAGTACTTTCCTGAAGAATTTTCAAAATTGAATGACTTCTTTTTGGAGTCATTCAGGTTATAAGAAGGGTTATACCGAAACTCAAGTATTGCCCCTTTTTTTCCGATCGGTTCAGTGTAATTAAAGCTCGTTGAGATCTGGTAACCTTTCACCAATTGATCATTGAATTGACGTGTAGTATCTTTTACAATAATGGGGCCTTTATAATACAAGCTATAAGCATCAGTATAAGATTCGCCATCCTGATTATTAATACCTGTATTGAGATTGAAAGAGAAAGTTCTTCCTCTTTTTTTGAACGAGTGACGGTAAAGAAGGTTGTTATTAAAGTTAATACCCATTCTTTGTGATCTATTTGCATTGAGTGTTTGGCTGATTGTATCACCTTTATCTGTGAACATGATCGCTCTTGTCAAACTCTCGTTATTATAATCTTGTATACTGACCGAAGGGGTGATCAGGATCGAATTGAATGAATCAATTTTCCAGTCAAACCTGAAGTTTGCTCTATGATTATAGTTATTACTTTCTGAAGCTGCATTCTGATCATAAAACTGTGTTGTATCTCCTATAGGGAAATATTCTCTTGCAGTGTTTTCAGTATTTTTCGTTCTACGGTTATTGTAAAAATAGCTACCGCTTACATCAAGATTCTTACCCCACTTATCATTATAGTTAATACCGATGGCATTTGTATTGCTTATCCCCGGTTGCTGACCAACAAGGAAGCCTCCGCCACCGCCTCCACCAAAATTACCTCCGCCAAATCCACCACCGCCTTGTCTGCCACCGCCCTGGCCTCTAAAATTACCACCACCAAATCCGCCGCCACCACCGCTGCTTGTTACTCCTAAAAGGTCTACCTCTGCAAAATTTTGTTGGTTCACATCATTAGTCAACGCTACAATTGATATTCTTGAATTCTTTTTAAAATAACTCATATTACCTCCAACGAGATAATGGTTATCGGTACCATAACCTGCAAAGAATCTTCCGAATTGTCCATTGCGCATATTTGGTTTTGTAACAATGTTGATAGACTTGGCAGCACTTCCATCATCAACACCGGTAAACTGTGCCTGGTCACTCATGCGATCAAACACTTGTATCTTATCAACTATTTCAGCAGGTAAATTTCGAAGTGTTGCCGCAGCATCATCACCAAAAAAATCTCTTCCGTCAACTGTTATCTTTTTTACTTGCTCGCCGCCGACTTTCACTTGTCCATTTTCAACTGTAATGCCCGGGGCTTTTTTGATCAGGTCTTCTGAATTTGCATCGGGATTTACTTTCAATTGACCAGCACTTATCTCAGTTGTATCTGCTTTTTGTTTTGTCAATGGAGGAGTACTTACAACTGTCACGCCACCCAAAGTTTTTGCCTCCCTATTAATATTAATATCATCTAGTTTTTTGGTGACATTTTCCCAAACAATCGTCCTCTTTGTTAATTCATATCCCAAAAAACTAATAACAAGATTGTATCTGCCGGTATCAGCCAGGTTCTTAAACTCAAAAGTTCCGGTTTTATCAGTGACAACAGATGATGAATCTTTGCCACGAACCACCTTTACGGTAGCACCTGAAAGCGGTTGCTTATTTTCAGCATCACGAATAGTACCACTAAGAACAGGAGTTTGAGAAAAAGAAGCGAGAGAAAAACTAAGTAAAACTAGAGCTAACAGGCTGACTTTCATGGTAAAATTTTAATTCAAATGTTTAGACGATTCATTTAAAATGAACCTTCGGAAAAGCCTACCAAATTGCTGAATGGCGGCAGTCTTTTTTAATATCAGAAAAATGCGGCATTTTTAAGACCTAAACCAAAACCAATGGCCCATCACCCTCATGCTTTTTTACCGGGGGCTTCCAAGCGCCTCGAGGCCTTATCTGACGGAGTTTTTGCAATTGCCTGTACCCTCCTCGTAATTGAAATTCATATCCCTCATTTCAAATCTGGAATTAGTATAGCAGAACAATGGCATGAATTCAGTGAATTAATTCCATCCCTTGTTGCCTTTGGTTTCAGTTTTTTAAATATTCTCATTTTCTGGACCAATCATGACGCCATCAATAAAGTAATAGTTCGTTATGATACTAAAACAACCTACCTCAATATTATTTTTCTGTTGTTCATTAGCCTCATTCCATTCACTACTGCATTCATTGCTGCAAATGTTGATTCATATTTAGCAAATGCTTGTTATGGCTTAGTTCTTTGTTTTGCATCAGCAGTTGCTGTATGGATGTACCATCATCTGGCTTTTAAAGCAAAACTTTTTTTGCCCGAAGTAACAATGACTTCAAGGAAAAGAGTTTACAAGCAAGTAATATCCGGTCCTCTTTTATTTATAATTGCGGTTGCAGGGGGGTTGATAAGTAACTATATCTCGATAGCTATTTATACATTAACGCCTGTGGTCTTTATGTTCTTACCACAACTTGATTTCGATACAAAAGAGGAAGAAGAAAAAAAGAAGACTCAGGAATAACTATTCCCAAATTATTGTGCCGGGCTTGTCATACCACGTGGGATATTTTGGTAAATGAATTTTCTCGATCTCATTTCTTTTTACTTTTAAAGAAGGAGTGATCATATTATTAGCGATCGTCCAATTCTCTTTCATGATCACCATCTTTTCTATCCTTTCATATTTCTCCAATAAAGGATTGATGATATCCAAACTTTGTGCAAGATCTTTTATCAATTCATTCTTGGCTTTCTTCTTTCCTGAATCTGATAAACAGATCAAAGCCATTGGCTGCGGTACTCCTGTGCCAACTATACAAACATGCTCGATATCAGTATTAGAAAGCATTTTCAATTCGATCGGGGCCGGGGAAATATATTTTCCTTTATCCGTCTTAAACTGATCTTTTACACGACCTGTTATTTTCAAAAAGCCTTCACTGTCATATTCGCCCATATCACCGGTCTTTAAATAATTATCTTCATCAAAAACTTCGGCGGTCATTGCTGGTTCTTTATAATACCCTTTCATGTTGGCTTCACTTTTTTCTCTTATTTCACCATCCTCAGCAATTTTTATTTGTACTCGTGGTAAAACTTTTCCAACTGTTCCAAACTTGTGAGCCTTCGGTCCGCAGAAATGAGAATTCACACAATCTTCTGTCATTCCATAAGCCTGGTAAATAATTATGCCGAGCTTTTTATACCATTCTTGTAACTCAACCGAGATAGGAGCTGCAGCACTATAAAAATGTGAGACTCTTGAAAATCCCATTTTTTTCTTAAGGCTTTTTTTAAAGAAAGAATTTACAAGAGGAACTGAAAGGATGATAGTAAGGTTTCGTTGAGATAGTTTTGATAAAATAGCTTCCCTCATTTTTTGCCATATCCTTGGCACAGCAAAAAATAAATTAGGTTGAACCTCTGCAAGGTTTTTCGAAAAAGTTTCAAGTGATTCGGCAAAAGAGATCGTACCACATGTGAACAATGCATTCATCTCCACTCCGACTCTTTCCGCAATATGACTTATTGGTAAATAAGAGATCAATTCAGGCTGATGGGGTAATTCCAAAACCGCGATCGCCGGAATAAGAACTGCACCAAAAGAGCCGGCGGCATGCATTACGCCTTTGCTTTTTCCTGTAGTACCCGAAGTATAAATGATGGTCAGTATCTCATCTTTTTTCCAGGTATAATAATTGGCTATCGGTTGATTTTTATCGATCAGTTCTTCAATGGAATATTTTTCTGTTATTCCATACATACCAACGCTGATCCGGATCATACTTGCAGGAATTCCATTTGTCTGCGATGCAAAATCATCTAATTTACCGATGATGATCGCTTTTGATTCACTGTGAACTAAGATCGGTTCAATAGCTGCAGCAGATAATGTTGGGTAAATTGGAATAGAGATACAACCCGCCATCATAATAGCTATATCAGCAATGATCCATTGAGCACAATTTTTTGACAGCAGTGCAATATGGTCTCCTTCCTTTAGACCTAACGAATGAAAACCTTGCGCAATTTTTCTTGCTTCATCACCTGCCTGCACCCAGGTCCATGTTTTCCAAACTCCATTGATCGGCTGTCGAAGAAATATCCTGTCCGGGTTTTCTTTTTCCCATTTTAAAAATTGTTCCAGTGGCAATAACATGCAAATTGTTTTAAAAAACTAATCTAAACTAATATTTGTAAAATAACATTGACATGATCCTATTCACAAAATTTTTTTTGAAATGGATTCACTTAACTTTAATCCACAAAACACAATCAGATGAAACGGCTTGCATTCATTCTATTCATCATTCACTATTCACTATTTACCATTTCACAACCAACACAAAAGCCTCCATTACATGGAAAAAATTGGATGGCTATAACTGGCAAACCATTAGCAGCAACTGCAGGCGCCATCACATTTCAAAAAGGTGGTAATGCTGTTGATGCCGCATGTTCAATGCTTGCTGCAACTTGCACAATGTGGGATGTATTAAGTTGGGGTGGAGAAACGCAAGCACTTATTTATAATCCAAAAACAAAAAAAGTAATTGCAATAAATGCACTTGGTGTAGCACCAACAGGCGCCACTGCCGAATATTATAAGAGTAAAGGATACGATTTTCCTCCTGAGTACGGACCATTGGCTGCGGTAACTCCCGGAACGGTTGGAGGTTTATGTTATATGCTTGCGAATTATGGAACGATGAGTTTGAAAGATGTGCTGAAACCAGCAATGGATCTTGCGGCAGGGTATCCTATAGATGCACAAACTGCCAACTCAATGGAATCAGAAAGAAATAAAAAATGGCTGAAGCAATGGCCTTATAGTACAGCCGTGTTTTATCCGCATCTTGGTCAGAAAAGAGAAGCACCAGAAGCAGGAGAAATTTTTGTGCAAAAAGATCTGTTGGAAACATTGACGAAGTTGGTAGAAGCGGAACAAAATGCTTTGAAACAAAAAAAATCCCGTAAGGATGCGATCATGGCAGCATATGATCGTTTTTATAAAGGCGATATAGCAAAAGAGTTTGTGCGTGGATGCCAGGAACAAGGCGGCTTGATAACAATGGAAGACCTGGCAAAATGGAAACCAAAGGAAGAAGAACCGATGCATGTAAATTATAAAGGCATCGATGTATATAAACTGCAGCAATGGACCCAAGGTCCCGTACTATTGCAATCATTGAACATATTGGAGAATTTTGATTTGAAGAGCATGGGTTATAACAGCACTAAATATATTCATACCATTTATCAAACAATGAATATGACCTTTGCAGACCGTGACTTTTATTACGGCGACCCTTACTTTGCACCCGAAGAACCGATGAAAGGTCTGTTAAGTAAAGAATATGCAAAACAAAGAGCCCAGGAAATATTATGGGAAAGAAATAATCCAGATATAAAACCAGGCGATCCATATCCATTTGAAGGTAAAACAAATCCTTATCTCGATCTGTTGAAACTATGGAATGCTACCGGCGATGGCAACCGCAATTTTGTTCCATCACATGATTCAACTGTTGCATTCAATGATAATGAATACATGGATAGAATGTGGAGAGGAACCACTTCTGTTGAAGCTGCAGATAAAGATGGTTGGGTTGTTTCTATTACACCAAGTGGCGGCTGGTTGCCCGCCTGCATTGCTGGTAAAACTGGTGTTGGCATGAGCCAGCGTTTTCAGAGTTTTGTTTTAGATAAAAATATAAATCCGTTTAACGTTGTTGAACCCGGCAAGAGGCCAAGAGTGACGTTGACCCCAACACTGGCAATGAAAGATGGAAAACCATTTATGAGTTTTGCAGTACAGGGTGGCGATACACAGGATCAAAATTTATTGCAATGCTTTTTAAATGTTGTCGAATTTGGAATGACGATTCAACAGGCAGTAGAAGCAGCAAATATTAATAGTAACCAACTATGGCTATCACTTGGTGGTACAAAAACAAGTGATAGAAAGCCGCATCCGGGTGAAATACTCGTTAGTAGGTCCACTTCCAAAACGATAATGGATGAATTAACGAAAATGGGATATAAAGTAGCAATAGGTGACAGAACCAGTGGTCCTATCAATGCAATTTATTTTGACTGGAAGCATGGAAGCTTTTGGGGCGGCAGTTCTAACAACGGAGAAGACTATGGAATTGGTTGGTAAAAAAATCCTGTTCCACATAACTTATGTAGAACAGGATCATTAAAACTTATCTATTCTTAAATCTTATTTTGTGTATACCGCTTTGGTGGTTGTTTCTCCGCGAGGCGAAGAAGAAACTGTTACCACGGAAAGAGCCCCATCTTTCATTGTCCATGTTTCTGTTCCTTTGAACTCATTCGTTTGACCATCTCTCTCAAAGGTCGTTACATGATTGATGACGAGTGTTTGATCATCGGACCATTTGGCTGTTGATTTTCTTTTGGCACCTCCAAATACTGTTGACTCGGTTACTTTACCATCATAAGTTAATGTCAGCGAAGTGGTGACAGGTTCTCCACCATTAAAACCAGGGGTTGTTCTTGCAATCGTGATATCGCTTTCTTTTTGCTCTACTTTAATAGCTGTAGCAGTGAATCGGGCTCCAAAATCTCCCAACTCACTTTTCCCTTCATTTAATTTCCATTCACCTGAAAAATTAGCTTTATCGGCTTTAAAAGTGAATGACATAAAAATGGCTGGAGCTATAAGAAGCATTGATAGCTTTCTGACTGAAATAAATTTCATATAAAATAATTTTGAGCCTAAATTTAAGGAGAAGTCAGCAATTGGAAATTTTGATCTTCAATTGAACGTTAAAAGTTGAAGGTTGGAGGTGATGGGTATAATGTTTGAATTTCTTTATAAAAAATTATAGCGTTATGAACAAGATAGTAAATAGTATTAATCTTATTAGCTGTGTTTTAATAATAACCACTATCACAGCTTTTATTCCTGTAAGGAAAATTAAACCCGCTTCGGCCCAGGAAGATATCAGGCAGGCGATTATGAATGACCGATGGGATTTTTCTGCAGACTATGCACAACCATCTTATGGTAAGTCAAGGAATATTATGGGCACTTATTTTGTACAATGCCGTAAAGATTCTTTATATGTTTCGCTGCCTTATTATGGAAAACTCAATTCTACAGCAGGAGCTACCAACGACAATCCCCTTGATTTTAAATCTACAAATAGTAAAATAGAAAAGACGCAAAAAAAGAAAGGCAAATGGATAGTAGATATCAAACCAGAGAATTCCGAGGTTCAATCTATCTCCTTTACTTTTTTTGAAAATGGTTCTGCATCGGCAAATTTTATAATGAAAAACCGTTCGGGAATTAATTTTTCAGGAAAAGTAGCACCAGCTAAATAATTATCGTGCAAAACAAAACTTGAATAATTAGCGGTTGTACATAAATTCGTTGTATGACCAAAACACGACTCGAAGCATTCAGTGATGCAGTAATTGCGATCATTATCACCATCATGGTATTAGAATTAAAAGTACCGCATGAAACAAGTTTCAATGCATTAATGAAATTATGGCCGGTATTTTTAAGTTACACAGTCAGTTTTCTGATGCTTGGCATTTATTGGGGCAATCATCATCATCTTGTTCATACGATCAAAGAAGTAACAGGGGGCATTATTTGGGCTAACCTTCATTTGCTTTTTTGGCTTTCACTTATTCCTTTTGCCACAGCATGGATGGGTGAAAACCACTTTGAAAAAAACACTGTCGCTGCTTACGCTTTATTGGCCAATATATGTGGTATAGCTTATTATATTTTATTAATGGTGATTAAAAATTGCAATCAAGGTAATAAGGCCGTGCTTGAAGTTCTGAGAAAACAATCAAGAAAAGGGAAGCAATCGGTCTTGATTTATACAGCAGCAATTGGCTTATCCTATATAAGTGGATGGATTGGAGGAGCTTTGATCCTTTTGGTTGGTATCATGTGGCTGATTCCTGATAGAAATATTGAAAGATCATTAAGGCATTAAAGAATAGCTGTTACCCGGTTTTTACATATTGATAGATCGCTTCTTGCGCAGCGATCGATCCATTATCACTGAATATTTTTTCATTCGAAAGGTCTCTTCTGAATAAGACCGCCTTTTTTGTATCATTTAATTGAAGTTGCACCAGATCTAAGATCTCTTTTTTTAGTTCTTCTTTATAAATAGGAAAAACAACTTCGATCCGGCTTTGAAGATTACGACTCATCCAATCTGCGCTTCCCATGTATATTTCCGGTTCACCATTATTATGAAATATAAAAACCCGTGCATGTTCCAGGTAACGATCAACAATGCGGCGGATCGTGATATTCTCACTTTGCTCTTTTACTCCGGGAGCAACACAGCAGATACTTCTCACGATCAGGTCTATCTTCACTCCTGCCCGGCTTGCTTCATATAATTTTTCAACCATCTCCCTTTCCTGCAGGTTATTTACTTTAATAACGATATGTGCCGGTAAACCTTCCTGTGCATTTTTGATCTCACGATCGATCATTTTACGAAATCGTTTCACCATATTGAATTGTGAAACCAGTAAATGCTTAAAATTTATTTTACCAAATTCTTCAGGCTGAAATCTTGACTGCAGGTAAATAAACAATTGTTGCAGATCATCACTGAATTCTTTTTTTGAAGTAAAGAAAACATGATCGGTATAAAACCGGCCGGTTGCTTCATTAAAGTTTCCTGTAGCGAGTAATGAATAATTATTCATATCGCCATCTTCAAATCTTTTCACTAATGCGATCTTCGCATGTACTTTTAAACCAGGGATACTATTAATGATCCTTACACCCGCAGCTTTCATCTTCTTTGACCATTTCAGATTATTTGCTTCATCAAATCTTGCTTTCAGCTCAACAAACACTGTTACCTTCTTTCCATTCTTTGCAGCACTGATCAACGCATTTACAATATGCGAATTGGCCGCAACACGATATAAAGTGACATATATTTCTTTAACCTGAGGATCGATCGCTGCTTCATTAAAAAAACGGAGTATATAGTTGTAAGAATGATAAGGCAAATGAAGAAGCCGTTCTTCTTCCGAAATAATTTTAAAAATAGAACGACCAGTATTAAAGCCCGGATGCTGAACGGCCGGCCATGATTCATAAGTTAATTTCTTTCCGGAGGGATTAGGTAAGCTTCCCATATCCTTCAAATTGTGATAGCGACCGCCTTCCACCATCTCTTCATCCCTAAGATCAAAGTAATCTTTTAGAAAATCTCTTATTGGTTGAGGCATTGTTCTGTCAAACAAGAAACGGGTAGCAGAACCAACATCTCTCTTTGTCAACTGCTTTTCGATCTTATCTGCGAGATCACCTGAAAATTCATCTTCAATATTTAATTCTGCATCACGGGTAATTTTCACACTGTACGCTCCATGAACTTTATAACCGGGAAAAACTTCCGCCAGGTTTTCACGGATGGCATCATCTAAAAAAAGCAGGTAATATTTGTCTTCAATTTTTGGTAATTCAGTAAATCTTGACAACTGATCCGAAGGAATATTCAGCAATGAATATTGGTGAACATCGGGAAGGTCAGCATCTTCGATATCAACAATAAAATAGAGATAATTGTTCTCAAGGAAAGTCGATACTTTATTTTCCTTTTTGAGAATTACCGGTTGCAGAAATGATAATACTCTTGACAAAAAATAATCGGCAATATCTTCTTTATGCGCAGGGTTTATCTCATCACCATAATACAAATGAATATTGTTTTCTTCCAGCGATGGCAATATTTGTTTTCTAAGTATTCGTCCAAAATCCTCCAGTTGCGTATGTACATATTCGATCACTTCGTGGGCAAGATTTTCAGGATACTCTTCACGCAAAGAAGTTTTTTTTGCATTGATGCTGGTAAAAGCAAATATCGAAGGCATGCGGACCCTGAAAAACTCATCAAGATTTGATGAAAAGATAGAAAGGAATTGAATGCGGCTATAAAGCGGCACTGTTTCATCTGCTGCTTCCAGTAACACACGATGATTAAAACTTAGCCAGCTAAGGTCCCTGTTAATAAATGTATATTCTTTCGCCATCCGATTGCTTATAGCTCTAAGATAGGGGATAATTAGATTTGGTGGAATTAATAGGTCAAGCGAAAAGTTGAAAAAGAATTAACTTAAGAGTATGAAGCCGACCATTGACCTTAAACCTTTCTTTCATAGGAATGCCGAACAAATAGGCATTTATTACGGCGATTAACAAACCCTGAAGAAATGAAGACGTTGTTAATATCATTTATATTACTCTTTGGACTGAGTGAGTGTTATGCTCAAAGCGATTCATTACCAATTTCAGTCATCATAAAAGTTGACTCAGAATATGTGAGGACATACAGCAAAAAAGGGAAATTTATTAAGGAGTTAATTCGGGAAAATAATTGGGTAGTTAAGTCGGACTCAATAAAAGAAAATTTTTTTGACATATCGCTTACTATCAAAAATATTTCAGACACGATAATAGCAATTTCCTTAATGACTTGCTCATGGTCAGACAATTTTATTGTCAACAATAATTATATGCGTTTGCTAGGTGAAGAATGTGATAGCAATTTTCCTCACACTGTGGAATTTAAGCCAGGCGAAAGCAAAAGTTACAAAACCACTTTAGCTAAATCCATGAAACTTAATTATAAATGTGATGGTTGTACTGGCTTTCCGCAAGTAGAAACAACGAAATTGGGATTAATTATAGTTGACGATATATTTAGACGTAAACCTTTTGTTAACTATTTCCTCGCAATGGAAGACAAAAGCGTATGGAAAATTGCTTGGAGTAATCCGTTATACTTGTTAACAGAAGATGAAGCTCATCCAAAACCGCTTGAATTTGGCATTTATCAAAAAAAACAAAATTGATTTCAAGAGTAACCGACATGGATTCTATTTAACTTTAAAGCATGAGCCGAACGACATGAACACAGACTTCCGGCACATCTCAAAGCCCCGACCGTTACCAGCCATTTTATGACGATATCACTAACAGTAAAAATCCTTCTCATTATAGCTGTTGCAGGCGGAGTAATCTTGTACAAATATTTTAAAGGACAAAAAAGTAATTCCAAAGTGATAGAAAGCACAACTCAGACACCACCTGATTTTTATAGCATTAATGACGGAAATCAAACAGAATTGATTTTTGCACCTGCTTACAACAAACAATGGTTTGACGAGTTAGATAAGAAATATTCATGGGACAATTTCGGACGGTATGATAATCGTTTTTTTGAGTATATGTATAACTTGTTTGATACATTGCCAGCGATAGCAAAAGGTCAAACAAAATCTGACCATGACTTTTTTAATAAACTCACAAGAGGACAAAAAGTGTTTTATTCAGTTTTAGTCTTTGGCGGCGACACTGATAATGGCGGTGTTTATCAATTTTTCTTTAATAGACCTGAATTTTGCTTTGCAGCCCTTGAAGCTTTTAAAGAACTAAAACTTGACACACTTTCTAAAGACTACGAAAAATGCCTTAATGAATTTACTGGGACTGCCGATAGTTATGGTAAAAGAAAAGAAATATTTAATGACCCTAAGAATATTTGGGAGGAAAAAGCAAAGTCATTTCAAGAAGGTTACTCTGACATAAAATCAGCGAAGGTCATTGAAGATTACTTTTACACAGACGACTTCAAAAAAGCTTATTACAAAACAGTGGTTGACTATATTGACAAAAATCTTGACCAGTTTGTTAGAAAATAAGCAAGCAATTGACAACAAACGGCTGGTAACAAAAGTATTTATGCAAGCAAGGCTGACACTACTCACTTCGCACCAGGTTTCATTCTTCTTGAAGTTTCAACCCGAAGGAGCAAAAATTTTATAATTCTTTTATGTTTTGAGTGATTATTTTGCCTTTTGCTATGACCAAATTAAAAACTGCATCATGAAAACAATTATACTTCTATCTTTCTTTCTCGCATTAACCGCAACTGTATTTGCACAGATAAACAAAGGACAATTTCTTATAGGCGGAAATATGAATTTCGAATCGACTAAAAATGAAAACACCGTCAATTATCAATCAACTAATTTTTTCATCTCTCCCAATATTGGCTATTTCATAATTAATAAATTGCCAATTGGGTTGAGGGTTGATTTTAGATTTTATAACTCTAAATCTCAAAATTTAGAAACCCATCTGGTTAATACATCCATTTCACCCTTCCTGAGATATTATTTTTTACCATTACAAAGAAAAGTAAATGTCTTTATTGACGTTAGTTACATACATGATAAAAGCAAATGGAGCAGTGATTCAAACCCTGGCTATTTTGTAAAAACGAGAGGCTACTATTTTTCCGGTGGCCCTTCGATATTTTTAACAGACCAAATTGCTTTAGAATTTACTTTAGGATATAAACATACAAAATCATACGATTTTGGTGATATCAAAGAAACCAAATTCAATAGTGGATTGGGGCTACAAATCCATCTCGGGAAAAATAAAAGTAAATCAAAAACATAGAATACAGCCGCTAACATCACATTTTTAGTCGTAACTTTTTAGAAAATACAAAATGCAACGACCTGTTTATTCAAAAAAAAGAATTGGTATTTGTGGTGGAAGAAGTGTTGAAAAAAAGGATGTAGGAAAATTTTGTTATGAGCTTGGTAAAAAACTGGCTGAAAACGATAACTATATTCTTGTATCTGCGGGATATAAAACTGATACAGAAACTAAATGCTCAGTTGATTGGTTTACGATCAAAGGTGCAGTAGATTATTTGAAAAATAAAGATAAGAGCGATAAGATCGAAACAAGAATTGAAACGATCCTGCCCGATGATGAATATTCAGAAACTAAATTTAAAGAAGGTAATATTATAAAACTACATGGGAAGACACGACAAGCAAGAAGGTTCTCATTTGTCTCAAGTGTTGATGTTCTTGTTGCAATTGCTGGTGGCCCGAGCACCAATCAAAATATAGAGCTCGCCTTTGCCCTCAATATACCTGTACTGCCAATACCCAATTTTGGAGGAACGTCGCAAACGCATTGGAGTAATATAGAAACCCATAATTTGATTTATGAGCAATTTAAAATAAAGACGAACACTGGCCTTACTGATCAAAATCCTGCTAACAATGACTTGACTTCACTTGCTGAAGAGGTGAGAGATTATTTGGTTGCCAGATTAAAATCAACTTGTATGATCATTATGCCTTTTCATAATGACTATGACGAACTTTACAAAAAGGCAATTGTCCCATCATTAGAAAAAAATGATTTTCTCCCGATCAGAACGGATAAACTAAACAATACAGGCGATATAATAGATATGATTCATAATGGTATACATAACTGTGATTGTGCTATTGCGGTTATAACAGAACTTAGACCAAATGTAATGTATGAGTTAGGGCTTGCACATGCTTTCAAAAAACCAGTGGTAATACTAATGGAAAAAAATCAGGAAAAGCAAAAATCCATCCCATTTGATATAGACAACCATGCAGTGATCAGATACACGGATATCAATGAAAAACTCATAGAAGATATTTCCGCAACGATTCAAAATGTAAGAGAGGCTTATGTACCGGGCAGATACTTAACATTTCATGCTGATTAATTTTCCGTTACGAAAAAACAAAAATTACATTTGATAAAAGGATTACAATAAAACGTTGAAACCACCAATAACGACCAAAATATAGTTTATGAGTAAAATTCCAATCTTTTTGTCTTGCCCGACCAAATTATCTCCTGAGCAAGCAAAGAAAAGAAAAGTCATTACTGACATTTTAGATGATCTGCTTATAGAACCGAGAGCACTTGGCAGAGGAGATTATCCTAAAGATTTCCCTCTTAAAGAAGTTTACATTATTGCCAAACATTGTTCAGGCGGAATAATCCTGGGGTTTGAACAAATTTATGTTGAATCAGGAATGAGAAAAAGAAATACAATTGAAGTAAAGAAATTAACTGCCCCTCTTTTACTCCCAACTCCATGGAATCATTTAGAAGCAGGAATTCTATTCGGATTAAAACTGCCTTTATTAATTTTTAAAGAAGAAGGAATTGAAGGTGGCGTTTTCGATTATGGAATAAGTGATGCTTTTGTCCATACAATGCCTCCGCCAAAGCCAGATAAAGAAAAAGCAGGAGAATTAAAACAAGTATTTTTGAAATGGTTTGCTGAAGTAAGTATAAAACATCACCAGTACTAAGACCATCAGCTAATGTCAGTTTACACCATTGTTGGTGATGAGAACTAAAAGGAATTAATCCGAATTTCGAAGACACTAGCAACGGTGTAAATCATCATCATTACATATGAGCCAGGTAGAACAATATTTGCAAGGGCTGGTTGATCAAAATAAAACTCCGTGTGTTTCGTATCACATTTTCAATAAAGACAATATCATCTTTCAATTTAAAAGTGGCATTGCCAATATTGGCAAAGAATTAAAAATAAATGACGAAACAACCTTCAAAGCATTTTCTGTTACAAAAACATTTACGGCACTCGCAATATTGCAACTATATGAAAAGAAAAAGCTAGACATTGAGCAATCGGCTAAAAATTATCTACCCGATTTTCCATATTCCTCAACCATAACTATTCGACAGCTATTAGCACATTCGGCGGGCATTCCCAATCCTATTCCCCTGGGCTGGATACATTTGGCCACCGAAGACGGGTTGTTTGAACGAAATCAATTTTTCAACAAAATATTTGCAAACCATAGTAAAACTAAATCAGCCCCAAATCAAAATTTCTCCTATTCAAATCTTGGATATTTTTTGCTTGGAAGAATTATTGAAAACATATCGGGAATAGAATATAAGCAATATATAAGCGACAACATTATTAAAAAACTTGGCCTGCAACCGAAAGACCTAGGCTTTGTCATCAATGACCCTAACAAACATGCAAAAGGTTACATTAAAAACGCTGACTTTTCAAATATGATCCTGGGCTTTTTTATTGACAAGTCAAAATACATGTCAGAAGCGGAAGGAAAATGGAAGCCGTTTGTTGACTATTATGTGAATGGAACTTCATACGGAGGGTTGATCGGAACGTCGACTGCGTTTGTAAAATATCTTCAAGAACTTTTAAGGCCCGATTGCGGACTTATTACAAGTGACTATAAAAAATTATTATTTACAGAAAACTTCACCAAATCAAACAATGCAACCGGAATGTGTTTGTCATGGTTTATGGGAAAGTTAAATGGAAAGCAATATTTTTCTCATGCAGGTGGCGGAGGCGGTTATTATTGTGAAATACGAGTTTATCCTGAACAGGAAATAGGAAGTGTAATAATGTTCAATCGAACAGGAATGAAAGATGAACGTTTTCTAAATACTGTAGACAAATATTTTATAGCGGGCAATTAGCCATCACAACACGAGCATTGGCAAAATACAGTCCGCACTGTTAATTTAAAATGATTGTCGATAGATCCAGACGGGACACAATGGCATTTATATCATATATTAGAGTAAAGCTTATTTAATGAACAAAGAGGTCAAAGCCTATCATTCATCTTTATCTAAAGAAGACCAGGCAATTTGCACACAGTTATATAAAGTAATAAATGAAAATTTGCCAAAAGCAGAAAATAAGATCTGGCATCGACATCCTGTTTGGTTTTTAGATGGCAATCCCATTACAGGTTACAGCAGGCTAAAAGATGGCATTCGTTTGCTGTTCTGGAGCGGTGTAAGTTTTGATGAAGAAAAACTAAAGCCTGGAACAGGGAAATTCAAAGACGCTTCGGTTACTTACACATCTGTTGATGACATCAACACCAAAGACCTGAAACGATGGCTTACAAAATCCAAAAAAATTCAATGGGATTATAAGAATATTGTTAAACGAAAAGGTGTGCTTATAAGATTGAAATAGTTTAAATGAAAGCGAATAGAACATGAAAAATTACAGGATATGGCTCAAGACAGCAGCCATTTTTCAATTGATCACAGCAGTTATTCATGCCGCTTCTCTTTTCGTTACTCCTTCGCCAAGGTTGGTACTGGTTTAATGAAGTTTAAACAGTATATTCATATTTATGAGCCAACCACCACCTCCACCACCGGGGAGCACTTCCTCATTTAGCATGAAGTATAGCAATTATATTCTCTTCATGCTTACCGTTGTATATGTGTTCAATTTTATTGACAGGCAGATACTGGTCATTCTCCAGGAATCAATCAAAAAAGATCTGGGTCTTTCAGATACTCAGCTTGGTCTTATGACCGGATTCACCTTTGCCCTTTTTTATGTCTCGTTCGGAATACCAATTGCCAGGTTAGCAGATAAAGGCAACCGAAAAAAAATTATCACTATTGCTTTAATTGTATGGAGTGCCATGACTGCACTCTCGGGCAGAGCACAGAATTTTATCCAGTTATTACTTGCCCGGATTGGCGTTGGTATAGGTGAGGCTGGAGGAAGTCCTCCTGCACACTCTATGATTTCTGATCTCTATCCTCCGCAAAGAAGAGCAACTGCCATGGCTATTTATTGTACCGGAATTTCTATTGGCGTTCTATTTGGATTTCTTGCCGGTGGTTGGATCGATCAGTACTTTGGCTGGCGGACTGCGTTTTATGTTGTCGGTATTCCGGGAATTGTTTTTGCTCTGATCTTTTATTTGACAGTAAAAGAACCTCTACGGGGCCTTTCTGAAAATAAGCAGGATTTAGATGTAAGTACATCAATAAAAGAGGTGATCTTGACTCTTTGGCGAAGTAAATCATTTTTGTACCTGGCTTTAGGCACCGGTATGGCAGCATATGCTCTCTATGCAAAATCATCATGGATGCCCTCATTTTTGGCAAGGTTACATGGAATGAAAAGTAATGAGATCGGGCTATGGCTTTCTTTGAGTTTTGGAATTGGAGGTGGCCTGGGATATTTCCTGGGCGGCTTCTTCGCTGATAAAATGGGGAAGAAGGATAAACGCTGGTATCTCTGGTTACCGGCAGCAACTTTACTTATAGCAATTCCCTTTTCATTAACTGTCTTATTTGTGCAGAATACTAAAGTGGCCCTGCTATTCATTGCCATACCATCTTTTTTAGTATCATTTTTTTTAGGTCCTTGTATTGCAGTCACCCATGGTCTTGTTGGCTTAAGAATGCGGGCAATGGCTTCGGCAATTTTATTTTTTGTTCTCAATATTATTGGACTTGGCTGTGGACCCCTCTTTACAGGAATGATAAGCGATTATTTAAAGCCATCATTGGGTGCGGAATCCATCCGTTGGGCTATGAGCACTACTTTGATCGCAAATATCCTCGGAGCATTTTTCTTTTTTATGGCAGCCCGGACAATAAGAGAAGAGCTAAAAAAAGTATAGAAAAAAAATAATTGTTATCGCAACAATTATTTCAAACATTTAATAACCTCAAGACATGAATACAAACGAATTTGTAAAGGATCTTAATGATCGGTTTTTCAACGGAGAATTATCTATACAATTCCAGGAGAAGCTCCAGCAATTACCTATTGACAGGCCAGATGTTTTTGCTTTTGTGCAAAGAATGTTTTCCCTGATGAACAGTAATGGAATGCCGGCAAAGGATCTATCTCTTCAGCAAGCAGACGTACTTGGAACCTTGCTTGCCCGTATCCTGCCCGGTGCATGGGAAGGCAGAGTTCCTCCGATCACTGTCCAGGGACGACATGCAGTAATTGATCAATACATTAAGAAGAATCACTGGATCAGTTCTGCAGGAAGATCCATGTTGGATATTGGTTGTGGATTTCCACCATTCACTACCATCGAAACAGCAAATTATCTTAGTGATTGGAAGATCACCGGAGCAGATCCTTCATTGCCAGCTTATCTTATTTTTGATGCAGAAGGAAATTACGCCACCCTGGATGAAAACAAGTCGACTGTATATTTTCAACCAGCAATGCCTTCTATTGAAAACTGGAATAAATTATTAAGTAACTCAAATGCCACGAAAAAGCATTTTGAAAATTTATTAGAAGAATTATTAGATCATTCAAATAGCGAAGGATTCCCAAAATTAGAAAGAGATCCGATCAAAAACTATGAGACAGACAAGCTTTCATTTATTAAAGGTGGAATTGGCCAGATTGATATAGTGCCACAAGATGTGATCCGGTGTTTTAATGTTCTTTATTACTTTAATAATGAATTCCAGGAGGATGCACTAAAATGGTTTGCCGAAAACACAAACGAAGGCGGTATTGTTCTATTTGGAGGCGATTGGGCAGCATCAACGGAATGTTATTATAATACTTATAAAAAAATTGACGACCGGCTTGTGAATAAGGAGTTTGCTTTTGGTCTTGATTGTATTTGCCCCTTTGGCATTGTTACCTGGTACGCCCTTCATGATGATGACCGTCAAAAAGCTGAACTGGTGAAATACATAAGTATTATCCGAAAAAACAGATCCTTTATGAATGCTTTTTATACTTTTCATGATGCACAAAGAATGAAATATAAAATGTGTCCAAGGGATGATCAAGGCTATTATGGAGTTGTTGATCCTTCAATACAACCACAGGATCTATGGACATTAGCAAGTAAAATGCTTAACGAATTAAATAATGCGGGTCTTAATCAAAGAGCAGTTGAAGTACTCAATAATGCAGGCTTAGATGCCAGGGTTAATGAAGTTGGTCATATTGCTATAAAACTGTAAGTAACATTTACGTTGATTTCTATGACAAAAAAGAAAAACTTACACTTAACTATTTCGGTTATCATTATTACAGTTATTTCATTGACGTACGGCTTATTTCCAAATAATATTCTACCAATATTCTTTGACTTTAACGTAGAGTCTATTGATCTAACCAACGTTTTTAGAGCGACGATGGGATTGTACCTCGGAATGGTTGTACTTTGGGTGATCGGGATCTTCAAACCACTTTATTGGCGAATTGCAACATTCTCAAATGTATTTTTTATGATCGGCTTGGCATCAGGCAGGATCATTAGTTTATTAGCCGATGGAGTTCCATCTATCTCCTTTTCAGTTGGACTTGCATTAGAATTGATACTTGGTATCTGGGGAATAAGAAACTTAAACAAATACCGCTCAATTGCAGATCAATAAAATCTTCCGGTAACATTAGGTTTTGTGAAAGTGGGACTTGATCGGTAAACATTATTGAATTGCTATCTATGTTTTAAATCTAACTTTTCCTGTTCTCTATCCTCTTTTCGTCCCATAAGTTTTTTTTCTTTTTCAGTAACCGATCCCATGCCGTGGTAATGATTTATTGATTAAATTTAATGTACGACTAAAACTACTTCATGAAATCTATACTACTTCTTTCTGCTATTTTGATCGGTTATATTAGTTTATCAGCACAGGATTCAAATCTTGTCATCATTAAAACAGGTAAAAGAGTTTCCGAGGTTCTTACAACAGCAGACATATATTATTACCCGCAATTCACAGATGGTAATGTATTTTTTAGGGATGGTTCAAAAGGTGTGGCTAAGCTGAATTATACCCGGCTGTTTGATCAAATGCTATATATCAATTCAAAAGGCGATACACTTGCCCTTGCGGACGAGAAAACAATCAAATTCATTACAATCAATAATGACACATTTTACTACGACGAAGGATATGTGAGGTTTACAAAAGGCAATAAAGAGGTGAAATTGGGTGAAAAACAGGTCTGGGTAGTGGCAGACATCCAAAAGATCGGTACTCACAATAAGCCAAAGCCATCGGTTGCCATCTATTCTTTCAGTTCTTATACCAATGGATCGGATGCTGCAAAAAGTAAAGATCTGCTATTAAGCGAAGACATTCTTTTAAGAAAAGAAAATCATTATTACTTCGGTAATGACAACAACCATTTTGTCCGCACCTCTAAAAAGCAATTGATGCTGATCTACCCAAAGGATCAACAGCGCATTGAAAGCTACCTGAAAGAAAACAAAGTTGACTTTGATAAAAGGGAAGATCTTGAAAAACTTATTCAGTTCCTGTGCAAGAATTAATGAGTACTATTTTTCAATATTAATAATTGTCCACGCAGTAATGCAATCGTTGAATCAATAGTTCGCACATTTTCTTTCAGGCCAAGTACTTTGAATGCCGACATATACAATTGTCGCAATTCCCCGAAAGCTACCAGTGTAATAGTCGCCTTTTTATTTGTTACACATTCACTCAGTTCAGCCCCGATCAGCAAACCACTCAAGTAATAATAATTCTTGCCTGGTTCCATTTTCTTTAAGAGCTGATTTGTGCGAACAAGAAAAGATGAATGTAGGATACCTGAGCACTGTGCTTCGATCACACCAGCATTAAAAGCCCTTTTATCTTCCCTGGAAAATTTCTCTCCTCGGCTAACCGATGAACTGAGAATACTTTTTTTAGAAAGCAGTTCGAAAAACTCCCCAGTCATAAATGTTTTAAAGCTGACCACAGTTCCTTTTTTAACAAGTATATGTTTTGAATGTGTGCCGGGGAAAATATATGATCTTTTTTTGTCGTTCAGTTTTTTGCACCCGGCTAATTGAGTTTCTTCACCTCTCATTACATCATTATTAGTTCTCACTCCGGAAATGATGTATATGTCATGCTCAAAATCTTTGTTACGTTTTATTTTCATTATCTGCAGATCAGATCCATCTGCTTTAAAAGGTGTTCTTTTATAAGGAACTTCGATCATCCCGATAGAAGAAGAAGCCATTCCTGAAATAACAAGAGGAATTTCTTTTAATGAAATTTTTAGCTTGTCTTCCAACTGGCGAATATGATCTGCAATGACATTCCTGAAAAAAGGGAAACGTTCTTCTTCGCTCTTTCCACTTTTTTTCCAAAGATCAAAGGTTGTTGCAATGCCATTATTTGGGTTCTCAATGGAATCAAAGTCCTGTCCCGGTAGTTGTACATATCTCAAACGGAAAGAAGAAACACCCCAATCACAGCTTAGAAAATTTTTCATCAGATAAATATAATCTGAAAGTAAGGTAGAATCAGGAGAATAGTAAATAGAAGTTTTTTACTTAATCAGGCACATTAAGTTTAAACGACTTCTCCCTCCAGGTCATAATCATAAGCCTTGGTGATCTTCACATTCACAAAATCACCGATCGTTAATTTTTTTGAAGAATGAATCACCACTTCATTATCTACTTCTACTGAATCAAATTCGGTACGACCTAAATAACGGCCAGCTTCCTTTTTATCGATAATTACTTTATATACTTTATTTACTTTCTCCGCATTCTTTTCATAACTGATCTCTTGCTGCACTTCCATTATCTCCTGTGCTCTTCTCTCCTTTTCATCTGCTGGCACATCATCAATAAGATCATGCGCAGAAGTTCCTTCTTCATGTGAATAGGTAAAGATGCCAACACGATCAAATCGTTGCTTTTGTAAAAACATTTTCAACTCTTCAACATCATCTTCCGTCTCACCAGGAAATCCAGCGATCAAAGTTGTTCGCAAGCAAATGCCCGGAACTTTTTCACGAACTGCAACGATCAGTTCTTCCATTTCTTCTCTTGTTATCTGTCGCTTCATAGCTTTCAACATGTTATTGGCCGCATGTTGCAATGGCATGTCAAGATAATTGCAGATATTTTCTCTTTCTCTCATCACATCCAAAATCTCTAAAGGAAATTTTGAAGGATAAGCATAATGCAAACGGATCCATTCCAGTCCTTTTACATCACTTAAATGTTTCAAAAGATCGGCCAGCATTCTTTTTTTGTAAATATCCAGGCCATAATAAGTAAGCTCTTGTGCAATCAGCATTACTTCTTTTACACCGCGTCTTACTAAACCTTCTGCTTCCTTTACGAGATCTTCAATTGATTTACTTACATGTCCACCACGCATCAAAGGAATAGCACAAAATGAACATGTGCGATTACATCCTTCGGAAATTTTTAAATATGCATAATGCTGTGGTGTAGCCAATAGCCTTTCACCGATCAATTCAGATTTATAATCAGCTTCAAATTGTTTTAGCATCAAAGGCAGCTCCATCGTACCAAACCAGGCATCAACTCCTGGTATCTCTTTTTCAAGATCATCTCTGTAACGATGACTTAAGCAGCCAGTAACATACACTTTATCAAGACGTCCTCGGTTCTTCAGCTCAACCTGTTCAAGGATTGTATTGATGGATTCTTCCTTTGCTTTTTCAATAAACCCACATGTATTTACAACGACAATGTTATGATCAGTTTTTTTATTCTCATGCACAACATCTATTTCATTTGCCAACAACTGACCGCTCAACACCTCACTATCCACCATATTCTTGCTGCAACCAAGTGTTATGATGTTAACCTTATCCTTATGTAGCTTTTTTGTCTTCATTATTGTGAATGATCAATAGGGAATGGTAAATAACAATTTAACCATTTAGTAATTGAACAACTATTTTTCAAGATTAAACAAACTATCCACAAATTCATGCTTATCAAACACAAGCAGATCGGTCATCTTCTCGCCTACACCAATAAATTTTACAGGTATTTTAAATTGATTCGCAATTGCAAGCACTACTCCTCCCTTTGCTGTTCCATCAAGCTTTGTTATTGCTAATGCAGAAACATCTGTTGCTGCTGTAAAATGTTTTGCCTGTTCCAATGCATTTTGACCAGTACTTCCATCAAGCACTAATAACACTTCATGTGGTGCATCGGGAATAAATTTTTGAATAACCCTTTTGATCTTACTAAGTTCATCCATTAAATGAGCTTTGTTATGTAATCGTCCAGCTGTATCAATTAATACTACATCGCTTCCTCTCGCCACTGCACTTTGTGCCGTATCAAAAGCAACAGCAGCTGGGTCACTACCCATATCCTGTTTTACAATTGGCACTCCTACTCTTTCACTCCAGATCGTAAGTTGATCAACTGCTGCTGCACGAAAAGTATCAGCTGCACCCAGCAACACATCCTTTCCAGCCTCTTTAAAATTGTAAGCCAGCTTACCGATCGTTGTTGTTTTACCTACACCATTAACACCAACAACAAGAATGATATAAGGTTTTTTAGGAAGTTCTGAATCGAATGCGTAGCTATTTGCTGCAGGAGCATCTACAAGTAATTGCTCTATTTCATCTTTCAAAATGCCATTCAGTTCTGAAATACCCAAATACTTGTCCCTTGCAACACGATCTTCGATCTTTTTAATGATCTCGATTGTTGTATCCACTCCAACATCCGCACTTACCAATGCATCTTCTAAATTATCCAGCACTTCCTCATCAACTGTGCTTTTGCCTGCCACTGCTTTGCTAAGCTTGGTTAAAAATCCCTCCTTGGTTTTTTGCAAGCCCTGATCAAGACTTTCCTTTTCTTTTTTACCAAATAACTTATTTAGAAACCCCATGATGCAAAAATTACATTTTTCAATCTTTAAACAAAAAAGCCATCCACCTGCGGCGGACAGCTTTATTAGTATTTCTAACCCATCAATTTTTATTTCTGCGCCAGGAACTCTTTCACTTTATCCTTATGCACGATCGCTTCTTTGAAACTATAAGCTCCTGTTTTAGGACTGCGAACAGCTTTGATCACTTTGCTCCAGTTCTTTGCTTCGGCTGCTGCCTTTTGGTCTTTGGTCTTGATCGCGGTTTTTGCTGCTTTTGCCATAATTCTAATTTGATAATTTGATGATTGGAAAATTTGGTGATGATGCGCCATCAACCAATCGGCACATCTTCAAATCTCCAAATTGTTATTTAATTTCTTTGTGAACTGTTACCTTCTTCAATATTGGATTGTATTTTTTCAACTCCAATCTTTCAGGATTGTTCTTTTTATTTTTCTTAGTGATATAACGGCTGGTGCCAGGCTGACCACTTGTTTTGTGCTCAGTACATTCTAATATCACTTGTACACGATTACCTTTCTTTGCCATTGTCTATTCAGTTTAGATGTGTTGTCCTTTTTTTCTCAACTCCTTTACAACATTGTAAAGGCCGTTCTTATTGATTGTGCGGATGCCTTCAGTTGATAACTTCAGGGTGATCCATTTATCTTCTTCGGCCAGGAAAAAACGTTTTGTCTGCAGGTTAGGCAGAAAACGACGCTTCGACTTGATATTTGAGTGAGAAACATTATTCCCTGTGATGGGAACTTTACCTGTAACCTGACATACTCTTGCCATAACGACCAAAATTTTAGGACGGCAAAGGTAGGGGAATGATCTTAGATTTTTGATTCAGGATTTAAGATTTTTTTCCTCGTTACCAACACCTTTGATCATTCTCTACTCGTCTGGCTTTCAAAGCCTCAAAGTTAATATTTTGATACCGGCCATTGAGCCCTGATTTGGCACCTGTTGCGACGCTCCGTTCAAGGTTCTATTCTCCGGTCATCTTTTTTGAATGCTTGTTTTCCAGTAGCTTCGCAGCCCAACATAAATCTTAAATCCAACATTAACTCATGGCATACGACGTAGTAGTTCTTGGCAGCGGACCCGGCGGGTATGTAGCCGCAATAAGAGCCGCCCAACTAGGTTTTAAAACAGCAATCATAGAAAAAGAAAGTCTTGGTGGCATTTGCCTTAACTGGGGCTGTATCCCTACAAAAGCCCTGCTTAAAAGTGCCCAGGTTTTAGAAGATATAAAGCATTCTAAAGATTTTGGTATTGAAGCCAGTGGAACTCCAAATTTTGAGTCGATCATCAAACGTAGTCGTGGTGTGGCCGACAAAATGAGCCGTGGCGTTCAGTTTTTAATGAAGAAAAACAAGATCGAGGTTCACATGGGTTTTGGAAAGCTGAAAGCAAAAGGCCAGATCGAAGTAACCGCTGCAGATGGAAGTAAAAAAGTTGTTGAAGCTAAATATATAATCATTGCAACAGGCGGCCGCAGCCGTGAACTTCCTTCTATGAAACTGGATGGCAAAAAAATAATTGGGTATCGTGAAGCAATGTCATTACCAAAACAGCCAAAATCCATGATCGTTGTTGGTAGTGGAGCTATCGGTGTTGAATTTGGTTATTTCTATAATAGTTTGGGTACAAAAGTTACGATTGTTGAATTTTTGCCAAGAGTAGTGCCGGTAGAAGATGAAGAAATTTCTAAAGAACTCGACAAGAACTTCAAAAAGAATGGTATTACTATAATGACCAACAGTGAAGTAACTTCTGTTGATTCTTCAGGTGATGGCGTAAAAGCAAAAGTAAAAACTCCGGAAGGTGAAGTTACTCTTGAAGCAGATGTACTATTAAGCGCAGTTGGTGTTTCGGCAAATATTGAAGGCATAGGTTTGGAAACACTCGGTATAAAAACAGATAAGGGTAAAATAATGGTTGATAAATTTTATCAAACTAATGTTCCCGGAGTTTATGCAATTGGTGATTGTGTGCCCGGCCAGGCGCTGGCTCACGTTGCTAGTAAAGAAGGGATCATTTGCGTTGAAAATATCGGCTTCAATGAAAAGAAATACAATCACAAACCAGAACCGATAGATTATAATAATGTTCCAGGTTGTACTTATTGCTATCCTGAAATTGCATCTGTTGGTTATACTGAGAAACAAGCAAAAGATGCGGGATACGAAATAAAAGTTGGCAAATTCCCACTGAGTGCAAGCGGTAAAGCATCAGCAGCCGGACATCCGGAAGGATTTATAAAAGTGATCTTCGATGCTAAATACGGCGAATGGCTCGGCACTCACATGATCGGGTATAACGTAACTGAAATAATTGCACAGACAGTTACTGCAAGAAAATTAGAAACTACTTACCAGGAAGTATTGGATAGTATTCATCCGCACCCGACGATCAGCGAAAGTGTGAAAGATGCTATTGAAGTTGCATATGGTGAAGCAATTCATTTATAGAACAGGACCAAGATTTTCATGATTTGAAGGGATTATAAGGAAACTTATGATCCTTTTTATTTTATAGGATAACTCCAAAGACACCACATTTCATTTTCTTACTAATCCTATCAAATCTTATTAATCTTGGTTCTAAAAATAAAGGCCATCTTTCGATGGCCTTTTCCTCTCAGTTAGTGTTGGTTGCTCTTCTATAGTTTAATAAACTTGGTGTGTAATTTTTCCTCTTCATTTTCCGAATGGATAAAATAAACTCCTGCGGTTAAACGGCTGACATCAACTGTTTCAATTTTTGAGCTAATGATCTTGGTTAAAACAACTCTTCCGCTCATATCAACAATCTTCATTTTTTTTCCTATCCATCTATCGTCGTACTCATAATATATTTTGATGGTGGTAGCCGCAGGATTTGGATAAACTTGTACATGTAACCATTTAGGATAAAAATCCGGTAACTGGGCACCTTGAACTACTGGGGGGGTATTCAATCCTTTTGAATATAGAATAGAATTTCGTGGACCACCTGCTTCAAATAGTATTCTGGCTCTTTTTCTTTGCCCTTTTGTAAACATATTCATACAAACATCATCGGTAAAATCCATAAAGTTCATATACATATCTCCGACCGGGCCATTACTGCATGTAACTCTTGTGCCGCTTGGGCAACCAGGGGTATAACTTCCTTGCTTTGGCGTGTCATCAACTCTGTCATCGCCACAATAACCTTCTCCCCATATGTGATAAAGATTTAACCAATGACCTGCTTCATGTACGATAGTTCTGAAATCGTTAACTGCTGGTGTCGTACCGCGGGGGACAGAAACATCCTCAAACGATAAAACAATTCCATCTTTTTTAGGGTCCATTCCCGGTAATGTACTATACCCAAGAACATCCTGCATATTACATATCCAGATATTCAAATAGCTTTTTGAATCCCATGCATCATCGCCATACGATGAGCTGAATTTCATTTTATCATCAGACATCCAGGAACGTATTGGCGTATATTTTCTTACGACACCATTTGTACCCGCTCCTTTTGGATCAGTTGTCGCCAACTTAAATTCAAATCCCATTGAGGTAGCATAAGACTTAAATACCGAAGGAATATTTGACGTATCAGCATTTTTTTTATTAAAATCACGGTTGAGAGCTGAGATCATAAGCTCCAGGCTTGCCCTTCCAATATTTTGATCTGGCGTATGATAAAGAACATGAAAAACAACAGGAATTGTTATGATCTCGGGTAACCCAACAACCCTTTGTGTGTTGCCGGTTGGGTTTGTTCTTTCACGGGTAAATATCTCAACTTGCTCCAATTGTTCTTTTAAAGAAACATCTTCACTCATTTGCTTCTTCGCATATTCTTCCATACTGCATCGCTTCTGTGCAAACAATTGAAAACCGGTAATTATAAAAACCAAAACTGCCAGGTACTTAACCATTGTAATATAAAATGAATGCCTTAAAAAATGTGGGATTCCAGGGATACGGGAATTAGCAATAATAAAGCGGCATTCAGGAGGATACGAATTAGAAAATCTTTAGGATGGAATTATCAGGTGATAAGGGTGTGTGAGATTGGTTCTCAAATATAATTGATTAACGTATTAATTTGCAAGTTTCTCCTTTAAAATATTTTTTCAATCGTACATTTACTAAATTAAATCGATCAACGAGAAATCAACTTCATGAAAAAAAAAATCTTTCTTCCACTTATCGTAGTTTCTCTTATCTCTTTATTCACCTTTTTGTTGGTTTGTTGTAAGCCCAAGGATAATGTAACAGTAAATCCTCCAATCGAAAACACAAACTCAACCCCACCACCTCCTGTATTAGGGCATACGATCAAGCAGGTATATCCTCATGATACAAGTTTTTATACACAAGGACTTACTTTTTATAAAGGTGAGTTGTATGAAGGCACCGGCGATCCGGGATATGCTGGAAAAACAAGATTAATGAAAATGGATTTGAAAACAGGTAAACCATTAAAATCAATCTCATTGTCTGATAAATATTTTGGAGAAGGCGTAACGATCCTGAGAGATACCATTTACCAACTAACATGGCAACAAAATGTTGTTTTTGTTTATACACTAAAAGATTTTAAGGAAGTAAAAAGATATCATCTTAACGGAGAAGGATGGGGCCTTACCACTGATGGACAAAGACTCATAGTAAGCGACGGTAGTGGTACTCTTTATTTTTATGACCCTTCCACATTTAAACTATTAACTAAAAGCGCTATCATGGAAGGCAATAACAACACATTTAATTTAAATGAACTTGAATACATTGATGGCTTTGTGTATGCAAATCAATATACATATCCTTATATTCTAAAAATTGACCCGGCATCAGCGAGAGTTGTCGCTAAATACGATGTAACAGATATGTGGAAACGTGTCAAAGCGATCGATCCCGAAGTAGATGTACCAAATGGCATTGCTTACGATTCAACAACAAAAAAGATGTTTGTTACAGGAAAATACTGGCCAGAAATGTACGAGATCCAACTGGGTCAATGATTATTTTGAAATAATATAAATAACGGAACTACATTTCTTCACATCATTCATAGCTTTAAAATTTGAAACAAGACCTGTCCAAAATGCACTAAACCATTTTGTATTTCCATTTTTATATTTACTACTAAGCAAGCTAACGTAAAAACTATCAAACCACATTGGTTTTATCTCACTGATCTTTAGATCAAATTCTTTCATCAGCAATTTCATTGCATTTGGAGTAAAATGATAGAGATGACGTGGCACATCATAAGCGGCCCAATATTCTCTATACCTTTCAGCATCATAACTTGTATAGTTGGGTACTGCTATAAAGATCTTTCCATTATCAGTCAACAACCTTTTAAATGTCTGGATATATTTTTTTAGATCGTGCACATGTTCCAATACATGCCAGAGTGTAATAGCATCAAACTTTTTTTCGGGAAGACTAAACAATTCGCTTGAAGGAAAAAGATCGAGTGAATGCTCTTTGCCAGCTACGGCCCTTGCACCTTCGTCTGGCTCAAGTCCTGTTACATTCCATCCGGCTTTCTGCATGGCAGCTGCAAAATGTCCGGTACCACTACCTACATCAAGCAGGTTTCCCTTTTTTAGTCCCGTACTTTTTTCAACAAGATCTTTCTTTTGATTGATGGAATAATTTCTGACTATCCTGTAAATGCGATTGATTAACCCTTTTGATGTATCAGTATGCGAAATATAATCTTCAGATTTATAATAGGTCCCAATACTTGTTTCGGATGGTGCGTTTTGTGTAAATCTAACCTGACAATTCCTGCAATGATCTATCTCAAAAAGTTCCTGGCTTACCGTATTATCTTTTACTTTAAAAACTTCTGAAATACCCGCCGATCCACAAACGGGGCAAAGTGTATAATGAATTTGATTGCTCATTAAGAAACCCTTCCTTTAGTTAGATTTGATCACAGATTGATTTCCGGCCGAAGCAGGTGAAAATCCTTTTTCAGAGAAGTACCACCCAATAAACATCACGGCCAACACACTAAGAATAATAGCAATAAGCCATGTATAATTTCTATTTGAATGACTCCCGGCAAAATATTCTTGCATCTGCAAAGAGGTCTTTTCTTGCTCGCCTACCAGCACAGTGTGCTCAGCTTTTACACGAATAACTTTTTCAGCAGTCATGGGTTGTTCACTTTGCAAAAAAATACTTTGTTGATCAAGTTTTAGATCACCATTATTGATACGACGTATCACACCAAGCTTTCCCAAACTCACTTCTCCATCCTCAGAAAGTTTTTGTTTTAAGGCAAAAGAAAAATCATTTATAGATTTAATAGCATCCCATTCAGTGATGCCTAATGAAAAAGACAGCCAATCAAAAAGTTTTTTTGACGGTTTATCGTTTCGTGAGTCAATTGTAAAATAATATGATGGAGCTGTAAATTGTCTATTCGTGAAATCATGTTGTGACGGATCATAGCAAAGAGAAAAAGTACCAATGCCCGGCAAACTTAATTTTCTATTTAACAACAGGAATTCGTATAAGGTATCTTGCATTATTTCGTTTTCTGATCGAATGCGAAGATAACGCCGCCAAGGAAACTAAAGCCATAAGACTTATACAGCTTCCACGGCTCATACTCCCTGTTTAAAATATTATTGAATTGTGTCCAGAGATTCAGGTTTTTTGTGATACGAAATTCAAGTCCTGCATTCAGATCAAATGAACCATCCAACTGAGCAGCTTGATTATGCGGAGTTCGATACTGCGCCCCATCCCAAAGAAACAGATCAGTTTTTAACCACAGGTCCTTTATCACCTGCACCTTTGCAGAGCCCTTCATTTCAAATGGAAGTAGTCCGTAAGCTTTTTCATTCTCTTCTATATTCATATACTTATTCAAGGTAATACCAGCCAACACAGAAAATTTCTCTTGTTCAGTATACCCTATTTCGCCACCAAAATGAACAGCATCCATACTTGGTTCATAGATCACCCTATAAGTATTATCATATATATTCAACGTTGGATTATCATTTACAAAAAGCGGTTGGTTCTTGTAAGTATTATATCCAAGCTTTGCATTATAAGTAAAATGATCGCCAATTGAACCTTTGAATCCCGCAAACCTTTCTACGATCCACGTATTCTTTAAACTGCCAGGCGCTTCTATATAAGGATTAATGTTTGCGAGATATTGATAAGATGTTCTTCTTATATACCCTGTCCAGCCTGCATTAAATGTAAATCGCTTGTCGTCCGTGCTAGCCTCGATCAACATATTCGGGAACATTTTAAAATCCTTGTTATCCCATGCTGGCCGAATACCAACTTGTGCCGTGACCTTAGGAGTTTTAAATTGCACCGATGGGCTTATATAATAAAAAGTATTGTCCTGGTCCGATTTATTATCAGGCTTATACTTTGTCAGATCGAATGTAGCACCAAGATCGACCGCAAGGGCTTTGCTCACAGATTTCCTCAAGGGAAGATTTATATAGGTATTGCTTTCACTATTCTTTCTTCCGTCATTAAATACATTAATAAGAATTTCGGGAGAATAAGAGATCCCGAACTGGGTATTATTTATATTATGAAAGCTTAAACCACCTCTCCATGTTTGAAAATTTTGCTCAAGAGAATCTTTTGGAGGAATTCTCGTGACCATAGGATCAAAGCCGTATTTATAATAACGATCTTGCCTCATTCCTAACTGTGCATCCCACTCAATATTCTTCCTTGTCTGAAAAAACCCTTTCAGATCAACATTTGTATTGCGATAATCCTGGTAAAGTTCTTTGCCGGATGAAGAAATATGCCTGGCAAAAATATTAAGACCCGCCGTTTTTCCATCTCCAAAAGAAATTCCTGTTTGTACAAATGGAGTTTTTAAACTTCCAAAACCTGCTTTGATATAACTATTAAGAGCCCAGTAGCCTCCTGTATCGATATCTAAGGCAAGCGGACGAAGACTGCCTGGTGTATACCCAAACAATAAATTCTGATTTGGAATATCGTAATTCAATTTGGGTTTGGTAGTATCGTTAGCTGCAGGAGAGGCATTAAAATTAATTTTAGCCGACTCTTTTAATACAGGCTTAAATGCGGAAGTGATATCAACAGTTCCTTTCTTTTTCGAAGTGTCTTGCTGGGAAAAGGACATCACAAATGAAAACACCGCAAATCCAAATATTAAAAACTTCTTCATAGTTATTTTGCTTTCATGGATCAACAAATACAATTATTGATCTAGGTTCGTTTTAATTAATTACCGACTTTGCTGTTTTTACCTTCCTCATCGATCACCTTGTTCAATTTTTCCTGAGCTTCTTTTTTAAATTCAGGAACAATTGAATTATCAACAATACTTTGATAAGTTGCTTTTGCATTGAAATAATCCTTTTGCCTGAAATAAATGTCGCCAAGAAGGATATATGATTTGGTTACCCAGAAATCATAAGACCCCGATTTATTAATTACTTCAAAAGCCGATTTCTCAGCATCGGCTAATTTGTTCAATGCAAACCAGCTATTAGCTGTTTCATATCTCGCTTCAGCTGCAAGAGCCGCCTTATTCAGTGATACTACCGATTTGAAGTTTGCAATGGCAAGATCATGCTGACCATTTACCTGGTATGCTTTTGCAATAGCCATGTTGGCAAGAGCCTTATCATCTGTACTGCTTCCTTTCAACGTTACCAGTTCATTGGCATTTTCAACCGCCTGGCTCCACTTTTGAAGTTGATATTGACTACGAAGCAAACCACGCATAGCTTCCAGTCTATTCTCCTGCGCTGAAGCGATCTGCTTCAATTGAGCATAATAGCTTTCAGCCTTGTCATAATTCTTTTGTTCAAAGAAATATATTCTAGCAGTCTGCAAAATTGCTTTTTCAGCAAAACGATTTGGCGCTTTTTCTGCAACAGTTTGATAGCCGCTCAAAGAATTGTTCCAATCCTTTTTCTCAAAATAAATTTCACCACGATAAAAATTTGCTTCCAATGCATAAGCGCCGTCTGGAAAACGCTGTACATAATTATTAAATGCGGCTAATGCAGCATTTGCATTTCCACTTTGATATTGTGTTAGTGCTGCTGACCATGAAAGAGAATCTTCTGTACTTACATCTAATGGGCGACCCATCTGCCGCATATAGTTTGCATATTCATCAGGCTTCCCATCTTCTACATAAATGCTTTTAATATTATCCAATGCCTCTTCTGCCTCGGGGGAATTTGGATATGTCTGCACTACATTTTTGTACTGAGCCAATGCTTCACGGGTATTGTTCAAATTATAGTTTGCAATAGCAAGTTTTAACTGAGCCTGTGGCTTCAAACTATTATTTGTTGAAAGCTTTAATACATTATTCAAAGGTGTGATCGCTTCGTGAAAGCGTTCATCTGCCAGGTAAGCATTGGCAATTTCCATATTTGCATCACCTACAAGTGTGGAAGTTGGAAATTTTCTTGCCATTGTATTCATCAGGCTGATCTTCTCGTTCGAGCTTTTTACACCAGCGATCATTGCCACCTGGAACGTTGCATAGTCTTCTGCCGGCCATGAAAGCCTTATCACATTGTCATACATCGCTTTTGCCTTTGCATAATCACGATTCATAAAATAGCAATCTGCACTACGTATATAGGCATCTTGTGTAAGTGCATCAGAATTCAACGCAGGATTTTTTCCAACCTGCTCAAAAAACTTTAATGCAGCTGGATAATTTTCTTTTCTTAAATAACAATATCCAAGATTATAACGAATAGTATTTGCATTTGCTTCCCCTGTTGCAGGCGCACCTGCATCCAGGTAAGCATTATAATATTTAATGGCATTATCTAATTTATCAGCACGGTACGCAATCTCTCCTTTCCAAAAATTCACTAAAGGAAGAACCGATGCATTATTCGGATCTTTCAGGGCTTTGTCTAAAAGTGCATCGGCTTGCAGCAAATTGCCATCATTGATCAATTCAGCTGCTCTTCCAAATAAAATTCGTGGATATGTTTTCTTAGAAGTTTCAGATGGATTCTTAAGACCGTCCATCAATGCCAGTGCATCTTTATAATTATTTGTATTAGCAAGCACCATCACCATTAGATCTCTTGCTTCAGTATTATAATTTGAGTTAGGATAATCAGCCAAAAAAGAACTCAAACTATTGAGAGCCTCATCCTGGTAACCGAGTTCATAAGAAAGCTTTGCATATTGAAATTTTGAAATTTCTTTTTGCGCTTTATTGCTACTATTTGAGGCACAAAATAAAAATGCATTTCTTGCATTTGCCTTTTCACCAACTTTCAAATAAGAATCACCAAGCAGGTACATAGCATGTTGGCTCAGTGAATCATCTTTTCCACTTAATTGCTTGAATCCATTTATTGCTTTTGGATATTTACCCGCCATATAATAACTGTATGATAATTCATACAGATTCTCTCTTGTCACTTTATCTGCCTTTGCAACATAATCTTCAAGGTATGGTAGTCCTTTATCAAATTCCTTTCTCTCAAAGTAACCATGACCAAGCATGAGCTTCATTTCACGATCATAATATTGAGCATTGCCTCCTTTAAGCTTTTTTTCAGCATAAGCGATCGCTTCTTCTTTTTTTCCTTGGATGTAATAGATCTGCGCTATATAATACGGCACCACTGATTCATAAGCCTTTTCATTCTCCACTATTTTAAAGCTTTCTAAGGCTTCAGTATAATTGCGATCACGAAAAGCCAGGAAACCATAATAATAATTTGCATCAATATAGTTTGGATCGTCCTTGATCTGTCTTATGGAATTAAAAAGTGGTTTTGCCTGGTTAAATTTTTGCAACGTGAAATAAGAATAGCCCTGGTGAAATTGCATGTCCGATATTTCACGATTGCTCAAGTTGGCAATACCTGCATCTTCATAATATTTTGTGGCGTTGGCAAAATCCTGGTGGCGGTAATAATACTCACCCAAGTGAAAATTCATTTGCTGTACCCGGGCATTATTCTCTTCAAGTTCGATAAAATCAATTGCTGTTTCTTCTGCACGGCCTTCATTTTGTTTTAGCGCAAGGACAGTTGTGTAATAATTTATCTCTTGTGTCACCAACGCATCATTTACATAATTCGTTTCTTTTATAGCCTGCTTTAGCTCTTTGAACAGTGGATAAGCGAGGCTATATTGTTCTTTTTGATAGTATTCCTTTGCCTCTTTAAACTTTTCCTGCGGGTCTTTAAAAACAAAGGTTTGCTGTGCGTTGAGAGAGAAAACTAAAATAATAGTGACTGCGAAAGCGATACTGCGATTCTTCATATTATTGTCCTTTAAAACCGATGGTGACTTAACGTCGCAAATATTCAATTTATTTTTACCTGCGCCAAACATCATTCCAAACAGACGTGGATAAGTCCAATGTTGATACATGTTTAACAAATTATTCTAAAACAACTAATCATATTGGTGCATATCGCGACAATTCTCATCTGCAAAAAGGATCACTCAAAATAAAAATGGTAAACAATTTTAACTACTTTGCCGTCGCCACATTGTAAGAGCGAAATATCATTTATGAAAAAATTACAACTTGTCGAGTTGGGAATTATTGCAACTGCATTGATCATGGGCTATAAAATGATCACTTCGTTGCTTACTTTAATGACAAGCTTGCTTTTTGGTTTTGGATCAGGGATCGGTAGAAACTTGATGATGGCTATTTTACCGACAGTTCTGTTCTTTGCATTTTATACGATCACTTTTTTTCTTATTGCAAGAAATATTAAACCATTGGCGAAGTTTATTTGCCGTGATCCGGAAGAATCATTGGAACTTAAACTGAATAAAGTCGCGGTGCTTCAGGTTATCATTATTGCTGTTTGCTTAAGTTCGTTTTTACAAACAATACCTGACATCATCCAATACATAGCGGGCAAATTTTTAAATCCTGATCAATTGGGCGCAGATTTTGAGCCACCCGAATGGCGGACAGGTAAGATCAAATTTTGGAACTCCGTGATCGGATTTATTATAAGTGTCATATTATTGATCGCCTCCAAAAATATAGCTTCATTCTTTGGGAAAGAGGAACCTTCGTATGAAATTGGTGGTGAAAAAATAGAAAGCAATCTATAAATGTTTACCTCAGAAACAAAAATAAGAGTACGCTATGCCGAGACCGACCAAATGGGGGTAGTTTATCATAGCAATTTTTTCCCCTATTTTGAAGTGGGGAGAGTCGAATCAATTCGTGAATTGGGCTTATCCTATGCAGAAATGGAAAAAAAGGGAGTGATCATGCCAGTGGCAGATGTCCACGCCAAATATCTTCGCCCGGCTTTGTACGATGACTTGCTTACGATCAAAACTTCATTAAAAGAGCTTCCTTTGCATCATAAAATTGAGTTTCATCATGAAGTTTTCAATGAAAAAGAGGAATTGCTTTGTGTTTGCAAGATCATTTTATATTTTATCGACAAAGGGACAATGAAAAGAACGAATATGCCGGAAGCACTAAAGAAAAAATTAGAACGTTATTTCCAATAATCAATAAATGGACCAACCGATCCCCATACCTGGTGAAATACCAGCTGAAATTCCTAAGCCGGAATTAGAAGAGCCAAAGAATAAAACTAATGTATGGTTAAGAACCATAGTTAGTCTTGCGCTATTTCTTATTGTCGGCTATTATTTTTTTGGAAAAAACTGGTCATGGGTGTTTGTCCTAACTGCAGTTGTTGTCTTTCATGAGATGGGTCACTTTTTAGCGATGAAATTTTACAACTACAAAGAGCTCGGCATTTTTTTCATTCCATTGATGGGAGCCTATGTTTCGGGTAAAAAGCAAGAAGTGTCGCAAAAGCAATCCGCAATAATATTGCTGGCGGGACCATTGCCGGGAATTATTCTTGGTATCTTATTCCATTTTATAGCCATATCAACAGGTATTTACTTTTTTGATAAGGTCGCATTGATATTGATATTTCTTAACCTGCTTAACTTATTACCAGTTTATCCTCTTGATGGCGGGCAGCTACTGCATCGTTTATTCCTTGATGATTATAATATTCTCTCAAAACTATTTGTAGTTCTTTCTGCCGGTTTGATGAGCTGGGTGGCTATCAGCAGCGGTTTTTATCCCATATTAATATTTCCCTTCATGATGATCTCCCGTATGATCGGCGATCTGCAACATGAACGAATTGAAAAAAAGATAGAAGCTGAAGGCATCGACCTGATGAAAACTTATGAAGACCTGACACCGGAAGAATACTGGAGGATAAGAAACTCTGTGATAAAATATTACCCGCAATTCAAAGATGTAAATCCAGCGCCGCCTTATGAATTTTCTGCCAAGGAAGACCAGGTAATAACTACAATACAAGGGGTTTTACAAAGAAGTTTGATACAAGATCTTTCATTAGGAGGAAAATTTTTTATACTACTGATCTGGGTCGGGTCATTTATTGCTCCATTCTTTTTAGATCTGTCGATCATCAGCTTTTTTTAAACCCTGTTAAAGTCCGCTCGCCAATTTTTAATTGCAAGCTTGATATCATAAGATCGTAGTCCTTCATCAACTGCTTTTTTTGCCAGGATTGGAAATTCTTCATCGGATGCAAAACGCAAAGCAACAATTTGTGACATCCGTAAACGGTTATCTAATTGCTTACCTGTTAAAATATAATGGCGAAAATTTTCTTCGGCCCTGATAGCTCGGTCCTGTGCTTTTAATGCAAAACGGCGTGCAAACCAAAACAAGCTTGACAAAATAAGTGAAATAAGAATTAGCATGATGGATGCATGACGAAGATTCCCATCAGAATGAACGAATGTGATGATACTTCCGATCAAGACTAAAATTATCGCGGCACCGGTAACCCAATGCCACATGGTGATATAACGACGATGGTTCTTAATACTTTGTTCGGCCATAAAAGATGATTTAAGTTCGTTATCCGCAACTTACTGCGGAATTTACATAATCTGCAAATCGAAGTAAACTATTTGCAAAATTCCATGTCGATAAGGGTTCCGAAGATGTAATTTTAAATCAGAACCTAAAACTCATTTTATGAAACCTGCAGCCACCATTTTATCTGCACTTACAGTTTTGCTATTAAGTTGCGCTAAACAACCATTACCATTAAGCAACCCAGATCCATTTATAAGCAGTTTTATAAAACCAGTATCTAATCAGCCTCCGTCAAAATCAATATTGGTGGATGCATCCAAAGATGGTGGTGTATGGTGGTTTCCTCAAAGTTCAGCAACAGGTTTTTCTCCAACTCTTCCTCACCAGGGTATGGCACTTGCTGAATACTTCAGAAGCCAGGGATACCAGGTGGATGAGCTGCCTCGTGGAGAGATCATAACATCTCAGCTTCTCGACAAATACACAAAGGTTATTCGAGCTTCAGCCTTTTTTAGCTACTCGACCGAAGAGATCAAGGCATATACATCTTTTCTTAACAGGTCATCTTCTTTGTTATTGGTCACTGATCATCTGCAAAACACAACCAATGATCAATTATCGGCAAGTTTAGGGCTTGCATTTGAAGGAGTTTATTGGGGACCCATTACATCAATTCAGTCACATGCAATTACTTCCGGAGTTGCCTCGGTAGCTTTTAATGCCGGTTCCGTATTAAGGAGCTGGGATCCTTCCAAGATAACACCACTTGGATATCTGCCACAACCGGGAAATGAAACAAGTGGTGCCGCGGCAATGGGTATCGTTAATCATCCAAGTTCCAGGATCTTCTTTATTGGAGATTTGAATGGGATAGAACAAGTGCCGCAGCCGTTTATCTCAAACCTTAATGACTGGTTATTTCAGTGATCTTAAATGTCTGATCATTTAAGAATGTCCAGCACATTATACATCTTATTTACCAATGCCGAAGCCGAACCATTATAATTATTGACCAGGAAAGAAAAAATATACTCTTTGCCATTCTTTGCTTTATGATAACCGCAAAATCCTTTTACACCGCGAATCGTTCCGCTTTTCATACTCATTCCATTATACTCCGGCAATGCGTTTTTGAAATAAGGAAACCAATCTTTGGTTTTTGCATATTTTAATATCTCAACTTGTGCATGTGTCGTAACCCGATTCAACGGAGAAAGGCCTGAGCCATCAACAATCCCTAACTCATCTTCGTCTACTCCTTTTTCTTTCCAAAACTTTTTTACAATAGCAACACCGCTATCAGTTGAACCAAAGCCATTTTTTTCATAAGCAAAAGTTTTTATCAATGCTTCACCGTAAAGATTGACGCTTTTTTTATTGAACCAATAGATGATGGAATCGAGGGTTGGAGAATAGTGTACAGCTATTTCCTGAAATGGAATCCCAACTGTATCAAATTGAGGATATCTCAAACTTGGCTCCAAATATGCCCCTATTATTCCCTTTGATTTTAAATAATTACCAAGTTCAATTTCTAATTCTTGTATTTTATCAGGATCATTAATTGAAATACGAAATGCTGATTCATTAATAGGAATTGTGCCAGAAATAACATACTCCCGTCCATTCCACAAATAAACGTATGCGTTATCTCCCGTTCCCTTAGCTGCAGCATGCAGGTCATTTCTGAAATGTGTAACATTTATTTCTGTTATAACCTCAACTTTTTCTCCGATGATGTTTCCTGAACGCAGAACTATATCTTTTTGATTTTCTTTCCAATTAATTCCATTTGCCGGTGCCCCGTAATAATTTCCTATATCCTGCCAAATCCAACCATCAGGAATTGTTTGCGGAGAATATCTATTTAAATCACCAATTACTCTTCCATCGACTTTCTCAATTCCCAGGTCTTTTATTCCGTTTAAATAAGTTTTGAATATTGTTGAATCTTTTGTTTGAGTATACCTCCAACTTCCTAACGTGGGGTCTCCAGTGCCAATTAAATATATATCGCCCTTTAAGTTTTTATTTATAATTTTTGATCTGTGTCCTAATGAAGTTTTATATCGATAATCTTTCCCCAACAATTCAAAAGCAGTAATACTTGTAATGATCTTTTGAGTGGAAGCTGGTGCTAAACCTATCTGTGAATTTTTATCAAAAACAACTTGTCCTGTTTGCGCATCGATCACATACAGAGAACTAATAGCATGTTTTAATTGCGAGTCTTTTTCAAAAGCGGTAAAAGCTTTTTGAAGTTTTTGATTTATTGTTTGAGCAACAGAACAAATAACTATTAACGAATAACCGATAACAAAAAATAGTTTCCTCATTGAGATGAACATTTAAGCTTCAAATTTAGCCATCTCCTACCTTTGCAGACTATGAAAAATGTTAATGCAAGCATTATTACTATTGGCGATGAATTATTGATCGGTCAAACCATAGATACCAACAGTGCATGGATCGGGCAGGAATTAAATAAGATCGGTGTCTGGTTAAAAAGAAGAGTTGCTGTTGGTGATGTATGGGATGATATCTGGAATGCGTTGGATGCTGAAAGCAAGGAATCTGATATTATAATAATAACCGGTGGTCTTGGCCCTACTGCTGATGATATTACAAAACCTTTGTTGTGTAAATATTTTGATGGTAAGCTTGTAGTAAATGAAGATGTAGAGAAACATGTAAGATATCTTTTTGAAAAAGTCTTTCGCCGGCCGGGACCAATGCTCGAAAGAAATTTAAAACAAGCGGAAGTACCGGATGTTTGTACAGTACTTCATAATGCAAGAGGTACTGCGCCGGGAATGTGGTTTGAGAAAGATGGAAAAATTTTTGTTTCTCTTCCGGGAGTGCCGCACGAAATGAAAGGGCTCATGACTTCCGAAGTTTTACCTCGAATTCCAAAATATTTTCAACTTCCTTTTATCATTCATCGTACTGCATTCACAATGGGAACTGGTGAAAGTATGATCGCTGAAAAGATAAATGATTTTGAAACTGGTTTGCCTGAGCATATCAAACTTGCTTATCTGCCGGGTTATGGGATGGTAAAATTGAGATTGACTGCAAAGGGTGACAATAAAAACGAGATGGAAAAAGAACTGGATGAAAAATTTTCTGTTTTAAAAGAATTGGTTTCAGAATGGCTGGTGAGTGATGAGGATGAAAACCTGGCTTTCGTTGTTCAAAAGATCTTAAAAGAAAAAAATAAAACCATCGGCACAGCAGAAAGTTGTACCGGCGGATATATTGCACATCTTATTACTTCCAACCCCGGTTCTTCGGTAGGTTTTAAAGGCAGTATCATTAGCTATGCAAATGATGTAAAAGAAAATATTTTGGGTGTTAGTGACAAAACTTTGCGAACTGTTGGTGCAGTAAGTGAAGAAACCGTTATACAAATGGTGAAAGGAGCCATTGAAAAACTGAATGTAGATTTTGCAGTAGCCACATCTGGTATCATGGGACCTGATGGAGGAACAGATCAAAAGCCTGTTGGTACTGTTTGGATAGCTGCCGGCAATAAAGGAAAAGTGGAGACAGCAAAACTGGCTTTCCGTTTCGACAGGGAAAGAAATATTGAGATGACATCATACACTGCGCTAAACTTCTTAAGAAAGTTTATTCTTGCTAACACTTGATCGGGTTTTAATACTCAATTCATTACCTTTGGCCGGTTAAAAATGCTTGCCTTACTTGCCGATTAGAATTGCAGTTGTTGAAGTGTGCGACGCAAGGGACGGCGAATAGAAATCGAAAGTTGACCACAAAAAAATACTTATGGCAATTGTAGACTTAGTAATGCCCAAACTCGGTGAAAGCATTATGGAAGCCACTATATTAAAATGGCATAAACAGCCAGGTGATGCAGTGGCCATGGATGAAACTGTATTGGAGATAGCTACTGATAAAGTGGATAGCGAAGTGCCAAGTACAGTTGCAGGGGTATTATTTGAAATTCTTTTTAATGTAAATGATGTGGTGCCGATCGGAACAGTGATCGCAAGAATAAAGACCGGTGCCGAAGAAACCGTTGTTTCAAAACCCACACCTGTACAACCTAAAGTTGAAGTTCGACAGCCACAAATGGAAACTGTCGCTGAGGTCGTCTCATCACATCAAACCTCCAGCTATAAAGCACCAACCAATGGAAGTGGTAATCGTTTTTATTCGCCACTTGTATTGAATATTGCTGCAAGTGAAGGTGTAAGCATGAGCGAACTTGAAAATATTCCCGGCACAGGCAATGAAGGAAGAGTGACGAAGAAAGATATACTGCAGTATGTGAGTGAGAGGAGGTCAGGAGCCAGAAGTCAAAGGCCAGAAGTCAGAAGTGAACCGATGGTGGTTCCTCTTTCAAAAGTAGAACAAACCAATTACCATCAACAAACAAGCAGCAACCAATTACCGACAACTTACCAGGGCAATGTGGAAATAATAGAGATGGATCGTATGCGCAAGCTGATCGCTGAACACATGGTAAGAAGCAAGCATACAAGTCCGCATGTAACAAGTTTTACGGAAGCTGATGTTACCAATCTTGTATTGTGGCGTGATAAAGTGAAAAAGGATTTTGAAAAAAGAGAAGGAACAAAGATCACTTTTACTCCTCTTTTCATTGAGGCCATCGTTCGTTGCATAAAAAAATTCCCCTTGATCAACTGCTCTTTAGATGGTGATAAGATCATAATAAAGAAAGATATCAATGTGGGAATGGCCACTGCATTGCCAACGGGTAATCTTATTGTACCTGTAATTAAAAATGCAGATCAACTAAATCTTGTTGGTTTAGCTAAACAAGTGAACATGCTTGCCGATAATGCAAGGACAGGCAAGTTAAGGGCGGATGATACTTCTGGTGGAACATTTACACTGACAAATGTGGGAACATTCGGCAGCCTGATGGGAACTCCTATCATTAATCAACCGCAAGTGGCGATAATGGCAGTTGGTGCAATTAAAAAACGCCCCGTTGTTGTAGAAACTCCTGCCGGCGATAGTATTGCTATCCGTCACATGATGTACTTAAGTATGAGCTATGACCATCGCATAGTTGATGGGAGTCTTGGGGCAACCTTCTTAACAGCAGTTGCAAAAGAGTTGGAGAATTTCAATGGTGAAAGAGAATATTGATGAAAGCAAAGCTCTTCTTGATATTAATTTTTGCCTCGTACACAAGCTCTGGTCAGGGCCTCACATTCAGAAACTGTAAAGCGGAAATCGTGTTTGAATTGGCAGAAGTAATGCCCATGCCTGTCGGTGGAAAGGATTCATTATCGTTATACTTTCAAAAATCGATTGAGAAGCTTGGCTTGGAAAATTCAACTTCAAAGGTTGATATTAAAATAATGATTGACAAAGAAGGCAAGGCTTGCCTTGGCTATGTTTATGATTGGCCTGATGATATGTTTCCAGAGGAGCTTGCCATCCTCGTAGCAGATATGCCCAAGTGGACGGCTGCGAAACAAAATAAACACAATGTAAATTGTTGGGCGAGATTATTATTTGTAATAAAATCAGGAAGGATCACAGACATTATTTATTCAACTCCCGCGAACAAGTCTTTGAAGTTCTAATTCGTGGGAGTGCCGTAAGTTTTATTTTCAAACTTAAACCGGTTGCCTTTTTTTGTTATTATATAAAGATTATCATATTCCGAATCCGGAAGATCGCCTGGAATTTTTGTTTCCCCGCAAATTTTGTTTACAATATCATCTACCGTATTTGAATGCCCTACGATCAATGAATTCCCTTTTTTAATTCCTTTTAGTTTTTGAATAAGATAGTCAAGAGAATCTTTAGTATTGTAAAGCTCGATCTTTGTTGACCCTCTCAATTCATCCAGCGGTTGAGCTGTAGAAATTGTTCGAATCGTATTAGTAGAAAATATATAAGTGATGCCTTTGTCCCTTAATGCATCTTTCAATTCGATAGCCCTGACCTTACCAGCTGCGGAAAGAGGTGGATCATTTGGAGTATTCATTGTAGAACCTGCAGATGCTGTTTCTTTTTCGGCATGGCGAACAACATAGTACTTAACTGATCCACAGGAAGAAAAAAAAATGAGTGATAAATACAATAATATTCTTGGCATGATATTTCTTTTAACAAACTTAAGGTAAACTTACTTTTAATTTTCAAAGTCTTTTGTATAAATTACAGTAACTAACCCAAGCATAGTCTATGAAGTCATTATCCGAAACCTGGTTTGCAGAAGGCTATATTGACTTTGAGTTAAAAAAATATACCCTTCTCGCCTATCTTAAAGAGGTAAACAAATATTTCAACGAAAGCAAACTCTATCCGCAGCTTTCAGATATTATTTTTCATTTCAATAATCTTGTTGCTTTTCGTGAGAATAAAAAATTTCTGCAGGAACATTTTCCTAAAAAACTAAACGGACTCCAGATGGAAAAGCTTCAGTTGCTTTATGAGCAAATGATAGGAGACGATGAATTGATGCAGGAATTGGAAGACATTATCAACTATTCTGCCAGTCAAATGAAAGGGACGATCAACAGTGGCGTAGAAATATATGAACTGGTAGAGGACAAAATAATCATCAACCCGGTAGGTATCATTCCACTTGATACGCAAGAGGGTTACTTCTTCTTAAATACAACAGCTCAGAAACAAACATTGGTTTATCACTATCGACTTTCATTTTTTGAAAAACATGATGAAAAATACAGGAGCATAAAAACAGCTTATGTAAATAGTTGGGATAAAAATTTCATTAATACATTTGAAAGCATTAAATCAGAATTGATAAAATACCGAACACAATTACCTAACCCCGCAGTATATTCAATACAAGTTGAATTAAGCTTCCCTATTGAAGAAACATTACTGCCAGTAGCAAAAAGAAGTTTGGTGAAATTCATTACTGCTGCTGCTTAACAACCTAAAATAAAAATGGCTCCATGAGGAGCCAATAGTTCATCTAAAGTGAGCTCATTTGAGCTTAAATGACTTAAAAAACTTATTTCTTGTTTCATCCTGGGGCTTACCGTTTTTTTCAAAGAAAGACATCGTATACATTTTTGAACCTACAAAAATGTTCTTGTTGTACATCATATTCAATGAGCTTGTATCTTTTTTGCCCATATCAAAAACATACTCCAAAGTCTTATAACCTAAAGTAGTGGTAATTTTCTCACTTATTGTGGAAGCTCCGGACAATTGGCCAAGTACACCCTCTTTAAAATCTTCGGCAAACTTAGGGTTACTGAATTCTGCTGCCAATTGCGCCGAATCCACTCCAAAATTTTTAAAGTCGAGGACCATTGCCATGCATCTTGAATTACTGTTTTCTTCAGCCACCCAGGTTATGTTTCCTGAAACTTCCTTTTGCTCGGGTTTGACAGGAAAGTCAACAGAAACTCTTTCATCCAGTGAAAATGTTACCCACTCGAAACTTGTAAACGCCATTAAGGGCAGGATCATCCAAAACAAGAATTTTTTTTTCATATTTATTTTTTGATTTTATATACGCACATCTTTGACTGACTCGTGCAGAAATAGGTTGCAATATTTTTATTTATTATTAATAATCAAGTCCCCAGTCTTTTCCTTTTTTCACAGCGGGCACACCTTCAGTGATCCATTTTGGCGGAACCTCATCTTTCAATAACCAATCAAAGAATTGCTGCTGCCTGATTTGAATATCTTTCCGGTTTCTTCTTTCAACAAGGTTATGTGCCTCGCCATTATAAGTTAACATCCAAACTTTTTTGCCGAGCCTTCTCATACCCGTGAACATTTCAATTCCCTGGTACCAGGGAACAGCGCCATCTGCATCATTTGCCATTATAACCAGCGGCGTAGTTACATTGGGCAAATGAAACAAGGGAGAATTTTCAATATACAAATTTGGTTTTTCCCAGAGTGTAGCGCCGATCCTGCTTTGTGTCTTTTCATACTGAAACTGGCGATTAACTCCGGACTCCCATCTTATACCACCATAAGCACTCGTCATATTTGCAACAGGTGCGCCTGCCCAGGCTGCTTTGAAAAGTTTTGTCATTGTGACCAGCTGTGCTACCTGAATGCCTCCCCAGCTTTGTCCTTGCAAACCCATTCTTGTGCTGTCAATAAATCCTTTTTTTACCAATGCCCTTGCACCACTTACAACATGATTGTATGCATCTCTTGCAGGATGACCTGTACCATAGTGAATATCCGGCGCCAGTACAACATAACCACGACTTACAAAGAAAGTAATATCTAAACGGCTTGGTGTTGGCGAAGGAGCATCATAGGTGTATAAACCATCACTCAGGGTTTCATAGAAATAGCAGATCAATGGATATTTTTTCTTTGGATCAAAGTTTTCTGGTTTATAAACTATGCCCTCGGTTTCCTTACCATTATAAGCTTTCCATTTAAAAAGTTCTGCTGTGCCCCAGACATAGTTTTTTTGCTGAGGGTTAATGGAAGACAATTTTATTGTTTGAATTACATTGTCCACTCTCTGTTCACCTGCATTAAAATAAGATCTATCACTCAAATTTTCGCTGATATACAAATTGGGCGATTCACTATAGTTTTCCTTTGTGAGGATAAAAACATTTACATCCTTTGCCTTCGCCAATTGAGCAATAGAAAATTTATCTTCTGAAATATATGGCTTCATATCATCAGAATACTTTGCCTGCCACAAACCTCCTTCTTTATTAATGTTATTAAAAGACCTAAAAACAATATTTTGGCCCGGCTCAAGATATCTTTCATCAGGATTCAAACGGATATATCTATAGGTCCTTTTGTTTTTCCGATCATCAAGGATCAATTTAGCTGTCCCAGCATCCATCGTGATCTTCCAAACTCCATACCTGTCATAAATTAAAACAGCTTTATCATCCTTTTCCCAACCCATCACCCCATAAGGTGGTGGAAAGTCAGGGCTATCATACTCTTCATTCCATAATGGAACTTTTATTTTTGAAGTAATATTTTTTGTTTCCTTACCATCATAAACAAAGTAATTTTTTGCTTTGCGGTCGTACCACACAATGTATTTACCGGTTGGAGAAATGTATTGAGGCGTTATGAATCCATACAGATCTTTCAACACTAATTTTTTTGTACCATCTGCCACATTGATCGCATAAATATCTTTTAAGGTATTTCCCATCCATTGACTTTCTATTCTTTTGCCGAAATCAGTTATACCGACAAATATTTCGCCATCCCCTTCATTGGTTTGATAAATAGTTGGCAATTCTTTTGAACCAAGTTGATTAATGGTATTACCATTGATATCATACACTGCAAGGAAATTCTCCTGGAGGTCACGTTGCAACCGATTCAACTGAACAGTTTGTAAATAATCATCTTTATAATTCCAGATATCCAGTTTAGCAGTTTCAAAATCAACCAGCGTTGTATCTCTTGGCGGTTGTATTGGGGCAGTTCCAAAAAATAATCGTTTGCCTGATCTACTAAAGCTTGTTGTTCCAAATTCACTCACTGTCATCCCTATCTTCATCCCCACTGAATTTTTATCGGCGATCATTGAAGCCGAATCCATCCCTTCTTTATAGTACCATAGCTTGTAAAACTTCTGGAGATCTTTTGGCTTTGCATTCCGCTCCGCAACAAAACCCAATTGCGAGCCATCTTCAGAAAAAGAATAATTTTTAAAATCATTTCCTCCGGCGCTGATCGTTTTCTTTTGCATATTGCTAAGGTCTATCAATGTAACTGACGCCTTGCTCAATGAATCTTTTGAGCTCCTTGTAGTTTCTATCAATAATTTTTTTCCATATTTATCAAAATAATACTCACTTACAAGTGGGAATATCTTTTCTTCACCAGTTAACAGATTACGCAAGACAAGATCAGTTCCTTCGGGGGTGGTGGGCGTAGCAGGCTCGTCGCCTTCGGCATCTTCGTAATTGAAAGTTGAAGATTGAAAGTTGAAAGTTGGATATTCTTCGTCTTTGCCCTTCTTTTTCTTACTAACTGCTGCAGGTGGATTGTTCACAACAAAAAGTAAAGAATCAATTGTTCTTTTTAAACTATCAACAACTTTTTTATTATTGTCTGGCGCCGGTTGCTTTGGCTTATCTGGTTCTGGTTTTTTTTCTAAATGATAGGCTGCCCATCCAAACCCTTTCTCAGGTACTTTATAAGTTTTTACTTTAGCAACTTTATAAACGCTATCCTTTCCTAACTCAATAACTGCAAATGAATCTTTCGGCATTTCATCTGGTCTTTTCTTTTTTATTCTTGCATCCCGTGTCTCTTTGTAAAATGGTCTTATTTTAAAAATTGTGAAACGGCTGTCTTCGGAGATCGCAGCATTATAACCTCTCGGGATTATCTTTTTATACTTTGCATCTGCTGACTGGATCACCAACTCATTATCACCTTCCTGCACATTAATAGTATAAACGACCCATTTACCATCATTGCTGATCATTCGTTCACCAATGCTTTGCCAGCTGTCATAAACAGTGTGATCAAGAGGTTTTTTTTGAGCGAGTAAAAAATTAAAAGTAAGAAGTAAAAAAAGGGCAAGCAGAAAAGCTCTCATGTTAAAAAATTTGATAGGGACTAAAGATAAGTGTAAACAGGAAAATTGTTATGGCTTAATTCCCACAATAAGACCATATTGCCATAAACCTTTCTTCATCCCAAAATACTGATGTTTACAGGCCGCAATATTTTTCTTTTGCATCTCTGTGGCCTGGTTGGAAAAAGTGACCGTCTTCCATACCAGGTAAAGGTTAGCAAGAAAATAAAACTTAAACAATCGCTGAGATGAGTGCGTAGTAAATTCTGAAATGTCTCTTGAGAAAATGTTTTTAAACCCTGCAGTATTCATAAATGCTTCGAATCTATCCATCGATTCAAGATAATTTACCTGCCAGCCATCGAGCCATTTCCTGATTATTGAACGATCATTATTTGCAAAATCAGTAACGAAACCATCGGCAACCACTAACCTGCCGCCAGGCTTTAATAAACGAAACGCTTCTTTTATGAATTGTTCCTTGTCATCTGCATAGCAAATACTTTCACAACCCCAAACCACATCAAAACTTTCACCTGGAAAATTTGTATCACAATAGTTCATTATTTTAAATTCGACTTCCTTCTCAACCTTTTTTTCAATTGACAATCTTTTTGCTTCATTAATTTGTTTTTCACTTAAACTGATCCCTGTTACGTGACAGCCAATTTTTTCTGCCAGGTAAATACTACTGCCTCCTATTCCACAGCCTGCATCCAAAACCTTATCAGAAGTATTGATCGCCGCCGCTTCCATCATTATTTCGTTCATTCGCAAAAGCGATTGCGGAAAGCTCTTTACTTTTTCATCCCAATAACCATAATGAATGGCAAGACTATTATCGAGATCCCAACTGTCTTTATAAGCATTTTCAGATTGGGCGTAGTAATCAACAATATTTTTATGGTAATTCGTTAACTGCATTTTTTAAAACGATCTCTCTTTCCTTTTTTAATAACATAACTATATGGATGATCAATGATGCAGCGATCAATGCAAGGCCTGCAAAGAATGACCAATCAAAATCCCGGCTTTCGCCAAATAAAATAATGGCAAGAAATATTCCATAAACAGGTTCAAGATTGAATGAAAGATTCACTGTGAACGCTGTTAATCTTTTTAGTGCATAGGTAGAAAACTGGAAAGCCAACACAGAACAAAACCATGCAAGTATCAATAACCACATCCAGTCCTTCAAATTTGGAAAAATATAATCAGTTGGAAATTGATTCATGTAAAATGGCATCAGGAGTGATAAAGTGATCAGGCCACCGCTCAATTGGTAGGTAAGTACCGTTTGAGGATTCATCCGATGCAAAAACTCACGGATAAAGATCATAACAAATGCCATCAACAATGCACAGGTAAGTCCAAGTGCTATTCCAAGTTTGTATTGCGGATTGAAATGAAAGATCATATAAATACCGGCGATCACCATTAAGCCCAAAAAAACTTCTATCCATTTTATTCTTACCCGTAATAACAGCGGCTCAACCAGCGCAGTAAAAAATCCAACAGCAGAAAAACAAACTAACGCAACCGAAACATTGGCATACTTAATAGAGCCATAAAAAGTGACCCAATGAATAGCTGCTAAAAACCCAATGCCAGTAAGTTTCAATATATCTTTTGCTGAAATGCGCTGTAGTTTTCCCATTAATGAAAACACGATCCACATAGTGATGGAAGTAATGAATAGCCGCCACCAAACCAATAAGCCTTCATTCAGATCAATGAGCCTGCCCAAGGGACCGGTAAAGCCAGCAAGAAAAACAGAGATATGTAGATAGAGAAAGGCCTTTTTCATTTAGGTTGCAAAGTATGGAAGTATAAGGAGAAAATCGATTTCTTATATTTGAAAAACTATTTGTCAAATCTCTATCGTTTATAATATGAAATTTATACTGTCTCTCACATTATTTACTATTTATAGTTTAACTATAACCGCTCAACTGAAAAACAAACATATTTTGGTCTTTACAAAAAACGGGAAGGGATATGTGCATGAAAATATACCTGCAAGTATTGCAGCGCTTCAGAAATTAGGGACCGATAATAATTTTAAAGTTGATACCACTACCAACTCAGCACTATTCACAGAGGAAAATCTAAAAAAATACGATGCCATTATTTTTTCAAATACAAATAATGATGTGTTTGATAGGGAAGAACAAAGAGTTGCTTTTATGCGCTATATACAAGCAGGGGGCGGCTTCATGGGTATTCATTCGGCCTCTGGCACTGAAAGAAACTGGAAATGGTTTAAGTTAATGCTGGGAGCAACTTTTCTCAGGCATCCACCTTTTCAAAAATTTACTGTGCATGTATTGGATAAAAAACATCCGGCTGTAAAAAATCTATCACCCGAGTGGGAAACCAATGATGAATGTTATTTTTTCAAAGAAATAAATTCTTCGATTCATGTCCTTTTGTATTCTGATATTTCAACGATCAAAGAATCTGCTGATGGGAAGAACGTAACACCTGATATATTCGGGAACCGTTACCCTGCCGCCTGGTGCCAGGAATTTGATGGCGGAAGAATATTTTATACGGCGCTTGGTCATAACAAAGAAGATTATTCTAATGTCACTTATGTTACACATTTGTTGGAAGGTTTAAAATGGGTAGTTGATAAACCAAAACCCGATTATAAAAAAGCTAAAGCCACCAATTCAGCAATTGACGAAAACAAAACTTTTTAAGCTGTCAAATTATTTAGTTAGACCATTGAATTATTGTTTCTACCTTCAATCTCAATGAAAGGCCTTGAATGGGAAAACAACAATATCCATATTCCCTGGTAACTGATCTAAGGTGTTCTAATTGCAACAGGCTTTATCCTGTATCAGAAATTATAAATGCTTCTCCCTGCTGTGATCAGCCTTTGCTTGTTGACTACGATCTTCAAAAAATATTCCCAAAAGAAAAATTTGTCGAAAGGGAAAATAATCTGTGGCGGTATTTCGAAGTATTGCCGGTAAAAGATCCAGTTAATATTGTTTCATTGGGTGAAGGGTTCACTCCTATCCTTCCTTTAAAAAGACTTGCAGACAAATATGGCTATTCATATGTATTGATGAAAGATGAATCTGATAACCCTACGGGTTCATTTAAAGCAAGAGGGATCAGCGTTGCTGTTTCCAAAGCAAAAGAGCTGGGTATTGAAAAGATCATTATCCCTACGGCAGGTAATGCAGGTGGCGCTTTAGCAGCTTATTGTGCGAAAGCAGGAATGAAATGTATTGTTATCATGCCTTCACACACTCCGGAGATCTTTAAAAAAGAATGTGATTTGTATGGCGCAAAGCTAATCACAGTTAAAGGATTGATCAATGATTGTGCTAAAAAAGCAAATGAGATCAATGAAAAAAAAGAGTATTTCAATTTCTCTACATTAAAAGAACCATATCGAATAGAGGGAAAAAAGACAATGGGCTATGAAATTGCTGAACAACTTAACTGGGAATTACCGGATGTTATCGTTTATCCTGCAGGCGGCGGCACAGGATTGATAGGGATCTGGAAAGCATTTGATGAGATGCTTAAATTAGGATGGGTCAAAAAGCCATTACCAAGGATGATCGCAGTGCAACCTGAAAATTGTGCCCCGATCAAAGCTGCATTGAAAGATCCGGATTGGGAAAAAAATTTTCATCCACATCCAACAATTGCGCATGGACTGGCTGTACCATTTCCTTTTGGCATGAACCTGATAAAAAAAGCAATTACTGAATCAAATGGAGAAGTGGTAACAGTAACTGAAAAAGAGATCATCGAAGGCATTGATGAAATCGCAAAAAAAGAGGGCATATTTGTTTCTCCTGAAGGCAGCACAACATGGAAAGCTTTATCTTATTTAAAACGAAAAGGAAGTATAACCGAAAAAGATAAAATACTTCTCCTTAATACGGCAAGCGGTTATAAATACATGGAAGACCTGAAGTGAAATAGAATTACTGGACGATGAACGGATTGCGACGCAACAAAGCTAAACCGGAGTTACCAAAGCTGGTATCAAAAAAAATTCCTGCTGACTTTCGACAACAGGAATCTTCATGACTATACAGAAAACATGAGGAGGTTACGTTCTTACTTTTTTCTTTTCTTTCATATCTTTTTCGGTGCCTTCGCCGATCATTATTTTGCCAAAGCTTGATTTAATATCGACTTTTACTGTGCCAGCCCCCGACTTTCCTTCAAAACGCCGATTGAGATCTGAGCCGTATTTAGAAGGCGTATCAGCCCGGGTGATACCGATATCTGTTTTATCGACAAAAGAACCATAACTGGTATTGATCGTATAGCTCGCAGCAAGTTTCGCCGGCGGCACAATATGCACTGAACTATAAGAATCGTTGATCGTTAAAGAAGTAATTCCGTTATCCATATTAACCTTACTATAACCACAGAAAGAGAATTTCAACTTGCAATTACCTGTAAGGCTGCCAATGTTCACCTTTGAATATTTGAATTCCAGGTCCACATTCCCAAGGCTTTTCAGTTCAGCCTTACCAAATGACACTTCAATATTTTCAGGGCGGGAAAGTTTTCCTGCATTTAGTTCACCATACTTAACAGTGAGAGAAACCGGGCCTGTATAATCTGGTATAATGACATCACCGAATGAGTTTTGAATTTTCAATGCATTGTTTGCCGGAATGCGAATATCGTAATCAACCACAATTGTATTACTGCAATTGTTACAGCTCGTATTTTTCTCCCCGCCTTTATTAAGTACTGTTTTTAAATTAATATTATTTCCATCTTTGGTTTCTTCCACATCCATCCGATCAAAACTCTTTTCTGTAAACTCTTTATCAGTAGAGCTTGTTTCAAGATGAATGTCCACTTTGATCTCATTCTTTTCCCAGGTTGTGATCTTCACATTCCCAAAACGATTATCAATATTTAATTTGTTTCCCGAAGCTGAATAGGTTTTTGAAATATTTCTTTCCTTAAAATTGTCATATCTTTTTCTTTCCTTTTTCTTCTCCACGTCCTGCGCAAATAACTGTGCAGTGGCAAGCAACAATAGAATTGGTAAAATGTTTTTAAATACTCTTTTCATTTTTTGGAGTTTTTGTTGTTTTAAATTCATCAATGACCATCAACTGCCTGCTTAATAATTCAGATTGCAATTGAAGGTTTTGGATCATGGCTTTAATTATTACATCCCTGTTTATACTTTGGCCTGCTTGTTCTCTTAAGAGACGGAAGGCACTATCAAGTTTATTAAGGTCTTGCTGGAATTTTCGATAAAGTTCAGGATTGTTGGCAACCGCAGCTTTTAATTCTTTCTGACGGTCTTCGACGGCTTGTTCAGCTTCCTTAAATTCTGAAGAGTACTCGATGGATATAATGTTGAAATTATCAACCCGAGACGGAGTTTCTTCTGTTCCACTTTTTACTGTAGTTGTTTTTTCAAGATCATTACCCGGTGTTTTTTTTATAAATAAAAAGTAAACTGAGGTTAATGCAATAAAGAAAACAGCAGCAGCGGCACTCCACATATAAATATCTCTTATTGTAAAAAGCTTCGCTTCTTTTTTTCGCGGAAGAGAATGCTCGATGTTCTTCCAAACTTTGTTTGAAGGATCGGCATCATCAAAATCATCCCGGTTCTTACGGATGAATTTTTCAAGATCACTGCTCATATACTTCCCCCTTTTTTAAAAGTTTTAATAATTTTTGTTTTGCTCTTATATATTGAGTCCTCACAGTTGACTGTGCCACTCCCATTATCTCAGAAATTTCTTCGTGATCATACCCTTCAAACAAATACAGTGATAAAACCGTTCTGTAACCATCTGGTAATTGCTGCATGGTTTGTTTGATCATATCAACGGTGTACCATACTTCTGTTTCATCCAATTCGGTTTCTTCAGGCATATCCTTTGCTTTTTCCATATCAACAAAACTCATCCGCTGTTTTTTCAAAAATGAAATGCTTTTGAAAACTACTATCTGCCTTAGCCATGCACCGAAAGTTGATTTATGTTCGAAAGAACTAAGCTGCATAAATGCATCGGTAAAAGAATCCTGCAATACATCTTCTGCATCGGCTGTCTTATTTACGATCCTTAATGCCGTATTGTACATAGCTTTCGAATAACGGTCATACAATACCTTATAGGCAGATGTATTTCCATCTATACATTGACGCACTAATACGTCAGCAGTTGGTATTAAAGTATCAATTGTCAGACAACCGGTTTTATATAAAGTAATCGCTTTTGCCCGAATGTTGCATCCCGTCCAAAAAAAATCTCAAACCTGCGGTAATTTCAAAAACATTTACTTTAGCCAAGCAATTTTGCTTATATGAGCACAAGCACTAAAGTCCTGTTTATTATTGCGTTCCTTCTTTTGATCTATGGCTACCTATGTCGGGTGTTAAACATTTATTTCTTTTGGGATAGCAAACCTTTTGGCTGGATCATGTTGGTGACAGCATTGATGGGATTTCTTATTGATTTGAAAAAGATACTGGAAGCTCAAAAGAAAAGTCCTTTTTTACCACAATTCTTCATCGGTGTTATTGTGTTGATTTTGGGTGTAGCCTTAGGTGGGCTTTTTTTGCTACATAGTTCAAAGGCTTACCAGGATACGATCGATGGCATAAAAACAGATGGCGTTTTAAAAAGTGAAATTGGTACTATAAATGGAACAGGCTTATTTCCAGCAGGTTTCGGGTTTCTTGAATTTGCTTATAATGTAGGTCACAATCCCTCTACATTTATAATCACAGTCAGAGGTTCTAAAGCCATTAAAGATGTTGAAATAACTTTATACAAAACTTTGCCAACGGAATAAATCAATTATCATCATTAAGATCTTTGTATGCCTCCTCCCCTTTTCCATTCAACAATTTAATATTCTTTACGCTACCTGCTCCAAGAAAACTGAAGCGAAGACCAACCACCTCTCCGGCATCTTGTTTATAAGTTTCTTGCCGGACCAGCTTATCATTCAAGAATATTTTCATTATCCGGTTCTTTACTTCAATTTTTACATTGGCCCAATCTGCAATATCAGCGCTGAAGGAAGACAGATCATTTGATCTCCCATCTAAATAATTATCATTTGCTTTCAGGTTCACGCTTCCAATACAACCGGGAATTGTAAAAGGAATAATAAAGGCGCCTTTGCTGCACAATACAAATATCTTAACTGTTTTGCAAACAGCGGGTCCCTCAGCATATGTGTTTTTAATTGAAGACTGCAAAGTAAAATTATCGCTTTGCAGATCTCCAAATGGTTTTACCAGGTGATAAGTAAGCCATGTAGGTTCGGTGACCTTTTTTATTTCATTTAAAACATCATCGTCCACACTCATTTCTTCCTTTATTAAAAGATCTTTTTCTTTTACATAAGTAGGAATTGGCTGATGATCGATCGTGGCTATCCATTTGTCTGATCTAATGAAAAGGTCATGTTCCTTTACGATTTTTCCATCAAGTATAAGTTTAGCCCTGAAATATCCTGGCATGTAATAAATACCTGTTGCTTCTTTTTGCCCAGGTGCCATCGCCACAGTTCTTGTACTATCCCATGATTGTTGAATAACAACTTTGTTGGGTTTATTGCCTTTGAGATCTATATTAAATACAACACTGTTTGGCAAACCTTCAGCCAATGGTTTACTTGTAAAAACTATATCTTTTTCATTTTTCAAAGGAATATTAGATTTACCAGATAAGAACGAAAAGGTAAGTATAGCAATAACGCCAACTGAGAGAAATGCAACAGGCCAAAGTCTTTGTTTCTTAAAAGGTTTTTTTACAATAACAGGTTCTACTTGCGGTTCGGGTTCTTTTGTTAAAGAATGACTTGATTTAAGATCCATCCAGCTTGAATAACCAAGAAAGACAGCCAGGGCATTTAATGTAGCAGAACTTGGCAAACTTTCATATTTCAATTTTCCAAAAACTCTTTTTAAAGTTGTTGGACTGAGGTTCACTCCCGTGACATCCAAAATTTTTTCACTGAGTTCGGTGAATTCATAATTACGCCACTCATTTGCCGGTCGCCAATTTAGTTTCTGCTCGATAAGGCTAATACAGAGTTGCAGGTATTCAGTATCATGATTCATTGTCATTGTTCGAAAGGTTTTGCTTTAACTTGAACCAACTTGCACGGCTTTGTACAAAGTGTCTGTATCATCCTGCCTTTACTTTGATCCCTTAAAAATCAAGACTATGAAGTTACAGACATTATCAACAATCGTTTTCCTCTCATCCATTTTAACAATCACAAATGGCCAGAATGTAATTCCATTTAGCGATAAGCGATGGAAAATAGAATCACAGGGACAGTTGATAGAATACTATAAGGGCTATGAATGCCTCTATTTGAAGCTTGGCAGAGCTACTTTACCGGATGTACAATTCCTTAATGGCATTATTGAGTTTGATATCTGCCTTACAGAACAGGTTTCCTTTTCGGGCTTCTTTTTCAGACAAACAGGTGCCGGCAATTATGAAGAATTTTATTTCCGGGCACAACAATCCGGTAATCCCGATGCATATCAGTATACCCCAGTATTTAACGGCGACCCGGCCTGGCAGTTATATCATGACCAGTTTGACGGTGTGAATGACGGCTATATTCATTGGAAAGCAAAAGGGCCTCTTAATGGGTATAATAGTGTGATCGAATATCCATTTGAGCGCTGGGTTCATGTAAAAGTGCTTGTAAAGAATGATAATGCTGAATTGTACTTCGATAACAAATTTGTTGCTATTATAAACAAGTTGTTACAGGAACAAAAGCCCGGTGCTATTGGCATATCAAGCAATGTTGCCGCTATGCGGTTCGCCAATTTCTCTTATACGATCACTAATGATATTGAGATCAAGTATCTGCAGGAAGTTGTCAATATCCCTGCCAATTCAATAATGCAGTGGCAGGTTTCAACCCCATTTAAAGAAAATCTATTAAACAGCAAGAATTCATTGGATGCATCATTTATAAATACATTTTCCTGGAAAAAGTTAGCAATTGAAAATGGTGGGTTTGCAAATCTTGCCCGTTTATATCCTGTCACAGATTCTAATACTGTATTTGCAAAAGTTACGGTATTGTCAGATAAAGACCAGGTGAAGAAATTGGATTTTGGCTTTAGTGATCGGGTAAAAGTGTTTTGTAATGGACAAGTTATCTATAGTGGTAATAATAATTTCAGAACAAGAGATTATCGCTATCTCGGAACGATCGGTTATTTCGAATCACTTTATTTACCGTTGAAAAAAGGAGAGAATACGATCATGCTTGCTGTATCAGAAACCTTCGGGGGCTGGGGTGTAATGGGTAAATGGGAAAATATGGATGGGATACAGATAAAGGAATAGATATAACTAAAGAATTATTTAATAACAACAGCAGAAAACTCATTATTGCTTCTAAGTTTCTTCCGATAGCTTTTAAAAAAACTATCCCAACGAAGTTTGAGTACTCCGAGTATTCCTTCTTTCACGATCCCTTTATTCATTTTTGAGGTGCCATGCGTACGATCCTGGAAGATGATTGGAACTTCAACTATTTTAAAACCGAGCTTCCAGGCAGCAAATTTCATTTCTATCTGGAATGCATAGCCGACAAAAGCGATCGCATCAAGATTCATTGCCTCCAGCACTTCCTTTTTATAACAAACAAAACCAGCAGTAGGATCTTTTATGGGCATCCATGTTATCATTCTAGTATATAGAGAGCCTCCTTTTGATAATGCGATCCTGTCCCATGGCCAATTGATAACCCCACCTTCGCTTACATAGCGGGAACCAACAGCTACATCAGCTCCATCTTTTTTGCAAGCATCATAAAGACGGGTCAGATCTTTTGGATTATGAGAAAAGTCTGCATCAATTTCAAAAATGAAATTGTATCCTTTTGCCAAAGCCCATTTAAAACCATGAATGTATGCTGTGCCTAAACCAAGTTTACCGGTTCTTTCTTCCAAAAATAATTGCCCATTATATTTTGATTGAAGTCCTTTTACGATACTGGCAGTACCATCCGGCGAACCATCATCAATGACCAACACATGAAAATCCTGTTGCAAACCGAAAATAGCAGCAAGAATATTCGCAACATTCTCCTGCTCATTGTAAGTAGGTATAATAACAAGTTTCTCCAAAAGTGTTGGTTTCAGGGAAAACGAATTTACACTATTTGATTATGCTTCAGATAAAAAAATGAAGTATGAATGTTAATTCTTCTTCAATAAGCTACGGGTTCTTATTTCGGTGAGTTTTTGTTTTGTGTATTGTGGGAAATCGCCTTTCATCATCCAATCATAATATTGCGGCTCGGTCCTTAATACATCAGCAACCGGCCGGCCTTTGTATTTACCAAAATTAAATATCTCAACTCCATTCTCCATTATAAAACGTCGTGCAAAATCAACAATAGGTTCTTCGCCGATCAATTTTAAAACCGAATCAATAGATCTGCCAAGATCAGGATAACGATCCAACTGTGCTATCAAAATTTCATGAGTAGCACTTGCATCTATTTCGGCGCTATGTGCCCCATCAAGATTTTTATTACAATAGAATTTATAAGCTGCACTTAAAGTACGCTGTTCCATTTTATGAAAGATATTCTGTACATCAAGCAATCTTCTTCCTTTCATATCAAAATCAACATCGGCCCTCAAAAACTCTTCCACCAACATTGGAATATCAAATCGATTACTATTATAGCCGGCAATATCACAACCATCCAGCATTTGCTTTAGCTCATGAGCAGCATCTTTAAAAGTAGGAGCATCTTTTACCATTTCATCCGTGATGCCATGCACATCACTTGATTGTTTTGGAATTGGTATTTGGGGATTTATAAGCTTTCGCTTAACACTGCGTTTGCCGTCCTGCAGGACTTTAACGATAGCAATTTCCACAATTCTGTCGGTCGCAAGGTTGATCCCTGTCGTTTCTAAATCAATAAAAGCCAGGGGTTTTGTGAGTTGAAGCATGATATTTTAGTTCGGGTTTTTCAGGGCGGTAAAGTTAAGAGATTGTTGGCTTCCAAATGCCTAATCTTTAAAAAACCGGCTTATCTTTATAAAATAAATAAGGCGTTTAGCCGTTAATGAAAAAATCCTTTTATGAAAAATAGATTACTTGCAGGTTTCGCACTTCTGATTATGGCAATTACCGTTTGTTCGTGTGCCACATCCCGTAAATATGGCTGTCCAACTGTATCAGTAGAAACAAAAAAAATTCAAGGTATAATCATTTCCCCTATTTTTGCTTCATAATGATTAATCTTACACATAACCATCATCATATCTTACCCTCCAGGTAAGCCGTGGTGATATTATGTACATCATAAACTTTTTAAGGGCTTACATTTAGTAAGCCCTTTTTCTTTTATAAAAATCAAACAATGAGTGAGAATTTAAAGATCGCGGTTCAAAAAAAAGGAAGGCTTTATGACGGGTCAATGGCCTTGCTGAAAGAATGCGGCATTGATATTAGCAATGGCAATAATCAATTAAGGGTACAAGCTGCTAATTTTCCACTGGAAGTATTTTTTCTAAGAGATGACGATATCCCTGAGTATGTTCAGGATTCTGTTGCCGATATCGGCTTTGTTGGAGAAAATGTGATTGCCGAAAAAAATAAACAGATCAATTCAGTTGAAAAACTGGGTTTTGGAAAATGCAGGTTATCGATCGCAATTCCGAAAAATGGCATCATAAAAGCTTTAGCTGATCTTGACGGAAAAAAAATAGCAACCAGCTATCCATTGATCCTTTCAAATTATCTTAAAGAGAAAAACATCAATTCTACTATCCAGGAGATCAGTGGTTCTGTTGAAATAGCGCCAAGGATTGGTTTGGCAGATGCCATTTGTGATCTTGTTAGTTCAGGTAGTACTTTATTTAGCAATGAGCTTAAAGAACTTGAAACAGTTTTAAGTTCTGAAGCAGTATTGATCAGCAATAGAAATTTATCTGATGAAAAACAAAGGCTTCTTGATAAACTATTATTCAGAATAAAAGCTGTAAAAAAAGCAAAGAACAATAAATACGTTTTGTTGAATGCACCCAATGAAAAGCTTGATGCTATAATCAAAATATTGCCAGGCATGAAAAGCCCGACTATCTTACCATTGGCAGAAACTGGATGGAGCTCCGTACATTCTGTTATTAGTGAAAATGATTTTTGGAATGTGATCGAAAGTTTGAAGGCAAATGGTGCGCAGGGAATATTGATTGTTCCCATTGAAAAGATGATAATCTGAACCAGTATTTACAGGATTAAATGATTTACGATGATAAATGTGATAAAATACCCAAATAAAGAAAATTGGAAGGAAATAAGTAAGCGACCTGTTTTTGAAAATCTCTCTTTGGAAAAGGCTGTGAAAAAAATTTTAGAAAAAGTAAAGCTCAAAGGAGACAAAGCTATTCGCAAATACACAAAAGAATTCGATAGCGTGAAATTGAAGAAACTTTTAGTAAGCGAAAAAGAGATCAAAGCTGCTGAAGACTTATTATCCCAGGAATTAAAAGATGCGATCTGCCAAGCCAAATCGAATATTGAAAAATTTCATCGTTCACAAATAGAAGAAACAAAATTGATCGAGACTATGCCCGGAATAAATTGCTGGAGAAGATCAGTCGGTATTGAAAAAGTTGGCATTTATATTCCGGGCGGTTCTGCTCCATTATTTTCAACGGTCCTGATGTTAGCTATACCCGCTACTATTGCTGGTTGTAAAGAGATAATTCTTTGTACTCCTCCATCTAAGGATGGATCGATCAACACAACCATCTTATATGCAGCAAGTCTCTGTGGTGTTACAAAAATTATTAAAGCAGGTGGTGTGCAGGCAATAGCAGGAATGGCATTCGGAACAGAAACAATTCCAAAAGTGTTTAAAATATTTGGTCCCGGTAATCAATATGTAACCGCCGCAAAACAATTAATACAAAAAGAAGGAATAGCGATTGATATGCCTGCAGGGCCTTCAGAAGTTTTAGTGATCGCAGATGAAACTGCAATCCCTGAGTATGTAGCTGCTGACCTTTTATCGCAGGCAGAGCATGGTGGAGATTCACAAGTGATCTTGTTAACAACAAGTGAACGAATAGCTGAAGATGTTCAACAACACATAAAAGAACAATTGAAAGATCTGCCAAGAAGAGAAATTGCTGAAAAAGCATTCTCAAATAGTAAAATTATTTTGTTAAGCTCGATCAATGCGGCGATAGAATTTTCAAACTTATATGCTCCCGAGCATTTAATTCTTTCTTGTGAAAATACTGAAGCATTAGCAGGCAAAGTAATTTCGGCTGGCTCTGTTTTCATTGGAAATTATTCCCCTGAATCTGTTGGTGATTATGCAAGTGGCACAAATCATACGTTGCCGACAAATGGTTATGCTGCAATGTACAGCGGTGTTTCAGTTGATGGCTTTGTAAAAAAGATAACCTTTCAACAATTGTCAAAAGAAGGATTGGAAAAAATCAGTGATACAGTAATCCAAATGGCAGCAGCCGAAGGATTAGATGCTCATAAAAATGCAGTAGCAATAAGATTAAAGAAATAATAATGGAATTTAATTTAGATAATTTAGTTCGTGAGAATATCAAAAAGATGACAGCGTACTCTTCTGCAAGGCATGAGTTCTCTGGCAATGCTTCTATTTTTCTTGATGCCAACGAAAATTCCTTTGGCTCGCCGCTACCAGAGAATTTCAATCGCTATCCTGATCCTTTGCAAACGGAGGTAAAAGAAAAATTAAGTAAGATCAAAGGAGTTCCACCTCAAAATATTTTTTTAGGAAATGGAAGTGATGAGGCTATTGACCTGCTTTATCGGATTTTTTGCGAACCAGCTCGTGATAATGCGGTCGTCTTCCCTCCTACTTATGGTATGTATGAAGTATGTGCAGAAATGAATAACATAAAACTGAAGAAAGTAAACCTCACAAAAGAATTCCAGTTAGATATTGAAGCAATTGAACAAGCTATTGACCCTTTCACAAAACTGATCTTTATATGTTCGCCAAATAATCCTACTGGTAATAGTATCAATCGCAATGATGTCGGGATCATACTAAATAATTTTGACGGCATTGTTATAATCGATGAAGCTTATATCAATTATTCCAAACAAAAATCATTTATAGCGGAATTAACGGAATACCCAAACCTTGTTGTTATGCAAACATTGAGCAAAGCATGGGGATTAGCCGGGTTAAGATTAGGAATGGCTTTCGCTTCAAAACCGATCATCGAACTGATGAATAAGGTGAAATACCCTTACAATATCAATACAGCTACCCAATTACTTGTGTTAGATGCTTTAAATAACATTGATTGGGTGAATGAGCATATTGCCATCACAGTAATTGAAAGAGAAAGATTAAAAACCGAGTTATTAAATCTTTCGTTTACTCAAGATATTTATCCCTCTGATGCAAACTTTTTACTGGCAAAAATGAAGGATGCAAGGATGGTCTATGAACAACTCTGTGATAAAGGGATCATTGTTCGTGACAGAAGTAAAGTAGTGTTATGTGACGATAGTTTACGAATTACGATCGGCACAGAAGATGAAAACAATAAACTGATTGAAGCTTTAAATAATTTATAGTATGGCAAAAAAAGTTTTATTTATTGACAGGGATGGAACGATCATTAAAGAAGCTCCACCAACTTACCAGATCGATTCATTTGATAAATTAGAGTTCTACCCGGGTATGTTCACCTGGCTTTCAAAAATTGCGAAAGAATTTGATTACGAATTGGTAATGCCAACCAACCAGGATGGATTGGGCACTGCATCGTTTCCTGAATCATCATTTTTGCCAGTACATAATTTCATTTTAAGAAATCTCAAATCAGAAGGGATCAATTTTAATGAAGTATTGATCGATAAAACTTTTGCAAAAGAGAATGCCCCAACAAGAAAACCGGGTATTGGTATGTTTACAAAATATCTTAACAATTCAGAATACGACCTGGCAAACTCATATGTTATTGGCGACAGGATAACGGACGTTCAATTGGCAAAAAATCTTAGTTGCAAAGCGATCTGGATAAATAATGATCCTGATCTCGGTGGCAGTGAGATCAGTGATACATTAAAAGAGCTACAATCAACAATTGCATTAGAAACATCTGAATGGAAAAAGATCTATGAATTTTTGAAACTAGGCAATCGTATAATTCAACATGAGCGTAATACAAACGAAACAAAGATCAATATAGAATTAAATCTTGATGGCAACGGTAAAACTGCGATCAATACTGGTTTAAGCTTTTTTGACCATATGCTTGACCAGTTGGGAAAACATAGTGGTGCTGATCTTGCGATCACTGTTAAAGGTGATCTTCATATTGACGAGCACCATACAATCGAGGACACTGCAATTGCTTTGGGTGAAGCATTTGCAAAAGCCTTAGGCAATAAAGCCGGGATCAACAGGTATGGATTTCTTTTACCAATGGATGATAGCCTTGCCCAGGTTGCTATTGATTTTGGAGGAAGAAGCTGGCTGGTTTGGGATACAAAATTTTCCCGGGAAAAAATTGGCGATATGCCAACCGAAATGTTTTATCATTTCTTCAAATCATTCAGCGATGCTGCAAAATGCAACCTGAATATTAAAGTAGAAGGAGACAATGAGCATCACAAGATCGAGTCGATCTTTAAAGCTCTTGCTAAATCGATCAAAATGGCCATAAAAAGAGATAACGAGAATATGAATTTGCCAACAACAAAAGGATTACTTTGAAAATAGCGATCATAAAATATAATGCCGGGAATATCCGGTCAGTCTTATATGCGCTGGAAAGGATTGGCCATAAAGCCAATGTTACAGATAATGCTGATGAAATAAGAAATGCTGATAAGGTTATATTTCCCGGCGTAGGGGAAGCAAGTACAGCTATGAATTATTTGGAAGAAAGAAAGCTGGATAAACTTATTTGCTCATTGACACAACCTGTCTTAGGAATTTGTCTCGGTATGCAGTTAATGTGTAAATATTCCGAAGAAAATGATACGAATTGCCTTGGGATTTTTCATGAAGATGTAAGAAAGTTTAAAGTAAAAAGTGAAAAGTTAAAAATTCCCCAGATCGGATGGAACTCTATTTATGATTTAAAAACCGATCTGTTTAGAGATGTGTCTGCGAATAGTTATTGTTATTTCGTGCATGGCTATTACGCTGCAAAAGGTGAGCATACAATAGCAACCACAGATTATACACAACCTTATAGCAGTGCTTTGAGAAAAAATAATTTTTATGGTGTACAGTTTCATCCTGAAAAAAGTGCTGCCGTAGGTGAACAAGTCTTAAAAAATTTTATTGAATTATAGTATGGAAATAATACCCGCAATAGATATTATCGAAGGGAAATGCGTTCGACTTACCAAAGGAGATTATGAACAGAAGAAAGTTTATAACGAATATCCATTAGAAGTTGCAAAAGAATTTGAAGGTGCTGGCTTATCAAGATTGCATCTTGTAGATCTTGATGGTGCAAAAGAAGGCAATGTGAAAAATTGGAAAGTGCTTGAAACAATTGCTTCAAAAACAAATCTGGTTATTGATTTTAGCGGGGGGATCAGTACAAAAAGGAACGTTCAAATTTGTTTTGATTCAGGTGCCAGCTTTGCAGCCGTTGGCAGCATAGCAGTAAAAAATGAAAAGGAATTAACCGAATGGTTGATTGAATTTGGAGTAAAAAAGTTTATTATCGGTGCTGATGTGAAAGATGAAAAGCTTGCAATAAAGGGATGGACAGAAACAACCGAGCTTTCTGTTTTCGAATTAATAGAAAATTATAAAACAAAAGGAGTAAAACAATTTTTCTGTACTGATATAAGTAAAGATGGGTTGCTCCAGGGAACAGGGATTGAACTCTACAAAAAAATCCTGAATCTTCATCCTTCGATCGATCTGATCGCAAGCGGTGGCGCTTCATCTGTAGATGATCTTATACGACTTAGAGAAGCAGGATGCAGTGGAGCTATTGTTGGTAAAGCGATCTATGAAAAAAGAATATTATTACAAGACTTAAAACAATTCATATGATCAGTCTGAATGATTTTCTGCTCTTTGCTTTTGCCAGTTTAATGTTGAACATTACTCCGGGCAATGATATGTTATATGTGGCAACAAGAAGTACATCGCAGGGGATAAAAGCAGGTATAATCTCTGCGTTGGGTATTGCAGGTGGTTGTATTGTTCATTTACTGGCTGCAGTCATTGGATTATCGGCTATTATTGCAAATTCAGCTATTACTTTTGATATCATCAAATATATTGGCGCTGCTTATTTAATTTATCTAGGTGTTAAGTCATTTATAAGTAAACAAAATAAATTCAGCATAAACAATGCTGTTGAGAAAAAAAAGCTTTCAAGCCTATTCTGGCAGGGAGTTTTGACCAATGTATTGAATCCAAAAGTTGCTTTATTTTTTCTTGCATTCCTTCCACAATTCATTCATCCGGAAAAAGGGGATACAGCTCAGCAAATTCTTTTATTAGGATTGTGGTTTAATTTTTCCGGAACAATTGTAAATATTACCGTCGCTATGTTGTTTGGAAAACTTGGTAATTGGCTTGCCGATAAACAATCATTTATAAAATGGCAGAATAAGATCACAGGACTATTGTTAATTGGATTAGGAATAAAAGTAGCGCTAAGCTCAAGAAAATAAAATGCTGACAAAACGGATCATACCTTGTTTGGATATTAAAGATGGCAGAACAGTCAAAGGAACCAACTTTATAAACCTCCGTGATGCAGGAGATCCTGTGGAACTTGGCGCATTGTATGCAAAAGAAGGAGCTGATGAATTGGTTTTTCTGGATATAACTGCAACTGTGGAAAAAAGAAAAACATTAAGCGAACTTGTAAATAAAATTGCTCATCATGTAAATATCCCGTTTACTGTTGGTGGCGGTATCAGCAGTGTAAAAGATGTGAATGTTTTATTACAAAATGGTGCTGATAAAATATCTGTCAATACATCTGCTTTTAAAACACCTCAGTTGATCAATGATCTTTCAAAAGAATTTGGAAGTCAATGCGTAGTTCTGGCAATTGATACAAAAAAAGAAGAAGACGGCGAATGGTATGTTTATTTGAATGGCGGAAGAACAAAAACGGATAACAAATGCTTTGATTGGGCTAAAGAGGCAGTTGACAGAGGCGCAGGAGAAATACTATTGACATCAATGAATCATGATGGAACTAAAAATGGTTTTGCTATTGAAATAACCAGGCTGCTATCGACAAAACTACCAGTACCTGTAATTGCAAGTGGTGGAGCAGGTGCTATGGAGCATTTTACTGAAGTGTTTGAAAAAGCATCAGCAGATGCTGCTTTGGCTGCCAGTATTTTTCATTTCAAAGAAATATCTATATCCGCTTTAAAAAAATATTTAACGGATAAAAATATTTCAGTCAGGTTATAAAAGCTGAATAGAGATAAGAACGATGAAGTGTGCGACGCAAGGAACGATGATAGAAATTCTTAAGTTGATAAATAAAAAATATTGTCATGAATCCTGATTTTTCAAAATATGCCGATGGATTAGTTCCGGTAATCATCCAAGATGCTGTAAGTAATAAAGTATTAATGCTTGGATTTATGAACGAGGAAGCGCTGAACAAAACTCAGGTTGAAGGAAAGGTAACATTCTTTAGCCGTTCCAAACAACGACTTTGGACAAAGGGTGAAACGAGTAATAATTTTTTACTGGTGAAACAAATTATCAATGATTGTGATAATGATACAATATTGATAAAGGCCTCTCCCACTGGCCCGGTTTGTCATACAGGCGCCGATACCTGCTTTAATGAAAACAATTCATCATTTTCTTTGGAAAAACTAGAGATGGTGATCACTGAAAGAAAGAATAATCCGACAACTTCATCGTATACATCTTCTCTTTTTGCAAAAGGCATCAATAAGATAGCGCAGAAAGTGGGTGAAGAAGCCGTAGAGCTTGTGATCGAAAGCAAAGATGATAACAAAGAAAAATTTTTAGGTGAAGCCGCAGACCTTCTATACCATTATCTTGTTTTATTAAAAGCTAAAAATTATACATTGGAAGATGTTGTAAAAATTTTAGCTCAAAGACACAAATGATCTTCTAATTGAAACATTATTTATTTACCTCTTTAAATAATAAAGGCCAATCAGGATCATAGGCATGTTCTTTTAAGAACATGCCTTTCATCTTCTTTATGATAGCAGGATTTTGTACTGCAACATTATTCATCTCACCCGGATCTTTGCTCAAATCATACAATTCTATAGACGGATCAGAAATTTTACCAACTGACAATTTAATTGCTTTCCATTTTCCCCATAATATAGCCTGGCGACCGTCATTCTCATGAAATTCCCAATAGAAATATTCATGTGGCTTTTGTTTTGCATTATTCAATAGCAAAGGAGCTATTGAGATACCATCAACTTTTTTTCTGATTGGTATACCTGCTAACTGAAGAAATGTTGGATACATATCCCATAATGCGGCCGGGTGACCTTCTACTTTCGGTTTGATCCTGCCGGGCCAATAAGCAATGAAAGGAACTCTTATTCCACCTTCGTACAAATCTCTTTTTATTCCTTTGTAGATCCCATTCCCATTAAAGAATTCAGGATCGCCACCACCTTCTTTATGCGGCCCGTTATCGCTTGTAAAAATTATCAATGTATTATTGGCAATTCCTTTTTCTTCCACCAGTTTTACGATCTCTCCAACATATTTATCAAGTCTTGAAACCATCGCTGCAAAACTTGCATGTGGATACTCACCAAGCTGCCGACCATCATACATTCTTTTAGCAGTAAAAGGTTGTTCATTAAATTTTTTGACATAATAATAAAATGTGCTGTCGTGCGGAGCTATCACTTCAGCATGAGGCATTGTATAAGGCAAATAAAGAAAGAAAGGTCTTTGCCCGGAGTTTTTAATGTATTGCATTGCCTCTTTGTGAATAAGGTCGCCTGAGAAAATACTGTCTTTAACAGCAAGATCAATACGATCATGATTATTCCATAAATGATCCGGGTAATAATTATGAGCAAGGGATTGACAATTGTATCCATAAAAGAGATCGAATCCTTTTTTATTCGGGTCACCACCTGTGGTAATATAGCCAAGCCCCCATTTGCCAAATGCAGCGGTGGCATAACCGTTTTGCTGAAGCAGGTTTGCAAATGTTACAATAGAATCAGGCAATGGCGATTGTCCTTCCGGATCGTATCCTTTATTTCCGCGTATCGCTGTATGTCCCGTGTGTAAGCCGGTAAGGAAACTTGATCTTGCAGGGGCGCAAACAGTAGAACCAGAATAAAATTGTGTAAACCTCATCCCTTTTTGTGCAAGCTTATCAATATTGGGTGTTTCAATTTTTTGCTGGCCATAGCATCCAATGTCTCCATAGCCAAGATCATCAGCCAAAATGAAGATGATGTTTGGCTTTTTATCCTGCGCAATAGTTGAAATAAATAAGAAAGAAAATATGATCGCAAAAAAATATTTCATCAAATCGTCTTTGTTTTAAACGCAAAGTAAATATCTAAGTCGTAAATTTATTTATTGTAGATCACAATAATGAAGTATCTCCTTTTATCGACTGCTTTTTTGTTAACAGCTTATTGTCATGCCCAGGAAAAATGTGGCACCAGTGAACATTACGCATGGCTGATGCAGCATAACACAGAATATTCCCGTTTGATACAAAGCAGACCTATAGAATCTCATTTAAATGCAAGAATTGCCAATGTACCTGACACTATTCCTGTTGTGGTACATGTGATCACTGCCAGTAAGTATCGAGCATTGAATGTTTCAGATGCTGCTATCAATAACGCTATTAATAATTTGAATAAGGCTTTTAATGATACTGCTGCTGGTCATGTAAACATTGGAATATATTTTAAACTAGCGCAAACAGATCCAGATTGCTATCCGACTACCGGGATCATTCGCGTTGATGCTTCTGATGACCTTGAGTATGCCAACAGCGGAGTTCATCAAGGTAACATTCCCGGTGGCATCAGCCAGGCTCAACTGGCGGAGAAAAGTTATTGGGACAATACAAAATATCTGAATATTTGGATCGTAACTCAGATCTCTAGTAATGCCTCCGGCTTTGCTTATTACCCTACCGGATCCAAAACGTTTTATGACGGTATAGTGCTTAAAGGCCTGGGCCCCCTGATTCATGAAATGGGCCATGCTTTTAATTTACGTCACACATTTGAAGGATCAAATAGTAACATTTGTCCCCAAAACAATGATTGTAATACTGATGGTGATCGCATCTGCGATACACCCCCGGTATTGACAAATACTGGTTGCGATCCTTTGGCAATAAATCCTTGTACAAATCAGCCTTATGGCAACGTGGTCTTTAATTATATGTCATATAGTTGCTCGGGCCAGTTTACTCCTTTGCAACGTGACAGGATGCGTAATGCTTTGGCAACTTACCGGGCTTCGCTACTTACTTATAATACTGAATTGCCACCACCGCAAGCACCATTAATAACCATTGCCATGGATGACAATGATAACATCATTGATAAGAACCAACTGGTGACATTTACTCCAACAGTAATTGGAAATCCAACAATTAAATACCGCTGGCTAAAAAATGGTTACGAAGTTTCAACAGACCGTGTCTATAGTAGCAATAAGTTTAAACATGGAGACGAGATCGTATGCATAATAGAGGATCCATCTCTTGTATGTCATACTTTAGTAAGATCAACCAGCAACAAAATAAAAATATTTACCGACCACAAACACTTTGTAAGTATTTACCCCAATCCCACTGTTAATAAAATCATCGCATGGACATCATCGGATGATGTGAAAATAAATATGATCAGGTTATTTACAGTTGATGGAAAATTACTGGAAACAAAAAAGGTAACGGCATCTTCTTATCTTCAATACTCATTAGATAATTTACCAGAAGGTTTATATATTCTTGAATTTACATCGGATAAGGGAAAAGATATTATCAAAGTAGTGAAAGGAGGATTTAAGATATACTGAGACTTTATCTCATTTTATATATCTCTGTTCCTGCTAATAAAAAACATCCCAAACCATAATCTTCAAAATCAGGCGTGCTATCATAATTTACAGGTTGTCCATCTTTGGGCTCTTTCCCTGTTCCCTGTACATATCCCAGTTTACCATCAGGGTGAACTGCTTCTGTACTCATCGCATTCCATGCTTTAGTAATTGCCGGTAAATAAATTTTCTTATCGAGTATATTATTATTTATTCCCCAGGCAAAACCATAAATGAATAATGAGGTACCGCTGACTTCTTTACCACCAAAATTATTCGCATCATTCAAACTTACATTCCAGTAACCATCGGTACGTTGCAATGGCAATAAAGCAGCACACATATCTTTAAAATCCTGCAGGTACTCCTGGTAATGCACATCAGATCTTGGTAATTCAGCAAGTGTTCTTGCCAAAGCAGCCACGACCCAACCATTTCCTCGAGCCCAATAGCAATCATCACCGTTAGGTTCTTTGTAAGGAGGATCAAAGTCTTTGTCACGCCACCACAAATGTTCTTTCTGATTATACAACCCGTTATCGCCGTGCTTGTTTTTTGTAAAAGCATACATTTCGTACATCCGGTCAAAATACTTTGGATCATTGTATAAATTGCCAAGTTTCACAAATACAGGCATTGCCATTTGTAAAGCATCAACCCAGTTCCAATCATCGATCTTTGAAGTTAGCATCATTGAATCAACTGAAGCTTTAATATCATTCACTCTTTCAGTGTGCTGTTTATTATCCAGCAAATACATATCAATATAGGTTTGGCCACAACATTGATTATCGGCATTTCTTGTCTTTACGCCACCACGTAGACCCCATTTATGTTTTTCGCCCCATTGCAAAGCATAATCATAATAGGCCTGTTGCTTGTCAATCCTGTACAGAGCCATTAGTCCTTCATAATAAACAGCTCTTGTCCAGATATTACTGGGTCTTTCAATATTTGTGAAAATAGTCTTACCAGCATCCGGCCATTTCTGCATGAAATATTTGTTCGTGAGTTGTAATGTGGCCAGTATTTTCTTTTTAGCAGGTAATTTTTGTGAATATGCACCTGATAATATAAAAGCCGAAATAAAAAGAATTAAAGCCTTCTTCATAAAATTTATTTAGTCATATACTTTTTGATCTTTCCTGGATTGATCCTTTTTAGTTCATTCGCTACAACCTCTGCATTTAGCTTTGCGCCATCTAAATTTGTATGTGTATGATCGGCTGGAAAAAACTTGTGCACTTCTGTTTCTCCCATCTGATCATATTTCGCAGCAATAAGTTCGTTCAGGTCAATAAAGTAAGCACCTTCCTGTTCTGCAATTTGTTTTGCCCATAAAGCCCAGGAATCATTAGAACGAACAATTTTTCCATCTTTCCAGTTCTCTCTTGGAATCAGTGAGCAAACAATTGGAATAGCGCCTTTTGCTTTTGTTTCCCGCACATACTTACGCATATACCAGCCATAAGTATGTACTATCTCTTTCATTTTACGAATAGGATTATAAATTTCTGTGCTGTCATCTCCAATTCCCTTTATTGTTCCCCTGGCTCTTGCCGTATCGTCCAGTGGACTTTGATCATTATGGCCAAACTGCATGATAACATAATCATCTTTCTTTAGAGTTTGCAAAATCCTATCCCATCTTCCATCAGTAATGAAAGTTCGTGTACTACGACCACCGATCGCATGATTCTGTACATTTATCTTTGTTGTATCAAAAAATGGATTGATAACTGTGCCCCAACCCATTTGATTATTCTTACCAGTGCCATCGCCATTCTTTACCGTACTGTCCCCTATTATATAGAAAACTGGTTTTTCTTTTTTGATAAATGAAATGCAAACAATGACTGCAAAAATTGAAAAGATAACAAATAGCTTATTCATAATGTTTAACTATGATCTTATTGTTTAAGACGTTCTTGTTCTTCAATTCCTGCCGTCTTCTTTTTTTCTTCTGGTTTTTGAGAAATCGAAGTTGTAAAATTCTTATATGTCCAGTTTTTAGTAAATACCATTTCACCCAAAACAGCCGCTGCCACTGATGAATTGATAAAATTAAAATTCTCGATCTGCGAATTTTCAAGGCCACTTACTTCAAATGCTTTTTGTGCATTGGTGATCTTTACATTATTGATGTAAAAGTTTTTTGCGTAAGGAATTCCCTTTTCGGGAGGATCTACTTTTTGCACTAAAGCCCTCCAGTGTTGTGGCACTGAATCTATATTATATCCTTTGGGCAATTCACTGTAACTATACGCAGGGTACCAATTCAAATTAAACTGGTATGCATTACGAACAGAATCCAGGATAGAATTGACGAAGTATACATCCTCAACAGTTCCACCCCTCGTAGTTGCTGATTTGATCCGTAAACCATTATCAGTATGCTTTGCAAAAAGATCAGTGCAGTAAATATGACGAATACTGCCACTGGTCTCGCTTCCAAGTGTAACAAGTCCTGCGCCACGTCGTGCAATACATTTTCGTATCACCACATATTCTGTCGGTTTATTTACACGAAGCCCATCCCAATCTCTTCCCGCTTTTAAACAAAAGTTATCATCATTACAATCTATATCACAATTCTCGATCAATGTCCATGTTGACGAATCTACATCCACACCATCGGTACTCGGACCACTGCCATCTTCATTGTTTTTGATCACTATGCCACTCACAGTTAAATTAGTTGAATATAATAATTGAATTGTCCAGAAGCCTGCGTTCTTAAAAGTGAGCTCTTTTATTGTTATATCTTTTGAATTTTGAACTAAAACCGTTCTTACTCTTTTTGCATCATAGTCAACCACCCAACGAAGACCTTTCTTATCATATTCCTTTCGCATGTTCCAATATTTATCCCAGCAAAATTTTCCTCTTGCATTGATAATTCCTTTCCCGGTCAGCGCCGCATTTTTAACATCAATAAGATTTATCAATGCTGCGGGCCAGCTTGTTTCAATACCAGCAATACGTGTCTGTATGTCCGGGTAATCATCAAAATTTTGAGAGCCTAATATCAAAACATCTTTATCGATCTTCAATTGCACATTTGATTTTACAAACAAAGAACCGGTAACATAAGTTCCGGGTTTGAATGCGACTGTCCCGCCTCCCTTTGCGGCACATTGATCAATTGCTTTTTGAATAGCTTTGGTGTTTACAGTTATTGTATCGCTTATTGCTCCATAATCATTGACGAAAAGAATATTTTTTGACGTTGGGAAGGTTTTAGCGCCGACATTTTTTACCCAGGCAGGCGCAGTAACCTGGGATATTACAGAGATAGAACCCAATAACAGCGACAAAACACAGATACTTTTCAATGGCAAGTAATTTTATTTGATCATTAATCAGAAGGCGTAAAGTAATTCATAATAGATATGCCAGCATCCTGTTGTATCCTGAGATAACAGGATCAAATTTCTTTTAAACTATAATTTAAGGAGGGGCTCAAGTTCAGTTTTACTTATCTTAAAAATACTTCCATGACGGATACCATTTGGTAAAGAAATTTTATCAGAAATATCTGTCCAGTTGACCAGATCTGCCGACCGCACAGCACCATATTTATGATCCCGATATTTATCAAAATAAACGACCCATTCTCTGTTTAGTTTTAATGCTGTCGGACCTTCTGCCCAATAATTACCAGTAATTGGGGCCGAAGCATTGCTATATCCTTTGTCCAATTCCTTACTAATAGCGATCTTAATATTTTTTTGGGGTGGAGTTCTTGTTTCGTCTTTTAAAAACATAATATAGCGTTTACCATCAAGGACAATAGTAGCATCAATTACATTAAATCCCTTGTCATACAAAAGTCTTGTTTTAGTAAACGTTTTAAAATCTTTTGACGTGACATAATACATGCGATGATTATATCCATTCTCAACTGTTCTATCGAATGAGTATTTACCAGCAATAGTTGTTGCCCAATAGATCATGTATTGCTTTTTCTTTTTATCATAAGTAATTTCCGGTGCCCAGCAATTTCTTGCACTATCTTCATGCATCATTACAGGAATAAACGTTTGATCGCTCCAGTGAATTAGATCCTTCGAGTTTGAATAACCAATTCCTCGTTCATTCCAACTAACTGTCCACACCATGTGAAAGAGTCCGTTATTGTCGCGAATGATACAAGGATCCCGCATCAATGAATCTTTGCTTAAATATGGTTTCAAAAAATATTGATCATTATTTAATGCTGCCCAGGTCAAACCGTCTTTACTGTAAGCTAAATGCAATCCATCCTTGCCATTATTGTTGAAATAAGAAAACATGAAAACACTGTCTGTAGATTGTGCTTTTACAATAAACGAAGATCCAAAAGCTACTATTATAAAAATAATTTTCATGTTCTCAAGTACATCAAACTATCTTAAAAATAAACGAAGAAGCTGTCATATACTTTCCGCCTTGTGAAGCCGTAAATAAATAAGCCGGCTTGCCGTTGATAAATAAGATCTGTGGCCGTTCAAATCGTCCATATTTTTTTAAATGCGAAGGCGCAGGTGGTTGCTGAATACCATAATGTTCAGCACCGTAATAAGCGATCTTTGGCTCATTCCATTTTATTCCATTTTTCGATTCCATGATAATTCCGTCCTCGTGATTATAATAACCCATATCCCGGCAGATAATTTTAAACCTCTTTTTCTCAAACCAAACAAAAGCATCTTCTAATTGTGCATTGTTACCACGAGATGAAAAATCAAGAATAGGATTGTTCTTATATTTTATATAAGGCCCTTCCAATTTATCAGCAATAGCTAAACCATATTTGCGATTGCCTCTTACTGCACCTGTTTGCGTTTCGTAATCTTTAGTATTCCACGATTTATAATAAAGCCAGTATTGTCCATTGTGATTTTTCATAACAGATGGATTTGTTGTGCAGTGATCATCCCACGCACCTTCAGTTCCGACTTCTAATAATGGTTTATCTGGTCTTTTCCACGGGCCATTCAATGAATCAGCAATGGCCAAACCAATTCGCTTTGTATTCGTCTTTCCATTACTGTTACCCATATAGAACAAGCAATACTTCCCATCTATTTTTTTGATCGAAGGATTGTGACAAGTTGTAGAATCGAAATAACCCTGGCGGGGTGCTAAAATAGTTTCGATATACGTAAAAGGGCCTTCGGGAGAATCTCCTATAGCACGACAAATTTCAGAGCCGTTGATCCAACCACCCATCCCTTTCTTTTCAATCCATCGGGAAAAGAAAATATGAGTTTTCCCATCATCACCTTGAATGGGACTATTGCACCATACATAATAGCCTTCCATTTCCAGGGCTCGACCAACTGGTTTCAGATGTTTGGCGAACTCCGACTCATTGTCAAATAAAAAACCGGAGTTGGACAGACAAATCCCTGCAGACATAACTGAAACCTGCTTAATAAAGTCCCGGCGATCTATTGTCGATAGTGTGTTCATCCGCATGAAAAGTCTTTAAAACATTTTTTTCAATCCTTCCCATTTTACTTTCCAGTCTTTGGGAAATCCAATATTAGTTTCTTTATCTGCATCTGCCCCGGTACACATCAGGGCAACAGTATTCAGGACACCACCATTTCCTGGTAAGTAGATCGTCAAACGATCATCCTGGTAATTATGACCGTTTACTAAATAGGTATTTGTTTTTATTGGCATCAGCAATGCATATACAGCGATCTCAGGTTCATGCAATCTTGCAGCAGTCATTGCTGTCAAAGGAAAATCCCAACCCCACGTATCATTCCATTGCCAAACCTTTAAAACAGTATCCAATGTTTTTTTCATGATAACTGTATTCAAACCATGCACAGATGGCAAAGAACTGTATGCGCCTAATACGGCGGGATGATCAGTAAGATATCTTGAACCAGGTTCATAACAATCAGGTGTGCTTTCAGTGGCGAGATAAACATTATTGCGAATTGGCAATGGCGCAAGATTATTTATTACATCATCCCATTTTTTATCTCTTGGTAACCCTAATCGTTGTTTCCATTCCTGTGCTTTTTGTAAAGCCCAGCTCCAATAAGCCAATTCATAAGTTGGGTTAAATGTACTGACCGCATCAAAACATTCCTGTGCAGGAATCAATCCCTTTCCAAGATTATATTTTTTTGTTTTGGGATCATAGCTTGGAAATGAAGCCATAAAATCGGCAGTAGCAAACAACAAGTCTTTATACTTATTTAAAACCGCTTTGGTTGGTTTACTTCTATACAGCATTTCTGCCATATAAATAAAATGAGGCTGTTGCCATATAAGAAAAGCACCAACGGAAGATGGCGATTCATCACCTTCGTTGTCTGTCATCTTTTGCCAACGTAATCCATCAAGGCCTTGCCGCTTTGCGATTAGTTTTGCTTTTTCTGCAACTGTAAAATACCAATCCAAACTTTTTTCCATTAACTCCGGTCTTCCCCATTGTGCAAAATGAACAGCATGCCACCAATGCATTTCCAAATGTGGTTTACCATACCAGCTATTATAAGTCAATCCTGTTTCTTGCGGAGGATAAGCAGATGCACAGTTCACTTTAGTTAAATATTGTGATAATACTACTCTTCTTTCTATTTCAAATGCTCTTGGATCTTTTACCTGAGAGAAGTCAACAGCGCCGCCACTTAGCCAGAATTTTTTGTATGCAGTTCGACTGTTATTTAAAGTTTGTGGGAATAATGGGACATTTTCGTTCATTCTATGTTCGTTAAACAAACATGTGATTTCAAAAGCCCCGGATGTTGATTGAGGAATAACTAAATAGTAATTAGGATTGGCGCTTTCCATTTTTGCGAGAGTATTCCATCTTAAATTAAGCATGTAATCAGCTGCATCAAGACTGCATACAATTATGCCGTTGTTTGGTGTAAATTGAGCAAAGGATGTGAATGGCGAGTCATCTTTCCAGTTATTGCCCACATCTTTCCATTGACCGTTAGGAAAAGGGATCCTGAATCGTATCTGGATCTTGTTCGATTTTAATAATGCCGATTCAATTCGAAATGAAACGGCATCCTGATTTTGATGACAAACCGTGATCACTTTAACAGGAACATTCTCAACTGTAAAAGAACTTGTAATGATACCAGTCCATAGATCAAGTTGCTGATCTATCTTCTTTATATCATCAGCAGTTGCCAATGATCCATCATTCTTTTTTATTTCAAGTCCAATATTTCCTAATTGCAAACGATGTGGATTGACACGGAAATATTCAACAGCCTTTTTTACTCTTTCAGGTTCTTTTGGTTGTACTGTATAAGAAATTTTTCTTCCTTCGAGTTCGTATGTTATCTGCGCCTCTTCTATTTTTAAATTTTCTGTATTTGGAAAACTATGCCAGCCCCAAACTGATTGCGTACCAAGCGGAACACCATTGGCATAGGCTTCTGGAAAGGTTTGCATGCCGGTAGCATCAACTGTAAAAGCAAAATTTCCATTACCAACCGATAAAGAAGAAAGCGAATCGATCTTATTGATGTGCACATTATGTCTTTGAACTATTGCTTGCCGGTTGATCGATTGAGAAAAACATACATTCAAACACAATAAACCTATTGCAAATATTAAAAAAGCGGAATATTGTAAACCTGGTCTTCGCATTTCACCGAATATACTTCAATGGAGTGATAGTAACAGGTCCCAGCAAACCTGAAGATCTGGGTGACCATTTAGCAGCAGTGAATAACCCGTCAGCCCCCCGATTCTCAGGAAGTCTTGACGGCATATTTATATTATAAAACTTTTTCCATTCTATTCCTCGCTTGTCCAAATCAATTATCCTATTCGCCATTCCATTTGTCACGATCACTTGCAGCTCGTTTACAGGTTTTAGAATGTTTGGAGAAATATTTACTGTATACGAAGGGCCGATCAGTGTTGCAATTTTCTTACCATTTAATATGATTGTTGCTGATTCCTTTACATCACCGAGGTCCAGTAGCCACGAAGCAGCATTGATAGCCGGTTTGTTAAATGTAATACTATACTGTGTAGTACCCGAAAACTCTTTTACTCCAGGAATATCAAAATCGGTCCATGACCTTAACTGGCTTACTGTTGTTTCATGCGGCAAGGCAGGTCCGCCTGATAGGAACTTCAACTTCCAATCTCCGCTAATTGCTATTGGATCGCCAGCCGGTATAGTATAAGGGAATGTCGTTCCTTTAAATTTAACTGAACCAGTTTGTACAACACAAGATTCACCCGGCATTAACTGCAAAAAAATATCTAACGTATTTGCATCACCTTGTTTTGTTCTCGCAACACCACTACGTTGCATCCTTGGATCGAATAACACTGCATATTGCAGACTTGTGTTCAATAATACCCAATCATTAAATGTTTCTTTTCCTTCATTGACGATAAAATAATATTCACCACCAGCGATCTTCCGGCGAATGCACTTAAGTTTATTATCCGCGAGGTATATTTCATGTCGCACATCAGCATTTGCCAGAAGATATTTTATCTCCTTGCCCTCCCAAAACATTCCTTTTCCAGTTGTTGCATTACTTACACCTTCTGCATTTGTTCTTATAAATTGTAATTGACGAATTAAAAGATCAAATTGCTTCTGTTTATTTTCAATGTCGCTTAATCCTGGTACCATCAAAGGAATACCGTCATGAAGTATAATTGTTGCTCCCTGCTTTGCAAGTGAAACCAGTTTTTCCAGAGTTTGCAATGGCAAATATTTTACACCGCTTAATACGATCGTCTCATAATCGCCACCTGGAGCTTTTATTTTTCCATTTGAAAATTTCAGAAGCTGAATTTGTTTATCACTGACCAGGTCCCAGCTATAACCTAATTCCAGCATTTCTTCCGCTGCTCTATTAAATGATGTGTTGTCGAAACCTTCCATTCCGTCAAAATGATGCAACATTCCTCTTGTTGATAGTTGATTATTTCTATCAGCAAAAGGAAAATAGAGCAACACATCATTGGAAGGCTTACCCGCCTGTAAAAAACTTTGACATCTTGCCGCGTAAGCATTCAGTGCATTAAAATCTTTCCAGAAAGGATTGGCTGGAGTAAAATGAACAGCCGCATAAAATAACCAACCAGGCCATGGATCATTTTGCGGCGAGTAATTTGTTCCATGATAAAAAATATGATTCACACCACCGAGAAAATACTTATCGAGTAAAAGTTTGACATCTCCAAGAGTTGAAAGAAAATGTTCATTCTGCCAGGTTGCTGCTTCAGCCGATGCCAATGGCTTACCCATTACATGAGCTGATGAAGTTGCGAACTTAAAACGTGTAAGATTGGCACCTTCAGTTTCAGGGATATCGATCGTAGCATAGAGATCAAGAATATTAGCCGGAGAGCCATGACTTTGATTGCGTATTAGCTTGCCTTTCGCTTTTGCCCATTGATGCCAGGGTTGTGTAAATTTTTCCAGCAACAGATCAGAGATCGTTTCACGATAATCATATAACACTCTTGTATGACGGTCAGAACCTTGCCTACGGGCAGGCAGGTTATCTGTTGCAAACAATGCAGGCAATTCATTTTTCAGATCATATCCTCTGCGTTTTTTAAACTCATTAAAAAGATCAGGTGTCCAGTTAGCTTGTCCTCTTGCATCATCCACTTCATAACTGTCATTAAAGAAACTACGAAGACCCGAAATATTTTTTCCTGCAAAAGCTTTATCAAATTTTGATAAATAGTTTTTCAATGCCTGCGCATTGAAATGATCGATCGCTCTTCCTTCACCACCCGGAGCGGCTCGTTCAACCATTTTACCATGCAACCCTTCGAACAAAGCAATTAAATTCCATTTACCCGGAGGACATTGCCAATTAAGTATGCCATCTTTCATCAAATGTCCTGTAATGTCATACCCTTTGCCATTTTCATCATAAGCCATCAGCAGTTTCGGCTGTAACATCACATCAAACCGAACCTGGTCCAATGCCATTTCCTGCAAATTCTTATTCGCTGATATTGGATTCAACACCTGGTCAACTCTCAATGGCTTTCCATTTGCTGTTCTTACAAAACTTTCCTGGCGATATTGAACAGTATCTTTCAACATCTCTCCTCCATTCAATACATAAGATCTAAAAGCGATATACTTACTCGCATCTTTATCTTCAACCCATGGTCCGCCGAATGGCCATCCGGTTCCCGTCGCCATATCAATTCCTAAATTCAACCGTTTTGCTTCTGACAATGTATATTGAAACATCTCTACCCACTTCGATGATAAGAAATCAATGAACTTATTTTCCGCACCTTTCACTCCATAGATCGGTGTTATTTCCAGGCCACCTAAGCCCGCCTGCTGGTATTGTTGCATCGTCCATGTCAAATTCGGTTTGTCAACTGCACTGCCTTCCCACCACCAACGTGTCCATGGTCTTGTTTGCTGCGTTATTGCAGGCCAATTGATCTGTGCAAAAAGATTATTTGTAAATACAATGAAAAGACAACCAATGAAAATTTTCTTCAGCATGAATTTTAATTATTATGTAACCAGCTTTTGTATTTCTATTTGACTTTTGTTGCGTCGCACTCTTGTGCTGCAAGAATTCTGTTCAGCACTAAAGTTTGCAACTTGCAACACCCCGATTTTGTCGGATGTCTTGTAATTCCATTTCATCTTTATCCCTGGGCTAAACCCCAGGGCAATTCATTACGCATCATTCATAACTCATCAATCACAATTGCACGGCATATACGTTCGTGTTGCCTTCAAAATTAGCTCTGAATATTATCCATTTGCCATCAGGGCTGAAATGCACATTCGGTTCCAACTTATAATTATGGTGCTTCATATTTACAAGTTTGGTTGATTTAAACCTGTCACTATCGGGAGTAAACAAATAGATCCATTGCCCGTCTTTTGCTTTTGCTACTTGTCCTGGATCACCACCATCACCACAAAATAATTTTTGATCTGGCGAAGTATTAAAATGAATACTCCATTCATCTCTTGTCAAGGTATATTTTTTTTCCTTTCCAGTTTTTACATCAGCACCGGCAACAAAAAATGTTACGCTCCTTGGTTGTTGAAGATCGAACCAAATTGTCTTTCCATCAGGAGCAAACCATTCATGACCCGCAATTTCCATATCCATTGTTCGCTTATGCATCAGCTTTACTTCTTTTGTATCAATATTGATCGTCCATATCCTGTCCACCTTATGCCATGGACCTTCATGACAAAACATCAACAACTTTGGATCTGTGTTGGAAAACTGTACATGATTGAGCCATGCACTATCAGAAAATAATTTTTTTAGCTCGCCTGTTTTTACATTTATTGTAAATAATGTTCGCGGCAGCTTTGCTTCATAGATCAGGTTAAAGTAACTGCTCTTGTCAGGATTTTTTTTAAATATCTCTTTTTCAGCATCACTGCTCCACGCACCTGCTAATAAAGTTTCATCGGCGTTTACTGTAGTAATACTTGCTTTAAAATCTGCCGGGAAAACATATATCAGCTTTGTCTTCTTTGTTTCAATAGAAGTTGCAAAAACTGAGTCCTGGATTTGGTAATAAACAAGTTTATTTTTCGGAGCCACAATTTCCCCGTTCATTGCATTTGCCTGGTTAGTGAGTTGCTCTACTTTCAATGTTTTCAGATCAACAGAATATATTTGTTTATTACCAGCTGTTATATTATTGATCTCTTGTTTTACCGAATCATTTTTAGCTGTATTCATGTAATCTGTTCCATAAAAGATCATCTTGTTTCCCACAAAAGGATCATTGTGAAAATAAAAACTTGCATTATTTCCCTCTCGTCGTGTAAGCTTGATGATTTTATGCCCCGTTGATTGATCGATCCACTCATCAGGCATTTTTTGTCCTCCTGTTTCCATTTTGGCTTGTGCATTGGTAAATTGAAAAAGAAGAAGAAAGAATAGGAGTTTAAGCACAGAATCAACAACAAATTTTTCACTTTTCATATAGCGATCTTGAGCTTATAAAGTAATACTGAAACAATGAGCTTTGTATCCTGTACAGTCCTGTTTTTTGGCAGCTGAAATGAACAATGAAAACAACCGAATAATTAGTTATACTTTCTCTTCAACCACTCTTCCGGAACTGGAATGATACAAATATTCATACTTCTATTATCCGCAGATAACATAGCAGATTGGATCTGGATCTTTGTTCCATCGGGGCTCATTGTCGGATGTGGATGATCAGCAGCAGTTGTCTTATGCCCGGTAGAAAGCAATATCATTTCTTTTGTATGACGGTCGATCAAATAAATATTGCGTGCAAAATCATCTCCCACTGCCCACCGACCATCTGGCGAACCACTGACATGCCAAAGACCACTGCCGCTTTTTGTTTGACCAACAATTTCCATTTCTCTTGTGCGAAGATTGACAATTGCAAGACCTGTTGGCTTTTCTCTTGTACCTGACGGTCCCCATGCTGCTTCTTGTCCTGGATTTGCGCCACTAACTGCAGTACCTTCTTCAACAACTTTATTCGTGCCGGGAATTTTTCTATGCCCCATTATTGCAATCGCTACTTCATCTTTTGAAATAACTGCTTCATGTGTCACCCATTCATATTCGGATTCAGGATAAAGCGGACGAAGACCTGAGCCATCACTCATTACGGTCCATGTCCGTTGTGGTGACTTACCACCCGTCTCCCAGCAAAAAACAATTTCACCATCCACCCATGGATTAGTTTGTATATGGCCGATCTGGAACGGGACTGACACAACATATTTTATTTCACCAGTATGAATATTCATTGCCGCAATACCTGATGGGCCTGCTCCCATATTTCGTGGACCAAAGTTCTCTGCAATCTTTGTTCCAGGTGCCAAATGTTTCTGAGCCTCTTGTAATCCTACTCTGAAATAACACCATTCTTCATCACCATCCAATGCCATGTCGCCACCTGCACCGAGTTCCTTTGGTGTAGTACCACAAACTCTCTGATATTCGCTTTCTTTCTTTAACGTACCAGCTTTACTATCGGCAAACAACTTTTCCAAATTCACTTCAATGATCTGCACAGCTCTTTGGACTCGACGACGTGCCGTGTCACCGGGTGTAACAGGAATCGTGTCATCCTTTGCCAAACGCATAAAATATAATTTCATTGACTTGCGTGCAATATTCAGCATTCCTGTATAACCACCTTCTGTCACCTGTACTATCTCACCCGTTTTTTCATTCACAGCCATCGCTTCACCTCGTACACGATTAGAACGAAAGATCAACCATTGTCCGTCCGATGTCCATTGGTTATGTGTTTGATAAATTTTTGAATCCCCGTTTTGTGTACTGGTAAGAAAAATGAGTTTAGTTCTCGTAACCGGGTCTTTAACTTCTTTTCGCTCTGAAGGAAATCTTTTTCCTATTTGTGCAGTTGATAGAAATGCAGAGACGAAAAACATGACGAGAAATAAAAACTTTTTCATAAAAGAGATTTAATAAGTATTCTTTTACTTCACCAATCAATTTTCAATAATGACACTCCTTGTCGGGGTAACAAGATCTTTAATTCTGTTTTACCGTTTAGTGTTATCATTTTTGGTTTATCAATTATTTGCAACTGCCCTGCTTTTTCCAATTCGGTTACTTGTTCTTTTGTCGGGTTTTGAGGTGAACCCATTTTTTTCCAAACTTCATAAGAATTACTATGTTTATTATCTATCCGGTATTCAGTAATACTTGCCTGTTTAATATTCAATCCATTTAATTTAATTGTGATTTCTTCACCAGCGTTCTGCAAATCCTCATCATGATAATTCCATACCATAATAGTGGCCGATTTTTTATCTATCGCTGCTAATGCCCCTATATCTGTTTGTTGTCGAACACTGCTATCAATAAATGTTTTCAGATCATACATTCGATTGCCAATTACTTCCACTCGTTTTCCTTTCATCATACCAAACATGCGAAACACATTCAGCACCGGTTTGTCAACGCCATTCGTTGCCAGATCACGGAAACCTGCAAACCATGGTTGGTTCTCAAATTCAAATGACCATGATACAGCGCCAATAAGTTTTGCTTTATGTTCGTCAGCTAATAAATATTTCCTTGCAAAAGAAGCGGCAGTATAACTGGAATACATTGTACCATTGCGATAAGCATTCTCAGGATTCGTACTCATACCGCAAGCGGCGCAACCCTCAGGATCGCTTTCACCAATTACTTGTGGAAGATTCTTCAGTTCAGGGAATTCATTGATCGTTTTCATGGCATCCCGAATATTACGCATTTGTGTGCCTACATTCATTACCACTCTTCCATTCACAACTCTTGGTTGACCTTTGGCATGGTATAAAACCATTTGAAGTGGTGAGCCTTTTTTGCCAGTAGCATAGTTTGTATCATATAAACAATGCCTGATAAACTCTGATAAAAACTTAGAACCACCGCCAGTAATATTACAACCGCCGATTCTTGCAGTTGGCAACGCATTTACTAAACCATCTGCAGCATAATCATACATCTTGCAATACTCCTGCACAGTTCCCTGCCAGTAACCAATATTTGGTTCGTTCCATACTTCCCACCACCAGCTTTCAACTTCCTTTTTTCCATAGCGATCCACACAATGCTTTGCCCATTGATAGACCAGTTCACGCCATTTGTCGTAATTGTTTGGTGGATATGCCCAACCTGTAAATACTTCTTTATAAGAAGCACCTGGTCTCCAATAGTGTTTATATGGTTGTGGTTGGGTTGATAATGCTTCTGGCATAAAACCAATCTGCACCAATGGCTTTATGTGCCTTTCTCTATATGTATCAAAAATGCTATCAACAATATTCCAGTAATAAATGGGTTTTCCATTCGCATCTTCAGTATAAACATTAGTGCTCCCCCATTTTAATGCTGGCGAGCCATCTCCGGTAGTTAATAAATTATGTGCTCTTACAAAAACAGGAACCGGGCTTAAGGCAGCGATCTCCGACAACAATTTCTTTCCATCCTTCATATAAGTGTAGTTTGGCTCATCATAACCAAACCATGCCCATATAGGAGCCATATCACCAACAACTTTATTAAAATTTATATCTAGTTGCGGGCTTTGTGCAAATAGCGAGTTTGAGATCAATATAGCAACAACAAGTTTTTTCATTTGACCTGGTAAGGTATTTTAAGAACAGTAACAGAATAGGCAGGCAGGCTCTGATTGAACTTGTTCGCTTTTACCAGAAACTTTTTTTCATCAGGTATTAATTTATCCAGTTCTGATAATTTATTGTAGCTGTAAAGATCATTTGCAGCCAGTGTTTGTAAAACCGCATCAGTCTTAGCCAACTTAATACCAGCAAGATCCAATTCAACCATCTGCGAAACAGAATCGCTGTTCACCATCTTTATGATCAGTTCGCTTTTTTGTCTATCAATAACAGCACTGCAATAAAGACTATCCTTACCGGCAACAGCTTTTCCATCTTCAGTTATTGCGACTACATCAGTCCCTTTATTTGTAGAAAACAATTTCTGTACATAATAATTAGGTGTGGCTACTGTGTTTAAATTATCAAACCAGATCAAATCAGGTCTCCATTGCCACGCATCCACATGTGCAAACAAAGGCGCATAGGAACACATCTGCACTATATCGGCATTTCTTTCGAGACCGGTCATAAATGCGGCTTCAGCTAATGCACTTTCCCAATTGTTTCTACTCTCCGCTTCAGGATTCTCTTTTGAATGGGCTGCATACTCGCCTGCAAAAATTTTCGGGCCAGTTCTTTCATAATTATCATACCGGCTTGCATTGCTGAAAAACCATGTTGGTGGCTTATAATAATGCTCATCAACTAAAGCTGGTTTCAATTGTTTCAGTTCCTTCCATGCATAATTAAAATATTCACCTTCTGCATAGGGTCCAGCGCCAGATACAATTTTAATGTTAGGATATTTTGAAAGGATCGCCTTTTCAAAAACTTTATACCTCTCTATATATTGTGTCTCCCATTGTTCGTTACCAACTCCGAGAAATTTTAAATTGAATGATTGTGGGTGTCCCATGTCACTACGCAACTTACCCCATTTTGTATTTACATCTCCATTTGCAAACTCGATCAGATCAAGTGCATCATCAATGTATGGTTGTAGTTCATCCATCGCAACTACTTCACCACTGTTAAACTGACAAGCCATTCCACAATTAAGAATTGGCAATGGTTCGGCTCCCAAGTCATCAGCTAATTGAAAGTATTCATAAAACCCTAATCCAAAACTCTGATAATAATCCGGCGCAGGACGATTTCGAAACTCAACATTCCATCTGTTCATGATGAGTTTTCTATCGGGTACAGTTCCCACAGTGGTCTTCCATTGATAACGATTTGTCAGATCTTTTCCTTCTACGATACAACCACCGGGGAAACGAATAAAGCCCGGTTTCATTTCAGCAATTTTTTGTACAAGATCATTTCTTAATCCTCCCGGACGATTCTTCCATGTATCATGCGGAAACAATGAAACCATGTCGATATCGATCACTCCGCTTCCTTCAAATATCAAATTAAGCTTACCTCTTTGTGATGAGTCGGTCGATAAAATTGAAGCAGAATATTTTTTCCAGTCGTTGGTAAAGCTTTCAATTGTTGTACTACCAATCTCTTTACCTGCATAATTTACCAGTTGTATCTTTATTTTAAATCCCTTCGAATCCACGATTCTTGCCCTGATAGAAAAATCATATCCCTTACCCTTATGTATTCCGATCCCTCGAAAACCATCATTACTTAATGAATAATTTCCTTCTGCATTATTGATCGTTATTCTCAGAAACCGCTGGTTGGTTGAATTATCCGATCTGTTTATCACCAGGAATCTTCCTTTCTGATAGTTTACCCTGCTTTCCCGCCAACCCATCATTGCAGTTGGAAATTCAAATGACCGATTCTTCACCAACTCAGCATATAAACCTCCGTCAGCGCCAAAGTTTATATCTTCAAAAAACACTCCCCACATAGTTGGTGCTATTGCAGCAATTGGCTTATCGGCAGTAACTGTCAGCTTTCTTTGTGAGAGTAGTTGCAAACTGATGCAACACATCAATAAGCAAATGAATACTTTTCTAATGCTGAATTTCATAACGTAATCTATATTAAAAATGGCGGTCATAGAACACGACACGCCATTTAGTTTCTGCTGCTTTATGAAAAGCTATTTTAATACCCGGGATTTTGAGTATAAAGTCCCGGTGCTGCATCCATCTGCGATTGTGGAATTGGATAGATAATTGAATTTGCCGTGACCTGATTCATTTTATGTATTACAGCATCTTCAACAGCTATCCAGGCATTCATTGTTGTCATAAGATTGCCGCTTCTTTGCAGGTCAAACCATCTCAGCCCTTCGCCCGCAAACTCCCTTCTTCTCTCATCATACAATTGCGCCAGCGTTACATTCGAGATCGCAGTTTGTCCGGCTCTTGCCCTAACCTGGTTAACAATTGCATCAACATCTGTTTGACTACCTGTAGCTCCTTTCAAAATACATTCGGCTTTGAGCATTAATATGTCAGTAAATCTTATCGCAATAAAATTGATGCCCCAGTCAAAACGAGTTGTTGTAGGGATCTTTGTTGTATCTAAATATTTTCTGTAGAATGCATAAGTTTCAATCGTACCTAAATTATTGTAAGGTGTTGTATGAAAAAAAGGCGCCTTACGAGTATCATTCGAAGCATAAGCTGCTAATAAGTTAGCCGATACCGATGGTGTTCCTAAAGCTCCCCCTAATGTAGGATTACCGGTTGGTAGTGCATTAAAATAGGCTTGCGGCACGAGTTGCCATGGATGGGTTGCGCCAAGAACAGGATTCTGGCCTGTTAGATACATGATATCAAAGATTGCTTCCTTGTTTGCAGATGGACTTTGATTGCTATATGAAAATATACCTGTTGTTGGTACAGGAAAAGCATAATTACCAGTATTGAAAACAAACCCACCATTGGTAATGATATCTTGCAACAAAGGCAATGCTAAATTCCATTCGTTCAGCCCCATGCCCGGCCCATCAATTCCATACGATGCACCAGAACGTGTCATATAAACTTTTGCAAGCAATGCCTCCGCAGCGTATTTGCTTGCACGACCTACATCACTTGCCGTATAAGAAGGAAATGTTCCTGCAAAGTTTGCTGGTAAATTCGCAATCGCAAATTGAAGGTCGGCAATGATAAATGTATATACATCACTAACAGAACTACGTCCAATACTATTTGCTTCAAGCGCTGTTACAGGACGTTCAATAACTGGCACTTTACCGAAATACTTAACAAGATCAAAATAGAAAAAGGCACGAAGAAATCTTGCTTCAGCTGATAACCTGTTTGCCAATGCTGCTGAACCAACATAAGTACCGTTTTTTGCAATTTGATCCAGTACAGTATTGGCCCGGAATATTCCGCTAAAATTTGCACTCCATGCTTCTTCTACATAAACATTCGGTGCTATACCAACAGCAAAATTATTAATGGGATCCGGATCACGACCAACAGCATTTGTCGGATAAATATTATCGGATCTTACTTCGGAAAGGAATAAAACCCTGTCTGGATAGCCTCGTAAGGAATTATAAGTTGAATTAATAGCCTGTATAAAATCACTGGGTTGCTGATAGAAAGTTTGCGTTGTCGCTGTTGAGATCGGCACCTGGTTCAGATCCTTTTCACATGAAGAAAAGATGCCAACCATTGTGATTAAAATAAAAAATATTTTTTTCATTCTATTTAGATTAGAGTTATTAAAAAGTAAAAGCCAATCCGAAGATCAAAGATTTTGGTAATGGCATACCGCCATAATCTCCTGCTTCAGGATATGAACCATTTGTACTTACAGTGGTGTTTGCTGCTTCAGGATTTAAACCATTGGTGTATTTATCATGACCAAAAAAGTTTTCCAATGTAAAATAGATCCTTGCTTCCTGTATCGATGAAGTTTTAAAAAGATTTTTCAAATTATAGCCAAGTGTAATATTTCTTACTCTAAAATAATCTGATGAATATAACCAGTCAGTTGCAGCAGTTATCGGGTTATTATAGGTTGAATAGGCTTTACCGAACCGGCCTTCGCCCTGGTTTGATTCCGAATACCACCTGTTAACAAAAGAGGCAGGATGATTATCAGATCTTCCCTGGCCGGGACGTGAAATGGCTCTGCCTAATTGTGAATAGATCTGGCCACCCCATTGACCCTGTATCAAAACATTTAGGTCAAATCCTTTATAGCGAACTGTATTTGTCATTCCCCATGTATAATCAGGATTGGGATGCCCCACAATTTGCTTATCAGCTTCTGTTATTATTCCATCCTTATTAAGATCCTCAAACTTAAAATCACCTGGTTGTTCATTACCATAACGTGGATAATTGTCAGTAATATCTTTTGCTGTTAAGAATCCAAGCACTTTCAAAACATAAATACTATTTAACGGCGCACCAACACGAAGTATCTGGTCTGACACCGTAAAACCATTAGGTATTATGATCTGAGTTTGACCCGGAGCCAATGCCTCGATCTTATTTGTATTATGTGTGAGATTTACTGAAGTGGTCCATTGTACTTGTTTACCCACGATGTTGTGTGATGTGATCTCGAGTTCCTGGCCTATGTTCCTTACTTCACCAATATTGGTAAGATAAGATGCAAAACCTGTTACTCCCGGAACCTGTACATTTAATAATAAGTCGGTGTTGAGTTTATTATAATAATCGAATGATCCTGTTATACGGTTTTTAAATAATCCAAAATCAAAACCTATATCATAGGTCTGTGATTTTTCCCATTTAAGATCAGGGTTAGCTAACACGTTTGGCGCCTGCCCGATTGCAGCTGCCGGTGTACCAAGAGGATATCCAAAAGAACCGATAGTTGCAGCCCATGGATAATCATTTGGCAAGTTATTATTACCATTCACTCCATAAGATGCCCGTAACTTAAGATCACTGAGGAATCCTATTCCTTTCATGAAATTCTCATCAGTAACTACCCATTTAACAGAAACCGATGGGAATGTGCCATACTTTGTATTTGCGCCAAATCGTGATGAACCATCGCTACGTAAACTCGCAGCTAAAAAATATTTATCTCTGTATCCATATTGCAGGCGACCGAAATAAGAGATCAAAACATTTTCAGTCGAGGTAGTGTTTCCTGTAACTGCAGCAGCAGCATTTAAAGTTTGTATTACGGCACTTGTAAATCCACCACTTGAATTCAATGTAGTTCTGTCAAACCGATCCCAATTATATGCAAAACCACCCAACACATTCAAACTACTATGATATTTATCAAACATCTTAGTATACGAAAGTGTATTCTCATTTACAAAAGTTTGTCTTCGATAACTATTATAGGTACCCGATGTAGCAGCCAATAAATTATTCGATCCGGTGAACGTTCTTGCTGCCTGCGTACCAACAGTTACATAAGGAACATAAGTTGAAGTAGCATTATCAGTGTTATCTAAATTCAAAGAAGACCTTAAGGTCAGGCCGTTAATTATTTGCCATTCGCCATATATAGTACCCAATGTACGGTACCGTTTAGTTACGCCTTTATTGTAAGTCAATTTACCAACAGGAGAATTGGTTGTGCTACTCCAAATGTATTGTCCGTTTTTGCCAGTATTGGGAAATACTCCCATTGTATCTTCCTGCACCGGCGCCAAGCTAAGTGCCTGGTGGAAAATCGCATCTTTACTATCTATACCCGGATCTTCAGTAACTGAATATGTTGGTAAAATACTCACTCCTAGTTTTATCTTCTTACTAACATTGACATCCACATTTGCACGTAACGAATAAACTTTATAACCAACATTCATTATAAAAGCATCATTGATACCGTAGTTCCCTGAAATGAAATATTTCACAGCATCTGTTCCGCCACTTGCAGAAATTTCATAATTCTGGATCTGTCCTTTTCTTTCTATTTCATCCTGCCAATCTATATATCTTAAACCAGGATGACCTGGCATCGACCATCTAGGATCAGCAATATAATTTGGATTTAAAGATCCTACTCTTGCTAATCGTGTAGCATAATCATCATTAACAGAAGCGGTAGGAAAGGCTGCCAAATATTGCGCATTGATGACTTCAACTGCCTGGGCGATCCATTGATCACCATTCATCATCTCTAATTTTTTTGAAGCAGCATTATAACCACCATAAGCATTGAAACTAATCTTCGTTTTGCCAGCTTGTCCACGTTTGGTTGTTATCAATACAACACCGTTTGATGCTCTTGAACCATAAATAGCCGCAGCAGCAGCATCTTTTAATACCTCGATACTTTCTATATCATTTGGATTAATATTATCCAAAGGATTGCCGGTTGAAAAAGTACCATTACTTGCATTGCTTGAATTAACTGACAATGGAAAACCATCAACAACATATAATGGCTCATTGCCTCCGCTGATAGAACCTGATCCTCTTACCTGTATACTGAAACCTTTACCAGGTATACCTGTATTCTGTCTAACAGTTACGCCTGCTAATTGTCCTACCATTGCCTGGTCTACGCGAAGAATAGGTCTTTCATCAAAGTTTTCGTTTTTCAATTTGCTTACAGCACCAGTTACACTTTTTTTCTTTTGAGTGCCATAACCTACCACTACAACATCTGAAAGTGATGTGGCGAGGCTTGTCATTCCTATTGTAACCTCAGGTTTCCCATTAATAGCAATTTGAAATTCTGTAAATCCAATAGAAGAAACTACCAGAACAGAATTAGACGAAGGAACTGTTAACGCAAAACTTCCATCCACTGTGGTTGCTGTCGCTATCTTAGTTCCTTTCACCGTTACCGTTGCACCTGAAACAGGTTTGCCTGATTCGTCAAGTACTTTACCTGTTACCCGGAAATCATTTTGTGCAAATGAGAAAGTAGAAATTGAGAAGAATATCAGCAAGATCGCAAATCTTGCCAATGCAGTTTTTCTTTTCATATAGCAGCAATTTAGTTGTGTAATGAACCACAAGGTAGAATTGCTCAATACCAATTTCATCCTGACCTATCCTGACGCAAACAAGTATTTACGCAATCGTTCCCGGAAATATATAAACATAGATCAGTCAAAGTCTGCTTGACTAATTGGTTTTAGTGTTCAACTGCATTCTTTTCTTTCAGTTGCAATGCACTGTCATTTATATAGAAAGAATAATTTTTCAACAACTCAATGATCTCTGCGCCTGCTAAAATAGCTGGCCCATATCCATGAGCTGCAAAAACATTAACCGGACGATAATAATAAAATGCAGGATCGAATGCCATACCTGTTCCTACACAAGTTCCCTCCACCTGTCCTTTATCATTGATCTTGGTTGAAACCGCGTTCCATGCTAATATGCTCATCGGGCCATAGGTCATCGGATCGATCCATCCTTTGTTGCATGCATGCGCAATACAATACGCATAGATAGCAGTTGCAGATGTTTCCAGGTAACTATCATTTCTGTCTAATAACTGGTGCCAGAATCCCGAACCAGTTTGATAAGCAGCTAATCCTTTTGCATGCTCTTTGAATTGCTGGAGTACTGCATTTCGACCACTATGCGATCCCGGTAATACATCCAGTAATTCACACATTGCCAGCAATGCCCATCCATTGGCTCTTGCCCAATGAAATTGCGGATGCACATTCATGCTTTCAACCCAACCGTGCATGTAAAGTCCTTTTTGTTTATTGAACATTCTTTTACTATAATCCAATACCTGCTTAACACAATCATCAAAATATTTTTTATCACCTGTCAGTTTGCCCATTTGTGCTACTGCTGGTATGTACATATATAAGTCATCAAGCCACAATGTATTTTTTTGTGGACGGTTCCTTCCAATAGTTCCATCTTTAAAGCGGTATTCTTTTTTGAACACATAATTTATATAGTTGTCAATTAACGGACGAAGATCATTACTCAACCCGTTTCTTTGCGCCTTTATCATGGAGGCACATACTGCGCCTGCATCATCCAATGCATGCGGGTCTATCGGTTGATTTAAAAATCTTTTTTTCTGAATGTACTCCAACGGGAATTTCGATTTAACTGCCGGGATCCATTTTGCTAAAAAATCAAATCTTGTTTTTACATAATCACTATATTTTTTATCTCCCGTTGTTTCAAAAACTCTTTGCATGGCTGAGTAAGTAACACCCCACTCATAACTCGTCAATCGAAAATCACCTGTTTTGACAATAGTATTGGTATCCAGCTGTCCAATATCATTCACTGTTTCGCCGGTTTGCTTATTTATCATTTGTGCAGGCGTATTTGCATCGAGATAATTGAAGATCTTATCCAACACTGCTTTTACATTCTCTTTCGTTGGTGCTTCGTATGGCACGGGATAATCCACTTTCATTGCATGAAGCGGTGTATTCACATCATTCTTTGCATCCGTAGGTTTCTGTGCCATCGAATGAGTTAGGCTTGACAACAAGAAAAAAAGGCAAGCAAAGTTTCGAAAAGTAAAAACAGGTTTCATATATAGATCAATTATTTGTTTAAAGATAAAATGCACCTGATGTTTCTATAGATTATTGAGTCACTAAAAAAGAAATGGCGGTCAAGAAATTTGACTCGCCATTTTTCTGCTGCTTATTAGTATGAAAAAAAAATTAATACCCTGGATTTTGCATTGCTTGTTTATCTGCCGCAGTTAACGGTACACCATTCTTTTGAATACCATCCAAAAATGTTTGAGGTATAGGCCGCAACAAATGACGATCCTGGATATTGGGAGTTGCATCCGGATTAAACGCTTTTGCACGAGCCACCAAAGTTTTAGTACGGGATAGATCTTGCCAGCGTAAGTATTCGCCTGCGAGTTCTCTTGCCCTTTCATTCAATAACAGGCACAACATCCTGTCGTAAGTAGCAGTTAAACCCAACGTAGTAATGACGAACTCATCACCGGCAGGTAATGCTGCAATATTACTAATTGCTAAACTTGATGAAGGAGCAGTAGTAACCGCAATATTGTTTGATTCGTAATAAGAATTCTCCGGGAAAAAAGAAGGAGGTATAGCTTGAGGAGCACTGCTGGGAGCAGCACCACCATCATAATAAACAGAGCGGTTTTCACCATTTATATATTGAGCCCTTGCCCTTACAGGATTAATATAAGGTAGTGCATCATTATATGTACCCGTACCAAGTTTTGCCAAACGGATTTTTGCTTCAGCAGCTATGAGGTAGGTTTCTGCAGAACGGGCCAATGTAATATCACGAAGGCCTCTCACATCGTTAAAACCAGCTGTGCGGGAACCATCCATAAACTTGCTGAGTGATGGGAAGCGGCGGGAATCATTCCACCCTATATCAGTTGTCTGCCCGGTCTTATACGCAACGTAAACATGCGGAATAGTTTTTCCGGTACCACTATATATAACAGAATTGTTTAACAAATTTGCTGAATATCTATTGTCACCTGGCTGATTGATAACATACATAAGACCTAGATCACCCAACACATAAGGAGCCGTTAGTGAAGCACCATTCACCTTGCTTTTTGTTCTGAAAGTTTTCCAGAACCGTGAGTCGTTCTGCAGATCATATATCCTGTACATATAAAAATTAGGACACAGGCGACTAAATGGACGGTCGCCACTTAAGTCTCTTTGCATTTGCGCTATGTCCTCATAGCGGGAAACATAATATAGATGTTGCGTGTTTGAGCCACTTGCAGATAAATCTGAAGTAAACTGAGCGGATAAGATTATTTCACTTAAACTTTCATTGGCACTATTAGGAGCAGTGTACTTCCATAGATCAGCAAACTGGGCTGTTAATGGATGTCTTGAAATTACACCATCACATAAAGGTCCGATAGCTGCGAGGTCAGCAGCTTTAGTTGATGAATTCCATGAATCATTGATCTCACTGGCACGGGATAAATATGCTTTTGCAAGAAAATGCGCTGCTGCATCTTTTGTTATTTTAGCAGGTGAGCCAGTATTTCCTAAAAGATTATATGCCTGGTTAAAATCAGCAATTATCACGTCATACACTTCTTTAGGAGATTGACGGGTAAATTCAAGCTCTACCGAGGTACTGGATTTAGTTTTTAAAGGCACTGCTCCATACTGACTAACTAATCTTAAATAATTGTATGCACGGAAAAAATATCCCTCACCCAAAGCTGTTTTCTTAATAGCATCACTGGTAGATGCACTGGCAGTTGCATTTTCAATGATGATGTTGGCATCATTAATGCCCAGGTATAAATTGTCCCACTGAGCATTTGCCGTCACCGTATTACCATTGTTAGGTGTAACAAAAGATCCGAATGTATTTCCATAAGAACTATACATTCCGTTTGAAGGGTCGCCGCCTGTACGAAACTCATCTACACCAGAGCACATATAAGAAAATGCCATCTCTCCGTTAAATTGAGTAGCAAATGCCTGGTGGTAGGTGCCTAAAACCAATTGCTGGATACCTTCATCAGTTTTATAAAACTCCAGATCTCTTGAGGTTTTAAGCGTTTCATCTAAGAATGACTTCTTACACGAAATGGAAACCATTGCAACAAGAATAGTTACCAGGCAAACTTTATATATTTTATTTTTAATAATCATAATTGACATGTTTTAATAGTTAAAATCCTGCATTAATACCAAAAGTGAATCCACGATTAGATATCGTTGATGCATTATCCATATCCATGAAATCGATCTTGGAAAAAATTCTACCGGGATTGGTTGCCTGAAAATACAAACGCAGATTAGACATGTGCAATGAATTTAGAATCTTACCAGGGAAATTATAGCCGAGAGTAACATATCTAATTTTCAGAAAATCTGCTTGCAGGTAACCTAACGAAGGAGAATATGCATCACCGGAACCAACAGAATAAAATGGCTTTTGATATTCGGCGTTCTGGTTATTTTCGGTCCAGTAATCGATCTGCCTTTGGTTTCCACGAGCTGTTTGAGCTTCACCACCCTGGTTGAACCAATAGCTCATTCTTCCATATATAAAGAATGAGAAGTCCAGGCTTTTATAAGTAAAAGTGTTTGTCATTCCAACGATCCAATTTGGTCTTGCATTTCCTATAACTGCCCTGTCAAAGTTTGCATCAATTTTATTATCACCGTTCTGGTCAATGGGTCTAACCTGGCCTGGTGTAAAGGTGTTACCATTCAGCGCATATTTTTTCAATAATGCTGTATCGGAATATTGCCACATACCGTTGGAGGCAAAACCATAGATCACACGAATAGGCTTACCTATAAAAAGATTATTAAGGATGTCATCATTTTTGCCAGTAGCACCTTCCACAAGTTTGTCTTTTTGCCAACTCACATTCAAATTGGTTGTCCACTGAAAGTCTTTAGTAGTCACATTAATAGTATTAATAGTAATATCAACACCTTTATTAGAAGTTTGACCAAGATTGGCTAGCGTAGTAAGGTATCCTGTAACTGAGGGCAATTGTTGTGGAAATATCAGATCGTTTGTCTCTGAAGTGTATCCATCAATTGATCCGGAAACTCTTCTGTTCAATATGCTGAAGTCAATACCAATATTGTACTGAGTTGTTTTTTCCCATTTCAGATCTGGATTTCCCAGCTGCGCAAATGGAAGGGAAGCTGCGCTAACACTACCACCATTGGGATAAAAATAAGGCCCGGCGGGTGTTAGTGTTTGATATGGATTAACAGAAGAATTACCTGTGACTCCCACACCGATCCGGAATTTTAGATCATTAATGAACGAAATGCCTTGCATGAATTTCTCACGACTTAATCGCCATGCAAAGGCCGCACTCGGGAATACATCACTCTTGTTTCCTTCTGCAAGTTGCGAAGCTGCGTCATGTCTCACTGATACAGTTAATAAATACCTATCATCAAAACCATAGTTCAGGCGACCCATATAACTTGACAACTGACTTTCAGTTAAAGGGGTAACACGTGTAATTGTAAGGTTTGTTGAAGGAAGCACCTGGTTATTCAATTCATACCATTTTTGACTGGCAAAGGGAATGGCAGTACCAGTTATTCTGTTTACAGGATTAGCAACATATTTAGTAGCACTTTGCAATAATGTAACGCCGAATGTGTGCTTTTTGTAAGTTTTATCATAGTAAAGCAGGTTATCAAGCGTCCATGAATAAGTCTTTGCTTCTTGTAAAGAAGCACCATTAATACCACTGCTTGCGGCGGACTTTCCGTCTATATAAGTGCCATTGCTATAGTTAGAAAAATCAGGGCCGAAGTTGAAGCGGTATCTTAAACCTTTTAACACTGGCGCAATTTTTCCGAAATCAACTTGTGCATTTAAGCTTGCAAATGCACGGAGCGTTGCCCTTTGATCTTGTGTATATTTTTCTTCATCCACCACTGTTTTTATAGCCACGTCACCACCTGGATAAATTATTCTGTTACCCGCTGCATCATATGGAAGAGCCCATTTGAAAAGAGCCCTGGCAGAATTATAAATACTGTTAGGGGGTGTACCAACAAATGAACCAATAACAATATTTGACTGGCCAAACTCCTGCACCCCATAAGTAAGGTTTGCATTAACCCCCATACTAAACCAATCAGTCGCCTGTATATCCACACTTGCCTTTGTAGAATATCTTGTAAACTTCTGCCCGATTGAAGTTCCCTTATTATTTAAATACCCAAAAGAAGCGTAAGCTTTTATTTTATTTGAACCGCCGCTTACACTTATCAGGTTGTCTGAAGTAATACCGGTTTGAGATACCAGGTCTGTCCACTCCGTATTACCAACCTTTGATCCATCCCATGTTCCGCCTGCCCAACCTAGTTCAATATTTTTCCATGCAGTCGGGTCAGAAGTTGCAAGAAAAATATCCTTGTCATTTGCAATGGTTGGTGCATCTCCTCTTGGACGAACTGCAGGATTACTATAATAAACAGCCCAGCGTCGAAAATCTATATACTGTGAAGCTGACATGATCGGCGCCCAGTCTTTAATAGTTTCGAATGTCGTAGTGCTATAAAGATTGATCTGTGTTTTACCTGATTTACCCTGTTTGGTAGTTACGATCACTACTCCATTAGCGCCTCTTGAACCGTAGATAGCAGTAGCAGATGCATCTTTCAAAACATCGATCGATTCAATATCATTAGGATTAAGATACTCGATGCCGCCAGAAGACAAAGGAATATTATCAACTACATAAAGAGGACTGTTAGTAGCATTTACGGAACGTTCACCACGGATCCTGATACTATCTACCGTTCCCGGACGTTCATTAGAACTAATGTCAACACCAGCGATCTTACCCTGCATAGCTTTTAATACATTGTCTGCCTGCCGGGCCCTGATATCTTTCGCATTAATACCACCTACTGCCCCTGTTAGATCCTTCTTCTTTACGGTAGTATAACCAGTTACTACGATATCCTGTAATTCTCCTGCTGTACTGGTAGTAGTTACTATCACTTCTTCTTTATTATTTATAGGAACCTCCATCTGGGTATATCCAATAGATGTAACAACGAGAACTGAAGTACCTGAAGGCGCCAATAAAGTATAGCTGCCATCAGCACTTGTTGCCGTGGCAATACTAGAGCCTTTCACCTGTACAGTGGCTCCGGCCACCGGCTTCCCGTTTTCATCCAGTACTTTTCCGGATACTTTAAAATTGTTTTGTGAAAAAGCGGAGAAAGAGATAAAAAGCAAAAACGTAAATAGAAATACGCTTTTGCGTAAAGCATTTTTTTCATTCATATAGCAGCAGTTTAATTTGGTAAACAAATTAGAATTTATTGTATTGCAATCATCCTGTTCCGTCCTGAAACTGTCAGATTATTTGCGCAATCGTTCCCGGAAAATAGTGCATAAGGTCTATGAATAAATTCTACAGAAGCTTTTAAATAAAATGTTTGGAAAAACCTTTGGTGCTTTCACAACCGATCTGTTCCATTACTTGCTGCAGTTGTGTTTTCAAAATTGAAATGGTATGATTGCCTCCCTCTTTTCCAAGAGCAGAAACACCATACATGAATGTCCTTCCCATAAATGCAAAGTCAGCTCCCGTAGCTAATGTTCTTGCAATATCAGGACCAGTACGTATTCCGCTATCCATCATGATCTTTATCTGGCCTTTATATTTTTGAACGATCGGGATTAATGATTTGATGGTTGATTGGCCAGCATCAATTTGCCTGCCTCCATGGTTTGAAACAATAACACCATCTAATCCTAATCTTATCGCCAATTCTACATCTTCAGGTGCGGCTACTCCTTTTAATACCAGTTTTCCTTTCCACATATCACGGATCGGTTTGATCCTTTCTTCATTTAACCGACCTGAAAAAGTTTTGTTCATGTATGCGCCAAGCTCTTTCATGTTCAGACCCTTTGGCATATACGGTTTCATATTCGCAAATGCAGGTTGTCCATGAATCAACGTTTTGATAGCCCAGTCAGGCCTGCTCATTATGTTCAAAATATTTCTGAATGTCATTTTAGGAGGCATCGCTAACCCATTTCTAATATCTCTTGGTCTGTATCCAAATGTTGGTACGTCACAAAGAATACACATTACAGAACAACCTGCTGCTTCTGCTCTTTTGATCAGGCTATCTCTAATTTCAGTTTCAGCAGGATGATATAACTGGTACCATGCACGGCCTTCAGTTAACTCACTTATTCTTTCAATACTGGATGTAGTTACGGTGCTTAGTATAAATGGAATGTTATGTTGAAATGCAGCTTTTGCTAATATCTCAGGAGCATTAGGCCACATCAATCCTTGTAGTCCAACAGGGGCGACACCGAAAGGAGCATCATATACATGACCAAACAATTCTGTGCGCATATCGGATGCAGTGTGGTTAGCAAGGTAAAATGGTTGCAGTTCAACTTCCCTGAGTTCGGATGTGTTTTTATAAAGGTTAATATCTTCATTGCATCCACCATCGAGATATTCGAAAGCAAATTTTGGGATTTTCTTTTTTGCTCTTTTGATCAAATCATCTATTGAAGGATAATTAACATTATACTTCCATTTCATTTATGTAAATTTTAGTTAGTTAAGGTCGCATCGGCAATTTACACTTTTGCACTATGTGCAACTGAATAAAGTTTCAGGTCAATGATATCTGAAGGAAATTCTTTTTTATTCCAGTGCTGATGAATTGCAAGAGCAGCTCCTAACGCAGAAGCTTGTGGGACTGACGCTGCATACACTTCTAATTTTGGAAAAGCTTCTGCCAGCAAATACATATAAATTGGATTCTTACTAAATCCGCCATCAACAAATATTCTCTTTACCGGCACGCCTTTCAAAACCAGGTTAGTACTCCGAACCTGTTGCTGCATGATATCAACTATGAGTTGATGATAAGCTTCTTCATAAGAAGAATAGTCGTTCAGATCTCTGAACTGAAAATCAGATTGGTGATTACGGGAGGCTCCGGCTTTTATAGGCTTACTTTTCTTTAGTTGACTTAAAATGGAAAGATCACATTCCAATGAAGTGTAATGATCGATTGGTTTCTTAAAATGTTCAGCTAATCTTATTACTTGTTGCTCATGTTCATACCCTGCAAAAAGCCTTGATGCCTTAACTGGTTTTCCTTTATATGATAAATAGCAAAGGCAATCTTCATCTAATTCATAATCTGATAACATCGTATTATTGAAAGGATTCAGTGTAATACACCACGTTCCTGTGGATAAAAGGACAAATGGATCCTGGAAGGAAATAAAATAAGGAATTAGGGCCGATGAGCTATCATGCAGTCCAATTCCAGCAGGTATCTGTCCGTTTATTTTATCTCCAATTTTATCATGTGATAATATTGAAGGAAATTTCTTTTCAATGCCTTCCTTGCTTACCCATGCGTGGTATTTATTATCCTGGAAATTCCAAAGATTAGTATGACAGCCTACACTGGTAATATCAGTGTATAGTTTCTTAGTTAAAATGTGGCTGAGATATTGTGGTAAATGCAACGCATATTTTATCTTCTCGAAGACATCCGGCTTTTCATATTTCAATCTGTAGAGTTGCATACCCGAATTAAGGTTTCCCAACACCGGAGAAGCTGTTTGCTTTGATACTAAACTTTCACCACCATAATTCTTGTAAAATTTTTTCTGAAGCTCAGGAGAATATGGTTTCAAATAATTATACAGCGGCGCAATAACATTAAGGCTTTCATTCAGATAAACAAAACTGGCGCCATAACCAGAAAAATTAACCGCCTTTATTTCAAATTCTTTATGATGAGACAAGCGATCAAAAGCATCACTCACCCAATTTGTAAGTGCTTCAACATTTTCGCAAGGAAATCCATCTTCGTCAGTTATCTCTTCAAACTTTTTACTCTCTTCAAACAGTAAGTGATATTGCTCATCGAAAAGTAAAACCTTTTTATTTGTTTTGCCAACATCGAAGATCAGTATGACTGGTGTTTTTGCCATTATAAACCAGTTGCCATAGTTTTCGTTCCTCTCTCCTTTATTAATTGCTTACGAATTTTTCCTTCTCGGAAAAACTGTAAAGGATCTAAAGCTCCTCCACTTCTTAATCTTGCTTCAGCCGTTATTGCCCTTACATCGGTTCTGAATGTATTTTGTAAAATTTCTTGTGCGGCCACCACATCATTGGCTTCCTGGGCATTGTTTAATTTTTTCCGATCAATCATTAACGCATGTGCGTATGCTAACATGATAGCATCAACGGATTGCAATAAATCTTCTAATGGATCTTTTACATTGTGAGAAGCATCGATCATCCAACCAAGATCTTTTGAGTGGCTCATTCCTCTTGCATCCATTCCTTCCACGAGTTCATTAAAAATTAAAAAGAGTTGGTATGGCTTCATACTTCCTACTGTTACATCATCATCGCCATATTTACTGTCGTTGAAATGAAAGCCAGCTAATTTCCCCTCCATTAATAGCAACGATACAATTTGCTCAATGTTCGCATTTGGTAAATGATGACCAAGATCGACCAACGTATAAGCTTTGGGACCAAGTTTATTTGCATATAATAAGGACTGGCCCCAATCTCCTACTGTCATGGAATAAAAATTAGGTTCGTACGCTTTATATTCAACAAATACTTTCCAATTAGCTGGCAATGAAGCGTAGATCTCCTGCAGACTTTCTAATGTATTTTGAAATGCTTTTCTAAAATTCAATTGACCTGGAAAACAGCTTCCGTCGCTTAGCCAAACTGTCAATGCTTCAGAACCCAATTCAATTCCGTGTTTGATAACTTCTATATTATGCTCGATCGCTTGTTTGCGAATCGTTTTATTTACATTTTGTAATGAACCGAATTTGTAAGTTTCCTCCTGATCGGGTTGATCCTGGAATGTATTGGAATTAACAGCATCGAATTTTAACTCTAACTCTGAAGCAAGTTTTTTGATCGCAACATAATCTTCCGGAATATCCCATGGGATATGTAATGAAATAGCACCGCTTGACCTGTTCAATGCATGTAACAATCCAACATCTTCCATCTTTTGTTCCAAGCTTCCGGGTTCACCATGACCAGGAAAACGACCAAACCGTGTACCACCAGTTCCCAAAGCCCATGAAGGAATTGCTACCTGGAACTCAATAAGTTTTTTAATAATTGCTTCAACATTCTCTACTTCAGAACTAATAAAGGAAAAACGTTGCTTATGTTTAGCAAGATTTTTTTCGTTATGATCTGCAATCTGTTTTTTGTCTATTCTCATATAGCTTTATCTAAATTAAATACGCTTATTCTAAGGTAACAATTCTTTTTTCTATAAAAAGGGTAATGACTTATTAATGATCGTCGCAAATGCCCAATAGAATTGTACAGTACAAGAGTGCGACGCAACAGAAGCCGAACAAGGATGTTCAGCTTGTAACATGATCACACTTATATTCAGTTTTTAAGATCTATCTATAAAATCCCATCGCCACTCCGCCATCTACATTCAAAGAGTTACCAGTTGATTTATTCAATAGACCTCCAACAAAAGCAAAACATGCATTCGCAATATCTTCTGGCAAAATGATCTCATTCAATAAAGTCCTTTTTGCATAATAAGCAGGCAACTCATCAACAGTAATTCCATATGCTTTTGCACGACCTTCTGCCCAGCCACCTGCCCAAATATTTGAATCAGCGATCACCGCATCCGGATTAACTGTATTTACTCTTATTTTATCAGCGCCTACTTCTGCTGCCATCAATCTTGTTAAATGTGCTTGTGCTGCTTTTGCAGAACCATAACCTGGATTGTTTGGTCCGGCAACAACGGCATTCTTTGAAACAATGTTTACAATATCACCGCCAAATCCTTGTTTGCGCATTAATTCAATTCCTTTTTTTGAAACAAGGAATTGCCCTTTTACCAAAATATCATATAGCTTATCCCACTCTTCAATTGTATGCTCTGCGATCGGTTTTGAAATACTGATACCAGCATTATTAATAACAATATCAACGCCACCAAAAGCGAGAGCAGTTTCATCAAATGCTGAAGAAATAGATTCTTCCCCTGTAACATTTAATAATGTGCTGGCCACAACATCATTTCCAAAATTTGTTTTGAATTCTTTGGCAGTTTCACTAAGTCGTTCCATATTCACATCATTGATAACTACACAAGCACCTTCAGCTGCAAATTTTTTGGCAATAGCTTTTCCAATGCCACCAGCACTGCCTGTTACCAGGGCAATTCGTCCACTCAATGGTTTTGGTTTCGGCATTCGCTGAAGCTTTGCCTCTTCGAGCAACCAGTATTCAATATCAAATGCTTCTTGTCTTGGTAGTGAAGTATATTCTGAAATTGCTTCTGCACCACGCATCACGTTGATCGCATTGATATAAAATTCTGCAGCTACTCTTGCAGTTTGTTTGTCTTTCGAAAATGTGAACATACCTACACCAGGGTAAAGAATTACAACCGGGTTCGCATCTCGCATAGCCGGACTATTTGCTCCTTTGCAACCATTATAATAGTCCGCATACATTTTCCGATAAGCCTCGAATTGTGGCTGCAGTTTTTCTTTTACAGCTTTAACATCACTCAAATCTTCATCTGTCACAAGATTTAAGACTAGTGGAGAGATCTTTGTACGAAGAAAATGATCTGGACAACTGGTACCCATTGGTGCCAGCTTACCAAGATCGTTTGAATTGATAAATTGCAACACACGATCGTCATCAGTAAAATGACCGATCATTTTTGTATGCGAAGAGCAAAAGCCCCTTACTATCGGAGCTAAGGATGCTGCTTTTGCAAGCCTGTCTTCTTTTGATAATGATTGTATCTTCTGCCCTCCAAATATTTCTCTACGTTTTCCATAATTATCTTCTAAATACTGAGCACATCGTTCAATTACTTCTAAAGTGTTTACATAACTTTCATACGCTGTATCTCCCCATGTAAATAAACCATGTGAGCCAAGCATGATACCACGAATGCCGGGATTGTCTTCCAAACATTTTTTTAACTGTAAGCCAAGATCAAAACCTGGTCGTTGCCAATCAACCCAACCAATACTTCCATTAAATAATTCCTGTGTGATCTTTTTTCCATCTTTTGCTGCTGCAATTGCGATCGCTGCATCAGGATGTAAATGATCAATATGTTTGAATGGAAGGAAGCCATGCAATGGTGTATCAATTGACGGAGCTTTTGATGCAAGGTCATAAATACAATGATTGAATAATTCCACCATTTCATCTTCGTACTCGATGCCACGATAAATATTTTTCAGGCTGCGTAGTCGATCAACATATAATGCTGCCAATCCACTTCTTTTCATTGTACCAAGATCACCTCCACTTCCTTTCACCCACATTATTTCTGTTTCCTTACCCGTTAATGGATCTTTAGCCATTGCTTTGCAACTTGTATTTCCTCCACCGTAATTTGTCAATCGCAGATCAGCCCCTAATAAATTTGAGCGATAAACCAATAAAGCAACTTCATCACCTGCCATTGAAGCTGCCATGGCTTCGTCCCACAAGTAGCTTACATGTTTAAATTTTTTTGTATCAGCCGTTATCATACATCACGTTTTAATGGTTTGAACGTTATTTTAAAGAATTACCATAACCCACCAGCAATACCGATGAAAGAATAACAATAATTCCAATAACTATAGTTGTAATTGTTTTTTTGTTTGTTCCTTTCCATTCTTTCAACACAAGTCCCCACATATTGGCAACAAGGATGATAAAGGCCATATGAAGTATCCACGAACTTGGGCCATTACCTAATTTACTTTCTCCCATACCATAGAAGAAAAACTGGAGGAACCATGTTGTTCCTGCTAATGCGGCAAATATGTAATTAGAAAGTAATGGTGTCTTTTTATTATTATAATCCCCAAAGCTTTTATTGCGTGCATTCAATATCATACACCAGATAAAATTGGTAGTTAAACCACCCCATAACAACACCACATAAATCACATTGTTTCGATATAAGAATTCGCCTTCGCCGGGATTCACAGCTTTCCATGCTTCATTCGCAACATGACCCATTTGTTGTCCAGCTTCCAGACCAAAATTAAAACATGCACTTAATACGCCGGATACAATTGAAACGAACATTCCCAGTGCAAATTTATATTCGGTTTTTATTTCCATTCCGTGTGCATCAGTACCAACAGCTCTTAACTGTTTTTCCTTCATCATACCTGCTTTACCACATATTATTATTCCAATAACACAAACAAGAAGTCCCGCTAACACAGTTCGGCCCCAGTCCGAACCGATCATATCACCAAAAGTGTCTTTACCTGCTACAGGTGAAAAATCATAAAAAATAGCCGGTATCAAAGCACCAAACACCATGCACAATCCAAGAATTATACTACTTCCAAGTGAAACACCGAGATAACGAACACCTAAACCATATGTTAATCCACCAATTCCCCAAAGCACTCCAAACATATAAGTAAGGCCCAGAACAGAACCATCTGTTCCTTTAATGATCTCCATGAAATTTGGAATGGTTAGAACTGCTGCTATCGGTGGTACGATCAGCCACGAAAAAAGTCCGCCTACGATCCAATAGCTTTCCCAATGCCACCCTTTTACTTTTTTGTAGGGAATATAAAAACTGCCTGAAGCAAAACCGCCTATGAAATGAAAAATAACTCCTAATATGACTTGCATTCGTTGATTGTTTTGGTATATGACAAGTGTATAAAATTAATTGACCACTCCATGCTGTCTGTCATGTGCTGTCATGTATTTATTAGCATCTTTTTATGAAAGATAAAATACCTCCTGGAGAGGTATCGAAACTGGTGAATTATCCGGGTTGCTTTCCATAATATCTTTCATGTAAGCCCACCATTTTTTCATAACAGGATGTACCGGTAATTCATCTAATTTCTTCTCATCAGGGATCTTTAAAATTCCAAACAAGTACCCGGTTGGCTCATCAAGAAAGATCGAATACTCATTGATCCCTTTTTGTTTTAAAAGATCAGAAAGCTCCGGCCAGATCTCATCGTGTCTTTTCTTATACTCAGCTTCCATGCCTTTGAATAATTTCATTTTAAATGCTACTCGTTTCATGATTACATTATTGATTCAATAAAGAGGGTTGGTCAACGAATTTAATCCAGTCTTAAAAAGTTTCCCAATAAATTGAAAGTAATTACCTTTCCGACGAAGAAATTGCTGAGGACCGCATATGAAAAAGAACAACGTCTTTCAATATATAAATATTGATTATTTATCTGCTACCCCTAAGTATATGCAGTTGGCAAATTCAGTGATCAACGCCATCAACGAGGAAAAGATCGGCAAAGATGACCTGCTCCCTTCCATCAATGAATTAAGCTTTGAATTTGAGATATCAAGAGATACTGCAGAAAAAGGTTATAAATATCTGAAGCAGATCGGCATCCTCGGTTCGGTGCCCGGCAAAGGTTATTTTGTAAAATCAACAGAAGTAAATCAACCGCTTAAAATATTTTTACTTTTTAATAAGCTAAGTGTACACAAAAAGATCATGTATGATGCATTTGTAAAAACTCTGGCTGATCTCGCATCTATTGATTTTTACATTTACAACAATGATTATGCACTATTCAAACGGCTTATCCAGAATAACAAAAACGAATACACTCACTATGTCATCATTCCTCATTTCATAGAAGGAGGCGAAGATGCTCACGAGATCATTAACCAGCTTCCGGCCGATAAACTGCTTTTGCTGGATAAAGTAATTCCCGGTATCCATGGAAATTATGCTGCCGTATATGAAGATTTTGAAAAAGATATTTACGATGCATTGGATCAATTAAGGGAAAGACTTAGTAAATACCATACGATAAAAATGGTCTTTCCTAATTACACGTATCATCCAAAAGAGATCATTAAAGGGTTTAAACGCTTTTGTCATCAGTATGCGTTCAATAGCAAAATAGTAAACGAGATCGCCAATGAACCTATAAAAGATGGAGAAGCATATATCAACCTGATGGAAGACGATATGATAACCTTGCTCGAAAAGATCACTGCTACCAAATTAAAAGTGGGTAAAGATGTCGGTATCATTTCTTACAACGAAACTCCATGGAAACAATTTATTCTTGATGGAATAACAACGATCTCTACTGACTTTGAAAAGATGGGTACAATGAGTGCTGAAATGATCTTAAACAATCAAAGAAGTCATTTGGCTGTTCCATTCAAGATAACATTGAGAAAGTCTTTGTAAAATATTTTTTTTAAATCACTTCAATTTACCGGTCTGATCATTATAATATTTTACAGTCTGTATAACTGAAGGCAGGTTGCTTGGCTGATCTTCCGCATCCCGTTCAATATAAATATGTCCTTTAAACCCCTGCTTCTTTAGTTCCTGGAAAATTGCCGGAAAATCGACAACACCAGTACCTACCGGCACATCTTTTAGTTTAGGATCATTGTAAGCAGCAATATCTTTCAGATGAATGCCAATAATATGACCACTCAATTTCTTTACAGCATCTAAAGGATTCACACCACTTTTAGGCCAATGACCCAGGTCAGCACATACAAAAAAATTCGGATGCCCTTTAACTGCCATTAAAGTTGTATCTGTATCCCAGTAATGACTTACTCCTTTCCAATGTTCATGAATAGCGACTTTGATTCCATAACTACCAGCAAGACTATCGATACTATCCCACATTTTCAAAGGTGGCTCTGTTGTTACAAATTCAACACCCAGTTGTTTAGCAATATCAAACTGTTTCTTCCATGAATTGATCGTAGAATCTCCAACGATATAAAGAGATTCGCATTTTAATCCTTTTGATGCGATCATTGATTTTAATTTTTCGATCCCTTCGGGTGATAATTGTCCAATAACTGAATCTTTTAATTCAGGACCAGCTTTATGAAAAGTATTAGGTTCAATATATTTTAAACCTGCACTATCCACTTTATCTAGTGATTCAGGAAAATTAACTGTGTGGAAAGTCCATAAGGCTATGCCAAATTTCCAATCATTGACACTTGAACTTTCTGCAGTTGTAGTTGATGGCTCTGTATTAACGGCGTTATTGTCGCCGCATGCAACAAAAAAAAGAGTGAAGAGCACTAATAAAATAGCTGAGTTTTTCATTTTATTTAAATGTTGTGTTATAAAGTAAAGTTATTAGTCCCGGGATTTAGCGAATATGTTTTGTCTTTCCAAATAAATTTACCCGTAATGCCAATTGGTAATGTGATCTCGATCTTCCATTTTCCATCTGTGAATTGATAGTTTGCTAAAATAGTACCATTCGGATGCGGGATCTTTCCACTTACATTTTTCAAATCGCCTAAATGCGGCTCGATCTTTACTTTTTTAAAACCCGGTGCATCAGTGTCAATACCGAGCACGGTTCTGAAGAATTCAATATTCGGACTTGATCCCCATGCATGACAATCAGAACGGGCATTGTCGATCTCTGAAATTTCAGCCCATGTTGTCATCCCCATTTCAATATTTTCTTTCCATTTATCGAGCCATTTTAAATAATCATTTCCCAATCCAGCTTTGATCAATGCCATGTGCAGGTAATATTTAAAATAAATTGAAGCCGGTGCTAATGTTTTGTCTGCAATTATTTTTTTTGCTAACTCAGTGGCTGCAGTTCCTTTAATTGTATTCGTAAGTATGGCTAATGTATTTGCATGTTGCGAGAACTTGTCTTTATCTTTTGTATCTGCAAAAAGTTTTTTATCTGCATTCCAGTAATCATGCAGAATCGTTTGTTGCAATTGTGTTGCTTTCTTTTGATAGTCGTTTGCAATGGCCGTCATCCCAAGCTCTGTTTCAAGTTTTGCAGCAACTTGCAAGGCCCACAATAATTGAAGATCCAATAATGCTGAACTACCATCTTTTCCTATAGGTCCTACCCCGCCGGGCCAACCAGTTTTTCCTTCCACCCAATCTGTGTAAATCCAATAAGGAACATTTCTTAATGAGCCTTCAGCATTTTGATATTTACTAAAAAACCAAAGCACATCTCTTGTTCCCTGCAACTTGTCTTTTATAAATGCGCTATCGCCGCGATACATCCAGAAATCATTTACCATTCCAATATACCAGAGTGAGAAAGTAGGAATTTGTTGAGGTGAAAAAGATGGATGGCGACTTAATGTAATTCCTTCTGCCATCCTTGAATGATCCATTTGTGTGATCGCATTTCTAACTAACCGGTCATCTCCGCTGTTATACAAAGAAACCAGTGCCTGGATACGTGTATCACCGATATATTGCAACTGTTCATAATAAGGACAATCCATATAGGTCTCCCATGCACAAGATCTTGCTGTTCGCCAGCCCACTTCAAATATTTTATCCAGGGTTTTGTCGTGTGCATCAAAAGTTGCATTCAATTGAAATGGATAGCCAGTGAACAAACTATAAATATCATTAATGATCAGTGGTTCATCCTTTGTTGTTATTTTAATTTCAACATAGCGAAATGTTCTCCAGTTAAGTGTACTGAAATACTGATCATCTTTTCCATTAGATATGATGCTGTCCTTTCTACCGGCAATTATTTTCCCTTCCACTTCGTCGCGATTTCCTTTTTTAAATGTTTTGCCGGGACCATCAGGCTTTTCGGTAAATAAAGCTTCTGCATAAGTCAACAATATGCCCGCATCTTTTCCTTTGCTGAAATCTAATTCAGGGTATGCATTTGTATAAAAAGATTGATCAAGTAAAAATGATGCCTGGGTATTTGCCGGAATTGTTATTGCTTTTTGAGTTGCAGGAAATCCTTCCGGGACGGTCACACCATTTGATTTTTTTATAGTCGCAAATCGCTGCACTTTTAATTCCATTGGCGGTAATGTGGAAGGGACAAGCATCCACTCCGCAATATCACTATTGCCTTTTGGAGTTCCGCCTCTCCAGTGAGCTTTCACAGCAGCCGGCCATGCGCCATCATCAAAATTATTCTTCAACCATCCATCCGGCATCTTATTCATATCAACTAACTCGCCTGGGCCTGAAACATAATAAGCACTATAACCAATTCCCGTCAATGGAGTGTAAGCAGTATTCTTATAACATTTCCATGAGATATTGGTGTTAACGATCTCTTCTTTACTTGTGTTACCCTGCATTAAAAAACCTGTACGGTTTGATATCTGTCCTTCGGGTCGGTATTCGCCTTCATTCCAAACGGTGGCAGTAATAATATTATCTCCGTTGACCAGGTAAGGCGCAATATCAACTGTTTCAAAATTCCAGTGATAAAGATCATTTCTTGCGGGACCTAGTGAAACAAATTTCTCATTGATGATCAGAACATATCGGTTGTCAGCAGAAACATGGACAATAAATGAATCAGGTTTATAACTTAAAGAAATCTTCTTTCTGAAATAATAGACGCCATATCCTTTTGTAGGGGCATTTGGAGCTGTGATCCAGAATGCAGACCATGTTTTGGTTAAGAGAGATGGGTTTATCTTTTGCGAGTTAGAAGCAATCGTGATCGCAATAAGAACTACAAATAGCATTTTTTTCATAGATAGATTTTATTTGGGCATTTCCAAATGATACTTGCCCGAACCAAGTTTTAAAACAACTTTTCCATTCTCAATTGTAACTTGTATATCTTTTGATAATGGGTCTCCATTTTCCGTGATCAAATTAGCGTCTGAAACAGGAAGATAAACAGTAGCCGTTGTATTTGCTGGTATTTCTATCACCGATACAAATTTATTGCCTTCGATCTTCCACGCACTTATTACTCTGCCATAGTATGTATGCAAAATTGCTTCTGCAGTTGTTAAACCACCCCCAACATGCGGTTTAATTTTTATATGCTTATATCCCGGCGCGTCATCATAAGTATCCAGCCCTGCAACAACCCGATACATCCAATCACCAATTGCACCGTATGCATAGTGATTAAATGAATTCATGGAGGCGGGTTCGAATGTACTATCTGGCCGAATGCCGTTCCATCTTTCCCAAATTGTAGTAGCACCCATTTTTACGGGATAAAGCCACGATGGATAACTTTCCTGCATCAATAATGTGAATGCCATGTCAGTCTTTCCAAAACGATCAAGTACATGACATAAATAAGGAGTACCCAAAAAGCCAGTTGTAAGATGATTATTATATGCTTTTATATTTTCGACCAATTTCTCAACAGCCTGTTCTCTTAAATTTTCAGGAAGCATATCAAAATTCAATGCAAGCACATAAGCAGTCTGTGTACTTGAGATCAATCTTCCATTTGGAGTTAAATACTCTTTTACAAAAGCCGCTTTGAGGTTTTTTAACAACTCAATATACCTGGCAACATCATCATTTTTACCAAGCACTTTTGCCGTATTGATCATTATTTGAACAGAGTTGGCAAAAAAACATTGAGCTATAAGGTACTTATCTGTCACCGCAGATCTTCCATCATTATCATCAAATGGCCGGTAAAATAACCAGTCACCAAAATGGGCACCCTTGTTCCATAAATAATTCCTGCTTGAATCTTCCATATATTTTACCCATGCTTTCATACTATTATACTGGCTCTCTAATATCTTTCTATCTCCATAAGCGAGGTACATGTTCCATGGAATGATTGTAGCTGCATCGGCCCAACCGGTAGATGCGCCGCGGCTACCACCAAGTATATTTGGAATTACCCATGGCACACTGCCCGATGGTTGCTGGTCAGCTTCTACATCTCTCAGCCATTTTGCAAAAAAATTATTGACGCCAAAATTGAATGCAGCTGTTCTTGAAAAAGCCTGCGCATCACCGGTCCATCCAAGACGCTCATCTCTCTGTGGACAATCAGTTGGTACATCTAAAAAGTTCCCTTTCTGTCCCCACTGAATGTTATGCTGAAGTTGATTGATCAGCGGATTTGATGAAGCGAACTCGCCTGTTGGTTTCATATTAGAATACAAAGCAACTGCGGTAAAATTTTCGGGCTTTATTTGGTCAACACCTTCAATTTCTATATAACGGAAACCATAAAATGTAAAATGAGGTTCAAATACCTCTTCCCCTTTTCCTGACAAATAATAAGTGGCCGTTGCATTGGCTGCACGAAGATTATCGATATAAAAATTCCCATACTTATCCAGAACCTCGGCGTGGCGGATCGTTATTTTATTTCCTGCTTTTCCATTTGCTTTCACAATCATCCAACCAACGAGATTTTGTCCAAAGTCGATCACCTTTTCTCCTTTTGGTGTTGTAAATATTTTTAATGGCTTAAATGTTTCATGTTTTTTTATTGGCTCATTATAAGTTGCAAGCAGATTATCATTCGAATAGCTCTGCACTCTTACTCCCGCCCAATTTGCATCATTGTAATTTGCAGTTGACCAACCTGCCTTTTCTTCTCTTGCATCAATTGTTTCTCCATGATAAATTTCTGAAAAACGAATAGACCCTGTCGACGATTTCCATGTTTGATCAGAAATTATGGTTGCAGTTGTTCCGTCGGTATAATTAATATCGATCTGCAATAGAACTCCGGCTTTCTTTCCGTAACTATCTTTATTTCCTGCCCATGCCAAATAACCACGATACCAACCAGTGCCAACCATTACACCTATAGCATTGCTTCCGTTTTGAAGAAGACCTTTTACATCATATACCTGGTATTGCAATCTTTTATTATAGCTTGTCCAACCGGGAGTTAAATAAGCATCTCCTACTCTTTTTCCGTTTATCTGTGTTTCGTACAATCCGTGTGCGGTAATATAGGCTGTAGCTGATGCAATTTTTTTGTTCATTGAAAATTGTTTCCTGAAATATTGAGCCGGTCTGTTGATGGAATCCTCAATAAAATCAGCTTCGATCCATTGGGCTTTCCAATCAGAAGCATTCATCAATGCAGTTTGAAAAAATGCAGGCTCACTCCATGCCGATTGTTTACCATTATTGTCCCACACCCTGATTTGCCATGTATATTTTTTTCCTGATTGTAATGCTGAACCACCATAAGTCACCTGCACTGATTGATCAGACATTACCTTCCCGCTTTTCCATGCCGTATTTTTTCCATTGCTTACGATTATTTCATAAGCCGCTTGTAAAATATTTCGCTGATCACTTAAGAGTTGCCAGCTAAAACGTGGCTGCTTTACATCAATACCAATCGGGTTTGCCTGGTTTTCGCAAAGAAGATTTTGCACTGTGACTTGTGCAACTGTTGCAGTTGCAACAAAGATCAATACAGATAAAAGAATTTTTTTTCGCATGGTGTGAGTATTGTATACGTACACAATAAAGTTAATAGTTATTGAATCAAAAAAGTGAAGCTAAACTGTTATGAATTAAATTATTTTTGCGCTTACTTTTTAAAATTGAACGCCGCCGAAACAATAGCGATCCCTTTCCCAAAACAAAAAGCCCGGATAGCTGTATCTGTTTTTTTCTTTTGCCAGGGATTAACATTTGCAAGCTGGGCCAGCCGTATACCCGATATAAAAACATCACTTCATTTAAGTGAAGCAGGATTAGGAAGTATTCTGCTTGCATTACCTCTTGGCCAGTTGGTCACCATGTTCTTCAGCGGTCGTGCTGTTACACGATTTGGCAGTAAGTATGTTTTAAGAGTAGCGATCGTTGGCTATGTGATCTCACTTACCAATATTGGCCTGGTGGAAAAACCATGGCAACTGGTAGTGGCATTAACTGCATTTGGGATTTTTGGTAATCTCTGCAATATTTCTGTAAATACACAGGCTGTTCATGCGGAACATTTATACAACCGTCCGATACTGGCATCCTTTCATGGCGTATGGAGTGCTGCAGGATTTACCGGCGCCATCATTGGTTCACAAATGTTGAAGCTTGAAATAAAACCTTACTATCATTTTTGGATCATTGCATTGTTTGCAGTAATGATGATGCTGATCTTTAATAAATATCTTTTATTGACACCAACAAGTAAACTTGCAGGATCATTCACAAGAATAAAATGGCCCCATGGTTCATTACTTCTTTTGGGTGTCATTGCTTTTTGCTGCCTGAGCGCCGAAGGTTGTATGTTCGACTGGAGCGGAGTTTATTTCAAGCAAGTAGTAAAAGCAGAAGGTGCATTGATCTCGCTTGGTTATGCTTCGTTCATGATCATGATGACAACAGGACGGTTCACCGGCGATGCGCTTGCATTGAAATTCGGTCGTAAAAAAATGGTTCAGCTAAGTGGTCTACTGATATTTACAGGCATGATAATCGCAGTTTTATTTCCAATGATTGTAACGGCAACCATTGGTTTTTTAATTGTTGGTTTTGGTGTAAGCAGCATTATTCCATTAATGTATAGTACCGCTGGAAAAATAAAAGAGGTAGCAAGTGGTATTGCGATTGCAACAGTATCAGGGATCGGTTTCTTTGGATTTTTAATGGGGCCGCCGCTTATCGGTTTTATTGCCCAGTTTGCGGGGTTACAATATTCTTTTGCAGTGATCGCTGTGTTGGGACTCGGGATAACATTGATGATAAACCGAATTAAAGAAATTGCTTAAACAGATTTATTTCCTGCTATAATCATCCTGTAGCCTTATAATATCATCTTCGTCACTTGGGTTTGATTCGTCAGTATGCTGCCATATCTCAGCAACAATTCCCCACTCATCAAGACCGACAAGGCGATGACGTTCGCCCTGCTTCAGTTTTATTATATCACCCACTTTAAGTTTATGATGGGCCCTTGCTTCATCAGTATCACTCGTCATCACATCAACAGTGCCGCCAATACATTTCCAAATCTCAGCACGACGATGATGGTATTGCCAGCTCAGGCGATGATTGGGGCCAACTATCAAAATTTTCGGGCTGAGTTTATTCGTGATCTTTAAAGTATCCAAATGTTCTTCGGGAAAATAATGTTGAGCAAATCGTGCAGCTTGTGCTTCATCAATAACATAGAAGCCACCCCATGGACGGGTATCATCTTTATCAACAATGGTAAAATTGGATTGCTGCAGCATAGCTGCCACTTTTTCAAATACTTGCTGTTTGTCTTTCATAAAATATCATCGAAGTTAACATATCGAAAACAATTGTTCGAAGCTTATATTAGCCTTCTCTTGTCTTTATCGTTCCTATATTTGTATATTGCTCGAACAGAAAATAAATAATAAATGCCCTCAATTCAAGTTACGGTTCATCATAAGCTCACTGAACATGAAGCAATGGCACGAATCCAAAAGCTTGTCACTAATTTAAAACAAGAACAGGGTGAAAAAATCTCCAATATCGAAGAGGAATGGCATGCAAGAAGTGGAAAATTCCAATTTGTTTTTCAAGGAATGCATCTTTCAGGAACGATCAATCTTCACCCAGGTGCTGTTGAAATACATGGCAAAGTGCCCCTCGTAGCATCATTATTCAGAGGAAAAATAAAAGATGTTATAAAAGAAAAAGCAAGCGAGTTACTTGCTGAATGATCACTTTATCTTTTCAAACTCTGAAAAGAATTTATTCATCTCATCAGCAGTTAATGCAGAGCCCGAATGAACAACGATCCTATACCTGAATGTAGTTGATTGCCCCGGTTGTAAAGTAAAATTCAATTCTTCCTTTCCATTACTGAATACTTTTCTTCCCAAAGGATTTACCGAAAACAATCCATAGCCTCTTGCATGCCAGTAAGCAGGATAACCAACATTTGATGGATGATCGAACATTCCGATCGTAATATCCTTTCCATCTTTTTTCCCGGTAAGCATCACCCATTTCCCTTTTGTACTCCAGACAGAATCGCCTTTTAATCCATTGCTGCTATAATACATTCCTGTTACATCGTTACCGGATGGCGCCACTTCGGTTATGTTCCCTTTATCATCCACAAAGCTGGTTTTATCTTTAGAAGGTAGTTCCAGCTCTCTTGCTACTCTTATTGCAAACATTCCATCTTTTACATCTTTAAAAACAACAGTAGTATGAGTTGCAGTCAATGTTGTAATGCGATCAATGACAAAATCATTTCCTTTTACAGAAAAATTAAATGTGGTTTTTTCATTCAGCAAAACTTTTTTATCAGGTCTTATCCATGTTGAAGTTGTGGTCAGTGATGCAGTATTCCCATTCAGCTTGCTGTCAGTGATCTTACCGGGTACAATAGTACCATAATGATCCCTTTTCTCTGGAGCAATGGCTATTGAATTATTCCAGAAATCCAAGCCATTCACTGATTCATAATTCAACCAGATGCCTGTATGATGAGGATGATCTGTCCTCTCTCCTGCGATCATTTTAAATGGATAGCTTCTTGTAACAGTAATACCATCCACAGTATTTACAGGGAAAAGGACAGGCTTTCTGCTTGAGTCATAATAACAATAAGCAGTCATTAATTTACCATCAAATAAAATATCAAGCTGCTTTTTATCCTTTCTTTCAACAAATGAAAAACCATTTTTTTGAGCGACAAGGGGCATACTCATTATCGTCAATAATGAGATGATAAATAATTTATGTTTCATAAACAATTAATACATGAAAGGCTTTCCGTTATTCATCACATCCTGCGTTTTTTCATCAAAGGTTATTTTAGTGCCGGAACGTGCAGCCGCATTGGTCATGATTGTTGCAATGGAATGACTATATCCCGCTTCAACAGGTGCGTTTGGAGTTTTACGACTACGAACACATTCCATCCAGTTACGAATATGATTGGATGTAAGTGTATCTCCTCCTGTATTTGCTGAAGCAATAACAGCTTCTGTTTTTGATAAAGTTTGTTCAGGTAATAAATTCGGCTCCATTTTCATTTCATCTGCAAATCGTTTTGTCAAACCACCTTTTGGAGAAACCATATTCGTGATAAGATTCAATTCACCGCCATTTGAATAATAAATCTCGGCCGGCTTTTCTTCGCCATTATGCATGCGGGATGCGAACGTAACCTGGAAACCAGTTGAAGGATCATTTGCCGGACCATAATCAAATACTGCCGTGATAGTATCCCAATTCTTTCTTCCATCTTTCCACGCATAGATGCCGCCATTTGCAACAACAGATCTTGGATGACTGAATCCGCTAAACCAATGTACGGTATCGATCTGGTGACTCATCCATTGTCCCGGCAAACCTGATGAATAAGGCCAGAACAAACGGAACTCTAAATATTTTCTCGGATCAAAACTGTCTTTTGGCCTGTTCATTATAAATCTTTTCCAATCCGTATCTTCTTCTTTCAATTGAGGAAGTAATGCAGTCCTGCGCCAACGACCAGGTTGATTTACATTCCATGTTAATTCAACCATAGTGATCGGGCCAAATTTTCCTGATCTGATAAAATCATTGGCCGCATGATAATTTGATCCGCTTCTTCTTTGCGAACCTATTTGAATGATCCTGTCCGTTGCTTTGATAGCTTTTAATGCAGCACGATTATCTTCCATTGTTTCTGCAAAAGGTTTTTCCACATAGGCATCGCAACCTGCTTTTACTGCTTCTATCGCATGCAATGCATGCTGAAAATCTGCGGTGCCTATAAATACTGCATCCACTAACTTTTTATCATACATCTCTTCATTATTGCGGCAAGCCACAATATCATGACCCATTTTTTCTTTCCATATAGCAGCGCCATCTTCCCGTCTTTTTTTCCAGATGTCAGAAACAGCAACAAGATCGAAATTCAATTCCTTGTAATGATTCATAAAACAAGGAATATGCGAACCCCGGTGACGATCTGAAAAACCAACTACGCCAACTCTTACCCGGTCATTTGCGCCCAGGATATTCCGATAGCTTTTAGCACTAAAAGCATTGGCCCCAAAATAAAATCCAGCACCAGTAAGGGCAGATTTTTTAATAAATTCTCTGCGTGAATTTGACATAGCTCGTGATTTTATGATGAAAAGAAATTAGTTCTGAACAAGCAAATTACAACAATAATAAATGCGGAGAGCAGAAGGAGAAATTCTATAAATAAAAAAAGAATGAACAGGGATGTTCATTCTTTTAAGTGGAGGTGACCGGATTCGAACCGGTGTCCAAACATATTCTTCAAAAGCTTTCTACATGCTTATTTTGTTTTGTGTTTTTCGGGAAGTAACTGGGAACAAACAACCGACCACTTCCTTAGCTGCATGGTCTTAAGTAATCAGCACAGCCTTTGATCACCGCATCTTGTTTTGTTTTAAGTCGGCGGCGGGGCATGGAAACAAGCGAACCGGCCCGGCGGCCCTAATGACTACCTAATCACTGATTAAGCGGCCATGGCATACTGAGTATTGCCATTTGAGTTTTGAGTATTCAGATTAACCTGCTAATTACACAACGCAGAACATGCTTACACTTTCAAAGATCTATGCTGTCAAAACCATACACCCCCAAAAACTTTCACTTATACTTGTCAATTAATTTATCTACTATTCCCTTATACTTTTTCAGATCATTAATATATTTTTTGCTTTTCATCTTTTTAATATGTGACTCTATAACCCTGGCCTGATCGTAGGCTAAATCTCCAATAGAAAAATAGAGTTCCAGTCTTCAGCCTTACTTGTAAAGGCGTCAAGAAACCTTTTGTTTAAATGTTCGTTCAGTCTCGTCTCCAAATCCAGGCAACTACCTATATAAAATCTATCAAGCTTACCAGAAAAAAGAATATAAACTGTTGCCATATTCAATTTTAAGCAAATTTCTGAACATGCTTACTCCCGATAGCTATCGGGATTCAAAGATCTATGCTGTCAACCCCGATAGCTATCGGGGCATACACCTCCTTGTTAAGTGAAAAGTTATAAGTTGAAAGTTAAAAGTTTTGTTACCAGCTTACAACCTTCGATTAGGCTTTTGTTGCGTCGAAATCCTTTCAACTTTCAAATCGCTAATCATCATTTTAAAGATCAGTCTGCAAAAATAACAATGTTTTGCGAGTATTATTCTCAACGTTTGCTTAAAGCTTTGATTGTTCTTACTCGCACTAAATAAATTATTTTTACCAAATGACAATCCCATTGGAAATCTATCAGCAACAAATTGCGGGTCACTTAAAAGAATTAAAAAAGTTTGAAAGGAAAAGGTCTTTGTTTGGCTGGCTACGCTTTCTTAGCCTGGGAACCGCATTTGTACTACTGTGGATGATCTGGGCAAATGGTTTACCGATCCTTCTCCCTATCCCATTTTTACTTATTGGTCTCTTTCTTTTTGTTCTTCGAAAGGATATTGAGAATAACGATTCCATTGAAAATCTGCAACGACTAATAAAGATCAGTCAAACAGAAATTGAAGTGCTTCAACATCATTTTACAGAACTACCCGATGGTATTGAATTCAAACCCGAACATCATGAGTATGCGAATGACCTGGATATTTTTGGAAGAGCATCCTTGTATCAATACATCAATCGTTGTACTTCTGAACAGGGAAAAAAATTATTTGCAGAATGGCTCTTGTCCCCTGCACCTGATGAAACGATTTTACAACGACAAGCAGCCGTGAAAGAACTTGAACCGCAGATCGAATGGAGGCAACAATTGCGATCTTATGGTCTTGAAAAGCCAATTACAAAATCAATAGAGTATAAGATCAATGCGTGGTTACAGGAGCCTTTTCAGTTCATCAACAAACCGATTTGGCATGTGTTGAGGTATTTACTTCCCACCATTAGCTTCGCTTTCCTGGCTTTACATCTTGCAGATATTATTTCTGCTTCCATCTTTTACCCGGCGATTCTGCTGATGCTGATGATCTCTTTTGGCATTTCTAAAAAAGTAATGCCAGCTTATACACATCTTGATAAAGCAGCTACCCAACTTGAAACACTTTCAAAAAGTATTTTATGGATAGAATATTTACATTTTAAGTCAGGTTTGTTGTCTCAATTACAAAAAGCGTATTTACACAATTCAAGATCATCATCACAAACAATTAAGAACCTGAAAAATATTCTTGACCGTTTTGATATACGATTGAATCCGCTCGTATTTATTCCACTCAATACTTTTCTGTTTTGGGATATTCAGCAGGTAATGATATTGGAGAATTGGAAAAAGGAAAATAAAGAACATATCGGCGATTGGTTTCATTCACTGGCGGAAATAGAATCTCTTTCGTCACTTGCCAATCTTTCTTTTAATCATCCCGATTGGGCTTATCCCTCAATTTCGAAAGAACATGGAACGGCGATCGCTGATGAATTAGGTCACCCACTAATTCCAAAAGATAAACTGGTTACCAACTCTTTTTCAACAGCAGGAAATGAAGGTTTGAATTTAATAACCGGGTCAAATATGGCAGGCAAGAGTACATTCTTAAGAAGCGTCGGCGTGAATATAGCTTTAGCCATGATGGGTTCGCCAGTTTGTGCAAAAGCTTTTACAGTATCAAACATGAAAGTGATCAGCAGCATGCGAGTAAGTGATAACCTGGAAGAGAACACTTCTACATTCTATGCAGAATTAAAAAAGCTAAAAGAAGTTATTGAGACCGTTTATCGGAATGAAAAAGTTTTTCTTTTGCTTGATGAGATCTTAAGAGGCACCAATTCGGCCGACAGGCATATCGGTTCCAAGGCTTTGATAAAACAATTGATACATCATAATGCAGCTGGTCTTATCGCAACACATGATCTTGAATTAGCAAAACTTGCTGATGAGTTCCCTGACAAGCTTCACAATTATCATTTTGATGTACAGGTTGCAGCCGATGAACTCAATTTTGATTATAAATTAAAAAAAGGCGTCTGCACCAGCATGAACGCCTCTTTATTAATGAAGAAGATCGGGATAGAATTATAGTTACTTAAATACCCGCCATACATCAAGCCCCATCGCATACGCCATTAATCCGATCAACAACACCATTCCAACCATTTGTGCATATTCTAAAAATTTATCACTTGGTTTGCGACCAGTTACCATTTCAGCCAATGTAAATAATGCATGCCCCCCGTCTAAACCAGGAATTGGTAATATATTCATGAATGCAAGAATAATACTAAAGACCGCAGTTAACTTCCAGAATTGCTCCCAATCCCAATATGGAGGGTAGATACCGCCAATGCTCAAAACACTTCCCAAAGATTCACTTGGTTTTGCTTTTCCCGTAAATAATTGACGAAAGCCGGTAATGTATCTTCCTAATGTTGCCCAACATTCTTTAAAACCTGCAGGAATGGCTTGAAGAAAAGTGTATGTTTCTTTTTCTGTTTTAAAACCCAGATCCTCATAGTTTTTAAACTCAAAACCTAACATCGCGTTTTTATCTGTTTGCACTGCCTTGGTCAACGTGTCATTTCCTCTAAGAAATTTCACCTGCACTGTTTCATTTTTCTTATCCTTGATCACTCTTCGTACTTCATGAAAAAAAGGTGTTTCAATATTATTGACAGCTATGATCCTATCGTCTGGTATCATTCCTGCTTTTTCCGCAGGTGACTCTTTTCCAAACTTTTTTATAATACCTGGAGCTCTAAGAGTTACAAAAGGGCCTGAACTTCGAGTATTTAATTTTCTTATTAACCCTTCGTCCAGTTTTAAAAGTATTGTGCTGTCGCCACGTTTCACTGTCAGACTGGTTGCTTCATTCAAAATGATCTGCCCTTTTATCGAAAACAGGTCTGTTACGGTATTAGTATCTACTTTTAAAATATTATCACCATCCTTCAATCCAACAGTTTGGGCGAGGCTATCGGGGATAAGACCATATTTTGCATTTGCAGGTGGGAAGTAATCTTTACCCCAAACCCAAAGAATGAAAACGAAAATTATGATCGCAAGAATTACATTGACAATAATTCCTCCAAGCATTATGATCAATCGTTGCCATGCCGGCTTACTTCTGAATTCGTATGGTTGTGGAGGAAGCTTCATTTGTTCTTTATCCATACTTTCATCGATCATGCCCGATATTTTTACATAACCTCCTAATGGTATCCATCCTAATCCATATTCGGTTTCCCCTTTTTTCTTTTTAAAAAGTGAGAACCATGGATTAAAAAACAAATAGAATTTTTCTACACGGCAACCAAACCATTTTGCTGTAATAAAATGACCGAACTCGTGAAGCAAGATCAAAATTGAAAATGAAGCGATGAATTGCGCGGCTTGTATAGGAACCGCACTCCAATCTATAGCTAATAATGTCATAATTTATATCGATCCGCCCGGGCGGACCTTTAGTTTAAAATGAGTGCAAATATCTCTTAAAAAAAGTTAGTGAAAAGAAAATTTTACGAATTACTGTTTTAGATGATAAAGGGTTACAATTTAATTACATCAGCGGCAAAATTTCTTGCTTCGGCGTCACTTTCAAAGTATTCTTCCAATGTGGGTTTGTCTATATAGGTAACATGTTGCATGGTCTTCTCGATCAGGTCGGTCATTTCAAGAAAACCGATCCTGTTCTTTAAAAATGCATACACAGCTATTTCGTTTGCAGCATTCATTACACAAGGCAGATTTCCTCCTTTATTCAATGCTTCTATCGATAATCCAAGATTGCGAAATGTTCGGATATCGGGTTCCTCAAAAGTCAGCGTGTTCATCTTCTTAAAATCATACCGCGGAAAGTTGTTATGGATCCTTTGTGGAAATGCCAATGCATATTGAATAGGCACTTTCATATCCGGCACACCCATTTGTGCTTTTATACTTCCATCTTCAAACTGAACCATGCTATGAATAATGCTCTGCGGATGAATGATAACCTGTATTTGATCAGGATGAAGATTGAAAAGATATTTTGCCTCGATCATCTCAAGTCCTTTATTCATCAATGTAGCCGAGTCAATGCTGATCTTTGCTCCCATAGTCCAGTTAGGATGTTGTAATGCATGTTCTCTCTTCACATTCACCAAAAAGTTTGGCTTTCTTCCCAGGAATGGCCCGCCTGAGGCAGTAAGAATAATTTTCTCAATGCGATTTCTGGTTTCGCCAACAAGACATTGAAAAATGGCTGAATGTTCTGAGTCAACCGGGATAACAGGTGCCCGGTTCTCTGTTGCACGTTGCATGACGATATCACCAGCAACAACTAATGTTTCTTTATTTGCGAGAGCAATTGTCTTACTGTTCTCAATCGCTTTCAGTGTCGGTTTTAAACCAGCAAAGCCAACAATAGCTGCCAGCATCAGGTCATAGCAATCCATCGCAGCGACTTCTTCCAATGCTTTTTCACCACAAAAAACTTTTATATCAGTAGAAGCAAGTGCTTCTTTTACATTTTGATATTTACTTTCATCGCCAATAACAACAATATTGGGATTGAATTGTAAAGCCTGTTGAATGAGCAACTCATCATTAGAATGAGCTGTAAGTACTTCAGCAGAAAATTTATCAGGATTGGTGGCAATTACATTTAATGCCTGGGTACCAATAGAACCAGTAGAGCCAAATAAGGCTATCCTTTTTATGTTGCCTTCGTTTCCCTGCGATCTTATTACAGGAGCTTCTGATGGTGTATTTTCAAAAAAAACTTTCATTAATAATAGCCAGCTTGATTAGTTAATTATTATCACTCCACTTTGCTAATTCATCGGCAATTTTTCTATCGTTGCTCAGCCGCGGCACTTTGTTTTGACCGCCCAATTTACCAATTGATTTCATGTAATCAATAAATCCGTTCTTCCTGACTGCTGTTATTTTTAAAGGGGAAAGAATATTGCCGCTGATCAGGTCATCATAGTAAACATTCTTTTTCCTGAGATTAACTTCTACTTTATCTGCAAATAATCTTATATCTCCCGGCCTGTTCTCAAATTCGATGAACCACTCGTGGTACGACTTGCCATCATTTTTACTTACAAACGGCGCTACTGTAAACTCTGTAATTTGCACATGCTCTTCTTCTGCCGCTTTCAAAATACTGTATTCAACCTCTTCACCGATTACATGTTCACCAAATGCTGAAATAAAATGTTTTGTTCTCCCGGTAACAACCAAACGATACGGATCTGTAGAAACAAACTTTATTGTATCACCCAGGTTATAACCCCAAAGTCCTGCATTGCTATTAATGATCATCGCATAGTTCTCACCAACTTTTACTTCTTTTAAAGAAAGTCTTGTTGGGTTATTATTAAAGATCTCGACTGCCGGGATAAATTCAAAATATATGCCGCTATTGGTATTCAATAAAAGTCCTTCTGCATTTTGAGAATCCTGGAAAGCAAAAAAACCTTCACTTGCAGGGAACAATTCTATACAATCAATTTTTTTCCCAATGCTTTCAAACAACTTTGCTTTGTAAGGCTCAAAATTTACACCGCCCTGCACCATTACACTGAAGTTAGGAAACAACTCACCAACTTTTTTATCGCTGCGTTTTATCAACTCATCAAAATACATCTGCATCCATGGTGGTATGCCACTGATAAGAGTCATATCTTGCTTGATCGTTTCATCAACTATCTTATTCAATTTTGTTTCCCAATCTTCAATACAATTTGTTTCATAAGAAGGCATCTGGTTTGAGCGCAGATATTTGGGTACATGGTGATTCACGATCCCACTCAATCTACCTGTTGGAATATCACCCACTCTTTCCAATTCAGGTGAACCTGACAAAAAAATCAGCTTGCCATCAGCAAAACGGGTGTTTCCTGTTTCAGCCATATAACAAAGCAGTGCATTGCGAGCAGAGTTGATATGATTCGGAATTGAATCTTTTGTGATCGGGATATACTTGGTACCACTGGTTGTACCCGAAGTTTTGGCTAAATAAATAGGCCGGCCTTTCCACAACACATTATGCCTGCCTTCTTTTATTTTATCGATCCAGGAACGCATTTGTTCATAATCCTGGATGGGAACCGTCTGTTTAAATTCTTCATATTTGGTCACTTTATCCAAGCCTAGGGACTTGCCATACTCTGTTCCTTTTCCAACTTTTATCAGCTGTTGGAGGATATTTTCCTGGTCGGTCACGGCCGTTGCCATGCCTTTTCGGATACCTTTATATATATATGAAGCGAATGGTTTTGCTAAAAACGACTTGATTTTCATACCCTAAGTAAACTGCAAGCTAAGATGAATTGCAAATATAAAAGAAGGCATTTCAAATTGACGGAATGTGAATATAAAACTTTGATAATCTGTTTGCCGGAAAGCCATTTCCCCTTACCTTTGCCATCCTTAATTTTAAAGCGATGATAGCAGTTGTAAAAATAGCCGGTCAGCAATATAAAGTAGAAAAAGATCAGACTTTATATGTACCACATATTGAAGGAAATGCCGGTGATAAAATTGATCTTGAAGTATTGTTAGCCGATGCAGATGGTAAAGTTTCTTTAGGCGCTGATTTGAAAGCGAAAGTAAAAGCTGAAATACTTGGTCATGAAAAAGGCGATAAAGTAATTGCCTACAAACAAAAAAGAAGAAAAGGATTTCGTAAGAAGATAGGTCATCGTACTTTGTATACGCAGATAAAGATCAATAGCATTAAATAAGAAATCAGAAATTTAAAATTTAAATTTTTTTCTCATGGCACATAAAAAAGGTGAAGGCAGTGTAAAGAATGGTCGTGACTCACAAAGCAAACGCCTTGGTGTAAAAATTTTTGGTGGTCAACCTGCTATTGCTGGCAACATCATCGTTCGTCAACGTGGTACTGTTTATCATCCAGGAAAAAATGTTGGCGTTGGTAAAGATTATTCTTTGTTTGCATTGTCTAATGGTGTTGTTGAATTTAAAAAAGGAAAGAACAACAGAACATTTGTTTCAGTAACTCCTGTTGAAGCATAAAGGTTTTTTCTTTGCATCAGTGATGATCATCACTGAAAAAATCTCAAGCACGTTATAAGTTGAGTGATGTCGAAAAAAGTAATCAACATCACAGTTTCAACTTTGTGGAAAAAATTTTTGATAGTTTAAATAATAATTCTATTTTTACTATCGTTAATTTATTTCTAACCGTTAAATTCTAAAACACATGGCAACTAAGAAAAAAGCAGCTAAGAAAAAAGCAGCTCCTAAAAAGAAAGCAGCTAAGAAGAAAAAGTAAGTTAACATCACTTATAAAAGTCCCTCGCAGTGCGGGGGACTTTTTTTTGCATTAACTTGTATCTCCCCAATGAAAAAAGAATAATATTAAATTGCAATTATGGATAATTATGCCATTGCAGAAAATTTCTCCTTGCTTTCAAAGCTGATGGATATTCATGGAGACAACTCTTTTAAAGCAAGAATTTATGGTGCTGCTGCCTTCAATATTGAAAAACTTCCTGCTCAACTTGCTGATACCCCACCAGCAAAAATTGCATCAATAAAAGGTATTGGAGATAGTACTGCCAAGAAAATTGTGGAGATGCTCGAAACCGGAAAGCTTGGCATTCTAGGTGAATACATTGAAAAAACGCCGCCAGGTGTTATTGAAATGCTGAACATAAAAGGAATTGGACCAAAGAAGATTCAAACCATCTGGAAAGAGATGGGTATTGAATCAGTTGGTGAATTATTGTATGCCTGTAATGAAAATCGTCTAACACTCTATAAAGGCTTTGGCGAAAAGACGCAAGCCAATGTGCAGGAATCAATAGAGTTCTATCAAAGCCAGCAAGGACATTTTTTATATGCTGAAGCTGAAGTTATATTTCCTCAAATAGATGGATACCTGAAAAAAATATTTTCTCCTGATGCAGTGCATGTAACTGGTGCTTATCGCCGGCAGGCTCTTACGATTGAAGAAATGGAATTTGTTGTCCTTGAAAACAACGATGTGATCAAACCAAAATTCCAAACAGCACAACCGCCTGAGCTTATAGAAGAAAAAGAAAATACAATCTTATACAAGTTAAAAAATGGTTTGAAGCTTCGATTACATACAGGGAAAGGTAAAATGGATGAAAGACTTTTTTACACTTCCTGCTCCGAAGAATTCCTTACTGCTTTTAATAAAACATTTTCTTCCATAAAATATACAGGTAAAGAGATTGGTGATGATTCAGTATTTACCCAGGCAAAAATCCCGGTGATACCTGCCTTTCTAAGGGAAACCGCTACTATAATTGAAAAAGCAAAGAACAAAAAATTAGGAACACTTATTCAACCGGTGGATATAAAAGCGATCATTCATAGCCATAGTAAATGGAGTGATGGTGATAATACATTGGAACAAATGGTGGAAGAATGTATAAAGAAAGGACTTGAATACCTTGTTATTTCCGATCACTCAAAAACTGCTGTTTATGCAAATGGCCTTTCTGAAGAAAGAATAAGAGAGCAGCACAGGCAAATTGATCTGCTGAATGAGCAATACAAGCCGTTCAAGATATTTAAAAGTATTGAGAGTGACATTCTCGGTGATGGCTCGTTGGATTATACTAATAATATTCTTTCAACCTTTGACCTCGTAATAGCATCTGTTCATAGTAATTTAAAGATGACGGAAGAAAAGGCAATGATGAGATTAATGAAAGCCATCGAAAATCCTTATACAACAATACTAGGGCATATGACTGGACGACTGTTGTTAAGTCGTAATGGCTATCCTGTCGATCACAAGAAGATAATTGATGCATGTGCTGCTAACCATGTTGTGATAGAACTAAATGCACATCCAAGAAGATTGGATATTGACTGGCGATATATTGATTATGCAATTGACAAAGGTGTTTTGATCTCAATAGATCCCGATGCTCACTCCCTGGAAGGTTATAATGATATAAGATATGGAGTGCTGGCCGCTCAAAAAGCAGGCTTAACCAAAGAACAAAACCTTAGCAGCTTTTCGCTGAAAGAATTTGAAAAATTCCTGGCTGATAGAAGAAAGAAGAAAAAGATCTAATTATTATGGAGAACATTAAGATCGCCACGGCGCAATTTGAAAATAAAAGCGGTGACAAAGAATATAACCTCACTATAATAGATAAATTATCCAGGCAAGCCGCAGAGCAAGATGCAAAAATGGTCGCCTTTCATGAATGTTCAATTACTGGCTACACATTTGCAAGACATCTTTCAAAAATCCAGATGCTTGAATTAGCTGAATTGATCCCTGGTGGCAATAGTATTAATGCATTAACTCAGATTGCTAAAAGAAATAATATCGCAATCCTCACAGGCTTATTTGAAAAAGATAATAATGATAATTTATTTAAAGCTTATGTATGCGTGGATAAAACAGGGCTGATTGCTAAACACAGGAAGCTTCATCCGTTTATCAATCCTCATTTAACTCCAGGTGATAAGTACACAGTTTTTGAATATAATAGCTGGAAATGTGGTATTCTCATTTGTTATGATAACAATGTAATTGAAAACGTAAGAGCAACTGCATTGCTCGGCGCACAAATAATTTTTATGCCTCATGTAACTATGTGTACACCATCAACAAGACCGGGTGCTGGTTTTGTTGATGCAGAACTTTGGAAGGACAAAATTAAAAATGCAGAAATATTGCGAAAAGAATTTGGTGGAATAAAAGGAAGAGAATGGTTGATGAAATGGCTACCGGCAAGAGCATATGATAATGGCGTCTATGTTGTTTTTTCAAACCCTATTGGAATGGATGATGATCAATTAAAAAATGGTTGCTCTATGATCATTGATCCCTTCGGAGATGTTATTGACGAATGCAGAGCTTTGGATGATGAATTTGTCATTGCTGAGTTATCTCCGGAAAAACTTATAAAGGCTGGTGGTTTTAGATACACGCAGGCAAGAAGACCTGAACTTTATAAAGACATTATTAGCAGGCATCATGTGGCAGAATTAAAAATCAGCTGGCTTGATCCTACTAAAGATCAGATCTAATTAGCAACAGGTAATTCAACATAAAAAGTACTACCCTCTCCTGTTTTTGTTTCAAACCATATCCTGCCGCCTGCTTGTTCAGCTATTCCTTTACACATAGCAAGACCTAAGCCGGTCCCTGATGATTTAGTGGTGAAATTTGGCACAAAGATCTTTGATTGCATTTCTTTTGGGATGCCTTCACCATTATCTTTTATACTTATTTGAACAACCCCATCTGTTTGTACTTCATTAAGTTCGATATTACATTTTCCTTTGCCATTACAAGCTTCTATCGCATTTTGAATGAGATTGGTAAAAAGACGGTTCATTTGTGTTTTGTCAGCTCGTACCATTATCTTACCAGGGACTGTATTCAATTTTAATTCACCTTCATGACTTGTTCTATAAAGATTATCCAGTGAACGGATCACTTCATTAATATCAAATGTTTCAATATTGGTGTTACCAATATTTGCAAACTGAGAAAAGTCAAAGGCTATTTTTGATAAATGATCTATTTGCTCAACTAATGTCTTAGCAACTTTTGCTGTCAATTCTTTTACATTCTCTGAATTATTATCAATTGACTTTTGAAGGAACTGTATGCTTAGTTTCATCGGGGTCAGTGGATTTTTTATTTCATGCGCCACTTGTCTTGCCATTTCACGCCATGCCCCTTCCCTTTCGCTTTTCGCCAAAGCATCAGCGCTTACTTCTAATTTCTTAACCATCTTATTGTACTCTCTGACAAGCCCACCTATCTCATCATTTCGTTTCCATGCTATCTCCTCGTTTGTTTTTCCAAGATTTACTTCTTTCATTTTCTCACTAATAAGTGAAAACGACCTTGTCACCCTATTTGTAATAAATAATGCAATAACGCCGGCAATTAAAAAAATAAATGCATTCAGGTTAATAATGGTGACAAGGAAATTTGATATTTCCTGCTTTAGTTCTTGCTGTGATAAAAAGAACGGGATATTAATATATGCATACGCAATCCCATCATCTGTCCCACGCAGAGGCGCATAAATACTCATGTAGCTAATATCAGCAAGTCGTTCTTTTTGCACTCTTTGTACTTCATGATTGCGGCTTAGGTGATAAAAAGCCAGCGGATCCATTCTCTCGCTTAAAAACCCTTCACGATATATAAGAGACTCTGATGTGACATGTAATTTACCCAATGTATCATATACGTTCACTGTTACATTATGTATTTCTGCAACTTCATTCACTAATTTTTCTATTTCGTCATTATCAATAGAATCATAAATCGCAACGCGGTCATCTAATGCTCGCCTGCTATCAAGCCGCTTCTCCATCTCTTTTGTCATGACCTTCATCGTCCTGGCAAGCCTGTCTTTATTATTTTGCTCATACCGAAAAATAAAAAAGGAAATAGTAGCGATCGCTATGATCACAAAAGAGAGTATACTGATAAAAATTATAGTTCCATGGATCTGCGTGCGGATGTTCCATTCAAGTATTCTTCGAAACTGACCTAAATTTCCACCGATACGTAAAAATAATATCAACAGGTTAAGAATACCAACAAGAAAAAGAAAAATACAAAAGATGTAAGAAAACAATGTGATCGCTTCAATCGGTGTTGCTTTTTCCCTGGCAATTACTATGGTCTTATTATTTGAGGCCCGGTACCAAAGTTCTGTAGCATTACTTTTAATCTTTTTTTGAATATTTGATGTTGGGATCTCCGAAGTATCAATGATTGTTGAGAATGGATATTTATTATAAGGCCCGGTAGAAAGAATGCCCTGGTTGTAGATCCCATACGAATACACATCTGAACCTGCATCCATTGGCTCTGCACCTTTAAAGAGTCGGGCTTCCACCGCTTCACTGCTATATTGTTCGGGGTCGCACAAAATAAACAAATACCCAACTGTTTTCCCCTCATCATTTGTAACATGATATTTAAGAATAAATGAGAATTTATCAAACCCCTTTGGAACATAATATACAGGGAGATGATTTGTAGGTTTAGATTGAACCAAAAAAATTGCATCCAGCGTATTAAAATCGTCTGGATCTTTATTAAAAAGCGGAACCTTATTCGCATCAAATACAAATAAACGTGAATCATAATGATCCAAATAAGGATATGGACTTCGATGCATTATACTGTCGCGAAATATGATTGCGGCAGAACTATCCTTGAACCTATAAAACTGTGACGCCAGGAATTCGTTGTCAAGATCAGTAAATGAAACTTTAAGATCAAGCCCATTATATGGATCTGTTTTCCTGTCCAGGCTACTGGCTTTACTGATCCTCATTAGCCATTCTTTATCCCTATTTGCGTCTATAATAACTGCCGTGATGGAAACAGAAAAAATAAATATCCAGAACAATGCTCCGGCCATCGTTTGTCGCTGATCATTTATTCTAAACTTTTTAACCCGTGAAAGCCATGTATAGAAAATTAACCAGCCAAGGACGATCATGTAAAATGAAAGAAAAGGACTATCTACTCTAAAAGTGAGAAATGTAAGACCAGTGACTGCTATTACAAGATAAACTATATAGAAATCATTTTTAAATGATACTGATAATAACAATACCATTATTCTCGTAAAATAGTAATATCCAACTGCGATGATCGCCAGGGTAATAAACCCAAAACCACTAAAAACGGTAAAATTAAAAACATTTATAACATCGAAAGAAATACTTGAATCTGCTGCAAGGCTTCTAATGGTGTAAGCTATCATGAATGTAAAACAAACTAATAGCAAACTTGCAGCTGCCCCGATGATCGTTCCACCAATACCAGGAGGCAGAGTATAAGATCCTGTTTTACCTAGCTTTCGCCAGGCAAATAATATGATCCACCAAAAAAATATCGCATTGATCATAAGATCTCCCAGCGATCTATTAACAGCATTTGATGCGTATACAGTAGGATCAAACAGTTCAAGCTGACGAAGATTGATGGGAAATGGAATATAGTAATTGACTACACGCAACAATATCAATACAACGAATAAAAATAAAAGTCCTTTCCAGAATCCAAATTGAGCTGATATTTTTTCAGCCAAAAAATGGATATATACAAGCAATAATAAAACTGCTATCAACTTTAACGCCAGGGAAAGATCGTTAGAAGGTTTGGCCACTTTCTCCTGTGGAGAAACATAAAATAGCGTAGAACCATTACCACTTTTAACAGGATATGCTGTGGGTACTCCGGATATAGAAATTCTCGAATCAGCGTTATCGTTATAAAGAAATCGTTCTCCTTTAAATAAAGTGAAATATTTATACGCAACAGGTATCATCCCGATCACCACAAGTGAGTCGTCATATTCTTTTCTGGCTATAGTTTTCTTTGTACTGATATAATACCCGTTACCATTTTTTATCAGTAGAAAATATGAAGTGTCGGCAAATGCAAAAATTTCGTATGGAGGTAACACATTTTGACTGCTCCAAAACAAGAGCTCCGTTCCTGCGATATTTTTTTCATAAATAAATAGTCCTGTTTTTTTCTGAGATAATTCATCTACTTCGTTAAGAGAAGCATTTTTGTTTGCAAGCCTTTTGATCAGTGTTATATCTGAAGCTAATTCGTCAAATTCTTTTTGCTGTTTCTGAGTATAACTCTGTAGTTTTTTTACCTCAAGATTCAATGATCTTATTGGAGAAAATGATTGAGCAAAAAGAAATGACAGCAGGTATAGAATAACTGCCGCCACTAACCATGTATGTGGTTTGGGAATTATTTGATTTAGTCTTTTCAACTGCTCAGGTCCGTTTTTTTATACTGTTCCAGATGGAATCCATTTCCAGGAGGGTCATGTTTGCAAGGTCTTTTCCGCCTTTTGTGGCTTCCTCTTCCATTTGATTAAAACGCCGGATGAATTTTTTATTGGTTACTTCCAAAGCATTTTCGGCATCAACTCGCAAAAACCGTGCATAATTGATCAACGAAAATATAAGGTCACCAAATTCTTCCTCTACTTTTTTATGCTCTTTTGTTAATTCCCCCTGACCGGCTGATTGCCAGTCGGCAATTGCAGTTTTTAGCTCGCCCATTTCTTCCTCTACTTTTTCCCAAACCTGTTCCTTGTTCTCCCATTCAAACCCAACTTGCTTCGCTTTTTCTTGCAGTCTCATTGCTTTTACAGTCGCAGGCAAAGACTTTGGAACACCGCTAAGGATAGATTTTTTACCTTCTTTAAGCTTGAGTTTTTCCCAATTCCTCTTTACATCTTCTTCATTATTCACCTTTACATCGCCATAAATATGAGGATGGCGGGCAATCAATTTTTCACTTATTCCGTTGATCACTTCTTCCAGCGTAAATTTATTTTGTTCAACACCGATCTTAGCATAGAAAACAATATGCAATAGAAGATCACCAAGTTCCTCCCTAATGCCATCCCAATCTTCTTCAGTGATTGCATCAGTCAATTCATAGGTTTCCTCTATGGTCATATGCCGCAACGTTTGAACTGTTTGCTTCTTGTCCCATGGACATTTTTCACGCAGGTCATCCATTATGGAAACAAGTCTTAAAAATGATCCGGATAAATTTGACATATTGAAATTTTAAATCTGGTAAAAGGTTAATCCGAAAAACAAAACAAACAAAAGGATAAGAGAAATAAGGCAAAGGATATTAAAAATTATAAACTTTAAGATCGTTTTACCCCAGCTCTGTTTGTAAAAATTCCTAAAGGCTTTTAATGTATAAAAAAGTCCTATTAGGATCAATATCCCCTGTACATACCCGATCCCCGTCCAATGAGTTTTTTCTTCCAATTTATTTAACCCAAAATAAAAAAGTAAAAAGAGAAATGTAAAAATGTATAGATGAATCAGGAATACACCATGATCAGCAAAATAGTATTGTTTTCTATGACGTATGTAGAGCAACTTCAGAAATAAAGCATAAAGCGGTAATGAAACAAACAAAAGATAGGGAAATGTGTGAGTAAATTTATTTATCAGTTCCACCGCAATTTTTTGCCGATCTCCTTTATACTTTTCATTTAACCCGATTGACTTTCTTATAATGAGCTTTTCCAATCCGCCATCTCTTTTATTTTTTGGCAATGTTTTTTGAACGGAGTCATATTCCTTCAACGTTTTGTAATCATTCACTTCATTTCCGAAACTAAAATTAAAATCACCTTCGGGATCCTCGTTTTTTAATGTTGAATCAGGCGTTCCGGCAGTAGGTGCATTCTTATATCCCAATTGTTCGAGTCCGTTTATTATTTCCGTAGTATCCCCTTTTGTTTTGGCATTCTTTAGTGCTTCTTCTTTGATCGTACTAAACCCTTCCGCAACTTTTGCTTTTGGATCAGTTACGGAAACATCCTTTTCTGAAACATGATACATAGAAAAAAATACAAGAAAGAAAACGGCTGATGTAAAAACATACATTCTGACAGGGTGCAGGTATTTCTTTCTGCGACCGAGCATATACTCCTTTGATAAGAACCCGGGCTTAAATAAAAGATCTTTCAGAGTAACAAAAAAGCTGCCGTCAAAATGTGTGATATCATAAAGGAAATGAGTGAACATATGCCAGAAGGATTCCTTTGGCTCAACATTCTCCTGTCCACATACATGACAAAAACGTCCCTGGACTGTAGCACCGCAATTCAGACAATCAGTTTCTTTCCTCAGAGGGGTATGACTCACCTTTAATTTTTCTTAAAAATAAACAAGAAACACTTAACAGCATTTGTTTTTCGTTATAGCTAGTTTGAAGTATTTTTGAACAGAAATTCATTCCAATGAAGAAACTTCCCTTTCTATTCTTATTGCTATTATTTTTTCACGCCAATTCCCAATACTATTATAAAGATCTCGTGTCAGCTGCTGATATTACCCGCCTGATGAAAACATATAATGCGAACAATGTGAAAAAAGTCACTGCACGAGGCATTACACCCGAAGGCGGAGCAAGTTCTGATTTCAGTGAAGTGGGTGAAGTAATTGCAAATGGTACATCGTTGAAAATCACAACTACGAATAATAAAATCCTTTCCACTTTAAGATACACTTTTAACGATAAGGGATTATTGATCAGCTCGGTTGATTCAACAGTAGCGGTTAAAAGCACCAGTACATATACCTATGATGCAAATGGGAAAATAATTTCTATTAGTAATTCTGCAACTGATGCTGATAGTACCGGTGACTTTTCACAAACAGAAATTCATCAATACGTTTATAAGGATGGTAAGCTGGATAAAATGTGGCGCATTATCAATAAAAAAGATAGCCTTGAGGTAAGATTTGTAACCGATGAAAACGGCAACGTTATTGAAGAAAGAAATTTCAGACGCGGTGTTTTAGCAGATCCTATTTATTATTATTATGACGACAAGAATCGACTCACAGATATTGTTCGATTTAATTATAAAGCAAACCGGTTATTACCCGATTTTCTTTTTGAATATGACGATAATGATCGGGTGATCCAAAAGATTACAACAACTTCCGGTAAAAACCTTGGCTACCTTACATGGCGATATTTGTTTGACGAAAGAGGATTAAAAACAAAAGAAGCCTTATTCAATAAGGACAAAGAACTCCAGGGTCGTATTGATTATTCCTACAACTAATCTACCAATTCGTCTTTTTCTGAGCTATCTCAATAAAAATTGAGGGAACTTTGTATTCCTTTGTCACTATGGAAGGAAGTAATTTAATATTAAAAAATTGGCTTCAGCAAGAAAAGATATTCAATGACAACCTGATGATTTGTCGCAAAAGACCAACAAAGATCGCTGCACATGATCTTCGTGTTGCTGTAAAAAAGATAAGGAGCTATTTGCGCTTAAAGCAACAGCTTACCGGTGATGAATGGAAAGGATCGTTTTCAAAAATATTGGCATTGTTCAAATCATTCGGAAGGCTGAGAGATTATGATATGTCACTTATCCTTATAAGAAAACTGGAGCGTAAAAGATCTCTGTCATTCATTTTCTTTAAAGAATATTTATCCGTCAACAGATCGCTTACAAGAAAATGGGCAAAGCAAGCAGCAATAAAGTTTAATGAGAATGAACCGAAAATTTTTAATGAGCAATTCAAGTTATTACCAGGAAGTAATGCTGAAGTATGTGAAAGGATCATCCAGTTATCAGCTTTAAAAATTAAAAAAGTAAAAAATCTTTCCAGGCATTTTCATAAAAATGCACACGAAATAAGGAAACAACTTAAAGACATATATTACTGGCTAAAAATATGTCCTAAAGCCTCGGTTGAAGATTTCATTAGCATGAAAGTCTTTGACCTGGCACTAAATTATCTTGGCAATTTTCAAGATCATTTTATCCTCAGAAAGAAAATAAACCAATACATTAAAGACATTCCAAAGAAAAATGAAGAAAGGGAAATGCTTAAAAAACTTGAGAAGCAATTAGAAACCGATCAAAAAGAAATATTGAACAAAGCAATCAAAAAGTGGAAAGAAATTGAAAATAAAAAAGCGACCTGGTCAGTCGCTTTGAGTGCCCCGGACCCCGATTAAATCGGGGTACGACCGTTGCGGGTCATCCCGATATTAATCGGGACGTGTCTACCAATTCCCTGCAATCAGCCATTCTAGATATTTTCGACTCTTTTGTTTTTTTAATCGAATTTCTTCTCTTCGTGCTTCAAGTTCTGATTGAAATTCTTTTGTCGCTTTAATCTGATAAGGCAAACAATTTCTCGTTGCTGTTACTTTGCCAGAATTATGTCGTTCGAGTCTGCTTCGAACATCCAAAGCAAAACCAACATAAAAACGATTACATTTTTCAGAATACAGTATGTAGGTAAAGTACATAAAAGAAAAAGCGACTTACGTCGCTTCCAAGTGCCCCGGAACGGAGTTGAACCGTTACGACCGTTGCGGGTCACAGGATTTTAAGTCCTGCGTGTCTACCAGTTCCACCACCGGGGCAACCATTGAAAAAAAATCCACCAGCGAAAACTGATGGACTTTTGAGCGGAAGACCGGGCTCGAACCGGCCACCCCGACCTTGGCAAGGTCGTGCTCTACCAAATGAGCTACTTCCGCTTGTTATTTAAACCAATAAAAGAACTAGAGGGCTGCAAAAATAAGCAACGAGCCCTTTTGAAAAAAATTTTGAACCCCTTATTTGTATTTGGGAGTATATAAGGTGCTTTCCTGCACTTTCACCTCTGGCTTGTCAAAACGCTTGGTATAAAGCATATAACAACCGCCCAAAACAAAGGCTACAATACAGGCCACTTGCAGGTAAAATAAAAATGCTGAAGAAGATGTCCAGTTGTGAGAAAAGTCCCTGTCATGTACTTTCTGGAGCTCCTCTTTGTATTCCTGCTGATAATTCATATCTGGTAATTTGTGGTGCAAAAATAAGCGTTCGGCAATTAAATTGAATTTATTTTATCAACTGGGAAAAATATTTTTTACCCTTTACAAAATGCTCCCAAACGATATTGCCTTGATACTGGCCAACAGGTTTACCACCTTTTTTTTCCGGAAAGACACTTTGATTTTGCTTGAATAATATCCATTTTAAAAAAGAAAAATGAGCTTTTAAAATTGAAATAAAATAACCTCCGTCACCCACAAAGAGCCCTTTCCATGCAGATACAGAATCAAGAAGAATACGGAATGGTATCTTCCACCATTTTTGTGCCCATGGAAGGTTTTTATAGAGCATTATTTGATTGTTGCGAAAATTGAGAAAAGTTTTAAGTGAATTGCCGCGGGGTAAAGTACCTCCTCCTACATGATAAGCGATCGAAGATGGACAACAGTAAAGCTTATACCCTGCCAGCTGCATGCGCCAGCAAAGATCAATTTCTTCCTGGTGTGCAAAAAAGTATCCATCAAATCCTTTCATTTCTTTGAATACATTACTTCGAATGACCATTGCTGCTCCGGTCACCCAAAAAACCCTTTCGATCGAATCATACTGACCTTTGTCTTCTTCACATATATCAAAAACTCTTCCCCTGGCAAAAGGATAACCAAAGCTATCGAGCCAACCACCTGCACCACCAGCATATTCAAATATTTTTTTGTTGTTGTACGAAAGTAGTTTGGGTTGGCAGGCTGCATTCAACTTATCCTCCTCGAGTAAATTAATGATAGGAATTAGCCAATTAGGCTGAACTTCTATATCAGAATTAATGATCGCATAATAATCGGCCTGGATATTTTGCAATGCTTCATTATATCCTTTTGCAAAACCTTTGTTTTCGTTAAAACGAATGAGTCTGACATTCGGAAAATGCTTTTCCAAAAAAGAAACTGATCCATCTGCAGAGCCATTATCGGCTACGATCACTTCAATATTATCATAGTTTGTCGCCAGCACCGAAGGCAAAAATTTCTCAAGATAGTTTTGGCCATTCCAGTTCAGGATAACAATAGCAACTTTGGGTAAACTGTTCAATCGTTTGTAAAAAATTTGCTCAAAAATAAGGGATGCGGTTTATCCTTATTAAATTCGGAAAATGTTTCAGCAAATAATTAACTGGCGGACACTGGTAGCCATCATCGCCATCCTGATCGTAAGCGGTACTATCGTTTATTCTCGTTACCTGGCCAATAAAATTGCCAACGAAGAGAAACAAAAGGTAGAAGAGTGGGTAGAAGCCGGAAAATTTCTTCTTGATTCTCCAAATGAAGATACAAGACTCCCTTTAAAGATCATTCAGAATAACGAAAATGATGTGCCGATCATTGAGACGAACGAAAAAGATAGTATCATGCAATCTATCAACCTTGATTCTTCAAAAATTGCCAATGAAAAACCTTACCTGGATAAAAAGCTTCGCGACTTTAAATCGCAACACGAACCGATTGTATGGACCGATCCACGAGACTCGACTCAACGAAATCTCTACTATTATGGTGAATCACGACTGTTGACAGAAGTCCGATATTATCCAATCGTGCAATTGATCATCGTTGGGCTTTTTATCATTATCACTTTGCTTGCATTAAGGAGCAGCTACAGATCGGTACAAAACCAGGTATGGGCCGGTATGGCTAAAGAAACAGCACATCAATTAGGAACCCCAGTGTCATCATTACAAGGTTGGGTGGAAATGCTGAAAGAAAATCCTGCAAATAGCAAAATTGTTTCTGAGTTAGAAAAAGATGTGAACAGGCTTCAATTGGTGAGTGATCGTTTTGGAAAGATCGGGAGCTCTCCTCAATTGGAAAAATATGATATTATCAGCCAGGTAACATCAATGATCGATTACATGAAGAAAAGGGCTCCGGGAAAAGTCAATTTCTCTTTTACTACCAATGAGAAAGAGATCATGGCGAGTATTTCGCCGCCTTTATTTGATTGGGTGATCGAAAATCTCTTGAAAAACTCCCTTGATGCGATGGAAGGAACTGGTGAAATAAAAGTGGCGATTGAAAATTTACCTGACAAAGTAAACATTGATTTGAAAGACACTGGCAAAGGCATCCCACTTTCTATGCAACAAAAAGTATTTAAGCCTGGCTTTACCACCAAGAAAAGAGGTTGGGGTCTTGGACTTAGTTTATCAAAACGAATAATCGAGCAATATCACAAAGGAGAAATTTTTGTAAAAAACTCTGAACCTGGAAAAGGAACTACATTCAGAATTGTGTTGAAAAAGTAAACCTCTTACATTTGCAGTCCTCAAAGCCCGGGTGGCGAAATTGGTAGACGCACTACTTTGAGGTGGTAGCGTCCGAAAGGATGTGCTGGTTCGAATCCAGTCTCGGGCACAAGCCGGTTAGCTTCGCTAACCGGCTTTTTATTTCACGAGTCTTTTTTGTACAAATTCAATAAAATAATTAATTTGTAGTACTCTCCTGACAGCTATGTAAAACGGCCACCACCCCCTATCTTGCATTTTGTACCAGATGAATTTTAGCAAATTCAATTAAGAAAAGCTAAGCTTATGTCAGAAGGTTCAGCAAAAGAAGGTATAATAACAAAAATTGTTGTCGGGGTTTCTGTAGCATTGATCCCAACTCTTGTATTGTATTATTTAGGTGTAGATAAAAAATCCGATCCTCCCAAACCAGATGTTAAAATCGTGGAATCAGGCAAACCAGAGCCAATACCGAGTTCTACAGCTATGGCCGTTACGGAAGCTGATTATCGTGAATTCTTGGGAATATACAGAGGTAAATCAAAAAATACTACTGGCAATATGGAAGGAAATACCATCCTAATTATTAAAGAAATAGATAACACTACAAAAAAAGTAAAGATCGAAGTTCAATGGTCCGATGGATTATACGGTTATGGACGCTTAAACGGAATTGTATCAGGAAACAGGATCGAAGTGGCGGGACAAGTTATGACAACTGAATTTAAAAGTGACTGGGATATTGAGATGAAAATAAATCTAAAACCTAATTCAACTTCTATGGATGGCACTTATCAATTCCTTCCTGTAGCAGGTAATCCCTACGGAGTTCAAAACGGGATATTTGATCTGAAAAAAGATTGAGCCCGGGATAAACACCTCTGGGACATCATTCCAACTTTCCTTTAATATTAATGTTTCCAATTTTCCGCAATCGCTTGCATGAACTTTCATTGATTCCATTCTATAATTTCATCCTTCAAATAGACGGTGGCCACAATGTTTGAAATGATACTTAAAGAATTTGGAATTGATACCAATGCTACAGTCAAAACTTTTGGCAGTGGATTAATTAATAATACATGGCTTATCGGCGAAAACGAAAATGATTTCATACTTCAGCGGATCAATCATCATGTATTTAAAAAACCTTTTGATATTGCTACGAATATCCGGTTGATCTGCGATCATTTTAAAGAACATCATCCAGATTTCTTTTTCATCTGCCCTCGAAAAACCATTGGAGGAGATGAAATGATCTTTATAAAAGATCAAGGTTATTTCAGGCTTTTTCCTTTTATAAAAAATTCATATACGACAGATGTTGTTGATTCCCCATCACAGGCTCATGAAGCTGCAAAACAGTTTGGACGCTTTACAAGTAAACTCTCAGAATTCCCTGTTGATAAATTAAAAATTACTTTACCCGACTTTCACAACCTGCAATTAAGATATACTCAATTTGAAACTGCACTAAAAAGGGGCAATGAAGAGAGAATTAAACAGGCTGCCGAGTTGATCGGGTTTCTAAAGAATCAATCTGAGATCGTATCAATAAGTGAACAGATAGACCAAAGTACTGATTTCAAAAAAAGGGTGACACATCATGACACCAAAATAAGTAATGTACTCTTTGATAAAAAAAGCGAAGGACTTTGCGTAATAGACCTCGATACCGTAATGCCCGGTTATTTTATCAGTGATTTTGGTGACATGATGCGAACCTATCTTCCACCAGTTAGCGAGGAAGAGAAAGATCTTTCAAAAATTGAAATCAGAGATGAATATTTTAAAGCAATTGCTGATGGTTATTTGAGTGAAATGGGAAATGAATTATCAGCTACTGAGAAAAAGTATATGGTCTATGCTGGAAAGTTCATGACCTATATGCAAGCCCTTCGCTTTTTAACCGATCATTTGAATAATGATAATTATTATGGGGCAAAATATGAAGACCACAATTTTATAAGAGCCAATAACCAGGCAACATTGCTCAAAAAAATAATTGATAAAGAAAAATTTATAACTGGGTTGATCATTTCTAAACCGTAAGTAAACTGCAGCCCCGCAGATCGGTTCCATCCATTCTGCCTAGTACTTCAAAACTTTTATCGGCATATAATTTACCAACGTCATCCGTAGCTATAAAAGAGCAACTATAAACATTCGCAAGGTCAATGATATTAATTGCGCCAGGACCGAAACTCCGAACTGACAAAGGATCCTCATCATCTCTCATTAATACTTCCATCCACGGCGGACATTGGAATCTTCCTTCCTTTTTTGCATAGGCTTGTGATAATAATTCAGTCATCCCGTATTCAGAATGAATTTCGCTTTTATCAAATGCTTTCCTTAATCGTTCATGCACTTCCATTCTTGTCAACTCTTCTCTTCTTCCTTTCATTCCACCTGTTTCCATTATGATCGTGTTCTTTAAAGCCATCGGATATCTTTCAGCAAAATCAAGTAATGCATAGGTAACACCTATCAGTAATGTTTTTTGATTTGACCTTTCAAGTGAAACTAAAGTTTCTTTCAATTTATCAAGATCATACAAATAAAAACCGCTTTGAGAATTTTTACTTTTTTTGATAAAAGTATCAACCATATATACCAACGATGAGTCTCCTTTTTCCAGGTAGGAGGGCAATAAGCCAAGGACACACCATCCTTCCAGATCACTGTATATTTTTTCAAAAGCTGTAGAAAAGCTTTGGATATAGATAGAAGCATCTTTTACATGGTGCTGGCTGTTTTTAGTCTGTGTGGTCCCACTGCTTTTAAAAATTACTTCAGCATTAAACTTTCCGCTCTTTATTTCGTCTGTCTTAAAAAAGCTGATTGGCAAAAAGGGTATTTTTTCAATTTCATCAACAGTGGATGGATTTACCCCAAGCGCATTTACATAGGAATTATATATAGTATTGGCCTCATATTGAAAACGAAAAATATCAAATGCAAGCTGCCCAAAGGCATTTTCTGTCACTGAAAATATTTTATCATGCCATTCACCTTTCATTATAGGCTGGTATCAGGTTAAATCTTAAATTTGTTTATAATTAAACTCACAATATGAAGACCAGGAATTGGGTTGCACTGATCATTGTTTTTGGAATGATCGCTTGTGGCAAAGATAAGTTTGAAACAGTACCACAATTGGAATACAAATCAAGAAATACTGATATTGTTCCTGTAAATGGAAACCTGCGTTTAAATATTGAATTTCGAGACAAAGAAGGCGATGTGAGTGATTCTTTAATTATTGTGAGACAAAGATTAAATGTTAGAGGGCCTGTGCAACTATCTCCAAGTCCTTACGATGTTCCTGATTTTCCTCATACAGACAAAGGCGAGTTTGAAGTTACACTTGAATACCAGTTTGGTCTTGTATTCGGATTACCTCCGATACGTATCACCGGCAGCAACCCCGTTAGAAATGAAATTGATACTTTGCGGTTGAAAATTGTTGCAAGAGATAAAGCTGGAAATAAAAGTGATACTCTTATAGTTAATAATGTTTATGTAACCCGTTGACAGGTTGAATATCTTCTTTAAAAAAATTCTTGACTTTTTTCTTTTTACCAGCTTGTTTGTTTCATGCTGTGCTATAATAATGGTATATCAAACATATACGCTTATCATTGGCAAACCCGTTCACCCTTATTTTGCAATATTTGTTTTTTTTGCTACCGTTTGCAGTTATAATTTCCATTGGGCGCTGACACCTAATTCCATTGCCCCATCACAGCGATTACAATGGGACGAAAATCATAAAAACTATCACTTCCTCTTATCAATTGCCGGACTCGTGGGTGCTATTTTTTGTTTTTTCTTTCTAAAAGAACATTGGTTCTTTATCGGGATTGCGTCGCTACTCACTTTTCTATATTCTGCTCCGAAGATATCTTTCCCACCTTTTCAATGGTTAAAAAAAATTGCCATTGGAAAAACTATCTTTCTTGCAATGACATGGACTTATGTAACAGCTGTTCTTCCCATTTTGATAGAAGGACATGTTGAAATGGGAAAAGTTATCTTTTTTTGTGCCGGGCAATTCTTTTTCATTTATGCCATTTGTATCTTATTTGATTTTCGTGACCGTGAAGATGATAAATTGGATGGGATCCGAAGCATGATCACTAATTTTAATGAACGTGGCATCGATATCCTTTTCGCAGTTTCCATACTATTTTTTTTTATTTTATGCATACTGTTGAAATATGAAGGAATTCAATGGCACAGCCTGGTCATCCTATTTATCCCCGCTTTGGTACTTCTAAGTTTATACAAATATGCAAAAAGGAATTTTTCTGATTACCTGTATTATATTGTGCTTGATGGCTTAATGATGTTTTCAGGTTTAATATTGTGGGTGGTGAACAGGTTTTAATTATTTTTGAATATTCTAAAATCATTCTATGGCAAAAGCTACTTCAAGATCAAAATCAATTCTTACAGATAATTCTTTTTCTTTTTTTAAAAATTATATTAACAATGCTTCGCCTGTTGGCTTCGAAAGCAGTGGCCAAAAAATCTGGCTTAACTATATAAAGTCATATGTTGATACAACGTTCACCGATCCTTATGGCACTGCTGTTGGAGTTGTAAACCCCAAAGCACCTTTTAAAGTTGTGATAGAAGCACACGCCGATGAGATCAGTTGGTTTGTCAATTATGTCAATCCTGAAGGGCTTTTATATTTAAAAAGAAATGGCGGAGTAGATGTGCAGATAGCACCGGCACAGCGGGTGATCATTCACGGGAAAAAAGGACCGGTAAAAGCTGTTTTTGGCTGGCCAGCTATTCATACAAGATTGAATAATCCCGATCACAAAGAACCACAGCCGAAACTTGACAATGTTTTCCTGGATTGTGGTGCCAGAAACAGAAAAGATGTTGAGAAACTTGGTATACACATAGGTGCAGTTGTTACTTACCAGGATGGTTTTGATGAACTAGCCAATGATTATTATATCGGTCGTGCTTTTGATAATCGTGTTGGTGGTTATATGATCGCAGAAGTTGCAAGACTTTTGAAACAGAACAATAAAAAATTGCCTTATAGTTTATATGTAGTAAATGCAGTGCAGGAAGAAATTGGTTTACGTGGCGCAGAAATGATAGCAAGGAGAATAAAACCAGATGTAGCGATCGTTACAGATGTAACACATGATACAACAACACCCATGATCAGTAAACTTGTAGAAGGTGAAATTTCATGTGGCAAAGGTCCATCTCTTGCTTATGCGCCAGCTATTCATAATAAACTGCTGAATTTTGTGGAAGACGTTTCGACAAAGAAAAAAATTCCTGTACAATGGAGAGCATTAAGCAGAAGTACGGGTACAGATACAGATTCTTTTGCTTATTCTAATGATGGTTGTCCATCTGTGCTGGTATCAATTCCATTGCGATACATGCATACAACAGTAGAAATGATCCACCGAGATGATATTGAAAACACGATAAAACTCATGTATGAAACCTTGCTGGCATTGACACCAAAAACGAATCTCAGCTATTTTTGAGAGGTAGTACTTTTTGTTTCTTCTTCTTTTCGTCGGGAGCAATCAAAAACAATATTGTAGGCCACATCTTTCAGGTAAAGTAAGTGTTCATCAATGCCAAAATAGCTTACTCTTTCCTGGATCAGTTTGATGAACCAGTTTTCAACTTCAAGGCCGCAGCTTGTTAAAGCTGTATCGGTAATTGTAAATTTTATTGTAGGCCCTTTGATGATATAATGGCCATTAAGTTTATTGCAACCTACATAGGCTGTAAAAAGAGTATCACCATAAAATTCTATATAGGACCCGCTTAAAGAATCAGGAACTGCTCTTGCTTGTCTTCGCATTACATTTATCATCCATTTGCCTTTGAATTTTGGGCTAAGATCCGGTTGGATGAAACCAATCTCTGTTTTATAATAAACAATAGAATCGCTGCGAAGACTGTCTCCCACGGTTTCAAATATTTTAGGACCTTTTTGCTCAGGCGTAGATTTTTTATTTTTCGATTTTTGAGCAATAGCAGCAGATGGTAAAACAAAAAGGGACAGGATCAGTATAAAAAATAATAATCGCATTATAGATTTATTAAAAAGTACGGGGAGGGATTTCAAAGGGAGGAAACGTAAATTTATCTATTCTTTGCAAGATCACCACCCAATTCTTTCACCAAATTTTCCCAATCCAAAATGCTCATTTAATTGAAGGTTCAACCCTAACTGGTTATAGGCAGTATTATTCTGGTAATGAGTTCTTGCATATCGAACCTGTAGTTTTTTTACTATTAAACCCACCCCTACTGAGAAGCCATTTAATCCATTCGTAGTATTACTGATATTTAATTCCTGGCGCCGAAGGTGATTGTAGCCAATCGTTACTTCCAGTTGTGGTACAGGGAAAACCTGTGTTGCAAAAACAAAATGCCTGAAAAGCTTATCAAATGTTGAATTGCCATCCTTATTTAATCCAAAATTGTTTTCGTTATTAAATACGGTGTCGTTGTACAAAATATCAAATTGGTGAAGATGATGTGCTGTAAATGAAAAAGCGAGTGGTGCATGCTTTAATCTTTTAGTAATACCAACCTGCAGATCAAATGGCAGATCATCAGCTTCAGTGCCTGCATATGTTTTTAATTGATAACCCATATTTTTTGCCATAAATGATGCGGAAAAAAGATTTGCTGTGTCTGAATATAAAACGCCAACATCGAAAGCAATACCATTTGACCTGTACATGCCATAGTTGGAGGAAATGAATTTGAAACTAGCTCCATAATTCCATTTTTGTAAATAGCTGCGTGATGCCGACACCTGCATTACCCAATCATTTGGTTTTAATGCACCGAAAACATTTCCAGAAGGGTCGGTTTCTGAAATTTTTCCATAATCAAAATAACTAAGCCCCCAGCCAAAATTCGTTTTCAATTTTTCATGCCGGTATGCAAATGATAAATGATAGGCGTTTATTCCTGCATAAAAATTATTGAATACCGCATTCATCTGCGTATGCATTTCCTTTTTTAGAAGCGAAGGATTGTTAAATGCTAAACCGACATCATTTGATGTTACCGATACATTTACTCCACCTAAAGCAGCTAGCTGCGTTGTATTGGGAAGTTTCAAAAAATTAAATACCGAACTACCCCCAATAGTTTGAGCAAACAGGGACGAAGAAAACAGAACGGGTAATATTATTATTGTAAAACGCAAAGAGCTAAGTTGAGAAAACTTGAGCAGAGTTTAAAACCATGTATAAAGAAATTCCCCCGAAGAGTTCGGGGGAATTCTGTTTTAAACCCTTAAAACAACCAACATGGAGAAATTCGTATATACTCTAATACCCAAAAATCCCCGTTAAGTTGCCTGTCGCTAAAAATATTTTTTAATCCAGCGCAAGATCAAGCACCTGGCTCATATTCTTTACATAGCGGAATTTTAATCCTTTTATAAACTCTGAATCGATCTCGTCAACATCTTTTTCATTTTGTAAGCAAAGGATCACTTCTTTTATGCCAGCCCGTTTTGCAGCCAACACTTTTTCTTTAATGCCACCCACCGGCAACACTTGCCCACGAAGTGTGATCTCGCCAGTCATCGCAAGAAATGGTTTCACTTTTTTACCCGTGAAAGCTGATGCAATCGAGGTCATCATTGTAATTCCTGCACTTGGACCGTCTTTTGGTACAGCACCTTCCGGCACATGTATATGTATGTTTCTTTTTTCAAAAAGCTTATGATCGATACCGTATTTTTTTGCATTCGCTTGCAGATAGCTCAAAGCCGTACTTGCACTTTCTTTCATCACATTGCCCAAATTACCAGTGATCTTTAATTCGCCTTTCCCTTCACTAAGACTTGTTTCCATAAATAATATATCGCCGCCAACATAAGTCCATGCAAGACCAATTGCTACGCCAGAAATATTTACCGACTTATACAAGTCATTGCTATATTTTGGCTTACCAAGTATCCTTTCAACATCATTACCAGAAATATTTGCTCTTACTTTTTCATTCAATGCAAGCTCTTTTGCCTGGTTTCGCATAATCGATGCAATATGCCTGTCTAATTCCCGGACTCCACTTTCTCTTGTATATTCTTGTATAATCTTTTCAATCACTTTGTCATTGATGGTAAAACTGGTTGTCTTTAATCCATGTGCTTCTTTTTGCTTGGGAATTAAATGACGTTTCGCAATTTCTAATTTCTCTTCTACTGCATACCCACCAAGATCGATGATCTCAAGCCTGTCACGCAAAGCAGGTTGAATGTTCTGGAGATTATTCGCTGTCGCAATAAAAAGGACTTTACTCAGATCATATTCCAGTTCAAGATAATTATCGTAGAATGTATTGTTCTGTTCAGGATCAAGCACTTCAAGTAATGCCGAAGAAGGATCTCCACGAAAATCATTTCCCACTTTATCTATTTCATCAAGTATCATTACCGGGTTTGATGTCTTTGCTTTGCGGATCGATTGTAATATTCGTCCCGGCATTGCACCGATATATGTTTTACGATGTCCTCTTATTTCGCTTTCATCATGCAAGCCGCCAAGACTTTGCCGCACATATTTTCTTCCAATTGCATTGGCAATACTCTTTCCCAATGAAGTTTTACCGATACCCGGAGGGCCAACAAAACAAAGTATAGGGCTCTTCATATCTCCTTTTAATTTCAATACAGCCAAATACTCAAGAATTCTTTCCTTGATCTTTTCCATTCCATAATGATCATTATCCAAAACCTTTTTTGCTTTTTTAAGATCATATTTGTCTTCTGTGTATTCTCCCCACGGAAGATCAAGCATCAGGTCAAGATGATTATAAACAACAGAATAATCAGGCGTAGTAGGATGCATCCTTTCTAACTTCTCAATTCCCTTTTGAAACATTTCCTTTGCGGCTGTTGTCCATTTTTTTGCATCAGCTTTTTTCTGCATCTCTTTTATTTCCCTATCATTAGTATCACCGCCCAATTCTTCTTTAATACTCTTCATTTGCTGTTGCAGGAAATAATCTCTTTGCTGTTTCTCAAGCTCCGTCTTTGTCTTTGTGGTTACTTTATTTTTTAATTCAGCAAACTGTAATTCACGTTGAAGCATCTTCATCAACATATCAGCCCTTTCCCTGATATTATTTGTTTCGAGCAGTTGTTGCTTTTCTTTTAGCTCTGCGCTAAGGTTACTCGAAACAAAATGAATAAGAAAAGATGGGTTCTCGATGTTGCGTAAAATGATAGAAGCTTCTGCCGGAATATTCGGAGAAAGCTGGATAATATCCGACGCAGTTTCTTTTATATTAGAAACATAAGCAGCGAAATCCTCATCTTTTGGCGACTCCTCTTCTTTTATGATAGAAATACTTGCTTTGAAATAAGGGTTATCAGAAAGAATATTATTTATTTTAAACCGATTTCTTCCCTGGATGATGACTGTAGTACCTCCATCAGGCATTTTTATCAGCTTTACGATCCTTGCAACTGTACCAATATTTTCTATATCAGTAATTCCAGGGTCCTCTACAGCACTGTCTTTTTGTGCTACTACGCCGATCAATTTGTCAGCCTTGTATGCATCGTTTACAGCCTTTATGCTCTTATCCCGGCCAACGGTTATAGGAAGCACGACACCGGGAAAAAGCACTGTATTTCGAAGTGGAATAACAGGCAATTCCTCCGGAATATCAGTTCCATCGCCAGTTTCACCTTCACTTTCATTTAAAGGAATTATCGGGATAAAATCCATCTCATCTTCAGCTCTCAATAAAAAGTTAGATTCTTTCATTAGTCGATCTTCGTTTTGACAACCTGACACAAAAAAGGCCAAGGGGTTAAAAATACAGAGTGAATCTATAGTTGTCAAGTTTTATGCCTGCAATCACTGTTTTTATTATGCCAGGCGGGAAATTATCACTATAAACCAGGCTTCTTCAATTTTATAGTAAAAAAAATCTCCCGACAATGCCGGGAGATAGCTTCATGAGATATATGATTTAGAGAGACAATCCGAGTGACAATTGTATTGCCTGGCTTTTCCATTTATCCTGGTTATCGATGTCGCTGATGTTGGCAAGACCAACAACATACCGACCCGTTACATAAATCCTCGAGATCCTTACTTGTGCGCCACCGATCATTGAAAAATCTCCTTTCTTAAATGCATCGCCACCATTTTGCAAAAAGTTCCTGCTTTGATCCATTAAGATGCTGAATGCCGGACCTGCCTGTAAATAAATTGGTCCAAGTAACCTGTAATTAAGTAAGATGGGGAAAGAAAGATAATTGAGCTTTACATGGCTTTGTTCTGATGTAAGAACATTTTCATAAACTGCTTTAAAGCTACTGTCAAGAGTTGTTGAATACTGATTAAATAAAACTTCAGGTTGGAGTGTAAGCTTTTTGTTTTTTGTGAGACCTATCTCAGCAAAGCCACCAAGATGATAATTATACCGGAATTCGTCACTGAAAGCCTTACCATCAACTTTTACGAGATTAGCGCCGGCTTTAGCGCCAAGGCGGAATTGTGCCGATGCGGCTTGCATTGCAAGCAATGCGATAGCCATGATAGCGAGTTTTGTTTTCATGTTCAAGAGATTTTTTGTTTGGTGTGTAAAACTTCAACTATAATGCCATCGAAAGTTTAATGCTGTTAAAATCAATTAAAATACAATCCATTAACTCTTTATTTGAAATTTTATTGCAGGCCAATTGATAACGAAATGTAAAAAAGGATCAAAATAACACTCCAAGATTAACCGAGAACAATGTGCTGAAATTGTCTTTGTTTGCAGGGAAATAATAATCAAACACAAGTTGTGGCTGGATAAAAAATTTACCAATTGAATATTCTCCTCTCAAAAACATCGTAAGCGAAAGTGGTTGAAATTCCACCTGGTCATCGAGGTTTACATTTTCAGAGTTATATAAAACATTGGTGCCGGTACGGAGAATTGTTGCGTATGTATTTGCTGATTGATTGAAACCAAATTTTTGTGTGCCGCTGACAAAGGAAAGTTGTGGCGTGATACGTACATGATCTTTATAAGAGAAAATGCCAAGCCAATAAAAATCATGTCTTACAGACGTAATAATAGAAAAGTCGCTAACGGATTCCGTTGAATTGATCCTGGTAACACCACTTCGACGCAACCGGAGATCCTGTATTTGTTCTTCTCTTTCTACATAATCTGTTCGGCTACCCCATCCATAACTCAAAGCAATTGATGGCTTGAACCACCACTTTCGATAAGTGAAATAGGCATATACTTCATTTTGTAATGGCGTCGTATAAAACGATAGTGTATCCTTCGTAAAAAATCTTGTATAAGCAAACCCCGTTGCAAAGTCTTTGTTCTTAAGATAATCATATCCCGGGCTTACTCCTATTTGATAAAGATTTAGTTTGCTGTTTTCTTCACTAACAATATTTCCGGAAGCTGTTAAGCTTAACCCGTTTTTATAAAAAAAACCGAGAGTAGGTATGTATGTAAAACCTCGTCGTGCCTCGATCAATGCAGTTGTTTTACTCGTGTAATTGTAATAACCTGTCCCCATTGCGAGGCTTCCCAAAAGATAACTATGCGGTAAGGAAATAGAATCAAGAAATGTTTCCATGTCTTGTAGCAAAAGATCATAATCAATTGTGGAATCCAGCGCCCAATCATCGACTTTCTCCTTTTTCTTTGATGTATCATTCCTCTTCGAGGTGTCGACTGAAGACATTTGGGCAAATGATGCCATGCCCAAAAAGAACAATGGAAGTATGATGATGCTCTTTTTCAACATACGGCAGTGGTGACAGTATTTTTTATTTGGCCAAATAAATTCAAAGGCTGTGACTTATAAATACTTAGATAGTTTAAAATCTATTTTATCAGACTTAAAAACGCCGGGCATGGCTGCTTTATTTAGTTTTTTCACGTATTTATTCGTCAAATCAGCTCTATCACGGTGATTTCCGGCAAAATACCTACCCGGCCCGGATAGCCAATAAAACCAAAGCCCCGGTTAATATAGAGCTGCTGATGCCCTTCTACATAATGCCCAGCCCATTGTTTATAAACATATTGCACAGGACTCCATTTAAACCCCGGTATTTCAACCCCAAACTGAAAACCATGCGTATGGCCTGACAGCATCAGGTCAATACCGGGATATCTCTTTCTTACCTCGGCATCCCAATGGGAAGGGTCATGGCTCATGAGGATCTTGAAATGCGAATCATCAACCCCGCTATATGCTTTTGACAGATCACCATAGCTTCTGAAGCTTTTACCACTTATGTTTTGCACGCCTATCAAAGATATTTTTTTGCCGTCTTTTTCGAGGTGAGTATTCTCATCAAGCATCAATCGCCAGCCAAGGTCAGCATGAATCTTTTTTAGCCGTTCAAGGTTGGCTTGCTTTTCTTCGAGTGAATTCCATTGAGTATAATCGCCATAATCGTGATTACCCAAGATGGAGTATACACCCATCGGCGCTTTTAATTCACTGAAAATATCCATAAAATCATCCATTTCATGGCTCCGGTCATTTACAAGATCCCCGGTAAAAAGTATAAGGTCGGGTTTTTCATTGAGGATCTTTTCCACACCTTTTTTTACTGCTTGTTTATCTGTAAAACTTCCTGAATGTATATCCGATATATGAACAACTTTTAATCCTTTAAAAGCAGCAGGTAATTTTTCAAACGATAATTGCAGCCGGCGAAGCTGGTAGTTGTATTTATTGCTAAATCCATAAAGCAAAGAGCCAAATAATCCGCCCCCCATCAATACACCAGTCCATGTAAGGAATAATGAACGGGAGATCTTTTCACCCGCCTGGTATGCCTCTCCTTCTGTGTTTGAAAAAAGCACTTTACCGGCAACCCATTGTACGCCACGGCGAATATCATCAACTAAAAAAATCGCCGACGCCAGGACCTTTGCAAAAAATAATCCTGCTATGCACGCAAAAATGGTGTTTCGAAAAAATTTGTTCTCAAAATTTATATAAGGCAAAAGCAAAAGCATCACAACAGCTCCAATTGAAATTGCCCAGTAAATAATAAAGATGATTAGTCTTGCTTTTGAACTTGTGGCCTGACTAATGGTTTTCAAAGCCTGGAAAAAATATAGATCAAGCAAAACCATAAACCCGATAAGTATCCACCAGAAAACTGAGTTTCTCATAGTGCTCAAAATTAGTATAATTACACAAGGCGCTGCAATCAGTTCTTCCCCCACAAAACTTACATTTGCCCAACTTGCTCAATTAAAGAAATATGAAATTTACTTACTACGGCCACTCATGCTTCATGGTAGAAACATCCGGAAAAAAGATATTGTTCGATCCATTTATTTCTTATAATGACCTGGCGAAAGGAATTAAAGTCCATACCATCAGACCTGATTTTATTCTTTTGTCCCATGGCCATAGTGACCATATCGCGGATTGCATCGCTATTGCTGAACACTCTGATGCCAAGGTGGTTTGTAATTGGGAAATTCACGAATGGCTGGCCCATCGTGGTGTAAAGCATACTCATCCAATGAATACAGGCGGTAAATGGAATTTTGGCGACTTTACTGTAAAATGTACGGTGGCCCAACACTCAAGTGGCCTCCCCGATGGCAGTTATGGCGGCAATCCAATGGGTTTTATCATTACCAGCAGCGAAGGAAGTTTTTATTATAGTGGCGATACAGCCCTTACAACCGATATGAATCTGATACCAAAATGGGCAAAACTAAATTTTGCCGTTTTACCGATCGGCGACAATTTTACCATGGACGCAACTGATGCTGCAGAATGTGCCAATATGATCGATTGCAAGACCATTGTTGGGGTACATTATGACACTTTTGGTTTTATTAAGATCGATCATGAAAAAGCAAAAAAGGATTTTGCAGATAAAGGAGTGGAATTATTATTGCTAAAAATCGGCGAAACAATTACAATTTAACTAAGCATGGGAAGAATTATTGGTGTAGCAAATCAAAAAGGTGGTGTAGGAAAAACAACGACAGCCATTAACCTGGCCGCCAGTCTTGCCGTACTTGAATTTAAGACTTTGCTTGTTGATGCTGACCCACAAGCTAACAGTACAACAGGGGTTGGTTTTGATCTGCACAATGTGACACAGAGCTTATACGATTGTATGGTAAATGAAGCTGGTGCAAAAGATGTTCTCTTAAAAACCGAGATACCGAATCTTGATCTTATTCCTTCACATATTGATCTGGTCGGCGCTGAAATTGAAATGATCAATTATCCAAACAGGGAACTTGTTTTAAAAAATATTCTCGACCTCATCAAAGATGATTATGATTTTATAGTTGTTGATTGCTCACCATCACTTGGATTAATAACAGTAAATGCATTGACAGCTTCTGACTCAGTTATTATCCCTGTTCAATGTGAATTTTTCGCATTAGAAGGTTTAGGAAAATTGTTGAATACAATTAAAATTGTTCAAAGCAGGTTGAATACAGATCTCGAGATCGAGGGAATTTTAATGACAATGTATGATGGCCGCCTTCGTCTCTGCAACCAGGTAGTGAGTGAAGTAAGAAAACATTTTGAAAATATCGTCTTTAATACCATTATTCACCGCAATTCAAAGATCAGCGAGGCCCCAAGTGTTGGGAAACCAGTTGTTTTATACGATGCCAATAGTAAAGGCTCCGTTAATTATTTAAACCTTGCCAAAGAAATTCTTCAGAAAAATAATATGACGAAGATCAAACAGGAAGAGAGAATATTAGAGCTGTGAGTTATGAGTTTTGAGCTTTGAGTTAGTAGCTTATTAAACTTGTAACCATTAAAAATTTAATTATGAAAAATTTTGAACAGCTTAAGATCTGGCAGAAAGGATTTGAAATAGCGGTTAATGCGATAAAACTAACCTCTAAATTTCCACAAGAACAAAAATTTGGACTGGCATTACAAATTACCAAGGCAGCAATCTCTATTCCTTCAAATATTGCTGAAGGAAGCAGCAGAAGTAGTAAGAAAGACTATAACCGCTTTCTTGAAATTTCTCTTGGCTCTTCTTTTGAACTTGATACGCAATTACTCATTGCAAAAACCGTTAATTTTGGCCAAAACGACCTTATTGATTTACTTTTGAAAGAAATAGACGAAGAACAAAAAATGATTATGAGTTTCATGAGAAAAATACAAGCTTGACGAAATGTTTTCTCATAACTCATAGCTCAAAACTCATAGCTAACATGGCTCAGCCCAATCAAAATAAAGAAGCTCTTGGAAAAGGAATTCGATCATTACTGCAAAGTATTGATGCGGATCTGAAAACCGGTAGTGGACAATTAAAACCTACTGTGGTGGAAACCGCCACAGGCTCTTTTCGTATTCCGGTTGATGAGATCGATATTAATCCCAAACAACCTCGACGTTACTTTGATGAAGATGCATTAAATGAACTCGCTGAATCGATCAAAACACACGATATTATTCAGCCCGTTACAGTTTCCAAAATGCCTTCCGGAAGGTATCGATTAGTGTCAGGTGAAAGACGTTTAAGGGCATCAAAGATCGCAGGCATAAAAGATATACCTGCTTATGTACGCCAGACCAATGACCAGCAATTACTGGAGCTGGCGTTACTTGAAAATTTGCAACGTGAAGATCTCAATGCGATGGAAGTAGCACTCAGTTTTAAAAGAATGATGGAAGAATTGGATCTTACACAGGAGCAAGTTGCAGAGCGAATGGGAAAAGACAGAAGCACTATTGCAAATTTTATTCGTTTATTAAAATTACCTCCGGATATACAGGTTGCTGTTAGAATTGGCGAGATAAGCATGGGCCATGCCCGTGCACTCATCAATGTCGATTCTATTGATAAACAGCTTTTCGTTTTCGACCAGATAAAAGAGAAAGGTCTATCTGTTCGTCAGACCGAAGCATTGGTTCGCAATCTCTATAAGGATAGCGGCACCGTTAAAAAACATACAAAAAGTTCATTGCCCGACGGCTTTCAGCGAATTGAAGATAAATTAGCGTCGCATTTCAGTACCCGGGTAAAGATGAAGCACAGCAAAAATAACAGCGGCTCCATCACCTTTGAATATTATTCAATGGATGAACTAAATAAGATTCTCGGGCATTTAAATGTTCCATTAGATTAAAATAATTTTGTACTTAGCTGTTTTGCTACTATTAAGCTCCTGTTGCGTCGCAGCCGATAGCTATCGGCTCTTGTACTGCAACAAGGCTATTGAGCAAGCCAGGACGAACACATGAAAATTTTTTACCTGCTCATATCTTTATTGTTTCTAAACAATGCTTACTCACAGGTTGTGCCTGGCGAAAAACCTGTTGCGATCGACGATACATCCGGCTCAAAAAAATCAAAGGTTGATACCACAAAACAAAAGTTCTACGATCCCAAAATTGCAGCAAGACGTTCTGCTATAATACCCGGTTGGGGGCAAGCTTACAATAAAAAATACTGGAAGATCCCGATTGTTTATACCGGGCTCGGAATTAGCGGTTACATTTTCGTAAACAACATAAAAATTTACAAGGAATATAAATTCGCATATTCTGCAAGAGTTAAGGCTGGACCACCTGATTATGATTCCACAGACTACCATCAACTAGATGACATCTATAAAGTTCTTAGCCCGAATTCTATTCGTTCTGCAAGAGATGAGTTCAGAAGATATGTGGACTACTCAGCGTTGGTATTTCTATTACTCTGGGGCTTAAATGTTGTTGACGCAGCTGTTGATGCACACCTGAAAAGTTTTGATATAAGCCCTGACCTTTCTCTCCAGGTAAGACCTGGTTATAGTGATATGGCAAGAACGAATGGAATTAGTCTTGTTCTTACAATTGGCAAATGACTTTCCGTTTAATAGTTTAAAGGTTTAAGGGTTTAACGTTATCCTATACCTTTGTCTTTCTTCTATTAAAAGAACCTTTAAACGTTTTAAACTTTTAAACCCTTAAACGATTTAAAAATGAACATCGCACTAATTGGCTACGGCAAAATGGGAAAAGCAATTGAAGAAATTGCTTTGCAACGTGGCCATATTATTGTATTAAAGATCGATATTGATAATGCTGATCAGTTCACAAAAGAAAATTTGGCGAAAACTGATGTTGCTATTGAGTTCACCGGTCCACATAGTGCTTTTGAAAATGTAAAAAAGCTCATGCAGTTCAGCACTGCTACAGTTTGTGGTTCTACAGGCTGGTTGGAAAAGTTGGATGAAATAACTACTGATTGCAAAAAAAATAATGCGGCTTTTTTATACGCCAGCAATTTCAGTGTTGGCGTAAATATTTTTTTCGAAGTGAATAAACGACTTGCATCATTGATGAAAGATCATGAAGATTACGAGATACAATTAATCGAGATACATCACACCGCAAAAAAAGATGCACCAAGCGGAACAGCTATTACACTCGCAGAACAAGTGCTTGAAAATATTCCCCGCAAAAAGAAATGGGCAAACCAAATCAGTGATAATCCAGAAGACCTGGAAATACTAAGTGAACGTATAGATCCTGCTCCTGGTACACATAAAGTAAAATACTCTTCCGGCATTGACGATATCGAGATAATACATACTGCACATACCCGCAAGGGTTTTGCTCTTGGCGCTGTACTTGCTGCTGAGTTTTTAAAAGGAAAGAAGGGGATTTACAGTATGAAAGATGTATTGGGGCTATAGAAAAAAATGAATCGTGACCAGACATTTTATAAAAATCATCTTATCAATACTGATAATCTCATTTTTAATTTTCTTACCATATTTCCCGGGCGACTATGATGAAATGGCAACAATTTTATCAGCACAAGCACAGGTTCTTGGAATTACCGCCTTACTTCTTGTTCCTGTTGGAATAGTTTGGTTGATATACGAATTAGTGCAGCGAAATAAAGACCTGCATCAAGCCAGCAAGATTCGTTATCGTTTTGCTATAATTGTATTGATCATAAGTTGTCTTATTGGATTAGCAACTACAATTACAGGGTTTGCAAGTAGTCCTACCTTAGGATTTATAACATTGGTTGTTTACATTTATTTATTCATAATATTTCTTCGCTGGATCAAGCGAGGAAAAGAAACAAAAACAGGTTTCAACCCTGTGCCCTTCTATTTGATATTTATTCCTGCAGTTGTAGCTTTTCTTCGTTTCATGTTCATTGATACGGCAACAGAGTTCAGTAGACTACATGCAATAAAAAATAGCGAGCCACTCATCAGGGACATTGAAGCATATCATGTTAAAAACGGGCATTATCCCATTTCGCTGCTTTCACTTTGGGAAGATTATAAGCCATCAGTAATTGGCATCAAAAGATTTTATTATGAACCCTATGGCAATTCCTACAATCTCTATTTTGAACAATTCTCAGGTGAATTAGGCATCAAAGAAATTGTGATGTATAACAAATTGGATGAACAAGAATTTAGCAGTCATAACTCAGACCTTCTTTTGCTCTCCCCGGAACAAATAAAACTCCAGAGAGGTTATATTTCAGTTCATGATTTACCAAAACCACATTGGAAATATTTTTGGTTCGATTAAATTGCATCAGCAACCAATACATTCAGAAAAATGAATTTAACTGCACAAATAGCAAAACAATTCAGAGATGTTCATTTTGGAGGAAACTGGACGTCAGTAGACCTTAAACAAACATTGGCTGATGTTGACTGGAAACAGGCAACAACAAAAGTTTATTCATTTAACACCATTGCAGCTCTCGTTTACCATATAAATTATTATGTAAGTGTGGTCTTGAAAACATTAAAGAAGGAACCACTTGAGGGAAGTGATAAGTATAGTTTCGATCTTCCTCCAATTCAAAACCAGGATGAGTGGGAAAAGCTTTTAAATAAAATATGGGCCGATGCTGAAAATTTTGCGATCTTAATTGAACAACTACCCGAGAGTAAGCTCAATGAAACCTTTTTTGATGAAAAATATGGTAACTATTACCGAAACCTTCACGGTATAATTGAGCATACTCATTATCATTTAGGGCAGATTGTTTTGATCAAAAAAATGATCTCACAGGAACAAAAAACTATATGAACCCAACTAAAAGATTTTCTTTCGGCAGGATCACACTTTTCCTTTTTATAATTCTATTTCTTCTTATTGGTCGCCCCACAGGGTTTCTTATTTGTACTTATATAAAGGATAAAAAAATTGCAAAGGTTGAAAAGCCAGGATATACAAACGATGCAAGTCATCTAAATGAAACTAAAGTAGATTCTGTTGTAAAAACTTTTGAAGACATTGATAAAACGATCAAGCAGATCTCCGAACTAATAAAACTTGCGAAAGAGCAAGGAAAGAAAATATCAATTGCCGGGGCACAACATTCAATGGGTGGCCACACTATTTATCCTGACGGGATTGTACTTGACATGAAAGGCTTTCGCTACATGGAACTTGATAGCACAGAAGAATATTTACTGGTTGGTTCGGGTGCATTATGGTCTGATATAATCCCCTATTTGGATATGTATGACAGATCGGTAGCGGTAATGCAATCTAATAATTCATTCTCCGTTGGCGGATCGATCAGTGTCAATTGTCATGGCTGGCAACCAAATTCTCCTCCTATTGCTTCAACTGTTGAATCATTTCGTTTAATTAATGCCGATGGAAAAATTCTTACTTGCAGTCGCAGCGAAAATGCTGAATTATTTTCTTTGGTGTTAGGTGGCTATGGTTTGTTTGGAGTTATACTGGATGTTCAATTGAAAGTTGTGTCAAATAAAATGTACACTGCTCATCAATATGTGATAAAAAGCGCTGATTACATAAAAGAATATGACCAGCTTGCTCAAAACCACGATATAGGCATGGTGTATGGCCGCATCAATATCAATCCTGAAAATTTTATGCAGGAAGCTATCCTTTCAACTTTTACAATTGCTGAAAATGCGATAATGGAGCCACTAAAAGAAGAAGGCGGTTTAACATCTCTCAGGAGAACTGTTTTCAGAGGTTCAGCAAATAATGATTATGGAAAAAATTTAAGATGGAAAGCTGAGAAATATGGTGCCTCGCAGATCAATGGAAAAAAATTCTCACGCAACCAACTATTGAATGAAGGGGTAGAAGTTTTTCAAAACAGGGATACAGCTTACACGGATATTTTGCACGAGTATTTTATTCCCAAGGCCATGGTAGGAACTTTTATTGATTCGCTTAAAAAGATCATTCCGGCTTATAAAGTTGACCTGTTAAATATCACAGTTCGCAACGTAAAAAAAGATGAGGATGCTTTTCTCCGTTATGCAAACGAAGAAGTGTTTGGTTTTGTGATGCTATATAACCAGGCCAAAACAAATGAAGCGGAAGAACAAATGAAAGCAGCCACTCAAAGAATGGTCGATGCAGCGATCTCAGTTAAGGGTAATTATTACCTGCCTTATCGCTTACATGCAACAAAAGAACAAATGAACAAAGCATATCCGCAGGCCAACCAATTTTTTCTACTAAAGAAAAAATATGATCCGTCTGAAATATTTCAAAACAAGTTTTATCAAGCATATAAATGAAGAAAATAAAACCTTTCCTGTTTATCCTGGCTCCTCTTTTTACTTTTTCACAGAAAGCAGATCTGAAAAAAATAGAATTGGACCTTCTCCATGCATCCAACAAACTTTATTCTCTTGACTATGGTTCTTCTGATTCGATCGGCAAATACAGTGAACAACTCAGAATTAAAACAATAGAAGCCATTAGTAAAAATCCGGCTACATTAAAATATCCTTTTAAAATGCTGATCGACAGCTATGCCATTGATATAGTCACGTCAGAAGATGGTTTCCTCAGAATTTATAGCTGGGACACCTGGACTGGCGGAACTATGCATTTTTATGACTATATCTATCAATTCAGTAATAATGGAAAAGTATATACCGATTATGCGAATTTAGAAGAAGGAGATTGTGGCGCTTTTTACTCGGCGATCTATACATTGAAAACTAATACCAAAATTTATTATCTCGCGGTAAGCAATGCTGGCTTCTCATCAAAAGATAAATCTCAATCTGTACAAGTTTTTTCCATAGAAAATGATCAGATCAAACAAGAAAAATTGATTAAAACCCAAAGTGGTTTCATTGACCGCATAGATGTGGAATTCGATTTCTTTACCGTCGTAGACCGGCCGGAGCGACCACTGGAACTTATCAAATATGATAAGGCTAAACAGATACTTTACATACCAGTTGTATATGAAGATGGAAAGGTTACCGATAAGTTTATCCAATATAAATTCAACGGAAAATATTTTGAGAAATATAAAATAGAATGAGATCACTATCAGTGAGGGAAATTCAGCATGGCGATATTGAGCCATTAAGTGATTATTGGTTCAAAGCAAGCCCGGATTTTCTTGTTGGTATGGGTGTCGATCTTTCGAAAATGCCAACAAGAGAAGAGTGGAGAGAAATGTTGAATGAACAACTCAGCCAATCTTATGAAGAAAAAAAGTTGTATTGCATCATTTGGTTACTGGAGGATCAACCCATCGGTCATAGCAATGTTAACCGGATCATTTTCGGCGAAGAAGCATATATGCATTTGCACATTTGGGAATATAGCAATAGAACAAAAAGCCTGGGATTACAGTTTGTAAAAATGACCTTGCCATTCTTTTTCCAAAATATGAAATTGAAAAAGCTATGCTGCGAACCCTACGCATTAAACCCTGCACCAAATAAAACAATGGAGAAACTTGGGTTCGATTTTATCAAAGAATATATAACCGTTCCCGGTTTTATCAATTTTGAGCAACCTGTAAAACATTGGGAGCTTACTTATGAAAAATTCAAGCGATTGAACTACTAAAATATCTATCTTCCCATTCTAAAAACATCTTATGCAACTACAACGTTTCATCACAATTTGCGCAGCCATTACAATTCATATTTCTTTAATTGCACAAAAGGATCCGGCAACAACCGAAGTATGGAAACCCGAAGTGAAAGTAGTTACACCGGGCAAAGCTAATAGCGAAGCACCATCGGATGCTATTGTACTTTTTGATGGTAAATCAGGTAGCAACTGGCAACAAAAAAAAGGCGGCGATCTGCAATGGACCCTTGCTGATGGCGCTATGACTGTAAAACCTGGCACAGGTGATATTCAAACCAAACAAAAGTTTGGTGACTGTCAATTGCATATTGAATGGCGGATTGATAAAAATGTGAAAGGAGAAGGACAAGATCGTGGTAACAGTGGCATCTTTTTAATGGGACATTATGAAGTGCAGGTACTCGACAATTATAATAACGAAAACAAAACATATGTGAATGGGCAGGCCGGTAGCATGTACAAACAATCACCGCCATTAGTAAATGTGTGCAAAGCTCCCGGCGAATGGCAGACCTATGATATCATTTTTACTGCCCCCCGGTTCAGTGAAAAAGGTGGAGTTATTATACCAGCTAAAATTACCGTGATACAAAATGGGGTGTTGGTCCAAAACAATACTACCATTTGGGGAACTACTTTCTATATTGGCTCACCTACTTATGAGCAACATGAAGCCAAAGAACCGATCAGCATACAAGATCACGGTCATCTTACAAGCTTTCGCAATATTTGGGTAAGAGAATTATAACGCTAAATTTTCTTGTATGAAAAAGCTCTTCTTTTTACCGTTGTTGTTCGCAATGCTTTCTTGCATTTCCCAGTTACCCAGCGGTGAAACTGTTTTCATAAAAGTGAATGTGATCCCGATGGATGAGGAGAAGGTGATAAAAAACCAGGATATTGTTATAAAGAATGGGATCATTACTGCAATTGGTGAATCAGGAAAAGTGAAATACAATAAAGATGCCCGTATAATTGATGCCAATGGAAAATATTTAATACCGGGTCTTGCCGAAATACATGCACATGTGCCACCTGTTGATGACATTGAACCAATGAAAGAAGTGTTGACACTTTTTTTGTGCAACGGCATTACTACTATTCGCGGTATGCTGGGACACCCACGTCATTTAGAACTGCGAAGTAAAATTCAAAGTGGCGAGATCATGGGACCCCATTTTTATACATCAGGACCTTCATTCAATGGTAATACAGTAAAAACTCCCGAAGCTGCCGCTGAAATGGTGAGAAATCAAAAACAAGCTGGCTATGATTTTCTGAAACTTCATCCGGGACTTACTAAAGAAAACTTTGCAGCGATAGCAAAAACTGCCAAAGAAGTAGACATTCGTTTTGCAGGACATGTGTCTTTTGATGTAGGGGTCTGGAGAGCAATTGAAGCTGGTTATGCTTCTATTGATCATCTTGACGGTTTTGTAGAAAGTCTTGTACCAGGTATGGATACAATAAAAGAGCAACAAACAGGTTCGTTCGCAATGTTCATAGCTAAAAATGCAGATGAAAAAAGAATTCCTGCTTTAATGAAAGCATTGAAAGAAAAAAATATTTGGGTAGTGCCTACACAAGCATTGGCTGAGCGTTGGTTCAATCCGGATAAAGATGGAGAAACTTTTGCCAAAGAACCAGAAATGATCTATATGAAAGAGGAAACGTTGAAGAACTGGGTGACGAATAAGAAAAATTTAATGGCTAATCCCAACTTCAAAACTGAAGACATAAGAAAATTTGTGACGATAAGGAGAAAACTCATTTATGAATGTCAGAAGAACGATATTGGATTATTACTTGGAAGCGATGGACCACAGGTTTTCAATGTTCCGGGCTTTTCTGTTCATCATGAATTAAAGTATATGGTAGATGCAGGTCTCACACCTTACCAGGCATTACAAAGCGGGACTGTGAATGTTGCAAAATATTTTAACCTCGCAAATTCAGGAATGATCAAAGTCGGTTATGTATCTGACCTGGTATTATTGGATGCGAACCCACTTGAGAACATTGAAAACACAAGAAAGATAGCAGGAGTTATGTTGGGTAATAACTGGCTGGCAAAAGATATTATAAAAACTGATCTTAAATTTTTGGAAAAACCAAGATCGTTTTAGCCTTCCTTTAATAAGCCATTGACAATATTTGTAAAGATCTTTTTATATTCTTCGAAATATTGTTTGGTGCCTGGCCCATAGAAAACACTATGAACATCTCTTACATTTCCTTTCCTGTCAAGAAAAATACTTGTAGGAAAAGACTGTATTGGAGTAAGCTGAGGCAATGTCTTTTCTGTTTTCTGTTCGTCAGTAGAGGTTACACCTGTGATCAGCATCGGGTATTGCACATTAAATAGTTTCTGGAATTTGCCCAGGCTTTTTCTCGAACGTTCAATATCTGTTGAATATTCATACGCAAGCGAAACGATTTCTACTCCTTTGCTACGATACTGGTTATAAAAATCGCTCAGGAATTTTGTTTCATCCATACAATTCGGGCACCAGCTACCCATTATCTGTACTACCACAACTTTATTTTTAAATCTTTCATCATTTATTGAAACAGGTTTTCCCTCAAGATCATTAAACGTAAAATTCAGTTTGCTTTCCCCTGGCTTTAATTTAGTTGGTTGTTCCTGTTGTGGTTGTTTTACGCTATTATCTTTTTGAGCTGACCAGGTTTCTTTTCCATTATAACCTGCCAGGTAAACGCCACCGGAAATTTTTTCCTTGCTATTGATCTTCGCATAGAAAGTATATGCATGCGAGCCATCAAAAGTTGAGAGCTTAAGTGAATCCCCTGTAACAATCCCTTCCAAAAAACGATAATCACCAGTTGGTGTTAGAAAACTGCCCGTAAGTTTATCGCCACTTTGTTCAAATTCCGCCACCGCTTTTCTTGGAGTCCCATTTCCCCTTGTAAGAGTTACATCCCATTTTCCGCTAATATTATAGGATGCTTTTCCCTGGGCTGGTGTGAACCTATAAATTTGATTTGGGTATGCAGTAAATTTCCAGTTTTGAAAATCGCCGCTTGTTCCTTTATTCCAAATACCCTGTAAGGTTCCGTCTGGATTTCTTTTTGTTCTGAAAGATGATTCAAAAACCGGCATATCGAAATTCACTGAATCATTTGTAATGGAAATCGGGCCTACCTTTATTTTTTCATCCGCATTGATAACATAAAAAAAAGTTCCCGCCTTTTCTTTACTAACCTGGATATTAAAAACAACAGTATTGCTGTCCTGTCTTACTAACACACCCCGATAATTGGGGGCCAAGTCCCTTTGACCGAAAGATGGTAAAAAAGTAAATCCCAAGCCAACTATCATTACAAATACTTTCATTGAACTGTTTTTGATTATGCAATATCGGTAAAAGACAAAAAAGCCTGCCAAAAAGTTGGCAGGCCATTGTTAAATGCTTTACAGAATGGCGATCTTTATCTTGCATCTGCTTTTAACTGGTGATAATTAGGTTGATATTTTTCTTTTCGAAGTATTGAAAGCAGGTCCTTTTCCAAACTTGTTATAGGAAATTCAATAATGCGGCCGATCTCATTGCCTTTTTGTTCAATAATTATTGTTGGCACCCTGACTATATTTTTGCCTGCCTCTTCATGTTGCGGGCTTTTTTTATACAGGCTATCGCCATTACCAACCATTACGAGTTTAAGATTATTCGTTGGGAAGTTACAGCAATCAAGCATTTTCAAAACACGGGGTGTTTCTCTCCTGCTATCACCACACCACGTTCCCATAAAAATGGTTATAGTTTTATCAGCAAGCAGTGGTCTTATAAAATTGCAGGTGAAAGAATCTACTACATAAGAGTCATAATTTGGCTTGAACCAATCGGCAAATGGTGCTTGTAATAAAGCGTTTCTCGTGCATTTGCCAAGTAACATATCATTTCCCCGGGCATCTTTACTCACTTGGTTAATTAGAACAGGTGATGAAGAATTCTTGCTTACTGTGCAAGCAGAAATTGTAAATAGTGAAATTATTACTATGATGAAATGTATTTTCATGATAAAATGTTTTTAAAATAAATAATATAAATGCAAACTGTACATGCAGATGCGCATATACGATCAATAGGAAAAATCAGAAAGTCAGTAATTAAACAATTGGCGGGTGAAAAGGAGTGCCAATGAAACTTGTACTTAGGTCGGCATTGTATTCTGTAAAGCCATTTGAAGATGAAAGAATAAGCTGAGGAACATCGATCATTGTTTTTGGCGTAAACTCATTCAACTTTTCTGTCAATGTATTTTTCGATAACGAATTATTGGATGAGCCATCATCGTTGTGGTCAAACATTGAGGTAAGATGGTCTTCACAACCGCAATCAGGTTTGTTTTGTACTATTTCAGCCTGCCACTTACAATAGAGATAAGTAGCAACCTTACCATATTGCAGGCAGAGGAAAACAGAAAGGGTCAATATAGCCGAGAATTTTCTGCGCATTTACTCCTCTAAAAGTAAATATTGTTCCCGACATTTTACAATTAAAGGTTCTCGAACATATCTTTTGTCATCGCAGGAAGATCGTATTCTTCCTTCCATCCCCAATCCTTTCTTGCCACAGAGTCATCAATACTTTGCGGCCAGCTATTAGCAATTGCCTGCCTGTAATCGGGCTTATACGAGATCGTAAAGTCAGGAATATGTTTTTTTACTTCAGCGCCGATCTCTTTTGGCGAAAAACTCATGCCTGAAATATTGTAAGAGGTTCTGATTGAGATCTTATCTGCTGGAGCTTCCATCAATTCTATCGTGGCCCTGATCGCATCCGGCATATACATCATTGGTAAGTAGGTGTTCTCATCCAGGAAACATTCATACTTTTTTTCTTCCAATGCTTCATGAAAGATCTCTACTGCATAATCGGTAGTGCCTCCGCCGGGAGGTGATTTATATGATATCAAACCAGGGTAACGTAAACTGCGAACATCTACTCCAAACCGCTGATGAAAATAATTACACCAGAATTCACCGGCATATTTACTGATGCCATACACAGTTGTTGGTTCAATGATAGTTTGTTGAGGGCAATTCTTTTTGGGACTCGTTGGACCAAATACAGCAATTGATGAAGGCCAATAAACTTTATGCAGCTTTTCTTCTCTTGCTATATCAAGAACATTCAATAAACCCTGCATGTTCAAGTGCCATGCAAGACTTGGGTTTTTTTCGCCAGTAGCCGAAAGGATAGCTGCCAATAAATATATCTGCGTTACATTTTGCCTTATTACCTGTACATGCAGCATTTCCTTATTCATTACATCAAGACTAACATAAGGACCGGTGCCTTCCAACAGCAGATTTTGCTCACGTAAATCGGACGCAACAACATTCGCATTGCCATAAATTTTTCTTAGTGCAAGAGTTAATTCAACTCCTATTTGCCCGGATGCTCCGATAACAAGTATCTTTTCTTTTACCATATCTTCTTATTAGTTGACAAATGTAAAAGTGATATTCGATATAGAGGAGAAAATCTAAAAGAAACGTTTCAACCTCCCTGCAACTTTAAAAAATTATTTTTATATAGTTTTCCTATGGGAAGCTCGGTAGCACCAATTTCAACTAATTCGTTTGTTAATGATCTTATTTTATTAATAGCAATAATATACGACCTATGAATACGAACAAACTCATTACCGCTTAACATGGCTTCGATAGAAGAAATAGTTTGACGTGTTATAAAAGTTTTCTCTTTCGTAAAGACTTTTACATAGTCCCTGGCACTTTCAATATATAAAATATCAGCCAAAATTATTTTAACAAGTTTTCTGTCCACACGTAAATAAATAAAATCAGATCCGGTCTTTCTTTCATTAATTCCATTGGGGAGCTCTGCAATGTCTTTTTTTGGGAAAGCTTTGTTCACTGCTTTTAGAAATCTTTCGAATCGAACGGGTTTTAGTAAATAATCAACTGCCTCCAGTTCAAATCCATCCAGCGCATATTCTTTAAACGCTGTTGTAAAAATTATTTTAGGAGGATTACGTAAAGATCGAACAAACTCTGTCCCCAGCAGCTCTGGCATCCTTATATCAAGAAAAACGAGATCGACTTTATTGTTCTGAAGGAATACAAGCGCATCGATCGCATTACTGCATTCACCAACCAACCCAAGTGTTGGTATTTTTTCAATGTATCGCCGCAGTACATCCCTCGCCATTGGCTCATCGTCAACTATGAGACAACAGGATTTTTGATTTTCGGTATCAGGCATATTCATGTGTTGTCGTTGATATTGTTTGAGCTGAAATCGTCTGTTTTGTTTCGGCTAATTCAATTCTTAAGTTAACTATAAATACCTCTTCATCTTTGTTTATTTGTAGCTCATGCTTGTGTTTATATAAAAGTTCGAGACGCTTTTTTACATTATCTATTCCTGTTCCTTTGCGGCCATCATTGACTTCCCTGGATAGTTTTTTACCGTTCATCAGCTTCATAAACATTACTGTGCCGTCTAGCTCTATTTTTAAATTGATCCATGGATTGCTCAGCATTTTGCTAGTCCCATGCTTAAAACAGTTTTCAACAAAAGGTAACAAGAGAAGTGGCGCTATATATGTACCGGTGGTTTTGGAGGGAAGTGAAATATGCAGATCAAGTTTGTCATCATATCGCATTTTTTCAAGATTGATATAATCAATAAGCATTTGCAATTCATTTTCTAAAAGAACCAACTCACGTTTTCCTTCATCCAAAACATACCTGAGAATATGCGAAAGCTCCTTTATCATTTTTGCGCTTCCCGGGGATTCGCTTCTAGCCCTGATGTAAATATTATTAAGGGTATTAAACAAAAAATTTGGATGCACCTGCGCGGTGAGCAATTGTAACTGGGTTTCGGTCCTTTCCTTCAACAATTCGAGATTTCTTTGTTCTTTCACATGCCAATACTTTACCAGCCTGATGCTACATGCCCCTGCTGAAGCTACTAATGTCCCCTTACCTGTTATGGTTAATGCAAGGAATAGGTTACCGGCTTCAGTTCTCAGGTCGTACACCATATATTTTTGCGGCAGTAGTGCTTCCATTATTGGTTGATTGACATAAGCCAGCATAAGATAAGTAAAGACAAATGTCACAAACAGAAAAAAAACAATCCATACTAATGAGATAAAATATTTGTTTTTCAACAAATATCTGGGTAAGACGAAATAAAGTAAAATATACGTAAAGAAAACCTGCGGGAGAAAAAGCGAAAACGCCTCCAATGTTGTGTATGGAATATTATTGAAATAGCCAAGTTCTGGAACACCACACCAACAAATATGAAAGAAGGTAAAATACACCCAGTAACAAAACCAATACAGGAAGTGTCGTTTAAAACGATCAGGTTTTTTTTCCGAGAATATGAAGCTTTTTATATTCACTTTCTATTTTCTTAATTATGCAAATGTTATTTTAGTATCTATTAATCTATTATCAGTTGCTGCCGTTTTGATTGTTATCAATTCAAGTGCAAGATTCACTATAAAAACCTCGTCATCCTCGTCTATTTGCAGGTTATATTTGTCTTTGTATAAGAGCTCCAGTCGTTTTCCTACATTCTCAATTCCCGTTCCTCTAATTCTGTCACCAGTGTCTATGGAAGTAATTTTTCCATTCATTAATTTCATTGTGAGAGACGTTTCATTCAGTTCAATCTTCAAATTGATCCATGGATTGTGGGTCATTTTGCTCGTTCCATGTTTGAAACAATTTTCAACAAAAGGCAACAATAACAATGGAGCAATATGCATCTCTTCTGTATTTGAAGGAAGCGAAATATGCAGATCAAGCTTTTCATCATATCTCATTTTTTCCAGATTTATGTAGTCAACAAGCATCTGCAATTCTTTTTCCAAGGGGACCAATGCATTTTTGCCTTCATCCAATACATACCTGAGGATATGTGAAAGCTCCATGATCATTTTAGCGCTGCCTGGCGATTCGTTTTGAGCTTTTGAGAAAATATTGTTAAGTGTATTAAACAAAAAATGAGGATGAATTTGTGCCCTGAGCAATTGTAACTGGGCTTCAGTTTTTTCTTTAAGCAATTCGAATGTCTTTCTTTCTTTTAGGTGCCAGTATTTGACCAACCTGATGCCGCAAGCAGCTGAAGCTGCAACAAGTGTCCCTTTGAAACATGTAATAAAATCCAGAAAATGATCACCGACTCCGCCCATATTTCCTGTTGCGAATCGTGCCGGTAATATTGATCTTGCAATGATAGGGTTGACAAACTTCAACATAATATAATTAAGTATGCCGGTTAGTATCGCAAAAACGATGATCCAAAAAAAAGATAAAGCATATTTATTCTTTAATAAATATTTTGGCAGAACAAAAGAAATTAAAGCATAGGTAAAAAATACCTGAGGGACCAATACAAAAAAAGAATATACTGTAGCAAACGGCAAATTCCCGAAGAAATCGATACGTGGTTTTCCGCCTGGACCTGTTGCGTGTAAAAAAGTTAAAAATACCCAATACAATCCCCAGAACAGTAGGTGCCGCTTTATACGATCAGATTTCTTTTCCGAAAATATAAAGTCACGAATCTTCATGTTTTATGCTCCTTCATATTAAAAGTAATTTTTTTCGTTTGAAAAGAATCACCCGGATAAAATCTATTGCGACTAATTGCTTTGTTTTCACGACAAATTCATGTGGTCAAAGACTAAAAGAGTGTGTAAATAATAGTTTATCATCATCTTTTCTTTATTGCTTTAGTAAGCTTTCAAATGATATGTCTTTTAATTTTAAGATTGACCATACCCGGATAATCATTGCTTGTTATTTTCAGGAACATGTACTTTTAATTCAAAAGAAATAAGCCTTCCGATATAAGGCGATCCTACAAATTCACGTTGCTTAACATTAAACAAATTTGTGATTTTCATATTCAGGTTGATCATGTCATTCAGCTTATACCCCCCGCCAACATCAATGACAACAAATCCTCCTAAAGGACCCCAGTCATAATTTTTTATGTAGTAACGGGGTTGACCGGTCACCGGATCATCTCCCCAGTATACTTCACCCCGACTGCCCTTTCCCATCGCAGTACCGATTTGGCTGCCACTATAAAAATCATACGATTCTGTAAAACGTGCTGCAATGTTTGCATATAATTTTTGTCTGCACAAGTTGTGAAAACTTATAATTGCAACCCCTCTTTGCCGGGGTGCATTCATACTTTTTTCGTCGCTGGAAACAAATGCGTCACCATTGGCATCATTCTTCAGATTGTCTTTCGTAATATCCGAGCCAAACCAGGAATAGTTCACTGTCAGGCTAATGACATTGTTAAAAGAATAGTTCAAACCAATATCAAAGCCATAAGTCTTTACGTCACCGTAATTAAAAAATGTAGTAAATATTGCGTCATACAACGTATCATTAATAGCTGATCCTGGGAAAGCCGGAGATACAGGAAATTTTCCCACAGCTATTGCTCTACCACCAACAGGCTGAGGCGGGCTTAAGAAATTTCTGTTAATTCCATAATAACCGTTAATATCAACAAATAATTTTTTTTCTATTGTTCCTTTATATCCAATTTCCCATGTAGTATTTTCTTCCGCCTGTAAAGGATCTGTGATTTTTTCTGTCGCCGGATCACTGAATCTCTGACCGTTTGGCTTATACTTTATTCCCGGCCCATTTCCGAAAAAAAAACCGTCAGCGTTCGCATATTGGAAAAAAATACTGGGCATGGAATAAGCTTTTGCCCATGTAATTCTAATATTGTTTTCGCCAATGGCTTTTGTCAACGCCAGCTTCGGAGAAAAAAAGTTCCCAAAATTACTGTGGTTGTCAAATCTTGCTGCACCGATAAATCTCATGTCCCATGGCAATTTTTTTTCCAACTGCAGTACCCCACCTGCTTGTGTAACATATATCCGTTGGTCTTTATCTACCAGCGAATAACCGAACGTATTAGGTTTTTCTTTTTGATAACTTATGCCGGCAATCATAAAGAGACCTGCTTTTTCAAAAGAATAATTGTATTGCGCTTCAGCATTTAACCGCTGGTTAATTTCTTTAAACGTATTACCAGTACGTAGCGCATATTTTTCAGCTTCATCAGGCGACAAGTAACATGAATCAGGAAAGAGGTCGCAGTTGGTAATACTACTGTGCGTCCTGTTCCAGTAATCAGAAGTATAGGACGCTATACTGTAGGAGGTTCCCAGGTTCCCCCACGTATTATAGATCGTGGCAAAAAAGTTTGGGTGAACAAAGCGGGCCTGTAAAAAACCATACCTTACTCCTTGCATTTGATTTCGTCCGCCATTAGCAACACCTATAGAATTATTATGACTTGTTCCTCCCGATATGATCACGTCGGCTTTCGGAGTTACACTATAATAAATATGGGCCTCCCCCCGTAATCTGCGAAAATCAAAATTTACGTTTCGTTCAGGAATTGCAACTGCGGATCCAAAAAAAGGAGTTAAGCCCGGAGGTTGATTGCCTGCATAGACGCTGTCGTAAAAATTGAAATCTTTTCCGGAAACATACTCACCGGTTAATTTATAAGCCCATTTGTCGTTGATCTTTGATGCATGACGCAAACGACTGCTGAATTGGAACCGATTACCCGCACTTATAGCTACTGTAGTTCCCCGGAATTTCCTGGGATCTTTCATAATTGTATTAAAAATTCCATTATGAGCATTGGGGCCGAATAAAGCTGCTTGGGGGCCTAGTACTATTTCAATACGTTCTACATCCTCCTTATTCACTGTTGAATAATTATATGTTGGTAAGCCAATACTTATCGCAGACATTGATATACGGTTATCTACAACCTGCAATATCTTATTATTTGCAGCCCTGTTGAATCCTCTTGCATTTAACCCAGCATAATCAATACCACTACGTATAAATTCAACACCTTGTTGATAAGCTGCCAACTCAAATACATTTGAGCCTGCAAATTCATCCAACTCTTTTTTTGCGATAACCCTAATAGATGCAGGCGCATCAGTGATCTTTTCTACCCTCTTTGATGCAGATACAACCACGTCATTTCCCACCCTAGGATCTGTGATCAAAGCAATATTATTAATATCAGAAGTATTTCCAGCAGTAATGATCACTGTTATCTCCATCTCTTCATATCCAACATAAGTGATGATAAGTGAAATCTGTCCTGGTGATATCTTATTTATAACAAAGTGTCCCTTATTATCCGTTAATACTGAAATTTTAGTTCCCCTGATAATGATAGTTGCGCCTTGTAAAGCCTCACCGGTTTGCCTGTCAATGATCTTTCCTTGCACTGACCCTGTTTCCTGTGAAAATAAAAATGTACAAAATGTAACCAGCAAACAACATATTGACATTTTTTTCATAGCAGTAAAATATATCTACAAAAATTGAAAAGAGGTTACTACTAATTTACTCTGTTCGGAAGTATTTAAAAGTATCATTAAATATACTTGAAATGGACAGTAATGCGAAAGATAGAGATTGAAATGAGACGATCAAAGCCAATTTCACGACGAAATAATTTTATCAAAGACAAAAGAGGGATGTAAAAGTCATAATCTCTCATCTTCCTTTCTTCGTTTTATGCAGTTAATAGTTTATAACGTGTCGCATTCATTAACATGAGCCTTTTCCATGGGATAGCTTTAGTAAATCTTCAAATACTTTCTAAATAATTTTTAAAACATTAAACATTGAATTATGAAACAAAGATCTTTATTTAACATACTCCTGCTTTTAGCGATGAGTATTACAGGTCTTTTATCTTGTAAAAAACAAGACGTAGACCTTTTGCCTGCAGAGGAACAAACATCTTCTGCTAAAAAGCCTGACAACCCCGGCTTTGCAGAAAATAATATGGTATTGTACTGGAACGAAAAAGCGAGTATCGTTATGAATGGCCCATTTACACCTCCCGAACAGTCACGTTATTTCGCAATGATCCAGATCGCTGTTCATGATGCACTTAATTCCATTAAACCAAAGTATGAGCGATTTGCATTGTTAAACGAAAGAGCACAATTTGCAAATCCGGATGCAGCTGTCGCCAGTGCCGCTTATTGGACGATTAAGGGAATGAATGTGCAGGACATACATCCTATTGACAATTGGTACAAAGAAAGTCTTGCAGCCATTCCCGATGGAGAAAGTAAAGAAGCGGGTAAAATTCTGGGTAAGCAGGCTGCTGATGCCACAATTGCCAATCGCTCAACAGATAATTTTGCTCAGGCCAATCTGATATTTCCAGTTCCTGATGGCGATGATCCGGGTGAATACCGTTCGACACTTCCATTTAGTAATCCGGGAATGCCAAAAATAAAGGCCTTACAACTTTGGGGTACTTTAATGACAGGTTTTGTTGTTCCCAACAATAACCAGTTCAGACCAACTGCGCCTTATGCTGTAAACACATCAGAATACGTAACCGAGTTTAATGAAGTAAAGGCAAAGGGAGGAAGAGTCGGGCACACACGAACTGCTGATGAAGATGAGATAGGCAGGTTTTGGGTAGAACGTTCTTCTATTGGATGGAATCGTTTTGCAAGAAATATAATTGCCACTAAAAAATTAGATGCATGGAAAACTGCGAGGTTATTTGCACTAATGCATACTGCTATGACGGATGGCATGACAGGCTGCTTTGAGGCAAAATATCATTACTTCTATTGGAGACCAGAAACTGCAATAAGAATTGCAGATGATGGAAATAGCAATACAACCGGTGATGCAAGCTGGCTTCCGAGTTATACGGAGGGTCCGGATCCGGATAATCCTGCATTTAATGTTTATACACCTCCTATTCCCGATTATCCTTCTGCCCATGCAAATTTTGGCGGAGCTGCTTCGGAAATATTGAAACTGTTTTTCGAAAGTGATAATATTTCGATTACTCAAACGAGTCCAACAACTCCTGGTGTTAGTCGTCATTATTCCAGCTTAGCAAAAGCGGCGAGGGATAATTCTCTTTCCCGCATTTATGTGGGCTATCATTTTAGAAATGCATGTCTTAAAGGAGAAGAACAAGGAAAACAAGTGGCCAACTATGTTTTTAATAACAGTTTCAGGGAGAGCCAAGAGTAATGGAATAGTACTAAGCAAGCTGGGAAAAGTGTTTTCAGCTTGCTTAAGTTATATTTGCTCCCATGGAAAAGTTTCTAAAGGATCTGTTTCAAGACCAGTCTTATGATGAAAAAAATTTCTTTTTAATTGCAGGACCTTGTGTAGTAGAAAGCGAGGAGTTGATCATGGAAATAGCTGATAAAGTTTATTCGATCTGTAAAGATCTAGGCATTCCTTATATTTTTAAAGCATCTTATAGAAAAGCAAACCGAACAAGCGGTTCTTCATTTACAGGTTTAGGTGATGATCTTGCATTAGGAATGATCAATCATGTAAAGAAAAAATTTTTATTGCCTGCTACAACGGATATTCATGCAAAAGAGGAAGCAGTTCTTGCTGCGCAGCATGTTGATGTTTTACAAATACCCGCATTTCTATGTCGTCAAACTGATCTCCTGGAAGCTGCTGCAAAAACAGGAAAGATCGTTAATGTTAAGAAAGGCCAATTTGTAAGTGGTGAAGCCATGAAGTTTGCAGTTGATAAAATTAGAAAAGCAGGAAATGATAAGATCATATTAACTGAAAGAGGAACAACATTCGGTTACCAGGATCTTGTGGTTGATTATAGAAACATCCCAATAATGCGATCCCATAATGTGCCAGTGGTAATGGATTGTACACATAGCTTACAACAACCAAATCAAGCAGGCGGTGTCACAGGTGGCAACCCGCAAATGATAGAAACTATTGCCAAAGCTGCTATTGCAACTGGTGCCGATGGATTGTTTATCGAGACGCATCCAAACCCCGCAATAGCAAAAAGTGACGGCGCTAATATGCTCAAACTTGATCTGCTGGCACCACTTTTGGAAAAATTAATCAGGCTACGAAAGGCAGTTCAATAAAAAAACCGCTCTAAATAAATAGAACGGCTTATTTAGTTTCATAGATCAATTTATTGATGAAGGAAAGTAGTATCGATCTTTGTCGTCGTATTAAACATCACAGATATTCCCGTTCTTAATGAATCCTTATAAGTAATATTAGTTGGACGATAAAATACATTATAAGTACCGGCAGGCAATCCTTTGATAATATAACCTCCCGTGATTCCTGTATATGTTGTCGCTACCGTATCAACACCCTGAACTGCATACACAGCCGTTTGAAAATCTTTGGGCATTACAACTCCTTTCAAAGTTCCACCCACAGCATTCAGAATTGCACGGATCGTAGGCTTCAATATATACTTGTTATTCCCGGTTTTGACAATTGATTTTGCCACATCAAAGTCAAGAACGATCATGTATAACCTGTCGTTTGTTACTTCGTACTGTATGTTCAGCTTTAAGCCACTTTGTTGTGCGCTGGGTGTTTCTAGTTTAATAAGACTGGTTGTATTTTTAATTTTTACATAATTCTCAGTGCCAAGTACCAGCCTGATCTGGTGAAGCTTTCCACTCGGGATCTCAGCATCTGCCAGTATTGTGTCTTCATCATTTACCAATTTAAGCAGATCATAGGTTCCGGCATTTACACCTTGCAAACTTTGCCATCCGCGGCTTGAATCTCCGGTTACATTTATTTGTACGTCTTTTACATCAATGTAAACGGCTTCATAGTCGCCGGGGTCATCGGTTAAATAGACCTGTAGTCTTGCCTTACCATCACTGCCACTATCCTTTTTGCATGAAATAAATACAAATAGAGAGATAAGCGATAAAAAAAATGCAGAAGCAACGAGTTTCGTTCTCATATTTTGTTTTTAGCAGGTACGATTAAATCAAGATTGGTGCCAAAATAAAAAAAGGCCACTATGGGCCTTTCATTATTATCGGATAAGTATGTAAAAGTAAACCCTCACTTGCAATCATGCAATGATTGATGAAAATTAATTTTTCAAAAAAATGAAAAAGTAATTTTACGATTATGAAAAAACCCGACAATAAAGTCGGGTTTATCTCAATTATATACAAATTATTGAATTATGCGTTCACTTTACCTTTCACTTTTGCGATCACTTCTTCAGCAATACCAGATGGCGCCGGAGAATAATGACTGAATTCCATGGTCGATGAAGCACGACCAGAACTCAATGAACGAAGCTGTGTAACGTATCCAAACATTTCACTCAATGGTACTTTAGCTTTAATAACCTGTGCACCGGCACGACTATCCATACCTTCTAACATTCCTCTTCTTCTGTTCAGATCACCTGTAACATCACCCATGTATTGGTCAGGAGTTACTACTTCTATTTTCATTATCGGCTCAAGTAAAACTGGCTTTGCTTTTCTTGCCGCTTCACGGAAACCTGCTTTAGCGCAAAGCTCAAATGACATTGAATCAGAGTCAACAGCATGGAAGCTTCCGTCGAATACACGGATCTTCATATTGTCAACAGGATAACTTGCTAATACTCCCGTGGTCATTGCTTGTTCAAAACCTTTTTGAATAGCAGGAACAAATTCACGAGGAATTGATCCACCAAACAAATCATTTACGAATTGATAATGCTTATCTGGATTCTCTGCCCTCCATTCTGCATCGATAGGGCCTAATTCAAACACTATATCAGCAAACTTACCACGACCACCGGTTTGTTTCTTTAAAGTTTCACGATGCTCGATAGTTGTTTGGAATGCTTCTTTATAAGCAACCTGAGGAGCACCCTGGTTTACTTCAACCTTAAACTCTCTCTTCATCCTATCAACAATAATTTCAAGATGCAATTCACCCATACCTGAAAGAATTGTTTGTCCTGTCTCTTCATCAGTCTTTACACGAAGTGTCGGATCTTCTTCGATCAGCTTCGCAATCGCCATACCCATTTTATCAACGTCGGCTTGTGTCTTTGGTTCAACAGCCAAAGAAATTACCGGTTCAGGAATAAACATGTTCTCAAGAACGATCGGATGATTCTCATCACAAAGTGTATCACCAGTCTTGATCTCTTTGAAACCAACTGCTGCACCAATATCTCCTGCTTCGATAAACTCAATCGGGTTTTGCTTGTTTGCAAACATCTTCATGATACGACTGATACGTTCTTTCTTGCCACTTCTTACATTCAATACATAAGAACCAGCATCAAGATGACCAGAATAACAACGGAAGAATGCCAAACGACCAACAAATGGATCAGTCATGATCTTGAAAGCAAGAGCAGAGAATGGTTCTTTTGCATCCGGCTTACGGATCAATTCTTCGCCCGAATTTGGATCTGTTCCTTTGATAGCTTCAACGTCAACTGGTGAAGGCAGGTAACGACAAACAGCATCGAGTGCAGTTTGTACTCCTTTATTCTTAAATGAAGAACCACAAAGCATTGGAACAATGCTCATATCGATCGTTGCTTTACGGACTGCTTCATGAATCTCATCTTCGCTGATCGAGTCAGGATTGTCAAAGAATTTCTCTAATAATTTATCATCATATTCTGCAACAGCTTCTACTAATTGTGCTCTCCATTCTTTTGCTTCATCCAGCATATCAGCAGGAATATCGATCTCATCGAAAGTCATTCCTTCAGTTTCCATGTGCCAAATAACACCTTTCATTTTGATAAGATCAACAACACCTTTGAAATCATCTTCGGCACCGATAGGAAGTTGTAAAGGCACGGCTTTAGAGCCCAGCATCTCACGAACTTGTTTTACCACATTTAAAAAGTCAGCACCTGCACGGTCCATCTTATTTACAAAACCAATACGTGGTACATTATAACGGTTTGCCTGGCGCCATACAGTTTCAGATTGTGGCTCTACACCATCAACCGCAGAAAACAAAGCGATCAATCCATCAAGAACCCTCATTGAACGTTCAACCTCTACAGTGAAGTCAACGTGCCCTGGAGTATCGATGATATTGAAATAATATTTTTTAGTATTAGCGTCTGCTTTCCCTTTCACTGTTGGAAAATTCCACTGACAGCTAACCGCTGCTGAAGTGATCGTGATACCTCTTTCTTTTTCCTGCTCCATCCAATCAGTAGTAGCTGCACCATCATGCACCTCACCAATTTTATGGATCATTCCAGTGTAACGGAGGATACGTTCTGTAGTAGTGGTTTTACCGGCATCAATATGTGCGGCAATACCGAAGTTTCTTTGAAATTTTAAGTCTGCCATGTGATTTTTTCCTTTATAATTTGGAGGCGCAAAAGTAGGAATAAAAACTCATCATTCAAGGATTAGGAAGCAGGAAGTTTTCCAGATTGTTTCCCTTAAAATCAGGTACTTAATTCATCTAGCAGATCCCTTTTAAAAAGCAAAAGCCATCCAAAAGGATGGCTTTTATATCAGTCAATTTTCTCATTTATACTTTGAAGTGGGCAAATGCTTTGTTTGCTTCTGCCATACGGTGTGTATCTTCTTTCTTTTTAAAAGCAGATCCTTCACCCTTTGCTGCTGCTACTATCTCACCTGCAAGTTTATCAGACATGCTACGGCCATTTCTTTCACGGCTATAACGGATCAACCATTTCATGCTTAAAGAGATCTTCCTGTCGGTACGAACCTCAGTTGGTATCTGGAAAGTTGCACCACCAATACGACGGCTACGAACTTCAACAGAAGGTGTAATGTTTGCCAATGCTTTTTTCCATACTTCATAACCATCTTCACCAGTTTGCTTTGCTACTTTATCAAGTGCATTATAAAAAGTGTTGAATGAGGTACTTTTCTTTCCGCTCCACATAATGTTGTTTACAAAACGAGTTACCATTTTGTCATTGAATTTTGGATCTGGAGCTAAGGGTAATTTTTTCGCTTGGGCTTTACGCATGACGTAATATTCTTTTTATACTAATTATTTTTTTACTTTTTCTCTTTTGGTACCATATTTAGAGCGGCTCTTTTTACGGTCTTTTACACCAGCGGTATCCAATGAACCACGAACAATATGATAACGAACACCTGGCAGATCTTTAACACGACCACCACGGATCAATACGATTGAGTGCTCCTGGAGATTATGTCCTTCACCCGGAATGTAAGCGATAACCTCAACTTTATTTGTCAAACGAACTTTAGCAACTTTTCTAAGAGCTGAGTTTGGTTTTTTTGGAGTAGTTGTATAAACTCTTGTACAAACACCACGACGTTGCGGGCAACTATCCAAAGCTCTTGATTTACTCTTTGCTTTGATGATCTCTCTTCCTTTGCGAACTAATTGTTGAATTGTAGGCATTCTGAACCTTTTAAATGATTTCGGGGTTTATTTCCCGAAAGGGGGGCAAAGGTAGGGGAATAGAATATAATTATGAAGCCTAAAGATGATAATTTTTTACACGATTCATTGATTCGATAATGGATTGGCAAATTCAGGCTTGCGAAAAAAATAAGGCTGTAAAGCAAGTCTTTACAGCCTAACGGTTATTCGAATTCGATCACACTGTTTAGATTTTCCACATCCAGTTATACTTGTCTTCTTTAAGACCTTCCCTGATCTGGGTCATCCATGTTTTTATCGTAGGACCGGCCTTCCATTTTGTTACATCAAAATTCATTGCAAAATCCTTGTATTTGAGTTCTTTGATAAGAGAAATGGTGGCAGCAGTTCCAGTTCCAAAAGCTTCAACATGAACCCCGGCTTTATAGGCATCTATAACTTCATGAATACTGATCGGCCTTTCTTCTACTTTATAACCCATATCTCCTAACAATGTCATTACACTTTGACGGGTTACTCCATCGAGGATGGTTCCACTTGAAAGATCTGGAGTTAAAGCTTTATCACCAATAATGAAAAAGATATTCATTGTGCCACATTCCTGAACATAATTGTGTTCAAATGCATCTGTCCATAAAACCTGATCATATCCTTGTTTTTTTGCCTGAGCAGTTGCATACATAGCTGCAGCATAATTACCAGCAGCTTTTGCATAACCAACACCACCCTCAACCGCTCTTACATATTTTTCTTCAACATAAATTCGCATTGGTGCGGCATAGTAAGGACCAGTAGGGCTAAGAATGATAAAAAACTTGTAGTTATCTGAAGGTCTTACGCCAATGATCTCATCAGAAGAAAACATCACTGGTCTTATATAAAGTGAATGATCATGTTTCTGAGGGATCCAGCTTTTATCGATATCGATCAGCTTCCTCATACCCTTCATAAACAATTCTTCAGGAACAGTGGGCATTTGCATTCTTTGCGCTGAAATATTGAAGCGTTTAAAGTTATCATAAGGTCTGAAAATAAATGCTTCTCCATTTTGATTCTTATAAGCTTTTATTCCCTCAAAGATCGCCTGGCCATAATGAAATACCGCAGCTGATGGACTTAATAAAAATGGCTGATAAGGTTTTATCTCTATATTTTTCCATTCACCTCCTTCAAAATCTGCTTCAAGCATGTGATCGGTGAAATAGTGACCAAAAGGTAGATTATCAAGATTTATATCCTGTAACTTACTTGTTCCTGCTTTAGTAATGTTTATGTCCATACTTGCAATCATAAATGTTTACATTTGAAGCACAAAGAAACAAAAAAAACTAACACCTATTTGTAGACTTTTCATGAGCCTGAATTCCATTAAGTTTGAACCAGCTGAAATCGCATCCCTTTATAAAAATTCATTAGTAGACATCAATAGTGAACAGCAAGAATTAGCTCAACCTACTACTGGGCTGAAAACTACTGAATGGAAATATCTCGGAGAAAATAAAAAGAAAACACTTGTTGTAGTTCGCAATGCTGATGCAGTTCATATCCCTGACAAACAATTAACTTTTCTTACAAAATTATTAGCCGCATGTAACATGAATCTTGCAGATGTAGCAGTCCTAAATTTTTATGATCACAAATCCTCTGAGTTCAATGAACTTTTGAATTACTTTAATCCAAAAGCTGTTTTGCTATTTGATGTAGAACCCGTTGGGTTTGGTTTACCAATGATTTTTCCTCAATTCCAGGTACAGGGTTATAAAAACGTTGTGTTTGTTTCATCCCCATCTTTAGATACTATTGAACCAGATAAGTCTTTAAAAGGAAAATTGTGGGTTTGTCTTAAAAAGATATTTAACCTATGAAACTAATTTTTGCCAGTAATAATCAACATAAAATAGTAGAGCTGAAAACATTTTGCAAAAATGAGATCGAGATCATTTCATTAAAAGAAGCAGGTATTGACATAGATATTGCTGAACCACATGATACCTTAGAGGAAAATGCTTCTGAAAAATCATGGACGATCTATAAACTAACCGGCAATGATTGCTTTAGTGAAGACACTGGTTTGGAAATAGAAGCATTGAATGGTGAACCGGGTGTAAAAAGTGCCCGTTATGCAGGCGAAGCAAGGTCTTTTAAAGACAATATTGAAAAAGTTTTAAATAAGCTGGCGAACGAAGCAAATAAAAAAGCAAGATTCAGAGCTGTTATTTCCCTGATACTTGATGGTAAGGAAACTCAATTTGAAGGCATTTGTAATGGTAAAATAATTAACACACCGCAGGGGACAGAGGGGTTTGGATATGACCCTATTTTTATCCCCGATGGAAGCAATCGAAGTTTTGCCGAAATGTCGATCAAAGAAAAGAACCAATTTAACCATAGAACCAAAGCAGCAGCCAAATTGGTCGCATTTTTGCAAAATATGAAAACAAACTCCACAAATTGAGCACTTCAAGCAACCATAATATTACCGAAAGCGACTTAATCCTTGGATGTATCAATGGTGAGAGGAGAATGCAGGAAGAACTGTATAACAGGTTTAGCTCGAAAATGTATGCAGTTTGTCTTCGGTACGCAGGCAATGGCGAAGATGCTCAGGATATACTTCAGGATGGCTTTGTAAAAATATATAAGAACTTAAGCCGATTTCGTGGTGAAGGCTCGTTCGAAGGGTGGATAAGAAGGATCTTTGTAAATACAGCAATTGAGCACCTGCGCCGCAAAACATACCTTAAGCCAATAGCAGAAAAAGAAGAGAATACGATCCCTTATAAAGAAAAAACAGCTCTTGACAGATTAGGTGAAAAAGATATTTTGAATTTGATAAGACAACTATCACCAGGTTATCGAACGGTTTTCAATATGTACGTTGTTGAAGGATATACGCATAAAGAAATTGGTGATATTTTAGGAATTAGCGAAGGAACAAGTAAATCACAACTGGCAAGAGCAAGAATGATACTGCAGGATATGGTGATCAATTTTTTAGATGAGAAGGATAGAAAACAGAAAGTAGAATGAACTCCGGGTTACAAAAAAGACTGTATGAAATGGAAGTAACGCCGCCGGCATCGGTGTGGGAAAAACTTTCTGTGAATATTGATGAAATAAATGCAGACAATGTTATTGGGAAAAAAGTACTGGATGCAGAACTTACCCCACCTTCTTCTGCCTGGCAAAACATAAGCATAGCAATTAACCCAGAGGAAAAAAAAGAACAACCTAAAAAAGGAGTTCTAATCAATCTTAAGAGACTTGCTGCGGCAGCAGCAATTATCGGTGTAATAATTACTGCATGGTTCGTATTTATAAATAACAAAGGAAATGATACATTGGCTGGTGTTCAAATTCCAGCTGAAAATAAAAACACAACTGATACTAATGTTAAAAATGAAAAAAAAGTTGATAATACTAATCTAAACAATCTTCCCACTACCACATCCGTTGCAGTTACAAATCCTGAGTCACTAATAAAAGCTAAACCAAATAAAACCCGTGAGATAAAATATAATAGGTCTTACGCTGCCCCTCAATCTACAAGTGTTCAATATGCAGCCCTTACTAATGACAGACCAGGCAGTAATAGTTTTGGCCAGCCTATTGACGATCTTTCTCTCGTAACATCTGATCAGAATTATTTAACCATGGTAAATGCAAATGGAAGACTGGTCAAGATCCCAGCCCAATTTGCGAACCTCGCTCCTCATTTGCAGAACAAGCCAGTTTCAGAAGATTATTATGAAGTAATGTTTGGCGAAGGCGCCTATTGGAAAGAAACATTAAACGAATGGCGAAAAAAAGTTGCTTCTCTTCCTGTATCATCGGGTGATGCATTTACAAGTTTTATAGAATTACTAAAAACAGTTCAGGATAAATAACTGTTTGCTTACTTTTAATGTAAACAATTCAAATGGCAAGAATAAAGATCGATCTGCCAGATAAGTTTTCATTTTCAACTACTATTCCAATAAGAATTACCGATTTAAATTATGGTGGTCATGTTGGTAACGATACAGTTCTTTCCATTATTCATGAAGCAAGAGTAAAATTCTACCAACACCTGGGTTATGATGAACTGAATTTCGGAGGCGTTGGAACGATCATGAGTGATGCCGGTATTGAATATAAAAATCAAATTTATTATGGCGATGAAATTCTTGTTTCGATTGCTGTAAGCGATATCACAAAAATGAGCTTTGATCTTTTTTATAAGCTTGAGAAAAGATCGCCTGATGGGAAACTCACTACTGTGGCACTTGCAAAGACCGGGATCATTTGCTACAATTATAACCTAAAAAAAATAGTCGCTATTCCGGCTAAAGCTGTTGAAAAAATTACAAATCTGTAGGCTCGTCATCGGTATTCCAGATCCTCCAGTTTTCTTCTGCCTGCAAAACAAGCATATCATATCCATTTTGAATTACGGCGCCTCTCTCTTCCCCCTTTCTCAGGAAAAGTGTTTTTTCAGGATTATAGATCAGGTCAAAAAGAAAATGTTCGGGAGTCAGAAATTCATAAGGAATAGGCGGAGCCTCCACTATATTAGGAAACATGCCTAATGGAGTTGTATTTATAATTAGCTTATACTTTGAAATAATACTTTTTGTCAATTGCTCATAAGAATAGCTATCGGCGGATGGTTTACGTGAAACTCTTTTGTATTTGATATCGAATTTATCAAACACATATCTTACTGCTTTAGCAGAACCACCAGTACCAAGGATTAGTGCATGAGAATGGGTAAAAGGATTCCATTTCTTTTTTAATGATTTTTCAAAACCGGCTATATCTGTATTATATCCATACAGCTTACCATCTTTTATTTTTATACAATTACAGGCTTTTATTTTTTTTACTACAAGGGAAGATTGATAAAGGAAGGGGATCACTCTTTCTTTATAGGGAATAGTCACATTTAATCCTTCCAAACCCTGCATTGAAAGGATTTTTTTCAATTCATCAATTGATGGAATCGGAAAGTTTTCATACTTACAATCATTCAACTCTTCCCTCTCAAATTTTTCTGTAAAATACTTTTTTGAAAAAGAGTGTGACAATGGAAATCCGATCAAACCAAATAATCGCATCAGGCTTCTTCTTTATTCAGGAATAAATGAAAAGTATCGCCCCGAAGACCAACCCGCATTGCTTCCAATGGGAGCATTTCTGTAGGTGCAATATTTCCAAGATTTACATTACAACCGATCAATTCTATAAAATAGAGTTGTTGTGCTTTTTGCGGAGCTTCCCAAATTATCTTTTCTGCAGGGATCTGTGTTAATATCTCCTGCACCAATCCTTCCCTTACCTCACCAGAACCCCGATAAATTCCAACATTACCAGCTTCTCTTGCTTCGGCGATCACATAAGTAGACCCTGCATTTAATTCAGCTCTCATTAGCTCGATCCACTTATAAGGCGGGATAATATGTTCTGCATCTTTACTTCCAACCTCACTCAAAACTGTACCGTGTTTGGTTAACTTTTCTATATATCCACACTTTTCTGAATGCGGAATTGTTATTGAACCATCACTCACTTCCATATAGCTGATACTATATTCTTTACAAACTGATATGTAATCTTCAAACTGGTTGCGGATCAAAAATGCTTCAAATAAAGTACCTCCAAAGTATACAGGTATATTGTAAGATTGATAAACTTCGATCTTTTCTTTGAGGTTAGGAGTAACAAAGGAAGTTCCAAAACCAAGTTTCACAATATCAACGTGAGGATGTGATACACTTAAAAAATTTTTTGCCTCATTTATACTAAGTCCTTTGTCCATCACCATCGTCAGTCCGGACGTACGAGGCTTTTGAATACGATCAGGGATGTTACTTAAATTAAAATTCATAGCTGATTTTATTGAATAGCAATTTTGCCTAAACAGTAAAGTTGCAATGGCGGCAAAAATAGGAAAGAATGAGCAGAGTGTATCTGAACATTGTCAGCAACTATTAATGTAATTAATCCTTAAATTTTAGCGCTTCCTTTTGAATTTTGAGATCACATCAACAACATGGTGGTTCTGAAGTATGGATGGATTTAGCTCTACAAATTGTTTAACAAGTTTTGGAGATTTTGTCATCGCATTTTCCAATTGCAATTTTGCTTCTTTTGTTTTTCCCAATGCAAATAATATTGCGCTGAGATAATACAAAAAAATTGGTTGCCCATCCGAAATTTTTAATGCTGCAGTTACCTGATCTCTCGCTTCTTCAAAATATTCAGCTTTGTAAAGACACCTGACAAGAGCCTCCCAGCCTTTTTTATTTTTTGGACGTGTTGTAACAATTGCTGAAAAAAATTGAATTGCATCTTTATAAAATCCTTGTTGCATTTTACACTCTCCCATTAGTAGGTTGTACTCTAATTGATGTCGTTGGATCTTCAATGCCGTCTCAAGTTGCCTGGCAGCACTCTCCCATTGCCCCTCGTTAAAATAAGTACATGCGATCTTATAATAGAGCTTGCTGTCATCGGGTGTAACGTGTGAAGCCTTTCTATAATAAAACCTTGCTTGTCCATTATTATGAAGTTTATCATAACAAAATCCAAGCGCCTCATAGATCAATGCCTCGGGTTTTGTAAGCTCCAATACTTTTTGCAATACCTCGATCGCTTCTTTATATTTCTTCAACCGGATGTATGCATCGCCCATGTTGCGATATGCATAATCAAATTTTTCATTTATAGCAATGGCATATTGATAAGCATCCAATGCTTTTTCATATAATTTTATTCCCTGGTAGGCAGCTGCAAGATTAAACCATGCGAGATCATTATAGGGAAATTCATCAATGATCTTTTGATGAAGTTTGATACTTTCTTCATTCCTTCCTGTAAAATCTGTCCAGAAACAAATTTTGTACAATGCTTCTTCATTATTTGGCTCCTGCTCCAGGATCAATTTCAAACAATCAAATACTTTTTCAAATTCCTGGTAATCGTCATAAACATCTGCCAATTCAAAAAGAAGCGATATTCTTTCTTCACCAGTAAAAAGTACAAGTGCCTCTTCCAGTATCTCCACCGCTTTCTCTTGTTTATCTAAAGCCAGGTAGGCATCAGTTTTTAATATGTAAACATTGATATCACTGCTATCAAGCATTGCAGCATGATCCAACAGATTTAATGCTTCGCGGTATTTATGGGTAGCAATTAACAAGTCAGCCTTACGAATTAGCATTGTCGATGAAAAAGGGTATTGTTCAGCTGCTTTTTCAGCGGCCTCTAATGCATTACTGATATCTTCCTTTTCGTCAAAATAATCTATGATCTTTTCGAACGATTCTTCGTCAATATAGGAGTTGCTGCGGCCTTTTTTAAGATTCTCGTATCTTTTGAGTAATTCCTGCAATTCACTGTTGTCTTTCCGGAGTGGTTTTTCTTTCATGGTGTCAGGAGTTTGGTCAATTTAGCCATTTTTACAAAAACAGGCAACTTTTAGTAACTTTTTCCTGAAATCGCCGTTAAATAAATGTAAAAAATGGTGATGGGCGGTTTGTTTTATGAATATTTTTGTTTTTATATTTGCTTACGGATGAAGAACTACCAAAATATATTTAAACTAGTGTTAACGAGAAAACTGGCAACTCTGTTTCTCATAGGTTTGTCAGTAGCAGCTTTTGCGACTTTAGGTGATGGTAAATCTAAAGGCAAAAAAAGTTCTTTATTAAATACTAAGCCTACAATTACGCCTGGTAAGTTTACATTGAAATCAGGGTATCAATATCGTGGTAGTCAGATCATCAATCAACAAAACCAGAACAATACTTTTACACGTAACTCACTTGTTACATATCAAAAAGGTAATATGACATATATATTACCAGTTAAAACAGTCATTCCTCAGAAAATAAAAGTTACTGTTGGAATTCCTCAAATGAATAGATAATTTCTATTTACTTTTTCCTGCGCTATTGCTTTCTTCGTAAGTCATTACTCTAAATCCGCTTTTAGGTAACTCAAACTTTGATGCAGGTACGATACCGAAGTTGACTTTTGATACAGTATAAGTGACCTTCAAACTTCCAATAGTTGTTTCAAATTCCATTGCAAGGCCAGGTAATGATTTATATGCATATTCAAATTCTCTGTTATTTGCTACAAGGTCTTTTGTAAAAAAAACATTGATCGTTGTTCCATCTTTCATAGTACCGACGGCTTTCTGACATTTATACCCTGCTATCTCTTTGTATTCTTCTTTGTATTCAAAAACGATCCCCTCAAATTTTCGGTTTGCATCTTTCCAGTTAGCCGGCGTCATTGTGATCATATATTTCTGCTCACCGTATTCTTTCAACACGTTTACATTGCCTGTCTTTCCATCAACAATTGTAGATTCAACTCCAAGAGAACTTACTCTTTCAAATCTTGTTTGATATCCTTTCAAATAAACAATGCTTGTAGCGCCATTAAACATGTCGGCAATAGAAGGGTTGCTATTCCCTGTATTCACAACAATATCATAAGAAATTGTTCCTTCAGTGATCCTTTTCTGAGCTTTTGCCTGGAAAACACATAAAAGACTCGCTATAATTATAAATGATGAGGTGATCTTTTTCATTGGATTAAAAGTAATAAAAAGACGTACCAAATTAGCCAAATAGTTGTACAGCATCGCAAAGGCTTATTAACAAATTCCGTGTTTTAACAAAATCAGCGTTTGCCTTTTGCCTGCATTTCTTTTAACTTTTTTTGCTGCTCCTGCATTTGTTCAAACCGTTCCTGCCATTTCGATTTCGATTTCGGTTTCTTCCGGTTCTCTTCCATTTTAGCCAAAATCTTATCGTGATTGATGATGTAATTCTGGATCACAAACTGAAGACCTAATGTAACAAGGTTCGATACAGTATAATACCAGGTCAGCGCCGCTGGGAGTCTGTTGAAGATAAATAAAAGGAATATCGGGAAAAAGTAAGGCATGTATTTTAAAACAGGGTTGCTTTGATCCGGTGTCATACTCATACTATAAAGTGAAATGAAAAAGCTCGTGAGACAAGCTGTAATAGTAAATAAGCTTACATGATTACCATAAATAGAGCTTATCACAGGAATATCTCCAAAATTTAAAATGGAGTCATAGGCTGAAAGATCATTTGCCCATAAGAAATTCTCCCCCCGCAAATCCACGTAAGAATTAAAGAAGCTATACAATGCAAAGAAGATCGGGATCTGCAAAAGTGCGGGTATACAACCACCCAATGGATTTACACCAGCTTCCCTAAAAAGTTTCATTTGCTCCATGCTCATCGCCTGCTGATCATTGCCAAATTTAGCTTTCAATTTTTCAATTTCGGGACGAAGCACTTTCATTTTTGCCCCACTCAAATAGCTGGTATATGTAAGTGGAGAAATAAGCAACCTGATAACAAATGTGAGCAACAAGATCGCAATACCATAACTGCCTACCATACTACTGAAAAAATCAAACACAGGCAATACTATAAATTTATTGATCGGTCTTACAAATGCATAAATACCCTGGCCAAGATTAACCAGTTTACCCATCTGCTTATCATATTTCTTCAGAATACGGAAGTCACTTGGGCCATAATAAACAGACAAAGGAATAGTAACATCAGAACCTTTTGCTGCATGTTGTAATGTGGCAGTTGATTGTACAACAGTTACAGAATCATTTGGAGAAACCCATTCCATCTTACCGTTGGAAAAATTATCTTTCGCAACTAAAATCCCATTAAAAAATCTTTGACGCATTGCCACCCACTCAACAGGCTTATCGAATTGTACATCACTGCGACGACCTACTGTGAAATAATCAAACTCATCATCCATTACATATCCCATCTGTGAATTTGTTCTCTCATAAGACAGATCTTTCTCCTGCTTCATCGCCCTGTACTGCCATTGCAGATTCATTGTTTCATTGCTAAAAAAAGTATTTGCCTTATTCACCTTCACATTAAAGTCGATCATATATTCATCCTTTCTCAAAATAAACTCATGGGTAATAGAACGACCTGTACTATCACCAAGAGTATAAGAGATCGTTTTAAGCGAATCTCCTTTTGCAAGCACATTTCCACCTATGAAATAAAAATTTGTAATGTTTTCAATTTGATCGGGATCTCCTTTGATCTTATAATCAATTTTATCAAAACTTGAAGAAGCAAGCTTAACAAGCTTATTTTCCTGATCTTTAAATTTTTTGAGCTCTACAGATTTTATCTGCCCGCCTTTATTAGTAAAAGTAATTTTAACAAGATCATTTTCAACAATAGCAACTTGCTCGGGACCTGCCATTTGTTTTTGAAATTGTCCTGTAACAGTCGCAATCTGTGGAGCATTTTGGATATGATGCGTAGTATCTCTTTTTTGAAGTGAATCTGCCCTTTGCTTTGCTTGTGCCGACTTGATTGAATCTTCTGTTGCTTTTTGAATTGCCTTATTTTTTGCAACTCTAGCCTGCTCCTGGTTATTAAAATAAAAGAACCCGAAAAAAAGCAGCGCTAACAATACAAAACCGATAACCGTATTACGATCAAACTTCATTTAGCTAAAAATTTGGAGTGGGCAAAGATAGGGAGAACAGGCGGGAGTTATGATGTCTACTTTGAGAGTCTAAAACTTTGAAACTCAAAATTCAAACTTAGCACAAGAAATATTAAATAACCACATCCTTCAACTGCAAATTTCTTACCGGTGCTTTATTTTCATTATAATTCTTTGCTGCAGCCACAAAATGGACAAATAATGGTTGCGGGTTCTCTACAGTGCTTTTCAGTTCCGGGTGGTATTGCACACCAATAAAGAAAGGATGAGAAGGTATTTCCATTATTTCAACAAGGCCCGTTTGAGGATTGCGACCGCTGGCTATCATTCCATCGTTTTCAAACTGTGAAAGATATTTATTGTTGAATTCATAACGATGGCGATGCCTTTCTCCTACTTGCAGTTTCCCGTAGATCTTATGTGCCAATGATCCCTCCTTTATGTCACATGCATAAGTACCCAAGCGCATAGTTCCACCTTTCATAGTGATCTTTTTTTGCTCTTCCATCATATCGATCACCGGCTCATCGGATGTTGGATCCATTTCTGTAGAATGCGCATTCCTGATACCAAGAACATTTCTTGCATATTCTATCACAGCCATTTGCATGCCGAGGCAAATTCCAAAAAATGGCAGGCCTTTTTCTCTTGCAAACTTTACAGCGGTGATCTTTCCTTCAATACCGCGATGACCAAAACCTGGAGCAACCAATAATCCATCAAGGCCAGCTAATTTTTCACCAACATTATCATCCGTTATAAACTCTGAATGGATATACTGTACCTGTACTTTACATTCATTGATTGCACCTGCATGAACAAAAGATTCCAAAATAGATTTATAGGCATCTTGCAGCTCTACATATTTCCCGATCAGGCCAATTGTAACCTTTGATTTCGGGTTTTTAAGCTTATTCAAAAATTCCCTCCATTTTCCTAATTCCGGTTCTTTATTATTAGCTATCTCTAACTTCTTTAAAACAATCTCATCCAGTTTTTCTTCCATCATTATCAGCGGTACTTCATAGATCGTACTTGCATCTCTTGCTTCTATAACTGCCTCAGGCTTCACATTACAGAACAAAGCGATCTTTCTCTTAAGGTCGTTTGTGATCGGTTCTTCTGTACGACAAACAATTACGTCTGGAAATACTCCTTCAGAGCTTAACAATTTTACTGAATGCTGTGTGGGTTTCGTTTTTAATTCTTTCGCAGCTTTCAAATAAGGAATTAACGTAAGATGAACTACCAACAGATCTTCTTCAGGCAATTCCCATTGCAATTGACGAACAGCCTCAATATATGGCAGCGATTCTATATCACCCACCGTTCCACCGATCTCAGTGATCACGATATCCCATTCACCGCTTTCACCGAGCATCTTCATGCGCCGCTTTATCTCATCAGTAATATGCGGGATCACCTGCACTGTTTTTCCCAAATAAGCTCCTTCCCTTTCTTTATTTATTACCGTTTGATAAATGCGGCCTGTTGTTACATTATTTGCCTGTGAAGTATAAATATTCAAAAACCTTTCATAGTGCCCAAGATCAAGATCCGTCTCCGCTCCATCTTCAGTTACATAGCATTCGCCGTGTTCGTAAGGATTCAGCGTACCCGGATCAACATTTATATAAGGATCGAATTTTTGAATGGTCACCTTCAGCCCTCTTGCCTGCAACAACTTGGCAAGGGAAGCCGAAACAATTCCCTTCCCCAATGATGAAGTAACTCCTCCCGTAACAAATACATACTTGGACATATCTTTAGTTCTTGTTTTAAAAAAATTATTGGCCCTGCAATACAATCATTATTCAACACCTGTTGCGTCGCACTCTTGTACTGCACCAATTCTATTCTGCAATAAATTTTCAGTGAAATCAGTCAGCCTACTTTTGACCAGCGGAAAGAAAAAATATCCGGGAGGTCATGCAAAACTAAGAGGAATTCCCGTTATTGAAAAAATATAAGCTCAAGATTGTGGAAAAAAACCGAATCATTTTCTTAATTCCTGCGAAACTTAGTTTCACAGCGATTTTCCTGACATTGATCTTTTCAACACATGCCCAGAAATTGAACACTTTTAAGAGTTATTGCGGTGGTTTCTACAAAACCATGGATGACCTACACAAAATGCAGCAAAAAGAGATTGCCTTTTACGATTTCAGATCAGGACAAACGATTGCAAGTATTGGTGCCCAATGTTCCCACTGGGAAGCAGCCTATGCAGCCACCACAGATTGTATTACATTTTATTTAGAAGATATTGATTCAAGTAAATTCAAAAAAAGCCAGGTAGAATTTGCGTGGAATTGTAAAAAAGAGGGATAATTATATTAAGGGGCTTTCTTTTTTATTCCATTAATATTTCTTTCAATGACTTTCAAAAGATAAGCAAGCTCGAAAGGTTTTTCTATAAAATCATCAGCTCCCGCATTAGTTGCCGCAATGCCAATATCAGGAGTAGCTGAAACCATTATTACCGGAATATGACTTGTCTTTTCATTCGCTTTTAAAAAGCGGCAAATATCTAAGCCATCAATTCCTGATAGTAATTTATCAACGAGAAAAATATCTGGGACAGTGAATCTATTCTCGAATATTTCATTTGCGTCTTCTTTTATTTCGATATCATATCCTGCCTTTATCAAAACTATTTTGAAGATATCCCTGATACCAGGATCATCATCGGCAACAAGAATTCGTTTATTCATCAATGCTGATTTTGCAAATACTGTGCCCATGCATTGAGGTACCGGGAAAAAGTATATCTTACTTTTAAATTGCTCAAATACAGCTTATGAGAAAAATATTTTTTATCCTGCTCGCTATTATTTCAACCCAATTTCTTTTTGCCCAAAAAACGTATATCTGGTGTGGCACTTTAATCGATGGGATTTCAAATGAAGCCAAAAAAGAAAAAACCATTGTGATCGAAAAGAATAAAATCGTTGCTGTTGAAAATGGCTTTACTAAAGCCGGCGCATCCGATAAAACGATTGATCTTAAAACAAAAACTGTTACTCCCGGATGGATGGACATGCATGTGCACCTGGAAAGTGAAACAAGTCCTACGCAATACATGGAAAGGTTCACATTGAATCCATCGGATATCGCATTTAATTCTATTCCTAATGCTGAAAGAACATTGATGGCAGGCTTTACAACTGTAAGAGACCTTGGTGGAAGTGGTGTAAATATTTCTTTGCGCAATGCGATCAATAAAGGACAAGTAAAGGGTCCGAGAATTTTTACAGCGGGAAAAGCAATTGGAACAACTGGTGGACATGCTGATCCTACAAATGGATTCAGAAAAGACTTGATGGGTGACCCTGGCCCTGCCGAAGGAGTTGTAAATAGCGAAGAAGATGGAAAGAAAGCAGTAAGGCAACGATATAAAGACGGCGCTGATCTTATAAAAATTACTGCAACTGGCGGTGTACTTAGTCTTGCAAAAAATGGACAAAATCCACAATTCACAGAAGCAGAGATCAAGGCGATCGTTGAAACCGCAAAAGATTATGGATTTACTGTTGCTGCACATGCACATGGCGCTGAAGGAATGAAAAGAGCTATTCGTGCAGGAGTCACTTCTATTGAACATGGGACTTTAATGGATGATGAAGCAATTGAACTTTTTAAAAAGTATGGAACATGGTATGTACCCACTATCACTGCCGGGCAGTCAGTGGCCGATTCTGCAAAAAAATCCGGTTATTATCCCGATGTAGTTGCAAAAAAAGCACTGGAGATCGGGCCGCAATTGCTAAGCACTTTTTCTAAAGCATATAAGGCAGGAGTAAAGATTGCATTTGGTACTGATGCAGGAGTATATAAACATGGGCAGAACTGGAGAGAGTTTACTTATATGATAGAAGCAGGCATGCCTGCAATGCAAGCAATAAAAGCTGCTACCATTAATGCTGCCGAGCTTTTAGGAATGAAAGATCAATTAGGAAGTATTGAAGTTGGAAAGCTTGCAGATATTGTTGCCGTTGATGGCGATCCTTTAACCGATACAAAAACTTTCGGAAAAATTGTTTTTGTGATGAAAGATGGAATAGTGTATAAGCAAGCGGGATCAGGGTTTTAATTCGAACGACTTTATATGTTGAATACAATTCAGAAAGATAAACAGAGTCCCGTGGAAGCGGGATAAACTGTCACAACAAAAGCTTAATAGAACTTCAAAAGCTGGCTACAAATCTTTTTTCTTCAAGACGTTTCAACAATCATATTTTACTGGCATATCAATTGTTTTATAGACAATAAAGAATCTATGAAACTTCCAACAATGTTATTGAAAGCGGGCCTGGCCAGTGCAGGCGCCGGAATTTATTTGTATTTCAGGAAACTTTTCAAAACAGACAAAAAAACAAAAAAAGGATCTGCGAAAAATTTAAAGCAAACCAGAACGACTAAGAAAAAAATTGTAAAGCCAAGACAAAAAAAATCACCCGCTATTGAAAGTTAATTTACCGATGTTCTGAACATTATTGTTGCAATTGTATTTGCACGGTTATTGCAAAATATGGGCAAGGGATCAGGCCCTATAAATAATATATCCATTTGTACCAAAGACAAACTACATGATCAGGACTTCTTTATTCTTTCTTATATGCTTATTACAAGCTGTTTATGCCACTTCACAGCTTTCTGCAAGTGATTCTGTTGTTAATAAACAAAGCAGAATTGCAGATTCAGTAAGCATGGCTATTACAACTAAGTATAAAGCGTCTGCTTCCAAAGAATTTTTTTGGGGAAAACATTACCGAAAAGAATGGGGGACCATAGTAAAGTTCCCTGTGTTAGATATGAAAACTTTTAAAGGTGGTTTGACTCCGGACAAATTAGGTGGCGGCCATCAATCAAAATCACTCAGGGTAATAGCAGGTGATGGAAAAGAATATGTATTAAGAACAGTTAACAAGGATCTTACTCCATTAGTGCCTCCGGACTTAAGGGGCTCATTTTTACACCGACAAGCAAATGATCAATTAAGTATGGCTCATCCTTATGGAGCAATGGTAGTTGCGAAGCTTGCTGAGCATATTTCAATCTTTCATATGAATCCTGAAATACTTTTTGTACCAAACACAGAAGCCCTTAAAGAGTTTCGGGATACAATAGGAAATCAACTTTGCTATTTTGAAGAAAGACCTACTGGCAAAGGATGGGAGCATTCAGAAATAGCCAACAATGCTGACGAAGTTGAAAACACAGAAGATATCCTGAAAAAATTTGCGAAGGATACAAAGTACCGTATGGATCAAAAAGAATTGTTGAAGGCGAGATTGTTTGATATGATCATAAATGATTTTGACAGGCATGAGGATAATTGGAACTGGGCAAAATTTGAAAAGGATAGTATAACGGTGTACAAAGCTTTTGCAAAAGACAGGGACCAGGCATTTTCAAGAGTTGATGGGTTGCTTATGCATTTTATCGCAATGCCATGGGCTTTACGTCCATTGGAAAATATGACGCCAAAGGTCAAAGATGTTTTGGGTGAAAACTTTGCCGCAAGAAATCTTGACCGGCAATTTTTAAATGAGCTTACAAAAGAAGATTGGCAACAGGCCATTTCTGGTATACAAGCTTCTCTTACAAATCAAGCCATCATTGATGCAGTTGATATCGTACCTCCCCAAGTAAATCAACACTCCGGTGATTTTTTGAAAGAACGATTGATACAAAGAAAAGATAATCTTTCACAGTATGGAATGAGATACTATCGTAAGCTCAATAAATATGTAACCATAACCGGTTCTGCTAAAGCCGAGCATTTTGATATTGTTTTTTTGGAAGATGCAATGTCTGTGACTGGCATGGATAAAAAGAATGACACATTTTATCACCGCATATTTTATCCGAATCAAACAAAAGAAATAAATGTTTACGGACTTGAAAGTAAAGATGAATTTACAATTTCCGGCGATGAAAGAAATAAATTTAAGGTTCGGATAATTGGCGGAGATGAAACTGATAAATATATAACAAGCGGAAAAGCTGCAGGGAAAAAAGTCCGTATTTATGATGTACAGGATAGCATTTATGTGAACGAAAGAAACTACCGGGTCAACCGGGATAAAGATACCTTATACGAATACAAAAGAGACCGTACAAAATACGATTGGTTCATGCCTTTCATAATCCCCGGCTACAATCCTGATGATGGAGTTTATTTTGGACTCGGATTTAAATATCGAAAACAAAAATGGGGAAAAGCTCCATTTGGATGGGAACAAAGTGTTAAACTGGAAGCAACAACAGCTACAGGATTCATGGGGTTTGGTTATAAAGGTCTATTCAAACATGTTTTTGGAAAATGGGATCTTGAACTTGGGGCAATTTACCGGGGACCAAAGTTTGTATTTAATTATTATGGCACCGGTAATGAAACTGAATTAATAGTAAAAAATAAATCATTTTACAGAACCGCCTTAAAAGCTTTGTCTTTAAGTCCTGGCATTAGCAGGGAAACACAACATGTTTATGTTCGTTTTGGATTAGAATATGATGAAGTGCGGGTTTTAAAAACACCGGGCAAATTTATCAATACTGATTTTGCAGATGTTGATTCAAGTATATTTTCAAGAAAGCATTTTGGTGGCGTTACAGGTATTTGGAATTATTCCAGCGTTGATCTGAAAAAAAATCCTACAAAAGGCATCACACTTGATGCAGGATTTACTTATCGTGATAATCTTGACAAAACCGCCTGCTATTTAAATCTTCGCGGGTCTTTATCTTTCTATTTGTCACTTGGAAGATCATTGGTATTTGCACATCGCACTGGCGGCGCAACAAATTTTGGAGAATATGATATTTATTTTGCGAATACATTAGGAAGAAGTGAAAATCTTCGCGGTTATTGGCGTTATCGTTTTTCAGGAAGAACAAGTTTTTATCAAAACACTGAATTAAGACTGAGTTTATCACGAAGAAGAAACTTTGGTATGCTGGGATTTGTTGATGATGGAAAAGTTTGGGTAAAAGATGAAGAATCAAAAACGCTACATGTTGGCTATGGTGGCGGGTTCTATTTTATACCATTTAATAATATAGGATTGAACCTGTCTTATGGAAAGTCCAATGAAACATCAATGATCATGGTAAAAACGGGTTTTCTTTTCTAATCCTTTGCGATCTTCTTATAACTCGCAACTACTCCACGAATAAGAGATGAACTAAATCCCTGGTGTTCCATTTCATTAAGACCAGCAATAGTGCAACCTTTAGGGGTTGTCACTTTATCAATTTCATGCTCTGGATGAGTTCCTTTCTCCAATAATAATTGCGCTGCACCTTTTACTGTTTGTGCCGCTATAAGAGTTGCAGTAACTGCATCGAAACCAATTTCAATTCCTCCCTGGATGTTTGCACGAATATATCTCATTGCATAAGCTGTACCACATGCTCCCAGTATTGTTGCAGCATCCATAAGTTTTTCGTCGATAATTATAGTTTTACCCAACTGATCAAATAACTGACGGATATAACTTATCTGTGATTCAGATGCACCTGCATGAGCAAGACATGTCATGCTTTGCTGTATAGCGATCGCAGTATTTGGCATTGCACGGATAACAGGCACTGGCTTTCCAATTGCTTTTTGTAGTTGTTCGATCCAAACACCAGAGACAACGGAAACCACAACATGTTTTTTTGGATCAAGAGTAGCTTTTATTTCATCAATGATGTCAGCAAAGTTGTACGGCTTTACAGCAAGGATAATTATTTCAGCTGTCTTCACTGCTTTCTTATTATCACTATGAACCATTGATCCTTGTTCAGCAAATCGACTAAGTGGCGAAAGATTTCTTCTTGTTATAGAAATTTCTACAGGACGGCTGAACTCGCTTTGAATTAATCCCTCGGCAATTGATGCGCCAAGATTACCCCCACCGATGATCGCAATTTTCTTTGACATAAAATTGTATTTAAAAAAATGCCACAACCATTTTTATGGGTGTGGCAAACAACTTTACAAATATCTGGAATATTCGATGTGTATAAAAATTTCATTTATGAGAATACTCTTAAGCCCCCTTTAGGGAGTTTGGGGCTCAGTAATATTTTTTGTCTATAAGGAAATTCTTTACATAAGTCTCAACACCTTCTTCCAATGAATAAAAGTCTTCTTTATAACCAGCATTCCTGATTTTTGACATATCTGCTTCGGTGAAATACTGGTATTTGTCACGAATGTCAAGCGGTGTGTCTATGTACTCGATCACTAGCTCTTTACCAAGGCTTTTAAAAATGGCGGATACAAGATCTTTAAAGGTTCTTGCCTTACCTGTTCCTAAATTATATAATCCTGATGCAGGCTTTTCATTCATTAACCAATAACAGATATCAACAACATCTTTTACATAAACAAAATCGCGGAGTTGTTCGCCATCTTTATATTCAGGCTTATGAGATTTGAAAAGTTTCACCTTACCTGTGGACTTTATTTGATTGAAAGAATGAAAGATCACACTTGCCATCCTTTCCTTATGATATTCGTTAGGACCATAGACATTAAAGAATTTTAGACCGGCCCAAAAAGGAGGTTGTTTCTTTTCCTTTAGTGCCCATTTATCAAACTCATTTTTTGATTTACCGTAAGGATTGAGTGGGTTTAATTTATATGGTAATTCGTGATCGTCTTTATAACCTAATTCACCATCCCCATAAGTCGCAGCAGAAGAAGCGTACACTAATGGAATATTTTTTTCAACGCAATAGTTCCATATCCTCTTTGAATAATCAACATTTAGCTTTTCAAGGATTTCATAATCAAATTCGGTCGTATCAGTTCTTGCACCCAAATGAAAAATAAAATCAATTTGCATTGGATGGTTCTTCAGCCAATCAAACAATTCATTTCGTTCAACTCTTGCAATTATTTTTTTGTCTTCGTAATTATGCTTTTTGTCTTCTTCATCAAACTTATCAACGATGATAAGATTATGGTATCCTTTCCTGTTCAAATAACCAACCATACAGCTTCCAATAAAGCCTGCTGCGCCAGTTACTAATATGACTGAATTTCGATCCATGATTTATACAGAGAAATATACAAATGCAAAAACAATAAACAAGATGATAGCACTTGCAAACATTCCAATACTATTGCTAAGTGTTTCTTCCGCTAAAACAGAAAATTTCTCTTTTGAAAATGGTAACCGGATAATAGCGCCGAGATAGTTAAATATCCCACCAGTTATAAAATCAAAAAAGAAATCAAAGAAATTTTTCATTATCAGATCGAGCTTAATGCAGAACCCGCTTCTTCTTTGGATAAATGATTTTCAATTGCTGAGTCATATTGTTCCTGCCACCAATCGATCGTTCCCCAAAAGTCACCATTTATTAACATCTCGCCACTGGTCACTAATCCAATTCTTTCATGCGCAAAATCCTTCATTGCGTTTTCAAATTTTTCGATCAGGTCAGCTTTTACACTCACTACTACCCTGCTTTGACCTTCACCAAACAAATATGCATCTTCTCGCAGATCGTCTTTTGTTTCTACAGTAAACCCAAGTTCACGATTAAAGCCACTTTCACAAAGTGTGATAAACAAACCACCTTCACTTATATCATGTGCTGATTGAATCAATTTTCTATTTATCAGCTCTGCAATTTTTTGTTGCAACGAAAACTCCTCTTCAAGTTCAAAGTAGGGAGCTGGTGAAAATTCAACATTGCATATTTTAGAAAGATATTGCGATGAATTAATATCATTTGTCGATTTACCCAACAGGTAAATAACATCTCCCTCTTCTTTAAAATCCAATGTCATTTTTTCATTTATGTTTTCCAATAAACCAACCATACCAATTGTTGGTGTTGGATATACAGGTCCGTCTGGGTTTTGATTATAAAAACTTACGTTACCACCAGTAACAGGTGTATCAAATTTCCTGCACGCATCTCCCATTCCTTTTATTGCCTGCACAAATTGATAATAAACTTCGGGATCATAGGGGTTTCCAAAATTCAGGCAATTAGTCACCCCTAATGGCTGGCCGCCACTGCAAACAATATTTCTTGCCGCTTCACTTACAGCGATCATAGCGCCTTTGTATGGATCAGCAAAAACATAACGACTATTACAATCCGTAGTAATAGCCAATCCTTTCTTTGTTCCTTTTACCAAAACCACAGGTGCATCTGTTGGCGCATTTGTTGAAGCATTGTTTGTGCAAACCATGCTATCGTATTGATTATATATCCAGCGCTTCGATGCAATAGATGGAAGTACAATTAATCTTTCGGCAACAGCTTTCAGATCTTCAGGAACAGAAACAGAAGCCGAATCAAACTTTTTGATTTCATTAAAATATGTTGGTTCACGATATTCTCTTTCATATTGTGGAGCGCCACCACCTAATACCAAATCATGAGCGGGAAGTGATGCTTCCAGTACATTATTCATATAAAAATTAAGAATGCCATCATCAGTTACTTCTCCTATAACTGAACAAGGCAGATCCCATTTTTCAAAGATCCTAGTCACTTCATGTTCTCTTCCTTTTTCAGCAACTAATAACATTCTTTCCTGGCTTTCGCTAAGTAACAGTTCCCAAGCCTTCATGTTTTTTTGTCTTGTAGGAACTTTATCAAGATCGATCCTCATTCCCACTTCACCCTTTGCACTCATTTCCGAGGTAGAGCAAATAATACCTGCAGCTCCCATATCCTGCATACCAACTACAGCCCCTGTTTGAATAACCTCCAAACAAGCTTCCAATAATTTTTTTTCCTGAAATGGATCACCTACTTGTACTGCAGGTAGATCCTGTGCACTCTCTGCAGTAATATCAGCAGATGCAAATGAAGCACCTCCAATTCCATCTTTACCGGTTGCACTACCAACAAACATTACCGGGTTGCCTTTTCCTTTTGCAGTTGCAGAAATAGTTTCTCCTGCTTTTACTATACCAACACTCATTGCATTTACAAGCGGGTTAGTATGATAACATTCATCAAAATAGATCTCACCACCAACAGTTGGTACACCAAAGCAATTTCCATAATGGCCAATACCGTGAACAACACCGGAAAGTAAATGTTGTGTCTTGTCTTCTTCTAAATTTCCGAAACGTAAAGAATTTAATGCAGCGATCGGCCTTGCACCCATTGTGAAAATGTCACGATGTATTCCTCCGACGCCTGTTGCTGCGCCCTGGAAGGGTTCAATGGCAGAAGGATGATTATGTGATTCAATTTTAAAAACAACACCAAGTCCATCACCAATATCCATTAGTCCTGCGTTTTCTTCACCTGCTTTTACTAGCATACGACCACCTTCACGAGGCAAAGTTTTTAACCACTTAATAGAATTTTTATAGCTGCAATGCTCACTCCACATGCCGCTGAAAGCACATAGTTCATTGAAGTTTGGTGTACGCCCAAGCTTTTGTTTGATAAGTTCAAATTCTTCAGCTGTCAAGCGAAGTTGCTCAGCCGTTTTTACTGTTATTTCCATAATATTTTAAGAAAGCGCAAAGCTAACGAATAAGAACGAAGTCAGAAGTCTGAAGTAAGAATGTTGATAATAAAAAAACATCCATCTATATTTCTGATTTCATACTTCGTACATCTTACTTCAGATTTTATGGCTATTTTGCGCAGATAAACCTGACCGATTGTATTATTTATTATTTGCAGGATATCTCTGTTTGTTTGCATGGCTGATCACTGCAACAGGTTTTTTTAAAAAATCTGGCTTAAGTAATGCTCAACTCATTATTCTTTTCTTGTTAAAAGTACTTGCTGGCATTTTTTATGGTTGGGTAGGAAACTATTATGGCCAGTATGCCTATATGTATGATACATGGGGCTATCATTATTTAAGTATCGATGAATATAAACTGTTATTTCATAATCCATCGGAATACTTTTCCAATATTTTTCATAGCGGGTACGAAAATAAATACGGAGGTTTTTTTTCTTCGGATTACTCATGGTGGAATGATCTGAAAAGTAATATGTTCATTAAGTTTCTTTCCCTTGTAAACGTTTTTAGTTTTGGCAATTATTATGTAAATGTTATTTTCTATTCTTTTATTACGTTTGCAGGACCAGTGGCAATATATCGTGTGTTTACCGATGTATTTCCTGGCAAAAAGGTACATGTATTACTTGCCACTTTTTTAATTCCCTCATTTGCATATTGGACAAGCGGGATCCATAAAGATGGACTTGTCTTTATGGCAATAAGTCTTATCACTTATCATGTTTATTTTTCATTAAAAGAAAGAAGGTTCAGATTCTATCGAATATGGCCATTGCTGATTTCATTTATCATTATACTTTCGTTCAGAAATTTTTTGCTTGTAATACTGGTCCCTGCACTATTTGCCTGGATACTTTCCACAAGGAGTCCAAAAAGAAATGCTATTATTTTTATTTCGACTTATTTAATCTCCGGCTTACTTTTCTTTTCACTGAGATACATTTTTCCCGGTCTTGATTTTCCGCAAGCTGTTGTTGATAAACAAAATGCTTTTAAAACATTACAAGGAAATTCAGGTATTGATCTGCCTGAATTGAAACCAACTATCGGAAGTTTTTTAATGAATGCGCCTCATGCACTTGGCTCCACAACTCTCCGTCCACATCCAGGTGATGTAAAACATATTCTTTCTATGGCCGCAGCATCTGAAACCGCATTTCTCTTACTACTGTTTTTTCTATTTTTATTTTGGCGAACAAACGGAGTCAAATCACCTTCGTTTATTTGGTTTTGTATCTTCTTTTCATTTTCTTTTTTGTTATCAATTGGTTTTACAGTGAACTTCCTCGGGGCAATCGTCCGGTACAGAAGTATTGTACTGCCTTTTTTATTAGTACCGGTCATAAGTCTCATTAATTGGGATAGGATTTATTCAATTCTATTCAATAATATTAAAAATAATTCTAATATTTCTAATACATAGGCAATGCCTCAATTATTTTGATAATTATTCATTATTTGTCTTAAATTTTCCACATTTTCCTAAAAAATTTATAGTTGGCTTTAAAATTTGTTGTTTTTATTCTGCAATATGCTTTTTTTTGCATTTAAATCCCTTTATTAATATTTAAACGCAATTGTTATGGTGTCATCAAAACTCGAATACATCTGGTTGGATGGATATAAGCCAATTCAGAGCCTGAGAAGTAAAACTAAAATTGAAAAGAACTTTAGTGGCAAACTTGAAGATTGCCCAATGTGGTGCTTTGACGGTTCATCTACTGAACAAGCTCCAGGCGGTTCATCTGATTGTTTATTAAAACCAGTATTTATTGCGAAAGACCCACAAAGAAAAAATGCCTATCTCGTCATGTGTGAAGTATTAAGTCCAGATAGCACTGCACATGAATCAAACGGAAGGGCAACAATTGAGGATGATGACAACGACTTTTGGTTTGGATTTGAACAAGAATATTTCTTATGGAATCCCGAAACAAATAAACCTATCGGTTTCCCTGAAGGTGGATTCCCAGGCCCGCAAGGCCCATATTACTGCTCTGTTGGAGCGACAAATGCTTATGGCCGTGCTATGGTTGAAGAACATCTGGATGCATGCCTTGAAGCAGGATTGAATGTTGAAGGGATCAATGCTGAAGTAGCAACAGGACAATGGGAGTTCCAGATTTTTGCTAAAGGCGCAAAAGCTGCCGGGGACCAGGTTTGGGTAGCACGTTATTTATTAGAAAGGATCGGAGAAAAATATGGTATCGCTATCAACTGGCATTGTAAGCCGCTTGGCAACCTTGATTGGAATGGTAGTGGAATGCATGCAAACTTCTCCAATGAATTATTAAGAACTTGTGGCAGTAAAGATATTTACGAACAGATCTGTGAAGGTTTCAGACCGTTTGTGAAAGAGCATATTGAAGTTTATGGACCAGACAATCACCTTCGCCTTACTGGCAAGCATGAAACTGCAGCAATCACTGATTTCAAGTTTGGTATTTCTGATCGCGGCGCTTCAATTCGTATACCGATAGGTACTGTAGAAAGAGGATGGAAAGGATGGCTGGAAGATCGCCGTCCGAATAGTGCTGCTGATCCTTATAAAGTAGCTGCCCGTATCATCAAAACAGTAAAAATTGCTGAAGCTAGTTTGACACAAGCTGCAAAGAAAGTTGCCTGATCATTCTAACGGTTGTTATAAATTTTTTATTCACCAATTTTTAAGGTAAGCTTTAAAACAAGGCTTACCTTTTATATTTGAACCACTATTAAAAAGCATAAAAGAAAAAAACATGTCATTACGATTCAACGCTATTAACAATCTATCTGCTGGAGAAGAAACTTCAGTTGAGAATCCAAGCAGGATCACTGCCATTTTTGGAGAAAGTGTATTTACCGTAAAAACTGCCAGGGAATTTTTAAGTGATGAAGCCTACAAAAGTCTCGTTGGATCAATCAGGGCTGGTCAAAAAATTGATCGTGGTATGGCCAATCAAATTGCCAGCGGAATTCGCTCATGGGCTGAAGCGAAAGGTGTAACACATTTTACACACTGGTTTCAACCATTAACAGGTACCACTGCTGAAAAGCATGATTCATTTTTTACTATAAAAAGCGACGGCACTCCAATTGAGCAATTTGAGGGTGATGCATTGATACAGCAAGAACCTGATGCTTCGTCTTTTCCAAGCGGAGGTTTGCGTGCAACATTTGAAGCAAGAGGTTATACAGCGTGGGACCCATCCTCTCCTGCTTTTATTATGGAGATCGGTAATGGAAAAACTCTTTGTATTCCTACCATCTTCGTTTCTTATACAGGTGAATCACTTGATTATAAAGCCCCATTGTTAAAAGCATTGGAAGCTTTAAATAAATCGGCTGTTGATGTTTGTAATTATTTTGATAGAAATGTTACCCGTGTAACCGCTACTCTCGGTTGGGAACAGGAATATTTTGTTATCGATGAAGGACTCTTTAATGCCCGTCCTGATCTTGTAATGTGTGGAAGAACTGTATATGGTCATAGTTCAGCGAAAGGCCAGCAATTAGAAGATCATTATTTCGGTTCTATTCCCGAAAGAGTCTATGCTTTTATGCGTGACTATGAAAATGAATCTTATAAACTTGGTATTCCCCTTCGCACAAGACATAATGAAGTGGCGCCTGCACAGTATGAGTGTGCCCCGATCTTCGAAGAAGTAAGTGTTGGTGTTGATCATAACTCGTTATTGATGGATGTGATGGATCGTGTTGCCCGTCGCCATAAGTTGAGAGTGTTATTACATGAAAAACCATTTGCAGGAATAAATGGTAGCGGTAAGCATAATAACTGGAGTATGGCAACAGATACTGGTATAAATCTCTTGGCACCTGGTAAAACGCCAAAGACAAACCTGATGTTTCTTACATTCTTTGTAAATACAATTAAAGCTGTGCATGATTATGCTGATGTATTAAGAGCTTCAATAGCATCAGCGCCAAACGATCATCGTCTTGGCGCTAATGAAGCGCCACCTGCTATTATCTCTGTATTTATTGGTGAATACCTGACAAAAGTTCTAAATGAATTCAAAGAAAGAGTGACCGCTAAGATGGATGAGACAGATGAAAGCATGTTAAAGATAGACATCCATAAAAGCATTCCGGAACTTTTGTTAGACAATACAGACAGGAACAGGACATCACCTTTTGCATTTACAGGAAACAAATTTGAATTCCGTGCGGTTGGTTCTTCCGCAAACTGCGCTAATGCAATGACAGTTTTGAATACGATCATGGCTGATACTTTGAAAAAATTCAAATTAGAAGTCGATACCCTTATTGAAAAAGGTGATAAAAAAGAGATAGCTATTATGCATGTGTTGCGTCAATACATTGTAGCAAGTGAAAAAGTTTTATTTGAAGGGGACGGCTACAGCGAAGCATGGCAAAAAGAAGCAGAAAAAAGAGGTTTAGGAAATGTAAAAACAACCCCCCTTGCATTAGATGCCATGGTTACCGACAAAGCAAAAAAACTTTTTGAGAACAACGATGTTTATACTCACCAGGAATTAGAAGCAAGACATGAAATAGAATTGGAAAAATATATTAAGAAAGTTCAGATCGAAAGCCGCATCATGGGTGAACTGGCAACAAGCCATATCCTGCCAGCTGCCATCAGGTATCAAAATTTATTAGCAAATAATATCAAAGGATTAAAAGAGTCCGGATTAAAAGAATCTGCCTTTGCAAATCAGAAACAAATACTGGAAAAAATTTCCGAGCATATCAATTCAACAAGTGATCTTGTTGAAAAAATGATCGAAGCAAGAAAAGTTTGTAATAATATGACCGAAACAAGAACGAAAGCTATTGCTTACCAAAGCCAGGTAAAAGATGCGTTCTTTGATGACATCCGTTATCATGTTGATAAACTTGAGTTACTGGTTGATGATCGTGAGTGGTATTTACCAAAATATAGAGAGATATTGTTTTTGAGATAATAAAAATTAGCCAGATAAAAAACCCCTCTTTGCAGGGGATTTTTTAATTTCAGCAATAAGATATATAGTTATGAAGGCAAAATCATATCTCTCGTTCTTATTTTTACTATTCTCACTTATATCTACAGCGCAGGACGCAAATAAAGTTTTTACTACCGATATAGATAATTTCTGGATCGCTTATGATAGTATTCAAACAACACCAGATAGTGTAAAGCAAATTGAATTCATTCAAAAACTATATATTGACAAAGGCACCAAAGGTTTAAGATCCTTCATGGTATTGAGAGACTATTCAGCAAAATTGTGGATACAATTAATTCGATCGTATCCCAAATTCTGGCGATCCATCAGGCCAAATACACTTACTGTTAAATCCTATGCCAGCGAAATAGAAATAAGCATAGAAAAATTCAAAAACTTGTATCCAGATATTAAAGATGCCAACATGTATTTTACTATCGGGGGATTACGTTCAGGTGGCACTACTATGAATAATATGGTTTTAGTAGGAACAGAGATCGCTACAGGAAATGCATCCACAGATGTATCAGAATTTCCAAGCAAATGGCTGGAAGGTGTATTTAAGAACCAGGAGGCAAACAATCTCGTAGCATTAAACATTCATGAATATGTGCATACCCAGCAAAAAGGCAATGCAAAAAATTTATTGGGTCAATCAATAACAGAAGGATCTTGTGATTTTATAACTGAATTAGTGATCAATAAACTTCTTCAAAAAAATTACATCATTTACGGAAGAGAACATGAACCAGCGTTAAAGGAACAATTCAAATTAGAAATGTTCACTACTGCTTATAACAATTGGTTGTATAATGGCACATCCGCTAAAACTGTAGCTGACCTGGGATATTATATGGGTTATACAATTTGTAAATCTTATTACAATAATTCTTCGGACAAGAAAAAAGCAATAAAAGAAATAATTGAATTGAATTATTCAGATAGCACTGCTGTTGAAAACTTTTTAACGAGAGCAAAATATTATACTAAACCCATAGATAAAGCAGCGTTAATACAGGCATATGAATCAAAACGACCGTCAGTTGTAAGACTTGAACCCTTTTCAAACGGCGATACACTGGTGGATGCAAGCATAAAAGAATTGAAAATTGTTTTTTCAAAAGCAATGGATAAAGGATACTCGATCAATGACGGGAAAAGAGGAAAGGATTTTTCACCAGTAGCCGGAGTAATTGGATTTTCGGATGATGGTACATCATTTACAATAAAGACTGATATGAAACCAGCTCATGAATATGAATTTATCATCACTGACAGAAGCTTTAAATCTAAGGATGGTTATCCATTGAAAATATATACCGTGAAATTCAAAACCAAATAACACCCAGCTATTTTAATAGACTTGCAATAAGATTGATAGTAAGTGCAACAACAAAAGTATTAAGGCCAAAAGAAAGCAATCCATGTAAAAGCACCAGTCGTCTTATAGATTTTGAAACAACACAAACATCAGAAACCTGGAATGTCATACCAATAACGAATGAGAAGTAAGCAAAGTCGAGATAATCGGGTTTTTCTTTGCCAGGAAACTCCAATCCTTCCGCATGCTTTGATGAGTCTTTTGGATCATCGCCATAATAAAGATAAGCGTAATGAAATCCAAAAATTGTATGTACCATTAACCAGGAAAATAATATGCCAGCGATCGCTACTGGTATAAACACAACTTGTGGTGTATCTTTTGGATTCTGAGAAAGCATTAAAAGTAGTACGGTGATCAGACTGGCAAATGAAGTAAAAATGACAAGTGAAAAGACATAAAGACGACCTCCATCCTCCTTTCGTGAATGTTGTCGCACTTCTTCAGGCTTTTGCAAAAAGAAAACTATCCAACTGGTAATCATATGGCATAAAGCAAATACCGACCATGCGATCATGATCTTAACTATTACATCAAGATCAATAGACAGCATAGAAACATATACAATAACAGCCAACAAAACACTAATGACAAATCGTTGAAGCGGTAATATCTGGAATATGATATGTCCTTTCTTTTTGACTGAAGCTTTAGCCATTCTTAAAGTAATAGTATGAATGTAAGTTAAGATAATCTTGTCAGCATATATGAATAGCAGACCCAAACAATCCTTGAAATATTTTTGTCGTCAAGCTAGTGGCATAGCAACAAAGACGTAAATTACTCCTCATTAAAAAACAATATGCATGAAAGAATATAAAAAGGTTTCCGAATCAGAAACAACTCTCACTGAACTGATGATACCTTCCTATTCAAATTTTGGAGGAAAAATTCATGGCGGCATTATACTTTCCTTAATGGATAAAGTGGCGTATGTATGCGCAGCGAAACATGCAGAAGCATATTGTGTAACTGCTGCTATTGAAAGTGTCGATTTTTTGGCGCCGGTCGAAGTTGGCGAACTGGTTTCTTTAATGGCCTCTGTAAATTATACCGGAAATTCTTCGTTGGTGGTGGGTATACGGGTAGTCTCTGAAAATGTCAAAACACAAGAAGTAAAACATACCAATACCAGTTACTTCACCATGGTGGCTTTTGGTGATGATAAAAAACCGATAAAAGTGCCGGGGCTAATATTGGAAAATCATAAGCAGGCATACCGCTTTCATAAAGGATCACTTAGAAAAAAATTAAAGGCAAAATATAAAAGTGAAGAGGCATCACTTGTATCAATGGACACAACAGAGGAATATAAAGAAGCATTAAAAGATGAACGGTGCATTCTTCAAATACGATAGCAAATAACAAATTTGTAAGACCTTGTCGAATTATAAACACAAAATAATCTTTATGAATGCAAGAGAGATCGCAGAATTTTTTTCTTCAGGAAGATTCGAAGAAGTTGAAAAGTATCTATCAGAAGATATTGTTTGGAATATTTATGAAGAAAAAAAAGTTCTTACCGGCAAGAGATCCGTTACCGAATTCATTAAAAAGACAGGAGAATATTTTAAATCTGTAACTACAAAATTTGAGACATTTGGTATTTTAGAAGACAATGATAAGATAGCTATTTATGGCCGTGCAGAATTTATTCGTGGTTCAAAAACAGTGAACACCGTTTATTCATGTGATATTTATATATTCAATCCATTTGGACAAATTAAAAAAGTTCATTCATATTGTAACTCGACCAGGCCTCAAATTAATCTTGGATCATGACCTTTTACTAGTTTAATCCGACTTTAGATACTGCTGATTTCCATTATACAAAAGCGTTAACAATACTTTACTATCCATTCGCTTTCATTTCAGCCATTTTTTTCAGATTTTGTAAGTGCTAAACTATCCCTATGACAACATCTATACTCAAGCATTTATTTCTTGCTCTTGCATTCTGCTCCTGCGCAACCACTTCACAAAACAACAAGCAACAGGAAAATGATAACAGCTTAGCTTTTGAAACTTATGCTCAACCTGTGATCGCTGCAGAGGATACAGTGCAATCCTTAATGGATCTGCCGCAAACAGAATATGGAGGTTTTGTTTTGAAGCCGGGTTTTTATGAAACAGATTTTAAGACCTACTGCCTGCAACCAGGAACACCCGATCCGAGAAAAGGCGATGCCTATTACCAGGGGCCCGTTACAGGTCATAGAAAAGAAATCGTGGAAACGGTCTTACTTAATTCAAGAGATAAATGTGAAATTGATCAAAAGAATATCCAGCTTTTATTATGGTCCGTCGTTAGTGGTTCCAATTTCAATAGTCTTCCTTATGACGTACAAAATGATGCTATGAAGCTTTTATCTCCTAAACAGGTATTTGAATTAAAAGGAGGAGTAATGGGGTTGATCAAAAATGTTTCATCTTCATCCGGGATATTAAATACTAATAATGACATGCTACGCCTGTTTGAATCAGGAATTAAATCATATGAAGCATACGAAAGGATCGCAGTCAGATCTGAACGATCAAAAGTTATTAAAAGTGGAGTAAAGTATGATCAATGGTATAAGCTGAAAGAAAATTATTATGTCCGCTATTTTCCTGAGAGCTATAAAAAAGTAAAGATCCAGATCTATGTACCGAATGACGTCCTTGACAATGAAAATAAATTGAATGGAGATTACCTCGTATTTGATCCAACTGGGTTGGAAGCTATTCCTGCATACACTAATGCACAAAGGCTCGGCATTGGTGCACCAGTAATTGAAATTATAAGAGCTGTTATAAAAACTAATAGACAACCGCCGGCTCCTAAGAAACTGCCAGAAAAGAAATCGCCGAAACCAGGAGTTTGATACATTTTCTTCCGTCGAAGTCTTTTGCAAAAGACTCCGCTAATAGAAAGATTCCTATTGATTTGAGTTGTTAGTGTATGATCTATTAAACAAGTGACCTGAAATTTGAACAAACACTTTAAACCTCTACGAAATTGTTTTGTCAGTAATTAATGTCTCGAAGGCTTTTACTGATGATTTTACTTTCCATTTTATCACTGACTGCTAATAGCAAATCTTTAAACGATTCAACAAAAAGTAAATTCATTGATCGAATTGTTTCAGCAATTTCTAACAAGTGTGATCTTAATGATTCAACAAAAAATGAGTTGTCCAGTTATTTTTACTGCTTCTACGTTGAATTGAGGAAACTTAGAAGTAACCCCAAATGTGAAATTGAATGTTTTGGCGAAATTCAAAAAAGAGAAGAAATTTTTCTAACAGGTTTAAAGAAAAAGTTTGGGAATAATGTTTACCAATATTATAAATTATTTTGTCTTCTCCCAATAAGAAAGCCGAATAGAATTACCAAAAGTACAAGTGAGTGACACAACGGAAATTGATAGTAGTAAAGAAGCTCACAAACAAAAAATTCTATTTCAACTGAAACCCTTCTATAAACTTAGTATTGAAATCCCCGCTACGGAAACGTTCGTCCTGCATTAATTGCAAATGGAATGGAATAGTTGTTTTTACTCCTTCAATCACATACTCACTTAATGCACGGTACATGGTATCAATAGCTTCATCTCTTGTACGAGCAATGGTAATTAGTTTTCCGATCATAGAATCATAAAAAGGAGGAATCACATAACCAGCATAAACATGGCTGTCAACACGAACACCATGGCCGCCGGGAGTATGTAATACAGTTATCTTTCCGGGAGAAGGACGAAAATCATTATATGGATCCTCAGCATTGATGCGGCACTCGATAGCATGTCCTTGCGGGATATAATCTTTACCACTGATCCTCTCTCCCATCGCTATCTTCAGTTGTTCTTTGATAAGATCGAAGTTGATAACCTCTTCAGTTACACAATGCTCCACCTGTATACGGGTGTTCATTTCCATAAAATAAAAATTGCGATGCTTATCAACAAGAAACTCAATAGTGCCAACACTTTCATAATTGATGGCGCCTGCCGCTTTCTTTGCTGCTTCACCCATTTTCATACGCAACTCATCTGTCATAAATGGCGATGGTGATTCTTCTACCAGTTTTTGATGACGACGTTGAATTGAACAGTCTCTTTCACTTAAATGACAAACATTGCCAAACTGATCACCTGCAACCTGTATTTCGATATGGCGTGGCTCTTCTACGAACTTTTCCATGTATAAGCCATCATTCTTGAATGCGGCGGCTGCCTCAGCTTTTGCCGAATTATAGCTTCTCTCCATCTCTGCTTCTTCCCATACAAGACGCATACCCTTTCCACCACCACCTGCAGTAGCTTTCATCATAATTGGATAACCAATTTCTTTGGCTAAGCTTTTGGCTTCTTCAAGGCTTTGTAATAATCCTTCACCACCGGGTACAACAGGCACTCCAGCTTTTATCATTGTTTCTTTTGCAGTGATCTTATCTCCCATTGAATTGATCATGTCGGGAGTTGGTCCAATAAATTTTATCTGGTGATCAGCACATATCTGTGCAAACTTTGCATTCTCTGCTAAAAAACCATAGCCAGGATGTATTGCATCTGCATTTGTGATCTCGGCAGCAGACATCAAGTGTGGAATATTGAGATATGAGTCGCTACTTTGCGGTTTGCCGATACAAACTGCTTCATCAGCAAATTTTACATGAAGACTATCACGATCAGCAGTGGAATAAACAGCAACTGTTTTGATTCCCATTTCACGACAAGTTCTTATCACACGAAGTGCTATTTCACCACGATTAGCTATGAGGACTTTTTTAAACACAGTAAAAAATTAAAAATTAAAAATTAAAAAGTCAAAATGAGCTCTTGTCTTGATTTTTTACTTTTGACTTTTTACTTGTCTTAAGCAGGCTCAACTAAGAACAGCGGTTGATCATATTCAACAGGCGAAGCATCTTCAACAAGGATCTTTACAACTCTTCCCTTCACTTCGCTTTCTATTTCATTAAACAATTTCATGGCTTCAATGATGCAAACAACTTTACCAGGATTGATCTCATCACCTATCTCAACAAAGTTTGGCTTATCAGGTCCAGCCTTGCGATAGAATGTCCCGATCATTGGGCTCCTGACCGTGATCACATTACTTGCGGTAGCCAGAGCTTCTTTAGTTGATTCAGTGGAGGTGGTTGGTTGTACGGCCGGACCACTTGGCGAAGTGTGTGCAGGTACATGATGAATTTGCGGAACAACCGGTGCAGTTTGCAACGGTGCACTTACTATTTGCTGAACTTTGTCTTCCTTTTGTTTTATAGTAACTCTGAAATCTTTCAATTCTACAGTTACTTCACCAATATTTGATTTGTTGACCATCTTGATCAACTCCTGAATCTGCTTGAAGTCCATGTTTTTCAAATTAAGTTGGTTTAGTCCGAATTGTTTCTCCGGAGGTGAATTAAGGGACGGCTAAGATAGGGAAATCAAATTCTGATTTCGTCGGATTTTGCCAAGTTTTTGGGTATAATAGGGTCAAAACCACATAAAAATGCCCAGAATCCCGTGGATTTTGGGCAAAATCCCATAAAGCCAAATTACTCTTTTACTCTTTCTACGTACTCACCTGTTTTTGTATTGATGCGAATAAGTTCACCTTCATTTACAAAAAGAGGAACTCCAACAGTCGCACCAGTTTCCAAAGTTGCTGGCTTTAATGTACGTGTAGCAGTATCGCCGCGAACACCCGGCTCACAATAGGTTATCAGCAAAGCGATCTTATCGGGAAGTTCTGCACCGAGCACCTGGTCATTTTCAGTATTGATCAAAATACCAACTTCCTGGCCCTCCTTGAGATATTGTGGGGCATCAATAGTTTCAGGTTGTAAGGCAATTTGTTCAAAAGTCTCGCTGTCCATAAAATTATAACCAGTATCATCTTTATATAAGAACTGGTATGTACGCCTCTCTACACGAACAGGATAGATATTGTCGCCTGAGTTCCAGGTTTTTTCAATACTCCTGCTATTATCCACACCTTTCAATTTAGCCCACACTTTTGCAGCGGCACGAGCAGTTTTGTTCTCGCCAAACTCCACTACACTGTAAAGACTTCCATCAAGGTTTAGGATCATCCCGCGACTGATATCTGATGTATTTGCCATATAATTTTTTGAGGCGGCAAAGATAAGGCTAGATAGTTTTATGGCAAAGTGTGAAAGGAAAGTTATCTGGTAAATGAAAATCGATATTTTATTGAATAATAAAGTTTCTTTGCAGGATGAAAACAAAGCTTATACTTTCTATTCTTTGCTTTGCTTCAGCAACTGTACTGGCGCAAACTCAACCTGAGCCTCCTTATAAAAGATTTCCAACTGTACCACCGCTCAAATTACTGCTGACTGATAGCTCTACGATATTTACTGAAAAACAACTCAAGAAGAATACCCCCCTGTTTCTAATTTTATTCAGTCCTGATTGTGAGCATTGCAAAAAAGAAACAGAAGAATTAATAGATAAGATCGATAGTTTTAAAAATATACAAATTGTGATGGCGACCTTTATGCCTGTCGATAAGATGAAAGCGTTTTATGATAATTACAAATTAAATCGCTTTCCAAATATCATTGTTGGTTATGACATGCAATATGTGCTTCCCACTTATTACAGGATCAGCTATACTCCCTTTCTTGCTTTTTATGATAAAAAAGGAAACCTGATCGAAGGATTCCAGGGGGCATTGCCTTTGACAAAGGTTCTTGAATATTTTAGAGAAAAGGATAACCCTTAGATCGCAAATCTTAAATAAGAAATCTTTCTCTCCCCTACCTTTGCAGCCTTAATTAATCTCTCAACCATTTAATATTTATAAGAATGAAAGTTACTGTTGTAGGTGCCGGTGCAGTAGGTGCAACGTGTGCCGATAATATTGCCCGTAAAGAGCTTTGCCAGGAATTAGTGCTGCTTGATATAAAAGAAGGAATTGCGGAAGGCAAAGCACAAGACATGATGCAAACCGCTGCTCTTCTTGGATTTGATACCAAAATAACAGGAAGCACAAATGATTATTCAAAAACAGCTGACAGCGATGTTGTGGTAATTACATCAGGATTGCCTCGCAAACCAGGAATGACCCGTGAAGAGTTGATCGGTGTAAATGCCGGGATCGTGAAAGGTGTTTGCGAAAATATTTTGAAACATTCTCCAAATGCGATCATCATTGTTATCAGCAATCCGATGGATACCATGACTTATCTCGCATTAACATCAACAGGTTTACCAAAGAACAGGATCATTGGAATGGGTGGTGCTTTAGACAGCAGCCGTTTCAGGTATCAGTTGAGTCAACATTTAGGTTGCAGTCCTGCTGATCTGAATGCAGTTGTTGTAGGCGGACATGGCGATACTACAATGATCCCATTGATACGTTTGGCAACATGGAATTCAGTTCCGGTTACAAAGTTCTTAAGTGAAGATCAGCAAAAACAAATTGTTGCAGATACAATGGTTGGTGGCGCTACGCTTACAAAATTGATCGGAACATCTGCATGGTATGCACCGGGTGCCGCAGGAGCAGCAATGGTTGAAGCCATTGTCCATGATGAGAAAAAATTATTTACCGCTTGTGTTGCATTAGAGGGCGAATATGGACAAAAGGATATTTGTCTTGGTGTGCCTGTTGTGATAGGAAAAAATGGTTGGGAAAAAATTCTTGACTTTGGTTTAAATGCTGATGAACAAGCTGCATTTAATAAAAGTGCTGATGCAGTAAGAAGTATGAATGATGTTTTGAAAACTTTATAAGATCGTAAACTTTGTTTTAAGGCGAACATCCCGTTCGCCTTTTTTATTTGACGCTGAATTCAATTTTATCTTTGCACCATGCATTATGTTTCTGTTGAAGGGCTGACAAAAAGTTTTGGAATCAAACCATTATTTTCGAATATCTCTTTTCATATTGAAGAAGGGGATAAGATCGCTTTAGTGGCAAGAAATGGTTCAGGCAAAACAACATTACTTAAAATACTTGCCGGGCAGGAAACAGCAGACGATGGAAAAATCTGGGTCAATAAAGATGTTGATGTAGTGTTATTTGAGCAAGATCCAATTTTTACTGAAAATGAAACAGTGCTCAATAATATTTTCTTTCACGACCATCCAATAATTAAAGCAATAAAAGAATATGAGCAACTCGTAGATGATGCGAACGAACAAGAAGTTTATCACAAAAAGCTGGGCGAAGCCATCACAAAAATGGATGAGTTGAGAGCATGGGATTTTGAAGCAAAAGTGAAACAGGTATTAGGAAAATTAAACATTCATCATTTACAACAAAATATTTCTACACTTAGCGGCGGTCAGCGTAAAAGAGTGGCGCTTGCAAAAACTCTAATTGATATCGGGTTTGAGCACAAACATGTTTTCTTAATAATGGATGAACCAACCAATCATCTTGATGTTGAAATGGTAGAATGGCTGGAAAATTATTTAGGCACTCAAAATACTACACTGCTTCTTGTAACACACGATAGATATTTTCTGGATGCTGTTTGTGATGAGATATGGGAAATGGATGACGATAAACTTTATGTTCATAAAGGTGATTACGAAAATTATTTAGAGAAAAAAGCTGCAAGATTGGAAAACGATACGGCCAGTATTGAAAAAGCAAGGAACACTTATCGAAAAGAATTAGAATGGATGCGGAAACAGCCTCGTGCAAGAACAACCAAAAGCAAAAGCCGGCAGGATAACTTTTATGAAATAGAAAAAAAAGCAAAGCAGCAGATCGTTGATGAGCAATTGCAATTGGAAATGAAGATGAGCAGGCTTGGAGGAAAAATTGCTGAGCTTAAAAAAGTATATAAGAACTATGGCAACAAGATAATTTTAAAAGGATTTGATTATACATTTAAAAAAGGAGATCGCATTGGTATTATTGGTAAAAATGGGACAGGCAAAACTACTTTTTTAAATATTCTGCAAGACATTGAAAAACCAGATAGCGGAAAAATAAATATTGGTGACACTGTTATTTTCGGAAATTATTCGCAACAAAGATTGCTAATAAAAGAAGATCTAAGAGTAATTGAATATGTAAAATCTATAGCCGAAAGTTTTCCTCTTGCTAAAGGTGGTTCATTAAGTGCTGCCCAGTTTCTTGAATTATTTTTATTTCCTCCCGATAAGCAATACACTTACTTATCAATGTTAAGTGGCGGTGAAAAGAAAAGATTGCAATTATTGACGATCCTATTCCGCAATCCGAATTTCTTGATCCTGGATGAACCAACTAATGATCTCGATCTGCCCACGTTGGGTGTACTTGAAAATTTTTTGGCAGAGTTCCAGGGTTGTCTTGTTTTAGTTTCGCATGATCGGTATTTCATGGACAGACTTGTAGATCATCTTTTCGTTTTTGAAGGAGAAGGGATCATTAAAGATTTCCCTGGCAATTATTCACAATACCGTCAATCGATATTAGATAGTCAACAAACCATTCTTGATACTGCTCAGAAGAGATCTTCACAAGAAAGAAATCAAAAACAAACAACTGGTAGTAAAAGACAACTTACATTCAAAGAAAAAAGAGAGTTTGAAACACTTGAAAAAGAGATCGCTGAGTTAACGAAAGAAAAAGAATTAGTAGATCTACGTTTAAACAGTGGCCAGGAATCATTTGAAGAACTCCAAAAACTTTCAAATCGTATTGGAGAAGTAACCAGGTTACTGGATGAAAAAGAGTTGCGTTGGTTAGAGCTAAGTGAGCTATCTGAATAAAAATCGCAGCAGACACTTGCAAATTCAAATAAGCGACTCTACATTTGCGTCCAAATCCCATCCTATATAATTCCAGAGTTTAATTAGTACCGCACCCTTCCATTATTTAATTTAAAAATTTGCGTATGAAAAAACTCAACACTTATTTGCACAAACCCGATGTGCAGGGTGCTATTCTGGTTAGCTGTATCGTTTTGGCAATTGCAATAGTCACCTTTTTGACCTGGGGAAAATAATTTTAGTAATCACAACATTTTCTTTACGGATGCAGCAATTGCATCCGTTTTTATTTGATTCATACATTTGAAATGCCCGCGGGGACATTTGACATATCCTATCTTACTACAGGGACGACATCGAAGCCCGTTTATTTCAAATTGGGAGTTTTGGATCTGGGCATTGCCATAATAAGGATACATTCCAAATTCAGGAACGGTATTTCCCCAAACAGAAACAATTTTTTTCTTAAAGGCAGCGGCAATGTGCATCAGCCCTGTATCATGAGTAATAATAAGTTTTGATCTGCGAACAAGATCAGCGCTTTCATTCAATTTGAACTTTCCACAAGCATTGTAAATTTTAATTGGATCGACAGATGCGATCTGTTTCGCATTTTCATTGTCTTCTTTCCCACCTAATAAAATAATCGGGTGATCTATTTTACTGCAAAGCTCTTTTAGTTTTTCAACCGGTAATTTTTTAGTGTTGTGCGCCGCACCGATCACCAGGCCGATATAGCCTGCATGATGTGATACTGGAATATCCTTTTGCTTTACTTCATCGTTTGAAGGGATAAAATAATCAAGTCCCTCTCCGTCATTTCTGATCCCAAATGATTCCACTGTTTTTAAATAACGATCTACGATATGAAGATCAGGCATCAAATTCCATTTCAAATTTGTGTAAATCCATTTCTGAATATTCAGTTTATTAAATGGAAAAGATCTGATGCCAAGATCCTTTTTTAATCTTAATGTTCGGAGATTGTGGTGAAGATCGATAATGTAATCGTAGTTCTCTTGTCTCAATTCATGCACAACTGTTTCCCAACTATGAGCAAGCAAATGAACTTTATCTATAAATGGATTATTCTCAACAATAGTTCCAAACGATTGTTTTGTAAGAAAATGAATTTCTGAATCTGGTAATTGCTTTTTTAAGCAACGAACAACAGGTGTTGTAAGCACTATATCACCAATCGAGGAAAATCTTATGATCAGAAATTTCATTAATGGAATTTTAGCCAATTAATTCTAAGGCATCAATTCTTCTGGCTCAACATAATTAAGGTCCTTATGAAAAGTCTCTTCAGTAAAATAGGCTGCAATCAAAGTAATAGCCATCACAATGACACCTGTATAGATCGCACTTTTAATTATGTCCCATCCGTTTGCCTTTTGAAACCAATTCACAAACATCAAATTTATAAGTGGTAATGAACCACGCACCATATTCGGAATTGTGGTAGCAGCAGTAGCCCTTAAGTTAGTACCAAATTGCTCTGCTCCCATTGTTACAAAAATTGCCCAGAAACCTGTACTAAATCCAAGCGCCGCACAAGCCACATACATGGTCGTATCATTTTTTATATTGCCACTAAAGAAATATATGCCAGAAATGATTGCAAAGAAATAAAACAGGTATAAAGCTTTTTTACGGCTTTTAAAATATTGACTTATTAACCCAACAAGTATATCGCCAATAGCAATTGCGGCATATGCATACATGATGGCACGACCAGAGTCAATCTTGCTTCCTTCATAAAAATTTTTTGCGAACTGATCACTAAGATTTACCAATATTCCGATCACAAACCATGTTGGTAATCCGATCAATATTGCAAGGATATATTTCCTGAATCGTTTTGCGTCCTGGAAGAACATTAAAAAATTTCCCCTGACAATATGTGCTTTCTGCTGCACCTGCCTGAACATTCCACTTTCTGATACGGAAACTCTTAGTATTAACAATAATACTCCCAGGCCCCCTCCAATTTTATAACATAGTCTCCAGTCGTCCGTAATTTCATGAGTGAAGTACGCAGCTACAGCACCGAATAAGCCGATGCCTGCTACCATTGAAGTCCCAATACCACGTTTTGTTTTTGGTAATAGTTCGCTTACCAAGGTAATACCAGCACCCAGCTCTCCTGCTAAACCAACACCTGCAACAAATCTTGCGATCGCATATTGCTGAACATCCTGTACATACCCGGTTAAGAAATTAGCTACAGAATAAAGTATGATAGAACCAAACAAAACGCTTAATCTTCCTTTTCTATCACCCATAACACCCCAAATGATCCCTCCGATCAACATGCCCCACATTTGCCAGTTAATGACTTTTGTGCTGGCAGCAATCACCATTTTTGCATTTGTAAGATCAACACCTAAGCTTTCAAGGCTGGGTTTTCGCACAATAGTAAAAAGAAGAAGATCATATATGTCAACAAAATAACCAAGAGCAGCAACAATAACTGGAAGTGATAAAATTCCGTAATGCTTTTTTTCCATACTCAGGACTTTGGAGTTTCTTCAGGGGGCACAACAGGTTTTTTTGCAAAAAATAGTTTATATATAACAGGCAAAGTGGTCACTAATATAATAACGATAGTTATGGGTTCGATATATTCTTGCAGACTGAATCCAAATTTTCTTTGTACCCAGCTATTCAAAAAATACCCACCAAGCATCATAGAAGATACCCAACAAATACTTCCTATAATGTTGTAAAAAATAAAGTGTGCCCAATTCATCTTTACAATACCGGCAACTATAGGAGCGAATGTTCGGATAATAGGAAGAAACTTGGCCAGAAAGATCGTACCCTTACCATATTTTTCATAAAACTCTTTTGCTCTAATGAGATGCTTACGTTTAAATATCCAGGTATCTCTTCGCTCAAAGAGAAGTGGTCCTGTTTTTCTGCCAAACCAATAACCTGCAAAATTTCCCAGCACCGAAGCTATAATAACAAGTACTACAATAACTAACCATTGATAAACAGGAACGGCAGCTCCGTCAGGAATATTATCGTTAAATAATTCGTTGGTAAGTTTATTCATGTAAACACCCGCAGCAAACAACAAAGAATCACCAGGAAAGAAAAAGCCAATGAACAGGCCGGTTTCAGCAAATACAACCAACAAAAGAATATAAAATCCACCGTAATCAATGATCCAGTTGATAAACCTGTCGATAAACCCTCCCTGTAATAAATAAATATCTAAAAGTATATGCTGCATTTAATTTTCTTTACGATTTTAATGATGATGTTTCACCTGTAATTCGCCTTCCCATTTACTGACAACTGAAGTGGCAATACTATTGCCTACAACATTTGTTGCTGTACGGAACATATCGCAAAAATGATCGATCGGTAATATCAATGCAATCCCTTCCGGTGGAATTTTAAACATGGCACAAGTAGCAATGATCACAACTAATGAGGCTCTTGGTACTCCCGCCACACCTTTACTGGTCAGCATCAGTACCAGTAACATAGTGATCTGAGTTCCAAGGTCAAGATGAATTCCATACGCTTGTGCGATAGTGATACTGGCAAAAGTCATATACATCATACTGCCATCAAGATTGAAACTATAACCAAGAGGCAATACAAATGAAACGATCTTATCCTTGCATCCAAAGCGTTCTAATTCTTCCGTAAGCTTTGGGAATACAGCTTCACTGCTGGTTGTACTAAATGCTATTAATAATGGCTGTGAAATTCTTTTTAATAAATGAGGTACCTGGTTTTTTAAGATCAAAAATCCCACGCCCAATAATACAATCCACAAAAGTGCTATGCCGATAAGAAAATAGAAAAAGTATAGTGCATAAAAATTAAATACCTGTAACCCTTTTACCGCAATAACAGCGGCGATAGCGCCAAATACACCAAGTGGCGCAAAATTCATCACGTACCCAACTATTTTTAATATTATATGCGAAGCCACATCAAGGGCATGAATTACAGGTTTGGAATATTCTCCTAATGCAGTGGCGGCAACGCCAAAGAAAATACTGAAAACAACAAGTTGCAATATCTCATTTGTTGCCATTGCTTCAATAAAACTTTTTGGAAAAACATGCTCCACAAATTTCTGTAAAGAAAATTCCTGCGTTTTACTCACGAGCTCTTTTGCTCCTGCAGTGTCAGCATTACTCAGATCGATCGCTGTGCCAGGATGAAAGAAATTAACCAGTACTAATCCCAATAATAAACTCACAAGCGATGCCGATATGAACCAAAGCATTGCCTTACCGCCTACTCTTCCAACAGATTTCAGGTCACCCAATTTTGCAATACCAACAACCAACGTTGTAAATACTAATGGTGCTATTATCATTTGCACCAGTCGTAAAAAAATAGTTGTTAAGAGCTTGATATTGGAAGCAAACTTTTGAATGGATTCAGGTGAACTACTTCTATGTACAATATAACCTACCAATACTCCCAGTCCCATTGCAACTAAAATATAAATCGTAAGCCTTTTACCTTTCATCTTTCCGAAGGTTTATTAAGATTGCCGAAAATCGGGAAAAAAACCGATTCTCCGACTATTAATCCATGAAATCTACACAAGGGAAAAAGAAATACAGGCCGTTTTCGATTTATTCTTTATGTTTACGACTTTAATTACTTTTTCTAAACTTCAATCAACGACTGTATGAGTTTATTCCGTAAAAAATCTTTAGAACATTTATTGGAACAGGCTGCGGACTCAGATAAAGGATTAAAAAGAACTTTATCTGCATGGAGTCTTGTGGCATTGGGAATTGGCGCTATTATCGGCGCTGGATTATTTGTGAGAACCGCAGCTGCGGCTGGTGGTCACGCTGGTTCAGCTGTTACTTTATCGTTCATAATAGCAGCAGTTGGCTGTGCATTTGCCGGTTTATGTTATGCAGAGTTTGCATCAATGATCCCAATTGCAGGTAGTGCATATACTTATGCCTATACAACAATGGGTGAATTAATAGCATGGATCATTGGTTGGGCCTTGATCCTTGAATATGCATTAGGAGCCGCAACAGTTTCTATTGCATGGAGTGAATATTTCAACCGGCTACTGGGAGGGGCTATTCCATATGAATGGACCCACTCGCCCTTCCAAAAAGCTATTCTTTCAGACGGAGTATTACATCATGGTATATTCAATGCACCTGCACTTTTAATTGTGCTGATCTTAACCTTGTTATTGATAAGAGGTACGCAACAATCTGCGTGGGTAAATGCAGTTATTGTATTTATTAAAGTTGCTATCGTACTTATTTTTATCGCTATTGGATGGCAATTTATCAATCCTGAAAATCATACTCCGTATATGATCCCGGCTGATCAGCCGCCGATTAAATTGGCCGATGGAACAGAACATAGTTATGCGCCAACATTTAATCATGGATTTGCGGGAGTGCTGCGAGGTGCAGCTATTGTATTCTTTGCATTCATTGGCTTTGATGCAGTATCGACCGCCGCACAGGAAGCAAAAAATCCAAAACGTGATATGCCAATAGGAATTTTAGGGTCTTTAGTTGTATGTACTATTCTTTATATTCTTTTCTCTTATGTACTTACTGGTGTAGCACCTTTCACAGAATTTATGGTTGCAGGAAAAGAGGCTTCAGTAGCTTATGCGATACAACACCACATGCCGGGTTATGACTGGCTGGCTACTGCCGTCACAGTAGCAATTCTTGCAGGATTCTCTTCTGTAATTCTTGTGATGTTATTAGGCCAAAGCCGGGTGTTTTATTCGATGTCGCATGACGGTTTGTTGCCAGGCGCATTTTCAGATCTTCATAAAAAATTCAGAACTCCATTTAAATCAAATTGGATATTGTTTCTCTTTGTTGGCGGTTTAGCTACATTATTACCTGGTGATATCACAGGTGACCTTACCAGCATCGGAACTTTATTTGCATTCGTATTGGTTTGCATTGGTGTATGGATCATGAGAGTAAGACAACCAGGAGTCCCGCGGCCATTTAAAGTTCCATTGGTTCCAGTAGTTTCTACATTGGGAGTATTAGTATGTGGAGCAATGATTATTTCTTTGGATAAAGTAACTCAACTGACTGCTCTTATGTGGATGGCCATTGGCCTGGTTATTTATTTTGGATATAGCAGAAGCCGTAGTAAGCATAAAGGACCGCATGATATGTTCCCTAAGGCATCGAATTTTGAAAGTAAATAAATTAACACCTTATAATTATAAAAACCGTTCTTAAAAAGGACGGTTTTTCTTTTTAAAGCATTGCCTTACTTTTGCAACCCAAGCAAAAAATTTGAATTAAATAAAATCATGGGAAGAATATTTGAAGTAAGAAAGGCCAGCATGTTTGCCCGTTGGGACAGGATGGCAAAACAGTTTACCCGTATTGGAAAAGAGATCGTTATTGCTGTAAAAGCTGGTGGCCCTGACCCTGGTACTAACGCTGCATTGCGCAGATGTTTTCAAAATGCCCGAAGTGTTGGTATGCCAAAAGATCGTGTAGAAGCGGCTATTAAAAGAGCACAGGGCAAAGAATTGATCAATTATGAAGAGATCTTATATGAAGGCTATGCACCTCATGGTGTTGCATTATTAGTAGAAACAGCAACCGATAATCATGTACGTACTGTAGCAAATGTAAAATCACATTTTACAAAAGGTGGTGGTACTTTAGGAAATAGCGGCTCAGTTTCATTCCAGTTTAAAAAAATGGGAGTATTCAAACTGAAGCCTGAAGGTTTGAATGCAGAAGATCTGGAATTAGAGCTAATTGATTTTGGTTTGGAAGAATTGGGAGAAGGAACCGGCGAGAATGGAGAAAATGTTTTGGTTGTTCGTTGTGGCTTTACAGATTTTGGCAATATGCAAAAAGCATTGGAAGAAAAAGGCATCACTCCTATCAGTGCCGAACTTGAATGGATACCCGGCACTACAGTTCCGGTAAACGATGAGCAGGCTGCAGATATAAGTAAGCTGATCGAAAAATTAGAGCAGGATGATGATGTACAGAAGGTCTTTCATAATATGGGATAACTTTGCAAGGTGAATGATAACCCTCTAATTCTTTTTGATGGTGTATGCAATCTTTGCACTGGCAGCGTACAGTTTGTTTTAAAAAGAGATAAGGAAAAGAAATTTACGTTTGCTTCTCTTCAATCAACAACTGGTCAAAAACTCCTATCACAATTCAATCTTCCGAAAGATACTTTCAATTCCTTTATTCTTTACCAGGATGGAAAGATGTATACAAGATCGACAGCGGCTTTAAAATTGTTTCAGCAATTGAAAGGATGGAAATGGGTAAAGATATTTTGGATCGTTCCGAAATTCATTCGTGATGCAGTTTATAATTTGATCGCAAAGAATCGTTACAAATGGTTTGGCAAAAAAGAAGAATGCTGGATACCTACCCCGGAACTGAAAGCAAGATTTTTAGACTAACTATCTGCGATCGTCACCTCACCTTGCATATAGAATACACATTGTCCTGACATCGTTACCCGATCGCCCCACCATTTACATTCCAGTTCACCGCTGCGATTTGAAAGTTGTTTTGCAAACATTTTCTTTTTATCCAATTTCTCGGCCCAAAAGGGAATTAGCTGCGAATGTGCTGAACCGGTTACCGGGTCTTCATCAATTCCTGCAGATGGAGCAAAAAATCTTGAAACAAAATCAACACCATTCGCTCCTGGCGCAGTAATGATCACTTTATAACCTGTGTCTTTTAATAATGAAAAATTGGGAGAGCATTTTTTTACTGCATCTTCATTTTGAAGTTCGATCAAAATATCACGATACTTATATACGCCAACAACTTCTTTTAATCCTAATGCAGTTAATAATTCTTCAGGATACTCGTTAAAACGTTCTGGCTTCCACGATGGAAAATCCATCTGTATTACATCGCCGCGTCTATCTACAGACAACATCCCGCTCTTGCAACTAAAGTTGATCTGCTCTTTTTTATACTCCAGTTTATTAAAAATGACCCACGCTGATCCTAACGTAGCATGTCCGCAAAGATTGATCTCAATGGCAGGTGTGAACCATCTTATATCATAATCGATCCCATCTTTAGATGAAGGGACAAAAAAAGCAGTTTCAGCAAGGTTATTTTCCATAGCTATTTGCTGCATCATTTCATCGCTTAACCATTTTTCCAATGGAATAATAGCAGCTGGGTTTCCATGGAATAATTTTTTGGTAAAAGCGTCGACCTGGTAAATGGTGAGTTGCATAATTATCTCTATCTCCTTTTTAAGTTTTAAGAAGATCTTGGTTTTTGATTATAAATTAAACTTAGGAAGAAAATCTGAGCCCGGGGTTATGAATTTAGAAATTCCGTCTTCTATTCTTTCATCATTTTTTTGACAAGCGCCTCTATTTCTTCAACATTGGGCTTGCTGAAATAATCACCATCGCTGCCATAAGAAGGGCGATGTTCTTTGCCAGTAAGAGTTCTTGGTGCTACATCCAAATACCGATAGCCTCCCTGTTCTTCCATCACTTTATTGAACATAAATGCAGCAGCGCCACCCGGCACATCCTCGTCTACAAATAAAATGCGATTGGTTTTCTTTAATGAATCAAGGATCTTATGATTGATATCAAAAGGCAGCAGTGTCTGGACATCGATAATTTCACAACCAATGCCCTGTGCTTCTAATGAATCAGCGGCTTCCTGTATGACACGTAATACTGAACCATAAGAAACGACTGTTATATCATGACCTGCTCTTATTACTTCGGGCACACCAAGTGGAACAGTAAATTCAAGAAGATTGGAGATCAATTTTTCTTTTAAACGGTAACCATTCAGGCATTCGATAATAATTCCTGGGTCATTGCTTTTTAATAAAGTATTGTACATACCCACTGCCTGCGTCATGTTTCTTGGCACGCAAACATACATTCCCCTTAAAGAATTTATGACCATCCCCATTGGCGAACCGCTATGCCAAATACCTTCCAATCTATGACCACGGGTTCTCACGATGAGCGGACAGCTTTGTTTTCCTTTTGTCCGAAAATGCAGAGTTGCCGCATCATCACTTAACGGTTCAAGGCCATATAACAAGTAATCCAGATATTGTATCTCTGCAATAGGTCTTAAACCACGCATTGCAATGCCAATGCCCTGGCCCATTATTGTAAGTTCACGAATACCGCAATCAAAGATCCTTGCTTCGCCATATTTTGATTGAAGTCCGCTAAACCCCTGGTTCACGTCACCGATCTTACCAACATCTTCTCCAAAAGCAACAACAAGCGGATTGTTTGCAAACAATGCATCAAAAAATTTATTCAATACCTCAAAGCCATTGATCATTGGGGCATCATTAGCGATCATTGCTTTTGTTTCAACAACTTTTAATGCACTTTTCTCACCAATGTTATATAAGTGAGAATTGTAAAGAAGTTCATTCTCTTTTAAAAGATCGTTGTAATAATCCTTTGCCCAAAAAGCTGCATCATTATTTCCTGCTGCATTTAATATAGAGTTCAATGACCTCATTACATCACGACGCATTGGCTCACGATTAGCAGAAAGCTCCTTGCTTATCTTTTCGATGGTTTGAGTTTTATTAGGAATATTCGCTGCTAAAGATGTTGCGAGTTCTACGATCTTTTTTACTTGCTCTTTTATTGGCGCTTGATATTTCTCCCATGCTCTTGTTCTTTCATCCTTTACGTGATTCTTTGCTTTTGTTTCAAGACGATTCAATTCTTCATCACTGGCCAATGAAGAGTCAATGATCCAATCCCTCATCTTTTTAATGCAATCATGTTCTCTCTCCCATTCCAAACGTTCAGGAGATTTATAACGTTCATGGCTACCCGAAGTGGAATGACCTTGCGGTTGTGTTACTTCTTCAACATGAAACAATGCTGGTGTATGTGTTTCTCTTGCAAGGCGAATTCCTTCTTCAAATGCTTCGCACATGCCGGCGTAATCCCAGCCTCTTATTTTATAAATATGAAATCCGTTGGAATCATCTTTTTTCTGAAAACCACTTAACGCTTCTGAGATAGACGCTTTTGTTGTCTGCAATTTTTTAGGAACAGAAATTCCATAGCCGTCATCCCATACAAACAAAGCCATTGGTACTTGCATCACACCTGCAGCATTTACTGTTTCCCAAAAATGACCTTCCGATGTTGCCGCATCACCTATTGTTACAAAACAAACCTCGTTGCCATTATCAGACAGTTGATCAAATTGTTTTAATTCTTTTATCTCCCGAAAACATTTTGAAGCCAGCGCAACACCTAAACCTCTTGGCATTTGACCGGCAGTTGGAGCAAGATCCGCAATCGTATTTTTCCGATTTGCAAGGTCGAGCCAGTTGCCCTGTTCATCAGTTAGTGAAGTACAGAAATGAGACACCATTTGCCTGCCAGCACTGTTTGGATCATTTTTATCATCAGGATCCGCATATAATTGGGCAAAAAATTGTTCAACAGTTGCCTGGCCTATAGCGAATTGAAAAGTCTGATCCCTGTAATAGCCGCTACGAAAATCACCCTCTTTGAAAAACTTTGCCATTGCAACCTGGGCCACCTCTTTACCATCTCCAAATATTCCAAACTTGGCTTTACCAGTCAATACTTCCTTGCGGCCTAAAAGACTGGCCTCACGGCTTATACAAGCGACGTAAAAATCGTTTAATACCTCGTTGCGGAAACTTTCGAAGGAAAGTTTATCAGCGGCAAGCATTGAAGGATGAGGGGTATCCATGCAACAAAGATATAGGAAAGGCTATCCGCTTTTTGGGCTGTTAAAAAATACTGAATTTCTGTGCGTTTCGTCTATGGTTTTTGAAGGTGATGTCTTAAATTTGAAGTCTGAATAGTTATAAAATGAAAAAACTCTTTACCCTCATTTCAGCAATTGCAATTGCTTTTGTCTTAAATGCTCAAACAACAGCAGCACCTGAAGTTCTCACAGTAAAAGAAACCGAATTTAATTTTGGAACCATCCCACAAGGAAAACCGGTTTATCATTTTTTTGAGGTTACTAATACAGGCAAAAATCCAATGGTAATTTCAAATGTGCAAACAAGCTGTGGATGTACAACACCTGAATGGAGTAAAGATCCAGTTATGCCCGGTGCAACAACAAAGATCAGGGTTGGATATAATGCGGCTGCTGAAGGTCATTTTGATAAATTTATTACCATCATGTACAACGAAAATCTGTCAAAACAGATCAAGATAACAGGAACTGTATGGAAAGCTCCAGCAGGCTCAGCACCAGAAAACTCATCAATTACTTTATTAAAACAAAAAAACAATTAAGATCATGAAGAAATTATTATTTATTGCCGCGGCTTTTATAGTTGGAACCGGCGCAATGGCTCAAACAGCTTCAGCAGATGCAGTTGTTAAGTTCCATGATATCAAATACGATTTCGGAAAAATCAAGCAAGGAGTGCCAGCCACTTTTGATTTCGAATTCAAAAACATTTCTGATAAACCAGTAGTTATTGAAAGTGCTACAGCTTCTTGTGGATGCACAACTCCAAAATGGCCACAAGCAGCAGTAATGGCAGGTAAATCAGATAAGATCAATGTTGGATATAATGCTGCCGGTTTGGGTACATTTTCAAAAACCATTACAGTAAAGGTTGCCGGAATAGATACACCGCTTACTCTCTCAATTTCAGGTGAAGTTTTAGCTGCAGATGCATTTGATGCATGGACAAAAGAAGAAGCAGCGGCAAAAGCAGCAGCTGAAAAGACTACTAAGTCAAAGAATAAAGGAAAAAATAAGTCTGGTAAATAGAATTCCAGTTTCAATTTATAAGCTCCCCGTCAATCGACGGGGATTTTTTATTTATGAAATCAATTTTGCCTGCCCATTTCTTCACCTTCAGCAGCGGGTTTCTTTAGAGCTGGATCCAACTCAGGAAATCCAGCGTCACCACATGCCCAAATAGCTCTCTTTACCACTTCTATGAAATCCGATTCCTTTTTTAATTGAACCTCTCTTCGTATTTCCTGTTGCTCGAATACCTGGTATTCATATTCGTTCAACATCTCTCCTGACTTTTCCTTTGAAGCTGTTTTCAACTGTTGCTTTAATTCTTTATTGGTAATTGCAGATAATCTAAAGGTATATTGACCGGGTTGTAAATTGATCTGCTTATAGAAATAAGCCTGGTCGCCTTTAAAGCCTATAGCAATTGCGTCATATTTAAAAAGCATATTCAATTTCTCTTTAAATATATTTCCACTTTCATCTATTCGTTGAAAACTTGAAAGCCCGTTTGGTAAAAGATAAACAAGCACCCGGTCATACTCTTGTTGATTCTCTATACTTATACCTACTTCCTTATATGTAACGGTTGCTGTATTTCCTGTTGCCGGATCTAGATATGTCATACTTTCTCTAGCCTTGGTAGCCTCATATACATACATGTCTAAATTCTTCCAGCCAACAGTGTCAATCTGTATATTATAAAACTTAGCAGGTGGTGGAAGTGGAATGATCGTGTCATTACATGTACGCCTGACTCCTATTTGCCTGTATGCATCAGTAAGATTGGCACAGAATTCTTCCTGGAAATTTTTATCCTTTCGTAAAAAATCCTGCGTCTCTTGTTCTCTTCTTTTATTATCTGCAATAGCAGCAAGACGATCTAGTTCTTGTTTATGCCTGGCCATTGTTTTTGCCGAAGCTTCCCGGTAAGCTTTGAACTTTTTTTCAAAATAGGTGCTTAACTTTTCCTGCATCCCTTCTTTTATCATAACCCCGCCATCCTTTCTTGCAGCAAAATCCAAGAACTTATGCTGTACCTCATAACTAAATCCGGAGTTATTGCCGATAAGCTGATCGATCTCATACATTGGTTTATCCAGATTCTGCAAATAGATAATAAGTAGTGGATTACAAACAGTGTGCATATACTGAAGCCTTTCTTCAAACTCTTTTGTAGCGATGATAGTATTATTAAATTCTTTATTCCAAATAGCCCTGATACGGGAAGGATCGATCTCATGATAACCGTACTTGTCGCTATCAATTACGTCACTAAGTTTTTTGCCTGTTGTATCTTTAACAACAATTTCTCCTTGACCTGGTTGATCTTCCTTTTGTTCATGTACTATAATACTGTCAGTCGGTTTTACTGTGGGCTTCCATTCATTAAGCCATTTGACAAGAGCTTCTAAGTCTGTATAACCCATACTACCTTCAAAAATTTGCATTTGTGATGGTGAAAAACTTAAAACTTCAAGAGCTCTTGGATATCCGGCCTTTATCGCCTTATTATAATTCAATATCCATGTCTTAATTGCATCAGTATTTCCTCCCCATCTTTCTACAACGCCTTGTAGGTTTGGACCTGTAAAATCTTTTCCCATTATATGGCAACTTGCACATTTTGAATAAAATACTCTGCCACCTAATGACCCTGAATAATCATACTGATAACCACTAAATGAATAGTACAAACTGTCAGTGTATTTTTTATTTGTATGATCTTTTCCCAAAGCTTTTAAAACAGGGATATAATATGGCGGATAAAAGTCAAGGTTTGTAACATCATATGTTCTAAGTCGTTTCTCTATTGGCTTTGGGTCAATCCAATTAATGCGACCCATGCTATCCTGCACACCGTTGAATAATTGCATCTTTGGATCTATATTTTTAGCTGGTACACTTACATCGATCTTCTTTACCAGTGAAACCTTCTTTTCATTTACATATCCATTGATATAAAACATACCCGCTGTTTGTAATAATTCTCCATTGCTTGTTGTTGACAATCCTTGCAACATTATTTTTTCCGGGCTAATAGCAGTTTTGATTTCCAACCTGACCTTTTTGTTATCCGCTCCAAATGCATTTGCAGGAATTCCAAACACAACTCCTTCTTCAGTTTCAATGATCGTATCCTTCGCATTATCTATTACAAAATTTTCTGTACCCGGAACAGCATTGATAATTTCATTACTATGCGTAAATCGTGAAAACATATTTGTATTCGCAGCATAAAAAATAAGACCACCAACAACAAGTGCCACAATTCCCCAACGGATCAGCATTCGACTGATGAATTTTGTACGAACAGCTTTTCCAAATGTGCTTTTTAAGCCAACTGTATTTATAGCAGTGATTATTTGTCTTTGTACAACCAACTCCTGTTGCAGTTCTTTATCATAAGCCAGCTGCCTTTCAAAATCAATTCTTTCTTCTGAACTCATTTCATTCTGCAAATACCTGCCTATTTTTTCAGTATTGTTATTCATGGTTATTTGTTGAAAGAGTTATAAAATTTTCTTTTGCTTTCTGTAGACACCTGTACTTCTGATTCTTTGCGGTTCTTTCATCGCCGAAAGCCAGGAATGACGCAAGCTCCTTATAGCTTTTCTTCTTGAAATAAAAAAGGATCAGCAACTGTCTGCATTTCTCTCCCAATAAATTGAAAGCAGCTTGTGCTATATCAAAACTTTTTTCTTCAGTAAAACCCGTATCTGCGATATCCGCCTGATCGGTTGTCAAGGGCATTTTATTTCGTCTTCTTAATTCCTGCAACCAAAGATTTTTTACAATAGCAAGCAGATAAGTTTTCAAAGGCACAGTAAGAACAAAATTGCCTGACTGGACATTTTTATACAAAACAACTAATGCATCCTGGAAAATATCTTTAGCATCATCCGAAGTGCCGCTATTGGAAAGGATATATTTTTTAACAGGACTTAATACATCATAAAGGCCATTGACTGCCTTCTGATATTTATTGTTTTGTAAGTTTTCTATGATCTGTTTATCGGTCATGTGGTGACTTTGTACTTATTAATGTCAATTATGGCAAAAGGTCATCAAAAAAATGAAATTTTTTTTGCTTTTGATAGGGGTACAGAAGTTTATTAAGTCCATACCTTTGGGCTATGCTAAACATTTCTAATCGCGGTCAGCACATGCCCGCCTCACCTATAAGGAAACTGGTTCCATATGCAGAAGCTGCAAAGAAAAAAGGAATTAAAGTTTATCATCTTAATATCGGTCAGCCGGATATTGAAACTCCACCAGCAATACTTGATGCTGTTCGCAATGCAGATATCAAGGTACTTGAGTATAGTCATAGTGCAGGCAATGAAAGCTATCGTCGTAAGCTGGTTCAATATTATAAAAAGGTAGGGATCGATATCACACATGAACAGATCATCATTACAACTGGTGGAAGTGAAGCGATCATGTTTGGCTTTTTTTGCTGCCTGAACCCCGGTGATGAAGTAATTATTCCTGAGCCATTTTATGCAAATTATAATGGCTTCGCTTGTGCTGCAGGTGTAAATGTTGTTCCAATTACTTCAAACATAGAAACAGGTTTCGCTCTACCTCCTATTGAAGATTTTGAAAAAGTAATTACAGCAAAAACCAAAGCGATTATTATTTGCAGCCCTAATAATCCTACCGGTTATTTATATAGCCGCTCTGAAATGGAAGCATTGAAAAAAATATGTATCAAACACGATCTCTATTTATTTAGCGATGAAGCTTATCGTGAATTTTGTTATGATGGAGAATATGTAAGTGCTATGCATCTTTCAGGATTGGACCAGCACGTAGTGCTGATGGATACCATTTCAAAAAGATATAGTGCATGCGGTGCAAGACTTGGAGCATTTGTTACAAAAAATAAAGAGGTTTATAATTCTGCTATGAAATTTGCACAGGCAAGACTTTCACCTCCCGGGCTTGCGCAAATCATGGGTGAAGCGGCCGTTGATCTTCCCGATTCTTATTTCGATGCTCCGAAATCGGAATATTTATCAAGAAGAAATTTAATGGTAAGCAGGTTAAATAAAATGCCCGGAGTATTTTGTCCAAACCCCGGAGGCGCATTCTATGCTATTGCTAAATTACCGATCGATGATTCGGATAAATTTTGCCAATGGTTATTGGAAAGCTTTTCTTACAAAGATCAAACGGTAATGCTGGCGCCTGCAACAGGGTTTTATGGAACCGAAGGGTTGGGGAAAAATGAAGTAAGATTAGCTTATGTGTTAAATCTCGATGCTCTTAATGTAGCAATGGATTGTTTGGAAAAAGCATTGGAAGAATACACTGGAAAAACTGTTACAAAAAAATTAAGTGCTGCAGAGGCAAAATAATTATTGAACAAATAATTTCAGTACAACATCTTTCTGGTCTTTCCTTACTATACGTAAAAAGTGTACTCCTTTACTTAATATTCCAATTGGCAATTGATTGCTGATGTCATTTAGTTTCATTTCGTAGAGTTTTTCCCCTTGCATATTGAGCACCTGCAACGTTGCTGGCTCAAACTGATTATCAGAAAGGATCGTTATTAGAGAATATTGAGATGCTGGGTTTGGATAAACTATAAATTCAGTGCTATTGAAATAATAAACTGTTTCAACAGAAGAATAAATAACTCTTCCATCAGCCAACTCAAGTTTGACCAGGTAAACATTTAATCCTTTCTTTAATGATGCATCAGTAAAATTCAACAACAAGGAAGACGGGCTTACAATTTGTTGTAAAGCGACATACTCGGTACCATTAAATTTTTCAAGGATTACTTTATTGATCTTATATAGAGTCCCGAGGGAAACAGTAAGTTGTGCAGAATTTCCAACAAGCAAAGCAAGAAAAGAACGGAAATAACATTCAACACCCTGGGTTGTATAATTAAATGTATAACTCTTCACTCCTTCCTTTGTTCCAATGATGGGTGCAACAGCATAATGGATCGAAGGATTCGTATTTTTTGCAAGTAGTAAAAAACTATCTGATGTTACAGTAATTGGTTCGAGATATTTATTTCCAAGTCTATACGCTCTATAATTTGAAACACCTGGTAATTTATTCCAATAAAACAAAAAAGAATCAGGACAGTTGAACCCTACGCTGGTCGTTGTTCGATTTGCAATGGTAAATGTATCACTGGTAAAAACGTTAGAACCGATCGTCATGCGAAGTAATCCTATACTTGTTACCGCTTGAGGATTCCATTTAAAATATCCTGCATTCAGATCAACAGGGTTTTGTATCGATTGCCAATTGTTTCCGCCTGTACTATATTCAAGAACTCCATTGGTTGCTGCAAAAGAAGATTGCCACCTTATAGCATTGTTTATGCCGGGAAAAATAAAATCATTACTTGTTGGGAATTGCCATTCAAATTTATCTGCCGAATCTAACTGCCAGGCTATATTGAAGCTTTGTGAAGCTGTAGTAACATTATACCCTGTTACTTTAAGTTGATAATTTCCTGCAACGGGATTTTCGATCGTTACCTGCTCAATATTGTTTAGCGTATCTTTTTTTCTTTTTGCTAATTGTGACAACGAATCAACATGAGGAAATGGATTTAAAACCCAGGGCTGCCATGTTTGACCGGATGAAATTTCTTTTAACTCAAGATCAAGATCATTTATCAATGCTTTTGCTGCATTAGGAATGGCTGGCGGATCATTCCAAACCAAAGATGCTTTTAATCTCTTTATTCCTACAGGAACTGTTATCGTAAAAAATTGACTTGTTGTATTTGAAACACTGCCTGTAAAGAATCTATTTTCCTGTAAAGTCCTCAATGCATTATTCGCATTTAAACTTCCAAACCCATTTTTATAGTCAACTTCTGCATTGCCAACATCATCTGCGCTATTGATGAGAATTGATTTTACCAGCGAATTTGGCGGTAATACTCCATTTACTTGTTTATATAAATGTTGAAGAAGCAACGATGTACCTGAGACCAATGCCGCCGCACCGGAACTTCCGTCCTCTCCGAAAGCAACCAGTTCAGGCTTTACTCTTCCATCATATGAAGGACCTTTTGAACTTAATGCGGCAACTATAGAAAAAGAGTCAGTTGCTCCAACAGTCAAAATATTTTTCGCCATTTTAAAACTGCCTGTAAGATTTGCAAAACCATTTATGCCGGAATAAGTCCCGCTGAAAGCAGAAGATGTTCCTGAATTGCCCGACGAAAATATATGCAACAATGATCCATTAGCAATTGAACTTGCATCATAAGCAGCTGCATCTGCACCATAATAACTTTCAACGCCAACTCCGTAAGAATGATTTTGAACAGAAATATTGTATTGCAGGTAAGCACTATTTGCGTCTGGCAATAAAATGTCAAAGCTAGAAGAACTGATAGTGCTTCCCCAAGCAGCGCCTTTACCTAAATGCCAACTATTGCCTCCACCAGCGATCATTGTTGACATGATAGCAGCATGTGAGCTAACAGTAGTTGACGAAAGATTAGTTGAGAGAAATCTGCCTTTGAAATCAATGTCAGTAGTATCAGGTTTATTTTCTTTTACAGACACTGTTATTCCAGCACCATTTAATAAAGGAAAATTCTGATGAACCAGGTTTATTTTATTTACTGAAAGGTCAAGACTACCGACTAATATTTCTTCCTTGGCCACCCGGTTTCCTTTCTCTATAAAAACGATTCCCGGCAATGGTAAGAAAACAGAATTTATTTCTTCAGCAGTTGCAACTACTCTATAAACAGAAAAAGTTGGGGATTCAAATATTCTTTTGGTTTGATAAACGGGTTTCCAGATCTCGGCTGGTATTTTATTGTTTCGGATCGCTATTTCAACTAAAAGTTTGTCTGTTATTTTGGTCTTTTTTAATTCGCTTAATAAGAGTGGTGAAATCTTTGGATTATCATTTAACTGTGCGAAAGAGAAATGCGTAATAAGGACACAAAATAAAAAGATCACAGGCCTCCTCACAGTACATCTAAAACTTCTACTGCAACAAATAGTTTTCATTCACTAAAAATATTGATTTCTCAATGACAGCCCCCACCGGTGTTTAACCTTTGTAGAAACCTGCAAATTATTCAAAAAAAAGTGATAAAAACATTTGTTAGTTTTTCAAAAAAACCACTATCTTTTCGATTCGAAATACCCCACCTGTATTTTAGTTAATCATTTTATTTTATCAACCAAAAAAATCCCACATGAGACAAATGTTCAAACCATTAGCCTTCTTGCTTATAGCAGGCTTTGCAATCACATCTTGTAAAAAGGAAAGTAAAGAAACGGCACAAGATGAAATTTCACAAGAAGTATTAGCACAGATCAAAGATCTTGGATTCAGTACAGCTGGTGTTCAGAAAGTAGATGAAGGATACCTTGTGGAAGGAGATATAATTCTTACTCCAGAGAAGTTGACTGAAAGACCCACCTCTCCATCACTGAGAATTGCAGAGGTAGAGCAGTACAACACGTTTAACCTTGTTACAGGTTTGCCGCGGACCATTACAGTCAGCTCAAGCGGAAGTGTAAACGCAAGTGTATCCAAAGGAATAGATGACGCAATTGCCAGATACAATGCGCAAAATTTACGCTTAACATTTACCCGGGTTGCAAGTGGTGGCGATATCAATATCAAAATTGTTAACGGGGGAAATTATATTGCATCAGCCGGATTCCCAAGCGGAGGCGATCCCTATGGCGAGGTTAAGTTCAATAAGCAGTATCAGAATTACAGTGCCGGATTCCTTGCAACTGTAATTTCACATGAAATGGGTCATTGCATTGGATTTCGTCATACTGATTGGATGAATCGGGCTTATAGCTGTGGTACTGGAGGCAGTGAAGGACAACAAACCACAGGTGTCGGAGCAGTTCTAATTCCAGGTACGCCTAGTGGTCCGGACAGTGGTTCCTGGATGCTAGCTTGTTTAAGCGCTTCAACAAATCGTCCATTCAACAATAATGATAGAACTGCGCTAAATTATTTATATTAAAAAAACTATCTGGTTAGAATAAAAGCCATCTCAATAGAGGTGGCTTTATTTTTCTATAAGAAAACAAACACGATTTATTTTTCCCTCAAAATCAAAAGGGGTTGTTTGCTTTGTGATATCCTTTATCAATGAGGATTGAATTGATGAACTTTCTAATAGAAATCTCTTATAGTTGGTGCTAAAATAAATTTTACCTGCTGCTCTTAAAATTCTTAAGCAATCATTGATCAACTTTGCATGATCACGCTGAATATCGAGAATATCTTCCATTCTTTTACTGTTACTGAATGTTGGCGGATCGAGTATAATGATATCAAAATAACTTTCCCGGATCGTATTCAAATATTTCATCACATCAGCATGTATGAATTTATATTTTGACTGATCAATAGCTCCATTAAGCTCCATATTCCTCTTTGCCCAATCAAGATATGTTTTTGAAAGATCAACTGTTGCTACTTCATTTGCTCCACCTGATGCTGCATAAACAGAAAAAGAACCTGTATAAGAAAAAAGGTTCAATATCTTTTTATCTTTTGCGCTTGCTTTGACTTTTTCTCTTGTTGTTCTATGATCTAAGAATAAACCCGTATCAAGATAATCGCTAAGATTAACAATGAATTTCATGCCATTTTCTTCTACAATAAATTCTGATCTTTTTTCTGCAGTTTTTTGATATTGGCCAAGGCGGCCTGGCTTTTTCTGACGTAGTTTCAAATAAATATTTTCCTTAACTGCTTTCACCACATTACAGATAATATCAATACTCTTACTGATCCATTCATCATGCTCTTCATCAGTCATTCCATGCCGGCGTTTATATTCAGCTACATAAATATTTTGTTCATATATCTCAATGCAAAACGGGAACTCAGGAAGATCATGGTCATAAAGCCGATAACAAGTAATGCCTATCCTTTTTGCCTGTTTATCAAGATGCCGATGGACCTTCGCCAGCCTGTTACGAAACATTATAAATTTATCTTCTGTCATACCAAATATTTTGCGAACTTAGTCTGCTTTTTTGAAACCTTATCACTTTAAAAATAATCATGTACGCTATTGTTGATATAGAGACCACAGGAAGTTATGCATCGGCTAATGGAATTACCGAGATAGCTATCCATGTTTTTGATGGCAATAAGGTTATCAAAAAATTTGAGTCGCTCATTAACCCTCTTCAACCCATCCCCAGGTACATTCAATCTTTTACAGGCATTACCGATGAAATGGTAGCAGATGCTCCACAATTCGATGACGTAGCTGAAGAGGTCTTTGATCTTTTAAAAGAGAATGTTTTTATAGCACACAATGTAAATTTCGATTATAGTTTTATTAAAAGCCACCTGTTAAAAGCAGGCTTCGATCTTAAATCAAAAAAACTCTGTACTGTCAGGTTAAGCAGAAAGATATTTCCCGGCTTCCCATCTTATAGTCTTGGAAATCTTTGCCGCTCTCTTGAAATTAATATCAACAACCGGCATCGTGCCGGCGGGGATACAGAAGCAACGGTAAAAGTTTTTAGTAAACTTTTAGAAAATGATAAAGAAGATTTTATTTCAAAGAGTTTGTTGAGGAATTCAAAAGAACAATCATTACCCCCGAATGTACCCAAGCAACATTTTGATTCCTTACCAACTACACCAGGCGTTTATTATTTTCATGACGCAAAGGGAAAAATAATTTATGTAGGCAAGGCGATCAATATCCGCAGTCGTGTTAACAGTCATTTTAGCAATAATTCTGAGACCAGGCAAAAGCAAAATTTTATTGCACATATTCATTCCATTAGTTTTAAGAGTTGTGCTACAGAATTAATGGCGAGCATTCTTGAATCTGTTGAAATAAAAAAATACTGGCCAAAATTCAATTATTCACAAAAACATTGGGAAGATGTTTTTGGTATCTATACTTATGAAGACAGAAATGGGTTTCTTCGCCTGATAATTGAAAAAAATAAAAAGAATCTTAAACCTGTTCACAGTTTTCATAATTTAACAGAAGGCTATAGCTGGCTGAGAACAATTATTGAAGAATATATGCTTTGTCCCAAACTATGTTTCTTAGAAAAAGGAAATGGACAATGCACGGGTATAGAAAATAAAACATGTAAAGGAGCCTGCATAAAAAAAGAAAGCAGATCATCTTATAATAAACGGGTAAAAAAGGCCATTGCGGAAATGAGCGATGATTCGTCTTATGCTATCGTCGACAAGGGCCTTGAGGAAACTCAGCTTTCCTGTATTCTCGTTCACAATGGAAAATTCTTTGGAATGGGTTATTTGCCATCAGCATATAAATTGTCGAATATTGATGATATCAAGGAGTACTTAACATCATACCGGGGAAATAATTATATCCGGAATCTGCTTAGCGGTCATAAGGAGAAATTCCCTTCTGCGATCATTGATCTTACCGGGAGAAATAATAAAACACAGAAACAAAAAGCTTGAACTTATAAAGTATATTTGCTTCCCAAAAAAAATTTATGTCGCGAATTATTGTTTTGCTCATATTCATTTTTATTTCAAGTACAATTTTTTCACAAACCACAAAAACTGTTAAGACCAGCGCCCCAAAACCGGTTGCAACAAAAACAGTAACCACCAGCATTCTCAAAGATCTTCGTGATTCGGCGAGCTACTGTGCCGGGATACACATTGTAAACAGGTATCGTTCTCAAAATATTTACAACTTAAATAGTGCAGTTGTTGCAAAAGCGTGTAATGATCTGCAATCAAACAGCCCGCAACTAATGAGCAATTCAGACGCTGATAATGCGGTGTTGGCTTATCAAAGTCAATTAATGGCAGACCCGAAAAAAGCGATAAAACCACCAGTAGCTGGTGTTGTTTTAAATGATGTGAGAGATTCAGCAAGCTATGCTGCTGGCATTTTACTCATAAACTTTTTTCGTGAATTTGATATTACCAATTTTAATACTCCCATCATAAAAGCAGCCATTAATGATCTGCAAAGCCAAAAAAAACCATTGATGAATGACAGTCTTGCAAATATGGTTGCCATGAGGTATCAATCAAAATTGCAGGAAATAAAAAATAAACCTACGATCGATGCAGGAAAGAAATTTTTAGCAGAAAATAAAAAAAGACCAGGTGTAATAGTTACTAAAAGTGGTTTGCAATACGAGATCATTACAGTTGGAACCGGAAAGAAACCAACACTAAAGGACAAGGTTTCCTGTAATTACATAGGCGCCTATATTGATGGCACTGAATTCAATAATTCATATCAAATGGGCGGACCTATTTCATTTAGTGTAAACGGTGTTATCAAAGGCTGGACTGAAGCCCTGCAAATGATGCCCGTTGGTTCAAAATGGAAATTATATGTTCCTTATACTCTGGGATATGGACCAGGTCAATATCAAACCATTCCCGGTGGATCTACATTAGTATTTGAGATAGATCTGTTAGACATCGTGAATCAATGATGCCAGGTAAAAAATAAGGGGGCGGCACGATGACCACCCCCGCCGTTGGTTAAAACCTTGTAGTCTTAACGCTTTTTCACTACTATTTTTTCAACTGTTTGTTCTCCCGTTTCAGTATCAATAATTCGAATAGTATAGAACCCCGCCGTTAGATTATCTATCTGAATATTATTATTTGCAACTCCTTTCCATTGCTTCATTACACGGCCATTCATATCCATAAGTGATACATCCCGAACTACATTTACTTCTGCAAAAACAACATTTACTCTGCCATCATTGCTCGGGTTTGGATAAATAATAGTTTTGCCTTTTTGTCCACCTGCCCTTACAGCACGTATTGGGCCATAAGCAAGTTTACCATCTATATCAATTTGTCTTAAGCGATATTGGGTTATTCCTTTTGCGTTATTAATATCAGTGTATTCATAATTAAGAAGCGAGTTACTATTTCCATTCATTGCTTTAGTTGAAACAAAGCCTAACGTTTGCCATACATTATTTCCAAGATTTCTTTCAATATGAAATCCTCTGCTGTTTTCTTCAGTTACTGTTTCCCACTTTAAAAGGACATTAGAATTATTTCTCGAAGCTGTAAACGATCTTAAAGAAACTGGTAATGGTCCGGTGGCAGCACAAGCTTCTTCAATTACTGGTGTGACTAATACATTTTCAAATTCTCTGCCGCTTACCGTTGCATAAATTCCCCATTGAGCAAATGGTTCAGTACAACAGAATGGCGCAGGAAGACTAACTAACCCAGAACTAAATGAAGAAGATGAACTAACTGCAACTGTATCAGAAACAAATAAAAGTGAATCTCCTGTGCCAGGTTCTCTTATCCCATCCAAATCATCCGCGTAAATTCTATAAACCACGTGAACATCCGTAGAAAGGGCTGAAGTAAGACCTATAGAATATTGAAAAGGGGTAACAATACATATTTTTTGAAGGCCAATGGTCGGCACGCCAAATGCCTGGGGTAGTCCACAAACATAACATTGTGCTTTGGGATCAGGTGCATTTGAATTTGAGCCCCATATATCAGTTTTGATAATTACTGGAGCGCCGCAGGGCGTATTGACAACAATTTGTAAGTTGGTTATATCGAAATGTAATGTATCTGAATTTCCTATCCTTGTTATAGTAGCTGTTAAGCCGGGTGAATTTAAAGGCGAATTCAGCACAACACTTGGATCATGAGGATATATTGTAGCCACATTCGCTGTAACATCAACCGGGCTATTTGGATCAAATATCATGTCATTAAGATTTATGAACCCTATATCGTTAAATGATTTGCCGGGTTCATCTCTCGCAGTGCCTAACTGTAGACTTGTTCCGGGATTTACCGCGGGTGTATTACCACCACAGTTAAAAATTGGAGGGTTTGGATAATCTTGCAAAAGCCAGGAATGAAAAAAAAGATATTTAAAGCCAGAATTTGTAACAATATCAAACGATATATCAATTGTGTACTGGCATTTATCGGGACCTATAGGAGTAACATTAGTCGAAAAGGCTCTTGTTACATTTGGAAATGAAAGGTCACACTGTGCATTAAGAGGTTTAAAAGAAAACAAAGCTCCGCTAATAAGAAAAAGAAAGAGTAAATACTTTTTCATGGTACAAGGTTTTAAATGAAGAAATACGAATAATGGTTACAAGGGATTTGGAAGACAGTCGTATAAGCATAATAGTAAACCGTCCAAATGCCGGAAGTACAAAAACCTATCCACGATTTTTCAAACAGATTTCCTCTTATAAACAAATCATTTTTTCTGAAATTCAAAGTAAACTGTGGAGAAGCGAGTAAAAGTGATTTTAAAAAGTGGGGAATATTTTAATCACAGTTAAAAGTCGATAGCTGTAAACCTACCATTGACCTTTTGTTCAACATATACAAAAATAAAAAGGGGCGGCACGAAAACCGCCCCCGCCGTTGGTTAAAACCTTGAAGCTTTAACGATTTTTCACGACGATCTTTTCTACGATCTGCTCACCTGTTTCTGTATTTATGATGCGCAGTGTATAAAAACCTGAAATAAGATTCTCAATTTGCAAAGTATTGCTCAATACATTCTTCCATTGCTTGATCATCCGTCCATTTATATCCAATAATGATACATCACGGGTAACATCTTTATCTTCAAATACAACATTTACTTTACCATCACTGCTTGGATTAGGGAAAACGATTGTTTTACCTTTTTGTCCATCACCGCGAACAGAACGAATCAGGCTGTAAGATTGTTTACCGTTTATATCAAGTTGTCGTAATCTGTATTGGGTAATGCCTTTTGAATTATTAGGATCAGCAAATTCATAACTAAGTGGCGAGTTGCTATTTCCATTAACAGCTTTTGTTTCAACATAGCCAATGTTCTGCCATGCACCATTAGAAAGTTTACGCTGAACATCAAAACCTTTGCTGTTTTCTTCCTGTGCAGTTTCCCATTTTAGGTTCACATAAGAATTATTTCTTACAGCAGTAAACGATTTCAAATTCACCGGAAGCGTTGCACAAGCCTGGGCAACGATCGGTGTTCGTAAAGTATTTGAAAATTCCTGTCCTGTTACTTCAACATAAAGATCCCATCCAGCCCATGGATCAATACAACAGTACGGGTATGGCAGATCGATCGGTGCCGGATCATAAGGATTTGTATTCTTTATTGTAATAGTACCGGAAGTAAATAATAAAGGATCACTTGGATCAGGGTCAGAACCTAATAAAGGATCATGGGCATATAACTTATAAACCACATGCACGTCAGTAGGGCTGGCAGTTTGCAATCCGATATCATACTTAAATGGAGATGAAGCGCAAACTTTTACAATACTGATCGCAGGATCATTAAATGACTGTCCCAAATTTGTTATCCAACACTGGGCATTAGTAGCGGAAGCTGCATTTGTAGACCATACATCTGTTTTTACAATGATCGGCTCATTGCACGCAGCGTTTATTATTACTCTTACATTACTTGCTTTAAAATGGTCTGTATTTCCCGATATATAAGTTTTAGTAACCGTCATACCCGGGGAATTGGAACCGGAGATAAGTACTACCGAATTGTCAGGCGCATAAGTTGTAAGGATTGGAACATTGACGGGTACCCCTACCGTTCCACGAGCTACAGTATTATCCAATCCAATGTCCAGGAAGGACATTCCGGGAGCATCAATTGCAGTTCCCAACTTTGCGCCATTGGAGTTCTTTGGAGAACTCATCGATCCGCTTGAACAAGGAAAATAATTTGGAAAATCCGCCAGGAGCCAGGTGTGGAAAAAAATGTATTTATTTCCACTATTATAGGTCAGGTCAAATTCGGCATCAAAAAAAACTTCAGTTTTGTTAGGATCTCCATTATAATTACAATTCTGACCAGTAATTGAAACAACTGCATTTGCGATCGCCAATTCACAGTTGCTGGCCCCTCCTAAACAGCCTGATTGCGCCGATGTTTTAAGAAATGTGGCAGAAATGAATACTGCCATGAAAGAAAGTAAGATCTTTCTCATACTACAAGGTTTTAATAATTAAAAAATAATTTACCAGGGATTCAGATAATAACAGATCCAGGCTGCAGATGATTAAAACAATCTTCAGGATAAATACCAATTGGCTTTCCAGGAAAAAGTTCTTGATAGGTGTTGGAGTATACCCATCATAGGTTACGTTCAGAAGTTACTAACCATGTGTGTTCGTTATTGGTGGACGTAAATGCCAGTCTTTGGTTTCTTTCAATGGAGAGTGGAGAAATAGTCGGTAAGACCATACAAGTTACAAAAAATTATAAGTGAGAAAAAAAAAATTTAAATAAAAAAGGGGCAGCACGAAAGCTGCCCCCGCCGTTGGTTAAAACCTTGAGCTTTAACGCTTGTTTACAATGAATTTCTCCACTACCTGTTCTCCTGATTCCACATTCACTATTCTTACAGTGTAGAATCCTGCATTGAGATTATCAATTTGGATGTTATTGTTTGTAACACCTTTCCATTGTTTTAATGTTTTGCCGTTCACATCCATCAAAGACACGTCACGGATACTGTTCGCATCATCGAACACTATATTCACTTTACCATCAGCACTAGGATTAGGATAAATGATCGTGTTGCTTTTTTGACCTAGTCCACGAACTGAACGTATGTTGCTAAAAGCAGAACGATGATCTTTATCAATTTGCTTCAATCTGTATTGGGTAATTCCTTTTGTTGTATTTATATCCGTATACTGGTAACTTAATGGAGTGCCACTAGTACCATTAACAGCTTTTGTTGCAACAAAGCCAACAGTCTCCCAACCACCACCGCTGGTAAGTCGCTGAATTTCGAAACCTGTGTTGTTGTCTTCAAATGAAGTTTGCCAAGTAAGATTTACATTTTGACCATTTCGTGCTGCATTGAAAAAAGTCATTTTAACAGGAAGAACTTCAAGACTGCCTGCTGAGCCTCCATTAGATACATTATTACATGAATTCGAACTAATATCAAATTCTGTTGTGTAGGCATAAGCGACTGTTGCGAATTTAAGTGGAGGCCACCCGCCATTTATTGTATTTATATCCACATAATAACATCCCGTTGAGTTTGCTGTTGCGAGTACTATCGCATTTGCAATGTTGCTAGGAGCAAATACATAATGCACATCTCCACTCTGAGTAAATGTATTTACAAAACTAAAAGATGTGCTTGCTCCAACAGTAGCAGGATTGCAGTCCTGATCTACTGTACCTGTAATTTGCCATGTTTGAACAGCAGCTGGGGGTAATGGCACTTCATTTCCATCCTTAGGATTAATAATATCAATCTGACCAGTGGTAACTTTAGTATTTAGATTTCTCAGTTCATTATATGTAATGCTTGTTCTATAAATATAAGGGGCTTGCGCTGCAAATGTTCCATTCGATGATACATTAGGAGCTCCTGATACTGCAAGACCTGAGCAGCATCCTCCAGCATTATCTTCAGAGCCATCAATACCGCTATTACCACCTGATAAGGATACGTGCCATGTAAATACACTCATGTAAGTTAATGTAGGATAAGAGGCAGCATATGAATAAGGACCACCATATAATCTGAAAAAGCTCCATGGAATCGCGAACTCTGCACCATATCCGGTTGCAGTCGCTCCATCAGAATAGGTATCAGTCAATCCTTTTCCGGTGGCTAATTCACCTGGCTGAAGAGCAGGTAGAGATGCATTTGCTACATCTACAATAGACCCAGGCATAGACCAGCCATCTGCAGAACCTACGACCCATTGGCTTGTATTGTTGCTTCCAGCTCTTGCAACTGTAGCAGACATTGAATTCCCCTTACCACTAACCCAAGAACCGGCAGCACCTCCATTTCCAGAATTTGAACCAGTGTTTTCAACAAAGTATGCCATAGAAAGTGTTCCCTGTCCTCCATTATATGTTATTTTAATAACAGGCTCACCGGTACGCATAAAACCGTCCACATTTATATCAATAAAATAATATAATGTAACCTGCGCCGAGTTATTTCCTGGTCTTCTGAAATAGAAATAAACATTCTTTTGGTCGTAAGTGAATGCAAAATATCTCAGATCGCGGTGATCTTGACCAGGCCTGTCCATTTCACTTGCGGTCCCTTTTAACGCATCCAATTGCACATTCGCAGGTGCCACAGCAGCCAGATGTGGATCAGGCTGAAATGTTGGCACTGGCTGATTATAATAAGTAAAAGGACCTGTAATTTCTGCGATCCAATCAGCTGCATTTCCGTCAATAGTAATAGGAGCAACTGTTCCGGCTTGCGAACCTGGCAAATTTTCATTCGTCCAGCGCTTAATGGCCGCTGCTCCGCACACTTGTGATTGCCCATTCACAACCACAAAAGCGCAGATTGTCATTAATGAAAGTAAAATCTTTTTCATGCTTCAAGGTTTTTGCCCCGATATTATCAGGACGATTTTAATAAATAGTTTTTACAGTTAACGAATACTATCCTTCGGCTTTAATTTTTCCGGATAGCGTATATGATGATTTAATTCATCCACTTGTTAGTGGTGATCCATCAGGAGTTTGGAACCTTGGCATTCAGAATAGGAAGGGACTTAGCAATTAGCTTTAATACAATAAAGGATCATACGTGCGGTTTCAGAAGTATTGGAAAAGCCTTTTGTGCTATAATGAATATTGCTGAAAAAGCAACATACATTGCAGCGACACACTAGAGATCAAACGAAAATGGATTTTTTAACCAACGGCTTTTTAGATAGGAGATAGGGAATTTTGGGAAGATTGAATTACTCAATCGAGATGCTAAAATAATGAGAGTTTTTAGAATTACAAATACCTCTTGCAACTTTCTTAAAAAATATATTGATCCTTTAACACAGAAATATCATGGAGCAATCAGTTGCCTTACAAGTTTTAATACCTTCTGGATTGTTTCGCTTGCTGTCATATTCGAATTGTCTACTAAAATGGCGTCTTCAGCCTTACGAAGTGGACTTTCTTCGCGGTTACTATCAATATAATCCCGCATTTCAAGGTTTGCTTTTATTTCTTCGATCGTTACATTTGGGTTCTTTTCGTAAAGTTCCTTAAACCTTCTTTCTACTCTCACAGCATTATCTGCTGTCAAAAATATCTTCAACTCTGCTTTTGGGAAAACTACGGTTCCGATATCCCGACCATCCATAATAATTCCTTTCTTTTTATCCATTAATTGCTGCTGTTCAACTGCGAATTTCCGTACCTCCTTAATTGCCGCCACATCACTTACTTTCTCAGCCACTACCAGGTCACGAATAACATATTCTACATTTTCTCCATTCAAATGCATTTCACTTTGTTGGCTTTTTTCATTGTATATGAATTCCAAGGAAATTTCTTTAAGTGCTTTTTTTACTTCATTTTTATCGGTCCAGTCAACATGATTACGTAAAAAATAAAGTGTGATAGCACGGTACATGGCGCCGCTATCAACATATAAATAACCTAATTCCTTTGCAAGCTCTTTTGCCAAAGTACTCTTGCCACAACTACTCCACCCATCTATTGCTATAATAATCTTTTTTGCCATCTATTTACAAAAATAAATTACCGCCGGCGAAGGCGGTAACTTGTGAGAAAATAGGTGACAAATATACTAGAAAGGTTTTTTTGTTTCCTGGAATTTAACCCCCCTCGAATTCGGGAGTCAATTTCATACTATAAAAAATAAATTGTTTAGTTTCTTCACTCCGGTCATCTTCTAGCCAACGGTAAGGATCGGCGACCATCGTACCATGATAGTTAGTTACAGTATCCACTTTTTTGGTGGTTGGATAATTGAATTGAGCGAACAAACAAATCGGCAGCAAATAGATAATAGATAGAAAAAACCTTTTCATATTCTTTTGTTTAGTAAATAAAATTAGGGATAACCAATTGTAAAAAATTTATTTACTGACAAAGGGCAAACAGCTATGATAAATGACTTGTGTGAAAAAAACACGTTAAGAAACAAAACATTATTTTTGGCGGCCGGTTAACCTCATAAAATTCAAACAGTTGTTTGTTTTTTCGTTTAACCTTCAAAAACCGTATGGTAAATAAAGTAACAAAAATTGGTGTTCTTACTTCTGGCGGTGATGCACCGGGAATGAATGCAGCTATCCGTGCTGTTGTAAGAACGGGGATCTATCATGGATTGGAAGTATTCGGCATTTTGCGTGGCTACCAGGGAATGATCGATGATGATATTTTTAAAATGGAAACAAGATCGGTAGCAAATATTATTCAGCGTGGTGGCACTATTTTAAAAACGGCCCGTTGCAAAGAATTTTTTGACTACGAAGGAAGAAAGAAGGCATACGATAATTTAAGATCAAGAGGAATTGATGGGCTGATAATAATTGGTGGTGATGGTTCTTTCAGAGGCGCGGTAAAATTTAGCCAGGAGTTTGATATCCCCTGCATCGGCCTTGCTGGTACGATCGATAAAGATATTTATGGCACTGATTTTACAATTGGGTTTGATACTGCCGTGAATACTGCAGTAGAAGCGATCGATAAAGTAAGAGATACTATGGATGCACACGACCGAATTTTTATTATTGAAGTAATGGGTCGTGATGCCGGATATATCGCTTTACACAGTGGTATTGCCACAGGTGCTGAAAATATTTTGATCCCTGAAAGAAAAACGGACATCAATGATATAGTATCATCGCTGCAGGAAAAAGAAAGAAGAAAAAAATTGGTGAACCTCATCGTTGTTGCAGAAGGTGATGATTTTGGTGGAGCTAATGAAGTGCACAAGATTCTGAAAGAAAAATTACCACAGGCGGAAATAAGAGTTTGCATCCTTGGCCATATTCAAAGAGGCGGTTCTCCTTCATGTCTTGACAGGTTGATTGCAAGTCGCATGGGATTTCATGCTGTGGAATCTTTATTGGAAGGAAGACATAATGTCTTTGTGGGCATCATGAACAATAAAATGCATTATATCCCCCTTGAGAATGCTGTAAAAAACAAAGCAAAGATCAGCGAAGAATGGTTGAGGATCGTAAAGATATTAGCAAGTTAAAGATCAAAGTTCTTAAATTAATTGAAAGAGATATTTTGTGTAACCAACTTTAGGAATTCTATTGAGCATTGTTGCGTCGCACTCTTCAACTTTCAGTTCTCTATCGAGCAAATTGACAAACAGATAACTTAAAACAAGTAACCAGCCTATAATGAGCAAAAAAGTAGAAAAGTATTTTCAGAAATCAATGAACAAAGAAGCCGGTGTGCAACATACGACGCACCGCACAAAGATCGTAGCTACTGTAGGACCTGCCTGTGATACCTATGATAAACTATTAGACCTTGTAAAAGCCGGGGTGAATGTATTCCGGTTGAACTTTTCTCACGGATCACACGAAGACAAAGGAAAAATAATCTCTCACATACGACAGATAAATAAAACCGAACCTTATAACATTGCAATACTTGGTGATTTGCAGGGCCCGAAATTAAGAGTGGGTGAAATTGAAAACGGAGAAATAGAAGTTGCCGAAGGCGATGTACTTACATTTACCAATGAAAAAGTGATAGGTAACAAAGAAAAGATATATGTCTCCTATCCCAATTTTCATACTGATGTAAAGATCGGGAACCCTATACTTATTGATGATGGTAAACTTGAAGTACGGGTTCTTAGCATTGAAAAAAATAATGATGTAAAAGTTGTGGTAACACTTGGTGGAACACTTTCATCAAAAAAAGGTATAAATCTTCCGGACACAAAGATCACTCTTCCCGCTTTAACAGATAAAGATCTTGCTGATCTTGATTTTATAATTGATCAAAAATTAGATTGGGTGGCTTTGTCATTTGTAAGAAATGTAAAAGATCTTATTATTCTTCGCAATAAACTAGAAGAAAAGAAAAGCAAAACAAAGATCATCGCTAAAATAGAAAAGCCGGAAGCTGTTGAAAATATCCGCGACATTATAGTTGAGTCAGATGGTATAATGGTTGCAAGAGGCGATCTTGGCGTTGAGTTACCGGTTGAAAAAGTTCCTTTGATCCAAAAACAGATCATTAAAAAAAGTATTCATCGTGCAAAGCCAGTGATCGTTGCTACTCAAATGATGGAGAGTATGATCGAAAGAACGAAACCAAATCGTAGCGAGATCACCGATGTGGCTAACGCCGTGCTTGAAGGTGCAGATGCAGTAATGCTTAGTGGAGAAACAGCTACGGGTGCACACCCTACATTAGTGGTAGAAACAATGAAAAAGATCATTGAAGAAGTAGAACGTACAGATTATCCATACAACCTTGAAGACGAATTGGTTCCTCAACCACATTCGCCATCTTTTTTAAGCGACGCTATTTGTTATAATGCATGTAAGCTTGCAAAAGATGTAGAAGCACAGGCATTGATCGGCATGACACAAGGTGGATATACAGGCTTTATGTTAAGCAGCTACAGGCCAAAAGCTCCTCTTTATATTTTTACAAAAGAAAGATCACTCGTAAACCAGCTGAGTCTAAGCTGGGGTGTAAGAGCATTTTTCTACGATGAAGAAGAAAGCCTCGATGATATCATTTTTGACCAGATAGAAATTTTAAAAGAAAGAGGGTTCCTTAAAAGTGGTGATGTTGCAGTAAGCACAGGTAGTACTCCTGTACATCTTCATTTACCAACAAATACTCTAAAGATCACCAAACTTGATTAAAAGAAAAAAGTCCCGCTAATGCGGGATCTTTTTCTTTTCACTTTCATCGCCACATAACAATAATGGTTGCTGCTAATATGTGACCGATCACATGATAACCGCTATTGATAAAGTACAAATTCGCCGGTTTATTTTCATAAACATAAGTAATGCTTACTGCCGTAGTAGCAAATGCAATTCCTGTAAGCAGCCCGAGTTTTATTCCATATAAAAAATTATCATCAAAATTTATCATATGAATAATAACAGAAAGGCCAAAGCAAACAATCGCAATTAGCAGAAAGGTAGAAGCCATCATTTTTCCCATTCCTTTTTTCAGATCTGGGTTACTTGTATCAAGTTTTACGAGCCTGGCCCATTGAGCCCCGAAAAGTGCTTTCGAGTACCAGATAGCCCCAAGAATAAAATAAGCAATTGAGGCTACCAAAATTGCCCACCAGTTAAGATGTGAAAAAATCGCAGTATTCATAATAGTTAGTTTTGGTTTGTACGTAAAAGCTATAAACAATAAACGGATTTTCAAAAAAATTGCTTTTAAATGAAAAGCCCCACCATGAAGGTGGGGGCTTCCATCTTATCGAATCTAATTACAATTTTTTGATCTTAATATTTCTGAACCAAACATTGTTACCATGATCCTGTAAACATATTCTTCCTTTTTTAAAAGTACCAAAGCCGGGCCATTGTTTAAATTTACTTGCTGCTATCATTTTGCTCCAGTTATCATCCCACATAGTTGTAGAAACGACATTTTCTCCATTCAGCCAAAAATCAAGTTTACCATTCAAAGATTTGATCTCAACCTGGTTCCATTCAAGCGCAGGCTTTACTGTTTCTTTACTGCAGCTAATAAGATCATAAAGATCACCTGCTCTATGTTTTGGATATTTTCTGTCTGAATGTCTTTCATTATCGAGTATTTGCATCTCAGGACCTGTCCAATAAGGCTTCTTATGATCAGCATCTTCTTGCACATAAAACAAAATGCCACTATTTCCTCCTGTATCTATTTTCCATTCAAGCTTAAGATCAAAGTTCTCAAATTCCTCATTTGTTACAATATCAGCTCCACTTGTGTCTCTTTTGATCGAAGTATCGTACATAAGAATACCATCAGCTACTTTCCATATATCCTTCACTGCACCACCGCCATAGTTATGCCATTTATCAATGCTGGTTCCATCGAATAATAATTGCCAGCCATCTTTTTCCTCTTCAGGAGTAAGTAAAGAGTTTGTCACAGGCTCCATCTTTGTTTCTTCTTTTTTCACAGTGGAATTATCGTTACAGGCAATTAAAGATATTGCCAAAGCAAAAACTAAAATTTTTTTCATATAAGATTATTTTTTTAACAGTAACACATATTTTGCAATTGTCTCCGCATCTTCCTGGGAAAAAGTAGGATGCGAAGCCATTGGCACTTCACCCCAAACACCAGAGCCGCCATTAATTATTTTATGAGCTAAATATTTCACGGCAGTATCTTGTCCTGCATATTTAGCGGCTACATCTCTCCATGCAGGTCCAATATTTTTTTCATCGATCTTATGACAAGTAAAGCAATCACTATTGGCAGTAAGCTCAACTCCCTTTTTATAGATCGGATCTTCTGTAATATCAACCACTTTAGGCTTCTCATCGGTTTTGCCACCGCCGCCACATGCAGCAAGTACGGCAAGTACAGCGATCATTAAAACAGTTTTTTTCATTTCATTTATTTTTTAAAAGTCCGTAAAGGTATTTTATTATTCTAATCCTAAAACTTTTCTGTTGAATTTTTCATCGCTTGCTTGCCCTGCAAAATCATCAAAGGCTTTTTCAGTAACACGGATGATATTCTTTTTAATAAATTCTGCTCCTTCTTTTGCACCATCTTCTGGATGTTTGATACAACATTCCCATTCCATTACCGCCCAACCGCCATAATTATATTGTGTCAATTTGCTAAAGATAGTTTTGAAGTCGACTTGTCCATCACCTAGTGAACGAAAACGACCTGCCCTCTCAACCCAACCCTGGAAACCGCCATATACGCCTTGCTTACCAGTCGGATTGAATTCTGCATCTTTTACATGAAACATTTTTATGCGTTCATGATAAATATCGATATATGATCTGTAATCGAGACATTGTAAAACAAAATGTGATGGGTCATAAAGCAGGCAGGCTCTTTTATGACCATTAACTTTTTCCAAAAACATTTCATAGGTAATGCCATCATGAAGATCCTCTCCCGGATGGATCTCATAACAAACATCAACACCACATTCATCAAAATAATTCAATATTGGCAGCCACCGGTTCGCTAGTTCTTTAAATCCTGATTCTACTAATCCTGCAGGTCGTTGTGGCCATGGATAAACTGTGGGCCATAGTAAGGCACCGCTAAATGTTGCATGTGCATTCAATCCCAAATTCTGTGATGCTTTAGCTGCATATTTTAATTGTTGAATGGCCCATTGAGTTCTTGCTTTTGGATTCCCTTTTACATTATCTGGTGCAAATCCATCAAACAGATCATCATAAGCGGGATGAACAGCTACTAGCTGACCTTGCAAGTGTGTAGAGAGTTCTGTTATTTCCAATCCTGCTTCATTTACCAATCCTTTTAATTCATCAGCATACGTTTTACTTTCTGCTGCTTTTTGAAGATCAATGCAACGAGGATCCCATGTAGGAATTTGCACGCCAATAAAACCAATACTTTTCGCCCATTGGCAAATCGTCTTCATGTTATTGAACGGCGCTTTGTCACCCATGAACTGGGCAAGGAAAATTGCTGGTCCTTTGATAGTTCTCATGAGCTTTTTATTTCACGCCAAGAAGCAAAGATTTCGCTAAGGCGCTAAGGTTTATAAATTATTTACGAGCCTATGAATTCCGTCTTTTATTAAAACAACATTAAAATTGACTAGTAATCCCAATTTTATATTCGTGAGTCGAAGATAAGTAAGCAATTGCTTATAATGCACTTCTGCCAATGCCTCAACTGATTTGAATTCTATTATTAATTTATTATCGATAATATAATCAGGGACAAAACCAAATCCCATATCCACACCTTCATGAATAACTTTTATACCCGTCTGTCTTACGTAGGGAATCTCAGTTTTCCTCCATTCGTGATCAAAGATTCCTTCATAAACACTTTCAAAAAGTCCGGGACCATATTGTTTGTGAATATTAAAACAAATGTTCACAACTAATTTTGAAAATTCATTTTCTGTGATAAGACAGATCTTTTAAAAGTGTTTTGTGTCTTTGCGAAACCTTAGCGTCTTTGCGTGAAGTCATACTACAAAATCAGTCCACTTCTTATCCGACTTTCCGGATGCAACCACATTCTCAATAAATGCCATACCTCTTACGCCACTATCTGGTCCCGGAAAATCAAGCCATTCATCTTTTGGTTTTTCACCATTCATTTTTGCACGAACCGTTAAAACAAAATTCCGGTAGAGATTAGCGAATGCCTCTAAATATCCTTCGGGATGTCCTGCCGGCGTCCTGGAATTATGCGCAGCAAAAGAGCTAGCATAACCGGTACCTGCACGATAAATTTCAGCAGGTTTATCAAGCCATCTAATTAATAATGTATTTGCATCTTCTTGCTTCCATTCCAATCCCCCTTTTTCACCATATACTCTTATTTTGATACAATTTTCTTCACCCGCCGCTATTTGTGATGCCATCAGCACCCCGCTTGCTCCGCTCTCAAATTTTAAAAAACATGCACCATCATCATCCAGCAATCTGCCTTCAACCATAATGTTAAGATCTGAGCAGATCCTAGTTACTTTCATTCCTGTTACATATTCTGCCATATTAAAAGCATGAGTGCCGATATCTCCCATTGCACCCGCTATACCGCTTCTTTTTGGATCAGTACGCCATGCAGCTTGCTTATTATTTCCTCCTTCTAAAAATGTACTCAACCATCCCTGCGGATATTCCACATAGACTTTTCTTATTTTACCAAACATGCCGCTTTTCACCATTTGCTTAGCTTGCTTAACCATGGGATAACCGGTGTAAGTATGTGTAAGTAAGAGGGTCAATCCAGTTTCTTCAACTTTTGATTTTAATTTTTTTGCTTCATCAAGAGTAAATGTCATCGGTTTTTCGAGTGCAACATTGAAACCTTTATCCAAAGCCATCATTGCCGGATCAAAGTGAACAAAGTTGGGAGTAACAATGCTAACAAAATCTATCCGTTTATCCTTTGGCATTGCAGCTTCTTTTTCCAGCATCGTTTTATAATCTGTATAAATCCTTTCTTCATCAAAAAAAAGATCATGACCGGATGCAATTGCTATTTCAGGATTTACACTAAGTGCTCCTGCAACAATATCAACTTGCCCATCCATATTAATTGCAATACGATGAATAGCACCAATGAATGCATCACGACCACCACCGATCATTGCAGCCCTTAATTTTCTATTTCCCATATTTCAAACAGTTGTTTGTGATTTGATATAAAATAAATTCGTGAACAGTGAAGATAAATGTGTTTTTAAAAATAGTACATTTAGCCTTTCCAAAAATTTTTTCACCAAAATCAACGATATGCAAGCCGTAAAAAAAGATCAGCTATTTCTTGCAAGCAGAATTGCTTTAATTGTTACAGCTATCACTTTCGCTTACCGTGCTGCCCTTGAAGGAACATGGGGAACAGAATTTAATCTTACTAAAGAAGAGATAGGATGGATATTCAGCCCTGCATTTTGGGGTTTTACATTAGCCATGATCTTTGGCGGTCCTCTTTGCGATATTCTAGGCATGAAAAAACTAGTTGGACTTGCATTTATTGGTCATGTTGCCGGAATAATTATTTACCTGATGGCAAAAGATGCCACCATGCTTTTTATAGGAACTGTTTGTATCGGGATTGGGAATGGAATGGTTGAAGCCGCATGTAATCCCCTGGTGGTTTCATTGTATCCAGATAACAAAACAACGATGCTAAACAAATTCCATGTATGGTTCCCCGGCGGCATTGTAATTGGTGGACTTATCTCCTATTTGTTATTAGAACAGATGCATGTTGATTGGAGGATCATGGTGGCGATCCTTTTCTTACCAGCTGCTATTTATGGTTGGATGTTTTTAAAACTTGAATTTCCTAAAACAGAAAGAGTAGAAAAGGGCATCAGTACAAAGGAAATGTTTCTGAGCTGCCTTAACCCACTTTATATAATAATGATCATTTGCATGTTAATGACCGCTGCTACTGAATTAGGAACTGGTACGTGGATAAGCGCATTACTAAGCGGCGCAGGTGTTTCAGGTATATTGATACTTGTATTTATAAATGGCATAATGGCAATTGGCCGTTCATTTGCTGGACCAATTGTCCATAGATTAAATCCAAATGGGATGTTGATCTTCTCTGCATTATTTGCAGCTATTGGATTATTCCTTTTAAGTATATCAAGTGGCTATGCAGCATTTGGTGCTGCTTTTGTTTTTGCTGCTGGTATTTGTTTCTTCTGGCCTACAATGCTTGGCTTTGTTTCTGAGTATTTACCAAAAACCGGTGCTCTTGGCTTATCACTAATGGGCGGCGCCGGTATGTTCTCTGTATCATTGATCTTACCAGTTATGGGCAAATGGTTTGATAAAGCAAAGGATGCTGCAGTTGCAGCAGGTACAGAAACTTCAAAAGCTGAAGCCGCTGCAGGCACGGATACTTTATTAAAAGTGGCGATCATGCCAGCGATCTTGCTGGTCATATTTACAATAATCTATTTTGTAAGAAAAAATAAAACTTCTCAAGAAACAGCTCACGCATAATAATGAAATCAACTACAAGGATCCAGCTCTCGATCATGATGTTTCTCCAGTTTGTTGTTTGGGGATCATGGTATGGGCAACTTTCAAAATATCTTTTTGCGATCAATTTTGATGGTGTTCAAGTTGGAAACATCTACGCTACGTTTTCAATTGCAATGATCATTTCTCCATTCTTAGTTGGCATGCTTGCTGATAGATTTTTCGCTGCACAAAAGGTTTTGGGCATTCTAAATATTATTGGAGCAGGATTATTATTCATGTTAACCCAGATAACAAATTATGACAGCTTTTACTGGGTAATGCTGTTATACTGTTTAAGTTTCGCACCAACAATAGCGTTGACAAGCTCAATCTCGATGCGTCAAATGGCTGCTCCCGAAAGGGAATTTCCTTTGATCCGTTTAATGGGCACGATCGCCTGGATCGCCGTTACAAATCTTATCGGTTTTATGGGCTGGGGTGACAAGAGCACAATATTTTATATATCCATGATCACCGCTCTTGTTATAGGTCTTTATTCATTTACTTTACCCAATACTCCACCAACTATAAAAGGGCCAGTAGGTTTTGGACAAATAATAGGTAAAGACGCTTTTGTATTATTTAAAGACAGATCCTTCACTATATTTTTTATTTCATCCATCCTGATCTGTATCCCTCTTTCTTTCTATTATGCAATGGGTAATCCATCTATCACTGATGCATACAAAACAGCTTTTATTGATGCAAATCCGGGCAAGCCGCTTCCAGAAACTTTTTATGTTGAGAATAAGATGTCTTTAGGTCAAGCTTCAGAAGTGTTTTTTATGTTGTTATTGCCGCTTGCATACAGAAGGCTTGGCATCAAATGGATCCTGATCCTTGCTATAGTTTCATGGATAATTCGGTTCTTATGCTTCGGATATGGTAATGCAACTTCGGCAGAGTGGATGCTATACCTCGGAATTTTGTTACATGGTATTTGTTTTGACTTCTTCTTTGTTAGCGGAATGATCTATAGTGACCAGAAAGCAGGCGAAAAAATAAAATCTCAAGCCCAGGGGTTAATTTCATTAGCTACTTATGGCCTGGGTATGTATATAGGCTCTGTTGTTGCCGGGTATGTACAAAAAATGTATACAACAGGGTCTGGTGACAATTCTATTACAAACTGGACAAATGTTTGGCTTGTTCCCGCAGGTATTGCTGTTGTTGTATTGCTATTGTTCTTGTTGCTTTTTAATGAAAAAAGAAAAACGCTGAAACCATTATGAATTGGTAATGTTTGTAACTTTAGAACTCGCTTGTAAATATGAATAGATCAAATCGCCGTGATGCCTTGAAAAAGATCGCTGCCGGAACAGCAGCCGCTACAGTTGCTCCCTTTATAACCTCATTTGCAACTGAAGATAAAAATTCAAAAAAACTAAAATTGAAAGGCAATATCAATCACTCCGTTTGCCAATGGACTTACAATTTTATTCCATTGGAAGAGCTTTGTGTGGAAGTAAAAAAAATAGGTTTTGGCGCTATAGACCTGATTGCTCCAAAGGATTGGTCAATACTCAAAAAACATGGGCTATTCTGTTCAATGTGTTATATCGCCGGTAAAGTAAGTCTGACCGAAGGCTGGAATAACAAAACGTTTCATCCACAACTCATCAAAGATTATACAGAAGCAATTCCCCTGGTGAAAGAAGCCGGTTATAAAAACCTGATCTGCTTTAGTGGCAATAGGAAAGGAATGGATGATGAAACAGGAATGAATAATTGTGCGGAAGGATTGAAACAAATAATAGGTCTTGCAGAAAAGAATGGAGTTATGATCCAAATGGAATTATTAAATAGTAAAGTGGATCATAAAGATTATATGTGTGATAAAACACCCTGGGGTGTGGAATTAGTAAAAAGAATTGGCTCTCCTAATTTCAAATTACTCTACGACATTTATCACATGCAGATCGATGAAGGTGATGTGATAAGATCAATTCAAAATTACAATCAATATATTGGGCATTATCATACAGCTGGAGTTCCCGGTCGTCATGAAATAAATGAAAGCCAGGAATTATTTTACCCGGCGATCATGGAAGCAATTGTAAAAACCGGGTTTAAAGATTATGTGGCGCAGGAATTTGTGCCTACAGGTAAAACAAATGAGGAAAAATTCGCGGCTTTAAAAGATGCAGTAAGAAGATGTGATGTGTAGGTGAATGGTGAATAGGGTTTCAATAATCGAAATGTTTAATTGCCGAAAGAATTACCAGACGTACAAGTGTGCGACGCAACGAATGCTGAATAGTAGCAACAAAGCTGGGTTCATAAGAATTTTTAAATACTAAATTTTAAATATCAAATAAAACATGGCAGACAATAACACATTTGATGCGATTGTAGTTGGTTCCGGTATTAGCGGTGGATGGGCAGCTAAGGAGCTTTGCGAAAAAGGTCTTAAAGTGCTGATGCTTGAACGGGGCCATCATATTGAGCACATTAAAGATTACCAGGATACCAATAAGCCACTTTGGGAATATCCCCACCGAGGCGGCCGTACTCAACAAATGGTTAAAGATTATCCTGTATTAAAAAGAGATTATCCTTTGAATGAACGCAATCTTTCATTCTGGACATCCGACCAGGATTCACCTTACGTTGAAAAAAAACCATTTGGCTGGTTTCGTGGATATCATACGGGCGGAAGATCATTAATGTGGGGAAGACAAAGCTATCGCTGGTCCGAGCAGGATTTTGAAGCGAATGCAAAAGATGGTATCGCTATAGACTGGCCCGTTCGGTATAAAGAAATTGCGCCATGGTATGATTATGTTGAAACTTTTGCGGGTATTAGTGGCTCATTGGAAGGATTGCCACAATTGCCCGATGGAAAATTTTTACCACCAATGGAAATGAATGCAGTTGAGAAAATGGTTGCAGAAAAAATAAAACAGCATTATAATAACCAACGAACGATGATAATCGGAAGGGCTGCTAATCTTACAAAAACAATTCCGGGGCGAGACACTCCTTGTCAATTCAGAAATATTTGCATGAATGGATGCATTTTTGGTGGCTATTTCAGTACACAATCTTCTACCCTTCCAGCCGCAATAAAGACAGGTAATTTAACACTTCGCAATTTTTCAATAGTCACAGATATCATTTATGATAAGGATACAAAAAAAGCAAAAGGTGTAAGAGTATTGGATGCTAATACAAATCAAACGCTTGAGTTTTTCAGTAAAGTTGTTTTTCTATGTGCTTCTACATTTAACTCAACATGGATATTGATGCGTTCAGCAACTGATATATGGCCAGATGGGTTGGGTAGTAGTAGTGGTGAATTAGGACATAATGTAATGGACCACCATTTAAAGCTCGGTGCCGGTGGTGATGTGGAAGGTTTTGATGACAAATATTACTATGGGTTCCGCCCTAATGGAATTTACATTCCCCGTTTTCGCAATCTTCCTGGAGGAGAAAAAAGGAATTATATCCGTGGCTTTGGATACCAGGGTGGAGCAAGCAGGCAAGGTTGGGGAAGACAGATCGCAGAATTTAATATTGGGGCCGAATTTAAAGATGCATTGGGAGAACCAGGTAAATGGACAATGGGTGTTGGAGGATTTGGTGAAATGCTGCCTTATCATGATAATAAGATCACTCTGTCTAAAGAAAAGAAAGATAAATGGGGATTACCTGTTCTTGAATTCGATGTTGAATTCAAAGAAAATGAAAAGAACATGAGAATTGATATAGTGAATGATGCTAAAGAAATGCTGGAAATAGCTGGTGTAAAAAATATTACAGGAGGTGATGGAGGATGCGAACCAGGCTGGGGCATACATGAAATGGGAACTGCAAGAATGGGTAGCGATTCAAAAACATCTGTGCTGAATAAAAATAACCAGGTGTGGGATGCATTGAATGTCTATGTGACGGACGGATCCTTTATGGCATCAGCTTCCTGTGTGAATCCATCATTAACTTATATGGCATTTACTGCAAGAGCAGTTGATCATGCAGTAAGTGAATTGAAAAAAATGAATGTTTAAAACCTCAAATTCTTTATATGAACAGAAGAGAACTTTTAAAAATGGTTGCCGCTGCTACTGGTGGTGTTGTTATAGGTAGTGAATTTTTTCTTGCGGGTTGTAAAAATCCTGAAGCAGGAGTAGGTGAGTCTGCCACATTCACTGAATCTGACATTGCATTTTTAAATGAAGTCGGCGAAACAATTCTTCCAAAAACAAATACTCCAGGCGCTAAAGAAGCAAATGTGGGCAAGTACATGACAGTGATAGTAACCGATTGCTGGGAAGAAAAAGATCAAAAAGCTTTTCATGAAGGAATGAAAAAGCTCAACGATGCCTGTAAAACCATGCATGGGCATGGATTTATGAATGCGTCAGCAGAAGATCGAAAAAAATTATTGATCGCTGTTGATAAAGAAAGAGCGGATCATCAAAAAAATAAAAAGAAAGAAGACCCTAATCATTACTTCCAAAGTATTAAACAATGGGTCATTATTAGTTATTTCACTTCAAAAGAAGGAAGAGAAGGAGCAACAAATTATATACCTGTACCCGGCAGATACCAGGGTGAAATACCTTACAAAAAAGGTGATAAGGTACAAACAGGGTTAACTTAATTTCAAATCGATTGCTAACTAGTAATTAGCAATTTTTCCAGATGGCAGACAACAATACATTTGATGCGATCGTAGTTGGCTCAGGCATTTCCGGTGGCTGGGCCGCTATGGAGTTATGTAAAAAAGGGTTGAAAACAATTGTACTTGAAAGAGGCCGGCAGGTTGAGCATGTAAAAGATTATCCTACTACCAATCTAGCTCCCTGGGAATTATTACATCGCAATCGTAATACAAATAAGATAAAAGAAGATCAGCATATACAGATTCGCGGTTTTTGTAATGAGGCCAACAGTCATTTTTTTGTAAACGATAAAGATCATCCTTACGTACAAAAAAAACCTTATGACTGGATAAGGGGCTATCATGTTGGTGGAAGAAGTTTAATGTGGGGAAGACAGTGTTATCGCTGGAGTGATCTCGATTTTGAAGCAAATGCAAAAGATGGACATGGTATTGATTGGCCGATCCGTTATAAAGACATTGCTCCATGGTATAACTATGTAGAACAATTTGCGGGGATAAGTGGTAGCATTGAAAATTTACCACAGTTACCTGATGGCGATTTTCTGCCTCCAATGGAAATGAATGCTCTTGAAACACATGTTTCAGAAAGTATCAAGCAAAAATTTACAGATGGCAGAAGAATGATCATAGGACGTGTTGCCAATTTAACAAAAGGCTGGAATGGTCGCGGACCATGCCAGTACCGTAATCTTTGTGATAGAGGTTGTCCCTTTGGCGGATATTTTAGCAGCAATTCTGCCACCCTACCTGTTGCCGCAAGCACTGGCAACTTAACATTGCGTCCTCATTCAATTGTAATGGAAGTGATGTATGATAAAGAAAAGAAAAAGGCCAAAGGAGTACGCATTGTTGATGAGAACACACACGAATCAATAGAATATTTTGCAAAAATTATTTTTTTGAACGCCTCTACATTGGGTTCTACAAGTATTCTTTTAAATTCTGTTTCAGATGTTTTTCCAAATGGAATGGGTAATGCAAGTGATCAGTTAGGTAGAAATCTTATGGATCACCATTATCATGTTGGCGCTGGAGGAAATTATGATGGCTTAAAAGACAAAGTAATTCAAGGTCGAAGACCAAATGGTATTTATGTTGCCCGTTTCAGAAATATAGATGAAAAAACAAAACGTTCAGATTACCTGCGTGGTTTTGGCTACCAGGGAGGCGCATCAAGAGGAATGAATTGGAATGCTGATGGTATTGGTGCTGAATTAAAAGACCAAATGACTGAGCCTGGCGATTGGAGTTTTTGGTTGGGAAGCTGGGGTGAACAATTACCACATCCGGATAACAGGGTTACACTTAGCAAAACAGAAAAAGATAAATGGGGACTGCCTCAACTTGAAATTGATTGTGAATGGAGAGAAAATGAGATTGCTATGCGAAAAGATATGATGAATAGTGCGGCTGAAATGCTGGAGGCAGGAGGTATAAAAGATATTTACACTTTCAATGATGAAAAAGCATACCCAGGATTGTGTATTCATGAAATGGGAACTGCAAGAATGGGAAATGATCCAAAAACATCAGTGTTAAATAAATGGAACCAATTGCATGAAGTAAAAAATGTTTTTAATACTGATGGAGCTTGTATGACATCATCTGCCTGCCAAAATCCTTCGATCACTTATATGGCGTTAACGGCAAGAGCGGCTGATTATGCTGTTACTGAATTAAAAAAAGGAAATCTTTAATACAACCAAATGGACAGAAGAGAACTCTTGAAAATGATCGCAGTGGCTACAGGTGGTGCTGTAATCGGCGGAGAGTTTTTTCTGGCAGGCTGTAAAAGCAAAGATGTTGCGGGGACAGGAGCAACTTTTTCAAATGATGATATTGCCTTTCTTGATGAAGTAGCTGAAACGATCATTCCAAAAACCAATACCGCCGGCGCCAAAGAAGCAGAAGTTGGCAAGTTCATGACAGTAATGGTGAATGACTGCTATGAAGCCACTGATGAGAAAATATTTCATGAAGGAATGAAAAAGCTTGATGAGGCTTGCAGTAAAATGCATGGTCACAATTTTATGAAAGCGGAACCAGCTCATCGAAAAGAATTACTGGTATCACTGGATAAAGAAGCAAAGGAATACATGAAGAATAAAAAGAAGGAAGACCCAAATCATTATTTTACAATGATAAAACAACTTACTTTACTTGGCTACTTTACATCAAAACCAGGATTGGAACAAAATTTCAACTATCAACAAGTGCCTGGGAAATTTGATGGTGCATTGCCCTATAAAAAAGGAGATAAATTATTTGTTTAACAGTTAATCAATATACACATGAAATGAGCCATAACAATGTTTGTCCCTAATTGCGACGATTGTTTCTGGCGAATTCCATTTGGCTAAAAAAAATAAAAAAAACAAATGAAAAGAAATGAGTTTTTGAAATTAAGTGGGCTTGCATTAGCAGGTCTGGCATCAAAATCAGGATTTGCTTCTTTATCCGGAGAGGCTGGAAAGCTTAAAAATTTTGGTATACAGTTATGGAGTGTCCGTGATGATCTTGCCAAAGATCCAAAAGGAGTTTTAACTAAACTGGCATCGTACGGCTATAAACAAATAGAAAGTTTTGAAGGTGCTAAAGGAATATTTTGGGGAATGACAAACAAAGAATTTAAAGCTCACCTGGATTCAGTAGGATCTAAAATAATTTCAAGCCATTGTAATATCAACCAGGATTTTGAAAAGAAAGCGGCTGAAGCTGCTGCCATTGGAATGAAATACCTGATCTGTCCGTATAAAGGCCCGCAGAAAGATATTGATGCATTTAAAAAATTTGCAGATGAGTTTAACCAAAAAGGTGAAATATGCAAAAAGAACGGGATCCGTTTTGCTTATCACAATCATGATTACTCATTTGTAACAATGAGTGGTGAAATGGGACAGGATGTAATGATGAAGAATACTGATCCCAAACTTGTAGATTTTGAATTAGACATGTATTGGGTAGTTGCAGCAGGACAGGATATAGAGACATGGCTCAATAAGTACCCAAAACGTTTTCGTTTATGCCATGTAAAAGATCGTAAAAAAGATGCAGCAGCAACAGAAAAAGATGCAAGTGTTGTCATTGGTACAGGAAGTATTGATTATCCAAAGATCTTGAAGACGGCAAAGAAACAAGGAATGGAATATTATATCGTTGAACAGGAAAAGTGGGAAGGAACGACTCCAATGCAAGCTGCGCAAGCAGATGCGAATTATATGAAGACACTATCTATTTAGATAAATCATTTTAAAGCATTTCTCAAAGCCCTGACTTCGTCCGGGCTTATTTCATTATTAGAATAACTTTCTTCAGAATTTGCAAAGGCAGGATGAATAAACTGCATTGGACTTTTTGCCTTTCCGCGAAGTGAAGAATGAAATTCTATACAACCAGTTCTCTCAGCAAGCATTTTAATATTTTCCTTTCTTACACCACTACCAGGCATTATGATGATTCTGTCATCAGCAAGTTTATTTAACTCTGCAATTAATTCAACAGCTTTACTATCGACTATCGACTCACGACTAGCCACTGAAGGCTGTTGTCCCGAAGTAAGTATTCGCTGGCAGCCTATCTCTATTAATTCTTCTAATGCAATGAATGGATCTTTACAACGATCAAATGCACGATGAAAAGTGACATCAAGAGGATAACACAACTCAACTAATTCTGAAGTTCTTGTTACATCGATCGTTCCATCCATATTCAATAAACCAATTACGATTCCATCACATCCCAATTCTTTACAGAGCTTGACATCATTCTTCATTATCTCAAACTCATCTTTGGTATAAAGAAAATCACCGCCTCGTGGACGAATGATCGGAAATAAAGCAACATCAAAAGCTTCCCTGCATTTTTTTACATGAGCATAAGATGGAGTTGTTCCTCCCTCGGCAAGATTAGCGCAAAGCTCAATCCTGTCTGCCCCACCTTCAACAGCGGATTTAGTAGTGAGAAAATCTGAGGTGGCGATTTCGATTAAATAGTTCATGTTTTCTAAATAATTCGTGAGACGTGAAACGTGAGACTTGAGAAAATAGGAAAGAAACTACTCACGACTGACAACTCACGATTCACGGATTGAACCAACTTTTAGATTTTACCAATTTCTCTACTTCATTCGTTCTTATTGCATAATCAAATCCGGGATGAATTGCAAAGGAACCAACCTGCCCTTTTTTATTTACAACAAGAAATGCTACCTGTATTTCTTTTACTTTGTCTCCTTTGATCTTTACAATTCGTTCCACTATTCTTTTACAAGCTGCTTCAGGAGACAAACCCTGACGCATTAGTTCAATAACTGAATGTGACCCTGCAACACGAATAACATCTTCTCCTTGTCCGGTTGCGGTACAAGCTCCAACTTCATTATCTACATATAAACCTGCGCCAATAATCGGAGAATCTCCTACCCTTCCACGCATTTTAAAGCCAGCGCCACTGGTTGTACAACTACCACTTAAATTTCCAGATGAATCCATCGCTACCATACCAATAGTATCATGGTTCCATTCCCCGCTATCTAATTTAGTTGGAGCAAATGGTCCATGACCTTGTTTGCTTTCTACATTAATTGCAGGGGGTTTATATTCTGATTTTTTCAGCCAGTTCTCATATGCCTTCTTTGCGTCGTCAGAAAGTTTTTGTTCCTCCAATGGGAACCCCTCCGCAACAGCAAACTGTTGAGCACCGACACCAACTAACATTACATGCGGTGTTTTTTCCATTACTCGCCTTGCAACTGAGATAGGATGTTTTATTCTTTCTAAAAAAGCTACACTACCACAATTGAATTTATCATCCATAATGCAGGCATCAAGTGTTACAAAACCATCACGGTCTGGGTTTGCGCCAAGACCAACACAGCAATTCCTTGAATCCTCAGTAACCATTACTCCTTTTTCCACGGCATCAATCGCTTTCCCTTTCTTACTCAAAACCTCCCATGCGGCTTTATTTGCAGCAAGCCCCGCATCCCATGTAGAGATAACAACCGGTTTCCCAGCGATATTCTCACCGACAGGCTCCGCGATTGCCTTTTTACTCAATAACGCTGCAAATGAAGTAAACGCGGAGGCATGAATAAACTTTCTTCTGTTGATCATTGTTAATGATTTGAAAACGCCAATTTAATCCATTTGCCAAAATTCATAGTAGAATTATTTCAGGCAGATATTGATTAACATACATCAATGGCTTAACTGCCATTTAGCCGGAACTTTGTCAAAAGAACAGGTATCACAAATCGGAATGAATATTGAAAAGGAGAATACATCATGAAAATCGAAATAATCTCAGGTAGTCCAAGAATAAACAGTGTGACCAAAAGAGTGGCCATAAACGTCAAAAAATGGCTGGATAATAATACAGATCATGAAACAAGTATCATTGACATGAAAGACTGGAGTTTGCCGGCTGTTCAATCGGTTTTTGTATCTGTAGACAGAACCCCTGATGAGTTCAAACCACTTGCTAAAAGGATCTTTGACGCCGATGCTTTTATTCTTGTTACGCCAGAATATAATGGCAGCTACTCACCGGCGATGAAAAACCTGCTCGATCATTTTCCAAAACAACATCACAAGCCATTTGGGATCGTGACAGCGTCACCCGGTGCGTTTGGTGGAATAAGAGCTTCACAACAACTCCTGCAATTAATCCCTTCCTTATTTGGAATCGCCTCTCCGTACATGTTGATTGTACCCGCAGTTGATAAAAAATTTGATGAGCAAGGCAATTTGCTTGAAGCCAGCTTTGAAAAAAGCGTTCACAATTTTATTGCTGAGTTTTTGTGGCTGGCAGAAAACATTGTGAAAATGAAAGCCGCCGCATAGATATTTCACGCAGCGACGCAACGAACTATTTTAAGTCAGTTAGTTAAAATCGTTGCGAACACAGCAAGAAATTTGAATAGCATTAATGCAGTTGAACGGAGCGTCGCAAATAAAGCTCAATAGTAGTAATACAGTTTGTAAAAAAATAAAAAAGGATAAATCATGAAGACAGTTCTTCATAAGGCAAGCACAAGAGGTCATGCCAATCATGGCTGGCTCGACAGCTACCATACTTTTAGTTTCGCAGGCTATTACGATCCTGAAAGGGTTCACTTCGGAGCATTAAGAGTTTTGAATGATGATACGGTATCTGGCGGTATGGGGTTTGGCACACATCCGCATGATAATATGGAGATCATTTCAATTCCAACGAGTGGTGATCTTGAACATAAGGATAGCATGGGTAATACGCAGGTGATAAAACAGGGTGATGTGCAGGCAATGAGTGCCGGAACTGGGATTCAACATGGTGAAAAGAATAAGAGCTCGGATAAACCTGTGAAGTTTTTCCAGATATGGGTTTTTCCAAATAAGAAAAATGTTGAACCGAGATATGATCAGAAAAGTTTTTCTACCGGTGACAAGCATAATAAATTACTGACAGTTGTATCACCGATCGGAACAAATGATGGTGGAGTACAGATCCACCAGGATGCATGGTTCAGTTTAGGCAACCTGGATAAAGATCTAAGTGTAGATTATAAATTAAAGAATAACAAGAATGGTGTTTATGCATTTGTTATCGAAGGTTCTGTTTCAATCAATGGAGAGAAACTGGACAAGAGAGATGGAATGGCAATTTCAGATACCAGTGAATTAAAAATTAATGCCGACAGTGATGCTGAAATATTATTAATGGAAATACCACTTTATAATTAAAATAATATGAGCAATAAAAGATCAGTTGAAGCAGTAATTGCACCGCCACCGCCACACATGGTCGGTGATGGTTTCAGGGTGCATAATTTTTTTCCCGGCACAAAACAGATCGGGAAAACAAGAATGAGTCCATTCTTTATGCTTGATTATGGTTCAAAGATCGAGTTTACTCCTTCCAGAAATCCAAGAGGTGTTGGAGTACATCCACATGCAGGATTTGAAACAGTAACGATCGCTTATCAAGGCAAAGTTGCGCATCATGATAGCGCTGGCAACAGTGGCATCATTGGCGAAGGTGATGTTCAATGGATGACTGCGGGTTCGGGACTTTTGCATAAAGAATACCATGAAGAAGAGTTTAGTAAAACAGGCGGCCCATTTCAAATGGCACAACTGTGGGTAAATCTTCCTGCAAAGGACAAGAAGACAAAACCAAAATACCAGGAGATCACTAACGGTAAAATGGGCAGATACAATTTAGCTGGTGAAAAAGGTTATGTTGAAGTGATCGCTGGTGAATATCGCGGAGTAAAAGGACCAGCATCGACATTTACTCCTATTCATGCTTATAATGCAAGAATAAAAAAAGATGCAAAGCTGGAATTCAGTTTTCCAAAAGAATATAATACCGGCTTATTAATCGTTGAAGGAAATGTAAAAATAGACGGCGTCAATGCACATGCGGATCATTTTGTATTACTTAAAAATGACGGAGAAGATTTTTCAATAGAAGCGACTGAAAACTCAATCATATTGATCCTATCTGGCGAACCTATTAATGAGCCTATTGTTGCCTATGGTCCATTTGTAATGAATACATGGGAGGAGATAGAACAAGCTGTACAGGATGTAAACGCCGGGAAATTTGGAGTACTTGCAGATTAAAGTTATTCTCTATGAAAAACAATTGAAACGTCAGCTTTGGCTGGCGTTTTTCTTTTCCATAAATTTTTCAAGATTTCTTCTTGCATTTTTTTGAACAGCTCTTTTCATAAAACCGGTCCACCCAAACCACATACCTTTCCAGCCCAAAGCCTGGCTTAGCCATGTGCTTAACCTGAATGCGTCGCTGTGCTCAATGATCCTTCCATCTTTAATTCTCATGAATGCTTTGATGTTATTGACGACCTTATTCCCTGTCTTTGAAAAAGTATAGGAAGCCACCCATTTACAGGTTGCATATTCTTCATCCACCAATTCAATGTCAGAAAACGTTAATGAAAAATCTTTTGCATTCTTACAAAGCATCTCCCACATACTTTTTACTTCATCTGCTCTTAATGTAAGAAAAACAGGATCGCTGAAAATTATATCATCACTATAGCAATCATTCATTGTTTTGTAGTCCAGCCTTTGAAAGGCAGAGTAAAATCTTTCGATGATCTGTTTTTGGTCATTCATAAAAAAATTGCTTGATGAAATGACGAGATTAATTACATTTATTTACTCAAATCTAAATCATCATGCTACGCAAACTACTCCTTCTTTCGTTTTTATTTTCTTTCATATTTACAAAAGCACAAACTGACCAGGATAGTGCATGGGTTCGTGAAAATTACACCAAGCAAGAGATCTATATCACCATGAGGGATGGTGTAAAACTTTTTACGTCTGTTTATTCACCAAAAGACATGAGTGAAAAACACCCGATACTGATGGTTCGTACGCCTTATTCATGCGCACCTTATGGAGCTGATTTCTCCGGTCGCTTAACTGGCAGCCATTGGAAATACTATTGCCGTGAAAACTATATCATCGTTTTGCAGGATGTAAGAGGAAGATGGATGAGTGAAGGCGAGTTCGTAGATGTTCGTCCTTTTATAAAAGATAAGAAAACAAATAATGATATCGATGAAGCAAGCGATACATATGACGCTATTGATTGGCTTATAAAGAACCTACCCAATAACAATGGAAATGTAGGCGCATTTGGAATTTCTTACCCCGGATTTTATGCAACAATGGTAGCAGCATCAGGTCACCCGGCTTTGAAAGCAGTAAGTCCCCAGGCGCCGGTTACCGAATGGTTTTTAGGCGATGACTTTCATCATAATGGTGCTTTTTTTCAAATGGATGGATTTAGTTTTTATTCAGGTTTTGGTAAACCAAGACCAAAGCCAACAACTATTGGTCCAACAGGATTTGATTTTAAGATCAGGGACAACTATCAATTTTATTTACAGGCTGGCACGTTGAAAAATCTTGCCAACATGATTGGCGATAGCATAAAATTCTGGCATGAGTTATACAAACATCCAAACTATGATGACTGGTGGAAAGCAAGAGATGCACGAAGAGCAATGTATAATATTAAACCAGCAATGCTTGTTGTTGGAGGTTTGTTTGATGCAGAAGATTGTTACGGTGCCTGGAACTTATATAAGGCCATCGAAAAACAAAATCCCGGTACCAGTAATAAAATAGTGATGGGTCCATGGAGCCATGGTCAATGGGGATCAAGAGATGGCTCTTTTTTAGGTAATATTCGTTTTGGTGCCGCAACTGCGCTATGGTATCAAAACAATATTGAAATTCCATTCTTTAATTATTATTTAAAAGGGAAAGGAGTTGATCCTAAATTATCCGAAGCAACAATTTTTATTACAGGAGAAAATAAATGGAAGAATTTTGATCAGTGGCCACCTGCAAATACAGCAAATCAGCCGATGTATTTTCAACCAAATGGAAATCTGTCATGGAATAAACCAACTGCCGCAAAAAGTTCCAGCGAGTATATAAGTGATCCAGCACATCCGGTTCCTTATACTGAAGATGTCCATTTCAACAGAACTGCAGCATATATGAACGATGATCAGCGTTTCGCTTCAAGAAGAACCGATGTGTTGACATTTCAAACTGATGTATTAAATGAAGACCTGACACTTGCAGGACCAATTGTTGCAGATCTTTTAGTTAGCATTACAGGAACTGATGCAGACTTTGTTGTAAAATTGATCGATGTTTTTCCGGATGACTTTAGTTATGCCAACTCAGTTGCGCAACAAGGTCGTGCAGGTGGTGGCAGTTACCCGATGGGTGGGTATCAAATGCTGGTACGTGGAGAAATCATGAGAGGGAAATTCAGGAACAGTTTTGAAAATCCAACTGCATTTACTCCGAATAAAATCGAAAAGGTAAATTTTGCTCTTCCTGATGTTGCCCATACATTTAAAAAAGGACATCGTTTAATGATACAAATACAAAGCAGTTGGTTTCCCCTGGCTGACCGCAACCCGCAAAAGTTTGTAAATATTTATGAAGCTGATATTACTGACTTTCAAAAAGCAACTATAAAGATTCATCATGATGCTGCTAATGCAAGCAATATTATTTTACCAGTAATGAAATAATTAATGAAACTCAAACTGTTTATTGCCAGCTTTCTTTTTGTTTTCGCCGTTGAAGCGCAAAACAGTGATAATTACGTAAAAGCAAACTATACGAAGATCGATACAACGATCACAATGCGTGACGGGATAAAATTGTACACTATTATTTATGTTCCGAAAGATTCATTACAGCGATATCCAATCCTGATGCAGCGTACTCCATATAGTGTGTGGCCTTATGGTTCTTCTAACTACCCAGAAAGTATCATGCCTGGAAAAATGATGGAAGAAAAATACATATATGTGAAACAGGATGTTCGTGGTCGTCATATGAGTGAAGGCGTCAATGAAGAAGTTACTCCTTATATACCCAATAAAAAGTCCAATAAAAATGTTGATGAAAGCAGTGATACTTATGATACGATCGAATGGCTGCTCAAATTTTTAAAAAATCATAATGGCAGAGTAGGTCTTTGGGGGATCTCTTATCCTGGGTTTTATGCTACTGCAAGCCTGCCCGGTGCTCATCCTGCTATTAAAGCCGTAAGTCCGCAAGCTCCGGTAACTGATGAATTTGCAGGTGATGATGTAAATCATAATGGAGCATTTTTCCTGTTGGATAATTTTAGATTTATGGAAGGATATGACCGGCCAAGAGAAGGACCAACTTATTTTTATAAGATGCCATTGTTCACTCCTACGAGCTATTCAGATGCTTATAAGTTCTTTCTTGATATGAAAACTATTAAAGAAAGCAATGGTCCAAAATATTTTAATGGGAAAGGCAAATACTGGCCTGAATACCTGGCGAATGATACTTATAATGATTATTGGCGTTCACGAAACATTCGTCAACATTTAAAAAACATTATTATTCCTACCCTGGTCGTTGGCGGATGGTTTGATGCGGAAGATCTTTTTGGTGCATTGAATACTTATCAAGCTATCGAGAAACAAAGTCCTGCCAATAAAAATTTTTTAGTAATGGGGCCATGGACACATGGTGCATGGGGAGCGGCTGAATGGAAAGAATTTGGAACACATCAGTTCCGTACTAATGTCAATAGCTACTACCAGGATTCTATTGAAAGTGTGTTCTTCAGATATTATCTAAAGGACAAAGGAAATTTTGATGCATCTGAAGCAACCATGTTTGAAACGGGTACCAATCAATGGAAACATTTTAGCCAATGGCCTCCATCGAATACAACAACAACAAATTTTTACCTGGGACCAAATAATAAACTTTCAAACAGTAAGAACACAACTTCAAAAAGTTTTTCTCAATACATCAGCGATCCTTCTAAACCTGTTCCATATACCAATGGCATTTATGCAAACCGAAATGACGAATACATGATAGAAGATCAGCGTTTCGCTGCAATGAGACCAGATGTACTGGTATTTGAAAGTGACACACTGACTGAAGATATGACGATAGCTGGCCCGATCATCGCTGATCTTTTTGTAAGCATTACTGGTACAGATGCTGATTTTATTGTTAAATTGATAGACGTTTTACCAGCATCCGAAAAAGACATAAACAGGCAACCCGGAAAAACAATGGCGGGAATGCAGCGATTAGTGAGAGCTGAAGTAATGCGGGGAAAATTCAGGAATGATCTTTCAAAGCCTGAACCTTTTGTTCCAAATAAGGTTACTGAAATAAAGTATGCATTGAATGATGTATTGCATACATTCAAAAAGGGTCATCGAATAATGGTCCAGGTTCAGAGCAGCTGGTTCCCATTAATAGATCGTAATCCGCAGAAATTTTTAAGAATACCAGAAGCAAAAGACAGCGATTATCAGAAAGCAACCATAACAGTTTATCATGATGCAAAGAATAGCAGCAATATTATTTTGCCCGTGGTCAGGTAAAATCATGGATTGGTTAAACAGTCTCACCAGTTTGTCTAAAAGTCCTGCCCCTGGCAGGACTTTTCGTATCATTGCAAAAAATTTTAAATGAGACCGATAGCCCTTGTCCTTACCCTTACTGTTATTTGTAGTTCAATAAGTTATGCGCAGGTAAATATTATCCCGCAACCTGAATCTGTGAAAATGGGAGTCGGCACAACCATACTTCCGATAAATGTTAGTATAGTTTATGCAACAGATAATAAGAATATCGATCTTGCAAGATCAAGTGATTTCCTTTCGTCATATCTAAGCACTTATTATAAAACATGGACAGAATCCTCTAAAAAGAAAGTACCTCCTTCGGTTTATCGAATAGCTTTAAGTGTTGATGAATCTCAAAACACTCAACCAGGATCATACACATTAGATATAAGTAAAAAAGGTATTGACATTTCCGGCCATGATGAAGAAGGTGTTTTCTATGGCGTACAATCATTGATCCAGCTTTTACCACCACACGTTTCTAATAATACCATCCAGATCCCATTTCTTACAATTAAAGATCATCCTCGTTTCCAATACCGTGGATTGCATCTTGATGTTAGTCGTCATTTTATGTCAATTGACTTTATCAAAAAATATATTGATTATATCGCTTTACATAAAATGAATTATTTCCATTGGCATTTAACAGATGACCAGGGCTGGCGCATTGAAATAAAAAAATATCCAAAACTTACACAAGTAGGTGCATGGAGAAATGGAACTATTATCGGTCGTTATCCGGGTAAAGGAAATGATAATGAAAAGCATGGCGGGTTTTACACACAAGAACAAGTAAAAGAGATCGTAAAGTATGCCGCTGATCGCTACATCACAGTAGTACCGGAGATAGAAATGCCGGGCCACGGCAGCGCTGCAATCGCCAGCTATCCATATTTAAGTTGCTTTCCTGATGAACCCACCATAAAATATTTTCCAAAAAACTGTACATGGGCTGGTGATTCTACTGGAAAACAAGTGCAACAAACATGGGGCGTATTCAGTGATGTTTTTTGCGCAGGTAAAGATGAAACATTTAAATTCTTACAGGATGTAATTGATGAGATAGTTCCATTGTTCCCTGCAAAATATATTCATGTTGGCGGTGATGAATGTCCGAAAGACAATTGGAAACGTTGTCCCAATTGCCAGAAAACACGTGCAGAAAATAACCTCAAAGACGAGCATGAATTGCAGAGTTATTTTATCCAGAGAATGGAAAAATATATCAATGGTAAAGGCAAAACGATCATTGGATGGGATGAAATTTTGGAAGGTGGCCTTGCACCAAATGCGATTGTAATGAGCTGGCGCGGTGAAGAAGGAGGCATACAAGCTGCTAAAGAAAATCATTCAGTGATCATGACACCAGGGAATCCTGTTTATTTTGATCATACACAAACCGACCAGGAAGATAGTGTTACGATCGGTGGTTATAATCCTATTGAAAAGGTGTATGCGTATGAACCAATCCCTGCAGCGCTAAATGAAACCCAGGGTAAATTTGTTTTGGGAGCACAAGCTAATCTTTGGAGTGAATACATAACAAACCCGAGAAAAGTTGAATACATGTTATTTCCAAGAATAAGTGCATTAAGTGAAACACTTTGGAGTCAAAAAGAAAAAAAGAGCTGGAGTGATTTTGAAAAACGATTGCAGGTTCAATTTAAACGATACGATCTATGGAAAGCCAATTACAGCAAAGCATATTTCGATCTGAAAGCCACATTAATGCCAACGGAGAACTTCGATGGCATTTTATGGAAATTAGAAACCCGTGACCCTGCTGCAGAGATCAAAACAATTACACATTCCGCTGGTAAACAGTATGAGGCAAAATTCAATGAAGGAACAAAATATACCTCTCCCATACTTATTAAATCGACTCAATTAGTTGCGGCCATTTCAATGAAGAATGGAAAGCCAGTGAGCAATCCGGTTTCCCAAAACATATTATTCAACAAGGCCACAGGTAAAAAAATAACTCTTACAAAAGAAGCTTCCAAAAATTACCCGGGTGATGGAGCCTTTACATTAGTGAATGGAGTTCAGAACACAATGGGTCGGGGTCGTTCAAAAGAATTTCTTGGTTTCAATGGAGAAGATTGTGAAGCGATCATTGATCTTGGCAAAGAAGATAAATTCTCAAGTGTAACAATACATTCATTTCGCCAGGATGGCGGCTGGATATACCGACCCCTCACAACAGAAGTTTTTATATCTAACGATGGTAAAACTTTTTCAAGTGTTGGGCTGACCGATGATTTTGTTGACACAAAAGGCGGTAATGGCTTAATGAAAGTTGATTTCAAAATGACAGCGCCGGCTCGTTATATGAAAGTTGTGATTAAGAACTGGGGTGAAATTCCACAAGGCCGTCCAGGTGCCGGCAATAAAGCCTGGTTATTTGTTGATGAAATAGAAGTAAACTGATAATAAACAACCGTTTGCTTACATGCAAAGGCTGTTTCATCTTTTCGATAACGATTGTATTCGGTATTTTCGCTTTAAACTCTTTCCAATATGAACATGGTTGATTCATTTGAAAAGATCCCGGTAAAAATTTATCCTGATCTTAAGGCAGGCTCCAAAGCAGTTGCTCAACAAATAGCCGATTTCATCCGCGAAAAGCAAAAGAAAAAAGAAAAATGTGTGCTGGGACTTGCCACAGGCTCTACGCCAAAAACTTTATATGCCGAATTGGTAAGAATGCATAAAGAAGAAAAGCTGAGCTTTAAAAATGTGATCGCTTTCAATCTTGACCAGTACTATCCTATCAGCAATGATGCGCTGCAAAGTTATCAGCGCTTTATGAAAGTAAATTTATTCAACCACATTGATATTGATCCAAAAAATACACATATACCCAATGGCGAAGTAAGAAAAGAAGATATCAAAGAACATTGTCGCCAATATGAAAAAATGATCGAAGAAGCAGGAGGCATTGACCTGCAAATTTTAGGAATTGGTAATAACGGTCATATTGGTTTTAATGAGCCCGGCTCAAGCATTCATTCCAAAACAAGATTGATCAGTCTTGATAATTCAACACGAATAGCAAATGCTTACGAGTTTGCAAATATTTCCGAAGTGCCCCGCCTTGCTATTACCATGGGTATTGGAGAAATACTTAAAGCAAAAAAGATCATACTGATGGCGTGGGGCCCTGCAAAAGCTCCTGTAATAAAAAAATCAGTTGAAGAGGATCATACTGATCATGTACCTGCGTCTTTATTGCAAACTCACGATGATGTAACGTTTGTTGTAGATGAAGCAGCAGCATCGGAACTTACAAGATTCAAATCACCATGGCTTACCGGCGATTGTGAATGGACACCAAAGATGATCAAGAAAGCAGTGGTGAACATGGCTCTTAAATTGAAAAAACCTGTTTTAAGTTTAACCAATTCTGATTACAATGAGTATGGTTTAAGTGATCTGCTGGTAGAAGAGGGTGATGCATATGAAATAAACTTAAAAGTTTATTACATGCTGCGTGATTCCATCACAGGTTGGCCCGGCGGTAAACCAGGTGTGCATCTGCCTACACATCCGGAAAGAAGTGAACCTTATCCAAAACGTATAGTTATCTTTTCTCCACATCCTGATGATGATATTATTAGCATGGGCGGCACGTTTCAGCGATTACATGACCAGGGACATGATGTGCATATTGCCTACCAAACCTCCGGCAATATTGCCGTCACTGATGAATTCGTTACAAGATTCCTTGATTTTGCTGTTGGCTTTGAAGAGATCGCCGGCATTGATACCAGGAAATCAGGAAAGATATTGGATGATGCAAGAAAATTTATTGCACGCAAAAAAGCAAATCAAACAGATACACCAGCGATCCGTGCTATCAAAGGATTGATAAGAAGATGTGAGGCCAAAGCAACCTGTCGTTATGTTGGTATTAAAGAAGAGAACATACATTTTCAAAATCTTCCTTTTTATGAAACAGGTTCGATCGAGAAAAAGCCGATGAGTGAAAAAGATGTAAAGATCACAGTTGAACTTCTTCGCGAAATAAAACCACAACAGGTTTATTGTGCCGGTGATTTCGCCGATCCGCATGGCACACATATCGTTTGTTTCAATGTGGTCTTGGAAGCACTCAAACGCATCAAAGCTGCCGGTGATGCATGGATCAATGATTGCTGGCTTTGGTTATACAAAGGCGCATGGCAGGAATGGAATATTGAAGAAATTGAAATGGCCATACCGATGAGTCCTGACCAGGTAATGAAAAAACGTTTTGGGATCTTTATACACCAGTCGCAAAAAGACATGGTGCCATTCCAGGGAAGTGATTCAAGAGAATTCTGGCAACGTGCCGAAGAACGTAATGCAAACACAGCAGATCTCTATGCTGATCTTGGCCTTACTCACTATGCAGCGATGGAAGCATTTGTGAGATGGTACTATTAGTGAATGGTAAATGATGAATCGTCATTCCGAAGCAGCCTTGAAACTATGAGTTTATTATTAGTTATGTAAGGCCGAAGCAACAAAAATTGATGGGCATTATTCAGAAATTCGATAATAAGTTGATTTTAGACAAACACTAAACCCCTCGCCATTTTTTGCACGAATATTAGAAATGTAAACATGATCTCCTGGTCTTAATCTTGAAAACCATTTTCTGTTATTATCGGAAAATTTAGAACCCGCAATAGAAAATTCAACTGGTTCATTAGCCTGATACAATGTTGCTATAAAACTTAAAATTTTATATCCACTAATCTCAGCTACTATTTCTTCTGCGTTTGATAATATTTTATATGAAATAATTGAATCGCCGGGATTCACACCTTTTATCAAAATACCTATTTTAAGTTCATTCTTACCCCTTGTTTCCTGAGAATGCATCTTAAAAATGAATAAACTAAATATTAAGGATAATAAAAATCGCATACCCAGTAAACGAAAACTTGAAAACAAAATTGCTCAATTGTATATCGCCACTTCTCTCTTCCCATCACTCGAACAAAAACCCCTGTACATTCCTTCAGAATTAAAGATAAGTGCTACATTCCCACTCGTATCTACACCGATCATTCCGCCATCACCATCAATTTTCATTAGTTTATCATTTACTACAATATTCATTGCTTCTTCAAGTGATAAACCTTTATACTCGATCAAACAGCTTACATCATATGCCGTAACGGCTCTTATGAACGGTTCGCCATGACCAGTACAACTAATAGCGCAGGTTTTATTATTTGCATAAGTGCCTGCGCCGATGATCGGGCTATCTCCCACCCGCCCCCATTGTTTATTCGTCATACCGCCGGTGCTTGTAGCTGCAGCAAGATTTCCATTTATATCACAGGCAACTGCCCCCACTGTTCCAAATTTTTTCTCATCATTGATATTTATATCATGATCCAATGCTGCTTCATTTGAGCTCTTTGCTTTTTCCAGTTGTTTATACCGGAATTCAGAATAGAAATATTCATCCGGTTCAAAGGCAATTCCATTTTGTTTTGCAAACTCCTCTGCCCCGTTACCAATTAAAAAAACATGTTCACTTTTTTTCATCACCGTATAAGCAAGCTCGACAGGGTTGCGAATGTTTTTTACAGCAGCGACAGCTCCTGCTGACAGATCTCTTCCATCCATAATAGAAGCATCCATTTCATGTGTGCCAGTATTTGTAAACACGGATCCTTTCCCGGCATTAAATAAAATATTATTCTCCAATTCTAAAACTGCAGCTTTAACTGCATCCAATGCATCACCTTTTTTTTCAAGCACAATGTAGCCTGTTTTTATTGCATCATCCAATGCTTTGAGATAAGCAGCTTCTTTTTCGGGAGTCATATTTTTCCTCGATATGGTTCCCGCTCCTCCATGAACCGCAATTGTGAATTTTGACATAGCGCCGAAATTAATTATTTTACCTAGTTATATGGCCACTACCTGGAAAGACATCACCAAAAAAAGACTTTCGCAAGGCGACTGGTCCTTGCTCATTGCAAATCTTATTCCGGTTGCTGGTGTTTGGTTCCTCGATTGGAGTGCAAAAGAAGTTTTTCTTGTTTACTGCCTTGAAACGATCATCATTGGTGCTTTTAATTTAATAAGAATGTTCATTGCAGGAATTTCAGGAAGAACTACTGATACCTGGGAAACAACAGGAGGGTCGAAAATAAAACAGCCTTTCTGGTTCTTCATGCTTTTCTTTATGGTGCATTATGGAATGTTCGTCGCTATACAAATGGGCATATTCTTTTCAGTTTCGGGAATTGGTGATGAGCATGGAATTACCTTCTGGAATTTCTTTTCCAAATGGCCATCGCTATTGTCAAAAGAAGCCTATATCATGCTCGGTGTGTTTATTGTGAGCTATGGTTTTAAAATAACCACTGATTTTATTTTAACCGGCGATTATAAAACCTCGTCATTAGGCTACCTGATGTTTCAGCCTTATGGAAGGATTTTTATACAACAAGTAACAGTGATCCTCGGCAGTATGTTTCTTTCATTTGGTGCGGGAAAAGTTTTCATCTTGATATTTACGGCAATTAAAATTTTCTTCGATGTCTTTATTGATTTTAATTTATTGACCAAAAAAGCTGCAGCTGGTGAATTAAAAGGATCAGGAGAGGAGTAATTCGCATTCCCTTAAAAGTTTATCACGATCAACTGCCACCGTTCCTACTTCTTCACAAACCAAACCTCCGGCAATATTTGCGATCTCAGCCATCAGGTGTGCATTTTTAGTAGCTGCATATACCATAGCTGCAACAGCGATCACAGTATCACCTGCACCTGAAACATCAGAAACATTTCTCAAATGACTTGGAATAATAGCAGCATTCTGTAATTGCTGGTAAAAAATTCCTTTTTCAGATAGTGTGATCAGTGAAACCCTATGTTGCAGTTGCTTTTGAAGTTGGTCATGAATATTCCTAAGCTGAGTAATGTCGGTTGTTTCTAACATTAGATTTAATCCTTCCTGTACTTCTTTCATATTCGGCTTAAATATGTCAACATACTTATAGCTAAAGAAGTTCTTTCTTTTTGGGTCAACGGCAGTTATCACACCAGAGGCTCTGCATAATGCAATTGCCTGTTCAATTACATTTTCTGTCAACGCTCCTTTATTATAATCTTCGAATATTAAAATATTGGGATCCTCATGTTCAATAAAATTGGAGATCTGTTTTAGCAGTGCTGTTTCTTCTTCGTTATTAAGATCATTCGTAACTTCAGCATCAAACCTTAGCATTTGCTGATTCCGACTAATGATCCTCGTTTTATTTGTAGTTGGACGCTTAAAACTTTTTACAAGTCCTGTTGTATCTATCAGGCTTTCTTTTAATAAATATTCCAGTTGTTCCGCTTCATTATCACCACCCATCACACCCAGCATAAATACTTTTGCACCAAGTCCGCTGCAATTCAATGCGACATTGCCGGCACCTCCTATCCGTTGTTCTTTATGATGCAAAGAAACAATTGGAACAGGCGCTTCAGGTGATATCCTATCCACTTTTCCCCAGATATATGTATCGAGCATCACATCACCTACAACACCAATTTTCAGGGAGCTAAAATCATTGAATAACTCTTCGCATTCTGTCATTTCATCTGGTTATTTATTAAATATCCGGCTTTATTTTCAACCGGCAAAAACTACAAATTAAACCAATATTATTTTCTTAGCAGAGCTGGCAAATAATTATTTATACATTTGTTGCAAAGCATAAAAACTGTATGGGGGCAGCATCCATTTCTGAAAAGATCTACTCATTGGCTGGCATTGTTGAAAAAACAAAACAATGGAAAAAAGAATCAAAGAAAATTGTTTTTACCAATGGTGTTTTTGACCTGCTGCATAAAGGACATGTTTTCTCACTTACACAAGCTGCTAAAGAAGGAGATATTTTAATTGTTGGATTGAATGCTGACAGTTCCGTAAAAAGATTGAAAGGAGATAGCCGCCCGATCAATGACCAGGATGCAAGGGCATTATTACTTGCAGCCTTGTCAATGGTTGATGCAATTGTAATTTTCGAAGATGATACACCGCTGAGGCTTATTAGTTCTATTTTACCTGATGTACTGGTGAAAGGTGGCGACTATACAGTTGATGAAATAGCAGGCGCAAAAGAAGTAATTGCCAATGGAGGAAAGGTAGTCATCAATCCAATCCTTGATGGATTTTCAACTACTGCCATTATTAATGCAATTTCCAAATAAGTCTAAGCTGCCCCTGTTTTCTTTCTGGCAGCTACTGCTATATAATAAAGAGGTATACCTGCAAGTGCAATGATCAGCCCCGGCCATGTGAATTGAGGTTTGTAAAAGATCAATAACACGCAAAATGCAATTCCCATTATAATGTAAAGAGCGGGTAATACAGGATATCCAAATGACTTATATGGTCTCTCTGCATCTGGTCTTTTCTTCCTAAGGATAAAGATTCCAAGTATCGTCATCACATAAAAGATCACCACAACAAATGAGATCATGTCCAGCAATTGACCATATTTACCACTTACACTCCATGCACAGGCAATTAAACACTGAAACCATAAAGCCCACTGTGGCACCGCAAATTTGTTCAAATGACTTGCGGGTTTAAAGAATAATCCATCTTTTGCCATTGTATAATAAACCCTGGCACCCGCGAGTATCAACCCGTTGTTACAGCCAAATGTTGAGATCATGATCATTAGTGCTATTACAACAGTTCCAAGATTACCGAAGATGACCTGTGAGGCTTCCACCGCCACCCTGTCTTTTTCCGCGGATGCAATTTCATTTAATGGCAATACAGCCGTGTACATCACATTTGTAGTTACATAAATAATTGTGACGATCAGAGTGCCAAAGAAAAGTGCCAACCCAATATTACGTTTTGGATTCTTTATTTCGCCTGCAACAAATGTTACGTTGTTCCAGGCATCGCTGCTAAAGATGGAACCCACCATTGCTGCTGCAATAGCACCTAAGATCGCAGTTCCAATCAATGGAGTATAACTTGCTTGTCCATCAGCACCTACAGAAAGATTTCTTATTTGCCATGCATCTGTCCAGTTGGCATCCCATATATCCCCTTTCATCATGATCAAACCAAAAATGATAAGCCCAAATAAGCTTAATAGCTTGGTGACGGTAAAGGTTGTTTGGATCAGCTTACCGCCTTTTACTCCCAATGTATTTATGAAAGTGAGAAAAATGATCAAACCAATTGACACTAATTGAGCAGGTGAAATTTTGAGACTGCCAATTGTGAATGCAACAAGGTCTTCACTAACCTGCGGAACCAGGTAGGCAAGAAATTTTGAAAAAGCTACACCCACCGCAGCGATGGTTGCAGTTTGTATCACCGCAAAAAAACTCCAGCCATACAAAAATCCTGCTAAAGGATTATATGCTTCTTTTAAGTAAACATATTGGCCCCCTGCTTTAGGGAACATACCGCTGAGCTCACCATAACTCACCGCAGCCGTAATGGTCATAAAACCGGTGATAAGCCATACCAGGATCAGCCAGCCTGCTGATCCAACATTGCGGGTAATATCGGCGCCAACAATAAAGATACCTGAACCGATCATTGAACCGGCAACGATCATTGTTGCATCTAAAAGACCAATTGATTGTTTGAAGGCGGGTTGTTGTTCTGCCATAGTGTTGGTTTGGTTTTCAAGATAAGTAATTCGTTTTACAGAAAGAAAAACTCCCTTCATAAATGAAAGGAGCTTAATAACGAGTTAATAACTTAACCGATCTTATTTCTTTTTACTATAAAAAGCATTCAACCCTTTCAATAGCTCAGAGGTTACGTTGTATGCAGTGTCAGTATAATAAAACAGCCCAGGCTCTCGTGCAATGATAAATGAGTACTTTTTATCCTTATTGAATTCTTTACAATAGTTTTTTATTTTAGTTACGATCTCCTGCTGCCTGGTCATATAATAAGTCTGGTAATTCTGGTTAAGCTCAGCAGTTTTGTTCTTGATCTGCATATCCATTTGGGCCAATTCATTACCTAGTGAGTCTTTTTGCTTGGGAGATAAATTAGCACCTTGTGACTGTAATTTCTGGTAATAAGATTGAAATCCCATTCTCATTTGGCTAATAGTATCGTTGATGCTGGCTTCCCTTTTCACCACTTCGGCCTGCACTTGTTTCCACAATATAAAATTGGCCTCTATTGAATCCATATCAAAATAGGCTACGGGTGTTTGCGAACGTTGACTAGTCGTCGAATCAGGATTTGCTCTTGTAGGTATAATTGGAGTTGTGTTATCCTTCCTGCTAAAAAAAAGAAAAAACAAAACCCCTACGCAGATCAATAGAACAATATTGAGAGTTAGTAAACCTTTATTCATCCAAATTTTTTTGCAAATTAATCAAAGCCTTTGGGGCAAATATAATCATTCGGGGTACTTTAGGAAACAGTTAACAGGAAAGCCATGAGCTTTTAGCTTCGAGCTACGAGCAAAGAAAAAAGGAGCAAGATTTCTCTCACTCCTCGATTATTTCATTAGCATATTTGCAAATTACTCTTCCTCATCAAAAGTCATTGCTTCTCTTGTTGTTTGTAGCAACTCATATTCCTCTTTGCTACCGACGATCATGTTCTCAAATTCACGCAAGCCTGTACCTGCAGGAATTGGATGACCTGTGATCACATTCTCTTTCAAACCTAGCATATCATCGGTTTTACCATGTATAGCTGCAGAAGAAAGGACTTTAGTTGTTTCCTGGAAAGAGGCTGCCGATATCCAGCTCTGAACACCAAGAGATGCTTTCGTGATACCAAGCAATGTTGGCGCCGAAGTTGCAGGACTTGCATCGCGGAATTCAACAAGCTTTTTATCATTTCTGCGAAGAATTGAATTCTCTTCTCTCACCTCTCTTAAACTTACGATCTGGCCTGCACGAAGTTTTCCTGAATCACCGGGTTCTGTAACGATCTTTTTATCAAATACCCAATCATTCTCCTCAAGAAATTCAAATTTATCTACAAGATCTTCTTCAAGGAATTTAGTATCACCCGGATCAACGATGCTTACTTTACGCATCATTTGACGAACGATAACTTCAATATGCTTGTCATTAATTCTTACACCCTGTAAACGATAAACTTCCTGGATCTCATTCACTACATACTGTTGTACTGCAAATGGACCCTGTATTGAAAGAATATCCTGTGGTGATGTTTGACCATCTGATAACGATGAACCAGCTTTTACAAAGTCGCCATCCTGTGCAAGGATCTGTCTTGTTAAAGGAACAAGGTATTTTTTCTGCACACCGTCTTTTGCCTCGATGATGATCTCACGGTTACCACGTTTGATTGCACCCATTGAAACCACACCATCAATTTCGGAAACGATAGCAGGATTACCTGGATTTCTTGCCTCAAACAATTCAGTAACTCTTGGAAGACCACCCGTAATGTCACGAAGTTTACCAAGGATCCTTGGGATCTTCACAATTACTTGTCCGGCCTTTACTTCATCCCCCTCTTCGATCACGATATGGCTACCGGTAGGAAGGTTGTAAGATTTGTTCTCTTTACCTTCTACAATTAACTGTGGGATCTTTGTTTTATCTCTTGTTTCAATTACCACTTTTTCGCGGTGACCAGTTTGCTCATCCGATTCTTCACGGTAAGTAACACCTTCAATTACATTATCAAACTTGATGGCACCATTTATCTCTGCCATGATCACATTATTGAATGGATCCCATGTACAGATCAGGTCACCTTTACTTACTTTCTGGCCATCTTTTACATTCAGAGTAGCGCCGTAAGGAATGTTATTTGTAATTAATAAACGATCATTCTTTACATCCATGATACGAAGCTCACCCGTACGACCGATTACTACCTGCACCTTATTTCCTTCATTGTTCTCAATATGAACAGTTCTCAAACCGTCAAACTGAACAACGCCTTCGAATTTTGCAGCCAATGTAGATTCAACAGCCGCAGAGCCCGCAACACCACCCACGTGGAATGTACGAAGTGTAAGCTGCGTACCCGGCTCACCAATTGATTGTGCAGCGATGATACCAACTGCATCACCTTTTTGTGCAAGATTTCCTGTAGCAAGATTCTTACAATAACATTTTACACAACATCCGCGTCTGCTTTCGCAGGTAAGTACTGAACGTATCTCTACTGATTCTATACCGCTATCTTCAATACGCTTTGCGATCTCAGTTGTTATTTCTTCGCCACCATGTATAATGAGTTCATCATTTTGCGGATCATATACATCATGCAGTGATGTACGTCCTTCAATACGATCGCTCAATGGCTCGATCACATCTTCATTATCTTTTAATGCACTGATAGCAATACCACGAAGTGTACCACAATCTTCTTCAGTGATAACCACATCCTGTGCTACATCAACCAAACGACGTGTTAAGTAACCTGCATCAGCCGTTTTCAACGCTGTATCGGCAAGACCTTTACGGGCACCGTGTGTAGAGATAAAATAATCCAATACGTTCAATCCACCTTTGAAGTTGGAAAGGATCGGATTCTCAATGATCTCACTTCCTGTAGAACCAGATTTTCTTGGCTTAGCCATTAGTCCTCTCATACCAGCAAGCTGCTTTACCTGTTGCTTACTACCACGGGCACCTGAATCAAGCATCATATAAACAGAATTGAAACCCTGCTTATCTGCACTCATTTCACGGATCAATGTTTCAGTGATACGTGTATCCACACGGCTCCAGATGTCAACGATCTGGTTATATCTTTCGTTATTTGTAATAAGACCCATGTTATAGCTATCCCACACTTCATCCACTTCTCCTTTAGCCTGCTCAAGTAATTCTTCTTTTACTTGTGGAATTACAAGATCAAGAATGTTAAATGACAATCCACCCTGGAATGCCGTACGGAATCCAAGCTGCTTGATATCATCAAGAAATTTAACTGTCTTTGGAATATTTGTGATCTTCAGGATATCGCCAATGATCTCACGAAGATTCTTTTTTGTAAGCAATGCATTCACAAAACCAACTTCAATCGGTACATGCTGATTAAAGATCACACGTCCAACTGTTGTTTCCACCATTTTATTTGTGATCTCACCATTTTCTCTTACCGGAACCTTTACTTTTACCCATGCATGCAGATCAACGATCTTTTCATTGAAAGCGATCACTACCTCGCTGGAATTATAAAACTTCATGCCTTCACCACGAACCTTTTCAGTTGCATTGGTCTTCTTTCCTTTAGTAAGATAATAGAGACCCAACACCATGTCCTGTGAGGGAAGTGTGATAGGGGTACCATTTTGTGGGTTCAGGATATTATGTGATGCAAGCATTAATAATTGTGCCTCCAAAACTGCAGCATGACTCAACGGAACGTGAACAGCCATTTGGTCACCATCAAAGTCGGCGTTGAACGCCGTACATACTAATGGGTGAAGCTGTATCGCTTTTCCTTCGATCAACTTAGGTTGGAATGCTTGAATAGACAATCTGTGAAGCGTAGGGGCACGGTTAAGCATAACTGGATGTCCTCTCAAAATATTCTCAAGGATATCCCAAACAACTGCTTCTTTTTTATCTACTAATTTTCTTGCACTCTTAACTGTTTTTACAATACCCCTTTCGATCAGTTTGCGAATGATAAATGGCTTAAACAATTCAGCAGCCATATCTTTCGGCAAACCGCACTCATGTAATTTCAATTCAGGACCAACAACAATTACAGAACGACCTGAGTAGTCAACACGTTTACCCAATAAGTTCTGACGGAAACGTCCTTGTTTACCTTTCAACACATCACTCAGAGATTTCAATGCACGGCCACCCTCAGCCTTTACTGCATTTGATTTTCTTGAGTTATCAAACAATGAGTCAATAGCTTCCTGTAACATCCTTTTCTCGTTACGAAGGATAACCTCAGGAGCTTTGATCTCTAACAATCTTTTCAAACGGTTATTACGGATAATAACACGACGATAAAGATCATTCAAGTCAGAAGATGCAAAACGACCGCCATCCAAAGGAACAAGCGGACGAAGTTCCGGTGGAATTACAGGGATATATTGCATCACCATCCATTCAGGACGATTTACAATTCTTGTATTAGCATCACGAAAGGCTTCTACAACACTCAAACGCTTCAATGCATCGGCTTTACGTTGTTGTGAAGTTTCAGTTGCAGCTGCATTACGAAGATCAAATGATAACTGATCCAGGTCGATACGTTGTAACATATCATGAACTGCTTCAGCACCCATCTTCGCAATGAATTTATTTGGATCATCATCTGCCAAATATTGATTTTCTTTTGGTAATGATTCAAGAATATCAAGATATTCTTCCTCAGTGATCAGGTCACCATAATTAAGGCCTTTCTCCTGGCGAATACCCGGCTGTATCACTACAAATCTTTCGTAGTAAACAATACTCTCTAATTTCTTAGAGCTAACACCCAATAAGTATCCGATCTTATTTGGTAAAGATTTAAAATACCAAATATGAACTACAGGAACAACAAGCTTGATGTGACCCATACGTTCACGACGAACTTTCTTTTCAGTTACTTCAACACCGCAACGATCACATACGATGCCTTTATAACGAATACGCTTATACTTACCACAAGCACATTCGTAATCCTTTACAGGACCAAATATCCTCTCGCAAAACAAACCATCTCTTTCAGGTTTGTAAGTACGATAGTTAATGGTTTCCGGCTTTAATACCTCGCCAAAGCTTTTTTCAAGAATATTATCAGGCGAAGCAAGCCCGATCGTAATTTTTGAGAATGTCGGTCTGGGACGATTATCTCTTTTCATTGCCATATTCTAGTTTCTTGTTACTTGTTAATAGTTTTTGTTACCCGGCGACATTAACACTATTCATCTTCCGTTGCGTCGCACTCTTTTACTTCCTGTTCGCTGCTCAACCTTATTCAAACTTCAGGTCAAGACCCAATCCTCTCAATTCATGAACCAATACATTGAATGATTCAGGCACACCAGCTCTTGGAACGTTATCACCTTTTACAATTGATTCGTATGTTTTAGCACGACCAATGATATCATCAGATTTCAATGTCAACAACTCTTGTAAGATGTTAGATGCACCATAAGCTTCGAGTGCCCATACTTCCATCTCACCAAAACGCTGACCACCGAACTGTGCTTTACCACCAAGCGGCTGTTGTGTGATAAGACTATAAGGTCCAATAGAACGGGCATGCATCTTATCATCAACCATGTGATGAAGTTTGATCACATAGATAATACCTACAGTCGCTTTCTGATGGAAACGATCTCCCGTTTCACCATCATAGAGGTAAGTATGACCAAACATCGGAATACCTGCCTGCTCACAGTATGAACCGATCTCTTCAGTTGTAGCACCATCAAAGATTGGCGTAGCGAATTTCATTCCGAGCTTTTCACCTGTCCAACCAAGAACTGTTTCATAGATCTGGCCAAGGTTCATACGGCTTGGTACTCCCAATGGATTCAATACGATATCAACCGGTGTTCCATCCTCAAGGAAAGGCATGTCTTCAGCACGAACGATCTTAGCAACGATACCTTTGTTACCGTGACGACCAGCCATTTTATCTCCCACTTTCAACTTACGTTTAACAGCGAGATAAACTTTTGCAAGCTTCAATACACCAGCTGGTAACTCATCACCAATGCTGATATTGAACTTCTCTCTTTTATAACGACCAAGTTCTTCGTTGTACTTGATATTATAGTTGTGAAGAAGTGTATTGATCTGCTCGTCAGTTTTCTTTTCACCAGTCCAACCTAATGGATTTACGTTTGCGTAATCGATCGTTGCAAGATTCTTTTGATTGAATTTTGCACTCTTACCGATCTGCACTTCGCCAAAGTTGTTGGTAACACCAGCACTTGATTTATCTCTCAGTAACTGTTGAAGTTTATCAAGCAACAACTCTTTAAGATCAGTTTCATTCTTCTCGTGCATTCTTTCGAGCTTCTCAAGAGCTGCTTTCTCACGGATCTTAGAGTTTTTATCTTTCTTAGCTCTCTGGAAAAGTTTCTTCCCGATCACAACACCTTCCACACCATTTGGTGCTTTCAATGAAGCATCTTTTGCATCACCAGCCTTATCACCGAAGATTGCACGAAGGAGTTTCTCTTCAGGAGTAGGATCACTTTCTCCTTTCGGAGTGATCTTACCAATGATGATATCACCTTCTTTAACCTGCGCACCTATGCGAATGATACCATTCTCATCAAGATCTTTTGTTGCTTCTTCAGAAACGTTTGGAATATCAGGAGTCAATTCCTCTTCTCCTAATTTTGTATCACGAACTTCCAGTTCATATTCAGAAATATGAACAGAAGTAAACATATCTTCTTTAACCACTCTTTCGCTGATAACGATCGCATCTTCGAAGTTGTAACCCTTCCATGGCATGAATGCCACTTTCAGGTTTTTACCTAATGCTAGTTCGCCATCTTTTACTGCATATCCTTCTGTTAAGAAATCACCTTTTCTAACTCTCTGTCCCTTCTTAACTGCAGGCTTAAGGTTGATAGAAGTTTCCTGGTTTGTTTTGATGAACTTTGTAAGTCTGTAAATCCTAAGATCATCTTCGAAACTTACAAGTCTATCCATTTCGTCTCTTTCATAACGAACATGGATCTCATTTGCATCAACAAACTCAACCACACCTTCACCTTCAGAGTGAATTTGAATTCTTGCATCGCGGGCAGCTTTACCTTCAAGACCTGTTCCTACAATCGGATCATCAGGACGAATAAGAGGAACTGCCTGGCGTTGCATGTTTGATCCCATCAATGCACGGTTCGCATCATCATGCTCAAGGAATGGGATCAAAGAAGCACTCAAACCAACGATCTGGTTTGGCGCTACGTCCATATATTCTACATCATTCTTATCAAGAATTGGGAAATCACCAGTCTCACGACTTACAACTTTCTCTTCCTTAAAAGTACCAGTTTCATCAAGCGGAGAGTTTGCTTGCGCAATTTTCGCTGTATCTTCTTCTTCTGCACTTAAGAATGTAAGATGCTTCATATTCACTTTACCGCTTTCAACTTTGCGATAAGGTGTTTCAATAAAGCCCATCTCATTGATCTTAGCATGCACACAAAGTGTAGAGATAAGACCGATGTTCGGACCTTCCGGTGTTTCAATAGTACACAAACGGCCATAGTGAGAATAGTGTACGTCACGAACCTCGAAGCCTGCTCTTTCACGGCTTAAACCACCGGGTCCGAGTGCTGAGATACGACGCTTGTGAGTGATCTCACTCAATGGATTTGTCTGATCTAAGAACTGAGATAGCTGTGATGTTCCAAAGAATGAATTGATAACTGATGAGAGTGTTCTCGCATTGATCAAATCAACTGGAGTAAATACCTCGTTATCTCTTACGTTCATTCTTTCACGTATTGTTCTTGCCATACGAGCAAGACCAACACCGAACTGAGCATATAACTGCTCACCCACTGTACGAACACGACGATTGCTCAGGTGATCGATATCATCTATCTCCGCTTTACCATTGGTAAGGCGAACAAGATATTTGATGATTTCAATGATATCTTCTTTAGTTAAAGTCTTTTGCTTAAGTTGAACATCAAGGTTCAGTTTGCGGTTAATTTTATAACGACCAACTTCACCAAGATCGTAACGCTTATCACTGAAGAATAATTTATCAATGATACCACGGGCAGTTTCATTATCCGGTGCATCAGTACCCCGCAATTGACGATAAATATGCTGTACAGCTTCCAATTCACTGTTCGATGTATCCTTGTTCAGCGTATTGTAAATGATCGCAAAGTCACCACCAACATCATCCTTCTGAATGAACACACTCTTTACATCCATCTCAGTGATCATAGTGATCGCTTCTTCATCAAGAACTGAGTCTCTTTCAAGAACGATCTCGTTCCTTTCAATTGAAACTACTTCACCAGTATCCTCATCAACGAAATCTTCCACCCAGCTTCTCAATACACGGGCAGCCAAACGACGACCAACATATTTTGATAATGTTTTCTTATCTGCTTTTACTTCATCAGCCATTCCAAAAAGTTCGAGAATGTCTTTATCAGTTTCATACCCGATAGAACGAAGAAGTGTAGTTACAGGGAACTTTTTCTTACGGTCGATATATGCATACATCACATTGTTGATGTCTGTTGCAAATTCCATCCACGCACCTTTGAAAGGAATCACTCTTGCTGAGTAGATCTTAGTTCCATTCGGGTGAATAGACTGCCCAAAGAATACGCCAGGTGAACGATGTAACTGGGAAACAACAACCCTTTCAGCACCATTGATAACAAAAGTACCTCTTGGCGTCATATAAGGAATGTTACCCAAAAACACATCCTGAACGATTGTTTGGAAATCGACATGTTCTTCATCATTACAGCTCAAACGAAGTTTGGCTTTGAGAGGAACCGCGTAAGTCAATCCTCTTTCCATACACTCTTCGATGGTGTAACGTGGAGGATCGATAAAATAATCAAGGAACTCTAACACGAAAATGTTACGAGTATCCGTGATAGGAAAATTTTCTTTGAACACCCGGAACAAACCTTCGATGTTTCTTTTGTCTGGAGTTGTTTCCAATTGGAAGAATTCTCTAAAGGATGCGATCTGGATGTCGAGCAGATCAGGGGCGTCTGCGAGATGTTTGATTTTACCGAAATCTACCCTGTGATTCATTTTTGTTGAAGACATATCTGTAAAACCGGTTTTTTAGTTTTTTGACGGGGACACAAATCACATCCGGGCATTTTCTAACTTGAAAGAAAATCCCGTGAAAATCAGCTATTTAATCATGATTTGGGCCGTCAAAATATTAGCGCTAAATAAAAAGGATGGCAAAGGTAACGATTTATACTTATTGGCCAAGAAAAGTTTCCCAACAAAAACCCGGCCGGGAATACCAAGAACTGGGCATTTTAATGAGTTTAAAGTTCGTATACCTTAATTCAAATTACCTTAATGAAGTGGCGTGAATTCATAAGAGATTATCTGACTTTTACCCGGAAAGATAGAATTGGAATTCTAATAGTTGTTAGCCTGATGTTGCTTACTCTTTTCTTGCCAGGTATTCTTTCAAAAACAACAAGCAACCAGCCCACTCAAATAGATACTGCCTGGGTTACTGCTGTTAAAAAATTAGAAGTTAAAGTCACCGACTCAACGAGTGACTATTATCAAAAGAATGAAGATGAAAAAACTTATTCCTATCAATACGACAAAACAAAAAGCAGTTACAATGAAAGCAATATTGCAAAAGGAGAATTGTTTTATTTTGACCCAAACACTACTTCAACTTCTGAATGGAAGAGATTGGGCTTAAGAGAGAAGACAATTAAAACGATAGAGAATTATTTAAGCAAAGGCGGGCATTTTTATAAACCAGAAGATTTGCAAAAGATCTATGGGCTTCACGATGATGAATACGAAAGATTAAAACCATATATAAAAATCGAATCGATTACTTCGAAACCTAATGAAGAATTGGTTTCATTAAAATCAAAAGATGAAGTAACGTCAGCAAAAATTTATACTGCCCGATATTCGACTATTGATGTAAATGCTGCTGATACCAATGCTTTTATTTCCTTACCCGGCATAGGAAGCAAACTTGCTTCAAGAATTGTAACATTCAGGGAAAAACTTGGCGGCTTTTATTCTATAGAACAAGTTGGAGAAACTTATGGATTACCTGATTCAGCTTTTCAGAAAATAAAACAATATCTGAAACTTGATAATGCATTAGTGAAAAAAATAAACATCAACACAGCAAGTGTTGATGAATTAAAAGCTCATCCTTATATCAAGTTCAGTATCGCCAATCCTATTGTCTCTTATCGAAACGAACATGGAACATTTACAAAAGTGGAAGACATTAAAAAAGTGATGGCGGTTACAGATGAGATTTATAAGAAGATCGAGCCTTATCTAACATTATAAAAAAAACCCTCCGCAATGCAAAGGGTTCACATAATTTATCAGTAAAGAATTAAGCGATCTCAACATCTGCACCAGCTTCTTTCAGCTTGTTTGCAATTTCATCTGCTTCTGCTTTAGAAACGCCTTCTTTGATGTTCTTAGGAGCTCCATCAACTAAGTCTTTTGCTTCTTTCAAACCTAAGCCAGTAAGTTCTTTAACGATCTTAACAACGTTAAGTTTAGATGCACCACCGCTCTTCAATACTACATTGAATGCAGTTTTTTCTTCAGGCTTTGGACCACCTCCATCACCACCACCAGCGCTAACAACTACTGCTGCAGCTGCTGGTTCGATTCCGTATTCTGATTTTAAGAAGTCAGCCAATTCCTGTACTTCTTTTACTGTTAAGGCTACTAGGCCTTCTGCTAATGCTTTTACGTCTGCCATTTGATTTAAATTTTTCCCGCCTTCATCGTATTAACTCCGGCGGAGTTTAAAAAAATTGTTTTTATAGTAATGCTTCAAGAATGATCTCTCAGCAAAATACTCATTACTCTGCCGGAGCAGTTTCACCTTTTTTCTCCGCATTATGTAACAATGCAGCAATAACTCTCTTCGCAGGTGATTGCAATAATCCGATCACTTCTCCGATCAATTCATTCTTAGTTTTGATCTTCGTTAATGCTACTAACTGATCGTTGCCCATATAAACATCACCATTGATAAAAGCAGCCTTCAATACAGGCTTTTCGCTTTTACTTTCAGTTCTGAAAGAGCTAATGATCAGCGCTGGATCTTTGGGATTTTCAGAGAACAACAATGCGGTTACTTTATGAAGTGAATCATAAACACCAGCATAACGTTCTGCATCCAAAGATTCCATTGCTTTTTTGATCAATGTATTCTTTGCCACTTTCATTTCAACTTGCTTGTTGAAACAAGCACGGCGCAGTTTAACTACCTGTGCTACTGTCAGCGATTCAGTATCGGTAACATAAAAGTTATTGTATTGAGAGAACTTGCCTTTCAGCAGTTCAATTACTTCGTTTTTTTGTTCTTTAGTCATTGTATTGAGATTTTGACTTTGTCAATTTTGTTTTGATCCTTGAGATTAATGAACAAATCCTTTTGTATCGATTGAAATACCAGGACTCATGCTGCTTGCCATGCTTACACCTCTCAGGTATGTACCTTTTGATGAAGATGGTTTTGCTTTGATGATCGCATTCAACAGCTCCTGGCTGTTTTCTGCAATTTTTTCTGGTGTAAAGCTTACACGACCGATTGAAGCATGGATGATACCAGCTTTGTCGATCTTGAAAGCGATCTTACCACCTTTTACTTCATTAACTGCTGCAGCTACATCATTACTTACTGTACCAGTTTTCGGATTCGGCATCAGGTTTCTTGGACCTAATACTTTACCCAACTTACCGATCTTCGGCATCACTTGCGGAGTAGCGATGATAACATCAACATCAACCCAACCACCTTCGATCTTTGTTACAAATTCATCAAGACCTACATAGTCTGCACCAGCTGCTCTTGCTGCTTCTTCTTTATCCGGTGTGCAAAGCACTAATACTTTTTTTGTTTTACCGGTGCCATGTGGCAATGTTACTGTACCACGGATCGCCTGGTCTGCTTTTTTAGGATCAACTCCCAAACGGATATGCAGATCAACAGATGCATCAAATTTGCAAGTGGTTACTTGCTTCACCAATGCAGATGCTTCTTTCAGGCTATATTGTTTAGCTCCGTCAACTTTTGACTGAACTGTTTTTCTTTTTTTACTAATAAATGCCATTGTGATTCGTTTTAATTTTTCACCGATTAATTTTCCCAGGGAGCTTTACCTTCTACAGTAATTCCCATGCTGCGTGCTGTACCAGCTACCATTTTCATAGCGCTTTCAACTGTAAAGCAGTTCAGGTCAGGCATTTTATCTTTTGCGATCGCCTCTACCTGTGACCAGTTCACTTTACCAACCTTTACACGGTTAGATTCTTTTGAACCACTTTGCAATTTTGCAGCCTCAAGCAATTGAATAGATGCAGGAGGTGTCTTGATGATAAAATCAAAACTTTTGTCAGTATAAACTGTAATTAATACGGGAAGCACTTTGCCCATCTTATCTTGTGTGCGGGCATTGAACTGCTTGCAGAATTCCATGATATTGATACCCTTGGAACCTAAAGCAGGACCGATCGGAGGTGCAGGATTGGCCTGGCCACCCTTGCACTGAAGCTTAACAAAGCCAGAGACTTCTTTTGCCATTTCTTTTTTTGATTTATTGGTAATAGCGACCGTTCGTCTTAAAGATTACTTAGTCTCCCAAATTCCTCATCCCTTTTTACAGGGAATTCTAAAGAACTAATTGGGGCGGCAAAGATAGGGTCAATGAAGTAATTTTTTAAAGCTTTTTAAAAAAATATTTTAACCGCTAAAGTTCAAACTTTTGAGGTTCAATTTTTATTTTTTAAACCCATCTTTTGTGAATAAAAATAATAATGGTGGAAAAAAAATGGTGCATGAAAAAATTTATTGATCTCAAGCTCTTCGTGATTGACTTATCTTCGCCGTCCAAACAGTTCTTAAAAGATGATCAGCAGAAGAAATATCCGGGTAAAAGTGATGCAGACGCTGTATAACCTGTCTACCCTTGAATCTAATGTAAAACCTGGGGAGTCGCAAAAGATCCTCCAAAGTCATTTTGACCAAACCCGCCAGCTTTTTGTTCACCTCACTTATTTTTTAACAGAAGTGTGTCGCTATGCAGAAACCGATTCTCATCAGCGTGCAGGCAAACATCTTCCGTCATTTGAAGATCTCCATGTAAATACTAAATTATCTGGTAATAAAATATTGTGGAGAATATTGGATGATCCTTCATTTAAAGAAGCATTGGCGAAAACGAAACCTCAACTTACGATCAACAAAGATCTTGTTCGAAAAACTTATTTGCTACTTGCCGAAACACCTGAGTACAAAACCTATATTAGTAAGCAAGAAAGGGATAATAAAGAAGAAAAAGAAATACTTGAGTTCATATTGGATAAGCTAATGCTGGCTGATGAAAATTTTACTTCATATATAGAAGAAAATTTTTCTAACTGGGAAGATGATGGTGAAATGGTGATCCAATTACTGGTAAATCTTTTACAAAAACCAGGAAGTGCTGATTTCAAAGAAATGATCAGTGGTGAGAAAAAAGATTTTGCTTTCAATCTTTTAAAAACAGTAAATGAAAAAAGCGAACATCTGCAAACTCTTATCATTCCAAAATTAAAGAACTGGGATCCCGAGCGAATAGCATTGCTCGATATGATACTCATGAAAATGGGAGTAGCAGAATTTCTTTACTTTGAAACCATACCCCCAAAAGTTACCATCAATGAGTACATAGATCTTGCAAAAGAGTATAGTACGCCGCAAAGCGGGCAGTTTGTCAATGGCATTCTTGATAATATTCACAAAGAACTTGTTGCAGAAGGGAAAATGCAAAAAGTAGATTACAAAAAAGTATAGTTATAACCGTTTCACCAGTATTTAACAACCTAAACTTTTATACTCAAAGCTTTCGCTTACATTTGCAATCTTCAAATCAATAAAAAAATGAAAAAGATCCTGATCGTAATTGCTGCCGCTTTTACAATTATATCCTGTAATGAGGCAGACAAAACAGCTGAAGCAACTGCTGCCAGCACAGCTACTGCTCCTACTACTGAAGCAGTGAGTCCCGCTCCCACTACTACTGCAGCACCTCAACAAAATACTGTTGATCCTGCTACATTAACAAAAGTTGAGTGGCTTGACGGAACGGATAGAGATTTTGGTAAGATCACAGAAGGTAAAAATCTTGAAGTAAGTTTTCGTTTTAAAAACGTTGGTGATAAACCATTGGTTATTTCAAATGTAAGTGCTTCATGCGGCTGCACAGTGCCTGAAACTCCCAAAGAACCTATTGCTCCCGGAAAAACTGGTGTTATCAAAGCATCATTCAATAGTGCTGGTAAAGTGGGATCCAATTCAAAACAGGTTAATGTTTTTGCGAACTTAGACCCGGCAATGACTACACTTAATTTTCATGTTGAGGTAAAAGCAAAAAGTTGATTCAATAAAAAATAAAAATTAATGTTTACTTATTTGTTACAAGCCGGTTCTGGTACTTCAGGTGGCGGACCATTTGGTGGAGGCACAACCACACTTGTGTTCATGGGAATGATCATTCTTGTTTTTTGGTTATTCTTTATCAGACCTCAAACTAAAAAACAAAAAGAGCAGAAAAAATTCATTGAAGATCTGCAAAAAGGAACCAAAGTAGTAACTATTGCAGGCATACATGGTACTGTAAATAAAATAAACGAAGACGGTACTATTAATCTTGAAGTAAGCCCTGGCAGTTATATAAAAATGGAAAAGGCATCGATCAGTATGGAAATGACAGCTGCTATAAATAAAGTGGCAACTGCGGCAACTGAGAAAAAATAAACCGGGATTTACACGATCAAAAGATTAAAGAGGAAATTGGGAAACCAGTTTCCTCTTTTTATTTATCTCATTAAAGAACATATCCTACCTTTCCTCATAATCTATTTTTGAATCCTTTAATCATGATTCGTATCGGTCTTACTGGTGGAATTGGCAGTGGTAAAAGTACAGTCGCACAAATTTTTGAAGTGCTCGGCATTCCTGTTTATTACGCAGATATCGCAGCAAAAAAATTAATGAACGAGGATGCAGAATTAAGAGCCGAGATCACGAAAATTTTTGGAAAGCAAGCATATGTAAATGATATTCTTGATCGCAAGTATATTTCTTCTATAGTATTTTCAAATCCTGATAAGCTTGCATTACTAAACTCTATCGTTCATCCTGCAACAAAAAAAAATAGCGAAGCCTGGATGCAACGTCAAACAACTCCTTATGCGATCCACGAAGCGGCTTTGATATTTGAAGCAAAAGTTTCTGAACGCCTCGATCATGTTATAGGTGTTTCTTCTCCAATAGAATTAAGAATAAAACGGGCTATGGAAAGAGATAAAGTAAGTCGTGATGAAGTATTAAAAAGAATGAGTCAGCAACTTGATGAAGAGCTAAAAATGAGTAAATGTGATTTTGTGCTCATCAATGATGAAGAACATCTTTTAATTCCGCAAGCAATAGAATTACACCAAAAACTTATACACTTGTCAAAACAAAAGAGCAATGGATAAGTTTCCTTTCTGGCTTGATCATATCCTTGCTTTCATGTTTTGCATTGCTATTCCTTTGTACAGCGCAAGACAAAGTAAAGGTTTCCCGGCAACCACCTTCAGTAGTGAGCAGAAAAAGCAGATATATATTTCAGGAAGTTTTTCTCTTTTTATAATGGGAGCTGTTGTTGGGATCGTGTGGTTGCTTTTTCGCCGGCCATTATCAGAACTAGGTCTCACACAACCAACAAACTTGATTAAATGGTGGTGGATGCCGATCATATTTGCATTAATATATTTGGCTGATGTAGCAATAACTCTCTCCACAAAAAAAGTAATCGCTACAAGTATTGAAGAGTGGAAAAAAAGAACGCCATTTCTGCCTACAAAGACTAAAGAGTTACCAGAATACTTCTTAATGTGTTTTAGCGCAGGTGTATTTGAAGAAATTGCATACCGTGGCTTTCTCGTTACATATTGCTGGTATTTATTTGATGGGTCAAATTATCAGCAGTTGCTGGCGACCACTGTTCCTGCGTTTGCATTTGCAGTGGCCCATTTTTACCAGGGAACAAAGGCTGTTATAAAAATATTCGTACTTGCTTTATTCTTTGGGTACATATTTCTTTCCTCAGGTTCATTATTGATCGTAATGATCCTGCATTTTTTTGTTGATGTTGTTGGTGGATTACTCAGTATAAAATATATGAAAGATCAGGTTCATGAACCCGATAATGAAAGTGATCTCATGCAACAACAAGACTGATCATTCACCAGGAACAACCGCTACAATACGCAAAGGGCCTCCACTCCCACCTTTTATTTTCATTGGCAATGCAATTATAAATGCACCTTTTACCGGGAGCTTATCAAGATTGGCTACATTTTCAAAGCCTGGAATATTCTGTTCATATAAAATTTGATGCGTCTTAAAATCCTTTGACTGGCCATAATCAACACTTGCAACGTCTAACCCAACAGCTTTTATCTTCCTGTTTTTTATTAACCATTCAGCAGTGGCAGGATCAATTGCCGGGAAATGAAGTTTTGCAACGGCGTCCGCTCCTCTTTCATCCGTACCCAAATATTTTTTGGCATCAGGATAAAATGAGCCGTAGCCGGTTCGGAATAAGATGATAATTTCATCGGGTAACTTGCCATTTGTTTTTTCCCAAGCTTCTATATCAGCAACAGTGATCAAATAATCTGCATTGTTTAAAGCTTTATCAGAAACATTAATCACTACAGATTCGCCAGTTAATCTATCCAATGGGATCTGGTCCGTACTCCATTTATCTTTTGCAAAATGTGATGGCGCATCAAGATGCGTTCCTCCATGTTCTGCTGCGCAATAATTATATGCTTCATAATAGAAACCTGAAGGAGTTATGCCATGAAAGGCAGTATCTAATTTAAACCCGTTTGCTGTAGGCCAATAAAGTGTTTTATCGGAAAAATCATATGATAGATCGACCCATTTGTCTTTCGCAATTTCTTTGGCCACTGATGCTTCTGTTTCAATTTTTTCGTTGCAGGAAATGCAAAAAGCAAGAATGAAAATTAAAAACCATTTCATAGTAAAAAGTTTGGTTGGTCTAATTTAAGTAATAATAATTGTGTTGAGTGGCAATGAAACTGGATTTTAGACATCGTAACTTTAAAGAGATAAGAAAAACTAAAATGAAACTCTTCCTACTTTTTGGTTTTGTTTTTCTTTTTGGATGGTTAGGGATCAGTACAAAAAAGCCATCTGGGTCGCCTGTAACCCAAAGTTCAATGACAAAAAACGATACGATCAACTTTACAACTCAGATACAACCCATACTTGTAAAACATTGCTCACCTTGCCATTTTACCGGCGGCAAAATGTATGAAAGAATGCCGTTTGACAAAGACACTACTATTGTTAATCACCAGGCGGGAATTTTAAGAAGAATTAAAGGCGACGACAATTCAATGATCAAATCCTTTGTCGAACAAAAGGCAAAACAGTGAAATAACTGCTGAGCTTTACATTTTTCTATTTAAATTTAATAGCCATAACCTCTCACCATGAGAAAGATCCTTCTATCAATTGTTACAATAATTTGCTTTTATAGCACCAACGCTCAACAAGGACAACAACTCACAAAAGAATCAATTGTAAAAGACTCATTAGGCAATGTCATAGCATACGATCTCTGGTCACGGCTAATGACAACAGGACATTTTAAAATAAAGAAGAACGAAAAAGTAAATGATGAATTCATCATTTATAGGCTTTCAGACGAAGAATATGTGAAAAACTTTGAATCAATACCTAAACCAAAAGAATCAAATTATTTCAAAACAGGAAAAAACTTCATACACTTTAAAACCACTGACCTCAACGGAAAAAAGATCAATACCAAAGATCTTGCAGGAAAGATCATTGTGCTTAATTTTTGGTTCATCAAATGCCCGCCATGTATAATGGAGATGCCTGAGTTAAATAAAATTGTTGATGCGTACAGGTCAGATAGCTCGATCGTTTTTATTGCCGTTGCATTAGACAGAAGTTCTGAGCTTGAAGAATTTCTGAAAGAAACTAAATTTAAATATAATATTATAGACAATGGAAGATATATCGCAGATCAATATAGCATCAGATCATATCCAACAAATGTTATAGTTGACCCTGAAGGGAAAGTCTACTTCCATACCACGGGGTTGGCTGTAAATACAGCTTACTGGATAAAAAAATCTATTGATCAACTAAAAGGGAAGATGGAAAATAAAATAGCTTCGTCTCAATAATTATTTCAATTCACCCAACGCCTTTTTTATTCTTGCCATCGCCGTTTCGATCTTTTCCATGCTGTTAGCAAATGATATACGAATACAATCCGGCTCGCCAAATGCACGACCTGTAACAGTAGAAACATTTGCTTTATTCAATAAGTACATACAAAGATCATCTGCATTGTTAACCATGATCTCACCGTCTGATTTTCCAAAAAACTTTTTCATTACGGGAAAAATATAGAAAGCACCATCGGGCTCAGCACCATGTGTGCCAGGAATTTCTTTTAGCAATTCAAGTATACGTTTACGACGACGTGTGAATTCTTTTGTCATTTCCATTGAAGGACGAAGATCAGTTGTCAACGCAGTAATTGCAGCACGTTGAGTGATAGCATTTGCACCACTGGTAAATTGTCCCTGTATCTTTTCACATCCTTTTGCAACAACAGCATTTGCTGCAATATATCCAAGACGATAACCCGTCATTGCAAATCCTTTACTCAAACCATTTACAATGATCACCCTGTCCTTCACATTATCAAATTGTGCAATGCTTTCATGATGACCAACGAAATTTATGTATTCATATATTTCATCTGAAATAATGAATAAGTTAGGATGAGTTACGAAAACATCAGCAAGTTCTTTTAATTCTTCTTTTGAATAAACTGTGCCGCTTGGATTACAAGGCGACGAGAATAAAAATACCCTCGATCTTTCAGTAATGCTTTCCTGCAACTGCTGTGGGGTGATCTTATATTTATTTTCCATCGCAGTTTTAACGATCACCGGAATACCACCTGCAATTTTTACCAATTCAGAATAAGTAACCCAAAACGGAGCAGGAATGATCACTTCATCTCCGGCATCAACCAATGTGAGTATAGCGTTTGCAAGACTTTGTTTTGCACCAGTAGAAACAACGATATTTTCTGGTTTATAATCAAGATCATTATCTCTTTTAAATTTCTGACAAATAGCTTCACGCAGATCAGGATAGCCAGCAACAGGAGGATAATGACTCCAATTATCATCAATTGCTTTTTTTGCAGCGTCTTTTATATGCTGTGGTGTATCAAAGTCTGGTTCACCTAAACTAAGATCTATAACATCAATACCTTTTGCTCTGAGTTCACGACCGAGCTTGGCCATTTTTAATGTTTCTGGTTCGGCAAAACGATCTAATAAAGAGGACAGTTGCACAGGTTCTACTATTGCTTGCATTTATGATTTAAAATTTCAACAAAAATACTTATTTAAAGGACTAACACCTGTTTATTGAGTGTAATTATATCGAAACTTACTAAGATCAGGAGTTACTTTTTTACTTCGCTTCAATTCATGATCATATATCACCTGTCCAAGATGTTTCATGAACGGAAGACCAACTTCATCATAGTCATATTTATCGTCATTATAAATACCATCACTGTTACAATGAATGACAGCACTTAATATGAATTCGACATTATTTTTATGATCGGCGAAGTAAGCCGCATCGATCAAAAAGCCATAGGCTTTTCCCACTTTATTAAATTCCCGCATATCATTTATCGAAATACTTTTTTCTGTACCATACACCAAATATTTTACATAAGTATCCCAATAATTGTCTTTGCCATAAAAAGGGAATTTTGATTCAAGCGGCGTCATTGACATATATTTCCTGAGAAATTCATAATCATCCTTGGTCAAATTGAATCTTTGCTTTTTAGGAATTGCATCAGGGAACATTACACTGCGAACAATATTATGAAGCGTTACCAAAGACATTCTGTTCTTCTTTGAAAAATCAAATGGCTCATTTACTAATTCTTCACCTCGATAAAAACCGACTCCCATTTTAGTGTTTCGTGTAGCATAAACAAGTTGGCTTGCTTCCGGCGGTTTTTGGTATACAAGCTTACCGCTTGTATCAAAGAAACGCACAGGATTTGTATGCCGGTTCTCATCTTCAGACAAACTGATATCAAGACGATGAATGATCTGCACTTCATTATAACCCATTTTATGCAAGGTATTATTAATATATTCTTGCCCAAGGAATTCATAAAGACGATTGAATGCATCGTTATCGCTAACCAGTAAAATTTTCTTTATATAATGTTCAATAGTTGGACGACCATCAGGCGAAGAAGGATCGTTGTAAACTTCCGACTGGCCACTATAATCTGCTTCGGATATCATAGTGGAATTTTTATCAAGGCCCGTGATCTTTAATTCGTTTAGCTTTTGCAAAGCTAAAATTGCAACTGGTAGTTTTACAGTTGACGCCGGGTAGAAATAATTTGAATCGCTGATATTAAAATAGTGATCGATGAATTCAGGTTTTCCATTTTTCCTCCTGTCAATTTGAGTATAAATGATCTGTATTCTATGCTCGGATCCTGAAACTATAGAAGAAAGCAAAGAATTTTGTTGAATTATTTTCTGAAGTACATTCTGATCTTGATCGTGGGTGATTGTAGGATGCTTTGTTATTGAACAGGAAAACAATACAAGTGAAAAAACAACAAAAGAAAATATTACTTTCATAGTACAAATTAGGAAAATCCATAACGAGAATGAAAAGAATCGCTATCAGTATATTAATCGGAATTACCAGCTCTCTTATTGTTTATGGGTTTATTCAGTACAGAAAAACCAAATTAAGAAGTTACTATGCAAACCTGCCTTCATATAATGGCGAACTAAAAATAAGGATCGGCGATATAGCTGATGATAAACGTTCTGTTGTTACTACCTTAGGTCAAATAAAAAAAAGATTGGATGTTAAAACGGAACAAATTGATAAAAACAATTTCAAGTTATCAGTTAAAGATGTTTTTGATACGAACTCAATAAAAAAATTAATAGTTGAATCGATACAGCTTCGATTTTTAGAAACTTATTCATTAGGTGACCTTCAAAATGAATTAAACAAACTTGAAAAAGAACTGACCCAGCGTAGTAAAGAAGTGACTGATACATCCGATAAATATGCTTTTTTATCAGAGCCAGACAATAACGAAACCAAAAGAAAGCAAGGCACGATCCTTTTAACCGAATTAATTAGTTTTTATCCTTCCAATGTTTACCAGGATGGTAAAACCCGCTACCCTGCTCAATTAGGGCTAGTTAAAATGAGTGATACAGCTTACCTCAATAAAATATTGAATGAAGAAAAGATAAAGAGAATGTTTCCTGCAGACCTATTCTTTGCTTATGGAAAAAATGATGAAAACCTAAAAACAAAAGATCCCGGTCTCTATATTTACGCAATAAGAACTCCGGATTTTAAATATAATCCATGTCCAACGGGAGATAATATTAAAGAATGCCAGCAGGATTTTGATCCACTTTCCGGTAATCCTATTCTGACCATGGAATTTGACACTAAAGGCTCAGATTATTGGTATACTATGACAAAAAGAAATATTGGCAAACCCATAGCAATTATGGCTAATGAGATCGTTTTGACCGCTCCGTCGCCCGAATCTGCGATTGAAGCTGGTAAAAGCCGGATCACCGGAAGTTTTTCCGTTGAAGAGGTCAGGAATTTATCAGCTATGGTCAAATCCGGTAAGTTGGAATTACCCGCAACTATCCTTGAAAGTAAATTCAAATCCGCAAAAAAGGGTATATCTGCGCTTTGGATGTTGTGCCTTGTTTTTCTAATAATGTCATTGATAGCTTATGGAGTTTCATTTGCCATAAAACCGACTTCAAAACCTTGATCCTGACGGTCAAAATTAGCTTCCTTAATCTTACTTAAACCCCTATCTTTGCCAACCTAAAAAATTTCTGAGCCGCTTGCCCAAACCACTGTGGAAAATGGCAATGAGGCAATAAAAGTAAATCTATCCCGTATGCAATTAAGAGGTTTAGTAGCCGTGTTTGCAATCCTGCTTATTATTTATTCAGTTTGGCTTCTTTCTTTCACCTGGTTTGTGAATAAACATGAAAGTAAAATGGCTGATCGTGCCCAGGCTTACATGAATGCAACTTATCCTGATGCAAAAAAGTTTGCAAAGCCTGCCGATTACACTGATTCACTCAAATCAATTTACAGGAATCGTCTTAACGAAATTCTTGACAGCACAAAAGAAGAGAAGATAACCTGGTTTGGTAATACATACGAGTACGCAAGAGCAAAAGAACTGAATCTTGGCCTCGATCTGCAAGGTGGTATGAGTGTAACTATGGAAGTAGAACTTACCGAATTGATCCGTACTATGAGCAACAAATCAAGAGACCCTCAATTCTTAAAAGCTCTTGATGAAGCTAACAAGCAAAAAGCAAATAGTGATGCTGATTTCATCACCATATTTTCCCAGCAATTCAAAAGCATTGCTGGTGATGGAAAGATGGCGGGCATTTTTTCCGCTGCAAATGCTGAACAAATCCCGAACAACGCCTCAGATGCCAAAGTACTCGAGGTAATTCGTAAAGAAGCAGGTGATGCTATTAATAGAACTTATCAAAGAATAAAAAGCAGGATCGACCAGTTTGGTGTTGCACAACCTTATATTAATCTTGACCAGGCAAAAGGTATCATTACAGTTGATCTGCCTGGGGTTGATGACAAGGAAAGAGTAAGAAAATATTTGCAATCAACTGCCAATCTCCAGTTTTGGGAAGTCTATAATATCGGCGAGTTGCAAAACGAAATCGCTGCTGCAGACAAAGCCTTTAGTGAAATGATGGGCGGAACAACTGATACTGCTTTAAATGCTCTTAAAGCAAAAGATACAACCGGCAAAAAAGATACTACAGGTACAAAAGTTGATACTACCGGAAAAAATCAAAATCTTCAAGATATCCTGGGTGGTCAAACTCAAACCACACCTACTGGCACTGCAACTGTTGCACAAACATCAGGAGATAAAAGAAAAACACTTGGAGAGTACATAGCGTTCATACCGCCGTCCCAGGATCAGACAACTGGTAAAGTCATTTACCCTGCGGCAATTGGCCAGGTTAAAATAAAAGACACTGGTACCGTAAGAAGATACTTGAATATGGTGGCTAATTTTCCAGGTGATGCGAGACTTAATTATGGTATTGTTGAAACTGATGAAACAACTGAAAAGAAAAATGATTATGTAAACTTATATGTTATCAAAACGTACGGTCTTGAAAAAGCACCGATCGAAGGTGACGTGGTAACTGATGCAAGACAAGATTATGAACCGCTTAAAAATGTTCCGATCGTTTTGATGAGCATGAATCAGAAAGGCGCCAGCGACTGGGCAACGCTGACTGAAAAAAGTGCTAAGAATAGAATTCCAATTGCAATCGTTCTTGATAACACTGTTTACTCCGCACCGGTGGCAGAACAAAGAATTGAAGGTGGTGATTCACGTATAACAGGAAACTTTACTGTACAAGAAGCCCAGGATCTTGCCAGCATTTTGAAAGTTGGTAAACTTCCTGCCCCTGCAAAGATCGTCCAGGAACAAGTAGTGGGTCCAACATTGGGAGCTGAAGCGATCCGCGGTGGAAGCATGGCTTTCATCATTTCATTTGTTGTTATCTTTTTATTGATGCTGGTTTATTACAACACCAGCGGATGGATCGCAAATATTGCTTTGATCTTAAACCTGCTCTTTACTGTTGGAGTATTAACTTCCTTTGGCGCTACACTTACAGCCCCGGGTATAGCAGGTCTTGTACTCACGATCGGTATGGCAGTTGATACCAACGTTATCATTTATGAACGTATAAAAGAAGAGTTAACCCGGGGAAAAGGTTACCAGTTAGCCATCGCTGATGGTTATCGCCGTTCTTTACCGCCAGTATTAGATGCTCACGTAACAACTTTGTTAACTGCGATCATCCTTTTCATTTTTGGATTAGGACCTGTAAAAGGATTTGCAACAACACAGATCATCGGTATCCTTCTTTCATTATTCTGCGGTATCCTTGTTAGCCGTTGGGTGAGTGATTGGTTTACTAATAAAAAGAAACACCTTGAATATTTTACAGGCATCAGCCGCAGGATATTTAAGCATGCCAATTTTAAATTCATTCAGTATCGCAAAGTAGCCTACATGATCTCCATAGTTGTGTTGGTACTTGGTGTTGGTGCTATCTTTAATGGCTTTCACCAGGGCGTTGAATTCAAAGGAGGCCGTAGCTATACCATCCAGTTTGATAAAACAAAATCTTTGGATGTAGAAGGGATACGTAAAGATCTTGAGGTAGTATTGCAGGAAAATCCTACTATTAAAACTGTAGGGCTAAATAACCAGCTTGATATTACTACTTCATATCTTATCAATGATCCTCGTCCGATCGTTGACTCTCTTGTAGAAACGCAATTGTATACTGGGTTAAAGAATCATCTGAATGGAATGAGCTTTAATCAGTTTGAAACCCAAGCCAAGCTTGGATCAAAGAAAGTTTTACCAACCATTTCTGACGATCTGAAAAAAGGTGCAAGAAATGCAACGATCATTTCATTGCTGATCATCGCCCTTTATATTTTTATTCGTTTCCGCGACTGGAGATATTCAGTTGGTACCATTGTCGCTTTATTGCACGACGTATTGGTAACACTCGCTGCATTCTCATTCTTAAAAAATGTAGTTCCATTCCCGTTAGAACTCGATCAGCATTTCATTGCAGCAGTTCTTACCGTAATTGGATTCTCAATGAACGATACCGTGATCGTGTTTGACAGGATCCGTGAATATAGCGGCACTATGAAAGGAGAATCAAAAGAGAATATCATCAACAGGGCCATCAATGATACATTGAGCCGTACGATCATGACCTCATTAACCGTGTTCCTAACCATTCTTATCCTCTTTATATTCGGTGGTGAGGTAACAAGAGGTTTCTCATTCGCTATGTTGATCGGTGTTATTACAGGTACCTATTCTTCGATCTTCGTAGCGGCACCACTGCTTGTTGACCTTGCAAGAGGTAAAGCATTAGGTAAAACAGAAGCCGTTGCAGTCACAGCTCAAAAACCTGTTGCAAAACCAGCTACAGCAAAAAGCTAATAACTTTCTTTCTATAAATTGATAAGCCCCTGTTAACAGGGGCTTTATTTTTTGCTATGACAAGGGCTGTTCTACCTTTATCAAAAAATTATTATATGGGCAAAGCTGGAAATACTTACGCAAAAGCTCTTTTGCAAACAGAAAGTGAACATTTGAAAAAATTAAATGAAATCGTTAATCAATCACTCGAACAAGAAAAGTCCATCTTTCAGAAGATCAGTGATAAGGAAAGCGAGATATTCACAACCGGGCAACGGGCAGCGGATAAAATTGCAAAGTTTGGAGGAAGCTGGAAGTTTATTATTGCTTTCGGCATTTTGTTATCCGTTTGGATCATCATTAATCTTTTGTTACCAAAAGAAAGTCGATTTGATCCTTACCCTTTTATCCTGATGAATCTTGTGCTTTCCTGCATTGCTGCGTTACAGGCACCCATCATCATGATGAGCCAAAACCGCCAGGAAGAAAAAGACAGGAAAAGAAATGAAAATGACTATATGGTAAACCTGAAAGCGGAGGTCGAAATAAGAACACTGCATCAGAAAGTTGACCTGCTGATACAGGAGCAATTCAAAAAATTAATGGAGGCACAAGCCGAGCAGCTCAAGATCATGCAAAAAATAATGGAAGGAAAAAGCAATAAATAGTTTGTAGGTGCTTATATGGCAAAGCTGGTGCCGCATCCGCAGGTTGTAGCTGCATTTGGATTTCTGAAAGTAAAACCCCGGCTATTCAACCCATCCTGCCAGTCGATCTCCATTCCATATACATACATTTCATGCGCAGCATTCATTATACAATTGATGCCATCTATCTCAAATGTCTTGTCTTTTTCAGTAGGGTGATCAAATCCAAGAATATAAGACATACCTGAGCAGCCGCCACCTTTTACTCCCACTCTTAACTTTTGGGTTGTGTCAAAGCTAGGTTCCTGCATCAGTTTTTTTACTTGCCTGATAGCTCCTTCTGTCATTGTCACTGGTTTGCTCTCGGTTACCACCATTTTAATTTATTTATTATGCAAAAATAAAAAACAAACTTGAGTGCCATTTTCTAATTCCGAAAAGAAACCCCTGCCTGACGGCAGACAGGCATTTGCCTGTATTTTTGCCAAGTCTAAACAAAATCTATGGATACCCAAACACTAACCCTGATTCTGTCCACTTTTGCTGTTTTACTCTCAATGTTGACCTTTTATTTATTGTATTCAAAACAGGATACAAAGAAAAATGCTGACCCCGGTTTTAATACAAGGCCATTGCAATTACAGGCTTATGAACGCCTGGTCATCCTTACTGAGCGTGTTGCTTTACCCAATATTGTAAGTCGTGCTAACCAGCCTGGTCTTAGCGCCAGGGAAATGCAATTGCTGATGCTTGAAAGTATCAAGCAGGAATTTGAATACAATAGCTCACAACAGATATATGTAAGTCCAGTTGCATGGCAGGCAGTAAATAATTTGAAAGAACAAAACATGCTTATTATTAATCAAATTGCACAAACATTGCCTGCTGATGCAAAAGGTTATGATCTTGGCAGAAGAATAATGGAAGTGATCATTGCACAGGATAAAAAAGCATTACACAATATTGTGCTTGAAGCATTGAACTATGAAGCAAGAAAATTGATGAAGTAGGAAGTTTAAGATTTAAAGTTGAAAGTTATGGATGAAAAGAAAAAATATACCGACTCGGGAATTGAAATAAAGCAGACTTACTCAAACATTCAACCTTCAACTTTCGATCTCGAACAACCTGGCGAGTTTCCATTTACCCGTGGTATACAACCTGATATGTACCGTGGTAAATTATGGACGATGCGCCAATATGCCGGATTCAGCACAGCAGAGGAAAGTAATAATCGTTATCATTATTTGTTATCGCAAGGCGTGAACGGGTTAAGCGTTGCGTTTGATCTTCCAACACAAATAGGCTATGACAGCGACCATCCGCTTGCAGAAGGTGAAGTAGGTAAAGTTGGTGTAGCGATCGATTCAATAGAAGACATGAAAGCTTTGTTTGACAGGATAAAGCTGGAAGACGTTTCCACTTCTATGACAATTAATGCAACTGGCTTTATACTGCTTTCACTTTATGTTGCATTGGCAAAACAACAAGGCGCTGATCTCAAAAATATTTCAGGTACGATACAAAACGATATCCTCAAAGAATACGCAGCGAGAGGAACTTATATCTTTCCGCCTAAACCCTCCATGAGGATCGTCACTGATATTTTTGAATGGTGCAGTCATGAATTACCAAAATGGAATACTATCTCGATCAGTGGTTATCATATTCGTGAAGCAGGAAGTACGGCCGTACAGGAAATTGCTTTTACACTTAGCAATGGAAAAGCTTATGTGAAAGCGGCATTGGAAAAAGGTCTTGACATAAATGTTTTTGGCAAACGCCTTTCTTTCTTTTTTAATGCACATAATAATTTGTTTGAAGAAGTAGCTAAGTTCCGTGCAGCAAGAAGGATGTGGGCAAAAATGATGAAGGAACTCGGAGCCACCGATCCAAAGGCAATGATGCTTCGTTTTCATTCGCAAACAGGAGGCAGCACACTAACAGCTCAACAACCATTGAATAATATTTCACGAGTAACTATTCAAACATTGGCCGCTGTTTTAGGCGGAACACAATCATTACATACAAACGGATATGACGAAGCATTGAGCTTGCCAACGGAAGAAGCGGCAAGAATTGCATTACGTACACAACAGGTGGTAGCATTTGAAAGTGGTGCGCCGGATACAGTTGATCCGCTTGGTGGTAGTTTTTTTATTGAATCTTTGACCAATGAAGTAGAAGAAGCAGCCTGGAAACTGATCGAAAAGATCGATGCAATGGGTGGTAGTGTAAATGCAATTGAAGAAGGATTTATACAAAATGAAATTGCTCGTAGCGCATACGATCACCAGCGAAAAGTGGAAACAAATGAAAAGATCATTGTTGGTGTAAATAAATTCCAGGCAGAAGAAGAATCGCCGATCTCAATTTTAAAGGTGGATGATAGCATTAGAAACGTACAGTCCGAAAAATTGAAAAAATTAAGAGACAGTCGCGACAGGGCGAAAGTAGATCAGCTATTACAGCAACTAAATGATAAAGCAGTAAGCGGTGAAAACCTAATGCCAGCAGTAATTGAAGCTATTGAAAATAAAATTACACTTGGTGAAATTGCAGATGAGTTGAGATGTGTATTCGGAGAATATAAATAAATGACGGAAGAAATTATAAGATATAAGGCAGATTGGTTCCAACCAGAAAATCCAGATCAAAAAATTGCAGGAACATTAGAAATTGATTCAAAATCTAACATAACTCTTCATCTTGAAAATACTTTCTTTCCGGGAACAATTCATACCTCAAAAGAAATAAGTCTAATTCACGGAATCACATTTGATGGCCAAATTATATCACTCATAGATTGTATTCTTATCAGCTTCAGCTCTGGTGCAAGTAAAACAATTACAAGTTATTTGGCAACTTCTTGTCTTATCGGCTCGCAGACTTATAGTTCTGATTTAAAATTCAATAAAGCATTTATAAAAACAGATTTTTTGACTTCTTTTATAAATTATAGAACATTTGATGTAAAAAGTAGTAATCCGGGCACAGAGCATTCAATAAATACATTAGCACCATATCAAAAAGAAATTAATGTCACTAGTAATTTGAAAGCTATTTTTCGTTGCTACAATAATCATAATTTTTCTAAGGACCTAGTGGAGATAAGAAGCAAATCAAATATTATTATTGAATCACAAGAAGACATAACAATTGCAAGCTTTACAAATCATTTTATACACATTTTAAAACTATTTTCAATTTTATCAGTAAGAAGTTTAACTGTGAAAGGTGTTTTATTTTTTACAAACATAGGTAGATATGATGAAAATTTATTTATAACTGCAAAGCATAAATCTCTTTCTAAAAATGTCATATATGATAGAGGTTTTGTTTTAAAATTAGAAGAAATCAATTTAGAATTCGATTTACTAATTCTGAAATGGATAGAGGAAAAAGAAAAAATAAATGCAGTAGCAACATTATTGATAGACAGCTTTAATGATTCAAATAGTCTTTTAGAGTCAAAATTCTTGAGTTTATGTCAATTTCTGGAAGTCTTTCATAAAAGATTCCGCCATAATGAAATTAACGCAGATAAAGCTCAAAAAAGCAAAGAGGCAATAGATGATTCTAGAGGAAGCAATAAGGAATGGCTTTCGGGAGTTTTAGACAATATAAAGTATCCCAGCTTTAGAGAAAGAATAGCAGAATTATTAGAAGAAGGTAGTACCAATGAGCTTTTTAAGGCGAAAATTTCCGGCATAACCGAAATAGAGAACAAAATAGTTAGATCGAGACACTATTATACTCATTATAATAAAGATCATTACGAAAAGTGCCTAAAAGGTTTTGAGTTGCTAGAAACTATGAAAGCTTTAAGAATATTGTCAACGTATTTAATATTAAGACAAATGAATTTATCTGTTGAAATACTTAATAAATATATGAGTGGAAGAAAATACATATTTGACTAATTATTTATGCGCTTATTTAAATTATCCCATATTGCTTATTTTATCTTATTGGTAATTGTTTCATGTAAATCCGATCGAGATTCACCAGACAGAACACTCTCCGAAATAATGAACGCCGATAATGCAGCTGATGTTGATAAGATCGTTTCTTTATATACAGCCGATGCAATCCTTATGCCGGCTGGTAAACCCAATATCACGGGCAGTGAAGCTATCAGGAAAAACTATGAAAACATTTTCTCTGTATCAAAACTTGAATTAACTGCAACTCCTGATGAAGTTCACGAGTCAGAAGAATTTGCCATCATCCGTGGAACCACAACCGGAAAAGTTCACAACTTAAAAGACAGCAGTGTGATCAATGTGAATGACAAATTTATCATGATGCTGAAAAAAATAGCTGGGGAGTGGAAGATTTATCGGCTGATGTGGAGTAAAAATGAGTAATCGCAGTTGGTTAAACATCCTCATTACATCCATCTACTCAAGAATTCATTGAACTCGTGGCGTAAAGCATTCATGATCTGCTCAAATTGTTCATATCGTTGCTTCAGGTCCTCACTTTGTGTAATAAATATAGCATCAACATGTCCCTCATGTGTCTTTGCATCATGGCTTAACCCTTTTACATAGCCATTAACCTGGTGCCTGAGATCACTGATGTTCCTTTTCTGAATTAAAAATTGATTTTGAAAATGCTCTACACCCTTACTGGCATCTTCGCTGGTGTTTTTTGATGATATCTCAAGCAATCGCTTGTTCATTATCTCAAGTTCATCTTTATAAAACTCGAGACCTTTTGCCCAGATCGTATGATCTGTTCCGGTTTTTAATATATTGACGTAGCTCATAAAGACTTTTAATCAAAAATATCAATTGAACAAGTGATTGGTAATGATAAAAGTCAAACGGGAATATGATTGTAAATGCAGACGTATTTCAACACCACCGGAACTAAGAACCTTTCTTCGCTTCTTTTGCCCACGCATCTTTTAAAGTAACAGTCCGATTGAAGATCATTCCTTCTTCAGAAGAATCTTTATCCAAACAATAATATCCCTTCCGCAAAAACTGGAACCGATCTTCAAACTTCGCATTCCTAATTGCAGGTTCTGCATATCCCTTCACCACTTTCAATGAATCAGGATTTATATAATCTTTAAAATTTCCTTCTTCACTTGAAGGATCTTCCACCCTGAATAAACGATCATACTCTCTTACTTCAACGACAACAGCATCCGCAGCATTTACCCAATGCAAAGTTCCTTTTACATTAATGCCTGAAGTATCATGTCCGCTCCTACTTTCAGGAATATAGGTACAATGAAGTTCTGTAACATTTCCATTGGCATCTTTGACCACCTCATCACATTTAATGATATAGGCGCTTTTCAATCTTACCATTTGACCTGGTGCCAATCTGAAATATTTTTTCGGAGGGTTCTCCATGAAATCATCTCTTTCAATATAAAGCTCTTTGCTAAATGAAAGATTTCGAACTCCTGCATTTGGATCTTCGGGGTTATTATCAGTCTCCAACAATTCGTTTTGCTTTGTATAATTCGTGATCACAACTTTTACCGGATCAAATACTACCATTCTTCTCAATGCGATCTTATTTAAATGTTCACGAACACAAAATTCAAGTAATCCTACATCAACAATATTTTCTCTTTTTGCAATACCGATCCTATCGCAAAATTCACGAATACTATCGGGTGTATATCCGCGGCGACGAAGGCCACTGATCGTTGGCATTCTTGGATCATCCCAGGCGGTAACATAATTCTCATTTACAAGTTGAAGGAGTTTTCGTTTACTAGTAACAGTATAATTAATATTTCTTCTTGCAAATTCATATTGATGTGATGGATATATCTCTAATTTTTCGATAAGCCAATCATAAAACTCCCGATGCGGTACAAACTCAAGCGTACAAATTGAATGAGTGATCTTTTCAATTGAATCACTTTGGCCATGAGCCATATCATACATTGGATAAATGCACCATTTATCACCCGTACGATGATGATGAGCATGCTTAATACGATAGATCACAGGGTCACGCATCAGCATATTGATATGCGCCATATCGATCTTTGCACGCAATGTCCTGGTGCCATCTTCAAATTCACCAGCTTTCATTCTCGCGAACAGATCAAGGTTCTCATCAACACTTCTTTCACGGTACCTGCTATTCTTTCCAGGCTCGGTTGGTGTGCCTTTCATCGCAGCCATTTCCTCACTGGTACTATCATCTACATAAGCCAACCCTTTTTTTATAAGCGTTACAGCATATTCATATAACTGATCAAAATAATCACTGGCATATAGTTCATTCTTCCACTCAAATCCAAGCCAGTGAATATCATCTTTAATGCTATCCACATATTCCACATCCTCCGTCACAGGATTTGTATCATCAAACCGAAGATTCGTATAGCCGGGATATTTTTTGGTCAATCCAAAATTTAAGCAAATGCTTGAAGCATGGCCAATATGCAAATAACCATTTGGTTCAGGTGGGAAACGGGTCATGATCTGCTTATACTTGCCAGTTTTCAGATCCTCTTCAATTATTTCTTCCAGGAAATTTAAACTCCTTTCTCCCGCCCCAGCGGACAAGTCTTTTTTTATCTCTTCTGTCATAGGCCGGCAAAGATAATAATTATGAGGTGAGCTTTAGTATCCTGATTGAGCGTCCCTTGCGACGCTCCGTTCAACTCAGGTAACCCTGATGAGCACCGCATCTATTCATATTTTATTACTTTTAAAGCTTAAACTATATTTCAAAAGATGAGTTCCGAAGTAGATATTGTAAGGGATATTCTTGAGCAAGCGGAGATCGCATTTCCATCATCTTCTTTCATCAAAAGCATTCATCAACAGTATCTGAATCGCGGAGGGCTTAGTAAAAAGCAGCTCGAGGGCTTGTATCAAATAGCCCAGAAAGTAAATACAATTCCGTCAGGAAAATTATCTACGTTAGAAGCAATTATTTTAAAAAAACCAACCCGGTATAAATCTGAAAAACCGGCGGCCACTCCGCTTTATAAAAAGGACGAAGAATCAGGAAAAAAGATAAACGCCATTTTGGAAAAATATCCCCAGCACAAAAGAGTATTGTTTCTAAAAGTGAAATATGAGAACAATGAAGTTTTTTCAGCAACCGAAATAGCAGAATTGGATAAGTTTTATAAACTCTTAAGTAAATAAAAGGGTCTTCACAAAGCAAAGACCCTTTGAACAATAAGCCGTCAATCTGCTCAGACATGTTCCATTACACCTTCAGCCCGATAAACCTTCAGCACCGGATCTTTTGCAAAAAACTTACGTGCCTGCTCAACTAAACTTTTATACACACCCGTTTTATCATAAGCTTCTGCATCTTCCTTTGTTTCCCAAACTGTCATTGAAATATATTCTTCCTTAGAATCAGCTGGTTCCAAAAGTCTGCAGTCAAGGTTTCCTTTTTGTTTTTTTACAGTAGGGATTGCGACTTCATTATAAAATTTTTTCAGTTCTTCAATTTTTCCCGGTAAAAAATTGAAATGAGTGAGTCGAACGATCATATTGCCTCCTTTTTATTTAATGTAAAGAATAATAGTTTTCAAAGGAAGACATGTTTATATTTCATCAGCCGGATCAGAGGATGTAAAAGTTACGAACAAAGACCACCGATTCCTGAATTTGTTTCAATATTAGTTTTGCACATGTGATAATGAAAGAATATCACCGAGTTGCCTTGCAGTTTTTTCAAGATTTGTATAAGTATCTTTCAATGCGGTCATCATATCAGGCTCATTTTCATTTATTGAAATAAGACGGTCAAAATATTTTTTGTAAGATTGATCAAAAAATTCTTTTACCTGGCCCGCAATTCCAATAACAGGCAATGAAAATTTTTTAGCCATTTTCGCTACACCAAAGGGACCTTTGCCGTGCAGTGTTTGTTCATCAATGCAGCCTTCGCCTGTAATAACAATACTTGCTTTTTCCAATTCCTTATTAAATTCTGTAATTTCTAAAAACTGATCTATTCCATTTACCAGGTGGGCATTTATTAAAGTATGCAATGAGGCTGCTACTCCGCCTGCTGCACCGCCATGTTTTATAATAGCCATATCTTTTCCGGTATTATTAAGCACAACATCACGAAGTTTTGTAAGACCCGTTTCAAGCAATTGAACATCATTTACAGATGCGCCTTTTTGCGGACCAAAAACTGCCGCAGCACCACTCGGCCCAAGCAAGGGATTTTCTACATCACATAAAATAACAATTTCTGTATTCGAAATTCTTTTATCCAAACCTGTCATGTCCATTTTTTCAAGCAAGAATAAAGAAGCAGGTAAATTTTCAAGTTCATTTTCTTTTGACTCAAAAAATTTTATTCCTAATGCCTTTAAAATTCCTGTTCCTCCATCAACTGTTGCACTACCACCGATACATAGGATAATTTTATTAGCGCCTTTATTTAAAGCTTCGATGATCAGCTCACCTGTTCCTCTTGTTGTTGCAATTAAAGGTTTGTATTCACCGGCTTTCAACAATCGCAAACCTGATGCTGCAGCCAACTCGATAATTGCTATTTTATCTTTTTCGATCCATCCAAATGAGGAAGTGATCTTTCTTCCTAAAGGGTCTTGTACTCTTGCGTGAATTGATCGACCTTCTAAATGATCAATTAGTAAACCGGCTGTACCATCACCACCATCAGCAACAGGAAAACAGGTAGTAGTGCAGGATAATTTACTTTGCTGCAACCCATTGTTGATCGCTTCTGCAACTTTTGCAGCGTCAAGACTGTTTTTAAAAGCATTTGGAGCGATCAGTATATGCATATACGTGTTATAAAATAATCAGTGATAAAATATAAATTGTTATCATCGTTATTAACCCCATAAAAACAGAAGCCACGGAATGCACACGCAGCATTGTCCTGGTATCAATATCAGAAAATTTTGAGATCACCCAGAAATAAGCATCATTGGAATGTGAGATCATCATTGACCCCGCACCCATTGCAAGAACTGTGAGCAATTTTGCGTTTTCAGAATCAAGGCCCAATACCGGCAACAAAGGAAGCACAATTGAAGAGGCAGTAATAATTGCAACAGTTGAAGAACCTTGTGCCGTTTTAATAAGACAGGTCAATAAAAATGGAAACAAGATGCCCATCATTTTCAGGTCAAGATTTTCTTTAAAATGTTCGCCAATATTGGTTGCAGCCAATACCGCACCAAAGGCACCGCCTGCTCCAATGATCACTAAAATTCCTCCAGCTTTCTCTATTGCCGTTGATAACTGAGAAGATAAACTGTGTTTTAAATTCTTTCCGTTTATAATTGCTAACAGGACACCTAAAGCCAAAGCAATGACGGGATCACCAATTATGTTAGCAACATCGGTAAGAGATCCAACTTTATTTTTATCCAACACAAGAATGGATCTCAATGCCATCAATAAAATAGGAATTACAACAGGCAAAAAAGCGGCAATGGTATTCGGCCCTTCCACGATCTCTTCTTTCGATTCATCAACGACCTCAATATCGCTTTTTCCTTTTCTGCCGGCATAAACTGCCCACCAATGACCGATCAACATTGCAGGAATTGCTATAAAAATTCCGTACAAGATCATTTTACCAAGATCAACATCAAGATTCGTTGCTGCAGTAGTTGCACCCGGATGCGGAGGCAATATACAATGAACAGCATATAATCCTGATGCTAATGAAATACTCATAGTTGCTGCTGCTATACCAGTTCTTTTTATTAATGACCTATTCACACCACTTAAAACAATATAACCTGAATCACAAAAGATGGGTAACCCAACAATAAACCCGGTAACAGACAAAGCAAGTGAAGAATTTTTCTGTCCAACCAATTTTAAAATGGAAGTGGCCATTACATTGGTACTTCCGTTTTTTTCCAACAAAACACCGATCGTTGTTCCAAGAACTATGATAAGAGCAAGTTTAGACATTACATCTCCAAACCCATTTTTGATATGTGATAAAATCTCTGCAAACGGCATTTGTACACCAAGACCAGTAATAAAACACGCAATGATCAATGCAAAAAAAGGGTGCACTTTAAATCTTACAGTAAGTAGAATAATAAAAATAATTCCCGCCAGTAGGGAAACAATTACTTGTAAAAAGGATGGGGCCATTAACTCCTGTTTTTCAAATATAAAATACACCGTTAATTAATTCCTAACCGATACCACAGTCCAAATCTCAAAAAAAATAATCTCGTATATTTACAAAAAAATATAGTATGTCTTTATTAAATCAGCAAAAAGGTAAAAAGAAAAACGATAAGAAGAAAAATCAGAATAATTCTGCACAAGGTTCAAAATTCATTCAAAAACCTCAGACAAATGCTTTTGTGAGCAAGCAGGCTAATACCGGATCACAGAGAGGAAGTTAATTTCACATCAATCATTGGCTTTTACGATCTCTTTTTTTACATTCAGCTTATATCGCAATGCTAACTCCTCATTGCAGAAGACATAGAGCCATTCTCCTGTATTTACCGTTATGTTATATTTAAAAATAAGTTTCTCGCCGATAGAGGCAGCGGGAGTTAATTGCGTGAACAGGGTGGTATCCGGGATCGGCGATGACGATACAAAGAAATTCCTTACTTCTCTTCTCGCTTTCAGCTCAATAAAGATCGAATCACCAATTGCTACATCGATCACACCCTTTGAAGGGAAATAACTATTAAGCCCTGCTTTTATATAACCTGAATATCGAAACGGGCTTTGCGCATACTCACGATAAACAGGCGGATCTTTCAACAACGTCCATTGCGGATCTTCGGGATAATGGTCCCGCACAAACTCATCCGGTGGAGTTAGAAAATAAAAATCATTATACTGGCGTGTATAGTCATTTCCGTATGTAACAACACCGCTTGCCCAGGTCACATCAAGCAAATACCATGTACTATCTATATAAACTGAATTCCATGTATGGTTAACTGCAAACTTCCGGTTATTATTTGTTCTTGCATATCCATAAATGACGGTGGCTTTTATTCCTGCATGATCACACAAGGTTTTAAATAACCGTGAGTATCCGTCGCAAAAAGCAACTCCTGTGTTCAAAACCTTTGCAGCGACTCTTTCGTCCAGAGGAGGCAATGCAATACCGCTGTCATCTGGTTCTTTATAATTAAATTGACGGGAACTCTTTCTACCATAGTTAAGAGGCATTATATTATAATCTATATGCTCAGTGATCCAGCGAAAGATGGCTCTTACTTTTTCACGATCCGTTTTACCAAGAGCAGCTAGTTGTTTTGCTAGTATATCTGTTTTTGAAACAGGGATCGAAGCAACCTTACTGTCAATTGAATAAAAATTGCTTTGCTCAACCTGGGAGAAAAACCTGAGTGGCAGAAAAAACAATATGGCTAAAAATAATTTCATTCTAAAACTCTCTTAAAGTTAAGAAGAGTTTTGGAGTTGAGTTATCTGACCGGGAGGTTAAAAAGGCAAAGGTTCTTCCTGAAGAAGCATAACTTTTTTGATCAGATCTTTTTTCAACCTTAAGTAGCTTATACGCTTGCTACTTCCCCGCAAACGAAACACCAGCCTGTCGCGGTAGAGTTCAGTGTAAAGTTTTTCCGGATATTTTCCTGAAAGCAACCATGCTTCCCGCCAACTGGATAGCCCAATATTTAGAATTGGGTTAATATAATTTATACGAATCATTTGTTCAATTTGTCATTGGAAATTAAGCATTTTCTGAACAAGGAATGGCGTATATTTAAGTGTAAGCAGCAACCCTATTTGACAACTTTTACTAATTAAGCGGCGACATTATTCGAGACATTCATGAGAAAATTTGGAGTACTTGCTTCGACAATATTTATTTCCGCAATTTTAGCAGGACTGTACGGTATCATTCACGACCAAGTAACATATTCAATTTCGACAGAGTACTTCACTAAGTTTAAGTATGACCAATTTGGTTTTGAGCCAGCATGGTTTGGTGGACACAGACAAACTATTGCAGTAATTGGTTTTCTAGCTACCTGGTGGACAGGAATTATTATCGGTATCGGTTTGGGGTTGACAGGACTTATTTATAGAGACCATAGAATAATGTGGAAAGCAATCAAGAAAGCAATTGCGTTGACATTTTGTGTTGCAGTTTTGACTGGTTTCATTGGTTTTTTATATGGTAAAATTCATTTGACAAAAACTGGAGTTAGCTGGTGGCTCCCAGACAATCTCGTAGACAAAGACAGCTTTATTGTTGTAGGCTCAATACATAACTTTAGTTATTTGGGTGGACTTTTTGGATTAATCATTGGCATTATCTATTTAATCAGACAGAATAAAATTCAAAAAGCAAAACAACTTTTATCATCACAAAGTTTGACTTGACGAAGGGTATGCTGCTTACATGAACTGTGTAAAAAACCAAATAAAAAAATGATTTTTTATGATTTAGCCGAACAATAATTGGGTTGATACAAGCTATTGTTTTTTACTACTGCAAATACTTGCTTTAAAAGTTTGT